>Ga0310836_100001_pt1:45000-1643435 | contig 1643435 bp, 1564 predicted proteins | sample SM_ome_4_FD_201310 | JGI IMG/M metagenome (GOLD analysis project Ga0310836, IMG submission 201310) | Sorghum-adapted microbial communities enriched on stacked mutant (SM) sorghum from Joint BioEnergy Institute, Emeryville, California... ... | reverse complement strand
TGTGGGCTCTCACCGCCGGCGTCCTCTACTTCGCGCTGGTGAAGGCGGCGGGCACGGCGGGCGCCGCCACGCCCGCGGCGCCCGCCCCCGGCCCCGCGCCGACGGCGCCTTCGGCCCCTTCGGGCTTTGCGCCCCCGGTGCCCGAGGAGCCCAAGCGCAACCCGGAGCGGCCCGACTCGGTCCCGCCGCCGGGCATGAGCTGAAGGAGCGGTCGCGGTGCGCATCTCGGCGAAGGCCGACTACGCGGTGCGCGCCGCGATCGAGCTCGCCTCCGCCCCCGGCGATGCGCCGGTGAAGGGCGAGGCGATCGCCGCGGGCCAGGAGATCCCCGGCAAGTTCCTCGAGAACATCCTCGGCGACCTGCGGCTGGCCGGTCTGGTGACCAGCCGCCGCGGCGCCGAGGGCGGCTACCGGCTGGCGCGCCCGCCGGAGGAGATCACGGTCGCCGACGTGATCCGCGCCGTGGAGGGCCCGCTGGCGTCGGTGCGCGGCCGGCGGCCGGAGGAGGTCGACTACTCCGGCCGGGCGGAGCCGCTGCAGCGCGTGTGGATCGCGGTGCGCGCGAGCCTGCGCTCGGTGGTGGAGAACGTCACGATCGCCGACCTGGCCGCCGGGCGGCTGCCGGCAAGGGTCGAGGAGCTGGCCTCCCTCCCGGACGCCTGGATCACCCGGCGATGACGGTCCGTGCCGTCGGCGCGCTCACCCAGACGGCGTCGCCGGGCGAGATCCCGAGCTCCTCCGCCTCCTGGCGGGTGAGCTGCGCGCTGGCGCCGCCGTCGCCCGCGAGCCGCAGCTCGACGCGCACCTCGAAGCCGAGATGCACCACGCGCTCCACGCGCGCCTCGGCCGCCCCGTCGGCCGGCTCGGCGCTCACGACGACGTCGTGCGGGCGCACCAGCCGGCCGCCGAGCCGGGCGACCGGCCCCAGGAACCCCATGACGAACGCGTTGGCCGGCCGGTCGTAGAGCTCGCGCGGCAGCCCGACCTGCTCCACCCGGCCCTCGTTGAGCACCACGATCCGGTCGGAGACGTCCATCGCCTCCTCCTGGTCGTGGGTGACCAGCACCGTGGTCACCTCCACCTCCTCGTGCAGCCGGCGCAGCCAGGCGCGCAGGTCGGCGCGCACCTTCGCGTCCAGCGCGCCGAACGGCTCGTCGAGCAGCAGCACCTTCGGCTCGATCGCCAGCGCGCGCGCCAGCGCCATCCGCTGCCGCTGGCCGCCGGAGAGCTGCGACGGGTAGCGGTCGCGGTAGCCGGTCAACCCCACCAGGTCGAGCAGCTCGTCGACGCGCTCGCGGATCAGCGCCTTCGGCCACTTGCGCACGCGCAGCCCGAACGCCACGTTCTCGCGCACCGTCAGGCGCTTGAACGCTGCGTAGTGCTGGAAGACGAAGCCGATCCCGCGCCGCTGCGGCGGCACGCCGGTGACGTCGACCCCGTCGAGGATCACGGTGCCGGAGTCGGGCGCCTCCAGGCCGGCGATCACGCGCAGCAGCGTCGACTTGCCCGATCCGGACGGGCCCAGCAGCGAGGTGAGCGAGCCGGGCGCCACCTCCAGCGAGACGTCCTCGAGCGCGGCGAACGCGCGGTCGCGCTCGCCGTAGCGCTTGGTCACGTGCGAGAGCGTGATCATGCGACCGCCCCCTTGCGGTTGATGAGCGTCATCGCCAGCAGCGTCGCCAGCGCGATGGCCGCCAGCAGGCCGGACGCGGCGTAGGCGCCGGCCAGGTCGAAGTTGGTGAAGCGCTTCTCGACCAGCAGCGTGAGCGTCTCGGTCTCCCCCGAGACCTTCCCGGAGACGACGCTGACCGCGCCGAACTCGCCGATCGCGCGGGCGGTGGCGAGCACCACCCCGTAGGCCAGGCCCCAGCGGACCGCCGGCAGCGTGATCCGGCGGAACGTCTGCCAGGGCGAGGCGCCGAGCGTGGTCGCCGCCTGCTCGGCCTCGTCGCCGACCTCGCGCAGCACGGGCGTGACCTCGCGCACCACGAACGGCAGGCAGACGAACACGGTCGCCAGCACGATCCCCGGCACCGAGAAGATCACCTGGATGCCGGCCTCGGCCAGCGTCGGGCCGAGCCAGCCCTCGCGTCCGTAGAGCAGGAACAGCGCCAGCCCGATCACCACCGGCGAGACCGCGAAGGGCAGGTCGATCAGCGCCTCCAGCACGCTCCGGCCGGGGACGCGGGTGCGCGCCAGCACCAGCGCGCAGACCATGCCGAACAGCGTGGTGAGCGGGACGGCGATCGCGGCGACCTCGATCGTCAGCCAGAAGGCGTGCACCGCCGCCGGGGTGGTGATCGACCGCCACACCGCCGCCGGGCCGGGCTCAAGCGTCTTGTAGAGGATGAACGCGACCGGCACGACGAGGATCGCGGCCAGGTAGCCGAGGGCGACGAAGCGCAGAGCGAGGCGGCTAGCGGTCATGGCGCGTGGCCCATCTCTCGAAGACGCGCAGCGCGACCAGGACGCCCAGCGACAGCGCCAGCAGCGTCACGGAGACGGCGGCCGCCCCGGTCGCGTTGTCGGACTCGACCTGCTTGTAGGCGTAGACGGCGGTGACCTGGGTGTCGAACGGCTTGTTGCCCGAGATCAGCACCACCGAGCCGAACTCCCCCACCGCGCGCGCGAACGCGAGCGCCGCGCCGGAGACGATCGCCCCGGTGAGGTTCGGCAGCACGATGCGACGGAAGACCGTCGCCGGCCGGGCACCGAGCGAGGCGGCGGCGTCCTCCATCTCGCGGTCGAGCGCCAGCAGCACCGGCTGGACCGAGCGCACCACGAACGGCAGCGTCACGAACAGCAGCGCCAGCAGGACCGCCCACTTCGTGTAGGCGACGGCGTCGCCGTAGAGGGCGAGCAGCGTGAGCCCCGCCACCACGGTGGGCAGCGCGAACGGCAGGTCGATGAGCGCGTTGACGACGCGACGGCCGGGGAACTCGTCGCGCACCAGCACCCAGGCGATCAGCACGCCCATCACCGCGTTGATCACGGCCACCGCGAGCGAGATCAGGATCGTGAAGCGCAGGGCGGCGACCGCCTGCCGGGCGGTGACGTCGCGCCAGAACTCGCCGAGGCCGTCGTGGAGCGAGCGGTCGACGAGCGCGGCGAGCGGCAGCAGGACGATCACGCTCAGCCACAGCGTGCTGATCCCGAACCCGAGCGCGCCGGCGCCGCCGAGGCGGCGGGTGGGCCGCGCCCGGCGGCGCGTCGGGACGGTGACGGCGGTCGTGCCCATCTAGTCGCCGGTGGAGACGCCGGCCTCTTCCTCGATGCGCGCGACCGAGCCCGTCTGCGGGTCGAACAGCTCCTTGTCGACCTTCTCCCATCCGCCGAGGTCGGCGATCGAGGTGATCTTCGACGGCGTGGCGAACTTGTCGCGGTTGCGGTCGAACACCTCCTTGCTCACCGGCCGGTAGCCCCAGTTCGCGAAGAACTGCTGGCCGGCGGGCGAGAGCACGTAGTCGAGGAACGCCTTGGCGGCCGGGCCGGCGTCCTTGGTGATCGCGATCGGGTTCTCGATCAGGAACGTGTCGTCGGGGACGACCAGCTCGACGTCGTCCTGCCCCTTGCGCGCGGCGAGCGTGTACTCGTACTCGTAGGAGATCAGGACGTCGCCCTCGCCGCCGGTGAACGTCTGCAGCGCCTCGCGGCCGGACTTGGGCTGGACGGTGACGTGCTCCTTGATCAGCTTCTCGACGAAGCTCAGCCCGCCGTGCTGGTAGGCGCCGAGGATGTTCCACTTGGCGGCGCCGGAGGTGAACGGGTTGGGGGTGACGACCTTGACGCCGGGCCTCAGCAGATCGTCCCAGCCGCGGATGTCCTTCGGGTTGCCCTTGCGGACGATGAACGAGACGACCGAGTTGGTGCCGATGCCCTTGCTCGGGCCGGACTTCCAGCTCTCGTCGATCAGCCCCGCCTTGACGAGGCGCGTGACGTCCGGCTCGACCGAGAAGTGCACGATGTCGGCGTTCAGCCCGGCCTCGACGGCGCGGCTCTGCTCGCCGGAGGCGCCGTAGGAGGTCTTGAAGCCGACCCCGGCGCCGTCCTCGGTCTTGCGGAAGGCGGGGATGAGCTCGTCGTAGACGACCTCGGGGGTGGAGAACGCGACCAGCGACAACGTCTGCCGACCGCCGTCGGCGGAGGCGGCCGCGACCTGAGCGCCCCCGGACTCGTCGGACGCGCCGCCGCAGGCGCCGGCCGCGAGGACGGCGGCAAGCACGGCGACGGCGCAGAGAAGCTGGCGGAACCTCACGGACGTGCCTCCTCGGATTGCCCACCAAGACGGTAGGCAAGGCCGGATTGGCAGCCGGGGCGGATTTCTGCCCAAGCGCGGCGGGCGGGGAGCGCGGGCGGGCAGGGACGGTCTGGGCTGACGCGGGCGGCGCGGGTCGGGGCGGGTCGGGGCGGGCCGGGCGGTCCAGCGCGGTCAGGAAGGTGAACGTTGGTTCCGTGGCGCGATGGCAGGACCAAACCAACGCTCAGCGAACCGCCGGCGCCCGGAAGACGTGAACGTAGGTTCAGTCCAGCTCCAGCAGCACCAAACCAACGCTCAGCGAGGCACGGACGCCCACCAAACCGCGGGCGCCCGCCGAACCACGGACGCCCACCAAGCCACCGGCGCCCGCGGAACCACGGGCGCCCGCAAACCACGAACGCCCACCCAACCACCGACGCCCACCAAACCTGAACGTTGGTTCCGTGCCGCCACGACAGGACCAAACCAACGCTCGGCGAACCACGAGCGCCCCTACAAACGTGAACGTAGGTTTCGTGCTGCCAGCGCGCCACGGAACCAACGTTCACCTTGGCCGCAGCCGCAGGCGCAGGCGCAGGCGCAGCCGACAGCCCGGCGACCGCCCCGGGTCCGGGAACGCCACCCGTTAGCATCGCCCGCTCCCGTGCAGTACCCGGTCGAGACCTTCACCCCCGACGAGCGCGCCCGGCTGGCGCCGCACGTCACCAACCTCGACCTGCCGGTCTTCGCGCTGGTCAACCTGCCGGAGACCGTCAAGGGGGCGCTGTTCGCACGCTACTCGCGCTACCCGGGAACGCTGCGCCGCCTGTTCCTCGACGAGTTCGCCGACTCGCTGGAGCAGGACGATCTGCCGCCGTTCGAGGGCGACGAGGGCCGCCGCGCCGCCGAGCTGTACGAGCGGATCTTCGTCGGCTACGGCGACGACTCGGTCGCCCAGCTCGGCGGCATGCACGTCGCCTGCGAGTGGACGTCCAACATCCTCACCAAGATCCTGCAGCGGCCACGGCTCGGCTCCTACCTGGAGCAGTCGACCCGCTACATCGCCTACGACCAGCCGATGGGCGACGGGCTCGGCTACCGCTACTACCGCCACCCGGAGCTCGGCGCAGGCTACGAGCGCGCGATGGACGCGCTGTTCGACATCTACTCGCGCGCGCTGCCCGAGGTGACCGCGTGGGTGGACGCCGAGTTCCCCGGCGACCCCTCCCCCGCCCGCACGCGCGCGGTGAAGGCGAAGGCGCTCGACCTGCTGCGCGGGGTGCTGCCCGCCGCGTCGCTCTCGCACATGGGCATCTACGCCTCCGGCCAGACCTACGAGCAGCTCATCCTGCACCTGCTCGCCCACCCGCTGGCGGAGGCGCGGCAGTACGGGCAGTGGATCCTCGACGCGGTCAAGGCGGTGATGCCGTCGTTCGTGGCGCGCGTCGAGCGCCCCGACCGCGGCGGCGAGTGGATCGAGTACCTGGCCGAGCGCGACAAGGCGGGCGCCCGCTGGGCGCAGCGGCTGGGGCTGGACGCCGCCGAGCAGCCCGACGCCGGCCCGTCGGTGAGGCTGCTGCACGTCGACGGCGACGAGGAGCGGCTCCTGGCGGCGCTCCTGTTCGAGTCCGTCGCCGTCTCCGAGGAGGACGTGAGGAGGGCGCTCGCGGCGCTGTCGGCCGACGAGCGCGCGCGGCTGCTGGCCGACCTGGTCGGCGAGCGGCGCAACCGCCGCCACCGCCCCGGCCGCGGCTTCGAGGCGCTGCGCTACCGCTTCGAGATCGTCTCCGACTACGGCGCCTTCCGCGACCTGCAGCGCCACCGGATGCTCACCGTCCAGTGGCAGCCGCTGACGCCGTACCTGGGCGCGGGCGTGCCCGAGGAGCTGGACAAGGCGGGCTGGGGAGACGAGGTCCGCCGCGCGTACGAGATCTCGCGCGAGGCGTACGAGGCGCTGGTCGAGGCCGGGCAGCGGCGCGCCGCCCCGTACGCGCTCTGCCTCGGCTTCCGGATCCGCTACGTGCTCGACCTCAACGCGCGCGAGGCGATGCACCTGATCGAGCTGCGCTCCGGCCGCGAGGGCCACCCCAGCTACCGCGCCGTCGCGCACGAGATGCACCGCCAGATCGCCGCCGTGCACCCGATGGTCGCCGACGCGATGAAGCACGTCGACCACGAGACCGAGCCGCGGCTGGAGCGCATCCTGGCCGAGATGCGCACCGAGGCGAAGCTGGCCGCCCGCGGCCTGGCGGGCTGACGGCAGGCGTTCGGACGGCGCCGGCTGCGCCGCCGGCCGCGGAGGCGGCCTGGCGCGGGTGGAGGTGGGGCGGCCTGGCGCCGACTGCAGGGCAGCCTGGTGCCGACGTTCAGGTGTTGCCGATGTCGGCGACCGCCGGTTCGCGGTGGCCCGAAGGTGAACGTTGGTTCCGTGCTGCTACGGCGGAACGAAACCGACGTTCGAGCCACGCGGGCGCCGGCTCTGCCGCGAGCGTTCGTTTGGTCCTGCTCCGACAGCACGGAACCAACGCTCCCGTTCCGCACACGCCCGCTCCCCACCGAGCGTCCGTTTCGTCGCGCCATAGCAGCACTGGAACCAACGCTCACGTTCCACACACGCCCGCCGCACCGCGAACGTTCGTTTCATCCCGCGATAGCCCCACGGAACCAACGTTCACCTTCGCGGCCGCGGGCACGTCGGGGCGGATTCGACGAAACCGGGTCGGACTGTCGAAGGTGAGAAACCGGCCCCGTCCGGCGCGTTACGTATACGCAGTGCCGACCATCGCCGCCATCTTCCCCGGTCAGGGCAGCCACTCCGCGGGCATGGACGAGCCCTACCGGGACCATCCCACCTTCCAGCGGGGTCTCGAGGCGCTCGGCGAGAACCCGTTCGAGCGCCTGGAGGAGGGCACCCGCTGGCAGCAGCCCGCGATCTTCCTCTGCAGCGTCGTCGCCTGGGAGGTCTGGCGCGCCGAGAACCCCGACGAGGTCGACCAGGTGATCGCCGGCGCCGGCCACTCGCTCGGCGAATACGCCGCGCTGGTCGCCGCCGGCGCGCTCGACTTCGAGGACGGCATCCGGCTGGTGGCCGAGCGCGGCGCCGCCATGGCCGACGCCGGCAGCCTCAACCCGGGCAGCATGGTCGCCATGCTCGGCGGCGACGACGCCGCGATCCGCGCCCTGGCCGACCGCCTCGGCCTCACCGTCGCCAACGACAACGCGCCCGGCCAGCTCGTCCTGTCCGGCCCGATCGACGCGATCGAGCAGGCCGAGGAGCTCGCGCGCGAGGAGACCGGCGCGCGCGCCCGCCGGCTCGACGTCTCCGGCGCCTTCCACTCGCCGCTGATGGAGCCCGCCGCCGACCGGCTCGGCGCGGCGCTCGCCAAGGTCGAGTTCCGCGAGCCGCGGTTCCCCGTCTACAGCAACGGGACGGCGGCGCCGTTCACCGACATCCCCGGCGAGCTGGGCGCCAACCTGCTGCGCGGCGTGCGCTGGCGCGAGACGCTGCTGGCGATGCGCGCCGCGGGCGCCGAGCGCTTCATCGAGCACGGGCCCGGCGCGGTGCTCACCGGCCTGGTCAAGCGGACGCTGGTGGCCGCCTGATGCGCGCCGCCGCGCCGACAGCGCCGCCGCGCGTCCAGCGCAACCGCCTGACCGCACTCCGCCCGCGGCCGGCGATCGTCCCGCGCCGCCCGCGCGTCGCCGGCCTGTACGGCGTCGGCGCCGCCCTGCCGGAGCGCGTCATCGGCAACGACCACTTCGAGGCCTACCTCGACACCAGCGACGCCTGGATCACCCGCCGCACCGGCATCAAGACGCGGCGCTGGCTGAGCGACGGCCAGGAGCTGGCGCCGCTGGCCGCCGAGGCGTGCCGGCGCGCGCTCGAGGACGCCGGCCGCCGGGTCGACGAGGTCGACCACATCATCGTCACCACCATCACCCCCGACATGCTGACCCCGGGCCTGGCGCCCATGGTCGCGCGGGAGCTCGGCGCCGACGGGGTCCCCGCGCAGGACGTCAACGCCGCCTGCGCCGGCTACCTGTACGCGCTCGACCAGGCCGCCGCGCTGGTGGAGACCGGCCGCGCCCGCGTGGTGCTGGTCTGCGGCGCGGAGGCCCTCAGCCGCATCACCAACACCGAGGACCGCAGCACCGCCGTGCTGTTCGGCGACGGCTGCGGCGCCGTGGTGGTCGCCGCCGGGGAGGACCTGGAGCGCCCGCTGCCGCGGTTCGTGCTCGGCAGCGGCCCGCACCACTTCCACCTCCTCGGCTGCGACGTCGGGGGCAAGCTGCGCATGGAGGGCCGCGAGGTCTACCGGCACGCCGTCCGCTGCATGGTCGGGGCGACCGCGCAGGCGCTGGAGGAGTCCGGGCTGACCGTCGCGGACATCGACCTGTTCGTGGCCCACCAAGCCAACTCGCGCATCATCGAGGCCGCAGCCTCCGAGCTGGGGCTGCCGGAGGACCGGATCGTCATCAACGTCGACCGGGTCGCCAACACCTCCTCGGCCTCGATCCCCCTCGCCCTCGCCCAGGCCGAGAAGGACGGCCTGCTCAAGCCCGGCATGACGCTGGCGCTGGCCGCCTTCGGGGCCGGGTTCGTGTGGGCGGCAGGAGTCGTCAACTGGAAGGAGAGACGTGGCGTCTTCGCCTGAGACCCGCGCGCGCGTCGCGCTGGTCACGGGCGGCACACGGGGCATCGGGGCGGCGATCGCCGAGCGCCTGCGTGCCGACGGCCTGACCGTCGTGACGCTGGGCCGCTCCGGCGGCGACGTCCAGGCGGACGTGGCCGACCCCGAGTCCGTCGAGGCCGCCTTCAAGACCGTGCGCGAGCGCTACGGCCCCGTCCTGGTGCTGGTCAACAACGCCGGCGTGACCGCCGACGGGCTGACCATCCGGATGCCCGACGAGGATTGGCAGAAGGTGATCGACACCAACCTCACCGGGGCGTTCAACTGCACCAAGCGCGCGCTCGAGGACATGCTCAAGGCGCGCTGGGGCCGGATCGTCAACATCTCGTCGATCATCGCCAACTACGGCAACCCCGGCCAGGCCAACTACGCCGCCTCCAAGGCCGGGCTGATCGCCTTCACGCGCGTGGTGGCGCGCGAGATGGGCAAGCGGGGGATCACGTCGAACGCGATCACCCCCGGCTTCATCGCCACCGACATGATCGCCGACCTCCAGATCCCCATGGAGGCGCAGATCCCGACCGGTCGTCGCGGCACTCCCGAGGAGGTCGCGGCCGCCGTGTCGTTCCTCGTCTCCGACGAGGCAAGCTATGTGAACGGGGCGACCCTGGCCGTCGACGGCGGTCTCGGCGCCTAGAGCACCGCACACGACACCGACCCACAAGGAGCACGCGACCAAATGGCAACCCGTGAGGAGATCCTCGAGGCCATCCGCACCGAGCTCGCCGCGATCAAGGTTCCCGACGCGGAGACCGCCGAGCCCGAGACCACCTGGGAGGAGCTGGACGTCGACTCCCTCGACCTGGTCGAGCTGGTGAAGGCGCTGGAGGACCGCTTCGGCGTGGAGATCGCCGACGCTGACCTGAAGGGCATCGCGTCGGTCGGCGACGCGATCGAGCTGGTCGAGCGCCTGCAGGGCGCGGCGGCTTGAGCGACGTCGTCGTCACGGGACGAGGCTGCGTCGCACCGGTCGGCGTCGGCGCCGACACGGTGTTCGACGCCCTGCTCGCCGGCCGCGGCGCGATCAACGAGGAGGGCCTGGCGCCCTGCGCGGACTTCGACCCCGAGCAGGCGCTGACCCCCAAGGAGGCGCGGCGGACCGACCGCTTCACCCACTTCGCGGTCACCGCCGCGCTGGAGGCCGCGGCCGAGGCGGGGCTCGACGAGAACGCCGTCGAGCCCTCCCGGCTCGGCGTGGTCGTCGGCACCGGCATCGGCGGCCTGACGACCATGCAGGAGCAGGTGCTCACCTGGGCCAAGGAGGGCGACCGCGCGGTCTCGCCGCTGTTCGTCCCGATGATGATGCCCAACGCCGCCGCCGCCCACATCGCGATGAAGCTGGGCGCCCACGGCCCCGGATTCTCGCTGGCGACCGCGTGCGCGACCGGCGCCCACGCGATCGGCGAGGCCAAGCGGATGATCGAGCGCGGCGAAGCCGACGTGGTGGTCGCCGGCGGCACCGAGGCGGCGCTGATCGGCGTATGCGTGGCGGCGTTCAACCGGATGGGCGCGCTCTCGCGCGAGAAGATCTCGCGCCCGTTCGACGCCCGCCGCGACGGGTTCTGCATGGGCGAGGGAGCCGGCATCCTCGTGCTCGAGCGCGAGGAGCACGCCAAGGCGCGCGGCGCCAGGATCCTCGCCCGCGTCGCCGGCTACGCGGCAACCAACGACGCGTACCACATCACCCAGCCCGACGAGAACGGGCGCGGCGCGACCGACGCGATGACCGGCGCGCTGCGCGACGCCGACGCCTCGCCGCAGGACGTCGGCTACGTCAACGCGCACGGCACCTCGACGCCCTACAACGACCGCATCGAGGCGCTGGCGGTGCGCAAGGTGCTGGGCGAGGACACGCCGCCGATCTCCTCGATCAAGGGCCACATCGGCCACTCGCTCGGCGCCGCCGGCGCGATCGAGGCGGTCGTCTGCGTGGACGCGCTCCAGCGCAAGGCGGCGCCACCGACGCTCGGGCTGGAGGAGATCGACCCGGACTGCGCCGCCGACCACATCGTCGGCGGGCCGCGCGAGCTGCCCGACCTGGAGCTCGTGCTGAGCAACTCGTTCGGGTTCGGCGGCCAGAACGCGACCCTGGCGCTGGCCGCCGCCTGAGAGGGAGGACGAAGGGTGAGCGCGGTCATCGACCTGGAGGCCGACGCCACCCGCTTCGTCGTCCCCGCACGCGCCCGGATCGAGCTGCTGCTCGACGCCGGCACGTTCCGTCCCGTCCGCACCGAGGTCGGGGACGGCGTGCTGGCCGGGTCCGGGCGCGTGCAAGGCCGCCCGGTGGTCGTCTGGGCGCAGGAGGGCTCGTACAAGGGCGGGTCGCTCGGCGCCGCCGGCGGGGAGACGATCGCCCGCGCGATCCAGCGCGCCGACGCGCTCGGGGTGCCGGTGATCGGCTTCCCCCACTCCGGCGGCGCGCGCCTGCAGGAGGGCGTCGCCGCGCTCACCGCGTACGCGGCGATCTTCCGCGCCCAGTCGCTGGCGACGGTGCCGGTGATCAGCGTCGTGTCCGGACCGTGCGCGGGCGGCGCCGCCTACTCGCCGGCGCTCGGCGACCTGGTGGTGATGACCCGCGAGGCGGTGATGTTCCTCACCGGCCCGAAGATCATCGAGCGGGTCACACGCGAGCGGATCGGCTCGCATGAGCTGGGCGGCCCGGAGGTGCAGTCGCGCAACGGCGTCTGCCACATGGTCGCCCGCGACGACGTCGAGGCCGCCGAGCACGTCCGCGCGGTGCTGCCGTTCCTGCCCGACCGCGCGGGCGAGCAGCCGCCGCCCGCCCCGCCGGGCCGTCCGCGCGGCGGCGACCCGGCCGAGGCGCTGCCCGCCTCGCTGCGCAAGGTCTACGACGTGCGGGGCGTGATCGAGCGGATCGTCGACGACGGCCGGCTGGTGGAGCTCGCGCCGCGCTGGGCGCGCAACCTGGTCGTCGGCTTCGCCCGCATCGACGGCCGCGCGGTGGGCGTGATCGCCAACCAGCCGCGGTACCTGGGCGGTTGCCTGGACGCCGCCGCCTCCGAGAAGGGGTCGTGGTTCGTCGAGCTGTGCGACCGCTTCTCGATCCCGCTGGTCGTGCTCGTCGACACGCCCGGCTTCCTGCCGGGGGCCAACCAGGAGCGGCTGGGCGTGCTGCGCCACGGCGCGTCGCTGCTGCGCGCGTTCTCGTGCGCGACGGTGCCGCGCGTGACGGTGACGCTGCGGCAGGCCTACGGCGGCGCGCACATCGTCATGAACTCGCGTGACCTGGGCGCGTCGCTGACGCTCGCCTGGCCGGACGCGAAGATCGGCGTGATGGGCGCGCGCCAGGCGGTGGAGCTGATCCGCCGCCGCGAGATCGAGGCGGGCGCCGACGCCGAGCTGCTCTCGGCCGCATACGAGGCCGAGCACCTGCCGGTGCGGGTGGCCGCCGCCGCGGGGTTCGTCGACGAGGTGATCGCTCCGCGCGAGACGCGCGACCGGATCGCGCACGAGCTTTCGCTGCACGGCTGAACGCCGCCGTTCCGCCCCGCGCCCGACCGGAGCGGCCCACCGGGCCGCGAGGCGCAATATGGTTCCTCGGAATGCCTCCGGGGAAGCCACAGGGCGCCGTCGAGCCGCGCAACGCGACCGAGGAGGCGATCCTCGACGCGGCGCGCGACGCCCTGCTCGACACCGACTACCGGCGGCTGACGATGGACATGATCGCCCGCCGGGCGTACGTCAGCCGCACCGCGCTCTACTTCTACTTCCCGAACAAGCGGGCGATCATCGACCGGCTGATCGCGCGCGCGTTCACCGACATGCACCGGGCGGCGGCGCCGTACCTGGAGGGCAACGGCGACCCGCGCCAGGAGCTGCGCCGGGCGCTGGCGCGGGTGGTGAAGGTGGTCGACCGCGACGGCCATGTGCTCGCGCTGGCGGCGCGCCTGTCGGGCGAGGAGGACCGCCTGCCGCCCGAGTGGTGGCCGTACGTGACGCACTTCGTGCAGGGCGCCACGGCGCGCATCGAGCGCGACCAGATGCGCGGGATCGCCCCGTCGGACATCCCGCCGCGGCTGGCCGCCCAGGCGCTGCTGGCGATGGTCGAGCGCCACGTGACGCTCGAGCTGATCCAGGGCGGCGGCCGGGCGCACGAGTCGATCCGCGTGCTGGCGGAGCTGTGGTGGCGGGCGGTCTACTCGAAGCCGCCCGCCGATCCGGCCGGCGCCTAGGCGGCGCGCGCTGCCGCCAAGCCCCTCATCGAGGGATCAACGACTTCGCCTGAGCGCAAGCGATTGATCCCTCGACGGTGGGTGGCGTCAACTCGCCGACTCGGCGCCCTCGGCCGCCCCGATCGCGCCGGGCGCGCCGAGCACGTGGAAGCCGCCGTCGACGTGCAGGATCTCCCCGGTGACCGCCCGCGACAGCGGCGAGAGCAGGAACAGGCAGGCGTCGGCGACCGGGCCGGCATCGCCGAGGTCCCAGCGCAGCGGCGCGTGGCGCTCCCACGCGTCGGCGAGGATGTCGAAGCCCTCGATCGCGCCGGCGGCCATCGTGCGCAGCGGGCCGGCGGAGACCAGGTTGGCGCGGATGCCCTTCGGCCCCAGGTACTGGGCGAGATAGCGGTTGATCGACTCGAGCGCCGCCTTGGACACGCCCGCCCAGTCGTAGATCGGCCAGGCGCGGGTGGCGTCGAAGTCCAGGCCGACGACCGCGCCGCCCTGCTCGGCGCGCTCCAGCAGCGGCACGAGCGCGACGGCCAGCGACTTGTACGAGAACGCGCTGACCTCGAACGCCGACTTGGCGCTCTCGGCGGGCGCGGTGAGGAACCGGCCGCCGAGCGCGTCGTCGGGGACGTGCGCGATCGCGTGCAGGACGCCGTCCACCCGGCCCCAGCGCCTCTCCAGCTCGGCGGCCACCTGCTTGAGATCCTCCTCGCTGGTGACGTCCAGCTCGAGGACGTCGGGCGGATCGGGCAGGCGGTTGGCCATCCGCTCGGTCAGCCGCTTGGCGCGGCCGAAGCCGGTCAGCACGATCTCGGCGCCCTCCTCCTGCGCGCGGCGCGCGACGGCGAACGCGATCGAGCGGTCGGTGAGCACCCCGGTGATCAGCAGCTTGCGCCCGTCGAGAAGACCCATGGGCGCCATCCTTCCGGATCGCGCGGCGCTGCGCACCGACGCCAACGTTCATCGAGGGATCAACGACTTCGCCCAGGCGCAAGCCGTTGATCCCTCGACGGTGGGTGGGCGGCTACTCCGGGCGGCTCGGCGCGCGCCAGTCGACCAGGCGGTGGGTGCCGTCGCAGAACGGCTTGCTCTGCGAGCGGCCGCAGCGACACAGCGCGACCGTGCGACGGCCGACGTCGATCCGGTTGCCGTCCTGGTCGGTGAGCACGAACGGCCCGCGCACCAGCAGCGGCCCGTCCCGGTAGGGCGTGATCCGTGCCTGCTCGCTCATCGCGCCGCCACGGCCGCCGCACGGCGCAGCGAGCTGCGCCCCCGCTCCCAGGCGGCGAGCAGCATGGCCGCCCAGCGCGCTTCCAGCTCGACCAGCGCACGGGCGCCGAACAGCACGTCGTCGAGCAGCTCCGGCTCGGCGCGCACCAGCCCGCCGGCCAGGTCGACGGCGGCGACGCTCTCGTGCACCGCGTCGGCGGCGACGTGCTCGTCGTAGAACCCGGTCGCCTTCGGGTCGTCGATCCCGAGGCGGCGTAGCGCGTTGCCGTAGCGGCGGTTGGGGACCGACGAGGCCATCTCGAACAGCGCGAGGTGCCCGACGATCCGCCCGCGCAGGCGGCGGTGCAGGCCGAACATGGACATCAGGTTGACCGTCGCCAGCGTCGCGCCGGGCAGCAGGTCGATGTAGGCGCCGTAGGTGGAGTCGAGCCCGAGCGCGTCCATCGTGTTCGCGAAGAGCTGCGCATGCACGCGGTCGGGGTCGCCTCCGCCGTACTCGTCGGCCTGGATCTCCACCAGCGCCGCCTTCGCCCGACCGGCGAGGCGCGGGATCGCCCAGCTATGCGGGTCGGCCTCCTTGAGCTGGTAGGCCGAGCGATGGATGACGAACTCGAGGAACTGCTCCAGCGTGCCGCGCGTCTCCAGCCAGCGGCTGAGCGACGGACCGTCGTCGGCGTCCGCGATCGCGCGCAGCGCCACGTCGACGGTGCCGGGGTCGGCTCCGGGGGGCCGCCAGTCGGAGAGCGCCTCCTGCAGCCCTTGCTCGAAGACCTCCTCGAGGCGGGCGCGCAGGCCGAGCAGCCCCAGGTCCCACTCCCAGCGCTCGTCGACGTCGTCGAACCCGCGGTAGTGGAGCTCGTACAGGCAGTAGAGCGCCAGGTGCAGATCGTCGTCGGCGAGCGGATCGTCGGGCGTCGCGACCTCGACCGGGCCGAGCCGGCCGGGCCGGCGGCGCAGAGCCTCGAGGACGACGGCGCTGATCGAACCGCGAGGTTCGGGCAACCGCGGCATGTCGAGTCCTTACCCCGTGAACCGGTCCGCCAGCCACGCGACCAGCGCGCGCGGATCACCGGCGGCGGCCTCGCGGGCGCTCGCGGCGGGCGGGTGGGCGAGCAGCCTGCGGGCGCCGTCCAGCTCGGCCGCGCAGCCCAGGCCGCGGGCGAGCGGCTCCAGCTCGTCGAGCAGGGCGGCGATGTGGTCGCGCATCGGCTCCCGGCGGCCGGTGCGGACGTCCACCCACCAGCCCTCCACCCCGTGCCGGCAGGCCGACCACCGGTTCTCGGCGATCCGCCACGCGGGGGCGGCGCCGAGCGTCTCGCCGGCGTCGTAGCGCTCGGCGAGCGCGGCGGCGAGCGTCTGCACGACGGCGGCCAGCGCGGCGACGTCGTCGACCGTTGCCTGCGCGTCGCAGACGCGCACCTCGATCGTCCCGAACACCGGGTGCAGCCGCGCATCCCACCACCACTGGGCGGGGTCGTGGAACGTGCCGCCGCGCCGCCCCCAGGCGAACGCGTCGGCCAGCGCCTCCCAGCTCGGCAGCGCGGGCGGGACGCCCTGGCGCGGCAGGAGGTCGCAGAGCTTGGGCCGCACCGAGGCCAGGCCGGTGTCGCGGCCGCCGAGGAACGGCGCGTCGGCGCCGAGCGCCGCCAGCGCCGGCAGCTCCTCGCGCAGCGCGTTGTAGACCGCCAGCGCGCGGTCGGCGCCGGGGACGGCGACGTGGACGTGCAGCCCGAAGACGAGCTGCAGGCGCGCCACCGCGCCGTACTCGCTCCTGGTGTGCTCGTAGCGCGGCGCCTCGCTCAGCCGCCCCTCGACCTGGGTGAACGGGTGGACTCCGCAGCCGGCGACCGCCAGGCCGCTGCGGGCCGCCTCGACCTCCAGCGTGCGCCGGTCGGCGCGCAGCGCGGCGGCCGCCTCCCCGACCGTCTCCGAGGGCGGCCCGACGATCTCGATCTGGGCGGCGGGCAGCTCGCCGGTGAAGCGGCGGCGGTCGAGCCGCCGGAGCAGCTCGGAGGCGCGCGGCGCAAGGTCGAGGCTGCCCGCGTCGAGCAGCATCAGCTCCTCCTCGATGCCGACGGTGAGGTCGGTCGCCAGCTCGAACCGCGCGCGCAGCTCGGCGACCGCTGCGTTTGAGACCGTGGCCACGAGGGATACCTCCCCGCTCATGCGGATCGTCACGCCTCCGGGCGTGTTCGCGCCGATCTCCGACACGTGGCTGCTCGCCGCGGCGATGCGCGAGCAGATCGTCGGCCCGCGCGCGACGGTGCTCGACGTGTTCACGGGGAGCGGCGCGCTGGCGATCGCGGCCGCCCGCCGCGGGGCGCGACACGTCACCGCGGTCGACATCTCCCGTCGCGCGGTGCTGACGGCGCGACTGAACGCGCGGCTGAACGGGGTGCGGGTGGAGGCGCTGCGCAGCGACCTGTTCTCGGCGGTGTCGCACCGCCGGTTCGACGTGATCGTCGCCAACCCGCCCTACGTGCCGACCCCGGGCGAGGTGGACGATCCGCGCGGGCCGCGCCGCGCCTGGGACGGCGGGGACGACGGGCGCGCGCTGCTGGACCGGCTGTTGGCGGAGGCGCCGGAGCACCTGCGCCCGGGCGGCATACTGCTGGTCGTGCACTCGGAGGTGTGTGGCATCGGGCGTACGCTCGAGGCGATGGCGGCCGGTGGCCTGGAGGCGGACGTCTGCGCCCGCCGGTGGGGCCCGCTCGGACCGCTGATGCGCGCCCGCGCGCCCGAGCTGGAGCGACGCGGCCTGCTGCCGCCCGGCGCTCGCCAGGAGGAGATCGTGGTCATCCGCGGACGCCGTCCGCCGTCACCCGCCGCGCCCGGGGCCCGCCTCCAACGCTCCGGCGCGGCGGCGGCCTGAGTGCCCGCGTCCCGGCGGCGCCCGGACCGCCGGGCGGACGCCGAGCGCACGGCCGGGCCGGGACGCCTCGATCCACGCGTCTACCGCCGCCGGCGGTTGGCCGCCGCGGCGACCCTGGCGGCGGTCTCCCTGGCGGCGGGGGTGGCGGTGAGCGCCGGCGACGAGCGCGGCGGCGACGAGAAGCGGGCCCCCGGCGAGGCTCGCGGTGAGGCGAAGCGGGCGGCGGAGCTGCCCGGCGGCGGCAGGCGCCTGTTCCCCGACCGGCGCGTGGTCGCGCTCTACGGCCATCCGCGCGACCCGGAGCTGGGCGCGCTCGGGATCGGCTCGCCGCCCCAGGCCGCCCGCCGCCTGCGCGCCCGTGCCAGGGCCTACGACCGGAAGAGCCGACCGGTGCTGCCGGCGATGGAGCTGATCGCGGTCCTGGCGACCGCCGCCCCCGGCGCCGACGGGCTGCACCGCGACCGCACCCCGGCCGAGACCATCGACCGCTACCTGCGCGCCGCGCGCCGTTCGGGCGCGCTGCTGATCCTCGACATCCAGCCCGGCCGCGCGCCGTTCGGGCCCGAGATCGAGCGGCTGGAGCGCTGGCTGCGCGAGCCGGACGTCGGCCTTGCGCTCGACCCGGAGTGGCATGTTGAGGATGGGCAGGTGCCGGGCCGGGTGATCGGCTCGGTCGACGCCGACGCCGTCAACGCCGCTGCCGCCTGGCTGTCGCGGATCGTGCGCGAGCGCGACCTGCCGGAGAAGCTGCTGCTCGTGCACCGCTTCACCGACGCGATGATCCGCCGCGACGAGCGGCTGCGCGAGTTCCCCGGCGTGCGCACGGTGGTCAACATCGACGGCTTCGGCGACCGCGCGGTGAAGGTCGCCAAGTACGACGCGCTGGTCGCGCGCACCCCGCGCCTGCCGCGCGGCATCAAGCTGTTTCTGAAGGAGGACACGGGCCTGATGACCCCGGCGCAGACGCTGGCGCTGCGCCCGCCGCCCGACGTCGTGATCTACGAGTAGGCGCCCGCGGCTACCAGGTCTTCGGGTGCGCGCGCTCCGGCGGCGGCGCGATCCGGATCCGCACCCCGCCGATCGCCGCCCCCTCGGCGGTGACGCGCACCGGGTCCAGCTCCGCCTCCGCCAGCTCCGGCACCGCGTCGGCCAGCGCGCCCAGGCGCAGGATCACGTCGCGCAGCGCGGCGGCATCGTGGTCGCCCACGGACAGCCCGGCGTGCACCGTCGGCGAGCCGCGCACCAGCTCGTCGGCGTCGGCGTCGGTGAGCGGCGCCAACCGGTAGCAGACGTCCCCGGTCACCAGCGGCCGCCCGCCGCCGGGCGCAACGCCCACGACCGGGCCCAGCTCGGAGTCGTTGACGGCGCCGACCAGCACCTCCACCTCCGAGGTCCCGTCGGCGCCGACCGCCGTCGTGCCGTCCGGGTCGCGGCGCAGGCCGACGGTGGCCAGCAAGGCGTCGGCCTCCTCGCCCGCCAGCCAGCCCTCGTCGAACTGCTCGGCCAGCTCGCGGGCGGCGTCGGCGTCCACGTCCTCGAGCGGCGCGGCCAGGCCGACCGGACGGCTCAGCCAGTCGCGCCGGTCTGCGGCGACCGCCAGGGCGCGCACGGCCGCCTCCGGGAAGCGGTAGTTGGGGACCTTGGCGTCCTCGCGGATCGGCACCTCGCCGTTGACGCCGACCACGCAGGCCACGACCGGCTTGTCGGCGCCCTCGACCGCCGCCTCGATCGCCTCCAGCCGCTCGACCGGGTCGCTCTCGCCGTCCAGGCCGACGTGCACGACCAGCACCGCGTCGACCTCGTTGTCGGCCAGCAACGCGGTGACCGCCTCGACCGCCTCGTCGATGCTCGCGCGCACGCCCAGGTCGATCGGGTTGCCGACCCGGTCGGCCCCCGGCAGCGCCTCCGCGAGGCGGGCGCGCGTCCGGTCGGTGATCCGCGCCAGGCGCAGCCCGCGCGCGTGGGCCGCATCGGTGGCGACCGTCCCCAGGCCGCCCGAGTTGGTGACCACGCCGAGGCTGCGTCCGCGCGGCAGCGGCTGCCGCTCGAGCAGCTCGGCGGCGTCGAACAGCAGCGCGGTGGAGTCGACGCGCAACACGCCGGCGGCGCTCAGCAGCGCCTCGGTGGCGGCGCGGTCGGTGAGCGCCTGGCTGATGCGCAGCGCGAACTCCGGGTCCGGCTCGGCGCGGCTGGAGCCCTTGAAGGCGAGGATCGGCTTGCGGCGCGACACGCGCCGGGCCGCCTGCGTGAACCGCCGCGGGTTGCCGAACGACTCGACGTAGAAGGCGACGACCTTCGCGTTGTCGTCGTCGGCGACGTACTCGAGCACGTCGTTGGTGGAGACGTCGGCGCGGTTGCCGAGCGCCAGGAACGTCGAGATCCCCAGCCCGCGCGCGGCGGCGTGGCCGAGCAGCGCCAGCCCGAGCGCGCCCGACTGCGAGGAGAGCGCCAGGCCACCGGGCCGCACCTCCACCTCGCCGATCAGGGCGCGGAGCCCCACGTCCGGAGCGGTGTTGACGACGCCGAGCGCGTTCGGGCCCACCAGGCGCATGCCGTGGGCGCGCACCTCCGCCAGCAGCTCCTCCTCGAGCGCGCGGCCCTTCGGCTCGTCGGTGTCCGAGAAGCCGGTGGAGACGACGAGCAGCGCCCGCACCCCGGCCTGCGCCGCCTCGCGGGCTACCTTGATCACCTCGCCCGCGGGGACGGCGACGACCGCCAGGTCGGGCGGCTCGTCCATCTCGGTCAGCGACCGCACCGCCCGGATCGACCCGACGATGCCGCCGTCCTGGTGGACGGGGGTCGCCACGCCGGTGAAGCCGGAGGCGAGGATGCCGCGGAAGATCGCCCCGCCGAGGCTGCCTGGCCGCGACGAGGCGCCGACGACCGCCACCGACCGCGGCGCCAGCACCGGCTGCAGCGAGGCGACGGTGGCGATGTGGGTGCGGTCGGCGATCCGCTCCTCCAGCTCGAAGGTCGGCCGCAGGTCGAGCGCCAGGTGCACGAGCCCGCCCTCGCCGGCGCGCCGCACGCCGAATCCGGCGTTGGCGAACACGCCCAGCATCGGCCGGTTCTCGGCCATCACCTCGGCGTGGAAGCGGGTGATCCCGCGCTGGGCGGCGATGTCGGCGAGCTGCTCGAGCATGCGGGTCGCCAGGCCGCGGCCCTGCATGTCGTCGGCGACGGCGAACGCGACCTCGGCGACGTCCGGGTCGTTGAGCCGCTCGTAGCCGGCGACCGCGACGACCCGCTCGCCGAGGTGCGCGAGCAGCGCGACGCGCTGGTCGCCGTCGGCGTGCGCGTAGTTGCGCGCCACCAGGTCGGAGCGCGCCACGCCGTGGAACCGCATGTAGCGGCTCTCGAAGCTGAGCCCGTCGAAGAACTCGCGGATCGCCTGCTCGTCCTCGGGGGTCGGCGACCGCAGCCGCAGCGCGGCACCGTCCCGCAGGATCACGTCGCGAACGAGTGTGGCCGGCACGCTCTCTACATGTAGCGCTCAGTCATCCTGACCTTGCCGGGCGGCGACCCGCGCCTTGAGCTCGGCCATCACGCTCGGGTCGCGCAGCGTGGTGACGTCGCCGAGCTCGCGGCCCTCGGCGATGTCCCGCAGCAGCCGGCGCATGATCTTGCCCGAGCGGGTCTTGGGCAGGTCGTCGGCCCAGATGATGCGCTTGGGCCGCGCGAGCTTGCCGATGCGCGCGGCGACGTGCGCGCGGATCCGCTCGACCAGGTCGTCGCCGCCCCGCAGGTCCCCCTCGAGCGTTACGAACGCCGCCACCGCCTGGCCGGTGTCCTCGTCGGCCTGGCCGATGACGGCAGCCTCGGCGACGGCCGGGTGGGAGACGATCGCTGACTCGATCTCGGCGGTGCTGAGGCGGTGCCCGGCGACGTTGATCACGTCGTCGACGCGCCCGATCACCCACAGGTAGCCGTCCTCGTCCTGCCGGGCGGCGTCGCCGACGAAGTAGGTCTCGCGATCCCACCGGCTCCAGTAGGTGGAGATGAAGCGCTCGTCGTCGCCGAGCAGCGTGCGCAGCATCGCCGGCCAGGGCCGTCGCACCGCCAGCAGGCCCTGGCGGCCCGGCTCGACCTCGTTGCCCTCTTCGTCGAGCACGGCGGCGTCGATGCCCGGCAGCGGCGTGCCGGCCGAGCCCGGCTTGGCGTCTTGGGCGCCCGGCAGCGTGGTGACAAGGATCGCGCCGGTCTCGGTCTGCCACCAGGTGTCGACGATCGGGCAGCGGCCGCCGCCGATCACCTTCCAGTACCAGAGCCAGGCCTTCGGGTTGATCGGCTCGCCGACGGTGCCCAGCAGTCGCAGCGAGGACAGGTCGAAGGCGGCGGGATGTTCGACGCCCCACTTGATGCACGCGCGGATCGCGGTCGGCGCGGTGTAGAAGATGGTCGCCTTGTAGCGCTCGACCAGCTCCCACCAGATCCCCTTGTGCGGGTAGTCGGGCGCCCCCTCGTACATGACCGAGGTGGTCGCGTTCATCAGCGGCCCGTAGACCATGTAGCTGTGGCCGGTGATCCAGCCGACGTCGGCGGTGCAGAAGTAGACGTCGCTGTCGGGCTTGAGGTCGAAGACGTGGCGGTGGGTCCAGGCGACCTGGGTGAGGTATCCGCCGGTGGCGTGGACGATCCCCTTCGGCTTGGCGGTCGAGCCGCTCGAGTACAGGAAGAAGAGCGGGTGCTCGGCGTCCAGCTCGGCGGCCGGGCAGACCGGGTCGGCCTCCTCGAGCGCCTCGTGCCACCAGCGGTCGCGCTCGCCCATCGGGACGTCGTCGATCCCGACGGAGCGCACGACGAGCGTCGTCTCGACCGGCATGCCGACCTCGTCGACGGCCGCCTTCACCGGCGCCACGCGGCCCTTGCGCCGCGCCGCGTCGACGGTGATCAGGACCTTGGCCTTGGAGGCCTCCATCCGCTCGCACACCGACTCGGGGCTGAAGCCGCCGAAAACGACGTTGTGCGGCGCGCCGATGCGGGCGCAGGCGAGCATCGCGACGACGACCTCGGGGATCATCGGCAGGTAGATGCCGACGACGTCGCCTTCGCGCACGCCGAGCGCCTTCAGCGCGTTGGCGGCGCGCTGGGTCTGCTCGTGCAGCCAGGCGTAGGTGATGGTGCGTTCCTCGCCCTCCTCGCCGCGCCAGTGGAACGCGACTCGGTCGCCGAGGCCGGCCTCGATGTGGCGGTCGAGGCAGTTGTAGGAGGCGTTGAGCTTCCCGCCCTCGAACCACTTGTAGAACGGCGGGTTGTCGTCGTTGAGGATCCGCTCGGGCGGCTTGAACCAGTGCAGCGCCCCGGCCTGCTCGCCCCACCAGGCGACGGGGTCGCGCGCGGCCTGCTCGTGCAGGGAGCGGTCGGTGACGAGGGCGTCCGCCCGGAAGCCCTCGGGCGGCGCGAAGCGCTCGCGCTGGAGCAGGTCGAGGAGCTCGCGGTCGAGGTCCGCTCGGGTCGCGTCCGACATGTTCGGAACCTACCCCCGCCGCCCGAGCCGTAAAGCGAGCGACCACATCCGGACGGCCGTCGCCCGCGCCCCGGACGGGCACTGCGACCGTCCGACCCGCAGCGGCCCGGAGGGCGCGCCCTAGCTGCGGCGCTTGCGCTTGCGGCGGCCGCCCGCCGCGCCGCAGTCCTCGCCGTCCTCGGACGCGTCGGCCTCGGCCTGGCCGCCCCGCTCGCGCTGCTTGCGGCGCTCCTCCTGGGCGCGGGCGCGCTGCTCGGCAAGCTCGAGCTGGCTCGGCCACGGCACCGCCTCGCCGGACTGCCAGGCGGGGGTGAGCCCGCTCGGCCCGCGGCCGGTGAGCAGCAGCGCGACCGCCAGCAGCCAGAAGGCCTGCAGCAGGAACGGCGGGGCGCCGAAGCCCGCCGGCCCGAACAGGACCATCAGCACCCCGACGATGATCCCGAGCACGGCGAGGAACCGGGTGAGCAGGCCGGCGCGCATCGCGTTCAGCGAGATCAGGATCACGGCGACGGCGAGCACGAGCAGGCCGATCTGGGCGACGCCGGTCATGCCGACGATGAAGTCGCTGCGCAGCGCCTCGCGGGCGGCGGCGCTGGTGTGCTCGCCGGAGTCGACGTAGTCGGCCACCTTGACGTTGACCGCGATCTGGAAGCCGATCGTGCCGACCGCGCCGGCGACCGCGCCGAGCATCGCCAGCATGTGCGAGACGCGCGGGATGGTCGCCCCGCGGTCGCGGACGGCGGTGTAGAGGACGACGAGCACGTAGCCGAGCGCGAGCGTCGACAGCCCCTGCAGGATCGACACGCCCAGCAGCGCCATCGCGTTGTCGTCGAGGAACTCGAGCCGCGGCACGGCCAGCCCGACCGAGCCCTCCGGCCGCGTCCCGGCGGCGTCCTGCAGGGCGGTGAGGAACGGGACGCGCGGATAGTCGTCGTAGATCCACTGCGGGATGATCCACGCGGCCAGGCCGAGCAGCGCGGCGGCGACGGCGGCGGCCGCCGCGCGCGGGCGCTCGCGCCGCTCGCGCTCGAGCAGCGTCTTCGTGTCGGGCAGCCCGTCCCGGGCCGGTGCCTCAGCGGCTGCCATCGGCGAGCGCCGGACGGTCGTCGTGGGCGAGACGGTCGAGGAGCGGCTGCTCGCCGGTGTCGCGGTCGACGGCGCGCGAGATCCGATCGCCGACGGCAAGGACCACGTCGAGCAGCGGGGCGACGAGGCGGATGCCCGCCTCGACGCGGCCGCGCCAACGCTGCTGGGACGGTGTGAGCTGCGTCACGGCGGCCATGGTAAACGTCGGGCGAGGACGGCGGCCCGGCGCTACTGCAGGCCCTGCCGCGCCTCCCGGACGAGCGTCACCGCCTCCGGGAAGACGGTGGCGATCACGGAGCGGATCTGCTGCGCCTGCTCCTCCGGGGTGCCCTGGACGTTGATGCGGTTCACCGCCGCGACGGTCATCTGCACCGCCAGCGCGATCGCGTTGTCCGCCCACGCCAGCCGCTGCTGGCCCTGAAGCTGCTCGGCGAACTCCGCCATGCGCCGCTGCAGCTCGTCGGGGTCGCCGAACAGTCCTCCGAAGCCTTCCATGCCGGTCAGAGTACCGCGGGCGGCCGGGCGTCCCGAGCCGCCTGTTCGGCCGCGCGGTGCTCGCGTCCGGCGGCGATGACCTGCTTGAAGGAGCGGAAGCGGAAGATCGTCACCAGCGCCAGGAAGCCGACCGACAGCGAGGCGACGGCGATCGCCACCTGCTGGCCGACCGAGTAGGCGGCGACGGTCGCCGTGGAGGCGGTGCCGGCGAACACTGTCACCAGGAACGCCTGCTGCACGCCGGCGCCACCGGGGGTGAACGGCACCACCGCCGCGACCGCGTTCACGCCCAGCACCAGCAGCACGTTCTTCACCGAGCCGCCGATGTGGAAGGCCTCGAGCAGGAACCAGAAGGCGGCGAAGCGGAAGCACCAGGCGCCGAACTGGACGAGCCACACCTCGCGGAAGTAGCGGCGGCGATCGAAGAGGATCGTCAGGCCCTGGCGGACCCGCTCCCAGAACGCCTTGACGCGGGTGCTGAGCAGCGCGAAGGCGACCAGCCCGGCGACCGCGAGCACGGTGAGCGTGAACAGCACGAAGCGCGGGTGCGAGGCGAAGAAGCTCAGGTCGAAGGCGTTGAGCTTCGAGAAGTCGGGCGGCTTGGGGAAGACGCCCTGGCTGAAGGCGAACAGCAGGATCAGCGACCCCATCGTGACGTCGAAGCCCGCCTCGACGAGGAACGCGGCGCCGACCGCGGGATAGGTGGAGTTCGGGATCGACGTCTTGGTGAGGAACAGCTTGATGATGTCGCCGCCGCGGGCGGGCACCACGTTGTTGAAGCCGTAGGCGGCGATGTAGGCGCCCCAGATCCGCCGGTAGAGGATCTTCGAATCGGGATACGCGGCGCGGACGACGTTGAAGAACGCGCGCGCCCGGATCGACAGGTAGGTGATGAAGCAGGCGAGCGCGATCAGCAGCGGCCCCCAGCGGAGGCTCGCGAGCTGATCGAAGAAGCTGCCCGCGGCGTCGAGGAAGCGGTCGATGTCGTCGAGGATCGTCGCGGGCACGGCCGTCTACTGCTCCCGGGGCGTCGACGCTCCGCGGCCCCGGTCCGGGACCACGCGCGCCGTCTGCGCCGTCACATCCCGGAGGGTACGAGCCCGCAGGCCTCCAGCACCAGGGAGTGGGCCAGCGAGGGCACGACGACGTCGGCCGGCGGGATCTCGATCTCGGGCAGGTAGGGGACGCCGATGACGTACAGGCCGGCGGCCTTGGCGGCGTGCGCCCCGGGCGGGGAGTCCTCGAGGCCGACGGAGGCGCTCGGGTCGGCGTCGAGCCGGCGGCAGGCCTCGAGGTAGATGTCGGGCGCCGGCTTGGGCTGCGGGACCTCGTCGCCGGCGATGGTGGTGACGAACAGGTCCGCGATCCCGGCGGAGCGCAGGACGCGGTCGAGGAACTCGCGCGGCGAGTTGGAGGCCACCGCGATCGGGATGTCGGCGGAGCGCAGGCTCTCGACCAGCTCGACGGCGCCGGGACGCGGCTCGACCGGCTTGCGCGCCTCCTCCATGACCAGCTCGTGCAGCTCGTCCATCAGCGCCGTGCCCCGCCCCGGCATCTCGAGCATCACCTCGAGCTTGCGGGCGGCGACGGTCCGCGACGAGCCGATCAGCTCGCGCTTGTGCTCCATCGTGAACGTCGCGCCGTAGCGCTCGAAGAGCGTGACCTCGGCGCGCGTCCAGGCCGCCTCGGTGTCGAGCAGCAGCCCGTCGTTGTCGAAGATCACCGCTGCGGGGACGTCAGGCACGGGACCCACAGTAGCGATCGGGGGCGGTCCGGCCGCCCCCGCTTCGTGTCGCCTCGGCGTCGCCGGAGCGGAGGAACGACGCAGTTCGCGCCGAGCCGGTCTCAGGCGGCGGCGCCCATCCCCTCGATGGCCTTGATGACCTCCTCGTCGTGTGTGGAGGGCTTGGCCTTGGGGATGACGTGGGCGACGACGCCGTCCTCGTCGATGATGAACGTCGAGCGCTGGGCGCCCCAGTACTTGCGGCCGTACATCGACTTCTCGACCCAGACGCCGTAGGCCTCGCAGACGGAGTGGTCGGCGTCGGCGAGCAGGGTGAAGTTGAGGCCCTGCTTGTCGTGGAACTTCTTGACGGCCTCGACCGGGTCGGGCGAGACGCCGAGCACGGTGACGCCGAGCCGCTCGTAGTCGGCGCGGTGGTCGCGGATCCCGCACGCCTGCGTGGTGCAGCCCGGCGTGTCGGCCTTGGGATAGAAGTAGAGGACGACCTTGCGGCCGCGCAGGTCGGAGAGCTTGACCGGGTTGCCGTCCTGGTCGGGAAGCGTGAAGTCCGGGGCGGGCTGGCCGACGTCGATCATGGCCGCATCATCGCGCAGCCCGGGGCCGGGGCGCACCGCGCACGTCTGTGTCGCGCCGTTGTCGCACAGCGACAACCGGGCGCCAGGAAGACGCGGGCCCCGACGTTCGTGCCGCGTCGTTGTCGCATGGCGACACTCGCGCGCCAGGGAGCGGGAGCGCCGCGGGCGGGCGCGAGCGCCACGGGCGGGCGCGAGCGCCACGGGCGGACGCGGCGCCGCGGGCGGGCGGGAGCGCCACGGGCGGGCGCGAGCGCCACGGGCGGACGCGGCGCCGCGGGCGGGCGGGAGCGCCCAGGCTCACTTCAACAGCCGCGAGAGGCGCCGGTCCTTCAGCACGCGGCCGCCGGTCTGCTCCTGCGGGCAGTAGCAGAGCACGTAGTCCTCGTAGTGGACCGCCTCGATCCGAGCGCCGCAGCGCGGGCAGTCCTCGCCGTGGCGGCGGTGGACCTGAAGCGGCATCGGCAGCTTGTCCGGGATCGGGAGCTTGACCGTCTCCTCGTAGTGCTCAATGGCGCCGCCGAGCCGCTCGACGATCGCCTCCCGCAGCCGGGCGCCCTCCTCGGTCGAGAGGTCGTCGCCGCGCTTGAACGGCGACAGGCGCGCCGTCCACAGGATCTCATCGACCCACGAGCGGCCGATGCCCGCGATCACGCGCTGGTCGCGCAGCACCGCGTGCAGCGGGCGCGCCCCGTGCGGCTCCAGCAGCGCCGCCAGGTCCCCCGGCGGGTCGGGCCACGCCTCCGGCCCGAGTCTGGCGATCGCCTCGTCGGCGCGCAGCGCCTCCTCGCCGGCAAGCACCTTCGCCCACGCCGCCTGCTTGGTGCCGAACTCGCGCAGGCGCAGCTCACGCCCGTCGACGATCCGGATCAGCACGCGCGATGTGCGGTCGCGCAGCGAGGCGCGCTTGTCGAAGAGCTGCAGCCGCCCGGCGCTCATCAGGTGGATGAGCACCCACAGCCCGCCCTCGACCTCGATGACGAGGTGCTTGCCGATCCGCCGCAGGCCTTCGATCCGGCGGCCGTCGAGCGCGTGCAGCGGCGGGTCGAACGTCTTGAGCGCGTTGATGCCCGGCGCCAGCGTCGACTCGATCGTCGCGCCGGCCAGCGCCTCGTCCAGGCGGCGGGCGGTGATCTCCACCTCGGGCAGCTCGGGCACGGTCGCGATGGTACGCGGCCGCGTCCCGCGCGCCACGGGCATGCCGCTCGCTCGCCGCAGCCGCACGCGCGGCGCCGCGTGTCGCGCAAGCGTCGCTCGGCGACAACGAGACGACAAGCACGCGGCCGATGTCGGCTCAGCGCCGCGCCAGCAGCCCGTCGAGCGTGCGACGCATCGCGGCGCTGGCCGCCCGGACGCTGATGCCCTGCTCGGAGCGCAGCGCATCCCACATCGACCAGCTCGCCGCCGCCCCGACCGCCGCGCACAGCTCGTCGCGCACGGCGCGCGGATGGGCGCGGATCTCCGGCTCGAAGAGGCGGACCGCCTGGTCGCGCTTGCGCGCCTGCAGGGCGTGCATCGCCCGCTCGCAGGTCTTCGACAGCGGCGCCATGTGCCGCGCCGCCCGCCGGACGGGCGTCATCGCCTCGTACAGCTCGGCGCGGCGCTCGACGAACGCGTCCAGCTTGCGTGCCAGCGGCGCGTCGGCGGTGTCCGGGTCGGCGAGCAGGGGCGCGAGGCGCTCCATGTGCCGCTCGTTGACGGCGGCGAACAGCGTCTCACGCGTCGCGAAGTGCTGAAAGACGGTGCGCGGCGCGACCCCTGCCCGGTCGGCGACGTCCTCGACCGTCGGGTGCACGTCGCCCTCGTCGATGAGCGCGAGCATCGCTTCCACGATGGCCGCACGAGTGCGTTGGGCGCGAGCGACCCGACCGTCGCTCGATGCGACAACCCCCATTTTCATCATCCCCCGGGCGACAGACTAGCCGTCTGCGCATGCGGCGCAGTACGGACGACCGCACCATTTTGGCGATCGCCTGACCGGTGAGGGCGGCGGAGCGGGGGCGGGTCCGGGCCGTCTCCGGTCCGCAACGCCCGCCCGAGGGGGACGGGGCGCCCCGGCTTGGATCCCCGAGCCTCCGCGGCGCGCCGCAGCGGCGCAGGGCCGTCCCCGGAGCCCAGCTACTTGTACGACTTCGTCGTCGTGCCCGCGTACCGCCTGCCGTCGGGCGCCGTCCAGCGCAACCGCCAGACGCGCCCGGACCGGTACGCCGACGAGCGGACGAAGTAGCCGCGCGAGTCGGTGGTCACGTTGAAGAGCGTCTTCCACCCCTTGCCGGGGTCGCGGTACTCGACCACCGCGGTGGTGCGGCCGTGCGCGGGCCGCACGAGGCCCCACAGCGACACCTTGCCGCCGCGACGCTTGGCGACCAGCGGCAGCCGGAACCCGTCCAACGCCGGCTTGTCGCGGCCGGTCGCCGAGCGGAGGCCCGACTCGAAGCCCGAGTAGCGCGGGCCGCCGCCGTGGTCCGGGTCGTCATCGGTCAGCAGGTACTGCGAGAACGCCTTCACGCGCGGGTTCTCGTAGGCGATCCGCTCCGACCACGACCGGTAGTCGGATTGCGTTGCGTACGAGACGCCGTAGTACGGGTCGGGCACCGACTGGATGCCGAACTCGGTCAGGTAGATGCCGAGCTTCGCCTTCACCGCCTTCGCCTTGGCCGCGCGGTCGAGCGCGGTTGTGAGCCGCGACAGCGCCCCGATCGTCACCGCGTTCGGGCTGGCCGGCTTGTAGAACGGCCCCTTGCGCGTCGTGTACGGGTGGTGGGCGTAGCCGTCGATGCGCAGCCGTGAGCACTTGCCGACGCGCTTGTACTTGGCGTTCAGGCACAGCGCGCTGCGCAGGAAGGTGAGCGGCGCGACCATCTTGCTCGTGCCGGTCGGCGCCGTCTCGCCGAACAGCACCGGCTTGCGGTCGCCGGCCGCCTGCAGGCCGCGCAGGGCAGCCGCGTAGAGGTTGCGGTAGATGCCCGGCGAGGCGGGCTTGCCGCCGCTGAACTGCGGCCGCAGGAAGTTCGGGTGGTTCGGCTCGTTCCAGATCGACCAGCGCGCCACCTGGCCACCGAAGCGGCGCGCCACCGCGGTCACGAACGCCTGGAACTGGGTCGGGTTGGGCCGCGTGACCGTGTCGCGCGCCCCGTTGGTCGCCCAGCGCGGCACCGGGCCGGAGACGGTGAGCTGGACCTTCCAGCCGCGACGGGCCGCCTCCTCGATCGCCGGCGCGTACTTCCCCCAGTCGTAGACGGCCGGGTCGGTCAGGTCGGCGCTCGGACGCACGCGCGAGTCGCGGTCCGGGGCGACGTCGTACCAGTAGAGGACGATCCGCAGCGCGCGGACCCCGAGGTCGTCCAGGGTCTCGAAGGCCTCGTCGCGCGTCTGAGCGTTGAGCAGGTCGCGCGGGGCCTCGAACAGCATCTCCTGGCTCTTGCTCGCGTGTGCCTGGGGAGCGGCAGCGAGCGCGAGCAGCACGGCAAGGGGCAGCAGTCGGCGGAGGATCAGGGTCATCGCGGACGGGACACGCTAGCGACAGCCGGAGTTGCGCCACTACCCAAATTCACATACCTTCGCGTAGGTATGTCAGCTCGCGCCGCCGCCGCCGAAGCCACCCGCGCCCGGCTCCTGGACGCCGCCATCGACCGCTTCGCCGCCGACGGCGTGGGGGTCAGCTTCGACGTGGTCGCCGCCGACGTCGGCGTCACCAAGGGCGCGCTCTACCACCACTTCGGCTCCAAGGAGGGCCTCGTCAAGGCCGTCTACCGCGAGGTGATCCGCCGCCACGCCGACCGCGTCGTCGCCGCCTGCTCGGAGGGCGACGGTCGCACCCGCCTGCTGGCGCTGATCGACGTCTCCGCCCGCCTCTACCTGTCGGGCACGCCCTTCTACCGGCTGCTCTCACACATGCACACGCTCGCCGCCACCAGCCGGCCCGAGCTCGCCGACATCGCCCGCAAGATGCAGGCCAACCAGCGTCGCTTCATGACCGAGCTGGTCCGCATGGGCCAGCAGGACGGCTCGATCCGGCCCGACCTCGACGCCGAGGCGGTCGGCCTGACCGTCAACGCCACGCTGATGGGGCTCATCGCCCAGCAGCTCGACCCGCCCACCGAGCAGCGCCGTTGGGTGGCCAAGTTCCGCGCCCTGATGGAGGACCTTCTGTGATCGACTTCACCGTCCCCGACGACCTCAAGGAGCTCGTCGAGCGGGTGCGCGCCTACGTCGAGGAGGACGTGCTGCCCGCCGAGAGGGAGGTCGCCGACCCCGCCGACCTGCTCGGAAGCTGGCACGTCGTCGAGCGGCTGCGCGACCGGGCGCGCGAGCGCGGGATCTACCTCCCCCACATGCCCGAGGAGTACGGCGGGCTGGGGGTCGGGACGCTCGGCATGGCGCTCATCTCCCAGGAGCTGGGCGTCGCGCCGCTCGGCGCGCTCGGCATGAACTGCATGGCGCCCGACGAGGGCAACATGCACACGCTGCTACTCGCCGGCACCGAGGAGCAGAAGGAGCGCTGGCTGCGGCCGCTCGCCGAAGGCTCGATCCGCTCCTGCTTCGCGATGACCGAGCCGGACGTCGCCTCCAGCGACCCCACCAACCTCGAGACCACCGCCGTCCGCGACGGCGACGAGTGGGTCATCAACGGCACCAAGTGGTGCACCACCGGCGCGATCGGCGCCGCCTTCGCGATCGTCGTCGCCAAGACCCGCGACGACGCCGACCGCCCGCACCGCAACTACTCGCTGATCATCGTCCCCACCGACACGCCCGGCTGGGAGGTCGAGCGCGACCCGGAGTGGATCGGCTCCCACTCCCCCGGCGGCCACCCGATCGTGCGCCTGAGGGACGTGCGCGTCCCCGCCGACCACCTGCTCGGCGCGGAGGGCGAGGGCTTCAAGATCGCCCAGCAGCGGCTCGCCGGCGGCCGGCTCGCGCACGCGATGCGCTGGATCGGGATGGCGCAGCGGGCGCTCGACCTGAGCGCCAAGCGGCTGCTCCAGCGCAAGGCCTTCGGCAAGGAGCTGGCCCGCCACCAGATGCTGCAGGCGATGATCGCCGACTCCGCGATGGACCTCTACGCCTCGCGCCTGATGGTCCTCCACACCGCCTGGAAGATCGAGCAGGGCCTGCCCCACCGCCAGGAGGTAGCGATGACCAAGACGTTCGTCTCCGAGGCCTTCGGCCGGATCGCCGACCGCGCGGTGCAGATGCACGGCGCGGCCGGCCTGACCCTCGACCAGCCGATCGGCCGCATCTACCAAGACGCCCGCGCCGCGCGGATCTACGACGGGGCCAGCGAGGTCCACCGCATGACGATCGCGCGCGAGGTCTTCAGGGCCGCGCTGCAGGGCGAGACCGTCAAGCCCGCCACCGGGGAGATCGCATAACCATGGCCACCGAGATCGCGCCCGACGACATCGTCGCCACCCACGAGGAGGGCGCCGCCAACGAGCGCCCGCCGCTGATCGTGCTCGAGCCGCTGCTCCGGTTCCTCGACGAGCACGGCCTCGGCTCCGGCGAGCCGAAGATCACCGCCATCGGGGAGGGACGCTCGAACGCCACCTTCCTGTTCGAGCGCGGCGATGCGCGCTTCGTGCTGCGCCGCCCGCCGCGGCCGCCGATCCCGCCCAGCGCCAACGACATGATGCGCGAGGCCCGGATCCAGAAGGCGCTCGCCGGGTACGTGCGCGTGCCGAAGATCCTCGCCGTCTGCGAGGACCCGTCGGTGATCGGCGCGCCCTTCTACGTGATGGAGGAGATCCCCGGCGTGGTCGTCACCGACCAGATGCCGCCCGCCCTCGACAACCACGAGGAGCGGCGCCGCGCCGGCGAGCAGCTCGTCGACGCGCTCGTCGAGCTGCACGCCGTCGACTGGCGCAAGGCGGGCCTCGAGGGGCTCGGCAAGCCCGACGGCTACCTGGAGCGCCAGGTGCGGCGCTTCGCGGGCCTGTGGGAGCACAACAAGACGCGTGAGATCCCGGCGGTCGAGCGCGTCGGCGAGTGGCTGGCGCGCAACATGCCGGACTCCCCGCCGTCGACGATCGTCCACGGCGACTACCGGCTCGGCAACGTGATGCTGACCCCGGAGCCGCCCGCGCAGGTGATCGCGATCCTCGACTGGGAGATGTCGACGATCGGCGACCCGCTCGCCGACGTCGGCTACCTGTGCATGCTCTACATCGACCGCAACGATCCCCCCGATCGCCCCTTCCAGCTAACGCAGGTCACGCGCGCGGAGGGCTGGCCGACGCGCGAGGAGCTGGTCGCCCGCTACGAGGAGCGCTCGGGCCGATCGATGACCGACATCCGCTGGTACCAGCTCCTGGCGCTCTGGAAGGCGATCGTCTTCATGGAGGGCAACTACAAGCGCGCCGCCCAGGGCATGAGCGACGACCCGTTCCTCAAGGGGTTCGGGGAGACGATCCTGCAGATGGCCGAGCTCGCCGAGGAGATGACCCGTGGCTGAGCCGGGCCTGCTGCTCGACTGGGGCGGCGTGATGACGACCGACCTGCGCTCCGCGTTCGCCCGGTTCTGCGTGGAGGAGGGCGTCGAGCCCGACAGGCTGCGCATGGCCTTCCGCCACGACCGCAGCGCGCGCGACGCGCTCATCGCCTACGAGGAGGGGCGGATGGGCGACGAGCAGTTCTCGCTTGAGCTCACCCGTGCGCTCGGGCTCCGCGAGGAGCGCGCCGAGGGCCTGGTCCTGCGGATCCTCGACAAGCTCGAGATCGAGCCGGTGATGGTGGAGGCGGTGCGGGCCGTGCGCGCCGCCGGAGTGCGGACGGTGATGGTCTCCAACTCCTGGGGCGAGGGCCTCTACCCCGACGGCCTGCTCGAGGAGCTGTTCGACGACGTCGTCATCTCCGGCAAGGAGGGAATCCGCAAGCCGCACCCGCGCATGTACGAGCTCGGCGCGCAGCGCGCCGCGCGGCCGCCCGAGGCGTGCGTCTTCGTCGACGACATGCCGTTCAACCTCGAGCCCGCGCGCGAGCTCGGCATGACCGTTATCCACCACACCGACCCGCGCTCGACGCTGGAGGAATTGGGAGCGCTTCTGGGCGTTCCGCTGCACGAATACGGTGGGTGAGAAACATCCCCCCTAAAGGTCTGCGCCGTCCTGCCGATGTGGCAGGTGAATGGAACGGGGGATGAGGGACGCCACGGGCACGTGGCTGTGCCCGACCGAGCATGACCGTGCCCGCATGCTCGAGTCCAGCCGTCGGCTGCGCCGAACGCGGCTTCTCGTCGCGATCGGCATCGGCGTGGCCTCGCTCGCGTCGGCGCCCTGGATGGGCTGGTGGCCGCTGTTCTTCAGCGCCGTTGCGGTGGCGCAGCTCGCCACCCTGCACTGGCGCACCCAGAAGACCGCCAAGCCCGAGTACTACGTCGCTTTCAGCTTCCTGTTCACGGCGGCGTGCATCGCCGCCGCGGCGGCGCTGACAGGAGGGCCGGAGAGCCCGGTGCTGCCGCTGCTCGGGCTGCCGGTGATGCTGGTCGCCAGCCGCTTCCGCCTGCGGGTGGTGCTCGTCGGGCTGGCGCTGTCGCTCGTCCTGCTGCTGGCGTGCACGCTGGGCACCGCGCCCGCCGAGACGCTCGAGAACCCCGACCACGTGATCGTCACCGCCGCGCTGCTGATCGGGCTGGTGGTGTTCACGCTGTCGCTCAGCAAGGCGGAGCTGGAGCTGCGCGTCCAGTCCCGCTTCGACCACCTCACCGGCCTGCTCAACCGCGCCGCGCTGCGGCCGCGGTTCGACGAGCTGCGCGACCAGGCGCATGCGACCGGCGCCTCGGTGGCGCTCGTCATCTACGACCTCGACCACTTCAAGGCGATCAACGACAAGCACGGCCATGACGTCGGCGACGTGGTGCTGCGCGACAGCGCCGCCCAGCTTCGCCGGCACCTGCGCCCGTTCGACCTCGCCTACCGCCTCGGCGGCGAGGAGTTCGCTGTCGTGCTGCCCGGCGTCACCGCCCAGGAGGCGCGGCTGATCGCCGAGCGCCAGCGCCGCGCGGTCGAGCTGGCGCGCCCCGGCGGCCTGCACGTGACGATCTCGGGCGGCGTGGCGGCCGCCAGCGGCACCGAGGTCGAGTGGGACGCGCTCTACCGCCGCGCCGACAGCGCCCTGCTGCGCGCCAAGCGCGAGGGCCGCAACCGGGTCCTGGTCGACCCGGAGTCGGTGGGCCCGAACGTGCCGCCGCCGCGGCGCGCCGTGCGCGTCGGCTAGCGGGCTAGTCGCGCTTGCCGCGCCCGTAGAGGAACCGGAAGAACCCGCTCAGCACCTTGGTCATCCAGGAGCTGTACGGGTACATCTGCGGGTCCTTCTTGGGCGCGAACCGCGTCACCAGCACCGCCTGCTGCTGGCAGTACTTGCGGATGCCGCCCGCCCCGTGGCGGGTGCCGAGGCCGGAGGCCTTCGCGCCGCCCATCGGCAGCTCGAGCGCGGCGTAGTTGATGATCGCGTCGTTGACGCACACGGCGCCGGCCTGGATCCGCCGCGCGATCGCCTCCGCCTTCCGGGTGTCCTTGCTGAACACCGAGGCGGCCAGCCCGTACGGCGAGTCGTTGGCCAGCCGGATCGCCTCCTCGGCGTCGGCCACCTTCATGATCGGCAGCGTCGGGCCGAACGTCTCCTCGCGCATGCACAGCATCGTGTGGTCGACGTCGGCCAGCACGGTCGGCTCGAACCAGTAGCCGGACCTCTGCTTGCCGCGTGTGCCGCCGACCAGCACGCGGGCGCCCTTGGCGCGCGCGTCCTCCACGTGGCGCTCGACGATCTCGACCTGCGGGCCGAACGTCATCGAGCCCACGTCGACGCTGCCCGGCTCGCCGTAGCCCTGGCGCAGCTTGCGCACCTTGTCGACGACGCGCTCGACGAACTCGTCGTAGATCGACTCCTCGACGTAGACGCGCTCGACCGAGATGCACGTCTGGCCGCCGTTGAACATGCCCCAGTAGACGGCGCAGTTGGCGGCGCGCTCGATGTCGGCGTCGGAGAGCACGATCATCGGGTCCTTGCCGCCCAGCTCGAGCGAGACCGGGGTCAGCGTCTCGGCCGCCTTCGCCATGACCTTCTTGCCGGTCTCCGTCGAGCCGGTGAACATGATCATGTCGACGGCGTCGATCAGCGCGGCGCCCGTCTGCCCGGTGCCGGTGGCGACCTGGAAGACGCCCTCCGGCACGCCGCACTCACGCAGGCCCTCGGCCAGCTTCAGCGAGGTCAGCGGCGTGATCTCCGACGGCTTGAGGATCACGCTGTTGCCGGCCGCCAGCGCCGGGATGCAATCGCCGAAGGAGTTGGTCAGCGGGTAGTTCCACGGGCCGATGACGCCGACCAGGCCGAGCGGCCGGTAGCGCAGCACCAGCTTCTTGCCCTTGACCAGGATCTGGGACGACTTGACCTTCTCGTCGGCCAGGTACTTGGGCGCCATGTCGGCCCAGAAGCCGAAGGCGGCGGCGCCGTAGGAGATCTCGGCGATCAGCGCGTCCTCGTAGGTCTTGCCGGTCTCCGCGCGGATGACGTCGATGACCTCGTCCTGGTGGTCGAGGAGCCACTTCTGCATCCGCTTGAGGATCCGGCCGCGACCCTCGAAGCCGAGCGCCTCCCAGGCAGGCTGGACCTCGCGCCCGCGCGCGGCCATCCGCTCAATCTCCTCGCGACCGAGGTCCGGCAGCGTGGCCAGCACCTCACCGGTCGCGGGGTTCTCGACGGTGAACTCGCGCGGCGCGGCGCCGTTCTCGACGACCTCTGCGACCTTCTCCTCGGTACCAGCCATGAGCCCTCTCCTCCGGACGCGTGACGGAGGGTCAAGGGTACCGCGGCGTACCAGCGACGGCGAACGGCGGTTCGCGCGCGGGCGCTCCGCCCTAGGCGAACGTCAGGGACTCGATGCGGACCTCCTCGAGCGGACGGTCGCGCTGATCGGTGGGCTTCGCCTCGATCCGGTCGACGACGTCCATGCCGTCGACGACGCGCCCGAAGACGGTGTGCTTGCCGTCCAGCCAAGGCGCCTCATCGGTGGTGAGCACGAAGAACTGCGAGCCGTTGGTGTTCGGCCCGGCGTTGGCCATCGCCAGCGTGCCGCGCACGATCTTGTGCTCGTTGATCTCGTCCTCGAAGACGTAGCCCGGCCCGCCGGTGCCGGTGCCGAGCGGGCAGCCGCCCTGGATCATGAAGTCCTTGATGACGCGGTGGAAGATCAGGCCGTCGTAGAAGCCCGACTCCCCGAGCTTCCTGAAGTTCTCGACGGTCTTCGGCGCGTCCTCGTCGAAGAGCTCGAAGGTGATCGTGCCCTCGCTGGTGGTCATCGTCGCCTGCGACATGGGCGGGCAGGCTACAGCGCCCGCGGCGCGCGCAGGCCGACGGGGCGACGCGGACGGACCTAGCCGCGCAGCTCGAGATCGGTGATGCGCACCGTCCGCCCGTCGGCCGGCGGATCGGAGAACCAGAGCAGCACCCAGCGGTACTTGGAGGTGCCGGAGCCGAGCACGATCCGCTCGCGCTTCTTGGCGCGGTGGGCGTCCTCGATGTGCGCCCAGCGCGAGTCGGTGATCTCCGGCGGCACCTCGTCGGCGTCGCTGGCGTACACCTCGACGCGGAAGCCCGGCGTCTTGGTGAGCAGCCGCACCTCGCGCACGCCGCGCGGGGTGCCGAGGTCGATCACCACGCCCATGTTCATCTTGCCCTCGCCGGCGGCGGTGATCGGCCAGGACGAGCCGCGGCTGTCGTCGAGCATCCGCTCGACATCGCCGGCGAACTCCACCCGCTGGTAGGGGTCGTAGACCTGCACCGCGGAGGCCTCGAAGGCGATCGGCCGGCTGGTGTCGCCGGTGCCCTTGGTCGACCCGTTCTGCTTGTTGCCGCCGCCGGAGCCGCCGGTGGACCTGGGCTTGGTCGGCGTGGTCGGGACGTCGTCGACCTCCGGGACGTCCGGCACGTCGTCGACCTCGGGGATGTCGACGTCGCCCGCGTCGTCCACCTTCGGGATGTCGTCGACGTCGGGCAGGTCGCCGACGTCGCCCCCGTCGGCCGACGGCGGAGCCGGCTCGACGGGCGCGGTCGGCTGCGCCGGAGCCTGGCCGGCGGGCGGCGCGGCCGTCTGCGGAGCCTGCGCGACCTGGGCCGGCGCCGGCTTCGGCGGGTCGTCCGACAGCGCCGCGTACGCGGCGGCCACCGCCCCGCCGGAGAGCGCCAGCGTCAGCGCGGCGAGGGTGCCGGCGGCGCGCATGCCCGGGACGCGGCCGAGGATGCCCGGCGCGGCCTGGCCGCAGCTCAGGCACCACTCCTGGTCGGCCGCCATCGGCTCGTGGCAGCGCCGACAGCGGCGCTCGGGCTCCTGCTGCGCTTCCTGCTTGTCGGCGTCAGGCTCCGGAGTCATCGACAACGGCTCAGGTTACCCCCACGGCGGCGAATCCCGCGCAGGTCGACGGTCAGGTGCGCGCCAGCTCGACGCGCAGCCTCCGGCCGCGGACCCGCGCCCCGTCGACCGCCCTGACGACGCGCTCGGCCTCGCTGTCGGGCACCGAGAAGAGCGTGAACCGCTGCAGCACCCGCACGTCGCGGACCGCCTCGCCGTCGAGCCCGGCCTCGCGCGTGACGGCCTGCACCACGTCGGCGACCTCGATGCCGTCGGCCAGCCCGGCGCCGGCGACCACCCGCCGGTAGGGCTCGTCCCCGTTGCGCGACAGCCGCGGCTTGGAGTGGCGCCGCGGACGCTCCTTGACCTTCGGCGGCTTGGCGCTGGCGCCCGGAGTCCACTCGGTGAGCGTGGTGCCGATGTGGTCCTCGATCGCCTTCAGCTCCTTGCGTTGGCGCGGCTCCACCAGCGTGATCGCGCGCCCGGAGCGGCCGATCCGGCCGGTGCGGCCGATGCGGTGGACGTAGACGTCCGGCGAGGTCGGCACATCGAAGTTGATGACGTGCGTGACGGTCGAGATGTCGAGGCCGCGGGCGGCGACATCGGTGGCCACCAGCAGCGGAACGCGCCCGCCCTTGAAGGCGAGCATCACGCCGTCGCGCTGCCCCTGGCTGAGGTCGCCGTGCAGCGCCTTCACGTTCATGCCGCGGTCGCGGAGCTTCTTGTAGAGCTGGTCGCAGCGGACCTTGGTGCGGGTGAAGACGATCGCCTGCTCGGGCCGCTCGGCCTTGAGGACCTCGAGCAGCTTGTCCGCCTTCTCGTCCGGCTTGGCCTCCAGCCGGAATTGCTCGACGGTGTCGACGGTCAGCGTCTTCGCCTCGACCTTGACCGTCTGCGGGTCGTACAGGTAGCGCTCGGCGAGCTTGCGGATCTCGGGCGGCATCGTCGCCGAGAACAGCGCCGTCTGGCGCCCGGCGGGGCACGCCTTGAGGATCTGCTCGACCTCCTCCAGGAAGCCGAGGTCGAGCATCTCGTCGGCCTCGTCGAGGACGACGAAGCGGCAGTCCACCAGCAGCAGCGAGCCGCGCGAGATCAGGTCCTTGACGCGGCCCACGGTGCCGACGACCACGTGGCCGCCGTTGTTGAGCTGGGCCTGCTGGCTGCGGATCGGCGCGCCGCCGAAGACCGCGACCACGTCGACGCCCTTGCGCGCGCCGTAGGCCCGCAGCGCCTGCGTGACCTGGATGCACAGCTCGCGCGTGGGGGTCAGCACGAGCGCCTGGACGGCCTGGTGCCCGGGGTCGACGTACTCGATGATCGGGAGCCCGAAGGCTGCGGTCTTGCCCGAGCCCGTCTGCGCCTGGCCGATGATGTCCAGGCCCTGCAGGAGCAGCGGGATCGCCTTCTCCTGGATCGGGCTGGGCTTCTCGTAGCCGACGTCCTGCAGGGCGAGCAGCGTCGGCTCGCTGAGGCCTAGGTCGGCGAATGAACTCATGTTTCCCGCAGGGTAGTGGCGCAACGACGCCACCCGCGCCGTCGCGGCCCGCCCGCGCCCCGGGGCGTGGCGCCGCGACGTTGCCACACGCGACCGCGCGCGGCAAGCGCGGGACGAGCGGCGCCGTCAGGCGCGCACGTCGAGCAGGACCTTGCCCTTGGTACGCCGCGCCGCCATGTCCTCCTGCGCCCTGGCGGCCTCGGCGAGCGGGTAGGTGGGCCCGACCACCGCCTCCAGCTCGCCCTCCGCCGCCAGGCCGAACAGCTCGGCGAGCGGCTCCTCGAGGTGGCGGCGGTCGTCGAGGTAGTGGAACAGCCAGAACCCGATCACCGACTGCGAGCGCTTCAGCAGCCGGCCGGTGCGGACCTGGTTCTGCTCCTTGGAGGAGATTCCGTACGGGACGATCCGCCCGCGGTCGGCGAGCGCCTCCATGCAGGCGTCGAACACCGGCCCGCCGGCCATCTCGAAGACGACATCGACCGGACGGCCGTCGTTGGCCTCGAGCAGCCGCTCGGTGAGCCCGTCGGGGTCGCCGTCGATCGCGGCGGCGGCGCCCAGCCTCCGGCAGAGCTCGCGCTTCTCCTCGCTGGAGGCGGTGGCGATCACGCGCGCGCCCCAGATGCGCCCGAGCTGCACGGCGAGCGAGCCGACCCCGCCGGCGCCGGAGATCACCACGACCGTCTCGCCCTCCTCCAAGCGCGCGCACGTCTTGTAGAGGTGCCAGGCGGTCAGCCCCTGCAGCAGCAGCGCGAGCGCGGTGCCGTCGTCGCAGCCGTCCGGGATCGGGAACGTCTTGTCGGCGGGCGCGACCGCGTACTCGGCGTAGCCGCCGGTCCCGCACAGGGCGACGACGCGCTCGCCGGTGTCGACCCGCACGCCGGCGACCTCCGAGCCGGGGATGCGCGGCAGGTCCTGCTTGGCGACGTAGCGGTTCTCGCGCTGGTGGGTGTCGGCGAAGTTCAGCCCGGCGTGGGCGACCTCGATCAGCACCTCGCCCTCGCCCGGCTCGGGCACCGGCAGGTCGACGAGCTTGAGCACCTCGGGGCCGCCGAACTCGGTCTGCTGGATCGCGCGCATCGCGCGGCACTGTAGGCCACCGACGCCGGGCCGCGGACGCAACGCCCGGGCGAGCCGCCGACGCCCTGCACTTCGGCGTGCATCGAAGCGCCGGGCATCCCGCGGGACGAGACGCCGTGCCCGACCGCCAGCGCATAGTCTGCGCGCCGTATGAGCCTCACCGTCGTTGGATCGATCGCCTATGACTCCGTCCGCACCCCGTTCGGCGAGCGGGAGCGCATGCTCGGCGGGGCGGCCACGCACTTCGCGCTCGCCGCGTCGTTCTTCGACGAGGTCCGCGCCGTCGGCCCGGTCGGCGAGGACTTCGACGAGGAGTCCTGGCGGATCCTGCGCACGCGCGGGACGGTGACCGACGACGTCGAGCAGGTCCCCGGCGGCAAGACCTTCTTCTGGAAGGGCGAGTACTCGACCAACCTCAACCAGCGCGAGACGCACGTCACCGAGCTGAACGTCTTCGAGACCTTCCAGCCGAAGCTCTCGCAGGGCTCGCGTGACGCCGACGTCCTGTTCCTCGCCAACATCCAGCCCCAGCTCCAGCTCGAGGTGCTCGAGCAGTGCAACGGCCCGCGGTTCGTGGCGATGGACTCGATGGACCTGTGGATCAACATCGCCCACGAGCAGCTCATCGAGGTCATCAGCCGCGTCGACTGCCTGATCCTCAACGACGAGGAGCTGGAGCTGCTGACCGAGAAGCCGACGCTGAAGCAGGCCGCCGACCAGGTCCTCTCGTGGGGCCCGAAGGCCGTCGTCGCCAAGATGGGCAAGTACGGCGCGGGCCTGTTCACGAAGGAGGGCTTCTTCGGCATGCCCGCCTATCCGCTGGAGAAGGTGGTCGACCCGACCGGCGCGGGCGACACGTTCGCGGGCGGGTTCGTCGGCTACGTGGCCGCCAACCGCGACGCCGAGATCAACCACGAGCTGTTCACGCGCGCGATGGCCTACGGCACCGCGCTGGCGTCGTTCAACGTCGAGGAGTTCGGCACCGAGCGCGTCGAGCGGCTCACCGCCGAGGAGATCCAGGCGCGGGTCTCCGACCTGGCGCGCATGACCTCCTTCGACCCCACGCCGGTCGCGCTGCGGGCCTGAGGCCCGCCGGACAGGCGATCCGATCATCCGAGGCCGGCCGCGCAGCCCGCGCGGCCGGCCTTCTTCGTGGGCTAGGCCGCCGCCACGGTCAGCCCTCCTACGGGCGGGCGCCGATTCGCCGTCAGGCACGCGACCCCGTCTAGATCATCCGGCCAGACGCGCGCCGCAGATTCGGCGCCGGGCCCCCGCAGGCCGATGGATTCCCCAGCCGCGGTCCCTCTCCCGCCGGCGCAGACCCGAATCGCGGTCACAGCCACCGCGTCGTCCCTTCGGCCTCGGAGCCTCCATGCTGTCCCCCACCTGGGCGCGCGTCGTCCTGTCCTCACTCCTGCTCGCGTTCCTGATCGCCGTCCCGGCCGCCTTCGCCCATGCGCCGGTCGCGGCGCTCGACAGGATGGTCGCGCGCGCCTACGAGCGCGACATCGCCGGCCGAGCGACCGCGTCGATGAAGCGGGACTCCGCGCGCGTCCGCCGCGCCCCCGGCGGGCGCAGGGAGAGCCGCGGCGCGGGCAGGGGCGCCCAGAACGGGAGCCGGAGCGGCGCACGCGACCCGCGCCTGGCCGAGCAGTGGCCGCTGCAGGGCGACCGGCCGATGGGCATCGAGTCGGCGTGGCGGCAGACCACCGGCGGCGAGGTGATCGTCGCGGTCGTCGACACCGGCATCGACCTCGAGCACCCCGACCTGGCCCAGAACCTGTGGGTCAACCGCGGCGAGATCCCCGGCAACGGCGTCGACGACGACCGCAACGGCTACGTCGACGACGTCCACGGCTACGACTTCATCTCCGACGACGGCGACCCGGCCGACGAGAACGGGCACGGCACGCACGTCGCCGGCATCATCGCCGCCCGCGGCGGCAACCGGATCGGCGTGGCGGGCGTCGCCTGGCGCGCACGGCTGATGGCGCTGCGGGTGCTGGACCGCCAGGCGCGCGGCAACACCGAGAACGTGGCGCGCGCGATCCGCTACGCCGTCGACCACGGCGCGCGCGTGATCAACCTCAGCCTCGCCGGGCGCAACGGCTCGCCGGAGCTGCAGGACGCGATCGCCTACGCCGAGGCGCGCGACGTGGTCGTCGTCGTGGCCGCCGGCAACAGCGGCGCGAACCTGGCGCGCTCGCCGACCTACCCGGCCGCCTACCCCAACTGGAACGTGATCGGCGTGGCGGCGACCACCGACCGCGGCCGCCTGTCGCGCATCTCCGACTACGGCCCCGGCGCCGACCTGGCCGCCCCCGGCGAGGACATCCTCTCCACCGCCGCCGACGGCGGCTACGAGTGGCGCAGCGGCACGTCGATGGCCGCCCCGCACGTCGCCGGCACGCTGGTGCTGCTGGCGGCGGCCCGTCCCGACCTGCGCGGCCGCGCGCTGCGCGACGCGCTGCTGGGCGGCGCCCGCTGGGGCCGCCTGCAGGTCGAGGTCGGCTCGCTCGACGCCGCCGGCGCGCTGCGGCGCGTCATCCCCGCGGAGCGGTGGAAGAAGGCCACCGCCGCTTCCTCCACCCGGACCCGACCCGCCAAGAGCAAGGCCACCAAGGCGACCGGGGCCCGCGGCGCCAAGGGCAAGGGCGCAAGCGGCACGCGGGGCAAGCGCACCGCGGCCGGTCGCGGCCGCCGCTAGCGGAGCGTCCGCAACCCGCCCCGGCACGCCCGCGGGAATCCCGCCGAGATCGGCGTGCAAACCCTGTGCGGCACCCGCGACTTGCGGGTAGCTTCACCACGTGTCTTGGAGTTTCGTCTGGATCGTTCTCGTCCTGAAGCTCCCGATCATCGCCCTGCTGCTGCTCGTCTGGTGGGCGATGCGGGGCACGCAGGACGGCGCGGACGAGAGCGGCAATGACGACGACGGCGGCTCGCGCGTGCGCCACCCGCACACGCTTCCGCGGCGGCCGCGGCCGCGCGGCCCGCACGGCGGGCACGCGCTCCCGTCACCGCCCAGGACCCGCTTCACGCGGACCCGCCCGAGCCGCCCGGTGCGGGCCTGACTGCCGTTCATGGCAGGATGCGCGCATGCAGCAGGCCTCCGTCCTGTCCGATGGCACGATCCGCCGCCTCGTCGAGGAGGGGCGGATCCGCATCGATCCGTGGAAGCCGGACATGGTCCAGCCGGCCAGCATCGACCTGACGCTCGGCTCCTCGTTCCGGGTCTTCCACAACCATCGGATCCAGGCCATCGACCTGGCCGACCCGCCGACCGGGGTCACCGAGCACGTCGAGGTGCCGGCCGAGGAGCCGTTCGTCATCCACCCGGGCGAGTTCGTGCTCGGCTCCACCGAGGAGCACGTGACGCTGCCGCCGGACATCGTGGCGCGCATCGAGGGCAAGTCCAGCCTCGGCCGCCTGGGGCTGATCGTGCACGCCACCGCCGGGTTCGTCGACCCCGGCTTCACCGGCACGCTGACGCTGGAAATCACCAACTTCAACTCGGTGCCGATCGTGCTGCGCCCGGGGCTGCCGATCGCGCAGCTCAGCTTCATGTACCTCGACCGCCCGGCCGAGCGGCCCTACGGCCACCCGGAGCTGGGCAGCCACTACCACGGGCAGATCGACGCCACCGAGTCCCGCTACGGGGCGCCGCCCGGCCCGCCGCCGACGGCCCAGTCGGCCTCGGCCGGCCGCTGAGACTCTGGCCCGAAGCTGCGACCGGGCGCGCTCCCGGCCGATCCACCTGCCGACGGACCGCGGCCGCGCGGCCTGCGCTCGGCATGGGCGCGTCGCCTCCCGCGTGCGCGGGAAGGCCATGGGCGTGGCCGTGTGGACGCACCTCCGCCGGTCCGCGTCGCCCGACCCGCCGCCCCTCGACCGGGGGTGGTCGGGCACGCGAGAGACGCGGCCCGCGCGGACAGGGACACTAGTATGCGAGTACGGACCTGACCCCGAGGAGAGCCCCCGATCGTGAGCGAGACGCAGACCCAGGAGGCCGGTGGCGTAGGCGCCGGCGGCGGCAAGGACACCCTGACCGTCATCGACAACCGGACCGGCCGCACCTACGAGATCCCGATCACCGACGGCACGGTGCGGGCGATGGACTTCCGCCAGATCAAGGTCGCCGAGGACGACTTCGGCCTGATGACCTACGACCCGGGGTTCATGAACACCGCGTCGTGTAGGTCGACCATCACCTACATCGACGGCGACCGCGGCATCCTCGAGTACCGCGGCTACCCGATCGAGGAGCTGGCGGAGAAGTCCACCTACCTGGAGGTCGCCTATCTCCTCGTGCACGGCGAGCTGCCGACGAAGCAGCAGCTCGAGGAGTGGACGCACGAGATCACGATCCACACCTTCGTCCACGAGAACGTCAAGGAGTTCATGGGCGGCTTCCGCCACGACGCCCACCCGATGGGGATGCTGCTCGGCGCGGTCGGCGCCCTGTCGACCTTCTACCCGGACGCCGACGACGTGGCCGACCCGGAGAGCCGCCGCCTCCAGACGATCCGGCTGATCGCCAAGATGCCGACGCTCGCGGCGTTCGCGTACCGGCACACGCAGGGCAAGCCGTACGTCTACCCGGACAACGACCTCAACTACGCCGGGAACTTCCTGAGCATGATGTACAAGATGACCGAGCTCAAGTACGAGCCGGATCCCCGGCTCGAGCGCGCGCTCGACGTCTTGTTCATCCTGCACGCCGACCACGAGCAGAACTGCTCGACCTCGGCGGTCCGCGGCGTCGGCTCCTCGCGCGTGGACCCGTACTCGGCGGTGGCGGCGGGCATCGCCGCGCTCTACGGACCGCTGCACGGCGGCGCCAACGAGGCGGTGCTGCGGATGCTGCGCCGCATCGAGCGCAAGGAGAACATCCCCGACTTCATCGAGGGCGTGAAGGCGGGCAAGGAGCGCCTGATGGGCTTCGGCCACCGGGTCTACAAGAACTACGACCCGCGGGCCAAGATCATCAAGCAGGCCGCCGACGACGTCTTCGAGGTCACGGGCGTCAACCCGCTGCTCGAGGTCGCGCTCGAGCTCGAGAAGATCGCGCTCGAGGACGAGTACTTCGTCAGCCGGCGGCTGTACCCGAACGTCGACTTCTACTCGGGGCTGATCTACGAGGCGCTCGGGCTGCCGGTGACGATGTTCCCGGTGATGTTCGCGATCGGCCGCACCTCGGGCTGGGTCGCCCAGTGGCTGGAGATGCTGAACGACCCGGAGCAGAAGATCTCCCGGCCGCGCCAGATCTACGCCGGCGAGCGCGGACGCAGCTACGTGCCGATCGACCAGCGCGGCTGAGAACCCATCGTCGGCGCCTTCCCAGGGCCCTGGCCCCGCGCGGGTCGGGGCCCTTCTCGTTGATCGAGGCGGCCCCACGCGACCAGCGCCTCGAGGGCGTCGAGCGTCACCATCCCGCGCCACTCGCAGGCGCCGGCCGGGTTCCAGCGCCAGGTTAAGTCCCGGCCCCCGTCGTCGAGCTGACGGGCGGCGAGGGCGTCCGCCGCCCGCTCGAGCACCTCGCCGGCGAACAGGCGGGCGCCGACATGGCTCGGGCTCGGCGCGACGTCGAGCGGGTCGAGCAGCTCGCCCTCGAACGGCGCCCGGTCAGAGCACGAGCGTCGCGCCGTGCTCGCGCAGCCACCGGCGGGGCGCCTCGTAGCCGGGCATCACGCGCGCCATCAGCTCCCAGAAGCGGGGCGAGTGGTTCATGACCGCCAGGTGGCAGGCCTCGTGGCGCACCACGTACTCGAGCACCTCCTCGGGCGCGAGCAGCAGCCGCCAGTTGATCGAGATCGCCCCGCCGGCGGCGCACGACCCCCAGCGCGTGCGCTGGTCGCGGATCGACAGGCGCGTGTACGGCCGCCCGACGGCGCGCGCGGCGGCATCCAGCCTGGGCTGCACCTCGGCGCGCGCCTGACGCCGGTACCAGCGCTCGAGCGCCGGCCGCGCCGCCTCCCCCGGCGGGACGAGCAGCACGTCGCCGCGCCGGTGCACGCGCGTCCGCCCGGGCTCCGGTCGCAGCCGCAGCGCGCGCCCCAGGTAGGGGACGGTGTCGCCGCGCTCGCGCAGCCGGGCCTGCACCGCGGCCGCCTCGGCGCGGCGGCGCTCGATCCAGGGGCGCAGCTCGACGACCGCGGCCAGCGCCTCGCGCTGCGGCACGCGGCGGGGCAGCACGACCTCGACCTCGCCGGTGCGCGGATCGACCGCGACGCGCACCCGGCGCGCGCGGTCGGAGCGGCGCACGGCGTAGCTGAACGGCACGGCAGCTTCGGTCACGGCGGCGGCCACGTTACGCGGCCGCGGCGACGACTGCCGCGCCCGACGGTCGGGCTCCTAGACGGCCGCGGGCGGCTTGCGCGGCTCGCCCAGGCCGGTGCGCTCCTTGTCCCACGGGCGCCACAGCTTCAGCGCGCTAAGGATCGCGCGCGTCGCCGGCGAGCGGTTCAAGGTGTAGAAGTGGATGCCGGGGACGCCGTTGGCCAGCAGGTCGGCAGCCTGCAGCGTCGCGTAGGCGACGCCGAACTCGGCCACCGCCTCCGGGTCGTCCTTGCGCGCCTCCAGCTCGCCGAGCACGTGCTCGGGCAGCGATGCGCCGCACAGCGAGGTGATGCGCGCGATCTGCTGGTAGCCGGTGATCGGCATGATCCCCGGGATGATCGGCACGTCGATCCCGATCGCCCGCGCCCGCTCGAGGAAGTCGTAGAAGATCTCGTTGTCGAAGAAGAGCTGGGTGATCAGGAACTCGGCGCCGGAGTCGACCTTCTGCTTCAGGTAGCGGAGGTCGTCCTCGGGCGAGGTGGCGTCGACGTGGGTCTCCGGGAAGCACGCAGCGCCGATCGCGAACGGGTAGTCGGCGCGCAGCAGCCGGACCAGCTCGTAGGAGTACTCGAGGCCGCCCTCCGTCTTGACCCACCGCTCCTGGCCGGCGGGCGGGTCGCCGCGCAGGGCGAGCACGTTGTCGATGCCCAGCTCGACCATCTGGTCGAGCGTGGCGCGCAGCTCCTCGACGGTGGCGTTGACGCACGTGAAGTGCGCCATCGCCTCGAGGTCGTACTCGTCCTTGATGCGCTTGACGACCTCGAGCGTCTTGTCGCGCGTGGAGCCGCCGGCGCCGTAGGTCACCGACACGAAGGCGGGGTCGAGCTCTCGCAGCTCGGCCAGCGCGTTGTAGAGGTTCCTCTCGCCCTCCGGGGTCTTGGGCGGGAAGAACTCGAACGAGAACGCGGGCTCGGGGCCGCGCAGGAGCTCGGGAATCCGCATCGCGGCGGCAACCCTAACACAGTTGTGTCAAGGTTTCGAGCGGTCCGGCTAGACGAGCGACCAGCGCTCGGGCTGCCCCTCCGCGCGCCGGACCGCGCCGCCCAGCTCGAGATGGCGCAGGTAGCAGAGGACCTCGCCCAGCCAGAAGCCCGCCGAGTACAGGTTCGGCTCCTCGTCGAAGACGCGCGGCAGCAGCTCGAACGCCGTCGTCGGCCCGTCGCGCAACGCGGCCTCCACCCGTCCCAGCCGCTCGTGGACCAGGCGCCGGTTGGCGTCGATGTGGCCCGGGATGTCCGTGAACGTGCGGCCGTGGCCCGGCAGGCATAGGCGCGCGTCCAGCTCCTGGACCAGGTCGAGCGAGTGCAGGAACTCGCCCACCGGGTCCGGCGTGTAGCCGTGGTCGAAGTACAGCGACGGGCGGCCGAGCAGGTGGTCGCCGCTGATCAGGATGCGGCGGCTCTCCAGGTACAGGCAGACGTGCGACGGGCAGTGCCCCGGGGTCTCGTAGACGGACCAGGTGCCCAGGTCGGTGTGGATCTCTACCCCGTTGACCAGGTCCCGGTCGGCCTCCACGATCCCGGCGATCCCTGAGTGCTGGCCGCGGCGCGCCTCGGCGATCCGGCGCAGCGGCTCCTCCGGCACGCCGTTCTGGCGCGCGATCTCCAGCCGCTGCTCGAGCACCGCGTCCGGGTCCGAGGCGAGCCGCCGCATGTGCTCGTTGTTGGGGTGCACCAGCAGCTCGCAGCCGGTGCGCTCGACGATCGTCGCCGCCTGCCCGTAGTGGTCGGCGTGCGCGTGCGTGATCACGAGCTGCTTGACGTGCTCCAGCCGCAGGTTGACCTGGGCGAGCGCCCGCTCCAGGTGGCCCATCGATCCCGGCTCGTGCAGGCCGCAGTCGACGAGCACGATCCCGTCGCCGGCGGCCAGCGCCCATGCGTTGCAGTGCGGGACCCCGGGCCACGGCAGAGGCAGCCGGAGCCGCCACACGCCGGGCAGCACGCGCTCGCCTCTGCCGACCTCCCGCTTGCGCCTTGGCTGCGCCATGGGATAGGAGCCTAGTTCGGCGGACCGGCCATCGTGGAAAGGAGATGGGGATGGCAGCGACGGAGACCGACGCGACGCACGTCGCGCGCAGCTACTTCGAGGCGATCGCCGCGCACGACGTGGAGGCGGCGGTCGCCCTGTGGGAGCCGGGCGGCCGCGAGCACGTGCGGGGCGTCGCGGACGTCCGCGCGCCCGAGGGGGTGCGGGACTTCCTGGCTGGGATGCTGGGCGCGATCCCCGACGGGCGGATGGAGATCGTCGCGCTCACCTCCCAGGACGACCGCTGCGCGGTGCAGTGGCGGCTGGCCGGCACGTTCGCCGGGGAGCCGTTCCTCGGCTTCGAGCCCACCGGCGCCCGCATCGAGATGGAGGGCTGCGACGTGCTCACCGTCCGCGACGGGCGGATCGTCGCCAACGACGCCTACACCGACGGCATGAGCTTCGCCCGCCAGGCGGGGCTGATGCCGGAGGCCGGCTCGCGCGCCGAGGCGCGCCTGCAGCGGATCGCCAACGCCCGCACCCGGATGCTGCACCGGATGGTCGCCTCCGAGCCGGAGGAGGTCGCCGACGGCGTCTGGCTGGTGCGCGGCGGGCTGCCCGCGCGCACCATGAACGTGTTCCTGATCCGCGACGGTGACGGGGTGCTGGTCTACGACGGCGGCGTGCGGGCGATGACCCAGGCGGTGGCGGCCGCCGGGGCGCGGCTGGGCGGCATCACCCGCATGGTGCTCGGCCACGGCCACCCCGACCACCGCGGCGTGGCCTCCAGCCTGGGCGTGCCGGTGCTCTGCCATCCGGACGACCGCGCCGACGCCGAAAGCGACGGCGGCGTCCACTACTTCGACTACTCGCAGCTGGACATCCCCGCCCGCTACGTGCTGCCGCGGCTGTTGCGAAGCTGGGACGGCGGCCCGGTCGAGATCGCCGGCACCGTCTCCGAGGGCGACGAGATCGCCGGCTTCAAGGTGATCCACCTGCCCGGGCACGCCCCCGGCCAGATCGGGCTGTGGCGCGAGTCCGACGGGCTGGCGCTCGTCTCCGACTGCTTCTACACGCTCGACGTGCAGACCGGGCGCAAGGGCGACGGACACCCGCGCGTCCCCCACCGGGCGTTCACCAAGGACGTGGAGCAGGCCCGCGAGTCGATCCGCAAGCTGGCGGCGCTGGAGCCCAAGACCGCCTGGCCCGGCCACGGCGACCCGGTCACCGGGAACGTCCGCGAGCAGCTCGAGCGGGCCGCCGCCACCACCTGAGACGCCGCGCGTCTGCGACGATCAACGCATGGGCCGCCGCAGCCGCCGGCGCCGCGAGGCGGAGAAGCTCGAGGCGCCGACGACCGACTACGAATCGCCGGACGGGCACGTCCTGACGCTGCGCGGGATGCTCACGCCCAAGACGCGGCGCGAGTTCGAGCGCGTCAGCGACCCGTCGCAGGCGCGCGCCGCCGCCACCGCCGACGACGTGCGCGCCCGGGCCCTCGAGTTCCTGTTCGAGCGGCTGGCGGTGCGCTGGACCGTCCACGACGTCCCCACCGAGGGGCCGAAGGCGCTGCTGGCCCGCTACCGCGCCGCCACTCCGGACGAGCGCGCCTGGATCCACGCGACGCTGCGCGAGCACTGCGCCGAGTGGTTCCCGGACGTCAAGGTCCCGTGACGGCGGGCGAAGTAGCGTTCGGCGGCGTGCCTGCCGTAAGCGATCTTCCCGAGCGTCTGCTGCTCGGCTCCGGCCCGTCGCCGGTGCCCGAGCGCGTGCTGGCCGCGATGGCGCGGCCGACCGTCGGCCACCTGGATCCCGCCTTCGGCGAGCTGCAGGACGACGTGGCCGCGATGCTGCGCAAGGTGATGGGGACCGCCAACCGGGTGACGTTCCCGCTGTCGGCCACCGGCAGCGGCGGGATGCAGGCGATGGTGGACACGCTGATCGCCCCCGGCGACCGGGTCGTCGTCGGCGTGCACGGCACGTTCGGCGCGCGCATGGCGGATGCGCTCGGCCGCGCCGGCGCCGACGTCGTCGCCGTCGAGGGCGAGTGGGGCCGCGCTCTGCCGACCGAGCGGCTGGTGGAGGCGATCCGCGGCGGGGACACGCGCGCCGCGTTCGTCGTCCACGGCGAGACCTCGACCGGCGTGCTGCAGCCGCTCGACGGGCTCGCCGAGGCGGTGCGCGAGAGCGACGGCCTGCTGCTGGTGGACTGCGTCACCTCGCTGGGCGGCGCCCCGGTGGAGCTGGACGCCCACGGCGTCGACGCCGCCTTCTCCGGCACGCAGAAGTGCCTCAACGTGCCGCCGGGGCTGGCGCCGTTCACGGTCGCCGAGCGGGCGCTCGACCGCGTGCAGCGCCGCTCCTGGTACTTCGACCTGCAGGCGATCATCGACTACTGGATCGCCGACGGCGCGCGCCCCTACCACCACACGGCGCCGATCAACATGGTGTACGCCCTGCACGAGGGGCTGCGGATCGTGCTCGAGGAGGGGCTTCGGGAGCGCTACGCCCGCCACGCCCGCGCGCACGAGGCGCTGCGCGCCGCGATGGCGGTGCTCGGCTTCGAGCGGCTGGCCCCCGAGGGCGAGGCGCTGCCGTCGCTGCTGGCGGTGCGCGTGCCCGAGGGCGTCGACGAGGCGGCGGTGCGCCGCGCGCTGCTCGTCGAGGACGGCGTCGAGATCTCCGGCGGGCTCGGGCCGCTGGCCGGGCGGATCTGGCGGATCGGCGTGATGGGCCTCGGCGCCGACCCGGAGCCGCAGGAGCGGCTGGTGCGCGCGGTCGCCCGGCGGGTGCGCCCCGCCGACGAGAAGTCCGCGGTGCGTGCGCTGCAGGAAGCGTGGGCGTGAGCGGACGGCTCGAACCGGACGCGTTCGCGGCGCTGCTGGCCGACTACTGCCTGGAGGTCAGGCCCGGCCAGACGGTGCTGGTGCGCTCCACCACGGCGGCCGAGCCGCTGCTGCTGGCGCTGCACCGGGCGATCCTGGAGCGGGAGGCGTGGCCGCTGCTGCGCGTCGAGCTGCCGGGCCAGGAGCGCGCGTTCTTCCTGCACGCGCGCGACCGCCAGCTCGACGCGCCCTCCCCGGCGGCGCTGGCGGAGATCGAGGCGATCGACGCCACCGTCGGCATCCAGGCGCCGCACGCGCCGAACGAGCTGGGCGATGTCGACCCGTCCCTGATCGCCCGCGCGGCGCGCGGCCGGCGCGAGCTGCGCGAGGTGATGCTGTCGAAGCGCTGGTGCTCGACGCTGTGGCCGACCCCGGCGGTCGCGCAGCGGGCCGGGATGCCGCTCGCGGAGCTGGAGGCGTTCGTGCGCCGGGCGCTGCTGCTCGACCACCCGCAGGGCGCGCAGGCGGGCTGGCGCGAGCTGTCCGCCTTCCAGGACGAGCTGGTCGCGCGCCTCTCCCGGGCGCGCGAGCTGCGCATCGAGGCCGACGGCACCGACCTCGTGCTGCGCGTCGAGGGCAGGCGCTGGGTCAACAGCGACGGGCGGCGCAACATGCCCTCCGGCGAGGTCTTCACCAGCCCGATCGAGACCTCCGCCAACGGTCGGATCCGCTTCACCGTGCCGACCGGCCCGCAGGGCGTCGAGGTGGCGGGCGTGGAGCTGGAGCTGCGCGACGGCGAGGTGGTCGCCGCCTCGGCCGAGCGCGGCGAGGAGTACCTGCGCGGCGTGCTCGACACCGACCCGGGCGCGCGGCGGCTGGGCGAGATCGGGATCGGCACCAACCGCGGGATCGACCGGCCGATCGGCGCGATCCTGTTCGACGAGAAGATCGGCGGCACCGTGCACCTGGCGCTCGGCCGCAGCTACCCGGAGACCGGCGGCACGAACGAGAGCGCCGTCCACTGGGACCTGATCTGCGACCTGCGCCGCGGAGGCCGCCTGCTGGCCGACGGCGTCGTCATCCAGGAGAACGGCGAGTTCGTGTAGGCCGCGGGCGCGCCACCGGCACCCGCGTCCCACCGGCTCCTTGTCGCCGCGTTGTCGCATGGCGACAGCCGCGCGACACGTAGGCCGGCGCCACCCGCGTCCCACCGGCTCCTTGTCGCCGCGTTGTCGCATGGCGACAGCGACGCGACACGCAGGCGCGGCGGGCGGCCGCCTACTCCTCCGCCGCCAGCGCCAGCCAGACGATGCCGGTCGTGATCAGCGCGATCGGCACCAGCCGCACCCAGGACGCCGACTCGTCCCACAGGACGATGCCGCCCAGCGCGGCGCCGACCGCGCCCGTGCCCGTCCACACCGCGTACGCCGTGCCGACCGGCAGGTCGCGCAGCGCGATCGCCAGCAGCACCACGCTCAGGACGGCCGCCACCGCGAACAGGGCGGTCGGGCCGAGCTTCGAGAACCCGTCGGACTCCTTCAACGCCAGCGCCCAGACGGTCTCGAACAGCCCGGCGATCAGCAGAACCACCCACGTCATAAGCGACTCCTGAGTCTTGTTCGTGTCGGGCGGTCGTAGTCCTGCGTCGGCGGCCCGCTCGCGGCGATCCGACTTGTACGCTCAGGATCGTGGATCGCCGCACCAAGATCATCGCCACCATCGGACCGGCCTCGTCGGACCCCGAGGTGCTCGTACGCATGGTCGAGGCCGGCATGGACGTGGCGCGGCTGAACTTCAGCCACGGGGACCACGAGACCCACGCCCACATGGCCGAGCTGGTGCGCCAGGCCTCCAACCGGACCGGCCGGCCGGTGGCGCTGCTGCAGGACCTGCCGGGCCCCAAGCTACGCATCGGGCCGATCGAGAGCGGCACCGTCGAGCTGAAGGTCGGTGACCGCGTCGTCTTCGAGTGCGGGCGCGACGAGCCCGGCGACGACCGGCGGCTCACCGTGACCTGGGACGGCCTGCCGCGCGCCGTCGGCCCCGGCGAGGTGCTGTACCTCGCCGACGGCGCCGTGCGGCTGCGCGTCGCCGCCGTGCGCGAGGGCGAGCAGGAGCTCGAGGCGGAGGTCGAGGTCGGCGGCGTGGTCGCCTCGCGCCAGGGCCTGAACATCCCGGGCCCGGCCGACGAGCTGCCGACGGTGCCGGCGGAGGACCTCGCGCACCTGGAGGCCGGCCTGGAGATCGGCGTCGACATGGTGGCGTTGAGCTTCGTCCGCCGCCCCGAGGACGTGCTCGAGGTGCGCAAGCACACGCGCATCCCGCTGATCGCCAAGATCGAGAAGCCGCAGGCGGTCGAGAACGCGACGGAGATCGTGCGCGTGTCGGACTGCATCATGGTCGCGCGCGGCGACCTGGGCATCGAGCTGCCGATCGAGGAGGTCCCGCTTGTCCAGAAGCAGCTCATCGCCGAGGCCGGCCGCCAGGCGCGCCCGGTGGTGACCGCCACCCAGATGCTCGACTCGATGGTCAGCTCGTCGCGGCCGACCCGCGCCGAGGTGGCCGACGTCGCCAACGCGATCCTCGACGGCACCGACGCGGTGATGCTCTCGCAGGAGTCGGCGGTCGGCGCCTACCCGGTCGAGGCAGTGAAGATGATGGACGCGATCGCGCGCACGACCGAGAAGGCGCTCCCCTACCAGCGCTGGATCGAGTCGCGGGTGCGCCGCGACGAGCGCGACCCGTCCTACACGATGGCCCACGCCGCCTGCCGTGCCGCGCGCGAGCTTCAGCTCGACGCGCTGGTGATCCCGACGCTGTCGGGTCGCTCCGCGCGGCTGGTATCCGCCCACCGGCCTGACGTGCCGATCTACGCGCTCTCCCCCGGCCGCGAGACGGTGCGCCGCTGCGGGCTGATGTGGGGCGTGCGCGCCGCCTGGATCCGGCGCCACGAGGTGACCGAGGAGCTGATCGCCGACGCCGCCCGCCGCGTCGTCGAGCTGGGCTGGTGCAAGCCCGGGCAGCGGGTCGGGATCACCGCCGGGCTGCCGTCGGGGCGGCCGGGCACTACGAGCCTGGTGCAGATCCAGAGGCTCTGAGCGGCGTCCGGCCGCGGCGGGCGAGGACGAGCCCCGCAACCGAGATCACCACCAGCAGCACGATCGCGACGATCGCCTCCGGCGAGCCGAGGTCGCCCCACGAGCCGCCGAGCGCGGTGTAGGCGTACGCGCGCGGCGCGCAGCCGAGCGCGGTGCCGGCGATGAACGCCACCGGACGGATCGGCGCCAGCCCGGCCGCGTAGTTGAACAACGTGTAGGGGATGCCGGGGGCGAGCCGCGCGTAGAGCACCGACAGGAAGCCCCGGTCGCCGACCCAGCCGCGCACGCGCGCCAACCGCCGCCCCTGCAGGCTCTCGACGGCGTCGTGACCGACGGTGCGCGCGATCGCGAACGCCAGCGCGGCGCCGAGCGTCGCGGAGGCGATCGACACCGGCGTGCAGAGCGCCGCGCCGAACAGCAGGCCGCTCGCGGCCGCCAGCAGCGGGCCGGGCGTGAGGCAGACGGTCAGCAGCGCCGAGATCACGATGAACGCGAGCGGCGCGACCAGGCCGAGCCCCTCCACCCACTCGCGCACGTCGTCCGGGCTGATGTCGAAGGCGAGCGTGAGCAGCGCCGGCAGGGCGACGATCAGCGACGCCAGCGCGACGAGCCGGAGCTGGGCGCGGCGGCGATCAGGCACGGTCGGCGAGGAACTCCGCCTCCTGGCGGCCCAGCTCGGTGACCGGGTCGTCGCCGTAGATCCACTCGCGCGCGATCCGATGCCAGTTGTTGGTGGCCCGGAGCTGGCCGAGCACCGCCAGCGTCAGCATCTCCAGCCGACGGCCGAGCAGGTGGTCGGGCGGCAGCGTCTCGCGGCGCACCCGCCCCCACCACTGGCTGCGGGGATCGCTCACCTGGAACATCACCTCGGTCGCCAGCTCAGGGGTGAGCGTCATCGGCGCGTCCAGGGTGTACCAGCCGGTCAAGTCGTAGAACTGCTCGAGGATCTGCTCGGGGGTGTAGCGCTTGGGGTCGCCGATCCAGCCGGTGCGGTGCAGGTGCTCGATCAGCTCGGCGCCGCGCTGCTCGATGCCCAGGCGCTGCGTGGTCAGCTCCTGCTCGGCGACCTCGCGCGGGATCCGCTTGAACAGACCGAAGTCGATGAACGCCATCCGACCGTCGTCGAGCAGCAGGCAGTTGCCGGGGTGCGGGTCGCCGCTGAACTGGCGATGGCGGTACATCGACCCGAAGTAGAAGCGGAAGATGATCTCGCCGATCCGGTCGCGCTCCTCGTCGCTCCAGGTCTTGAACTCCTCGAAGCGGCGGCCGGAGACGTACTCGCTGACGATCACCCGCTCGCGCGACAGCGAGGTGATGACGTCGGGGATGACGATGAACGGGTGGCCGCGGTAGACGCGGGCGAGCGCGCGCTGGTTGGCGGCCTCCAGCTCGTAGTCGAGCTCCTCCTCGATCCGGTTGCGGATCTCGTCGCCCATCGCCTGCGGGTCGAGGCCGGGCGCGATCGACCTGAGCAGCCGCAGGATCAGCCCCAGGTTCTTCAGGTCGGAGCGGACCGCCTCGGCGACCCCCGGGTACTGCACCTTGACCACGACGTCGCGGCCCTTGTAGCGGGCCTTGTAGACCTGACCGATGGAGGCGGCGGCGATCGCGACCGGATCGAAGGAGTCGAACACCTCGTTCAACGGGCGCTCGTACTCCTGCTCGATCACCTTGCGCATCTCCTCGAAGGAGACCTTGGGGGCGGCGTCACGGAGCTGGGCCAGCTTGAGCTGGAACTCCTCGCGGTACTCGGCGGGGACCAGGCCGACGTCCAGGAAGCTGAGCGTCTGGCCGATCTTCATCGCCGCGCCCTTCATCGTCCCGAGCACGCTGACGATCTGCTCGGCGGCCTCGATCTGGCGCTTGGCGAGCGCCTCGTCGGCGGCGCGCTCGTCGCGCGCGAGGTTGGCGGCGCGCGTCAGCGCCTGCTTGGCACCCTGGGTGGCGGCGAGCCGGCCGACGCGCGCCGCGCGCGCCCAGCGCGAGGTGGGGATGCGGTCGGTGGGGTCGGCCATCACGCCGCCCGGCGCTGCACCTGGCTGCCGGGGACGATGTCGTCGCGCCCGTCGGGCCAGCGCACCCACGCCTTGTGGCCGCCGTCGTAGTCGTCGCCGAGCAGGACCAGGGTGGCTGGCTCGCCGAACGCGGTGCACGGCTCGGCGCCCTCGGGGTCGAGGCCGCGCCACACCCGGATGAACGGGTTGCTCTCGTACTCGTCGCCGACGGTGGTCGGGTCGGTGTGGCCGGGCCGGACGACGGTCTCCGGCGGCAGCGCCATCAACACGTCCATGATCGAGCGCTTCAGGTCCTCATACGAGGTGGACCCGGGCGCGCGTACCCCGCCGACCGAGTTCTTGAACAGGGTGTCGCCGGTGAAGACGTTGCCCTCGACGAGCAGGCCGAGCATCCCGGCGGTGTGGCCGGGGATGTGGAGGGTGCGCACCTGCAGGCCGCCGACCTCGAGCGTCCGGTCGGGCTCCATCGTGCCGGTGGCGGTGTCGACCAGGTCGCGCTCGGCGGGGTGGATCAGGACCTGGATGTCGGGCCAGCGCTCGACGATCGCCGGCACCTCGCTGACATGGTCGTGGTGGTGGTGGGTGAGCAGGACGTGGGTGGGCTCAAGATCGTGCCGGGCGACCGCGTCGAACAGCGGCTCCATCGGGCCGCCGGCGTCGACGAAGAACGCCTCGCCGCCGGGCTCCGCGGCCACGAGGTAGGTGTTGGACAGGAACCGCGGATGCATCGATCGCTCGAGGAGCATGGGGGTAGATTGCCAGTCGATGCCTGAGCTCATCCACACCTGCTACCGGATCGGCGACATCCCGCGGTCGGTCGCGTTCTACGAGGCGCTGGGCTTCGAGGAGCGTCGGCGGATGAACCTGCCCGACGGCGCGATCAACGTGTTCATGGGCCTGCCCGGCGACGGCGACCGCCTGGAGCTGACCTGGAACCCGGGCGTGGAGTCCTACGACCTGGGCAACGGCTACGGCCACATCGCGCTGACCGTCCCGTCGCTGGACGAGACGCTGGCCGAGCTGGCGAAGAAGGGCATCGAGCCGGAGAAGCCGCCCTACCGCGTGGGCGAGAACGGACCGCGCATCTGCTTCGTCCGCGACCCCGACGGCTACCGGATCGAGCTGATCGAGCGGGACAGCATGTAGCGCCCGGGGCTCCTTGGGCGTTCAGTGTCGACTTTGCCGCGTCCAGAGCGGCAAAGTCGACAACCACCGTCAGCGCCGCCCCAAGACGTGGCGGATCTCCGCCGCGACGGCGGCGGGACGGGCGCTGATGTCGTGGTGCGTGTAGCGGAGCACCGTCTCGCCGCGCAGCACGGCAGCACGGTCGCGGGCGTGATCGGCGACGCACTGCCGGCGCCCCGAGTGGGTGGCCCAGCCGTCGGTCTTTACGACCGGCCGCTGCTCCGGCCAGCGGAAGTCGACCTCGCGCCCGCCGCTGCGGCGGTTGACGAGCGGACGCGGCAGGCCGTGATCCAGGCAGAGCTGCAGCATCCGCGCCTCCAGCTCGCTGCGGGTGAAGGTCACCCCGTAGGCGTCGAAGTCGTCCACGATCGACCGCAGCGCCCGCACGCCGGGCCGACCGGGATGCTCTCCCAGAACCCGCCGCATCCCCGCGACCGTCAGCCGGTGGCGGCGGAAGGCGGCCTCGACGGCGCGCCTCAGCGCGTGCCGCTCGAGGATGGTGGCCGCGTCGAGCAGCGTGCGCGGCACGGTGGTGATCGGGATGCCCCGCAGCCGGGTGACCTCGTGATCGCGCAGGTCGACGTGCCGGAACAGGCGCACGCCACGCCGCGACCGACGGCCCGAGGTGCCCGGGACGGTGACGTCGACGACCGCGCTGATCGACTCGCGCAGCTCCCAGGCCGCCAGGGCGCTCGCGTGGCTGAGCACCGCGCGCGGACCGCAGGCGAGCACCGCCGCCAGCCAGATGCCCTCGGGCCGCAGCGCCGTGTGGCCGACGGCGAACACGCCCCGATGCAGCGGGCGCAGGACCCGGCTCCGGATCCGGTGGTCGATGACGTCGCCGCCCAGACCAAGCTGTAGAAGCTGGCGGCGGGTGACGACTCCGTGCTGTCGATCGGCAAGGTGCGTGATGATCTCGTCGGCGCCGGAGAAAGCCCTCACGTACGGGAATAGGCGTCGACGATCTGAACCTCTCCCCCATGAACTCGCACGCACCGGTCCTCGTCTGCCCCGACTCGTTCAAGGGGACGTTGCGCGCCACGCAGGTGGCGGCGGCGATCGGGCGCGGGCTGGAGCGCGCCGGGCTGCGGCCGCCGGACCTGTGCCCCGTGGCCGACGGCGGCGAGGGCACTCAGGAGGCTCTCCTCACCGCCCTCGGCGGCGAGACCGCGGGCGCGGAGGCCGTCGACCCGCTCGGCCGCCCGATCCGCGCCGGGTTCGCGCTCATCGAGGACGGCGAGACCGCGATCGTCGAGGTCGCCGAGGCCAGCGGCCTGCAGCGTGTCGCCGAGCCCGAGCGCGACGCCGAGAAGGCCACCAGCTACGGGACGGGGCAGCTCATCGCCGCCGCGATCGACGCCGGAGCGCGCGAGGTGATCGTCTGCGCCGGCGGCAGCGCCACCACCGACGGCGGCGCCGGGGCGATCGAGGCGATCGAGGAGGCCGGGGGCCTGCGCGGCGCCCGGCTGATGGTGCTCTGCGACGTGCGCACCCCGTTCGAGGAGGCCGCCGAGCGGTTCGCGCCCCAGAAGGGCGCCGGCCCCGCCGCCGTGAAGCGGCTCGCCAGGCGCCTCGACAAGATGGCCGCCGCGCTGCCCAGGGACCCGCGCGGCCGCCCCATGACCGGCGCCGCCGGCGGGCTCTCCGGCGGGCTGTGGGCGCGCTACGGCGCCACGCTCATCCCCGGCGCCGACTTCGTCCTCGACGCGCTCGACTTCGACCGGCGCATGCGCGCGTCGCGCTGCGTGATCGTCGGCGAAGGCCGCTTCGACGCCACCACCCTGGAGGGCAAGATCGTCGGGGAGATTGCCACCCGCGCCCGCCAGGCCGGCGTGCCCGCCCACGCGATCGTCGGCCGGAACGCCGCCACCCGCTTCGACGCGCGCATCCTCGACCTGCAGGTGATCCTCGAGGCGACCACGCTCGACGAGCTGGAGGCCGCCGGCGAGAGGCTCGGCGGCATGCTCGAGCGCCACGAGGCCTGAGGCGGCGCCGACGACGGCGGCTCAGGAGCGCGCCCGGGAGGCCTCCGGCAGCGAGAACGCGTCCGCGCCGGTGTGCAGCAGCTCGTCGAGGTCCCCGGCGGTCATCGGCCGCGCGAAGTGGAAGCCCTGGCCGAGCTCGCAGCCCATCTCGTGCAGCATCCGCACCTGCTCGGACCCCTCGATCCCCTCGGCGATGCAGGCCAGGTTGAGCGAGCTCGCCATCTCGACGATCGCGCGCGCCAGCGCCCGCCCCTCGTCGTCGGTCTCCAGCCCGTCCACGAACGGCTTGGCCATCTTGAGGATGTCGACCGGGAAGCGGCGCAGGTAGCGCAGCGACGAGTAGCCGGTGCCGAAGTCGTCGACCGCCAGGCGCACGCCGAGCCGCTTCAGCGCTTGCATGCGGGCGATCATCGCCTCGGTGTCGCGCATCAGCACCGTCTCGGTGATCTCGAGCACGAGCTGGGCCGGCGGCAGGCCGCTGTCGGCGAGCGCGCCCGCCACGTCGGCCACGATGTCCGGGTGCTCGAGCTGGCGGCCCGAGAGGTTGACGGTCATGATCGCGTCCGGGAAGTCCTTCAGCCACTCGGCGCCCTGGCGGCAGGCGGTGCGCAGCACGTGGCGCCCCAGCGCGATGATCGACCCGTTCTCCTCCGCCAGCGGGATGAACTGGGCGGGGCTGATGAGCCCGCGCTCGCGGTGTCGCCAGCGCGCCAGCGCCTCGAAGCCCGCCAGCGTGCGGCCGTCGAGGGCGATCACCGGCTGGTAGTGGACCTCGATCTCGTCGCGCTCGATCGCGCGCAGCAGCTCCGACTCCAGCTCGAGCCGCTCGACGACCTCGGCCTCCATCGACTCCTCGAAGACGACGTAGCGGCCGCGGCCCTGCGCCTTGGCGCCGTACATCGCCACGTCCGCCTGGCGGAGCAGATCCGAGGCGCTGCTGCCGCCGACCGCGATGCCCGCCGAGGCGCCGATCGCCACCTCGCGGCCCGCGATCGTCGCCGGTCGCTCGATCGCCTCGATCACGCGCTTGGCGACCAGCTCCGCCTCCTCGATACCCGCCAGGTCCTCGAGCAGGATCGCGAACTCGTCGCCGCCCAGCCGCGCGGCGGTGTCGGCGCTGCGCAGCGAGCGCTCAATCCGCCGGGCGATCGTCACCAGCAGCTCGTCGCCGGCGCTGTGGCCGAGCGAGTCGTTGACCATCTTGAAGCGGTCGAGGTCGAGGAAGACGACGCCGGTGGTGGTGCCTCGCCGGCGGCCCTGCACCAGCGCGTGCTCCAGGCGGTCGGTGAACAGCGCCCGGTTCGGCAGCCCGGTGAGGGAGTCGTGCAGCGCCTGGTGGAGCATCGCGTCCACGCACCGGGCGTCGGTGAGCGCGAGGCTGGCGTGCTCGGCGAACGACTGCAGCATGTCCTGCTCGGCGCGCGTGAACACGCGGTCCTCGCGTCGCGAGCACAGCAGCAGCACGCCGATCACCTGGTCGTCCTCGTGCACCGGCGCGGCCATCGCCGCCTTGACGCCCTGCTCGACGAGCGTCGGCAGCGCGTCCGGGGAGGCGGGGTAGTCCTCGGCGACCACCAGCCGATCCTCCGCCACTGCGCGGCCCGAGATCCCCTCGCCGATCGGCCGGCGCCGCAGCGTCTCGACCTGCATGTCGTCGAAGCCGCGCATCGCCGCCAGCCGCAGGTGGCCGGGGTCGGCGGGATCGATCAGCATCAGCGCCGGCATGTCGTCGCCGCTGCCGAGCACGTGCCCGGCGGCGCTGACGATCGTCTCCAGCACCGAGTCGAGCGGCTCGCGGCGCGAGATCGCGCGCTGGATGCGCGCCATCGCCTCCAGCACGCGCTGGCGGTTGCGCAGCGCCTCCAGCAGCCTGATGTTCTCGGTCGCCTGGCGATCCGCCTGGGCGCGCAGCGCGCGCTCCGCGGCGACCGTGTTCAGCAGCCTCGTGGTCAGGGCCAGGCCGCGGCCCATCCCGTACAGGAGCGAGCCCTCCTCGCCGTCGAGCGGCCGGCCGATCCGCGCCACGACCAGGTGGCCGCCGTCGCCGCCGTCCAGCCCGACGACCGTGGCGGGCAGGCGGCCCGCGCCGGGCACGGCGACCGTCCCGTCGCCCTCGCCAGCGGCGAGCGCGGCCAGCTCGTGCTCGGGCACCTCGAAGCGCGGCCAGCCGGTCGAGGCGATCACCGCGCCGCCACGCACCAGCGCCGCGCACTCGGCGCCGAGGATCTCGGCGACGTGCTCGATGCCGCGCTGGGCGGCGGTCTCCTCGTCGCTCGCGCGCGAGACCGCGGCCAGGAACTCCGCGAGTTGCTGCGCTGCCCAGCGGCCCCGGGTCATGCGATGGCGACCGCCACGATCGTGCTGTGGTGCAGTCCGGCGGGCCCGACGGTGCGCGCGAACTCCCCGACGGTCAGCACTCCGGCGACCGCCGCGCCGTCCGCCCACCGGGTCGCGCACGCGACCTCCCGGGCCAAGCCGTCCTCACCGAGCGCGGCGCTCCGCGCGACGCAGTCGAACAGCAGCAGGGCGCGCGGCTTGGCGCCCGAGAGCGCGGCGAGCGCATGCCCGCAGGCGGCGTCGGTCGCCGCCAGCGCGGTCTCGCGCGAGCCTTCCATCACCCACAGGGGCGCGCCCTCCGGGACCAGGCACCGCAGGCTGCCGTCGCGCTCGGTGCGCTCGTCCGCCATCGCGCAGCGCACCTGCCAGCGGTCGTCGTGGCGGTGCAACCCCAGCGGCTGGGCGTTCTCCGCCCCGGGCGCGAGCTTGCGCCCCAGCCGCTCGGCCAGGACCTCGATCGCGGGCCGGCCGTCCAGCTCGAGCAGGCGGGCGCCGCTGACGCGCGTGGCGAGCATCGGCTCGCCGACCGCCTCGAGGCCGTGCCCGAAGCCGATCCCGATCGGATCCTTCGAGCCGAGCGCGATCCCCAGCGCGGCGCTCCGGTGCACCCCGCGGCCGCACAGGACCGCCCCGGCGGGGCCCGACAGGCCGCCGGCGATCGGGATCCCGGCGCCGGCGACCGAGTAGGCGCCGCGCGCGACCTCGACGTGGTCGTCGACGGAGTCGTCGGCCAGCAGGAGCAGCGCGCGGTGCGGCGTGTCCAGGTCGCCGACCGCCGCGGCGGCGACGGCGCCCGCGTCACGCGGCGTCTCCTCGACGCCGACCGAGAGGCTCACCTGGAGGTCGTCGCCGCCGAGCGCGACGACCACCACCGCGTCCTCGAACGCACCTTCGGCGGCGAGCTGACCGCCGCCGGCCATGCCCGCCACCGGCGCGTCGCCGGCGACCGATCCGACGCCCGCCAGCACGGCGTGCAGGTCCGCGCCGCAGGGGGCGAAGACGAGCAGGAGCGCGGCGTCGGGCCGTCCGCCGACGGCCTCGAGGGCGGCGTTGCGCCCGGCAAGCTCGGGATCACGGTCGCGGGAGTGCCCGGCGCCGCTCCAGCGCGGCGTGCGGGCGGGCGCAGGCCTGGATGCGGCGCGCTCCATGATCCACATCATCGGCACCGGGCGGGACCCGATTGAGCCGGACATGCGCGCTGTCGGCCGGATACGCTCGCCGTCGTGCCTGACCGGCCCAGGCCGTCCCTGCTCATACCGTCACCCGGCGCCCGCCGCGCGGTGGTCATCGGCGCCGGGTCGTTCGGCACGGCGATCGCCGTGCTGCTCGCGCGTGGCGGCGTCCGCACCACCCTGCAGGCGCGCACCCCGGAGCAGGCGCAGCGTCTGGAGGCCGACCGCCGCAACGACGACTACCTGCCCGGCGTGGACCTGCCGCCGAGCCTGCGCGTCGGCGTGGTCGGCGACAGCCTCCAGCGCGTCGACTACGTGCTGCTGGCGGTGCCGTCGCGCCACCTGGGCGACGCGATCGCCGGACTGCACGAGGCGGGCCTGAACCGCCGCGCCGCGGTGGTGTCGCTGGCCAAGGGGCTGGTGCCGCCCGAGGGCCTGCCGCCCACCGTGCTGCTGTCGCGCAGCTTCGGGCCCGACCGCGTCGCCTGCGTCGGCGGCCCGGCGCACGCCCAGGAGGCGGTGCGCGACGGCGCCGCGCTGGTCGCCGCCTCCGACGACGAGTCGCTCGCGCACGCGCTGTCGTCGTTCTTCCAGCGCGCGGGCGTCGTCTGCGAGGCCAGCAACGACCCGGTCGGCGTGGAGGTCGCGGGCGCGGCGAAGAACGCCGCCGCGCTGGCGGCGGGCGCCACCGAGGGCCAGGGCCTCAACGCGGCCGGCGCCGCCGCGGGCCACATCTTCTCCGAGGTGTGGCGGTTCGCCGCCCGGTTCGGCGCCCGCCCGGAGACGTTCATCGGCCTGGCCGGCACCGGCGACCTGGTGGCCACCGCGCTCGCGCCCCAGAGCCGCAACCGCCGCGCGGGCGAGCTGCTGGCGGCGGGCGTGCCCGGCCACGAGATCCCGGAGCGGATCGGCCAGGCGGTCGAGTCGCTGGAGGGCGTGCCGCTGCTGGCCCACGCGATGCGCCACGCCGGGGTGGACGGGCCGGTCACCTCGGGCCTGGCGCGGCTGATCTCGGGCGAGCTGCCGCTCGAGGACTGGGTGTCGCTGGTGCGCACCACGGTGCCGCCGCCGGCGCGGTGGCGCCCGCGCGGCGGGCTCCTGCGCCGGCTGCGGGAGCGGATCGCGGGACGGACCGGGAGGAGCGGACCGTGAGCTCCGTCCGTCGCAGCGACCCCGCCGGCGGCCCGCTGGGACGGATCGGCCCGATCGTGCTGCTGACCGTGCTGCTAGGCGTCACCGCGCTCGGCACGGTGCTGGCGGCGATGCGCATCGACGACCGCGAGGACGAGCGGCGCGCCGGGAAGGCGCGCGAGCTGGCGGTCGCGATCGACCAGCGGATGCGCGAGGTGACCGAGCTGCTGTACGGCACCGCCGCGATGGCCGCCGCGGTCGACGGACCGACCCCGCGCGAGTTCTACAACTACCTGGAGAGCCAGCGGATCGGCCGCCGCTTCCCCGGCGTGCTCGGCGTCCTGCACGCGCAGCTCGTCCCGCGCTCGCGAGCGGCGGAGTTCGCACGCCGCACCGGCGCGCAGACGGCGGCCGCCGACCTCGACTACCCGCCGTTCCGCATCCACCCCGACCCGCGCCGCGGAGGCCCGCGGCTGCTGGTCGTCGACCGTGTCCACCCGACGCGCGCCTCCCGCGCCTTCGGCCTCGACCTGCTGCGCGACCGCGCCCGGCGCGCCCCCGCGCTGCGGGCGCTGCGCACGGGACGGCCGTCGGCGGGACGGCCGACCCGGCCGCTGCATCGCGCCGGCCGGGCGCTCGCGGTCACCGTCATGGTCCCGGTCGCCGCGCCCGGCCGCCGACCGACCGGGGTCGTGTACGGCACGCTGCGCATGGACCTGCTGCTGCGCAGCGTCTTCGGGCGGCTGCCGGACGGCGACCGGGTCGAGGTGTGGGACGTCGGCGCCGCCGGATCGGGCGGCCGGCAGACGGCGATCCCGTTCCGCCTGTCGGGGCAGCGGCCGGTCGAGCCCGACGCGCCGCGCACGGGGACGGAGACGATCACCGTCGCCGGGCGGCGCTGGACGATCGCCTACTACCAGCCGAGCACCGACCTGCCGCTGCTGGACCGCGCCGCCCCCTGGCTGGTGCTGCTCGCCGGCATCCTCGTCAGCCTGCTCGCCGCCTCGCTGCTGCGCGCGTTCGTCACCTCGCGCCAGCGGGCGGTGGCGCTGGCGGAGCGCATGACCCGGGAGCTGCGCGAGCGCGAGGCGGAGCTGCAGGCCTCGCACGCCGAGCTGGAGCACTTCGCGTACCTGGCCTCCCACGACCTGCAGGAGCCGCTGCGCACGATCACCTCGTACGCCGGGCTGCTGCAGCGCCGCTCGATGGATCAGCTCGACGAGCGATCCCAGACCTGGCTGCGGTTCATCGCCGAGGGCGCGGCGCGCATGTCGGACCTGATCGCCGACCTGCTCGAGTACTCGCGCACCGGCCGCACCACCGCCAGCCAGGAGCCGACCTCGCTGGAGGAGGCGTGGGACAGCGCGGTCGCCAACCTGGCGAAGGCGATCGACCAGAGCGGCGCGACGGTCACGCGCGGGCCGCTGCCGGTCGTCCGCGGCCGCAGGCGCGAGCTGGTGTCCCTGTTCCAGAACCTGATCAGCAACGCCTTGAAGTACCGCTCCGAGGCGCCGCCGGAGGTGCGGGCGGAGGCCGAGGAGCGCGACGGCCGCTGGGTGATCCGCGTCAGCGACAACGGGATCGGGATCGACCCGCAGTTCCACGACCGCGTGTTCGGCCTCTTCCAGAGGCTGCACACGGCCGACGAGTACCCTGGCACCGGGATGGGGCTGGCCATCGTCCGCAAGGTCGCCGAGTCCCACGGCGGCACCGTGCGCCTCGAGTCGGCTCCCGGCCAAGGGTCCACGTTCGTGATCGACCTGCCGACCCGCGACGACTCCGAAGAGGACCCCGATGACAGCGCCTGAGCCGCGCCGCCTCCTGATCGTCGAGGACAGCGAGGCGGACATCGAGCTGCTGCGCGAGGCGCTCGCGGAGGCAGACCCCGAAGTGGTGATCGACATCGCCCGCCACGGCGAGGAGGCGCTCTCCTTCCTGCGACGCGAGCCCCCGTTCGCCGACGCGCCCCGGCCCGACCTGGTGCTGTTGGACCTCAACCTGCCGCGGGTCAGCGGGTTCGAGGTGCTGGAGGCGCTGCGCGCCGACCACGACCCGCAGCTGCGGCGCATGCCTGTGGTGGTGTTCACCACGTCCGGCAACCGCGCCGACATCGAGCGGTCCTACGACCTGCACGCCTCCGGCTTCATCACCAAGCCGACCGGCTTCGACGAGTACCTGGAGACCGTCCGGGCGCTCCGCGACTTCTGGCTGCGGGTCGCCCAGCTTCCCTCCTAGTGGCCGGACGCCTCCGCACCGTCGAGCCGTGGAGCGAGCTGCTCGACGCCGGCCGCGCCGACGGGCGGCTGGTGCGGGAGGCGTTCGAGGGCGCGCGGCAGCCGGTGGTCGAGCCGGTGCCCGACGACCTGCACCCCGCGCTGGTGGCCGGGCTGGCCTCGGCCGGGATCGAAGGCCTCTACGCGCACCAGGCGGAGGCGCTGCGCGCGGCGGCCGACGGGCCGTTCATCATCACCACCGGCACCGCGTCGGGCAAGTCGCTGTGCTTCAACCTGCCGGTCCTCGACGTGCTGTGCACCGACGCGAAGGCGCGGGCGCTCTACCTGTACCCGACGAAGGCGCTCGCCCAGGACCAGGCGCGCGCGATCGCCGCGCTGCGGCTGGGGCAGCGGGTACGGCCGGCGATCTACGACGGCGACACGCCGCGCGACCAGCGCACCCAGATCCGCCGCCGCGCCAACCTGGTGCTCACCAACCCGGACATGCTGCACGTCGGCGTGCTGCCGCACCACTCCGCGTGGGGCGACTTCTTCGCCAACCTGGCGGCGGTCGTCGTCGACGAGGCGCACGTCTACCGGGGCGTGTTCGGCTCGCACGTTGCCAACGTGCTGCGCCGCCTGCGGCGTATCGCCGCCGCCTACGGCACCCGGCCGCGCTTCCTCCTCGCCTCGGCGACGATCGCCAATCCGGTGGAGCTGGCGGAGCGGCTCACCGGCCTGGAGCGGATCGCCCACATCGACCGCGACGGCTCGCCGGGGGCGCGGCGGCAGATCGCGATGTGGAACCCGCCGGTGATCGACGAGGCGTTGCAGACGCGCGCCTCGGCGCTCGGCGAGGCGGCGGACATCGTCGCCGAGCTGGTGGAGCGCGGCGCGCGCACGATCTGCTTCGTCAAGTCGCGTCGCGGCGTGGAGCTGGTGGCGCGGATGGTCGCCGACCGGCTGCGCGACGCCGACCCGGCGCTCGCCGACCGGGTGGCGCCCTACCGCGCCGGCTACACGCCGCAGCAGCGGCGGGAGCTGGAGGCGCGGCTGGTGAGCGGCGAGCTGCTGGCGGTGGTGACCACCGACGCGCTCGAGCTGGGCATCGACATCGGCGCGCTCGACGCGGCGGTGGTGGTCACGTTCCCCGGCACGGTCGCCTCGCTGCGGCAGATGTGGGGCCGGGCGGGGCGGCGCGGCCGCGGGCTGGCGGTGTACGTCGCGGGCGAGGACGCGCTCGACCAGTTCTTCTGCCGCCACCCGGACGAGTTCCTCGACCGCCCGGTGGAGGCGGCGATCGTCAACCACGAGAACGAGCAGATCCACGACGCGCACCTGCTGTGCGCCGCGCACGAGGGACCGATCGACCCCGACGTCGACGCCGAGTTCCTGGGGCCGCGGGTGCGCCTGCACTGCGAGCACCTGGCCGCGGTCGGCGAGCTGGTGGAGCGCGGCGGCCGGTTCATGCCGCGGCGGCCGGAGGAGTATCCGGCGGCGCGCGTGTCGCTGCGCTCGGCCTCGCCGGACACGTTCACCATCGTCGACATCAGCCTCGGCGAGGTGCTCGGCGGCGTGGAGGCCGCCCGCGCGCACACGACCGTGCACGAGGGCGCCGTCTACCTGCACCTGGGCCGGCCGTACGTGGTGCAGGAGCTGGACCTGCATGGCCGCCGCGCGCTCGTCACCCCGTTCGACGGCGACTGGTACACGCAGCCGAAGAAGGAGACCGACACGGTGATCCAGCGGCTGCTGGACCGCCGCGACGTGATGGGCGTGACGCTCAGCTTCGGGATCGTGTCGGTGAGCGAGACGGTGACCGCGTACCAGCGCAAGCGGCTCGCCGACCACTCGGTGATCGACCTGCGCACGCTGGACCTGCCGGAGACCTCGTTCGTCACCCAGGCGCTGTGGTTCGAGCCGGGCGCCGAGGTGCTGGGCGGCGAGCTGCCGCTGGACGCGCTGCTGGGGGCGCTGCACGCCGCCGAGCACGCCCAGATCGCGGTGCTGCCGCTGCTGGCGATGTGCGACCGCTGGGACATCGGCGGGCTCTCCACCAACCTGCACCCGCAGACCAGCGGCCCGACGATCTTCATCTACGACGGGCATCCGGGCGGGGTCGGGATCACGCGCACCGGGTTCGTCGCCTTCGAGCAGCTCGTCGCCGACGCCCACCGGCTGATCACCGAGTGCCGCTGCCGGTCGGGCTGCCCGTCGTGCGTGCAGTCGCCGAAGTGCGGGAACCTGAACGAGCCGCTGTCCAAGGACGGCGCGGCGACGCTGCTGGCCCGGATGCTCGACGCCGCCTGAGCGCTCGCCCGGACGAGCGGGCGCGCAACGGCTGGGCGCCGCCTTGCAACCGCCCGCGAGGCTGCGGGAAGCCGACATGGGCGGCCGCGGAACCTGCGCAACGGAGCGTGCGGCGCGCAACTTGGGGCGCCCGGGACCGAGTCTTGCGAGTACATGCGCGCCCGTATCGGCCTGCTCGTCCTGCTCGTCGCCGCGTTCTCCCCGGCGACGGCATCCGCGCTGGCCGGAGGGGCGAGCGCGCCCACGCGCGAGGGCGGCGTCGCCTACGGCAGCCCGTTGAAGCGCGTGGACCGCAAGCCGGTGGCGAGCGTCTTCCGGGTCACGCCGCGCACTGTCACCGAGGGGCGGCTGCCGCGGATCGAGCTGCGCATCGATCAGCGCGGCGTGCGGACCGTGACCGCCCGGGTCGCGTTCGTGCCGCTGAAGAAGGGCCGGGGCAAGACCGTCAACCTCAAGCTCGGCGCGGTCCGCACCGGGAAGCTGCTGCGCCCCGCCTGGCCCGAGGGGACGACGCTGCCCGCGGGCCGCTACGTCGCCCGGGTGCACGCGGTGGCCCCCGGCGGCGCGACGCTGCGCCGCCAGGCGAAGGCCTCGGGCCGCACGACGATCACCGTCAAGCCGGCGCCCAAGCCGAAGCCGGAGCCCACGCCCGCGCCGCCCGCGATCGACCCGGGCGTCTCGCCGCTGGGCGTCTTCCCGGTCGCCGGCCCGTACCGCCTGTCGGGCGCGGACGGCTCGTTCGGCGCCTCCCGCGGCAACCACAGCCACGAGGGCCACGACATCGCCGCCGACGAGGGCACGCCCGTCGTCGCGCCGCTGGCGGGCACGATCGTCAAGACCGACTACCAGGCGAGCGGCGCCGGCTACTACGTGGTGATGGACGCGGTCGACGGGCGCTCGTTCTTCTTCGCCCACTGCCAGAAGGGCTCGATCGCGGTCAAGGGCGGCCAGGGGGTCTCCGCCGGCCAGCTCCTGTGCCGGGTCGGCTCGACCGGCAGCGCGACCGGCCCGCACCTGCACTTCGAGATCTGGGTGGGCGGCTGGCGGCGCGACAAGAACAGCCGCCCGGTCGACCCGCTGCCGCAGCTCCTCGCCTGGGCGCGCTGAGGCGCCGCCTCGGGCCCCCTTCGCGTCGGCCACGCGTACGCGAAGTGCAGACTGCGGATCTGCTGCATTCGCGCGCCTCTCCGGATAGGGTCGCGCCATGCTCCTCCGGCTACTGCTCGCGATCACCGCAGCTCTGCTGCTGGCCGCCTCCCCCGCCTCGGCGGAGACGGCGCTGAACGTCATCCCGCACGGGCAGCAGGGCCCGGGCGTCCCGTGGGCGTCCGCCCCCGGCATGCTGCCTGCCGACGCGCAGGCGCGCATGTACGACCGCCTGACGCCGCTGTTCCGCAACGTCACCCCCGCCCACCTGCAGCCGAGCGCCGACGGCTCCGGCTACTTCAAGTCCTCGGCGCTGCTGCCGGAGAACGACCCGTCGCTGATCACCAGCCAGACGATCAGCGGCACCTCGCCCAGCGCGGGCCCGGTGACGGCGACGATCAAGCGCGACGCCTACGGCGTCCCCTACATCTTCTCCAACACGGACGCGGGCGCGATCTTCGGCGCCGGCTACGTGGTGGCCACCGACCAGGCGCTGCTGATCGAGTTCGCGCGCACCAACGGCGTGGCGGCGCTGCTCGACGTGCCGGGCATCTCGGCGATCCAGCTCGTGCTGGGCGCCTACCAGTACCGGCCGTCGAAGAAGGTGGTCGACGAGGTGACCGCCCAGCAGACGCGGGCGATCCTGGCCCAGGGCGCCGAGGGCCGGCAGCTCCTCAACGACATCGACACCTACCTGGCGGGCGCCAACCTGCGCCGCGCCGAGATCGGGGCGCCGCCGCTGACGCGCACCGACATCTATGCCGCCAACGCGATCAAGGCCCAGTTCCTGGGCGAGGGCGGCGGCAACGAGATCGAGAACGCGCTGTTCCTGGCCGAGCTGCGCCACCGGCTGGGCGCCAAGCGCGGCGACCGGGCGTTCGAGGACCTGCGCGCCCGCAACGACCCGGAGGCGTCGGTGTCGACCACCCGGCGCGCGAAGGCCGGCGGCAACGTGCCGGTGTACAAGGCGCGCGGCGTGGTGCGACTGCGGCGCGGGTCGTTCCGGGACGAGTACGTGAAGCTGCCCGACGCGCAGGGCTCCTCGTCGGCGGCGGCGCGGGCCGCGAAGGCGGCGAACCTGCCGAGCGAGTCCAGCAACGTGATCATGGTCGCCGGGAAGCTCTCGGCGACCGGGCGGCCGCTGTTCGTGGGCGGCCCGCAGATCGGCTACACGTATCCGGGCCTCACGCTCGAGATGCAGATCAAGAGCCCGAGCATCAACGTGCGCGGGGCGACCTCCGCGCCGTATCCGGGCTACATGCTGATCGGCCGCTCCACCAACTACGCGTGGACGCTGACCTCGGCGGGCGCCGACATCGTCGACGTCTACGCCGAGCGGCTGTGCGACGGCTCGCGCCGCAAGTACCTGTACAAGGGCCGCTGCCGGCGGATGGAGCGCGTCGACGGCGGCACGCTGGTGAAGGGCGACAAGTCCACCCGGGTGACGTTCTGGCGCACGGTGCACGGGCCGGTGCTCGGCTACGCGCGCGAGGAGCGCACCGGGCGGCTGGTGGCGCTGGCGAAGAAGCGCTCGAGCCGTGGCCGCGAGACGACGGACCTGCTGTTCAACCAGCAGATGACGTTCGGCCGGGTGCGCTCGGCGCGTGACTTCGTGCGCGCCGCGCAGCGCTCGCCGCAGACGTTCAACTCGTTCTACGCGTCGGCGACCGAGATCGGGTTCTTCACCTCGGGCGCGCTGCCGCGGCGGCCGAGCGGCGTCAGCGGCGACCTGCCGGTGGACGGCCGCGGCAGCTACGAGTGGCGCGGCCTGCTGCCCAAGTCCGCGCACCCGCAGACGGTGAACCCGTCTGCCGGGATGATCGTCAACTGGAACAACAAGCCGGCGCGCGACTTCCCGGCCGGCGACGACCGCTTCGGCTCGGAGGGCGGCATCCAGCGCAACGACCTGCTGCGCGAGGAGATGGCGCGCTACCCGAAGCCGACGCTGGCGAACCTGGTGGCGGCGTCGAACGCAGGCGCCACGCAGGACGTGCGCATCATCCGCTTCTGGCCGACGCTGAAGCGGATGCTGGCGAAGACGAAGGCGCCGAGCGCCCGGGCGCGGCAGCTCGTCGAGATCCTCGACGACTGGCGCAGCAAGGGCGGCAGCCGGGTGGATGCGAACGGCGACGGCCGGATCGACCATCCGGGCGCGGTGATCCTGGACACCGCGTGGCGCGACATCACCGACGTGGGCCTGTGCGACCGGCTGGGCCGGACGCTCTGCCGCGAGTTGGAGAAGCGGATCAGCCGCTTCGACCTGCCGCCGGGCGGCCAGTACGGCGGCTGGCACCAGTACATGTGGAAGGACCTGCGCACCCTGCTGGGTGAGCGGGTGCAGGGCCGCTACAGCATGCGCTACTGCGCCCGCGGCTCGGTGAGCCGCTGCTCGCAGCGGCTGTGGCGGGCGCTGGATGCGGCCGGCCGGACGCTGGCGGCGCGCCAGGGCAACGACCCGACGCGCTGGAGCAAGGAGGCCGCGAAGATCACCTTCGGCCCGCTGCCGCTGACAACGATGCAGTACACGAACCGGCCGTCGGGCATCCACCAGGTGATGGAGTTCGACCGCTAGGCGCTTGCGCGGGGTTCCGCCGTTGCGCCCGCTCGGGCGCCCCGCCTCGTCGCGACGCTTGGCGCGTCTCGCTCGCTATGCGAGCGCAACTCGCCAAGCGTCCGGCGGCGCTGCGCCGGAGGGGCCGGAAGGCTGCGACGATCCGGGCCGCCGCGCTACCCTTTCGGACGCCGAGGCGAGATAGCTCAGTTGGTAGAGCACACGACTGAAAATCGTGGTGTCCCCGGTTCGAGTCCGGGTCTCGCCACTCGGTGAAAGGCCGCCGCGCAGGCGGCCTTCGTCGTGTCCGGGCCCTCTGCGCGGCGCCGCACGAGGCGCACGCCGCCGCAAGCGGCGCGCCCTACCCCGGAATCCGCAGGATCGGCTTGATCACCTCGCCGGACTTCGAGTCCGCCAGCGCCTGCTCGATCTCGCTCATCTTGTAGTACCGGACGAGCCGATCGAACGGGAAGCGGCCCTGGCGGAAGAGGTCGATCAGGCCGGGGATGAGCTGTCCGCTCCGGCCACCGCCGCCGAGGACGCCGATCACGCGCTTGCCCCACAGGGTGCGCAGGTGGTCGAGCGAGAAGCGGGCGTTCGCCGGGGCGCCGCCGATCAGCACCAGCATGCCGAGCATCCCGACCGTGTCGGCGACCGCCTCGATCACCGGGATCACGCCGGTGCAGTCGAACGCGAAGTCGACCGTCGAGCCGGTGATCCGCGCCACCTCCTCGACGATGTCGGTCTCTCCGGAGTTGATCGCGTGGGTGGCGCCGAACTCCTCGGCCAGCTCCAGGCGGCTGTCGCGGATGTCGGCGGCGATGATCTTCGTCACGCCGGTGTTGCGCGCCGCCATGATCGCTGCCAGGCCGACGGCGCCGACGCCGACCACGAGGATCGAATCGCCCAGCCGCGGCCACGCCTCGTTGAGCACCGCGCCGGCCCCCGTCGCCAGCCCGCAGGCGAGCGGGCCGAGCAGCTCGATCGGCACGTCGTCGGGCGCCTTCACCGCCTGGTCGGCGAGCGCGATCGAGTGGGTGGCGAACGACGACTGCCCGAAGAAATGGCCGTTGATCGGCTGCCCGTCGCGCGAGTAGGCACTGGTGCCGGCCAGCTCGCCCTTGAAGCGTCGCCCGGAGACGAGCGCCTCCCCGGTGCGCAGGCAGTAGCGCGGCTCGCCGTCCAGGCAGTTGCGGCACTCGCCGCATGAGGGCCAGCCGAGGATCACCTGGTCACCCCGCTTGAGGTTCGTGACGCCCGGCCCGATCTGCTGGACGATCCCGGCGCCCTCGTGGCCGAGCACGGACGGGAACGGCATGGGCATGTCGCCTGCGCGCGTGATCGCGTCCGTGTGGCAGACGCCGGAGGCGACGATCCGCACCAAGATCTCGCCCCGTCCCGGCTCCGCCAGCTCGATCTCCTGCTCGACGAACGGAGCGTCCTTCTCCTCGACCACCAGAGCGCGGATCTTCACCTGGGCCTCCTTGTCTTCGAGCGGCTCCCGGTCCTCGTTCCCGGTCCGCCGGACGACCATGCCGCCGGCCGGGCGTGGCCCGCACGCGCGCCGGGTAGAGGCACTCACTGCCCGCCGGCGGCTCCGGGCGTTCGCAGGCGGGAGGCCGATGGCACGCTGCACGCATCTCGATCAGGTCAAGGTCCTCGAGCCGCCGGAGGAGATCGCCGGCTGCGAGGAGTGTCTGAGGACCGGCGACGCCTGGGTGCACCTGCGCATGTGCCAGACCTGCGGGAAGATCGGCTGCTGCGACTCCTCGCCCAACCGGCACGCGAGCCGGCATGCGCGCGAGGCCGACCACCCGGTGCTCCGCTCGGTCGAGCCGGGCGAGGAGTGGTCCTGGTGCGTGATCGACGAGGTGATGTTCTTCCTGCGCGCCCGCTGACGCCCGGGCTCCCGGCGACCCCTGCCGCGCGCTGCGTCCTCAGCCGTCGACGAACATCACGATCAGCGTGACGAGCGCGTAGACCCCGAGCGCGACGCCCGCGGACACGAGGCCACGCCCCACCGGGAGCCGCCGACCGGAGCTCATCGCCGCCTCGTAGGTCCGCCAGCGGATCGGCGCGTGGATCGCCACCGCCGCGCCCGCCAGCAGCGGCGGGGCCGCCACCACCCAGCGCCAGACCTCGTGGTTGAAGTTGATCGACTTGGCCGCCACCACGCCGCCCGCGATCAGCACCAGCGCGGTGCGCACCCACGCCAGGAACGTGCGCTCGTTGGAGAGCGAGAACGCCGGGTCGACCTCCGGCGCCCCGTCCTGCGCCCGTTCCTGCTCCCGGTCGAGGCTCGCCATCTCGGTCCAGTGGCGCTACCCGCTGCCACGGGCGACGATGCCGCGCCCGGGCCCGGCGGCAGGGCCGGGCCGCGCACCGCCCGACCGCACCCTCAAGTCCTACGATCAGGCCATGACCTGGCAGGTGTACCTGTCCGGCGAGATCCACAGCGACTGGCGCGAGCGCATCGTGCGCGGCGCCGCGGACGCCGGGCTGGACGTCCGCTTCACCGCGCCGGTGACCGACCACGCCGCCTCGGATGCGGCCGGAACCGCGATCTTCGGCGAGCAGGGCAGCGCCTTCTGGAACGACCACATCGGCGCCGGGGTCAACGCGATCCGCACCCGCACGCTGATCGAGAAGGCCGACGTGGTGGTGGTGCGCTTCGGCGAGAAGTACCGCCAGTGGAACGCCGCCTTCGACGCCGGCTACGCCGCCGCGCTCGGCAAGCCGCTGATCACGCTGCATCCGCCCGAGCACGACCACGCCCTCAAGGAGGTCGACCGGGCGGCGCTGGCCGTCGCCCGCGAGCCCGAGCAGGTCGTGGAGGTGCTGCGGTACGTGCTGTCGGGCCTCGACGGCTGACCGCATAGCGGCCCAGGCGTCCGAGCAGTAACCACGGGTGGACCGGATCCGGACCGACACCCGGCACGGAGGCGAAGGCGTGACGGAGGCCGGGCCGCCGTCCGCCCCCGACGAGGCCCCCGAGGCGGAGCCGACCCACGGCATCCTCGGCCGCCTGCTGCGCGCCCTGGCGCTGCTCGCCGTGCTGCTGGCGATCGTCGCGTGGGCGCCCGGCCTCGACGAGGTCCGCCGCCACCTGTCAGGCGCCGCGCCGGGCTGGCTGGCGGTCGCGGTCGCGCTCGAGGCGCTGTCGGCGCTCTCGTTCGTGCTGCTGTTCTCGCGCTTCTTCGGCCGCGTCCTGCCGCGCCGCCGCGTCTGGGAGCTGTCGTGGTCGGAGCTCGGGATGGGCTCGCTGGTGCCCGCGAGCGGGGTCGCCGGCCTGGCGCTCGGCGCGTGGGTGCTGCACCGCCACGGCCGGCCCGCCGGCTGGATCGCGCGGCGCTCCGTCGCGTTCTTCCTGATCAAGAGCTCGGTGAACTTCGTCGCGGTGGCGGCGATCGGGGTGGCGATGGCGGTCGGCCTGGTCGGCCCGCCGCAGCCGCTGTGGCTGACGCTGGTGCCCGCCGTCCTGGCGGCGGCGACGATCGCCGCGGTGCTGCTGCTCGGGCGGCTGCAGGAGCCGCCGATCCCGGAGGACGCTCCGCGCACGCGCATCTGGTGGGTCGGGGTGCGGCGCGCGCTGGTCGGCGGCATGCGCGAGGCGATCGCCATCGGCCGCACCCGCGACGTCGGGATCATCCTCGGTGCCACCGGATACTGGATCTTCGACAACGCCGTGCTGTGGGCCACCTACGAGGCAGTCGGCGTGGTCCCGCCCGTCAGCTCGATCCTGATGGGCTACCTGATCGGCCAGATGGGCGGCGCGCTGCCGATCCCGGGCGGCGTCGGCGGGATCGATCTGGGGCTCACCGGGATGATGGCCGCCTACGGGGCGCCGGTCGCCGCCACCGCCGCCGCGGTGCTCGCCTACCGCGTGATCCTGTTCTGGCTGCCGCTCATCGTCGGCGGGCCGGCGTTCTGGTCGCTGCTGCGCGCCATGCGCGCCGAGGAGTCCGCCGCGACCGCCCGCGCCCACTGAGAGGTCCGTCACATTCGCCGCGTCCGGCGCGTGACACCGGCGCGAGGCGGATACAGAGCCTCCACACGACCAAGGAGGCCCACATGCACCGACGCTCTGCGCTCGAGACGGACGCCCGCGCTCTCCGCGGGCAGGGGATGCGAGACCTCCCCGGACGCGCGTAGGCTGGTCGCATGAACGTGGAGGTCACCACTCGGGGCTCCGTCGACCCCGAGCTCGCGAAGGAGATCGCCGACCGCATCCGCGACCTCGGCGCCGCCGTCGACCGTGATCCGATCGACGCGCGGGTGGTGCTGATGCAGGAGGAGAACCCGCGCATCGCGCAGGCCGCCCGCGCCGAGGGCGACGTGCGCTTCAACGGCTACACCATCCGGGGCCGCGTCGCCGCCGAGACGATGGATCAGGCGGTCAACGACCTGGTCGAGCGCCTGCGCGAGCAGCTCCGCCGCCATGTCGACCGGCTCAACACCAAGCAGCGCACCCCGCCGACGGTCGGCGAGGGCGAGTGGCGCAGCGGCGCCTGGACGCCGCCGCGTCCGCCGCGCTCGTGGCGTCCGCCGGGCGAGCGGCAGGTGATCCGCCGCAAGAGCTTCGCGCTGGAGCCGATGGACGCGATCGACGCCGCCGGCGACATGGCCGCGCTGGACCACGAGTTCTACTTGTTCAAGGACTCCGACACCGGCGCCGACTCGCTGATCTACCGTCGTGACGACGGCCACCTGGCGGTGATCGCCCCGCAGGACGCCCCCGAGGCGCCCGAGGACGGCGGGCCGATCCGCGAGCGCAGCCGCTACTCGGAGCCGCTGTCGCTGGCCGACGCGATCAGCGAGATGGACGAGCTCAACCACCGGTTCCTGTTCTTCGTCAACGCGGAGACGGGCCGGGGCAACGTCCTGTACCTGCGCTACGACGGCCACTACGGGCTGATCGAGCCCGCCTCGTAAGGGGCTCCGCGACGAGGCCTACGCCTTGATCATCGGTGCCGGGCAGGTCAGCCGCCCCTCGCGGCGGCGACCTGCTCGCGCACCGCGGGCGCGACCTCCGCGGCGAAGCGGCGGGTCTCCTCCGGCCCGTCGACCGCCATCAGGTAGGTGCTGATCCCCTCCCGCAGCGTGAGGTCGGCGAGCAGGTCCGCCCAGCCGGCCGGCGGCCCCTTGAGCTGCTCGCCGGAGCCGAACGTACCTCCGATGTTGAGCATCCGCCGCACGTCGCGTGGCGACCGGCCCGCCTCCTCCGCCGCGGCGTCGATGCGCGCGTTGGCGGCGGGGATGTCCTCGATGTCGATGTAGCCGAGGCTGGGCAGCCAGCCGTCGGCCTGCGCGCCGGTGAGCGCCAGCATCCGCGGCTTGTAGCCGCCGACCCAGATCTCGATGTCGTGGGCGGGCGCCGGGCCCGGCCGCGCCCCCGCGATCTTGTAGTGGTCGCCGTCGAAGCGCAGGCCGCGTCCGCCCGCCGCCCACGTGGCGCGGATGATCGGCAGCGCCTCGGCGAGCGCGTCGACCGCCTCGCCGGGCGTGCGCCGCGGGCCGCCCATGGCGGCGATCGCGTCCCAGAACGCCCCGGCGCCGATCCCCAGCTCGATCCGCCCGCCGCTGAGGATGTCGAGGCTGGCGACCGCGCGGGCGAGCATGACCGGCGTCCGCAGCGGCAGGTCGGCCACGTTGGGCGCCACGCGCACCCGCTCGGTGCGGGCGGCGATCACCGACAGCAGCGTCCAGGTGTCGAGGAACCGCGACTGGTACGGGTGGTCCTGGCAGGTGACGAGGTCGAGCCCCTCCTGCTCGGCCACGGTCGCCGTCTCCAGCAGCGTCTGCGGGTGCTCGGCAAGCGGCGTGAGGAAGACCCCGAAGCGCAGGTCGTGCCCGTAGTCGGCCATGCCGGGTCATTCCCCGGCCTACGTCCGTCCGACACGCCGGACTTCGGGGCGTCCGATGCCTGCGCCCCGGCGGCAGGACGAGGACACGCGATCGCACCCCGCCTGCCGTCTGTCGCCGGAGGATGCGCCGCTACGCCGGCTGGCCGACCGCCTCCTCGATCGCCGCCACCTCGATCTTCTTCATCTTCATCATCGCGTCGATCGCGCGGCGCCGGATCTCGGGGTCCTCGTGCGACAGCAGCTCCACCAGCCGGCGCGGGACCACCTGCCAGGAGAGCCCGTAGCGGTCCTTCAGCCAGCCGCACGGCCCCTCCTCGCCGCCCTCGGTCAGGCGCGACCAGTAGTAGTCGACCTGCTCCTGGCTCTCGCACTCGATCTCCAGCGAGATCGCCTCGGTGAACTTGAAGTGCGGGCCGCCGTTGATCGCCACGAGCTTCTGGCCGTCGAGCTCGAAGACGATCGTGATGAACTCGACGTCCGGCGCCGGCGTGCCGCCCGAGTTCGGCACCCGCTCGAGGATGCGCGAGTTCGGGAAGATCGACACGTAGAACTCGGCGGCCTCCTCGGCCTCGGTGTCGAACCAGAGGTTGGGCGTGATCCTGGGCACGGTTGCTCCTCTCTGTCGGTCGCCTACGTCCCAGGGACGGAGCGGAGGTCGAGAACTCATCGCCCGCTACGGTGCGAAGCAGCCCAAGGAGGCCGAGAGCAACGATGACCACCCAGCACGACCCGGATCAAGAGGCGGCGACCGGCGGAGCGCTCCCCGCCGCGACGACCGTCGGCGTGGTGAGCCTCACCGTCGCCGACCTGGACCGGTCCACCGCCTTCTACCGCGACGCGATCGGCCTCAGGATGCTCGCCCGCGAGGACGGGCGCGCGACGCTCGGCGTCGAGGGCCGGCAGCTCCTGGAGCTGGTCGAGGAGCCCGGCGCGCGCCCCGCCCGCGGCTACACCGGCCTGTACCACTTCGCCCTGCTGCTGCCCGAGCGCGCCGACCTGGCGCGCTGGCTCGCGCACGTGGCGCGCGAGCGCGTCCCGCTGCAGGGCGCCTCCGACCACTTCGTCAGCGAGGCGGTCTACCTCGCCGACCCCGACGGCCACGGGATCGAGATCTACAACGACCGCCCGCGCTCGGTCTGGGAGGGGAAGGTCGCCGAGCGGATGACCACGCTGCCGCTCGACGTCGACGACCTGTTCGGCGAGCTGGAGGACCCGCGCACCGAGCCGTTCGACGGCCTGCCGGCCGGCACCGCGATGGGTCACGTCCACCTGAAGGTCGCCACGATCCCGGAGACCGTCGCCTTTTACCGCGACGCGCTCGGCTTCGAGGTGATGGCGGTCTACGGGTCGCAGGCGGTGTTCTTCGCGGCCGGCGGCTACCACCATCACCTGGGCGCCAACACCTGGGAGAGCGCGGGCGCCCCGCGGCCGCCCGCCGGGAGCGCCGCACTGCGCCACGTCACCGTCGTGCTGCCGGACACGGAGGCGCGCGAGCAGGCGGTGCGGCGGCTGGAGGCGGCGGGCGCGGAGGTGGTCGAGGTCGCCGCCGGCCCGATGGTCCACGACCCCTCGGGCAACGCGGTCGTACTGGCGGCCACCGGCGAATAGCGCCGGAGCGCGCGGGGAAGGCGGCGCACGCCGGATTGCGGGAACCGCGACTTCGGCTGCTTACGGTGTTTCGGACTGATGATGCGCCGACGTTCGACCGCTCTGGCCGCGCCGCTTGCGCTCGTCATCTGGCTGCTTGCGTCCGTGCCGGCTCTCGCCCAGGACGGCTGCCCCGGCCTGCTGGGCAACGACGGAGCCTGCCCGTACGTGTCCGTGACCCAGGTGGGCGAGCGCACGAACGGCGTGCTGCGCTTCCCGCAGGCGATCGCGATCGCCCCCAACGGCCTCGTGTACGTGGGCGACCAGCGCTCGCACACGATCCACGTCTTCGACAGGCAGGGCCGCTTCGTGCGCGACATCGGCGTGTCGGGCAGCCGGCCCGGCGAGCTGCAGGGGATCGGCGGGATCGACGTCGCCTCGGACGGGACCATCTTCGTCGCCGACGGCGGCAACAACCGGGTGGTGCGCTTCGCGCCGGACGGGACGCTGCTTGACGCCTGGGGCGGCTCGGGCACGGACGTGGGGCGCTTCCGCTTCGGCGGGGGCGGCGGCCACGATGCGGCGGCGGGCGGCGGCGTGGCGGTCGCCGGGCGCAACGTGTTCGTGGCCGACAGCGGCAACAACCGCATCCAGCGCTTCGACCTGGACGGCGGGCGGCCGGTGGTGATCGTGCCGCCGGGCACGCTCGCTCACCCGCGCGGTCTGCACGTGCGCGGCACGCGGCTGCTGGTGGCCGACGACCAGAACCACCGGCTGGCGATCTTCGACACCGGCGGCCGCTTCCTGCGCGAGGTCGGCCGCGGCAAGGGCGCCGGCCCGGGCCAGCTCAACTTCCCCTACGACGTGGCGGCCGACGCCCGGGGGCGCACGTTCGTCGCCGACGACATGAACCACCGGGTGGTGCGCTACAGCGGCCCGCCCAACTACCCGTACAAGGCGCGCTGGGGCTCCTACGGGACGAGGCCGGGGAACCTCGCCTACCCGCGCGCGCTCGCGGTCGACGCCCAGGGCCTGGTGTACGTGACGAACACGGGCAACGACCGCATCGACGTCTTCGACAACAACGGGCGGCTGCTGCGGTCGTTCGGGCGCTCGGGCCGCGCGGTCGGGCAGTTCGACGCGCCGAGCGGCGTGGCGGTGGACGCCTCGGGCATCCGGGCGGTGACCGACACGGTCAACGGGCGCGTCCAGCTCATCAACCCGGACGGGTCGATCGCGACCGTGTGGGGCTCGCCGAACCCGGGGCCGACGATCCTGCCCAAGCCCGTGGCGGTGGTGTTCGACCCGGCGGGCAACGGCTATGTGCTGGACCAGCGGCGGGCGCGGATCCTGTTCTTCGACCGCAGCACCGCCACCTCGACGCGGTCGATCGGCGCGCAGGGCACCGGGCCGGGCCGGATGATGGAGCCGAGCGCGCTGACGCTCGACAACTGGGGCACGCTGCACGTGGCCGACACGGGCAACCGGCGGATCGTGCGCTTCCGCACCGACGGGACCTACCTCGGGTCCTTCCGGGTGCCGTTCCCGCCGCGAGGCGTGGCGGTGACGCCCGACGGCAGCCGCCTGTACGTGGCGGACACGCGCTCGCGGATCACGGTGTACGACCCGGAGGGGCGCGAGATCCTGCGCTTCAGCGGCAGCGGACGGAAGCTGGGGCTGATGGGCGTGCCGGGCCAGATGGCGATCGACGGCGCGGGCCGCCTGTGGGTGGCGGACCGCGGCAACAACCGGGTGCAGCTCTTCGGCCCGAACGGCGAGCGGCTGCTGGCGTTCGGGTCACGCGGCACGGGCCCGGGCCAGTTCATCCACCCGACGGGGGTGGCGGTGGACTGCAACGGCAACCTGACGGTCACCGACTACAACAACAACCGGGTGCAGGTGTTCCGCCTGGCGGCGCCGGCGTCGGGGCCGTGCAGCGCGCTGCCGAAGCCGGCGGACCCGCCGGCGCTGAAGTTCCCGACGCTGCCGGACCCGGAGGGCCCGCTGATCAAGGCGCGTGTGCTGCGGAAGACGGCCGTGCTGTCGCGCGGGCTGCCGATCCGCGTGAGCTGCGACATGACCTGCCGGGTGCAGGCGAAGGCGACGCTGGCACGCCGCGGCGAGGCGTCGCGTCGGCGCGGGGCGATCTCGGTGGTAGCCCAGGCGAAGTCGGTGACGGTGCCCGGCGGCTCGAGCAAGATCGTGCGCCTGCAGGTCGGCAGGCGCGACGCGGCCCGCCTGCGCAAGGCGCTGCGCGGCGCCAGCCGCCTGACCGCCGCCGTCGAGCTGACCGCTACCTCCTCGGTGGGCGAGCCCACCAGCGAGGTGCTGCGGGTGCTCGTGACGCGGTAGGGGCCGGCCCGCGGCTCACAGCCACACGCTCCGGACCGCCCTCCGGATCGCACGCTCCGGGCCGCCCCTCCGGAGCGCACGTTCCGCACCGCCCCCGGATCGTGTCGACTTGGCCGTGCCCGGGCACGGTTGGGTCGACAGGATCGGAGGAGGTGATGCGTCGCGCGCCGGACTCGACCGGGTGGATGCGTTCACGCCGGAGAGAGTCGCGGCCGCTGGATGACGCGACGGGAGCGACGGGACTCGAACCCGCGGCCTCCGGCGTGACAGGCCGGCGCTCTAACCAACTGAGCTACGCCCCCAGCGGGGATCCGCATCCACCATTAAAGCAGCACCGGGGCCGAGGCCGCCGTCCGGTCACCGGGGCCGCCTCGGCGGGTCGCGGCAGGCCGAAGGCGCTCCCTGTCGCGGCGTTGTCGCATGGCGACACTCCGGCGCCACGCAACGTGGCGCACCGTCCCGGCGGCGACTCCCTGTCGCGGCGTTGTCGCAGAGCGACAACGCCGCGACAGGGACACAGGCGCCCGCTGCGTGTCGCCGGGCTGTCGCATGGCGACACCCACGCGACACGGAACCGGGAGGCACGGACCGGCGCCGGTTTGGCCGGTCAGCCAAAGGGGGTAGCCCCGGCAGGTCATGGACGTCGTGTCCGCCCCGCCGCCGCCGCGGCACACCAACCCGCTGGCGCGGATCGCGCACGACCTGCGGCGTGAGCGGGCGGCGACGGTGCCGTTCCCGCCCGGCGAGACGCGCCCCTCCCTCACCCGCACGCTGCGCTTCGCGCGCGAGCCGCTGCCGATCCTGCTCGACCTCTACGAGCGCTACGGCCCCGTCTTCAGCCTGCGCATCTTCCACGGCCAGGCGGTGTGGGCGCTCGGGCCGGAGGCCAACCACCACATCCTCGTCGCCAACGCCGCCAACTTCTCATGGCGCGAGGGCTACTACGGCGACCTCATGCCGCTGCTGGGCGACGGGATGCTCACGATCGACGGCGAGTTCCACCGCCGCTCGCGCAAGGTCATGCTCCCCGCCTTCTCCAAGCAGAAGATCGACCTCGCGCGGCAGGTAATGGCCGAGGAGGTCTCAGCCGCCGTCGACCGCCTGCGCGACGGCATGACCTTCGACCTCTACGCCTGGACGCGCCGGCTCGCGCTGCGCGTCGCGATGCGAGCCCTGCTGGGCCTCGACCCGGACCGCGCCTACAGCCGCACCGACCCCGCGCGCGACTTCGAGCAGGCGCTCTCTTTCTGGTCCAAGGACTACGTCGTGCAGATGCTGCGCGGGCCCGGCACCCCCTGGCGCAAGCTCATGCGTGCCCGCGACCGGCTCGACGCGCTGATCGAAGACGAGCTCCGACGCCGGCGCGAACGCGGCGAGCACGGCGACGACCTGCTCGGGGTGATGCTCGACGTCCAGGCCGCCCAGGAGGACGTCGGCCTGCGCCTCACCGACAAGGACATCCGCGACGAGGTCATGACGCTGATGTTCGCCGGCCACGACACCACGACCTCGACCGTCGCGTTCCTCTTCCACGAGCTGGGCCGGCACCCGGAGCTGGTCGAGGACCAGTCGTTCGACCTCTCGCTCGCCCTCGACGAGACGCTGCGCCTCTACCCGCCCGCCTGGATCGGGCCGCGCCGCTCGATCGAGCCGTGCGAGATCGCCGGCGTGCCCGTCCCCGGCGGCGTGCCCGTCAACTACTCCTCCTGGGCCAGCCACCGGCTGCCCGACGTCTGGGAGGAGCCCGAGGAGTTCCGTCCCGAGCGGTTCGCCCCCGAGAACCGGGCAAGGCTGCCGAAGGGCGCCTACGTCCCGTTCGGCGGCGGCTCGCGCACCTGCCTGGGGATGCGCTTCGGCCAGGCCGAGATCACGGTGATCGCGACCGCGCTGCTCGAGCGCTTCCGGCTCGACCCGGTGCCCGGCTACGAGCTGCGCACACGCCAGATGCCGACGATCGGTCCGCGCGACGGGCTGCCCGTGACCGTGCGCGCCGCCTCTCCCGCCCCGGGCCTGGATGCCCGCGCCGCCGCCCGGGCGTGAGATTTCGCCGCACTTTCGAATGCTCAGCGTCACATACCGACATGTCGCCGAAGGGTCAGGGGGCCTACCATTCGTCTCTCACCCCCGATGTCTCCGCCCCGCCCACCGCAGACAGACTCCGACTGGGCGGCGCTGCTCGGCCCCGCCGCCGACGCCGCCAGCGAGAGCCTGCTGATCTTCGACTCCGAGGGGCGCGTCCGGGCGGGCAACCGCTCCGCGCATGAGCTGTTCGGCACGGAGATCATCGGCCGCACCACCGACGAGGCGGGGCTGAACCCCCGCCACCCCGACGGCCGGCCGATGGCCACCGAGGAGCAGCCGTCGATCAGGGCGCTTGCCACCGGCCGTCCGCAGCCCAACGTGCGCGTGCGCGTGCACCGACGCTCGGGGGTGCAGTGGCTGAGCGTCAGCGCCGTGCCGCTGTTCGCGGACGGCGAGTCGGCCGACGCCGGCGACCGCCCCTACGGCGTGGTCACCTCGATCATCGACGTCACCGCGCTGGTGAACACCGCCGACGCGCTGCGCCGGCGGGAGCGCGAGCTGGAGCTGCTCACCGCCCACTCCAGCGACCTGATCGCGCGCCACGCCTACGACGGCACCGTCCTGCAGGCCACCGGCCGCGCGCGCGAGCTGCTCGGCATCGACGCCGATCAGCTCGTCGGCCTGCAGCCGCTCGACGTCTGCCACCCCGACGACGCGCCGCGGGTGACCGAGGCGATGCGCAAGGCGCGCCGCGGCGAGCCGACCGTCGTCGCCTACCGGGTGCGCCACCAGCAGGACCAGGACCGCGAGATCTGGCTGGAGTCGACGATCAGCCCGATCCGGGCCAGCGACGGCCGCCTGGAGGCGGTCACCACCAGCCGCGACATCACCGCCCGCAAGGAGGTCGAGGAGCGCCTGCGGAAGGCCGAGGAGGAGGCCCGCCGCCAGAAGGCGCTGCTCGAGGAGGCCCAGATGCTCGCCAAGATCGGGAGCTGGGCGATGGACCTCTCCACGATGGAGGTCTGGTCCTCGGACAACCTGTCGCGGATGCTCGGCATCGCGCCGACCGAGGAGAACCTGTTCGCCGCCCACCAGCGGAACGTCCACCCCGACGACCGCGAGGTGGTGGAGACCGCCCAGCGCCAGGTCCGTGACGGCAAGCGCGTCGAGCTGACCTACAGGCTGATCGGGGATGACGGGACGGAGCGGATCGTGCTCGCGCGCTCGGTCCCGGGCGAGCTGGACGAGCGCGGCCGCGCGAAGGTGGTGTGGGGCGTCATCCAGGACGTCACCGACCTGCACGAGCTGGAGGCCGGCCGCCGCGAGGCCGAGCGCCGCTTCCGCGCCGCGTTCGAGCACGCCCCGATCGGGGTGGCGATCATGGGCCTGCACGGCGACGACCGCGGCCGCTGGCTGAACGTCAACCCGGCGCTGACCGACCTGCTCGGCTACAGCCGGGAGACGCTGCTGCAGGGCACGATGCCCGCCTACATCCACCCGGACGACCTCGATGCCGTGAGCGCCGACATCGAGGCGCTGGCCGAGGGCCAGACCGAGCAGCTCAGCGCCGAGCGGCGGATGCTCACCTCCGACGGCCAGGTGCGCTGGGTGCTGACCACGGTCGCCGCGGTCACCGACGAGGACGGCCGCCCCGCCTACGCGGTCCTGCAGCTCGTCGACATCACCGAGCGCAAGCGGTTCGAGGGCCAGCTCCAGTACCTGGCCGACCACGACCCGCTCACCGGCCTGTTCAACCGCCGCCGCTTCGAGGAGGAGCTCGAGCGCGTGCTCGCCGAGGCGGAGCGCTACGGCCGCCGCGGCGCGGTGATGGTGATCGACCTCGACGGCTTCAAGTACGTCAACGACACGCTCGGCCACCCCGCCGGCGACCGGCTCATCTCGCGCCTGGCCTCCACCCTGCGCGGCGAGCTGCGCGAGACCGACGTGATCGCCCGCCTCGGCGGCGACGAGTTCGGATTGATCCTGCCGGAGGTGACGGCCGACCAGGCGATGGCGGTCGCCGACAAGCTGCTGGCGGCGGTCGAGCGCGACGGGATCGTGGCCGACGACGCGCGCCACGCGCGCGTGACCGCCTCCGCCGGGCTGGCGACGTTCGAGGGCGGCGACGGCCTGAGCGCGGAGGAGCTGCTCGTCGAGGCGGATATCGCCATGTACGACTCGAAGGAGGCGGGGCGCAACCGCGCCACCGTCACCCGGCGCGACGAGCCGGGCCAGGGCCGCCACGTGTCGCGGCTCTCCTGGCTGGAGCGCATCCGCCGCGCGCTGGTGGAGAACCGCTTCGAGCTCTACGCGCAGCCGATCCTGGCGATCACGGGCGACGGCGAGCGGCCGCAGACGTTCGAGCTGCTGCTGCGGATGCGCACCGACGCGGGCGAGCTGATCCCGCCGGCCACCTTCCTGCACGTCGCCGAGCGGTTCGACCTCATCCAGGAGATCGACCGCTGGGTGGTCACGCGCGCCGCCGACATCCTGCGCGCCGAGCACGCCGCGGGCCAGGACATCCGCCTGTCGGTGAACCTGTCCGGCAAGACGATGGGCGACGCGGAGTTCGCTGGCTGGCTGGAGAACCTGCTGATCGCCAACCCGGTGCCCGCCGACCGCCTGATCCTCGAGATCACCGAGACGGCGGCGATCGTCAACCTCGACCGCGCCCGCGCGCTCGCCGAGACGCTCGGCCGGCTCGGATGCCTGCTGGCGCTCGACGACTTCGGCGCCGGGTTCGCGTCGTTCTCCTACCTGAAGCACCTGCGCTTCGACGTCCTGAAGATCGACGGCGAGTTCGTGCGCGGCCTGCGCGACAACGCGACCGACCGGCTGGTGGTCGAGGCGGTGGTGGCGATCGCGCGCGGGCTGGGCAAGCCGAGCCTGGCGGAGTTCGTCGCCGACGGCGAGACGCTGGACTCGGTCAAGGAGCTCGGCGTCGACTTCGTCCAGGGCTTCCACCTCGGCCGTCCGATGCCGATCGAGGAAGCGCTGGCCATGGCGCGCCGCTGACCGCGCGCCTAGGATCGCCCCCATGGCTCGCTTCGGAATCCTCACGGGCGGAGGCGACTGCCCGGGGCTCAACGCCGTGATCCGCGCGGTCCACCGCCGGCTGATGGCCGATGGCCACACCCTGTTCGGCTTCACCGGCGGCTGGGCCGGAGTGCTGGCCGGCGAGGGGCACGAGCTGACCGCCGAAGAGACGAAGGGCATCCTGCCGCGCGGCGGCACGATCCTCGGCACGTCGCGCACCAACCCCTACAAGGAGGGCGGGCCCGGGACCGACGGCGTCCGCGCAGGCCTGGAGAAGCACGGGATCGACCTGCTGATCGCGGTCGGCGGGGAGGACACGCTCGGCGTGGCCGCCAAGCTCGACGCCGACGGCGTTCCGGTGGTCGGCGTGCCCAAGACCATCGACAACGACCTGCCGGGCACGGACTTCACGTTCGGGTTCCACACCGCGGTGCAGATCGCCACCGACGCGATCGACCGGCTGCACACCACCGCCGAGTCGCACAACCGCGTGATCGTGGTCGAGGTGATGGGCCGCCACGCCGGCTGGATCGCCGCCTACGCGGGCATGGCGGGCGGCGCCGACGTGATCCTGGTGCCGGAGCGGCCGTTCGACATCGACGAGGTGTGCGAGGCGATCAAGCGCCGCCACGCGCGCGGCCGCACGTTCTCGATCGTGGTGGTCGCCGAGGGCGCCCACCCGAAGGAGGGGACGATCGCGACCGCCGACGACGGCGAGGTGGACGCGTTCGGCCACGCGCGGCTGGGTGGCATCGCGGTCACGCTCGAGAAGGAGATCGAGCGCCGCACCGGCTACGAGACGCGGATGACGATCCTCGGCCACGTGCAGCGCGGCGGCACGCCGACCGCGTTCGACCGGGTGCTGGCGACCCGCTTCGGCGTGGCGGCGGCGGAGGCGGCGATCGCCGGCCGCTCCGGCGTGATGGTGGCGCTGCGCGGCACCGACATCGTGGAGGTGCCGATCTCGGTGGCGCTCGGCGAGCTGAAGACGCTCGACCCCAAGCTCTACGAGACGGCCGCCGTCTTCTTCGGCTGAGGGCCGCCCGGGCGCGCGGGGTCGGCGCGGGGCGCCGGCCCCGCGGCGCTCGCCCGGCGTCGCCCGACGGACGCCGACCGGGCCACAGCTCCGCCTGCCGGCCTGCGAGCATGACGCGATGCCCGTGCGACCACGGCTCGCCCCCTTGCTGGCCGCGCTCGCCCTGCTCGCCGCCGGATGCGGCGGCTCGGACGACCGCGGAGGAGCGACCACCGACGCGCAGGCCGAGCGCGCGACCTATGTGCAGCAGCTCGGCCGGGCGCAGGAAACCCTGGACCGGACGTTCCGGCGCATCGGCGCGCGGATCCGCCGTGGCGCCTCCGCGCAGGAGATCGGCCGCAGCCTGAGCGCAAGCGCCGAGGCGCTCGACGACGCGGCCGAGCACTTCGAGGAGATCGACGCTCCCCGCGACGCGCAGGCCGCCCACGCCCAGCTCGTGGCGGGGCTGCGCGAGCTGGCGGACGAGTTCTCGCGCAGCGCGGCGGACGTGCGCAAGGGCGAGATCGAGGCGGTCGCCGACCGGCTGCGGCGGCTGCCGCGCTCGTCGGGGGCGCGCAAGGTCGACCGGGCGACCCAGCGCCTCGCCCGCAGCGGCTACGCCCGGGCCGGCTGAGAGTGGGCGGTCTCGGACTCGAACCGAGGACCCCTCGCTTGTAAGGCGAGTGCTCTGACCAACTGAGCTAACCGCCCGCGGATATGCGGACAGGCTACGTGTTCCTCGGCGCTTGCGGGGGAGCGGCCCCGGGTAGCCGTGCCGATATGGCGGACCCCGATCCCTCCGGCGACGAGATCTTCGTGCTCGACGACGCGTTCGGGCTGATCGGCCGTCTCGACGGCCTGCACATCGCACCGGACGGCGACGCGTGGGCGATGGTCCACTGCGGCACGTTCGGCGCCAAGCGGCGCCTGGTGCCGCTGCGCGGCGCGCAGTGGTGGAGCGGGTACGTGCGCGTGGCGTGCTCCCGCCAGAAGGTGCGCAGCGCGCCCTTCGTCGGCGAGGAGACGCTGCTCGGGCCCGACGAGGCCGAGCGGCTGCGCGACCACTACGCCGAGGAGCCCTACGGGGCCGAGCGGCGCTTCTTCCGCGAGGGCTGGTAGCCCTCCGCCACGGCCGAGCCGCCGCCGCGGCGCGCGAAGGGCAGCGATGCCCCCGGTGGGGCTCGAACCCACAACCTCAGCGCTTAAAAGGCGCGCGCTCTACCAATTGAGCTACGGGGGCCCTTCCAGCCTAGACTGAAAGGGTGCCCGCGACCCTCGCCCCCATGGTGTAGTGGTGAGCACGCGAGCCTTTCACGCTCGAAGCAGGGGTTCGATTCCCCTTGGGGGTATCGCGGCGGAGGGGCCGCTCCCGACGCCGCCGCGGTCGGCGCAGGTACTTAGCTGATCCTTAGGCGACGCTCAGGAGCCGCAAGGGTTCGCGTCGCATCATGGGCACGCGGACAGGGATCGAGCGTGATGACGGACCCATTGCTCGATCACGCCATCCGCGGATCGAGAGCAGAGCAAGTGCAGTTCCTCCCCTCTGGTCGGCGGGGCGCCCGGAGGCGTCCCGCCGACCGGCCGTTTCCTTCCGCTCCCGGAACCTCCTTCGGCAAGCGCGCGTGGTGCCCGCCCCGATGCGGGCGCCACGACGTGCCGCGACCGCCCGGCCGCTAGCGGGGTAACGGCGTCCGGCCGGAGAGCGCGTCGAGCAGCAGCTCGATCGAGCGCTCGAGCTGCTCGATGGTGGCGTCCTCGACGCGCTGCACCCCGATCGCCTGGTTGAGCCAGGCGTTGATCTCGCGGTGCGGGCGCCGCTCGCGGCGGCCGAGGTCTGCCACCAGCCGGTGCCGCTTCTCGCGCAGCAGCCGACGGCGCTGCCAGGCCGACGGTCCGCGCGGCTCGTCCTCCTCCCGCTCCACCGGCTCAGGCGCGCGCGGCGGCGGAGCGGGCGCGGGCGGAGGCGACGGCGCAGCGACCGGCGCCGAGGCGACAGGCACCGCGGGCCCGAACAGGGAGAGCTGCGAGGTCGGGGCGACGTCGGCCGCCAGCGCGGTGAACTCCGGCGACTCGCTGCGCTCGGTCTGCCGCCGCTCGGCGATCTCGTCGAAGAGATCCTCGCCGGGCCCGCGCTGCGGCAGCACGTGACGCAGCTCGCGGTCGACCTCGGCGGCGTGGCGGCGCAGGATCGGGTCGCCGGGCAAGTACAGCCAGGAGGGCTCGATCGGCCGGCCGGGGATGGTGCGCACGAACCGCCCGACGACCTGGCGGAAGACGAGCGGCGTCTTGGCCGCCCCGGCGTAGACGCCGACGCGCAGGCGCGGGATGTCGACGCCCTCGGAGACCATGTTGACGGCGACGATCCACTCCTCGTCGGAGTCGGTGAACGCCGCCAGCTTGCGGTGCGCGTCGGCCTCGGTGTGCAGCACGACGGTCGGCGGCTTGCCGGCCACGTCGCGCAGCAGGCGGGCGATCTGGCGGGCGTGGCCGGAGTCGGCGGCGATCACCAGGCCGCCCGCGTCGCGGTGGCCGCCGGAGCGCACCTCCTGCAGCCGCTGGTGCGCCTCGCGAAGGATGCGCGGCAGGCCGTCGGCCAGCTGGGCGGAGATCGCTGTGCGGTAGCGGCGGGAGGCCTCGCGCGCGCTCAGCGCCGTGTCGAAGCCCGCCTCGATGATGTCGTCGCCCGACCGCCACTGCAGCGTGCCGTCGTAGGGGATGAACGTGACGGGCCGGCAGACGCCGTCGCGCACCGCGTCCGCGTAGGTGTAGGAGACGTCGGGGACCGCGACGCCCTCGCTGTCGTAGCGGACGCCCGGGATCGGCGAGGCGTCGGAGCGGAACGGCGTGCCCGACAGCAGCAGCCAGCGTCCGGCGTTGCGGAACGCGGTGTTGAAGCCCTCGCCCCAGGTGAGGTCCTCGCCGAGGTGGTGCGCCTCGTCGGCGATCACGAGCGTGCGCGCGGTGCACTGCCGCGCCCAGCGCTTGGCGGCCGAGGCGATCTTCGCGTAGGTGACGGAGATGCCGTGGAAGTCGCGCGGCGGGATCAGCTCCGGGCTGTCGGGCATGAGCTGCAGCCCGCCGCGGCCGGCCGCCTCCGCCCACTGCCGCGTCAGCGGCGTGGTCGGGCACGCGACGACGACGCGGTCGACGGCGCGGGCGCGCAGCAGCCTGCGCGCCATCTCGATCGACGGCCTGGTCTTCCCTGCGCCCGGCGCGGCCGAGATGAGGAACGTCCCCTGCTCCCAGGAGGCCATCGCCTCGAGAGCGGCGACCTGCCAGGCCCGCAGTCCGTTGTGGGCTGTTCCGGCGGTCACGCGGCGACACAGGTTGGGCGTCCGAGCGGACGGACGCCGAAGTCCCTGCACCCGCCGGGAAACCGCCCCGGCGCGGCCTCCACGATCAGTGGCGGAAGTGGCGCCTGCGGGTGAACACCATCGCCACGCCGGCCTCCTCGGCGGCGGCGATGACCTCCTCGTCGCGGACCGAGCCGCCCGGCTGGATGATCGCCGTCACCCCCGCCTGGACGGCCAGCTCGGGACCGTCGGCGAACGGGAAGAAGGCGTCGGAGGCCAGCGCGGCGCCCTTCAGCCGCTCCTTGTCCTGGCACTTCTCGACGCTGAGGCGGACCGAGTCGACGCGGCTCATCTGGCCGGCGCCGATGCCGACGGTGGCCAGGTCGCGCGCCACGACGATCGCGTTGGACTTCACGCGCGCGCACACCTTCCAGGCGAACATGAGGTCGGCCCACTCCTGGTCGGTGGGCTGGCGCTTGGTGACGACCTCCATCGTCTCGCGGCCCTCGGCGGCGGCGTCGCGGTCCTGCACGAGCAGGCCGCCGGTGACCTGGCGCACGTCGAAGTCGACGTCGCGGCCCATGCGCCGCTCCTCGTCCTCGAGGATGCGCGTGTTCGGCTTCCGGGTGAGCACCTCGAGCGCGCCCTCCTCGTAGCCGGGCGCGATCAGCACCTCGATGAACTGCTTGCTGAGCTGCTCGGCGGTGGCGCGGTCGATCGGCCGGTTGAAGGCGATGATGCCGCCGTAGGCGCTGACCGGATCGCAGGCGAACGCCTTGCTGTAGGCGTCAAGCGTCCCGGAGCCGATCGCCACGCCGCACGGGTTGTTGTGCTTGACGATCACGCAGGCCGGCTCGTCGAAGTCGGCGACCAGCGCCCGGGCCGAGTCCAGGTCGAGGATGTTGTTGTAGGAGATCTGCTTGCCGTGGTGCTGGCGCACCTGCGAGAGCACGTGCACGCGGGCGCCGACCTGGGCGTAGAACGCGGCGCGCTGGTGCGGGTTCTCGCCGTAGGGCAGGTCGACGACCTTCTCGTAGGCGCGCACGCGCAGCGCCGGGAAGTCGTCGTCGCTGCGCTCGGCGAACCAGCGCGCGATCGCGGTGTCGTAGCGGGCGGTGGTGGCGAACGCCTCGGCGGCCAGCGACTCGCGCGTGGTAATCGACAGCATGCCGCCGGTGTCGCGCAGCTCCTGCAGCACCGCGTCGTAGGACTCGGGCTTCACCACGACGGCGGTGAAGGCGTAGTTCTTGGCCGCCGCGCGGATCATCGTCGGCCCGCCGATGTCGATGTTCTCGATCACCTCGGCGTCGCTGACGCCCAGGCGCGCGGAGGTGCGCTCGAAGGGGTACAGGTTGACGCAGACCAGGTCGACCGGCTCGATCTGGTGGGCGGCGAGCTGCCGGGTGTGGCTCTGGTCGTCGCGGCGGGCGAGCAGGCCGGCATGGATCTTGGGGTGCAGCGTCTTGACGCGCCCGTCGAGGATCTCGGGGAAGCCGGTGAGCTGGTCGATGGTGCGGACCTCCAGGTCGGCGTCGCGCAGCGCGGCGGCGGTGCCTCCGGTCGAGACCAGCTCGATCCCCAGCTCGGCCAGCCCGCGCGCGAACTCGACGATGCCGCGCTTGTCGGAGACCGACAGCAGCGCGCGCTTGATGCGGACCGCGCCGGGGGCGGTGGTAGCCACGGAAGTCGTCTCGGAGGCCATGAACCGATCGTATTCGTTGGCGGGCCGCCGAGAGGCCGCGATCAGCGGTCGACGAGCACCCGCCGCGGGTGGTCGGGGTCGCGGCGGACGCGGCCGGCGGCGATCAGCCGCACGGCCTCGGGCAGCAGCCGGTGCTCGATCGGCCGCAGCGCGGCCATCACCTCGTCGACGGTGGCCGCCTCCGGCAGGCAGACGGAATCCTGGAGGATGATCGGCCCGGTGTCGACGCCCTCGTCGACGAAATGGACGGTGACGCCGAACACCTTCACGCCGTAGTCGAGCGCCTGCTCGACGGCGCGGATGCCGGGGAAGGCGGGCAGCAGCGACGGGTGGACGTTGATCATGCGGTCGGCGAAGCGGCGCACGACCGCGGCGTCGAGGATCGCCATGTAGCCGGCGAGCACGACGAGCTCGACGCCCTGCTCCTCCAGCCAGTCGGCGATCGCCCGGTCGCGCGTCGGCCGGTCGGGATAGTCCGCCGGCGGGAAGGTCCGGGTCGGGACCCCGGCCGCGCGGGCGCGCTCCAGGGCGCGGGCCTCCGGCTTGTCGGAGCCGACGGCGACGATCCGGGCCTCGCGCCCGTGGACCTGGTCGAGCAGCGCCTGGAGGTTGGTGCCGCTGCCGGAGGCGAGCACGCCGACGCGGAGCATCAGCGGGCCTCCCGGCGGGTGTGCTCGTGGCGGGCGGTGCGCACGTCCATGCGGGCGGCGGACCATACCGTCGCGGGCCCGCGACCGGCCGGCCGGACGCCGCTGCGCGGCACGGTCAGCCCTGCAGCACCGGCAGCGGGCGCTCGAAGGCGGTCTTCTCGGAGGTGCCGGGGAGCGGGTAGTTGCCGGTGAAGCACGCGTCGCAGTGGACGGCGGGCGAGCCCTGCACCGCCTCGTAGAGCCCCTCGAGCGACAGGTACGCGAGCGAGTCGGCGCCGATCTCGGCCGCGACCTCCTCGACGCTGCGGTTGTGGGCGATCATCTCCTCGCGCGTGCTCATGTCGATGCCGTAGAAGCACGGGTGCTTGATCGGCGGCGCGGAGATGCGCATGTGCACCTCGCGCGCGCCGGCCTCGCGCAGCATCGACACGATCTGCTTGGTGGTGTTGCCGCGCACGATCGAGTCGTCGACGACGACGATGCTCTTGCCGCCGACGATCTCGGTGAGCGGGTTGAACTTGAGCCGCAGGCCGAGCTTGCGCAGCTCCTGGCCGGGCGCGATGAACGTGCGCGCCACGTAGCGGTTCTTGATCAGCCCGTCGTCCTGGGGCAGCCCGGCGGCGCGCGCGTAGCCGCGGGCGGCGGCGTTGCCGGAGTCGGGCACGGCGATCACCAGGTCGGCACCGGGGGCGGGCGCCTCGCGGTGGAGGATCTCCCCCATCCGCCCGCGCACGGCCTGCAGGAGCTGGCCGTTCATGCGCGAGTCGGGCCGCGCGAAGTAGATGTACTCGAAGACGCAGAAGGCGCGGCGCCCGTCGGAGATCACCCGGCGCGAGCTAAGGCCGTCGTCGTCGAGCACGACGAGCTCGCCGGGCTCTACGTCACGCACGTACTCGGCGCCGATGATGTCCAGCGCGCAGGTCTCGGAGGCGACGCAGTAGTGCTCGCCGACGCGGCCGACGACGAGCGGCCGCAGGCCGGACGGGTCACGGAAGGCGACCACCTTGTCGCGCACCATCGCCACCGCCGAGTAGGCGCCGCGCAGCCGCGGCATCACCTCGGCGATCGCGTCCTCCAGCCGCTCGGCCGGGTGGGTGGAGAGCAGCGCGGCGATGATCTCCGAGTCGCTGGTGGAGGTGAACTGCACCCCCTGCCCGCGCAGCTCGCTGTGCAGCTCGACGGCGTTGGTGAGGTTGCCGTTGTGGGCAAGGGCGAGCTCGCGGTGGCCGTGCGACCCGGCGCTGCGGTGCACCGGCTGCGAGTTCTCCCACTCGTTGGAGCCGGTGGTCGAGTAGCGGACGTGGCCGATCGCCAGGTCGCCCGACAGGGCGCGCAGGTCGTGCTCCTTGAAGACCTGGTTGACGAGGCCGAGCGCGCGCTGGGTGATGATGTAGCCGCCGCGATCGGCTGCGGCGATGCCGGCGGACTCCTGGCCGCGGTGCTGAAGCGCGTAGAGGGCGAAGTAGGCCAACCGGGCGACGTCGTGGCCGGGGGCGTACACCCCGAAGACGCCGCACTCGTCGCGCGGTCCTTCGCGCTCGTCGGAGAGGAGCGGGAGATCGGTCATGGGGACCGCCCGAGAGGGCTGAGCGGCAACGCGCAGGGTAGCAACGGCGCCCGTCGGGGGCTCAGCGCAGGTAGCCGCGAGTTCGAGCGCTCGCGCGACGGCCCACGAGGTCACGGAACCTGGCGGTGACGGTGACGCGCCGACGGACGTCGGAGCGCAGCAGCAGGCGGCGGCCGGTGCGCGTCAGCAGGACGCTGATCCGCTGACGGCCGGTGCGCCACACCGCGGCCGTCGAACGCGCGAGCACGCGCTTCCCGTAGGTGATGCGCACCTCGGCGAGGCCGGGCCCGGAGGTGGTCGCGACCACCTTGACGGCGTAGCCGGCGCGCTGGGCGGGCAGCTTCAGCCGCAGGCGCGCCGCGCGGGGCGGCCCGCCGAGCTGCGGGTCGAGCCGGAGGTCGGGAGCCAGTCCGACGAGCGCCGCCTCCTCGTGCTGCACGCCTTCGCCCTCGCCGGTGGGCTCGACGACGGCCACGCCGCCGGGCACGAGGATCGAGCCGTCGGGCCGGGCGACGGCACGCCCCGCGCGGTAGGTGGTCTGGACCAGCGGCGTGACCCGGGGCGGGTTGATGCGGGCGAACCTCGACGCGTAGCCGCCGCCGAAGGCGAGCGTCACGGTGCGCTCGACGGCGAGCGCGCCGCCGGCCGCGATCCGCGCGACACGCAGGCGAGCGCGCCCGTCGCGCCCGTCCGGCTGATCGACGGCGACCACGCCGTCCGGGACGGCGAGCAGCTTGCCGGTGACGCCCGCGACGAGGCCCTGCTCGCCGAACGCGAGGTCGGGCGCCCCGCTCGGGGTGAAGCGGCGCACGCCGTCGGGCCCGATGGCGAGGACGCTCCCGTCGGGGCGCACGAGGAGGTCCCGCGCCTGGCCCGCGGCGACCGACCCGCCGCCGAAGGCCAGGTCGGGCAGCCCGTCGGGCGTCAGCCGCGCTATCCGGCTGACCCCTTCTTCGACCACGCCGACCGTGAGGATCCCGCCGTCCGGCGCGACGGCGACCGAGAGGCCGATCGCGCCGCCGAGCGCGACCGTCGCGATCCCGCCGTCGCCGAAGCCCTGGTCGAGGCGTCCGTCGGGGGTGAGGCGCACCACCACCCACGAAAACGAGCTCACCGGATACGGGTCGCGCTCGTCGCCCTCGCGCCTGCTCACCGTGCCGGCCAGCAGCAGCGACCCGTCGGGCTGAAGCGCGGCGGGGCTGCAGGCGGCCGCGTCGCAGCCGAGCTGGATTCCGGGGTCGGTGACCCCGACCTGCCCGAAGGAGGGATCGAGCGCGCCGGCGGCGGTGAGGCCGGCGACCTGGATGCGCCCGGGCTCGAGCAGCGACGCCCGCGGAGCGCCCCGGTAGGCGACCAGCATCCGGCCGTCGGGACGGCCCAGCAGCGCCACCGGCATCGGCCCGATCGTGGCGTTGTCGAACGGGACGGCGACCCGGACGAGCCCGCGCCTCCCGAAGCCGGGGTCAGGGCGGCCGTCGCGGCGGACGGCGAGCAGGCGCACCCCGCGGCGGCGGTCGACGCCGGCGAGCACGACGCCGCCGTCGGGCCGCGCGACGCCGACGTTCGGGGTCATGACGTCGATCGACGGGATCGTCCGCGACTCGAGCGGGAAGGTCACCTGCCCGGGCGCGACCGCGGCTCCGGCGGGAGCCGCGAGGGCGAGCAGCGCGACGATCGGGACGACGGCGAGCAGCGGGCGCAGCGGCATGGGGCAGCAATCCTGACCGACGGCGACGACGGCGCGTCGCCGGCGGCGCGCCGCACCTGCCCCGATGCCGAGCCGCTAGGCGAACAGCGGCTCGAGCGCGCGGTGCGCCTCGCGCAGCTCGTCCAGCGTCCAGCGCTCGCTCACGTCCGCGACCGAGACCTCGACGGCCCCGCCGCCGACGGTGCCGATGATCCGCACCGGCGCCCGCTCGCCGAGCCGCTCGAGCGCCTCGCGCGCGCCGGAGACGATGAAGCCGCCGGGGCGCTCGCCGAACAGCGCGGTCCACAGGTCGTCGACGTCGCCGAGGTCGAGCGAGGCGCCCAGCCCGCCGGCGAGCGCGCTCTCCACCACGGCGACCAGCAGGCCGCCCTCGGCGATGTCGTGCGCGCTGGCGAGCTCGCCGGCGCGGACCGCGTCGCGGACCGCGTCCAGCACGCCGATCACGGCCTCGACGTCGATCTCCGGCAGGCCGTCGGGAAGCGGCTCGCCGCGCAGCTTGGACAGCTCGGAGGCCGCCAGCGACGCGGAGCCCGGCTCGCCGTCCCAGCCGACCAGCGCGATCGCGTCGCCCTCGCGGGCGAACGCCAGCCGGCCGGCGCGCGCCGGGTCGGGCAGCAGGCCGACCATGCCGACCACCGGCGTCGGGTAGATCGGCCCCTGCGGGGGCGGCGACTCGTTGTAGAGCGACACGTTGCCGCCGACGATCGGCGCCTGCAGCGCTCGGCAGGCGTCGCCGAGGCCGCGCACCGACTCGCTGAGCTGCCAGGCGATGTGAGGCTTCTCCGGGTTGCCGAAGTTGAGGTTGTTGGTGGTGCCGAGCGGTTGGGCGCCGACGGCCGCCAGGTTGGCCGCGCACTCCAGCGCCACGCCCACCGTCCCCCAGTACGGGTCGGCGGCCACCTTGCGGCCGTTGCCGTCGATCGACACCGCGATCGCCGGGGCGTCGTCGCCCATCTCGCGCAGCCACAGCACCGCCGCGTCCGCCTCGTCCGGACGGCGCACGGTGCGAGACCAGACGATGCTGTCGTACTGCTCGTAGACCGGCCGCCGCGAGGCGATGTTGGGCGAGCCGACCAGCGCGAGCAGCGCCGCGCGCACGTCGGCGTGCGGGTCGAGCGTCGCCGGCGCGGGCGGGTAGATCGGCTCGCTCGGCTTGGCGGGGTCGAGGTCGTAGACCGGCGCGCGGTCCACCAGCGCGGCGACCGGCATGTCGCCGACGACCTCGCCGTCGCGCAGCACGCGGATGCGGTCGCCCTCGGTGATGGTGCCGATCGGGGTGCCGTGGACCTCCCACTTGCGGCAGATCTCCAGCACCGCGTCCACGTTCTCCGGCGTGCAGACGCAGAGCATCCGCTCCTGCGACTCGGAGACCATGACCTCGAACGGCTCCATGTCGGCCTCGCGGAGCGGCACCTTGGCGACGTCGATCTCGATGCCGACGCCGCCCTTGGCGGCCATCTCGCTGGCGGCCGAGGTGAGCCCGGCAGCCCCGAGGTCCTGCATGGCGACCAGCAGCCCGGCGTCGAGCAGCTCGAGCGAGCACTCCAGCAGCCGCGACTCCTCGAACGGGTCGCCGACCTGGACGCTGGGGCGCTTGTCGTCGTCCTCGTCGCTGAGCTCGGCGGAGGCGAGCACCGACGCGCCGCCGATGCCGTCGCGGCCGGTGGAGGCGCCGATCAGCACCAGCACGTTGCCGACGCCCGCGGCGGCGCTGCGGACCATGTCCTCCTTGCGCGCCAGGCCGAGCGCCATCGCGTTGACCAGGCAGTTGGTCTCATAGGCGGGCTCGAAGTAGACCTCGCCGCCGACGGTGGGCACGCCGATCGAGTTGCCGTAGTGGCCGATGCCGGCCACCGCGCGGTCGAGCAGGTAGCGGGAGCGCTCGCTGGTCGGCTCGCCGAAGCGCAGCGAGTCGAGCACGGCGATCGGCCGCGCGCCCAAGGCGAAGATGTCGCGCAGGATGCCGCCCACCCCGGTGGCCGCGCCCTGGAACGGCTCGACGGCGCTCGGGTGGTTGTGCGACTCGACCTTGAAGGCGACCGCCCAGCCGCCGCCGACGTCGACGGCGCCCGCGTTCTCGCCCGGGCCCATGACGACCGCGGGGCCCTCGGTCGGCAGCGTGCGCAGCAGCTTCTTGGAGTGCTTGTAGGCGCAGTGCTCGCTCCACAGCAGCGAGAACATCGCCAGCTCGACCTGGTTGGGCTCGCGGCCGAGCTCGTCGCACACGCGCGCGTACTCCTCGCGCGTCAGGCCGAGCGCGACGGCCTGCTCGACGCCCGGGATCGTGGCCTCAGACTGCTGCGACACGCGCCATCCCCTCGAACAGCTTCAGACCGTCGGCCGAGCCGCCCACGAGCACATCGACGGCGTGCTCCGGGTGCGGCATCAGCCCCAGCACGTTGCGCCCCTCGTTGCAGACGCCGGCGATGTCGTCCTGCGAGCCGTTGAAGTTGTGGCCGGGGGCGTAGCGCAGGACGACCTGGTCGGCGGGCACCTCACCGACGTAGCGGCCGGAGCCGTGCTTGGCCGGGATCGACAGCCGCTCGCCGACCTCGCAGGTGGAGGTGAACGGCGTGTCGGTGCGCACGACCTCCAGCTCCACCTGGCGGCAGACGAAGCGAAGCCCGGTGTTGGGCAGCAGCGCGCCCGGCAGCAGGCCGGCCTCGCACAGCACCTGGAAGCCGTTGCAGATGCCGAGCACCGGGCCGCCGGCGGCGGCGAACTCGGAGACCGCCTGCATGATCGGCGAGAAGCGGGCGATCGCACCGGGGCGCAGGTAGTCGCCGTAGGAGAAGCCGCCCGGCACGACGACGGCGTCGACGCCGTCGAGGTCGGTGTCGGCGTGCCAGAGCTGCTTGACGTCGGCGACCTTGGCGGCGGCGCGCAGCGCGTCGTAGTCGTCGCAGGCGCCGGGGAACGTGATGACGCCGATTACGGTCATGCGCTCGCGGCGTCGAGAAGCTCGATCTCGTAGTCCTCGACGAGCGGGTTGGCCAGCAGCTTGCGGCACATCTCGTCGAGCTGCGACGGGTCCTCGATCTCGAGCTCGACCATCCGGCCGACGCGGACGTCGCTCACGCCGTCGAAGCCGAGCGCGGGCAGCGCGCGCTGGACAGCGACGCCCTGCGGGTCGAGGATGCCTGCCTTGGGACGGATGAGTACGCGGGCGCGCATGTCAGGGACGAACCTCCTCGGCGCGGCTCATGCGGCGGCGCCGGTCCGATTGAGCCAGGCGGAGAACGGCTCGCCGGTGATCCGCTCGTAGGCCTCGATGTACTTGTCGCGCGTGGCGGCCACGATGTCGGGCGGCAGCTCGGGCGCCGGCGGGGTCTTGTCCCACCCGGTCGAGGTCGCCCAGTCGCGGACGAACTGCTTGTCGAAGCTGGGCTGGCTGCGGCCGGGCTCATACCCGTCGGCGGGCCAGTAGCGCGACGAGTCTGGCGTGAGCACCTCGTCGGCGAGCACGATGTTGCCGTCGGCGTCGCGGCCGAACTCGAACTTTGTGTCGGCGAGGATGATTCCGCGCTCGCGCGCCAGCTCCGCACCGAACTTGTACAGCTTGATCGACAGGTCGCGCAGGGTCTCGGCGAGGGCCGGGTCCCCCAGGATCTCGCCGGCGCGCTCGATGTCGATCGCCTCGTCGTGGCCCTCGGCGGCCTTGGTCGACGGCGTGAAGATAGGCCCGGGTAGCTGCTCGGACTCGCGCAGTCCGGCGGGCAGCTCGATGCCCGAGACGCGGCCGGTGGCCTGGTAGTCCTTCCAGCCCGAGCCGGTGATGTAGCCGCGCACCACGCACTCGACGGGCAGCATCTCGAGCTTGCGGACCACCATCGCGCGGCCGCGGACGGCGTCCGGGACGCCGTCGGTGACCGAGATGAGGTGGTTGGGGACGATGTCGCGCGTCCGCTCGAACCAGAAGGCGGAGATGCCGGTCAGCACCTTGCCCTTGTCGGGGATCTCGTTCGGGTGCACGACGTCGTACGTCGAGACCCGATCGGACGCGACGAAGAGCAGGCGGTCGTCGCCGAGGTCGTAGATATCGCGAACCTTGCCGCGAGCCACCAGCGGCAGGTCCAGAGGAGCGGCGGTCACTTCCGAAAAGCTAGCAACGCCGCCAGCGCCGCCCGGGGTGCGCTGACCGCTCCCCGGACGGGCCGTTCCCGGCGCGCCGCGGCCCGCGGCGGCGGGCCGGCTCCCTTTAGTCCAGATCGTCCAGCCGGCCGACGATCTCGGCGGCGTAGCGGGTGTAGTGGCCGAGGTCGAAGATCTCGTCCAGGTCGAGCTTCTCGAGCCCCGGCTCGACCGCCAGCAGCTCGCGCAGCGGCGTGCGCGTGTCCCACGCCTGCTGGGCCAGCCGCTGGGTGATGCGGTAGGCGTCGTCGCGCTGCAGGCCGCTCTTCACCAGCGCCAGCAGCACCCGCTGCGAGAACAGGGCGCCGTAGGTCAGCTCCAGGTTCTCGCGCATCCGGTCGGCGTGGACGACCATGTCGCGCGCCAGCCGAGTGGCCAGCGACAGCATGTAGTCGAGTGCGATCGTGGCGTCGGGCAGCACGATCCGCTCGGCGCCGGAGTGCGAGATGTCGCGCTCGTGCCAGAGCGCCACGTTCTCCACCCCGACCTGCGCGTAGCCGCGCAGCACCCGCGCCAGGCCGGTGATGCGCTCCGAGATGATCGGGTTGCGCTTGTGCGGCATCGCGCTGGAGCCCTTCTGGGCGCCGGCCTTGAACGGCTCCTCCACCTCGCGCACCTCGGTGCGCTGCAGGTGGCGCAGCTCGGTCGCGAACCGCTCCAGCCCGGCGCCGGTGAGCGCGATCGCCTGCAGCAGCTCGGCGTGGCGGTCACGCGGCACCACCTGGGTGGAGGCGGGGTCGCGCTCCAGCCCGAGCCGCTTGAGCACGCGCGCCTCGAAGTCGGGCGAGGTGGCGGCGTAGGTGCCCACCGCTCCGGAGATCGCGCCGACGCTCGCCTGGGCCACCGCCGCCTCCAGCCGCTTCAGGTTGCGGTGGGCCTCCTGCGCGAAGGAGGCGAGCTTGACGCCGAAGGTGGTCGGCTCGGCCTGCACGCCGTGGGTGCGCCCGACACAGACGGTGTCGACGTGGCGCCTGGCCTGCTCGATCAGCGCGTCCCGGTACTCGCGCACGCCCTTGACGAGCAGCTCGCCCGCCTTGCGGATCTGCAGCGCCAGCGCGGTGTCCAGCACGTCGGAGGAGGTCAGTCCGTAGTGGATCCAGCGGCCCGCCTCGCCCGCGCTCTGGGCGAGCACGTCCACGAACGCGGCGACGTCGTGGTCGGTGATCTTCTCGCGCTCCTTGACCGCCTCGACGGTGAATGTGGCGGCCCGGATCGCCTCCAGCTCCTCGGGGGTCGGGCCCTCGGTCTCCTCGGCGCAGGCGACCTCGACCTGCCGCCAGGCCTCCATCTTGGCCTCGTCGGTCCAGATGGCCCCCATCTCGGGCCGGGTGTAGCGCGGGATCATCGGCGCGCGAGTCTAGTCGCGCCCCGCGCACGGCGGCGGCGCCCCGCCGCCCCCACACGTCGAGGGATCAACGACTCGCGCCATACGCAAGTCATTGATCCCTCGACGGAAGGAACGAGGCCTCTAGGCGCCGAGGATGCGCAACGCCAGGTGGCCGGCGTTCTTGGCGTTGTCCAGGCCGACGCAGGCGACCGGCACGCCGGGCGGCATCTGCGCGACCGACAGGATCGCGTCGAGCCCGCCCGCGGCCGACAGGCGGCTGGAGAGCGGCACGCCGATCACCGGCAGGTCGGTGTGGGCGGCGGCGACGCCGGGCAGCGCGGCCGACAGCCCGGCCCCGGCGATGATCACCCGCAGGCCGCGCATGCGCGCGTTGCGGCAGTACTCGGCGACGGTGTCGGGGTCGCGATGGGCGGACATGACGCGCACCTCGCAGCGCACGCCGGCGTCCTCGAGCACCTTCACGGCGCTCTGCATGGTGTCCATGTCGGACTGCGACCCCATGATCACGCCGACCAGCGGCGCGTCGGCGGGCGCGTCCTCGAGCTTGGCGAGGGTCTCGGTCTCGGTCTGCGGGGGCTGGCCTGTCATGTGGTCGTGCGCTCGGCGGCCTGCAGCGCGATGTCGCGCCGAAGCTGCCGCCCGTCGAAGCTGATCAGGTCGGCGGCAGCATAAGCCGCCTCGCGCGCGGCGGCGTGGTCGGCGCCCAGGGCGGTCACGTTCAGCACGCGGCCGCCGGCGGTGACCAGCGCGCCGTCCTCGCGGCGGGCGGTGCCGGCGTGGAGGATCTCGGCGCCAGTGGCGGCCGCCTCCTCGACGCCGGTGATGACGTCGCCCTTCGACGAGGAGGCCGGATAGCCCGCGCCGGCGAGCACGACGGTGACCGCGCAGCGCTCGTCGAAGTCCAGCTCGACGCCGGCCAGCCCGCCCGGCTTGGTGGCGGCGAGCATCACCTCCAGCAGGTCGCTGCGCAGCCGCGGCAGCAGCGCCTGGGTCTCCGGATCGCCGAAGCGGACGTTGAACTCGACGACCTTGGCCCCCTCGTCGGTGAGCATCAGGCCCGCGTACAGCAGCCCGTGGAACGGGGTGCCGCGCTCGCGCATCAGGTCCACGATCGGCTGGTGGATGCGCGCGCACAGCTCGTGCGGGTCGGGCGCGCCCGGCACCGGGCTGAAGGCGCCCATGCCGCCGGTGTTGGGGCCGCGGTCGCCGTCGTAGATCCGCTTGTAGTCGCGCGCGGGCTGGAGCGGCACGGCGCGCTCGCCGTCGCAGAGCGCGAACAGCGACAGCTCGGAGCCCTCCATGAACTCCTCGACGACGACCTTGCCGGGCCCGAAGCGGCGCTCCTCCAGCGCGGCGACGAGCGCGGCGCGGGCGGACTCCTCGTCGGGGGCGACGGTCACGCCCTTGCCGGCGGCCAGCCCGTCGAACTTGATCACCGCGGGGTAGCCGGTGATCGCGGCCATCCCCTCCTCGACCGTGCCGACCTCCTTCCAGGCTGCGGTCGGCACCCCGGCGGCGGCCATCGCCTCCTTGGCGAATGCCTTGGAGCCCTCGAGCTGCGCGGCGGCCTTCGTCGGCCCGAAGGCGGCGATCCCGACCTCGCCGAGGGCGTCGACGAGGCCGGCGACCAGCGGCGCCTCCGGCCCGACCACGACGAGGTCGACCTGCTCGTCGCGCGCCAGCGCGACCAGCCCGTCGATGTCGTCGACGGACACCGGCGCCAGGCGGGCGCGCTCGGCCATGCCCGGGTTGCCGGGCGCCGCCAGCAGCTCCGGGCCCAGGGACGAGCGCGCCAGGGCGTTGACGAGCGCGTGCTCGCGGCCGCCGCTGCCGACGACCAGCACCTTCATGCGCCCACTCCCCGCCTGTCCATTCCGCCGGCCGAGGTCACCGCTAGACCGACGCGATGAAGTCGTCGATCGGGATCGCGCTCAGGGTCTCGAAGCGGCCGGTGCCGCGCGAGCCCAGCTCCAGGGAGACGCGCGCCATCGTCGCCTCGTCGGGAGCCTCGACGATGCTGACGAAGTCGAACCGGCCGAGAACCGCCCACTGCTGCTTGACGGTCGCGCCGAGCTGCTCGACTTCCTGGTTGACCTCGCGGATGCGCTGCGGGTTGTTCTTGACCGTCTGGACGCCCTCGGGCGTGAGAGTGGACAGCATGATGAAGGTCGGCATGTCGGTCTTCTACCCGATCGGGGGTACGGATGGCGCCGAGGCCCTACGCTCGACTCCATCCGCATGCGCCGCCTGCTCCTGCCAGCCCTCCTCGCGCTCGTCGGCGCCTCGGCTCCGGCGGCTCGGGGCGCGACGCTGGCGACCGACCGCGACTGCTACCTGCAGACCAGCAAGACGGTCGTGACGATGGGCGTCAGCGGGTTCCCCGCCGACCAGCCCGCGCTGATCTCGCTGGACGGCGCGGTGATGCCCGACGGACACCAGGCGATCCGGCCGGACGGGACGCTGAGCGGCGCCTTCAACCCGCCACCGCTGAGGAGCGGCGAGTACGAGCGCACCTTCATGCTCGACGTCAGCGCCGCCGGGGTGAGCGCGCGGAAGCGCTTCACCGTCACGCGCTTCCGTGCCTCGTTCAGCCCGTCGCGCGGGAACGTGGAGCGGATGCGGGTGCGCTTCTCCGCCTACGGCTTCGGGCTGCTGGAGAGGAACCCGACGATCTACCTCCACTACGTCGCGCCGTCGGGCCGGCACCGGAAGACGATCCGGCTCGGGCAGGCCCGCGGCCAGTGCGGCTCGCTGCCGCGCACGCGCCTCCGGTGGCTGTTCCCGTTCCGACACCCCGAGCACGGGCTGTGGCGGCTGCAGTTCGACACCAGCCGCAGCTACCGCAAGGGCACGGTGCGCAGCCGCTTCCTCTTCTACACGTTGGGCGTGCGCGTGCGGTCGCACTAGGGGCGCGACCGCAGGGCGTCGCCGCCCGGCGCCCAGGGTGCCGAACGGCGACGGCGTGGCGGGACTGAGGCTTACGCCGCCTGCGCGGCGGCCGCGTCGACCTTGGCGAAGGTGAGCTCGCCGTCCTCCGCGTCGACGTGGACGGTGTCGCCCTCGCGGAACGTGCCCTTGAGGATGTCCATCGCCAGGCGGTCGACCAGCCGCTTCTGGATGACGCGCTTGAGCGGCCGCGCCCCGTAGGTCGGGTCGTAGCCGAGGTCGCCGAGCAGCTCCTTGGCCGCGTCGGTCAGCTCGACCTCGATGCCGCGCTCGCGCACCCGCTGGAGGACGCGGCCGACCTGCAGGTCGACGATCTCGTTCAGGTGCTCGCGGTCCAGCGGGTGGAACTGGACGATGTCATCCAGGCGGTTGATGAACTCGGGCTTGAAGTGCGCCTCCGCGCCGGCCCGTCCGCCGGGAATGTTGGAGGTCATGATCAACACGGTGTTCTTGAAGTCCACCGTGCGGCCCTGGCCGTCGGTGAGGCGGCCGTCGTCCATCACCTGCAGCAGGATGTTGAAGACGTCGGGGTGCGCCTTCTCGATCTCGTCGAGGAGCACGACCGAGTAGGGCCGGCGCCGCACGGCCTCGGTGAGCTGGCCGCCCTCCTCGTAGCCGACGTAGCCGGGCGGCGCGCCGACCAGGCGGCTGACCGCGTGCTTCTCCATGTACTCCGACATGTCGATGCGGACCATCGCGTCGGAGCTGTCGAACATGAACTCGGCGAGCGCGCGCGCCAGCTCGGTCTTGCCGACGCCGGTCGGGCCGAGGAACAGGAACGTGCCGATCGGGCGGTCGGGGTCCTGCAGCCCGGCGCGCGAGCGGCGCAGGGCGTTGGAGACCGCGGAGACGGCCTCGTCCTGGCCGACGACGCGCTGGTGCAGGCGCTCCTCCATGTGGACGAGCTTCTCGACCTCGCCCTCCAGCAGGCGCGAGACCGGAATGCCGGTCCAGCGCGAGACCACCTCGGCGATGTCCTCGGCGTCGACGACCTCCTTCAGGAAGCTGCGGCCGTCCTTGGTGCGCTGCTCGCGCTCGGCGAGCTGGCGCTCCAGCTCGGGGATCTCGCCGTGGCGCAACCGCGCGGCCAGCTCCAGGTCGGCCTCGCGCTCGGCGCGCTGCAGCTCGAGGCGGGCCTGCTCGAGCCGCTCGCGGATCTCCTGGATCGAGGTCAGCGCCTCCTTCTCGGCCTGCCACTCGGCGGTCATCGCCGCCGAGCGCTCCTTGAGGTCGGCCAGCTCGCGGTCGAGCGCCTCCAACCGCTCGCGGGAGGCCTCGTCGGTCTCCTTGGCCAGCGAGGTGCGCTCGATCTCGAGCTGCAGGATGCGCCGGTCGACCTCGTCGATCTCGGTCGGCTTGGAGTCGATCTCGATGCGCAGCCCGGAGGCGGCCTCGTCGACCAGGTCGATCGCCTTGTCGGGCAGGAAGCGGTCGGCGATGTAGCGGTCGCTCAGGGTGGCGGCCGCGATCAGCGCCGAGTCCTGGATCTCGACCTGGTGGTGCAGCTCGTAGCGCTCCTTGAGGCCGCGCAGGATCGCGATCGTGTCCTCGACGCTCGGCTCGTCGACCATGACGGGCTGGAAGCGCCGCTCGAGCGCCGCGTCCTTCTCGATGTGCTTGCGGTACTCGTCGAGCGTGGTGGCGCCGACGGCGCGCAGCTCGCCGCGGGCGAGCATCGGCTTGAGCAGGTTGGCGGCGTCGACGGCGCCCTCGGCGGCGCCGGCGCCGACGATCGTGTGCAGCTCGTCGAGGAAGAGCACGACGTTGCCGCCGGCCTCCTTGATCTCCTGCAGCACGGCCTTCAGCCGCTCCTCGAACTCACCCCGGTACTTGGAGCCGGCCAGCAGCGCGCCGATGTCGAGCGCGATCACGCGCCGGTCGCGCAGCGACTCGGGGACGTCGCCGTTGACGATGCGCTGCGCGAGGCCCTCGACGATCGCGGTCTTGCCGACGCCCGGCTCGCCGATCAGCACCGGGTTGTTCTTGGTGCGCCGGCTCAGGACCTGGATGACGCGCCGGATCTCGTCGTCGCGGCCGATGACCGGGTCCAGCTCGCCGCGCTCGGCGCGCTCGGTGAGATCGACGCCGAAGCGCTCGAGCGCCTGGTGCTTGTCCTCGGGGTTCTGATCGGAGACGCGATGGCGGCCGGGAAGCTCCTGGATCGCCTTGCGCACCTGCTCCTTCGCCGCCCCGGCCGACCGCAGCACGTCGCCGGCCCTGCCGCCGTAGCCCGCGAGTGCGAGCAGCAGGTGCTCGGTGGAGATGTACTCGTCGCCGAGCTCGCGCATCTCGACCTCGGCGGCGCGCAGGACGCCGAGCAGCTCGCCGGAGGTGGACGGCTCGGCGGGGGACGAGAGCGTGGGCAGCGCCTCGAGCGCCTTGTCGATGTCGGCGCGCAGCGCCGGCATCGCGACGCCGAGCTTGCGGAGGACGCCCGGGACGATCGAGCCGTCCTGCTCGACGATCACCGACAGCAGGTGCTCGGGCGCGACCTGCGCGTGGCGGCGCGAAGCGGCCAGCGAGATGGCCTGCTGCAGCGCCTCCTGGGACTTGAGGGTGAAGCGGTCGGCGTTCAAGGTACCAGCGTCCTTTAGATCAAAATCTCAGTCACTACGACTGAAATCGTAGCAGCGGCCCGACCGCAGTCAAGAACGCCCGCGCCGCAAGCGCGGCGCGGGCGCGGAGCGCCTCCGGCTGCCGGCGGGCCGGCCCTCGCGGACGGACTACCCGCGATCGCCGCAGTTGGCGACCACGTACCTCTGGACGCGATCGGCGGCCTTCATCCACTCGTCCTGCTTGGCCTCGATCGCGTCGGACTTCTCGACCAGCTTCCGGGCGACGTCCGGGTCGTTCGGATCGATGTCGGAGAACAGCTCGGCCATCTCGGCTAGCGAGTCGACGGTCTTCTGCCAGTCCTCGGCGATCTCGCTCGGCGCCCGGACGGCCCGGAGCGCCCTGACCATCTCGCCGAGGTCCTCGCTGATCCGCTCCGAGTCGCCGATCGTCGCGTCCACCGCCTCCGGGTCGAACGCCTTCCGGACCTGCTCGGAGACGGCGCTGCAGAAGTCCTTGCCGGAGCCGCCCTTCCTCTCGGCAGCCTGCTCGACCGACGCCTCGGCGCCGGACTCCCTGCTCGTGCCCTCCTCCTCGGAGCCGCCGCAACCGGCGGCGAGAAGGGCCAGGCTCGCGAGCAGGCCAAGGGCGCCCCTGCGCAGGGTGAAGGTGATCTGAATCCGATGCTCCTTGTGCGTGTGGCTGACTCCGGGGGCGCCCGCGAGGGCAGGCCGCGCGCGCGGCCCCGTGACCCGGGTCATCGGCCTGACCGCGCGGAGGATTCAGCCCGTCTGCAACGCGCGTCCCGAGCGGCGGGAGCGGTCGCCTGCCCGGCTGAAGCGGAGACGAGGCCGGGCCGCGCGTCAGGCGGCCGCGCCGCCGTCGCGCTCGACCGGGATGCGCCGCGCCTTCGGCTTCGGCGGGGTGCGCTGCGGGCCGTCGCCCACGGGCACCAGCGCCTGCGTGTGCTTGAGCGGCACCAGCTCGGCGCGGAACTGGCGGCGCACCTCCTCCACCCGCTCGGCCAGCTCGCGCTGCAGCTCCTCGGTGCGCCGCTCCAGCGCCTCGACCCGGCGCTGCGCGCGCTCGAGCTGCTCCTCCAGGCGCAGGACGTGCTCGACCCCGGCGAGGTTGAGCCCCATCTCGGTGGTCATCTGCTGGATGCGCCGCAGCTTCTCGATGTCCTCGTAGCTGTACAGGCGCGTCCCCTTCGGCGAGCGCTTCGGCTCGATCAGCCCGCGCTGCTCGTACATCCGCAGCGTCTGGGGATGCATCTCGGCCAGCTCGGCGGCCACGGAGATCATGAACACGCCACGGTCGGACGCGACCGTGAGCCGCCTCGTCGCACGACGACGCTTGGCGCTCATGTGAACAACCTCGCTCGCGGATTGCCGTCCATGACTTCAGACAACCTCTCGACCGCCTCGGACTGCTCGGCGGTGAGCGTCGCCGGGACGTCGATCACGAAGCGGTAGTGGATGTCGCCGCGGCCCTTGCCGCCGGGCTTCGGCGGCCCCTCGCCGCGGAGGCGCTGAACCGTACCGTGCTTGGTCCCGGGCGGAACGCGCAGCTTCTTGCGGCCGGTCAGCGTCGGCACCTCGACGTCGGCGCCGCGGATCGCCTCGGGGATCGTCAGCGGCACCTCGACCTCGAGGTTGTCGCCCTTCCACTTGAAGATCGGCGACGGCGTCACCCGGGTCACCACGTACAGGTCGCCGGCCGGCCCGCCGCGCCGACCCGCCTCGCCCTTGCCGGCGATGCGCACGCGGCTGCCGTCGCGGACGCCCGCCGGGATGTTGACCCGGATCGTCTTGGTCACGCGCTTGTAGCCCTGTCCGCCGCAGGTCGGGCACGGCTGCTCGATCACCGTGCCGCCGCCGTGGCAGCGCGAGCACGGCTGGGTGATCGAGAACACGCCCTGGCCCTTGGACTCGATCCCGCGGCCGTTGCACTTCGGGCAGATCTTCGGGCTGGTGCCCGGCTTGGCGCCCGTGCCGCGACAGGTCGTGCACGCCTCCGTGGTGGTCAGGCGCAGCGGCACCTGCGCGCCGTTTATCGCCTGCTCGAAGCTGAGCGTGACCTCGGTCTCGATGTCGGCGCCGCGCTCGGGACGGGGGCCGCCTCCGGCGCGGCCCCCGCCGCCGGCCCCGCCGAACAGGTTGGAGAGGATGTCCGACAGCGACCCGAAGTCGCCGAAGCCGCCGGCGAACCCGCCCGGCTCGCCGCCGGCGAACACGCCGCCGCGGTCGTACTGCTTGCGCTTCTCGGGGTCGCCGATCAGGTCGTAGGCGGCCTGGATCTCCTTGAAGCGCTCCTCGGCCTGCTTATCTCCCGGGTTGCGGTCCGGGTGGTACTTGCGCGCGAGCTTCCGGTAGGCCCTCTTGATCTCCTCCTGGGAGGCCTTCCGGTCGACGCCGAGGATCTTGTAGGGATCGGGCGGGCTCACTGCGCGACGACCACCTTCGCGGCGCGGAGGATCTCGTCCTTGTAGCGGTAGCCGGTCTCGTAGACCTCGACGATCGTGCCGCTCGCCGCGCCGTCGACGGGGCGCTGGGCGACAGCCTCGTGCAGGCGCGGGTCGAACGTCTCGCCCTCGGGCGAGTAGCGCTCGATGCCAACACGCTCGAACGCGGCCAGCAGCTCCTGCTGCACCATCCGCACGCCGTCGGCGAGGTGCTTGACCGCCTCGACCTCGGCGGCCTCGGACGCGGCGAGCGCGCGCTCGAGGTTGTCCAGCGAGGGCAGCAGCTCACGCGCCAGCCGCGCCACGCCGCGGTCGCCGGCGAGCTGCACGTCGCGGCGGGCGCGCTTGCGGATGTTCTCCACCTCGGCCGCCGCGCGCAGGTACAGGTCCTTGTAGTCCGGCTCCTCCTCGGCCGGCGGCTCCTCCGGGGCGTCCGCGTCGGCGTCGTGGGCGCGCGCCGCCTCGTCGGCCTCCGCCTCCGCGGCGTCGGCGCCCTCGCCCGTGGCGCCGGCCTCCGCCTGCGGCTGCGGATCGCCGGAGGCGTCCGGGGCCTCGGCCGGCGGAGCCTCCTCCGCCGGCCGGGAGGCGCCCGCCGCCTCCTCGGCGTCCGCGGTGGGCTTGTCGTGCTGCTCCGACAACTCAGTTGCCCTCGTCCACGACCTCGGCGTCGACGACGTCCTCGTCGTCGCTGCCCGAGCCGCCTGCGGCGCCGTTGGCGGCCGCCTGCTGCGCCGCCGCCTGCTGCTGGGCCTTCTCGTACATGGTCTCGGAGACCTTGTGGAAGGCGACCTGCAGCGCCTCGGCCTTGGCGTTGATCTCGTTCGGGTCCTCGCTGGCCAGCGAGTCGCGGACGGCCTTGATCTTCTCCTGGATCTCGCTCTTGGAGGCGGTGTCGATCTGGTCGCCCAGCTCGTTGAGCTGCCGCTCGGCCTGGTAGGCGGCGTTCTCGGCGTTGTTCCGCGCCTCCGCCAGCTCACGCGCCTTGCGGTCCTCCTCGGCGTGCTTCTCGGCGTCGGAGATCATCTGCTGGATCTCCTGCTCGCTGAGGCCGGAGCCCGCCTTGATCTCGATCTTCTGCTCCTTGCCGGTGCCGAGGTCCTTCGCGGAGACGTTGAGGATGCCGTTGGCGTCGATGTCGAACGTGACCTCGATCTGCGGCACGCCGCGCGGCGCCGGCGGGATGCCGGTGAGCTGGAACTTGCCCAGCGACTTGTTGTAGGCCGCCATCTCGCGCTCGCCCTGCAGGACGTGGATCTCCACAGACGGCTGGTTGTCCTCGGCCGTCGAGAAGATCTCGCTCTTGCGGGTCGGGATCGTGGTGTTGCGCTCGATGAGCTTGGTCATCACGCCGCCCTTGGTCTCGATGCCCAGGGTCAGCGGCGTCACGTCGAGCAGCAGCACGTCCTTGACGTCGCCGGAGAGCACGCCCGCCTGGATGGCGGCGCCCACGGCGACCACCTCGTCCGGGTTGACGCCGCGGTGCGGCTCCTTGCCGGTGAGCTCCTTGACCTTCTCCTGGACGGCCGGCACGCGGGTCATGCCGCCGACGAGGACGACGTGGTCGATCCGGTCGACGCCCTTGGCCTTGGCGTCGTCCATCGCCTGGCGCACCGGCGCGACGATGCGGTCGAGCAGCTCGGCGGTCAGCTCGTTGAACTTCGCCCGGCTGAGGCGGACGTCGAGGTGCTTCGGGCCGGACTGGTCGGCCGTGATGAACGGCAGGTTGATCTGCGTCTCCTGCGCGGTCGACAGCTCGATCTTGGCCTTCTCGGCGGCCTCGTACAGGCGCTGCAGCGCCATCGGGTCCTGGGTGAGGTCGATGCCCTGCTCGCGCTTGAACTCGGAGGCGAGCCAGTCGACAATCGCCTTGTCCCAGTTGTCGCCGCCGAGGTGGTTGTCGCCCGCGGTCGCCTTCACCTCGAAGACGCCGTCGCCGATCTCGAGGATCGACACGTCGAAGGTGCCGCCGCCGAGGTCGAAGACGAGGATCGTCTGGTCGGTCTCCTTGTCGAGGCCGTAGGCGAGCGACGCGGCGGTCGGCTCGTTGATGATGCGCTTGACCTCGAGCCCGGCGATGCGGCCGGCGTCCTTGGTCGCCTGGCGCTGGTCGTCGTTGAAGTACGCCGGGACGGTGATGACCGCGGAGTCGACGGTTTCGCCGAGGTAGGCCTCCGCGTCGGCCTTCAGCTTGGCGAGGATCATCGCGCTGATCTCCGGCGGGCTGTACTGCTTGCCGCCCACCTCGATGCGCGCGTCGCCGTTGGGGCCCGCGACCACCTTGTAGGGGACGATCGCCTCCTCCTCGCGGACCTCGGCCTCCTTGCGGCCCATGAAGCGCTTGACCGAGAAGACCGTGTTCTCGGGGTTGGTCACGGCCTGGCGCTTGGCGACCGTGCCGACGAGCCGCTCGCCGCCCGAGGTGAAGGCGACCACCGACGGAGTGGTGCGACCCCCTTCGGCGTTCTCGATGACGGTGGGCTCGCCCCCCTCGAGGAAGGCCATGCACGAGTTGGTCGTGCCGAGGTCGATGCCGATGGTCTTGCCCATGGTCGCGGTGGCTCCTTGGATTCGTGCTTAGTCGAGTCTCCGGTGAGAAATCTGAGTCGCATTGTAGTAGAAATTTGGCGACTCCTCGACCGCGCGCGTGCGCACCCGGCACAGCGGCGGAAAAGCGACCGAATGCAGGGAAGACGCGCGCTAGGAGGCGACCTGGGCGGCGCGCTCGACGACGACGCGGTCACGGCCGCGGGTCTTGGCCTCGTACAGCGCGCGGTCGGCGCGATCGACGAGCGCCAGCGGCTCCTCGCCGGCCCATTCGGCGACGCCGACGCTGATCGTCAGCGACAGCCGCAGCCTCCCCGCCGACAGCGGCCGCGCGGCGACCGCGGCACGCAGCGACTCGGCCACCGCGAGCGCCCCGTCGGCGGCCGTGTCCGGCAGCACGACGAGGAACTCCTCGCCGCCCCAGCGCGCCACGAGATCCTCGCGGCGCACCCGCTCGCGCAGGCGGCCGGCGAGCCCCCGCAGCACGAGATCGCCGGTGGCGTGCCCGTGGGCGTCGTTGATCTCCTTGAAGCGGTCCGCGTCGATCAGCAGCGCGCTCAGCGCCTGGCTGTGGCGGCGGGCGCGGCTGATCGAGACCTCGAGCTGGCGGATGCCGCTGCGCCGGTTCGGGAGCTCGGTCAGCTCGTCGCCGTAGGCCAGCTCCTCGAGATCGACGTAGCGGCGCAGTGCCAGGTCGAGCAGCATCCGCGAGCGGTAGGCGATCCGCACCCGCGCGATCAGCTCCGGCGTCGGCACCGAGCCCGCCCACACGTCGACAGCCCCGTGGGCGAGCGCGTCCAGCACCCTCTGGGCGTCGGCGCCGGGCGACATCAGGATCACCGCCGTGCCGATCAGTTCCGGGTCGGACGCCACGTCGCGGAGCTGCTGCGACGGCGCCGGGGCGTCGATGTCGTCGCCCAGCAGGAGCACGTGGGGCGTCTCGGTGCGGACCAGCCCCACCGCCGCGCACGTCGTCGCCTCCAGGACCTCGGCGCCCTGCGGGGCGAGCAGGCGGCGAATGCCGTTGCGAACCGCCTCATCGTCGTGGGCGACGAGGACCCGGACACGCTCCAGCGGACGGGGAGTTCCCATCAGAAGCCAGGTTCCCGGCGCTTCGCGAAGCTAAGCGCGACTCGTGATCGCGATCTGCCCAGATCCGGGGCGTCAGGCGCGGCGGCTCGGGCACATGCGCCGCAGCGCGCAGTCCCCGCAGGCGGGCCGCTGGGCGTGGCAGGTGCGGCGGCCGTGGCGCAGCAGGTTCACGTGGAGCTCCAGCTCGGCGCCCGGCGGCGTGAGCGCCAGCATCTCGTCGTGCAGCTCGTCGAACGGCGCGCCGGGGCGCAGCAGGCGCAGTCGCATCCCGACCCGCGAGACGTGCGTGTCCACCGGGATGTCGCGCAGCCCGAAGGCGAACAGCAGCACGCAGGCGGCCGTCTTGCGTCCCACGCCGGGCAGCGCGCAGAGGTAGTCGCGCGCCTCCTCGACCGACGCGGCTCCCATCCACGACAGATCGAGCGGGTGCTCGCCGCGCGGGTTGTCGGCCGCGACCGCCTCCAGGATCGCCTTGATCCGCTGCGACTTGACCTTCGAGATGCCGCCGGGGCGGATCGCCTCCTCGATCACCTCCACCGGCGCGGCACGCACCGCCTCCCAGTCGCCCAGCTTGCGCAGCCGCAGGAACGCCACGTCGCGGTTGCGGTCGTTGGTCGACTGCGACAGGACGGTGAGGATCAGCTCGCCCAGCGCGTCGCCGTGCGGCGGGGCGCACGGCACGCCGTAGAGCTCGCGCAGCCGCTCGCGCAGCCGCGCGATCCGCGCCCTGGTCGGGCGCCTCCAGGCGGAGCGAGCGACCGTCGCGCCCGGCACTCAGGCCACGGCCCCGTAGCGCTCGCAGACCTCCGCGGCGGCCGCCATCGCGTCGGGCAGCATCGCCGCCAGCGCCGCGGGGTAGAAGCCGGTCCGGCCCAACGCCGCCAGCAGCACGCCGGTGACCGCGTCGCCGGCGCCGGTGGTGTCGACCGGGTCGACCGGCAGGGCCGGCACCCGGCGGTCGAAGCCCCCGCCGCGCAGGATCGCCCCGTCCGCGCCGAGCGTGACGACCACGTGCTGGGCGCCGGCCGCCAGCAGCGACTCCGCGGCGGCCTCGACGTCGCGCTCGCCGGTGAGCGCCAGCGCCTCCTCGGCGTTGGCCTTGACCAGGAAGGCGCCCTCCACGCACGGGCCGACGACCTCCACGGCGGCCGAGGCGGAGCGCCAGCGATGCAGGCGCAGGTTGGGGTCGAACACGATCGGCTTGCCGGCGTCCAGCGCGCGGCGACGGGCGGCCAGCGTCGCCTCGCGCTCCTCCTCGCCGACCAGCGTGTTGGACGAGAAGAACAGGGCGTCGCAGGCATCGACGGCCTCGGCGACCGGCAGCTCCGCGAACACGCGCCCGAGCCCGGCGCCGTAGACGGTGAAGGTGGGCTGGGCGTCCTCGTCGACGGTCACGAACGCGACCGGCGTGGAGACCTCCTCGTGCAGCGCGAACCAGGTGAGGTCGACGCCCGACTCCTCCAGCCGTCCGCGCAGCCACTCGCCCCAGGGGTCGCGGCCCGCCCCGCCGGCGAGCGCGATCCTGGCCCCGCGTCGGGCGGCGGTCACCGCCGCGTTGGCGACCGCACCACCGAAGTGCGGCACGAACGCGTCGGCATCGGCCACCGACGACACGGGACGCTCGCAGACGAAGTCCACCAGGCTCTCGCCGACGCACAGGATCCGCATGGCGCCGCGAATCTTCCCAAGCGGCCCGTCGGTACGACCGTTGCAGGGCGCCGGGCGGCCCGCGTCGAACCGGATCGGCCAGTAGGGTTGGGAGTCGGTCCCGTCCGCGGGGCCGGTGGTCGTTCCCTCTCTTCCGTCCTTCGCGCACGGGCTGCCGAGCCCGTGTCGACCCAAGAGCACAGGAGCACGCACCTTGCCGATTGCGCCCCCGCCTCCGGACGCGACCGCAGCCGCCGTGATTCACGACCGCGCCGAGCGGGCGATCGTGCGCGAGATCAACCGCGTCCGCCGCGCCCACGGCCTGCGCACGCTGACCGCCACCCGCAGCCTGGCGCGGATCGCGCACCAGCACTCCGTCGCGATGCTGCGGCGCAACGTGGTCGCCCACCTGTCGATCGGCGGGCGGTCCCTCACGATGCGCGTGCGCGCCGCCGGCAAGCACAAGCGCTACGGCGAGACGCTGGCCTTCCTCCCGAAGGGCAGCGGCGGCGCCCGCCGCCTGGTGCGCCTGTGGATGAGCTCGCCCGTCCACCGCAGGGTGCTCACCGACCCGCGGCTGCGCCGGGTCGGGGTCGGCCGCGTCTACGGGATGATGGGCAGCAGGCGCGGCCACGCGATCACGGCCGACTTCACCTCCTGAGCGCGCCGTAGCCTCGGCGGACGGTGCACCGCCTCCGCCCCCATCCCGCCACGGCGCTCGCCGCCGTCCTGGCGGTCGGATGGCTGCTCGCCGACCCGCCGACCGCCGACCTGGCCGCGCAGGCCTACCGGACCGACCTGTTCGAGCGGGCCGGCTTCGTCGTCTGGAACAACGGCTGGTACGGCGGCCACCACGTGCCGTCCTACTCGCTGCTGTTCCCGCCGCTGGCGGCGCTGCTGGGTCCGCGCGCGGTCGGCGCGCTGGCGGCGATCGCGGCGACCTGGTGCTTCGAGCGGCTGCTGATGCGCCTGCGCGGCCCGGGCGATCGCGCTGCCCGCATCGCGGCGCTGTGGTTCGCCACCGCGGCGGTCGCGTGCCTGCTGGTGACCGGGCGGCTGACGTTCGCGCTCGGCTTCGCCGTGGCGGTGGGCGCGGCGCTCGCGCTCGCGGACGGCCGGACGGGCCTGTGCGCCGCGCTGGGCGCGGTCAGCGGCCTGGCCAGCCCGGTGGCGGCGGCGTTCCTGGCGCTGACGGTCGCCGCATGGGCGATCGCGCAGCGGCGCGTGGCCGCCGGCGCGGCGCTGATCGCCGCCGCGCTGCTGCCGGTCATCCTGCTGGCGGCCGCGTTCCCCGCCGGCGGCGACTTCCCGTTCGTCCCCTCGTCGCTGTGGCCGACGCTGGGGGCCACGCTGCTGCTGCTCGCCGTGCTGCCCGCCCGCGAGCGGACGCTGCGCTGGGGCGTCGGCCTGTACGCGCTGGCGGTCCTGGCCGCCGGGCTGCTGCCCACGCCGATGGGCGGCAACGCCGCCCGCCTGGGGCCGCTGCTCGCCGGGCCGGTGGCGGCGCTCGCGCTGCTGCCGGCCCGGCGCCGCCTGCTGCTCGCGCTCGCCCCGGCGCTCCTCTACTGGCAGCTCCACACGCCGGTGGACGACTGGCTGCAGGCCGCCGCCGACCCGTCGACCAGGCCCGGCTACAGCGCCAGCCTGAAGCGGTTCCTGAACGAGCGGATGCGCACCGAGGGCCCGTTCCGGGTTGAGATCCCATTCACCGACAACCACTGGGAGGCGGCCCACGTCGCGGGCGGCGAAGACGGGATCCCGCTCGCCCGAGGCTGGGAGCGCCAGCTCGACCGCAAGGTCAACGCGCTCTTCTACGACCGGCGGCCGCTCACCGCCGAGCGCTACCGCCGCTGGCTGCGCGACAAGGCGGTGCGCTACGTCGCGCTGCCGGACGCGCCGATCGACTACTCGGCGGCGCGGGAGGCGGAGCTGGTGCGCCGCGGCCTGCCGTACCTGCGGCCCGTCTGGCGCGACCGGCACTGGCGCGTCTACGCGGTGCGCGGCGCGGCGCCGCTCGCCGACGGCGCGCGCGTGACCGAGCTTGCGCCCGACCGGGTGCGGCTGGCGGCCGAGCGGCCCGGACGGGTGCTCCTGCGCGTGCGCTTCACTCCGTACTGGCGGCTCGCGCGCGGCAGCGGCTGCGTGCGCCGCGCCGGCGACCACACCGAGCTGGACCTGCGGCGCGCCGGCGAGGTCGTGCTCGAGGCGCGGTTCGCGCCCTCGCGTGTCGCGGGGGGCGGCCCGTACTGCCGCGGGTGAGGAACGCCCCCGGACGGGCAGGTTCTCGCCCGGATAGCATTCCCGCGCCGATGCTTCTACGGCAGGAGCAGCTCTCGCGCGCCCTGGCGCGCATCTTCCCGCACGGTCCGCTGGACGTCGTGCGCCAGGTGGCGCTCTTCGCCGCGGTGTATTACGCCTACCGGCTCACCCGCGGCGCGATCGACGATCCGCAGGGCGCGATCGTCGCGTTCGAGAATGCCCGCCTGCTGATCAGCATCGAGCGCGGCACCGGACTGTTCTTCGAGCAGACGGTGCAGGCGTGGACCCAGGGCTGGCAGCTCGCCGCCGACGTCGCGAGCTGGATCTACATCAACGCCCAGACGACGGTCGTCCTCGGAGCGCTCATCTTCATCTATCTCTTCCACAACGAGCGCTTCTACTTCGTGCGCAACATGATGATGGTCGCGATGGGGCTGGCGCTCGTCGGCTACGTCGCGTTCCCCACCGCGCCTCCGCGCTTCTTCCCCGAGTGGGGCTTCCAGGACGTCGTGTCCGAGTTCACCGGGGTTGCGCAGACCGACGTGAAGGTCAACGCGCTGTTCAACCCCTACGCGGCGGTGCCGTCGATGCACTGCTGCAACGCGATCCTGCTCGGCTGGTCCCTGTCCCAGATGTGCCGTATGCGCATCGCGCGCATCCTGTGGGGCCTGTACCCGCTGGTCATGTTCTGGGTAGTGGTTTCCACCGGCAACCACTGGACGCTTGACGCCCTCCTGGGCGGCGTGACCGCCGCGCTCAGCTACTACGCTGCGCGCCGGCTCGCCCGGGCGCGGCCGTCCGTCTGGGCCTTCACGCCGGCCCGCACCGCCTGAAGCCAATCACCATGAGCACGTCCCCTTCCCAGCGCGAGCCGCGCGGCGAGCGCCGAACCCTGACCGCCGCCGAACGCCGTGAGCTCGTGCGCAACCGGCTCATCGAGTCGCGCCTGACGCCGAACGCGATCTCGCTCACCGGCCTGGCCCTCTGCGTCGTGGCGGCCGCGTTCGTCACGCAGCGCTGGTTCATCCCCGCCGGCATCGCGTTCATCGTCGGCTCGATCTGCGACACGCTCGACGGCCGCTACTCGCGGATGTCGGGCAAGGGCACGCCGTTCGGCGCGTTCCTGGACTCCACGCTCGACCGCATCGAGGAGGGTCTCGTCCTGACCACGATCGCGGCGTACTTCGCCTCGCGGGACATGCAGTTCGCCGTCTCCGCGTGCGTCGTCGCCGTGCTCGCCTCGCTGATGGTGAGCTACACGCGGGCCCGCGCGGAGGCCCTCGGAGTGGAGTGCAAGGTCGGCGTGGCCAACCGCGGCGTCCGCGTGGCGATCCTCAGCGCCGGTCTGCTTCTGGCAGACTTGGGTGTGCTGGCCCCCGCCGTGTACGTCATCGCGGGGTTGAGCACGGTCACCGTCTTGCAGCGGATCGCCCACGTTCGCAGGGCTCTCAAGGATCACGCCGCGGTGGTCTGACCGGCCGGAGGGCCGATGCCCGTCCTGTAACCAGCACGCCGGGACGGGGTGGAAAGCTCCCGACTTCGAGAAAGGCGACTCGACTTGACGAAAATCAGCGGCAACGGCTCCAGTCCGAATCGCAACGGCAATCGCAACAACGGCACGGCGCGCTACCAGCACGACAAGGTGCGCGTCGCGATCGTCGGCGTGGGCAACTGCGCCAACTCGTTCGTCCAGGGCGTCTACCACTACGCCGACGCGGAGTCCGGGGATCGCGTCCCCGGCCTGATGCACACCGATCTCGGCGGCTACCTGCCGCGCGACATCGAGTTCACCTGCGCGTTCGACGTCGTCAAGACCAAGGTCGGCAAGGACCTGGCGCAGGCGATCTGGGCGCACCCGAACGACACGATCAAGTTCACCAAGAAGGTGCCCAAGAAGATCGGCGCGCCGGTCTACCGGGGCATGACCCACGACGGCCTGGGCAAGTACCTGTCGCAGGTCGTCGAGAAGGCTCCGGGCGAGACGGCCGACGTCGTCTCGATCCTGCGCGAGACCCGCACCGACGTGGTCGTCTCCTACCTGCCGGTTGGCTCGGAGGACGCGACCAAGTGGTACGTCGAGCAGGTGCTCGAGGCCGGCTGCGCGTTCGTCAACTGCGTGCCGGTGTTCATCGCGCGCGAGCCGTACTGGAACAACCGCTTCAAGAAGGCCGGCCTGCCGATCATCGGCGACGACATCAAGTCGCAGGTCGGCGCGACGATCACGCACCGCGTCCTGGCCCGCCTGTTCCATGAGCGCGGCGTCGAGCTGAAGCGCACGTCGCAGCTCAACTTCGGCGGCAACATGGACTTCTACAACATGCTGGAGCGCGAGCGGCTCCAGTCGAAGAAGATCTCCAAGACGAACGCCGTCACCTCGATCGCGGGCGTCGACCTGCCCGAGACCGACGTGCACGTCGGCCCGTCCGACTACGTGCCGTGGCTCACGGACCGCAAGTGGGCGCACATCCGCCTCGAGGGCGAGGGCTTCGGCGGCGTCCCGCTGAACGTCGAGCTGAAGCTCGAGGTGTGGGACTCGCCGAACTCGGCCGGCATCGTCATCGACGCGGTGCGCCTGGCCAAGCTGGCGCTCAACCACGGCGTCGGCGGCCAGCTCGACGGCCCGTCGTCGTACCTGATGAAGTCGCCGATGAACCAGCGGCCCGACGACGAGGCGCGCGACCTGACGGAGAAGTTCATCGCCAAGTACCACAAGTCCAAGGCGCTGACCTCCCCGAAGGGCTCGCGCAAGCGCGCCACCGCGAAGAAGTAGAGGCTAGTTTTCGAATTCGGGAGCGCGGGCGCCCGGTCCCGCCTTGCCGGGCGCCCGACCGCACCCTCACCTTTCCACCCGCGTCGAGGGATCCGGTCCGGATCCCTCGACTGCGTTTCGGGGAGGTGTCGGGACGCGCCGGACCGTTCGCGCCGGCGGTTGCCCGGAGCGCGCCATGGTCTAGCCTGCGGAGCGGTGTCCGAGCCGCTGTCGATCGTGCAGGTCAGCCCCTACCCGTGGGAGGACCGGCACGAGGTCAACACGTACGTGGCGCGCCTCTCCGAGGAGCTGGCCGACCGCGGCCACGCCGTGCTGGTGGCGGCGCCCTCGCGCGACGCCGACGCGGTGCGCGTAACGCGCCGCGCCATCCACGCCGGCGAGGTCGCTCCGCGCCCCGGCGAGGCGCAGGTGCTGGCCGTCAGCGAGGCGCTCCCGGTCCCCGGCGCCCGCGGCAACGGGCGCCGCGCGATCCCGATCGACTCCGCGCGCGTGGTCGCCGAGCTGCTCGGCGAGGTGCCGCTCGACATCTGCCACGTGCACGAGCCGTTCGCGCCGTCGCTGTCGTCGGTCGCGATGCGCCACTCGCGCTCGCTGAACGTCGGCACCTTCCACGCTCCCACCGAGCGCCTGGTGGCAGGCCAGATGGCGCGCCGGCTGGTGACGCTGCTCTTCGGCCGGCTCGACGCGCGCCACGCCGCGTTCGCCACCACCGGAGCGCTGATGCGACGCTTCTTCCCCGCCGAGTACACGGTGGTGCCTCCGGGCGCCGAGGCGCCGCAGCCGGCCGACGCCTCGCGCAACGAGGACCGGCCGCCACGGCTGGTGATGGTCGACGTCGAGGAGCGCCAGGCGCTGCGCACGTTCCTGCGCGCGCTGCGGCGACTGGGGACCGAGCGACCCTGGGAGGCGGTCGTGGTGAGCGCGCGCGGGCCGTCGTCGTCGATCCCGCTGCGCGCCGAGGTGCGCCGTCGCGTCACGTTCGTGCGCCCCGACGAGGAGCAGGCGGCGCTCGCGGACGCCGACGTCTTCGTCGCCGCCTCGGCCGGCGTGCTCCCCCAGCCCGGGCTGGTGGCGCGCGCCGCCGTCTCCGGCGCGGTGCCGGTCGTCTCCGGGCTCCCCATCTACGAGGAGGTCGCCGGCGAGCACGCGCTCGCCTTCCCTCCCGGCGACGTGGGGACGCTGGCCGCCCAGCTCGCGCGGCTGCTCGACGACCCCGCCCTGCGCCGGGAGCACGCGGCGCGTCGCCCGCACCCGCGGCCCTGGAGCGCGGTCGCCGACGAGGTCGAGGAGACCTACCGGCGACTGGCGGCGCGGCGCCACGACCCGACCGGGAACCCGACGCTCTGGCAGCGGCTGCGCAGGCGGCGCACGATCGACGTCGACCTGCACATGCACACCGACCACAGCTCCGACTGCGCCACGCCGGTGGAGCACCTGCTCGCCACCGCGCGCGAGCAGGGCCTCGGAGCGATCGCGGTCACCGACCACAACGAGATCTCCGGCGCGCTGGAGGCCGCCGAGAAGGCGGAGCGGTTCGGCGTCAAGGTGATCGTCGGCGAGGAGGTCAAGACCGCCGGCCAGGGCGAGGTGATCGGCCTCTTCATCAAGGAGCGGATCCCGCGCGGGATGACGCTCGAGGAGACCGTCGCCGAGATCAAGCGCCAGGGCGGCCTGGTCTACGTGCCGCATCCGTTCGACCGGATGCACGCGGTGCCCGACTACGAGCACCTCCACAAGATCCTCGACGACATCGACATCATCGAGGTCTACAACCCGCGCGTGGCGATCGGCTCCTTCAACGAGGAGGCCGACCGCTTCGCCGCCAAGTACCGGATCGTGCGCGCCGCCGGCTCCGACTCGCACGTCGCCGCCGGGCTGGGGTCGGTGCGGATCCGGATGCGCGACTTCGACGGCCCCGAGGAGTTCCTCGAGTCGCTCCGCCACGCTGAGATCCACACGAAATCGGGAACCCTGCTCTACGTGCAGGCGCTCAAGTTCCTGGAGACCAAGGCGACGCCGAAGGCGGCCCGGCGGGCGCGGCGGGAACGGCGGGTGAGGCGCGCGAGCCGCAAGGCCTGATGCAGCCGCAGGGCAACGATCCGCGACCGTCGAACCTCGGAGCGTCCATGCCCGCGACCGACGACGAGATCCGCGAGAAGTACCTCGAGCGCGCGATCCGCGAGCTCAACGACCTCACCCGCGAGCTGCAGGCCTGCGACGGCTGCCCGCGCGGGGGGATCATGCCGGTGCTGGGCTCCGGCCACCCGCAGGCGGACATCTTCCTGCTCAAGCAGGCGCCGGTGGCCTCGGAGGTCGAGGAGGGCGTGGCGTTCTACGGCCGGTCGGGCACTGCGCTGATGAAGTCGCTGAGGCGGCTGCAGATCGATCCTCTGGCCGTCTACGGGACGCTGTGCGTCAAGTGTCCGGTCGGCGATCCGTCCCTGGCCGACCCCGCGTGCGTGGCGCGCGTGCTCGAGGAGCTGGCGATCGTCCAGCCCAAGATCGTCGTCGTCATGGGCGAGGACGCGCTGGCGACCCTCAACGATCTCCAGGTGCCGCTGTCGAAGCCGCTCGAGTGGCGCCCGGGCGAGATCCAGCAGCTCACCCCGTCGATCGACGCGCTGGTCACGCCGAACATCGACCAGTCGCTGGACGAGGAGTCCGCCAAGCACGCGTTCTGGTCGGCGTTCCGCGTGCTGGGCGAGTGGTACGCCGACCTGCCTCCCTACTGATCGCCGCGCTCGTCGCGGCGCAGGCCTACGTGACGGCCGCCGCGGCGCTGCCGACGATCTCCTCCGAGCGCCTGTCGCTGACGGTCGCGCGTGCCTGCGGGGCGGCGGCGATCGTGCTGTGCGCGGCGGCGGTGGCGCGGCTGACGACGGACGGCCCCTGGCTGGGCGTGGCGGCGGTCGCCGGCGGGGTGGCGACGGCGGTGCTCGCCGGAGCCGACGTCGGTGCGGCGGCCACCCCGGCCGAGGCGGTGCTGTACGCGGCGATCGGCGCGCTGCTGGCGGGCGGGCTGACGGCTCCGCCGCTGGTGGTGGGGCTGCCGCTGCTCGTCGCCGTGCTCGACGTGATCAGCACGCTCGTGGGCGGGCCGAGCCACGTGCTCGCCAACGCCGGCACCACGCAGCCGGGCGACCCGCTTTCGCTGGAGCTGCCCGACTGGGGCAACGGGCTGCCCGCGGGGCGCATCGGGCTCTCGGACGTGGTGGTCGCCGGCCTGCTGCTCTCCTACGCGCGGCGGCTGCCGCTGCGGCCCGTCGCCACCGCCGTGTGCGCGTGGGCCGCGTTCGCCGTCGCTGCCGCGCTCAGCGTCGCGCTCGACGAGGCGGTGCCGACCCTGCCCCTTATCGTCGCCGCCTTCCTCGCGGCCAACGCGGGCCGTCTGCTCGCGTTGCTGCGGCGGCCCGCGGCTCGATAACGTCGTGGTCATGGACCTGGACCTGCTGGAGCGAGAGAGCGAGCATCCGTCCGACCGCTGCGAGGTGTGCGGCGCCACCCTGACGCAGAGCGAGATCGCGCTCGCCCTCGAGAAGGGCGGCCCGGCCCTGTGCGACATGCACCGCTCGGAGGTCGTCGAGCTCGACGAGGACGACCTCGACGTCGCCTAGCCGCGCCCCGTCAGGAGATCGTCAGCACGATCTTGCCCAGCTTGCCGCCGGCGGCGAACCGCTCGTAGGCGGCGGGGGCCTCCTGGAGCGGGAACGTCTCGGCGACCGGGACGCGCACCGTGCCGCGCTCGAGCAGCGGCAGCACGTGGCGCTCCATGCGCCGGGCGGTCAGCGCCTTCTCCTCCAGCGGGCGCGCGCGCAGCGTCGAGCCCATGATCCGTCCGCGCTTGTTCATCAGCGCGCCGAGGTGCAGGTCGGTCTTGGCGCCGGCGCCGATGCCGATCACCACGATCCGTCCGCCGGTGGCGAGCGCCTTCACGTTCGTCGGGATGTTCGGCGCGCCGACCAGCTCGAGGATCACGTCGAACGGGCCGAACGCCTCGAAGCCGTCGGGCTCGATCACCACGTGCGCGCCCAGCTCGCGCACCTTGTCGCGGGCGTCGGGGTTGCGCACGGTGGCGGTCACCTCCGCCCCGGCGGCGGCGCCGAGCTGCACCGCGGCGGTGCCGACTCCGCCCGCGGCGCCGTGGACGAGCAGCCGCTCGCCCGGCTGCAGGCCGGCCTGCGTGAACAGCGCGTCGTGCGCGGTGGTGAACACCTCCGGCACGCCGCCCGCCTCCGTCCAGTCGAGCCCTGCGGGCACCGGCATGAGCTGGCGCTCGTGGACGACGGCCAGCTCCGCCTGCCCGCCGCCGCCGACGATCGCCATCACGCGGTCGCCGACGTTGAAGCGGCGCGTGCCCGGGCCGAGCGCGGCGACCTCTCCGGCCAGCTCGAGGCCGGGGATGTCCTCCGGCGAGCCTGGCGGCGCCGGGTAGAGGCCGCGCTTCTGCAGGATGTCGGCGCCGTTCAGGCCCGCGGCGCGGACCTTGACCAGCACCTCGCCCTCGCCGGGCTGCGGGTCGGGATGCTCCTCGACGACGATCTCCCCGTCGCGGATGGTGACGGCACGCATGGCGGCGCGAACCTTACCCGCGAGGTAAGTGCGAATCCCGGCCGGGGTCGGGTAGCGTCGGGCAGTGGCCGGCACCAGCGCACCCACCGAGGCCGGCTTCGGCGCGCTGCTGCGGGCGTGGCGCCGGAGACGATCGGGCTACTTCACCGAGCCGGCGAGCAGGCCCTGGACGAAGTAGCGCTGGAAGGCGAGGAAGACCGCCAGCGGCACCGCCAGCGAGATGAACGACGCGGGCGCGATCACCTCGATGTTGGAGCCGAACTGGCGGAGCTGGGAGAAGATCGCGATCGTGATCGGCTGCGTGTCGCGGCCGAACGTCAGCGCGACGATCAGGTCGTTCCAGGTCCACAGGAACTGGAAGATCGCCAGCGACGCGATCGCCGGCAGCCCCAGCGGCAGCACCAGCCGGAAGAAGATCCGCAGCTCCGAGGCGCCGTCGATCCGCGCCGACTCGAGGATCTCCTTCGGGATGCCGGCGAAGAAGTTGCGCAGCAGGAAGATCGCGAACGGCATCCCGAACGCGACGTGGAACAGGATCAGCCCGAGGACGGTGTCGAACAGCCCGGTGCTGTTGTACAGCGAGAAGATCGGGATCAGGGCGACCTGGATCGGCACGACCAGCAGGCCGACAATGATGATGAACAACGTGTCGCGGCCCGGGAAGCGCAGCCACGCGAACGCGTAGGCGGCCATCGCGGCGACGACCACCAGGATCACCGTGTTGCCGACCGCGATCTGGGCGGTGGTCCACAGCGCCTTGGTGATGCTGTCGTCGTTGAACAGGGCGCGGTAGTTCTCGAACGTCGCCTCGCTCGGCTTGGAGATCAGCTTCCACCAGCCCTCCCGGGAGATCAGCCCGGCGGGCATCAGCGAGGTCAGGAACAGCCCGAACGTCGGCACCAGCCACAGCACCGCGACGACCGCCAGGAAGATCTGCACCGGCAGCCGCCCCAGGAAGCGGACGACCGCTGCGGCGCGCGGCTCGCGCGCTCCGCGTCGTTGCCCGCCCGGCCCGCCGACCGTCGCCTCGGCGGCGCTCACGTCCGCCTCCCCTCGACCAGCTCGCTCACGTCCCCGCCTCCCGACGGAACCGGCGCACGTTCAGCAGCAGGAACGGGATCACCAGGATGAACAGGAAGGTGGCGATCGCCGATCCGAGCCCGAAGTCGTTGACGCCGCTGAAGGCGGTGCGCCACATCGCCAGGGCGATCACGTTGGCGTCGTCCTGCGAGGAGCCGGGCGCCACCGACAGCACGATGTCGAACACCTTCAGGACGTTGATGATCATGGTGATGAAGACGACCGAGAGGACCGGTGCCAGCATCGGCACCGTGATCCGCCAGAACACCTGGCGCTCGGTCGCCCCGTCGGTGCGCGCCGCCTCCAGCACCTCGCGCTCGATCGCCGACAGCCCGGCGGCGATCACCACCATCGCGAACCCGGCCCACACCCAGATGTAGGCGATCATCACCGCCGGGGTGATGAGCTTCGGCCCCAGCCAGCTCACCCCCGTGAACGGCTCGGCGAACGTGTCGGCGCTGATCGCCGTCCGGTAGGAGCCGGGGTCCAGGTCCTCGAAGGCGAACGCCCCGTCGGGCCCGGTCTTGGCCTCCTTGACCACCTGGCCGCCGGAGTCGCGGAGCTCGACCGTGGCGCCCGGTATCCCCTGCTCGCCCGGCTCCACCACCCCGGGCCGGCCGCCGCCGGGGCGGAAGTCGCGCCACACCACGCCCGTGATCGCACCGGGTCGCGGACGCGGGGTCGCCGCCTGCTCGGCGTCCTCGGGCATCTCGGCGGGCGGGATCGCCGTCAGCCCCATGAGCGCCGTTTCGCCGGGACGCAGCGGCGTCTGCAACACGAACCCCCGGTTGGGGCTGCCGGTCAGCTCCGGGGTCGAGGCGTCGCCCCGGCTGAGCACCCCGGAGGGGACGACCGCGTCGCGCACCACCTTGATCGCGGCGTTGACCGCTCCCCGGTCGGGGTTCTTCTCATCCATGATGTGCCAGATCACGCCCGCGGCGAACATCGAGATCGCCATGGGCATGAACACCACGATCTTGAAGGCGACCGCCCAGCGAACGCGCTCGGTGAGCACCGCGAAGATCAGCCCGATCGCGGTGACGAACGCCGGCACGACCGCGATCCACAAGGCGTTGTTCTCGATCGCCTTCACCAGCGTGTCGCTGGTGAACAACGTCTCGTAGTTGTCCAGGCCGACGAACGTCGACCCCTCGCGGTCGTAGAAGCTGCGGATGACCGTGCGGATCGTCGGATAGACGATCCACACGCCCAGGAAGACGAGCGCCGGAGCCAGGAAGACCCCGGTGACAAGGTGACGGCGCCAGCGCAGGCTCCCCGCCGATGCCGGGCGTGGAGCCTGCGCTTCGGCGCCTGCGGCCATCGGCGTCTACCGGTTGCCGAACGCCCTCTGCGCGGACGCCTCCAGGCGGCGCGCCGTGCCGTCGACGTCGCTCGGGTCCTCCAGGAAGTCCTGGAGGATCTTCCACTCGCCCTGGCCCGCGGTGCCGCCGAACGAGGCGGGCGCCAGGTCCGACATGTCGAAGCGGAACGTCTCCGCCTCGGCGATCGCGGTCGCCGTGCGCCGCGTCAGGTCGTCCGGGTAGGCGTCCTCGTCGACCTCCTTGTTCGGCGAGGAGAAGCCGCCCCTCCGTGCCCAGATCGTCGCCGCCTCCGGGCTGGCCAGGTACTCGATCAGCGCGCGGCCGGCCGGGGTGTCCTTGAACAGCACGATCGAGTCGCCGCCGCCGACGACCACGTTCTCGCTGTCGCCGATGCTCGGGAACGGGAACACGTCGAAGCCCGTGCCGGGCTCCACGTCCCGGTCGGTGACGACGCCGGGGACGAAGTCGCCCTCGATCACCATCGCCGCGCGCGGGTCGGTGCTCAGCACGTTGCTGACCGAGGTGGGGAAGTCGGTCTGCAGCGCACCCGAGGTGCCGCCCGCGATGTTGGAGGAATCGCCCAGGACCTGCGCCATCGTGCGCAGCGCCTGCTTGACCGACTCATCCGTCCACGGGATCTCGTGGCGCGAGAGCTGGTCGTACTTCTCGGGGCCCGCCTGCCGCAGGTAGATGTTCTCGAACAGGTCGGTGAGGGTCCAGCCGTCGGCGCCCGCGATCGAGTAGGCGCGGATGCCGGACGCCTTCAGGGTCCTGGCCGCCTGCAGGAGCTCGTCCCACGTCTCGGGCGGCTCGACGCCGGCGTTGTTGAAGGCCTCGACGTTGTACCAGACGGTCGACTTGTTGGCCGCCTTGAAGAGGAAGGAGTACAACCTGCCGTCGATCTCGCCCAGCTTGATGAAGTCCTCGGGGTAGTTGTCCTCGATCTCGTCGCGGGCGAACTCGAGCGGCTTGAGCGCGCCGCGGCCCTGGAGCTGGGCGACCACGCCGGGCTGGCCGATCGCCGCCACGTCGGGCGGGTTGCCGCCCTCAACGGCGGTGCTCAGCACGGTCGGGACGTTGTCGCCGGCTGAGGTGTACCTGACGGTGACGTTCGGATAGCGCCCGCGGAAGCCGTCGAGGACGGCCTCGAAGGAGCGCTGCTCGTCGCCGCTCCAGATGCCGATCACCGACAGGCGACCCGAGACGTCCGTGCTTCCGGCCGCGCCGTTGTCGTTGTCGTCGTCGCCGCCGCAGCCGGCGGCCAGGAGCGCGACGGCCCCCAGCACCGCAAGCAGCGACGCGCGGATGCGGTTCCCGATCACGGTTCCTCTCCTCCCGGTTGGTCGTATATGCCCCGCCCGGTGTCGGGGTCGAACAGGTGCATGGCGGCGGTGTCGACGGCGATCTCGACCGCCTCGCCGACCCGCACCTGCGAGTGCGGCGAGAAGCGACAGACGACGGTCGTCTCGGCGCGATCCTCGTCGCTTCGCGGCGGCGCGTCGCCGATGTCGGAGGCCAGCTCCCGCACCTCGTCAGTGATCGCTCGGCGGGCGGCGATGTCGGCGTGGACCAGGATCTCTGCGCCGAGCGCCTCGCGCAGCCGCACGCTGCCGCGCAGCCGCGGCGCGTCGTGGTCGCCCTCGGCGAGCGCCGCGTCGTGCAGGTCCTCGGGGCGGATGCCGACGATCACCTCGCGACCCTCGTAGGCGGCGACCGCCGGTCGCCGGCTCACCAGCTGGTCGGAGAGCGGGAGCGCGATGTCGTCGGAGAGCCGCAGCGACAGGCGGCCGTCGAGGCGCTCGACGCCGGCGCTCAGCAGGTTCATCGCCGGGCTGCCGATGAAGCCCCCGACGAACAGGTTGGCGGGCCGGTCGTAGAGCTCCTGCGGCGGGGCGACCTGCTGCAGCCTGCCCTTGCGCATGACCGCGACGCGGTCACCCATCGTCATCGCCTCGATCTGGTCGTGGGTGACGTAGATGGTGGTGGTGCCGAGCCGCTGCTGGAGGGCGGCGATCTCGGCGCGCATCTGCACGCGCAGCTTGGCGTCCAGGTTGCTGAGCGGCTCGTCCATCAGGAACGCCGCCGGCTCGCGCACGATCGCCCGGCCCATCGCCACCCGCTGCCGCTGGCCGCCCGACAGGGCGCGCGGCTTGCGCTTGAGCAGCGGCTCGAGGTCGAGGATCCGGGCGGCCCGCTCGACGCGGCGGCGGATCTCGTCCCTCGGAACCCGCCTGACCTTCAGGCCGAACGCGATGTTGTCGTAGACGGTCAGGTGCGGGTAGAGCGCGTAGCTCTGGAAGACCATCGCAATATCGCGGTCGCGCGGCGGGACATGGTTGACCACGCGCTCCCCGATGCGGATCGCGCCGTCGGAGATCTCCTCCAGTCCCGCGACCATCCGCAGCGCGGTCGTCTTGCCGCAGCCGGACGGGCCGACGAGGACGACGAACTCGCCGTCGCCTATGTCCAGGCGGAGGCGATCGACCGCGCGGGTGCCGTCGTCATAGACCTTGCTTACGTCTTCGAAGGCGACCGGTGCCACCGGCCCGGTCATTCCCTCACCACCAACGCTGAAGCGCCGTGAGTGGTCCGCGGTCGGACGTGTTCCGGGCCTGACTTGCCGCTCGCTTGCGCGCCGCGCGATCGAGCCGCACCGGATGCAAGGGCGAACGCGGGCCGACGACGGGCGCCGCTAGCGGACGCGCAGAGTGACGGAGCGGCTGCCGCCAGGCGCGACGACGGTGAAGCGCCACGTGCCGCGGGTAAGCCTGGTGCCGACGGTCCGCCCGTCCAGCTTGATCCGCTGGCGGCCGGCCCTGAGCGACAGCGTCTTGGACCGCGCGTTGCCGTAGCGACACCGCTTGCCCTTGCACACGCGGCGCCGGGCGGAGATCTTCACCTTGGCGGGAGCGCTGAGGCGGATCTCCAGCTTGGCGCTCGAGGTGGACTTGCTGCTCGCCTTCCCGACGATGCGCAGCCCGACGACCTTCGCCTTGGCCTTGCGCCGCTTCTCGTCCTCGGGATCGACCTCGACCTTCTCCCCGCCCTCCAGCTCGCTCGGCCGCGTCACGGGATCCGGCACGATCGGCGCGGGTCGCGGCGGCGCGGGTCGCGGCGGCCCGGGAGCAGGCGGCGGAGACGGAGGAGGCGGCGGGACCGGCATGGTGACGGTCCTCTCGGCGGAGCCCGCCGACTCGTTGCCGGTCTGGTCGACCGCGATGACGCGGAAGCGGTAGGTCTTGCCGGGGGCGAGGCCGAGGACGTTGACCGAGCTCTCCTCGAGCACGTCGGTGAGGGGCAGCCACCCCTCCCCGGGCACGTCCAGGTGGAGCACGTAGCCGGCAACGTCGGAGTCCGCGACCGGATCCCAGTCGAGCGTGACGCTGCCGGAGCCGAGGGTGGCGCGCACCTCGCCGGGCGACGCGGGCGGATCGAGGTCGAGCTCGTCGGAGGTGGCGGATTGCAGCGCCCGCGCCGCGTTCAGGCGCCCGCCGCTGACCGACAGGTCGGCGAGCTCCTCGACGTGGTCGACGGCGCCCATCATGATCCGCTTGACCTGCAGCGGCGTGAGGTCGGGCCTGGCGGCCGCGATCAGGGCGGCGGTCGCGGCGACCATCGGCGTCGCGAGGGACGTGCCGTCGAGGTACCAGAAGCCGGGGTCGTCGCCGGGCTCGTGCGGCAGCGAGGCCACGACCCGCTCCCCGGGAGCGAACAGGTCGACGCTGTAGCGGCCGAAGTTCGAGAAGCCCGCGGGCTTGTCCTGGCCGGTGGAGGCGCCGACGCACAGCACGTTGGGCAACCCGTACATGCAGGGGTACGTGGGCGTGCCGCCCGAGTCGAGGTCCTCCCCGTCGTTGCCCGCGGCAACGACGTACAGCGTGTCCGGGTTCCGCGCGATCGCGAGCCACTCGGCGTAGGTGAAGCCGGTGGCGCCAAGCGACGCGTTCACGACCCGCACGCCGTCGTCGGCGGCCTGGCCGAAGGCGGCGGCGGTGCCGGCGGTGCTGCCCTCGCCCTCCTCGTCGAGCACGCGCAGCGGCAGCACGTGTGCGTCCGGCGCCACGCCCACCATCCCGGCGCCGTCCATGGCGGCGGCTAGCACGGTGGAGACGGCGGTGCCGTGCCCGTGCGGGTCGTCGCCGCTGTCGGGAACCGGCCCACCCGGGGCCAGGAAGTCGAGCCCCTGCTCCACGCGGCCGTCGAGCTCGCCGTGGTGGCGCTGCACGCCGCTGTCGGCGACGGCGACCAGGCTGCCCACGCCGGTGGCCAGCGGCCAGAGCTGCACGGCGCGGATGTCGGCGCCTGCGGTGAGCGGGTAGGAGCTTCCCGGCAGGAGGCCACCCGGGTTCATGAGCCCCCACTGGAACCGGACGTAGGGATCGTCGGGCACGGGCTCGTCGAGGGCCCGCGTCACGCGGGCGGGCTCCGCCCAGGCGATGTCGGGGTCGCGCCTCAGGCGCTCGAGGGCGCGGGCGCGATCGCCGTGGACCACCTCGACGCGGTCGATGCCGGGCAGCGGGCGGTCGACGAGCCGCACGCCGGCCTCCCGGCGGGCATCGGCGACCTCGGAGGCGGAGGCGCCGGGCGCACGCTGGAGGAGGATCTCGTCGGTAGCCGAGGCGGCCGCAGCGGCGCCGGGCGCCAAAGCCACTGTGGCAGCCAGTGCCGCTGCGATCGACAGCAGCGGTCGTATGCGACGAGCGACGAGGCGGTGCACGAGAAGGGCCCCGAAGGAACGTATCGGCGCCGAACGTCCCGATCTGGAGGACCTCGACGGCGTTCGCATCGCCATGTCAGGCGCCTGCCCACTATCCGCCGATGCACGCGTACGCCCGCGGACGCGCGCCTGCGGGCACGGTCGTCATCCGTCGACGTCCGCGCAGCGCCCCGCGGGCACAGGGGTCCGTGGTCAGGCGCGGTCGAGGACGGCGACGGCCTCGATGTGCGGCGTCTGCGGGAACATGTCGACCGGTCGCACCCTCCGTAGCCTGTAGCCGGCCTCGACGAGCTGGCCGGCGTTGGGCGCAAGCGTCGTCGGGTTGCACGACACGTACACGATGCGCCGCGGAGCGGCCTCGATGATCCGCCGCACCACCTTGCTGCTCAGGCCCGCGCGCGGCGGGTCCACGACCACCACGTCGGGCTTGCCCGCCTCCGCGACCAGGTCGCGCAGGCCGGTGCGCACGTCTCCCGCGAAGAAGCGCGCGTTGGTCACCTCGTTGGCGCGCGCGTTGTCGCGCGCGTCCTCGATCGCCTCCTCGACGATCTCCAGCCCCCACACCTCGCCGGCGCGCGCGGCCATCGTCAACCCGATCGTGCCGATCCCGCAGTAGAGGTCGAACAGCCGCTCCCATCCCTGCAGGTCGGCGAACTCGGCCGCCACGCCGTACAGCCGCTCGGCCATCTCGGTGTTGGTCTGGAAGAACGCCTCGGCCGACAGCCGGAAGCGCAGCCCGCACAGCTCCTCGGCGATCTTGGCGGCGCCTGCGACCAGCTCGGTCTCGCCGCCGGCGGTGGTGGCGCCGGTGTCCGCCTTGGTGGTGAGCAGCAGGCTGTCCACCTTGATCGCCTCGGCGAGCGAGCGGCGGTCGATCTCGGCGCCGGCGCTGACGACGAGCCGCACCTGGACCTCGCCGGTGCGCCGCCCCTCGCGGATGACGACGTTGCGCAGCGCCCCCTGCTGGGCGCGGCGGTCGTAGGCGTCGAGCCCCTGGCCGCGCGCCCAGGCGAGCACGTCGCGGCGCACCTGGTTGCCGCGCTCGGACTGCAGCAGGCAGTCCTCCAGCCCGACGATCTCCTCCCAGGAGCCGGGCTTGTGGAAGCCGCAGACCAGCTTGCCGTCCTGCGTGCCGAACGAGAACTCCAGCTTGTTGCGGTAGCGCCACTGCTCGACGGCGGGCACGATCGGCTCGAGCTCGTAGCCCTCCAGCCCGCCGAGGCGACGCAGCGCCTCGGTGACCTGCTGCTGCTTGAGCTCGAGCTGGCGCTCGTAGGGCAGGATCTGCCACGGCGCGCCCGGGTGGTCGGCCTTCGGCTCGATGCGGTCGGGCCCGGCTTCGAGCAGCTCGACGAGCCGCGCCTCCGCGTACTGCCGCTTGCGCTTGAAGACGCGGGCGCGGACGCGGTCGCCGGGCACCGTCTCGCCGACGAAGACGACGTAGCCGCTCTCGGTGCGCGCGACCCCGGCGCCGCCGTGGGCGAGGGACTCGATGCGCAGCTCGACGACGTCGCCCTTCTGGGGACGGGCGGGCCGGACGGACGCGGTGGACGGCTCGCTGCTCATGCCCCCAAGGATGGCACCGCGCGGCCCCGCCCCCCCACGCGCGTCTGTTTTCACCCGCTATGGCAGGTGAAAACGGACGCAGGTCGCGCCCGCGCGGCCCCGCGTTCCACCTGCGTCTGTTTCACCCCGCTATGGCGGGTGGAAACAGACGCAGGTCGTGGGTGGCGGCTACTTGAGGCGGCGCTCGACGGCCTTCAGGACCGTCTTGCGGGCGGCGCCGCTCTGCTCGCGGTCGCGCACCAGGCGGAGCTGCTCCGGCGTGAGGTCCGCCAGCCGCTTGGTGATCTCGGCCGCGGTCAGCTCGTCGTAGTCGGGGATGGGAAACTCGTCGGCCTTGGACGCCGCGGGCTTCGGCGCCGGCTGCGCAGACGGCGCGGAGGCGCGCTCCGAGCGCCCCGGCCGGACCGGCAGGCGGCCCACGATCCGCTCCAGGTCGGCGAGCAGCGCCTCGGACTGGCGGCGCCCCTGCGCGACGAGCGTCGACAGCAGCTCCTCGGCGTCGCGGCGGGTGAGGCGCCCGCGCTTGACGGCGTCGTCGACCGCCTCCTGCAGGCGGTCGGTGGTCAGCGTGACCGAGCTGACGAGCAGGTCGCGCAGCCGGGCGACGCCGGCACGCAGGTCATCCCGGGAGGGCGGCGATGGCTTCGGCATGGCAACGGCAGGCTATGACAAGGCCCGCCGCTGCGCCAGATCCATCACCGGTAAAGAACGTGATCTTGGTCACGGAGCGGCCGGCGCCGCGCTCACCACTCCTCGAGCAGCCACTCGAGCATCGCCTTCTGGACATGGCGGCGGTTCTCCGCCTGCTCCCAGATGCGCTGCCGGTGGCCGTAGAGGACCTCCTCGGTGATCTCCTCGCCCGGGTGCGCGGGCAGGCAGTGCATCGCGACCGCGCCCGGAGCGGCGGCGTCGAGCAGCGCGTCGTCCACGCGGTACGGGGCGAGCGCCTTGCGCCGCTCCTCGGCGGTGTCCTCGTCGCCCATCGACACCCACACGTCGGTGTAGACGACCTGCGCGCCGGCGACCGCCTCGCGCGGGTCGACGATGTTCGGCACGCCCTCCAGCGCGTAGCCCTCCGGCGAGGAGACGACCACCTCCACCCCGGCGATCTCGCCGAGCTGCACCAGCGAGCGGGCGACGTTGTTGCCGTCGCCGACGTAGGCCAGGCGCAGCCCCTCCAGCGAGCCGAATGCCTCACGCAGCGTGAGCAGGTCGGCGAGCGCCTGGCACGGGTGGTAGAGCTCGGTGAGCATGTTGAAGACCGGGACCTGGTCCTCGGCGGCCAGCCCCTCGAGCTCGGCGTCGGCGTGGGTGCGCACGCCGAGCGCGGCGACATGCCGACCGAGCACGCGCGCGGTGTCGCGCAGCGACTCGCCGCGCCGGAGCTGGAGGTCGTCGGCGCGGAGCACCATCGGATGGCCACCCATCTCGACGATGCCCACCTCGAAGCTCACGCGCGTGCGCGTGCTGGGCTTCTGGAACAGCAGGGCGACCGTGCGGCCTGCGAGCGCCTTCGAGGCATGGGGGCTCAGCTTGAGGGCGGCCGCGCGGTCGAGCAGGGCGTGCAGCTCGTCGGAAGAGAGCTCGGTACCGGTCAGCAGATGACGCATGGCAGGGCGGGCAAGGATACGCCCGTGCGCGTGCTGACCTGGAACCTGTTCCACGGACGGGCCGTCCCGGACGTGCCGCGCGCGCTGTTCGACGAGTTCTCGGAGGCGCTCGCAGGCTGGGGGTGGGACGTGGCGCTGCTGCAGGAGGTGCCGCCCTGGTGGCCGGACCGGCTCGCCCGGGCGACAGGCGCGCAGACGCGGCTCGCGCTGACCTCGCGCAACTGGCTGCTGCCGCTGCGGCGCCTGGTCGCCGACCGCCGTCCCGACCTCATCAAGTCGAACGGCGGCGGCTGCAACGCGATCCTCGTCCGCCCGACGGCGGGCATGATCTCCGCCCACCGCAGCGCGCGGCTGCGGCTCTGCCCGGAGCGCCGCGTCGTCCACGCGGTGCGCCTGGGCGAACTCTGGGTCGCCAACGTGCACGCGCAGGTGCGCCCGCACGAGCAGACGCGCGCCGACCTGCGCCGCGCCGGCGCCGTGCTGCTCGAGTGGGCGGGTCCGAAGGCGCCCGTGCTGCTGGGCGGCGACATGAACGTGGTCGACCCGATCGTCGAGGGCTTCGTCGACCTGGGCGGCCACCGCGTCGACCGCTTCCTCGCCCGCGGCCTGGTCGCGAAGGCGCCGCCGCGCACGCTGGAGCGCGGCAGCCTGTCCGACCACGCGCCGGTGGTGATCGAGCTGGAGCGCGCCCCGGCGGACGGCGCCTAGCCGCGGCGCAGCCCGAAGCCGCGCAGCATCAGCAGGGCCCGCTCCCCCAGCCCGCCGCGCCGCGGCAGGATGCCGAGCTGGACGCACACCTCGTAGAGGTCGAAGAACGCGCGCACCCGCCACAGCAGCTTCCGGTCGGCGTCCAGCTCGCTGTAGAGCATCCCGTGCACGTCGAAGCGGCGGTTGGTGGCGGGCAACGCCGGCAGCTCGCCGGTGTGGGTGCCGGTCAGCCGCACCGGGACGGCGAGCATCCGCCCGTCCGTGAGGACCTCGGCGGCGCGCTCGATGCGCGCGTCGGGCGCCGCCACCCACAGCCGGGCGGCGTGGTCGCCGAGCGCGTCGCGGCCGCGCACGGGCACCTCGGTGAGCGGGTCCTCGTAGTGGACGTCGACCGCGCACAGCGCCGCGAACACGGCCCGATCGCGGCCGGTCATCGCGGCGGCGAACCCGTCTACGAGCCGCTCGACGCCCACCCTCTCACAGCCGCGCCCTGTCGGCCGGCCCGGACGCGAAGCGGGCGATGCCCTCCCACTGGGTCGAGGCGGTGGCGTGCAGGCGGCGCGGGATGCGCCCGGCGCGGCGGGCGCGCCGGCCGGCGGTCACGGCGTCGCGCATCGCCTCGGCCATCGCCACCGGGTCCTCGGCCTTCGAGATCGCGGTCGCGCAAAGCACCGCCGAGCAGCCCAGCTCCATCGCCAGGGCGGCGTCGCTGGCGGTGCCGATGCCGGCGTCGAGGATCACCGGCAGCGCGGTGTTCTCGCAGATCAACCTGATGTTGTACGGGTTGTTGATGCCCATGCCGGAGCCGATCGGCGACCCCAGCGGCATGATCGCGGCGCAGCCGACGTCCTCCAGGCGACGGGCGAGCACCGGGTCGTCGGTCGTGTACGGCAGGACGGTGAAGCCGTCGTCGACGAGCTGCTCGGCGGCGGCCAGCAGCTCGACCGCGTCGGGCAGCAGCGTGCGCTCGTCGCCGATCACCTCGAGCTTCACCCAGTCGGTCCCGAACGCCTCGCGCGCGAGCTGGGCGGTGAGCACCGCGTCGCGGGCGGTGAAGCAGCCGGCGGTGTTGGGCAGGAGCTGCACGCCCGCCTCCTCCAGCACGTCGACCAGCGAGCCGCGCGCGGAGGGGTCGATGCGGCGCAGCGCGACGGTGACGATCTCGGTGCCCGAGACGCGGATCGCCTCGGCGAGGGTCTCCAGGCGCGTGAACCCGCCGGTCCCGAGCAGCAGGCGCGAGGAGAACTCGCGTCCGCCGATGCAAAGCGTCTCGTCGCTCATCGCTCAGCCTCCTTGGACCGCGGTCAGGACCTCGACGCGGGCCCCCTCGGGGATCTCGGTGCCCTCCCACTCGCCGCGCGGGATCACCTCGGCGTCGATGGCGACCGCCACGCCGCGCTGCGGCGCGTCCAGCGCCTGCAGCAGCTCGGCGACGGTGATGCCGGCACGCAGGTCGTCGCGCTCCTGGCCGTTGACGACGATCACGCCGCCGCCCTCGCGAAGCGCTCGACGCCGAAGGGATGCCCGGGACGCTCTCCGCACAGCTCGGCGACGACCACTTCCGCGGTCGCCGGGGTGAGCAGGATCCCGTTGCGGAAGTGGCCGGTCGCCCACACGATCCTCGGGTTGCGCGGGTCGGCGCCGAGGATCGGGGCGTTGTCGGGGGTGCCGGGGCGCAGGCCCGCGAGCGTCTCCTCGACCTCCAGCTCGAGCACCCCGGGCAGGATGTCGGCGGCGTCGCGCAGCAGCTCGTGGAGGGCGAGCGCGGTGACGCTGGTGTCGAAGCCCCGTTCCTCCATCGTGGCTCCAAGGTAGTACCGACCGTCACCGCGCGGGACCAGGTAGCCGGGGGTCGGCAGCCACCAGCGCAGCACGGAGCCGCACAGGCCGGGCCCGTTCGGGTCGCGCAGGCGGATCGCCTGCCCCTTGACCGGCCGGACGGGGACGCCGTCGGCCAGCTCGGCGGACCAGGCGCCGGCGGCGATCACCACCCGCTCGGCGTCGAGCGCCGCGGGGTCGGCGACCGGGGTGCCGGGGCGCAGGTCGACCCCGCTGCGGCGGCAGGCCTCCACCAGCGCGGCCACGGCGCGGGCGGGCTCCACCGCGTTGTCCTCGGCGGCGTGGCAGGCAAGCCGGAGCGTGGGCGCCAGCGCCGACTCGCGGCGCCGCGCCTCGGAGCCCAGCATCCGCTCGACGCGCAGGCCGAGCCGCTCGCGCAGGTCGCGCTCGCGCTCGACGTGCTCGGCGCCGTCGCGGTCCAGGCCGATCATCAGCGCACCGGAGGCCAGGTAGCCGGGGTCGATGCCGGAGGCCTCCTTCAGCTCGGCGGCGAAGCCGGGCCACATGCGCGCGCTCTTGAGGTTGAACTCGAGCAGCTCGCGCTCCTGGGCGTCGGCCTCCGAGACGGGAGCGAGCATCCCGGCCGCGGCGGTGGTGGCGCCGCGCCCGAACTCGGGCTCGCGCTCGTAGACGACTACGTCCATGCCGCGCCGCCGCGCCTGCCAGGCGACGGCGAGGCCGATGATCCCCCCGCCGACGACCGCCACATCCGCCTGTCGCGTGCCCGCAGACATCCTGCGCGAGCGTAGCGCCGCGCGGGAGTTGCCACACTGGCCGCGATGTCGCTCGATGCCCGCCGCGCCCGGCTGCGAGAGGCGCGCCTGTACTTCGTCTCCGACGACCGTCCCGGCGGACGGCCGCTGGCCGACGTGCTGCGCGCCGCCCTGGCGGGCGGGGTCGACATGTTCCAGCTCCGGATGAAGGACGCGCCGGACGAGGCGATCCTGGCCGCCGCCGAGACGGCGCGCGCCCTCTGCGACGAGGCGGGCGCGCTGTTCATCCTCAACGACCGGCCGGACCTGGCGGTCGCCTGCGGCGCCGACGGCGTCCACACGGGCCAGGAGGACATGCCGCTGCAGCGGGCGCGCGAGCTGGCCGGCGACGAGCTGCTGGTCGGCCGCTCCACCCACTCGCCGGACGACATCGAGGCCGACCGCGCCGCCGACTGCCTCGGCGTCGGCCCGGTCCATGTGACCCCGACCAAGCCGGGGCGCCCGTCGGTGGGCCTGGAGCTGGTGCGCTGGGCGGCGGCGCACGCCGCCCAGCCGTGGTTCGCCATCGGCGGACTGAACCGCGATACCGTCCGGCCGGTGCTGGAGGCCGGGGCGACGCGCATCGCCGTCGTGCGTGCGATCGGCGAGGCGGAGGATCCCGAGCGCGCCGCCCGTGAGCTGCGCACCCTCCTGGAGAGCCATGCCTGACAAGCCCGACCCGTACGCACGCTCCCGCAAGCGCAACGAGCAGATCCGCTCCCGGCTCACGCCCCTGGCACCCGACGAGCGGCCGTGGCCGCTGGTGGTGGCGACGCTGGTCGCGGCGGCGCTCGCGCTGACCAACCTGGGCTTCTACCTAGCCGGCGCGGAGATCGACGGCGAACGTCCGGCGCCCGGCGGGATCATCTTCTTCTGCGGGTTGATGCTGCTGGCCGCCTGGGGGATGTGGACCAAGCGCTACTGGGCGGTGCTCGGCTTCCAGGCGCTGCTGGCGCTGATCGTCGTCGTCTTCTTCCTGTTCCTGCTGCGCGCCTCGACGCTGCTTGACGTCGTGATCTCGCTGGGGATCGCGGTCCCGGCGGGCTTCCTGTTCTGGAAGCTGATCCGCGTGCTGGCGCGGCTGCAGACGCCCGCCCCGCCCGAGCAGGGCGACGAGTAGGCCGCAGCGGCGGGGCAGCGAGGCGGCCGGGGCGGCCGGTGCCCGGTCGGGCGAGGCCGCCCGGCCCGAACGTAGGGCGCGACCTTACCTTCGGTACGCTGCAAGACCATGGCCGACTCGTTCGATTGCATCGTCATCGGCTCGGGCCCCGGCGGTTACGTCGCGGCGATCCGGGCGGCCCAGCTCGGGATGAAGACGGTGGTGATCGAACGGGACGACGTGGTCGGCGGCCGATGCCTGAACTACGCCTGCATCCCGGCGAAGGCGGTGCTGCGCAGCGCCGACCTGCTCTCCGAGGTGCGCGAGGCGGGCGACTTCGGGATCAAGGTCGGCGAGCCCACCGTCGACTTCGCCGCCGTCAACGACCGTCGCCGCCAGGTCATCAAGACGCTCACCGGCGGCGTCTCGGGCCTGTTCAAGAAGAACAGCATCGAGGTGGTCCGCGGCGAGGCGTCGCTGACCGCCGACGCCGACGTGAAGGTCGGCGACCAGGTCTACAAGGCGAGCAAGGCCGTGATCCTCGCCACCGGCTCGGTCCGCCAGCCGATCCCCGGCACCGACTTCGGCGGCCGCGTGATCGGCACCGAGGAGGCCTGGGCGCTGGACGAGCTGCCCAGGAAGCTGGCGGTCGTCGGCGCGGGCGCCTCGGGCAGCGAGATCGCCTCCGCCTACGCGCGCATGGGCGTCGAGGTGCAGCTCTTCGAGGGCCTCGATCGCGTGCTGCCGACCGAGGACGCCGACATCTCCAAGCTCGCGCTGCGCGGCTTCAAGAAGCAGGGCATCGACGTCCACACCTCGACCTTCGTCACCGACGTCGTCTCCCACGACGACAAGGTCACCTTCAAGTACGGGGACAACGAGGGCGAGGCCGACTGGCTGGTGATCGCCGCCGGCCGCCGCCCGGACGTCGACGCGCTCAACCTGGAGGAGGCCGGCGTCGAGGTCGACGAGAAGGGCCTCATCAAGGTCGACGGCCGGATGCGCACCACCAAGGACAAGGTGTACGCGATCGGCGACATCGTCCCCGGCCCGGCGCTGGCGCACAAGGCATCCGACGAGGGCGTGATCGCCGCCGAGGACGCCGCCGGCAAGGAGACCCACCCGATCAGCTACGTCGACATCCCGCGCGCGACGTTCTGCACCCCGAACGTCGGCTCGTTCGGCCTCACCGAGGAGCAGGCGCGCGAGGCCGGCCACGACGTGGTCGTCGGCAAGGTCCCGTACGGCGCGGTCGGCGCCGGCACCGTCTACGGCGACCGCACCGGCCTGATCAAGATCGTCGGCGACCGCAAGTACGGGGAGCTGCTGGGTGGCCACATCATCGGCACCCGCGCCACCGAGCTGATCCAGGAGCTGGTCAACGTCAAGCTGCTCGAGGGCGGCTATCCGGAGGTGGCGCGGATCATCCACGGCCACCCGACCCTGTCGGAGGGCGTGATGGAGGCCGCGCGCGCCGCCGACGGCTGGCTCATCCACGGCTGAGCCAATGGAGCTCGAGGTCACCCGCCACAAGGGCCCGGCGGACGAGCCGGCCGCCCAGGTGGGTGCCTTCTACCTGGACTTCGCCAGCCCGGAGGCCTACCTGGCCGCCGAGCGGGTGCTGCCGTGGGCCGCGGCGCGAGGCCTGATCGCCGAGTGGACGCCGATCCGCTCGCCGCGCGACTGGCATGCGTTCCGCTGCGCCGAGGAGGAGCAGGCGGCCCGCGAGCGGATCGAGCGCGCCGCCGCCGAGCGCGGGCTGCAGCCGCTCCGCTGGCCGCCGCGGTTCGACAGCGAGCTGGCGCTGCGCGCCGCCACCTACGCGAAGTCGATCGGCCGCGCGGTCGGGTTCTGCCTGGCGGCGTTCCGGCAGGCGTACGCGGGCGGCAACGACCTCGGCGACCGCGACATCGTGCTGATCGCCGCCGCCGCGTGCGAGATGCACCCACGCGCGGTGCTGCAGGCGCTGGAGCGCGACTCGGTGGCGCGCCAGCTCGAGCAGGCGACCGAGCTCGCCCGCGAGCGCGGGGTGCGCGACGTGCCGGCGCTGTGGCTGCCCGACGGCACGGTGCTGCACGGCGACGACGCGCTCGACGCGGCATGATCGCCGCCGCCGCGCGATGATCTGCATCAGGAGGGAGGTTGGGTGACCGCCCGCTCGCGCTACGAGATCAAGGTCACGGGCGACTCGATCGAGGTCGTCGACCTCGCCCAGGGCGAGGCGGTGCTGTTCTGGGACTGCACTCCGCGCCAGCGCCGGCGCATGCAGGAGGCGCTGATCGCCGACCTGGACCGCCTCTCGGCCGAGGACTTCCTCTACAAGTGGGCCGTGATCGAGCCCACCCACTTCGACTAGAAGGCCTCACCGGCGCCGGGGCGGGAGAATGCGCCCCATGAGCGATCCGGCGGATCAGGTCGAGGCCACCGGCGTCGAGCGGTCGACGGCCAAGGGCGACGTCACCGTCCACGAGCTGTCGCGCACCCAGCAGACGGTCGCGCGACGCGTGGCCGAGTCGAAGGCCACGGTGCCCGACATGACGCTCGGAGCCGAGGCGGACCTGGAGGCGTGCGCGCAGCACGTCGGCGCGGAGCTGGACCACGTCGACCTGGTGGTGAAGGCGGCGGCGCTGGCGCTGCGCGAGGTGCCGGAGGCAAACGCCTCGTTCCGCGACCACCGCCAGGAGCGCTACTCGCGGATCAACGTCGGCTTCTCGGTGTTCACCGACGACGAGCTGTGGGTGCCGACGCTGCACGACGCCGACGCCCGCCCGGTGAGGGAGCTGGCCGCCGAGCGACGCGAGCTGACGGAGAAGGTGCGCGCGGGGACGATCCGCGCGCCGGAGCTGGCGAACGCGACGTTCACGGTCGTCGACCTGTCGGAGCTCGGCGCGCGGCACGGGGCGTCGGTCGTGATCCCGCCGCAGGCGGGCATCCTCACGCTGGGCGCGCCGGAGCGGCGCGCCGTGGTGCGCGGCGACCAGGTGGTGGCGCGCACGGTCGCCGACCTGACGCTCACCTGCGACCACCGGATCCTCTACGGCCGGCCCGCGGCGCGGCTGCTTGCGAGGATCGTCGAGCTGCTCGCCGACCCGCCGGCGCTGCTGGGCTGACGACCCCGCCCGGCAAGCAACCCGCGACGTAACCCGCGACGTGCGTCTGTTTTCACCTGCTTGAGCAGGTGAAAACAGACGCACGAGGACCCGCCCACCGGCAGGCCCGCGACGTGCGTCTGTTTTCTCCCGCTGGAGCAGGTGAATCCAGACGCAGGACGACGGGCTGCCGGCTACCGGCTGATGTCGCCGGCGGCGAGCGGGCCGGCGGCGACGCGGTTGGGGCGCTGGTCGGGGTCGGCGCGGACGACCGGGCGGCCGTCGTCGAAGCGGACGAAGACGCAGTAGTCGCGCTCCGGGTCGGCGCCGGCGAAGCAGGTCCGCCACAGGCCGCCGCCCTGGTCCCAGACGTCGCGCATCGTCACCGGTCGGAACGCCGCCGGCGCGTGCGCCTCGGCGAAGCGACGGGCGCGCGCGACCGCCTCGCCGCGCTGTCGCTCGTGCGCCTGCTTGGCGGAGCGGTGCGCCATCCCGCCCGCAAGCAGCGCGAGCGTCAAGGCGAGCATCGCGGTCACCGCCGCGCGATCGGCGGCCACGTCGGACGGCAGATCCGCGCGGCGGCGGCGCAGCAGCCAGCCGAACGCCGGCCCGGCGACCGCCAACACCACCAGGTTGAGCACGCCGGCGACGAGCAGCGCACCGACCGGCTCGGCGTCGCCGCCTGTGAACGGCAGCCACGCCAGAAGCGCCCCGTCGACGACGGTCAGCAGGGCGAACGTCGGCCACTGCCACGCGCCGCGCCGCCGCCACCGCAGCCGCGCCCACCATCTGTCGAGCGCGTCGCCCATCGACCCCATCGTGGCAGGCCCGCCGAGGCCCGACCGACACGCTGACCGCCCGGTCGTGGCGCGCCCGTTCCCGGTGTGTCACGATCGGTGTCGTGGACGAGCTGTGGACGGTGGACCTCGGGCTGATGCCCTACCGCGAAGCCCACGCGCTCCAGCACCGGGTGCGCGAGGCGCGACAGGCGGACGTGATCCCCGACACCGTCCTGTTCGTCGAGCACCCTCCGGTGTACACGCGCGGGCGCCGCAGCGAGCCGGGCGAGCTGCCGTTCGGCGAGGACTGGTACGCCGAGCGCGGGATCGAGATCGTCCAGGTCGAGCGCGGCGGCAAGGTCACCTACCACGGCCCCGGCCAGCTCATCGCCTACCCGATCGTGCGCGTCGACGACGTGGTGCAGTTCGTCTCCGACCTGGAGCGCGCGATCGTGCTGGCGCTGGCCGACGAGGGGATCGAGAACGCCCGCGCGCGCAGCAACGAGGGGCGCGAGTTCGCCGGCGTGTGGGTCGACCAGCGCAAGATCGCCTCGATCGGCCTGCACATCTCGCACGGCGTGACGATGCACGGGCTGGCCGTCAACGTCACCAACGACCTGACCCCGTTCGAGTGGATCGTGCCCTGCGGCCTGGGCGGGGTGGCGATGACCTCGGTGGCCGCCGAGCTGGGCGAGGGCGCCGGCAACGTCGGCGTCCCGTGCCACCGCAAGCGGCTCGGCCACCGGCTGGCCGAGGTGCTCGGCCGCCGCCAGCGGCTGGTGCCGCCGGCGCGCCTGGAGCGCGTGATGCAAGAGGCCGCCGCGTCGGTCAACTGACGCGCGCGGCGGCGTCGCCCGCGGATCGGGGGCGCGATAGCCTGGGCGGCACATGGCCGCCGACTCGACGACGTCCCAGCGCGAGCACAAGACCCGGTCGCGCGCCAAGCCCGGGGGCATGGACGTCCTCAAGGTGCTGGGCCCGGACGTGCTGCCGATGCGGGCGCGCAAGCCGCCGTGGTTCAAGGTGCCGGCGCCGGGCGGACCGCGCTACCGCGAGCTGAAGGCGCGCCTCAAGGACGACAACCTGCACACCGTCTGCCAGGAGGCCGCCTGCCCGAACATCGGCGAGTGCTGGGAGCGCGGCACGGCGACGTTCATGATCCTCGGCGACACCTGCACGCGCCGCTGCGGGTTCTGCAACGTCAAGACCGGCAAGCCGACCTGGAACGACCCGCTGGAGCCGGCGCGCGTCGCCCGCCAGGTGGCGCGGATGGGCCTGCGCCACGCGGTCATCACCTCGGTCGACCGCGACGACCTGCCCGACAAGGGCGCCGGCGCGTTCGTCGGCGTGATCCGCCAGATCCGCCGCCAGGCGCCCAACTGCAAGGTCGAGGTGCTCACCCCCGACTTCCAGGGGCTGGACATGCCGCTCGCGAAGGTGATCCACGAGCGGCCGGACGTGTTCAACCACAACGTCGAGGTGGTGCCGCGCCTGTACCCGGTGGCGCGCCGCGGCTCGAAGTGGGAGCGCTCGCTGCGCGTGCTGCGCACCGCGAAGGAGATGGGCGGCGACGAGGTCGTCACCAAGTCGGGGTTGATGGTCGGCCTCGGCGAGAGCTTCGAGGAGATGGTGGACGCGCTCGGCCAGCTCCGCGAGAACCACGTCCAGGTGGTGACGATCGGCCAGTACCTGCGGCCGACGGAGCGCCACCTGCCGGTGGTGCGCTACTGGACGCCGGAGGAGTTCGACGCGCTGGCCGAGGAGGGCTACAAGCTCGGCTTCGACCACGTCGCCTCGGGGCCGCTGGTGCGCAGCTCGTACCACGCCGACGAGCACGTGCCGCAGGAGCAGCCGGGGACCGGCCCGCTCGCCGCCGCCCAGTAGCCTCTCCCGGGCGCGGTGATCCCGCTCAAGGACAACATCCCGACGACGCGCACGCCCGTCGTCACGATCGCGCTGATCGTCGCCAACGTCCTCCTGTACTTCCTGTGGCAGAAGGGCGGGATCCTCCAGGGGCCGCCGATCGACGAGACGGTGCGCTGGGGCTGGATCCCCTACGAGCTCAAGCACCCCGGCGAGCACTGCACGCTCGGCGCCTACGGCGACACGATCGCCTGCGGGAGCGAGGTGCAGGGGCAGCCGTCGGTGCTGGTGACGGCGTTCACGTCGATGTTCATGCACGGGTCCGTGCTGCACCTGGGCGGCAACATGCTGTTCCTGTGGATCTTCGGCAACAACGTCGAGGACAGCATGGGCCCGGTCCGGTTCATCGCCTTCTATCTGCTGGCGGGACTGGCGGCGGTGGCGCTGCAGACGGTGGCCGCGACCGGCGACAACGAGGCGGTGCCGATGGTGGGCGCCTCGGGCGCGGTGGCCGGGGTGCTGGGCGGCTACATCCTGCTGTATCCGCGCGCCCGGGTTCTGACCGTCATCTTCATCATCCTGTTCTTCACGATCATCGAGGTGCCGGCGGTCATCGTCCTCGGTCTGTGGTTCGTCCAGCAGGTGCTGTTCGGGATGTACGACCTGAGCGACCCGCTCGGCTCGGGCGGCGGCGTGGCGTACTTCGCCCACATCGGCGGGTTCCTGCTCGGGTTGCTGCTGATCCGGGCGTTCGCGACGCGGCGCAACCCCTACTACCTGCCGCGTCCGCGCGTCCCGCTGTACTGAGGGGCGTCGTGAGGCAACGGCTGGTCCTCGCCGCGGTCGCCCTGATCCTGGCGGTGCTGGTGATCAGCACGCTGTGGGTGGCGGTCGTCTACGGCCCGGACCTGCTGACGGTGCTCTCCCTGGCGGTGATCGCGGTGCTGTCGATCGGGATCTTCGGCGCCTTCGGAGGGCCGCAGCGATGAGGCGGCGGCTCGCGGCTCTGGTCGCGGTCGCTGCGACGGCAGCCGCCGGGTGCGGCGGGGCGACGACGGGGGCGCTGTCCGGCGAGCAGTCGGCGCGGGCGGATGCGCCGTCGGTGCGCCAGATCGCCAACGGCCCGGTGTCGACGGGCCGGACGGGGTCGTTCCGGGTCGCATTGGAGCGCTGGCCGGATCCGGTGCGGCTGCGCTTCAAGCGTCCGCCGCGGGCGGGGCTGCTGTTCGACCTGGACAGCGGGAAGGTGCTGTGGCGCCACAACCCGACGCGGGTGCTGCCGATCGCCAGCCTGACCAAGATGATGACCGCGCTGGTGGTGGTGGACCGGCTGCCGGAGGGCGCGCGGGTGAAGGTGACCGACGAGGCGCTCTCCTACACGGGCTCCGGGGTGGGCGTGCTTCCGCGCGGCAAGCGGGTGGGCGTGTCGGCCATGTTGCACGGGTTGATGCTCGTCTCGGGCAACGACACGGCCATCGCGCTGGCGCAGCGGGCGGCGGGCAGCCAGCGGCGGTTCGTGGCGCGGATGAACGAGCGGGCGCGGGAGATGCGGCTGGCGTGCACGCGGTTCGCCTCCCCGAGCGGGATCGTGGACGAGGGCAACCACTCGTGCGCGGCGGACCTGGCGGTGCTCGCGCGGGCGGTGCTGGACGAGCCGCGGCTGGCGCGGATCGTGCGACGTCGGCAGGCGGTGCTGCCGTTCCCGATCGAGGGCGGGCGGCTTTACCTGAACAACAGCAACCCGCTGCTGCGCGAGCGCTACCCGGGGACGATCGGGATCAAGACGGGCTTCACCGACAAGGCGGGCCGTTGCCTGGTGGCCGCGGTGGAGCGCGGTGGACGCCGGCTCGGCGTGGTGCTGCTGCACTCGCCGGATCCCGGCCGCCAGGCCAAGCAGCTCTTCGAGCGCGGCTTCCGCGTGCGGCGCTGAGGCCACACGCGACCCCTCCCTCCCCGGATCCTGTCGAGTTGGCCGTGTGCCGGCAGGGCTAACTCGACACGATCCCGGCGGGGCACGGTCAACTCGACAGGATTACGCGACGCACCATGTTCTAGGCCTATGTGACTTGGCTCACTCGGCGATCCGGTGAGCCGCTTTGCCCTTTTCCTGGGCGAGGGGTGCTGGTACGGTCGCGCGGTCGGCCGCCGGCGACGGCGGGAAAGAAGGTGTTGGTGAGGGTCGAGGCGGCGTCTTGAAGTGCACGTCCTTGCTCGAGCGGCACCCGAAGGATCGGAGCGGGGATATGCCCACCGGAGTTGTGAAGTGGTTCAGCGACGAGAAGGGGTTCGGGTTCATCACGCCCGATGACCCCGGCAAGGACCTCTTCGTCCACCACTCGGACATCATCGCTGAGGGCTTCAGGACGCTCGCCGAAGGCGCCCGGGTCGAGTTCGACACCGAGAACGGCGCCAAGGGCCCGAAGGCCGTAAGCGTGCGCACGATCTAGTCGTCACGTGCCCCGGCGGGGTTCCGGCCCCGCCGGGGCGCACGACCGTCCGGGTTGCGGCGCTCCAGCAACCGGATCCGGACGGTCGTCGGTGAGGTGGGCTCCCTCCGCGCGAAGCGACCGCCCCGAGAACGCGAAACCCCGGCGGGACGCGCCGGGGTCTTCAGTGGAGCCAGACGGATTCGAACCGACGACCTCCTGCTTGCAAAGCAGGCGCTCTCCCAACTGAGCTATGGCCCCAGGGCCTCAAATGCTAGCTCGCCGATCCGCGCCTGCGAAGGGCGCGAGAAAGCGCGAGCGCGCCGTCCGGCACCGCCGTCCGACGCGCCCGCGAGCGTCCTTCGCGCCCTCGCACGAGGGCGTGCGCGCCGTGCTGTTCCCCGTTGCAGGCGCGCTGCCTGTGTCGGCGATCGTTTCGGCCCGTTCGCGGGGCGTCTTGAACGCCCGGCTACGGGACTGGACGTCTGATCGGCCCGGCTAGAAGTCGAAGTCGCGCGGCGGCTTCTGCTCGAACCAGAGCCGGTCGTGCTCCGGCGTGTCCTGCAGGAAGTCCGGCGTCTCCTCGAGGACGTCCGCCGGCTCGGACGGCTGCTCCGGCTGCGGGTCGTGCGCGCCGCCCATCGCCTCCTGCAGCTCCTCGCGGGTGAACTCGCGCGTGGGCTGGTGGGCGAGCGGGTCGCCGTGCGGCGGTGTGACGTCGTGAGGGTCGGGCACGGCGTGCTCGCCGGGATGCACGTGCGGGTCGGGCGACGGATGCAGCGGCTCGTCGGCCGGCGGCACGGGCGGCTCGTCAGCGTGCTGACGAGCGCCGAGGTCGGCGGGCGCAGCGGGCTCCTCGTGGCGCTGCACGGGCGGCTCGGCGTAGTGGTCGACGGCCGGACGCTCCGCATCGCCCGTGTCGAGGGAGGCGTAGGCCTCACCGGGCTGCTCGAGGCCGACGTCGGCCGCACCGTGCGCCACCGCGCCGGCGTGGGCGTCCCGCTGCGGCGCGAGCGGCTCGTCGCGGCGCACCGGCCCGAACGCCTCGGCCTCCAGGCGCCGGATCTCCTCGGGATCGGCGCCGCGCCGACGCTTGAGCTCGAGGTGCTCGCGGATCGCGTCCTCCAACAGGCCCATGGGCGTAGCGTAACGAGCGGTCTAGCCGAACCGGCCGGGGCGGCGGCCCGACGGTCAGACTGCGCGCATCGTCCGGTTCTTTCCCTTCCGCTTGGCGCGGTAGAGCGCGTCGTCGGCGGCGCTGAAGAGCCCGCTCACCTCGGTCGCGTTGCCGGGCAGCGAGGCGACGCCGAAGCTGGCGGTGACGCGCAGGGTGCCGCCGTCTTCGTCGCGGGCGATCGGGATCCTCAGCTCGGCGATGGCCTCGCGGATGCGCTCGGCCAGGTTGTAGGCGCCTTCGATGTCGGTCCCGGGCAGGATGAGCGCGAACTCCTCGCCGCCGTAGCGGGCGGGCAGGTCGATCTCGCGGGACAGCTCGCGCAGCACCGAGGTGACCTCGCGCAGGACCGCGTCGCCCTGCTGATGGCCGTACTCGTCGTTGATGCTCTTGAAGTCGTCGATGTCGAGCAGGATGAGCGCGAAGGAGTGGGAGAAGCGCTTGGCGCGCTCGACCTCGGCGGAGAGCGCCTCGTCGAAGCGGCGCCGGTTGGCGAGGCCGGTGAGCTCGTCGGTGACCGCCTGGCGCTCGATCGCTCTGTGCAGGGCGGCGTTCTCGACAGAGACGGCGGCCTGTCTCGCGAGGTACTCGAACAGCTCGCGCTCGGCGTCGGTGAACGGCCGCTTGCCGCGCCAGATGGTGATGAGGCCGGTGAGGTCGTCGGCGGCCTCGCCGGCGGCGGGGCCGGCGCGCAGCGGATGGGACAGCGCGTAGGCCTCGTCGACCTCGGCGGCTGCGGGCTCGCCGGTGGTGAGCACCCGGCCTTCCACGCGCGTAACGGCGGGGGTGCGCTCCTCGGGCTCGCCGAGGTGGGCGACGCGGACGAGCTCGGGCGGCCCTTCGTCGGGGAGGAGCCGCGCCTGGCCGCCGTCGGCCTCGACGGCGTCGACGGCGGTCTGCACGACGATCTCCAACAGGCCGATGCGGTCCAGGTTGGAGGCGAACGTCTCGCCGATGCGCCGCAGCGACATCTGCAGCCGGGCGCGCTCGCGGGCGAGCTCATCGAGCCGCTGCTGGAGCTGGCCGGCCATGTTGTTGAACTCTTGGCCGAGCTGGGCGAACTCGTCGCTGCCGCGGGTGCGGATGCGGGTGGAGAGGTCGCCGGAGCCGATGCGGCGGGCGGCGGCGAGCACGGTTGCCATCTCGCCCTGCAGGGCGCGGGAGACGACGTAGGCGGCGATGACGGCGAACAGGAAGAACCCGGCGATGATGAGCGCGGCGACGAGGCGGCCGTGGCTGATGGCGTCGGCGGTGCGGGCCTCGGGCTCGAGCAGGGTGACGCGGATCTCGACGCCGCCGACGCCCCCGGTGCGGAAGGTGGCGACCCGGTAGCGGCGGCCGGCGACGGTGGCGGCGCCGGTGTCGGGGAGGGTGGCTCCGTCCGCGCCGCGCAGGGTGGTGGCGAGCGTGCGGCCTTCGCGTTCGATGACCACGTCCATGGAGGTGACGCGGCGTACGAGGCGCGCGTAGCGGACGGGGTCGGTGGCGGAGACGAGGAGGAGCCCGATGTCGCGGCCGCGGTCGCGGAGGCGACGGGAGGCGGGGAAGGTAGCGTTGCGGTCGCCGATGTCGGCTGCGACCTGCCCCTCGCGCTCGAGGACGATCCGCTCGGCGCCGGAGGTGCGCAGGGCGAGCCGGGCGACGGCCTGGACGCGCCGGTCGTCGGCGGAGCGCAGCGCGGCGGCGAGCTCGGCGAGGCGGCCGATGCGCTCGGCGATCCGGGCCGCCTTGGCGCGCTCGCCGTCCATGAGCTGGATGGCGGATTCCTGGCGCGCGGCGAGCCGCGCGTCCGCCTGGCCCTTCTCGGCTTCGTCGATTAAGGCGAAGATGACGATCCCGACGGCGATCGTCGGCAGCACGACGACCAGCACGAAGAAGAGCCGTAGACGAGAGCGAAAGCTGGAGAAGCGGTCCCGAAGACCACCGACACGGCCGCGAGCGGGCATCCACCGAGCCTGCCTACCCAGCGCGCGGCGCGCGCCAGCACCCATTGGCCCAGCGTCGGTGGGCTACAATCGCCGCTACCCGTGGGGCTATAGCTCAGCTGGGAGAGCGCCTGGATCGCACCCAGGAGGTCGCCGGTTCGAGTCCGGCTAGCTCCATCGCGAGGGATCTCTCAAGGACGCCCTCGCGCCCGCATCCGCGGCGCCCTTGCGCGGCCGGGCGGCGCCGAGGGTGCGACTGCCCCCTTCCCTGCAGGGCGCCGCCCGCCGACCTCGGGCCGCACTACGACGAGCTCGCCGGGTGCGTGCTCGAGCAGCCAGGCGATGTCGTCCGGGGGGAAGCCGTCGCTGCGGCTGGTCTGAGCCGGAACCACGATGCGGTCGAAGCGCTCGTGCTCCATCGGCCAGCTCCAGCACACGCTCGTTGAACTGCAGCCAGGACAGCTCGCGGTTCGTGTAGAGGTCCGGCGAGTCGAGCGCCGGCGCCGGGGTCGGGGCGCTGAGCGCCTCCATCAGCCCGGGCGGGCGCCGCCGCGCCGGGTCGCGTCCCGCTTGCCGCGGCACGGGAACGCCGAGGACGGCGCGCGGCCGGGCCGCCTGCTCGAGTCGGCCAGCGGGCCCAGCAAGGCCCGTGCCGGGCAGGGCGAGGCGCGGCCGCTCCGCCCCGGCGAGCTGGCGCTGACCTGGGGCAGCCGCACCTCCTCAGCGGGCTCGGCGACGAGCGCGGGCATCGCCTTGCCGCCGCTGTCGGCCGCGGGCGCCGGTCATGCGCCGGGCCGAGGGACGAGCTCGGGATGCGAGGCGTCCTCGAACTCCCGGAACAGGCCGGTGACGAGGAAGGCGGTCTGCTCGCCGATGTCCACCGCGTTGTCGCCGATCCGCTCGACGCAGCGCGCGACCAGCATCATGTGCATCGCCCACTCGCGACGGTCGGCCTCATCGCCGACCTCGAGCGCGAGGCGGAAGACCTCGCGGTTGAGCCGGTCGATCTCGTCGTCCTGGCGCACCAGGTCCTGGGCCAGCTCCACGTCGCGCCGCGCGAAGGCCTGCTTCGCCTGCACGATCTGCGCGCGCGCCTGCTCGCCCATGCGCTGGATGTGGGCCAGGATGCGCTCGTCGGTGGGCGGCTCATGGCCCGCGAGCGGGACGAGCTTCGCCATGTTGACGCACTGGTCCCCCATCCGCTCGACGTTCTTCATCACGTGCAGCACGGCGGCCACGAGCCGCAGGTCGCCCGCCACCGGCGCCTGCCGGGCGAGCAGCGACAGCACCCCCTGATGCACCTCGAGGTAGCGGCCGTCGATGCGATCGTCGTCGGAGATCACCATCGCCGCCAGCTCCACGTCCTGGTGCTGGACCGTCTCGAGCGCGCGGTCGAGCGCCTCGACGACCATCTCGAGGCCTCCGAGTGCCTGCTGCTCGAGGGCCGCCAGCTCCTCCTGGAAGTGGGTGCGGGTCACCCGACCTTCCCCGTCACGTAGGCCTCGGTGCGCTCGTCCGAGGGGTCGGTGAAGATCCTCTCGGTCGCGCCGATCTCCACCATCACGCCGACGCGCTCGTCCGTGACCGTGAAGAACGCGGTGCGGTCCGAGACGCGCGCCGCCTGCTGCATGTTGTGGGTGACGATCACGATCGAGTAGTCGTCCCTCAGGTCGAGCATCAGGTCCTCGATCTTGCCCGTCGAGATCGGGTCGAGCGCCGAGCAGGGCTCGTCCATCAGGATCACGTCGGGCTCGACGGCCAGGCAGCGGGCGATGCAGAGGCGCTGCTGCTGGCCGCCGGACAGCCCGAAGGCGTTCGTCCTGAGGCGATCCTTGACCTCGTCCCAGAGCGCGGCGTGCGTGAGCGCGCGCTCCACGATCTCGTCCATGTCCCCCTTCATGCCGAGCACGCGCGGGCCGAAGGCGACGTTGTCGTAGATCGACTTGGGGAAGGGGTTCGGCTTCTGGAAGACCATCCCGATGCGCTTGCGCACCTCCACCGCGTCGACCTCCGGGGCGTAGATGTCCTGGCCGTGGTAGGCGACGCGGCCGCTCACCGTCGCCTGCGGGATCAGGTCGTTCATGCGGTTGAGGCAGCGCAGCAGCGTCGACTTGCCGCACCCCGACGGGCCGATCAGCGCGGTGATCTCGTTGCGGTTGATGTCGAAGCTGATGTCGCGCACCGCCAGCTTCGAGCCGTAGGCGACCGCTACGTCGCGCAGTTCGAACACCGGCTCGCGTGGCGCGGCCGGCTGCGCCCGGGCGGGCCGCGGCGTCGGCGCCGGCCGCGGCTCGCGGATGCCGAGCGGGGGCCGCAGCCCGGCCTGCTCCTGCCCGTCCTTCGATTCGGTCATCGGCTGATCCACCTTCGGTCACCTACCACTTCTGCTCGTAGCGATTCCGCAGCCAGATGGCGGCGCTGTTCATGAGCAGCAGCAGGATCATCAGCAGCAGGATCCCGGCTGCCGCCAGCGGCCGGTAGTCGTTGACGTCGTTGGAGGCGCGCGAGATCCAGTCGAAGATCTGGATCGGGAGCGCAGTGAACTGCGAGTCGAGGCCGGAGGGATTGAAGGTGATCACGGTGGCCGCCCCGACCACGATCAGCGGCGCGGTCTCGCCGATCGCCCGCGACAGCGCCAGGATCACGCCGGTGGCGATCCCGGGGATGGCCGCGGGCAGCACCTGGCGCCAGACGGTCTGCCACTGGGTCGCGCCGAGCGCGAGCGAGCCCTCGCGGATCGAGGGCGGCACGGCACGGATCGCCTCGCGGGCGGCGATGATCACGACCGGCAGCACGAGCAGGCCGAGCGTGAGGCCGCCGGCGAGCACGGTGTTGCCGAGCGACAGCGGGCCGCGCACGAGGAACGCCAGGCCGAGGATGCCGTAGACGACCGAGGGGACCGACGCGAGGTTCTGGATGTTGACCTCGATCAGGCGGTTCCACCAGCGCGACTGGTCGGCGAACTCCTCGAGGTAGACGGCGGTCGCGACGCCCACCGGGACGATGAAGACGATGCAGATCCCCATCAGCCAGACGGTGCCCCAGAGCGCCGCCTCGGCGCCGGCCTTGTCGGCGTCGATCGACGTGAAGCTCGTCAGGAAGCCGAGGTCGAGGTGGCCGACGCCGTCCCTCACGACGTCATAGAGCAGCACCCCCAGCAGCAGGAAGGAGAGGCCGAGGCAGGCGAGCAGCACCAGCCTGAAGCCGAGGTCCTGGGCGCGGCGAGCGACTGGGCGGCGGCCGATCATTCGTACACCTGCCGGAAGCGCCGCACGAAGCGGATCGAGATCAGGTTCATGACCAGCGTGAGCACGAACAGCAGCGTGCCCACGGCGAAGATCGTCTTGTACTCGATGCTCCCGGTCGGGATGTCGCCCTTCGCGGTGGCGCCGATGAACGAGGCCAGCGTGTAGTGCGGGTCGCGCGGGTCGAGGCTGTTGCTGGCTATCTGCCCGGCCGCGATCAGCACGATCATCGTCTCGCCGATCGCACGCGAGACGCCGAGGATCACGCCCGCGACGATGCCCGACAGCGCCGCCGGGAAGACCACCCGCAGCGAGACCTGCAGCCTCGAGGCGCCGAGCCCGAACGCCCCCTCGCGCAGCGACTGCGGCACCGCCGACATCGCGTCCTCGGAGACGGAGGCGACCGTGGGGACGATCATGAAGCCCATCACGATCCCGGCTGCGAGCGCGTTGAAGATGCTCACCTCAACGCCGAGCAGGCCCTGCAGGATCTCCGGCGTGAAGAAGGTGAGCGCGAAGTAGCCGAAGACGATCGTCGGCACGCCGGCGAGGACCTCGAGCACGGGCTTGATCGTCCTGCGCACGCCCGGCCGCGCGTACTCGCTCAGGTAGATCGCCGCGCCCAGCCCGAGCGGCGTCGCGACGACCATGGCGACCGCCGTCGTCAGCAGGGTGCCGACGACGAGCGGCCGCACGCCGAAGCTCGGCGGCTCGAACAGCGGCGACCACTTCGCCTGCGACAGGAACTCCCAGACGCCGACGCTGCCGAAGAAGTCGACCGTCTCGCGCAGCAGCGCGACCACGATGCCGGTCGTGGTCAGCACCGAGAGCAGCGCCGCCAGGACGAGCAGCGCCTTGATCAGCTGCTCGCCCCAGCGGCGGCGAGCCGGCCCCAGCGTGGGGACGGCTCGCGCACCGGCGGCGGTCGTGGAGGCGGCCTCCATCAGCCGGCCTGCTGCTCCGCGACCCTGAGCTGCTGCTTGCCCTCGTCGGCCTGCTCCCGCGTCATCGGCACGACCTGGGCGGCGTCGGCGATGGACTCGTAGCTTTCGAGCACGTACTCCATGAAGGCCTTCACCTCGGGCCGCGCCAGCGACTTCTCGTTCGGGTACATGAACAGCGGGCGCGACAGCGGCTTGTAGTCGCCGCTCTGGATCGTCTCCTTGGAGGGCTTGACGCAGCTCGACTCGCTCGCGCCGACGCCGACCAGGTTCAGCTTGTCCTGGTTCTGCTCGTAGTACGAGAAGCCGAAGTAGCCGAGCCCGCCCTCGGAGCCCGTGATGCCCTGGACGAGCACGTTGTCGTCCTCGGAGGGCTGGTAGTCCTCGCGCGAGACGCCCTCCTCGCCGTTGATCTGCTCGGTGAAGAAGTCGAACGTGCCGGAGTCGGTGCCCGGCCCGAACAGCTCGAGCCTGGTCGACGGCAGCTTCGGGTCGATCTCGCTCAGGCTCTTCACCTTGGAGCCCCTGTTCCAGAGCCGCTTCAGCTGCGGGACCGTGAGGCAGTCGACCGCGAGGCTCTTGTTCGTGACGACCGCGATGCCGTCGTTGGCGACCCGCACCTCGGCGTACCGGATCCCGTTCTTCTTGCAGATCGGCGCCTCCTCATCCGGCTTGATCGGGCGGGAGGCGTTCGAGATGTCGGTCTCGCCGGCGCAGAACTTCTCGAAGCCACCGCCGGTCCCGGAGGTGCCGATCGTGATCTTCACGTTGGGATTCCGGCCCTCGAACTCCTCGGCCGCCGCCTGGGCGAACGGCGCGACGGTGCTGGAGCCGTCGATCTTGATGGTCCCGGACAGCTCGCCGCCGCCGCCACCGCCGCCACCGCCGCCTGACTCGTCGTCGCTGCTGCCACAGGCGGCCGCACCCAGCGCGAGCGCGCCGCACGCGGCGAGCGCGAGCAGCTTCCTCATGGGAATCGTCTCCTTGTGGTCGGTCATGTCGGCGCGGACGCTGGCACGGAGCCGGGGGTGAGTCTGTTACCGACCTGTGCCCCGCTTGTGAAAAGGGTGTGAATGGCGAGGCGACCTGGGCGGCGGGGCGCGGACTCAGCCGTCGGCCGAGAGCCGGTAGCCGAAGCCGAAGTGGGTGTGGATGAAGGTGCGGCCCGGCAGCGCGTCGCGCAGCTTCTGGCGCAGCTTGCCGACGTAGACGTCGACGGAGCGGTCCGACTTGCGGTAGGGCTCGCCCCAGACGACGCGGTGCAGCTCCTCGCGCGAGACGACGCGATCGCGGCGCTCGGCCAGCGCGGTCAGCAGCTGGAGCTCGCGGGCGGTCAGATGCAGGGGACGACCGCCGGCCAGGGCGGTCAGCTCGGCGGGGCGGATCTCGAGCTCGCCGAGCCGCAGGACGTCCGGGTGCGTGGCTGCCTCCACCGCACCCGAGGCTCCCAGCCTCGTGCCGAATGTCCGTTACCTCGCGGTTGCCCGCCTGTGAAAAAGCTGTGAAGCCGGCTGGTCGCGAGCGGTGGCTTGCGTAGACTCGGCGGCGATGGGCGACCTGAGGCTCGCCATCCTCGACTCCGATTCGGGGTTCGTCCGCGTGCTGGTGAAGCGGGCGGAGGATCTCGGCTGGCATTACCGGCGCCTCGAGGTCGCTCCGCGCAGCGACGACCTCGTGGCGATGCGCGTCAATGCGCTCGTGGTCGACCTCGCGTTGCTCGGGCCGGGCGCCTGGGACTTCCTCGAGCGGGTCTCGCTGGCGCTGCCGGGGCTCGGGATCGTGGTCTGCACCGGCCGCTCCTCGGTCTCGCAGCGCGTGCGCGGCCTGCGCCTCGGCGCCGACGACTGGATCACCAAGCCCTGCCATCCGGAGGAGGTGCTGGCGCGGGTCGAGGCGGTCGTGCGCCGGCGCCGGCAGACCTCGAGCCGCGCCGAGCGCGAGCCGCTCTTGGCCGGCGAGCTAGAGATCCGCGCCGACCAGTTCCAGGCCTTCGTGCGCGGGGCGAGCGTCGATCTGACGCGGCGGGAGTTCGAGGTGCTCGAGCTGCTGGCCCGGAGTCGCGGCACGGTGCTCCAGCGCGAGGAGATCTACCAGGCCGTCTGGGGCTACGCGATGGTGCACGGCGACCGCTCGGTCGACGTGTTCGTGCGCAAGGTGCGCCAGAAGCTCGAGCGAGCCTCGCCGGCCTGGAGATACATCCACACCCACTTCGGCGTCGGCTACCGCTTCGAGCCCGAGCGCGCCGACGGCGCGGGCGAGGAGCCGCTCGGCGCCGGCGCCGACCTGCCCGCAGCCGCGCAGCCAGGCGGCGAGCCGCCCGGGCGCGGAGCGGGGCCGCTGCGCGCGGCGGGCGACGGCGGGCCCGCGCCCGAGGGGCCCCCTGCGCTCGAGGGCAGCCCGGCGGAGCCGCGCGAGCGGGAGCTCGAGGCACTCGCCTGTGGCTAGCGGCGCGGCGCCGGCGGCCGCAGGGGGGCGCGGCCGGTGCGCGCGCCCCGCGCTCGGGACCGCGACGCGCTGACCCCCGCGGCGTGAGGTACGGGACAGCGGCCCTCAGCGAGCGCTCGAGCGGGCCTCGAGCTCGCCGACGAGCGCTCTGACCTCGCTGCCGACGCGAGTCGCCTCGCGCAGCCCGGCCAGCCGCGCGCCGAGCAGCTCGCTCGCCACGACGGTGTAGCTGGCACCGAGATCGAGGGGCCCGTCGGGCCCGGACCAGCGCAGCTGCGGGTGACTGGAGCGCAGCGCGAGCAGGTCCGCGCCGGCCATGCGCCCGACGAGCAGCGGGTGGTCGAGGGCCTGGGCCTCGAACGCCTCGGCGTAGCTGACCGGCCCCGCCGCGATGTCGGCCCGCAGGCTGCTGGGGCTCGCGAGCGCGACATCGGCGCCGGTGGCACGCCGCTGGCCGTCGGCGACGAGCGCGAGCAGCTCGCCGCCCGCGCGCGTGAGCGGCGTCTCGGCGAAGCCCACGATCCGCTCGCCCAGCGGCGCGACCCGGCGCGCGTAGCGCGCCACGAGGGCCGCGACGCCGGGGTCAGGCGCAAGCTCGTCGTGGCGCGTGAGCGGCAGGGCGGCCGACACGTCGACGACGTCGCCGGAGCGGCGGTCGATCGTCATGTCCACGCGGTCGTAGGCGATCCCGTACGAGTACGCCTCGACGACCGGCACGCTCCCGTGGCCACTGCGCCGCGGCACCCGCACGTTCAGCCCCGAGTGGCTGTGGCCCGCGACGACGAGGTCGACCTCGTCGTCCATCTGGGCCGCCTCCTCGAGCACCGGCCCGTCGGGTTCGCGGCCGTTGAGGCCCGTCTGCGACCGGGCGCCCTCGTGGGCGAGCACGACGATCGCGCGGACTCCCCTGCGCGCCAGCAGCGGGACCCAGCGGTTGACAGACTCCGAGATGTCGCCGAAGCGGAAGCTCGCGGCGTGGCGGGGCAGGAGCCAGCGCGGCGTTGCAGGGGTGGTGACGCCGATGAACCCGACCCGCACGCCCGCCCGCTCCACGACCGCGATCGGCGGCAGCAGCAGCCGGCCATCGCGTCCGAAGGTGTTCGCCGCGATCACCGGGAAGCGGGTGCCCTCGAAGCCGTCCCCGCCGCGGAGCAGCCGCATCAGCTCGCGCCCGCCCGCGTCGAACTCGTGGTTGCCGAGGGTGCCGACGTCGAAGCCGAGCCGATTCGCCACCTCGACGGTCGGCTGGTCGCGGAAGTGGGCGGAGATCAGCGGCGAGGCGCCGACCATGTCGCCGGCGTGCACGCGGATCGTCCGTCCCGGGACCGCCGCGGCGTCGAGGTGCGCCTTCAGCCAGGCGGCGCCGCCCAGCCCGCGGCGGGGCGGCTCGAGATGGCCGTGGAAGTCGTTGACGCCGAGCAGGCGGAGCGTCACCCGCCCGCGCGCAGCCGCGGAGTCCGGCACCGGCGCCTCCGCCGGCGCGCCGAGGCCGGACAGCGCGGCGAGCAGCACCACACCGAAGGGGACGGCGCCGGTCAGGTAGCTCGCGCTGCGCCGCGTCATGTCCGGAACGGTCCCGTGACCTCGTAGATCGCGCCCGGCCCGGGCTCCGCGCCGCCGGCTCCGCCGGCGCGCTGGGAGGCGAAGAACATCCGTCGCCCGCTCGGGTCGAAGGTGACCCCGGTCAGCTCGGAGCCGCGATGCTCCGGCCCTGTCGCGGAGAGGAAGCGGGCGACGCGCCCGCGCCGGTCCATGACGCCGATGTCGATCTCCTCGGTGGCTAGGTCCTCGCAGACGAAGACCTCCCCCGCCCGGTTGGCAGTCAGCTGGTCCACGCGCAGGAGCGGCGCGGAGGGCGAGGCAAGCCCGTCGTAGACGACGCGCATCTGCTCGCGGCGGGTGTCGTACGCGTGCACGCGACTGTCCCCCGTCGTGGCGACGTAGACCGTGCCGCCGTCGTGCCAGATGCCCTCGCCGCGCTTCAGCACCAGGCTGCCTGGCACCTGGCGCCGCAGCGGGGCGCGGCGCGCGGAGGGGTCGGGCACGCGCTCCCAGCGGATCCGTCCGCCGCCGGCGGGGACTGCGATCTCCAGCAGGCCGTCCGCGAGGTCCGGCCAGCGCCGCGGGGTGTAGCGGTAGAAGCAGCCGTCGATCAGGTCCTCGGTCAGGTAGACGCGGCGTCCGTGCGGGTCGACGGCAGCGGCCTCGTGCTTGAAGACCCCCATCGCGGGCAGGCTGCGCGCCTGGCGCCGGCCGGTCGGATCGCACTCCCAGACGAGCCCGTCCTCGGTCTCCTCGCATGACAGCCAGGTGCCCCAGGGCGTCCCGCCGCCCGAGCAGTTCTGCGTCGTGCCCGCCAGGATGCGGTAGGCGTCCTCGATGCGGCCGTCGGCGCCGAACCGGATCGCCGACGCGCCGCCGGCGAGCGTCTCGGAGTTGGAGACGAGGATGAAGCCGCCGCCGGCCAGCGGGAAGGTGGCGCTGCCGTCGGAGGCCAGGTGCCAGCGGTAGCCGGTGCCCGGGACGGGCTCGCCGCCGCGGGCGATCACGCGCGCGCGGAAGCCGTCCGGGAGCCGCAGGCCGTGCGCGTCGGGGGCGCGCCGCGGCCCATATCCGATCGCGGGCGAGCGGCGCGGGGCGCTCGCCGAGCCGAGCAGCTCCGACCAGAAGCCGGCGCCCAGCCCCGCCACGGCGACGCCTCCCACGCCCGCCACGAGCAGCTCGCGACGGGTCGCCGCCATCAGGCGGCCGCCGCCGCGGCGAGCCGCGAGCCGGCTGCCCGCCTGCGCGGTGGCGCGACGGGCGCTACGCCAGGCTCTGCGCGGCCGTCGCGCTCCGGCAGGCGGCGGCGGGGTCGATCGGCGCTCGTCATCGCGGGCAAGCATCGGCGCCCGCGGGCGGCTTGCGGTGACGCGGAGGTGAACGCGGTGTTGTCTCGCGGTGAACGACCGCCGCGCTGGGCCGGGAGTTGCGCCCGGGAGCGCCTGGCGCCCGCCCGGGGCAGCGGCGCCGCAGCTTGCGGCAGGGGACGTACCATGCAGCGCATGTGCGCGCAGTGCATGTCGACCGCCACGACCGCAGGAGGTCGCCGGTTCGAGTCCGGCTAGCTCCATCAGCAACCCCGGCAGATCTCTGTCGGGGTTTCTTGTTCTTGGGATCGAGAGCCTGGCAGGGCGCGGCGTGCCCCGCCGGCACCCCCTTCTCCCACGCTCGCTGTGGGAAACTGCGCGGCGATGGACGTGCCGACCCGTCCCGGTGATGTGCTGGCGCAGCCGACGCGTGCGCGCCTGTTCGGGCTGCTCAGCGAGCTGAGGCGGCCGGCGGGGACCGAGGAGCTCGCCAAGCGGCTCGGGCTGCATCCCAACGGCGTCCGCCTCCACCTCGAGCGGATGCGGAAGGCGGGCCTCGTCGTCCGCGAGCGGGAGCGCATCCAGCGGGGTCGGCCGCGCGACATGTGGTCCGTCGCCCCCGACGCCCGGCCCGCCGGGCACGCGCCCACCGCCTACGACGACCTCGCCCTCTGGCTCGCGCGCGTCGTGAGCAAGGGCGGGCGCGGAGCGCGCGGCGTCGAGGAGGCCGGGCGGCAGATCGGGCACGAGCTGATCAGCGCCGACGGCGCGGTCCGCTCACCCGAGCGGCGCCTGCACTCCACGCTCGCCGCCATGGGCTTCCAGCCGCAGCGGATCGTCGAAGGCGACCGGCTCACCTACCGGCTCTGCAACTGCCCCTACCGGGACGTCGCGCGCAGGGACCGGCCCGTCGTGTGCGGCCTGCACCGCGGCATCACCCAAGGCCTGATCGACGCGGTCTCCCCCGGGACCAAGCTCGTGAACTTCGTCGCCAACGACCCCGACGCGGCCGGCTGCCTCGTCGAGCTGCGCGGGCCGCTCGCCGCCGAGGCGGCCGCCGCCGGCGCCGCCGCACCCGCCGCGGCGACGCCGTGAACGCCTAGGCGCCGCTCGACTCGACCACGCGGAACTCGATCCCCGAGCGCTGCAGCCGCTCGCGCAGCTTCGCGCCCATCGCCGCCGCCGTCGTCACCTGCCCGGCCGTCTCCGGCAGCTCGTCCACCGCCAGGCACAGCGCCGACTCGGCCAGCATCCGCGACGTCTCGCGGTACCCCGGGTCGCCGCCGAGCACCTCGCACACCACCCGGCGGCCGCCGCCCTCGCCCACGAACGTCACCTTGAACCAGCCGCGGTCCATCTGCTGCTCGCTCGGGCCCTTGCCCTGCGGCCAGCGCGACAGCAGGAACCGGCGCACCGGCCCCACCTGCGCCGCCACGAACGCGCCCGTCACGCCCAGCACGCCGCCGACCGCCACCGGCAGCCGCTTCGCGCCCGCGTAGTGGCCGTAGGTGAAGTCCGGGCCGTAGCGATCCAGCGCCGCCGCCGAGCGCCCGATCACCATCGGGTCGATCGTCGGCAGCGGCACCGCCCACCAGCCCAGCGCGCGGTGGGGGCGCGCCTCCAGCCGGATCCGCCGACCCTCGGGCTGCGGCTCCGCCGCCCGGCGCGCGCGATGCGAGGCGATCGTCTGCCGCGCGCGCGAGAAGCCGGTCAGCGCCGAGGCCCAGGTGCCGCCGGAGATCAGGCCGCCCGCGCGCACGTACCCGCGCACGTGCAGCGGCACTCCCTCCGGGAGCTGCTCGACCGTGAACTGGGCGCCCAGGTCGTGCGGGATCGAGTCGAAGCCGCACGCGTGCACGAGCCGCGCCCCCGTCTGCACCGCCTTGCGGTGGTGCGCCAGGTACATGCGATCGATGAACTCCGGCTCACCGGTGAGGTCCACGTAGTCGGTGCCCGCCGCCGCGCACGCCGCCACCACCGGCTCGCCGTGCAGCGCGTACGGGCCGACCGTCGTCACCAGCACACGCGTCGACTCCGCCAGCTCGCGCAGCGAACCCGGGTCGGTCACATCCGCGTGCAGCAGCTCCGCGTCGGCCAGCCGCGGCGCCTTCGGCGCCAGCCGCTCCACCACGCGGGCCAACTTGTCGCGGTTGCGACCGGCGAGCGCCAGGCGCAGCCCCTCGGGGGCGCGCAGCGCCAGCTCCGCGGCCGTCAGCGAGCCGGTGAACCCGGTCGCTCCGAGCAGGACGACGTCGTGCGAGCGCTCCATCGTCCCGCGATCCTACGCCTCTTCCGTGCGCTGACCCCGCAATTTGGCAACGCACTTAGCTGCGGCGTATCGGGGTCCAGCCTGTAGCATCCGGCCGATCGTCACCCAACTGGAGGGAACAGGACCGTGCGTTTTCGCTTCGTGATCGCGCTTGTGGTCGCCATGCTCTCCCTGAGCGGCATCGCCTTCGCTCAGACCAGCGAGGATCCGACCAGCGGCTACACCACCACCACGCCGACCACCCCGGCTGAGACCACCCCGACCGAGGAGCCGGAGGCCGAGGGCGAGGAGCAGAGCGGCTCCGTGCCCGAGGTCGCCGCCCAGCCCGCCGGGGAGGCTCCGCGTCGCCTCGCCTTCACCGGCGCTGAGCCGATCCTCTTCATCCTCGGCGGCATGGTCGTCGCCGGGACCGCGACGACGCTGCTGGTCCGCGACCGGCGTCGCGCGACCCAGGGTCGGTGACCCCGGGGCCTTCCCCGCAAGAAGCTGACGACCGCCGGCCGGCGGCCCACCACCCGACGGGCCGTCGGCCGGCCGCTCAGCTCCCGGGGAAGGACGCCCGCCCGCCGCGGCGCCGTCCCGACCGGCTGCGCCGCGCGCTGCTGATCGCCGTCGCGCTCGGCGGCCTGGCGCTGATCGCCGACGGCGTGCTCACGATCGTCTGGCAGGAGCCGGTCACCGCCTGGCGCGCCGCCAAGGCCCAGGACGAGCTGCGCGACGACCTCGCCGAGCTGAGCCGCGCGCTCACCCGCACCAGCCCGCGGCTCACCCCCATGCCGCAGACCCCACAGGCGCGGATCCGCCACATGGCCTCCGAGCTGCGCCGCACCCGCCGGCCCGGACAGGCGCTCGGGCGGCTGGAGATCCCGCTGCTGGGCCTCGACACCGTCTTCGTCAGCGGCGTCGGCGACGACGACCTCAAGAAGGGGCCGGGCCACTACCCGACGACGGCGCTGCCCGGCCAGTACGGCACCGCCGGGATCGCCGGCCACCGCACCACCTACGGCGCGCCGTTCCGCCACATCGACCGGCTGCGCCCCGGTTCGCGCATCATCGTGCACATGCCCTACGGGACGTTCACCTACCGCGTCACCCACAAGCGGATCACCACGCCCGAGGACACCTCTTCGCTTCAGCCGCGGGCCGGCCAGCAGCGGCTGGTGCTGACCGCCTGCCACCCGCTCTACAGCGCCGCCGAGCGGATCGTGGTCTCCGCCCGGCTGGTGTCCAGTCGACCCGCGACGGTCGCCGCCTAGCCGTGAACGCGGTCCATCGCCGTCGGGCGATCCTCTTCCTCGCCCTGGTCGCGCTCGCCGGGGTGGTCGTGCTGCTCGCGCGCGGCGGCGACGACGGCCCGCGCCGCCTGAGCCCCGGCCAGGGCGACGCCGGGCGGACCGCCGACCCGCTCGCCTACGACCGCGACAAGCGCGAGGAGTTCGAGCAGCGGGCCGCCGCCGGCCTGGCGCACGTCCTGTACGTCAAGAGCCCCGGCGGCGCCGTGGCCACCGCCGAGCGGGTCGCGCGCTGGCGGCCGCTGATCGACGAGGTCGCCGCCCAGGCCGACCTCGACGCCGACACGCTGGAGGCGATGGTGTTCCTGGAGAGCGCCGGGCGGCCGGACGCGCGCGCCTCCGACGACCCCGCCGCCGCCACCGGGCTCACCCAGATCCTCGCCCAGACCGCCACCGGGCTGCTGGGGATGAAGGTCGACGTGGAGGCCTCGAGGCGGCTCACCCGCCGCATCGCCCGCGCCCGCAGCGACAGGCAGCGGCGGCGTCTGGAGCAGCAGCGCGCCCGCGTCGACGAGCGCTACGACCCGCGCAAGGCGCTGCAGGCCACCGCCCGGTACCTCAACTTCGCCAAGCGCCACCTCGGCCGCGACGACCTGGCGGTGGTCAGCTACCACATGGGCGTCGGCAACCTGCAGCGCGCGCTCGACGCCTACGGCGAGCGCGACATCCCCTACGCCCAGCTCTTCTTCGACAGCACCCCGCTGCGCCACGCCGCCGCCTGGCGCGTGCTCTCCTCGCTCGGCGACGACTCCTCCACCTACCTGTGGCGGGTGCTGGCCGCCAAGGAGATCATGCGCCTGCACCGGGAGGACCCCGCCGAGCTGAGGCGCCGCGCGGAGCTCAACGCCTGGTCGTCCGGCGAGCTGATGCTGCGCCCGCCCGAGGCCACCGAGCGCTTCGAGGACGACGACTCGCTCAACACCTCCAACCTGGTGCTGTTGGACGAGGCGGCGCTGCCTCCGCGTCAGGCGCGGCTCTCCCGGGCGCTTGCCGCCGCGCCGGAGGGACGGCGCGCGCTGCGCCCGGAGGCGGCGGCGCTGCTGCGCTACCTGGCCGCCGGCGTGGCCGACATCGCCGGCACCGGGCCGCTGGTCGTCACCGCCGCCGCCCGCAGCGAGGAGGCCGAGCGCGCCGACGCGCGCGGCGCCTCCGAGGCGGCACCCTCCACGCACACCACCGGCTACGCGTTCGACATCGGCCGCAGCTACCGGAGCGGCCGCCAGGCGCAGGCGTTCCAGTTCTGGCTCGACCGGCTGCAGGCGCTCGATCTGATCGCCTGGGAGCGTCATGCGGACACGATCCACATCACGGTCGGACCGCGCGCGGAGGAGCTCGTCGGCCCGCTGCTGGGGAAGGACTGAAAAGCCCCCGCTCGCGGGGCGACAACGCCCTTCCCCGGCACGCGGCGGGCGGCCTAGGATGAGCCAATGGCGATCACCACACCCGCACCGCGCGACGCCGGGCTCGAGCGCGAGCTGGAGGCGCACCGACGCGAGCTGACCGGCTACTGCTACAGGATGCTCGGCTCGGGCTTCGAGGCCGAGGACGCCGTGCAGGAGACGATGGTGCGCGCGTGGCGCAACGCGTCGCAGCTCGAGGCGCGCGCGGCGCTCAAGTCGTGGCTGTACCGGATCGCCACCAACGTGTGCCTCGACATGCTCGACACGCCGCAGCGGCGGGCGCGGCCGATGGACCTCGGCCCCTCCGGGACGGCCGATGCGGCGATCGGCCCGGAGATGCCGGACGGCACCTGGGTGCTGCCGATCGCCTCGGCGAAGGTGCTGCCCGACGAGGGTGACCCGGCCGAGCTGGCCGCCGCGCGCGAGACGCTGCGGCTCGCGTTCGTCGCCGCGCTGCAGCACCTGCCGCCGCGCCAGCGCGCCGTGCTGATCCTGCGCGAGGTGCTGCACTGGCGCGCCCAGGAGGTCGCCGACCTGCTCGACACCTCGGTCGCCTCGGTCAACAGCGCGCTGCAGCGCGCCCGCGCCACGCTGGAGCAGGTCGACCTCGAAGCCGACCAGCCGGCGGCCGCCGAGCTCTCCGAGGAGGACCGGCGGCTGATCGACCGCTACCTGGACGCGTTCGCGCGCTACGACGTAGACGAGCTCGTCACCCTGCTGCACGACGAGGTCAAGTTCTCGATGCCGCCCTACCGGCTCTGGCTGCAGGGCCCCGACCAGGTGGCGGCGTGGCTGCTCGGCCAGGGGATCGGCTGCCGCGGCTCGCGCATCGTCGCCACGGAGGCCAACGGCGGCGTCGGGTACGCCACCTACCGCCCCGCCGAGCCCGGCACCTACCGCCCTTTCGCGGTGGTGGTGCTGGAGCACGGCGGCGGCAAGGTCACCGGCATCCACAACTTCCTCTACCGGGGCCTGTTCGACGCGTTCGGGCTGCCGGCCGAGCTGCGCGACTGACGACGCCCGCGCCGCGTCGAGGGATCAAGGACTTCGCCTCGGCGCGAGTCGTTGATCCCTCGACGACGGAGGGGGCAGCGCTCAGGCGCCCAGCAGCTCGCGCGCGGCCTGCGCGACGTTCTCGGCGGTGATGCCGAGCCGCTTCATCACCTCGGCCCCCGGGGCGCTGGCGCCGAAGCGATCGATCGACACCGAGCGGTCCACCCAGCGCTCCCAGCCGAGCGAGACGCCCGCCTCGACCGCGACGCTCGGCAGCGTCGGCGGCAGCACCCGGTCGCGGTACTCGTCGTCCTGGGCCTCGAACAGCTCCCAGGAGGGCATCGACACCACGCGCGCCGCGATCCCGTCGGCCTCCAGCGCCGCCGCCGCCTCGAGCGCGACGTGCACCTCCGAGCCGGTGCCCACCAGCGCCACCTGCGGCTCGCCCGCGGCCTCCTTCAGCACGTAGGCGCCGCGGCCGACGCCGTCGTAGTCGACGCCGTCGAGGATCGGCAGGTCCTGGCGCGAGAGCACGAGCACCGCCGGCCCGTCGATCTCCTCCAGGATCAGCCGCCACGCCTCCGCGGTCTCGTGCGCATCCGCGGGCCGCAGCACCACCAGGCCCGGGATCGCGCGCAGCGACATCAGGTGCTCGACCGGCTGGTGGGTCGGGCCGTCCTCGCCGAGCGCCACCGAGTCGTGGCTGAACACCCAGGCGGTGCGCAGGCCGGTGAGCGCGCTCAGCCGGATCGAGGCGCGCATGTAGTCGGAGAACTGCAGGAACGTGGAGCCGTAGGGGCGGACGATCCCGCCGTGGGCGGCCATCCCGTTAACCGCGCCGCCCATCGCATGCTCGCGCACGCCCCAGTAGACGTTGCGGCCCGTCCTGGCGCGCGAGTAGCGCTCCTCTTCGCCGCCCGGGAACTCGGTCTTGGTCGACTCCGACAGGTCGGCCGCGCCGCCCACCATCGTCGGCACGTGGTCGGCCATCGCCGCCATCACGCGCCGGCCGGCGGCGCGCGTGGCGATCTTCTGCTTGTCCGACCAGTCGATCGAGCGCAGCGCCTCCTTCAGCCCCGGCAGCGGCCGGCCGCCGTAGGAGCCGCCCTCCCACGCCAGCTCCCACTCCTTGGCCAGCTCACCCGCACCGGCCTTCCAGGCCTCGAGCCGCTCCTGCCACTCGGCCTGTGCCCTGGCGCCGCGCTCGGTGCAGTCGAAGTGCGCGTAGACCTCCTGCGGCACGTAGAACTCGGCGTCGGGGTCCCAGCCGAGCACCTGCTTGGTGAGGCGCACCTCCTCCTCGCCGAGCGGCGCGCCATGCGCCTTGCTGGTGCCCTGCTTGTTGGGCGACGGGTAGCCGATGATCGACTTGACGCGGATCAGGGTCGGCTTGTCGTCGACGCGCTTGCCCTCGGTGATCGCCGCCTCCAGGGCGACGATGTCGTTGGCGTCGTGGACCTCGAGCACGTGCCAGCCGTAGGCCTCGAACCGCTTGGTGACGTCCTCGCTGTCGAAGCTCAGCGACGTGGGGCCGTCGAGCGAGATCGAGTTGTCGTCGTACAGGTAGACGATCTTGCCGAGGCCGTAGTGGCCGGCGATCGAGGCGGCCTCGGAGGCGATCCCCTCCATGATGTCGCCGTCGGAGACGATCGCGAACACGTGGTGGTCCATCACCTCGGCGCCGTAGCGCTCGCGCAGGTAGCGCTCGGCGAGCGCCATGCCGACGCCGTTGGCGAAGCCCTGCCCCAGCGGCCCCGTCGTCACCTCCACGCCCGGCGTGACGTGGACGCGGTCGCGCTCCGGGTGGCCCGGGGTGATCGAGCCCCACTGGCGGAAGTTCTTGATGTCCTCGATCGACAGGTCGTAGCCGGACAGGTGCAGGACGCTGTAGAGCAGCATCGACCCGTGGCCCGCCGACAGGATGAAGCGGTCACGGTCAGGCCAGTCCGGGTCCTTCGGGTTATGCTTCATCACCCGGGCGAACAGGACGTAGGCGGCGGGCGCCATGCCCATGGGCAGGCCGGGGTGGCCGCTGTTGGCCCGCTGGATCGCGTCCATCGACAGCGTGCGGATCGTGTCGATGGCGAGCTGCTCGATCGAGGGGGACGAGGAGGCGGACGGGGCGGTTGCCATGGCTTCAGGAAAGCTACCCGTCGAGCAGAGCGTCCGGGGTGCGCCCTCCGGTCCGCGTGCTTGTCTTCGCGGCCGGATGGACGACCGTCGAGCCGCGCTCCGCGACTTCCTGCGCAGCCGCCGCGCCCGCCTGCAGCCCGTCGACGTCGGGCTGCCCGACCGGCGCAGCGACCGCCGGCGGGTCCCCGGGCTGCGCCGCGAGGAGGTGGCGAGGCTCGCCGGGTGGCACCCGGAGGCCTACGCCCGCTTCGAGCAGGGGCGGCTGGAGAAGGTCGGCGAGCCGATGCTGGACGCGCTCGCCCGGGCGCTGCGGCTGGGCGACGACGACCGCCGGCGGCTGTACGCGCTCGCCGGGCGCGACGGCGCGCGCCCTCCCGAGCCGAAGCCGCCGCGTCCGCAGCGGGTCCGCCGGGGCGTCGTCCACCTGCTGACGTCGCTTGGCGTGCCGGCGCTCGTGGTCGGCAGGCGCACGGAGGTGCTCGCCCACAACGCGGAGGCGGCGTTGCTGCTCGGGCTGGTGGGCCGCGGGGAGCCGAACCTCACGCGCCTGGTGTTCGGACCGGAGGGCGCCGAGCTGTTCGCCGACTGGGAGTCGGCGGCGGTCGCGGTGCTCGGCGCGCTGCGGCTCGACGTCGCCCGCCACCCGGACGACCCGCTGCTGCGGGCGCTGATCGGCGAGCTGGTGGTGATGGACGGGCGCTTCCGGCGGCTGTGGGCGGCGCCCGACCCGCCGCCGGCGGCCGCCTCCGGCGAGCAGACGCTGCTCCACCCCGACCTGGGCGAGCTCGAGCTGCGCTGGGAGGCGCTGCGCCTGGCCGGTGATGCCGACCAGACGCTGGTGGCCTTCAGCGCGCAACCCGACAGCCCGGCGGCCGACGCGCTTCAGGTGCTGCGCGACCTGGCCGCCGGCCCGCGGTCGACGTGGGTCAGGACGTGAGCTCGGGGCGCTTGTCGCCCGCCTCGAGCGTCGGGTCGGACTGCGAGGCGCGCAGCTCGTAGGCGGCACGCTTGCCCGCATCCACCTCGGCCAGCACGCGGTCGGCCTTGATCGCGCGGCTGATCGCCTCGCGGCCGCCGCGCGGCAGGACGTTCATCAGGCGCGCCACGTGGGCGACCGAGCGCGGCACGAACACGTCGAACCGCGGCCGCTTCAGCGCGGAGACGATCTCGTCGGCCACGTCGGTGGGCTCGACCGCCTTGACGCCGCGGGTCTCCGGCAGGCCGGAGGCCAGCTCGGTGCGGACCACCACCGGCATCACGCACGAGACCTCGATGCCGGAGGCGCGCAGCTCGAAGCGCAGCGCCTCGCTCATGCCGACGACGTAGTGCTTGGTGCCGCAGTAGGTGGCGCCGCCGGGGAAGCCGCCCTTGCCGGCGCTGGAGGCGATGTTGACGATGTGGCCGCGCCCGCGCTGCAGCATGCGGGGAACGATCTCCTTGACGCCGTAGACGACGCCAAGGATGTTGATGTCGATCATGCGCTGGGTGGTGGCGTCGTCCTCGTCCCAGAGGTTGCGGCCCACCTGCATGATCCCGGCGTTGTTGATGAGGACGTCGACCGGGCCGAGCTGCTCCTCGACCTGGTCGATGAAGGCCTTGACCGAGGCGCGCTCGGTGACGTTGAGCTCGAGCGCGATCGTGCCGCGGCCCAGCTCCTCGGCGGTCTTGCGCGCCGTCTCGATGTCGAGGTCGCCGATGGCCACCTTCATGCCCTCACGCAGGCACGCCTCGGCGGTGGCGCGTCCGATCCCTCGAGCCGCGCCGGTGATGGCGACGACCTGGCCGGTGAGGATGCGCTGCTGCTTGGCCATCTAAGGAACCCCTCGCTTCCGACGACAAAAGTGACGTAGGCGTCACGTTACCAGGGGGTACGACTATTCTCGACAGCGTGTCACCGGGATCGCCGCAGTACTTCCGGTTCGACGGACACCGGCTCCACTACCGGGAGTACGGCGCCGGACCGCGCCCGTTCGTCCTCACCCACGGGCTGCTCCTGTCGGAGAAGATGCACCGCCCGCTGGCGCGGGCCCTCGCCGAGCGCGGTCACCGGGTGATCACGCTCGACCTGCTCGGCCACGGCGCCTCCGACCGGCCGCGCGACATGACGGCGTACTCGATGCAGATCTACGCCGAGCAGGTGCTCGCGCTGATGGACCACCTCGAGATCGACGAGGCGGTGGTCGGCGGCACGTCGCTGGGCGCCAACACCTCGCTGGAGGTGGCGGTCGCCGCGCCGCAGCGGGTGCGCGGGCTGGTGCTGGAGATGCCGGTGCTCGACAACGCGCTGCTGGCCGCCGCGCTCACCTTCACCCCCATCATGGTCGCGCTCACGTTCGGCGAGCGGGCGATGAAGATGCTCGCCCGCGGCGCCCGGCTGCTGCCGACCGGGGCGATCTGGCCGGTGGACGTGCTGCTCGACGTGATCCGCCAGGATCCGGGCCCGAGCGCCGCCATCCTGCAGGGGCTGTTCTTCGGGCGGATCGCGCCGCCGCGCCGGGTGCGCAAGACGATCGAGACGCCGGCGCTCGTGATCGGCCACCCGTCCGACCCGGTGCATCCGTTCAGCGACTCCGACGCGCTGGTGCGCGAGCTGCGCAACGCGCGGCTGCTGCGCGCCGACTCGATCGTGGAGGCGCGCATCACCCCGAAGCGGATCACCGGCGCGATCGCCGACTTCCTCGACGACTGCTGGAAGCCGCGCGCGGTGCCGCAGGCCGCCTAGCCGGCCGGTACGGTCCGGCGCCGTGCGCGCGCTCGCCCTTATCGCGGCCGCGGCCGCCCTGCTCGCCGCGGCGCCCGCCGCCCGTGCCGCCGTCGGGCCGGAGCCGGGCGTCAACGTGCAGCTCCCCGACGCCACCCGGCCCGACGTGCACGACCGGCTGCGCGACGCGGGCGCGAAGTGGATCCGGATCTTCCTGATGTGGCCCGACGTCGAGCCGCTGCGCGGGGACTTCTCGCCGGTGCTGGTCGACGCGGTGCGCACGACGGGCGCGCTGGCGCACGCGCGCGGCATGAAGGTGATGGCGGTCTTCACGCGCGCGCCCGGATGGGCGTCGGGGCGGCCGGAGCCGATCGCCCCGCCGCGCGACCCCGCCGACTACGCCGCCGCGCTGAGGCGGCTGATCGCCGCCGCGCCCGGCGCCGTAGACGCGTGGGAGATCTGGAACGAGCCTGACGCCGAGCACTTCTGGCTGAACGGGCCGCAGCCGGAGCGCTACGTGCCGCTGCTGCGCGCCGCCGCCGCCGCCGTGCGCGAGGCGGACCCGAAGGCGACCGTGGTGCTGAGCCCGCTGACGGCCAACAACTACGCCTTCCTGGAGAAGCTCTACAGGTTGGGCGCGCGGCGACACTTCGATGCCGTCGCCGTCCACACCGACACCGGCTGCCTGCTCGCCGGCCCCTACGACTACTTCCGCGAGCGCGACGGGCGCATCAGCCGCTGGAGCTTCCTCGGCTACCGGACCGTGCGCGCCGTGATGGCCAAGCACGGCGACGCGCGCAAGCCGCTGTACATGAGCGAGTTCGGGTGGAGCTCGACGCGCACGATCTGCGACCGCGGGCTGTGGAAGGGGCAGAAGCTCGGCGGCGTCGGGCCGGCGCGCCAGGCGCTGTACATGCGCCAGGCCTGGCACTGCCTGACGCTCGACCACCGCAGCAGCCGGATCGCGGGCGCGTTCTGGTTCGACTACCGCGACCGCACCGTCGAGGACAGCCACGACGGCCGCTACGGCCTGCTGCGTCACGACGAGACGCCGAAGCCCGCCTGGCACGCGTTCGTCGACATCGCCACCCGCGGCGACCGGCTGCGCGAGCCGTGCGGCGACTTCGTCCCGCCGCGGATCGAGGTGCTGCGGCTGGCCGACGGGACGCTGCGGATCACCGCCTCCGACAAGGCGGGCGTGCGGAAGGTGGCGGTGCGCACGCGCGACGGCCGCGACCTCCGGCTCGTCTCGCACCGCTCCACCCCGCCGCGGCTGCGACTGCGCGTGCGCACGCGCGCGGCGGTGACGGTCATCGCCGGCGACCGCTACGGCAACAAGAGCCGCCGCAGGGTCGCCGCCCCACGCTGACCCACATCGCGCGTCTGTTTCCACCCGTCCCAGCAGGTGAAAACAGACGCACGAGGAGCGGTGCGTCGATGCGCGTCTGAAATCACCCGCTCCAGCGGGTGGAAACAGACGCAGGAGGGGGCGGTGCGTCCGGGGGACGCCGGGCGGTCGGTCAGCGCACCGGCGGGCCGTCCCAGCCGCCGGTCTCGCCCCGGTACAGCCCCCGCCCGGTGACCAGCATGATCAACGTGCGCCAGAGGATCCTCAGGTCCAGCAACAGCGAGCGGTTCTCGATGTACCAGAGGTCGAGCTCGATCCGCTCCGACCAGGGCAGCGAGGCGCGGCCGTTCACCTGCGCCCAGCCTGTGATCCCCGGCTTGACCGCCAGCCGGCCGCGCTGGCGCTCCGTGTACTGCGCCACCTGCACCGGCACCGTCGGCCGCGGGCCGATGATCGACATCTCGCCGCGCAGCACGTTCACCAGGTTGGGCAGCTCGTCCAGCGAGGTGCGCCGCAGGAACGCGCCGACGCGGGTGATGCGGTTGTCGCCGTCGTCGACCGCCAGCCCGGCGCCCATCCGCTCGGCGCCGACCACCATCGTGCGCAGCTTGTAGACGTCGAACGGGACGCCGTCCTTGCCGACGCGTCGCTGGCGGTAGATCGGGCTGCCCGGGGTCTCCAGCCGGATCGCGAGCATCGCGATCAGCAGCAGCGGCGAGGTGAGCGCCAGCACGGTCGCGGCGACCGTCACGTCGAAGATGCGCCGCAGCGGCTCCCTCACCGCGTCCCCTCCGGCGGATCCCAGCCGGGCGGCGTGCCGTGGCGGAGGTGGTCGTAGAGCCCGAGCGCCACCGACATCTGCATCCGCACGTAGTAGCGGGCCAGCAGCAGCGGCCGGAAGCGGCCGACCGGCAGGAACGCGAGCGCGATGCCGAGGAGCTGCAGCCGCCGCAGCGGCCGAGGCGCGGCCAGCAGAGCGATCACGTGCAGCAGCGGCGCGAAGTAGCGCAGCCAGCGATGGCTGATCATCATCAACGTGTAGGCCGGCGGCCAGCCACGCGGGTCGAGCAGGCCGCCGCGCAGGACGATCGGCCAGGCGTGGCTCATCATCCGCCGCTTCCGCGCCGCCTCGCCCTCCAGGCTCGGGACCATCCGCTCGGTGGCGCGCGCCAGCGGCTGCTCGACGCAGCGCCAACCGTTGCGCACGAGCGTGAACGGCAGCTTGAGGTCGTGGCCCATCACCGGGTCCACGTTCACGTACGCCTCGCGCCGCACCGCATAGATCGCGCCGTTGCCCGCGGTCACCGAGGCGAGCGCGCTCTCCCGCTGGCGCAGGAACATCTCGTAGCGCCAGTAGGCGCCCTCCTGGTTGTCGCCGCCCTCCGGGTTGATGAAGGTGACGCGGCCGCAGACGTAGCCGATCTCCGGGTCGGCGACGAACGGGGCGACGAGCGCGCGCAGCGCCCCCGGCTCCCACATGGCGTTGGCGTCGGAGAAGGCGACGATGTCGGCCTCGGAGCGGGCGACGGCGGCGTCCTGGGTGGCGACCTTGCCGCCGCGCGGCAGCTCGAGCACCACATCGGCGCCGGCCTGCCGCGCCAGCTCCGGGGTGCCGTCGGTGGAGCCGTCGCAGGCGACCACGATCTCGAGCTTCTCGCGCGGGTAGTCGAGCGCGAGCGCGTTGCGCACCTTGTCGGCGATGACGTCGCGCTCGGCGTGGGCGGCGACGATCAGCGAGACGGTCGGCAGCGCGTCGTCGTCCACCGGCCGCCACGGGTTGCGCGGGCGCGGGCAGAGCGCGGCCAGGGCCAACGGGTAGCCCACCTGGGTCCAGGCCAGCAGTCCGGCTGCGCTCCAGAAGCTCGCTCGTCTCACGCGCCGGTCAGCATGCCGTACAGCGCGCGATGCCGCCGCGCCGCCTCGCTCCACGAGTACTCGTTGGCCGCCGCGCGCGCCGCCGCCGCCGCGAGCTGCGCGCGTCGCCGCGGGTCGTCGATCAGGCGCCGCAGCGCGTCGCGCAGCGCCCCCGGATCGCCGGGCGGCACCAGCTCGGCGGCGCCCGTCTCCGCCACCTCCGGAAAGCCGCCGACGGCGGAGAGCAGCAGCGGCCGCCCGAGCCCGAGCGCCGCGTAGAGCACGCCGGACTGGTCGATCTCGCGGTAGGGCAGCACGACCAGGTCGGCGCGGCGCAGCACCCCGGCCAGCTCGCGCTCGGAGACGAAGCGCGGCACCAGCCGCACGCCGTCGGGCAGCCGGTCGGGGAGCTCCATCCGCGGCAGCCCCACCACCCACAGGCGGGTGCCCGGCTCGGCGCCCATGCCACGCCAGGCATCCAGCAGCACGTCCAGCCCCTTGTAGGGGCGCAGCAGCCCGACGAGCGCGACGACCGGCCGGTCGCCGGCGGCGTCGTCCGCCAGCTCGGGCGGCAGCGCCGGGTCGTAGCCGGCCAGGTGGGTGAAGGCGCCGTGGTGGATGACGTGCACCTTCCCCTCGTCGATGCCCAGCTCGTCGGTGAGCCGCTTGCGGCCGTGCTCGGAGTGGACGACGACCGCGTCGACGCGTCGGTAGAGCCGCCGCTGGGCGCGTAGCTGGCCCGGACGCGGCTCGCGCGGCAGCACGTCGTGGGCGGTCAGCACCGTCGGCCGCGGGAACGGCAGCAGGTGGACGTCGAGCGGCTGAACGTCAAGCCATTGGAAGTGGACGACGTCGGCCTGCCGGGCGGCGCGCCTGTAGGCGAGCATCTGCGGCACGTGCTGGGCGAGCTTCGCCGCCAGCCGCAGCTTCGAGCCCGGCGCGCCCGGCTGCAGCCGGTAGAAGCGCTCGTCGACCGCGAACCCCTCGGCGGGCGGCACCTCGCCGTAGGTGAAGCGGCTGGTGACGAGGCGCACGTCGAGCCCCTCGGCCGCCAGCGCGGCGGCGAGGGCGCGGTCGTAGGGCGGCGTGAACGCAGAGGGGTCGACCAGGTCGACGCGCACGCCGCGCACCCTACGCGGCCGGCGGACGCCTCGGGCTACACGCCGACCCGGTCAGCGGCCCTTCGCGGTCGGCAGGCTCAGCTCGGCGCGCGTCACGCGCAGGGTGCCGGTCGCGCGCTGCTCCAGCCACACCCGCGAGGAGGCGACGATCTGCAGCCGGTAGCGGTCGCCCTTGCGGGCGGAGACCGCGATCGGCACCAGCGGGCGTGTCACCGTGCGCGTCTTGCCGTCGAGGCGGACCGGGATCGGCGTCACCTGACCGCCGACGACGATGTTGCGCCGGACGTCGACGATCTGCGCGTATACGCGCGCGTCGACCTGGTCGCCGGTGCCCCGGTAGCGCAGCGTGAGCCGCGGAGCGCCGACGATCTGCGCGGTGCGCGGGGCGCGCACCTGCAGCTCGAGCGCAGCCGTGCGCGGCGCGGGGGTGCCCTTCGTCTGCTCGCCGGAGACGTAGCCGGGCTTGATCGACAGCGTCCCCCGGCCGGCGGCGCGGATCGGGCGGCCGGAGGGAAGCGGCCAGGAATCGGCCGACCGCCAGCGGGCGTCGTCGGCCAGCCACTCGAACCCGGGGCCGACCGCGGCCTTGCGGTCACCCTTCAGGTGGCGCGCGTACCAGGCGAGCGCGCGACGGGTCACGTGCGCCGAGCCCATCGCCAGCGCCTGCGGCGAGGTCTGGGCGCCGCGGTCGCCGGTGCCCGTCTCGCAGACGCCGTGGCCGCCGCAGAACCAGATCATCTTGACCTTCACCCTGGCGCGGCGCAGTAGGTTGTAGATCTTGATCTGCTCGTCGAGCGGGAACAGCGTGTCGACGGTCCCGCCGACGATCAACGTGGGGGTGCGGATACGGCTGATCCAGCGGTCGCCCGGGCCGCGCGCGGCGAACCAGTCCAGGTTGGCCTGCGACAGCCGTCCGGTGCGCAGCCCCTCGTCGTAGGCGGCGCCGATCTGCGGGGCAAGCCCGTCCGGGCCGGCGGCCGCCAGGCCGGCGGTGTAGAGCAGCGTGTCCCAGCCCTGCTTGAACGTGCGGTCGCGGTAGAGGCTGGAGACGAGGCTGTGCCAGCCGACGATCGGCACGATCGCGTCCACGCGCCGGTCGCGGGCGGCGGTCGAGTACTGGATGCCGCCGCCGTAGCTGCCGCCCGCCATGCCGATCCGCGGGTCTCCGGCCCGGTCGAGCCGCGCCCACGGCTGGCGGGCGACCCAGTCGATGATCGCGCTGACATCGCGGCCCTCGACCTCGGGGCTGTCGAGCTGGACCGCGCCGCCGGAGGCGCCGAAGCCGCGCGGCGTCCAGGTGACGACGTTGTAGCCCTCCCTCAGCAGCGGGGCGATCGTCGCGTGGCCGGGGTCGGTCTGGCCGACCTGCGCCCAGCCCGGCCCGAACAGGATCGTCGGGGCGCGCTCGCCCGGCTCAAGCGAGGCGTTCGGGAAGGCGTGGACCTCGATCGGCGTCCCGTCGAACGAGTTGATGAACAAGTCTTGACGCTGCTGCTGCGCGAACGCCGGGCCGGCGAGCGCCGCCCAGGCGAGCAGCGACCACAGCAGGACGGCGATCCCGGTCAGGGACGGGCGGGGAAGATGTCGTTCGGCGCGCTCCACGCGGGCAAGCATCGCACGGATGCGGGACCGGCACGCCGCCCCCGGCCGTCGAGGGATCAATGACTTGCGTCCAAGCGAAGTCATTGATCCCTCGATGAGGGGGAGTGAGGGGGCGCCCGTCCGCGCCCGGTGCAAGCATCCCGGCCGGATGGCCCTGCGCGTGGGAATCGACCTCGTCGAGGTCGAGGCGGTGCGGGCGGCGCTGGCCGCCCACGGCGACGCGTACCTGCGCCGCGTCTACACCGAGGCCGAGGCGTCCGACGTGCACGCCGACCCGCAGGGGCTGGCAGCCCGCTTCGCCGCCAAGGAGGCGGCGCTGAAGGCGCTGCGCGCCGGACGGGAGGCCGTGCCGCCGACCGACATCGAGGTGCGCCGCGAGGACGACGGCGACCCCACGCTCGTCCTCCACGGCCGCGCCGCCGAGCTGGCCGAGCGGCTCGGAGTGGAGGACATCCAAGTATCCCTCACCCATGAGCGGTCGCACGCGGCGGCCGTCGTGGTCATGCAGGTGTCAGAGGCTGATCGTCAAAGCTGAGGATCGACACTCCGATAACAGAACTGATGCCAGCCGCGCAGATCCGGAAGATCCTCGCCGAGCACGCACGCCTCCCGGTCGACGTGGAGACGCTGCCCGAAGACGCCAACCTCTACGAGGCCGGGATGACCTCCCACGCGAGCGTCAACGTGATGCTCGCCATCGAGGACGAGTTCGACCTCGAGTTCCCGGACGAGATGCTCAAGCGGAGCGTGTTCGAGTCGATCGCCTCCATCGCCGAGGCGGTCAACGCGCTCCAGTCCCAGGCCAAGGCGGCATGACCGTCAGCGCCGAACGCGACGCCGAGTTCCTCGCCGACGTCGCCCGCATCGCCGACGACGTCGCGGCGCCCAACGCCGACGACGTCGACCGCAACGCGCGCTTCCCGTCCGAGACGATCGACGCGCTGCGCGAGGCGGGCGGGCTGGCGGCCCTGATCCCCGAGGAGCTGGGCGGGCTCGGCCTCGACTTCCGCACCGTCGCCGAGGCGTGCGTGCGGCTCGGTCGCCGCTGCGGCTCCAGCGCGATGGTCTTCGCCATGCACCAGATCAAGGTGGCGACGATCGTCCGCCACCTGGAGGGCTCGCCCTGGTTCGAGGACTTCCTGCGCGACGTGGCGAGCGACCAGCTCCTGATCGCCTCCGTCACCTCCGAGATCGGCACCGGCGGCGACCTGGGTCGCTCGATCGCCGCGCTCACCCCCGCCGAGGACGGCGGGCTCGCCTTCGAGAAGCAGGCGCCGACCGTCAGCTACGGCGCCCACGCCGACGCGTACCTGACCACGCTGCGCCGCGCTCCGGAGGCCGAGCAGGGCGACCAGGTGATCGTCGTCTCGCTCCGCGACCAGACGGAGCTGGAGCCCGCCGGCGCCTGGGACACGCTCGGCATGCGCGGCACCTGCTCGCCCGGGTTCGTCGTGCGGGCCCGCATCCGCCCCGAGCAGGTGCTGGCGGCGCCGTTCTCGGACGTGCTGGCGGTGACGATGGTGCCGGTCACCCACCTGCTGTGGTCGCACCTGTGGCTGGGCATCGCCACCGACGCGTTCGACCGCGCCCGCGCGTTCGTTCGCGCCGCCGCCAAGCGCGGCGGGAAGGTGGACGGCCCGCTGCCGCAGGCGGTGCGGCTCTCGCACCTGATGAGCGAGCTGTCGCTGCTGCGCGCCGAGGTGCGCTCCGCGCTGGACGAGTTCATGGCCGACGATGCGCGCGAGCGGCTCTCCACCATGGCCGGCCAGCTCCGCTTCAACAACCTCAAGATCGCCGCCTCGGAGCAGGCGCCGCGCGTCTGCCAGGGCGCGCTGTCGGTGTGCGGCATCGCCGGCTTCCGCAACGACTCGCCCTACAGCGTCGGGCGCCACCTGCGCGACACGCTGTCGGCGGCGTTGATGATCGCCAACGAGCGCATCCACAACACCAACGCCAACCTGCTGCTGATCGCCAAGGAGGTGTAGGGCCATCTCCGAGCCGCTCCCCGCGACCGCGGACCAGGCGCGCTTCCTCGAGGAGCTGGTCGCCCACGGCCACCTGATCGAGAGCGGGGTGCCGGGCGTCTACGGCCGCGGCCCGGACTTCGAGGACGTCCGCGTGCGGTTCGACGCCTACGTGTCGCGCGCGGCCGCCGACGAGGGCGCCGAGGTCATGCGCTTCCCGCCCGTGATGGCGCGCTCCACGATGGAGCGCAACGGCTACCTGGAGAGCTTCCCGCACCTGGCGGGCACCGTCTTCGGCTTCGAGGGCACCGAGGCGCAGGCGCGCGAGCAGGCGGCGCGCGCCGCCGCCGGCGAGGACTGGAGCGAGTTCCAGCGGATGAGCGACCTGGTGCTCACCCCCGCCGTCTGCCACCCGGTCTACCCGGCGGTCGGCCGCCGCGGCCCGCTGCCCGAGGGCGGGCTGACGATCGACCCGGGCGGGTCGTACGCGTTCCGCGCCGAGCCGTCCGGCGACCCGGCGCGGCTGCAGATGTTCCACATGCGCGAGCTGGTGCGACTCGGCGCGCCCGAGGACGTGCAGCAGTGGCGCGACCGCTGGCGCGAGAAGGCCGTGGAGATGCTGCGCCGGCTCGGGCTGGACGCGAACCTGAACGTCGCCTCCGACCCGTTCTTCGGCCGCCGCGGCCGGATGCTCGCCTCCAGTCAGCGCGAGCAGGAGCTGAAGTTCGAGGTGCTGGTCCCGATCGCGTCCGACGCGGAGCCGACCGCGGTCGCGTCGTTCAACTACCACCAGGAGCACTTCTCGAGCCGCTTCGGGATCAAGACGCACGACGGGCAGACGGCGCACACCGCCTGCCTGGGCTTCGGTCACGAGCGGATCGTGCTCGCGCTGCTGAAGAAGCACGGGCTGGACGTGGCCGCCTGGCCGGCCGAGGTGCGCGCGGAGCTGTGGGGGCAGTGAGCGGCGGAACGGGCCTGATCAGCCTGTTCGGCCTGGACCCGCAGGCCTACGAGCCGCATCCGCTGCACGCGCCCGACCGCGTCTACCGCGAGACCAACTGCTACGCGGACGTGATCATCGAGCTGCTGCACGCCCGCGGCGACGAGCCGCTGGCGGCGCTCGGCTGCGTGGTGCGGATGGACTTCGAGGGCGACCAGTGGACGTTCTTCAAGCCGTGGCCGCAGGACCTGGAGCGGCTGTACGGCATCGACATCCACGAGATGCAGCCCTACCGCCCGCTGCCGGAGCAGATCGCCGAGCAGCTCCGGCTCGGGCGGACGCTGATCGTGGAGCTCGACTCCTGGTGGCTGCCGGACACCGCCGCCACCAGCTACCGGCGCGAGCACGTCAAGACCTCGGTCGCCGTGGAGGCGATCGACATCGAGGGCCGGCGGCTGCGCTACTTCCACAACGCCGGCTACTTCGAGCTCGAGGGCGAGGACTACCGCGGCGCGTTCACGCCGCCGACGCTGCCGCCCTACGTGGAGCTGGTGCGGTTCGACGCCGGTCCGCGGCTGACCGGCGATGAGCTGCGCCGGGCGGCGCGCGAGGTGACCGCCCACCACCTGGCGCGCCGGCCGAAGGCCAACCCGGTGCAGCGGTTCGGCGAAGCGCTGGCCGCCGCCCTGCCGGCGCTGCTGGAGGGCGACGCGGAGGACTACCACCGCTACGCGTTCGCGACGGTGCGGATGCTGGGCTCGGGGTTCGAGGTCGGGGCCGCGCACGTCGACTGGCTGCTCGGCCCGCAGGGCACGGAGGCCTCGCAGGCGATGGCGCGGATCGTCGAGGGCTCGAAGCTGCTGTCGCTGAAGCTGGCGCGCCGCCGCGCGTTCGACCCCGAGCCGATCGTCTCCGGGATGGCCGCCGACTGGGAGCTGGCGATGACGACGCTCGATGCCGCGCTGGCCTGAGGTCTCCGGCCACGAGGTCCTGCCGCTGGCGGGCTGGGCGGTCGACGAGGACGGCCCGCCCTCCGACGATCAGCCGCGCACGTTCCGCCTGCGGCTGACCGCGCCGGTGCCGGGCGACGGCGAGCAGGCGGTGCTCCGCTTCGGCGGGCTGGCGACGCTGTGCACGGTCGAGCTGAACGGCGAGCCGATCCTGCGCAGCGAGTCGATGTTCCTGGAGCACGCCGTCGACGTCACCGGGAGGCTGACGGGCGACGACGAGCTGGTGGTGCGCTGCGAGCCGCTGACCGAGGTGCTGGCGCAGCGGCGCCGTCCGCGCCAGCGCTGGCGGACGCGGCTGGTGGCCGACTCGAGCCTGCGCTTCGTGCGCACCGCGATCCACGGCCGGGCGCCGGGCTTCTCGCCGGGGCCGCCGATCGTCGGGCCGTGGCGCCCGGCGCGGCTGGAGATCCGGCGACGGGTGGCGGTCGACGACGTCGCGCTGCGCCCGCGGCTTAAGGGCGCGGACGGCACGCTCGAGGTGCGCGCGCGGGTCGCGCCGGTGGGCGGTGCGGCCGCGCCGCGGACGGCGACCGTCGTGCTCGACGGCCCGTCGGGCCGGCACGAGGCGGAGCTGACGGTGGGGCCGGACAGCGTCGCGCACGGGACCCTGTCGGCGCCGGACGTGGAGCGCTGGTGGCCCCACACGCACGGCTCCCCCGCGCTGCACGACGTGGCGCTACTCATCGACGGCGAGGTGGAGGCGAAGCTCGGGCGGGTCGGGTTCCGCGCGCTCGAGCCCGGTCCCGACCACCAAGTCGAGCGCGACAGCCTCGCGCTGCGGATCAACGGCGCGCCCGTGTTCGTACGCGGCGCGGTGTGGACGCCGGTGCCCGACGAGGAGGTCGAGCCGACGCTGCGGGCGGCGCGCGAGGCGGGCCTCAACCTGATCCGCCTGGCGGGGATCGGCACCTACGGGTCCGACAGCCTGCACGACCTGTGCGACGAGCTCGGGATGCTCGTCTGGCAGGACTTCATGTTCGCCAACCTCGACTACCCGATCTCCGAGCCGGAGCTCCGGGCGCTGGTCGAGGCGGAGGCGCGCCAGGAGCTGGCCCGCGTCGTCGGCCGTCCGAGCCTGGCGGTGCTGTGCGGCAACAGCGAGGTCGAGCAGCAGGCGGCGATGTTCGGCGTCGGCCGCGGCTCCGAGGAGGGGCGCGGCGAGCTGTTCGGGGAGCTGCTGCCCGCGCTGGCGCGCGAGGCGGGCGCCGACGTGCCGTATGCGCCGAGCGCGCCGTGCGGCGGCGACCTGCCGTTCCACCCCGGCACGGGGATCGCCAACTACTTCGGAGTGGGCGGCTACCGGCGGCCGCTCAGCGACGCGCGCACCGCCGGGGTGCGGTTCGCCTCGGAGTGCCTGGCGCTGGCGAACGTGCCCGACCGCGACGTCGCCGACGGGGAGGGCGTCCCGCGCGACGTCGGCAGCCCGTGGGACTTCGCCGACGTGCGCGACCACTACCTGCGCGAGCTGTACGGGGTCGATCCCGACGCGCTGCGCGAGGCCGACCGCGCCCGCTACCTGGAGCTCTCGCGCGCGACGAGCGGCGAGCTGATGGCGTACGTGTTCGGCGAGTGGCGGCGCGCCGCCTCGCCGTGCGGCGGCGGGATCGTGCTGTGGCTGCGCGACCTGCTGCCCGGCGCCGGCTGGGGGCTGCTCGACCACGAGGGCCGGCCCAAGCCCGCGCTGCGACGGCTGCGGCAGGTGCTCGCCCCCGTCGCCTGCTGGATCGTCGACGAGGGCCTCGGCGGACTTGACGTACATGTCGCAAACGACGGGCCCGAGCCGCTGGAGGCGGAGCTGCGCGTGGCGCTGATCGCCGACTCGGAGCGCATCGTCGAGGAGGCGCGCGAGGAGATCGCGATCCCCGCCCACGGCTCCGCCCACCGCAACGTGGAGGGGTTGCTCGGCCGCTTCCTCGACGTCTCCTACGCCTACAGGTTCGGACCGCCCGCCTACGACGCCGTCCTGGCCGTGCTGGAGTCCGGCGGGCGGCAGGTCGCGCAGGCGGTCCACTTCCCCGTCGGCCGCCCCGCGGAGCCCCGACCCGCCGAGGAGCTGGGGCTGCGCGCGGAGGCGCGGCCCGGCGCCGACGGGATCACAGAGGTGGAGCTGAGCGCGGAGCGGCTCGTGCACGCCGTGCGCGTCTTCGGCCCCGGAGCGGCCGCGCTCGACGACCAGGCGACGATCGCGCCCGGCGAGAGGCACGTCGTCCGCGTCGCCGGCGAGGCCGCCGAGCTGCGGGTGGCGGCGGCGAACCTCGAGGGCACGCTGCCCGTCACCGCCGCCGCCCATTAGCCTGGCGTCGCGGTGGCTGTCGAGGTCTCCTACTGCGTGGTCAACACCAACCAGCGCGAGCTGCTGCTCGCCTGCCTGGACTCGATCGCCGCCGAGCGCGCCACGCTGCCGTTCGACACCGAGGTGCTGGTGCTCGACAACGCCTCCACCGACGGGTCGGCGGAGGCGGCGCGCAACCACCCGGCCGTCAGCCAGGTGATCGCGCTCGACCGGCGGCGCGGCAAGGCCGAGAACGACAGCGCGCTGCTGCAGCGCGCCCGCGGCCGCTTCGCCCTGCTGCTCAACGAGGACTCCGAGCTGCGGCCGGGCGCCACCGCCGCGCTGCGCGGAGCGCTCGCCGCCGACCCGCGCGCCGGCGCCGCGGGCGCCAAGCTGCTGCGCCCCGACGGACGGCCGCAACCGTCGGCGTGGCGCTTCCCCACGCCGCTCACCGCGCTCGCCGGGGCGCTCTTGCTGCACCGCCGCTACACGGTGCAGAGCCGCGGCAACGCCACCCGGCGCGTCGACTGGGCGCAGTCGGCGGCGCTGATGGTTCGCCGCGAGGCCGCCGCCCAGATCGGCTGGTTCGACCCGCGCTTCTTCGTCTACTCCGACGAGGTCGACTTCTGCCGCCGGCTCGTCGACGCCGGCTGGCACACCCTGTATGTCCCGGCCGCCGAGGTCGTCCACCACGAGCAGCTCTCCACCGGGTCGGTGCCCGAGCGGCGGATCGTCGAGCTGTCGCGCAACCGCGACCGCTACATGCGCAAGCACCACGGGCCGGTCGCCGCCTGGACGGTGCGGCTGCTCACCGCCTGGACATACGCGCTGCGCGCCGCGGCCGCGCTGTTGTTGCCCGACCACGACCCGCGCCGCTACTGGCGCCACGTCACCGCGACGCTGATGCCCGGCCGCGGCGAGGGGCTGCGCGAGGCCGCCGCCGAGTTCAACCGCGCCGCGCAGCGGTCGTAGGCACGCGCCGTCCGAGCAGCGCGCGCACCTCGCCCGCCGTCACCACGCGCGCCGCGAGCAGCAGCAGCGGCGCGGCGAGCGCGCCGAGCGCGAACCGCACCAGCAGCGCGAGCGCGCCCTGGTCCGGCACCAGCAACACGCCCGCGACCGCCACGCCCGCGGTGACGAGCACCGCCGCCGCCATCCGCCCCCACTCGTAGGGCACGACGAACAGCCGCCGCGTCAGCAGGTGCAGCACCGCCACCATCACCACGTAGGCGCCCGTCAGCGCCAGGCCCGCGCCGACGATCCCCAGCGGATGGACCAGCAGCGCCAGCAGCGCGACGTTCACCACCAGGCCGATCGCCGCCGCCGGGAAGTTGCGGGTCGTGACCTTCGCGCGGCCGGCGACCGTGACCAGCACCAGCACCAGCCCGTAGAGCGCCCAGCCGAGCGCCACCCACGGCAGCGCGTCCATCGCCGGGTGGTACTCGGACCGCGTCGCCAGCAGCCGCACCGCCCACGGGCCGACCAGCGCCACCCCGGCGACCACCAGCCCGCAGAACATCACGTAGGCGCGGGTGACGCGCGCGTACAGCCGCGCCGCTTCCGCCTCGTCGGTCACCGAGTAGGCGAGCGGCGGCCAGGCGGCCTGGAAGCCGCGCACCGCGACGATCACCACCGTCGACAGCTTCGCCGCCAGCGCGTACTGGCCCGCCAGGGTCGCCGACTGGGCGTGCAGCAGCCAGGCCCTGTCGACCACGTTGAGCGCGAAGATCGCCGCGTCGGCGGGCACGGTCGGCGCGCCGTAGGCCAGGAGCGGCTTCAGGCCACGCGGCGGGCGCAGCGAGATCCGGTCGCGCAGCACGATCCACAGGCCCACGAGCACGACCGCCGAGGCGCCGTAGTTGCCGAGCACGTAGCCGCGCGCCCCGTAGTCGGCGAAGACGACCAGCGCGACCGTCAGCCCCACGGTCAGCAGCACATTCGCCACCGCCGCGGTCACGTAGACGCGGCGGCGCTCCTCGACGCGCAGCATCGCGTAGGCGATCTCCAGGTTGGTGAACGCCCACAGGCCGAGCAGGCCGTAGGCCATGAGCGTCGCGTCGCGCAGGTCGAGCAGCGCCTCCGACAGCGGCCCGGCGAACACCAGGCAGACGGCCGCCGTCCCGGTGGTGACGTAGATCGTCCAGGCGCTCACGGTGCGCGCCAGCCGCAGCCGCCCCTCGCGCTCCTCCTCCAAGAACCAGAAGCGGACGAACGCCTCGCCGATCCCCGCGCGCAGCAGGATCGAGCCGAGGATGATCACCGTCAGCAGCGTCTCGGCGTAGCCGAGCTCGTCCGCGGTCAGGTACTTCGTGTACAGCGGCAGGGTGAGGAGCGCCAGCAGCGCCGAGATGACGCTGGGCGTCTGGTAGGCGATCGCGCTCGCCAGCAGCCGGCGCAGGAGGGCGGCCATCGACGCGGGACGCTACCGGCCGAGGCCGTAGGCTCCCCGCCCGTGGCCGACAGCTTGCGTCCACGCTGCCTGCTGCTGCTCCCGCGTCCGCTGGAGCAGTTCATCCTGCGCGCCCAGGCCGAGGACCTGCTGCGCGCCGACGGAGTGACCGCGATCGACCCGCCGCGCATCCCCTACGGCGCGGTGGCGCGGATGCCGGAGGCGCTGGGGGCGCGCGTCGCCCGCGCGCAGGCGCGGGCGCTGCTGCGGCGGCTGCGCGCCGCCGGGGAGCGGGCCGTGGCGGTCGTGATCTTCCACCCGGTGCAGATGCCGCTGGCGCGCGCGATCCTCGACCTCGCCGAGGGCTGCGAGCTCTGGTACGGGCGCTGGGACCGCTACGAGCGCGCCTACGACGCCGGTCCGCGGATGCGCGAGCGGCTCGAGCGGCTGCACGAGCAGGCCGCCTCGACCTCGGCGCTCACGTTCGTCGCCAGCGGCGAGCTGCAGCGGCTGGAGCGCGAGGCGGGCCGCGACGCCGAGCTGGTGACGCTCGCCGCCGACGACTTCCCCGCCCCCGACCCGACCGAGGCGGTGATCGCGGTCTCGCTCGGCCACCTGGGGCGGCGCACCGACTGGAAGCTGCTGCGCGAGGTCGCCGAGCGCGTGCCGCAGCTCACGCTGCTGCTGATCGGCGAGTGGCACGAGGACGAGTCCGGCGACGACCCGGACGCGCGCTGGTGCCGCGCCCATCCCGGCTTCGTGTGGCTCGGGCGCCGCAGCGACGAGGAGGCGGCGCGGCTGATCCTCTGCGCCGACGTCGGCATCGTCCCCTTCAAGGTGGAGCCGTTCAACGACGCGGCGCTCCCCTACCGGATCCTCAAGTACGCGCGGTTGGGCCGTCACACGGTGACGCCCGACCTGGCGGGGGTGCGCACCTGGGAGCGGGCGGTGACGACGGCGCGCGACGCCGACGAGTTCGCCGCCGCGCTGCGGTCGTTCGCCGGGCGACGCACCCGGCCCGATCTCGAGCTGCGCGCCTGGGCGCTGGAGCAGACCGCCGAGCGGCTCAACGCGCCGCTGTGGGAGCGGCTGCGCAAGCTCGGCGTGACGGCCTAGGAAGCGCGTCGAGGGATCAAGGACTTGCGCTCAGGCGAAGTCCTTGATCCCTCGATGAGGAGGCGGCGTCGCCGCTAGGCAGGAGTCGGGGTGCGCTCCGGCTCGTCCAGGTACAGCTCGCCGCGCTCGGCCTTCTCGACCAGCGACGCCGGCGGCTGGAACCGGTCGCCGTAGCGCTCCGCCAGCTCGCGGGCGCGCGCCACGAACCCGGCCGGGCCGCCCTCGTAGCCGTTGATGTACTGGAGGACGCCGCCGGTCCAGCCCGGGTAGCCGATGCCGAAGATCGAGCCGATGTTGGCGTCGGCGACCGACTCGATCACGCCCTCGTCCAGGCACTTGACCGTCTCGATCGCCTCGATGAACAGCATCCGCTCCTCGAGGTCCCTCAGCGACAGCTTGGACGGGTCCTCGACCGGCGGGAAGTGCTCGCGCAGCCCCGGCCACAGGCCGACGCGCTTGCCGTCCTCGTAGTCGTAGAAGCCGGCGCCGCGCAGGCGGCCCGGACGGCCCAGCTCGATCATCTTGTCGATGACCGCCTCGGCCGGATGGGGAGTCCACGTCCCGCCCGCCGCCTCGACCGCGTCGCGCGCCGCGTTGCGGATGCGGACCATCAGCTCCATGTTGAGCTCATCGGAGAGCTGGAGCACCGGCGCCGGGTAGCCGGCCTGCGCGGAGGCCTGCTCGATCGTCGCCGGCGGCACGCCCTCGCCGAGCATCGCGATGCCCTCGTTGATGAACGTGCCGATCACGCGCGAGGTGAAGAAGCCGCGCGAGTCGTTGACGACGATCGGCGTCTTGCGGATCAGCCGCGCGACATCGAGGGCGCGCCAGACCGTCTCCTCCGAGGTCTTGGCGCCCTTGATGATCTCCAGCAGCGGCATCTTGTCCACCGGGCTGAAGAAGTGCAGCCCGATGAAGTCCTCCGGCCGGGTCACGCTCTGCGCCAGCTCGGTGATCGGCAACGTGGAGGTGTTGCTGCCCAGCAGCGCGTCCGGCGCCACGTGCGGCTCGATCTCCTTGAAGACCTGGTCCTTGATCTTGGGGTCCTCGAAGACCGCCTCGATCACCAGCTCGGCGCCGGCGGCGTCGGCCGCGTCGGTGGTGGGCTTGATCCGCGCCAGCAGCGCGTCGCCGTCCTCGCGGGTCTGGCGGCCGCGCTCGACCGCCTTCTCCACCAGCTTGACCGAGTAGCCCTTGCCGCGCTCGGCCGCCTCCTGCGAGACGTCCTTGAGCACGACCTCGAGGCCGGCCTTGGCGCAGACGTAGGCGATCGCGGCGCCCATCATGCCCGCGCCGAGCACGACGACCTTCCTGGGCCGGAACGGCTCGCGGTCGGCGGGCCGGTCGCGCTCCCCGTTCACGCGCTGCAGGTCGAAGAAGAACGCCTGGATCATGTTCTTCGCGACCTGGCCGGTGGCGAGGTTGACGAAGTAGCGGGTCTCGATCTCCTGGGCGTTCTCGAAGTCGACCTGGGCGCCCTCGATCGCCGCCGCCATGATCGCCTTCGGCGCCGGGTAGTTGGCGCCCTTGATCTGCTTGCGCAGGTTGGCGGGGAACGCCGGCAGGTTCATCGCCAGCTTCGGGTTGGACGGCGTGCCGCCCGGCATCTTGTAGCCGTCGGCGTCCCACGGCTGGACGACCTCCTCGCCGGCCTTGCTCTCGATCCACGCCTTGGCGGCGGGGACGAGGTCGTCGCGGGTCGGCACGATCTCGTCGATCAGGCCGATCTCCTTGGCCTTGGCCGGGCGGTGCTCCTGGCCCTGCAGCAGGAGCTGCATCAGGGCATTGGCGATGCCGAACATGCGCACCGTGCGCACGACGCCGCCGGCGCCCGGCAGCAGGCCGAGCTTGACCTCCGGGAAGCCGAGCTTCACCTTGGGGTCGTCCACGGCGATGCGGTGGTGGCAGGCCAGGCAGATCTCCAGGCCGCCGCCGAGAGCCGCGCCGTTGATCGCGGCGACGACCGGCTTGCCGAGCGTCTCCAGCCGGCGGAGCTGGCGCTTGATCGTGCGGATCCCCTCCGCGAACTCGGCGGCCTGCTCCTTGCGCACGGCGCGCAGGTCGTTGAGGTCGCCGCCGGCAAAGAACGTGCTCTTGCCGGAGGTGACGACGACGCCCTTGATGTCGTCCTTCTCCGCCTCCAGGCGCTCGAGCACGGCCTCCATCGACTCGACGTAGGCCCGGTTCATCGTGTTGGCGCCCTGGCCGGGGTCGTCCAGGGTGAGGACGACGATCCCGTCGGCGCCCTTCTCGTACTTGATCGTGGTCGGCTCGGCCATCGTCAGATCGCCTCCACCACGGTCGCGATGCCCATCCCGCCGCCGACGCACAGGGTCGCCAGCCCGTAGCGGCCGCCGGTGCGATGCAGCTCGTCGACGAGCGTGCCGAGGATCATCGCGCCGGTCGCGCCGAGCGGGTGCCCCATCGCGATGGCGCCTCCGTTGACGTTCACCTTCTCCATGTCGAGCCCCATGTCGCGGACGAACTTGAGGACGACGGCGGCGAACGCCTCGTTGATCTCCACCAGGTCGAGGTCGTCGACGGTCAGCCCGGCCTTCTCGAGCGCCTTGCGCGAGGCGGGCGCGGGTCCGGTGAGCATGATGGTGGGGTCGGCGCCCGAGAGCGCGGTGGCGAGGATGCGGGCGCGCGGCTCCAGGCCCATCTCCTCGGCGACGCGCTCGTTGCCGATCGCCACCAGCGCGGCGCCATCGACGATGCCCGACGAGTTGCCGGGCGTGTGCACGTGGTTGATCTTCTCCACCCAGTGGAACTTCTGGAGGGCGACGGCGTCGAAGCCGCCCATCTCGCCGATCGCCGCGAAGCTCGGCTTGAGGTTGGCGAGCGTCTCGACGGTGGTGCCGGGGCGGATGTGCTCGTCGTGGTCGAGCACGACCTGTCCGTTGATGTCCTTGACGGGGATGACGGAGCGGGCGAAGCGGCCCTCCGCCTGCGCCTTGGCGGCGCGCTCCTGCGAGCGGGCGGCGTAGGCGTCGACGTCCTCGCGGCTGAAGCCCTCGACGGTCGCGATCAGGTCGGCGCTGACCCCCTGCGGGATGAAGTAGGTGTCGTAGTTGGTCTCGGGGTCCATCGCCCAGGGCCCGCCGTCGGTGCCCATCGGCACGCGCGACATCGACTCGACCCCGCCGGCGAAGACGAGGTCCTCCCAGCCCGAGGCGACCTTCTGGGCGGCGATGTTGACCGCCTCCAGGCCGGAGGCGCAGAAGCGGTTGACCTGCACGCCGGCGACGGTGTCGGGCAGGCCGGCCTTCAGCGCGGCGGTCTTGGCGATGTCGGCGCCCTGGTCGCCGACCGGGGTTACGCAGCCGAGGACGACGTCATCGACCCGCTCGGGATCGAGCCGGTCGTTGCGGACGAGCATCTCGTGCATCAGGCCGACGACGAGATCGACCGGCTTGACGTTGTGTAGCGAGCCGTTCTGCTTGCCCCGGCCGCGCGGGGTTCGGATCGCGTCGAAGACGAGCGCTTCGGTAGCTGCCATGCGGGTTTCCTCCTCCGGAACGGTCAGGCGACCCTACCAGCAAAACATTCATGCGTGAACGCAAGTTGGCGGGCGGGCTACGATTTCGCGACCGATGGCCGTCACGACCCCGACCGCCCGGCCCCGTCGCCGCACCCAGGCCGAGCGCAGCGCCGCCACCCGCGAGGCGCTGCTCGACGCTACGCTCGAATGCCTCGTCGAGGAGGGATACGCGCGCACCACGACCACCCGGGTGGCGGAGCGCGCGGGCGTCTCACGCGGCGCGCACCTGCACCACTTCCGCACCCGCAACGCGCTGGTGGCGGCCGCGATCGAGCACCTGGCCAAGCGCCGCGCCGAGGAGCTGAAGGTGGCGCTCGACGCGCTGCCGGAGGGGCGCGAGCGGGTCGCCGAGGGGCTCGACCTCGTGTGGTCGAACTACGCAAGCCCGCTGTTCCAGGCGGCCCTGGACCTGTGGGCGCACGCGCGCACCGACCCGGAGCTGCGCGAGCACCTGGTCGCCGTCGAGCGACTGCTCGACCGGCAGACGCTGGAGCTGGCGCGGCGGCTGTTCCCCGAGCAGGCGGAGCGGCCCGACTTCGAGCACCTGGTGGAGATGGCGGTGGCGACGGTGCGCGGGCTGGCGCTGCTCGACACGCTGCACCCGAGCGGGAAGCGCAACCGGCGCCAGTGGCCCTACTGCCGGGCGCGGCTGATCGAGCTGTTCGAGGGTCCCGTCGAGCAGGACACGTAGGCGGTGAACCCGCCGACCCGCACCGCGCGGACGAACCCCTCCGACGGCGCGTTGGTGCGCGGGCTGGCGCCGTCGGCGAAGCCGTAGCGGCGCATCAGCTTCTCGCCCACGTAGAAGAGCGCCACGCCGTGGCGACGCTCCCGGGCGCTGCGGGCGCCGACCTCGGACTGCGAGGCGTCCAGGATCCAGCGGGTGTCGGGCACCAGCCGGTAGTTGGGCAGCGTCACCGGGCCGCAGCGCCGCCCGTCGGCCACCTGGCGGGTGTCGAGCACGGCGACCAGGTCCTCGTGGGTGTGGCGGATGAAGCGCAGCTCGGTGGCCAGCCGGTCGAAGACGTCGGCGCGGACGACGACGAACGCCAGCCCGGCGGCCACCGCGAGCGCCAGCACGCGCCGGTCGCGGGTGACCAGCCAGCCGGCGGGCAGGCACAGCGCGACCGCGGGGACGGTCAGGTAGCGCGGCAGCACCGACAGCCCGGCGGCCGAGGTGGCGAAGAAGGTGGCCGTGCCCGCGAGGAAGAGCGCGAGCGGGACGTGCGCGGCGCGGCCCTCGCGCCGCCGCCACGCCAGCAGCGCGCCGAGCACGCCGAGCGCGGCCACCGGCTCGCGCGCGGTGTCGGCGAGGAAGCGCGCGAACGCGCCCGGCACCTCGCTCAGCGAGCGCCGACGCCCCAGTTCGTCGGCGAGCTCGGACGTCGAGTGCAGCGAGAAGAGCGGGTCGCCGGTCACCAGCCCGTCGACCAGGCACCAGACCGCCGGGGCGAGCGCGACCAGCGGCGCGGCGCGCAGCCGCGGCCCGGTCCACAGCCAGTACAGGCCGGCGAGCAGCCACCCCTCCGGGCGCAGCAGCCCGGCGGCGATCAGCAGCGCCCAGACGCGCTTCTCGCCGCCGCGCCCGCGGCCGGCGCCCTCGGTCCGGACGGAGCGCTCGGACTCGAGCGCGGCCGCCCACAGCACCAGCGCCAGGAACGGCTCGTCCACGTAGCCGCGCGCCGCGTACAGCAGCAGCGCGAACGACGAGCCCGCCAGCAGCGCCGCCGCCAGCCCGGCGCGGCGATCCCAGACGGCGGCGCCCAGGCGGTAGACGCCCCACGTGAACGCCACGTGGCAGAGCACCGTCAGCAGCACGAGCGCGCGGTCGGCGTCCGGGCCCAGCAGCGTGAGCAGCGCCGCCACCCCGAGATACAGCGGATGCTCGGTCGGCGCGGCATAGGCCTCGAACGTCGGCGCCTGCCCGTCGAGCAGCTCGCGCCCCCAGACCAGGTGGTAGTAGGCGTCGTAGTTGGGATAGGTCGGCACCAGCGCCCACAGCAGCACGCCCACGAGCGCCAGCAGGCCGACGAGCAGCAGCTCGGGCCGCCGGTCGCCCGCCGCCCGGCGCGCTCGCGCGGCAGCGCTCATGCCACCGCCGGCGCCCGCTCGGCGGCCGCCGCCCGGCGGCGGCGCGAGGCCTCGTGCGCCAGCGCCAGGCCGACGGCGAGCAGCGCCCAGGTCAGCGGGTCCTCGAGGAACGCCGCGTAGCTCCAGGTGTGCAGGACGAGCGCGGCGAACGCCGCCGCCACCGCGGCGCGCACCGGGTCGCCACGCGAGCCCCGCAGCAGCGTGACGAACGCCACCGCGAGCAGCGCGACGTAGAGCGCCAGGCCGCCCACCCCCTGCTCGGCGGCGACCGTGATCGGGATCGTGTGCGACGCCGACACCGCCCGCTCCTCCGAGCCCTTCTCGGCGCGACGGTAGGCGCGCGAGAACGCGCCCGAGCCGTGGCCGGTCAACGGCTCGTCGCCCACCAGGCGCAGGCCACCGCGGATCAGCTCGTAGCGGCCGCTGGTCGACGCGTCCGCCGCCTTGGAGTCGCGCAAGTCGAGCCGCACCGAGTCGGGCGCCAGCAGCACGAACGCAGCCCCCGCGGCGACCACCAGCGCCGCGGCGGCCGCCGCCCGGCGCGGGCTCCAGCGCAGGCCGCCCAGCACGGCCAGCCCGGCCAGCAGCGCGGCGAAGCTCGTCTGCGAGAGGGTCAGCACCAGGCCCGCCCAGAGGATCGCCAGCACGACCGTCGCGGCGGCGGCGTCGCGGGCCCGCTGCGCCCACAGCAGGAACGCCGTCACCCCCAGCATCACGATCGCCAGGAAGCGGCCGTAGATGTTGGGGTCGAAGAACAGCGAGTTGACGCGGAAGTACGACTCGATCTGGTTGGAGGCGATGACCTTCGGGTTGAGCAGCAGGTGCTTGGTCGCGTACTCGACGAACCCGATCGCCGCGAACAGCAGCGCCAGCGCGGTCAGCGCGCCCAGCACCTGCAGCACCAGCTTCCGCGTCCACTGCATCCGCGTCAGCAGCGCGAACAGCAGCGCGAACGGCACGTAGAAGAAGACGACGTTCTCCAGCGCCTTCTCGAAGTCGTCCGAGTAGGAGGCCTGCGCCGCGTAGGCGACCAGCGACAGCGCCAGCAGCCACGGCAGCGGCCCGGGCGCGCGCTCGCGCCGGACGGCCTCCCCCTCCGGCTCGGAGCGCAGCCGCGGCACCGCGTAGGCGAGCGCGCCCGCGCCGATCACCAGGTACAGCGGCACCAGCAGGTTGGCGGTCATGCCCGCGGCCGCGATCGGGACGCGGAACGGCAGCGCCACCGCGGCGGCGATCGGCAGCAGCGTCGGCCGCCGGTGGAACAGCGCCGCCAGCGCGGCGACGACCGCAAGCCCGACCACCACGGCGCCGGCCATCAGCAGCGGCCGGTCCCGCAGCGGCTCGAGCTGCTCGCTGTCCCAGATCGAGGACACCAGCAGCACCGGGGCGAGCAGCAGCGCGCCGACCGTCGCCAGCGCCCGACGGCGCGGATCGGTGAGCAGCATCGCCCCTGCGGCGAGCAGGGCGCAGGCGATCAGCGGGACAGGAGCGTCCACATCCGGGCCATCAGCGCGCTGATGGCGGGGTCGTCGTTTCCGGACAGCCGGCGCTGGAACTCCGGCAGCCCCGTGCGGATGACGCGGCCGTCGCCGTAGCGGGCGGCGACCACGACCGTGCGGCCGGGCGGGTTCTCGGTCACGGCGTTGGAGAGCAGCTTGCCGGGGCCGAGGCTGATCGTCTGCTCGTAGGCGCGCACCTCCGGGATCGCTCCGCCCGTGCCCTCGAACAGCAGCGTGTCCTCGTCGTCGCGGAGGATCGACAGGCCGGTCGGCTCCCGCACCAGGCCGCGGATGCGGGCGCCGAAGAAGTCCGCCGAGGCACGCCGCGACGGGCGCACCAGCCGGCCGTCGCCGTCGAGGGCGACGGTGCGGCGCAGGCTGTCGGTGCCGAGCGAGACGAGCGTGCCGCCACGGCGGACGAACGCCTGCAGCTTGCGGCGCACCGCCGCGGGCAGCCAGCGGGCGTCACCGGGGATCAGCACGCCCTTGTAGGCGCGCAGGTCGCGGCCCTCGCCGGCGAGCAGCGCCACGTCGGTGGTGATGTCGTAGCGGCGGCGCTCGCGGTCCAGCCACATCAGCACCGGCGCCTCGCCGCCGGCGAACCCCTGCGGCAGGCCACCGCCCGCCATGTCGCGATACAGCCGCGCGGGCAGGTTGTAGTCGAGCAGATCGGGCCGCCCGTCGCCGTCGTCGTCGACCGGGTTGCGGCCCTGCCAGGTCATCATCGGCAGCACCACCAGCCCGCCGCGCGGCGCCTCCGCGGCGCCCGCCACCGAGTCCTCGCCCTGCACGGCGAACGGGATGCGGGTCGCGTGGCCGGGCACCCGCGCCTCGAACAGGTAGACGCCGGTGCGCTCCGGCGCCGTGGTGCGCACCACCGACGAGCGCTTCGGCCCGCCGCGCTTGAGCGCGCGCCGCTCGCCGAGCCGCCGGATCGTCCAGCGGTAGCGCTCGGCGCTGTGGACGCGGAAGGTGACCTCCTCGCCACCCGGCACCGGCAGCACCGGGCCACGCGCGCCGACGTAGCGGACCGTGACCCCGCCGCGCCGCGACCAGCCGGGGCGGTCGAGCGCCGGCAGGCGGTCGCGCCCGAGCGGGACCGAGGTGCCGACGTTGCCCGCCTGGTCGCGCCACTGCACGGCGATCACGTAGGTGCCGGGCGGCTGGCCGGTCGGGTCCCAGCGCCAGGATGTCTGCCCGGGCCGGAGGTCCTCGCTGTGCACCTCGCGCACGTGCCCCGGGTCGGTGCGATAGACGAGCGCGCGCGGGCGGTTGGGCAGCGCCGGCGGGAAGCGGGCGACGACCGGCTTGCCGTCGCGATTCGGCCACACCTCGGGGCCGGGCTGCGGCGACGGGCCGACCGCGAACACGTACGGCCGCGGCGGCGTGGTGTCCTTGAGGAACGACTTGGGGTAGAGGATCGAGCGGCCCTGGCGGCGCAGGATGATCCGCAGCCGGTAGCGGCCGTCGGGCACCGGCCGGCCGTCGTCGCCGGTGCCGTCCCACGCCACGCCGGTCAGCCGCTCGCCCTTCTCGAGCGGCCGGTCGTCGACCAGCGTCCGCACCGGGTCGCCGTCGTCGTCGACGATCGTCAGCGTGACGTTGTCAGAGTCCTTGAGCTGCAGCGCGATGTGCAGGCGGTCGCGGCGGCCGTCGCCGTTCGGCGAGAACACCGAGCCGGGGCCGCGCGTGTCGATGCCGATGAACTGAAGCACGCCCGGGCTCTGCTTGAGCCGCTGCGCGACGAAGAAGGCGGCGAACGTCGCCACGACGAGCAGCCCGAAGACCAGCGCGGGAACGGCGGCCGGGACGCGTGCGGTCTTCACGGCAGCTCCACCAGCGAGGCGTTGGGGATCGGCGCCCGGCGCAGCTCGTCGTCGCCGTGCAACGCGGCGAGCGCCAAGCGGATCGTTCCACGGTGGCAGACGACGAGGACTGGTTCACCGCCGGCCGCCCGCACCCTCTCGCGGATGTCCGCGATCCCCTCGAGCACGCGCGCCTGCTGCTCGGCGAACGACTCGCCGCCGGGAAACGCGAAGTCGGGCTGCCCGGTGATGTATGCCCGAAAGAGCTCCGGGTGCTCGCGGGCGACATCGTCGAACAGCCGGTCGGTCCAGTCGCCGCAGTCGGTCTCGGCGAAGCGCGGGTCCTCGATCGGCTCGAGCCCGACCGCCTCGGCGACGATCTCCGCCGTCTGGCGGGCGCGCCGCAGCGGCGAGCAGATCAGCGCCGACCAGCGCCGCTCCGCCGCCTTGGCCGCCAGCTCGCGCGCCTGCGCGATCCCGCGCTCGGTGAGCGGCACGGGCAGGTGCCCCTGGAAGCGGCGGGCGACGTTGTAGGGGGTCTCTCCGTGGCGGGCCAGAGCGATCATCGCCCGGCGCCACCCTCCTGATGGTCGGCAGGGCGCGTCATCGGACCGGTCGCCCGGAGGTTTTACTGCTGCGGCTGCTGATCGGCGCCGACGACGACCACGACGGCCGCCGACTCTCCGGCGATCACGCGGTTGCCGGAGTCCAGCGGCTCCACGACGTCGCTGGAGAGGCCGATGCTGCGGGCCACGTCGAGCGCCTGGGCGCGCCGACCCGGCGCGAACAGCACCAGCGTGGCGGAGCGGGTCTGGTCGGCGGCGTTGGTGACGTTGCCGATCCGGAATCCGTCCTGCTGGATCTTGTTCGCCACGCCGCGCGCCAGGCCCGGGATCGTCGTGCCGTTGAGCACCGCGACGGTCGTCTGCGAGCGCGGCAGCGACTCGGTCGTGCGGGAGCCGCCGCCCGCGCGCGACTCGGACGGCGAGGTCTCCACCGGCGTGATCCGGTTCGGCGGCTCGGGCTCGGAGTCGCCGCCGACGCCGATGACGCCGAACAGCAGCACCGCCGCGGCGGCCAGCAGGGCACCGGCGGCGCCCAGCACCGGCAGCAGGCGGCGCGACCCGGACTTGCGGCCGCGGTCGCGCTCGGCCGCCGCCTGGGCGCGCGCGGTCGTGGCGCCCGCGGGCGTGGCGGCCGACGGCATGCGCAGCGGCCGGCCCGGCGGGACGGGCGGGGTCGGGCGCCCGGCGGGGGCGCCGTTGCCGCCGGCCGGGGCGGGCTGGACGGTGGTCGGCTGGTCGGCCCCGGCGGGACGGGCGGTCGTCGGCACCGGCGCCTTCGGCGCGCCGGGCGCGCCGGGGGCACCGGGAGCGCCGGGCGCCGCGGGCGTGGCCGGCGCTCCGGCGGCGCCGGCGGGAGTCGCCGGACGCGCGGGGGCGGGCCCGCCGGGGGCGGCGCCGGCCGGGGTGGCGGGCGTTGCCGTCGGACGCGGCGTGGCGGCCTGCGCGGCGGCCTGCGGCTGCGGCGTGACGCGGCGCACCGCCTGCGGCTGGGCGGCGGCGGTCTGGGCGGCAGCGGCGGCGGCGTCGCGCTCGGGGGCGGTGCCGGCCCACTCGCGCAGGCGCTTCACCTCCCGCGCCTGGGCGAAGTACAGGAGCGAGAGGATCGCCAGCCCGAGCACCGCGGCGAAGCCCGCGTAGGCGCCGTACTGCTCGATCTTGTCGGAGATCGACAGTGCCAGGATCGACGGCATGAAGGGGCAGATGCTAGACAACGAACCTGTTCGCACGGCCGCGGTCTGACCGATCCGCGCCGCCGGAGCGCGAGCCCGACCCGCCCGCCGACGGCGCCTCGCCGCCCGCGGTCGCGCCGGGAAGCGAGGCGCGCATCTCCATCAGCTCGGCGACCTTGGCCGCCAGCGCCGTCGCGTCGCCCTCGAGCACGAGCAGGCCGACCTCGTCGAACATCTGCTCCACGGTGGCGGCGTCCAGCCGCGGGCGGTCGGCGATCAGGATCTTCTCGGAGGCGGTCGGCTTGGCGGTCTCGAACGGGTTGAAGAGCTCCTCGTGCAGCTTCTCGCCCGGGCGGCGGCCGATCTCCTCGATCGCGATGTCCTCGTGCGGGCGCAAGCCGGAGAGCTCGATCATCGTCTCTGCCAGCTTCCAGATCGAGACCGGCTCGCCCATCTCCAGCACGAAGATCTCGCCGCCGGAGGCCAGCGACCCGGCGCGGATGACAAGCTGGACCGCCTCCGGGATCGTCATGAAGTAGCGGGTCATGCGCCGGTCAGTGACGGTGACCGGGCCGCCGAGCGCGATCTGGCGGCGGAAGATCGGCACCACCGAGCCGGACGACCCGAGCACGTTGCCGAAGCGGACGATCCCGAAGCGGGTGCCCGGGAACTGCTGCTGGGCAGCCTCCACCGCGCACTCGGCGAGCGCCTTCGAGGCGCCCATCACCGTCGCCGGCGAGACCGCCTTGTCGGTGGAGATCAGGACGAACCGCTTGACCCCGCTCTCGCCCGCGACGCGCGCCAGCACGCGGGTGGCTAGCGCGTTGTTGCGAACCGCCTCGACCGGGTTGATCTCCATCAGCCCGACGTGCTTGTAGGCGGCGGCGTGGAAGACGACGGTCGGCCGGTGGGCGGCGAACACCTCGCGCATCCGCTCGCCCTCCTTGCAGTCGGCGAGCACGACCGACAGCACCGACGGGTGGACGTGCCGGTCCTCCTCAAGCTCGCGCTGAATGCGGAACAGGTTGTCCTCGGCGTGGTCGACGAGGATCAGCCGGCGCGGCGCCACGCGCGAGATCTGGCGGCACAGCTCGGAGCCGATCGAGCCGCCGGCGCCGGTGACCATCACCACCTCGCCCTCCAGGTAGCGGCCGACGCGGTCCAGCTCCATCCGCACCGGCTCGCGGCCGAGGATGTCCTCGACCTCCACCGGGCGCACCTGGCGGACGACGTTCTGCGTGCCGGTCTGCAGCAGCTCGAAGACGGTCGGCAGGGTGCGGACCGGGATGCCGCGCTCGCGGCAGGCGGTCACCACGCGGGCGCGCAGCACGCCGGGCGCCGACGGGATCGCGATCGTGACCTCGTCGGGCTCGGTCTCGTCCAGGATGCGCGGCAGGTCGTCGGTGCGGCCGAGCACGCGCACGCCGTCGATGCGTGACCGCTGCTTGGCCGGGTCGTCGTCGACGAAGCCGACCGGCGCCAGCCCGAGGCCCGGGTTCTTGAGGATCTCGCGCAGCACGAGCCGGCCGCCGTCGCCGGCGCCGACGATCAGCACGCGGCGGGCGTCCCGCCGGGCGCGGAACCCGGTCAGCGGCCGCTCGTAGACGGCGCGGGCGAGGAAGCGCGAGCCTCCGACGAGCAGCAGCAGGAGGACGACGAACATCCCCAGCACGCCGGTCGGGATCGACAGCGCGACCTCGCCGCGGCCGGAGGCGACCTTCACCGGGTGCGTGAGCGCGGTGAAAGTCGGCGGGAACAGCCCGGCGATGATGACCGCCTGGGCGATGCGCAGCACGTCGCGCTGGTCGACGTAGCGCCACCACTTCTCGTAGAGGCCGAAGGCGGTGAAGACGATCAGCGTCGCGCCGACCACCCACGGCAACGTCGCGTCGCGCAGATCCGCGAACTCCCGCGGAACCCCGCTGTCGAACCGCAGGCGGTATGCGAGGACGTAGGCGAGCGCGACGAGGACCCCGTCGATCGCCAGTTGCCGCAGCGAATGGCGATGCAGGGGCAGCGCCGCCGAGCGAATGCGTCGGCGCATCACGGCAAGTGTAGAGCGCGACGCTCCCCGGACCCAGCGCCTCAAGCGGGTGCGCGACGCACCGATCAACCAGGGGAGATGGTCACGGTCGGGATCATCGGCGCCGACGAGGCCGCCGTCCGCCGGGCGCGGGCGCTGCTCGCGCTGCCCGACCGCTGCGAGGTGGTCGGCGTCTGGGACCGGGACCCGCGCGCCGCGACCGTGCTGGCCGACGAGCTCGACCTGGCCGTGTTCGAGACCTTCGAGGAGGTGCTCGCCTCCGTCGGGGCGGTCGTGGTTGCCGGCGTCTCCGAGGCGCGTCAGCGGTCGGCGCGCGCGGCGCTGGAGGCCGGGCTCGACGTGCTGATCGAGCCGCCGCTCGCGGAGGCGGCCGACATCGCCCATGGGCTCCTGTCCTCGATCGTGCGCGCGCCGCGCCGCCCGGTGGCGATGCTCGCCCACGAGGATCACTTCGACCCGGCGTTCGCGGCGCTGCGGGAGCTGCTGGTCGGGCAGACGATCGTCGCGATCGACATCGAGCGGGCCGACCCGCTGCGACCGCCGGGGCCCGCCGAGCCGGAGAGCGATCGCGACGTGGTGCGCGACCTGATGATGCACGACCTGCAGCTCATGCTCGCACTCACCGACCAGGGGGTCTCGGCGACGCAGGCGGCCGGCCGGAGGCTGCGCCCGAGCGGCCCGATCGACCACGCCCAGGCGCTGCTGGTGCTCGACAACGACGTGCTGGTGTCGCTGACGGCCTCCCGCGCCGGCGGCGCACGGCGCCGGCGCGTGGCGGTGCTGACGACGCAGGCGCGGTTCGTCGCCGACCTCGACCAGGGGCTGATCGAGGCGGTGCGCACCACCGGCGTCGGCGAGGAGCGGCTGGACGAGGTCGCCCAGCGCGTGCTGGTCGGCCACCGCGACGCGTCGGTGGAGCTGGCGGAGGCGTTCATCCGCTGCGTGGAGCGCCGCTCGCCGCCGGAGGTGGGCGTCGGCATGGGGATCGCGGTGCAGGAGGCGGTCGACGCGATCGTCAAGCGCGTCGCGTTCGTCAGCAGCCGCCCGGCGGCGCGCCGCGATCAGACCGTGGTGTAGGGGTTGCGCTCCCGGAGCGGGGCGAGCGCCAGCTTCAGCAGCAGGCGCGGGTCGCGCCGCACGCGCCCGGAGTCCGGCCCGCGCTTCCGCTTGACGACGCGCACCTCCTCGGCGGAGGTCAGCCGCATCAGCCGTCCCTCGGCGATCAGCGCGTCGTCGACGGCTCCGGGGCGGCCCTCGAAGGTCGTGTAGGCGGGGGTGCCGAGCGCGACCGCCTCGCGGTTCATGGTGCCACCGGCGGATACGACCAGGTCGGCGTAGGCGATCAGCGACTGGGCGTCGATCGCGCGCTCGGGGACGATGAAGTCGCCCGCCCGCTCCAGCTCGGCGCGCTGCTCGGCGACGCGGGGCAGGACCACGGTCTGCGCCTGGTCGCGCAGCGCGGCGAGCACCTGGGCGAACAGGTCGTTCTCGAAGCGGTGGTACAGCGACACCGACGGCGGGGTACGCACCACCGCGATCGGCTCGTCGGGGCTCAGGCCAAGCTGGTCGATGATCCCCGGGTCGGGCTCGAAGTCGGCGAGGTAGTACTCCTCCTTCAGCCCCGGGTACTGCCGGATCTTGCCCTTGGCGCCGTAGCGGTGGAGGCGCTCGGGCGGGATGTACTCGGGAACGACGACGGCCTGGGCGAGCCGGCAGTTGACCGTGTGCTGGACGGTCGCCCACTCGTAGTCGAACATCGTCGTGCGCGGGATGCGCAGCGCCCAGGCGGCGACGGTGACGTCGTTGGAGCCGTGGCCGAGCGCGATGTCGAAGCGGCGGCCGCGCGCCCAGCGGGCGAGCGCCGCCGAGCGGTCGACCAGGCCGACCGCCTTGGCGGCCGGGCGCGCGCCCCGGTGGCGGCCGATCACCTCGCAGTCGATGCCGAACCGCTCGCACAGCGCGACGGTCTGGGCGAAGTCGCGCGCGGTGACCTCGACCTGGTGGCCGTCGGCGCGCAGCGCCTCGATCAGCGGCCGCATCACGAGCACATGGGGCGAGTTGGTGAGGTCGATCCAGACGCGCATCAGGCGGAGCGGAAGGGGTTCTCGACCCGTACGCCTGCCAGCACCGCGCCGTCGTCCAGGTCCTCGGTGAGGATGCGGTCGCAACCGGCGACGCTGGCGGCCACGACGATCAGGGCGTCCCAGTAGGAAAGCCGGCGCTCCTGGGCGAGCCGCACCGCGTCGCGCACCATCTGGGCGTCGACGTGGACGGTCGGCAACCGCGAGAGGCTGTCGACGGCCTCCGCGGCCTCGGCGGCCGGCAACGGCCGCGCCAGCTTGCGGGTGACCGCGGTGTAGAACTCGCCCAGCACCTGGGTGCTGACCACGAGGCTGCCGGGCTCCAGCGAGCCGATCACCTCCTGGGCGCGGGCCCGCTTCACGGGCTCGTCGGCGTCGTAGGCGTACACGAACAGGTTCGTGTCGCCGAATGCCCTACCGCTCATGGAGCTCGTCGCGCCGCCACCTGCGGCCGCCGGACCCGCTGCCGGCGGCGCTCGCCCGCGCCAGCTCCAGGAAGCGGCGGGTGCCGAGCTCGACCTCCCCCATGCCCGCGTATGCGGTGAGGTAGTCGCGGACGACCGCGTTGACCGACGTGCCCTGCTCGAGCGCTCGCATCCGCGCCCTCCGCAGGACCTCGTCGTCGAGGCTGAGGGTCAGGTTCGCCACGTCACCAGTGTAGCACTGATCCTGTGCTACACAGGTCCCCTCGCGCCGCGCGTGGAAACACTCCTCGTCCGGCGGGCCGGGCCCGACCCGCGGGCCTAGCTCCCGACGACCTCCCGCAGCGCGGCCGCGACCCGCTCGACCTGCTCGGCGGTGAGCGTCGGCGCCATCGGGATCGCCAGGTGGGTGCGCGCCGCCTCCTCGGTGCCCGGCAGCTCGCCGTCCGGCACGAACGGGCGCATCGGCGGTTGGCGGTGGGTCGGGGTCGCGTAGTACTGCCGCGCGCCGACGCCGCGGGCGGGCAGCTCCTCGGCCAGCCGCGCCGCCTCCGGGTGCCGCACCACGTACAGGTGCCACGCGGGGCGGGATCCGGGCGCGGCCTCCGGCGTCCGCACCACCCCCGCCAGCGCGCGCTCGTACCGCTCGCCGACGGCGTGGCGCGCCGTCGCCCAGCCGTCCAGGTGCGGGAGCTGGACGCGCAGCAGCGCCGCCTGCAGCTCGTCGAGGCGGCTGTTGTAGCCCACCTCCTCGTAGCCGACCTTGTCGCGCGAGCCGTGGAAGCGCAGCATGCGCACGCGCTCGTCAAGCTCCGGGTCGGAGGTGACGACCGCGCCGCCGTCGCCGAACCCGCCCAGGTTCTTCGACGGATAGAAGGAGAACGTCGCGATCGTGCCCAGCGCGCCCGCCTTGCCGTCCGGGCCGACGGAGCCGGCCGCCTGGGCGGAGTCCTCGAGCACCGGCACGCCGAGCGCCTCGATCTCCCGCACCGGGGCGACGTTGCCGAACAGGTGCACGGCGATCACCGCCTTGGTGCGCGGAGTGAGCGCCGCCTTCACCGTCTCCGGCGTCACCAGGAACGTGTCCGGGTCGATGTCGCAGAACACCGGCCGCGCACCCGTCGGCGGGATCGCCTCCGCGCTCGCCCAGAACGTGAACGACGGGACCACGACCTCGTCGCCCGGCCCGACGCCCAAGGCGCGCAGCGCGATCGTGATCGCCTCGGTGCCGTTCGCCACGCCGACCGCATGGCGCGCCCCCAGGTAGGCGGCCAGCTCGCGCTCGAAGGCCTCCACCTCCGGTCCGAGGATGTAGGCGCCGGAATCCAGCACCCGCAGCGCGGCGGCGCGCAGCTCGTCGGCGAGCGCCCGGCGCGGGGTCTCGGGATCGAACAGCGGGATCGTCACCGGGACGGGACGCTACAGCGCAGGACAGCGTTCACCGTGCACGGCTCAACATCGGCGCGCCGATGCCGACCACCCAGGTGTCCCTTTCCCCTCCGAAGGGTCGGCAATGAGCCTTGATCGCTGCCATCTGGTCACCCTCCCGCGCGTCGAGGACCGACGAGGCAACCTCACGTTCATCGAGGGCGGCCGCCACGTCGGCTTCGACATAAGGCGCGTCTACTACCTGTACGACGTGCCCGGCGGCGCCGAGCGCGGAGGCCACGCCCACCGGAAGCTGCAGCAGCTCTTCATCGCGATGTCGGGCAGCTTCGACGTGGTCCTCGACGACGGCAACATCCGCCAGCGGTTCCACCTCAACCGCTCGTATGTCGGGCTGTACGTGCCCGAGATGGTGTGGCGGGAGATCGACAACTTCTCCTCGGGCAGCGTCTGCATGGTGCTTGCCTCGGAGCCCTACGACGAGGCGGACTACATTCGCGACTACGACGAGTTCAAGGCCGCCGCCCGCGCCGGCGACACCAGCGTCGTCAACCTCGACTCGCCCGAGGCGCAGGCCGCCTAGGACGACCGCGACCCGACCATGGCGCGCCGACCCCAGCTACCGCCGGCGGCCACCGTGGTGATCACCGCCGCCGGCACCGCGACCGCCTACGGGCTCGCGCGCTCGCTGCGCGACCGCTGGGGCTCCGACGTGACGCTCGTGGGCGCCGACACCGGGCCGCCCGAGCTCGTGCCCGCCGAGCCGCTGCTCGACGACTGCCGCCGGGTGCCCGCCAGCGACGACCCCGACTTCCCCGCCGCGCTCGACGCGGTGCTGCGCGACCACGCGCCCGCCCTCTACGTGCCGCTGATCGACAGCGAGATCGCCGCCGCCGCGGCGCGCGCCGAAGCAGGCACGCTGCCCGACGGCGTGACGCTGCCCTGGCCCGGGGCCCGCGCCGCGCGGCTGTGCGCCGACAAGCTGGCGCTCGCCGAGGAGCTGCTCGCCGCCGGGCTGCCCGCCGCCCCCGCCGCTCGCGCCGCTGAGGCCGACTGGTCGCCGGAGGGCGTGGTCGTCAAGCCGCGCGACGGGTTCGGCGGCCGCGGCGTGCGCGCCTTCACCGACCGCCACGAGCTCGAGCGGGCGCGCGAGACGTTCACCGACGACGAGCTCGCCCAGCCGCTGCTCGCCCCGCCGGAGATCACCGTCGACGCGGTCGCGCTGCGCGACGGCCGGGTGCGCGCGGTGGCGCGCGAGCGGCTCGCGGTGCGCGGCGGCGTGGCGACCAAGGCGCGGGTGTTCGAGGACGCGGAGCTCGCGGCGCTCGCCGCGCGGCTGGCGGAGGTCCTCGGGCTGCGCGGCGCCTTCTGCTTCCAGGTGATGCACGACGGCGACGGCCGGCGGCTGATAACCGACCTGAACGCGCGGCCCGGCGGCGGCACGAGGATGACCGTGGCGGCCGGGGTCGACGTGCTGTGCGCACCGTTCGCCGACCTGTGGGAGCTCCCGGTCAGCGACCTGATGTCGCCGCTTCAGGACGACCGGATCGTCGTCCGTCACTTCGAGGAGACGGTGCGATGAGCGCGACGCTGGCCTTTGACTTCGACGGCACGATCGTGGACTGCCGGCCACGCCAGCTCGCGGCGCTCGAGCGCGCCCTCGGCGCGCCGCCGCCCGACCCGGACGGCTTCTGGGCCGCCAAGCGCGCCGGCCGCACCACCGCCGAGGCGCTGCGCCGGCTCGGGCTGGACGACAGCCGCGCCGAGGAGGTCGCCGCGCGCTGGGTGGAGATCGTCGAGGACGACGACCTGCTGGGCCACGACCGGCCGCTGCCAGGCGCCGCGGAGGCGCTCCGGGCCGCGCGCCGGGCCGGGCGCCGGCTGGTGCTGCTGACCGCGCGTCGGCGCGCCGCCGCCGTCGGGCGGCAGCTCGCCGCCCTCGGCCTGTACGACCACTTCGATGCGGTCGCGGTGGTGCCGCCCGCCGAGGCGGCCCCCGCCAAGGCGCAGCTCCTGCGTGCCGAGCGCGCCGCGACGTTCATCGGCGACACGGAGTCGGACGCGGCCGCCGCCCGGATGGCGCAGGTGCCGTTCCTGGCGGTCACGGGCGGTCAGCGCTCGGCCGACTACCTGGAGCGCCGCGTCGGATGTCCCCTGTACCCCGACCTGCCGGCTGCGGTCCGTGCCGCCGTCGGCGAGGAGTCCACATGACGCTGAAGATCGATCGCGAGGAGGAAGCCCGCCGGCTCGAGGAGATCGCAGCCAACTCGCTGTATGCGGTGGGCGCCAACGGCCTGAGCGTGCGCTGGTGCACCCGGCTGTTCGCCCGCCACTGGCGCGGCGGCTCCTGCCTCGAGCTGGGCCCGGCCGAGGGCGAGATGACCGGTGCGCTCGTCGAGCACTTCGACAAGGTCACCGCCGTCGAGGGCTCGGAGCTGTTCGCGAAGGGGATCGCGGAGCGCCACCCCGAGGTCACCGTCCACAACTCGCTGTTCGAGGACTTCGACACCGATGAGCGGTTCGACGCGGTGGTGATCGGCCACGTGCTCGAGCACGTCGACGACCCCGTCTGGCTGCTGTCCCGCGCGCGTGACTGGCTGAAGGACGACGGCCGCGTGTACGCCGCGGTGCCCAACGCGCGCTCGCTGCACCGGCAGGCGGCGGTGATCATGGGGCTGCTGCCGCACGAGCACGCCTTCAGCGACCAGGACCGTCACAACGGCCACCGGCGGGTCTACAACCCGGAGACGCTGCGCGCCGACGTGATCGCCGCCGGCCTCAAGGTGGAGGTCTTCGGCGGCTACTGGCTCAAGCCGCTGTCCAACGCCCAGATCGAGGCGTCCTGGAGCGAGGAGCTGATCGACGCCTACATGGCGCTCGGCGAGCGCTACCCGGACATCGCCGCCGAGATCTACGTGATCGCGTCGAAGTGAGCCCTGCCGTGGCCGCCGCCCGGACCGCCGCACCCACCGTCCCCTTCCTCGACCTGCGCGCGATCGTCGGCGAGGACGCCGAGGTCGCGGAGGCGGTGGCGCGGGTGGTCCGCTCCGGCCGCTACGTCGGCGGCCCGGAGGTGGAGGCCTTCGAGCGGGCGTGGGCGGGGTTCTGCGGCACGCGTCACGCGGTCGGCGCCGGCAACGGCCTCGACGCGCTCACGCTCGCGCTGCTGGCGCTCGACGTCGGCCCCGGGGACGAGGTGATCGTCCCCTCGTGGACGTTCATCGCCACCTGGCTCGCGGTCTCGCGCGCCGGCGCGAAGCCGGTCCCCGTGGAGGTCGACCCCGACACCGGCAACCTCGACCCGGACAGGGTCGCCGCCGCGCTGTCGCCCCGCACGCGCGCGTTGGTCGCCGTCCACCTCTACGGGCAGCCGGCCGACACCGACCGGATCTCGGACGCGCTCGCCGGGTCGGAGGTGGCGCTGATCGAGGACGCCGCCCAGGCGCACGGCGCGATGCTGCGCGGCCGGCGGACGGGCGCGCTCGGGCGGATCGCCGCCTTCTCCTTCTACCCCGGCAAGAACCTGGGCGCGCTGGGCGACGGCGGCGCCGTCACCAGCGACGACGAGGAGCTGGCGCGGCGCGTGCGCCGGCTGGGCAACTACGGGTCCGAGCGCAAGTACGAGCACCTGGAGCGGGGCGCCAACTCGCGCCTGGATCCGATCCAGGCGGCGGCGCTGTCGGTGAGGCTGCGGCGGCTGGAGGCCGACAACGCGCGGCGCCGCGCGATCGCCGACACCTACATGGACACCTTGGGCGGGCTGGAGTGGCTGCGCCTGCCGCGAGTGATCGACGGCGCCGAGCCGGTCTGGCACCTGTTCGTGGTGCGCACGGAGCGCCGCGACGCGCTGGCGCGGCACCTGGCCGAGCGCGGGATCGAGACCGGCCTGCACTACCCGGTCGCCAACCACCGCTCCGGCGCCTACGCCGACCAGGGCTTCGACCTTCCGATCGCAGACGAGCTGGCCGCTACCTGCCTGTCGCTGCCGATCGGCCCGCACCTGTCGGACGCCGACGTGGAGCGGGTGATCGAGGCCGTCACCTCGTTCCCCGCCTAGGAGAGCAGCTACGACATGTCGACCTTCGCACAGGCCAACACGATGATCCTGGGTCGGGCCCGGGCCGGGATCGCGGAGCAGCGCTCCGTGTTCGACGCCTTCCGCCGCGCCGCGCTGGAAGCCGACGACGACCGCGCCTGCGCGGCGCTCGCCCAGGCCGCGCACCGCTTCGGCTGGCTGCGCCACCCGGGGATCATGGTCGCCGCCGACCTGGAGCGGCGGATCGGGGAGATCGGCCGCCGTCACGTCCCCGGCCGCCCCGCGGAGCGCTCCGGCGAGGTGCGGCGCGTGCTGCACGTGGCGACCGAGATCTACGCGACAGGCGGCCACACCCGCGTGCTGGAGCGGTGGATCGAGCGCGACTCCGGCCGCCGCCCGACGCTGATGCTGCTCGGCCACGACGGCCCGCTGCCCGAGGCGACCGCGGCAGCGCTGCGCCGCGTCGGCGGGTCGGTGGTGCGCCCGGCCGCGGGCGTGGACGCGCTGGAGCGCGCACGGCACCTGCGCGCGCTCGCCGGGCTGCACGACCTCGTCGTCCTGCACATCCACCCCTACGACGTGACGCCGGGGCTGGCGTTCGCGGACCCGGAGGGCAGGCCTCCGACGCTGCTGTTCAACCACGCCAGCCACCAGTGCTGGACCGGGGTGGGCGCAAGCGACGTGGTCGCCGGCTTCCGCGCCCTGGACGAGCGGCTCACCGTCGAGCGCCGCGGCGTGGCGGCCGAGCGCTCAGTGACGCTGCCGATCCCTGCGGTGGTTCGCGAGCTGCCGGACCGCGCCGCGGCGCGGGCGGCGACCGGCCTGCCCGACGACGTGCCGGTCGTCCTGAGCGTCGGCTCGGCCTACAAGATGCTCCCGGTGCTCCAGCCCACGTTCGCCGACCTGTGCGCGGCGGTGGCGGAGGCGCACCCGCGCGCGCTGGTGGTGGTGATCGGCCCCACCCCCGAGAGCGGGGTCACGCCGGACCATCCCCGCGTGGCGGCGGTCGGCGCGACCGCGGACCTGGCGCCGTGGCTGGCGGCGGCCGACGTCTACCTCGACACCTGGCCGATCAGCGGCGGCACGGCGACCGTCGACGCGGCCGCGGCCGGGCTGCCGATCGTGGCGCTGAGCGACGGCGTGGACGGCGGCTCGCTGATCCGGCCCGCCGCCGACGACCTCGGCGGCGCGGTGCTGGTCGAGCCCGACGTGGAGTCGGTCGGGCGGCGCGTCGCCGAGCTGCTGGAGGACCCGGCGCGGCGCGCGGAGATCGGCGAGCGCGGGCGCGCGCATGTCGCCGACGCGCATGCCGGCCACGGCTGGCTTGCGGCGATGGAGGCCGCGGTGGAGGCCGCTGTCGCCCATGCGGGCGAGGCGGCGCCGCCGGCCGCGGAGGACCCGGGACCGGTGAGCGACGCCGAGGCGGTCCTGCAGGCGGTCTACGAGCCGGTCAACGGCGGCTACACGCCCGAGCACGCCTACCTGGCCGCCTCCGGGGACCTGCCGCCGGAGCAGCGGCCCGCCGACGTGGCCGCCGCGCAGGAGGCGGTGGTGCGGATCCTGGAGTCCTCCGATGAGGCCGGCGGTCCGTTGCCGCGCGCGGTGGCCGCGCCGGAGGTCACTCCGGAGGCGATCGCCGCGGTGGTGGCGCGGGCCCGCGAGCTGGTCTCCGCCGGGCGGGTCGGCTCGTTCGTGGTGGTGGTGCCCGAGCCGGAGCTGGCGCGCGCCGCCGAGCTGCTGCAGCGGGAGCTGGACGCGGGGCCGGACATCGACGTCGAGCTGACCGCGGGCTCGCCGGCCGCCGTCACGCGCCCGGGCGACATCGAGCTGACGCCGGCGGGCTAGCCCGACGCTCGGCGCTTCGTGGCGCGAAATGCGCACGCAGGTGCCGGGCGTCCGTGGCGGGACGGCCGGCGCGCGACGCGCCCGCGGCCGTGTTCGCGCGCGGCCCAGTAGCCTGCCCCTCCGTGCTTGAAGCGTTTCCCGCCGCGCTCGTGCTGGCGTCGATCACCGACACGCTGGCTGAGTGGGTCACCAGCGTCGTGGACAAGCTCGGGCTGCCCGGCATCTTCCTGCTGATGGCGCCTGAGAGCGCCTGCATCCCGATCCCGTCCGAGCCGACGATGCTGTTCGCCGGCTTCGCCGCCCACGACGGCGCCTACCCGTGGTGGGCCGCGGCGCTGACCGCCTCGGTCGCCAACGTGGTCGGCTCGTGGATCGCGTGGGCGGCCGGCTACTACGGCCGCACCGAGCTGCTGGAGCGCAACCGGCTCGTCCACATCAACCCCAAGCACTTGGAGTGGGCCGACCGGTTCTTCGCGCGCTGGGGCGATCTGGCCGTGTTCTTCACGCGCATGCTGCCGATCGTGCGCACGTTCATCTCGCTGCCGGCGGGCGTGGCGCGGATGCCGTTCATGCGCTTCACGGTCCTCACCTTCCTCGGCGCGCTGCCGTGGAACACCGGCCTGGTGCTCGCCGGCTGGTTCGCGCGCGAGAACTGGGAGGACCTGCGCGCCTACCTGCACCTGATCGACTACACGGTGGCCGCGGTGATCGTTCTCGGCGGCGCGTACCTCGCGTACCGCTGGTGGCGCTCGCGCCGCCCGGCGGCCGATGCGGTCTGAGCCGAGGCTGACCGTCGGCCAGGCCGCGGCGCTCGGCCTGCTGCACGGCCCCGCCGAGCTGCTGCCGGTCTCCTCCTCCGCGCACGTCGGGCTGGTGCCGTTCCTGCTCGGCTGGCGCTACGGCGAGCTGCCCGCGGAGGTGCGCAAGGGCTTCGAGGTGGCGCTGCACGCGGGCACGCTCGTCGGGCTGGCGCGGGTGGTGCCCCCGCCGCCGCTGCGCGTCGCGCTGCCGGCGCTGCTGCCCGCCGCCGTCGTCGGCAGGCTGCTGGAGAGACCGATCGAGCGCCGCCTGGGCGGCGTGCGCGCGACCGCGGTCGGCCTGGTGGCGGGCGCGGCGGCGATGGTCGCCGCCGACCGGAGCGCCTCCGGTCGGCGCCGCGCCACGGAGGCCACGGCCCGCGACGGCTGGGCGCTCGGCGTCGCCCAGGCGGTCGCGCTGATGCCGGGCCTCTCGCGCACCGGCATGACGCTTGCCGTCGCGCGGCTGCGCGGCTTCTCGCGCGCCGAGGCGGCGACGCTGTCGCGCCAGGTCGGGCTGCCGGTCATCGCCGGCGCCACCGCGCTGAAGGCCGTGCGCCTCGCGCAGTCCGGCCTGGAGCGCGAGCTGCGCGCCCCGTTCGCGGCCGGCGCCGTCGCGGCGCTGGCGGGAACGCTGGCGGCCGCGCCGCTGCGCCGGGTCACGTCGGTCTGGCCGGCGGCCGTCGAGCGGGTCGCACTCGCCGGCGCCGCGCTCATCCGGTTCGGGGGCATGCGCCGCGGGCGGCGGGCAGGCGGGCGGCCCTCCCTGCGATGATCGGGACCATGAGCGACGCGTACGCCGCCGCAGGGGTCGACACCGCCAAGGCCGACGAGGGCGTCGGCGCGCTGGTCCGCGTCCTGGGCTCGATCCGGCTCGACCGGCCGTCGCGGTCGGTGCTGCCCAGCGGCCACTACGCGTCGGTGCTGCGCGTCACCGACGAGCTCGGCATCGCGATCACCACCGACGGCGTCGGCTCCAAGCTGGTGGTCGCCGAGCAGGCCGACAGGCTGGAGACGGTCGGCATCGACTGCGTGGCGATGAACGTCAACGACGTGGTCTGCGTCGGCGCCGAGCCGATCGCGCTCGTCGACTACCTGGCGGTCGAGTCGGTCGACAGCGACCGGCTGGCGCGCATCGGCGAGGGCCTGAAGGCGGGCGCCGAGCAGGCGAACTGCGAGATCCCCGGCGGCGAGCTGGCGGTGCTGCCGGAGCTGATCCGCGGCCACCCCTCCCCGCACGGCTTCGACCTGTGCGCCACCGCGATCGGCACGGTCGCGCTCGACGCGATCGTCGACGGGTCCAAGCTCTCGCCCGGCGACGCGCTGATCGGGATCCCGTCGAGCGGCCTGCACTCCAACGGCTACACGCTGGCGCGGCGCGTGCTCCTCACCGACCAGCCGGGCGGCCCGGCGCTGGCGCTCGACGACCGGCCAGAGGAGCTGGGCGGCGCCACCGTCGCCGACGCGCTGCTGGAGCCGACCGTCATCTACGTGCGCGCGCTGCTCGAGCTGCTGCGCTCCGACATCCCGGTCCACGCGCTCGCCCACGTCACCGGCGGCGGCGTGCTCAACCTGCTGCGCCTGGGCGGCGAGCGGATCGGCTACGAGATCTCCGACCCGCTGCCGGCGCCGGGCGTCTTCGACCTGATCGCCCGCCGCGGCGAGGTGCCTCCGATCGAGATGTGGGAGGTCTTCAACATGGGCTGCGGCATGGTGGCGACAGTGCCCGCCGAGCGGGCCGACGAGGCGGCGGAGCTCCTGGCCGCCCACCATCCCGGCGCGCGCCGGATCGGCACGGTCACCGACCGCGCGGGCACGGTCGAGCTGCCCGGCCTGGGACTGCGCTACCCGAGCCGGACGTAGCCGGTGGCGCCGTCCCCGGTGGAGTCGTGGACCCGCCGGGTGACCATGTTCGAGGAGTTGCCCTCGATGGTGTGGATGTTGCCCTGGGCGTCCACGCGCTCGACGATCCCGACATGAACGCCGTCCCAGACGATGAGGTCGCCCGGCTGCGGCGGCCCGGCGGAGGCGGGGATGGCGCGGCCGGTGCGCTGCGCCCAGTCCCACAGCGCGGCGACCGCCCCGAAGCCCTGGCCGGCCTCGCCCAGCGGCACGCCCGCCTCGCGCGCCGCCCAGGAGACGAAGTAGGCGCACCAGGGGCCGACGCCGGCGCCGGCGACCGCCTGCCGGTACTGGGCGATCCGCGGCCCGTCGTTGGAGCCGGGCGGCTGCTCGGTGACGCCGATCTCGCCGGCGGCGATCTGCAGCGCGCGCAGGCCCGGCGAGGCGCCGTAGGCGGCGGGCGCCGTCGCCGCGGCGGCGATCGGCGACGCCGTGGCGGCGAGCGCCGTCGGCGCGGCCGTCTGGCTCGCGAGCACGGACGAGAACGCGCTGCCCGCCGGCGGCTGCGCCTGCCGGGGCGCGAGCGCGGATTCGATCTCGGCGATGCGGGCGAGGACGGCCTCGATGCCCATCACCCGAGGGGATCGGCGGGCGCGCTCGTCGCTTGAGCGGTCCCGTCACGCGACAAGGCGCCCCGGAGGGCGCCCCGTCGAGAGGGACGGGCGGCCATCCGTGACCGCCCGTCCGTCTGATCCGTCCCCTGAGGGGGTCTCCCCCCTCGGAGGTCTCGTGTCTCGCTACCGCAGCAGCGCCAGAACCGCCTGCGGGGCCTGGTTGGCCTGGGCGAGCATCGCCATGCCCGCCTGCTGGAGGATCTGGTTCTTGGTGAGGTTGACCATCTCCTCGGCCATGTCCACGTCCCGGATGCGCGACTCGGCCGCGGTCAGGTTCTCCTGGTAGGCCGCCGTCACCGCCAGGCTGTACTCGAGGCGGTTCTGCACCGCGCCGAACGTCGAGCGCTGCGCGCTCACCGCCGAGATCGCGGCGTCGATGTCCGCCAGGACCGAGGCGCTGTCCAGGGACAGGGTGTCCCAGTTGGCGCCCAGCGCGGAGTTCAGGCTGATCAGGTTGACCGCGATGGTCTCCCCGTCGTTGGCGCCGACCTGGAAGGTGACCGCCGCCGTGCTGCTCAGCAGCTTGATGTTGTTGAACTCAGCCTGGGCGCCGACGCGCTCGATCTCCTTCTTGAGCTCCTCGACCTCGGTCGCGATCGCCGCCTTGTTGGCGTCCGACATCGTGCCGTTCTTGTACTGGACGGCCAGCTCGCGGATGCGCTGCAGCATCGAGTGCACCTGGTGCAGGTTGCCCTCGGCGGTCTGCACCATCGAGATGCCGTCCTGGATGTTGCGCTGGGCCGTGGCCAGGCCGCGGATCTGAGCGCGCATCGTCTCGGAGATGCCGAGGCCCGCCGCATCGTCGGCGCCGCGGTTGATGCGGTAGCCGGACGACAGGCGCTCCATCGACTTGGAGACGGCCGACGAAACCTGGTTCAGGTTCCGGTAGGCGTTGAAGGCCACCACGTTGGTGGTGATGCGAAGGGACATGCGTCGATCTCCTTGATGACGTTTGGTTTTGCCCCAGAGCGACTCCCTGTCGCTCTTCTGTCTGCCCGGTGATCGGCCCCGGGGGGCCGTCCCTTGAGGGGGCGTCCAGGTTCTCTGGACGCTTCAGCGACCCGCGCGCTGGACGGTGACGCCGTGCTTGGCCTCGAACCGCGCCTGGTCGCGCTCGATCTGCGCGCGGATCCAGGCGCGCAGCGCCGGGTCGCTGGTCTCCACCGTCTCCGACAGCCCGTGGCGGATGCGCGACTCCCGCACCAGGCGGGGCGGGTTGCCGGCCGCGCGCAGGCGGAACAGGAGGTCGGTGTCCTGGTACCAGACGACCAGCTCAGGGTCGAGGAACTCGCCCGGCGCGACGGCGTGCTCCTCGAGCGTCGCACGCGACATCGCGAAGAACCAGGCGGCGAAGTCCTCGCGCATGGCGCCGTCGATCGTCAGCGGGAACGCGACGGCGGCGCCCTCGTCGAGCGCGGCGCGCAGCGGCGGCCACCATCCGGGCAGCGCCTCGACGTCGTCGTTGCAGACCACGAGGTAGCGGCCGCGGGCGGCGCGCAGGCCGGAGTTGACCGGGGCCGTGAACCCCTGGGGCGGCGCGCCGTTGTCGACGACGATGATCTCGTGCGAGGCGTCGGTGGAGGCGTGCAGCGCGCGCACGCAGCGGCGCAGCCGCTCGCCGGCGGCATCCAGCGTGGGGATGACGATCGACAGCTCGGGCGCCTCGCCGTAGCCCTGCTCGGCGCGCGCGGTGGTCTCGCGCCGGCCGCGCCCGGCGACCAGCGACGTGGGCACCTCCACCACCTCGCCGCGGCGCGCGAGATTCGCGCACAGCGCGGCGACGACCAGCTCGTCGGGGACGTCCGGGACGACGATGTCGGCCTCGCGCCGCCAGGCGAGCGCGGGCGCCGCCACGGCGGGGGTGCTCGCCGCCCCCAGCCGGCCGCTGGCGGCCGCGGCGACCGACGGGGACTCGAGCGCGGCGAGGAGGTCGGCCAGCCAGCCCGGCTGGATCTCGCCGGCGTCGGTCAGCAGGACGACGATGCGGCCGCGCGCCGCGTCCAGGCCGGCCCGCGTCGAAGCCGCCAGGCCGGAGCGCCGCCCCATCCGCACGAGCGCGACATCGCCCTCGAGCATCGCGTAGAGCGGCTCGAGGTCGGGCGCGGCGTCGTCGACGACGACGACCTCGAAGGCGGGCTCGGACGGCAGCGCGGCAAGCGCCTGCATGCAGCGCATGGCGCGCTGCGCTCCGCCGGCCAGCGGCACGACGATCGAGACATCCACATCCGACTGATCGGTCCGCCGGGGGTGGCCTTGAGCGGCCTCAGACGCGGATGTCGATGTGCCCGCCGCCGCCCTCCTCGTCCCGCTCGGGCGGACCGGGCGCCGGATTGCGCTCGGGCGCTTCGCGGCGGTGCGGCGGCCGGCGCTTCTCCTCGTCGCGCTCGGTGGGCTGCCGGCTGCGGCGCACCATCGGCACCGGCTGCGGGCCGGGGCGGTCGGGACCTATCGGATCGATCCGCTCCACCACCGGTCACCTCCGATCAGCGCTGGGTGTGGAAGCCGAGCGGGTCGGGCGGACGGGAGTGGGCGAGCACGTCCTCTTCCTCCTTGTCCTCCTGCCGCTCCGCGGCCGCCTGCTCGGCCTCGGCGAGCGCCTTCTTCTCGGCCTCGCGGCGCTCGCGCCGCTCCTCCTCCCGGCGCTTGCGCTCCTCCTCGAGCTGCTTGCGTCGCTCCTCGAGCTGCTTCTGCCGCTCCTCCATCTCGGCGACCACCTCCTGGCGGCGGAGCTCGATCTGGACGAGAGCGATCTGCCGCCAGACGGCGAGCGCGAGCGCCCACCCCACGAGGTAGCCGACGATGCCGCCGACGGTGGCGCGCAGCATCACCTCGTGCAGCGGGTAGCCGCCGCGGTCGGACAGGAACGCGACGAGCACGAACACGGCCAGGCCGCCCCAGCCCTTGGCGCGGCGGATGTGGCGCCGCGCGCGCGGATGGGCGCTCAGGCGGATGCCGGTCGTCTCGTCGACGTGGCTCATCTCACCAGTCGCTCGGTCAGCTCGGCCGCGGAGGCGACGGCGAGGCCGACGTCGACGGCCTGCCCGCGGCCCAGGTAGGAGAGCGGCAGGCCGGCGTCGAGCGCCAGCCCGATGCCGGTGCCGAGCTGCTCGGTCTCGTCGGTGTGGGTGAGCGCGAGCCGGTTGACGCCGAGCTCGCGCGCCCCGCCCCACAGCTCGCGCGCCGCATCCGGGCCGATCGTGGCCGGGACGACGAGGTGCAGCTCGTCGGGAGCGAGCGCGCTCAGCTCGCCGGCGAGCGCGCGCAGCGCGTCGGTGTCGCGCGGGCTGACGCCCGGCGTGTCGATGATCACCAGCGCGCGGTCGCGCGCGGCGGTCACGGCGCCGGCGCCCTCCACGCCGGAGCCGACGACATGCAGGTCCGCGTCGTAGGGCGACAGCAGCCGCTCGATCTCGGCGCCGTCGTCCGGCGGCTGCAGCGAGACGACGGTGACGGGAAGCTGGCTGTGGCGGTCGTAGGCGGCCGCCAGCCGGGCGACGCAGCGGGTCTTGCCGGCCCCGGCCGGGCCGACGAAGCCGACGACTCCGGGCCCGTGGCGCAGCGGCGCGACGGGGATGCGCCGCTCGAGCGCATCGGCGACGAGCGCGGCGGGGTCGTCCTCGGGCCGCAGCGGCATCAGCCCGACGAGCGCGTCGGCGACGACCGCCTCCGCCAGGTCGCGGCGCAGGCCGCGGGCGGCGATGCGGGCCGCCACGTCGCGCGCGGCGTCCGGGGCGTGCAGCGACAGCCGCGGCGCGGGCCCCTCGGCGGCAGGCGCCTTCGGCTCGGGACCAGCGCCGCCCTCGGCGGCGGGCGGCGGGCCGACGAACAGCTCGCGCTCGTCGGCGGCGCCGCTCTCCGCCGGCGCCTCGGACGGCGCGGCGGGCGGAACCGGCGCGCCACCCGACTTGATGAAGTCGAAGGCGCCGGTCGGCTGGTCGACTTCCGCGGCGGGCGCGCCCTCCTCGCGCCCGCCGCGGGTCTCGGTGTGGGGAAGCCCTGCGCTGAACAGGTCGGCCAGGCTCCGGTTGCGCGGAGCCGGCGGGAAGAGGTCGTCGACGGTGACGTCGGTGGCGCCCGGCAGCGCATCGACCTCCGGGCCGACCGTCGGCCGCGGCCCGGCGCCGCCCTCGCGCTGGCGCTGCTGCGCGGCCTCGAGCTGGCGGCGGAACGCCTCCACCGCGGCGGCCGTCTTGCCCGGGCGCGCCTCGACCTCGATCTCGCGCCGGGCGAAGAACCCGCCGACGCCGCCGCTGGTGGTCTCGCGGCGACCGACGATCACGGCGTCCTCGCCGAGCTCGGCGCGGATCCTGGGAACGATCTCCTCCAGGGTGCGGCCGCGGTAGGTGTAGGTCTGCTGGGTCATGCGTTCACGACTCCGATCGTCTCAACGCTCACCCCGGGCGCGATCTCGTTGTACGCGCACACCGAGAGCTGCGGAATCGCCTGCTCGACGAGCCGCCGCAGGTGCCTCCGCACGCGGGACGAGCAGAGCAGCACCGGCCGCCAGCCGCGAGCCATGGCCTGCTCGAAATGGTTCGACAGGGCCTGCACCAATGCCTGCGCCCGGGACGGGTCCATGGCGAGGTATTCGCCGTCCGGCGTCTGCGTAATCGCCTCCGCGACCTCCTGCTCGGTGCTCGGGTCGAGCGTGAGCGCGCGCAGCGTGCGCTCGGCGTCGAGATAGGGCGAGACGATCGTGCGCCCCAGCGCCTGGCGGGCGTACTCGGCCAGCAGCTCGGGGTCGCGCGTGACCCGCGCCCGGTCGCCGACCGCCTCGACGATCGCGCCCAGGTCGCGGATCGACACCGACTCGCGCAGCAGCGCCTGCAAGACGCGTTGCAGCTCGCCGACCGACAGCAGGTCGGGGATGACCTCCTCGACGACGGCGGCGTTGTGCTGCTTGAGGTTGTCCAGCAGGGAGCGGACGTCCTGGCGGGTGAGCAGGTCGGCCGTGTGGCGGCGGATCGTCTCGGTCAGGTGGGTGACGATCACGCTCTCGGCGTCGACGACCGTGTAGCCGAGCGCCTCCGCTTCGGCGCGCTGCGACTCGGGGATCCAGATCGCCGCCATGCCGTAGGCGGGCTCGGTCGTCGGGACGCCCTGCAGGGTGCCGACCGCGTCGCCGGGGTCGAGGGCGAGCTGGTGGCCGGCCATGATCTGCCCGCGCGCCACCTCGGTGCCGCGCACCTTGATGACGTACTCGTGGCTCTGCAGCCCGACCTCGTCGTGGATGCGGACCGGCGGGATGATCGTGCCGACCTCGGCGGCGATCTGGCGGCGGATCGCCGAGACGCGCTGCAGCAGCGACCCGCCGGTGGAGCCGTCGACGAGCGGCACCAGCCCGAAGCCGATGCACAGCTCGAGCGGGTCGAGCGTGAGCGCGTCCTGCACCTGCTCCTGCGGGCTGACCGGCGTCGGCGCCGCCGCGGCGGCGGCCTCGGCCGCCTCCGCCTCCTCGGCGGCGTTCTGGTCGGCGCTGCGCATCAGCATCCGCCCGAGGAGGAAGAAGAGCGCGCCGATCACCAGGAACGGGACGGTCGGCAGGCCGGGGACGAGCGCGAACGCGGCGATCACCGCGCCGGCGACCAGCGGCGCCTTCTGCTGGCTGGAGATCTGCTTGACGACGTCGCTGCCGAGGTCGGCCTCCGAGGCCGAGCGGGTGACGATGATGCCGGTGGCGACCGAGATCAGCAGCGCCGGGATCTGGGCGGCGAGGCCGTCGCCGACGGTCAGCAGCGAGAAGCGCTGCGCAGCCTCGCCGAACGACATGCCCTGGGAGGCGACGCCGATCACCATGCCGCCGACCAGGTTGATGAAGACGACCAGCACGGCGGCGATCGCGTCGCCCTTGACGAACTTCGAGGCGCCGTCCATCGCGCCGTAGAAGTCCGCCTCCTTGGCGATCTCCTCGCGCCGGCGGCGGGCCTCCTCCTCGGTGATCTGCCCGGCGTTGAGGTCGGCGTCGATCGCCATCTGCTTGCCGGGCATCGCGTCGAGGGTGAAGCGCGCGCCCACCTCGGCGACGCGGCCGGCGCCGGCGACGATCACCACGAACTGGATGACGACCAGGATCAGGAAGACGATGAGGCCGACGATCACGTTGCCGCCGACGACGAAGTTCCCGAACGCCTCGACGACGTGGCCGGCGTCGCCGTGCAGCAGGATCAGGCGCGTGACGCTGACGTTGATCGCCAGCCGGAACAGCGTGGTGATCAGCAGCAGCGACGGGAAGGCGGCGAAGTCCAGCGCGCGCGGCACATAGAGCGTCGTGACGACGATGGCCAGCGCGACCGAGATGTTGAGGGTGATGAGGAGATCCAGCAGCAGCGGCGGCAGCGGGATCACCATCATCACGACGACCATCACGACCACGACGGCCGCGATCAGGTCGGTGTACTTGGAGGTCTTCTTGAGGAACTCGGTCACGGTGACGTTCTCCTAGGAGCGCGCGAGCCGGTTCATGCGGCGGCCGCCCTCCTGCGGCCGGCGACGCGGTACACGTAGGCGAGGACCTGGGCGACGGCCTGGTAGAGCTGCTCGGGGATCTCCTGGCCGACCTCGACGGTCCGGTACAGGGAGCGCGCCAGCGGCGGGTCGGGCACGATCGGCACGCCCGCATCGCGCGCGATCTCGCGGATGCGGGCAGCGAGGTGGTCCATGCCCTTGGCGACCACCACCGGCGCCGGGGTCGAGCCGTCGTAGCGCAGCGCGACGGCGTAGTGGGTCGGGTTGGTGACGACGACGTCAGCGGTGGGGACGTCGGCCATCATGCGCGCCCGCGCCATCTCCGCCTGGCGGCGGCGCAGCGCGGACTTGATCTCCGGCGCGAGGTCCTGCGTCTTGAGCTCGTCCTTGACCTCCTGCTTGCTCATCCGCAGGGACTTCTCGGTGCGGTAGCGCTGGTAGGCGTAGTCCGCGACGCCGATCAGCACGTAGGCCGCGGCGGCGCGCAGCGCGATCGAGCGCATCTCGCCGGCGATCTCCGCGCCGAGCGCGACCGGCGACATGCCGACCATGCTCGCCACCTCGGCGAGGTGCGGCAGCAGCGCCCACAGCACCACCGCCGCCACCACGACCACCTTGAGGATGTTCTTGGCGGCCTGGAAGAGGGCGTTGGGCCCGAAGATGTTCTTGAACCCGTTGACCGGGTTGATGCGCTTGAAGTCCGGCTTGAGGATCTTGACCGACGGCTTGAAGCCGACCTGCGCGATGCCGATCGCCAGGCCCGCCACCGCGCAGATGACGACCACCGGCGCCAGGCCCACCGCGACCGGTCCGAGCACGTCGGCCAGCAGCGTGCCGACCTTGTCCGGGGTGACGGTCGCCGGATCGGTGGACAGGCTGGCGCGCGTGACTTCGCCGACGCGCTCCATCAGCGCCGGGCCAGCGGCGCCCAGCGCGGCGATGCCGGCGAGCAGGACGACGGCGCCCTGCAGGTCGGGCGACTTGGCGACCGTGCCGCGCTCGCGGGCTTCGCGCCGGCGCTTTGGCGTTGGCTTCTCGGTCTTGTCGCCGGCCATCAGGCCACCCTCAGGGTCCGGAGCGCCTGGGCGACGCTCGTCTGGAGCTCGTCCACGAACCAGCCGCCGACGAAGGGCAGCGTCGTGCCGATGATCAGCAGCCCGAAGACGACCTTGGCCGGGAAGCCGACCATGAAGACGTTGAGCTGCGGCATCACGCGCGAGATGACGCCGAAGGCGGCGTCGGTGAGCACGAGCGCGAGCATCACCGGCCCGGCGATCTGCACGGCGGAGGCGAAGATCGTCACGAACACGTCGGTGGCGCCGGCGACCATCGGCCCCAGCGCCGGCATCTCGCTCAGCGACACCAGGTCGTAGGTGCGGGCGATGCCCTGGATGACCCAGTGGTCGCCGTTGATGGCGATGAAGATGAGGACGGCGAACAGCCCGTACAGGCGGTTGAGGACGGTCGCCTGCACGCCGTTGTCGGGGTCGACCAGGCCGCTGAACGAGTAGCCGATCATGTAGTCCAGGAACGTGCCGGCGACCGTCAGCGCCGCCATCAGCGCGCCGAGCGCGAACGCGAACGCCAGGCCGACGAGCAGCTCCTTGACGACCAGCTCGCCGATGCCGAGCGCGTCCAGCGGCAGCGTCTGGCCCTGCATCACCACCGGCGCGATCCCGACCGCCAGCGCGACGGCGACGATCCCGCGCACGCGCGCGGACACCATCCGGCTGGAGAACAGCGGCGCCAGCAGGAACAGCGGCGTTAGCCGCGCGAGCACGAGGAAGAACGCCACCACGTGCTGCTCACCGAAGTGGCGGATCAGCTCGAGGGCTGGTTCGCGAAGGTCGATCATCCCCCGATGTAGTTGGGAATGGCCGACCACAGCTCGGCCGTGAACCCCAAGAGCTGGTTGAGCATCCAGGGGCCGCCGATCACCAGGACGGCAGCCATCGCCAGGATCTTGGGGATGAACATGAGCGACTGCTCCTGGATCTGCGTGACGGCCTGCATGATCGAGACCACCAGGCCCACGACCAGGCCGACGAGGAGCAGGGGCAGCGAGATCTTCAGCGCCAGGTTGAGCGTCTGGACGGCGATGCTGACGACGGTGTCCTGGTTCATCAGTGGAACGACTCCACGAGCGAGCGGGTGACGAGGTCCCATCCGTCGACCAGGACGAACAGGAGGATCTTGAAGGGCAGGGAGATGAACGTCGGCGGCAGCATCACCATGCCCAGCGACATGAGCGTCGAGCTGACGACGAGGTCGATGACCAGAAACGGCAGGAAGATCAGGAAGCCGATCTGGAAGGCCGTCTTCAGCTCGGAGACGATGAAGGCCGGGATCAGCACGTGGGTGGGCACGTCGGCCCGGGTGCGAGGCCGCTCGAGCTTGGCGAGCTTCACGAACAGCGCCAGGTCCTGCGTGCGGGTCTGGCGGAACATGAACTCGCGCAGCGGCGCCTGACCGCGGTCGATCGCCTGCGCCTGGGTGATCTCGCCGCGGGCGAGCGGGTCGATGGCCTCCTTCTTGACCGCCGAGAAGGTGGGAGCCATCACGAAGATGGTGAGGAACAGGGCGATCCCGATCAGGACCTGGTTGGGCGGCGCGGTCGGCGTGCCCAGGCCGGTGCGGATGAAACCGAGGACGACCAGGATCCGCGTGAACCCGGTGACGCAGAACAGCATCGCCGGGATGAGCGTGATCGCCCCGACGAGGATGAGGAGCTGAACGGCGTTGGAGCCGTCGACGTTCACCGCAGCGTCCTTTCGCGCAGCCAGTCGACGAACGCCTGCAGCGCCCCGGCGGCACGCCCCGCGGGGGCGGACGCGACCGCGCCGGAGTCGAGCTCGGGGTCGGGCAACAGCCCCAGCTCCCGCGCCTCGTCCTCGGTGTAGGTGCGGATGGGGACGACGCCCTGCTCGGCGCTGCCGACCAGCACCAGCTCGCGGCCGGCGCGGATCAGGTGCACCGAGCGGCCCTGGCCGAGCGGCACGCTGGCCTCGGCGGACAGCCCGAAGCCGAAGCCGCGGTCCTCGCGCGCGGCCTTCATCTGGCGCAGCACCCAGTAGAGGCCGTAGATGACGGCCACCACGACCGCCAGGCCGACGAACGTGCGCGCCAGCGACCCGCCGCCGGAGCCGACCTGCGCATGGGTAGCCTCGTCGGCCGGCAGGTTCAGCGGCGTGCGCTCGCCGTAGGGGTCGTCCTTGCTTGCCTGGGCCCAGGCGGCGCCGGGCAGCAGGAAGACGAGAAGGAGGGAGGTGACCGCCGCCGTCGCGACGGACGTAAGCGAACGACTGCTAGGCAATGGAGGGAAAGGAGGTCGGGAGGGACGACCAACCATCCCCTTGATCGGCGCGTTCGCGCCGTACTTAAGCGCCGAACGATCTCAGGCGGCTTCGCGCACGTCCGCCGGCGGCTCGTCCGCGGACCCCGGGTCGGCCGACGGCTGGGGCTCGGCGGGGGTCGGCTGAGGCTCGGCGGGCGTCGGCTGCGCCGCCGCGGCGGGCTCCACCGCGGCCGCGGGCGCGCCGGCCTGGTGCGCGGGCTCGGGAGCCAGGCCGGTCGCCTGCGAGGCGTCCTCGGCGCCGACGATCTCGGTGATGCGCAGGCCGAACTGCTCGTCGATGACCACGACCTCGCCGCGGGCGATCGGGCGGCCGTTGACGAGCAGGTCCACCGGCTTGTCGGCCAGGCGGTCGAGCGTGACGACCGAGCCGGGGCCGAGCGCCATCGTCTCGCCGAGCGACATGCGCGTCCGCCCCACCTCGACGGTGAGCTCCACCTGGACGTCGGTCAGACGCGAGAGATCGACCTCCGCGGGCGCGGCCGCGGGGGCGGCTGCATCCTCGGGCAGCGGGGTGAACTCGACATCGGAAGCCATGACGTCCTCCGGCCTACTGGATGGCCAAGTCGGTGAAAAGGACCTCGTCGACCTTGACATCGGTCTGTCGGCGCAGCCGCTTGAGGATCCGGCGTTGCAGCGACTCCCGCCCCTCCGCGGAGGTGAGCCGCTCGGCCGACTGGCCGGTGAGCACGTCGGTGACGACCGCGCGCACGACCGCCTCCTGCGGCAGCGTCCCGTAGCCCTCCGGCCCGCCGGACGCCGACCCGTGGCCGTCGTCGCCGCCGGCGTGGAAGCCGGGCTCCAGTAGCAGCGCCACCCCGAGCTTCACGTAGCGGCCGCCCTCGAGGTTGACGAGGAACTCCTTGGGCAGGACGTAGACCTCGCCCTCGATCTTCGGCTTGACGTGCTCGCCGTCGGACTTGGCGCCGCCGAACTTGTAGCCGGCGAACAGGGCGGCGACGATCAGCAGCGGGGCGATGTACTTGAGCTTCGACATCACTAGGGCTTGAAGACGTTGGTCTTGGAGGCGGTCTTGGTCCCGGTCTTCGGCAGCTCCGCCATCCGCGGCAGCAGGATCTCCACGCGGCGGTTGAGGCTGCGCCCGGTGGCGGTGCTGTTGGAGGCGACCGGATCGAGATAGGCGCGACCGACCGCGGTCAGGCGCTCGGGCTTGACGCCGGCGGAGATGAACGCGCGGGCGATCCCGGCGGCGCGCGCGCCGGACAGCTCCCAGTTCGACGGGAAGGTTCCGCTGATCGGGACGGTGTCGGTGTGGCCCTCGACGCGCACCGGGTGGCGTCCCTCGCGCGCGAGCACGCGGCCGATGGCGCGCAGCATCGGCGTCGACTCGCGGCGGACGGTCGCCGACCCGCTGTCGAACAGCAGGTGGTCGGTGAGCAGCCGGATGTAGAGGCCGTCGCGGTCGACGCGGGTCTGGATCTTCCCGCTGACGCCGTACTGGCGCGCGATCGCCTCGATCCGGCGCTGCAGCTCCTGGAGGCGACGGGTCTCCTCGTCGACGCTGCCGCGGCGCAGCTCCTCCTCGGGCCGGCCGCCGGTGTGCGGCTGCACCGAGTTGAAGGGCTCGTTGACGGCGGGCGTAGTGACGTTGTTGGAGCCGCCCTTCTCCATGATGCTCTGCCCGCTGGGGACGACCTTGCCGGAGAACGCCTCCGCGAGCGAGCGCTGCAGCGACTCGTACTTGGACTTGTTCACCGACGAGATCGACCACAGGATCATGAACAGGGCGAAGAGCAGGACCATCAGGTCCGCGAACGTCACGAGCCAGCGCTCGAGGTTCTCGTGCTCTTCCTCTCCGCCCCGCCGCTTCCGTGCCATCGCACGCTCCTCAGGCGGCCTTGGCGGTCTGGGCGACGTCGTCGGCGCCGGCGCCGCGGCCGGCGTTGCGGTCCAGCCCGCCGCGCTCCGCCGGCGGGACCATGCTGATCAGCTTCTCCTGGACGATGCGCGGGTTGTCGCCCGCCTGGATCGCCATGATCCCCTCGACGATGAGCTGCCGCTCCTCGACCTCCTTCTCGGAGAGGAACTGCAGCTTGTAGGCGATCGGGAAGTAGACGACGTTGGCCGAGCCGACGCCGTAGAGGGTCGCCATGAACGCGCCGGCGACCATCGGGCCGAGCGTCTCGGGCGCCGACAGGTTGCCGAGCACGTGCACGAGCGAGACGACGGTGCCGAGCACGCCGATGGTGGGCGCCAGCGCGCCGGCGCGCTGGAACACCATCCAGGCGTCCTTGTGGCGCTGCGCCATCGCGTCGATCTCGTTCTCGAGGATCTCGCGCACCAGGTCGGGGTCGGTGCCGTCGACGACGAGCTGCATCCCCTTGCGGAGGAACGGGTCCTCGATCTGCTCGATCTCCTCCTCCAGCGCCAGCAGGCCGTCCTTGCGGGCGCGCTCGGCGAAGCCGACGAGCGTCGGGATGCGCTCGGCGGCCCGGCGCGGCTCCTCGAGGATCGCCATCGCGTACATCTTGGGGATGAGCAGGAACTGCTTCATCCCCACGCCGGCGAACACGGCACCACAGGTCCCGCCGAAGACGATCATCATCGACGGGAGGTTGATCAGCGCCGACGGGTCGACGCCTTCCATGATGCCGGCGGTCAGGATCAGGACGATCGCGCCGACGATGCCGATGGCGGAGGCACCCTTCATACGTCGCCCTCTACTTCGGCCGCAAACGGCGGATCTTCAGGACCTGTGGCCAAGGCGGACCGATGAACGGCTCTCTCCGCGCGCGCCGCAGGCGTCAGGAGAGCGCCTTGTCGATCGCCGACAGGACCCGCTGCGGCTCGAACGGCTTGACGACGAAGTCCTTGGCGCCGAGCTTGATCGACTCGAGCACCTTCGACTCCTGGCCGAGCGCGGAGCACATCACCACCCGGGCGCCCGGATCGTGTTCGATGATCTCGCGCAGCGCCGCCAGCCCGTCCTTGTCGGGCATCGTGATGTCGAGGGTCATCACGTCAGGCTTCAGCTCGCGGTAGCGCTCGACGGCCTCCGCACCGCTGGCAGCCTCGCCGATGACCTCGTGGCCGCCGCCGACCAGAGCGTCGGCGACCAGCTTGCGCATGAACGCTGCGTCGTCGACGACAAGCACGCGTGCCATCAGGCAGTTACCTCCGTGAGATTCGGTTCGGAGCGAGGAGAGGACGAGCCGACGAGCTCGTCGACGCGCACGGCCAGCCCACCGTCGTCGGTGACGATCAGCCGGCCGACGGCGAAGCGCATCCCGTCGGCGTAAAGATCGATGGGGGCGTCGGCGGCGCGGTCGAGCTCGACCACGGCGCCGACCGGGAGGGAGACGATCCGCCCGGACTCCGCCCGCGTGCGGCCCAGCTCGGCCCACACCCGGACGCGCACGTCGCGCAGGGCACCCGACAGCGGAGCGCCGCCGTGGTGCTCCTCGGTCCGCTCGTCGAGCGCACGCGTCATCCGGACGATGAAGGCGTTGGGGACGAGCTGGATCAGCGCCATCGGGGCGCCGGCGAACGTGAACGGCACCACGGTCGCCCGGCCCGGATGGTCCCAGCGGTCCGTCAGATCCTCGGGCTTGTTGATGTCGAAGATCTCCGGCGGGGCGATCTCGACCTCCTCGCCCAGCACGTCGCCGGTCGCCACCGCGGCGGCGGACATCATCTGGTTCATCGCCTCGCCGACCGCCGAGCGCTCCAGCTCGGACAGCTCGCCGCCGTCGGGCACCTCGGTCGGGTCCATGCCCATCATCGCGGCCGCCATCCGGCGGGCGCCCTCGATGGTGCAGATCAGGACGTTGCCGCCGGTGACGCCGTCGACGTACGAGACGTCGGCGGCGATCGACGGGATGTTCACGTCGTCGAACGGCGACTCGCCCTGGTCGACCACCCGGACGGGCCCGGCCGCCACGCCGGAGTGGAAGGAGCGCAGACGCTCCAGGACCGCCTCCTGGGTGGAGGTGGCGAGATGCTCGAGTGCCTGCTCCGCGTTCATGGCTCCGGGGTGACCTGGCTGGTGATCTGGACTGCTCGGTTCTTGCCGCTGCGGCCAGCCCGCGCCCGGTGGGTCGGGGTGCGGTCCGCGTACAGCGTGACCTCGGCGTTCGCGTCGGCGTTCAGGCGCACGACGTCGCCGGGCTTGAGCGCGAGGATCTCCTCGAGCGTCATCGTGGTCTCGCCGACCTCGGCGCGCAGCGTGACGTCGACCTTGCTCATGGAGCGCTTGACCGCCGCGGCGGTGACCTCGTTGTGCTCCGCGACCCCGTCGTCGCGACGCGACAGCGCCCCCTGCGCGGCGGCGATCGCCGCGTAGGGGATGAGCAGGTTCATCGTCGAGGAGACGCCCTCGATGCGCGCCTCGAGCGTCAGCATCAGCGTCGGCTCCGAGCCGGCGGCGACCTGCACCGTCTCGGCCTGCGTGTCGACGCGCATGATCGAGAACGTCATCTCCGCGATGTCGAAGAACACCTGCGACATCTCGGCGACGATGGTCGTGAACAGGCGCTCGGCGACCATCAGGTCGATGCTGGTGAGCTCCCGCTCCCTGGGCGAGGGCTCGGGCGCGCCCATCATCCGCTCGAGCGCCACCAGCACCATCGGCAGCTCCGCGGTCAGCAGCATGCGGCCGGGGTGCGGCGCGGTCTCGAGCGTCACGAACACCGACGGCTCGGGGATCTGCGTGAACGCGTTGATCCACGTGAACTGGCCGACGTCGATGACGTCCATCTCGATCGCCGTGCGGTGCTCGGCAACCAGACGGGTGGCGGCGCGCTCGCAGAAGGTGTCCAGCGCGCGGCGGATGCGCCGCTCCTGGTCGGTGGTGAACTTGGTCGGACGGGTGAAGTCGACGGTGCGCAGCCAGCGCGTCCGCTTGCCGCGCGCCTCGTTGCCGCGCGGGCGCAGCGGCACCGCACCCGCCTTGGCGAACATCTGCTCGATCTCGTCCGCGTCCAGGAAGCGGCTCATCCGATCACCTCCCCTTCGCGGGATCGGGCCATCACGGGACGGGACGCCCCGGCGACCAGCGCCGGGCGGGCGGCCGAAGCGCCGGCGAGCGCAGGCATGAGCTGCTCCTCGCGACCGCCGGCGACGCGAACCGTCACGGTGATGTCGCAGTCCTCGCCGAGCCGCACCTTGACCGTGCGACCCTTGTCGCCGCCGGTCGCGCGCGCGGCGATCGGGATCGACATCTCCTCCAGCAGCCGCGTGACGGCGGCGTCGTTGCGCGCCCCGATGTCGTTGTTGCCGAAGCTGAACATCGAGGCGCCGCCGACGACCGCAGCCTCCAGCCGTGACCGTCGGGCGTTGTTCTCCAGCATCATCTCCACCAGCGAGGGCACCGCCAGGTCGGCGAACCGGTGGCGGCGCTCGTCGGTGGGGCTGTTGGACTCGGGCAGCATGATGTGCGCCAGGCCGGCAACGCACGCGCTGCGGTCGAACAGCGCGAGCCCGATGCACGAGCCCAGGCCGATGCAGGCGAGCACGTCACCAGGGGTGTTCGCGATCGCCGCCTCGCCCATGCGCACGATGCTTTCCATCTAGAGCCCCAGTCGCTCGAGGGCCAGCGCGATGCTGGCCGACGTCGGCAGCAGCAGGAACGAGAGCGAGCACTGCTCGTCGGCGACCTGGAGCTGAGAGTCGAGCACCAGCGCGGCGTCGATGTCCTGGGAGACACCGAGCAGCACCGTCTGGAGGATCGCCCCGAGCATGTCCTCGCGGATCTGCGGGGGCGTCGGCTCCATGTCGAGGCCGAGCATCTCGCCCAGCACGTTGATGTAGTTGGTCCCGAGGATGTTGCCGATCTCGCCGAGCATCGAGTCGGCATCGGGCGTGCCCGGCGCAAGCCCGAAGAACTCGCACAGGCGGGCGGCGTCCTGCGGCGGGAACAGCAGCAGGACGATGCCCTCCATGTCGCCCTCCACGCCGAGCAACACGGCGTGACGGACGGCGTCGGGCTCACCGGCCGTGGCCACCGCCTCTGCGACGGGCAGGACGGCGGCGTTCGGCACGTTGATGTCCACCGACCGGCCGAGCATCGCCGCCAGGGCGGTGCTGGCGCGGCCGGAGCCGATGTTCGCGAGCTCCCGGAGTGCGTCGAGCTGTAGTTCGGTGAAGTTGACCATGGGTCAGGCGGCGGAGGAAAGGGCGCGCGGAGCCGCTACCGCGGTCGCGCTGTCGGGGGTCAGGGCGTCACAGTCGACGAGCAGGACGATCTGGCCGTCGGAGAGCTGGGCCGCGCCGGAGACCGCGCCGTGGTGGGCGATCGACGACGGCAGCGGGCGCGTGACCAGCTCGCGCTGGCCCATCAGGCCCTGGACGGACAGGGCCAGCTTGCGCTCCGTGCCGCGGACGATCACCACGTGCGTGTCGGGGACGCTCGTGTCGTCGTCCTCGGTGCCCAGCACCTCGACGGCGCGCACCAGCGGCAGCGCCTCGTCGTCGAGCACCAGCATCTGGCGGCCGGCGACCGACCGCACCGGGTGCTCGTCGATGCGCATCGTGCGCTCGACGCGCTGCAGCGGGATGCCGAACGGGCGACCGCCGGCGCCGACCAGCAGCGCCGACATGATCGCCAGCGTCAGGGGGAGGCGGATCTCCGTCTCGGTGCCCTGGCCGAGCGTGGAGCTCATGGTCACCTCGCCGCCCAGCTCGCGGATGCGAGCGCGGACGGCGTCCATGCCCACGCCGCGGCCGGACAGATCACCGACCTGCTCGGCGGTGGAGAAGCCGGGCTGGAAGAGAAGCTCGATCGCGGCGCGCTCGTCGACCGCGGCCGCCTGGTCGGGCGTGATCAGCCCGCGCTCGACGGCGACGCGGGCGACCTTCTGCGGGTCGACGCCGCGGCCGTCGTCGGCGACGGTGATGACGATCGAGCCGCCGGCGTGGCGGGCGGCGATCGTCAGCCGGCCGGTCGGCTGCTTGCCGGCGGCGATGCGCTCGTCGGGCGGCTCCAGGCCGTGGTCGAGCGAGTTGCGGATCAGGTGGACGAGCGGGTCGCCGATCGCGTCGATGACGGTGCGGTCGAGCTCGGTCTCCTGGCCCACGAGGCGCAGGTCGACCTGCTTGCCGAGCTTGGAGGCCGCGTCGCGCACCAGGCGCGGGAAGCGCAGGAACACCGCCTCGATCGGGATCATGCGGATCTGCATGACCATCGCCTGCAGCGCCTGCGAGGAGCGGGTGAGGTCCTGCATCGCGCGGCTCAGCCCGGGCACGTCGGCCTCGGCGGCGAGCGCCTCGACGCGGTTGCGCTGGACGACCAGCTCGCCCATCAGGTGCATGAGCTGGTCGAGTCGCTCGGCGTCGACGCGCACGGTCGTCGCGTGCTTGCGCCCGGCGGGCCGCTGGCCGCCGTTCGCCCCGCCGTCCTTGGCCTTCGGGCCGTCGATCGCGCGCAGGTGCGGCTTGCGCTGCTCGCCCTGCTTGGGGTCCTCCGACCGCGGCTCGGCGACGGTGACGTCGGTGATGTCGCTGACGGCGCGCGCGGCGGCGCCGACGATGCCGGCGTCGGCGTCGGTGGCGACCTCGGCTTCGATGACGCGGCCGGTGAAGCCGTCGATCTCGTCGCCGCCCGGCGTGGAGCTGACCACCTCGCCGTGCTCGCCCAGGGCGGCGAGCACCTGGAAGGCGCGCACGGACGGCATCTGGGCGTCCTCGGCGAGCACGACGCGCACCTTCAGCGTGCGCCGGTCGCCGTCGGCCGTCGGCGCGGCGTCGTCCTCGGACGCAGCGGTCTGCTCGGAGGCGGGATGCGCCGTCGCGGGCTGCTCGGCGGACGCCGGCTCGGCCGGAGCGTCCGCCGTCGGCTCGCCGGCGGAAGACGCGCCGCCATCCTCGGCGGATGCCGGCGCCTCGGCCGCAGGCGCCTCGGCGGGCTCGGCGGGCTTCTTGTCGCCGGCGACCGCGTCCTCGGAGCGCACGAGCGCGGCCAGCCGCTCGATCAGCGGCTCGGGGTCGAGCTGCTCGCCGCCGCTGGCCTCGATCGAGTCGACCGCGCCCTCGAGGGCGTCCAGGCAGGCGAGGACGACGTCGACAGCCTCCTTGCTCATCCCGGAGCCGCGCTGACGCAGCAGCTCGAAGACGTCCTCCATCTTGTGGGTGAGCCGAGCCATCTGCTCGAACCCCATCGTGGCCGCCATGCCCTTCATCGAATGGGCGATGCGGAAGATCGAGGCGACGATCTCAGGGTCGTCGGGGTTCTCCTCGTAGCCGACGACCGCGAGGTTCAGCTCCTGGAGGTTCTCCCGGCACTCGGCCAGGAACATCGGGAGATACTCGGAGGTGTCCATCAGCTCTTCCGGTAGATGAACGGCAGCTCGGGCTCGAGGCCGTGCGCGGCGGGGTCGCTGACGCGCTCGGTCGCCCCCACGACGAGGCGGCCGCCCGGGCGCAGGCTCTCGGCGAGGCGTCCGTGCAGCGCGTCACGGACCTCCTCGGTGAAGTAGATGACGGTGTTGCGGCACAGGACCAGGTCGTAGGCCCTGGTCCGCGGCTCCATGCGCAGCAGGTCGCCCTGCTCGAAGCGCACCAGCCGCTTGAGCTCCGGCTTGACGTGCCACTCGCCGTCGACCTCGTCGAAGAAGCGCTCGAGCGCCTCGCGCGGCGCGTCACGCGCGTCGTCGGCGGTGAAGATCCCGTTGCGGGCGCGCTCGATCATGCGCGCGTCGATGTCGGTGCCGACGACCGAGACGCGCGCATCCGGCACGGTCATGAGGATCAGCGCGGCGATGGTGTAGGCCTCGGCGCCGTACGAGCAGCCTGCGCTCCAGCAGCGGATGCGCCCGTGGCCGGTCTCGGCCAGGTCGGGGATCACGTGCTCGGCCAGCGCCTCCCACTGCTCCGGGTTGCGCCAGAGCTGGCTGACGTTGATCGTGATCCGGTCGAGGAACCGGTCCAGCTCCTCGGGGTCGTCGAGCATCCGCTCGTAGGCGTCCAGGTCGTCGGCACCGCGCCCGGCGGCGAACGACCGGATGCGGCGCTCCATCTGGCGGCGCTTGTACTGCGTCAGGTCGATCCCGCAGCGCTTGCGGATCGCGCGGCAGAAGCGCTCGTAGTCGTCCAGCTCGCGACCGGTCGCGGGACGGTGCGGAGTCGGGGTCAAGGCCATGCTCAAGCCACCTCCCGGGTGATCGCCGCGGCGATCTGGTCAAGCGGCAGGATCTCGTTCGCAAGGCCTGCCTCCGCGATCGCTCGCGGCATGCCGTAGACGGTGCAGGTCGACGGCGCCTCGACGATGATCCGCCCGCCGCGGGCGCGCACCTGGCGCGCGCCCTCGAGCCCGTCCTTGCCCATGCCGGTCAGCACGACCAGCAGCAGGCGGTCGCCGTACAGGCGCGCGGCGTCCATGATCGTCAGGTCGGCGCGGGGCCGCAGCCCGCCGATCGCATCCTCGTCGGAAAGCTTGGAGCGCCCGCCGCGGCGCAGGCGGAGGTGGCTGCCTCCCGGCGCCAGCAGCAGCGTGTCGGAGCGCAGCCGCTCGCCGTCGGTGGCCTCGACGACCCGGATCGCGCTCATCTTGTTGAGGCGCTCGGCGAGCGAGGCGGTGAAGCCGGCGGGCATGTGCTGGATGATCAGCCCGCCGCTGCCGAGCATCCGCGGCAGCGCCGGGACGACGACCGACAGCGCGCGCGGGCCGCCGGTCGAGGAGGCGATCACCACCACGCGGTCGGAGGTGGCCGCCTCGGGCGGCGCCGGCGGCGGCGGGGCCTGCACGGCGACCGGAGCGGGAACGGCGACCGGAGCGGCGTGCTCCTCGTCGATCGCCACCGCCGCGTTCACCTTGTCGCGCAGCGTCGCGACGAACTGCTCGAGCGGCTCGCCGAAGGCCGGCTTGGCGACCAGGTCGAACGCTCCCTCGGCAAGCGCGTCGACCGCCCGCGCCCCGTGGTCGGGCGAGAACGCCGAGACGACGACCACCGGGATCGACCGGCGGCCCCATTCGGCCCGCAGGGCGCGCAGCACGCCGATGCCGTCGAGCCCGGGCATCGCCAGGTCGAGCGTCATCGCGTCCGGCCGCAGGCGGCGGAAGAGCTCGAGGGCCTCGTCGCCGTCGGCAGCCTGGCCGACGACCTCGAAGCCGCCCTCGGTCAGCGCCTGCGCGAGGAGGCGGCGCATGAACGAGGAGTCGTCGGCGATGACGATCCGCGGCGGCGTCGACTTGCGGGGAGCGGTCAGCACTGCTCGTCGCTATGCGGCCGCGCGAAGGTCCTCGGCCTCGGTGGACGTGGTCTCGGCGGCGGGCGCGGCGACGTTCGGGCTGACGATCCCCTCGGGATCGAGCAGGACGACGAGCCGGTCGTCGATCTTGGCGATGCCGTCGATGTAGTTGGTGCCGGTGGTCGGCGCCTCCTCGAGGTGCTCGCCGGTGATGGTGATGACCTCCTCGACGTCATCGACCACGACGCCGGCCATGTCCTCGGCCGTCTCGACGATGACGATCTTGGCGTCCTTCCCCGGCGACTGACGGTCGAGGCCCAGGCGGGTGACCAGGTCGTAGACCGGCAGGATCTTCCCGCGCAGCGAGATCACGCCCCGCAGGCTGTGGTCCGGAGAGGCGATCGCGCGCGGCTCGGTGTAGCGGATGATCTCGTGCACCTGCGTGATCGGCAGGGCGTACTCCTCGTCCCCGAGCGAGAAGACGACGAGCTGGTGCGAGAGGGTCTCTTCGGACATGGGGCTCCGGGTAGGTGGACGGGTCCTGCTCTGGGTCATCGGCCGTCCGCCTAGGCGCTTGAACCCCGCATGGGTGCAAGTCAGCCCGATAGCCGCGCGCACGGGCGCGGGCGCCGCCCGCGCGGCGCGTATGCGGCGCTTTGGCGCGGGTTCAGCGGGCGAGCCGCAGCGCGCGCGTCAGCACGTCGACCCGCCAGGCGCGGATCGCGGCGACGACCTCCTCGACGGTCTCGGCGACGGCGATCGTGTGGCCGGTCGTCAGCCAGATGTGGCAGTCCGGCCGGGCCTCGATCCGCTCGATGAGATCTGGGTTGAGGTGGAAGGGCTCCCGCTCGGGCGAGAGCTTGTGCAGCTCGATCACAAGCGTCTCCTCGACGCGACCCTACCGGGCGCCCCCGACGCGCTCGCCGACACAGAGGCCCTCCTCCTCTGCGCCGGCGAGCGCGCCGGGGGCTGAAGGCCCCGGGAGCGCTCAGCGCCTCGACTAGCGCTTGAGGTTCACCAGCTCCTGGAGCATGTCGTCGGCGGTGGAGATGACCCGCGCGTTGGCCTGGAAGCCGCGCTGCGCGGTGATCATCGTGGTGAACTCGCTGGCGAGGTCGACGTTGGACATCTCCAGCGTGCCGCCGATCGTGTAGCCGAAGATCACGCCGTCGGGCTGGCCGACCAGCTCGGCGCCGGCCGCCGGGTGGACCTCCCAGCGGTTACCGGAGACGCGCAGCAGGCCGGCGTCGTTCGGGAACTTCGCCAGGCCGATGACGCCCGCCGTGACGCGGGTGCCGCCGCCGGCCGGGATGTAGGTGACGCTACCGTCGGTGCCCACGGCGATGCCCGTGGCGCCCGGCGGGATCTGGATGAACGTGTTGGGCGGCGGGGTCGTGCCCGCGCTCAGGTCGATGCCCATCACGTAGAAGCCCTCGGCCGTCACCAGGTAGCCCTGGTCGTTGAGGATGAAGTTGCCGGCGCGGGTGTAGTTCATGCCCGGCGTCATGCCGCTCGGGTCGGGGGTCGGCGCGCCGCCGGCCGGGTCGCCCTTCCAGACGCGGAACCACCCGTCGCCCTGGATGGCGACGTCGAGCTCATGGCCGGTGGTCTGCAGCGAGCCGAAGCCCATCAGGGCGTCGATCGAGCCGAGCTGGACGCCGAGGCCGACCTGCGCCGCGTTGGTGCCGCCGGTGTTCGGGCCCTGCGCGGAGCCGCCGTACAGGGTCTGCTGGAGCTGGTCCTTGAACGTCGTCCGCGAGGCCTTGTAGCCGACGGTGTTGACGTTGGCCAGGTTGTTGGACGTGACGTCCAGCATGAGCTGGTGGGTGCGAAGGCCGGAGATGGCCGAGTACATGCCACGGATCATCTGCTTGTGCTCCTTGGTGGTTCCGGCCTCCCCTGACGCGGGGTCCAGCCGGGGGTTTTCAACTTGTCGTCGTTGCCTTTTCCGCTGCTGCCGTCAGGCGATGACGGCGCTGTCGATGTTGGTGAAGACGTGCTCCTTCATCTGGTCGCGGCCGACCGCGGTGATGACGGTGCGGTTGGCGACCGAGACGACGAACGCCGCGTCGTCGACGAAGACGACCGCGTCGCGCGAGCCCTTGCCTGCCGCCCGCTCGACGCCCTCGTTCAGGCGCTGGAGCGTGGGCTCATCGACGGTCAGGCCGCGGCGCTCGAGGCGCTGCAGGGCGTGCTTGGAGAACTGCAGCCCCTGCGTCTGACGCGCGGTCGCCTCGCGCAGCACGTCGGCGAACGCGGGGCCGGAGGTCTCCTGCGGCCGGACGGGCTGCGTCCGGTTCCGGACCCCGTCGGCGCCGCCGGGCCCGGAGATCCCGGGCGGGATCAGAGCGGGGTTGTGGAGGGGGTCGGTCAACGCACCTCCTTCAAGCTGTTCGGGTCGATGCCCGAGCGGCCGTCGACGGTGATCGTCGTCCTGCCGCCGGCCACCTGGACGCTCTCGACCGTGCCCGTGACCGGCTCGCCCTCGTCACCGGTGTAGGTGACGGTGCGCCCGATCAGGGCGGTGGCGTTGGCGAGCTCGTTGCGCTTCCCCTGCGCCTCCATCGCCAGCGCCAGGTTGGTGAGCTGCTCGACCACGGTCATCTGCGAGATCACCTGGAAGGACTGGTACGGGTCCTGGCTCGCCATCGGATCCTGGTTGGCGAGCTGCGCGGTAAGCAGCTTCAGGAAGCCGTTCTTGTCCAGCTCGCCGTTGGCCTGCGAGCTGCCGGTCTTGTTGTTGATGACCCGCTGGGTCGGGACGTAGGCGGATGCGGATGCGATCGGTGTGCTCGCCATTGCTGCCTCCTCAGGCACGGACGTCGACCAGCGCGCCGACGGGCGTGCCGATCGCCACGGTGGTCTGGTCGGACTCGCTGTTGCCGGTCTGCTCGGCCTCGGCGTCCTCGACGCCCGCCGCCGCACGGGCCGGCTGGGCGTCACGCGCCTCCTGCGGCTGGCGGCCGCCGGCCTGGTCGCCGGCGAGCTGCACATCCAGCCGCGCCAGGGCGATGCCGCGGTCGGCGAGGCTCTGCTTCAGCTCGGCGCCCGCCTGCTGCAGCGCGGTCAGGCCCGCCTGCTCGTGGGCCTGGATGGTGGCCACCAGGCCGTCGTCGGTGGTGCGCAGCTCGACCTGGACGTGACCGAGCTCGGCCGGACGAAGCTGCAGCGTCGCGCGGGCCACGCCGTTGCGGCCGACGGAGATGCGGACCAGCTCCTGGACGCGCTCGACCAGCTCGACGCGCGAGGCCGAGCTCCAGGTCGAGGCGACGCCCGGAGCGAGCGCGCCGGCCGCAGGCGCGGGCGCGAACGCGGTCTGGTCGGAGAAGCCGGTGGTCGCGGCCGCGGCATCCGCCGCGGCGCCCGTGCCGGCCTGCGCGGCGTGCGTGGCGCCGGAGCCCGGCACGGGCGCCTCGCCCCGCCCGCCGACGACCACGGGGGACGTCGCGGGGGCGGGATCGGCGGCGGCCGTCTGGCCGGAGGGGACGTTCAGGTGCGGGCTGGGCGCGCCGCTCGCCGCGGAGGCGGGCCGCTCGGCCGACACATCGGCGGTGGGCGCGCCGGTCACCGCCGCGCCGGCGCGGCCGGGCGCGGCATTGGAGGAAGCCTGGGCGCCCGCGGGCAGCGACGTGCGGGCGCCGTCGGCCGCGGCCTGCCTGCCGACCTGCGGCGCCGGAGCGCCGGAGGCCACGGCCGGCTGCGCCGTGCCGGACGCCTGCTCGCCCGCGCCCGCGGGCAGCCCCACACCGGAGGGGATCCCACCGGAGGGGATCGAAGCGGTCGGCACGGCCGTGCCCCCGCCGGTGACGGCGGACGACGAGGCCGGGACGACCGCAGGGGACACCACGACTTGACCCGTCGCGCCCCGGCCGGCGGCGACGCCGGAGCCGGACGCGGGCGCCGACGAGAGGGCGGCCTGCCCGCCGGCGAAGGACTCGACGTCGGCGGCCTGGGCCCCGGCCTGCGCGCCGAGCGAGGCCCACGCGGCGAGGGCCTGGCGCACCTGGCCGGCGGCGCGCGCCTGGGCGCCCGGCTGGCTGACGGGGACGGAGGCCTCCGCGCCGTCGACGGCGGCCTCGCCGTCGATCGGCAGCGCGATCTGCGCCGGATCGACAGCGGTCCGGGCGGCGGCCGCGGCCTGCGCGACATCCGCGGACGGGGCGGTCAGGGCCGCGCCGCCGGGCACGCCCGCGTCGACCGCGGCGCCCGGCTGGTCGGCGACCGGGGCGGCGCCGTCGACGGCGCCCTCCGCCTGCCGGTCGGAGGCCGGCGCCGCCGGCATCGCGCCGACGGGCACGCTCGCCGTGTCGGTCGCCTCCGTCTCGGTCTGGAGGCTTTGCTGGCGGCCTTCCGCAAAGGCGGTCCGGGCCGTGGTCTGCTGGAGCAGCGCGGCGAATCCACCGCCGCCGCCGCCCGGATCCGGTCCGGGCGGCGCGCCTCCGCGGGGCGCCGCCACATCAAGGGGGAGGATGAGCTGGGCGTGCATCAGATCGTCGAGTAGCCGAGGGAGCCGCCCGTACGGCCGCCCACCGTGGCGGACGCCGGCGCAGGCGTCGGGGTCGTCAGGGGCTGGAAGGAGGCGCGGTACTGCTCGGCGTAGCCGAGGACGCGCTGCACATAGGCCTGCGTCTCCCCGTAGGGAGGCACGCCACCGAAGCGCTGCACCGCGCCGGGCCCGGCGTTGTAGGCCGCCAGGGCGAGCCGCACGTCGCCGCCGAAGCGGTCGAGCTGCCGGCGCAGGTAGAGCGCGCCGCCCTCGATCGCCTGCAGCGGGTCGGTCGGGTCGGTCACGCCCAGCTCGGCGGCGGTCGCCGGCATGAGCTGGGTCAGGCCGAGCGCGCCCGCCGAGGACCGCGCGGCCGGGTTGAAGTTGGACTCCTGCCGGATCAGGCCCTTCAGCAGCGCCGGGTCGATGCCGTGGCGCGCCGCGGCGGCCTGGATCGCGGCGTCGTAGGCGGTCTCGTCGCCGGCGACGGGAGCGACGGCCGTGGAGGCCTGCGCGCTCTGCAGCGCGGCGGCGAACGCGCCGTCGCCGGACGGCGCCTGGGCGGGCACGGCCCGGCCCTCGACGCGGGCGACGAGGCTCTCGATGTGGGCGATGCGCTCGGCGATGGACGCGACGCTCACGCCGCCCTCCCGCGCGCGTAGGCCCGCAGGGCCATCTCGTCGAGCTCGGCGCCCTCGCGCCGCGCCCACTCGCGCCGGTGCTGGTCGCGCTGGCGCGCGGCGAGCTGGTCGAGCGCCTCGCGGCGACGGCTGGCCTCGGTCAGCGCCTCGCGGCGCTTGCGCAGCTCGGCCTCGCAGCGCTCCAGGTTGGCCACGGCGTCGCGCCGCTTGCGCTCCAGCCGCTCCACCCAGGCCTGCTCGGCGACGAGCTGGGAACCCGTCAGGCGCACCGCGGGCTGCGCCAGCGCCGACTGGCGACGCGCGTCGCGCAGCCGCTCCTCGACGGCCCGCAGCATCGCCTCCCCGCGCACGCGCTGCGAAAGGCTGGCCGCGAACTGCTCCTTGGCCCGATCCTCATCGTGGGCGCGCACGTCCCGCACCCTCTGCAGTGCGAAGCGGAAGGGGGGCTCCATCTCAGCCGAAGTGGTCGGCTCCGCGAGGGGCGTGTTGAGATGCTTGGACACGTGTCCTAGACCGACAGATGCAGCGGCGGGATGGCCGACGGACCGGGCGCCGGCTCAGGCGCGCGCGGCAGCTCGATGCGCTGCGCGACGGCGTCCGCGACCGCCGGGTCGGGCGCATGGTCGGGCCCCGGAGGAACGACCTGTAGGAGCTGATCGTCCGCGTCGGGGCCGGGCACCGACTCCTCGGTTGACTGGCGCAGGAAGCGGTCGATCGCCGGCTTGAGGTCGATCGCCTCGTCCACCACCGGATCGCTTCCGCGCTCGTAGGCGCCGATCGCGATCAGGTCGCGCTTGTCGCGGTAGGCCGCCAGGAGCTGGCGCAGCCTCCGGGCGCGCTGGAGCACCTCCTCGGAGGTGATCTCGCGCTCCAGGCGGGAGACCGACTGCAGGACGTCGATCGCCGGGTAGTGGCCGGCGTGGGCGAGCTCGCGGCTCAGCACCACGTGTCCGTCGAGGATCGACCGCACGGCGTCGGCGATCGGCTCGTTCATGTCGTCGCCGTCGACGAGCACCGTGTACAGGCCGGTGATCGACCCTCTGCTGTTGGCACCGGAGCGCTCCAGGAGCTTCGGCAGCAGCGCGAACACCGACGGCGTGTAGCCCCGCGTGGCGGGCGGCTCGCCGATCGCCAGGCCGACCTCGCGCTGGGCCATCGCGAAGCGGGTCACCGAGTCCATCATCAACATGACGTCGGCGCCCTCGTCACGGAAGTGCTCGGCGATCGCGGTGGCGGTCAGCGCCGCCTTGATGCGCACGAGCGCGGGCTGGTCGGAGGTGGCGACCACCACGACCGAGCGCGCGATCGCGTCGCCGAGGTCGCGGTCGATGAACTCGCGCACCTCGCGGCCGCGCTCGCCGACCAGGCAGATGACGTTGACGTCGGCCGAGGTGGAGCGGGCGATCATGCCCAAGAGCGACGACTTGCCCACGCCGGAGCCGGCGAAGATGCCCAGGCGCTGGCCGCGGCCGCAGGGCACCAGCGTGTCGAGCGCGCGCACGCCGAGCGTGACGCGCTCGCTGATGCGCGGGCGCTCCAGCGGCGAGGGCGGCGCGCCGGCGATCGGCCGCAGCGGCAACCCCTCGAGGTCGGGGCCACCGTCGATCGGCCGGCCGAGGCCGTCGAGCACGCGGCCCAGCAGCGCATCGCCGACCGGCACCGAGACGTGGCGGCCGGTGGCGGTCACCGTGTCGCCGGGGCCGATCCCGTGCATCTCGCCGAGCGGCATCAGCAGCGTGCGGCCGCCGCGGAAGCCCACCACCTCGGCGGGGATCGTCACCCAGCCGCTGCGCACGGCGTCGCGGCCGGTGCGCACCTCGCACACCTCGCCGACCTCGGCCTCCAGGCCCGTGGCCTCGATGATCAGGCCGATCAGATCGCTGACGCGACCGTGGCGGCGGTGCAGGTCGGCGCGCGAGACGGCGAGGCCGAGCGCGCGGATCCGCTCCGAGATCTGCTCAGGCGTGCTCATCGCCCAGCACCTCGCGGACGCGCGCGAGCTTGGTCGCGATCGTGGCGTCGACCTCTCCCTCGACGGTGCGCACGACCGCGCCGCCGCGGCCGACGCGCCGCTCGGCCTGCACCTCGAAGTGCTCCACGCCGCCGAGCTCGTCGACGATCGCCGGCGCGTGCTCGCGCACCAGGTCCAGGTCGTCGGGATTGACGAGGATCGTCACGCGCTCGCGCTCGACGAGGCGGCGCAGCGCGCCACGCACCGCGTCCAGCACGTGCTCGGGCCGGGCCACCAGCTCGCCTCCGATCACGTGCTCGGCGATCTGCAGCGCGAGATCGACCGCGGCCTCCTCGACGGCGGCGGAGACCCGCTCGCGCTCGGCGGCCACCGCGTCGGCGGCGGCGCGCAGCGCGTCGACCGCCTCCTTGAGCAGGGCTCGACCCTCCTGCAGGCCGACGCCGAACCCGGCCTCGTAGCCCTCGCGGTGGCCCGCCTCGCGGGCGGCCTCGCGCTCGGCCTCCAGGTCGATCGGCGGCGTCTCGGGCTGCTCGGGCTCCGCGGGCTCCTCGACCTCCGGCGCCGACAGCTCGACCGGCGCCTCGAGCACCGGCAGCTCGAACTCGCGGCCGCCCGTGATGTCCTGCCCGCCGGCCATCAGATGATCTCGTCCTCCGGCGCGCCCTCGCCGTCGCCGCGGCCGATGATGATCACGCCGGCCTCCTCGAGGCGGCGGATCGCGGCGACGATGCGGCTCTGCGCCTCCTCGACCACCGACCGGCGCTGCGGCGGCGTGTTCTCCAGGTCGTCGAGCAGCATCTCCACGCCGCGCTGCGACATGTTGCGGAAGATGACCTCCTTGACCTGGTCGTTGACGCCGCGCAGCGCCAGCGCCAGGTCCTTCTGGTCCACCTCGCGCAGCACGAGCTGGATGTCGCGGTCGGAGAGGATGACGATGTCGTCGAAGGTGAAGAGCTTCTGGCGGATCTCGTCGGCCAGCTCGCCGTCGACCTCGGCGATCTTCTCCAGCACCGTGCGCTCGGTGGAGCGGCCGGCGCGGTTGAGCAGCTCGGCGATCGAGTCGACGCCGCCGGCCTGCGAGAACTCCTGCGTAAGCACGTTGGAGAGCTTCAGCCGCAGCCCGCGCTCGACGTCCTCGACCACGCCCGGGTTGGTGTCCTCCATCCGCGCGATGCGCAGCGCCACGTCGGCCTGCATCTCGGGGTCGAGGCAGGAGAGCACCTGGGCGCCCAGGCTGGGATGGAGCGAGGCGACGACGAGCGCGATCGTCTGCGGCGCCTCGTCGGCGAGGAAGGTGGCGATCTGCTCGGGCGGGGTGCGGCGCAGGAAGTCGAACGGGCGCAGCTCCGCCTGCGCGGTGATCGAGCCGATGATCTCCTCGGCCTTGGCCGGTCCGAGCAGGTGCTCGAGCACCTCGCGCGCGAACTCCGGACCGCCGATCGTGAACTCGGCGGCGTCCTCGAAGCGCTCGGCCAGCTCCTGGACGACCTCCTCGGCCGTCTCGGCGCGCACGCGCCAGAGCGACGCCATCTCGGCCGACAGCGCCTCGATCTCGCGCTCGGTGAGGTGCTTGAGCACCTCCGCCGCGCGCTCCGGGCCGATGGTGATGAGGAAGACGGCGGCCTTCTGACGGCCGGTGAGGGCCGCCGCACCAGAGCGCGCCAACGTGCTCATCTATTGGCGTCCTCCGTGAGCCAGGCCCGCAGGTGGGCGGCCACGCGCTCGGGCTCGCGCTGGACGATCTCCTCGAGCGCCTGCCGGCGCGGGTCCTTGGTGGCCAGCGTCTCCAGGATCGGCGGCTGCTCCTCGGGGAACGGAAGCTCCGCCGTCGGCTCCTCGGGCTGCGGGAGCTGCTTGAGCCAGGACGGCTCGTCCATCAGCTCGTCGGTCTCCCGCTTGCGCAGGTAGCGGATGATGAAGAACAGGAACAGGAGCGAGCCGAGGCCGATCGCCAGGCCCTTCAGGACGCCGGAGACGGCGGCCGGGATCGCCTGCTTCTCCTCCTCGGGCTTGGCGAACTCGACCTGCGTGATGTTGATGGTGTCGCGGCCCTCCTGGAAGCCGGCGGCGCTCTGCAGCGCGCGCTGGAGGTCGGCGACCTGGGCCGGGTTGAGGTTCAGCGACGCGTCCAGCAGCACGCCGATGTCCATCCGGTTGACGGTGCCGGTGGCGCGATCGGTCTTGGTGATGGTCTTGTCGACCGCCATCTCGCGCTTGCGGACGCGGTTGCGGTAGTTGCTGTTGCCGTTGCCCTGGGTGATCGCGCCGGCGTAGGTCGGCACGTTGGTCTGGGTGCCGGCCTCGCCGCCCGCGCGCGGAGCGGTGCCGCGCAGCGTCTCGTCGGTGAGCTCCTCGCGCACCGGGGTGCCGCGCCGGCCGTACTCGAGCTTCTCCTCGGTCGACTTGTCCATGTTCAGGTCATAGGAGACCTGGACCTGGGCCTTGCCCGGGCCGAGGGTGTTGGCGAGCAGGGCGTTGAGCTTCGTCTCGGTGGCGCGGGCGCGCGCGGCCTCCGCGGCGGCCTTGGTGTTGGCGCTGGTGACGGCGCTGCCCTCGTCGCCCGTCGGCCACAGCATCGAGCCCGCGTTGTTGGTGATGGTGACGTTCTCGGGCTTCAGCTCGGGCACCGAGGAGGCGACGAGGTTCGCGATGCCCTTCACGGCGGCCGGGTCGAGCCGCGACCCGTCGCTCCCGAGCAGCACGGCCGCGGTCGCGGGCTCCTCCTCGTCGGCGAACAGCTCGTCGCGCGGCAGCGTCAGCCGCACGGTGGCGCCGTCGGTGCCCTGGATCTGGCCGATGGCGTTGGCGATCTCGCCCTCCAGGCCGCGCTGGTAGGCGATCTCCTGCTGCAGGTTGGAGGCGCCGAGCTTCTGCTTGTCGAGCGTCTCGGCGAAGCCGGGCTGCGTGTTCGGCGTGTTCAGGCCGGCGGTCGCCAGGGCGGTGCGCGCCGCGTCCTCCTTGCCCTTGGGCACGCGGACCTCGGTGCCCGCGTTCACGATCTCGGACTTGATCCCGGCGCCGGCGAGCGTCGACTGGATCTCGGGCGCCTTCTTGGGGTCGGCGCCGACCATTACGGTGGTGAACTCGGTCGCCGTCGCGACCTTGATGATGATGAACGCGACGACGAGGAACGCGACCGCGCATCCCGCGAGGATGAGGCGGCCACGCATGTCCATGTTCTTGATCAGCGCCGGCATGGAGGGAGGGGCTCCGGTGTCGGTGGGTCAGCCGCTAGACCTGGGTGTGGAAGACGTCGTTGAAGGCCTCGACGGCCTTGGTGCGCAACTGGGCGGCGAGCTGCATCGCCAGGCGCGCGCGGTCGACGGCGACGACCGCCGCGGTCGGATCGGCGGCGGCGCCGGTGGCCAGGTCGCGCGCGGCCTGCGCGGCCTGGTGCTGAAGATCCTCGAGGTTGCCGATCTGCTTGGCGAGCGCCTCGCCGAACCCGATCCCGCCGGCCTCCTGGCCGTCGACGGCCGGCGTGGACGGGCCGTCGAGCGAGCCGATCGAGCCGACCGACCATTCGGGTCCGGTTGCGAGGAAGGCGGGATCGACCGGCATCAGCGCAGGATGTCGAGGGTGCGGGTGAACAGCGTCTTGGCCGTCTGCATCGCCGTGACGTTCATCTCGTAGGCGCGGGAGGCCGTGATCAGGTCCACCATCTCGGTGACCGGGTTGACGTTGGGCATGGTCACGTAGCCCTCATCGTCGGCATCCGGATGGCCGGGGTCGTAGATGCGGCGCCCGGGCGCGGCGTCCTCGGCGATGCCGACCACCTCGACGCCGTTGGCGGTGCGGCCCATCGCGGTGCCCAGCGCTGCGGCGAACGCGCTCGGGCCGGTGGAGCGCTCCTGCAGGACGACGGTCTTGCGGCGGTACGGCTGGCCGTCGGCGGCGCGGGTGGTCTGCGCGTTCGCCAGGTTGTCGGCGATCACGTCCATCCGCATGCGCTCGGCCGTCAGGCCGGAGGCGCTGGCGTCGATGGCGTCGAAGAGGCTCATCACTGCACTCCGATCGCCGCGCGCAGGATCGCGGTCCGCGTCCTCAGCACCGCCGAGATCGCCTCGTAGTGGAGGCCGTTCTTGGCCTGCTCGGCGGCCTCCCGGTCCACGTCGACGGTCGAGCCGTCGGCGCGCATCGGCGCCAGCGAGTCGACGGCGACGCGGGGCGCGACCGCCTCCACCTCGTTCTTGTCGCCGGTCGCGAACGCCCGGGCCAGCGCGCTGGTGAAGTTGACGTCCTGGCGGCGGTAGCCGGGCGTGTTGACGTTGGCCAGGTTGGCCGCGATCGCCTGCTGGCGCAGGGCCGCGCCGGAGAGGGCGCGTTCCAGACCGACCTGTGTGGTGTCGAAGAGCTCCATGGATGTGCGTGGGACGACCGGCGCCCATCCATGGGCTGTGACGGTTCGTGGGCCCACCGTGGCCCACACTCTTCGTTCTCGGACGCGCCGCCCGCCGCTTGAGCCTTGGTAGGCGGACGGCTGGACGGGCGATCGACCGGCAGCTCAGCCGGCCTGGTCGATGCGCCGCGGGGCGCCCAGGATCTGCTCGGGGGCGGCCCCGTAGGCCTTGGCGCCCTCCCGCGTCCGGCGGGCGGCGGCCAGCTCGTCGCGGGCGGCGTCGCGCGCCTCGCGCAGCGCCTCGGTCACCAGCGACTGGACGCGCAGCGCCTCCTTGATGTGCGCGAGCGCCTCGTACGGCGGGTTCTCGGGCAGCGCCGCGATCAGCGGCTCGCGCCTGGCCGCGAGCTCCTCGAGCTCCTCGTAGCGGCCCTCGATGACGAGCTGGTGCTCCTGGGCGGCCAGCTCCGCGAGGGCCGCGTAGATCTCGGCGCTCATCAGGCGGTGGCGCTCGTGGCGGGCGCCTGGGCGGAGGCCTGGGCGGACGCGGCGGTCTCGCGAGCGGCCAGGGCGCCCCACGCCTCGCGCAGCTCGCCGAGCAGGGCGACGACGCGCGCGATGCGCTCCGGATCGCGCTCCAGGCGCGCCTCCATCAGGCACCGCTTGCAGAAGATGTAGATCGCCTGCAGGCGCTCGGCGATCTCGCCGGCCTCCATGTTCAGGGTGGCCAGCAGCTCGTCGATGATCGCCTCGCCGCGGCTCAGCTTGTTGTGAGCCGCCTCGAAGTCGTCCTCCTCGAGGGCATGCCGGGCCTGACGCAGGAAGCGCAGGGCGCCGTCATAGAGCATCACCACGAGCTGCTCCGGCGAGGCCGTCATCACCGACGCGTCGCGGTAGGCCTGCGGGTTGGCTGTGTACGGGTTCATCGGTTACTGCCTCTTGCGGAAGGGACGGATCAACGGTTGGAGGTGGACATCAGCGAGTTGAGCTGGGCGGCAAGCTGGTTGCTCAGCGCCTGGCTGCGCGACAGCGCCGACTCGAGCGCCGCGAACTGCCGCTGGTAGCGCTCCTCGCGCATGGCGAGGCGCTCATCGAAGCGGGTGAGCGAGTCGCGGATCCGCGTCAGCTCGCCGTCGATCGCCGACATGCGCTGGCTGAGGACGCCCTCGCTGCCGACGTAGACGTCGAGGCGGGAGACGAAGTCCTGGGCGAAGCCGGGCGTGTCGGCCATGCCGCCCAGCAGCCGCTGGACGCCGAGCGGGTCCTTGGCGAACGCCGCGTCGAAGGCCGCCTCGTCGAAGACCAGCCGGCCGGAGACCGAGTCGTTGTTGACGGTCGAGCTGGCCGCGCCGGTGGAGATGCCGATCTGGGCGAGCATCATCAGCCCGCTCTCGGTGGTCGACTCGTCGAACCCGGGCACCACCGAGCCGACGGCGGTCCGCAGCGTGGAGAGGATCTCCCGCACCCCCGAGTCGCCGAACAGCGCGCCCTTGGCGGCGTCGGTCTTGTTGGAGGGATTGGCGACCTTCTTCTCCGACAGCGCGTCGGTCATCGCCGTCAGGGCCGCGTTGTAGGCGTCGACGAACGCCTTGATCCGCTCCTTGATCAGCCCGGTGTCGGGCGCCGGCGGGCCGACGGTGATCGTCGTCCCGTCGGTGCGCGCCTTGAGCGTCAGCTCCAGGCCGGGGATCGCGTCGCTGACGACGTTGGAGGAGCTGGTGTGCTGCTGGCCGTTGATGGAGAAGATCGCGTCGCGGCCGTCGACCGACTCGACCGCCGGGCCGAGCCCGTCGACGGTGAAGTTGCTCGCCTCGCCGGTGGTGCGCGCGGAGAGCATGAGCTGGCCGCCCACGTTGACGGCGTACACGCCCGAGGAGGGCGTCGCGTTGATCCGCGCCACCAGGTCGTCCAGCGAGGTGCCGGCCTCGACCTCGAAGGTGGCGGTCTCGTTGCCGCCCGAGTCGCGGATCGTGATCGTCAGCGGGTCGCTGGAGTCGAACTGGTAGGTGCGACGCGCGGCGGCGGCGAGCTGGTCGACGACGAGCTCGTAGCCGCCGGGCGCGGCGCCGCCCGTGCGCTTGGCGACCACCTTGCCGGCATCGGAGGACTCGACGCTCTGGGTGTCCTGCCAGACGGCGACCGAGCTCAGGTCGCGGACGGCACGCTTGAGCGCGTCAAGCTTGGACTGGATGTTGGACAGGCCCGAGCGCCGCGCTTCGACCTGGCTCTGGCTGTACTCGATCTTCGTGCGCGGCAGGCGCTCGATCGCCATCAACTGGCTGATGATGGTGGCGGTGTCGAGGCCGGAGGCCAGGCCTGTGATCTGGATGCCGGGCATCTCAGGCGGCGGGCAGCGGGTCGAAGTCGGGCGGCGAGCCGAACAGCTCGCTCAGCGGCACGGGACGCAGCACCTCGCCGTCGGTGTCGCAGAGCGTCGCCACGACCCGGCCCGTGAGGTGGTGGGTGTCGAAGCGCACCTGCTGACCGCGCGCCGCCAGCTCCTCCACGAGCTCGCTTGCGCGGCCGATCGCGTCCCACACCTCGGAGGGGATGCCGTCGAGACCCTCCGCGCGGCGACGGCGGGCCTCCGCCAGCTCGTAGACGCGCGCGAACTCGCCCGCCTCCGTGGCGCGGACGCCGCCGGTGGGCCGCGGGCGCTGCGCGGCGCCGAAGGCGATGCGATGCAGCTCGCCGATCGTCGCGTCGTTGTCCATGTCAGCACGCCCTCCTGGAAAGTGCGCCGGCCCGATCCCTTCGAGCCATACCCGTGTCAACCGGGTCATCGGTGATCCAGGTTGCGCCTTGAAGCCATCCCTGGACGGGTGGCCGATCGGCGGACACGACACGTACGACGGCGGGCATCGTCAGGTGGAGGACGGTCAGGCGGCGAGCTTCTCGGCCTCGGCGCGGAAGACGGCGGCGTCCTCGTCCATGCCGCGCAGCTCGGCGACCTGGGCGAGGCCCAGCATCGCCCGCTTGTCGGGGCCCTCGCGCTCGACGGCGGCGATCCACTCGTCGGCGGCCAGGTCGACGAAGCCGCGGCGCAGGTAGACGCCGGCCATCAGCTCGCGCCGCTCGCGCCACGGGAGGGCGAGCCCCTCCACGACGAACGCGAGCCGCTCGAAGCCGTCGAAGTCCTCCAGGCGGGCCAGCGCCTCCAGCATCACCGCCAGCAGCGGCGCCGCCTCGGCGGGCACGGAGTCCGCTTCGTTGCGCAACTCGCGCCACGCCTCCAGCGCGGCGAGCTCCGGAGCGGGCAGCTCGGCGCGGCGGGCGTAGTCGAACGCCTCGGCGACCGCGTCCTCGTCGCGCGGCCAGGCGGCCAGCCGGGCGAACAGGAGGCTGCGGGCGGCCGACGGGCCCAGCGGCGCCTCGGCCGGGATGCGGGCGGCCTCGGCCGCCGCCTCGTCCAGGCGGCCCTGGCTGAGCAGCGCCTCCGCCAGCGCCAGCCGCGCGGGCTGGGCGCTCGGCTGGGCGTCGAGCACGGCACGCAGCTCGACCTCGGCCTCCTGCACCGCGCCCGCCTCGTAAAGCGGGACGGCGAGCTGGAAGCGACCCGCGGGCGGCAGGTCGGGAACCAGGCGGTGGATCTCGGCGGCGATGTCGGCGGGGGCGCGGCCGAGGCGCAGCAGCGCGCGCGCGTACGGCTCGACCGCGCCGATGTAGCGCGGATGCTCCTCGAGGCTGCGCCGGAGCTGTTTCGCCGCGCCCTCGACGTCGCCGCGCGCCAGCAGCGCCTCGGCCAGGCCGGTGAGCGCGAGGAAGGTGCCGGCGCCGACCGCCGCCGAGTACTTGGGCGGCGCGTCGCCCATCTCGATCGCCTTCTTGAAGCGCTCGATCGCCTCCTCGTCGCTGCCCTTGTGGCGCAGCGCCCAGGCCTGGTGAAGGACGATGTCGGTGAACTCGGGCAGCTCGCGCAGCACGCGCTCGCCGGTCTCGACCGCCTCGTCGTGGTGGCCGGAGGCGTACAGGACGCGTACGAAGCGCGAGCAGAACGACGGGTAGTAGCCGTAGCGGGCGCGGTTGGGATCGTCCTTGAGCTTGTCCCACGCCTTGCGGAACTGCTCGAGCGCCTCCTCGTGCCGGTCGAGCGCGTCGTACTCGGCGCCGAGGTTGAAGCGCACGAACGGCGTGTCGTTGCCTTCCTCGACCTGCCGCTCCAGCAGCTCGATGTTGCGCTGGGACTTGTTCTTGGACTCGCGGACGACGCCGAGGTAGCCGTAGTGCTCGATGCGCACGTCGGTGACCTCGAGCCGCTCCGGGATCGCGGGCAGCTTGTGCGAGATCTGCTCGTGGATGCGGCCCTCGAAGCGGTACTCGGGCCGGTTGCGGAAGACGCGCAGCGCGTTGTGGCGGGAGGCGACGCCGTCCTCAATCGCGCCGGTGTAGTTGGTCTCCACGAGGAACATCGCCTCGCGCCAGACCTTCCCGGTCAGCGCCCGCAGCTTGGGCCCGTCGCCCTCGACCAGCACCTCGTCGGCGTCGAGGAACATGAGCCAGTCGCCGGTCGCGGCGTCGAAGCTGACGTTGCGCGCGGCGGCGAAGTCGCCGGACCACTCGTGGTGCAGGACGCGAGCGCCGAAGTCCTCGGCGATCTGCACGGTGCGGTCGGTCGAGCCGGTGTCGACGACGACGATCTCGTCGACCCAGTCGCGCACCGCCGCCAGGCAGCGCGGCAGCATCGCCTCCTCGTCCTTGACGATCATGCAGAGGCTGAGCGTGAGGTCGGTCGCCGGGCGGGCGCGGTCGGCGACCTTCTCCGCACGGGCCGACAGCGGCTTCAGCTCACGCCTCACCTGCGGCGGGAGGCCGGCCGGCACGCCGCGCCCGAGCTTGCGACGGCGCTTGCAGGCGGCGAGGTTGTCGTCGACGTGCGGAAGCTCGGGGTCGAGCCGCTTGGCGGCGCGGAACAGCGCCTCCGCCCCGGACAGGGCGCCGAGCTCGAACAGCAGCGCCCCGGCGCCGTTGAGCAGCACCGGCTCGCGCGGCTCGTCCTCGAGCAGGTCGCACGTGGCCTGCGCGCCGGCCAGCAGCGTCGCCGCCAGGTCCGGGGCGCTCAGGCCCTGCACGGAGCCGAGCTGCTCCAGCAGGCTGCGGCGGGTGGCGTAGCGGGCGTGGACGCCGTCGATCTCCGCGGCGGCGTCGAAGGTCTTCCGCCAGCCGGCGAGGTCGCGCGCGCGAAGCTGCGCACCGGCGCGCTGCAGCAGCGCGGCGGGCTGGACGCCGGAAGGGGACGGAGGGGACTGCGGGGACGCCGACCCGTCGGTCGGCTGGACGAGGCGAAGCGCCATGGGCTTGGACTCCTTGGAGGGATCCGACGGCAGGGTGCGCCGTCCGCCCCTGAGTCGGCCGCCCGGCCGCCGGCTTGAGCGCCGGGAACTTGAACCCGGGTCAACACCAATACGTACATCCGCATCCCCAGAAGTGGGGATGGGCGGGCTAGACGCATGTCCACCGTCCACCTACCCAATAACGGGGATGGGGATCGTTCGGCTCCGATCCGATACCTCCAGCGTCCCCCCGCATCAAGGAGCCACGCTCGTGAGTCTCGCCACCCCAACCAGCAGCAAGCGCCGCCTGTCGTCGGATGACACGCTCGCGCTCTGGAAGGAGTACCGCCGGACCGGCGACCGGGCGATCCGCGACCGCCTCGTCCTCACCTTCGCGCCCCTTGTCAAGTACATCGTCTACAAGAAGGTGCGCGAGATGCCGGCCCGCTGCGAGGTCGAGGACTTCATCTCTTGTGGGCTGGAGGCGCTGATCCAGTCGATCGAGCGCTACGACCCGAGCAAGGGCGCGACGCTCGAGCAGTACGCCTGGACCCGCATCCACGGCGCCGTGCTCGACGAGCTGCGCCGCCAGGACTGGGCGCCGCGCTCGGTCCGCCGTTGGGAGCGCGACATCGAGCGCGCCACCGACGAGTTCGTGAGCCTGCACGGCCGGCGTCCCACCCATGAGGAGCTCGCCGAGGCGATGGGCTGCACCGTCGAGGAGCTGCGTCGGCGCCGCGACGAGGTCGTCCAGTCGGACCTGACCTCGCTCAACACGCTCGTGCTCTCCGACGACGAGACCACGATCGAGCGCATCGACACGATCGCCTCGAGCGACCCGAACGACGACCCCGAGCACCAAGCCGCCAAGGACCAGGCCAAGAACCGCTTCCGGGAGGCGTTCGCCCGCCTGCCGCAGCGCGAGCGCGAGGTCGCCGTCCTCCTGTACGTCAAGAACCTCACGCTGGCCGAGATCGGCGAGATCCTCGGCGTCAGCGAGTCGCGCGTCTGCCAGATCCACGGCCAGCTCAAGAAGACGCTGCGCCGGGAGCTCGACGCCGACGCTCCTCTGTTCCAGTCGGTCGCCTAGGCCGACGGAGCCTCCTGGCCTCCCGCCTGAAGCGCCCACGCTCCGCCCCGCCCGGGGCAGCGTGGGCGCTTCAGCCCTTCTTGTCCAGGTTGTAGGCCCAGACCAGGACCTCGGCGACCGCCTTGTAGAGCTCGGACGGGATCTCCTGGTCGAGCTCCAGCCGCGAAAGCGCCTCCGCCAGGGCCGGGTCCTCGCGGACCGGCACGCCCGCCTCGCGGGCGATCTCCAGGATCCGCCGGGCGATCTCGCCCGCGCCGGTGGCGACAACGCGCGGCGCCCCGTCGGAGTCCGGGTCGTAGCGGAGCGCGGTCGCCCGCAGGCGCCGCCCGCCCTGCTCACGCTCGGACATCGAGCACGTCCTCCCGCGGATGGACCGTGACCTGCACCGGGCGGCCCTGGGCCCGCTCGAGCGCCGCTGCCAGCTCCCGGGCGGCGGCGCGCACCCGCTCCGCCGGCTCGCCCGCCGCCACATGCACCGCCGCGGCGCCGAAGTCGAGGCGCACGTCCATCCGCCCCAGGCCGGGCGAGTCGTAGCGGACGACCACCGCGCGACCCTCGGAGGAGCGCCCGGCGTCGTCGCCCTCCTGGTCGGGCTCGACGAAGATGCGTGCCGTCGCGCCGCCCGGCAGCGCGAGCGCGTGCGCCTCCGGCGGCGGGGCGTGCGGCGGCGCGGCGGCCTGCTGCGGCTGGGGCTGCTCGACGATGCGCAGGTGCAGCCGCTCGCCGGTCGCCTCCTCGACGCGCAGCCGCAGCACCTGCCCGACCTCCAGCCCGTCGGGCAGCCGGGCGCCGACGCGCACCCCGGAGATCAGCAGCGTGCGCGCATCCAGCACCCGCGCCGTCAGCATCGTGCCGCGCGTCAGCGGCAGCTCCGGCAGGAGCCCGCGCAACAGGACGAGGCTGACGCCCGAGGACTGCACGCCCTCAAGCTTGCCAGCTTCGAGCCGACCAACCGAAGGGAAATGGAGCGTGGCCTCTACATCGCGGCGGCCGGGATGATCAGCGAGATGGTCCGCCAGGACCAGATCGCCAACGACCTGGCCAACACCGCCACCCCCGGCTACAAGCCCGACAAGGCCGCGCAGCGCAGCTTCGGCGAGGTGCTGCTGGAGAACACCCGCACCAGCAGGCTGATCGGGCGCCTGGGCCGCGGCCCGTTCATCGCCGAGCAGATCACCGACTTCAGCCAGGGCGGGATCAACGACACCGGCGAGCCGCTCGACCTGGCGATCATCGGTGAGGGCTTCTTCGCCGTCCGCACCCCGCAGGGCGTGCGCTACACGCGCAACGGCGCGTTCCGCGCGGCGGCTGACCGCACGCTCGTCGACCAGCACGGCTGGCAGGTGCTCGGCCGTGACGGGCGCCCCGTGCGGATCAACGCCGACGGCACCGTCGACCCGCGGCGCGTCGGCGTGTTCCGGCTCGCCGGCGCCGAGAAGGCGGGCGACAGCTTCTTCGTCGGCAACCCGCAGGGCCAGTCGAACGCCGAGGTGCGCACCGGCGCCCTGGAGTCCTCCGCCGTCGACGCCGGCCGCACCATGGTCGACATGATCGGCTCGCTGCGCGCCTACGAGGCCTCCCAGCGGGCCATCACCACGATCGACGACACGCTGCGGCTGACCGCCCAGCAGGTCGGCAACCTGCCGGCCTAGTCCGAGCGTCCAGCGATCGTCCATTCAGCGCTCAAGCCGCGGGCCGCCCGGCCGATCACCGGGTCGAGACATAAGGCTTGCGGCTGGACCCCACGTGGGGAAGCCGGAGCTCCACTCCCTCCCTCGCAGGAGACCCGGACACCTTGCTCGAAGGCATGTACAGCGCTGCCGCCGGCATGGCGGCACAGCAGGCGCGCATCGACGCTGTCGCCAACGACCTGGCGAACGTCAGCACGACGGGCTACAAGCACGCGCGCGTCGCCTTCCGAGACCTCATCTACACCCAGGCGGTGCGTGGCGCGGCCCCCGGCGTGCAGACCGGCGCGGGCGCGGCGGCGACCTACATCGGTCGCAGCGACCAGCAGGGCCCGCACATCGTCACCGAGCGGTCGCTGGACGTCGCGCTGCGCGGCCCGGGCTACCTGCAGGTCCGCCTGCCCGACGGCCGCATCGCGCTCACGCGCGACGGCGCGCTGAAGATGGACTCGCGCGGCCGGCTCGGGCTGGCCACCGGCGAGCTCCTCTGGCCGACCGTGCGCGTGCCCGAGGGCACCAACCCGGAGAGGATCTCGATCGCCGACGACGGCACCGTCTTCGCCGGCAACCGCCGCGTCGGCCGCGTCCGGATCGTCGAGGTCCCGGCGCCGGGCGCGCTCGCCGGCGGCCCGAACAACACGTTCCTGGTGACCCAGGCTTCCGGCCCGGCCCGCGCGGCGCGCAACACCGACCTGGTGCAGGGCGCGCTGGAGGGCTCGAACGTGGACATGGCCACCGCGATGGCCCAGATGATCGAGGGCCAGCGCGCGTTCGAGATGGCCAGCCGCGCGATCCAGACGCAGGACCAGCTCCTGCGCATCGCCAACGAGGTGAAGCGATGACGGAGCTGCCGCCGATCGACCGGACCCTGCTTCCCGCCGACGTGCGGCAGGCTCCGCGCGAGGACCAGCAGCGCTACGTCGCCGCGCTCGCGTTCGAGCGCCAGCTCATCCAGCAGCTCACCGACCGCCTCGCCGACACCGCGAAGGCGCTCGGCTCGGGCGACGAGTCGGACGAGGGCGCGAACGCGGTCACCCAGGCCTACGCCCAGATGCTGCCCGGCGCGCTGGCCGACGCGGTCACCTCCGCCGGCGGCCTCGGGCTCGCCCGGCAGCTCTACGACGCGATGAGCGAGGTGCGGCAGTGAACGCCCCGACGCTGACATCCGGCGGCACGGCCCTGGGCGCGGAGCTGCTGCGCCACCTGGATGAGCAGCTCGCCTCCGCCCGGCGGCTGCTGGACACGGTCTTGAAGCAGGGCCAGGCGATCCGCGACCGCGACGTCGACGGCGTGCTCGCGCGGATGGCCGACCTGCAGGGCGAGATGGAGCGGCGGGCCGGCCTCGAGCAGGAGCGCGCCCGCATCCTCACCGCGGCGGCGGCGAACCTCGGCTGCCCGCCACACGCCGTCACGCTCGACGCGATGGCCTCGCTGCTGGCCGACCACGAGGCGCTCGCCGCCCGTGGGCGCAGCGCCGAGCTACGCGGCCTGCTGGAGGAGATCCAGCGCGAGCACACCATCAACCGCGCGCTGATGCGCCAGGAGCTCGCGTTCCTGTCGCACCTGACGCGCATGCTCGGCGTGGAGTCCGAGGAGATCGGCTACCGCCCGCCGAACGAGCCCGGCGCCACGATGCGCGCGACCCTCGACCCTGCCGCGGCGGCGCCCCGCGCCCGGCGCGTGCTCGACCTGGAGGCATAGGGAGCCGTGCCGACGATCTCGACCTTCAATGGACTGAACATCGCGCTCCGCGGCCTGCTCGCGCAGCAGCGCGCGATCGACGTCACCGGCCACAACATCGCCAACGTCGAGACGCCGGGGTACAGCCGCCAGGAGGCGGTGCTCGGCGCCGCACCGTCGCTGCTGCTCCCCAGCGGCCAGCTCCAGAACGGCTACGGCGCGCAGCTCGGCCAGGGCGTCGACGTCCTCACCTACCGCCGCATCCGCGACGACTTCCTCGACCTGCAGTGGCGCGCCCAGAACATGGCCAAGGGCGAGGCGGCGGTCACCGCCGAGCGGCTCGGCCAGGTGGAGGCGGTGCTCGGCGAGAGCGCCGAGACCGGCCTCGGCGCGCTGCTGAACAAGTTCTGGTCGGCGTGGGCCGACCTGGCCAACAACCCGGAGAGCGAGGCCGCCCGCACGGCGGTGGAGGGCGCCGCCCAGAACCTGGCCGGCGCCTTCAACGCGCTCGACCGGTCGCTCGACCTGATCGGCCAGCAGGCCACCCAGGAGATCTCCGACCTGCTCGGGCCGAACGGGCCGATCACCGAGATCGCCAACGAGCTGGCGGAGCTCAACCGCCACATCAACCACGCGATCCAGGCCGGGCAGGAGCCCAACGACCTGCTCGACCGCCGCGACCTGCTGCTCGACCGGCTCTCGCAGTACGGCCAGGTGTCGGTGACGCCGGACGCCACCTACCCGGCGATGCTGAACGTCACCTTCGCGGGCGCCGCCACGCCGCTGGTCGACCAGACCACCGTCACGGTGCCCGCGCCCGCCGACCTGGGCCCCACCCCGGGCGGGCGGCTCGGCGGCCTGCTGGGCGTCGCCAACTCGGTCGCCGACTACCGCACTGCGCTGGACGCGCTCGCCAACCAGCTCATCACCGACGTCAACGCCGCCCACGGATCGGCGATCTTCACGGGCGCCGGCGCCGGCGGCATCGCGGTTGCCTCCCCGCTGGTGATCAACGCCGGCACCGGCGCGGCCGGCGACAACTCGATCGCGCTCGCGATCGCCGGGATGCGCGGCGGCGCCATCGACAAGGCGTGGGCGAACCTCGTCACCCGCATCGGCGGCGACGTCTCCTCCGCGCAGACCAAGCAGGCCACGCAGGAGCGCGTGCTGGATGCGCTCACCGCCCAGCGGCAGGCGACCGCCGGCGTGTCGCTGGATGAGGAGATGGTCAACCTCGTCCGCTTCCAGCGCGGCTACCAGGCTTCGGCGCGGGCCATGAGCACGATCGACGAGATGCTCGACGTGCTCATCAACCGGACCGGGAAGGTGGGGCTGTAGCGATGGCGCTGCGCATCACCAACAGCATCGTCGCCCAGCGCACCCTGGCCGACCTGCAGCGCAGCTACGCGGCGATGGCGCGCACGCAGGAGCAGATCGCAAGCGGCTACCGCGTCAACCGCCCGTCCGATGACCCGCTCGCCGCCGGCATGGCGCGACTGCGCCAGAACGAGCTCGACCAGCTCCAGTCCGCCAAGCGCGGCGTGGAGTCGGCGACCGCGTGGCTGTCGGCGTCCGAGACCGCGCTGTCGTCGATCAGCTCGATCCTGGCGCGTGCCCGCGAGCTGGTGGTGCAGGGCGCCAACGACACGATGAGCCCCGCCAACCGGATCGCGATCGCCGACGAGATCGACGCGCTGATCGAGTCGGCCAAGGACGCGCTCAACGTCAAGGTCGGCGACCGCTACATCTTCGCCGGCACGGCGACGACCACGCCGCCGTACTCGGACGGCACCGGCGACGCCTACCAGGGCAACGACGGCGCGGTTGTGCGCGAGATCGGCCCCGGCGTGACGGTGCAGGTCAACCCGCAGATCGTCCCGCTGGGCGGCGGCGGGCCCACGCCGCTGACCGCCGACGCGGTGCTCGGCTCCGGCGGCGGTGACGGGCGCGTGCTCGACGTGCTGCGCAACATCTCCCAGCATCTGCGCAACGGCACGCCGGCCGACATCGAGGCGCTGCGCACCACCGACCTGGCCGCGCTCGAGGAGAACACGAAGGCGATCGCCAACGCGCGCGCCGCCGTGGGCACCGTCCAGAACCGCGTCGACGCCGCCGCCGACCGCATCGCCCAGCTTCAGGAGGTCGCCTCCCAGGCCTACGGCGACCTCGTCGGCACCGACCTGATCCAGGCACTGACCGACATCCGCCTCCAAGAGGCCGCCTACCAGTCCGCGCTCAGCTCGAGCGCCCGGATCATCCAGCCCTCGCTCATGGACTTCCTCCGCTGATGGACGACGTGAAGAACAAGCAAGGAGAGGACGCACGCATGTCCTTGACGCTCCGGTCGAGCCGCTTCGGCGAGATCGAGATCTCGCCGGACGCGGTCATCGACTTCCCGTCCGGGCTCATCGGCCTGGGTGGGCGCCGGTACGCGCTGCTCGCCCGCAGCGAGGAGTCCACGTTCCGGTGGCTGCACTCGCTCGATGACCCGGAGCTGGCGATCCCGGTGACCGATCCGTGGCGCTTCTTCGAGGACTACGCGATCGAGATCTCCGACGAGGAGGCGGACCGGATCGGGATCAACGACCCCAGCGACACGACGGTGTACGTGACGGTGCGCGCGGCGCCGACCCTGGAGGAGTTCTGCGCCAACCTCCGGGCGCCGATCCTCGTGGTCGGCGGCGTCGGTCACCAGGTCATCAACGAGCTTCCCGACATGCCGGTGCGGGCTCCGCTCTTCGCCGGCTCGGAGGAGGAGCCGACGAAGGCGGCGTGAAGCAGGGCGCTACGCTCGCGACCTCTGATCCGTTCCAAGGAGGAACCCAAGATGCTCATCATCACCCGTCGCCCCGGCGAGAAGATCATGGTCGGTGACGACGTCGTGGTCGAGGTGATCGAGGTCAGCGGTTCGAGCGTGCGCATCGGCATCGCGGCCCCCAAGTCGATCCCGGTCTACCGGGAGGAGATCTGGGAGGCCGTCAAGGCGGAGAACCAGGCCGCCGCGGCCGTGAAGGTCGACGAGCTACCCGAAGACGTTCCGACCCCCACCAAGCGACGCTAAGCAGGACTTCTGGCAGGACGGGCCCGCCGCCCACCGGCGGGGAGATCCGTCCAAGGACAGGAAAGGAAAGACAGGATGTCCCTCCGGATCACCCACAACATCGAGGCCCTGATGGCCACGCGGCACTTGCAGGGCACCGCCAACGCGGTCTCGAAGTCGATGGAGCGGCTCTCGTCCGGCTACCGCATCAACCGCGGCGCCGATGATGCCGCCGGCCTCGGGATCTCGGAGGCGATGCGCTCGCAGATCCGTGGCCTCGCCGTGGCCCAGCGCAACATCCAGGACGCCATCTCGATGGTGCAGACGGCCGAGGGCAACCTCGACCAGGTGCACAAGATGCTCCAGCGCGTGCGCGAGCTGGCCGTCCAGTACAAGAACGGCACGATGTCGGACGCCAACCGCGCCGCCATCCAGACCGAGGTCAACGAGCTGGCCAACGAGATCGAGCGCATCGGCCAGCAGGCGGTGTTCAACGGCATCAAGCTGCTCGACGGCAGCGTCAGCCTGGTGTCGTTCCAGGTCGGCGCCAACGACGCCGAGGTCATCTCGGTCGGCCTGCCGAGCCTCGGCGCGATCGTCGGCACGCTGTGGGCGGAGCTGACGGTGTCGGGCACGACCGACCTCGAGGAGATCGACGAGGCGATCACCGCGATCAGCAACACGCGCTCGACGTTCGGCGCGGTGCAGAACCGCCTCGAGCACACGCTGGCGGTGACCGCCGCCTACCAGGAGAACCTGACCGCGGCCGAGTCGCGCATCCGGGACGTGGACATGGCCGAGGAGATGGTCAACCTCACCAAGAACCAGATCCTCCAGCAGGCGGGCGTGGCGATGCTCGCCCAGGCCAACCAGGCCCCGCAGCAGGTCCTGCAGCTCCTGCGGAGCTGACGTCGTCCCGTCAGTCAGCGTGCGTCCGGCGCCCGCCTCTCGGCGGGCGCTTCGCTTTTCCGGCGGCGGCTTGCGGCGGCGATCAGGGCGCGGCGCGCCACAGCTCGCCGCCGGGCAGCCGCTCCGGCACCACGGCGAGCTCGGCGGCCGCCTTCCACAGCTCGGCGGCGGCGCGCGTCCACGGCAGGCCGCCGGCTGCCGCGACCTCGGCGGTGGTCAGCGGGCCGAGGCGGCGCAGCACCTCCACCGGGGTGGGCAGCTCGCGCGGCTCCGCCCCGGCGGCGGCGACCGCGTCGCGCAGCTCCTCGGGCGTGACCCTGCCGGCCAGCCAGCGCGGCTCGCCGTCGCCGACGGCGAACGCCGGCAGCGTCGCCCGCTGCGAGGTTCGCGCGCGGACCTCCGGCGGGACCTGGTGGGCGCGGTGCACGTCGGCGCCGAACTCCTCGACCATCGCGCTCGAACGCAGGTCGACCGCGAACCGCGCCAGGTTGATGCCCTCGACCCGGCGGGCGGCCTGCTCGAGCAGCTCGGGCCCGTCGAGCGCCTCGCCGCGCAGCCAGAAGCCCTCGCGCAGCACGCGCAGCAGCTCCCCGTCGAGCCGCTGCTGGGCGGCGGCCTTGACCGCCAGGCAGGCGGGGTGGCTGGAGCGGGGCGGCCGCCCGCCGCGACCGAGCCAGCTCCGCACGTCGACCGGCATCCCGGACCAGGCGGCGGCCTCCAGCGCCTGGGCGGCGAGGTCCGCGGGCTCCTCGATCTCGCGTGCCAGACCGGCCATCACGTAGGTGATCCGCACCTGCTCGCCGAACTCCGCACGTATACGGGCGAGCGCGGGCTCGGCCGCCCATGACCACGGACAGGCCGGATCGGTGATGTACGCGACAGTGACCCCCACGGAGCCCCACAATAGAAGCGTGACCTCGCAGGTGGGCACCCTGCTCAGCGGCCGGTACCGGCTCGACGCACAGATCGGCTCCGGCGGCATGTCGACGGTCTACCGGGCCTTCGACACGGTGCTCGAGCGTCCGGTGGCGATCAAGCTGATGCACCGCGAGATCGCCCGCGACTCCGACCAGCTCGAGCGGTTCCGCCGCGAGGCGCGGGCGGTCGCCCAGCTCAACCACCCGCACATCGTGGCGGTGATCGACGCGGGCGAGGACGGGGCGATGCCGTACATCGTCCTGGAGCTGGTCCAGGGGGAGACGCTGAAGCAGCGGATCCGCCGGCTGGGGCGCCTGCCGATCCCGGAGGCGATCGCGTACGCGATCGAGATCGCGCGGGCGCTCGGGTTCGCCCACCAGCGCGGGATCGTCCACCGCGACGTCAAGCCGCAGAACGTGCTGATCGACGCGGAGGGGTCGGCGAAGGTCACCGACTTCGGGATCGCGCGCACCCTGGACCAGGAGGGCCTGACCGCCGACGGCCGCGTGCTGGGCACCACCGACTACGTCTCGCCGGAGCAGGCGCTGGGCAAGCCGGTGGACGGCCAGAGCGACATCTACTCGCTGGGCGTCGTCCTGTTCGAGATGCTCACCGGTGACGTCCCGTTCAAGGGCGAGAACCAGGTGGCGGTGGCGATGAAGCACGTCCGCGAGGAGCTGCCGGACGTCAAGCGGCTGCGCCCGGAGGTCTCGAACGCCCTGGCGGCGGTGCTGGAGAAGGCGACGGCCAAGGACCTGGACCGCCGCTACCGCAACGCGGCGCAGCTCGTCGCCGACCTGGAGGAGGTGCTGGCGTTCGAGACGGCGCGCGCGGGGGCGGCGCCGGGCGAGGCGACGGCGGTGCTGCGCACGCTGCCGGAGCCGACGCGGCGGCGGCTGCCGACCCGGGTGGCGCACCCGATGCGGATCGTCGTGGCGCTGCTGCTGGTGGCGGCGATCGCGGTGGCGGCGATCGTGCTGCTCGTGGGCCGCACGGAGCGCGGCACCAGCCAGCGGCCGATCCAGGCGGCGCCGGCGGGGCTGAGCCCGGTGTCGCTGGGCCAGAGCCGCGCCCACGACTACGACCCGCTCGGCGACGGCGTGGAGCATCCGGAGTCGGTGCGGCTGGTGCTCGACGACAACCCGGCGACGGCGTGGACGACCGAGTCGTACTACAGCGGCCTGGTGAAGGACGGGGTCGGCATCTACATCGACGCCAAGCCGGGCACCGCGGGCAGGCGGCTCGACATCCGCACTCCGACCCCGGGCTGGAAGGGCAAGGTGCTGGTCGCTAAGGACGGACCGCCGGAGACGCTCGCGGGCTGGCAGGACATCGGCGCCGAGGTGAACGCGGACAAGACGGAGATCGCCGTCCCGCTCGACACCGCCGGCCAGCGCTTCCGCTTCTACCTGTTGTGGATCACCGAGCTCCCGCCGAACTCGAGCAAGGTGGAGATCTCGGAGATCACGCTGCTGCACTAGGCCGCCGGGCGCCGGGCACCGGCGTGCGCCCGCTCACGGCGCTCGCCGCGTTCGCGGCGCGTCCGCCCCGCGCTTCCGGCCCCCTGCGCGTCCCTGCGAGCCGCGTGAGCGCGCACGCGCCGCCCGCGCCCGCCTCCGCACGCGCATGCGTCCGCACCTCCACCTGCGACCGCCTCCGCCCGGCTCCGCCAGCACCTCCGCTTGCGCCTGCGCCCGCACCCGCACCCGCACCCACGTCCGCGCCCGCACCCGCGTCCGCGCCCAAGGTGAACGTTGGTTCCGTGCCGCTATAGCAGCACCAAACCGACGCTCACCGCAGCCTGAACATGAACGTTGGTTCCGTGCAGCAGGAGCGAGACCAGACCAACGCTCGGGGCCCCCGAAAGCTGAACGTTGGTTCCGTCGCGCTATCGCAGCACCAAACGAACGCTCGCGCCGCTGCGAAGGTGAACGTCGGTTCCGTCGCGCCATAGCGGCACGGAACCGACGTTCACCTTCCAGGGGACGACGCGGGGCGCAGCCTGCGCACACCCTTCATGTCGCGCGGGCGTCGCCATGCGACAACCGCGCGACACGCGGGCGGGACGCCGCGAACCACCACCACTCCGTGTCGCCCCGATGTCGCCAGGCGACAACCAGGCGACACGAAGCGCCGCCCGCACTGCACCGCCCCGCACCACGCCGCGCCGCCGCACCACCGCACTGCACCGCACCGCACCGCACCGCGCCGCCCGCACCGCGCCGGCGCCCGGCGCGCAACGCCGTTCAGAACCTCAGCGCCCGCTCACGCTCGAAGCGCGCCACGGCCAGGCGGCAGAGCTCGTCGACCAGCTCGACGTACGGCAGGCCGGAGCGCTCCCACAGCACGCCGTACACCGACGTCTTGGTCTGGCCGGGCATCGTGTTGAGCTCGTTGAGCAGCACGGTCTCGCCGTCGACGAAGAAGTCGACGCGTGCCAGGCCGCAGCAGCCGGCGGCGTGGAAGGCGCGCAGCGACAGGTCGCGCACCCGCTCGGCCGCGGTCTCCGAGATCGCGGCCGGCACGCGCAGCGACATCCCGCCCTCGGTGTACTTGGCCTCCTGGTCGTACCAGTCGGCGCCGCCCGCGAGCACGATCTCGCCCGGCAGCGACACCCGCGCGTCCCGGTGGTCACCGAGCACCGAGCACTCCACCTCGACCCCGGACGCCGAGGCCTCGATGATCACGCGCTCGTCGTAGCTGAACGCCTCGGCGAGCGCCGCCTCCAGGTCCTCGAGCCGGTCGACGCGCGAGATCCCCACCGATGACCCCATGCGCGCCGGCTTCACCCACACCGGCAGCCCCAGCTCGGAGACGTCCGGCGTCGGGTCGCCGGCGGTCACGGCCAGGTAGCGCACCTGCGGCATCCCCTTGGCCGCCATGAGGTCCTTGAAGACGATCTTGTCCAGGCAGACGGCGCTGGCCATCACACCGGAGCCGACGTAGGGGACGTCGAGCAGCTCCAGCAGCCCCTGCACGGTGCCGTCCTCGCCGTAGGCGCCGTGCAGCACCGGGAACACCACGTCGGCGTCCAGCAACCCGCGGCCCGCGCGCAGCACGACCTCCTCGCCCTCGTGCCACCAGGTGCCGTCGCGCTCCAGGCGCACCGCGAGCACCTCGTGGCCCGCCTCGGCGAGCGCCCGCCGCACCGTGGCGGCGCCCGCCAGCGACACGTCGTGCTCGGAGGAGCGGCCGCCCTCCAGGACGCAGACCCTCACGGGCGTGACACCTCCCCGCTCGCCGGCACGGTCGCCGTCGGGTCCACGCCGCCGGTCTGCCGCGGCCCGCGACCGACGGTGATCGTCACCGTGGAGCCGCGCCGCGTCCGGCCGCCGGCCGGCGACTGCTCGATCACCCGGCCGATGTCGGACGGATCGTCGACCTCCACCTCGCGCACGCTGACGGTGAAGCCCTCGCGCTCGAGGATCCGCTGCGCCAGGTCGCGGCTGCGGCCGAGCACGTCCGGCACGTCCACCTCCGGCGGCTCCTCCGCCACGGTCAGCGTGACGGTGCCGCCCTTCGCGATCCTGGTGCCCGCCGCCGGGGTCTGCGACAGCACCGTGCCCGGCTCCTCGCTGTCGCTCTCGCTCTCGGTCACCTCGACGGTGAGGCCGAGCGCCTCCAGCTTCGAGCGGGCGTCATCCTCGGACTCGCCGGTGACGTCGGGCACCGTCACCCGCGGCTTGCCGCTGGAGATCACGAGCGTCACGGTGGAGCCCTTGCGCACCTCGGCGCCGACGTCGGGCCGGGTGGAGATGACGCGGTTCTGGCCGACAGTCTCGCTCGGCTCGCGCCGCTCGCGGATCCTCAGCCCCAGGTCGCGCAGCGCGCGCCGCGCCTCGCTGCGCGGCCGTCCGATCAGATCGGGGATCTCGACCGTGCCCGGGCCGGAGGAGATGAACAGGTCGATCGTCGAGCCCTTCGGGACGCGCGAGCCCGGCGCCGGATCCTGGCCGATCACCTGCCCTTCGGGCGCGTTGCTCTCCTTCGGGATCGCGTTGGTGGAGAAGCCGCGGTTCTTGAGCGCGAGCTGCGCCTCGGCCTGCGGAATGCCCACCACGTTGGGCACGCGCACCTTGTCCTGGCCGAACAGCAGCAGCCCGCCGACGATCAGCCCGGCGACCACCAGGCCCACCAGCAGCGCCAGCCACCAGCGCCCGGAGCCGTGGCCGTCGGTCTCGTCGAGCTCGGGCGGCGGCGCCCCGTCGCCGCCCGTCTGGCGACGGTACTCGGCGATCGCCTCCGGGGTGGGCAGCGGCGCCGGCGGCGCGGTCAGCGGCAGCACCTGGGTGGCGTCGGTCGGCGGCCCGGCCATCAGCGTCTCCGGCGCCTGCAGCGCGGCGATGAACTCGTCGGCGTCGGCGAACCGGCGCGTCGGGTCCTTCTCCAGCGCGCGCAACACGACCGCCTCCAGGCCCGGCGGGATCGCCGGGTTGTAGTGGCTCGGCGGAACGGGCGCCTCGTTGACCTGCTTGAGCGCGATCGTCACCGCGCTCTCGCCCTCGAACGGCACCCGGCCGGTGAGCATCTCGTACAGGATGACCCCGATCGAGTACAGGTCGGAGGAGGCGGTGACCGCGTGCCCCTGCGCCTGCTCGGGCGACAGGTACTGGGCGGTGCCCATGATCGAGCCGGTGCGCGTCATGTCCGACGCGCCCGCCTTGGCGATGCCGAAGTCGGTGACCTTCGCCCGCCCTTCGGCGTCCACGATCACGTTGTGGGGCTTGAGATCGCGGTGGATGATCCCGTGGCGGTGGGCGAACCGGGCGGCCTTGAGGACCTGGGTGATGATGTCGACCGCGCGCGCCGGATCGAGCGGCCCCTCCTCGGCGATGATCTGCTTGAGGGTGCGCCCCTCCAGGTACTCCATCGCGATGTAGTAGGTGCCGTCCCACGAGCCCCGGTCGTAGACGGCGACCACGTTCGGGTGCTGCAGCCCGGCGGCCGAGGACGCCTCGCGCCGGAAGCGCTCGACGAACTCCTCGTCGGCGGCAAAGCGGCGGTGCAGCATCTTCAGGGCCACGTCGCGCCCGAGCTGCATGTCCTCGCAGCGCAACACGTCGGCCATCCCGCCCGAGCCGATCCGCTCGATGACGCGGTAGCGGCCGTCGATGATCGTCGAGATCTCGCTTCCCCCGACCTGGTCGGTCATCGTCTTAGCAGCGCCTCCATGATCTCGCGCGCGATCGGAGCGGCGAGCTCGCCGCCGAAGCCGCGGACTCCGCGCACCGTGACCGCCACGGCGACGCGCGGATTATCCGCGGGCGCGAAACCGATGAACCAAACGTTGTTGATCGTGTCTCCGAACGCCGTCTCCGCCGTCCCCGTCTTGCCGGCGACCGACACGCCCGGGATGGCCGCCCGGGTGCCGGTGCCGCGCTCGACGACAGCCACCATCATGTCGCGCAGGGCGGCGGCGGTGGACTCCTTCATCACCCGGGACTGCACCTTGGGCCGGACGCGCTCGACCGTGCGCCCCTCGGCATCGACCACGCGGGTGACGAGATACGGCTTCATCAGCCGCCCCCGGTTGGCCACCGCGGCGGCGACCTGAGCCATCTGCAGCGGCGTGGCGTCGAGGCCGCCCTGCCCGATCGACAGGCGGCCGAGGTCGACGTAGCGGGAGGTGGCGGGCACCGGGCGGCCGGGCGGGTCGGGCGCGATCACGCTCGCCGACATCGCGTTGCGCGGGTAGTCGGACAGCTCCGGCTTGCTGCCGAAGCCGAACCGCTCCATGTAGCGACGCATCGTCGGCTTGCCGACGGCCACGCCGACGTTCGCCCAGGCGGTGTTGACCGACTTGACCATCGCGGTGACCAGGTCGACCTGACCGAAGTCCTGGTTGTAGTCGTTGGCGAGCGGGACGCCGGAGAACTCCTGGCCGCTGTCGCCGTCGACCGTCGACCGGGGCGTGAAGCGCCCGCTGTCGATCGCCGCGGCGGCGGTCACCACCTTGAAGGTCGAGCCGGGCGCGTACCCGAACTGCACCGCGCGGTTGACGAGCGGCTTGTCGCGCTCGTCGGTGTTCATCTCGCGCAGCGCCTGCTCGGAGCGGATCGAGTTGGGGTCGTAGCTGGGCCATGAGGCCATCACCCTGATCGCGCCGGTGCGCGGGTCGAGCGCTACCGCCGCGCCGCTCTGCCCGGTGCGCGCGAGCGCGTCGAGCGCGATCCGCTGCGCGCGCGGCACCAGCGACGTGTACAGGTCGTAGCCGTCCTGGCGCCGCCCGAGGAGCTGGTCGAAGGTGGTCTCCAGCGCGCTGCGCTCGCCCATCAGGTCCTGGTTGCGCGCCGCCTCCAGCTCCGACTGGCCGCGTCCGACGAACGAGTAGCCGACCGGGTGCCCGAACAGCTCGCCGAGCGGGTAGGAGCGGCTGTAGAAGCCGGTCTCGCGACGGACCGAGCGGGCGATCACGGCGCCGTCCGCGGCCCGGATGGTGCCGCGACGGATCTCCATCGAGCGCACCAGCGCGCGGGCGTTCTGCTCCGGATGCTGGGTGTTGAGCTCGTCCGCGCGCACCACCGTCCACCAGGCGGTCGCGCCGAGCAGCGCGGCGAACATCGCCAGCACGACCCAGAACAGGCGCCTGATCGGCTGGTTCACCCCGCCCTCCCCGGCAGCTTGCGGCGGCGGCCGGCCCCGACGCCCGCCTCGCGTCGCGCCCGGTCGCTGACCATCAGCAGCAGCGCCAGCAGCACGAAGTTGGCGAGGATCGAGGACCCGCCGTAGGAGACGAACGGCAGCGTCACTCCGGTCAGCGGGATCAGCTTGGTGACCCCGCCGACGATCACGAACACCTGCAGCGCGAAGACGGCGGTCAGGCCGGCGGCCAGCAGCTTGGAGAACGAGTCGCGCGCCAGCATCGCGATCTTGAACCCGCGCTGGACGATCAGCAGGTAGACGCACAGCAGCAGCGCGCCGCCGGTCAGCCCCAGCTCGTTGACGATCACCGCGTAGATGAAGTCGGTGTGCGGCGCGGGCAGCATCGAGCACTGCACGGTCGAGGTGCACTCGCCGCCGACCAGGCCGGAGATGTCGAGCACCGCCTGGCCGAAGCCGCGGCCGAGCACGCCGCCGTCGGCCTGCGCGAACAGCGACTGGGCGAGCTGGTAGCTGGTGCCGGCCTGGTAGAGCTGCGGGTCGAACGGGTGCTGCCAGGCGTCGAGGCGGTCGGCGATGTGCGGCACCGCGCCCGCCACCACGTAGGCGCCGCCGAAGAACAGCAGCAACCCGACGACCACGAACGACAGGCGCGAGGTGGCGACGTAGAGCATCGCCAGCAGCGCCCCGAAGAACATCAGCGACGAGCCGATGTCGCGGATGAAGAACAGCAGCGCCATCGAGGTGCCCCAGATGACGAGCATCGGCCCGAAGTGCTTCAGCGGCGGGATCGTCACCCCGAGCACGCGCCGCCCCGCGGTGACCAGGAGCTGGCGGGTGTCGCGCAGGTAGCTGGCGAGGAAGATGACCATCGCCAGCTTGGCGAACTCGGCCGGCTGCAGGCTGAGCGAGCCGACCCGGATCGCCAGGTAGGCGCCGTTGACGGGCGCGAAGAAGCGCGGCAGCAGCAACAGCAGGAAGCCGCCGAGCACGATCAGGTAGCGGTACCGCTCCAGCACCCGGTAGTCGCGCAGGGTGATGATCGCCACCGAGAACAGCAGCAGGCCGATGACGAACCACTGCGCCTGCTGGCGGGCCAGCGCCGCATCGATCCTGTAGATCTCGACCAGCCCGAAGCAGGCCAGCAGCGCTGCAAGCGGGAACAGGTACGGGTCGGCGTCGCGCAGGGTCAGCCGCAACACCAGGTGCGCCGCGACGCACAGCCCGAGGAAGATCCCGCCGTAGGTGATCGACAGGTCGGAGATCTCGTTGCGTCCGCCGAGGCCGCCGACGAGGTCCCCGCGCGACAGGAACACCGCCGCGAAGCCGACCGAGACCAGCAGCGCGGCGGGGATCAGGGCGAGCAGCTCACGGTTGCGCGCCGACATCTACTGCCCGACCACGTCGCCGCGTTCGAGCTGGCGCACAAGGTCCACGGCGTCCTGCTGGCTCCGCAGCTTGTGCTCGGTGACCAGCCGCCGCGCACGCGGCGACAGCGACCGGGTCGGCAGCCCGCTCACGTACTGCGGGGTGTACAGCGGCAGGCCGGGAAGCTCGTAGGGGACGCCCTGGTAGAGGGCGACGAACCCGCTCTCGTCGACACCGACGAAGTACACGCTCCGGGAGGCGATCCAGCCGGCGCTGCCGATGATCGCCACCACCGCCAGCAGCGCGATGACGAGCTTGGCGGGCCCGGTCCAGCTCCGGCGCGGGCGGGCGGTCACGGGCGTGCCGGCGCGCGGCGGGCGCGGGATGCGGCGCTGCACCGGCCCCTCCTGCGCGGGGTTCGGCACGGTCGCGGTCTGCGCCGGCGCCTGGGCGGCCTGCGCGGCGGCCGCGGCGCGGACGTCCTCCACCCGCGGCGCGGTCGAGCCGACCATCGTCGGCTGCTCGTCGACCTCCGGCGCGTCGATCTCCTCCACCCGGAAGAGGATCACGGTGATGTTGTCGCGCCCGCCGGCCTCGTTGGCGGCGGCGACCAGCGCCGACGCGGCCTGCGACAGCGACTCGGAATCGGTGATGATCGCCTCTATCCGCTGGTCGTCGACCATGTCGGTGAGGCCGTCCGAGCACAGCAGGTAGACGTCGCCGCCCTGAGCTGGCCAGGTGAGGTGGTCGACCACCACCTGGTCCTCGGGGCCGAGCGCGCGCGTGATGATCGAGCGCTGCGGATGCCCCTCGGCCTCCTGGGCGCTCAGCTCGCCGCGGCGCACCAGCTCGCCGACCAGCGAGTGGTCGTCGGTGAGCTGGCGCAGCTTGCCGTCGCGCAGCAGGTACAGGCGGCTGTCGCCGACGTGGGCGACGGCCAGCTCGCGCTCGCCGAGGTAGGCGGCGGTCAGCGTGGTGCCCATCCCGGCGAGCTGCTCGTCGGAGACCGCCAGCGCGTGGACGGCCGAGTTGGCCTCGGAGACCAGCGCGGCGAGCCGCTCCTCCTCGGAGCCGGGCCCGTCGGGCAGGCCGCGCGCCAGCACCTCGATCGCGGTGCGCGAGGCGACCTCGCCCGCCTGCGCGCCGCCCATCCCGTCGGCCAGCACGAACAGCGGCGCGCGGACGTAGTGGGCGTCCTCGTTGCCGGAGCGGCGGAGGCCGGTGTCGGTCCGGGTGGCGTGCTCGGTGACCCGCAGCATCGTCAGCGATCAAGGTAAGTGAACTCGCTGTCGCCGATCCGCACCCTGTCGCCGGGGTGCAGCGGCTGCGGTCCGCGGAGAAGCTCCTCGTTGAGGTATGTGCCGTTGGTCGAACCGAGGTCCTCGATCACCACGACCCCGCCCTGGCGGACCAGCCGCGCGTGGCGCGAGGAGGCGTAGGGGTCGTCGAGCCGGATCTCCGCCTGCTCGCCGCGGCCGAGGATCGCGCCCTCGCCGATCTCGTACTCCATGCCGGGGACGTGGCCCGGTGCGCGCTCCACGACCAGGCGCGGGTCGATGTCGTCCTGCTCGCCGGGGATGACGGCGGCGGAGTGCAGCCCGGTCGCCGACGGGTCGATCCCGCCGCCGGGGACGGCCACCCCGCCGGCGGTGGTGCCGCGCAGGTCCTTGAGCGCGTTGCGCGACACCCACGCGAGAAACAGGAAGAGGATGCCCAGGAACGCGAACTTGAGGACGACGGACGCGGGCTCGACCATCGCTATTCGACCTCGAAGCGCACGTGGACGGTGCCCAGCTCGATGTCGTCGCCGGGGTCGAGCGGGTGCGGGCCCTCGACCTGGCGGCCGTTGACGCGCAGCCCGTTGGTCGACCCCAGGTCGCTGATGATCCACCCCTGACCGCCGGGCGTGATGTGGGCGTGGCGGCGGGACACGTTCCCGTCGCTCAGGACGATGTCGCACTGGCGGCTGCGCCCGATCGTCGCGCCGTTGGGCGGGACGACGATCCGCTTGCCGTCGACGACCAGCACCGCGCGGCGGCGGGTCGCGGCCCCGGCGCCGACGTCCGCCAGCGCCTCCTGGTGGCGACCGGCGGCCGAGTAGATCATGGTGTCGCCCATCGCGCCGGGGGCGGGCTCCAGCGGGCGCGCCCCGGCGACGGCGGCCGCGCCGGAGGCCTCCACCAGCCGCGCCTGGATGCCGAACTCGCCGAGGCTGAGCCGCTCGTCGGTGCGGAACTCGATCCGCGGCCGGCTGAGCAGCACGAGCCGCTCGCGGCGCGCGTGCTCGAGCAGGTAGGCGGCCAGCTCGTCGATCACGGCGCGCTCGACGCCCTCGTAGCGGCGGCGATCCTCCGGCGAGAGCCACACGACGTACTCGTTGGGCGCGTAGGTGCGCGACAGCGACTCCGTGCGGTGCTCGTCCATCTCCTTGGCGAGCTTGTGCGCCAGCTCGATGGGCCGCACCTCGGAGCGGAAGACGCGGCCGAACGCGCCCTCGACGAGGCCGGCGATCTTCTCTTCCAGGCTGCGGAGCACGCTCATTGCGGGCGGTTTCGGTCGCCGCGGACCGTGCCGGGCGAAGTCAGTCCATCCATGCTAGGGAAGCTCAGGGCCGGTCGAGCCCGGCGGACGCCCTGCGCGCCGGGGTCGCGAGCGCGAACGCGAACGCTCCCGCCGCCGCTGCGACGACCGCGAGCGGCCCCGGATCCAGGCCGGTGCCGGCGTGCAGCGCCCCGACGAGCGCCGCCGCCCACATGATCGCGCCCGCCATGTCGACGGCCGCGCGCCGCCCGGCGACGAGCCAGGGCGCCAGCAGCGCGCCGCCCGCCAGCGTCCCGATCAACGCCAGCGTGACCGGCTCCGCCAGCGTCGCCAGCGCAGCGAGAGCCTCGCCGCTGTCGGCACGGGTGACGAGCGGGCCGGCCGCATCGGGCGGCGGGCCGGCCAGCAGCGTCCGTCCGGAGGCGACCTCGACCACCACCAGCCACCAGCCGCCGAGCGCGCCGAGCGCGGCGCGGTGCAGCGGGCGGCCCGCGCGGCCGGCGACCGCGGCGAAGGCGGGCGCGATCCCGGCGAGGCCGAGCAGCGGAGCCAGCGCGGGCAGCGACCAGGTCCAGGGCTCGGCGCGGCGCAGCAGCAGCGGCACGGGCGCGACCGCGGCGGCGAGCAGCAGCGCGGTGCCGGGCCGCACGGCGGCGAGCGCGGCCAGGAGCACGACGGCGGCCGCCACCCAACCCAGGCGCGGCAGCAGCAGGACGGCGACGGCGGCGCCGGACGCGGCGGGCAGCGGCGCGACCCCGGCGGCGTCGCCGAGCAGCACCGGGGCTGCGGCGGCGAGCGGCGCGGCGAGCGCGGCCGCCACGAGCCGCCCCGGCATCGTCGTGCGCACGGGCGGGGCGACGACGGTGAGCGCCTCCAGCTTCCCGCCCTCGATCGTCCCGGGCTCGTCGTCGACGTCCTGCAGGGCGGCGGCGAGCGCGGCGCGCAGGTCGGCGATCGTGCCGCGCTGCTGCGGGTCGGGCCGCACCGCCTGGTCGATCGCGGCGCACAGGTCGAGCGGCAGGTCGCGGCGCAGGCGGCCGAGCGGCGGCAGCCGCATCCCGACGCGGCGGGCGGTGGCGCCGGCGCCGCGGGCGCGGACCGGGTTGACCCCGGCGAGCCCCTCGTACAGGCACAGGCCGAGCGCGTACAGGTCGGCGGGCGGCCCGGCCTCGCGCCCCTCGGCCTGCTCGGGCGCCATGTAGGCGAGCGTGCCGACCACGTCGCCGGTGGCGGTGAGGCCGTCGTCGCCGACGATCCGCGCCACGCCGAAGTCGGTGAGCTTGGCGGCGGGCCCACCGTCGTCCCGCAAGGCGATGAGGATGTTCTGCGGCTTGACGTCGCGGTGCACCACGCCGCGCCGGTGGGCGTGCGCGAGCGCGTCGCAGAGCGCAAGGCCGATCTCGACCACGTCGCGGTCCGACAGCGCCCCCTCGGCGAGCAGCTCGGCGAGCGTGGCGCCCTCGACGAGCTCGGAGACCAGGTAGACGGCCTCGTCGTCGGCGACGGTCTCGTACAGGGCGACGATCGCCGGGTGCTGGAGCCGGGCGGCGGCGACGCTCTCCCGGTCGGCGCGACGCGCGATGTCGGGATCGCCGCAGGGGATGCGCTTCACGGCGACCGGCCGGTCGAGCTTGAGGTCGTGCGCCGCCCAGACGACGCCGAATCCGCCCCCGCCGAGCCGGTGCAGCAGCCGGTAGCGGTCGAGCACGACCGTGCCGAGATCGCCCGTGCGCTCCGGGTCGACCCGGCCGGCGGGAACGGTCAAGGTCGTATGCTCCGAGGCACGCACCGCCTCCGTGTTCTTCAGCACGAGGGGAAGGGAGCCTGCCGTTGACGGCGAACGTGCAGACGGCGAACCCAGCGCCGCATCGGCACAGCCGAGGAGTCCCGCACCGTGTCCTTCTTCGACGACGAGCCTGAGGAGCCCACCCGGCCGACGCGTCGCGAGCGTCCGCGCCGCAGCGCCGGGGCTTCGCGCACGGCGCCCAGCGACCCGGAGATCGCGCGCCGGAGGCTCGTCGCGGCCGCGATCCTCGCCGTCCTGGCGATCCTGCTGATCCTCGGCGTGCGCGCCTGCTTCAACACGCGCCACCAGAACGCGCTGCGCGACTACAACCGCGCGGTCACCTCCATCGTCGAGTCCTCCGACGGGCAGGTCTCCCGCCAGCTCTTCGACGTGCTCAGCAGCGGCGGCGAGCCGAACGAGGTCCAGGTCGCGGTCAACCAGGTGCGCCAGATCGCCGACGACGACGTGCGGCGCGCCCGCAACCTCGACGTGCCGGACGACATGAAGGCGGCGCACCGCAACCTGGAGCTGGTGCTCAACCTGCGCGCCGAGGGCGTCCGGCAGATCGCCGACAACCTGCCGCGGGCGCTGACCTCCGGCCCGCAGGCGGTCGCCGCGCTGCAGCGGGTCGTCGGCCAGATGCAGGCCTTCCTCGCCTCCGACGTCGTCTACTCGCAGCGGGTGGCGCCGCTGATCCGCGACGCGCTCAACGACGCCGACATCCACGGCGCGCGGATCGCGGCCTCCAAGTTCCTGCCCAGCATCGGCTGGCTGGACTACGAGCAGGCCGCGGAGCGCATCAACCCGGACGCCGGCGGCGCGGGCTCGACCGCGACCGGCGAGCCGAAGCCGGGCACGCACGGCCACGGCCTGGTGAGCGTGAGCGCCGGCGGGGTGACGCTGCAGCCGGGCGACACGCCGACGCGCGTGCCGGTCTCGGGCGGGCTGGCGTTCGACGTCACCTTCCAGAACCAGGGCGAGAACGACGAGTCCAACGTGAAGGTGACGGTGCGGATCGCGGGTCAGTCGCGGACGATCACGCAATCCAAGACGATCCGGCAGACCAAGGCGGGCCAGAACGCCGAGGTCACGATCCAGATCGCCGACACGCCGCCGCGGGGCAGCGCCGCGCGGGTGACCGTGACCGTCGAGAAGGTCCCCGGCGAGCGCACCACCGAGAACAACACGCAGACCTACTCCGTCCTGTTCACCTAGGGTGCGCGGGCTGACGCGCTAGGTTGCCGCCTGGTGGATGAGCTGAGCTCGACCACGGGGATCGTCGCGCTGGCCGCATGCGGAGTGGCCGTGGTCGCGCTTGCCGTGGCGATCGCGGCGGTGGTGAAGCTCCGCCGGGTGCGCGCCGACCAGAGGGCGGTGCTGGGCCCGGGCAACGAGCCGCGCGACCTCGTCGGCCACGTCGCCGACCTGGACGAGCAGTTCCGCGCGCTGCACGCCTACGTGGGCGAGGCGGCGACGCGGCTGGACGGGCGGCTGAGCGTGGTCGAGTCGCGGCTGGACGGCGCGATCGCCTACCGCGGGCTGGTGCGGTTCGACGCCTTCCACGAGCCGTCCGGGCGCCAGTCCTGCTCGCTGGCGCTGCTGGACGCCACCCGCTCGGGCGTCGTGCTGACGAACATCGCCCGCCGCGACCAGGCGCGCCTGTACGTCAAGCGCGTGGTCGAGGGCCGCGGCGAGTTCGAGCTGGCGCCCGAGGAGGAGGAGGCGATCCGGATCGCGCTGGAGGGCGGTCAGGTCGATGACGAGGTGCGCGACGGCCGATGAAGGTCGCCTACCTCGGCCCGCCCGGCACGTTCAGCCATGCCGCCGTGCTCTCCTCCCCTGAGCTGGCGGACGCCGAGGCGGTCCCGTACGCGACGGAGCGCGACGCGATCCTGGCGGTGGCCGCCGGGCAGGCGGACGCGGCGCTGGTGCCGATCGAGAACTCGCTCGAGGGCGGCGTGAACGCGACGGTCGACACGCTCGCCTGGGAGGCTCCGGAGCTGCAGGTGGCGGCGGAGAAGGTGCTGCCGGTCAGCCATGCGCTGATCGCCCGGCGGGGCGTGGCGCGCGATCAGGTGACGCGGGTGCTGTCGCATCCGCAGGCGCTGGGCCAGTGCCGGCGCTGGCTGTCGACGGAGCTTCCGGGGGTGGCGACCTCGCCGGCCGCCTCGACGGCGGAGGCGGTGCGGATCGTGGCCGACAGCGAGGAGCCGTGGGCGGCGGTCGGGCCCGCGGCGGCGGCGCGGCTGTACGACTGCGAGGTGCTCGCTGACGGGATCGAGGACGAGCCGGGCAACGAGACGCGCTTCTGGCTGCTGCGCCGCGAGCCGGCGGGCATCCCGTCCGACGGCGGCCGGCCGGTGAAGACCTCCGTGTTGTTCTACGGCGCGGGCGACACCTCGCCGGGCTGGCTGGTGGAGTGCCTGGCGGAGCTGGCGTCGCGCGACATCAACCTCACCAGGATCGAGTCGCGTCCGCGCAAGCGCCGGCTCGGCCACTACCTGTTCCTGGTCGATCTGGAGGGCGACGCGCGCGAGCCGCGGGTGACCGAGGCGATCGCAGCGCTGCGCTCGCACTGCGAGGAGGTGCGGGTGCTCGGCAGCTATCCGGCGGCCTCCTGACGGCGGCAACCGCTTCCTCCGGTGCTACTTTTGCCTGTAGCACCCCGTTATGGCCGAGCCTACGCCACCAGCCGATCTTGGGTCCGCGTCGCTTGCCGAGCACCGGCGGCGCGGACGCGATGGTGGCCGGGTGCTCGTCCTCAACGCGTCGTATGAGCCGATCAACGTGTGCTCGGTACGGCGGGCGGTCGTGCTGCTCCTGAAGGACAAGGCGGAGGTGATCGAGCACGGCTCGTGGGAGCTGCGCTCGGAGCGCAGCAAGATGGTGCGGCCGGTCGTGATCCGCCTGATGACCTACGTGGTGGTTCCGCGTGACACGCACCGGCGGCGGATCACGCGGCGGGCGGTGTTCGCGCGCGACGACTGGACCTGCCAGTACTGCGGTTCGCGCTCGAGCCACCTGACGGTCGACCACGTGATCCCGCGCTCCAAGGGCGGGCCGTCGACCTGGGAGAACATCGTGGCGTCGTGCGCGCCGTGCAACCGGCGCAAGGCCGACATGCTGCCCGAGAAGGTGGGGATGTTCCCGCGGCGCCCGCCGCGCGCCCCGCAGCCGCATCTCTTCATACGGGTGGCCGCGCCCTCGATCCCGCCCGCGTGGCGGCAGTGGCTGCCGGCCGAGGCGGCCTGAGGGCGCCGTCGCACCGGCGGTCGGCGCCGGATCGTTCCTGCCCTTGACACCCGGCCTGCTGCTCGGCGAGGGTCGCTCCGGGAGAACCGGTCATGCGCCCCGAGTCGCTCCGGCGTCTGCTGCTCGTCCTGGCCATCGCGCCGACGCTGCCGGCGGTGTGCGCCGCGACCGCGTCGGCGGCGTACCTGAGGTACTCGGCCGAGACGACCCCGCGGTACTTCGAGTTCGTGGCGTTGACCGCCTTCGAGACCAACCAGGTCGAGCTCTCCTGGGCGGACGGGAACCGAACGCGGTTCCGCGTCAAGGACGCGGTGCCGATCGAGCTTCGTGGGCCGAGGACGGGCGGCGTCTGCGCGAACGTCACCGAGACGCGCGTCGAGTGCGACCTGCCCGCCGGCGACAAGCTCGAGCTGAGGTTCCACCTGGGCGAGTACGACGACCTCTTCGACGGCTCGGGCTTCGCGCCGGGCGGCGGCCCGCCCCTGGTCGTCCGCGTCTACGGGCTGGGCGGCGACGACACCCTGATCGCCCCGGCCGGCGGCGACAACTTCCTCTACGGGACCGACGGGGACGACATCCTGATCGGTGGAGCCGGCAGCGACCGCCTGTACGGCAGCAGCGGGAACGACACGCTCGTCGGAGGCCCTGGCGTCGACCGGCACAGGGGCGAGCGGGGCGACGACGTGATCATCAGCCTCGACGGCGTCGGCGGCGAGCCGGCCTTCTGCGACGAGAAGCCCGACTCGCCCGTGCGCTCGGGGGACGTCGCGTACATCGATCCGGACGACGCACCCAGGGGGTGCGGCAGGATCTTCTACAAGATGCCGGCTTTCGGCAGGCGGGCTCCGTGGGCGAGCATCGCCGGTGCTCCGCGCGTGAGCTCCGACGGACGCCGCGTCCCGGTCCGGATCGTCTGCGTGACTCCCGACGCCGGCACGTGCTCCGGCACCGTGACGCTGCAGACCACGGGCAAGGTGCGCGTGCCCGGCCGGAAGGGCAGCAGGGTGGTGACCCTGGCCGCCGGCAGGTTCCGCGCCGACCACGGCAAGAGCACCAACATCAACCTCCAGCTCACCGCCACCGCCCGCAAGCTCCTCAAGGCAAGGAGCAACCTCCGCGCCAAGCTCACCCTCACCGGCAAGGACGGCACCGGCGCCAACCGCACCACGACCAAGACCTTCAACCTGAAGGTGCCGGGCCCCAGAGCGCAGCGCTGAGCGGTCACGGACCGTGAGCGACTGCCCAACCGGTTGCTGACAAGGGACGGTGCGAGTGGGATACTCGGCCGATCCCTTCAGCGACCTGATGTTGATTGACGGAGGAAGGTGTCCGTCATGCACACCCGTCCGATGACGCGGCCGCTTGTCGTGCTGGGCGCCGCGATCACGCTCGCCGCGGCGCACTCGTCCGCGGCATGGGGCGCCGCGCTGAGCTTCCAGACCGTCACCCCGGGCTCCGTGGTGAAGTTCACCCTCGAGGACGCGACGCCGGGCGGGGAGGCCAACCAGGTCGCGCTGGCGTGGCAGGGCGGCGACAGGCCGCTTGTCATCCAGGACCTGGTGCCGATCACCGTCAACTGGGCGCAGGGTCCGCCGTGCGAGCAGCCGAGCCCGACCACGGTCGTGTGCGGCACGGCGGGAGCGCCCGCGATCCAGCTCGACGTGCGGCTCGGACTGGGCAACGACCGGTTCTTTGCCACCTACCTGGCGCCGGACGGGGGTCGCAGCATCCAGACGCTCAGCGTCCAGGGAGGGCCCGGGGCCGACACGCTCGTGGGCAGCCCGGGCAACGAGGAGCTGTACGGGGGATCCGGTGTCGACACGCTCTTCGCCCTCACGGGCGAGGACACGCTGAACGGCGGCGACCAGAACGACACGATCGTCACCTTCGACGGCGCGGGGGACGACAAGGCCTACTGCGACGACCTGGCCGCCGACGGGATCTTCGGCGATCGCGACGTGGCCTACGTCGACCCGACGGACAACGTACACCCTAGCTGCGAGCAGGTCGTTCCCCAGCCCCTGCAGGCGGAGGAGCCCCCGGCCTGGGCATTCCGGCCCCCGCCACCCGCCGCGCCGGTGCCGCCTTCAGGCGGCGTCGAGACCGTCTTTCCCGGCGCCTCCACGTCCGGGCCCGCACCGCGGGCTCCTTGGGCGCGTGTCACTGGCACGCCCCGCCTCTCCTCCGACCGGCGCCGCGTACCCGTCCGCATCACCTGCCCCAAGAGCGCGTCCGGCACCTGCACCGGCACGGCAAAGCTGCAGACCGCCCGCAAGGTCCGGCTCCCCGGCCATAGGCGCGCCAAGGTCTTGACGCTGGCCACCGGCAGGTTCCGCGCCGCCCAAGGCAAGACGACCACCGTCACGCTGCGGCTCGGCAGCACAGGGCGCCGTTTGTTGAAGGGCAAGCGCAGCTACCCCGTCAAGCTCACCCTCGCCGGCAAGGACGGCACCGACGCCCGGCGCACCGCCGCCAAGACGTTCAACCTGAAGGTCGCCGGCGGTCCAAGCGCGCGCTGAGGCGGGGCGCGCTGTCGGCCCGGGAGCGAACCGGAGCCGCCGGAGCGCTCCGGCGCTCCCGTCGCGGCCGACGCACAGGCGAGCAGCATCCCGTTGACGGCCTGTCGGCCGACGAACCGGCTGCATCCTCCGTGACGGCCCCGACCTGGCTCGAGAAGCCGAAGGGCGCCGCCCGCAGGCGGCGCCCTTCTCAAGCTGGACTGGACTTGACCCGCGACACGCCTGTCTCAAGCGGCCGATGGGACTGATCGGCAGCGCGCGCGGGGGTGGTCCGGTTGGGATTCGCTGGGCCGTTACCAGCCCAACCGACCTCAGCGGCCGGCCACCTCCAGGGTCCCGAAAGAACTCGAACTAGATATCCGGACCACCTCCTTTCTCTGGTGGCGCCAGCGTACCACCGCCCTCCGACACCGCCGGAGGGGGATCGTCAGGACACGACATCGAGGGATCAGCGACTTCGTCCGGGCGCAAGTCGTTGATCCCTCGACGGGGGTGCGGCGCCGGCCCAGCGGGGCAGGGCCGCTGCGGGGCGATCCGGCCGACCGCCCCGCGCACGACGGTCCGGTGTCAGGAGTCCTCGCCGCCGGCGGCCTCGGCGCCGTCCTCGGCCGCGGACTCGTTCTGCTCGCCGTCGACGGTGACCTCCGTGCCCTCGACGTCGAGGGTCTGCTGGCCGCTGTCGTTCTCGGACTCCATGATCAGCGCCACGGCGCTCACCTGGTCGCCCTCTCGCAGGTTCATCACCCGCACGCCGGTGGCGGCGCGGCCCTGCTGCGAGATGCCCTTCACGCCGGTGCGCTGGACCATCCCGTTCTGCGAGATGAACACCAGCTCCTGGTGCGGGCGCACGACCAGCGCCCCGGCCAGGCCGCCCTTCGTCTCGGTGAGCTTGATCGTTAGCACGCCCTTCGCGCCCCGCGACGTCTTGCGGTACTGGTCGATCCGGGTGCGCTTGCCGTAGCCGTTCTCGGTGACGACGAGCAGGTCCATGTCGTCGCGGGCGACGTCCATCGCGATGACCTCGCCGTCGTCGCCGACGTTCATGCCGCGCACGCCGGCGGCGTCGCGGCCCATGGCGCGCACGTCCGACTCGGGGAAGCGGACCGCCAGGCCGGCTCGCGAGACCATGATGATCTCGTCGCCGTCGTCCACCCGACGGACGGCGATCAGCTCGTCGTCATCGCGGATGTTGATGGCGATGATGCCGTCGGCCTTGATCGGCGTGTTGTAGCGCTGCAGCTCGGTCTTCTTGACCACGCCCTTGCGCGTGGCGAAGAGCAGATAGCGCGACTCGCTGAAGTCGCGGGTCGAGAGGACCGACTCGATCCGCTCGTTCTCCGCCAGCGGCAGGATGTTCACCAGCGCGCGGCCCTTCGACGTGCGCGCGCCCTCCGGCAGGTCATAGACCTTCGACCGGTACACCTTGCCCCGGTTCGAGAAGAACAGGAGGAAGTCGTGCGTCGAGCACACGAACAGGTGCTCGATGTAGTCGCCCTCCTTGAGGTCCATGCCGGTGATGCCGACGCCGCCGCGGCGCTGGCGACGGTAGGTGTCGAGCGGCACGCGCTTGATGTAGCCCGACTTGGTGATCGTGATCACCATCTGCTGGTCGGCGATCAGATCCTCGATGTCGAGCTCGTCCTCGGACGGGGCGATCTCGGTCCGGCGCGGGTCGCCGAACTGCTCGGCGACCTCGTTCAGCTCCTCCTTGATCAACGCCAGCACGTTGCGCTCGTCGCCGAGCAGCTCGCGCAGCTCGCGGATGCGCTCGGTGACGTCCGCGTGCTCCTGCTTGATCGCGTCGCTCTCCAGCGCGGTGAGCTGCGAGAGGCGCAGGTCGAGGATCGCGGAGGCCTGGATCGCGGTGAGGTCGAAGCGCTCGACGAGCTGCCGGCGCGCCGCCTCGCGGTCGGGCGCCTTGCGGATCAGGTCGATGATCTCGTCGAGGTTGTCGAGCGCGACGAGGAGGCCCTCGAGGACGTGGGCGCGGGCCTCCTTCTGCGCCAGCTCGTACTTGGACCGGCGCACGACCACCTCGCGCTGGTGGCCGACGTAGGCGGAGATCACCTCGCGCAGCGACAGGGTGCGCGGGACGCCGTCGACCAGGGCCACCATGTTGACCCCGAAGGTCGACTGCATCGGTGTGTGCTTGTAGAGCTTGTTGAGGACGACCTTCGGGTTGACCGCGCGCTTGAGCTCGATGACCAGGCGCATGCCGCGGCGGTCGGACTCGTCGCGCAGATCGGAGATCTCGGGGATCTTCTTCTCGTGGACGAGGTCGGCGATCTTGGTGATCAGGCCGCCGTCGCCGCCCTTCTTCACGCCGTAGGGCAGCTCGGTGACGATGATCGCCTCCTTGCCCTGCCCGATCTCCTCGATGTGCGCGCGAGCGCGGACGCGCACCCGGCCGCGGCCGGTCTCGTAGGCCTCGCGGATGCCCGACGTCCCCATGATGATGCCGCCGGTCGGGAAGTCCGGGCCGCGCATGTGCTGCAGCAGCTCGTCGACGGTGATGTTGGGGTTGTCGATGTAGGCGCAGACCGCGGCGACCGTCTCGGACAGGTTGTGCGGAGGGATGTTGGTGGCCATGCCGACCGCGATGCCGGTCGCGCCGTTGACCAGGAGGTTCGGGAAGCGCGCGGGGAGGACGACCGGCTCTGCCTTCGACCCGTCGTAGTTGGGCGCGAAGTCGACGGTGTCCATGTCGATGTCGCGCAGCATCTCCATGGCCAGCCGCGTCAGGCGCGACTCCGTGTAGCGCATGGCCGCCGGAGGGTCGTCGTCGACGGAGCCGAAGTTGCCCTGCCCGTCGACGAGCGGGTGGCGCATCGAGAAGTCCTGGGCGAGGCGGACCAGCGTGTCGTAGATCGCCGCGTCGCCGTGCGGGTGATAGTTGCCCATGACCTCGCCGACGACCTTGGCGCACTTGACGTACGGCCGGGTGGGGCCGAGGCCCATCTCGTTCATCGCGTACAGGACACGACGATGCACGGGCTTGAGCCCGTCGCGCACGTCGGGGAGCGCGCGGCCGACGATGACCGACATCGCGTAGTCGAGGTACGCCGTGCGCATCTCGTCCTCGAGCGCGCGCGGCTCGATGTTGCCGCCGCCGATGACGTCAGTCGCCATGCGCGGTCACCTCCTTGGGATTGTTGCGATCGTGCGAGCCGCCGCGGGCGCGCCGGTGCGTGCCGGCGGACATCAGACGTCCAGGTGCGCGACCAGGCGCGCGTTCTCCTCGATGAACTGGCGCCGCGGCTCGACCACGTCGCCCATCAGCATCGTGAACAGCCGGTCGGCCTCCGCCGCGTCCTCGATCGTCACCTGCTGCAGCGTGCGGGTCGCCGGGTCCATCGTCGTCTCGCGGAGCTGCTCGGCGTTCATCTCGCCCAGGCCCTTGAAGCGCTGGACGGTGATGCCGCGGCGCGCCACCTCGAGCACGGCGTGGCGCAGCGACTCGAACGAGTAGGCCTCGGTCGAGCGGTCGTCGAGGGTGACGGTGAACGGCGGCACGCCCGCCAGCTCGACAAGCTTGCCGTGCACGGCCACGTACTGGGCGTAGTCGCTGGACTCGAACAGCGACCGCGGCAGCCGGTGCGTCTGGGCGAGGCCGCTCTTGCGCTCCACCGCGCGGACGACCAGCTCGTCGTCGCCCGACTCGAGGATCTCGATGTCGTGCGGGCGCTGGGCGTCGTCGCTCTTCAGCGTGGCGAGCACGGTCTTCATGTCCGTCGCCTGTGCGGCGAGCAGGCCCGCCTCCTCGATGAAGCGCACCGCCTCGTTGCCGTGCTCGGCGCGTAGCGCGCTGCCCCAGCCCTCGTACTGCTTCAGCAGGCGGGTGTAGCGCTGCCAGCGGTTCTCGGTCAGCCGGAAGTCGCGGCCGTCGCGGTCGAGGACGTGGATCTTGTCGATCTTGTCCTGGAGCAGGACCTCCTCGAGCTCCGCCTCGGTCTCGATGTAGCGCTCGTTGCGGCCCTGCTTGATCTTGTAGAGCGGCGGCTTGGCGATGTAGACGTAGCCGGCGTCGATCAGCTCCGGCATCTCGCGGAACAGGAGCGTCAGCACCAGCGTGCGGATGTGCGCGCCGTCGACGTCGGCGTCGGTCATCAGCACCACCTTGTGGTAGCGCGCCTTCGAGATGTCGAACTCGTCGCGGATGCCGGTGCCGAGCGCCGTGATGAGCGCCTGGATCTCCTGGTTCTTGAGGACCTTGTCGATCCGCGCCTTCTCGACGTTGAGGATCTTGCCGCGCAGCGGGAGGACGGCCTGGGTGTTGCGGTCGCGACCCTGCTTGGCGGAACCGCCCGCGGAGTCGCCCTCGACGATGAACAGCTCGGCGAGCGACGGGTCCTTGACCGAGCAGTCGGCCAGCTTGCCCGGCAGCGCGGAGTTCTCCAGCGCGCTCTTGCGACGCGTCAGGTCGCGCGCCTTGCGGGCGGCTGCGCGCGCCTGGGCGGCCTGCACCGCCTTGCGGACGATCGCGTTGCCCTCGGAGGGATTCTCCTCCAGGAACTCCGCCAGCTTGGCGTTGACGATCGAGGCGACGAACCCCTCCATGCCGGGGTTGCCGAGCTTGGTCTTGGTCTGGCCCTCGAACTGCGGGTTGGTGAGCTTGGCGGAGATGACCGCGGTCAGGCCCTCGCGGACGTCCTCGCCAGCCAGGTTGTCGTCCTTCTCGCGCAGGAAGCCGCGCTCGCGGGCGTAGCGGTTGAGCGTGCGGGTCAGCGCCGAGCGGAAGCCGGAGAGGTGGGAGCCGCCCTCGTGCGTGTTGATGTTGTTGGCGAAGGAGAAGACCGACTCCTGGTAGGAGTTGTTCCACTGCATCGCCACCTCGACGGCGCCCTCCTCGGACTCGCCGGCGAAGTAGATGACCTTCTTGCCGAGCGGCTCCTTGTTCTGGTTGAGGTAGGCGACGAAGTCCTCGATGCCGCCCTCGAAGTGGAACTCGGCGCTCTTGCCGGACCCGCGCTCGTCCTTGAGGGAGATCTTCAGGCCGCGCGTCAGGTAGGCGGTCTCGCGGAAGCGCTGCTCGAGCACCGAGTAGTCGTGCTCGATCGTCTCGAAGATCTCGGCGTCGGGGAGCCACGTGACGCTGGTGCCGGTGCCCTCGTCCTTCTCGAGCTTGCGCACCTTGCGCAGCTCGTAGCGCGGGACGCCGCGGTCGTACTCCTGCACCCACAGGTGGCCGTCGCGCTTGACCTCGACGCGCAGCCACTCCGACAGCGCGTTGACGACGGAGACGCCGACGCCGTGCAGGCCGCCGGAGACCTTGTAGCCGCCACCCTTGCCGAACTTGCCGCCGGCGTGCAGGACGGTGAGCACGACCTCGACCGCGGGCTTGCCCTCCGACTCGATGATGCCGACGGGAATGCCGGCGCCGTCGTCGACGACGGTCACCGAGTTGTCCGGGTGGATCGTGATCTCGATCGCCGAGCAGCGGCCGGCGAGCGCCTCGTCGACCGAGTTGTCCACAACCTCGTAGACGAGGTGGTGCAGGCCGCGGACCCCGGTCGACCCGATGTACATGCCGGGCCGCATCCGGACCGCCTCCAACCCCTCGAGGACGGTGATGTCCTGGGCGTCGTAGCTGGACTGCTTGGCGGGCTTCTTACCGTCTTCGTTCTGGGCCATGGAGGGGCTGGAGGGGACTCGAGGTGCTTCCTTCACGCGAACGCCCCGGCGCCGAGAGCTGTCTGGATCACTGCCGGGGCGTCAATCGCTGGTGTACGTAACAGTATCACAAGGGGGACCGCTCCCCGGGGCCCGCATCGTCACGAAAGTGCTGGAAATCCGGCGAATCTGCGGAGCCTGACGAGCGGCCTTCCAGCCACGTTCTCGGCGCGGCGGCGCTGCAGCGGATGGCGGTGATCCGCTCCTCGCCGAGATGCTCGTTCAACCGCCGGATGATCTCCGGCCCGAGCAGGTCCAGCTCGGCCGCCCATACCGCGCTCGAGCAGGTCACCGTCAACGTCCCGTCGTGCTCTGCGGTCGGGGTGGCGTTGGCGGCGATCTGCGGGCCGACCGCCTCCGGCCAGACACGCTGCACCGTCGCCAGACCGGTCGCGGGGGCGAGCCGCTCGGTGAGCGCGGCCATCGCATCGGAGATGCGGCGTGGGGCGTGCCGGCTCACGCGGCCAACGCCTCCACGATCGCCTGGCCGTCCTCGACGCGCAGCGTCCTGATGTCGAGCCCCTCTACGTCCGGCACGTACGAGCGGTCGGTGGTCGTGACCAGCGCCTGGCCGCCGTCGCGCAGGCCGGCGACCAGCCGCTCGCGGCGGCGGGCGTCCAGCTCGCTCATCACGTCGTCGAGCAGCATCAGCGGCGGAGCGCCGCGCTCCTCCGCCAGCACCTCCCGCTCGGCGAGCAGCAGCGCCAATAGCGCGAGGCGGTGCTCCCCCTGCGAGCCGTAGGTGCGCAGCTCGCGCCCGTCGCGCAGCAGCAGGAGCTCGTCGCGGTGCGGTCCGTGCTGGGTGAAGCCGCGCTCCAGGTCGCTCGTGCGACGCGCGGCCAGCTCGGCAACGAACGCGGCCGTGTCGGGGGCGGAGCTGCGCGGCCGGTAGCGCAGCTCGGCGCGGCCGGTCAGCCCCAGCTCCCGGGCGTGGCGGGCGAAGCCCTCGGCGAGCCGGTCGACCGCCTCGGCGCGGTCGTCGCGCAGCGCGATCGCCCAGCGCGCGAGCTCGGCATCCCAGGCATCCAGCGACGACGGTCCCGCCTCGCCGGCGCGTACCCGGCCGAGCAGCGCGTTGCGCTGCGCCAGCGCGCGGGCGTAGCTCGAGCGCGTCTGCCGGCGTGCCGGCCACAGAGCGGCGACCAGCTCGTCGAGATGAGCGCGGCGGAGCCCCGGAGCTCCCTTCACGAGCTCCAGCCGCTCCGGAAGGAACACGGCGACCAGCGGGCGGGCGGGATGGTCGGCCAGTCGCTCGACTGCGGCGCCGTCGACGCGCATCCGCTTCGGCTCCCCCGGCTGGAAGCCGACGGTGATCGTGTGGTCGCCGTCGGAGGCGTGCACGTCCACCGTCACGCGCGCCGCCTGCGCGCCGAAGCGCACCACCTCGCGCTCGCTGTTCGTGCGGCAGGAGCGACCCGTGCAGCCGAAGTACAGCGCCTCCAGCAGGTTGGTCTTGCCGACGCCGTTGGGCCCGTGCACGACCGTCAGCGCCGGGCCCACCGCAACGTCGGCCTCGGCGTAGGTCCTGAAGTCGCGCAGTCGGAGCCGATCGACGCGCAACGACCTACACCTAGACGTTGAGGCGGATCGGCATGATCAGGTACGTGAACCCGGTGCCCTCGTCGGCGCTCTGGATGAGCCCCGGCCGCAACGGGCTGATCAGCTTCATGATCATGTCGCCGTCGCCGATGCTCTCCAGGCCATCGCGCAGGAACTCCGGGTTGAAGCCGATCTCGAACGGCTCGCCCTGGAACGGCACCGGCAGCGGCTCGCTCGCCTCGCCGACGTCCGGCGTCTGCGCGGACACCGTCACCTGACCTTCGGTGAACCGCAGCCGCAGCGGGGCGTTCTTCTGCGCCATCAGGCTGATGCGGCGCACCACGTCGCCGAACTCCTCGCCCGACAGCCGCAGCTCGTGCTCGAACGACTCCGGCAGGAGCTGGCGGTAGTTGGGGAACTGGCCGTCGATCAGGCGCGAGGTCAGAACCGCGCCGCCGACCTCGAAGATCACCTGGTTGGCCCGCACGCCGATCTGGATCGTCTCGGCGCCGGTCGACGAGACGAGCGTGCGCAGCTCCTCGAGCGCGCGCGCCGGGATGTTGGCCTCGAACCCGTTCTGCAGCGGCTGCTCGAGCTTGGTCTCCTTGACGCTCAGTCGGTAGGAGTCGGTGGCGACCATCCGCAGCTCGTCGCCCTGGGCCGAGACGAGGATGCCGGTCAGGATCGGCCGGGTCTCGTCGCGGGAGGCGGACCTGGAGACCATCGCGATCGTCTCCACGAATGCGGCAGCCGGCACCGTGACGACCGTGTCGCCCCCCGCCTCCGGCAGCGGCGGGAAATCCTCCTCACGCAGCGTGCGCAGATGGAAGGTGGCCGAGCCGGCGGTCACCTCCACGTCGGCGGCGCCGTCACCGGTGCGCAGCTCGAGCCCGATCTGCGAGGCGCTCTGCGGCACCGCGCGCACGACATCCAGCAGCAGGCGCGCCGGCAAGACGACGCTGCCCTCGCGCTCCACGTCCGCAGTCAGGGGAACGCGCAGCGAGATCTCGTTGTCGGTCGCGCGCAGCTCCACCCGGCCGCCCTGCGCGGCGATCTGCACACCCGAGAGCGCCTGCACCGCGCTGCGCGTCGAGGCCACGCGCACGACGGACTGGAGCTGGTTGAGCAGATCGGCGGTTGACGTTGAAAGCTTCACGATGACGTCCTCTTGAACAGATCAGAGGTCATAGGGCCTGTGGATCTGTGGACAGGCGCCGAGACTCCCGGAAAGTGCGGCCAAACGGCGCACAGCAGACAAGGGAGTCTGTCAACAGGGCCGGTCAGAGCGCCTCGGTCTCCTCGCCGCGCAGGGCGGCGGTGATGTCGCGTACGGCGGCGAACGCCTCGGGATCGGAGGCGATCCGCTCGCTGGCGCGCCGGCAGGCGTGAAGCACGGTCGAATGGTCGCGGCCGCCGAAGCGCTTGCCGATCGCCGGGAGGCTCTCGTCGGTGTGCTGGCGGGCGAGGTACATCGCCACCTGGCGCGGCCAGGCGACACGCGAGCTGCGTGAGGAGGACAGGAGCTCCTCGCGCGTGATGCCGAAGCGCTCCGCGACCGCGGTCTGGATGCGCTCGACCGTCGGCTTGAAGGCGGCCCCGGCGCGGCGCGCGGGCCCGTAGAGCTGTGTGAGCACCCGCTCGGCGAGCTGGAGGTCGATCGGCGAGCCGGTGAGCGACGCGTAGGCCACGATCCGCGTCAGGGCGCCCTCCAGGGAGCGGATGCTGTCGGTGACGCGCTCGGCGATGAGGTCGAGCACCGCGTCCTCGGCAAGCTCGATGCCGTCGTGGACGACGCGCTTGCGCAGCACCGTGAGCCGCGTCGCGAGGTCCGGCGTGCCGATGTCGACGAGCAGGCCGGACTCGAAGCGCTGCAGCATCCGCTCCTCGAGCGCCTCCATGTCGCGCGGCGGCCGGTCGGAGGCGAGCACGAGCTGGCTGCCGGCTTCCTGCAGCGCGTTGAAGGTGTGGAAGAGCTCCTCCTCGGTCTTCACCTTCGACTCGAGGAACTGGACGTCGTCGACGAGGAGGACGTCGTTGCTGCGGTAGCGCTGCTTGAACGACTCGACGTCACGGCTCTGCAGCGCGGCGATGAACTCGTTGGTGAAGCGCTCGACCGTCGTGTAGCGGACGGTGAGGCCGCCGCCGTAGGCCTGGATGTAGTGGGCGATGCTGTGCAGAAGGTGGGTCTTGCCCACACCCGGCGGGCCGACGATGAACAGCGGGTTGTAGGCCTGGCCGGGCATCTCCGCCACCGCCAGGGCGGCGGCGTGCGCGAAGCGGTTCGCGTCGCCGATGACGAACTGCTCGAAGGTGTACTTCGGGTGCAGTCGGCCGTGATCGAGGGGCAGCCGGTCCAGAGGCTGCGGCGCCGAGGCTGTGGAAACAGCCGCGGGGGCGGTGGCCGCGCGTGACGGCTCGTCGTCAGCGGCGTGCAACTCGACGCGGACCGCCTCGCTGCCCGTGACGGCGCGGGCCGCGGTCGTCAGCACCCCGGCCATGCGGTCCTCGATCCAGCTTCGCGACTCCGCCGGCGCCAGCAGGACGACGCGGTCGTCGTGGCGCCCGCCCCAACGCAGCGGCGACAGCCAGATGTCGAACGTGGACGCCGGAACGCGCCGTCGAAGCTCGGCCTGCAGTGCGTTCCAGATGACGTCGTCGTGCATTCGGGCAGGGACAGGCGACTCCGCGCAGGCGGAAGTCGAAGGCGTCATGGCAGAGGAGCGCGGTCCGGGCCGGGAGAGGGTCGGCTCGGCGCCGGCGCGGTGAACTTACCACGGTCCCGGAGGCGCTTGGGACGGGTTTGCGGACGCGTGCAAGGGAAGCCGCAAATGCCGGGAAAATCGTTCGCGGGCAGGCGACCCCCGGGCTGTGGAAGCTGTGGATCGACCTGTGGAGAGGGCCGCGGACCCCGCGCTCCCGGTACACTCCGGCAGCCGGTCCGAGCGACCCTGTCCTGAGGTCTTCGTATGAAGCGCACCTACCAGCCCAAGAAGCGCAAGCGCGCGCGCACGCACGGCTTTCGCAAGCGGATGTCGACGCGTGCCGGTCGGCTGATCCTCAAGCGCCGCCGCGCCAAGGGTCGTAAGCGCCTGAGTGCGTGAAGCGTGACGCGCCGATGCGCGCGGCCGGCATGACGAAGCGACCCAAGAAAGGTCGGCTGTCGCGCAGCGCGGAGTTCGAGCGCGTCTACCGTCAGGGGCGGTCGTTCGGCAACCGCCACCTCGTCCTCTACGTCTTCCCGCGCGGAGAGGATCCTGCCGCCCCGACGCTCTCCAGCGGGCCGCGCCTCGGCCTGTCCGTGTCGCGGAAGGTCGGCGGCGCCGTGGACCGCAACCGCGTGAAGCGGCTGCTGCGCGAGGCGTTCAAGGAGCTCTCGCAGCGCCTGCCGGCTGACTCGGACGTCGTCGTGGTCGCCCGGCCGCCTGTGCGCGAGCTGGCCGAGCGCGAGGGTCTGTCCGGGGTGCAGGCCGCGCTGAGCGAGCTCATCGACCGCGCCGGTGCGGGCCGCGGCGGCGAGTCGGAGGGCCGATGACGCTTCTGCGCCGGATCGCGGTGGCGCCGATCAAGGCCTACAGGTACATCTCGTCGGCCTTCCCGCGCCGCTGCAAGTACGAGCCGACGTGCTCCGCCTATGCCGTACAGGCGATCGAGCGGTACGGCATACTCCGCGGCGCGGTCCTGGCGGCCTGGCGGCTGCTGCGCTGCAACCCCTGGAGCCACGGCGGCTACGACCCGGTCGAGGCGCAGCGTCTCTTCCGCTCCGCCCCGCACGCCTGAATCCCATGATCCTGGCCAACATCTTCCAGCCGCTGATCGACCTCTTCGAGGCGGTCCTCGTCTTCTTCCACGACCAGTTCGGCGCGAGCTGGGGACTGTCGATCATCCTGCTGACCGTCGTCGTCCGCGCCGCGCTGCTGCCGCTGGCGGTCAAGCAGTTCCGCTCAATGCAGGCGCTGCAGCGGATCGCGCCGCAGCTCAAGGAAATCCAGGAGAAGTACAAGGACGATCCGCAGCGGCGCAACCAGGAGACGATGCGCTTCTACCAGGAGCACAAGGTGAACCCGTTCGCCTCGTGCCTCCCGATCCTGGCGCAGCTCCCGGTCTTCCTCTCGCTCTTCTACCTGCTGCGGTCCGACCTGCGCGTCGACATCTGCGGGCAGTCCGCCAAGGCGTGCGGCGAGATCGGCCAGCCGGAGAAGTGGTTCTTCATCACCGACATCACCGACAAGGCCACGGGCGGCGTGCTGGTCGCGCTGATCGCGATCTACATCGGCTCGCAGCTCATCTCGAGCCTGTTGATGATGACCGCGACGACCGACAAGACGCAGCGCATGATCATCCTCGCGCTGCCGTTCGTGTTCGTGCCGTTCATCTACCAGTTCCCGGCCGGCCTGATCATGTACTGGATCACCACGAACCTGTGGACGATCGGCCAGCAGCAGTTCCTGCGGCGCGTGATCGGGCGCAACGAGCCGCCGCTGCCGGAGCCGGTCAACGACGGTGAGGGCGGCGGCCTGTTCGGCCGCCTCGCGAAGGCGATGGAGGAGGCCCAGGCATCTCAGCCCGGCAAGGGCGCCAAGGGAGCCGCCAAGGCGCAGTCGGGCGCGGCGACCACGAAGGAGAAGCGCTCCACCAAGGCTCCTCCTCCCCCGCCGCGGCAGCGCAAGCGGAAGAAGCGTTCCGGCCGGAGGCGCTAGCAGCGATGGCCGACGCGCAGGCCGAGCGGCTGAAGGAGCTGCTGGAGCGGATCGGCGAAGGGCTCGGCCTGGACGCGACGGTTTCGGTAACCGCCCGCGAGGACGAGATCGTCGGCACGGTCGACGGCGACGACCTCGCGGTGTTCATCGGCCGCCACGGCACGACGATCGACGCCGTCCAGCACCTCGCCCGGCGGATCGTGCAGGGCGATGACGAGGGCCCGCGGCGTCGGCTGACCGTCGATGCCGCCGGTTACCGTGAGCGGCGTCGACGGGCCCTGGAGAAGGAGGCAGACCAGGCCGCCAAGGAGGCCGAGCGCTACGGGCGGCCCGTGGCGCTTGACGCGATGACCGCGAGCGAGCGCAAGTACGTGCACGAGTACCTGCGCGCCCGGGGCGGGGTGAAGACCCACAGCGAGGGCGAGGAGCCCGAGCGACACCTGATCATCACGCCGCTGCGCGCCGCGCGGACCGACTGAGCCACGCAGGTTTCACGTGAAACGCGCCCGCCGGCGCGGCCTGCTTCAGCCCGACGCCTTGCTTGGCGCCCCGCCGATGAGGTCGAGGAACCGCCGCCGCCGGCGGCCGTACCGGGTGAAGCGGGCCTCCGCGCGGCTCAGCTTGCGGCTCTCGGGCTTGTAGAACCGTCGCGCCCAGGGTGAGCCCGGGCGCGCCAGGCGGATCGAGCCGACGAGCGACACCGGCGGGATGAACACGCCGACGAGGGCCACGAGCAGCTTGCCCTTGAGGATCGCCACGATGCAGAAGGCGAGGTCGATCACCACGGAGGAGATCAGCACCACCGTGGGGCCGGGATCGTCGAGCTCGAACGGCGAGAGCCCGAGCACGACCAGGCCTCCGAGGACGGTGGCGACGATCACGGCATCCAGCGAGAGGCGACCCTGCTCGGCCCAGTAGACGTCCTCGAGGTGGACCCAGAGGGCGAACTCGTCGAGCGTGAACCCGGCGCCGATGCCGAAGAGGGCCGCCAGGATCTCGCCCCACGGGCTGCCCGGCTCGAGCGCGAAGCCCAGGAAGCCGGCGATCAGCAGGAGGCAGATGCCCCAGACGAGGTGGTGGAGGTGGACGCCGTCCTTCACGACGCCGCCCGGCCACCACGACACGGAGCGCGTCAGCCGCGCGCTCGTGCGGATGAACAGGAACGAGACGAGGAAGGCGGCGAGCACGACGAATCCCTGGCGCCGGGGATCATCGGCGAGGAACTCGTTGGGGAGCTCGAAGCGAACGTCTACGTCGGCAAGCACGATCGAGGGCGTACCCGGAGGGTCGGTTTGCGGCGCTCGGCCGGCGGTCGCGCCGGGCGAGCGTTTCATGTGAAACGCCGGCAGTGACCGCCTCCGGCTGCAGGCGGGGTCCAGGATGAGCACGGTCTCCAGCGCTGGATGTAGGGCCGCGGCGTCACATGTCTGCCCACAAGGAGCTGCTTCGCATAGCCCGCGTGCCACATCGCCCTGCCCAAGCGCTGCGGAGCCGCACGTGGCAACACGGCCTGACCGCGAAGAGGTTTCACGTGAAACGTGGCCGCGCCGCGCGGCTCTCCCGCCGTCCCTAGGCTCCCGGCCGTGGCGTCCGTGGGGGAGCGCATCGAGGAGCTGGCTCGCCGGTACGAGCTGCCTGCGGGAGCGGGGGAGAAGCTCGTGGCGCTCCTGCGGATGGTGGCCGAGGAGCCGATCGCGATCACGTCGGTGCGCGAGCCGGAGCGGGCGCTCGACGTGCACGTGGCGGACTCGCTCGTCGGTCTGGAGGTGTCTGCGGTGCGCGGAGCCGCCACGATCGCCGACCTGGGCGCCGGGGGCGGGTTCCCGGGGCTGGTGCTGGCGATCGCGCGGCCCGAGGCGCAGGTGCGGCTCGTCGAGAGCGTGGCGAAGAAGTGCGACTTCCTGCGTCGGGCGGCCGAGGAGTGCGGGCTGGGCAACGTCGAGGTCGTCTGTGCCCGCGCCGAGGAGTGGCGCGAGGGGCTTGACGCCAACGACGTCGTCACAGCCCGCGCGCTCGCGCCGCTGAACGTGCTCGTCGAGTACGCGGCGCCGCTGCTGCGCGAAGGGGGCACGCTGGTCGCCTGGAAGGGGCGACGCGACCCGGCGGAGGAGGCCGATGGGTCCGCCGCGGCTGAGATCATGGGCCTCGAGCCGGCCGAGCCGCTGCGCGTGGACCCGTTCCCCGAGGCCGACGAGCGACACCTCTATCTCTACTCGAAGGTTCGGCCTACGCCGCCGGGCTATCCGCGCCGCCCGGGAATGGCCCGCAAACGCCCGCTGCGAGCGTCAACCTGAGCTTGAGGAATCAGCGGTCGGCCGACCTTCGCGCCGTCCGCGGCGCTACCGTGCCCGGTCCGATGGGAACCGTCTACGCGATCGCCAACCAGAAGGGCGGGGTGGGCAAGACGACGACCGCGGTCAACCTCGCTGCGTGCATCGCGGAGGCGGGCTACCCGACGCTGCTGGTCGACATCGATCCGCAGGCGAACGCCACGGTCGGGCTCGGGGTGCCCAAGGACGCGAGCCCGAACGTCTACAACGTGCTGTCCGGCTCCGCGGACGTGGAGTCGGCGCTCCACCAGACGGTCGTCGACAACCTCTTCCTGCTGCCGGCCTCGCCGGACCTGGCGGGCGCCAACGTGGAGCTGCCGCGCGCGCCCGGCTCCGAGACCCGCCTGCGGGATGCGCTCGAGCCGATCCGCGACCGGTTCGCGTTCATCATCCTCGACTGCCCGCCTTCGCTCGGCCCGCTGACGGTGAACGCGCTGGTCGCCGCGGATCGCGTGATCGTGCCCGTCCAGACCGAGTACTTCGCGCTCGAGGGCCTGGCCGGCCTCTTGGACACGCTCTCGCTGGTGCAGCGCGAGCTGAACCCGAAGCTGACGATCGCCGGGATGCTGCTGACGATGCACGACTCGCGGACCCGGCTCGGCCGCGACGTGGAGCGCGAGGTGCGCGAGCACTTCCCGGACCTGGTGTTCGACACGGTGATCCCGCGCAACGTGCGGATCGGCGAGGCGCCGTCCTACGGCCGTCCGGTGATCCACCACGACCCGCACTGCGCGGGCGCTGACGCGTACTTCGAGCTCGCCAAGGAGGTTGCCGCCCGTGGCTGAGCGCGGCATGGGCCGTGGGCTGGCGGCGATCCTGAGCGCCTCGCAGCCGAACGCGGCCGGCAAGGAAGGGCCGGAGCTGCGCGACCTGGCGGTCGAGGTGATCGAGCCGAACCCGGACCAGCCGCGTCGCCGCTTCGACCAGGAGGCGCTGGCCGCGCTGGCCGATTCGATCCGCGAGCGCGGGGTCCTGCAGCCGGTGCTGGTGCGCCCGAAGGCGGGCGGCCGGTTCGAGCTGGTGGCCGGCGAGCGCCGCTGGCGCGCGGCGAAGCTGGCGGGCCTGGAGAAGGTGCCGGCGATCGTCCAAGAGCGCGACGACGCCCAGTCGCTGGAGGACGCGCTGGTCGAGAACATGGCGCGCCAGGACCTCAACCCGGTGGAGGAGGCGCGCGCCGTCGCCGCGCTGGTGGAGGAGCTTGGCCTGACGCGCGAGGAGGTCGGTCGCCGGGTGGGCCGCTCGCGGGTGGCGATCTCCAACCTGCTGCGGCTGCTGGATCTGCCGGACGAGGCGCTGGAGCTGCTCGAGTCCGGCGCGCTGACCGAGGGTCACGGACGCGCGCTGCTGCTGGCCGACGATCACGGCGACCGCAGGCGCCTGGCGGCGGCCGCGGCGGCGGAGGGCTGGTCGGTGCGCGTCACCGAGCAGCGCGCACGCGAGGCCAACGGGGCCGGCACGTCCGGCGGGAGGCGGCGGAAGGCGGAGGTCCACCCGGATCAGGCCGCCGCGGCCTCCGAGATCGCGGACGCGATCGGCTCCGCGCTCGGCACCGAGGTCTGCGTCAAGCCTCGTGGCACCGGTTACAAGGTGGAGTTCGCGGTCGACTCGGTCGACCAGGCGATGGAGCTCCTCCGCCGGGCCCGACACGGCGGCTGAGGCTCGCTACAATCTCCCCTCGCAACGGGCGATTAGCTCAGTTGGTTAGAGCGCTTCTCTGATAAGGAAGAGGTCCCTGGTTCGAGTCCAGGATCGCCCACTCGCAAGCGGCCGCGCACGGCCGCTTTCTCGTTTCCGGGCCATGATCAAGCCGGAATCGGGCAGCGCCGCCTCCGCCGCCCGCGCCGCGTACGCTCCCGGCCATGGACCTGGGCCTGCAGGGACGCACAGCGCTCGTGACCGGCGCCTCGAAGGGCATCGGCCGCGCGATCGCCGCCGCGCTGGCCGCCGAGGGCGCCTGCGTGGCCGTCTCCTCGAGCTCGAAGGAGCGGATCGAGCAGACAGCAGCGGAGATCGGGGCGACGCCGCTGGTGTTCGACAGCGACAGGCCGCAGGACGCAGAGCGGCTCGTCGCCGACGTGACAGCGCAGCTCGGGCCGGTCGACATCCTGGTCTGCAACACCGGCGGGCCGCCCGCCGGGCCCGACCCGCTCGCCTTCCCCGACGCGGACTGGGAGGCCGCGCACCGCTCGCTCGTGCTCACGCCGCTGGCGCTCATCCGCGCCGTGCTGCCGTCCATGCGCGAGCGCCGCTGGGGCCGGATCCTCCAGGTCGCCTCCACCTCCGTGCGGGAGCCGCTGCCCAACATCGCGATCTCCAACGTGGAGCGCTCGGGCGCCGTCGCCCTGTTCGCCACCCTGGCGCGCAAGCACGCCGCCGACGGGATCACCTTCAACACGCTGCTGCCGGGCCAGATCCTCACCGACCGCCTGGTCGCGCTCTACGGCGGGGAGGAGGAGGCGCGTCGCGGCGCCGCCGAGCTGATCCCGGCCGGCCGGCCGGGCAAGCCGGAGGAGATGGGCGCCGCCGCCGCGTTCCTGTGCAGCGAGCAGGCCGCCTACATCACCGGGGTCGCCCTGCCCGTCGACGGAGGCCTGCTGCACGGGGTCTGACTGTGGCCTCCGCCGCCCAGTTCGCACCCCTTCAGGCGCGGGCATACCGACGCCTATACTGGGCCGAGACCCCGACGCCCCACGCGAGGAGCGCGCACCGTGCAGGAGATGGTCATCTACGGCGTGAGCTTCGACATGGTCGGCAAGCAGCCGATCGTGTTGCTCAAGGCCGTCGACAGCAACAAGTTCCTGCCGATCTGGATCGGCCATCCGGAGGCGGCGGCCATCCTCATGAAGCTCCAGGGCGCGACCACGCCGCGGCCGATGACGCACGACCTGCTGTGCGACATGCTCAACGAGCTCGACGTGCGCTGCACGCAGGTGGCGGTCACCGAGCTCCGCGACAACACGTTCTTCGCCGCGGTCACGCTGCAGGTGGACGGCCGCGAGGTGGAGATCGACTCCCGCCCGTCCGACGCGCTCGCGATCGCCGTGCGCGCGGGCGCGCCGATCTACGCCGCCGACGAGGTGATCGCCGAGTCGGCGATCGAGTTCGAGCACGAGGTCGAGGACACCGAGGAGGTCGTCGACCGCTTCAAGGAGTTCCTCGACCAGGTCAGCCCGGAGGACTTCGCGTCCGGCGGCGGCTGATCCCGGCCGGCTCCGCTCTCAGCCCTGCGCGCCGGCCCGCCCGCCGCGCGCCAGTGCCGCGTTGATCATCCGCTCGATCAGCGCGTCGAACGTGATGCCAGCCTGGTCGGCGGCCAATGGCAGCAGGCTTGTCTCGGTGAGGCCGGGGATGACGTTGGCCTCGAGCACGTGCAGGCCGCCGTCGGCGTCGCACAGCAGATCGACGCGCGCGACGTCCCGGCAGCCGAGCAGCTCGTAGACGTCGACGGCCAGCTCCTGCGCCTGCTCGGCCACGTCCGGGTCCAGGTTCGCCGGGCAGATGAAGTCGGTCTCGCCGAACTCGTAGCGGGCGTCGAAGTCGTAGACCCCGCCGCGCGGCACCGCCTCGACGATCGGCAGCGGCTCGCCCTCCAGCACCGACACCGCAAGGTCGCGCCCGGCGACGTGGCACTCCAGCAGCACCTTCGAGGAGTACGAGAAGGCGGCCACGAGCGCGCGCGGCAGCTCGTCGCGGCTCTTGGCGACCTGCAGCCCGAGGCTGGACCCCTGGTCGGCGGGCTTGACGACGATCGGGAAGCCGAGCCGCTCGGCGATCTCGTCGAGCGCGTCGGCGGCGCCGAGCTGCTTGAACGCGGTCTCGGTGAACGAGAAGAACGGCGGCGTGGGGATGCCGGCGTCGACGAAGTGGTGCTTGGCGAGCACCTTGTCGGTGCAGCGAATGCACGCGGACACACCGGAGCCCGTGTACGGGATGCCGAGGATCTCCAGCAGCTCCTGGACGGTGCCGTCCTCGCCGTCGCGGCCGTGCAGCGCGACGAAGCAGGCGTCCGGCCGCAGCTCGCGCAGCCGGCTCACCAGGTCATGGCCGACGTCGATCTCGGTCACCCGGAAGCCCAGGCCGCGCAGCGCTTCCTCGGCGCGCTGGCCGGAGCGGAGCGAGATCTCGCGCTCCAGCGACCGGCCGCCCTTGAGCACCGCGACGTGCGTCATGACGCGCCCTGGGACCGCCGGGCGTCGTCGCGCTTGCCGCGCGGCAGCGGCAGCACGTCCGCCATCGTGACGCCGCCGTCCTGGCCTTCCTCCGCGCTCTCCGGCCTGCTCACGGGCCGCCCGCCGGTGATCGCGCCGAACAGCTCGAGCTGCTCGGCGACGACCTTGCCGATCCGCCGCACGCCCTCGCGGATCTCCTCCTCGGTGACGCCGGAGAAGTTGAGGCGCATCGACTGGGCGCCGCGCCCGTCGAGGTAGGCGCCGCGGCCGGGGACGAACGCGACGTCGTGCTGGAGCGCCCGGGCGAGCAGGTCGGTGGTGTCGATCGGCTCGGGCAGCGTCGCCCACAGGAACAGGCCGCCCTCGGGCCGCGTCCACGTGGCCTCCGCCGGGAAGTGGTCCTCGAGCGCCTGGAGCATCACGTCGCGGCGGCGCTTGTAGAGCTCCTTGAGCGACTCCAGGTAGCTCTCCCAGCGGCCCTCGGCGAAGTACGCGGCGACGAAGTGCTGGGTCAGCGACGAGGAGCACAGGTCGGCGCCCTGCTTGCCGAGGTTCATCTTCGCCAGCACCGGCGACGGCGCCACCGCCCAGCCGAGCCGCAGGCCGGCGGACAGGATCTTGGAGAACGTGCCCAGGTAGATGATGTAGGGCGCGTCGCCGGCGAGCGAGAGCAGCGTCGGCAGCGGCTCGCCCTCGTAGCGCAGCAACCCGTAGGGGTTGTCCTCCAGGACGATGATCTCGCGCTCCGCGGCGACCTCCACCAGCCGCTTGCGCCGCGGCAGCGACATCGTCACGCCGCCCGGGTTGTGGAAGTTGGGGATCGTGTAGATGAACTTGGGCTTGCGGCCCTCGGACTCGAGGCGGTCGAGCGTCTCCTCGAGCACGTCGATCTGCATCCCGTCCGAGTCCATCGCGATCTGCACCACGTCGGCCTCGTAGGCGCAGAAGGACGGGATCGCGCCCGGGTAGGTGGGCGCCTCGGCGACGACCACGTCGCCCGGGTCGAGCAGCGTCTTGCATACGAGGTCGATGACCTGCTGGCCACCGGTGGTGACGAGGATCTCGTCCTCGTCGACCTCGGTGCCCTCGAAGGCCATCACCTGCCGGATGACCTCCTTGACCTTGGCCATGCCCTCCGTCGGGCCGTACTGCAGGGCCGCCGCGCACGACTCGGCGGCGACGCGGCTCATGATCTTGGCGAAGCTCTCGGGCGGGAAGGTGGAGGTGTCGGGCAGGCCGCCCGCGAGGGAGATCACCTCGGGCCGCTCGGTGAGCGCCATCAGGTCGCGCATCGCGGAGGACTGCATCCCGCGCACGCGGGAGGCGAAGAGCCCGGCGTAGCGCTCGATCTCGTGGGCGGCGGGACGGTGCCGCCGGCGACCGGCCGACATGTCCCTAGTCTTTTCGCCCTCGCCGCCTTCGACCCTGCGGTCTGTCATCGTGACCGTCCACGGTAGCGATGAACATCGTCTTCGACATCCTTCAGGGTCTCGGACTGGCCGCCGCCGCGGGCCTGCGCCCGTTCCTTCCCGCGCTGCTCGCCGGCGGGCTGGCGGCCGCGAATCTCGGCCTCGACTTCGACGGCACGGCGTTCTCGTTCCTCGAGTCGCCCGTGTGGCTGGCGGTGCTCGCCGTCGCGCTCGTCGTCTCCGTCGTCGCCCGCCCGCTCCTCGAGGACGGCCCGGGCGAGGCGGTGCTGTCGGGCGTGGGCATCGGCCTCGGCGCGCTGCTGTGCGCCGCCTCGATCGACGACCGCCACGACACCTGGTGGTACGGGCTGATCCTGGGCGTGGTCGTCGCGTGGCTCGCCAGCGCGGTGGCGCGCGGCCTGCTCGGCCGGGTGCGCGAGCGGTTCAAGGCGGCGGGCGACAAGCAGGCGGCCGCGGCGCTGCCGCTGTACGGCGAGGCCGCCGCCCTTGTGGTCGCCGGCGCATCGATCCTGCTGCCGCCGCTGAGCATCGTCGCGGTCGGGTTCCTGATCGCGCTGCTGGTGGCGGGCCGGCGCCGGTCGCAGTCCAAGTACGCGGGCCTCCGCATCCTGAGATGAGCAGGCCGCGGGCTTTGCTGGCCGTCATCGACGGCGCCAAGCCCGCGATGCTCCGCCGCGCCGTCGAGGACGGGGACGCCCCGTTCCTGGCGGCGGTGATCGAGCGCGGCGCGCTGGTCGACCGGCTGTGCGCCGCGTTCCCGTCGGTGACGCCGGTGTGCGCGACCTCGATCGCCACCGGCGTACTCCAGGACCGCCACCACATTCCGGGGATGAACTGGTGGTCGCGCGCGGAGGGCCGTTACGTCGAGTACGGATCGTCGCTGGCGGCCGCGCGCAAGTTCGGCGTCACGCGCCAGCTCATCGACACCGTCTACCGGATGAACGGCGAGCACCTGGCGCGCGACGTGCCGACGATCTTCGAGTCGCTCGACGACATCGGGGTGCGGACGGCCGGCACCACCTACCTGATCTACCGAGGCCGCCATGAGCACCAGGTGAACCGCTCCACGGCGCTGGCCCGGATCGCGGGCACGCTTTTCCGCGCGCCGGTGCGCGGGCCGCGCGAGCTGTTCTACGCCGACATCTTCGCCAGCCGCGACACCGGCCACCGCGCCCAGCTCGGGCGGCCTGGCCTGCGCGACCGCCACTCGGGCGGCGTGGCCGCGTGGCTGACGGCGCGCGACATGTACGACTTCCTGCTGCTGTCGCTGCCCGACAACGACACGCACTCGCACCGCTACGGGCCGGCCGCGCAGGTGGACTCGATCGCCGTCGCGGACGAGCAGCTCCAGCAGGTCGCGGAGGCGGCGGGCGGCATCGACGCGTTCCTCGACCGTCACGCGGTGATCGTCTGCGCCGACCACTCGCACACGGCGGTCGAGCGGCGCATCGACCTGTTCGCCGCCTTCGACGGCTGGCCGGTCGCCGGCAGCAACGGCGGCGACGGGGCCGAGATCGCGCTCTGCCCGAACCAGCGCGCGGCGCAGGTGTACGTGCTCCACCCGGGCGCCCGGGCGGGGATGATGCGCGGCATCCTCGCCACGCTGGACGCGCTCCCGGGCGTGGACGTGGTCTGCTTCGCCGCCTCGGGCTGGGCGGTGGCGCGCTCCCCCGTGCGCGGCGAGGTGCGCTTCCGCCGCGGCGGCCGGCTGCGCGACGGGCGCGGCAACGCCTGGACGGTCGAGGGGGATCTCGGCGCTCTCGGGTTGCAGACCAGCGGCGGCGAGATCCAGAGCGACAGCCACCCGGACGCGCTGCGCCGCATCTGGGCGGCGCTGAGCTGCCCCACCTCGGGCGACGTGCTCGTCTCGGCGGCGCTCGGATACGAGTTCGCCGACTGGGGCGGCGTCGACCACGTCGGCGCAGGCAGCCACGGCTCGCTGCACGCCGACGACTCGCTCGGCGCGCTCGTCTTCTGCGGCTGCGGGCCGCCGCCGGTCGCCCGCTCCGGGGCCTGGTCGATCACCGACGTCGCCGCGATGGTCCGTGCCCACTTCGGCCTCTGACGATCCGTATCGGGACGAGGGCCCTCCGGGCGGCACGGCCCCGGCCAGTACCCTGCGCGCTGTGTCCGAGGCCGTGCCCATGCGCTACCGCGACCGCGTGCGCCACGGCGTCCAGAAGCCGGCGAACTGGTGGCAGCTCGCGCGGTTCGTCACCGTGGGCGCCTCCGGTTACGTCGTCAACCTGGCGACGTTCGCGCTGGTCGTCGAGCTGATCGGCCTCGGCCACCGGGCCGGCGCGGTCATCGCCTTCCTCGTCGCCGTCACCAACAACTTCATATGGAACCGGCGCTGGACGTTCGACGCGCGCGACGGGCACGCGGGACGGCAGGCCGCCCGGTTCCTCACCGTCAGCGTCGCGGCGTTCGGCGTCAACCTCATCGTGCTGGAGCTGCTGATCCTCGTCGGCCTGCCGCCGGTGGCGGCACAGGCGCTGGCGGTCGCCACCGCGACGCCGTGCAACTTCCTGGGCAACAAGCTCTGGACCTTCGACGCCTGACCGTGCGGGTGGCCCTGTCGCTGATCGCCGCCCTGGTGGCGGCCGTCGCGCTCGCCGGCCCGGCGCAGGCGGCGACGGCGGGCGCGGCGACGACCGCGACCACCGCCACGAGCGGCACGACGACCTCGACGATCAAGGGGCCTACCACCCCGCTGCGCGGGCCCAGCGACCCGAACGCGATCAGCCGCCCGGAGACGCTCACCGGCTTCCCGCTCGACCACCGCCTCAACGGCAAGCAGGCGCTGGAGATCGCGGGACGGGTGAAGAAGATCCGCGAGGAGCTGCGGAAGTACCCGACCGCCAAGCCGGAGGTCTTCCTCAAGGGCCAGACCCGCTGGCAGGTGAGCTGGTTCACGCCCGGCACCGGAGAGGCGCGCAAGGAGGTCGCCCAGGTCATCATCGACGACGCCACCGGCGTGGTGACCGAGGCGTGGACCGGGCCGCAGGTGGCGTGGACGATGGCCCGCGGCTACCCCGGCGCCTTCGGCCGCAAGGTCAACGCGCCGTGGGTGTGGATCCCGCTGACGATCCTGTTCGTCGCGCCGTTCCTGTCGTGGCGGCGCGGGCTGCGGCTTCTGCAGGTTGACCTGATGGTGTTGGTCGCCTTCGGGGCGTCGGTGGCGTTCTTCAACGACGCGAACCTGGACGTGTCGGTGCCGCTGGTCGTGCCGCTGCTCGCCTACCTGCTGGCGCGCATGGCGTGGATCGGGCTGCGGCGGCCGCGCGAGGACGAGCCGCCGCCGGGGCCGCTGCCGCTGCGGGTGCCGATCGTCTGGCTGGCGGTCGGCCTGGTGTTCCTGATCGGCTTCCGCATCGGCCTCAACATCACCAGCTCGAACGTGATCGACGTCGGCTACTCGGGGGTGATCGGCGCCGACCGCATCGCCGACGGCGAGAAGCTCTACGGGCACTTTCCCAACGACAACCGGCACGGCGACACCTACGGGCCGGTCGCCTACCTCGCCTACATGCCTTTCGAGCAGCTCCTGCCGTGGAGCGGGCGCTGGGACGACCTGCCCGCCGCCCACGCCGCCGCGATCACGTTCGACCTGCTCACGATCCTGCTGTTGTTCCTCGTCGGTCGGCGGCTGCGCGGCACGAGCATGGGCATCGTGCTGGCGTACGCCTGGGCGGCGTGGCCGTTCTCCCTCTACACGCTCGCGTGCAACTCCAACGACGCGCTGGTGGCCGCGCTCGGCGCGCTCACGCTGCTGGTGGCGGGGCGCCCGGCCTTGCGCGGCGCGGCGGCCGCGCTGGCCGGGTTCTCGAAGCTCGGCTCGCTCGGGCTGGTGCCGCTGCTGGCCACCCACGGCGCCCGCGCCGGCGACCGGCTGCGCACGGTGGCGTGGTTCGCGCTCGGGTTCGCCGTGGTCACGGCGATCGCGTGGCTGCCGATCGTCGTGCACGGAGAGTCGCTCTCGACGATCTGGGATCGCACGCTCGGCTTCCAGGCCACGCGCGACGCCCCGTTCTCGATCTGGGGGCTCTACGACTGGCCGGCGCCGCAGCGCCTCTGGCAGGGGATGGCGGTCGCCTTCGGCATCGCGGTCGCGTTCATCCCCCGCCGCCGCGACCTGGTCGGCCTGGCGGCGCTGGCCGCCGCCGTGCTGATCGCCCTCCAACTCGGGCTGACCTACTGGTTCTATCTGTACCTGGTTTGGTTCTTCCCGTTCGTGGCCGTCGCGCTGTTCGGGCGCTGGCAGGCGCCCCTGCCGGCCCGCTCCTCGGCGCGGCTGCGCTGACCGTCGTCTGGCTGCTGGTCACCAACCACGGCCCGCTCAGCGACGTGCGGGTCAACGACCTGTACGTCTACTCGGTTGCGCGGGACATGCTGCTGGACGGCAACGTCCCCTACCGCGACTGGCCGTTCGAGTACCCGCCGCTGGCGCTTGTTCCGATCGGGCTGGCGGGCGGGGACGCGATCGCGCTGTCGCTGCTGATGCTGGGCTGCGCGCTGGCCTGCCAGGCGGCGGCCTGGGCTCTGGGCGGCCCGGCGTCGTGCTGGCTGATGGTCGCCCTGCCGCCGGTGGCGGGCGCGCTGGTGCGCACCCACTTCGACCTGCTGCCCGCCGCGCTTACGCTGATCGCGCTGGTATTGCTGGCGCGCGGCCGGCCGACGGCCGGGTTGACGGCCCTCGGGCTGGGGACGATGACGAAGCTGTGGCCGGCGGCGGTCACGCTGATCGCGCTGGCGTGGCTCGTCGGCGCGGGGCGCATCGCCGAGGCGCGGCGCGCGCTGCTCGCCTTCGTAGCGGTGGTGGCGGTCATCGGGGTGCCGTTCGCGGTGGCGGGCGGCTTCCCGAGCGAGATGGTGCGCTTCCACCTCGAGCGGCCGGTGCAGATCGAGTCGACCCCGGCGAGCGTGCTGGAGCTGATCGGCGGCTCCTACGTGACGGGCGCCCCGGTGCGGCCCGACCGGTTCAAGTCGAACGGGTTGGACGGCGGCGCCGCCGGCGCGGTCGCCCTGTTGTTCAACCTGGCGCTGGTGGCGGCGACGGCGTGGCTCGTCGTCCTCACCGCGCGCCGCGCGGGCTCGACCGCCGCGCTCCTACTCGGCGCCTTCGCCGTCACGCTCGCGTTCGTCGCGCTCGGCAAGGTGCTCTCGCCGCAGTACGTCTGCTGGTTGCTGCCGCTCGCCGCCGTGGCCTGGAGCCACGGCGCACGGGCGGGCGCGGCGCTCACCGCCGCCGCCTCGCTCGTCACCCAGCTCTGGTTCCCGGCCCGCTACTTCGACGTGGTCTTCCAGGAGAGCTGGGCGATCTCCGCCGTGGCGGTCAGGAACGCGCTGCTGCTTGCTGCCCTGGCCGCCACGGCACGAGCACTTGCTCGATGCCCGCGGCCCGCCGCGGCCCCTCGGCGCAGCGGATGAAGACCCCCATCAGCCACGGGTCCTCCTCGCTGGTCTCGAAGCGCTGGTGCATGTGGGTGCGCATGGCGGCGATCGCCTGCTCCTTCTTGACCCCGATCACGCCGCCGCGCGGGCCGGTCATCCCCACGTCGGTGATGTAGGCGGTGCCCCCCGGCAGCACCCGCGCGTCCGCCGTCGGCACGTGCGTGTGCGTCCCCACCACGGCGGTGACCCGCCCGTCCAGGTGCCAGCCCATCGCCACCTTCTCGCTGGTGGCCTCGGCGTGGAAGTCGACGAGCACGTGGTCGGCCTTGCCCTCCAGCTCGTTGAGCGCCGCGTCGATCTCCAGGAACGCGACCCTCCCGGCCTGCATAAACACGTTGCCGCTCAGGTTCACCACCGCCAGGCGCACCCCGTCGCGCTCCACCACCACCCAGCCGCGGCCGGGCTGGGCCGGCAGGTAGTTGGCGGGCCGGATCACCGGCTTCCCCGCGTCCAGGTAGGGTCCGATCTCCGGGCGGCGGTAGGCGTGGTTGCCCAAGGTGATGACGTCGATCCCGGCGCCGAGCAGCTCGTCGGCCAGCTTCGGCGTGATCCCCAGCCCGCCGGCGACGTTCTCGCCGTTGACCACCACGAACGTGGGCTCGTAGCGCTCGCGCAGCTCAGGCAGCAGCGCCAGCAGCGTGCGGCGGCCCAGGCTGCCGACCACGTCGCCGACGAACAGGATCGAGGGGGCGGTGCTCATCGCCCGTACTCTCGCGCACCCGCCCCACGGTTGCGTCGCCTCCGCGGCGCGCCCGCCCGCGCAGGTACCTTGCCGACGGTGCCCACCGCCACCGCACCCGCCCTCGCCGTCACCGAAGTCGGCCACCGCTTCGGCGAGCGCTGGGCGCTGCGTGGCGTGAGCTTCGAGGTGGCGCCCCGCGAGACCGTCGCGATCATCGGCCCCAACGGGGCGGGCAAGACCACGCTGCTGTCGATCATCGGCGGCGCGCTTCAGCCGACCGAGGGCTCCGTCAGCCGGCCGCCGCGCGACATCGGCTGGGTGCCGCAGCAGAGCGCCGTCTACGGGAAGCTGACCGTGCGCGAGAACCTCGCCCTGTTCGCGCGCCTGGAACGGCTCCCCGATCCCGATGCCGCCGTCGAGCGGATGCTCGACCAGACCGGCCTGCGCGACCGCGCCGACGACGAGGTCGGCGAGCTGTCGGGCGGCGGCCGCCAGCGCGTCAACATCGCCGTCGGGCTGCTCTCCGACCCCGACGTGGTGCTGCTCGACGAGCCGTCCGCCTCGCTCGACCCGCGCCAGCGCGCGCGCCTGTGGGAGTTCGTCGGCACGCTGGCGCGCTCCGGCGCCGCCGTCCTGTTCACCACGCACGACATCGCCGAGGCCGAGCGCTACGCCGACCGCGTCCTCGTCCTCGCCGACGGCGAGCTCCTCTTCCAGGGCACGCCGCGCGAGCTGCACGCGGCCGTCGACGACGACGCAGCCGACATCGAGACCGCGTTCGTGCGCTTCCTCGCATCCCGGGGCCACTGACGCCGTGCGTCACCTGCTCGCCAAGGACCTGCGGATACTGCGCCGCTCGCCGTTGCTGGTCGGCCTGCTCGTCGCCTACCCGATCCTGATCGCGGTCCTCGTGGGGATGGCGCTCTCGCAGGGTCCCGACCGGCCGCGCGTGGCGATCGTCAACGAGCTGGAGGACGGCGGCGCGCCGCTCACGATCGGCGGCACCCGCGTCGAGCCGAGCGAGTACGCAAGCAAGCTGTTCGAGTCGGTCGACCCGGTGAAGGCGGGCAGCCGCGCCGAGGCGCAGCGCATGGTGCGCGACGGCGAGGTGCTGGCGGCGATCATCGTTCCGCGCGACCTGCTGGAGCGGATCCAGGCCACGATCGCGCTCGCCGGCGCGCGCGAGCGGCCGACCGTGATCGTCATCTACAACGCCGCCGACCCGGTCAAGCGGCAGTTCGTCGAGTCCACCATCAACAGCCGCGTCGCCGAGCTCAACAAGGCGCTGTCGGCGAAGCTGACCGAGATCGCCGCCGGCTACATCGACCTGCTGCTCAAGGGCGGCAGCTTCTCCCTGCTCGGGCGCTCGTTCGACGTCATCGGGCTGGAGCGCTCCAAGCGGCTGATCGACATGGTGCTCACCGACACGCCGCGCGGCAGCCCGGACCGCGAGCGGCTGGAGCGCGTGTCGCGCTTCGCCGCGCTGGCGATCGACAACCTCGACCTGGCCGGCCCGGTCCTCCAGTCGGCGGGCTCGCCGATCGAGGTCCGCCGCCAGGCGCTCGACGGGCGTCGCACCCCGCTCGACACCTACGCCGTCGCTGTCGCCGTCACGTTGTCGTTGATGTTGATCTGCGTGCTGCTGGGGGCGGGGATGCTCGCGCTCGAGCGCGATGAGAACGCGTTCGGCCGGCTGGTGCGCGGCCTGGTGAGCCGCGGGACGCTGCTCGCGGAGAAGATCGCGCTCTCCGCCGGCTGCGCGGCCGCCGCGGCGCTGCTGCTGTGCGCCGGGGTCTCCGCGTTCGTGCCGCTCGCCTGGTCGCGCCTGCCGTGGTGGGTGGCGTGCCTGGCGGTCGCCGGGCTGGCGTTCGCCGCGCTGGGCGTGGCGATCGGCGCGCTGGCGCGGGAGGTGCGCGCCGCCTCGCTGATGGCGTTCCTGCTGGCGCTGCCGATCGCGTTCATGGCGCTGGTGCCCGACGGCGCGGTCGCGGGCTGGCTGAGCGACCTGCTGGCGGCGATCGGCGCGCTGTTCCCGTTCCGGCCCGCACTGACGGCGATCGACGGCGCGCTGAACGACGCCGACGGCATGGCGGGCGCGCTCGCGCACCTGGCGGCGCTCACCGCCGGCTGGGCGCTGCTGGCCCGCTTGGCGCTGCGCCGCTTCGCGTAGCCTCACGGCCGTGCTCGAGCTGCCGCCGCCCCGGGTGCGCCTGGACGCCGAGCGGACCGCGATCCGCCCCCTCGGCCTGGACGACGTGGAGGAGTACGCGGCGGTGGTGATCGCCAACCGCGCCCACACCGAGCCGTGGGAGCCGATCCATCCGCCGCGCCACTGGACGGTGGCCGGCCAGCGCGACGTGGTGCGCCGCGATGTCGACGCCTGGGATGCCGGCGCCGGATACGCGTTCGCGATCCTCGACCGCACCGACAGGGACCGCATCATCGGCCGCATCGCGCTCAGCAACGTGGTCCGCGGCCCGTGGCTGAACGCCACCCTCGGCTACTGGGTCGCCGCCGAGGTGGGCGGCCGCGGACACGCCACCGAGGCGGTCCGCCTGATCTGCCGGTTCGCGTTCGAGCACGCCGGGCTGCACCGCGTCCAGCCCGCGGTCATCCCGCGCAACCACCGGTCGATCCGCGTCGTGCAGAAGGCGGGCTTCCGCCACGAGGGCCGCGCGCTGCGCTACCTGAACATCGCCGGGCGCTGGGAGGACCACGACATCTTCGCCATGACCCGCGAGGACTGGGAGGCGGCGCAGCGAGGCTGACGGGAGGCGGGGGCTCCGGATGCCGCGCGGGCGAGGAGTAGTCTCACCCCCGATGGCGGTCCTCCAGGAGAAGTGCGCGTGATCGTCCGGCGGCTGGCGGAGCTCATCGACGAGGAGGGCGGCCTGCTCGCGGAGGCGCTGATCGCCGAGCCCGCGGGCACCACCCCGCACGGCGACCTGGTCGGCCGCGGCCCGCGCGCCGCCGGTCACCCCGCCGACCTGCCGCTGGTGATCGAGGCGGTGCGCGAGGGCTATCTCCTGCACTACGGCCGCCCGCGCATCCTGCGCGACGACGACCCCGACCTCGCGCTGCTGGCCGGCGACCGGCTCTACGCGCTCGGGCTGGCGCGCCTCGCGGAGGCCGGCGACCTGGACTCGGTCGCCGCCCTGGCGGATCTCATCTCGCTGGCCGCGCAGGCGCAGGCGCAGGCTGACGACGAACTTGCAGAGCTCGTCTGGCGCGCCGGCGCCGTCGAGCTCGGCTGGGGCCCCACGGCCGCCCTGCAGGCGGCCAAAGAGGCGGCACGTGCAGGGGAAAAGGACGCCGGCGAGCGGCTCCGCGCGGCCTGTGACCAGCTCCTCGACGGAGGTGCGCCGGTGGCCTGACCGCAAACCTCAGCGCGCCGACCGCAGGCGGGAGGTAGATTTCCGGGCCACTTCGGATCGTGGGCGCCGTAGGCCGACGCCCGATCCCCCACCCAACGCCATCCACCGTGCCCAAGAAGCAAGCCAAGAGCAAGTACACCGCCGACCGGGGTTTCCCGGGCGCTTTCGAGGGCGAGACCGTCACGCGCCGTCGCTTCATGGTCGGCACCGCCCACGCGACGGGCGCCATCGCCACTTCGGCGATCCTGCTGCCCGCGCTCGGCTTCGCGGTCGGTCCGATCTTCGAGGAGCACGAGCAGCAGTGGCAGGCCGTCGGTCGGGTCGACGAGTTCCCTGACGACACCTACGTGCCCAAGGTGATCAAGCTGGTCGACGGCATCGGCGAGGCCGGCCACACGACGGTCTACATCCGTCGCCGCAACCCCGAGCTGGACACCGACGAGCTGCCCGAGGGCTTCGAGGACGAGCAGTTCGTCGTCATCAGCTCGCGCTGCATGCACCTCGGCTGCCCGGTCCGCTACACCGACGCCGCGCAGCGGTTCATCTGCCCCTGCCACGGCGGCGTCTACGACTTCCAGGGCAAGGTCGACGGCGGCCCGCCGGTCCGCCCGCTCGACCGCCACTACAACCGCGTCCGCAACGGCGTGCTCGAGGTCGGCCCGCGTTTCTCGGTCAACAGCGAGCTGCGCCGGTTCTCGCCACGTGACCCGGGCGCCCCGCTCGACGGCGTGGGCCAGTACCTGTACCCGTCGCGTCCGTCGATCCGCAAGCTCGACCAGCTCCCCCAGGAGTAGTCCCTGATGCCGAAGGTGAAGCTCCCTGCGCCGCCTCTGCCCGAGGCGCTGCGGCCCGCGCCCAAGCGGCCCGGCTCGCCGTCGCGTACCCCGGTGGAGTCCGCCGCCGAGGCCGGCGCGCACATCGTCGACTGGGTCGACGAGCGCACGTCGCTGTCCGGCGGCCTGCGCTGGGTCCTCTTCCGCAAGGTCCCCCGGGGGACCAACTGGTTCTACACCCTGGGGTCCGCGACGATGTTCGCCTTCCTGTCGCAGGCGATCACCGGCGTGTTCCTGGCGATGTACTACCGCCCGGACGCCTCGGGTGGCGCATACGAGTCGATGCGCCACATCAACGACAACGTCTTCCTCGGGGAGTTCGTCCACGGCATGCACAAGTGGGGATCGACCGTCATGGTCATCCTCGTCTTCATGCACATGGCGCGGACGTTCTTCTTCGGCGCCTACAAGTACCCGCGTGAGCTGAACTGGGTCATCGGCGTCGCCCTGCTGATCCTGACGATGGCGATGGCCTTCACCGGCTACCTGCTGCCGTTCGACCAGCGCTCCTACTGGGCGACCGTCGTGGGCGTGAACATCAACGGCACCGGCCCGCTCGTCGGCCCGTACCTGTCCGACTTCCTGCGCGGCGGCGCCGAGTTCGGCGCGACGACCCTCTCGCGCTTCTACGCCATCCACATGATGCTGGTGCCCGGCCTGATCGCGGCGCTGATCGGGGCGCACCTGTACCTGGTGATGAAGCTCGGCACCACGGCTCCGCCGTGGCTCAAGCCCAAGACCGCCGATGAGCTGACGGAGGAGCGCGCGTGAACCGCCAGCAGAAGGAGCAGTACCTCCGCGAGTACTCGCAGCTGAAGGCCGAGGGGAAGCCGTTCTTCCCCTACGCCGTCGCCAAGGACGGCGTCATGGCCTGCATCGTGCTGGCCATCATCATCACGATGGCCATCGTGCTCGGCGCTCCGCTCGGGCCGAAGGCGGACCCGACCACCACCACCTACACGCCGCGCCCCGAGTGGTACTTCTTCTTCCTGTTCGAGCTGCTGCGGGTCATCAAGCCGCCGGAGCTGGTGCCGATGGCGACCATCGGCATCCCGACGGTCTGCATGATCCTGCTGTTCCTGCTGCCGTTCTATGACCGTGGTCCGGAGCGGCGGCCGGAGCGCCGTCCGGTGGCGACCCTGGCCGGCATCTTCACGATCGCCGCGATGGGCTACCTGACCTACCTCGGCGCCAGCGCCGGCTCCCCGACGGAGATCGACATGGAGACTCCGGCGCGCGTCACCGCGCAGGGGCCCGAGGTCGTGCGGCAGTTCGAGGCCGGCCGTCAGGTCGCGGCGCAGGCCGGCTGCCTGGCGTGCCACAAGATCGGTGAGAACGGCAACGACGGCCCGGGTCCGGAGCTGACCCACATCGGCGACTCGTGGCCCGCGGGCGCCCTGGCGCGCACGCTGGTCAACCCGACCGCGCCGATGCCGTCCTTCCGCGCTCTGCGTGACGAGCACCCCGAGCAGTTCGATGCGCTCGTCGCGTTCCTCAGCCAGCTCCGCTCCGACGACGTCGACAAGCCGGAGAAGGGCGCCTCGGCCAGCGCCGAGAAGTGATGCCGGGCGCGGCCGCTGAGCGCGGCACGCTTCCCGAGTCGCAGGTCCGGGCGATGTTCGACCGCATCGCCCGGGTCTACGACCTGATGAACCACGTCATGACGGCGGGGCTGCACCACAAGTGGCGCAGCCGCGCCGCCGATCTCGCCGCCGTCGGCCCCGGCGACCGCGTCCTGGACGTGGCGACCGGGACCGGCGACCTGGCGGTCGAGCTCGCCCGTCGCGTCGGGCCCGACGGCGAGGTCGTCGGCTCCGACTTCTCCGAGGAGATGCTGGCGCTGGCGCGCCGGAAGGCGACCACGTTGCACCGGCCCGGCATGGCGCGCACCCGGTTCGAGTGGGGCAACGCGCTCGACCTGCCCTACCCGGACGACGCCTTCGCCGCGGCGACCGTCGGCTTCGGGGCGCGCAACTTCTCCGACCTCGGCAAGGGCCTTGCGGAGATGACGCGCGTGGTGCGGCCCGGTGGTCGGGTCGTGATCCTCGAGATCACCACGCCGCAGAAGCCACCCTTGTCGACCTTCTTCGGGCTGTGGTTCGATCGCATCGTGCCGCTGCTCGGTCGCATCGCCGGCGACAGCCAGGCCTACGAGTACCTGCCCAGCTCGGTGAAGCGCTTCCCCGGGCCGCGTGAGCTCGCCGCCGAGATGGAGCGCGCCGGGCTCACCGACCTGCGCTGGATCATCACGGCCGGCGGCATCATCGCCATCCACGTCGGAACCAAGCCGGAGGCATGACCGGCGCCTCCGGCGAGGCCTCCACGGCCGCGTCGATCGCCGCTATCGTCCGGGCGGGCGGCGAGCACGTCCCGGAGCTGCTCGGCGCCGTCGAGGAGATGCTGCGCGAGGTGGCGGCCGGGCACGGCGAGGAGCTGGGCCGCCACGCGGGCTCGACGATCTCCGCCGGCGGCAAGCGGCTGCGCCCGCTCCTGGTGCTGCTGTCAGCGGGCGGACGCACCGACGACGAGCGCGCGCTGGTCCGGGCAGCGGCGGCGGTCGAGCTGATCCACAGCGCCACGCTCGTCCACGACGACGTGCTCGACATGGCGCCTCTGCGTCGCGGCCGGCCGACCGTGTTCGCCGAGGGCGGCCGGGCGGCGGCGACCCAGACCGGCGACCTGCTGTTCGCCCGCGCCTTCGCGCTGCTGGCCGCCAACGGCGACGGCGAGCAGGTGCGCGCGCTCAGCGACGCCAGCACCGCGCTGGCCCGCGGCGAGCTGCTGCAACGCGCCGACGCGTGGGACGCGTCGATCAGCCGCGAGCGCTACCTGCTTCGCTGCGAGCTGAAGACCGCGGCGCTGTTCCAGGCCTCCTGCGAGCTGGGCGCGCTGGCCGCCGGGATCGACGGCCGCGACGCGCTGCGCGAGTTCGCGCGTCGCATCGGCCTCGCCTTCCAGGTGCTCGACGACATCCTCGACGTCTCCGGCCCGGCGGAGCGCACCGGCAAGCACCGCGGCACCGACCTCCTGGACGGGACCGTCACCCTCCCGTTCATCCTCGCCCGCCGTCGCGACCCCGGCCTGGAGGCGATCGAGCCGCGTTCGATCAAGACGCCCGAGCAGGCGGAGGAGATCTGCGACCGCATCGCCGCCACCGGCGCGCTGGACGAGGCGAGGGAGACGGCCCTCGAGCAGGTGGCCGCTGCGAAGGCGGTCCTGCCGCGGACCCTCGCCGACCGTCAGCGTGAGGCGCTCGAGCTGGTCGCCGACTCGGTCGTCGCCCGCTACAGCTAGCGGGCCCCTCGCGCACGGATCGGGCCGGCGTGTTTCAGCCGGCCCGTCCACGGGTCAGGCGTCGCGCCTGAAGCTCTAGAAGTCGTCGGGGAGGATGTGGTCGGCGTGCAGCGCCGCGACGAAGCGCTCGACCTCCTCCTCCATGTTGGCCTGGGCCAGCCGCTTGAGATCGCGCACCAGCTCCTCGGTCCCGCGGTCCAGCTCCACGTCGAAGCGCTCGACCGTCTCCTGGTCGAAGATCCCCGAGCCGCGCCACTCGCAGTTCGGGCAGCGCAGGTCCACGTCCCAGTGCGTGGGGCCGGCCTCCTGCCACTCGGTCGGGTACACCAGGTGCGACCCGCATGCCGGGCAGATGTGCAGCTCGAGCTGCTCCTCCTGCCGGTCGTGAGCGCCGGCGCCGACGCCGTCGCCGCCCTCGGCGAAGTAGACGACCTCGATCGTCTTGCCGGAGGGCAGGACCACGCGCCGGACGTAGTGCTTGGGCTCGTGCTGCTGGCTCATCTGCGGGAAGCTGGGTCGGGTCGAGAGGGATTGACACACCCCTCATCGGACTTGACCCGGAGTAACTTGAACGGCCGATCCGCCGTTCGTCCGCGCGATCGAACGCGTGTCCGTCGAACGTCCAGCGCTACGCTTCTGATCCCTCGAAACAGAAGGGCGTCGCCTTGCCCATCGGCATCCCAGAGCTCGTCATCCTCCTCGTCATCGTCCTGCTGATCTTCGGGCCGAAGCGGCTGCCGATGCTCGGCCGGCAGCTCGGCAGCGGAATGCGTGAGTTCCGAGACTCGCTCACCGGTCGGCGCCGTCGTCAGGAAGAGGACGAGCCCGGGGCGCTGCCCGGCGGCGAGGACGACGGCACCTCCTCACCGCGTGCCGACGAGGCGGCGCGCGACGAGACGGCGGCCCGCCACGGGCAGTAGCGCTTGTCGCTGATCCGGCCGATAGGCCACGAGCAACGGCTCAGCATCGTCGAGCATCTCGACGAGCTGCGCAGCCGGATCATCATCTGCATCGCGGCGCTCGTGGTCGCCTTCGGCGTCTGCTGGTGGCAGAACCACCAGATCCTCGACTGGCTCAACAAGCCGCTGGTCAACGCCAACCGCGTCGACTGCGAGGACAAGACCAAGGCGGACAACGCGCTCGAGCGCTCGGGCTGCTTCGACCGGGCCGTGGGCGCCTACCTGCGCACCGCCGCGCCCGCGCTCGCCGAGGCGGCCGCCGCGCTCGACCGCCTCGCCCGCGAGGACGGGGTGAGCGACGCCGCCCGCGCCGAGGCGCAGCAGGCGGGCCGCGCGCTGCGGGACTCGGCCCGGGCGGCGCAGCGCGCCGCGGAGCTGACGCCGAAGGCCGCATCCGGGCGCGGCCAGCCGGTGACGCTCGGGGTGGCCGAGCCGTTCCTGACCACGATCACCGTCTCGGCGTACGCAGGGCTGCTGCTGGCGCTGCCGGTGATCCTGTTCCAGGCCTACGCCTTCATCCTGCCGGCGTTCACGCGCGAGGAACGGCGCGTCGCCTTGCCGGTGATGGCGATGGTCCCGGTGCTGTTCCTGGGCGGCGTGGCGTTCGCCTACTTCCTGGCCTTGCCGCGCGCCGTCGACTTCCTCCAGAACTACAACGACGGCCAGTACGACATCCTCGTCCAGGCGCGCGACTACTACAGGTTCGTGGTGATGCTGCTGGGGGCGATGGGGCTCATGTTCCAGCTCCCCGTGGGCGTGCTCGGCGTGGTGCGCCTGCAGCTCCTGAGCCCGGAGCAGCTCCGCCGCTCGCGCGGGTACGCGCTGGTCGCGTTCGCGGTGGTGGCTGCGATCGTCACCCCGACGCCCGACCCCTTCACCATGCTGATCGCGATGGCGCCGCTTGCGCTGCTGTACGAGATCAGCATCCAGCTCGCGCGGCTGGTGGCGCCCAAGGGCCCGTCCCGCTGGTCGTTCGCCCTGGACGATGATGAGGACGACGAACCGCACAGCGATCCGGGGCGCGACGACGATCTAGACTGAGTTCCATGCTGTTCGACCTTCGCGCCCGCGGACGCCGGCGTGCCATTAAGGCGATCTACCTCTCCCTGGCCATCCTCATGGGTGGCGGCCTGGTGCTGTTCGGCATCGGCGGCGAGGTCGAGGGCGGCCTGCTGGATGCCTTCCGCGAGAACCAGGGCTCGTCCAAGAGCGTCTTCAGCGAGCAGGTCGAGCAGGCGGAGCGCCGCGTGCAGGCCAACCGGCGCGACGCGAACGCGTGGGCGCAGCTCGCGCGCGTCCGCTACCAGGAGGCGGTCGGCGTCGGCCTCAACGAGGAGACCGGCGAGTTCACCGACGAGGGTCGCAAGATCCTTGCCGAGGCGGACCGGGCCTGGCAGCGGTCGCTGAAGCTCACCGACGACCCGGACCCGGGCGTCGCGGCGACGATGGTCCAGCTCTACTCCGCCGGTGCGTTGAACAAGCCGGACCAGGCGGTGAAGGCCTACGAGATCCAGCTCGAGGCCACCGAGCAGCCGACCTGGCAGATGTATGCCACCTGGGCGCAGCTCGCGTACCTGGCGGGCGACAAGCGCAAGGGCGACCTGGCCGGCGCGAAGGCGATCCGCAAGGCGCCCAAGGACGAGCGCAAGCGCGCGCGCCAGGTGATCGAGGCCGCCAAGGCGCAGGCCGCGCAGGCCACCTCCAGCACGGCCACCACGCCGTCCGGCTGATCGCGGCCGGGGAAGACGCTGTCGGCGTCGAGAGGTCGCTATCCTCTTCGACGCCCCTATAGCTCAATTGGTAGAGCAGCGGACTCTTAATCCGTTGGTTGCAGGTTCGAGTCCTGCTGGGGGCACTACCCCGGGCGGGCGCAGAGCAGCGCCCGCCTTCGCTCGTTAGAGGACGAGTCAGGCAGCCCCGCCCGACAAACGCCGGCGCTTCCTACAAAAACGGATCGGCTTATGCTGGAATTTCCTCCCGCCTCTGTAGACGATCGGAGTTCCGCATGACCGACCAGCAGCAGTACCGGCCCGAGACGATCGCCCTCCACGGGGGGCAGGTGCCTGATCCGGCGACCAACGCGCGGGCCGTCCCCATCTACCAGACGACCTCCTACACCTTCAACGACACCGAGCACGCCGCCGACCTGTTCGCGCTCAAGGTCCCGGGCAACATCTACACCCGGATCATGAACCCGACCTGGGACGTGCTCGAGCAGCGTCTCGCGCAGCTCGAGGGCGGGATCGGGGCCCTGGTGCTCGCCTCCGGGCAGGCCGCGGTGACCTACGCCGTGCTCAACGTCGCCCGCTCCGGCGACAACATCATCACCACCTCCCAGCTCTACGGCGGCACCTACAACCTGTTCGCGCACACGCTGCCGCAGTACGGGATCGAGGTCCGCTTCGTGGACGCCGACGATCCGGGCGCGGTCGCCCGCGTCGCCGACGACAAGACCCGCCTGGTGTTCGGCGAGGTGATCGGCAACCCGCGCCTGAACGTCCTCGACATCCCGGCGTGGGCGGAGGCCGCCCACGCCCAGGGCCTGCCGCTGATCGTCGACAACACCGTGCCCACCCCGCTGGGCGCGCGTGTCTTCGAGCAGGGCGCCGACGTCGCCGTGCACTCGCTGACCAAGTTCATCGGCGGCCACGGCACCTCGATCGGCGGCGCGATCGTCGACTCCGGCAACTTCGACTGGAACGCCCACGCCGACCGCTTCCCGGGCCTGACGAAGCCCGACCCCAGCTACCACGGCGTGGTCTGGACCGAGGCGCTCGGCCCGGCCGCCTACGTCGGCCGCGCGCGCACCGTGCTGCTGCGCAACACCGGCGCGGCGCTCTCGCCGTTCAACGCGTTCCTGTTCCTGCAGGGCATCGAGACCCTGCACCTGCGCATGGAGCGCCACAACGAGAACGCGCTCAAGGTGGCGCAGTGGCTGCGCGGCCGTGACGAGGTCACCTGGATCAACTACCCGGGCCTGGAGGACGACCCGTACCACGAGCGTGCCAAGAGCGTGCTGCGCAACGGCTACGGCGCGCTGATCACGTTCGGCGTGCGCGGCGGCGTCGAGGCCGGCCGTACGTTCATCGAGTCGCTCCAGCTCTTCAGCCACCTGGCGAACATCGGCGACGCCAAGTCGCTGGCGATCCACAACGCGAGCACCACGCACTCGCAGCTCAACGCCGAGGAGCTGGCCGCGGCGGGCGTCACCGAGGACATGATCCGCCTGTCGATCGGCATCGAGCACATCGACGACATCCTGGCCGACCTCGAGCAGGCCCTGACGAAGGCGAGCAAGCCCGTCGCGGCTTGATGATCGGGTAGGTGGCGGGCGCGGTCGACACTGTCCAGCGGGTGGTCCTCTACACCGAGGACGACCCGCTGCATCTCGAGTGCGGCCGCACGCTCGCGCCGGTCGAGGTCGCCTACGCGACGTTCGGGACGCTGGACGCCGACGGCGGCAACGCCGTCTTCGCGTGCCACGCGCTCACCGGCGACGCGCGGGTGACCGGGCCGGGCGGCTGGTGGAAGACGCTCGTCGGCCCCGGCCGCCCGGTCGACACCGACCGCTTCTTCGTCGTCTGCGCGAACCTGCTCGGCGGCTGCCAGGGCACGACCGGGCCCTCGTCGATCAACCCGGCGACCGGCAAGCCCTACCACTGGGACTTCCCGCCGCTGACGATCCGCGACCTGGTCACCGTCCACCGGCGGCTGCTCGAGCATCTCGGCATCGAGCGGCTGTACGCCGCGATCGGCGGCTCGCTCGGCGGCATGCAGGTCCTGCAATGGATCCTCGACGCCCCGGGCCAGATCCAGCGGGCGGGCATCTTCGCCGCCTCCGCGGAGCTGACCACCCAGAACATCGCCTTCTCGGCGGTGGCGCGGGCGGCGATCCGCGCCGGCGACCCGTGGGCGGGGATGGCGGTCGCCCGCCGGCTCGGCCACATCACCTACCTGAACGAGAAGAGCCTGCAGCAGCGGTTCGGCCGCAAGCGCCGCGAGGGCGCCGAGGCGCTGCCCGCCAACGCAGCCGACTGGCTCGACACCCGGTTCGAGATCGAGTCCTACCTCGACCACCAGGCGGAGACGTTCCTCGCCCGCTTCGACCCCTACAGCTACCTGTGGCTGACGCGGGTGATGGACGACTTCACGCCGCTCGAGGACATGGACGCGGTGCGCAGGGCGATGCAGGCCCAGCCGGACTTGCGCACCCTGGTGCTGAGCTTCAACAGCGACTGGCGGTTCGGCACCGCCCACTCCGAGTTCATCGCCAAGCGTCTGCGTGAGGCCGGCGCCAAGCACCTAGAGCTGGTCGAGGTCGACGCACCCTACGGGCACGACGCGTTCCTGCTCGAGTCCGACGAGTACCACGCGCACGTGCGCCGCTTCCTGGCCGAGTGAGCGTCGGCGCTCCGGCCGCGTGCGGTTGAGGTTGAATGACCGCCATGCCCGCGCCCGCGCTCGCCGTCGTCGACGGCCGCCTGATGGACGCCGCCGAGGCGGTCGTCCCGGTTGCCGATCCCGGGCTGCTGCGCGGGGACGGGGTCTTCGAGGTGGTGCGCGTGTATCGGGGCCGCCCGTTCGCGCTCGCCGACCACTTGGAGAGGATGGCCCGCTCGGCGCGCGGGCTGCGCCTAGAGCTGGACATGGCGGCCGTGGGAGCCGACGCGCGCGCCCTGCTGGATGCGGCCCCCGGGTTCGACGGCCTGCTGCGGCTGGTGGCCACCCGTGGCGGTCGCCGGATCGGGCTGCTGGAGCCGCTGCCGGACCGCGGCGGCGCGGTGCGCCTGGCGACCGTCACCTACTCGCCGACCCGGCTGCTGGACGGGATCAAGTCGTTGTCGTACGCCGCCAACATGCTCGCCGGCCGGATCGCGGTCGAGCGCGGCGCCGACGAGGCGTTGCTGGTGCGGCCCGGCGGGCGCGTCCTGGAGGGGCCGACCTGGGCGCTGTTCGCTTCGCTGGACGGCGAGACGCTCGTCACCCCGCCGCTGTGGGAGGGCATCCTCGACTCGATCACCCGTCGCCGGCTGCTGCGGCTGATGGACGGTGTGGCGGAGGCGCCGCTGCTCGTCGATCGGCTCGCGGAGGTGCGTGAGGCGTTCATCGCCTCCACCACGCGCGAGGTGCAGCCGGTGGCCTCGATCGACGGCCGCGAGCTGCCGGTGGTGGACGGGCCGCTCACGCGTGAGGCGGCCGAGAGGTTCCGGGCGCATGTCGCCGAAGTGACGGGGGCCGCGTGAGGATCGTCACCGTCATCGGGAACCGACCGCAGTTCATCAAGGCCGCCGCCGTCTCGCGCCTGCTGCGCGCCGAGCACGACGAGCTGCTCGTGCACACCGGCCAGCATTACGACGACGAGCTGAGCTCGATCTTCGTGCGCGAGCTGAACGTGCCGCGGCCGGAGTGGGAGCTGGACATCCACGGCGGCTCCAACACGAGCCAGACGGCGCGGATGCTGGCGGCGCTGGAGCCGCTGCTCGCGGACGAGAAGCCGGACGTGGTGCTCGTCTACGGGGACACCAACTCGACGCTGGCGGGCGCGCTGGCCGCAGCCCAGGCGGAGATACCGGTCGCCCACGTGGAGGCGGGGATGCGCTCGTTCGACCGGCGCATGCCGGAGGAGATCAACCGCGTGGTCACCGACGAACTCTCCTCGCTGCTGCTGTGCCCGTCGGAGACGGCGGTGCGCAACCTGGAGCGGGAGAGCGTGGTCGGCCGGATCGCGCTGGTGGGCGACGTGATGGTGGACGTGGCGATGATGATGCAGCCGCGCGCCAAGGCGGACCTGACGCCGCTGCAGGAGGCGGGGGTGGAGCCGGGCGGCTACGTGCTGGCGACGGCGCACCGCGCGGGCAACGTGGACGACCCTGAGCGGCTGCGGCGGCTGGTCGACCTGTTGCTTGCGGTGCCGTATCCGCTGGTGCTGCCGCTGCATCCCCGCACCCGGGCGCGGCTGGAGGCGGCGGGTCTGCTGGACGCGCTCAGCGCCGGCGCGAACGTGCGCCTGCTTCCGCCGCTCGGCTACATGGCCTTCACCTCGCTTCTCTGCAACGCGCGCGCCGTGCTGACCGATTCGGGCGGCGTGCAGAAGGAGGCCTACCTCGCGGGCGTGCCGTGCGTGACGATGCGCGACACGACCGAGTGGACCGAGACGGTGGACGTCGGCTGGAACGTCCTCGTGGACCTGGACGCCGACGCCGCGCTCGCCGCCCTCGAGCGCACCCCACCCGCCGAGCGCCCGCAGCTCTACGGCGACGGCCGCGCCGGCGAGCGCGTCGTCGCCGAGCTGGCGCAGCTTCGCTGAAGCGCGCCGCGCCTAGGCCCCGCCCCGTTCCGGGCTCTTCATGTCGCGGCGTTGTCGCATAGCGACAACCTGGCGACAGGAAGCGCGGTCGGCGCTCAACGGCTGCACCGGCGTCCCCGGAAAAGGAAGGGCCGGCGTCACCGCCGGCCCGGTCAACTCACGAAGTGAGTCTTATTGAGTATTACCCGTTTCCCCTGGGTGACCGTTAGTCTACCAACGTCGGGCGGAGCGGTTCAAGGCGCTGCCCAACATGGACGGATGACCGGTGTCAGAGATCGCCGCCTCTGGCCGACCGGTCGGTGAAGGGGGTTACACGTGTCGCATCACATCTGGGCGTTTGACATCGGGTCGAAGTCGATCGGCTGGGCAGTTCTCGGCGCTGACGGCGACGGCAAGCCGACCGGCGAGGTGATCGCCGCCAACGTCGTGTTGCACGACGGCGGCATCCTCAACGAGAACGAGGGCACTACCCGCCGGGCTGTTCGTGGTGAGAAGGTCCGGGGTCGCCGGCGCCTCAAGCGGCGCAAGCGCCGTCTTGTGAGGCTCCGCGAGGAGCTGGAGGCGTTCGGGTTCACCAAGCAGCCGGGTTGGCGGGACCGCGACCCCTGGTGGGCGCGGCATCGGCTCGCGAGCGGTCCGGTTCAGGATCCGCTCCAGGTCCGTCATCTGGTGGCGATCGCGCTCGGCCACATGGCTCGTCATCGCGGTTGGCGCAACCCGTGGCTGCCGGCGCCGCGTCCGGCCGAGACCGACACCCCCGAGGAGATCATCAATCTCGCCCGTGAGCTTGATGCTCCGGCGACGCTCGGCGGCGTCTGCTGGGCGCTCATCCGTCAGTCCGGGCCTACCGCGGTCAGGAACCGTAACGAGGTTCCTGAGGGGCAGCGGCACCTGCGCGAGTACGTGCCCAAGGTGCATCAGGAGCACATCGCGGCCGAGATCGCCGAGATCTGGCGCATCCAGCGGGAGGCGCATCCGGACCTGTTCACGGATGAGTCGCGCGATGCCCTCGCCGAGGTGGTGCTTGAGCAGGAGCGGCCGGGTGTGCCGCTGGAGCGGATCGGAAAGAGCGAGATCGGGGACCCGGACCAGTACCGCGCGCCGACTGCATCACCGCTCTTCCAGCAGTTCCGCCTGCTGGACCGGATCGCCAACCTCCGCATCAAGGAGCCGGACGGCGCCAAGCGGAGGTTGAACCAGGAAGAGCGGCAGGCGGTCTACGACCTGCTCGACAGTCCGGAGCAGGTCGAATGGCGGGATGTGGCTGCGCGCCTGGGCATCGACGAGGAGCGTCTGATGGGCAATCCGGACCGTGAGGGGACCGCCGGGCGCCCGCCCTACAACCAGGTGCTCGCGGCGCTCCATAACGCGAAGATCCCGGCGCGGGACCGCAAGCGGTTGCTCGCGTTCTGGGAGAACGCGTCGCCTGACGAGCGTGAGGCGCTGGTCGCACTTGCGATCGCCGACCGGACCATCGAGGTGGACGATCCCCGCACGGCCGAGCGCGTGGCGGGCGAGCTCGAGGCGCAGGATCTGTTCGAGGTCGTCGAGACGGTCGGTCGCGCGCTTCCCGCCGGACGCGCCCGGTACAGCCGTCAGGCGCTGGGTGACCTCAACGACCAGATGGCGCAGGGCTTCGACCGCTACGAGGCGATCGGTCGTACCTACGGGCATGTCCCGACCGGGCTGACCACCAAGTGGGATGAGCCGGTTCCGCACGCGGGCGTGGAGGTGTCCATGCGGGAGGTGCGGCGTCTGGTGCGGGCGCTGGAGCGCGAGTTCGGCCCCCCGGTTGCGATCGGCGTGGAGATCGTCCGTGATGCCCTCCGCACCCACGAGGAGCGCTTGCAGCACAACCGTCGCATCGCGCGTGAGCGGGAGGCCCGTGAGGCCGCGAGGCGCTGCCTGATCGAGGACTTCGGGATCGCCAACCCGACCCGCGAGCAGATCGCCAAGCGCGAGCACATGGACGCGCAGGGCAACCAGTGTCTCTACTGCGGTGCCACCCAGGCGGGCGGGTTCAAGTTCGAGACTGCCGAGCTTGACCACATCGTGCCCCGCGCCAGCGGCGGCTCGACTACCTTCGTGAACATCGCGGCGGTCTGCCGTAGGTGCAACCAGGCCAAGGGCCGGCGTCCGTTCGCGCTGTGGTGCGCCGAGGACGGCGAGGCCGGGGCCAAGCGCATGGAGGAGACGCTCGAGCGCGTCTCGCGCATGGCGCCGGAGCGCTGGAGCTCCTCTCCGGCCAAGCCGTACATCGACCCGAACACCGGCAGGTGGGTCCGCAGCGACAAGGACCGCAACCTGGACAAGATTCGGCGACGCCTCAAGAAGAAGTCGCTCGACAAGGAGTGGGGCGAGAGCACCGACGACCTGCAGGCGACGGCCTACGCCGCGCGTGTGGTGCGGGAGCGGTTGCAGAATCGCTACCCGAGCATCCCGGTCCGGGTGTTCCAGGGCGGGCTCACTGCCGCCCTGCGCCGCGAGACCGATCTGGTCGAGGCGGTCGGCCTGGGGGGCGAGAAGAACCGTGACGATCGACGCCACCATGCCTTCGACGCGGTCGCGGTGGGCTTGCTCACCCACACGACCTGGGCGGCTCGCATCAGGCGTCGGGACGAGGCCTATCACAACGCCAAGCTTGGCCTCATCCCCGAGAGCCTGCTGGAGCGCGAGCGCGAGCGGGCTCCGATCGACGATCTGCTGCAGGCGGTGGAGCGCGTGAAGGCGAGCGCGCCGCCGATCTTCAACGCGATGATCCCGGTGTGTCCTAGGCGCGTTCGCACAACGGGCCAGATCCACGAGGACAGGATCCGGCCGTGGGTCAAGCGGGCGATCGGTGAGGCGTGGAGCAAGAAAGACATCGCGTCGGTGCGCGACGAGCATGTGCGTACGGCGCTGCTTCGCGCGCTGCCGGCCCGGGGTGGCCTGGCCGCTGATCCCGAGCGTGTGCTGACGCTGGCGGACGGCACGACCCTCGCGGCTGATGTCGAGGTGGACACGGCGCGCGATCCGGAGAAGGGCACGCCTACGGCGACCTGGATTCCGGTTCGTGGGGGTTGGGCGAAGAGCGCCGAGATCCACCACGCTCGTCTCGTCGAGGTCACGTGGAGCGAGGACGGGCGCGAGCAGTCCAAGCATGCCCTCGTCGTTGTGTGCCTCGCCGATGTCTACGGCGCTCGCGAGCCGTTCAAGGTCCCCCTGTCGCCGACCAGCATCGCGGTGCGCTCGTGCCACGTGCTGGCACGTGCGTTGGCGGTTGATCAGGACGCGAGGGTGAAGACCCTGCTGTCCCTGACTCAGGGCGACGTCTTCATCAAGAACGGCGAGGCGTACGAAATCACGACGTTCAACTCGGCTGCCGACCGGGCGGAGTCCCGCCGTCCGGCACGATATGGCGGCGAGCCTCGCGGTGTGAAGAACCCTGACGGGCCCAAGATGGTCGTTGCGAGCGCCGGTGAGTTCACCGCAGGCAAGGTGAAGATGCTCCGACGCGATCACCTCGGCCGTCCCACTCCGGCTGTGTCCGATGGCGATCGGTTGGCAGGTTCTTGACCTCACCGACTTCCGCGGCGATGTGACGGTGCGGCGGGGCTGGCTCTACGCCGGGGAGGCCCGTGCTGCGTCGCTCGAGGATCTCTCCGGCGTGATCGTCGGCCCCGCAGTGCGGGTTACCGCGGCCGCCCTGGCCGCGGTCGCAGAGCGTGGGGTCGCCGTGACGCTCGGTGCCTACGGGGGGCGCAAGCCGGCAACGGTCATGTCGGTGTCCAACGCTGAACGCGTGGCGGCGCGGCACCGCGCTCAGGCCGAATCCGCGGCGCCGGTGGCGAAGCGCCTCTGGCGGGAGATCGTGAAGGCGAAGGTGGTCGCCCAAGCCGGCAACGTGCTCGGGCCGGCGCGTGATCGTCTCCTGGAGTATGCGCGGGAGGTTCGTTCGGGCGACAGCACCAACGTGGAGGGCCGTGCCGCGCGCATCTACTGGGCGGCGCTCCGCCCGAACGGCGAGTGGCGCCGGGACCCCGACGGGACGGACGACTGGAACGCCGCCCTCAACTACGGCTACGGCGTCTTGCGCAACCACATGTACTCGGCTGTGTTCGCCGCCGGGCTATGGCCGACCTACGGTGTCTACCACCGCCACCGCTCGAACCCCGGCTGCCTTGTCGACGATCTGCTCGAGCCTTTCCGTCCCCTGATCGACCGGATCGTCTTCGGCCACCTGCCGGCCGACGCCCTCGACTCTCCGGCGGCGCGGCGCTCGCTTGCTGCGGCGCTTGAGATGGAGGCGGCTGACGGTCAGAAGGTCCGCGCAGCGCTCAATGCGTGGGCCCAGTCGGTGGGCGCGTACTTCGAATCGCCGGACGAGCGAGTTCCCAGCCCTCCGGCGGTGATCAAGCCAAGGACGTAGGAATCAAGGACGTAGGAAGGGTCATGGAAGACCGGCCGATGTGGGTGATGCTCATGTTCGACCTCCCCGTTGCCACGAAGGAGCAGCAGCGGGAGGCGAATCGATTTCGACAGGAGCTCGTCAACGACGGCTACCTGCGGCTCCAGCTATCCGTCTATGCGCGGTTCTGCCCCACGATCCAGCGGGCGAAGCGGGCCGGCGAGGTGGCGCTGGCCAGGCTCCCCGACGAGGGGTACTGTCGGGTCCTCTACCTGACCGACCACCAGTGGCATCGGATGGTGGTCGTGGAGCACAGAAAGCGGGTCGACCCGGAGCCGGAGCCGGCCCAGCTCACGATTTTCTCGGCTTCCGAGGAAGAGAAAAGCCCTGCACACACCTAGGTTTGCAGGGCTTCGGAAGTCTAGAGCTCCCAGGGGAAACGGGAACTCAACACCGGTTCATCGATACCGAGACCGGCGCGAAGTCTAGAGCTCCCAGGGGAAACGGGAACTCAACCAGTGTCGCCACCGGCGGGGGCCGGTGCGAAGTCTAGAGCTCCCAGGGGAAACGGGAACTCAACCGGTCGGGTCCGGCATGTCGCTCGCCGGGAAGTCTAGAGCTCCCAGGGGAAACGGGAACTCAACAGCAGCCGGGCGCGAAGCTCGCGGAACTGAAGTCTAGAGCTCCCAGGGGAAACGGGAACTCAACGTGCGCGCACCGTCAAAACCGAGGACAAGAAGTCTAGAGCTCCCAGGGGAAACGGGAACTCAACAGGTCCTTCGCTTCGAACCGCTCAACAAGAAGTCTAGAGCTCCCAGGGGAAACGGGAACTCAACATGTCGCCAGTCATCCCGGCTGCACCGAAGAAGTCTAGAGCTCCCAGGGGAAACGGGAACTCAACTTGACCTTCGCGACAAGGCCGGTCTCGGGAAGTCTAGAGCTCCCAGGGGAAACGGGAACTCAACCGCTATGGCGATCGGGCAGATCGCCTCGGAAGTCTAGAGCTCCCAGGGGAAACGGGAACTCAACGGGGTCGTCGTGGACGCCCCGAGACCCTGAAGTCTAGAGCTCCCAGGGGAAACGGGAACTCAACCGGTGAACTGAGATGCCGCAGAGCGCCGGAAGTCTAGAGCTCCCAGGGGAAACGGGAACTCAACACACACTCGGCGAGGCGCATAGCGCGGCGAAGTCTAGAGCTCCCAGGGGAAACGGGAACTCAACGCCGCGCAGGCGGCGGCCAGTCGATCTAGAAGTCTAGAGCTCCCAGGGGAAACGGGAACTCAACATGTGCTCGCCCATGACGCCGGCGTCATGAAGTCTAGAGCTCCCAGGGGAAACGGGAACTCAACGAGGTGACCGGGGCGCGGTCGCCGACGAGAAGTCTAGAGCTCCCAGGGGAAACGGGAACTCAACATCAAGGGCGGCGCCGGCTGTCACGACGGAAGTCTAGAGCTCCCAGGGGAAACGGGAACTCAACCACGTCGAGCGCGCCCAGCCGAGGCTCGGAAGTCTAGAGCTCCCAGGGGAAACGGGAACTCAACGCAGAGCTCAGGAGCCGCCTGCGGATGCGAAGTCTAGAGCTCCCAGGGGAAACGGGAACTCAACTGCCCCGCACGATCCCCGGCAGCGTCCGGAAGTCTAGAGCTCCCAGGGGAAACGGGAACTCAACGGGCCGCACGCCGCAACCAGTCGATCTAGAAGTCTAGAGCTCCCAGGGGAAACGGGAACTCAACTCGACCGAGTCATCTGGCGCGGCGACGGGAAGTCTAGAGCTCCCAGGGGAAACGGGAACTCAACAGCAGCCGGGCGCGAAGCTCGCGAAACTGAAGTCTAGAGCTCCCAGGGGAAACGGGAACTCAACCCCCCCGCCTTGTCATACACCAGAAAAGGAAGTCTAGAGCTCCCAGGGGAAACGGGAACTCAACTAGTAGCGCGACGGCCGTCCGCCACCGCGAAGTCTAGAGCTCCCAGGGGAAACGGGAACTCAACGGGTCCGCCGAGAAGGCGGAGCGCTTCAGAAGTCTAGAGCTCCCAGGGGAAACGGGAACTCAACGGGTCCGCCGAGAAGGCGGAGCGCTTCAGAAGTCTAGAGCTCCCAGGGGAAACGGGAACTCAACCTCCTCAACCACGCTGCCGCGCAGGAGCGAAGTCTAGAGCTCCCAGGGGAAACGGGAACTCAACATGTAGTCGATCCGACGTATACGAGCGTGAAGTCTAGAGCTCCCAGGGGAAACGGGAACTCAACCCGTCGATCGGGTCATCTGGCGCGGCGACGAAGTCTAGAGCTCCCAGGGGAAACGGGAACTCAACCGCCTGTCAAGTCTCTCTTCGAAGTTCGGAAGTCTAGAGCTCCCAGGGGAAACGGGAACTCAACGTGTCCCGTCAACGCCCAGGGCGAACGCCGAAGTCTAGAGCTCCCAGGGGAAACGGGAACTCAACCGACCTGGACGCTTACGGGTTTGACCTGGAAGTCTAGAGCTCCCAGGGGAAACGGGAACTCAACACGACGATGCCGACCACGCTGCCCTGCGGAAGTCTAGAGCTCCCAGGGGAAACGGGAACTCAACATAGGGCCGGGCGTGCGCCGCGCTCCCCGAAGTCTAGAGCTCCCAGGGGAAACGGGAACTCAACCGGGCGAGCTGGGCTCCTGGTGGATTACGAAGTCTAGAGCTCCCAGGGGAAACGGGAACTCAACCCGCCGCGCCAGACTACTTTGTGGACGGGAAGTCTAGAGCTCCCAGGGGAAACGGGAACTCAACCCAACGGCTTCGGAGACAAGGTCGTGTGGAAGTCTAGAGCTCCCAGGGGAAACGGGAACTCAACTTCGTGCAGCCGGGATGGCTGGCGACATGAAGTCTAGAGCTCCCAGGGGAAACGGGAACTCAACGCGCGTCGAGCCGGCTGGGCGTGCCGCGGAAGTCTAGAGCTCCCAGGGGAAACGGGAACTCAACCGAACGGAACGACAGGAAGACACGGGAGGAAGTCTAGAGCTCCCAGGGGAAACGGGAACTCAACAGAATCGGGGTACCCCACGTCCAGCCCTGAAGTCTAGAGCTCCCAGGGGAAACGGGAACTCAACCCTCGATCCACCTCCCACTGCAGACGGCGGAAGTCTAGAGCTCCCAGGGGAAACGGGAACTCAACGACGAGGGCGCTCCTGACATAACGCTCCGAAGTCTAGAGCTCCCAGGGGAAACGGGAACTCAACCGGGAGACAACCTGACCCGGCTGGCCGAGAAGTCTAGAGCTCCCAGGGGAAACGGGAACTCAACACAACTCTCGGGACGTCACCGGGAACAAGAAGTCTAGAGCTCCCAGGGGAAACGGGAACTCAACCAAGACGCGGATCACCGAGCTCGACCGGCGAAGTCTAGAGCTCCCAGGGGAAACGGGAACTCAACAGAATCCGGGCCTCAGCGAGAAGGCGGCGAAGTCTAGAGCTCCCAGGGGAAACGGGAACTCAACAGCCTCATAGACGCTCCACCCGCGCTCTGAAGTCTAGAGCTCCCAGGGGAAACGGGAACTCAACTCGATATGCGGATCCTGCTCTATATCGCGAAGTCTAGAGCTCCCAGGGGAAACGGGAACTCAACTTGTCGGCGACCGTCCGGAACCCGTAGAGAAGTCTAGAGCTCCCAGGGGAAACGGGAACTCAACCGTTCCGCCGAGTGCGGTGGTCGCGGGCGAAGTCTAGAGCTCCCAGGGGAAACGGGAACTCAACCCTGCTCGAGGCGGACCTTGTCGAGGCGGAAGTCTAGAGCTCCCAGGGGAAACGGGAACTCAACCGGGACTTGTGCCTGTGGACGAGCGCGGGAAGTCTAGAGCTCCCAGGGGAAACGGGAACTCAACCGCGGCAGGCACCGGCGAAGGTCTACGCGAAGTCTAGAGCTCCCAGGGGAAACGGGAACTCAACGGCGGAATCGTCAGCAGCGGGTCGGGCGGAAGTCTAGAGCTCCCAGGGGAAACGGGAACTCAACTCGGCATCGCCCTCTACAAGGGCGCGCGGAAGTCTAGAGCTCCCAGGGGAAACGGGAACTCAACTCACCCACAGCGTTGTCCCCGGTGGAGAGAAGTCTAGAGCTCCCAGGGGAAACGGGAACTCAACCAGGCATCCTCTGCCGCCTGCGGGCCGTGAAGTCTAGAGCTCCCAGGGGAAACGGGAACTCAACTTGATCGAACCGAGCTGGGCAGCAAGGTGAAGTCTAGAGCTCCCAGGGGAAACGGGAACTCAACTCAGGCGTGAAGCTCCCGCGCGCCGGGTGAAGTCTAGAGCTCCCAGGGGAAACGGGAACTCAACCCTCCACGATCCGCCTACCCTCGTCGGTGAAGTCTAGAGCTCCCAGGGGAAACGGGAACTCAACCCAGACAGCTTGTCAAACACACCCAGGTGAAGTCTAGAGCTCCCAGGGGAAACGGGAACTCAACCGCGCTTGAACCGACGCCGCCCAGCCTGGAAGTCTAGAGCTCCCAGGGGAAACGGGAACTCAACAAGATCACCACTTTGAGAAACATCCAGTGAAGTCTAGAGCTCCCAGGGGAAACGGGAACTCAACTCGGGGCCGCGCGATGACGGCTTGACAAGAAGTCTAGAGCTCCCAGGGGAAACGGGAACTCAACCAGCGATCTCCTTGGTGAGCCTCTCTTGGAAGTCTAGAGCTCCCAGGGGAAACGGGAACTCAACGGCGGCAACCCCGCCATCTTCGCGCCGTGAAGTCTAGAGCTCCCAGGGGAAACGGGAACTCAACTGTGGAACGGTGCGAACGCGCCGGGCGGCGAAGTCTAGAGCTCCCAGGGGAAACGGGAACTCAACCTGACTCGATCGTCGCCCTGGCATCGAAGAAGTCTAGAGCTCCCAGGGGAAACGGGAACTCAACTCCTGTCTCCGTTCCGTTCTGTGCAGAGGAAGTCTAGAGCTCCCAGGGGAAACGGGAACTCAACCCGCCTCGCGCCCTCAGCAGCGGGTCCTGAAGTCTAGAGCTCCCAGGGGAAACGGGAACTCAACCGCAAGCGCGGCAAGGTAACCCAGCGGCGAAGTCTAGAGCTCCCAGGGGAAACAGGAACTCAACCAGCCTTCACCTGACCGACGAGGGCGAGGAAGTCTAGAGCTCCCAGGGGAAACGGGAACTCAACTACCGCGCCGACAAGGAAGAGGAAGTCGAAGCCGCACCCCTTGCAGTAGCGGAGACGCCCTCGACGAACGGGATTTCGTCGCCGGCCCTACGGCCACAGCCGGGCCGGCGAAGCAGCGATGAGGTTCGGCGCTCGGCGGGACGCCTCTCCCATCTCCTCCATCGCGATCGTCGGCCCCACGACCGTTCGGCGCATGCGGACGGCCCGCATGCCCGTTAGGCGCTGCCCCGGACCTAGGACATGCGTCTAAGCAGTCAGAGGCCGAACGCGCCGTCCCAAGGCTACTTATAGCTCTACGCCGCCGGCGGGATCAGCGTCCGGTGGGTGCGCGCTGCCGGAAGGCGTCCGCGGCCGCGCCCGTCATGCAGCATCGGCTGCGACCCCCTGTGACCACAAGGGAATCCGCCCTCCTGCGACCGGCGCAGGCGCCCGCCGCCGCCCTCCGCTCACCAGCAATAGACGACGTGTCCCGCCGCCGCCGCCGAGAGCTCAAAGATCGCCAACCCGGCCGCCGTCAGTCGCCGGACAACTTGTAGGACACGGTTGGGCGGGCGATAAGGAGGGAACCAGGCGGCCAACCGCCGCACGGTCCATCAGAAGGAGTGGTGAGGTGCGACGAGGGCTGCGGCCACCGGAGCGATAGATCTGCGGAGGTTCACAAGAAGGGGACTCGGCGCCGCTGCGCATGCGCGGCGCGAGACAGGTGCCTCGCATGCGAAGCGCCTCCGCAGCGGCGCGCAAGTGCCGGACAGACAAAGGCACAAGAGGAACAGGGGATGAAGAGCATGGAGGCATTCATCAGGCGCGCGACACGCGTCAAGTGCGTACTGAGCCTGGCCGCCGCGACGATCGTCGCCGCCGGGCTGCTCGCCACCGCCGCGCCGACGGCGCAGGCCGACCCGGACTGGGGGTGCACCGCCACGCCGCTGACGGCGACCTTGCTGGGCGCCCCTCTCGACCTGGCCGCGCTCAGGTCCAACCCGTCCGAGGTGCCCTGCGCCGACGACGACAAGAGCATCCTCGAGATCAGCGAGATCCTGGGGCTCAACGCCGACGTCCTGGACTCGGAGACGACCACCACCGGCGGGCCGGTGCCGTTGCGGAACATCGCCAGCCGCGCCGAGGTGGCCGACCTCGGCCTGGAGGCCGATCTCCCGCTGATCTCCGCACCGCTACTGACCGTCGACGAGGCTCAGTCGGAAGTGACCGCCCAATGCCCGGCGGACGACTCGCTCCTCCCGACGCTCACGGCGAACTCGAGCTTCACCGGCGTCAGGGTCCTGGGGGTGCTGATCAACCTCGAGGACGTCAACGTCGACCTGAGCGTCCTCGGCCTCGTCAGGGCGAGGATCATCCCGAACTACGAGGAGCGCACCCCCACCAGCCTCCGCCGCGTCGCGCTCCGCGTCGACCTGAGCGCCGACGGCCTCCTGGCCACCGTGGTGGGCCTGCTGGGGATCAACCCCAAGCTCCTGGCCGCCGACATCGCCGGCGCGCGCGTCTCCGCGGTCGACAACCCCTGCGGTGCTCCGACCTCCGGCGACCCGCCGACCGTCAACCTCGCGCTCGGCGAGAAGAACCGCGAGCTGAAGGCAACCGTCACCCCGGCGACCGGGGACGACCACGACCAGGTCCTCGCCTGCACCATCCTCGCGCGGCCCTCCGGCGCCGCCACTCCGTTTATCCCGGTGTCCACCGACTTCGACGAGGCGGCCGGCGAGTGCAGCGCGACCCTCGACTCCGTGACCTTCCCCGGGCCCGGCGCCTACGAGGCCCAGGCGGTCGCCGTTGACGCGGACGGCGACGAGGGCACCAGCAGCCCGATCACCCTCGACGTGCTGGCGCCGCAGGTCGACCCGCCGGCCATCTCCTCCGGCCGCACCATCGCCGCCGACGTCACCCCCGTCCCGGGCATCGACATCGACCGGTGCGCCTTCGTGCTCACCCCGAGCGGCGGAGGGGACCCGCAGGCGCTCACCGGCAGCTACGGGAGCGAGCAGTGCTCAGTGGCGGTCCCCGCCTCGGTCACCGACGGCCAGTACGACGTCCAGGTCACCGTCGTCGACGTCAACGGCGACTCCGGCCAGAACACGAGCGCGAGCCCGCTGAGCATCACCGGCAACGCGCCGACCGTGACCTTCAAGCCCGGCCAGCCCAACCGGCGCGTCCTCGCCGAGGGCGCCGCCCCCGACGGGGAGACCCTCACCGGCTGCACGATCGAGGTCGACACCGGCAGCGGGTACTCGGCGCTCGCATCGACCTTCGACGCGGACAGCGGCCAGTGCACGGCCATCCTGCCGTCCGGCAGCTTCGACCCCGGCGACTACCAGGTGCGGGTGACCGTCACCGACTCCAGCGGGGACGAGGGCACCGACAGCACCACCGCATCCGTCGGCACGCCACAGGTCGGAGCGCCCACCCTCGTCTCGCACGAGGGCGGCGGCGATCCGCCCGAGGTGAGCCACGCCGTCACCGCGCCGGTGACGCCCGCCCCCGGCACGCCCATCGTCGGCTGCGAGGTCAGCGTCACGCCGCAGTCGGGCGGCTCGGCAGTGATCCTCCCCGGCACCTACGACCCCGACGACCACACCTGCCAGGTCGCGTTGCCCAAGGGGGTGGAGCCCGGCCAGTACACCGCCCAGGTGACCGCGACCGATGCCAACGGCGACGCCGGCACCGGCAGCGGCACCATCACCGTGCCCCAGCCGCCGGCGTCTCCGCCCGCGCCCGAGCCGGGGCCGACCCCCACAGCGCGCCCCGCTCAGCTCACCGCCGAGCCAAGCCGGGAGCCCGTCGTGCGGGACATCTTCACCGACGGTGACGCCGGCGACCTGGCGCTCGCCTGCACCGACCGGCCCGTCGTGCTCACAGAGGCGCGTCGCCAGGGGCGGCGAGTCGTCCTCGCCGGCGCCGCCGACCCCGCCCTGCGCGGCAAGCGCGTCGACCTGGTGTTCGTCGCCACGCGCGAGATCGTCGCCCAGCCGATCGTCAGCAACCTCGGCCTGTTCCGGGTGACGGTCCCGGCACCGAGCGGCAAGATCAGGAAGGCCAACCGCATGCGCTACGAGGTTCGCGGCGCCGGTCGCAAGAGCCCCGCGCTCAAGCTCGACCGCCGCATGGCGAACGCGGGCCTGTCCAAGAGCCGTGACGGGAAGCGCCTGACCTTCAGCGGCACCGTCCGGGCGCCGCGTGCAGCCAAGCCGCAGACCGTCACGATCAGGCGGATGGTCGCCTGCGGCCGCTACCAGACCGTCACGCAGGTCCGCCTCCGCCGCGACGGCAGCTACAGCGCCACCTTCGCGGTCCCGAACGACGCCCGCGCGGCGATCTACCGGGCCGAGACGCGCGTCCCGGCGCGCAAGGGCGGCGGCAGGCTCCACCGCACCTACACGCTCCCGCTGCCGATCCAGCTCCGCTGACGGCTCCTCCCGACGGGCGGGCGGTCGCCATCAAGGCGGCCGCCCGCGCCGACCCCTGATGAGCCGCGGGAGCTGCCGTCCCTCACCGGGCGGGTCGGCCGGTCGCCTCGGACCGCTCAGCGGCCGGCGGCGCGGCGCAGGTCCCCCGGCTGGATCGCCGAGCCGGGGTCGACGGGCGAGTCGTCCGGGCGGCCGATGCGGCGCACCGGCACGTCGAAGCGCGACGGGTCGAGCACGCCGCGGCCGTCGACGATCACCCGCGCGCCCGGAACGTCGGCGCCCGACAGCTCGGCGTACTCGGCGTGGTCGGCCTGCACCACCGCGGCATCCACCGGGCCGCCGTCCCAGGCGGTGAAGCCCAGCGCCTCCAGCTCGGCAGAGTCGAACAGCGGGTCGGCCGCCACCACCTCGGCGCCGCGCGCCGCCAGCGCGTCGCGCAGCGCGAACGCGCCCGAGAACGCCGTCTCCTTCACCCCGCCGCGGTACGCGACCCCGAGGATCAGCACCCGCCGTCCGGCCACGTCGCCAAGCAGGTCGGCCGCGTAGGCGGGCATCGCCTCGTTCACCTGGCGCGCCACCGCCGGCAGCCGCGCCTCGTCGTCGCCCTCCAGCAGGAAGCGCGGGTACACCGGGATGCAGTGGCCGCCCACCGCGATCCCCGGCCGGTGGATGTGGCTGTAGGGCTGCGAGTTGGCCGCGTCGATCACCGACAGCACGTCCACCCCGAGCCGGTCGGCGTAGCGCGCCAGCTCGTTGGCGAACGCGATGTTGATGTCCCTGTAGGTGGTCTCCGCCAGCTTCGCCAGCTCCGCCGCCTCCGCCGACCCCAGCCCGCGCACCTCCGCGTCCAGGAACGAGGCGTACACCTCGATGCCGCGCGCCTCGCCCGCCTCGCTCAGGCCACCCACCAGCTTCGGGTAGCGGTCCAGGTCGGCGATCGCGCGCCCGCTGAAGATCCTCTCCGGGCTGAAGATCGCGTGGAAGTCGCGCTCGGGCTCGAGCCCGCTGCGCTTCGCCAGCGCCGGCGCCACGCGGTTGCGCGTCGTGCCCACCGGCACCGTCGTCTCGACCGACACCACCGTCGGCGTGCTTCGAAGCCGCAGGCCCGCGCCGATCGCCTCCACCGCCGCATCCAGCGCCCGCCAGTCCGGCCGGGCGCCCTCGTCGACGAACAGCGGCGGCACCGCGATCACGGCATCCGGCTCCTCCGCCACCGCCGCCGTCGTGTCGGTCACCGCGCGCAGGCGGCCGTCGGCGACCGTCTGCGCAAGCGCCTCCGGCAGCCCCGCCTCGTTCGGCAACGGCGGCTCGCCCGCGTTCACCGTCTCCACCACGCGGCGGTCGATGTCGGCGCCGATCACCTCGTGTCCGGCCAGCGCGATGCGCGCCGCCAGCGGCAGGCCGACCTTGCCGAGCGCGACGACGACGAACTTCACGTCGAGACCCGCGGCTGGACCGTCTCGCCCGACGCGGCGCTCTCCAGCACCGCCTCGGCGACCGCGACCGTCTCCAGCCCCTCCTCGAGCGTCACCACCGGCGCGTCCTCATCGCCGCGCACCAGCGCGCAGAACGCCTCCAGCTCCACCACCAGCGGCTCGCGACGCTGCAGCGCATAGCGGGTCATGTCGCCCTCCGCCACGCCGCGAATCGCCTGCACCGTCGCCCATCCGCCGGTCGGCACCTGCGCGTTGGCGTAGAACGTGAGGTCGGCGGTGAGCGTGTCGGCGACCAGCATCCCGCGCTCGCCCAGCACCCGCGTGCGGCGCACCTTCGTCGGCGTCACCCAGTCCACCACGCAGTTGAACGCGCGGCCGTTCTCCAGCCGCCCGACCGCCAGCACCACGTCCTCGTGGACGCGGCCCATCCGGTGCTGGGTCTCGGCCGCCACGCGCTCCACCAGCGCGCCGCCCAGCCAGCGCACCAGGTCGAGGTCGTGGGTCGCCAGGTCCTTCACCACGCCCACGTCGCGCACCCGGTCCGGGAACGGGCCGACCCGCTCGGTGCCGATCAGGAAGATGTCGCCGAGCTGGCCCTCGCGCAGACGGCGGCGCATCTCGATCAACGCCGGGTTGAACCGCTCCACGTGGCCGACCGCGCCGCGCAGTCCCGCGCCGCGCACCGCCGCGATCAGCTCCCGCGCCTCCACCACGTCGGTGGCCAGCGGCTTCTCCACCAGCACATGCACCCCGGCGGCCGCCAGCTCACGCACGGCCGGCAGGTGCTCCTCCGTCGGCACCGCAACAACCGCGAAGTCCGGCGGGCCGCCCGGGGCGGCCAGCAGCGAGGCGATGTCCGGGAAGACCAGCTCCGGATCGCGCACGGCGCCGTAGCGGTCGCCGGCCGGATCCACGGCGCCGGCGAGCTCCATCTCGGGATGCGTTTGGAGGATGCGCGCGTGGTGGCGGCCGATCATCCCCAAGCCGAGCACCGCGCCGCGCAGGACTGAGCTGGCCACGCGCACTTAGGGTATCCGCATGACCGACGGCCACGCACCCGGAGTCCAGATCAGCCCGCAGGCCGAGATCGGCCGCGACGTGGTGTTCGGCGCGGGCGCCGTCGTCCACGGGGCGACCCGGATCGGCGACGGCGTGCGCATCGGCGACAACGCCGTGCTCGGCAAGCCGCCGGTGCTCGGGCCGCGCTCGATGACCGCCGGCGCGGTCGACGAGCCGCTCGTGATCGGGGCGGGCGCCACGATCGGCGCGGGCGCGATCGTGTTCGCCGGCTCCACCGTCGGCGAAGGCGCGATCATCGGCGACCAGGCGTTCGTGCGCGAGCGCACCCGCATCGGCGCCGGCACCGTCGTCGGCCAGGGCTCCAGCGTCGACAACGACACCGTCGTCGGCGAGCGCGTGCGCATCCAGTCGCGCGTCTACGTCACCGCCTACATGTTGATCGAGGACGACGTGTTCATCGGCCCCGGCGCGGTCATGACCAACGACGACGCGATGGGGCGGATCGTCGACGGCCGCAAGCCCGAGCTGAAGGGCCCGACGCTGCGGCGCGGCTGCCGGGTCGGCGGCGGCGCGGTGCTCGTGCCGGGCGTCGAGGTCGGCGCGGACGCGTTCGTCGCCGCGGGCGCGGTCGTCACCAACGACGTGCCGCCCGGCGCCGTCGTCATGGGCGTGCCGGCGCGCGTCGTGCGCTGGGTGCCCGAGTCCGAGCGGCTGGGCCGGTAGCCGCTACGACGCGGCCTGCTGCGCGTCGCGGACCGCGGCGGCCGCCGCCGAGCCGCTCGCCTCCGGCGACCAGACGATCTGCTCGCGGCCCGGGCCGACGCCCGCCATCACGATCGGCACGCCCACCTGCTCCTGGATGAACTCCAGGTACTCGCGCGCAGCCTTCGGCAGGTCGCTCCACTCACGCGCGTCGCTGATGTCCTCCTCCCAGCCCGGCAGCTCGACGTACTCGCCGACCGCCTGGTGCAGCACCGTCTGGTGGTAGGGGAACGTGTCGGTGACGAAGTCCGGGTCCTTCGAGCTGCGGTAGCGCGTGCAGACGCGGATCGTGTCGAAGCCGGACAACACGTCCAGCTTGGTGATCACCAACGCGCTGAGCGAGTTCAGCCGCGCCGCGTAGCGCAGCGCGACCACGTCCAGCCAGCCGATCCGGCGCGGACGGCCGGTCGTGGTGCCGAACTCGCCGCCCTTCTCGCGGATGTGGTCGCCCAGCTCGTCGTGCAGCTCCGAGGGGAACGGGCCGGCGCCGACGCGTGTGGTGTAGGCCTTGGCGACGCCCCACACCTCGTCGATGTCGCGCGGCCCGACGCCGGCGCCGACCGCCGCGGCGCCCGCCACCGGGTTGCTGGAGGTGACGAACGGATACGTGCCGTGGTCGATGTCCAGGAGCGCGCCCTGGGCGCCCTCGAACAGGACGTGCTTGCCTTCGTCCAGCGCCTTCCAGGCGAGCGCCGCGCCGTCGGCGATGTACTGCTCCAGGCGATGGCCGTAGGTGAGGTACTCCTCGGTCATCGCGTGGAGGTCGATCTCCTTCTGGAACGGGCGCAGCGACTGGCGCTTGGGCTCCAGGGCGGCCTGGATCTTCTTCTTGAGGATCCGCTCGTCGAGCAGGTCTTGGACGCGGATGCCCAGCCGCGCGGCCTTGTCGGCGTAGCAGGGGCCGATTCCGCGCTTGGTGGTGCCGATCGGGTTCTTGCCCAGCTTCTGCTCGCCCTCGAGGTCGAGCATCAGGTGGTAGGGCATGATCACGTGGGCGTTGGCGGACAGCTTCAGCCCGCTGACGTCCACGCCCCGCTCGCGCAGGCCGTCGATCTCGGAGGTCAGTACCGCCGGGTCGACGACGACGCCGTTGCCGATGATGCACAGGCGCCCCGGGTAGAGGATGCCCGAGGGGATCAGGTGGAACTTGTACGTCTGGCCACCGCTGACGATGGTGTGGCCGGCGTTGTTCCCACCCTGGAAGCGGATGACGACGTCCGCACGTTCGGCAAGGAGGTCGATGACCTTGCCCTTGCCCTCATCGCCCCACTGGGCGCCCACGACAACGGTGCCAGGCATTTCCGTCCTCGAAGTCTAGGCGGGCCGACCTAGGCGACGTCCCAGCGCAGCGCAGCGCCGACGTCGGCGGAGGGCGGATCCTCCACGACGTCGAAGGTCTGACGGCGCAGGTCGCGTCCCCCGACCGGCAGCACCTCGCACATCTCCTCCAGACGGGAGACGGTGCGCTCGGTGATCTGCTCGGCCAGCTCGTCGCGCTCCAGGTTGGTGGTGATGATGATCGAGCGCTCCTGCTCGTAGCGGGCGTTGATGATCGCGTAGAGCTGCTCCAGCACCCACGGGCTGGTCTTCTCGGCGCCGACGTCGTCGATGTGCAGCAGGTCGACGGCGGTCAGGCGGTCGATCAGGTCGGTGTAGGAGCGCTCGCTGTCCTCGTCGAAGGTGGTGCGGATCTCCGCCAGCAGCCGCGGCAGCGAGTAGATCGCCACCGTCCGTCCGGCGTCCAGCGCCGCCTTGGAGACCAGCATCGCCAGCGAGGTCTTGCCGGTGCCGACCGGGCCGAACAGCCACAGCCCCTCGCCGGCGTCCAGCCGCTGGTCGATCTCGCCGACGAACCGGCGCACGTAGGCGACGATCCCGTCGCGGATGTGGGTGATCGGCGGCCGGTCGAACGACACCCCGCGGTACTTCTTCGGGATCACCGCCGACAGGCCGCGCGCCCGCGCCTGGGCGACGATCTGGTCGCGGCAGCGGCAGAAGCGCGAGGTGCGGGTCGCCTCGTCGACGATGAAGCCGGAGCCGTCGCAGAGGTTGTAGGGGCAGGTGCGCGCCACTACGCGGCCCTCTGCAGGCTCAGGAAGCGCGGGTACTCGGCCTGGAAGGAGAGCGGGATCTCGGCCAGCCCGCCGTTGCGGTGCTTGGCGATGATCAGGTCGGCCTCGCCCGGGCGGTCGGTGTTCTCGTTGTAGTACTCGTCGCGGTAGATGAACATCACCAGGTCGGCGTCCTGCTCGATCTGGCCCGACTCGCGCAGGTCGCTGAGCATCGGCCGCTTGTCGGTGCGCGACTCGACGGCGCGCGAGAGCTGCGACAGAGCGATCACCGGCACGTTCAGCTCGCGGGCGAGGATCTTCAGCCCGCGCGACAGCTCGCCGATCGCCTGCACGCGGTTGTCGATCCGCGCGTCGGTGCGCAGGAGCTGCAGGTAGTCGACGATGACCAGGCCGAGCCCGCCGTATTCGGCCATCGTCTGCTGGTGCAGGCGCCGGCACTTGGCGCGCAGCTCGAGGATGCCGATGTCGGAGGAGTCGTCGACGTACAGCGGCGCCCGGTCGAAGCGCGCGGCGGTCTCCAGCACCCGCTTCCACTTGCGCTCGTCGCGCAGCCGGCCCTTGCGCAGGTCGTCGCCCTTGATCGACGCCTGCGAGGCGATGAAGCGCTGCGACAGCTCGGACTCCGACATCTCGAGGCTGAACAGCGCCACCGGCCGCGGCCGGTCCGGGTGCAGCGCGACGTTCTCGGCGAAGTTGGTGACCAGGCTCGACTTGCCCATCGAGGGGCGCGCCGCGACGATGATCAGGTTGCCGGGCTGGAAGCCGCCGGTGACCTCGTCCAAGTCCGGGAAGCCGGACGGCGTGCCCGTGAGCGCCTTGCCCTCGGTGGACAGCTCGTGCCAGCGGTCGAGCGCCTCCGAGAGCATCTCCCCGACGCGGCGGAAGTCCTTCTGCCGGTCGTCGCGGTTGATCTCGAGCATCGCCTTCTCGGCGTACTCGACGAGCTCGCGCGGCGGACGCTCATGGCCGTGGACGGCCGCCTGGATCTGGTAGGTCGCGTTGAGCAGCTTGCGCAGCAGCGAGTGCTCGCGGACGATCTGGCCGTAGCGGCGCAGGTTGCCGACCGCCGGCACCGCGGCGGTGAGCGCGTCGATCTCGGTCTCGCCGCCGGCGGCCTCCAGCTTGCCGCGGGCGCGCAGGTGCTCGGTGACCGTGACGACGTCGATCGGCTCGCTCTCCTCGTAGAGGGCGAGCATCGACTCGAAGATGATCCGGTGGCGCTCGAGGTAGAAGTCCTCGGGTCGCAGGCCCTCCTCGATGACGTAGGCGTAGTGGACCTTGTCCGAGAGCAGGATGGCGCCGAGGACCGACTGCTCGGCCTCGATCGAGTGGGGCGGCGCCAGCCCCGCCGCGGGCGGCGGTGGGGTGCTGTCGGCGAAGGTCGTCACGTCGTCACGAAGCTACCGACCGTCGCAGCGGAGGGCATGTGGACAGCCAGCACGTTGCGTCAATTTCGTTGCGGGCGTGGCGCGCGCGTTCGTCGCACCGTGCGCGGATGTGGCCCCGGGAAGGCGAAGGGCGCCGCGTGCGCGGCGCCCTCGTCTGCGAAGCGTGCGTAGGGGGGCGGGCCGCTAGCCCTCGGTGACCATCACCTTGACCGTGGCGGTGACGCCCTCGCCGACCTCGACCTCGACCTGGTACGTCCCGACGTTCTTGATCGGGTCCTCCAGGGCGATCTTGCGGCGGTCGATCTCGATCCCGCGCGCCTCCTTGATCGCCTCGGCGATGTCGGCGTTGGTGACCGAGCCGAACAGGCGGCCGTCCTCGCCGGCCTGCTGGCTGACGGTCAGCACGGTCTTGTTGAGCTGCTCGGCGTGCTCGCGGGCGCGCTCCAGGCGCTCGGCGGCGGAGCGCTCGGCGGCCTCCCGCAGCCGCTGCGCCTCGGCGAGCAGGCCCTTGGTGGCCGGCGCGGCGAGCTTGCGCGGCAGCAGGTAGTTGCGCAGATACCCCTTGGAGACCTCGACGATCTCGCCCTTGGAGCCGACGTTCTCGACGTCCTGAAGGAGGATGGCCTGCGGCATGGCGCTCCGTGGGTCAGTCGCGGGCGCGACGGCTAGCGCTGTCGGCCGGGTCGATGATGTACGGCAGCAGCGCCAGCTCGCGGGCGCGCTTGATCGCCTTGGCGATCTGGCTCTGGTGCTTGCGGCAGGCGCCGGTGATGCGGCGGGCGCGGATCTTGCCGCGCTCCGACATGAACCGGCGCAGCCCGTCGACGTCCTTGTAGTCGACGTTCTCGATCTTGTCCTTGCAGTACGGGCAGGGCTTGCGACGGGCGCCGCCGCCCCCGCCCTTCTTGTCCCGGCGACGGGACTTCGCGCTCTTGCGCTGCTTGGCCACGATTGAAGCTGTCCTCTGGGTGGTGAAGAGAGTCCGGACGTGCGAACGCGCACCGTAGGCGAGGTGCGCGGCCATCCATTGTGACACGTGCGGCCCGGCACCGGCCGCCCGCCTAGCGTACCCGCCAGACGGATCGGCCCGCCGGGCCGCAAGGCCGCTTTCTCAGAAGCTCAGAACGGGATGTCGTCGTCGGCCGGCGCGATTGGCGCGTCCGGGGTGCCACCGACCGGCGCGGGACCGAAGTCGCTGGTGTCGGTGGGGACGTCCGACTGCGGCGTGAAGCCGCCCTGCTGCTGGCCGCCGGCGAAGCCGCCGTCCCCGGCGCCGGGCCCGCCCAGGAACTGGACGGTGTCGGCGATGATGTCGATCGCCTGGCGCTTGCGGCCGGTCGGCTGGCCGTTCTGGTCGCGCTCCTCCCACTCGCGCCACTCCAGGCGCCCGTCGATCGCGACGCCGCGGCCGCGCGACAGGTAGCGGGCGCAGTTCTCGCCCTGGGCGCCCCAGACGGTGACGTCGAAGTAGTTCGGCTTGTCCTCCCACTCGCCGGTGGCGGCGTTCTTGCGGCGCGTGTTGACCGCCACCCGCAGCTTGCACACGGAGGTGCCGCTCGGCAGCGAGCGCAGCTCGGGGTCGGTCGTGAGGTTGCCGGTCAGGACGACCCGGTTGATGTTCGAAGCGGCCACCTGGGCTCCTTTCGGGGGCGAATCGTCTGAGTCTGGGCCGAGTGTACGGGCCGGATCGGCCGGTACCCGGCGAAGATCGCGCTCTTTACGGAGAATCGTTGCGCGCCTGTGGCATTTACGGCGCGAAGTCGGGTCGACGCGGCACGCAGTGGAACGAAAACGGCGGCCTTGCGGCCGCCGGCTCTGCGTCCTAAGGACCTGGTCGTTGCCCGCTCTAGGCGGCCGACTCCTCGGCCGCCTCGGCCTTGGCGCTCAGGTCGGGCACCTGGTCCTGGCCGGGGCGCAGCTTGATCACCCGGTAGCGCATCACCCCGTCGGCGATGCGCAGGTAGCGGCCGAGCGCCGCCGGGATGTCCGGGCCGCCGGTGAACTGCACCAGGCGGTAGTCGGCGTCGCCGCGGTGACGGATCTCGTAGGCCGTCGGGCGGGCGCCCCAGTCATGGCGGCTGGCGATGCTCCCGCCGCCGTCGGCCACGATGCGCTCGACCTCCTCGAGCACCTTGGTCCGCTGCGCGTCCTCGGTGGACGGATCGAGCAGCAGCATCAGGTCGTAGGTGGCGTTCTGTGCAGGCATGGGAAAAGGGGTCGCTCGACGGCGGAGGCGCACTATAGCGGCGATCGGGGGGCGAACGTGGGCCGCTCGCGACCTACAAGGGGCATGAGCCCCAATCCGCTGCATCGCATCCGATGGGCGAACGTCGCCCGCGCGGCCGCGGTCCTGGCCGCCGTGGCCCTGATCGTCGCCTGGCCGCAGCTGAAGAGCCCGCCGCCGGAGCTGCCCGACGCCGACGTGGCGGTCGTCGAGCCGCCGCCCCCTCCGAGCGCGCCCGAGGAAGGAGCCGTGGGGGGCGCCGCGCGGCCTGACGGTGAGGCGGAGGGCGCCGCGCGGCCTGACGGTGAGGCGGAGGGCGCCGCGCGGCCCGACGGTGAGGCGGAGGGCGCCGCGGCGCGCGCCGCGGCCGACCGTCAGCGGTCGAGCGCGCGCGGTCGCGAGCTCGGCCCCCGTGGCCGGCCCGCGCGCAGGCCGAAGCGGACGCGAAGCAAGCGCCGCCGGGAGGGGCGCCCGCCCGCCCGGAGTCCCCGTTCCTCCGAGAGCGCTCCGCCGGCCCGGTCGCCGGTCGTGCGCGCCGCGCCGGTTGCGTCCGAGCCCTCGCCCGGCGCGCGCGAGTTCCTGCCCACGCCGCCCTAGGGGCGGGCAGGGCGTCGGCGCGGCGCGGCGCGGCGGGTGAGCGTTGGCCTGGTCGCGCTGTGGGGGGACGGAACCAACGTTCAGGTTGTCGGGGCGTGCGCGGTGCGGTGAGCGTTGGTTTGGTTGCGCTATGGCGGGACGGAACCGACGTTCAGCTTCGGCGGGAGCTGCCGGGGGGGTGTGGTGCGGGTTGAGCGTTGGTTTGGTCGCGCTGTGGGGGGACGGAACCAACGTTCAGCTTGTCGGGGCGCGCGCGGTGCGGTGAGCGTTGGTTTGGTCGCGCTATGGCGGCACGGAACCAACGTTCACCTTCGGCGGGTGCCGGGAGGGCGCTGCCCGACGCGCCCCGCGGGCCCGGCGCACCCCGCGGGCCCGGCGCACCCCGCGGGCGCCGTCGCTCGCCGCAGCCTCGACGCCGACCGCCGCCCGACGGCCCGCCCCGGGCCGCCTCGCCCGCCTCGGGCCGCCTCGCCCGCCTCGGGCCGCCTCGCCCGCCTCGGGCCGCCCCGCCCGCCTCGGGCCGCCCCGCCCGCCTCGGGGCGCCCCGCCCGCCTCGGGCCGCCTCGGGCCGCCTCGGGGCGACCCGCCCGCCTCGGCGCGCCCCGCGCGTCTCAGGCCTCGACGCCCGCCTTCTTGCGGATGTCGGCGATCTGGTCGTCGATCCAGTCGCCGGGGTTGCGCTGGGTGATGATCCGGCGCAGGCCCTCCGCGCGCCGCGCCCGCTCCTCGGGCGACATCGTCAGCGCCGCGTGGATCGAGTCCGCCAGCTCCTGGATGTCGAACGGGTTGACGCTCAGCGCGTACTCGCCCAGCTCCTCGTGCGCGCCCGTGTTCTCCGACAGGATCGAGACGCCGTTGCGCTCGTTGACCATCGGGCCCTCCTTGGCCACTAGGTTCATCCCGTCGAACATCGCGTTGACGATCAGCACGTCGTAGTGCTTGTAGGCGGCGACCGCCTCCTCCAGGTCGTCCTTGAGCTTGAGCTGGATCGGCATCCAGTCCGGCGTGCCGTGCCGGTGGTTGACCACCGCCACCACCGCCTCGATCCGCTCCAGGTACTCGGCGTACTCGGGCACGTCCGTCCGCGACGGCATGAGCTGCGCCACGAACGTGACCTTCTCTATGAACTCTGGGTGCTGCTCGAGGAACAGGTCGAAGGCGGTGAAGCCGCGCAGGATGTTCTTCGACAGGTCGGCACGGTCGACGCGCAGGATCAGGTGCTCGCGCCGCCGGCGCAGCAGCTCCGCCTCCGCCTCCGCCACGCGCGGCGACCGCGCGACGCGGCGAATCGCGTCGGCGTCGATCGGCAGCGGGTAGGCCCGCACCCACACCTCGCGGTCCTCGACGCGCACCACCCCGGCCTCGAAGTCGACCTCGACCCCGTCCAGCAGGTCACGGCAGCACTGGAGGAAGTTCCAGCGGTAGGGACGGGTGTGGAACCCGATGATGTCGTTGGCCAGCAGACCCATGTAGATCTCGTCGCGCACGCGGCGCGGCAGCACCCGCCAGGCGTCCGGCTGGGTCCACGGAATGTGGACGAAGTGGTGCAGGAACGCGTCCGGCCGGGCGCGGCGGACGAGCGCGGGCAACGTGTACAGGTGGTAGTCGTGGACCATCACCACCGGCTCGTCGACGCCCTCGATCTCCTCGACGACCGCCCGCGCCAGGTCCTCGTTGACCACGTTGTAGCCGAACTCGAACGCCTCGATCTCGTTGCGGCGGACGTCCGGCGCGTTGCTGAGGTCCCACAGGTAGTGCTGGATGAACCACAGCATCGGGTTGGCGAAGATGTTGTAGAAGCGGTCGTAGGCGACCGGGTCGCTCTCCACCAACCGCACGTGGAACGTGCCGCCGCCGTCGGGGGACTCGATCTCGAACGCGCGCCCGCCCGCCTCGCGGGCCCGCTTCGCGTCGCCCTCCGTCATCGTCGAGGCGACCCAGATCGCGTCGCGGTGGGACGCCAGGCCGCTCAACGCGGTCACCAGCCCGCCCGTGCCGCGCTTGGCGTTGCCCTCCAGGTCGAAGGTGACGGGCCCGCGGTTGGAGACGAGGACCAGTGGCCGTTGCTCCCCCATGGCCTTGACCCTATTACGGGAGGTTGCCGTCAACCGCAACCGCCGGATCGGCGGGCCGCCGCCCGCCGCTACCCATCCTCGGGCGCCTCGTCGATCGGCAGCTCGAGCGTGAACGTGGTGCGGCCCGGACGGCTCTCGACGTCGAGCGTCCCGTTCATGCGCTCCGCCAGCTCGGAGGCGATCGCCAGGCCCAGGCCCGAGCCGGGCGCGTCGTCGGAGCCGGTGAACGGCTCGAAGATGCGCGGCAGCAGCCGCCGGTTGATGCCCGGGCCGAAATCGCCGACGCCCAGGCGCGCCACCCCGTCACGCAGCGAGGCGGTCACGACGATGTCCGTGCCGGGCGGGGTGTGCGTGATCGCGTTGTCGATCAGGATGCGCAGCACCTGGGCGACCCGGTCGGGGTCGCAGTCCGCCATCACCGGCTCGCGCGGCAGCCGCAGCTCGAGCTGAGAGCGGTGGCTCGCCAGCGCCGGCTTGAACTCGGCCGCCACGCGACGCGCCAGCACGCCCAGGTCGACCGGCTCGGTGCGCAGGTCCAGCGAGCCCGCCTCGAGCTGGGAGAGGTCGAGCAGGTCGACCGCCAGCTTCTGCATGCGCGCCACCTGCTCGCGGAGCTGGGCGAGGAAGCGGCGGCGGTCCTCCTCGTGGTAGTCCTCGTCCTCCAGCAGCTCCAGGTAGCCGCCGAGCGAGAACAGCGGCGTGCGCAGCTCGTGCGAGGCGGTGGCGATGAAGCGCTTGCGCGCCGAGTCCAGCTCGGCGAGCTGGCGGCGCATGTCGTCGAGCGTCGCCGCGAGCTGCCCGAGCTCGTCGCCGGAGTCGACCGGGAAGCGGGTGTCGAAGTCGCCCTCGGCGACCTGCACCGCGGCGCGCTCCAGCCGCCGCACCCGCGTCGCGGTGCCCGCCGCCGCCAGCCAGGCGGCGATCGCAGCCGCCAGCAGCGCCACGCCGCCCGCCGTCAGGATCCGCCGCCGCACGAGCGCCACGTCGCCGGTGACGTCCTCCAGCGGTCGCGAGAACACCACCACCGAGCCGACCGTGCGCCGGCCGGTGCGCGGGTCGGTCGAGCGCAGCGGCACCGCCGCCTGCGCCATCCGCCCGCTGTCGCCCGCCTCGGTGTCGGTCGCCACGCGGCCCGTCTCGGCCGCGTCCAGCGCGACCGAGAACTGCAGGTCGCGGATCTCCACCTCCGCGGTGGAGTCCGACTTCAGGAACGTCTGCAGCCCGCTCGGCGTGCGCGCGATCCCCAGCAGCGTCACGCGCGCGGTGGTGGCGTCGGCGGCGTCGCGCACGATCCGGTCGATGCGCCGCGCCGGATCGCCGCGGTCGACCGCCTGCTCGATCGCGCCCGCATGGCGGCGCGCCTCGGCGGCCAGCCCGTCGAGCGCCCGGCCGCGCAGCGAGCCCTCCAGGGTCGGCACGACGCCCAGGTAGACGATCCCGATCGCCCCGGCGACGAGGGCGATCCCGAGGAGAGCGAGGCGGTTGCGCAGGCCCATCGCCGAAGGCGGGTCCGGCTCCCGAGCGCCTAGCGGTCCTCGTCGCGGAAGCGGTAGCCGACGCCGCGCACCGTGAACAGGTACTCCGGGTTCTTGGGGTCGATCTCCAGCTTCTCGCGCAGGTGCCGGATGTGGACGTCGATCGTGCGCGGGTCGCGGTAGGCGCTGTCGCCCCACACCCGCGTCAGCAGCATGTCGCGGGTGAACACGCGCCCCGGGCTGCGGGCCAGGGCGTTGAGGATCTCGAACTCCACGAACGTCAGCTCGACGTTCTCGCCGCGCACGCGCACCGCCCGCTTGGCCGGGTCGATCTCCAGCTCGTGCACCGCCAGCGGCTGCTCGTCGGGATCCGGCTCCGCCTGGCGCTGCATCCCGGCGCGACGCAGCGCCGCCCGCACCCGGCTGCGGAACTCGCGCAGCGAGAACGGCTTGGTGATGTAGTCGTCGGCGCCGAGCTCCAGGCCGAGGACCTTGTCGATCTCCTCCGCCTTGGCGGTCAGCATGATGATCGGCACCGTGTTGCGCGCCCGGATCCGCCGACAGACCTCGAGCCCGTCCATGTGGGGCATCATCACGTCGAGGACGACCAGGTCGTACGAGCCCTCGGCGAACCGCTTCAGAGCCTCCCGCCCGTCGGAGGCCGTCACCACCTCGTAGCCGTCCTTGCGGAGCGGGTAGGTGAGCATGGTCTGGATCGACTGCTCGTCGTCCACCAGCAGGATGCGGGGCGCACGCTCGACCATGGTCTCCGGAACACTGTAAGCGGATGCTCGATCCGCGCCTCTACCGCGTCGCGTTCGTGCCCGCGCTGTTGGCACTGCTGGTGGCGGCGTTCTCGATCTCGGAGCGTCCGGCGCCGGTGCGCACCACGCTGGCGCCCGACACGTTCATGGGCACGACGGCGATGGAGACGCTCGAGCGGCTCGCCGCCCGCTACCCGAGCCGCCGCCCCGGCTCCGAGGGCGACCACCGCCTCGCCGCCGAGGTGGCCTCCGAGCTGCGCCGCCTCGTGCCCGGCACCGTCGAGGAGCGCCGCTTCACCGGGCGCACGATCGACGGCCGCCGCGAGCTGGTGGACGTGATCGCCACCCGGCCCGGGCAGCCCGGGCCGGGGCTGGTGGTGGTCGCGCACCGCGACGCGGTCGGCGAGGACGCGCGCGCCGAGCTGTCGGGCACCGCCGCGCTGCTGGAGCTGGCGCGCGTGGCGGGCAGCGGCCGGCTGCGGCGCACCGTCACGTTCATCTCCACCTCGGGCGGCACCGGTGGCTTTGCCGGCGCGCGCGAGGAGGTGCGGCGGATGACGTCGCGCGCCGCCGCGGTGATCGTGCTCGGCGACATGGCGAGCGCGCAGGCGCGCCGACCGTTCGTGATCGGCGCCTCCGACGGTCTCGGCCAGGCGCCGATCCAGCTCCAGCGCACGCTCGACGCGGCGCTGCGCGTGGAGACCGGCGCCGACCCGGGCAGTCACCGCTGGCTGAGCCAATGGCTGCGGATGGCGGTCCCGGTGACGATCGGCGAGCAGGGTCCGTTCCTGCGCGGCGGCCAGCCGGCGGTGCTGGTGTCGGCCTCCGGCGAGCGGCCGCCCGACGCGGGCGCCGCGATCCGCGCGGACCGCCTCCAGCAGTTCGGCCGCGCCGTGCTGCGCGCGCTGCACGCGCTCGACGACGCCCCGCCGCAGGCGGTGGCTGCGGCGCCGACCACCGACATCGTGGTGCGCGGCAAGGTGCTGCCCGGCTGGGCGGTGCGGATGGTCGCCTTCGCGCTGCTGCTGCCGGCGCTGATCGTCGCCGTCGACGCGCTCGCGCGGCTGCGGCGTCGCGGCGAGCGGGTCGGCGGCGGGATCGCGTGGACCGTCGTCGCGGGCGCGCCGCTGGTCGCCGGCTGCGGCGCGGCGCTGCTGCTCGGCACCGCCCGGCTGCTGGACGTCGCCCCCGGCGCGCCGATCCCCGCCCCCGGCCTGGAGGTCGGCGCGCGCGAGCTGATCGCCGCCGCCGTCCTGATCCTGATCGTGGCGCTGATGTGGACCGTCGGGCGGTCGGCGCTGCTGCGCGCGTTCGGGGCGCGGCCGGTGTCGTTGGACGAGCCCGGCGTCGGCGTCGCCGTCGGCCTGACCGCCGCGCTCGTCGTGCTCGCGCTGTGGGTCTTCAACCCGTACGCGGCGGCGCTGCTGCTGCCCGCCGTCCACCTGTGGCTGTGGGCGACCGCCCCGGAGACCGGGCTGCGGCGCTGGGCGGGCGTCACGCTGATTCTGGTCGGCCTGTTGCCGCTGGCGGCGACGTTCGTGATCGATGCGCGCGCGTTCGGCTGGGGGCCGGTGCAGGCCGCCTGGGGCTGGGTGCTGCTGGTCGCCGGCGGCCACATCCCGGTGATCTCGTGGCTCCTGTGGAGCCTGGCGTGGGGCTGCGCGGTCGCGGCCCTGATCGTCGTCGTCAAGCGTCCCGCGCCGGAGGGTGAGCTCGAGCAGATCACGGTGCGCGGCCCGGTCACCTACGCCGGGCCGGGCTCCCTGGGCGGCACCGAGTCGGCGCTGCGGCGGTGAGCCGGGTGGTGGTCAGGCGTCGCTCCGAACGCCGCCGGCGGCTGGTGCGCGCCCTCTCGACGGTGCTGATCGTGGCCGGAGCGCTGCTGACGATCGACGCCGGCCTGACCGTGGTCTGGCAGGAGCCGGTCACCGCCCTGCAGACCAAGCTGCGCCAGAACGGTCTGCGCGCCGACCTCGAGGCGCTGGCGGCGACCGGGCCGACGCTTGCCGAGCGGCGCGTGCTCGCCGGCCTGGGCGACGACGACCGCCGGCGGATCGCGTTCCTGGCCCGCTCGCTCAAGCGTCGCACCGCCGACGGCGAGGCGGTCGGGCGGCTGCGGATCCCGAAGATCGGGGCGGACTTCGTCGTCGTGAAGGGCTCATCGCCCGAGGCGCTGCGCAAGGGGCCCGGCACCTACGACGAGACCGGCCTGCCCGGCACGCCCGGCACGGTGGCGATCGCCGGCCACCGCACCACCTACCTGGCGCCGTTCCGCCACATCGACCGGCTGAAGCCGGGCGACGAGATCACGGTGCGCATGCCGTACGCGACGCTCACCTACCGCGTCGAGCACAGCCAGATCGTCGCGCCGGACGCGCTCTGGGTGCTGCGCAGCGGCACCTACGACCGGCTCGTGCTCTCCGCCTGCCACCCGCTGTTCTCCTCCGCGCAGCGGATCGTGGTGTTCGCGCGCCTGGAGCGCGCCGAGGCGGATCCGTCGGTGGCGTCTGGACGCGCGTCCGATCGGCGGACACGGGTGCTCAGGCCTCGCCCCGCCTGACCCGATGGAACCCCAGGTGGGTGGCTCCGTGGATGTCGTCGAAGACCACAGAGGACGTATGAGCGTCACCGAGTTGAAGGAGCGCGTCGAGCGCAAGCGCTACACCGTGGACCCGCGGCTGGTCGCCGAAGCGCTGCTGCGACGCGAGGTCGAACGGCGTCTGCTGCTCATCCGATGCGGTGTTCGTGCCCGCGCAAGCTACGCCGACCCCCGTCTGCATAGAAGCTGACCCCGGGCTCCTCGTCGTCCGCTGACAGCACGCGCCCGACGACCGTGACCAGGTCGCCCAGCGCGGCGGCCGCATCGGCGGGTAGGCACGCGCACAGCTCGTAGTCCTCGCCCGCGGTGGCGGCCAGCTCGGCCGCGTCGACGCCGAGCTGCGCGGCGACCTCCGCGACGCCGTCGGCGAGCGGCAGGTCCGCGAGCGCGATATCGAGCCGCACCCCGCTGCGCCGCGCCACGTGGGCGGCATCGGTCGCCAGCCCGTCGGAGAGGTCGATCAGCGCGTGCGCGCCGGCGGCCGCCAGGGCGCGGCCCGCCGCCAGGCGCGGCTCGGGCCGCAGGTGGCGCGCGACCAGCTCGCGCGGACCCTCGGCGCGGCCGTCCAGGATCGCCAGCCCGGCGCCGGAGGCGCCGAGCGTGCCGGTCACGGCCACCACGTCTCCGGGCCGGGCGCCGTCACGGCCGATCAGCGCATCCTCCTCGTCCGCCCAGCCGATCACGGTGACCGCGATCGTCAGCGCAGGCGCGCGGGTCAGGTCGCCGCCGGCGATCGTGGTGCCGGTGCGCTCCGCCAGCGCCTCCATCCCGGAGGCGAGCTCGAGCGCGTCCTGCTGCGTGAAGCCGTCGGGCAGGCCGAGCGCCACGTACGCCTCCCCGGCCTCGGCGCCCATCGCCGCCAGGTCGGAGAGCGCCGCCGCCAGCGCGCGGTGGCCGACGTCGGCCGGCGTCACGTCCGGGTGGTCGAGGCGGAAGTGGACGCCGTCGACCATCTGATCGATCGAGACCGCCTGCACCGGCCGCGCTCGCACCACCGCGCAGTCATCTCCGGACCACCGCACGATCCGCTCGGAGCGGTCGGAGAGCAGCTCCTGGAAGGCGGCGATGAGCGCCCACTCGCCCATGCGCCAAGCCTAGATGCGAGCCGGACCCGCCCCGAGCGGCGGCTACGGGCTGGGCGCACCCGCGCCGCCGCCCGCGCCGCCGCCGGTGCCGCCCGTGGTCCCGCCGCCGGTGCCGCCGCCGGTGCGTCCGCCCACGTTGGGCGGCGGCTGCGGCGGGCTCGCGTACTGGTCGGACGGGTAGTTGCTGTTGCCGGTCCCGCCGCCACCCTGGCTCTGCTGCTGCTGGTCTCCGGGGCTCTGCGCGCCGCCCGTCTCGAAGCTCTGCGCGTCGCCGGCGCCGGAGCTGTCGTAGTCGCCCGCCTTGTTGCCGGGCACGCCGGTCGTCGCGTACTTGCCGAAGAACGGCTGCGCCTTGAACGGCCGCTTGGGCTGCGGGAAGTCGCCGCAGAAGTCGCCGTGGGCGGTGCGCATGTACTGGCCCCAGATCGGCGCGGCGACCTGGCCGCCGGAGGCGCCGTAGCCGAGCGAGCGGCGCTCGGTCGCGTGCCCCACCCACACCGCGGTCGACAGCCGCGGCGTGTAGCCGACGAACCAGGCGTCGGTGAAGTCGTCGACCGTGCCGGTCTTGCCCGCCGCCGGGCAGCCGAACCGGGCGAGGGTGCCGGTGCCGCGCTCGACGTTCAGCTTGAGGATCTTGGTCGCCTCGTAGGTGACGCCGTCGTCGAACGCCCGGTGGCGGCGCGGCTTGTAGTCGATGCAGTCGTACTTGGGCCCGCGCGGGAAGCAGACGCGCCGCACCGCGGTCACGCGGTTGCGCCACCCGCCGGAGGCGATCGTCGCGTAGGCGTTGGCCATCTCCAGCGGCGAGACGCCGTGCGTCAGGCCGCCCAGGCCGGCGGCCGGCAGCACGTCGACCTTGCTCTTGATGCCCATGTCGCGGGCCGTCTTGGCGACCTCCTCGGGCCCGATGTCGAGGTCGAGCTGCTGGTAGACGGTGTTGTCCGAGGTCAGCGTCGCCTGGACGAGGTTCATCCGCCCGCCGTAGGACCCCGAGTAGGTCTTGACGTCGATCGGACCCCACTTGGGGTCGTTGAACTTCAGCGGCATCGACGTGTACGTCGTCCGATTGGGGTCGACGCCCTTGCGCAGCGCCGCCATCAGGACCATCGTCTTGAACGTCGAGCCCGCGGCGTAGCCGCCCTGCGAGGCCAGGTTGAACTTGAAGTCGCTGTAGTCGGCGTTCGACGCCATCGCCTTGATCTCACCGTTGCGCGGGTCGATCGAGACGATCGCGCCGGAACGGTCGGTGCCGCCGAGGTGGTCCTCCAGGGCCTGGCGGGCGGCGCGCTGCATCTTGAGGTTCAGCGTCGTGTAGATCTTCATCCCGCCCGCGCGGACGCGATCGACGCCGTACTCGTCGATGAGCTGCTGGCGGACGTAGTCGAAGAAGAAGCTCTCGCGCCGCCGCGAGTAGTAGTTGCTGGTCGAGCGCTTGACGCCCAGGCCGCGCCGCATCGCCGCGGCCGCCTGCGCGGAGCTGATGTAGCCCTCCTTGGCCATCGCGCGCAGCACCGTGTTGCGACGCGCCAGCGCGCGCTCCGGGTGGAAGAACGGGTTGTAGGCCGACGGCGCCTGCGGCAGGCCCGCCAACAGGGCAGCCTCGTGCAGCTCGAGGTCCTTCGCCCGCTTGCCGAAGAACACGCGCGCCGCCGCCTGCACGCCGATCGCCGTCTGCCCGCCGACCGTCCCGTACGGGACGTTGTTGAGGTACTGGTTCAGGATCCAGCGCTTGCCGCGCTCGCCCGGGTGCTTGTCCTCCAGCTCCTCGGCGAGCTTCGCCTCGCGGATCTTGCGCTTGTAGCCCTCGATGCCCTTCCGGGTCGTGTTCTGGGTGTAGAGGTTGCGGACGAGCTGCATCGTCAGCGTCGAGCCGCCCTCCACGTCCTTCTTGGACTGGATGTTGCGGATCGCCGCGCGCACCACGCCCTCGAAGTCGACGCCCTTGTGCTCGAAGAAGCGACGGTCCTCGATCGCGACCGTCGCGTCGCGTATCACCTGCGGGATCTGGTTGTGGCGGATCGGGACCCGGAGGATGTCGGAGGTGATGAACCCCAGCCGGGTGCCGTCGGCGGCCAGCACCTCGGAGGCGGCGCCCGGGTCCTTGGGGGTCAGGTCGTCGATCGTCGGGCCCGAGTTGGCGACCGACACCACCCAGCCGACGACCGCGGCCGCGGCCAGCAGGCACAGCCCGCCGAAGACGCCGAAGACCAGCAACAGGGCCTGGGCGGGCCCATTGCGACGCCGGCGTCGCTGTCGTCGGAGGCGGGACATGACGATGCGGCGGGCGGTCCTACCCGGGCGGCGTTGATCTGACCCGAGCCGTGCGACGCACCCCGGACCAGCATTCTACGGAGGCCCCGCCGGCCCCTTTGCCGGGCGGACACCTGCACGCGCGCTTGCCCGCCGCGCTCAGCGCAGCCCGGCCTCGCGCAGCGCCTGGAGCGCGTCGGCGCGCAGCTTCGCCTCGCGCGCGATGCGGTCGTTCGGCGACCCCGGCTGGCCGATGATGTCGATCCGCAGCGCATCCGGGGTCATCTCCGCGATGCGCGCGCTGACGCCGAGCGCCTCGAGCGCCTCCAGCGCGCGGCGCTCGTCCGCGTCGGCGGCGATCCACACCGACACCTGGGTGGAGACCGTCGAGGTGTGGATCGAGTCGTTGCGGATCATCGCCGAGGCGAGCTGCTCGTTGGGGATCAGGATCCGCGCGTCGGCGCCGGTGCGCAGCCGGGTGTAGGTGAGGCCGATGTCCTCGACGGTGCCGGTCTGGTCGCTGAACGTGATCACGTCGCCGATCCGGACCGGCTGGACGACCGCGAGCATGATCCCCGCGATCACGTTGGCGACCGTCTGGCGCGCGGCGAAGCCGACGATCGCGGCGGTGATCGCGCCCGAGGTCAGCACCGCGCGGGCGAGCCCGCGCAGCCCCTCGATCTCCGAGAGAGCGAGCATCACCGCGACGACCACGATCGTCGCCTCCAGCGCGCGGCGCGCGAAGCGCATGCGGGTGATCGCGTCGCGCGACAGGCCGCGGCCGGAGGCCTGCATCCGCTGCGCGAGCGCCGCCACCCGGCGGCCGACCACGCGCTCCAGCAGCAGCACCAGCACGGCGGCCACCGCCAGCGGCACGACGACGCCGACGATCCGGTCCTGGTGGGTCTCCCACCACGAGGCTGCGACGATAGGCGGCATCGAGGCGGTGGAAGCTACCCGAGCCCCCAGGCGATCCGGCGGCCGGCGCGGTGGACGCCCGCGCGCATCGGCGCGCACGCACCTGGCGTTCGCCTGGCGGTGGCTGCTCGCCTCAAGGCTCGTGGCGTGGGCGGGCGGCCTGTCGGCGATCGCGATCTGGGGCGTGCACGACGGCAAGGCGCGTGCGTTCGACCCCGACGGGCTGACCCGCCCCTTCGGCCCGCTCGGCGATCTGCTCGTCGCCCCCGCCGCGCGCTGGGACGCCACATGGTTCCTGGCGATCGCCCGGGACGGGTACGTGCCCGACCCGGACCGGGCCGCGTTCTTCCCGCTCTATCCCGGGCTGGTGGCGCTGCTCTCGCCGCTCACCGGGGCGCTGCTCGGCGCGATCGTGCTCTCGCTCGCCTGCTTCCTAGTCGGACTGGCCGCCTTCCACCGGCTCGCCGTGCTGGAGATCGGGCCCGCGGGCGCGCGCTGGGCGGTCGCCGGGATGGCGCTGTTCCCCGGTTCGCTCTGGTTCTCCTCCGCCTACTCGGAGGCGCTGTTCCTGGCGGTGTCGGTCGGGGCGGTGCTGTGCGCGCGCGAGCAGCGCTGGGGTGCGGCGGGGATGCTCGGCGCGCTGGCGGCCGCCACCCGCAGCGCCGGGGTGCTGCTCGTCGTGCCGCTCGCGCTGCTGTGGCTCGAAGCGCGTCGCTCCGGGCGCGCGCAGCCGGCCGATGGGGTGTGGATCGCGATGGTGCCCGTAGGGCTGCTCGCCTACTGCACCTACCTGGCCGCGGTCGGGGTCGGGTTCACCGCGCCGTTCGACGCCCAGGAGACCTGGCACCGCACGTTCGCCGGCCCGTGGGCGGGGCCGGTCGACGGGGCGGTCGCCGCCTGGCAGGGGCTACGTCAGCTCCTGCACGGCTCCCCCGAGCCGGTGTTCTTCACCGCCGCCGGCGGCGACCCGATGGAGGTCGCCCGCCACAACATCATGCTGTTCGCCTTCCTGGTCCTCGCGCTGGTCGCGCTCGTGGGGGCGCTGCGGCGGCTGCCGGCCGCGCACGGCGCCTACGCTCTCGTGGCGCTGCTGCTGCCGCTGTCCTATCCGGTCGCTCCGCAGCCGCTGATGTCCTTGCCGCGCTTCCTCGCCGTGCTGTATCCGCTGTTCCTGTGGCTGGGCTGGTGGCTCGCGCGGGGCGGAGCGCTGCGGCGGCGGGTGGCGCTCGGCGCGTTCGCGTGCGGGCTGGCGGCCTTCAGCGCGTTGTCATCAACATGGCATTGGGTGGCCTGAGCTGATGGGCGAGACGCAGGTGAAGGCGGTCCTGCTGGACGCGATGGGCACGCTCGTGCACCTCGACGACCCGGTCGGGCGGCTGCGGGCCGAGCTCGCGGCGCGCGGAGCGGAGGTGAGCGAGGCGGAGGCGCGGCGGGCGTTGCAGGCCGAGATCGCCTACTACCGCGCGCACCTGGACGAGGCGCGCGACCCGGTCGGGCTGGAGCGGCTGCGCGACCGCTGCGCCGGGGTGCTGGCCGACGCGCTGCCCGAGCATGCGCGCGAGGCGCCCGACCTGCGCGGCGCGCTGATGGCGAGCCTGCGCTTCCGCGCCTACCCCGAGGTGCCGGAGGTGCTCGCGGCGCTGCGCGACGCCGGGCGGCGGCTGGTGGTGGTCAGCAACTGGGACATCTCGCTGCGCGACGCGCTCGGCGAGGCGGGCCTGGATCGGCTGATCGACGCCGCCGTCAGCTCCGCCGAGGCGGGCGCGGCCAAGCCGGACCCGCGGATCTTCGCGGCGGGGCTGCGGCTCGCCGAGGTGGACGCCGAGCATGCCCTACATGTCGGCGACAGCCCGGAGGCCGACGTGGAGGGCGCGCGGCGCGCCGGCATCCGCGCCGTGCTGGTAGCGCGCGACGGGTCGCGCCCGCCCGGGGCGATCGCCGACCTGCGGCCCCTATTGTCCATGGCCGCATGAGCGGCGTCCCGGCCCCGCCTCCCAAGCTGCCCGAGCGCCCCGTCGGCGCGCCCCGCCGGCTGGGCTCGTCCCGCTGGACGCCGTGGATGGGAGTCGCCGCGCTGCTGGTCGGCTTCGGCGCGGCCACGTTCTGCGCGGTGATCATCCTCGCGATCGGCGTCGGCTTCGGCGCCGACTCCGGCGACCCGCCGCCCGGGGTAACGCTGCCGAGCCTGCTCGTGCAGGACATCTGCCTGGCGGGCGCCGCGCTGCTGTTCGCCCGCGCCGCCGGCCCGGTCACCGTCCGCCAGTTCGGGCTGCGCGCACCCGCCGGCCGCTGGTCGTGGATGGGCTGGGCGGCGCTGGCGATGCTCGCCTTCATCGTCTTCGCCAACCTCTGGCTGGAGCTCATCGACCAGACGGATGCGCGGGACGAGCTGCCCCAGGAGCTGGGGGCGGACACCAGCGCCGCGGCGGCGGTGGTCACCGCGGCGCTGGTCTGCGTGCTGGCGCCGCTGGTGGAGGAGTTCCTGTTCCGCGGGTTCATCTTCCCGGCGATGCGCAACCGGCTCGGCCTGTGGGGCGGCGCCGCCGTCACCGGGCTGCTGTTCGGCGGCGCGCACGTGCTCGGCTCGCCGGTCGCGTTCCTGCTGCCGCTGGCGTTCCTGGGGTTCGTGCTCTGCCTGCTCTACTGGCGCACCGGCTCCCTGTATCCGCCGATCGTGCTGCACGCGGTCAACAACTCGATGGCCTTGGGATCGGTGATGGACTGGGAGTGGCAGACCCCGGTCGTGATGCTCTCCTCGCTGGCGCTGATCGGACTGCTGGCCACGGCGATCGCCCGGCGCTAGCGCGCCCCAGTACGATCGGCCGATGCGTCGACCGCTCAGCGTCCTTGGGTCCTTCGGCTGCCTGCTGGCCGTCCCGGCGGCCGCCCTGGCCCAGGACGCCCCGCCGGCCCCTTCGCAGCCGCCCGCGACCGGGCAGCCCGCGCCGAAGCCCGAGCCTGCGCCCGGGCGCATGTCGGTGGTGCTGGAGAAGGTGAACGGCCGCTCCGGCGCGGTGCTCGCCGGCGACCGCTTCCGGGTGCGCGGGCGCGTCACGCCGTACTTGCCCGGCCAGCGGGTGCTGGTGAGGCTGCGCCGCGAGGGGCGCGTGGTCTCCGAGCGGCGGGTGGAGATCCGGCGCGCCGGCCGCGGCGACCGGGGCGGCTTCGTGCTCGGCCTGAGCTCCGGGTCGCCGGGGCGCGTGGAGGTGAGCGCCGTGCACGAGGCGACCGCCGAGCAGGCGCGGATGACGGCGCGCTCCCGGACCCTGGAGGTGCTGCCGCGGCGGATCAGGCCCGGCGCCCGCGGCCTGGGCGTGCGCCTGGTTCAGCGGCGCATGGCGAAGCTCGGCTACGTGGTCGGCGAGGCGGGCGTGTTCGACGCGCGCACCGCGCGCGCGGTGCTGGCGTTCCGCAAGGTGCTGCGGATGGAGCGGACGACCGAGGCCGACGCGGAGATGCTGCGGCGCCTGGCGCGCGGCGAGGGAGGCTTCCGCGTCCGCTACCCGCACCACGGCAAGCACGTCGAGGCCGACCTGTCGCGCCAGGTGCTGGCGCTGATCCGCGGGAGCAAGGTCGAGCGCATCTACCACACCTCGTCGGGCGCGCCCGCCACTCCGACCGTACGCGGCAGCTACCGCTTCTACCTGAAGACCCCGGGCACCAACGCCAAGGGGATGGTCTACTCGGCCTACTTCATCCGGGGCTACGCGATCCACGGCTACGCCTCGGTGCCGACGCATCCGGCCAGCCACGGCTGCCTGCGCGTCCCGATTCCGGACGCCATCCCGATCTACAACTGGCTGTCGATCGGCGACCGGATCGACGTGTACATGTAGAACCCCGCCCATTCCTCGTCATCGGCGCGGCTCCTCGCCGCGCCGGATTGCCGCGGATCAGGCATTCGTCCGCTCGCGCGTTGTCGGCGACGTACCGGGGGTAGCCGGGGGCGCACTGCGCAGGGCCCGGACGCGGTGGGCGCTTCGTCGGCCCTGGGCGTCCCAGTCCAATCGCGTCGACGGAGGTGTGATCAGCGATGACCACTGCTGAGGAGTTCGGGCCCCGCGAGGTCAGGAAGCGGAGCGGCCTGAAGGCCGTGCTCGGAGTCGTGATCGGCGCCGTCGTCGTCCTTGTCGTCGGATACGTCGCGGTGCTGGCCCTCGGCCTGAAGGAGGCCGAGAAGGAGAACGAGCGCGCGGGCATCACGGCGTCGCAGTTCCAGTCGGTCGACGTCGGTGCGACGCGGAAGCAGGTGGAGTCGACCCTCGGGAAGCCCGGCGACGCCCAGGCGCTCGAGAGCCGGATACCGGCGAGCGCGCGCTCGGCCGGGTCGTGCATCTACTACCCGGAGAGCGGCCAGGGGCTGTTCAACGGCAAGGTCTTCCAGCTCTGCTTCGACGACGGCAGGCTGACGTCGAAGCACGCGTACTGACGCGCGCCGCAGCGGCGGCACTCGACCGAGCCCTCCCCGTCGAGGGATCAACGACTTGCGCCACACGCAAGTCGTTGATCCCTCGACGGGGGTGGGGCGATGGGTCCCGGGGCGCCGCGCCTCCATAGACTTCGGGCGGCGATGGATGCCACTCGACGCCTGGTGGAGGCGCTGCGCGAGCACGCGCTGGTCATCGGCGAGGTGACGCTGACCAGCGGCGCGAAGGCCTCGTACTACGTGGACGCCAAGCGCGCGATCCTGCGCCCGGAGGGCTTCCGCGCCCTCGGCGAGCTGGTCGCCGCCAAGGCCGCGGAGCGCGGGGCGCAGGCCGTCGGCGGCATGACGATGGGCGCCGACCCGATCGCGTGCGCAGCGCTCGCCGGAGGCTTCGACGGCGTCGCGTTCTTCGTCCGCAAGGAGGCCAAGCAGCACGGGCTGCAGCGGCGTATCGAGGGGCCGCTGCTCCCGCCCGGCACGCGCTGCCTCATCGTCGAGGACGTCGTCACCACCGGCGGCTCCACCATCCGAGCCATCGAGGCGGTGCGCGAAGCCGGCCACGAGATCGTCGGCGTCGTCTCGGTCCTCGACCGGCTCGCCGGCGGCGCCGAGCGGATCGAGGAGGCCGCCGGGGCGCCGTACCGCGCGCTCAGCACCATCGACGACATCTACCCGGACCGGCCCGACCGACAGTGATGAGCCCGCTGGGGGACGAGTCGCTCCGGCTCCTGCTCGTCGAGCCCGACGACGGCGACGCCGCCGTCTTCGACGCGATGCTCAGCCAGGCCGGCGCGCGCTTCCAGGTCCGCCGTGCCCGCACCGTCGCCGAGGCGCGCACCCTGCTGCCCGGGGACTTCTCGTGCGTGGTTCTCGACCTGGCGCTGCCGGACGCCGACGGGCTCGGCGCGCTGCTCGAGGTGCGCGCCGCCGCGCCCAACCTGCCGGTGCTCGTCCTCACCGGGCGCGCCGGCACCGACCAGGGGCTCGCCGCCGTCGCCGCCGGCGCACAGGACTACCTCGTCAAGGGCGAGGTCGACGGCGAGCGGCTCGCCCGCGCCATCCGCTACGCCGTGCGGCGCACCAGCGGCGAGACACCGCAGGAGGCGCTGCTGGCGGAGCGCATCCGCCAGACCGAAAGCGCGCGGCTGGAGCGCGGCCTGCTGCCGCGGCCGATCGTCTCCGACCCCGCGCTGAACGTCGCCCGCGGCTACCGGCCCGGTCGTCGCCGCCACCTGCTCGGCGGCGACTTCTTCGACGTCATCGAGACCGACGACGGGACGCTGCACGCCGTCGTCGGCGACGTCTCCGGACACGACCCGGACGCCGCCGCCATCGGCGTCAGCCTGCGCATCGCCTGGCGCACGCTGATCCTCGCCGGGGGGAGCACCGACGAGATCCTGATGACGCTCGAGTCCGTGCTCGAGCACGAGCGGTTCGTCGACGAGCTGTTCGCGACGCTGTGCATGGTGTCGGTCGCGCCCGACCGGCGGTCGGCGACGCTGCGCCTCGCCGGCCACCCGCCGCCGGTGCTGATCGCCGAGGACCGGGTGAGGGAGCTGCGCCCGCCGCACCTGTTCCCGCCGCTCGGCCTCGGCCTCCACGGCCGCTGCCACGGCCACGAGATCGCCCTGCCGCCCTCCTGGCGGCTGCTGCTCTACACCGACGGGCTGATCGAGGGGCGGATCGGGTCCGGGCCGGAGCGGCTGGGCGTCAAGCGGCTGCTGGAGCTGGTCGCCGAGATCGCGCCCGGCCGCGAGGACCACGTGATCGTCGACCAGCTCATCTCCACCGCCGAGCGTCTCAACGGCGAGGCGCTGCACGATGACGTCGCCGTCGTGCTGCTCGGCCGGGACGAGGCCGCCGACCGGGCAAGTCCCGCGCAGCTCGCTCGCGGCTAGGCTTCGGGGAGTCGGCCCCGATAGCTCAGGTGGATAGAGCGTCCCCCTCCTAAGGGGAAGGCCGCTGGTTCGAATCCAGCTCGGGGCGCTGCGGCGGCCTGCGGCTCGCCCCGCAGTGTCATTGCGGGAACCTACGGATCCACTCCGCGGGGCCGCTACGGAGCGGAACTACGGCGCGCGCCGGTGGTGCGGAGCACGGGCGGGTTCGATGCTTCACCCACCATGAGGCTCATCGACCGTTCCCCCGGCGGCTTCATCACCGTCGCCGCCATCATCGTCTACGCCACCGTCGGCCTCGAGTGCTGGATGCTCGTCACCGGAAGCATCCCGTTCATGGGCGTGGTGATGGCGATCATCATCGCCGCCGCGGGTCTACTGGTCCGGTGGATGAGCGAGCTGATGGGCCCCGAGGCCCACGAGCTGGAGCTCGAGTACGAGCCCGAGGCGATCGCGGCGACGTCCCCCGCACAGCCCGCGCTCGGTCGCACCGCGGCGCTGTCCTCCTAGCCGCGCGCGCCAGGGGAGGGTCACAAGAGGGTGGCCGGGGCCGGGACGCCCCGGCCACTTTCATGTCTGCGCCGCCTCCTGGCTGCGGCGCAGCTCGGTGCGCAGGCGCCGCCACGCCGTCCGCAGGTCGGCGCCGTCCGGCGCACGCCAATCGGCGGGCACCTCGTCCGGCCACAGGCCGTAGCGGTCGAAGAACATGCGCGCCACCTCCTCGCGGTCGCGATCGTCGTTGCTCTGCATCCCGCCGCGCAGGAGCTGGTTGAGCAGCAGCAGCGCGCCACCGGCCCCGAACAGCGCGCTGAGCGCGTCGGGGCCCCAGCCGGCGTCGGTCGACACGACGAGCACGATCCCCGCCACGCAGATCGCGAGCGGGAGGACGTAGCGCATGGTCACCAGCCCGGTTTCACGCATCGCCTTCAGGATGGCGCATCCGGGTCGCGGACAATCCGCAGCATCTGTGGGGTCGCGCACGGATGACAACCCCGCCCCGGCGGGGAGACCATGGCGGTATGTCGGTGCGCGAGCCCTCCAGTGGCACGACGCAGGTCGTGATCGTCGGCGGCGGCGTCGCCGCCCTCGAGTGCGCGGTCGCGCTGCGCGACCTCGCCGGCGGGCACGTCGCCGTCACCGTCGTGTCGGCCGTCGAGCGCTACGTCGACCGGCCGCTGGAGATCGGCGAGCCGTTCGGGCTCGGGCCCACCCGGACCTACGCGCTGTCGGCGATCTGCGCCTCGATCGGCGCGGAGCTGATCGTCGACCGGGCCGACGCCGTCGACGCGCTCGGCCGCAAGCTCGAGCTCGCCTCCGGGCGGATCATCGGCTACGACATGCTCGTGCTCGCCCAAGGCGCGAGCCTGGTTCCCGCCTACGACCACGGCGTCGTCTTCGACCGCGAGCTGTCGCCCGAGGACTTCGACGACGTCCTCGAGGACATCGACGAGGGCTTCGTGCCCCGGATCGCGTTCGTCGTCCCCGACGGCGTCCACTGGACGATGCCCGCCTACGAGCTCGCGGTGCTCACCTCCGCGCGCGTCAAGGCCAAGGCGCCCGAGAGCGAGCTGCTGCTCGTCACCCATGAGCGCCGGCCGCTGCAGGCGTTCGGGGCCGCCGCCTCCGACCAGGTCGCCGCGGTGCTGGAGCGCCACGGCGTGACGCTGCGCACCGGCGTCTCCGCCGACGTGGTCACCCACACGGCGATGCGGATCGCCGGCGCGTGGACCGAGGTCGACCGGATCGTCCACCTGCCCCTCGCCGTCGGCCGGGCGCCGCACGGCGTCCCCACCGACGTGGAGGGGTTCATCCCCTGCGACCTGTACGGGTGCGTCGAAGGGCTCGAGGACGTCTACGCCGCCGGGGACGCCACCGCCGAGCCGATCAAGCAGGGCGGGCTGGCCGCGCAGCAGGCCGACGCGGTCGCTGGCCACATCGCCGCCCGCGTCGGCGCGATCGCCGAGCCGCCCCCCGCGCGGCGCGTGCTGCGCGGGCTGCTGCGCACCCCGTCCGGCCCGCTGTTCCTGCGCGCCGAGCTGCACGACCCCGACGGCACCTCCGCGTGGGCGACCGAGCCGCTGTGGTGGCCGCCGACCAAGATCGTCTCGCGGCGGCTGTCGCCGCATCTCGCCCGGCTCGAGGCCGACCGACGCCTCGGGCGCACCGGGGTCGCGCTCGCCCGCTGAGACGACCGGGATGGCATGCTTGCCGCATGACCGCCGCCGACGACGCGATCACGATCGTCCTCGCCGACGACCACGCCGTCGTTCGCAGCGGGCTGCGCCTCGTGTTGGAGGGTGAGGACGGCCTGGAGGTGGTGGCCGAGGCGGGCACGACCGACGACGCGCTGCGGCTCACCAAGGCGCACCGTCCCAAGGTCCTCGTCCTAGACCTCAACATGCCCGGCAGCGTCAGCTCCAGCCTCGACCTGCTGCCCAAGCTCGCCGAGGAGGTGCCCGACACCGCGGTCGTGATCCTCACCATGCAGGAGGACCCGCAGTTCGCCCGCCGCGCGCTGTCGGCGGGAGCTACCGCCTACGTCCTGAAGGAGGCGGCCGATGCGGAGCTGGTCGAGGCGGTGCGGCGCGCGGCGGCCGGCGAGGTGTACCTGAACCCGCGGCTGGGCGCCCAGCTCGCCCGCACGCCCCCGGAGCCGGAGGGCCCGCCGGACGACCTCACCGAGCGCGAGCTGGAGATCCTGCGGCTGATCGCGCTCGGCCACACCAACGCCGAGATCGGCGAGAAGCTGTACCTGTCGGTGCGCACCGTCGAGTCGCACCGCGCCCACATCCAGCAGAAGCTGCGTCGCACCGGCCGCGCCGAGCTGGTGCGCTACGCGCTCGACCACGGCCTGCTCGATCGCCGCTAGCGGCCGCTAGTCGGTCGGGAAGGTCGCGGCAAGCCGCGTGCCCGGCGCGGCGGGCTCGATCGTGAGGCTGCCCCCGGCCAGGGCGACGCGCTCGCGGATCCCGGTCAGCCCGAACCCCTCCGTCTCCGCGTCCGGGTCGAAGCCGACGCCGTCGTCGCGCACCTCCAGGCGGATCGAGCCGTCCACGCGCTCGACGCGCAGGTCCACGTTGCGGGCGCGCGCGTGCTTGGCGACGTTCGTCAGCGCCTCCTGCGCCACCCGGTAGACGGCGGTCTCCAGCTCCGGGCTCAGGCGCGCGTCGCCGTCGAGCGCGATCTCGGTGCGCAGCTCGAACCCCTCCCGCTCCGCCAGCCGCGTCGCCAGCGTCTCAAGCGCCGGGCCGAGGCCGAGCTGGTCGAGGGAGGCGGGGCGCAGGTCGGTGATGATCGCCCGCAGGTTGTGGATCTCCTGGGTGACGGCTGCGACCGCCTCCTCCGCGGCGGCGCGCAGTCGCTCCGGATCCGAGGAGCGCACCGCCGAGCTGAGCAGCACCTTCAGTCCGCCCAGCGCCTGCAGCGTCTCGTCGTGCAGCTCGCGCGCCCAGCGGCCGCGCTCGGCCTCCGCCGACTGCAGCGCCGCCCGCAGCCGCGTCGACTCGATCGACTGGGCGGTGGCGACCGCCGTGCCGGCGCTGGCGGCGAACGCGCGCAGCACCTGCTCGTCGTCGTTGGCGAACGGCTCGCCGTCGAGGCGGTCGAACGCGCACAGTACGCCGAGCGCGCTGGCGCGGTAGGTGAGCGGCACCAGGATCGCGCGCGAGGCGTCCGGCACGCCGAGCGCGGCGCTGTCGAGCAGCGGGTCGGAGTCGACGTCCTCGACCCGCACCGGCCGGCGCGTGCGCAGCGCCTCCCCGGCGCGCGTCCCCGCCACCGGGATCGCCGCCTGCTCGCCGATGATCTGGCCGGCGCCCGCCGCCCGCTCCAGCCGGCCGCCGCGGTGCAGCAGCACCAGCACGCTGCGCGCCCCGACCAGCGCCCGGCCCCGCTCGACGACCAGGCCGAGCACGCGCTCCAGGTCGGTCTCGGCGCCGACCGCGGTGGCGATCTCGCGCGTGGCCTCGAAGCCTCGCATCGCGCGCTCCAGCTCGGCGCGCCGCTTGTCCAGCGCCTCGTACAGCCGCGCGTTCTCGATCGCGATCGCCGCCCAGTCGGCGACCACCACCAGCGACTCCTCGTCGGCGTCGTCGAAGTCCTCGCCGTTGGCCTTGTCTGTCAGGTACAGGTTGCCCCACGCCTCGCCGCGCACCATCACCGGCACGCCCAGGAACGACCTCATGGGTGGATGGCCGGGCGGCATCCCCGCCGAGCGCGGGTCGCGCGTCAGGTCCGAGACGCGCACCGGGCGCGGGTCCTTGATCAGCAGGCCGAGGATGCCGCGGCCGCGCGGCAGCTCCCCGATCTCGCGGTGGACCGAGTCGTCGACGCCCTTGGTGAGGAAGCGCGCCAGGGATTCGCGCCGCTCGTCCAGGACCCCGAGCGCGGCGAAGCGCGCCCCGGTCAGCTCGCGCGCCACGTCCAGCAGCCGGTCGAGGATCTGCTCGAGGCGCAGCTCGCTGACGAGGCTGCGCCCGACCTCGGTCAGGCGCAGCAGGCGCTCGCGGTCCAGGTGGGCGAGGGCGTCCTGCGACACGCCCCCATTGTGGCTGAGACGCCGTCCCGGCAGGGAGGGGCGCGCCCCCGTCCGCCGAAGTGTCTGCGTCGGTGGATCCGACCCGCACAAACGCGATCACCGCCCGCTCCCCCTGGGCGCTGAGCCGGTCGCGGCTGCGCCGCGACCGGCTCGCGATGGCGTCGCTGTGCGTGATCGTCGCGCTGGTGCTGATGGCGCTGCTCGCGCCGCTGCTGGTGCGCGTCCTGGGCCTGCCCGGACCCAACGTCCAGAACCCGGACCTGCTGGACGACTTCGGCCAGCCGACCGGCCCGAGCGCCGAGCACCCGCTGGGCGTCGACGACCGTGGCCGCGACATCGCCTCGCGCGTCATCTACGGGGCGCGCGTGTCGCTCGAGGTGGCGTTGATCGCCACCGCCCTGGTGGTGGCGATCGGGGTCGTCGTCGGGCTGGTCGCGGGCTACTACCGCGGCCGCGTCGACGCGGTGCTCGGCCGCCTCATGGACCTGTTCCTGGCCTTCCCGGTCGTCGTGCTCGCGATCGGGCTCGGCGTCGCCTGCGCCGACGGCTGCCTGGGCGGCGCGCTGCGCCCGGGCATGATGGTGGTGATCACGGTGATCGCGCTCACCACCTGGCCGTACATGGCGCGGCTGGTGCGCGGCCAGGTGCTGTCGCTGCGCGAGCGCGAGTTCGTCGAGGCCGCCCGTTCGCTGGGCGCCTCCGACCGGCGGATCATCTTCGGGGAGATCCTCCCCAACCTGACCGCGCCGGTCATCGTCTACGCGACCGTCCTCGTGCCGCAGAACATCCTGTACGAGGCGGCGCTGTCGTTCCTCGGCGTCGGCGTCGATCCCTCCCGCCCGAGCTGGGGGGCGATGATCGCCGACGCGACCGCGATCTTCCGGGATGCCTGGTGGTTCATGGCCTTCCCCGGCCTCGCCCTGCTGCTGACGGTGTTGGCCTTCAACATCGTCGGCGATGGCCTCCAAGACGCCCTCGACCCGCGGCCCGCCCACTGACCGTGCCGCGGATCTACGTGCACAAGAAAGGACCCCTCATGACCCTCAACATCAGGCTGCTGTCGCTCGCCCTGCTGAGCGTGCTGGCGGTCGCCTTGGGCGCCTGCGGCGGCGACGACGGGGACGGAGCTCCCGCCGCCGACGAGAAGCGGAAGGGCGGCACTCTGACCGAGCTGGCCGCCGGCGACGTCGACTACCTCGACCCGGGCCGCACCTACTACCAGTTCGGGCTGCAGGTCCAGTACGCGATCAGCAGGCCGCTGTACTCGTTCGTCCCCGGCAAGGTGGAGGAGCCGGTGCCGGACCTGGCCGCGGAGATGCCGGAGATCTCCGAGGACAAGAAGACGGTCACCGTGCGGCTGCGGCGCGGCGTGCGCTTCGGCCCGCCCGTCTCGCGCGAGGTCGTGGCCGGCGACGTCAAGTACGCCTTCGAGCGGTTCTTCTCGGCCAACGTGGGCGGCCCCTACCCGGGCCACTTCTCGGCGCTGGTCGGCGCGCCCTCCGAGCCGACGCGTGGGGTCAAGTCGATCCGCGGGATCGAGACCCCGGACGACCACACGATCGTCTTCCGCCTCAAGGAGCCGGTGGGCGTCACGTTCGCCTCCGCGCTGGTGATGCCGGTCACCGTGCCGGTGCCGGCCGACTACGCGCGCAAGCACGACGCCCGCAACCCGTCCACCTACAACCGCTACGTGGTGGCGACCGGTCCCTACATGATCGAGAACGACGGCAGCGGCCGGCTGACGGGCTACCAGCCGGGGCGTCGGATCACGCTGGTGCGCAACCCCGAGTGGGATCCCAGGACCGACCACCGGCCGGCGTACGTCGACCGGATCGTCATCCGCACCAACGCCACCGACACGGAGATCGCCGCCCGGCAGGTGATCCGGGGCAAGGGCATGATCCTGGACAGCAACCCGCCCGCCTCCGTGCTGCGGGAGCTGGTCACCCGGATCAAGGACCAGTACGTGACGCTGCCCGCCGGCGGCTACCGGTTCTTCACGCTCAACACCGAGGTCAAGCCGCTGGACGACATCAACGTCCGCAAGGCGATCTCGGCCGCCTTCGACCGCGAGGCGGCGCGCAAGGCGCGCGGCGGCCGCTACGTCGGTGAGATCGCCACCCACTACCTGCCGCCCGGCATGCCCGGCCACGAGGAGGCCGGCGGCCTGAAGGGGCCCGGCGTCGACTTCCTGTCGGCCGAGAACGTGCGCGGCGACATGGAGCTGGCCGCCGAGTACATGCGCAAGGCCGGCTATCCGTCCGGGCGCTACACGGGCAACGAGGAGCTGCTGGTGGTGGGCGCCAACGCCGACCCCGGCAAGGCGCAGGCGGAGGTCGCCCGCGCCCAGCTCGAGAAGCTCGGCTTCAAGGTGCGGCTGCGGCTCGTACCCCAGGACGCGCTCTACACGCGCTGGTGCCTGGTGCCGGCCCGCAAGGTGGCGATGTGCGCCGGCGCGTCGTGGTTCCGCGACTTCCAGGACCCGCAGTCGATGCTCGAGCCGGTGTTCAAGGGGTCGCTCATCAACCGCGACGGGCCGAACAACAACATGTCGATGCTCAACGATCCGCAGGTCGACGCGGCGATGGACCTGGCCGCCGCCGCCCAGGGCGAGAACCGCGCCCGCGCCTGGGCGGAGGTCGACCGCCTGATCGTCGAGCGCGCCGCGGGCATCCCGTGGCTGTGGGACACCACGACGCTGGTGCGGTCCAAGGACGTGGCCGCCGAGGCCAACCCGTACACCACGCTCTGGGACCTGTCCTACACCGCGATCCGCGCAGAGGAGTGAGCGGTGGGCGCCGCCCCGGAGCCGACGCCGGGGCGGCGCCTCTCCGGCGCACGAGCAGCCATGGCCCTCTTCATCGCCCGCCGACTCCTGTGGACGCTCGTCCTGCTGGTGGCGATCTCCGCCATCACGTTCCTGCTCTTCCACCTGCTGCCCGCCGCCGATCCGGCGGTGGCGCGCGCCGGCCGCCAGCCGACGCCGGAGCAGGTGGCGGCGATCCGGGAGCAACTCGGGCTCGACCGGCCCTGGTACGTGCAGCTCGGCGACTACGTGCGCGGCGTGTTCCTCGAGTTCGACCTCGGCCACAGCTTCATCAACGAGGCGCCCGTAGGCGAGCTGGTGGGCGACCGGCTGCCGAACACGCTCGCGCTGATCGCCGGCGCCGCCGTCGTGTGGCTGCTCGCCGCGCTCGTGGTCGGCACCGTGTCGGCCACCCGGCCCGGCTCGCGCGCCGATCGGCTGCTGATGCTCGGCGCGCTGGTGGCGATCTCCGCCCCCGTCTACTGGCTGGGGCTGGTCAGCCTGTACCTGTTCAGCTCCGACCTGGGGGTGCTGCCCCTGCTGCCCGGCTCGGGCGCCTACGACACCGCCGACGGGGTGCTGGAGAAGGCGGGGGCGCTGGTGCTGCCGTGGATCGTGCTCGCCACCTCGTTCGCCGCGATCTACGCGCGGCTGCTGCGCTCCGGGCTGCGCGAGGCGCTGTCGGAGGACTACGTGCGCACCGCGCGCGCCAAGGGGTTGAGCGAGCGCCGGGTCGTGCTCGCGCACGCGCTGCCCGCTGCCGTCACCCCGCTGGTCACTGTGCTCGGCATGGACCTGGGGATCCTGGTCGGCGGGGCGATCCTCACCGAGACCGTATTCGGCATCGACGGCATCGGGCGGCTGGCGTTCGAGGCCGTGCAGCGTGGCGACCTGGCCACCATCCAGGGCACCACCCTGGTGCTCGCCGCCGCGGTCGCGCTCATGAACCTGGTGGTGGACTTGCTGTACGCCGTGATCGACCCGCGGGTGCGTCGCTGACCATGGCCCTGCTCGAGGTACGCGACCTGGCCGTCGGCTTCGACACCGAGGACGGGCGCGTGCGCGCCGTCGACGGCGTCAGCTTCGACGTCGATCAGGGTGGGGCGCTCGGGATCGTCGGCGAGTCGGGCTCCGGGAAGTCGGTGACCGCGCTCACCCTGCTCGGCCTGACGCGCGCCCGCAACGCCGACATCACCGGCTCGGTCGCGTTCGCCGGCCGCGAGCTGCTCGGCGCCCCCGAGCGCGAGCTGCGGCAGGTGCGCGGCGGGGAGATCGGAATCGTCTTCCAGGACCCGCTGTCGTCGCTGCACCCGCTCAAGACCGTCGGCGCCCAGCTCGTCGAGGCGCACCGCGCCCACCGCGACGTCTCCCGCGCCGCGGCGCGCGAGCGCGCCGCCGAGCTGCTCGACCTCGTCGGCATCCGCGACGCACGCCGGCGGCTGGACAGCTACCCGCACGAGCTGTCCGGCGGCATGCGCCAGCGGGTGATGATCGCCATGGCCGTCATCAACGAGCCGCGGCTGCTGATCGCCGACGAGCCGACCACCGCGCTCGACGTCACCGTCCAGGCCGCCCTGCTCGACCTGCTTAGGCGCCTGCGGCGCGAGCTGGGGATGGCGCTGCTGCTCGTCAGCCACGACCTGGCCGTCGTCGCCCAGCTCTGCGACGAGATCGCCGTCATGTACGCCGGGCGGATCGTCGAGCGCGGGCCGACGGCGACGCTCCTGGAGGAGCCCGAGCACCCCTACACCTGGGGGCTGCTCGGCTCGATCCCGCGGCTCGACCGGCCGCGCGCCCGGCGCCTGCAGCCGATTCCCGGTCGCCCGCCCTCGGCGATCGACCGGCCGTCCGGCTGCGCGTTCCATCCGCGCTGCCCGTACGCACGCGACGAGCACCGCCGCCGCGGGCCGCCGCTCGTCCCCGCCGACCCCGAGGCAGATCAAGGACATCAGGTCGCCTGCCTGCTGGGGCGCTCCGCGCGCCGCGCGCTGTGGGCGGCGCTGCGCGACGGCGGCGACCCGGAGGAGGCCATGCGTCGCGCCGGGCTCGCCGACGCCGGGGAGGGACGGGCGTGAGCGAGCCGCTGCTCTCCGCTCGCAACCTGGCCGTGGAGCTCGGCGGCCGGCGCGTCGTCGACGGCGTAGACCTCTACATCCGCGAGGGCGAGACGCTCGGGATCGTCGGCGAGTCTGGCTGCGGCAAGACCACCACCGCCCGCCTGCTGCTGCGCCTGCTCGACCCGACAGCCGGAGCGATCCGCTGGCGCGGCCGCGAGCTGGTGGGCCTCAAGCGCAAGGAGCTCGCGCCGTTCCGGCGCGAGACGGCGATGGTCTTCCAGGACCCCTACGCCTCGCTCAACCCGCGCAAGACCGTAGGGGCGATCATCGGCGCGCCGCTCTCCATCCACGCCGATCCGCCCGACAGGGCCGCGCGCCGACGCCGCGTGCAGGAGCTGATGGAGATGGTCGGGCTCAACCCCGAGCACCACAACCGCATGCCGCACGAGTTCTCCGGTGGCGAGCGCCAGCGCATCGGGCTGGCGCGCGCGATCGCGCTGCGGCCGCGGCTGCTGGTCGCCGACGAGCCCGTCTCCGCGCTCGACGTCTCCATCCAGGCGCAGATCCTCAACCTGCTCGACGACCTGCGCCGCGAGCTGGGGCTGACGCTCGTGCTGATCGCCCACGACCTGGCGGTCGTCCGCCACCTGTGCGACCGCGTCGCCGTCATGCAGGAGGGGCGGATCGTCGAGGCCGCCGACGCCGACACGCTGTTCACGACGCCGCGGCACCCCCACACCCGCGCGCTGCTGGATGCCGTGCCGCGGCTGCAGCGCGCCGGCGCCCAGGCCGGCTAGTCGAGGAAGGTGACGACCTCCTCGAGCGGCGCCCGCTCCGGCGTGCGCTGCTCCTGCCGCCTGGGGCCGAGGTGCAGCAGCCCGATCACCCGCTCGCTCTCCGGCACCTCGGCCGCCGCCCGGCCCTCCGGAGTGCGCAGGAACGCGGGCGTGCGCCAGTAGGCGGCCAGGCCCCGTGCGTGCGCGCCCAGCAGCACGATGTAGGCGGCGCAACCCGCCGCCAGCAGGTCCTCCTCCTCGGCGACCGGATCGTCCGGCGTGCGCACGCAGGAGACGACGACGAGCGTCGGCGCGCGGTCCAGCTTCGAGGCGCCCTCCGGGCCGACGACCTCCTTCATCCGCGCGAGCGCCCGCGGGCCGACGACGCGGAACCGCCACGGGTTGGTCAGGTGGTGGTTGGGCGCCCAGCGCGCCAGCTCCAGCAGCTCCTCGAGCGTGGCCCGGTCGACGGGCTCCGACCCGTACACCTTGTGGGTGCGGCGGGTGCGGATCGCGGCCTCGACGTCCATCACGCCTCCTCGTCCTCGTAGAGCGACTCGCGCGCCAGCTCGCGGCCGGCCCGGTCGAACAGCGCGACCTCCAGCGTGTCGCCGCGGTAGTCGTCGGGCGCCAGCAGCGTGAAGCGCCCGTCTATCAGCGTGCACTGGTCGACGGTCACGCCACCCAGCTCGGCGGTGGCGACCACGGCGCCCTCCACCAGCGGCACGCCCCACACGGCGGTCATCGCCGCCACCTTGCCGGCCTCGCCGCGCCACCCGCCGACGACCTCCTCGCAGAAGTCGATCGTCCAGTCGGGGTTGCTCTCGGCGAGGTGGTCGGTCCAGTCGGCGGTCGCCTCGAACGCGTCCGGCTCCTGCCCCGGCTCGACGGCGGGCGCGAACGACACCAGCCCGAACAGCTCCAGCCCCTTGCTGGTGCGGCACGTCGCGGGCACGTACGTGCGGCCGCTCCAGGTGCGGTCGGGGAACCAGAGGACCTCCCCGGGCTCGCCGACCTCCTCCTCGATGCGCAGGCACGCCGCCAGGAACTCGGAGCGCAGTTGCTCCGCCCAGCGGCCCGAGGGCAGCGGCTCCTGCGGCGGCTCGGCGGCGAAGCGGACGACGAGGCGATCGGTCGGCGGCATCGCGGCGGGACCTTATGCGACCCGGCGCCGTGTGGTCGTCCCCGGCACCTGCGTCTGTTTTCACCCGCCATAGCGGGTGAAAACAGACGCAGGTGCGGGGGAGGGGGTGCACCTACATCTCGAGCATCACGGTGACCGGGCCGTCGTTGACGAGCTCGACCTCCATGTGCGCGCCGAAGACGCCGCCCTGCGCGCCGAGCCGCTCGCGGAAGCGGTCGACGAGCGGCTCGGCGACCTCCGGCCGGGCCGCCTCCACGAACGACGGCCGGTTGCCGCGGCGCGTGTCGGCGTAGAGCGTGAACTGGCTGACGACAAGCACCTCGCGATCGCCCAGCGGCTCGTTCATCTTCCCGTCCGCGTCGGGGAAGATCCGCAGCGCGCGCACCTTGTCCGCGAGGCGGTCGCAGACCGCCTCGTCGTCGCCGTCACGGACGCCCAGCAGGACGAGCAGGCCCGGGCCGATCGAGCCGACCACCCTCCCGTCGACGCGTACCTCGGCGCGGCTCACCCTCTGCACAAGCGCTCGCATCGCGCCTCATCACAGCACGGCGGCCAGCAGCGGCGCCGTGACGATCGACGCAAGCGTCGTCCACGCCACGATGCTCGCCGTCAGGCGCACGTCCAACCCGTACAGGTGGGCGACGATCAGGCTGTTGATGCCGGTCGGCATCGCCGCCTGCAGGATGTAGGCGTCGGGCACGCCGCCGAGCGGCACCGCCAGCGCCGCCACCAGCGCCGGCGCCATCACCATGCGCAGCGAGCCCGCCAGCGCGACCTCGCGGCTGAGCGGAGGCGGCAGCCGCCACGCGCCCCTCTCCTCGCCGCCCATCAGGTTCACCCCGAGGATGAAGAAGCCGACGGGCAGCAGCATGTAGGCCAACGTGCGGGCGATCTCGACGAGCGCGTGCGGGGTGATCGACTCCGGCGCCAGCAGCCCGGCGATCAAGGCGTACAGGACAGGGTTGCGGGTGAGGAACGCCTTGATCCGCTCGGCGCGGCTCTCGCCCGCGCGCTCGCCGAACGCGGCGCCGACTGCGAACGCAGCCCCGTACAGCGCCACCTGGCTGACCACGGTGTCCCAGGCGATCGCCGGGCCGAGCGCCGAATGCCCGAGCAGCGCACCGTTGAGCGGGATCCCGAGGTAGCCGGTGTTGGCCAGGATCACGCCGCAGATCAGCGCGCCCACCTGCGGTCGTGACAGCCGCAGCAGCCGCGTGCCCGCCTGGTGCGCGCAGAGGCCGACGATCGCGACCACCACGTAGCCGGCCAGCAGCCCGATCCCGACCCCGCCGCCCAGGTCCAGGTCGCCGGCGATGAAGAACACCACGAACGGCAGCACCAGCCAGACCGTCAGGTCGATCAGCAGCCGGCACGCCCGGAAGGCGCCCGCGCCGAAGCGGCGCTCGGCGCCGACGCCGATCGCGGTGGACGCCGTGATCGCCAGGACGACCGTCAGCACTACGCGTCTCGCAGCTCGGCGGCCGCCCGCTCCGGGGCGACCGGGTTGATCGCCAGGCCCGTGCCCAGCTCCAGACCGGCGGGCTGGGCGAGCCGCGGCAGGATGTCGATCCGCCAGCAGAAGCGGTCCGCGCCGCGCGGCGCCGTGCGCACCCACAGGTTCAGCGGCGGCATGCCGCCGAGCAGGCGGCGAAGGCGGCCCAGCGCGTCGTGCAGCAGCGCGGCGCCGAGCGGTCCGTCGTCCTCGAACCGGGGCGCGGGCCGGCGCGGCACCAGCATGAGCTGGTAGGGGACGCGCGAGGCCCACGGCGCCAGCAGCACGCACTCCTCGTCGACCGCCACCAGCCGCGTGCGCAGCCGCACCTCCTCGCGGACCAGGTCCTCCAGCAGGTTGCCGCCCATCGTGCGCTCGGCGTGTGCGGTGAAGCGCTCGCGCTCGCGGGCGATCGCGGCGGGCACGAAGTCGAGCGCGAAGAGCTGCGCGTGCGTGTGCGGCAGCGACGAGCCGCCCTCAGGCCGCTCGTTGACGGTCAGGTGCAGGCAGGAGGCGCGCTCGGCGTGGGCGCGCATCCGCCGTCGCCAGAGCTCCATCGCGGCGGCGAGCCGGTCGACCTCCAGCTCGCCCAGCGAGGAGGCCTGGTCGGGGCTGTTGATGATGACCTCGTGCGCGCCGGTTGCCGCCGCCACGCCGAACAGGTCGGGGTCGTGGCTGCGCTCGGGCGCGGGCGCGTGGTCGCTCAACGCCGGGTACAGGTTGGGCACCGCGCGCGCCAGCCAGGCGCCGTCGGCGGCGCGGATCGCCTCCAGCTCGGGCGGTGTGAGGTGCTCGTTGCCCGCTGCGAACGGGTCGTCGGCCGGATCGATCTCCAGCGGCCCGAACGTCCCGAAGGCGTTGGGCCGGTCGGCGCGCTCCGGAGCGATGATCGTCCGCAGCCCGGTGAGCGGGTCGAAGCGGATCTCGGGCATCTCGCGGCGTCGCTACACGTGCCCCGGGGCGCCCTCCGTCACACGCCCAGGTTGTCGTGGATCGCCTTCTCCAGCGTCGCGGCGTCCGGGAAGGGGCCCTGGTGGACGAGCTGCGTCCGGCCGCGCGCGTCGATGAACACGGTCGTCGGGAAGTAGGTGCCAGCGCCGACCTCCCGCGCCAGCCGCTCCTTGGGATCCCAGTAGCTCGGGTAGCTGACCGGGTGCCTGCTCAGGAAGCGCTCCGCGCCGGAGCGCGAGTCCTTGGTCGCCAGGCCGAGGAACGCCACGCGCTTGCCGTACTTGACCGCCACCCGGGCGAAGATCGGCATCTCGAGCGCGCACGGGCCGCACCACGACGCCCACTTGTTGATCACCACCGGGTGTCCGCGCAGCTCTCGCAGCCGCCCGCTCAGCGACCCCTCGACGATCTCGCCCGCCTGCGCGTGCAGGGCGGCGAGCGGCGCCGGGGCGCCGGCGAGCGCCTCGCGCTGCTCCGTGACGGACATGGAGAACGTGTCGTCCCCGCCGTCGCTGCCCGCCTGGACGAGCCCGACGGCGACCACGACGGCCAGCGCCACGGCGGCGGCGACGACGAGCACGGTGCGGCGGCGCATGGACACAGGGTGCCACGTGTCGCTTGGCGCGCGTCCGCGATTCGTTAGACTGAGGATTCAAAGGCGAGGGAAGTCCGCTGCCGTCCGCCGATCGCAGCACTGCCCCCGCCCGCTCGACCCCCCGGGCCCGCGCAGCGTCGTCGTTCTCGCCGGCCCACGCGGGGCGCACTTTCTCTGCAGCAGCACTGCGAGCCGTTCATGGCTGAATCCACGGCGTCGGTCGCCAAGACCGCAGACATTCCCGACCAGGAGCTGGTCGCGAAGGCGGAGCGCTTCACCCGCGAGCGCTTCGTGCACGAGGGTGAGGACGCCGCCGTCGCGCTCGCTCCCGGCACCGCGCGCCGCAGCGCGCTGGACGCCGCCCTGGCCGAGATCGAGGCCGGGGCGAAGGTCCCGTCCACCCAATGGCGGCGCCGGTACTCGCTGCTGCTCGGGCTCGAGCGCGTGCTGTCGGAGGACGAGCCGAGGCTGGCCGACGGCACGAAGCTCAACCCGCACCAGGTCGACGCGCTGTCGGGCACCCTGGTCGCGCTGATGGCCGCCACCCAGCGCGCGGAGGAGAAGGCGGCCCAGCCGAAGGGCGCGCCGGTGCTGGCCGTGGAGGACGGCGCCGAGGAGATCGCCGGGAACGAGGAGGAGGACGGGGACGAGGACGTCTCCGGCGAGGAGGAGGCCGCCCCCGAGGACGACGTCGAGGTGAACGGCGCCGGGCTGGGCGTAGACGAGGACGTCGCCGAGGGCGCCGCCGACGATCCCAACGCCCACAAGCGCTTCTGGTTCGAGCACGCCACCGGCGCCGGCAAGACGGTGGCCGCGATGGGCTTCGTCGAGGCGTCGCGCACCGGCGGCGTGCTGATCCTCACCCACCGCCGCAACCTGGTCGACCAGTTCCTCGACGAGCTGCGCACCCGCGGCTACGCGGACCGCGTCTCCCCGCCGCTGCTGCAGGACGAGGTCGACCCCAACGACCCGGACCTGCTCGGCGCGGTGACGGTCGAGACCTACCAGTGGTTCGTCCGCAACGCCGGGCGGATCTCCGACGTCTACACGATCGTCATCTGCGACGAGGCGCACACCGCGCTGGGCGAGAAGACCAGCGCCGCGATCCGCGCCTGGACCGGCCCGATCTTCGTCGGCATGACGGCGACCGGCGCGCTGATCGCGCGGCACGTCACCGACCTGTTCCCCACGCAGACGTCGCGCTTCGACCTGGCCCAGGCGGCGCGGCGCGGCGTGATCGCGCCGCTGCGCTGCATCCGCATCCCGCCGGGCCCGGGCGTGCGCACGATCGCCAAGGTGCCGCTGCGCAAGGGCGAGGTCGATGTCGAGTTCGACCAGGAGATGCTGGCCGAGACCCTCGACCAGACGCCGTTCAACGTCGCCATCGCCGACCTGTACAAGACGCGCTTCAACGGCGTGCCGGGCGTCATCTACGCGGCCGGCGTGCGCCACGCGATGAACGTCGCCAAGGCGCTGCGCGACGCGGGCATCAAGGCCGAGGGCGTCTCCGGCGAGACGCCGAAGCGCGAGCTGGCCGACATCCTCGCCCGCTACGAGCGCGGCGAGATCGACGTGCTGGTCAACGCGCAGCTCTTGGCCGAGGGCTGGAACTCGCCGCGCGCGACCGTCTGCATGCACCTGGCGCCGACCGCGTCCAAGCGCATCTACCAGCAGCGCGTCGGCCGCGTCACGCGCCGCCACCCCGACAAGGAGTCGGGCATCGTCGTCGACTTCGTCGAGCCCAAGACGCGCAACGACGACCCGGTCGTCACCCTGCACTCGCTGCTGGACCGCGACGTGTACCGCGGCGGGGCGATCGTGGTCGGTCCCGTGCGCCGCGGCCGCGGCCGGCGGATCCGGGTCGAGCGTCGCGTGGTGCCGGTCACCGCGGACCCGAACCGGCGGATCGAGGTCTTCGAGCGCGAGCTGTGGCGGATCGCCGTCGAGCACCTCGACTACGGCGAGCAGATCCAGTGGGCGGCGCTCGCGGGCGCGCGCGTCCAGCCGAGCGGCTGGCGGCGGGCGCGGGCGATGCTGCACTTCGACCGCTCCGGCGAGCTGAAGCGGCACTTCCTGCTCACCGCGATCGAGCGCAACAAGAACTCGCAGCTCCGGCTGAAGGCGCTGCAGGAGGTCGCGCAGCTCCGCGACCCGGAGGCGTTCCAGCGCGCGGTGGACATCGTCCGCGGCTGGGCGCGTGACGAGCGGCGCGAGGGCGTGAAGATCCTGCTGCAGGCGCTGGCGGAGCGGCGGATCGGCCGTCGCGACCAGGCCGCGCACTGGATCTGGGACCTGGCGGACATGACGCGCGAGGTCCACGAGGAGTACGCCGTCCAGCGCTGGCCGGAGACCAAGCGGCTCCTGGGGCTGCTGGTGAACTCCTCGGGCGGCGCGCACGCCCGCAACGCCCGGAGGCTGGTGCAGGCGGCGCGCAAGCAGGACCGCCGGCTGTGCGCCGCGCTGCTGGCCGCCGCGGTGGCGCACACCCCGGAGGCGATGGACGTGATCCGCGGCGCTCGCGCGCGGATGGCGCGCAAGCCGAGCGCGCTGGCGCGCGAGCTGCTGCGCAACTTCCCGAAGCGCAAGAACCGCCGCCGCCGGCGCAAGAAGCAGTCCGGCGAGGAGGCGGCCGCGGCGCAGCAGCAGGCGCAGGGCGCCGTGCAGGAGGCGACCGAGGCCGAGGGCGTCGAGGCCGAGGGCGTCGAGGCCGCGGACGGCGAGGCGCCGGAGGTCGAGGCCGTCGCGCCGGACGAGGCGCCGGAGGCCGCGGCGGTCGATGACGCGGTGACCGACGAGGCGGGCGAGCCGGCCGCCGACGCCGGGTGCCCGGGCGATGAGGAGCCCGCCGCCGAGGCCGAGGAGCCCGAGGCCAAGGCCAAGGCCAAGAGGAAGGGCAGGTCCAAGTCCGAGTCCGAGGACGACAAGTCGGGCGGGGAGGAGCCCGGCGCGGAGGAGAAGGCCGAGCCGGACGCCGCCGGGTCCGACGCCGAGCCGGTCGAGGCCGACGCCCCGGTCGAGGCCGACGCCCCGGCGGAGGACGACGAGAAGCCGAAGCGGCGCGCCACCCGCAGCAAGACCGCCGCCGCCAAGAAGACGACGACCAAGAAGTCGTCGACGACGAGGAAGGCCGCCGCCAAGAAGGCGACCGCCAAGAAGGCGACGACGCGCACGAAGAAGGCCGACGAGGAGCCCGCCGCCGAGCCCGAGCAGCTCGAGCTGGGCGCCGACGCCGCCTGAGCGCGGCCCGAGCGCCGCCGCCTCAGCGGAGCAGATGCACCTCGGCGGCGTTCAGCCGCCGCACCGAGCCGTCCGCCGTCTCCACCAGGAGTTGCCCTTCGTCGTCGATGCCGCGCGCGACGCCCTCGCCGTCGGCCCACGCGATCGCGCGGCCCGCGAGCGCGTCGCGCTCCCGCCAGGCGGCGAGCAGCTCCTCCTTGGGCAGCGCGAGCACCGCCTCCAGCTCGGCGAGCAGCTCGCTGAGGGTCGGCTCGATGTCCTCCGGGGGGCGGCCCAGCGACGTCGCCGTCTCGCGCAGCTCTGGCGGGAGCGACTCCACGTCCAGCGCGACGTTGAGGCCGATCCCCACGACCGCCCAGCCCTCCAGCGGGCGACCCTCGACGAGGATCCCGGCCACCTTGCGGTCGCCGTCGAGCCAGATGTCGTTGGGCCACTTGATCCGCGCCTCGGGCCCGCACACCCGTGCGACGGCGACCCCCGCCGCCAGCGACAGCAGCGGATGCGGCTCGCGCACCACCAGGCTCATCAGGACGGAGGTCCCGGGCGGCGCCTCCCAGCGGCGGCCCTGGCGGCCGCGGCCCGCCGTCTGATGGTCGGTCGTCACCAGCGTCCCGTGCGGGGCGCCCTCGGCCGCCAGCTTGCGCGCGAGGTCGTTGGTCGACGTGCACTCCGGCACGTGATGGCGCGGCTCGCCGAGCGTCATAGCGGTCGGATCACGACCTCGCTGTCGAGATCGAGCCGCAGCAGCTCGCGCGCCGAGCCCCGGTTCACCGCCAGCGAGAGCGTCCGGTAGGCGTCCTCGTAGAGCAGCAGCCCGCCCGGCGGCACGTCCGCGAACGTCGTCGCGTACACGCCCTCGCGGCCGTTGACCGACACCCCGTAGCCGAGCCGGAAGCCGGCCGAGGTCAGCTCCGCGTGCTCGACGTCGAGCATCACGTTGCCGAAGCGGTCGAAGGCGATCGCGTGCGCGATCAGCTCACCCTCGCCCGGGAACGCCAGCGGCATGTCGAGCCGGACGATCTCGTCCGGATCGATCGGCTCGCCCGCCTCGCTCACGGGCGTGCCCGCGGCCAGGTGCGCGGCCACCGGGGCGAAGATGTCACGGCCGTGGAAGGTGGCCGACACCGGCTCCAGCCGCAGGTGGGAGCGCGACACGTCCACCACCTCGGCGATCCCTCCGAACCGCTGCGCCGCCAGCGACAGCAGCCCGTTGTCGGGGCCGACGAGGATGCGGTCCTCCTCGATCGTCTGCAGCGCGATCGCGCGCCGCGCTCCGCCCACCTCCGGGTCGACGACCGCCAGGTGCACCCCCGGCGCGCAGTACGGCAGCGCGCGGCGCAGCACCAGCGCGCCGGTGCGGATGTCGTGGCGCTCGATCCCGTGCGTGATGTCGATGATCCGCGCGTCGGGGCAGATGCGCGCCATCACCGCATGGCACACCCCGACGAAGTCGTCCTGCAGGCCGTAGTCGCTCAGGAAGGTGATCGGGCGCGCCATGCGGACGAGAGGCTATCCGTCGTCAGCGGGTCGAGCCGAGGCGGATGCGCAGCACCCGGTCGTCGCCGGAGCGCGGCGAGCCGCGTCCGTCGCGGTTGGAGGTCGTCGCCCACAGCGAGCCGTCGGGCGCGCGGGCGAGCTGGCGCAGCCGGCCGAAGCGGCCCCGGAACAAGGGCGACAACTTGCGCGCGCTCGCCCCGTCGAGCTGCGCGCGCAGCAGCGCCTGGCCGCGCAGCGCGCCGAGGTAGGCGCGCCCGCCGACGATCGCCAGGCCGCTCGGCGAGGCCTCGTCGGTGCGCCATGTCAGCACCGGGTTGACGAAGCGCCCGTCGTCGGTGGAGCCGCGGCCCTCGACCACCGGCCAGCCGTAGTTGCCGCCCTTGCGGATCAGGTTCAGCTCGTCGAACCGGTTCTGGCCGAACTCGGACGCCCACATGCGGCCGCGCGCGTCCCAGGCCAACCCCTGGACGTTGCGGTGCCCGAGGGACCACACCAGCGAGCCGGGGAACGGGTTGTCGGACGGCACCGACCCGTCGGGGTTCATCCGCAGGATCTTGCCGTTGAGCGCGCCGCGGTCCTGCGACAGCGACGAGTCGCCGACGTCCCCGACGCCCGCGTACAGCTTGCCGTCGGGCCCGAAGGCGAGCCCGCCGCCGTCGTGGATCGCGCCGCGCCGCAGCCCGGTGAGGATCGGCTCCACCGGCCCGCCGAGCCGGAAGCGCACGATCCGGTTGTCGCGACGGGTCGTCATGTAGGCGTAGACGTAGCGGTCCCGCCGGTAGCGCGGCGAGACCGCCAGCCCGAGCAGGCCGCCCTCGCCGCCGTCGTTGTAGGCGTCGGCCAGCCGCATCACCGCCCGCGGCGCGCGGCCGGGGCGGATGCGCACGATGCGCCCTCGGTTGCGCTCGGCCACCAGCGCGTCGCCGTCGGGGAGGAAGGCGACCCCCCACGGCACCTCGAGGTTGCGCGCCACGGTGGCGACGGTGACGCTCCGCTGCGCAGGCCGCGCGTCGGAGCGCGCCTCCCGGTCGCCCGCGTCGGTGCCGGCGAGTTGGCGTGGCGGCGTGGTGGTGCGCGCGGCGCCGTCGTCGCCGCCGCAGGCGACGATCCCGGCGAGCGCGGTTGCGAGGGCGGCGGTGAGCGTGAGCGCACGCATGGGACTTCCGGGAGTGCCCATCGTCAACGCTCGCCTCGCGCGGCGTCAAGCACGGCCGTCGGCGGCCCCCTCCGGACGGAGCGGAGGAGGTCCGGACTCACGCCGGGGTCTTCTCGTGCTCCTGCCGCTGCGGGGCATCGGCCGTGCGCTCCACCAGCTCGGCGAGCTCGTCGGCGCGGCGGCTGAGCCGGTTCAGCTTGTAGGTCATGATCAGGAGGTAGACCAGGACCAGCCCGAGGAGGACGAGGTAGGCGGCGGCCACGTAGCCGCCGTTGTCGGGCAGGTTCGTGGCTGCGAGGGCGGGCGTCGGGTCGAGCATCAGAGGCTGAGGTCGGGTGCGGCCGAGCGGGTGGTCGGCACCTCGCCGCCCAGGCGGCGCTGCAGCGCCCGCAGGCGGAAGGTGAGCTGCTTGTGGGCCATCTCGTACTTCCACAGCGTGACGTACAGCAGCGCCACGCCGAGCAGGCACAGGAGGAAGGCCCCGAGCATCCAGCCGGGCAGGTTCTCGTTGGCGGCGTCGAGCGTGCGCGGGTGGATGTACGGGGTGGCCATCCGCACCGCGATGAAGTTCAGCGGCACGAAGGCGCCCGCCACGATCGCGAACACCGACGCGTAGCGCGACTGCTTCTCGCGATCCTCGATCGAGAACCGCAGCGGCTGGTAGGTGCAGTACAGGAGGAAGACGATCAGGAACGACACGAGCGTCGGCTCGCGCCACTCCCACCAGACGCCCCACGCGGCGCGACCCCAGATCGCGCCGGTGATCAGGACGGCGATCCCGAGGATCAGCGAGACGTGGATCGCCACGTAGGAGCGCAGGTCCCACAGCGGCTCGCCGGAGCGCAGGTGCATCACGCCGCAGACGCCGGCGAACACGAACCCGACCAGCGCGACGATCGCCAGCGGCACATGCAGGTAGAAGATCTTCTGCATGAAGCCCTGGTCGGCGTCCATCGGGGCGACGAACGCCGCCACGGCGAAGCCTCCGACGAGGGCGATCAGGGTCGCAACCGACCAGACAGGCAGGCGAGGGGCGTACATCGGGGGCGCGGGCTCTCAGTCCTCCACCAGGAAGTCGAAGAGACCGTAGGCGAGGAGCCCGAAGACCAGATCATAGAGACCGAGCACCGCCAGCCACTGTCCGGGCAGCGCCTCCGCGCCGCCCTGCGCGAAGGTGGGAGCCAGCAGCTTGGCGGTCGCGATCACCACCGGCACCAGCAGCGGCAGCGCGATCACCGGCACCATCAGGTCGCGCGCCCGGGTCTGGACGGCCAGCGCGCCGACCAGCGTGCCGATCACGGCGATGCCGACGTCGGCGAGCAGCAGCGTCAGCGCCGTCTGGCCGAGCAGCCGCGCGCCGGCCGCCGGCTCCAGCAGCAGCAGTGCGTAGGCGGCGACCGCGACCACCTCCATGATCACCAGGAACAGGAACAAGGCCATCGCCTTGGCGATCAGCAGGGCGCTGCGGTCGACCGGCGCCAGCAGGAAGCCGTCGAAGCCGCCCTCCTCGTGGTCGGCGACGAACAGCCGGGCGATGCCGAGCATCGCGCTGAACAGCAGCGTCACGGTCAGCACGCCCGCCGCCAGGCTCCCCGCCACCGCGTCGCGCTGCAGCGAGAAGTGGAAGACGATCATCGTGGCGACGCTGAACAGCGCCATCGCGGGCAGGAGCTGAGGCGCGCGCAGCTCCAGCCGCAGCTCCTTGGCGAGCATGGCGCCGATCGCGCTGCGCAGCGAGGGCCGGCGGCCGCTCACCGGTACAGCTCCCCGATCTGCTCGCGGGTGACGGCGGCCGCGTCGGCCAGCAGCCGGACCCGCCCGGCGCGCAGCCCGAGCGCGACGTCGGCGTCGGCCAGCCCGCCGACCGGGTCGTGGCTGGTGACCACGCGCGTGCGCCCCGACGAGCGGCCGATCAGCGGCTCGACCAGCTCGGCGGCGTGCGGGTCGAGGTTGGCGGTCGGCTCGTCGAGCAGCAGCAGCTCGGGGTCATGCAGCACCGCCCGGGCGACCGCGGCGCGCTGCACCATCCCGCGCGAGTAGCTGTGCAGCGGGTCGTCGGCGCGGGCGGCCAGCCCGACCCGCTCCAGCAGCGCGTCGACGCGCTCGAAGCTCACGCCGTGCAGGCGCGCGTGGAAGCGCAGGTTCTCGCGCGCGCTGAGGTCGCGGTACATGAGCGGCTGGTGGCCGAGGAAGCCGATCCGGCCGCGGACCGCCCAGCCCTCGCGCGCCAGGTCGTGCCCGAGCACGCGGGCGCTCCCGGCGTGCGGTCGCAGCAGCGTGGCCAGCACGCGCAGCAGCGTGGTCTTGCCGGCGCCGTTGGGCCCGAAGACGACGAGCGTCCGCCCGCGCTCCAGGCTCAGGGTCACATCCGCGAGGGCCTCCCGGCCGCCGTAGCGCCGGGTGAGCCCCTCGAGCTCAACCGCCGTCTCGGGCATCGGTGGGCCGCAGCATCCTGACGGCGTGCTGGAGGGTCGGGGCGACGGCGGGGAACGTGTCGCGCACCGCCTGCGCGTCGCCCGGGAAGTTGATGATCAAGGTCCGGCCGGCGATGCCCGCCACGCCCCGGTCGAGCGCGCCCAGCGGCGTCCGCGCGAGCGCGGCGGCGCGGATCGCCTCCGCCAGGCCGGGCGCCGGCCGCTCGATCACGGCCCGCGTCGCCTCCGGGGTGAGGTCGTCCGGGGCCGGGCCGGTGCCGCCGGTGGTGAGCACGGCCGCGTAGCCGTCGTCGACGTAGTGGTGGAGGCGGTCCTGGATCAGCGCGGCGTCGTCGGGGATGACCTCCATGGCCTCGACCGCCAGTCCCGCGGCCTCGGCCAGCTCGGCGAGCAGCGGGCCGGCCTCGTCCTCGCGCTGGCGTCGCGCGACCGACGTCGAGACGGTCAGCACGCAGGTCTGCACGGCAGGGAGCGTACGTGCTGCGGCCCGCGCGCGTCCCGGTAGGGCTCAGGCGATCGCGTTGTCGAGGGCCATCATCAACGCGAAGCCGGCCAGCAGCGACAGCGACGCGATCCGCACGTTGCCGCGCGCGTGCGACTCGGGGATCAGCTCGTCGACCACCACGTACAACATCGCAGCGGCGGCGAACGCGAGCGCGATCGGCAGCACCCCCGTCACTAGGTCCAGCGCCCAGAAGGAGGCGAACGCGGCGACCGGCTCCACCAGGCCGGTCGCCAGGCCGAAGAGGGCGGCTCGACCGCGGCCCATGCCTGCCGCCACCAGCGGCGCTGCGGCGGCGAACCCCTCGGGCACGTTCTGCAGGCCGATCGCCAGCGCCAGCGGCACGCCCAGCTCGCTGCCGCCGGCAGCGAACGCGGTGCCCACCGCCATGCCCTCGGGGAAGTTGTGGATCGTCATCGCCGCCAGGATCAGCGCGGCGCGCCGGCGACTGGTCACCAGGGCGCCGGTCGTCGGGTCCTGCTCGGCGAACCGCGCGTGCAGGTGCGGCAGCCAGCGGTCGGCGGCGGCGATCAGCGCGCCGCCCAGCGCGAAGCCGACCAGCACCTGCCAGAGCGAGCCGTCCTCGAAGGCGGGGACGAGCAGGCTGAACGCCAGCGCCGCCAGCATGATCCCGGCGGTGAAGCCGAGCATCGCGTCGAGCAGGCGCGGCGACGGGCGGCGCAGCACGAGCACCCCGGCCCCGCCGATGCCGGTGGCCAGCCCGGCGCAGGACATGCCGATCGCCGCCGTGGTGGTCACGGCGCGCAACGGTAGCCGCCGCGGGGGCGGCGCCGCGCCCGTCGGCTCGCCGCGCGGCTAGGCGGCCGCCAGGCTCTCGTCGTCGCTCGGGGCGAGCACGACCCGGTTGCGGCCCTGCTCCTTGGCCTCCAGCAGGGCGGCGTCGGCGCGGCGGAACGCCTCGTCGTAGTCGAAGCGGCCGCCCGGCGCGGCGGCGACGCCGATCGAGACGGTCACGTCCACGCCCTTGACCGGGGCGCTCGCGACCGCCGCCCGCACCCGCTCGGCGATCTGGGGCGAGCTGCGCGCGCCGGTGCCGCGCAGGATGACGACGAACTCCTCGCCGCCGACGCGGTAGACGGCGTCGAAGGCGCGCAGCTCGGAGCGGATCCGCTGCGCGACCCCGGCGAGGACCTCGTCGCCGCGCGCGTGGCCGTAGCGGTCGTTGACCTGCTTGAAGCGGTCCAGGTCGGCGACCAGCACCGACACCGGCTCGGAGAGCAGCTCGGCCTGGTAGGCGACCTCCGGCACGCGCGCCTCCAGCGCGGCGCGGTTGAGCGCGCCGGTGAGCTTGTCGACCAGCGCCGCCGAGCGGTGCTCGACCGAGGAGCGGCGCAGCGCCTGGCCGATCAGCGTCGCGCACACGGCGATGGCGATCGGCGTGGCGACGACCGTCGGGTTGTCGGCCACCTCCCGGGCGTCGACCACCAGCCCGGTGACCAGCATCATCACCGCGGTCAGCCCGAGCAGGAGCCCGGCGCCGCGCGGCGGATAGGCGGCGGCGGCGCCGAACAGCACCACCACGATCATGTCGAGCGCGAACAGCGCCGGCTCGCGCGTGGAGACGGTCGCCAGCCCGGCGGCGACGATCGAGGTGGCGATCCCCGCCAGGCCCCAGAACTCGGGGCGGCGCAGCCGCTTGGCGCGCTGCAGCACGAAGTGCCAGGGGGCGATCAGCAGGAAGATCGGGACCAGCGGCTCCCACCCGAACCAGGGGATGCCGACCGCCACCGCCAGCACCACGAGCAGGAACGCGAGCCGGTTGCTGAGCAGGCTGCTGAGCTCGGCGATCGCGACGAGCTGCTCGCGGTGCAGCGAGCTGGGCACAAGCCAGTTGCCGGTGGACGACGCGGAGTGGGCGGCCTCGGCGGCCTGGACGGTGGCCGAGGAGGCGATGGCGTCGCGCGACCGGCGGCCGCCGGAACGTCCGGAGCGGCGCCCATGCTCGACCGAGGCGGTCCGCTCCGGCGGCGCACATCGCACGCGGTTGCGCCCCTCGTGCTTGGCGGTGTAGAGCGCGGAGTCGGCGCGGATGAAGAGGCGGTCGGGGTCGAGCGGGCCGGGGGCGGAGACCGCCACGCCGCCGGAGACGGTGACCGGGATGCCCTCGATCGGCTCGGCCGCGACGCGCCGTCGGAGCCGCTCGGCGAGGCCGGTGGCCTCCGGCGGGTTGGAGCCGGGCAGCACGACGACGAACTCCTCGCCGCCGTAGCGGTAGAGGCTGGCGTCGGCGTCCAGGCCGCCGCGCAGCCGCTCGGCTACCCCGCGCAGGATCGCGTCGCCGACGGAGTGTCCGCGCGCGTCGTTGATCTCCTTGAAGTGGTCGATGTCGAAGACGATGAGCGCCACGCGCTGGGCGGTGTGGCGGCTCTGGGCGGCCAGCTCGCTCAGGCGGGCCTGCATCGCGGCGCGGTTGAGCGCGCCGGTCAGGCGGTCGACGACGGCGGTGCCGCGGGAGACGATGTCCACCTCGCGGATGGCGATGCCGACGATGCTGATCGCGGCCGCCAGCGCGACCGGCAAGGCCAGGTAGGACGGCCGGCTGCTGATCGGATCGGGGTGGAAGATCAGCGACGCGGCGACCATCAGCCCGATCGTCCAGACGGCGCCGGCGATCACGCCGCGCTTGCTCCAGACCACCGCGGCGCCCAGCAGCGGGATGATGGGAAGCGGGAGCAGGTAGGGCACCTCGGGGTCGTGCGCGGCGACGATGACGCCGGCGAGCGAGAGCTGGCTCAGCAGCCACCCGACGCCGAGCGCCCACTCGGGCCGCTGCATGCGACGGGCGACGAGGGACGAGATGCCCGTGCCGGCGAGCATCCCCGCCAGCGGGATGAGGAGCTGCGGGCCGCAGTGGGGGACCGAGAAGACGACGGGGATCGCGAGCACCCCGAAGCAGACCAGGACGGTGCGGCTGAGCCGCTGGCTCATGTCCAGAGCCCGCTCCCGGTCGGCCCTGTCGGGGAAGAGGATGCCCCCGTCGACCATTTCCCCTTGGAGATCGGCAGGTTTGGCTCCCGTTGGAGCCTTGTCCAGGACGTGGATCTGTGAATTGCGGCACATAACGCGGGCGCGCGCTTGCACGCCCGCGTCGCGTCACGAGCCGGGGTCGCCCGGCCCGCCGGCGCGGCCCCGCGCGGCGCGGATCGCCTCCAGCCGCGCGGCCAGGTCCGCCTCCTGCTCGTCGGGCAAGTAGAAGCGGGTCCCGCGCACCCGCTCGGGCAGCAGCTCCTGCGGCGAGACGTGGCCCGGGCGGTCGTGCGGGTAGTCGTAGCCCTCGTCCGCCAGCGGGCCCGAGCGCAGGTAGCCGGGCGGCGGCTGCGCCCCGTGCTCGCGCACGTGGCGGCGGGCGGCCCCGATCGCGCGGTAGGCGGCGTTCGACTTGGGCGCCAGCGCCAGGTAGATCGCGCACTGCGCGAGCGCGTACTGGCATTCCGGCATCCCCACGTGCTCGACGGCCGCCGCGGTCGAGGTGGCGATCACCAGCGCCTGCGGGTCGGCGTTGCCGATGTCCTCGGAGGCGAGGATCACCATGCGGCGGGCGATGAAGCGCGGGTCCTCGCCGCCCTCGAGCATCACTGCCAGGTAGTAGAGCGACGCGTCGGGGTCGCTGCCGCGCGTCGCCTTGATCCAGGCGGAGATCAGGTCGTAGTGCTGGTCGCCGGCGCGGTCGTAGCGGACGGCGCGCTGCTGCAGCGCGCTCTCGGCCACCTGGAGCGTCACCACGGGCGGCCGCGCCGCGGCGGCGGTGGCGCACGCCAGCTCGAGCGCGCCGAGCGCGGTCCGCGCGTCGCCGCCGCTGCGGCGGGCGAGGAAGGCGACCGCCTCGTCGGGCACCTCCACCGGCCCGCAGGCGCCGGAGGCCACCGCGCGGCGCAGCAGCGCCTCCACGTCCTCGTCGGTGAGCGGCTTCAGCTCGATCACGCGGGCGCGCGACAGCAGCGCCGAGTTGACCTCGAAGTACGGGTTCTCGGTCGTCGCCCCGATCAGCGTGATCGTCCCGTCCTCCACCGCGGGCAGCAGCGCGTCCTGCTGGGCCTTGTTGAAGCGGTGGATCTCGTCGAGGAACAGGATCGTGCGGCGGCCGGAGCGCGCCCGCTCGCGCGCGCGGTCGATCACCCCGTTCACCTCCGCCTTGCCGGCGCGCACGGCGCTCAGCTCCTCGAACGCCGCGTCGCAGGCGGAGGCGACGATGCGCGCCAGCGTCGTCTTGCCCGATCCGGGCGGCCCGTGCAGGATCATCGAGAACGGACGGCCCTGCTCGATCGCTGCGCGCAGCGCCGAGCCCTCCCCGAGGACATGGCGCTGGCCGACGAGCTCCTCCAGCGTGCGCGGCCGCATCCGCGCCGCCAGCGGCATGTCCGCCGTCGTCCGGCCGGCGCCCCGGGGCTGCGGCTCGTCGGTGGGGAAGAGCTGCTCGGTCACCTGTCGTCCGCCAGCATGGCAGGCGCGACCGAAGGCCGGAGCGCGTGACGCTCCGGCCCGGTCATGCTCGGTCGTTGTCGCGCCGCGACGATCAGGAGGTCGGGGTCACCGCATGGAACCGCGGCTGGGTGTGCGGCCAGACGGTGACCACCTCGCCCTCGACGAGGACGTCCGTCAGCCCGAACGCGAGGGCGAACTCGTGCGCGGCTCGCTCGGCGTCCGCCTGGGTGAGGTGGCGCGACAGCGGCCTGCCGTCGCGGTCGCGCTTCACCGCCCAGCGGTCACCGTGGCGGACGACGTGAAGGGCTCCGATCACGGGTGGCTCCTTACCCGGAGACCGTCCGGGCGGAATCACCGGTTTCCGGTCGGTCCTCGGCGCCTTTGGCGCCCGCGGCCGCGCTCGCCCGCCCGGCTCGCCCGTCGGAGGGGTTGCGTAGCCTGCCGCGCATGGGCTTGGAGGAGCGTGCGGTCGAGCTGCTGCGGCGGCTGATCCGCCACGACACCGTCAACCCGCCCGGCAACGAGCGCCCGCTCCAGGAGGAGCTCGCCAAGCTGCTGAGCGACGCCGGCTTCGAGGTGCGGCTCGTCGGTCGCACCGAGGCGCGGCCCAACCTGGTCGCCCGCCTGCGCGGCCGCTCCGAGGGGCCGGTGCTCGGCCTGCTCTCGCACGTCGACACCGTGCTCGCCGATCCGGCCGAGTGGAGCCGCGACCCGTGGTCCGGCGACCTGGTCGACGGCTGGGTGTGGGGCCGCGGCGCCCAGGACATGAAGTCGCAGACCGCCGCCGAGGTGGCGGCCGCCGTCGAGCTGGCGGAGAGCGGCTGGCGGCCCGAGCGCGGCGACCTGCTGGTGATGGCGGTCGTCGACGAGGAGACCGGCGGCGGGGACGGTGCGATCTGGCTGACCGAGAACCACCCCGACCTGGTCCGCTGCGACTACCTGATCAACGAGGGCGCCGGGTCGCTGATCCCGCACCAGGGCGAGCGTCTGTACGGCGTGTGCGTGGCCGAGAAGGGAGTGTTCCGCTTCACGCTGCGCGTCCGCGGCGTCTCCGGGCACGCGTCGATGCCGCACATGACCGACAACGCGCTGCCCAAGCTCGCGCCGCTGATCGAGGCGCTCGCCACCCGCCGGCCCGAGCCCGACCTGACCGAGGCGCCGCTGGCGCTGATGGAGGCGATCGGGGTGAGCGGCGTGGAGGAGCTGCGCGCGGTCAACCCGGCGCTGGCGGACTTCGTCGAGCCGATGGTGTCGGTGACGTTCGCGCCGACGATGGTCGCCGGCAGCGAGAAGATCAACGTCGTCCCGAGCGTGGCCGAGGTGCGCGTCGACTGCCGCGTGCCGCCCGGCCACGGGCGGGAGACCGCGGCGCGCCGGATGGCCGAGGTGCTGGCCGGGCTGGACGGCTACGAGGTCACCTGGGACGAGGAGGTGGTCGGCAACGGCTCGCCCGCCTCCTCGCCGCTGCGCGACGCGATCGACCGCTGGCTGGCCGGCGAGGAGCCGGAGGCGCGCACGGTGCCGACGATGCTGCCCGCCTACACCGACTCGCGCACGTTCCGGCAGGCGTTCCCCGAGTGCATCGCCTACGGGTTCTTCCCGCAGCGCGAGATGACGCTGCGCGAGATGTGGCCCTTGGTGCATGGCGCCGACGAGCGGATCGCCGCCGCCGACGTCGGCTTCGCCGCCCGCTGCTACCGGTCGGTGGCGCTCGACCTGCTGGGCTGAGCGCCGTTCGCCTCCGTGCGGGCGGAGGCGAGGATCGCGTCGGCGAGCGCGTGCCAGTTGGCGCGGAGCTGCTCGACCGTCTGGCCGCGCACCCGCCGCTCGAACAGGTACGGCTCGGCGCCCAGCGGCGCGATCAGGGCGCCGGCGAAGAAGTCGGCGCGCGTGGCCTCGCCGACCAGCTCGCGCAGCAGCACCGCCACGTGCGTGCGGTAGAAGGCGTAGACCGGGTGGCGGTAGCGCGAGGCGGGGCCGCCCGCCCCGCCGTCGCGCTCGGCCGACCAGATGTGCAGCGCGAAGCGCTCCAGGTGGTCGATGAGCGCGTCGCCGAAGGCGCGCAGCCGCTGCTCCGGCGGCGCGCCGGGCCCGAGCGGCGGCGGCCCGCGCAGCACCGACTCCTGCAGCTCGCGCTCGGGTTCCTCGATCAGCGCCCGCAGCAGCGAGGCGCGGTCGCCGAAGCGGCGGTACAGCGTGCCCTTGCCGACGCCGGCCTCCTCGGCGACGGCGTCCATCGATACGGCGTCCGGCCCCTTCCGCTCGACCAGGCGCGCGGCGGCGCACAGGATCCGCTCCCGGTTGCGGCGCGCGTCGGCGCGCTCGCCCTCGGCGGGCGCGCCACCGGCGATCGGGAGCGTGGGCAGGGGCTCGGACACCGCGCCAGCTTATGCCGCCTCGACCGCCGGAGTCGACGCCCGCTCGACGAGCTGCCGGACGCGCTCGCGCAGCGCCTGGCGCAGGTCCGGGTCCTTGAGCCGGCCCTGCTCGTCGAAGGCGTGGTGCGCCTGGCCGACCGGCACCTCGCCCTCGAGCGGCTCCGCGCCGGCGATGTCCAGCACCTTGCGCAGCTCGGCCTGCGCCCACACGGCGCCGAACAGCCCGGTGGAGGCGCCGACCACGGCGGCGGGCTTGCCGTCGAGCGAGCTTGCGCCCTTCGGCCGCGACGCCCAGTCGATCGCGTTCTTCAGCACGCCGGAGATCGACCCGTTGTACTCGGGCGTGGCGAGCAGGAGCGCGTCGGCCGAGGAGATCGCCTCGCGCAGCCGCTTGACCGCCTCGGGCGCCTCGTCCTCGAGGTCGGCGTCGTACGGCGGCACGTCGCGCAGCCCGTCGTAGATCTCCAGCGTGGCCCCGGGCGGCAGCTCCTCGGCTGCCGCCCGGAGCAGGGCGGTGTTGTAGGAGTCGCGGCGCAGCGACCCGCTGAGACCGAGGATCCGCACGGCTCAGGCCTGCTTGACGAGCTGGAGGTCGACCTCGATGGTGACGTTCCAGTCGACGGCGTCGTTGCCGTTGGGGAGCTGGTTCTGCCAGCTCACGCCGAACTCGCGGCGGTCGACGGTCGTCGACAGGACGAACCCGACGCGCTCGTTGCCGAAGGCGTCGGTGGTGGCGCCCCAGGTGCCGGTGGCGGTGACCGGCTTGGTCACGCCGCGGATGGTGAGCTCGCCGTCAACCTCGACCTTGCCGTCCGCGGACGGGCGGATGGCGGTGGAGCGGAACGTCAGCTCGGGATGGTTCTCGGCGTCGAAGAAGTCCGGGCTGAGGAGATGGTTCTTGAAGTCGGGCACGTCGATGTCGATCGAGTCGACGCGCGCCTTGCCCGTCAGGACGCCGTTCTCGTAGCTCGCCTCGACGGCGCCGAACGAGCTGCGGAATGTGGCCAGCCCGTTGTACTTGACGCCGAACCCGATCGTGGAGTGGACGGGATCAAGCGCATAGGTGCCGGCGGGAAGCTGCTCGGTCGCAGTGGTCATCGAACCTCCTGGTGGGGAATGGTCGGAAGGAATCGGACCGTAGTCCGCTTGCGTGATCCAGCATAGCGGACCGCGGTCCGCTTTCAGTCGAGGACGTTGTCAGGCCGGGGACCATCGACCATCCGTCCCTTTGCCGTTCGGGCCTTGACGAACCAGGGCCGGTCGGTGTCAGGATTGACGCGATGTCGGCGCCGGCGCCCATGACCCCTGCGCGCGATGAGAGCGCGGCCACCGCCTCCGGCGACGCGCAGGCGCAGGCGCAGACCGAGGGCGGTCAGCAGGGGCGCGCCCAGGAGGGCGGGGTCGACGGCGGCCAGGCCCGCACGGTCGCCACCCAGCCTTCTCGGCCCGATCCCTCGCTCGGCGACCGCCTGCAGGAGTTCGGCAACGACTGGGCGGGCTTCGTCTCGATCCTGTTCGCGGTCGTCTTCATCGCGATCTTCCTGCGGCTCGTGAAGTCGATGCCGCGCACCAAGCCGGTCGAGATCAAGCCCAACGAGAAGATCGAGGTCGGCTGGGACGACATCGCCGGCGTGGACGAGGCCAAGCGCGAGCTGGAGGAGGTCGTCGCCTTCCTGCGCGACCCCGAGGGGTTCCGCCGGCTGGGCGCCAAGGTCCCCAGCGGCGTGCTGCTGCACGGGCCGCCCGGCACCGGCAAGACGCTGCTGGCCAAGGCCGTCGCGCACGAGTCCGGCGCCACCTTCTTCAGCCAGTCCGCCTCCGCGTTCGTGGAGATGTTCGCCGGCCTCGGCGCCGCCCGCATCCGCCGCCTGTTCCGCGAGGCGCGCAAGCACCAGCCGGCGATCGTGTTCATCGACGAGCTGGACGCGATCGGCGCCCGCCGCGGCATCGACAACAACTCGGAGCGCGAGCAGACGCTCAACCAGCTCCTCGTCGAGATGGACGGCTTCGGCGGCAAGGGCCGCGTCGTCGTCATGGCCGCCTCCAACCTGCTGGAGAAGCTCGACCCGGCGCTGCTGCGCCCCGGCCGCTTCGACCGGCAGATCTTCGTCAGCCCGCCCGACGTGGAGGGGCGCCTGCGCATCCTGCGGGTGCACACCAAGAACAAGCCCCTGGCCGAGGACGTGGACCTGCGCATCGTCGCCCAGCAGACGAGCGGCCTGACCGGCGCCGAGCTGGCCAACATCTGCAACGAGGCGGCGATCTTCGCCGGGCGACGCGGCGGGCGGACGATCACCCAGGAGGACTTCGACAACGCGCTTGAGCGCGTGGTGGCGGGCGTGCAGACCAACACCACGCTGAACGAGCGCGAGCGGCGGATCGTCGCCTACCACGAGGCCGGCCACGCGCTCTGCCGCGAGCTGCTCGACACCGGCGAGCGCGTCCACAAGATCTCGATCGTGCCGCGCGGCCGGGCGCTCGGGTTCGTGATGAACCTGCCCGACGAGGACAGCTACCTGAAGACCCGCGACGAGCTGATCGACCAGATGGCGGTGCTGCTGGGCGGCCGGGTCGCGGAGGCGGTCGTCTTCGGGGCGGTCACCACCGGCGCCGCCGACGACCTCAAGCGCGTCGCCGAGATCAGCCGCGCGATGGTCCACGAGTTCGGGATGGGCACCGCCGCGCCCGCCGCCCGCGCGATCCCCGACGCGGACGTGGTCTCCGACATCACGCGCCGCATACGCGACGAGGAGCAGCAGGAGCTGGTGTTCGCCGCCCAGCGCACCGCCTACGAGCTGATCACCGGCCACCGCGACAAGCTGGACGAGCTGGCCGAGGCGCTGCTGGAGCGGGAGACGCTGGAGCGGGCCGAGATCGACGCGATCCTCGCCGACGTGCATCCGGTCCGCCGCCGCGACCGGGGCGAGCCGCCGCGCCCGCAGCCCGCGCCGACGCCGCCCCGTCCGGCCCAGGCGGAGGTCGTGGTCTCCAGCCGGCTGCCGCGGCCCGGTGCGGGCGACGGGGCCGAGCGCTAGCGCTCCCGGATCAGCAGCGACCAGCGGCCGGGGCTGCGCACGCGCACGTCGCGGTAGTGGCCCGGCCGCAGCGGCACGATCCGGTCGCCCGGCTTGCCGCTGACGGCGGCCAGCAGCGTGTGGCCGGTGGTGACCGCGATCGGCGCGCCCTCGGCGGAGGCGAGCAGCGTCGCGGGCCGCGGCACGTACAGCGTGGGCAGCCCGACCTCGCCCCTGCCGCGCAGCCGGATCGGGGCGAACGCGCGCGGCGCGGGCAGCACCGGCGCCCGCGTGCCGCGCACCACGATCGTCCGCCGCCAGGAGCCGACGCGCGCCTGCAGGTAAGAGATCCCGCGCGGGATGCCGCGCAGCCGCACGATCGCCTCGGCGCCGCGGTGGGTGATCGTCCAGCGGGCGGTGGTGCGCGCGCGTCCGGGCGCGTGCTCGATCCGCAGCCGCGCCCCGGCGGGCGCGACGCGGGCCCGCAGGACGGTGCGGTCCCCGGCCACATCCAGGGTCAGCACGCCCCGGCGGACGGCCACCGGCGAGGCGAAGTCGGCGTACGGGCGGCTGAGCAGCGCGGGGAGGTCGACATGCTTGTCGATCACCGCCCGGCAGCCGGAGCCGATCGGCTCCCGCCGGAACTCGGGCTTGGCGAAGCGCCGGCGCAGCGCCTCGCGCAGCTCCTCGGCGCGCAGCCGCATCACGGCCGTGTAGCGGCTGCTGAAGTAGGGCGCCTGCGTGGCGCCCTCGCCGCGCGCCAGGTCGACCGCCCGCTCCAGACGGCAGGTGGCGAGCGCGTCGCGGCGCTCGCCCCCGCTCAGCCGCTGCCACTCGGAGCCGGGCTTGCCGAGGATCGCGCGGACCTTCGCCGGCTCGAGCAGCGCGGACTTGTCGCCGCCGCCGCAGGAGGCGGCGGCGAGCGCGGCGAGGCAGGCGGCCGTGGTCGGCAGGACGCGCACGGCCGGGAATGATGTCGAGCGCCGCGCCGGGGCGCGGCGGACCGCGCAACGGCTAACTTGCGCCCTCGTGTTTGCGCGCATCGACCACGTGGGCGTCGCCGTCGAGGATCTCGACGCCGCGATCGCCCTCTACGAGAAGACCTACAAGATGGAGCTCGTCCACCGTGAGACGGTGGAGGAGCAGGGCGTCGAGGCGGTCCTGCTGGACGTCGGCGAGAACCACATCGAGCTGCTGCGCCCGCTCGGTCCCGACACGCCTGTCGGCAAGTTCCTGGCCAAGAAGGGGCCGGGCATCCACCACATCGCCTACCAGGTGACCGACATCGAGGCTGCGCTGGCCGCGCTGAAGGAGGCCGGCATGCGCCTGATCGACGAGACGCCGCGCACCGGCATCCGCAACTCGCGCGTGGCGTTCGTGCACCCGGCGTCCGCCGGCGGCGTGCTCACCGAGATCGTCCAGCCCGCGCACTAGCGCCGGTAGGCTGCGACCCATGGCTCAGCGCATCTCGATCGGGATCCAGTTCAGCCCGCCGCTGTCCATGCGCGTCAGCGACGAGGAGCTGCAGCGCCTGCAGCAGGCGCTCGGCGGCACGGGCTGGCACGAGATCGAGGCCGAGGACGGCTCGGTCCGGCTGAGCCTCGAGCACGTGCTGTGGCTGCGCGTGGAGAAGGACGAGGGGCGCGTCGGGTTCAGCGTCGGCGGCTAGTGGGTCCGCTGGCGCGGGCCGACATCGCCCTGCTGCGCGCGGCGCGCACCCGCGGCCACCGTCCGGCGGTGGAGCGGGCCGTGCGCGCGTTCTCGCGCACGGGCGAGCACGGCGCGGTCTGGCTGGCGCTCGGCGCCGCCGGCGTCGCGCTCGACGCTCCCCGTCGCCGGCGCTGGGGCCGCGCGCTCGCCGGAGTGGCGGTCGCATACGCAGCCAACGTCGCGGTCAAGGCCGTGGTGCGCCGGCCCCGGCCGGTGCTCGACGGCCTGCCGCCGCTCATCTCCACACCGACGCAGCTCAGCTTCCCGTCCTCGCACGCCGCCTCGTCGCTGGCCGCCGCGCGCGGGTACGCCCCGCTGGTCGGCCGCTGGATCTACCCGGTCGCGGTCGCGATGGCGGCCAGCCGCATCTACCTTGGCGTGCACTATCCGTCCGACGTCCTCGCCGGCGCTGCGCTCGGCGCTTTCCTAGGAGGCCTAACCCGATGAAGGTCGGCATCGTCGGCCTGCCCAACGCCGGCAAGTCAACGCTGTTCAACGCGCTGACCAAGGCCGGCGCCGAGGCGGCCAACTATCCGTTCACGACGATCGAGCCCAACGTCGCCGTCGTGCCCGTGCGCGACGAGCGGCTGGAGAAGCTGGCGGAGGTGATCGGCGCCAGCGAGGTCGTCCCCGACACGATCGACTTCCACGACATCGCGGGCCTGGTCAAGGGCGCCCACAAGGGCGAGGGCCTGGGCAACCAGTTCCTGGCGAACATCCGCGAGACGGACGCGATCCTGCATGTGGTCCGCGCGCACCACGACGAGAACGTCGTCCACGCCGAGGGCTCGGTCGACCCGCTGCGCGACATCGAGATCATCGAGACCGAGTTGATCTACGCCGACCTCGAGCAGGCCGAGCGGCGCCTCGAGCGGGTGGCGCGTGCCGCGCGCGGCGGCGACAAGACGGCGATCGCCGAGCAGCAGTACCTGGAGGCGCTGATCGCCGCCTACCACGAGGGCAAGCCGGCGCGGATGGTGCCGATCCCGGAGGAGGTCGACCCGGCGCGCACCGTGCAGCCGCTGACCGCCAAGCCGGTGCTGTTCGTCGCCAACGTGGAGGAGGGCGAGGACGAGGTGCCTCCCGAGATCGCCGAGCACGCCGCGGCGATGGGCGCCCAGGCGGTGGCGGTGTGCGCGCGCCTGGAGGCCGAGCTGTCGGAGCTCGACGACGAGGAGGCGGCGTCGATGCGGGCCGAGCTCGGCCTCGTCGAGTCGGGCCTGGACCGCGTCACGCGCGGGGCCTTCGCGCTGCTCGACCTGATCACGTTCTTCACCGTCGGCGAGGGCAAGCCCGCCCAGTCCTGGCACATCAAGCGCGGCCTGACCGCCTGGCACGCCGCGGGCAGGATCCACAGCGACATCCAGAAGGGCTTCGTCCGCGCCGAGGTGATCCCCTGGAACGAGCTGGTGGAGGCGGGCGGCTGGGCCGGCGCCCGCGAGCGCGGCCTGCTGCGCCTCGAGGGCCGCGACTACGTCGTCCAGGACGGCGACGTGATCACCGTCAAGTTCACGCCGTGAGCCGCGGGGCGGATGAGCCCACGCGTCGGCACGCGTCCACCCTTGTCGAGCATCGACCGCCGGCCGAGCGAAGCTCGACGAGCGTCAGGACGGCTCAGACGCCCAGGCGCGCCCGGTCGTCCAGCGCGGGCACCTCGGGCGCCGACGGCGACATCGCGTAGGCGGCCTCGAGCAGGTCGATCTCGTCCTGCTCGACCGCGCGGCGCCAGCCAAGGAACGCCCACACGTCGACCGCCGCCAGGCCCAGCAGCCCGAGGATGATCGCGATCGCGGTCGCGCGGCCGACGGGGGTGCGGCGGTCGACCGGCTGGCGGATGCCGGTAGCCAGCTCGATGTCCCTCGCGCTGCGGATCAGGTCCGTGTTGAGGATGTCGGCGCGGATCGTCTCCCACGCCGGCTTGCGGCGCCCGTCGTAGGTGATCAGCCCCTTGTGGTGGATCTCGTCGTAGGGGACGCCCGCGCGCGGCGGCCCGCCGTTCCACTCCGGCTTGACCGCGAACTCCTGCAGCGTCCAGTAGATCGCGCCGCTCAGCGTCGGCAGCGACCGCACCAGCCGCAGCTTGTCCGCCGCGTACTTCGCCTGGAAGGCGAACGTCTGCTTCTCGGTCTCCGGGCCGGTCATCGTCGCCTCGGCGCCGAATTCGGTCACCACCAGCCCGGCGTGCGGGTACCAGCGCCGCATCTCGCGCACGTAGGGCACGAAGTCGGCGAGGTTCGCCGTCGAGTGCTTCTCCTTGCCCGGGTACCAGCCGAAGTAGCTGTTGATCCCGATCAGGTCGAACGCCGCGTAGGTGTCCTGCCGCTCATAGCCCGGGTAGCTGAGCGTGTCGACCGACACCGGCAGCGTCGGGTTGAGGTCCTTGGTCAGCCGCCGCGCCGCGTCGAGGAACAGGCGGGTGCCCTCCACCTTGTCCGGCTTGACCGACAGCTCGTTGGCGACCGAGTGCGTGATCACCGACGGGTGGTTGCGGGTCGCCAGCACCGCGGCGCGCACCGTCCGCAGCGCGAACGCGCGCTGCTCCGGGGTCTCCAGCAGGCGGTCGCGGTGGTAGATCGGCGCCTGCGCCCACTGGAGGATGCCCTCCTCGTCCAGCCGCCGCTGCAGCCGCTCATCGAGCGCGTAGTGCGCGCGCGTGACGTTGGCGCCGAGCTCCTTGAGCTTGTCGACGATCGACTCGATCGCCCGGTCGGTGAGCGCCGGGCCCATGCCCTGCACGTCCTCCTGGATCGAGGCGCCGCGGAGCTGCACCGGGCGGCCGTTGAGCTCCAGGAGCCCGTTGCGGACCCGCACCCAGCGCATCCCGATCCGCGCCCGGTCGACCTGCTGTACCGTGCCGTCCGCCTCGGTGGTCAGCGACGCCTCGTACAGGTCGGGGTGGTCGGGCGCCCACAGCCGGACGTCGCCCTCCACCGGCACCCGGAAGCGCACGCGCGCCCGCTCGCCCGGCGCCAGCCGTCGCACCGGCACGCTCGCCTCGCCCGCCTCCTCGCCGTCGGGGTCGCGCAGCGCCGCCCGCACGCGCGGGATCAGGGTGCGCGTCCCGCGGTTCTCGATCACCGTGTCGACCAGCACCGTCCAGCGGCAGTCGCCGCCCAGCTCCGGGCAGGTGCGCTGCGGCAGGAAGCCGGTGTCGTGGGCGACCAGCTCGCCGAGCGGCACCAGCTTCACCGGGCGGGTGATCCCGCCCCAGTTCCACCAGCCCTCGCGCGGCTCCTTCGCCTTGTGGTTGTCGACCCGCAGCACGATGTCGTGCGGGTGGCCGTCGGCGACCTGCGGAAGCTCGACGGTGAACGGGTCGTACGGGTCCTCGTTGCGCGCCACGTGGCGGCCGTCGATCCACACGTCGGTGACGCGGCGCACCTGCTCGAACCGCAGCCCCCACGCGAACCGCTCGGGCGCTCGCGGCGCGGCGAGGCGCAGGTGGTACCAGCCGACGGTGCCGCCGAAGCTCTCCGGTCGCGGGCGGGGGTCGAAGACGTGCGGCAGCCGCACCGGCCGCCAGGGCGCGTTGCCGGTCACCGCCTGCCAGCCGCGCAGCACCCCGGCGTCCTCGGGGTCGGGCGCGTACCGCCAGCCGGCGTTGCTCAGGTCGACGGCGCGGGGCGGGGCGGCGTCGGCGCTCGCCGCGCCGACGCCCAGCAGCAGCGCGAAGGCCAGGATGGCGGCAAGCTGTCGCACCACGGGCGGGATCATTGCCTAACCGCCAGTCGAAGCGCCACCGGCGCGCGGATCAGGCGTCCGCCGATCCGGGTCGGGCCGCGGCGGCCTGAAGCCGCTCCGCGAGGCGCCGCATGCCGCGGGCGCGGGCGGCCTCCGCTGCGCAGGCGAAATCGGTGAGCGCATCCGGAGGGCACTCCACTTCGATCGGCTGCAGCGTCGCGATCTTGCGGTAAGCGCGCAGCTCGTCCGCCTGCTGACGCAGGGCGTTCGCCACGCGCGGCTTGAGGCTGTCGACCGCGGCCAGCACGCCCTCCAGGTCACCGTGCTCGCGCAGCAGCGCGGCGGCGGTCTTCTCGCCGATCCCCTTCGCGCCCGGCAGGCCGTCGGACGGGTCGCCGCGCAGGGCGATGAAGTCGGGCACCTGCTCCGGCTCGATCCCGTAGCGGGCGCGCACGCCGTCCACGTCGATCAGCTCCGGCCCGTCGCCGCCGCCGCGCGGGAACAGCACGGCGGTGCGCTCGTCCACGCACTGGAACATGTCGCGGTCGCCCGTGTAGAGGAGCGTCCGCCCGCCGCGCTGCGCCTCCGCGCGCGCCAGCGCGCCGAGCAGGTCGTCGGCCTCCAGCTCCTCGTCGGCAAGCCACGTCCAGCCGAACGACCTGAAGAACCCGGGCGCGTCCGCGAACTGCGGGGCCAGCTCGTCGGGCACCGGCGGGCGGTCGGCGTGGTAGCCGGGGTACAGCTCGGTCCTGTAGGCGGCCGCCTCGGCGCCGTCGCACAGCACCACTGCCCGCGGCCGGTGTGCCTCCACCGCCGCCAGCACTAGGTTCGCGCAGCCCAACAGCGCGTTGACCGGCCGGCCGTCCTCGCCGGTGATCGACTTCGGCAGGGCGAAGAACGCCCGGTAGAGCAGCGACGGGGCGTCGACGGCGAGCAGCGGCGCGGAGGTCATCGCCCCTACTCTGGCAGAGGCCGATGCCGAGGATCCCGACCAACCGCCTCGTCCGCACCGCCAAGTTCGGCGGGCTGGTCGCCGGGCAGGGTGCGCGCTGGGCCGGCGGGCGCGTCGCCAACCGGCTGCGCTCCGAGGAGGCCGCCGAGGCGGCCGACGCCAAGCGGGCGATGGCGCTCGCCGACGAGATCGTGCGGCGGCTCGGGGAGATGAAGGGCGCGGCGATGAAGCTCGGACAGGTGCTCTCCACCGTCGACTTCGAGCTGGTGCCGGAGGGCGAGCGCGAGGAGTTCAAGCGCCGGCTGGCGGCGTTGCGCGACCAGGCGCCGAAGGTGCCCTTCGAGCAGATGGAGCGGGTCGTGGCCGCCGACCTGGGTGGCCGGCTCACCGATCACTTCGCGACCTTCGAGCGCGAGCCGATCGCCGCCGCCTCGATCGGCCAGGTCTACCGCGCCGTCACCCGCGACGGGCGGCCGGTGGCGGTCAAGGTCCAGTACCCGGGCGTGGCGGAGGCGGTGGAGACCGACCTGCGCAACGCGGCGATGCTGCTGCCGCTGGTCAAGCGGCTGGCGCCGGGGCTGGACGCGCGCGCGATCCTGGAGGAGCTGCGCGAGCGGATCGGCGAGGAGCTCGACTACGAGCTGGAGGCCCAGAACCACCGGCGGGTCGCGCGCGCCTTCCGCGGCCATCCGTTCGTCCGCGTGCCGGAGGTGCTGACCGACCTGTCGACCCGCCGCGTGCTGGTCACCGAGCTGGTCTCCGGCCGGACGTTCGAGGAGGTCAAGCGGCTGCCCGAGGCCGAGCGCGACCGCTTCGCCGAGATCTGCTTCCGGTTCTTCTACGGGCTGCTGCGGCGCGAGCGGATCGCCGCCGGCGATCCGCATCCCGGCAACTACATGTTGGCCGACGACGGGCGCGTCGCGTTCATCGACTTCGGCTTCGTCCGCCACATCGACCCCGACTACCTCGACGGCGAGCGCGCGCTCGCCCGGGCGGTGATCGCCGGCGACGCCGAGGAGGCGCACCGGCGGATGGCGGCGCTCGGGTACCTGCCCGACCCGGACTCGTTCGAGCCGGAGCGGATCCTCGCCCAGGTCGAGGCGGCGGGCGAGTGGTACTTCACGACCGGGTTCCGGCGGCTGAGCCCCGACTACGTGCGCGAGGCGATGGAGCAGAGCGGCTCGCCGCGCTCGCCGTTCTTCGAGCAGATACGCCGCCAGACGATCCCGCCCCAGGCGCTGCTGCTGCGGCGCATGGAGGGGCTGCTGCTGAGCGTGCTCGGCGACCTGCGCGCGGGTGCCGACTGGGGCGCGCTCGCGCTCGAGTACATCGCCGACGAGCCGCCGTCGACCGAGCTCGGCCGGCTCGAGGCCGACTGGGTGGCCGCGCGCCGCTAGTCCGGGCGCCGTCCACCCGGTCGGGCGGGTTGGGCGCGCCCATCCCACGGCGCGGCGGGGCGCCCCGGCCATAGACTTGCGCGCCGATGGCCAAGCTGATCATTGACGGGCTGGAGGACCTGAAGTCGCGCGTCGGCCAGGAGCTGGGCGTCAGCGACTGGGTCGACGTCACCCAGGAGCGCATCAACGCCTTCGCCGACGCGACCGGCGACCACCAGTTCATCCATGTCGATCCCGAGCGCGCGGCGCAGACCCCGTTCGGCGGCACGATCGCCCACGGCCTCTACACGTTGTCGCTCGGCCCGGCGCTGATCAACGACGTCTACGAGATCAAGGGCATCGGGTTCGCGGTCAACTACGGCTACAACAAGGTCCGCTTCCCGGCGCCGGTGCCCAGCGGCTCGCGCGTGCGGATGCGCGTGACCCTCTCCTCGGCCGAGGACGTCAACGGCGGCGGCGTGCAGATGGTGCTGACCCAGACCTACGAGGTCGAGGGCGGCGACAAGCCGGTCTGCGTGGCCGAGCACGTCGTGCGCGTCTACCCGGCGGCCTGACCCCGGGCGAAGGGCTCCTGTCGGTGCCGCGGTCGTCGGCGGCCTCCCCGCCGGCGGCCGCCCCGTGCCCTCAGGCGGAGCGGACCGGCTTGGGCGCCGCGGCCTGCCGCGTGTGGTCGAGCTCGAAGTAGGGGCGCTCCTCGAACCGCGCCCGCAGCAGGCGGCCGGGCAGCCGGCGGCGCCTGGTCAGGTAGAGGCGCACGTCGGCGTTGTAGATGCGGCGGGCGGCCTGGATCTCCCGGTCGAGCGCGGCGGCCTGCTCGTGCAGCCGCTGCCCGTCGGCGTCGTCCAGGTCGTCGAGCAGCGCCTGCAGCGCCGCGGCCAGGCGCCGCTCGGCGCCGGCGCGAGCGAACGGCGTGAGCGCCTGGTCGACGCGGCGCCGGGCGTCGACCAGCGCCTCGACCTGCGCGGAGGGTCCGCCGGCGGCGAGGAGCGCGTCGGCCAGCTCGTGGCGTCGGCGGAGCTGCTCGTCCAGCGCTCGCCAGGAGGCGTCGACACGCGCACGGGCGCGCGCCAGCCCACGGTGGGTCGCTGCGAGGCTGAGCGCCGCCAGCGCCGCGACGCCGACCACGAGCAGGACAGGCTCCATGCTCCTCCAGATCGGCAGCCGCTCGCCGCTCCTTCAGCGGTGGGGGTGCCGTGTCGGACTACGGTCGAGGCGCTCTAGCGCACCCGCGTCGCGGGCCCGGCGATGTCGCCCCAGGCGACGCGGTAGACGCCCGGTCGCGCCACCGCCGCGCTGTAGCGCCCGTCGCGCGCGACGCGCACGCGGCCGACCGCGCGCCAGCGTCCCTCGACGCGCCGCTGCAGGGTCACGGTGCGGCGCACCCCGTCGCCGACGATCCGCCCGCTGACCACGCCGCGCGCGCGCCGCGCGGAGGCGCCGGCGATCACCCCGCCGGTGCCGGAGTCCGCCTTCGGCGCGTCCTCCTCGGGCGCCGTCGAGGAGACCGTCTTGCCGTTGGAGGAGATGTAGGTGAACGACGCCCAGGTGTCCTTGAGCCCGAGCCGCGCCCGGAGGATCGGGCCGGTGGTCTGGGTGCGGCCGCGCGAGCCGAGCACCTCGGCGCGCACCACCCGCGGCGACCAGCCGCGCCGGGTCACCTTGATGCCGCGGAACGAGCCGCGCACCAGGCCGCCCAGCTTGCGGGCGGCGGTCGTCGCCGACAGCGTGATCGGGCCCCACTTGTGGTGCGGCGAGATCGAGTCGTAGGGGTCGTCGACGCCGCGCAGCCAGGCGCGCGGGGTTCCGCCGAGGAAGACGTTCTCGTTGTGCTCGGTCTTGCCGCCGGAGGTGGAGAAGAAGAACGTGGTCACCGGGCGGCCCTGGAAGGCAACGACCTCGCCCCTGGTGGCCTGCACGGCCGCGTCGGTGGACGGGTACTCGGCGGCGACACCGCGGTAGACCTGCGACCGCTGGTCGGGGTAGTGGTCGAACCCCGCGCCGGCGCTCACCGCGCGCGTGGTCACCGCGTAGCTGCGCGCCGCCACCGCCTGCGCCTTGAGCGCCTCCGCGGGCCAGCTCGCCGGCGACTCGGCCGACACCACGCCGCGGATGTAGCTCTCCAGGTCGAGGGCGTTGATCGCCAGCACCCCGGAGCCGCCCGGCCGGATCTCGAGCGCCCCGCGGTAGCGGCCGTCGCGCACGCCGTTGGCCGCGAGCCCGTGCAGGCGGAACGCGCCGCCGTCGGGCCCGGCGATGCGCAGCGGCGCATCGTAGGTGCCGATCCGCCGCCCCTTCGCGCTCAGCAGCGCGACGCGCGCTCCGGAGCGCGTCGCCTGGTAGGTGGAGGCCGGGTTGAGCCGGCGCGACCCCGCCGCGACCGCGCCGCTGAACACGGCGCGTCGGCCGCTCTGCAGCAGAACGCGGATCGTCGGCGACTCGCCCAGCGGCAGCACGCGGGTGCCCGCGTAGTAGTGGCCGAGGATCCGCTTGTAGTCGGCGCCGCGGTCGGCGAACCCCTTCGCGCCGTACTGGCTCATGCCGATGCCGTGGCCCCAGCCGCGGCCCTTGATCACCAGGCGGGCGGCGGCGTCGGCGGGCCCGGAGGCCACGAGCAGGCCGGCGAGCGCCGCGAGCAGCGCGCAGAGGGTTGCGAGGGGTCTGTCGGCGATGCGCATCACAGGCGAGAACACCGAGGGCCACGCCGCGGTGCGGTATGACGGAACCTGTCAGGGTACGGATCGGGCGATGTCGCAGCGACGCACGGCAGACCTCTTGCAAGGACGCTTCGAAGGAGGGGGTGCCCGGAGCGGTCAGGCCGCTGCGGGCGCCGGGCCGCCGGCGGCGTCGCGGGGACGCCCGGCCGGCGCCGACCCGACTGCCACGGCCGGGGCGGTGGGCGCGTGAGCAGGAGCTGGGCCGGCACCACGCTCGAGGATCGGCGCGCGCGCCGGCGCGAGCAGCTCATCGAGGCGGGAATCGAGCTGCTGGGCACGGAGGGCGCCGCGGCGGTGACCGTGCGCGCCGTCTGCCGCCAGGCGCGTCTGACCGAGCGCTACTTCTACGAGTCGTTCTCGGACCGCGACGCGCTGCTGCGGGCGGTGCACGGGAGGGTCGCCGAGCAGGCGCGCGACGCGATCGCCGCCGCGGTGGCCGACGGTCCCGCCGAGCCGGAGGCGATCGCCGCCCGCGCGGTGGCGGCGTTCACCGCGTTCCTGCAGGACGACCCGCGTCGCGGGCGCGTGCTGCTGTCGGAGTCGTTCGCCGACAGCGTGCTCGCCCAGCACGGGCTGGAGCTGATCCCCACGTTCGCGTCGCTGCTGGTCGAGCAGATCGCGGCGCTGCCGGATCCGCCCGACGAGACCGACGCGCAGCTCACCGCGCTCGCGCTGCTGGGAGCGCTGCGCGCGCTCTACCTGGGCTGGCTGCAGGGCGATCCGCCGGTGTCGGCAGAGCGGCTGAACGCGCACGCCACGCGGCTGATCATGGCCACTGCCGGGGTGCGCTCCGGTGACGCCGACGAGGCTTGACAACGGGCGTTGTCATCAGCAGAATGACAACGCGCGATGTCAGTGCCCGACGACGACATCCTCGGTCCCGGATCGATCACCTGGGAGCGCTTCGGCGACGCGCGCGGCCTGCTGCTGATCGTGCGCGCCGGCCTCCTGCAGGCGATGCACCCCGCGGTCTCGGCCGCCCTCGTCCAGAAGTCCGACTTCTTCAGCAACCCCTGGAACCGGCTGCTGCGTTCGATCCCGCCGATCCTCGGCGTCATCTACGACGAGGACTGGCGCGCCACCGGGGCCAAGGTGCGCGACTACCACCGGGACATCAAGGGCACCGACGCGCACGGCGCGCCCTACCACGCCCTGCACCCCGAGACCTACTACTGGACCCACGCCGTCTTCTTCGAGTCGATGATCAGCGGCGGGGACTGGTTCGGCGAGCCGCTCACCGAGGCCGAGCGCGAGCGCGCGTACGAGGAGTCGATCGCCTGGTACGCCCGCTACGGCGTCTCGATGCGCCCCGTGCCCGAGACCTGGAAGGCGTTCCAGGAGTACTGGGACCACATGGTCAACGAGGTGCTCGAGCCGACCGAGGCGGCGCTGCGCTACCTCAACGACCCCACGCCCTGGCCCGCCCCCTACCCGTGGCTGAGCGGTCCCGCGTGGAGGGTCCTCCATCCGGTGGTGCGCCACGGGCCGAACTGGGTGGCGCGCGGCACCCTGCCGCCCCGCGCCCGCGAGCTGCTCGGGCTCACCTGGTCGGAGCGCGACGAGCGCCTGCTGCGCGCCCTGGGCGCCGCGGTGCGCACCGGCTGGCGCTTCGTCCCACGCCCGCTGCGCTACATGCCGCGCGCCCGCGCGGGCATCCTGCGTGCCGAGCGCGAGCTGCGCCGGCGTGCCCGCGAGGCGCAGGCTGTGGCCGCCTGACGCGGAAGCGAGCGGACGGCTTTCTGCGGGTAGGAGCCGTCCATGGACTTCTGGGACATCACCGACATCGACCCCGGGCCGAGCAGGCCCGTGGTGGTGCACTCACGCGACGGGGTGGCGCGCATCGTGGCCATCAACCTGCCCGCCGGCGACGCCCTCGACGAGCACCAGGTGCACGAGCACGCCTGGCTGCACGTGCTGGAGGGCAGGGTCGAGCTCGCCGACGACGGCGGCACGACGACCGCCGGGCCGGGCTCGCTCGCCCACTGGGAGCCCGGCGAGCGGCACGCGGTGCGCGCGCTCGAGGACGCCAAGATCTTCCTCATGCTGGCGCCCTGGCCCGGTCAGGGGCATCCGCGGCTGATGGCCGCGGCGCGCGCGTCCGGGGAGGCGTAAGCTCGCTCACGGCAAGGCCGAAGCACCACAACGACGCAAGGAGGGGGAGATGGCCGCCACAGCGGAGGAGATGAAGGTCGTCGAGGCGGCCCCCACCAAGCTCTACATCAACGGCGAGTGGCGTGACGGGGCAGCCGGCGGGACGATCCCGGTCGAGGATCCCTCGACCGGGGAGGTGATCGCGGAGGTCGCCGACGCGACCCCGGACGACGCCCAGGCCGCGCTTGCCGCGGCACACGAGCGGTTCTCCGACTGGCGCCACGTCGCGCCGCGCGAGCGCTCGGACATCCTGCGGGCCGCCTACGAGCTGGTCATGGAGCGCCAGGACGACCTGGCCACGCTCATGACCCTGGAGATGGGCAAGCCGCTCGCCGAGTCGCGCGGCGAGGTCGCCTACGCCGCCAACTTCCTGCGCTGGTACGCGGAGGAGGCGGTGCGCATCGACGGCCGCTTCACCGTCAGCGAGAACGGCGCCGGCCGCCTGCTGACGATGCGCCAGCCGGTCGGGCCGTGCGTGTTCATCACGCCGTGGAACTTCCCGCTGGCGATGGGCACGCGCAAGATCGGCCCGGCGCTCGCCGCCGGCTGCACCTGCGTCGTCAAGCCCGCGCGGCAGACCCCGCTGTCGATGCTCGCCTTCGGCGCGATCCTCGAGGAGGCGGGGCTGCCCGGCGGCGTCGTCAACATCATCACCGCCAGCTCCAGCGGGGCGATCATGGAGCCGCTCATCCGCGACCCGCGCACGCGCAAGCTCTCCTTCACCGGGTCGACCGAGGTCGGCCGCCGGCTGATCGAGCAGGGCTCCGAGCAGATCCTGCGGATGTCGATGGAGCTGGGCGGCAACGCGCCGTTCCTGGTCTTCGCCGACGCCGACGTCGACGCGGCGGTCGAGGGCGCGCTGATCGCCAAGATGCGCAACGGCGGAGAGGCGTGCACCGCCGCCAACCGCTTCATCGTCCACGAGTCGGTCGCCGGCGAGTTCGCCGAGAAGCTGGCGCGGCGGATGGGCGCGATGAAGGTCGGCCGCGGCACGGAGGAGGGCGTGCAGGTCGGCCCGCTGATCGACGAGGACCAGCGGTCCAAGGTCGCCCACCTCGTCCAAGACGCCCTCGACAAGAGCGCCAGGGCGCTCTGCGGCGGGCGCGCCGTCGACGGGCCCGGCTACTTCTACGAGCCGACCGTGCTCGTCGACGTGCCCCCCGACGCGGAGCTGCTGCGCGAGGAGATCTTCGGGCCGGTCGCCCCGGTCGTCACGTTCGCCGACGACGAGGCGGCGATCGCCGCCGCCAACGCCACCGAGTACGGCCTGGTCGCCTACATGTACACGCAGGACGTCACGCGGGCGTTCGACGTGATCGAGCGCCTCGACACCGGCATGATCGGCCTCAACCAGGGGCTGGTCTCCAACGCCGGCGCCCCGTTCGGCGGCATCAAGCACTCCGGCTTCGGCCGTGAGGGCGGCCCAGAGGGCATCGACGAGTACCTGGAGACCAAGTACGTGGCGATGAACGTCGGCGTGCCGCCGACCACGCTGTAGGCCTTGACAAGCGGCGGGGCCGGGCCCGGGGCGATCCCCGGCGCCCGGCCCCGCGAAGCGAAGCGGCGAAGGGCGGCGCGGCCTACTTGGCCTTGTTGCCCATCGCGATCTTGCGGAGGTCGATGGTCTCGTCGTAGAGCTTCGGATCGACCCCCTCCTCGATCGCGACCTCGCGCAGCGGGCGGCCCGACTCGGCCGCCTTCTTCACGATCACGGTCGCCTTGTCGTAGCCGATCGCACGGTTGAGCGCGGTGGCGACCGCCAGCGTCGCCTCCGCCGAGGCCTTCGTGCCCGCCTTGTTGGCCTGCAGGCCGTCGATGCACTTCTCGCGGAAGACATCGGAGGTGGTCGTCAGCAGGCGGATCGACTCCAGCAGGTTGCGAGCGATCAGCGGGATGCGGACGTTCAGCTCGAACTGGCCCTGCGAGCCCGCGATCGTGATCGCCGTGTCGTTGCCGATGACCTGCGCGGCCACCTGCAGCACGACCTCGGGGATGACCGGGTTGACCTTGCCCGGCATGATCGACGAGCCCTTCTGCAGCTCGGGCAGGATCAGCTCGCCGATGCCCGCGCGCGGGCCGGAGCCCATCAGCGCGATGTCCTGCGCGATCTTGGTCAGCGACACCGCGACCACCTTCAGCGCGCCGGACAGCTCGACCAGCGCGTCGCGGTTGCCCTGCGCCTCGAACGGGTCCTCCGGCGGAGCGATGTACTTCAGCTTGCTCTCGCGCTTGAGGATGCGGCGGACCTTCTCGGCGAACTTGGGGTGGGTGTTGAGGCCCGTGCCGGTCGCCGTGCCGCCCAGCGGGATCTGGCCGACGCGCGGCAGCGTGTCCTCGATGCGGCGCTGGCCGAGGCGGATCTGCGCCGCGTAGCCGGAGAACTCCTGGCCGAGCGTGACCGGCACCGCGTCCATCAGGTGCGTGCGGCCGGACTTGACGACGTTCTCGAAGCGCTTGGCCTTGCGCTCCAGCGAGCGCTCCAGGCGCTTGAGCGCCGGCAGCAGCTCGTTGACGGTCAGGTCGAGCGCCGCGAGGTGGACGGCCGACGGGAAGACGTCGTTGGAGGACTGGCCGTAGTTGACGTGATCGTTCGGGTGGGCCTTGCCCCCGGTCAGGGCCGAGATCACCTCGTTGGTGTTCATGTTGGACGAGGTGCCCGACCCGGTCTGGAAGATGTCGATCGGGAACTGGTTGTCGTGCTTGCCCGCGACGATCTCGGCCGCCGCCTCGGCGATCGCCGCGCCGAGCTGCTTATCGATCAGGCCCAGCTCGGCGTTGACCTGCGCGGCCGCGCCCTTGATGCGCGCCAGCCAGTGGATGACCGAGAGGGGAACCCGCTCGCCGGAGATGGGGAAGTTCTCGACGGCCTTCTTGGTCTCGGGGCCGTACAGCGTCTTCTTGGGGGGCATGGGCGTGCAATCTACGCCTGCCGCCGCCGACGCGCGCGGCCGCCGCTACCCGAGGAAGGCGTTCAGCTCGCGCGCGACCCCGACCGGGTCGTCGTAGGCGATCAGGTAGCCGGTCGACGGCAGCACGCGCAGGATCGCGTCGGGCAACAGGTCGAGCGCCTCCTCGGCGGTGCGCAGCGGGTGGCGCTCGTCGCGATCCGCCCACAGCAGCAGCACCGGGAAGTCCAGCCGCGGCAGCAGGTCCAGCAGCCCGCGTCGTGCCTGCCGCGGCAGCTCGCGCGCCAGCCGCGCCCAGGAGCGCGCCAGGTCGCGGTTGCCGCCGACGTCCGCCATCGCGTGGCGGATCAGGTCCTCCGCCTCGGGGACGCGCCGCGCGCTCAGCGCCAGGCCGCGGCGCGGGCGGAACGCCATACGCGCCAGGTGGCCGGCGAGCCGGTCCAGGCCGGGCAGCCCGGCGGCGCCCGCGGCGGAGGCGAGGACGCGGCGGCCGACCGGGTGGACCGGCGGGCGGTGCAGGCGGCATGGCATCAGCGCCAGCCGCTCGGGGCGCAGCCGCTCCAGCTCGATCGCGCGCAGCAGCAGGTCGGCGCCGAGGCCGTGGCCGCCGACCAGCGGACGCGGCCCCGCGACCTCTACGCAGAAGTCCGCCAGCACCTCGGCCAGCCAGTCGAACGTGAACGGGTATTGCGGCCGCTCCTCGCTGTCGCCGTGGCCGGGCAGGTCGGGCAGCACCAGGCGGAAGCGGTGCTGGAGCCCCTCGACGGCGGGCTCGAACTCGCGGTGGCTGAGCCCCGCGGAATGGACGAGCACCAGCGGCCGGCCGGTTCCGGCCTCGCGGTAGGCCACGCGGGCGCCGTCGCGCGTGTGGAACAGCCGCAGCCGCATCGATGGGCGGCCATCGTAGACCTCGTGCGCGGGCCGACCGCGTCAGCGTCCCGCCCTCGATCGCGCACCAAAGCTGCACAAACCCACCACGCATGCGCAGGAAACCGCCGTATTGGGAATCCGGGTCGGCATGCCGAGCACAACCACGCGTTCCAGCCGACTTGGTCTCAGCACATCCCAGGCCGCACGCCACTTGGGCGTGTCGCTGTCGACGGTGAGGCGCTGGTCGGACATGGGCTACCTGCGCGGATACCGGACGCCCGGGGGGCAGCGCCGGTTCCCGATCGAAGAGCTTGAGCAGTTCGTCGCCTCGCTCGAGCCACGCGACGGCCGGCGCGCGATCCGCCGGACCTGATCGCCGCGCGGGGGCTCGTGCCCGCTCGCCGGCTGCAACGGCCGGACGGGCGCATGCGTCCTCCGCAGGCTCAGCCGCCCGCGGCTTCGTTCATGCGCCGTTCGATCGCCAGCTCCTCGTCGTAGTCGGCGGCGGCGGCGTGGCGGTACTCGACCCCCTGGCCGGCGAGCAGCTCGGCCAGTGCCTCGACGTAGCGGCTCTCGAGCTGCGTGCCCGCGACGCGGCGCAGCTCGGTCAGCGCCTCGAACGAGCTGAGCGGCGTCCTGTAGGTGTCGGGCGCGGTGAGGGTGTCGTACGCCTCCGCGACGGCGACGATCTTGGCGATCTCGGGGATCGCGTCGCCCTTGATCCCGCGCGGATAGCCCTTGCCGTCGATCCGCTCGTGGTGGGCGATGATGATCTCCGCCAGCGGGCCGTAGATCCCGATGTCGCGGAGGAGGTCGGCCCCGATCTCCGGGTGCCGGCGGATCGCCGCCCAGTCCTCCTCGGTCAGCGCCACGTTGCCGTCCATGACGCGGTCGCTCAACGCGAACCGGCCGATGTCGTGCAGCAGCCCGGCGGTGTGCGCCAGCTCCTGCTCGCGCTCCGACATGCCGACGTGGCGGGCGATGTCGCGGGAGAAGCGGGCCACCGCCGCGCAGTGGCGGGCGGCGCGGCGGTCGCGGGCGTCGAGCGTGCGGATCAGGCCGCTCAGCACGCCCCAGGAGAGGTTGGCGTACTGGCGGGCGCGCTCGCGCGCGGTCGCCACCAGTCGCGCCATGTAGGTGAACGCGACGACCGCGACCAGCACCAGCACGAGCACCGCCGGCCCGTCCTCCTCGTAGACGGCGGCGGCGGAGGTCACCAGGGCGATGTTGATGAGCACGACCGGCGCCAGGTGGCTGGTGCGGCTCACCACCGAACCGAGCGGCAGCCCGTCGACGAGCGCGATGCCGAGCGCCACGATCTCGGCGTTGACGACGATGATCGCGAAGCTCGCGATCGCCAAGGCGATGTAGAACGCCGAGTCGCCGCGCTCGAACGCCAGCTCGTCGAGCACGAGCGCCGCCAGCACCGTCGGCAGCGCGGCGAAGCCGGCGTTCAGCAGCAGCATGATCCGCCGGTAGCGCTCGACCAGCCAGCCCAGCAGCTCCTGGGCGACCGGGATGATCAGGGCCCACAGCGGGCCGAGGAGTCCGGCGGCCAGCGCGCCGGCCAGGAACGCCCCCGAGATGAACTGGGGGCCGGACAGCTCGGTCGTGATGAGCCGCGAGGCCAGCGCGCAGGCCAGCAGGGCGAAGCCGAGACCGGATTCGGCAGGGCCCGGGTGCATCGCGGCCACGGCGACGCTGGTCGCCAGCGCCGTCGTGGCGGCTATGGCGACGACCCCGGGCCGAGCCACTGCCTCGGAGCGCGTCACGCCTGGGACGCTATCGCCCCGGGGCGGACGTGCGGACGACCGTTAGAGGCCGTCGACCTGATCAACGACCCCCGGTGTAGCCGGCGACGATCGCGAGGGCGGTGAGGATCCCCGCGTAGGGCAGGACACGGGCCTGGATCTTGCGCATCAACTCCTCCTGCGCATCGGGTTGGACGGACAGGCCGCGACCGTAAGCGGGGTCTGCGTTTATGCACAGCTTGTTGTGGCAAAACGTTGCATTTCCGTCCCGAAGCGGGACAGACTCTGTGCTGACTGTTCCCCTAGGTGTTTCCCGTGCGCACCCTGAAGACGTCTGAAGCTGCCGCTGTCCTGAACGTCAGCCCCAACACGCTGCGTGCGTGGGAGCGCCGCTTCGGCTATCCGAAGCCCCAGCGCTCCCCCGGCCGTCATCGCCTCTACGTGCATGCGGAGATCGCCGCGCTGCGCGACGCGTTGATGGAAGGCCTGTCCATCTCGTCAGCCATTTCCCGCGCGCGCGAGGCGGTGGCCGCCGACACGCACGCCCTCGTCGGCGCGCTCGGCGCGTTCGAGCTCGACCGGGCCGATCAGGCGATGGAGGGGACGATCGCGCTCAAGTCGGTGGAGCACGCCATCGACGAGGTGCTGCTGCCCTCGATGGAGCAGCTCGCCGAGCGCCATGGCGCCGATTCGGCGCCCTGGTCGCTGATGGCGCGCTGGGCCGTCGACTGGCTCGGCCGCGTGCGCCGCCTGTCGCCTGTCCCCAGCCGCAGCCAGTGGCTGGTGATCGGGGACGCCTCGGGCGCGGAGCTCTCGCCCGAGGGCATCAAGGTGCGCGCGCTCGAGGTGGCCGTCGGCAGGGTCGGGCTCCCGAGCGTGACGCTGCCGGTGCACGGGATCGCCGGGCTTGCCGACGTCCTGGCCTCCGTCGACCCGCATGCGGTGGTGATCGCCGGCGCGGGCGTGGCCGACGACGACGTCGCGCGCTGGGCCTATCGCGTCCGGATGGCCATCGGCCCGCTGCCTGTGCTGCTGTTCGGCCGCGGCGCGCGCGAGGGGGCGACCCGCGCCACGGGCGCGCGGCGGCTGCCCGACTCCCCGGTGCGGGCCGCCGATGCGGTTCTTGAGATCCTGAATGAGCTGGGCGCCCCGCAGGAGCGCGTGCGTCCGCCTCAGGTCATGGCGTCGAGATCAGGGAAGCGGAGCGCGTGACGAAGGGGCGGTGGCTGCGTCCGGTTCCCGAGCCTGCGGGCCCGCAGGCACCGCCGGTTCAGTTCTGCGGGCATTGCGGCCGGAGGCCGCCGAACCCGATGGCGGCCCGCGCCCGGGTGTGTGCGCTGTGCGGCCTCGGCGTGGTCGTCACCGCGGGCGCCGACGTGGCGCCCGAGCCCGGTGACGCGTTCCTGATCGTCGACGGCCGGCTCCGCGTCGGGGCGCTGTCGGAGGCGGCGGAGCGGCTGCTGGGCGTGGAGGAGCCGCTGGCCGTCCACCGGCTGCTGAGCGACTTCCTCGAGCCCGCGGACGTCGAGGTCGTCCCGCAGGAGGCGCTCATGCAGGCGGTGATCGACGCCGCCGGAGGTGGCCTCGGGTCGCGCCGGGTGTTCGTCCGCCCGAAGGGCGAGTACGGCGTGCGCTACGCCGCGCGGATCGGGCCGTGCTGGCCGCCGGCGGGCGCGCTGATCGTGCTCGCGGCCGACCTCGCCTGACAGCCCCGCATCGTCCTGCGTCTGGATCCACCCCCTATAGCGGGGTGAAACAGACGCGCGTCGCGGTGGGGGCGGGTCGACGCGGGCCGGCGATCTCCTGCCGGCGCAAGCGCGCGTGCATGGTGCACGGCGGCTTGCGCACCTTGCCCGCAAGTTGCGTGGGTGAGATGACTAGCCCGCGATGAGCGGGTCGATCCGCACCAACGCCGCGGCCGCGATGCTCGGCATCAGCCCCAACACGCTGCGCTCCTGGGAGCGGCGCTTCGGCTTCCCCGAGCCGCGGCGCACGCCGGGCGGCCACCGGCAGTACGACCTCGCCCAGATCGAGGCGCTGCGCGCCGCATTCGAGGAGACCCAGAACGTCTCCTCGGCCATCGCGATCGCGCGCGAGCGCGGCGCCGGCCCGGCCTCGCCGCGCCGGCTGCGCTCCGCCCTGCAGCGCTTCGACGAGGACGGCGCCCATCGCGTGCTCGAGGAGAGCCTCACGGTCCGGTCCGTCGAGCGCACGCTCGAGGAGGTCCTGCTGCCCGCCGTCGAGGCGCTGGAGGAGGGCTCGCCGGAGCGCGCGTTCGGCTGGCGGCTCGCCACCGGCTGGATGGCCGCCACCCGCCGGCTCGCGGCGCCCGCCTCGCGGCCCGAGGGCGTGCTGGTCTTCGACGCTGCCGGCTGGGCGGGGCCGGAGATCGACGCGCTCTACGCCCAGGCGCTCGAGCTGGTGCTGCGCCGCGCCGGGCTGCGCACGCTCGCGCTGGCCGCCGGCGGCGACGCCGGCCGCCTGGCGCCCGCCGTCTCCGCGCTCGATCCGCGCGCCGTCGTGCTCGTCGGCCGCGGCGCGCCGCTGGACGGCCTCGCCCGGCTGGTGCACACCGCGCGGCGGATCGCCGGCAGCGACCTGGCGGTGCTCGACTTCCGCGGCGCGATCGCCCACGGCGGGGCGTCCACCGTCGAGGCGCTGCCCGACTCCCTGCTGGCCGCGCGCGACGCGATCGTCGACCGCGTCGCCGGCGAGGCGCGCTCCACGCGGTTCACGCGCGCTACGCGCCTGGTCGCCCACGCCTGACGCCCGCGGGACCCGCTCGGCGGGCCGCCCGTGCGCGGCGGCGACCGCAGCCGGCGCCGGCCGATCCGGGATGCCGTCCGAGGCAAGGTGAATGATGCGGTCCCGCGATGAGCGTCACCGAGCTGAGCGATCCCCTTGCCCTGGATGCCCTCGAGTCGCTGGTTCGCGCGGAGGCCAGCGTCCGCAAGCGGTTGTCCGCGGACCTGGAGCGCGAAGGGCTCTCCTCGTCGGGGTTCGCGGTCCTGGTGACGCTGTCGGAGGCCGGCGGCGAGCTGGAGCTGCGCGAGCTGCGCGAGCGGCTGCGCACCTCCAAGGCCAACGCCACCGAGGTCGTGACCACGCTCGAGAACCGCGGCCTGGTGCAGCGCTTCCGCCTGCCGTACGACCGCCGCGCCGCGTCGGTGCGCCTCACACCGTCCGGCCGTGAGCTGATCGACCGGCTGTTCCCCGAGCACACCCGCCGCGTGCAGGCCGCCTTCGCCGTCCTCGACGAGGAGGAGAAGCGGCAGCTCGCCGAGCTCTGTCGCAAGCTCACCGCCGCCGTCTAGCGGCGGCGCTCATCGCGCGGAAGCTAGGCGTCGGCTGCGGCGGCCGCGCAGCGCGGGCACGTGCCCCAGAACGTGATCTCCGCCTCGTCGATCAAGAAGCCGTGCGTGTCGACCGCCTCCAGGCACGGCGCCACGCCGGTGACGCAGTCGACGTCCACCACCGTCTCGCACACCCGGCAGACCAGGTGGTGGTGGTTGTCGCCGACGCGCAGCTCGTACAGCGCCGGCCGGCCGGCGGGCTCGATCCGCCGGATCAGCCCCGCCGCGGTCAGCGCGTGCAGCACGTCGTAGACCGCCTGCGTCGAGACCGACCCCAGCCGCGCGCGGACCGCCTCGGTCACCGTCGCGGTGTCGGCGTGCGGATGCTCGGCCAGCACCTCGAGCACGGCGACGCGCGGGCGCGTCACGCGGAGCCCCGCTCCGCGCAGCAGCGCCGCCGGGTCGACCGTGGTGGTGCCGCCGTCGAGCATCGTTCCTATACGCAGTAAAGCAGGACCCGGAGGTCGTTCGGGCGCGAGCCGACGCCCGGCATCGCCCCGATCCGCCGTCAGCGCGGGCCTGCCTCCGACTACCATCCGCCCTCCGATGCAGCGCCGCCCCGTCGACCCCAACCAGTCCTTCCCGGCCCTCGAGGCCCAGGTGCTGGAGCGCTGGCGGCAGCGCGACGTCTTCCACGAGTCGCTGCGCCGCCGCGAGGGAGCCGAGCCGTGGGTCTTCTGGGAGGGCCCGCCGACCGCCAACGGCCGCCCCGGCGTGCACCACGTCCTTGCGCGCGCCTTCAAGGACATCTACCCGCGCTACAAGACCATGCGCGGCCACCTGGTGCGGCGCAAGGCGGGCTGGGACTGCCACGGCCTGCCGGTCGAGATCACCGTCGAGCAGCAGCTCGGCCTCAACAACAAGCAGGACATCGAGAACTACGGCATCGCCGAGTTCAACGCCAAGTGCCGCGAGTCGGTCTTCGAGTTCCTCGAGGACTGGAACCGGCTGACCGAGCGGATCGGCTTCTGGGTCGACCTCGACGACGCCTACCGCACGCTCGACCCCGAGTACGTCGAGTCGATCTGGTGGTCGCTGAAGACGATCGCCGACAAGGGGCTGCTCTACGAGGGCCACAAGGTCGTCCCCTACTGCCCGCGCTGCGGCACCGCGCTCTCCAGCCACGAGCTGGCGCTCGGCTACAAGGACGTCAAGGACCCGTCCGTCTACGTCCGCTTCCCCGTGCTCGCCGACCACGGGCCCGTCAAGGCCGGCGACGAGCTGCTCGTCTGGACCACCACGCCCTGGACGCTCGTCTCCAACGCCGCGGTCGCCGTCAACCCCGAGCTCACCTACGTGCGCGCCAAGGCGCCCGCGCTCGGGCAGACCGCGGTGCTCGCCGAGGAGCTCGTGAAGCGCGTGCTCGGCGAGGAGGGCGTCGAGATCCTCGACCGCTTCCCCGGCAGCGCGCTCGAGGGCGTCCGCTACCAGCCGCCGTTCGACTTCATCCCCGGCGAGGCCTACGGCGAGCGCGGCCACACCGTTCTGCCCGGCGACTTCGTCACCGCCGAGGACGGCACCGGCCTCGTCCACACCGCGGTCGCCTTCGGCGAGGACGACTTCCGGCTCGGCGCCGAGCACGGCCTCAACGTCATCAACCCGGTCCGCCTCGACGGCACCTACGACGAGCGGATCAAGGGCTACGAGGGCCGCTTCGTCAAGGACGCCGACCCCGACCTGGTCGAGGACCTCCGCGCCCGCGACCGGCTGCTGCGCGCCGAGACCTACGAGCACAGCTACCCGCACTGCTGGCGCTGCTCGACGCCGCTCATCTACTACGCCAAGCCCTCCTGGTACATCGCGACCTCCAAGCTCCGCGACGAGCTGATCAAGGCCAACGAGAAGGTCAACTGGCATCCGGAGCACGTCAAGCACGGCCGCTTCGGCAACTGGCTGGAGGGCAACGTCGACTGGGCGCTGTCGCGCGAGCGCTACTGGGGCACGCCGCTGCCGGTGTGGCGCTGCGAGGCCGACCCCGACCACATCCACGTCGTCGGGTCGCTGGACGAGCTCGCCGAGCGCTCCGGCACCCGCCTGGAGGACCCGCACCGGCCCTACGTCGACGAGGTCACCTTCCCGTGCGAGAAGTGCGGGGCGACCATGCGCCGCGTGCCGGAGGTCATCGACGTCTGGTTCGACTCCGGCGCGATGCCGTTCTCGCAGTGGCACGCCCCGTTCGAGAACGAGGAGCTCTACAAGCAGTCCTGGCCCGCCGACTTCATCTGCGAGGCGATCGACCAGACGCGCGGCTGGTTCTACTCGCTGCTCGCCGTCTCGGTGCTGCTCAACGGCGGCGAGACCCCGCCCTACAGGAACGTCGTCTGCCTCGGGCTGATCCTCGACGAGGACGGCCAGAAGATGTCCAAGTCGCGGGGCAACGTCGTCGACCCGTTCGAGATCCTCGACACCTACGGCGCCGACGCGCTGCGCTGGTACTTCTTCAGCTCGAAGCAGCCGTGGGACGGCTACCGGTTCTCGCGCGACGCGATCGCCGAGGGCGTCCGGCTGTTCTTCAACACGCTCTGGAACACCTACGGCTTCCTCGTCCTGTACGAGAACGCCGCCCAGGGCGACGGCCGCGACGAGCAGGAGCTGCCGCCGCCGGCCGACCTCGACCGCTGGGTGCTCTCGCGCCTGGGCGCCACCGTCGAGGAGGTCACCGACCGGCTCGACGCCTTTGACGCCACCTCGGCGGCGCGCGCGATCGCCTCGTTCGTGGACGACCTCTCCAACTGGTACGTGCGTCGCTCGCGCCGTCGCTTCTGGGACGGCGACCGGCGCGCGTTCGCCACGCTGCGCGAGTGCCTGGTCACCACGGCCAAGCTGCTGGCGCCGTTCTGCCCGTTCATCGCCGACGAGATCTACGACAACCTCGACGGCTCGGAGGACTCCGTGCACCTCTGCGACTGGCCGCAGGCGCCGGAGCGCGATCTCGAGCTGGAGGAGGCGATGGCGACCGCCCGCGAGGCGGTGCAGCTCGGTCTGCGCGCCCGCGCCGGCGCCAAGATCGGCCTGCGCCGCCCGCTGCGCGAGGCGGTGATCGTCGCGGTCGGCCGCGAGCGCGAGCAGCTCCAGTCGCTGGCCGACGTCGTCGCCGACGAGCTGAACGTCAAGCGGCTGCGGTTCGTCGAGGAGGCCGACGAGCTGGGCAGCTACGAGCTGAAGCCCAACTACCGCACGCTCGGTCCGCGCTTCGGCAAGCTGATGCCGCAGGTCGCCGCCGCCGTCGCCGCGCTCGACCCCGACTCCGCCGCGGCCGCCGTGCAGCGCGGCGAGACCGTCGGCATCAACGTCGACGGCCACGAGCACGAGCTGACCGCCGACGATCTGCTGATCGGCCTCAAGCCGCTGGAGGGCTTCCAGGTGGAGCGCGAGGGCGGCCACGCGGTCGCGCTCGACCTGGCGATCGACGACGAGCTGCGGCGCGAGGGCCTGGCGCGTGAGATCGTGCGCGCGATCCAGAACGCGCGCAAGGACGCCGGACTGGAGGTCACCGACCGGATCACGCTGCGGCTCGGCGGCGACGCGGAGCTGATCGAGGCGGCGCGCGAGCACGAGGCGCTGATCGCCGGCGAGGTGCTGGCGCTGGAGGTCGGCTACGGCGAGGTCGACTCCGGCCGGTCGGTCAAGGTCGACGGCCGGGACCTGGCGATCGCCCTGGAGCGCGCCTCCGCGTAACCCCCGCAGCGACCTGCGTCTGGATTCACCCGTCAGGGCGGGTGAATCCAGACGCAGGTGGGCAGCGAGCTCACTCCGGCCGGTGACAGACGGCCTCGATGTTGTTGCCGTCCGGGTCGAGGACGAACGCCCCGTAGTAGCCGGGGTGGTACTGCGGGCGCGGCCCCGGCGCCCCGTTGTCGGTGCCGCCCGCCTCGAGCGCCGCGGCGTGGAACGCGTCGACGAGCGCGCGGTCGTCGACCGTGAACGCGACGTGGACGTTCTCGCTGACCGGCCGCCGCCGGCCGCTGATCCAGAAGCAGGGCTTGCGGTCCCGGCCGAAGCCGCCGATGCCCGGAGCGGGCTCCATCAGCAGCGTGAACCCCAACGGCTCGAGCGCGCGGGCGTAGAAGTCGCGGCTGCGTTCGTAGTCGGAGACGTTGATCCCGATGTGGTCGATCATCGACGCAGCGTATGCCGGGCCGCTCACGTCCGCCAAGGCTCGCCGGCTTCCGGCCGGACATGCCACGCGCGTCTGTCTTCACCCGCTATAGCCGGTGAAGACAGACGCGCGTGGTGGAGGGCGCGGCGGGCGCATGCAGGGCCCGCCGCGGTCGAAGCGTTCGCTAGGCGGCGAGCGCGGGCTCGAGCTCGGCCTCGAGCTTGGCCTTCGGGTAAGCGCCGACCACCTTCGCGGCGATCTGGCCGTTCTTGAACAGGATCAGCGTCGGGATGCTGAGGACCTGGTAGGCGGCCGCCGTCTGCGGGTTCTCGTCGGTGTTCAGCTTGACGATCCGCAGGTCGTCGCGCTCAGCGGCGATCTGCTCGAGGACCGGAGCCACCATGCGGCAGGGGCCGCACCACGGAGCCCAGAAGTCGACCAGAACGGGCTTCTCGGACTCGAGAACCTCGGTCTGGAAGGTGGCGTCGGTGACGTCGGTGATCGTGGTGGCCATGGTCTCTCCTGAGGTCGGACGGTGACCCCACTATACAAACTGAAGCGAGGGGTCTGCCGCGCGTGACGCGAGCCTACCCGTCAGCGCAGCGCCAAGATCAGGTGAGGCGACACGTAGACCTCGACGTTGGCGGCGACGATCAGCACCGGCACCGCGATCGCGACCGTCACGAACGTCGCCGCCATCAGCGACTCCCAGCGCCCGCGGCGGCTCGCGTGCACCCACGCCGCCAGCGGCAGGAACAGCGCGATCAGCTCCGGCACCGCGTGCGGCAGGATCCCCACCATCAGCCGCCACGACGGCATCCCGAGCTGGTTCGAGAGCGTCGCCGCCCCCTCGCCCAGCGCCCACGCCTGCGTCGTCAGCGAGAACAGCGTCGCCGCCGTCACGAACAGGATCGCCGCGTCGCCGGCCTTGTCGTGCAGCTTGCGCCACCAGCCCTTGTAGGCCTGCGCCTCCAGCGGCAGCGAGCTGCCGGCGATGAACCCGGCCACGCACGCCATCGCGTGCAGCGCCAGCACCAGCGAGTTGCGGAACAGCACCCGGCCCACGTCGCCGAGGTCGGCGCGCGAGTTGACCCCGGGGAAGCGCAGCGGGGTCGGGTCCGGCGTCACCAGCAGCGAGACCACCCAGGTGGCCAGCAGCAGCGCCGCGCTCACGAACGCCGCGCCCAGCAGCCACGGCCGCAGGACCTCCCACGGGCGCTCGCGCCAGGCCTCGAGCGTCCGCCGCGTGTCCTTCACGCCCTGGACGACGACGAACTGCGGGGCCATCGCCACGGAGGATCGGCCGTCCGGCGCGACCGCTTGAGCGCGTGGTCAGCGGTCACGCCGGCGCAGCTTCGGCACCAGCACCGCGGCCTCCGCCGCGATCCGCCACGACATCTTCGAGCGGCCCCGACGGCGGTCGCGGAATGTGATCGGCAGCTCCCGCACCACGAACCCGCGCCGGTAGGCGCGGTTCGTCAGCTCCACCTGGAACGCGTAGCCGTGCGCGCGCACCGTGTCCAGGTCGATCGCCCGCAGCACCTCGGCGCGGAAGCACTTGAACCCGCCCGTCAGGTCGCGCACCGGCAGGCCGAGGATCACCTGCGCGTACAGGCAGCCGCCGCGGCTGATGAGACGGCGCAGCGGCCCCCAGTCCTCGACCCGGCCGCCCTTCACGTAGCGCGAGCCGAGCGCCAGGTCCGCGCCGTCGTCGCGCACCGCCCGCAGCAGCCGCGCCAGGTCGGCCGGGTCGTGCGAGAAGTCGGCGTCCATCTCGAAGACGAACCCCGCGTCGCGGTCGAGCGCGTAGCGGAAGCCGGCGATGTAGGCGGGCCCCAGCCCCTCGCGCTGCGTGCGGTGCAGCACCTCGACCTCCTCGTGCTCGGCCGCCAGCCGGTCCGCGATCCGGCCCGTCCCGTCGGGCGAGTCGTCGTCGACGACCAGGATCTTGAAGCCCTCCGGGGAGGCGTCCTCAAGCACCTTGCGCGCAGCCCCGACGATCGCCTCGATGTTCTCGGCCTCGTCGTAGGTCGGGAGGATCAGCCACGGGATGCGTGCCACGAGGGCGCGTACAGTAGCCGTCGCCGATGGCGGACCTCTCGAATGCGACGATCGCCGCCGCGCTCGACGAGCTCGGCGACCTCTACGAGCTCGACGGCGCTGTCGTCCACCGGGTGCTCGCGTACCGCAACGCCGCCAAGGCGGTGCGCGACGCGCCCCGGTCCGTCGCCGCGCTCACCCGCGCCGGGCGCGTCACCGAGCTTCCCGGGATCGGCAAGACGCTCGAGGAGAAGATCCGCGTCCTGCTCGAGACGGGAACCATCCCCGCCGCGCAGAAGCTGCGCGCCAAGTACCCGCCCGGGCTGCTCGACGTGATGCGCATCCCCGGCCTGGGGCCCAAGCGCGCCCGCAGGCTCTACGAGGAGCTCGGGATCGACTCGCTGGAGGCGTTGCGCGAGGCCGCCGAAGGGCAGAAGCTGCGCACCGTCCGCGGGTTCGGCCCCAAGTTCGAGGCCACCGTCCTGGCGGCGTTCGAGGCGGGCATCGCGGAGCGGCGCGAGCCGCGGCTGCTGCTCCACCGCGCCGTCGAGCTGGCGGAGGCGATCACCGACGCGCTGCGCGCCGCCGCGGCCGACGATCCCGAGCTGCGGATCGAGGTCGCCGGCTCGGTGCGCCGGCAGGCCGAGAGCGTGGGGGACATCGACATCGCCGCGGCCGCCTCCGACCCGGCCGCGCTCGCCGCCAAGCTCGCCGAGCTGGACGTCATCGAGAGCGCCGGTCCGGCCGGCGAGAACGCCGCCCGCGGGCGCACCCACAGCGGCGTGCAGGTCGATCTGCGCGTGGTGGAGCCCGCGTGCTTCGGCAACCTGCTCCAGCACCTGACCGGCTCTGCCGCCCACAACGTGCGCCTGCGCGAGCGCGCCGTCCGCCGTGGACTGCACGTCTCCGAGTACGGGATCGTCGACGAGCCCACCGGCGAGACGTTGCGCTGCGCGACCGAGGAGGAGGTCTACGGGCGGCTAGGGCTGCCCTGGGTCCCGCCCGAGCTGCGCGAGGACCGCGGCGAGCTCGACGAGGGCTTCGTCGTCCCCGACCTGGTCACCGTCGAGGACCTGCGCGGTGACCTGCACTGCCACACCACCGCCTCCGACGGGCGCAACACCGCCGAGGAGATGGCCCGCGGCGCGCTCGAGCACGGGCTCGAGTACGTCGCGATCACCGACCACTCCGCCACGCACGGGTTCGGCAACCACGTCACCCCGGACGAGCTGTGGCGGCAGATCGAGCGGGTGCGCGAGCTCGACCGGCGCCTGGAGGGGATCAAGGTGCTGGTCGGCACCGAGGCCAACATCCTGACCGACGGCTCGCCCGACTACGACGACGACCTGCTCGCCGAGCTCGACTGGGTCGTCGGGTCGGTGCACACCGCCTTCAACATGTCGCGCGCCGACATGACCAAGCGGATCGTGGCGGCGATCGAGCACCCGTGGATCGACTGCATCGGCCACCTCACCGGCCGCAAGATCGAGCGCCGCCCGGGCTACGAGGTCGATGTCGACGAGGTGCTTGCGGCTGCCGCGCGCACCGGCACCATGTTGGAGATCAACTCCGCCCCGGACCGGCGCGACCTGAGCGAGATCCACGCCCGGCAGGCACGCGAGGCGGGCGTTCTCATAGTCATCAACAGCGACGCGCACGGAGTGAGCACCCAGGGCGTGGTGCGCTGGGGCGTGGCGACCGCGCGGCGCGCCGGGCTGGCCTCCGCGGACGTGGCCAACACGCTGCCGTGGGAGCGGTTCGCGCCGCTGCGCAAGCGCGCCCGCAACCGCGCCTGAGCTCGCTCCGCCGCGTCGAGGGATCAATGACTTGCGCCATGCGCAAGTCATTGATCCCTCGACGGGCTAGGTGGGGCCTTCGAGGAGCGCGGGCAGCAGCCTCTCGGCGACCAGCCTGTCGACCGCCGCGCGGGAGAACGGCGCCACCGCCGCCCGGGCGCGGGCCGGGTACCCCGGGTCGTCGTCGTCCAGCGCGGCACGCAGCGCGGCGCTGAGGCCGTGCGGCTCCACCACCCAGCCCAGGCCACCACGCAGCAGCGGCAGCGCCGCGTAGGGGCCGGGCGCGGGCGTCGTCACCACGCGGCAGCCCTCGGCGAGCGCCTCGAGCTGCGCGATCCCGTAGTCCTCGCGGCGCGGCGCCGTGACGTACACGCGCGCGCGGCGCAGCAGCGCGCGGAACTCCTCCGGGCTGAGCCGCCCCGCGTAGCGGACCCCTTCCTCGTCGCGCCCCTCGAGGCCGGCGACGATCAGCTCCTCGCCTTCCCGCCGCGCCGCCGCCCAGGCGGGCAGGATCCGGTCCAGCCCCTTCTTGCGCGGGTCGGCCGCATACGTGACGGCGGCGATGTCGCGCTGCTCGCGCGGCGGCGGGTCGGCGCCCGGCGGACCGGACGGGTCGACCGGCACCGGCACCACCACCGACGGCGTCGACGGGTCGCCCGCCTCGCGCAGCGCCTCCGGGTCCTGCGGGATCAGCAGCGGCGCCCCTCGCAGCCGGCGGCGCTCCAGCGGCCGCTGCCACAGCCCGTGACGGCCGGGGCGGTTGGCGGCCGCCGGCGCGTCGAAGCGGATCGCGCCGGGCCGCGGCCAGAGCAGCGCCGCGGTCGTCGTGTAGTAGATGACCGCGTCCGGCTCCTGCTCGGCGAGCGTCGCCTCCGCCGCCCGCCGCGCCGCACGTGCCCAGGTCAGGTCGGTGAGCATCAGCGTGCGCACCGGCCGCGGTGGCTCCGGGCGCACCAGGCGCACCGACGCCCCGGCGCGCTTAAGCGCGCCGGCCAGCTCATCCTCGGCGACGCGCAGACCGTGCGTGGAGCCGAGGCCGACGATGAGGACGTCCGGCGCGGCCATGTGCGGCCATTCTCGCGCGCGGGGGTGCGGCACCGGGTCGGGACCTGTGACGGCGCTGCATCGAGCCGCCACGGTCGTCGAGCAGGCGCGGCCGCTACGGGCCGGTGCCGTTGACGCTCGCGCGCTCGCGGCGGAAGCCCGCCGTGCGCACCAGCCGGATCGCGCGCACCGGCGAGGTGCGCTCCACGTAGAACGTGACGCCGTCGCGCTCCTCGATCGCGCGCACAGCGCTCTCCTGGCGGCGCCATGCCAGCGCCCAGATGATCGTGAACCCGGCCGCGATCCCCGGCACCTGCGGGCCGACGATCGTCGCCGCGCCCGCGAGGAGCACCGCCAGTAGCAGCGGCCACAACCGGTTGAGCAGCGTCGCCGCCGGGCGGATCGGCGGCATCACCGTCGCCGCGCGCGCCTCCGCCAGCAGCCGCGAGATCGGGGGGTTGACCTCGTTGCGGCGGCCCACGAACGCGCCGATCAGCGTCGCCACCAGCCACCAGCCGCAGGCGACCAGCGCCGCCCGCTCGTCCTGGTCGCGCGTGGCGGCCAGCAGCGTCAGCACCGCCAGCGACGTCGCCGACCCCGCGCTCAGCAGCACCGTCGCCCGCAGGAAGTCGACGAACCGCATCGCCGCGGCGTCAGCCCGCCAGTCGGTTGAGCAGGAGCCTCACGCCGGTCGGGCCGTCGACCAGCACGTCGGCCGCCTCGATCAGCTCCGGCGGCGTCTCGTCCGAGCGCACGCCGACGCAGATCGCCCTCTCCAGGCGGCCGGCCGCGACGGCGGCGCGCAGCGCGTCGAACGCATCGATGTCGGTGCGGTCGTCGCCCGCATACAGCGCGACCGTCACGTCCGCCTCCGCGAGCAGGCGCTCGACGCCCTTCCCCTTGTCGAACCGGACCGGCGGGCGGACCTCCAGCACCTTGCGCCCCCAGTGGGTGGCCAGCCCCTCCGCCTCGGCGCGCGCGGCGACCTCGCGCAGCGCCTCCTCGGCGGCCGCCTCGTCCGGCGCGCCGCGCCAGTGGAAGGCGTAGATGATGTCCTTGTCCTCGCCGCGCACCCGCAGCCGATGCAGCTCCGGGCGCGCCGTCTCGCGCTCGGCGAACCCCTGCACGCGCCGACGCCACTCCGCAGCCTCCGGGTGGATCTCCGGCTCGGTCGTCCCGCCGCGCAGCACCTCGCCGCCGTGGTTACCCACATAGGTGATCGAGCCCAACGAGACGATCCTGCGGGCGACGATCGCGCGGCGGCCGCTGATGCAGGCGACCAACCCGTAGCGCTTGGCGATCGCGATCAGCGGGGTGCGCGTCGGCTCCGGCACGTGCGCGTCGTCGGCGTGGCGGACGATCGGTGCCAGCGTGCCGTCGATGTCCAGCAGCACGGCCGCATGCGCCGGGTCCTCCAGCAGCGGGGCCAGGGCGTCGTCGAGAGTCGCGGCCGGCGGCACGCTCCTATGATCGCAGCATGCTCGCCGAGGGCCGGACGACGCCCACCCGGGCGCAACGCGTGTTGCGCCTGGCGGCGATCGGCGTCATGGCCGGCCTGTTCAGCGGCGCGTTCGGGGTCGGCGGCGGCCCCGTCATCGTGCCGCTGCTGATCCTGTGGCTGGCCTACACCGACCGCGAGGCGACCGCGACCTCGCTGGGCGCGATCACGATCATCGCCGCGGCCGGGATGCTCGCCCAAGGCACCTACGGCAACGTGCACGTCGCCGAGGGGCTGCTGGTCGGAGTGCCCGCCGTGGCCGGCGTGCTGGCGGGCACCGCGTTGCAGCAGCGGATCCCGCAGCGGGCGGTGACGCTGCTGTTCGTCGCGCTCCTGATCGGCATGGCGACCGCGCTGGTGTGGCCGTGATCGGCGTGCTGCTGATGGGCATCGCCGCCGGCCTGCTCGCCGGTCTGCTGGGGGTCGGCGGCGGCGTGCTGTTCGTCCCCGCGCTGACGCTGCTGGTGGGGTTGACCCAGGTCGAGGCGGAGGCCACCTCACTGCTGGCGATCATCCCCGTCGCGCTCGTCGGCGCCGTCAGCCAGGCCCGCTACGGCAACCTGCGCGCCCGCGACGCGATCGTCGTCGGCCTGTTCGCGATCCCCGGCGCCGTCGTCGGCGTGGTGATCGTCAACAACGTGCCCGAGCGCGCGGTCGAGCTGGCGTTCGCCGGCTTCCTGCTGCTCGTCGCCGGCCAGCTCGTCCGTCGCGTGCTGCGCAGCGCCGCGCAGTGAGCGCCGCGCGCGGATGCGGCGGTCGCCTCAGCCGGCGGCCAGGCCGATGCCGTGCTCGAGCGCGCCCTTCACCGAGGCGTCAAGCGCATTGAGTCGATACAGCGCCAGCGCCTCCGGCGAGCCGAAGCGGGCGGCCGTGCCGGTGCGCCCGGTCGCGTCCGGCCCGTGGTGGGTGAGCACGCAGTGCGCGAGCGCCAGGCGTCGCTCGGCGTCCATCGCCGGGACCTCGGCCGCGCGCTCCTCCAGCATCCGCAGCCCGATCTCGACGTGGCCGAGCAGCCGGCCCTCCTCGCTGATCCCGATCTCGGCGCCGTAGGTGAACTCGCGGGTCTTGCCGATGTCGTGCACCAGCGCGGCGCACAGCAGCAGGTCCGAGTTCAGGCGCGGGTGGAGCTGGCAGGCCTCCAGCGCCAGCGTGCCGACCGCGACCGTGTGCTCGAGCAGGCCGCCCAGGTACGCGTGGTGGCCGCCGCGCGTGCACGGCGCCCGCCGCCACTGGGCGCGTAGCGCGTCGTCGGCGAGCAGCGCCTCCAGCAGCCCGCGGTAGCCGGGGTCGTGCACCTCGCGCGCCAGGTGCTCGAGGAACCCCTCCAGCTCGTCGAGGTCGCGGTAGGCGACCGGCAGGAACGCGGCCGGGTCGACCTCCTCCGGCGGCACCTTGGCGATCGTGCGCACGTCGAGCTGCAGCTCGTCGCGCCAGCGCTCGACGCGCCCGGTGACCCGCACGATGTCGCCCTTCTCGAAGCGCCCGGCGGCCAGGTCGGCGTCGCGGAACACGCGCGCGGCGATCGTCCCGGTGCGGTCGCGCAGCTCGAGCGCCAGGTAGGGCGTGCCCGCGCGCGACACCAGCCGGTCCTTGCGCGTACACGCGTAGATGCCGGTGATCTCGTCGCCGACGCGCAGGGTGGAGAGGGCGCCCTCGGCGGGCTGGGCGGTCGCGGCCACGGCGACATGATGGATCGTGAGCCGGATGGCGCTACCGTCCCGTTGATGCAGCCGCTCATCTGGGAGAGGCGGCCCGACGGCCTCCGCGCCCCCGCGCTGGTTTGCGCATTCACGGGCTGGAACGACGCCGGCGACGCCGCGTCCTCGGCGCTCCGCTACTTCGGCGCGTCGCTGGGTGCCGCTCGCTTCGCCCGGATCGACCCGGAGGAGTTCTTCGACTTCCAATCCACCCGGCCGCGGGTGGAGATCGTCGACGGCGTCACGCGCGAGCTGGAGTGGCCGTCGATCGAGGTCTGGGAGGCGCGGGCGCCGCGGGCGCCGCGCGACCTGATCCTGATCTCCGGCCCGGAGCCGACCTATCGCTGGCGGCAGTTCACGCAGACGATCATCGACCTGGCGGAGGCGTTCGGCACCCAGCTCGTCGTCACCCTGGGCGCGCTGCTGGCCGACGTGCCGCACACCCGCCCGGTGCACATCGACGGGCTCGCCAGCGACGAGTCGCTGATCGAGCGGCTGGACGTCAACCCGACCTCCTATGAGGGGCCGACCGGCATCACCGGCGTGCTGCACGCCGCTTGCCACCGCGCGGGCCTGCCGGCGGCGTCGCTGTGGGCAAGCGTCCCGCACTACGTCGCCGCCGCGCCGAACCCGAAGGCGGCGCTGGCGTTGCTGCGCAAGCTGGAGCGGCTGGTGGGGGTCGCCGTCGACGCCGGCGAGCTCGAGGAGGCGGCCGCCGACTACGAGCGCCAGGTGTCGCTCGCGGTGCAGTCCGACCCGGACGTGCAGGCGTTCGTCGAGCGGCTCGAGCAGGCCGCCGAGGAGGACGACGATCCGCCGGACCCGACCGAGCTTCCTTCGGGCGATGTGATCGCGCGCGAGTTCCAGCGCTACCTGCGCCAGCGCGGCCAGGAGGGCCCGGGCGCTCCGCCCGGCGCGTGAGCGGCGCGGGCGCCCGCGCGGATCACCAGGCGGTCCAGCCGCCGTCGACCACCAGCGTGGTGCCGGTGACGTTGCTCGACGCGTCGCAGGCCAGGTAGCGCACCGCGTCGGCCACGTCCTGCGCCTCGGCGAGGCGTCCGGTGGGCAGGCGGCCCAGCACCTCGGAGCGGAACTCCGGGTCGGCCAGGAACCCCTCGGTCATCGGGGTGAGCACGAACGTGGGCGCCACCGCGTTGACGCGGATGCTCTCGGGCGCCCATTCGACGGCCAGCGCCTTGGTGAGCCCCTCGACGGCGTGCTTGGTCGCGCAGTAGGCGGACCGGCCCGGGTAGCCGACCCGTCCCATCTGCGAGGACATGGTGATGATCGAGCCGCCCTTGCCGTGGGCGAGCATCGCGCGCGCCGCCGCCTGGCAGGTGACGAACGTCGCGCGCACGTTGAGGTCGAACAGCAGGTCCCAGTCCTCGAGCGGGTAGTCGCGCGCCGGCCCGGGCCGGTTGGTGCCGGCGGCGGTGACGACGACCCGCAGCTCGCCGAGCGAGGCGGCGCGCTCGACCGCGCCGCGCACCGCGTCCGGGTCGGTCACGTCGGCGGGGTGGGCGTGCGCGGCGCGGCCGGTCGCGCGGATCTCGCCCACCACCGCCTCCAGCTCGTCCTTCGACCGGGCGACGCAGACGACCTCGGCCCCCGCCTCGGCGAGGGTGAGCGCGCAGCTGCGCCCGAGGCCGCGCCCGGCGCCGGTGACCAGCGCGACGCGCCCGTCGAGGGACCAGCGGCTCATGCCTGCTGCCGGGCGTGCTTCTCGAGCCGCATCGTGGCCGTCAGGCCGTGGCCGAGCATCTGCTCGGCCTCGCAGATCGCCTCCACCGCGGGGGCGATCTCCGGGGTGCTCTCCGGCGTGGCCTGCTGCCATGTGCATGTCTTGAGGAACTTGCCCACCCAGAGGCCGCCGGTATAGCGCGCGGCCCGGTTGGTCGGCAGCACGTGGTTGGTGCCGATCGCCTTGTCGCCGTAGGCGACGGTGGTGTGCTCGCCGAGGAACAGCGAGCCGTAGTTGCGCAGCTTCTCGCGGTAGTAGTCGAGCTTCTCCTCGGCGACCTGGACCTCGAGATGCTCGTCGGCCGCCTCGTCGGCGAGCGCGATCGCCTCGTCGTCGTCCTCGACGATCGCGATCCACCCGTTGTCGCGCCACGCCTGGCCGGCGATCTCGGCGGTAGGCCAGGTCTTGAGCAGCTCGTCGATCTGCTCGGCGACGGCCTTGGCGACGTCCTCGCCGATCGCGATCACGCCGGCGGGGGAGGTGGGGCCGTGCTCGGCCTGGCCGAGCACGTCGGCGGCGACGATCCGCGGGTCGGCGGTCTCGTCGGCGATGACGAGCACCTCGGTGGGGCCGGCGAGCAGGTCGATGCCGACGCGGCCGAAGAGCTGGCGCTTGGCCTCGGCGACGTACGCGTTTCCGGCGCCGACGAGCATGTCGACGGCGGGCACGTCCTCGATCAGGCCGAAGGCCATGGCGGCCAGCGCCTGCACGCCGCCGAGGCAGACGATGGTGTCGGCCCCGGAGGTGTGCATCGCGTACAGCATGGCCGGGTGGATGCCGCCGCTCTCGCGGTGCGGCGGGGCGCAGCCGACCACGTGCTCGACGCCGGCGGTCTTGGCGACCAGGATGGTCATGAACGAGGAGGCCAGCATCGGGTAGCGGCCGCCCGGCACGTAGGCGCCGACGTTCTGGATCGGGATGTGCCGGTGCCCGAGCGTGATGCCGGGCAGGGTCTCGATCGACAGGTCGGTGAGGGTCGCGAGCTGGGCCTCGGCGAAGCGGCGCACCTGGGCCTGCGCGAAGGCGATGTGCCGACGTAGCTCCTCGTCGAGCTTGTCCGCCGCCGCCTCCCGCTCCTCCATGCTGACGACGAAGCTCTCGGGATCCCATCCGTCGAGCTCGCGCGACCATCGCCGGACCGCGTCGATGCCGCCGCTCTCGATGTCGCTGAGGATCCCTTCGACGCGGCGTGCGATCTCGGGGTTGGAGTTGGCCGTGCGCGGGCCGGGTTCCTTGAGGAAGCGGGCTTTCGGCGGCGCAGTCATGGGGCCGATCATACATACGTATGTACGCCCTGCCAAGTCGAGAAGAACGCCGTGCGCACACGTATGCTGCCCGCCGCAGTGCAGCGCAGGCCCACGAGCCACGACGTCGCGCGGCTGGCCGGCGTCTCCCAGCCGACCGTCTCCCGTGCCCTCCGCGACGACCCGCGGGTGGCGCCGGAGACCCGCGCCCGCGTCCGCGCGGCGGCGGCGAAGCTGGGCTACGTCCCCAGCCGTCGGGGCCGGAGCCTCTCGACCCGCGTCACGGGCCAGATCGCGGTCGTCGTCGGCGATCTCGGCAACCCCTTCTACATGGAGGCCATCGAGTGCCTCTACGCGGCGATCGAGGAGCTCGACCGGCTGATGATCGTGCTCGCCGACCGGCCGAGCCGCCCGGTCGAGATCGAGCACCTGCTCGACGGCTCCAACGACGGAGCGATCCTCACGACCACGCTGCTGAGCTCGGAACTGCCGCGCGAGCTCTCCAGGCGCGGCCTGCCGTTCGTGCTGCTCAACCGCGTCGTCGACCAGCCCAAGGTCAACGCCTGCGTCAGCGAGAACGAGGCCGGCGCCCGGGCGATGATCGAGGAGCTCATCGCGCTGGGGCACCGCGACATCGGCGCGATCCTCGGCCCCGGCGACACCAGCACGAGCCGGGACCGCGAGGCGGGGATGAGGGCCGCGCTGGAGGCCGCCGGGCTAGAGCTGGACGAGGAGCGCGTCTTCCGCGGCAGCCAGTTCTCATACGAGGTGGGCTACGAGGGCCTGCAGCGCCTGCTCGAGCCGGACGACGGCCCGGTGCCCACGGCGATCTTCTGCGCCAACGACGTGATCGCCATCGGCGCGCTCAACGCGGCGCGCGCCTGCGGCGTCGCGGTGCCCGAGGACCTGACGATCGTCGGCTTCGACGACATCGCGATGGCCTCGTGGGACGTCTTCTCGCTGACCACGGTCCGCCAGGATCTGCCGGAGATGGCGCGCCGGGCGACGCGACTGCTGGACGAGCTGATCGCCGATCCGGGTGCCAGGCCGCAGCGGATTACCGTTCCGAGCCGGCTCGTCATGCGGGGATCGCACGGTCCGCCGCGCTCGGGCCCCCTGCGCACGCGGCGTGGGAAGAGGGCGCCCTAGGGCCGGCACATGCCCCTTGACCTGAGTCCGGCGCGTCTGCTTGCATACGTAGTCATGAGCCGGATTGTTGACGTCGTTGGTGACGGGCGGACCCCGGGCAGGAGAGGACAGGAGCGATGAGCTACCGGCTTGGCGTCGACGTAGGCGGCACGTTCACCGACCTCCTCCTCCACGACACCGACAGCGGGCAGGTCTGGCTGGCCAAGACCCGCAGCACCCCCGAGGACCAGTCCAAGGGCGTCCTCGAGGGCGTTCGCCTCATCACCGAGCGGGCAGGCATCAAGGCAGGGGACATCGAGGCCATCCTTCACGGCACCACGGTGGCCACGAACGCGGTGCTCGAGCGTCGCGGCGCGCGCGTCGGCCTGCTGGTGACGGAGGGCTACCGCCACATCCTCCACCTGGCCGAGGCTTGGACCCCCGGCCCGCTCTTCGGCTTCCTGATCTACGACAAGCCGGAGCCGCTCGTGGACATCGACGACATTCGCGAGCTGCCCGGCCGGATCGACGCCTCCGGCGCCGAGGTGCGGCCGCTCGACGACGAGGCCGTCCGGCAGGCGGTCGCCGAGCTTCGCGACGCCGGAGTCGAGGCGCTGACGGTCTCCCTGTTCAACTCCTTCGCCGCGCCCGAGCACGAGCAGCGCGTCGCGGAGATCGCCACGGAGCTCGCGCCCTCGCTGCCGGTCTCGATCTCCTCGGAGATCATGCCCGAGTTCCGCGAGTACGAGCGCACGGTCACCACCGTCGTCAACGCCTACGTCTCGCCGGCTCTCGACCGCTACCTCTCCAACCTCGGCAAGGGCCTCAAGGAGCGCGACGTCAAGGCGGGCCTGCAGGTCGTCCGCTCCGACGGCGGCCTGATGAGCCTCGACGCCGCGCGTCACATGCCGGTGCACACCGTGCTGTCAGGGCCCGCCGGCGGCGTCGGCGGCGCCGCGTTCGTCGCCGGGCGCGCCGGCTTCAACCGGATCCTGACCTTCGACATGGGTGGCACCTCGACCGACGTGGCCGTCTGCCTCGACGGCGAGCCCGAGGTGACCCGCGAGACCAACGTCGGCGACTTCCCCGTCCGCGCTCCGGCCGTGGCCGTCGAGAGCATCGGCGCCGGCGGCGGCTCGATCGCGTACGTCGCCGAGGCCACCGGTGGACTGCGCGTCGGCCCGCAGAGCGCAGGCGCCGATCCGGGCCCGGCCTGCTACGGCCGCGGCGGCACCGAGCCGACCGTGACCGACGCCAACGTCGTGCTCGGCCACCTGCCGCCGCGCCTGCTCGGCGGAGCGATGGAGCTCGACGTCGACGCCGCGCACCGCGCGGTCGAGAAGGTCGCCAAGCCGCTCGGGCTCTCGGTCCACGAGGCCGCCCGCGGCATCATCGACATCGTCAACGAGAACATGCTCGGCGCCCTGCGGGTGGTGACGGTCCAGAAGGGCCGGCCCCCGAGCGAGTTCGCGCTCGTCTCCTTCGGTGGCGCCGGCGGCCTGCACGCCAACGCGCTCGCCAAGCTGCTCGGCTGCTACCCGGTCGTCGTGCCGCACGAGTCCGGCGTGCTGTCGGCGCTCGGCTTCGTGGCCTCCGACGTCCGCAACGAGTTCAGCCAGACCATGATCCGCGCCGTCGACGACGCCGACGCCGCCGAGGTGCGTTCCGGCTTCGAGGCGCTGGCCGGTCAGGCGCGCGAATGGCTCGACGGCGAGCGCGTCAAGCCCGCCGACCAGCAGATCGAGTTCCTCGTCGACATGCGCTACCACCGGCAGGGCTTCGAGATCCCGATCCCGGTGGGTGTCGACGAGATCTCCAGCCTCGACCTCAAGGCGCTGTCGGACCGGTTCGCGGAGGAGCATCGTCGCGTCAACGGCTTCGACCTCGAGGGCGGCGCCGAGATCGTCTGCCTGCGGGCGCTGGCGATCGGCAAGGTGCACCCGCCCGAGATCGAGGTCGAGGAGTCCGGCGACCCCGATCCGTCGCCGGCGCGCAAGGGCACCCAGACCGTCTACGCCACCGGCGAGCCGATCGCGGTGCCGACCTACGAGCGCGACCAGCTCCGGCCGGGCATGAAGCTCACCGGTTACGCGATCGTCGAGCAGTACGACTCGACGACGGTCGTGCTGCCGGGTCACGTCGCCACCGTGGACCCGTACCTCAACCTGATCATCCGACCCGAGGGGGAGGACCAGTGAGCGCCACGACGATCGATCCCGTCACCCTCGACCTGATCGAGAACGCGCTGCTCAACGCGCGCTACGAGATGGACGAGGTCCTGCGTCGGGCGGCGATGTCCCCGACCATCCGCGTCCAGCACGACGAGTTCCCGATGATCACCAACGCCGAGGGGCGCATGGTGGTCGGGCAGTTCGGGTCCTACATCCCGGACATCATCAAGCGCTTCGACGGCAAGATCGACGAGGGCGACGTCATCCTCCTCAACGACCCCTACATCTGCAAGGGGTCCATCTCCCATAACAACGACTGGCTCGTCATCGTGCCCGTCTTCCACGAGGGCCGTCACGTGGCGTTCACCTCGATGTTCGGGCACATGATGGACGTCGGCGGCAAGGTCCCCGGCAGCCAGGTCGCCGACGCGCTCTCGATCTGGGAGGAGGGCATCCGCATCCCTCCGATCAAGATCTTCGAGAAGGGCAAGCTCAACGAGGCGGCGCTCGACATCTGCCTGAACAACTCGCGCACGCCCGAGATGAACCGCAGCGACCTGATGGCGCTGATCGCCGGTTGTCGGGCGGCCGAGCGGCGGATCATCGAGATCTGCGACCGCTTCGGGCGCGAGACCTTCGAGGCCGCGTGCGACGCCCTGCTCGAGCGAACGCGCCGGGCGATGATCAAGCTGATCCACGAGTACATCCCGGAGGAGAAGGTCACCTTCGTCGACTACGTGGACGACGACGGGCTCGGCAACGGCCCGTTCAAGATGCAGCTCACCGTCTGGCGCGAGGGCGACGTCTGCCACGCCGACTGGACGGGCACCGACCCGCAGGCCCCCGGCTCGATCAACTTCCACATCCACGAGGGCCTGTGCAAGCTGTTCTTCGGGATCTACCTGATCATGGCCTTCGATCCCGAGATCCTGTTCAACGACGGGCTGTACGACGTCTTCGAGATCACGCTGCCCGAGGGGTCGCTGCTCAACCCGAAGTTCCCGGCCCCGCTGAGCAACCGCCTCAACGTCCACACGCGCTTCTTCGACTGCCAGAGCGGCGCGCTGGGCCAGAAGGCTCCGGAGCTCGCGATGGCAGCCGGGTACGGCACCAGCCCGTCCTTCGTGTTCTCGGGCACCGACGAGCGCGGCCGCTACTTCCAGTTTGTCGAGCTGCTGTTCGGCGGCCTGCCCGGCCGGTCGCGCGGCGACGGCCTGGACGGCCACTCCTGGTGGCCGCTGTTCCGCACGACCCCGGCGGAGTACGCCGAGAGCTACTACCCGGTGCGGATCGAGCGCTATGAGCCCGTGCGCGACTCCGGCGGCGCCGGCTTCCACCGCGGCGGCACCGGCATCGAGAAGGAGTATCTGTTCACCGGCTCGGGGACGGTGTCGGTGGTCGACGACCGCGCTCTGCTGGCGCCGTGGGGCATCAACGGCGGTCGCCACGGCGGCACCTCTGCCAAGAAGCTGATCCGCGCCGACGGCGAGGAGATCGACCTGCCGTCGAAGATCGACAACGTGAAGGTCGGGCCGGGCGACCGGCTCATCTTCCGCACCGCCGGCGCGGGCGGCTGGGGCGACCCGCTCGACCGCCCGGCCGAGAAGGTGCTGCTCGACGTCAAGCGCGACCTGGTCTCGCTCGAGGCCGCGCGCGAGCAGTACGGCGTGGTGATCGTCGACGGCAGGGTCGACGAGCAGGCCACCGCCGAGCTGCGCAAGCAGATGAAGGACGAGCGCGGCGAGCCGCCGCAGTTCGACATGGGGCCGATGCCCGAGGGCCTGGAGGTGGCCGCCTGATGTCGCTCCGCGACCGCATCAACGACGACAAGATCCTGGTCGCCGCCGGCGCCCACGACGGGCTTACCGCCCTGCTCGCCGAGCGCGCGGGAATGGAGGCCGTCTACCAGGGCGGCTACGCGGTGGCGGCCCACCACCACGGGCTGCCGGACATCGGCCTGATCGGGCTGACCGACATCGCCCGATCGCTGCGCAACATGACCGCCGTCTCGTCCGTGCCGGTGATGGTCGACGCCGACACCGGCTACGGCGCCGAGCCCGGGGTGCGGCGCACGGTCATGGAGCTGGAGCGCGCCGGGGCAGCCGCGATCCAGATCGAGGACCAGGTGTTCCCCAAGCGCTGCGGCCACATGGAGGGCAAGCAGGTCATCTCGACCGACGACATGGTCTCCAAGATCCGTGCGGCGGTCGAGGCGCGGTGCAACCCGGAGACCGTGATCATCGCCCGCACCGACGCGCTGCAGGTGACCGGACTCGACGACGCGATCGACCGCTGCAACACCTACGCCGAGGCGGGCGCCGACCTGGTGTTCGTCGACGCGCCGGGCTCGCGCGAGGAGCTGGCGGAGATCGCCCGCCGGGTCGACGCCCCGTCCATGGCCAACATGTCGGAGACGGGCAAGACCCCGCTGCTCAGCGCCGCCGAGCTCGAGGAGCTGGGCTACAAGGTGGTGATCTTCCCCTCGACCCAGACCTGGATCTTCGCCAAGGTCTACCAGGAGTTCCTAGATGAGTTGAAGGAGAAGGGCACCACCCGGGAGTTCACCGACCGCATGATGTCGTTCAACGACGTCAACGAGCTGCTCGGCCTCCAGAGGTGGGATCGCAAGTGAGCGACGCCCAGGAGGTCTACGCGGAACGCGGGTTCGGCGGCCGCCAGGGCGCCGGCCGGCGCCCGGCGCTTGTGATCGTCGACTTCGTCTACGGCTTCACCGATCCATCGTCTCCTCTCCGCTGTGATGCCGATTCCGCCGTGGAGGCGACGGCGCGCCTGCTCGACGCGGCGCGTCAGGCGGGCGCGCCCGTCGTCTTCACGACCGTCGCCTACGACGAGGCCGACAAGAAGGTCGCGCAGGCGTTCATCGCCAAGTCGCCCGCGCTGGCCCAGCTCACGCCGGACTCGCGCCTGGCGGCGGTCGACGAGCGGATCGCCCCGCGCGAGGGGGAGCCGGTGCTCCGCAAGCTGTTCGCCTCCGCGTTCTTCGGCACGCCGCTGCAGGCGCTGCTGACCGCCAACGGCTGCGACACGCTGGTGGTCACGGGAGCCTCCACGTCGGGGTGCGTGCGTGCGACGGTCGTAGACGGTCTGCAGCACGGCCTGCGCGTGGTGGTGCCGAGGGACGCGGTCGCCGACCGGGCGCAAAGCGCCCACGAGGCGTCGCTCACCGATATCGACGCCAAGTACGGCGACGTCGTCGACCTCGACGAGGCGATCAACATCTTCCGCCGGGCGGACTACGGGACCGTCGCATAGCTGTTCGCCCGACGGGAGGTCGTTCGGACGACGAGACGACGGGCCGGCCGCGTGCCGGCCCGTCGCATCTTCAGGGGACAAGGGTCGCCCTAGTGCGCGTCCGGCCCGCGGCCCTCGGCCTCGAGCTCGTCGAGCAGCCGGGCGAGCGCGGCGTAGGACTCGTCGCGACGGGCGGCCATCTTCTCCGCCTCCTCGCCGGTGATGCCGAGGAATCCGCCGCCGGACTTGTTGCCGAGCCGGCCCTGCTCGACCAGCTCACGCAGCTTCTCGGGGGCGGCGAAGCGGGGGCCCAGTCCGCGCTCGAGCGCGGCGAACGCGCCGGCGTAGACGTCCAGGCCCGCCATGTCGGCGATCGCGAAGGGGCCGTAGAACGGCAGTCGGAAGCCGAACGTGGTGCGCACGATCTCGTCGACCGCCTCGGGGCTCGCCACCCCGTCGGCGACGATCTGGACCGCCTCCTTGAAGGCGGCGAACTGGATGCGGTTGCCGACGAACCCGGCGCTGTCGCCGACGGTCACCGGGCGTTTGCCTAGCCGCCGGAGCAGCTCGTGGCAGCGCTCGACGACCGCGGGGTTCGTATGCGGGCCGGGGATGACCTCGACTCCGGGCACCCATTGCGGCGGGTTGAACCAGTGCACGCCGAGGAAGCGCTCGGGTCGCGTGAACGCCTTCGAGAGATCGGCGATCGGTATCGCGGAGGTGTTGGTGGCGACGATCGCCTCGGCGGGCGCGGCCGCCTCGACCCTGCGGAACACGGCCGCCTTGACGGCCGGGTCCTCGGTTACCGCCTCGAGCACGATGTCGGCGTCGGCGACCGCCTCCTCGACCGTGGCCGCGGCGGTGACGTTGCGCTCGACCGCCTCGGCCTGCTCGGGGGTCCACAGCCCGGCGTCGACGAATCGTCGGCTCAGCGACAGCACCGTCTCGAGGCCGGCGGTCGCTCTCTCCTCGTCGGCGTCGGCGAGCCGGCAGGGCACGCCGTGGAGCGCGAGCAGCTGGCCGAAGCCGGTCCCCATGTAGCCGGCGCCGACGACCGCGGCGCGCTTTGGCCAATCGCTCATGACGAGGCGATCGTACCCGTTCCTACAGGTACTTGACTACGTATGCACACGCGCATAGCATCCACTCCGTGGCGGGCCTCACGGTTGCCCAGAAGATCCTCTCCGCGCACGGCCTGGAGGACCTGACCCCCGGCAGCTTCGGGCTGGCGCGAGTCGACCTCGTGATGATGAACGAGGTCTCCGGGGCCCCGGCCATCCGCGCCTTCGAGCGCATGGGCGCCGACCGCGTCTTCGACCCCGAGCGCGTAGCGCTGGTCGCCGACCACTTCGTCCCCGCCAAGGATGCCCGCAGCGCCGAGCTCGTAGCCGGCCTGCGCGCCTTCGCCCGCCGCTACGGGATCAGCAAGTACTGGGAGGTGGGCACCACTCCCGACGCCGGCATCGAGCACACGCTGCTGCCCGAGCAGGGGCTGATCAGGCCGGGCGACCTCATCCCGGGTGGGGACTCGCACACCTGCACCTACGGCGCGTTCGGCGCCTTCGGCGCCGGCATGGGCTCCACCGACATCGCCTCCGCGCTCGCGCTCGGCGAGGTGTGGATCAAGGTGCCCGAGTCGGTGCGCGTCGAGTTCAAGGGCGACGCCGGCCCCTACGTCACCGGCAAGGACCTGATCCTCGCCTACATCCGGGCGGCCGGCGTGGCGGGCGCCACGTACGCCGCGTTGGAGTTCACCGGCCCCGCCGTGCGCGCGCTCGACATCGACGGGCGCATGGCGCTGTGCAACATGGCCGTCGAGGCGGGCGCCAAGACGGGCATCGTCGCAGCCGACGAGGTCACGCTCGACTGGCTGCGCGGCAAGGTGCCCGCCGACCGCCTCGAGCCGGTCACGGCCGACCCCGACGCGCGGTACGACCGCGAGGTCGTGGTGGACGTCGACGGCATGACCGCCCAGGTCGCGCAACCCCCCTCCCCCGACAACGTCGTCGACGTCACCGAGATCGAGCCCGGCGTGCGCGTCGACCAGGTGTATGTCGGCAACTGCGCCAACGGGACGATCAGCGACCTCCGCCAGCTCGCCGCGATGCTCAAGGGGCGGCGGGTCGCGTCGCACACGCGGCTGATCGTGGTGCCGGCCACGCAGGCCGTCTACCGCCAGGCACTGAAGGAGGGCATCGTCGAGACCGTGCTCGAGGCCGGCGGCATGATGTCGCCGCCCACGTGCGGCGCCTGCTTCGGCGGCCACATGGGAATCCTCGGCCCCGGCGAGACGGCGGTCGCCACCACCAACCGCAACTTCCGCGGGCGGATGGGCCACCGCGACTCGCGGGTCTTCCTTGCCAACGCGTACGTTGCCGGCGCCGCCGCGGTCGCCGGCGAGATCGTCGACCCGGCCACCGTCGCCGAGCCGGTGGGTGCTCAGTCATGACGACGGAGGCTGCCACCGTGATCGAGGGCCGCATCGTCCGCCTGGGGGACAACGTCAACACCGACGTCATCCTGCCCGGCCCCTACCTCAACCTGACCGACCCCGAGGAGCTCGGCAAGCATCTCCTGGAGACCTACGACCCGGAGATCGCCGCCTCCGTGGCGCCCGGCGACGTGCTCGTCGCGGGCACGAACTTCGGGTCGGGCTCCTCGCGCGAGCAGGCGGTGCTGGCGATCAAGGCGCGCGGCGTGCAGGCCGTCGTCGCCGCCGGCTTCGCCCGGATCTTCCTGCGCAACGCGATCAACCTCGGCCTCCCGGTCTACGAGTGCCCTCCCGCGGCGGCCGCCGCCCGTCCCGGTGAGAGGATCGCCATCGACCCCAAGGCCGGGGTGATCCGCGTAGCCGGACAGGAGTTCACGATTCCCGCGCAGCCCCGCTTCCTCGCGGACCTCATGGCCGCGGGCGGCCTCGTCGAGTGGACGCGTCACCGCCTGGAGGAGCGGCGCGGCGAGGAGGTGCAGGACCGGCGATGACCGCCACCACGCCAAGCGATGACCAGGTGCGCATGAACCAGCCCGCCGGAAGCAGCCAAGCCCAGCGCAGCGGCGAGCCGCCCGTCGTCCGCCTCAAGGGGCTGACCAAGCGGTTCGCGGGCGTAGTCGCGCTCGACGGCGTCGACCTCGAAGTGCGCCGTGGCGAGGTCCACGGCCTGCTCGGCGAGAACGGGTCGGGCAAGTCGACCCTGATCAAGACGCTCGCCGGCTACCACGACGTCGACGGCGGCACGTTGGAGGTCTCCGGCAAGCCGGTGTCGCTGCCGCTCCCGCCCGGCCGGTTCCGCGACCTGGGCATGGACTTCGTCTACCAGGACCTCGGCCTGATCGAGGGCGTCTCCGTCCTGGAGAACCTCCGACTGCGCGAGATCCTCGAGTCGGGGGCCAGGATCAACTGGAAGGAGCAGCGCCGCAGGGCGCTCGAGATCTTCGAGCGCTACGGGCTGGACCTCGACCCCAACGCCAAGATCGAGGAGATCCGCCCCGTCCAGCGGGCGCAGCTCGCCATCATCCGCGCCGTCGAGGGGATGCGCGAGGGCATCGCGCAGAACGGCCTCGTCGGCGGCCTGCTCGTCCTCGACGAGCCGACCGTCTTCCTCCCGCGCCGGGAGGTGGAGCAGCTCTTCGCCCTGGTGCGGGAGATCGCCGCCGGCGGCTCCAGCGTCCTGTTCGTCTCGCACGACCTGGACGAGATCAAGGAGATCACCGACCGGGTCACCGTCCTGCGCGACGGCCGCCTCGTCGGCACCGTCGACACGCGCGCCACCAGCAAGGACGACATCGTGAAGATGATCGTCGGGCGCGCGCTCTCAGAGCTCGAGGACGGCCCCCACAACCGGCCGCGCGAGGGGGTCGCCGCATCGGTGCGGGACCTCACTGGCGGCGCCGTCAAGGACGTGACGTTCGACGTCCACGAGGGCGAGATCCTCGGCCTGACCGGTCTGCTCGGCTCCGGCTTCGAGGACGTGCTCTACCTCCTCTACGGCGCCGAGCCGGCCGAGAGCGGGCAGCTCACCCTGCGCGGCAGGACGCTCGACGTCACCGCGATGAGCCCGCGTCGCGCCATCGACAACCGCATCACGCTGATCCCCGCCGACCGCCAGCGCGAGGGCAGCATCGGCAGCCTGTCGGTGGCTGACAACCTCACCGCTCCGCTGCTCGACGACTACTTCGTCGGCGGCCGCCTGCGCCGCCGGAGGCTCCATGACCGCGCACGCGAGGTCATCGAGAAGTTCGACGTGCGACCCCGGGACCCGACGCTGCCGTACTCGGCGTTGTCGGGCGGCAACCAGCAGAAGGTGCTGCTGGCCAAGTGGCTTGAGATCAAGCCGCAGCTCATGCTGCTGCACGAGCCGACCCAGGGGGTCGACATCGGCGCACGCCACCAGATCCTCGCCACCTTGCAGGACGCCACGGCGACGGGGATGTCGGTGATCTGCGCCAGCTCGGACTACGAGCAGCTCGCCCAGTTCTGCAACAGGGTCCTCATCTTCGGACGAGGGCGTCTGGTGCGGGAGCTGATCGGCGACGAGGTCACCAAGGACCGGATCGTCGAGCAGTGCTACGCCAGCGCGGGCGGCAATGGGTTCACCAACAAGGTCAATGGAGGGTAGGAGATGGTTCGATCCCTGAGCAGCCTCCTCGCGGTGCTGTTCATGTCGTTGTTCATCGGGGCCTGTGGCGGCTCCGACGACAACGGCTCCGGCTCGGCGAGCGGCGGCAGCGACGACCCGCAGATGGCGGAGATCGCTGCCGAGATCGAGAAGTACAGCCAGGTCCCCGAGTATCAGGACCCTGAGCCCGGCACGTCCTTCGACGCCAAGCAGGCCAAGGGCAAGACGATCTTCAGCATCCCGATCTCGAGCGACATCCCGTTCATCAATGCGATCGAGGATGCGCAGCAGAAGATCGCCAAGTCGCTGGGCATCAAGTACATCAGCTTCAAGAACCAGGGCACTCCGGATGAGTGGGTGCGCGGCATGAACCAGGCGATCGCGCAGAAGGTCGACCTGATCATCCTCAGCGCCCTGCCGAACCCGGCCGACCTGCAGCCGCAGATCAAGAAGGCGCGCGCCGCGGGCATCCCGGTGATCTCCACCAACGGCCCGGATCCGGAGAAGTACCCGCCGAACACTGTCCCGGCGGCCGGCACCGCGAACCTGACCAGCTACGTGCCCGGCCCGTTCGTGAAGGCCGCGGCGCTGCAGGCCGACTGGGTCATCAACGACTCGGGCGGCAAGGCCAACGTCCTGATCCTGACCGCCAACGACGTCCTGTCGGCGAAGGGTCACTCGACGATGGTCGAGCAGGAGTTCAAGCGCCGCTGCCCGGAGTGCAAGACCAAGATGATCGACACCCCGGTCACCGACTGGGCGACCAAGATCCAGACCAAGGTCCAGACCGAGCTCAGCAAGGACCCGTCGATCAACTACATCGTGCCGATCTATAGCGCGATGGGCGTCTACGCTCAGCCGGCGATCACCGCCTCCGGCCGCCGCGGCCAGGTCAAGATCGTGACCTACGACGGTGACACGGGCGCGCTGAAGCACGTCCAGGACGGCAGCGACATCAAGGTCGTCGTCGGCGAGAGCGCCGAATGGGCCGCGTACGCGTTCATGGATCGCGCGATGCGCATCCTGCTCGACCTGCCGTACCCGGAGAAGGGCGGCGACCCGCACATCGGCATCCGCATCTTCACTCCGGACAACGTGGACGAGGCCGGCAAGCCGCCGGTGTTCGAGAAGGGCTACGGCGACGCGTTCAAGGACGGCTACGCGAAGCTGTGGCAGCTCGACTCGCCCCCGACGGAGTGAGGGCGTCCCCACCACGCATCCCCCAGTGAGGTACCCCAACCCCCTCAACCTCCAGGAGGACCCCAGTGACCGCCCAGGCGCGCACTGAGCAGCCCGGCGGCACCCCCGGGACCCGTCAGGCCCCGTCCCCGAGCAGGGGACGGGGCCGGGCGGCGGGGGTCGTCCGGCAGATCCTCGACCGCGGGGCGCTCGTCCTCGTGTGGTTGGTCGTCATCGCCGTGTTCGGCGCCCTGCGTCCGGACACGTTCCTGACGGCGGCCAACTTCCAGACGATCTTCGGGTCGCAGACGACGATCATGCTGCTGGCCCTCGCCCTGCTGCTCCCGCTCACCGCGGGCGACTACGACCTGTCGGTCGCCTCGACGATGTCGCTGTCGTCGATGCTGATCGCCTGGCTCAACGTGAACCACTCGGTTCCGATCGGGCTGGCGATCCTCGCCGGCGTGGCAGCGGGGCTGCTGGTCGGGATCATCAACGGCGCGCTCGTCGTGGGCATCGGTCTCGACTCGTTCATCATCACCCTGGGAATGGGCACGTTCCTGCAGGGCGTGATCCTGTGGATCAGCGACTCGCAGACGATCTCGGGCGTGTCCAACACCCTGATCGACGCGGTGATCGGCAAGACCTTGTTCTCGATCCCGCTCGGCTTCTACTACGGCCTGCTCGGCTGCGTGATCCTCTGGTACGTCTTCGAGTACACCGCGCTCGGCCGGCGCCTGCTGTTCGTCGGGCGCGGGCGCGAGGTGGCGCGGCTGAGCGGCATCCGGGTCGACGCCATGCGCTGGGGCGCGCTTGCTGCCACCGGCGCGATCGCCGGCATCGCCGGCGCGGTCTACGCCGGCACGCTGGGCGGCGCCAACCCGACGGCCGGCGGCACGTTCCTGCTGCCGGCGTTCGCCGCGGCGTTCCTGGGCGCGACGGCCATCATGCCGGGCCGCTTCAACCCCTGGGGCGCGTTCGTGGCCGTGTACTTCCTGGTGACGGGCATCACGGGGCTCCAGCTCCTGGGCGCCCCGAGCTTCGTCCAGCAGCTCTTCTACGGAGGCGCGCTCATCGTGGCGGTGACCACGTCGGAGGTTCTCCGGCGGCGGCGCAGCCAGGTGGGCGCCAAGACCACGTAGCACGCTCCGAGACGGACGATCACGAAGGTGTCGCGGGGCCGGGCGCTTGTCCGGCCCCGCGTCGTCCCGGGCGGCGGCGCGGACGGCCGCCGCCCGGCTCCCGTCAGCCCGCGTCGATGATGCGCCCGTCGCGGGTGAGCGCGATCGCCTCGATCTCGATCATCAGCTCGGGGAGCCCGAGGCGGCTGACCTCGACGATCGTGTCGGCCGGATAGGGCGGCTTGAACCACTTGCCGCGCAGCTCGACGATGCGCGGGAAGTAGGACATGTCGGTCAGGTAGATGGTGACCTTGACGACCTGCTCGAGGCTCGAGTCGGCGGCGGCGAGCACCTTCTGCAGGTTGCGGAAGACCTGCTCGGCCTGGGCGTCGAAGTCGCCGGCGCCGACGACGTTGCCCTCGTCGTCGAGGGCCGCCTGGCCGGACAGCACGACGAGGTCGCCGATCCGGTAGCCCTGGGCGAGCCGGTAGCGCTCGAGCGGGTCGGGGTCGGTCTTGACGCGGATCGCGTCGGCCATGGTCGATCTCTCCTCCTTGGACGTCGCGGGTGGGGCCGGCGCGATTGACCGGCCGTGATTACGTATGCATACTAGGCGCGTCGAGGGAGACCAAGGTGCGGGTGGTCCGCGCCGGCGCGCGGCCGGACCCCCGTGCCGATCGGGAGGAGCCGGCGATGAGCGGACAGAGCGACGGGAGCGCGCGCAAGCGCGGCGCGGACGGCGGCGAGCGGCGGGCAGCGCTGGTGACCGGCGCCGCCAGCGGCATCGGCCGGGCGATCGCGCACCGGCTTGCGCGCGACGGCATCCAGCTCCTTGCGGTCGACCGCAAGCCCGACCCGTCCGGACCCGGCGTCCCGTTCCAGGCCGACCTCGTCGACCGCGCAGCCAACGACGCCGCCGTCGACGAGGCGGTGCGCCGCTTCGGGCGGCTCGACATCGTCGTCTGCGCAGCCGGGCTGCAGCACGTGGCGCCGATCGAGGAGTTCCCCGACGAGCGCTGGGACGAGCTGCTGGCGGTCATGCTCACCAGCCCGTTCCTGATCGCCCGCCGCGCCTGGCCGCTGCTGCGCGAGTCCGAGGCGCCGCGCTTCATCGTCATCGGGTCGATCCACTCGCTCGTCGCCTCTCCCTTCAAGTCCGCCTACGTCTCCGCCAAGCACGGCGCGCTCGGACTCGTGCGCACGCTGGCGGTGGAGGGGGCGCCGCACGGGATCGTCACCGCCGCCGTCTGCCCGACCTACGTGCGCACCCCGCTGGTGGAGCGGCAGATCGCCGACCAGGCGCGCGCCCACGGGATCGCCGAGCAGGCCGTGGTCTCCGACGTGCTGCTCAAGCGCCAGGCGGTCAAGCGGCTGATCGAGCCGGAGGAGGTGGCGGACGCGGTCGCCTTCCTGCTCGGCCCGGCCGGCCGCTCGTTCACCGGCACGGCGCTGACGATGGACCAGGGCTGGTCGGCGCACTAGGCGCCGGGCGCTCGATCCGGCGGCGCGACGTCCGCCAGCGCGCCCGGCCCGCGGTGGTGCTCGTAGATGAGCGAGGTCTCGGCGTGCGCGACGGCCGGGTGCGTCGCCAGGTGATCGACGACGAACTCGCGCAGCCCCTGCGCGTCGCGCGCCGCCAGCCACACCAGGTAGTCGGTGGCGCCGGCGAGGTGGAAGACGCTCAGCACGCCGGGCAGCCGGCGCACCGTGCCGGTGAAGCTGTCGATCTGCTCGCGGCTGTGGCTGCTCAGCCGGATCGCGACCAGCGCCTGCAGCGGGCGGCCGAGCGCGGCGAGGTCGATGTCGGCGTGGAAGCCGCGCAGCACGCCCGCCGCCCGCAGCGCCCGCACGCGCTGCAGCGCGGTCGACGGGGCGACGCCCGCGCGCTCGGCCAGCTTGTTGTTGGGCATCCGCGCGTCCTCGGCCAGCGCGCGGAGCAGCTCCCGGTCGATCTCATCGAGGCGCAGATCGTTCGGCACGCCGCCCATTATCCACGCCATGGCCGAAGAATCCACGGTCTCTGCACAGACCTGTCGAATAAGATTCGGGGCTCTGGCGGGCTCGCCGCACAGATGCTTCACTTCGTGGTCATGGAACGCGCTGTCGCCGCCAAGCCCGGCATCTGCGACTCGATCCTCGACGCGATCGGCAACACGCCGCTCGTGCGCCTCTCGCGCATCGGCCGCGGGCTGACCCCGCAGATCGTCGCCAAGGTCGAGATGCTCAACCCGGGCGGCTCGATCAAGGACCGCGCCGCGCTGGCCATGCTCGAGGCCGCCGAGCGCGAGGGCCTGCTCCGCCCCGGCGGGACGATCGTCGAGCCCACCTCGGGCAACACCGGCACCGGACTGGCGATCGCCGCGCGCCTGAAGGGCTACCGCGTGATCGCGGTCATGCCGGACAAGATGTCCAAGGAGAAGATCGACCTGCTGCGCGCCTACGGCGCCGAGGTCGTCGTCTGCCCGACCAACGTCGAGCCCGAGTCCCCCGAGTCCTACTACTCGGTCTCCGACCGGCTCGCGTCCGAGATCCCCGGCGCGTTCAAGCCCAACCAGTACTTCAACCCGGCCAACCCGGAGGCCCACTACCGCTCCACCGGCCCCGAGCTGTGGGAGCAGTCCGAGGGCAGGATCACGCACCTGGTCGCCGGCGTGGGCACCGGCGGCACGATCACCGGCGTCGGGCGCTACCTCAAGGAGCGCAACCCCGACATCCAGGTCATCGGCGCCGACCCGGTCGGCTCGATCTACTCCGCCGCCTCCGAGGACGAGGTGAAGGGCTACCTCGTCGAGGGCGTCGGCGAGGACTTCTGGCCCGGCACCTTCGACCGCTCGATCGTCGACCGCTGGGTCCAGGTCTCCGACCGCGACTCGTTCCTGACCGCGCGGCGGCTCGCCCAGGAGGAGGGCCTGCTCGTCGGCGGCTCGTGCGGCACCGCGATGTTCGCCGCGCTGGAGGTCGCCAAGGAGATCGACGACCCCGAGGCGATGATCGCAGTGATCCTCCCCGACGGTGGCCGCAACTACCTGAGTAAGATCTACAACGACGCCTGGATGACCCAGTACGGGTTCCTCGAGCGCGGCGGCGACCTCACCGTCGGCGACGTCGTGGCCGCCAAGACCGGCGGCGTGCCGTCGCTGGTGACCGTCCAGACCCACCAGAAGGTCTCCGAGGCGGTCGCGCTGCTGCACGAGCACGGCGTCTCGCAGCTCCCGGTCGTCAGCGCCAACGACGCCGAGACGGTCGTCGGCTCGGTCAGCGAGCGCGGCCTGCTCGGGCGCGCGATCAACGACCCGGCGCTGCTCAGCGCGGAGATCATCGAGGTGATGGAGCCGCCGCTGCACGCCGTCTCCGCCAACGACCCCGTCCGCGAGGCGGTCGAGCTGCTGGCCGGCGAGCGGCAGGCGCTGCTCGTCATCCAGGACGGCCGGCCGGCCGGCATCGTCTCCCGCGCCGACCTGCTGGAAGCGCTGGCCCGGTGAGCGACGAGAAGCTCCGGCTGGCCACCCGGATCGTCCACGCCGGGCTGGAGCCGGATCCCACCTACCGGTCGGTCATCCCGGCCATCCACCAGACCTCGACCTACGCCCAGCGCCGGGTGGGCGAGTTCGTCGAGGAGTACGACTACGCGCGCACCGCCAACCCGACCCGCTCGGCGCTCGAGACCGCGCTCGGCGAGCTGGAGGGCGGGTACGCGTCGTCGTTCTCCTCCGGCATGGCCGCCGCCCACGCGCTGATCTCGGCGGTCTGCTCCGCCGGCGACCACGTCGTGATGCCCGCCGACCTCTACGGCGGCACCTACAGGTTGGTCGACAAGGTCCTGGCCCGGTTCGGCCTCGAGTACACACTGGTCGACCAGACCGACCTCGACGCCTTCGAGGCGGCGCTGCGGCCGAACACCAAGCTCGTGTGGGTGGAGACCCCGACCAACCCGTTGCTCAACGTCGTCGACATCAAGGGGTTGGTCGAGCGCTCGCGCGGAGCGTTCGTCGCCGTCGACAACACGTTCGCCACGCCGGTCAACCAGCGTCCGCTCGAGCAGGGCGCCGACGCTGTCGTGCACTCGGTCACCAAGTACCTGGGCGGCCACTCCGACACGGTCGGCGGCGCGGTGATCGTCACCGACAAGGGCGTCCACGAGCAGGTCCGCTTCATCCAGAACTCGGTCGGCGCGGTGCCGGGCCCGTTCGACTGCTTCCTCGTCCACCGCGGGCTGCGCACCCTGCACGTGCGCATGGCCGCGCACGCGGAGGCGGCGAGGGCGGTCGTCGAGTTCCTGCGCACCGCCGACGGGGTGAGCGACGTGCGCTGGCCCGGCTTCAGCGGGATGGTGTCCTTCCGCCACCCGGATGCGGTCGGCATCGCCGAGCGCACCAAGATCTTCACGTTGGCCGAGTCGCTCGGCGGCGTGGAGTCGCTGATCGAGGTGCCGCAGGCGATGACCCACCAGTCGGTAGAGGGCTCCGACGCCGCCGTGCCGCCCGACCTGGTGCGGCTGAGCTGCGGCATCGAGGCCCCCGAGGATCTGGTCGCCGACCTCCGCGCCGCGCTCCAGGGCTGACGGGCGGCGCGCGCCCAACCGGCGTGCGCGCCCGCGGCGGCCTCTAGCCTTGGCGCGGGAGGCCACGGCAGGCCATGTGTCACCAGCCGGACGGAAGGGAAGAGGCGATCACATGCCACGCCGGATCGATCTCGGACGCGCCGCGGTGACCCTCGGCGCCGCGCTGCTGTTCATCTCGCTGTTCCTGCGCTGGTACGACACCGGCCTCAGCGGCTGGGAGGCGTTCGAGCTGGCCGACATCGTGCTCGCCGCGCTGGCGGGGACGGCCGCCTGGGCGGCCCTGCGCGGCGACGAGCTGCCGGACGCCGTCCTGGTCGCCGCGCCGGCGGCGGCGCTGGCGATCGTCGTCGTCCAGCTCGTCAACGACCCGCCCGCCGCGGCGGGCGCCAAGCCCGAGCTCGGAGCGTGGCTTGCGCTCGGGGCGACGCTGGCGATGGTAGTCGCCGCTGCGCTGAGCCGGGTGCGCGTCGCGGTGACCGTCGAGGTGTCCTGGCGTCCTCGGCGGCGGGTCGCCGCCGTCGATCGGCGTCCCGCGCCCCCGGCCGCGACCGAGCCGAACGCCGATGACCCGCCCGCCCCGTCGCCACGGCGAGGGCGAGGTGACGTCGACCAGCCGACCCAGCCGTTCACGGCCGTGAGCCCGGAGGCGGAGCGCAAGGGGGACGCCGAGGGGCCGTGAGCGCGAGGCCCGGAGACGAGGCGGCGCGGTTCGAGCTGCTGCACTTCGCGGTCGTGCCGGTGAGCGGCACGCTCGCGGTGCTCAGCGTCGAGGCGCGGCTGCCCGACAGCGAGCGCTTCCCGCGCCGGCCGCGGCTGGTGATCGGATGGGGGCCGGAGCAGACAGAGGTCGAGCCGCTCAGCTCGGCGCTCGTCGGCGACCGCTGGCACGGCACGTTCGCCGCCCCGGTCGACGCCGCCCTCGATAGGGCGACGCGGTTCGTCCTCACGCTCCCCGACCTGCTGCTGGAGCTGCCCGCGCCCGACCGCGAGCCGGATGCCGACCGCTTCGTGCGGCTGGCACGCGAGGTGAACAAGCTGCGCCACGCGCTCGAGCGCGCGCGCGACGAGAATCGCGCCGCCCGCGAGGCGGTGGCCGCGGCGGCGCGCGCCACCGAGGAGGCGGCCGCCGAGGCGCGGCGTCGTGCGGAGGCGGACGCGCGCGAGCGCGTCGCCGCGCTCCACGCCGAGCTGGAGTCGGCGCGGGCGGAGATCGCCGCCGCCGAGGAGCGCGCGGACGCGCGGGTTCGCGCAGAGCGGGAGCGCCGGCGCGAGCTCGAGCGGCGGCTGGCCGCGCTGGAGTCGGCGATCGAGCGCGAGCGCGAGCTGCACCGCGGCGAGGTCGCCGAGCTGCGCGACCAGATCGCCGCCCAGCGCGCGGAGCAGCGCGAGCTGCGCGTGCAGCTCCGGGTGGCGCGCGCCCAGCTCGAGGCGGCGCGTGCCGGCGGGCCGGTCGCCCGGCCGACCGCGGAGCCGCGCCCGCGCGCCGACGCTTCGGCGACGACCGAGACCCGGATGGCGCGGCCGGCGGCCGGCGATCCGTCGGAGGAGGTGACCCGCGTCGCCGGGAGGCGCCCCGCTGCGACGGTGGAGGGCGAGCGCCCGGCGACGGCCACCCCCGCGGCGAGCGCCGGGGAGGAGGGCGCCGCCGTGACGCGCCGCGCCCCGACCGCCCCTCCGGTGCCCGAGGAGCAGCTCCTGTCCGACCCCTACGCGGGCGACCCGATCGAGTCGGTGCGCGTGATCGGCCGTCCGGCGCGCAAGGTCGACCCGGTGCCCGCGATCCCGCCCGAGCACGCCGCGCCGCCGGAGGGACCCGGCCTCGCGCGCTGGCTGTGGCTCGCGGCGTTCTTCATCTTCATCGCGGTGCTCGCCTACGTCCTGCTGGTCGCCTGAGCGCCCCGCCGGATCCTGTCGAGTTGCCCGTGCCGGGGCGCGGCCAACTCGACACGATCCCCGGGCGGCACGGTCAGGTCGACAGGATCCGCGTGCAGGCGACGCTGAGCGTCCCTCAGCGCTCGGCCGCCGGGCAGGCGATCCGATACTCGCACGCCGAGCAGGCCGAATAGGAAGGCGTCGGCTCGAAGCCCTGGCCGAGGATGCCCTCCGCGACCTCCATCACCGTGTCCTCGACCCACTCGGCGTCGGCGGCGTCCGCGGGCAGCCGCACCTTCTCGTCGTCCAGGACGTACAGGTAGCTCTGGCAGGAGGACTCCAGCTTCCACGCCTCGCGCGCGGCGACCGCGTACAGCGCGAGCTGGATGTCGTCGCGGAGCTGCGCCTGGCTCTTGGGGCGGCCCGTCTTGTAGTCGATCAGCTCGTAGCCGCCGTCCGGCAGGCGGTCGACGCGGTCGACCCGCCCGCGCAGCACGTGCGGGCCGATCCTGAAGTTGAAGGAGCGCTCGAACCACAGCGGCTCCGTCCGCTCCTCCTGGAAGCGCTGGTGGTAGCGGCGCAGCGCCGCCTCCGCCTTGCCCCGGAGCTGCTGCTCGTGGTCCGAGCGGCCGAAGCCGGCGCGCCTCCAGCCCGCGTCCAGCAGGGCGAGCAGCTCCTCCACGGTCTGCGGCCGGGTGGGGTCGTCGCGCTGGTGCCAGCGCTCCAGCACCTGGTGGACGACGATGCCGAAGCGCTGGTTGATCGTCGGCTCCTGCGGCACCCGGAAGACGCGCGCGAACTTGTAGCGCAACGGGCACGACCTGTAGGTCTCGATGTCGGTGGCGCTCAGCGCCAGGCCCTCGCCGCGGCGCGGCAGGAACGGCTCCAGCGACGGCTCGCGGCGCGCCGCGCTCGCCCGGGCGCGGCCGCTCGCCTCCCGCTCGGCGCCCAGCAGCATCTCGTCGAGCGGGCTGGTCTGCAGGATCTCGCGCTGCTCGGCGGTGGCCGCCTGCAGGATCGCGGCGTTGATCTGCGGCAGCGCGTCGGCGAGCGACTGGCCCTCCGGGCGCTCGTGCAGCGCCGCCAGCTTCAGCAGCTCCAGGTAGCGGGTGACGCCGTGGGCGACGTCCAGGTCGGTGTCGAGCCGCAGCTCGCCCAGCCGCGAGCCGATCCGCTTGATGTCCGCCAGCAGCTCGTCGCGCAGCCGCCCGATCGCGGCGTGCAGCGCCTCCTCCGGGCCGAAGAGCTGCTCCTCGAAGTCCTCCCAGGTCCCGCCGACCGCCTCGCGCGCCTCCTCCACCAGCGGTGAGGGGTGCTGCGGGGCGCCGTGGTCGGAGCGCCCGGCGTAGGCGAGCACGAGCCCGCGCCGCGCCCTGGTCATCGCCACGTGCAGCATCCGCCGCATCGCCGCCAGGTGCTCGGCGCGCTCGTCCACCTCGTCCGCGCAGCGGCCCGCCAGCTCCGCCGGGACCGGGTCGACCAGCGCCGGGCGCATTCCCGGCACGCGCGAGGCCTGCAGGCCGCAGATGAACACGTGGTCGAGCTCCAGGCCCTTGGCGGCGTGCAGCGGCAGCACCGCGACCGCGTCGGCGCGCGTCGGCGCCTCGTCGTCGGCGGCGAGCTCCCCGCCGATGTCGCCCGCCTCGGCCACCGCCGCCAGCCAGCGCGCGAACTCGCGCGGGGTGGACTGCGGCGCGCGGCGCGCGTAGCCGGCAGCCAGCTCGCCGAGCCGCGCCAGCGACCGCAGCCGCTCGACCGCGTCCGGCTGGGCGGTGAAGACCTGCCGGCGGCGCAGCCCGAGCCGCTCGATCAACCTGTGGATGAACAGGTCGGTTCGCGTGTTGTCGAGCGCCGCCGCCGCGCCCCGGTACAGCTTCAGGAACCCCAGGACGCGCTCGCGCGCCTCGGGCGGAAGCTGCGGCGACTCGGTCGCCGCCGCCAGCGCGCTGATCATGTCCAGCTTGCGACGCCGCGCGATCTGCACGCAGCGCGCGATGTCCACGTTGTGCAGCTCGATCGGCGGCCGCGCCAGCGCGCGCACCGCCGCCGCGGCGTCGCCGGGGTCGACCAGCAGCCGCAGCCACGCCAGCACGTCGCGCACCTCGGCCTGGCCGAAGAACGCCTCCGCGCCCGCCAGCCGGAACGGCACCGCGCGCTCCTCCAGCGCCACCGCCAGCTCGCGGCCCTCGCTGGCGGGCGAGCGGACGAAGATCGCGATCCGCCCCGCCGGGACGCCCTCGCGCACCAGCCGCTCGACGGCGGCGGCGACCGCCTGCGCCTGCGCGCGCTCCGACGAGCAGCGCCAGAAGCGCACCGGCCGCGGGCCGCCCACATCCGAGCCGACCAGCTCCTTGGGGACGCGGTCGGGGATCGCCGCGACGACCGCCGCGGCCGCGCGCACCACCTCGTCCGGGCAGTCGCTGCGCTCCAGCCGCTCCACCTCCACCGGCCGGCCCGCGAGCCCGCCGGCGAGCAGCTCCGCGAGCCGGCGTCCCGCGCCGGGCGTCCCCGCCACCGCCTGGTCGTCGTCGACGGTCGCGACCAGGTCGCCGTGCTCGGCGGCCAGCAGCGCCACCAGCCGGAGCTGGGCGGGTGCGGCGTCCTCGAGGTCGTCGACGAGCACGTGCCGCCAGCGGGTCGCGACCCGCGCGCGAACGTGCGGGCGCTCCTCCAGCAGCCGGCAGGCGCGCAGCACCAGCTCGCCCACGTCCAGCAGGCCCTGCTCCTGCAGCAGCCGGTCGTGCGCCTCGTACAGCGCGGCGAACTCGCGCTCGCGCTCGGCGACCGGGTCGGCGTCCGGCAGCGTGGCCGCCCAGGCGGCGAACCGCTGTGCGTCGACGCCGACGTCCTTGAGCCGGTCGATGCGGTCGACGACCGCGCCCAGCACGGCCGCCGGGCGGCCGCCGAGGTCGTGGGCGCGGAGCGTCAGCTCGTCCACGTGCTCGAGCAGCAGCGCCAGCCTGTCGGCGCCGCCCGCGACCACTGCGAACGGGTCGATGCCGGACTCGAGCGCCTCGTCCTGCAGCAGCCGCGCGCTCATCGCCGAGAACGACATGACCGGCAGCTCCTCGTAGGGCCGGTCGCCGAGCGCGTCCTCGACCCGCGCGCGCAGGCGGTCGGCGGCCGCCGCCGAGCGGGTCAGCAACAGGATCGACTCGGGCGCCTCGCCCTGGGCCACGAGATGGGCGAAACGCCCCACCAGTGCATCGGAGCTACCGGTCCCGGCACCGCCGAGCACCAGCAGCGGCCCCCCGCTGTGGGTGACGGCCCGCACACGGTCGGGCGTGATGGCGCCGGGTTGAGCGGGCACGACCGTAGGATATGTCTCAGATGACCGCATCCCATCCGGCGCTCGCCCTCGATTGGCTCGGTGCATGCAGGCGGGCGGCCGAGGGGCTGCGCTCCGTGCTCCGTGATCACCCGACCAGCCGCGAGCGGGTGGTCGAGACCGGAGACCGCGGCGGCGGAGGCGACCTGACGCTCGTCATCGACGCCGAGGCCGAGGGCCACGTCTTCGCCGAGCTGCAGAGGCTCTACGACGAGGGCGCCCGATTCACCGCCGTGTTCGAGGAGCGCGGCGTCGTCGACTTCGGCGACCCGAACGTGCTGGTCATCGTCGACCCGATCGACGGGTCGGTGAACGCCAAGCGCGGGCTTCCTTACCACGCGCTGTCGATCGCGGTCGCGGACGGTCCGACGATGGCCGATGTCGCCTTCGGCTACGTCTGCGACCTGGGCGGCGAGGAGTGGCACGCCGTGCGCGGGGAGGGCGCCTACCTGAACGGGAGGCCGATCGTCGACCCGCCGCCGGAGCGCCGCGCGCCGGACGGGAGGCTGGAGGTCGTCGCCCTCGAGATGGCACGCCCACGCCACCTGGCGCGCTGCTCCGAGCAGCTCATCGCGGCCGTCCAGCGCGTGCGGGTGATCGGGTCGCTGTCTATCTCGCTCTGCCAGGTGGCGGCCGCGCGCGTCGACGGTGCGGTGTCGCTGATGGGCACCCGCGCGGTCGACACCGCCGCCGCCCAGCTCATCGTGCGCGAGTCCGGCGGGCACGTGGCGTTCGTCGGCGCCGACGAGCCGCTGGCCGCCCCGCTGGACCTCGAGCCCCGATACCCCGTGGTCGCGGCCCGCACCGCGGAGTCGCTGGAGCGGTTGGCCGCGGTGCCGGTGGTCTGACGTGCAGGTCGACTGGGAGCTGGCGGAGCGGATCGCCCGCGCGGCGGCCGGGGAGGCGCCGGCGTTCGTCGCCCCGGCGCGGCTGGAGGAGCACGCGCGCATGGCCGAGCGGCAGGTGGTCGAGGCGACCGGGCTCACCCCGCGGCGGCCGCTGCCGCCGGTGGAGTGGGTCGGCCGGGGAGAGTGGATCGCCGCCAACCTGGCGACGATGCGCTCGCTCCTGCAGCCGGCGCTCGACCGCGCCGCGGGCCGCGGCGGCGGCCGGCTCCTGGCGGGGGTGGGCGGCACCCTGATGGCGGTCGAGATCGGCGCGCTGCTGGGGCTGTTCTCGCGGCGGGTGCTCGGCCAGTACGAGGTCGACCTGGTCAACGCCGAGCGCGAGCCGCGGCTGTTGCTGGTGGCGCCGAACCTCGACCACGCCGCGCGCGCGATGGGGGTCGACCGCGAGTCGTTCATCGCCTGGGTGACGCTGCACGAGGTCACGCACGCGGTGCAGTTCAGCGCGGTGCCGTGGCTGCGCGGCCATCTCGGCGACGCCCTCGAGGAGCTGCTCAAGACGCTTGACGTCAAGCCCGACCCGCGCGCGCTGCTGAAGCGGATCGACCTCGCCGACGTGCGCGCGCTCGCCGACCAGGTCCGCGACCGCGGCCTGCTCGGCCTGATGCTGGACGACCGGCGGCGGGCGCTGCTGGAGCGGGTGCAGGGGACGATGGGCCTCGTGGAGGGCCACGCCGAGTGGGCGATGGACAAGGCGGCGGTGGGCGTGCTGCCCGACGTGGAGGAGCTGCGCCGCAAGCTCGATCGGCGGCGCACGGAGCGCGCGCCGCTGCTGAAGATCCTCGACCGCCTGCTGGGCATGGAGCTGAAGCTGCGCCAGTACACGCAGGGCCGCGAGTTCTGCGACGCGGTCGAGGCCGCCCGCGGCCCCGAGGGGCTGCGCGACGCGTGGGCATCGCCTGAGCTGATGCCGATGCCCGACGAGCTGGCCGACCCGCAGGCCTGGCTCGAGCGCACAGCTTCCTGAGCGCGTCCGCCGCGCGTCGGCGGCCGGGGACGCTCGCGGCCGGACGTCCGTGGTGCTCGAACGGACGTTTGACGGCGCGCCGTCCGGGAACGTTCGTTCGGCGTTGTAACGTCGGGGCCGGCCGGAAGTGCAAACATACGTTCGAATACGGCGGCGTCGAAGGTCGCCGCCCGGCCCCGTCTTCAGAGGAGAAAGCGAATGGCCACCACCACCAGGAAGACCACCACGACGAGGAAGGCCGCCGCCGCACGGTCGGCCGCCGCCAAGAAGGCGGCCCGCACGCGTGCCGCCGACCGCGCCGCCCAGGCGCGCCGCGAGTCCGCGGAGGCCGCCCGCAAGGCCGCCGTCGCGCAGGAGCGCGACCTCCGCGCGCGGCTGGATCGCGTCCAGGAGAGCGCCGAGCGCGTCGTGCTCGTCCCGCTCGGGGCGACGCTGGTCGCCGGCGAGTCGCTGGCGGGCGCGCTGGAGAGCCTGCGCGAGTCGCTCGCCACGCGCGAGAAGGCCGAGAAGGAGCTCGAGCTGCGGCGCAAGCGGCTCGAGGCCGAGCTGCGCCGCTTCGAGCGCCGCGGCGCGGTCGCCCGCGACCGTCTGCAGCGCGACGTGCGCGCCCGGGGCGCGCGGCTGGAGCGCGAGGTGCGCTCGCTGCGTGACCGGGTGGCCAAGCGCGTGAGCGCCGCGCGCCGCGACGTCGTCGGCCAGGGCGAGCGGGTCGCCGAGCGGGCGCAGAGCCTGCTGCAGGACGGCCTCCAGCAGGGCCGCCGCGCGGCCTCCGTGGTGCAGGAGCGCGTGGGCTCGCTGGCCTAGCGCGAAGGGACCGTCCCCTCAGCGGCGGCGGGTCGCCTGCGGCGGCCCGCCGCCTCGCATGTCCGCGCGCGGTCGCGCTCGGCCAGCCCCGGGCGTGGCGTCTGCGCACCGCCTCACGCGGCGCGGCGAGCGGCCGCGCGCCGAGCCGGCGGCGCGGCGGAGCGGAGCCGGGCATTTGCCACAATGGCCCTATGCCTTCGCCCTCTCGCGACGCGATCACCGAGGCGCTCCGGTCGGTCATCGACCCCGAGCTGCGCAACAACATCGTCGAGCTCGGCATGGTGCGCTCGATCGAGATCGCGGACGACGGTGGCGTCGACGTCACCGTCTCGCTGACGACGCCGGGCTGCCCGATCCGCAACCACTTCCAGGTGGAGGTCGTCAAGGCGGTCCAGGCGGTCGAGGGCGTCACCCGCGTCGGCGTCGCGTTCGACGTGCTCACCAACGAGGAGCGGGCCGCGCTGCAGCGCAAGCTCGGTCGTCCGGGCGGCCTGCCGTCGGGTGCGCTCGCCCGGGTCCAGCACGTCGTCTGCGTCGGCTCGGGCAAGGGCGGCGTCGGCAAGTCGACGGTCACCGCCAACCTCGCCGCCGCGCTCGCCGCGGAGGGCAAGTCGGTGGGCGTGCTCGACGCCGACGTGTGGGGTTACTCGATCCCGCGCATGTTCGGCCTCGGCGGGCAGCGCCCGCAGGTCTCCGCCGCACGCAAGATCATCCCCCTGGAGTCCCAGGGCGTGAAGGTCATGTCGATCGGCTTCTTCCTCGAGGAGGACGCGGCGGTCGTCTGGCGCGGGCCGATGCTCCACAAGGCGCTGACGCAGTTCCTCGAGGACGTCGACTGGGGCGAGCTGGACTTCCTGCTGGTCGACCTGCCGCCCGGCACCGGCGACGTCTCGATGACGATCGCGCAGCTCCTGCCGCAGGCGAAGTTCCTGCTGGTGACCACGCCGCAGCCGACGGCGCAGAAGGTGGCGCGCCGCGCCGCCGAGATGGCGAACAAGGTGCAGCTCGACATCGTCGGTGTGGTGGAGAACATGTCGGTGTTCACCACCCCGTCCGGCGAGCGCTACGCGATCTTCGGCGAGGGCGGCGGCCAGGAGCTGGCCGACGAGCTCGAGGTGCCGCTGCTGGGCAAGGTGCCGCTGACGATGCCGCTGCGCGAGCAGGCGGACGCCGGCGTGCCGCTGGTCGCCGACAACCCGGACGATCCGGCCGCCCAGGCCCTGCGGCAGACCGCGCGCGGGATCATCGCCGCGATGCCGGTCGAGCTGCCGGTCGCCGGCAACGGCGCGGCTGCCCCCTCGCCGATCCAGGTGGTGCAGGTCAAGCCGAAGCCCACCGGCAGCGAGCTGCCGATGGCGGGGTAGCTCCGGGCGTCCGACGGCATCGCACCCCGCGGGATCGTGTCGAGTTGACCGTGCGCCCGCGGGATCCTGTCGACTTGACCGTGCTCGAGCACGGCTAACTCGACAGGATCCGGGGAGGTGACGGCTAACTCGACAGGATCCGGGGAGGTGACGGCTAACTCGACAGGATCCGCGGCGCGAGACCGTCACCTCAGCACGCGGTAGCGCACGTGCGTCGTGCGCGGCGAGTGGGTCGCCGAGATCGGCTCCAGCCGCAGGTCGCCTACGTCCTCCAGCAGCCGCTCCCCGGCGCCCAGCACCACCGGGCTGATGTGCAGCGTCAGCTCGTCGATCAGGCCCGCGCGCAGGTACTGGCGCGCGGTCTGCGCGCCGCCGGCGATCGCCACGTCGAGGTCGCCGGCCGCCGCCCGCGCCCGCTCCAGCGCCGCCTCGATTCCGTCGGTGACGAAGTGGAAGGTGGTGCCGCCCTTCATCTCGAGCGGCTCGCGCGGGTGGTGGGTGAGCACGAAAACGGGTGCGCGGTAGGGCGGCTCCTCGCCCCACCAGCCGCGCCAATCCCCGGTCCACTGCCCGCGGATCGGGCCGAACATGTTGCGGCCCATGATGAATGCCCCGTTGCCGGCGACGATCCGCTCCATCTCGTCGTCGTCGACGGTTCGCGGCGCGTCCGCATCGCCGCGCCAGGTGCCGGTCGCGAACATCCACTCGTGCAGGCACTCGCCGCCCTCGCCGAGCGGTGTCTCGAGGCTCTGGCCGGGCCCGGCGACGAAGCCGTCGAGCGAGATCGACATGTTGCAGGTGACGCGTCCCATGCCCCAAGGACGGCCCGCGCGGCGCGGACTCATCGCCCTCCGCTGATCCTGTCGACTTGACCGTGCCCCCGCGGGATCGCGTCGACCTAACCGTGTCCGGGCAGGGCCAACTCGACAGGATCCAGGGGGTGGCGCGGGCGCCGGGGACCGTGCGCTCCGCTCGGGCCCGCCTAGGCCTCGACCTCGCGCAGGCGACCCGTCTCCACCTCGTAGACGAACCCGCGCACGTTGTCCCGATGCGGGATGAAGGGGTTGGTCCGCACGCGGCGGATCGAGTTGCGGACGTCGTCGTCGACGTCGGTGAACGCCTCGGTCGACCACGTCGGCGCCATCCCGGTCTCCGCCTGCAGCGCGGCGCGGAACTCGCGCTCGTTGATCTTCTGCAGGCCGCAGTCGGTGTGGTGGATCAGCACGATCTCGCGCGTCCCCAGGCTGCGCTGCGAGATCGCCAGCGAGCGGATCACGTCGTCGGTCACCACGCCGCCCGCGTTGCGGATCAGGTGGGCGTCGCCCTCGGCCAGGCCGAGGATCTGGAACAGCGGTAGCCGCGCATCCATGCACGCCACCACCGCCACCCGCCGCCGCGGCCTGGGGGTCGGGATCGGGTTGGTGAACCCGCGCTCCCAGGCCTCGGCGGCCGCGACCATCTCGTCGATGGTCGAGCGCGCGCCGCCGACCTCGCTCGACGGCGCGCCGTGGTCGTCGTCCCGCCGCTCGTCGGCGGGAGCCGGGTCAGGCTGCCCGCTGCTGGAAGTAGTCAGCGTTCTTCTGGATGTAGTGCTGCCACTCCTCCGGGACCTGGTCCTCGGCGAAGCAGGCATCCACGGGGCACGCCTCGACGCAGGCGTCGCAGTCGATGCACTCCTCCGGATCGATGTAGAGCTGCTCGACCTGGTCGTAGTCGGGCTCGTCCGGGGTCGGATGGATGCAGTCGACCGGGCAGACCTCCACGCAGGAGTTGTCCTTGGTGCCGATGCAGGGCTCGGTGATGACGTAGGCCATGGGCGAGAGTGGTGCTGAAGGTTCTCGGACGATTTCTTCGGCGGGAGGCCGCCGTCGGTCGGCATTCTGGCAGACGCGCTCCTAGAGGTCGGGACGTCGCCCGGCCCAGGGCCGGGCGGCCTCGACCTGCGCCGCCAGGGCCAGCAACGGGCCCTCCCCGGCGGGCTTGCCGACGAGCTGGATCGCCAGCGGCAGCCCGCCCTCGCTCTGGGTTATCGGCAGCGAGACCGCAGGTTGACCGCTGACGTTGAACGGCGAGGTGAACGGCGTGAAGTACGCCGAGCGACGGAACCCCGCCATCGGGTCCTCGCGGTTGAGCGGGCTCATGATGCCCAGCGGCAGCGGCTTCTCGGCGAGCGCGGGGGTCAGCAGCGCGTCGTAGGGCTCCATCCACTGCACGATCGCGCGGGCGAAGCCCTGCAGGATGAACTCCGCCCCCAGCGCCTCGACCGAGTTGATGTCGCGGCACATGTTCCAGAGCGCCCAGCTCAGCGGCTCCATGTCCTCGGCGGTCGGCTCGCGGCCGATGATCGTCGCCGCCCACGCGATCTGGGTGCAGACGGCCGGTCCGAACGACGCGGTGAACAGCCGCAGCAGCTCGGGGCGTCGCCACGGCGGGTCGGCCTCGACCACCTCGTGTCCGAGCGAGGCGAGCAGCTCGGCGGCCTCGCGCGTGGCCGCCAGCACCTCCGGGTCGACCTCCGCGTCCACCAGCGCCGGGGTGGTGGTCACCGCGATCCGCAGCCGCCCGGGCTCGCGCCGGGCCTGCACGGCGAACGGCTCGTCCGGCTCGGGCGCCCACCAGGCGTCGCCCGCCACCGGGCCCGCGAGCACGTCCAGCAGCTCGGCGGTCTCGCGCACGGTGCGGGTGAGCACGCCGTCCTGCACGAGGAACACGCCGCCGGTCTCCGGCGCGGTGGAGATCCGCCCGCGCTGCGGCTTCAGGCCGACAAGGCCGCAGCAGGCGGCGGGGATGCGCGTCGAGCCGCCGCCGTCGTTGGCGTGGGCGAGCGGCACCAGCCCGGCCGCGACCGCGGCGGCCGACCCGCCCGACGAGCCGCCCGGGGTGCGCTCCAGGTCCCACGGGTTGCGGGCCGGGCCGAAGCGCGCGCCCTCGGTCGTCGGCATGATCCCCCACTCCGGCAGGTTGGTGGAGCCGACGACGATGAAGCCCGCCGCCTTCAGCCGCGCGGCGACGTTGCTGTCGTGGTCGGCGACGTAGTCGCCCAGCATGGCGGCGGAGTACGTCAGCCGCTTGCCCTTGACCGCGCGGTTGTTCTTGATCGCCACCGGCACGCCGGCGAACGGCCGCTCGTCGCCTGGCCGCACCTTGTCGGCCTCGGCGAGCGCGTCCTCCGCGTAGATGTCGATGAACGCGTTGAGCTTGGGGTTGAGCTCCTCGATCCGCCGCAGCGAGAGCTCCACCAGCTCGCGGGCGCTTAGCTCGCCGTCGCGGATCAGCGCGGCGAGCTCGTGGGCGGGGCGGAAGAGCAGGTCGGTTGCCGCCATGGCCGTGACGCTACATGGACATCTGCCCGCGCGCCTCATGGCGTAACCAGTTGGCGCGCTACCATGTGGTTATGCCCACCGACCGCGATCTGCCCGAGGACCTGGAGCTGCCGCTCGCGACCGGGCAGCCGTGGTGGTACTGGATGGGCGGCCGCCCGGCCGTCGACTTCGTCAACACGCTGCGCGAGCGCTGGCGGCGCCGGGTCGAGACGCTGGTGACCCCCGAGGACCTGGCGGTCTGGCTCGTGCGCGCCGGCCTGATGGAGACCCCCGGCGAGGTCTCCCAAGCCGTGCTGCGCGACGCGCGGCGGCTGCGCGAGGCGATCGACCGCTGCATCGTGGCCGTGATCGAGCGCCGCAGCCCGGAGCAGGACGACATCGACCTGATCGACGAGTGGCTGGTGTTCGCCGGCGCCCGGCCGCAGCTCGTGCTCGACGAGGCGGGCGTGCCGCTGCTGACCGAGCGGCCCGCCGCCGACTCGCCGCGGCGCGCGCTCGGCATGGTCGCGCTAGACGCCGCGCGCCTGATCGGCACCGAGGAGCGCGGGCGGGTGCGCATCTGCGCGTCGGAGACCTGCAGCGGCCGCTTCTACGACCGCTCGCCCGCCGGGCGGCGGCGCTGGTGCTCGATGCGTACCTGCGGCAACGAGGAGAAGGCGCGCCGCCACCGGGCGCGGCGCCGCGCCATGGCGGCGGAGGGCGGCACATGACGAGCCGCTACCGCTGGGTGGTCCTCGCCGTCGGCGCGTTCGGCGCCGCCACCTACGCGATGCTGCGCATGGGCCTGCCGTCGCTGGGCCCGGCGCTGCGCGAGCAGCTCGACCTCTCGCTCGCCGAGGTCGGCGTCGCCTTCTCGGTGCTCGCCCTCGGCGGCACGATCACGCTGATCCCCTGGGGCGTGCTCACCGACCGCATCGGCGAGCGCCCGGTGATGGTGGTCGGCATGGCGCTGTTCGCCGGCGCGCTGGTCGCGACCGCGTTCGCGCCCGGCTACGTGGCGCTGCTGGTCGCGCTCGCGCTCGCCGGCGGCATGGGGTCGGCGTCCACCGGCGCCTCCGGCCGGGCGATCATGACCTGGTTCCCGCGCTCCGAGCGCGGCACCGCGCTCGGCATCCGCCAGATGGCGCTGCCGATCGGCGGCGCCGCCGGAGCGGTGCTGCTGCCGCGCCTGGTCGGCCTCGGCGGGCTGGAGGCCGCGATGCTGACGCTCGGCGGCCTGGCGGTCGCCGCCTCGCTCGCGGCCGCGCTGTGGATGCGCGACCCGCCCGCCGGCGCCTCCGGTCCGCCCACCGTCGTGACCGCCGACGCGCCCGCGCCCTACAGCGACCCGCGCCAGTGGCGCCTCGGGGCGGCCTCCGGGCTGCTGGTCGTCGGCCAGTCGGCGATGCTCGGCTTCATCGTCCTGTTCCTCCATGACGCCCGCGGGCTGTCGCCCGCCGCCGCCGCGGCCGGATTGGCCGTCATCCAGATCCTGGGCGCCGCCGCGCGGCTGCTGGCCGGGCGCCGCAGCGACATGGAGGGCATGCGGATCCCGCTGCTGCGCCGGATCGCCGCCGTCGACGCGGCCCTGCTGGCCGCGACCGCGGCGCTGGCCGGCGCACCGGGCTTCGTGCTGTACCCGATCCTGCTGGCGGCCGGGGTGACGGCGATGTGCTGGAACGGCCTCGCCTTCACCGCGGCGGCCGAGATCGCCGGGCGCCGCCGCGCCGGGACGGCGATGGGGATCCAGAACTCGGTCGTGTCGGTCGGCAGCACCGTCGCGCCGGCGGCTTTCGGCGCGCTGGTGCAGGCGGCCGGATGGAGCGTGGGCTACGCCGCGGCGGCGGCCGGCCCGCTGGTGGCGCTGGCGCTGCTGGCGCCGCTGCAGCGCGACGAGGCGCGGCGGGTCCGTGAGCGCGCCCGCCGCCTTGCCGCCGCCGGAGCCACCGCATAGACACCTGCAAACCAACAAGGCAAGACAGCGAGGAGACAGACATGGGCACCACCGTCGAAGGCGTCCAGTCGGGGCTTGAGGGCGTAGTCGCGTTCGCGACCGAGATCGCCGAGCCGGACAAGGCGGGCGGCTCGCTCCGCTACCGGGGCGTCGACATCGAGGACCTGGTCGGCCGCGTCCCCTACGAGAAGGTGTGGGGCCTGCTGGTCGACGGCAAGTTCGAGCCGGGCCTGGCGCCCGCCGAGGCGCATCCGCTGACGATCCGCTCCGGCGACCCGCGCGTCGACGTGCAGGCGGCGATCGCGGCGCTGGCGCCCGAGTGGGGCCTGAAGCCGCTGATCGACGTCACCGACGAGCAGGCGCGCGACGACCTGGCGCGCATCTCGCCGATGGTCCTGAGCTTCGTCGCCCAGAGCGCGCGCGGCCTGGGCAAGCCGATGGTCCCGCAGTCGGAGGTCGACAAGGGCCGGACGCTGGCCGAGCGGTTCCTGATCCGCTGGCGGGGCGAGGCGAACCCGGACCACGTCAAGGCGATCGACGCCTACTGGATCTCGGCCGCCGAGCACGGCATGAACGCCTCCACGTTCACCGCGCGGATCGTCGCCTCCACCGGCGCCGACGTGGCCGCCGCGCTGTCGAGCGCGATCGGCGCGCTGAGCGGCCCGCTGCACGGCGGCGCCCCGTCGCGCGTGCTGAAGATGCTCGACGAGGTGGAGCAGCTCGGCGACGCCCGCAAGTGGGTGTGCGCCGCGCTCGACCGGGGTGAGCGGATCATGGGCTTCGGCCACCGCGTCTACCGCGCCGAGGACCCGCGCGCCCGCGTGCTGCGTCGCACCGCGCGCGAGATCGGCTCGCGCCGCTTCGAGGTCGCCGAGGAGCTCGAGCGCGCGGCGCTGGAGGAGCTGCAGGCGCGTCGGCCCGACCGCGTCCTGGCCACCAACGTGGAGTACTGGTCGGCGGTGGTGCTCGACACGGCGGAGGTGCCGCCGGAGCTGTTCACCCCGATGTTCACCTGCGCGCGCGTGGCGGGCTGGTCGGCGCACATCCTCGAGCAGAAGCGCGAGGGGCGCCTGATCCGCCCGACGGCGAAGTACGTCGGCCCGGGTCCGCGCGCGATCGAGGACGTCTGAGCTGCGCGCGGGTCGGCCGGCGCGCCGTCCCGCCGTCTCCTCGCCGCATCGAGGGATCAAGGACTTGCGCCCAGGCGAAGTCCTTGATCCCTCGTCGTCTGTTCGGGCGGCTGCGTCCGCTTTGACATACCGGCGGGTATCCGAATACCGTCGGGTACGCCATGACCGCCGCGACCCTTTCGCTGCCGCAGGTCGGCAGGGAGCAGCCGCTGCCGCCCGGCCCGCGCATGCCGCGCGCGCTGCACACGCTGGCGTGGATCAAGCGGCCGCTGCCGTTCCTGGAGGGCGCCCGCGCCAAGTACGGGGACACGTTCACGATCCACGTCGGGCGCGAGACGTTCGTGATCGTCTCCGACCCGATCGACGTCAAGCAGATCTTCCTCGGCGACCCGGCGATCTACCACGCCGGCAAGGCCAATATCATCCTGTTGCCCTTCCTGGGCGACAACTCGCTGCTGCTGCTCGACGGCGACCAGCACATGCGCCAGCGGCGTCTGCTGCTGCCCTCCTTCCACGGCGAGAAGATGCGCGCCAACGTCGCGCTGATGCGGGAGATCGCCGCCCGCGAGGTCGCCTCGTGGCCGACGGGCGAGCCGTTCGCCGTCCACCCGCGGATGCAGAGGCTCACCCTGGAGGTGATCGTCCGCGTCGTCTTCGGCGTCGACGAGGACTCGCCGCACGTCGACGAGCTGCGCCGCCAGCTCGCCAACCTGGTGAACACGCTCACCCAGCCGTGGGCGATGCGCAAGGTGCTGATCCACGGGCCGGTGCAGGCGCACCGGCGGCGCGTGTTCGGCGAGCTGCTCGACCCGATCGACAGGATCATCGCCCGCGTCATCGACGAGCGCCGCCGCCGCGGGGACGCCGCCGAGCGCGACGACGTGCTCTCCACGATGCTGCAGGCGCGCCACGAGGACGGCAGCCCGATGAGCGACCAGGAGCTGCGCGACGAGCTGGTCACGCTGCTGGTCGCCGGCCACGAGACGACGGCGACCGCGCTCGCCTGGGCGCTCGAGCGGCTCACGCGCCACCGGGAGGCGCTCGAGCGGCTCTACGACGACAGCGACGAGCGGCACGAGGAGTTCGTCGACGGCGTGATCCGCGAGACGCTGCGCCTGCGCCCGGTGATCCCGCTGGTGGGGCGGATGCTCCAGCAGCCGCAGCGGATCGCCGGCTGGGACCTGCCCGCCGGCACGCGCGTGGCGCCGTCGGTCTACCTCGTCCACCGGCGGCCCGACGTCTATCCCGACCCGGCGGCGTTCAAGCCCGAGCGCTGGCTCGGCGTGCGCCCCAACCCCTACACGTTCCTGCCCTTCGGCGGCGGGGTGCGTCGCTGCCTGGGCGCCTCGTTCGCCGAGACCGAGATGCGGGCGGTGCTGGGGGCGATCGTCGACACGGTGCGGCTGCGCGCCGAGCGGCCGGAGAAGGACGAGCGCGTCGCGCGGCGGGCGATAACGCTCGTGCCGCGCGAGGGCGCGCGGGTCATCGCCACGCGCACAGCGGCGTGAGCGCGACGGTCCGCCTGACCCGGCGCGAGCGACGCGAGCGCACCCGCGCCTGCCTCCTGGAGGCGGCCGGCCGCGTGTTCGCGCGCCGCGGCCTGGCGCACGCGTCGGTCGACGAGGTCGCCGCCGAGGCGGGCTTCACCAAGGGCGCGGTGTACGCCAACTTCGCCTCCAAGGAGGAGCTGTTCCTGGCGATGCTCGAGGAGCGCGCCGCGCAGCGCCTGGCGGAGATGGACCGGGTGCTGGCGGGCGACGAGGCGCCGGAGGCGCGGGCCCGGATCGCCGCGCGCGACTTCGTCGAGTACCTCAAGTCGGATCCCGAGTGGGAGCGACTGTTCTTCGAGGCGGCGCTGCACGCCTCGCGCAACGAGGAGTTCCGCGCCAAGCTGGTCGCCCGCCACGCGGCGATCCGCGACCGCATGGCCGAGATCCTCAAGCGGCGCCTCCGGGCCGCGGGCGTCGACCCGGGCTTCGGCGACCGCGAGCTGGCGACCATGATCCTGGCGATGGCCCACGGCCTGGCGTTCGAGCGGATGATCGTCCCCGGCCTGGTGCCCGACGACCTGTTCTCCTCCATGTTGGAGACGTTCACGCGCGGGTTGGCCGCCCCGGCTCCGACGGGGCGTCGCGACTGATCGGCACTACCGTTCGCCGCCGTGCGCAGGCTCCTGGTCACCGGTGCCTCCGGCCACCTCGGCGGCGTGCTCGCCGACCGCGCCGCCGCGGCCGGCTGGGAGGTCGTGGGCACCTACATGTCGCAGCGCCCGCGCGACGTCGACTGGCGGGCGGTCGAGCTGGACGTGCGCGATCCGGACGCAGTCGCCCGGCTGCTGGCCGACGTGCGGCCCGACGCCGTGATCCACTCCGCCTACCGCCAGGACGGGCCCGACGCCTGGGCGACGACCGCCGACGGCGCCCGCCACGTCGCGGAGGCGGCGGCGCGACGGGGCTCTCGCCTGGTGCACATGTCCACAGACGTGGTCTTCAGCGGCCGGCTGGGTCGCCCGCTGCGCGAGGACGACCCCGTCGATCCGATCACCGCCTATGGCTGCGCGAAGGCCGCCGCCGAGGAGGCCGTCTCCTCCGCCTGCCCGGAGGCGCTGATCGTGCGCACCTCGCTGATCTACGGCGGGCCGGGCGCACCCCGCTCCCGCCACGAGGAGGTGGCGCTTCTCGCCGCGCGCGGCGAGAACGACTGGACGTTCTTCGTCGACGAGCTTCGCTGCCCGATCCAGGTCGACGACCTCGCCGTCGCCCTGCTGGAGCTGGTCGACACCGAGCGGGCCGGCGTGCTCCACCTCGCCGGCCCGGACGCCGTCGACCGGCTCGAGCTCGCCCGGATGGTGGTCGCGTCCGCCGGCGGCGACCCCGACCGCCTGCGCGGCGGGCCGAGCACCGGCGACCGGCCCACCGACTGCCGGCTCGACAGCGGACGGGCCTACGCCCTGCTCAGCCGCCCGCCGCGCGGGGTGCGCACGGTGCTGGGCGCAGGTCGCTGACGGCCTGCGCCGGCCGTACCGCCCCCCGTCTGCGAGGATGCGTCCATGGCCGAGGACCAGGGCCCGTTCACCATCGACGCCGACGCGCTGCTCGGCACCCGCGCCGTGGAGGCGGGCGTCGCGGCGCTCGCCGCGCGCAACCAGCACCACCTCGCGGAGATGGACCCCGAGGAGCGGGAGGAGGCGGCCCGCACCTGGCACGAGCTCGCCGTCGCGGTGCTGACCGCCGTGCGCTCCGCGGTGGCGCCCGGCGGGGCGGATGCGCCCGAGGGCGTCGGCCGGGCGGTGATCGTGCTCGAGGACCAGGCCGACGACGAGGTCGCCGTCCACGTCACCTTCACGCCCCAGATCGAGCAGCTCGAGGACGGCTCGGTGGCCGGGACTCCTGCCCAGCTCACGGCGATGTCGCTGCTCGAGATGCTCGCCTCCGACCTGGCGGGCGACGCGCAGGGCGGCGACGGCCAGGCCGGGCAGCCGGGCTGAGCCGGCGCACGACCTGAGCCGCCGCCCGTCCGGGGCCGGCTAGCTGCCCCAGAACTCCTCGATGTCGAGGAACTCGCCGTCGCCCTCGTGACGCTGGCCGAAGGCGAGGTACTCCAGCCCGTTCGGACCGGCCTCCCAGCCGCGCGCGACCTGCGGCGCGACCCGGATCGCGTCGCGCTCCTTGACCTCCACTACGTCGTCGTCGAGCTTGACGCGGCCGCTGCCGCTCAGGATCACGTAGATCTCCTCCGCCTCGCTGTGGCGGTGCACGACGCTGCGCTTGCCCGGCTTGATCCGCATCAGCGCGAAGCCGGTCCTCTCGGCGTTCAGGTCGCGGGCGGGGAAGCGCGACTCCTGGATCTCGCCGAAGCCGAACTGCGGCGCCATGTCGGTCACGTCGGCGAGGTTCTTGATCGTGTAGCTCATCGCGTCAATCCTCCCACGCCGCCGGTCGCCTCAACCCCGTCGACCGTCGCGCGGACGGGCGGGGCGGGGCGGCGCCCCCGGAACGACGAAGGGCCCGGCGCGAAGCCGGGCCCTTGCGAAGTCGCCTGAGCGGCGAGTCGAGATCCCCGGGGGATCGCCTACATCATGCCGCCCATGCCGCCCATGTCGGGCCCGCCGCTCTCCTTCTCCGGCACCTCGGCGACGATCGCCTCGGTGGTGAGGATGTTCTTGCCGATGGAGGCGGCGTTCTGGAGCGCGGAGCGCGTCACCATCGCCGGGTCGATGACGCCGTCGGCGACGAGGTCGACGATCTCGCCGGTCGCGGCGTTCAGGCCGTAGCCCTTCTTCGCCTTGCGGACGTCGGCGACGACCACCGAGCCCTCGAGGCCGGCGTTCTCGGCGATCTGGCGCAGCGGCTCCTCCAGCGCGCGGAGGATGATCCGGGCGCCGGTGCGCTCATCCTCGTCCTCGATGTCGTCGGTGTTGATGTTGGCGCCGGCCTGCAGCAGCGCAACGCCGCCGCCCGGCACGATGCCCTCCTCGAGCGCCGCGCGGGTCGCCTGCAGGGCGTCCTCGACGCGGTGCTTCTTCTCCTTCATCTCGGTCTCGGTGGCGGCGCCGACCTTGACCACCGCGACTCCGCCCGACAGCTTCGCGAGGCGCTCCTGCAGCTTCTCGCGATCGAAGTCGGAGTCGGTCGTCTCGATCTCGGCCTTGATCTGGTTGATGCGGCCCTTGATCGCCTCCGGGTCACCGGCGCCGTCGACGATCGTGGTGGTGTCCTTGGCGACGACCACGCGACGGGCGCGACCGAGCTGCGAGAGCTGGGTGTTCTCCAGCTTGAGGCCCATCTCCTCGGTGATGACCTCGCCGCCGGTCAGGATGGCGATGTCCTCCAGCATGCGCTTGCGGCGATCGCCGAAGCCCGGCGCCTTGACGGCGACGCCGGTGAAGGTGCCGCGCAGCTTGTTCACCACGAGGGTGGCCAGGGCCTCGCCCTCGACATCCTCGGCGATGATCAGCAGCGGCTTGCCGGACTGGATGACCTGCTCCAAGACGGGCAGGATGTCGCGGACCGCGCCGATCTTCTGGTTGGCGATGAGGATGTACGGCTCGTCGAGGACGGCCTCCATGCGGTCCTGGTCGGTGACCATGTAGGGCGAGATGTAGCCCTTGTCGAACTGCATGCCCTCGGTGAACTCGAGGTCCATGCCGAGGGTCTGGCCCTCCTCGACGTTGACGACGCCGTCCTTGCCGACCTTCTCGATCGCGTCGGCGATGACGTCGCCGATCGTCTCATCACCGGCCGAGATGGTCGCCACGCGGGCGATCTGCTCCTTGCCCTGGACCGGCTTGGCCAGCTTCTGGATGTTCTCGACGATGCGGTCGACCGCCCACTCGATGCCGCGCTTCAGCGCGATCGGGTTGGCGCCGGCCGAGACGTTCTTCAGGCCCTGGCGGACGATGGCCTGAGCCAGGACGGTCGCGGTCGTGGTGCCGTCGCCGGCGACGTCGTTGGTCGCCGTGGCGACCTCGCGAACAAGCTGGGCGCCCTGGTTCTCGAAGATGTCCTCGACCTCGATCTCGCGGGCGATGGTCACGCCGTCGTTGGTGATGGTCGGCGCGCCGAACTTCTTGTCGAGGACGACGTAGCGGCCCTTGGGACCGAGGGTCACCTTGACCGCGTCCGCGACCGCGTTGACGCCCGCCTCGAGCGCCTTGCGGGCGGCCGCGTCGTACTTGATCTCCTTGTGAGCCATAGGTTCGTCGCTTCTCCCTACTTGTCGAGCTTCGCGAGGACGTCCGACTCCCGCAGGACGAGCAGCTCCTCGCCGTCGACCTTGATCTCGGTGCCGCCGTACTTGCTGTAGAGGACGGTGTCGCCCTCCTTCACATCCAGCGGGATGCGCTTCTCGCCGTCCTCGTCCCAGCGGCCCTCGCCGACGGCGATGACCTCGCCCTTCTGAGGCTTCTCCTTCGCGGTGTCGGGGAGGACGAGACCGCTCGCGGTCGTCTCCTCGTCCTCGATGGCCCGCACGATCAGACGATCGCCGAGGGGCTTGAGCTTCATGTGGGTGGTGACCTCCGTTGAGGTGAGCGGACTAAGCTGAACGCACTTGGCACTCGAGACGTTCGAGTGCCAATCCTGCCCTGCATCCTAGCGCGCGAATCGCGCCCGCAGCGGACGATTCTGGCACTCGGGCGCCGCGAGTGCCAGGGGTTCGGCCCCGATCGGACAGGCCGGCGCCGCGCGCCGAGTCTGGCGCCTGCGGCCCGGAGGGCACGCCGGCCCGCGGCGGCTCAGCGGCGGGCGCGCGCGGCGGCCGCCGCGCGGACGGCGGCCAGCAGCGTCTCCGGGTTGGCCGCCTTGCTCACGTAGTGGTCGGCGCCGGCGGCTCGCGCCTCGGCCGCCAGCATGTCGTCCGGCATCCCCGACACCAGCAGCACCGCCGTCTCCGGCAGCGTGCGGCGCACGTGGTCGAGCACCTGCTCGGAGTCCTCGGGCTGCGGCAGCAGCCGGTCGAGCACGACGACGTCGGGCGCCGTCTCGCGAATCGTCTCGATCGCATGCTCGGCGGTGTGGGCCGCGCCGACGACCTCGATCTCGTCGGAGCCCTTCAACCAGGCCTGCGCGAGCGCCCCGAAGCCCAGCGAGTCGTCGGCGATCAAGACGCGCAGCACCGTCGAGGCGCGGTCGGCTAGTTCTGCGCGCCGCCGATGCCGAGGCGCGCGTCCGTGTACGACGGCGGGTGGGTGATGATCTGCGAGAACCGCACGACGGTCACGATGTCGTCCATCGAGACCTTCCGCCCGTAGATCTGCTCGAGGAAGTGGATGATCTCCTCGTGGCGCCGGAACTCCGGGTTGTCGTGCTCGATGTCGCGCGGCGTCAGGTCGCGCACGCGCTTGACCTCGACCTGGTCGATGACGGCATCGAAGATCTTCTCGCGCGGCGAGTACTGGTAGCCGATCGTGACGATGACGGCCTGGTTCTTCTTGTACTTGTGGGACTTGTCGCCGAGCCGGATCGTGGCCGTCTTGCGACCGCGTTTGAGCTGGTCGGCAAAGATGGTCGAGTAGAAGTTGAGAACCTGCATCCGCGCGGGAGCCTACCCGGCCGCCCCGTGGAATCGACAGGCGCGCGTCGGCGCGTGCCTGTCCAAAGGCGGCTCAGTAGACGTAGCCGTCCAGGGCCTCGGGGTCGTGGACGGTCAGGCGACCGCGGCCCTGGGTGACGATCCCGGCGCGTTCCAGCACCGCCAGGAAGCGGCTCGCGGACTCCCGCGAGGAGCCGGCGAGCTGGGCGATCTCCGCCTGGGTGATCGTCAGCAGTACGTCCTTCTCGCCCGCGCCCTCCGACTGCGCCTGGCGCACGAGCTGGCGCAGCACCCCGGCGACGCGGCTCTGCACCGTCTGGAACGACTGCCGCGACAGCCGCTCGTTGGCCTCGCGCAGGCGGCGGCCGAGCGTGCCGACGAGCTTGACCGCGATCTCGGGGTGCTCGCGCATCAGCCGCCGCATGTCGGCGCCGAGGATCGCGATCACCTCGACGTCGTCGAGGGTCTCGACCGTCGCCGAGCGCCGCTCGTCGTCGAACATCGCCAGTTCGCCGAAGATGTCGCCCGGCCCGAAGTGGGCGAGCGCTATCAGGCGGCCGTCCGGGTTCTCGCGCACCGCGCGGGCGTGGCCGGAGCGCAGGATGTAGCAGGTGTCGCTGGTGTCGCCCTCGCGGAAGATCGCCTGCCCGCCCGGGAAGGAGCGCGGGACGGCGACGTCGGCGATCCGCGTCAGCTCCTCCTGCCCCAAATCCTCGAACACCGGCACTTGGGCCAGCAGGTCGACGAGGGCGGCGTTCGAGGTCACGGCGTATGTCTACCACCGGGCGGGGTTCGCGAGAGCGCAACCATGGACGCCATGATGGTTTTCTGAGGGCAGGTGAACATGTCGTCGAGCCCGTCTTCACGTCTCTCCGTCATCGTCGCGCCGCTGCTGGCCGCCCTGGCGCTGGCCGCCTTCGCGGTCGCGCTGTCGCCCGGGAGCAGCGTCGCCGCCGCCCCCGCCCGTGACGCCGCCGCGCTGCGCGGCCTGTGGGCGACGATCAACATCTGTGACACGCGCGCGCACCCCAACACGGTGGGGATCCGCGCGTCGATGCCCGGCACGGGGAAGCGCGCGGAGCGGATGTACGTCCGCTTCCGGCTGCAGTACTACAGCGCCGCCCGTGGCGAGTGGCGCTTCGTCGGGCCGCGCGGCGACTCGGGCTGGGTGTCGCTCGGCTCCGCCCGCTACCACCGCCGCGAGACCGGCCGCAACTTCAGGCTGGCGGCGCCGGCGGAAGGGCGCAGCTACCGGATCCGCGCCCTGGTCAGCTTCGAGTGGCGCCGCGGGAAGCGCGTCGTGCGGGTCGAGCACCGCCGCACGCGCGAGCGCGGCGCGGCGGTGACCGGCGCCGACCCGCGCGGCTTCTCGGCCGCCGAGTGCACGATCGAGGCCCCGTAGCGCGGCGCTAGGCGGCGGGCGCGTCGAACAGGCGCGGGTCGTTGGTGGTGATCCCGGCGACGCCCATCGCCTCGAAGCGGCGGATCCGATCGGCGTCGTCGACGGTCCACACGTAGAGCTCGCCGCCCGCCTGCTGCACCGTGCTGACGAAGCGCGGCGTGACGAGGCTGAAGTGCGACATGCAGGCGTCGATCTCGCCTCGGTGCAGCCGGCGGGCCACCGCGCGCGGGACGCTGCGGCGCAGGACGCGCACGGTCGCCAGCGCCAACGGTCGGGTCGCCCAGTGGGAGAGGTAGTCCCGCCGCACGCGCGGCACCGACCAGCCGAGCCGCACGACCGACGAGGCCTCGCGCACGGCCGGCAGCGACACCTCCTCCATCGTGGAGATCAGCACGCGGTCCTCGATGTCGCGCTCGCGCAGCGCCTTGACCACGCGCGCCTCGTAGCCGGGCAGCTTGAGGTCGACGTTCAGCTCGACCCGGGCGAACGCCGCCCCGCAGAGGTGGTCGAGCCCCTCCTCGAGCGTCAGGACCGATCGGCCGCGCAGGTCCTCGTAGTCGTGGGCGAGCAGCAGCTCGCCGCTGCCGTCGGGCCGCTCGGGCAGGACGTCGAACTCGATCATGTCGCACCCGTGCGCCAGCGCCGCGTCGAAGCCGGCGAGCGTGTTGCCCGGCGCGATGTGCCCGGCGCCCTTGTGGCCGATCCGCCGCGGGCGCCTCGGGGCGCCTTCCGCGCTGATCCGAAGGGTGGACATGCCTGGTCCAGTATGCCCGTGGCGGACGGGTCGCCCGCAGGTACGGTGGGCGCGTGCATCGCGATCTCGCCTCCCTGGTGGGCTCCGCCCATGTCGAGCGCGACGTGACGCTGGCGGACGCCAGCGGCCTGTCGGGCCGCGCCGACGCGCTCGTGCGGCCCGGCGATGCGCGCGAGGTGGCCGCCGTCGTCGCGTGGGCGTACGAGCGGGACCTGGCGATCGTGCCGGTGGGCGGGCGCACCGGCTACTGCGGCGGGATCGTGCCCCAGGAGGGGCGCGAGACCGTGGCGGTCGCGCTCGACCGGCTGGCGGCGATCCGCTCGCTCGATCCCGGCCTGTGGCGGATGGAGGCCGAGGCGGGCGCGACGACCGCGACCGTCTCCCGCCGCGCGCGCGAGGCGGGGCTGCTGTTCGCGCCCGATCCGGGCGCGGCGGAGCAGTCGCAGCTCGGCGGCAACATCGCCACCAACGCCGGCGGCCCGCACGCGTTCAAGTACGGGGTGACGGGCCGCTGGGTGACGGGCCTGGAGGTGGTGCTGGCGCCGGGCGAGCTGGTGCGGATCGGCGGCCCGGTGCGCAAGGACGTGGCGGGCTACGACCTGCGCTCGCTGCTGGTGGGCAGCGAGGGGACGCTGGGGATCGTCACCGCCGCCTGGCTGCGGCTGGTGCCCGCGCCGCAGGAGGCGTTGCCGGTGGCCGCGGCGTTCGCGACGGTGCGCGAGGGCTGTCGGGCGATCGAGGACGTGCTGGGCAGCGGGGTGGTGCCGGCGGCGATCGAATACCTCGACGGGCGCTCGATCGCGGCGGCGCCGCCGCCGTTCCTCGACGCCGAGGGCGCCGCGATGCTCGTGATCTGCGAGGCGGAGTCGGCGGCGGAGCGCGATGCGCTGCTGGACGTGCTCGGGCCGGGAGCGGTGGCGCCGCCGGCCGTGGATGTGTGGCGCTGGCGCGACGGGGTCTCGATCGCGGTGCGCGCGGCGCGCGGGGAGAAGCTGTCGGAGGACATCGCGGTGCCGCTCGACCGGCTCGCCGAGGCGATCGAGGGGACGCTCGCGATCGGCGAGCGGCACGGGCTGGAAGCCTGCTCGTGGGGGCATGCGGGCGACGGCAACCTCCATTCGACGTTCCTGCTCGACCCGGGGGATCAGGAGATGCGCGCCCGCGCCGACCGGGCCGCCGCCGAGCTGTTCGACCTGGCGCGCTCGCTGGGCGGTACCGCCAGCGGCGAGCACGGCATCGGGCGGCTCAAGCGCGGCCAGCTCTCGCGCCAGTGGCCGCCGGCGGCGGTCGCCGCCCACCGGGCGATCAAGCAGGCGCTCGACCCCAAGGGCCTGTTCAATCCCGGGATCAAGGTCGCCTGACGGTCGAGCCCGGCCGGTGCCGCGTCACCGGTGGCTAGCTGTGCCACCACGGGCGGCGTCACCGGCCGGCGCAGAGACCGGCCGGCGGCGGACGGCGACAGCGGGCGACGGGGGCCGGGCTAGGCGAGCGTCGCCTCGAGCGTCACGTTCGGCACGCCCGCCAGCGCGCGGCTGACCGGGCAGCCGACCTTCGCCTGCTCGGCGTGGCTGCGGAACGTCCCCTCGTCGATTCCGGGCACCCGGCCGGTGGTCTTGAGGGCGATGTCGGTGATCGTCGGCGTGCCGTCGACCATCCGGAGCGTCACGCGCGCCTCGGTCTCCACCGACTCGGGCACGTGACCGGCCTCGGCCAGGATGTTGGAGAGCGCCATCGAGAAGCAGGCGGCGTGCGCGCCGGCGATGAGCTGCTCGGGGTTGGCGCCGGGCTCGTCCTCGAAGCGCGTCTTGAACGAGTACTCGCCGGAGATCGCCTCGCCGGCGGTGAAGGTGCCGGAGCCGGACTTCAGGTCGCCGCGCCAGGTGGCGGCGCCGATGTTGGGCATGCGTCGTCCTTTCGGTGCTGGGTCGGATGGTCAGGCGACGGAATGCCCGCCGGAGCGCGATCACTCACGGGAATGCGGGCGCGGCGGGCGGTGCGGCGGTGCGGCGGGGCGGCGGCGCGGTGGGCGGTGCGGCGGTGCGGTGGGTGGCGCGGTGCGGCGGGCGGCCCGGCGCGGCCGAACGGCGGCGGTTGCCGAGCCCGGTGGCGACGACCGTCCGGATGTGGTCGCCCAGTCGCCCGATTCGGTCGGTCGTGGTCGGTTGCGCCGTCGCTGAGGCATGGCCGTCCGGAAGCGGTTGCTCCAACCACCGAATTCGGACGGTCGCCACCGGGCAGCCGTCCGGCCCAGCCGGTCCGCGCGGCCGCCCGCTCCGGCCGGGCGCCTGGCGTCCACCCTCTCAGCCCAGCGCGGCGACCAGCTCGCGGTCGCTGGGGTAGGTGAGCAGCTCGGCGGCCTCCGCCGGGGTGACCCAGCGCAGCTCGTCGACCTCCTCGTCCGGCTCGAAGCCGAGGTCCTCGACGACCTCCATCCGCCACCAGCGCACCAGCTTCAGCCGGCCGCGGCCGTCGGTGTAGGTGTCGCTGCGCAGCTCCTGTCCGAGCGTGCAGCGCAGGCCGGTCTCCTCCTCGACCTCGCGCAGGGCCGCCTGCTCGAAGCTCTCGCCCTCGTCGACATGCCCCTTGGGAAGCGACCAGTCGTCGTAGCGGGGGCGGTGGACGATCGCGACCAGCCCGTCGCGGACGACCAGGCCGCCGGCGGCGAAGACCTCGGGTTCGGCCATGGAGCAAAACCTACGCCATGCACTGGGGCCGGGGACGGCCCCGCGCCGGTGTTGTCGGGGCCGGGGACGGCCACACGCCGGTGTCCCGGTCCTGGGACGGCCGCGCGCCGATCGGGATCCGGCCGCCCCCGCCGGCGACCCGCTCACGCGCTCAGCGTCAGCTTCCGCGGGCCGGCGCGGAAGCCGACCTCGATCAGCAGCTCCTCCAGCTCGCAGCCGATCACCGGCTCGCCGTCCACCCGCTCCAGCGCCAGCTTGTGCCTCCCGTCGGCGGTGACGAACGCCGCCAGCGCCTCCAGCGCCGGGCGCAGCCGCGGGTCGTCGCGATCCACCAGCGTCAGCAGCGCGCGTCCGCCGCGCTCCACGTACAGCACCGGCTCGGCGCCCGCGAGCACCACGTAGGCGCCCGCGGCGCGCGCCGGTCCGCGCCGCCGCCCCGCCGGATCGCCGTCGCGCACCGGCCACGGCAGCGCCGCGCCGTACGCCTGCGCCGGGTCGGTCGCCGCCAGCACGATCGGCTCCGCCTCCTCGGCGTGCTCCGCGGCGGCGCGCAGCCGCTCGACCGCGCCGGGCAGCGCGAACTGGGCGCCGCCCAGCCCCTCGACGAAGTAGCCGCGGCGACAGACCCCGAGCGTCTCCAGGTTCGACAGCTCCGGGTACAGCGCGGCGAACCCGCCGGGCACCCCCTCGGCGATCACGTGCTCGCGCGTCAGCACGCCGTAGCGCTCCAGCAGGAGCTCGGCGACCGCGCGCCGCCGGCCCGCCTCGTCCACCTCGCCGCCGGAGTCGAACAAGGGCGCGGTCAGCGACCAGCGGCCCTGCAGGTGCGGCGCCGAGCCCGCCCCCCGCCGCGCCGAGAAGCGCGTGCCCGCCCGCCGCCTCCGCCGCGCTAGGTCGGCGGCGCGCGTCCGCGCCAGCGTCAGCCGCGGCGCGCGCAGCGGCGCGAACGCGTCGTTGGTGACCTCGCCCGCCCAGACCAAGTCCCACAGCGCCTCCTGCAGCTCCGCCGGCTCGATCCCCAGCTCCGCCTGCAGGTCGCCGAAGAACGCCGGGCCCTCCGCCAGCATCCGCCGCAGCGCCTCGTGCTCGGGCTCCGACGGCCGCTCGGCGGTCGGCCGCGGCCACGGCGGTCCGATCGTCCACGCGTCCTCGCGGAAGTACAGAGCCACCCGGCCCGAGCCGCGTCCGAGCGCGCCCGAGCCGACCCACACCACCTCGCCGGCGGCGCAGAGCTGGTCCATCCAGGTCGGGGAGTAGTCGCCGCAGCGGCGCGGCAGCACGTCGCGCTCCCACACGTCCGCCGGCAGCGCCAGCCCCTGCAGCGGCACCAGCGCCTCGCGCAGCCGGTCCGGCCCGGGCACCGGACCCGCCGCCGCGCCCGTCCAGCGGTCCACCCCCTGCCAGGAGGGCAGGAACGCCGCCAGCGTGCGCTGCTCGGTCGCCTCGATCTCCTTGCGCAGCGCCGCCAGCGACGCGCGCCGGATCCGCCGCAAGACGTCCGGGTCGCACCACTCGCGCTCGGTGCCGCCGGGGCGCAGCTCGCCGCGCACCAGCCGCCCGTCGGCCTCCAGCGCCTTCAGCGCGGGCGTGAGGTCGATCCCGTAGCGCTCGCGCAGCTCGCCGGTGGTGAACGGGCCGTGCGTGCGCGCCCAGCGCGCGACCAGCCGCTCGGCGGCGTCCTCGACCGGGTCGAGGAACGCGGCGGGCAGGCCGGACGGCGGGTTGGCGCCGAGCGCGTCCCGGTACAGGGCGGAGTCGTCGGCGGCGATCCAGCGCTCCTCGCCGGCGATCCGCACCGCCACCGCGCGCCGCTCGTCGGCCAGGCGCGCCAGCAGCGCCTCCGCGTCGACCCCCTCCACGACGCGCTCGCGCACCTCGGTGAGCGTCAGGTCGCCCACCCGCCGCAGCACGTCCACGAGCTGGTCGCGGTCGGCGGCGCGGGTGCGCGGCGAGCGGTGCTGGAGGTCGTCCTCCACCATCTGCAGCGCGTCGGCATCCAGCAGGTCGCGCAGCTCGTCCTGGCCGAGCAGCTCGCGCAGCAGGTCGCGGTCGAGCGAGAGCGCCGCCGCCCGCCGCTCCGCGTTCGGCGTGTCGCCCTCGTACATGTAGGTGGCGACGTAGTCGAACAGCAGCGAGGAGGCGAACGGCGAGGCGGTCGGCGTCTCCACCTCCACGAGCGAGATGTCGCGCCGGTGCAGCGCCGCCAGCAGGTCGCGCAGGCCCGGCACGTCGAGCACGTCGCGCAGGCACTCGCGGTAGGTCTCCAGCACGATCGGGAAGTCGCGGAACTCGCGCGCGACCTCCAGGAGCGACTGCGCCTTCAGCCGCTGCTGCCACAGCGGCGTGCGGCGGCCGGGCCGCGCGCGCGGGATGAGCAGCGCGCGTCCGGCGTTCTCGCGGAAGCGGGCGCCGAACAGGGCGCTGCCGCCCAGCTCGGCGACGACCAGGTCCTCCAGCTCGTCCGGGTCGATCAGCACCAGGTCGGCGACCTCGGCGGCGTTGATCGCGTCCGCGTCGGGCAGGTGCATGACGATCCCGTCGTCCGACCAGATCGCGTCCGCCTCCAGGCCCAGCTCGTCGCGGATCTTGGCGCTGGCCGCCAGCGCCCACGCGGCGTGCACCCGGCCGCCGTAGGGGCTCAGGACCGCCAGCCGCCAGTCGCCGATCTCGTCGCGGAACCGCTCGACCACGATCGCCCGGTCGCTGGGCACCACGCGGGTGGCGGCCTGCTGCTCGCGCAGGAACTCGATCAGGTTGCGCGCCGCCGACGGGTCTAGGTCGTAGCGCTCGACGAGGGTGTTCTCGTCCTGGTCGACCGCCCAGCGCGCGAACGCCCCGATCTCGCGGCCCAGCTCCTTCGGCCGCCCGACGGTGTCGCCGCGCCAGAACGGAACCGCGCCCGGCACGCCAGGCGCCGGGGTGACGATCACCCGGTCGCGCTCGATGTCCTCGATCCGCCACGATGAGGCGCCGAGCAGGAACACCTGGCCGGGCCGCGCCTCGTAGACCATCTCCTCGTCGAGCTCGCCGACGCGGCGGCCGTCGGGCAGCACCACCTGGTACAGGCCGCGGTCGGGAATCGTGCCCGCGTTGGTGACCGCGAGCCGGCGGGCGCCCTTGCGCGCGCGGATCGTGCCCGCCGCCCGGTCCCAGACGATCCGCGGGCGCAGCTCGGCGAACGCCTCCGACGGGTAGCGCCCGTCGAGCATGTCGAGCACGTTCTCCAGCAGCTCGCGCGACAGGTCCGCGTAGCTGTAGGTGCGCGTGACCAGGTCGTACAGGTCGTCGACGCGCAGCGGCTCGTCGTCCTCGGCGGAGGCGGCGATCGCGACGATCTGCTGGCAGAGCACGTCGAGCGCGTTGCGGGGCACGACCGTCGGCTCGATCCGCCCCTCGCGCATCAGCTTCACGACGACCGCGCACTCGAGCAGGTCGGCGCGGAACTTGGGGAAGATCCGGCCGCGCGACACGTCGCCGACGCCGTGGCCGGCGCGGCCGATGCGCTGCAGGCCCCGCGCCACCGACTTCGGCGACTCGACCTGGATGACCAGGTCTACGGCGCCCATGTCGATGCCCAGCTCCAGCGACGAGGTCGCCACCAGGCACGGCAGCCGCCCCGACTTCAGCTCCTCCTCGACGGCGAGCCGCTCCTCGCGCGCCAGCGAGCCGTGGTGGGCGCGCGCGATCACCTTGCCGTCGTCGCCGTCCTCCTCGGCGGCCAGCTCGTTCAGCCGCATCGCCAGCCGCTCCGCCGCCCGCCGCGCGTTGACGAACACGATCGTCGAGCGGTGCGCGCGGACCAGCTCCAGGATGCGCGGGTACATCGCCGGCCAGATCGACGCCCGCGTCGGGCCGCCGCCCGGCACCGGGTCGAGCTCGTCCTCCGGCGGCTCCGGGTCGGCCATCGACTCGACCGGAACCTGGATGCGCAGGTCGAGCTCCTTGCGCGCGCCCACGTCGACGATCGTGCAGGTGCGGCGCGGCCCGACCATGAAGCGCGCCACCTCCGACAGCGGGTTCTGGGTGGCGCTGAGCCCGATCCGCTGCGGCTCGCGGTCGTGCTCGTCGCGCACCTGGGCGGACAGCCGCTCCAGCGTCAACGCCAGGTGAGCGCCGCGCTTGGTGGAGGCGACGGCGTGGATCTCGTCGATGATCACCGCCTCGACGTCGCGCAGCACCTCGCGCGCCTGCGAGGTGAGCATCAGGTACAGCGACTCCGGCGTGGTGATGAGGATGTCAGGCGGGTTACGCCGGATCGCCGCCCGCTCGCGCTGCGGGGTGTCCCCGGTGCGCAGCGCCACGCGGATCTCGGGCGCGCCGTGGGCGACCAGGCCGGCGAGCGGCGCGCGCAGGTTGCGCTCGATGTCGTAGCCGAGCGCCTTCAGCGGCGAGACGTAGACGACGCGTACCCCGTCGCCGTCGGTGCGCGGCGAGGTCGCCAGCCGGTCGAGTGACCACAGGAACGCCGCCAGCGTCTTGCCGGACCCGGTCGGCGCGCTGATCAGGACATGATCGCCGGAGGCAATGGCCGGCCAGGCCTGGGCCTGCGCGGGGGTGGGAGCCTCGAAGGTCCGCGTGAACCACTCGCGCGTGGCCTGGCTGAAGGCCGAGATTGGCATGCTTGGCCAGGGTATACGCGGTTGTTCAAGGCTTCGGGCGGCGGTGCCGATCCGGCAGGTAACGGTGCGTCGTCCACGCCGCGAAAAGCTCCGCCAGATTTCGCAGATCACCAAGTGGGATCTGCTGCGCTACTCGTCGGCGATCGGCTGCATCCTGTCCGGCCTGACCGGGCTCGCGACCACCGTGATGCCCGACGAGAACCCCGGCGACCACCGCGCGCTGACCTGGATGGCGGTGGTGATGTTCGTCAACGCGACGATCCTGCTGGCGGGGCGCAGGATGTCGAAGACGGCGATCATCTTCTTCGGCATCACCGTCGCGGTGCTGGCGACGAGCGTCACCGTGGTGATCGCGCGGCCGCTGTCGATGACGCCGCTGTACTACGTCTACCCGGCGCTGACGAGCGCCTACTTCTGCAAGCGGCGCGGAGCGCTGTTCCACCTCGCGCTGATCTACGTGACCTACGCGGCTGCGCTCCCGTTCGCGGATGTCGAGAACAAGATGTCCGTGTTCATGATCACCGCCCCGGTCTTCGCGGTGGTCAACATCGTCACGCAGCTCATCACCGCCCGCGCCGAGAGCCTGCGTCGTGAGCTGAAGCGCGTCGCCGCCACCGACGGGCTGACGGGGCTGCTGAACCGGCGCGCCTTCACCGACGCGTTCGCGCGCGAGGCGGCGCGCGCCGACCGGGTCGGCCTGCCGCTCAGCCTGGTCCTGTTCGACCTCGACCACTTCAAGGCGGTCAACGACCAGTACGGTCACGCGGCCGGCGACGAGGCGCTGCGGTGCTTCGCCCGGATCCTGTCCGAGGAGTCGCACCCGGGCGACCTGGTCGCTCGGATGGGCGGCGAGGAGTTCGTGGCGGTGCTGTTCGGCACCGACGCGGAGGAGGCGCGCCGCTGGGCGCAGCGGGTGGGCACCCGGCTGCACAACGAGACCGCCGAGAGCGGCATCCCGATGAGCACCAGCGCCGGTGTCATGAGCGTCGTCGGGCCCGACGCCTCGCTCGACCGGCTGCTGGTCGCGGCGGACCGGGCGCTGTACCTTGCCAAGGAGAGGGGCCGCAAGCGGGTGGAGCTGGCGGCGGCCGTCGGATAGCGCCCGCGCCTCAAGTCGGATGACGCGCGGGCCGATTGCAGAGGCATCTTGCCGCAGGACGTCAAGATCCCGATCGAGTCTCGCGCAGACCGGATCGATCTCCTTCGGCTTGCCGCTGCCCTGGGCTACCTGCTGGCCGCCGCCGCCGCGGTCGGCGCCACGATCCTCCCCGACCCGAACACCGCCGACCACCGTCCGTTCCGGATCCTCGCGGCGGTCCTCGTCGTCATCGGCCTGGCGCTGGCCGCCGGCCGCCGACTTCCGCCGTTCGCGGTCAAGTTCATAGCGATCGACGTCGCGGTCGCGCTCACCTGCTTCGCGATCGCGGTCGCCCGGCCGCTGGGCGTCAGCCCGCTCTTCCTGATCTACGCGGGGCTGATCGCGGGCTACTTCTGCTCGCGGCGCGAGGCGATCGGCCACCTGGCGTTCCTCTACGTGGCGACGGGCGTCGGCGTCCAGCTCGGCGAGCCGGGCCACCGGGCGATCACCTACCTGGTGACGGTCTCGATCGTCACGGTCGTCGCGGCGGTGGTCGGGCACGTGAGCGAGAAGGAGCGCCGGCTGCGCGCGGAGCTGAACGCGGTCGCCTCCACCGACTCGCTCACCGGGCTGCTGAACCGGCGCGCGTTCATGGCCGCGTTCGCGCGCGAGCAGCAGCGTGCCCTGCGGGCGGGACTGCCGCTGGCCGTGGTCCTGTTCGACCTCGACCACTTCAAGGACGTCAACGACCGCTTCGGCCATGCGGCGGGCGATCAGGCGCTGCAGCGCTTCGCTCAGATCCTGGTCGACGAGCGGCGCCAGGGCGACCTGGCGGCGCGGATGGGCGGCGAGGAGTTCCTGGTCGCGCTGTTCGACTGCGACGAGGAGGGCGCCCGGAAGTGGGCGCAGCGGATCGTCGAGCGGTTGGCGCGCGAGACCACAGGGGGCGAGGTGAACCTCACCGCCAGCGCCGGGGTGGCGGAGGCCGACCCGGCCGCCACCCTCGACGAGGTGCTCCACGACGCCGACCTGGCGCTGTATGCGGCCAAGGCGGCGGGCCGCGACCGCGTGGTGGCGGTGAGCGACCCCGGCGTGCGCGATTCGGCGCGGAGGCGGGCCGCCTGGCCGGCCACGCCCGCGCCGGGCTCCTAGCGGTCGGCCAGCTCGCGCGCCCGCGCGAGGATCGCGTCGAGCATCTCCGGCGTCAGCTTGCCGGTGAACGTGTTCTGCTGGCTGACGTGGAAGCAGCCGAGCAGCGGCCAGGGGCCGTCGTCGGGGTGGTACTCGGCGCCGTGGGCGAACTTCGGCTTCGGCCGCGCCGGGGCGTGGCCGAGCAGGACGCGCAGCCTCAGCGCCGCGTCCCAGGCGAATGCGCCCAGGCACAGCACGACGCGCACGCGCCGCAGATGCTCGAGCTCGGCGAGCGTCCACGGCAGGCAGGCGTCGCGTTCCTCCGGCGTGGGCTTGTTGGCGGGCGGCACGCACCGCACCGCCGCGGTGATCCACACGTCGCGCAGCTTCAGTCCGTCGTCGACGGACACGGAGTGCGGCTGGTTGGCCATCCCCGCCCGGTGCAGCGCCGCGTACAGGAAGTCGCCCGAGCGGTCTCCGGTGAACACCCGCCCGGTGCGGTTGGCGCCGTGCGCCCCGGGCGCCAGGCCGAGGATGAGGATGCGCGCGTCCGGGTCGCCGAAGCCGGGCACGGGGCGGCCCCAGTACTCCTGGTCGGCGTAGGCGGCGCGACGCGTTCGCGCCACCTCCTCGCGCCACTCCACCAGCCGCGGGCAGCGCCGGCAGCGCGTGACCTCGGCCTCGAGGGCGGCGAGCCCGTCTGCGGCGGCCGCGCTCATCGCTCGTAGCTGAGCATCCCGAGGATCAGCCGCGTCATCACCGGCTCCAGCTCGCGGATGTCCTCCGGCGTGCCGGTTCGGAGCTGCCGCGAGGCGAGCTCGACGATTCCGCCGATGCAGGCGAACGCCTCCTCGCGCGACGCGAAGGTGGGCGCGCCGAACCGCGGCGCCGCCCGCCGGTTGTCGCGCAGCAGGCCGTCGGCGAACGCGTCGAGGATCGCGTCGCGCCGGCGCGCGGCGCGCGGGCCCGCGCCGATGATCTCCACCAGCAGCGTCTGGGCGGTGGCCGGCCAGGCGGCGATCGTCTCCAGGAACGCGCGCACGCTAAGGCTCACGTACTCCTCGTAGGTGTCGGCCTTGCTCAGCGACGTGGCCTGGCTCATCTGGCGCATGACCTCGGTCGCCGCCTCGTCGAAGAGCGCGATGATGCACTCCTCCTTGTTGGCGAAGTGCTCGTAGAAGGTGGCCTTCGACATGCCCGCCTCGCGGCTGATCGCCTCGGCGGTCGAGGCGGCGTAGCCCTTGCGGGCGAACACGGCGGCGGCGGCCTCGAACAGGCGACGTCGCTGCACGCTCAACCGGATCTCGAGCGGCGGCGCATGGCGGCCGCGGGGGACTGGGCTTGCGTTGGGGGTTCGCGAGGGGGAGGGGGTCATCGGCGCCCATGCTAAGCGCGCGGCTAGTCTGTCTGGCCGATGGTCCGCTTCTCTCTGCTCGCCCTGCCCGCCGCCGCGCTCGCCCTCGCCTCCTGCACGCAGGTGGAGACGGTCGACGTCCCCGACTCGCTGAGCGGCGAGCGACGCGTGGTCGCCGAGCGGGTCGCCGACCTCCAGGAGGCGGCACGCGGCCGCGAGGGCGAGGAGATCTGCCGCGACCTGCTGACCGCCGGCGCGGTGAAGCGGATCGAGCGGGCGTCCGGCAAGGACTGCGCCGAGGCGGTGGAGGACGCGCTCAGCGACGCGGACGCCTTCGAGGTGTCGGTGCAGCGGGTGGCGGTGCGCGGCGCGTCGGCGACGGTGACCGTGCGCAGCGAGGCCGGCGACCAGAGCCGCGTCGACACGCTCGAGCTGGAGAAGGTCGGCCGCGAGTGGCGCTTCGCCTCGGTCGGCGGCCGGCCGCGCCCCTAGCCGTCGCCTAGCCGCCGAGCTTGCGGCCGTACTGGCGCTCGTAGTACTCGCGGTACTCGCCGGAGCGGATCGGCTCCCACCACCACGAGTTCTCGCGGTACCAGGCGATCGTCCGCTCCAGGCCGTCCTCGAACTGAACCTGCGGCTCCCAGCCCAACGCCCGGAGCTTCTCCGACCCGAGGCTGTAGCGGCGGTCGTGGCCGGGGCGGTCGGGGACGAACTCGATCAGCGACTCGTCGCGGCCGGTGAGGCGCAGGATCGCGCGCACCACCTCCAGGTTGGTCGCCTCGCTCGGCCCGCCCACGTTGTAGACCTCGCCCGCCTCGCCGTGGGCGAGCACGTGCCCGATGCCGCGGCAGAAGTCCTCGACGTGCAGCCAGTTGCGCACGTTCAGGCCGTCGCCGTAGACCGGCAGCTTGTCCCCGTGCAGGGCGTTGAGCACCATCAGCGGGATCAGCTTCTCCGGGTACTGGTACGGCCCGTAGTTGTTGGACCCGCGGCAGATCAGCGTCGGCAGGCCGTAGGTGCGGAAGTAGCTCTGCACGAGCAGGTCGCCGCCCGCCTTCGACGCGCTGTAGGGCGAGGAGGGCTCGAGCGGGCTCTCCTCGGTGAACGAGCCCTCCTCGATCGACCCGTACACCTCGTCGGTGGAGATCTGGATGTAGCGGCCGATGCCGCGCTCGCGGGCGGCCTCCAGCAGCACGAGCGTGCCGCGCACGTTCGTCTCCACGAACGCCTCCGGCCCGCTGATCGAACGGTCGACGTGGGTCTCGGCGGCGAAGTTGACGATCGCGTCGGCGCCGTCGCCGATCGCCTCCGCGACCTTCTCGGAGTCCTCGATCGCGCCGTGGACGAACGTCACCTCGTCGCCCAGGTCCTGCAGGTTCTCGCGCCGCCCCGCATAGGTGAGCTTGTCCAGCACGACGACCTCGTCGCCGTGCTCGCGCACCCGCTGGCGCACGAAGTTGGAGCCGATGAACCCCGCTCCGCCGCAGACGATCAGCCTCACGTCGTCCCCCTTTCGTCGAGAAAGCCGCGGACCCCTTCGCGCCAGTCCGGCAGCCGCGGGGTCTCCTCGCGCTCGGTGCCGAGCACGCTCCAGGCTGGCCGCGGCGCCGGGCGCGGGAACTGCTCCGAGGTGACCTCCTCCACCTCGCAGCCCACTCCCGCCTGCCGGAACAGCTCGACGGTCAGCTCGTACCAGGAGCAGTGCCCCGACCCGGCGGCGTGGAAGACGCCGACGGCGTCCATCTCGGCGAGGTCGAGCAGCGCGGGCGCCAGGTGCCCGGTCCAGGTGGGCGAGCCTACCTGGTCGCCGACGACCGACACCCGGTCGCGCTCGGCGGCCAGCCTCAGCATCGTGTCGCAGAAGTTCTTGCCGCCTGCCCCGAACAGCCACGCGGTGCGGGCGATCGCGTGGTCGTCGCACAGCTCGGCGACCGCCTCCTCGGCGGCGAGCTTGCTGCGCCCGTAGGCGCCGAGCGGAGCGGTGGGGTCGGACTCGACGTACGGGCGGCCGGCGAGCGTGCCGTCGAAGACGTAGTCGGTGGAGACGGCGACGATGCGGGCGCCGGCGGCGGCCGCCGCGGCGGCGGTGTTGGCGGCCGCGTCGCGGTTGTCCCGCATCGCCCCGGCCTCGTCGGCCTCCGCCCCGTCGACGTCGGTCCAGGCGGCGCAGTGGATGACCGCCTCGGGGCGCACGTCCCCGACTACGTCCAGCGCCTGCTGCGGGACGGCCAGGTCGGCGTCGGCGCGCGTGATGCCGACCGCCTCCCAGCCGCGGGCGCGCGCCTCGGCGACGACGCGGCGGCCGAGCATCCCGGCCGCTCCGGTGACCAGCACCTTCATCTAGGGGATGCCGATCTCGGAGTTGTCGCCGACCATGAAGCGGTAGGCGCGCGGCTGGCGCACGCCGCGGGCGATCGTCACGTTGCGCCCCAGCAGCGAGGCCTCCATGCGGCCGTCCAGGTCGCGCACCGTGGAGCCGGCGAGCAGGATCGAGTGCTCGACCTCGGCGTTCTCGACGACGCAGCTCTCGCCGATCGCCGTGTACGGCCCGATGTAGCAGTCGGTGAGCCGGGCGCCCTCGCCGATGATCGCCGGGCCGCGCACGGTCGAGTTGCGCAGCACGGCGCCCTTCTCGATCACCACGCGGCCCTCGACCGAGCTGTCGTGCAGCTCGCCGTCGATGCGGGTCTCGATGCGGTCGAGGATCAGCCGGTTGGCCTCCAGCATGTCGTCGAGCCGGCCGGTGTCCTTCCACCAGCCCTGCACGATGTGCGGCTCGACGCGCTTGCCGGAGTCGACCAGGTGCTGGATGGCGTCGGTGATCTCCAGCTCGCCGCGCGCCGACGGCTTGATCGCGCGGGCGGCCTCGTGGATCGCCGGGGTGAACATGTAGACGCCGACCAGCGCCAGGTTGGTCTTCGGCTGCTTGGGCTTCTCCGCCAGCGCCACGACGCGGCCGTCCTGCAGCTCCGCCACCCCGTAGTGCTGGGGCTCCTCGACGGGGGTGAGCAGGATCAGGGCGTCGGGCTCGCTGGAGCGGAACGCGGCGACCAGGTCGTCGATGCCGCCCTGCAGCAGGTTGTCGCCCAGGTACATGACGAACGGGCTGTCGCCGAGGAACGGCTCGGCGGTGAGCACCGCGTGGGCGAGGCCGAGCGGCTCGTCCTGGACGATGTAGGTGATGTCGACCCCGAACCGCGAGCCGTCGCCGGTCACCTCGCGGATCTCGTCGCCGGTCTCCGGGGCGATGATGATCCCGATGTCCTTGATGCCGGCGTTGGCCATCGCCTCGATGCCGTAGAAGAGCACCGGCCGGTTGGCCACCGGCACGAGCTGCTTGGCGGACGTGTGCGTGATCGGGCGCAAGCGGGTGCCCCGCCCGCCGGACAGGATCAGGCCCTTCAGTTCCTGCATGCGCTAGTAGACGCCTCCGAGCTTGCGGTGGTCCCAGGTGGAGCGGCTGCGCTCGACGAACTCCAGCCCGACGCGCTTGGGGGCCTGCTTGGCGACCATCGCCCGGCCCGCCTCGTCGAGCTCGTCGATGCCCTCGGGCAGGTAGCGGCTCATGATCTCCGCGCCGAGCGGCTCGACGGTCTCGAGGTCGCGGTGGATCACCACGTCGCATTTCATCATCACGCCGCGCAGCTCGGAGTACACCCCGCCGCCGGCCTCCACCAGGATCGTGGCGCGCGGATCGCGCTCGAGGTTGCGGACCTTCTGGGACTTGGCGTACGTCCAGGCCCAGACGCGACCGTCGCGGACGACGAACCACAACGGCATGGAGTGGGGGAACCCGTCCTTGCCGTTGGTGGTGCAGATCATCACCGGCTCCTCGTCCAGCAGGGCGAGGACCTCGTCGTCGGTGAGCGTGATCGCGTCGCGCTTGAGCGCCATGGCGGCTTGCAGGCTATCCGCACCGGAGGCGCCCGGGTAGCTGCGTCTACGTCGCGGAGTGGTGGAGGAGTCCCTGCGGTGGCGCCCGCCGCCTCCCGTGCGCGAGTCGCTGCAGGTGATCGCGCGCGAGGCGGATCCGGAGCGCGCGCTCGCGCCGGCGGACATCGACCGGCTGCGCGACCCGGCGCCGGGCATGGTGCGCCACTGCCTGGAGGAGTCCGCGAGCCCGGCGGCGCTGCATGCCCGTGCTGCGCTCCGCCCACGGCGCCGGGTAGCGCCGTGCGGCGGGCGTTCTCAGCGCAGCGCGGGCAGGAGCTGCTCGGCGGCCTCGCGCACCGCCTCGCGCGCGTCGGCGGGCGAGATCACGGCGGCGTCGCCCGCCTCGGCCAGGACTTCGCGCACCAGCCAGTGCGTGCCCTTGAACGGCATCTCGACGATCACCGAGCCGTCGGCGAGCTCCTCGCTGACGCGGCGCTGCTCGCGCGACCAGCGCGCCCGCTCCGGCGAGATCCACACGCGCGCCACGCGCGAGGCCTCCACCTCGCCGGTGCGCGGCCAGCCGTCGACATCGGCGGCCGGGTTGACCTCGGGACGCGGCTCGAACGTCTCGTCGGTGATGTCGGCGTCCTTGATCCGGTCGAGCCGGAAGTGGCGGACGTCCTCGCGGCTGGGGTCGTAGGCGGCGACGTACCAGCCCTCCAGCCCGTTGATGAGCGCGTAGGGCTCGACCAGCCGCTCGGTGAACTCGTCCTCGTTCGCCTTGTAGTACTCGAGGCGCAGCAGCTTGTGGTCGGCGATCGCGCGCGACACCTTGCGCGCGATCTCGGAGTCGTCGCCGGTGCGGGCGACCTGGAGGCCCTGCTCCATCGGGTCGGCGCCGAGCGCCGTGACGATCTTCTCGCGGGCCGAGGTGAGCGCGCCCTCGGGCAGGTGGTCGCCGATCAGGTCGATGGCGGCGATCAGCGCCTTGGCCTCGACCGGCAGCAGCCGCGCGGGGCGGGCGAAGTTGTCCGAGTAGGGCTCGTTGTCGACCTCGATCGTGCCGTCGTCGCGGATGTCGGCGTACAGCACGTACGAGCCGCCGCCGAAGTTGACCACGTTGAGGACGTTGATGTCCTCGCGCAGCTCCGACTCGGAGACCTGGATCCGCTCGCAGACCTCCTTCATCTGCAGCGGCTCGCGACGGCGGCCGGCGTCGATGAGGATGCTGGCGAGGGTGACGAGCCGGGCGAAGCGCTCGGGGCGGATCGGCGTCTCGCGCTTGCTGCCCGACGACTGCTCCTCGGCCGCGTCGTCGCTGCGCTCCACCGGGTCGGCGAGCTCCAGCTCGCCGGCGTGCAGCTCGACCAGCCGCTCGACGCGCTCGGCGATGAAGCGGGCCAGCGGCTCGGGCTCGAGCACGCGGGCGTGCTCGCCGAAGCGCAGCACCCAGCCGGCGAGCGTCCGCTCGGAGGCGTACCCGGTGGTGAAGATGATGTCGCCGCTGCCGTCGTCGACCTTGGTGACGGTGCCGTAGCGGCCCCAGTGGCGCTCGACCTGCCAGGCGATCCGCTCGGAGATGCGGATCTGCGCCTCGCCGATCTGGTTGCCGAACTGCCAGTGGGCGCGGTGCGCGTAGACGCGCGGGTCGAAGTCCTCGGGCCGGCGGAAGTCGCGCTCGGCCTTGGTGGCGTAGGCGACCTTGCCGCGGATGCGCGAGAGGCGGAAGACACGGATGTCGTCGCGGTCGTGGCAGCGGCCCAGCAGGTAGAACTGCCCGTCGCGGAAGAGCAGGTGGTACGGGTCGACCTTGCGGTGGCCGACCTCGTCCCGCTCCATGGTGTAGTAGTCGAAGGTGATCGTCTTCTGGCGGAAGATCGCCGTCTCGATCTTCGCCAGCCGGGCGGAGAGCTCGTGCCCGCCGGCCGACGCGGTGAGGCCGAGCGCGACCGGCGCCTGGTCGGGCGCCCGCAGCGGGCTGGGGCGGCCCCAGGTGATCTGCTGGAGCGCGAGGCGCAGCGGCTCGGCGTAGGCGAACTCGCCGTCGAGCAGGTGCAGCGCGGTCTGCAGGCTGGCGAGCTCGGCGTCGGTGAACTCGATCGCCGGCAGGTGGAAGTTCTCGGGCCGCAGCGAGTAGCTCTCCTGCTCGGCGACGCCGTCGTTGGGCCGCTCGACGGTGAGCTGGATGCCGAGCGCCTCCAGCTCGGCGCGGTCGGCGTAGAAGCGCCGAGCGAAGGCGTCCTCGTTCATGCCGCTGTAGCCCTCGACGTCGCGCCTGATCTCCAGGGCGGTGACGGGACGCCGCTCGGCCATCAGGTAGGAGATCAGCGAGAGCTGCCGGATGAGCTTCTCCGTGTCCTTCGCCATACGCACCTCTGACCATACGGCGCGAGCGGTCGGCATGGGCGGGAAATTGCGAGCGCTCTCCCGCTCTTTGCGGATTTCCTGCGCGGACGTGACTTGCCCATGACCCCTTCCCCCGCGGTGTACCGTTCATCGGTGCATGACGAAGCTCGTCATCGTCGACGACCACGAGGCGCTCCGCGAGGGCCTCGTGGCTCTTCTCGAGCGGGGAGGACACGAGGTGGTCGGGGCGGCCGGCAACGTCGCGGGCGGGCTGGACGTGGTCGCGCACGCCCAGCCGGACGTGGCGATCATCGACATCCAGCTCCCGGACGGCAGCGGCATCGAGATGGCTCGCCGTCTGCTGGCGGATCGCCCGGAGCTGGGCGTGATCCTGTACACGGGCGACGCCGACGCGGAGCGCCTCTACGACGGGCTGGACTCCGGGGCGCGCGGCTACGCGCTGAAGGCGGGCTCGATGGACGAGCTGCTGACGGCGATCGAGCGCGTGGCGGAGGGCGGCTCGTACGTCGACCCGCGCCTGGACCGGATCCTGCTGTCGCCGCGGGCGACGGCGCAGGTGCCGCAGCTCTCGCCGCGCGAGCGCGAGATCATGCACATGATGGCCGAGGGGATGACGGCCGAGCAGATCGCGAGCGAGATCATCGTGTCGGTGGAGACGGTGCGCACGCACGTCCGCAACGTGATCCGCAAGCTGCAGGCGCGCAACCGGGTGCATGCGATCGCGATCGCGCTCGAGCGCGGCGAGATCGCGCTGAGCTCGACGCCGGACGAGCGATGAGCGCGGGCCGCCGCGAGTGGTCGTCCGACCCGCACCGGCGCATCGCGCAGCTCGTCCATGACCTGCGCACGCCGCTGACGGTCGTCGAGGGCTTCGCCCAGCTGCTGGAGCGCGAGGGGGCGGAGCTCGACGAGAAGCGCCGTGCCGAGTACGTGGCGCGCATCGCCCAGGCGAGCCGCGAGATGCGCGAGATCCTCGACGCCGAGCGCGAGGACCGGCTTTCGTCGGCGTAGCGGCGGTTCGCGGCTCCGGTGGTGGGCCGGCAGCCCGTAGCCCCCGGCGCCCCGGGCGACGACCGTCCGGATTCGGTGCCTATTGCGGCCAGTTTCGGACGGTTGTGGGTGGTGGCCGGAGCTGGCAGCGATGACCGTCCGGATTTGCGGCCTATAGCCACCAATTTCGGACGGTCATCGAGGGTGGGGATGTCCGACCCACACCGACCGACCGACTGCGCCGAGCCGACCCCGACCCCGACCAGGCCGGGCCGGGCCGGACGGGACCAGTCGGCCGGACCGGACCAGTAGCCCCGGACCGGACCAGTCCACCGGACCGGACCAGTCCACCGGACCGGACCAGTCCACCGGACCGGACGAGCCGACCGGAGCGGACCAGTCGACTGGACCGGACCGGCCGACCGGGGCGGACCGGCCGACCGGGCCCTACGCCGCCTCGTGGCGCTGGGACCGGCGGTCCTGCGCGGCGATCGCGCCGCCGAACCAGGCGCTGGAGGAGAGCGCGCGGTCGAACGTCGACCAGGACGCTCCCGGCGCCAGGGTCTTCTCCAGGCGGTCGAACGAGCCGAGGCGACCGCCGAGGTTGTCGATCATGTGCACCAGCGTCGCCTCGCGCGTGCAGGGCACGACCGGCGAGCCGTGCTCGAGCTGGCCGTGGTGCGAAAGGATGATGTGCAGCACCGCCTGCGCCAGCTCGGGCGGGAAGCCCGGCAGGTCCTCGATCGCGCGCCGCACGCGGTAGTAACCGAGCACGATCTCGCCCTGCAGGCGGCCGTCGTCGGTCATGTCGATCGGCTCCTCGACCGTGTAGGCGTCGAGCTTGCCGATGTCGTGCAGCAGCGCGCCGGTGACCGCCACGTCGCGGTCGATGCCAGGGAAGGTGGCGCTGATCGCGCTCACCGCCTGCGCCACCGTGAGCGAGTGCTCGAGCAGGCCGTGCGTGTAGGCCTGGTGGTAGTGCTTGGCGGCCGGCGCCACGCGGAAGCGCGCCCAGGTCGGCGAGTCCTCGCTGAAGAACACGTCCAGCAGCCGTCGCAGGTGCGGGCAGCGGATCGTGTCGATCAGCTCGCGCAGGTCCGCCTCCATCTGGGCGACGTCGCGCGGCGGGCCGTCGCGCAGATCGGACTCCGAGTAGCTGCCCTCCACCGCCGGGCGCAGCTCGCGGATCACGATCCGCGGCCCCCAGCGGTCGTGCACCTCGTAGCGCCCGACTACATGGACCGGCTGGCCGGCGCGGCACATCTCGAGCGCGCGCGGCACGTCGTCCCAGACCATCGCCGTCACGCCGCCGGTGCGGTCGCCGAGCTCCAACTTGAGGAACTCGCCACCGTCGCGCTTCGTGCGCCGCTCGAGCGAGCGGACCAGGAGCACCTGGTCGATCTCGGCGTCGTGCGTGAGGTCCCGGACGAGCACGGGCGGGACGGTGACAGGAAGAGCGGACGGACCGGGCATGTGCCCTTCAGGTCGCCGCCACAGCGGTCGATCTGACGTTGTTGAGCGCCCGGGTCAGGGTGTTGCCGCCCGCGACGCGCCATGATGGAGACAGATGGTCGGCCGCCTCATTCCCCCCACCGAGAGCATCATCCACGCCGCCGCCAACGCCTATGACATGATCCTGGGCGGCGGCGTCGCCGACCTGCGCCCGACGCCCGCGCGGATCATCGACGAGGCGCCCAAGCGCACCATCTACGAGTACCTGGCGCCGGAGCCGCCGCGCGACCTGCCACCGGTCATGCTCGTCCCGCCGCTGGCCGCCTCGGCACGCTGCTTCGACCTGCACCGCGGCTGCTCTCTGGCCGCCCACATGCTCGCCGCCGGCCGACCCACGTACCTGGTGGAGTACGGCGCGATCTCGTTCGCCGACCGCGAGCTCGGCCTGGAGCACTGGGTGCTCGACGTCGTGCCGAGCGCGGTGCGGATCGTCTCCGAGCGCAACGGCGGCCGGCCGGTGCAGCTCGTCGGCTGGTGCCTCGGCGGGATCATGTCCGCGCTGGCGACCGCCGCCGACGAGGAGCTTCCGGTCGCGTCGCTGGCGCTGATCGCCAGCCCGTTCGACTTCTCCCGGGTGCCGCTGTTCCAGCCGCTGCGCGCGATCGCCAACGTCGCCGACGGCGCGGCGGGCACCGCGATCTACCGCGTGCTGGGCGGCGCGCCGGCGCCGATCGTCCGCCAGGTGTTCCGGCTGCTGTCGCTCGACAAGTACCTGGTCAAGCCGGTGGCGACGCTCGCCAACCTGCACGACCGCGACTACCTCGCCCAGCAGGAGGCCGTCGACAACTTCATCGACAACATGCACGCCTACCCGGGGCGCACGATCGGCCAGCTCTACCACCGGCTGTTCCGCGAGAACGACCTCGCCTCCGGCCGCATCGAGCTCGCCGGCCGCGCGCTCGACCTGGCCGACGTGCGCGTGCCGGTGCTGGCGGTCGCCGGCGAGGACGACAACCTCGCCCCGCCCGCCGCGGTCCATCATGTCGCCGAGCTGCTGACGGGCGCGCCCGAGGTGCGCACCGAGACCGCGCCCGGCGGGCACCTCGGGGTGCTGACCGGCCGCAGCGCCGCCGGCACCACCTGGCGCCATCTCGACCGTCATCTGGACGACTCCGGCCGGTTAGCGAGCGCCACCGAGCCCCGCCGCCGCGCTTCCCGCCGCGGGGCGGTCGCCGGGAGCGCGGTGGCGTGAGGCGCCCGCGGGCAAGCGCGGTTGCGGGGCTGGGCGCCGCGCCCGGCTACCCTGCCCTGCCGATGTCGCGCCGCTCGCTGTTGCTCGTCGCCGTGCTGCTGTGCGTCGCCGCCGTCCTGCCGGCGGCCGCCTCCGCCTCGACCCCGCCGCCGGCCGGGCCGACGGTGCCCGCCGGGGTCACCGCGGGCGGGATCGACCTCTCCGGCGCGACGCTGGAGGAGGCGCGCATCCGGCTCGAGACCGGACTGGCGCCGCGCATCAACCAGCCGTTCGTGCTCACCGCCGCCGGGCGCCGCTGGACGCTCAGCCCGGAGCGGGCGAAGCTGCAGTTCGACGCCGAGACGACCGCCAAGCGCGCGCTGCGCGCCAAGCAGCCCGGCGAGGTGCCGCTCAAGCTCAGCCACTCCAAGCTGGCGGTGCGCGAGTGGGTCGCCGCCGTCGCCAAGCGCGTGCGCCGTCCCGGCCGCGACGCGTCGGTGAAGATCGGCCTGCGCAGGATCACCATCCGCCGCGCCGTGCACGGCAAGGAGCTGGACGAGGCGGCGGTCGCGAAGCTGATCGACGAGGCGCTCGATGACCCCGCTGCGCCGCGCGCCGCGCGCGTGAAGCTCCGCAAGGTGGCCCCGGCGGTCACCGTCGCGGAGCTGCGGCGCCGCTACAGCACCGTCATCACGATCTCGAAGTCCGAGTTCAAGCTGCGCCTGTTCAAGAACCTCAAGTGGGTCAAGACCTACCGGGTGGCGATCGGCGCGCCCGGCTACGAGACCCCGTCGGGCCGGTTCAGCATCACCAACAAGCAGGTGAACCCGAACTGGTACGTGCCGAACTCGCCGTGGGCGGGCGAGCTGCGCGGCACCGTCGTCCAGGGCGGCGCGGCGAACAACCCGCTGAAGGCCCGCTGGATGGGCATCGTGAACGGCGTCGGCATCCACGGCACCGGCGAGACGGGGTCGATCGGCACGCGCGCCTCGCACGGCTGCATCCGGATGACCGTGCCGGACGTGATCGACCTGTACCGACGGGTGCCGGTCGGCACGCCGGTGCTCATCCGCTAGGCGCAGGAGCATCGGCGCCCGGCGGCGGGCGCCTGCTCGGTCCGGCGGTGCTCGCGCTCTACCGGTGCTTGGGCTCTTCGTCGGGCCAGTAGCCGTGCTCGGCGAAGAAGCGCCGCGCCTCGTCCTCGGCGTCGCGCGCCCGGTCGCCGGCGGCGCCGTAGCGGAACAGCCAGTTGATCAGCGCGACGCTCAGGCCGGCGCCCCACAGGGCGGCTGCGCCCTCGAGCGACGTGAGGTCACCGCCGCGGGCGATCACGAGCACCACGCCGGCGACGCAGATCGCGACCGGAAGCCAGATGCGGATGGCGGTCAGCATCACCATTGACGGTAGCCGCTGAGAGCCGCCCACCGCCGTCACGCGGGTGGCGCGGGGACCGTCCACGGGGTCGGCTGCCCGGGCGCGACCGGCTGACCGCGGGGGTTGGCGGGGGCGGACGCAACTGGTAGAACCAGTCGCCGTGGCTGGTAGGACCAGTGCGGGGAGGACGCGCTCGTCGGCGATCTACAAGCGGCTGCGCGCCGCGATCCTGACGGGCGCGCTCGCTCCCGGGGACGCGCTCCCCTCCGAGCGGCGGCTCAGCGAGGAGCACGACGTCAGCCGCCATGCGGTGCGCGAGGCGCTCAAGCGCCTCCAGCAGGCGGGCCTGGTCTCCATCAGCCAGGGCGGGGCGACCCGCGTGCGCGACTGGCGCCGCCACGGCGGGCTCGACCTCCTGCTGGCGCTCGCCGACGGCGATGCGCCGGAGGAGCTGGACCTGCCGCGCGCGGTGCTGGAGATGCGCGCCAGCGTCGGTGCGGATGCCGCCCGCCTCTGCGCCCGGCGCGCCGACGCCGCGCTGCGCGCCGAGCTGCGGGCCCGCGCCGCCGCGCTCGCCGCCGCCGACGAGCCCGCCGCCCGCACGGCGATCTACGACGTCCTCTGGGAGCTGATCGTCGAGGGCAGCGGCAACGTCGCCTACCGGCTGGCGCTCAACACGCTGGTCGCCGGCCAGAGGGTGCTGTCACTGGACGCCGAGCAGGTGGCCGACGAGGTCTCCGACACGGACGCCGTGCTCGCGCTGGCGGACGCGATCGCCGCCGGCGACGAGGCACGGGCCGAGGCGGCCGCGCGCGACCTGCTGCGCCGTTCGCTGCCCGGGGAGGAGAGCTAGCGATGGTCGAGGTCCTCTACTACGCGATCCCGTTCTTCATCCTGCTGCTGATCGTCGAGTACCTGTCGTTCCGCTTCGACAGGGACGACGACCTGCTCGGCTACGAGCCGCGGGACACGCGCACGTCGCTGCTGATGGGCAGCGGCAACGTGCTCATCAACGTCGTGTGGAAGGGCGTGGTGGTCACCGCCTATGCGGCGCTGTACCAGATCGCCCCCTGGCATCTGCCCACCGACGCGTGGTGGGCGTGGGTCGCCCTCTTCTTCGCCGACGACTTCTCCTACTACTGGTTCCACCGCGTCTCGCACGAGAGCCGCTTCTTCTGGGCCAGCCACGTTGTCCACCACTCCAGCCGGTTCTTCAACCTCTCCACGGCGCTGCGGCAGACCTGGGTCCCCATGACCTACATGCCGTTCTGGCTGTGGATGCCGCTCGTCGGCTTCGCGCCGTGGATGGTGCTGCTGGCCCAGAGCTGGAGCCTGATCTACCAGTTCTGGATCCACACCGAGCGCATCGGGCGGCTGCCCGCGCCGATCGAGCTCATCTTCAACACGCCGTCGCACCACCGCGTCCACCACGGCTCGAACGAGGTCTACCTGGACAAGAACTACGGCGGCATCCTCATCATCTGGGACCGCCTGTTCGGGACCTTCCAGGGCGAGCGCGAGCGCGTCCGCTACGGGCTGACGCACGACATCAACACGTACAACCCGGTCGAGGTCGCCTTCCACGAGTACCGCGACCTGTGGCGCGACATGAAGCAGGTGCGCTCGTGGCGGCGCAAGCTCGAGCTGGCGCTACGCGGCCCCGGCTGGCGTCCGCCCGAGGAGCCCGAGCTGGAGCTGTCGTCGAGCAGCCGCGGCTGAGAGCGCGGCGCTCAGGCCGTCGGGGCGCGCAGGCAGAGCGCGCCCCAGTCGGCGGTCACCTGCAGCCGGGAGAGCACGACCCCGAGCTGCCACAGCATGCGCGCCGCGGCCAGGTCGGCGGGCACGGGGGTGAGCACGGCGGCCAGCTCCATCAGCAGGTCGAGCCGCCCCTGCGCGGCCTCGCCCGCGGCCGTCAGGGCGGCGCCGTCGAGCCGAGCCGGACCGCCGAGCAGCGGGCCGAGAACCGCGAGCGCCAGCTCGGCTGCCCGCGCGGCGTCCGCCTCGGGCAGCAGCTCCAGCTCGCCGGCGATGCGCGCGGCCAGCGCGTCGGCGTCGCCCGCGCGCAGCGCCTCCAGGGCGGCGAGGACGGCGGCCACCCGCTCCGGGTCGGCCGGACGTGCCGCGCCTGCGCCCAGCAGGCCGACGCGGCCGTCGGGCAGCAGCACGACGTGGCCCGGGCGCGGGTCCACGAGCAGCAGGCCGGCGCGGGCCGCCGCCAGATGGGCGTCGACGAGTGCACGCGCCGCGGCGTCCGGCTCGTTGGGCGCGGCCTCGCGCAGCGTCGGTCCCTCCAGCCAGTCGGAGACCATCACGTCGGGGCGGCAGAGGTCGAGCACCGGCGCCGGCAGCACCAACCCGTCGACGTCGCGCAGCGCGCCGCGCACCCGGCGCAACGTCGCCGCCTGGTGCTCGAGGTCGAGCTCGTCGAGCGTGGCCTCGCGCAGGGCGCCCAGCGCCGCGCCTGCATCCAGCCGTCCGAACACCTGCCGCAGCGGCGCGGTGAGCGTGTCGAGCAGCGCCAGGTCGCTGCGCGCCGCCGCCTCCAGCCCGGGGCGGCGCACCTTCACCGCCACCGCGCGACCGTCCTTCGTGCGGCCACGGTGCACCTGACCGACCGGGGTGACCGCGACCGGCTCTCCGTCCAGCTCGTCCAGGACCCGGCCCGGCGACTCGCCCCACGCCTGCTTGAGGATCCGGGTGACGTCACGCATCGCCAGCGGCCGGGCGGCCTCGTCGCGCGCCCGCCCGAGCTCCACGGGCAGGTCGGCGAGCGCGGCCGGCAGCGCGTCGGCGGGGACAACGTCGGCGGCGCGGCCGAGCGCGACGCGGCCGCTGGAGGAGCGCCGCACGAGCGCGGCGCCGGCGTCCAGCAATGCGCGCAGGGCGGGCGGCGGGCTGACCGTGGCTGACACCGGCGCGCACCCTAGCGTCGGCACCGGCCGCCGCTCCCGCGCACGCGAGCGTGGCGACGCGGCCCGCGGAGCACCGTCCGCGGGCCGCGCGCGCAGGCTCACTTCACGCGGATGCGGAACTCGCGGCTAGCGGCCTCCGCGTACTGGCCGTTGGCGACGGTCGCGTACACCCGGTAGGTGCCGGTTCTGCGGATGCGGACGCGGCGCTTGAACTTCGACTGCTTGCTGTTCGAGTGGCGCGCCGCCATGCCGCCCACCTTGACCCAGCGGCCCTTCGAGTCCTTGCGCTGGACCGAGAGCAGGCTGCCGTCGATCGCCGGCTGGATCGTGCCCTGGAAGGTGAGCAGCGAGCCCTTGCGCACGCGGTTGGTCCCGACCCGCGCGTTGACGCGCACCGCCACGTTGAGGGTGACGATCGGGCTGGCGACGTTCGGCCGGTCGAGCAGAACCACCCGGTACTGGGCGTTGAACGGCACGAACAGCAGCGGGAAGGCGAAGTTCCCCTGCGCGTCGGCGATCTGCGCGTTGCCGGCGTTCTGGAATCCCTGGGTGAAGGGGAACGGGTTGGATTGCAGCACCACGGTGCGACCGCCCGCGCCGGTGCCCGTCACGCGGCCGGCGATCGTCGCGCCGCCGCCGTAGACGACCGGGTTCGGGGAGGCCGCCAGCTCGATGCCCAGCGGCTGGCGCAGCGTGCGGAACGAGCGGCGGGCGCCGACCGTCTCACCCGCCGAGTTGCGGGCGACCAGCCTGTAGTAGTAGCGGGTGGCCGGGGCGAGGCCCTCGACGTCCACGGTGATGGTCTTGACCCCGTCGCCGGTCACCTGCAGCGGCGGCGTCACCTGGCCGTAGGCCGTCGTCGGTCCGTACTGGAACTGGTACTCGGTCGCCGCCCCGTTCGGGTCGACGGTTCCCGTCAGCCGGACCGAGGTCGGCGTGATGTTCGCCGCGCCGCCGGTGGTCACCGCCGGCTTGGTCGCCGCCTGCGCGACGCCCGGCAGCCCAAGGCAGGCGACCGCCAGCAGCGCGCCGACGCGCCGCGTCCGCGCAAGCCCCGGACGGCGGCCGCGTGCCTCCCTTGTTCTCGTCGAGCAGAGCATGTTGTCTCCCTTGGTGGATCTCGGTGCTTGCCAACACGCACCGCCGGCCGAGGGTTGCGGTGCGCCGGTCAACCCCCCGACCGGGCGAGGGTCGCGGCCGCGGCGTGCTGTGCCGGCGGCGCCGGTCCGGCACAGTAACGGCGACCCCCTACAGGAGAACCCTGCATGAGCACCGTCAACCGCCAGATCCGGCTGGCCGCGCGCCCGCGCGGCGAGATCCAGCCCAGCGACTGGGAGCACCACGAGGCTCCGGTCGAGCCGCCGGCCGACGGCCAGTTCGCGGGCCGCACCCGCTACATCTCGCTTGACCCCGCCATGCGCGGGTGGATGGACGACGTTCCCTCGTACATCGAGCCGGTCGGCCTCGGCGAGGTGATGCGCGCCGGCACGATCGTCGAGGTCACCGAGTCGCGCCACCCGGACTTCCGGCCCGGCGACCTCGTCACCGGCTGGTTCGGGGTCCAGGAGCACGTGATCTCCGACGGCAAGGGCGCGTACAAGATCGACACCTCTCTCGCGCCCGCCCCGACGTTCCTCTCCGCGCTGGGCATGACCGGCATAACCGCCTACTTCGGCATGCTCGACGTCGGCGAGCTGAAGGAGGGCGACACCGTGGTCGTCTCCGGCGCCGCGGGCGCCGTCGGCTCGATCGCCGGCCAGATCGCCCGCATCAAGGGCGCCTCCCGCGTCGTCGGCATCGCCGGCGGTCCGGAGAAGTGCCGGCGCGTGGTCGAGGAGTACGGCTTCGACGCCTGCATCGACTACCGCGAGGAGAGCGTCCGCCGCGCGCTGCGCCGCGAGTGCCCGGACGGCATCAACGTGTACTTCGACAACGTCGGTGGCCCCACCCTCGACGCGGCGCTGCTCAACCTCGCGCTGCATGCGCGCGTGGTGATCTGCGGCGCGATCAGCCAGTACAACAGCGAGCCCTACGGGCCGCGCGCCTACATCAACCTGCTGGTCCGGCGCGCGCGGATGGAGGGCTTCGTCGTCTTCGATTACGCCGACCGCTACCGGGAGGCGCAGGCCGAGATCGCCGGGTGGCTGCGCGACGGCCTCGTCGAGAGCCGTGAGCACATCGTCAAGGGCACGGTCGACGACTTCCCCGAGACGCTGCAGATGCTGTTCCGCGGCGAGAACCAGGGCAAGCTGATCCTGGAGCTGGCCTGATGGACCTGCGCGACAAGGTGGTGCTGGTCACCGGCGCCGCCAGCGGGCTGGGGCGGGCGACCGCGCAGGCGTTCGCCGAGGAAGGCGCCCAGCTCGCGCTCGCCGACATCGACGAGAAGGGCGGGCGCGATGTCGCCGATCGCGTCGACGGCATCTTCATCAACTGCGACGTCTCCTCGCTGGAGGCCAACCGGGCGCTGGTCGACGAGGTCGTCGAGCGCCTCGGCGGGCTCGACGTCGTCCACCTCAACGCGGGCGTCTCCACCGGCTGCGGGGTGGGCGACGACTTCGACCTGGAGCTCTACCGCCGGGCGATGGGCGTCAACCTCGACGGCGTGGTGTTCGGCGCCCACGCGGCGTTGCCGGCGTTGCGGGCGCGCGGCGGCGGCGCGATCGTCGCCACCGCGTCGCTGGCGGGCCTGACGCCGATGCCGCTGGACCCGATCTACACCGCCAACAAGCACGCGGTGGTGGGGCTGGCGCGGGCGCTCGGCCCGGCGCTGGCCGAGCAGAACGTCACGTTCAACGCGGTCTGCCCCGGCTTCGCCGACTCGCGCATCGTCGACGCGTGGCGCGGGGACCTGGCCGCGGCCGGCATCCCGCTGATCCCTGCGGAGGCGGTCGGAGCGGCGGTGGTGCGGATCGTGCGGGAGGGCGGCACCGGCGAGGCCTGGTTCGTCCAGGCGGGCCGCGAGCCCGACCGGTTCCGCTTCCGCAACGTCCCCGGCCCGCGGCCGCTGGAAGCCGAGGCGTAGCGCGCGGCGAGGCCGCCGCTCGCGGGAGAGGCGGGCCGCGCCTAGGCCCCGATCAGCTCGCGCAGGTGCCGCGGGGCGCGCTCGATCAGCGGCATCGCTGCGACGCGCAGCTCGGCTCGGGTGGAGAGCACGGCGGCGAGCCGGTCGATCACGTCGGCACGGGAGCGCTCGACGGCCGCGACGATCCGCGCGCCCTGCTCCGGCCCGAGGTGGCTGACGAGCCAGATCGCCTCCGACCACAGCTCGAGGCGGTGGGCGGCGTCGAGCATCTCGTCGAGGCGCGGGTCGGGCAGGAGCGCCACGAGCCTGTCCAGCCGGTCGGTGCGCTCGGCGGTCAGGCCGATGCGCAGCATCGTCTCGCCGTCGAAGGTGTCGACGACGGGGCGCAGCGCGTGCTCGGGCAGGTGGCCGACGAACGAGCCCATCACCACCCAGCGCTCGCGGCGGCGCAGCTCGAGCGCGGTGGCGGCGAGAGTCGCCGGCTCGAGGGAGTCGAGCAGCGCGCCGACCCGCCACGGGTCGATGTGCTCGGCGATGTCGGCCAGGAACGCGGGCGGCAGGCGGCGGGCGAGCTCGCCCGCCTGCTCGGGCTCCAGCAGCGCCGCGGCGCGCGCCGCCAACGCCGGGCCCATCGCGGTCTGGGCGATCTTGGCGGCCATCGATGCGGGGAGCATCTGCGCGAGCGTCGCCGCCCGCTCGAAGGTGGGGCGGTGGCGCTCCAGCAGCGCGTCCCAGACCTGCCGGCGCAGGGCGCGCAGGTCGGCGGGGTCGGCGCCCTCGAGCATCCGCAGCTCGCCGGGCTCGACGCGCAGCACCTGCGCGAGGCGCAGCAGCTCGGCGCGTCGCTCGAGCTCGACCATCACGGCGCCAGCACCTTTCGGACCGTTCCGCGCAGCGGGCGCGGCACCACGCGCAGCGTCGTCTCCAGCGCCTCGTCGATCTCCTCGTCCTGGCGCCGCTCGGCGTCGCGGATCAGCCGCCGCACGTGCTCGGCGGCCTCGGGCCCGAGCGAGGCGATGCCGTCCGGCAGCGCGATGCCGGCTTCCTGCCGGGGCTCGCGGTCGTGGGTCTCCTCGCGCGTCAGCGCTCTCCTCCTTCCTCCTCCGTGACGGAGGCGGGACGACCGAAGGGGTCTCCGGGCGTCCGCCGGGGCAAGCATGCCCGGACGTCCGGACGACAATTGTGACGGGGTGTCAGGAGGAGGTCGAGCCCGCCGGACGGTTGCTCTCGGAGGCCTGCCGACCGCCGTCCATCTCGCGCTTGCCCCGAGGTTCCTCGCCTCGGTGCCGCTGCGATTCGCGTCGGCGCCGCTCCGCATCCCTCCGGCGCCGCTCCGCTTCGCGCCTGGCGCGCTCTGCGCGCAGCACCTCGGCGCGCACCGGGGCGCCCCAGGCAGCGTCCACGGCGGCGCGCAGCCGCTCGTCGGTGGCGCAGTTGATGCAGAACGATCGCTGCGCCCAGCCGATCGCGCGCGCCACCACCTCGCTTGCGTAGTCCACGCCGGTCAGGTCGTGGCCGTAGTAGTCGTAGGCGGCCCGCCAGGCGGTGGCGTCGAGGCGCATGCCCGCGCCGCTGTCGCGCAGCAGCGCGGCGGCCGCCATGATCGCGTCGAAGTCGTCATAGACCGACGGGTGGCGCTCGGTGCGGTGCGCGTAGCTCTCCGGCCGCCGGCCGGCGGCGGCGCGGTAGCTGTGGCGGTAGCGCTCCCAGGTCGAGGGCCGCGTCCTCGTCCCGTTCGTGACATTGAACTGCATCGGCCCCGCGCAGCAGCCCGCGAAGTTGAGCCCGCGGTACGTCGTCGGGTGGGTGGAGAACGCGGTCTCCTGCTTGTGGATGGAGGCGATCAGCAGCCAGTTGACGCCGAACGTGCGCTGGGCGATCTCATAGATCTTGTAGAACTGCGCGACCCACTCGGCGGGCACGTGGCCGTGCTCGTTGGCGGCGAAGCGCCGCTCGTCGTCGGCGTGCTTGACCGGCTTGGGTCGCGGCGCCTTGATCGCGGCGCGCTCGCCGCGCGCTGCGGGCTTGGGCGTCGCCGCCGCCGTCGCCGGCGTGGGCGGCGGCGCCACCTGGGCGGCGGCGCCCGGGGACCGCGCGTCGGCGTCGTCGTCACGCGCGCCGGCCAGTGCGGCGGCCAGCAGCAGGACGCCGACGAGCGCGGCGAGCGCGGCGAGGACCGCCGGCCAGCGATGGCGCGGTGGGGCGTGCAGGGGAGAGGACGCGGACATGCGGCGAGCGGGTCGAGGATACGACGCTGTTCATCCGCCGGTCCTCCACGATCCCTTCACGGACTGCGGCTCGCGTGGCGCAGGCGGGCGCGTAGCATCGCGCCCATGGACGAGCTGCTGAAGCTTGCCGCCGACGCCGGCCACCACGTCTCCACCGCGGAGGAGGCGCTCGAGGAGGGCGCCCACGAGGCGGCGCGCGAGGCGCTCGACCGGGCCGGGGACAAGCTGCAGGCGCTGCGCGAGCGCTGGCGGTCGATGTCCGAGGCCGAACGTCGCGTGATCGGCCCGGCCGCCGCCGCGGTCCGCCGGCGCCTCGACGCCGCCGCCGCGCGCGTGCCCGCGCGGCGCGCGCTCAGCGAGGCGCCGGCCGAGGTCGACCCGGAGCAGGAGCAGGCGCCCGAGGGCGTCGAGGAGCCTCCGGTTCCGCCGGCGGCGGCCTAGCGGGGCTCAGGCGGTCGGTTGGGCGCCGGGCGGCGGCCGGCGGCTCGTGGAGCGCCGCGGGCGGCCGGTCGGCGCGCCCGGCGCGGGCCGCCAGCGCGTGCCGAGCGTGAACAGCAGGTCGGCCACGCCGAGCCCGATGAACAGGCCGGTCGGCGTGCCCTCGTCGGAGAAGCCGAACAGGAACGGCGAGGCGATTAGCGCGACGGCGACGAGCACGTCGATGAAGGCGTGCGCGAGCAGGGGGATGACGTCGACAAGCGACAGGCGCCAGGCGGTGCTCATCCCCACCAGCAGCACGATCAGCCCGACGACGATCGCGACCGCGGTCGGCGCGCCCTGGTCGGAGAAGCCGAACAGGAACGGCGAGGCGATCAGCAGCACTCCGACGATCGGGTCCAGGAGCGCGTGCACGGTAAGCGGTATCGGGCCTTGCCGCAGCATTCGCCCTCAAGGTCCCCGCCGAGCAGGCGCGACAAACCGGCTGCGCCTGCGCCTAGAGGCCCGGCGGGTGGCGGACCGTGAAGCCCGCGTAGCTGCGGCCGTCGGCGGGCTGCCAGCGCGTGCCGGTGCGCTGCCGCCCGCTGGTGTCGAACCGCAGGCCGGCGACGACCATGAACGCGTGGTCCTCGTTGGCGTAGATGGTCACCCACTTGCCGGGCCCGGGCTTGCCCCAGCGGGCGAGCTCGCCCGAGGTCATCGGCCCGTCGATGTAGCCGGCCGCCGCGAGCGCGTAGGAGACGCTCCCCGAGCAGTCGTAGGCGGTGTCCTGCCAGATCTCCTTCGGGTTGCGACCGTGGCCGCCGCCGTAGACGTAGGGCTTGCGCGCGACGTCGTTGGCGGCGTGCATCAGCGCCTTGAGCCGCGGCGGGGCGGTGGCGGGGATGATCGCCAGCCCGCGCGAGTCGATCGCGGCGCGATCGGGGTCGGCGCCGGCGCTGCTCCCGAACGCCTTCTCCAGGTCGGCGCGCACCTGCTCGTCGCTCGGCGCGCCGGGTGCCGGGCGGGTAGTCCGCGGTCGGGTCGCTGACGCGGCGCTCCCGCGCGTCGTCCGCACGGCCGTCTCCTCGACGCCGTCCGCGGCCTCGGCGGTCAGCGGCCGAGCGTTGGGATCCGGCGGGGGCAGGTAGGGCGCCTCCACCTCCCAGGCGGTGAGCCGCGGCACGTCGGCGGACCCGCAGCCGGCGGCGACCGCGGCCGCGACCAGCATCGACGACGACGCGATCCGGCGGAGGAGACGAGGCATCCGTCCCGAAGTATCGGCAACCGCCTCGCCCGTCTCCATGCGGACGCTCCGACCCCCTATCGGGCGGGGCGTCGTCGGGCAGGACTCCGCAGAATGCGGACATCGCCGGGAAGGTGTGCGAATGCGGGCCTCTTCTTAGGGCACCACTAGCGCAACTCACCCCCGGAGCCGCATGTCGCGCCTGTCGCTTGCCACCCCGACACTGTCCACCGACATCCTCATGTCGCTCGCTCCGGTGCCCGCGGCGGTCGCCGCCGCCCGGCACACGCTCCAGGAGCGGGGACTCCATCCCGAGCTGGACCAGACGGTCGCGCTGCTCGCCTCCGAGCTGGTCGGCAACGCCATCCGCCACTCGGGCTCGGCGGAGCGGATCGTGTTCCACACGCGCGTGACCCGTGAGAGCGTCCGCGTGGAGGTCACCGATCAGGGCCCCGGCTTCGACCCCGATGTCCGGCACCACGCCGAGGGCTTCGGCCTGCGGATCGTGGACCGGCTCGCGGACCGCTGGGGCGTCGAGCGCACAGCTCGTGGCTGCCGCGTCTGGTTCGAGATCGACCGCGACGTCGAGAGCCCTCGCCCCGCCGCCGTCTAGCTGCCCCTGGTCGCAGGTCCGTGGTCGCGGGTCGCCGCGTGCGCATTAGGCGGATCCGGCGAACGCCAGACTCGTTGCACGCGCAAGTACCTGCGCATGCGCCGGCCGGGTGTGCCTATCCTTCGCCTCCGCATGTCCGCTAAGTCCAATCAGTCCAAGAACCGCCTGGCCATCCTCTTCGGGGTGCTGGCGGTCGCAGCCGCCGTCGTCGTCATCGCGGTCCTCGTGTCCAGCAGCGGGGACGACGGCTCCTCCGGCGAGACGCAGGCGGCCAAGGTGTCGCTCGAGGGGATCCCGCAGAACGGCCACGTCCTCGGCGATCCCGACGCGCCGGTCACCATCGTCGAGTTCGCCGACCCGCAGTGCCCGTTCTGCCGGGACTGGGAGGTCAACGAGCTCTCGACCGTCGTCGACGACGCCATCCGCGACGGCCGCGCGAAGCTCGACCTTCGCCTGCTGACCTTCATCGGCCCCGACTCGGTCAAGGCCGCGCGCGTGATGCTGGCCGCGGGCATGCAGAACAAGATGTTCGACGTGACCGGGCGCTTCTACGCCAACCAGGGGCGGGAGAACAGCGGCTACGTCACCGACGAGTGGCTGCGTGACAAGCTCGGCTCGATCCCCGGGTTCGACCTCGACAAGGCGCTCGAGGAGGCGGGGTCCGGCACGGTGACCGAGCAGCTCGGCGAGGCCAAGTCGCTCGCCAACCGCTACGGCGTTCAGGCCACGCCGACGATCCTGGTCGGCAAGGACCTCAACAACCTCAAGGCGGTCGAGGCGCAGCCGGTCACGGCGGCCGCGGTGCTCGCCGAGGTCGACAAGCTCGCGCCGCCGAAGAAATGACGCCCGGCCGAGGGCTTCGCCGCGCGGCGCTGGTGCTCAGCCTGCTGGGCATCGGCGTCGCCGGCTACCTCACCTACATCCACTACGCCGGCATCGAGCCCATCTGCGGGCCCGGCGGCGGCTGCGAGAAGGTCCAGACGTCCGAGTACTCGAAGCTGGCCGGGATACCGGTCGCCCTGCTCGGCCTGATCAGCTACATCACGATCCTCGGCGCGCTGATCGTCGACGGCGAGTGGGGGCGGATCGTCGCCGCCGCGGTGGCGCTGATCGGCTTCGGCTTCAGCGCCTACCTCACCTACCGCGAGATCTTCACGATCGAGGCGATCTGCCACTGGTGCGTGGTCAGCGCGACGCTCATGACGCTGCTGGCGATCGTGACCACGTGGCGCCTGCTGCTGCCCTCCGCTGACGCGGCGTCGAGCCGAACGTAGGGTGGTACCCTACGTTCGGTGCTGAAGAAGACGAGCATCTACCTCGAGGAGGAGCTCGACCGCAGGCTCGCGCTCCGGGCCGCCGAGGAGGGCGTGACCAAGGCGGAGTTCATCCGCCGCACGCTGTCGGCCGCCGTCCAGCGGCCCAAGCGGCCCAAGGTGTCGCTCGCCGTCTACGACTCCGGGGCGGGCGACGTCTCCAAGAACATCGACCGGTATCTCGCGCAGACCGGCATCGCCGAGGCTTGAGCATCGTCATCGACACCAGCATGCTCGTCGCCCTCTACGACGCCGGCGATGACGGCCACGAGCAGGCGCGCGACTGGGTCGTAGAGAGCGACGACGAGCTGGTGACCACCCCCCTGGCCGTCGCCGAGATGGACCAGATCGTCGCCCGCTTCGGCGGCGTAGCCGCCCGGGAGCGGCTGTGGCACGACCTCGACGTCGGCGCGATCACCGTCCGCTGGTGGGCCGACGCGCTCGCCGAGACGATCGCCATCGCCCGCCGCCACGAGTCGCTCGGCCTCGTCGACGCCTCGCTCGTCGCGTTGGCCGGCCGAGTGCGGACGTTGCGCATAGCGACATTCGACGACCGCTTCCGATCCGTTCCCACCCCCGACGGGAAAGCCTTCGTTGTGCTTCCCGCCGACCGTTGAAAGGACCACGACGACAAATGGCCACCGAACACCCGAACAGCTTCGACGCACGCGGCGCGCTGAAGGTCGGTGACCGCGAGTACGAGATCTTCCGACTCGACGCGCTGCAGGCCAAGTACGACATCGCGCGGCTGCCGTTCTCGCTCAAGATCCTGCTCGAGAACCTCCTGCGCACCGAGGGCAACGGCGCCGTCGAGGCGTCCGACATCGAGGCGCTGGCCACCTGGGATCACAAGGCCGAGCCCAGCCGGGAGATCGCGTTCACCCCGGCGCGCGTGGTCCTGCAGGACTTCACCGGCGTGCCCGCCGTCGTCGACCTGGCGGCGATGCGCGACGCGATGGCCGACCTGGGCGGCGACCCCGCCAAGATCGAGCCGCAGGTGCCCGCCGACCTGGTGATCGACCACTCGGTGCAGGTCGACCGCTTCGGCACGCGCGACGCGTTCGTCTACAACGCCCAGAAGGAGTTCGAGCGCAACCGCGAGCGCTACCAGTTCCTCAAGTGGGGCCAGAACGCGTTCAAGACCTTCAGGGTGGTCCCGCCCGACACCGGCATCGTCCACCAGGTCAACCTGGAGTACCTGTCGCGCGTCGTCTTCGTGGATGAGGACAGCGGCCGCGCCTACCCGGACACGCTCGTCGGCACCGACTCGCACACAACGATGGTCAACGGCCTCGGCGTGCTCGGCTGGGGCGTCGGCGGCATCGAGGCCGAGGCGGCGATGCTCGGCCAGCCGATGTCGATGCTCATCCCGCAGGTCATCGGCTTCCGCCTGACCGGCGAGCTGCCCGAGGGCGCCACCGCCACCGACCTGGTGCTCACCGTCACCGAGCTGCTGCGCCGGAAGGGCGTCGTCGGCAAGTTCGTGGAGTTCTTCGGCGAGGGCGTCAGCCGCCTGCCGCTCGCCGACCGCGCCACGATCGGCAACATGAGCCCGGAGTTCGGCTCGACGTGCGCGATCTTCCCGATCGACGCCGAGACGCTCCGCTACCTGGAGTTCACCGGTCGGCCCAAGGAGCTCATCCAGCTCGTCGAGGCGTACGCCAAGGAGCAGGGCCTGTGGCTGGATGAGAACAGCGAGACGCCGACCTACACCGACATCGTGGAGCTCGACCTCTCCACCGTCGAGCCGTCGGTCGCGGGCCCGAAGCGCCCGCAGGACCGCATCCCGCTCTCGCAGGCGCAGGCGTCGTTCCGCAAGTCGCTGACCGACCTGGTCGGCGGCGCGAACGGCTCGCCGGTCTCCGGCCACGACCAGGCGGTGGCCGCCACCTTCCCGGCCTCCGACCCGACCGCCGAGCAGGCGCCCGGGGGTCACGAGTCGCCCGCCACCCCGGGCAATCCGGGCTCCGCGCTCGCCCAGCGCCCGAAGGTCACGGTGCAGGTGACGATGGACGGCGAGACGTTCGAGCTCGACCACGGACACGTCGTCATCGCCGCGATCACCTCCTGCACCAACACCTCCAACCCGTCGGTGATGATCGGCGCCGGCCTGCTGGCCCGCAAGGCGCGCGAGCGCGGCCTGACCCGCAAGCCGTGGGTGAAGACCTCGCTGGCGCCCGGCTCTAAGGTCGTCACCGAGTACTACGAGCGCGCCGGCCTGATCCCCGACCTGGAGGCGCTCGGCTTCCACCTGGTCGGCTACGGCTGCACGACCTGCATCGGCAACTCCGGTCCGCTGCCCGAGGAGATCTCCAAGGCGGTCAACGAGAACGACCTGGCGGTCTGCTCGGTGCTGTCTGGCAACCGCAACTTCGAGGGCCGGATCAACCCCGACGTGAAGATGAACTACCTCGCGTCGCCGCCGCTGGTCGTCGCCTACGCGATCGCCGGCACGATGGACATCGACATCGCCAACGACCCGCTCGGCGTCGACAAGGACGGCAACGAGGTCTACCTGCGCGACATCTGGCCGAGCGCCGAGGAGGTCGCCCGCACGATCGAGGAGGCGGTGCAGTCCGACATGTTCCGCCGCTCCTACAGCGAGGTCTACGCGGGCGACGAGAACTGGCGCACGCTCGAGGTGCCGACCGGCGACCGCTTCCAGTGGGACCCGGACTCCACCTACGTCGCCAAGGTGCCGTTCTTCGAGGGCATGAGCCGCGAGCCCGAGCCGGTGCGCGACATCAGCGGCGCGCGCGTGCTCGCCAAGCTCGGTGACTCGATCACCACCGACCACATCTCGCCGGCGGGCGCGATCAAGAAGGACTCGCCCGCGGGCCTGTACCTGCAGGAGCGCGGGGTCGAGCCGCGCGACTTCAACTCATACGGGTCGCGTCGCGGCAACCACGAGGTGATGATCCGCGGCACGTTCGCCAACATCCGCCTGCGCAACCTCCTGCAGGTGAACGGCGACTCGCTGCCCGAGGGCGGCTGGACCGTCAAGGACGGCGAGAGGAAGACGATCTACGACGCCGCCATGGAGTACGCGCAGGAGGGCACGCCGCTGATCGTCCTCGGCGGCAAGGAGTACGGCTCCGGCTCCTCGCGTGACTGGGCCGCCAAGGGCACCAGCCTGCTGGGCGTCAAGGCGGTGATCGCGGAGTCGTTCGAGCGCATCCACCGGTCGAACCTGATCGGCATGGGCGTGCTGCCGCTGCAGTTCATGGACGGTGAGTCGGCCGAGTCGCTGGGCCTGACCGGTCACGAGACCTTCACGATCACCGGCCTGGCGGAGGCGCTCAACCGTGGCGAGCTGCCGCGTGAGGTGGAGGTCGTCGCCGACGACAAGCGCTTCAAGGCGCGCGTGCGGATCGACACGCCGAAGGAGGCGGACTACTACCGCCACGGAGGCATCCTCCACTACGTCCTGCGCCAGCTCGCGGCCGAGTAGGACGGCCGCGCCGCAACGCGGATCGCGTCGAAGAGCACCCCGACGTCGTCGGCCTTGTCGACGACGTCGGCGGTGCCCGCCGCGAGCGCCTGCGTCCGCAGGTCAGCGGTCGGACGCGCCGTGTAGAGCACGGTGCCGGGCGGGTTCGGCAGCGCGCGCAGCCTCCGGCACAGCTCCAGCCCGTCGTCGTCGCCGAGCAGGTGGTCGACGACCACCACGTCCACCTGGGCGCGCTCGAGCAGCCGCCACATCTGCTCGGCGTCAGCCGCCGCGCCCACGCAGTGGAACCCCGGCTCGGCGCGCAGCACCGCCTGCAAGCCGGCGCGCAGGATCGGGTGGTCATCGACGACGAGGACGCGGAGCATCGCGGGCAGCGGGATCGTCCACGCGCCGCTCCCCCAGGTCCATACGGCCTCCCGCACTTCACCCGTCCGGCGAACCGGCGAGCGGGCGGCCCGTCCCCCGGTAGCCTGCTGACGATGCCGATCCCCGATGTCCTGAGCCGCCTGCTGACGGCCCACGGGCCGTCCGGCTACGAGACCGCGCCTGCGAGCGTGTTCGCCGAGGCCTGCGAGGAGTTCGCCGAGGTGGAGGTCGACGGCCTCGGCTCGGTCACGGCTCGCGTTCCCGGCACCTCCGGCGGGCCGACGGTGGCGATCGTCGGGCATATCGACGAGATCGGGCTGATCATCACCCACATCGACGACAAGGGGAACCTGAGCTTCATCGGGGTCGGCGGCTGGGACCCGACGATCCTCGTCGGGCAGCGGGTGGTGATCAGCACGCGCGACGGCCTGGTGCCGGGCGTGGTCGGCAAGAAGCCGATCCACCTGCTCAAGGCCGAGGACCGCAAGAGCGCGCCCGAGATGAAGGACCTGCACATAGACATCGGCGCCAGGGACGCCGATGAGGCGCGTCGATTGGTGCGCATCGGCGACGTGGCGGTGATCGCCGGCGAGCCGCTCGAGCTGCCCAACAACCGTGTCGTCTCCCGCTCGCTCGACAACCGGCTGGGCTGCTACGTCGCCTACGAGGCCGCCCGGCAGGTCGCCGAGGCGGGCGGTGCGCCCGGCGACGTGATCGCGGTCGCCGCAGTGCAGGAGGAGATCACCTTCGGCGGCTCGCGCACGATCGCTCACCGGCTGCGGCCCGATGCCGCGATCGTCGTCGACGTCACCCACGCCACCGACGCGCCCGGCATCGACGAGCGCGAGCTGGGCTCGCATCCGTTCGGCTCCGGGCCGGTGATCGAGCGCGGCTCGATCCTTCACCCGCGGATCTTCGAGCTGCTGCACGAGGCCGCCGAGCGCGAGTCGATCCCGTTCACGGTCGCCGCCTCCGCCGGGCGGACCGGCACCGACGCCGACGCGATCCACTTCAGCCGCGACGGCGTGCCCACCGGCCTGGTCGGCCTGCCGCTGCGCTACATGCACTCGCCGGTCGAGATGGTCCAGCTCGACGACATCGAGAACGCCGCGAGGCTGATCGCCGCGTTCGCGCGCGGCCTGGCCGCAGACGAGACCTTCCCGCGCTAGAGCCACATGTCCGAGGGCCTGCTGCTGCTCTTCGACATCGACGGGACCCTGCTGCTGCAGGCCACGCGCGAGCACGCCGAGGGGATGTACGCGGCGCTGCGGCGCGTGCACCGGATCGAGATCCCCGAGCGTCGCTTCCAGATGGCGGGGATGACCGACCGCGCGATCGCGCGCAGGCTCCTCGAGTTCGCCGGAGTGCCCGGCCATGCGATCGAGGCGCACGCCGAGACGGTGCGCCGGCTCACCATCGAGGAGTTCCGGCGCCGCTGCCGGCCCGACATGGGCCGCTTCGTCTCGCCGGGAATCCCCGAGGTCCTGGGGCGGTTGGCGAGCGACGAGCGCATGCGGCTGTCGCTGCTGACCGGCAACTTCGAGCCGGTCGCGCGGCTGAAGCTCAGCCGCGCCGGGATCGGCGGCTTCTTCCCCGAGGGCCAGGGCGCGTTCGGCTGCGACCACGAGGACCGCACGGAGCTGCCGCCGATCGCTCGGGCGCGGGCGGCGGTGAACGGCTCTCCGTGGCCGGCCGAGCGGACGGTGATCATCGGCGACACGCCGCGCGACATCGCCTGCGCGCGGGCGGACGGCGCGCGTGTGGTGGCGATCGCCACCGGCCCCTACGGGCCCGACGAGCTGACCGACGCCGACGAGGTCGTCACCAGCCCGCGCGACCTGCCGGACGCGATCGCCGGGCTGCGCTGAGACGCGACCTACACTCGAAGGGGCCATGTCCCTTCCCGGCCCGTCGCGGACGATCGTCGTCGAGCCGCTGCCGCGCGAGGCGCCCGCCCCGTCGCCCGAGCGCCACCGGCCGCCGCGGCGCGCTCCCGAGCGCCCGCGGCCGCAGAAGGAGGCGGCGCCCGGCCACCGGCCCGCCCCGGCGGCGGGATGAGCGCCGCACCCGACCTCGCCGCGCCGGTCGCCGGCTTCCGCGGCTGGCGGATCATCGGCGAGCGGCTCCTGTCTCCCTACATCCCGTGCCGCTGGGAGGGGCGGGTGATGCGCGCGGTCTGCTACGACGCCAACCGCTCGCTGGTCGGCGGCCGCGGCTGGCTCGACGAGCCGCACGCCTCCCCGCACCCGCGCTGCCGGTGCGGCATCTACGCCTACCACCGGCCGGGCGTGCAGACCTACTACGGCGAGTGGCTGTGGGCGGAGGGCGTGATCGCCTGCTGGGGTCGGATCGAGGCGCACGAGGCGGGGCTGCGCGCCGAGCACGGCCGCATCGAGGCGCTGGCGCTGCCGCCGCGCAACGACCCTGAGCGCCGCGCGGCCGTCAGGTCCGTCGCGCGGCGGCTCGGCGTCCCGCTCGTGGGCCGCGACGAGCTGCCCGCGGTAGCGGAGGCGGTCGGCGGCACGCTGCCGCCCGCGCTGCTGCCCGGCGGCGAGCAGCGCGGGGAGAGGTAGGCGCGACGCGCCGTCAGGAGCGCGTCAGCTTCTTGTAGGTGATGCGGTGCGGGCGGTCGGCCTCGTCGCCCAGCCGCTCGCGGCGCCAGCGCTCGTAGGCCTCGAAGTTGCCCTCGAACCACGTCACCTGCGAGTTGCCCTCGAACGCCAGCACGTGCGTGGCGATGCGGTCCAGGAACCAGCGGTCGTGCGAGATCACCATCGCGCAGCCCGCGTAGTTGAGGAGCGCCTCCTCCAGCGCGCGCAGCGTGTCGGCGTCCAGGTCGTTGGTCGGCTCGTCGAGCAGCAGCAGGTTGCCGCCGGAGCGCAGCAGCTTCGCCAGGTGCACGCGGTTGCGCTCGCCGCCGGACAGCATCTTGATCTTCTTCTGCTGGTCGCCCTTCTTGAAGTTGAACCCGGCGGTGTAGGCGCGCGAGGGCATCTCGCGGTCGCCGACCTTGATGATGTCCAGGCCGCCCGAGATCTCCTCCCAGACGGTCTTCTCCGGGTCGAGCGCGTCGCGCGTCTGGTCGACGTAGGCCATCTGGACCGTCTCGCCGATGCGCAGCGTGCCGGAGTCCGGCTGCTCGAGGCCGGCGATCATCTTGAACAGCGTGGTCTTGCCGGCGCCGTTGGGGCCGATCACGCCGACGATGCCGCCGCGCGGCAGGTCGAACGACAGGTTCTCGAACAGCAGCTTGTCGCCGAACGCCTTGGTCAGGCCCTCGGCCTGCACGACCACGTCGCCCAGGTGCGTGGCGACCGGGATGTGGATCTGGACGTCGTCGAGGCGGATCTCCTTCTCCTGGGCGAGCAGCGCCTCGTAGTTGCGGATGCGCGCCTTCTGCTTGGCCTGGCGGCCCTTCGGGTTCTTGCGCACCCACTCCAGCTCGGCGGCGATCATCTTCTCGCGGGCCTTGTCGCGCCGCTCCTGCTCCTCCAGCCGCTTCTTCTTCTGCTCAAGCCAGGAGGAGTAGTTGCCCTGGTAGGGGATCGCGCGGCCGCGGTCCAGCTCCAGGATCCACTCGGCGACGTTGTCGAGGAAGTAGCGGTCGTGCGTGACGGCGACGACCGTGCCCTTGTACTCGGCGAGGTGGCGCTCCAGCCAGGCGACCGACTCGGCGTCCAGGTGGTTGGTGGGCTCGTCGAGCAGCAGCAGGTCGGGCTGGCTGAGCAGCAGGCGGCAGAGCGCGACGCGGCGTCGCTCGCCGCCCGACAGCGTGGTCACGTCCGCGTCGCCCGGCGGGCAGCGCAGCGCGTCCATCGCATAGTCGATGTTGGTCTCCAGGTTCCAGCCGTCGACGGCGTCGAGCTTGGCCTGGATCTCGGCGAACTCGTCGGCGTGCTCGTCCGAGTAGTTCATGGACAGCTCGTTGAAGCGGTCGAGCAGCGCCTTGATCTCGGCGACGCCGTCCATGACGTTGCCGCGCACGTCCTTGGTCGGGTCGAGCTGCGGCTCCTGCTCGAGCAGCCCGACCTTGGCGCCCGGCGCGAGCAGGACCTCTCCCTCCTGGAAGTCGGTCTCCAGCCCGGCCATGATCTTCAGCAGCGTCGACTTGCCGGCGCCGTTGTAGCCCAGCACGCCGATCTTGGCCCCCCAATAGAAGGCCAGGGTGACGTCCTTGAGCACCGGCTTCTCCGGTCCGTAGACCTTGGTCAGCCGCTGCATCTGGAAGATGTACTGAGGCGCCATGGCGCCCCAGGATAGGCGGCTATCCGTCGTGCTGTCCCGCGGCGTCGGTGCGCTCGCGCGTGTCCCGGCCGCGAGAGCTCGCCAGCATCGCCATCGAGACGCCGGCGCCGGTCAGCAGCACGGCGGCGAGCGCGAAGTCGCCGTCGCGCATGAACGCCAGCAGGCCGAAGTCGACGCACAGGAACAGCGCCGCACCGAACAGCGCGCGGAAGATCGCCACCGGCATCTGGCCGGACGCGTCCTCGCCGAGCACGCTCACCAGGCCGGAGGCCGCCGCAGCGGCGGTGCCGATCACCGCCAGGGTGAGGACCGGCTCGCCGTGCTTCTGGAGGATGGCGTGCACCATCCCGCAGAAGAAGCCGCCCATCAGCCCCACGGTCATGGGGAGGATCGCGCGGTCGGGAATCATCTCCGGGTCGTGCCCCCTCGGGTCATGGCGGGCCAATCATGCCCGACGAAGACCGGTTCGGGGTGAAGTTCGACGCCGAAGGCCTCGAACACGCCGTCGGCGATGCGCCACGCCAGCGCCACCAGCTCGCGGGTGGTGCCCGCGCCGCGGTTGGTGAGCGCGAGCACGTGCTTGCTCGAGATCGCGATCCCGTTCGGGTCGCCCTGGCCGCGCCGGAAGCCGGCGCGCTCGATCAGCCACGCCGCCGAGGTCTTGATCCGCCCGTCGGGCTCGGGGAAGGCGGGCGGCTCCTCCTCCTCGCCGAGGCGCTCGCGCACACGCGCGCGCAGCGCTTCGAACCGGTCCGGGTCGAGGATCGGGTTGGTGAAGAACGACCCGGCGCTGCGCGTGTCGGGGTCGTCGGGGTCGAGCACCATGCCCTTGCCGCGGCGCAAGGCCAGCACCGCCTCGCGCACCTGGGCGACCGGGACCGTCGCGCCCGGCTCGACGCCCAGCTTGCGCGCCAGCTCCGCGTAGCGGATCGGCGCCGAGGTCCCGGTCCGCGGCAGCCGGAAGCTGACGCGCAGCACCACGCGCCGGCCGGGGTCGCGCTTGAAGACGCTCGTGCGGTAGCCGAAGCCGCACTCCTCCGGCGCCATCTCGACGACCTCGCCGCTGCGGCGGTCGTAGGCGCGCACGGCGACCAGCGTCTCGCTGACCTCCTGGCCGTAGGCGCCGACGTTCTGGATCGGGGTGGCGCCGACCGAGCCGGGGATGCCGGACAGCGCCTCGATCCCCGATCGGCCCTCCTCGACGCAGCGGGCGACGAACGGGTCCCACGGCTCGCCGGCGGCGACGTGCAGCACGTCGCTGTCCGCGATCTCGACGCCGGCGGTCAGGACGCGCACCACGGTGCCGTCGAAGCCCTCGTCGGCGATCACGACGTTCGAGCCGCCGCCGAGCACCAGCAGCGGCTCGCCCGCGGCGTCCGCCGCGCGCACTGCGTCGATCAGCTCCTGCTCGGTGCGGGCCTCGACGAGCCGCCGGGCGGGGCCGCCGAGCCGCAGCGTGGTGTAGGCCGACAGGTCCACGGGCCTTGGGAGCCTATGGGTCCGAGGGTTACCCTGGACCCTCGTGCCCAAGGTGCTGGACATCGAGCAGGCGCTGATGCTCCTCGAGCTCGAGGCGCCGTTCGACGAGCGCGACGTCCAGCGGGCGCGGCGCCGGCTGGCGAAGATCTGGCATCCGGACCTGGCGCCGCCCGGCAAGCAGCACGAGCACGAGCGCCACCTGAAGGCGATCAACGAGGCCGCCGACCAGCTCGAGGCGCTCGCCAAGGGCTCGCGCGGCGGGCGCGTGACGCGCAGCGCCGTTCGCGCCAGCGCCAAGGCGGCGCGCGCGGCGCGGGCGGAGGCGGGCCGCCGCGCCTGGGAGGAGGAGCAGCGCCGCCGCGCCCAGGAGGAGGAGGAGCGCAAGCACGACCCGTTCAAGTCGCGCACGCCCGACCACTCGGTCGTGCACCGCTACGCGCGCTGCCTCTCCTACCCGGAGTGGGGCGTCGGCGAGGTGTCGGGCATCTACTTCACCGGCCGCGGCGACGACATCCAGCAGTGGGCGCGGGTGCGCTTCCAGCTCGGCGTCCGGACGGTGCCGGCGGGGTCGCTGCAGTTCGTCGACTTCTCCAAGCCCGACCCGGCGCACGAGCGGGTGCAGCGGTTCGTCACCGCCGCCCAGCACGCGCTGCAGGAGGGCGACTACGCGTTGGCCGCCCAGCGGCTGGTGTACGCGCGCGACGCCGAGCCGGACAACGTCGCGGTGCTGCGGATGCTGACGTTCGCCTTCTGGCAGGCGGGCAACCTGGCGGCGGCCGGGCGGGCGGTGCGCGACTGGGCGCGGCGCGACCCGAACCGGCCCACGCCGTACCGGTTCGCGTCGCGCATCTATGAGGACATGCGCGCGATGGACCTGGCGGCCGAGGCGGCGCTCAAGGCGGCGGAGGTGGCGCCGGGCGACGCGGGCGCCTGGGAGCGGGTCGGTCGGCTGCGGCTGCGGCTGATGGACCGCGAGGGCGCGCGCGAGGCGCTGGAGCGGGCGCGGCGGCTGGGGCCGAGCGTCGAGGGCCTGCTCGACCTGGCGCTCTGCTGCCACCTCGGCGGCGACCTGGGCGGCGAGGTGACGGCGACCGAGCAGGCGACGATCCTCGACCCCGACAACGCCCCGGCGTGGTCGCGCTACGCGCACGCGCTGGCGCGCACCGACCGCGTGTCGGACGCGATCCGGGCCGCCGAGCGGGCGCTCGACCTGGCGCCCGACGATGCCGAGGTCGCCGAGCTGCTGGAGCGGCTGCGCGAGATCGAGCCGCGCGTGCTGCCGGCGGCCTGAGCCGCGCGCGGCCCTTGCCTAGGCGCGCGGCGAGGCGTCGCCCGTGGCGGGGCCGCGCGCGTCCTCGGCCTGCGACGTGCCGGCCGGGAGCCGGGCAAGCAGGGTGCGCGCCGCGGCGAGCACCAGGCCCCGGTCGTGGGTGGAGGCGACCTTGATGCCGTCGCCGTCGCTGCGGGCGGCGAGCGCGGTTGCGGCGTGCGGGCCGAGGTGGATGGCCGCGCACTCGTGCGCGAGCGGGTCGTCCCCGGTCAGCGCGACGGTGACCGTGCCCGGGATCGGGTCGGCGGCCGGGCCGGGCGTCAGCACCGCGACCAGCCCCGCGGCGGCCGCCACCGCCCGGTAGCGCTCGCGCAGCGGCGCGTCGATCTCCACCGGACCGCCGAGCACGGCGAGGAAGAGGTCGCCGTCGCGGGCGCCGAGCGCGCGCGCCTCGACCTGCTCGCGCATCGCGCGCAGCACGTCGTGGGTCACGGGCTCGGGCGCGCGCTGGGCGGCGAGGACGGCGAAGGGGGTCTCCGCGGCGCCCGGGGCCTCCGGCGCCTTCCGTGACTCGGTCAGCGGCGCGGTGCGCACCTCGGCGGCGGGCCGGTCGGGCAGCGGGCCCGGAGCGCCGAGCAGCCGGCCCTGGCCGAGCCTCGCGCCCAGCGCCCGGGCGGCGACGAGCTGCTCCTCGTCCTCGATCCGCTCGGCGATCACCGGCGCACGCGTGCGCTCCGCGCAGTCGGCGACCGCCGCCGCGAGCGCAGCCTGCTCGGCCGGCCGTCGGCCCGCCAGCAGGGGCGGGTCGAGCTTGAGCGCGGCCGCGTCCAGCAGCGGCAGCAGGCCGAGCGCCTGCGTCGAGGCGCCGAGGTCGTCGAGCGCGGTGCCGACTCCGCCGCGCCGCTCGGCCCCGAGCGCGTCGAGCGCGCCCGGCAGCGCGTCGGCCAGCGCGGCGTGGCGCACCTCGACAATCAGGTCGAGCGCCTCGCGGCCGCGCTCCCACAGCTCGGCGTGGCGGGCGGGCGCCGGCGTGCCGAGCGCCTCCGGCTCGGTGTTGAGCATCAGCGGCACCTCGCGCCCGAGCCCGGCCCGCAGCGCGGCCTCCACGGCGGCGGCGCGGCAGGCCCAGTCCAGCTCGACGACCCGCCCGGTCGCGCGCGCGGTCTGAAGCAGCCGGTCGGGGCGGTGGAGCGCCGAGCCCTCCGGGCCGCGCGTCAGCGCCTCGTAGGCGACCACCCGGCGCGTGGCGAGGTCGACCACCGGCTGGAAGACGGGTCGCAGCGCGCCCGCCTCCAGGATCGCGCCCAGCTCGCGCGCGTAGGCGGTCGGGCGGAAGGCGGCGTCCGGGTCCACCAGCAGCGCCTCGTCCGCGGAGCGGCGCCAGACGTGGGCGCGCCGCTTGCCCGAGGCCTTGGCCGCCTCGACCGCCGCCTGGGCGCCGTCGAGCAGCTCGGCGGCGGTGCGCGCCTCGTCGGGGAACAGGCCGATGCCGATGCTGACGTTGAGGTGGAGCTGCAGCTTGTCGGCGCCGAACGGGGTGCGCAGCGCGCCCAGGACGCGGTCGGCCAGCTCGTTGGCGACGGTCTCCGCGTTGCCGGGCAGGTCGCGCAGCAGCAGCGCGAACGCGTCGCTGTCCTGGCGGGCGAGCAGGTCCTGCGGGCGGACGATCTCGCGCAGCCGGTCGGCGAGCGCGCGCAGCAGCACGTCGCCGACGCGCCGGCCGTAGCGGTCGTTGATGTGGCGCAGGTCGTCGACGTCGAGCAGCAGCAGCGCCACCTGGCGGTCGTGCACGCGCGCGCGGTGCAGCGCGGAGCGCAGCTCGTCGTGCAGGGCGGCGCTGTTCGCCAGCCCGGTGAGCTGGTCGAAGTAGGCCAGCTCCTGGAGGCGGGCGTGGCGGCGCATGAAGTCGGTGACGTCGCGCTGCACGCCCAGCCAGCGCACGATCCGGCCGGAGGCGTCGCGCTCCGGGGCGATCGACAGCTCGTTCCAGAACGGGGTGCCGTCGGCGCGGTAGTTGAGCAGCGTGACGTAGGCGTCGCGTCCCGCGGCGATCGCCTCCCGCAGCGCGGCGACCGCGCGCGGGTCGGTGTCGGGGCCCTGCAGGAGCTTCGGCGAGCGGCCGAGCACCTCGGCGGCGCTGTAGCCGGTGATCAGCTCGAAGCCCGGGCTGGCGTAGACGATCGGGGACCCGTCGAGGTTGGGGTCCACGACGAGGATCCCGCTGACGCCTTCCGGCTCGTGATGCGCTCCGTACATCCGGGGGCTTATCGATACGACGGTCGATGCGCGGCGGCCTGCCCGGTCATCTTCGTCACTCGCCCCGCAGCGCGCGGCGTCGGAGCTGCTCGAAGCGCCGTCGGTCGCGCTTGGTGGGGCGCGCCCCGGCGTCGTCCCAGCGCGGCTTGGCCTGCATCTGGCGCTCGAGCCGCCGCTGCTCTGCGAGCTGCTCGCGCGCGGCGATGCTCTCCGGCGTCTCATCGTAGAGGAGCTGCGCCTCCCTGGCGGGGCCGCGGCGCTCGGAGGTGCCGTGGACGATGAACGTCCGCCACAGCGGTCCGATGCGCAGCTCGAGCCGGTCTCCGGGGCGCACCTCGCGGGCGGGCTTGGCCGGGGTGCCGTTGATCTTCACGCGGCCGCCCTTGGCCGCCTCGGCGGCCAGGCCGCGGGTCTTGGTCAGCCGCGCGGCCCAGAGCCACTTGTCGACGCGCACGGGGGTGTCGTCCGCCACGGCGTCATGCTGCCATGCGCCCTCCGTCCTGCGCCTCCCCCCGTCCTGCGTCTGTTTTCACCTGCTGGAACGGGGTAATCCAGACGCGCGTTGATCGGAGGGATGGCGCGGGGGATCTCGAAATCGGCGACACCATGATCATCACGACCATGAACGACCTCCCCGGCTACGAGATCGAGGAGGTCATCGGTGACGTGTTCGGCCTGACCGTGCGCTCCCGCCACGTCGGCTCGCAGATCGGCGCGGCGCTGAAGTCGATCTTCGGTGGCGAGCTGCGCGGCATGACCAAGATGCTCATCCAGGGCCGACAGCAGGCCCAGGAGCGGCTCGTCGAGGAGGCGCAGGCCAAGGGCGCCAACGCGGTCATCGCCTTCCGCTTCGACATCTCCGAGCTCGGCACCAACTGGACCGAGATCTGCGCGTACGGCACCGCCGTCCGCGTGCGCAAGCTGTAGATCGAAGTCCAGGTCATCGTCGGCGGCGGGGCGTGAGCCTCGCCGCCGCGCCTGTCCCCCTCCGGTCACGCACCGTGCCGACGTACGTCCGGCCGCTTCCGGCGCTGCGCCGGCGTGCCGGCCGGTGTGATGAGCAGGTCGATCGCCAACGGCCACTTCAGCCGGCCGACCCGCTCGGCGGCGACGATTTCCCGCAGCGTGCGGGAAGGTCGCGGGCGCCCGCCCGCCTCCGGCCGCATCGCGCCCTACGATCCCGCCGATGCGCCTGATCGTCGCCCGGTGCGCCGCCGACTACACGGGCCGCCTCAAGACGCACCTGCCCGAGGCCCTGCGCCTGATCATGGTCAAGGTCGACGGCGGCGTGTCCATCTGGCACGACGGCGGCTCGGCGCACAAGCCCCAGAACTGGATGACGCCGCCGACGGTCATCGACTACGACGGCGATCCGCTCACCCGGATGGTGGTGCGCAAGCGCAACGGGTCGGTCGACGAGGTGCTCGACATCCGCATCTCGGAGGTCGTCTCCGACGTCACCTACGACATGGGCGAGGCGGCCGCGCTGGAGAAGGACGGGGTGGAGTCCCAGCTCCAGGAGCTGCTCGCCGAGCAGCCGCACTGGTGCGGCGAGGGCTTCCGCCTGGTGCGGCGCGAGTGGCCGACCGACATCGGCCCGGTCGACCTGATGTGCCGCGACGCCGACGACGGCTGGGTCGCCGTCGAGGTCAAGCGCGTCGCCACGATCGACGCCGTCGAGCAGCTCACCCGCTACCTGGAGCGGCTGCGCCGGGACCCGGCGATGGCCGACGTGCAGGGCGTGCTCGCCGCCCAGCAGATCAAGCCGCAGGCGCGCACCCTGGCCGAGTCGCGCGGCATCCGCTGCGTCGAGGTGGACCTGGCGGTCCTGCGCGGCGAGCGCGAGCCGGAGCTGACGCTGTTCACCGTCTGAGCCCCGCCGGGCGCACCGGAACGCCGGGGGAGTGCCGCCGCGCGAGCGGTTCCGTCGCGCGCGCCGCCGTGGATAGGGTCGCGCCATGTCGGAGCAGCCCGCCGTCCTCACCGAGCGCCGCGACAGCGTCCTGATCATCACCATCAACCGCCCCGAGGTGCGCAACGCCGTCAACGGCGCGGTCTCCGCGGGCATCGGCGCGGCGCTCGAGGACCTGGACGCCGACGACGCGCTGGCGGTCGGCGTGCTCACCGGCGCGGGCGGGTTCTTCTCCGCCGGCATGGACCTCGGCGCGTTCGTGCGCGGCGAGGAGATCCACCACCCCGAGCGCGGCTTCGCCGGGATCATCCGCCGCGCCGCGCGCAAGCCGCTGATCGCCGCGGTCGAGGGCTTCGCGGTCGCCGGCGGGTTCGAGATCGCGCTCGCCTGCGACCTGATCGTCGCCGCCGAGGGCGCCAAGCTCGGCATCCCGGAGGTCAAGCGCGGCCTGGTCGCCGCCGGCGGCGGGCTGCTGCGGCTGCCGCGCCGCATGCCCTACCACGTGGTGATGGAGCTGGCGCTCACCGGCGAGCCGATGCCCGCCGAGCGCTTCCACCACTTCGGCGTCGTCAACCGGCTCGCCGCTCCGGGCCGCGCGCTCGAGGACGCGCTGGAGCTGGCGGCGGCGATCGCGCAGAACGGCCCGCTCGCGGTGGCCGCCTCCAAGCGGATCCTGGAGGAGCAGGTGGACTGGCCGACCGCCGAGATGTGGGAGCGCCAGGGCGCGATCAGCGACCCGGTGTTCGCCTCCGAGGACGCCAAGGAGGGCGCGAGCGCCTTCAAGGAGAGGCGCGCGCCCGTCTGGCGCGGCCGCTGACGCCGCCGAGACGCCGCCCACCCGCGCTCGCTGTCAGGCCGGGCACGAGATGCGTGCCCGAACCTGCCGACGAGCCCGGTGGGGCCGGTAGCGGGGCCGCGGCCCCGCCCGCTCCGGCCCGCCCCGATCGGCCTTCTCACGTTGCGCGCGGCGAGAGGTTTGCTACTGTCTCGCCCTCCTAAAACGTAAAAGGGGATCGGGAATGGGTCTTTTCCTTCTTGAGATCGAGACGGAGACGAACGACCGCGACGCCGTCGCGGAGGTCCTCGACCGCGTCGCCGACGCCGCTTCCGATGCCGGCGGCGAGCTGCTCGAGGCCACGGTGACCGGCGACCACGGCAAGATCTTCGCCGTCATCTCCGCCGACGACCGCGAGGTCGCGGTCACGGCCGCTCGCGCCTCCGAGCTCAACTTCACCGGGCCCGACGAGGTCCGCCTCGTCGGCGCCACCGAGGACGAGGTCCGCGCCGCCCGCGGGGAGGGCGCCCGCTACCTGGTCGAGTGGGACTTCCCCGAGGGCCTCACGATGGACGAGTACCTCGCGCGCAAGAAGGCCAAGGCGCCGCTGTACGAGCAGGTGCCGGAGGTCCAGTTCCTGCGCACCTACGTGCGCGAGGACATGAGCAAGTGCCTCTGCCTGTACGACGCCACCTGCGAGGCCGACGTGCGCAAGGCGCGCGAGGTCGTCTCGACGCCGATCTCGCGTCTCCACGAGCTCGGACAGGTGCCCTCGCCCGACCATGCCGGCTGAGGCCGCCCTCGAGCCCGCCGTCCTCCCGGAGGCGCTGCGCGAGGAGCTCGCGCAGCGCGCTCCGGCCGTGGACACCGCCGAGGCCGACCCCCGCGACGCGCTGGTCAAGCTGACCGAGGCGGGCCTGCTGCCGCTGGGCGTCCCGGGCCGCGAGGGCACGGTGGCCCAGCAGGCCGCCGTGCTCGCCGACGTCGCGACGCTCTGCATGTCGACGGCGTTCTGCGGCTGGGGCCACCGGATGGCGGTCGAGTACCTGGCCGAGGCCGCCGACGAGCGGTTCGAGGACCTCGCCTCCCTGCGCCGCATCGGCAGCTCGGCGATGGCGGGGGCGTTCAAGTACGCCGCCGGGATCGAGCCGTTGTCGGTCAAGGCACGCCGCGAGGGCGGCCAGATCGTCCTGAACGGCCGCATCCCGTGGGCGTCCAACCTGCAGGCGGACGCGATCATCGTGCTGACCGTCGACCTGGAGGGCGCGGGCCCGACCGTGCTCACGGTCGACGCCTCCGCCGAGGGCCTGACCATCAAGCCCGCCCGCGGCCTGCTGGCGCTCGAGGCGACCGCGTCCGGCTTCCTGGCGTTCGAGGACGTCCGGGTCCCGGTCGCCGCGGTGCTCGACGAGCCGTTCGAGGCGTTCCTCGCCCGCGTGCGGCGGCCGTTCCTGGTGCTGCAGAGCAGCTTCTGCCTGGGCCTGGCGCGCGCCGCGCTGGAGGCCGCCGCCGACAAGCTCGAGGGCATCGGCACGGTCTTCGCCGACGAGCACGCCGAGCTCGCCGCTCGTCGCGGCGAGCTGGAGGCGCGCCTGACAGCGCTGGCCGACGACCCGTCCGCCGAGCGGCGCGACCTGGTCCGGCTGCGGCTCGAGTCCGCGCACCTGGTCCGCGACGCCGTCCGCGTCGAGGCGGCGGTGACCGGCGGGCGCGGCTACGTGGCCTCGAGCCCGACCGCCCGCCGTCTGCGCGAGGCGGCGTTCCTGCCCGTCCAATCACCGACCGAGGCGCATCTGCGATGGGAGCTCCGGTAGTCAAGGTCCGCAACGCCCGGCGCCGCTACCCCGGCGCCGCCGAGGACGCCTTCAGCGGCGTCGATCTCGACCTGCACCCCGGCGAGACGTTCGCGCTCGTCGGCCCCTCGGGCTGCGGCAAGTCGACGCTCCTGCGCGCGCTCGCCGGCCTCGACGAGCTGGACGAGGGCACGATCGAGCGGGCCGACTCCAGCCGCCATCCCGCGCTGGTGATCCAGCGCCCGGCGCTGCTGCCGTGGCTGGACGCGCGCGAGAACGTCCGCTACGGCCAGCGGCTGGCCGCCAACAAGGAGGCCGCCCGGCGCATCGACGTCGACGAGCTGCTCGTCGACTTCGGCATCGCGCACCTGGCGGCACGCTACCCGGACGAGCTGTCCGGCGGTCAGCAGCAGCTCGTGGCGATCGCCCGCGCGATGGCGACCGACCCGGACGTGCTCCTGCTGGACGAGCCGTTCGCCGCGCTCGACCCGGCGGCGCGCGGCACGCTCCAGGACTGGCTTCGCAGCCTCGCCGACGACCGTGGGCTGACGATCGTGATCGTCACCCACGATCCGGACGAGGCGCTCTACCTCGGCCACCGCGTCGGCCTGCTCCGCCGCGGTGTGTCGGGCATCGACCCCGTCTGGGAGACCGGCCGTCCCAGCCGCGAAGAGGTGCCGTTCCTGCCCGCCCGGGCGGAGCTGCTGTCCCGCTACGAGACGCGCGTGCGCCTCGGCCGCCGGCCCGCTCTGGCCGTCTGACCTCCGTTTCCCATCTCCCCGACCTCCGACCACCACCACAAACCGACCACCACACACCACGACCACCACCACGCATGCACCTGCACCACGACCATTCGACCTGCGATCACGACCACGATCACGAGTCCGATGGCCTCACCCGCGCGACCTTCCTGAAGCGGGCGGGCGCGGGCGCGATCGGCCTGTCGGCCGCCGGGGTGCTGCTGTCCGCCTGCGGCAACAGCGACGCCGACGGTGGTACTGCGACCGCGCTCGGCTCAGGTGACGGCAGTCCGGCGCAGCGGACGCTGCGCGTCGGCTACCTGCCGATCACCGACGCCACCCCGCTGCTGGTCGCCCACGCCGAGGGCTTCTACGAGAAGCACAACGTCGACGTTCCCAAGCCGACGCTGCTTCGCTCCTGGCCGGCGCTCGCCGAGGCCTTCCAGGCAGGGAAGGTCGACGCCGTCCACATCCTGATGCCGCTTGCGGTCCAGCTCCGCTTCGACCGCAAGTTCCCGGCCAAGGTGGTGGCGTGGAACCACACCAACGGCTCGGCGCTCACCGTCGCCAAGGACATCGACAAGGTCGAGGACCTGGCCGGCGAGACCATCGCCATCCCGGGCTGGTTCTCGATCCACAACATCGCCCTGCAGATCCTCTTGCGCAAGGCGGGGCTCAAGCCGATCAAGACCGGCAAGCCGTCGAAGTCGGCGCGCACGGTCAAGCTGACGATCCTGCCGCCGCCCGACATGCCCCCGGCGCTGGCGCAGCGCACGATCGCCGGCTACATCGTCGCCGACCCGTTCAACGCGGCGGCCGAGGTGAACAAGATCGGCAAGGTCCTGCGCTTCACCGGCGACATCTGGAAGGACCACGCCTGCTGCGTGGTGGCCGTGCGCGAGGACATCATCAAGGAGCGTCCCGAGGTCGCCCGCGCGTTCGTCGGCGCCGTGGTCGACGCGCAGGCCCACGCGCGCAAGAACCCGGCCCAGGTGGCCAAGGCGCTGACGAGCAAGAAGTACCTGCCGCAGCCGCAGCCGGTCGTGAACTGGGCGCTCACCCACGGCTCCGACCCGAAGTACCTGGAGGACGGCGCGATCCAGCATCCCGAGTGGAAGGCGAAGCGCATCGACTTCCAGGGGTTCCCGTTCGCCAGCTACACGGCGGAGCTGATCAAGCACCTGCGCAACACCGTCGTTGACGGCGACCTGTCGTTCCTCGACGGGCTGAGCGGCGAGCAGGCGCACAAGGAGCTGGTCGACGACACGCTGGTGCGCGCCGCGATCGACGCGGCGGGCGGCCCGAAGGCGTTCGACCTGCCCGAGTCGCTGCAGCGGGAGGAGCAGGTCGCGCCGTGAGCGGCGTGCCGACGCAGACGTCCGGTGAGGCCACGGCCGGCCCGGAGCCGGGCCGGCCGGCCGCGCCGTCGCGGCCCGGGCCGGGCCGCGGGCGGTCGCTGCTGGTGACCGTCGCCCTGCAGGCGGCTGTGCTGGCGGTGGCCGTCTGGCTGTGGTGGCTCTTCACCGACGTCCTGCCGGCACCTGGGTCGATCGCACACGGCTTCGCGCCGGACGTGACGTTCTCGGCGCTGCGCGAGATGCTCGCCGACGGCACGATGACCACCAACGCGGGCACGAGCCTGGCGCGGCTGGGCATCGGCCTCGCGGTCGCCATGGCGGTCGGCGTGCCGGTCGGCCTGCTCGTCGGCAGCGTGCGGCTGGTGGAGCGCTCGACCGGCGCGCTCTTCCAGCTCCTGCGCATGACCTCGCCGCTGTCGTGGGCGCCGATCGCGGTGATCGTGTTCGGCGTCGGCAGCAAGCCGGTCTGGGCGCTGGTGGCGTTCGCCGCGGTGTGGCCGTTCATCCTCAACACGGCCGCCGGGGTCAAGAGCGTCGACCGCGACTGGCTTCTCACCGCCCGCTCGCTCGGCGCGCGTCGCCGCGAGCTGGTGCGGACGATCGTCCTGCCGGCTGTCCGCCCGCACGTGCTGACCGCGGTGCGCCTCGCGCTGGGCGTGGCGTGGATCGTGCTTGTGCCGGCGGAGATGCTCGGCGTCCAGTCTGGGCTGGGCTACGAGGTGCTCAACGCCAGGGATCAGCTCGCCTACGACGAGCTGATGGCAACCGTCCTGGCGATCGGCATCCTCGGCTTCATCCTCGATGGGATCGCCCAGCTTGTCCTGCGTCCGCGGCGTCGTCGGGGGTCGGCGTCGCGGGCGCTGGCGGCCGCACACGCCGACGTGGCGGAGGCGCACTAGGGGGAGCCGTGCCGCGTCGGCTGTTGTGGCGCGCGTCCGCCGGTCGCACCCTGGGGTCGTGATCAGGCGGGCGCGCGCCGCGCGGCGGCGTCCGGCTCGAGCACGAGCACGAACTGGAGCGCGAGCAGCTCCGGCCGGCGCCGCAGCAGCGGGCCGCGCAGGCGACGCAGCGCCGGGATCCGCGACTCGAGCGGAAGCGGCGCCGAGGTGGGCTGCTCGCTCACGACCGTGAAGCCGGCGCGCTCGGCCAGCTCGCGCGCGCTCGCGCGGGTGAAGAAGCGCAGGTGGGTGCGGTCGAGCAGGCCGTGGTCGGCGTAGTCGAAGCGGCCGCGCAGCAGCGCCCGCCGCACCGTCCAGTGGGCGACGTTGGGTAGCGAGACGACCGCGCGCCCGCCGGGGCGGATCAGGGTGCGCAGCCAGGCGAGCGTCGCCCAGGGGTCGCGCAGGTGCTCGAGCACGTCGGCGCAGAGCACGACGTCGACGCCGCCTTCCGTGGCGCGCTCGACCTCGCTCCGCAGCTCCGCGGAGTCCAGGTCCCCGACGACCACCCGCGCGCAGGCCGACCGCGCCTGCTCCGCCGCCTCGGGGTCGACCTCGACGCCGATCACCTCGCAGCCGCGGCGTGCGAGCTCGGCGGCCAGGTAGCCGGTGGCGCAGCCGACGTCGAGCACGCGCGCGCCGTCGGGCACCGCGTCCAGCGCGAGCCGGTGGCTCTCGGCGAGGCCGTGGGCGGCGACCAGGTCGGCGTACGGCGCGCGGCCGTCGGCGCGGCGTCGCCGCTTGTGGTCGCTAGGCGGCATCAGGCGGCAGCATCGGGCAGGTTGACGGGGTCGGTGGAGAGGTCAGCCGGCACGTTCGCCCCACAGCGTGGCGACCAGCCGCCGCGGCCCGCCGTTGTCACGGTGCTCGCAGAGGTAGATGCCCTGCCAGGTGCCGAGCCGCAGCCGCCCGTCCGCCACCGGCAGCGTGAGCGACGGCCCCATCAGCGACGCCTTGACGTGGGCGGGCATGTCGTCGGGGCCCTCGAGCGTGTGCGTCCAGGGGAAGTCCTCGGGAACCGCGCGGTTGACCCACGTCTCGAAGTCGTGTCGCACGTCGGGCGAGGCGTTCTCGTTGAGCGTGAGCGACGCGCTGGTGTGGAGGATGTGCACGTGCAGCAGCCCGACGCGCACCGCGCGCAGCTCGGGCACCGCGGCGAGCACCTCGTCGGTCACCAGGTGGAAGCCGCGCGGGCGCGGTCGCAGGGTCAGCTCGTGCTGGATCCACATCGCCGCAGTACCTCTACCGGTTGCTCGGCCGTCGCGTCGAACCCGGTCGCCGCTGCCCGGCCGCCGCCCCTCCCGCGTCGAGGGATCAACTACTTCGCGTGGGGCGACACGATTGATCCCTCGACGGGTTCAGGCCAACAGCTCGCGCTCCACCGGCGAGTAGCCGCGGGCGCGCGGCGCGAGCGTCGCGTCCCCGATCCTGCCCGCCAGCGCCTCCAGCTCCGCCTCGATCACCGCCTGCGCGTCGGCGCCCACGTCCTCCAGCAGCTTGTAGGCGATCTCGCCGTCCTTGCGGCGCGCCCAGCCGCCGACGATGCGTCCGCACCACCACAGCGTCGGGCCGGCGTTTCCGTTGCGGTCGAACACCAGCTCCGCGTGCTCGCCCAGGTAGAAGCCGCGCTGCTTGTGGCCCATCGAGGTGGGGTCGAGCGCCGGCAGGGCGGCCGCCCACGGCTCCGGCTCGCCGACCGGCTCGAGATCGTCGGGCAGCGCCACGGCCGGCACGTCGCCCTCCAGCAGCACCTCGACGGCGCCGACCGCCTCCAGGGCCCGGCGGGTGACGCCCACCGTCCAGCCTGTCCACCAGCGCAGGTCCTCGGCCGTCGCCGGCCCGAACGCCGCCAGCCAGCGGCGGGCCAGCTCCGCCTCCGCCTCGGCGGCGTCCACCTCCGGCAGCGGCCCGCCGCACCAGCGGTCCATCGGCGCCCAGCGGAACTGCGTCGAGGTCCAGCCGCCGCGCGGGCGGGCGCGGATAACCCGGCCCTTGGCGCTCAGCAGCGGCAGCACGCGCGAGGCGACCTTCTGCCGCGACTCCCAGTTGGTGTCGGAGCCGACGACGATCTCCACCGCCAGCCTCGGGTCGGAGGCCGCGACCTCGGCGGCTGTCGCCTCGCCCAGCTCCTCGAGCGCCGCCATCGCCGCCTCCTCGGCGGCGGCCAGGAACGCTTCCAGGTCGCCGTCCAGGTCCGCGCCCTCGGCGAGCAGCTTCAGGAGCTGCTTGCGCTGCTGGCCGGCCACGCGCCGCGAGGCGGCAGCCAGCACCGCCGGCGCCGCCTCCCGGTGCACGACGAACATGGTGCGCCGCATCGCCAGCAGCCGCAGCAGAGAGCGGTCCTCGTACAGCGCCCGCTCGACGTCGGCCACCGTCGCTCCCGGGCGCATCCGCGCCAGCGCGGCGACGAACACGCTCGCCGCGTCGGTGCCGTGCAGGCCGACCATCGCCTCCGCCGCGCCCGCCGCGTCGCCAGCGCGGTGCTCGGCCGCCAGCCGGTGGCGCACCCCGATCCGGTTGCGACGCTCGGCGTCGCTGAAGCGCAAGCTGCCCATCGCCCGGCGGCAACGCTACCCGTGCCGCCGGGCGAAACAGCGACGATGAGCGGAGCGCCTAGCGCTGGCCCGGCGTCTTGGCCGGATACATCGACACCGGGATCGACAGGTCGAGCGCGGTGCGCAGGATCCGGTTCTGCTCCTGGGTGTGCGCGGCCGGGTAGCCCTCGCCCGGGCTGGCGCGCTCCGGCCGGCCGATGTACCCGAACTCGAGGTGCTCGGGCAGGATCTGCATCAGCCGCGGCGACATGTGCGCGCGGGCGCCCATGTTGCGCGGCTCCTCCTGCACCCAGACGACCTCCTTGAGGTTCGGGTAGGACTCGACCAGCTCCAGGATCTGCGCCTCGGGGAACGGGTACAGGAGTTCGACCCGGCCGATCGCGACCCCCTCGTTGTCCTTGCGGTTGGGGTGAGAGGTCAGGTCGTAGAAGATCTTCCCGGTGCACAGCACCAGCCGCGTGACCTTGTCGTGGTCGACGCGCGGCTCCGGCAGGACGGGGAAGAACCGGCCCTCCGACAGGTGCTCGATGCGGTTGGTCGCCTGCGGCAGGCGCAGCAGCGACTTGGGCGTGAAGATCACCAGCGGGCGCTGCTTCGTGAGCCGCGCCTGGCGCCGCAGCAGGTGGAAGTACTGCGCCGGCGTGGTCAGGTTCGCCACGCGGATGTTGCCCTCCGCGGCGAGCTGCAGGAAGCGCTCGACGCGGGCGCTGGAGTGCTCCGGACCCTGGCCCTCGTAGCCGTGCGGCAGCAGCAGGGTCAGGCGCGAGGTCTGGCCCCACTTCGCCAGGCCGGAGACGATGAACTGGTCGATGATGACCTGCGCGCCGTTGGCGAAGTCGCCGAACTGCGCCTCCCACAGCACCAGCGCCTCGGGCGCCTTGATGCTGTAGCCGTACTCGAAGCCGAGGCAGGCGGTCTCGCTCAGCGGCGAGTTGTGCAGCTCGAACGGGGCGAGCGCGCCCGGCAGGTTCTGGATCGGCGAGACGGTCTGGCCGGTCTTGTGGTCGTGCAGGACCAGGTGGCGCTGGCTGAAGGTGCCACGCTCCACGTCCTGGCCGGTGAGGCGGATCGGCGTGCCCTCGGTGAGCAGCGAGGCGAACGCGAGCTGCTCGGCGTGCGCCCAGTCGATGCCGCCGTTCGGGCCGACGGCCTCGCGCCGCCGCTCGAGCTGGCGGACCAGCTTCGGATGGACGCTGAAGCCCTCCGGCACCCGCAGCAGCTCCTCGTTGAGCTGCAGCAGCCGCTCCTTGGGCACCGAGGTCGGGATGTCGGGCGACGGCGTGCGGTCGAGCTGGTACTCGCCGGTCTGCTGCGTCACGCCGCCCGCGGCCTCGGCGGCCTTGATCTTCTCCTTCAGCTCGCGGTGCAGCTCGCTGAGGCGGTCCCAGATCTGCTGCTTCTGGGCCTCGACCTCCTCCTTGGTGACGACGCCCTCGTTGACGAGCTTCTCGGCCCACAGCTCCGAGACGCGAGGATGCTTCTTGATCTTCGCGTACATCTCGGGCTGGGTGTAGGAGGGCTCGTCGGCCTCGTTGTGGCCGAAGCGGCGGTAGCCGATGAGGTCGATGACCACGTCGTGGCCGAACTCCTCGCGGAAGGCGAACGCCAGCCGCACGGCGGCGATGCACGCCTCCACGTCGTCGGCGTTGACGTGGATGACCGGGACGTCGTAGCCCTTGGCGATGTCGGCCGCCCAGCGCGTGGAGCGCGCGTCCTCGGAGTCGGTAGTGAACCCGATCTGGTTGTTCTGGACGATGTGCAGGGTGCCGCCGACCTGGTAGCCGTCGAGCGCCTGCAGGTTGAGCGTCTCGGCGACCACGCCCTGGCCGGGGAAGGCGGCGTCGCCGTGCAGCACGATCGGCACGACCGCGTCGGTGTCGCGCTGCGCGTGCGGTCCCTGGCGGACGGTCTGCGCGGCGCGGGCGGCGCCGATCACGACGGGGTGGACGAACTCCAGGTGCGACGGGTTGGACTCGAGGTTGACGAGGATCGACTCGCCGTTGGGGAGCTGGTAGGAGCCCTGCGCCCCGTGGTGGTACTTCACGTCGCCGGTGCCGCCCTGCGGGATGGTGGTGACCGCCTCCAGGGTTGAGGCGCCCTCGAACTCGGCGAAGATGCTGTCGTAGGGCCGGCCGAGGTTGTGGGCCAGCACGTTGAGGCGGCCGCGGTGGGCCATGCCGATGACGACCTCGTTGCCGCCGCCGGCGGCCGCGAGCTGGATCATCTCGTCCAGCATCGGCACGGTCATGTCGAGGCCCTCGATCGAGAACTGCTTCTGGCCCAGGTAGGCCTTGTGCATGAAGCGCTCGAAGGCGTCGACCTCGATCAGCCGCTTCAGCAGCGCCTTGCGCTCGTCGGTGGTGAGCGGCTGGCGGAACTCGCCGCTCTCGATCTTCTCGCGCAGCCAGGTGCGCTGGCGGTGGCTGGCGAGGTGCTCGATCTGGTAGGCGATCGTGCCGCAGTAGGTCTCGCGCAGGTGCGGCAACGCGTCGGCGAGCGTCTCGCCCGGCACGTGCATGCGCAGGATCCGCGCCGGGATGCGCTTCATCAGCTCCGGCGTGAGCCCGACGGTCTCGGGCTCGAGCGCCGGGTCGCCCTCCGGCTCGGTGCCGAGCGGGTCGAGCCGCGCCGCCAGGTGGCCGTGCGTGCGGTGCGCCTTGAGCAGCGAGGTGGCGGCCTGCACGGCCTGCAGCAGATCCTCGTCGACGGCGCCGGGCGCGGCGGCCGGCGCGCCCGCGGGGGCAGCCGCGAGCTTGGGCTGCGGCGGCTGCGGCGCCGGGCCGAGCGCGACGCCGAGGTCGGAGAAGACCTTCTCGTAGAAGCCGTTCTCGCCCTGGAGGTAGTTCTCGATGACCTGCAGGAACCGCCCCGACTCCGCACCCTGGATGATGCGGTGGTCGTAGGTGGAGGTCATCGTCATCACCTTCTCGGCGCCGATCTGGTCGCCGATGTGCTCGAGGCCCTTCGGGTAGCCGATCGAGCCGGTGGCGATGATCGTGCCGTTGCCCTTCATCAGGCGCGGCACGGAGGCGACGGTGCCGATCCCGCCGGGGTTGGTGAGCTGGATGTTGGCGCCGACCAGGTCGTCGGGGGTGAGCTTGTTGTCGCGCGCGCGCGCGATGAGGTCGTCGAAGGCGGCCTTGAACTCGGTGAAGCTCATCCGGCCGGCGTCGCGGATGACCGGCACCATCAGCGTGCGCGAGCCGTCGCGGCGCTCGACGTCGACGGCGATGCCGAGGTTGACGGCGCCGTCGTCGATGCGGGTCGGCTTGCCGTCGATGACGTCGAAGTGGTGCGCCATCTGCGGCATGTCGTTCTGGGCCGCGACCGCGATGGCGTAGGCGATGAGGTGGGTGAAGGAGACCTTCTGGCCGGCTTCCTTGAGCTGCTTGCGCCGGCCGTCCATGACGGTGACGGTGATGGTGCGGAACGAGGTCGCGGTCGGGACCTCGCGCGACTCGTCCATGTAGCGGGCGAGCATCGCCTCGCCGCCGCGCAGCACGCGCTTCTCGGCCGTGCTCGCCTCGACCCGCTCGCCGTTGAGGACGTCGTCCTTGGTGATGCGCCCGCGCGGGCCGGTGCCCTTGACGGTCGCCAGGTCGATGCCCTCGACCGCGGCGACGCGGCGGGCGACCGGGGTGGCGGCGACGCCGTCGGCGGAGGGCGCGGCGGCCGGGGCCGGGGCGGCCGCGGCCTTGCCGTCCGACGAGGGCGCCGCGGCGGGCTTGCCGGCGGGCGCGCCGGCGCCGGTGCGCATGCGCGCGATCACCTGGCCGACGGTGACCGTGTCGCCCTCCTCGGCCAGGATCTCGGTGATCGTGCCCGAGGCGGGGGCGGGCAGCTCCATGTCCACCTTGTCGGTGGAGATCTCGACGACCGTGTCGCCCTCGTTGACGACGTCGCCGACCTTGACCGTCCACTCGAGGATCGTGCCCTCGGTCACGGACTCGCCGCCGGCGGGCGTGGTGATGTCGATGATCTCGCCCGCGGCGTCCTCGCCGGCCTCCTCGGCCGGCGCCTCGGCGGTGGCCGCGCCGCCGCCGAGGCCGTCGCCGGCCGCGCCGTCACCGACCGCGATCTCGGCGAGCACCGCTCCGACCTGGACGGTGTCGCCTTCCGCGGCGTGGATCTTCGTGACCGTCCCGCTTACCGGTGAGGGAACCTCAGCGTCCACTTTGTCCGTGGACACCTCGACGAGCACCTCGTCGACCTCTACGGGATCACCCTCCTGCTTGTGCCACTCGAGGATGGTCCCTTCGGTCACCGACTCCCCCATCGCGGGGAGCGTGACCTCGATCGTTGATGTGTCGACGGCCATTTTCTTCCTTGGGTTCGACTCTAGCGCGGGAGGGGTTGAGGGGAGGTTGCGTTCATGCGCCGTTGCTCTCTGACGAACTCGTAGGAGCCGATGAACGGCCCCACGGCGCCGATCACGGTCACGGCGATCGCCAGCCGCAGCGAGATCACGCGTGCGCGCAGCGCGGCGAGGCACAGCAGGCACATCGCGATCCAGCCCAGGCCGTGAGCGAGCCCGAACACGAACTCGAATCCGTGCAGGCCCGGCGTCAGCCAGACGACGAGCAGCAGGAGGTAGATCGTCGAGTGGGCGAACGACAGGTACTTCAGCGTGGTGAACGACGGCGAGGCCTTCATGTCAACAGGCGCGCGAGCCGCCGCAGGGACTCGTCGGCGTCGTCCGGCCAGTCGTCGACGTCGGCCGGCCACCACGTGTACTCGTCGTGCTCATGGTCGGGGGTCACGGACGCCCCCGGCTCCAGCCACGCCTGCCCGACGAACATCACCAGGTTGCGTGGCAGCCGGATGAGCGCCTCCGCCTGGACGCGCTCCGGCGTCACCGACCACTCCTCCTGCAGCTCCCGGGTCAGCGTGTCGAACGGGCTCTCGCCCGGGTCGACGGCGCCGCCGGCGCCGAGCGTCCAGCGCCCGGGCCAGGTCGCCAGCCATCCGGCGCGGCGGCCGGCCAGCCAGCGACCGTCGGCGTCGCGTGCGATGCACAGCGCCGAGAGCGAGGCGCAGGCGTCGGTCTCCACCAGCCGCAGCGCCCAGCGCAGCGGCTGGAGGACGATCTCCAGCCCGTCGGAGTCCACGCGCCAGTCGGCCAGCCGGGCGGCGACGCCGTCGTGGCTGGGGGAGCCGCGGCGGCGGAGCGCCTCGATGGCTTCGTCGGCGGCGCGTTCATGATCCTCGGGCGCCTCGTAGCGATCGGGCCGCCACAGGGTCCGCACCTGCTCCGCGGTCCAGGGGCCGCGGGCGAGAAGCGCTGGTGCGGGGGAGATCGCCGACATCTGGTGGGGAGGGTACGCGGACGCGCGCCGCGGGGCCGCTCGCCGTCGGGGTCGCCTGCCCGACCGGGCAGACGCGGCGACCTCGGCGGGGCGTCCATGGAACCTAAACGCAGGAAGCGCGTGTGTGTTACGGGCGCGCACGCGCGGTTGCGTTCAGCCCTTCCCGCAGGCGTCCCGTCGCAATCCCGGCGGCCGCCTCCCGGCGGGGCGCGAGCCGCCGACGGTGCTCCTCGCCGGCACTGGCCTGGACGCACGGACGACGGTACCCTCGGGCGCGAGCATGTCGGACACGTCGAAGATCGCCAAGAACCTCAGGGCGTTCCAGATCGCGATCAACGCGCACGACCGCGAGAACCCGACCCACACCGCGTGGGGCATCGGGCTCTCCCACTTCGACATGGAGCGCCTGGGCTTCGAGGAGGGCGAGGAGGTCCTGCCCGGCATCACGATCCACTGCGACGGCGGGGTCAGCGGGAACTTCCGCGTGCTCTGCGACGGCCAGCACGACTCCGACCGCGCGGCCGAGGCCGCGGAGGCCGAGGTGGTCGAGGCGGTCGCCGTGGAGCGCGGCATCCAGATCAACCCCTACGAGCAGCGGTAGGGCCATCCGTCGAGCCGCCGGCCCGGCCTCTCAAGGTCGGGCCGGCGCGCGTCGATGGCGCGATGGAATGCATGCGCCTCATGGTCATCTCGCGCGCCTGTTCGCGTGCTCTCCTGACCTGCTCGCAACCGCGGACCGGCGCGGCTACCTCACCAGCCTGAACCCGGCCTGGCGAGAGACGCTCGGGTGGACCGAGGACGAGCTGAAGGCGGAGCCCTACCTCAACTTCGTCCATCCCGAGGACGTCGAGCGGACCTGCACGCAGCTCGCCCACGCGATGGACCCCGAGCCGTACCGCGTCGCCTACGAGAGCCGGCTGCGGACCCGCGAGGGGACGTACCGGTGGCTGCTGTGGAGCGCGGCCTGGGACGGCGAGCAGTGGTCGCTGGTGGCCAAGGACATCACCGCGCGCAAGGAGCGCGAGCGCCAGGCGCTGCACGATCCGCTCACGGGGGTGGCCAACCGGGCGCTTGCGACCGACCGGCTGGGCGCGGCGATCCGGCGCATCCAGCGCTCCTCGACCGCGGCGGTGGCGCTGCTGGTCGACATCGACGACCTCACCACGATCAACGACACGCACGGACACCAGTGCGGCGACTCGGTGCTGCGCGCGGTGGCCGAGCGGCTGACCGAGCGCCTCCGCCAGTCCGACACCGTCGGCCGCTTCGGCGGCGACCGCTTCCTGGTGGTCGCCGACGGGGTCGCCGACGGCAGCGCCCGGGCGGTGGAGGCGGTGATCGAGCGGGTCTCGGGCGCGTTCGCGCGGCCGGTCCCCACCCGCAACGGGCTGCTGACGGTGAGCGGCACGATCGGCGTGGCGGTGGCGCAGGATCCGGACGCCGACCCGGAGGACGTGATCCGCGACGCGGACGTGGCGCTGCGCCGCGCCAAGCAGCGCGGCCGCGGCCAGGTGGAGGTCTTCGACCACGCGCTGGCGGAGGAGGTGCGCGAGCGGATCGAGCTTGCCGCCGAGCTGCGCGGAGCGCTGCAGCGGGAGGAGCTGCGCGTCGTGTTCCAGCCGCTGGTCGCGCTGGCGGACGGCACGCCGGTCGGCTACGAGGCGCTGCTGCGCTGGCAGCACCCCGAGCGCGGCCTGCTGGGGCCGGGCGCGTTCATGCGCATCGCCGAGGACGACGGGCTGATCGTCCCGATCGGCGCCTGGGTGCTGGAGCAGTCGTGCCGCCAGCTCGCGGCGTGGCACGCGGAGGGCCGCGACGTGTGGGTGTCGGTGAACGTCTCGGCGCGCCAGCTCGCCCAGCAGGACTTCGTCGCGGTGGTGGAGCGCGCGCTGCGCAACACCGGCGTGCAGCCGCGCAAGGTGTGCCTGGAGATCACCGAGACCGCGGTGCTGCGCCGTCCGGAGGCCGCGCGCCGCTCGCTGGAGGCGCTGCGCCGGCTCGGCGTGCGCGTGGCGCTGGACGACTTCGGGCTGGGCTACTCGTCGCTCACGCACCTGAAGTCGCTGCCGGTCGACGTGGTCAAGGTGGATCGCTCGTTCATCGCCGACCTTGTGGAGTCGACCGAGGATCGGGCGGTGGTCGAGGCGGTGCTGACGATGGCGCGGCGGATGGGCCTGACGGTGGTCGCCGAGGGCGTGGAGACCGCCGACCAGGACGAGCTGCTGCGGCAGATGGGCTGCCCGGTGGTGCAGGGCTACCTGTACGGGCGCCCGCAGCCGGCCTCGGAGGTGCCGCTGCCGGAGGCCGCCGGCGCGCTCGGCGATCTCGGCGAGCGGTTCGTGAAGGGCCGGCAGGCCGCCTAGGCGCGGCGCCGCCCTCCCTCGTCGAGGGATCAGGGACTTCGCCTGGGCGCAAGTGATTGATCCCTCGACGGGGGAGGGGGCGAGTCTCCTATGAGTCGAGCTGGTCGACGGTGCAGTCCTGCGGGCGCTTGTCGTCGCGCCAGCGCAGCACCTTGGTGCCGTGGCGGATGCGCCCGTCGGAGACGTGGTCGAAGGCGACCTCGACGACCAGCTCGGGCCGCAGCGCGATCCACTCCAGCTCCCGACCCGATGCCCAGCGGGACGGCGGGCCGCTGCTGCGCTCGCCGGTCTCGTAGGGCCGCAGCTCGTCGACGAGCTCGCGCTTGCGCTTGGCCGTGAACGCGGAGGAGTGGCCGACCTCGCGCAGCCGGCCGTCCGGCTCGTACAGGCCGAGGATGATCGCGCCGACCGTGTTCTCTACCTTGCCCGGCCGCCAGCCGATCACGACCGCGTCGATCGTGCGCACCCGCTTGACCTTCACCATGCCGGTGCGCTCGCCGGGCCGGTAGGGCGCGTCGGCCTCCTTGGCGATCACGCCCTCCTCCTCGTGCAGCCAGCGCTCGGCGTCTGCCGCGTCCCACACGACCGGAGTCAGCTCCAGGCCGTCGAGCCCGGCGGACTCGAGCGCGGCGCGCCGCTCCCGGTAGGGGCGGTCGAGCAGCACCTCGTCGCCGAGGGCGAGCAGGTCGAAGGCGATGAAGCGGGCCGGGGTCTCGGCGGCGAGCCGCTCGATGCGCGACCGTGCCGGGTGGATGCGCTGGCCGAGCACATCGAACGAGGCGGCGACGAGCTCGCCGTCGAGCACGTAGCGGCCGGGCGGGAAGGAGACCTCGGGGAAGTAGCGGCTGAGCGGCTTGCCGTTGCGCGACTGCAGGTAGGACTCGGCGCCGTCGACGAACGCGATCGCGCGGAACCCGTCCCACTTGGGCTCGTACGCCCAGCCCTCGCCCTCGGGCAGCGCCTTGCGCGGGCGGGCGAGCTGGGGCGCGAGCGGCGGTTGGAGCGGCAGGCCCATCCGTCCACCGTATACCGGCGCCGACCCGTAGCCGTGCGGGCTGCGGGTACGATCGGCGCCACCATGCCGCTCTCGAAGGTCACGGCCGCCGAGCAGGAGTACCTGGAGACGCTCTTCTGGCTCTACGAGGCCGGGCTGCCGATGACGGGCGCCAACGTCGCCCGCGCCATGCGGCTGTCGCCGCCGACGGTGCACGAGATGATCGGGCGGCTGGAGCGCGAGGGCTACATCACGCGCGGCCCCGACAAGGTGATCTCGTTCACCGAGCAGGGGCGGGAGCACGCCGAGCAGATCGTGCGCCGCCACCGGCTGATCGAGCGGTTCCTCACCGACGTGCTCGGCATCCCGTGGCACGAGGTGCATGAGGAGGCAGAGCGGCTGGAGCACGCGATGTCGCCGGTGCTGGAGGAGCGGATGCTCGCCGCGATCGGCGACGCGAAGACCTGCCCGCACGGCCATCCGATCGACGTCGGCAGCCGTCAGCCGAGCGTGCCGTTGGCGGACGTGGAGCCGGGGGCGAAGGTGACGGTCGCCCGCCTGGAGAACGAGGCGGAGGACCTGCTCCGCTACCTGCACGAGGCGGGGCTCGAGCCGGGCCTCGAGGGCACGGTCGCCGCCAACGACGAGAATGCGGACGAGGTGGTCGTCGAGGGCGCCGACGGCCGGCGCGTGACGGTGACGCGCAGCGTCGCCGAGACCGTGTCGGTGATCGCCGACCCGTCGCCGCCTCCGCGGGTGGCGCTTCCCGCCCAGCTCGTGCTGGGCCAGGAGCGCTACGGCCGCTGAGCGCCTCTGCGCGCGTCGCTCCGCTGACCACGGGTCCTGAGACGAGTCGGCGCGGCGACCGAAGCCGCCGCGCCGGCACGCGCAGCTTGATGATGTCGGGGCGGCCGGCCGCTAGACCGCGGCGCCTGCGGCGGCCCGGACCGCCTCGGCGAGGCGCCGGACGCCCTCGTCGATCTGGTCCTCGGTGACGCCCGAGTAGGCCAGGCGCATCGTGTTCTTGCCGCCGTCGAGCAGGAAGTCCGTGCCCTTGACGATCGCCACGCCGCGCTGGTTGGCCTCCTGGAACACCCGGTCGATGTCGGTGCCCTCGGGCAGCTCCACCCACATGAAGTAGCCGCCCTCCGGCTTCTGGAACCTGGCCTCCGGCAGCTCGCGCTCCAGCGCCGCGGTCAGCAGCTCCACGCGGCGGGCCAGCGCCTTCTTCACCGTCTCGATCGAGCGCTCCACCGCCCCCGAGACGCAGAACTCGTAGACGATCGACTGCGCCACCATGTTCGGGGAGATGTAGGTGTTGGTGGCCAGGCGCTGGATCTCCGCGATCCGCTCCGCCGGGCCGACCAGGTAGCCGACGCGGATGCCCGGGCAGACCGTCTTCGAGAACGACGACGCGTACACGACCGAGCCGCTGTCGTCCATCGACAGCATCGTCGGCAGCGTCTCGCCGCTGAAGCGGATGTCGATGTAGGGGTCGTCCTCGAAGATCACGAACCCGAACTCGCGCGCCAGCTCCAGCAGCCGCTTGCGCTTCTCCAGCGACAGCGTGTAGCCGGCGGGGTTCTGGAAGTTGGGGATGATGTGCGCGAGCGTCGGGCGCACGCCCTCGTCGCGCAACAGCCGCTCCAGCGCGGCGACGTCGATGCCGTCGCCCTCCAGCTCCACCGGGCGCAGGTCCGCCCCGCGGCGGCGCAGGTTCAGCAGCGTGCGGTCGTAGGTCGGCTTCTCGACCACCACCGCGTCGCCCGAGCTCACCAGCGTCTCGAACAGGAACGCATCCGCCTGCATCGAGCCGTTGGTGACGATCACCTGCGAGGTGTCGACGCCCTGCTTCTCGGCGATCCACTCGCGCAGCGGCGCATACCCGACGGCCGTCCCGTAGGCGGTGGTCCCGGCGGGGTCGCGCTCGAACGCGCGCGCCGCCGCGGCCTTCAGGCCGTCGACATCGATGATGTCCAGGGACGGGGCCCCGCGGGCGAACGAGATGACGTCGGGCATCCCCTCCAGTGTATTGGGCGGGTGCCGTCCGCCTCGGTCTGGATGCTGATGGACAGATGAACGGTCCAATGGCCTCGATCGTCCTCGTCGCGCAGGGCGCCCGTGACGCGCGGGCGCTCGCCAAGCGGCTGGAGGAGGATGTCCCCCTCGGCGCCGAGGTGCGCATCCACGACACCCCGGCGGCGGCGATCGAGGGCCTGCGCAAGCGCCCCGCCGAGATCGTGCTGCTCGACGTCCGCGGCGTCCGCGGCGCCGGGCTCGAGGGCCTCGCCGCGCTGCAGGCGGCCGGGGTCGAGGCGCCGATCATCGTCCTCGGCGAGCGGGACGACGACGAGGCCGCGATCGGCGCCATCCGCGCCGGCGCCCACGACCGGCTGGCCGCCGACGACCCCGCCGCGCTGGCGCGCGTCGTCCACCGCGCCGTCGAGCGGCGCCGGGCGCAGCTCCTCACCGAGGAGCTGCTGCGCGCCAAGGAGGACCGCTGGCGCAGCGTCACCCAGTTCGCGCCGGTCGGGATCGTCGAGCTCGAGGCCGACGGTCGCTGCGTGTTCGCCAACACGCGCGTGTGCGAGCTGCTCGGCCGCGCGCCGGCGGACGTGCTCGCGCACGGCTGGCTGGAGGCCGTCTATCCCGACGACCGGCCCTCGTTCGACCGCGCCTGGCGGGCCGCCGTCGACGGCGACGGCGAGCTCGGCATCGAGCTGCGCTTCCAGCGCCCCGACGGCCAGGTGATCTGGGCGCAGGTCACCGCCGTGGTCGTGCGCGACCCGTGGGGCTCCCTGTCGGGGTGGCTGGGCACGATCGTCGACATCACCGCCGCCCGCCGCGCCCGCGACGACCTGGCCGCCGCCGAGCGCGCCGTGCTCGCCATCGCCGAGCTGGCGCGCGAGACCTCGGTCGCCGACGACCCGGTTGGCGCCCTGTGCGCCGGCGCGCAGGGCATCCTCGGCGCCGAGCGGGTCGACTTCGTGCCCGAGGGCGACGTGGCCGCGGGTGGCCCGGGGATCGTGCTGCATCCGGTCGTCCGCGGCGGCGAGCGTCTCGGGGTGCTGTGCATCCGCTGGGCGGACGCGGGCGGTCCCGCCTCCGGCTCGCACGCCACGCTCGTCGACCTGCTGGCCGCCGAGCTCGGCGCCGCGATCGAGCGCCGCCGCCTGCTCGACCGGCTCCGCGAGCTGGCGCGTACCGACCCGCTCACCGGGCTGCCCAACCGGCGCGCCTGGGACGAGCGGCTCGACATCGAGATGGCGCGCAGCCGCCGCTCCGGGCATCCGCTCACGGTCGCGATGCTCGATCTCGACCGCTTCAAGGCCTACAACGACACCCATGGCCACCAGGCCGGCGACCGGCTGCTGGCCGACACCGCCGCCGCGTGGCGGGAGCTGCTGCGCGCCTCCGACCTGCTCTGCCGCCTGGGCGGTGACGAGTTCGCGCTGCTGCTGCCCGACTGCGACCCCAAGCAGGCGACGGAGATCATCGCCCGGCTGCAGGGTGTGCTCGACCCGGCGGTCGGCTGCTCCGCGGGCGTCGCGGGCTGGGACCACGACGAGGACCCGGAGTCCCTGATCGCCCGCGCCGACAGCGCCCTCTACGAGCAGAAGGCGCGCGGGCGGGGCAGCGTCACGCTCGCCTCCTAGCGCCGCGGACCAGCTCCGCCGCCTCGCGCACCCGCGCCGCCGCCTCCGGGTCGGGCGCGCCGACGGCCCGCAGCGGCGGACGCTCCGGCCGCGGGGGCAGGGTCCGGCGCGCCTCGGCCGCGATCGCCTCCGCCGTCTGCGCCAGCGCGTCGAGCAGCTCGTCGATCGCGCCCGGAAGCCTCGCGGCGCGCTCCGCGCGGTCGGCCAGCGCCTCGGTGTTCTCAAGCAGCCGGTCGGACAGCGCGGCGATCCGGTCGAGCCGCTCGCGGGCGAACGCGTCGATCTCCGCCCGCCGCGCCTCCAGGTGGGCGGCCGCCTCGCGCTCGGCGCGGCGGTGAACCTCGCGGGCGACGCCCTCGGCGGCGGCCAGCACGGCGTCGACGCGGGCCGAGACCGCCGCGGTCAGCTCCTGCGGCGAGGAGGACGGTTCGGGGACGCTCATGCGGGCGGGCGCTACGGCTCGGGCTCGGCGTCCAGCGCCAGCTCCAGGCGGCCGGGACCGACCTCCACCACCCGCAGCGGCGCGGTCCAGCTCCGGCGCAGCTCGGCCGCCAGCGCGGTCGGCCCCGACAGCTCGACCTCGAAGGTGGCGTGGCCGTCCGCGAAGGTGCGCACGCGGGCGTCCAGCACCCCGCCGGCGCCCTGCAGCGCCCGCTCGAACGCGCCCAGGGTGGCGACGTCCGGGAACGGCGCGACCTCCACCGTCACCCGGCCCGACAGCAGCGTCTGCGCCGGGTCGTGGGCCTCACGCCCGCCGCCGACCCCGTCGGCGGCCAGGATGCCGACGACGCGCGCCGCCTCGGCGACCAGCTCGTCGGCGGTGCGGGTAAGCCGCTCGCGCAGGCGCATCAGCTCCTCCAGCTCGGCGCGCGCGCCCGCCTTCGCGGCCTCGCGATCCGCAGCGGACGGAGGCGGCGCGGACGCGGGTCGGTCGGATGCGGCCGGCGGCGCGGGGGCGACCGGCGTCGACGGCGGCGCCTGCCGGCCGTGCCAGGCCACGACACGGCCGTCGAGCGCGGAGCCGGCGGGGGACGAAGCGGACGGCTCCGGGAGGTTGCCCGCGGCCTCCAGCTCGCGCTCGAGCTCCTTGAGCTTGCGCTCCAGCTCGGCGAGGCTGCCGGTGACGTCGGTCTCCATCGGGCGCGAGCTTACGCGGGCGCGCCCGCCGACGCCACCACGACGCGCAAACGCGTCGAGGGATCACGGACTTGCGCTCAGGCGAAGTCAGTGATCCCTCGACGAAGGGGCGCCCGGGCCTCCACGGGCGCCGCCGCGGAGGCCCGGACCGCCGAAGATCAGCCGCGCAGGATCTCGATCGCGATCTCGGCGACCTGGGTCGGGGTGCGACCCACGCGCACGCCCTTGGCCTCCAGCGCCTCCGCCTTGGCCTGGGCGGTGCCCTTCGAGCCGGAGACGATCGCGCCGGCGTGGCCCATGGTCTTGCCCGGAGGCGCGGTGAACCCGGCGATGTAGGCGACGACCGGCTTGGAGACGTTCTCGGCGATGTAGTCCGCCGCACGCTCCTCGGCGTCGCCGCCGATCTCGCCGGAGAGCACGATCAGCTCGGTCTCCGGGTCCTTCTCGAACATCTCCAGGACGTCGATGAAAGACGTGCCCGGAACCGGGTCGCCGCCGATGCCGACGATCGACGAGTTGCCGAACCCGGCCTGCGCCAGCGAGTTGCCGATCTGGTAGGTCAGCGTGCCCGAGCGGGACACGACGCCGACGTTGCCCGGCTTGAAGAACGACGCCGGGATGATGCCGACGTTCGCCTTGCCCGGCGACAGGATGCCCGGGCAGTTCGGGCCCACCAGGCGGGTGCCGGTGCGCTGCAGGTGCGCGTTGACGCGCAGCTCGTCATGCGCCGGGATGCCCTCGGTGATGCAGACCACCAGCGGGATGCCAGCGTCGGCGGCCTCGAGGATCGAGTCCGCGGCGAACGCCGGCGGCACGAACACCATCGCCGTGTTGGCGCCGGTCTTGTCCACCGCCTCGGCGAAGGTGTTGAAGACCGGGATGCCCTCGACGTCCTGGCCGCCCTTGCCGGGGGTGACGCCGGCGACGACGTTGGTGCCGTAGTTGCGGTTGTTGAGGGTGTGGAACCTGCCCTCGCGGCCCGTGATGCCCGCGACGACGAGGCGCGTGTTCTCGTCGACCAGAACGGCCATTTACGCGGAAACCTCCTGCTGCTTGGCCAGCTCGACGACCTTCTGAGCGGCCTCGTCCATCGTGGCGGCGGTGTGCACGTTCGGAAGAGCCGCGTCGGCGAGCATCTTCCGGCCCTGCTCGTCGTTGGTGCCGTCGAGGCGCACGACGAACGGGACGCTCGGCTTGATCTGCTCGAAGGCCTCGATCAGGCCCTTGGCGACCTCGTCGCAGCGGGTGATGCCGCCGAAGATGTTGAACAGGACGGCCTTGACCTTCTCGTTGGAGAGGATCACCTCGACCGCGCTGGTGATCGCCTCGGCCTTCGAGCCGCCGCCCGCATCGAGGAAGTTGGCGGGCTTGCCGCCGTACTGGGCGACGACGTCCAGCGTCGACATGACCAGGCCGGCTCCGTTGCCGAGGATGCCGATGTCGCCGTCGAGCTTGACGTAGGTCAGCCCGCGCTCCTTGGCCATCTGCTCCTGCGGATCCTCGGCCGACGGATCGCGCAGCTCGGCGTTCTGCGGATGGCGGAAGAGCGAGTTGTCGTCGAGCGTGACCTTCGCGTCCAGCGCCTTGAGCGTGCGCTCCGGCGTGACGATCAGCGGGTTGACCTCGACAAGCATCGCCTCCTCGGCGATGAACGCGTTGTAGAGCTTGCGCAGGAACTCGCCGATCGGGCGGACCAGGTCCGCGTCGACGCCGGCCTCGAACGCCAGCCGGCGGCCGTGGAAGTCCTGGTAGCCCAGGAGCGGATCGACGTGCAGCGTGGCGATCGCGGACGGGTCGCGCTCGGCGACCTCCTCGATGTCCATGCCGCCCTGCGTGGACAGCATGATCAGCGGGGCCTTGGCGGCGCGGTCGAAGATGATCGACGCGTAGTACTCGGCCTCGATCTGCGACGCGCCCTCGATCCACAGCTCGTGGACCGTGAAGCCGCGGATGTCCATGCCGAGGATCGCCTCGGCGTGCTGGCGGGCCTCGGCCTCGTCCTTGGCGATCTTGATGCCGCCGGCCTTGCCGCGGCCGCCGATCTTTACCTGAGCCTTGACGGCGCACGGGAAGCCGACCTTCTTGGCGGCCTCGACCGCCTCGTCGACCGTCCGCGCCGGGAACCCGTCCGGGACGGGGATGTCGTGGCGGGCAAACAGCTGCTTGCCCTGGTACTCGAGCAGGTCCATGGGCGGTGCCGGACGTTAGCGCCCCGACCGCGCCCCATGCATCCAGGTCCCTGAACGTATCCGTACGTCTGTCCGTGCGCCTTCCGCGCCGGGCGGCGTCGGGACGGTTCTCCCCCGTACAATTCCCCGCCGCATGGCGCTTCCCAAGAACATCGAGTGGGTCACCTTCGACGTCTACGGCACCCTGATCGATTGGGAGAACGGCGTCGCCGACGCCTTCGAGCAGGAGGCCAAGAAGGACGGCGTCGAGATCGACCGCCAGCAGGTCATCGACCTCTTCCTCCAGTACTCCCACGAGATCCAGCGCGGCTCCTATGAGCTGTACGCCGAGGTGCTGCGGCAGACCGCGGTGCGGATCGCCAAGGAGATCGGCTGGGACATGGAGCCGTCGCGGTCGAACTTCCTGCCGGAGTCGGTCGCCCGCTGGCAGCCGTTCAAGGAGAGCAACCCGCAGCTCAAGAAGTTCCTGTCGAAGTACAAGACGGGGCTGATCTCCAACATCGACGACAAGCTGCTCGGGCTCACCCGGCGCCATATCCCGGCCGACTTCGACCTGGTCGTCACCGCCCAGCAGGTCCGCTCCTACAAGCCGGATCCCGCCCACTTCAACGAGTTCGCGCGCCGCATCGGCGGCAAGAAGGGGTGGGTGCACATCGCCTCCGGAGTGGAGACCGACATCGAGCCCTGCCACAAGCTCAAGGTCCCGACGATCTGGGTCAACCGGCGCAAGGCCGAGCTGCCGTCCGGCGCCAAGAAGCCGGCGGCCGAGGTCAAGTCGCTGCTGGAGGCCGCCAAGCTCCTCGGGCTCTAGCGCCGGGGCGGCGGGCGACAGCGATGCAGGTCGTCGCCCTCCATCCGGGCGTGATCGTCGCGCGCAGCGCGAAGTGGCAGACGACCTGCACGCTGCTGCACGACGGCGACGAGACCTTCATGGTCGACTCGCCGATCTACCCGGACGAGCTGGATCTGCTCCCCGGCCTGCTCGCCCAGGCGGGCTGGGAGCTGTCCGGGCTGCTCGCCACCCACGGCGACTGGGACCACCTGCTCGGGCGGCTGGCGTTCCCGGACGCGGCGCTCGGCGTGGCCGAGACCACCGCGGCGCGGCTCAAGGCCGAGCCGGGCGCCGCGCAGCGCGAGCTGCGCGCCAGCGACGAGGACGACTACGTGATCCGCAAGGCGCCGCTGCAGCTCGGCTCGATCCAGGCGCTGCCGGTGCCCGGCAAGCTCGGGCTCGGCTCCGGCGAGCTGGAGCTGCTGCCCGCCGACGGGCACACCGAGGATGGGATGGCGATCTGGTCGCCGATCCACCGGGTGCTGTGCTGCGGCGACTACCTCTCGCCGGTCGAGATCCCGTGGATCGAGCGCGGCAGCCTCGACGCCTACCTGGCGACGCTGCGCCGCCTGCAGCCCTATGTCGAGCAGGCCGACTGGGTGGTGCCCGGGCACGGCGAGCACCTCGACGCGCAGCGGGCGCTGGCGATCCTGCGCGAGGACGTGGCCTACCTGGAGGCGCTCGGCGGCCCCGACCCGGAGTCGGCGCCGCTGCCGATCGCCCGCCGCGGCCGGCGGATGGAGGCGATCCACGCCGAGAACGTTCGGAGGGTGCGCGGGTCGTGACGATCCAGCACGTCTCGCTCGAGATCCGCGCCGCGGACGCCGACGCCGAGGTCCGCTTCTGGGAGCTGCTCGGCTTCGAGCCCGACGAGGTCCCCGGGGAGCTCGCGCACCGCACCACCTGGGTGCACGCGGGCGGGCAGCAGATCCACCTCCTGCACGCCGAGGAGCCGGTGATCCCTCCGCAGGCGCACGTGGCCGTCGTCTGCCGCGACTACGAGGCCACCCAGGAGCGGCTGCGCGCTGCCGGCTTCCCCGTCGACGAGCGGCGGCGCTACTGGGGCGCGCCACGCTGCCTGACCCGCTCGCCGTCGGGCCACGTCGTCGAGGTGATGGCCGCCCCGCCGGGCGGCTGAGCCGCCGCTACAGCGCGAGCAGGTCGAGCTCGTCGGTGGCGACCGTCACGCGCGGGAAGACGGTCTGCGCGTCGCGCATCATCCGCTCCTCGTCGGCGCGCGGCGGAACGTGGATCAGCAGCAGGTGCTCGACCCCCGCCTCCTTCGCCACCTGGGCGGCCTCCGCCGGGGTGGGGTGGCCCGGGGCGGCGGGCGGGCCCCAGGCGTCGTAGGCCAGCACCCGGCAGCCGCGCGCCAGCTCCGCGTTCTTCGGGTCGGCCTCGGTGTCGGTGCACCAGGTCAGCAGGTCGTCGACGCGCAGCGCCAGCGTCGGGTCGGTGTGCTTCTCCTGCCGCCGCGCGCGCAGCGTCACGCCGCCCAGCTCCACCTCGCCCGGCCAGATGTCGCGCACCTCGACGCCCAGCTCCAGCAGGCCGACCGGCATCACCGGCTGGGTGAAGATCCGGCCGAGGATCGCGAACGTGGTCGTCCCGTACAGGGCGGCGCCCGGCCCGTGGACCCAGATCTCGCGGTCGCCGACCAGCTCGGTCAGGTACGGCAGGCCGCAGATGTGGTCGATGTGGAAGTGCGTCAGGACGACGTGCACCACCCGGCGGCCGCGCAGGAGCTCCGGGTTGGTGACCAGCCGCCGCAGGCCCGTCCCGGCGTCGACGACGACCGCCGCCTCGCCCGACTCCGGCAGGAGAAGCAGCGAGGAGGTCTCCCGCCGTCCGGTCGGGACGAAGCCGCCGCTTCCCAGGATCGTCGCGGCGGCGAGCACGGGCTCGCTACCCCGCGGCCTCCGGGGACTTGATGGTGGCGATCGGGGCGCCGGACTGGATCGGCTCGCCCTCCTTGATGGGCAGCGACGCGATCACGCCCGACTTGTGGGCGGTGATCTCGTTCTCCATCTTCATCGCCTCGATGATGCAGATGAGCTGGCCCTCCTCGACGGTGTCGCCCTCCTTGACGAGCACCTTCCACATGTTGCCCTGCAGCGGGCTGACCAGCTCATCCCCGGTCGCCGACGAGCCGCCCTTGCGCTCGGAGCGGCGCGGCTTCTTCGGCGCGGCCGCGCCGTTGGTGGAGGCGACGCCGCCGACGGGCGGCGGGCCGATCACCTTGACGTCGAAGCGGCGGCCAGAGACCTCGACCGTGTAGGTCTGCTCGACCTTCGGCTGCTCGTCCTCCTCCTCGGCCGGCGCGGGCTTCGGGGCGGCCAGCGACTTCAGCCACTTCTTGTCCTCGAGGAGGTTGCGGCAGGTCGAGCCCTTCGCCCACTCCTCGGTCGCCAGCAGCGTGCGGTGGAACGGGATCAGGGTGGTCAGGCCCTCGATCTCGTACTCCTTCAGGGCGCGCAGCATGCGCTTGGTGGCGTGCTCGCGGTCCTTGTCCCAGACGATCAGCTTGGCGACCATCGGGTCGTAGGTGGGCGAGACCTCGTCGCCCGGGCCGACGCCCGAGTCGACGCGCACGCCCGGCCCGGTCGGCTCCTTGTAGTGGCCGATCTTGCCCGGGGTGGGGATGAAGTTCTTGGAGGCGTCCTCGGCGTTGATGCGGCACTCGATCGCGTGGCCGCGCAGCACCACGTCCTCCTGCTTGACCGACAGCGGCTCGCCCGCGGCGGCGAGGATGCCCTCGCGGACGATGTCGACGCCCGTCGTCATCTCGGTCACGCAGTGCTCGACCTGGACGCGGGTGTTCATCTCCAGGAAGTAGTACTCGCCGTCCTGGAGCAGGCCCTCGATCGTGCCGGCGCCGACGTAGTTGACGGCCTTCGCCGCGTTGACGCCGATCTCGCCGATGCGCTCGCGCAGCTCCGGCGAGACGATCCACTCGGGCGCCGGGGACTCCTCGATCAGCTTCTGGTGGCGGCGCTGGATCGAGCAGTCGCGCTCGCCGAGGTGGATCACGTTGCCGTGCTTGTCGGCGAGGATCTGGACCTCGATGTGGCGCGGATCGGGCAGGTAGCGCTCGAGGTAGACGGTCGGGTCGGAGAAGAACTTCTCGCCCTCGCGCGCGGCGCCCTCGTAGGCGTCCTTCAGCTCGTCCTCGCTGAGCGCGACGCGGAAGCCCTTGCCGCCACCGCCGCCGGCGGCCTTGACGGCGACCGGGAACCCGATCTCGTCCTTGGCGATGCGCAGCGCGTCCTCGTAGCTGGCGACCGGCTCGGTGGTGCCCGGCACGATCGGCACGCCGGCGGCCTTCATCAGCTCGCGGGCGCGGGTCTTGGAGCCCATCGCCTCGATCGCCTCGGCGGGCGGGCCGATGAAGACGATCCCGGCCTCCTCGCAGGCGCGGGCGAACGCGGCGTTCTCGGCCAGGAAGCCGTAGCCGGGGTGGATCGCCTCGGCGCCGGACTCCTTGGCGACCTCGAGGATGCGCTCGACGTTCAGGTAGCTGGCCGCCGGCTGCGCGGGCCCGAGGAGGTAGGCCTCGTCGGCGCGCTTGACGTGCAGCGCGTCACGATCGGCCTCCGAGTAGACCGCCACCGAGGCGATCCCCATCTCCTCGAGCGTCCGCATGACGCGGATCGCGATCTCACCACGATTAGCGACCAGGACCTTGGAGAACATGCGGCGCGAAAGGGTACTTCAGTGCGGTTGGGTGCGGCGTCGTCGCTTCGGGGCCGCACCATCCATCCGGGCAGGGTCGCCCGGCGGGGTCGGCTCGTGGGCCGAGGTCGCGGCCGCCGCCCTAGGCGGCGATCATGCCGCCCGCGACCGTGTCGTTGGTCTGCGGGTCGATGAGAAGGAACGCGCCGGTGGCGCGGTTGGCGGCGTAGGGGTCGGCGACCAGCGGCCGTCCGGCGCGCAGGCGCACGCGGCCGATGTCGTTCAGCCGCAGCGGCCCGCGCGGCGGGACCCGCGCCAGCGTGTGGGCGTCGACGACGTCGTCGATCTCCTCGACGACCGCCTCGACGGTGCTCGTCAGGTGCTTGACCAGCATCCGGTCGCCCGGCTGCAGCGGGCGCGGCGAGAACCAGCAGACGTCGGCCGCCACCTCGGACCGCGCCGGCGCGTCGTCGCCGGCGGCGACGAGCACGTCTCCGCGGCCGACGTGCGGCGCGTCGGCCAGCCGCACCGTCACCGAGCGCGGGGCGGCCGCCTCCGCCAGCTCGCCCTCGAAGGTCTCGATCCGCGCCACCGTCGCCTCGGCGCCGGAGGGCAGCACGCGCACCCGGTCGCCGGCGCGCAGCACCCCCGAGGCGACCTGGCCGGCGTAGGCGGCATCGCCGTCGTCTCCGATCACGAGCTGGACCGGGAAGCGCAGGTCGTCGAGGTTGCGGGCCTGCGCCGGGTCGATCGCCTCCAGGTGGCCGAGCAGCGTCGGCCCCCGGTACCACGGCATCCGCGGCGACGGGGCGACGACGTTGTCGCCGCGCAGCGCGCTGATCGGGATGAAGCGCACCGAGGGCGTGGGGCGGTGCGGATCGGCGGCCAGCCGCCTGCGGAACGGGCCGAAGTCGGCGACGATCTCCTCGAAGCGCTCCTGGCTGTAGCCGACCAGGTCCATCTTGTTGACCGCCACGACGATGTGGGGGATGCCGAGCAGCGCGGAGATGAACGCGTGCCGCTTGGTCTGCTCGGCGATGCCCCGGCGCGCGTCCAGCAGCACCACGGCGGCGTCGGCGGTCGAAGCGCCGGTGACCATGTTGCGCGTGTACTGCAGGTGCCCGGGCGTGTCGGCGAGCACGAACCGGCGCGCCGGGGTGGCGAAGTGCCGGTAGGCGACGTCGATCGTGATGCCCTGCTCGCGCTCGGCGCGCAGCCCGTCGGTCAGCCGCGCCAGGTCCAGCTCGCCGTCGACCCCCTCCAGGTCCGCGTACTGGTCGGCGAGGATCGCCTTCGTGTCGTGCAGCAGCCGGCCGATAAGCGTCGACTTGCCGTCGTCGACCGAGCCGGCGGTGGCGAGGCGCAGCAGGCCGGTCATGCGGCGACCTCAGTTGTCGGCGCGCCGGGGCGGTAGGGCGGAACGCCCGCCCCGGCGATGACGGTGGGCTCCACCCGGGGAAGGATTCAGCGCTCCGGCGAGGCGCCTGCGGTCGTTTCCTACCCCGCGGCGCTCGGACGGGCGTCAGCGCGCGGACGCCCGCCCGGCTCAGCCGAGCGGGCCCCAGGGGATCGAGTCGCCCCAGGGGGTGGGGTCGTCGGGCCGCCGCCGGGTGGCCTCCAGCCGCGCGGCGCGCAGCCACGGGTTCGGCTTGCGCTTGGTCTCCGCCGGCGGGGCGTGGTCGGCCAGGAAGCGCTGCACCGCCGCGATCACGGCGGCGGCCTCCACCTCGGAGGGCGCGGGCGTGACGAGCTTGACCTCGGGCACGGGCGGGACCGTACTACCCCGGCCCCGCCCGTGGCGTCCGGCCTCAGGCGGCGGGGCCGTGCTGGCCCTTGATCGACGGGTTGCCGCGCTCGATCCGGTAGGTCCAGTCGCGCGACGGCAGCGTCTTCTTCGTCTTGCGCTTGATGGTCTCGACCCGCACCATCTCGCAGGTCAGGCCGTTGCGGCGCGCGGTCACCGAGCCGTAGCCGTGGTGGTCGAAGTCGGCGTTGTCGACGTGCGGGTTGATGCCGCGCAGCGTCTCGATGATCACCGGCGGCGTCTGCGGGTTGCGGTCGTTGCCGCGAATCACGTTGCCGCCGCCGGCGTCGAGGTCGGTCTCGCCCAGTGTCTGCGAGGTGATCGACCCGCCGACCAGCTCGGGTGCGACCGTCGTGCCGCTGACGCCGTCGCCGGTGCGCACGTCGCCGGCGATGAACGTGTGGATGTCGCCGGTGATGAAGACGACGTCCTTGATGTTGCGGTCGCGGATGAAGGTGAGCAGCTCCTCGCGCTCACGCGGGTAGCCGGTCCATGTGTCGTAGGTGTAGTTGGCCCCGCCGAGGACGCGCGTGGGCATGATCGTCACCTGGTTGCCGATGACCTTCCACGTCGCCTTCGAGCTGCGCAGCCGGTCCTTGAGCCAGTTCATCTGGCGGCGGCCGAGCATCGCGCGCGGCTGGTCCAGCTCGGCGCAGGCGGGCACGACCGCATCGCCGCACGGCTGGTCCTGGCGGTAGCTGCGCTCGTCGAGGAGGATCAGCTCGACGGTGCGGCCGAAGCGGAACGCACGGTAGAGCCGGTTGCCGGAGATGAACGTCGGCATCGACTCGAAGTAAGCGCGGCGGGCGGCGCGCCTGCGGTCCTGGCTGAACCGCTTGGGCGCCTCCAGGCCGCCGTCCTTCTCGCCGCCGACCCAGTTGTCCTGGGTCTCGTGGTCGTCCCAGACCGCGATCAGCGGGAACTTCTGGTGGACGGCGCGCAGCGACGGGTCGCTGCGGTAGAGCGAGTACTTGCGCCGGTAGTCGTCGAGCGTTACCGCCTCGCGCACGATCGACGGGTTGCGCGGGTTCTCGCGCCCGATGCGGTCGTCACGCACCCCGCGGCCGTTGGCGCGCGAGCTGTAGGTCTCGGCGTAGATGTAGTCGCCGAGGCAGACCACGAAGTCCAGGTCCTCGTCGGCCATCACCGCGTGCGCGTTGTAGTAGCCGTGCGCGTACTCCTGGCAGGAGAAGAACGCGAACCGGACCGGCTCGTTGGAGTCAGGGGGAGGCGCGGTGCGGAAGCGGCCGACGGCGCTGTCGGTCGTGCGCGTCGCGAACCTGTAGTAGTACTGCTCGTGGGGCTTGAGCCCCGTCACGCGCGCCTTCACCACGTGGTTGGAGGCCGATCCGGTGCGGATCTGCCGGCGCGCGACCACGTTGCGGAAGCTGCGGTCGGTGGCGACCTCGAGCTCGACGGTGCCGGTTCCGCCGCTGCCGGCCGGGTCGAGCCGCGTCCAGAGGCTGATGCCGGTCGGGGTCGGATCACCGGACATGACCCCGTCCGGGAAGCGGCCGGAGCGGAACGGCCGCACCTTCGCTGAGGCGATCGGGGCCGCCAGGTACGTCGGGACCAGGATGGTCGCGGCGACGCCCCCGGCGCGTGCGACGAACTGGCGACGGGTCTGCATGGCGAGACGCTACACGGGCCGGATGCCCGGACGCCAGTGCCGCCGGTGGCGCCCAAACGAAAAGCCGGCCCTCGGCCGCCCGGTGGACGGACGGACGAGGGCCGGCTGAAGACCGCGCTTGGGCGCTTGGCGCTAGCGGCGCGGGGTGACGCGGACGTTGATCGTCCGCGCCTTGTTCCTGGAGTCGGTCACGCGCACCTTGAGCGTGATCCGCTTGCCGATCTTCAGGCCCTTGCCGCGACGCAGCGCGCCCTTCGTCAGCTTCAGGGTCAGCGCGCCGGTCGCCTTCGGGGCGTTGACGGTCACGGTCGTCTTGGTGCGCTTGATCCGGTTGCGGGCGACCCGCTTGCCGCCGGCGACCGCGCGGGCGCCCTTCTTGAAGCGCTTGCCATTGAGGCGGAGCTGCTTCGGGAAGGTGACCCGGATCGACTTCAGCTTCACGCCCTGGACCTTCAGGTTCAGGCTCGGGGTGCGGCCCTTGCCGAAGCCCTTCAGGGTCGCGGTCGTGCGCTTGACGACGACGCCGCAGTTGAGCGCGTACTCGGTGTCCGTGCTGGTCGCCTGGGCGCCGCTGTGCGCGGCCAGGGTGGCCGACACCTTCGGCGTCTTCTCGCACAGGATGGTGTTGTTGGTGGCGGCCAGCAGGCCCTTCGTGCCGCCCTTGAGCGTCATCTCGAAGCTCGAGATCGGCACGTCGGGGATGTGGTCGACCGTGGCGACGACCTGGCCGTTACGGAACTCGTTGACGGCCAGCAGCGGCAGGTGGATGAACCCGCGCAGGTCGAGCTGCAGCGACGGCAGCGTCTGGCCGGCCGTCTGGACGAGGCGCACCGGGCCGCTGAGCGGCTCGGCCAGCAGCGGCGAGGTCGCCTTCACCTCGCCGACCACCGAGGACTCGGGGCAGTTGTTCGCCGCGAGCTGCTCGGCGGTGCAGCCGCCCTGGACGGCGGCCAGGTTGACGCCGAGCTCCTTCGGCAGCCTCAGCACGACCCGGCTCGGGTTGGCCTGGCCGCGCGAGCCGTACAGGCCGACCTTCAGCTCCGGGTTCTTCGGCTTGCCGCTCAGCGTGGCGACCATGCGCGGCGTGAACGGCAGGCCCGCGCAGCCGGCGAGCTGGATGATCGACTGGCCGGTGGAGGTGCGGCCGTCCACCGCGGTGAACGTCGCGTGAGCCGCGTGCGGGGCGCAGCTCGTGCCGTTGACCAGGAACCCGCTGCGGTTGATGTCGAGCGTGATCGTCCGGATCGACAGCGGGATGCCGGCGATCATCGTCGGCAGCGGCTCGGTGTGCGCCTGGATGGCCAGGTCGCCGTGCCGCAGCGTCAGCTTGGTGATGCTGACGATCGTGCCGAGGTCGAGCGGGCCGACCCTGACCGGGACGATCACGGCCAGGCCGCCGACGCCGCCGTCATATGGCGCGATCAGGTGGATCGACCCCTGGACGACGAACGGCTTGTTGCCGACGCCGGAGGCGATCGTCGCGGTGCCGACGCGCGACTCAGCCGGGCACGCGCCCGCTCGCGCCTGCGCGATCGGGCAGGACGGGAAGGCGAACAGGTTGCCGAGCTGGCCGGGCGGCAGCGTCAGGTGGAACGAGTGCAGGCGCCCCTGACCGTCCGGACGGTTGATCGTCAGCGCCAGGTGCGAATCGGCGCCCACGAGGGCCGGGTTCGGCACCGCGTGCAGCGACGGGTGGAACCCGTGGTCGGCGCAGTCGACGGTCTGCACCGGCGAGGTCTTGTTGACCGCGCTGCCGCCGCTGTACGGCGTGAACGTGGCGGTCGCGTTGTGCGTGCCGCAGACGGTGCCGGCCTGCAGGACGGCGGTGTCGCCGCCGCGGAACGACATCTCGAACTCGGTGAACGGCTGCCGCGGCAGGTTGCTGAACGTCGCGGTGATCTGGCCGGTCACCGGGTCCGGGTTGGCGACGCCGACGAACTTGACCCGGACGTCGCCCTTACGCGCGTAGGTGAGGAGGCGGAACTGCTGCCCCGGCTGCGGGTGGCCCAGGTAGACCTTGCCGATCAGGTCGCCGATCAGCGCCGAGGTCATCTTGACCGTGCCGAGCTCGGACAGCGCCGGGCAGGTCGGGTCGGTGTTCTGCCCGAGGCCGAACTGGGCGTCCGTGCAGCCGTCGAGGCCGTCGCCTGCCACCGAGGGCGACAGGGTGATGCCCGCCGGCAGCCTGACCGCGACGTCCTTGAGGTGCGACTGCTCCAACGGGTTGGCGAAGCCGACCGTGACGCTGAACCCGTTCGGCTGGTCGGCCTTGACTGTCGCCGTGGTGGTCAGGGACGGGTCGAACGGGAGGTCACCACAGTCGTTGGTGGTGACGGTGGCCGTAGTCGAAGAGTGGTTGTCCGAATCCGCGTAAGACCGCGCCGTGATACCGATGGTGTGGTCCCCGCACGCGGTCGGGTTGATGATGAACGGCTTGGTCATGTTGCGCGGGCGGCCCGGATCGAGAGTGGAGCCGCTGGTCGGGCCCCACATCTGGATCTGGATCTTCCGCACGCGCAGGCCATAAGTGGTCCCCGAAAGCTTGATGTCGTTCGGGATGTCCGTGATCGGGGAGTTCAGGCCGAAGTCGTTCGGGCGCACCTGGATGGGCGACTCCAGGCGGATCGGCTCAGAGAAGAGCGTGTCGATGAAGATGCCCAGTCGCGCAGGCTCGTCGCCTACCGGCTCCAAGAGGTAGATGTAGCCGAACGGGCCCGTGCTGGGCTCGCCGATGTCGAGACCGGGGTTACCGGGGCCGCCGGTCTCGATCGTGGCCTCCATGAACATCTGGCCGACCCGGGTGTTAGTCGGGCACGGCTCCTCGTACTTGTCGCCGTCCTTGGTGACCGGCCGGTTGAAGTCGGCCACCGAGCACAAGGGTCGGCTGGTCGGGTCGCCAACCATGCCGGCCGGCAGGCTCAGCGTGAAGTCCCTCAGGTACTCGGTCTGAGTCTCCTCGCTGATGGAGACCTCGACGTTGAGGTCGCCCGGCTCGCCCGCCTTCGGGTTGCCCAGCGAGGCGGTTGCCGACAGTCCGGGTGCAGCAAGCGCATTGCTCGTGCTCAGCGCAAGCAGCGCGCAACATGCCGCCAGCGCGGCGGCCACCTTGCCCAACAAAGTGGACCTCACCTAGATCCCTCCCGATCGCCGGTTGCCTCCGGGGGCCGTCGTCGTGGGTCGACGGTCCTCCTCCTTGCCCCGGAAACCCTAACGTCTCCCGGAAGTTCCGGTGCACCGTGAAATGGGTGCGCGTCAGGCGGCGCATCACCCCATCGGGGGACCGTTCGTCGCGCCCGGACGGGCGCGCGGGGCGTCCGCTAGCGCCCCGCGCGCACCCTGATCCGGGCGGTGGTCGTGCGCCCGTTGCTGTGGGTGACGCGCACCCGCAGCGTCACGCGGCGGCCGGCGCGGAGCCCCGGCCCGCGCCGCAGCGCGCCGCGCCGCAGGCGGATCTCGAGGGACCCGGTGAATCGCTTGGTGGTCCGCACGGTGACCGTCCGCCCGTCCGTGCGTCGCAGGGCGCCCCTCCGGGCGCGCTCCCGCCGCGAGATCACCCGCCCGCCGTGCAGCGCCGTCGTCCCGCGGCTGAAGCGCGTGCCGCGCGCAAGGCGCAGCTCCCGCGGCAGCGTCAGCCGCAACGAGCGCATCCGCTCGCCGCGCACGCGCAGCCGCAGCGACGGCGTGCGGCCGCGGGCGGTGCCGCGCAGCGACGCGGTGGTGCGCAGGCGCGACGCGCCCGCCGCGCAGTTCGCCAGCTCCGCGTCGGCGCGTAGCTGCGCCCGGGCGCCGCTGTGGGCGCGCACGTCGGCGGCCACCCTCGGGCGCGAGTCGCAGAGCGTGTCCGGATTGGTCGCCTGCAGCAGCGAGTTGCCCCGCAGCGTCATCACGAACGAGCCGATCGGCACGTCGGGGACGCCGTCGATCGTCGCACGCAGGCGGCCCTGCGCGAACTCGTTGCGGACGCGGAGCTGCAGGTCGGTGAACCCGTGCAGGTCGATCACCAGGTCCGGTAGCTGCCGGTCGGTGCTCTGCACCAGCCGCACCGGCCCGCGCAGCGGCAGCGGCACCAGCGGCGACAGGGCGGTGGCCTCGCCGACGATCGACGCGTCGGGGCAGCGGCCCGCCGCGAACTGCTCGGCGCGGCAGGCGCGGCTGATCGCCTGCAGGTTGGCGCCCAGCTCGCGCGGCAGCGTCATCGACAGCGCCCGGATGTTCGCGTTGCCGGGCGGCGTGGTGACCTCCATCCGCAGCGACGGCAGCCGGCGCGAGCCGGCGATGCGCGCCTCGATCCGCGGCCGGAACGGCAGCCGGTCGCAACCGGTCGGCTGCACAGGCGCCCAGTCGGACACCGTCGCGCCGCCGATCGCCGTGAACGTCGCCTCCAGCGGCAGCACGTCACACGAGGTCGGATTGATCAGGAAGCCGTCGCGATCCAGCGTCAGCGCCAGGCCGCGGATCGTGAGCGGCACGCCGCCGATGATGCGCGGCAGCGGCTCGGTGTCGGCGCGGATCGCCAGGTCGCCCCCGCTCAGGCTGAGCTTCGTGAGGCTGACCACGCGGCCGAGGTTGAGCGGCCCGACCTGCGCGTCGATCACCACCGCCAGCCCGGCGATCCCGCCGTCGAAGCCGGTCGTCAGGTAGATCGGCCCCTGCAGGGCGATCGGGCGCGGGCCGGTGCCCGCGGTCGTCGTCGCCGTGCCCACGCGGCTCGACGGGTCACACGCGCCGGCGCGCGCCTGGGCGACCGGGCACATCGGAACCGACGCCAGGCGGCCGAGCAGGCCGGGCGGCAGCTTCATCGACATGCTCGACAGCCGCTGGTTGCGGTCGGGCACGCTCAGGAAGATCGCGGCGCGGGTGTCGGCCCCCGCCTGCGACGGATTGATCGTCGCACCGATGTCGGGCGCGAAGGTGGGCGGCGGGCAGCCGGTGACCGTCACCGGCGGCGACTGGACGTTCGCGGTGGTGCCGGGCCGGGCGAACGGCTCGATCGCGGCCGTTACCACCCTCTGCCCGCAGGTCTCCGGCGTGGTGAGCACCGCGGTCGGCCCGCCGCGGAACGCGAGCGTGAACGTCTCGAACGGCTGCTGGGGCAGGTTGTCGAAGACCGTGGTGATCTGTCCGGTGTTGGGGTCCGGCTGGGTGAGGCCGACCAGCTTCACGCGCACGTCGCCCTTGCGGGCGTAGGCGAAGAGCCGCATCGGCGCGCCGGGGGCGGGGGTGCCGAGGTAGACGGTGCCGGTCAGCTCGCCCAGCAGCGGCGAGACGAACGAGACGGCGCCGAGGTTCGAGAGGGCCGGGCAGGCCGGGTCGGTGTTCGCGCCGGGCGCGAACTGCGCGTCGGTGCAGCCCTCCAGCCCGTCGGCGGCCACGCCGGCCGACAGCACGAAGCCGGGCGGGGTCACGACGCGGGCGGAGCGCACATGCGACTGGGCGCGGCCGTCCACGTCCCCGCCCGGGAAGGCGACCTGGACGGCGACGCCCGCGGGCTGGTCGGCGGTGAACGTGGTCGGCGACATGCTCACCGTCGGCTGGAAGGGGGCGGTGTCGCAGTGGCTGACGTCGAACGCGCCGCTTCCCCGCGCCACCTCGTTGTCGTAGGCGATGGCGGTCACGCTCACCGTCGCCGGCCCGCAGGTGGTCGGGTTGACGATGAACGGCAGGCTCAGATCCCTCTCGGGCGTGTCGTTGCCCCACAGGGTCATCGTCATGTCGAGGACGTCGATCTCGGTCGGGAGGCCGAGCACCGACACCTCGTTCGGCACGTCGCGGACGATCGAGTCCAGTCCGTAGTCGCCGCCCGGGGCGCGCACCGAGATCGGCGACTGCAGCCGGATCGGGGTCGACAGGCCGAGCGGGTCGCTGAGCTCGATCCCGAGGCGCGCCGGCTCGCCACCCTGTGGAGCGAGGTTGTGGATCGGCCCGCTCACGGCGATCGGGAGCAGCCCGCCCACCAGCGCAGTCGACGCCACCTCGCCGACCCGCGACGAGGAGGGGCAGCCGCCGGCCTCGAACGTCGCCGGCTGGCAGCGGTCGGCCGCGTTCGGGTTGCCCAGCAGGCCTGCGGGCAGGTGCAGGTCGAGATCCTTGAGATCGTGCGAGGGCTCTTGGAAGGTGAGCTTGATCGTCAGGTCGCCGTGCGCTCCCGCCCTCGGATCGGACGAGGAGGCCGAGACGTCCACCCCGTACTGCGCGGACGCGGAGCCCGTGAACACCGCGCACGCGGCCGCGACCGCCGCGCACGCCCCCGCCAGCCTGCTTGCAAGCGAAGCCATCGCTGAACCCTCCCGCTCAGCTCTCTCCTCGCGGGCATCGGCCCCTGCCTGCGGCCGATGCCCAACTTTCGGGAAATGAGACCTTCCCCGAACTCTCCCCTCCAAACCACGGGTCGGGGGCGACGGAGCGCAGCGGGAGCGGCCGGTGTCGGGCGCCCGACAGTCGCCGAGGGCTCGGGCGGCGGCGCGGGCGCGGGCGCCGTGCAGCGTCGGGGGCTCAGCGGCGCGCGCGCACCCGGACGCTGAGAGTGCGGGCCCGCCCGTCCGCGTCCCTGACCGTCACCTTGAGGGTGAGCTTGCGCCCGACCTTGAGCCCCTTGCCGCGGCGCAGCGCCCCGCCACGGAGGCGCAGATCGATCGAGCCGGTGTGCTTGCGCGTCGCGCTGACCGTGATCGAGCTGCCGGTCCGGCGCAGCGCCCGCTTGCCCGCCTTCGTCCGCAGCGAAAGCTTCCTCCCGCCCTGCAGCACCCGGGCGTGCCGCCGCAGCGCCTTGATGCCGGCCGGCCGGAGCTGGCGCGGCAGCGCCACCCGCACCGACTTCAGCCGCTTGCCGATCACGCGCACCCGCAGGCTCGGCTTGCGGCCCTTGGCGGCGCCGGTCAGCGTCGCGGTCGCCTTCGCCTCCGCCTTGCACGGCATGCTCGGCGTGGTCCGGACCTGCGCCTGCGCGCCGCTGTGCGAGGTGAAGACCGCATCGAGCCGCGGCGTGCCGGTGCACAGCATCCTCAGGTCCGACTTGAGCAGGCCGCCTCCGTCGAGCTTCAGCGTGAAGCGGGACAGCGGCACGTCCGGGATCCCGGCGACCGTGGAGCGCAGCCGCCCGCCGGCCGGGTCGTTGTCGGCACGCAGGCGCACGTTCACCGGGCCGGACAGGTCGATCGCGAGGCTGGGCAGCGTCCGGCCCGGAACCTGCACCAGCGTCACCGGGCCGCTGAGCGGCACCGGGATCAGCGGCGAGACCGCCTCGGCGCTGCCGATACGCGCGCGGGCCGGGCAGTTGCCCGCCACCCAGTCGTCGTGCAGGCAGGTGCGGTTCAGCGCCTGCAGGTTGGCGCCCACCTGGGCCGGGAGCGTGAGCCGGGTGCCGGCCATCGTCGCGTGCCCGGGCCGGCCCTCGATCGTCACCGTCAGCGACGGCGCGGTCACCGGGTCGCCGACCGCCGCCGTGACCTGTGGCTCGAACGGCAGCCTGTCGCACCCGGTCGGCTCGTAGGGGGCGCTGCCCTCCGCCTGCTCGCCGGTCACCGAGACCAGCGCGGCGGTGATCGCCTGCGGCGCGCACGAGGATGCGTTGATCAGGAAGCCGTCCCGGTCGAGGCTCAGCGTCATCGACCGCAGCGCGAGCGGCACGCCGCCGACGATCCGCGGCAGCGGCTCGGAGACGACGTCGACGCCCACCTCCGGCCGGATCACCATCTTGTTGATGACGACCACGTGGCCGAGGTCGATCGGCCCGACCCGCGCCGGCACCACCACCGCCAGGCCGGCGATCCCGCCGTCGAAGCCGGGGGTGAGGTGGATCGTGCCGGTGAGCGTCGCCGGCGCGCCGCCGGTGCCCGCCTGCACGGTCACGGTGCCGACCCGCGAGTCGGGACCGCACAGCCCGCCGCGCGCCAGCTCGAGCGGGCAAGACGGGATCGCCGCCATGCGGCCGAGAAGCCCGGGCGGCATGCGCACGACCATCCGGTCCAGCAGCGGCTGCTCGTCACCGCGGGCGACCGTCAGCGACAGGTGGGTGTCGCCGCCCGCCAGCGCCCGATCGACTCCGGCCGCGAAGCTGGGCGCGAACGGCGCAGTCGTGCAGTTGTTGGTGTTGAACGTCGCCTGCCGGGTGACGAAGGTGCCCGGACGCGCGTATGGCTCCAGCCGCGCGCTCGCCGCGTACGTGCCGCAGCCGGGAGGCGCCTTCAGCACCGCGTCGTCGCCGCCCCGGAAGCTGAGCGTGAACGAGGTGAACGGGACCCGCGGCAGGTCGGAGAACGTGGCCGTGAGCTGGCCGGTCTGGGGGTCGGGGGAGACGACGCCGGTGAGCTTCACCCGCACGGCGCCGAGCGTCGCGTAGACGAGCAGGCGGAACGGGTTGGCGGCGGTGGGGGCGCCGAGGTACACGTCGCCGTTCAGCACGCCCAGCAGCGGCGTGTTGAAGGACACCGTGCCGATCTTCGACCGCGCGGGACAGGCGGGCGGCGTCGCGGCGGCGGCTGCGAACTGAGCATCGGCGCACGCGTCGAGGCCGTTCGCGCCGACGCCCGGCGAAAGGGCCGTGCCGACCGGCAGCGTCACCACCGCCGACTTGAGGTGCGACTGGGCGCGGCCGCCGGCGTCGCCCGGGAAGCCGATAGTGACGCTCAGGTTCGTGGGCTGGTCGGCGCGCTGCGTCTTCGGTGCGACGTCGAACGTCGGCTCGAACGGCACGCTGCTGCCGCCGGTGCAGCCGGTGGGGGTGAAGCTGCGGTTGGCCTGGGCGGTGGCGTTGTTGTGGGCGGTGGCGCGGGCGAGGAAGGTTGCGGGGACGCACTCGGTGGGGTTGGTGAGGAACGGGCCTTTGGGGTTGGTGGGCGGCGTCCCGTAGAGGGTCATCTTCATTGACTTGACGTAGATGTCCAGCGTGCCGAGCAGGGCGCTGGAGGCGGTGTTCGGGATGCCGCGGATGACCGAGGTGAGGCCGTAGTCGCCGGGGGCGCGCAGCGTGACCGGGGCCTGCAGCTTGATCGGGGTGACGGCGCCCAGGGCGGCGATTCCCTCGGCCTTGAGGATGATTCCCATCCGGGCGGGCTCGCCGCCGGTGGGTTGCAGGAGGTAGACGTTGCCGCCCACGTCGACGTCGGCGTCGAACAGGAGGGCGAGGCCGCTCCGACCCTTGGCGTGGGCGACCGTGTCCACCTCGCCGACCTTCGAGGCCGAGGGGCAGTTGTCGTTGTTGAATTGGCTCTGGCTGCAGAGCGCGTTGACCGCGTTGGGGTTGCCCAGCAGGCCGGCGGGGAGGTCGAGGTCCAGGTCGCGCAGCGACTCGCCCGGGTTCGCGGAGGTGAACGTCATGTTCACGACCACGTTGCTGTGCGCGCCGGCCTGCAGGTTCGAGGGCGCCGCGCTCGTCATGCTCATGCTGAACGCCGCCTGCGCAGCCGGAGCGGCGAGCGCCGCGGCGACAAGCGTCGTCGCCAAGGCGACGAGCCACCCGCGGAGACGGGCGATCCTCATCGCATCGATCGCGCGTCGCAGTGACACGGTGGCAGTCCCTACTTCCTCGCCTTGATCCTCACCGTCAGCGACCGCGTCCTGCCGGCGCTGTCGGAGACGCGAACCTTCAGGGTGATTCGCTTGCCCGGCTTCAGGCCCTTGCCGCGCTTCAGCGCTCCCTTGCGCAGCCGCAGCTCCAGCGAGCTCACGCCGGCCTTGTATGTGGTCCAGCCGGTGACCGTCTTGCCCTTGATGCGCAGGGCGTTGCGGCCCTTCTTCGTCTTGCGGGAGACCGCCTTGCCGTTGTGCCGCACCACGCCCCGCTTGCGGATCTGCTTGCGGTTGATCCGGAGCTGCTTGGGCATGGTGACCCTGAGCGAGCGGAGCCTGCTGCCGCGCGCCCGGACCCGCAGCACCGGCTTGCGGCCCTTGCGCGCCCCGGTCAGCGTGGCGTCGATCTTGACATCCGAGAGGCCCGCGGTCTGGGCGCACGGCGTGGTGGCCGTCGCGGAGGTCCTCGTCGTCGCGCCGGTGTGTGAGGTGAACGTCGCGTCCACCTGCGGCGTGCCGGTGCACATCATCTGGCGGTCGGACTTGAGCAGGCCGCCGCTGTCGAGCTGCAGCGTGAACCGGCTCAGCGGAACGCCCGGGATGCCGGTGACCGTGGAGCGCAGGCGCCCGCCGGCAGCCTCGTTGTCGGCGCGCAGGCGGATGTGCGTGATCCCCTTCAGGTCGATCGCCAGGCTGGGCAGCGTCCGGCCCGGCGCGCGGATCAGCGTCACCGGCCCGCTCAGCGGCGTCGGGATCAGCGGCGAGGTCGCCTCGGCCGTGCCGACCCGCGACACCGCCGGGCAGTTGCCCGCCAGGTACGCCTCGTACTCGCACATCTTGCTCATCGCCGCCAGGTCGGCGCCGACCTGCGCCGGCAGCGTGATCTGGGCCCCGGCCAGCGGCGCGTGGCCGGCCGGCGACTCGATCGTCAGCAGCATCGACGGGTTGTCGACGCTGCCGCCGATCGCGGCGCCCAGCCGCGGCGCGAACGGTACGCCCTCGCAACCCACCGGGTGGTAGGGCGCGCTCGCCGAGGCCCGCGCGCCGTTCTGGGCGGCGAACTCGGCGCGGATCGCGGTCGCCTGGCACGAGGAGGCGTTGACCATGAAGCCGTCGCGGTCGAGCCGCATGTGCAGCGCCCGGATCGCCAGCGGCACTCCGCCCACGATCCGCGGCATGCCCGGCACTGCGACGTCGATGCCCAGGTCGCCGCGCAGCGTCAGCTTCGCCAGCACCACCACGTCGCCCAGGTTGATCGGGCCGACGCGGGCGGGCACGACGACCGCCAGCCCGGCGATGCCGCCGTCGAACCCGGCGGTCAGGTAGATCCCACCGTCAAGGCTGAGCGGCGCGTTGCCGGTGCCCGTCACCGCCGTCACCGTCCCCACGCGGGAGCTCTCCGGGCAGCGGCCCGCGCGCGCGGCGTCGACCGGGCAGGACGGCACCGCCGCCAGGCTGCCCAGCAGCCCGGGCGGCAGGGCGAAGCTCATCGCGTCCAGCAGTGGCTGGTCGTCGCCCCGCTCAACCGACAGCGACAGGCGGGTGTGCGCAGCCGCCTGGGCCGGCGCCGGCGTGGCGCTCAGCGACGGGGCGAACGCGGCGTCGCGGCAGTTGCTGGTGGTGAAGTCCGAGGTCGGCGTGACCGACGTGCTCGGCGCGCCGTGCGGCACCAGCCGCGAGTGCACGGTGTGCGTGCGGCAGTCGGACGGCGCCTTGAGCACCGCGTCGTCACCGTCGCGGAAGGTGAGCAGGAGCTCGCTGAACGGGACGTCCGGCAGGTCGGTGAACGTGGTCGTCAGCCGGCCGGTCTGCGGGTCGGGGGTGACCACGCCGGCGAGCTTGACCTTCACCGGGTCCTTCTCGGCGTAGATGAAGATGCGGAACGGGCTCTGCTGCGTCTGCGTGCCGAGGTAGACGCCGCCGGTCAGCGTGCCCAGCAGCGCCGTCTCCAGGCGCACGGTGCCGAGCTGCGACTTCGCCGGGCAGGCCGGGTCGGCGGTCGAGTTGATCTGGAACTGGGCGTCGGAGCAGCCGTCCAGCCCCTTGGCGGCGACGCCGGGCGACAGCGTCATGCCCTCCGGCAGCGTCACCTGCGCGGAGGACAGCGTCGCCTGCTGCTGGCCCGACGGGTAGGCGATCTTCACTGTCAGGCCGGTCGGCAGGTTGGCGTTCTGCTGCTTGGGCGTGACGTCGATCGACGGGGTGAACGGGGCGCCGCCGCAGTCGGTCGCCTGGTAGCCGGTCGAGTCGGTGTGCGTCGCGCCGCCCTCGCCGCGGAACGCGCCGGTGATCGTCTTCGCCTCGCAGGAGGAGGCGTTGAACATGAAGCCGTCGCGGTCGATGTCGATCTTCAGCGACCGGATCTCCAGCGGGACGCCGCCGACGATGCGCGGTAGCTCGTCGACGACCACGTCCACGCCGAGGTCGCTGCGGACCTTCAGCGCGGCGATCGTCACCACGTCGCCCAGGTCGATCGGGCCGACCTCGGCGGGCACCACGAACGCCAGCCCACCGACCGCGTCATCGAACTTGTCGGTGAAGTACACCGAGCCCGGCAGCTCCAGCGGGCTCGAGCCGCCGCCCACGCGGACCGTCACCTCGCCCACCTTCGTGTTGGCCGGGCAGGAGGCGCTCTGCGCCGCGTTCACCGGGCAGGCCGGCACCTTGTCGATGTGGGCGAGCAGGCCCTTGGGCAGCGAGACGGTCATGCCGCGCAGCAGCGGCTCGTCGTCGCCGCGCGCGATCGTTATCGACATGTGCGTGTCCGCGGCCGCCTTCGTCGGGCTGACCGTCGCGCTCAGCGACGGCGTGAACGCCGCCTTGGCGCAGCTCACGGTGGTGAACGTCGAGGACGGCGTCGCGGTGGTGTCGGGCCGCGCGTGCGGGACCAGCCGCGCGCTCGCGGTGTGGGGGCCGCACGACCGCGGCGCGGTGAGCACCGCGTCGGAGCCGCCGCGGAAGGTGAGGATGAAGTTGGTGAACGGGACCTCGGGCAGGTTGTCGAACTTGGTGGTGAGCTGCCCGGTTTCCTCGTCCGGCGTCACGACGCCGGTGAGCTTCACCATCACCGACTCGAACGACGCGTACAGGAACAGCCGGAACCGGTCCTGCGCGGTCGGCTGGCCGAGATAGGCCTCGCCCGTGAGGTCGTCGATCAGCGGGTTCTCCAGCCGCACCGTGCCGAGTTTCGACTTGGCCGGGCAGTTGGGCTCCGCCTGGGAGCCGACCGCGAACTGCGCGTCGCTGCACGCCTCCAGGCCGTCCGACGCGACGGTGGGCGACAGCGCCGTGCCCACCGGCAGCGTCACCTCCGCGGAGCGCAGGTTCGACTGACCCGGGGTCGGGAAGCCGATCGTCACCGTCAGCGACGTCGGCTTGCCGGCCGGCTGGCTCTTCGGACCGACGTCGAGCGTCGGGGAGAACGGCATCTTGTCGCAATCGGTCGCCTGGTAGTCGGCGTCCGGCGTGCGCGTCGTGCCGTTGCGGTCCTTGACGACCGTCGTGATCTTCTTCGCCTCGCAGGAGGAGGCGTTGAACATGAAGCCGTCGCGGTCGATGTCGATCTTCAGCGACCGGATCGCGAGCGGCACGCCGCCGACGATGCGCGGCAGCTCACGGGCGACCACGTCGATGCCCAGGTCGCTGCGGACCTTCAGCGCGGCGAGCGTGACCACGTTGCCGAGGTCGATCGGGCCGACCTTGGCGGGCACCACGAACGCCAGCCCGGCGACCCCGCCGTCGACCGGGTCGGTCAGGTAGACCGGGCCGTCGAGGCTGAGCGGGGCGTTGCCGGTGCCGGTAACCGCGGTGATCGTGCCCACGCGCGTGTTGGCCGGGCAGTCGCCCGCCGCCGCCTGGGCGACCGCGCAGCGCGGCATCCCGGTCAGCCGGCCGAGCAGCCCGGTCGGCAGCGAGACGTTGACGGTGTCGATCAGCGGCTGCCGCTCGCCACGCGCGAACGTCAGCGACATCGCGACGTCCGCCCCGGCCTTGTTGTTGGAGAAGCCGGCGGACAGCGTCGGGTTGAAGGGCTCGGTTGCGCAGTCGCTGGTCTGGAAGGACGAGTTGCGCGTGACGGGCGAGCCGGGCGCGCCGTGCGGCGTCAGCTTGGCGTTGACGAGGTGCGTCGCGCACCCGGCCGGCGCCTTCAGCACCGCGTCGTCGCCGCCGCGGAAGCTCAGCTCGAACTCGCTGAACGGGACCTCCGGCAGGTTGTCGAACCTGGCGGTCACCCGGCCGGTGCTCTCGTTCGGCTCCACCACGCCGACGAGCTTGACCTTCACCGGGTCCTTCTCCGCGTAGAGGAAGACCCGGAACCGGTGCTGCGGGGTCTGCGTGGCGAGGTAGGCGTCGCCGACCAGCTCGCCGAGCAGCGGCGTCTCCAGCCGCACCGTGCCGAGCTTCGACTTGGTCGGGCAGGCCGGGTCGGCGGTCGAGTCGATCTGGAACTGGGCGTCGGAGCAGCCATCCAGGCCGCCCGTGGCGACGCCCGGGGAGAGCGTCATGCCCTCCGGCAGGGTCACCTCGGCGGCGGCGAGCGTCGCCTGCTGCTGGCCGCCGGGGAAGGCGATCTTGACCCCGAGCGCGGTCGGCCGGTCGGCGTCCTGCTGCTTGGGCGTCACGTCGATCGACGGGTTGAAAGGCGCGCCGCCGCAGCCGGTCGCCTGGTAGCCGGCCGAGTCGGCGTGGGTGGCGTCGCCCTCGCCGGTGAACGTCGCCGTGATCTGCTTCTGCTCGCAGGACGAGGCGTTGAACATGAACCCGTCGCGGTCGATGTTGAGCTGCAGCGAGCGGATCGCCAGCGGGACGCCGCCGACGATGCGCGGCAGCTCCTCGACCACCACGTCCACGCCCAGGTCGGGACGCACCTTCAGGGCGGCGAGCGTGACGACCTCGCCCAGGTCGATCGGGCCGACCTCGGCGGGCACCACGAACGCCAGCCCGCCGACCCCGCCGTCAAGCGGCTCGGTGAAGTGGATGTCGCCCGGCAGCGCCAGCGGCGTGGCGCCCGAGCCGACGCGCACTGTGACGGTGCCCACCTTCGTGTTCGCCGGGCACGCGGCGCTGCGCGCGGCGTTGACCGGGCAGGCCGGGACCTCGTTGATGTGAGCCAGCAGGCCCGTGGGCAGCGACACCGACATGTCGCGCAGCCACGGCTGCTTGTCGCCGCGGCTGATCGTCATCGACAGGGCGGTGTTCGTGGCCGCGGTGGTCGGGTCGACCGACGCGGCCAGGGTCGGCTGGAACGGGTCCTTGTCGCAGTCGACGGTCGTGAAGGAGGAGGTCCTCGTCGCGTGGGATCCGGGCTGCGCGTGCGAGACCAGCCGCGCCTGCGCGGTGTGGCTGCCGCACGCCCGCGGTGCCCTCAGCACCGCGTCGTTGCCGCCGCGGAAGGTGAGGACGAAGGAGGTGAACGGGACCTCCGGCAGGTTGTCGAACCTGGCGGTGAGCTGCCCGGACTCCTCGTCCGGCGTGACGGTGCCGGCGAGCTTGACCTTCACCGAGTCGATCGTCGCGTACAGGAAGACCCGGAACTTGTGCTGGGCGGTGGGCTGGCCGAGGTAGACGTCGCCGGTCAGGTCATCCAGCAGCGGCGTCTCCATCAGCACGGTGCCGAGCTTCGACTTGGCCGGGCAGGACGGCGTCGTCAGCGAGCCCTGCCCGAACTGGGCGTCGGAGCAGGCCTCGAGCCCGCCCACGGCGACGGTGGGCGAGAGCGCCGTGCCCTCCGGCAGCGTCACCTCGGCCGAGCGCAGGTTCGCCTGCTGCTGGCCGGACGGGAACCCGATCGTCACCGTCAGCGCCGTCGGCATGCCCGCCTGCTGGCTCTTCGGCGCGACGTCGAGGGTCGGCGTGAACGGAAGCTGGTCGCAGCCGGTGACCTGGTAGCCCGCGGTCCTGGTGACCGACGCGTTGTTGCGGTCCTTGATCTTGACGCTGAGCGACTTCGCCTCGCAGGAGGAGGCGTTGAACAGGAAGCCGTCGCGGTCGATCTCGAGCTGCAGCGAGCGGATGGCCAGCGGGACGCCGCCGATGATGCGCGGGAGCGTGGCGACGACGTCGATGCCGAGGTCGGCGCGGACCTTCAGCGCGGCGAGCGTGACCACGTTGCCGAGATCGATCGGCCCCACCTGGGCGGGCACGACGAACGCCAGCCCCGCGACCCCGCCGTCGACAGGCCCGGTGAGGTAGATCTGCCCGTCGAGGGTGATCGGAGCGTTGCCGGTGCCCACGACCGTGGTGACCGAGCCCACGCGCGTGTTCGCCGGGCAGTTACCGGTCTGCGCCTGGGCGACCGCGCACTGCGGGTTGTCCTTCAGCCGGCCGAGCAGGCCCGTCGGCAGCGAGGCCTCGATCGTGTCGATCAGCGGCTGGCGGTCGGTGCGCGTGAACGTCAGCGACATGTCAAGGTCGGCGCCCGCCGCCTGCGTGGAGAAGCTCGTCGCCAGGTTGGGGTTGAACGGGTCGGTCGCGCAGTTGCCGGTGGAGAACTGCGCGTTGCGGACAGCCGTCGAGACCGCGGTCGACCACGCCTCGAGCGTCGCCGTCGTCGTGTGGCTCGCGCAGCCGGGCGGCGCCTTGAGCACCGCGTTGTCGCCGCCGCGGAAGCTCAGCGTGAACGTGTTGAACGGGACCTTGGGCAGGTTGTCGAAGACGGCGACGACCTGCCCGGTGTCCTCGTCGGGCGTCACCCTGCCCATCAGCTTGACCGTCACCCCGCTGCCCGCCGCGTGGACGAGCAGGCGCATCTTGTCGGTGGCGTTGGGTTGACCGAGGTACACGTCGCCGGTCAGCGGGTCGGCCAGCAGCGGCGTGACGAAGTTGACCGTCCCGATCTTCGACGCCGCAGGGCAGGAGGGCGCGCTGTCGCTGTCGGCGGCGAACTGGGCGTCCGTGCAGCCCGCCAGGCCGTCGGCGGCGATGCCGGGCGAGAGCGCCATCCCGACCGGCAGCGTGACCGTCGCCTTCTTCAGGTGCGCCTGGACCTTGCCGGCGGGCGTGGTGCCCCAGCCGATCGTGACGCTGAAGGCGGTCGGCTGGTCGGCCGGCACGTTCGCGGTCGGCGAGACCGACAGCGCGGGATCGAACACGAGGTTCGTGCCGCCGCCCCCGCCGTCGCAGCCGGTGGGGGTGAAGCTGCGGTTGCGCTGAAGCGTCTGGTTGCCGTAGGAGGTGGCGCGGACCACGAACGTGGCCGGGACGCAGTCGGTCGGGTTGGTCAAGAACGGACCCTTCGGGTTGCTCGGCGGCGTCCCGTAGAGGGTCAGCTTCATGGAAGTGACGGTGATGCCGACCGAGCCAAACAGAGGGATCCCCGTCGCCTCCGTCGGGATGCCGTTGATGACGGAGGTCAGGCCGTAGTCACCGGGCGCGCGCAGCCGGACCCCCGACTCCAGCTTGATGTTGTTGCCGATCGAGGGGCGCAGCCAGATGCCCATGCGCGCCGGCTCGCCGGCGTTCGGCGTGATCAGGTAGACGTCCCCGCCGACGGTCAGCTCGACGAGGGGGATCGCGGTGTCCACCTCCGTCTCGACCTTGCCGACCCGCGAGGCGGAGGGGCAGTTGTCGGAGTTGAACTGGGTGCGCGTGCAGACCGCGTTCACCGCGTTCGGGTCGCCCAGCAGGCCGGCGGGCAGGTCAATCTCGAGGTCGCGGACCTTCTCGTTGCCGTTCGCGGCCGAGAAGGTCATCTGGACGACCACGTCGCTGTGCGCGCCCACGGCGGTGTTCGTCGGCGCGGCGCCCGTGAGGTTCATGTTGAACGCCGCCTGCGCAGCGGGGGCCGCGCCCAGTGCCAGGCCAACGATGGCGACAAGTAGCGCGGTGAGTCGTCTCCCACTCTCCCTGAGCATGCCGACCAGCCCCTGAAACGGGTTTGTTCATTTGTGGTCGGCGCGGTTTGCGCAGGTTTGAACCGCGGGCCGCGCTCTAATCGAATGTTGGCCTCAAGCGCGACGGCCGGCGTGTCGCGCCGGCCGTCGGGAGGTCTTATGGAGCGTTCGCCCGGTCCGCTTACAGCGGGATGTTGCCGTGCTTGCGCTTCGGCACCTCGACCCGCTTGGTCTGCAGCGTCCGCAGCGCGTTGATCACGCGCGGCCGGGTCTCGTGCGGGACGATCACGTCGTCGACGTAGCCGCGCTCGGCCGCCGTGTACGGGTTGGCGAAGCGCGCCTTGTAGTCGTCGATCAGCTTCTGGCGCCGCTGCTCCGGAGTCGGAGAGTTGGCGATGTCCTTGCGGTAGATGATGTTGACCGCGCCCTCCGGGCCCATCACCGCGATCTCCGCGTGCGGCCAGGCGAAGTTGAAGTCGGCCAGCAGGTGCTTGGAGGCCATGACGTCGTAGGCGCCGCCGTAGGCCTTGCGGGTGATGACGGTCACCTTCGGCACCGTCGCCTCGGTGAAGGCGTACAGCAGCTTGGCGCCGTGGCGGATGATGCCGCCCCACTCCTGGCTGGTGCCGGGCAGGAAGCCGGGCACGTCCACGAACGTCACCAGCGGGATGTTGTAGGCGTCGCACGTGCGCACGAAGCGCGCGGCCTTGACCGAGGCGTCGATGTCGAGCACGCCGGCGAGCTGGTTGGGCTGGTTGCCGACGATGCCGACGGCCATGCCGTCCATGCGCGCGAAGCCGACGATGATGTTCTTGGCGTAGTGCTCGTGGATCTCGAAGAACTCGCCGTCGTCCACGACCAGCTCCACGACCTTGCGCATGTCGTAGGGCTTGTTCGGGTTGTCGGGGACGACGTGGTCGAGCTCGGGGTCCATGCGGTCGACCGGGTCGTCGGTCGGGACCTCCGGCGGCGTCTCGAGGTTGTTCTGCGGGAGGAACGAGAGCAGGTAGCGCGTGTCCTCCAGGAGCTGCTCCTCGGAGTCGGCGGCGTAGTGGGCGACGCCCGACTTGGTGCTGTGCGCCATGGCGCCGCCCAGCGACTCGAAGTCCACCTCCTCGCCGGTGACGGTCTTGATGACCTCCGGCCCGGTGATGAACATGTGCGACGTCTCCTTCACCATCATGATGAAGTCGGTGATGGCGGGGGAGTACACCGCGCCGCCCGCGCACGGGCCCATGATCAGGCTGATCTGCGGGATCACGCCCGAGCACATGACGTTGCGGGTGAAGACGTCGCCGTAAGCGCCCAGCGAAACGACGCCCTCCTGGATCCGCGCGCCGCCCGAGTCGTTGATGCCGATGATCGGGCAGCCGATCTTCGCGGCCAGGTCCATGATCTTGCACATCTTCTCCGACATGACCTCGCCGAGGGATCCGCCGAAGACGGTGAAGTCCTGGGAGAAGACGCACACGCGCCGCCCGTTGATGGTGCCGTGGCCGGTGACCACGGCATCGCCCCACGGACGGTTCTTGTGCATGTCGAAGTCGTAGGTCCGGTGGCGGACGAAGGTGTCGACCTCGACGAAGCTTCCCGGGTCCAGCAGCGCCTCGATCCGCTCCCGGGCGGTCATCTTGCCGCGGGCGTGCTGCTTCTCCTCCGCCTCGGGCGAGGGATGCAGGGCGGCCTGGCGCAGCTCATTGAGCTGCGCGAGCTTCTCCTCGAACGTCTCCGGGTTTCGCTGGCGCGTGGACATGGCGGCGCGGGACTTTACCCGTGGGTGGGCGGAAAAGGCGTGCCGCCGCGGGTCGGAACCCCCGGTTGTCAGGGCTCCATCCCCCGGTGCGGGGAGTGGGGCCGGGGGCGCTGCCGGAACGGGAGCGGGACGGGTGGGCGGCGGTTGGTCGAGCCGGCGCCGTTGCGGCGCAACTTGATGTCGCCTGCCATGGCCGTCCGAATTTCGGGCCTATAGCCCCCAATTCCGGACGGTGGTGTTGGAGGGGGGCGAATCGGGTGGCCGTGCGCCCTAAGAAGGTTGTGAGGTACCGGCAGGTCCGAGAGCGGCTGCGGCGGCAAGAGGGCGTGGTCGCGGCGTGGCAGCTACGCCACGACGGTCTGTCCTGGGATGCGATCCGCCACGTCACGGCAGCGATGCGCCGGCTGCACGACGGCGTGTTCGTCGAGGGGCACGCCCCGCTGACCGAGCGTCAGCGTTGGTGGGCGGCGGTGTGCACTGCACCCGGCACCGTGCTGGGGCACGCCAGCGCGGGAGCGTTGTGGGGCATCTACGCGAGAACGCCGTCGTTCGAGACGGTGATCAGGCCGGGGACTCGTGGTCCACAGCGCTTCGGCGCGTTGCTGGTGACTTACTCGGCACGACTCGAGGGCGATGTCGTCGAGGTGGATGGCCTCCCCGTCACCAGCGCGGCCCGTACGGTGCTCGACCTGGCCGCGCACATCGACGAACGGACCCTGAGGCGGCTGGTGCGGGAGTCCCTGCGCCTCGGGGTGGCCACCCCGGCGTCGTTTCGGGCCGTGCTGGCTCGCCATCGGCGGCGGCGCGGACGACGACGATTGGCGGCGATCGTCGAGGAGTACGCGCCGCTGCCGTTGCGCCGAGCTCGCAGCGATGCGGAGGCGCTGGCGGTGGAGCTGCTGCAGGCTGCTGGAGTGCCGCAGCCGCGGCTGAACGTCCGCATCGCCGGTGAGGAAGCCGACCTGTCCTGGGAGCGCTGGCGCCTGATCGTCGAGCTGGACGGCCCCGACTTCCATCGGTTCCCCACCGAGGATGCCCGCAAGGAGGCGCGCTGGTGCGCGGCGGGGTGGACGGTGCGTCGGTTGAGCACCGACGAGGTGTACGAGCGGCCCGAGAGGCTGCTCGCTGCCGCCACCCCGCCCGATGCCACCCCGCCCGATGCCACCCCGCCCGATCGATGACCGTCCGGATTTCGGGCCCATAGCCCCCGAATCCGGACGGACGTTGCGGGCCGGATGGCCGGGATCGCCGATTCCACACATGACCGCCCGGATGTGGTCGCGGGGGCAACCACATCCGGACGGTCGTAGGGGTTAGTGGAGGGAGTTGCGACTACGTCCGGGAGAACGGACGGTGGTGGGCCGAGCCGAGGCTGTCCAGCGCCCCGACGAGGATCGACTCGATCTCCTCGTCGGAGAGCGCGCGGTCAGGCCCGGGCTCGGACCCGGCGTCGGATTGGGTGGTAGGTGCGTCCTCCGGCGTCGGGGTCGCCTCGGACGCGGGGGAAGCCTTCTCCGCGGTCGCCACCCGGGCCACCTTGATCTCGCCCGCGGGCTCCGGCGCCGTCAGCGGCTCGGTCGGGTCGGTCGCCTCGGCGGCGTCCTCCGGCGCGGGGGCAGCCTCGGTGGCCGTGGGAGCCTCGCCGCGCAGGCGGCGCAGCAGACGGGCGAGGAAGCCGATCTTGACCGGCAGCTCCGGGGCCGGGGCAGCGGCCGCCGTCGGCTGCGCCTCCGTGGCCTCGGCCGACCCGTCGGCACTCGGCGCCGCCTCGGCCGCGGTCTGTGCGGCGTCGGTCGTCTCCGGCGCCGCCTCGTCGGTCGCCATCTCGACCGCCGGGGCGGAGTCGGCGACGTCCGCCGCGGCCCGGGGCGCCGCGGCACCCGCGACGGCCTCGGCGGTCAGCGTCACCTTCGTGCCCCAGCCGGCGGGCGCGAGCTCCACCGTGCCGCGCGCGCGGTCGCCCTCCCAGGCGACGGTGGTCTCCGCCTCGACGCGCGTGATGCGGATCTCGCCGAACCCGCCCAGGTGGCGCGCCAGGCTCGAGACATCGGTGATCTCGGCCCAAAGCTCCGGCGGGGACTTGACGAGGGTGCGCTGCGCGCGTGGCTCGGGCATCGCCGGTGACGTTCGCCTCCCGCCGCCCGGATCCCTGCCACTGCAACCGCCCGTTCGCCAGGTGGTTGACCGTCGGCGGACCGGGGTGCCGTCCGGATGCGGTGGCTGCGACAGCCGGATTCGGACGGTCGATGTCGGGGCTGCGGGCTGCCCGGGGTGACCGTCCGGATTGGGCGCTTGGAGCCGCCACATTCGGACGGCCGTCGAACAGGCTGGGGTAGCCGGCGGCGAGCGTCCGGAAGCGGTGGTCGGCGCGACCACGTCCGGACGGTCGTGCGCAGGCTGGGGAACGCCGGCGCCTCGCACCGCCGACCACGCCCCGCGCCCCGCGCCCCGCGCCCCGAAAGGCAACCGACCGCGCCCGGAGGCGCGGCCGGCACGGAAGCTACGAGAGCGGTGGGACGTCCGCTAGGGCTTGGCCACCATCAGGAAGATCGCGACCAGCACCAGCAGGGCCGCCACCCACTGCGCAAGCTGCAGGCGCTGCAGCGCAGCGTCGTACTCGGGGCCGAGCTGATCGCCCTTCTCCAGGTCGCGGTCGGCCAGCTCCGCCAGGCGACGCTCCGTCGGGATGAACAGCATGCCCGCCATCCCGCCCACGATCAGCAGGATCAGCATCGGGATCGACACCCACATCTGATCCCACAGCTCGCGGTCGCTGGCCAGGTAGATGCCCGCCAGCAGCACGATCGCCATCGCCGGGCCGATCACCAGCCGGTCGACCCGGAGCTGCGCCCGGTGCACCGCCGGCATCGCCCGCGGGTGGTTGCGGCGCACCCACGGCACCAGCGCCGGATAGGCGAACAGGGCCCCGAACGCGACCACCACCCCCATCACGTGGACGGAGGTGATCACGTCGTAGAACAGAAGCGCGACCGGCATCGCAGCGACCCTAACCGATCGACCGCAGCCCGCCTCTCAGAAGCTCGGCGTGTAGCGGCCGAAGACGTCCGCCATCGCGCCGCACACCTCGCCCAGCGTCGCGCGGTCCCGCAGCGCGTTCTTGATGAACGGCAGCAGGTTCGCGTCGGTCTCGCAGGCGTTGCGCAGCTCCTGCAGCCGGCTCTCCACCTGCTGCTGGTCGCGGTTCTCCTTGAACTCCTTCAGGCGCTGCACCTGCCAGCGCTCGGCCTCCGGGTCGACGCGCAGCAGCTCCGGAACCTCGAGGTCATCCTCCTGGTACTTGTTGACCCCGACGACGATGTCCTGGCCGGTGCGGTAGCGCTCCTGGTAGCTCCAGGCGGACTCGTCGATCTCCTTGGTGATGAACTCGATCGCGTTCACCGAGCCGCCCATCTCGTCGATCTTGTCGATCAGGGCCTGGGCGCGATCCTCGATCTCCTTCGTCAGCGCCTCGACGTAGTAGGAGCCGGCGAACGGGTCGACCGTGTCGGCCGCGCCCGACTCGTGGGCGACGATCTGCTGCGTGCGCACGGCGATCTTCGCCGCCTTCTCGGTCGGCAGCGCCAGCGCCTCGTCGAAGCCGTTGGTGTGCAGCGACTGGGTGCCGCCGCACACCGCCGCGAACGCCTGCAGCGCCACGCGCGCGATGTTGTTCTCCGGCTGCTGGGCGGTCAGCGTCACGCCGCCGGTCTGCGTGTGGAAGCGCAGCATCATCGACTTCGGGTTCTGCGCCCCGAAGCGGTCACGCATGATCCGCGCCCACATCCGGCGCGCGGCGCGGAACTTCGCGACCTCTTGGAAGACGTTGTTGTGGCCGTTGAAGAAGAAGGCCAGCCGCGGCGCGAACTTGTCTACGTCCAGGCCGCGGTCGATCGCCGCCTGCACGTAGGCGATGCCGGAGCAGAGCGTGAAGGCGACCTCCTGGACGGCCGAGCACCCCTTCTCCCGGAAGTGGTAGCCGGAGATCGACACCGTGTTCCACTTCGGGATGTTCTCCGCGCAGTAGGCGAAGATGTCGGTGGTGAGCCGCATGGTCGGCTCGGGCGGGTAGATGTAGTTGCCGCGGGCGATGTACTCCTTGAGCACGTCGTTCTGCGTCGTGCCCCGCAGCAGCTTCGAGTCGACGCCCTGCTCCTCGGCGACCAGCTCGTAGAGCATCAGCAGCACCGCCGCCGGAGCGTTGATGGTCATCGACGTGGAGACCTGGTCCAGCGGGATGCCGTCGAAGACCATCCGCATGTCGTCGATCGTGTCGATCGCGACGCCGGTGCGGCCGACCTCGCCCAGGCAGCGCGGGTTGTCGGAGTCGAGCCCGAGTTGGGTGGGCAGGTCGAACGCCATCGACAGGCCCGTGGTGCCCTTCGACAGCAGATACCGGTAGCGCTCGTTGGTCTCCTTGGCCGACGCGTAGCCGGCGTACTGGCGCATCGTCCACAGCTGCTTCCGGTACATCTCGGCGTGAACCCCTCGCGTGTAGGGGAACTCGCCGGGCATGCCGAGATCGAGGTCCTCGGGGAGGTCCTCCTCGGTGTAGACCGTCTTGATCTCGATACCGGAGTCGGTGAAGCGCCGGGGATCGTCGGGCCCCACGATGGGCGCGATCGTCGGACGCTCCTTTGCTGGGGTGCTGGCCATGCCCCGAAGGGTACGCGGATCGCGCTCTTGCCTACGCTCTCGCGCATGAGGGTGATGGTGCGGCTGTTCGCCGCCGTGCGCGAACGCGTCGGCAGGGAGTCGGTGGAGCTGGAGCTCCCCGACGGCGCCCGCGTGCGCGACGCCCTCGACCGGATCGAGCATCTCGCGCCGGACCTGCCGCTGGTGCTGGCGGTCAACCGGCGGTACGCGTCCGACGAGGAGCCGCTCTCCGAAGGCGACGAGCTCGCCGTCGTGCCGCCGGTCAGCGGCGGCGCCTTCCCGGCTCCCGAGGAGGTGCACGCCGTCGTCACCGAGGAGCCGCTGTCGCTGGACGCCGTCGTCCGCGCCGTCGCCGACCCGCGCGCCGGGGCGACCGTCACCTTCACCGGCACCACGCGCGACGTCGAGCACGTCGACTACGAGGCCTACGCGGAGATGGCGCGCGAGCGGATCGCCGAGATCGTCGCCGAGGCGATCCACCGGCACGAGCTGTGCTCCGCCGCCGCCGAGCATCGGGTCGGCCGCGTCCCGCGCGGCGAGCCGTCGGTGATCGTCGCCGCCTCTGCGCCCCACCGCCGCGAGGCGTTCATGGGCGCCCGCGAGCTGATCGACCGCATCAAGGCGGAGGTGCCGATCTGGAAGCGCGAGCAGGGCGTCTGGGTGCCGGGGACCGTCCCCACCACCGCCCTGGCGCCGTCCGAGAACGTGGACGTCGTCCTCGACGACTGGCTCGACCAGGATGCGGCCGTCACCGTCGACATCGACGGCCGCCTGGCCGCCGCCCGCGTCGTCTGGCTCGGCGGCCGCTTCCATCAGCTCCGCTTCGAGACGCCGCTGCATGCGCGCCGCGGCGACCGGGTGATCGTCCGCGACTTGGAGACCGGAGCGGTCAGGGCGCAGGGCGAGGTGCTCGACCCGCGCGCCGAGCGCCACGACGAGCCCGGCGAGGACCTGCTCGTCCGGCTCACCCGGCTGGAGCGCGGCGAGGACGTGCGCATGGTCGACGGCCGGCCCGAGGTGCTCCCGCCGCCGCTCGACCCCGAGGCGCGGGCGCTGGAGCGTCGCTACCGCGTGGCCGGCGCCAACCCGCCCGCCGACGCCGAGCTCACCCCGGAGGAGCGAGTCGCCCTGTTCGCGCTGCGCGAAGCCGGGATCGTCGTGCGGCTCGAGCGCGGCCGCCACATCCACATAAGCCACGCGCCCCCACGGCCGGAGGACGAGGAGCGCGCCGCCAGCGCCTGAACGCCCCCGCCGCGCGCGCAAGCGGGCATCCGGAGCGCGCTCACCTTTCGGGGTACGCTTGCGCGCATGCCGACCTCGCTGGTCACCGGTGGAGCAGGGTTCCTGGGGTCCCACCTGTGCGACGAGCTGCTGCGACGCGGCCACCGCGTGCTGTGCGTCGACAACCTCGAGACGGGGACGCTCAAGAACATCGAGCACATCCGGGATCCGGAGCGGTTCCGCTTCATCCAGTGCGACATCGTCGAGCCGTACTTCATCGATGAGCCGGTGGACTTCGTGTTCCACCTGGCCTCACCGGCCTCGCCGATCGACTACCTGCGGCTGCCGCTGCACACGCTGAAGGTCGGCTCCTACGGCACCCATCACACGCTCGGCCTGGCGAAGGAGCACCGGGCGCGGTTCCTGCTCGCCTCCACCTCGGAGGTCTACGGTGACCCGCAGGTCCACCCGCAGCCCGAGTCCTACTGGGGGCACGTCAACCCGATCGGGCCGCGCGGCGTCTACGACGAGGCCAAGCGCTACGCCGAGGCGCTGACGATGGCCTACCACCGCCAGCAGGGCGTCGACACCTGCATCGCGCGCATCTTCAACACCTACGGCGCCCGCATGCGGCCCAACGACGGCCGCGCCGTGCCCACCTTCCTGCGCCAGGCGCTGTCGGGCGAGCCGCTGACCGTGTTCGGCGACGGCTCGCAGACGCGCTCCTTCACCTACGTCGACGACCTGATCCGCGGCCTGATCGCGCTGGCCGAGAGCGGCTACCACGAGCCGGTCAACCTCGGGAACCCGGAGGAGTACACGCTCAAGGAGGTCGCCGAGCTGGTCATCGAACTGACCGGTGCCGACTCGGAGATCGTCTACGAGGCGCTGCCCACCGACGACCCGAAGGTCCGCCGCCCCGACATCACACTCGCGCGAGAGGTGCTCGGCTGGGAGCCGACGGTGCGGCTGCGAGAGGGATTGCAGCTCACAATCGAGCAGTCTGGGTATTCAGCCCTGCTGAAGACCGCTCGCTAGCGTGAGTACGCGGCGCGGCGGGGCAGGCCGCGCGCAAGGAAGCAATATGGCGACCAGCGATCCGCGACATCCGCCTTCCTCATACGTTGAGGAAGGCGTGATGGGCAATACGGAGCCCACGCTCGATGACCCGCCCCTGGAGCTCATGCTCCCTGAGCGCGACGTGCGCGCCAAGCGCCCGCCGCTGCTCAGCTTCCTGCTGCGCTGGGTGACCGTGCGGCGGATCGCCCGCGTGGTCAGCCTGCTGGCGCTCGACCTGGCCGCCATCCAGCTCGCGATCTTCACCGCGCTGTGCGTGAAGGCGGCGGTGCGGGACGCGTGGGACCCCGCGGTCTCGTGGGGGCAGGCGAAGGAGTACCTGCCGTTCGCCTTCTTGGTCGCGTCGCTGTTGTTCGCCCGCTCGGGCCTGTACGGGCCGCGCGCCGTGCGCCCGGGCCTGTCGCGCATCGTCGGCTCGCTGTTCGAGACGACGGTCGTCGCGCTGATCTTCGCCGTCGTCAACGGCTACGAGTTCAACAGCTACTACATCTTCTACGGGACGCTGGCGTTCGCGGTCCTCTACGTCGGGACCGCGCGGATGGCCTACGAGCGGGTCACCGGCTTCCTGCTCCGCGCCGCCGGCTACCAGCGGCGGGCGGTGTTGGTGGGCACCGGCGAGCAGATCGAGGCCGTCGCCCGCGCGCTCAGGAAGACGCCGGGCGACAACCCGGTGCACGTGGTCGGCTTCGTGTCGCTCACGCCGCGGCCGGGCAACGGCCTGCGCTCGCTGGGCTCGCTGAAGGACATCGACGCGATCCTCAGCGAGCACCGCGCCGACGAGGTGATCATCGCCGACCCGGCGTTCCCGCAGCAGCAGGCAGTGGAGCTCGTCGACGCCTGCCATCAGCGCGGCGTGGAGGTGCGCGTGGCGCCCTCGACGATGGAGATCCTCATCCACCGCGCCGAGTTCGTGCCCGGCCAGTCGGTGCCGCTGTTCGAACTCAAGCCGCCGGTCTTCGAGGGCATCGACTTCGCGCTCAAGCGGACGTTCGACATCGTCGTGGCGACGCTGCTGCTGATCGCGCTCGCGCCGCTGATGGCGCTGGTCGCGCTGGCGGTCAAGCTCAGCTCGCGCGGCCCGGTGCTGTACCGCTCGTGGCGGCCGGGGATCGGCGGCACGCCGTTCGCCTGCCTGAAGTTCCGCACGATGTACGAGGACGCGGAGGAGCGGCAGGCGGAGCTGGAGGCGCTCAACGAGGCGGACGGCGCGCTGTTCAAGATCCGCGACGACCCGCGTGTCACTCCGATCGGGCGGATCCTGCGCCGCTTTTCGATCGACGAGCTGCCGCAGCTCATCAACGTGCTGCGCGGCGAGATGTCGCTGGTGGGGCCGCGGCCGCTGCCCCAGCGCGACTTCGACCGGCTCGAGGAGTGGCACAAGAAGCGCTACCTGGTGCTGCCGGGCATCACCGGCCTGTGGCAGGTGTCGGGGCGCTCGGACCTCGACTTCGACGACATGGTCCGCCTCGACTTCCTGTACCTGGAGCGCTGGTCGGTGTTCCTCGACCTGAGCATCCTCCTCAAGACGATCCCCGCGGTGCTGCGCGCCCGCGGGGCGTTCTAGGCGTCGGCCGCGGCCCGCGGCGGCGCGACCATCCCGGCCCCCTCCGCGTCGAGGGATCAACGACTCGCGCCTGGGCGAAGTCCTTGATCCCTCGATGTCGTCAGCGGCGGCGGCCGGCGGCGCGGAGCGCGACGCGCGCGTACGCGGCAAGGGCCGGCTTGCGCACGATCCGCCCGCCGCGCAGGCGGCTCAGCCCCGCGTAGTCCGACCACTGGGCGCGGCGCGCGTCGGGCGACAGCCACGTGTACCAGGACACCTGGCTGATGTTCAGCTTCTTGCGCTGTCGCGCCAGGGTGGTCAGCGCGGTCGTCAGCTTCTCCGCCTGGCCGCGCTCGGAGGTGTCCCAGGTGGCGAACCGGTCGGGCGAGTCCCCGCCGCTCGATGACCACGACACCTCGGTCAGCATCACCGGCTTGATGTCGCGGTGGCGGCGCATCACCTCGCGCGCCCGGCGCACCGTCTTCAGCACCCCGGTGATGTGGGCGGTGTACGGGTGCAGCGCCACGGCGTCGAACGAGCCCTTCGCGCCGGCGCGGTAGAGCATCGACAGCGCCGCCCAGGCGGTCGACGAGGAGCCGTTCGTCAACCCGGCGGTGACGATCGTGGCGCGCCGGTCGACGGAGCGGATCGCGCCTGCGGCGGCGCGCAGCAGCGCCGCGTAGCCGGGCGCCCAGTTCGGCTGCGTGGTCCAGTAGCCGCCGAGGTTCGGCTCGTTCCATATCTGCCAGGTGCGGATCGGCACCCGCCGGGAGCGCCCGCGCCAGAACGTGCCGCTCGGGCCGTAGCGGGCGGCCAGGGCGCGCACGTAGGCGGCGTAGTCCTCCGGGTTGCGCGGCGGGGTGCCGTACGCGGGCGGGCCGTCGGCCGCCCAGTCCGGCGAGCGGATGATCACCGGCAGCACGCGGATGCCCTGGTCGGCGGCGGCGCCGACGATGCGGTCGGTGAACGTGAAGTCGGTTGGGCGGCCGCCCACGTCGACGAAGCGGGCGGCCTGGTCGGCCGGCACCTCGGCAGCCGACGGGTACGGCTGCGCGAGCGCCCAGTCGAACACGACCCGCATCGTCTCCACTCCCGAGGCGCGCATCCGGCGCATCTCCGGCTCGAGCGGGACGACGCCGTCGGTGAGCGGGCCGTCGGCGACGACGCCGAAGAACCCCTGCGGCACGGTCCGGGCCGCCTCGGCGGGGACGGCCGCGGCCAACGCGCCGACGAGCAGGATGGCGGCGAAGAGGGCGCGGGCGGCAGGCACCGGTGCGAGTCTATGCGGACCTGTCACGTTCCGTGCCGGTCGGGAGTAAGGTGCCGCGCCGATGAGCGCCCCACACCGTCGCATCCCGTCCCTGCGGGAGCTCGGAACTCCGCTGCTCCTGCTGCTCCTGGTGGCGGCCCTGCTGCGGTTGCCGACGGTCGGCGTACAGAGCTTCTGGCTGGACGAGGCGTACACCGCTGACCTGATGCGGCTCGGCCCGGGCGACCTGTGGGCCGCGATCCGCGACGGGGAGTCGACCCCGCCGCTCTACTACCTGCTCGCGCGACTGTGGGCGGTGGTGTTCGGCAACGGCGAGGTCGGGCTGCGGTTGCTCTCGGCGCTGCTCGGGATCGCGACGGTGCCGATCGTCGCGGCGCTCGGAGCCCGCATCGGCGGGCGGCGCACGGCGCTCATCGCCTCCGCGCTCGTCGCGTGCAACCCGCTGGTCGTCTGGTACTCGCAGGAGGCGCGCTCGTACGCGCTGCTGATCCCGCTGGCGGCGCTGTCGGTGCTGATGCTGCAGCGGGCGCTCGAGCGGCGCGTGCCGGAGCGGATGGCGGCCTGGGGCGTGGTCGCGGCGCTGGCGATGGCCACCCACTACTTCGCGATCTACCTGGTGGCGGTCGAGGTGCTGTGGCTGCTGTGGGCGACGCGGCCGCGCCTGTCCGGGGCGGTGCTCGCCGGGCTGGCGCCGCCCGTGCTCGCAGGCGCCGCGCTGGCGCCGCTGGCGCTGCAGCAGCGCGGCAACGACTCCGCCTCGTTCATCCGCGAGACGGCGCTGTCGACGCGGATCGTGCAGATCCCGAAGCAGTGGCTGGTCGGCTTCGACGCGCCCGCCGAGAGCGCGCTGGCGATCGCCGCCGGCCTGCTGGCGCTCGTCGGAGTCGCCGGCCTGGCGGTGGCGCTGCGCCGTCCCGGCCGGGGCGAGGCGTACGGGGTGCTGGCGGTCGCCGCGGGCGGGGTGCTGCTCCCGCTGTTGCTGGCGCTGCTGGGCGAGGACCACCTGCTGACCCGCAACGTGATCGGCGCGCTGCCCCTGGCGCTGTGCCTGGTCGGGCTCGGGCTGGCGGAGCTGACGCGCCTGGGCGGCCGAATCCGCGACCTGGCGCTGGCCGCGACGCTGGTGCTGTTCGTCGGCTGGGCGCTGCTGGACGTCGAGGTGGCGCGCAACCCGGACCTGCAGCGCGACGACTGGCGCGGCGCGGCCGAGGCGCTGGGCTCCATCCAGGCGCCGCGGGCGATCGTCGTCAGCCCCGGCTCGGGCCGCATCCCCGTCGCCCACTACCTGGAGGGGGCGGAGGTGATGCCGATCCACGGCGCGCGGGTGCGGGAGATCGACCTGCTGGCGCTGGCCGAGCGCGAGCCGGGCAAGACCCCGCGGCCTCCGCGGCCGGAGGTCGTCGCCCCGCCGGCGCCGGGCTTCGCGCTCGTCGGCCGCCACCACGCGGACACGTTCACGGTCCTGCGCTTCCGCGCACCGCAGCCCGTCGCGGTGACCGCCCGCCAGCTCGCCCCGAGCGCGCTCGGCGGCGGTGAGGCGACGGTGCTGGTGCAGACGCGGTAGGCGCCCGGTTCCGGGCCACTCCACTACGACCGTCCGGATCTGGTGGCTATGGGCCCGAAATTCGGACGGTCGTGCGGAACCTCGACGAGCCGATCGTCGGGGTCTCGGTCGGGCCGGCGGCGGCGACTACGGCCGGCGCTCGCCCTGCTGGCGCATCGCGCGACCCGCGGCGCCGCCGCGCTGGGCCGCCCGGCGGTCGGCGGCAGCCTGGGCGCGGGCGAGCAGGATGCGGCGCGCCTCCAGGTACGCGCGCGTGCCGGTCGGCGAGTGCGGATCGAGGTGCAGCGCCGCCTTCAGCAGTCGCAGGGCGCGCTGCGGGTTGCTCGTGAGCTCGAACTCCGCCAGCCGCAGCCACGTCGCCGGGTTCGACGGCTGCAGTCGCACCGCGTCCTCCAGCGCCTCGCGCGCCTCGTCGCGGCGGCCGGCGGCGCTCTCGATCGCCGCCAGCTCGAACAGCGGGTCGACCGACAGCGGGTTGCGGTCGCGCGCCTCGCGCGCCAGCTCCAGCGCCCGATCACGGCCCTTCGCGCCCTCGCCCAGCGCCGCCAGCGCCTCGTTGCCCGCGTTGATGGACCGCAGCGGCTGCCACGCCGACCAGGCCGCCGCCAGCGCGAACGCCGCCGCCAGCGCCGCCGCGCCCACGCGCCACGGCGAGCGCGCCCCCGCGCGCAGCGCCGCCCACGTCCCCTCCGGGCGGGCCGGTTGCTCGTTCGACGGGCCGCGGCCCGCCAGCCAGCCCGCCGCCAGCAGCGCCGGGACCACCGTGCCCGGCACGTACCAGGTCCAGTCGACCGTCGAATGAACCCCGAAGGAGACGACCAGCGCGAACAGGGTCGCCAACGCCACCCGCTCCGCCGTCCACGGCCGCGGCGGAGGGACGGCCCCCAGCCGCCCCGGCAGCCGGCGGCGCAGGGCGGCCGGCAGCGCCCGCAGCCCGACCGTGCGGCCCGCCGCGCCGAGCCACGCCACCAGCAGGATCAGGCTCACCGTGAGGCCCGCCACGCCGAGGTCGGCGCCCGTCTGCGCGACGTACCCGTGCGCGTGGCGCACCGCCAGCGAGTCCTGCCGGAAGCGGGCGCGCGCCGTCGCGTAGCCGCCGGCACCGGCGCCCTTCCACGGGCTCGTCGCGAAGATCTTGTAGGACTCGTTCCAGTACTTGGCGCGGACGCTGCCGACCTTCGTCAGCCGGCTCGGGTCGTTGCTGACCTGCGTCTTGTCGTTCGGGTCGGTCAGCGACTTCCATGCGCTGGAGACCGAGCCGCTCAGCCCCTTGTCCGAGAGCGCCAGCGCCACCACCGCGATCACCGGCACCAGGCCGAGCGCCGTCAGGATCGTCCCGCCCGCGCGCCGGCGGACGGTCGGCGAGGGCGCGCGGCGCGCGGCGGCGAAGCCTGCCGCCAGCCCGACCGCCAGCAGGACGATCACCATCGCCAGCACCGCGATCCCCAGCTCGCGCCCCGCCGTGATCCGCGCGTCGAGCGGAACCCGGTCGGTCGTCAGCGTGTCCTTCGAGAACGCCCACGCCGTGACCAGCAGCCCGCCGGTCGCGCCCGCCGCGAGCACCGCGGCGCCGCGCAGCCGCAGCGGCACCAGCAGGAACCACGTCGCGCAGCCCAGCGCCAGCGCCAGCAGCGCGCCGCGCGAGTAGGCGAGCATCAGCGTGACGATCAGCACGCCGGTGATCGGGTACGCGAGCGCGCTGATCGCGCCGTGCCCGTGGCGGCGCGCGCCCAGCCACAGCGCCGGGATCACTCCCATCGCCGCCGTCAGCCCGACAGCGTTCCAGTAGTCGTAGGGCTCGCGCAGGCGCGCGTACACCTCGTCGGCGGCGAACGCCCCCGGGAAGATCTTGCTCAGCAGCGCCCAGGTCGAGATCAGCGTCGCGGAGGCCAGCAGCGCTCCCAGCAGCGCCCGCCACCAGTCGCCGGCCAGGCGCGCCAGCGCGATCCCCGCGCCGAGCACCGCCACGTAGGCGACCGTGCGGTTCGTCTCCAGCCAGGCGTCGCTCGGCTGGACCGCCCAGGTGATCGACACCGCGCACAGCAGCGCCAGCAGCGCGAACGCGACCAGCGTCGCGCCGCCCCAGAAGCGGCGCTCCGACGCGGCGAGGATCGCCAGCGCGCCCAGCACGCCGCCCGCCAGGTCGAGCGCGATCTCGACCTTCGTCGTCGGGGAGGGAGACAGCCCGCCGCCCGCGCGCAGGCCGATCGCCGTCAGCACGGCGGTCAGCGCCAGGCCGAACAGGAGCTGGGCCGGCGGGCGCGGCGGGCGCCTGAGCGCCCGCGCCCACCCCGGCGGGCGGGGGCTATGCCGAACGGCGACGGACGACAAGGCGGTGGGCAGCATAGGCGCCGGCGGCCATCGCTCCGACGACCAGCAGCGCGAGCACGGCCAGCACGGGGCCGGGCAGATCGGACACGGCGTTCACGGTCGCGCCTCCCAGGACGCCGGGCGTGATCGGGGTCCCGTCGATCTCGACCGGCTCCCGGCCCTCGGCGGCCGCCTGCTGGACCGCCGCGCGCTCCTCCGGCGTGGCGGTGGTCAGCGGGTCCCCGCCGACGCTCGGCCCCGTCGTCCCGCCGGGCGTGCCGGCCGGCGATGGGCCGCTCGACGAGCCGCCCGAGCCGCCGGACCCGCCCGCCCCGCCGAGCTGGGCGCGGCGGATCACGTCGCGGCAGTCGGTGTACTCGTCGACGTCGGCGGGCATGTTGCGCAGCGCGTCGGCGTAGTCCTTCTGGGAGTAGCGCTTGGAGAGCGCGCCGTCGTCGGCGCAGTCGCGGATCACCGCCGCCCCCGACGCGAAGGCGGCGCCGGGCGCCGCGGCCGGCGCGCACAGGCAGAGGAGGACGGTGACGATCCAGGGGCGCAGACGCATGATCGGGCGCACGCGGAGCGGATGCGCGCGCAGACGATGGATTCCCTGCTCGGCGGACAAGTTATCGCTCCTCCAGGCGGCCGGCGCCGACCGACGCGAGCGCCGCCGAGACGCCCGCCGCCCACGCCTCGTGCGTGTAGGCGGCCACGTCGGCCCCGGCGGCGGCGCCCAGCCGGGCGCGCAGCTCGGGCTCGTCGCGCAGGCGGCGCAGGGCGGCGGCGAGCGCGTCCACGTCGCCCGCAGGCACGACCAGCCCGTTGCGCTCGTGGCGCACGAGCCCGCCGGCGGCGGCGCCGACGGCGTCGGTGGCGATGACCGGCAGTCCCTGATGCATGGCTTCGTTGGCGACCAGCCCCCACGGCTCGGTGGTCCGGCGGGTGGCGATCGCCGGCATCACGAGGACATCCGCGCCCGCGTAGAAGTTGCGCAGCTCCGGCGGCGGGACAGCGCCGACGGACACCGCGCCCGGCGGCAGCGGGTCGGCGCCCGCGGGTCGCTCCCCGACCAGCACGAGCCGTGCGTCCGCGCCCAGGTCCGCCCGCCGCCAGGCGGCCAGCAGCTCAGGCTCGCCCTTGTAGCGGGCGCCGCGCCCGACGAACAGCGCGACGAACCCGGCGCCCTCCGGCCGGCGCGGGCTCTCGGCGGGCGCCGACCAGAACTCGGCGTCGACCGCCTGCGCGGCGGCGTGGACGTTGCGCGCCCCGCGCGTCGCGACGAACGCGCTGACGTGCGGCCCGTAGGTGATGACCGCGTCGGCCCGGCGGTAGGCGGCCAGCAGCAGCGGGGTGCCCGCCAGCAGGAAGGCGGGGGTGCGCGGGTGCGCCCAGAACGCGGTCCACAGCAGGAACGGCACGCGCGCCCGCCGCGCGCCCAGCCACGCCGCAGGCAGCGCGACGCGGCCGGTGGTGCCGGCGATCACCGCGCGGTAGCGGCCTGACGCCGCCAGGCCGAAGACCGCCCGCTGCGCCACCCGGCGGTGCGGCACGCCCGGATCCTCGACCCCGCCGGTGGCGTGGTGGCTGCGCCCGCCGAACAGGGCCAGCTCGATCCCCTCGCGCTCGTGCAGCGTCGCATAGGCGCCGACGCGGTCGGGCGGCACCAGGTTGGTGGCCAGCAGCACGGGGCGCGGGTCGCTCACCGCAGCGCCTCCTCGTAGGCCGCGACCGTGTCCCGCCCGCAGCGCTCCCAGGTGAACGCGCGCTCCACGGTCTTGCGTGCGGCGGCGCCCGCGCGGCGGCGCTCCTCCGGATCGAGCAGCGCGTCGATCGTCGCCGCCAGCGCGTCCACGTCACCGGCGGGCACGAGCCGGATCCCGCCGCCCTGCGCCGCGATCTCCTCCGGGCCGGGCTCGCCGGCGGCCCCGATCGCGGGCACCCCGGCGGCCATCGCCTCCACGTAGGCGACGCCGAACGCTTCGTCGGTCGACGGCATCACGAACAGCGCCGCGCGGCGCCCGGCGGCGACCGCCTCCCCGGGCGCCAGCGCCCCGACGAGCTCGACGCGGTCGGCGACCCCAAGCTCCGCGGCCAGTCGGCGCAGCGGCTCGCGCTCCGGCCCGTCGCCGACGATCCGGTAACGCAGCCGCGGGCGGCGGTCGGCGAGCCGTGCCACCGCGCGGATCACGTCGGCGTGGCGCTTGCGGGCGACCAAGTGGGCGACGGTCACGAGCGTCTCGTCGCCCTCCGGCGCGGGCTGCGCCCGCTCGGGCAGGTCGGTGCCCAGGTGGACGACCCGGACGTCGCGTGCGCCCAGTCCGCGGCAGGCCTCGGCGATCCCGGCCGAGTTGGCGAGCACCAGCCTTGCCGCCCCGAAGGCGGAGCGGACGCGCTCCTCGCCGCCCGGCAGGCGCGCGGTGTGGAAGACGTCGCCGCCGTGCTCGGAGATGACCAGCGGCACGCCGCCGCCCAGCGCCCGCGCGCGCAGCACAGCGTCGGCGGCGGGCGCCGCGTAGTGGGCGTGGACCAGGTCGTAGGGGAACTCCCGGCGCAGCCGCCGCAGGGCGCGCGCCAGCGCCGGCGCCGCCCACGACCCCCAGCGGGGGTAGGAGCGTCCGCGCGGCGGCGACACGTAGCGGACGTAGTCGACCGCGATGCCGTCGAGCGTCGCCGTGCGCGGCTGGCGCAGCGCGGTCAGCCACGCGTGCGGATCGCGCGCCCGCGCCGCCGGCGGCAGCGGCCGGTACAGCACCGCGACCCGCACCTCCGCGCCCGCGTCCCGCGCCGCCGTCGCCTGCCGGTGCGCCCACACGCCCAGCACCGGGTCGGCGGCGCGCGGATAGAACTCGGCGACGACGAGGACCTTCATCGCGGCAGCCTTCGCCGTGCGAGCGTGCGCACCTCGTCGCGTCGCACGTACGGGCGGTCGGCGAGGAACGCGCGCGCCTCGGCGACCGCCGCCTCGCGCGGGTAGCTCGCGGCGGTCGGCCGCAGCGTGTGCGCGACCGGCGCCGCGTCCACCACGCCGATGCGCCAGCCGCGCTCGCGGGCGACCGCCGCCCAGTGGCAGTCGAGCCCCCAGCCCATCGCCAGCGGCGGGAACGGCAGCAGCGCGGCGGCCGCCTCGCGGGAGAAGGCCGTCACCGGCCCGATCTCCACGAAGTTGGTCTCGCGCCAGTCGGCCGGTCGCCCCCGGGCCGGGCGGCGAGTGACGTTCCAGGCGGCGTGCGAGTGACGGCGGTGCGCCGGCTGGGCGAGCCTCAGGCCGCCCGCCTCGGCGCAGGCCAGGAGCACGTCGAGGAAGCCGCGCGGCAGCGCGACGTCGTCGTCGACCACCAACACCCAGTCGAAGGCCCTCAGGTCGTGCCAGGAAAGCAGCGAGTTGAGGTTCTCGAACTTGCCGCGGCCGGGCGCGGCGGGCGCCGTCTCGACCACCACCTCGTGTCGTGAGCGGCGCAGCTCGCGCACCGCCCGGTCCATCAGGCTCGGGGCGCCCGGGCTGAGCACGCCCACCGCCAGCACCCGGCGGCGCGGCAGCGCGGCGGCCGCCCGGCGCACCGCCTTCCGCCGCGGCAGGTCGCGCAGGTCGCACCACAGGTCCTGGGCGCGCAGCAGCGCGGCGGTCCGGCCGGTGGCGATCCCGCTGCGGCCGGCCAGGAAGTCGTCCACGCCGGGGGTCGCCGGCGGCGCGTACGCGCCGAGCCGCTCCTCCAGCGCGGCGCGGAGCCGCCCGAGCGCATGGGCGGTGAGGATCGGCCCGTTGGCGCAGCGGAAGCGCGGGCCGTGCGCGGCGCAGCCGGCGAGCGTGCGCAGCTCGTCGGCCAGCGAGGGCGTCGTCCCCTTGATGCGGTCGAACCGCCGGCTGGCCTGGCCGCGGTGGAAGGCGCTGCGGCACAGCGCGGGCAGCCGCGCGTCGTCGCCGGCGCGGCGGTGGTCGAGCGCCGCGGCCGCGACGTAGCGGATGCGCCCGCCGGCGGCCTTCACCCGCATCTGCCACTCCTCCTCGTCGCCGGCGCCGGAGATGCGCGGGCTCTCGTCGAACCATCCGACCCGCTCCAGCCAGCTCCTGCGGATCGTCATGTTGGCGCCCCACGCGTGCTCGCAGTCGCGGTCGGAGGGACCGAGATCCAGGTGGGTGATCGGCGGGCTCTCGCGGCCGCAGAAGCGAAGCCGGGCGCCGTCGAGGCGGGCGAGGATCGGTCCGGTGAGGACCGCCACCTCCTCCGGCTGGGCGGCGGCGGATACGACCAGCGCCGCCAGCCAGCCGCGGCGCGCCTCCACGTCGTCGTCGACGTAGACGAGTAGCGGCGCATCGGTGGCGCGCGCGCCGGTGTTGCGCGCCGCGTTCAGGCCGCGTCCGTCGTTGACGACGTAGCGGGCGCCCGCGCGCTCGGCCACCCGGCGCGTGGCGGCGCTCGGGCCGTCGTCGACCACGATCACCTCGCCGCCCAGCTCGACGGCCTGCGGCACGATCGAGGCCAGGGCGACCTCGAGGTAGTCCGGGCGGCCGGCGGTGGGGACGATGACGGCGACGGGCGCGGGCACGGCGGGCAGGGACGGTAGCGTCAGCGCGCCACGTGATCCTGCTGATTCATAACCGCTACCGCACCACCGGCGGCGAGGAACGGGTGGTCGAGGACCTGCAATGGCTCGTGCGCGAGCACCTCGGCCGGTCGGTGGCGGTGCTCGAGCGCGACAGCGCCCGCCTCGGCCGGGCGCGGGCCGCCGCCGGGCTGCTGCGGGGCGGGCTGGATCCGCGGGAGGTGGCGGACGCCGTCGAGCGCACCGGAGCGCGGATCGTCCACGCCCACAACCTGCTGCCCGGGCTGGGGTGGCGCGCGCTCGCCGCCGCGCGCGAGGCCGGTGCGCGCGTCGTCCTGCACCTGCACAACTACCGGCTGGTGTGCGCGGTCGGCACCTGCGTCGACCCCGCCGGGCACGACTGCACCCGCTGCCACGGACGCCGCACCGCTGCCGGGGTGCGGCTGAACTGCCGCGGCAGCCGCGCCGAGGCGGCGGTCTACGGCGCGGGCCTGGCGCTCTGGCAGCGGCGGACAGTCGAGCTCGCCGACGCGATCGTGGTGCCGAGCGAGGCCGCCCTGCGGCGGCTTCGAGAGCTCGGCGCCCCGGTCGACCGGCGCCCCGTGCACGTCGTCGGCCACGTCGTGCGCGCGTTCGCCGAGCGTTCGACGGCCGCCGAGGGCCGTTACGCGCTCGTCGTCTCGCGACTGGCGCCGGAGAAGGGCGTCGAGGTCGCGATCGACGCCTGCCGCGCGATCGGCATGCCGCTGGTGGTCTGCGGCGCCGGGCCGCTGGAGGAGGAGTTGCGTCGGCGCGCCGCCGGAGCCGACGTCACCTTCGCCGGGCGCGTCGACGACGCCGAGCTCGCCCGCCTGCGCGCCGGCGCCGCCGTCGCGCTCGCGCCGTCCCGCGCGGCGGAGACCTTCGGCCTGGCCGCGCTGGAGGCGATGGCCGCCGGGGTGCCGGTGGTCGCCGCCCGCGTCGGCGCGCTCGCCGACCTTGAGGGCGCGGTCGAGCTGGTGCCGCCCGGCGACCCGGAGGCGACGGCGGCCGCCGTCCGCCGCGTCGTCGCCGACCGCGAGGCCGGGACGCGGGCGCTGGAGGCGGCGCGCCGCCGCGCGGCGCCCGAGGTCGTCGCGCCGCGCCTGGAGGCGGTCTACGCAGCAGTCCTGAACGACGAGCGCCGGTGACGGCTTGTCCCCGCGGCTCCGGGCCATAGACTGGCGCGCATATGCGAGCGATCGTCACCGGCGGCGCCGGATTCATCGGTTCCAACCTGGTCGATGCGCTGCTGGACGAGGGCGCGGAGGTCGACATCGTCGACAACCTCTCGACCGGCCGGCGCAGCAACCTCGAGGAGAGCGCGCTGCCGCGTGGAGCGCGCCTGCACGAGATCGACATCACCGACGCCGGCGCGCTCACCGACCTCGTCACCGACGTGGCGCCGGATGTGATCTTCCACCTGGCAGCACAGATCGACGTCCGCAAGTCGGTCGCCGACCCCGCCTTCGACGCCACCGTCAACGTGCTCGGCACGATCAACGTGCTGGAGGCGGCGCGGGCGGCGAAGGTCGGGCGCGTCGTCAACACCTCGACCGGCGGCGCCATCTACGGCGAGGCGAAGCGCATCCCGACGCCCGAGGACGAGCGGCCGCTGCCGATGGCCGCCTACGGCACCAGCAAGCTCTGCGCCGAGCAGTACCTCGGCTGGGCGGAGCGGCTGTACGGCACGAGCTGCGTGACGCTGCGCCTGGGCAACGTGTACGGGCCGCGTCAGGATCCGCTCGGCGAGGCCGGGGTGATCGCGATCTTCTGCGGGAAGCTGCGCGCCGGGGAGCGGCCGGTCGTCTTCGGCGACGGCAAGCAGACCCGCGACTACATCTACGTCGGCGACGTCGTCCGCGCCCAGCTCGCCGCCGCCCGCTCCGAGGCGCGCGGCGAGTTCAACATCGGCACCGGCCGCGAGACCACCGTGCTCGAGCTGATCGACATCATGCGCGAGCTCGAGCCCGACGCCGCCGGCGGCTTCGCGCCGATCTTCGAGCCGCCGCGGCTCGGCGAGGTGCAGCGCTCGTGCCTCGACGTCAGCCGCGCGCGCGAGGTTCTCGGCTGGCAGGCGGAGACCTCGCTGCGCGACGGGATGCGGGCGACCCTCGCCGCCACTCCATGAGCGGCCGCGGGATCGACGCCAACCTCCGTCACGCCGCCCAGCACTTGGAGTACGTGGCGATCGCCGACCGGATCGCCGCCGACGGCGTCCGGGAGGTGCTCGACTGGGGCTGCGGGTGGGGGCAGGTCTCGGCTCTGCTGGCCGAGCGCGGCGTGCGACCGACGCTGATGGACTACGTCGGCGAGGGCGCCGCCGAGGCCGAGGTGCCGCTCGACCTCTACCCGGGGCTGGCGCGGTTCGAGACCGCCGACCCGGTGAAGCTGCCCTACGAGGACGAGCGGTTCGACGCGGTGCTCTCCTGCGGCGTGCTCGAGCACGTGCAGGACCCGGACGCCTCCCTGGACGAGCTGCGCCGGGTGCTCAAGCCGGACGGCAGGCTGTACGTCTACAAGCTGCCGAACCGCTTCTCCTACCTGGAGGCGGTGGCGCGCGTCGCCGGGCTCTACTACCACGGGATGCTCCCCAACGACACGATCTACACGCTCCGCTCCGCGCGCGAGATCGTGGAGCGGCACGGCTTCCGGGTGCTGGAGGCGCGCTACGCCAACATGCTGCCGCTGACCGCCGGCGGGAGCTTCGCCAACCGCCTCGGGCGCCGGATCTGGGCGCTCAACCGCGCGCTGGCGCGGATCCCGGGCCTGCGGGTGCTCGCGACCAACATCGAGGTCATTGCCGAGCGCGCCGACTGACGCGCGACCGACGCGGCGTGCGCGATAAGCGTCGGGCGCGCCGCTCCGCTAGGCGCTCACGTCGAGCGTCTCGCGCAGCCAGTCGACCGTCTGGCGGATGCCCTCGCGCACGCCGATCCTCGCCTCCCAGCCCAGCAGCCGCTTGGCCTTCTCGACGCTCGGCCAGCGGCGCTTGACGTCGACCGGGAACGAGGGCAGGTGCTCGAGCGCGAACGCCTCCGGGGCGCGGCCGCACTCCTCCCAGATGATCTGCGCGATCTCGGCGACGGTCATCTCCTCCTTCGCCGAGATGTTGAAGTCCTCGTGCAGGCCGGCCGGCGACCTCATCGCCGTGACGATCCCGTCGGCGATGTCGTCGACGTGGGTGAGCGTGCGGGTCTGCGTGCCGTCGCCGAAGATCGGCAGCGGCGCGTCCGGCGGCAGCGTCAGGCACTTCTTGATGAGGTCGGGGACCATGTGGGCGATCCCCGGCTCGTCGTCGGGCATCTCGCCCGGCCCGTAGGCGTTGAACGGGCGGCAGATCGTGTACGGGAACCCGTGCTCCTCGTGCGCGGCCTTCACGTACACCTCGCCGGTGAGCTTCGAGAACCCGTAGGCGCTCTGCGGGATGCCGGTCTCCTTGATGTGCGCCTCGGTGGTGGGGAACTCGGTCGCCCGCTCGAACACCATCGAGCTCGACACGTACACGAACCGCTCCACGTCGTGGTCGAGCGCGGCGCGGATGACCGCGTTGTAGAGCGCGTTGTTGACCTCGGTCAGCGTGTGGGGCAGCTTGTGGAAGTTGGCGATGCCGCCCACGATCGCCGCCAGGTGGATGACGTGCGAGCAGCCCTGCGTCGCCTTGCGCGCCTCGTCCAGGTCGCGCAGGTCCCCGCGGTGCACCTCGCAGCCCTCGCGCATCCACTGCGGCGCCTCCCGCTGGTCGGAGACGCGCACGTCGTAGTCGGGGTCGCTCAGCAGTCGCCTGACGACGGCGGCCCCGATCGTCCCGGCGCCGCCGGTTACCAACACGCGTGCCATCGGCGCCGGACCCTACTGCGCGGGCGGGCTCGGCGGCTGCCGGGTCGCCCCGACCGGGCCGGCGGAGCCCTCCGCCGCGCGGGCGCGCTCCGCTACCTCGCGCGCGGAGGCGAACACCTCCGCGGCGCCCCAGCAGTTCCACGGGTCGACGATCAGCGCGTCCCCGCCGGCGCCCGCGACGATCGCCCGCAGCGTCTCCGGCGTGCAGAACTCCGGGTGGTTGGTGGCGACGACCACCGCGTCGGCGCCGCGCACCGCGTCCTCCAGCGGCTGCGTGGGGGTGGGGACGCGCGGGTCGTGCACGGCGACATCCGCCAGCTCGCGGTCCAGCAGGCGTATCAGCTTGTGGCTGAGCGAGTCGCGCTCGTCGTCCGTGCCGCCCTTGAACGCCAGGCCCAGCACCGCCACCTTGCGGCCGTTCAGGTCGCCCAGCCGCCGCCTGATCCCCTTGACCAGGAACAGCGGCACCGACTCGTTGACGCGGCTGACCGCCAGCAGCATGCCGGGCGCGTTCGAGCGCTCCTCGGAGAAGGTGAAGTCCTTGCGCAGGCAGGTGCCGGCGGTGAAGCCCGGCAACGCGATCCCGCCGCGCGGGTAGTCGCGGTTGATGAGGTCGATGACCTCGAAGACGTTCGCGTCGTACTGCTCGCAGTCCATCATCAGGAGGTTGGGCAGCGCGAACGTCGCGTAGCGCAGGATGTTGGTCCAGATCTTGGCCAGCTCGGCCTGCACCGGCGTGGTCTCGACGATCGGCGCGCCCAGCCGCCCGAACAGCTCCGCGGCGACCTCGCCGGAGCGGTCGCCGACGCCGCCGATGATGCACGGCAGCGTCGAGATCTCCTCGAAGAAGCGGGCGCTGGCGATCCGCTCCGGCACATGCGCGACGAACACGTCCGTGCCGATGTCGAACCCGCGGTGCTTGGCCAGGTACCCGGCGACGAACTCGGTGGTGCGGGGCGCGATCGTCGAGCGCAGGTGGATCGCGTGGCCGGGGCGCAGGTGCGGCAGCAGGTCGTCCAGCACCGCGCGGATCTGGCGCAGGTCGATCTCGACGTGCGAGAGCGCCGGGGTGCCGAGCGTCAGCACGATGTGGCGCGCCGCGTGCGCCTCGGCGGCGCGGTCGGCGAGCACGAGCCGGTCGCGGACGCGGTCCAGCACCTCCTGCGCGCCGGGCTCATGGAACGGCATCCGGCCCTCGCCGACCGCAGCGAGCTTCTCCGGGTCGTTGTCGACCCCGATCACGCGCAGGCCGAGGTCGGCGAACGCGAGCGCGAGCGGCAGGCCGACGCGGCCCAGCCCGATGACGGCGACATCCGCGGTGGCGCCGGAGGGGTTGGCGAGCAGCGTCGCCTGCTCGGTGGGCTCGCTTCCGTTCGGGGACACCTGCCCCGCGGGGCCGCTTCCGCCTGCCGGTGGCCAGCTCATGGTCGCCGAGGCTAGCGGTCGGCGAAGCGGCGGCGCAGCAAGCGCTCGCGCATGAGCTGCCGCACGAACCCGACGACGAAGCGCGGGTTGTAGGTCAGGTAGCGTCGCCACAGCCGGCGCGGCTCCTGCGCCAGCCGGAACAGCCACTCCAAGCCCGCGTTCTGCATCCAGGAGGGCGCTTGCGGCACCAGCCCGGCGTGGAAGTCGAACGCGGCGCCGACGCCGACCAGCACCGGTGCCTCCAGTCGGTCGCGCATCATCGCCATCCACTTCTCCTGCTTGGGGACGCCGATGCCGACCCAGACCACGTCCGGCTTGGCGGCGTTGATCTCGTCGACGATCGCGTCGATCTCCGCCGGCTCCAGCTCGCGAAACGGGGGCGAGTAGCCGCCGACGATGCGCAGCCCCGGGAAGCGGGTGCGCAGGTTGAGCGCGAGCTGGACGAGCGCCCCCTGGTTGCGCCCGCCGTAGAGGAACATGCGGGTGCCGGTCCGGGCGGAGCGCTCGCAGTAGTGGGCCATCAGGTCGGGGCCGTAGACGCGGTGCGGCTGGCGATGGCCGAGCGCGTTCATCGCCCACACGACCGGCTGGCCGTCCGGCACCACCATCGAGGCGCCCATCACCGCCGCGCGCAGATCCGGATCGTCCTGCACGGCCACCAGCGTGTGCGTGGCGGCGACGCAGATGTAGCCCTTGCCGCGCTCCTGGATGGTGGCGTCCATCCAGTCCATGGTGCGCTCGTAGTCGGTGAGCGCGACCGGGACCCCCAGCACGTCCACCGTCGGCGGCGGCACGGCGAGCTCCGGCGCGACCGACAACGCGGCGGAGCCTTCGATCGGTGCTGGGGTGGATGAGGGCATTCGGGGAGTTAGAACGCCGCAGCGGCGGCAACGTTTCGCTGCGCGGCCCGGCCGTCCTCGGCGGCGTCGCTCCCGCCGGCCCGCGCGTCCCCTAGTGTGAGGGCGCGCAGTGGCACGCAGAGCGCTCATCACCGGCATCGGAGGCCAGGACGGCTCGTACCTGGCCGAGCAGCTTCTCGACGAAGGCTACGAGGTCGTCGGGTTGGTTCGACCTCCCGTCGGCCGGGACCTGCCGTTGCTCGGAGAGGCCGCGCAGAGGATTGAGCAGGTATCGGGAGATCTGACCGACCATGAGTCGCTGCGCCGTGCGGTGGCCGAGGTGGAGCCGGACGAGCTGTACCACCTGGCGGCGCCCACCTTCGTGCCCGCCTCATGGGACGAGCCGGGGGCGGTGCTGCACGAGATCGCCGGCGCGACCGCGGCGCTCCTGACCGCGGCGCGCGAGCTGCGCGACCCGCCGCGCGTGCTGGTGGCGACCTCGAGCGAGATCTTCGGCGAGGCGGGCGTCTCTCCCCAGAACGAGGAGTCGCCGACGCGGCCGCGCTCCCCGTACGGGGTGGCGAAGCTGGCCGCCCACCATCTCGTCGGGGTGATGCGCCGGCAGTACGGGCTGTTCGCGGTGTCGGCCATCACCTACAACCACGAGTCGCCTCGGCGGCCGGAGCGGTTCCTGCCGCGCAAGGTGTCGCGCGGCGCGGCGGCGATCGCGCTGGGCCTGCAGGAGGAGCTGGTGCTGGGCGCGCTGGACGCGGTGCGCGACTGGTCGCACGCGGCCGACATCATGCGCGGGGCGCGGATGGCGCTGCAGGCTCCCGAGCCGAACGACTACGTGTTCGCCTCCGGGGTGGGGCGCACGGTACGGGAGCTGGTCGACGCGGCGTTCAAGGCGGCGGGCGTCTCGCCGGAGGGGCGCATCAAGGTCGATCAGGCGCTCGTGCGTGCGCCGGAGGCCACGCCGCCGGTCGGCGACCCGTCGCGCGCCCGCGAGTTGCTCGGCTGGGAGCCGCAGATCAGCTTCGACGAGATGATCGCCGAGATGGTCGCCGCCGACATCGCGGACCTGCGCGCCGGCGCGTAGCGACTCCGGGCGCACGCAGTGCCAAGCGTCCGCGGGTGACGGCGTCCTCGCCGGATGCGCGGCACTTCGAGGCGTCGGTCGCGCCGCGAAGTGCCGGGGGCGCTGCGGGCGTGCGTTCTGCCGGGAGCCCGGTCGGATAGAAACCCGCGGATGCTGCTGAAGGTCCAGTTCGCGATCACGCGCGTCGTCACGCGTGTGCTGAAGCTCATCGGCCTGCGCGACCGCGTCTACGCGTGGCGGCTGGAGCGCCGCCGCCGGCGCCGGATGCGCGCCGAGGCGCAGGGGTCGGATCGGCTGTCCCGCCCCGCGCTCTTCGACATGGACCGGAAGCTGGACGAGATCATCGACCGCGACGGCGGGTTCTTCGTCGAGGCGGGCGCCAACGACGGCTTCACCCAGTCCAACACCTACTGGCTGGAGCGCTTCCGCGGCTGGCGCGGCGTGCTGGTCGAGCCGATGCCGGAGCTCGCCGAGGAGGCGCGGCGCTCGCGTCCCGGGTCGACCGTCGTGCAGTGCGCGCTGGCGCCGGAGCCCGGCACCGTGCGCATGCGCTTCGGCGACCTGATGTCGACGGTTGACGGCGCCCGGGACTCCGAGTGGGCGTCGGCCGGCGTGTCCCTCGGCTGGCGCGACCCCTACGAGCTGGACGTGCCCGCGCGTCGCCTCTCCGACATCCTCGACGAGGTCGGCGCGCCCGGGATCGACCTGCTGTCGCTCGACGTGGAGGGCTTCGAGCTGCCCGCGCTGCAAGGGCTCGACCTCGACCGCCACGCGCCGCGCTGGGTGCTGGTCGAGATCCACGAGCCCGAGCGCAACAAGCCGCCGATCGACGCGCTGCTCGGCGATCGCTACGTCGAGCACGGCTGGCTGTCGCCGTACGACCTGCTGTACGTCCGCCGCGACGTCGCCGCCGAGCGCGCGGCGTCCTGAGCCGCGCGCGGAGGCGCGTGCGGCACTTCGATGCGCGATAGGCGCATCGAAGTGCCAAGCGGCGAAGCGGGGCTGGGGCGTCGGCGGTGCCGCCGGCGCTACCGGCTCAGCAGCTCGAGGTCGGCGCGGGTCATGAGCCGGATGAGCTCCTCGAAGCTCGTCCTCGGCTCCCAACCCAGCTTCTCCTTGGCCTTCGACGGGTCGCCGATGAGCTGGTCGACCTCCGCCGGGCGCAGCAGCGCCGGGTCGATCTCGACGTACTTGTCCAGGTTGTCGGCGCCCAGGCCGGCCTCGTCGAGCGCGATCTGCACGCACTCGCGCACCGTGTGCGTCTCGCCCGTCGCGATCACGTAGTCGTCGGGCTCGTCCTGCTGGAGCATCAGCCACATCGCCTCGACGTAGTCCTTGGCGTAGCCCCAGTCGCGCTCGGCCTCGAGGTTGCCCAGCTTCATCTTGTCCACGAGCCCGTGGCGGATCGCCGCCGCATGCCAGGTGATCTTGCGGGTGACGAACTCCAGGCCGCGGCGCGGCGACTCGTGGTTGAACAGGATGCCGCTGGTCGCGTGCAGGTTGTAGGACTCGCGGTAGTTGACCGTGATGAAGTGCCCGTAGACCTTCGCCACCCCGTACGGCGAGCGCGGGTAGAACGGCGTGGTCTCCGTCTGCGGCACCTCGCGGACCTTGCCGAACATCTCCGAGGAGGACGCCTGGTAGAAGCGCGCCTCCGGGCAGACCTCGCGCATCGCCTCCAGGACGCGCGCCACGCCCACGCCGGTGAACTCGGCGGTCAGGACCGGCTGCACCCACGAGGTCCCGACGAACGACATCGCCGCCAGGTTGTAGATCTCGTCGGGCTTGGAGGCACGCAGCGCGTCGACCAGCGAGCGGTGGTCGAGCAGGTCGCCCTGGTGCAGGGTGATCTTGTCGCGCAGGTGCTCGATCCGGTCGAACTTCTCGGTCGAGGCGCGCCGGACCAGGCCATGCACCTCGTAGCCCTTCTCGAGCAGCAGCTCGGCGAGGTACGAGCCGTCCTGGCCGGTGATACCGGTGATGAGCGCAGACTTGGGCATCGGGCGGCAGGGTATACGGCCTCACCCATGTACGCCGCTCGCTAGCGTTGCCGCCCCATGCCGCTGTTGCGCAACGCCCTCCGGCGGGCGACCGACCCGCACCAGTTCGACCTGCGTCCCACGGGGCCGGGCGCCGTCCTCGATCTCGGCTGTGGCAGCGCCAAGTACCCGGGCGCCGTCGGCGTGGACATCTCGCCGGACACCGACGCCGACATCGTCCACGACCTCGATCGGTTCCCGTATCCGATCGAGGACGACTCGTTCGACCAGATCCTGCTGCAGGACGTGCTCGAGCACGTGGCCGAGCCGATCCGCATGTTCGAGGAGCTGCACCGGATCGCCCGGCCGGGGGCGCGCATCCAGCTCCGCACGCCGCACTTCTCGTCGGTGCTCGCCTACGGCGACCCGACCCATCGCCACTACTTCTCGACGATCGCCATCCGCCAGCTCGCCGAGCCGCGCTTCGCCCACTACAGCCAGGTCCGCTTCAACATCGTCCACGTGACGCTCGACCTGTGGCTGCCGTTCCGGCTGCTGGGCATAGCGAAGCTCGCGAACCGGTACCCGGAGATCTACGAGCAGTACTTCGCCTTCCGGTTCCCGGCGATGAACATCCGCGCGGAGTTCGAGGTCATCAAGTAGGGCGCGCCGGATGCCGCGGCACGTGGCGATCAACGCGGTCTTCCTCTCGCCCCCGATGGGCGGGCTGGAGACCTACCTGCGCGAGCTGTGCCGCTGCCTGCTGGCGCGCGACGACGCCCCGCGGCTGACCGTCTTCCTCAACCCGGACGGCTACGAGTCGCTGCGCGCCGAGCCGTGGGCGGGCGAGGTCGAGCTGGTCGCGTGCCCGCGCGTCGGGCGCTCCGGCCTGCGCGCGATCTCGGAGCTGACCGTGCTCGGCCCGATGGCCGACCGGCGCGGCGCCGACGTGATCCACTCGGTTGCGATGACCGGTCCGCTGGCGAGCCGCGCCGCGCGCGTGGTGACGATCGCCGACACGGTCTGGATCCGCTATCCGGAGGACAACCTCACCCAGCGGCTGTGGCGCGTGACGGTGCCGCTGGTCGCGCGCCGCGCCCACCGGGTGATCGCGATCTCCGCGGCGGCAGGGGAGGACGTCCGCCGCCACCTGGGCGTTGACGAGGGCAGGCTCGACGTGATCCCGCTCGGCTTCGGGCGGCCGACGGCGACCGACGCGACCCCGGAGCCGGAGCTGCGCGCGAAGCTCGGCCTGGGCGAGGGGCCGATCGTGCTCAACGTCGGGCAGAAGAAGCCGCACCGCAACCTGGAGCGCCTGGTTCGGGCGATGGTGCGCGTCCGCGAGGAGGTGCCGGACGCGCAGCTCGTGCTGCCCGGGCCGCCCAACCCCGTCGGCGAGCGGGCGCTGCGCGAGCTCGCCGCCGGCTGCGGCGTGGAGGACGCCGTCACCCTGCCGGGGCACGTCCCGCTTGCCGACCTGGAGGGCCTGTACACGGCGTGCGCGGTGTTCGTGCTGCCGTCGCTGGCGGAGGGCTTCGGCCTGCCGGTGCTGGAGGCGATGGCGCGCGGGGCGGCGGTCGCCTGCTCGGACCGCGGCGCGCCGGCCGAGGTGGCCGGCGACGCGGCGCTGGCGTTCGACCCGGAGTCCGAGCGGGCGATCGCCGACGCGATCCTCGCCGTGCTCCGCGACCCGTCGCTGCGCGAGCGGCTGGCGGCGGCCGGTCCGCCGCGGGCGGCGTCGTTCACGTGGGAGCGCTGCGCGGAGGAGACGATGGACGCCTACCGGCGGGCGCTGCGGTGAGCGAGCTCGACGTCCTCGACACGCCGGAGGCGGGGCGCCGCGTGGTGCGCGGCGGCGCGCTGCGCGTCGCCGGGTTCGTGGTCGGGATCGCCTGCTCGGTGATCGCCGCCGCCCTGGTCACGCGGCACCTGGGCACCGTCGACTACGGCCGCTACCAGACGGTGGTGGCGCTGGTGACGATCATCCAGGCCGTCACCGACCTGGGGATGACGACGCTGGGGCTGCGCGAGTACGTGCAGCGTCGCGGCGAGGAGCGGACGACGTTCATGCGCGTCCTGCTCGGGCTGCGGCTGGCGCTGACGGCGCTGGGGATCGTCGCGGCGACGGTCGCCGCGGTCGTGCTCGGCTACGACGCCGAGATGATCGCCGGCGCCGCGCTCATGGGCCTCGGCGTGATGATCTCGATCCTGGCCTGGACGCTGGCGATCCCGCTGTCGGCCGAGCTGCGGATGGGCCTGGTCACCGCCCTGGACCTGGGGCGGCAGCTCCTCACCGCGGTCGCGATCGTGGTCGTGGTCCTAGTCGGCGGCGGCCTGATCCCGCTGCTGGCGCTGCAGATCCCGGTGTCCGTGCTGCTCCTGGCGACGACGCTGTCGCTGGTGCGCGGCGTGATGCCGCTGCGGCCGATGTTCCACGCCCGACGCTGGGTGACGCTGCTGCGACCGACGGTCACCTTCTCGTTGGCGACCGCGGTGGGCATGTTGTACATCTACGCGGCGCTGGTGCTCACCGAGCTGGTCGCCTCGGACCACGAGACGGGCCTGTTCGCCGCCTCCTTCCGGGTGTTCGTGATCGTCGGGTCGGTGCCCGGCGTGCTCGTCACCACCGCGTTCCCGGTGCTGTCGCGAGCCGCCCGCGACGACCGCGAGCGCCTCTCCTACGCCGCGCAACGGCTGTTCGAGGGCTGCGCGGTGCTGGGCGGGGCGGCGCTCGTGTTCTGCGTGGTCGGCGCCAAGCCGATCATCGACATCGTCGCCGGCTCGCAGTTCGCCGGCTCCGTGCCGGTGCTGCGCATCCAGGGGGCGGTGCTGGCGCTCACGTTCGTGATCGCGGTCTGGGGGTTCACGCTGCTGGCGCTGCACCGCCACCGCGAGATGATCGCGGTCAACCTCGTCGCGCTCACCGTCTCGGCCGTCACCGTGCTCACGCTCGCCTCCGCCCACGGCGCCACCGGCGCGGCGGTGGGGACCCTGCTGGGGGAGAGCGTGCTCGCCTGCGGCTACCTGATCGCGCTGGCGCGCTGCGGGCGCGCCCTGGTGCCGCGCCCGGGGCGGGTCGCCCGCGCGCTCCCGGCGCTCGGCCTCGCGCTGGCCTGCCTCGCGCTCCCCGTCCCGGCGATCGCGTCGACGGTCCTTGCCCTGGCGGTGTACGCGACGGGCGCGCTGCTCTGCCGTGCCGTCCCGGACGAGCTCACGCGCCCCCTGGCCCGCGTGCTCGCCGTTCGCGGTCGCGGCGCGTGATACTGCCCGGCCGATGCCCCGCGTGCTCGTCGTCCGCGGCCACCAGGCCACCCCGTGGGACCTGCGTCAATGGGAGGCGCTGCCCGAGCGCTTCCAGACGGCGTTCCTGCGCACCGCCGCCAACGGCTGGGATCTCTCCGGCGTCCGGTTGGAGGCCCTGCCGGTGCGCACGCTGCGCGACCGGCTGCCCCGCGGCCGCGCCGGCGATGCTGCCGCGCTGATGGTCGGCGACCGCTACGTGGGCAAGGCGGCCGACCGGGCGTTCGCAGAGGCGGACATCGTCCACGCCGAGGAGCTCAGCTACTGGTTCTCCGCCGACGCGGCGCGGCGTAAGCGCGACGCGGGCTTCAAGCTCGTGCAGACGGTGTGGGAGACGCTGCCGCTCGGCACCGCCTACCGACGCTCGCTCACCCGCCGCTTCCGCGAGGAGGTGCTGGCGGCCACCGACCTGTTCCTGGCCTCCACCGAGCGGGCGCGTATCGGCCTGCTGCTGGAGGGCGTGGAGGAGGAGCGGATCGTCGTCTGCCCGCCGGGCATCGACGTGGCGCGGTTCGCGGCCGCCGCGCGCGAGTCCGCGCCGCCGGAGGACGGCGAGCACGTGCTGGTCGCCCCCGGACGGCTGGTGTGGGAGAAGGGCCACCACGACATCCTGCGCGCGGTCGCGCTGCTGCACCGCGGCATCGTGCGGCTGCCGGACGGCGGGCTGGCGCGCCCGCGGCTGCGGATCGTCGGCTCGGGCCCGGAGGCGGGGCGCCTGCGCGCGCACGCCGACGAGCTGGGGATCGGCGCATCGGTCGAGATCGGCGGCGTCCCCTACGACGAGATGCCGCGCGTGTTCGCCTCCGCCTCGGCGCTGGTGCTCGGAAGCCAGTCGTCGGCGACCGGCGGCCGCCACCCGTTCGACATCCCCCGTGCCTTCTGGGAGGAGCAGTTCGGGTTCGTGTTCGTGGAGGCGATGGCCGCCGGGCTGGACATCATCGCCACCACCAACGGCGCGATCCCGGAGGTGCTCGCAGGCCACGGCACTCTCGTGGCTCCCGGCGACCACGTGGGGATGGCTCGCGCCCTGGCCGCCGGGCCGCTGTCGCGCCCGCCCGGGGCGCGGGTCGCGTATCCGCAGGAGCTGCTTGCGCGCTACTCGCTGGAGGCCGTGGCCGAGCGGTTCGCCGCCGCCTACGACCGCGTGCTCGCGGCGTGAGCGCGCTCAGCCGTCGGCGCGAACGCCCCAGACGATCCCGGCCCCGGGGCCCTCGGTGACGGTCCGCTGCACCTCGTAGCCGGCCTCGCGCAGCGCCCGCTCGGCGGCTTCCTCCGGGGTGGTGCCGCCGGGCGCCCCTGCGGGATGGTGCTCGAGCATCACCACCGGCGCCACGTCGGCGCTGAAGCGCTCGTCGGCCAGGATCGGCCACTCCGCGCCCTCGATGTCGATCTTGAGCAGGTCGACTCCCTCGGCCAGCTTGAACACGTCGCGGGCGGGCACGGTGAGGGCGTTGCCGCCGTGGCCCGCGTCCTCCGCGATCCGGCCCTCGGCGAACGTGTCGCCGTCGTCGAGCACGAAGGTGACCTCGCCGTCGGCTGTCGTCGCGGCGGCCGCCACGACCTCCCAGGTTCCGGGCTGCAGGGTCAGCTCGAGCTGGCGGCGGAGCTGGCGCACGTTGCGCTCCAGCGGCTCGACGGCCTTGATGCGCGCGCCCGGCCAGCGGTTCTGCGCCCAGACGCTGAACAGCCCGATGTTGGCCCCCAGGTCGAGGATCACCGGCGGGCGGCCGAGCGCCTCCAGCGCGGCCGCCGCCTCGCTCGAGGGCTCGTAGACCCGCGAGATGAACGCCTGGTCGAACGTGGCGGCGTCGCTGGTGCCGTGCTCGATCAGGATGCGCGCCCCGTTGGCGCGCACCGTGTACTCGCGCTCGCCGCGGCCCCGCACCTCGCCGAGGAAGAACGGCAGCGACGGCCGCACCGCACGCGAGCGCAGCGCGTGCGCGACGTAGGGCTCGACCCGCGGGTGGGCGCCGATCCTGCGCAGGACGGAAAGCATCGCGCGGCACCCTAACCGTCCGCGCGAGCCGCGCGGCCCGTCGCGCGAAGTCGACGGTCCCACAAACGATCGGGGCGGGCGTCGATCACGCAGGCGCCGGCGCGTGCGGGCCGCGGGTCCGTGGTCCCGGATAGCCTCCCGCTTCCCATGCGGGTGGCCATCAACGCCCTGTCCCTCCGTCCCGGCGGCGGCGGCGCGGTCCGCCACGGGGTCGAGCTGCTCGGAGCGCTCGCACGCCGCCACCCGGAGCTGCGCCTCACGGTGTTCATCAGTCGGGACGCCCCGCCGGAGCTGCGCCGCGCCGACTGGGCCGACGCGGTGCGCTGGGTGAGGCTGCCGCTGGAGGCGGCCGGCCGCGCCAACGCGCTCGCCCAGCTCGCGGGCCTCGCGCCGCTGGCGGTGGCGCGCCGCGCCGACGTGCTGCACTCGCTCGCCGGGGTCGGTCCGCCACGCGTGCCCGGGCTGCTCGCCACCGTCGTCACGCTGCCGGACGTCATCTGGCTGCGCCTGCCCGACCAGGTCAGCATGACCGCGGCCCAGCGTGCCGCATGGGTGCGCCAGACGCGGCCGGCGACACGCTGGTCGACGCGCGTCATCACCGTCTCGGAGAGCTCGAAGCGCGACATCGCCGACGCCTACAACATCGACCCGGACCGCATCGACGTCACGCCGCTGGGGGCGCGGCTGCCGAACGTCCGCCCGGCGGCCGGAGACGTGCGAGAGCGGCTGGGGATCGGCCCCGGCCGCATGCTGCTGTGCGTCGGCCAGCAGCAGCCCTACAAGGCGCAGGCGGAGCTGATCCGCGCGGTGGCGCAGTTGGGCGAGCCGGACGTGCAGCTCGCCCTGCCCGGCCCGCCGACCGCCTACGGCGACGAGCTGCGCCGGCTGGCCGCCGAGCTCGGGATCGCCGACCGCGTGCACCTGCTCGGGTTCGTCGCCGAGGAGGACATCGAGGCGCTCTACATGGAGGCCTTGGCGGTCGTGCAGCCGTCGCGGATGGAAGGGTTCGGCCTGCCGGCCCTGGAGGCGCTGGCGCGCGGCAAGCCGCTGGCGTGCAGCGGCCGCTCTGCGCTCGGCGAGGTGGCGGGCGACGCCGCGCTCACCTTCGACCCCGACGAGGTCGACTCGATCGCCGCGGCGTTGCGTCGGCTGCTCGACGACGAGGCGCTGCGCGCCGACCTCGCGCGACGCGGGCCAGCGCGCGCCGCCGAGTTCACCTGGGAGGCGACGGCGGATGCGACGGTCGCCTCCTACCGGCGTGCCGTCGGCGTCGGTTGAGGCGATACTGCCTCCTGATGTCCTCGCTCTCTCGCCAGTACAACAAGGTCTGCGACCGCCGCGACTTCGACGACCCCGTGGTGCGCGCCCGCCTGCGCGACATGGTCGCCCCCGGCTACGCGCCGGACGAGGAGCTGCGGCGCAAGTTCTGGGAGTACGCCATGCTCGGCCTCTACCTGGAGGAGGTCGGGGCGCTGCGCGAGGACGCCGAGGTGCTGTCGGTCGCAGCCGGCCACGAGGAGCCGCTGTACTGGCTGACCAACCACGTCGGCCGCGTGGTCGCCACCGACATCTACGGCGAGGGCAGCTTCGCGGTCGAGGGGCGGGAGGCGGACATCACCATGCTCGAGGACCCGGATGCATGGGCGCCGTACGAGTACCGCCGCGACCGGCTCGAGGTGTACTCGATGAACGCGCTCGACCTGAAGTTCCCGGACGAGAGCTTCGACGTGGTCTTCAGCCTCTCGTCGATCGAGCACTTCGGGTCGACGAAGAACGTGCAGCGGGGCGCCGCCGAGATGGCGCGGGTGCTCAAGCCCGGCGGGCACCTGATCATCGTCACCGAGCTCCTGCTGCGCTTCCACATCCTCGACTCGCCGTGGCTGCAGACCGCGATCCGGTTCCTCACCGGTGGCCGCCGCTGCGCCGGCGCCACGCCGCGGCACCGGATCGTCGAGGCGTTCCGCCCGCGCGAGCTGCAGCGCCACGTGATCAAGCCGACCGGGATCCCGCTCGTCCAGCCGCTGGACCTGTCGATCTCGCCGGAGTCGTTCGAGAACATGACGCTCATGATCGGCGACCAGCTCGTCCCCGAGACCGGGAGGCCATACCCGCACATCGTGCTCAAGGGGCACGGCTCGCCGTGGACCTCGGTCTTCCTCGCCTTGCGCAAGCCCGCCTAGCCGGCCGCCGACAGTCCGCGGAGTCGTTTAGGGTGCGCGCGCCGTGCCGCTGACCAAGCCAGATCCGGACGACCTCAACCGACGCGTGGAGATCACCGTCGCGGTTCGCGACACCGACGCGATCCCGAAGGTGCCCGACGCCGGCGAGGTCCGCGACCAGGACGGACAGCGCATCCAGGTGATGCACAACGGCGTCCTGATCGAAGAGGGCTGCTACTACGGCGCCTTCATGACGGAGATCATCCGGCGCCTGCGCGGCCACCACGAGCCGCAGGAGGAGCTGGTCTTCCACCGCATCATCGAGCGGTTGGCGGCCGAGGCGGGCGAGAAGGCGATGGTGGAGCTGGGCGCCTTCTGGTCCTATTACTCGATGTGGTTCCAGCGCGCGCTGCCCGGCGCGACCAACATCATGGTCGAGCCCGACCCCAACAACCTGGAGGTCGGTCGGCGCAACTTCGCGCTCAACGACATGCAGGGTAGCTTCGTGCAGGCGGCGGTGGGGTTCGAGCACGGCGGCCGGATCCGCCTGCGGTGCGAGAGCGACGGGCGCGTCCGCACGCTGCCGACGGTCACGCTCGACGGGCTGATGTCCGACCACGGGCTGGACCGGCTGGATCTGGTGCTCAGCGACACCCAGGGCGGCGAGGTGCCGGTGCTGGAGTCCGCCCGCGACACGCTCCGGTCCGGGCGGGTTCGCTTCCTGGTGGTCTCGACCCATCACCACTTGATCACCGGCGACCCGCTCACCCATCAGCGCTGCCTCGCGCTGCTGGAGGAGCTGGGCGCGCACGTGATCGCCGAGCACACCGTGTCGGAGAGCTGCAGCGGCGACGGGCTGATCGCCGTCTCGATGGATCCGCGTGACCGTGACCTGACGGTGGAGGTCAGCCACGTGCGCGCCCGCGACTCCCTGTTCGGCGAGCTCGAGTACGACCTGGCCGCCGAGCGGCGCTGGCAGACGCGGGCGCGGCGGCGCGTCAACCGCACCCTCGACGCCGTCAGCCGTCTGGTGCGCCGCTGAGGCGACGGTCGAGGCCGCTCTCAGCGGCGACCGGCCGCCCCCCGCAGCAGCGCCAGCGTCTCGCGGGCGGTGCGCTCCCAGGAGAACTCCCGCGCCCGGGCACGGCCGCGCTCGCCCAGCTCGGAGCGCAGCCGGGGATCGGTCAGCAGCCGCCGCAGACCGGCGGCGATCGCCCCGGTGTCGAGCGGGTCGACGAGCAGCGCCGCGTCGCCCGCCACCTCCGGCAGGCTGGAGACGTTCGAGGTCAGCACCGGCGCGCCGGCGGCCATCGCCTCCAGCACCGGCAGGCCGAACCCCTCGTACAGCGACGGGTAGGCGAACACGCTCGCGCCCGCGTACAACGCGCGCAGCTCCTCGTCGCTCACCCGGCCAAGCAGCCGCGCGCCGGCGTCCCGGGCGGCCGCCAGGATCGGCGCATCGTCCCAGCCGCGGGGGCCGACCAACGCCAGGACGTGCTCGCCGCGCACCTCCTCCGGCAGGCTCGTCCACGCCGCGATCAGCCGCTCTAGGTTCTTGCGCGGCTCGAGCGTGCCGACCGCCAGCACGTACGGGCCGTCCAGCTCGGGATGGCCCGGACGGGAGATCGGCTCGCTGAACGCCGGGTCGGCCGCCAGCGGGATCACCGACGCCTTGGCCGCCGCGTGCGGGAAGCGGGCGATCAGGTCGTCGAGCGTGGCTTGCGAGATGCAGGGCAGGGCGGCTGCGCGGCGCAGCGCAGGACGGATCGTCGCGCGCTCGATGCGCGCCGCGCGCGACTGCGCGCGTGCGCCCGCCACGAACGGCACTAGGTCGTAGATCACCACCGCCGTCGGCCGCAGGCAGAACCACGCCGTCAGGTAGCTGTTGGTCGACAGGAACACGTCGACCTCGCGGCTCGCGCGCGCCGCGGTCGCCAGATGCCACGCCGGATCAGGCAGCCCGATCAGCCGCCAGGCGAAGCGCTCCGGGTCCAGCTCGCCCCACGGCTCGCGCGCGTAGAGCAGGAACCGCACGTCGGCGGCGTCCTCCAGCGAGGACCAGGCGCGCAGCAGCTCGCGCACGTAGCGTCCCCGACCGGCGGGGACCTCGGCCGCCGCGCGCGCGTCCACTCCGACAGTGAGCCTCATCGCCGGCGGCAGGCTACTGTGCAGCGCCGTGCACGTCGGCCTCAACCTCGTCTTCCTCACCCCCGGCGAGCAGGGCGGCATGGAGGTCTACGCGCGCGAGCTGATCCGCCGGCTCGCCCAGCGCGACGACCTCCGCCTGACCGCGTTCGTCAACCGCCGCGCCCGCGGCCAGGAGTGGGGCGAGGGGGTCGAGGAGGTGCTCGTCGACGTCGACGCCACCGACCGCCGACAGTGGGTGACCGGAGAGCAGTGGCACCTGCCGCGGCTGGCGCACGCCGCCGGCTGCGAGCTGGTCCACAGCCTCGCCTCGACCGCGCCGGTGCGCGGGCCGTTCCGCCGCATCACCACCATCCACGACCTCAACTACAAGCTGGTGCCCGACACCCACTTCGGCGTGCGCGGGCTGGGGATGCGGGTGCTGGTGCCGGCCGCCGCGCGGCGCTCGCACCGGATCATCGCCGACTCGGCGTCGACCGCCGACGACCTCGTCCGCCACCTGGGCGTCGACCGCGCCAAGATCGACGTAGTCCCGCTCGGCGTCACCCCGCAGCCGGACGTGACGCCCACCCCGGAGGCGGAGCTGCGCGCCAGGCTCGAGCTCGGCGACCGGCCGGTGCTGCTCACCTTCAGCGCCAAGCGCCCGCACAAGAACCTGATGCGGCTGGTGGAGGCGCACGCGCGGCTGCCCTCGCCGCGGCCGGCGCTGGTGCTGCCCGGCTACCCGACCCCGTACGAGCGCGCCCTGCGCGAGCGCGTGCGGCAGCTCGGCACCGAAACCGAGGTGCGCTTCCTTGGCTGGGTCAGCGACGAGGACCGCGAGGGGCTGTACGCGCTGGCGGAGGTGTTCGCGTTCCCGTCGCTGTACGAGGGGTTCGGGCTGCCGCCGCTGGAGGCGATGGCACGCGGCGTGCCGGTCGTCACCAGCGACCGCGGCTCGCTGGCCGAGGTGGCGGGCGACGCGGCGGCGATCGTCGACCCCGAGTCGGTCGAGCAGATCGCCGGCGCGATCGAGCGGCTGCTTCGCGACGAGGCCGAGCGCGAGCGGCTACGCGCCGCGGGGCGCGAGCGCGCGGCGCGCTTCACCTGGGAGCGAACCGCCGAGCTGACCGTGGCCGCCTACCGGCGCGCGCTCGACCCGGCGGCCGCCTCGCGGTAGCGCTCGACCACCCGCTCCACCGAGGTGCGCAGCGACAGCCTGCGTGCGTTGGCGGCGAACCAGCCCGACGTGGAGGCGCGCAGCTCCTCGCGCCGCTCCCAGGCGGCCACGATCCGCTCCGCCAGCGCCCCCGGCGAGGCGTCGGGGGCGACGAAGCCGTTCGTGCCCTCCTCGATGTGCTCGACCGCGGCGTTGTCCGGCGCGGCGACCAGCACGCTCGGCACCCCCATCGCCGCCGCCTCGACCACGATCGCCCCGTAGCCCTCGCGGATCGACGGCAGCAGCAGGCAGCACGCCCGCGCCAGCGTCGACTCCACCTCCTCGGAGGAAACGAAGCCGGGCGCGGAGACGACGTCCTGCGCTCCGTGGGCGGCGATCTGCGCGCGCACCTCGTCGGCCTGCGGGCCGTCGCCGAAGATCACCGCCCGCAGCTCCGGCACCCGCTCGCGCGCCTTCATCACCGCCGGCACCACCGCGGGCGCCTGCTTCTCGCGGATCATGCGCCCCGCGAAGACGACGAGCGGCTCGGCCCGCAACGGCTCGCGCGGCTCGGTCGGGCCGGCGTACTCGCCGCGCAGCACCGTCGGCGTGCCTCGCAGGCCCTCCTCGCGCAGCCGGTCGGCCGTGAGCCGGGCGAAGCAGAACGCCTCCTGCCGCACGCGCACGCAGCGGCGCTGGATGAAGCGGGCGATCAGTCCCTTCGGCCCGCCGAGGTACTGCCGCCAGTAGTCGGCGCTCCACACCTCGTGCCAGTCGACGACGATCCGGTAGCCGCAGAGCCGGCGCAGCAGCCCCGCCGCCAGCAGCGAGAAGTACGGGAACGACGCGGTGTGGACGATGTCGTAGCGGCGGCCATGGCGGGCGAGATGGCGCAGCACGCCCCAGCCGAAGCGCAGCGGCTCGCCGATCGTGCGGTTGCCGTCCGGGCCGTACAGCGGCTCGTCGCGCGACACCGCGATCACGCGCACCCCCGGGATCTCCGGCGGCTCGTCCACCGGCCACTGGAGGCGCGTCAGGTAGGTGACCTCATGGCCGTCCGCGGCGAGCGCCTCGGCGACGTTTCTCATCCACCGCTCGGCGCCGCCGACGGTCCAGGGGAAAAGGCAGTCGTAGACGATGCAGATCCGCACGAGCCGCTAGCCTTGCAGGCCGCCCGCGCCCGCAACTTCCCGGCGTGCGCGCCGTTGCAGAAGTCGACGTGAGCACGATCGAGCAAGTGACGCCCCGGCAGGAGTCCGGTGCGACGACTGAGCTTCTGGTTTCGGTCGTCATCCCCTGCCTCAACGAGGAGGAGAACATCACCCAGTGCGTCACCCAGGCGCGCGAGGTGATGGAGCGTCACGGCATCGTCGGCGAGGTGGTTGTCGTCGACAACGACTCCGAGGACCGCTCCGCCGAGCTGGCGCGCGCCGCGGGCGCCAAGGTCGTGCACGAGCCGCGCCGCGGCTACGGGTCCGCCTACCTGGCCGGGTTCCGCGCCGCCCGCGGCAAGTACATCGTCATGGGCGACGCCGACCTCACCTACGACTTCAACGAGATCCCGCGCTTCGTGGCGGAGCTCGAGGACGGCGCCGACCTGGTGATGGGCGACCGGATGGACAACATCAAGCCGGGCGCGATGCCTTGGCTGAACCGCTACATCGGCAACCCGCTCCTCAGCGGGACCCTCAACCTGTTCTTCAAGACCGGCGTGCGCGACGCGCACTGCGGGATGCGCGGCCTGCGCCGCGACGTGCTGCGGCGGCTCGACCTGCGCACGACCGGGATGGAGTTCGCCTCCGAGATGGTGATCCGGGCGGCCAAGGAGCGCCTGGAGATCCGCCAGTTCCCGATCGAGTACCACCCGCGCGGCGGCCAGAGCAAGCTCTCGCGCTTCCGGGACGGCTGGCGCCACCTGCGCTTCCTGCTCGTCCACTCGCCGACGCACCTGTTCATGATCCCGGGGGCGGCGATGCTCGCCCTCGGCGTGCTGGTCGCGCTCGTGTCGCTGCTGCAGATCGACGTCTTCGGGCGCCAGTGGCAGCTCCACACGATGATCGCCGGCTCGCTGCTGATGATCGTCGGCGTCCAGGTCGTCTCGCTCGGGCTGTGCGCCCACGCCTACGGGACCTACTTCATGGGCGACAAGGACCCGTGGTTCGACCGCATGCGTGCGCGCTTCAAGCTCGAGCACGGCCTGCTGCTCGGCGGCACGATCGCCCTGGTCGGGTTCATCGTCGCGGTCGTCATCCTCGCCCGGTGGATCAGCGAGGGCGCCGGGGCGCTGTCCGAGGAGCGGCTCGCCCTCATGGCCGCGACGCTGATCATCATCGGTATCCAGATCTTCTTCTCGTCGTTCCTGCTGAGCATCCTCGGCCTGCGCCGCGATCACTGACCGGATGATCAAGGCGCTGTTTCCAGGTGACCGGCGGGTCTGGGCTGCGGCGGGGATCGTCCTGGCCGTCATGGCCGCCCTCGTCGGCTGGCAGCTCCTGAAGCCGCGCGAGGTCATCCTGGGTACCAACAGCGCCGCCGTGCGCGGCCACGCACAAGAGGTGGGGTCGGGCCAGGACTTCTGCCTGCGCCGCATCCGCGTTCCGGACGGCACGCAGCGGCTGCGCATCTGGGTCGACACCCGCGACCAGCCCCGGCCCGCCATCGACGTGCGGATGCGGGTGTGGGACGGCCACGACCGGCGCGGCAAGGGCACGATCATCCGCGGCTACCGCCCGGCGACCTCCGACCCGGGCTTCGGGTCGATCGACATCCCGCTCGACGCTCCCGTCCCGGACCTGAACGGCAGGGGCTTCCGGTTCGCCGACATCTGCTTCACCCCGCGGGGCGGCAGCTTCTTCCCGTGGGGGATGCCGGGCGGCACCATGACCGACCGCGTCCCGCTGCTGGACGGCAAGCCGATCGACCCGGTGACGCGCCCGGCGCTCTGGTTCCTGCCCAAGGACCACGAGACGCGGCCGCTTGTCGCCCAGCTCGGCACCGTCTTCCACCGCGCGTCGCTGTTCCGCGCCGGCTTCATCGGGCCGTGGACCTACTGGCTGCTGTTCCTGGTCGTCACCCCGGCGACCTTCTACGTCGGGGTGCGGCTGCTGGCCGGGGCGGCGACCCGCACTCTGCGGCGCAGCGCGATCGGCATCTACCTGATCACGGTGGCGGTCGGCGCGACCTGGGCGATGCTCACCCCGACCTTCCACACGCCCGACGAGAGCGAGCACTTCGGCGCCGTCCAGTACTTCGCCGAGACCGGCAAGTGGATCGCCGCCGCGCCCGACCCGAAGCGGCCGATCCACTGGTCGACCGAGGAGGCGGTGGCGATCGACGCCACCCGGCTGCTGGCGACGTTCGAGCGCCAGGACGTCAAGCTGCCGTGGCTGGACAGCTACGAGCTCGCCTGGCAGGAGCGCCACAAGAACCACGGCAAGCCGCTGCCCAAGGACGACGGCGGCGGCTATCACCCGGCCGTCTCGTCGCACTCGCCCGCCTACTACGCGCTCGTCTCCCCGGCCTACCTGGCGGCGCGCAACCACTCGCCGTTCGCCCAGGTGCTGGCGGTGCGGTGGTTCAACTCGCTGCTGGCCGGCATCACCGCGCTGATGGCGTTCCTGGCCGTCGCCGAGCTGCTTCCCGGGCGGCGCGAGCTGGCGGTCGGCGCCGGGCTGCTCGTCGCCTTCGAGCCGATGTTCGGCTTCATGGCGGGGGCGACCAACAACGACAACGCCGTGAACGCCGCCTGCGCGGCCGCCGTGTGGCTGTGCGTGCGCGGCCTGCGCCGCGGGCTGCAGCCCGGCGTGGGGGCGGCGCTCGGCGCGGTGCTCGCGCTGGCGCCGATCTTCAAGGCCACCGGCTACGCGCTGGCGCCGCCCGCGCTGCTGGCGGTCGGGTTCATGCTGCTGCGCGGGCGCCGCGTCCCGAAGACATGGCTGGGCGTGGCGGCCGGCATCGCCGCGTTCGCCGCGGTGACGATCGCCTGGAGCCTGATCGCGCCGACGTTCGACCGCAGCACCTACACCACGCCCGGCGGCGGCTCGCCGACCGGCGTGGCGGGCCTGCACAACCTGCGGCTGTTCGCCTCCTGGATGTGGCAGGTGATGGTCCCGTGGACGCCGCCGTTCCTGCACGACCTGACGATCGTCAAGTGGCCGTTCTTCAACATCTACATCGAGCGCGGGTTCGGCGCCTTCGGCTGGTACGGCATCTACTTCCCGACGTGGGTGTACGCTGTCGTGCTCGCCGTCATCGTCGGCGTCGTCGCGCTCGGCGTCCGGCTGGTCCGCGTCGACTGGGAGGACGTCAAGCGGCGGCTTCCGGAGGGGCTGTTCCTGCTGGCGGTGCCGCTCACCGTCCTGCTCGGCGTCGAGGCCGCCTACATCAACCTCGGCCCGGAGCCGTACGATGGAACCCCCGAGCAGGGGCGCTACATGTTCCCCGCGATCGCCGCTCTGGCTGCCCTGATCAGCGTCGCCGCGCTCGGCGCCGGCCGGCGCCGTGGCGGCGCCGTCTTGGTCGTGACGGTTCTGGTCGCGGCGCTCATGGGGATGACGTACGGCGGGCAGGTCCTCATGTTCCAGAGCTTCTATGGCGGCTGAGCGCGCAGCGATCGTCGTCGACGGCGTCTCCAAGCGCTTCCGCATCCCGCAGGAGCGGGTCCACACGCTCAAGGAGCGCGTGCTGCACCCCCTGCGGCGGCCCGGCTACGAGCGGCTGCAGGCGCTCAGCGACGTCAGCTTCGACGTCGCCAAGGGCGAGTTCTTCGGCATCGTCGGCCGCAACGGCTCGGGCAAGTCGACGCTGCTGAAGTGCATGGCCGGCATCTACAAGATCGACGCCGGCCGGGTGTTCGTCGACGGGCGCGTCTCCGCGTTCATCGAGCTGGGCGTGGGGTTCAACATGGACCTGCCGGCCCGCGACAACATCATCATCAACGCCACGATGCTGGGCCTGACGCGTCGCGAGGCCCGCTCGCGCGTCGACGCGGTGCTCGACTTCGCCGAGCTGCGCGAGTTCGCCGACCTGCGCCTGAAGAACTACTCGTCGGGCATGCTGGTGCGGCTCGCGTTCAGCGTGATGATCCAGGTCGACGCCGACGTGCTGCTGATCGACGAGGTGCTCGCCGTCGGCGACGCCGCCTTCCAGCAGAAGTGCTACGACGAGTTCAACCGGCTGCGGCGCGAGGGGCGCACCGTCGTGCTCGTCACCCACGACATGGGCGCCGTGGAGCGCTTCTGCGACCGGGCGATGCTGCTCGAGCGCGGGCGCGTGGTCGAGATCGGCGAGCCGCGGCCGGTCTCGATGAACTACCTGCAGATGAACTTCGCGCGCCGCGAGCAGGACGCCGAGGAGGAGCGCAGCGCGCGCGAGGAGCAGGCGATCGCCGCCTCCGGCGGGCGGCCGACCAACCCCGGCGAGCTGCGTGCCGGCGACGGCCGGGCCGAGATCGTCGGCGGCTGGTTCCGCGACGCCGACGGCCAGGAGGTCAGCGTGCTGGAGTCCGGCACGCGCTGCTCGTTCCACATGCACGTGCGCTTCCACGCCGACGTGAGCGACCCGGTGTTCGCCTTCTCGCTGCGCAACAGCAGGGACGAGCGGATCGTGGTCTGCAGCTCCGAGCGGCAGCTCCGCGGCGAGAGCTTCGCCGCCGGCGATGAGGTCGTCGTGTCGTTCTTCTTCGTCAACCTCCTGGCGCCCGACCGCTACGGGGTCAGCGCCACGGTCGCCCGCTCCGGGTCGGGTGAGGCCTGGCTGGACAACCGCGAGCGGTTCCGCACCGTGCTGGTGTCGTCCACCAGCCCGTCCGGCGGGGCGGTGGAGCTGCCCTTCGAGGTCGCGTTGCAGCGCGACATCGCGGGCGAGCAGGCCGAGGCGGAGGCGACGTCGTGAGCGCGACGCGGATCGGTCGCGAGATCAAGGGCCCGACCGCGCTGGGCGACGACCCGCGCCGGCTGTGGCGGTTGGCCTACACGCTGGCCTCGACCGACTTCAAGCTGAAGTTCTTCGGCTCGGTTCTGGGCTACCTCTGGCAGCTCATGAACCCGCTGATGCTCTTCGGCGTGCTGTTCGTGGTCTTCAGCCTGGCGCTGAGGCTCGACACCGGGGTCAAGTACTTCCCGGTGGCGCTGCTGCTGGGCATCGTGCTGTTCTCGTTCGTCAACGAGGCCACCACGCAGGGCGTGCGCAGCCTCGTGATGCGCGAGAGCCTGGTGCGCAAGGTGGACTTCCCGCGGCTGGCCGTGCCCATGGCCAGCGTCATGACCGCGGTGTTCAACCTGGGCCTGAACCTGGTGCCGGTGCTGATCTTCCTGCTGGCGTCCGGCGCGCGGCCGCGGCTGAGCTGGCTGGTCGTGCCGGTGGTGCTGGCGGCGCTGGTGCTGTTCGCGTTCGGCACGACGATGGTGCTGTCGATCGCGTTCGTGCGGTTCCGCGACATCGAGCCGATCTGGACCGTCGTGCTCCAAGTCATGTTCTACTCGTCGGGCGTCTTCTTCACGTTCGACACGATCGCCGAGCAGGACAACGGCCAGGTGTTGATCGACATCCTGCTCTGCAACCCGTTCGCGGCGATCCTCGCCTGGATGCGGCACGTCTTCGTCGACCCGTCCTGGCAGGCCCCGTGGGAGGCGGCGTCCTCGCCGTGGCTGATGGCCGTCCCCGCCGGGCTCGTGCTCGTCGCGCTGATCGGCGGCTTCCTGCTGTTCCGCGCGCAGGCGCCGCGGGTCGCCGAGGAGCTCTGATCGCTACCGATAGCCTTCGCGCGCCATGTGGAGCCGCGCCTCTCAGCGTTCGCGCGCCTTCCGGAAGAACGGGCATCCGCGCTTCTGGTGGCATCACCTCGACGGCACCGACTACGCGCCGCCGATCTACCAGGTGCTGACCCGCCGCCAGTGGCGGGTGATGCGCAAGTGGTACGCGGCGACCGCGAAGCGCAACGCGATCGGCGAGATCAACGTCCCCGCCATGTGCATGATCCAGGCGTTGATCATGGGCGGGGGCCTGCGCCGCATCGTGCAGCTCGGCCACTACTACGGCTACTCGGCGCTGCTGATCGGCTTCTGGCTGAAGAACATGGGCCAGGGCGGCCGGCTCGCCTCGATCGACATCGACCCGGACGCCACCGCGTTCACCGGTGAGTGGGCGCGCCGCGGCGGGATCTCCGACCAGGTCGTCCTGCACGTCGGCGACTCGGCCGCCGAGGAGTCCTACGACTTCGCCATCCAGGCGCTGGATGGGCCGCCGGAGCTGATCCTGCTCGACTCCTCGCACCAGTACGAGCACACGCTGCGCGAGCTCGACCTGTGGGTGCCGCGGATGGTCCCGCAGTCGATCATGCTGCTGCACGACACCAGCACGTACGCCCGCAACTGGGATCAGCGGGGGCACGGCGGCGTGCAGCAGGCGCTCGACGACTGGCTGCCGGGCCGCGACGACGTCGCGTTCCTCAACCTCAACCGCCGCGTGGGCGAGCCGGATGTGCCCGACGCGATGGTCTACCGCGACGGCTGCGGGCTCGGGATCCTGCAGAAGCTCTGAGCGCGGGCGCCGCGCCGGTGGCGCCCACCGGCGCCCGCGGCAAGGGGGCGCTCCGGGCGGCGATCAGCCCAGGTGCTCGAACGGCAGCGCGTCCGCGACATCGCGCAGCCGCGGCGCGTTCGCGTCCCGCTCGGAGAGGGTCAGCTCGCCCTCGGGCAGCGGCCAGGCGATCCCGAGGTCCGGGTCGACGGGCGAGATCTCGCGCTCGGTCGCCGGGTCGTAGTAGGCGTCCAGCTTGTAGACGACGTCGGCGACGTCGCTGAGGACGCAGAAGCCGTGCGCGAAGCCCGGCGGGGCGTACAGGATCCGCAGCGACTCGTCGTCCAGCTCGAAGCCCTCCCACTCGCCGTAGGTGGGCGAGCCGCGGCGCAGGTCGACCAGCACGTCGAAGACCTTGCCGCGCGCGCAGCGGACCAGCTTGCCGGCGCCGCGCCCGACCGTGAAGTGCAGGCCGCGGACCACGCCGCGCACCGAGCGCGAGTGGTTGTCCTGGACCATCTCCTCCTGGATGCCCAGCGCCATCATCTCGCTGCGTCGGTAGGTCTCGGCGAAGAACCCGCGCTCGTCCGGGAAGACCTTGGGCTGCAGGAGCTTCGGGCCGTCCAGCTTGGTGGGCAGGATCTCGAACCGCACGGCGCGCAAACCTACCGGCGCCGCCTGTCGCCCGCCCCGTGACGCGGCCGGCGGGGGCCGCGGCGCGCGCTTCTCCGCCCCGGTGGGCGGCGCGGACGCGGCGGCTGCCCGACGCCTCAGCCCGCGAGCTGCCGCTCGGTGCCGAACGCGCGCAGGTCGTCGAACAGGTCGCGGATCACGCGCGGCCACACCTTCGACGCCGCGTGCTGGCGGCTGGCGTGGTGCCCGCGGATGCGGATCCGGTCGTACATGTCGGGCATCTTGAACACCTGGTGGACGCGCAGGTCCATCTCCCAGCGGTCCGACACCTCTAGGTAGTCGATGTCGGGCTGCAGCCCGAAGGAGGGCTCCAGCGTCTGGGAGATCACCAGGTGCCCGGCCGCCATGTGCCGCAGCACGTTGCTGTCGAACGCCCAGATCCACTCTTCGGCGTGGATGTGCAGCGCCACGTCGGTGTCGTGCATCACGCGCCGCAGCTCCTCGCCGATCAGGCCGTGAGCGTAGTGGCGGACGTCGAAGCGGTGCTTGAGGTCGACCAGCGCCTGCTCCCGGTGCATGGTCGAGTACCCGATGAACGTCACCCGCGGCGGACGGCGCGTCGGCGTCGGCGTGCGGTAGAGGCGGTCGTCGACCGGCAGCGGCATCACGCGCCAGGCCGGCAGCAGCTCCGCCGCCGCCTCCCAGCCGAACGGGTCGGTCAGCGCCACCCGGTCCACGTTGTTGCGGTCGCCCTCGCGCAGCCGGTCGAGGTTGAAGTCGTAGTGGGGGTGGGGCGGGCGGTCCGGCCGCGGCAGCGGCTCGGTGACGAACCCCAGCACCGGCGCACGCACCGACGCGAGCGCGCCGGCGGGCAGCGCCTCCGGTCGGAAGGCGACGATCGCGTGCGGGCGCAGGCGATCCAGCTCCTCGAGCAGCGCGTCGGGGTCGCCGCCGGGACGGAAGTCGACGAACGCCGGGATCAGGCCGCCGGCCGGCTCGTGCAGCGCCGCGGCCTCGAAGTACGTGCGCTGGCCGACGAACGCGACCCGCGCGGGCTCGCCGCGCTCGGGCAGGGGGTACGGCAGGGCCTCCACCGGCACGCGTTCGTACGATAGGCGAGTTGCGCGTCGCCTTCCTGCTCCAGGACCTACAGCTCTCCGGTGGCGTCGGCGTCGTCGTCCAGCACGCCGTCCGGCTCCGCCGCCACCACGGCATCGACGCCCGGATCGTGCTCACGCGCGAGGAGACCGCGCCGCCGTGGCCGCACCGCGGGCTCGACGAGCTGCCCGTGCTCGGCCTGCAGGAGGCCGAGCGGCAGGACTGGGACATCGCGCTCGCCACCTGGTGGGAGACGACCGCCGTGCTCTTCCACCTCCCGGCTCGCCGCCACGCCTGGTTCATCCAGTCGCTGGAGGACTCCCTGTACAAGGTCGGCGACCCGTATCGGCTGGGGGCGCAGGGCGCCACCGCGCTGCCGGTGCGCTTCATCACCGAGGCGCGCTGGATCGCCGACCTGCTCGAGGCTTACCAGCCCGGCAACCGCGTCCTGTACGTCCGCAACGGCATCGACAAGGAGATGTTCCGCTCGCCGGAGGCGGTCACGCCCGCGCGCGACGACGCGCCGCTGCGGGTGATCGTCGAGGGCGCGCGCGGCGCCCGCACCAAGGGCGTCGACGAGGCGCTTGAGGTGATCGCGGCGATGCGCGAGCCGGCGGAGGTGACGTGGGTCTCGCCGCGCCGGGAGGAGCCGCCCGACGGCGTCGACCACGTGCTGTCGGGGCTCAGCCACGCCGAGATGGCAAAGCTGCTCTCGCAGCAGCACGTCATGTTGAAGCTGTCGCGGGTTGAGGGCATGTACGGCCCGCCGCTGGAGGCCTTCCACATGGGCGCCACGGTGGTGACCACGCCGGTCACCGGCCACGACGAGTACGTGGTCCACGGTGTCAATGGGCTGATCGTCGGCTGGGACGACGTGCACGGCACCGCCCGCGCGCTCGATCTGCTGGCGCGCGACCGGCGGCTGCTGCACGAGCTGCGCGTCGGCGCGCTCCAGACCGCGCGCGCCTGGCCGGACTGGGACCAGGCGGCGCGCTTCATGGCGCTGGCGCTGCGCCGGATCGCCGCCGAGCCGCCGCCGCCGACCGCTCCCGCCGCGCGGCGGCTGATGTCCGACCTGGCGTCGGTGATCGCCGACGGCCAGGAGGTGAGCTGGCGGCTGACCACCGAGAAGAAGCTCGCCGGCCAGTTCCGCAAGCAGAAGGCGATCCGCTACGCGCTCGCCGCCCGCCGCCAGCTCGAGCGCGTGCGCAAGGCGCGCGCGACGGTGCGCGCGCAGGCCAAGCGGCTGCTGACCCGCCGCTGAGCGCCCCCGCCGTCGAGGGATCAATGACTCGCGCCATGCGCGAACGATTGATCCCTCGATGACGGGTGGCGCGCTCAGGCGGGCACCGGCGCGCGCTCCGGGCCGGCGGACCGGTGCGTGCCACGCTCGGCGAGGTCCGCGAGCATGTCGGACACGAGCTGCGGCCACACGCGCGAGGCGCGCACCGCCTCCGCCTTCTGCCGGCCCGACTCGCGCATCGCGTGGAACCTGTCGAAGTCGTCGTGTGCCTCGGTGGCGGCAGCGAGCAGCTCCTCCGGCGAGTCGATCACGATCAGGTCCACGCCCGGCTCCAGCCCGTGCGGCGGGCTCAGCGGCTCGGTGATCACCAGGTGGCCGGCCGCCAGGTGGATGAACACCCGGTTCTCGAAGCTGGGGTAGGGCTCGTTGTGGATGTTGAACGTGATGTGGTGGCGCTCGAGCAGCCCCTCCAGCTCGTCGTCCTGGATGCCGAACGCCGCGTGCAGGCAGTCGAAGCGGTGCTTGACCTCGAGCAGGTACCGCTCGCGGTGAACGGTCGAGCGGCCCACGAACAGCATCTTCGGCGGGCCATCCTCCGGGCGCAGGCGTCGCACCGGCCGGTAGAAGCGGTCCCCGACCGGGATCGGCAGCGACCGCCACACCTCCATGATCTCCTCGACGGTGGGGACGATCAGCGGGTCGAACGAGACCAGCCGGTCGACGTTGGCGGGGTCCAGGCCCAGCAGCGCCTTGCGGCGCAGCTCCAGGTCCCAGTGGCGGACCGCGCCGTCGTGCTCGCGGGAGACAGGCTCGGTGAGGAACCCGAGGATCGCCGCCGGCAGATCCGCCAGAACCCCGGCCGGGACGGTCTCGGGACGGAAGAGGACGACCGCGTCGGGCTTGAACGCGTCCAGCCGCGAGCGCATGAGCGCCGGGTCGCGGCCGGCGCGGTAGTCGATGTACGTGGTCTCGACGCGCTCCGAGCGCTCATCCAGCGCGCACGCGCGGAAGAACGTCTGCTGGCCGACGAAAGCCAGCCGGAGCGCCGCGCCGTCGGTCTGCTGGTCGGCCATCCGAGGGCATACGTTACGCTGCCCGCCGATGTCGTTCTGGGAAGCCCGCGCCACGCGGGAGACCGCCCCGGACCAGCGCGTCGAGGGCGAGCTGCGCTACCGGCTCGCCGCCCCGCTGATCCGCGACGCCGCGCTGTGGGTCGACCTGGGGGCGGGCACCGGCATCAACCAGGCCCGGGCCCTGGGCTCCGAGCCGGGCGCGCGCGACATCCTGCTCGTCGACGTCGACGCCGACGCCCTGGCGCAGGCAGCTCGCGAGCTGCCGGGCGCGCGGACGCTGCAGGCCGACCTGGCGGCCGCCGACGGCACCGCGGCCGTGCGCCGGGCGACCGCGGAGGCCGACGGCGATGTGGTCGTCACCTGCTTCGGAGTGATCCACCAGCTCGAGGACTTCACTGCGCTGGTGGACCTGCTGCTCGCCCTCGGCGAGCGCGGGGCGACCGTCGTGCTGAGCGCCCCCGACGACCAGGCTGGCGCGCTCGAGGATCCGCACCGTCGCAGCGCCTGGTCCGCCGGCGCCGCCGAGGAGCTGCGCCGCCTGCTGCCCGCCGAGGCGGTGGCGTTCAAGCAGGTCGCGGTGCGGGCGAGCGCGATCGCTCCGGCGGAGGACGAGGCGTCGGTCGCGCTCGGGGAGGTCGCGGTCGGGGCCGCCGACCGGCCCGTCGCGCACCTGCTGGCGTTCGGCCCGGGCTCTGCGCGGCTGGCACCCGTCGGGCTGGCGCGCGCCGCCGACGTGGAGGCCGAGCGCGCCGAGGCGCGCCGCGCCGTCAGCGACCTGGCCTGGATGGAGGCCAAGCTGGCCTCTCTGGAGACGGGGGCTTCCGGCTGAGCCGGCCGGGATTCCAGGATAATGAAGTTGACTTGACGAGCGGCCGAGCCTGATGGGCCTGGGGATCAAGACCGCGCTCAAGCGCCGCTTCGGCCGTCCGTACGTCAACGACGACTACCGCGAGATCCAGGCGCTCGCCGCGCTGGCGCGCGAGCCGGAGGGGCGGTGGCTGGAGCCGCCCGCCGCCGATGCGCCGCTGCGCGTCGCGTTCGTGGTGCCGTTCTTCCGGCCGGGCTCCGGCGGCCACATGACGATCGCCAACCTGGTGCGCGCGCTCGAGCGCCGCGGCCACCGCTGCTCGCTGTGGATCGACGACCTGGGCAGGCGATTCGGCGCCGGCTCCGAGCAGGCGTGCGCCGACCTGCGCGCCTGGTTCGGCCCGTTCCAGGCCGACGTCCACTACGGCTTCGACGCCTACGACGGCGCCGACGTGGTCGTCGCCACCGGCTGGCAGACCGCGCTGCGCGTGCGGACTCTGCCCGCCGCCGCACGCGCCTACCTGGTGCAGGACCACGAGCCGGAGTTCTTCGGCACCTCGGTGCAGCGGGCGCTGGCCGAGGACTCCTACCGGCTCGGCCTGTACCCGATCACCGCCGGCCGCTGGCTCGCCCAGGTGATGGGCGAGCGCTACGGGTTGCCGGCGACCCCGTTCGACCTGGGGATCAACGGCGAGCGCTACCGTCCGCGACCCGAGATCGCGCGGCGCGAGGACGTGGTCGTCGCCTACGCGCGCATGTCCACGCCGCGGCGCGCGGTGCCGACCGTGCTCGCCGCGCTCGCCGAGCTGCGCCGCCGCCGCCCGCAGACCGAGGTGTGGCTGTTCGGGCAGGGCGGCGACCTCGGCGTCGACTTCCCGCACCGCAACCTTGGCGTGGTGCCGGACGCTGAGCTGCCTGCCGTCTACGCGGAGGCGACGGTCGGGCTGGTGCTGTCGATGACCAACTATTCGCTAGTGGCGCAGGAGATGCTCGCCTGCGGCCTGCCGTGCGTCGAGCTCGACGCGCCGAGCGTGGTCGCCGCCTTCGGACGCGAGGGCCCGGTCGACCTGGCGCCGCTCGACCCCTACGCGATCGCCGACGCGCTGCAGCGGCTGCTCGACGATCCCGCGCTGCGCGCGCGGCGCGCCGAGGCGGGCGCGAAGCTGCGGGCGGAGCGCACCTGGGATCACGCCGGCGCCCAGTTCGAGGAGGGGCTGCGGGCCGCGCTGCGCCGCGCCGCCGCTCCGGTGGAGGGTTGAGCGGTGCCGGTGCTGCGCAGACGGGGCGGCGAGGCCGAGGCGAGCCACCCGCCGGTGCCGTGGGAGCTGAACGTGCTCCTGCGCAATGGCGCGGCGCCGCTCGAGGACCGGCCGGCCGACGAGGAGCACTTCTCGGTCGCGCTCGTGCTCGGCGCGGGTCACGACACCCCGGCGGCGGCCGGGCTGCCGGCGGCGCTGCCCGACGCGCTGCGCGAGCAGGGCGTCGACCTGAAGGTCTTCTCGGTGGAGGCGCCGGGCGGCGCGGCGCTCGCGGACGTGGTGCTCGCCGCCGGGTGGCGGGCCGCGCCGGCGGTGCTGACGCTCGCCGGGGTGCGCGCCCGCGCGGTGCTGCCGACGGTCGAGCCGCCCGCGTTCCCGGGGTCGGGCTGGACGGAGGAGCTGCCGGTGCTGGGGCCGCGCTGGCTGGGCGGGGAGCTGCCGCCCGCGGCGGACGCGGTCTACCGGGCGATGCCCGTGCATCGCCGCGACGACCTGGTGCTCGTCCACGGCGAGGACCCGTTCGGGATGCTGGCGGCGGTCGAGCTGCACGAGCGGCGGCCCGACATCGAATTCGCGGTGACCGGGGTGAGGCTGCCGGTCTCGCTGCCGTTCCCGGCGATCGGGGTGGAGCCGGGCGGCGAGCGGGTCGCCCACGCCTTCAACTCGGCGACGGTCGGGCTGGCGCCGCCGGTGCGCGGCTGGCGCCCGGCGGCGGTGGCGATGCAGGCCTGCGGCCTGGCGGTGGTGGCGCCGGACGACGAGGCGGGGCGAACCGCGCTGGGCGACACGGCGTCGCTTGCGCGCGACCCGCTGGCGGCGGCCGACGCGGTCGAGGAGCTGCTCGACGACTTCGAGAAGCGCGCCGGGCTGGCGCTGGCCGGCATGGAGCGCGTGGCGCGCTGGGACGCCGTGGCCGCCGAGCTGGCGACCGTGCTGCGGGCACTGTGAGGCGATCGGGCGTCGCGAGCGCTCGCCCTCCCGAGGTCGCCGGCAGGTAATGCGCGAAACGCGTGCTTCCGCTGCCGGCGAGCGTGGCGAAGCCGCCGCCCCAACCGCTCGCCGGCAGGTTGGGCACGAGCTACATGCCTTGGCTGCCAGGCGAGTCGCTGTGGCGCGGAGCGCCGGTGCAACCCGCGGGTGTGTGTCGTTTGTCACTCGCCGGCCGGTCCGTGGGCGCCCCGGGCGTGCCATTCTTTGGGCGGCATGTCCGCTCTGCTGGACCGCCTCCGCGCCCGCTTCCCCGTCTCGCCGCGGCTGTACGCGGTCAGCGCCTGGGCGGCGCTGTTCTTCTTCTCGCTGATCGTCAGCACCGGCGCGGGCGTACGGCTGACGGGCTCCGGACTGGGTTGCCCGGACTGGCCGAACTGCAACGAGGAGTCGCTGACGCCGGAGCTGCACGGCCACGCGCTGATCGAGTTCGGCAATCGCACGCTGACCGGCCCGGTGACGCTGGCGGCGGTCGCGACGCTCCTGTTCGCGCTGCTGCGCCGCCCCTACCGGCGCGACTTCACGGTGCTGGGCGCGCTGATGGTGGGCACGGTCGTCGGCCAGGCGGTGGTGGGCGGCGTCACCGTCCTCACGGGCCTGAACCCGTGGACGGTGATGGCGCACTTCCTGCTCTCGATCGTCTCGTTGGTGTTCGCGGCGACGCTGGTGTGGCGCGTGATGCGCGAGCGCAGCGGCAGGACGGAGCGCCCCGAGCACGACTGGCGCCTAGTGTGGCTCGTGCGCGCGTGGGCGGTCGTGGGCGCGTTCGTGGTCGTGCTCGGCTCGCTGACGACCGCGGCCGGGCCCTACACGGGCGGCGAGGGCACCGGCGACCGCGTCGAGCGGCTGAAGGCGTTCGGCTCGTTCGGCGACCTGATCGCCGCCCATTCGCGCGTGGCGATGGGGTTCGGCATCGGCGCGGTGGTGCTGTGGGTGCTGGCGCGCGTGTGGGGCGCGTGCGACCTCCGCGCCCCGCTGACGGGCGCATGCCTCTCGGTCGCCGCCGTCGGGTTCTGCGGCACGCTCCAGTACCACGTCTTCAACTACCCGGCGACCCTGGTGTGGATCCACATCACCTTGGTCACCGTGCTGTGGACCATGGTGATCTGGTCGGTGCTCGCCGCGGGCCGCGCGGTGCGCGTGCGCGAAGCCGCCGCCGCTCCCAAGGCGAGCGGCGAGACCGCGACGGCCTGAAAGTCAGCGCGCTTCGTGTCGCATGGTTGTCGCGATGCGACAGAGCGGCGACGCGAAGCGAGGAGGCGCCTAGCCTCCCAGCACCCGCGTCGCGATGACGAGCGCGAGGCCGACGGTGAGGATCGCGCCGGGGCCGATGGGGCGGCGACGCCTGCGGAGGCGCCGGGTCAGGCGGCGGCGATCGGCGCGGGATGCCGTGCTGACGAAGATCGGCAGCGATCTCTCCATCGAAAGACCACCATCTCGCAGAGCTCGGACGGATGCAACCGTCAAGTGCCTGAACGAAATCGTTCGCTGAGCGAACGTTCGGCGCTTCGATGCGCAATAACAGCCACCACGTGCCAGGCGTCCGGGCGATTCCGCGCGCCCGTCCCGACCCTTGGCACTTCGATGCGCCTGCTGCACACCAATGTGCCGGGCTTCGGTGGGGAGGCGGCCGTCAGCGGCCGAGCACCAGCAACGCCATGTCGTCGCGCTGGCGGCCGAACTCGCCCACCGCGACCATGATCCGCTCCGCGATCCGCTCGCAGGCCGCGCCGGGGCCCTCATCGGACAGCATCGCCGCCAGCCGCTCGGAGCCGAACCGGCCCTCCGGGCCCTCCACGTCCGTGACCCCGTCGGTGTAGAGGAGCAGACGCTCGCCGCGCTTCAGCTCCAGGTCATGCGGGCTCCAGCGCCCTTCGGGGAGCGCCCCCAGCAGCGTGCCGGCCTCGCCGATCTCCTCCACCGTCCCGTCGGCGCGCAGCAGCAGCGGGGGCGGGTGGCCCGCGCGCGTCACGCGCAGCGGCACCGCGTCCCCGTTCGGTGCGCCCACCTCCACCAGCACCGCGGTGCACACCCGTTGGCGGTCCGAGTCCACCGACAACGTGTCGTTCAGCCGTCGCAGCATCGCCCGCGGATCGCTCTCGTACAGCGCCACCGCCCGCAGCGTGTTGCGCGCCAGCGAGGTCGCCGCCGCCGCGCCCGCGCCCTTCCCGGTCACGTCGCCGATCACCGCGATCGCGGCGTCCCGGCCGTCGAACACGTCATAGAAGTCGCCGCCGACCTCGGTCACCCGGCGCGCCCCGTCCGGGTCGGCGATCGTGCCCGCCGCCCTGAACCGCGCGGCGATCGCGAGCCCCGGCAGCTCAGGCAGCCGCGGCGGCAGCAGCGACTGCTGCAACGTGGTCGCGATGTGGGTGCGCTCCGTGTGGATCTGCGCGTTGACCACCGCGATCGCGATCCGCCGCCCCAGCTCCTCCGCGATCTCGCGCGCGCCCTCGCCGAGCCGCCGGTCGCTCGCCGACGTCGTTGCCAGTCGCAGCGTCCCGATCACCCGGCCGCCGGCGTCGAGCGGCACCGTCATCACCGAACGGGGCCGGAGCGGCTCGGGCATCTCCCCGTAGCCCTCCGGGTCGTCGTTGCCACCGTCGCAGGCGATCGTCCGGCCGGTGCGTATCACCTCCCACGGGCCGCCGTCGCGCGCGGGGTCCGGGTGATGCTCCTCGCGCCAGCGGCGCAGGTGGTCGATCAGCGCCTCGTGCCGGTGCGCGTACGCCGACGCGGCCAGGTCGCCGCGCTCGTCCAGCAGGTCGATCATCGCCCAGTCGGCGAGAGTCGGCACCGCCGCCCACGCCGCCTTCTCCAGGGTGGTGTCGATGTCCAGCGACGACCCCAGCAGCTTGCTGGCGGTCGACAGCAGCCGCTCGCGCTCCTCCTGTCGCTTGACCGCGGTGACGTCCTCGATGATCGACACCACGAGCTGCAGCTCGCCCGCGGCGTCGCGCACCGGCTCCGCGCGCGCCAGGATCCAGCGCTCGGAGCCGGTCTCGCGCTCGACCGACCGCATCAGCATCGGCTCGGGCGTGCCGCCGCGCAGCGCCTCCAAGATCGGGTGCGCAGGGATCGGGACCTCCACGCCGTGCTCGTCAAACAGCCGGTAGCGGGACAGGATCTCCCACAGGTCACCGATCTCGCCGCTCATCACCGCCTCGGCCGACGGGGCGCCGATCATCCGCGCCGTCGCCTCGTTGATGAACAGCGCCGAGCCGTCCGGCTCGACCGCCACCACCGCCTCGCCCAGGTTGGTGATGATCGCCTCCAGGCGGCGCTCGCTCGCCTGCAGCTCGCGGAACAGGCGCGCGTTGTCGAGCGCCAGCGCGGCGCGGCGCGCCAGGTCGAGCCCGAGGCTCACGTCCGCCGCCTCGTACGGCGGGCTCGAGCCCGTGCGTATCAGCGACAGCACGCCGAACGTCCGTCCGCGCGCCACCAGCGGCAGCAGCAGCGCCGAGCGGTAGCGCGCGGCGCGCATCAGCTCGCGGTGCTCCTCGCTGGTGGCGGCCGCGTCGAGCACCTCCTGGGAGATCCGCTCCAGCAGCCGCGGCTGGCCATCACGCAGTGCGTCGGCGATCGGGTTCGCGCTGTGCAGGCCGACGGGCTGCTGTCGGCGCAGCGTGCGCAGCCGCGCCGCCAACTGCGGGTCCGTGGCGGCCACCACCGTTCGCGTCAGCCCGCCCTCCTCGTCGAGCAGATCGGCGACCGCCAGGTCGGCGAAGTCCGGGATCGGCAGGGAGGTCGCCCGGTCGAGGATCACGTCCAGCTCGGCGCCCGCCTCCAGCAGCTCGCCGAAGCGCGCCAGCAGCACGGTGCGCCGGTGCGCCCGTCGCTCGGCCACCAGCTCCACGCCGGTCCGGTGCGCGGTGCCGGCCAGGGCGTGCTGGGAGCGGGCGACCGCCACGGCCAGAAGCCCGCAGCCGGCGACGGCGACGAGGGTCGCCTCCGCCGACCCGTCCTCCCACATGTCGTCGATGAAGGTCAGGGCCACGCAGGCCGCGACCGCCGCTGCCGCGACGCCCGCGACCGCGAGCGGGCCGGCGCGCACCGCCGCCACCAGCGGCCCGACCACCAGCAGCGGCACGAGCAGGGTCGGACGGCCGACGACGATGTTGCCGACCGCCACCGCGAGGATCAGGGCCAGCCCGGCGGCCACGTAGGCCTCCCGCGCCGGTATGGAGGTCCACCGACGTCCTGTCAGCCTCCCCACGGCCCGATGCTACGCGGGCGGAGCGCCGCCCGCCACTGTCGGCTACGCGGGCGGAGCGCTGCTCGCCACCGCCGGCGCGGGCTCCAGCGCCAGCTCAAGCACCTCGTCGACCGTCATCACCGGGTGGAAGCTGATGGCCTCGCGCACGTCGGCGGGCACGTCCTCCAGGTCGCCGCGGTTGCGCTCCGGAAGGATCACGTCGGTCAGCCCGGCTGCGTGGGCGGCGAGCACCTTCTGCTTGATCCCGCCGACCGGCAGCACGCGTCCCTGGAGCGTCACCTCACCGGTCATGCCGACGGTGTGCTTGACGGCGCGGCCGGTCAGCAGCGAGGCGAGCGCGGTGGTCATCGTGACGCCGGCGCTTGGCCCGTCCTTGGGGATCGCGCCCGCCGGCACGTGGATGTGGAACTCGCGCCGCTCGAACAGTTCCGGGTCGATGCCGAGCTCCTCGGCGTGGGCGCGCACGTAGGTGAGGGCGATCCGCGCCGACTCCTTCATCACGTCACCGAGCTGACCGGTGAGCTGCAGCCCGGGCTTGGAGCTCTTGGTGGCGTTGACCTCGATGAACAGCACGTCGCCGCCGGTGCCGGTGACGCTGAGGCCGGTCGCCACGCCCGGCACCGCGGTGCGCTGCGCAGCCTCGTGGAAGACCTTCTGGCGGCCGAGCGCCTCGCGCACCGCGTCCAGGTCGAGCCGGATCGGCTCGCCGCGCGGGCCCTCGGTGGCGATCCGGGTCGCGGTCTTGCGCAGCAGCTTGCCGAGGTCCCGCTCGAGCTGACGGACGCCGGCCTCGCGCGTGTACTCGGTGATGATCGTCTCGAAGAGCCCGTCGTCGATCGCCACCTCGTCGCGGCGCAGGCCGTGGCGCTCGAGCTGGCGCGGGAACAGGTAGTCGCGCGCGATCGCGACCTTCTCGGCGACGGTGTAGCCGTCGAAGCGGATGACCTCCATCCGGTCCAGCAGCGGCGCCGGGATCGTCTCGGTCTGGTTGGCGGTCGCGATGAAGACGACCTGGGAGAGGTCGAGCTCGACGTCCAGGTAGTGGTCGCGGAACGTGGAGTTCTGCGCCGGGTCGAGCACCTCCAGTAGCGCCGAGGCCGGGTCGCCGCGCCAGTCGGCGCCGATCTTGTCGACCTCGTCGAGCAGGATGACCGGGTTCATCGTCCCGGCGTCGCGCAGCGCGCGCACCAGCCGGCCGGGCAGCGCGCCGATGTAGGTGCGGCGGTGCCCGCGGATCTCCGCCTCGTCGCGCACGCCGCCGAGCGACATGCGCACAAACTCGCGCCCCATCGCGCGGGCGATCGACTCGCCGATAGACGTCTTGCCGGTGCCGGGCGGGCCGACCAGGGTGAGGATCGCCCCGGACTGCTTCTCGTCGCCGATCTCGCGGTCGGCGCGCAGCTTGCGCACCGCCACGTACTCGACGACCCGGTCCTTCACGTCCTCCAGGCCGGCGTGGTCGGCGTCGAGCACCTCGCGCGTGCGCTGCGGGTCGAGCACCTCCTCGGAGCGCTTGCTCCACGGCACGGCGATCAGCCAGTCGAGGTAGGTGCGGATCGTCTGCGCCTCGCCGGACTGGTCGCCGCTGCGCTCCAGGCGGGCGAGCTCGCGCTCGGCCTGCTCGCGCACGGCGTCGGGCATCCCGGCCTCCTCGATCTTGGCGCGGTACTCGTCGATGATCGACGCTTCGTCCTCGCCGAGCTCGCGGCGGATCGATTCGAGCTGCTTGCGCAGCAGGTACTCGCGCTGCTGCCTGGCGGCGCCGGACTCGACGTCCTCGCGGATGCGCCTGCGGATCTGCAGCTCGGCGAGCCGCTCGCGCTGGAACTGCAGCGCCAGCTCGAGTCGCTCGGTGACGTCGAGCGTCTCCAGCAGGCGGACCTTCTGCTCGAAGGTCAGGTCGGGGGAGTAGCCGGAGGTGTCGGCGAGCGTGCCGGGCTCGGTGATCGCCCGGACCCAGGAGGCGATGCGGCCGTCGTCGCCGCGCAGCTCGAGGATCTCCTCGACGACGGCGCGGTACTCGCGCTCCAGCTCGCGGGTGCGGCCGTCGACGGGTCGGGCGTCGACGTGCTCGGTGACCTCGACGCGCAGCCGGCCGGCGTGGTCGGTGCGGGCCGCACCGGCGATGCCGCGGCTGACCCCTTCGAGCATGACCCCGCGGGCGCCGCCGGGCAGGCGGACGCGCTGGGTGACGGTGGCGATCGTGCCGACCTTGGCGTACTCGCCCTCGTGGCGCGGCACGAGTAGGACGCGCTCCTCGTCGCCGGCGTCGACCGGGAGGGTGACGTCCATCGAGGGGAAGACGACGGTGTCGTCGAGCGGGATCAGCAGCAGCGAGGTCATGGCGGTCCCCCTGGGTAGTTGCGCATGCAACTGTAGCAGCGATCTCAGTCCTCGCCGCTGAGATATTCGGACGATCGGCGACCTATGTTCCGGTGCGTCGCGACGGGCGCCGGGCCGGGACGCGAGCCGTCGCGTCCCGGACGCGGGCACGGCGAAGCCGCGCACGAAGCCGCACGCAGCTCGGGCGCGGCGCGGCTCCCCGCGCGGCTCGGCGGATGCGGCCTGTGACGGGTCTCAGCCTTCGGCGGCGGCCGGCGGCCGGCCGGTCCGGCGCGCCAGCTTCTCCGCCTGGCGCTCGGGCGCGATCCGCACCACGTTCCACACCAGGCCGAGCTTCTCCATCGCGCGGATCACCATCGCCGACGGGTCGAGCAGTCGCTCCCAGCCCTGCAGGCCGTGCTCGGCGGAGCGGGGGAAGGCGTGGTGGTTGTGGTGCCAGGCCTCGCCGAGGCTCGGCAGCGCGAGGATCGCCACGTTGGTCGAGTGGTCGTCGATGTCGAACCGGCGCGAGCCGAAGAAGTGGCAGATCGAGTTGACCGACCAGGTCACGTGGTGCAGCAGGAAGATGCGCACCAGCCCGCCCCACAGCACGCCGGTCGCGAACCCGGCGAGCGTGCCGGTGATCGCCAGCCCGCACAGGCCGGGCAGCAGCAGCGACGCGATCACGATCGGCACGAACAGGCGGTTGACCGTCCTGATCACGGGATCCTCGAGCAGGTCGGGCGCGTACCTGCTGCGCTGGGCGGCGCCCGACTCGGTGATGATCCAGCCGACGTGCGCGTGCAGCAGCCCGCGCAGCGTGCCGAGCACGCCGTCGCCGGCGTCGACGTGCGGCGAATGCGGGTCGCCGGGCTTGTCGGTGAACGCGTGGTGCTTGCGGTGGTCGGCGACCCAGTTGATCACCGGCCCCTGCACGGCCATCGAGCCGAGCACGGCGAAGACCGCTTCCACCGGCTTGGAGGTCTGGAACGACCGGTGGGTGAGCATCCGGTGGAAGCCGATCGTCACTCCGAGCCCGGTCAGCACGTAGAAGACGGCGAGGATCGCCAGGTCGTGCCAGCCGACTGCCTTGTTCCACAGCAGGACGACGGCCACGACGAAGGCGACCAGCGGGATGATCACCGCCAGGACGTTCGTTATGCGCTGCGCGCGGGTCATGGGTTGAGCCTCTCACACAAGGTCCGGTGGTCCCTGCGTCCTGCGCCACATCTCATACGGACGTACCTGTAGCCTCGTGACAAATGCCTGTCGAGCGGCTCCCGCGTTCGCTGGCCGAGGCGATCGCCCCCGTATTACCCGACCTGGCCGAGGAGATCATCGCCGCCATCGGCCGCGAGATCCCCGACTACCGGCGGCCGCTCGAGGGCCCGTTCGGCGTCGGCCTGCGCCAGGGGGTGGAGCGGGCGCTGCGCCGGTTCGTCGACTCGATCGACGATCCCGGGCGCGTCGACCCGGCCGCGCGCGAGACCTACGTCGAGCTGGGGCGCGGCGAGATGCGCGCCGGCCGCTCGCTCGACGCGCTGCTGAGCGCCTACCGCCTCGGTGCGCGGCTGGCGTGGGAGCGGATGTGCGAGGTCGGCCAGGCCACCGGCCATGACCCGCCGACGCTGTACCGCCTGGCGAGCGCGATCTTCTCCTACATCGACCGCATCTCGGCCGAGTCGATCGAGGGCTATGCGGCCGAGCAGTCGGCGGCGCTCGCGGAGCGGCAGCGGCATCGGCGCGCGCTGGTGTGGCTGCTGGCGCGCGAGGACGCCGAGCCCGAGGAGATCCTGCGGCTGGCGACGCTCGCCGAGTGGCCGCGGCCCGCCGCCCTGGCCGGGCTGGTGGCGCGCGCCGACGACGGCGACCGGCTCGCCGCGCGGCTCGGCGGCCAGGCGATCGCGGTGGCCGACGACGGGCTGGCGATCGCGTTCGTGCCCGACCCGGAGGCGCCCGGCCGACGCGCCGAGCTGCGGCGGGCGCTCGCCGGCGCGCCCTCGGCGCTCGGGCCAACCGTGCCGCCGGAGCGCGCCGCCCGCTCGCTCGTGCGGGCACGGGCGGCGTTCGGGCTGCTGGAGCAGGGGCTGCTGTCAGCCGATGCGGACGGGCTGCTGCTGGCCGACGACCACCTGCCCGAGCTGATGCTGTTCGGAGACGCGGTGCTCGGCGCCGATCTGGCGGCGCGGGCGCTGAAGCCGCTTGAGGAGGTGCGGCCCGCGAGCCGGGCGCGGCTGCTGGAGACGCTGCGCGCCTGGCTGGACGAGCCCGGGCAGGTGACGAGCATCGCCAGGCGGCTGCACGTGCATCCCCAGACCGTGCGCTACCGGGTCGGCCAGCTCCGCGAGCTGTTCGGCGCGCGCCTCGACGACCCGGAGGAGCGGTTCACGCTCGCGCTGGCGGTGCGGGTCGCCGCGCCCCGTCCTACGCGCTCGCGCTAGGCGGCGCCGGTCGCCGCCTCCGGCGCCCGCGTGCGACCGCCGCGACGATCGCGGCGGCACCGGCGGTGGCGGCGAGCACGACACCCGGGTGCAGCGACCACCAGTAGCGGTCGACCCCGCCGTGGGTTGCGGCGACCGCGAGGGCGACCAGCGCGGCCCCGGCGGAGATCACCAGCAGCCGCAAGCGGCGCGCCTCGTCGCAGAGCAGGAGCCCGGCGACGATCGCCCAGCCGTGCAGCGTCACGATCCACCAGGCCTTCCCGACGCGCTGCGAGACCCACCACGATGCGCGCGCAACGCCCGTGCCGGCGTCGCCGGCGCGCGGGCGCAGCGGCAGCGCCGCCTGCTCGGCGCCCGGAGCGCTGCGCACCGGCCCCGACGCCAGCTCGAACGTGCGCCGCGCGAACGTGAACGGGTAGCGGCGGATCTCGTCGACCGCGAGCTTCCGCATCGCCGCGCTCGCCTGCCAGCCGTCGTAGCCGAAGCGCTCCATCAGCACGCCGTGGACGGCTGCGTGCGGACGCAGTCCGAGCGCCTGCACGGCCCGCACCCCATAGACGGCGGCCACCCGGCTCTGCGCGCTGCCGCGCGGCACGATCGGTCGCCCATCGATCTCGAAGACGCGGTTGTACAGCGTCATGCCGAGCTGACCGGCGAGCGACGGCCGGTCGTGCACGATCGCGTTGCGGATCAGCCAGGGGCTCAGCGCGACAAGCGCCGTCGCGGCGGCGATCGCGGTGGCGAGCGCCGTGCGGCGCCACCCGGCCGATGCCGGCAGCAGCGCCAGCGGCACCAACGCGATCAGGACCCCGGCGACAGGCTTGACTAGGACGGCCGCCGCCGTCGCGGCCCCGACGGCGACCCACGGCCACGATCGCGTCCGTCGCCTCGGCGCGGCCGCCCACACGGTCAGCGCGCAGGCGGCGAACACCAGCGTGCCGAGCATGAAGTCGGGCAGCACCGCGTCCTCGATGGCGAACATCTGCGGCGAGATCGCCAGCAGCCCGCCGGAGATCAGGCCGACGGCGCGACCGAACCACCGCGCCCCCAGCAGGCAGACCGCCACCGCGAGCACGACGCCGAGCAGGTGCTGGACCGCCGCCGTGTTCGCGGCCGCCGGGCCGGGCAGCAAGTCGCACAACGCCACCAGGTACGCGTAGCCCGGCGTCCGCGGCAGGGAGCCGTCGGGGAAGAGGGTCCCGTGCTGCACCGCCGAGGCCATCGCCAGGTACTCGAGCGTGTCCGGCGGCTGCTCCGGATCCACCCGGTCGAACATCCACGGCAGGCGCACGAGCAGCGCGAGCAGGCCGATCGTCGCCGCGCCGAAGTGCAGTGCCGGCGGGCGGAGGTCGACCGCGCGCAGACGCGTGCAAGACCTAGGCCTTGCCCGGAGCGTGGGAACAGGCACCTTCATCAAGCTAGGAAATCGAGCGATCTCGGGCGTGCTGCTCGCGGCGCGTGTCGCCTCGGCGACGGCGCCGGGCGAGAGCCCCGCCTCAGCGGCGCTTGGCCGCGGTGGTCTTGGCGGCGAGCACGACCACGAACGTAGCGTGGCCGCGGCCCGTCGACACGCCGATCCCCACGTCGGTGAACCGTCCCGCGCGCAGGATGGCGCGCGTGGCGGGGTCGTCGCGCCAGCCCTCCAGGCGGCGCGACGCCGTCATCGCCCGCCCGATCGAGCGGCCGAGCACCTCGGCGCTAAGGAACTTCTTCGCGTAGCCGGTGGCGCGGATCCGGGCCTGCAGCGTCGAGCGGCGCCCCTCCAGGGGACGGTCGGGGTCGAGCAGCAGGCGCGCCTGCGTCTGGGCGACCTGCTGGAGCCGCCGGTCGGTGCGCAGCGCCGGCAGCCCGCGCGCCCTGCGGTCGGCGTCGATGAGGCACTTCAGCGCGGCGCGCGCACGGCTCACCTTCGCGGTCGAGTCGACCCGCAGGTCGGCGTCCTTGCAGGCGGGCTCGTCCGTCGCCGCCGTGCCCGCGCCCGGCACGGTGAGCGAGGCGGCCGCGCTCAGCAGGAGCGCGGCGATCGTCGATGCGGAACGGCCCACACCGGAAGTCTTGCAGTTGCCACTCCGTCGGTGGGGAAATCGAGCGCCCGACGGCCTTCGGGCGCAGGCGCCGCAGGGCGCCTCAACCCTGGAGCGGACCGTCGATGCGGGCGCGCAGCATCGCGATCTCGGTCACCGCCGCGCCCAGGTAGGCATGGCGCGTCTCGGCGATCTCGTCCTCGAGGTCGGCCATGTAGGCGCGGTCGCGGTCCAGGCCGGACTCGTGGGCCAGCACCCGCTCCTCGGCAAGCAGCATCAGGCGCCGTCGCACTTCGCTCGCGTACATGGTGGTCGCAGACGTGGGGAGGACGTGCGCGGGGCCACCGGGCCGCGCGCAACCCCAGCGTTTCGCGCCCGCGCGCCCGTCTCCTGCGCGCGCAACGCGCGCTGCGCGAGCGCTACGCCTGCGCCCCGTCGGCCGGGTCGGAGGGCGCCGCGGTGCGCGCCGTCGTCGAGGCCTCCTTGAGGATGCCCCGTGGCGGGCGGTCGCCCGGCGCCTGGCCCTGCTCGAAGCCGGCCGCCTCGTAGGCCTGGCGCTCGTCCAGCGTCTCGTGCTCGAGTAGCGCCTTGGCGAGGCTGTCGAGCCGGTCGCGCTCGGCGCGGAGCTGCGAGAGCGCGCGCTCGTAGCACTCCTCGATGATCCGCCGCACCTCGCGGTCCACCAGCTCGCGCGTGGCCTCCGAGGCGGCGTTGGCGGAGAACGGCTGGTCGCCGTCGACCGGCAGCACCGACACCAGCCCGACCTCCTCGGACATGCCCCAGCGGCCGACCATCGAGCGGGCGATCTGCGTCACCTGCTCGAGGTCGGACTCGGCGCCGGTGGTGACCGTGCCGTAGACGATCTCCTCGGCGGCGCGGCCGCCCAGCGCACCGACGATGCGGCCCAGCAGGTACTCGCGGTCGTAGCCGTAGCGGTCGCTCTCCGGCGACTGGAACGTCACGCCGAGCGCGCGGCCGCGCGGCACGATCGACACCTTGCGCACCGGGTCGGCGCCCGGCTCGAGCATCCCGAGCAGCGCGTGGCCCGCCTCGTGGTAGGCGGTGCGCTCGCGCTCCTCGTCGCTGATCGTGATCCGCCGCTCGGTGCCGAGCACGATCTTCTCGAACGCGGCGTAGAAGTCGCTCGACTCCACCTTCTCGTGACCGCGGCGCGCCGCCAGCAGCGCAGCCTCGTTGACGAGGTTGCGCAGGTCGGCGCCGACCATGCCCGGAGTGGTCGCCGCGATCGCGGCGAGGTCGACGTCGTCGGCCAGCGGCACCGAGCGGGTGTGGACCCGCAGGATCTTCTCGCGCCCCTCCAGGTCCGGCGGGTTGACGACGATGCGGCGGTCGAAGCGGCCGGGGCGCAGCAGCGCCGGATCCAGCACGTCGGGACGGTTGGTGGCTGCGAGGACGATCACGCCCTCCGAGCCGGTGAAGCCGTCCATCTCGGTGAGGATCTGGTTGAGCGTCTGCTCGCGCTCGTCGTGGCCGCTCAGCCCGGAGCCGGTGCCGCGCTTGCGGCCGATCGCGTCCAGCTCGTCGATGAAGATGATCGACGGGGCGGCCGCCTTCGCCTGGGCGAACAGGTCGCGCACGCGCGAGGCGCCGACGCCGACGACCATCTCGATGAACTCGGACGCCGAGATGGAGAAGAACGGGACGTCGGCCTCGCCGGCGACCGCGCGCGCCAGCAGCGTCTTGCCGGTGCCGGGCTGGCCGCTGAGCAGCACGCCCTTGGGGATCATCGCGCCCAGCCGCCGGTACTTCTCCGGGTCGCGCAGGAAGTCGACGACCTCCTCCAGCTCGGCCTCGGCCTCGTCGATGCCGGCGACGTCGTCGAACGTGGTGCGGCTCGCGCCCGCCTCGTAGCGCTTGGCGCGCGAGCGGCCCAGGCCGGTGAGCCCGGCCGGCCCGCCGCCGGCGCGGCGCATCAGCAGGACGAACAGGGCGACGAGCAGGACCGTCGGGCCGAAGAACAGCAGGATGTCGACGACCAGCGGGCGGCCCGGGTCGAGCGCCTTGGCGGTGACGACGACCCCCTTGTCGCGGAGCTGCTGCAGCAGGTCGTCGTTGGAGGGCGCGAACGCGGGCCGGAAGGTGGTGAACCTGGTCGCCGCCTTCTCGTCGGAGTCCTGCGGCTTGACCTCGCGCTTGAACGTCCCCTGGATGCTGTCGCCCTCGGAGAAGACCTCCTTGACGTTGCCGCGCTCGACCTCGGTGAGGAACTGCGTGTAGGGGACCTCGACGCGCCCCGGACGGTCGGGGATCAGCGAGGCGACGAGGAAGTTGAGGGCCAGCAGGCCGATGACCAGCCAGACGAAGCGTCGTCCGCCGGGCGCCTTGGGCAGCCGGCCGCGCTCCCCGCCCTCGGGTGCGCGGCCGCCCTCGACGCGCCACGGCGTGGGCTGCTCGTCGGTACCCCGGCGGCGTGGGCTCTTGGGCTCGGGCGCCATCTTGCGGGTCGCAGTCTAGGACGCCGCGGCGGGCGGCCCGTCAGCTCGCAAGGGGCGTTCGCCGTCACGGGCGGGGACGGCGGAACGCCGCCGTTCGTGGCACGCTTCCGGCGTGGCGACCACCGATCCCCAAGACCCCCAGCTCGCTCTCTCGCTCGGCCCGCACTACCACGTCGTGGTCGAGGACAAGTTCTCGCCCGGCCTCACCGGGCGTCACGATCGCCGGTACGTCTCGCCGCCGCAGGATCGCGAAGACGCGCTGACGCTCGCGGCCCTGCTGCTCGACTCCGGCGACGACCTGGAGGGGGAGGGGCCCTGGCAGCGCGCGATCGCCGGCGGGCGCCGGACGGTCAGCCTCCGCGAGGCGGAGCCGCCGTCAGACGTGTGACGGATGCCACTCAAGGCTCGTGCGCGGTCTGTCGAGATATGGGCCAGCGAGCTCCAGCGTCCCCTCCAAGACGCTCCCTCCTCGTTGACTTCCACGAAAAGGGCCCCGGCTGCCGCCGGGGCCTTTTTCGTTGACGGGTGAGGCGCGCGGCGTCGCCATACTGGGGCGCGGTCATGCGCCGCGCCCTCTCGCTCGCCGCCGCCCTCGGCGCCCTCGCGCTGCCCTCCGCCTGCGGCGGCGACGCCGACGCGGACCGGACCGCCCTGCGCCCGGTGACGCTGACGATCACCGAGCCGGCCGACGGCGGCGTGGTGAGCGGCGCCGCGGTGACCGTGCGCGGCCGTGTGTGGCCGCGCGAGGCGGTCGTGCTCGTCCAGGGTCGGCGCGCCGCGGTCTCGGGCGGCGCCTTCCAGGCGGACGTCGAGCTGCGCGAGGGGACCAACGTCATCGACGTGATGGCGAGCGCGGGCCGTCGGCGGCCGGCGCTGGAGGCGATCAGGGTGCGCCGCCCGGCCACCGTGGAGGTGCCCGACGTGGTCGGGCTTCCGCCGGAGGAGGCGGTTGCGGAGCTCGAGCGGCGCGGCCTGACGGCCGACGTCGAGCAGCGCGACGACCTGCTGGGCAGGCTGCTGGGGCGGGACGAGGCCGTCTGCGAGAGCGACCCGCCCGCCGGCCGTCGCGCCGAGGTCGGCGCGACGGTGGCGTTGACGGTGTCGCGTCGGTGCTGAGCGGCTAGGCCGGTCGGTGCGCCGGGCCGCCGCCCTCCGGACCCGCGATGAAGCGGTTGTAGAGGGCCACCAGCACGACGGCGACGACGATGCCCACGACGAACTTCGCCCAGCCGGCGCTGAACACGGCGCCGGCGATCAGCAGCGAAGCGACGCCGATGAGCGCGGTCACGAGGAAGCCCATCGGGTCACGGCCCGGATGGATGGCGCGCGCCAGGATCCCCACGACGATTCCGACGATGATCAGCCAAACCCACTCCATTGATCCTCTCCCTGGTCGATTTGCCGGGGTGTTGCCCCGCGGGGAGAGGGCCGAAACCGTCAGCTGTTGGCCTCGGTGGCGATGAGCGCGATCGCGGCCGCCCCGCCGGCGCGGCGCACGACCCCCAGCACGACGCGGCCGCGCAGCGGCGGCCGGCCGGCGCGCGTGACCACGTAGCGGCCCTCGGCGCGGCCGACGCGGCCGGCGGTGACGCGCAGGTCGCTGAGCTCGTAGCGGCGCACGCGGTCGGAGGCGAACTGGCGCTCGTACTCGGCCACCACCGCAGGGCGACCGTCCTGGCGGCCGTCGGCCGCCACCCGCCGGGCGCCCGGGGTCAGCAGCCGCCGCAGCGTCGTGACGTCCTCGTCGCTGTAGGCGGTCGCGAACGCCTGCGCGGCGGCGCGCACCTCCTCCGCGGTGAGCGGCCCGTTCGCGGGGCGCTCACCACCGCCGCTCAGCGCCCAGGCGGCGACGGCGGCCGCGGGAAGCCCGAGCGCGGCCACCGTCGCGACGAGCGCCCGCCGCCGTCCGCGGCTGCGGTGCATCCGCTTGGGCTCCCCGGCTCCGGCCGCGGGTCCGGTGGGCGCGCGCAGCGTAAGCGGCAGGCGCGGCAGCACGGCGGTGGCCTCGGCGTCCGAGGGGCTCCCGGCCCGCAGCCGCACGGTCGGCGCCTCGTCCTCCGCCGGGGCGAGCGGGCGGCCGGTCGCGGCGGCGATCGCCGCCCGCCCCAGCGACCCGGCGGAGGCGAACCGCTCGTCCGGGTCCTTGGCGAGGGCGCGCGCCACCACAGCGTCGAACGCCTCCGGCACGCCCGGGGTCTCCGACGGCCGCGGCGGCGGGTCGTGCAGGTGCGCGGAGATCGTCGCCGCCACCGTCTCGCGCCGGAACGGCGGGCTGCCGGTCAGCGCCGCGTGCAGCAGGCAGCCGAGCGCGTAGACGTCGCTGCGCGCGTCGACCTCATCGCCGCGGAGCTGCTCGGGGGAGACGTAGTCGACGGTGCCGACCCACTCGCCGGTGCTGGTGATCCGGGTCTGCGCGCTTTGCACGCGCGTGATGCCGAAGTCGGTGAGGTAGGCGTGCTCGCCCGCGATCAGGACGTTGGCGGGCTTGACATCGCGGTGCACAAGCCCGGCGGCGTGCGCGGCGTCGAGCGCGTCCGCCACCTGGGCGATCACGTCCGCCGCGCGGCCGGGGCCGAGCCTGCCCTCGCGGCGCAGAAGCGCCTGCAGGTCGGTGCCGGGCACGTGGCGCATCACCAAGTAGAGGTGGCCGTCCTCCTCGCCGGCGGCGTAGACCGGCACCACGTTGGGGTGCTCGATCGCCGCCGCGGCGCGCGCCTCGCGCTCGAACCGCTCGCGCGCCGACGGGTCGGCGCCGGCGGCGATCAGCTTCAGCGCCACCGGACGCCCGAGGCGCAGCTCCGTCGCCCGGTAGACGACGCCCATGCCGCCGCGCCCGAGGACGCCCTCGATGCGGCAGCCGGCGAACTCCGCTCCGGGGGCAAGCTCGGCCATCTCGCAACCATTGTGGCGCGCGGGCGGCCGCAGCCTGGCGGCGCCGCGCGAGCAGGCGCCGCCGTCCGTGGTCGCCGTGGGGCATCAGGAGACCACAGCGGCCGCCTGATGCCGACGACGGATGTCAGCTCCGATGGGCGTGGCACTCGGCGCCGAGCACGGCGCGCAGCGCCTTGGCGCGCAGCTCGCGCATCGGCTCGAGCATCTCGCGCAGCACCGGCAGCGCCGCGCTCTCCTCGTCGCGCATCCAGCCGCGCCCCTCGACCTCCTGCACCCACTCGACGAGCGCGTCGTGCAGCAGCGAGAAGCGCGCCAGCGGCAGGACGAGGTTGGCGTGCGCCTCCTGCTCGGCGAGCCGGTGCAGCTCGTCGGAGACCGCGGTCATCTCGCGCAGCGCGAGCGCCTCGTCGGTGGTCAGCTCACGGCCGCGGTGGCGGCGGATGCGCACGGCGTCGACGGCGAGCGCGGCCGCGGAGAGCTGGGCGGCCGACAGATCGAACGACACGTTGCAGACGGGGGTGCCGTCGGCCTCGCGAAGCGTTCTGATCTCGGCGTTCACCATGTATCCACGCTAGCGGGTCCGGTCGACGCGGCACGCTCGTTCCGGTGATCGGCATCCCCCGCCTCGGGGCCCAGCCGGCCTGTCAGCGGAACTGCCGCAGGCGCAGCGCGTTGGCCACCACCGACACGCTCGAGAACGCCATCGCGGCGCCGGCGATCAGCGGGCTCAGCAGGCCCGCGGCCGCCAGCGGCAGGGCGGCGACGTTGTAGCCGAACGCCCACGCCAGGTTCTGCTTGATCGTGCGCAGCGTTGCGCGCGACAGGCGGATCGCGGCCGCGGCGGCGCGCAGGTCGCCGGAGATGAGCGTCAGGTCGCTCGCCTCGATCGCCACGTCGGCTCCGGTGCCGATCGCCAGGCCGAGGTCGGCCTGCGCCAGCGCGGGCGCGTCGTTGACGCCGTCCCCGACCATCGCCACCACCCGCCCCTCGGACTGCAGCCGCTTGACGACCGCCGCCTTGTCGGCCGGCAGCACCTCGGCGATCACCTCGTCGATGCCGACCGCGGCAGCCACCGCCCGCGCGGTCGCCGCGTTGTCGCCGGTCAGCAGAACCGGGCGCAGGCCGAGCCGCTTGAGCTGCTCCACCGCCTCCGCGGAGGTCGGCTTGACGGCGTCGGCCACCACCAGCACGGCACGCACCGCCCCGTCCCAGGCGGCGAGCACCGCGGTGCGCCCGGCCGCCTCGGCGGAGCGGCGGGCGGCGTCCAGCTCGGCGGGGACCTCGAGCGACCACTCGCGCATCAGCGAGGCGCGCCCGACCACCACCGCGTGACCGTCGACTACCGCCTCGACGCCCAGCCCCTCGCGGTTGGCGAACCGCTCCACGGCGGGCAGCGCGCCCAGCTCCTCGCGCGCGGCGGCGGCGATCGCCCGCGCGATCGGGTGCTCGCCGGCGTCCTCGGCGGCTCCGACGATCCGCAGCGCCTCGGCGCGGTCGACGTCGGCGGCGAGCGCGACGTCGACCAGCTCCATCCGGCCGGTGGTGACGGTGCCGGTCTTGTCGAGCACGATCGTGTCGACGCGGCGGGTGGACTCGAGGATCTCCGGGCCGCGGATCAGCACGCCGAGCTGCGCGCCGCGGCCCGTGCCGACCATCAGCGCCGTCGGCGTAGCCAGGCCGAGCGCGCACGGGCAGGCGATGATCAGCACCGCCACCGCGGCGGTGAAGGCGAACGTCGAGCCCTTGCCCTGGAGCAGCCAGAAGACGAGCGTCGCCGCCGACAGCAGGATCACGGCGGGTACGAACACGGCGGAGATGCGGTCGGCCAGCCGCTGGACCGGCGCCTTCCGCGCCTGCGCCTCCTCGACCAGGCGGGCGATCTGCGAGAGCGCCGTGTCGACGCCGACCTTGGTCGCGCGCACCACCAGCCGGCCGCCGGCGTTGACGGTCGCGCCGACCACCTCGTCGCCGGGGCGCTTCTCGACCGGCACCGACTCGCCCGTCAGCAGCGACTGGTCAACGGCGGAGGCGCCTTCGACGACCACGCCGTCGGTGGCGATCTTCTCGCCGGGGCGGACGACGAACAGGTCGCCGACGGCGAGCTGCTCGATCGGGATGCGACGCTCGGGGCGGGCGGGGTCGCGCTCGTCGATGACCGCCACGTCCTTGGCGCCGAGCTCCATCAGCGCGCGCAGCGCGTCGCCGGCGCGGCGCTTGGCGCGCGCCTCGAACCAGCGGCCCATCAGGATGAACGTGGTCACCACCGAGGCCGTCTCGAGGTAGATGTCGTCGGCGCCTGCCCCGGCCTCGGGGATGAGGTCGAGCTTCATCGTCATCCCGGGCATGCCGGCGTCGCCGATGAACAGGGCGTACAGCGACCACAGCCAGGCGGCGAGCACGCCCATCGACACCAGCGTGTCCATCGTGGCGGCGCCGTGCCTGAGGTTCATCCAGGCGGCGCGGTGGAACGGCCAGGCGCCCCACAGCACGACGGGCGTGGCGAGCTGCAGCGACAGCCACTGCCAGTTGTCGAACTGGAGCGGCGGGATCATCGCCAGCACCAGCACCGGCAGCGACAGCGCGGCGCTGGCGATCACCCGCCGGCGCAGGTCGGCGGGGTCGTCGTCGTGGTGGTGGCCGCCGGCTTCGGCGGCGCGCTGCGCGCCTTCCGAATGGCCGGCGTGGTGGTCCACGTGCGCGCGCGCGTGGGCCGGCGCGGGCAGCGTCGCCCGGTAGCCGGCGGCCTCCACGGTCTCGACGAGCTGCTGCGGGTCGACGACCGCCGGGTCGTACTCGACGGTCGCGCGCTCGGTGGCGTAGTTCACCGACGCGCTGACGCCCTCGAGCTTGTTGAGCTTGCGCTCGATCCGGTTCGCGCACGAGGCGCACGTCATCCCGGAGATCGGGAGCTCGAGCCGGTCGGTCGTCGAAGTCATCGTCCTTAGCTTGGTTGGGCGCCCGCGTGCGGGCGCGTTCTCAGTCGACCAGCGTGTAGCCGGCCTCGGCGACGGCGGCGCGCACCGCCTCGTCGTCGAGCGTCGGGCCGGTGACGGTCAGGCGGCCGGTCTCCAGGTCGACGTCGACGCTGTCGACGCCGTCCAGCTCGCCGACCTCCTCGCGCACCGAGGCGACGCAGTGCCGGCAGGTCATCCCCTGCACGGTGTAGGTCCTGGTCTCGCTCATGTCTCTCCGTCGGCGGTCGGGGTGGCTCTGTCGGATACAGGGAGGGAGTATGCCCGATCCGTCCTTGCCAGGATACCCCCCTGGGGTATGATCGGACATATGGCGACCACGCCCGACCGGCCGACCCGCGGCTACACCAGCACCAAGGACGAGCTGCTCAAGCGCCTGCGCCGCATCGAGGGACAGGTGCGCGGCCTGCAGGGCATGGTCGAGGACGACCGCTGGTGCCCGGACATCCTCCAGCAGATCGCCGCCGTGAAGGCCGCGCTCGACAAGGTCGCGCTCGGCCTCGCCGACGGGCACGTGCGCCACTGCATGGCCGCCGGCGGGGACCCGAAGCGGCGCGACGAGATGACCCACGAGCTGATGCGCGCGCTCGGCCGGCTCGTTTGAGCCGCCCTTGCGGTCACCTGACCGACGGCGGTCGGCTCAGGCCGCGGCGGGCGCCGTCGGCTCGACGCTGACGTCGACCTGCACGCCGCGCCGCACGCTCGCCGTCACCACGCAGAAGTCCTCGAACAGCTCCAGGCAGCGCTTCATGCGCGGCCGGTCCTCCTCGGCGACCTCCGGCTCGATCCGCACGTCGAGGCCGCCGACCCGCAGCCGGCCCTTCTCGTTGCGCTCGAGCTGCGCGCTGACGGTGGTGCGGATGGCGCCCACCTCGATGCGGGCACGCTGCAGGCAGTAGAGCGCGCTCGCGGTCAGGCAGTTGCCGACGGCTGCCGCAAGCACCCGGGCGGCGTTCGGTCCGGACCCGTCGCCGAGCGGCTCGGGCTCGTCCATCAGCAGCGGGGGGACGCCCTCCAGGCTGAAGTCGACATCGAACCGGAACCCCTCGCGACGCTCCAGCGTGATGGTGAAGCTGTCTTCGGCCATCCGGAAAAGATATCGCTCTCGACGGCCTCGTTCTGTGAGCCATCCCGAGTTTGCGCAACGTCGGAGCGGGCACCTAATGTCACACTATGGCCGTCATCGCGCTTACCTCAGTGTTCGCGCAGGCCAGCGAGGTCTCCCAGCCCTACCTCCTGGAGGCCCGCCAGATGCAGGCGCTCTCGCTGGGCGCACACATTCCACTCGTGTGCTTCGGAATCTCCTTCCCGGCGATGGTCCTGTTCGTGGAGTGGCTGGGGATCAAGACCGGTAATCGGGTCTACACCGCGCTGGCCAAGCGCTGGTCCAAGGTCATGCTGATCCTCTTTGCGATCGGCGTGGTGACCGGCACCATCCTCTCCTTCGAGCTCGGCCTCCTGTGGCCGCGCTTCATGGAGAAGTGGGGCGAGGTCTTCGGGTTCGCCTTCGCTGTGGAGGGCCTGGCGTTCTTCACCGAGGCGATCTTCATCGCTGTCTACGTCTACGGCTGGGATCGGCTCTCGCCGCGGGTTCACTTGTTGACCGGTGTGCCGATCGCAGTGGCGGGAATCCTCGGTTCGACGATGGTCATCGCCGTCAACGGCTGGATGAACAAGCCCCAGGGGTTTGATCTGAACGCCGCCGGTGAGGTGACCGACGTTCGACCGCTGGAGGCACTGTTCAATCCGCACCTCTGGCACGAAGAGGTGCACATGTACCTCGCGGGCTTCATCGTCGCCTCCGCCCTGGTGGCCGGCGTGTACGCCTACGCGTGGCTGAAGGGTCGTCGTGACAACTACCACCGAGCGGGCCTGATCGTGCCGCTCGCGGTCCTGGCGATCGCCGCCCCCGCCCAGATCGTCGTGGGTGATTGGGCGGCGCGCACGGTCGCCGACGAGCAGCCGGTCAAGTTCGCGGCGATGGAGGGTCTGCACGAGACGACGAAGGGTGCGGACCTGACGATCGGCGGCTGGTACGCCGACGGCAAGGTCCACGGCGGCATCGCGCTGCCGAAGTTCCTCTCGTTCATGGCCGACCACGACTTCAACTCCACGATCATGGGGTTGGACGAGGTGGCCGAGGAGGACCAGCCGCCCGTGGCCTGGGTGCGCAACAGCTTCCAGATCATGGTCGGCATCGGCGTGCTGATCGCCCTGGTCGGCCTCTGGTTCCTGTGGTCGCGGTGGCGCCACGGGTCGTTGCCGAAGGCGCGCCTCTTCTACTGGGCGGTGGTGGCCGCAGGGCCGCTGTCGCTGGTGGCGCTCATGGCAGGGTGGATCGTCACCGAGGTGGGCCGCCAGCCCTGGATCGTCTATGAGCTGATGCGCGTCAGCGAGGCGGTGACGGGCGCCGAGGGCATCCCGGTCGGCTACGGGACCCTGGTGATCGTCTACCTGTCGCTGCTGGTGATCGCCATCTACATGCTGCGCCGTCTGGCGCGCAGCCGGCCGATGGCGGAGGCGGAGTACGGCTCCGGTGAAATCGAGGTGCTGCCCTGATGCTGGCCGATCTCGCTGCAGTCATCCTGGTCGTCGCCCTGGCCGCCTATGCGGTGCTCGGCGGCGCCGACTTCGGTGCCGGGTTCTGGGATCTGACCGCCGGCGGCGCCAAGCGCGGCGCCCGCATGCGCGGCCTGATCCACCGCTCGATGGGCCCGGTGTGGGAGGCCAACCACGTCTGGCTGATCGTGGTGCTGGTCGTGATGTGGACGTGCTTCCCGCGCGCGTTCGGCCCGCTGATGGAGACCCTGTACGTGCCGCTGTTCCTGGCGGGCGTCGGGATCATCCTCCGCGGCGCGGCCTACGCCCTGCGCGGCGAGGCGGCGTCGATCCACGAGGCGCGGCTGCTGGGTGCGGTGTTCGCGCTCTCGTCGGTGCTGACGCCGTTCTTCCTCGGTTGCGCGATCGGGGCGGTGGCCTCCGGCCAGGTGCCCGCCGACGGCGACCCGAGCCGCCCGTTCGGGGTGTGGACGAACACCACCTCGATCTGGATCGGCGTGATGGGCGTCGTGACGTCGGCGTACGTGGCCGCGGTGTTCCTGTCCGGTGACGCGGTGCGCGTCGGGGACAAGGAGCTCGCCGAGCAGTTCCGGATGCGGGCGCTGATCGCGGCGGTGGTCGCCGGCGCGATGGCGATCGGCGGGCTGTTCGTGATCCGCGGCGATGCGCGTGCGCTGTACGACGGGCTCACCTCCGGCTGGGGCCTGGTGATGGTGATCGCCTCGGTGGTCGTGGGCGTGCTGACGCTGGTCCTGATCTGGACACGTCGGTTTGAGCCCGCGCGGTACACGTCGGGCGTTGCGGTCGGCACGGTGCTGACCGGCTGGGCGCTCGCTCAGCGGCCGGACTTCCTGCCGGGTGAGCTGGCGTTCCGCGACGCGGCGGCGAGCAACGTGACGCTGGCGGCGACGCTGATCGCCCTGGCGCTCGCGTTGATGATCATCATCCCGTCCTTCTACTGGCTGTTCAAGCTGACCCTGGAGGGTCGGCTGACGGAGAAGTTCGGACCCATCCGTGGCACCGAGGAGCACGTCAAGTGAGCCGTCCCTGGATCGCGTTCATCACGTTCGTCGTCGGCGCCCTGCTGGTGCTGATCGTGGACGCCGGGATCGCGCGGATCATCGGCGTGCCGCTCCTGTTCGTCGGCCTGGTGCTGGGCGTGGCGTCGATCGTCACGCCCGAGTTCCTGGCCGGTGACCGCGGGGCGGAGCCGGCGCCCGCAGCCAACGGCGAGGGCGGCTCCGGCGGCTCCGGCGGCGAGGCCGCCGGCGGTTCCTAGGCGCCGCAGGCGCGAGAGCCGTCAACGACAACTACGACGAAGGGCAGTTCGGCCGGGGCCCACGCCCCGGTCGAACACGTCGTGGGCACGTGGGCGCGCCGGCGGCCGAACACGCTGTGCGGGCGAGGGCGCGCCGCGGTGGCCGAACGCGCTATGGGGGCGTGGGCGCGCCGGCGGCCAAACGCCCCGTGGGGACGTGGGCGCGCCGGCGGTCGAACACGCTGTGCGGGCGAGAGCGTGCCGCGGTGGCCGAACGCGCTGTGGGGGCGTGGGCGCGCCGGCGGCCGAACGCGTCATGCGGGCGAGGGCGCGCCGCGGCGGCGCCCGCCGCCGCCGTCCCCTGCCGCGCGAATGGGCCCGGCACCGCCGGCAAGGTGAACGTTGGTTCCGTGCCGCCATAGGGCGACCAGACCAACGCTCGCGTTGGAACAAGGCGCTGCCGAAGGTGAACGTTGGTTCCGTCCTGCTATCGCGCGACTGAACCAACGTTCACGTCGGCGCAGGCCGCCGCAAGAGCTGAACGTTGGTTCCGTGCCGCCATAGGGCGACCAGACCAACGCTCGCGATGGGAACCAACGCTCGCGTTGGGTGCGCCGGCGCTCGGCCCGAGCGTCGGTTTCGTCCTGCCGGAGGGCGACCAAACCAACGCTCACGCCGGGGCCAGACCTCCGCTCCCCCCGAGCGTCGGTCTCGTCCCGCCGGAGGGCGACCAAACCAACGCTCACGCCGGGGCCAGACCTCCGCTCACCCCGAGCGTCCGTCTCGTCCCGCCGAGCGCGACGAAACCGACGCTCAGGCTGCGCTCACTTGTCGCGGTAGAGCTTGGTGACCTTCTCGCAGTTGCGGGTGCGCACGTTGCGGTTGAACCCGATGCGGACGGTGTCCTTGCCGGGGCCGCAGTCGATGAACACGCGCCCGTTCGAGTAGGCGTAGATAGTGTCGTCGCCGGGGCCGGCGTAGACGCGGTCGGGGCCCTTGCCGCCGGCGCGCAGGCGGATGATGTCGTTGCCGTGGCCGCCGTAGACGGTGTTGCGCCAGGCGCCGCCCTGCAGGTAGTCGTCGCCGTCGCCGCCGTGGATGAAGTTGGTGCCGGGCGAGCCGTAGATGATGTCGTCGCCGGCGCCGCCGTAGGCGCGGTCGTACTGGTTGCGCCCGCCGTTCTTCAGGCGGTCGTTCCAGATGATGTCGTTGCCGCCCTCGCCCCAGATGCGGTCGGAGCCGTGGCCGCCGAGCAGGTTGTCGTTGCGGTCGGTGCCGCGCTTGCTCCCGCCGCGGTTCTCCGGCGCCAGCCAGGTGATGCCCTTCGTCGGATCCGGGGTCGGCGGCTCCTCGATCACGTTCTCGCAGTTGCGGATGTCGCCGTTGCGCAGCGCCTGGGCGTTGGAGACGCCGCCCGGCCGCCGATACGGGTTGATGTAGATGGTGTCGTTGCCGGGGCCGCAGTCGACGAACTTCACGGCGGTGCCGTTGTTCACGTAGACGACATCGTCGCCGTCGCCTGCCCACACCTCGTCCGGGCCGGAGGTGGTGTAGACGATGTCGTTGCCGTCGCCGCCCCAGATGCGGTCGGCGCCCGACCCGCCGTGGATGACGTCGTCGCCCGGGCCGCCCTGGATGGTGTCGGGCCCGGCGCCGCCGTCGATGAAGTCGTTGCCTTCGCCGCCCTCCACCTTGTCGTGGCCGAAGCCGGCGAGGATGTGGTCGTCCCCGGGGCCGCCGTCCAGCTTGTCGTCGCCGGCGCCGCCGTCGATGAAGTCGTTGCCGAAGCCGCCGAGGACGGTGTCGTGGCCGGGGCCGCCGTAGAGCTTGTCGTCGCCGCCGCGGCCGAAGATCGAATCGGCGCCGCCCTCGCCGTGGATGATGTCCGGCCCGTCGGTGCCGTTCAGGCGGTCGGGGCCGTTGCTGCCAATGATCGTCTTCGCGAGCACGGCGGCGGGGAAAACAAGGCAGGCGCAGGCGACGACTGCGGCGATCGTGCGTGCAAGGGCAGGCATGGATGGTGTCAAGGGGCAGAACGAGAGAGGGTGCGCCGCACAAAGGCGCACCTTTGACATCGGCAAACCCCGCCCAATCCATTGAGCCGCCTGTCAGGCGGTGGCCGAGCTGCCTGCCGCACGGCGGACGCAGGCGCTGTCGGGCGCTACGGGCGGGCGGAGCTGTCTCGGGCGCAATCGCTTGAGCGGGGCGCCGGGCCCGCCGACTCGGGCACGGGTCCAGATCTGGTCGTCGGAGGCGCCGGACTCGGACGGTGATCGTCGCGCGAGCCGCGACCGGCTGACGACCGGGCGGCGCCGCCGCGCTTGCGCCGCTTGATGCGGGCGCGCGCGGCCGCCCCGAAACGACGACGGGCGCCCCGGAGGGCGCCCGTCGCACCAGCTTGCGTCGTGCGGCGTCAGGGCATCAACCGCAGCCCGTGTTGTTGCCGCAGGACGAGCAGGTGTAGCAGGAGCCCGTCCGCTGCATCATGCCGCCGCACTGGTTGCAGGCCGGGCCGAGGTCGAGGCCCATCAGCCGCGCCGGGGTGACCGGCGGCGTGTCGGTCAGCGCGGCGGTCGGCGGCTGCGGCCCCGACTCGGCGCCGCCGTTCGCCGGCGCCCCGTTCGCCGGGCCGGCCGTGTCGGACGACAGCGACGTGCCGGCCTCCTCGGCCGCCTTGCGCGCCCGCACCTCCGGGGTGAGGATGCCCAGCTCCTCCTGGATCTCCGGGCTCAGGAAGCGCGACGCCAGCCAGCGCATGATGTAGTCCGGCATCGACTTCGCGAACGGGATCTCCGGGTTCTGGGTGATCCCCTCCGGCTCGAAGCGCATGTAGGCGAACTTCTGCACCAGCGTCTCGAGCGGCACGCCGTACTGCAGCGCGATCGAGATCGCCGTCGCGAAGGCGTTCATCATGCCGCGCAGCGTCGAGCCTTCCTTGCCCACGTCGGTGATGAAGATCTCGCCGACGGAGCCGTCCTCGTACATGCCGGCGGTGATGTAGCCCTCGTGGCCGCCGATGTTGAACTTGTGCGTGATCGACTGGCGCTCGACCGGCATGCGCTTGCGCTGCGGCCCGAGCTCGGCGATCCGCTTGGCCACCTCGGCCTTGACCGCCTCCTCGAACTCCTTGCCGGTCGGCGCCGCCGACTTCTGCTCCTTGTTGTCGTTGGTGCGCAGCGCCTGCGTCGTCTTCGAGCCGTCGCGGTAGATCGCCAGCGCCTTCAGGCCGTACTTCCATGCCTGGATGTAGGCGTCGGCGATGTCCTCGACGGTCGTCGACTCCGGCATGTTGACCGTCTTGGAGATGGCGCCGGAGATGAAGGGCTGGATCGCGCCCATCATCTTGATGTGGCCCATGTGGCTGATCGCCCGCGGGCCGACCGCCACGTCGAAGACCGGCAGGTGCTCCTCGGCCACGCCCGGCGCGCCCACGATCGTGCCGTGCTCGTTGACGTAGGCGACGATCTGGTCGATCTGCTCGGGGCTGTAGCCGAGCGTCTCGAGGGCCAGGCCGACCGTGCGGTTGACGATCTTCATCTGGCCGCCGCCGACCAGCTCCTTGTACTTGACCAGCGAGAAGTCGGGCTCGACGCCGGTCGTGTCGCAGTCCATCATGAAGGAGATGGTCCCCGTCGGCGCCAGCACCGTCGCCTGCGCGTTGCGGTAGCCGAACTTCTCGCCCAGCTCGACGGCCTCGTCCCAGACGGTCCGCGCGCGCTGCAGCAGCTCGCCGTCGCGGCACATCTCCTCCGGGATCTCCCGCGTGGCGTCGCGGTGCATCCGCATGACGTTGTTGTGCGGCTCCCGGTTCTCCTCGTAGCGCTCGTACGGTCCGAGCGCCGCGGCGATCTTCGCCGACTGCAGGTAGGCGCGGCCGGTCATCAGCGCGGTGATCGCCGCGGCCGTGGCACGGCCCTCGTCGGAGTCGTAGGGCATGCCGTTGGCCATCAGGTAGGCGCCGAGGTTGGCGTAGCCGAGGCCGAGCTGGCGGAACGCGCGCGCGTTGACGCCGATCTCCTCGGTCGGGTAGCTCGACGGCCCGACGATGATCTCCTGCGCCAGGAAGACGATGTCGACGGCGTGCTCGAACTTCTCGATGTCGAACGTGCCGTCCGGGCGCCGGAACTTCATCAGGTTCAGCGACGCCAGGTTGCACGCCGAGTCATCGACGTGCATGTACTCCGAGCACGGGTTGGAGGCGTTGATGCGCCCGGAGTTCGGGCAGGTGTGCCACTTGTTGATGGTGGTGTCGAACTGGATGCCCGGGTCGGCGCAGCGCCACGCCGCCTTCGCCATCCGCTCGAGGATCTCGCGCGCCTTGTAGGTGGCGATCGGCTCGCCGCTGGTGCGGGCGATCGTCTGCCACTCGCCGTCCTTCTCGACGGCCTCCATGAACTCGTCCGTGACGCGGACCGAGTTGTTGGCGTTCTGGTACTGGATCGAGGTGTAGCCCTCACCGTCGATCGACATGTCGAAGCCGGCGGCGGCGAGGGCGGCGGCCTTGTCCTCCTCCTTGGCCTTGCACTCGATGAACTCGATGATGTCGGGATGGTCGACGTCGAGGACGACCATCTTGGCCGCACGACGGGTCTTGCCGCCCGACTTGATCGTGCCCGCCCACGCGTCGGCGCCGCGCATGAACGACACCGGGCCGGAGGCGGTGCCGCCCTTGCTCAGCGGCTCCATCGAGCCCCGGATCTTGGAGAGGTTGATGCCCGAGCCGGAGCCACCGCGGAAGATCTTGCCCTCCTTGGTGTTCCACTCGAGGATCGACTCCATGTTGTCCTCGACGGAGAGGATGAAGCAGGCGGAGCACTGCGGCTGCTCCTCGAAGCCCACGTTGAACCAGACGGGCGAGTTGAACGCCGCCATCTGGTGGAGCAGGATGTAGGTGAGCTCGTCCTCGAACGCGTCCCCGTCCTCGGTGGTCGCGAAGTAGCCCCGCTGGCGGCCCCAGTCGGCGATCGTGCCGGCGACGCGGCTGATCATCTGCTTGACCGAGTGCTCGCGCGCCGGGGTGCCGAGCTGGCCGCGGAAGTACTTCTGGGCGACGATGTTGGTCGCGTTCTGCGACCAGGTCTTCGGGAACTCGACGTTCTCCTGCTTGAAGGGGCCCACCGCTGCCGTGCGCAGCTCCCACTCGACGGTGTCGAACGGGTGGACGCCGGGCGTGGTGAAGAAGCGCCGGATCGTCAGCGGGCGCCCGGCACGGATGTCGGTCGCGACGGCGTTGTGCGGTGTGGTCTCCATGCTCCTGCCTACTCCTCTAGCCGTGGACTAAGGGGGCTACTCGTCTCCTTGCGGGGGCCGACGAGGGTCCCCTATCCGTCGGACGGAACGCCAGGCCCCGACCAGGTCCTTCCCGCACGTTGCGGAAAACCAGTGTAGGTCGGGCCGACTAGCGCCCCAGGCGGACCCAGTCGCGGAACTCCGACCAGGCGTTGGAGGTGCGCCAGCCGGCCTCCGCGGTCGCGTGGCGGGCGCGCAGCCACCACTCCGGCTCCCAGCCGAGCAGGCGCCCGAGCGCCCAGGTCAGAGCGCCGACGATCAGCAGCCCGCCGGCCACGGCGAGCAGCACGATCGCGGCGGTGTCGCCGGAGCCGTCGCGGTCGCCGGCCGGCGTCGTCTGCGCCGGGCCCGGCTGGCCCGGAGCGGGCGCCGGCTGCTGCGGCTGCTGCGCCGGGGGCGTCGCCTGCTGCCCGGGCGCCGGCTGCGGCTGCGCCTGCTGCGCGGGATCGGGCGTCGTCTGCGCCGGCGTCGTGGGCGTCGTCACGGCGTCCTGCGCGCGCGCGATCGGCGCCGCGAACGCGATCAGCGCGACGCACACGATGAGCGGCAGGCGCAGGCGGCGAAGGCGCATCGACGCAGCAAGCCTACCCGTGGCCTACGGCGCCACGTCGAGGACGTTGGTGAGCGCCCCGGCGATCAGCAGCGCCGCGGCGGTCAGCGCGACGACGAACACGGTCAACGCGCGCTGCCGCTCCCGCCGGATGGCGTCGTAGAGGAGCATGTGGTCGCCGGGCGGCTCCCCGGGCGCGGCGGCCACGGCGGCCGGCTCGCCCTCCACCGGCGTCGGTCCGGGCAGGACGGGAGCCGCATGGGCGACCGCGGCCGCCTCGTCGCCGGCCTCGCGCAGCGCCGCCAGCTCCGCCAGCGCGGCCTCGAGCTGCGCGCGGAGCTGCTCGCGCTCGGCGACCGTACGCTCCAGCTCCTGCTCGGCCGCCTCGCGCGCCTGCGACTCCTCGTAGATCCGGGTGAGCGCCTCGTCGGCCTCCCGGCGCGTGTCCCGCAGCCGCTCGCGCAGGGCGGCCAGCTCCTCGGCGAGCTGCTCGGCGCCCTCGGCCTGCTGGCGGGCCTCGGCGAGCCGGCGCTCCATCTCGGCGGTCGCCGGCGCCGAGGAGGCGAGCTGCTCGCGCAGCATGCGCAGCTCCTCGGCCAGGCCGTCCGCCTCCGCCGCCCGCGCCTGCGCCTCGGCGAGCTGGCGCTCCAGCTCGGCGATCCGCGGCTGGGCGTCGGCCAGCCGGCTGCGCAGCGGCTCCAGCTCCTCAGCCAGGCGGCGGCGCTCCTCGTCGACCCGGCGCAGCTCGGCGCGCAGCGCGTCCAGCTCGCCCGCCTCCGCCTCGGCGCGGGTGGCGCGCGCCAACAGCGCGTCGACCTCGGCGCGGTGGACCTCCTCGCGCTCGCGCAGGTGCGCGCGCAGCGCCTCCGCCTCCGCGGCCTGCGCCTCGACGCTGCCGATCTCGGCCAGCCGGCCGCGCAGCGCCTCCGCCTCCGCCTCGTGCGCCCGCTCCAGCTCGGCCAGGCGGGCGCGAAGCGCCTCCGCCTCGGCGGCGTGCTCGCGCCGGCTCTCCTCGAGCTCGATCCGGCGCCGCTCCAGCTCGGCGGCGGCGCGCTCGGCGGTGCCCAGCCGGCCCCGCAGCTCGCGCAGCTCCGCGTCGGCGGCGGCCGCGGCGGCCTCGGCCCGCTTGCGCGCCTCGGCCTCCTGGGTGCGCGCCCGCTCGGCGGTCTCCAGCGCGGCGCGAGCCTGGTTCAGCCGGCGGGTGAGCTCGTCTACACGCGCGACCGCGGACTCGAGCTCGACGCGCTGCGTCTCCGCCGCCTCGCCGGTGGATCGCTCGCGGGCGGCCAGGTCGCGCTCGAGCGCGGCGGCGCGCTCGCGCGCCTCGTCCAGCCGGCGCTCCAGCTCGGCGCCGCGCGCCCGCGCCTCCTCCAGCTCGCGCTCCAGGCGGGCGAGCTGCGGGCCGGAGTCGGCCTCCGCCAACTCGCGCCGCAGCGCCGCGACCTGCTCCTCCAGCTCCGCGCGCTGCGCCTGCGCGGCGGCCCGCTCCTGCTCGACCTGAGCCCGCAGCTCCTCCGCGGAGCGCTCGGCGTCGGCGAGGCGCGCCTGGAGCTGCTCGACCTGCGTGCCCAGCTCGGCGCGGTCCGCCTCGACGCGCCGCTCCGCCTCGGCCAGCCGCTCGCGCAGCTCCTCGACCTCGGCCGCGGCGGACTGCTGCGCCTCGGCCAGGGCGGTGCGCGCCCGCTCCGCCTCCGCGGCTGCCTCCGCGGTGCGCTGCTCGGCCTCGGCCAGCGCCGCCTGCAGCCGCTCGGCCTCGGCCTCGCGCTCCTGCCCGCGCGCGGCGGCCTGCTGCGCCTCGGCGAGCGCGGACCGCAGGCGCTCCAGCTCGCCGCGCAGCTCCGCGACCTCCGCCTCCGCCCGTCCGCGGTCCTGCTCGAGGCTCCGGCGCAGCTCGTCGCGCTCGGCGGCGTGGCGGCGCGCCTCCTCGGTCGCCTGCTCCAGCCGTTGCCGCAGCGGCTCAACCTCCGCCGCGCGCGCCTCGGCCTCCTGGAGCCGGGCCTGCAGCTCCTCCAGCTTGGCGGCGACCTCGTCGGCGAGCGCGGCGCGCTGCTGCGTCTGCTCGACGGTCGCGCGCAGGCGCTCGAGCTCGGCGGTGGCCGCCTCCGCGCGCTCCTGCGCCTCGCGGCGGGCGTCGCGCTCGCGGTGCAGCGTCTCCGCCAGCTCCGCCGCCCGCTGCGCGTCCTCGCCGGCGCGGCGGTTGCGCGCGTCGAGGTCGGCGAGCCGGAGCTCGAGCTCGACGGTGCGCCGCTCGGCCTCCTCGGCGCGCCGGCGCGCGGCCTCGACCGCCTCGAGGGCGTCGTGGCGCTCCCGCTCCACCGCCTGCGCGCGCTCGCGCAGCTCCCTGACCTCGGCGGCGCGCTCCTCGGCGATCCGGCGGGCGTCCTCCAGTGCGGCCGAGAGCCTGGCCTGGCGCTCGATCTGCCGGCGCGCCTCCTCCAGCTCCGCCTCCCGCTCGGCCAGCGCGCGCCTGGTCTGCTCGGCGACGTCGAGCGCGCGGCGCGCCTGCTCGGCGGCGCGGGCGGCGCGCTCGCTCAGCCGTCGCGCCCGGTCCTCCTCGGCGGCGGCGCGCTCGGCGGCCCGGCGCCGCTCGTCGGCCAGCGCGTCGACGGCGCCCTCGCGCTCCGCGCGGGCGCGGGCCGCGGCCTCGGCGGCCGCCTGCGCCTCCTCGGTCGCCCGGCGGGCGAGACGGTGCGCCTCGGCGGCCGCCTGCTCCGCCTGGCGGCGCGCCGCGCTCTCCTCGAGTAGCCGCTCCTGGAGCGCGGAGACGTCGGTGATCCGCGAGAGCTCCTCGAGGTCGAGCGCGCCCGGATCCTGCTCCTCGCGGCGGCGTGGCCGCAGCCCGCGCAGGATGCGTGGACGCTCGGCGGGGCGAGGCTCCGGCGCCCGGGCCGGCGCCGACGGCGCGGCGGGCGCCGGCGCCGCCTTGGGGGCGGTGGCGCGCGTCTTCGGGCGCGGCAGGTCGATGATCCCGCCGCGGCCGGCCTCGAGCGCGAACGCGACGCGCGGGCCGGACGCCAGGCTCGCCGGGGCGGAGTAGGCGGCGCGCCACGGCCGCGGATCGGGTGAGACCTGAGGAGCGATGTCCTCCGGGCTGGGCAGCGGCGCCAACCGGTGGGTGCGCTTGCCGTCGTCGAGCAGCAGCAGCGGCGGGGCGAGGCGCTCGCGCCTGGGGCCGTGCCAGCGGCCGGAGATGCGCAGCAGGACCGTGTCGCGGCCGGCGGCGATCTGCTCGAAGGACGTGACCTCGAAACGGGGGGTCATGACATGCAGGCAGGCGCGGCCGTGGGGCCGCCGAAGCCTAGACCCTGTATCGGCTAGGCCCGGTCGTCCATGACGGCCAGGGCCGCCCGGAGAACATCCCCGGGCGGCTGGGTGCCGTCGAGCACCACGATCCGCTCGGGCTCGGCGGCGGCCAGCTCATCGTAGGCGCTCACCACCGCTGCGAAGAACTCAGCGCCCGCCCGCTCCAGCCGGTCCTCGCCCTGGCAGCGGGCCAGCCCGACCTCCGGCGGCACGCGCACGTACAGGGTGAGGTCCGGCGCCAGCCCGCCGGTGGCGAAGCGGTTGAGCGCCGCGATCGCCTCGACGCCCAGGCCGCGGCCCGCCCCCTGGTAGGCAAGCGACGAGTCGACGAAGCGGTCGAGCAGCACGTCCTTGCCCGACGCGAGCGCGGGCAGCAGCCGCTCGTGGACGAGCTGCGCGCGGGCGGCCGCGTACAGAAGCGCCTCGGCGCGCGGGTCGACGTGCAGCTCCGGGTCCTTGACCAGGGCGCGGATCCGCTCGGCGACCGCCACACCGCCCGGCTCGCGCATCAGCGCCAGCTCCGGCCGGGCGCGCACCAGCCCGTCGGCCAGCGTCGTCTTGCCGGCGCCGTCGATGCCCTCGATCGTTATCAGCCGCCCGCGGTGAGCCATGGCGGCGCGACTGTACTCTGAGCCGGCATGCTCGAGGTCGTCGCTCGCCATCCGCACGCCCGCGCGATCCTGGGCGCGGCCGTCGGCCCGGACGGCGTGAGCGCCTCGCACGCCTATCTGTTCCATGGGCCCGCGGGCTCCGGCAAGGCCGAGGCGGCGCGGGCGCTGGCCGCCGAGCTCCTGGCCGAGGGTTCGCCGGACCCGGACTCCGCCCGCCGGCGCGCGCTGGAGGGCGTGCACCCCGACCTCACCTGGGTCACGCCGGGCGGCGCCAACGAGATGCTCGTCGGCGACATCGACGAGGCGGTGGTCGGCGCCGTCGCCCGCACCCCGTTCGAGGCCAAGCGGCGCGTGTTCGTGCTCGAGCGCGCCGACACGATGAACGACCAGGCGGCCAACAAGCTCCTCAAGACGCTGGAGGAGCCGCCGCCGTTCGCCCACCTCATCCTGCTCACCGACAAGCCGGCGAACGTGCTGCCGACGATCGTCTCGCGCTGCCAGCTCGTGCGGTTCGAGGCGCCGACGCCCGCCGAGCTCTCCGACCGGCTGCAGACCCGCCACGGCGTGCCGCCGCAGACCGCGGACGCCGTCGCGCGGCTGTCGCTGGGGGACGCGAACCGGGCGCTGGCGCTGGCGCTCGGGGACGGCCCGGCGCTGCGCCACGCGGCCGAGCGCTACGCGCGGGCCGCGCTGCGCGGCGAGCTCGCCGGCCGGCCGTGGATCGAGATCCTCAAGATCGCCGGCGAGCGGGGCGAGAAGGCGGCCGCCGAGGTCGCCGAGAGGATCGCCGCCGAGGCGGAGCTGCTGCCCGACCGCGACGCGCGGCGCGTCAAGCGCGAGGGGGAGACGACCGCCCGCCGTGCGCATCGCCGCGTGCACGGCGAGACGATCGACCACGCGCTGCAGCTCGTCTCGCTGTGGCTGCGCGACGTGGCGTGCGTGACCGACGGCGTGCCCGACCTGGCGCACAACGTCGACCGCGCCGACGCGCTGGCCGAGGACGCCGGCCGCGAGGGGCTTGCCGCGGGGCGGCTGCGCGAGGCGGTCGCGCGCGTGGAGGAGGCGCGCACGACGCTCAGCCTCAACCCGTCCGAGGAGCTGGCGCTGGAGGCGCTCGCCTCGCGCCTGGCGCGGACGCTCGGCTAGCTGATCGCGCCCGCGGCGGTGAGCGCCAGCACCACCGTGCCCAGCACGATCCGGTAGCCGACGAACACCTCCAGCGTGTGCCGGGTGAGCCAGCGCAGCAGCCACGCGATCGTCGCGTAGCCGACGACGAACGCCACCACCATCGCCAGCAGCGCGTAGCCGATCGGGTCGTGGCCGGCCTCCTCGCCGCCCGTGATGATCGAGACCAGCTCGAAGAGCCCCGCGCCGACGACGGAGGGCACGGCGAGCAGGAACGCGAAGCGGGCGGCGGCGGGGCGCCTCAGCCCGAGCAGCAGGCCGGCGGTGATCGTCGCGCCGGAGCGCGACACGCCCGGGACCAGCGCCAGCGACTGCGCCAGGCCGATCAGCACCCCGTCGCGGAACGACAGCTCGTCCACGTCGCGATACAGCCGGGCGCGCCGATCGGCCCACATGAGCACCAGCGCGAAGACGATCAGCAGTGTGCCGATCAGGTACAGGTTGCGCGCCCCGGTCTCGATCTGGTCCTTGAACGTGACGCCGAGGATCACGATCGGGATCGTGGCCGCGATCAGGTACCAGCCCATGCGCGCCTCGGTGGTGGCGCGCAGCGCGGGGTCGCGCAGCGCCCGCAGCCAGGTGGAGGCGATCTTCCACAGGTCCTTGCGGAAGTAGATGAGCACCGCGGCCTCGGTGCCGATCTGGGATACGGCGGTGAACGCGGCGCCCGGGTCGTCCCAGCCGAAGAAGGCCGCCGAGATGCGCAGGTGGCCCGACGAGGAGATCGGCAGGAACTCGGTGAGCCCCTGGATGATCCCAAGGACTATCGCCTGCAGGGCGTCCATGCGGCGGTGGACGGTAGCGGCCCGGGCCGCCGGAGGCGGTCAGGCCGCGTTCAATACCCTCGTACGAGTGACCCCCGTCCCATGCCCTCAGCCCGACGCGCCCGGCGTCCATGGACGCCCCGGCGCACGATCACCGAAGAGCTGCGGACGCGGGAGGGACGGGTCCTGATGGCGGCGCGCGTCCGGGCCGGCGAGCCGCTTCCGCCCGAGGTGAAGCGGATCGCGGTCGTCGTCGTGATCGGGGCGATCATGTCGATCCTCGACACGACGACCGTCAACGTCGCGCTCCAGACCCTCAGCGAGGACCTGGACGCCAAGCTGTCGACGATCCAGTGGGTCAGCACCGGCTACCTGCTGGCGCTGGCGACCGTGATCCCGCTCACCGGCTGGCTGGCCGAGCGCGTCGGCCCCAAGCGCGTGTGGATGGCGTCGGTCGCCGCGTTCATCACGGCAAGCGCGCTGTGCGGCGTGGCGTGGTCGGCCCAGTCGCTGATCGCCTTCCGCGTGCTGGAGGGCGCCGCGGGCGGCATGATCATGCCGATCGGGATGATCACGATCGCGCAGGCGGCCGGCCCGGAGCGGCTCGGCCGGCTGATGAGCGTGGTGGGCGTGCCGATGCTGCTGGCGCCGGTGTTCGGCCCGGTGCTGGGCGGGTTCCTGGTGGAGAACCTGAGCTGGCGGTGGATCTTCTTCGTGAACGTCCCGGTGGGTGCGATCGGCCTGCTGCTGGCGTTCCGGCTGATGCCGTCGATGCCCGCGCGCGGCCGGGCCGCGGAGGCGGGCCACGAGACGCCGCCGCTTGACGTCCCCGGGTTGCTGCTGCTGCCGCCGGGGGTGGCGGCGATCGTGTTCGGGCTGAGCGAGATCGGCGTCCACCACAGCGCCTCGACCCCGACGGCGTGGGTGCCGATCGCGCTCGGCGTGCTGGCGGTGGCGGCGTTCGCGGTGCACGGCTGGCGGGCGGCGCATCCGCTGGTCGACGTGCGCCTGTTCGCCGGGCGCGGCTTTAGCGCGGCGGCGATGACGACGTTCCTGCTTGGCGCGGCGCTGTTCGGGGCGATGATCCTGCTGCCGCTCTACTTCCAGGTCGTGCGCGGCGACACCGCGCTGCAGGCCGGCCTCCTGATGGCGCCGCAGGGGCTCGGCGCCGCGGTGGCGATGAACGTGGCGGGCCGGGCGACCGACGTCTTCGGGGGCGGCCGGGTGGTGCCGATCGGCCTGGCGATCCTGACGCTGGGGACGATCCCGTTCGCGTTCATCGGCCCCGACACCGGCTACGTCTGGCTGATGGCGGCCCTGTTCGTGCGCGGCATGGGCCTGGGCGCGGCGATGATGCCGGCGATGGCGGCGGCCTACGCGACGCTGCGCAGCGCGCAGGTGCCGCGCGCCACGCCTGCGCTGAACGTGCTGCAGCGCGTGGGCGGCTCGATGGGCGTGGCGGTGCTGGCGGTGGTGCTGGACCGCTCGCTGCGCTCGAACTTGGAGTCGGCGATGGGCGGCGCCGCCGGCGGCGGGACGAGCGACCTGCGCGCGGCGGGCGCGCTGCCGGACGCGCTGCGCGAGCAGCTCGGCGGCCCGATGGCGGACGCCTTCGCGCACGCCTACATGTGGTCGCTGGTCGGCGTGGCGATCGCGCTGCTGCCCGCGCTGTGGCTGATGTACGAGGAGCGCAAGGCGCGACGGTCGGGCCGCGGCGAGGGCGAGGCCGAGACGCGCGTGCCGATGACGGCCGGCTAGCGGCCACTCCCCCTCATCGAGGGATCATTGACTTGCGCATAGCGCGAATCATTGATCCCTCGACGCGGAGGGTGGGCCGGTCAGGCCGCGCGCGTGTCGGCGACGCAGCGCTCGCAGACGTTCTGCGGGACGACGCCGATCCGCATGAGCAGGCTGAAGATCTTGCAGCCGAGGCAGAAGGCGAAGGCCGACTCGAGCGTCGCGGCGACCGCGAGCAGCGCGAGCAGGATGTCGACGACGGTCGATGCGCCGGCGATCCAGGCGAGGAGCGCGGCGGTGGTCATCGCGGCGCCCATGCCCTGCGCGAACCGCTTCGGCGGTCCCGGCACGTGCTTGGGCTCGCCGAGCCGCGGCGCGACCACGTTGGTGGCGAGCCGGGCGAGCGGGCTGAGCGTGGGCCCGGTGAGCACGCGCGCCCAGAACCCGTAGGCGAGCGGCACGACGAGCCATTGCCAGCCGGTCGCGATCGCGACCAGGGCGGTGAGGGCGACGACGCCGGCGACGGTCCGCGCCGCCTTCTCGTTGACGGTCAGCGGGAAGCTGAAGACGGCCCGCAGGGACATGCGGCCAAGTCTACAAAAGCCGATCGAGAAACTGGAATTTACGGTGTGCGCGTGCGGCGCAGGGCGCTGACCGGCGCCGTCGGCGGGGCCGCCCACGGTCGCCGCGGCCCGGGCGCGATCGTCGCTAAGCTGCCTCAGTCCGGCCGTTCCGGACGGTGCCGACGTAGCTCAGCTGGTAGAGCACTTCACTCGTAATGAAGGGGTCGCGGGTTCGAGTCCCGCCGTCGGCTCTCGCCGAGACCCGAAGCCCGCCCGCGAGCGGGCTTTCGCATTTCCGGGCCGGCGTGCGCGGGCTTGCCGGTGCGCCGCTAAGGCCGGTCCGCGTGCGGACGATTTCCGCGTGCATGGAGGCATTGCGGTACGTGCGGAACTGCGTGGGCGCGGTGCTGGCCTGCGGGCGCTGCTGGCTCTGGGCGGTGCGCCCGCCCACGCGGCGGATCTCGGTGCTCCGTATGCCACCGTGACCGTGAGCTGTCCTGCGGGCGGCTCCTCGGGCGACGTGTTCGCCGCACCCGTGGACGAGGAACATCCGACCGCCATCGCCCGGGTGACCAACGTCACCGGCTCCGGCTACGTGGTCGTCGGCCACGAGGGCATCGAGAACCTGAGCCTGCTCGTCCACGAAGGGGACACGCTCCTCATCGGCCGGTGGACGATCCCGGAGGGCGCCCGTCCGTGGGCGCGGATGGTCTACTGCGGGGCCTCGGGCGGCTCGGCGACCGTCGAGTTCTACGACCGGCCCGACGTGCCCGTCACCTACTCCAACCTGAGGGGCGCCCCGAACAGCTGGACCCACTCGATCGAGTTCGGGCTCCCGTCGCCGGCGCCGCTCGTCGTCGACATCACCATCAGGAAGGGCGCGATCAGCGTCTGCGAGCTGGCGCCCGAGGGGTGGCCGATCGGCTACTGCGAGAACTACTACGAGAGCACCCAGCAGCGGCTGAGCAACTACCCCGAGTCCCGCATGCTCATCGTGCAGACGATCCTCCGCGAACCGGCGGACTACGACATCACGATCCGGCCGCTGCCGGTCTCGTTCGACAAGCTCAAGTGGGACCGGAGCAACTTCGGGCCGGGCGAGACGGCGACGCTCAGCTACGAGCTCGACGGCGCCACCAGCGTCACCGCCCAGGTGAAGGGGCCCGACGGCAAGACCGTGCGCACCCTCGTCGATGCGGTCTCGCAGCAGCCCGGACAGCACGCGGTCGCCTGGGACGGCCGCGACGATGACGGCTTCCCGGTGGCCGACGGCGAGTACACCCTGCGGCTGGAGTCCGCCGACCTGTACGGCAACACGAGCTCCAGCGAGGCGAAGATCTTCGTCGACGGCGCCGGACCGGAGATCAGCGTCACGCCGCCCGGCTCGCCCGGGGATGCCGCGATCGCCGACGTGACCGACGCGAACGGCATCGACGGCGGCATCGCCACCGTCACCTCGGAGGACGGCGCCCTCGTCGTCGCCGCCGCGGTCATGCCTACCGACAGCCGGCACGCCCGCGCGGTGGTCGCGCCGCCCGCCGGCGGCTGGGCGCCCGGCAAGCGCTACACGTTGCGCGCCGTCGCCCACGACCACGCCGGCAAGCAGGCCGTCGTCGAGCGTTCGTTCGCCTTCCCGGGGGCCCCGGGCGGTGATCCCGGCAGCGGCTCCGGCAGCGGCTCGGGCGGCGGCGCCTCCGTCAAGCGCACGCTGTCTGCCGGCGAGGCGCTCGACACGCTGCAGGCGGTCCTCGACAAGCGGCTGTCACGCGCGACGCTCAGCCGGGTGGCGTGCACGCGTCGCTCGTCGCTGCGCCTGCGCTGCACGTTCCGGGGGCGCTCCGGTCGCCGCGCGTTCTCCGGCACAGGTGACATCTACAAGCTGAACGCGCGCGGACGCGTCCGCGCGACCCTGAAGGTGAAGATCGGCGGCAAGACCCGCCGCTGGACCACCTGACGGGCGAGCAGCCCGAAGCCGCTTCGGTGGGGCGCGCCTGTCCGGCGCGCCCCACTTCGCTTCCGGTCGAGCGTCCCTCCGGATGCCGGGGCGTCCGGCTGCGACCCACTACCGTGGCTCGCGTGCCGCTCTCCGTCCCGGTCTCCATCCTCGACCTCGCCGCCGTCGGCCCGAACGAGACGGTCCGCGACGCGCTCTCAGGCAGCGTCCGGCTCGCCCGTCGCGCCGAGGAGCTCGGCTACCTGCGCGTCTGGTACGCCGAGCACCACAACATGGAGACGATCGCCTCGTCGGCGACCGCCGTCCTGATCGCGCACGTCGCCGCCAACACGGAGCGCATACGCGTCGGCGCCGGCGGCGTGATGCTCCCCAACCACTCGCCGCTCGTCATCGCCGAGCAGTTCGGCACCCTCGCCGAGCTGTACCCCGGCCGCATCGACCTCGGCCTCGGCCGCGCGCCCGGCACCGACCCGCACACGCTGCGCGCGCTGCGCCGCGACCCGAACGCCGCCGAGACGTTCCCGCACGACGTCGTCGAGCTGCAGGGCTACCTGTCGGCCGAGAGCCGCATCCCCGGCGTCAACGCCACCCCGGGACGCGGCACCAACGTCCCGCTCTACATCCTCGGCTCGTCGCTGTTCGGCGCTCAGCTCGCCGCGGCCCTCGGCCTGCCGTACGCGTTCGCCTCGCACTTCGCGCCCGCCGCGCTGCACGACGCCGTCCGCATCTACCGCGAGCGGTTCCAAGCCTCCGCCCAGCTCGAGGAGCCCTACGTCATCACCGCCGTCAACGTGATCGCCGCCGACAGCAGGGAGGAGGCCGAGCGCCAGTTCGAGGCCCGCAGGCGCACCCTCGTCAAGGTGCTGTTCGGGCAGCCCGGCCGGCCGCTCAGCGACGAGCAGGTCGACGCGCTGCTCGCCTCGCCGCGCCTGGCCCAGCTCGAGGAGATGGTCAGGTACACGGCGCTCGGCACCCCCGACGCGGTTGCCGAGTACCTCGACTGGTTCCGCGAGCACAGCGACGCCGACGAGCTGATGGTCGTCCACCAGGGCGAGTCGGTCGACGCCCGCCTGCGCTCGCTCGAGCTCACCGCGCACGCGATCGGGCTCGCGCCGGTCTAGCCCCGACCCGTCCTGCGTCTGAAATCACCCGCTCCAGCGGGTGAATCCAGACGCAAGTCGGATCCGGGGTCGTCCTGCGTCTGTTTCCACCCGCCATGGCAGGTGGAAACAGACGCAGGACGAGGGGGGGGCTAGCCCATGCGCTTGTCGATCGCGGCGATCAGCCGCGGCGCCACCGACGGCGCCAGGCGCACCAGCAGGTCGACGAAGCGCGCATCGCCTCCGACGATCACCCGCGCCTTGTCGCGCTCGACCCCGCCGACGATGATCTTCGCCGCCTTGGCCGGGCTCATCCGCAGGATCTTCTCGTTGTAGAGCCGGCGGCGCCGCTCGTCGGCCTCGGTCACCTCCAGGCCGCGCCGGCGCGCGTCCTCCATCGCGTGGTCGGCGATCGCGGTCCTCACTCCGCCCGGATGCACGACCGTCACGCCGACCCGGTGCCCGGCGGTCGCCATCTCCAGCCGCAGCGTCTCGGTGAACCCGCGCACCGCGAACTTCGTCGCGCAGTAGTGCGACATCTTATTCTGGGCGAGGATCCCGTTCAGGCTGGAGATGTTGATGACGTGGCCGTCGCCGGAGGCGATCACGTGCGGCAGGAACGCCTTCGTGCCGTGGATGACGCCCCACAGGTTGACGCCGAAGACGCGCTCGTAGTCCTCGTAGGTGGACTCCTCCACCAGCCGCGAGAACGCGATCCCGGCGTTGTTGTAGATCTGGTGGACGACGCCGAAGTGGCCGGCCACCGCCTGCGCGTAGGCCTCCATCGCCTCGCGGTCGGAGACGTCGAGCGTCTGCTCGTGCACCTCCACCGGCGCGCCGTCGCGCAGCATCCGCGCCGTCTCGGCCAGACCGTCTGCGTTCACATCCGAGATCGCGAGGCCGCGCGCGCCGCGGGCCGCCAGCTCCAGCGCCAGCGCGCGGCCGATGCCCGATCCGGCGCCGGTGACGACGCAGACCTTGCCCGCGACCCGGCTCAAGCCGCCACCGCCACGTCCTCGGCGGGCTCGACGGTCCGTGAGAAGAAGCGGACCTCGCCGTCATCCACCCGGCCGCGGCGCAGCGCCCAGCGGTCCTTGAGGTAGTTCATCGACAGGTACCAGGGGTACTTGGTGCCCTGGCGCGGCAGATCGTCCAGGGCGCGCAGGACGTAGTTGGCCTGGAAGTCGAGCAGCGGCCGGGTCTCCATGTTCGGGTCGCTGGGCTCCGGCACCACGGCGTCGGCGCCGCGGCGGTCGCACTCGCCGATCAGGCGACACATGTAGTCGAAGACCAGGTCGACCTTCAGCGTCCACGACGAGTTCGTGTAGCCGACGGCGAACACGAAGTTCGGGACGCCGCTCAACATCATGCCCTTGTAGGCGATGGTGTCGCGCGGGTGCACGTGCTTGCCGTCGATCGTCGTCTTGATGCCGCCGAACGTCAGCAGGTTGAGCCCGGTGGCGGTGACGATCACGTCGGCCTCGAGCTCGCGGCCCGAGGTCAGCTTGATCCCGCGCTCGGTGAACGTCTCGATCGTGTCGGTGACGATCGACGCCTTGCCCTTGCGCAGCGCCCGGTAGAGATCGGCGTCCGGCACCACGCACAGGCGCTGGTCCCACGGGTTGTACTTCGGCTTGAAGTGGACGTCGACGTCGACCGCGCCGCCCAGCGCCTTCTTGTTCATCGCGCGGATCACCTTCCGCATCACGCGCGGGAAGCGCTGGCAGAGGTTGTAGAAGGCGAGCTGGCGGAAGACGTTCTTGTAGCGGATGATCGGGTAGGCGCGCTCCTCGCCGATCAGCCGCCGCAGCGTGTTGGCGAACCGGTCCTTGGAGGGCAGCGGCACGATGTAGGTGGGCGAGCGCTGCAGCATCACCACGTGCTCGGCCTTGTCGGTCAGCGCCGGCACGAGCGTCACCGCGGTCGCGCCCGAGCCGATGACGATGATCCGCTTGCCGCTGTAGTCGTAGTCCTCGGGCCAGTGCTGCGGGTGAATGATGTCGCCCTGGAAGCGCTCGCGGCCCTCGAAGTGCGGGGTGTAGCCCTCGTCGTAGCGGTAGTAGCCGGCCGCCGACACCAGCCACCCGGCGGTCATCTGCACGGTCTCGCCGGTGTCGGTGCGCTCCGCGGTGACGGTCCAGCGCGCGGTGGAGCTGTCCCAGTCGGCGGAGATCACGCGATGGTTGAAGCGGATGTGCGGCCGGATGCCGTTCTCGTCCGCGGTCTCCTCGATGTAGGCCTTGATCGCCGGCCCGTCGGCGATCGCCTTCTCGTCGGTCCAGGGCTTGAACTCGTAGCCGAACGTGTGCAGGTCGGAGTCGGAGCGGATGCCCGGGTACCGGAAGAGGTCCCAGGTGCCGCCGATCGTGTCGCGCGACTCGAGGATCGCGTAGGTCTTGCCCGGCTGCTTGCGCTGCAGGTGCCAGGCGGCGCCGATCCCGGATACGCCGGCGCCGACGATCAGGACGTCGACGTGCTCGAGGGCGGTGTCGGAATCGCGGTGGGCGGCGAGCTGAGTGGCCATTTGAAAGCGGTCGGTACGAAAGTTGACGCCTTGATCATGACTGGTCGCGCCCCGATAGGGAAGGGCGAAATGCCCACGGACAGACTTGTCCGAGGGGCAGATGCACAAGCTGGGCGGCCCGGGATGGGCGTTCGGCACTCGGCCACGCCGCGACGCTCGGCGCTTCGCGGCGTCCAGGGCGACGCAAGGCGCCGAGCATGCGTCGGGGTTCGGGGCGTCCCGCGACGCTCGGCACGTCGCGGCGCCGGCGGCGACGCAGGGTGCCGAGCGTGCGTCGGCGGTGCCCGGGCGTCCCGGGGCGCTATGGGCGGATGAGGACCTTCAGGGCCTCGCGGTCGTTCATCGCCCGGTAGCCATCGGGCACCTCGTCGAGGCCGATGGTGCGGTCGAAGACGCGGCCGGGCTCGATGCGACCCTCCAGCACGTCGGGCAGCAGCTCCTCGATGTAGGCCCGGACCGGCGCCACGCCGCCGGTGATCGCCACGTTCTTGTTGAATGCCGAGGAGCTGCCAGGGATCTCGCGGTCCTGCGGCACGCCGACGCGGCTCACCACGCCGCCCGGCCGCGCGATGCGGATCGCGGTCTCCATCGAGTCCGCCAGGCCGACGCACTCGAGCACCGCCTCCACGCCCGCCCGGCCGACGAGCTCGCGCACGCGCTCCACGGCCTCGTCGCCACGCTCGGGCACGACGTCGGTGGCGCCGAACTCGCGGCCCAGGTCGGTGCGGTCCTTGTGGCGGCCGAGCAGGATGATCCGCTCGGCGCCGAGCCGCCTGGCCGCCAGCACGGCGCACAGCCCGACCGCGCCGTCGCCGACGACCGCCACCGTCCGGCCCGGACCCACGCCCGCGCTCACCGCCGCGTGGTGGCCGGTGCCGAACACGTCGGACAGCGTCAGCAGCGACGGCATCAGGGCGTCGTCCTCAGCGACGTCGACCTTGACGAGCGTGCCGTCCGCCCACGGGACGCGGACCGCCTCGCCCTGGCAGCCGTCGGTGACGTTGCCCCAGAAGCCGCCGTTGACGCACGAGGTGTGCAGGCCCTCGCGGCAGAACTCGCAGGTGCCGTCGGAGATCGCGAACGGCGCGATCACGACGTCGCCCGGCTTGACGGTGCTCACCTCGCCGCCGACGTCCTCGACGACCCCGACGAGCTCGTGCCCCATGCGCAGGCCCTCCTCGAGCGGCTTGAGCTTCTTGTAGGGCCAGAGGTCGCTGCCGCAGATGCAGGCGCGCGTGACGCGCACGATCGCGTCCGTGGGCTCGACGATGCTGGGGTCGGGGACGTCCTCGACGCGGACGTCGCCGGCGGCGTACATGACGGTGGCGCGCATGGAGCAAGCCTACGGTCGGGCCGCCCGGCCGGGGGACGTTTCGGCGCGCGCGACCGCCGGGGCGGGGGAGTTCGATCCGGCCTTACGGCGGGCCGCGAGCCGGTGGCCGATGGCGCGGGCCCGGCGCCGGGTAGCGCATCGGCGATGGTCGATCCCGACGCCGCCTCCGCCTTCTCCGCGCTGACGGGCGCGCTCGACCCGCCGATGTTCATCGTCACCGTGCACGTGCGCGGCGAGCGCGACGGGTGCCTGGTCGGCTTCGCCACCCAGGCGAGCATCGACCCGCCGCGGTTCCTGGCGTGCCTGTCGGAGCGCAACCGGACATACCGGCTGGCGCGGGACGCCGACCGGATGGCGGTCCACGTCGTGCCCGACGAGGCGCTCGACCTGGCGGAGCTGTTCGGCGGCAGCACCGGCGACGAGGTCGACAAGCTCGCCCGCTGCGAATGGGCGGAAGGGCCGGGCGGGCTGCCGATCCTCGCCCACTGTCCGAGCTGGTTCGTGGGCGTCGTGCTGGACAGGCGGCCGCTCGGCGACCACGTCGGCTTCCTGCTCGAGCCCGAGGCCGTCTCCTCCACGCCGCCCGCATCGGCGCTGGGCCTGGCGCGCGCGAAGCGGATCGACCCCGGTCATGAAGCCTGAGCATCACGCTCCGCAAATCAATGCATCGCAACTACGGCCGGTCACGGGCGTAGTCTGCGCACATGAGCGTCACGGGCCAGATCGACTACGAGGCCGTCTTCGACGCGCTCCACACGCCGAACCTGCTGATGACCCCCGACCTGGTCATCCGCGCAGTGAACTCGGCGTTCCTGACCGCTACCCGCCGCCGGCGCGACGACCTGGTCGGCCGGCCCTTCTTCGAGGTCTTCCCGCCCAGCCCGGACGGGGGTGAGGAGGGCGCCGCCAACCTGCGCGCCTCGCTGCGCCGCGTGCTCGACACCGGCAACGCCGACGTCCTCGCCATGCAGCGCTACGACATCCCGGTCGACGACGGGGCCGGCGGGGTCAGGTTCGAACGCCGCTACTGGACCCAGATCAACACCCCGATCTACGACCGGGACGGCAGGATCGCGCTGATCCTCCACCGGGCCGAGGACGTGACCGCGTTCGCCTCCGGGTCGGGGCCGGACCTGCCGCGCGAGCGGTCCGGGAGCGACCCCGGCTGGATCCGCATCCTGCAGGCCGACCTGTTCGCGCGCGCCCGTGACCTGCAGAGCGTCAACGCCTCCCTCCGCGAGGCCTACGAGCGCGAGCACGAGACCGCGCTCACCCTGCAGCGGGCGATGCTGCCGACCGTCTCCGGCGAGGCGGCGGAGCGCACCGCCACCCGCTACCGGCCGGCGACGAGCACGCTCAACGTGTGCGGCGACTGGTACGACGTCACCGCGCTCGGGCCCGGACGGCTCGCGGTGGCGGTCGGCGACGTCGTCGGCCGCGGTCTGGGCGCTGCCGCCGTGATGGGGCAGCTCCGCGCCGCGCTCGTCAGCGCAACCGGCGCGACCGGCAGGCCGGACCGGGCGCTGGAGATCCTCGACAACTACGCCCGCACGGTCGACGGCGCGCTCGGCTCCACCGCGGTGAAGGTGGTCGTCGACTTCGACGTGCGGCGGCTCGAGTACAGCCTGGCCGGGCACCCGCCGCCGCTGCTGCTGCACGCCGACGGGCGGGTCGAGCTGCTCGCCGACGCGGTCGGCCCGCCGCTCGGCGCCACGCTCGACCCGGTCGAGCGGCAGCTCGCCGACGCGGAGTTCGAGCCCGGAGCGCTGCTCGTCCTCTACACCGACGGCCTGGTCGAGCGCCGCGGCGAGCCGGTGACGAAGGGCATCGAGCGGCTGGCCGCCGCGGTGCGCCGCCACGCCGGGCCGGACGTGGAGCGGACCGCCGACGCGGTGCTCGCCGAGCTGGCACCCGCGGACGGGTCGGCCGACGACGTCGCCGTCGTCATCGTCAAGCTCTGAGCGTCACGCCGGGCCGGCGCGCGCATGGCGGCCGCCGCCCCCGGGCATCTCCGAGCGCCATGTTCGGCTTCGAGATCTCGGTGCTGGAGATCGTCGTCCGCGGCACCGTCATGTACCTGGCGCTCTTCGCGATGCTGCGCTTCGTGCTCAAGCGCGAGGCGGGCGAGCTGGGGATGCCCGACGTCCTGCTCGTGGTGCTGCTCGCCGACGCCTCCGCGAACGCCATGTCGGGCTCGTACGAGACCATCTCCGAGGGCCTCGTCCTGGTGGGCACGATCGTGTTCTGGTCGGTCGCGCTCGACTGGCTGAGCTGCCACGTAGGGGCGCTGCGGCGTGTCGTGCGGCCGGGCGCGCTGCCGCTCGTGCGCGACGGCCGGCCGCTGCGGCGCAACCTGCGGCGGGAGCTGATCACCGAGGAGGAGCTGATCTCCCAGCTTCGCCTCAAGGGCGTGGACGACATCGCCCGGGTGCGCGAGGCCTACATGGAGGGGGACGGGAAGATCAGCGTGCTCACCTACCCCTCGGGCGGCGCTTCGGGCTGAGCGCCCACCTATGCTCCGCGATCGTGAGCGAACGGATCGCAGGACGCGGCATCTCCCTGCACGGGGCGCCGGCGCGGTTCGAGCGCGGCTGGCGCGAGGTCGGCCACCGCACGTGGGCGTGGCTGCAGCCCAACGGCGGTTGGGGCGAGGCAAACGCGGGGCTGGTCGCCGGCGAGGATGCCGCGCTGCTGATCGACACGCTGTGGGACGAGCGGCTGGCGGCCGAGATGCTCGAGGCGGCCCGCTCGCTCCAGGTGCCGCCGGTGCGCACGGTCGTCAACACGCACTCCGACGGCGACCACTGGTGGGGCAACCGTCGCGTCCCCGCCGACGCGGAGATCATCACCTCGCTGCCTTCGCTGGAGGCGATGCGGCGCGAGGCGCCGCCGCACGAGATGGCGCGGTTGAGCGCGCTCGTCTCCCGCGTGCGGATGGTCCCGGGCGGGGTCGGCGCGCTGTCGCGCTACGCGTACGGGATGCTCGGCCCGTTCCGGTTCGCGGAGGTACAGACGCGGCTGCCGGACAGGGCGTTCAGCGGGCGCGAGACGCTGGAGGTCGGTGGTCGCAAGGTGGAGCTGATCGAGGTCGGCCCGGCCCACACCGCCGGCGACCTGGTCGTGCACGTCCCCGACGCGTCGGTGGTGTTCGCGGCCGACGTGATGTTCGTCGGGGTGCTGCCGGTCATGTGGCACGGCCCGATCGACAACTGGGTGCGGGCGCTCGACACGCTGCTCGAGCTCGACGCCGAGACCTACGTGCCGGGGCACGGCCCGCCGTGCGGCATCGACGGGGTGCGGCGGATGCGCGACCTGATGGCGTGGACCGAGCGGGCGGCGCGCGAGCACCGTGACGCCGGGCGCAAGCCGCTCGAGGCGGTGCGGGCGATGCTGGACGACGAGGAGTTCGCCCCCTTCCGCGACTGGGAGGGGCACGAGCGCCTCTTCATCACCGTCGCGACGATCTACAGCAACCTCGACGGCCGCGGCGCGCTCGGCACCTCGCCGGCGGCGCGGGCGCGCGTGCTGCGGATCGTCGCGCGGCTGGCACGCGAGTTGGCTGTCAAGCGCTGAGGGCGGGCCGGGCGCCCGCTCGGGCTCATTGGCAGCCCGCGCACGCATGCCGTGCCGGAGCCGGTGGGGCGCGGCGCGCTTCCGGTCGCCGGCAGGCGGCGCGCGCATTTCGTGCCTTTGCTGCCGGCGGGCGCGGGAGGCGAGCGAGTGGGCGAGCCGGTGCGGGGCTGGACGGATGTCGCGGCTGCGCGTGTGGACAGAGTCCGAGCCGGTATGTAACGCTTCCGTAGCTACGGCGTTGTAACAACGTCCGTCACGCCTACAGGAGAAACCCCGGATGAACCCCCAGATCCTCGTTCCCTTCGCGCAGGTCGCCGAGCGCACCGAAGCCCAGGGTGCGCCCACCGAGCAGCTCGCGATCATCGCCGGCGCGACCTGGACGCTCACCGTCCTACTGATCCTCGTCCTGATGGCCTACCGCCGCGGCGGGGCGCAGTCGCTGCGCCGCCTCGAGCAGGCCGCCGCCCGCCTCACCGGCCTGCCGGGCTGGGCCGCGCTGCCGGGCCTCGGCGCCATCGCCGGCGCCGCGGTCACGATCTTCGGCGCCACCTGGGACATCGGGCTGCACATCGACCAGGGCCGTGACGAGGGTCCGCTGGGCACCGCGGCCCACTACCCGATGCTGTTCGGCCTGTTCGGCATGTTCCTGATGGGCGTCCTGGCGATCGGCCTGGCGCCCCGCCGCCGCGCCGAGTCGAGCCCGGTCGCCTACCGCCTCGGCGGCATCGGCTGGGTGCCGGCCGCCTCGATGCTCCTGTTCGTCGGCTCGGCGTTCGGCATGGCCGCCTTCCCGCTCGACGACTTCTGGCACCGGCTGTTCGGCGAGGACGTGACCCTGTGGGGGCCGACCCACACGATGATCATCGCCGGCACCGCGACCGGCGGCTTCTCCGGCGGGCTGCTGCTGATCGAGGGCGCCCGCGCCGTCGGCAGGAACCCGTTCCGCAAGGGCGTCGGCCTGCTGGGGATGCCGTTCCCCGCGCTGGCCGCCGGCGTCTGCCTCTTCCTGTGGGCCGCCGCCACGCACGAGTTCAACTGGGGCGTGCCGCAGTTCCGCCAGATCTGGCAGCCGCTGCTGCTCAGCTTCGGCGGCGCGCAGGCGCTGGTGATGGCGCGCGTGATGCTCGGCCGCGGCGGGGCGATGGCGGCGATCGCCGTGTGGCTGCCCGCCCAGCTCCTGCTCATGGTGGTCGTCGGCGGCGTGTTCAAGGTCACGATGCCGGCGATCCCGCTGTTCCTCGCCCACGCGGTGATCATCGAGCTGGTCGGCCTGCGCGGGGTGCGCAACCCGACCGCGTTCGGCGCCGTCGCCGGCCTGGCCGTCGGCACCGTCGGCTTCGCGATCGACTACTGGTGGTCGCACGTCGTCATGCCGCTGCCTTGGGAGTCGACGCTGCTGGGCGAGGCGATCCCGGTGGCGGCGATCGCCGGCCTGGCGGGCGGCCTGCTGTCCGCCCTGACGGCGCAGGCGCTGATGGGCACGCTGCCGGAGGGCCGCCGGCCGCTGGCGATCGCGATCGCCGCCGGCGTGGCGTTCCTCGCGCTGGGCGCCAACGCCGCCGACATCAACAACCCGGAGGGCGTGCGCGCCGAGATCAGCGTCACCAACATCCACATGGGCTCCACGCCGGGCCATTCCGACAAGCAGCGCGTCGGCGATGTGACGGTGCGCCTTTCGGATCCGTCGATCACCAAGGACGCTCAGTGGGTCTACGCGCTGAGCTGGCAGGGCGGCGGCCGCTTCTACGACCACATGGTCCAGCAGGCCGACGGCACCTGGCGCACCACCAAGCCGGTCCCGCTGCAGGGCAACTGGAAGACGCTGGTGCGCGTCCACGGCGGCAAGACGATGCTGTCGGTGCCGGTGCGCTTCCCGCCTGACCCGGGCATCGGGTTCGCCGGTTACCCTGATCGCCCGCACGTGGACCGCGCCATGGTCTCCGACACGAAGCTGATGCAGATCGAGCGTCGCGACGACGCGCCGATGTGGGCGTGGGTCCCGGCGACGCTCGCGGTGCTCGCCGCCAACGTGGCGATCGCCGTGTTCATCGGCTTCGTGTGCGTGCGCATCGGGCGGATCCCGGGGCGCACGCCGACCGCGCCGTCGCCCGCGGCCGACAAGGCCCGGGCCGCGGCTCCCACCGCGCGCGGCGCGGTCGCGGGCGCTGCGACATGACCGGTTGGCTGCTTCTCATCCTCGGATTGCTGAGCGCCGCGTCCGTCGCGAACGCGCGATGGCCGCGGCGCTCGCTGTTGCTGGTGATGCCGAGCTGGTTCGGCGCGTTCATCGCCGTCGAGCTGGCGGTGCACCTGCTGGCGCTGAGCGCCGCGCTCGTCGTGCTGCTCGTCCTGCTCGGCGCGCTGGATACGACCGTCGGCTGGATCGGGCTGGCGCTGTGGGCGATCGCCGCGCTCGGCTCGCTGCCGTGGGGCGCCGCCTCGCTGCGCACCCGCATCAGCGTCGACGGCCGGCCGGAGGACCTCGACCTCTCCTCGGACGCGCCGCGCATCCCCTGGTACCTGCTGCTGGTGCCGCTCGCCGGCCTGTGGCGTCCGGGCGTCCGCTACGAGCGCGGCGTCGTCTACCGCGAGGTCGACGGGATCCGGCTGCGACTGGACATCGTGCGCCCGAAGCGCGACCCGGGTCGTCCGCTGCCGGCGATCATCCACGTCCACGGCGGCGCCTGGTTCTTCGGCTCGCGCAAGGAGCAGGGCTGGCCGCTGCTCAACCACCTGGCGGCAAACGGCTGGGTCGGCTTCAACATCAACTACCGGCTGAGCCCGCACGCGACGCTGCCCGAGCACGTCGAGGACGTCAAGTACGCGATCGCGTGGGTGCGCGAGCACGCCGAGGAGCTGGGCGTCGACCCCGAGTTCATCGCCATCACCGGCGGGTCGGCCGGCGGGCACCTGACCGCGCTGGCGGCGCTCACCGCCGACGACCGCTCGCTGCAGCCCGGCTTCGAGGACGCCGACACGCATGTGCAGGCGGCGGTGCCGTTCTACGGGATCTACGACATGACCGACCCGGAGCGCGAGCACCTCAAGCCGCTGCGCCAGATCGTCGAGTGGATCGTGATGAAGGCGCGCATCGACCGCGAGCCGGAGAAGTTCCGCGCGATGTCGCCGATCCACCGCGTGCACCCGGACGCGCCGCCGTTCTTCATCATCCACGGCGACGGCGACACGCTCGTGCCGGTCGGCGAGAGCCGTCGCTTCTCCAAGCGGCTGCGCGAGGTCTCCAGGCAGCCGGTGCTCTACGCCGAGATGCCCGGCGGACAGCACGCCTTCGACGTGTTCCCGACCTGGCGCTCGGCGCCGGTGATCCGCGCCGTGGAGCGCTTCCTGCACGCCACCTACGCGACGCGGCGCAAGGGCGCGGAGGCCACCGAGCGCGCCGCCGGCGACGCGCTCACCGCCTGACCTCGCACGCCGCGCGGCGCGGCGCCTCCCTCATCGAGGGATCAAGGACTTCGCCTGGGCGCAGGTCTCTGATCCCTCGACGTGGGGCGTCAGGTGGTGGCGGGGGCGCGCCAGGGCAGCACCGCCAGGAACGCGGTGATCGCGCGCACGAGCCGCTCGACCGGGAAGCGGTCGGGCTCGGTCAGCGCCAGGCGGCCGAGCTCCTCGCCCACCGACAGCAGCAGCCGCGCCAGCAGGTCGACGTCCATCCGGTCCGCCGGCGACGAGCCCTCGGGCAGGTCCAGCCCCTCGACGCCCCACGCCACCAGCGGCCGGAGCTGCTCGGCGAAGCCCGCGCGGCGGCGGGCGACCATCCGCTGCAGCGCCTTCGGCGCGTTCTCGGGGCGCTGCAGCGCCACCCGCCACGTGAGCGGGTCGCCGACCACCAGCTCGAGGAACCCGGTGAGCGCGCCGGCCAGCAGCTCCTGCGGAGTGAGGTCGCCCGGGTCGGCGGGCACCAGCTCCTGGAGCTGGGAGCGGATGCGCACGCTGGCCTGCCGCAGCAGCGCCAGCACCAGCCCCTGCAGGCCGCCGTAGGCGCGGTAGACGACCACGCGGCTGACCCCGGCGCGGCGGGCTACCGCCTCGATGTTGAGTGCCTCGAACCCCTCCTCGGCCAGCAGCGCCAGCGCGTGGCCGAGGAGCTGGCGGCGGCGCCGGGCCATCGGCATCCGGCCCGCCGTCGGCGGCTCGGGCGTCCACGGCTCGGGCGCCTGCCACCATGCGGGCCGCACGAACGGCGGCTCGCCCGGCAGCGTCACCTCGCGCGGTATCAGCGCCACCAGGGCGCGGGTCGCCTGCGCCATCTGGTCGGGCCGGTAGCGGCGCGGGTGGGCGACCAGCAGGCGGGCGGCGTCCTCCCCGGCGGCGACCAGCAGCCGGCCGAGCACCTCGACGTCGGCGCCCGCCGGCCCGCCGCGGTGCTCGAGGCCCCAGGCGACCAGGTCGGTGACGCGCTCGGCGACGATCCGGCGGCTGGCCTGCACGCGCTCGCGCAGCTCCTGCGAGCCGCCGTCCGGCGGCATCAGGATCAGCCGCCACGTGCGCGGCGCGGCGCGCACCGCCTCCAGGAACCGCTGAACCGCCTCGACTAGGAAGGCGTCCGGATCGGCGTCGGTCGGCGCCTCGCCGACGATCGCCAGCAGCGGGGTGAGTGCGGTCCGCTCCTCGCGGTCGATCAGCGCCAGCAGCATCCCGTCCAGGTCGCCGAACTGGTCGTAGATGACCGGCCGCGTGACGCCCGCGCGCTTGGCGACCGCCTCCACGGTGACCGCCTCGAACCCCTCGCGCGAGAGCACGTCGAGAGCGGCGTCGAGCAGCTGCTGACGACGCTCCTCGGGCGGAAGCCGCGGCGTGCGCGCGGGGCGGGTCGGCATTGCCCCGCAAGCCTCGCAGCTTTGCCGCCCGGAACGCCTGGTGGCTCAACCCGCGCGGGTCGTCGCGCCGTCGCCGGAGAGCAGCGCGCGCACCTCGGCGGCGATCTCCAGGTCCTCGCGCGAGGTCACCACATAGGTCTTGACCTGCGCTGCCTCGGCGCTGATGTCGGCGTCGCCGCGCGCCTGCGCGTTGCGGTCCGAGTCGATCGCCACGCCGAGGAAGCCGAGCCCGGCAGCCGCGCCGGAGCGGACCTCCGCCGCGTTCTCGCCCACGCCGCCGGTGAACGCGAGCACGTCGATGCCGCCGAGCGCCGCCGCCATCGCCGCGATCCCGGCACGCAGCCGGTGGAGGTAGACGTCGCGGGCGAGCGCCGCGCGCTCGTCGCCGGCCGCCGCCCGCTCCAGCACGACGCGCATGTCGCCGCTGCCCGCCAGCCCGAGCAGCCCGGAGCCGTGCTCGAGCGTCTCGGCCATCTCGCGCAGGTCGACGCCGGCGTGCTCGAGCAGCCACAGGACCAGGCCGGGGTCGACGTCGCCCGAGCGCGTCGCCATCACCAACCCCTCGAGCGGCGTGAACCCCATGGTGGTGTCCACCGACCGGCCGTCGCGGATCGCGCACAGCGACGCGCCCGCGCCCAGGTGGCAGCTCACCACCCGCCCGGTCGCGAAGCGTCGCGCCACCCAGGAGTGGGAGAGGCCGTGGAAGCCGAAGCGGCGCAGGTCCCAGCGCTCGCGCCACTCCTCCGGCAGGGCGTAGGTGGCGGCGGACGGCTCGAGCGTCCGGTGGAAGGCGGTGTCGAAGCAGGCGACCGCGGGCGTGTCGGGCAGCGCGGCGCTCACCGCGTCGAGCGCGTCCAGCGACTTGGCCTGGTGCAGCGGCGCCAGCGTGCTCAGCGCGGCGATCCGCGCCCTCACGTCCGCGTCGATCAGCACCGGGTCGCGCAGCTCCGACCCGCCGTGGACGATGCGGTGCCCGACGGCGTCGCAGGCGCCCAGGCCGTGGCGCTCGATCGCGTCGTGGACCGCCGCCGCGGACACGCGTGAGCGCTCGGCGGGCAGGTCGCAGCTCGCCACGACGCGGTCATCTTCGTCCAGCAGCCGCAGCTTCAGGCTGCTGGAGCCGGCGTTGACGACCAGCACGCGCACCGCTCAGGCGCGCTCGGCGGCCGTGGGCCAGGTGAAGTCGCTGATCTCGGGCGGGTCGTCGCCGTGCTCACGGGCGTAGGAGCGCGCCCAGCGGCGCGCGTCGGCCATCTCCTGGCGCAGTCCGGCGGCGCGCGGTCCCAGGCCCGGCAGCCGGTCGATCACGTCCATCACCAGGTGGAACCGGTCGAGGTCGTTGCGCATGACCATGTCGAACGGGGTGGTGGTCGTGCCCTCCTCCTTGTAGCCGCGCACGTGCAGGTTGTCGTGGTTGGTGCGCCGGTAGGTGAGGCGGTGGATCAGCCACGGGTAGCCGTGGTAGGCGAAGATCACCGGGCGGTCGGTGGTGAACAGGGCGTCGAACTCGGCGTCGGGCATCCCGTGCGGGTGCTCCCGCTCGTCCACCAGACGCATCAGGTCCACCACGTTGATCACGCGCACGCGCAGGTCGGGCAGCCGGTCGCGCAGGATCGCCGCCGCGGCGATCGTCTCCAGCGTCGGCACGTCGCCCGCGCAGGCCAGCACGACGTCCGGCTCGTCGCCGTCGTCGGTGGACGCCCACTCCCAGACGCCGATGCCGCGCGCGCAGTGCGCGACCGCCTCCTCCATCGTCAGCCAGTTCAGCGACGGCTGCTTGCCCGCGACGATCACGTTCACGTAGTCGCGCGAGCGCAGGCAGTGGTCGGCGACCGACAGCAGGCAGTTGGCGTCCGGCGGCAGGTAGACGCGGATGATCGACGCCTTCTTGTTGACCACGTGGTCGATGAAGCCCGGGTCCTGGTGCGAGAAGCCGTTGTGGTCCTGGCGCCAGACGTGCGAGGAGAGCAGGTAGTTGAGCGAGGCGACCGGCCGGCGCCACGGCAGCTCGCGGCACACCTTCAGCCACTTGGCGTACTGGTTGAACATCGAGTCGACGACGTGGATGAACGCCTCGTAGCTGGCGAACAGCCCGTGGCGGCCGGTGAGCAGGTAGCCCTCCAGCCAGCCCTGGCAGAGGTGCTCGCTCAGCACCTCCATGACGCGCCCGCCGGGGGCGAGGTTCACGTCGGTGGGCTCGCGGCGCAGGTTCCACGCCCGGTCGGTGACCTCGAAGACGGCCGACAGGCGGTTGGAGTCGGTCTCGTCCGGGCCCATGATCCTAAAGTTGTCGGGGTTGGCGCGGACCACGTCGCGCAGCCAGGCGCCGAGCACGCGCGTCGGCTCGCTGCGCGTCGTGCCCGGCTCGGGCGTCTCGACCGCGTAGGCGCGGAAGTCGGGCAGCTCCAGGTCGCGCAGCAGACGGCCGCCGTTGGCGTGCGGGTTGGCGCCCATGCGCCGGTCGCCCTCGGGCGCCAGCGCCGCGATCTCCGGCCGCACCGCGCCGCGCTCGTCGAACAGCTCCTCGGGTCGGTACGAGCGCAGCCACGCCTCGAGCTGCTCGAGCCGCTCCGGGTGGTGGTGCAGGTCGGCGAGCGGCACCTGGTGGGAGCGGAAGGTGCCCTCGGTGGGCAGCCCGTCGACCTCGGCCGGCCCCGTCCAGCCCTTCGGCGTGCGCAGCACGATCATCGGCCAGCGGGGTCGCGAGCGGTCGCCGGTCGTGCGCGCCCGCTCTTGGATGTCGGCGATCTGGTCGAGCGCCTCGTCCATCGCGGCGGCGAGCTGCCGGTGCACGTCGACGGGCTCGTCGCCGCTGACGATCAGCGGCCGGTGGCCGTAGCCCTCCAGCAGGGAGACGAGCTGCTCGTCGGGGATGCGCGCGAGCACCGTCGGCCCGGCGATCTTGTAGCCGTTGAGGTGCAGGATCGGCAGCACCGCGCCGTCGGTCACCGGGTCCAGGAACGCGCTCGAGTGCCAGCTCGCGGCCAGCGGCCCGGTCTCCGCCTCGCCGTCCCCGACCACGCAGCAGACGACCAGGTCGGGGTTGTCGAACGCCGCGCCGTAGGCGTGCAGCAGCGAGTAGCCGAGCTCGCCGCCCTCGTGGATCGACCCGGGCACCTCGGGCGCGGCGTGGCTGGGCATCCCGCCCGGGAACGAGAACTGCCGGAAGAGGCGCCGCAGGCCGCGCTCGTCCCGGGTGATGTCGGGATAGGTCTCGCTGAAGGTGCCCTCGAGGTAGGTGTTGGCGATCACCGCCGGCCCGCCGTGGCCCGGGCCGCAGACGAAGATCATGCTCAGGTCGCGCGCCCTGATCACGCGGTTGGCGTGCGCGTAGATCAGGTTGATGCCGGGGGTGGTTCCCCAGTGGCCGAGCAGCCGCGGCTTGACGTGCTCGATCCGCAGCGGCTCGCGCAGCAGCGGGTTGTCGAGCAGGTAGATCTGGCCGACGGAGATGTAGTTGGCCGCTCGCCAGTACGCGTCCAGGCGCTCGAGCTCGTCCATGCTCTGACATGTCTCCTCGGGGCCGGGGGCGGAAACCGGCCGCCTGGGCGGGCCTCTATCGTGACCCCCATGCGCGACTACGCGTACAGGATCGCCGCCATCGCCGCGCTCGGCGCCATCGTCGCCGGGCTGATCCTGCGCTGGACCGACCACGAGGACACCGCCTCGCTGGTCTGGGCGGCGGCGATCGTGGCGCTGCTCGTCCCGCTCACCTGGTCGGTGCTGCGCACCGTCCTGCACGGCCGCGTCGGGGTGGACGTCATCGCCCTGGTGGCGATGGCGGGCTCGCTGGCGCTGGGCGAGTACCTGGCCGGCGCCGTGATCGCGCTGATGCTCTCGGGCGGAAACGCCCTGGAGGCGGCCGCCGACCGGCGCGCCCGCCGCGAGCTGACGCACCTGCTGTCGCGCATGCCGACCACCGCCCACCGGCGGGTGGGCGACCGCATCGAGGAGGTGCCGGTCGACGAGATCGGCCCCGGCGACGTGGTGGTGGTGCGCACCGGCGAGGTGGTGCCGGTCGACGGCGCGCTCGTCGCCGGCGAGGCGGTCGTCGACGAGTCGTCGCTGACGGGGGAGTCGCTCCCCGTCACCTACCAGGCGGGCGGCGAGCTGCGCAGCGGCGTCGTGAACGCCGGCACGCCGTTCGAGCTGCGCGCCGCGCGGCCCGCCTCGGAGTCCGCCTACGCGGCGCTCGTGCGGCTGGTGCAGGCGGCGCAGGCCGACCGTGCGCCGTTCACCCGCCTGGCCGACCGCTACGCCGCGCTGCTGCTGCCGGTGACGATGGTGATCGCCGGCGCCGCCTGGGCGGTCAGCGGCGATGCGGTGCGCGGCCTTGCGGTGGTCGTGGTCGCCACGCCGTGTCCGCTGATCCTGGCCGCGCCGATCGCGCTCGTCTCCGGCGTCTCGCGCGCCGCCCGCCAGGGGATCATCGTCAAGGGCGCGAGCGTGATCGAGCGGCTCGGCCGCGCCCGCAGCGTGCTGCTCGACAAGACCGGCACGCTCACCTACGGCGCGCCGGAGATCGCAAGCGTCGAGACGTATGACGGCTTCTCCGAGGACGAGCTGCTGCGCCTCGCCGCCTCGGTCGAGCAGCTCTCGGTGCACGTGCTGGCGGAGGCGCTGGTGGACGCCGCGCGCGAGCGCGGGCTGGAGTTGGTGCCGGCGCAGGAGGTCCACGAGGAGCCGGGCGCCGGCATCGTCGGCGTCGTCGAGGGGCGGCGCATCGAGCTGGGCAACACCCGCGACGAGCAGGACGGCGACGACTCGCGTGCGCAGGGGCTGGCGCGGATCGCGGTCAAGGTCGACGGTCGTCCGGCGGGCCGGATCGTGATGGCCGACCACCTGCGCGAGGACGCCCGCGCCGCCGTCGAGCGGCTGCGCGGCTACGGCATCCGCCACGTGGCGATGGTCTCCGGCGACCGGCGGACGATCGCCGAGTCGGTCGCCCGGCAGGTCGGCCTCGACGAGGTCTACGCCGAGCGCACCCCGGAGCAGAAGCTGGACGTGGTACGCGAGATCGGCCGGCGTCCCGACCTGGGGCCGGTGCTGATGGTGGGGGACGGCGTCAACGACGCGCCCGCCCTTGCGCTCGCCGACGTCGGGATCGCGATGGGCGCCTCGGGCGCGACCGCCGCCTCGGAGGCCGCCGACGCGGTGATCGCGGTGGAGGCGATCGCGCCGGTCGCCGACGCGGTGCGGATCGGCCGCCGCTCGCTGGGGATCGCGCGGCAGAGCGTGATCGCCGGCATGGCGCTCAGCTTCATCGCCATGGGCGTCGCCGCGTTCGGCTACCTGCCGCCGGTGGCGGGCGCGCTGGTGCAGGAGGGGATCGACGTGGCGGTGATCCTCAACGCGCTGCGGGCGCTGCGCGACTGACCGCATACCGATGCGCGTCTGTTTTCACCTCCTATAGCCGGTGAATCCAGACGCAGGACGTGGGAGGCGTCAGGCGGCGCCGGTGACTGCGAGGATCGTCTCGGCGACCAGCTTCGGGTCGTCGAGCATCGGCACGTGCCCGACGCCGGGCAGGACCTTGAACTCGGCGCCCGGCACCAGCTTGCGCGCGTTGGCGCCGTCGCTCCGCAGCGGCAGGATGCGGTCGCGCTCGGCCCAGGCGATCGTGATCGGGCACGGCACGGGGTCGAGCGGGGCGAGCCGCTCGTCGGTGGACAGCAGGTCGTCGTGGACCGTGCAGCCGAGCAGGTCGTCGGCGAGCCCGAGCAGCATCGCCGGCGAGACGCGCTCGCCGTGGGCGGCGGTGTCCGCGAGGGCGAACCGGCGCACGAGCGGGATGCGGCTCGTGATCGGCAGAGTCGGGCGCCCCAGCCGGGTCATCGCGATCACGCGACGCAGCGTGCCGCTCGCGTGCCCCTGGTCGCCGTCGCCTTCGTCCAGCCAGCAGCCGGCGGGCGACAACGCGCAGACGCTGCGGGCGCGGCCGCGGCGGGCGAGCTCGAGCGCCACCCAGCCGCCCATCGAGTTGCCGGCCAGGTGCGGGCGGTCGAAGCCCAGCTCGTCCAGCAGCCGCTCGATGTCGTCGGCGACGTGCGCGATCCGGGCGGGCCGCCGCTCGGCGGGGCGGCCGCCGCGGTGGCCGAGCGCGGTCGGCGCCACGACGTCGTGGCGGTCCGCGAGCAGCGGCACCACGTCGGCCCACATCCGTGCGCTGCCGGTGATCCCGTGCAGCAGCACGAGCGGCTCGCCGGCGCCTTGGCGCAGCATCGGGATCGCGGCGGTCCCCATCGCGGCGGAAGCATAGGAGCGGGGCACGCCGCGCGGGTCGCCAGTGGCGTCCGGGCCGACGGCACGCCGCGCCGACGCGGGATCAGGAGGCGTCCGAGTCGCCGGAGGCGGCGCCGGTGGTGATCCGGTCGCGCCCGGCGGCCTTGGCGGCGTACAGCGCCGCGTCGGCGGCGGCCAGCGCCGCGTCGGCGGTGCAGGCGGGATCGAGCGCGACGATCCCGATCGACACGGTGATCTCCCCCGGCCCGCCGCGCACCGCGTCGGCGAGCGATGAGGCGACGGCGTGCGCGTCGTCGAGGGAGGCGTGCGGCAGCAGGACCGCGAACTCGTCGCCGCCGATCCGCCCGGCGCGGTCGGTCCTGCGCAGGCGGCCGCGCACCGCGGCCGCCACGGCGGACAGCGCCCTGTCGCCGGCGCGATGGCCGGACCTGTCGTTGACCCGCTTGAAATGGTCGAGGTCGAGCATCAGCAGGCTGCCGGACCCGCCGTAGCGGCGGGAGGCGTCCAGGTGCTCGCCCAGCTCGCGCATGAACGCGCGCCGGTTCAGCAGGCCCGTGAGGTCGTCGTGGTCGGCGAGGCGGCTGAGCCGCTCGTGCTCGCGCCGCTGCTCGGTGGCGTCGCGCACGATCGCGAGCGTCCTGACGGCGCTGACCCCGTCGATCGGGCTGAGCGACACGTCGACCGGGAACTCGCTGCCGTCGCGGCGCCGTCCGCAGCAACCGAGGATCGTGCCCATGCGCCGCGCGTGCGGCCGGGCGTCGTAGGCGCGGCGGTGGATCACGTGCCGCTCGCGCAGCCGCTCGGGAAGCAGCACCTCTACCGGGCGCCCGAGAAGCTCTTCGTCGCTGTCGTAGCCGAAGCAGCGCAGGAGCTGGTCGTTGACCAGGGATATGCGGCCGTCGGCGTCGAGCCCGAGGATCCCTTCCGGGGCCTGCTCGAGCAGCGTATGCGCAAGTCGTCGTGATTGCATTGCCAGCCTCCCTGCCGGCCCTCCCAAGTGTCAAGGCCTTGGGATTGCTGCGTTTCGGGGGCGATCGATTATCCCCCGGTCGGGCAAAGGCTCGATAAACGCGCGTGGTGCGGCAGCTACGCTGCCGGAAGGACGATGCGCGCCGCAGTCCTCGACGCACCCGGCCGGCCGCTGCGCCTCACCGAGCTGCCCGATCCCGAGCCCGGGCCCGGCCAGGTCCTGCTCCGCGTGCGTGCCTGCGGGGTGTGCCGGACCGACCTGCACCTCGTCGACGGCGACCTGGAGCCGCACCACCTGCCGCTGGTGCTCGGCCACCAGATCGTCGGCGAGCGCGTCGACACCGGCGAGCGGGTGGGCGTGCCGTGGCTGGGCTGGACCGACGGCACCTGCCGGTACTGCGCCGAGGGGCGCGAGAACCTGTGCCCGAACGCGCGCTTCACCGGCTGGCAGATCGACGGCGGCTACGCGGAGCTGGCGGTCGCCGACGAGCGCTACTGCCTGCCGCTCCCCGACGAGCTCTCCGACACGGAGGCGGCGCCGCTGCTGTGCGCCGGCCTGATCGGCCACCGCACGCTGCGGATGGCGGGCGACCCGAAGCGGCTCGGCATCTACGGGTTCGGCGCCGCCGCCCACATCGTCTGCCAGATCGCCCGCCACGAGGGCCGCGCGGTGGTCGCGGTGACGCGCCCCGGCGACGAGCAGGCACAGGCGTTCGCGCGCGAGCTGGGCGCCGAGTGGGCGGGGCCGGCGACCGAGGTGCCGGACGAGTCGCTGGACGCGGCGCTGATCTTCGCTCCCGCCGGCGAGCTGGTGCCCGAGGCGCTGCGCGCGGTCGTCCCGGGCGGGACGGTCGTCTGCGGAGGCATCCACATGACCGACATCCCGTCGATGCCCTACCGGCTGCTGTGGGAGGAGCGGACGCTGCGCTCGGTGGCCAACCTGACCCGCGCCGACGGCCACGCCCTGTTGGAGGCGGCGGCGCGCGCCGGGGTGCGCACCCACGTCACCGTCTATCCGCTCGAGCAGGTGCAGGCGGCGCTCGACGACCTGCGCGCCGGCCGGCTGCAGGGCGCCGCGGTGCTGCGGGTCGCCGCCTAGGCGCTCGCCGAGCCGGCGCCGGTCAGCCCGAGCGGGCGGGTCGTGTCGCGCTCGACGTCGCGGCCGACCACCAGCACCGCGCACGGCGGCTGGGCGACCAGCTCGCGGCTGACCGAGCCCAGCAGCGCGCGGGTGATCGGACCGCGGCCGCGCGACCCGCACGCCAGCAGGTCCAGCCGCTCGGCGGCGCGGCGCAGCTCGCGCGCCGGCTCGCCCAGCCGCACCTCCAGGTCGACCTCCTGGCGGTCGCGCGGGATGTTGCGCGTCGCCTCGCCCTCGAGCCGGTCGCGGTCCTCATCGCTCGCCGCGACGGCGACCGCGACCACCGGCGCCTCGGCGGCCAGGCCGAGGCGTGCGGCGGCGGTGAACGCCAGCTTGCTGGGCTCCGAGCCGTCGAACGCCGCGCCGATGCGCCCGAGCCGATCGGGGACCAGCAGCGGGTCGATCGGGGCGACGGCGACCGGGCAGCGGAGCCGGTCGAGCAGGCTCTCGGTGACCTGGCCGCGCTCGTCGGGCCCGACGACCACCACCGGCGCGTCGACCTCGGCGGCGAGCGCCGCCAGCGCCTTGGCGGTCTCCACCGCGGGGAGCGGTCGGCTGGAGGCGGAGACGTCGGCGGGCACGTGGCGTAGCGCCTCCTCCAGCGTCCGCTCCGCGGCCGCCATGCGCGGGTCCTCGCGCGCCGGGGGAGGCGGCCCTGCCCCCAGCGCGGGCGGGTCCGCCTCGTAGGCGGTGGTCAGCAGCAGCTCGCGGTCCAGCGTGCGGGCGAGCAGGACGCCCAGCCTCAGGGCCGCCGGCGAGCGGCCGTCGACGGCGGCGAGGACCGGGCCGGTCACGCCGTGGCGTCCTCTCGGGCCTGGGCGTCGCCCTCGGCGTCGGCCTGCTCCGGGCGGGGCACGACGATCACCGGGCAGGAGGCGCGGTGCACGAGCCGGTCGGAGGTGCTGCCGAGCATGATCCGGCGCACCGGACCCCAGCCGCGCGAGCCGAGCACCAGCAGGTCCTGGCCCTCCGAGATCGAGGTGAGGATGAACGACGGCTCGCCGCGCTCCAGCACGCCCTTGGCCTTCGGGCCGGCGATCTTCAGCCCGGCATCGAGCCGCTCCTGGGCGGCCTCCTTGAGCGTGCGGGTCAGCTCCTCGTCACCGACCAGGTACACCGCCTCGGGGACGGCCACGGTCGGGATGTCCCAGGCGTGCACGAGCGTCAGCTCGGCATCCAGCTCGGATGCGGCCGCGCTTGCGAACTCGAGCGCCGCGCGCGCCTCCGGCCCGTCGTCGTAGCCGACGGCGATCCTGCGCGGCGTCGCCGCCTTGTCGCGGTAGTCGCGCGGAGCGACCGCCACCGCGCACGGCGCGTGGGCGATGACGGCGCGACCGACGTCGCCGAGCAGCAGGCGCGCCACCGGGCCGTGATGGGCCGAGCCGATCACGATCAGGTCCGCCCCGGCGTCCTGCGCGACGCGCTGCAGGGCGCGCGCCGGGGAGCGGTCGGCGACGACGAGGGTGTCCGCCTCGGGCGCGAGCTCGTCACGGAGCGTGACCAGCTCCTTCTCGGTCTCGGCGTGCACGGCTCCCACCGCGTCGGCGCCGCCGAGACCGGCGATCGGCTCGACGGGGTGGGCCCGGACGAGCGTGATGCGCTTGGGCCGAAGCGCCGTGGCCAGCGCGACGGCGTCCCGGCCGCCGTCCCGCCCGTCGACGCCGACGATGAGGTGATCGAACATGTCTGGAAACGTACCCGGACTTACGCGCGCCGTTCACCGGCTCCCGGAGCCGGCCGCATCCAAGCCGCGCAGCGCGGCCTCCAGCGCCTCATCCGGCGCTGCGGTGGTGTCGACGCTCACCGTCTCCGCGTTCGGCAGCTCGTCGAACGGGGTCCAGGCGCGCGCCAGCCGCTCGGCGACCTCCGGCCCGGCGTCCGAGCCGGCGGCGGCCGCGGCGGTGCGCTCCGCGGCACGGCGCACCAGCACCTCCAGCGGCGCGCGGCAGGCCACCAGCCGGAGCGCGTCGCGGCCCGCGGCGCCCAGGGCGTCCAGGAACGCGCCGCGCAGCTCGGCGTCGCCGAAGGTCGCGTCCACGATCACCGCCTCGCCGGCCTCGAGCCGCGCGCGGGCGCGGCGGCCCAGCTCGCCGTAGATCGCGGCGCGGGCGCCGGGGTCGTACGCGGCGGCGGGCGCCCGCTCGGCCGGGTCCAGGCCCAGCCGCTCCTTGCGGACCAGGTCGGAGGAGAGGCTCTCGAGCCCGGTGCGGTCGGCGAGCGCGCGGGCCAGCGTGCTCTTGCCGCTCGCCGGCGGTCCGTAGACGACCAGCGCCTGCGGCCCTCGCGCCCGCCACGCGAGGTGCTCGGCGAGCCGCAGCAGGTCGGCGGCGCGGGCGCGGTCGGCCTCCGCCTGCCGCGCGTCCACCTGCTCGGCGCGCAGCAGCGTCACCTTGGCGCGCACGGCGGCGCGGTGCACGCCGTACAGGGCGCGCAGGTCCGGCGGGCCGGGATCGCCGCCGTGGGCGGAGTAGCGCTCGGCGAGCAGGTCGGCGACGGGGCGTGCGCCCAGCGCCTCCAGGTCGGTGGTCAGGAACGCGAGGTCGTCGGCGACGTCGACGGTGCGCATCGCGCGGTCGAACTCGAGCCGGTCGATGATCAGCACGCGGTCGCCCTCGAGCACGACGTGCTCGGCGCGGATGTCGCCGTGGCCCTCGACGACGCGGCCGCTCTCGCCGCGCTCGCGCAGCCGCTCGGCGTGGCGCGGCAGGACGGCCTCCGGCACGCGGTGGAGCGCCTCCACGCGCGGGCGCAGCGGATGGTCGGCGGCCACGATGTCGGCGAGCTGGTCGAGGTTGGTGGCGATCACCGCGCGCACCTGCTTGTCCCACCGCGGCCGGATCAGCGGCTCTGCGTCACGGTGGAAGGCGGCGATCGCGGCGGCGACGCGGTCGACCGCCGCGTCGGAGACGGTGCCCGCCTCCACGTGGGCGGCGAGCGTGTCGCGCTCGTCGAAGCGGCGCATCACCACCACCCACTCGACCGCGTCCGGGTCGTCGGCGTCCGTAAGCCGGTGCCCACCCGGGCTGCGCGCCAGCGCCCGCAGCTCGTAGCCCAGCCCGCCGGCGAGCGGCTGGTTGAGGCGCACCTCCTCGCCCGATGCCCAGCGGCGGCGCTCCGGGGTGGAGAGGTCCGCGAACGGGAAGCGGACCGGCTTGCGGACCTTGTATGCGTGCGTGTCCGTGAGCACCACCCAGGCGGTGTGGGTCTCGATCGTCTCGCGCTGCCTCAGCCCGGCGGCGGCCAGCGCCTCGCGCAGCGCGCCGAGCGCGTCCGCTCCGGCGGTCATCCGTGGCTGGTGTCGGTCGGCGGGCACGGGTCTCCTACGGTCGCAGGTGGGGAGGACCGGTCGTCGCCCCGGTCGCCGGCTGCCCGGCGACGGGCCGGGGCGGTCGCGTGTAGCGCCGTGGGGGCGCCGGGGAGAACTACTGAGGTTCGACGCGGCGCCCAGCGGATGACATGCGGGCCGAAACCTGCGAGGGTCATCCTGGGAAGACGAAGGTGGTGTAGCGGATGTTGGACAGGTTGCTGGTGGGCTATGGACGCGCGCGCGGCTCGGAGGACGCGCTCGCGCTCGCCCGGATGCTCGCCTCGGTATCGGGCGGTGAGGTGCTGGTGGCCTGTCACAGCGATCCCAGCAGCGGCGAGCACGAGGTGACGCTGCCTCCGCACGAGCCGTACCTGCGCGCTCGCACGCCGCTGATCCTGCCCGGCGTGCCCAAGGCGAAGGCGCTCTGCCGCCACGCGATGGAGCAGGACGCCGACACCGTCGTGCTCGGCGCGCGGGCCGCCCACCTGCCCCCCGGGATCGGGACGGCGGGCCGGATCCTGACCGAGAGCCCGTGCGCGGTGGCGATCGCGCCGCGCGGCTTCAGCGAGCGGCCGATCCGCTGGCCGACCTGGGTCGGGCTGATGGTCACCGGCGAGGACGAGGGCGCGCTGCGGATGCTGGAGCCGCTGGGTCGCTCGGCCGTGCACCGGCTGCACCTCTTCTGGACCGACCGGGAGGCGCTGGAGGCTGTGCGCGAGGGCCTGGCCGACATGGGGCTCGACCATCTCTGGATCTCGGACGAGCGCCTTGAGGACGAGAGTCAGCTCCTGGAGGCGTGCCGCGGGCTCGACCTGCTGGTCATCGGCCGGCCGGAGACGGTGGACGAGCATGTGCTCGAGCTGCTGGGCAAGTGCCCGTCGCCGCTGCTGGTCGCCGAGGCGCCGGAGCGTCGCGCGCGTCGCTTCGTCTCCAGGCGCTCCGACGCGGTCACCGCCTGAGGCGACGCGGGACCGCTCCGCCCCGGGGCTGCGCTGCGCGGCGCCGCGGCGCCTGTGCGTGACGCGTGCGGGAAGACGGACGACCGCCCGTCGCGCAGGCTGCGCGACGGGCGGCCGCCGGACAGGCACGAGAAGGGAAGCGCCGCTTCCGCTACTCGGTGGCGATCTCCACCCGCTTGGGCTCCGCCGGCTCGGGCCGGGGAACGCGGATCTCCACCACGCCGTTCTTGTGCGTCGCCTTGATCGCGTCCGGGTTGACGCCCGGCGGGAGCGCGATCGAGCGCGTGAACGAGCCGTAGCGGCGCTCTCGGCGCAGGAAGCGCTTGTCCTTCTCCTCCGAGCTCTCCTCGAACTCGGCGCTCACGGTCAGGATGTCGTCCTTGACCTCGACCTTCACCTTGTCCGGGTCGATGCCCGGCACGTCGGCGCGGACGACGATCGCGTCGTCCTCGTCGATGACGTCGATGGCCAGCCGGCGGGTCCCGTCCGTCCGGTCGAACAGGTCCTCGAACATCCGGTCGAACCGGGACCCGAGGTCGAACATCTCGGCGAACGAGCGCGGACGGTTGGCGGGAAGCGGCATCTGAGACCTCCTTTCTCGTGGTTCCGGCGGGGATGTCTCTTCATCGGTCCTACCCGCTGCGTCCGAGCGGGACGACCGGGCCGGGCCGCGCGGATGGTGCGCAAAGGCCGCAGACTCGAACGTGGATTTCCCCGTTCCTCCGGCGTCGGACGCGCCGCTGCGGCGTCGGCGGCGCGTCGCGCGGGTAGCGAACATCCCGTGTCGTCCTCCGAGCCCATGCGCGTGGTGGTCGCAGGCGGCGGCGTCGCCGCCGCCGAGTGCCTGCTGGCGCTGCGGGAGCTGGCGGGCGAGCGGGCGCGGCTCACGCTGGTGGCGCCCGAGCGCGAGTTCGTGCTCCGCCCGCTGCGGGTCGCCGAGCCCTTCTCCACCGGCCACGTCCTGTCGCGGCCGGTCGCCGAGCTGGCGGAGGCGGCGGGCGCGGAGCTGGTGGTCGACGCGCTCGCGTCGGTGGCGCCGGAGCGCCGCGCCGCCCGGCTCGCGCAGGGCGGCGCCGTCGGCTACGACGCGCTGGTGCTCGCCGTCGGCGCGCGGCGGCGCACCGCGTATGCCCGCGCGATCACCTTCACCGGCGAGCGACGATCCACCGTCTACAACGGGCTGCTGGCCGACCTGGACGAGCGCTGGACCACCTCGGTGGCGTTCGTCGTGCCGCCCGGCACCACCTGGCCGCTGCCGCTGTACGAGCTGGCGCTCCAGACCGCCCGCCAGGCGCGGGCGATGGGCGTCGAGGAGGCGCGGCTCACGCTGCTCACGCCGGAGCCCGCGCCGCTGGCCGTCTTCGGAGAGCGCTCCAGCCGTGTCGTCGCCGCCCTGCTCGCCGAGGCGGGAATCGACTTCGTCGGCGGCGTAGAGGTGGAGCCCGACGCCGAGGGGCGGCTGCGCCACGCGGGCGGGCCGGTCGCCGCCCAGCGCGTGGTGGCGCTGCCGACGCTGGAGGGGCCGCACATCCCCGGCGTGCCGGGCGACCGCGAGGGCTTCATCCGGGTCGACGACCACGGCCGGGTGGAAGGCCTCGACCGCGTGTACGCCGCCGGCGACGGCACCACCGTCCCGATCAAGCAGGGCGGGGTGGCCGCCCAGCTCGCCGAGACGATCGCGCGGGCGATCGCGCAAGCGACGGGCGCGCCGGTCGAGCTGCGCCCGTTCGAGCCCGAGCTGCGGGCGCAGCTCCTGGTCGGGGAGGGCGTCCAGCTCCTGCCGCCGGAGGGCAACGAGCCCGAGATCCGGCCGCTGGACGCGGCGCTGAAGGTACACGGGCCGCGGCTGGCGGAATGGCTGCGGGCCGCGGCGGGCTAGGGGGCCGCCCGGGGCGTGCCGGCCCGCCCCGCGGCGGGGCCGGGCCGGCACGCCCCGGAAGCGAGGGCGGCCTAGCGGCGCTTGGTGGTCGCGCGCCGCGGCTTGGCCTTGCGCTTGGGCTCGGGGATCTGGTCGCCGAGCGGCACCGACTCGAAGGACATCAGCACCACGCCGGCCTCACGCGCCTCCTCGGCGCCGGGCTTCGACAGGCGCTTGGCGGCCTCCGCCTCGATCTTCTCGACGCGGGCGATGAACTTCTCCGCCTCGGCGGCGAGCGCCTTCCAGCCGCGCTCGTCGAGCTTGACGGTCTTGTGCTGGAGCACCGCGTCGGGGCGGTCGAAGCCGCCGGCCGCCGCGGCGGCGTGCGTGTAGTCCTCCAGCATCTGCAGCTTGGAGCCGATGTCGGCCTGCTTGGCGATCGGCGAGGCCTTCTCCCAGGACTCCTTGCTGCGGCGCGGCAGCTTCTTGGCCTTGTAGTGGTGCTCGACCGCACCGCGCACGCGGGTCTCGTCGACAAGCTCGATGAGACCCAGCTTGTGGAGGGTGCGCACGTGGTAGGCGGTCGCGCCCAGCGTGGTCCCGAGCCACTGCGACAGCTCGTTCGGGCTGGCCTTCCGCTCCTGCAGCATGGCCATGATGCGCACCCGAACGGGGTGGCTCATCGCCTTTACGTACCGGGGGTCGTCGATGGAGGTGATGGGCTTCACTGGTTGCTCAGGGGGATGGGTGTGTAGAGGGGTTCTCGGCGCGCGCACGTGCGCGCCGACGCCGAACAGTAGCCCTTCTTGCCCATCAGGTTGCAGTTCCCCTGCGGATTGTTTGATCGCGGGCCCGGATCTGGAGCGATCAGATGTGCTGCGCAAGCAAGGTTGCGGCAAGCTCGCGCAGGTAAGGCGCGGGCACCAGCTCCCCTGCAGCGACTTCCACCGTTTGCACGGCCTTTCCGTTCCAGAACGCGGCCGTGACCGGCCCCGCGCCCGACGCGAGCGCCGCGAAGCCGTCGAGCGGCACCAGCACCAGCCCGTCCAGCTCGGCGCGATCGAACTTCGTCCATTGGTCCAGGGGGCGGTCGTCGCCGACGTGAAAGACGTGTTGCAGCTCCCGGTTCCGTCCGCCGTCGGGGCGCGGATCGTCGACGCGGTAGGTGCCGAGCGGGACCAGGTCGGCGAAGCGGAAGGAGACGCCGAGCTCCTCCTCGGCCTCGCGCAGCCCGTCGGACACCTGCTCGCCCGCGGTCAGGTGCCCGGCGGCGGTGGCGTCCAGGCGCCCCGGCCAGGAGCCCTTCGTCTGCGCCCGGCGCTGCAGCAGCACGCCGCGCGGTGAGGCCACCCAGAGGTGGAAGGCGGCGTGCCAGTCGCCGTTGCGGTGCACCGCCGAGCGCGGCTTCGTGAAGCCGAGCGGCCGCCCGTCGGCGTCAAGCACGTCCAGCAGCTCGTCCGCCACGGCGCGGCGCTCCGTCGTCAGGCGCGCGCGGGGACGCTGCGCGCCCGCTCCGGCCGCTCGTCGTCGGGCAGCAGCAGCGAGCCGTGGCGGCGGCGGACGACCGCCATCCAAGCGACCCCGATCGCCACCAGCGCCAGGCTCTCGAGCTGCGGCGCGGTCAGGCCGAGCGCGGCCGGGTCGTTGCGACGCAGGAACTCGACCAGGAAGCGCTCCAGCCCGCCACCGACCAGGTACCCGGCGAACAGCAGGCCCGGCCGGACGCGGTCGCGCAACGACCACAGCACCCACGCCAGCAGGCCCATCGTGAGCGTCTCGTAGATCGGCGTCGGATGGACGGTCACCCCGGGGTCCGTCGGCACCACCCCGTCCGGGTAGCCCATCGCCCACGGCCCGTCCCACTCCTTGCCGTAGTCCCCGTCGCCGGAGATCTGGCAGCCGATCCGGCCGATCGCGTAGCCGAGCGCCAGGCACGGGCCGGCGATGTCGAGGAGCTGGTTGTTGAGGAAGTCGCGCCGCCACGCCCAGATCACGACCGCCACGATCCCGCCCGCCAGGCCGCCGTACCAGGTGAGGCCCGAGCCGCCGAAGACGTCGCCGACCGACACCTCGCCGCCCTGCTCGGCCAGCCAGTAGAGGCGGGCGCCGACCAGGCCGCCGATCAGCGCGACGGTGACGATCTCGTACGCCCAGTCGGGCGGCTTGCCGATCTCCTTCAGCCGGCGCGCGCACAGCAGCCCCCAGCAGGCGAAGTTGAGCGCGAAGAACAGGCCGAAGGTCTTGATCGACAGGCCGAGGACGTCGATGTCGGGCTGCACCGCGCCCATGCTACGGGCGCTACGGTGGGAAGCGATGGCCGACCGCCCGACACGCGACGACTGCCCGTCCGGCGTCTGCAGCGCGGAGGCGCCGCCGCTGATCGGCTCGGTCCTCACCGGGACCGGGCTGACGCTCGACCAGGCGGCGCGGGCGCTCGAGCGCGGCGAGAGCCCGCCGCTGACCGACGTGCAGCGGCGGATCGTCGAGGAGCACCTGCTCGAGCGCTCCTGACGCGGCGCGCCGCCACGGGCTCGGAGCCGACCCGGCCGTCTGGCATGCTGCGCATCGCGTGATCGCAGACACCGGTCAGACCGAGGGGAGGAGGACCGGCCGCGACCGGCCGGCCCTGCGCGAGCGCGTGCGGAGGGAGCGTCCGTGATCCTGGGCATCGACCAGGGCACGACCGGCACCCGCGCCCTGCTGTTCGACGAGCAGGGGCAGGTGATCTCCTCCGCCTACGCCGAGATCACCCAGCACTTCCCGCGCCCCGGCTGGGTCGAGCACGACCCGGAGGAGATCTGGGAGGCGACGCTCGGCGTCTCGCGGCAGGCGCTGCGCGAGGCGGGCGTCGACGGCTCGGCGCTCGCGGCGATCGGCATCACCAACCAGCGCGAGACCGCGGTGGCGTGGGACCGCGCCAGCGGACGGCCGCTGCACCGCGCGATCGTCTGGCAGGACCGTCGCACCGCGGCGCGCTGCGACGTGCTGCGCGCCGACGGCGTCGAGCCGCTGGTGCGCGAGCGCACCGGCCTGGTGCTCGACCCCTACTTCAGCGCCACCAAGTACGAGTGGCTCCTGCGCGAGGGCGGCGTCGGCCCGGACGCCTGCCTGGGGACGATCGACGCCTGGCTGCTGTTCAAGCTCGCCGGCCGCCACGCCACCGACTACTCGAACGCCTCGCGCACCATGCTCTTCAACATCCGCACCCTGGAATGGGACGAGGGCCTGTGCGAGCTGTTCGGCGTGCCGGTCGAGGCGCTGCCCGAGCCGGTGCCCACCGCCGGGGTGCTGGGCGAGACGCAGGCGCTCGGCGGCTCCGTGCCGGTCGCCGCGCTGGTCGGCGACCAGCAGGCCGCGCTCTACGGCCAGGGCTGCCACTCCCCCGGACTGGCGAAGAACACCTTCGGCACCGGCTCGTTCCTGCTCAGCCACGCCGGCTCCACCCCGCCGCCGATCGAGGAGGGGCTGATCGCCACCGTCGCCTGGGGCATCGACGGCCGCGTCGATTACGCGCTCGAGTCCTCGATGTTCGTCACCGGCGCGGCGGTGCAGTGGCTGCGCGACGGGCTGGGGATCATCGACGAGGCCGCCGAGACCGAGGCGCTCGCCGCCTCGCTCGAGAGCAACGACGGGATCTACTTCGTGCCGGCGCTCGCCGGGCTGGGCTCCCCGTACTGGGACCCGTACGCGCGCGGCACGATCGTCGGGCTGACACGCGGCGCCGGCCGCGCGCACCTGGCGCGCGCCACGCTCGAGTCGATCGCCTACCAGACCGTGGACGCCGCGGTCGCGCAGAACCGGGCGCTCGGCGCCGAGCTGCGCGAGCTGCGCGCCGACGGCGGCGCCACCGTCAACGGCTGGCTGATGCAGTTCCAGGCCGACGTGCTCGGCGTGCCGGTGCTCGTCTCCGCGATCGAGGAGACCACTGCGCTCGGCGCCGCCTACCTGGCGGGCGTGGCGGTCGGCGCCTGGAGCGAGGAGGACGTGCGCGCGATGTGGACCGCCGCGCGCAGCTACGAGCCGCGGATGGACTCCGATCGGCGCGAGGCGCTGCTGGAGGACTGGCGGCGGGCGGTGGAGCGCTCGCGGGGCTGGGTCAGGCCATGAGCGGCGCGGTCGGCCAGCTCAACCGGGAGACCCGCCGCCGCGCGCTGGAGCGCATGGCCTCCGAGGTCTTCGACGTGGCGATCGTCGGCGGCGGGGTGGTCGGCTGCGGCGCCGCGCTGGATGCCGTCAGCCGCGGGCTGTCGGTCGCGCTGGTGGAGGCGCGCGACCTGGCGTCCGGCACCTCCAGCCGCTCGTCGAAGCTCATCCACGGCGGGCTGCGCTACCTGGAGCAGCTCGACTTCGGCCTGGTGCGCGAGGCGCTGCGCGAGCGCGGGCTGATGCTCGACCGCATCGCCCCGCACCTGGTGCGGCCGCTGCCGTTCCTGGCGCTGCTGCGCCATCACCTGGAGCGCCCCTACATCGGCGCCGGGCTGTTGCTGTACGACACGATGGGCACCGCCCTGGGGCGCAACCGCGGGGTGCCCGCCCAGCGGCACTACACGCGCCGCCAGGCGCTGCGCCGCTTCCCGGCCCTGCGGCCCGACTCCTTCACCGGCGCGATCCAGTACTACGACGCCCAGGTCGACGACGCCCGCCACACCATGTTCGTGGCGCGCACGGCGGCCGCCTACGGCGCCCAGATCGCCACCCGCGCCCAGGTGGTCGGCTTCCTGCGCGAGGGCGAGCACGTCACGGGCGTGCGCGTCCGCGACCTGGAGAACCCAGACGCCGGCGAGATCGAGCTGCGCGCGCGGCAGACGATCAACGCCACCGGCGTGTGGACCGACGAGACGCAGGACATGGTCGGCTCCCGCGGCCAGTTCCACGTCCGCGCCTCCAAGGGCGTGCACCTCGTGGTGCCGCGCGACCGCATCCACGGCTCGACCGCGCTGACGATCCGCACCGAGCGGTCGGTGCTGTTCGTGATCCCCTGGGGGCGGCACTGGATCATCGGCACCACCGACACCGACTGGAAGCTCGACAAGGCGCACCCGGCGGCCTCCAAGCGCGACATCGACTACCTGCTCGACACCGTCAACCGTTACCTGTCGGTGCCGCTCGGCCACGACGACGTGGAGGGCGTCTACGCGGGGCTGCGGCCGCTGCTGGCCGGCGAGTCGGAGGACACCAGCGCGCTCAGCCGCGAGCACATCGTCGCCCACCCGGTGCCGGGGCTGGTCGCGGTCGCGGGCGGCAAGTACACCACCTACCGGGTGATGGCGGCCGACGCGGTCGACGCGGTCGTGCACGGCCTGGGCGGCGGGGTGCCGCGCTCGATCACCGACCGACTGCCGCTGCTGGGTGCCGACGGCTACCTGCCGCGCTGGAACGCGCGCCGGCGCATCGCGGACGAGAGCGGCCTGCACGTATCGCGCATCGAGCACCTGCTGCAGCGCTACGGGTCGCTCACCGACGACCTGCTGGCGCTGATCGCGAAGGATCCGAGGCTGGGCGCGCCGCTGCCGGGCGCCGACGACTACCTGGCCGCCGAGGTGGTCTACGCCGCCACCCACGAGGGCGCGTTGCATCTGGAGGATGTGCTGACGCGGCGCATGCGGATCTCGATCGAGACCTGGGACCGCGGGCTGCGCGCCGCCGAGCCCGTGGCGCGACTGATGGCCGGGCCGCTCGGCTGGAGCGAGGAGCAGGTGCAGCGAGAGCTGGCGCACTACCGGGCGCGGGTGCGCGCCGAGCGTGAGTCCCAGCGTCAGGAGGACGATCTGGCGGCCGACGCGGCACGGCTGGGCGCCCCGGACGTCGCGCCGACGGTGCCGGTGAGCAGGCCGGGCCGGGCGGCCTAGCTAGCCGGTCCCGGAAAGCGTCGGGGCCGGCGCGAGGCCGGCCCCGAAGTCATGCAACCTGCGTTCGTCGGGAGCGCGTCGGCTCAGGTGATCGCCGGCGCCTCGGGCAGGCGCGCCAGGGCGGCCTTCATGTCCTCCTCGGAGAACTCCGGGTCCTCGAGCCGGCCGCGCAGGAACGCGTCGTAGGCGGAGAGGTCGAAGTGGCCGTGGCCGGACAGGTTGAACAGGATGACCCGCTCCTCGCCTGTCTCCTTGGCCGCCTCCGCCTCGACGATCGCGCCGCGGATCGCGTGCGCCGACTCGGGCGCCGGGATGATCCCCTCGTGGCGGGCGAAGGTGACGGCCGCCTCGAAGGTCTCCGTCTGGCGGAACGCACGCGCCTCGACGATGCCGTGATGCACGAGCGCCGAGACGATCGGCGAGTCGCCGTGGTAGCGCAGGCCGCCGGCGTGCACGGGCGGCGGCACGAAGTCGTGGCCGAGCGTGTACATCGGCATCATCGGCGTCAGGCCCGCCGTGTCGCCGTAGTCGTAGCGGTACTCGCCGCGGGTGAGCGTCGGGCACGCGGCCGGCTCGACGGCGACGAAGCGCACGTCGCGCTTGCCCTGCAGCTTCTGGCGCAGGAACGGGAAGACGATGCCGCCGAAGTTCGACCCGCCGCCGACGCTGGCGATGACCACGTCCGGCTGGTCCTCGGCCATCTCCATCTGGGCGATCGCCTCGATGCCGATCACCGTCTGGTGCAGAAGCACGTGGTTGAGCACCGAGCCCAGCGAGTAGTTGGTGTCCTCGTTCTGGGCGGCGACCTCGACCGCCTCGGAGATGGCGATGCCGAGCGAGCCGGTCTGGTGCTTCGCGTTGGCGCGGCCCGCCTCGGTCAGGTCGCTCGGCGAGCGGTGCACCTTGGCGCCCCAGGTCTCGATCATCAGGCGCCGGTAGGGCTTCTGGTCGTACGAGGAGCCGACCATCCACACCTCGCACTCGAGGCCGAACAGCGAGCAGGCGAAGGCGATGCTCGAGCCCCACTGGCCGGCGCCGGTCTCGGTGGTCAGCCGCTTGATGCCGGCCTGCGCGTTCTCGTAGGCCTGCGCGACCGCGGTGTTGGGCTTGTGCGAGCCGGCGGGCGAGACGCCCTCGTACTTGTAGTAGATGCGCGCGGGGGTGTCGAGGGCCTGCTCCAGGCGCCGCGCGCGGTACAGCGGCGTCGGGCGCCAGAGCCGGTAGGCGTCGCGCACGGGGTCGGGGATCGCGATCTCCGGCTCGGTCGAGACCTCCTGCTGGATGAGCCCCATCGGGAAGATCGCGGCCAGGTCGTCGGGGCCGGCCGGCTCGCCGGTGGCCGGGCTCAGCGGCGGCAGGGGCTCGCCGGGCAGGTCGGGGAGGATGTTGACCCAGCGGTCGGGGATCGCGTCCTCGTCGAGGAGGAACTTCGTGCGCGCGTCGTCAGCCATAGCGCGATCCTAAGGCGTTGCGGCCGAACGCTCCGCCGTGGCCGCGGCCGAGCTGTCCGCCGCAGGCGCGGCTCGTCGAGGGATCAATCGCTTCGCCGTGGGCGAAGTCTGTGATCCCTCGACGCGGAGAGGGCTTGGGTGGGCGGCGATGGGCTGCGTCTTCTGCGCGATCGTCGCCGGCGAGCTGCCCGCGGCGAAGGTCCTCGACGACGGGCACGCGGTGGCGTTCCTCGACCGCCGGCCGCTGTTCCACGGGCACGTGCTGGTGGTGCCGCGCCGCCACGTGCGGACGCTCGCCGACCTGCCTGCGGAGGAGATCGAGCCGCTGTTTGCGCGCGTTCAGCGGCTGAGCGCCGCGGTGCCGCGCGCGATGGGCAAGCCCGGCTGCTTCGTGGCGATGAACAACGTGATCTCGCAGTCGGTCCCGCACCTGCACGTGCACGTCGTGCCGCGCGAGCGCAAGGACGGGCTGCGCGGGTTCTTCTGGCCGCGCACCAGGTACTCCTCCGAGGAGGAGGCCGAGCCGGTGGCGGAGCGCATCCGGGCGCAGCCGGCCGGCGCGGGCGCCGGCCGGGCTGAGCGAGTCGAGGGGCGGCTGCCGGGCGCTAGCCGAGGGGCGGGCCGATCCAATGGATGGAGAGCGAGGTTCCGGGTGCCTCCAGCGAGATGGGGACGTTGCTGGTCTGGCGGACCTCGACGGCCAGGGCGGAGGTGACGCCGGTCTGTAGCCGCAGGACCTGGTTGAGGAACTGGCATGACGCCTCGCCCGACGCGGGGGTGGAGACAAGCGCCACGGTGCTGCCGCCCCGCAGGAGGTAGGCCTCGCGCTCGCCGCCTCCCGTCGCCGGCCAGCAGACCTGAACGGTCACCGCGTAGTAGCCGTCGGTGGTCGCCCGGACGTCTTGCAGCGTCAGGTTCGTCGTGAAGCCGTTGTTGGCGGGAGTGCTCGTCCAGGGCAGGCGCGTGGGCACGTCGTGCGGGATGATCGTCCCGGGCGACGAGCCGATGAAGAGCGGCCTCGGCGCGAGCTCGTTGATCGAGACCGCGCCGGATGCGATCTGCGGGTTGGGGTAGTGGCCGGTGAGGTCCCCGCCGGCGGGTCCGTCCGCGGGGCCGGTGTCGCCCTTGTCTCCCTTGTCGCCTTGCGGGCCGCGCTCGCCTTGGGGTCCCTGGGGTCCGGGGGCTCCGGGGTCGCCCTTGTCTCCCTTGGCGGCGCGGGCGTCGGCGGCAAGGTCGGCGCGCCGAATGCTGCCGTTCTTGATGTCGGCGCCGGTCAGGGAGTTGTTCTTGATGTCGGCGCCGGTCAGGGAGTTGTTGCGTATGTCGCGCCCGGTGAGCGAGTTGTCCTTGACGTCCCGGCTGGTGATCAGGCTCTGCGCGGCCATCGCGCCACCGCTCAGCGAGCAGAACAGCGCGATGATCGAGATGACGGTGGCGGGTGACGGGCGGCGCATCGTGGTTCTCCTTGAGAGTGGGCGGGCGATTCTCTACGAACCGGCATCTTCAGGACAGGAAATTGGTGGTCCCTACAGCCCGGTTGTCCGGGCGTCGACGGCGTCACGACCCTACGTCGTGCGTCTGTTTTCACCCGCTGGAGCAGGTGAAAACAGACGCAGGACGGGAGGGGGGCAGGCGGCCGTCGCGCCGTCGCGCTCAGGCTCAGGGCGTCGCGCCCATGCCGCGCACCAGCGTGCGCGCCAGGAACTCGGCCAGCTCCTCCGGCGTCCAGTCGTCCGGGGTCTCGAGCTGGATCTGGATGCCGAGCTCGGCGGCGGCGACCAGCAGCCGGCCCAGCACCGCCGCCTCCCGCTCCGGCAGCTCGGCGCGCTGGACGACGATCGTGGTGATGCGCTCCTGCCAGTGCGCGCGGCCGCGCTCGATGCGGCCCTCGCCCGGCGGCTCCACGTACAGGACCCGGAACGACTCCGGCGCCGTGCGCACCGCGCGGAACAGGCCGGTCAGGCCGTTGCGCAGCACGGCCTCCTGGTCCTCGTCGCCGGTCGGCTCGGGCAGCGCCGCCTCGACCAGGTCCCACAGCCGCTGGTCCTCGCGGCGCAGCAGCGTGTCGAACAGCTCCTCCTTGGAGGAGAAGCACGAGTAGAGCACCGGCTTGGAGACGCCGGCGGCGTCCGCGATCGCCTGCATGGAGACCGCGTCGAAGCCCTGGCCGGCGAACAGCGGCAGGGCGGCGTCGAGGATGAGCGGGCGGCGCAGCTCGGGGCCGAGATGCGCCGCCCGCGTCCGCGTCATGCTCCGACGCTCCTCGCGATCGCTCTCAGACGATCCGCATGCCCGAGATGGCACGCGAGATGACGATCTGCTGCATCTCCGAGGTGCCCTCGAAGATGGTGTAGATCTTGGCGTCGCGGTGCCAGCGCTCGACCGGGTACTCGCGCGTGTACCCGTTGCCGCCGAGGATCTGGATCGCGCGCTCGGTCGCCCACACCGCGACCTCCGAGGCCTTCAGCTTGCTCATCGAGCCCTCGGCGTTCTGGAACGGCACGCCGTTGCGGGCCATCCACGCGGCGCGCCACACCAGGAGGCGAGCGGCGTCGATCTCGAGCTTCATGTTGGCCAGCGTGAAGGCGATGGCCTGGTTCTCGATGATCTTCTTGCCGAACTGCTCGCGCTCCTTGGCGTACTCGAGCGCGTACTCGTAGGCGGCGCGCGCGATGCCGAGCGCCTGGGCGCCGACCATCGGGCGGGTGGCCTCGAACGTCTGCATCGCCGCCTGGCCGCCGCTGCGCTTGCCCTCGCGGGCGCGGGCGAGGCGCTCGTCGAGGCGCTCCTTGCCGCCCAGCAGGTGCGAGCCGGGGACCTTGACGTCGTCGAGGTGGACGTCGGCGGTGTGCGAGGCGCGCAGGCCGTGCTTCTTCACCTTGGCGCCCTGCTCGATGCCGGGCGTGTCGATGGGGACGATGAAGGCGGCGTGGCCGCGGGCGCCGAGCTCGGGGTCGACCGAAGCGATGACCACGTGCACGTCGGCGATGCCGCCGTTGGTCGCCCACGCCTTCTGGCCGTTGATGGTCCAGGTGTCGGTCGCCTCGTCGTAGACGGCGCGGGTCCGGATGCCGGACACGTCGGAGCCGGCGTTCGGCTCGGAGGCGCAGAAGGCGGCGACCTTCGGCTCATCCGGGGTGCCGTAGCAGCGCGGCAGCCACTCTTGGATCTGCTCCCAGGTGCCCTGGCCGGCGATCGCGGCGGCGGCCAGGCCGGTGCCCATGATCGACATGCCGATGCCGGCGTCGCCCCAGAACAGCTCCTCCTGGACGATCGGCAGCGTCAGGCCGGTGGGGTCCATGGCGAACTGCTGCATCGCCTCCCACCCGTAGAGGCCGATCTTGGCGGCCTCTTGGATGATCGGCCACGGGGTCTCCTCGCGCTCATCCCACTCGGAGGCGGCGGGGCGCACGACGTCGCGGGCGAAGCCGTGGACCCACTCGCGGATGTCCTTCTGGTCCTGGTTGAGCTCGAGGGAGAACTGCGGGGTCTGGGAGGTCTGCTCCTGCTCCTGCTCGGCGGTGCCGGCCATCGTCATCTCCAATGAACGGTCGTGGACAGTTGAGAGGCGGCGCCGGATGCTACCAACCGGTAGGAAATAGCTACCCGCCGGTAGGAATGCTTCGTGTCGTCCCGCTGTCGCATGGCGACACGGGCGCGACAGGGAGGCGAGCGCGCGCGGGGACCGGGGGCGGCTCAGTCGCCGGCGGGGAAGACCCAGCCGGCCATCGCCACGAAGTGCGCGGCCGCGGCGGCGACCACCAGCACGTGGAAGACCTCGTGGAACCCGAACACGCGCGGCCACGGGTCCGGCCGCTTCAACGCGTAGACGACCGCCCCCAGCGAGTAGAGGATCCCGCCCGCCGCCAGCAGCGCCAGCGCCGGCGGGTCGAGCCGGTGGACGAGCTGCGGCATCGCCGCCACCGCCACCCAGCCGAGCGCCAGGTACACGGCCGCGTTGAGCGCCCGCGGCGCGGTGATCCAGGCGACGCTCAACGCCACGCCGGCCAGCGCGCCGATCCACACCGCCGCGAGGATCACCCAGCGCAGGGTGCCCTCCATCACCAGCAGCGCGATCGGCGTGTAGGAGGCGGCGATGAACACGAAGATCGCCGAGTGGTCGATCCGGCGCAGCAGCGGGCGCCAGCGCGGGCTCCAGCGCCAGCGGTGGTAGGTCGCCGAGGCGGCGAACAGCGCGCACAGCCCGCCGCCGTAGATCGCGGCCGACAGCCGCGGCGTGCCGTTGCGCACCAGGACGGTCAGCGCCGCCGCCGCCACGACCGCCACCCAGAACGCGTGCGCGTGGATGACGCCGCGCAGCAGAGGCTTCAGCTCCTCCTCGATGCGGTCGCGCGCCTCGCCGACGCGGTCGCGCGCGCCCTCGACCCGCTCCCCGATCCGCCGGCGGGCGTCGTCGATCCGGTCGCGTGTCGAGCGCGTGGTCACTTGCGGCCTCCGGTCGGCGGAGGCGTTGTCCGGCGGGAGATGCACTTCACCTGCCCTGTGCTTGTGCCCGGTAGCCCCGTTCCGAACACCCCGTGCCTCACGTCGTCGTGTCGGGGAGGTGGCGGCCCACCACCGCGACGATGATCCCGCGCGGCACCTCCGGGTCGCTGCCGTCGCTCACATGCAGGTAGATGCGCGCGATGAACTGGGCGCCCGAGCCGGAGCCCAGCCCGATGTGCGGCCCGACCCACAGCCTCCGGCCCTTGTAGGTGAACGTGTACTCGTCCTCGTAGCGCTTGCGCGTGGTCTCGGCGATGTCGCCCTTCCACTGCGTGATGCCGTGCTCGGCGGCCGCCTGCGCCAGCGACTTCCCCATGTCGCCCGCCTCGTAGCGGCCCGCCAGCTCGTCCAGCGCGCGCAGCGTGCGCAGCACCAGGCCCGGACGGCGGAACGGCGAGTCCTCGGCGGTCTCGAACGCGCGCGGCGCGAACCGCAGGTGCTTGGCCTCGGCGGCTGCGCGGCGCACCGCCTCGGCGACCGTCTCCGGCGGCTCCTCCTCGTCGGATGCGGACGTCCCGTCGGCGGCCTCCGCGCCGGATTCGACGCGCGCCAGCAGCCGGGTCAGCTCGGCGATCGTGCGGCGGTCCTGCTCGCGCTCGCCGCGCAGCCGCTCGACCTCCTCGTGCAGCTCGTCGCGCGCCCGTCGGCTCGCGTCCAGCTCCGCCCGCACGCGCTCGAGCTCCTCGACCAGCTCGGCTTCCGCCGGGGGCGCGTCGCGCTTCGCCTCGGCGGCGGCGCGCAGACCCTGCAGCTCACGCTCCAGCTCGGAGACCCGCTCGGCGAGCGCGTCGCGCTCGCGGACGGCGGCGTCGCGGGCGGCGACCGCCTCCTGCCGCGCGGCGTCGGCCTCCTCGCGCTTGGCGCGCGCGACCTCCTCGCGGCGGCGCAGCTCGGCGATCTTCCTGCTCTCCTCCTCGAGCTTGCGCTCGCGCGCCTGCAGCTCCGCCTCGCGCGCGGCGAGCTTCTCGTCCGCCGCCAGCGCGCGCTCGAGGATCTCTCCGATCACCGAGTCCTCCAGCCCGCAGGAGTCGAGCATCGCCTCCCAGGAGCCGAACGCGTGCTCCACCTCGGCGACGGTGGGCCAGTCCCCGTCCTGGTCCCAGTCCTCGGGCTCGGGGATGGTGCCGGTCACGCCGACCCAGCGCCAGACCGCGTGGATGATCTCCAGTCGGTCGAGGGCGTCGCGCGCGTCCGCCCACCAGCCGGCGGCGCCCTTCGGCGTGGGGCGCTCGTCCAGCTTCAGCCCGAGCCGCTCCAGCGCCTGCTCCTCCGCGCGCCGCCGGTAGTACTCCTGCCGCAGCTGCGCGGTGGTCGGCTCGCTGCGCTTGGCCGGGCGAGCCCGCGCGCGCTGCTTCTTCTTCGCCACGGGCCGCACCGTATCGGCTACACCTTGCGGGATGGGAGGCCGTTGGGAAGACGAGGACGACTGGGTCGGCACCCCGCCCGAGGGCCGTCACAGCCGCGACCAGGCGGACCCCGAGCATTGGCGCCGCGAGTGGCGGACGCCGATGGCGGTGGTCTTCGGCGTGCTGTTCGTCGCCTGCGTGATCGTGCTGCTGGTGGCGCTGACCTAGGACCTGGACTTCAGTTCAGGCTCGGGTCCTCGGGCATCCGCGCCAGCAGCCGGAAGCGACCGCCCTTGCGCTCGAGCAGGTCCGCCCACAGCGACAGCGGGTCCTCGCAGAAGATGTCCTCGGCGCGGGCGGGCTCGACGATCCAGTCGTGGCGCTCCAGCTCGGACTCGAGTTGCCCCGGGCCCCAGCCGGCGTAGCCGGCGAACACGCGCCGCCGCTCGGTGACCTGCTCCAGCCGCTTGAGCCCGGTCTCCTGCGACACGAGCCCGATGCCGCCGGTGATCAGGTAGGCGGCCTCGGAGGGCTCGGTGAACTCGGCCAGCACCACGATCGCCTCCGATTGCACCGGCCCGCCCACGTAGACCACCTCGTCGAAGTCGACCAGGTCGGCGAGCTCGGGCACCGCCTCGATCACCTCGGTGGCGGAGGGCCGGTTGAGGACGATCCCGAGCGCGCCCTCCTCGTCGTGGTTGGCGATCGCCACCACGGTGCGGGTGAAGTTCGGGTCCTCCAGCGCCGGCGAGGCGATGAGCAGGTGCCCCTCGAGCGAATCCATCAACCGTCCATGGTGCAGCATGGCGGACCGCCGCTGCGACGCGGCGAAAGCTCGCCACCGGTGTCGAATCCGCCAACTCGGGTCGAGCGGGCGTTTGTCATGGCCGAGACGGGGAACCCCGATCCACGGTGTCCGGTTCCACCATGACACAGCGCCCGCTCATCTCCGTGCTCGATGCGGACCCCGAGCTGGGGGCGTCGCTGACGGGCGAGGCTCGCGAGCTCGCTCGCCGTCACGCTGTCGCCGCCGTCCACGCGCTGCCGGTCGGTCCGCTGGACTTCCCGGCGCCCGACGGCGACAGCACCGCACCCGCGCTCGGCCTGCTCATCCTCGACGGGCTGATCACGCGTGACGTCGAGCTCGCCCAGCGCTCGACCACCGAGCTGCTGGGCCAGGGCGACGTGATCCGGCCGTGGGACGACGAGGAGACGCTCGACCCGCTGCCGGGCGGCGTGTCGTGGGCGGTGCTCGAGCCGGCGCGCGTCGCCGTGCTCGACCGGCGCTTCGCGGCCGTGGCCGGCCGTTGGCCGAGCATGCTCGACACGGTCGCGCAGCGCACCGACCGCCGCGCGCGCCAGCTCTCCGTACAGCGCGCGATCGCCCAGGTGCCGCGCGTGGACGCGCGCGTCCTGGTGCTGCTGTGGCTGCTGGCCGATCGTTGGGGCCGCGTGTCGCCGCAGGGCGTCCGCGTCCCGCTCGCGCTCACCCACGAGACGATCGGCAAGCTCGTCGGCGCCCGCCGCCCCTCGGTGACCACCGCCCTGGGCGTGCTCACCCGCCGCGGGCTGGTGGAGCGCATCGACGGCGGCTGGCTGCTGCACGGCGACCCCGAGCAGGCCCTGCCCGAGCTGCTGTGACGGCCCGCCGGGCCCGCTAGCCGAGCAGCGCCCGCAGCACCCCCGAGACGCTGCGCGGATCCACTCCGTGCTCGGCCTCGAAGCGACGGCGCTCCTCGTCGTCGGCGAGCGCGAGCACGAGCTGCTCGCGGGATGACCCCAGCCGGCAGGCGGCGGTGTCGAGCAGCTCGAGCGTCCGGTCCTGGAGGAAGCCGCCGATCCCGCCGGTCCGCGGCAGCGGGCGCTCCTCGCACGGGTCGTGCAGCTCCACCGGCTCGGGCGCCAGCGCGGCGTGCAGGCCGAGGTAGCCCGCGGGCAGCGCGACCGCCACGGCGCCTGCCGCGGCTGCGGCGCGCAGCCGGGCGCCGCCGAGCGCCGCCGTCATCGCCGCGGCGAGGATCGCCAGGCCGCCGGTGACCAGGAACGCGGTGCGGAACGCCTCGCCGACGGCGAGCACGAGCGTCTCGTCGGCCCGCTCGCCCATCCGGTCGTAGGCGGCGAGGTCGTCGTCGGCGACGTCGGCACGTTGCTCCCGCAGCGCCCGGCGCAGCTCGGCGCGCGGCTCGTCGGAGCCGACTCCGACGAGCAGCAGCGGCGCGAGCCGCACCTTCTCCTCCGGCGGCAGCCGGGCGTCGAGCACGATCGCGGTGCCGCGCAGGCGGGCGTTGCGGGTGGCGTCGTCGAGGTCGGCGGCGACGATCGGCGCCAGCAGCGCGAGCGCGGCGGTGATGCCGACGTGGCGCGCGGTCAGCAGCCGCGCGGCGTCGCGGGCGTTCCGCTCGGGGAGCAGCTCGCCGGCGAGCGCGCGCAGCGCCAGGCCCATGCCGAGGCCGGCGGCCGCCTGCGGCGGCACCGTCCACAGCGGCCGGGCGTCGGGCAGGAACGCGAGCGCGAGCACCCCGGCGCCGACGAGCGCGCAGCCTGCCGCCGCCCGCGCCGCCGCGGGGCCGCCGATCCGGGCGCCGAGCAGCGCGAACGCCGGCAGCACGGTGACGGTGAGCGCGGCGCGCAGCGGCGAGACGTCCCAGCCGGCGACGAGCAGCAGCACCAGCAGGAACAGCACCGCGGTGAGCGCCGCCGACACGAGCCCGAGCGCGAGCATCGGCGCCGGCGCGGCCGCCGCCCGGCGCGCGTCGTCCGCCCCGTCCGGCGCGGACGGGGGCGTGGCCTGCTCGACCCGGTCGGCCGGGGCGGGCCACACCGCCGCCGCGACCGCCGCCAGCGCGCACAGCGGGACCGGCACGAGGAAGATCGCCCGCCACGACAGCGCCTCGGTGAGCGCGCCGCCGAGCGCCGGCCCGAGCGCGGCGCCGAGCACCGCCGCCGCCAGCCACAGCCGGCGGCCGGCGACGCTGTCGGCGCCATCCACGCGCAGGAGCTGGAAGGCGCCCGCGAGCGCGGCCGCGCCGCCCGCCGCCTGCGCGGCGCGGGCGACCAGCAGCGGCCCCAGCGAGCCGGAGATGCCGCACACCACCGAGGCGGCGGCGAACAGCAGCAGCCCGCCGGCGGCGACCGCCGGCGCGCCGAGCGACCGCTGCAGCCGCACGGCCACCGGCAGCGCGGCGGCGAGCGCCGCGGTGTAGACGGCGAGGATCGCCGCCACGCCCTCCACGGACGTGTGCAGCGTGCGCAGCAGCTCGGGCAGCGCGAGCGTGACGATCGACGCATCGGCGATCGCCAGCCCGGCTGCGCACGCCAGCAGGACGGGGCCGGGTCGCATCCGTCCCCAGTCTGGCGGACGGCGCGGGCGGCGTCAGCGGACGGTCAGGCCCGCACCACCGTCGCCAGCCGCCACGGCACGTCCTCGTCGTCGGTGAGCACGAACCGCCACCGCTGCTTGAGCTCGCGCCGGCGGCCGCGGTCGCCGGACACCACCGCGGCGGTGTCGCGGTTCTCGACGTACCAGGTCGCCTCCAGGTCGACCTCGACGGTCATGGCCGGCGGATCGGAGTGCGGGTCGATCTCGTCGATGCGCACCGTCTGCATGTCGGCGCCGCGCACCACCACGCGGGTGCGGCCGCGCGGGGTGCCGCCGTAGAGCAGCACGTCCACGGCGGCCGGCTCGGCGAGCGCCTCCAGGTCCTCGTCCTCGCCGTCGACCGCCTCCATCCATGCCTCGACGGCGCGCCGCGCGGCGACCTCGAGCAGGTCGGGGGAGAAGCGCGCGTCCGCGAGCGACAGGTCGAGCGCGACGGAACGCGCGTCGTCGGCCAGGTATGCGGGGGCGATGTCCTTGACCGCGGCGCCCGCAGGCACCTTGTCGGCGACGGCGGTCTCCACCAGCGCCTCGTCCGCCACGCGGCGGTCGCTCCACGGGGTGGGCACCACGTCAGCGTCGAGGTGGTGGACGCCCTCGGCGTCCTGCTCGATCGACACCAGCCGCCAGCGGTCGCCGGGCGGCTGCAGCGTCCACCACTGTCGCAGCGTGACCCGCTTGCGCTGCGTGTCCTTGCGGGTGACGACCTTGCCGCGCTCGTCGACGACGTAGTCGTCCAGCTTGCAGGTGATGTGCACGACGACCCGGTCGTCGTCCTCCCCCTCCCGGTTGACGAGGCCGACGTACTCGACCTCGGGCTCACCGCGCGGCTCGACCTTGTTGCGCCACCGGCGGCGCTCGAAGTCGCGCAGCCGCCGGCTCCACTCGATCATCAGCTCCGGGGAGACCAGCTCGCGCAGCCCGTCGATGTCGTTCTCCGACCAGCGCCGCTGCACCTCGAGGAACAGCTCGGCGGCGGCGCGCCGCACCGTGTCGGGGTCGAAGTCGGGGTCGTCCTCGGCGGCCTCGGCGGCGGCCAGCTCGACGCGGCGCACGCGCGCCCGGTGCCTGGCCTTCCGTCGCAGGGAGCCGGTCACGGTGGTGATCAGGATCCACCCGAGGATGGCGAGGATGACCACCAGCGTCACCACGGTGGCGACCGTGCCGCCGGGGCCGCCGCTCCCGCCGCCGCTGCGGTTGCTGTTGAAGTCGAACCCGCCGCCGCCTCCGAAGGACCCGCCTCCGCCACCATCGCCGCCGAAGCTGCTGGTGCCGTCGCCCGCCGCGGCGATGATGCTCAGGAGCTCGCTGCGCACGGCGAAAGCCTAGGGCGCGGGCTGCCCGAGGGGTGAGAAATCGTCAGCAGCGGATCGCTGCCGGCCGGTGCGCGAGCTGCTCGTGCTGGCGCTTGAACACGTAGCGGACGATCCGCTCGCGCTCGCGCTCGCCCAGGTCGAACCGCAGGCCGCGCAGGCCGGAGCGCGGGTCGACGCGCGCCACGCGCGCCCGCGCGTCGAGGAGGTCGTCCTCGGCCTCCAGCTCGATCCGGATCCGCAGCCGGTCGCCGGTGCGCAGCTGCTCGGCGCCGGTGACGAGCACGCCGCCGGCGCTCAGGTTGCGCGTGGATCCGGTCAGCCAGCCGACCTTGAAGCCGGCGGGGACCATCGCCACCGGCCGGATCACGTGGACGCGGACGTGCTCGCGGCGCTGCTCGCGCGGCCGCCCGTCCGGGCCGGTCGGCGCGTAGACGAAGTGGATGACGTCGTCGCGGATCCGGCCGTGCTCGTCGGGGACAGCGAGCAGCACCCCCTCCAGCGGCTCGGCCTCTCCCTTCGGCGGCGCGAGCGCCGCGCTGCGGTGGTGCAGGAAGCGGGTCGGCAGCGGCCCTCCGCGCGGCAGCGACAGCTCGACCGCGCCGTCGACCAGGCGCGCGACGGCCGCCTCCAGCTCGGGCAGTCGCGGAACCAGTAGGCGGACGCGCTCTCGGCGGGCCCGCCGCAGGGGGGCGAGCACGTTCATCGGGGATGCGGTCGGCCGGTCGTGCCGACGGCGCGAGTATCGCCGAGGCGCCGGATCGAAGGGGACATAAGGACTGCAGCAACCCTCCGCGGTTACATAAAGCCCAGATAAGTGCGACTTGCAACGCACTACCCTCGATTCATGGCCAAGACTCAGCGAGAGCGCGACGAGGCCGCCCGCCGGGCCAAGCTCGAGCGCATCCAGGAGCAGATCAGGAGCGGCGATCTGGTCGTGCGCAAGATGACTCCCGAGGAGCGCGCGATGTGGGAGAAGCGCCGCCAGGAGAGCACGGCCCTCTCCCCGGCAGACCGGCGTCGCGCCGCCGCCGCCAAGCGCCGCCGCGCCCGCCGCACCGCCCGCTCCGCGTAGCGCGACGGCCTCCCGCGCCCGCCCGGCGCGGGTCGGACCGTCTCCCGGCGCGCGCCCGGTAGCTTGCGCCGCGATATGCGGCTGGCGACGTTCATTGCGGGCGACGAGGCGACTCCGCGGGCCGGCGAGGTCCGCGGCGACCGCATCGTCGCGTACCCCGACGGGACCACCGTCCTGGACCTGCTCGCCTCCGGCGAGATCCGCCCCGCCGACGGGCCCGAGCTCGCGCTCGACGAGGTGACGCTGCTGGCGCCCGTGCCGCGGCCGCGGGCGATCTTCGCGATCGGCATGAACTACGCCGCGCACGCCGCCGAGGTGGGCGCCGAGGTCCCCGAGCGACCCGTGGTGTTCATGAAGCTGCCCTCCAGCTCGGCGCCGCCGAACGGCGAGATCAGCTACCCGCAGGTGATCCGCCGGCTGGACTACGAGGGCGAGCTGGCGATCGTGATCGGCGCCGGGGGCCGCATCGCCGGCTACGCGGTCGCCGACGATCTGAGCGCCCGCGACCTGCAGCGCCGCGAGCCGCAGTGGACGCGCGCCAAGGGCTTCGACAACTCCTGCCCGTGGGGCCCCTGGATCACCACCGTCGACGAGGTGCCCGACCCGCGCAACCTGCGCCTGCGCACCTGGGTCAACGGCGACCTGCGCCAGGACTCCTCGACCGCCGACCTCATCTTCGGCCCGCAGGAGGTCGTCGACTTCATCGCCGAGACCTGCACGCTGGAGCCCGGCGACCTGATCCTCACCGGCACCCCGTCGGGCGTCGGCATGTCGATGGACCCGCGCCGGTTCCTCGCCTCCGGCGACGTGGTCCGCATTGAGATCGACGCGCTCGGAGCGATCGAGCACAGGATCGCCTGACGGACCGCATCGTGGCGTGACGGACCGCCGCCCTTGGTCACGGTGCGGCGGCCGGGGTAGCGTGCGCCCATGCGCGCGCTGCCGACCGCATCGCTGGCCGCGATCGCCCTGCTGTCGGCCGCTGTGCCCGCCGGTGCCGCCGACAACCCGTGGCTCGAGCGGCGGCCGCTCAACATCGCTCACCAAGGCGGCGAGCAGGAGCTTCCCTCCAACACGCTCTACGCGCTCAAGGAGGCGGTGAAGGCGGGCGCCGACATGCTCGAGATCGACGTCGGCGTCACCAAGGACGACCAGGTGATCGTCATGCACGACACCACCGTCGACCGGGTTACCAACGGTCGCGGCACGGTGTCGTCGCTGACGCTGCGCCGGATCCGGCGGCTCGACGGCGCCTACTGGTTCTCCGGCGGCAGCCGCCCGTATGCGCGCAACAAGCGGGTATCCGCCTACCGCTTCCGCGGCATCGCCACCGGCAAGCGGCGTCCGCCGAAGGGCTACAAGGCCACTGACTTCCGCGTCCCCACGCTGCGCGAGGTGCTGCGGGCGTTCCCCGGGACCCCGATCAACATCGAGATCAAGGGACGCACCCCGAAGGAGGCCGAGGACGAGTACATCCGCAACGCCGAGGTCCTCGCCCGGCTGCTGCGCGGCACGCGGCGGCGCGACCTGATCGTCGTCTCCTTCCGCCAGAAGGCGGTCGACCGCTTCCACGAGCTGGCGCCGCGCATCCCGGTCGCGCCGGGGATCGACGGCGCTGCCGCCTTCCTGCTGGGAGGCGGCTCGCCCGGCGACGGCGTCGTGGCGCTGCAGATGCCGCTCACCTTCCGCTTGGGCGACCAGCTCCTCGACGTCACCACACCCGAGAACGTCGCCCGCGCCCACCAGGCCGGCTACGCGTGGCACGTGTGGCTGAGCAACGACGGCGAGTCGCCCGCCACCTGGCGGCGGCTGCTCGACTGGTGCGTCGACGGGGTGATGACCGCGCGGCCGCGTGCCTTCGAGCGGGTCCTGCGCGGCCACCGGCCGCCGGCGAGCTGCGCGTCGCGCTGACGCCCTCGCGGGCGGCGGCGGGCCGCCGTCAGCGGTGCGTGACGACCCGGTCGATGAGGCCGTACTCGACGGCCTCCTCCGGGCTGAAGAAGCGGTCGCGCTCCATGTCCTCGTGCACCCGCTCGATGCTCTGGCCGGTGTGCTTGGAGTAGATCTCGTCGATCCGCTCCCGCGTCTTCATGATCTCGCGGGCGTGGATCTCGATCTCGGCCGCCTGGCCCTCGAACCCCGCCGACGGCTGGTGGATCAGGATCCGGCTGTTGGGCAGCGCCATCCGCTTGCCCTTCGCCCCCGCGGCGAGCAGCAGCGAGCCCATCGACATCGCGATCCCGACGCAGATCGTCTGCACGTCGGGCTTGATGAGCTGCATCGTGTCGTAGATCGCCAGCCCCGCGGTGATCGACCCGCCCGGCGAGTTGATGTACAGCGAGATGTCCTTGTCCGGGTCCTGGGACTCCAGGTGCAGGAGCTGGGCGACGACCAGGTTGGCCACCGCGTCGTCGACGGCGGTGCCGAGGAAGATGATCCGCTCGTTCAGCAGCCGCGAGTAGATGTCGTACTCGCGCTCGCCGCGCGCCGTGCGCTCCACGACGGTGGGGACGAGAGGCATGTGCGCAGCCTAGCGACTGCGGGGGCGCCCGCCCGCCATACTGCGTGCTGCGGTGCTGGCGCTGAACCTGCCGAATGTCCTGACCGTCCTGCGCATCCTGCTGGTGCCGGTGCTGGTGGTCGCGCTGCTGGACGGCACCGCCCACGGCGACCTGCTGGCGGCGGTCGTGTTCGCGATCGCCTCGGTGACCGACCTGATCGACGGCTACCTGGCGCGCAGCCGCAACTGGGTCACCACGTTCGGCAAGCTGATGGACCCGATCGCCGACAAGCTGCTGGTGATCGCGGCGCTGTTCGCGCTGGTGTCGCTCGACCGGCTGCAGGCGTGGATCGCGATGGTGATCGTCACCCGCGAGCTGGCGGTCACCGTCAGCCGCATGGTCGCCACCGGCCAGGGCGTCGTGATCCCCGCCGCCGGCTGGGGGAAGGCGAAGACGGTCGTCCAGGTGGCGGCGATCTTCTTCCTGATCGCGGTCAACCCGACCACCTGGTGGGTGGACGCGCTCGTCTACGGGATGGTGGCGCTGACCGTGATCTCCGGCGTCGACTACTTCTTCGGCCTGCGGCGGATGTTGCGCGAGGCCGAGGAGCGCCGCCGCCGCGCGGGCGAGGCGGGCGCCGGCGCCGCCGACCCGCCGGTCTCCGACGCGCCGCGCACCTGAGCGCCGGCCACCCCGCGTCGAGGGATCAACGACTTGCGCTCAGGCGAAGTCCTTGATCCCTCGATGACGACGGTCCGGGCTCAGACCTGCCCGTCGAGCCAGTCGCGCAGTGGCGTGTGGCGGGCGACCACCTCGCCCGAGACCAGCTCGCGGCGCAGCTCGCCCAGCAGCCCGGAGCGCTCGGCGACCACGTTGTGCTGGTGGATCGTCTCGAGGTTCTCCTGGCGGGCGGAGACGTAGGCGCGGTCGTCCAGCTCCGGCAACCGCTCGATCACCCCGGCGATCATCTCGCGCACGCAGTCCTCGACGAACCGCGGCCGGCGGTGCGCCTTCTCGACTACCGACCCCTCGTCGGAGCGCTTCATCAGCTCGTAGATCTCCGAGGACATCGAGTCCTCGACGATCTGAAGCAGCGTCGCCGCGTCCAGCTCGACCGCGCTGTCCTCCGGGCAGCCGATGTGCAGCGTGCCCAGACCTCGCTGATTGTGGGTAGCAACGGGGACGTGCTCGAGGATGCGCTCGATCTGCTCGTCGCTGAACCCGTCGGTGACCAGGCGCTCGCGTGCCGCGCCGGCGACGAGCTGCTGCGCGCACGGGCAGGCCGTCATCCCCTGGGCGGCGACGCCGATCAGCCGGCGGGTGCCGCGCTCGGTGGCCACCGCGGTGCCGAACATCGTGTACAGCTCCTGGGTGGGGATGCCGCTCACCGGCGCCGGCTTGTGCTCCGGGTAGCGGGCGGCGATCGTCACCTCGGCCCGCTCGGCCTCCTGGCGCTCGCGGACCAGCTCGGCGATCCGGCGGGCGAGCTCCTCGGCGCGGAACGCGGAGCTGCCGAGGATCACCTCGCCGATGGCGTCGTTGACCGTCTCCTCGAAGCGCGACATGTGCGCGCCCTTCTGCTTCGGCCCGAGGTCGACGAAGCACTCGAGCTTGGCCCAGAAGAGCTGCTCGCGGCCGTCGCGCTCGATGCGGATGACCTTCTCGACGTTGGTCACCCCGACCCGCGAGAGGGAGACGTGGACGGTCGGCCGCTGGTTCTGGACATCAGGGGCCGAGGCGAGTGTCAGGCGCGGCTCCATGCCCGCCAGGCTACTGGGAGCGCGCGCATCGACCGGTCGGCCGCCCCCTGTTGCGCGTCCGACGGGCTGTGGTATCAATCCGGGCCTCGCACCGGGGGTGCGAGGGAGGAGAGAAAAGGTGGGAATAGGCAAGGCCGGTTTCGGGGGATTCCGGCCTTGGAACGGCGTCCAGAAGGATTGGGTTGAGCGCTAAGACCGACGCACTGCTTGCCGACGACGCGTCCATCCTCGAGATGGACGAGCTGCAGGCGCTGATTCACGAGGGTCACGAGCGTGGCTACGTGACGATCGAGGAGATCACGGCCACGCTCGAGGAGGCCGAGGTCACCAAGGAGCAGGTCTCCGAGCTGCACTCGCACCTCGTCGAGCAGGGGATCGCGATCCTCTCGGACGACGGCCAGCCGATGGCGCTGGAGGGCGTCCGGTCGGAGGACGACGCGGACGCCGACGAGGGCGAGGGCGCTCGGCCCGCGGCCGAGCGGACCGCGGAGCGGCGCAAGCCGGAGATCGACCTGACCGTCGAGCCGAGCCTCGACTCGCTGCGGCTGTACCTGCGCTCGATCGGCCGCGTCCAGCTCCTGACCGCCGAGCAGGAGGTCGAGCTGGCCAAGCGCATCGAGCGCGGCGACATGCAGGCCAAGCAGCAGATGATCGAGGCCAACCTGCGCCTGGTCGTCTCGATCGCGAAGGGCTACCTGGGCCGCGGCCTGACGTTCCTGGACCTGATCCAGGAGGGGTCGCTCGGCCTGATCCGCGCGGTGGAGAAGTTCGACTACCGCCGCGGCTACAAGTTCTCGACCTACGCGACCTGGTGGATCCGCCAGGCGGTGACCCGCGCGATCGCCGACAAGGGCCGGACGATCCGCATCCCGGTCCACATGGTCGAGAAGCTCAACAAGGTCGTGCACGTGGAGCGCACGCTGGTCCAGACGCTGGGCCGCGAGCCCACGCCGGAGGAGATCGCCGCCGAGCTGGAGATGAGCGCCCGCGAGGTGCGCGACATCCTGCGGATGAGCCAGCAGCCGATCTCGCTCGAGAAGCCGGTCGGCGACGACGAGGAGTCCGAGCTGGGCGATTTCGTCGAGGACCAGAACGCCGTCTCGCCGTTCGAGCAGGCGGCGGAGAAGCTCCGCAAGGAGAATGTGCATCGTGCGCTTGCGGCCCTGCCGCAGCGGGAGCGTGAGGTGATCGAGATGCGGTTCGGCCTCAACGGCGGCCGGCCGCGGACGCTGGAGGAGGTCGGCCGCGCGTTCAACGTCACGCGCGAGCGGATCCGCCAGATCGAGAATCACACGCTCAAGAAGCTCGAGTCGCTCCCCGAGGCCCAGCGCCTCAGGGACGCCTCGTGATTCCGGGGTTCGTCCCGGAGGAGGAGAGGGGTCTGAGGGGCGCGCTGGGGAGCGCGCCCCTCGCGTTTTCGCGCCCGGTGCGCTCCCGGGCGGGCGGCCGGGTCAGCCGCTCCGGATGAGCGCGGCCTGCAGCGCGTCGCGGCAGTCGCCGTAGGCGGCGCCCTTGGCGTTGGCGGCGCGCAGGGCGGCGGTGAGCGCCGCGCGGGACGGGCGGCCGTCGATCGTCCCGTCGGCGCAGTCGCTGCGCAGCGCGGCCAGCTCGGCGACGCTCGCCGGACGGGCCTTGGCGCGCTTGGGCTGGCGGGCGGGGGTGGTCCGGCGCGCGGGCGCGGCGGCGGCCCGCTGCGGCTGGGCGGTCTGCGCCTCGGCCGGGCGCTCCGGCGGTTCGGGGGCCCGCGGCCCAGGCGCCGCGACCGGCACCGAGGTCGCGACCACCGCGGCGGCGCAGGCGAGCTTCGCCGTCGCCGAGGAGGTCGCCGGCTCCCACACGGCGGCCAGTCGCTCGGCGAGGCGGCTGAGCGCGGGCAGCGGCAGCCAGCCGGCGAGCGCGCCGCCGCGTCGCTCGCGCGCCCGCTTCAGCCCGGCGCGGGCGCGCACCAGCAGCGACTTGACCGCCGGAACGGTGACGTCCAGCTCGTCGGCGATGTCGGCGTAGCTGCGTCCCTCCAGCTCGCGCAGCACGAGCGCGCTGCGCTGCGAGTCGGGCAGCGCGTCGACGTCGGCGACCAGGCGACGCACGCCCTGGCGGCGCTCGACCGCGGCCTGGGCATCCTCGGCGACCGGATGCTGGTGGTCGTCGAGCTCGACGACCCGATGGCGACGGCGCGCCGTGGTGACGTCGAGCGCGCAGTTGCGGGCGATGGCGTGCAGCCACGGGCCGACCGCCTCGGGGCGGCTGCCGCGGCCGCGCAGCGCCCGCAGCGCCCGCACCATCGTCTCCTGGACGGCGTCCTCGGCGTCGTCCGCTCCGATCACGTAGCGGCGCGCGTGGGCGACCAGCCGGCGCCTGTAGCGGCGGTCGAGGGCGGCGAAGGCGTCATCGCTGCCGGCGGCCACCAGCCGGACGAGCGTGCCGTCGGGAAGCTTGTCGAGCAGGCTCGCGGACAGGCGCGGGGGCGGGCTGTCGATGGCGGCCATCGCCCTTACGACCACGGGCCCCGGCCAAAGGTTGCGCTCCGGACTTGCTCGCTAGACTTTCCGCGTACCGAAGGCGGGATTCCCGAGCGGTCAAAGGGGCCTGACTGTAAATCAGGTGGCTTATGCCTTCGAAGGTTCGAATCCTTCTCCCGCCATGCTGACGCGCGCCCTCCCGGCCGGCCGATCCTGACCCGGCGGCGGACGGGCGCCGGGCGTCGTCACCGGGTGGCCTCCCCTCTCGACGACGCCTACAAGATGCCGCCCGGCTTGCGGGCGGCGCGGGCGCCGGCGGGGCCGCCGGTACCGACGCAGGGCGAACGCTCAAGCGGATAAAGTGCCCGCGTCTCTCCATGCCGAAGATGCGTATCTCCGCTCCGATCCTTGCCGTCTGCGCCGCCGGAGCGCTCGCCCTGTCCGGCTGCGGCGACGAGGGCTTCCGCCGCGACAACTCCAAGATCGACGGCGACCCGTCGACCACGCTGCCGGCCGACCTGGCCTCCACCGAGTTCAGCCGGCCGGAGGGCTCGCGCGAGCCGGGCAAGCCGCTGCCCGAGCAGAAGAACGTGACGGGCGTCAGCACCGACCTGTCGAAGAAGCCCAAGGTCCCGAAGCCGACCGGTGAGGAGCCGAAGCGGCTGGAGGGCTCGGACGTCGTCGTCGGTCGCGGCCGCGAGGTCAAGGAGGGCGACACGGTCACCGTCCAGTACGTCGGCGTGCTCTTCAAGGACGGCAAGGAGTTCGACTCCTCCTGGAACAAGGGCCGCGAGCCGTTCAAGTTCACGGTCGGCAGGGGCCAGGTGATCGAGGGCTGGGACCAGGGCGTCGTCGGCATGAAGGTCGGCGGCCGCCGCGTGCTGGTGATCCCGCCGCAGCTCGCCTACGGCGAGTCGGGCCAGCCGCCGACGATCCCCGGCAACTCGACGCTGGTCTTCGTCGTCGACCTGAAGAAGATCGGCTAGCCGGCCCGGCTTGGCTTCGGTCGAGCGTCGAGAGCTTGATGTGGTGCGGCGGCCTCCGGGCCGCCGCGCTCGCTTGACAGGGTGTCGAGGGATGTGCCGGGCGAGGCCCTACACTGCACCGGGCGCCCCGTTGCGGGAGGAGTGGGCGCCAAGGGACTCTCGATGCCACATAACGACAGCAAGGGGCGCCTGCGCGTCTACGTCGCCGATGATCACCCTGTCTTCCGGGACGGCGTGGCGCTGGCGCTCAAGCACCGGCACGAGTTCGACGTGGTCGGGCAGGCCGACGACGGGCGCACGGCGCTCGAGGACATCCGGCGGCTGCGGCCCGACGTGGCGTTGCTGGACGTGCGCATGCCGGGGCTCGACGGGCATCGGGTCCTGCACGCGGTGGTCCGCGAGCGTCTGCCGACGCGCGTGGTGCTGCTGTCGGCGGTGGCGGGGCCGCACGAGGCGAACGCCGCACTGCGCGCCGGGGCGGTCGGCTACCTGTCGAAGGAGGCCACGCGCGAGGAGATCTGCGACGCGGTGGCCGCCGCCGGCAGGGGAGAGGTGCAGGATCCGCCGCCGCTCTCCTCGGTGCTGGACAGCCGCCCGCTGCTGAGCCCGCGCGAGCTGCAGGTGCTGCGGCTGACGGCGCAAGGGCAGTCGGCGCCGGCGATCGGCCGCGAGCTGCACCTGAGCCCGGAGACCGTCAAGACGCACCTGAAGAACGTCTACGACAAGCTCGGCGTCTCGGACCGGGCCGCCGCCGTGGCCGAGGGGATGCGCCGCGGCCTCCTGGAGTAGGCGTCTTCGTAAGGACAGCGACCCTGAAAATTCCCCCCACCGGGGGATTTCGAGATCCGCGCGAGCGTCCGATTATTTGCCCGACGGAACGGTCCCGCCGGTCCTCCCCTGAACGAGTCCCCCTCTCGTAGACCGGCGCCGATTCCCTTAGCGCCGCGGTCTCTGCCCAGCCGCGGCCGCCGGGCCGGGGCGGACGTGCCTCATCCCCTGTTCCCCCGCGTCCGCTCCGGCCCGGTCCCACCTTCCGATCGTGCCCGGGTCCGCCTGCCTTCCCGGCACGCGGCGCGTGTATGCGCGATTCGGCGGGCGTTGAGCGCTCCAACGCGTGCGCTCCTTGTCGCGTGAGCGTCGCGATGCGACGCCCATGCGCCACGATCGTCGGGGTACGTGCTGCGTGTCGTGAGAGCGTCGTGATGCGCCAATCAGGCGACACGCTACGAGCAGCGTGGAGCGGGGTCGGCGGCGCTACGCCGCGGCGGCGACGCGGCTAGACTGGTTGCCCTCGCCCTCTTAGCTCAGTTGGTAGAGCACTTCCATGGTAAGGAAGGGGTCGCCGGTTCGAGTCCGGCAGAGGGCTCTCCTCGCATGCGGGAGCTCGGCCGGCCGGCCCTGAACGGAGCCGGGCCCGTACGGTCCCGGTGCCAGCACCGGGACGCCTGGCGCTCACCGATCCCCGCCGTGCCTGACGTCGCACTTCGCCCGACGCGCGTCGTCGGCCGAAAGAGGCTCCTCCGTCGACGCCTCCGAGAGCATCGCTCATGACCCGGGAGCGAAGCTGCACGTCGGCGGCTCGTCGTGCAGGAGCCCCGCGGAAGCGGCGCTGATGTGAGCCCGTGCCGGCCGGTGTCGCCGTCCGTGGTCGCCGTGCGGTGACAGGCGGCAACACCGTCGGTGCGGGCGCGTCAGTCGCCTTCGGCGGGAGCCGCCACGGGCGACGGCGCCGCCGCGCCGAGCGTGAAGCCGCTCAGCCACAGCGCCACCATCGACAGGGCGGTGCCGCCGGCGGCGACGGCGAGGATCTCGAGGTTCGGCACCGCCAGCTCGAAGAACTCGCGCGTGAGCGGGAGCGCCAGCGCCAGCACGTACATCAACGCCAGCGCGCCGACCGCGACCGACACCGCCGTCAACCGCCGCGGGCTGGTCGCCTCCAGCACCATGATCAGGTACAGGCCGAGCGCCACCAGCACCGTGGTCGCCACCGTGCGCGCCTCGACCAGCGGCAGATCGAGCGGATAGACCGCGAACAGGTAGCTGCCCAGCACCCCGATCCCGACCATCGTCCCCGCCGGCACCGCGAACCGCGCCACGTCGCGGGCGAAGCTGCCGGTCCACCACGGACCGGTGCTCGGCGCCAACGCCAGGAAGAACGTCGGGATGCCGATGGTGATCGCCGCCGCCAGCGAGAAGTGGCGCGGCAGCAGCGGGTAGGCGGCCGGGGTCGTCCCGATCAGCAGGATCAGGAACGCCGCGAACGACGACTTCGTCACGTACAGCTTGGCCACCCGCTGCAGGTTGCGCAGCGCCTGGCGTCCCTGCTCGACCATCGGGGGCACCACCGCGAACGTGCCCTTCACCAGCACCAGGTCGGCGACCGCCTTCGCCATCTGCGCGCCCGACCCCTGCGCGATCGCCAGCCGCGAGGCCTTCAGCGCCGGCACGTCGTTGACCCCGTCGCCGACCATCGCCACGTAGCGGCCCGAGGCGCGCAGCGCCTCCACGAACCGGCGCTTGTCCTCCGGCGCCACACGGCCGACCACCGTCGTCCGGCGCGCCACCTCGCGCAGCTCGTCCGGGTCCTGCGGCAGGTCGGCGCCCCTCAGCGGCGGGCCCGCCATCGGGATGCCGGCGTCGCGCGCGATCGCCGCCACCGTCTCCGGCGCGTCGCCCGACAGCACCTTGATCTCGACGTTCTCGTTGCGCAGGAACTCGATCATCTCCCGCGTCTCCGGGCGCAGCCGCTCGCCGAGCACCGCCAGCCCCAGCACGCGCAGGCCCGGCGGCGGCTCGTCGGCCTCCGGCTGGGCGAGCTCCGCCTCGCCCGCCGCCAGCGCCACCACGCGTCTCCCCTCGGCCGCGTGTCGCCCGGCCTCCGCGCGCAGCGCGCCCAGCTCGAACCGCTCGGGCGCGCCCAGCGCCAGCGTCGCGTCCGCCAGCTCGATCGCGCTCCAGCGCCGCTTGGAGGCGAACGGCACCCGGCGCCGCGGCTCCTCCGCGTCGGCGGGGAACGCCTCGCCGATCGCCTTCAAGGTGCTGTTCTTGTCAGGGGTGGACGCCGCGTAGCGGCCCAGCGCCGCCGCCAGCTCGTCGCGCTCCACGCCCTCGGCGGGCACCAGGTCCACCACGCGCAGCGCCGGCTCGGTGAGGGTGCCGGTCTTGTCGGTGCAGATCACGTCCACCGCCGCCAGCGACTCGATCGCGTTGAGCTGCTGGGCGAGCGCGCCGCGGCGCGCCATGCGCAGCGACGCCGCCGCGTAGGTGAGGCTCAGCAGCAGGACCAGGCCCTCGGGGACCAGCGACACCATGCCCGCGGTCGCCGTCTCCACCGCCTCGGACACGTCCGGCTTGTCGCGCCACAGCGCGTAGCCGAGCACGGAGCCCAGCACCACGGTCAGCGCCGCCAGCGCCAGCAGCAGGCGGTTGACCGCCCGCTCCAGCGGCGAGCGCGGGTGGCGGAAGGCGCGCGCCTCGCCTGCGATCCGCTCCGCCCAGCTCTCGGCGCCCACCGCGTCGACCACGTAGGCGCCCGCGCCCTCCACCACGAACGAGCCGGAGCGGATCTCCTCGCCTTCCGCGAGCGGCACCGGCTCCGACTCGCCGGTCAGCACCGAGGCGTCGATCATCAGCCCCTCGGCCTCCACCAGCGTCCCGTCGGCCACCACCTGGTCGCCGGGCTTGACGCGCACCAGGTCGCCGCGCACCACCTCCTCGACGCCGAGCTCGCGCGGGCGCCCGTCACGCACCACCGTCGCCGACGGCGCGACCAGCGCCGCCAGCCTGTCGAGCGCCCGCTTGGCGCGCACCTCCTGGGCGATGCCGATGCCGGTGTTGGCGACCAGGATCCCCAGGAACAGCGCGTCGCGCCAGTCGCCGAAGGCGATCGTGAGCGTGCCGAAGACGACCAGGATCAGGTTGAACACCGTCAAGGTGTTGGCGCGGACGATGCTCAGGTAGGAGCGGCTGGTCGCCGGCGGCTTGACCTTGCCGCGCTCCTCCAGGCGCCGTCGCGCCTCGGCCTCGGTCAACCCCGCCTGCGCATCGGACGGGCGTTCGCCCACCGCCGCGGTTGTGTGGGGATCGGCTGCCATCGCCCTGGTTTGTCGGCAGGGTGGGGCGTGCCCTGCGACCCGTGCGGTTCATTCCTCCCCATCCCCGGAGACGCTCCGCACCCGGGGGCGCTGATGCACATCCAGGCGCCGCGTCCAGGGACGGGGCGGGCCGTCGCAGCCGACCGGGCGCTGGTAGGCGACGCGCAGGTCCCGTAGAAACACCAGGCATGGATGCGGTGACCGTGGATGCCGGCGGGCGGGAGGTGCGCGTCTCCAACCCCGACCGGGTGATCTTCCCGGCCACCGAGCGCACCCCGGAGATCACCAAGCTCGACGTCGTCAACTACTACCTGTCGGTCGCCGACGGGATCATGCGCGCGCTCCGCGACCGGCCGACCACGCTCGAGCGCTGGCCCAAGGGAGTGCGCGAGGGGATGCGCCTCTCCACCCGCGAGCGGGGCGGCGGCGACGCGTTCTTCCAGAAGCGCGTGCCGCGGGGCGCGCCCGACTACGTCAAGACCGCCCGCATCCGGTTCCCCTCCGGCCGCCACGCCGACGAGATCTGCCCGACCGAGATCGCCGTCGTCGCCTGGGCCGCCCAGATGGGGACGATCACCTTCCATCCGTGGCCGGTGCGCGCCTCCGACGTCGACCACCCCGACGAGTTGCGGCTCGACCTCGACCCGCAGCCCGGCACCGACTTCGCCGACGCGGTACGGGTCGCCGCCGTCGCCCGCGAGCTGCTCGAGGAGCTCGGCTACGCCGGCTATCCGAAGACCTCCGGCGGCCGCGGCGTCCACATCTACGTGCGGATCGAGCCGCGCTGGGACTTCATCGACCTGCGCCGCGCCGCGATCGCCTTCGGGCGCGAGCTGGAGCGTCGCCTGCCCGGCGAGGTGACCACCAAGTGGTGGAAGGAGGAGCGCGGGCGGCGCATCTTCGTCGACTACAACCAGAACGCCCGCGACCGCACGATCGCCTCCGCCTACAGCATCCGCCCGCGGCCCGGCGCGCCCGTCTCGGCCCCGGTCACGTGGGAGGAGCTGCCGGAGATCGACCCGCAGGACTTCAACGTCACCACCATGCCCGCGCGCTTCGCCGAGCTCGGCGACCTGCACGCGTCCATCGACGACGTGGCGCACTCGCTGCAGCCGCTGCTCGACCTCTACGAGCAGCAGGGCGGCGGCGAGATGCCGTACCCGCCCGACTACCCCAAGATGCCGGGCGAGCCGAAGCGGGTACAGCCGTCGCGCGACCGCGACCGCAAGCGCTGAGGCTCAGCGCGACTGCGGCAGCTTCGCCGCCGCGCCCTGCTTCCAGGCAGGTGAGGACGGCGGCGGGACGATCGGCCCGATGTCGCCGTCGGGCGCCTCGTCGAGGTCGACGATCACCGGCGCATGGTCGCTTGGGCCCTTGCCCTTGCGCGCCTGGCGGTCCACCCACGCCGCCTTCACGCGCCCGGCGATCTCCGACCCGGCGAGGATCAGGTCGATCCGCATCCCCAGGTCCTTGTGGAACATGCCGGCGCGATAGTCCCAGTAGGTGAAGAACTTCTCCTGCGGCCAGCGCTCGCGCACCAGGTCGTGCAGGCCGACCCCCTGCAGCGCGGCGAGCGCGTCGCGCTCGGCGGGCGTGACGTGCGTGTGGCCTTCGAACGCCTCCGGGTCGAACACGTCCAGGTCGGTGGGGGCGATGTTCATGTCGCCCGCCACCACCGTCCGCTCCACCGGGCCGGCGGCGACGTGGTCGCGCAGCGCCGCCAGCCACTCCAGCTTGTAGGCGTAGTGGTCGGAGTCGACGGCGCGGCCGTTGGGCACGTACACCGAGCTCACCCGCACCCCGCCGCAGGTGGCGGCCACGTGGCGCGCCTCCTGGTGCGGGAAGCCCGGCCCGCCCGGCAGGCCGATCGTCACCTCCTCGAGCCCGACCCGCGACAGGATCGCCACCCCGTTCCAGGAGTTCTCGCCGTGGACGACCGCCTCGTAGCCGCGCGCCCGAAGCTCCTCGCCGAGCAGCTCGCCGAACACCTCCTCGGCGCACTTGGTCTCCTGCAGGCAGACCACGTCGGGCCGGCGCTCGTCCAGCCACGGCAGCAGGCGGGCGACGCGCTGGCGGATCGAGTTCACGTTCCAGGTGGCAAGCCGCACGCCGGTACCGTAGTCCGCTGGAGCATCCCTTAGGTTCACGGGCCGTGACCGAGCACGCGGACGTGATCGTCGTCGGCGCCGGACTGGCCGGCCTGGTCGCCACCGCCGAGGCGGCGGACGCCGGCCGGCGCGTGATCCTGGTCGACCAGGAGCCCGAGCAGTCGCTCGGCGGGCAGGCTTTCTGGTCGCTGGGCGGGCTGTTCTTCGTGAACAGCCCCGAGCAGCGGCGCATGGGCATCAAGGACTCCTACGAGCTGGCCTGGCAGGACTGGCTCGGCACCGCCGGATTCGACCGGCCGGAGGACAAGTGGCCGCGCCGCTGGGCGGAGGCCTACGTCCAGTTCGCCGCCGGGGAGAAGCGCGCCTGGCTCCGGCAGCACGGGCTGCGCTGGGTGCCGAACGTCGGCTGGGCGGAGCGCGGCGGCTACGGGGCGATCGGCCACGGCAACTCGGTGCCGCGCTTCCACATCACGTGGGGCACCGGGCCGGCGGTCGTGGAGGCGTTCGCGCGCCGCGTGCGCGCCGCTGTCGAGCGCGGGCAGGTGGAGCTGCGCTTCCGCCACAAGGTCGACCGGCTCACCGTCACCGACGGGGTCGTCGACGGGGTGGCGGGCGAGATCCTCGAGCCCAGCTCGGTGGAGCGCGGACGCCCCAGCTCGCGCACGCCGATCGGCGAGTTCGAGCTGAAGGCCTCGGCGGTGGTGGTCTCCACCGGCGGGATCGGCGGCAACTTCGACCTGGTGCGCGAGAGCTGGCCGAAGCGGCTCGGCACGCCGCCGAGGACGATGGTGGCGGGGGTGCCCGACCACGTCGACGGCCGGATGCTCGGCATCGCCCGCGAGGCCGGGGCGAACATCATCAACCCGGACCGGATGTGGCACTACGTGGAGGGCATCCGGAACTGGGATCCGATCTGGACCGACCACGGGATCCGCATCCTGCCCGCGCCCTCGTCGCTGTGGCTGGACGCCACCGGCCGGCGGCTGCCGGTGCCCCTGTTCCCGGGCTTCGACACGCTCGGCACGCTCGAGTACCTGCGGGCCACGGGCTACGACCACTCGTGGTTCATCCTCACCCAGAAGATCATCGAGCGCGAGTTCGCGCTCTCGGGCTCCGAGCAGAACCCGGACCTGACCGGCAAGTCGCTGCGGCTGCTGGTGCGCTCGCGGCTCGGGAAGGGAGCGCCCGGTCCGGTGGAGGCGTTCAAGCGCCACGGCGCGGACTTCGTCGTCGCCGGCAACCTGCGGGAGCTGGTGGACGGGATGAACCGGCTCACCGAGGAGCCGCTGCTCGACTACGACCAGGTGGAGGCCGAGGTGGTCGCGCGCGACCGCGAGATCCTCAATCCCTTCACCAAGGACCTGCAGGTGATGGCGATCCGCGAGGCGCGCCGCTACCTGGCCGACCGCGTGACGCGCGTGGCCAAGCCGCACCGCCTGCTGGATCCGAAGGCAGGCCCGCTGATCGCGGTCAAGTTGCACGTGTTGACCCGCAAGACGCTCGGTGGCCTGGAGACCGACCTGTCGGGGCGCGTGCTGCGCCCGGACGGCGAGCCGTTGCCGGGCCTGTACGCGGCGGGCGAGGTGACCGGCTTCGGCGGCGGCGGCATGCACGGCTACCGCGCGCTCGAGGGCACCTTCCTGGGCGGCTGCATCTTCTCCGGCCGCGTGGCGGGCCGGGCGGTCGCCGAGGCGACGGCGGCCTGAGCCGACCGGCCTCACCCACCCCGTCGAGGGATCAATGACTTCGCCTGGGCGCGAGTGATTGATCCCTCGACGGGGTGGGGGTCAGCTCAGCAGGCTGCCCCAGTCCAGGTCGTCGATGTCGATGTCGTCGGGGTCGGGGAGCGGCGGGACCCAGGTCACGACCACCTCGAGGGCGAAGCGGTCCCCGATGTCGACCCCGGTCAGATGCGCGTCCTGGAGCCGTAGCTCGCCGAAGCCGACGAGCCTGCCGTCGTCGTCCACGATGCGCACCTCGCCACGGTCGTTGAAGCCGGCGATCCTCACGCTGTGCTCGCTGCTGGGGGAAGGAGAAGGGAGTGAGCGTGACGCGCGCTGCAGGCGCCACGCGCAAGCCACGGTAGCGACGCCGGGGTGTCAGGTCGGCGGCTGTGGACGGAAAGCGGGGGCTCCGGGTCAGCGCACGGTCATCGGCGCGGGCCGTCTCATCCCCCGGTCGGGTGGGGGCGTCGCGCGGTCGCTGGCGAGGGGGCGGCGTCGCGCGGTTCGATCGCCCTGCAGTGCACTGCACCATCCCCCTGATCTCTCAGGCCGTCGGGGCGCCCCCGGCGGCCTGAGAGGAGTTTCCGTCTTCGCCAGGAGGGGCCGGATGAGCACCTCGCCCACAGGACAGAACGGTCAAGAGGCCGCCCGCCGGGGACCGACCTACCGCTGCGCGGTGTGGGGGACCGGCCACATGGGCCGCACGCTGACGCGCGCCGCCGTCGAGCGCGGGGACGTCCAGCCGGTGGCGGCGATCGTCACCGATCCGGCCAAGGACGGGCGCGACCTGGGCGAGCTGTCCGGCTTGCCCCCGATCGGCGCGCCCGCCTCGCTCGACGTCGACGCGGTCCTCGCCCGCGAGGACATCGACGTCGTGTTCTTCTGCGGGATCGCCTCGACGCGCGAGGTGGCCGAGGGGCTCGCCCGCATCGTCCGCGCCGGCAAGGAGGCGATCACGTTCTCCGGGCTGGTGCACCCCGCAACGGCGATCGGCTCCGACGAGGCGCGGGAGCTGGACCGGATCGCGCGCAGCGCGGGGCACCGCATCCTCGGCACCGGCCTGGCGCCGGGCTTCCTCGTCGACGTGCTGCCCGTGGTGCTCGCCTCCTCGTGCGTCCAGTGGGAGTCGATCGCGGTGCGGACGGTCATGCCGATGGACGACTGGGGCGACCTGACCCTCGACGCCTACGGGGTCGGCAAGCCGCCCGGGCAGCACGCCGACACCGGCTCGCGCATCTCGTTCCTGGAGTCGGTGGGCGTGATCTGCGACTCGCTCGGCGTCGACGTCGCCGAGAGCGGCGAGCACTTCGAGCCGATCGTCTCCGAGCGCCGCCGCGAGGGTCGGCGGGTGGTGGAGCCGGGCACCAGCGCCGGGGTGCGCCGCCGCTACGAGGCGACGACCACCGACGGCCGCTCCGTGTCGGTGGAGATCGTGGCGGTGTACGGCCTCGACGAGGAGCTCGACGACATGCGCGTCGAGTTCGGCGTCAAGATCGACGGCCCGCCCGGCTCGGGCGTGGACGCCGTCATCTCGGGCGGATGGGTGCCCGATCCCTATCCGGCCACGGCGGCCGCCGGGTTGAACGCGATCCCGGGGCTGCTCAGCTTGCCGCCCGGCCTCTACCACCCGGCCCAGGTGCCGTTCGCGGTGCGCCGGCCGGAGTGGCCGAGCGCCAAGGTCGCGCGCGGCTGACGCGCGGGGCACCCGCTGCGGGGCCGTCCGCGACGGTGCCGTCTAGGCTGCTGCGCCGATGAGCGACTGGTCCGATCCGCGCGTGCGGCGCGGCATGCAGCGCCAGCTCGAGCAGCGCAACCGCCTGATCGCGGACGGCGCGCGCGCTGTCGGCTGGAAGGCGGGGTTCGGCACCCGGCAGGCGATGGAGGCGATCGGGACGACCGCTCCGATCACCGCGTTCATGACCGACCGGTCGCTGGTGCCCGACGGTGGAGAGGCGTCGATCACCGGCTGGAAGGCGCCGATGGTGGAGGTGGAGATCGCCGTGCGGCTGGGCTCCGACCTGCCGGGCGGCTCCGACCGTGCCGCGGTCGAGCGGGCGGTGGGCGCCCTGGCGCCCGCGATCGAGCTGGTGGACCTCGACGGGCCGCGCGGTCCGGAGGACCTCGAGGATGTGATCGCTTCGGGCATCTTCCACCGTGGCCTGGTGCTGGGCGAGCTCGTCGACCGCGCCTCGGTGTCGCTGGACGAGGTGCGCCTGACGGTCGACCGCACCGCCGGTCGGCACGCCGAGGGCGTCGACCCGACCGTGGCCACCGGCGACCCGCTGGAGGTGGTGCGGGCGATCGCCGACCTTCTCGAGGACGCCGGCGAGCGGCTGCGCGCCGGGGAGATCGTGATCGCCGGCGCGGCGATCCCGCCGTTCGCGGCCGAGGCGGGCGAGACGGTCACCGCCCGCTTCGATGGGCTGGGCGCCGTCAGCGTCGCCCTGCGCTGACCGCCCGGGGTGCGAAGCCGTCAGGGCCGCGGCGTGTAGGTGGTGGAGCGCATCACGATCCGCGTCTCGGTGACCGCCGCTCCGCCGCGCTGGCGCAGCGCGCGGATCGTCTCGTTGAGGTCGTTGGCGTCCCGGCAGCTCACCCGCACGTGGTAGTCGGAGCGGCCGGTCACGAACGCGACCTCGCGCACCGACCGCAGCTCCGAGGCGAGCTGCTCGAAGATGTCGGGGTCGGCCTTCGGCATCAGCCGCACGTCGATGATCGCGTCCAGCCCGCGCCCGACGCCGCTCGGGTCGACCGTGGCGGTGAAGCCCGTGATCACCTTGGCGCGCTGCAGGCGCCGGACCCGCTCGGCGGCGGCGTGCGGGCTGAGGCCCGTGGCGCGGCCGAGGTCGGTGAACGACAAGCGTCCGTTTTCGACGAGCAGCTTGAGGATTTCTCGGTCGGTGTCGTCGAGGACGACCATTTTCACCGTCGGCGGGGAGTTCGACTTGCAAGGACAGCGTCCGAGCCGATGATCTCGCGCCACCATGCCCTCCTCCTCGAACTCCATCGCTTCACCCACCCGGTCGTCGGATGTGCTCGTGATCGGCGGCGGCTCGGTGGGGGCGAGCGTCGCGGCCGAGGCGGCCGCGCGCGGGGCCTCCGTCACCCTGCTCGAGCGTGGCGCCGACCTGGCGTGGGGCTGCTCGGCCGGCAACGCGGGGCTGCTCGGCGCCAGCCACGTGCTTCCGCTCTCCAACATGGAGGCGTTGATCGACGGCATCCGCTGGATGGCGCGCGACGACAGCCCGTTCGGCATGCGGCCGCGGCCCCGGCTGCTCCCGTGGCTGGCGCAGTTCGCGGCGGCCGCCGCGCCGTCCCGCGTGCGCCGCTCGACCGCGATCCTGCGCGAGCTGGCGGTCGCCGGCGCCGCGCTGCACGAGCAGCTCGCCGCCGAGGGGCTGGACTCCGGCTTCCGGCGGCGCGGCCTGCTCAACGTGTACGGGTCGGAGCGCGCCTTCCGCCACGCCGTCGCCGAGGCGGAGCGCGACGCCGCGCAGGGGATGCGCTGCGAGGTGGTTCAGGGCGCTGACCTGGGCGAGGCCTGGCCGGCGGTCGCCGGCGAGCACGCCGGCGCGGTCTACTACCCCGACGAGGCGCACTGCGACCCGCTGCGCTTCGTGCGCGCGATGGGCGAGCGGGCGCGCGCCGCCGGAGCGCGCATCTGGACCGGGGTGGAGGTGCTGGAGATCCGCGTCCGGGACGGCCGCGTCACGTCCGTGTGGACGACCGAGGGCGACCTGACCGCCGGAGAGGTGGTGCTCGCCGCCGGGGTCTGGAGCCCGAGGCTGACCGCCGGGCTGCCGGTGCGCCTGCCGGTCGAGGCCGGCAAGGGCTACCACGTCGACGTGGAGACCTGGTCGGGCGCGCCCGAGTATCCGATCTGGTTCCAGGAGGACCGGATCGTGGCCACGCCGCTCGAGGGGCGGCTGCGCCTCGCCGGCACGCTCGAGCTGTCCGGCATCGACGACCGCATCCAGAAGGCGCGGGTGGAGGCGATCCTGCGCGCCGGCCGCAACGGCCTGCGCGGCTTCGGCGAGCCGCGCATCGTCGAGATCTGGCGGGGGATGCGCCCGTGCACCCCGGACGGCCTCCCGGTGATCGGGCGCGTGCCGTGGATCCGGAACCTCGTGATGGCCACCGGCCACGGCATGTGGGGGCTGCAGCTCGGGCCCCTCACCGGGCGGCTGGTCGCCGAGGTGCTGACCGACGCCACGCCGTCGCACGACATCGCGCCGCTCAGTCCGGGTCGCTTCGGCCGCGGGCACGAGGCCGGGGTCAGCGCCCGGCGTCTTCGCGGAAGTCGTCGGCTCCGGCGCGCAGTGAGCGCAGCGTAGGGCTGCCTCAGAGCGTGGTCGCCCCCTGGAGGGGCGGCCGCCCCGGCGCGGCCGGCGGACCGCGACCGTCGGGCGCTTCGGTCAGCGCCTGCCCGGCGCCGTCCGCCGCACCGGAGCGATGCCCGTCAGGAGCCCTTGCCGAGGCGGGCGCGCAGCAGCTCCTTGCCCTGCTCGGCGCCCTTGCGGCTCGCGTTCTGGGCGCGGCGGAAGAAGTCCGCCAGCTCCTGGTCGCCTTCGCGCTCGGCGTCCTGGATGAAGGTCTCCATCTTCAGGGCGTTGCGCAGGGACTGCTCGGTGAACCAGATGATGTCGTAGTCCTTGTCCCTGGTTCCGGTGATGTGGCCCAACTCGCTGCTCGCCACGATGGCCTCCTTCGTCGGACGGTTGACGATGGAGGTCCATACCCGGCGCCCGCCCAGGCCAACAGGTCCCTGCCGTCCGCCTGTCGACAACTACAGGTACGGATCGCTGATCGCGCCCGGACAGGCGTCGTTCCGCGCGGACCTTTTTCGTCCAGCCCGGTGCCGGACGGGGTTTCCGCGCCCCGCGGCTGGGTAGCGCCCGTTCATGCTCACCATCACACCAAGCGCCTCCGCCGCGCTCGCCGCACTCTTGGAATCCCCTGAGGTTCCACCCGGTGCCGGGGTCCGTATCGCACACGGGACCGGTCCGGGCGGTGAGCCCGCGCTCGGCCTGACCATCGTCGAGCAGCCGGACCCGCGTGACATCGTCGTCGGCGGCGCCTCGGGCGTCGAGCTCTACCTCGAGCCCCGCGCCGCGGACCTGCTCGCCGACCAGCAGCTCGACGTCGAGGAGGAGGGCGGCGCGATGGCGTTCACCCTCCAGCCCCAGCCCCTCGACGGGGGACCGCCGAACGTCGTGTAGCCGGGCTCACGCCGGCTGCGCAGGCCGACGGCACGCCCGCTCGGGGCCGACAGGCGCCCTGAGCGCGAAACGCACGGTCACCAAGTGTCCACGAAGCGGCGGTCGCCGTCCGGGCGGCCGCCGTCGTGCGTGGCGGCCTCCTGGGTCGCCGCCTGCAGCGCGGCGGCCAGCACGTCGCGCGTCTCCGCCGGGTCGATCACGTCATCCAGCTCGAACAGGGTCGCGGCGTTGATCGCCCGCGCGTTGCGCTCCGCCTCGGCGGTGAGCTCGCGCACCCGCCGCTCGCGCTCCTCCTCGTCGGGGATCGCCTCCAGCTCACGACGCAGGCCGAGGCGGACGGCGCCCTCCAGCCCCATCGGGCCGAGGTGCGCGCCCGGCCAGGCGACGCTGAGCAGCGGCTCATGCATGCTGCCGCCGGCCATCGCCTGCGCGCCCAGCCCGTAGCCGCGCCGCAGCACCACGGCCAGGAACGGCACCCGCAGCCGCGCCGAGGCGACCATCAGTCGCGAGCTGTGGCGCACCAGCCCCGTCTTCTCCGCCTCGGGGCCGACCATGATCCCCGGGGTGTCGATCAGCGAGATGATCGGCAGCCCGAACGCGTCGCAGAGCTGGACGAACCGCGCCGCCTTGTCGGCGCCGTCGCTGGTGATCGCGCCCGCCATGTAGCGGCTGTCGTTGGCGATGAAGCCGACCGGGCGGCCCTCGATGCGCGCCAGCGCCGTGACCATCTCGGGCGCGAAGCGCTCGCGCAGGAAGGTCACCGACCCGATGTCGGCGAGCGTCTCGATCACCGGGGCGACCGCGTAGGCGCGCCGCTCCCGCTCGGGAACCATGTTGCGCAGCACCGTCTGGTCGGCGGCCTCGCCCGGCGGGGTGGACCCCTGGAAGTAGGCCAGCAGGCGCCGCGCCATGGCGACCGCCTCGCGCTCGTCCTCGACGGTCACGTCGACCACGCCGTTGCGCTCATGGACCTCCAGCGGGCCGACCTCGTCCGCATCCACGTTGCCCAGGCCGCCGCCGGCGATCATCGCCGGGCCGCCCATCCCGAGCGAGACGTTCTTGGTGGCGACGATCAGGTCCGAGCAGCCGGCGAGCATCGCGTTGCCGGCGAAGCAGCGACCGGCGACGATCGCGATCCGCGGCACCAGCCCGGACAGCCGCGCCCACAGCGCGAACGCGCGCGTCTCCAGGGCCGAGACCGCCGGGAAGTCGGTGTCGCCGGGGCGTCCGCCGCCGCCCTCGGCGAAGAGGATCGTCGGCAGCCGCATGCGCTCGATCAGCTCGAACATGCGGTCCTTCTTGAGGTGGCCGAGCGCGCCCTGGGTGCCGGCCAGCACGGTGTAGTCGTAGGAGAGGACCGCGCAGGCGGCGCGGTCGCCGAACAGCTCGCCGTTGACGCGGCCGATGCCGGCGATCAGCCCGTCGGCGGGGGTGCGCCGGATCAGCTCGTCTAGGTCGCGGCGCTGCCGCTGCGCGGCGATCGCAAGCCGCCCGTACTCGACGAACGTGCCCGGGTCGACGAGGTCGGCGATGTTCTCCCGCGCGGTCCTGCCCCCGGCGGCGTGGCGCTTGGCCACCGCGTCGGGGCGCGCCGCGTCCTCGGTGAGGGCGCGGCGCTCGAGCAGCTCGGCGAGGTCGGCGCGGATCGTCTTCTCGCTGTCGGCCACGGGGCCGATCCTGGCAGAGCGCGCGCGCCCCGGGGGACGCCGAGCGGCGGGGTCCTCCTCCGGCCGGGGGTGATCCGCGCTCCGGGGTTGCGTCCCGCCTCAGCTCTCGTAGAGCGCGTCGAAGACCTCGCGGTAGCGCTCGAAGACCACCGCACGCTTGATCTTCTGGGTGGGGGTCATCTCGCCGGCCTCCTGGGAGAAGTCGCGCTCGAGGATCTTGAACTTCTTGATCTGCTCGATGCGGGCGAGCGTGCCGTTGACCTCGTCCACGTAGCGCTGGATCTCGGCGCGCACGCGCTCGTCGTCGACCATCTTCTTGATGTCGGGCTCGACGCCGACGTGCTCGGCCAGCGCCTCAACCTCGTCGGGGTCGAGCGTGAGCACCGCGGTCACGTAGGGGCGGTTGTCGGCGTACAGCACCGCCTGCGAGATCCAGCGGCACTCGCGCAGCGCCGACTCGATCGGCGCGGGCGCGATGTTCTTGCCCGAGGAGGTGATCAGGATCTCCTTCTTGCGGCCGGTCACCCGCAGGAAGCCCTCGGAGTCGATCTCGCCGAGATCGCCGGTGTGCAGCCAGCCGTCCTCGGACAGCGTCTCGCGCGTGGCCTCCGGGTTCTTGTAGTAGCCGGCGAACACGTTGGGGCCGCGCAGCAGGATCTCGCCGTCCTCGGCGATGCGTGCGTGCACGCCCGGCAGCGGCCGGCCGACGGTGCCGAACTTGAACGCGGCCGGGGTGTTGAACGTCGCCGGGGCGGTGGACTCGGTCAGGCCGTAGCCCTCGAGGACGAGGATCCCGCAAGCGTCGAAGAACTCGAGCACCTCCGGCGCGATCGGGGCCGCGCCGGTGACCGCCAGCTCCAGCCGCCCGCCGAACAGGGCCTGGACCTTCCGCAGCGCCAGCTTCTCGGCGAGCGCGTGCTTGAGCCGCAGCGCCGGCGAGACGCGCCCGCCGGCGCGCTCGGTGGCGCGCACGCGCGCCCCGACGGCGACCGCCCAGTCGAAGATCCGCTTCTTGAGCGCGCCGCCGTCCTCGACCTGGGCGAGCGCGCGGGTGTGGATCTTCTCGAAGATGCGCGGCACCGACGGCAGGTGCGTCGGGCGCAGCTCGGCCACGTCCTCGAGCAGCGTCTGGGTGGAGCCGCGCCAGTAGCCGAGCGTCGCGCCCACATCCAAGGTGTAGAACTGGATCACGCGTGCCAGCGAGTGGGCCAGCGGCAGGAACATGAACATGACGTGGCCGGGGCCCACGTCGAGCACCTGCTTGATCATCGCCACCGTCTGCATCACGTTGCCGTGGGTGGTGATGCAGCCCTTCGGCAGCCCGGTGGTGCCCGACGTGTAGATGATGGTCGCCGGGTCCTGCGGCGAGACGGCGGCCACCGCCTGCTCGACGGCGTCGTCGGCGACCTCCTCGCCCCGCGCGCACAGCTCGTCGAGCGACATCCCCTCCGAGCCGTCGAGCGTCACGACGTGCTCCAGGTCGGGCAGCTCGTCGCGGACCTCCCGGACCTTCGCGGCCTGGGCCTCGTCCTCGCAGAACACCACGCGCGAGCCGGAGTGCGCCAGCACGTGCCGCACCTCCACCGGCGCGTTGGTGTGGTAGACGGGCACGACGACGGCGCCCGCGCAGTGGCCGCCCAGATCGAGCAGCGTCCACTCGGCGCGCGTGTTGGCGAGCACCGCCACCCGGTCACCCGGCTTGATCCCGAGCGCGATCAGCCCACGTGCCACCGCACGGGCGCGGTCGGCAAGCTCGGTGTAGGAGACGTCGCGCCAGCCGTTGCCGGCGTGGTGGCGCAACGCCACTCCGGGGCGGTCGGTGAAGCCGAGGGCCAACGCGCCGACGGTCGGCGCCGAGGGCCGGGCGGTCAGGGGCTCGGGGGCGTCGGTCGGTGTCGCGATCGTCGTCATCCGTGGGGCGCGGGTAGGGATCTGCCGACTCATCCTGCCCATCTCGCGCCGATCGTGCACCGTGGCCGGCAGCTCGGGGCGCGCGCGGATGTCGCTCCTCCGTACGGGAATTCGGGTAGTAACTGTCTATGCAGTTCTCCGCCAGCCCACAGCCCCTGCTTAGCCGCGACGAGTACGCCGCCCACAAGGCGGAGCTCGAACGCCTACGTGCGGAGCGCGACGAGCTGATGCGGGCGCAGGGCCGGGAGGCGCGGAGCTACACCTCATCTGACGCGGCCGAGGAGCTCACCCACGTCCAGAAGGACCTGGCCGTCATCGAGGCGCGCATCGCGCACCTCGAGCAGATCCTGAACACGGCGAGGATCGTCGAGGACTCGGGCGAGGGCGAGGACGTGGTGACCCTGGGGTCGGTCGTGGACGTCGAGTACGGGCCCGAGCGCAAGCCGATGACCCTCAAGGTGACGGGCGCCGTCTCCTCGGAGCCGGGCGCGGTGTCGGCGCGGTCGCCGGTGGGGGCCGCGCTGATGGGCCGTCGCGCCGGTGAGGTCGCCGTCGCGGCTCTGCCCGGCGGCGAGAAGGTCGAGGTCGCCATCGTGGCGGTGCGGCCGAGGGCCGCGGAGTGAGCGACGACGCGGCTCCACGGGCGTCGCTGGCGCCCGCCCGGCGCTGCCGCCCGACTTGCGTCCGTTGACGTCCCCTGGCGCTGCGCGCGCTGTTGGGGCTACGGTGTGAGCGGTCCGTGGGCGCGCGTCGTGCGCGCCGGCCGCATTCGCCCTGGACCCCAACGAGAGCTGAGGAGCCTGCCATGGGTATGGATCCGGATAACGAGCTCTACGACTCGGCATGTGAGCTGCTCGCCGCCGCGCAGCGCCTGCAACGCGCCGCCGCCGGCGGCGAGGACGTGGCCCGCGCGCTGCCGGCGACCCTGGGATGCCTGGAGGCGACGCTCGCCGCGTTGCGCAAGGCGACGGTCACGCTGCGGCAGGACGCGGACGCCGCCGACGAGCTGGGCGCGCTCGGCGACGCGCTCGGCGACGCGGAGCGAGCCGCCGAGCGGGCGCGCGCCGCCGGAGCCCGCTCCCTGCAGGCGTCCGCCTGACGGGTCGCCGCGCCGACACGGCGGCGCGTCGCCCGGCGCTCGGGCGGACACCCTCAACCCATGCCCGCGAGCAAGGAAGACCTACCCGCCACCCTGAAGCGCTCGCCGCGCAAGGTGCAGCGGACCTACGAGGAGGCGCTCGACAGCGCCCACGAGCAGTACGACAGCGAGCAGCGCGCCCACCGCGTCGCGTGGGCGGCGGTCAAGCGCGTCGCCGAGAAGCACGGCGACCACTGGGAGCTGAAGGAGAGCGCCGGGCCCTCCGACGCCCAGGACGCGCGCAGCGGCAGGGAGGCGCGCGACCACCCGCTGCCGACCGCGGGCGGCGTCGACGCGACCAAGACGAAGGCCGAGCTGTACGACGACGCGCGCCGCGCCGGCATCGAGGGTCGCTCGCACATGAGCAAGAGCGAGCTCGTCTCCGCGCTGCGCCGCTACAACGACCGCGAGACCGCCAAGGCGCGCCGCTGATCGCCGGCGCGAGCGGCCGTCGGTCGGCGCGGGCCCGACGGGGTAGAGCGCCCGCATGAAGGCGGCGAGCGTCACTGTCAGCGCCCGCGGCAGCCGGCTCTGCGGCGACCTGAGCCTGCCCGACGACGCCCGCGGCGTCGTCCTGTTCGCCCACGGAACGGGCAGCAGTCGGCGCAGCCCGCGCAACCGGGCGGTGGCGGCGCGGCTGCAGGAGGCCGGGATGGCGACGCTGCTCATCGACCTGCTCACCGAGGAGGAGGAGCGGGAGGAGCGGCGCACCGGGCACCTGCGCTTCGACATCCAGCTGCTCACCGAGCGCCTGTCGGCCGCGCTCGACCGGCTCGGCAGCGACCGAGCCACCAGGCGGCTGCCCGTCGGCTGCTTCGGCGCCAGCACCGGCGCCGCCGCCGCGCTGGCGCTCGCCGGCGCGCGACCCGAGCAGGTCCGCGCGGTCGTCTCCCGCGGCGGACGGCCGGACCTCACGCCCGATGACCTGCTGGCGCGCGTCCGCGCCCCGACGCTGCTGATCGTCGGCGAGCTGGACAAGCCGGTGATCCTGTTCAACCGCGACGCGCTCATGCGCATCCAGGCTGAGGCCAGGCTGGAGATCGTCCCGGGGGACGGCCACCTGTTCGAGGAGCCCGGCGCGCTGGAGCGTGTCGCCGACCTGGCCGCCGACTGGTTCGCCAGGCACCTGACGGAGGACCCCGACGGGGGCGACCGGTAGCCTCCGGAGGCACCCGGAGGAGAGGTCCGAAATGCGCATGCGCTCACTGCTGGTGTCGTTGCTCGTCCTGCTCGGCGTCGCGCCCGCCGCGGCCCACGCCGCCGCGCTCGACCGCGACCGCTGGGACGCGCAGGCATCGGCGCACGCCGCCGCAACGCGCAACATCCCCGTGTCGAACCCGGGCCCGCCGCCCGGGGCGCGGGTGCTCAAGTACCGGTTCGGCCCGATCAAGGTGAAGCCGGGGCAGAACCTGATCGACATCGACGTCCAGCGTGAGCGCCCGAACGTCGACGGCTGGATCGTCAGCTTCCGGCCCGACCTCGTCTACCACAAGACCAACCGCAAGCCGAGCGTCCGGCAGGTGCACCTCCACCACGCGGTCTGGCTGGTGGACCTGCAGCCGACGTTCGCGGCCGGCGAGGAGAAGACCTACTTCAACGCCCCGCCCGGCTACGGCTGGCGCTACACGACCCGCCAGTCGTGGCTGATCAACCACATGGTCCACGACCTCACCGGCCAGGAGGCCGAGGTCGACATCGTCTACACCATCTACTTCATTCCCGACACGGCGCCCGAGGCGGCGGGGATCAAGGAGATCAAGACCCAGTGGATGGACGTGGAGGGGCTCAAGCCCTACCCGGTCTTCGACGCGCTCCGGGGCCGGGGCAAGAACGGCCGCTTCACCTACCCGGACGACGCCAAGAACGCGTATCCGGACGGCAAGATCCGCAACCGCTGGGTCGCCGACCGTGACGCGACGCTGGTTATCGCGGGTGGGCACCTGCACCCCGGAGGCCTGTGGGTGGACCTGAAGGTCACCCGCGGCGACCGCACCGTGCGCATCTTCCGGTCGCGTGCCAACTACTACGAGCCGGCGGGCGCGGTCTCCTGGGACGTGTCGATGAGCGTCACCACGCCCAACTGGAAGGTGGCGGTGAAGAAGGGCGACGTGCTGTCGGTGAGCGCCACCTACGACACCAGGAAGGCCTCGTGGTACGAGGTGATGGGGATCATGGTGGTCGGCATCACCAACGGCCCCGACGGCGGCGTCGACCCGTTCAGCGGGCAGGTCGACCAGACCGACCGCCTCAGCCACGGCCGCCTGCCCGAGAACATCGAGACGGGCGTCGGGCGCAAGACGCTGGCCTACAACGACCCGCGCACGATGCGCACCGGGCCGATGCGCTCGACGGTGACCATCCGCAACTTCATGTACCTGCCGGGCGACCTGTCGCTCAACGGCCGGCAGGGGCTCCCGCCCGCGGTGCCGCAGGGGCGGTCGCTGACCTTCATCAACCGCGACGAGCCGACGACCGTGCGCTTCCACACGGTCACCTCGTGCAAGCTGCCCTGCAACCGCACGCCCGGCATCAAGTTCCCGCTCGCCGACGGCGGCACGATCTTCGACTCGGGCGAGCTCGGCTACGGGCTGACGATCAGCACGCTCGGCCTGTTCCAGAACGGCGACGCCGAGGTGCCGATCACCGCGGCGGTGCCCAAGCGCGCCAACTCCGACCGCTGCATCCGCAGCGGGGTGAGCGGGCTGGTGCGGCTGATCGGGCGCAACTGCGTCGGCACGACGCGGTGGAAGACGCCCAAGAACCTCAAGCCGGGCACATACGCTTACTTCTGCCGCATCCACCCGTTCATGCGCGGCTCGTTCCGGGTGGTGCCCAAGACCAAGCTGAAGCGCTAGCCCCCTTCGGACCTGCGTCTGTTTTCACCCGCTCCAGTGGGTGAAAACAGACGCGCGATGGCGGGGGCGGCGCACCGGACCGTCCTGCGTCTGTTTCCACCCGTTCCAGCGGGTGGAAACAGACGCAGGTGGCGTGGATCAGGCGCGGCGGCGGACGATCACCCGCGCGCCGCGCGCCGGGATCATCGTCACGTTGCGGTGCTGGGCCCGCTCGGGCTCGGGATCGTCGGCGACCAGGTCCAGCCGCCGGGCCATCATGTCCATGACGATCTCCTGCTCGGTCATCGCCAGCGACGCCCCGAGGCAGCGGCGGATCCCGCCGCCGAACGGGATCCACGTGTAGGTGCCGGGCCGGGCACCCTCCCAGCGCTCCGGCCGGAACGCGAACGGGTCCGGGTACAGGTCCTCCCGGTGGTGCAGCAGCAGGATGCTCATCGCCACCGGGGTGTCGGCGGGCACGCCGTAGTCGCCCAGTCGCCACGGCGCCGTCACGCGGCGCCCTATCACCGGGATGACCGGCCGCGTGCGCATGCCCTCGTAGATCACCTGCTCGACCGCGGCCGCCCCGTCGCCGGAGCGCACCTCCTCGCGCAGGCGGTCGTAGGCGCGCGGGTGGCGCACGAGCCGCTCCCACGTCCACGCGAGCTGGTTGGCAGTCGTCTCGTGGCCGGCGAGCACCAGCGTCAGCAGCTCGTCGCGCAGCTCGCGGTCGGTGAGCGGGACGCCCTCGTCGTCGGTCGCCCCCAGCAGCAACGACATGATGTCGCGTCGCGCGTCGAGGTCGGCCGCGCGCCGCCGCGCTTCGATCACCGCGTAGGTGGGGCCGTCGATGACGCGCAGCGCGGCCTTCGTCAACCCGACCGGCTCGCTCTTGCCGATGTTCATGAGCTCGGCGAGCTTGGCGGCGCGCCACGTCGACATCCCGAGCAGAGTGCGGACCGCCTTGCGCAGCGCATGCTCCGGCGTGCCCGGCTCCGGGGTGCCCTCGATCCCGAAGATCCCGCCCATGATCACGTCGAGCGTGATCGCCTGCATGCGCGGCGCCAGCGGAAACGGCCGCCCCAGCGGCCAGCTCTCGATCTCCCGCTCGGCGGCATCGTGGATGAGCTGCCTGTAGTTGTTGATCGCCTCGCCGTGGAAGAACGGCAGCAGCAGCTTGCGCTGGCGCATGTGGCGCGGCCCGACGGCGGTCAGCACCGAGTTGCCGCCGACGATCGGGCGCAGCGGCGACTCGCCGGTCAGCGACGGCGCCAGCTCCGGCTTGGCCGTGAACAGGGACTTGACGTGGTCCGGATGGCTGGTGATCACGGGCCCGCCGGCGACGATCCCGTTCATGCGGAACACCTCGCCCAGCTCGCGCCGCCAACGGAACACGAACTGGATCTGGCGCTGGTTGAAGCGCAGCACCTGGAGCGCGCGCGGCAGGGGGATGGTCGGCGGACTGCGGAGGTCGCGCAGCGACGTCGCGTCGACCGGGCCGGCCTCCGAAGGGGGCGCCTGACCGATAAGCCGCGGGGCGGCGGACCCCAGTACGGAGACGTCCATTACATCGATCGACGTACCACGCATAACGGGGCCCGATCGGGGGAATGTCGATCATCGGACGCGGTCCCTGCGCGGCGCGTGCCATCCGTCGAGAATCACGTACAAGCACGCAAGAGGTGGCTCAGCGGTCAAGGGCCGGGGCATCGCGTGTGCCCGCAACGGGGAGCTCTCGGGCGGTTCGACTCCGCTTCGACGCGACTCGAACGTGTTGAGCAGGAGGAGAGCTCGAGGGTGAGTGAGCAGGATGCGACCCGGGATGTGAACCGGTTCTACGAGGGGCGCCCGGCAAGCCTCGGCAAGCTGGGTGACGAGCTCGAGCGCGACCGGCTCGAGCACCGGATCGGACGCCTGCGCGCGGTCGTGGCCGCCCTGGAGGCTCGACGCCGCTACCGCGACGGTCGCGGCGCGACGCCCTTCGCCCTCCTCCAGGCGCTGCAGGGCTTCCGCGAGGAGCTCGCCGAGGCCGAGAGCAGGCTGGCGGCGCTGGAGTCCCGCTTCGACCGCCGCACCGCCTAGCCGCCACGGCGAGGCGCCCGGCGCGCAGCCGCGAGCCGGGCGCCGCCTTGAACCACCGTGATCGGGCGGGGTGCGCGCACCCGCCCGCTTTCGGTGCGCGCACGATTGCCGATCCGCGCCGCGCGCGGGATCGTGGCCGCATGTTCCTGGCCGCCGACTACCCGTTCCTCGACATCATCGGGACGATGGCGCTGTTCTTCGTCTGGCTGTTGTGGCTCGAGCCCGGCCACCCAGATCGCGGACGCCAAGGACCTGCTCGACCGCGGCGCGATCGACGAAGCCGAGTTCCTGCGGATCAAGGAGCGGGCGCTCGCCTGACCGCGCCGCGCGCGCACAGCCGAAGGGTCGGGGGCTGGTTCCACCGCCGATGGTCCAGTCAGTCGACCTGACCGTAGAAAGCACGGATGGCTCCGGCGGCCGCCGTCTCTACGGTCGCGGGGATGGGAAGCGTCGCCGTCGTCTCCTCGGAGGCGTCGCGTCAACGAAGCGAAATCGGGTTGCTTTGGCCGTCCGCCGCCGCCGTCGCGCTGGCGGGGACGGCAGCCGCCCTGGGCGCGACGGCCGGCGACAGCGAGCGGACCAGTGAGGCGCTTCTGCGCGCCTCGCTGGTCGGCGCTCCCCTGGCGGTCGGCATCGTCGGGCTGCGGATGGGCGTCCATCCGCGGTTCGCCCGCCTGCTGCTTGCCGCCGGCGGGCTCGCGTTCCTAACCGCGCTGGGTGAGGTGGCGGACCCGACCCTGCACGGCGTCGGCCGGGCGGCGGGCGGGGCGATGGAGGTGCTGCTCGCCTTCTTGGTTCTGTCCTGCCCGACCGGGCGAATGCCGGCGGGCGTCGACCGGCGGGCGGGGTGGGCGCTGAGCGCCGCGCTCATTGCCGTGTGCCTCTCCGCGCTGCTGCTCGTGCCCGCCTTCCAGGCGCCGAGCGCGTGGACGAGCTGCGCGCAGGACTGCCACCGCAACGTCCTCGCCGTCGCCTCCGTCTCCGGGCCTTTCGCGGACGCGCTGCGGCTGCTCGGCGAGGCCTCGCTGTTCCTCATCATGCTGGTCGCGGTGGCGGCCGCCCAGCGTCGCCTGCCGACGCTCGGCGCGGGCGACCGCATGCTCTTGACGCCTGTGCTGGCCGTCGGCGCGGTCCGGGCCGCGTTGCTGGGCACCGCGCTGCTGCTGGGCGAGCCGGGCGGCCGGCCGGGACGGGGCGAGCTCGTCGCCTGGCTGCTCGCGGCGTGCGCCGTCGCGATGCCGCTCGCCTACGCGACCGGCCTGCTGCGGGTGCGGCTCGAGGCGGGGAAGGCGCTGCGCCGGCTGGCGGACGCGATCGACATCGACCCGAGCCCGCGGCGCCTGGAGCGCGCGCTTCGGGATGCGCTGGGGGATCCGACGGCGCGGCTGCTGCCGGCGGGCGAGCGGCGCGGCGGATGGAGGGACGGCTCGGGCGAGGAGGCGGCCTCGCCCGCGGGCCGGACGGTGACGCCCGTCCGTGGCCCGGGCGGCGGCGTCGTCGGCGCGATCGCCCACGACGCCGACCCGGTCCACCCGGGGCTCGTGGAGGCGGCGGCGAGCCTCGCCGGGGTGGCGCTCGAGAACCACCGCCTCGGCGTCCGCGCGGAGCGCGCCTCCGACGAGGCGCTGCGTGCCCGTCGGCGGGTGCTGGCGACCGCCGAGCGCGAGCGCCGGCGAATCGAGCGCGACATCCACGACGGCGCCCAGCAGCAGCTCCTCGCGCTGCGGATCGAGCTCGGCCTGCTCGAGGATCTCGCGCATCGCGACCCGGATCGCTTCGGCGCCAGGCTCGCCGAGCTGGAGCGCATCGCCGAGAGCGCGCTGGAGGAGCTGCGGGCCGTCGCCCACGGCCTGTGTCCGCCGCTGCTCGCCGACCGCGGCATCGTGGACGCGTTGCGTGCGGCGGCGCGGCGCTGCTCGGTGCCCGTCCGCGTGCGCGCGCACGGGGTCGGCCGCATGGCGCCGGAGATCGAGAGCGCCGTCTACTTCTGCGTGCTGGAGGCGCTGCAGAACGTCGACAAGCACGCCCGTGCGCGCCGCGTCGTCATCGACCTGCGCGCCGGCGGCCGCGAGCTGCGCTTCTCGGTGCGCGACGACGGGCGCGGGATCGACCACGCCCGCAACGGCGACGGCGAGGGGCTTCGGAACATGCGCGACCGGATGGCGGCGCTGGGCGGGCGGCTGAGCGTCGAGTCGTCGCCCGGGCGCGGCACGACGGTCGCGGGCGCGGTCCCGTTGCCGGAGCGGGTCGGCGACAGGCCGGAGCCCACGGCCTCGTGAGACCTGACCTGCGCGCTTGACCTGGCCTCCGGGGCGGACGCATGCTGAGGGGATCAGCGGGCGCGCCGTCACAAGCGAGGAGCAGGAGGCCGCCGTCCGGCCGGTGCGCGTGGTGGTGGCCGACGACAGCTACCTCGTTCGCGAGGCGCTCGTCCACGTGCTGGAGGCGAGCGACGACATCGAGGTCGTGGGCGCCTGCCGCGACCGCGACGACCTGATGCGCGCGATCGAGGAGAGCGACCCCGACGTGGTCGTCAGCGACATCAGGATGCCGCCCACGCAGAGCACCGAAGGGCTCGAGGTCGCCGCCTGGCTGCGTGAGCACCGGCCGCACGTCGGGGTGGTGATCCTGAGCCAGTACGCCGAGCCGGGCTACGGGCTGGCGCTGCTGGAGGGCGGCTCCGACCGGCGCGCCTACCTGCTCAAGGAGCGGATCCGGTACCGCGGGCAGCTCATCTCCGCGATCCGCGACGTTGCCGGCGGCGGCTCGGTGGTCGACGCGAAGGTGGTGGAGGGGCTGGTCGGCGCCCGGTCGCGCGCCGGGCGTCCAGGGCTCGACGAGCTGACACCGCGCGAGCTGGAGATCCTCACCTACGTGGCGCGCGGGCTCAGCAACCAGGCGATCGCCGACGAGCTGGTGCTGACCAAGCGCGCGGTCGAGAAGCACATCAACGCCATCTTCATGAAGCTGGGGCTGAGCGAGGCGACGGACGTCAGCCGGAGGGTGAAGGCGGCGCTGATCTACCTCTCCGACCAGGGCTGACCCGCCTCCCCACGTCGAGGGATCAATGACTTCGCCTCGGGCGAAGTCATTGATCCCTCGACGTGGGGTCGGCCATCCGCTCCCTGGCCGCCGGCTGGGCGAGCGCCGCCGCGCTCGTCTCGCCCCGGTTCTCGGCGCTGGGCGCCTGGCGGTCCGCCCAGCCGGCGACGATCGCCGGCAGCGTGGGCAGCGTCGCCGCCGCCGGAGTGAGGCGGACGAGGAGCAGCCGACGGGGCCCGCCGATCGCAGCGGGCCCCGTGCCGCCCCCCTTGGGTCGTCCAGGTCGAGTCAGGTCGTGCGGTCAGGCGGTGGCCTTGTGCCGTGGCTCCCAGCGGGCGATCAGGCCGTAGAGGATGAGGATGTCGATGCTGAACAGCGCCAGCGAGAGCAGCGGGAAGCTGGGGAGGAACAGGAGCTGCGCGATCGCGTTGGCGCCTGCGGTGAGGATGCCGATCCAGCGTCCCCATTCCCCGCCGGCGAGCAGCGAGGCGCCGCCGGTGATCTGCAGCGCCCCGATGATGAGGATGATCCAACCCCACGTGTTCAGGTCGCTGAACACGTAGCGCGCATCATCGATGTAGAAGCTCGCGCTGTCGACGGCGGCGATCCCGTAGACGAAGTTGAGGATGCCGACGATCATCAGCATCACGCCGGCGAACAGCATCCAGCCGTTGATCCCGCCGTCGTAGGTGCCGGAGTCGGTGCGGGCGGCTCGCTCGGAGCCGGGGTACGAGCTTGCGGCCATGGTGGCCCCCTTGCGTCTCGAGGTCAGAGCGTGCGATCAGGCGCCCCGTCCCTGACGGCGGCGCCCCGGAGCGCGAGGCGCTGCGCCCCGCGCTCGACGGCAGGTTCGGCCGCCGCGCCGACCCGCGCAAGGGGGTGCACCGGCGTGCTCGCCGTGGGGCGTGCACGAGCGCGTGCGTGGGCCGCTCCCACCGGCGCGGGAGATGCGCGCGCGGCGGCCGACGCCCGACTCCGCTATTGCGACGTCGCGTCGGGCGGGTAGCGAGGGTGCATGGAGTAGCTGGGACTGGTCCTGTGGGCGATGGTTCTCGGGATGGCGATGCCGATCGCCGGGGACGGCGCGGGCAACTCCGGCGCGCTCGGCGCCCAGGCGCTGCTGGTGCTGCTCGGGCTGGTGGCTTGCGTCATGTACCTCGCGCTCGGCCATCCGCGCTGGCCGGCGTGGACGTCGTTCGGCCTGGCCCTGGCGGCCGCCGTGGCGCTGGCGCGCGGGGTCGGGGACATCCTCGCCGACGACCCCGGCTCGTCTTCGACCGCCAATCCGGCCGAGGAGCGCGCCGGGCTGCTGGCCGGCGTCGAGCTGCCCCTGCTGCTCGTCGTCGCCGGGGCGATGTTCCTGGCGGCCACCGAGGTCACCACCATCGACTGACCGCGCCCGTCCCGCACGGTCGCGGGTGGGGCGCTCATGGGCGCCGTGGTCGGCCTGCTGCTGCCGAGGGCCGCGGCGCCCCGCGCCGCGCCGGCGTAGTCGTCGGCGCGACGGCGAGGCGGATGCGGTCCGCCGGGATACGAGGCCGTGGAGATCGACTCGCCGGGGCGGGGATACCGAGGGTGCGGCGCCGTGACGCCTCGTCGAGCGCGTGGGGCGCCGCGTCCGACCACTCCGTCTTGGGAGGAGCTCATGTCGATGCAGCGCGAACCCGGCTCGATGTCGCAGCGCGAGCGCGAGTCGGAGCGCTTCCAACGCGGTGACGCCCCGGAGGCGCCCGGGGGCTCGCGGATGCGGTCCGGGAGCACGGAGCCGCCGGCGATGATGCGCGACCGCGCGATGGTCGCCGACGCCCTGACCGTGCTCGCCGGCATCTGGCTGATCGTCTCGCCGTTCGTGCTCGGCTACGACGACGGCGACGGGCGCTGGAACCCGATCGTCTGCGGTGCGCTCGTCGGCCTCATGGCGCTGGCCCGGCTGAGCGGCGCCTATCGCATGCCGGCGCTCGGCCTCCTGAACGCCCTGATCGGCCTGTGGCTGTTCGTCTCGGCGTTCTGGCTGGCCGACAGCGACGAGGCGACGTGGAACTCGATCATCCTCGGCGTGATCGTCTTCGTCCTCGGGATGGCGAGCGCCGCTGCCGGTGGCGCGGGCAGGAGCGCCGGGGCCGCCGGGCCGCGTGGAGCGATGTAGACGCGACTGCCGCCCGCCGGGACGGACAGCCCGGCGGGCGCGCAGGTACCGCGGATGACCCCGGCGCGGTCGCCGGCGCTCCGGAGGGGAGACAACGGCTGACCGCGTTGCAACTCCACCCACCTGAGGAGAGATGACGATGGATCAGCAGCTTCGTCACCAGACGGTCCGCCTCGGGCCCGGGCGGCACGCCGGTCCCGAGCACGGAGCGTGCGTCATGGAGCTGGTCTCGATGCTCGCCGGCGAGCCGTTCAGCGACCGTCCCCGCACGGCGTGCCCGATCATCGGAGCGTTCCTGCGTCCCTACAACGACGGCCTCGACGACGAGCGCCGGCAGGACCTGTACGAGCTGGCCTCGCTCGTCGTGGGCACCGCGGCGGACCGGCGCACGACGCGTCGCCGGATCCGCGCCTGCCGCGAGGAGCTGGCCCGGCTGACCGACGGCCGGCGCTGGACCGCCCGCTACGGCGGCGCCTCGGCGGCCGCGGCGTGCGCGCAGGCGATGCTGCGCAACGGCGACCACGAGCGCGCGCTGGCGTTCGTGCGCCGCCTGGTGGCGATGGGGCCGCGCAACGCCGAGGTGACGGTGCCTCAGACCCCGCCGGTCGAGCCCGTGCCGCGCCGTGAGGCGGAGACGGACGAGAGCGGGGAGCCCGCCTGGCAGCGGTGAGAGGGCGGCGCGGGCCGGCAGGTCCCTCCGGGCATCGGGCGGCCGGGGCCGGGTGCAGGTCCCGGCCGTCCGCTGGGGTCCGCAGCCGGCCGCTTGATCCGGGGCGGCCACGGGGAACCAGACCCCATGGCTGCCGGCAGCGGGCGGTGGCGCCGGCCGGAGGCGCCGGTGCGCGAGGTGGTGCGGGTCTTCGAATCCGACCCGGACCTGCTCGCCGACGTGCCTGCCGGGAGGGCCGAGCGGCTCGTGCTGGTCGGAGCGCCGGCGCTGCGCGCCGAGCCTGGGGCCTGGTCGCCGCCGTGCGCCGAGGGGGCGCGCCATCTCGGCTTCCTGGTGGTCGACGGGCTGCTGGTGCGGACGGTGCGGCTGGCGCCGCACGGGATGCCGGAGCTGGTCGGCCCCGGCGACCTGATCCGGCCCGACGAGCATGTGCGCGACGACCTCGGCCTGGCGGCCGCCGACGGCTGGGAGGTGCTCGAGCCCGCCCGCCTGGCGGAGCTGGACGACTACTTCGCCGAGCGGGTCGCCGACGCGCCGGAGGTGCTCGCGCGGCTGCTGGAGCGGACGTCCGACCGGGTCGGGCGGCTGGCGCTGCAGGCCGCGGTCGCCCACGTGCGCAGCGCCGAGCGGCGCATCCTGCTGACGCTCTGGCATCTGGCCGACCGCTGGGGGCGCGTCACCCCGAACGGGATCCTGGTGCCGCTGCCGCTCACCCATCGCCTGCTGGGCGAGCTGGCGGCGCTGAGGCGGCCGACCACGACGAGCGCGATCAGCCGCCTGTCCCGCGAGGGACGCGTGTCGCGCACCACGCGCGGCCACTGGGTCCTGCACGGCTCGCCGCCCGCCTGAGCGTCGGGCCAAGCGTTCAGTGATCCCGCCCACTGCGCGGTCACCGATGGCCGCACGGTGTCGGGCGGCTTGCCTTCTCCTGTGATTGTTTGAAACTCTGGAAATATGCGCGTGCCCGGATCGCTCCCTCTCCGGCTGCTCGTGCTCGTGGTCGCCGTGATGCTCGGCGCATCCCTGACCTGGGCGGCGATGGCCGGCGCTCGCACCCTGCTCGGCACCAACGCGGCCGACACGCTGCGCGGCACCGACGGCCCGGACAGCATCAACGGCTTGGGCGGCAGCGACCGCCTCTACGGGCTCGGCGGCGACGACACGATCAACGGCGACACCGGCGCCGACCGGATCTTCGGCGGGTTCGGCAACGACACCATCGACGCCGGCTCCGGTGACGATCGGGTCGACGCGGGCCCGGGGGACGACAGGGTGACCGGCGGCTTCGGACACGACACGCTGATCGGCGGGGACGGCAACGACCACCTCGACGGCGGCCCCGCTCCGGACACGCTGTGGGGCGGCGCCGGCGACGACACCCTGATCGGCGGCTCCGCCAGGGACCGGATCTACGGGGGCGAGGGCAACGACGTGATCTCGCCCGGCACCGGCAAGGACGTCGTCGACGCCGGTCCGGGCGACGACGTGATCTACGCCAACAACGGCGGCGCCGACGGGCGCATCGACTGCGGCCCGGGGAACGACACCCTCTACATCGACCCGTACAACTCGCCGGGCGGCGTCTCCGACCGGCGCATGGTGCGGGAAGGCCGGGCTCCCAACTGCGAGAAGGTCATCCAGCTGCCCGCCGAGCGCGACCCGGCCCGCGGCGTGACCCGCCGCGTCAAGGGGCCCTGGAGCAACGGCAACCGCACCGGCACGAGCCGCAACGACACGCTGCTGGGCAGCCACGGCTCCAACGTGCTGCGCGGCCTCGGCGGCGACGACGTGATCTGGGGCGACGCGCTGCGCAGCTCCGGGGGCGCCCGGGCGCGGCGCCAGCGCGACCGTCTCTACGGGGGCGCCGGCAACGACATCATCTACGGTGGCCGCGGCTACAACCTGATGGTCGGCGACGACGGCGACGACTACATCCAGGGCGGCCAGGGCTACAACGTCGTCTACGGCGGCAACGGCAACGACACGATCCGCATGCGCTCCGGCGGCGGCGGGCGCGTCTACGCCGGGCCCGGCGCGGACACGGTGATCGCGATCGTGACCCGCGGGCGGATCACCGTCGACTGCGGCCCGGGCGAAGACCTCATCAACATCTCGCGCTTCAGCAACGCGCGGTTGGTCAAGCACCGCAACTGCGAGAAGGTCAAGCGCGGCTAGCGGGCTCCCGCCCACGTCGCATCCGTCCTGCGTCTGTCATCACCCGCTATAGGCGGTGAAGACAGACGCGCGACGGTAGCGTCCGGGTGTCATGGAGCTGGGAGTCGCCACGTTCGCCGACCTCGCCTCGGGCGTGAGCCCCGAGGAGCGCATGCGCCAACTGCTCGAGGAGGCGCGGCTGGCCGAGGAGCTGGGCCTCGACGTGTTCGCCGTCGGCGAGCACCACCGGCCCGACTACCTGGTCTCCGCGCCCGCGGTCGTGCTCGCCGCGATCGCCGCGCAGACCGAGCGCATCCGCCTCTCCAGCGCGGTCACCGTGCTCAGCTCCGAGGACCCCGTGCGCGTCTTCCAGCAGTTCGCGCACGTCGACCTGATCTCCGGCGGGCGGGCGGAGATCATGGCCGGCCGCGGCTCGTTCATCGAGTCGTTCCCGCTGTTCGGCTACGACCTCGACGACTACGACGAGCTGTTCGCCGAGAAGCTCGACCTGCTGCTGAAGCTGCGCAGCGAGGTGAACGTCACCTGGTCGGGCCGCCACCGCCCGGCGCTCAGCGGCCAGGGCGTCTACCCGCGTCCCGTCCAGGATCCGCTGCCGGTGTGGATCGCCGTCGGCGGCACCCCGCAGTCGGTGGTCCGCGCGGCCGTGCTCGGGCTGCCGCTGACGATCGCGATCATCGGCGGCCGGCCGGATCGCTTCCGGCCGCTCGTCGACCTGTACAAGAGGGCCTGGGTGGAGGCGGGCCATGACCCGGAGCGGATCCGGTTCGCGATCAACACCCACGCCTTCGTCGGCGCCACCTCGGAGGCCGCCGACAGCGCGTTTGCCGCTCCCTACCTGAAGATGATGAACAAGATCGGGCGCGAGCGCGGCTGGCCGCCTGCGGGCCTCGGCGACTATCGGGCGCTGCGCTCCCCGGAGGGGTGCCTGGCGGTCGGCTCGCCGGAGCAGGTCGCCGAGAAGATCCTCTACGAGCACGAGCTGTTCGGCCACCAGCGCTACCTGGCGCAGATGAGCGTCGGCGCCGTCGAGCACGCCGACGTCCTGCGCTCGATGGAGCTGTTCGGGACGAAGGTCGCGCCGGTGGTGCGCGAGGAGGTCGCGCGCCGCGAGGCGAAGCCCGCGGCCTCCGAGCCTCGGCGCGACGATCCGCGGCCGGAAGGCGGCGCGCAGCCGGCGACGCCCTGAGCTGCCGCGGCCTCCGTCGGCGCGTCTCAGGCGACGCGGGCCGTGTCGCCCGAGGCGTCCTCGGGCGCGCCTATCCCCAGGCGCGCGCGGGCCTCGAGCGCCACCGCCAGCGCCAGCCGCCGCTCGGCGACCGGGTGGCCCAGCAGCTCCTCGGCGCGCGCGATCCGGTGCAGCACCGTGTTGCGGTGCGTGCCCAGCCGCGCCGCCGTGCGCGAGGCGCTCTCGCCCTCCTGCAGCCAGACTCGCAGCGTGTCGCACAACCGGGCGCGGCCGCCGCCCGCGCCCGCCAGCGGGCCGAGCACGTCGGCGACGAACGCCTGCAGCCGTGGCCGGTCGTCGGCCAGCAGCGCCAGCACCTCCACCTCGCGGTGGGCGACGAGCCGGTCCGGCGACGGGCGACCGGCGAGCATGCGGCGCACCGCGGCCGCCTCCTCGTGGCCGGTGCGGAAGCCGGCGAGCCCCGGGCGGGTGGAGCCCACCGCCACGCGCACGCCCGGCGGCGCCTGGGCGGCGGCGCGGCGCAGCGGCTCCAGGTCGATCGGGCCGTCGGACGGGATCCAGCCCCAGAGCGCGAGAGCGCTCTCGGGCACCGTCAGCGCGCGGCGGGCGCCGGCGGCCTGTGCCAGCTCCTCGGCCAGCCGCTCCAGCGCCCCGGCGGCGGGCGCGTCGCCCTCCGTCCAGGCGATGAACGCGGTGTGGTGGCGGTCGAGCGCATAGCCGAGCCGGCGCGCGGCGGTCTGCTCGTCGATCGGCGCGCCCTCCAGCAACAGGCGGACGGTCTCCGCCCGGCGCTGGTCGAGCCCCTCCGCCACCGCGGACCGCTCGGCCGCCACGCGACGGATCATCGTCATCAGGATCTCGTCGATGAAGCGGAAGATCCGGTCGGAGGAGAAGGCGAGCAGGTCGGGGAGCTGGTCGGGGTCGGCGAGCTCGCGCGCGATCTGCAGCCACATCTGCCAGGCGACGTTCTGGCCGCGTCGGTAGGCGTGGGCGAGCACGTCGAGCTCGATGCCGCGCCGCACGAGCGCCCGCGCCAGGTCGAGCGCCTCGGGCGGCGCGTCACCGGGTACCGGCGCCGTCGGGTCCTCGGCGGTCGCGCGCAGGAAGCGCTCGGTGTTCGCGCGCGTGCTGGCGATCACCTTGCGGGCGAGCGTCGGGTCGTCGGCCAGCGTGGGGTCGCCGGCGATGATCGCCTCGGCCACCGTCTCGGCCATCTCGTCCAGCCGCTCGAGCGCGCGGCGGGCGGTGGCGGCCATCAGCGCGGCGGTCGTCTCCTCCCCGGGCATGTGCACTCTGCACAATACGAGCGGCGAGGATCGTGCACCAGTCCCTGGGCGGGGCCGGTGGGAGCGGCTACGGTCGCGTCGTGGCCAAGATCGTCATCGTGGGCGCGGGCTTCGGCGGCCTCGCAGCCGCCATCGAGCTGCGCCGCCACGGGTTCGACGACATCACCATCCTGGAGAAGGCGCCCGACCTGGGCGGCACCTGGTACTACAACTCGTACCCGGGCGCGGCCTGCGACGTGCCCAGCCACCTGTACTCCTTCTCCTACGCCCAGCGGCGCGACTGGGACCGGCTCTGCCCGCTGCGTGACGACATCCTGGCCTACATGAAGGAGGTGGCGCGTGAGCACGGCGTCGACGCGCTCGTGAGGACCGGGGTCGAGGTCACCTCCTGCGAGTACGACGACGAGCGCGTCCGCTGGACGGTCGGCACCGCCGGCGGCGAGACCTACGACGCCGACGCGGTGATCATCGCCACCGGCCAGCTCCACCACCCGGCGGTGCCGCGCTTCGAGGGCGCCGAGCGCTTCGCCGGACGCTCGTTCCACACCGCCGAGTGGGACCACGACTACGACCTTGCCGGCAAGCGCGTCGCGATCATCGGCACCGGCGCCACCTCGGTGCAGGTCGTCCCCGAGATCGCGCCGCAGGTGGAGCGGCTCTACGTCTTCCAGCGCACCGGCAACTGGTTCCTGCCGCGGCGCAACCGCCGCTACCCGCGCGTGCTGCGCTGGGCGTTCGAGCGCGTCCCCGGCCTGCAGCAGCTCCGCCGCCTCGGGGTGTTCCTGCTCGGCGAGCTGATCACCGCCTCGATCCGCCACCCGCGGCTCGTCGGGCCGCTGCTCGCCACCCGCTCGCGCATCCACATGCGGATGCAGCTCCGCGACCCGGAGGTGCGGCGCAAGGCGTGGCCCGACTACACGTTCGGCTGCAAGCGGGTGCTGTTCAGCTCCACCTACCTGCCGGCGCTGCAGCGCGACAACGTCGAGCTCGTCACCGACCGGATCGCGCGGCTGACCGAGCACGGGATCGTCACCGACGACGGGGCCGAGCGCGAAGTCGACTGCATCATCTACGCCACCGGGTTCAACACCCACCAGTTCATGTTCCCGATGGAGGTGCGCGGCGCCGGTGGGCGCGACCTGCGCGAGGAGTGGGTGGACGGCCCGCACGCCTACCTGGGGATGATGGTGCCGGGCTTCCCGTCCATGTTCCTGCTCTACGGGCCCAACACCAACACCTCGGGCGGCTCCATCCTCGTGTTCCTGGAGGCGCAGGTGGCGTGGATCCGCCAGGCGCTGCAGGCGGCCGCGGCGCGGCGGGCGGCGGCGGTCGACGTCCGGCCCGAGGCGGAGGCGCAGCTCGACGCGGCGCTGCAGGCGCGCTTCCGCGGCACCGCCTGGACCGACTGCGACTCCTGGTACCGCGACGAGCAGGGCCGGATCGTCTCCAACTGGCCCGGCTACATGCGCGAGTACGTGGCGGCGACGCGCACCCTCGACGCCTCCAAGCTGGACTTCATCCCCCAACCCGCCCCGGTGCCCGCCTGACGGGCACCGGGGTCCTCCGGGGGCTCAGGAACGCAGCCGCACCGGCAGCGTCTTGAGCTGGTTGGCGAACGGGTTGACGACCGGCTTCGGCTCGCCCGCCGGCTCCATCTCGGGGAAGCGGGCCAGCGTCTCCTCGAACAGCACCTTCAGCTCCAGGCGCGCCAGCGCCGCGCCCAGGCAGAAGTGGCGCCCGCCCGCCCCGAACGCCTGGTGGTCCGGGTTGCGGGTGACGTCGAAGCGGTCCGGGTCCTCGTAGACCGACTCGTCGCGGTTGGACGACGGGTACCACATCAGCACCTTGTCGCCCTTGCGGATGAGCTGCCCGCCCAGCTCGACGTCGCGCGTGGCGGTGCGCGCGAAGTGGGCGAAGGCGGGGAACATCCGCAGCGACTCCTCGATCGCCGAGGGGATCAGCGACGGGTCCTCGATCAGCATCCGCCACTGCTTGCGGTCCTCCAAGAGCGCGCGCATGCCTGAGCAGAAGGTGGCGCGCGTCGAGTCGTTGCCCGCCGCCATCAGCAGGAAGAACCCCATGATGATCTCGTGCTCCTCCAGGCGGGAGCCGTCGATCTCGGCGTGCACGAGCACCGAGGTGAGGTCGTCGGTGGGGTTCTCGCGCCGGTCGGCGATGATCTCGCGGCAGCGCTCGAACACCTCGGGGATGATGCGCTCCATCACCGCCTGCGGCTCCGGGTTGAGGTCCGGGTCGCCGGCGCCGAGCACCGCGTTCATGAGCTCGGCCCAGAGGGCGTCGTCCTCCTCGGGGATGCCCATGAACGAGCCGATCACGCGCGAGACGACCGGCTGGGCGAGGTCGTGCACCAGGTCGGCGTGGGTGCGGCCCTCGAGCCGGTCGAGCACGTTGGTGGTGATCTTGCGGATGCGCGGCTCGTGCTCGGCGATCCGCCGCGGCGTGAACCCGCGCTGGAAGAGCGCCTTGAGGCGGTCGTGCTTGGGCGGGTCCATCCCGATGAACATGGCCCGTTGCAGCTCCAGCGGCAGGATCGAGTTGGTGCCGACGATGCCGCCGAGCTCGGACGAGAAGGTCCGCCAGTCGCGCGAGACGGTGCGGACGTCCTCGGCGCGGGTGATCGACCAGAACCCCGGGTCGTCGGGGAACTCGGTCAGGCCGTCGGTCCAGTGGACGGGGCACTCGCGCCGCAGCGTCTTGAACAGCTCGTGAGGCGGCCCGTTCTCCCAGTGCTCACGGTCGCCGACGCGGACGCGGCTCAGGTCTATGCGCAGTTCGCTCCCCATGAGCGAAGGCTAGTTGACACAGTGTCACACGTCCAGCCCTGCTCACCGCTGTGCGTCTGCCCGCGGTCGCGCGCTCGACCGCCGGACCGGTTGAGAAGCTGCTGTCAGATAGGGTCTGTCGACTGCGACCGGGGGACAGTGGCGCGCCACGAGAACGAGCACCTTCGCCGCTTCGTCGCCGCCCGCGAAACGGGGGATCGGGCGGAGATGAGGCGCTGGTGGGAGGAGGTCGTTATCGACCTCTACGACCGCGTCGACGGCTTCGTGTACGCCGCCCACAAGGGGCGCCTCGACGACGAGGAGCACGAGCTGGCGGTGTCCGACGCGCTGATGCGGATCTCCACCCGGCTGCTGTTCACGTTCCGGGGCAGCTCGATGGGGGAGCTGCTCGGGGCGGTCGCGACGCTGTGCCGGCACGTGTGCATGGACGTGCAGCGCCGGGAGAAGGTCCGGCGCAGGCACGAGCGCCTCGAGCTGGACGCCGGGCGCCGCCTGAACGGCGAGGAGCTCGTCGGAGAGCGGTCGCTCGCCGAGGTGGAGGAGGCGGTGCGCCGCCACGAGGAGGCGGAGCGGCAGCGCGACCTGGAGGACTTCTTCGCCTGGGCGCTGCCGCAGCTCAACGGCAAGCGCCGCCAGGTGCTGCGCATGACACTGGACGGCGTGCCGATCGAGAAGATCGCCGCCGCGCTGGAGACTACGCGGGACAACGCCTACCAGCTCCGCTCGCGGGGCATCCGGGATCTGGGCAAGCTCAAGGAGCGATACGACCGATGACCGACGTCGACCGGCTCCTCAGCGAATTCGTCGACGCCTGGAACGCCGGGCGCCGCCCCCGCGTGCGCGACTATCTCGCGCAGGTCGAGGGGGATGACCGTGACGCGCTGGCGGAGGCGATCTCGAGCTGGCTGGAGGTCGCGCCGACGCCCGAGCTGGATGCGGAGGCGCGCGCGGCGGTGCGCCGCGAGCCGACCGTGGCGGCCCTGCTGGCGGGCGCGGACGGCCCGGCCGGCGCGTGGCCGGAGCTGCTGCCGAACCTACGGCGGAAGCGCGGGCTGAGCGTGGCCGACGTCGCGTCGCGGCTGGCGGAGCGGTTCGGACTCGGGCCCGGCCAACGCGAGCGCGCGGCGGGCTACCTGGAGCGAATGGAGCGCGGCGAGCTGGAGCCGGCGCGTGTCTCACGGCGGCTGCTGGACGCGCTCGGTGACCTGCTCGGCGTGAGCGGCGGCTCGCTGGCGGATGCGGGCGGCCTGGCGGCGCGGCTGCGCCCGGCCGCGTCGGCGAGCGGGACGCTGCTGCGCGCCGAGGGGCCCGCCGACGAGGAGGTGCTGCGCGACCTGGAGCTGCTGTCCCGCGCCGCCGCCACACCGGCGCCGACCCCGATGGACGAGGTCGACCGCCTGTTCACCGGCGGTCCGGAGGGGTAGGCGGGTGCGCCGGGGCAGCCGGTGGTCCCGGCGCTGCGCTCAGCACCGGTGCGCGGCCGGGCCGCTCACGCCGCCCCGCGCGAAGGTGAACGTTGGTTCCGTGCTGCCATAGCGGGACCAGACGGACGCTCGCCGGCCGCGCGCCGTGACGGGAAGGTGAACGTTGGTTCCGTGCTGCCATGGCGGGACCAGACCAACGCTCGGGCGAACGCGCGCCGCGGGCGCCAACGTGAACGTCGGTTCCGTGCCACCAGAGCGGGACTGAACCAACGTTCACGCCGGGTGGGCAGCCGAGCGAGGTGCCGGCCGGTCCCGTCCTCAGCTCGCCTCGAGCGCGACGACCGCCCCGCGCAGCGCGTCGGCTTCGCATCCGGCGGCCTGCGCCGCGTCGTCGACGGACACCTCGCCGGCGAGGATCCCGGCCAGCGCCGAGCCTTCCAGCGACCGGGACAGGTAGGGCAGCCGCTCGATCCGGGCCAGGCCGTCGTCGAGCTCCGGCAGGTCCATCCTCGCTGCGAGCTCCAGGTGCCTCCCCTCCTCGAGCTGCTCGCGCAGGCGGGCGCCGTGCTCTTCGGTCAGCAGCTCGGCGGTCTGGCAGCGGAACAGCGCCACCCAGGCGGAGACGCCGTAATGGGCGCCGAGCACCACGAGCTCCTCGAGCGACGGGTCGGGCCCGAGCAGCCGCTTGACGGCGGCGAGCGGCACGAGCAGCTCGGCGGCGAACGCGTTCGCCTGGATCTCGTACGGGGTGGTCGTGGTGCCGTTCAGCGTCTCGATCGTGTCGACGGCGACCGTCCCGTCGTGTCCGCACCACGCGTGGCCGAGCTCGTGGGCGAGCGTGAACCGCTGGCGGACGACGTGGTGCACGCCGTTGACCCACAGCAGCCGGCTGTCGCCGCACGGCACGCACGCGCCGGCGATCTCCCTGGGCAGCCGCCGCACGACCACCGGCAGCCCGACGCTCTCCTCCACCAGCTCCAGCAGGCAGGGGAGCGGCGCCTCGGGGTGGACGCCCAGCTCCGCGCGCGCCTCGCGGGCGCGCTTGGTGCCTCGGTTCGAGTCCGGCCCGGCCATCGGCGCAAGGCATACCGCGCCGGTCAAGGGCGTGGCGCGACGGGCCGGCCCCACCGGGGGTTCGGCGCGCGTCCATCGTCGCCGTTTACCGGCCGCGACCGTCCGAATGTGGTGGCTCCAGCCGCCCAGTCCGGACGGCCGCGCCGGCGCCCTGCCGACCGTTGGCTTGGTCCCGTCATGGCAGCACGGAGCCCATGTTCACCGTGTCGCCCACGGCGGCGCCGGAGCGAACGTCGGTTTGGTGCATCCAGGGCGGCACGGAACCAACGTTCACCTTGCTGTCCGCGGCGATGTTCACCTGAGCGTTCGTTTGGTCCACCTATGGCGGCACGGAAGCAACGTTCACCTCTTCCGGGGCCGTCGGGGGCAGGCCCACCACGCCGGGCCGGCCCGTTCGCCTCGCCCCGCCGCGCCGATCGGAGTAGCCTCCTCCGACAGCACAAGGAGCGCACCATGGCCACCACCACCGAGAACGCCGTCACCCTCGCGCCCGAGGCCGCCGCCAAGCTGCGGGAGGTCCTGTCGGTCCAGCGCGCCTTCCCCGAGGGCGCCGGGCTGCGCGTCGGCGTCCTCGACGGCGGCCCCGTTGGGTTCCGCTACCACCTGACCCTCGACGTCCCCGGCGAGGATGACGTCGTCTTCACCCAAGACGACGACCTGCGCGTCCTCGTCGACCGCGAGAGCCTGCGGTACGTCGCCGGCTCCACCATCACGCTCGTCGACGAGCCGGGCCGCGTCGCCTTCGATGTCGACAACCCGCGCGCGGAGCCGACCTGCGGCTGCCGCACCTCCTTCCGCCTGCGCGACGAGCAGTAGCCCGGCCGGCCCCGGCCACGCACACCGCGATCCTGTCGAGTTGACCGTGCCGTCGCGGGATCCTGTCGACTTCGCCGTGTCCCGGCACGGTCAACTCGACACGATCCACCAAGGGGCCAACCGGATCCACCAAGGGACCGGCCGCCGCCCGCGCTCGTCTGAACGCTGACTGGCGGTTACCCTGCCCGCGTGCCGGCCCGTGCCGCGTTGGTGCGCTCGACCATCGTCGCCGCGCTTGCGGTCGCGCTGTGCTGGCCCCACTCGGCCCGGGCCGCGATCACCTCCGTCTTCGCCGACACCGGGCACCCGGTCGCCTGCGCCGTCCAGTTCGGGTCGGGCACCGCCGGCCAGCGGTTCTGCTCCGCCGAGCCGAGCACCGTCCCGTCCTGGGACGGAGTCCCGCTCGACGTCGCCGTCACGCTGCCGCCCGCTCCGACGCAGGGGGTCGACGGCGGCTACCCGCTCGTGGCGGTGCTCCGCGGCTGGACCAACCCGAAGGCCCCGCCCGACTCGCTCGACGTCCAGCGTTGGGTTCGGCGCGGCTACGCGGTCCTCAGCCTCACCCCGCGCGGCTTCGGCGCCTCGTGCGGGCCCGACGCGCCCGACCCCGCCAAGTGCGCCGCCGGCCACACCCGCGTCGGCCACCGCGCCTACGAGGTGCGCGACGTCCAGCACCTGCTCGGTCTGCTGGTCGACGAGGGGGTGGCCGACCCGGGCCGGCTCGGCGCGTGGGGCGAGTCCTACGGCGGCGCGATCGCCCTGCAGCTCGCCGCGCTGCGCGACCGCGTCCAGCTCCCGGACGGCACGCTGAGGCCCTGGACGAGCCCCGAGGGCAGGCCGCTGTCGCTCTCCGGCGCGCTCACCGAGCAGACCTACAGCGACCTGGCGGCCGCGCTCGTGCCCAACGGCAGCACGCTCGACTGGCTTGCGTTCTCGCCCTACCGCGGGCCGCTGAGCGACCGGCGCGTCGGGGTCGACAAGCAGGGCTGGCTGGCCGGCCTGGCCGACTACGGCGCCAAGTACGGGCGCTACGCCCCCGACGGCGACCGCGACAGCCCGCGCACCTGGCTGCAGATCCTCGAGGGCGGCGGCCCGTTCGACGGCGGGACGCTCAAGCAGGTCGAGGAGATCAGCGCGAGTCGGTCAGCGGTCTCGGTGCCGATCGACCGCCCGCCCGCGCCGGTCCTGCTCGCCAACGGCTACGACGACGACCTCGTCCCGGTCGGCGAGGCGGTCAGGTACTACAACATGGTGCGCGCCAGGCATCCGGACGCACCGGTGGCGATGTTCCACTTCGACTTCGGCCACCGCCCTCGCGCCCGGCCCGCCGCCTACGCCGACCTAGAGCGGTTGACCGACGCCCAGCACGCGTGGCTGGACCACTTCGTCGCCCGCACCGCGCCGGAGCCGCCCGACGCCCGCGGCGGCGTGGACGCGCTCGTCAGCCGTTGCCCCCTGGGGACGGCGAGCGAGCCACTGCATGCCCCGACGTGGGCCGCGCTGGCCTCCGGCGAGCTGCGCCTGGTCGATGCGCAGCCCCGCACCCTGGCGGCCGATCCCGGCGCCGCCGAGCACCCGTTCGCCGACGGCACGAACATCTGCACCGAGGTGGCGGCGACCGACGACCCGAAGGCGGCCACCTACAGGCTCCCGGTGCCGGCACCGGGGGTGACCGTCGCGGGCGCGCCGACCGTCATCGCCGAGACCGTGGTCACGGGCGCCAACGACCAGATCACCGCCCGTCTGTATGACCGCGACCCGCAGGCCGCCAAGCAGCGGTTGATCGCCCGCGCCGTCGTCCGCCCGACCGGGGTGGGGCAGGGGCAGGCGACCCAGATCTTCCAGCTCTCGCCGCAGGTCACACGCATCGACGGCGGGCACGAGCTGGTGCTGGAGCTGCGCGGCGCGGACCCGCCGTTCGCCCGCCCGGCCGGGCCCGCCGCGCCGCAGCAGCAGGTCCAGGTCCGCAGCGTCGACCTGCGCGTCCCGGTGCGCGAGCGGCCGGGGGCGGCGGGCGGAGCGGTGAAGGCGCCCGCCGAGCGCGTCCTTCCCCCGGGTGGGGTCCTCGCCCACGACCTGCTCACCGCGCCGCCGACCGCGCCGCCCGGTGGCTCCGACCAGGCGCCGGGCGACCCGGCGCCGCCCCCGGGAGGCTCCGGCGGCGCCCTGTCCTCGCCGGCGACCGGCACCGAGCCGACGGGCCTGCTCGCACGCACCCGGTCGGGCGCGGCGCCCCAGGGCGGGACGGCGTCGTCGGCCTCCGAGCGTCCGCGCACGCCGACGACCTCGACGGGTGGCCGCCTGGCGGGCGCGGCCGGCCGGAGCGTGCGGATCGAGTGCTCCTCGCCGCGTCGCTGCCGGATCACGCTCGCCAGGCCCGGACGGGCGCGGGTGGAGGTGCTGCGCTCCGGCCGCCTGCGCGGCAGCGCGGTGGTGCCCCGCGGCCGCCGGTCGGCGACGCTGAACCTGCGCTCGTCGCTGAGCGCCGGCCGCCACCGCGTGCGCGTCACGACGCGCTCGGGACGCCGCTGGTTCACCGTCGTGATCCGCCGGACGACGCGCTGAGCGCCGCGCCCCGCCCGAAGGCGTCGAGGGATCAACGACTTCGTCGGAGGCGAAGCCATTGATCCCTCGACGGTGGGCGGAAGCGGCGGGCGGTACGGTCTTGCGCGCATGCCGCTGCGCACGATCGTCGCCGGCGTCGACGAGGCGCCGGGCGCCCGCGACGCCGCCGCACTGGCCGCCGCCCTCGGCGAGGCCTGCGGCGCCGAGGTGCTGCTCGTCGTCGTCTGCCCGGAGCTGCTGCCACTGCCCGACGCGTTGCGCGAGCAGGGCCGCCGCAAGGCCGCCGAGCTCGTGGAGCGCGTCCGCGACGAGGTGGCGCACGCCGCGCGAACCGAGGTCGCCCACGCCGCCTCGCCCGCCAAGGCGCTGCGGCGCGCGGCGGCGGAGGCGGGTGCCGACCTGCTCGTCCTCGGGTCGGCGTCCGGCACGCCGGAGGGGGGCGCCCGCAGCGGTCGCACCGCGCGTCAGGTGATGGGCGACGCGCCGTGCCCGGTCGCCGTCGCCGCCGCCGGGCTGCGCGCGAAGGCGTCCGCGCCGCGGTCGATCGTGGTCGGCGTCAACGAGCACGCGGAGTCGGTGGAGGCGCTGCGCTTTGCCCACGACCTCGCCGCGGCCACCGGCGCGCGCCTGAAGGCGGTCGCGGTCGCCGAGGAGATGCTGCCGGTCTCGCCGATCCCGCTGGCCACGGTGATCGAGGTCGCTCGCTGGGACAAGATCGTCGCCGACCGGCGCGCCGCGCTCGAGCGGCGGCTGGAAGCGCTGCTGGCCGACCACCCGGAGACCGAGCGCGAGGTGCGCGTCGGCGACCCGGTCGAGGAGCTCGCGGCCGCGGCGGCCGACGCCGACCTGCTGATCGTCGGCTCGCGCCACTGGGGCCCGCTGGACCGCGTCTCGCTCGGCACCACCTCGGAGGCGCTGGTCGGGGGCGCGCCGTGCTCGCTGGTGGTGGTGCCGCGGCCGGCCGACGGCGACCCCGCCGGGCGCGACGGCTGATCGCCGCACGTATCCGTCTTCGCTTGGGTGGTAGGCGGGTACCGACTGCGGGCGCCGCTGCCATCCGGTGCGACAGGTGCCGATCACCGGGCGGGGAGGCCACGGTCGCAAGGGCGTCGGCACCCCTTGCCAAAACTGGGGTACTTGTATACAAGAAGCCTATGCGCATCCCGCTGTCGGAACGCGCCCGCGGCACCACGACCCGCGATCGGGTCTACCAGGCGATCCGCGACGCGATCGTATGTGCCGAGCTGGAGCCCGGCCGCCGGCTCTCGGAGAACGAGCTCGCCGAGCGCCTCGGCGTGAGCCGCACCCCCGTCCGCGAGGCGCTGGCGCGGCTGCGCGAGGAGCGCCTCGTCGCCGTCGTTCCGCAGCGCGGGACGTTCGTCACCAAGATCGACCCCGACGCGGTCGCCGACGCGGCGTTCGTCCGCGAGGCGCTCGAGTGCAACGCCGTCCGGCTGGCGACGCTCAACGCGACCGAGGACGACATCGCCGCCCTGCGCGCCAACCTCGCCGCCCAGGAGGAGGCCGCCGAGCGGGACGACGCCGCCGCCTTCGACGAGCTGGACGACGACCTGCACCGCATCATCTGCGGGCTGTCCGGTCGCGACGTCGCCTGGTGGCTGAGCCAGCGCGTTCGCGGGCAGCTTGACCGCGTGCGGCGGTTGAGCATCCCCGAGCCCGGATACCGCGCGGAGATGATCGCCGAGCACCACCGGCTCATCGACGCGATCGAGGCGCGCGACCCCGAGCGCGCCGAGCAGGTCATGCGCCACCACCTGCAGATGGTCCTGTCGAGCATGCCGACCCTCCGCGCCGAGCACCCGGACTACTTCGAGCCCGAGGAGGACGGCTGATGGCCCATGTCCCCGACATCGACCCGGTAGAGAGCGAGGAGTGGCTCGACGCCCTGGCCGCCGTCGTCGAGCACGACGGCCCCGAGCGCGCCAGCGAGCTGCTCGACCACGTCTTCGACGAGGCGCGCCTCCGCGGCCTGTACGTACGGCCCGACCTCAGCACCCCGTACATCAACACCATCCCGCCGGAGGCCGAGGACCAGATCCCCGGTGACCCGGAGATCGAGCACCGGCTCCGCTCCCTGGTGCGCTGGAACGCGATGGCGATGGTCGTGCAGGCCAACCGCGACTCCACCGAGCTGGGCGGCCACATCGCCAGCTACCAGTCGGCGGCCACCCTGTACGAGGTCGGGTTCAACCACTTCTGGCGCTCGCCCACCGAGGAGCACGGCGGCGACCTCGTCTACTTCCAGGGCCACTCGGCACCCGGCTTCTACGCGCGCGCGTTCCTCGAGGGGCGGCTGAGCGAGGACGACCTGCGCAGCTTCCGCCAGGAGACCCGGCCGCCTGCGGGTCGCGGGCTGTCCTCCTACCCGCACCCGTGGCTGATGCCGGACTTCTGGCAGTTCCCGACCGTCTCGATGGGGCTCGGGCCGATCACCGCCATCTACCAGGCCCGCTTCATGAAGTACCTCGCCGGGCGCGGGATCCTCGACACCTCGGACCGCAAGGTGTGGGCCTTCATCGGCGACGGCGAGATGGACGAGCCGGAGTCGCTCGGCGCGATCTCGCTTGCCGGCCGCGAGCAGCTCGACAACCTGATCTTCGTCATCAACTGCAACCTGCAGCGCCTCGACGGCCCGGTTCGCGGCAACGGCAAGATCATCCAGGAGCTGGAGACGATCTTCCGCGGCGCCGGCTGGCGGGTGATCAAGGTGATCTGGGGGCGCCGCTGGGATCCGCTGCTGGCCGCCGATCACGAGGGCCGGCTGGTGCGCCGCATGGAGGAGTGCGTCGACGGCGACTACCAGACCTTCAAGTCGCGCGACGGCGCCTACGTCCGCAAGCACTTCTTCGGTGCCGACCCCGAGCTCGCGCGCATGGTCGAGGACTGGTCGGACGCCGACATCTGGGCCCTCAACCGCGGCGGGCACGACCCGCAGAAGGTGTACGCCGCCTACGCCGAGGCGGTGCGCACCAAGGGCCAGCCCACCGTGATCCTCGCCAAGACGATCAAGGGGTACGGGATGGGCGAGGCCGGCGAGGCCCAGAACATCACCCACCAGCAGAAGAAGCTCGCCGAGAAGGCGCTGCTGCAGTTCCGCGACCGCTTCGAGCTGGACATCAGCGACGAGGACGCCCGCCGCGCCGCCTTCTACAAGCCGCCCGACGACGCTCCCGAGATGAAGTACTTGCGGGAGCGTCGCGCCAAGCTCGGCGGCGTCTCGCCGCCGTGGCGGCGCACGGATGCGCCGTCGCTGCAGGTGCCCGACCTGGACGCGTTCCAGACGCAGCTTCAGGGCACGGGCGAGCGCGAGATCTCCACCACGATGGCGTTCGTCCGGATCCTGTCGACGCTGCTGCGCGACAAGGAGATCGGCCGCCACGTCGTGCCGATCGTCCCCGACGAGTCGCGCACGTTCGGCATGGAGGGCATGTTCCGCCAGCTCGGGATCTTCAGCCAGGTCGGCCAGCTCTACACGCCGCAGGACGCCGACCAGCTCATGGCCTACCGCGAGCGCAAGGACGGCCAGATGCTTCAGGAGGGCATCAACGAGGCGGGCGCGTTCTCCTCCTGGCTGGCGGCCGCCACCTCATACGCCAACCACGGCGTGGTGATGGTGCCGTTCTACATCTTCTACTCGATGTTCGGGTTCCAGCGGGTCGGGGACCTGGCGTGGCTCGCCGGGGACTCGCGCGCCCGCGGGTTCCTTATCGGCGGCACCGCCGGACGCACGACGCTCAACGGCGAGGGCCTGCAGCACCAGGACGGCCACAGCCACATCCAGGCGTCGCTGATCCCCAACTGCGTGTCCTACGACCCCGCCTACGCCTACGAGTTGGCGGTGATCATCCAGGACGGCCTGCGGCGCATGGTCGCCGAGCAGGAGGACGTCTTCTACTACATCACGGTCATGAACGAGAACTACCGGCAGCCGCCGATGCCGGAGGGTTCTCGGGAGGGGATCCTCCGCGGGATGTACCCGGTGCTGGAGTCCGAGGACGCGCAGGTCCAGCTCTTCGGCTCCGGGACGATCCTGCGTGAGGTGCTCGCCGCCGCCGAGCTGCTGCGCGAGGACTGGGGCGTGGCCGCGGACGTGTGGAGCGTCACCTCCTACACCGAGCTGCGCCGCGACGGCATGGAGGTCGAGCGCTGGAACCGGCTGCATCCGACCGAGGAGCCGCGCCTCTCCTACGTGGAGCGGATGCTGGCCGACCGCAACGGGCCGGTGGTCGCCGCCAGCGACTACATCAGGGCGCTGCCGGACGGCATCCGACCCTGGGTGAACCGGCCCTACACGGTGCTCGGCACGGACGGCTTCGGCCGCAGCGACTACCGCCGCGCGCTGCGGCGCTTCTTCGAGGTCGACCGCGAGCACGTGACGGTCGCGGCGCTGAACGCGATCGGGCGGCGCGAGGACGCGGCCGCCGCGATCAGCAAGTACGGGTTGGAAGCCGACGCGGTGGCGCCGTGGCGGCGGTGACGGGAGCCGACGAGCGAGTGCGCGAGGAGGAGAGCCGTGGCTGAGCTGCAGACGGTCACCGTCCCCGACATCGGGGACTTCACCGACGTCCCGGTGATCGAGGTGCACGTGCATCCGGGCGACACGGTGGCCGCCGAGGATCCGCTGATCACGCTCGAGAGCGACAAGGCGTCGATGGACGTCCCGGCGCCGACCGGCGGCGTCATCCAGGAGGTGCTGGTCAAGGTCGGCGACACCGTCTCGGAGGGCACGCCGATCGTGCGCATGTCCGTCCAGGCGGACGCGGGCGCCCCGGCCGAGGCGGCCGCGCCCGGCGCGATCGCCAGCGCGCTGCGCGCCGAGGCCTCGGCGCGTCCGCGGCCGGCGGAGCGCATGCCCCCGCCGCCGAAGGAGCCCGCCGTCGGCCCGCGGATGAGCTCCGGCGTCTACGCCAGCCCGTCGGTGCGTCGCCTGGCGCGCGAGCTGGGCGTCGATCTGCGCGGGGTAGCGGGGTCCGGCCGCAACGGCCGCATCCTTCCCGAGGACGTGCGCCGCGCCGCGAGCCGCGCCCCCGGCGTGGCGGCGCCCGCCGGCAACTGGCCGCCGCTGATCCCGTGGCCGGAGATCAACTTCTCCGAGTTCGGCGAGGTGGAGCGCGTGCCGCTGTCGCGCATCCGCCGCCTGTCGCGCGACAACCTGGCGCGCAACTGGGTGCACATCCCGCACGTCACCCACCACGACGAGGCCGACGTCACCGACCTGGAGGCGTTCCGCAAGCAGATCAACGCCGAGCAGGACGAGGTGAAGGTCACGATGACCGGCCTGATCCTGAAGGCGTGCGCGGCGACGCTGAAGGCCTTCCCGGACGTCAACAGCTCGCTGGACGGCGACGAGCTGATCCGCAAGCGCTACTACCACCTGGGCTTCGCGGTCGACACCCGGCACGGCCTCGTCGTCCCGGTCATCCGGGACGTGGACAAGAAGGGGATCCTGGAGGTGTCGGCCGAGCTGGCGGAGCTGTCGGCGCGCGCCCGCGCCGGCAAGCTCGGGCCCAACGACATCCGCGGCGCGTCGTTCACGGTCTCGTCGCTGGGCGGCATCGGCGGCACCGGGTTCACCCCGATCGTCAACGCGCCGGAGGTGGCGGTGCTCGGCGCGGCGCGCTCGCAGATGAAGCCGGTGTGGGACGGCGAGAAGTTCGTCCCGCGGCTGATGCTGCCGCTGTCGCTCTCCTACGACCACCGCGTGGTCGACGGCGCGCTGGCGGCCCGCTTCCTGGTGCACCTGGCGGGCGTGCTCAAGGACATGCGGAGGGTGCTGCTGTGACGACGCTCGAGGTCCGCGTCCCCGACATCGGCGACTTCGCCGACGTGCCGATCGTCGAGGTGCTGGTGTCGCCGGGCGACACCGTCGCCGCGGACGACCCGCTGGTGGTGCTGGAGTCCGACAAGGCGTCGATGGAGATCCCGGCGCCGCAGGCGGGCCGGGTCGTCGAGCTGCACGTGAAGGTGGGCGACACCGTCTCGGAGGGCTCGCCGCTGGCGGTGCTGGAGGTCGAGGGCGCGGTCGCCCCCGACGGGGCGACGGCGCCGTCGGGCGACGGCGCGCAGGCGGCGGGACCCGGCGAGGCCGAGTCGCGGCCCGAGCCAGCGTCCTCCGGCCGGGAGGCGCCCGCCGCGCCGGCCCGCGGGGAGGCGCCCGCGCCGGCGCCCGCCGCCGAGGAGGAGATCCCGCGCGGCGACATCCACGCCGAGGTGCTCGTGCTCGGCTCCGGGCCGGGCGGGTACGCGGCCGCGTTCCGCGCCGCCGACCTCGGCCTGAAGGTGGTGCTCGTCGAGCGGCATGAGCGTCTCGGCGGCGTGTGCCTCAACGTCGGCTGCATCCCCTCCAAGGCGCTGCTGCACATCGCCCGGGTGATCGCCGAGACCGAGCACCTCGCCTCCGCGGGCGTGCGCTTCGGCTCGCTGGAGGTCGACCTGGAGGCGCTGCGCGCCCACAAGGACGGCGTCGTCGGCAGGCTCACCGGCGGGCTCGAGCAGATGGCCAAGGGCCGCAAGGTGGAGGTGGTCCGCGGCGAGGGTCGCTTCACCGGCCCGCACATGCTCAGCGTCGAGACGCCCGACGGCGAGAGGACCGTCAGCTTCGAGCAGGCGATCATCGCCGCCGGGTCACGGCCGGTGGAGCTGCCCGGAATCCCGCACGACGACCCGCGCGTCATGGACTCGACCGACGCGCTCAAGCTGGAGGACATCCCCAAGCGGCTACTGGTGATCGGCGGTGGGATCATCGGCTTGGAGCTGGCGACCGTCTACGACGCGCTCGGCTCCGGCGTCACCGTCGTCGAGCTCGCGGACGGGCTGATGCCGGGCACCGACCGCGACCTCGTCAAGCCGCTCGCCGACCGCATCGGCCGTCGCTACGAGGCGGTCCACACCGGCACCAAGGTGGAGGCGATCGCGGCGCGCGACGACGGCCTGCACGCGAAGCTCTCCGGGGAGGCCGGCGAGGGCGTCTTCGACCGCGTCCTGGTCGCGGTCGGCCGCGTGCCCAACGGCGACCGGCTCGGGCTGGAGGCGGCGGGCGTGCGCGTCGACGAGCGCGGCTTCATCCCCGTCGACGAGGCGCTGCGCACCAACGTCCCGCACATCTTCGCGATCGGCGACATCGTCGCCGGGCCGATGCTCGCCCACAAGGCGTCGCACCAGGGGCACGTCGCCGCCGAGGTCGCGGCGGGCGAGGACGTGATCTTCGACGCGCGCGCGGTGCCGTCGGTCGCCTACACCGATCCGGAGATCGCCTGGGCGGGGCTGACCGAGACCGAGGCCGAGCGGCAGGGCGTCCGCTTCGAGAAGTCCGTCTTCCCTTGGTCGGCGTCGGGCCGCGCGCTGGCGGTCGACGGCGCCGCCGGGATGACCAAGCTGCTGCACGACCCGGAGAGCGGCCGCCTGCTGGGCGCGGGCATCGTGGGGCCGAACGCCGGCGAGCTGATCGCCGAGCTGTGCCTGGCGATCGAGATGGGGGCGAACGTCGAGGACATCGCCTTGACGGTGCACCCGCACCCGACGCTGTCGGAGACGGTCGGCCTCGCTGCCCAGGTCGCGAACGGCACGGTCACCGACCTGCCCAACAGGGCTGCGCGCCGGTCGGGGCGCTGACGCAGCAGGGCGTCCGGCTGTACGGACGGGCGTTCGGCGGCCCTCCCGGCGGGACGTCGCGGGCCGGGCGTCCTCTACGCTGCCCGCCCTTCCGTGATGCCCTCTCCTCGCCACTGCTCGGCGGTGCTGAGCATCGTCGCGGCCCTGGCCGCGCTGCCGCTCGTCGCGCCGCCGGCCCGAGCGCAGACCGCCGCTGCGACGCAGTGGATCGAGGCCGAGACCCTGACGGTGAGCCGCTCGTCCGGCCGCGACGTTCGCGACCGCCGCGCGAGCGGTCGGCGTGCGCTGCGGCTCTACGGGCGCCGCGCCGCTCGGCGCACCGTGCGCGTGCGGCAGCCATCGCGTCTGGCGGTGCGTGTGCGCGGCCGCACCTGCCGCCGCGCGGCGCCGTTGCTCGTGGCGAGCGTCGGCGGCCGCACGGTGCTGCGGGTGCGCGTGCGGGGAGGGCGCTGGCACTGGCGGTCGGACGGCCGCACGGTCGCGGCCGGTCGTCAGGGGCTGCGCGTGCGGCTGGACAACCCGCGCCGCGCGCGCCACTGTCGGCGCGCGGTGACCATCGACCGCCTCGAGCTGCGTCCCGTTCCGCGCGAACCCGCCGCGCCGCCGGCGCCCGCGCCTGCGCCCGGCGGCGTGCCCGAGGCCTCCGTCCGCTGGGTGCCGGGGCCGCGCACCACCTGGCAGTGGCAGCTCTCCGGGGCGCTCGACCTGTCGGTCGCCGCCGACATGTACGACATCGACCTGTTCGACAACTCGGCCGACGTCGTCGGTCGCCTGCATGCCGTCGGCCGGCGCGCCGTCTGCTACATCAGCGCCGGGAGCTGGGAGCCGGGGCGGCCGGATGCGGGCGAGTTCCCGGAGGCGGTGAAGGGCCTGGCGCTCGAGGGCTGGGAGCAGGAGCGCTGGCTGGACATCCGTCGGCTGGACGTGCTCGGCCCGATCATGGAGCGGAGGCTCGACCTCTGCCGGCGCAAGGGCTTCGACGGGGTGGAGGCCGACAACGTCGACGGCTACGCCAACCGGACCGGCTTTCCGCTCACCGCCGCCGACCAGCTCCGCTACAACCGGTTCCTCGCCGACGCCGCGCACGCTCGCGGCCTGTCGATCGGGCTGAAGAACGACCTCGAGCAGGCCGCCGCGCTGGAGCCGCACTTCGACTTCGCGATCGTCGAGCAGTGCTTCCAGTACGGCGAGTGCGGGCTGCTCGACCCGTTCGCGCGCGCCGGCAAGGCGGTGTTCGCCGTCGAGTACGACCTGCCGGCGGCGAGCTTCTGCGCCCAGGCCGCCGCGCGCGGGTTCATGGCGATGCGCAAGCGCCTGGCGCTGGACGCCTGGCGCGAGCCCTGCTGGTAGCGCCCGCCCGCCCCCTCCCCCTCATCGAGGGATCAAAGACTTGCTCCTGACGCAAGTCATTGATCCCTCGACGGTCGGGGGCGTCACCAGCGGCAGTAGTGCTGCCCGCCGCCGGCGGCCGCCGCGCCGACCGGGCCGGCGTTGACGTAGCGCCACTGGTGGTCGGGGCGCCCTGCCACCCAGTAGACGATCTCGTAGACACCGACGGCGACGATGCCCCGGCCGCGCGGCGCCGAGATCGGCCCCCACGTCCACGAGATCGGCGTGACCGAGCCGCCGGGGTGGAACTGGGCGATGCCGGTGCGCGTCGCGATCCACGGCTGCCAAGCGGAGCGGCCGACGCCCCGGGTGCCGAGCCACTGCCAGCCGCCCTCCTCCGTGTACCAGGCCACCCAGCCGCGGGTGGTGATCGGCGTCGGGTTGACGGTGGTGAAGTCGGGCGTCACCAGGAACGCCTGCGACGTGCCGTCGTCGGCGGTGCACTGCAGGTGGCCGTCGGTCCAGAACCCGGGCTGCCGCGCGGCGCCTCCGCCGGCACGCAGCGTGAACGGCAGGCGGGCGGTGCGGCCGGACTGGCTGACGTGGGCGGTGGCGGCCGCCGATCGCGCGCGACGCAGCCGCTGCGCGACGCGGTTCGAGAGGCGCAGCGTCGCGGTGGCGCGGTTGGCGCGGCAGCGGTAAGAGCGACGCGCGAGCGTGCCCGCGCCCAGCTCCGCCGCGGTGACCCTGATCGTGCCGTTCGCCTGGCAGGCGAACGGGAGGCGGAACGTCCGCCTGGCGCGGCTGACGGCGACGTCGGTGCGCTGCAGCAGCCCGGGGCCGGGCGGTCGGTCGGGGATCGCCGCGGCGCTCCCGCGCGGCACGAACTCCGGCGCGGTCCCTGGGGCGACGGGCACCTCGAGCCCCCAGCCCGGCGGAGGACCGGGCGGGCCAGGGGGCTCGGCGCCGGCCGGCGCGGCCAGGGCGAGCGCCGCCAGGGCGCAGACCTCGGCGGCGAGCGCCGTCATCCGTGGTCGCGTCATCTGCATCCTCCTGTGAGGCTCCAGTCGTGCCCGGGCAGGGTCGCCCAGGGGTTGGGCATCCGGCCCGGGGTCGCGTACACGCGGGCGCCCGCCCGCGCGGCGACGGCCTCTCGCGCCTGGTCGCGCGTGGCCGCGTAGATCAGATGCGCCGTCGCCCCGGACGGCAGGTCGCGCACCCACCCGGGCTGGGCGGCGAGCGCCGCCTCGTAGCCGACGTAGGGCCCTTCATAGGTGACGACGACGTCGGCGATCCCGAAGTAGCCGCGCGCCGGGACAACCCCCGGGTTGAGCGCGATCAGGTCGAGGCCGGCGGCGCGGGCTCCGTCGGCCAGCCTCCGGTAGTGGGGCAGCAGCTCGACGCTGGGCGAGACCTCGTCGAGGAACACGCCGTCGGCCCCGTACCAGGAGCGGTAGCGCCGTGCGTCGGCCAGCGCCTCGTCGGGCGGGCGTGTCCCGTAGCCGGTATGGACGTAGCCGAGCACCCGCGCTCCAGAGTGGTGGGCGGCGTCGACCGCCGCCGCCCAGGCGTCACGTCGCCTCCCCGGCCCGTTGGCCGGGTTCATCACCACGATGTCGGGCGCGTCCCGGCTCGTCACGAACCGGCGCAGCAGCTCCGGGCCGACGTACGCCGGCGCCAGCGCGGCGGCGCAGCCGGCTCGGCCGTTCTCGCCGCCGGAGACCAGCACCCAGGCAAGCAGCGCCGCCCCGACGAGCGCCGCGGCGCCCAGCGTCCAGCCTGGATGTCGGCGCGCGATCCTCATCGGATCCACAGCGTCGTGGCGACCGTCCGGGCCGACCGGCGCAGCACGACGACCAGCGCGGGCAGGGCGAGCGCCGCGGCGGTCGCGCCGCCTGCCACCAGCCCCACGCCGGCGAACGGCACGTCACCCTCGATGCGGACGAGCGCCTCGACGCCGACGCCGAGCGCCACCGCGGCCAGCACCCAGCGCGAGCCGCCGAGCGAGTCGAGCAGCCCGACCAGCAACGACGCGAGCGCCAGCAGGCCGAACCCGGCGAGCACGCCCGCTCCGCGGACGCTGTCGCCCAGCCACGGGGTGAGCAGCAGCAGCGCCGACAGCGCTGCCGTGAGCGCCAGCAGCCGCCCGACCGCGCCGAGCAGCACCCCGAGCGCCGGCCGGGAGCGCGGACGGCTGCGCGCGCCCCTGACCGGCACGCCCGCCAGCCCGCGCAGGATCGCCGGCTCCAGCCGGCACAGCTCCGCGGCGCCCCACAGCGCCGCCACCGCGGACGGCGCCAGGGCGAGCGCGGGAACCGCGCCGGCGGTCCAGCTCACCGACGGGTCGAGCACGAGCATCAGGCCGACCCCGGCGCCGATCGCCGCCGAGCAGGCGGTCCGCTCCGCCCTGCGCGCGGCCGCCGGCATGGGCGGCGGCTCCAGCTCGTGCGGACGCAGCGCCGCCACCGCCGCCAGCGTCGTCAGCACCCCCGCGCCGCGGACCACGTCGAGCGCCGGAAGCCCGACGGCCATCGCGGCGGTGGCCGCCAGCACGATCGTCACGTACGGCAGCGGCCAGTTGCGGCGCAGCAGGATCGTGCCGCCCACCCAGGTGACGGTCAGCAGCGCCGCCAGCGTTCCCGCGTGCCCGAGCGCCACCGCGCCCGCCAGCACCGTCGCCCCGGGCGCGAGCACGAGCGCGACCCGGTGGCGCGCCAGCTCCAGCAGGCCGCCGCGGTGGTCGAGGAAGCGGCTGCGCAGCGCCCACTGCAGCGCCAGCGTCAGCGACAGGGCGACCGTGAGCGCGTCGCGCACGACGGCGACGCCCAGGTCGGAGGTGAGCGGCGCGGCCCAGAAGGCGATCGCGATCACCACGATCACGAACGCCGCGCCGTCGCGCAGGAGCCGCGGCTCGTGTTGCGGACGCGGTAGCTTGGCGACGCTGCGCTCGGCCGTCGCCGGCGCCGTGCTCATCAGCCGCCGGCCGGCGAGCAGCGCTCGGCCGCCGCCCATGCCTTCCCAGGCCTCCAGCACCACCGCGGCCTCGAGCATGTCCTGCGGGTCGCGGCCAAGCCGTGCCTCCACCACCGGGCGCACCGCCGCCGGGTCGAGATCCACGTGCGTCATGCGGTCATCTCCAGCTCAACGGTCCGCTTGCGGTCCGGCTCGCGACCCGCGAGCCCGAGCAGCAGCCGCCGGTAGCGCTCCGTGCACGCCGCCTCGTCGAACAGGCGGCGCAGGCGGCGATGCCCGCGGCGGCCGAGCCGCCAGGCGAGCTCCGGGTTGCGCAGCAGCATCACCACCGCCATCGCCAGCCCGTGGTCGTCGCCCGGGGGCCGGACCACGCCGCAGCCGCGGACGACGTCGGGCACGCCGCCGACCCCGGTGGCCACCACCGGGCGGCCCTCGCCCATCGCCTCCAGCACCGCCATCGGCATGCCCTCCGAGATGGAGGTCATGAGCACGACGTCGGCGGCGCGCACCGCTCGGCGCGGGTCGTCGGTGGGGCCCATGAACTTGAAGCGGTCGCCCAGCCCGAGCTCCTGGTGCAGGCGGCGGCACGAGCGCCCGTAGATCTCCTGGCCCTCCTGCACCGGCCCGTAGTGGACGAAGCGCGCGTCGGGGATGCGGCGCAGCGTCTCGGCGGCGACGCGCAGCATCGCCAGCGCGTCCTTGAGCGGATCCAGCCGGCCGACCGACACCACCGTCTTGGTCTGCGGCGGCGGCGTCGGCTCATCCGGGACGTGCAGGCCGTTGGGGATCACGACGATCTTGTCCGGGTCGAGCCCGAGCCCCAGCTCCCAGTGCGCGTTCGCCTCGGTGACGGGGGCGACGATGTCGGCGGACTGGTAGGCGACGCGCGTCAGGCCGCGCGCGAGCCGCGTGGCGGAGAAGCGGTCGCCGGGGGAGGCGTCGGAGCGCGCCGCGGCCAGGTACGCCTCGCGCACGTAGACCCCGTGCTCGGTGAGCGCCATCGGCGTGCCGTGCAGCGCCCGGTGGACGACGGCGGGGATAGACGCCCAGCCGGCTCCGGTGGCGTGCACCACGTCGCACCCCGGCGTCGGCACGGCGGCGGTGCGCGCCACCCAGTAGAGGGTCTGGTAGAGCCGCGCGGCCTCCAGCAGGTCCAGCTCGGGCGGCACGCCGCCCTCGGGCACCCGCTCGTCGAGGACGGCACGCAGCACGTCGAGGAACAGCTCCCAGCCGCGCGTGGAGCGGAACGCGGTGCGCACGATCGCCGGGTCGCAGCGGCACGCCGTCCATGCGTCGATGACGGCGTCCGGGTCGCCGCGCCAGCCGATCAGGTGGCGCACGAGCGTCGCCGGCAGCGCATCGCTGCCGCGGCGGGCGCCGAGCCGCGGGCGGCGGCGGGGAGGCGGCGCCTCCGACCAGACCTCGGCGCGGGCGAGCTCCCGTGCGTGCGGCGGCAGGGTGAACAGCCGCCGGCGCTTGTCGCTGGCGACGATCGGCAGCACCAGCCAGTCGATGTCGGTCAGCCGCCCGATGAGCTGGTGGCACCACGAGCTCACCCCGCCCATCACGTAGGGGTAGGTGCCCTCGGTGGTGAGCAGCACCCGGGGACGATCGGCGCGCGGCTCAGACGCGGGCGCTGGGCCGGACATCGCGCTGATCGCTCGCGGCCTCCTCCACGGACGCGGTGGCCTGGGCGTCGAGGGCGGCGCGCCCCAGGTCGGCCAGGCGCGCCCGGAAGGCGGCCATCGACTGCTCGATCTCGCGGCAGATCTCCAGCAGCGACTCGCGCACCATCAGGCACTCCACGAGAAGCTGCTCTGCCTCGTCGGAATCCGGGGCGCTCTCGGGCTCCCGGTCGGCGAGCGCCCGCGCCCGGCCGAGGACCGCCATCAGGTCCGCGGGCCGGTGGCGCTCGGCCTTCAGCCGCGCGTTCTCCTCGCGCAGGAGCAGCAGCTCGGCGTGCATCTGCGCCATCGCCTGCTGAACGCCGCCGGTCCGGTCCTCGCGGCGCCGTATGAACCGCCGCCGCCCGAGCACGCGGCCGGCCAGGTCCTCCGGGCTCTCGTGGATGCTCATCGCTTCACCACCCTGATCGTCGCGTGCCGGTCCCGAGCACGGTCGTTGCCGTCGCGCGCGCCGACGGTCAGCCGGTAGAGGCCGGGGCGCACCGGCTTGCCCCGCACGCGCCCGTCGAAGCGCACGGCGGTGGCGCCCGCGCGGGCGCGCCGGGTCAGGATGGTGGTCTTGACCCACCGCTGCACATGGTTGCCGCGGCCGCGCCGGGACTTCGCCTTCACCGGGCGATCGAGCGTGATCCTCACCGTCGCCGACCGGTTGAGCCGCCACACGATGCGGGTTCCGGTCCGGCCGCGCCTGCGTTGGCCGGTGCGGGCCGGGGTCGCCCGGAAGCGTCGCGGGTCGACCTTCACAAGCGTGAGCACGAGTCGGCCGCGGCCCTGGCCGGCGACCTCGCCGCGACCGCGGCCGTCGCCGGCGACGACGGCCGGGCCGCCCTGCGAGCCGCCGGGGGCGCCGCCCTGCGAGCCGTCGGGGGCGCCGTCGCCCTGCGGCGGAGGGGCGGGCAGCCCGCCTTCGGGCTCGAGCGTCCGGTGCTCGCCTGGCGCCAGCGTGATCCACCCGGAGCGCTGGCCCGCGTAGCGCTCGCCGGCGGTGGTCCCGGTGACGGGGACGTCGATGCTGATCTGGCCCCGGTTGATGATGTGGAGCAGGCCGTCCTGGACGTAGGCCTCGATGTTCGCCTGCCCGTCGGCCCAGGCCTTCTGGCGCGAGAGCAGGGCGGCGACCTCGCGGCTGGTGGGCTGCACGAGCGGCGCCACCGACCGGTCGAAGGTCTGCTCGTAGCGGTCCAGCAGGGGGTCAAGGACCGCGTAGAGGATGCCGCCCTGGCTCTCGTGCACCGGCGGGAGCGCGGGGTTGTAGTCGGCCAGGTTGCTCTGGTGCATGAAGTGCGGCCGCGGGTCGTTGTCCATCAGGTGGCGGAACATGATGTTGTTCTCGCTCTGGACGTACTCCTGCCAGGTGGCCGGCTGCGTGCGGCAGGTCGTCACGCCGGGGATGTCCTGGCAGATGCCCTCGGGCGGAGGCAGGTAGATGTAGTTGTACTCGGCGAGCTGCTGGCCCTGGGTCGAGACGTTGTAGTAGATGTTGTTCGGGTAGCGGGGGACCGACTGGATCACGGCGTCGCCGTGGCTCTGCGTGAACCACGCCCCCGCCGGATGCCACGGCTGGGCGATCGAGCCCGGCGTCTGCGGATAGGCCTTGGAGGCGTCGGTGGCCAGGAAGCGGATGCCCGCGTCCGCGACCCCCTGGAGCAGGTTGGCGTTCTGCGGATAGGGCTCGACGCGCGCCGAGTTGGCCTGCGGCGGCGCGCCCGCGGTGCCGCCGCCTGTGTCGGTGATCGTCAGCACCAGCGGGTTGGCCCCGTCGTCGGTCGGCGCGTTGGCCGCGCGCGCCAGGTCGCCCACCTTCGTCCAGTCGCTCGTCCCGGTCGGGGCGCGGTACGCCGTGTACCTGGTCGCGTGGCAGACGGGGTGGAACCTGATCTCGACCGCGTTGTTGGGGGCGTTCACGTTCACCGTCCACGGCGCGGTGATCGGCGTCTCGCCGGCCGGCGTGCCGGCCGTGATCCCGTAGTCGTAGGTGCCGGGGGCGAGCGTTCCGCCCGCCTGGGTGGTCGGGACCACGTTGTCGAACGGCGGCGGGTCGATCGTGCCCGGGAAGCTGATCGCCACGTTCGCCAGGCCCGAGTGCTCGCCGGTCACCAGCTCCGCCGGGTCGATCGGCAGGCCGTGACGCTGCGCGAAGTCGACGTTGTCGCTCACCTGCTTGGTGATGTAGGAAGCCGTCGAGCAGTCGAGGTTCGGATGCGTGTAGGTGTGGTTGACCCATCCGAACGCGTCCCGCACCGACGGGTCGGTGAACTTCATGGTCAGCGGGTCGGCGGGCCCTCCGGCCTGGTCAGAGCCGCCGCCGTTGAAGGCGAAGTCGATGCGCACGCCCCGCTCGCGCGACCACTGCACCGCCCGGTCGACGTCCGACGGCTCCATCCTGATCGCCTTGGCCGGGTCGTAGTCGTTGGCCTTGGTGGTCGGGTCCCAGTAGTCGTCCGGCAGGAACAGGTCGTCGACGTGCAACGCCATGTAGTTGCGCTGCTCGCCCAGGTACATGCCCCGCAGCGCCCAGTTGAGCATCCCGTGGCGCAGTAGCTGGACGTGCGACTGCCACTGGTTGCCGGCGACGGTGTGGACCATCTCCTCGCGCCCGTCCGGCCGCGTGAAGATGCCGAGGTAGGCGCCGCCGCCGGGCGAGGACACGAGCGTCTCCCACCGGGCGTCCGCGGGCGGCGTGGCCTCGAATCCGAACGCCTCGCTGACGTTGGGGTCGTCGTCGGGGATCGGGATCGGGCCGCGCAGGTAGGGGAACACCCTCCTGCCGGCTTCGGTGAGTTGGCCGGTGCGTCCGTCCTGGCTGGCGCCGACGGCGCCGGCGGCCAGGCCGTGCTCCGGCGAGGGCACCGTGTTGTCGGCGATCCGGCGGATCCCGAAGGTCAGCTCGAACCGCGCCAGCGCGTCCCACTCCTGCGGGGTCAGAGCGGACTGGAATTCGCCGCCGGCGTCGCGTCCCAGGTCGCCGCTGGCGAGGATCACGGCCGCGAAGCGCGCCCGGCCCGCGCCGTAGTCGGCCAGCAGCTCGTCGTTGATCGTCGCCTGCTTGGTGGCGCCGCTGTAGATCTGCAGCGCCTGGTAGGGGACGCCCTCGCGCTCGAGCGCCGCCTTCCACGCCTCGTAGCCGGACTCGGACCCGTCCGCGGACAGCAGCAGGACCTTCATGTCGATCCGCTGCCCGGGGCCGGGGCGGACCGGCTCGACCGCCGAGACGACGGGAACGGCGAGCGTGAGCAGGAGCGCGACGATCGCGCTCGCGACGAGCCGGGCGCGGGGAACGGCGCGCACGAGCGCGATCGGGGCGCGCGGCCTCCTCATCTCCCACGCCCTCCCGCAAGCGTGCGGCGAGCCACCCCGCCTGTCGGCGGCGCGTCGGCGTCGGGCCACGTGCCTGTGAGCAGGGACACGGATGCCCCGCCTCCATACGCCATGCGATTCCCCCTGCTTGTCGGGAGCGTGAGTCCCCCTCGCGGCGCTTCGGGCGCCGCGCACTTGCCTTCGCGACGCTAGATGAGGCCCGTCAGGGCGGCGTGAGCGGGGGCGTTAGAACGATGTCGCTGCGCTCGACCTTGGTATGGGATGGGCAGCTCGGCGCAGGGGTAGCGCGAGGGCACCGGCAGGGCGTCGCGCCACGGGCCCGCCGGCGGTCGATGCCACCCTTGCGCCTATCCGACACGGACCTCGCTCGCCGCCTGGTCGACGGCCATCCCGACGCGATGCTCGTGCAGGACGGCGAGCGTCGGCTGGTCGCCTACAACCGGGCGGCCGGGCTTCTCCTCGGCGAGGAGCTCGACCGCGGGTCGGGCGCAGGCGTCGCCTGTCGGCTGCTGGGTTGCCGGCGTCCGGGCGGCCCGCTCGAGGGGCTGTGCGTCCACGAGCTGGCGCGCGAGGCGCCGGGCGCCGCCTCGCCGGGCGGGCTGTCGGTGCGCGTCGGGCGGCGGGTGCTGTCCGCGCGCGTGTTCGCGTTGGGCGACGGGGCGACGGTGACGGTGCTGCGCACCGAGGAGCCGCCGGACGGCGCGGAGCCGCAGGGGCTCCGGGTCGCGCAGCCGCGGCTGTGGGTCCGGGTGCTGGGGCGGACCCGGGTCGCCGACGTGCGCGGCTCGCTGGAGGGTCGGTGGCTGGGCGGCCGCACCGGGCGGCTGCTCAAGCTGCTGGCGTTGGAGCGCGGTCGCGCGGTGCCCGCCGACGAGCTTCTGTCGCGCCTCTGGCCGGACAAGGCCTCGGCGGACCGACGCGTGCTCCGCTACTACGTCCACGCTCTGCGCGAGCGCCTGGAGCCGGGCGGCGCGCCGACGCCGCCGTCCTCGTTCGTGGTCTCGACGCTCGGCGGCTACGCGCTGCGCGCCGACCGCTCGTGGGTCGACGCCGACGCGTTCGAGCGGCTGGTGACCGCCGGGCTGGACGCCGCCGAACGCGGCGATCCGCAGGCCGCCCGCGATCTGCTGCGCCGCGGGCTGGAGCTCTACCGGGGCGAGCTGCTGGCGGATGAGCCCTACGCCGAGTGGGCGCTGGACGAGCGCGATCGGCTGCACACGCTGGCCGCGGACGGTCTGCGCGCGCTGGCGCGACTGCAGCTTGCGGCCGACGACCCGGCCGGCGCGGCGGAGACGCTGGCGCGGCTGGCGGAGCTGGAGCCCTACGACGTGGACGTGCACCGCGACCTGCTCGCGCTGCTGTTGCGGCGCGGGCGGCGCAGCGAGGCGGCGCGCCGCTTCGCGCGGCTGCGGCGGCGGATGCAGGAGACGTTCGACGAGCCGCTGGGCTTCTCGCTGAGCGACCTGTAGAGGTCCGCGCGCGGTCGGCGTCCCGACCCGGACCGCAACCGAGCGCCTGGTGAGAAAGTCTTCAGCGGTGATGCGACTTCCTCTCCTCGCCCTCCTGGCCGTCGTGCTCGTCACGGCCCTGCCCGCCGCGCCGGCGTCCGCCCGCAGCGACCAGCGGATGATCTTCGAGGCCCCGCGCGAGCTGCGCTCCGACGACGCCAAGCTGCGCAACGAGACCCTGGACGAGATCCGGGGCATGGGCGTCGGCTGGCTGCGCCTGGTCATGTACTTCAACGACGTGGCGCCGCGGCGCGACAGCCGCAGCGTCCCGTCCGGCGACCAGACCGACCCCGACTACTACGACTGGACGATCTTCGACCGCGTGATCGAAGAGGCCGACCGGCGCGGCTTCCGGATCCTGCTCACGATCTCCGGCCCGGTGCCGCGCTGGGCGACCGCGGGCGCCCGCGACCACGTCACGCGCCCGAGCCCGACCCGCTTCGGCCGCTTCGCCGAGGCGGTGGCCAAGCGCTACGGCCGGGTGGTCGACGCCTGGTCGGTGTGGAACGAGCCCAACCACCCGGCCTTCCTGCAGCCGCAGTGGACGGGCCGCGGGCGCAACCGCGAGGCGACCTCGGCGCGGCTGTACCGGAAGCTGTTCCAGGCGGCCGAGCGCGGCCTGCGCCGCGGCGGCAGCGGGCGGGCGCCGATCCTGATCGGGGAGACCGCGCCGCGCGGCACGGGCAAGGTGGTGCACCCGATCACCTTCCTGCGCCGCACCCTGTGCCTCGACTCGCGCTGGCGGCGCGCCCGCGGCTGCGGACGGCTGCGCGCGGACGGCTGGGCGCACCACGCCTACACGACGCGCCTGGGCCCGTACTTCGTGCCGCCGAACCAGAACGACGTGACGATCGGCGTGCTCTCGCGCCTGACGAGTGCCCTCGACCGCGCGGGCCGGGCGGGGGCGATCCGCATGGGCATGCCGATCTGGCTGACCGAGTTCGGCATCCAGTCGCTGCCCGACCCGGTGATCGGCGTGCCGGAGAGCACCCAGGCGGAGTACCGCGCGATCGCCGAGCGGGTCGCCTATCGCAACCGCCGCGTGGTCGCCTTCTCGCAGTACCTGATGCGCGACGACTTTCCGCGGCCGGGCGGCACGCCGCACCTGCGCTACGGCGGCTTCGAGTCGGGGCTGCGCCACAGCGACGGCCGCAAGAAGGTCGCCTACGACGCGTTCCCGATCCCGCTGGCGGCTATCGAGGGCCGCACGAAGACGACGCTGTGGGGCGTGGTGCGCCCGGCTTCCGGCGCCACGACGGTCACGATCGAGTACCGCAACCGCGGCTCGTCGCGCTGGCGGCGGCTGAAGGCCAAGCGCACCAACTCGCTCGGCGGCTGGGAGACGACGACCTCCAAGCGCTCCGGCCGCGAGTACCGGGTGGTGTGGACCGCGCCGGACGGCCGCCGGCTCGAGGGCCCGCGCACGCGCGTCCACCGTGCGCCCTAGCGGCCCTGTGGTGGCGTGGGGTCGCCGTCGGATGCCGCCCGGCGTCGACGGACGGCGACACCTTCGGCGCCGGCGCGGACAGCGGGCCTGGAACTCCGTCGGGAGGAGGTGTATGCTCGCCTGGTACGCGCGCGTACCACCTCCTCCGGAAAGTCGAGCCGATGACCGCCACACGATCGCTTCCGCCGGGCCCGCGCTCCCCGCTGCCGTGGCAGACGCTGGGGATGCTCACCCGCCAGCGCCCCTACCTCGAGCGGCTGCGTCGTCGCTACGGGAACCTCTTCACCATGAAGGTGCTGGTGTACGGCCGCGTGGTGTTCGTGGCCGAGCCGGCCCTCGCCAAGCAGGTCTTCACCGCGCCGCCCGAGGTCCTGCACGCCGGCGACCACAGCCCGCTGCGGCGCGTGCTCGGCCGGCACTCGCTGCTGGCGATCGACGAGGACCGGCACCTCGAGCAGCGGCGGCTGCTGCTCCCGCCGTTCAAGGGGCAGCGGCTGGCCACCTACGAGCCGCTGGTGGAGGAGGAGGCGGTCGCCGAGATGGCGCGCTGGCCGGAGGGCGTTCGCTTCCCCGTCGCCGCTTCGATGCAGCGGATCACGCTGCGGGTGATCCTGCGCGCCGTCTTCGGTGCCACCGGCCGCGACCTGGCCGAGCTGGAGGAGCTGATGCCGCCGTGGACGGCGCTCGGCTCGCGGCTGGCGAACTTCCCGTTCCTGCACCGCGACCTGGGGCCGCGCAGCCCGTGGGGCCGCTTCCTCCGCCTGCGGGCGCGGATCGACGCGATCCTCGACCGGCTGATTGCCCAGGCGAAGTCCGATCGGCGCCTCGCCGAGCGCGACGACATCCTCGCCCTGCTCGTGCAGGCACGCCACGAGGACGGCAGCCCGATGAGCAACGCGGAGATCCGCGACCAGCTCGTGACGATGCTCGCCGCCGGCCACGAGACCACGGCGCACACCTTGAGCTGGGCGGTCGAGCGGATCACCCGCCACCCGCACGTGCTCGAGCGGCTGGTCGCCGAGGTCGACGCGGGCGACGGCAAGGCCTACCGCGAGGCGACGATCCGCGAGGTCCAGCGCATGCGGCCGACGATCTACTTCGCCGGCCGCTACGCGATGACCGACTACGAGCTGGGCGGTCACCTGCTGCCGCGCGGCACCCTGATCGGCCTGGCCGCCGCGCTGACCCACTTCGACCCGCGGCTCTTCCCGCGGCCGGACGTCTTCGACCCCGAGCGGTTCCTGGGCGTCACGCCGGGCACCTACGAGTGGATCCCGTTCGGCGGCGGGCGTCGCCGCTGCATCGGCGCCAGCTTCGCCCACATGGAGATGGACGTGGTGGTGCGCACGATGCTCGAGCGCTTCGAGCTGCAGCCGACCGACGCGCCCGACGAGCGCTGGAGGGACCGCGGGGTCGCGGTCGCCCCGTCGGAGGGCGGCCTGGTCACGGTCCGCCGGCGCCGGGAGCGGAGCGCGCGGCGGCGCCAGGCCGCGGTCTCCGCCGTCGCGTGAGCGCGGGCGCCGAGGCCGACGGGCGCGCCGCCGCCGACCCATCGGGCAAGCTGTGGCGCGCGATGAGCCTGGTCCCCGACGGGAGCGGATCGCACCGGGAGAGGCTGCTGGCCGGGATGGCGGCGGCCATCCGCGAGCACGGGTTCGGCCCGACGACGGTCGCCGAGGTCGTCGCGCACGCGCGCACCTCGCGCCGGACCTTCTACCAGCACTTCGACGACCGCGAGGACTGCTTCCTGGCGCTCAACGACCTGCTCACCGAGCGCCTGCTGGAGGTGATTGCCGAGGCGGCCACCGGCGAGGAGAACTGGGAGGAGCGCGTCGACCGCACGCTCGTCGCCTACCTCGGGGCGCTGGCCTCCGAGCCGGAGCTGACCCGCGCCTGCATCGTCGAGGTCCCGGCGCTCGGCCCGGAGGGGCTGGCGCGCACGCGGGCGCTGAAGGAGCGCGCCGCCCACCTGCTCTGCCGCCTGGTGGAGGAGGCGCGCGAGCACGACCCGCATCTGCGGCCGCTCAGCCTGGAGGCGGCGCTGATGCTGGTCGGCGGCTTCGAGGATCTGGTGCTGTGGGCGCTCGAGCACGGCCGCGACCTGACCGAGCTGCAGGCGGTCGCCGGTGACCTGGTGCGCCGGATCACGATACGCGACGGCGGCCCGCCGGAGTGAGCGTTCGTCTGGTCGTCCTCTGGCCTGACCTAACGGATGCTCACCTTCCGCGGCCGCCCTGACCGGCGTGAGCGTTGGTCTGGTCGTGCCACAGCGGCACGGAACCAACGTTCACCTTCGGGGTTGTCTCGCTCGCCGGGCCGGAGGCGCGTCCGCTACCGGCCCGCGAGCAGCCGGTCCAGTCGCGGCGTCAACCCGTAGGTGTCGAACGCGGCGAAGCGCGAGAAGGTCGGGTGCTCGGGCCCGTGGAAGTCCGCCGAGCCGGTCGTCTGCAGGTCGAGCCTGACGGCGGCGTCGTAGAGGAGCCCGGCCTGCTCGGCGTCGTGCGTGGGGTAGAAGGCCTCGACGCCGTCGACCCCCGCCGCCGCGTAGCGCTCCAGCGCGCCGATCACCGCCTCGGGGTCCTCCAGGTCCCAGAACGGGTGCGCCCACACCGCCAGCCCGCCGGCGGCGTGCACGATCTCGATCGCCTCGGCGACCGTCGGGCGCGTCCGCCGCCGGTAGGCGGGGGCGCCCGGGATCAGGTAGCGCTCCAGCAGCTCCGACGGGTTGCCGAGCCCCTCCTCGGCCACGCGGGCGGCGTTGTCGGGGTGGTTGAACGCCGCCGCCGCGATGTGCGGGCGGCCGACCGGCAGGTCGCGGGCGCGGCGCTCCTCCAGCGCAGCGCGGTCGACCGCGAGGCCCAGCTCCTCGAGCGCCTCGACCATCCGCTCGGCGCGTGCGCCGCGGTCCGCGCGGAATGACTCCAGCGCCGAAAGCAGCCCGGGGTCCTCGTGGTCGATCCCGTACCCGAGCAGGTGCAGGTCCTCGAGCTCGCCGTCGACGGCGGAGATCTCCACGGCGGGGATCACCCGGATGCCGACCTGCTCGCCGGCGGCGAGAGCCTCCGCCACGCCGTCGACGGTGTCGTGGTCGGTGAGCGCGAACAGCTCCACGCCCGCCTGCGCCGCGCGGCGGACGACCTCCGCCGGCGGCAGGGCGCCGTCGGAATGCGTGGAGTGGCCCTGCAGGTCGAAGCGGACGGCCGGGTCGCTGCCCATGGTCCGGGCAGCTTAAGGCCCGCAAGGAAGAGCGGCCGGCGGCTCATCCGCGCCGCCGGCCGCTCCCGCGTCGGGCGCTTATCCCCCTGTTCGCGTCCTTGCGCTTGTCCTCAGTCCCGGCGGACGACCATGACCTCGCCGCCACGGTCCGGGATGAGGGTGACGTTCCGCAGGCGGGCGCGCTCGGGCTTCAGGTCCAGCGCGGCGAGGTCGATGCGGCCCATGACCTCGCGCAGCATCACCCGCAGCTCGGCCTGGGCGAGCGTCGCGCCGAGGCAGCGGCGGATGCTGCCGCCGAAAGGGATCCAGCTATAGGTGCTGGGCTTGACGCCCTCCCAGCGCTCGGGCCGGAAAGAGAACGGGTCCGGGTAGATGTCCTCGCGGTGGTGGACCTGGATGATGTTGCAGGCGATCGCGTACCCGTCCGGGATGCCGTAGTCCCCGAACCGCCAGGGCTTCTTGACGGTGCGCACCACGATCGGGATCACCGGTCGCACGCGCAGGCCCTCCTGGATCACCCACTGGATGTAGTCCTCGCCGCCGCCGGAGCGCACCTCGTCGCGGATCCGGTCGTACGGCTCGGGGTTGCGCACGAGCCGCTCGGTGATCCACGCCATCGCGTTGGCGGTCGTCTCGTGGCCGGCGAGCACGAGCGTCAGCAGCTCGTTGCGGAGCTCCAGGTCGGTGAGCGGGACGCCGTCCTCGTCGGTGGCCGACAGCAGCAGCGACAGCAGGTCGTCGCCGCGCCGATCCTCCGGCACCGCGCGACGCGCGACGATCAGGTCCTCGAGCGCGCGGTACAGCGGGTTGGCGAAGAACGACAGCGGGACGCGCGGGTGGTCGTAGCCGATGCTGCTGGCCTCGACGAGCGGCCACCACTTCCGCGTCGAGATGCCCATGACGCGGCGCATCACGCGGCGCAGCCGGGCCTCGGGGCCGCCGGTGTGGCGGCCGTCGATCCCGAACATGCCGGTCATGATCACGTCGAGGGTGACCGCCGACATGCGGGACGCCATCTCGATCTTCTGGCCGGGCTGCCAGGAGTCGACCTCGCGCCGGATCGAGTCCTCGACGATCTCGACGAAGCGGTCGACCGCCTTGCCGTGGAAGCGCGGCAGCAGCAGCTTGCGCTGGCGCATGTGCCGTTCGCCGACGGCGGTGAGCACCGTGTTGGGGCCGATGATCGGCTTGAGCGGCGACTCCCCGGTCAGCGACGGCGTGATGTCCGGGTGGGTGAAGATCGACTTGATGTGGTCCGGGTGGCAGGTGGAGACCACCGGCCCGGGGGCGCGCGTGAGGCGCAGCGTGAACACGTCGCCGGCGGTGCGCCGCGCCCAGTGCATGAACTCGTGGGGGCGCATCAGGAAGCGCAGCGACTGCAGCGCCGGGGAGAGCGGAAGCTCGGGCGGCGTGCGGAGCCCGGGGTCGGGTGCATCGAGCGGGCCGGCCGGCGAGGGCTCGGCCGGCGTGCCGATCAGGGGGTTCTCGACCGTGGTGGCCATGCACGAAATGTACAGGCCTGTACACGGAATGTACAGGGGTGTACAGATCGTCCGTTCGGGGCGTCGGAGCGGGGCGCCCGCCTAGGGCCGGATCGCGCAGCGCACCCGGCCGTCGGTCAGGCCGTGCGCCAGCCGCTCGGCGTTGGCCGCCTCCATCCCGAGGTACGTGGCCTCCCGGCTGCCGGGGCGGCCGAGCGAGTCGCCGTACAGGGCGGGGCCGACTCGGGCACCGGTCTGTCGCGCCAGCGCGCGCGCCAGGCGGTCGGAGCCTGCGGCGTCGGGGAAGATCGCGGCCACGCGCTCGCGGCGGACGCGGTCCGCCAGCGCCGCCAGCTCGCCCGCGGACGGCTGGGCCTCGGCGGCCTGGGCGGGGGAGATGGTGCCGACGACCTCCAGGTCGTAGCGGTCCGCGAGGTGGCCGATCGAGTCGTGCTGGGTGACCAGCCGGCGCCGCCCGGCGGGGATCCGCTGCAGGCATCCGGCGATCGCCCGGTCGAGCGCGCGCACGCGCTGCGCGTACGCGGCGGCGTTCCGCTCGATCCGCCGCCGCGCGCCCGGGTCCTCGGCCGCGTCGGCGAGCGCCGCGCCGATCCGCCCGGCGGCGTGCGCGACGTTGCGCGGGTCGTGCCACCAGTGCGGGTCGATGTCGCCCGCGGCGGTGCGACGGACGGCCGGGCGGCCGGCGCCGGCGTCGACGACCGTCGCGTCGGTGCCGGAGCTGTCGATGACCTCGCGTGCCCACTCGTCGAGCCCGGCTCCGCTCAGCACGATCAGCTCGGCGCGGGCGACCGCCTCGATGTCGCGCGGCCGCGGCTCGTGGCCGTGCGGGTCGCCGCCGGCGGCCGGCAGCAGCGGGTGGACGTCGACGGCGTCGCCGCCCACGTTGCGGGCGATGTCGGCCATCTGCGCGGTCGTCGCGACGACGCGCACCCGGTCGCTGCGGTCGTCGTCGCCTCCGCCGCAACCGGCAAGCGTCGCCGCCAGCGCGGCGGCCACGAGCGGCAACAGGCGACGCGCGGGCACGCCGCCAACCTAGCAGAGATGAGAATGAGTCTCGTCTAGCGCCGGCGGCGGCCGACCAGCCAGCCGAGCAGCATCCCGGCGCCCACGCCGGCCGCCAGCGCAAACGGCGCGGGGCGCTCCCGTGCCGACTCGGCCGCGTGGCGCGCGCCCTCGACCATCGCCTCCGGCGTCGCCTCGCTCGCTCCCGCCGACACCCGGTCGCGCGCGGTGCGGAAGCGGCCGGTCACGCGCGAGCGCGCCGCGGCCACCCTCTCGTGCGCCCGGGCGCGCACGTCGGCGCGCTCGACGAGCGCGGCGGCCGTGCGGGCCAGCTCCTCGCGCGTGCGCTCGATGTCGCGCCGGATCTCCTCGGCGCTCCGCTCGCCGTCGCGTCGCGGGGTCATCGCCGTGCCTCCTGGACGCTCTCCTTGGTGAACCGCACGTCCTCCTTGAGCGTCTCGACCGTCTGCTCCGGGGTCGGCGGCACCGCCCGCTTCGCGCTCGCCACGCCGCCCGCTCCGAGGGCGCCGGCGAGCAGCAGCAGGGCGCCGGCGACGATCAGCGCCGAGGCCCACACCGGCAGCGTCTCGCCGAGCCCGGCGATCGCGGCGGCGGTCAGGGCGCCCAGGCCGAGCAGCGCGAGCATCCCGGCGACGGCAAGCATCCCGGCGCCGGCTCCGGCGCGGCGCCCCTTGGTGCTCAGCTCGACCTTGGCCAGCTCCATCTCCTGGCGCATCAGCCTCGAGACCTGGCCCGAGAGGTCGCGGATCAGCTCGGCGGCGGGCCGCTCGCTCGTGTCGGCCCGTCCCGTGCGGAGGGGCTCCTGCCGGCTGTCGTCCGTCGTCACGCAGCGCGGCTACCCGAGGCACGGCGGCTGCATTCGGATTCCGTGAGGAGGTCGGTCAGGCTGCGCGCCGTGCAGCCCCGGTTGCGTGACCGCGGGCGCGCGCCATCGGTGCGGCCCCGAACGGGCCTCTCACGCTAAGATGCGACGGCGACTCGCTCCGGGGCGAGTCCTTTTTCTGCCCCGGCACGCATCTCACCCTCATCAGTACCACCCTCGACGGGAGCCCGAATGGCCCGCGGAGACGTGCGCATCGCCGTCACCCTCGCGTGCGAGGAGTGCAAGCGGCGCAACTACCAGACCAAGAAGAACAAGCGGAACACCCCGGATCGCCTGACGATCCGCAAGTTCTGCAAGTGGTGCCGGCGGCACACCGACCATCGGGAGACGCGCTAGTCCCGGTGGTGCGCACGCATGGCCGGTGAGCGACAGCCGAGGCAGCCGGGTCGGGACGATCAGCCCGACGAGCTTCGGCATGCCTCCGGCGAGGTGGACGAGGCCGAGGCCGCTATCGTCGGTGGCGCCGGCGGTCGGCCGGACACCGAGACCAGCGACGAGGAGCTCGAGCGCCAGGCTCTCGGTGGACGCGCCGCCGTGGCGGCCGCCTCCGGGCAGACCGAGCGCAAGGGCGGGCCGCGCTTCATCCAGTTCCTGCGTGCCTCCTGGGCGGAGCTGAAGCGCGTCCAGTGGCCCGATCGCCAGCAGGTTGGTCAGGGCACGGCGGTCGTCCTGGGCTTCGTGATCCTCACCGGCGCCTACCTGGGCGCGGCGGACTGGGTCGCCCAGCGGATCGTCGACCTCATCCTCTAGTCACCCATGTATCGCTGGTACGTCGTCAACACCTATTCGGGCCACGAGAACAAGGTCAAGTCGAACCTTGAGCACCGGGCCCAGACCATGGGGATGCGCAGCGCGATCCGCCAGGTCGTAGTGCCCACCGAGACCGTCTCCGAGGTCAAGGACGGTCAGCGCGTCAGCCAGGAGAAGCGCACCATGCCCGGCTACGTGCTGGTCAACATGGAGATGAACGAGGACTCCTGGCAGCTCGTCAAGAACACGCCGGGGGTCACCGGGTTCGTGGGCGCCAGCCAGGAGCCGGTCCCGCTCACCCAGGCCGAGGTCGACCGCCTGCTGCACCGCGAGTCCGCGCAGAAGGTCACGACCAAGGCGCAGTTCTCGATCGGCGAGTCCGTCAAGGTGATCTCCGGTCCGCTGTCGGACTTCTCCGGCGAGATCGCCGAGATCAACCAGGACGCTCAGAAGCTCAAGGTCCTGGTATCCATCTTCGGTCGCGAGACGCCCGTCGAGGTCGGCTTCGACCAGGTCAAGAAGATCTAAGAAAGAGCGTTCATGGCCAAGAAGGTCCTCACCACGATCAAGCTCCAGGCCGTCGGCGGGCAGGCCAGCCCGGCGCCGCCGGTCGGTCCCGCGCTCGGCCAGCACGGGATCAACATCATGGAGTTCTGCAAGGCGTTCAACGCGCAGACGCAGCAGGACGCCGGCACCGTGATCCCGGTCGAGATCACCGTCTACGAGGACCGGTCGTTCACGTTCATCACCAAGACCCCGCCGGCCGCGGTGCTGATCAAGCAGGCCGCGGGCCTGGAGAAGGGGTCCGGCGAGCCGAACCGCAACAAGGTCGGGAAGATCACCGCCGACCAGGTGCGCCAGATCGCCGAGAAGAAGCTGCCCGACCTGAGCGCGAACGACATCGACGCGGCCGTGAAGATCATCGAAGGCACCGCCCGCAGCATGGGCGTGGAGGTCGTCTGATGCCCAAGCACAGCAGGGCCCACGCCGAGGCCAAGGCGCGCGTCGATCGCGAGCGCCTCTACACGCCGGCCGAGGCCATCCGTCTGGTCAAGGAGCTCAAGCGCGCGAAGTTCGACGAGTCCGTAGAGGTGCACGTGCGCACGGGGCTCAACGTCCGCCATGCCGACGAGCAGCTCCGCGGCACGATCGCGCTCCCGCACGGCCTCGGCAAGGAGGTCACGGTCGCCGTCTTCGCCACGGGCGACAAGGCGCGTGAGGCCGAGGAGGCCGGGGCCGACGTCGTCGGCGCCGAGGACCTCGCCAAGCGCGTCGAGGAGGGCTTCACTGACTTCGACGTGGCGATCGCGACGCCGGACATGATGCCGGTGGTCGGCCGCCTGGGCCGCATCCTCGGCCCGCAGGGCAAGATGCCCAACCCGAAGGTCGGCACGGTGACGATGGACGTCGCCAAGGCCGTCCAGGAGAGCAAGGCCGGCAAGGTCGAGTACCGCACCGACCGCAACGCGATCGTGCACCTGACCCTCGGCAAGACGTCCTTCGAGGATCAGGCGCTGCTCGAGAACTACGCCGCCGTGATCGAGGAGCTGCTGCGCGCGAAGCCGGCGGCGGCGAAGGGCAAGTACTTGCGCTCGGTGACCATCGCGTCGACGATGGGCCCCGGCATCAAGGTCGATCCCACGATCACCCGCGACATCCTCGGGGAGGGCGCGCCGGCGGCCGCAGCCGCATAGAGCACGCCTTCACCGAGCCGTCCGAAGACCGCCGGCGGGCGGGCGCAGGCCCGTCGTAAGCCCGGCAGAGGAGGCCAGTGAACAGAGAGCAGAAAGCAGCGGCGATCGCCGAGATCGCCGAGCAGATCAAAGAGTCGGAGGCGATCTTCGCCGTCGACCACAGCGGCCTGACGGTCGCGGCCGTGGGCGAGCTGCGCGCCAAGCTGCGCGAGGCCGACGCCACGTTCCGCGTCGTCAAGAACACGCTGACGCAGCGCGCCGCCGACGAGGCGGGCGCCGAGCCGCTCAAGGACCTCCTGCAGGGTCCGACCGCCCTGACGTTCGTCCGCGGCGACGCCGCCGCGGCCGCCAAGGCGATCGCCCAGTTCCAGAAGGAGGTCGAGGGCGACCTGGTCCCGTTCAAGGGCGGCTACATGAACGGCTCCGCCCTCGACGCGGACCAGATCATCGCCATCTCCAAGCTGCCGACGCGCGAGGCCCTTTACGGCCAGCTCGTCGGCCTCGTCGCCTCGCCGCTCACCGGCCTGGCCCGCAGCCTCAACGGCCTGCTTCAGGGCCTGGCGGTCGCGCTCGGCGGCGTGCTGGAGAAGAAGGAGCGCGGCGAGATCCCCGCCGGGGAGGCGCCGGCCGCCGCCGAGGCCGAGGCCGCGGAGCCCGCCGCGGAGGAGCCCGCCTCCGGCGACGACGACAAGACCGAGGAGGGCGCGGAGGCCGCGGAGGCGTCCGCGTCCGAGGAGGCGCCCGCCGAGGGTGCCGACGAGAGCAGCACCACCGACCCCGAGGAGAACTGACAGAGCATGGCTACCAGCACCCAGGAGTGGATCGAGGAGCTCAAGAGCATCTCCGTGCTCGAGCTCGCCGAGCGCATCAAGGCGCTCGAGGAGGAGTTCGGCGTCTCGGCGACCGCCGTCGCGGCTGTCGCCCCGGGCGCTGCCGCCGCCGCGGGCGGCGGCGAGGGCGGCGGCGAGGAGGCTTCCTCGACCGTCGACGTGATCCTGGCCGACGCCGGCGACAAGAAGATCCAGGTCATCAAGGTCGTCCGCGCCGCCACCGGCCTGGGCCTGAAGGAGGCCAAGGCGCTGGTCGACGAGGCGCCGAAGCCCGTCAAGGAGGGCGTCGAGCGCGAGGAGGCCGAGAAGCTCAAGGCCGAGCTGGAGGAGGCCGGCGCGAAGGTCGAGCTCAAGTAGCGACCTTCCCGCTCTCGGACTTCGTTGCGGGCCCGGCCGCGGCCGGGCCCGTGGAGGGGCCGGGGATTCGCGGAGCGCCGCGGTCCCCGGCCCTTCTTCGTGCGTGCGCTGGGGTAGACTCCCCGTCGTCGAAGGGAAGTAGCCCGACGGCGCGTCTTCGTCAGCACGGCGACCGGCCGGTCGCCCGGAGCGCGCGGCCTCGGCGGCTCCGCGCCGCCCAGGCGGTCAAACCTTCGCGAGTCCCGGCGTCACGACCCGCGAAAGGAACGCTCTTCCCGTGAAGTGGATCATCCTCATCGCCGCCCTGGCGGCCCTGCTGGCTTTCGACCTCTGGCTGGCCAAGCGCGAGGTGCGCGGCGTGGAGATGAGCGTCCGCAGCGCCGCGGTCCAGAGCATCGCCTGGGTGGTCGTGGCGCTGGCCGCGGGCGCCGGGATCCTGATGCTGCTGAGCGGCCGGGAGGCGGGCCTCTACTTCGCCGGCTACCTGGTCGAGAAGTCGCTGTCGCTGGACAACGTCTTCGTGTTCCTGCTGATCATGACGACGTTCGGGGTGCCGGCGGTCCAGCGGCACCGGCTCCTGACGGTCGGCATCGTCGGGGCGCTCGTGCTGCGCGGCATCTTCATCTTCGCGGGCGCCACGGCCCTGCACCACGCGAGCTGGGTCGCCTACATCTTCGCCGCGCTGCTGATCTGGACCGGCTGGCGCATGTACCGCCATCGCCACGACGACGAGGGGGAGACCGAGTTCGTCGAGAAGCTGCGGGCGCGGCTGCCGGGCGCGTCGCTGACCGCGGCGGTGGTGGCGGCGCTGGTGATCGCCGACATCGTCTTCGCGATCGACTCGGTGCCGTCGATCCTGGCGATCACCGACGACCCGTTCATCGTCTTCGCCGCCAACGCGTTCGCGCTGCTGGGCCTGGCGCCGCTCTTCTTCCTTGTCGCCGACCTGGTGGAGCGGCTCTACTACCTGAAGACGGCGCTGGCGGCGCTGCTGGTGCTGATCGGGATCAAGATGATCGCGGGCGAGCTGTGGGGCAAGCTCGGCCCGGAGATCAGCCTGCCGGCGATCGTGGCCGTGCTGGGCACGGGCGTGGTCGCCTCCCTGGTGCGCGACCGGCGCCTCCGCCGCCGGGGCGGGCGCGGCCAGGAGCCCTCGCCGGCGTAGGGGCACGTCCCACGCTTGTCGCGTTTCGCTCGAACGCGCCGCTGCTTGTCGCCTGGGTGGCGCCATGCGACACCGAGGCGCCAGGAACTCGCGTGACGCGTCCCGGGACGGCGCGCCCGGAGCGCCCGGCCACACCGCGCCTCCTCCTCCCGCGCTACACTGGCCTGCTGTCGGCCAATAGTCGTAGCCGCTCCAGCGTGGGCTCTCCGCCACATACGGGGAGTCCGGAGCGGGGTCCGTGAGCGCCGACCGCCCCGTGCTCGGGGCACACCACCTCCTGTGCTAAATTGGCGGGTCGCGTCTTTCGCGCCTCCTGCCGAAGCACGCCACCGATTTGCCCGCCTCGACCCACGAGGAGTCGCCGTAGTGCCTGTCGTGGACGCCCCCCGGAAGCGTCGCAGCTTCGCGCGCCTGGACAAGCCCCTTGAGGTCCCGAACCTCATCGACATCCAGCGCCGTTCGTTCGAGTGGCTCGTCGACCCCGAGAACGGCGGCCTGCGCGAGGTCATCGACGACATCTCGCCGATCGAGGACTACACCGGCCACCTCGCCGTCGTCTTCGGCGAGTTCACCTTCGACGAGCCGCCGTACTCGATCGACGAGTGCCGTGAGAAGGACCTGACGTACGCCCGCCCGCTCACGGTCAAGGTCGCCTTCATCAACCACGAGACCGGCGAGATCCGCGAGCAGTCGGTCTTCATGGGCGACTTCCCGTGGATGACCGAGCGGGGCACGTTCATCATCAACGGCACCGAGCGCGTCGTCGTCACCCAGCTCGTCCGCTCGCCCGGCGCCTACGTGATGGAGCCGAAGGACCGCGAGAAGCAGGTCTTCACGGCCAACCTCATGCCGGCGCGCGGCTCGTGGCTGGAGATGGAGATCGACAAGAAGGGCCGCGTCTACGTCCGCATCGACCGCAAGCGCAAGCTGCCGGTCACGGTCCTGCTCCGGGCGATGATGTACAACCCGGAGACCGACGCGACCGTCGAGGAGACCCTCGAGGACATCGATCGCCTCGACCAGCAGATCCTCGAGCTCTTCGACAACTCGCTCTACATCCGCAAGACGATCGAGGCGGATCCCGAGCCGACCAAGACCAAGAAGGGCGCGCTCATCGAGCTGTTCAAGAAGCAGCGCCCGGGCGAGCCGCCGTCGGTCGAGGCCGCGTACGCGCTGCTCAACCAGCTCTTCTTCGATCCCAAGCGCTACGACCTCACCCGGGTCGGCCGCTACAAGCTGAACGCGCGCCTGGGCCTCGACATCGACCTCGAGACCCGCACGCTCACGCATGACGACATCCACGCGCTCGTGCGCGAGCTGGTCACGCTGCCCAAGCTGCTCGGCATCCCGGAGGACGGCGAGGTCGAGATCAAGGACTTCGCGGCCGAGGCCGCCGCGCTGCCGCGCGAGCCGATCGCCGACCGCCTCGACGAGTACGAGCACTTCGGCAATCGCCGCGTCCGCCCGGTCGGCGAGCTGATCCAGGAGGCGTTCCGGATCGGCCTCTACCGCATGGAGCGGGTCATCCGCGAGCGGCTGACGACCGAGGACGAGGACACGATCACGCCGCAGACGATCGTCAACATCCGCCCGGTCGTCGCGGCGCTGAAGGAGTTCTTCGGGTCCTCGCAGCTCTCGCAGTTCATGGACCAGACGAACTCGCTCAGTGGGCTGACGCACCGGCGCCGCCTCAACGCGCTGGGCGCCGGCGGCCTGACCCGTGAGCGGGCGCCGATCGAGGTCCGCGACGTCCACCCGACCCACTACGGCCGCATGTGCCCGATCGAGACCCCGGAGGGTCCGAACATCGGCCTGATCGGGTCGCTGTCGAGCTACGCCCAGATCTCCGAGCACGGGTTCGTGACGACCCCGTACCGGGTGGTCAAGGACGGCGTGGTCACCGACGAGATCGTCCACCTGGACGCCACGCAGGAGGAGACCAAGCTCATCGCGCAGGCCAACCACCCGCGCGACAAGAACGGCAAGCTCAAGGGCCCGGAGGTCCTCTGCCGCACGCAGGCCGGCCAGTACGTGACCGTGCCGCCGAAGCAGGTGGACCTGATGGACGTCTCGCCGGAGCAGATCTGGTCGGTCGCGACGGCGCTGATCCCGTTCCTGGAGCACGACGACGCGAACCGCGCGCTCATGGGCTCCAACATGCAGCGCCAGGCGGTGCCGCTGCTCAAGCCGGAGGCGCCGCTGGTCGGCACCGGCATGGAGCTGCGCGCGGCGATCGACACCGGTGACCTGGTGCTCGCCAAGAACGCCGGCACCGTCACCTACGTCGACGCCGAGCGGATCGTCGTCGAGCACAAGGACGGCCAGGACGAGTACGAGCTGCAGAAGTTCGGCCGCTCCAACCAGGGCACGCTGATCCACCAGCGGCCGATCGTCTCCAACGGGCAGAAGGTCAAGAAGGGCCAGGTGCTGGCCGACGCCGCCTCCTCCGAGCGGGGCGAGATGGCGCTCGGCAAGAACCTGCTCGTGGCCTTCATGTCCTGGGAGGGCTACAACTTCGAGGACGCGATCATCCTCAGCCGCCGCCTGGTCAAGGACGACGAGCTCACCTCGATCCACATCGAGGAGTACGAGATCGACGCCCGCACGACCAAGCTGGGCGACGAGGAGATCACGCGCGACATCCCGAACCGCTCCGAGGAGTCGCTGCGCAACCTCGACGACCGCGGCATCGTCCGCATCGGCGCCGAGGTCGGCTCCGGCGACCTGCTCGTCGGCAAGGTCACGCCGAAGGGCGAGACCGAGCTGACCGCCGAGGAGAAGCTGATCCGCGCGATCTTCAAGGAGAAGGCGCGCGAGGTCCGCGACACCTCGCTGAAGGTGCCGCACGGCGAGGGCGGCGTCGTGATCGACGTCAAGACCTTCTCGCGCGAGAACGGTGACGACCTGCCGCCCGGCGTCAACGAGCTGGTGCGCGTCTACGTCGCCAAGAAGCGCAAGATCTCCGAGGGCGACAAGCTCGCCGGCCGCCACGGCAACAAGGGCGTCATCTCGAAGATCGTCGACGAGGAGGACATGCCGTTCCTCGAGGACGGCACGCCGGTCGACGTGATCCTCAACCCGCTCGGCGTCCCGTCGCGAATGAACATCGGCCAGATCATGGAGACCCACCTCGGGTGGGCCGCGGCCATGGGCTGGTTCGACGACAAGGAGCACGGGATCAGCTACGGCGAGCGGGTCCACGTCGCCACGCCGGTGTTCGACGGCGCCGAGATCGAGGACGTCGACGAGGTGCTGGTCCGCTGGCAGAAGGACCACCTCAAGAACGGCGGCAAGATCCAGATGGACGTCGACACCAAGCGTCCGGCGGGCACGCGCGCGTCCGGCAAGTTCCGGCTCTACAACGGCCGGACGGGCGAGCCGTTCGAGGAGCCGATCACCGTCGGCTACATGTACATCCTCAAGCTCCTGCACCTGGTCGACGACAAGATCCACGCTCGCTCGACCGGTCCGTACTCGCTGGTCACGCAGCAGCCGCTGGGCGGCAAGGCGCAGTTCGGCGGCCAGCGCTTCGGCGAGATGGAGGTGTGGGCGCTCGAGGCCTACGGCGCGGCGTACACGCTGCAGGAGATGCTCACGGTCAAGTCCGACGACACAATCGGCCGCGTCAAGGCGTACGAGGCGATCGTCAAGGGCGAGAACATCCCCGAGCCGAGCATCCCCGAGTCGTTCAAGGTGCTCCTGAAGGAGATGCAGTCGCTGGCGCTCGACGTCAGGGTCGTCTCCGAGGAGGGCTCGCGCGCCGACGTGGCCGATGAGGACGACGACCTCCTGCGCGCCGCCGAGGAGCTGGGCATCGATCTCTCCGGCGTGCGCGCCGCCGACGGCCAGGACGGCGAGCAGTCCGCCGACGGCGACGAGGCGTCCGAGGACGGCCAGGTCGACGTCGAGGCCGCCGAGGAGGAGGCCATCGACATCGAGGCCGGCGAGGAGTGATGACCGCCGCCGTCAAGCATTCGCACCTCGGCGGGCCCGCCTGCGCGGCGCCCGCCGGGGCCGACGACCCGCATCCCGACCCCAGGTAGCACCACCACCCGAGGTACTTCGATGATCGACATCAACAACTTCGACGCCATCGAGATCGGCCTGGCGTCGTCCAAGCAGATCCGGGCCTGGTCGTCGGGCGAGGTCACCAAGCCGGAGACCATCAACTACCGCACGCTCAAGCCCGAGAAGGACGGCCTGTTCTGCGAGCGGATCTTCGGTCCGACCAAGGACTGGGAGTGCTACTGCGGCAAGTACAAGCGCGTCCGCTACAAGGGCATCGTCTGCGAGCGCTGCGGCGTCGAGGTCACCCGGTCGAAGGTGCGCCGTGAGCGCATGGGCCACATCGACCTGGCCGCGCCGGTCAGCCACATCTGGTTCTTCAAGGGCGTGCCGAGCAGGATCGGCTACCTGCTCGACATGGCGCCCAAGGAGCTGGAGAAGATCCTCTACTTCGCCGCCTCGATCATCACCTGGGTCGACCAGGAGGCGCGCTGGCGCGACATCCCGAAGCTCGAGCAGGAGATGCAGGCCGAGCTCGACCGGATGCGCACCGAGGAGCAGGAGCGCGTCGAGGAGCTGCGCAAGTCGCGCGAGGCCCGCATCAACTACCTCAAGACGGGTGACCAGAAGGACTTCACCGTCGAGGACGAGCTCTGGGCCGACTCGCTCGACGTCAACCTGAAGAAGATCTCCGACGAGGAGCGCGACAAGCTCATCAAGGAGCTCCAGAAGACCTTCGCGGCCGACATCGAGGACACGCGCGCCTACTACGAGGACGCGCGCGAGCGCCTCAAGGCCGTCTGGCGCCTGTTCGCCAACAAGGAGGAGCCGTCCGAGGAGCCGCCCGCGGAGGGCGAGGACTGGCCGCTCAACACCTGGGTCGACCGGCCGGCCGACAAGGACGAGTTCCGCCCGAAGACGATCATCGCCGACGAGACGTTCTTCCGTGAGCTGAAGCACCGCTTCGGCTCGCCGTTCGGCTTCGGCGAGTACTTCGGCGGCGGCATGGGCGCCGAGCACATCAAGACGCTCCTGCAGGAGAAGGAGCCCTACGACCGCGAGGCGCCGGCCCGCGAGGTCGATCCGAACCGTCCCCCGGGGCAGGACATGCGGCCGGAGGACCAGCCGGGCATCGTGCTCGAGCACGAGCGCGAGGACCTCGAGGAGCAGGTCAAGAACGGCAAGGGCCAGCGTCAGGCGCGCGCGGTCAAGCGCCTGAAGGTCATCTCGGCGTTCATCAACTCCGACAACAAGCCCGAGGACATGATCCTCGAGGCGATCCCGGTCATCCCGCCGGAGCTGCGCCCGATGGTCCAGCTCGACGGCGGCCGGTTCGCGACGTCGGATCTGAACGACCTGTACCGCCGCGTCATCAACCGCAACAACCGCCTGAAGCGGCTGCTGGACCTGGGCGCGCCCGAGATCATCGTCAACAACGAGAAGCGCATGCTGCAGGAGGCCGTCGACGCGCTGTTCGACAACGGCCGCCGCGGCCGGCCCGTCACGGGCCCGGGCAACCGCCCGCTGAAGTCGCTCTCCGACATGCTCAAGGGCAAGCAGGGCCGCTTCCGCCAGAACCTGCTGGGCAAGCGCGTCGACTACTCGGGCCGCTCGGTGATCGTCGCCGGCCCGGCGCTGCGCCTGCACCAGTGCGGCCTGCCGAAGCTGATGGCGCTCGAGCTGTTCAAGCCGTTCGTGATGGCGCAGCTCGTGGAGCGCAAGGCCGCCCAGAACATCAAGGCGGCCAAGAAGATGGTCGACTCGATGGTCCCCGAGGTGTGGGACGTCCTCGAGGAGGTCATCCAGGAGCACCCGGTGCTGCTCAACCGCGCGCCGACGCTCCACCGCCTCGGCATCCAGGCCTTCGAGCCGGTGCTGGTCGAGGGCAAGGCGATCCAGGTCCACCCGCTCGTCTGCGCGGCGTTCAACGCCGACTTCGACGGCGACCAGATGGCGGTGCACCTCCCGCTGTCCGCCGAGGCGCAGGCGGAGGCCCGCATCCTGATGCTGTCGAGCAACAACATCCTGTCGCCGGCGCACGGCGCCCCGCTGGCGACGCCGACGCAGGACATGGTGCTCGGCACCTACTACCTGACCTACGGGCCCGGCCCGGACGAGCTGAGCGAGAAGCAGGAGGAGCTCGAGGCCGGCAAGTGGCCGTCCTCGGAGCCCAAGCCGAAGGTCTTCCGCACCGCGCAGGAGGCCGAGCTCAGCTACGAGAACCGCGTGGTCGGCCTGCACGACCTGGCCCTCTACCGGCCGGCGCACACCGACCAGCACGTCCTGACCACGGTCGGGCGCATCCTCTACAACGACCGCATCTTCCGCGCGTTGGCTGAGGCGCTCGGGGACGACTTCGACCCCGACACCTACAACTTCATCAACCAGTCGATGCGCAAGAAGGACACGGTCAAGCTCGTCGACTCGCTGGTGCAGGCGTACGGCGCGCCGGCGGTCGCGATGGTGCTCGACGCCTTCAAGGACATCGGGTTCCACTACGCGACGCTGGCGGGCATCACCGTGTCCAAGAACGACGTGGTCATCCCGCCGGAGAAGGCCGACATCCTCGACAAGTACGAGAAGGAAGTCGCGGAGATCCAGGACCAGTACGACATGGGCCTGATCACGCAGGAGGAGCGGCACGAGCTGGTGGTGGAGAAGTGGACCCAGGCCACCGACGAGGTCGCGGCGGCCATGGAGAAGAACTTCCACCCGCTCAACCCGATCTACATGATGGCCCAGTCGGGCGCCCGCGGCTCGATCTCGCAGATCCGGCAGCTCGCCGGCATGCGCGGCCTGATGGCCAACCCGAAGGGCGAGATCATCGAGCGGCCGATCAAGTCCAACTTCATGGAGGGCCTGAGCGTCCTCGAGTACTTCATCTCGACGCACGGCGCGCGTAAGGGCCTCGCCGACACGGCGCTCCGCACGGCCGACTCGGGTTACCTGACCCGCCGTCTGGTCGACGTCGCCCAGGACGTGATCATCCGCGAGGCCGACTGCGGCACCGCGGAGGGCATCAAGCTCGACGTCTTCGACGCGAGCGGCGCGCCGAACGAGAACCTCGTCGGGCGCATCGCGGCCGAGGACATCGGCGGCAAGGGCAAGAAGGCGATCGTGGCCAAGGGCCAGGAGATCGACCGTCCGGAGCTGGCCAAGATCGCCGAGCACTTCGAGGACAAGCGCGACGAGAACCCGACGGTGCTCGTCCGCTCGGTGCTCAAGTGCGAGGCCGAGAGCGGCGTGTGCCAGGCCTGCTACGGCCGTTCGATGGCCACCGGCCAGATGGCGCAGATCGGCGATGCGGTCGGCATCATCGCCGCGCAGTCGATCGGCGAGCCGGGCACGCAGCTCACGATGCGTACGTTCCACACCGGCGGCGTCGCCGGCGCGGACATCACGCACGGCCTGCCGCGCGTCGTCGAGCTGTTCGAGGCGCGCAAGCCGAAGGGCCTGGCGCAGATCGCCGAGCAGGACGGCGTCGTGTCGATCGAGGACAGCGACAAGGCGCGCACGGTGACGATCACCGACGACGCCGGCGAGGAGCACCGCTACACGTTCCCGCGGCGCACCCGCCTGCTGGTCGAGGAGGGTGAGCGCGTCGAGGCGGGCCGGCAGCTCAACGAGGGCTCGCTGTACCCGGCCGACCTGCTCAAGCTCCGCGGCCGTGACGAGACCGAGCGCTACCTCGTCCGCGAGGTGCAGGAGGTCTACAAGTCGCAGGGCGTCGACATCAACGACAAGCACATCGAGCTGATCGTCCGGCAGATGATGAAGAAGGTCCGTGTCGACCAGAAGGGCGACACGAACTACCTGCCGGGGCAGTACGTCGACCGCTACGAGTTCCTGAAGGTCAACGAGGAGATCAAGAAGAACGGCGGCGAGCCGGCGCAGTACGAGGAGGTCATCCTCGGCATCACGAAGGCCTCGCTGAACACCGAGTCCTTCCTGTCGGCCGCCTCCTTCCAGGAGACGACGAAGGTCCTCACCGACGCGGCCCTGGAGGGCAAGCGCGACAACCTCACCGGCCTGAAGGAGAACGTCATCATCGGCAAGCTGATCCCGGCCGCCACCGGCCTGCGCCGGTACCGGCGGATCGAGATCGAGCCGGCCGAGCCGCTGCCGCGGGCGATGGATGAGGTCGGACTGCTCGACCAGGACGAGATCGCCGCCGAGCTCGGGCTCGGGGGCGAGGGCCTGGGCGGCTTCGGCGCCGGGCTGGACTCCGACCTCGCCCAGCTCGAGGACATCGGCGCGGGCGGGGGCGACCCCGGCTTCGCCGACGAGCTGGCCGAGCTGGACGTCCCGCCGGAGCCGGACGAGGACGAGTAGCGCTCGCCTGCGGACCTGACTGTGGACGGAGGGCTCCCGGATCCGGGAGCCCTCCGCCGTTTCGAGGCGCCCCGGGGCGGCGCGTCGCTGCCGCGGTGTTGCCGTCCGTGGTCGAGGTCCGAACCGGGCGGCGACACCGGTTGTGCCGTCGCTCAGCGGCCGGCCTGCATGCCGAGCGCGAAGGAGCGCAGCGTCTCGGCGTGCTCGTCGGCCAGGCCGACGGCCGGGTCGGTCTGCACGAGCAGGGTCGGCGCGGGCCGCGCCTGCGCCCACGCCCGGCAGGCGTCGTCGAGCGCGTCGTCGATCCACGCCAGGGGCCGGTCGCCGGCGTGCTGCTCGATCGCGGCCAGCTTCCAGTGCCCGTGGCGGGACACCTCGTCGCGGGTGCGGTCGAAGCTCAGGTGGGGCAGCCCGACGGGCAGCTGCAGCAGATGCGGCAGGTGCTCGTCGGCCTTCTCCTCCCAGCCGGTGCACCAAACCAGGTCGAAGTGGGCACTAAGGGTCAGGAGGTGCTCGGCGGCGCGGACAGAAAGGAAGTGGGGCACGCCCTCGACGAGCGCCCAGCGTCCCGGCGGCACGCGGTCGAGCGCGAAGCCCCACAGCGAGATGACACCGTCCACGTCGACGAACAGCAGCGGCCTGGCGCCCATGGGTGCGCAGTCTGACGGCTCGGCGCCCGCCCGGCCCAACGTCCGCGGGCGGTCGCTAGCCTGGTCGGCCAGGTCCGCCCGGGTCAAGCGCTCCGCCGGCTGTGCCGATGGGAGGGGCATCAGATCCAGGAGCCGGGCCCGCGCCCGACTCCGAACACCGACAGCCGCCGTCCCCTTCCCGCAATCGCAAGACCCTTGATCGAGCTCGGCATCCTCCTGGCGCTCCTGTGCGCCTTCGTGTCCAACCTGGGCTTCTTCTTCAAGCACCGCGGCGCCCGCCGCTGTGCGAAGGCCGACATCCGCCGCCCGCTGCGCAGCGCCCGTGCGCTGTTCGGCTCGAAGTGGTTCGCGATCGGCATGGGGGTTGCCACGACCGCGTGGGTGTTCCATGTCGCCGCGCTGGCGGTGGCGCCGATCTCGATCGTCCAGGTGGTGCTGGCGAGCGGCGTGGTGATGATCGGCGTGATGGCCGACCGCCTGTTCGGCGTCACGGTCGGGGCGCGCCAGTGGTGGGGCCTTGCGCTCACGGCGCTCGGCCTGGGGCTGCTTGCGGTGACGTTCCCCGGTCACGAGGGGCCGCACAGCAGCTTCTCGGTGCCGGCGATGATCGCCTTCGAGGCGGGCCTGTTCGGCTTCGGCGCGCTGCTGATCGCCGGTCCGCGCGTCGGCGCGCCGGCCGAGCACCACGGGACGATGCTGGCGGCCGCCGCGGGCGTGCTGTTCGGGGTCAGCGACGTGGCGATCAAGGCGCTGACGGGCCTGGCGGGCACGGGCGGTGCGCTGGGCGTGCTGCTCAGCCCGTGGCTGGGCGTGGCCGTCGCCGCCTCGGTGGTGGCGTTCTTCGCCTCGGCGCGCGCCCTGCAGGAGGGCGAGGCGGTCCCGGTGATCGCGATCACGGGCACCGCGGCGAACATCACGGCGGTGGCCTCGGGGATCGTCGTCTTCGGCGACCCGCTTCCCCCGACGACGGTGGGCGTGATCGTGCAGGCGCTGGCGTTCGTGCTGGTGATCGTCGCCTCGGCGATGACCCCGGCGCCGCGTGCGTCGCTGCGTCCGGCGCCGTCGGCGGCCTAGCCCGACGGTCGGGATCCCCGCGATCGAGCGACCGGGTAAGGGCGGGGGCCGAACGGCTGCTACCATCACGCGCCGCATGCCGACCACGAGCCAGCTCGTCCGCAAGGGGCGCAAGCCCAAGCCGCGCAAGGTCTCCACGCCGGGCCTGAAGTCCGGCAAGGGGAACAAGAACCGCATCGCCGCGCCGCAGCGCCGTGGCGTGTGTACGCGCGTGTACACGACCACGCCGAAGAAGCCGAACTCGGCTCTGCGCAAGGTGGCGCGCGTGCGTCTCAGCAGCGGCATGGAGGTGACCGCCTACATCCCGGGCGAGGGGCACAACCTGCAGGAGCACTCGGTGGTGCTCGTCCGCGGCGGCCGCGTCAAGGACCTCCCGGGCGTGCGCTACAAGATCGTCCGCGGCACGCTTGACGCCGCCGGCGTGCAGGATCGCAAGCAGGCCCGCTCCCAGTACGGCGTCAAGAAGAAGTAGCCAGGACTGAAGAAGCTTCCTATGCCTCGTCGCGCAGCAGCTCCCGTTCGGCCGATCGAGCCTGATCCCGTCTACCGCTCCCGGCTGGTCACCCAGCTCATCAACAAGGTGATGCAGGACGGGAAGAAGAGCCTCGCCGAGCGCATCGTCTACGACGCGCTCTCGATCGTCGGCGAGAAGACCGGCAAGGAGCCGGTCGAGCAGCTCGAGGCCGCGGTCAAGAGCCTGATGCCGACGCTCGAGGTTCGCTCCCGTCGCGTCGGCGGCGCCACCTACCAGGTGCCGGTCGAGGTGCCGACCCGTCGCGCCCGCACGCTGGCGATCCGCTGGCTGGTCCAGTACGCGCGCGAGCGCCGCGAGCGCACGATGGCGCAGCGTCTTGCCAACGAGATGCTGGACGCCATGAACCAGCAGGGCGGCGCCTACAAGAAGAAGGACGACATCTACCGCATGGCGCAGGCCAACAAGGCCTTCGCCCACTACCGCTGGTAGCCGCCGTCGGCCGGCGACGCGCGTAGCCGGCCGCTCGTGGTTCCGAGGCTCAGCGCCCCACCAAAGGTGAACGTTGGTTCCGTGCTGCCATAGCGGGACCAAACGGACGCTCACGCCGGCACCCGCCGCCTCGCGGCCGCCCGGATCGTGAGCCTTGGTTTGGTGCTGCCGGAGCAGGACGGAACCAACGTTCACGTTGGCGCCGCCCCGGGCCGGCGCCGCCCCGACCGTGAGCGTTGGTTTGGTGCTGCCGGAGCAGGACGGAACCAACGTTCACGTTGGCGCCGCCCCGGGCCGGCGCCGCCCCGACCGTGAGCGTTGCTTTGGTGCTGCCGGAGCAGGACGGAACCAACGTTCAGCTTTCGGCGGCCGCGTCGGCGGCGCCCGAACGCTCGCGGCGCGCCGTCGCATCGCCGCCCGCCGTCGCATCGTCGCCGGCCGCCGCGTCGCCGCCGGCCGTCGCATCGCCTCCGGCTGCCGTATCGCCTCCGGCCGCCGCATGGCCGGCGCCCGGCCCATCGCCGGCTCCCGGCATCCCCAGCGCCAGCAGGCCGCCGGCCGCCAGCAGCAGCACGCCGCCGGCCGTCTCCAGGAAGAACCCGGCGCCCGCGCCAGCCTCCGCCTCGGTGTAGACGTCGGCGACCGAGCCCACGTCGTCCAACGCAGGCAGGTCGCTCGCCAGCGCCACGCCGAGCGCAGTCAGCCCGCACACCGCCACCGCGACGGCGGCGGCCCGCGCGCCGCGCAGCGCGAGCGCCATGAGCGCCAGCGCCGCCAGCGCCGGCACCAGCAGGGCCGGGCCGTGGCGCTCCCAGCCGCTCGCCCCCGACGTGTCCACGTCGACCCCGGCGGCGGCGCCGTCGAGGCTGATCGAGACCACCGTCGCGGGCGTCGCCGCGATCAGGCAGACGGCGCCCGCGAGGGCCAGCAGGGACACCGCCCGACGCAGGCGGATCGGCGCCGACAGAGCAGGACGTTCGGGCATCGACCCTTTGCTATCATCGCCGTTCGTCCCGCGCCGGGACCTGCTCATGCGCCCGGAGTTGCGGGTCGCCCTCTTCGCGAGCATGGAGCCCTCGAGCACATAGCGCGACGCACGGGGTCAAGATCCTGTCGTCTGCGCGGGCCCGGGAGGCCCGTTTCTTTTGCCCTCAACCACTCCCTGAACGCCTGATCTCAGATGTCCCGTACTCACCCGATCGAGAAGACCCGCAACATCGGGATCATGGCGCACATCGACGCCGGTAAGACCACGACCACCGAGCGCATCCTCTACTACACCGGCCGGACCCACAAGCTGGGCGAGACCCACGAGGGCTCCGCGCAGATGGACTGGATGGAGCAGGAGCAGGAGCGCGGCATCACGATCACCTCCGCCGCGACCGCCTGCGAGTGGCGCGGTCACCGCATCAACATCATCGACACGCCCGGCCACGTGGACTTCACCGTCGAGGTCGAGCGGTCGCTGCGCGTGCTCGATGGCGCCATCGCGATCTTCGACTCCGTCGCCGGCGTCGAGCCCCAGTCCGAGACCGTCTGGCGTCAGGCCGACAAGTACGGCGTCCCGCGCATTGCGTTCATCAACAAGATGGACCGCGTCGGCGCGAACTTCGAGAACGCCGTCCAGACCATGGTCGACCGCCTGGGCGCCAACGCCGTCCCGGTCCAGCTTCCGATCGGCGCCGAGGCCGACCTGACGGGGATCATCGACCTGGTCGCCATGAAGGCGATCATCTACAAGGACGATCTCGGCAAGGAGTACGAGATCGTCGACATCCCCGAGGACCAGAAGGAGCGCGCCGAGGAGGCCCGCGAGGCCCTCATCGACGCTGTCACGACCTTCGACGACGACCTCGCCGAGGCCTACCTCGAGAACGGCGACGTCTCGGAGGAGCAGCTCAAGGCGGCGATTCGCAAGGCCACGATCGCCATCGAGATCACGCCGGTCCTCTGCGGCTCGGCGTTCAAGAACAAGGGCGTGCAGCCGCTGCTCGACGCCGTCGTCGACTACCTGCCCTCGCCGGTCGACATCCCGCCGGTCAAGGGCATCGTCGAGAAGGGCGGCGAGGAGGTCGAGGAGGTCCGCAACGCCTCCGACGACGAGCCGTTCGCGGCGCTGGCCTTCAAGATCCACGCCGATCCGTTCGTCGGCAAGCTCACCTACTTCCGCGTGTACTCCGGCACGATCAAGGCCGGCGACCGCATCCTCAACGTCAACACCGGCAAGACCGAGCGCATCGGCCGCATCCTCGAGATGCACGCCAACGAGCGCAAGGAGCTCGAGGACATCTACGCCGGGAGCATCGCCGCCGCGGTCGGCATCAAGCAGGTGACCACCGGCGACACGCTCGCCGACCCGAACCACCCGATCAAGCTCGAGCAGATCGAGTTCCCGGAGCCGGTCATCAAGGTCGCCGTCGAGCCGAAGACGAAGGCCGACCAGGAGAAGATGTCGGTCGCCCTCAGCCGCCTGGCGGAGGAGGATCCGACCTTCCAGGTGCAGACCAACGAGGAGACCGGCCAGACCGAGATCTCCGGCATGGGCGAGCTGCACCTCGAGGTCATCGTCGACCGCATGCGCCGCGAGTTCAACGTCGAGGCGAACGTCGGCAAGCCGCAGGTCTCCTACCGCGAGACCATCCGCGGCACCGCCAAGAACGTCGAGGGCAAGTTCATCCGTCAGACCGGCGGCGCCGGCCAGTACGGCGTCGTCTACATCGACGTCGAGCCGGCCCCCGGCGAGGGCTTCGACTTCATCTCCGAGATCAAGGGCGGCGTCGTCCCGACCGAGTTCATCCCGGCCGTCGAGAAGGGCATCGAGGAGGCCATGGAGACCGGCGTGCTCGCCGGCTACCCGATGGTCGACATCCGCGTCAAGCTCGTCGACGGCAAGCACCACGAGACGGACTCGTCCGAGCTCGCGTTCAAGGTCGCCGGCTCGCTGGCCTTCAAGGAGGCCGCCAAGCGGGCCAAGCCCGTCCTGCTCGAGCCGATCTTCTCCGTCGAGGTCGTCACCCCGGAGGAGTTCCTGGGTGACGTGATCGGCGACCTGAGCCGTCGGCGCGGCCGCGTCGAGGGCCAGGAGCTCCGCGGCAACGCGGTCGCCGTCACGGCGAAGGTGCCCCTCGCGGAGATGTTCGGCTACGCGACCGACCTGCGTTCGAACACGCAGGGCCGGGCGACGTACACGATGCAGTTCGACAGCTACGACGAGGTGCCGCCGAACATCGCCGAGAAGGTGATCGAGGGCCGCACCGGCGGCGCGGAGGCCGCCTAGCCGACGCCGGCAGGCGCCTACGCGGTAGCTTTCCCTGGTTCGCCAGGAGCGAGATCCCGAGACTTCCAAACAACAGGAGCGAACAGAAGTGGCGAAGGAGAAGTTCGAGCGCGACAAGCCGCACGTCAACGTCGGCACCATCGGTCACATCGACCACGGCAAGACGACGCTGACCGCGGCGATCACGACGGTGCTCGCCGAGAAGACGGGCGGCGAAGCTCGCAGCTTCGAGGAGATCGACAACGCCCCCGAGGAGCGGGAGCGCGGGATCACGATCGCCACGTCGCACGTCGAGTACGAGACTGACAAGCGCCACTACGCGCACGTCGACTGCCCGGGCCACGCCGACTACGTCAAGAACATGATCACCGGCGCCGCCCAGATGGACGGCGCGATCCTGGTCGTGTCGGCGGCCGACGGCCCGATGCCGCAGACCCGCGAGCACATCCTGCTCGCCCGTCAGGTCGGCGTGCCGTACATCGTCGTCTTCCTCAACAAGGTCGACATGGTCGACGACGAGGAGCTGCTCGAGCTGGTCGAGGTCGAGGTCCGCGACCTGCTCAACGAGTACGACTTCCCGGGCGACGAGATCCCGTTCATCAAGGGCTCGGCGCTGAAGGCCCTGGAGGGCGACGAGAAGTACAAGCAGGCGATCTTCGAGCTCGCCGACGCGCTCGACAGCTACATCCCCGAGCCGACGCGCGACCTCGACAAGCCGTTCCTGATGCCGATCGAGGACGTGTTCTCGATCACCGGTCGCGGCACAGTGGTCACCGGCCGCATCGAGCAGGGCATCATCAAGCCGGGTGACGAGGTCGAGATCGTCGGCCTGCGCGAGACGCAGAAGACGGTCGTGACCGGCGTCGAGATGTTCCGCAAGCTGCTCGACGAGGGTCGCGCCGGCGACAACGTCGGCTGCCTCCTGCGCGGCACCAAGCGCGAGGAGGTCGAGCGTGGCCAGGTCCTCTGCGCGCCGGGCTCGATCACGCCGCACACCAAGTTCAAGGCCGAGGTGTACGTCCTCAAGAAGGAGGAGGGCGGCCGCCACACGCCGTTCTTCAGCGGCTACCGTCCGCAGTTCTACTTCCGCACCACCGACGTCACCGGCGTGGCCAAGCTGCCGGAGGGCGTCGAGATGGTGATGCCCGGCGACAACGTGACCATGGAGGTCGAGCTGATCCAGCCGATCGCCATGGACAAGGGCCTGCGCTTCGCTATCCGCGAGGGCGGCCGCACGGTCGGCTCGGGCGTCGTCGCCGAGATCATCGAGTAGCACTTCGGAGACAGACCGCCCGCCGCCGCGCAGGCGGCGGGCGGCGCTCTCTCCGGTCCCCCTGAAACGACCGATACGACAGCAGCAAGGGGGTGGAAACCCGTCGGACATCCGGCGTGCGGTCCACCCCCAAAGCCGCGAGGCTGACCGTTAGCAGCATTCACCGCAGACCCCGCTCTTCATACGAGACAGGCAGATGGCAGCCGCCACCCAGAACAAGATCCGCATCCGCTTGAAGGCCTACGACCACCAGGCCCTCGAGACGGCGGCCAAGGAGATCGTCGAGACGGCGGAGCGCACCGGTGCGACCGTCTCCGGTCCCGTGCCGCTGCCGACCGACCGCAACGTCTACACCGTCATCAAGTCGCCCTTCAAGGACAAGGACTCCCAGGAGCACTTCGAGATCCGGACGCACAAGCGCCTGATCGACATCCTGGGTCCGACGCCCAAGACGGTCGACTCGCTCCAGCGGCTGGACCACCTTCCGGCCGGCGTCAACATCGAGATCAAGCTCTTGGCCTGATGCCAGCGATCCTCGCCAAGAAGCTCGGGATGACCCAGCTTTTCCTCGACGACGGGCGCGTCGAGCGCGTGACCGTGCTCGAAGCCGGCCCGTGTCCCGTCACGGCGGTCCGCAAGGAGGACCGTGACGGCTACAACGCCGTGCAGCTCGCCTTCGGCTCCACCAAGGAGAAGCATCTGACCAAGGCTGAGCTCGGCCACCTGAAGAAGGCCGGCGCGCCGCCGATGCGTCACCTCGTCGAGTTCCGCGACGAGGGCGGCGACCTGCAGGTCGGCGACACCGTGACCGTCGAGGCCTTCGAGGTCGGGCAGCGGGTGAAGGTGTCCGGCACCTCGAAGGGCAAGGGCTTCCAGGGCACGATCAAGCGCCACAACTTCGCGCGCGGGCCCGTTTCGCACGGCTCCCGCAACATCCGCGCCCCGGGTTCGATCGGCGCCTCGGCCACGCCGTCGCGCGTGCACAAGGGCCACAAGGGCGCCGGCCACATGGGCGCTGTGCGCGTGACCCAGCGTGGCCTGGAGATCGTCCGCATCGATCCGAAGCAGAACCTCATGCTGGTCCGCGGCTCGGTGCCCGGCCCCAAGAACGGCGTCGTGGAGGTGCGTACCGATGGCTAAGGCGAAGAACCTTCACGGCTCCGACGTCACGCTCGACGCCGAGGTCTTCGAGGCGCCGTTCAACGGCCCGCTGGTGCACCAGTCGGTGCGCGCCGAGCTCGCCGCGCGCCGCCAGGGCACGCACGCCACGCGCACGCGCGGCCAGGTGAGCGGCGGCAACCAGAAGCCGTGGCGCCAGAAGGGCACCGGTCGCGCCCGCGCGGGCTCGACCCGCTCGCCGCTGTGGACCGGCGGCGGCACGATCTTCGGCCCGCAGCCGCGCAAGTACACCTTCAAGGTCAACCGCAAGGAGCGCCGCGCGGCGCTGCGCAGCGCCCTGTCGCTGCACGCCGAGCGCGGCACGCTGGCGGTCTTCGATCCGTCGAAGTTCGAGCAGCCGTCGACGAAGGCGGCGGTCAAGCTCCTGCGCGAGGACTGGAAGGTCGACGGCACCGTGCTCGTCGTCCTCACCGAGGCCGAGGAGCGCGCGGCCCTGAGCTTCCGCAACATCGAGTTCGTCCGCGCGGTGCTGCCCGCCGAGGACGTCGGCGTCGCCGACCTGGTCGGCGCCGGCAACGTGCTGGCCAGCTCCGCCGCCCTGGATGCGCTGACCGCGCGCGCCAAGGGCGTCAAGCAGACGCAGGAGGCGAGCGCCTGATGGACGCGACGCAGGTGATCATCCGGCCGGTCGTCAGCGAGAAGAGCTACGTGCTGGCGAACGTCGGCAAGTACACGTTCCGCGTCCACCCGGACGCGAACAAGACGCAGATCCGGCAGGCCGTCGAGGAGCTCTTCGACGTCGACGTCGTCAAGGTCCGGACGATGTCGGTCAAGTCCAAGCCCAAGCGCCGCGGCTACACCGCGGGCCGCACGCGGGCCTGGAAGAAGGCGGTCGTCGAGGTCAAGCCCGGCCAGTCCATCCCCATCTTCCAGAGCCTGCAGGGGCTCGACGAGGAGTCCTAAGCGATGCCGATCCGCAAGCCCAAGCCCACCAGCGCCGGGGTCCGCTTCGTCAGCTACCCCGACTTCTCCGAGATCACCAAGACCGAGCCGGAGCGCTCGCTGGTCGAGGGCCTCCGCAAGACCGGCGGCCGCAACAACTTCGGGCGCAAGACCGCGCGCCATCGCGGCGGCGGCGCCAAGCGCCTGTACCGGAAGGTGGACTTCAAGCGCCGGCGCGACGGCATCCCGGCGAAGGTCGCCGCGATCGAGTACGACCCGAACCGGACCGCCTACATCGCGCTGCTGCACTACGCCGACGGCGTGAAGTCCTACATCCTGGCGCCGGAGGGCCTGAAGGTCGGCGACACGGTGATGAGCGGCCCGCAGGCCGACATCGCCGTCGGCAACTGCCTGCCGCTGGCCAACATGCCGACCGGCACCGTGGTGCACAACGTGGAGCTGTATCCGGGCCGCGGCGGCCAGATGGCCCGCTCGGCCGGCACCAGCGCCCAGCTCATGGCCAAGGAGGGCGGCATGGCGACGCTGCGCCTGCCCTCCGGCGAGATGCGCATGGTGCGCGCCGAGTGTCGCGCGACGGTCGGTGAGATCGGCAACGCCGACCACCAGAACGTCAAGGTCGGCAAGGCCGGCCGCAAGCGCCACATGGGCGTGCGCCCGCAGACGCGCGGCACCGCGATGAACCCGGTCGACCACCCGCACGGCGGCGGCGAGGGCTCAACGCCTCCGGGCCGTCACCCGGTCACGCCGTGGGGCAAGCCGACGCTGGGTTACCGCACCCGCAAGAAGAACAAGCTGTCCGATCGCTACATCGTGCGCGGCCGCCGCCGCGGGAAGAAGCGGTAGAGGTAGCCGATGAGTCGTTCGAGCAAGAAGGGCCCGTTCGTCGAGGAGCGCCTGCTGAAGCGCATCCAGCAGATGAACGAGTCGGGCCAGAAGCAGATGATCAAGACCTGGTCGCGGGCTTCGACGATCTTCCCGGAGATGGTCGGCCACACGATCGCCGTCCACGACGGGCGCAAGCACGTCCCCGTCTTCATCACCGAGGCGATGGTCGGCCACAAGCTGGGCGAGTTCGCCCCCACCCGCACCTACCGCGGCCACGGAGACACCGCTAAGCGCCGATGACGTCAGCCGACGACAAGCAGCCCGAAGAGAAGAACGAGGCCACCGAGGCCGAGAAGTCCGCCGAGCCGAAGGCTGCCAAGGCCAAGGCTGACGAGAAGGCCAAGGCCGACAAGCCGAAGGCCGAGAAGTCGTCCAAGGCGAAGGCCGCCAAGCCCAAGGCCGAGAAGAAGGCCGAGGAAGCCAAGGCGGAGAAGCCGAAGCGGACCGCCAAGCCGAAGGCCAAGGAGGACGAGGACGCCAAGCCCGAGGAGGCCAAGGCGGAGGAGCCCGGCGCCAAGCAGCCGGCCGCCCGCAAGGCGGAGGCCGACGGCAAGCCGGTCGTGCGCGCGCACGCCCGCTACGTCCGCACCTCGGCGCGCAAGGCCCGGCTGGTCTGCGACCACATCCGGGGCAAGTCCGTCCCGGAGGCCCGCGCGATCCTGCAGCACACGACGCGCCGCGTCGCCGAGGACTGGCGCAAGCTGCTGGAGTCGGCCGTCGCCAACGCCGAGCACAACCACGAGCTCGTCGGCGACGACCTGGTGGTCGCCTACGTCGCCGCCGACGAGGGGCCGACGCTGAAGCGCTGGCGGCCTCGCGCCCACGGCCGAGCCACCCGCATCAACAAGCGGACGGCGCATCTGTCCATCGCGCTCACGCCCAAGGAGAGCTGACCATGGGTCAGAAGGTTCACCCCGAGGCCATGCGCGTGGGCTACATCCACGACTGGAAGTCGAACTGGTTCACCGAGCGTGACTTCGCCGACTACCTGGCCGAGGATGTCGCCATCCGCGAGCACATCCACAACAAGCTCGCGCACGCCGGCCTCTCGGACATCACGATTCGCAAGGACGCCAACGAGGTCGAGGTCAACATCCACACGGCCCGGCCCGGCATCGTCATCGGCAAGTCGGGCAGCGAGGTGGACGCCCTGCGCCGTGACCTGCACAAGCTGACCAAGAAGCAGGTCAAGGTCAACATCCTCGAGATCAAGCGGCCCGAGCTGGACGCCAAGCTGGTCGCCCAGTCGATCGCCGAGCAGCTCCAGAACCGCGTCGCGTTCCGTCGCGCGATGAAGCGCGCCCTGACCAGCGCGATGCGCTCGGGCGCCAAGGGCTGCAAGATCCAGGTGTCGGGTCGCCTGGGCGGCGCCGAGATGGCGCGCACCGAGACCTACTCCGACGGGCGCGTCCCGCTGCACACGCTGCGCGCGGACATCGACTACGGCTTCTACGAGGCCCGCACGACGTTCGGTCGCATCGGCTGCAAGGTGTGGATCAACAAGGGCGAGATCATGCCCGAGGGCTACACCGGCGCCGACCTGACCGAGATCGAGGCGCCGCAGGCCGCCGGCGTCGGCGACGACCGTCGCCGCGGCGGCCGTGACGGCCGGGGCCGTGGTCGCCGCGGCCGTGGCCGCGGCGCCGCTCCCGCCGCCGGAGGTGGTCGCTGATGCTCTCGCCCAAGCGCGTCAAGTTCCGCAAGCAGCACCGCGGCCGCATGAAGGGCGCGTCCCGCGGCCAGACCTCGGTGCAGTTCGGCGAGTTCGGCATCAAGGCGCTCGAGCCGGGCTGGATCACCAACCGCCAGATCGAGGCCGCCCGTATCGCGATGACCCGCAAGATCAAGCGTGGCGGCAAGGTCTGGATCAACGTCTACCCGGACAAGCCCTACACCAAGAAGCCGGCCGAGACCCGCATGGGCTCCGGCAAGGGCAGCCCGGAGGGCTGGGTCGCCGTCGTGCGCCCGGGCCGCGTCATGTTCGAGCTGGCGGGCGTGCCCGAGCCGCTGGCCCGTGAGGCGCTGCGCCTGGCGAGCATGAAGCTGCCCGTGAAGTGCAAGATCGTGAGTGCGGAGGACCTCTGATGAAGGCCCGCGAGCTCCGCGACCTGGACGACAACGCGCTGCGCGAGCACATCCGCACGGTCCGTCGTGACCTGCTTGGCCTGCGCTTCCAGCACGCCACCGGCGAGCTCGAGAACAGCGCCAGCCTTCGCAACACGCGGCGCGATCTCGCTCGCGCCCTCACCGTCGCGCGCGAGCGCGGGATCAACATCGAGAAGTAGCCATGGCTGACGAGACTCCTGAGACGCCCGAAGAGCAGGTCGAGCAGGCCGAGCAGGCCGAGCCCGAGGCTGCCGAGCCCGAGGCCGCCGCGGCCGAGGGCGACGACGCCGCCGGCGAGGCGGCGGGTGACGGCGAGGCCGCCGGCGAGGAGTCGGCCGCCGAGGCTCCGCTGACTCCCAAGCAGCGGAAGGCGCTCGCCCGTGCCCGTCGCGGCCCGCGTCGTCCGTCGACCCCCGAGGAGCGCGAGGCCCAGCGCAAGGCGAAGGCCGAGGCGCGTCGCCGCTGGCGGCTGAACCGTCGGAAGCGCGACCGCGAGCGCCGTGGCGAGCCCGGCCCCGCCCGGACGGAGCCGAAGCCGCGCGAGCGCACCGGCTCGCCGAAGGAGCGCCTGGGCACCGTCGTCTCGGACAAGGCCGACAAGACCATCACCGTGCGCATCGACGTGGCGCGGCGCCACCGCCGCTACCAGAAGATCGTGCGCACCTCGACGACGCTGCACGCGCACGACGAGCGCAACGAGGCCAAGGTCGGCGACCTGGTCCGTGTCATCGAGTCCCGGCCGCTCAGCGCCACCAAGCGCTGGCGCCTGGTGGAGATCCTGGAGCGTGCCAAGTGATCCAGAACGAGTCGCGTCTTAAGGTCGCCGACAACACCGGCGCCCGCGAGATCCTCGTCATCCGCGTTCACGGCGGCTCCCGCCGGCGTTACGCGCACATCGGCGACGTGGTCACCGCCACCGTCAAGCAGGCCGCGCCGCAGGGCTCGGTCAAGAAGGGCGACGTGGTCAAGGCCGTGGTCGTGCGCACCAAGAAGGAGCTCGGCCGCGAGGACGGCACCTACATCGCCTTCGACGAGAACGCCGCGGTGATCATCGACAACCAGGGCAACCCGCGCGGGACGCGCATCTTCGGCCCCGTCGCCCGCGAGCTGCGCGACCGGAACTACATGAAGATCATCTCGCTGGCTCCGGAGGTGCTCTAGCATGGGCCTCAAGATCCGTCGCGACGACGAGGTCATCGTCATCAGCGGCAAGGACCGCGGCAAGACGGGCAAGGTCCTCCGCGTAGAGCCCAAGAAGCAGCGGGTCTACGTCGAGGGCGTGAACATCATCAAGCGCCATCAGCGGCCGACTCCGCTGGCGCCCAACCGCGAGGCCGGCGTCATCGAGCGCGAGGGCCCGATCCACATCAGCAACGTCATGCTCATCGACCCCAAGACGAAGAAGCGCACGCGCGTCGGCATCAGCCGCGAGGGCGGCCGCCGCACCCGCGTGACGCGCGCGTCGCAGACCAAGCTCGACTAGCGCCATGGAAGCCGCGACTCAGACCGCCCGCCTCAAGAAGCGCTATTTCGAGGAGATCCGTCCTGCGCTGATGGAGCGCTTCGGCTACTCCAACATCATGGAGGTTCCGCGGATCGAGAAGATCACGCTGAACATGGGCGTGGGCGAGGCCAGCCGTGACTCCAAGATCCTGGACGCCGCGCTCGAGCAGCTCGCGACGATCACGGGTCAGAAGCCGAGCGTGCGCCGGGCGCGCAAGTCGATCGCGCAGTTCAAGATCCGTGACGGCATGCCGGTCGGCGTGGCCGTGACGCTGCGCCGCGAGCGCGCCTACGAGTTCCTGGATCGGCTGCTCACCATCGCCCTGCCGCGCGTGCGCGACTTCCGCGGCGTCAAGCCGACCTCGTTCGACGGCCGCGGCAACTACACGATGGGCGTGCGCGAGCAGATCATCTTCCCCGAGATCGACTACGACGCGATCGACGCCGTGCGTGGCCTCGACATCACCATCACCACCTCTGCCAAGACCGACCGCGAGGCCTACGCGCTGCTCGAGGCGTTCGGGATGCCCTTCAGCCGTGAGGGCAACCCGTACGTGAACGGCGACGGCGCGACGAAGGAGAGCTAAGAACGTGCCCAAGAAGTCACAGTGGGTTCGCCAGCAGCGCGGCTCCAAGTACAAGACCCGCGAGTACTCCCGCTGCCGTCGGTGCGGCCGTGCCCGCGCCGTCTACCGGAAGTTCGGGGTCTGCCGGATCTGCCTGCGCGAGCTGGCCCACAACGGGTTCATCCCGGGCATGACGAAGGCGAGCTGGTAGGAGGACGACGACCGTGTCCCTGACCGATCCCGTCGCCGACTACCTGACCCGGATCCGCAACGCGATCCGGGCCCAGCACGACATCGTCGAGGTCCCCTCGTCGAAGCTCAAGCGCGAGATCACCCGCATCCTCGCCGAGCAGGGCTACATCGAGGCGTGGGAGACCGAGCCGCCCGGGCCCGAGCATCCGTACGAGCTCCTGCGGATCCAGCTCAAGTACACGGAGGACCGCCGGCCGGTGCTGAGCGGGCTCGAGCGCGTGTCGCGCCCCGGCCAGCGGCACTACGTGCCGGCCAGCCGCATCCCGAAGGTGCTGGGCGGCATGGGCACAGCGATCATCTCGACGTCCCAGGGCGTCATGACCGGCCACGACGCGCGCCGGCGCGGCATCGGCGGCGAGGTCGTGGCGAAGGTGTGGTAGCGCGATGAGCCGAATCGGACGAAAGCCGATCCCGGTGCCCGACGGGGTCACCGTGACCATCGAGGAGACCGAGGTCCGCGTGAAGGGTCCGCGCGGCGAGCTGAGCGAGCGGATCCACCCGGACATGAACGTCGAGCAGAAGGACGGCGAGCTGGTCGTCACGCGCCCGACCGACCGCGGCGAGCACAAGGCCCTGCACGGGCTGACCCGCACGCTGATCGCGAACATGGTCGAGGGCGTGACCAACGGTTACGAGAAGGCCCTGGAGATCCAGGGCGTCGGCTACCGCGCGGCGCTGAAGGGCAAGAACCTCGAGCTGTCCCTCGGCTACTCGCACCCGGTCAACATCGAGGCCCCCGAGGGCATCGAGTTCGAGGTGCCGCAGCCCACTCGCATCGTGGTCAAGGGCATCTCGAAGCAGGCGGTCGGCGAGATCGCCGCCAAGATCCGCAAGCAGCGCCCGCCGGAGCCGTACAAGGGCAAGGGCATCCGCTACGAGGGCGAGTACGTCGCCCGGAAGGTCGGCAAGCGAGCCTGATGAGCATCACCACTTCACAGCAGCGGCGCCTCAAGCGTCGGCGCCGCATCCGCGGCAAGATCCGGGGCACCGCCGAGCGGCCCCGCATCTCCGTGTTCCGGTCCAACCGCGGCATCTTCGCCCAGCTGATCGACGACGACGCCGGGCGGACGATCGCCAGCGTGCGTTGGACCGAGCCGGAGCTTCGTGGCCTGCAGAAGACCGAGCAGGCGGCCCGCGCCGGGAAGCTGCTGGCGGAGCGTGCGAAGGCCGCCGGCATCGAGCGCGCTGTCTTCGACCGCGGTGGCTACAAGTACCACGGGCGCGTCAAGGCGTTCGCCGAGGCCGTCCGCGAGGGAGGCATCGCCGTATGAGGTACTCCAGCTTCGTCGATCGCGCCGTCAGCCCGGTCGGGCTCGACCTGCAGGAGCGCGTCGTCGAGATCAACCGCGTCGCCAAGGTCGTCAAGGGCGGCCGCCGCTTCTCGTTCACCGCGCTGGTGGTCGTCGGCGACGAGGAGTCGGTCGTCGGCGTCGGCTACGGCAAGGCGAACGAGGTCCCGACGGCTATCCAGAAGGGCGTCGAGCAGGCCAAGAAGAACCTCTTCCGCGTGCCCAAGTACGGCACGACGATCACCCATGCCGTCGAGGGCGTCTTCGGCTCCGGCCGCGTCCTGCTCAAGCCCGCCGCGCCGGGTACCGGCGTCATCGCCGGCGGCGGCGTGCGCGCGGTGCTCGAGCTGGCCGGCATCCACGACGTGCTGAGCAAGTCGCTGGGCACCCAGAACCCGATCAACCTCGTGAAGGCGACGATCGCGGGCCTGCAGTCGCTGCGCACGCCCGAGGAGGTCGCGGAGATGCGTGGCCTGTCGATCGCCGAGGTGCTCGGGCTGGCGCCGGGCGCCGGCGCGGCCGAGACGGTCGCGGCCGACGGCGGCGAGGAGGCCGAGGCGCAGGAGGCGGCCGCGCCCGCCCAGGAGGCTGACGCCTGATGCCCAAGGTCACCCAGATCAAGAGCAAGAACGGCGCGAACCGCAAGCAGCTCGAGACGCTGCGGTCGCTGGGCCTGCGGCGCATCGGCCACACGGTCGAGGTCGCCGACAACCCGCAGATCCGCGGCATGCTGCACCGCGTCCGCCACCTCATCAAGGTCGAGGAGGACTGAGATGGCCGACGAGACCACGACCATCGGCCTGCACAGCCTGCGCCCGGCGCCGGGCAGCCGGCGCCCGCGCAAGCGCGTCGGCCGCGGCGAGGGCTCGGGCCTGGGCAAGACCGCGGGCCGCGGCACCAAGGGCGCGGGCGCCCGCTCGGGCAACAAGCGCAAGCCCAACTACGAGGGCGGCCAGATGCCGATCCACATGCGGATGGGCAAGCTGCGCGGCCCGCACATGAAGAAGTCGATGCCCTTCGGGCCGTTCCGCACCTACACGCAGGCGGTCAACCTGAAGGACCTCGACCGTCGCTTCGAGAGCGGGGCGGAGGTCACGCTCGAGGCGATGCGCGAGAAGGGACTGGGCACGCGCAAGGGCATCCCCGTCAAGGTGCTCGCGAAGGGCACCATCTCGAAGCCGCTCACCGTGCATGCGCACGCCTTCAGCGCCGCCGCCCGTGAGGCGATCGAGGCGGCCGGGGGCAAGGCCGTCGTCGTCGAGTAGGGCGGCGCAACCGGCCCGGGGCAGCGCGGCCAGCGGATAGATTCCACCGCCCGATGATCTCGACGATCCTGAGCGCCTTCACCGTCCCGGAGATCCGCCGGAAGCTCCTCTTCACGGCGGCTCTCCTGGGCCTGTATCGCCTGGGCTCGCACATCCCGGTGCCCGGCGTGAACACCACGGCGGTGGAGGCCGTTCAGGACCAGTTCGGCGGCGGCGGGATCCTGAACCTGCTCAACACCTTCTCGGGCGGCGGCCTGAGCCGCATCGCCATCTTCGCGCTGGGCATCATGCCCTACATCACGGCCAGCATCATCCTGCAGCTGCTGACCGTGGTGGTGCCCTCGCTGGAGAAGCTCCAGAAGGAGGGCGAGGTCGGCCAGGCGCGGATCACCCAGTACACGCGCTACCTGACCGTCGGCCTCGCCTTCGCGCAGTCGGTCGGCTACGTGTTCCTGTTCCGCTCGTTCTCCGGTCAGGCGGGTCAGGACCTCATCACCGACTTCGACATCCCGCACGTCTTCCTGATCGTGCTGTCGCTCACCACCGGCACCGTGCTGCTGATGTGGATGGGCGAGCTGATCACCCAGCGCGGCATCGGCAACGGCATCTCGCTGATGATCATGGCCTCGATCGTCGCGGGCCTGCCGAACGGCATCTCGGTCTGGTGGAACAGCCCGGACCCGGTCTTCAAGGTGATGATGCCGTTCCTGGCGCTGGCCGTGATCGCCGCGATCGTCTTCATCCAGGAGGGCCAGCGGCGCATCCCGATCCAGTACGCCAAGCGCGTCATCGGACGGCGGATGGCCGGCGGCGGGCAGACCTACCTGCCGCTGCGCGTGAACATGGCCGGCGTCATCCCGGTCATCTTCGCGGCGTCGATCATGGCCTTCCCGCCGACGGTCGGCCAGCTCATCAACACCGAGTTCACGCGCGGGCTCGCCGACTTCTTCAGCCCGTCACGGGCGCCGTACGTGATCGGCGAGTCGCTGTTCATCATCCTGTTCACCTACTTCTACACGGCGGTCACCTTCAACCCGGTCGACCAGGCCGACAACCTGAAGAAGTACGGCGGCTTCATCCCCGGCGTGCGGCCCGGCCGCCCGACGGCCGAGTTCCTCGACCGCATCCTGGCCCGCCTGACGTTCCCCGGCGCGCTCTACCTGGCGGCGATCGCGGCGATGCCGACGATCCTGATCGCGCTGACCGGGGCCTCCAGCACGTTCCGCTTCGGCGGGACCTCGCTGCTGATCGTGATCGGCGTCGCTCTCGACACGATGAAGCAGCTCGAGGCGCAGCTCATGATGCGCAACTACGAAGGCTTCCTGAAGTAGCATGGCCGACCCCGATTCCGGGGGACCCGCAGCCGCCGCGGGCCTCCAGACGACGTCGTCCGACGCAACCAAGCCCCCAGTGACCGAGCTCAATCTCATCCTCCTCGGCCCTCCCGGCGCCGGCAAGGGAACCCAGGCCGAGCGCCTGACGCAGGACTTCGGCCTGCCCTACATCGCCACCGGCGACATCCTCCGCAAGGCGGTCGCCGACGGCACCGAGCTGGGCCGGCGCGCCAAGCAGTACATGGACGCCGGCGAGCTGGTGCCCGACGACGTCATCATCGGGGTCATCCTCGAGGCGCTGGACACCGAGGAGGCGAAGGACGGCTTCCTGCTCGACGGCTACCCGCGCACGGTGCCGCAGGCCGAGGCGCTCGACGAGGCGCTCAAGAAGGTTGGCCGGCAGCTCACCGCGGTGCTGCTGCTCGACGTTCCGGACGAGGAGGTCGAGCGGCGCCTGTCGGGTAGGCGCGTGAGCCGCTCCGGGCGCGTCTACCACATCGAGTTCGACCCGCCCAAGCACCCGGGGCGCTGTGACATCGACGGCTCGCCGCTCATCCAGCGCGACGACGACAAGCCGGAGACGATCCGCAAGCGGCTGAAGGTCTACCACGAGCAGACCGAGCCGCTGATCGACTACTACGAGGAGCGCGGGCTGCTGCGCCGCTTCGACGGCACGCGCAGCCCGACCGAGGTCCACGACCACATCCGCGCCACGGTCGCGACGCTGCGGCTCGAGGACGAGCTCTAGTCCGTCCGGGGCGAGCCGGCGTGATCATCAAGAAGTCAAGGGCCGATATCGACAAGATGGCGGCCGCGGGCGCCATCCACGTCGAGACCCTGAAGATGCTCGCCGGGATGATCCGGCCGGGCGTCACCACCGCCGAGCTCGACGCCGCCGCCGAGGAGTTCATCCGCTCCAAGGGCGCGGTCCCGTCGTTCAAGGGCTACCGGGGCTTCCCCGCCTCGATCTGCGCCTCGCCGAACGACATGGTCGTCCACGGCATCCCCGGTCCGTACGAGCTCCAGGACGGCGACATCATCTCCATCGACGTCGGTGTCACCTATCGCGGCTGGGTCGCCGACGGCGCGGTGACCTTCCCGGTCGGCTCGGTGACGCCGGTCGCCGCGAAGCTGATCGAGGTCACCCGCGCGTCGCTGATGGCGGGCGCCGAGCAGTGCCGGCCCGGCAACCGGATCGGCGACATCTCCCACGCCGTGCAGCGCACCGTCGAGGCGGGCGGCATGTCGGTCGTCCGCTCGCTGGTCGGCCACGGCGTGGGCCGCGAGATGCACGAGGAGCCGCAGGTCCCCAACTACGGCGCCCCCGGCAAGGGGCCGCTGCTGGAGGAGGGGATGGTCCTGGCCGTAGAGCCGATGACGACCGCCGGCCGCCACGACGTCCGCATGGGCGACGACGGCTGGGCGATCTACTCCGCCGACGGCTCCCTGGCGGCCCACTTCGAGTTCACGATCGCCGTCACGGCCGAGGGTCCGCGGATCCTCACGCCGTGGCACGAGGGCCCCGACGCGCTGTGATCAGCGCCCCCGTTTGGCAGCGAACGGCGCCGGGGGTCGTTTGGTATCTTCTCCCGTCCGTGCGCGCGCGACTCGCTTGCGCGTGCTCCCGTGATCGCGGCGTCGGCGGCCCCTGCGGCAGCCAGAGCCGGTCACCGGGCCCGTCTACCGCTGGAAAGGGATCATGAAGGTACGACCGTCGGTCAAGCCGATGTGCGAGAAGTGCAAGATCATCCGCCGCCGCGGCGCGGTCCTCGTGATCTGCCAGAACCCGCGCCACAAGCAGCGTCAGGGGTGATCCACTAAGACATGGCTCGCATCGCCGGAATCAACGTCCCCCTCAACAAGCGCGTCGAGGTCGGGCTGACCTACATCTACGGCATCGGTCGGTCGACCTCCAACAAGATCCTCAAGCAGACGGGCATCCATCCCGACACCTACGTCCGCGACCTGACCGAGGACGAGGTGGCCAAGCTCCGTGAGGCGGTCGAGGAGCTGACCGTCGAGGGCGATCTGCGCCGCGAGCGCTCCCAGGCCGTCAAGCGCCTCATGGAGATCGGTTGCTACCGCGGCCTGCGCCATCGCCGCGGCCTGCCCGTCCGCGGGCAGAACACCAAGACCAACGCTCGCACCCGCAAGGGTCCGAAGCGGATGCAAGTCGCCGGAAAGAAGAAGGCGGGCAAGAAGTAGCGTGCCAGCACCCAAGCGTCAGCGTGGCCGGCGGAAGGCCAAGAAGAACATCCCCGTCGGCCAGGCCCACATCAAGACTTCGTTCAACAACACGATCGTCACGCTGACCGACCGCGAGGGCAACGTCATCGCCTGGGAGTCGGCCGGTGGCGCCGGGTTCAAGGGTTCCCGCAAGTCCACCCCGTTCGCCGCTCAGGTGACGGCCGATGCCGCCGCCCGCAAGGGCATGGAGCACGGCCTTCAGAAGGTCGAGGTCTTCGTCAAGGGTCCGGGCTCCGGGCGCGAGACCGCGATCCGCTCGCTGCAGGCCGCCGGCCTCGAGGTGACCGGCGTCCGCGATGTCACTCCCCAGGCCCACAACGGCTGCCGTCCGCGCAAGCGGCGTCGCGTCTGAGGTACCGACTTCATGGCTCGTGACAGAAGCCCACAGTGCAAGCAGTGCCGTCGGGAGGGCCAGAAGCTCTTCCTGAAGGGTGAGCGCTGCCTGACCGACAAGTGCGCCATCGAGCGGCGCGCCTATCCGCCCGGCGACCACGGCCGGGGTCGCCAGAAGCAGTCCGAGTACCGCGTCCAGCTGCGGGAGAAGCAGAAGGCGCGCCGCTACTACGGCGTCCTCGAGAGCCAGTTCCGCCGGTACTACGAGAAGGCCTCGCGCCAGCCCGGCATCACCGGCGAGAACCTCCTCACCCTGCTCGAGTCGCGGCTCGACAACGTCCTCGTGCGGCTCGGCTTCGCCGTCTCCCGTCGCCAGGCGCGCCAGCTCATCCGGCACGGCCACTGGACGGTCAACGGCCGTCGCGTCGACATCCCCAGCTTCCAGGTGAAGCCCGGCGATGTGATCGCCGTCAAGGAGGGCTCCTCGGCCGAGGCGATCATCCGCGACGCGACCGAGCTCACCGCCCAGGTGCCGGCGTGGCTGCAGGCCGATCACGACGGCCTGACGGCGAAGGTGCTGCGCATGCCCGAGCGTCGTGAGATCACGACCCCGGTGCAGGAGCAGCTGATCGTCGAGCTGTACTCGAAGTAGAACAGCGCGCCGCCGCCGTCGGGGCGGGGCGCACCCGGATCGGCGCGCGGCGCCCGCCCGGGAATCAACCCACCGACCAGGACCTCACGTGCTCGACTTCCAGATCCCTCGCATCACCAGCGAAACCGTCGAGGAGAACCGCGGCTCCTTCGTCATCGAGCCCCTCGACCGCGGCTTCGGCTACACGTTCGGCAACTCGCTGCGGCGTGTCCTGCTGTCCTCGCTGGCGGGCGCCGCCATCACCAGCGTGCGGATCGAGGGCGTCGCCCATGAGTTCTCGACGATCAAGGGCGTCAAGGAGGACGTCACCGACATCATCCTCAACCTCAAGGGCATCGTCTGCCGGATGCACTCCGATGCCACCGAGGTCGAGGCCCCGCTCGTCGTGACCGGGCCGGGCGAGATCACCGCCAAGGACATCGACCTGCCCTCCGGCGTCGAGATCCTCAACCCGGACGCCCACATCGCCACGCTCGAGAAGAAGACCAAGCTCGAGATGTACATGACGATCGGGCGCGGTCGCGGCTACCGTCCGGCGGAGGAGAACAAGTCGCCGGACCAGCCGATCGGCGTCATCCCGATCGACTCGATCTTCTCGCCGGTCAAGCGCGTGGCGTACTCGGTCGAGCCGGCCCGCGTCGGCCAGCGCACCGACTACGACAAGCTGACGCTCGAGATCGAAACCGACGGCTCGATCGATCCGCAGGGCGCCCTGCGCGAAGCGGCCGAGATCCTGATCTCGCAGCTTGCGATCTTCACCGACGCCGACCGCATCGAGGAGCTGCGCGCCGGCCCCGGCGGGGCGCTCGAGGCGGGTCAGGCGGCCGCCGACGCCGCCGCCCCGGCGCAGGGCCCGATGCACGACATCCTCATCGAGGAGCTCGAGCTCGGCGTCCGTTCCTACAACTGCCTGAAGCGCGCCGGCATCCAGACCGTCGGCGACCTGATCTCCAAGTCCGAGAGCGAGCTGGCGGCCATCCCGAACTTCGGCAAGAAGTCGATCGACGAGGTCGTCGAGACGCTCAGCGCGCGGGGCCTGTCGCTGCGCCAGGACTAGCGGGAAGACCACCGGACAGCGGAGCAGACGATGCGCCACCAGAAGACCCGCAACAAGCTCAGCCGCGACGCCGCGCACCGCAAGGCGATGCTGCGCAACCTCTGCAAGGAGGTCATCCAGCACGAGCGGATCAAGACCTCGGAGGCGAAGGCCAAGGTGCTGCGCCCCGAGATCGAGAAGCTGATCACGCTCGCCAAGCGCGGCGACCTGCACGCGCGCCGGCAGGCGCTGTCCCGCCTCGGCCAGGACAAGTTCATCGTCCACAAGCTGTTCGAGGAGGTCGCGCCGCGCTACGCCGAGCGCCCGGGCGGCTACACGCGGATCCTCAAGCTCGGGCCGCGTCGCAGCGACGCGACCGAGATGGTCTACATCGAGCTGGTCTGAGCGCCGGCCGACAGCAGTCTTGTCACGGAGGCGGCCTTCGGGCCGCCTCCGCGCGTTCGTGGGCCGGCGCGCCGGGGTGGGCGCAAGCGCGGCGCAGGCGCGGGAGCGTGCGGCGGCGTGGCGTCCCCCTCCCGGCGGTCGCCCGCAGGTAGGGCACGTATCGCGTGACATGGCCGCCAGTGAGCGTGGGGTGGCGAGCCGCCCTCCCGGTGGCTGCCGGGTGGCGCATGCATTTCGTGCACCGGCTGTCAGCGAGCGTGGGGGAGGCGGACGGCGTCGCGGGCGCGCCGCCTGCTGGTAGCGTCGCCGGCCGCGATGGCCACCACGCGCCTTGTCATCGAGTACGACGGCACCGGGTTCGCCGGCTGGGCGCGCCAGCCGGGCCAGCGCACCGTGCAGGGCGCCCTCGAGGAGGCGATCGCCCGGCTCCGCGGCGGCCGGCCGGTCGAGCTCACCGTCGCCGGGCGCACCGACCGCGGCGTGCACGCGTGGGGGCAGGTAGCCTCGTATCCCGACGAGCCGGTCTCCGTCGTGGGGCTGAACGCGGTCCTGCCCGACGACGTCGCCGTGCTCGCCTGCGAGGAGGCGCCGGAAGGCTTCAACGCCCGCCGCGACGCCAGGTCCCGCACCTACTGCTACCGCGTGTTCACGCGCCGGGCGCCGTCGCCGTTCGAGCGCAACCGGTCGCTGCACTTCCCGTGGCGGATGGACCGCGAGGCGCTCAAGGAGTGCGCGAAGCTGCTGGTCGGCACGCACGACTTCACCGCCTTCACCCCGACCGACACCGAGCACGTGCGCTTCGAGCGCGACGTGCTGTCGGCCGAGTGGCGCGACCACGGCGACATCCTCGAGTTCTGGATCACCGCCGACGCGTTCATGCGCCACATGAACCGGGTTCTGGTCGGCACGATGCTGCAGGTCGCCACCGGGCGGCGCGACATGGACCACTTCGCCCGCCTGCTCGAGGGCCGGCCGCGCTCGGAGGCGGGGCCGACCGCCCCGCCCCACGGGCTGTACTTCGCGCGCGTCAGCTACGAGTGAGCCGTCCCCTGTCTGCGGTCGCACCCGCTCCGTGGATGCGGTCGGCTTCGTGGCGAACCGGTGTCGCACAGCGACACTCGGGCGCCAAGGAGGCCGGTCGGGGGCGAAGCGGACCTGGCGGGCACCGCCGGGTAGCAGGCTCCCGGGGCGCGCCGACTACGCTGGAGGCATGCGCGTTCTGCTGACCAACGACGACGGGATCGCCGCCGAGGGCCTGCAGCGGCTGCGCCGGGCGCTGCTCGAGGTGCCGGGCATCGACCTGGCCGTGATCGCCCCCGACGGCGACCGCTCCGCGGTCGGACGCGGCATCACCACCCGGCGGGCGCTGTCGGTCGAGCGGATCGACTTCGGCGACGGCACGCACGGGTACGCCACCGACGGCACGCCCGTCGACTGCGTGCGGCTCGCCAACCTCGGCCTGATCGAGGGCTGGAAGCCCGACCTCGTCGTCTCCGGGATCAACCACGGCGCCAACCTCGGCGACGACGTCACCTACTCCGGCACCGTCGCCGCCGCGCTCGAGGGCATGATCCTCGGGCTGCCGGCGATCGCCGTCTCGCAGCAGTCGCAGAAGCGCGAGATGGACTTCCGCGCCGGCAAGGTGTTCACCTTCGACCACGCGGCGCGGTTCACCGCGCGGCTGGTGGAGCGGTTGGGGGAGATCCCGCTGCCGGCCTCCACGATGCTCAACGTCAACGCGCCCGGCGGCGAGCCGGCCGGCGTCGAGGTGACGAAGCTGGGCAAGCGCATCTACCGCGACCAGCTCCAGGACGAGGGGCATGACCCCGAGAACGGCCGCCGCCGCTACTACATCTACGGCTCGGAGCCCGACTACGAGGACGAGCCCGGCAGCGACCTCAACGCCGTCGCGGCGGGCCGCATCTCGGTCACCCCGATGCACCTCGACCTCACCCAGCACGACGGCATCGGCCCGCTGACGATGGCGTCGCTGGACCTGATGCTGCAGCCCGCCACCGAGGAGCTGCGCTAGGCGGAGCCGCCCGGAGGGGAGGCACGGGCCGTGGCCGACGTCGACCCCGCCGCCCGCATCGCGGAGCTGCGCGAGCAGATCCGCCACCACGACTACCGCTACTACGTCCTCGACGACCCCGAGATCAGCGACGAGGACTACGACCGGCTCATGGACGAGCTGCGCGCCCTGGAGGCCGCGCACCCGGAGCTGGTCACCCCCGACTCGCCGACCCAGCGCGTGGGCGGCCGGCCGGTCGACACGCTGGCCAAGGTCACCCACCGCACGCCGATGCTGTCGCTGGCCAACGTGCGCAGCGCCGGGGAGCTGCGCGCCTGGGTGGCCCGGATGCGCAACCACCTGGCGCGCGAGGGGATCGAGGAACCCAGCTTCACCTACGTCTGCGAGCCCAAGATCGACGGGCTGGCGATCTCGCTCATCTACGAGAACGGGGTGCTGGTGCGCGGCTCCACCCGCGGCGACGGGCGGATCGGCGAGGACGTCACCCACAACCTGCGCACGATCCCCTCGATCCCGCTGCGCGTGCACGGCGACGACGTGCCCCCGTTCCTGGAGGTGCGCGGCGAGATCTACATGTCGCTGCCCGACTTCGAGGCGCTCAACGAGCGGCGCGCCGAGGCAGGCGAGTCCACTTTCATGAACCCGCGCAACGCCGCCGCGGGCACGATCCGCCAGCTCGACCCGGCGCTGGCCGCCCGGCGCCGGCTGTGGATCTGGTGCTACCAGGTCGCCGAGGCCGACGGGCTCGAGTTCAAGTACCACTGGGACGCGCTGCAGTGGCTGCGCGCGCACGGCTTCCGCGTCAACGACCAGATCGTCCGGCTGCACGACGAGGAGGCGGTCATCGCCCAGTGCGAGGAGTGGCAGCGCCGCCGCGGCGACCTCGACTTCGAGATCGACGGCGTCGTCGTCAAGGTCGACGACCTGGAGCTGCAGCGGCGGCTGGGCGTCTCCGGCCGCGACCCGCGCTGGGCGGTGGCGTGGAAGTTCGCGCCGTCGACCGCGGTCACCCGGCTGCGCGACGTGATGTGGAACGTCGGCCGCCACGGCGACCTGCACCCGTTCGCGGTGCTGGAGCCCGTCCGGGTCGGCGGCGTGACCGTCAAGCTCGCCACGCTGCACAACGAGGAAGACCTGGCGCGCAAGGACCTGCGGCCCGGAGACGACGTGATCGTCACCCGCGCCGGCGACGTGATCCCGCAGGTGGTCTCGCCGGCGCCGCACGTCGTCGAGCGCCCCGACCGCAACCCGGTCCCGCGTCCGCCGGAGCGCTGTCCCGTGTGCGGCACGCCGACCGAGAAGCCCGAGGGCGCGGTCTTCACGCGCTGCCCGAACGCCGCCTGCCCCGGCCGTCGCCGGCAGCTCCTCAAGCACTTCGTCAGCCGCGGCGCGATGGACATCGTCGGGCTGGGCGAGCGGCAGGTGGCGGTGCTGGAGCAGGCGGGGCTGGTGCGCACCCCCGCCGACTTCTACGACCTGACCGCGGAGCAGATTGCCGGGCTGGAGGGGTTCGGAGACGTGTCGGCGCAGCGGCTGATCGAGGCGATCGACGCCTCGCGCGAGCGGCCGTTCCAGCGCGTGCTGTACGCCCTCGGGCTGGAGGAGGTCGGCGAGGTGACGGCGCGCAACCTGGTGACGCGCTTCCCCGACATCGACGCCCTGCTGGACGCCGATGTCGACAAGCTGCGCGAGACGCCGGGGATAGGGCCGATCACCGCCGAGCGGATCCACGACCAGCTCCGCGACCCGGAGGTGCGCGAGCTGATCGAGCAGCTCCGCCGCCGCGGCCTGCGCCTGTCGCGGCATGCGCCCGGGGAGGAGCCGGCGGGGCCGGGCCCGCTCGAGGGCAAGACGTTCGTGCTCACCGGCACGCTGCCCGACCTCACGCGCGAGGAGGCCACAGAGCTGATCGTCGCCGCCGGCGGGCGGGTGACCTCATCGGTGTCGCGGCGCACCGACTACGTGGTCGCCGGCGACTCGCCCGGCGCGACCAAGATGAACGCGGCGCGCCGCCTGGAGGTGCCGGTCATCGACGAGGCGGCGCTGCGGCGGATGCTCGACGGCGCCGCGCACGACGGCGGGTGAGCCGCGCTAGCCGCTGTAGCGCGCGATCGCGGCGACCATGCGGTCCTCGATCCGCTTCGCGCAGGCCGAGCACACGCGGTTGGCGATCACCGAGAAGGCGACCTCGCCTCCCGGGGTGGTGCAGTAGCCGGACAGGGAGCTGACCCCGTTCAGGCTGCCCGTCTTGGCGCGGCAGGCGCGGTGGGCGGCGGTGCCGCGCATCCGCTTGCGCAGCGTGCCCGACACGCCCGCGACCGGCAGCGACTCCTTCCAGCCCGGCACCTGCTCCGCGTGCATCGCCTGCAGCAGGCTCACCACCTGGCGCGCCGTGGTGCGGTTGCCGCGCGACAGGCCCGAGCCGTCCGACAGCCGCGGGCTCAGCCCCAGCGCGCGCATCCGTCGCGCCACCACCTTCAGCCCGCCCGCGGTCGAGCCGCCGGTGCCGAGATGCGCTCCCAGCGCCTTGGTGAGCATCTCGGCATAGAAGTTCTGCGAGGCGGTGTTGACCGTCGCCACGATTCGCCTGAGCGGCGGCGAGGCCAAGGTCGCCAGCGGCTCGGGAACCTGCGCCGCGCCCGTTCGCGGCATGACCCCGGCCCGCGGCTTGCGCGTATAGGTGATGCCCCGCGCCTTGAGCAGCGCCCCGAAGCGCTTCGCCGCCGCCAGCGCGGGGCTGCCGGCGGACATCCGGCCCAGTCGCCAGGAGAGCGCGCTCAGCCCGCCGCCCAGCCAGTAGTCGTAGCGGAAGCCGGTCGCCGGGCCGCCGCGTAACGTGTCGAACAGCGACTCGTCGCCCACCACCGCGCCGTCGATGCGGCGCAGGCCCGCCTCCCGGAGCCGGGTGACCAGCGCGCGCAACCCGGCGTCGTCGAGCGTCGGGTCCCCGCCGCCCACCAGGTAGAGGTCGCCCTTCAGGCGGCCGCTTGCGTCGATCGCCGCGCCCGGCGCCGGGTGGACCGCGGTGGTCAGCGTGTGGTCCGGCCCCAGCTCCAGCAGCGCGGCCGCCGTGACGAACAGCTTCTGGTTGGAGGCGGGCACCAGCGAGGCGTCCGCGCGGCGGCTGAACAGGACCCGGCCGTCGTCGAGATCAACCACCATCGCACCGGATGCCGGTCCGAGCCGCGCATGCAGCGTCTGCAACTTGCCCTGCAGGCGCGCGCGGTCGACCGCTTCGGCGGGAGCGGCCGCGGTGACCGTGAGAAGCAGCGCGATCAGCGACGGCAGCAGCCGGCGGAGCACGCGGGCGACGATAGCGGTCAGCCTGGAGGGCAGGCGCCGGTTGACCGACGTCGAACAGGTCGAATAAACGCGCAGGGGTACCATCCAACAGTTGGGCCAAGTCGTCGACATCAACTCCGCGGGCTCCGGCAAGCGCAGGCCAACGCGCGACGGTGACCGCACCGAGACCGGTCCGGGCGGAAGCGCCCGCGGCCGGCGTTCGCGTCGGCCGCGCACCGCGCTGGTGCTGGGCGGCGGCGGCCTGACCGGCGCCGTGTACGAGATCGGGGCGCTGCGGGCGCTCGACCTGCTGGCCGTCAACAAGACCGTCAACGACTTCGACATCGTCGTCGGCACCTCCGCCGGGGCGTTCGTCGGCGCGCTGACCGCCAACGGCATCACGCCCGAGCAGATGATGCGGGTCGTCAACCAGCAGGACGACTCGTCGTTCCCGCCGATCAGCCTCGGCCACCTGCTGCGTCCCAACATCGGCGAGTTCGTGCGCAAGGGGATCGCGCTGCCCTGGAAGGGGCTCTCCGTTCTGCGCGAGCTCGCGCCGCGCATCGGCCAGTTCTCGATCATGGACGTCGCCATCGGGCTGGCCGAGGGGCTGCCCGCGGGGCTCTACACCGGCGCGGGCGTCGAGCGCTACGTCCGCACCGTCCTGTCGGACGACGGCCGCACCGACGACTTCCGCGAGCTGCGCTGCGAGCTGTACCTGGTCGCCACCGACCTCGACACCTGCGAGCGCATCGTCTTCGGCGCCGAGGGCTGGGACGACGTGCCGATCTCCACCGCCGTGCGCGCCTCGACGGCGCTGCCGATGGTCTACAACCCGGTCGAGGTGCGCGACCGCGTGCTGGTGGACGGCGGCCTCGTCTCCACCACCAACCTGGATATCGCGGTCGAGGCGGGCGCGGAGTTCATCGTGGTGGTCAACCCGCTCGTCCCCTACATCAACGACTACACCGACCGCGTGCGGGGGCTGTTCGGGTCGCGGCCGCGCCACGTCAGCGACATGGGCCTGCCGCAGATCGGCTACCAGGCCTTCAAGATGATGGCCTACCAGCGCCTCCACGAGATGGCCAAGAGCTGGGAGGAGCGCTACCCGGGCGTCGACATCATCCTCGTCGAGCCCGAGCCGGACGACGAGCTGATGTTCAGCACGTCCATCATGAACTTCAGCAAGCGGGTCGAGATCGCTCGCCACGGGTTCCAGTCGGTGACGCTGCGCCTCGCCGACGAGTACGACCGGTGGAAGGAGGTCTGCGACCGGCACGGCATCCGGATCTCCGCCGAGCGCGTCCGCCAGGTCGTCAAGCACTTCGCCGCCGAGCAGGAGAAGGGCAGCGCCTGGCGCAAGATCCTCGAGCGGCCGACCCGCACGCTGCTGCGCCAGTCCGGCACCTCCTGACCCGCCCGACGGCGATCGCGTCGGTTGGGCTGCGGACACCGCCGCGTCGCGCCGCACGCCTCCGGGCACGCCCAAGGGGTGCAACGAAACCAACGCATCCCGCGCGGAGGGCGCTGACCATGGGCGCCGGCGCGATCTTCATCCTCCTGCTCGTCCTCGTGATCGCCGGGACACTGCTCGTCATGTTCACGGGCCTGGGCACGAGCCTCGGCCTGCGCGCCGACCGCTCCGGCGGTCGGTCGGACCGGAGCGCTACGGGCACGCGCACGCGGCGGCCCGGCCACACCAAGGTCGAGGACGACGCCTCCAAGGAAGGCGAGCCGCGGCCCTGACGGGCCCTCACACCCGCTCGGCGTCCAGCAAGGCGCAGACCTCCTCGTCGCTGACCTGCGCGAAGTCGTCGTAGAAGGCGCCCACCGCGCGGAACGCCGCCGGGGCGTGCAGGCAGACCACCTCGTCGGCCAGCCGCGCCAGCTCCTCAAGCGTCTCCGGCGGGCCGACCGGCACCGCGACCACGATCCGCACCGCGCCTGAGTCGCGCAGCGCCTGGATCGCGGCGCGCATCGTCGATCCGGTCGCCACCCCGTCGTCGACCAGCACCACCGTCCGGCCGGAAGGGTCGAGCGGCGGCCGGTCGCCCCGGTAGCGGCTCTCGCGGCGCTCCAGCTCGCGCCGCTCGCGCTCGGCGACCGCGTCGATCGTGTCCGCGTCGACGCGGGCGGCGCGCACCACGCGCGGGTCGAGCACCCGCACCCCGCCGGAGGCGATCGCTCCGAAGCCCAGCTCCTCGTGCCCGGGCACGCCGAGCTTGCGCACCAGGAAGACGTCCAGCGGCGCCTCCAGCGCCCGGGCGATCTCGCACGCCACCGGCACGCCGCCGCGCGGCAGGCCCAGCACCAGCACGTCCCGGCCACGCAGCGTCTCGAGCTCCGCGGCCAGCCGGCGGCCGGCGTCGCTGCGGTCAGCGAACCGCACCCTGGGCCCTCGTCGACGGCGCCATGCCCACACGACTACCCGGCGGCGCGCAGGCAGGCACCCCGGGTCCGCATCCGGGGCCCGCGTCAGGGCGACGCGTACAGCTCGTCGAGCAGGTGCTTGTACTTCTCGTTGACGACGTTGCGCTTGACCTTCAGCGTGGGGGTGAGCTCGCCCGTCTCCTGCGAGAAGTCGTGGTCGAGGATCGCGAACTTCTTCACCTGCTCGACCTGCGCGTACCTGGCGTTGACGCGGTCGACCTCGCGCCTGATCAGCTCGCGCACCTTCTCGTGGCGGGCCAGCGCCTCCAACGAGGTGTCCTCGATGCCCTGCGACTGCGCCCAGGGGACGATCGTCTCCGGGTCGAGCGTGATCAGCATCACCGGGTACGGTCGCCGGTCGCCGTGCATGAACGCGTGCGAGACCCACGGCGACTGCTGGAGGTCGTTCTCCAGGTTGGCGGGCGTGATGTTCTTGCCGCCCGAGGTGATGATGATGTCCTTCTTGCGGCCCGTGATGTACACGTAGCCGTCCTCGTCGATCCGGCCGATGTCGCCGGTGTGCAGCCAGCCGTCGCGCACCGCGCCGAACGAGGCGTCGGCGTTGCCGTGGTAGCCCCGGAAGATGTTGGCGCCGCGGATCAGCAGCTCGCCGTCCTCGGCGACCTTCACCTCCACGCCCGGCAGCGGCCGGCCGACCGAGCCGAAGCGGTGCTCCAGCGGCGTGGAGGCGGTCGCCACCGTCGCCGTCTCGGTCATCCCGTAGCCCTCCATCACCGGGATGCCGCAGCCCCAGAAGAACTCGAGGATCTCGGGGGCGATCGGCGCCGCGCCGGTGACCGCCTCGCGCAGGCGACCGCCGAACAGGCCGCGGACGAACTCCGCCTTCTGTGCCACCGGCTCGAAGCGCTCGCGCAGCTCGTCGGGGACCGGCTCGCCGCGCACCGTCCGGTCCTGGATCTGCCCGCCGACGGTGCGGATCAGCTCCAGCTCCTCGGGGGAGAGCTGCTGCTGGGCCAAGGTGTAGAGCTTCTCGAAGATGCGGGGCACCGACGGCAGGTAGGTCGGCTTGACCTCCATCAGCTCGCCGATGATCCGGGTGCGGTCGCCGCCGTAGTAGGCGATCGTGACCCCCATGTCGATCGCGCCGAGCTGCACGATGAGCGCGAAGGCGTGGGCGAGGGGGAGGAAGAGGTAGACGAGCTCCTCCTCGTCGCCCTGGAGCGCGCCGCGCGCGATCACCATGTTCAGGACGCTGCGGTAGTTGCCGTGCGTCAGCACGCAGCCCTTGGGCGGGCCGGTCGTCCCCGACGTGTACATGAACGTGAACGGGTCCTCCGGCCTGACCGCCGCGGTGCGGGTGGCGAGCTCGGACGGGTCCACGGAGCGGCCGTGCTCCCGCGCCTCGTCGAGGGTGACGGCGCCCGTTGCGGTCGCGCCGTCGGGCGGGTCGATGACGATGATCCGCCGCAGCGCGGGCAGCGCGTCGCGGACCTGCTCGATCTTGGCGACCTGGTCGGCGTTCTCGCAGACGATCATCACCGAGCCCGAGTCGCCGGCGACCCACTGGCACTCCTGCGGCGAGTTGGTGGGGTAAATGGGGACGACGACCCCGCCCGCGGAGGTGATCGCGAAGTCGGCGTAGGTCCACTCGGGGCGCGTCTCGCAGAGGATCGCCACGCGCTCGCCCGGCTGCAGGCCGAGGGCGATCAGGCCGCGGCCGATCTCCTCGACGATCGCTCCCAGCTCGGCATAGGTCACGTCCCGCCAGTCGCCGTCCGCCTTGTGGCGGATGGCGGGGCGGTCGCCGTAGCGGTGGGCGGCGCGGGCGCAGAGGTCGGCGATCGTGACCGACCCGGTCCCCTCGCGCGCGGTCGTCGGAACCTCCATCTCTCCTCCCGGATCCCTCGACAGCAGGGTGTGGCGAGTCTAGGCGTACCCGGAGAGGGGCTGGACGAAGTTCCGTGGGCGATGCGCTGCGACGCTCACCAGTTGGCGTCGCTTGCCCGCACCGCTGCGTGGCGGGCGCCGCTGCGCCCGCACGAGCGGGCGGGCCGGCTGACCGCGGCCCGCCCGTGTCCGGTTCTCGTGGCCTGCCTTAGGCTGCGGCCCCGACGCTCCGAGCGGCTCCCGGCGGACTGCTTGCGCTCGCTGCCTTCAGCGACGCGAGGAACAGGGTCTTGTCGATGCGCCCGTGGAAGATGGGGACGCCCAGCTCCACGCACTTCGCGATGACTTCGCGCCGCTCAAGGCCCGTCTCGCGAGCCAGCTCGGTCGGCGTCAGGTGGTTTGCCATCGGCTTGCCTCCTGGGTAGGAGTTGGTGACGGATGCAACGTACCCGGGGCGTCGGACGGCCACAACCGTCGCTGGCGGGCATCCGACACCGGGACGTCGGGGGAGCGGTGCCGCGGCTCGTTTGAGGTGCGCCGCGGTTCGTGCCGTCCGGTTGTCGTCAGGCGACAACGAGACGACAGGGAGGAGCCGGTCGGCGATCAGATCGGGTTAGGCACGTCGACGAAGACGTGCTTGACGCCGAAGCGCTCGGCAAGCAGCTCGCCGAGGGCGCGGACGCCGAACGTCTCGGTCGCGTGGTGGCCGGCGGCGATGAAGTGGATGCCGTGGTCGCGGGCGGCGCCGTAGGCGCGCTCGGCGGGCTCGCCGGTGAGGAACGCGTCGAGGCCCAGCTCGACGGCCTCGGGCAGGAAATCGGTGCCGGCGCCGGTGACGATGCCGAGCGTGCGGATGGGGGCGTCGCCGCCGCCGTCGACGACGAGCGGCTCGCGGCCCCCGACCGCGTCGCGGACGAGCGAGGCCAGCGCATCGAGGCCGAGGCCGTCGTTCTCGAAGCGGCCGTGGAAGCCGATCGGGCGGCCGTCGGAGACGGCGAACGGCCGCAGGTCGGTCAGGCCGAGCTCGCGCGCCAGCAGCGCGTTGTTGCCGTAGTCGGGGTGGGCGTCGAGCGGCAGGTGGTAGGCGGCCAGCGCCATGTCGTGGCCGTAGAGGAGCTTCAGGCGGCGGTGCATCGCCGAGGTTATGTGCAGCGGCTGCCCGCGCCAGAACAGGCCGTGGTGGACGACGACCAGGTCCGCGCCCGCCTCGGCGGCACGCTCGAGCAGGTCGGCGTGGGCGGAGACGCCGGTGACGACGGTGCTCGCCTCCTCCGGCCCGGGGACCTGGAGTCCGTTCGGCCCGTAGTCCCTGAAGGAGTCGATGTCCAGGAGCCGGTCGAGGTGCTCGATGAGCTCGGCGGTACGGGGCATCAGGTGGCGAAACGTAGCGGCTGGGCAGGGGCGTGTGGGGGCGGTCCGCGGCTTGCCGGGCGGGGCGGAGGCTCGTGATGACCGTCCGAATATGGGCGTAATGGCCCCCAAATCCGGACGGTCGTCGGGTGGTGGGCGCGCGGTCCGCGACGGCGGCGGGCGCTGTAGCCCCCAAAATCCGGACGGTCGTCGGGCATCGAGCCGGCGCCGCCCGACCGCCTCCGGGCGGCCGGATCGGCACGTGACTGAGCCGACGCCCTTCGACGGCTAAACTTCAGGACGCTTCGGGGCGTGGCGCAGCCTGGTAGCGCGCACCGTTCGGGTCGGTGAGGTCCCCGGTTCAAATCCGGGCGCCCCGATTGTGGTTCCTCGTAGGCCCCCGCAACTCGCGGGGGTTCGTCGTGTCAGGGGTCGAGCGCCCCGACGTCCGGATCCATACGCGCCGCTGTCGCTTTTCCGCCGTATGCGCGGCAAACTCGACACCTGAGAACCCGGGGCGCTTGACGCACCACCCTCCGGGGTAGGGCGACACCAGCGCAAAGCAAGGACCTGCGCAGGACAGCGCTCCGCGCCGATCGGCCTCAGAGTCGCGCCCACGCATCCCGTGGAGTTGCGCGGGTCGGACAGCGCAACCTTCACCAATCTGCAGACCCGTTGAATGCCGCCGTCCCGGCGGGGTACGTGGTGCGGAGGGAACCTGCTTCGGCGCGGAGGGATTGCATCGCCACGTAGTGACTTGACAACCAGCGTCGATCGGGAGGGCTTCCTCGACGGGCTGCTCGAGCGCCTCGACGTCGGCGTGCTGGGCGCCGCCCAGGACGGGCGCGTGCTCGCGCACAACTCCGCCTTCGCCGAGATGTTCGGCCTGGAGTCCACCTGGGTGGCGGGCGCCGAGGAGGCGCACGTCATGGCCCGGATCGCCCGCTACGCGGAGGACGCCGAGTCGTTCCAGCGGCCGCTGCTGGGCGATCACGACGAGCACGTCGACATCGTCGCGCTGCGCGACGGCCGCCGGATCGAGCGGCGCACGGCCCCCTGCCCCGGCGGGCGCGTCTGGGTCTTCCGCGACATCACCTCCCAGCTTCGCGCCGCCAGCGAAGGCGAGGACGCCGTCGACCGGCTCGCCGAGATCGCCCACGCCGGGCGCATCGGCGGCTGGCGCTACGACGTCGCCACCGACCGCATGATGCTCTCGACCGAGGCGCGACGGGTCGTCGGCGCCCCGCGCGTCGTGTCCCTCGCGGAGGCGCTCACCCTCCACCATCCCGACGATCGCGACCACGTCCAGGCCGCCGTGCGCCGCGGGCTGGAGCGCGGCGAGCGGTTCATGTTCGTCGCCCGCTCGCGCACCCCCGGCGGCCAGGAGCGCGTGCTCGAGACGCAGGGCCGCGCCGAGCGCGACAAGGACGGCAACGTCGTCGCGCTCGTCGGCACCACCCGCGACATCACTCGCCAGCACCGGGCCGAGGAGAAGGCCAACCGCGCGATCGCGCTGCTCGAGCACTTCGTCGACAACATGCCCGTCGCCGTCGCGCAGATCGACGCCGACGGCCGCATCATCCGCGCCAACGAGGCGTTCGCCAACGAGTTCGTCATCAGCGCCGCCGACCCCGCCGACCTGTCGCTCTGGGAGCTGTTCCCGGTCCCCACAAGCGACCGGCTCCGCGTGCGCGAGGCGATCATCGAAGGGCGGTCCATCACCGCCGTGTGGCCCTTCACCCGCGGCGGGCGCGACTGGTCGGCCGAGATCCACCTGGTGCCCGTGCCCGACGGCGAAGGCCACGCGGCGCTGTACGTTACCGACCCGCGTGGCGAGCGCAGCCAGCGCGACCGCGCCGCCTACCGCGGGCTGCTCGACGCCCTCACCGGCCTGCCGCTGTTCGCCGGGGCGCGGCGCCGGCTCGCCGAGGCGATCGAGCGCGGTCCCGTCGCCGTCATCCACTTCGAGCTCACCAACCAGCGCGCGATCAACGCCGCCCACGGCCGCGACCTCGGCGACGAGGTGGTGATGGTCGCCGCGCACCGGCTCCACCGGGGCGTGCCCGACGACGCGCTCGTAGCCCGTCACACGGGCAACGACTTCGTCGTCGTCGTTCCCGGCATCGGCTCCGAGCAGGAGGCGCTGGCGCTGGCCGACAGGCTGCGGGCCCAGGTGTCCGCCCCGCTCCAGGTGGGCGAGACCTCGATCCACCCGCGCGTCAGCGCCGGGGTCACCGTCCTCAGCCGCCACGACGTCCCCGAGACCGCGCGCGACCTCTCCGACCTCGCGCTGCGCGAAGCCGAGGTCGCCACCGAGAGCGCCCGGCGCAGCTCCGCGGCCTCCGCCCGGCTCATCACCTCCGAGCAGAGACGGAACCTGCACGACGAGATCAGGCTCGTGCACGAGCTGGAGCGCGCGCTCGAGCGCGGCGAAGGTCTGGAGCTCGTCTACCAGCCGGTGGTGACCCTCGCCACCGGCGAGCTGGCCGGCCTGGAGACGCTCATCCGCTGGCGCCACCCGGAGCTGGGCGACGTGTCGCCGGCGCGGTTCATCCCGCTCGCGGAGCGCTCCCAGCTCATCATCGACGTCGGCCGGTTCGTCGCCGCCGAGGCGTGCCGCCACATACGCCGATGGCGCGACGCGGGCCACACCTCGCTGCTGGTGAGCCTCAACGTCTCGGGGCCCGAGCTGGAGCAGTCCGGCTACGCGCGCCGGCTCCTGCGCACCGTCAGCGACGCCGGCGTCCCGCCGCAGCAGATCGTCGTCGAGATCACCGAGACCGCGCTGCAGGAGATCACCGACCAGGCGGCCGCCACGCTCGAGGAGCTGCGCGCGCACGGGTTCTCCCTGTACCTGGACGACTTCGGCACCGGCGCCTCCTCGCTCGCGCACCTGCGCGACTTCCCGGGCCACGGCCTCAAGATCGACGGGTCGTTCATCCGCGACACGCTCGAGAACAGCGAGGCCCGCGCGATCGTGGACGCCGTCGTCGCCATGGCCGGTGCGATCGGCGCGCCCGTCGTCGCGGAGGGGATCGAGACCTCCGACCACGCCCGCTACCTCGTCGAGCGGGGCGTCACCTACGGCCAGGGCTGGCTGATCTCCCGGCCGCTGGCGGCCGCGCACGTGCCCGACATGCTCGCCACCGGCCTGGAGCGCCCCCTGTTGGACGAGCTCGCCGGGGAGACGATCACGCTCGGGGAGGCCGCCCGGATGCTCCAGGTCTCGCCGAGCACCGTGCGCCGCTGGGCGGACGCCGGACTGCTCCGCAGCGAGCGGACCGAAGGCGGCCACCGGCGCGTGCGCCGCGCCGACGTCCTGCGCCGCGCGCCCCGTCCGCGCGCCGAGCTGCGCGCCGCGAGCCCGCCGCGCGGCCCGCTGGAGCACGCGGGGCGGGTGCTGCTGGCCGAGCCGCGCTGGGTGCTGCAGGTGGCGCTGCGCGCCCTGTATGTCAGCGACGATCGCGGCTGGTTCGGGACCACCGTCGGATCCGGTGCCGCCGAGCGCTGGCTGCGCGCCCTCGGCAACGCGGCGATGGCCGGCAGGTGGGACGACGCCGTCCAGGCGACCGAGAACCTGAACAGGCTCGCGGCCACGGAGCTGGTTCCGCTCGTGGAGAGGGCCAGCCTGATCGACGCGTCCGTCCAGGCCCTGCGCCTGTGGATGCTCGAGCACCAGGCGCCCGCCGAGGAGGCGCGCGAGCTCGGGCGGCTGGGAACCATGCTGCGCCGGGTCGTCCTCGACGGCGTCGACTCCTGACCCGCCGGACGTTCACCGACACGGCCAAACGCCGCCGGGGCGGGCCAACCAAGGCCAACATCATCCACTTCTCGTCGCGCGGCCGACTCCGGCGCCTGCGGCGCGGAGACATCGCCACCGGCGAGAACTTCGCACCGGGTCGGAAAACCTCCCACGGGCTTGCCGGCCGCCGCGCGGGTGCCGACACAGTGGCCATCCACGGACGGGCGTCCGGAACCGGGGCCCGTCCACACCCTCCCCTCCCCCTCCGTGGGCAAAGGACGCGGTGACGCTACCCCCGGCGTCACCGCGCCCCCACGGCTTCTCCCGCCGGGGGGCGCCCGTGCCGAGGTTCGTCAAGCGGTCAGCCGCTCAGGCGTACGACTTGATCCACGGCGGTCACGCCGCCCGCCGCAGCCGCACCACGCGCGCGGGACGGGCGGGACGGACGTCGAGCGTCCGGCGGCGCTCGCCGTACAGGCGCTCCTGAACGGAGGCCTCCACATCAAGCTCGCGACGGAACCGCGGCCACGGCGTGAGGCACTCGGGGCACCGCTCGGGAGCCTGCGTCGCCTCCGGCACCTCATGCCCACAGCCCGGGCAGCAGCCGCGCCGGTCCTCGCTTCGTCGGGCGCCTGTCACTGCACACCACCTCCGTCGGCACAGCGCGGGAAACGTCGCCGGGACCCGATCACGCCGGTCGGCATACCCGTCCAGCCCGTCCGGCGAGCGCGACTGGACGGACTGCGGGGTCGCGTCGGGGCGCACGCCGCCAGGCGGGGAGCGTCCGCGCTCGGGCCGATGTCCGCCGCTCAGCGCGCCGGCGGGAGGATCGCGTCGAGCGCCGCGAGGTCGTCGGCGGTCGGCTCCCAATCGGCGGCGGCCGCGTTGGCGCGGATCTGCTCGGGTCGGGTGGCGCCCGCGATCACCGTCGCCACCGCCGGGCGGGCGGCCAGGCCGCCGATCGCGACATCCAGCAGGCTGCGGCCGCGCTCCCGGGCGTAGCGCTCCAGCGCCTCGATCACGTCCCAGGTCGCGTCGTCGGCTGTCCGCTCGCGGTCGGCCAGGCGGCTGTCGGCCGGCGGCGGCTCGTCGCGACGGTACTTTCCGGTGAGCAGGCCGCGGGCGAGCGGGAAGTAGGGGATCACCCCCAGCCCGTGGCGCTCGCAGGCGGGCACCACCTCCGCCTCGATCGCCCGGCTCAGCAGGCTGTACTCGTTCTGCAGGCTGACGAACCCCGCCACGCCCTCCTCGGCGGCGATCCGGGCCGACTCGTCCACCAGCTCGGCGGTGAAGTTCGAGCAGCCGATCCAGCGCACCTTGCCCTCGCGCACCAGCTCGTCGAGGGCCCCGAGCGTCTCCACCAGCGGCGTCACGCCGTCAGGCTCGTGGTACTGGTACAGGTCGATCCGCTCGACGCCCAGGCGGCGCAGCGACCCGTCCACCGCCCAGCGGATGTACTCGCCCGAGCCGCGCGGGACGTCCGGCACGCCTTCCACGCCGCGCAGCGGCATCCCGAACTTGGTGGCGACCACGAACCGGTCGCGGCGGCCGCGCAGCGCCGCGCCGAGGATCGCCTCGCTCTCCCCGCCGACCGACCCGTAGATGTCGGCGGTGTCGAGGAACGTGACGCCGACCTCCTCGCAGGCGTCCAGCAGGGCGGCGGCCCCGGCGCGATCCACCCGCCGGCCGATCTGGTTGCAGCCCAGGCCGAGGACCGACACCTCCAGGTCGGAGCGGCCGAGACGACGCGTGCGCATGGGGCGGACGCTAGCGGGGGAACCCGGCTTCGCAAACCGATCCGGGGAGGCAGCCCGATGCCCGCCAGTGAGACCTGCATCATCGTCGGCGCCGGGATGGCCGGGGGCAAGGCCGCCCTGACGCTGCGCGAGGAGGGCTTCGACGGCCGGGTGTTGCTGATCGGGGAGGAGCCGGACCCGCCCTACGAGCGCCCGCCGCTGTCCAAGGAGTACCTGCGGGGCGAGGTCGACCGCGGCGCGTTCGCCGTCGCCGACGCGGACGACTACGCCGAGGAGGGGATCGAGCTGCTGCTCGGACGCCGCGCCGAGCGGGTAGAGCCCGGCGAGCGCGCGGTCGTCCTCGACGGTGGGGAGCGCCTGCGCTACGACCGGCTGCTGCTGGCCACCGGCGCCGAGCCGCGCCGGCTGCCTATCCCCGGCGCCGAGCTCGACGGCGTGCTCCTGCTGCGCACGGTCGCCGACAGCGAGGCCCTCCGCGGGCGGCTCGCCGCGAGCCCGCGGCTGGTGGTGATCGGCGCCGGCTGGATCGGCTCGGAGGTGGCCGCCTCCGCGCGGCAGATGGGAGCCGCGGTCACCGTGGTGGAGCCCCGCGCCGTTCCGCTCCAGCACGTCGTCGGCGAGCAGGTGGGCGCGGTGTTCGCCGACCTGCACCGTGAGCACGGCGTCGAGATGCTGCTCGGCGAGGGCGTGGAGGCAATCGAGGGCGCCGGCCGCGTGGAGCGCGTGCGCACCGCCGGCGGCCGGGTGCTCGACTGCGACCTGGTGCTGGTCGGCGTCGGAGCGTCGCCGCGGACCGCGCCGGCCGAGGACGCCGGGCTGGCGGTCGACAACGGGATCCTGGTCGACGAGCACCTGCGCACCTCCGCGCCGGACGTGTTCGCCGCCGGTGACGTCGCCAACGCCCACCACCCGCTCTACGGGCGGCGCATCCGCGTCGAGCACTGGGCGAACGCGCTCGAGCAGGGGCCGGCGGCCGCGCGGTCGATGCTCGGCTCGCAGCAGCCATACGACAAGCTGCCGTTCTTCTTCTCCGACCAGTACGACACGGGGCTCGAGTACCGCGGGTTCGCGACCGAGTGGGACCGCGTCGTCGTGCGCGGGGACCTGGGTGGCCGCGAGGCGATCGTGTTCTGGGTCGCCGACGGGCGCGTCGTCGCGGCGATGAACCTGAACGTCTGGGACGTGGGCGAGCCGATCGAGCGGCTGCTGCGCGCGCGGCCCGTGATCGACGACCGCAAGCTCGCCGACCCGGACGTTGAGCTGGGAGCGCTCGTGGCGGGCGCGGACCGCTGAGCCGGGCCGGCCGCGCCCCACGCTCCCCGCCGCAGACGGCCGTCAGGCGATCCGTCGCGCAGCGCGGCCCGTCTCGGCGACGGCGGCGAAGCCCCGCTCCAGCGCGTCCAGCGCCGGCTCGATCGCGGCGCGCACCCGCCGCTCGATCGTGCGCGCCGCCCGGCGCTCCAGGATCGCGTCGCCGTACACCCGCGCACGCAGGTTCAGCACGCCGACGAACATGGCCGCCCAGGCGTCCGAGCCGGCCTCCGCCCCCAGGCGCTCGGCCCACGACTGAGCGATCACCAGCCGGCGGGCCGTCAGCGCGGGCGACGAGCGCTCGCACTCCACGAAGCGGCGGATGCGCTCGTAGACCTCGGGCCGCTGCAGGCCCGACCACGGGAGGTCGGTGTAGGGGATGGGGCCGGCGAGCAGGCCCGGCCGCAGCGCCGCCGTCGGCGAGACGCCCGGCGGCCGCTCGCGCAGCGCGGTGAGCATCGCTCCCAGCAGCTCGTCGGCGCGGTCGAAGAACAGGTCCTCCTTGCTGCCGAAGTAGTTGAAGACCGTCTTGACCGAGACGCCCGCCGCCTCGGCGATCTCGGCCACCGTCACCTGCTCGAAGCCGCGCTCCTGGAAGAGGCGGGTGGCGATGTCGGAGATCGCCTGCCGCGTCGCCGCCTTCTTCCGCTCACGCAGACCTTTCATCCAGGCGAACTTTACATCGAGTGAAAAATTTGTCACGCTGCTCGCCGTGACCACTCCCAACGACCACGCGATACAGGCGCGGGGGCTCGTCAAGCGCTACGGCGACAAGGTCGCGCTCGCGGGCGTCGACCTCGACGTCCCGCGCGGCTCGGTGTGCGCGCTGCTGGGGCCCAACGGGGCGGGCAAGACGACCACCGTCCGCGTGCTCACCACGCTGACCGAGCCCGACGGGGGCAGCGCCGTCGTGGCCGGGCACGACGTTCGCCGCGACCCGGTCGCCGTGCGCCGCAGCATCGGGCTCGCCGCCCAGGACGCGACCGTCGACGGCCTGCTCACCGGGCGCGAGAACCTCATCATGATCGGCGAGCTGCACCACCTCGGTCGCCGCGCGGCGAAGCGGCGCGCCGACGAGCTGCTGGAGCAGTTCGGCCTCACCGAGGCTGCCGACAAGGTCGCCAAGGACTACTCCGGCGGCATGCGGCGCCGGCTCGACCTCGCCGCGACGCTCGTCGCCGCGCCCGAGATCCTGTTCCTGGACGAGCCGACCACCGGGCTCGATCCGCGCTCGCGCAACGACCTGTGGGGCGTGCTCGAGGAGCTCACCCGCGGCGGCGCGACGATCCTGCTCACCACGCAGTACCTGGAGGAGGCCGACCGGCTCGCCGACGAGATCGTCGTCGTCGACCACGGCCGCGTGATCGCCCGCGGCGACGCGCGCTCGCTCAAGCGGCGGGTCGGAGGCGACCAGCTCCACGTCGTCTGCGTCGATCCCTCGGACTTGGAGGTCGTCCGTGACCTGGTGGGGCGGATCGCCGGCAGCACGCCGGTCGTCGACGCCGCGCTGCGCAGCGTCGCCGCCGCCACCGACGGCGGCGCGGGCGCGGTCGCCGCGCTCGCCACCGCTCTCGACGAGTCGGGCATCGCCGTCGAGGACCTCGGGCTGCGCCAGCCGACGCTCGACGATGTCTTCCTCACCCTGACCGGCCACGCGCCCGCCGACGCCGAGGCCGAGCCGCAGACCCAGGAGGTTCCCGCATGAGCGCCGTCACCACCACCGCACCACGTGCCGTCCGGCGTCCGCGCGGCACGCTGCTGTCGGACACGTGGGTGATCGCCCGGCGCGGGCTGGTGCACATGAAGCGCCAGCCGGAGGTGCTGGCCGACGCGACCATCCAGCCGATCATGTTCGTGCTGCTGTTCGCCTACGTGTTCGGCGGGGCGATCAGCGTCCCCGATGGCGGCAGCTACAAGGAGTTCCTGATGGGCGGGATCTTCGCCCAGACCATCTTCTTCGGCTGCTTCGGCGTGGCGATGGCGCTCGCCAACGACCGCAACAACGGCGCGATCGACCGCTTCCACTCGCTGCCGATCTCGCGCGCGGCGGTGCTCGCCGGCCATGCCGTGGCCAACCTGTTCAAGTCGCTGCTGCCGATCGCGCTGATGTCGCTCACCGGGCTGGTGATCGGCTGGCGGGTGCACGCCGACGTGCTCGATGTGCTCGCCGCCTACGGCGTGATGGTCGCCTGGTCGTTCGCCGTCATCTGGATCGGCGTGCTGCTCGGCAGCCTCATCCGCACGCCCGAGGGCGTGCAGGGCGTGGCGTTCGTGGCGATCTTCCCGCTGACGTTCGTCGCCAGCACGTTCGTGCCGACCGGCTCGCTGCCGGGCGTGCTGCGGACGATCGCCGAGTGGAGCCCGGTGTCGGCGATCGCCAACGCGCTGCGCGGGCTGTTCGGCAACCCGGGCGGCACGTTCGGCGCGGACGCGCCGTGGCCGATGCAGCACTCGGTGCTCTACACGCTGCTGTGGGCGGCGGCGATCGTCGCCGTCTGCGCGCCGCTGGCGGTGCGCGCCTACCAGCGCTCGATCCGCAGCTAGGCGGGCAGGGCGGGCACGAGGCCCCGGACCGCGTTGCCGATCAGGATCGCCTCCGCGCGGTCGAGGTCGGCGAGCGTCACCGGGGCCTCGACCGCCCGGCCCTCGGCGAGCAGCCGTCCCCGCAGCACGCCGGGCAGGATCCGCCCGTCGGCGGGCGGGGTGACCAGCCGCCCGTCGAGCTTGACGAACACGTTGGCGTAGGAGGCCTCCAGCAGTCGCCCGTCGAGATCGACGAGCAGCGGCACCGCGGGGGCGACATGCTCGGCGAGCGCGTCGAGCAGGCGCCGGTCGCGCCACTTGTGCGCGCCCAGCCCGCCCGGCAGCGTGACCGGGGCGAGCGTCACCGACTCCGGCTTCTCCGGCAGCTCCGCCGTCTCCAGCCGCAGCGAGCCGTCCGGGTCGAGCAGGATGCGCAGCCGGCACGGCCCGTAGTGCTCGGTCGCCGCGTGCGCGACCAGCGCCGGCAGCGCGTCGGGGAGCTCGATGCCGTAGAGCTCACGCGCCGAGCGCTCCAGCCGCGCCAGATGCGCCCGCGCCTCCGGCGCCTTGCCGTCGCGGACGAGCAGCGTCTCGAAGATGCCCCGCGACGGGTCGGGGCGCGGGACCGGCCGCGGGCCGAGCCGCGGCGGCGGGGCGGCCGGATCGCTCCCGGGGTCGTCGCCCTCGATCCGCGCGCCGACCGCCTCCAGCAGCGGGCGCGCCTTGGCGAGGCACTCGGCCGCCTCGGCGTCCGGGTCGGAGTCGGCGACCACGCCGCCGCCGACGTCCAGCCAGACCGCGTCGCCGGCGCACTCGAACGTGCGGATGGCGACGTTGAGCTCAAGCCCGGCGGTCGGGGAGGCGAAGCCGAGCGCGCCGCAGAACGCCTCCCGCTCGGCGCTCTCCAGCTCGCTGATGACGGCCATCGCCTGCACCTTGGGCGCGCCGGTCACCGACCCCGGCGGGAACAGCGCCGCCACCAGCTCGCCGTCGCCGACCTCGGGTCGCACCCGCCCGGCCACCTCGGAGACCAGGTGCCAGACTCCGGTGTGCGGCCGGGCGTCGGCGAGCGCCTCGACCTTCACGCTCCCGGTCTCGCAGACGCGGCCCAGGTCGTTGCGGACCAGGTCGACGATCATCGTGTTCTCGGCGCGGTCCTTCTCGGCCTCCGCCAGCTCGCGGCGCGTGGCCTCCGCCGCCTGCGGGTCGGTGGGGCGGGGGCGGGTGCCCTTGATCGGCGCGCTGCGCACGTCACGGCCGTGGCGGGTGACGAACAGCTCCGGCGAGAGGCTGGCCACGGCGCCCCACGGGCCGGCGACGAACGCGGCCCGGTCGGGGCGCAGCGCGGCGACGCCGCGTGAGAACAGGTCGACGGGGCGGCCCGTGAGCGGCCCGCGCAGGCGCAGCGCCAGGTTGGCCTGGATGAGGTCTCCGGCGGCGATCCGCTCGCGGCAGGCGGCGACCGCGCGCGCGTGGCCGGCGGGGGTGGGCTCCGGCCGCAGCGGGCCGACGGTCACCGGCAGGCGCGCACCGACCCCGGCGCCCAGCCGCGCGGCGAGCTGCTCGCGGCGGCGCTCCAGCTCCGCGCCGCGCTCCTCGCTCCACAGCGCCTCGAACCACCAGCGGCCGTCGCGGTCGAGCACCAGCACGTGGTCGTAGTAGGCGAGCGCGAACTCCGGCAGTGCCTCGCGGCGGGGCGGGGCGGGGGGAAGCTGCTCGAGCCGGCGGCCGAGGCGGTAGCCGAGCATCCCGAACCAGCCGCCGCCGACGAACCCCTGTGGCGCGTCGGCGACCGCGGGCAGGTCGTCCAGCAGCGCGAACGGGTCGTCGTCGGGGGAGGCGATGCGCGTCGGGGAGCCGCCCACCAGCGCGGCCGCGTTCGCCCAGCGCCCGACGAGCGCGAACGGGTGCGGGTCGTCGGCGACCAGCAGCGCGGCGTCCTCGGCGGGCACGGCGCCCGGCAGCGGGATGCGGACGGCACGGACGGTCGCGGCGGTGGGCACCGGCGCATTGTTCCGCGTCTCCACCCGCCGTCCGGGGTGGGCGGCGCGCGACGGCCCCGCAAACGACGACGCGGCGCGCACCGAACCACATCGAACAGATGTCCATGGGGCTCAAGGCGCGCGCCGCGTCACCGACTATCCGGCGTGAGGCGTGCTCAGCGCCTCGGGGTTCCGCCGGTTTGGTTGCCAACTAGTTGCGCCAATGCACGGCGAGACCTCCCCAAGGTTCGGTCGCTGCGGATGACCGCAGCGTGCGGACGGTTTCACTGACGTGACGGCGCCCCGCCTGGCAGCTCGGCGCCGTCCGTCGTGTTGGGGGCAATTCTTTGAACGTCCCTGCGCATACCTGCATCCCCACTTCTGGGGAGCCGCCCCATCTGGACTGAACCTCAGCTCCTTATGGAGCCGATGTAAGCGATCGGCTCGCGCTTATGGAGCCGCGCAGGCGCATCTCGCCCGACGGCGCGGCCGGTCGAGGACGCTCAGGCGGCCGCCGGAACCTGATCAGGCGGCGACGCGCGCCTCGTCGGGGATCGCGTAGCCGCGGATCCGCGCCTCGAGGTTCAGCTCGCGCAGGAAGTCGGCGTCCGTGGTGTGCTGGAACTGGACGCCGGTGCGCTCCAGCACGCGGATGAACGCCTCCACCACCTCCGCGTCGAGCTGCGAGCCCGACACCCGGCGCAGCTCCGCGATCGCCTCGGCCTGGCTGACCGGGGTGCGGTACGAGTCGCGCGCGGTCATCACGTCGTAGGTGTCGGCGACCGAGATGATGCGCGCCAGCAGCGGGATCTCCTCGCCCTTGAGCCCACGCGGGTAGCCCTTGCCGTCGATCCGCTCATGGTGGGCGAGGATGATCTCGGCCACCGGGTCGTAGCCGTCGATCGTGCGCACCAGGCGCGCCCCCTGGTACGGGTGCGTGCGCACCACCTTCCAGTCCTCCTCGTCCAGGCGCCGGTTGGCCAGGAGGATCCGGTCCGGGAAGGCGAACTTGCCGATGTCGTGCAGCAGGCCGGTGGTGTGGACCCGGTCCTGATCCTCCTCGGGAAGCCCGAGCTCGGCGGCGATCGCGCGCGAGTAGCGCGCCACCGCGGCCGAATGGCGCGCGGTCATGCGGTCGCGCAGCGAGAGCGTCTGCAGCAGCGCCTTGAGGACGCCGAAGTGGACCGCGGCGAGCTGGGTCGTGCGCGCCTCGAGCTGCTCGGCGCGCTCCTGCGAGAGCAGCAGCTCGCGGGTGAGCACCTGGAACAGGAACAGGACGCCGATCAGCGCCACCAGCGCCAGCAGGCCGAGCTCGCGGTAGGTGACCGCGATCACCACCGTCAGCACGCACGCGAGCGCCTCCGACGGGAGCATCGGCACGAACAGCGTGCGGAACTGCTGGAGCAGCGGCATGCCGTGCGTGACCTTCCGCGGCCCGACGATCAGCAGGAAGTTCAGGAGGTTGGTGACGCCGAAGACGGCGAACACCGCCAACGCGAAGGACAGGTTGTCCATCGCGTCCACGTTCAGCCACCGCATCAGCAGGCCGCCGACGAGGGGATAGGTGGCGAACGCCGCCAGGTTGGACAGCAGCAGGATCGGCGGCAGCGGGCGGATCGCGGTGTCGACGATGATCGTCGACAGGGCTACGGCGACCGCCGGCGCCGGGCCGAGCAGGGCCATCGCCAGGACCACGGAGATGAAGCCGCCGGAGAGACGCAGATGCCGCGTCTGGATCGACATCACGTCGCTGACGATGGTCACGATCGCCAGCAGGACGACGAGCCCGATCGGCTGCCAATCCTCGGCACGGGACGACAGGACCGCGCCGGTGAGCGCGGCAACCAACAAGAGCAGCTGCAGTCCCACGAGGGCCCGGCGACCCATCTTCCCGCTATTCGGCAGGAATTCGTTCGTCCTTAGGGCCGAAGCCCCTGCATGGACGCCATGTCGAATCCCCGCGTCGGTCGACGTTCTAGAGTGCCGCTCGTGCCCCGAGGGGGAGCCGCATGGGGGGAGCGCGGGTTTCGCCCGCTGGCGGTGTCGTACGCGATCAACGAGCTGGGCGACCTGCTCGGGCTGGTGGCGCTCGCGATCCTCGTCCTCGATCGCACCGAGAGCGCCTGGGCGACCACGGCGCTGTTCCTGGCGTCCAAGTTCGTGCCGGCGCTTGCCGCCCCCGCGCTGACCGCCCTGCTGGACCAGCGTCCCGTCGGCCACACGCTCCCGCTGCTCTACTCCGTCGAGGCGCTCGCGTTCTGCGGCCTGGCGCTGCTGGAGGGCGCGTTCTGGCTTCCGGCCGTGCTGGCGCTCGCCTTCCTCGACGGGCTGCTCGCGCTGACCGCCCGCGGCCTGTCGCGCGGCGCGATCGCCACCGTGCTGCGGCCCGTCGGCGCGCTGCGCGAGGGCAACGGGATCCTCAACGTGATCTTCGCCGTCACCGGGGTGGTCGGCCCGCTGCTGGGTGCCGTGCTCGTCCACGAGATCGGGGTCGCCGCGGCGCTGTGGGCCGACGCCGGCTCGTTCCTCGCCGTGGCGCTGCTGCTCGCGCTGTCGGCGTCGCGGCTGCCGCGGCCGACCTCCGACCGGCGCGAGGGCTGGATCGCGCGCGTGCGCGACGGGCTCGGCTACGTGCGCTCCCACCCGGTGGCCGGCCGGCTGGTGGCGGGCGAGGCGGTGGCGATCGTCTTCTTCACGATCGTGGTGCCGATCCAGGTCGTCTACGTCACCGAGTCGCTGGGCGCCCCGAGCGCCGCCTACGGCCTGCTGATGGCCACCTGGGGCGGCGGGATCGTGCTCGGCTCCGCCTACTTCGCCAAGGCGCGCCGCGCGCCGCTCGGACGGCTGGTGCTTGCCTCCACCGCGGCGGTCGGCCTCGGCTACCTGGGGATGGCGCTCGCGCCAACGCTGGCGGTCGCCTGCGCCGCCTCGGTTCTCGGCGGCGCCGGCAACGGGGTGCAGTGGGTGTCGGTGATGACCGCGCTGCAGGAGTCGGTCGACGCCGAGTACCAGGCGCGCGCCTCCGGGATGCTCGAGTCGGTCGCCGCCGCCATGCCGGGGATCGGGTTCGCGCTCGGCGGCCTGCTCACCGCGCTCGTCTCGCCGCGGCTCGCGTACGTCGCGGCGGCCGTGGGCACCGCCGTGGTGGTGGTCGTCTGGGCGCGGCGGCCGCTCGTCGGCAGGCCGGTCGCCGAGCCCGCCCCTTAGGGTGGGCCGTGATGGCCGACGACCCGCTCGCCGAGCGCGACATCACCCTGGTGCGCGCCGACAACCCGGGGCCGCTGACGCTCTCGGGCACCAACACGTGGCTGGTCGGGCGCGACCCGTGCTGGGTCGTCGACCCGGGCCCGAGCCTGGAAGAGCACATCGACGCGATCCTGGCCGCCGTGCGCCGGCGCGGCGGGCTGGGCGGGGTCGCTGTCACCCACGACCACCCCGACCACTCGGACGCCGCGGTGGAGCTGGCGCGCCGCGCGGGCGGGGCGCCGATCGGCGCCGCCGCGTTCGAGGGACGCACCGTCGACCTGGCCGACGGCGACGAGTTCGGGCCGCTGCGCGCGATCCGCGTCCCCGGCCACGCCACCGACCTGCTCTGCTTCGCCCACGGGTCGGTGTGCTTCACAAGCGACGCGGTGCTCGGCGAGGGCAGCGTCTTTATCAGCCCCGACCCCGGCGCGCTGGCCGGTTACCTCGACGGGCTGCGCCGCCTGCGCGACACGGGCTTCGAGCTGCTGCTGCCGGGGCACGGCCCGCCGATCACCGACCCGCGCGCGCACCTCGACGGCTACATCAACCATCGCCTGGAGCGCGAGCGGCGGATCGTGGCCGCGCTCGACTCCGGCGCGCGCACCGTCGACGAGCTGCTCGACCAGGCCTGGGACGAGCTGCCGGACGCGCTGCGGCTGCCGGCGGCGGTCACGCTGCGGGCCCACCTCGACAAGCTCGCGGAGGAGGGGCGGCTGCCCGACGGGGTGGAGCTGCCCCCGTGGCCGCTGCCCTGGGCGAAGCACTAGTAACGTCGCGGCCGTGGACGTCTTCTGGTCGATCCTCACCGCCGTCATCGGCGTCGTCGGGGGCATCTGGATCCTGTGGAAGGTCCGCAACCTCGACCGCGCCCGGCACGACGAGGACCAGGCGCGCGCCTTCTTCGAGTGCCACGGTCACTGGCCGGACGAGACGCCCGAGGAGGCCGAGCAGCGGCGCGCGCAGCTCCGGCGCGCGCCCGAGCCCCCGCCGCTGGCGACGCCCACCGACGACGGCTACGTCTGATCCGCGCGGATCAGCGGGCGGGCTTGGCCGTCCGCGCCCCGGGGCTGGCCGGCGGCGCCGGGGCGGGCGCCTGGCCGGCCGGCACGGCCGGCGGAGCCGGGGAGGCGGTGGCGCCGCCGTCCGTCGTCGGGGCGCTTCCGCTCTCGGGCTGCGCGCCGCTCGGCGCCGGCGGGCCGGGGCGTGCGCCGGACTCGGCGGTCGTCGTCGGGGCGGCGTCGACCGGCTGCTTCTCGACCGGGTCGGGCGCGAGCAGGCCGCCGGAGGGATGCTCGGCGTCGGACACGGCGGCCTCGTCGGGCTCGATCACCGCAACCGCCAGCGGCGCGGGCTCGACGGTCGCGGTCGCCGGCCGGCGTGCCTCGTCGCGCTTGCCCGCGGCGCCGCTGGTCGCCTTGCCGGCGGCGGGCGCGTGCGTGCGGGCGGCGGGCCGCGCCGCACCGGTGGCCGCCGAGCCGGCCTCGGCCGCGGGCGCGCCGTGGGTCACGCGCTCGACGGTCGTGGCGCCGCCGCCCAGCAGCGCCGCCGCCGCGACCACGGCCGCCACCTTCGTGCCCGTGGCGGCGACGATGCCCGAGCTGACGGTCGCTCCCGCCACCGCCGCGCCGCCGCAGCTCACCGTCGCCCCGCCGCCGACGACCGTCGCGCCGCCCGCCGCCCCGGCCGAGCCGACGCCGCCCAGGCCCAGCAGCTTCCACAGCGTCGCGAGCGGGCCGGGGCTGGGGGCCAGGCCGTTGAGACCCTGGCCTACCGCGCGCAGCCGCTCGCGGTATGCCCGGCAGCCCGAGCAGTAGCGCAGGTGCCGGCGCGTGCGGCCGCTCGCGCGGCGACCGGCGTCGTGGGCGGCCGCCAGCTCGGAGCGGATCTCCGCGCAGGTCGCGTCGCGCGCCTCGCCGGCCTCCACCAGGCTGACGCGCGCCCGCACCAGCAGCGACTTCACCGCGCCGACGCTCACGCCCAGCGCCTCCGACAGCTCCCGGTAGGAGAGCCCCTCCAGCTCGCGCATCAGCAGCGCCGACCGCTGCTGCTCGGGAAGCTGGGCGACGTCGGCGACCAGGCGCCGCAGCTCCTCGCGCCGCTGCGTGATGTCCACCGGGTCGCTCGTCGGCAGGCGGCTGACGTCGGCCAGGTCCGCCTGCGACGGCTTCGGCCGGCGCAGCTCGTCGATGCATCGGTTGTGGGCGACCCGGTACAGCCACGGCCGCACCGTCACCTTGCGGTCGTCCTCGCGCAGCACGTCGGCCGCGCGCATGAACACGTCCTGCAGGATGTCCTCCGGCTCGGCCTGCGAGCCGGCGAGCATCTGGCGCGCGTAGGCCAGCAGCCGGCTCCGGTAGCGCTCGTGGAGGACGCCGAAGGCCTCGTCGTGGCCGGCCCGGTAGAGGGCAAGGAGCTGGTCGTCGCTGCGCAGTCGCAGAAGCGGTCCGGCGACGAAGCGTCGTCGGGCGAGCCTTGCGCGAGGTGCGAGCGCCGAGGCCTCCACGGCAGTTCCCGCGACCATAACCCCTCGCCGGGTCGGATGTCGCGGCCGCTGTCGTCGGGCGGGCCGCGCCGCGGACCAGCCGTCTCCTACGCTTCGCTCGCAGGACCCACCCCTCAAAGGAAGAGCAACCGTGACCAACGTCGTCATCTCGTCCGCCGCTCGCACCGCGATCGGCTCCTACGGCAAGTCGCTGGCCGGAGTGCCGCCGACCGAGCTGGGCGCGATCGCCGCCAAGGCCGCCCTGGAGCGCGCGGGGATCCAGGGCGAGCAGGTCGAGCACGTCGTCTTCGGCAACGTCATCCACACCCAGCCCGCCGACGCCTACATGGCGCGCGTGGTCGGGATGAACTCCGGTGTGCCGAAGGAGACCCCGGCGTTCACCGTCAACCGGCTTTGCGGCAGCGGCGTGCAGGCGATCGTCTCCGCCTGCCAGACGATCCAGACCGGCGAGGCGTCGATCGCGCTGGCGGGCGGCGCCGAGTCGATGAGCCGGGCGCCGATGTGGCTGCCGGCCGGCCGCTGGGGCGCCCGGATGGGGCCGACGCCGATCATCGACCCGGTCCAGGCGGCGCTCACCGACCCGTTCCACGACATCAAGATGGGCGTGACGGCGGAGAACCTCGCCGAGCGGATGGGCATCTCGCGCGAGGAGCAGGACGCGTTCGCCGCCGAGTCGCACCGTCGGGCCAGCGCCGCGCAGAAGGCGGGCAAGTTCGACGACGAGATCGTCGGCGTCGAGGTCAAGGTCAAGCGCGACACCGTGATCTTCGACAAGGACGAGCACATCCGCCACGACGTCGACGTCGCGGCGATGGCGAAGCTGCCGCCGATCTTCAAGGAGAACGGCACCGTCACCGCAGGCAACGCCTCGGGCATGAACGACGCGGGCGCGGCGGTCGTGCTGATGAGCGAGGAGAAGGCCGCCGAGCTGGGCGCCCCGGTCCGCGCCCGGATCCTCGCCTACGCGAGCTGCGGCGTCGACCCGGAGATCATGGGCATCGGCCCGGTGCCGGCGGTCCGAAAGGTGCTCGACAAGGCCGGCGTGAAGCTGGACGAGGTCGGCGTGATCGAGCTGAACGAGGCGTTCGCCGCCCAGGCGCTTGCGGTGATCAAGGACCTCGACCTGGATCCGGCCAAGGTCAACCCGAACGGCGGCGCGGTGGCGCTCGGCCACCCGATCGCGGCCACGGGCACGGCGATCACCGCCAAGTGCCTGTCGGAGATGGAGCGCGAGAACCATCGCTACGGGCTGGTGACGCTCTGCATCGGCGGCGGCCAGGGGATCGCGCTGCTGCTCGGCCGCGACGCCTAGGCCCGGGCGCTCTCGTCGCGGCGAGCGTGCTGCTCGCCGCGGCGAGCCTCGCGGCCCCGTCGCAGCCGGGCTACGACCCGTGGGCGTGGCTGCTGTGGGGCCGCGAGGTGGTCGAGCTGCGGCTCGACACCGTGGACGGCCCGGCGTTCAAGCCGCTGCCGGTCGCCGTCTGCGCCCTGCTGGCGCCGCTGGGCGACCCGGCGCCGGCGCTCTGGCTGCTGGTCGCCCGCGCCGCCGCTGCGCTGGCGGTGCTGATGGCCGGCCGGGTGGCGTTCCGGCTCTCCGGCGGCTCGACCGCGGCCGCCGCGCTCGCCGTCGCGGGGGTGGCGCTCTGCGAGGGCTGGTGGTGGCATGCGGCGATCGGCAACTCCGAGGGGCTGCTGCTCGCGCTGGGGCTGCTGGCGGCCGACGCGGCGCTCGACGACCGCCACGGCCGTGCGCTGGCGTTCGCGGTGGCCGCTGCGCTGGTGCGCACGGAGGCCTGGCCGCTGCTCGGGTTGTACGGGTTGTGGCTGTGGGCCCGGCGGCCGGCGCTGCGGCCGTGGCTGGCGGCGGGCGCGGTGGCGGTGCCGGCCGCCTGGCTGCTGCCCGAGCTGTGGGGGTCGGGCGACCTGCTGCGCTCCTCGGAGCGGGCGCGGATCCCGAACCCGGGCCAGCCGGCGACCGCCGACCGGCCGGCGTGGGCGTCGCTGCGGGAGGCGGCGGAAATCCCGTTGCTGCCGCTCGCGCTCGCCGCGCCGGCTGCGCTCGCGGCGCTGTCGCGGCGGCGCGGGCCGGCGCTCTCGCTCGCCGCCGCGGGCGCGGGCTGGGTGGCGCTGGTGGCGGCGATGGCCGAGGCGGGCTACTCGGGCGAGCCGCGTTACGCGCTGCCGGGCGTGGCGTTGCTGGCCGTCGCCGGGGCGGCGGCGGTCGGCCGGCTCGGGGCGGGTTGGACGGTGGCGTTGGCGCTCCTCTGCGCGCCGTTCGCCGTGGCGCGGGTGGACGACGTGCGGAGCGAGCTGCGCCGCGCGGCGGCCGACGCCGAGCTGTGGGGCTCGCTGCCGGAGGCGGTGGAGGCCGCCGACCGGGCGGGCGCGCGCCGCCGCTGCGGGCCGCCCTCGACCGGCCGCTACCGCGGCACCGGCGTGGCGTGGGCGCTGAACGTCCCCAAGCGGGAGGTGGACGCCGACTCTCCGGTCGGGCGCGGGCTGGTGCTGCGCTCGCGGATCCGGCCGGGGGCGGCGGTGATGCCGCGCGTGCCGCCCGACGCTCCGGTCATCGCCCGGTCGAAGCGCTGGGAGATCCGCTGCGTCCCCGCCTCCCCCGCGTCGAGGGATCAATCGCTTCCGCATGGCGCGAGTCATTGATCCCTCGACCTGGGAAGGGGTCGTGGCGCCGCCCGGGAAGCGGGCAGACGTCGCGTATTAGGGGCACCTAATATCCTCCCGCGGCGTGCGAATTCCGTCCGCGTTGATCGGGTTTGGCGCGGCCGCGCTGCTGGCCGCCTGCGGGAGCGGGGCCGGGGCCTCCGAGCCCTCCGAGGAGAAGACCGCCGACGCCGCGAGCGCTCGCACCCTTCCGACCTTCCGGCAGCCGCCCGACAAGCCCGCCGGACCCAAGCCGCCCGCCGTCGCCGGCACCGCCGCCAGCTTCCGCGTCGAGCGCTTCGCGCGCGGACTCGACATGCCCAACCAGATCGTCGCCCGCCCCGGCGACGACCGGCTCTACGTCAGCGAGCAGGGCGGCCGCGTCCGCGTCGTCGGCCCCGACGGCACCGTCCGGCGCGCCCCGTTCCTCGACATCCGCGACCGCACCGACGCCGAGGGTGAGCGCGGCCTGCTGTCGCTCACCTTCACCCCCGACGGCAAGGGCCTCGTCGTCCTGTACACCAACAACAAGGGCGACTCCCGCGTCGTGCGCTTCCCCGCCGGCCGCGACCGCGCCCGCCGCGGCGCCGGCCGCACGCTGCTGGCCGTCCGCCAGCCCTACGCCAACCACAACGGCGGCACCGTCCTCTACGACGAGCGCGGACGCCTGATCGTCGGCCTCGGCGACGGCGGCAGCGCGTTCGACCCGCAGCAGCGCGCCCAGGACCTGGGCACCCGCCTGGGCAAGATCCTGCGCTACGAGCGCGGCCGCTGGAAGATCGTCGCCTTCGGGCTGCGCAACCCGTGGCGGATGAGCTTCGACCGCGAGACCGGCCGGCTGTGGATCGGCGACGTCGGCCAGGACGAGATCGAGGAGGTCGACGCGGTCTGGCTGCCCGAGGAGGGCCAGCCGCTGCTCAACCTCGGCTGGGCCGCCTACGAGGGGCACAAGCCGGTCGGCGTCAAGCGCCTGTCCTCCAAGGGCAAGCTGGTCTGGCCGGTCGCCTCCTACGGCCACGAGCAGGGCCGCTGCTCGATCACCGGCGGCGAGGTGTACCGCGGGTCCGCCGTGCCTGCGCTGCGCGGACGCTACGTCTACGGCGACTTCTGCCGTGGGACCCTGTGGAGCCTGCGCGCCGACGGCGCCGACGACCCGCGTCGCCTAGACATCCGCCGGGAGCGGGCGCGCGTGCCCGGGCTGGTGTCGTTCGGCTCGGACCGCCGCGGCGAGCTGTACGCGGTCTCGCTCTCCGGCGGCGTGTATCGGCTGGCCGCCGCCCGGTAGTCTGTGGGTATTAGGGCAACCTAATACGCGTCGATGGCCACCCTTCACCTCGAGAACCTCACGAAGCGCTTCGGCGACACCGTGGCCGTCGACGGCGCCTCGCTGACGGTGGCCAGCGGCGAGTTCGTCGCGCTCCTGGGCCCCAGCGGCTGCGGCAAGACCACGCTGCTGCGGCTGATCGCCGGCTTCGAGATCCCCGACTCCGGCGAGCTGCGCATCGGCGGCCGCACCGTCGCCGCCGACGGCTCCGGGCTCCCGCCCGAGCGGCGGCGGGTCGGGATGGTCTTCCAGGACTACGCGCTGTTCCCGCACCTGACCGTCGAGCAGAACATCGCCTACGGGTTGGCGCGGCGGCCCAAGCGCGAGCGCGCCGCCCGCGTCGCCGAGCTCGTCGCTCTCGTCGGCCTGCAGGGCCTCGAGGGGCGCTATCCCCACGAGCTGTCCGGCGGCCAGCAGCAGCGCGTCGCGCTCGCCCGCGCGCTGGCGCCCGAGCCCGCGGTCGTCTGCCTGGACGAGCCGTGGAGCGCGATCGATCCGCTGCTGCGCCAGAGCATGCGCAGCGAGCTCGCCGAGATCCTGCGCCAGGCCGGCACCACTGTCGTGCTGGTCACCCACGACCAGGAGGAGGCGCTTGCGCTCGCCGACCGCGTCGCGCTGATGCGCGACGGGCGCATCGTCCAGGTCGCCTCGCCCGAGCGGCTCTACCACGAGCCGGTCGACCGTTGGTCGGCGTCGTTCGTCGGGCCCGCCAACTTCCTCGAGGGGCGGCTCGCCGACGGGCACGCGATCACCGCCCTCGGCACGCTGCGCGCCCGTCCCGTCACCAACGGCAACAACAACGGCAAGGCCGGCGGCGACGGTGCCTGCGCCGTGCTCGTGCGGCCCGAGCTGGTCCGCCTGGCTCCCGACGAGGAGGGCGAGGCCGTCGTGGTCGGGCGCGAGTTCCGCGGCCACGACGTCCTGCACCGGGTGCGACTCCCCGACGGGACCGAGATCTGGTCGCAGCGGCCCTCCAGCGAGCCGGTCGAGCTAGGCGCCCATGTGCGCATCGACCTCGACGGCGGAGGGTCCGTCGCCGTGTATCGCTGAAGCCCCGATCCCCGACTGACCCCCGGAAAAGGAGAGACCCCTTGAAGCGGTTCGTGCTGCTGCTGTGGCTGCTCGTCGGCGCCGCCGGCGCGCTCGCCGCCTGCGGCTCGGGCGACGAGGAGGAGAGCCGGACGCTGACCGTGTACTCCGGTCGCGCCGAGCGCCTCGTCGGCGAGCTCCTGGAGGAGTTCAAGCGCGAGTCCGGCGTCGACGTGCGCGTCCGCTACGCCGACAGCGCCGAGCTGGCCGCCACGATCGGCGAGGAGGGCGACCGCAGCCCCGCCGACGTGTTCTTCAGCCAGGACGCCGGCGCGCTCGGCGCCGTCGAGGACCGGCTGCAGCCGCTGCCCGAGGAGCTGCTGGACAAGGTCGACGCCCGCTACCGCGACCCGCAGGGCCGTTGGGTCGGCACCTCCGGCCGCGCCCGCGTCGTCGCCTACTCGACCGAGCGGCTGAAGGAGAGCGACCTCCCCGACTCGATCTTCGACTTCACCGACCCCAAGTGGAAGGGCCGGATCGGCTTCCCGCCGCCCAACGCCTCCTTCCAGGCCTTCGTCAGCGCGATGCGGCTCGACGTCGGCGACGAGCGCACCCGCCGCTGGCTCGAGGACATCAAGAAGAACGACCCGGTCCTGTTGGAGAACAACATCCAGACCGAGGAGGCGATCGCCAACGGCGAGATCGACGTCGGCTTCGTCAACCACTACTACCTGCATGAGCTGCGCCAGGAGCACGGCGACGACTTCCCGGTCACCAACCACTTCCTCCGCAAGGGCGATCCCGGCGCGCTCGTCAACGTCGCCGGGGTCGGCATCCTGCGCACCAGCAAGCGCTCCGAGGAGGCGCGGGAGCTGGTCGAGTTCCTGCTCAGCGAGCGCGGCCAGCGCTACTTCGCCGAGCAGACCGGCGAATACCCGCTGGTGAAGGGCGTCCCGGCGCCCGAGGGCCTGCCGCCGCTCTCGAGCCTGCAGGGCCCCGACATCTCGCTCGGCGCGCTCGGCGCGAAGCTCGAGTCGACGCTGAAGATGCTCGACGAGGTCGGCCTCGGGACATGAGCGCGCTGCGGCGGGCGCCGCTGGCCGCGGCGGCGGTGGCCGTCGTCGCGCTCGCGTGCCTGCCGCTCGCCTACCTGCTGGTGCGCGCCCTGGGCGCGGGCGGCGACGCCTGGGACATCGTCCTGCGTCCACGGACGCTCACGCTCGTCGCCAACACGCTCGGCCTGGTCGCGGTCGTCACCGGAGCGGCGACCGTGATCGGCGCCGGGCTGGCGTGGCTGACGGTGCGCACCGACCTGCCCGGGCGGCGCGTCTTCGCCGTGCTGGCGGCGCTGCCGCTGGTCGTGCCCAGCTACGTGATCGCGCTGGCGTTCATCGCCGCGGTGGGCCCGGGCGGGGCGGCGCAGGAGCTCGGCCTCGGGCTCGGCGGCCGCTGGGTCTTCGGGTTCGACGGAGCGGCGCTCGCGCTCAGCCTCGCCACCTACCCATACGTGTACCTGTTGACCTCGGCGGCGCTGCGGCGGCTCGACCCGGCGCTGGAGGAGGCGGCGCGCAGCCTCGGGCGCTCGCGGCTGGCGGCCTTCCGGGAGGTGACGCTGCCGGTGCTGGCGCCGTCGATCGGCGCCGGGGCGATCCTGGTCGCGCTCTACACGCTGTCGGACTTCGGCGTGGTGTCGCTGATGCGCTTCGACGCGCTGACCCGCGCCGTGTACCGCCAGTACCAGGCGGCGTTCGACCGCGACCCGGCGGCGGTGCTGGGGCTGGTGCTGGTCGCGCTCACCGTGCTCGTGCTGCTGGTCGAGAGCCGTCTGCAGGCGCGCGGGCGGCTGCGGCGGCCGGGCGGCGAGCGGCCGGTCGCCCCGGTCGCGCTCGGGGCGTGGCGCTGGCCGGCGGCGGGCCTGGCGACGGCGGTGGTCGCGCTGTCGCTGGTGCTGCCCGTCGGGGTGCTGGTGTGGTGGGTGCAGCGCGGGCGCAGCCGGCTGCCGGCGCTGGACGACGTCGCCGTGTCGGCCGCCAACTCGCTGCTGGTGGCGGCGCTCGCGGCCACGGCGGCGGTGCTGGCGGCGCTGCCGGTCGCGCTGCTGGCGGCGAGGCGCCCGTCGCGCTGGTCGCGGCTGCTGCAGCGCGGCGCCTACGTGTCGAACGCGCTGCCGGGCGTGGTGATCGCCCTGGCGCTGGTGTTCTTCTCCAGCCGCCTGCTGACGCCGCTCTACCAGACGCTCGCGGTGCTGGTGTCCGCCTACGTGGTGCGCTTCCTGCCGCAGGCGCTCTCGGGCGCCCAGGCGGCGCTGGCGCGGCTCGACCCCCAGCTCGAGCAGGCCTCGCGCGGGCTGGGCGCCGGGCCGTGGCGGACGCTGGCCCGCGTGACCGTGCCCCTGGTGGCGCCGGGCCTGCTGGCCGGGGCGACGCTCGTCTTCCTGTCCACGATGAAGGAGCTGCCGGCGACGCTGCTGCTGCGCCCGATCGGCTTCGAGACGCTGGCCACCGACGTGTGGAACGCGACCGCGGTCTCCTCGTACGCGGCGGCGGCGGTTCCGGCGCTGCTGCTGATCGTGCTGTCGGCCCCGGTGGTGTGGTTCCTGCAGGTCCGCTCGGAGGTTCGCGGGGGCCCGGTCGCGGCCCAGGTGCCGGGCGAGCCTCCGCCGGTGCCGTAGGACCGATAGCCTCCGGCCTCCCATGGCGCACTACGAGTCTGACGCCGAGCTGTACGAGGAGCTGGGCGGCATCCTCCGCAACCTGTTGGGCAACACCGAGCGGCTCACGCAACTGCGCCATGCAGACGCGGTCGTGCAGTTCGCCTTCGAGCAGCCCGACGCTCGCGTGACGATCGACGTCCGCGAGGGGCACGACCCGCGGATCGACTTCGGCGAGACCGAGCTGCAGCCCGAGGTGGTGCTGGCGATGGGCGCCGACGTCGGGCGCGCGGTGCTGACGGGCGAGAAGAGCATCGCCGTCGCCCTGGCGCACGGCGAGATCCGCACCAAGGGCGCCGCCGGCAAGGTGCTGCGGATCGTGCCGGCGACGGTCGGCGCGCACGAGGTCGAGCCGGACCAGCCGCTGCCCGAGCCGGGCCGGGCCGCCGCGGCGGAGGACGCCCCCGCCGCCGAGGGCGAGGCTCCCGCGGCCGAGGGGCCCGCCGCCGAGCAGTCCGCCGAGCAGCCGGAGGGCGCCGAGGCCCCGGCCGAGGAGGCCGCCGCGGAGGACGCTCCCGCCGAGGACGCCGCCGCTGCCGAGGAGCCCGCGGCCGAGGAGCAGCCCGCCGAGGGCGAGCAGGCCGACGCCACCGAGGGCGCCGAGGAATCCGCGGACTCCTAGGTCCGCGGCGCCGCTGGAGCCCTAGTCGTCGTAGCCCGGCTCGCCGGGCAGGATGATCCGCGCCTTCTCGCCGCCTCCCACGTCGATCCGTGGCTCGATCGGCACCACCGGCCGGTCGCGCGCGTACTCGAGCAGCTCGGTCGCGCTGGCGAACCGGGCGAGCTGCTCCAGGTGCTTGATCGTCGGGAAGGCCATCGGCAGCTCGTCGGCGATGTAGAGCTCGAGCGCCCCGCTGGGCGTGAACCAGCCGATGTCGATGCACTCGCGGCCGTCGGGCCGGGGCTCGGCGCCCGGCGGAACCGGCGCGAGGAAGAAGTGGGCGTCGAAGCGCCGCTTGACCTGTCGCGGCGTGATCCAGCGCGAAAACTGCACCAGCTCGGCCGGGTCGACGCCCACGATCGCCGCCTCCTCGGCCAGCTCCCGCACGGCGGCGGCGCGCAGCGCCTCCTCGCCGACGCCCTCGTCGGCGTCGACCGCGCCGCCCGGGAACACCCAGCAGCCGCCCATGAAGGCGAGCTCCGGGTTGCGCTTGACCATCAGGACCTCGAGGCTGTCGCGCCCTCCGCGCAGCACGATCACCGTCGCCGCCGGGCGCGGGATCGACACCTCGCCGTCCGTGTTCAGCTCCTCCCCGGGCGCGGGCCGATCCACCCTCATGGCAAGCAGCCTACTGGGCGCGCGACGAGTAGCATCGGGGCGCATGAGCGCCGAAGCCACCGCTCAGAAGTGGATCTGCGAGTCCTGCGGGTTCATCTATGACCCGGCCGAGGGCGATCCGGACGGCGGCATTCCGCCCGGCACCGCGTTCGAGGACATCCCGGACACCTGGTTCTGCCCCGTCTGCGGCGCCCGGAAGCAGGACTTCAAGCCCTACGAGGAGTGATCGCCGCCGCGCGGCGGGCGGCGTGAGGGCGGACTGATGCCTGCCCGCCGCACGGTCTACGCGGTCGCGTTCGTCGTCGGCGCCGCCTCGCTTGGCGCCGAGATCGCGGCCGCGCGCCTGCTGGCGCCCTGGTTCGGCGCCTCCACGATCGTGTGGGCGAACACGATCGCGACCGTGCTGGTGGCCTTGAGCGCCGGCTACTGGCTCGGCGGGAGGCTCGCCGACCGCGACCCCTCGCTGCGCGGGCTCGGGCGGCTGGTGCTGCTCGGCGCCGTGCTGCTCGGGCTGGTGCCGTTCGTCTCCGGCCCGTTCCTGCGCGTGTCGGTCGACGCGCTCGACAGGGTGGAGGCGGGCGCCGCCGTCGGCTCGCTGCTGGCGGTGCTGGTGCTGATCGCCGCGCCGGTGCTGGTGCTCGGCTGCGTGGCGCCCTACGCGGTGCGCCTGTCGATCGGCGGGGTGGACGAGGCGGGCCGGGTCGCGGGCCGCCTGTACGCGATCTCGACGCTCGGCTCGCTGGTCGGCACGTTCCTCGCCGCGCTCGTGCTGATCCCGCTGGTGGGCACGCGGCGCACGTTCCTCACCTTCGCGCTGGCGCTGGCCGTCGTCGGCGTGCTCGCGCTGCGCCGGCGGGCGGCGGCGCTCGCGCCCCTGGCGGTGGCCGCGGCGCTGGCGCTGCCGGTGAGCACGGTGAAGGCCACCGGCGACGGGCGCGTCATCTGGGAGGCCGACACCGAGTACCAGTACGCGCGCGTGGTGGAGACCGACTACGGCGAGCGCCGTCTGGAGCTCAACGAGGGCCTGGCCGTGCACTCCACCTACCGGCCCGGCCGGTGGCTGACCGGCAACTACTGGGACGAGGCGCTGACGCTGCCGCCGGCGGTGCTGGGCCGGCCGCCGCGGTCGATCGCGATCCTCGGCGGCGCCGCCGGCACCGTGTCGCGCGCCTACGGCCGCTACTTCCCGGGCACGGAGGTGGAGCACGTCGAGATCGACGGCGAGCTGACCGAGGTCGGGCGCAGGCTCTTCGACCTGCGCGGGCCGAGGCTGCGCACCCACGCCGACGACGCGCGTCCCTGGCTGCGCCGCCAGGACCGGCGGTTCGAGGTCATCTACATCGACGCCTACCGTCAGCCCTACATCCCCTTCTACCTGACCACGCGCGAGTTCTTCGAGCTGGTGCGCTCGCGGCTCGAGCCCGGCGGGGCGGTGATCGTCAACGTCGGGCACCCGGAGGGATCGGACGCGCTGGAGAAGGTGATGTCGGCGACGATGGGCGCCGTCTTCCGGCACGTCGCGCGCGACCCGGCCCAGGACGTCAACACGCAGCTCGTCGCCTCCGACGCGCCGATCGACCCGGACCGGCTGCGCGCCGCCGCGCGGCGGCTGCCGGCAGAGCTGCGCCCCGCCGCGCTCGCTACCGCGAGCCTGCTGTCGCCCGCGCTCGAGGGCGGGGAGGTGTGGACCGACGACCGCGCCCCGGTCGAGTGGCTGATCGACGCCTCGATCGTCGAGGTCGCCGCGCGCGGCGAGCGCTGAAGCGGGTTGGACATTTGCCCTAGGGCCTCGACCCGAGGCGGATAGACGATCCGCTGAGAGGCGCCCGTCCGGCGTGCAGAGGGCGGCGTCGAAGCCGAGGAACGAGGCCAGATGGCTCGAGGCGAACGGATTCGCGTGCTGGTGTGCGACGACGTGGAGGGCTGGCGCGCCCTCCTCCGCTTCACGCTGGCCGAAGATCCCGACATCGAGGTCGTGGGGGAGGCGGCGGACGGCGAGGAGGGCGTCCGCGCCGCCGAGGACCTCCAGCCCGACGTGGTGCTGCTCGACATGCAGATGCCGCGCATGGACGGCCTGTCGGCGATCCCGCGGATGCGCCGTCGCGCGCCGCGCACGACGATCATCGGCCTCTCGAGCCACAGCGCCGAGCGGATGCGCGGGCCGTCGATCGCGGTCGGCGCCCACGACTACGTGGAGAAGACCGCCGACCTCGAAGACATCCGCGCCGCGATCCGCCAGGCGGTCGACAACCGGCGCGAGTGACCCGACGGGCAGGCACGGGGCCGGCCCCCCACGTCCTGCGTCTGTCGTCACCGCCTATAGCGGGTGAGGACAGACGCGCGTGGCGTGCTGCGGGCGGATCAGCGGCCGCAGCAGCGCTTGTACTTGGCCTGCGAGCCGCACCAGCACGGCTCGTTGCGGCCCGGCGGCCACGCGCGGCCGCGCGCCGGGTCGGCGGCCAGCGCCTCGGCGGCCACCTGGTCGTGGGTGACGCCCCAGCCCGGATCCCAGCCCGCCGCCTCCGCCCAGCGCTCGACCTCGCCCACGGTCAGCGTCACCAGCACCGGACGGCGCGCCGTGCCGCGCATCCGCCGGTCGAGCGCCAGCGCGTAGGCGGCGTGGTCGCGCTCCCCGCCGGTGGCCTGCCCGACCTCGGCGGCGAACGCCGGCCACGCCGCCACCGCCCGCGCGAACTCCTCCGCCTCGAACCACGGGGCCGCGGGCGCGAAGCGGGCGAGCGCGTCGCGTGCCGCGCGATCCACCTCCGAGGGCGCGGCGCCCGCCGCCCGCAGCGCCTGCGTGCGGTCGTCGGCGATCCGCCGCGCCAGCGTCACGTTCGTGCCTACGCGCAGCGCGAGCGCCAGCGCCTCCTCGAGCGGCCGCAGCGCCTCCTCCGGGCGTCCCGCCTCCAGGTAGGCGCTGCCCTCCAGGTAGGGGAAGCCGGGGTCCTCCGGATGCTCGGCGCGCAGCTCCGACCACAGCTCCGCCGCCTTGTCGTCGCGGCCGGCGCGCACCAGCAGCCACGCGATCTGGGCGCGCTGGTCGCCGTCCGCGGCGCGCAGCAGCTCGATCGCCTCGTCGAAGCGGCCTTGGCGCTCGAGCTCGTCGACGCGGGCGTCCAGCTCGCCGGCCACTACCTGCCCTGCCAGCGGGCCGGCCGCTTCTCGGCGAAGGCCCGCACGCCCTCCTTGAGGTCCTCCGAGCTGAAGCACTTGCGGCGCAGCTCGATCAGCTCGGCCTCCGTCCCGGGGTCGAGCTTCCCCTCGGCGGCGAGCAGCGCGCGCAGCACCTGCTTGTTGCCGCGGATCGACAGCGGCGCGTTGGCCGCCAGCTCCGCCGCCCACTCCAGCGCCACGCCCTCCAGCTCCTGCTCGGCGCAGACCTCGTTGACCAGCCCCCACTGCAGCGCGGTGCGCGCGTCGACGTTGCGCCCCAGCAGGAAGAGCTGGCGGGTGCGCGGCTCGCCGATCTGGTGCAGGAAGCGGCGCAGCCCGGTGTGCGAGTACACCAGCCCGAGCTTGGCGGGCGGCATGCCGAGCATGATCCCGTCGCGGGCGATGCGCAGGTCGCAGGCCATCGCCAGCTCCAGCCCGCCGCCGATCGTGTGCCCGGGCAGCGCGGCCAGCGTCGGCAGGTCGGTGGCGTCCAGCGCCTCGATCGCGCTCGCGAACGGGTGGGCGACCAGCTTCTCCGCCTCCTCGGCGAACACGTCCTCCGGGATGTCGCCGATGTCGTAGCCGGAGGAGAACATCCCGTCGGCGCCGGTCAGCAGCAGGCAGCGCACGCCGTCGGACTCGGCTCCCTTCACCGCCTCGGCGATCGCGTCGAGGATCGCGTGGTCGAGGGCGTTGCGCTTCGCCGGGTTGGAGATCGTGAGGCGCCGAACGCCGTCGATCGGGTCGTCTATGAGCAGCTCGCCCGCCACGGACGGGACGCTACAAGCGCACCGCCGTGGAATGCGTCCCGGCCGAACCCGCGCGGGTAGGATCGCCGCGATGGCGGACCAGGAGCTGGTGAAGATCAAGGAGCAGGTCTACGTCGACCCGCGCCCGGCCGAGTACTTCACCCGCTTCCACGAGCGCGCCCGCACGCGCGAGCCCGACTGGGTCTACGAGGCCACGCGCGTGCTCACCTCGTGGATCTCCTGGCTCGCCTACCGGCTGCGGACGATCGGCGCCGACCGCGTCCCCGCCAGCGGCCCGGTGATCCTCGCGCCGAACCACTTCTCCTTCATGGACCACTTCTTCCTCGGAGTGGGTCTGCGCCGCCGGGTGCGCTTCATGGCCAAGTCGCAGCTCTTCGCGCCGCCGGTGCAGTGGGTCTACACGCACGGCGGCGTGTTCCCGGTGCGGCGCGGCAAGCGCGACGAGGAGGCGTTCATCACCGCGCGCACGATCCTCGGGCGCGGCGGCTGCGTCGTCATGTACTGCGAGGGTGGTCGCTCCCGCACCGGGCAGCTCTCCGAGCGCGCCAAGCCCGGCATCGGGCGGCTGGCGCTGGAGACCGGCGCGGTGGTCGTCCCCGTCGCGATCCACGGATCGGCGCGCGTGCGCAACTGGAAGAAGCTCGAGTTCCCGAAGGTGACGGTGCTCTACGGCGAGCCGTTCCGCTACGAGGCCAAGCCGGACTCCACGCGCGAGGAGCACCAGGCCGTCGCCGACGAGATCTTCGGCGAGATCAACGAGCTGTACGCGCGGCTCGACTCGCTCGGCCGCAAGGGAGCGATCGCCGCCGAGCGCGCCCGGCACCGTGTCGCCCGCTCCGACCGCCCCGCCGCCGTCTAGCGCCGCCCGCGGCCACAGGTAGGGTTGGCGCCGTGCCCGATGTGCTGCGTCCCGGAGTGCTCGACGGCCTGGTCGTGCGCACGTACGGCGGCGCCGAGGGGCCGGCGCAGCGGCTCGCCGCGCTGGGCGCGGAGGTGGCGCCGCTCGGTGGCGATCCGGGCGACGAGGAGAGCCTTGCCGCCGCCGCGACGCAGGCGGGCGCCGTCGACGTGCTGGTGGTCGACGGCGAGCGGCCGTTCCGCGCGGCGGGCGGCGGGATCGCCGGGGTGCGCGCCGCCGCCGACGGCGCGTTCGCCGCGGCGCGGGCCGTGGCGACCGCCTGCTGGATCGAGGGCGGACGGCCCGGCGGCAAGGTGGTGCTGATCGCGCCCCGGCCGGGCGCGGGCGAGCACGCCGAGGCGGCGGGCGCGGCGCTGGAGAACCTGGCGCGGACGCTGTCGGTGGAGTGGGCGCGCTTCGGGGTGCGCGCCGTGGCGCTGCGGCCGGGCGATCGGGCGGCCGACGAGGAGATCGCCGAGCTGGTCGCGTACCTGGCCTCGCCGGCCGGCGACTACGTCTCCGGCACGGCGCTTGCGCCCGGTGGCGGGGCGTAGGGGCGCGCCGCCCCCTGCCACGCGGCCGACCGCGAGGCCGGACCGGCGGCAGGGAGCCTCAGGCGCGCAGGCGGACGGAGCCGCCTAGAACGACATGCCGGCCATCAGGCCGCCGGTGACGAGCAGCACCTGGCCGTGGACGTAGTTGCTCCACGGCGAGCACAGGAAGAACACCGGGCCGGCCGCCTCGCGCGGGCTGGCCGGACGGCCGAGCGGGATCAGCGCCTTGCTCAGCTCGGCGATCTGCGACGGGATGCCGAGCTGCACCTTCTCGCCGTCGACCTCCATGACGTTGCCCTCGTCCTTCTCGGCGGTCAGGCGCGTCTCGACGAAGCCGAACGCGACGGCGTTGCAGTTGATCTTGAACTGGCCCCACTCCTTGGCCAGCGTCTTGGTCATGCCGACCACGCCGAGCTTGCCGGCGGCGTAGTTGGCCTGGCCGGCGTTGCCGAACATGCCCGAGGTCGAGGAGACGTTGACGATCTTGCGGAAGACCTCGCGGCCCTCCTCGCGCTCCTTCTTGGCCGGCTCGCGCAGGTAGGGGGCGGCGGCGCGGACGACCTTGAACGGGACGGTGAGGTGGATGTCGAGCATCCGCTGCCACCAGTCGTCCGAGATCTTGTGGATCGGAGCGTCCAGGGTGTAGCCGGCGTTGTTGACGATGATGTCGATCTTGCCCCAGGCGTCGATCGCCGTCTGGATGAGCTTCTCGGGCGCGTCGCCCTTGGTCAGGTCGCCGGCGAACACGGCGGTCTCGCCCTGGATCTCGTCGGCTGCCTGGCGGGCGAGGTCGCTGTCGAGGTCGTTGATCACCACCTTGGCGCCGTGCTCGGCCAGCAGCTCGGCGGTGGCGCGGCCGATGCCGCGCGCCGAGCCGGTGACGATGGCGACCTTGTCGTCAAGGACTCCCATGCGTTGCTTCTCCTCTGAGGAACGGGGTGTTCGGGGGTGTCGTCGCGGGGAGGTTATTCCGGTGGGGCGGCGCGCGGCGCGGACGAACACGACCGATATCCCCGCGTCGAGGGATCCCCGCCCGTCGAGGGATCAGCGACTTGCGCCTACGCGAAGTCGTTGATCCCTCGACGCAGGTGGGGCGCGGGCGCTAGAGGCCGTAGGAGCGGCCGATGACCTCGAGCATGATCTCGTCGGTGCCCGCGCCGATCCGGTTGAGGCGCATGTCGCGCCACATGCGCTCGACGCCGTACTCCTTCATGTAGCCGGCGCCGCCGTGGATCTGGATGCACTCGTCGGCGACCTCGACCGCCACGCGCGAGGCGTACAGCTTGGCCATGGAGATCTCGCGCACCGGGTACTCGCCGTTGGCGAACCGCCAGGCGGTCGTGTAGACCATCTGCCGCGCGGCCTCGATCTTGGTGGCCATCTCGGCGAACTTGTGGCGGATGGCCTGGAACTTGCCGATCGGCCGGCCGAACGCCTCGCGCTCGAGCGCGTACTTGAGCGTCACGTCGAAGCAGTACTGGGCGCCGGCGACCGCGCCCGCGGCGCCGATCAGCCGCTCGCCCTGGAGCTCCCAGGAGATGTGGTAGAAGCCCTTGCCCTCCTCGCCGAGCATCGCGCTCTTGGGCACGCGCACGTCCTGGAAGGCCAGCAGCGCCGTGTCGGATGCGTGCATGCCGAGCTTCTCCAGCCGCTTCTCGCGGATCACGCCCGGCAGATCCATCGGCACGAGGAACAACGTGATCCCGGCGTGGCCGGCGTCCGGGTCGGTCTTGGTCACCAGGACGATCGCGTCTGCGCGATGGCCGTTGGTGATGAACGTCTTCGAGCCGTTGATGATGAAGTCGTCGCCGTCGCGCCGCGCGACGGTCTTGATGCCGGCGACGTCGGAGCCGGCGTCCGGCTCGGTGATGCCGAGGCAGAGGATCTTCTCGCCCTTGATCGCGGGCACGACCCACTCCTGCTTCTGCTCCTCGGTGCCGAAGGCGAGGATCGGCGGCATCGCCATGTCGGTGTGGACGGCGACGCCCATCGCCAGGCCGCCGCTGCGGGCGTGGACCAGCTCCTCGGCGAGCACCAGCTCGCAGAAGTAGTCGCCGCCCTGCCCGCCGTACTTCTCCGGCTTGTCCAGGCCGAGGAAGCCGAGCTCGCCCATGCGGCGGAACACCCAGTCGGGGAAGGTGGTCTCCTCCCACTCCTCGGCGTGGGGCGCGAGCTCCTTGATCGCGAAGTTGCGGATCGACTCGCGGAGCTGGTCGTGCTCCTCGTTGAAGATGAAGTGCTTGCGCGGAGCCTGGTGGTCGGGCTTGATGACTGTCTCGGCGCTGGCCATGGGTGCGACGGTACCGGCCGGCCGGCCAAAAGTAAACAGTGGCACTTCCTACTTTCCACCAGCGCCGGCCGCTGGCATGATCCCGCGGCATGGCCTACGAGACCCTGCGCTACGACGTCGCCGACGGGGTGGCGACGATCGCCCTCGACCAGCCCGAGACCCGCAACGCGCTCTCCGACGAGCTGCTTGACGAGCTGATCGCGGCGTTCGAGGCCGCCCGCGACGACGACGCCGTCCGCTGCGTGGTGCTCACCTCCACGCACGAGAAGGTCTTCTGCAGCGGCGGCAACCTGTCGGGCTTCGCCGCCGACGTGCCGCTGGTGCTCAAGCATCAGGCCACCGACCGCTTCCCGCGCCTGTTCCAGCTCATCGGCCAGCTCGGCAAGCCGTCGCTGTGCGCCGCCAACGGGCACGTGCTGGCGGGCGGGCTCGGCCTGGCGCTCGCCTGCGACCTGGTGATCGCGCGCGAGGGCGCCACGTTCGGGACCCCCGAGATCAACGTCGGAGTCTTCCCGTTCATGATCATGGCCTTGATCTACCGCAACGTCCCGCGCAAGAAGACCAACGAGTTGCTGCTGCTGGGCGAGCGGATCGACGCGCACGAGGCCGAGCGGATCGGCCTGGTCAACAAGGTGGTGCCGGCGCAGGAGTTCGACGCCGCGGTGGCCGACTGGGCGAAGCGGCTGGCGTCCAAGTCGCCGGTTCTCATGCGCCTGGGCAAGGATGCGATGTACCGCCAGCAGGACATGGCCTTCGCCGAGGCGCTCGAGTACCTGCACCACAACCTGACGCTCGCGTTCGCCACCGACGACATCCAGGAGGGCGTGCGCGCGTTCTTCGAGAAGCGCGAGCCGCAGTGGAAGGGGCACTGAGCGGTGCTTGACGCCGGCCAAAGTAGGAAGTAGTACTTCCTACTCCTAATGAGCACCGACGCCCCGACCTCGATCCTGCGGCCGCTCGTCGAGGAGCTGCACGAGCGCCGCGCCGCCGCCAAGCAGGGCGGCGGCCCCGAGAAGATCGCCAAGCAGCACGAGGCCGGCAAGCTCACGGCCCGCGAGCGCATCGACCTGCTGATCGACGAAGGCACCTTCGTCGAGCTGGGCATCCACGGCGGCATCCACTACTCCGTCCGCGGCCTGGAGGGTCGGGAGGCGCCCGCCGACGGCGTCATCACCGGCTACGGCAAGGTCGACGGCCGCATGGTCTGCGTCGCCGCCTACGACTTCACCGTCATGGCCGGCTCGATGGGCATGACCGGCGAGATGAAGGTCTCGCGGCTGCGCGAGATGGCGCTCACCAAGCGCATGCCGATGATCTGGCTGCTCGACAGCGCCGGGGCGCGCGTGCAGGAGGCGGTCGGCTCGCTGTTCGCCGGCTCCGGCCACCTGTTCCACGAGGAGGTCGTCGCCTCCGGCGTCATCCCGCAGGTCGCGGCGCTGATGGGCCCGTGCGCGGCCGGCACCGCCTACATCCCCGGGCTGGCCGACTTCGTGCCGATGGTCAAGGGGCAGGGCTCGATGGCGCTCGCCGGACCGCACCTCGTGCGCGCCGCCGTCGGCGAGGACGTCACCCAGGAGGAGCTGGGCGGGGCCCACATCCACTGCCGGAAGTCGGGCGTCGGCGACCTCGAGGTGGCCGACGACCGTGAGTGCATCGAGGCCATCAAGAAGTACCTCTCGTACATGCCGTCCCACAACGGGGAGGCGCCGCCGACCGTCCCCTGCGACGACCCGATCGACCGGATGGACGAGGACCTGCTCGACGTCCTGCCGGACTCCAACCGCAAGCCGTACGACATGTACGAGATCATCCGGCGGATCGTCGACAACGGCGAGTACTTCGACATCAAGCCGAAGTGGGCCAAGACGATCATCACCTGCTTCGCCCGCTTCGGCGGTCGGCCCGTCGGCATCGTCGCCAACCAGCCGCGCCAGCTCGGCGGCATCCTCGACAACGACTCGAGCGACAAGGCCGCGCGCTTCATCAACCTCTGCAACGCGTTCGGCATCCCGCTCGTCTTCCTCGTCGACGTGCCGGGCTTCATGGTCGGCACCAAGGTCGAGCAGGAGGGCATCATCCGCCACGGCGCCAAGATGCTCTACGCGGTCGCCAACGCGACCGTCCCCAAGGTCACCGTCATCGTCCGCAAGGCCTACGGCGCCGGCTACTACGTGATGTGCGGGCGCGCGTATGAGCCCGACACGATCGTCGCCTGGCCCACCGCCGAGATCAGCGTCATGGGCGCCGAGGGCGCCGTCGAGATCGTCTTCCGCAAGCAGGTCGAGGCGGCCGAGGACCCCGCGGCCAAGCGCCGGGAGCTGATCGACGCCTACAAGAAGATCATCGACGTCTACATCCCCGCCAAGAACGCGATGATCGACGACGTCATCGATCCGCGTGAGACCCGGCCGGTAATCTGCCGCGCGCTGGAGATGGCCGAAGGCAAGCGGATCGAACGCCCGTGGAAGCGCAACGGCGTCGTGCCGGTCTAGACCGTCTGCTGATCGCCCTGCTCGCCTGCGCGGCGGCTGCGCTGCCCGCCTGCGGCGGGGGCGACGACGAGCCGAAGACCAACACCGCCACCACGGCCGCCGCGACGCCGGCGGCCGCCGACCCGTCGCTGCTTCGGCCCGAGGGCCGGCCGCTCCGGCCACGCGTCGTCGAGGTCAGGCGTGCGGGCGGCATCGTCGTGCGCGGCATCACGTTCACCGCCGGACGCGGCGACGAGCGGGTCCCCGCCGCGCTTGCGACGCCGGCGCGCGGGCCGGTGCGCGCGTGCCTCGTCTACCAGGGCGGCATCGGCTCGACGCTCGCCCAGGCGCGCCCGGTGTGGGAGGCGGCGGCGCAGCTCGGCGTTGCCACCTTCACCATCGAGATGCCGTCGCACGGCCGGCGCGACTCCGGCGGCGAGCTCGACCGCGCCCGCGACGACGCCGGCGCGTTCGCCGCGCTGCTGCGCGGGATCGTGCTCGACGTGCGCCGCGGCCTCGACGCGCTCGTCCAGCAGCCCGCGTGCCGCGGCAAGCGGATCGGATACCTGGGCGAGAGCCTCGGCGGGTTCGCCGGCACGCTGGCCGCCGCCGTCGACAAGCGCATCGCCGCCACCGTGCTGCTGGTCGTCGGCGGCGACTGGCGGCTGATGGCCGACGCGCCGGTCCCCGTGCTCAACTTCCGGCTCAACGCCGCCACCCTGCGGGCGCTCGGGCCCTACGACCCCGTCCTGTGGGTGGGCCGGATCGCCCCGCGGCCGCTGCTGATGATCAACGGCCGCGAGGACCAGACCGTGCCGCTTGCGGCCGCCGAGCGCCTGCACCGCGCCGCGCGGCGGCCCAAGGAGGTCATGCTCTACGACGGCGGCCACGACCCGTTCGCCGCCGGCTCCTACGACCTCGTCATGGACCGCATCGCCGCCTTCCTGCAGCGGCGGCTGATCGGCGGCTGATCCGGGGCGCACGAGGGACCGGAAGACGGTCCGCCTACGCGATCCGTCGGTTCGCCTGCCAGACTGACGGGCCATGCATCCCCACCGGTTGGCCCGCCGGACCCTGACGCTGCTCGCCCTGCTCGTCGGAGTCGCGGCCTTCGTCCCGAGCGCCGCGACCGCGGGCAGGCCCATCTACGGCGTACAGGGCTCGACGGTCAGCCCCGGGTTCCCGCAGGCGCAGGCCGACCTCGAGGCCGCCCGCGCGGCGGCGATGAACGCCAAGATCATGCGCGTCGAGGCGCTCTGGTCGCTGCTGGAGCCCGACCGCAAGGGGGACTACGACGCGCGGATGCTCGCCGCGCTGGACCGGGTGATCGACGCCGCCGCCCGGCGCAACCTGAAGGTCCTGCTGATGGTCGACTCGACCCCGTGCTGGGCATCGGCGGCGCCCGACAGCGTGCGCCGCAACTGCCGCGGCAGCGCGCGCACCGACTCGGAGGTCACGCGCTACCCGCCGGAGAACCCGCAGGACTACATCGACATCAGCACCTTCCTCGTGCGCCGCTACGGGGACCGTCTGGCGGCGTTCGAGATCTGGAACGAGCCCGACCAGGTCAACGAGCGCTACTGGGCCGGGCCCAACAAGGTGCGCCGCTACGTCGCGCTGACCAAGGCGGTCTACGGGCCGCTCAAGCAGGCCAACCCGAACCTGACCGTGCTCGCGGGCGCGTTCGTCGGCGCCGACGGTCGCTGGCTGGAGGCCCTCTACAAGCAGGGCATCCAGGGCTACTACGACGCCCTCTCGGTCCACTTCTACGACCTGACGCTGTACGCGCTCAAGAAGACGCGCGCCGTACAGCTCCGCTACGGCGACACCAAGCCGATGTGGCTGGCGGAGTTCGGCTTCCCGAGCTGCCACGGCCACGGCGCGCCGCCCGAGCAGCACGTCTGCCTGTCGCGGGCCGGCCAGCGCCGCGCGCTGGTCGACACGCTGCGCCGCATCCGCACCGTCGACTGGGTGAAGGCGGCGGTCATCTACCAGCTCCAGGACGGCTCCGGCACATGGCAGTTCGGCCTGTACGACAAGGACGGCCGGCCGAAGCCCGCGCTCGCCGCGGTGCGCAACGTGTTCGCCGGGCGCAAGGTCGCCACCACGCCGCTGAAGGTCAAGCTGCGCCGCGCGCGCGGCCGGCTGGTGATCAACGGCAACGGCTCGTGGGTCGACGTCTACAAGGTGACCGCCACCCGCGGGAAGCTGCGCTGGCGCGCCTACGTGCGCGTCGACCGGGCCGGCCGGTTCAAGCTGGTTGCGCCACGCGCCCTGGGCACGCGCAAGGTGTCCGTGGTCGTGACCGGCCAATGGAGCGGTCGCGCGAAGGCGCGCACCAGGTAGCGCGCCGCGAAGAGCAGGGGCCGTGGACGCGACCGGGGACCGCAACAGCGCTCGGGCCTGCGTCCCGGTCTACCTGCACGACGACGCGGTCGGCCGCCCGTTCGCGGCCGTCCTCCACCGGCCGGGCGGCGAGACCGCCGACGCCGGCGTGCTCTTCTGCGCGCCGTTCGGCTACGACGCGATGTGCGCCCACCGCGGCCTGCGCGCATGGGCGAACGAGCTGGCCGCCTCCGGGCATGCGGCGCTGCGGTTCGACCTGCCCGGCGGCGGCGACAGCGCCGGCGGGCCGCGCGACCCGGGGCTGGCCGCCACGTGGCCTGCCGCCGTCGCCGCCGCGGCGCGCTACGTGAAGGCGGCCGCCGGCTGCCGGCGGACCGTCGCCGTCGGCCTCGGGCTGGGCGGCATCCTCGCCGCGCAGGCCGTCGCGGAGGGGGCGCCGATCGACGAGCTCGCGCTGTGGGGCGTGCCCGCCCGCGGGCGGACCCTGGTGCGCGAGCTGCAGGCGTTCTCGCGCCTGGGCGCGACCGACGTCGACTCCTTCGACTTCGACGCCGCCGGGGCGCCGCCGCTGCCGGAGGGCTCGCTGGAGGCGGGCGGCTTCCTGCTGTCGGGCGAGACGGTCGCCGCGCTGCTGGCCGTCGACCTGGCGAAGCTCGACCTCGGGCGCATCCGCCGCGCGCTGGTGCTCGGCCGCGACGGCGTGAGCGCCGACAAGCGGCTCGTGGAGGCACTCGAGGCGGCGGGCGCGCAGGTCGAGGTCGACGAGGGGCCGGGCTGGTCGAAGCTGCTGGACGAGCCGCAGAAGTCGGTCCCGCCGGAGGCGACCTTCGCGCGCGTGGCGCGCTGGCTGGAGGAGGGCGGCGCGCCGCAGCGCGCGGAGGAACCCGCCGGCGAGCCGCCGCGCGTGACCGATGTCCTCGAGCTGCCGGAGGGCGTGCGCGAGCGGCCGCTGGCGCTCGACCGCGACATCTCGTGCGTGCTCGTCGAGCCGACGGGCGAGCGTGACCCGGACGCACCGTGCGTCGCGCTGCTCAACGTCGGCGCCGAGCGGCGCACCGGCCCCAACCGCATGTGGGTGGAGGCCGCGCGTCGCTGGGCGGCCCGCGGCGTCGTGTGCGCGCGCATCGATCTGCCCGGCATCGGCGACGCGGGCGGGCCGACGAGCCCGTTCGGCGGCGACTACGCGCTCTACGACGACGAGCTGGTTGCCCACCTGGCGCGGGCGCTCCGAGCGCTGCGCGGCGAGGGGGTGGCCGACCGGTTCGCGCTCGTCGGGCTGTGCTCCGGCGCCTACTGGGCGTTCCAGTACGCGCTGCGCGACGCGCGGATCGCAGCGCTGCTGCTGATCAACCCGCGCATGCTGCTGTTCGACGAGACGCTCGGCCAGGCGGCCGAGGCACGGCACGTCAAGCGGGTCGCCAGCGCCGAGGCATGGCGCAAGGTGCTGCAGGGCAGGCTCACGTGGGCGCGGGTGCGCCGCCTGCTCATCGCGCTGCTGACGATGGCGCGCAGGCTGCCGGCGATGCTCGCCGACCGCGTGCGCGCCCGGCTGCGCGGCGGCGACGAGCTCGACCTGGCGCTCGACCGGCTGCGCGACCAAGGCACCACGCTGGCGCTGCGCTTCACCGCCGAGGAGCCGCTGCTCGACGACCTGCGCCGCAGCGGTCACCTCGACCGGATCGAGCGCTGGCCGACGATGAGCGTCGGGCCGATCCCCGGCCCGCCCGACACGCACACGCTGCAGGTCGTGCGGATGCAGCCGCTGGCGCACGCCGTCATGGACGAGTGGTTGGAGGCCGAGCTTCGCCGTGCCCGCTCCGGCGGGCGCCGCGCCCCGGCCGGGACCGCAGGGGGCCGTTGAGTCGGGAGGCGCTGCAGGCGGGCCGCCGCCGCGCGCTCGGGGATGTGCTGGTCCAGCTCGTCGGGCGCGTGCTCAACCTCGCGCTCGGCGTGCTCGTCACCATCGTCCTGGCGCGCACGCTGGGGGAGACGGGCTACGGCCAGTGGCTGACGCTGCTCGCCGTCTTCCAGCTCCTCGGCTACCTCATCAACTTCGGCCTGGAGATGGTGACCGTCCGCGAGGCGGCCGCCAACCCGGATCAGGCCGAGGACTGGGTGGGGGCGCTGGTCGTCACGCGGCTGGCGCTGTCGGTGCCGGTGATGCTGGCCGCGCTGCCGGTGGTGCTGCTGGTCGCCGACCCCGGGGCGATGCTCGGCGCCGGGCTGATCCTGATCCTGGAGCTGCCGCTCGGGGTGGGGTCGTCGCTGAAGGTGGTCCACCAGCTCCGGATGCGCAACACGCTGCCGATGGTGGTCGTGACCATCAACAGCGTGGCGTGGGGAGTTGCGGTGGTGGCGATCAGCATCCTCGGCGGCGGGCTGGTCGCGCTGGCGATCGCGCTCACCGCGTGCACCGCGCTCAGCTCGGCGATCCAGGCGTTCGCGGCGCTGCAACTGGTGCGGTTCCGGCTGCGGCCGTCGCGGGCGGCGATCGTGCGGCTGCTGCGCACCGGCTCCCTGCTCGGCGTCGTCGGCCTGCTGGTCATGGCCTACGCCCGCGTCGACCAGGTGATGGTGTTCGAGATCGCTGGCGCGCACGAGGCCGGCTACTACGGCGCCGTCTACCGGCTGCTGGACCAGGCGCACTTCGTGCCGGTGTCGGTGATGACGACGCTCTCGCCGGTGCTCGCGGGGCTGTGGGCGAGCGACCGCGAGCGGCTGTTGCGGGTGCTGCGGCTAGGCGCCGAGTTCATGGCGATCGGCGCGCTCGGCGCGCTGGCGTTCGCGATCGTCGCCGACGAGCAGATCGTCACGCTGCTGTACGGCGATGACTTCCGGCCCGCGGCGCCCGCGCTGCCGGTGCTGGGCGGCGCGTTCGTGTTCGTCTGCTTCGGCTACCTGACCAGCAACATGCTGTTGGTGACCGGCCTGGTGCGCAAGGGCGTCGTGGTGGCGTTCCTGGGGCTGGTGGTCAACGTCGTCGGCAACGCGCTGCTGATCCCGCCGCTGGGGTTCGTCGCCGCGGCGTGGACGACGCTGGCGACCGAGGCGGTGGTCGTGGCGATGAGCGTCTACTACATCAGCAAGAAGCTGCCGCTCGGGCGCGCGGGGATCGGCCGGGTGCCGCGCGTGGCGCTCGCCGCGGTGGCGACGCTGGGCGTGCTGGCCGCCGCCGAGGCGGCGGGCGCGCCCTTCCTGGTGCTGGCGGCGCTGTTCGGCGTCGCCTACCTGCCGCTGCTGTTCGCCTTCCGCGCGATCGAGGTCGAGGACGTCAAGGCGCTGCGCCGCGGCGGCACGTGACGCCGGCCTCGTCGAGGGATCAACGACTTCGCTTGGAGCGAAGTCGTTGATCCCTCGACGAGGGAGGGTTCAGGCCGGGCCGCCGCGCTGCGGGCGGAACCAGCCGTCGGCGGTCGCGCCCTCCTCCCAAGCACCGGGGCGCCGCGGGTTCTCGAGCATCTCCGGAGCCTCCAGCACCGCGCGCTCGTGCGCCGCGGCGAGCGCCTCCTGGAGCTCCTCGAGCGAGCCGTGGTCCTCGGGGTGCAGCACCTCGCCGAACTCGCCCACGTGGCGGGCGCCGTCGCGGCTCAGCCACACCGGCACGATCGGCGAGCCGGTCATCCACGCCAGGCGGGCGGTGCCCATCGAGATGTCGACGGGCTTGCCCAGCCACGTCATGCGGTGGCCGCCGGGCATGTCGAACGCGATCATGACCCGCTCGCCCCGCTCGAGCAGCGCCACCAGCGCGGGGAAGCTGCCCGGGGCGAGCAGCACGGTCAACCCCGTCCGGGCCGCGACCCGCCGCATCAGCACGAGCCGTCGTCCCCAGCGGTTAGGCGGCGCCGGCTCGGTGATGAAGTCGCCGGTGACGTCGATCAGGCGCCGCTCCCGGTCCGGGACCAGGTCCGGCAGCGAGTGGAAGGGGCCGCGGTGCACGTAGCTGAAGAGCACGCCGCGCCCGGTCGCGAGCGCCTCGTCGCGGTGCTCGGTGCCGCTCCAGCGGCGCCGGCGCAGCAACCAGGGGCGCCAGAACATCTCCTCGATCGCGGCCTGCTCGCGCAGCCAGGCGACGGCCAGCTCCTCCACCTCGCCGGCGCGCGGGGTGTGGGCGACGATCGCCTCCATCGCCAGCCGCGCCTCGCGCAGCTCGTCCTCGGCGAACCGCCGCGGCCGCGCCGCCCAGCGCACGGCCAGGCCGGACGGCGTCACGCGTCGCAGCGCCCGACGGACCGCCTCTCCGGGTCCGGCCCAGGGCAGCGGCTCGTCGGGGTCAAGCGGGACGATCAGGTTCGCCCCGGGCTGCGATTCGGAGTTCATGGCGGAGACACCTACCCAGGTAGTGTCATCGCCCAGTGCCGGGGGACCCTCACTACCAGCACAGCCTCCTCCCCCGCCCGGCGGGGTTCGCATGAGCGACGCGCCGCGGGCCGGCCGCCGCCGCGCGCTCGGCGACGTGCTCATCCAGATCGTCGCCCGGGTGCTGAACCTGGCGCTCGGCGTGCTGGTGACGGTGGTGCTCGCCCGCATGCTGGGCGACACCGGCTACGGCCAGTGGCTGACCCTGCTGGCGGTCTACCAGCTCCTCGGCTACCTCACCAACTTCGGCCTGGAGATGGTGGCCGTGCGCGAGGCGGCCGCCAAGCCGGACGAGGCCGAGGACTGGATCGGGGCGCTGATCGTCACGCGGCTGCTGCTGTCGGCGCCGGTGGTGCTGATCGCGGCCGTGGTGGTGGTGCTCGTCGCCGACGGCACGGCGATGCTGGCCGCCGGCCTGATCCTGGCGTTGGAGCTGCCGCTCGGGATCGGCTCCTCCTTCCGGGTGGTCCACCAGCTCCGGATGCGCAACACGCTGCCGATGGTCGTCGTGACCATCAACAGCGTGGCGTGGGGGATCGCGGTGGTGGCGATCAGCGTCCTCGGCGGCGGGCTTCCGGCGCTGGCGATCGCGCTGACGGCGTGCACCGGCCTCAGCTCGGCGATCCAGGCGTTCGCGGCGTTGCGGCTGGTGCGCTTCCGGCCGCGTCCGTCACGGGCGGCGATGGCGCGCCTGCTGCGGACCGGGTCGGTGCTCGGCCTGTCGGGGTTGTTGATGATGTCGTACGCGCGCGTCGACCAGGTGATGGTGTTCGAGATCGCCGGCGCGCAGGACGCGGGCTACTACGGCGCCGCCTACCGGCTGCTGGACCAGGCGCACTTCGTGCCGACGTCGGTGATGACGACGCTCGCGCCGGTGATCGCCGCGCTGTGGTCCGAGAACCGGGAGCGCCTGCTGCGCGTGATCCGGCTGGCGGCAGAGTTCCTGGCGATCGGCGCGCTCGGCGGGCTGGCGTTCGCGATCGTCGGCAGCGAGGAGGTCATCACGCTGCTGTACGGCGAGGAGTTCCGGCCCGCCTCCCCGGCGCTGCCGGTGCTCGCCGGGGCGTTCGTGTTCGTCTGCTTCGGCTACCTGACCGGCAACCTGCTGCTGGTGGCGGGCCTGGTCCGCAAGGACCTGGTGATCACCGGGGCGGGCGCGGTCGCCAACCTGGTCGGCAACCTGCTGCTGATCCCGCGCCTCGGGTTCGTCGCCGCGGCGTGGACGACCCTCGGCACCGAGCTGCTCGTCGTCGCGATGAGCGTGTACTACATCAACAAGAAGCTGCCGCTCGGGCCCGCGGGGCTCGGGCGCGTCCCGCGGGTCGCGGTGGCCGCGGCGGCGGCCACCCTGGTGCTGGCGGGCGCGGATGCCGCCGGCCTGCCGCTCGCCGGCCTGATCGCCGTGTTCGCGGTCGCCTACCCGGCGCTGCTGCTCGGCCTGCGCGCGGTCGAGATGGAGGACATCAGGTCGCTGCGCGGCGGCGGCGCGTGATGCTCAGCCCGTCGAGGGATCATTGACTTCGCATAGACCGAAGTCGTTGATCCCTCGATGTAGGAGGGTCAGGTCGAGCCGCCGCGCTGCGGGCGGAACCAGCCGTCGGGGCCGGCGCCGTCCTCCCAGGCGCCCGGGCGCCGCACGTCCTCCATCATCTCCGGCGCCGCCAGCACCGCCGGCTCGTGCGCCGCGCCGAGCGCCGCCTGCAGCTCGTCCGCCGAGCTGAAGTCCTCCGGGCGCAGCGGCGCGCCGAAGCGCCCGGTGTGGCTCGCGCCCTCGTGCTCGGTCCAGTAGGGCACGATCGTCGCGCCCGTCCGCCACGCCAGCCGCGCGCTCGCATTCGAGATCTCCACCGGCTTGCCGAGCCACGTCATCCGGTGCTTGCCGGGCATGTCGAACGCCATCACCACCGGCGTGCCCTTCTCCAGCAGCCGCAGCACCACCGGCATCGACTCGCTGGCGCGCACCATGCCCGCGCCCGAGCGGATGATCGAGCGCCGGATGATCGCGACGCGGCGGGCCCACAGCCCATCCTGCGGGGCATCGTGCATCCAGTCGCCGGTGATGCCGACGACCCGCCACGTCTCCTCGCCGAGGATCCCGTCGACCGAGTGGAACGGGCCGCGGTGTAGGTAGCTGAAGATCACGCCGCGGCCGTCGGCGAGCGCCTCGTCGCGGTGCTCGGTGCCGGTCCAGCGGCGCTTGGGCAGCAGCCAGGGCCGCCACAGCAGCTCCTCGAGGACGGCCTGCTCGCGCAGCCAGGCCATCGCCAGCTCCTCGACCTCGCCGGCGCGCGGGGTGTGGGCGACGATCGCCTCCATCGCCAGCCGCGCCCGCTCGATGTCGTCGTCGCCGAAGCGCCGCCTGCGACCCGCCCAGCGCACGGCGAGCCCGGCCGGGGTCACCCGGCGCAGCGCGTCCTTGAGCGCCTTGCGCGGACCCGCCGACGGCAATCGGCCGCCCGGATCCGGCCGCATGACCCCCTCCTCGACAGCGACCGTCCTGGTCGTCATCCCTTCGCAAGGCTAAGCCAGACGGCAGACGCCCGCTAACGTGCCGGGGCAGTGCGCATCCTGGTGACCTCGACGCTGTACCCGCCGATCGCCGTGGGCGGGTACGAGCGCGAGTGCGCCGTAGTCGTCGAGCGCCTGCGCCGCGACCACGACGTGCTGGTGCTGACCACCGACGCGACGCTCGGTCTGCCGCCGGCGCCGCCGCAGCCTGACGTCCGCCGTGAGCTGCCCGCGCTCACGCCCGACTGGCGCGGGGCGCTGCGCGCGCCGGCGGCCACGCTGCGCGCCGTGAAGGCAGCGCGTCGCGCGCTGCAGTGGCGGCCGGACCTCGTCTACGCGTGGAACGGGACGAGCTTCCCGCAGGCCGTGCTGCGCGTGCTGGCCGACTCCGGCGTGCCGATGGCCTTCCGCGTCTGCGAGCACTGGTTCGGCCGCCTGTTCACCGGCGACCAGTTCCTGCGCGAGCTCCTGCCCGCGCGGCGCAGCCTGCCGCGGGCGGCGTGGTCGCTCGGCTGCCGGGCGCTGGACCGGCTGCCGTCGCTGCGGCTCGACCCGGGCCGCCGCTTCCCGGCCGCGATCTCGTGGAACTCGGAGGCGATCCGCCGCATGGCGGGCGTGCCGCCGTCGGTCGAGCCGGTGCTGGAGCGCATCTGCCACTCGGTGCCCTACAACGGGGCCGCCTACGACGGCCTGCGCCGCGACCCTGCGCCAGAGCCGGAGATCGCGTTCATCGGCCGCGTCACCCCCGCCAAGGGGGTCAATGTCGCGATCGAGGCGCTCGCCGAGCTTCAGAGCCGGCACGGCATCACCGCGCGGCTCGTCGTCGCCGGTCCGGAGGAGGAGGGCCACGGCGAGCAGCTCCGCGAGCTGGCCGCCGCGCGCGGGGTCGCCGACCGCGTCGACTGGCGCGGCCCGCTGGAGCGCGACGGGGTGGCCGCGGTGCTCTCCCGCGCGCACGCGCTGATCGTGCCGTCGGTCTGGCAGGAGCCGTTCCCGCTGGTGACGATCGAGGGCGCGTTCGCGCGCGTGCCGATCGTGGCCGCCGACGTCGGCGGGGTCGGCGAGGGGATGCGCGACGGCGAGCACGCGCTCCTGTACCCGGCGACTGATCCCGCCGCCGCCGCCGACGCGCTGCGGCGCGCGCTGACCGAGAAGGAGGAGACGGCCGCGCGCGTCGAACGGGCATACCGGCGGGCGCAGGACTTCCGGCTGGAGCGCTACCTGGAGGCGCAGGCGCGGTTCGTCCTCGACGCCCACGAGGCTGTTGGCAGGCGGGCGCGGTCCGCTTAGGTCGCGGCAAGCGCGGTCGATAGCTGTGAAAGTGGATCTCGAGACCTCCCTGCGCGAGCGGTTCCGGCGACCGGCCGTCGTCCACGAGTGGCTGACGATCCCGGGCGGCAGCGAGAAGGTCGTCCTCGAGGTCCTGCGGATGCTGCCGGGGGCGGACATCTTCACGTCCGTCTACGAACCGGAGCAATGGCGCGAGGCGCTTGACGGGCATCACGTCCACACCTCGTTCCTGAACGGGATCCCCGGCGCGGGGCGCCACTACCCCAAGCTGCTGCCGCTGATGAACCGGGCGTTCGAGTCGTTCGACCTGGCCGGCTACGACCTGGTCGTGTCCTCCAGCCACTCGTGCGCCAAGAACGTGCTCACCGGCCCCGACACGCTGCACGTCTGCTACTGCCACACGCCGATGCGGCACGCCTGGGAGCCGCGCCTGCTGGAGGGCGAGCTGGGCGGGGCGGGCCGCCTGATCGCCCGCTCGCTGCTGCCGCGCCTGCGCCGCGACGACCTGATCGGCTCGGTGCGGCCCGACGTCTACATCGCCAACTCGGCGTTCGTCGCGCGGCGGATCGCCAAGTTCTACAGGCGGGACGCGGAGGTGGTGCACCCGCCGGTGGAGGTCGACCGCTTCCTCTCGATCCCGCGCGACCCGCAGGACTACTACCTGGTGATGGGCCGCGTCGTCCCCTACAAGCGGGTCGACCTGGCCGTCGCCGCCTGCGCGCGCCTGGGGCGCAAGGTGAAGGTGGTCGGCGCCGGGCGCGCGCTGGATGCCGCCCGCGCCGCCGCCGGGCCCGACGCGGAGTTCCTGGGGCACGTGCCCGACGAGCAGCTCGGCGAGCTCCTCTCCGGGGCGCGGGCCCTTCTGTTCTGCGGGCTGGAGGACTTCGGCATCGTCCCCGTCGAGGCGCAGGCCGCCGGGGTGCCGGTGATCGCCTACGGCGCGGGCGGCGTGCTCGACAGCGTGATCGACGGGCGCACCGGCCTGCTGTTCGGCGAGCAGACCGTGGAGTCCGTCGCCGATGCGATCCGCGCGTTCGAGCGCGCCGAGTTCGACGAGAAGGCGATCCGCGACAACGCGCGCCGCTTCTCGCCCGAGCGCTTCCGCGCCGAGCTGGCGCGCGTGATTGGCGAGCAGCACGACCGCTTCCGCGCCGGGAGCAAGCAGGGATTTCGCGCCGACCGCAATAACATTCCCGAGGTGGGGGTGCGATGAACTACTACCCGGGGCGCGGCGAGACGCTGGCCAACGCTCTGCGGCTGATCGCCGAGCGTTGGAAGATCCTTGTCGTGTGCGTGGCGATCTGCGTCGCCGGCGCCGTCGTCCAGCACCAGCGCAGCACCACGATATACGGGTCGACGGCGTCCGTGGCCTTCGGCCTGACGACGCTGTCGGACGTTGCGCTCGAGGTCAACCCCAACGCAGGCCACCCGGAGCGCGAGGCGGGCACCAACGTGCTCGTCGCCCGCTCGACCGAGGTCGCCGCGGCGGTCGCCCAGCAGCTCAACATGCGCACCTCGCCGCACGACCTGGTCGAGGCGGTCAGCGTCGAGGCGGTCCCCAACGCCAACGTCCTCAACATCACGGTCGAGTGGGACGACCCGGCCGTCGCGCAGCAGCTCGCCAACGCGTTCGCCGAGCAGTACATGGCGTTCAAGGCCCGCGCGCAGGCGGAGGGCATCGACGCCGCCGCCCAGCGCCTGCGCCAGCAGCGCGAGCAGGTGCGCGAGGGCTCCGCCCGCGCGCTGGCGATCGAGGAGTCGCTGCAGCGGCTGGAGCAGATGCGCGCGATCGCCGACGGCAACGCGCGCATCATCGACCGCGCCGAGCCGGGCGAGCCGGTGGGGCTGGGCCTGAAGATGACGATCGCGCTCGCCGTCGTGATCGGCGTGGCGCTCGGCCTGGTGGTCATCTTCGGGCGCGAGGTCATCGACCGCCGCCTCACCAGGGTGGACGACTTCGAGCGCGAGTACGGCCTGCCCGCGCTCAGCGCCGTGCCCGAGACGGCCGCCCGCAAGGGCAAGGCCGCCGAGCGCCGCGACGATCTGGAGCCGCACCGCATCCTCCGCAGCGCGCTCGACGCCGACCGCACCGACGGCGACGCGTTCACCCTGCTTGTCACCAGCGCGATCGCCGGGGAGGGCAAGACCTCCACCGCGATCGACCTGGCGCAGGCGGTCGCGCTCACCGGCCGCTCGGTGGTGCTGGTCGAGATGGACCTGCGCCGGCCGACGTTCTCCAGCCACCTGTCGCTGGACCCGCGCCTGGGAGTGACCAGCGTCCTGTGGGGCCGGCTGGACATCGACGACGTGCTCGTCCGCCCGCTGGACGATCTGCCCAACCTGGCCGTGATCCCGTCCGGCAGCCTGCCGTCCAACCCGTCCGAGCTGCTGGCCGAGCCTGGCGTCGAGGACCTGATCAACCGCCTGAAGCGGCTCGGGCAGGGCAGCGGCCGCATGGTGATCATCGACGCCGCGCCGCTGCTGCCGGTCGCCGACACGCAGGTGCTGCTCAGCAACCCGGCGATCGACAAGGTGCTGCTGGTCGCGCGCGCCGGGGTCACCACCCGCGACGACGTGCGGCGCGCCCGCGCGATCCTCGACCGGCACCTGCTGCCGGCCGCCGGCATCGTCGTCACCGGCGTCGGCGACGAGATCCGCTACGGCTACACGCAGCAGAAGCCCGAGGTCCAGCCGCGCTCCGGCGGCTCCCAGGCGCCGCCCGAGCGGCAGTCGTCACGCGGGCCGGTGGCGCTGGTGTCCGATCGGACGCGCGGGTCGCGGACCAAGACCTGAGGAGGGGCGGTGCGCGCCCCGGCGATCGCGCTGCGCATCCCCTCCGGCTCGGCGGCGCTCGCCGGGCTCGCCGCCTCCGGCGGCCTGCTCGTGCTGCTGCTCGCCGGGGTGGCGTTCGGGCTGGCCGCGCCGCTGGCGCTGCTCGGGGCGGGGCTGGCGCTCGCGCTCCTGCAGTACCCGGGGACGGTGGTGCTGGTCGCCGTCGCCGCGGTCGTCGTCTGCGAGGGGCCGAGCTTCGGCCTCTTCCCGCAGACGGCGAACCTGTACCGCGATGTCGTCAAGGGCGTGATGCCGCTGGACGGCCTGATCGCGCTGGCCACCGCCGCGCTGGCCGTCCAGCTCGTCACCGAGCGTCGCCCGCTGCGGATGCCGCCGCCGCTGCTGGCGCTGTCGCTGGCGTTCGTGGCGCTGGCGGTCGCCGCCGGTCTGGTCGTCGGCCGGGCCCACGGGGTCGGCACCGCCTCCGGGCTGCTGGCGGTGCACGTGGTCGGCTACCTGCTGCTGATCCCGCTGCTGATCGTCAACCTGCGGGTTGACGCCCGCCAGGCGCAGCGGGTGCTGGGCGGGGCGTTCGCGCTGGCGGTCGCCAAGGCGCTGGTGGGGCTGGTCGCGGTCGGCCTCGGCCGCGGCGAGACGATCGACGGCGAGTCGGCGCTCACCTACTACGAGCCGACCGCCAACTGGCTGATCTCGGTGGCGCTGCTGAGCGTGGCCGCGGGCGTGGTGCTGAAGCTGCGACCGCCGCGCCGGGTGCTGGCCACCGCGCCGCTGCTCCTGCTGGCGCTGGTGCTCTCCTACCGGCGCTCGTTCTGGATCGGGGACGCGGCCGCGCTGGTGATGGTGTTCGTGCTGGCGCTCACCACCTCCCGCCGGCGGGCGGTGCTGCCGATCGTCGCCGTGCTCGCCGGCGGCGCCTGGCTGCTCGGCTCGGTCACCGTGCAGTCGGACACGCCGCTGGCCGAGCGCGTGCGCAGCCTGTCGCCGACGCAGGTGGTGACCAAGCCGGCGGACCGCTACCGGCTCGACGAGCGCGCCAACGTGATCGCCGAGATCAGGCGGGCGCCGCTCACCGGCCGGGGGATCAAGGTTCCGTGGCGGGCGACCGAGCGGATGCTGCCCGTCGAGGTGAGCCCCGCCCACGAGTACGTCCACTTCGCGTCGCTGTGGTGGTGGCTGCACATGGGCCTGCTCGGCCTGATCGCCTACATCATGCTGTTGGTGTCGGGCACGGCGATGTCCTGGCGGGTCTACCGCCGCGCCCGCGCACCGATGGTGCGCGCGTTCGGCCTGGGGTCGCTGTGCAGCATGGTGGCGCTGCTGCTGATCGAGACGACGGCGACGTTCACCGGCGTGGACGCGCGCTTCACGGTCCTGTTCGCGGCCCAGCTCGGCCTGCTGGCGGTGCTGGTGCGGCTCACCGACCGCCGGCGGCGCTACGCGGCGCGCTGAGCCCGGCGAGCAGGTCGAGCAGGACGTCGGTCTGGCGGCGGGCGTCGTAGCGGAGCTCGCAGCGGCGGCGGGCGGCGGCTCCGAGCGCGCGACGGCGTGGCTCGTCGGCGATCAGGCCGAGCAGTGCTTCGCGCAGCGCGCGCCGGTCGCCGTAGGGGACGATCACGCCCGCCTCGCCGTCGCCGAGCAGGTCGGGGATGCCGCCGACGTTCGAGCCGACGACCGGGGTGCCGCACGCCATCGCCTCCAGCACCGCCCACGGCGCGGCGTCGCCGTAGGAGGGCAGGCAGGCGACGGCCGCCTGGCGGCGCAGGCGCAGCAGCTCGGGGTCGTCGGCGTCGAGCCGGTGGACGCGGACCCCGGGCCGCTCGGGCACGTCGGCGGGGGTGACGAGGTCGAGCTCGACGGTGCGGCCGAGCTCGCCTTCGAGCGCGGCGAGCAGGTCCTCGCCGCCCTTCTCGGCGAAGCGGCCGCCGACGAACAGGATGCGCGGCAGGCCCTCCGGCCGCTCGTCCGGGCCGGGGGAGAAGGCCTCCAGGTCGAGCCCGGGGTGGTGCTCGACGACGTTGGCGTGCGGTGCGATCTCCTGCACCCGGCGCTTCGCCCAGCCGGTCCAGGCGAGCACGAGCGCGGCCCTCCCGAGGATGCGTCGCTCGGCGGCCAGCGCCGGCTTCAGCTCTAGCTGCACGATCCGGCGGTCGTCGGCCCATGCGGGCATCGACGACCAGTCGCCGATCGTCACGTCGAGCGAGAGCGCCACCGGCAGCCGCCGCATCAGGTCGCCGAGCCGCAGCGCGATCGAGTGGCTGTGGATGTGGACGACGTCGGGCTTGTGGCGGCGCACCTCGCGCAGCACGGCGCGGCGGGCGCGCAGCGGCTGGACGAGGTGCCAGCGTGCGGTGCGCAGGTCGGCGTCGAGGCGGTGCAGCAGCGGCAGAGGCCGCTGGATCGCCGCCCGCGCCGTGCGCCCCTGGGGCGGGAGCGTGGCGAAGCTCGCCTCGACGCGGTCGCCGATGTGGGCGCGCAGGGTCGCCTCCAGCCGCCCCTGGCCGAGGATGTGGGTGCCGAGATTGCCCTCGTTGAAGAACAGGACCCGCACGCTTCGGGCGAGACCGTAGAAGACGGATCGGCTCCACCGCCGTCGAGGGATCAATGACTTCGCCGGAGGCGAAGTCATTGATCCCTCGACAAGCGGGGCGGGGCGGGGAAAGCGGATCGGGGCGGCCGGCGGCCGCCCCGATCCGTGCCAATGGAGGACAGGTTCCCCGTGGACGGGCTAGGCACCCGCGAGGAGCATCTGGACCGCGGTCGTGTAGGCGCCCTTCGGGCTGCGGTCGCTGCGCAGGGCCCCGAAGTAGTGCTCGCGATCGCCGCTCTGGCCGCTGGCCCGCTGATCACGCCCCTGGTAGATGTAGAACTCGGCCAGGCGGGCGCCGTAGCGGGCGCGCATCTGGGCGACGGTGCTCGTCAGCGCGTCGGCGGCCTGGGCGTAGGTCATGCACTTGTCCCAGCCGTAGTTGTCGCTCAGGCAGCGGCCGTCGTCGGTGGCGAGGCCGTACTCGGTGACGAAGATCGGCGCGTCGTCGGAGACGCCGTGCTTCTTGAGCTGTAGCAGCGCGTCGTCGAAGTTCGGCTGCCAGCGGCTCTGCGGCCCGTACGGGTGCACCGTCCAGCCGGCGGCCAGGGTGCGCATCTCCGGCACCGCGGCGAAGGCGGCATCGTGCCAGGTGGTCCAGCGGCCCGGCGTGTCGCCGATCGCCAGCAGGCCGACCTGCGGGTTGGCGGCCTTGATCGCGAGCGCCGCGTCGCGGAAGCGCTGCGCGTAGGTCGCGGCCAGGTTCTTGTAGGTGTCGGTCTTGGCCCAGTTCGGGTTGTTGGCCAGGGCCGGGTACTGCCAGTTCTGGTTGGACTCGTTGCCGAACTCGATGTGGGTGACGGCGGTCTCCGGCGCGTAGCCCTTGCCGGCGCGCAGCGTGCCGCCGGGGCCGAACGCCTTGGCCCACTCGGCCAGGTTGCGGGCCTCGTCGGCGGTCGGCATCCGGCCGTGGAAGCCGGCCAGCAGCAGCGGCTTGATGCCGGCCTGCATGTAGGCCTCGACAGCCGGCGCCATCGCGGCGACCGGTGTGCTGATGTCGAACTCCATCCGCGCGCGGCGGGCGCCCAGGGTCTGCGCGAACGGCAGCTCCCACTGGACCGCGGAGCCGGTGACGATGCCCGTCGCCAGCGCGCCGTCTGCGGGCTTGGGCTGGGGCAGCGTGGGATCGCTCGGCGCGGTGGAGGACCCGCCGCCCTTGTCCGAGCCGTTGTTGCCGCCGTTGCCCTTCGAGCCGCCGTTGCCCTTCGAGCCGCCGTTGCCCTTGGAGCCCGACCCGTTGCCGTTGCCGCGGGAGGCGGGCGTCCAGGTGATCTTCACCGGCGACGACCAGGAGGAGCCGACGACGGCGGTGCGGACGCGGAAGCTGGCGGTCTTGCCGCTCAGCGCCTCCGGCGTGGCCTTGGTGCCGCGCACGACCTCGTAGCGGTCGGCGCTGCCGGCGACGCTGCGCACCACGATGTAGGTGCTCTGCTTGCCGACCTTCCGCCAGCGCAGCGAGTCGCCGCTGAACGACAGGGCCGGGGCGCGGCGCGTCGCGCGCGAGCTGCGAGCGGAGCGGCCCAGCTTGCGCTCCGCGGCCGACAGCCGGCGGCCCGCCCGCTGCAGGCGGTTCTCAAGCGTGCGGCAGGTGTCGGCCTTCTTGGCGCGGCGCTCGCACGTGGCGATCTGCTTGGCCACCTTGACGACCTGCCGGTCGGCGCGCTCGTAGGCGACCTGGGCGCGAGAGGGAGCCGCCGCAGCCCAGGTCGGCGCCAGTGCGAAGGCGGCCGAGATGAGGACGGCAAGCAGCGTCGGGCATGCGGCCGGCAGGCCTGCCCGGTGGGGGCGGGGTAGCAATGGGACTCCTTCGGTAGCTGGGCGATCTCGGTGAGATCCCTGGCTTTGCGAGCCCGCCTCGCGGCGGGGGTGCCTTTGTCGTGGAGTGGCGGTGAGGCCCGATGAGACCTGGATTCACCGCTCGCCCCCTGCATCGGGTCCCAGGGCGCTCTTGATGACCGGGTCAGTTCGAGACTGGACAAACGTCCACCCGGGGGGTCCCCTGCCGGACCGGCCGGGACGTTGGCGGGCTTCAGCGCTCGGCGGGAGCTTCCGCCGCGCGCTCGACGGCGGCGATCGCGCGCGCGATCTCGGCCAGGCGGCTCTCCCAGGAGTGCGCGGCGGCGGCGTCCGATCGCCCGGCGCGTGCCTGCGGCCCGTCGGCGTCCATCACGGCCTGGAGCGCGGCGGCCATCTCGCCCGCGTCGGCGGCGGTGACCACATCGGGTACGTCGCGCAGCGACGGCAGCGGCGTGGCCACCACCGGCAGCCCGGCGGCGAGGTACTCGTAGACCTTCATCGGGAAGATGCCGCGCGTGAGGTCGTTGAGCGCGTAGGGGATGAGGCCGGCGTCCGCCCCGCGCAGGACGGCGGGCAGGTCGTGGTGCTCGCGCCGCCCGAGCAGGTGGATGTTGGGCTCGGCGCGCAGCGGCGCGACGTCGGTGCTCGGGTCGCCCGGGCCGATCGGCCCGACGAGCGCGATCGTCCAGTCGCGCCGCAGCCGCGCCAGCTCGACGAGCAGCTCGAAGTCCAGCTTGGTGGCGACCACCGCGCCGCAGAAGACGATCCGCGGGTGGGGCAGCGCCTCCAGCTCGGGGTCGACCGGACCGTCGTCCAGCGCGGTGGAGAACAGCTCGGTGTCGGCGACGTTGGGCGCGTCGATCACGTTCGCGCCCCAGGAGCGCAGCCGCTCGGCGAGCGTCGGCGCGCTGGCGAGCACCAGGTCGGCACGCAACGCGAAGCGCCGCTCGGCGGCGCGGAAGCTGTCGGCGTCGACGCCCGGCTGGGCAGCGATGTCGTCGACGCAGTGGTAGACGACCAGCGACGGGTCGAGCGCGTCGAGCAGCGCCTCGGCCTGCGGCACGTAGCCCCACAGGATCGGGCGGCGCAGCCCGACGCGGCGGGCGGCGCGCGCGACCTGGGCGGGCAGCAGCCGCGCGTTCAGCGCCCGCACGGCGGCGAAGCGATGCAGCGGCAGCACCAGCGGCGAGAGCACGTGCAGGTTGTCCTGGACGCGGCGCGGCGGAGCCAGCCCGCGGCGGGCGCGGCGCACGATGCGTCGGATGTCCTTGCCGGCGAGCTGCGGCCGGCGCAGGCCGAGCGACTCGATGAACAGGACGCGGTTGTCGGCCGCCAACCGGGACATCAGGTGGTGCTGGTTGGTCCACAGCTCGGTGTCCCAGTCGGCGAAGCCGACGCAGACGATGTCGCGGCCGCGCAGCCGCTCGTCCCGGCTCATGCCGCCACCCGGTCGTCGTCGGCCAGCATCCGCGCCAGCGCCGCCACCGAGTAGCGCTCCTCGACCACCGCCCGGCCGCGGGCGGCGCGCGCGTCGGCGTCCGCGTCGGCGCCGGAGACGATCTCGGCGACCGCGGCGGCGAACCGGTCGGCGTCGCCCGCCACGCGCAGGTGCTCGCCGTCGTCGAGACCGAGCGCGTCGGCGGCGCGCGGGGTGGAGACGACCGGCACCGCGTAGGCGAGCGCCTCCAGCAGCTTGAACGGGGTTCCGCCGCCCGACAGCAGCGGCACGAGCGCGCAGCGCGCGGCCCGGTACTCGGCGGCCAGGTCGTCGACCCGCCCGCGCACGAGCACGCCCGGCCGGCGCGCCGCCGGGTCGTCCTCCAGTCCGCGGCCGACGAGCCGCAGCGTCACCTGCGCGCCGCGCCGCTCGAGCCGCGGCAGCACCTCGTCGAGCAGGAAGGCGAGCGCCTCGCGGTTGGGGGCGTAGGTGAAGTCGCCGACCATCAGCGCGTCGGTGCCCCCGCCTCCGGGCGCCACCGGCGTGATGTCGTCGGTGTTGATCACGTTGGGCACGACGCGGATGCGCGCGCCGGGCGCCAGCTCGCGCGCGCCGCGGGCGTCGGCCGCGCTTACCATCCAGGACTCGGCGGCCGCCTCCATGATCCGGCGCTCGGCCGCCCGCAGCCGCCGCGGCGAGCCGAGCCGCTGGTCGGGCAGCCCCACCCGGAACGAGGACTCCAGGTTGTGGGCGTTGTAGATGACGGGGCGCCGGCGGGCAAGCCCCACCAGCGCGCTCATCACCGCCGGGCCGTCGGCGATCACGCGCGCCGTCCCGGGCGTCTCCGCCGCCGCGGTCGCGGCGGCCACCAGCTCGGGGGAGATCGAGCGCGCCCAGCCGTCGGGCACGCCCGCCAGCCGGTGGCGGGCGTAGGTGAGGGCGCGGCGCGGGCCGCGGCTCGCGACCAGCTCCCGCAGCTCCACCTTCGGGTTGGCGACCAGCGCGGGATCGGGCTCGTCGGCGCCGAAGCGGACGTAGATCAGCTTCACGTCGCGGCCGGCGCGGGTGAGCGCGTCCACCAGCGTGCACACGCGCTGCCCCTGCCCGCCCCTGCGGGTCGGCGTCTGCTGGGCGATGAGCACGTCGTGGCGGGCGGCCACGGGGGCATGATCCCAGAGCCCGCGCCTGTACCCTGCGCCCGCAGTGTCGGCCCGCCGTACGTCCCGCTCCCGCGCCGCGCAGCGGGTCCTCGTCGTCGAGCAGGGCGGACGCGGCGGCGTGGCCGACTACACGGCGGCGCTCACCGCCGCGCTGGCGGCCGACGGCGCGCAGGTGACGCTCGCCACCGCCGACGACCATCTGTACCCGCCCGCCGACGGGGTGGAGGTCGTCACCCCGTTCCGCTACGTGCGCGGCCACTCGCCGCTCGGCCGGCTCGTCCGTTGCCTGCGCTTGGGGCGGATCGCCAACGGCCTGCTGTTCCTGGCCGCGGTGCCGCGGCTGGCGCTGCTCGCTCGCCGCGCGGGCCTCGTGCACACCCAGGGCTGGGAGGACCTGCGGCTGGGAGTGCTGGCGGTGGCGGCGATGCGGCTCGTGGGCGCGCTCGTCGTCCAGACCGAGCACAACACGTTCGAGCGCGGCGCCTCGCGCGAGCGCTCGCGTTGGCTGCTGGCGGCGCTGACGGCGCGCACGATCGTGCACGCCCGCGCCGACCTGCCGCGCTGCTACGCGCACCGGCGTGGTGCGGCGGTGGTGATCCCGCACGGCGAGTACGGGTCGCTGGCGCGGCGCGGCGGCGAAGGGGACCGGGCCGCGACGCGAGCGCGGCTCGGCGTGCCGCAGGAGGCGCCGGCGGTGCTGCTGTTCGGCCAGCTCCGCGCCGACAAGGGGCTCGGCGACCTGCTCTCCGCCGCGCGCGAGGTCGACGGCCTGCACGTGGTGATCGCCGGCGAGGACACCGGCGGCCTGGCCGAGGTGAAGGACCTGCTCGAGGACCCGGCGCTCGCGGGCCGCGTGCACCTGCGCGAGGGGTTCGTGCCGATCGAGGAGGCGGCCGACCTGTTCGCCGCCGCCGACGCCGCCGTGCTGCCCTACCCGCGCGCCAGCCAGAGCGGCGTGCTGCTGCTCGCCTACGGGTTCTCGCGGCCGGTCGTCGCCTACCCGGTCGGCGGGCTGGCGGAGGCGGTCGAGGACGGGCGCACGGGATGGCTGTGCGCGAGGCCCGACGTCCCGGCGCTGGTCGAGGCGCTGCGCGCGGTGGTCGCCGCGGGCGCGGATGAGTGCGCGCGCCGTGGCGCCGAGGCGCGACGTCTCTCCGACGAGCGCTACGCCTGGGACGTGATCGCGCGCCGCACGCGGGCGGTGCATCGCGACGCCGGGCTTGCGCCGCGCGGCGCCGAGGGGCTGGCGACGGCGCGGGTCGTGTTCCACGACGCGCTCGCGGACGGCCGCGTCGGGTCCGACGCGCTCGTCGGCGCCGCCCGGAGGCTCCGCCCGCGGCGCGTGCCGCCGGCGCCGGTGCGGCTCGCCCAGCTCGTGCGGCGGCGCCGCGGCGCCTACGCCTTCGACCGCGCGGTGGCCGCGCCGCTGGACGCGCTGCGCCGCTCGCTGCTCGCCGACCGGGCGGCCGGGCCGCCGCGGGTGCTGGTGCGCGTGGACGAGTTCCCACACTACCTGGCCGCCGACGAGCCCGATCGCTACGGCACCGAGGCGTTCAAGCGCTTCCGCGCGATCCTCGGCGAGGCGGGCGTGCCCTGGCTGGCGGCGGTCCCCTCGCGGGTGAGCGCACGGCCGCTCGATCCGACGTGCACGGATTGGCGGCCGCTGCGCGACGAGGAGATCGACATGTTGCACTCGCTCGTCGGCGAGGGGGTGACGCTCGCGCTGCACGGCCGCGACCACCGCACCCGCCACGCCTCGCCGCGCCGCCACAGCGAGCTCTCCGGGCTCTCCCCGGAGGCGACCGTCGAGCTGATCGAGAGCGCGCTCACCGAGCTGGCGGAGGCGGGCCTGCCCCGGCCCGCGGTGTTCGTGCCGCCGTTCAACCGCTTCGACGCCCGCCAGTACCCGCTGCTCGCGGCCCGCTTCGACGTCGTCTGCTCCGGGCCGGAGACGATCGGGTCGATGGGCTTCCACTCCACGCCGCAGGCGCGCGGCGGCGCCATCCACCTGCCCTCCTACGCCCCGCTCTACGGGCGGGCGCGCGAGGTCGCCCCGGCGCTCGCCGCCCTGCGCGACGCGGGCCGCGCCGTGTGGGCGCCGGTCACCCTGCACTGGGGCTGGGAGGCCGACGAGGATTGGCGCGCGCTCGAGGAGCTCGCCCCTCTGCTCGCCGAGCTGGCGGTGCCGTGGGAGGAGCTGATCGCGCTCTCGCCGACCCGCCTCGGCTAGCCGGCGGCCGCGGTGCTCCGCGCGGCGAGCAGCTCCTCGATCCGCGCCGCGATCCGCGCGCCGTCGTAGCGCTCGACCGCCAGCCGCCGGCCCGCGGCGCCCTCGCGCTCCACGCGCTCGGGGTCGCGCCGGTACTCGTCCAGCACCGCCGCCAGCGCCGCGTCGTCGTGCTCGGGCGCGACGATCGCGCCCGTGCCCGGCTCGATCATGTCCCTGACGCCCTCGGGCCCGGTGGAGACCACCGGCCGCGAGGCGAGCTCCGCGTAGATCACCGCGCGCGGCGCCCCCTCCGTCGGGCTGGGGCAGAAGACCGAGACGTCCAGCGCCGAGAGCACCTCGCCGATCTTCCGGTGCGGGGTGGGGAGGAAGTGCGCGCGCTCGCCGAGCGGCGCGGCCAGCTCGCGCAGGGCCGCCTCGGTCTCGCCGTCGCCGGCGATCACCAGGTGCACCGAGTCGTCCATCCGCAGCACCGCGCGGATGAGCACGTCGAGCGGCTTCTTCGGGTGCAGCCGCGACACGCAGCCGACGGTGAACGCGTCGGGCGGGATGCCGAGCCGCTCGCGCACCGTCCGGCGCGCCTCCGCGCTGAAGACGACCGCGTCGGGGTCCATCACGTTCGGCACGACCTCGATGCGCCCCGGGTCGATGCCCGCCTCGACCAGCGAGTCGCGCGTGCCCGCCGACACGGCGAGGATCACGTCGACGTCGCGCGCCGCGCGCCGGTACAGCGCCCCGGCCGGGCCGGAGCGGAGCTGGTGGGGGACCGGGCCCCACTCAGCCCAGACGAGCTTCGGCCGCAGCCGCCTCGGCAGCGCGGCGGCCAGGAGCTGCTCCTTCTTGTAGTGGACGAGCAACGCGTCGTAGGGCGCCTCGCGCTCGAGCGCACGCCGCAGCGCGCGCAGCAGCAGCGGCGCCCGCAGCACCAGCCCGGCCGCCGTCCGCCGGCCCAGCTTCGGGCCTAGGTCGATCGGGTGCACCGGCACGCGCGTGCCGGCCGTCAGCTCGGGCACGTTGCTGAGCATCACGCACTCGTGCCCGCGCGCGGCCAGCGCGTCCAGCATGTCGGCCGCCGCGTACTCGCCACCGCCGCGGGCGGCGGTGGTCATCACGCTCACGATCTTCAGGGCGCCCACCTCACGGTCGGCACCCTAGCCGCCTACGCCGGGTTGACGGGCGTGACCTCCGCGGTGCAGAACGCGCAGCGGCGCGCAGCGGCGGGGATGTCGGACAGGCACTCCGGGCACTGCCGCTGCTCGCCGACCTCCTTCTTGGGCGAGAAGCGCTCCAGCAGCGCCGAGACCGGCTTGACCACGAAGAAGTAGACGACCGCCGCGATGATCAGGAACGACAGCAGCGCGTTGATGAAGTGGCCGTAGGCGAACTTCGAGCCGTTGATCGTGAACGACAGGTCCGAGAAGTCGGGCTGGCCGCCGACGGCCGCGATCAGCGGCGTGATGAAGTCGCTGACCAGCGCCGTGACCAGCGCGCCGAACGCGGTGCCGATGACCACCGCGACCGCCAGGTCCACGAGGTTGCCACGCAGGATGAACTCGCGGAAGCCCTTCATGTCACGTCCCCCTCTGCTGATCGATTGCCGTTGCGGCGACCGTAATGTCCCGTCGCGGCGCCGGGCAATCGCTCTCGCCGGCTTGCCTGTGGCCGCCGCTTCCGGCAAAGTGGGAAGTGGCACTTCCCACTTCCCACATTGGAGCGTGCGAGCGTGAGCCTGGAAGATCCCGTCGTCATCACCTGCGCCATCTCCGGCGCCGTCGCCAATCGCGACCAGTGCCCGGCGATCCCCTACACGCCCGAGGAGTACGCCGCCGAGGCGCGGCGGATCGTCGACGAGGGCGGGGTGCACATCCACATCCACGCGCGCAAGCCCGACGGCACCCCCAGCTACGACGCCGAGGACTTCAAGGCCATCCACGACGCGATCCGCGCCGAGATCGGCGACGCCGCGATCCTCAACTTCTCGACCGGCACCGTCGGCGTGCCGGTCGCCAAGCGCATCGAGTACCTGCGCGCCTGCCCGCCCGAGGTGGCGGCGCTGAACATGGGCTCGATGAACTACGCGAAGTACTCGCCCAAGCGCAAGAGCTTCGTCTTCAAGCTGGTCTTCGCCAACCCGTTCGACGAGATCATCGAGCTGCTCGAGGCGATGAACGAGCTCGGCATCAAGCCCGAGCACGAGTGCTTCGACCTCGGGCACGTCGGCTCGCTCGCGCCGCTGATCGACATGGGCATCCTCAAGCCGCCGCTGCACGTCGATTTCGTCATGGGCGTGCTCGGCGGGGTGCCGCCGACGGCGCGCAACCTCGCCGCCATGGTGGACAACCTGCCCGACGTCGACTGCCACTGGAGCGTGATCGGGATCTCGCGCGTGCAGTGGACGCTGTGCGCCGCGGCGCTGTCGCTCGGCGGATCGATCCGCGTCGGGCTGGAGGACAACTTCTACCTGCCGGACGGCACCATGGCGCGCTCCAACGGCGACCTGATCGCCGTCGCCCGGCGCATGACCGAGGACGCCGGGCGCCGGCCCGCCACCGTCGAGGAGGCGCGCAGGCTGCTCGGCGTGAGGCCGCGGGAGACGGCGGGCGCATGAGCGGGGGGCTGCCGCTCGAGGGCCTGCGCGTGCTCGACCTGAGCCGCCTGCTGCCCGGCGGGTTCTGCTCTCAGCTCCTGGCCGACTTCGGCGCCGACGTCATCAAGGTGGAGGACACCGGCCTCGGCGACTACGTCCGCTGGGCGCCGCCGCGGTTCGATGGCGCCGAGCCGAGCGCCGCGAGCGCCATGTTCCTGGCGCTCAACCGCAACAAGCGCTCGATCCGCCTCGACCTCAAGAAGGAGGCCGGCCGCGAGGTGCTGCTGCGGCTCGTCCGTGACGCCGACGTCCTGCTGGAGTCGTTCCGCCCCGGGGTGATGGACCGGCTCGGCGTCGGCTGGGAGCGGCTCCGGGAGGAGAACCCGCGGCTCGTCTACTGCGCGATCACCGGCTACGGCCTGACCGGGCCGTACGTCGAGCGCGCCGGTCACGACCTCAACTACCTGGGGTTGAACGGGCTGCTGGCTCTCTCGGGAGAGGAGGACGGCCCGCCGGTGCCCGCCGCGGGGCAGATCGCCGACGTCGGCGGCGGGGCGCTGATGGCCGCCTTCGGCATCCTCGCCGCGCTGCGCGAGCGCGACCGCTCCGGCGAGGGGCAGCTCGTCGACGTCTCCATGTTCGACGGGGCGCTCTCCTGGCTGGCGATGATCGCCGCGCGCGTGTTCGCCGCCGGCGAGCGGCCGCGGCGCGGGGGCGAGGTGCTCGGCGGCGCTGTCGTCTGCTACAGGCCGTACCGCTGCGCCGACGGCTGGGTGACGTTCGCCGCGCTCGAGCCCAAGTTCTTCAAGAGGTTCTGCGAGGGGGTCGGACGCCCCGACCTGAGCGACAAGCAGTTCGCGCCTGCCGGGTCGGAGGCCCACCGCGAGCTCGAGCGCATCTTCCTCGAGCGGACGCGCGAGGAGTGGCGCCGGTTCAACGACGAGTACGACTGCTGCCTGGAGCCGGTGTTGGAGCTGGAGGAGGCGCTCGAGTCGGAGCTGGTGCGGGCGCGCGAGATGGTGGTCGAGTTCGAGCAGCCGGGCGCCGGCGTCGTGCGCGGGCTGGGGATGCCGGTGAAGCTGTCGCGCACTCCGGGCCGGGTGCGCTCCGGCGGCCCCACGCTCGGCGCGCACACCGAGGAGGTGCTGCGCGAGGCGGGCTACGACGACGAGGAGATCGCCGCCCTGCTTGACTGCGGCGCGGTCGCCGGACCCGGAGCGTCCGACCAGCAGGGAAGCTTTCTGGCTGGGGCATGAGCCGCAACGGACTCCTGAAGATGAGCGAGCTGGCCGAGCGCAGCGGCGTCTCGCCCGGCACGATCAAGCACTACCTCCGCGAGGGCCTGCTCGGCGACGGGTCGGACATCGTCCGCACCTCGCGCAACATGGCCTGGTACCCGCCGAGCTATGTCGAGCGGATCGCGCTGATCAAGCGGCTCCAGGAGGACCGCTACATGCCGCTCAAGGTCATCAAGTCGATGCTCGACGAGGACCCGCGGCGCGCGATGGCGCTGGTGGAGCTCGAGGACAAGATCATCGAGCGGGCTCTGGCCGCCGGGGAGCAGGGCGAGCGGTACTCGGCGGAGGAGATCCGCAACCGCTACGACCTGCCCGCCAACGTGCTGCAGCGGCTCGAGGAGCTCGGCGTGCTGACCCCGGACGAGCGCGGCTACGACGAGGACGACGTGGCGATCATCGAGGCGATCGTCCGCTTCCGCGCCGGCGGCTACGACGAGACGCTCGGCTTCACCGTCTACGACACGCTCCGCTACCGCGAGGCGCTGCAGCCGCTGGTCGAGGAGGAGGTCCGCACGATGCTCGACCGGCTGGCGGGCAAGGAGGTCGACCCCGACCGCGCCGCCGAGATCATCGCCTCGGGTGCGGGGCCGCTGCGCGACCTGCTCGGCGCGATGCACTCCAAGATGCTGCGCGCCGAGCTGCGCCGCCAGCGCGGCGAGCGGCCCGAGGCACAGGACGGCGGGAAGCGCACGCGCGCATCCGGCGCCGGCGGCCGTCGCCGCAGCACCGCCGGCTCCTGACCCCGCTGCGTCCTGCGTCTGTTTCCACCCGCCATAGGGGTGACGACAGACGCAGGTCGACACCCGCTGCGTCCTGCGTCTGTTTCCACCCGCTCCAACGGGTGGAAACCGACGCACGATGCAGCGGGGGTCAGGCGGCCTGGCGCAGCTTCTCGAGCGCCTCGCGCAGCACGCGCGAGATCTGCATCTGCGACAGGCCGACGATGCGGCCGATCTGCTCCTGCGTCAGATCCTCGTGGAAGCGCAGCCGCACCACCTCGCGCTCGCGCCGGGTCAGCCGTCGCGCCCGCCGCTCGAGCAGCTCGCGCTTCTCGGCCTGGTCGTAGCCCTCCTCGCTGACGCCGATCCGGGCCTCCAGCGGATCCTCCGAGTCGTCGCGAGCGGGCGCCGACAGCGACGCCGCGTGGCGCGCCACCAGCGCCTCGCGCGCCTCGAGCACCTCCTCCTCGGAGAGCCCCGTGCGCTCGGCGATCTCGGCGACGGTGGGGGAGCGGCCGAGGTCGTGCGCGAGCGCCGCGGTGGCGCGGTCGACCGCGAGCGCCTGCTCCTGCAGGTCGCGCGGCGGGCGCACCGCCCAGCCGTGGTCGCGCAGGTAGCGGCGCAGCTCGCCCGACATCGTCGGCAGCGCGTAGCTGGAGAACGCGTGCGCCTTGCGTGGGTCGTAGCGGTCGATCGCCTTCAGCAACCCCACGCACGCCACCTGCACCAGGTCCTCGAACGGCTCGCTGGTGGAGGCCAGCCGGCTGGCCGCGTAGCGCGCGAGCGGGAGATAGCGGTCGACGAGCTGCTCGCGCAGGCGCGGGTCGCGGGTGACGGCGAACCTCCGCAGCAGCGCCTCCCCGGCGTCGCGCCTTCGGTCCGCCACCGCGCTCATCGCCGGCGTCCGATCCGTCGTTGCGTCCGCTGCCCGGGCACGCCCGGCACCAGCGGCCTGACCGCGCGGACGCGGCTGCGCCGCTCGCCGCGCCCGGGCGCTCCGCAGTGCGGGCAGGTGGCCGACCCCGCCCCGCGCGGGTGCAGGAAGGCGACGTTGCATCGCGGGCACGAAAGGTGCGGCAACCCCCTGTGACCTCCCTTGCTGTCGGACCCGGCCTCGCCGGAGCTTTCTGCCGCGCGGGGCCGGCTCGTCCGACGCTCCGTCTGCCGGGAGGCGACGGCCGTCCCGCGCATCCGCATCCTGACGGCTGGTCGAGGCTCCGCCCAGCCCTTTCGGTCAGGCCGGCGACGATCGTGTCAGCAGGCTGACCTCCTCGTCTCGCCCGCACGCGCCGTCGCGGGCGGCGCGGCGTCGGCTACCAGCGCGCCTCGTGGCGCTCCATCACTCCCCAGCCGCGGGCGACCGGCTGCCCGCCGGGCAGCGTGCCGGAGACCGTGCCGAACAGGTGCGCGTAGTCGCTGGAGATGAGGACGTAGTTGTCGCGCCGGGCGCGGCGGGCCGTCTCCGCGAAGCGCAGCTCCTCCCAGTCCCGCCCGGTGACCGCGGTCAGGTCGGGCGCGATCGCGGCGGGCGGGATCTCGCGCGGGGCGCCGTCGACCCAGACGGTGCGCTCGCTGCCCCGCTCGGCGTCGTGCATCCCCTCGACCAAGGTCCACGCCAGCAGCTCGCCGGACGGCGACTCGCCGACGCCCGCGCACCAGCGCCAGGCGGTGCGCCGCGCGTGGTAGCCGGCGGAGTCGTCCAGCAGCCCGCGCAGCCTGACGCGGCGGCCGGCGACGACGCCCTCGGCGACGAGCGGCAGCTTGCGCGTCCAGATGTAGGAGTCGCCGTGGCGCGAGGCGACCTCGATCGGCTCGCCGTCGGGCTCGAGCCGCACGTCGATCGGCCCGGCGCGCAGGCGGTCATCGTCGGCGGCGACGGCGCCCGGCCGCCACAGGGTGCGCTCGCGCATCCCGCCGTCGCGGGCCCAGATCGCCCAGAAGCACTGGGGCAGCACCGCGCCGATCGACACGCGCGCGGCGCACAGCATCGTCTCCTCGCCCCAGAGGCCCACGTAGCGCCAGCGCTTCAGCGGGCGTCCGTCGCGGAAGGGCGGCATCCGCTCCGGCGGGACCGGGAGGCCGGGCGGGCGGCCGCGCACGGGCAGGGCATCGAGCGCCGACATGCAGCGGGTATGCTCCCAGGTGCAGCGTTGACTGACCAGTCAATCGCCTCCGTGCGACATCTCCGCCTCACAGACCCGCCGACCGCCCGCCGCCGCGCGTCGGGCCCGGGCATGGAGGTCGCACGCTAGTGGCCTCCAACGGTCGCGCCTCCTCGCCGCGAAACCCCGCGGCCGCCGCGGAGAAGCGGCGCCAGATCCTCGCAGCCGCGGTGCGCGTGTTCGCTCGGCAAGGGTTCCACACCTGCCGCGTCAGCGACATCGCCGACGAGGCGGGCGTCGCCTACGGGCTCGTCTACCACTACTTCCGCTCCAAGGAGGAGGTCCTCAACACCCTCTTCCTGGAGCGCTGGAACGTCCTGCTCGAGCACATCCGCGGCGTCGACGCCCAGCCGCTGTCGGCGCGCGAGAAGCTCGAGGCGATCGCCGCGTTCATCATCGAGTCGTACCGCCATGACCCCGACCTGATGAAGGTCATCATCGTGGAGGTCACGCGGGCGGCCAACACGTTCGGCCAGACGCACCTGGCCGAGATCCGCGAGGCGTTCGACCTGATCGCCGCCGTCGTGCGCAAGGCGCAGGAGCAGGGAGAGTTCCGCACCGACATCTCGCCGCTGTTCGCCGCGATGGCGTTCTACGGGGCGATCGAGCAGGTCCTGACCGGTTGGATCTTCGACGCGCTGCCCGGGGCGCCCGAGGACCTCGACGAGGCGACCCGCTACATCGTCGAGACGATCTGCGGTGGTCTCGACAACCGCGACCGTTAGAGTCCGCGGTCGCATGCAGCAGGAGATCGTGAAGCGTCTCGCCTGGTCGGGCATGCTCGCCGCGTTCGGCGCGCTCGCGAGCATGGTCGCCACCCGCCTGGCCGCGATCGCCTACCGTCGGATCTTCAACGAGGACCCGCCTGAATGAGCGACGAGGCCCGCGACCCCGAGACGGCCGCGCAGGCCGCCGACTTCATCGAGCAGGCCGAGTCCGCCCCGGCGCAGGAGGCCGGGGCCGCCGAGCAGCCCGCCGCGGAGCAGGGCGCGCAGGCCGCCGGCGCGCAGCAGGCGGGGTCCGAGCCTGCCGCCGAGCAAGGCGGCACGTCCGCCGGCTACGTTCCGCCGCCGCCCGCGCCCGGCGTCGAGGAGCGGCCCGAGGTGGCCGTCGGGGCCGCGTTCGTGGGCGGCCTGCTGTTCGCCCGGCTGCTGGCCCGCATGGCGCGCCGGAGGCATCGACTGTGAGCGAACCGACCAACATCGCCCGCACCATCCAGGAGGTCGCCGAGAAGGCGGCGGTCCTGGTCCGCGAGGAGATCGAGCTCGCCAAGGCCGAGGTCGCCGAGAAGGCCGGCAAGATCGCGCGCGGCGCCGTCGTCGCCGCGGCGGCCGGCGGCTTCGTGCTCGGCGCCCTGGTGATGCTGCTGTTCGGGTTCGCCGAGCTGGTCTGGTGGGCGGTCCCGTTCCCGGCCACCCAGAAGTTCTGGGCCTACTTCATCGTGGCCTTCATCCTGCTGCTGCTCGCCGCGCTGGCCGGCTGGCTGGCGTACCGCGCGCTGCGCGCCGGCACGCCGCCCGCGCCGACGATGGCGATCGACGAGGCCCGCCGCATCCGCGAGACCGTCCAGGCCGAGCATCCGGAGACGACCGTCTGATGTCGCGTTCGCCCGAGGAGATCCGTGCCTCGATCGAGGCCAACCGCGCCGAGCTGGCCGCCTCGCTGGAGAAGCTGCGCGGCGAGATCGAGGTCGTCACCGACTGGCGCTCCCACCTGCGCCGCCATCAGCGCGAGGTGCTGATCGGCGCCGCCGTCGCCGGCTTCGTGATCGGCGGCGGGCTGGCGGCCGTCGGCGGCCTGCTGCGGCGCAAGCGGCGCTGGTACTAGGGCCTCGCGGCGTCCGCCGCGACCCATAGCCTTCAACCTGATGTCCCCCAGGGTCGAGATCTCCACGCGCACGATGGTGCGCGCGGTGGCCGTCGTGGTGGCCGCGGTCCTGGCCCTGTGGCTGATCTACCTGCTGCGCACGCCGATCGGCTGGGTGCTGATGGCGACGTTCATCGCCGTCGCGGTGTCGGGCCCGGTCAACCGCCTGGCGCAGCACATGCGCCGCGGGGCGGCGATCGCGATCGTCTACCTCGGGCTGGTGCTGGTGCCGATCGGGCTGGCGCTGATCGTCGTCCCGCCGCTGGTCACCCAGGCCTCCGACCTGGCCCAGGACGTGCCGCGCTACGCGCGCGACCTCCAGCGCTGGGTGAACAAGAACGAGCGGCTGCGCGAGCTGGACGACAAGTACGACCTCACCGGACAGCTCCAGAAGCAGGCGTCGAAGCTGCCCGAGCACGCCGGCGACGCCGCCCAGGTGCTGGGCAACATCGGGCTGGGGCTGGTCAACTCGATCTTCGCCCTCGTCAACATCATCATCCTGAGCATCTTCATCGTCGCCGGCGGGCGAAGATGGACCGACGCGGCGCTGATGCTGCGACCACCCGACGAGCGGGAGCGATTGCGCCGCGTGCTCGACCGCACCGCCTCGGCGGTCGGCGGCTACGTGCAGGGCGCGCTTACGATCGCGCTGATCGCCGGCACGGCGACGTTCATCGTTCTCACCCTGCTGGGCGTGCCGTTCGCCGCCCCGCTGGCGGTGCTGGCCGGGTTCGCCTCGCTGATCCCGCTCGTCGGCGCGACGGTCGCGGCGATCATCATCGGGGCGGTGACGTTGTTCACCAACTTCCCGACGGCGACGATCATCTGGGCGATCTGGGCGGTCGTCTACCAGCAGGTCGAGAACAACCTGATCCAGCCGCTGGTCCATCGGCGCACCGTCGAGGTGCAACCGTTCGTCGTGCTCGTCGCGGTGCTGTTCGGCGCCACGCTGCTCGGCATCGTCGGCGCCGTGGTGGCGATCCCGCTGGCGGCCTCGCTGCAGATCATCATTCGCGAGTGGTGGGAGTGGCGGCGCGAGCTGCGCGCCGAGCAGGAGGGCGTGGCCGCCGGCGAGCCGAACGGCGACGCCGACGGGCCGGCGGGCGCGATCACCGCGCCCTGAGTCTCCGGCTCGCCCGTCAGTCGGCGCGCAGCAGCGCGGCGGGCATGCCGCCGACGCCGAGCAGGCCCGGGCCGACGTGCGTGCCGATCACCGGCCCGATCTCCGAGACGAACAGCGGGTCCGAGCCGAAGATCTCGCGCCCGCGCTCGGCGAGCTGCTCGGCCACGTCCGGCGCCTGGATGTGCTGGACCGCCCAGGCGTCCCAGCCCTTCTCGCGCAGCTCCTCCGCGAAGGCGACCATTCGCTCGAACGCGCGCCGCGAGGTGCGGACCCGCTCGATCGGCGTGATCTCGCCGCGGATGGTGAGGATCGGCTTGATCTTCAGCGCTCCGCCGAGCCACGCTTGGGCGCCGCCGATCCGCCCGCCGCGGCGCAGGTACTCGAGCGTGTCGACCGCGAACCAGATCCCCGCCTGCTCGGCCGCCTGCGTGGCGCGGTTGGCGACGGTGTCGAGGTCGGCACCCGCCTTGGCCGCCACGCCGGCCGCCAGGACGCTCAGGCCCATCCCGCCGCACGCCGAGCGCGAGTCGATCACGCGCACCTTGCGGTCGGGGTGGCGTGACTGCGCCTGCTCGGCCGCCTGCTGCGCGATGCCCACGGTGCCGGAGATGCCGCCCGACAGGTGGATGGAGACGATGTCACGGCCCTCGGCGAGCAGCGGCTCGTAGACGTCGAGGAAGTCGCCGATCGACGGCGCCGAGGTCTTCGGCAGCGGGTCGGCGTCGCGCAGCCGGCCGTAGTAGGCGTCGAGGTCGGTGATGTCGGCCTCGCGCTCCTTCCGGTCGCCGTGGTCGATGTACAGCGAGACGGTCCGGATGCCGTGCGCATCCAGCATCTCGGCCGGGAGGTACTGGGTGGTGTCGGTGACCACGGCGACGCGGGACATGGCCGCTCACCTTAAGGCGAGCGGCCCGCGGACGCGATCCGACGTGGTCGTGCGGCGGAGCCGCCGCGGTCAGACGAGACGGTTCTCGATGCCCAGTGGCTTGGGGCCGGCGTCCGGCGCCTGCGCGTCGGCGGGCTGCTCGACGCCCAGCACCTTCGCCAGCTCGCCGCTCTCGAACATCTCCAGCACGATGTCCGAGCCGCCGATCAGCTCGCCCTTCACGAACACCTGCGGGATCGTCGGCCAGTTCGACAGCGCCGACAGCTCCTGGCGGATGCGCGGGTCCGGGAGGACGTCGACGGCGGCGAACTCGACGTTCAGCGCCTGCAGGGCCGCGACGGCACGGGCGCTGAACCCGCACGCCGGCTGCTCCGGCGTCCCCTTCATGAAGATGATGACCGGGTTCTCCTTGATCGCCTGGGCGATCGCGTCGCGGATGGGGTTGCTCTCGCTCATCGCTGCTCCGGGACCTCGTGGTTGGCTCGCCTAGGCCGTCTCGGGGACCTTCGTCTTGAGGGACAGGGCGTGGATCGGACCGCCGATCTCGTCGCCGAAGATCTCGTAGACGAGGCGGTGCTGCTCGACCAGGGACTTGCCCGCGAACGCGGGGGAGACCACCGTGGCGCGGAAATGGTCCCCGCCGCCGGTCAGGTCCTCGACCTCGGCGGTCGCCTCCGGCAGGGCGGCCTCGATCCGCTGCTTGATCTCCTCGGCGGTAGGCATCTCGACAGCGCAGGCTAGCGGGCTATCCTTTCTGAAGCCATGAGCACGACCGTCCGCTACAAGGCCAAGGGCATCACCTTCACCGACCAGGGTGCGGAGAAGGTGCGCGAGTTCCTGGAGAAGCAGGGCGTCGACGCGGAGAAGGCCGGTTTGCGGATCGGCGTGCGCGGAGGCGGCTGCTCCGGCTTCCAGTACCAGCTCGCCTTCGACGAGGAGCGCGACGGCGACATCGTCTTCGAGGACCACGACCTGAAGATCCTGGTCGACGGCCCGAGCCTGCCCTACGTCGACGGCTCGACGATCGACTACGTCGACTCGCTCCAGGGCGCCGGGTTCCAGGTCAACAACCCGAACGTCGTGGCCGCCTGCGGCTGCGGCTCGTCGTTCCGCGTCGCCGAGGACGAGGAGGTCTCGGCCGTCTAGGCCGTGCGCCGCGCGGCGGCAGCCGCCGCGGCGGCCCTGCTGATCGCGGCCTCCGGATGCGGGGGCGGCGATGAGCGCGAGCGTCCACGCGCGCCCGCACGCGCGAACGACGCGGAGGCGCTGCTGCCCAGGCTTGGCGAGCCCGGCCTGGCGGTCGGGCTGATCGAGTCGAGCGGCGTCCTGCTGCGCCCGCCCGACGGTCGCTCCGGGCCGGTGGCGGAGCGCTGGCAGCGACGGGTCACGGACCTGCGCCCGAAGCTGCTGCGGCTGTTCGTCGACTGGTCGGTGCTGCAGCCCGATCCGGGGCGCCCGGCGCGGCTCGATCAGCCGGTGGACGGCTGCGCGCGCGGCGCGCCGCCGTGCCTTCCGTGGGCGGGCGTGCGCGACCAGCTCCGCGCGCTGGCCGCCCAGCAGCGGATCGGGAACGGCGGGGTGGCGATGATCGCCTTCTACGGCGTGCCGGCGTGGGCGGCTGCCGCCCGGCGCGGCTGCGAGGCGGAGGGGACCGAGCCGCGCTCGCGCCCGATCACCGATGCCGGGCTGGCGGCCTACGCGGAGCTGGTGGAGCGCGTCGCCCGCCTGGCCGAGCGGGAGGGGGCCGACGTCCGCTTCTGGGCGCCGTGGAACGAGCCGAACGGGCCGTGGTTCATCAGTCCGCAGCGGCGTCGCTGCGACGCGGGCAGCCGGTCGCTCGCGCCCGCCGTCTACGCGCGCCTGGCGCGCACGATGCGCCGCGTGCTGGAGCGGCTGGGCGGCGACCGGCGGCTGGTGGTCGGCGAGCTGGCTGGCGTCGCGCGGCCGACGCCCCGCAGCACGGGCGTGGGCGAGTTCCTCGACGCGCTGCCCGACGACGTGGCCTGCTCGGCCGCGGTGCTCTCCCAGCACGCCTACCTGCGGGTCGGTGGCGGCGTGTCGGAGGGAAGCCCGATCCCGCGGTCGCGCCGGGAGGGGCGGAGGGCCGCCGGCGACCCGGTGGCGGCGCTGCTCGCGGCGCGCGACCGGCGCCCGTGCCTGCGCGACGTGCCGGTGTGGATCACCGAGACCGGGGTGGGCGGCGTGAGCGGGGGCGAGCGGCGCGACACCTCGCCGCAGGGGCTGGCCGCCCAGTGCGAGGCCTACGACCGGCGGCTGCGCGAGTGGGCGCGCGACGGGCGCATCACCGCCGCCTTCCAGTACTCGCTGCGCGAGGACCCGCTGTTCCCGGTCGGCCTGGCCGACGCCGCCCTCACCCGCACCTACCCGACCTACGACCTGATCCGCGCCTGGTCGCGGCGCGAGGACCCGACCGTGCTCCCGCCGGCGGGCGCCTGCGGCAGGGCGGGACGCTGAGCCGGCCGGCCGGCGCGGAGTGCGGTTGTCCCCCGCCTGATCACCGGGGTCGGCGGGTACGATTCGCCGGTGCGCATCGCGCTCGTTTCCCCGTACTCCTGGACGTACCCGGGAGGCGTGATGCGGCACATCGAGGCGCTGCGGCACGAGTTCGCGTCGCAGGGTCACGATGTCCGCGTCCTGGCCCCGGTCGATCCGGTCGACAAGCTGTCGGCGCGCCTGCACCGCGGCGCCTGGCCGCAGGAGCGCGAGGTGCCCGACTGGCTGGTCCCGCTCGGTCGCACGGTCGGCATCCCGGCCAACGGGGCGGTCAGCAACCTGTCGCTGACCCCGTACGGGGTCTCGATGCTGCGCCGCGAGCTGCGCACCGGCGGCTACGACGTCGTCCATGTGCACGAGCCGGTCGCGCCGGCCGTCTCGTGGGATGCTCTGATGTCGTGCCCGGCGCCGCTGGTCGGCACGTTCCACTGCTACTCGACCAACGCCATCACCAACAACTTCGCGGTGCTGGCGGGCGCGCGCCGGCGCATGAACCGGCTGCGCGTGCGGATCGCCGTCTCGGAGGCTGCCGCGTGGACGGGCGAGCGCTTCTTCGGCGGCCGCTACCGGATCATCCCCAACGGCGTCGCCGTGCCGGACGCGATCCCCGAGCCGCGCACCGGCGGGGACGCGCCGCTGCGGATCGCGTTCGTCGGCCAGGCGGTGGAGCGCAAGGGCCTGCCGGTGCTGCTGCGCGCCTTCGAGGCGCTGCGCGCCCACGTGCCCGCCGAGCTGACGATCGTCGGCGCCACGCCGGAGGAGGTCGAGCCGCTGCTGCTGGACGGCCGCGACGGGGTCAGCGTTCTCGGCCGGGTGGACGACGCCACCAAGGTGGCGGCTCTGCAGGCCGCCGACGTGCTCGCAGCGCCGTCGCTGGGTGGCGAGAGCTTCGGGATGGTGCTGACGGAGGCGTTCGCCGCCGGGCTGCCCGTGGTCGCCTCCGACATCGCCGGCTACGCGGACGTGGTCCGTGACGGGGTGGACGGGCTGCTGGTGCCGCGCGGCGACGCCGCCGCGCTCGGCGAGGCGCTGCGCTCCCTGGCGCTCGACCCGGAGCGGCGGGTGCGGCTGGCTCGCGCCGCCGCCGAGCGGGCGCGTCGCTTCGCCTGGCCGCGGGTGGCGGCCGAGGTGCTGGAGGCCTACGAGGACGCGATCGCGGTCGGCGAGCCGGAGGGCGCGCTGAAGCGCGCCGCGGTGCGGATCGGCGCGCTGCCCGCCGACCTGGAGCCGCGTCGTCCCGCCCAGCGCGTGCCGAGCATCGAGCGCTCGCCGCAGCCGGTGGCGCAGCGCCCGGCGGCGGTGCTCGCCCGCCGCGTCGGGGCGGGCGTCGCGGGCGCGGCGGTGGTGGCGGGCGCCGCCCTGGCGGTCGACCGGATCGGCCCGGAGCGGATCGGCGACGCGCTGCTGGCGGCCACGCCGCCGCTGGTGCTGGTCGCGTTGGCGCTGATGTGCCTGTCGATGGTGGTGCGCGCCGCCGCCTGGCACCAGATCCTGCGCGCGGCGGTGCAGGGCGCGCCGCACCCGCGGCTGCGCGACGCGCTGCAGGGGACGATGATCGGCGTGCTCATGTCGGCGACGCTGCCGGCGCGCCTGGGCGAGCCGGCGCGCGCGGTGATCGTCGCGCGCCGCATAGGCCGACCGCGCGACGGGCTACCGACAGTGCTCGGCACGATCGTCTCCCAGACGCTCTTGAACATCGCCGCCCTGGTGCTGCTGGGGGCGATCATGTTCGCCTCGCTGGACATGTTCGACGGCCACGAGGGCGGGCTGATCGGGTTCGCCCTGCTGCCGGTGGTGATCGTCGGCGTGGTGCTCGGCGCCCCGGCGGCGGTCGCCGGTGGCGGCGGCATGGCGCGCTCCCGGAGGCTGCGGGCGTGGGCGCGCCAGGCGCGCGGCGCGCTGCAGCGGGTGCGCTCCGGGCTGCTGGTGTTCCGCGACCCGAAGCGCGGCGCGCTGGCCACGGTGGCGCAGCTCCTCGCGTGGGTGATCCAGTGGCTGTCCTGCTACGTGCTGCTGGTGGCGTTCGGCCTTGACGACCGCGCCGGTCTGGGCGCGGCGGCGGCGGTGCTGTTCGCGGTGAACGTGAGCGCGGTGCTGCCGGCGACCCCGTCCAACCTGGGCGTGTTCCAGGCGGCGTGCGTGTTCGTGTTGACGAAGGGCTACGGCGTCAGCGTCGAGGACGCGCTCGGCTACGGGATCATCCTGCAGGCGGTCGAGATGGCGACCGCGTTCGTGATGGGCGTGCCGGCGCTGCTGGGCGAGGGCGTGAGCTGGCGCGACATCCGGATGCGCGCGATGCACGCCGCCCCGGTCGAGCTCGCCCCGCTCCCGCGTTCCGAGCAGCGCGAAGCGGTCGAGGTGTGAGCGGCCGGTCGGGGCGCCGGCCGTGCTACCCACGACGTCCGTCCGCAACGAGCGTCCGAAACTGCGGGCTATAGCCCCGCAATCCGGACGTTCGTCGCGGGTGGCGGGCAGGGCGGCCGACGGCCGTCCGGAGCGTGCTGCCCGGGCGACCAGGTCCGGACGGTCGTCTCCGGGGGCGCACGGCGCCACGCCGCCCACGCGACCACCAAGCGCCCGAAGCAGCCCCTACGGCAGCCGCCCGCGGCCGGCCACCGACGCGATCCCGGCGGCCAGCAGCAGCACCAGCGCGCCGCCGGCGAACGCGACCGTGATCTCGCGGTGCTCGGTGCGGGTCGCCAGGCGCGTGCCGAGCGACTCGTAGATCGAGGCGAGCTGGTCGCGGTCGGCGGTGGTGAACGCCCGGCCGCCCGTGATGCGGGCGATCTCGCGCAGCGTCTCCGGGTCCGGTGGCACCTCGATCGGCGCCCCGTACGGGCTGACCGGGTTGGGGATCGTCGCGTCGTCGGTGCCGAGCGACACCGTCCAGATCGGCACGCCGCGCCGCCGCGCCTCGCGTGCCACCTGGATCGGGTCCGCGCCGGTCGTCGTGCGCCCGTCCGAGAGCAGGATGATCGCCGCCGGCGGCCGCTCGCCGCTCGCGTTGCGCTCGCGCCCCAGCATGCCGAGCGCCACCTGCAGCGCCGCGCCCGTCGCCGTCGCGCCCTGGGCCACCTGCGACTCCAGGATCCGCCGCACCGGCTCGCGCTCAAGCGTCGGCGCCTGCGCCGCATCCGGCCCGTCCGCGTAGGTGACGATCCCCACGCGCGTCTGCCGCGGCGTCGCCGACAGGAACGTCTTCGCCGCCTCCACCGTCGCCTCCAGCCGGTTGGGCTCCACGTCGGTCGCCGCCATCGAGCCGGAGTGGTCGGTCACCAGCATCACCGCCGCGCCCTCGATGGGCACCGCCACCGTCCGCTGCGGTCGCGCCACCGCCAAGGCCAGCGCCGCCAGCGCGGCGAGCGCCAGCGCCGTCGGCAGATGCCGCCGCCAGGCGGGCGTCACGCCGACCGCGGCGACCAGCGTCTCCGTCGCCGGGAAGCGGATCGCGTACCGGGTCGCGCGGCGGCGCGCCGCCGCGTGCGCCGCAAGCGCCAACGGCACCAGCAGCAGCGCGAGCAGGGCGGCGGGGGAGGCGAAGCTCATCCCAGCCTCCGTCCGAGCTCGACCAGCCAGTCGTCGGCGGTCGACAGCGCCACGTGCTCGATCCGCAGCCGCCGCAGCTCGGCGTGCAGCTCGGCGCGCCGCCGTGCCTCCAGCGCGGCGAACCGGCGCCGCAGCGCCGGTCGGTTCGTGTCGACCTCCATCCGCTTCCCGGTCTCCGGGTCGACGACCGCGATCCGGCCGACCGCCGGCAGCGACGTCTCGCGCGGGTCGAGCACCTCGACCGCCAGCACCGCGTGGCGGGCGCGCAGCAGCCCCAGCGGCCGCGTCCAGTCGCGCTGGTCGCGGAAGTCGGAGACGATCGCGACGAACCCGGGCTGCGAGGCGACCCGCGCCACCCGTCCGGCCGCGTCCGCCAGCGCGTGCGGGTCGTGGGCGCCGTCGACCGCCACGCCCTCCTCCAGCGCGCGGCGCAGCGCCACCAGGCCCGCCCTCGACCCGCGCGGCGGCAGCAGCCGCGACCGGCCGCCCGCCCCGAACGTCACCACCGCCAGCCGCCCCGCGCGGCGCAGCGCCAGCCGCCCGAGCACGAGCGCCACGCCCTCCGCGACGTCGGCCTTGAGCCGCTGCGCGGTGCCGAACGCCATCGACGGCGAGACGTCCACCAGCAGCCAGCTCGTCAGCGTGCGCTCCGGCACCTGGACGCGCACGTGCAGCTCGCCGGTGCGCGCGCTCGCCGCCGGGTCGATGCGGCGCACGTCGTCGCCGTACACGTACGGCCGGAGCTGCGCCAGCTCGGTGCCCGCGCCCACCCCGGCGGCCCGCCGGTCGCCGGCCAGCGCGCCCGCGATGGTGCGCGAGACCGCCAGGTCGAGCGTGTCGATCAGCGCCTGCGGCATGCGGCCCGGCCCCTGCCGGCCCGCCGGGGGCCGCAGCGGCGCGCCCGCCTCGGGGTGGTGCTGTCGGAGGCCCGCGGTCACGCCGCGTAGGCGCTCCGATGGTGGTCCTCGGCGGGCTCGGGGACGACCGCCAGCACCCGGTCGAGGATGTCGTCGGCGGTCACCCCGTCGCTGAGCGCGTCGTAGCTGAGCACGATCCGGTGGCGGAGCACGTCGGGCGCCAGGTCGCGCACGTCGGCCCCGGTGACGTAGCCGCGGCCGCGCAGCAGAGCCAGCGCGCGGGCAGCGTGCACCAGGCCGATCGGCCCGCGCGGGCTGGCGCCGAACTCGACCAGGCTCTCCAGGTCCTGGAGACCGTGCGCTCCGGGGCGACGGGTGGCGTCGGCGAGCGTCACCGCGTAGGAGATCACCTCGCGGTCGACCAGGACCCGCCGCGCCGCCTCCGAGAAGCGCTGCAGATCCTCCAGCGAGAGCACCTCGCGCACCTGCGGCATCCCCGCCAGCGTGCGGCCCACCACCGCCGCCTCGTCGCTCGGAGCCGGATAGTCGACGAGCAGCTTCATCAGGAACCGGTCGAGCTGCGCCTCCGGCAGCGGGTAGGTGCCCTCCGACTCGATCGGGTTCTGCGTGGCCAGCACCAGGAACGGCAGCGGCACCGGGAACGTCTCGCCGCCGATCGTCACCTGCTGCTCCTGCATCACCTCCAGCAGCGCCGACTGCACCTTCGCGGGCGCGCGGTTGATCTCGTCGGCGAGCACGAAGTTGCCGAACACCGGACCCAGCTCGGTGTCGAAGGTGCCGGTGTCCGGCCGCCAGATGCGGGTCCCGACGAGGTCCGCGGGCACCAGGTCCGGCGTGAACTGGATGCGGCGGAACGAGCCGCCGAGCACGTCGGCGAGCGTGCGCACGGTGAGCGTCTTCGCCAGCCCGGGGACGCCCTCCAGCAGCACGTGCCCGCCGGCGAGCAGGCTCACCAGCAGCCGCTCAAGCATCGCGTCCTGCCCGACGATCACGCGCTTCATCTCGTGCAGCGCCTCGCCGAGCAGCGCCCGCGCCTCGTCGGCCTCCGACGCCACCGGCGGCGGCTGCACCGGCTCCGGCCGGGGGATCGGGTCTGAGTGGCGTGGGTTCTCGAACATCGCGTTCTCCTTGCGTTCAGATCAGCCGGCCGAACCAGCGCAGCGAGAGCGCCCCTCCGGCGAGCAGCAGCACGGCGGCGGCGCCGGCGAAGCCTGCGGTCAGCTCGCGGCGCTCCTCGCGCCGCCCGAGCTGGGAGCCGAGCCGCCGGTAGACCTCGGACAGGTCGCCGGCGGTGGCGGCGGTGTACGCGCGCCCGCCGGAAGCCCGGGCGACGCGGCGAAGCGTCTCGGGGTCGGGCGGCACCGGGCGCACCTCCATGCTTCCGTCGGAGCGCGGGACGGTGATCGTGCCCTGGTCGGTGCCGAGCGCCACCGTGTAGATCGGGATCCGGAGGCGGCGGGCCTCCTGCGCCGCCTCGACCGGGTCGATGCCGCGCGTGGACGCGCCGTCGGAGAGCAGCACGATCGCCGACGGCGGCCTGCGCCCGTCGACCGCCGGCGCCCGCCGCAGCACGTTCACCGCGGCGCGGATCGCCTGGCCGGTGGCGGTGCCGCCGGAGACCTCCAGCCGCGCGATCGCCTCGCGCAGCGCGGCGCGGTCGGTGGTCGGGCTCTGCATGACCCGCGGCGTCTGGTTGAAGGCCAGCAGCCCGACGTTGACGCGCGCGGGCACGCCCTCCAGGAACCGTTGCGCCGCCTGCTGGGCGGCGGTCAGCCGGTCGGGGGTCACGTCGGTGGCCTCCATCGAGCCGCTGACGTCGGTGGCGAGCATGATCTGCGCGCGCTCGACCGGGACCGCCACCGTCCGCTGCGGGCGGGCGAGCGCGACGATCAGCGCCGCCAGCGCCAGCAGCAGGATCAGCAGCGGCGCGTGCCGCCGCCAGCCCGGCCGCGACGGGGCGAACGAGGCCGCCAGCGCCGGGCGGGCGAAGGCGGCCGCGGCGGCGCGGCGCCTCCGGCCCTCCCACGCGTACCAGGCGGTCAGCACGGGGAGGAGGGCGAGTCCGATCAGCGCTGCCGGGGCGGCGAACCTCATCCGTTACGGCACCCGCGCGGGTCGCTTGCCGAGGGTCACCTCGATCTGCTGGCGCGCGCCGCCGCGGATCACCTCGATCTCGACCTTGTCGCCCGGCGCGCGCCGGTTGATCGACGCCGACAGGTCGGTGGGGTCGTCGATCCGGTCGCGGCCGATGCGCGTGACGATGTCGCCGGCCTCCAGCCCGGCGCGCTCCGCAGGTCCGCCGGCGACGACGGTGGCGATCGCCGCGCCCTGGACCATCGCGCTGCCGTCGGTCTCGACGCCCAGCCACGCGTACACGATGTCCTTGCCCTGCTTGAGCCCGGGCAGGATGCGCCGCACCGTGTTGGACGGCACGGCGAAGCCGATCCCGACGTTGCCGGCGCTGGCGCCGGAGGTGGCGATCTGCGAGTTGACGCCGATCACGCGGCCGTGCTGGTCGAGCAGCGGCCCGCCCGAGTTGCCGGGGTTGATCGCCGCGTCGGTCTGGATGACCCCGTCGATCTGGAACTGGTTGGGCGCCTGGATCGAGCGGCCGACGCTGGAGACGATCCCCTGGGTGACGGTGCGGTCCAGCCCGAACGGGTTGCCGATCGCGATCACCGTGTCGCCCACCTGCACCTGGTCGGAGTCGGCGAGCCCGAGCGGCTTGGTGCCCTTCGGGATCTCGTCGGGGTCGATGCGGACCGCGGCCAGGTCGCTGGAGGGGTCGGTCGCCAGCACCTCGCCGCGCAGGATGCGCCCGTTGTCGCCGAAGCGGACCTGCACGGCGCGCCCGCCCTGCTGGACGACGTGCGAGTTGGTGACGATCGTGCCCTCGTCGTCGACGAGGAAGCCGGTGCCGCTTCCGCTGCCGGCGCGGATCGAGACGACGGCCGGCCCGGCGTGCGCCCAGACGGCGGCCGCGACGCTCTGGCCGCGCTTGGCCTGGACGGGCTTGTCGGTCTGGGCGGGCAGCGCGGCGGGGCGGGCGACGCCGCCGTTCTCGTCCAGCGTGCGGGTGAGGACGGCGCCGCCGGCGCCGGCGAGCAGCGCCACCGCGGCGATCACCGCCGTGACGGCGGCGGGGCGGCGCATCCATCCGGGCGCCGCGGGCGCCGCCGCGGAGGGAGCGGCGGCGGGCGTCTCGTCGGCGTCAGGGGGCGCGGCGCGCTCGGCCTCGGCGCGAGCCTGCTCCTCGGCGCGCTCGCGCCTGCGTCGCGCCTCCGCCTCGGCTTCCGCCCGCCAGTCGCCACTCCAAAGGTGCTTCGGCGAGGTCATCAGGGCAGAGCATGCCCGCTGAACCTTTGCCGACTCTCAAGGGTCGTCCGAGCGCTCGTCCTGCGTCTGCTTTCACCCGCTGGAACGGGGCAATTCAGACGCGCGTTCACCTGCGTCTGGAATGCCCCGCCATAGCCGGTGCAAACAGACGCAGGACGGAGCGGACGTGGCGGCGGGCTCCGCCTAGGCCTCGGTGCCGACCTCGACGCCGGGCTGCTCGGCCGGGTCGCTCTCCAGCTCCTCGGGGCTGCCGAACAGCGACGGGTCGCGGCTGGAGCCCTTGATGAGGTCGTCGGGCGGCGTCTTGTCGGCCGGGCGCAGGCGCCCCTGGGTGGTGCCGAAGTAGATCGCCTGCGGGTGGTGGGCGACGATCGCCAGCGTCGTCTGCTCCGGCTCGGGCGCGTACCCGCCGCTCAGCTCGACCCCGATGCGGGAGAGGTCGAGCAGCTTGTCGACCTTGACGTGCTCCGCCTGGTCGGGCACCGCCGGGTAGCCCCACGAGTAGCGCCGCCCCTGGCCGAGGGGGATGCCGAGGTCGTTGCGCACGCGCCAGTGCAGCCACTCGGCGAGCGCCTCGGCGGTCTGCACCGACAGGCCGTGGACGAAGAGCTGCTCGGAGAACTCGCCCTCGTCCTCGAGCTGCTTGATCCGCTCCGTGGCCTCCGGGCCGACCGTGACGGCCTGCAGCGCGACGACGTCCAGCCCGGCGGGGTGGCCCTTGGGGCGGAAGAAGTCGGCCAGGCAGATGCGGTCGCCCTTCGGCTGGCGCGGGCAGACGAACCGCTCCAGCACGGTCTCGCGGTCCTCGGGGTCGAGGACGACGATCTCGTTGCCCTCGCTGTAGCAGGGGAAGTAGCCGAGCAGCGCGCGCGGCCTCAGGTAGTCCTGCTCGCGCCACATGCGCTCCAGTCGCGGGCGGAAGTCGTTCTCCAGCAGCTCCTTCCACGCCTGGCCCTTGACGCCCTTGCCGCCCCAGTGGAGCTTGAACAGGACGTGCGTGTCGAGGTGCGGGTAGACCTCGTCGAGGTCGACCTCGATCTCGCGCACGCCCCAGAACGGCGGCTCGGGCACCTCGACGTCGTTGTCGACGGGGGAGCGCACGGAGGCGTCGCTGGTGTCGAGCTCCTCGGTCTCGTCGCCCTTGGCGCGGAACGCCTCCGCCTCGGAGCGCACCTTGGCGAGCAGCTCCTTGCGGGCGCCCTCGTCGACGAGCTGGTCCATGACGGCCAGCCCCTCGAAGGCGTCCTTGCAGTAGAAGACGCCCGGCTCGTAGACGGTGTCGTCCTCGAGCCCGTTGACGTACAGGGTGCGGTAGCCGAAGTTGCGGTTGATCGCCGCGCCGCCGATGAGCACCGGGAACTGCAGCCCCTCGCGGTGCAGCTCCTGCACGGCGAGCGGCATCTGCTTCGAAGTGGAGACCAGCAGCGCCGAGAGGCCGATCGCGGTGGCGTCGTGCTTCTTGGCGGCCTCGACGATCTCCTGGACGGGGACCTGCTTGCCGAGGTCGACGACGTTGTAGCCGTTGTTGGTGAGGATGGTGTTGACCAGCGACTTGCCGATGTCGTGCACGTCGCCGAACACGGTGGCCAGCACGACCGTGCCCTTGGTGTAGCCCTCGATCCGGTCGAGGTAGTTCTCCAGCCGGGCGACGGCGCGCTTCATCACCTCGGCGCTCTGCAGCACGAACGGCAGGATCAGCTCGCCGGCGCCGAACTTGTCGCCGACCTCCTTCATGGCCGGCAGCAGCACGTCGTTGAGCGTGTTGACGGCGCCGATCTTCTCCACGGCCCGGTCGATCTGCTCCTCGACGCCGTCCTTCTTGCGCCGCAGGATGTGCCAGTGCAGCGCCTCCTCCGGCTCCATGCCGGCGGTCGGGTCGGCGGCCTCCTCGGCGGCCTCCTCGCCCTTGGACTCGAAGTGGGCGATGAACCGCTCGAGCGCGTCGGGGCGGCGGTTGAAGACGAGGTCGTCGGCCAGCTCGCGCTCGTCGTCGGGGATCTCCGGATACGGCGTGATGTGGTTGGGGTTGACCATCGCCAGGTCGAGCCCCGCCTCGACGCAGTGGTGCAGGAACACCGAGTTGAGGACGGCGCGGGCGGCGGGGGAGACGCCGAAGGAGACGTTGGAGACGCCGAGCGAGGTCTTGACGCCCGGCAGCTCGGCCTTGATCCGGCGGATGCCCTCGATCGTCTCGATCGCCGAGCTCTTCCACTCCTCGTCGCCGGTGGTGAGCGTGAAGGTGAGGCAGTCGAAGATGAGCAGCTCGGGGTCGAGCCCGTGCTCGTCGCAGGCGAGCTGCTTGATGCGCTTGGCGATCTCGACCTTGCGGTCGGCGGTCTTGGCCATGCCCTGCTCGTCGATCGTCAGCGCGATCAGCGCCGCGCCGTGCTCGATGACGAGCGGGACGACCTGGTTGAGCTTGTCGGGCCCGGCCTCCAGGTTGACCGAGTTGACGATCGCCCGGCCGGGGCACTGCTCGAGCGCGGTGCGGATGACCTCCGGCTCGGTGGAGTCGATCTGCAGCGGCGCGGGCTGCGACAGCGAGATCTTCTTGACCACCTGCCGCATCTGCTCGGCCTCGTCGGTGCGCTCGGTGAGCGCGACGCAGATGTCGAGCACGTGCGCGCCGCCCTCGACCTGGTCCTCGGCGACGGCGACGATGCCGTCGTAGTCCTCGGCGAGCAGCAGCTCCTTGGCCTTGCGCGAGCCCTGCGAGTTGACGCGCTCGCCGACGAGCGTGGGCGCCGGCTCCTGGACGAGGGGGGTGGCGGCGATCATCGACGAGACGTGCGGCGGGCGCGGCTTCGGGCGCGGCTTGGGGACGCGGCCCTTGATCCGCTCGGCGATCGCGGCGATGTGCTCGACGGTGGTGCCGCAGCAGCCGCCGACGATCGAGACGCCGTACTCGTCGACGAACTCGCCGAGCACGTTGGCGACCTGCTCGGGCCCCTCGGGGAAGATCGTCTCGCCGTTCGGCCCCTGGCGCGGGATGCCGGCGTTGGGGATGCAGTGCACCGGCATCGGCGCGTGCTCGCCGAGGAACCGGATGGCGTCGCGCATGTCGGCCGGGCCGGTCGAGCAGTTCAGGCCGATGACGTCGACCTTGAGCGCCTCGAGCGTGGTGAGGACGGCGTTGATGTCGGTGCCGAGCAGCATCTTGCCGCCCTGCGGCAGCAGCGAGACGCTGACCTGGATCGGCAGCTTGCGGCCCTCGAGCTTGAACGCCTCGCGGGCGCCGAAGATCGCGGCCTTGACCTCCAGGATGTCCTGGGCGGTCTCGATGATCAGCAGGTCGCAGCCGCCGCGGACGAGGCCCTGGGCCTGCTCGGTGAAGACGTCGACCAGCTCGCGGAAGGTGATGTTGCCGAGCGTGGGGTCGTCGGAGGCGGGGAGCTGGCCGGTGGGGCCGATCGAGCCGGCGACGAACCGGTCCTCGCCGACCGCCTTGCGCGCGATCTCGGCCGCCCGCTGGTTGATCTCGAGCGTGTGGTCGGCCAGGCCCCACTCGCCGAGCTTCAGGCGCGATGCCTGGAACGTGTTGGTCTCGACGACCTCGGCGCCCGCCTCGATCATCGAGGCGTGCAGGTTCTCGATGACGTCGGGGCGGTGGAGGTTGAGCGCCTCGTGGCACTTGCCCTCCAGGCCGCCGTAGTCCTCCTGGGTGAGGTCGAACTGCTCGAGGGTGGCGCCCATCGACCCGTCGAAGAGGACGACGTGATCGCGGACGGCGGCCAGGAAATCGCGCATGACCGGAACCCTACCGCAACCTTGACACACTCATGTCAACCCCTGGTCGGGTGGGTGTCAGGTCCGGCCGGATCGGCTCGTAGGTTGCTCGCGTGCGCGTGCTGTGCATCGACGGCGGAGGGATCCGCGGGATCATCCCGGCGGTCGTGCTCGCCGAGCTGGAGCGGCGCGCCGGCCGGCCGGTCAGCGACCTGTTCGACCTGATCGCCGGCACCTCGACCGGCGGCATCCTCGCCTGTGCGCTGGCGCTCCCCGCGCAGGACGGCGACGGGCCCGCGTACGCGGCCGCCGACCTGGTGGCGCTCTACGAGCGCGAGGGGCCGGGCATCTTCCGCAGCGAGCTGGTGCGGCGGATCCGCACCGTCGACGGGCTCGTCGACGAGCGCTACGACTCCGCCGGCCTGCGCTCCGCGCTCGAGCGCTACCTCGGCGACGCGCCGCTGTCGGCGGCGCGCACCGAGCTGCTGGTGACCGCCTACGAGATCGAGCGCCGCGCAGCGTTCTTCTTCCGCTCGGCGCGCGCTCGCGAGGATCCGGCCTACGACTTCCGCCTCGTCGACGTCGCACACGCCACCTCGGCGGCGCCGACCTACTTCGAGCCGGTCGCGGTGACCGACGTGGCGGGCTTGTCCACCTGGTCGCTGATCGACGGCGGCGTGTTCGCCACCAACCCGGCGATGTGCGCGGTGGCGGAGGTGGCCCGCGCCGGGGCGGCGCCGCCGATCGACGTCCTGCTGTCACTGGGGACGGGGTCGCTGACCCGGCCGCTGCCGATCGAGCAGGTGCGCGGATGGGGACGGCTGGAGTGGGCGCCGCGGATCGTGGACGTGGTCTTCGACGGCGTCAGCCAGACGGTGGACTTCCAGGCGGCGCGGCTGCTCGGCGACCGCTACGTGCGCCTGCAGCCGACGCTGGATCGCGCCGGCGACGACATGGACGACGCGAGCCCGGGCAACCTGGCCGCGCTGCGCGCCACGGCGGAGGAGCTGATCCGCGAGCGCTCCGGAGAGCTGGACCGCGCGCTCGAGCTGCTCAGCACGGGCTAGCCGTCTTGTCGGCCGCTCAGCCTCTCGACGAGCTCTTGCGGTCGCCGACGCCGTTGAGCTCGTCGACCACCTTCATCAGGTCGCCCTGCCTGTAGAAGTTGACCGCGACGATCGTCGGCTTCTTGTCGCGGACGCGCCGGCAGGTGCGCAGCCGGCGCAGGAGCGGGCCACGCGCGTTGACCTTCTTGGCCAGCGACGGCAGCGGCGCCGGGTCGGTGCTCACGAAGTGGTTGACGAGGAACAGCGGCGCGCCGCTCTTCGGCCCGCGGTTGGGTCGGCAGGTCGAGGACAGGTTCTTGCGGCTGGTGAGCCGGCTCGCCTTGGTGAACTTGAACGGCGTCTCCTCGGTGATCGAGTCGTAGGCGGGCTGGTACCAGTCGGCCGCGCCGGCGTTGTGCTCGGCGAGGAAGACGATCCGCTTGTCGCGCTCGACCATCTCCCGCAGCGTCGGCCACTTGCCCGCCTCGAACGGCCCGTCGTAGGCCATGTCCTCCAGGCCGGCCTTGCGCACGGCGGAGACGAAGTCGGCAGGACGGATGTAGTCCTCGTTGATGATGACGATGACCTCGCCGGGGTTGGCGACGAGGAACTTGCGGATGTCGGAGAGCGCCTTCGACAGCGGCGTGCCGCCCAGCTCGCAGAACCCGTGGCAGAGGTAGGCGCCGCGCTTGCCCTTGCCGGAGAAGCCGAGCCGGTTGCGCAGCCGCTCCGCGGCGCGGATCGTGCTCGGGCTGATGTCCTGGCTGATGTTCTGGAGCTTGGACTCGCTCTCGATCACGGTGCGCAGCCGCCCGTTGGGGAGCTTGTCGGCGTAGTGGGTGTCGATCAGCAGCGCGCGCACGCCGTCCTCGAGCTGGTCGCTGATGGAGGCGTCCTGCTCGGCCGAGTACCAGCCCTTGTCGGGCACCGACATGGAGTTGTGCGTGCCGGCGAGCAGGACCTCCTCGAGCGTGCGGTCGCACAGCTCCTGGTGACCGTTGCAGCCGGTTGCGACCGTCGGCGCCTGGGTGGTGGCGCCGCCGTGGAGCGCGAACAGCGCGACCGCGCCGCCGATGAGCCCCACGGCCACCCCGCCGGCGGCGAGCGGCTTCCACACGGAGGACGCGCGCAGGCCCGTGGCCTCTGCGTCCTCCCGGGGCCGGTAGATCAGCCACAGCAGCGTGCTGACCCCGACGTAGACGAGGTACAGCCCGGCGAGGGTGAAGATGATGTTCAGCGCGGTGTCGCGCGCGAAGAGCGCCACCAGGCCGGCGGCCAGCAGCGCGACGCCGCGCGCGGCGCGCGCCCACTTCCGCTCGGGCTCGGTGGACAGCCGGTCCCATGCGCGCCGCAGCGGCGCGTTGATGTCGATCGGGCGCAGCAGCGAGGCGGCAGCAGCGGCGGTCACGACGCCGGCGCCGGCGAGGATCCACGCCAGCGTCCGCAGGTCATCCAGGAACGCGTCCCAGACGGCACCGGCCGCCGCACGCGCGTCCGTGCCGCTGACGCTGTCGATCGCCAGCGTGCGGCCGATGTGCCAGACGATCACCATGGCGGCGCCGGCGATCGCCGCGGCGATCCCCAGGCGGGCGACCGCCCGGCGCCGGTCGCGCGATACGGCGATCGACCCGCCGGCGGCGAGCACCGTCAGCACCCACGAGATGATCTCCAGCTCGCGCACCGCGTCGGCGAGGTCGGCGAGGCTGCGGCTGACGTTGCTCAGGTCGCGGCGGACCACCTCCACCCGCTTCTGCGCCTCCAGCTTGTCGGCGAGCTCGGGGCGGACCGCGCGCAGGGCGCCGGCGACCACGGTGCCCACGTCGGTGAGCGTGAGGGTGAGCGTGTTCTCGTCGCGGTCGAAGAGGGCGCGGTGCACGTCGCGCACGCCGCGTCGGAACACGGAGGTGAAGGCGCTCGAGCCCACGACGCCGGCGACCGTCGACTCGATCAGCGGCTTGGCCGCCAGCAGGTCGGGCTCGGAGCGCAGCACGAGCTGCCGGGTGACCTTCTGGCCGATCAGCCGGCGGACGCTCTCGTCCTCGAGCGCCGAGGCGGCGCGGTTGGCGAACTGGTCGGAGTCGACTCCGGCGACGCGGACGTAGCCGAAGATCAGCGCGAGCACCAGCGCGACGGCGGCGATCACCGCCAGCGTCGTGCCGACGATCCTCCGCGGCAGGCCGTCCGTCTTGCCCGCCGGTGTCGCTCCGCTTCCCTCCACGTGGCCGCCGACGATAACGCGGAGCGTCCGCGGAACGGCCGGGTGATCGACGGCGATCCGGCCGGAGAACGACGGAGGCCCCGCCGGTTGCCCGACGGGGCCTCAACGTCGCCACTCGCGCGCCCTTTCGGACGACTTACTTGATGAACAACATCTCGGAGTACTTGGGGAGCGGCCACAGGTCGTCGGCCACGATCCCCTCGAGCCGGTCGGCCACCGCGCGGACCGCCTCCATCGCCGGGATGACCTCGTCGCGCATGTAGAACGACCAGGTCAGCGGGTCATCGTCGGGCTGGTTCTCCTTCAGGTTGACCCGCTCCAGGCGGAGGATCGCCGTGTGCAGCTCCTGCACGATCGGCTCCACCTCCTCGGCCAGGCCCGACACCCCGCTCTCCCGGAGGATGTTGAGGTGGCGGACGGCGGCCGGGAGGATCATGGTCCGCGCGATGTGCGCGGCCGTCTCGGCCTCGATGTTGATCTTCGTCGCGTACTGCTCCGCGGCAACCTCGTACCGCGAATGCAGCTCGCGCTCCGAGAGGACGTTGAACGCCTCGAAGGCGGCCACCGTCGAATCGGAGATCAGCGCCGGGAGCGCATCCGGCGTCGTGGGCAGGTTCAGCAGCCCACGGCGCTCGGCCTCCCGGTGCCAAGCCTCGGAATAGCCGTCGCCGTCGAAGACGACCTTGCCGCTGGTCTCCCAGACCTCCTTGACGATGCGGGAGACCGCGATGCCCAGGTCGCCGTTGGCGGCGTCGAGCTCGGTCTCGAGCTGCTCGGTGAGCTCCTCGATCGACTCGGCGACGATGGTGTTGAGCACCGTGCCGATGAAGCCCAGCGACTGGCTGGCGCCCGGCGCGCGGAACTCGAACTTGTTGCCGGTGAACGCGAACGGCGAGGTCCGGTTGCGGTCGCCGCCGTGCCGCGGCAGCTTCGGCAGCAGCTCGGTGCCCAGCCCCAGCAGCCCGCGCTCGACCCGATCGCCGCGGCCGGTCGCGACCCGCTGGAAGGCGGACTGGAGCTCGTCGCCGAGGAAGATCGAGATGATCGCCGGCGGCGCCTCGTTGGCGCCCAGGCGGTGGTCCTGGCCGGGGCCGGACGCCGACGCGCGCAGCAGCGCTTGGTGCCGGTGGACGGCCTGGATGACCGCCGAGCAGAAGAACATGAACTGGGTGTTCTCGTCGGGCGTGTCACCGGGGTCGAACAGGTTCTCCCCGGCGTCGGTGCCCATCGACCAGTTCGTGTGCTTGCCCGAGCCGTTGACGCCGGCGAACGGCTTCTCGTGCAGCAGGCAGACCAGCCCGTAGCGGCGCGCCACGTTCTGGAGGATCTGCATCGTGAGCTGCTGGTGGTCGGACGCCACGTTGGCGTTCTCGAAGATCGGCGCGATCTCGTACTGGCCGGGGGCGACCTCGTTGTGGCGGGTCTTCACCGGCACGCCGATCTTGCGCAGCTCACGCTCGGCCTCGAGCATGAACGCCAGCACGCGCTCGGGGATCGAGCCGAAGTAGTGCTCGTCGAGCTCGTGCCCCTTCGGCGGCTTGGCGCCGAACAGGGTGCGCCCGCACGTGAACAGGTCGGGACGCTCGAAGTAGTACTGCTCCTCGACCAGGAAGTACTCCTGCTCGGGCCCGATCGTGGCGTAGACGCGCTTGACGTCCTTGCCGAACAGCTTCAGCGCCTTGGTCGCCGCGCGCGACAGCGCGTCCATCGAGCGCAGGAGCGGGATCTTGTGGTCCAGCGCCTCACCGGTCCAGGAGACGAACGCGGTCGGGATGCAGAGGACCGCGCCGTTCGGGTTCTCCATGATGAACGCCGGCGAGGTCGGGTCCCAGGCGGTGTAGCCACGCGCCTCGAAGGTGGCGCGCAGGCCGCCGGTCGGGAACGACGAGGCGTCCGGCTCGCCCTGGATCAGCGCCTTGCCGGAGAACTCGGCGATCGCCTTGCCCTCCGGGGTGGGCGAGTAGAAGGAGTCGTGCTTCTCGGCGGTCAGCCCCGTCAGCGGCTGGAACCAGTGCGTGTAGTGGGTCGCGCCCTTCTCCATCGCCCAGGAGCGCATCGCCTGCGCGACGTCGTCGGCCAGCGACGCGTCCATGGGCTCGCCCGCCTCGAGAGTCGCCATGAGCTTCTCGAAGACGTGCTTGGGCATCCGTGCCCGCTGCTCGGCGATGGTGAACACGTGGGTGCCGAACTCGTCGGCGCCCGGCTCGGTCAGGTCGTTGACGCCCAGCGCGCCGCCGTTGAGGGTCCAGCGGGCGGCGGTGACGTTGTGCTGACGGGTTCTCATGCGAGTGCGTCCTGCCTTCTGTCGGAGGCCCCGCCCCGTTGAGGGCTTGTCGAGGAGGCCCGGGTTTCGGGGTCGCGGCTCAGAGTAGGAGCGGGTCGCTCGAGCCGCCTTGTACGGGCGGAGAAAGATCGGCCCAGGGCTTTTCGCCCCCGTGGCAGGGGGGTGGACAGAGGGGCGGGTGGGGCGCCCGGATCTTTCGACGCAGGGCTAACGACGAGGGGGCTTGCGCTCCCCACACTCGGCGGCATCCACATCCCCCGCCAGGAAGGAGCACAAACGTGGATCTGACGCCAGAGGAAATCCTCGGTCGATTGGACATCACCTGGGTCGTGGTCTCGGCTCTGCTGGTGATGTTCATGCAGGCCGGTTTCGCGTTCCTTGAGATGGGCTTCGTGCGGGCCAAGAACGCCGGCTCGGTGATCGCGAAGGTCCTGATGAACTTCTCGATCGCCTCGCTGGGCTGGTGGCTGGCCGGTTTCGCGATCGCCTTCGGCGGCGCGGGCTGGTTCGCCGGCGACTCCGGCTTCCTGCTCAGCGTCGGTGATCTGCTTCACAAGGGCCCCGCGGAGAGCCTCTATGGAGCGGAGGTCGACGGGAAGATGGCGGCGTTCTTCTTCTTCCAGCTCGTGTTCTGCGGCGTTTCGCTCGCGATCGTCTGGGGCTCGACGCTGGAGCGGACGAAGCTGATCGTCTACCCGCTGTACGGCGCCGTCTTCTCGGTGATCATCTATCCGCTGGTCGCCCACTGGATCTTCGGCGGCGGCTGGCTGGCCCAGTTCGGCGACGGCGTGCAGGACTTCGCCGGCTCGACCGTGGTGCACCTGACGGGCGCCACCGGGGCGCTGGCGTGCCTGCTGCTGCTGGGGCCGCGTCGCGGCAAGTACGGGCCTGACGGGCGTCCGCGCCCGATCCCGGGTCACAGCCTGCCGCTGTTCGGCCTCGGCGTGATGATCCTGTGGCTCGGCTGGTTCGGCTTCAACGCCGGCTCGACGCTCGGGTCCGACGGCTTCCGCTTCGCCGAGGTGGCGGCGGTGACCAACCTCGCCGCGGCGGCGGGCGTGCTGACGGCGGCCCTCACCAGCCGGATCATGCAGGGGACCGTCGACGTGGGCATGTGCGGCAACGGCGCGATCGCGGCGCTGGTCGGCATCACCGCTCCGGCGGGCTACGTCGAGATGTGGGCCGCGCCGATCATCGGCGGCATCGCCGGAGTGCTGGTCGTCGTGGCGGTCATCCTGATCGACAAGAAGCTGGATGACCCGGTGGGCGCCCTGTCCGCGCACGGCCTGGCCGGCGTGTGGGGCACCCTGGCCTGCGGCATCTTCTCCTCGCCGCGGCTGGTGGAGGCGGTCGGCGTCGGCAAGCCGGGCCTGGTCTACAACGGCTCGTTCGAGCAGCTCGGCGTGCAGGCGGTCGGCGTGCTGTCCGCGTTCGTCCTGGTGTTCACGCTGTCGCTGGTCACCTTCTGGCTGATCAAGGTCACGGTCGGGCTCCGGGTCGACGAGGAGACCGAGGAGGCCGGTCTGGACATCACCGAGCACGGGATGTACGGCTATCCCGAGCAGTTCATCGGGCGCGCGGAGCTGGAAGGCGCGGGCGTGCCGATTGCGACGGCCGGGTCGCCGACCGCCGTCGCGCCCATCACCACCAAGGAGGTGCCGGCGACATGAAGATGGTCGTGGCCTACATCCGGCACGAGGCCTTCGAGCCGATCCGGACCGACCTGCTCGACCTCGGGTTCCCCTCGATCTCGATCAGCGAGGTGAAGGGGTCGGGCCGGCAGAAGGGCATCACGGAGCGCTGGCGTGGCGCGGAGATGACGAACTACCTGCGCCCGAAGCTGAAGATCGAGTGCGTCGTGTCCGACAGGGACGTGCAGACGATCGTCGACACGATCCTGCGGCACGCGCGCACCGGCGCCGTGGGCGACGGGAAGATCTTCGTGATGCCCGTGGAGCAGGCCTGGCGGGTGCGAACCGGTGAGGCCGGCGACGAGATCCTGCAGGCCCACGTGGACATCGCGGGGGCCGCGGGCTAGAGGCGGAGACCCAGTCCGCAGGATCGAGCCGGTCTCCGGATCGACGATCGCCCTGGGTGGACGATCCGAGACCCGCGCGTGGAAGGCGCCCGGCGGCTACGGCCGTCGGGCGCCTGCACTTTTCGGGGCGGTCCGGGGCGTAGCTGACGGGGCCCCGGCCGCCCCGAAAGGTGCAGGTGCGTTGCGCGCGGTCCCGCTGGAAGGTGAACGTTGGTTCCGTGGTGCTCCAGCGGGACCAGACGTACGCTCGCGGTGGCGCGGGCGTCCCGGCGAACGTGAACGTTGGTTCCGTGTTGCCGTAGCTGGACCAAACCAACGCTCGGTGCGGCGCGGCCGCGGGTGGAGCTTGAACGTTGGTTTGGTCCACCTGGCGCAGGACCTAACCGACGTTCGCGGTGGCGCGAGCGCCCGGGAACGGTGAACGTTGGTTCCGTGCTGCCGTAGCTGGACGAAACGTACGCTCGCGGCAGCGCCACCGCCCACGGGGTGAATGTGGGTACGGCCGACTTGAAGCTGGACCACGCCAGCGCTCGGGCGGCTCGAGGCGCCCGCGGAGCGCGAGCGTTGGTCGGGTCCTGTCAGAGCGCGACCAACCAACGCTCGGCGTTGGGCGGGCGCCACCGGGGGATGACTGTCCGGATCCGGTGGCTCTGACCGCCACATCGGACGATCGTTGCCTGTGGCGCGGTACCGGTCGGTCTGGGCTGTGGCGACGACCGGTCGATGGCCGTACGGAATCGTGGGCCATGGCGCCCAATTTCGGACGGTCGCGGGGTGAGGCCGGCCTCCCGTGATGACCGTCCGGATTTGGCGGCTACGGCAGCGAAATCCGGACGGTCGTGGGTGTGCAGCGGCACCTCGCCGCCACCGGCCCGTCGCCGCCCCAGGGCTGCCCGCCGTCGTCGCTCACCGGGTCCCGGCCCGTCGCGGCCCCGGGCCGCCCCGGCGCGGTCACCGGCCCCCGGGACGCCGCCGTCGCCCCGGCGCGGTCACCGGCCCTCCGGGAGGCCACCGTCGCGCCGGCGCGGTCACCGGCCCTCCGGGAGGCCACCGTCGCGCCGCCGCCGTCACCGGCCCCCGGGAGGCCACCGTCGCGCCGGCGCGGTCACCGGTCCCCGGGAGGCCGCCGTCGCCCGGCGATCGACGCAGGGTGTCCCGCCTACTCCCGCCTGACCGCGCCCGTCTCCGGGTCGACGGTCGTCTTCGGCGGCTTGCCGGCGACGCGCACGCGGAAGACGCCAGAGGGCTCCGCGCCGTCCACGGTCTGCGCCCGCGCGTTGCCGGACAGCCCCGCATCCACCCGCCAGCGCACGGCGTGGCTGCCGGCGGCCACCGGTGTCACCGTCCAGCGGAACGTCCGCGCCGCGCCCGGCTCGAGCGGCCCCAGCGCCCAGGTGTTCAGGTAGGCGGTGTCGCCGTTGCGGGGCGTGCTGTCGAACGCCCAGATCGTCTTCGTCGGGTCGGCGAGCTCCGGGTTGTCGACGCGCTCGGCGAAGCCGCCGCCGGGCCGCTTCGGGTCGTCACCGCTGAGCGTCACCGTGATCTGCGGGATCGTGCGCGTGTCGGCGTTGCGCACCGTCAGGCGCATCTCGGCCTTCTCCGCCAGCCGCTGACGGGCGGGGAACGACGCCTCGAGCACCTCGACCTTGTAGGTCCCCGACGGCTCGTCGGCGTCCTGGCGCTCACCGCCGCATCCGGCGGCCAGTCCCGCGGCCAGCGCCGCGGTCACGCCCGCGGCCAGAGCGCTCCTCCTCGGTGCCCACACGCCGCGCAACGTACCAGCCGCCTGCACGGTCCGATGCAGCACTCCGCGTTGCAGCGACGGTTCCCGTTTGGCAGCGATCACGACCCTTCCATACACTCAGACCGCCGGCGCGCTCAGCGCCCCGGCCGGCCGTCCGAGGAGAGGGTTCCGACCGCGCGTGGCTAGCAACGTTGCAGAGCGGGCTTTCCTGCCCGCGAAGAACCTGCTCGAAGAGGTGGGGGACATGATGATCCTCACCGGCAAGACGCTGGTGTCAGCGGTCCGTCCCCCGTACCCCTACGGCGGCGAGTTCGTCAGCCAGTTCCTCTTCACGCTCCGGCTCTGCTGGTTCCCGCTGCTGGTGTCGACCGTGGCGGTCTCCTACGGCGCGCCGGGCATGCAGGCGGCGAACTTCGCGATCCTCTTCGGCGCGCTCGACCGCCTCGGCGGCTTCTTCGTCCTCGCCGTCATCCGCGAGTTCGCGCCGTTCGTGTGCGCGATCATCGTCGCCGGCGTCGCCGGCACCGCGATCACGGCCGACCTCGGCGCGCGCAAGATCCGCGAGGAGCTCGACGCGCTTCAGGTGCTCGGCGTCGACCCGGTCAAGAACCTGGTCGTGCCGCGCTTCCTGGCGCTGATGATCGTCACCGGCCTGTTCGACGTCTTCGCGATCATCTTCGGCGTCACCGGCGGCATCATCGCCACGCTTGTCAACGGCGCCCCGCTGGGCCCGTTCTGGGCGACCTTCTTCACCAACGCCTCGACCACCGACCTGTGGGGATCGGTGCTCAAGTGCGTCCTGTTCGGCGCGATCACGGCGATCGTCTGCTGCTACAAGGGCATGACCGCCTCCGGCGGCGCCGAGGGCGTGGGCCGCGCGGTCAACCAGGCCGTCGTGATCACGTTCATCGGCGTGTTCGCCTTCAACTACGTGTTCACGCAGACGCTGCTGGCCACCCATCCCGAGATGCAGGTGATCCGGTGAACGGCACGTCCTGGGTCGACATCCCGCGCGGCTGGATCACCGCGTTCGGCGTCACCGTCAAGTTCTTCGGGAAGATCCTCGGGCAGGTCTACAGCCTGCGGGTCCTGCGCTTCTTCGGCGAGACCCTGCGCCAGTGCGGCGTCCTCATCCTCGGCTCGACGCTCGTCATCTGGTCGCTGGTCTTCATCGTCGGCCTGCAGTGCGGCATCGAGGGCGCCTACTTCACCCGCGCCCAGGGCGCGCCCGCCTACTCGGGCGTGTTCGCCGCCTGGTGCGACCTGCGCGAGATCGTGCCGTACGGGTTCGGCTACATGATGGCCGCCAAGATCGGCACCGGCATCGTCGCCGAGATCGGCTCGATGCGCATCACCGACGAGATCGACGCGCTCGAGGTGATGGGCATCGACTCGGTGCTGTTCCTGTGCGCGACGAAGCTGCTGGCGTCGTGGATGGTCCTGCCGTTCATCTACATGGCGTCGATCGGCGCCGGCTTCTTCGCCAGCTACCTCGCGGTCGTCGTGCAGATAGGCGAGGTGTCGTCGGGCGGCTACTCGCTGATCTTCTGGATGTTCCAGAACCCGCCCGACCTGCTCTACAGCGTCATCAAGGCGATGACGATGGCGACCGTCATCGTGCTTGTCGGCTGCTACTACGGCTACCACGCCAGCGGCGGGCCGGTGGGAGTCGGCACCGCGACCGCGAAGTCGATGGTGGTCAACATCGTTCTCGTGCACCTCATCGGGATGCTGGGAACCCAGGTGTTCTGGGGCGCCAATCCGCGCGCCCCGATCGGAGGCTGACGATGTCGGAGCACACTCCTGACGATCCCCGTCGCGACGAGCCCGAGCCGGAGCCCGACGTCCGCGTCGTGCGCGAGGCGCCGCCCTCCGACGAGGAGGACGAGTACCGCTGGCACACCGGGCTTCAGGCGCCGACGGGGGAGCGCACCGCGGTCGAGTTCATCGACGTCCACAAGACGTTCGGCCGCAACAAGGTCCTCGCCGGCCTGAACCTGCAGCTCCCCGACAACAAGATCTCGATGATCCTGGGGCCGTCGGGCACCGGCAAGTCGGTGACCCTCAAGCACATGGTCGGGCTGCTGTACCCCGACGAGGGCGACGTGCTCGTGCACGGCGAGTCGGTCCCGAGCATGACCGACGAGGAGCTGTTCGAGATGCGCAAGCGGTTCGGCGTGCTGTTCCAGGACGGCGCGCTGTTCGGCTCGATGAACCTGCTCGACAACGTCGCCTTCCCGCTCCGTCAGCACACCGACAAGAGCGAGGAGGAGATCATCGAGATCGCCCGCCGTCGGCTGCGCGAGGTGGGCCTGGCGGCGGCCGAGAACCGCTTCCCGAACGAGCTCTCGGGCGGCATGCGCAAGCGCGCCGGCTTCGCGCGCGCGCTGGTGCTCGAGCCGGACATCGTCCTCTTCGACGAGCCGGACTCCGGTCTGGACCCGGTCCGCACCGCGCTGCTGTGCGAGCTGATCCAGGAGATCCACGAGGAGAACGGCGGCGCCTACACCGTCATCACGCACGACATCATGAGCGCCCGCCGCATCGGCGAGTACATCGCGGTGCTGTGGAAGGGCCGCGTCGTGGAGGCCGGGCCCGCCGAGCAGCTCTTCGAGTCCGAGAACGCCTTCGTGCGCCAGTTCCTGTCGGGCGAGTCCCAGGGGCCGCTCGGCATGGAGTGACGGTGACGACGCTCAACACGCCCTAAACACTCCGTCTGCAAGATCACGGCGCCGAGGCTCGAATACCCCCGGTAGACGCCCTGTCCGCCTTCGCGTACAGACGAACGAGTGAAGCCCCGCGCGCCACGCGACCCGCGAGGAGGGTCGCATGACGCTTGCGCGCGGCCTCGCCGTGGGCGCGCTCGGCGCCGTGGTCGTGATCGCGGCGGTCCTGCTGCTGCGCGGGACCCCGTCGCACGAGTACACGCTCCTGTTCCAGACCGCCGGCCAGCTCGTCACCGACAACGACGTCCAGGTGGGCGGCCGCCGGGTCGGCCGGGTCGCCGAGATCAAGCTCACCGACGACAACCTCGCCGAGGTCCGCATCCAGGTCGAGGAGCCCTACGCGCCGCTGCACCGCGGCACCACCGCGCAGATCCGCTCCGGGTCGCTGTCGGGCCAGGCGAACCACTACGTCCAGCTCTCGCCGGGGCCGGAGACGGCGCCCGAGCTGGAGCCGGGCTCCACGCTCGGCCTGGACTCCACCGTCACCGAGGTCAGCCTCGACCAGCTCTTCGACACCTTCGACGAGCGCACGCGGAACGCGCTGCGCAACATCATTCGCGGCTCCTCGACCCAGTTCGGCGACGACGGCGAGAAGGCGGGCGAGGCCCTCAAGTACCTGAACCCGGCGCTGTCGACGAGCGCCCGCATCGTCGACGAGCTCACGCGCGACCAGAAGGCTTTCGAGCAGTTCATCGTCGCCACCGCGCGCGCCTCGACCGCGCTTGCGGAGCGGCGCGACGACCTCGCCGACGCGATCGCCAACACCAACGAGGCCTCGAAGGCGATTGCCGACGAGGCCGCCTCGCTCGACCAGGCGCTCGCCGAGCTGCCCGATGCGCTGCGGCAGGCCAACACCACGTTCGTCAACCTCCGCAACGCTCTGGACGACCTCGACAAGCTGGTCGACGCCAGCGAGCCTGTCGCGCCCGAGCTGGCGCCGTTCTTCCGCGAGCTGCGCCCGCTGGTGGAGGCCGCGCGGCCGACGATCGCCGACCTCCGCCGGATGATCACCAGCCCGGGCGCCGCCAACGACCTGACCGACCTGCTGCGCGGCCAGCCGCGGCTGACGGAGATCGCCGAGCCGGCGTTGCGTCACGCGGGCGAGGCGTTCCGCGAGTCCGGGCCGGTCCTGCAGTTCGCCCGGCCCTACGCGCCGGACCTCATCTCCTGGTTCCGCGACTTCGGCCAATCGACGGCCAACTACGACGCCAACGGCCACTTCGCGCGCGTCTCGCCGGTCGTCGACGCTTTCAGCTTCACGCTCGACTCGCCGACCTCCGGCACGCTCACCGCCAAGCCCGGCGCCGAGCGCAAGACCGGACTGCAGCGCGACAAGGCGAAGCGCTGCCCGGGCGCCGCGGCGACGCCCGCTCCCGACGGATCCAACCCCTACACGCCCGCCGGCTCGGACTGCGACCGCTCGGCGGTGCTCCCCGGCCCATGAGGCGGAAGGTCGTCATAGGGGCGCTGGTCGCGGCCGCCGCGGCGATCGTCGCCGTCGCCGTCGGCTGCGGCTCCGGCGACGACGGCGGCTACAAGGTCCGCGCGATCTTCCACAACGCGTTCACGCTCATCGAGGGCGAGGACGTGAAGGTCGCGGGCGTCACCGTCGGCCGCATCGACGAGATCGAGCTGGAGGGCGACAAGGCGGCGGTGGTGCTCGACATCACCGAGCCCGGCTTCCAGGACTTCCGGCAGGACGCCACCTGCATGATCCGCCCGCAGTCGCTGATCGGCGAGCGGTTCGTGGAGTGCACGCTCACCGAGCCGCGGGCGGAGGGCGAGCGGCCGGCGCCGCCGCTGAAGAAGATCGAGGACGGGCCGGGCAAGGGCCAGTACCTGCTGCCCGCGAGCAACACGGTCAAGCCGGTCGATGTCGACCTCGTCACCAACATCTACCAGTTGCCCGTCCGCCAGCGGCTGTCGCTGATCCTCAACGAGCTCGGCACCGGCCTGGCAGGCAACGGCAAGGCGCTGCGCGAGGCGATCCGGAGCGCCAACCCGGCGCTGCGCGAGACCGACAAGGTGCTGGCGCTGATCGCCGAGCAGAACGACGCGCTGCGCGAGCTCGTCGACGCCGGCGACCGGGTGCTGGCGCCGCTGGCCGCGAACCGCCGCAGCGTCGCGAACTTCATCGACAAGGCGAACACGACCGCCCAGGCGACCGCCGAGCGCCGCGGCGAGCTGGAGGAGTCGATCCGCCGGCTGCCCGCGTTCCTGCGGCAGCTCAAGCCGACGATGGAGCGGCTCGGGCAGTTCGCCGACCAGGCGATCCCGGTCGCCGGCGACCTCAACTCCGCCGGCGACGACATCAGCCGCTTCATCAAGGGGCTGGGCGCGTTCGCGGAGGCCGGCATCCCGGCGACCGAGGAGCTGGGCGAGACCGCGCTGGTGGCGCGCCGCACGCTGCTGGCCTCCAAGCCGCTGCTCGACGAGGCGCGCACGTTCGCGCGCGACGCCCGCCCGCTGGTCAAGAGCGTCGCCGACCTGCTCGTCAGCTTCCGCGACACCGGCGGCGTCGAACGGTTCATGGACTTCATCTACTTCAGCGTCGCCTCGACCAACGGCTTCGACGAGGATGGCCACTACCTGCGCGCCTCGGCGGTGGTCAACACCTGCCTCGGCTACGCCACCACCGAGAGCGTGAGCTGCTCGGCGAACTTCCAGGACGACGAGGATGAGTCCAGCGGCTCGGCGAGCGCCGCCTCGCGGGTCGTTGCACGCAACCTCGACGGTTCTCGCGCCACGGCGAAGAAGGCCGACAGGATCGAGCTGCCGGCCGCCGTGCTGCCGGGCGCCAAGGCCGGCGGCAAGAAGTCCAAGACCGCGACCACCAAGCGGGTCGCCGACGAGGTCTCCGGCCGCGCCGCCGTGGCCGCCGACCCGTCGGCCGCGCTGCTCGACTACCTGTTGGGGGACTGATGGGTTCGGGTCAGCGCTCCGTGTACGCAAATCCCGTGCTCATCGGCGCCGCCACGGTGCTGGTGGTGATCGTCGCGGTGTTCCTGTCCTACAACGCCAACCGCGGCCTGCCGTTCGTCCCCACCTACCGGATCGACGTGCAGCTCCCCAGCGCCGCCAACCTGGTGGTGGGCAACGAGGTGCGCCTCGGCGGCACGCGCGTCGGCGTGATCGACGGCATCCGCGCGAAGCGGCTGCGCGACGGCCGCAGCATCGCCGTGCTGAGCCTCAAGCTCGAGCAGGTCGTCAACCCGCTGCCCAAGGACTCCACGGTGCTGGTGCGCCAGCGCTCTGCGCTCGGCCTCAAGTACCTGGAGATCACCAAGGGCCGCTCGCGCGACGGGGTGCCCGACGGCGGCAGCCTGCCGCTCAGCGCCGCGCGACCCACGCCGGTCGAGTTCGACGAGGCGATCAACACCTTCGACGACAAGACGCGCGACGCGGTGCAGCGTCAGACCATCGGCCTGGGCGACGGCTTCGCGGGCCGCGGCGCCGACCTGAACCGCGCGGTCTCCGCGCTCGACCCGCTGTTCCGGCAGCTCACGCCGGCGATGACCAACCTGTCCGACCGGCGCACCCGCCTGGACCGGATCTTCCGCGTGCTCGGCCGCACCGCGGCCCAGGTCGCCCCGGTCGCCGAGCAGCAGGGCGAGCTGGTGCGCAACCTCGACGTGACCTTCACGGCGCTGGCGTCGGTCGCCCGGCCCTACATCCAGGAGTCGATCAGCGAGGCGCCGAAGGCGCTCGCGGTCGCCACCGAGGAGCTGCCCAAGCAGCGCCCGTTCCTGGTCGACAGCACCGAGCTGTTCGCCGAGCTACGTCCCGGCATCCGCGCGCTGGCGCGCTCCGCCGACCAGCTCGCCGACACGGTCACCGTCGGCGCGCCGGCGCTGCGCGAGTCGATCGAGCTGAGCGAGCGGCTGCGCCCGTTCCTGCGCACGATCGAGGAGTTCGCCACCGACCCGCTCAACCGGCTCGGCATCCGCGACCTGGGCCTGACTGCCGGCATCGCGCGGCCGCTGTTCGAGTTCGTCGCGCCCGCACAGACCGTCTGCAACTACGCGTCGCTGCTGCTGCGCAACGCCTCCTCGATGGTCAGCGTCGGCGACTCCGTCGGCACCGCGCAGCGGTTCCAGATCATCGTTCCGCCCGAGGGCCCCAACAACGAGGGCGGCCCCGCGTCGGCGCCCGCCAACGGCGGCGGCCCGACCCCGCAGGCCAACTACCTGCGCTCCAACCCGTATCCGAACACCGCCGCGCCGGGCCAGCCGCGTGAGTGCGAGGCCGGCAACGAGCACCGCGCCGGCTTCCCGTCGGGCCAGCGCATCGGCAACGTGCCCGGCAACCAGGGCACCAAGACCGAGGTGACGAGGAGGACCACCCGCTGATGGCCCGCCTCCGCCGCCGACAGACCGACGCCAAGCGCGTGCTGCGCAAGGACCGCACGGGCGCCAACCCGTTCAAGGTCGGCCTGGCCGTCCTGATCGTCCTCGGCCTCGGCGTCTACCTCGGCTTCGCCAAGGACATCCCGTTCACGAAGGGCTTCGAGGTGCGCGCGGTGTTCGAGAGCGCGGTCAACATCCGCCCGAACTCGCCCGTGCGCATCGCCGGCGTCGACGTCGGCAAGGTCACCAAGGTCGAGGGCTACAAGAAGGGCGACGGCAACGCGGCGCTCGTCACGATGGAGATCAAGGACGAGGGCCTGCCCATCCACAAGGACGCCACCGCCAAGATCCGGCCGCGCATCTTCCTGGAGGGCAACTTCTTCGTCGACCTGTCGCCGGGCTCGCCGTCGGCGCCGAAGCTCTCCAGCGGCGACACGCTGCCGATCACCCAGACCTCGCGCGCCGTCCAGTTCGACGAGGTGCTGACCGCGCTGCAGAGCGACACGCGCGAGGACCTGCGCGAGCTGCTCGAGGGCTACGGCACCGCGCTGACCCACGAGCCCACCGCGGCGGAGGACGTCGACCAGGATCCCGACGTCCAGGGCAAGACCGCGGCCGAGGCGCTCAACGCCTCGATCGAGGACTCGGTGCCGGCGCTGCGCGGCGTGGCGATCGTCAACGAGGCGCTGCTCGGCCTGGAGACGCACGACCTGTCGAAGCTGATCGAGAGCACCGGCAAGATCACCGACGCGCTCTCGCGCCACGAGCAGTCGCTGAAGGATTTGGTCACCAACTTCAACCGCACGCAGGCGGCGCTGGCCGACGAGAGCTCCGCGCTGCGCCGCTCCATCGGCGAGCTGGGCCCGACGATCAGCAACGCGCGCAAGGCGGCCACCAGCATCAACGACGCGCTGCCCGACCTGCGCGCGCTGGCGCTGGAGCTGATCCCGGGAGTCCAAGAGACCCCGGCCACGATCAAGGCCTCCTACCCGTGGATCCGCCAGACGCGGGCGCTGCTGCGCGACAGCGAGCTGGGCGGCGTGGTCAAGCGGCTGCGGCCGACGACCGCCGACCTCGCCAAGCTCGCCGACGAGAACCTCACCGCGCTGCCGCAGGCCGACCTGGTCTCGCAGTGCATCACCAAGGTGATCCTGCCCACGGGCAACATCAAGATCCAGGACGGCCCGTTCACCACCGGCGTCGAGAACTACAAGGAGTTCTGGTACACGGTGGTCGGCTTCGCCGGCGAGGGCCAGAACTTCGACGGCAACGGCCACTACGTGCGCTTCGCCTCCGGCGGCGGCGACTGGCTGTGGGCGACCGGCCCGTTCGGCCCGAGCGGCAGCGGCAACACCGCGTTCCGCCAGTTCTCGCGCACCAACCGCCGCCCGCAGGGCACCCGGCCCGCCTACCCGGGCAAGCAGCCGCCCTACAACCCGAACGCGCGCTGCAAGGACCAGCCGCTGCCGGCCCTCAACGACGCGCCGACCGGCCCCGCCGACGGCAGCGGCCCCGGTGGCATCGCCGCCCGCCCGCACCAGCAGGTGCAGGGGGCCACCATCCAGGTGCCGACCACGACCGGCACCGCCGCCGCGAGCGCCAGCTCCCGCTCCGCGAAGGCGGGCGAGGGCGATGACCTGGCCACCGAGCTGATCGAGCGCCTCAACCCGTTCCGCAAGGAGGGGAGCCGGTGAGGCACGCGATCCGCAGGTACAAGTTCGACTTCCTGCTGGTGATCGGCACGATCGCCCTGGCGGTGATCGTCGGCACCTACATCCTGGGCAACCAGCGCTTCTACCTGCCCAACTGGGTGCCGCTGATCGGCAGCGACTTCGTCGAGTACGAGGCGGAGTTCACCACCGCCCAGGCGGTCACGCCCGGCCAGGGCCAGACCGTCAACGTCGCCGGCGTCCCGATCGGCGAGATCTCCGGAGTGCGCCTCGAGAACGGCCGCGCCGTGGTGACCATGAAGATCCGGCGCAAGTACGCCAGGATCTACAAGGACGCGCACGCGCTGCTGCGTCCGAAGACCGGGCTCAACGACATGATCATCGAGCTGACGCCCGGCACGCCGAAGGCGGGGGAGATCAACGGCACCGAGCAGCGCATCCCGATCGGCCAGACGCTGCCCAACGTCAACCTCGACCAGGTGCTGTCGGCGCTGGACGGCGACACCCGCAACTACCTGCGGATGCTCGTCCAGGGCGGCGGCCAGGGCCTGAAGGGCCAGGGCGAGGAGCTGTCGGCGACCCTGCGCCGCTTCGACCCCACGGTCCGCGACCTGAAGCGCATCACCGACGGGCTGACCGAGCGTCGGCGGCTGGTGCGCCGCTCGATCAGCAACTTCCGCAAGCTCACCGAGGCGGTCGCCGAGAAGGACAACCAGCTCGCCTCGCTGGTGGACGCCGCCAACGCCGCCTTCCGCGCCTTCGCCGACCAGGATCGGCGGCTGCGCGAGGCGCTGCGACTGCTGCCCGACACGCTCGAGGAGACCAACAAGGCGCTCGCCAAGGCGGACAAGCTGGCGACCGAGCTCGGCCCGGCGGCAAGGAAGCTGCGGCCCGGGGCGCGGGCGCTCGCCGGCACCCAGCGGCAGGTGCGGCCGTTCCTCGAGAAGACCACGCCGGTCATCGAGAAGGAGCTGCGCCCGGTCGCGCGCGACATCCTGCCGACCGTCCGGGTGCTGCGTCCGACCGCGCGCGACCTGGCGGCGCTCGCGCCCGACTTCACCCGCACGCTGCGGGTCGCCAACTACCTGCTCAACACGCTGGCCTACAACCCGAAGGGCAAGGAGGAGGGCTACCTCTTCTGGCTCGGCTGGCTGAACCACATCGGCCCGCAGGTGTTCTCGACCCAGGACGCCCACGGCCCGCTGCGCCGCGGCGCGATCCTGTTCAGCTGCTCGACGCTGCAGGGCTCCGAGGTCGCGATGCCGCAGAACCCGCAGCTGGCGACCGTCATCCCGCTCGTCAACCCGGTCTCCACCGAGGAGGCCGCCGGCATGGACCTGCCCAACTGCCAGTCGGTCCTGCAGTGGGCGCGCACCCAGCAGCGCGGCGGCTCGCCGACGGGCACGGCGTCGGCGGCGTCGCGGTCGACCAAGGCGGCCGCGCCTGAGGCCGAGGCCGGCACGGACGCGAGCGAGGAGGAGGGGCAGTGAGCAAGACGGTCCCGAGCCTCGGGCGCATCCTGATCATGGTCGGCTTCGCGCTGTCCTGCTTCGGCCTGCTGCTGTTCCTGTGGCTGGCCTTCGGCGGCGCGACCCCGCTGAAGTCGAAGGGCTACCGGTTCAAGGTCTCCTTCGGCGAGGCCACGCAGCTCGCGCACGAGGCCGACGTCCGCATCTCCGGCGTGACCGTCGGCAAGGTGAAGGACGTCCGCACCAGCATGGAGACCGGCCGCTCCGAGGCCACCGTCGAGCTCGAGCCGCGCTACGCGCCGCTGCCCAAGGACGCCAAGGCGACGCTGCGCCAGAAGACGCTGCTGGGCGAGACCTACATCGAGTTGACGCCGGGCACGCCGGGAACGCCCACGATCCCCGACGGCGGCCGGCTGGCGCGGGCCAACGTCTCCGACACCGTCGAGCTCGACGAGATCCTGCGCACGTTCGACCCCGAGACGCGGGAGGCGTTCCGCAACTGGGTCCAGCAGCAGGCGCTGTCGCTCGACGGGCGCGCCGAGGACCTCTCCGACGTGCTCGGCAACCTCGCGCCGTTCGCCGAGAGCACCGAGAAGATCGCGCGCATCCTCAACCAGCAGTCGCCCTGGGTCCGCCGCTTCGTGCGCAACACCGGCACCGTGTTCGAGGCGCTGTCGGAGCGCGAGGGCGCCCTGCAAGGGCTGATCGCCAACACCAACCGCGTCTTCGAGGTCACCGCGCGCCGCAACGAGCAGCTCGCCGCCGCGTTCAAGGCGCTGCCGACGTTCGAGCGCGAGTCCACCGAGACGCTGCGCCGCCTGTCGAAGTTCGCGCGCGACACCAACCCGCTGGTCAACGAGCTCAAGCCGGCCGCCCGCCAGCTCTCCCCGACGCTGCAGGCGCTCGCGAAGACGGCGCCCGACCTCGAGAAGCTGATGCGCGCGGTCGGCCCGGTGGTGAGCGCTTCGAAGCGCGGCCTGCCGGCCACGGAGCGGTTCATCGAGGCGCTCGAGCCGTTCCTGGCGGAGCTCGACACGCCGCTGGCGAACCTCAACCCGATCCTCGACGGCGCCAACCTGTACCGGAACGAGATCACCGCGCTGCTGGGCAACGCGACCGCGGCGACCAACTTCAACACGACGATCAACGGCGGCGCCCAGCGCAGCCACGTGCTGCGCCTCACCACGCCCTTGTTCCCGGAGAGCATCTCGCTCTACGACCGGCGGCTGCCGACCAACCGCGCCAACGCCTACCCGCTGCCCAACGCCTCGGCGCAGCTCAAGACCGGCATGGCGCAGTTCCTGACCACCGGCTGCCAGACCAGCTTCACGTTCACCGTGCCCGATCCGGATCCGAACGTGATGACCAAGGCGCTGCGGGACAACGTCGTCAAGTACGTGCTGAACGGCGGCACCGTCGAGGCTCCGCCCTGCATCCAGCAGCCGCGCTTCGACCTGGCCGGGAACCTGACCCGCTTCCCGCAGGTCCGCGCCGACGCGCGAGGCCTGCGGCCGGGCCTGCCGCAGCCCTAGGCTGAGGCAGGCCGATGGGCGCCCTGACCAGGATCCTGCGCGCGATCATGGGGGCGGCCGCGCGCCGGCCGCTGCCGGTGGCGCTGGTCGTCGTGGCGCTCGCGCTGGTCGGCGCCGCGCTCGCGCTGCGGCTCTCGCCGACGACCGCCGAGCGCACCCTGGTCGGCACCTCCAGCCCGTCGTGGCAGGCGACCGAGCGCGCCCGTGAGCGGTTCGGCAGCGACGCCGTGACAGTCCTGGTGCGCGGCAGCGTCGCGCGGGTCGTGCTCAGCTCCGACCTGGCGCGGCTGGTCGGCCTGGAGGGGTGCCTGTCGGGCAACGTGCCCGCCACGGCCGAGCCTCCGGGCGGCCCGGACGGGCCGTGCGCGAAGCTGGCGCAGGCCAAGCCCGCCCAGGTGGTGATCGGGCCCGGCACGTTCATCAACACCTCGGTCAACCGGATCGCCGAGGAGTACGAGCGGCGCCTCACCGAGCTGCGCAGCCGGATGCGGCGGGCCTCGCGGGCCGCCTACCGGCTGGCGCGCGGCAAGGGCTACGACGAGGCGCAGGCGCGCAAGCTCGCCGACGACGCCGAGAAGGCCGTCCAGCTCCAGGGCTTCACGCAGCTCGCCCGGCTCGGTCTCCAGTACGGGGTCGTCCGCGCGCCGTCGCTCAACGACTACAGCTTCGTCAACCAGCTCGTGTTCCAGGCGGGCGCGAAGGCGGGCACCCCGAAGGCGCGCTTCGCCTACCTGTTCCCGAATTCCGAGAGCGCGCTGATCTCGGTGCGGCTGCGGCCCGACCTGAGCGACGAGCAGCGCGCGGAGGCGATCGAGCTGATCCGCAGCGCGGTGTCGATGGACCGCTGGAAGCTTCGCTACGGCAGCTACGTCGTCACCGGCGCGCCGGTCGTGCTGTCGGACCTGACGGAGTCGATCAGCCGCTCGATCGTGGTGCTGCTGGTCGCCGCGCTGGTGGTGATGGCGCTGACGCTGGCGCTCGTGTTCCGCACTCGGCTTCGGCTGCTGCCGCTGGCGGTCGCGCTGGCGGCGGCGGCGATCACGTTCGGTGCGCTGGCGGCGGCGGGCGCGTCGCTGACGATGGCCTCGGTCGGCGTGTTGCCGGTGCTGATCGGCCTCGCCGTCGACTACGCCGTCCAGCTCCAGGCCCGCATCCAAGAGCGCGCCGGGCGCCGCGCGCAGCGGCGCGAGGGGCTGCTGGCGGCGGTGCGGCACGTGGCCGGCGCGGGCGCGCCGACGATCGCGGTCGCGGCGGCCGCGACCGCCGCGGGCTTCCTGGTGCTGGCGCTCTCGCCGGTCCCGATGGTGCGCGGCTTCGGCCTGGTGCTGGTGGCCGGCATCGCGATCGCGCTGTCGGCGGCGCTCACGCTCGGCGTCGCCGGGATGGCGCTGCTCGGCACCCGCCCGCCGCGCACGGTCGACGACGGGGAGGAGGCCGACGGCCTGCGGGCGAGGGCGGTGCGGACGCTCGCGGCCTCGGCGCGCGGCGCCGACGAGATCGTGCGCGGGAGCCGGCTCACCCGGGCGCTGCTGGACGTCGGCCGCCGGCTGCGGCTGGCGGCGCTGGTGGCCGCCGGGCGGCGGCCCCGCCGCGTGCTGGCGATCGCGGCCGCGGTGGCCGCCGTGGGCTGGATCGTCGACACCCGGGCGCGCGTGGAGACCGACATGACCAAGCTGGTGCCGGGCGACATGCCCGCGCTGCGCGACCTGCAGCAGCTCCAGCGCTCCACCGGGGTCGGCGGGCAGATCGACGTGCTCGTCGAGGGCCAGGACCTCACCGACCCGGCGGTCATCAAGTGGATGACGAGCTACCAGTCGAAGATCACCCGGCGCTTCGGCTACAGCTCCCGGCGCGGGTGCGGGCAGGCGGAGCTGTGCCCGGCCTTCTCGCTGCCCGACCTGTTCCGCGACCAGCGGCAGGTCACCCGCAGCTACATCAACGCCCTGCTCGACCAGGTGCCCCCCTACTTCTCGCGCAGCGTGATCAGCGCCGACCGGCGCAGCGCGACGATGGCCTTCGGGATCAAGCTGATGCCCTTGGACCGCCAGAAGGAGGTCATCGACGCGATGCGCTCCGAGCTGCGCCCGCCGCGAGGCGTGCGCGCCGAGCTCGCGGGCCTGCCCGTGCTGGCCGCCGACGCCAACGCCCAGGTCGCCTCGCCGTGGCGGCGGATGGTGACGCTGCTCGCCGGCCTGGGCGCGGTGGCGCTGGTGCTGCTGGCCGCGCTGCGGTCGTGGCGGCGCGCGCTGGTGCCGCTCGTGCCGATCGCGCTGGCCACCGGCTGGTCGGCGCTGCTGCTGTTCGTCCTGCGCGTGCCGCTCAACCCGATGTCGGTCGTGCTCGGCGCGCTGGTGATCGCGATCTCGACCGAGTTCAGCGTGCTGCTTTCGGAGCGCTACCGCTCGGAGCGACGCGCCGGCCACGACCCGGCGGGCGCGCTGGAGCGCACCTGGCGCCGCACCGGGCGCGCAGTGCTGGCCTCCGGCGCCACCGCGATCGCAGGCTTCGCGGTGCTGGCGCTCTCCGACATCCGCCTGTTGCGCGACTTCGGCGCCGTCACCGTCGTCGACCTCACCGTCTCGCTGCTGGGCGTGCTGCTGGTGCTGCCCTCGGTGCTGGTGCTCGCCGAGCGCCCGCCGCGCGAGCTGCTGCGCGGCCTGCGGTCGCCCCGGCGGCGTCGCGCCGCCCCTGCGACATGAGCGGCCCGCTCGACTTCGACCACACCGGCCCGGCGGCGGCCGGCGGGGAGGGGGAGCCCTCGCCGCCGCCCGTCCCGCGCGGTCGGCCGCAGGTGCCCACCCCGAGCTTCACCTGGGTGGTGGCGCTCGCCGGCTTCCTGCTCGTCGCGGTGCTCGGCGTCTCGCTGCTCACCCGGGGCGACGGCCGCGGCGCCCGCGGGCTCGAGCCGGGCAGCGCGATGCCGCCGTTCGCGGTGCCGCTCGTGCTCTCCGACGTCGAGGGCGACGCCAACCTCGCCACCGGGCCCGGCCAGGGGCAGGCGGGGGAGGTTCCGGCCTGCTCGGTGCGCGGCCCGGGCGTGCTGACGAGCTGCGAGCTGTGGGAGCGGGGCCCGCTGGTGCTGGCGTTCTTCACGCCCGAGCGGCGCTGCGTCGACCAGCTCGACGCGCTCCAGCGCGCCGCCGACCGCGTCGACGGGGTGGAGGTCGCCGCGATCGCGATCCGCGGCGACCGCGAGCGGCTGCGCGCGCTCGTGCGCGGCCACCGCTGGCGGTTCCCGGTCGGCTGGGACCGCGACGGCGCACTCGCCAACGCCTACAACGTGCAAGTGTGCCCGCAGCTCACCTTCGCGCGTCGCGGCGGGCGCGTCAGCGCGACGACGTTCGGCTCGCTCGGGGTCGGCGAGCTCGTCGCGCGGATGCGAGCCTTGACGCGGTGAGCGTCGAGCCTGCGCCGCAAGCCGCGGTCGTCGCCCCGGAGCTGGAGGAGGATCTGCCCGGGCTGGCGGTGTGGTCGCTGCCCGCCGAGCGGGCCGGGCGGCGCACGCCGGCGGGAGTTCGTGAGCGGCTGCTCCTCCTCGACGCGCGCTGGCGCGGCCCCGACGCACTGCTGCTGCGGCGCCGGCCCACCACGCACGCCTACCGCGTCCTGTTCTTCCACCTCGGGCTGGACCCCGACGTGCAGCCCACTCCGGCCGAGCGGGCCGTGCGCGACCGGCTGGTGCACGGCACTTTCGCCACCGGCGACCGGCTGCGCGACGCGCTGACCCTGGCGGTGGTGGAGACCGGCGTGCCGGTGCTGGCGCTGGACGCCGAGGCGGCGGGCGAGGAGCTGGCGCTCCGGGCCGCCCGCCCCGGCGACGAGCTCGTCGTGCCCGGCGGCGCCCGCGTGCCGCTCGTCCCCGGGCGGATCGTGCTCGCCGACGCCCGGCGGCCGCTGGCGGTGCTGTTCGGGACGCTGTCGGCCGACTGCGAGCCGACCCCGCGCACGCGGAGCCTGCGCCTGGCGGCCGTCCAGGCGCCGAGCGTGCCCGCCGCCCATGTCTCCGAGGCGCTCTGGCTCGCCTCCGAGGCCCTCGCCGCGTGAGGGCCGGGGCGCTGTTCGGCGCCTGGTCCGCCGCTCGGCGGACCGGCCCGGGCGACGCCGATGCGGGGTTATGCTCGCCACACCCGGGGGAGCCCGATGAGCACGGCCGTCGCCCCACACCCGACCGCGGCGGCGCCCACCGCGCCGTCGGCCGCCGCACGGCGCGAGCTGCGCGCCCAGGTCGCGCGCCTGGAGGCCCGCATCGCCGAGCTCGCCGCCGAGGCCTTCCCGGAGCCCGTCACCGGCCCGCCCGTGTCCGGGCGCCGGCCGCGCCCCAGTCAGCCACGCCCGGCATCGGGCCCGCGGCTCGCCGACCTCGAGGAGCTCGAGGCCGTGCGCGACGCGCTCGTCGCCCGGCTGGCCGAGGCACGCGCCGCCGCGGAGCGAATCGCGGCGCGGCGCGCGGCCGCCCACGCCCGCCTGCGCGCGATGCGGGCCGATCCCGCCGCGCACAAGTGGGAGCGGGTGCGTGCCGTGGATCTGGGCGAGCGCCACTGCGGCGTCCACCAGGTGCGCCCGCGCCTCGGGCTCCTGGGGATGCTGATGGGCTGGTGGGAGGTCAAGGTCTCCGGCGGCTGCCCGTTATCCGCCGCCCGTACCATGGGCCGCCATGGGCAAGCGCAGCCGCAAGCGGTCGGTGGGCCGACCCGCTCCGGGCGTCGCCGAGGCGCCGCCTGAGCCGCCGAGGCCGCCGCGCACGGTGACCTGGAAGGCTGACCCGGCCGACGCGCCGAAGGCGCCCTGGCACCCGGTGCCGCTCAACGAGATCTGCATCCTGCTGGCGATGGCGCTGCTCGCCGGCGGGCTGCTGGCGTTCACCGGCGAGCGGCGCGCGATCATGGTCCTCGGCGGGTTCGCGCTCATGGTGCTGGGCGCCGGCGAGCTGGCGCTGCGCGAGCACCTCGCCGGGTTCCGCTCCCACACCACGCTGCTGTCGGGGATGGCCGCCGTCGCCGTCGCCGCCGCGCTCTACGTGACCCCGCTGCCGCAGGAGGCGATCATCGTCGTGGCGGCCGTGGTCTTCGGCCTCTGCTTCCGGCGCCTGCGGCGGCTCTTCGTCGCGCGCAGCGGCGGCGTAGGGTTCCGCGCATGACGAGCGCCACGGAAGGCGGCTCCGAGCCGCGCCGCATGCGGCTCCGGGGGCTGCACCACGTCACCGCGATCGTGGCCGACCTCGAGCGCACCACGGCCTTCTACCGGGACACGCTCGGCCTCACCCTGTACGAGGCGGGCGTCAACGACGACGACCCGGACGCGCGCCACTTCTGGTTCGGCGACGCGGAGGGGAGCCCGGGCACGCTCGTCTCGTTCATGGAGTACCCGGACATGGACGGGGCGCGGGCGGGCCGCGGCGGGGTGCACCACTTCGCCTTCAGGGTCTCCTCCGCGGAGGAGCTGGAGGCGTGGCGCGACTACCTGCGCTCCCGCGGCGTCCCGGCCTCGGACGTCTTCGACCGCGGGCGCTTCCGCTCGATCTACCTGCGCGACCCCGACGGCAACCTGGTCGAGATCGCGACGGAGTGAGCCGCGGCGGGCGCCGGTGAGCCCGCCGCGGCAGCGACCTCCCTCAGGAGGGCAGGTCGGACAGCAGCGCCGCCAGGGTCCGCCGCTGGCGCTCGGTCATCGAGCCGATCGTGCGGTTCTCCGAGATGTGCAGCGACTGCAGGAACTTGCGGCAGCGGGTCGTCCCCCACCGTCGCTGCGCCGTCAGGAGGTCGGCGATCGGCATCGACTCCGCCTCCCACGGACACTCGAGGATGACGTCGGCGACGCTCACCTCCCCGTCGGCCACCCGGCGCTTGAGCTCCGCACGGGCGAGTCGTACCTCGTTCGCTCGCGCCAGGGCGCGCAGGTGTTGCGGCGCAGGGGCAATCGTCGCTGCTGCGTTCATCAGTCCTCCCGCCGTCCACCTCAGCAATGGACGGTCCTCCAGTGGCCTATAGCGTGCGTACGTCCGGCAAGGGCTTCTGCCCAGCCCCGGGCGCGGTCGCACCGCTACGCCTGCGAAGAGCCTGCCTGGCGTACCTTGGCGCCGCGCCCACCGGCTGGGACATCCATCATCCCCGGCACCCTCTCCGGACGGGCTCGACCGTACGCGGAGCGCTCCCGGTCTTCAAGGTCCCGGAGTTGACTTCGCCCGCATAGAGCGACATTTTTCTTTTGTTCTAGAACTTGTGACGTCTGCAACGAAGTCGCGCTCAGCCGTGGAAGTCGCTCGGCAGCGGGCCGTGCTCGGCCTCGAAGTCGGCCTTCACGTTCGCGAAGGCCTCGAGCGCGCGATCGAGCGTCTCGCGGTCGTGGGTGGCCATCACCGAGGTGCGCAGCAGCGACTGCCCCGGAGGCACCGCCGGATGCAAGGCCACATTCACGAAGATCCCGGCGTCGAACAGCTTGCGCCACAGCAGCGCCGCCTTCCAGTCGTCGCCGACCAGCACCGGGATGATCGGCGTGACCACGTCCGCGCCCTCCTCGCCGGCGACCTCGGGCGGCAGCGGCTGCGGCGGCACCACCGCGTAGCCCATCTCCGCCAGGCCGTCGCGGAAGCGGCGCGCGTTGGCGAGCACGGCGGCCAGCAGCTCCTTGCCCTCGTCGCTGCGGATGATCCGCAGCGCCGCCTGCGCGGCGCCCAGGGCGGCGGGCACGCCCGAGGCGGTGAACAGGAACGCGCGCGACTGGAAGCGCAGGAACTCGATCACGTCGCCCGGGCCCGCGACGAAGCCACCGCAGGAGGCCAGCGACTTGGAGAACGTGCCCATGCGCAGGTCGACGCGGTCCTCGACCCCGAGCAGCTCGGAGGCGCCTGCGCCGCGCGCGCCGAGCACGCCGGCTCCGTGCGCCTCGTCGACCATCAGGCGGGCGCCGTAGCGCTCGCACAGCGCGACGATGTCGCGCAGCGGCGCGATGTCGCCCTCCATCGAGAAGACGCCGTCGACGACCACCAGCGTGCCGCCGCCGTCGCTCTGCGCCCGCTGGAGCTGCTTCTCCAGCTTGTCGAGCCGGTTGTGCCGGAACGGGCGCAGCTTCGCCCGCGACAGCAGGCAGCCGTCGAGGATCGAGGCGTGGTCGGCCGAGTCGGCGATCACCGTGTCGCCCGGCGCCAGCAGCGTCCCCAGCGTCCCGACGTTCGCCTGGTGGCCGGTGGTGAAGACGATCGCGTCCTCGGTGCCCATCCACTCGGCGATCTCGGCCTCCAGCTCCAGGTGCAGCCCGGTGGTGCCGTTCAGCAGCCGCGAGCCGGTCAGCCCGGTGCCGTAGCGCTCGAGCGCCCGGCGGGCGCCCTCGATCACGCGCTCGTCCTCGGTCAGGCCGAGGTAGTTGTTGCCGCCGAGCATGATCCGCGGCGCGCCCTCCATCTCCACGACGGGGCGGGCGGGGCTCTGCATGACCCGGAAGTAGGGCACCAGGTCGGCCTCGCGCGCCGTCTTGAGGAGGGCCATCCGCTCGCTCTGGCGGACCTTGTCGAAGACGTCGGGGTGTGCGCCGGTGGTCACGAGGCGTCAGCGTATAGGGTGCCCGGCCGGTGTCCGTCTCCGTTCAGGTGCGTCCCGCGCGAACGTTCCGCGAGGTCGGAGCGTTCATCGACCTGCCCTACCGGCTGCACGAGGGCACGCCCTGGGTGCCGCCGCTGAAGATCGAGCGCCGGATGTTCCTGTCGCGGCGCTTCGGCACCTACGCCAAGCGGGTCGACTTCGAGCTGTTCTGCGCCTGGCGCGACGGCCGCGTCGTGGGCCGCATCAGCGCCCACATCGACCACGCCTACAACCGCTACCACGACGCGCGCTGGGGCTGGTTCGGGTTCTTCGAGTCCGAGGACGACCCGGAGATCGCGCGGGCGCTGCTCGACGCCGCCGAGCGCTGGCTGCGCGAGCGCGGGATGGAGCGGATGGTCGGGCCGGCGGACTTCACCCCCAACGACGAGAGCGGGATCGTCGTCGAGGGCCACGAGCTGCCGCCGATGGTCCGCCAGCCGTGGCATCCGCCCTACTACCGGCGGCTCTGCGAGGAGGCCGGCCTGCAGAAGGTCGTCGACCTGCTCATGTACGAGCTGGACATCTCCGACCGGGAGAAGATGCTGCCGATCCTCCCCGAGCTGGCGCGCGAGGCGCGCGAGAAGCACGGGGTGCGGATCCGACGCATGAGCCGGCGACGGCTGCGGCGCGACCTCGACGTCTTCGCGCGGATCTACAACCGGGCGTGGCGGCGCAACTGGGGGTTCACGCCGTACGAGCCGTCCGACCTGGACCACTACGCGCGCGAGATGCAGCTCGTCTTCGACCGCGACTGGTTCATGGTCGCCGAGATCGACGGCGAGCCGATCGCGGTCGCGATCACGGTGCCGGACGTCAACCAGATCCTGCGCCGCATGAACGGGAGGCTGCTGCCGTTCGGCTGGTGGTGGTACCTGCGGCGGCGGAAGCTGATCGACCGCGTCCGCGTCGGCTTCCTGGGGGTGCGCCCCGAGTTCCAGCACACCGGCGTTGCGGCGGCGCTGTACCTGGAGCACTTCGACACCTCCGACCGCCATCCCTTGATCAAGAGCGGCGAGACCGGCTGGGTGCTGGAGACCAACCGCGCCATGAACCGCGCCATGGAGGCGATGAACGGGCGCGTGGTCAAGCGCTACCGGATGTACGAGCGCTCCTGGGCCGACGAGGCCTAGGAGGGGCGGGGGACCGGGTCCGGACGCGGCCTGTCCGGCCCTCCTCGGCGCATGGGGCGACGCTCGATTGCCGCCGGACGGCTCGGGTATGTTTGGGCGCGATGAGCAGTCGGACCGAGCAGCTCAAGGCTTCGCCGCCGATGTTCAAGAACCGGTTCCTGGACCGGTTCACGCGGGTGCACCCGGTCGTGCCGCCGATCATCTTCCTGCCCGCAAGCCTGGTGATGATCTACTTCGGCATCGATCGGGTCGGCGTGCTGGAGGGGATCGCGCTCATCCTCGCCGGCTACGTCTTCTGGACGCTCTTCGAGTACTGGCTGCACCGCAGCGTCTTCCACTACGTGCCGGATCATCCGCTCGGGCAGCGGATCCACTGGATGATCCACGGCGTCCACCACGACCACCCGAACGACCCGATGCGGCTGGTCATGCCGCCGTCGGTGAGCGTGCCGCTCGGCCTGCTGATGCTGGCGCTGTTCGACCTGGCGCTCGGCTGGGACCGCGCGCTGGCGTTCGGCGGCGGCTTCTTCGGCGGCTACCTGGCCTACGACATGCTCCATTACGCGCTGCACCACTACAAGCCGAAGAGCGCGCTGGGCCGGAAGCTGCGCGAGCTGCACATGCGCCACCACTTCCAGGACGACACGACCGGGTTCGGCATCAGCGCCCCGTACTGGGATCGCGTATTCGGCACGCTGCCGCCGACGCGGGGCAACAAGGTGACCGGGCGCAAGCAGAGCGCGGGCCTGGCGGCCCGGTCCGAGTCCGACCAGTCCGCCTAGCGACCCGCGCCGTCGGGTCGATGCGCCATCATCGGTGGCCGTGAGCGAGCCCACCGACCAGCCGATCGCGTCCGCCGACGAGGAGGTGGAGGTCGTCGACGCCGAGCCGGTGATCGACGAGCCGCGTCCCACCGCTCCGGCGGTGCCGCCGCGGCGGGGCGGGCTGGTGCCCGCGGCGCCGATGGCGGTGCAGGCGGCGGCGGTAGCGGTCACCGGCCTGGCGGCCGGGGCGGTGACGGTCGCCGCGGTCAAGCGGCGTCGGGCGCGCAAGTCAGGGCGCCGGCTCAAGCGGCGCCGGAGCCCGGCCGCCGAGATCGTCGCGACCCGGTCGTTCCTGATCGACGTCCACTTCCTTGCGGGCGACTGACGGCGCCGGCCCGCGCAGGCTCCCGCAACGTCGGTGCCGCAGGCCCGGCGGCACCGGCCCGTGGCGCGTGGAGATGCGGTCCGAGCTGCGGCCCCGCTGGCCGCTGCGGCTGCCCGGGCCGGGCATGGACGGCGTGGCGCAGCGCCGGGGCGGGGTGCTGGAGCGGCTGCTGCACGTGGACGACCGGCCGGCGGTGGTGCGCATCGCCCAGCCCGCCGCCGACCGGGTGCTGATCGGCGCGCGCGCCGACGAGCGCGAGGTCGCCGAGGAGGCGATCGCGCGCGTGCGCTTCGCGCTCGGGGTCGACGACGACCTGCGCCCGTTCTACGACCGCTTCCGCGACGACCCGCTGATCGGGCCGTCGGTGCGCATGCGGCCCTACCTGCGGCCGTCGCGGCGGCCGGAGCCGTTCGAGGCGCTGGCGTGGGCGATCTGCGAGCAGCTCATCGAGTACGAGCGGGCGGTGCGGATCGAGCGGCGCATCGTCCGCCGGTTGGGGCGCGCCGCGCCGAACTGGGACGGCACGCGCGAGCTCCGCGACCTGCCGAGCGCCGCGCAGCTCGCGGGCACCGCTCCGGCGCTGCTGGAGTCCTTCGACCTGTCGGCGGGCCGTTCGCTGGCGCTGGTGAAGGCCGCCCGCCAGGTGGCCCGCGGCCAGGTCGACCTGCGCGATCCGGACCACGAGCGCGGCTGGGAGCGGCTGAAGGCGATCCCTGGGATCGGCGACTGGACGGTCGAGGTGCTGGCGCTGCACGGCCAGGGCCGCTTCGACCAGCTCCCGGCGGGCGACCTGGCCTACCTGAAGCTGGTGGGGCGGATGCGCGAGGGCGGCCGGCCGTCGGCGCGCGCGACCGTGGAGGAGGTGCGCGAGCTGTTCGCCCCCTACGGCGAGTGGGCGGGCCTGGCGGCGATCCACGCGCTCGGCATCAAGGCGGGCACCGGCAAGGCGGCGCTGCGGTTCGCCGCGGCGGTCTGACCGCGCCGGCCGGTGTCGTCCGGCGCCGCGTCAGTGCGGGCACCGGCAAGGCGGCGCTGCGGTTCGCCGCGGCGGTCTGACCGCGCCGGCCGGTGTCGTCCGGCGCCGCGTCAGGCTAGGGTCGCTCCATGTCGACCGAGGCAGCCTCCGCGCAGGACCCGTTCTCGCCGTTCGGTCCGGAGCACGACGAGCTGCGGGCCACGCTGCGCCGCTACGTCGAGCGCGAGCTGGCTCCGCACGTGGACGAGTGGGAGCGCTCCACGTTCCCGGACTCCGTGTTCGCCGACATGGCCGCGCACGGCTTCCTGGGGCTGAAGTATCCGGAGGAGTACGGCGGCCAGGGTGGGGACTACCTGCACGAGGCGGTGCTGGTCGAGGAGCTGGCGCGCGCCGGCTCCGGCGGCCTGGCGGCGGGGATCGGGGCGCACTGCGAGATCGCCACTCCGCCCATCTGGAAGTTCGGCACCGAGGAGCAGAAGCGGCGCTACCTGGTGCCGGCGATCGCGGGGGAGAGGATCGCGGCGCTGGCGATCACCGAGCCGGGCACCGGCTCCGACGTGGCGTCGGTGGGCACCCGGGCGACGAAGGTCGAGGGCGGCTGGGTGGTCAACGGCGAGAAGACCTACATCACGAACGGGGTGCGCGCCGACTTCTACGTGACGGCGGTGAAGACCACCGACGAGGGCGGGCACGGCGGCATCTCGTTCCTGATCGTCGACCGCGGCGAGGGGGTGGTGGCGCGGCCGCTTGAGAAGCTCGGCTGGCACGCATCCGACACCGCGACCGTGGCGTTCCAGGACGTGTTCGTCCCCGACGACAACCTGCTCGGCGAGCGCGACGGCGGCTTCAAGCTGATCATGGCCAACTTCCAGTGGGAGCGACTGACGATGGCGCTCGGCGCGGTGGCGGCGATGCAGCTCGCCTGGGAGCGCACGCTCCGCTACACGCGCGAGCGCGAGGCGTTCGGCCGCCGGGTCGCCGACTTCCAGGCCACCCGGCACCGGATGGCGGACTTGGAGACGACGATCCACGCCGCCCGCTGCCTCACCTACGACGCGCTGCGTCGCTTCTGCGCCGGCCGGGACGCGATCCGGCAGGTGACGATGGCCAAGCTGTTCACGCAGCGCGCGGCGGTCGACGTGATCGACGCCTGCCTGCAGCTCCACGGCGGCGCGGGCTACATGCGCGAGTACGGGATCGAGCGCATGCTCCGCGACGCCCGCCTGGGCCCGATCGGCGGCGGCACCGACGAGATCATGCGCGAGATCCTGAGCCGCACGTTCCCGGAGTAGGGCGGCGCCGGGGCCGGCGGGAGCGTGGACGTCGCGCTGCCGCGGGCGGTCTGGGCTCCATGGCGCCGGTGGGGTTCGTGGCGTCTGCGTGGCTCGTGGCGCCGGTGGTGCCCGTGGCGAGCCTCGTGGCGTCTGCGTGGCTCGCGGCGCTTGAGGGGACGCCGCAAGGTGAACGTTGGTTCCGTGCTGCCCTGGCAGGACCAAACCGACGTTCAGGGGGCGCGGGCGCGTGTGGTGCGGTGAACGTTGGTTTGGTGCTGCTATCGCGCGACGGAATCAACGTTCACGTTGTTGGTGTGGCGCGGCGGATGGGGCGCCACACCTCCGGGACGCCGCAAGGTGAACGTTGGTTCCGTGCTGCCCTGGCAGGACCAAACCGACGTTCAGGGGGCGCGGGCGCGTGTGGTGCGGTGAGCGTTGGTTTGGTGCTGCTTGGGGTGGACCAAACCAACGTTGGGTGAGCCGGGGCCCAGGGTTCCGCCGAACGTGGTCTGGTCCTGCGCGGGGTGGATCAGATCAACGTTCTAGGGGTGCCGGCGGAAGCGGCCCGCCGAGCGTTGGCTTGGTATCGCCGGCAGGCGACCAAGCCGACTCTCAGGGGACAACGGCGCTCGCTGTCCGCTGAGCGTTCGTTTGGTGCCGCTATGGCGCCACGGAACCAACGTTCACCTTGTGGCGGGGTGGGTGGCGCGCGCCACCAGGCCGGGGTGGGCGCCGCGCCCGCCAGGCCGCGGGTGCAACGCCGCGAGCCGCAACGCCTGGCCCCACCACGCCGCGCGCCGTCACGCCAACGCGCCCGCTCCCCGCCCGCCGGAAGCGTCCCGCGCTACACCCCGTGACCGGGCAGGAACTCGTTGGTTAGCGCGGTCGGGCTGGGCATCGCCTGGAGCAGCTTGTTCTCCAGCATCCACTCGCCGTAGGCCTTCCACTCGTCCGCGTTCTGGTAGCCCCACGGGAAGTCGCCCTCGGGGAAGAAGACGGGCAGCGTCTCCTTCACCACCGCCTGCTGCAGGCCGCGCTCGAGGTCGGGGTTGGCCTTGAGCAGCGTGTCCAGGCCCACCGTCGGGTCCGTGCGCAGCGCGCGCGCCCCGCGCGCCACCGCCTGCAGGAACCGCCGCAGCACCCGCCCGCGCTCGCGCAGCGTGTCCATGTGGCCGACGAACACCAGCTCCTGGTAGGTGGGCACGCCGACCTGCTCCATGCGGATGATCCGCGGCTTGCGCCCGCGTCGGCGCAGCTGCACGCCCTCGTAGTTCCAGAACCCGCCGAGCGTCGCGTCCACCTTCTTGGACAACATGGCCTGGCTGAGGTTGAACCCCACGTTGACCTCGCGCACCCGGTCCGGGTCGACGTCCGCCTTCTCCAGCGCGGTCCTCAGGTACGCCGACTGGTACGGGATGCCGGCGGTGCCGACCGTCTTGCCCGCCAGGTCCTTGACCGAACGGATGTCGTCCCGCAGGGTCATGATCGACGTCAGCGGCTTCTGCACCAGCGCGCCGACCGACGCCACGCGCGCCCCCTTGTCGCGCGCCAGCAGCACCTCAGGCTCGTAGGAGATCGCCAGGTCGACCCGGCCCGTGGTGACCATCTTGATCGGCATGCCCGGGTCGGCGGGGGTGCGGATCTTCACGTCCAGCCCCGCGTCGCGGAACGCGCCGATCTCCTGCGCCGCGTAGATCGGCGCGTGGTCGGCGTTCGGGTAGAAGTCGAGCATCAGCTCCAGCCGCTCGGTCTGCGGCCGGGTGTCCGGGTCGTCCTGCTTGCTGCCGCAGGCGCCGAGCACCAGCCCGGCGACCACGAGCGTCAGGGCGGCCAGGCGGCCGCGCGCACCGAACTTGCGACGGTTCGTGCGAATGCTCATGCGACGGAGTCCTTTCGTCGATGGGCCCACGGCGCCAGGCGGCGCTCGGCCAGGGACAACAGGAAGAAGCAGGCGAGCGCCAGCGCCGTGAGGACTAGCACGGCGGCCCAGGCGCGCGCCGTCTCGAGCTGCGGGATCGACTGCAGCAGCAGATGGCCGAGCCCCTCCTCGGAGCCGGCGTACTCGGCGAACACGGCGGCGATGCCGCCGACCGCGACCGCGATCTTGGCGCCCGACAGGGCGGCGGGCAGGGCGGCGGGCGCCTCCAACCAGCGCAGCCTCTGCAAGCGGCCGGCGCCGAGCGTGCGCAGCAGCTTGATCTGGTCGGGGTCGATCGTCGCCAGCCCGTCGAGCGTGGTCACCACGATCGGGAAGAAGCAGACGAGCGCGACGATGATCAGCTTGGGCAGGATCCCGAAGCCGAACCAGGCGGCCAGCAGCGGCGCGATCGTCACGATCGGCATCGCCTGGGTGCTGACCAGCAGCGGGTAGAAGGCGCGCCGCACCGGCGCCCACATGTGCAGCGCGACCGCGATCGCCAGCCCGGCCGCCAGCGCGATCAGCAACCCCAGCACGACCTCCTGGCCGGTGACCAGCAGGTTGTCGGCAAGCAGCCCGCGGTCGCGCCACAGCGCCTCGGCGATCTGCGTCGGGGCGGGCAGGATGAAGGCGTCGATGTCGCCCAGGCGCGCGTAGGCCTCCCACGCCCCGAGCAGGAGCAGGGTGATGATGAGCGGCGCCATCAGCGGGCCCCCTCCATCGCCGCGCTCAGCGCCTCCAGCGCGGCGGCGCGTGCCGCCACCACCGCCGGGTCGGTCGGCTTGCGCGGACCGGCGGGCGCCTCCACCGCCACCTCGGCGACGACGCGCCCGGGGCGGGGGGAGAGGACGACGATGCGGTGCCCGAGCAGCGCCGCCTCCTCCACGTCGTGGGTGACGAGCAGGACGGTGCGCGGCTCGCGGACGAGCACCGCCGCCAGCCAGGACTGCAGCTCGGCGCGGGTGATGGCGTCGAGCGCGCCGAACGGCTCGTCGAGGCACAGCACCGGAGCGCCCGCCAGCAGCGTGCGCGCGACGGCGACGCGCTGGCGCATCCCGCCCGACAGCTCCCAGGTGCGGGCGCGCTCGAAGCCGGCCAGCCCGAGCTCCTCCAGCATCGCGGCGGCGCGCTCGCGCGCGGAGCGACGGTCGGCGCCGGCGATGCGCAGCGGCAGCGCCGCGTTGTCGAGCGCCGACAGCCACGGCAGCAGGCCGTCGCGCTGCGGCATCAGGACGGCGCGCCCGGCGGACACGCTGCCCGCGTCGGGCTCCTGCAGCCCGCAGACGAGCTCGAGCAGCGTCGACTTGCCGCTGCCGGAGGGGCCGACCACAGCGACGACCTCGTCGGGGGCGGCGTGCAGGGTGACCGACTCCAGGGCGGTGACGGCTCCGAACCGGCGGGTGACGCCGTCGCAGCGGACCTCGCGCTGATCAGCTCGCTGTGTCTGACGAGGCGTCGCCGGAGCCTCGAGCCTGGTTGCCATCAACTCCCTCCGCGGGCATTACCCCACAGGTTCAAAGGGTCAGCGCCGGGATCCTGGGCGCTATCTCAGCCCGCGTCCGCGAGCCCCCCTGGTCGGTGTCGACAGGCCGCAGGCTAGCGGTTGGCGCGCGAGTCCGTCGCCGCCCCTGCGAAGCCGCTTGAGCCTCAGCGCGACAGTTGCGCGCGGTTGCGCGCGAGCACGTCGACGAAGTCGGCGAGCTGCTCGGTCGTCCAGCACTCGTACGCCTCGCAGTGCTGCTCGTACTGGGCGATCACCGAGTCGCCGTAGTTCCAGTACAGCCGCGGCTCCGGGTTGAGCCAGAACGTGCGGCCCGCCTTGGCGGCGATCTGGCCGAACAGGTCGGTGCGCGGGTTGCGGCCGTTGGTGCGCGCGTCGCCGAGGACGATCACCGTCGCGCGCGGGTGCAGGTCGTCGGCGACCTCGGCGGCGAACTCCTCCCACACGCGGCCGTAGTCGGTGTAGCCGCTCACGTCCGCGACCCCCGCCTGGCGGCCGATCGCCTCCGACACCGCCCGGAAGTCCCGCTCCTTGGCGAAGATGTCGGTGACCTCGGCGACCCGCTCGATGAACACGAACGAGCGCATCTTGCGGAACGCGTCGTGGAGCGCGTGCAGCACGGACAGGAAGAACACCGACGCGCTCGTCACCGACGTCGACACGTCGCACAACACGTAGATCTCGGGGCGGCGCGGCCGCGTCGGGCGCTCCTTGACGTAGACCGGCACGCCTCCGAACTGCAGCGAGGCGCGCAGCGTCTTGCGCATGTCGACCTGTACGCGTCGCCGCTGGCCGCGCAGCTCGTGCCCCTGCGTCTTCAGCCGTCGCTTGAGCTGGGCGACGACGCGATGCACCGCCGCCAGGTCCTGGAGCGGCGCCTGCGGCAGCGAGCGGTCCAGCTCGTGAAGCGGTCGCGAAGGGGGAAGCTGCTGCGTGCGCTCGATCTGCGCGCGCTCGAGCTCCTCGCGCAGCAGCGCCTCGAAGCGGCGCAGCGTCTCGCGCGGCAGCCCGGCGCTGCGCGGGTCGTCGGCCGGCAACTCCGGCTGCGGATCGGCGCGCAGCGCCAGCGAGCGCCGGATGCGCTGCACGTCGACGCCGACGATCCCCGAGCCCTGGCCGATCCGGCCGAAGGCGGCGATCGCCAGCCGCGCCAGGTCGCGCATCGCCGCCTCGTCGCCCTGGCGGATCGCCTCCGCGACCCGGCGGCGGAGCTGCTCGATGTCGATGCGCTCGGCCGCCTCCGCCGAGATGCCGCCCTGCTCGCGCACCTCCTCCTCGATCGCGGCGACCTCCGCCGACTGGAACATGAAGCGGTCGAAGACCAGCTCGAAAACGCGGCGGTCCTCGGGCGACTTGGCGAGCGTGGCGGCGAGCGCCTCGCGGAACTCCTCGCGCCGCGTCCACGGTACGTGCTGCAGGGCGGCGAACGCGTCCAACAGCTCCGAGGTGCCGACGGCGACGCCCTCGGCGCGGAGCTGGTCGCCCAGCTCGACCAGGCTCGCGGCGATGCCGCGCCGCTCCGTCCCGATCCGGGGGCGTGCGCGCCGCTCAGGCACCGGAGGGCGCGCCAACCGGGCCCTCCACGTCGTCGGCGAGCTTGGCGCCCACGCGCTCGGCGACGATGTCGAGGTCGGTGCGGTGCTTGACGATGATCGACATGGTCTCGTTGAAGACCTTGCGGTCGATGTCGCGGGCGCCGAGCAGCAGCAGGGCGCGCGCCCAGTCGATCGACTCGGCGATGCTCGGCGGCTTCTTGATGTCCAGCTCGCGGACCATCGCCACCACCTCGACGAGCTTGCGCCCGACCGACTCCGGCAGCTCGGGCGTGTGCAGGTTGATGATCTGCAGCTCGTGCTCGAGGTCGGGGTAGTCGAGCCACAGGTACAGGCAGCGGCGCTTGAGCGCCTCGGTCAGCTCGCGCGAGTTGTTGGCGGTGAGCAGCACCACCGGGTGGGTGCGCGAGCGGACGGCGCCCAGCTCGGGGATCGAGATCTGGAAGTCGGAGAGGACCTCCAGCAGCATCGCCTCGAACTCCTGGTCGGTCTTGTCGATCTCGTCGATCAGCAGCACGACCGGCTCGGGCGAGGCGATGGCGGTGAGCAGCGGCCGCTCGAGCAGGAACTCCTCGCTGAAGATGTCGTCCTGGACCTCCTCCCAGCCGGTGCCCTTCGCCTCGGCTTGGATGCGCAGGAGCTGCTTGCGGTAGTTCCACTCGTACAGCGCCTTCGTCTCGTCCAGGCCCTCGTAGCACTGCAGGCGCACCAGCGGGCGCTCCAGGTAGCGCGAGAGCGCCTTGGCCAGCTCGGTCTTGCCGACACCGGCGGGTCCCTCGACGAGGATCGGCTTGCCCAGCTTGACCGCCAGGTAGGAGACCAGCGCCGTCGATGCGCCGGGCAGGTAGCCCGTGGCCCGCAGGCCCGCGTCGACGTCGCTGACGGAGTTCGGCTCGACCGGCATATGGAGTTCGATTCTAGGGTTCGCGATCGTGCTGCCCGCCGTGCTGTCTCCGTCCGCGTCCTTGGGACTTGCCGCCTTCGGGTTCGCCGTGGCCGTCGTCGGCCACCTGGCCGGCGACCGGCGCGTGGCCGCCGTCGGGGTCGCGGTGCTGTTCGTGGCGACCGGCCTGCTGCTGATCTCCGCCTGGGGCGACTACAGCTCCGCCTGAGGCGGAGCCGCCGCCGTCACTCCTGCTCGTCGAACGAGAGCTGGGTGCCGCCGATGATGCGCGGCCGCTTCCGGCCGGCCGGGGTGATCGCCCGGGTGGGCGGCTCGGCGGGCGGGTCCGCGGGCGGCGCGGGGCGTCGCTCGGGGGCGGGCGCCGGAGGACGCTGCGGCTCGGGCGTGCGCGGCGGCCGCGGCTCGTCCGCGGACCCCGCTGCGTGGCGGTGGCGTCGCCGGCCGCGGCCGTCCAGCGGCGGCTCGGGCACGTCCGCGCGGCGCAGCCGGATCCCGCTGGAGAGCAGGAACGCGGCCGCCAGCAGGCCGAAGAAGATGCCCCACGACAGGCTGTAGTCGTAGGCGAGGTTCTCGGCGCGGCCGCTGGCGGGCGGCGAGACGAACCGGAAGAAGATCAGGAAGCCCGCCCAGGCGCCGGCGGCGGCGACGACCGCGCCGTCGCCGAACGGCAGGTGGAAGGCGCGCTGCTCGCCGCGGGCGAGCATCAGCACGATCACGGCGACGGCGACGATGAAGATCGACGCCTCGATGAACGATGGCACCAGCAGCGCCGACTTGGCGTCGTGCTCGGTGACCAGGCCCGCGCGCGTGACGGCGGTGGTGTTCTTCGAGTACCAGGGCAGCAGCAGCGTGCCCAGCATCAGGACGGCCGCGAACACGACCATGCGTTGCTCGGGCTGAAGCCCTGCCCAGGCTCGCCGCAGCCGCGTCATGCGCGCGTGGTGGTCGGGTGAGGCGCGGCCATCGATTCGATTGTATGGCCGCCCTTCAGCGGATCGGGATGTCCTGGACGGCCGGCTCCCCGCCGTCGTCCGGCTGCCGATCGCCGTCCTCGGCGGGGCCGCGGCGGGCCGCGGGCGGCTCGTCCAGTCGCTCGATCGCCAGGTCGATCACCGCCCGCAGCAGCAGCAGGAGCTGGCGGATCACCTCGCGGAGCTGGTCGGCCACCTCGGCGGGGATCAGCTCGCGCAGCGACTCCAGCAGCGCCGCCAGCTCGCGGATCTCCTCCGCGGTGGCGCGGCCGTCGTCGCCCGGCGTCGCCCAGCCCTGGGGCGGGATCGAGCCGGCGATCCGCTCGGCCGCCTCCTGGGCGGCGCGCAGCCGCTCGCGCAGCTCGTCGAGCCCGTCAGCGGTCATCGGTCGCCTCCACCGTCTCGCGGGTCAGCGTGATCGTCAGCGTCCCGTCCTCGAACGCGGCGTCGGCGGGGCGCAGGTCGCGCAGCGCCGCCGGCAGGTGGATCGTGCGGCGCATCCGCCCGACGCTGACGGCCAGGTCGGCGCCGACGCGCTTGAGGCCCACCTCGCCGCGGTCGGCGAGCGGCAGCCTCAGGCGCAGGACGGCGGCGTCCTCGCCGGTCAGCTCCAGCTCCTCGCTGACCTCGTCGTGCAACCGGTCGGCGGGGTCGCGGCCGGCGAACAGTGCCTCGGCGAGCCGGTCGAGCATCTCCGCGCCGACCACCTCGCGCTCGAAGTAGGGGGCCTGCAGGACGGGCACGGGGGCGAACGCGGCGGCGATCTCCTCGAGCTGCTGGAGCTGGCGCTCCCGCCAGGAGCCGAAGTAGGCGCCCGCGTCGGCGGAGAACAGGCGGTTGACGACCACCGCGTCGGTCAGGAAGCCGTACAGGTTGAGGTAGGTGAACGTGCGGCGCGCCTCGTCGACCACCATCCGGTCGGCGGTGGTCACCAGCCGCAGCGACACGTGCTCGCGGTCGCGCAGCAGCTCGTTCATCGCCACCAGGTTGGCGACCAGCCGGCGCACGTCCTCGAACACCTCGTCGCCGGGGAGGGTCACGTCGAGCACGGCGCGCGCCAGCGGCCGGGCGGCGTCCAGCAGCCGGCCCTGCTGGGGGAACACCTTGTCCAGCCACCAGCGGGCGACCTCGGGGAACGACAGCAGCCGCAGCGTCTCGCCGGTGGGGGCGCAGTCGACGACGATCACGTCGAACTCGCCGGAGTCGTGGTGGTCGCGCAGGGCCAGCAGGCTGAACAGCTCGTCCATCCCGGGCGGGACGGTGAGCTCCTCGGCGCTGATGCGATCGACGCCGCCGGACACAAGCGCCTCGCTCAGCCACCGGCGCACCGCCGCCCAGTGGCGCTCCAGCTCGTCGCGGGCGGAGATCTCGCGCGCCCACAGCAGCTCGTCGACCTGCGTCGGCTCGTGGTACAGCTCGGCCTCGAGCACGTCGCCCAGGCTGTGCGCGGGGTCGGTGCTCATCAGCAGCGTCCGCCGACCGGATCCGGCCGCCCGGCGCGCCGTCGCGGCGGCGACCGACGTCTTGCCGACGCCGCCCTTGCCGGTGTACAGGATCGTGCGGGGCGCCAAAGGGCCCCGGATCCTAGTCGCGCTTGGGGGCCCGGCGCACCTCGATCGTCCCGGTCGCCGAGCTCGTGTTGCCGGCTAGGTCGGTGGCGCGCACGGTGACGACGTGAGCGCCGGGCCGCGCCGGGCGGAAGCCGAGCGAGCGGGTGCCGTAGCCGAGCGTCAGCGTGCGCGCGAACACGACCTGCCCGTTGCGTTGCACGGTCACCGTCACCGTGGAGATCTTCGACAGCTTGAAGCGGATCGAGCCCGCCTTGCGGGCGCGCAGCGTACGCGACTGGATCGTGATCTTCGGCGGGGTCTTCAGGTCGCTGGTGAAGCGCTGCGCCGTCGAGCAGTAGGGCTCGGGGTCGGGCGTGGAGGAGGGCGCCTCGGCGGCCCGGGCGACGACGCCGCCGGCCTGCGCGGCGGGCTGGGCGGCCTTGCGCTCGTCGGTCAACCGCTTGCACAACCCCTGCAGGAAGTCGCGCAGCACCTTGTGGTAGTTGAGGTTCGACTCCGACCCGGGGCGTGCGTACAGCGACCAGGCGCCGGTGTCGTAGCCGGGCAGCTCGCTGCGGAGCTGCGCCTCGCCGTCCGCGAACAGCTCGCGCGCCTCCGCGTCGCCCGTCAGCGAGGCGAAGTCGTAGAGGCCGTTGATCGCCTGCACGAACCCGTTGGCGATCCGCAGCTTCGGCGCGTACGAGTACTGGAGGTAGTGGGCGCCCGCGTCGGTGCGCACGCGCACTCCGGTCGGCGGCTTGGTGCGGAAGATGCCGAGCGCCTTGCGCCCGGCCTCGACGAAGTCGGGCCGCTCGAGCCGCTGGGCGGCGCGCGCCAGCGCGGAGAGCCCGGTGCCCTGTGCGAGTCCGCTCACCCACGGCGGCCGGCCGCCGCCGAAGACGAACAGGTACTCGAACGCGATGCCGCCGGCGCGACCCGCCGCCAGCCGCAGCGACTCGTCGAGCAGCGCCCCGAGCTGCTGCAGCTTGGACCTGGTCTTGGTCGTCGACAGCGCGTTGGCGTGGCCGAACGTGGCCAGCCACTGGATCTGCACGCCCTGGCCGGGGTAGTACTGCCAGACCAGCGGGCTCCCCTGGATCGACGGGCGCGCCCCGGCGGGCGGCAGCGGCGCGTTGGCCCAGTACCAGCGGTTGCGGGCGACCGTCTCGAACACGGCCGGAAGCCGCGAGGCGGTCAGCGTGCCGGCGGCGGCCATCGCGTTGAAGTTGGCGAGCACGGCGCCCAGCTCGCGCCTGCGCGTCCCCGACAGCCTGCGCCGGAGCTTCTCGGCGTCGCTCCAGGTGCGGCGGTATTCCCGGGCGGCGGCGGGCTCGACGGCGCCGCGCTGCTGCAGGCTGCGCAGCACGGAGGGGACGGTCTTCCTCTTGGCGGCCGTCGAGGCGCGCGGGGCGTCGCCCGGGCCGGAGCGCGGCACCGCGTCGCGCGCGGCGGCGAGCTGTGCCGCGGCCTCCCGCGCGACCGCGCCGGCGTCGCCGCCCGGCGAGGGCGCCGCGTGGGCCGGAGCTGCGCAGGCGGCCGCCAACGCGGCCGCCGACAGCAGGGTGGCAGGCGTCGAGCGCACCGCCCCGATGCTAGGAGCCCCTGCACGCCCGGGGCGCACCTCGCGTTGCGAACGCGACCGGCGCGGAGCGCGCCGACCCGTTGGTACCCTCGCGCGGCCGTTGATGTCGCCGCGTCTTCGCCTGCTTGCCCTGATCTGCCTCGTGGCCCTCGCGGTCGTGGCGCTGGTGGCGTCCTGCGGCGGGGGCGACGACAAGGCGCGCGCCGACCTGCGCGCCGCCTTCTCCGGCGACCACCCGGTCCGCAGCGGGCGGCTGGAGCTGGCGCTGCGCGCCGACCTGAAGGGCATCGCGGGCATCGGTCAGCCGATCGACCTGCAGCTCGCCGGTCCGTTCCAATCCGCCGGCGGCACGGAGCTGCCCCGCTTCAACCTCGAGCTGACGATGGGCGGCCAGACGCCCGTCAGCCTCGGGATGATCTCCACCGGCAAGTCCGGGTTCATCACCATCGCCGGCCAGCCGTTCGACCTCGGCGCTGAGGCCTACAAGCAGCTCAAGCAGGGCTACGCCGAGGCCCAGCGCCGGGACCGCTCCAAGCGCCGGTCGTCGGTCTCGCTGAAGGCGCTCGGCGTCGACCCCGAGCGGTGGGTGACCGACCCGACCCGCAAGGGGGAGGAGAACATCGGAGGCACCCAGACGATCCGGCTGGCCGCCGGCGTCGACGCCGAGGCGCTGCTCGAGGACGTCCAGACGCTGCTGTCGCGCTCCTCGCAGGTGGGCGGCTCGAATGCCCGCGACCTGCCCAGCCGGATGACCGACGAGCAGCGCGACGCGCTCGCCCGCTCGATCGAGAAGGCCGCGGTCGACGTCTGGGTCGGAAAGGGGGACAAGGCGCTGCGCAAGCTGGCGCTGCACGTCGAGCTGGAGGTCGACGAGGACGACCGCGACAAGCTCGGCGGCCTGCGCTCGGGCACGGTCGACTTCTCGATGACGCTCGCCCAGCTCAACCAGCGGCAGAGCATCACCGCGCCCGAGGGCGCGCTGCCGCTCAGCGCGCTCGAGGAGCTCCTGGCGGCCGGCGGCCTGTTCGGCTCCGCCCAGGGCGGCGCCGACTCCGGCTCCTCGCAGCGGGACCGGCCGACCGGCAAGCAGGCCGACTACGTCAAGTGCCTGGAGGAGGCGGGCGACGACGTGGAGAAGATCCAGGCCTGCGCGAGCGTCCTCGAGAAGTAGGTCTCCGAGAGCCCGATGGCGAGCACGCGCGATTCCGGTTCGCGTCCCTTCCTCCTGACCAGCCAGGGCTGGCCCTACCTGCTGGTGCCGTTCATCGGCGTGGCGATCGTGCTGGAGCTGATCCACGCCAACGCCACCGCGATCTTCGTTACCTCGGCGCTGGGCGTGATCCCGACGGCGGCGCTGATGGGTCGCGCCACCGAGGAGCTGGCCGCCCGCGCCGGGCCCGGCATCGGGGGCCTGTTGAACGTCACCTTCGGCAACGCGCCGGAGATCATCATCGCGCTGTTCGCGCTGAACGCCGGCCTGCACGAGGTCGTCAAGGCATCGCTGATCGGCTCGATCCTCGGCAACGTGCTGCTCGTGCTCGGCGCGGCGATGTTCTTCGGCGGCCTGCGGCGCGACCGCCAGGCCTTCGACCGCACCGCCGCCACCTCCCAGTCGGCGATGCTGCTGCTGGCCGTCGCCGCGCTGGTGATGCCGGCGATCTGGGAGCTGGTCGAGGGCCGCGGGCTGCCCAACCCCGGCGACGAGATCATCAACTACGGATCCACCGTCGAGCACCTGTCACTGGCGGTGGCGATCGTCCTGGTCGTCACCTATGCCGCCGGCCTGCTGTTCTCGCTCAAGACCCACCGGGCCCTGTTCAACCCGGTCCACGAGGGGGAGGCGGCGCACGCGGGCGAGCCGTGGTCGATCCGTCGCGCGATCCTCGCGCTCGCGGTCGCCGGCGTCGCCGTCGGCGTGATGTCGGAGATCCTCGTCGGGTCGATCTCCGAGGCAGCCGAGGGGATCGGCCTGAGCGAGTTCTTCGTCGGCGCGATCGTGGTGGCGGTGGTCGGCAACGTCGCCGAGCACTGGATCGCGGTGATCGTCGCCGTGCGCAACAAGATGGACCTGGCGGTGAACATCGCCGTCGGCTCGGCGGCGCAGATCGCGCTGTTCGCCGCTCCGCTGCTGGTGCTGGCCTCGTTCGCGCTCGGCCCGCACCCGATGGCGCTGGTGTTCAACGGCTTTGAGCTGGGCGCGGTGCTGGTGGCGGTGCTGATCGCAAGCCACGTCACCAACGAGGGCGAGTCGAACTGGTTCGAGGGCCTGCAGCTCCTGGCCGTCTACGTGGTGGTCGGCCTGGCGTTCTTCTTCGCCTAGGCCCGGGTCGGGGCGTCAGCCCTCGTCGGGGCCGCTGACGTCGAAGCCCTCGAACTCGTCGTCGTCCAGCTCGTCCGGCTCGTCGTCCGTCCCGGCGCCGCCGGGGACGCTGCGGCGCGCCTGGAAGCGCTCGATCAGCTCGTCGCGCCGGTCCTCGTCGAGCGGGATGTCATCGGAGACGAGCACCCACTCGCCGCTCTCGATCTGCTCGCCGTCGAAGGCGGCCCGGTCGACGGCGGGCGAGTCGTCGACGACGACCAGCATCTCGGTCTCCGGGTTGAAGTAGGTCCCCGGCCGGTTGACCACGTCCTCGAGCTCGAAGCGGCGCATGTCCACGGGCTGTATCCCACCGGACAGCGGGCGCGTAAGCGGAAGGGGTCAGCCGTCCAACTCCGCCAGGTGGCGGGCCACCTCCGCCTCCACGTCGAGCGGCTTGCGCCCGGAGCGCAGCCGCCGCGCGTTGCGGGCCTCCACGAGCCGGCGCACCTCGTCCTCGAGCGTGGGGTCGGGACGCGCCGCCCCGCCGCCGGCGGGGGATGCGGTCAGCCGGGCCAGCTCGGCGTCCACGTCCAGCGGCGGGCGGCCGTTGCGCAGGCGGCGCTCGTTGCGCGCCTGCAGGAGCTGGCGGATCTCCGCCTCGCGCTCGGCGCGGCCGGCGGGGGAGTCGGGCGGCGGCCCCGGCGGGCGGTCGTCCTCACGGTCGAGCGCCAGGCTGCCGCGACCGAGCTCGCGCAGGAGCTCCCCGCTGCCGATCAGCGCGACCACCGCCCCGAGGGACGACAGGGCGACCACCGCCACCACCACGTCGCCGAACAGCTCCCGCATCGCTCCTCCGTGGCCCCGACCGTCAGGTTGACCGGGGCGTCACCTTCGGTACTCTTGCGACCCGAGATTGACTGACCAGTCAATCGCCAATCGCGCGGGTCGCGTGCGTTCCCGTGCTACCCCGTGTCCAAGGAGCTGACGAAGTGGTCGACTTCACCCTGACCGACGAGCAGAAGAACCTGCGCGAACTCGCCCACGACTTCGCGGAGAAGGAGATCCGCCCGGTCGCCTGGGAGTACGACAAGGACGGCACCTGGCCGATCGACGTCTTCCGCAAGGCGCATGAAGTGGGCCTGATGAACATCCACGTGCCCGAGGAGTACGGCGGGCCGGGCCTCTCCTACTTCGAGGGGACTCTCGTCGAGGAGGAGCTCGCCTGGGGTTGTTCGGGCATCGCCACCTCGCTGGGCGCCAACGGCCTGGCGAGCGCCCCGGTCCTCCTCGCCGGCTCGGAGGAGATCAAGAAGAAGTACCTCGGGATGCTCACCGAGGACCTCAAGTTCGCCTCCTTCTGCCTGACCGAGCCGGGCGCCGGCTCCGACGTCTCGTCGATGCGCACGCGGGCCGTCAAGAAGGGCGACAAGTACGTCATCACCGGCCAGAAGTGCTTCATCACCAACGGCTCGCACGCCGACTGGTACACGGTCTACGCCAAGACCGACCCCGAGGCCGGTCACCGCGGCATCTCGGCCTTCGTCGTCCCGCGCGATGAGACGGTCGTCATCGACAAGAAGGAAGACAAGATGGGTCAGCGGGCGTCGAACACGGCGACCGTGACCTTCAACGAGACCGAGGTTCCCGCCGACCACCTGCTCGGCGAGGAGAACAAGGGCTTCAAGATCGCGATGATGACCCTGGACCGCACGCGTCCGGGCGTCGCCGCGATGGCCACCGGCATCGCCCGCGCCGCCTTCGAGTTCGCCTGCGAGTACTCCAAGGAGCGCGTGCAGTTCGGCGTGCCGATCGCCATGCACCAGGGGATCCAGTTCATGATCGCGGACATGGCGACCAAGGTTCACCTGGCTCGCCTGGCGACCTGGAACGCCGCCGTCCTCCTGGACCAGGGCAAGCGCAACACGCTCGAGTCCTCGCACGCCAAGCGGTTCGCGGCCGACGCGGCGATGGAGGTCACCACCGACGCGGTCCAGATCTACGGCGGCTACGGGTTCATCAAGGAGTACCCGGTCGAGAAGCTCATGCGCGACGCGAAGATCATGCAGCTCTACGAGGGCACCTCGCAGATCCAGCGCCTGGTCATCGCGCGCGAGACGCTGCTGCCGCGCCGCGTCGCCGAGCCTGCCGCCTCCTAGTCATACGTGATGCCCGCGGGCGCCGGCGGATCCCGTCGGCGCCCGCGCCTTTTCCGCGGGCGGCGCGCGGGTAATCTGCGCGCCCGCAGTCACCCGATCGCAGGCAACGAGAGAGGTTTCATCGTGTTCGTCTTCAAGGCCGCCGTCGTCGGCGCCGGCACCATGGGCGGGCAGATCGCGCAGACGATCGCCGCCGCCGGCATCCCGGTCGTCCTCAAGGACATCAAGCAGGAGCTCGTCGACGCGGGGATCGCCGAGGCCCGCAACGTCACCGAAGGCCAGGTCAAGCGCCTCGTCGAGAAGGGCAAGCTGACCGAGGAGCAGGCCGCCAAGCAGGTCGAGGAGATCGTCGGCCGCATCCACGGCACCGTCGACTACGACGGCTTCGGCGACGTCGACTTCGTCATCGAGGCCGTGCCGGAGCGGATGGACATCAAGCAGTCCGTCTTCGCCGAGCTCGACGCCGTCACCCCCGGCCACGCGATCCTGGCCTCCAACACCTCCTCGCTGTCGATCACCGAGATCGGCGAGGCCACCCTGCGGCCCGACAAGGTCGTCGGCTTCCACTACTTCTACCCGGCCTCGGTGATGCCGCTGATCGAGATCATCGAGGGCGACTACACCTCGCCGGAGACCGTCCAGGCAGCCGTCACCTTCGCCCAGGCGATCCGCAAGCAGCCGATCACCTGCGCCGAGGTCCCCGGCTTCGTGGTCAACCGGATCCTCCTGTCGGGCATGTCGGAGATCTGGCGCGACCAGGAGGAGAAGAGCCTCGACCTCAAGAAGGTCGACGAGGGCATCGCCGGCGCGAAGGTCACGCCGATGGGCCCGTTCTTCCTCATCAACCTGCTCGGCCTCGACACCGTCCTGCACGTCGCCGAGCACCTGCATGAGGCCTACGGCGACCGCTTCTACGTCCACCAGGGCATCAAGCGCCTGGTCGAGGAGGGCAAGCTCGGCGCGAAGACCGGCGGCGACGGCGTCTTCAACCCGCAGGGCGAGCCGAACCTGCCCAGCGACAACGACCCCGACGCCGACGAGCTGGTCGAGAAGCTCGTCCTGAAGACCTTCGTCGAGTCCGCGATGGTGCTCGAGGAGGGCGTCGCCACCCACCGCGACATCGACTTCGGGATGATGGCCGGCGCCGGCCTGGATCCGCGCCGCGGCCTGATGCCGCCGTTCATGAAGGCCGACGTCGAGGGCCTCGACGTCCTGCTCGAGCGGCTGGAGAAGGCGGAGGAGAGGTGGGGCGAGGCGTTCACGCCGCCGACGATCCTGCGGCGCCTGGTCGCGCAGGGCCGCCTCGGCGTCAAGACCGGGCAGGGGTTCTACGCCTACCCGCAGCCCGACGCCGAGCAGCCGGGTGAGACGGTCAAGCTCGAGACGCGCGGCGAGGTAGCGATCGCGTGGCTGGCCAACGGCCAGATGAACTCGCTGGCGCCGCAGGTGATCGAGGACCTGCGCAAGGTCTGGGAGAAGGTCCAGGCCGACGGCGTGCGCGCGCTGGTGATCGCCTCGTCCAACCCGCTGCTGTTCTCGGCCGGTGCGGACATCAAGGCGTTCACCCAGCTCGATGAGGCGTCGGGCGCCAAGCTGCTCGACGACGCGCACCAGCTCTTCCGCGAGTTCGGCCAGAAGGGCATCGCCACGATCGCCGCGGTCAACGGCCTGGCGTTCGGCGGCGGCAACGAGCTGGCGATGGCCTGCGACGTGCGCATCGCCGCCCAGTCGGCGCTGTTCGGCCAGCCGGAGATCAAGCTGGGCCTCATCCCCGGCTTCGGCGGCACGCAGCGGCTGCCGCGGCTGGTCGGCGAGGCCAAGGCGCTTGAGCTGAACCTGGTCGGCGACCCGATCGGCGCGGTCGAGGCCTACGAGATCGGCCTCGTCAACCGGGTCGTGCCGGACCACGAGCTGCTCGACACTGCGCTCGCCTGGGCGCGCAAGCTGGCCCAGCAGGCGCCGCTGGCCCTCGAGCAGATCAAGCTCGTCTCCGCCAAGGGCGACCTCGACGAGGGCATCGAGGCGGAGAAGCGCGGCTTCGGCACGGTGTTCGCCTCCGAGGACGCCAAGGAGGGCATCGGCGCCTTCCTGGGCAAGCGCGCTCCGCGCTGGCAGGGCAAGTAGCTGCGCGACCGGATATGGTCGCCGGGACGGGCCGGCTGAGCCGGCCCGTCGTAATTGGGCGGCCGGTTCGCGCCGGCCGCTCGCAGTTCCGCTCGCTGCGCCCTTATGCGCGGCTGTCCTGCCCAGCCACTCAGGGAAGGACAGCCGCGCCGGGCGCCGGCGGCGCCCCGGTTGCGACCTGCGTCTGGATTCACCCGTAGGAGCGGGTGGAAGCAGACGCGTGTCGTGCTGGGCACGTCCCAGGCCCGACCTGCGTCTGGATTCACCCGTAGGAGCGGGTGGAAGCAGACGCGTGTCGTGCTGGGCACGTCCCAGGCCCGTCCTGCGTCTGTTTTCACCCGTAGGAGCGGGTGGAAGCAGACGCGCGTGGTGCTGGGCACGTCCCAGGCCCGTCCTGCGTCTGTTTTCACCCGTAGGAGCGGGTGGAAACAGACGCGCGTGGTGCTGGGCACGTCCCAGGCCCGTCCTGCGTCTGTTTTCACCCGTAGGAGCGGGTGGAAACAGACGCGCGTGGGGTGCGGATCGGGCTAGGGTGATCGCGTGTCCACCACAGCCGCCGACCGCGTACAGCAACTCGCCGAGCTGATCCGCGCCGCCGACTCCGTCGTGGCGCTCACCGGCGCCGGGATCTCCGTCCCGTCGGGTATCCCCGACTTCCGCTCGCCGGGCACCGGCCTGTGGCGGAACGTCGACCCGATGAAGGTCGCCCACATCGACGCCTGGCGCGCCGACCCGCAGCAGTTCTGGAGGTTCTACGGCCAGCGGTTCCACATCCTCGGCGACAAGGAGCCCAACGGCGCGCACGCCGCGCTGGTGGAGATGGAGCGCCGCGGCCTGCTCGACGCCGTCGTGACGCAGAACATCGACCGGCTGCACCGCCGCGCCGGCCAGAAGCGGCTGATCGAGGTGCACGGCTCGATCGACACCTCCTCGTGCCTGTCGTGCGGCGAGCGCTACGGGCTGGCCGAGGTGCAGCGGCGCATGGAGGCGGCCGAGGACGGCGTGCCGCGCTGCGACTGCGGCAAGCCGCTCAAGCCCGACGTGGTGCTGTTCGGCGAGTGGCTGCCGGAGGACGCGTTGCAGGAGGCGTTCGCGCTCGCCTCCGCCGCCGACGTGCTGCTGTGCGTCGGCACCTCGCTGGAGGTCTATCCGGTAGCCCAGCTCCCCGACCTGACGAAGCAGGGCGGGGGCAAGGTCGCGCTCGTCACCAAGGGTCCGACGCCGTGGGACGACCGCGCCGAGGTCAAGCTCGACACCGACGTGGTGGAGGATCTCCAGGCGCTCATCGCCGCGCTCTGAGCGCCCGCGCCCGCGCCCTTCCCAGAAGTCCGGCACCGAGAGGCGCAACAAGACGCATCGGAGTGCCAAGCGTCGGAGGGGAGGGGCGTCGTCGCGGGTGGCTGGCCCGGGCTCCGCGGATCAGCGCTCGTCGGCGAGGCGGGCCGCCAGGGCCGCCTCGAGGCGCTCGACCACGCGCGCCACGTCGGCGACCTGGCCCTCGTCCAGCCCGCCCTGCAGCGCGCGGTTGGCGGCTGCGGCGACCGCCTCGCGCTCGCCCATGAGCGCCTGGAGCCGCTCGGCGACCGCGGGGCGGTCACGCCAGGCCTGGAGCTCCGCCAGCGCCGCCTCCAGCGCGACGCGCACCTGCAGCGCCGCCTCGCGCACCCGGCCACGGTCCAGGTCCAGCCGGGCGCGCAGGGTCAGCTCCTCGCAGGCGAGCGCCGCGTCGCGGCCGCCCAGCAGTGCCGCCAGGCGCTCCTGCGGGCGCAGCACCGCCTCGCGCCGGGCGTTCCGCTCACGGGGCGGGGGAACCTCGCGCGCCTCGCTCCAGCGGCCGTCGGCGACCTCCTCGCCGGCGCCGAAGCCGACGCGGGCCACCAGCAGATGCTCGCGCGCCACCTCGCGCACCAGCGGATCGGCCGCGGCCACACGGTGCTTGGCCAGCACGTCGTTGAGCACGTCCAGCGCCGCGTCGACCTCCGCCTGCAGGTCGGCACGCGCCAGCCAGCGCTCGGCCTCCCGCGCGCCCTGAAGCGGCCGCGCGTCGATCACGGTCACGCGCGCAGTGGTCACCGGCGCCGGATCCGGATGCGGCTCGGCGCGGCGTCCACGGCGACGACGCAGCAGCCGCCGCTGCGGCGCCCCGAGCGTGGCCAGCACCAGCACGTTCTCGGGCTCGCCGGCGTGGCCGCGCAGCACGTAGCGGCCGTCACGCGGGCCCAGCGCCCACGGCAGCTCGACCTGGCAGAACCGGAAGAGACGCGGGGGAGACGGTCGACCGGCGGCGTCCAGCGCTACTCGCCCTTGTGGGCCACGCTGTGGCGCTCACGCGGGTCGACGTCGATCGCGTACTTCGACGGCCGCTCGAGCACCTTCGGGTTGTCGATCTGGCCGAGCCGCTCGATCAGCTTGATCCACTGCTTCGGCTTGAGCACCGCCTCGACCCGGCGCCCGGCGCGGGTGCCGGCGTCGAACTGCGGGCGGAAGCCGATGTGGATGTGATCGTGGTGGTCCGGCAGCGCGATCGTGTTGTCGGCGCCGTCGAACGTCATCAGGCTGATGATCTGCGCGGGCTTCATCGTGCCCTGCAGGGTCAGCAGCCGGCGGATCGTCATCTCGGTGATCGAGCCCTCGCCCTGGTTTCCGAGGATCGGGATCCCGTTGATGGCGGCGATGTCGACGGCGTTGCCGCTCGAGTGGTGCGAGACGTTGCCCGACGCCGTGTAGTAGCTGTGGCCGCACTGCAGGGAGGAGACGGTCGGGCGCAGGCCCGAGGCCGCCAGGAACTCCAGCGTGGCCAGCACGCGGCGGTCGATCAGGCCCGCCTTGATGTCGCGCTCACCGCACTCGTAGATCTGGATGCGCGGGTTGCTGAGCACGCGGCGCTGCAGCGCCTGCTTGCTCATCAGCAGGATCTGGCCGATCGTCGGGTGCTTGGCGTCCGGCCCGAAGAACGGGTTCTTGCCCGCCGCGCGGTAGATCGCGGTCGACTCGAGCAGCTTCCAGCCGTCGAGGATCGGCTTCGGGTCGATCCGCGGCGCGCCGCGGCCCGCCGGGCGGATCTCGAAGTGCAGGTGCGGCGCCATGTCGGGGCGGGTGGCGCCGATCTTGCCCAGCACGGTGCCGGCGACGACCTTGGCGCCGACGCGCATGCGGCGGATGTCGACGTCCTCGGCGTCGAGCCCGATCACCTTGGCGAAGGTCGCCTTGTACTCCTCGCTGAGGCCGGGCACGGCGCTGTTGAGGAGCTGCTCGCGGCCGCCGTGGCGGTACGGGCGCTTGCGCGCCGGGTTGGCGAAGGCGCGCTCCTTGACCAGCCGCGCGTCATCGATCACCGGCCGGTCGGGGCGCGGCTCGACGGGCTTGGCGCCCTCCTCCGGCTCCGGCTGCGGGTCGGCGGCCTCCTCGTCGGCCTCCGGCTGGGTGCCCGCGCTCGCCGGCTGCGTGGGGGCCGGGTCGTCCTTCGGCAGGTCGAGCTCGTCGCGGATCTCCTCCTCGGAGACCTCGCGCTCCTTCGGCACGGCGTAGTACTCGGCGACCTCGGCGAGGTGCGCGTAGGTGTAGGTGTTGCCGTAGACGTCCTGGATCTTGATGTACTTGCCCAGGCGCTCGTTCTCGCCGATGTCGATGACCTTGGCGTCCTGGGTGGCGACCGCCTGCGCGCCTTCCTTGGTGAAGATGTTGATGCCGCGACGGGTGGGCTTGCCCTCGACGGGGACCGCGGCGTTGGCGCCGCGGGCCACGCGCCGCTGGTACTCCTCCTCGCGCAGGTCGTCGGCGTAGGTGGCCGGCGAGTCGACGGGGAAGCGGCCCTGCGTCAGGCCCGTGAGCGAGCCGACGAGGTCGGCCGGCATGCCGCCGATCAGGCGGGCGCGCATGAGCACCGAGTCCACGTACCAGTCCGCGTGGTTGTAGGCGAAGATCGCCTTGCGGATGTCCTGGTCGGCGCCCGCGGCCTTCAGGTAGCGGGCGGCGGCGAAGATCGCGTCGACCGGGTTGTACGGGTCCTTCTTGCCGTCGCGGTTGGCGTCGACGCCGTACTGCTTCCAGGTGGCCGGCATGAACTGCATCCAGCCGACCGCGCCGGCCGAGGAGACGTTCAGGTTGCGGCCGTAGTCGGTCTCGATCTCGTTGATGGCGGCCAGGATCTCCCAGCGGATGCCGTACTCGATGCCGGCCGCCTGGTAGATCGGGAGCAGGAACGGCGGGATGCGGAACTTCTCGATGAAAAAGTTCGGGACGCCGATCGGGGCCGGGCCGGGCAGGGCCTCCGAGTAGGTCGGGTTGGCGATCGTCGGCCGGCCGTCCCGGTGGCGCAGCGGCGCGGGCCGCACGCGCGGCTTGGCCTGCTCGGCGTCACGGTGAAGCCTGCTGCCGGTCGTCCGCTGCGACTCCTGGCGCTGCCTGACGACCGGAGGAGCGTCGTCCTCGTCCTCGCCGGCCTGCGGCGTCGTCGGCGTTGCCGCCGCGGGCGGAGCGGGCTGCTCGGGCTGGGCCTGCGGCTCCGGCTGCGCGGGCTGCGGGGCGGGCTCGGGCTGCGGCTCCGGCGTCGGCGTGCTCGGGGTGGGCTCCGGCTCCGGCTCCGGGGTCGTGGAGGTGCTCGTCTTGCCCGGCGGATCGGCGGGCGAGGTGGAAGTCTGCGTCTCCTCCTGCGCGGTGGAGGTGGTCTCGGGCGTGGTCTCGGCGTCGGTGGGCTGCGTGACCTCGGGGCCGGTCGACGTATCCGACGAGTCGACCTTCACGGTGACGGTCTTGCCGCCCGCGAGGGTGACGGTGAGGGTCTTGAGGTCCGCGGTGGCGGGGAATACCGCCGCGCCGAAGCCGGCCGTGAACGCCCCGGCGGAGACCAGTCCGATCAGCAGGTTGCGCCTTGTCATGTGAGGGTCAGCTCTCCTCCCGCGACCCGGTCAGACCCGTCGCGTGGGCGCGGCGGCACGACCCTAGCAGGGGGAAACGTCGGGGATTGCAGCACGCTACTTGCATGAATTTCCCTGTGCAAACGGCAACCGCACCGGTCGGTGCCGGCCCACGGGACCCCTTGGATCGGACGCCAAGGGTGCTCTCTTGACATTCGACGGGCACATCTCACTCCATGCCGACGTCCGAGCGCGTCAGCTCAACCTCTACCTGAGCCTTAGGGTTCGGGTCGGGGGATCATAATCCCGGGCTGAGGTGAAGCCCTGATCCCTCGACGTCCGCGGTCAGGAGCCGGGCGCCCGCCGGTTCGCGCCGATGGACGTTACCGTTCAGACGACAACCGGATCCGGGAGAGCGAGATGGTCGACCTCACCAACAACGGTCTTCGCGAGCGCATCCAGCGTCAGGGCGAGGAGGCGCTCGGCAAGATCGCCCAGGAGCTCCTTGACAGCCCCCTGCTGCACGCCGCCCTGGCGCGCGCGCTGGAGGCCCGCGAGCGCGCGGTCCAGGCCCAGGAGCTGGCCATGGGCGCGCTCAACCTGCCGTCGGCCGCCGACATCGAGCGCCTCACCCGCCGCGTGCGGTCGCTGAGCCAGCGGCTGGAGGGCATCGAGGACGGTGTCGACCGCCTCGAGGACAAGCTCGCCAAGGCGGCCGCCCCGAGCGGCATCGAGGAGCGCCTGGAGCGCATCGAGCAGGCGCTCGGCAAGCTGGCCTCCGAGGCCGAGGCGCTGCGCAAGAAGCCGGCCTCCTCGCGGCGCTCGACCGCGAAGAAGAGCCCGTCCTCCTCGTCGCAGGGCTAGGCGCAGGCCAGCAGCGCCGCCGCCGCAGCCCGGCCGACCGCCTCGCCGACGCGCTCGATGTGCTCGTCGTCGAGGCGGCCGCCGTCGGCGCCCGACGTGATCGCCACCACGCTCGCGAAGCGGAGGCCGCGGGCGGCGGCCACCGCCGCCAGCGCCGCGCTCTGCAGGTCGAAGGCGAGCGCGCCGGAGGCGGCCAGCGCCCGCCGGCGCTCCGGGTCGGGGTCGTAGAAGAGGTCCGCCGAGGCCAGCGGCCCGGCCGCGTCCGCCTCGCGCGCCAGCACCTCCACGAGCTCCGGGTCAGGCGCCTGGCGCTCGGGGGCGCCCAGCGCCCGGGTCGCGCCGCAGCCGCCGTGCAGCTCGGTCGCCGCCACCAGGGCCCCGAGCTCGAGCTCGCCGCGCAGCGCGGTCGCCGTGCCGGCGCGGACCGCTACCCGCACGCCCAGCGCGGCCAGCTCCTCCAGCACGACCGCGGCGCTGGCGCCGCCGATCCCGGTGCTCTGGATCGTCAGCGGCCGCCCGTCCACCGCCGTGCCCGTATAGCCCCACAGGCCGCGGTGGTGGTTGAACATCTTGCGGTCGTCGCCCAGCAGCGTCGTCGCCAGGGCGAGCGCGCGGCCGGGGTCGCCCGGCAGCACCACGCGCTCGGCGACCGGCGCGGTGGGACGCAGGTGGATCGTGGGATGCGTCAGCTCGGCGGGCACCGCCGGCGAGGATAGACTCCGGCGGAGGCCGAGCAGCATCCAGCGCCGCGCCGTGAGCCCGGCCGTCCGCCGTTCGTCAGCCGTGCGCGGCGAGATCGGACAGGCAGCATTGACAGGCCGCGACCCCGGCGCTACCCCTACATCTACTTGGAAGACCGGAGAGTGGGAGGGCTCGCTCCTCCCGCGAGGCGCCGCCGGGACGCCGACGAACGCCGCCGGTCACGCCGCGGGCCGTGCCCGCCAGCGGCGGGATCTCGACAGGGATTCCGCCGCCGTCCTGAGAGGGGTCCGATGAGCGGTCGCCCGTCGATCGCCGCGGTCGCGCGCGAGGTCGGCATCTCGCCGTCGACGCTGCGGCGCTGGATCGCCGAGGGCCTGGTGCCCGTCGGCGAGGACGGCGAGCCGATCGACACCACCGCCGCCCAGGCGCGGGTGGTCGTCCGGCTGCGCGAGCGCGGCTACACGCTGGAGCAGATCCGCGAGGCGACCGAGAGCGGCCGGCTCGCCTCGAGCTGGTTCGCCGACCTCGACGCCGTCGAGCGCGGCCGCTGGACGCTGGAGGAGGCGGCGGCCGAGACCCGCCTTGAGCCGGCCCTGATCCGCCGCATCTGGCAGACCGTCGGCTTCGGCGGCGACCTCGAGCGGCTCGACGACGACGACCTGCGCATGCTGCGCTACTCCGCCGCGGTGCTCGAGGCCGGCCTGCCGCTCGTCGCCTTCCTGCAGATCGCGCGCGTCTACGGGCAGGCGATGGCCCAGATCGCCGAGGCCGAGGTGCGGCTCTTCCACATCTACGTCCACGAGCCGCTGATGCGCGAGGGCATCGCCGCCTGGGAGATCGCCGACGAGCTGCGGGAGATGACCGAGGCGACGCTGCCGCTCACCACGCCGCTGATGGACTACGTGCACCAGCGGTTCCTGCGCCACTTCGTCGAGCAGGACATCGTCGGCCACATGGAGGCCGACCTGGCCGTCGACGACGGCGACGTGCTCGGCCGCATGCGGGTCGCGATCGCCTTCGCCGACCTCGCCGGCTTCACGCGCCTGACCGAGGAGGCGGGCGACGAGGAGGCCGTCAGCACCGTGGAGCGGTTCGTCGACGAGGTCGAGTCGACGCTCCCCGAGGACGCGCGCGTCAACAAGACGATCGGCGACGAGGTGATGATCGTCGGCAACGACCCCGCCGCCCTGGCCGAGTGGGCGGTCGAGTTCCAGCGCCGCGCCGCCGCCCGCGACCCGGCGCCGCGCATCGGCGTCCACTGCGGCCACGCGCTCTACCGCGACGGCGACTACTACGGCCGCGACGTGAACATCGCCTCGCGCGTGGCCGCCCGCGCCGCCGCCGGCGAGGTGATCGTCACCGCCCCGGTGATGGAGTGCTGCGGGCCGTCCGTCGCGTTCACCCGGCTGGGCGAGGTGCAGCTCAAGGGCCTGTCGGAGCCGACCGAGCTGTTCGCCGCCACGCCCGCGAAGCGGTCATGAGGGATCCCGGCGATCTCGTCGCGCGCGTCGAGGCCACCGGCCTGCTGCGGGCCGGGGAGCCGGTCGTGGTGATGCTCTCCGGGGGCCGCGACTCCACCTGCCTGCTCGACCTCGCGGTGCGGATCGTCGGCGCGGAGGGCGTCTCGGCGCTGCACGTCAACTACGGCCTGCGCGGCGCGGCCTCCGACGCCGACGAGCACCATTGCCGCGCGCTGTGCGAGCGGCTGGGGGTGCGGATCGACGTCGAGCGCGCGGGCGAGCCGGAGGGCAACGTGCAGGCCTGGGCGCGCGAGGTGCGCTACGCGGCCGGGCTGCGTCGCGCCGAGGCCTCGGGCGCCGTGCTTGCCGTCGGCCACACGACCGACGACCAGATCGAGACCTTCCTCTACCGGTTGGCCACCTCGCCCTCCCGGCGCGCGCTGTACGGGATGGACGTCCGCCGCGGGCGGCTGGCGCGTCCGCTGCTGGCCGCCGGGATCAGCCGCGAGCAGACCGCCGCCTGGTGCCGCGCGCACGGGCTGGCGTGGCGCGAGGACGCCAGCAACGTCGACCCCGCCTTCGCCCGCGCCCGCGTGCGCGAGACGCTGGTTCCCGCGCTGCGCGCCGTCGACCCGCGCGCCGATGCCAACGTGCTGCGCACGATCGCGCTCCTGCGCGAGGAGGGGGAGGTGCTCGACGCGCTCGTCGACGAGGTGCTGGGCGGCGGCGAGGCGATCGAGCTCGAGCGCCTGCGCTCGCTTCCGCCCGCGCTCGCGCGGCTCGTGCTGCGTCGGCTCGCGGAGGGCGCCACCGGCCGGCTCGCACCGCGCGTCGCCCGCCGGTTGGACGACGTGCTCGCGCTGCGCGAGGGCGCGCTCGACCTCGGCGACGGGGTGCGCGTGCGCGTCCGGCGCGGCATGCTCTCGGTCGAGCCCACCCCGCCGCTCCCGAACCGCTAGCTTGGCGAACCCCATGCGCGACCCCCACATCGGCGAGATCCTCGTCCAGCCGGACGAGCTCAAGCAGAAGGTGCTCGAGCTGGGCGCACGGATCTCGGAGGACTACGCGGGGCGGGACCTGCTCCTGGTCGGCGTGCTCAAGGGCGCCTTCTTCTTCCTGGCGGACCTGATGCGCGCGATCACGATCCCCTGCGAGGTTGACTTCATGGCGGTCTCCTCGTACGGGTCGGCGACCGACTCCTCGGGGGTCGTGCGGATCCTCAAGGACCTCGACCGGCCGATCGCCGGCCGTCACGTGCTGATCGTCGAGGACATCGTCGACTCCGGGCTGACGCTGCAGTACCTGCTGCGCAACCTCGGCGCGCGCGAGCCCGCCTCGCTGGAGGTGTGCGCGCTGCTGACCAAGCCGGAGCGGCGCAAGGTCGAGCTGCCCACCCGCTACGTGGGCTTCGAGATCCCCGATCGCTTCGCGATCGGCTACGGGCTCGACTACAAGGAGCTGCACCGCAACCTGCCCTACGTGGCCGCGTTGGCCAGGGAGTGAGGGGCGCGGGCGGCCGACGCTTCCGCGGCTCCGGCGACACCCACCGGTGGGGGACCCTGGCGAGGGCCCGCACCGACGCTGATACGCTGACTCTCTTACGGGCGATCCGTAACGCCCGCGAGCACCCGTCATGAGCAGGTTCTTCAAGAGCGCGGCCTTCCCCATCCTCATCGTGGTGGTGCTGGCCTTCTTCGCCAACAAGTTGATCTCCAGCGGAGGTCAGGGCGAGCCGCCGTCCACGGCCAACTTCCAGCAGCAGCTCGCGCAGGGGAAGGTCAAGACGGTGACCATCGACGCGAAGGACAACAGCGCCGAGGTCACGCTCAAGGACGGGACGAAGTACAAGACCGGCTTCACCGACGCCAACGGCGACCGCTTCGAGGCGCGCCTGGAGTCCGCCAAGCAGCAGGGCAAGCTGCAGGACTACAACGTCAAGCCGCGCAGCTCGAACGCGCTGCTCGGGATGTTGACCTACATCCTGCCGTTCCTGCTGTTCATCGCGTTCTGGATCTTCCTGATGAACCAGGTGCAGGGCGGCGGCTCGAAGGTCATGTCGTTCGGCAAGTCGCGCGCCAAGCGGATGTCGGTCGACTCGCCGAAGATCACCTTCCGCGACGTCGCCGGCGCCGACGAGGCTGTCGAGGAGCTCTACGAGATCAAGGAGTTCCTCGAGAACCCGAAGAAGTTCCAGGCGCTCGGCGCGCGCATCCCCAAGGGCGTGCTGCTCTACGGCCCGCCCGGCACCGGCAAGACGCTGCTGGCGCGCGCGGTGGCCGGCGAGGCGGGCGTGCCCTTCTTCTCGATCTCCGGCTCCGACTTCGTCGAGATGTTCGTCGGCGTCGGCGCCTCGCGCGTGCGCGATCTCTTCGAGCAGGCGAAGCAGAACTCGCCCTGCATCATCTTCATGGACGAGATCGACGCGGTCGGCCGCCATCGCGGCGCGGGCCTCGGCGGTGGCCACGACGAGCGCGAGCAGACCCTGAACCAGCTCCTGGTGGAGATGGACGGGTTCGAGATGAAGGACAACATCATCATGATCGCGGCCACCAACCGGCCCGACATCCTCGATCCCGCCCTGCTGCGCCCCGGCCGCTTCGACCGCCAGATCGCCGTCGACCGCCCCGACCGCAAGGGCCGCGCCAAGATCCTCGAGGTCCACACGCGCGGCAAGCCGCTGGCGAAGGAGGTCGACATCGACGCGCTGGCCGGCCAGACCCCCGGCTTCACCGGCGCCGACCTCGCCAACCTCGTCAACGAGGCGGCGCTGCTGGCCGCCCGCAACGGCAAGCGCGAGATCGGCCAGGCGGAGCTGGAGGAGGGCATCATGCGCGTCGTCGCCGGCCCGGAGAAGAAGACGCGCGTGATGAGCGAGAAGGAGCGGCTCATCACCGCCTACCACGAGATGGGCCACGCGATCGTCGGCCACTACCTCGAGCACGCCGACCCGGTCCACAAGATCTCGATCGTCGGCCGCGGCCAGGCGCTCGGCTACACGATCTCGATGCCGCAGGAGGACAAGTTCCTCACCACCAAGGCCGAGCTGCTCGACAGCATGGCGATGACGCTCGGCGGCCGCGCGGCGGAGGAGATCGTCTTCGGCGAGATCACCACCGGCGCCTCCAACGACCTCGAGAAGGTCACTCAGATGGCCAAGCAGATGGTCATGCGCTACGGGATGTCCGAGAAGCTCGGCCCGCGCGTCTTCGGCCACGACCACAGCCAGCCGTTCCTGGGCCGCGAGTTCTCGACCGAGCCGGACTACTCGGACGAGATCGCGCGCGAGATCGACGACGAGATCCGCCGCATCGTCGAGAGCGCCCACCAGCGCGCCAAGGACGTGCTGATGGAGCACCGCGAGGCCCTCGACGTCACCAGCCGGATCCTCGTCAAGCGCGAGACGATCGAGCGCGAGGAGTTCGAGGCGCTGCTGGCCGGCAAGTCGCCGGAGGAGGTCTTCGGGCCGGAGGAGAGCGACGAGCCGCGCGGAGAGGAGCAGCAGCCCGCGCCCGAGCGCCAGCCCGAGAAGCCACGGCCGCTGCCACGCCCCGGCCTGGCGGGCGGCGGGGTCGAGACGCGCGGCCTCGACCTGCCCGAGAAGCCCGAGCTCGCCTAGGCGGGCGAGGGACGGTCGCGGCTGAAGACCGGCTCCAGCGCCCGGTCCAGCCGGTCGACGAGCTCGGGAACGTCCACGTCGCCGCGCTCGCTGTTGCGGTTCGCCAGGTCGGCGACCGCGCGCGCGTCGCCGACCAGCACGCCTTCGGCCTCGATGGGGAGGATCGGCTGCTGCGCCGGCTCGCCGAGGCACAGAGCGCCCCGGATCGAGGCGGTGACCGGCACATGCAGGCTCAGCTCCCGAATCTGCGCGCGCACGAGCTGGAGGCGGTCGGTCCGGTCGCCGCCCGCGTCGTGCAGCGTCGTCCGGCGGCGGCCGAACGCGCCGCGCAGCGTCTGGACGCTCAGCGGCGGCTCAAGGTCCCGGGCGTCGGCGATCACGGTCAGGCCGCCCGGGCCGATCGCGATGTGGTCGATGATCGAGCCGTCGTCGACGAGGCGGTCGTGCAGCAGCACCACCGGCCGGTGGCGCAACGCGCGGTGAAGGATGCGGGCGAGGTCCTCGACCTCGCCCGCCCGGTCCCCACCGTGCATCTCTTGGCGGCGCAGGCGGGCGACGCCCCAGCGCTCGCGCGCCCGTTCGATGGCGCTGCGGCGCTCACCTCCGTCTCTCGCCCGCCGCTGGGCGCCGCTGTTCATGGGGGCTGCGTCGGCGATTGCGAAGCGTTGCTGAAGCAACCGCGTCACCGATCGAACATCCATCGAGGCATCTAGGGTTGCGGGGCGGTGAGCGCGCCGATCGAGATCATGGGAGTCGTCAACGTGACGCCCGACTCGTTCTCCGACGGCGGGGAATGGTTCGAGCGTGACGACGCGATCGCGCACGGCCGCCGGCTGATCGCCGAGGGGGCCGCGATCATCGACGTCGGGGGCGAGTCGACCCGGCCCTACGCGGAGCCGGTGCCAGCCGACGAGGAGCTGCGCCGGACGATCCCGGTCGTCCGGGCGCTCGCCGGCGGGCCGGCGACGGTGTCGATCGACACCACCAAGCTCGAGGTTGCCGAGGCGGCGCTCGATGCCGGCGCTGGCTACGTCAACGACATCAGCGCCTTCAGGCACTCGCCGGAGATGGCCGGGCTGGTCGCCGACCGCCGCGTCCGCTGCTGCCTGATGCACATGCTCGGCGACCCGCAGACCATGCAGGACGACCCGCGCTACGACGACGTCGTCGACGACGTCAAGGCGTTCCTGGAGGAGCGGGTGTCGTTCGCCGTCCGCGAAGGGGTGCCGGAGGACAAGATCGACATCGACCCCGGCATCGGGTTCGGCAAGAGCGTCGAGCACAACCTGGAGCTGCTCCGCCGCCTCGACGAGCTGACCACGCTCGGCTTCCGGATCGTGATCGGCGTCTCGCGCAAGTCGTTCATCGGCCGGCTGGCGGGCGTCGAGGAGCCGCGCGACCGCGTCCCCGGCACGATCGCCGCCAACGTGCTGGCGCTGGAGCGGGGCGCGCGCGTCTTCCGCGTCCACGACGTCGCCGAGGCGCGGCAGGCGCTGCAGGTCGCGGCTGCTACGTTGGCGCTCTGATGGCGCCGCCCGACCACGATCCGGAAGACGACGACGACCTCGAGGACGACGAGGGCTTCGACGAGGAGCCCGAGGAGCAGACCGAGGTCACGATCGAGGTGCGCGGCCTCTCACTGTTCACCCACCACGGGGTGACCGAGGCCGAGCGCGAGGTCGGCCAGCGGCTGGTCATCGACCTGCGCCTGGAGGTCGGCGACTGCGACGCGACGGTCACCGACATGATCGAGGACACGATCGACTACGGCGAGGTGTGCACCACCGTCGCGCTCGTCGCCCAGCAGCGCTCCTACCGCACCCTCGAGCGGCTCTGCTCGGCGATCGCCGACCGCCTGCTCGACCAGTACGGCGCCGCGGAGGTGTGGGTCAAGGCCGCCAAGCCCGAGCCCCCGATCCCGCTGCCGGTCGAGGAGGTGAGCGTCGAGGTCTGGCGCCAGCGCGCCGAGCACGACGATGACTGAGGTCGTCCCGCCGGTCACCGACGTCCCGTCGCTGCGCCGCGACACCGCCGTGCGCCCGCTCGGCGAGGGTCGCTTCGCCGCCGCGATCTCGCCCGAGTGGGCGGTGCCGCGCGGGCCGAACGGCGGCTACGTCGCCGCGCTCGTGCTGCGCGCGCTGACGGCCGCCGTCGACGACCCGGGCCGTCCGCCGCGCTCGCTGACCCTCCAGTACCTGCGCCCGCCGCGCTTCGGCGACTGCGAGATCGCGGTGACCGTCGAGCGCGAGGGCCGCTCGGTGACCGTGCTCAGCGCGCGGCTGCTCCAGGACGGGCAGCCGATGGTCGCCGCGTTGGCGGCGTTCGCCGTCGACTTCGACCCCGGCCTGGACTTCCGCAGCCCGGCGCCCGACGTCGGCCCGCCGCCGGAGCTGCGGGCGGTGCCCGACGACCCCAAGCTGCCGTCGCTGGCGCGTCGGCTGCGGGTCGCGCCCGCCTTCGGGCCGAGGATCTTCAGCGGCGCCGAGGAGGCGCTCGCCGGCGGCTGGCTGCGCCTGGCCGAGCCGGAGGAGCACGACCACCTCGCGCTCGCCCTCTACTGCGACGCCTGGATGCCGGCGGTCTCCGCGCGCGCCCGCGGCCCGGTGGCGGTGCCGACGATGGACCTCACGATCCACTTCCGCGCCTCGCTGCCGCACCCGGGGTTGGACCCCGCGACGCCGGTGCTGGCCCGCTTCCGCACCACCACGGCGGCGGGCGGCTTCCTGGAGGAGGACGGCGAGATCTGGGCGCCCGACGGGACCCTGCTGGCCCAGAGCCGCCAGCTTGCGGTTTTCCTGGGCGGTCCGCGATGAAAGGCCACCTCTCGCTGGGCGGCAACCTCGGCGACCGGCGCGCCGCGCTGCGCGCCGCGATCGAGGGCCTGGAGCGGCGCAGCGTGCGCGTCACCGGCTCCTCCAGCGTCTACGAGACCGACCCCGTCGGCGAGGTCCGCGACCAGCCCGCCTTCCTGAACGCCTGCGTGGCGATCGAGACCGAGCTCGAGCCGGAGGCGCTGCTCGACGCCGCCAAGGAGGTCGAGCTTGAGCTCGGCCGCGTCACCGACCAGGGCGACCCCGCCTACGTCCGCCACGGTCCGCGGCCGATCGACATCGACATCGTCCTGCTCGGCGACCGGGAGCACCGCTCGCCGCGGCTGACCGTGCCGCACCCGGCGCTGCTGGAGCGGCGCTTCGTGCTGATACCGCTCCTGGAGCTCGACTTCGAGCTGACCACCCCGGACGGCCGGCGCCTGGCCGACGCGCTGGCGGAGCTGCCGGTCGAGGACGGCGTGCGTCGCGTCGGTCCGCCGCTGCTCTGAGCCCGGTTCCGCGCTAGGAGGCGCCCGACGACCGCGTGCCCGAGCGGCCCGGCTCGATCTGCACGAGCGTGTCGCCGGCGTGGTCCATCTGCAACGTGGTGTGGTCGATCCCGAACCGCTCGCGCAGCAGCCGCTCCAGCTCCAGCCGCCGCAGGTGGCAGTCGGCGTCGCGCTCCACGATCACGTGCGCGGCCAGCGCCGGGAAGCCGGTCGAGACCTCCCAGACGTGCAGGTCGTGCACCTCGATCACGCCGGGGTGGGCGGCCATCGCCATCCCGATCTCCTCGACGTCCATGCCGCGCGGCGCCGCCTCCAGCACCACCCGGCCCGACTCGCGCAGCAGCATCCAGGCGGCGCGCAGCATGATCAGCGCGACGATCGTCGCCGCCATCCCGTCCGCCTCGCGGAACCCGGTGGTGACGATGATCAGGCCGGCGACCGCGGTGGCGATGAACGCCAGCAGGTCGGTGAGCAGGTGCTGGTAGGCGCCCTCGATGTTCAGCGACTCGCGGTTGGCGCGCGCGAGCACCATCGTCGCCGCCAGGTTGACGCCGATGCCCGCCACCGCGACCCACAGCACCGCATGGCCCTCGACGTCGGGCGGGGAGGCGATGTGGCGGACGCCGCCGACCAGGAACGCGATGCCGAGCACCAGGAGCGTCGCGCCGTTGATCTGCGCCGAGAGGATCTCCGCCCGCCGCAGGCCGAAGGTGTAGGGCCCGTGCGCCGGCCTGCGCCCGAGCGCGATCGCCGCCAGCGCCAGGCCGATCGCGGCCGCGTCGGTGAGCATGTGGCCCGCGTCCGACAGCAGCGCGATCGACGAGGCGAGGATGCCGACGACGATCTCGAGGATCAGGAAGGCGACGATGATCGCCAGCGCGAGCGCCAGCTTGCCGCGGTCCGCGTCGGGCGAGATGTGGTGGGCGTGGTCGTGGCCGTGCCCGTGGCCGTGCGCGTGAACGTGGGCGCTCACGTCTCCAGCGTACGCCCGGCGCGGGTCAGCGTGCGGGCACGGGGATCCACTCGCCCGGCAGCGATCCCTTCGGCACCACGGCCTTCATCGGCGGGTGGCGCCGGAAGGCGAGGTCGTGGGCGGGGCGGCCGGCGATCAGCGGCCGCAGGTCCTCGAGCGCCCACAGCAGCCGGATCGACGGCGCGATCTGCAGCTCGGCGGCGTTGGGGCGCTCGCCGCCGATCACGCCCTCGGCGATCAGCTCGTCGACGTGGTCGAGCACCTCGGGCAGGCGCCGCAGCGTGTCGCGAACGTTCCCGGGGGTGGAGGCGTTCAGCCGCCGCTCGATCGCGAGCACCAGCGGCGCCGCGAGCCGCACCGCCGGCCGCGGCAGCTTCGGCATCCGCTGGCCGTCCTGGAAGTCGTACATCGCCTGCGGGCTCTTGGTGAGCGCCGCCCACAGCAGCGTGCGCGGCATCGGCTGGAGCACCTCGTCGCCCCAGCGCTCCGCCTCCTCGATCTCCGGCCCGCCGTACAGCGGCGGATCGGGCGCGCGCCGCTCCAGCTCGCGCAGGATGGCGCGCGACCCCTGCACCTTCAAGCCGTCGTCGAAGCGGATGCCGGGGACGGTGCGCCCGCCGAAGAGCAGCGTCATCACCGCCGGCTGGGTTCCGGCGACCAGCTCGACCTTCTTGTAGGGCACGCCCTTGATGGTCAGGGCGTCCTCGACGGTCAGGCAGGGGTGTGATCCGTGGACGACGAACAGCCGCGCAGCCATGCCGCGACCCTACCCCTGGCATGATCTGCGCGCCAATGCTGCTCGTAGTCGACGTCGGGAACACGCAGACCCACTTCGCCACCTTCCGCGGTGACGAGCTGGTGGAGCATTGGCGGTTCGCGACGGTGCGCACCTCGACCGCCGACGAGCTCGGCGCCGCGCTGCGCAACCTGCTCGAGCTGCGCGGCGTCGGCCTGGCCGACCTGCGCGCGTCGATCGTCTCCTCGACGGTGCCCGAGCTGGCGCCCGAGTGGGCGGAGATGGCGGAGCGCTACCTCGGCCACAAGATGCTCGTGGTCGGGCCCGGCATCAAGACCGGAATGCCGCTGCGCTACGACAACCCGCGCGAGATCGGCGCCGACCGGCTCGTCAACGCCGTCGCCGCCTACGACAAGGTCGGCGACGCATGCATCGTCGTCGACTTCGGTACCGCGATCACCTACGACCCGGTGTCGGCCGACGGCGAGTACCTGGGCGGGATCATCTCGCCGGGCGTGCAGATCTCGCTGGAGGCGCTGTTCCAGCGGGCGGCGAAGCTGCCCAAGATCGACCTGCTGCCGCCGCGCTCGCTGATCGGTAAGAACACCGTCGACGCGATCCGCTCCGGCGTGATCTACGGCTTCGCCGGGCAGGTCGACGCGATCGTCGGCCGGCTGCGCGAGGAGCTGGGGGAGGAGACCGAGACGATCGCCACCGGCGGGCTGGCGCAGCACATCGTCCCCTTCTGCGAGACGATCGACGAGATCGACGAGCTGCTGACGCTCAAGGGGCTGAAGCTCCTCTACGAGCGCAACACCCGCTCCTAGCGCGCCGCCCGGGGGGCGAGTCTCCGGCCCCGCGGACCTACAAGGGGCATGGAGATCCGCACCGCCGACACCGTCTGGCGGCGGCTGCGCGGGCTGATGTTCCTGCGCCGGCCGCCCGCCTACGCGCTGCTGCTGACCCCGTGCCGCAGCGTCCACACGTTCGGGATGCGCTTCCCGCTCGACCTGCACTGGCTCGACGAGCACGGCCGCGTGATCCGGGTCGACCGGGCGGTGCCGCCCAACCGGGTCCGCGTCTGCCTGCGGGCCAGGGCTATCCTCGAGGTCCCGTGTCGCGAGCGCTGACCGACACCTGGAAGCTGGCGGACATCACCGTCCCCAACCGCGTCCTGCTCGCGCCGCTGGCGGGCATCGGCAACTGGTTCGTGCGCCTCCAGGCATTCCGCCACGGTGCGGGGATGGCGTTCAGCGAGATGGTCTCCAGCTTCGCCATCCACTACCGGAACGAGAAGACCATCAATGAGCTGCTGCGCGTCCACCCGGACGAGGGGGTGCTGGCGCTGCAGCTCTTCGGCCAGGACCCGGAGGTCATGCGCAGCGCCGCCGCGTACGTGGCCGAGCACCTGCCGCAGGTCGACGTGATCGACCTGAACATGGGCTGCCCGGTGCCGAAGGTCTGCAAGACCGGGGCGGGCGCGGCGCTGCTGAAGGATCCGGACACGGCGGTGGCGGTCGCCCGCGCCGCCCGCGAGGGCAGCGGCAAGCCGGTCACGGTGAAGCTGCGCTCGGGGTCGACGCCGAGCGACACGACCTCCGGCTACGAGCTTGCCCACCGCCTCGTCGAGGAGGCGGGGGTGAGCGCGATCACCTTCCACCCGCGCTCGGCGAAGGTCCACCACAAGGGGCGGCCCGACTACGACCTGGCGGCCAAGCTGGTCGAGACCCTGCCGGCGCCGGTGATCCTCACCGGCGGGCTGCACACCCCCGAGCAGGTGCGCGCCGCCTTCGAGCACACCGGCGCCGAGGCTGTGATGCTCGCCCGCGGGAGCTTCGGCAATCCGTGGCTGTTCGAGCAGGTGCTCGGCCGGCGCGACGGCGAGCCGACCGCCGAGGAGATCGTCGCCGAGTGGAACTGGGTCATCGACCGCGCCGAGGAGCACCTGGGCCCCGAGCGCGCCGGCCGCTACCTGCGCAAGTTCCACCCCTGGTACGTGGAGCGGCTCGGCGCCGGCAAGGAGATGAACGAGGCGCTGCAGGCGACCACGACGACCGACGAGGCCCGCGCGGTGATCGCCCGGCACGCGCTGGCGGCAGCCGCGTAATAGCAGGGATTTTGCAAGCCGGCGGGGTCCCTGCCGGCCGTCGATATACTGCCGCGCTCGCCGGAGCGGGCACCGACGGTCGGTCAACCTCAACCCGCTCCCAGCACCGCCGACACCCAGGTCATGCCTCGAGACGTCTTCCTCACACCCGAAGGACTCGCCAAGCTCAAGGAGGAGCTCGAGTACCTCCAGACCGAGCGCCGCCGCGAGATCGCCGAGCGCATCCGCGAGGCGCGCGAGTACGGGGACATCACCGAGAACTCCGAGTACGAGGACGCCAAGAACGAGCAGGCGATGCTCGAGACGAAGATCGCCCAGCTCGAGGAGCGCATCCGCAGCGCGTCGGTGATCAACCCGGACGAGGTGTCCAAGGACGTCGTCGGCGTCGGCTCGGTGGTCTCCGTCAAGGACCAGAAGACCGGCAAGTCGCAGAAGTTCACGATCGTCGGCCCCGCCGAGGCCAACCCGGCGGAGAACAAGCTCTCCTACGAGTCGCCGGTCGGCCGCGCGCTGATGGGCCGCAAGCGCAACGAGGTCGTCCGCGTCGAGGTGCCCAAGGGCCCGGCGCGGCAGCTCAAGATCACGAAGATCGACGCCGGCCTCTAGGCTGCCGCGCATGAGCGACGAGCGTGGCGCGGACCGCGGCAGCGAGCCCGTGGACGGGTCCGAGCGCGGCGGCGAGGGCTCGGGAGCCGAGCTGGTCGCCGTCCGGCGCGGCAAGCTCGAGCGCCTGCGCGCCGAGGGCATCGAGCCCTACCCGCACTCCTACCCGGGCGTCACGCCGATCGCCGACGTGCGCGCCGCGCACTCGGACCTGAAGGCCGGCGAGGAGACCGACGCCCAGTACCGGGTCGCCGGTCGCCTGCACGCCCGCCGCGGCCAGGGCAAGATGGCGTTCCTCGACCTGGTCGACCGGTCGGGCCGCATCCAGCTCCAGGCGCGCGTCGACGTGCTCGGCGAGGAGCGCATGGAGCGCCTGCTCGAGCAGGTCGACCTGGGCGACCTGATCGGGGTCGACGGCACCGTTTTCGTCTCCCGCCGCGGCGAGCTGACGCTGCGCATCGACGACTACGCGGTGCTCGCCAAGGCGCTGCGCCCGCCGCCCGACAAGTACCACGGGCTGCACGACGTCGAGATCCGCTTCCGGCACCGCGAGCTGGACCTCATGGCCAACGAGGAGGTCCGGCGGCTGTTCGTCACGCGCGCGCGGATCATCACCGAGCTGCGCCGATACCTGGACGAGAACGGCTTCATCGAGGTCGAGACGCCGATCCTGCAGCCGCTCTACGGCGGCGCGATGGCGCGGCCGTTCGTCACGCACCACAACGCGCTCGACCGCGACTTCTACCTGCGGATCGCCACCGAGCTGTACCTGAAGCGGCTGCTGGTCGGCGGCCTGGAGCGCGTCTACGAGCTCGGCAAGAACTTCCGCAACGAGGGGATCTCCTTCAAGCACAACCCCGAGTTCACGGTCGTCGAGTGGTACGAGGCCTACGCCGACTACGAGGACGTGATGCGGCGGTTCGAGGAGCTGCTGCCGCGCCTGGCGAAGGCAGCCGGCATCGGCCCGGACCACCCGATCGACTACACGCCGCCGTATCCGCGCATCACGCTCGTCGACGCGATCCGCGAGCACACCGGGGTCGACATCGACGCGTGCCGCGACCGCGACTCGCTGGTGGCGGCGATCGAGCGCAACGGGATCGACATCCCCACCGAGGGGCTCTCCTGGGCCGCGCTGGTGGACGACCTGTTCTCCAAGAAGGTCGAGCCGACGCTCCAGCAGCCCACCTTCGTGATCGACTTCCCGAAGGAGATCTCGCCGCTGGCCAAGGATCACCGCTCCAAGCCCGGGTACGTGGAGCGCTTCGAGGCGTTCGCCGGCGGCATGGAGATCGCCAACGCGTTCACCGAGCTCAACGACCCGATCGAGCAGCGCGCCCGGTTCGAGGCGCAGGAGCGCCTCGCGCTGGAGGGCGAGGAGGAGACGCAGCCCTACGACGAGGCGTTCGTCTTCGCGCTCGAGCACGGCATGCCGCCGGCGGGCGGGATCGGCATCGGGATCGACCGGCTGGTCATGCTGATGACCGGCCACCGCTCGATCCGCGAGGTCGTCCTCTTCCCGGCGATGCGCAACTGAAGCCGACCCGTCAGCAGGCCGTCAGCCGCCGACGGACAGCGGTCTTGCGAGCCGGCCCGGTGCCGCAGGAGTCCCGAAAACGCTGCGGTAGAGTGAGTCATGCCCGGCACACGAGACCCCGTTCTGCCTCATGGTCACGGCACAGCAGCCGACGATCTGGGTAGACCGGGTATCTCGCGCACCGTGCAAACGAACACCGCGAAAGTGATCCGACCCTCGGCCGGCCTCTAACGCGGACACCGCCCAGCAGGAAGGACGTTCCCCAGATGTTCGAGCGATTCACAGAACGAGCCCGTCAGGTGGTCGTTCTCGCGCAGGAGGAGGCGCGGACGCTCAAGCACAACTACATCGGCACCGAGCACATCCTCCTCGGGCTCCTGCGCGAGGAGGAGGGGCTGGCGGCCCGCGTCCTCGAGTCGCTCGACATCACCGTCGAACGTGTCCGTGCCCAGGTGGTGCGGATCGTCGGCTCCGGCGAGGAGGTCACGTCCGGCCAGATCCCGTTCACGCCGCGTGCCAAGAAGGTGCTCGAGCTGGCCCTGCGCGAGGCGCTGAGCCTGGGTCACAACTACATCGGCACCGAGCACATCCTGCTCGGCCTCGTCCGCGAGAACGAGGGCGTCGCGGCGCGCATCCTGCTGGACTTCGACGCCGACTCGGAGAAGATCCGCAACGAGGTCATCCGGATGCTGTCCGGCCCCGGCGGCCGCCGTCAGGCCGGCCAGGGCGCCGGCGCGGGCACCGGCGCAGGCTCCGGCGAGGGCAAGAAGTCCTCGAAGCTGCTCGACCAGTTCGGCCGCAACCTCACGAAGCTGGCGGCCGAGGGCAAGCTTGACCCGGTCGTCGGGCGCGACAAGGAGATCGAGCGGATCATGCAGATCCTCTCGCGCCGGACGAAGAACAACCCGGTCCTGATCGGTGAGCCGGGCGTCGGCAAGACCGCCGTCGTCGAGGGCCTTGCCCAGCGGATCACCAACGCGGACGTCCCCGAGATCCTGAAGGGCAAGCAGATCTACACGCTTGACCTCGCCGCGCTGGTCGCCGGGTCGAAGTACCGCGGCGAGTTCGAGGAGCGCCTCAAGAAGGTGATGAAGGAGATCACCCAGAGGGGCGACATCATCCTCTTCATCGACGAGATCCATAACCTGGTCGGCGCCGGCGCCGCCGAGGGCGCGATCGACGCCGCGTCGATCCTCAAGCCCGCGCTCGCTCGCGGCGAGCTGCAGACGATCGGCGCGACCACGCTCGACGAGTACCGCAAGTACCTGGAGCGCGACTCGGCGCTGGAGCGGCGCTTCCAGCAGATCCGCGTCGAGCAGCCGACTCCGGAGGAGACCGTCCAGATCCTCAAGGGGCTGCGCGAGCGCTACGAGCAGCACCACAAGGTCGAGATCACCGACGAGGCGCTGGAGGCGGCCGCCGAGCTGTCGGATCGCTACATCTCCGACCGCCAGCTCCCCGACAAGGCGATCGACCTCATCGACGAGGCCGCGTCCCGCATGCGGATCAAGTCGATGACCTCGCCGCCGGTCTACCGCGAGCTCGAGAAGGAGATCGAGGAGACCCGCCGCGCCAAGGAGGCGGCGATCGAGGCGCAGGAGTTCGAGAAGGCCGCCAACCTGCGCGACAAGGAGCGGCAGCTCACGAACAAGAAGCGCGAGCTCGAGGAGCAGTGGGAGCGCGGCGAGGCGGAGGGCGCCGAGCGTCCGAAGATCGGCGAGGAGGAGATCGCCGACATCGTCTCGATGTGGACGGGCATCCCGGTCTTCAAGCTCACCGAGGCCGAGACCCAGAAGCTGATGCGCATGGAGGAGGAGCTCCACAAGCGTGTCGTGGGCCAGCACCAGGCCGTGGAGGTCATCTCCAAGGCGATCCGGCGCTCGCGCGCCGGCCTGAAGGACCCGAAGCGGCCGACCGGCTCGTTCATCTTCCTGGGCCCGTCCGGCGTCGGCAAGACCGAGCTGGCGCGCACGCTCGCCGAGTTTCTGTTCGGCGACGAGGACGCGATGATCCGCATCGACATGTCGGAGTACATGGAGAAGCACGCGGTCTCCCGTCTGGTCGGCTCGCCGCCCGGCTACATCGGCTACGACGAGGGCGGCCAGCTCACCGAGGCCGTGCGCCGCAAGCCTTACTCCGTGCTGCTTCTCGACGAGATCGAGAAGGCCCACCCGGACGTCTTCAACATCCTGCTGCAGATCCTCGAGGACGGCCGCCTGACCGACTCGCAGGGCCGGACGGTCGACTTCCGCCACGCGATCATCATCATGACCTCGAACATCGGGGCCTCGGAGATCGCGCGGAACACGCCGCTCGGCTTCTCCGTCACCGACGAGGAGACGGGGATGACCTACGAGGACATGAAGGACCGGGTCATGGGCGAGCTGAAGAAGGTCTTCCGGCCCGAGTTCCTCAACCGCATCGACGAGGTCATCGTCTTCCACAAGCTGCAGAAGGAGGAGATCAAGCAGATCATCGACCTCCTGCTGCAGCGCATCCGGAAGTCGCTGGCGGAGCGCGAGCTGCAGCTCGACCTCAGCGAGGAGGCCAAGGAGCTGCTCGTCGACAAGGGCTGGGACCCGGCGATGGGCGCGCGTCCGCTGCGTCGCGCGATCCAGCGCTACATCGAGGATCCGCTGGCGGACTTCGTCCTGCGCTCCGAGCTGATCCCGGGCGGCACGGTCTACGTCGACCGCGCCCCGGAGGGCGAGGAGCCGGAGGTGACGCTGAAGATCATCGGTCCCGACGAGGCGAAGAAGCCGGTCGGCGTCGGCGCCGCCGGCGAGGAGGACTCCGCCGGGGAGGAGAAGCCCGGCGGGTCCGAGAACCAGGCTCCGGAGGACGCCGAGAGCTGATCCCGCGGGCCGGTGACGGTCTTCGAGCTGCGTGCGAAGGGCGGCCCTCGAGCCGCCCTTCGCCTTGCATGGGTGGCGGTCGACCGGAGGATCTGCAAGGTTGAGCGCTTGCGACCGCTTCGCTAGGAGGCACCACACTTGGACACCAATCGGCTGAAGAAGATCCCCGTATTCGCAGACCTCCCCCAGGAGACGCTCGATCGCATCGGAGCGCTGGCCTCGGAGGTCTCCGTTCCCGTCGGCAAGGAGCTGGTGCGCGAGGGCGACTACTCCTACGACGTGATGGCGATCGAGGAGGGCACCGCGCGCGTGGAGCGCGGCGGTCGCCACATCGCCGACCTCGGGCCCGGGGACGTCATCGGCGAGATGGGGGTTCTGGAGCGCCACCAGCGCAACGCGACCGTGGTGGCGACCTCGCCGATGATGCTGGTGACGCTGACGAGCTGGGACGTGCGCCGGCTCGCCAAGACCGACCCGGAGGTCGTCGACCGGCTGCGGGAGCTCGTCGAGGCCCGCAAGCACCAGGCGTAGGCCTCGTGGCCGAGCCGGTCGCGGAGATCGACGGCCACGGCGGATCGCGCGCCGGGGGCGCTTGCGGCATCACGGGATGAGCTGGACGACGCAGGGACAGGACGGGACGAGGCGGTTCCTGCCGCCGCTGGCGCGCGGCGACTCGACCCGGGTCGTGCACGCCGGGCTGCCGAAGCCTCGGCAGGGCGAGCCGTTCCTGCCCGGCCCGAGCCTGCGCGCCCCGACGCACTGGTCGGGGCCGATGGGGCCGGGGGCGTACGGCCGCTTCCACAACCCCACCTGGAGCGCCTACGAGGAGGCGCTGGCCGAGCTCGAGGGCGGCGAGGTGATCGTGCTCTCCAGCGGGATGGCGGCGGTGTCGGCGGTCCTGCTGCCGCTGCTGGGACCGGGCGACGTGCTGGTCGCGCCGTCGGACGGCTACCCGGGGGTGCGCGAGATCGCCGAGGCCCAGCTCGAGCCGCGCGGGGTGGAGGTGCGGCTGGTGCCCTCGTCGGAGGAGGCGTTCCTGGAGGCGATGGACGGCGCCACGCTGGTGTGGGTGGAGTCGCCGTCCAACCCGGGCATGGTCGTGCTCAACATCGCGCGGCTGGCGGAGGCGGCGCGCGCGGCGGGGGCGCGGCTGGCGGTGGACGCGACGTTGGCGACGCCGTTGCGGCTGCGTCCGTTGGAGCTGGGCGCCGACATCGCGGCGGCGAGCGCCTCCAAGCACCTGACCGGCCACTCGGACCTGGTGCTCGGCTACGCGGCGACGCGCGACGCCGAGCTGGCGCAGGAGATCCGCCACTGGCGGGGGATGACGGGCGCGATCCCGGGCCCGTTCGAGGTGTGGTTGGCGCACCGGTCGCTGGCGACGCTGGCGGTGCGCCTGGAGCGCCAGGAGGCGGGCGCCCGCGCCCTGGTGGAGGCTCTACGTCAGCGCCCGGAGGTGAGCGAGGTCCGCTATCCGGGGTTCGGCTCGGTGCTGACGTTCACGCTGCCGGACCAGGAGGCGGCGGAGCGCTTCCTGCGCCGCGCGACGCTGGTGCTGGAGGCCACCAGCTTCGGCGGCGTGCACGCCACCGCGGAGCGTCGCGGCCGCTGGCCGACCGACGACGTGCCGCCGGGCCTGATCCGGATGAACGCCGGATTGGAGGACCCGGAGGACATCGTCGCCGACGTGCTGGCGGCGATCGGCGACTGAGGCGCGCGCGGAGGGCGCGGGGTCGCTCCGCCCGGGCGCCCCGGCTCCGCGCGCCCCGCGGGTCCACACGCCTGCGACTGTCGCCGACGTTTGTCGCGTTTCGCTCGGACAGCGATCGAAGCGCGCCAAGCGTTCGCGGGCGCCCCTGCGGGGCGGCGTGCTCACGGGTCGTACTGCGCCGCGATCAGGCCGAAGGGGGCGCCGAACGTGTCGTGCGCCATCGCGAAGCGGCCGGCGGGGACGTCCATCGGCTCGGTTACGCGGCCGCCGCCCGCGGCCTGGATGCGCTCGAGCGCCTCGTCGACCGACTCGGCGCCGAAGTACACGGTCCAGAAGGGGTGGTCCACGCCGGGCGGGGCCTTCATGATCCCGCCGATGCGGCGGCCCTCCAGCGTGACGCCCCAGTAGACGCCGCCGCTTCCGGGGGCCTCGGCGATCTCCCAGCCGAACAGCTCGCGGTAGAAGGGGGCGGATTCGGCCGGGTCGGGAGTGAGGAGGTCGTTCCACACCCAGGCGTTCACCTCGTTGACGAGCCCGGCGCCGATGAAGGTGTCGGGCTGCCACAGCCACAGCCGCGCGCCGTCCGGGTCGGCGATGCAGGCGGCGATGCCCGCGTCCTGCACCTCGTGCGGCTCGTCGACGACCGTCCCGCCCAGGTCGGCGGCCAGCGACGCGGAGGCCTCCACGTCGGTGACCGACACATAGGTGTTCCAGCCGGGCCGGCCGCCGGCGGCGACGTCCTCCTCGGTCATCGGCTCCATGCCGGCGACCGCGGTCCCGTCGAGCGTGAAGACGAGTAGCCGGCGTTCTTGGGCGCCTCGGCTCGCCGCCAGCCGAAGATCCCGCCGTAGAAGCGGGCGGCGGCCTCGGCGTCGGTGACGTCGAGATCCACCCAGCAGGGGGTTCCCGGTACGTAGCTGCTTCGCCTGCCCATGTCGCCAGCGAGCCTAGGGTGCGGACGCGACGTGCGCAACGGCTCTCACCGGTTGCGCAACACGCCGCGCTCCCGTCTACGCGGACGCTGGTCGCGTTTCGCTCGCTATGCGAGTGGAACTCGACAGGCGTCATACGGGGCGACAAGCGTGGCGGGGAGGGGCCGCGCACCGGCGGGTCAGGCGCTCGAGCCCGCGCCGGCCGCCCCGGTCCGTCCCGGCGCGTCCCTAGCCTCCACGGCCTCATGGCGCGCCCGAGCACGGTCTTCGTCTGCAGCGACTGCGGTCACACGGAGGCCCGCTGGCACGGGCGCTGCCCGGGGTGCGGGGCGTGGAACACGCTCGTCGAGGAGCGCGCGCCGGAGGCGCGCCCCGGCGGCCGCTCCGGCGCGGCGCGCGGCCGCTCCGCATCCGCGCCCAGGCCGGTCCCGCTGCGCGAGGTGAAGGCCGAGACGGTCGCTCGCCTGCCCACCGGCATCGGCGAGCTCGACCGCGTCCTCGGCGGCGGGATCGTCCCCGGCTCGCTCATCCTCCTCGGCGGCTCGCCCGGCATCGGCAAGTCCACCCTCACCGGGATGGTGCTCGGCAACCTGCAGGCCGTCGGCCGCAGCACCCTCTACGTCTCCGGAGAGGAGTCCGCCGCCCAGATCCGCCTGCGCCACGAGCGCCTCGAGACCGCCGGCTGCCGCGCGCTCGACGTCCCCGTCCTCGCCGAGACCGACCTCGACGCCGTGCTCGCCGCCATCGAGGCCGAGCGGCCCGCCGTCTGCGTCATCGACTCCGTCCAGACGCTGCACTCCGCCGAGCTGAGCGGCGCCCCCGGCTCCGTCGGCCAAGTGCGGGAGGTCGCCGCGCGCGTCATGCGCACCGCCAAGGCGGTCGGCGCCGCCGTCATCCTCGTCGGCCACGTCACCAAGGAGGGCTCGATCGCCGGCCCGCGGGTGCTCGAGCACCTCGTCGACTGCGTCCTTCAGTTCGAAGGCGAGCGGGAGCGCACCTACCGCACCCTGCGCGGGCTGAAGAACCGCTTCGGCTCCACCAACGAGACCGGCGTCTTCGAGATGCGCCAGGGCGGGCTCGTCGAGGTGCTCGACCCCAGCGCCCGCTTCGTCGGCGAAGCCACCGGCAAGCCCGGAAGCGTCGTGCTCGCCGCCATGGAGGGCAGCCGTCCGCTGCTCGTCGAGGTGCAGGCGCTCGTCTCCCCGAGCGAGCTCGTCCCGCCGCGGCGCGTCTGCAACGGCATCGACCGCAACCGGCTCGCGCTCGTGCTCGCCGTGCTCGGCCGCCACGCCGGGGTCGGCACCGGCACCGCGGACGTGTTCGTCAACGTCGTCGGCGGCGTGCGGGTCGAGGAGCCCGGCGCCGACCTCGCCGTCGCGCTCGCCGTCGCCAGCGCCGCTCGTGGCGTCGCGCTCGGCAGCAACGGCAAGCCGCTCACCTGCTTCGGCGAGGTCGGCCTCACCGGTGAGCTGCGCACCGTCGGCCACCCGGAGCGACGGCTCGAGGAGGCCGCCAAGTTCGGCCTCGACACCGCGCTTCACCCCGGCTCCGTCAAGACGCTTCGCCAGGCGCTGCGCGCCGCCTTCGCCGCCTCCGAGCAGTCCGGGGACCCGGCGCCCGTCGCCGGCTAGCGCGCGCTGCGTGTCGCCGCGGTGTCGTGATGCGACACCGGCGCGACAGGGAGTCGGGGTGGTGCGGGGTGCCGAGGCTGCGTGTCGCCGCAGTGTCGCGATGCGACACCGGCGCGCCACGAAAGCGAAAGCGCCGCCCCTGGGCCCGCACACGGCGAAGCCCGGGACGGCGCGAAGATCCGACGGGCGCGCGCACACGCAGAGCGCGCCCGACAGCCGACGCGACCGCTAGATGCGGTCGGTCAGCTTCTTGGCGATCTCGGCGATCTCGTCCGGGTGCAGGCCCGGAGCGGAGACGGCCAGCTCCTCCTTGAGGTCGGCCGGCTCCGGAGCGCCCGTCTCCGGCAGGCCGTCGACGACTTGCAGGTCCTTGCCGTCGAACGGATGCTGGCCCTGCCAGATCGCCTTGATGCTCTTGAAGTCATCCGGCGAGAACCTGTACAGCTTGGTGTGCAGGCCCTGGTCGACGAACTCCCGCGCCTCCTTGAAGTCGGCGTCGGGGATCTTCGGGATCGGCAGCATCTTCTTCACGTCGACCCCGGTCAGCTCCTCGAGCGCCTTCGCGTAGGCGAGCGCGTGCACTCCGCCGCGTACGAACAGGTAGCCGAGCATGCGGCGGGCGATCGGGTGGTCGGTGCTCTCGTACACGCGGATCTTCGCCATCCGCGCGCCGTTCTCCAGGAAGAAGTTGTGCAGGAGGTCGAGGACCAGGTCCCCGGAGTTGAACACGTACTCGCCGTTCCAGCCCTGGCCGTTGGCGTTGGTCACCAGCGCGCCGAAGCCGGTGTTGATGTAGTGGTGGCGGAGGCCGCCGGCGTCCTTGAGGTTCTTGAGCGGAGTCTCGCGGATGTCGTCACCGTCGGAGGCGCCGGTCAGCAGGCCGTTGATCACCGCGGCGACGAGCTCGATGTGGCCGAGCTCCTCGGTGGCGATGTTGGCGATCAGGTCGTAGAAGGGCTTGGCCTTGTTGCGACCCCTGAAGTTGAACGACTGGTAGGTGTAGTTCATCAGGGTGGACATCTCGCCGAAGCGGCCACCCAGTAGCTCCTGCACGTTCGCCGCAGCGTTGGGATCGGGCTCGCTGGGCATCGGGAGCTCCACCTGAAGGCGGTCGACTCTCAGGAACATCCGAAACCTCCTAGTTGGGTTCGCCGCGCGCGCGGCACGCGCGACGTCGCTTTCACCGCCGGCCATACCCAGGTCGCGGGCGCTCATGCGACCGGACCGGGGCCGCGATGTGAGCCGGGCCGGCGACGGCCGGGACGCTATCAGAGAACTGGAACGATTCCAGATAAGGCCCCGGGCTTTGCGAAGAGGTGATCCCGCCCGGGCTCTGCGAAGGAGGGGCGATCCTGTCCGGGCTCTTGCGAAGGGGTGCGACCCGCCCGGGCTCTTGCGAAGGAGCGGCGATCCTGTCCGGGGTACGCCGGGCGGGTCGCCGCCGAGCGCGGGTTCGCGCCGGCGGGCGGGCGGCCGCGGCGTGCGCCTGCGTCGGACGCCGCCGACGGTGGGGCAGGAGATGCCTCCGCGGCGGGTCGTGGACGGGCCCGGTCTCGTGCCGGTCCACGACCCCGCACAGGCTCGATAACACATACGCTGAAAAATCCCCACCCCAAAGGCGGGTTTTCTCAACCGCTGGTAAACTCCGCCGGGATGGCACCGCGATCCGGGGATGAGCTCCACGAGCTCGAAGGCCGCCAGGAGCCCCGGCTCGTAAAGGCCCTCGAGATGGTCGCGCCCGGTACCGCGCTGCGCGAGGGCATCGACGACATCGTCCACGCCGGCATGGGCGCCCTGCTCGTGATCGGCGACCACGAGGAGCTGAGCTTCCTCTTCAGCGGAGGCATCAAGCTCGACGTCGACTACACCCCGGCGCTGCTGTACCAGCTCGCCAAGATGGACGGCGGCATCACGCTGAACGCCAACGCCACCAAGATCGGGATGGCGAACGTTCAGCTCACGCCGGACCCGACCATCCTCACCATGGAGACCGGCACGCGGCACCGCACCGCGGAGCGCGTCTCCAAGCAGGTCGACGCCATCGTCATCGCGATCTCGCAGCGGCGCGAGGTCGTGTCCCTGTACGTCGACGGGGCGAAGTACATCCTCGAGGACATCCCCGTCGTACTGGCCAAGGCCAACCAGGCCCTGAACACGCTCGACAAGTACCGCACGCGCCTCGACCAGGTCTCCACCCGCCTCACCGCGCTCGAGTTCGAGGGAGGGGCGACGCTGCACGACGTGCTCACCGTCCTGCAGCGGTCGGAGCTGGTCACGCGCATGGCGGCCGAGATCGAGCGCTACATCGTCGAGCTCGGCACCGAAGGCCGGCTCATCGAGATGCAGCTCGAGGAGGTGATGGTCGGCGTCGCGGGCGACAAGGCCGCGCTGGTGCGCGACTACATCGCCAACGACTCCGACGAGGCCTACGCCACCGCCCTCGAGGAGCTTGCCCGGATGTCCCATCAGGACCTGCTCGACTTCGGCTCGCTCGCCGAGCTGATGGGCTACGACCGCAAGCTCAACACCCTCGACTTCCCGGTGTCGCCGCGTGGCTATCGGATCCTGGGGCGCATTCCGCGCCTGCCGAAGCTCGTGGTCAGTCAGATCGTCAAGGAGTTCGGCGGACTCGACGAGCTGCTGGCCGCCACCGACGCCGAGCTGGAGACGGTCGAAGGGGTCGGCGAGATCCGTGCGAAGGACATCCGCGAGGGCCTTCGCCGCCTGCAGGAGATCAATCTCGTCGACCGCTACCTGCAGACGTGAATGCGCCCGCCCGCCACGACGGGCGGCTCAAGGAGGAGGACCACCATTCCCAAGAGCGCCGAAGAGCAGACTGCCGACGACCTCGAGACCACCGAGACCGAGAACATCACGTTCGAGGTCGGGGACAACGTCGTCTATCCCCATCACGGTGCGGGGCAGGTCCTCAAGAAGGAAGTCAAGAAGATGTTCGGTGAGGAGCGCGAGTACCTCACCATCAAGATCCTGCACAACGACATGACCGTGATGGTCCCGTCGGAGAACGCCGGCAAGGCGGGCCTGCGGCGCGTCATCGACCAGGAGACCGTGGAGAAGGTCCTGGCTGTCCTGCAGGACGAGATCTCCGAGATGCCCAAGAACTGGAATCGCCGGTTCAAGCACAACCGCGACAAGATCAAGACCGGCGACATCTACGAGCTCGCCGAGGTGGTGCGCAACCTCGCCATCCGCGAGCACGAGAAGGGCCTCTCGACGGGCGAGAAGCAGATGTTCACCCGCGCCAAGAAGATCCTGGCCTCCGAGCTGATGTACGCGCTCGACAAGGACGAGGACGAGGCCGAGGCCTACCTGGACGACCTGCTGCGCGCCTCGGCCGAGCGTCTGGCCGGCGCCTCGAGCTGAAGCCGATGCCGGCGGTCGCGCTCGTCGTGGCCGCGGGACGTGGGGAGCGCCTTGGGGCCGACCGCCCCAAGGCGCTCGTCATGTGCGCGGGCCGTCCCCTGCTGGAGTGGAGCATCGAGGCGCTGCGCTCGGTGCCCGAGATCGGCCATGTTGTGGTCGCCCTGCCGGAGGGCGTGCAGGCCCCTGAGGGCACGATCGGCGTGACCGGCGGCCGCGAGCGCTCGCTCTCGGTGCGTGCCGCCCTGGACGCCGCGCCGGAGGGCGACCCGGTGCTCGTCCACGACGCCGCCCGCCCGCTGGTGACGCCGGAGACCATCCGCGCCACGCTCGCCGGGCTGGACGGCCACGACGCCGCGATCGCCGCCGCCCGCGTAACCGACACGATCAAGGCCTCCGACGACGGCAAGACGGTCGCCGAGACGCTCGACCGCAGCCGCCTGTGGGCGGTGCAGACGCCGCAGGTGTTCCGCCGCGACGTGCTGCGCCGCGCGCTGGATCAGCCCGACGAGGTGCTGGCCGCCGCCACCGACGACGCGTCGCTGGTGGAGGCGCTGGGCGGGACGGTCGCGCTCGTCGAGTCGCCGCGCGAGAACCTGAAGGTGACCACGCCCGACGACCTGCGGATCGCCGAGGCGCGGCTGGCCGCACGGCGCTGAGCCCCGCCCGTTCGGCAGAATCGTCGCCGCCGTGCTGACCGACTACCACGTCCACCTCCGCCCCGACGGGCCGGACACCACCGCCGAGAAGTACTTCACCGCCGCCAACGCCGAGCGCTACCGCGAGGCGGCCGGCGAGCGCGGCATCACCGAGCTCGGCGTGGCCGAGCACGTCTACCGCTTCAAGCAGGCGCTGAAGGTCTGGGACCACCCGTACTGGACCGACAACGCGCACGACGACATCGACGCCTACTGCGCGTTCGTGCGCGAGGAGACCGACCTGAAGCTCGGCATCGAGGCCGACTTCATCCCCGGGCGCGAGGAGCAGATGCGCGACCTGCTCGAGGCGCGCGACTGGGACTACGTCGTCGGCTCGATCCACTTCATCGGCGACGGCGCCGTCGACTACGACAAGTACGACGTGTGGACCGGCGGCCGGTCGGCCGACGAGGTGTGGAGCACCTACTTCCGCTGGCTGGGCGAGCTGGCCGCCACCGGGATGTACGACATCCTGGCCCACCCCGACCTGGTCAAGTACTGGGGCCGGCCGGACCCGAACCGCCCGCCGGGCTCGCAGCGCCCGTGGCCGGAGAAGGACCTGCGCTTCTACTACGACCTGGCGATGGAGAAGATCGCCGAGTCGGGGATCGCGGTCGAGGTCTCCACCGCGGGGTTGCGCAAGCCGGTCGGCGAGATCTACCCGTCACGCGAGTTCCTGGAGATGGTCGCCGAGGCGGGCAACCCGGTGGCGCTCTCCTCGGACGCGCACACGCCGGACGTGCTCGGCTACGAGTACGAGAAGGCGATCGAGCTTCTGCGCGAGGTCGGCATCACCCACCTGGCCGTCTTCGACCGGCGCGAGCGGCGGCTGGAGCCGATCGGCTGATGGGCGAGGTGCGCACCGGCATCGGCTGGGACTCGCACCGGCTGGTGGAGGGAAGGCCGCTGATCATCGGCGGCGTGCAGATCCCGCACGACCGCGGCCTGGCCGGCCACAGCGACGCCGACGTGCTCACGCACGCGATCATCGACGCGCTGCTGGGCGCCGCCGGGCTGGACGACATCGGCGCGCACTTCCCCGACAGCGACCCGACCTACAAGGACGCCGACTCGCTGGACCTGCTGATGACCGTGCTGGAGCGCGTGCGCGCCGCGGGCTGGGAGGTCGGCAACGTGGACGCCACGGTGGTCATGGAGCGGCCGAAGCTCGCGCCGCACCGCGACGAGATCCGCCGCTCGCTGGCCGAGGCGCTGGAGATCGACCGTGACGCGGTCAACATCAAGGCCTCGACCGGCGAGGGGATGGGCTTCGTGGGCCGCGGCGAGGGCGTGGCCGCGCTGGCGGTCGCCACGCTGCGCCGCGCCGCCTGAGCGGGCTTGCCCCGGGGCAGGTCCGTGGAGGTGCCGCCGGCCGGCGCGCGCGGGACCGGGCTGGATCGCGCCTGCCCGTCAGGCTATTGACCTGGGGCAGGGAATTACCCTATGGTGAGCGGAGCTGTCCTTTTCGCTCTCTGCGAGCAAAGCTGAGGCAGCCGGCCGAAGGATCGGTCGGAGGGCACCGACAACGGGGACGGATATGCATCACCAGGCGGCCCCACTGCGGGTCATCATCGCCGACGACGACCCGCTCGCCCGCCGGATGCTGAGAGACCTGCTCCAGGAGGCGGGCATGCGTGTCGTCGCCGAGGCGCCCGACGGTCGCGAGGCTGTCGAGCTGGCCTGCTACTACCGGCCCGACGTCGTAGTGATGGACCTGATCATGCCCGGCGTCGACGGCCTGGCGGCCACCCGCCAGATCGCGGAGTCCGCGCCCGACGTCAAGGTCGTGATCCTCACCTCCAGCGAGGACGACGACGTCGGGATGATGACCCTGTACGCCGGCGCGGTCGGGTTCCTGTCCAAGGACGTGGGCGCCGAGGCGCTCGCCCAGGCGCTGCGCCACGTGCATCAGGGCGAGGCCGTCATCTCGCGGCGCATGACCGCGCGCGTGCTCGAGGAGCTGCGCAAGACGCCGCGCGACGGCAGCGGGCTGCGGCCGGTGCGCAGCCCGCTCACCTCCCGTGAATGGGAGGTCCTCGACCTGCTCTGCCAGCAGCGCAGCACCGACGCGATCGCCGAGGAGCTGGTCGTCTCCGTGGAGACCGTCCGCTCGCACGTCAAGAGCGTGCTGCGCAAGCTGGGGGTGCGCAGTCGCCAGGAGGCGGTCGCGCAGGCGTCCCGGCTGCGCGCCGGGCTGCCGATCCAGACCCGGCCCTGATGCCGTGGGCCGCCGCTCGCGAGACGTCGTTTCCGCAGACACCGAGCTGACGGGGAGACGATGAGCCGCGATACTGGGGAGATGGGCAGCGTGCCTACGGGCCAGTCCGTGGCGCCGCGCGTCGTCGTCTGCGATGACGACGAGCGGCTGCGCAAGGCTCTCCGCGCCGCCCTGCGCGACGCCGGGCTGGTGGTCATCGGCGAAGCGGGCAACGGCCGCGACGCGATCGACCTGGCCGCGCACTTCCGGCCCGACGTGCTCGTGCTCGACGTGGTGCTGGAGGGGGTCGACGGCCTCGCCGTCACCCGGACGCTGGTCGAGCGCGTGCCGGAGGTCCGCATCCTCCTGCTGACCGGCTCGCGCGACGTCGACATCGGGCTGCTCGGCCTGCGCGCCGGCGCCGCCGGCCACCTGATCAAGGACGTGCCGATGGCGGAGATCGCCGCCGCCGTGCACCGCGTGATCCGCGGCGAGCCGGTCGTCGCGCCCGGCGTCACCCGCAAGCTGATCGAGACGCTGCGCGCCCTGCCCGACGGCGGCCTCGGCGTGCGGCCGGTGCGCAGCTCGCTCACCCCGCGCGAGTGGGAGGTGCTCGACCTCCTCTGCTCGGGGATGACCGTGCACGAGATCGCCGACCAGCTCGTGCTGGCGCGCGACACGGTGCGCACCCATGTGAAGCGGCTGCTGCGCAAGCTGGGGGCCCACTCGCAGGCCGAGGCGATCGAGATCGCCAACGGCATGCGCTCCACGTTCGCCCCGACCCCCACCGTCGCGGCGGGCGAGGCGAGCGGCGGCGGGGAGTAGCCGGCGAGCCCGGCCGTGGGGAGGTTCTCACCCCGTGGGTGAGGCGCGTCCCCCGGGACGGGTGGTGAACCTCACCCACCGCGTGCGCCGATTTCCCCTGTCACCGGCGCCCGATCCCGAACATGATGTGCTCGGTCTATCAGGGGGACAGGGGGGTTCATCGTGACCGTCAAGCACGTACGCCGGGAATCCGGCAGCCGGCAGCTCGGCACAGCGGGGGAGGCGCGGCCATGAAGCGCGTGCTGATCGTCGCCGACCACACGCTCGTCGTGCACGCCTTCCGGCTGGCGCTGCGCCAGACGGCGGGCTTCCACGTCGTCGGGTTCGTCGACGGGCGCAAGGGCATCGAGCCGCACCTGCGCGCCGTGCGGCCCGATGTCCTCCTCGTCGACGACATGCAGGACCCGCAGCACCCGCTGGAGCGGCTGCGGGAGATCAGCGCGGTGACGCCCGACGCGACCGCCGTGCTGGTCACGCTGCGCGAGGACGACGAGTGGCTGGAGGAGGCGTTCCGGGCCGGCGCCACCGCGGTGGTGCGCAAGTCCGTCCATCCGGTCGCGCTCGGCACCCTCGTGCGCGAGATCGTCAACGGCAACGTCGTCCATCGTCCACGGCGGCCGCGCGTGCGGCCGAGCCCGGAGGACCTGCCGCTGACCGCGCGCGAGCTGGAGATCCTGCGGCTGGCGGCGAAGGGCTACACCAACAGCCGCATCGCCCGCCAGCTCTGGGTGACCGAGCAGACGGTCAAGTTCCACCTGTCGAACACCTACCGGAAGCTGGGCGTGACGAACCGCACCGAGGCGTCGCGCTTCGCGTACACGCACGACCTGGTCGACGCGGAGCCGACGCCGGAGCTCGCAGCCTCCTGAGAGAAGTCCCCTGGGACGGGCGGCGCCGCGGCCCGGGCGTGCCTCGCGGCCGCGGCGCTTCGTTGTCTTTCATTAAGGGCGACGCGCAGCCGACCCCGCGCGCGCATACCCTCTTGCTGCCTTGCTGGTCGACGAGCGCACTGCCGCCATCGAGGTACCGCAGGCGCCGTCCCCTCCGGCGCCGCCCGGCTCCCGACATCGCCGCGGACCCCTGCTGCTGGTCGGCGGGAGCGTCCTGCTGGCAGCGCTCTCGCTGCTCGGCCCCTCGACGCCGACCTACGACCCGTGGGCATGGATCATCTGGGGCCGCGAGATCACGCAGCTTGACCTGGTGACCGACACCGGCCCATCGTGGAAGCCGCTGCCGGTCGCGTTCACGACCGTGTTCGCGCTGTTCGGCTCGGCGGCGCCGCTGCTGTGGGTGGTGGTGGCGCGCGCCGGCGCGATCGCGGCGGTCGTGCTGGCGTTCCGGGTCGCCCGCCGCCTGGGCGGGGGCGTGGCCGGGGGCGTGGCCGCCGCGGCGGCGCTGGCGATCGCGCCGTGGTGGATCCGCAACTCCGGCCTGGGCAACTCGGAGGGCCTGCTGGTTGCGCTCTTGCTGGCCGCGATCGACCGCCTGCTGGCGGGCGAGCGCCGGGCGGCGTTCTGGCTCGGCTGCGCGGCGGCGCTGTTGCGCCCCGAGGTGTGGCCGTTCCTGGGGCTCTACGGGCTGTGGCTGCTGTGGCGGCGCGAGATGCGCCCGCTCGCGGTCGTCGGCGCGGGCGTCGCCGTGCTGGCGCTCTGGACGCTGCCGGAGTGGTGGGGGTCGGGCGACCCGCTGCGCGCCGCCCACCGCGCCCAGCAGGTCAACCCGGGCGCGCCCACCTACGCGGACAACCCGGCGATCGAGGTGCTGCGCGACGCGAGCGAGATGCTCACCGAGCCGCTGCTGGTCGGCCTGGGCGCGGCGCTCGCCTACCTGTTGGCCGTCCGCCGTCGCGACATCGCCCTGCTCGGCGCGCTGGCGGCCGCCTGGCTGGCGGTGGTGGCGGCGATGACCTCCGACGGCTTCTCCGGCAACCAGCGCTACCTGATCGCGCCGGTGGCGGTGCTGATCGTGCTGGCGGGCGCCGGCGCCGGCTGGGCGGCGGGCGTCGTGGCGCGCGCGGTGCGGTCGGCGCTCGGCGGCCCGCGCTCGCTGCCGCAGGGCGGCATCGCCGTGGGCGCGGTCTCCGTGCTGGCGGCCGTGGTGTTCGCCGGGCCGTCGCTCGGGCGGCTGGGGCCGACGATGGACGCGCTCGACTTCCAGGCCGGCCTGACCGAGACGCTGCCCGGGCTGATCGACCGCGCCGGCGGGGGGGAGGCGCTCAAGCGCTGTGGCGAGCCCTACACCGACCCGTTCCTGGTGCCGATGGTCGCGTGGCATCTGCGGGTGCACTCGCGCGAGGTGGGGCTCGACCCGCGGCGCCCGGCGGTCGTCTTCCGCGTGCGCCGCACCGAGGGCCACCGGCCGGAGCCGACGCTCCGGGACGTCGGCCCGCACCGCACGGCCGCGAGGAACGACCGCTGGAGGATCGTTCTCGCCTGCGGAGGCGGGGCGTGAGCGCGCCCGCCGCCGCACCCGCCGCCGAGCGGGAGGCAGCCGTGCCGGACGTGCGGCCCGCGGCGGCCGATCGGCCGCGCCGCTGGCCGACGGCGCTCGGCCTGCTCGTGCTGATCGCCGGCTCACTGTACCTGCGCACCCGGGCGATCGACGCCAAGCTGTGGATCGACGAGGGGCTGTCGATCGGGATCGCGCATCACCCGCTGACCGAGATCCCGTCGGTCCTGCGGCTGGACGGCTCACCGCCGCTCTACTACCTGCTGCTGCACATCTGGATGTGGCTGGTCGGCGGCGACGGGGAGGCGCGCACGCACGCGCTCTCGGTCCTGTTCGCGGTCGGGATCGTGCCCGTCGGGTGGCTCACCGGGCGGGTCCTGTTCGGCGCGCGGGCCGGCTGGGCGACAGCCGCGCTCGGCGCCACGCTGCCGTTCCTCACCTACTACGCCCAGGAGACGCGCATGTACGCGTTGGTCGCGCTCCTGGGCCTGTCGGCCTCCGCGGCGTTCGCCGCCGCGTTCGCGCTCCGCGACCGGAGGGCGTTGCCGCTGTTCGTGGTGCTCGGCGCGGCCACCATCTACACGCACAACTGGGGGCTGTTCCTGATGGCCGGCCTGGGCTGCGCGTGGCTGACGCTGCTCGCCGGCGCGCGGGGCGGGGAGCGGGCGGCGCTGCGGCGCGACGGCCTGCTCGGCTTCGGCGGCGTCGCGCTCCTGTACCTGCCGTGGCTGCCGTCGTTCATCTCGCAGGCGCGCCATACCGGCGCCCCCTGGTCGGAGCGGCCGGACCTGGACGCGTTCGTCAACGGTCTGCAGAACCTCGTCGGCGGGGCGGAGACCGGGCTGGTCATCGCGCTGCTGGGCATCGGCGGCCTGCTGACGCTCCGCGGCAGCCGCGAGGAGCGGCCGCAGGCGCGTGCGGCGCTGGCGCTCGGCGTGGCGCTCGGGGTCGGTGTGGCGCTGGCCTGGCTGGCGTCGCAGATCTCGCCCGCCTGGGCGGGCCGCTACTTCGCCTCGTTCGTCGGGCCGGCGCTGCTGCTCGCCGGAGCGGGGCTGGTGCGCTTCGGGCGGCTCGGCCTGGTGGCGCTGGCGGTCGTGCTGGTGCTGTGGTTCGACCCGCGTACCAGCCAGCTCAAGGGCAAGAGCGACGTGTTCCGGGTCACGCGCGCGCTCAACGACTACGGCTTGATCGGCCCGCGCGACCTGATCGTCTCCGTGCACCCCGAGCAGGGGCCGGTGCTGCGCTACTACCTCGACGACCAGCCCGACCTGCAGTGGGCGGACGCGCTCGGCCCGGTCGACAACCCGCGCGTGTTCGACTGGCGCGACGCGCTCGACCGGCTGCGCGAGGCGCGCCCGAAGCGCACGCTCGACCGCCTGGCGCCGATGGTCGAGCCGGGGAGGAGGCTGATCCTGGTGCTGCCGATCATCCGCACCTCGCGCTGGGGCGCGCCGTGGACGGAGCTGGTGCGCCGTCGCGCCCCGCAGTGGGAGCGCGCGCTCGACAACGACCCGCGCTTCGAGCGGATCGCTCCGGTGCCGGCGTTCCGCGGCCGGCCGCTGCCGCGCGGGGTGCGCGCGGTCGTCTACCTGCGGCGCTAGCGCGCCACCACCGCGCATCGCCACGACGCGCCACCACGACGTGTCACCACAGCGCGCCACCACGGCGGATCGTGTCGAGTTGACCGTGCCGGGGCACGCTCAACTCGACACGATCCGCCGTGAGGTGTCGTGTGCTCAGCCGCGGCCGGGCACGCGCACCGTCGCCGAGCGCGCCAGCGTGCGGCCGCGTGCGTCGACCGCCTCCGCCGCCACGTAGCGGAAGCGGCGCTGCAGCGTCACCTGCGTCTCGAGGCCCTTGCGGTCGCCCCAGTCGACCGCCTGCAGGGACCGCGGGCTGTCGCCCGCCAGCACCCGCCAGCCATGCAGCTCGGTGGAGCCGTTCCAGCTCATGTACACGGTGGTGCGGCCGCTCCTGCCGACCGCGGCCGCGAGCGCCGGCCTGCGGTCCGGCACCCCCTCCCACGCGAAGCGGTAGGCGCGGTAGGTGTCGAACCCGACCGGCAGCTTGAGGTCAAGCAGCAGGTTCCCGTCGGCGTCGAACTCCGAGATGCGCCCCTGCGAGCCCCAGCCGACGAACACGTGGCCGCCGGGGAGGAGCTGCATGTTGGCCTGGGTGGCCGCCAGCACGCCCTGCGGGTGGCGGATGGTGCGCAGCAGGGTGGCGGTGCGGGCCTGCTCGTCCAGGCGGACGGCGATCCCGCGCGAGGCCCGCCGCACGCCGCGGGCGGAGTTGTCGAACAGCGTGTAGACGCCGTCGCCGTGGCCGATCGCATCGTGCTGGAGGGCGAAGCGCGTCCCCGGCCCGTGCCGGAACGTGCTCGACCGGCCGCCCAGGACCCAGCGGACCTCGCCGGTCTCGCCGATGCTGTAGACGGCGGAGGTCGACCGAGCCGAGATGATGTAGCTGCCGTCGGCGTCTAGGTTGAGCGAGTTGGGGTGGAAGTAGTCCCACGGCTCGTTGCGGCTGGACGGCAGCGGCCGGTTGCTGTCGCGCAGCGGGACGTGGTCGAGGCTGTGCCACTCCCAGCGCACCCGGCCGGTCTCGATCTCGATCTCCTGGGCGACGCCGTCGACGACGATCCCCGCGCGCGGTCCGCCGACCTCGCTCAGGTCGCGGCGGACCGGCACGTAGGCGAGCAGCAGCGCGGTGCCGCGGTCGGTGAGGCGGAACTCGTGCAGGTCGGCCGACAGCCCGTTGCCCGCCCGCACCCGCTTGATCACGTTGTAGCTCTGATCGAGGATCACGCCGACGCCGCGGCCGGAGCCGCCGCGGGCGCGGCCTTCCCACCAGGTGATGACCGGCTGGCCGCGGTAGGTCTGGACGCGCACGTCGTTGGCGCGGATCCCGGGCGGCATCGGCCGGAACCACACGGGGCGGCCGGAGTCGTCGACGATCATCGGCCCGCCCTGGCCGGGGCCGAGCTTCGGCGCCAGGAAGACGTAGCCGGGGGTGCGGCCCGGCCTGGCGACCAGCGGCCGGACCGTGGGCGGCGCCAGGTCGGGCCGGGAGCGCAGCGCCGGGAAGCGACCGTGGCCCGACGGGGCGCCGGACGGCCCGCGTGTGGCGAACCCGCCGACGACCCGCGCCACCGTGAACTCGGCGACCCGCCCGAAAGCGCCGTGGATGCGCAGGTCCGGGGGGACCTGCACGCGCACCCGCTCGCCGGCGGCGAACCGCCGCGCCGGGAGGAACGAGACGCCGCGGCCGTCGGAGTGGTCGCGCAGCTCGCCACGGTGGCGTCCGCTCCGCGACCCGGTCACGGTCACGCCGCGCAGCTCCTCGGCGGTCGCGCCCCGGAAGCTGATCTCGCTGTGCGGCGAGGCGCTGCCGGCGCCCGGCTGCGGGAACGTGACGACGGTCGTCTGGGCGGCGGCGGAGGAGGCCGCCCACAGGGACGCCACGGCGCTCGCCGCGCAGGCGGCGAGGCAGCGGCGCGTGCGATGCGCGGAGGCCATGCCCGTAACCCTTCCAGCCGTCGACGTCGGAGGTCTCGCGGGTACGAAACGCCTGCAAACGGGCGGGGTTGCGGTGTCCGGGGCGGTCGCGCGGCCCCGCGCGCGGTTCGGTGAAGAACTGTTAGCTCACGTTAGGAAGCGCGGGAAACTGGCCGCGAACCAGTCAAGGTGAGGGGCATGACGCTCGTCGACGAACCGCTCCTGCCGTCCACCGAGAGGTCCGACGGCTCGGGAGACCCCCGCCCGTACGTGGTGATCGGCGGCGGCCCTGCGGGCCTCACCGCCGGTTACATGCTCGCCAAGGCGGGCCGGAAGGTGATCGTGCTGGAGGCCGAGGACCAGGTCGGCGGCATCGCCAAGACCGTCGTCGACCCCGACGGCTACCGCTTCGACCTCGGCGGCCACCGGTTCTTCACCAAGAACAAGGAGGTCGACGACCTCTGGCACGAGATCATGGGCGACGAGTTCCTCAAGCGCCCGCGGATGTCGCGCATCTTCTGGCGCGGCAAGTACCTCCACTACCCGCTGCGCGGCACGGACGTCATCCGCAAGCTCGGGCCGCTTGAGGTGTTCCTCTGCGGCATCTCCTACCTGTGGGCGCTGATCAAGCCCAAGGGCAAGGAGGAGAACTTCGAGCAGTGGGTCTCCAACCGCTTCGGCAAGCGGCTCTACAAGCACTTCTTCAAGGGCTACACCGAGAAGGTGTGGGGCGTGCCGACGACGGAGATCCGCGCCGAGTGGGCCGCTCAGCGCATCAAGGGGCTTTCGTTCTTCAGCGCCGCCAAGGCCGCCTTCTTCGGCAACAAGGGCAACAAGATCAAGTCGCTGATCGACTCCTTCAACTACCCGCGCTACGGCCCGGGCCAGATGTGGGAGACGATGACCCGGCGGATCGAGGAGATGGGCGGCGAGGTCCGCCTGAACTGCCCGGCCACCGGCATCCGCATCGAGGACGGCCGCGTGGTGGCGATCGAGACGCCGCAGGGCGTGATCGAGCCGCGGGCGACGATCTCCTCGCTGCCGCTGCGCCACATGGTGGGGCTGGCGAAGCCGGGCGCGCCGGCCGAGGTTCAGGAGGCGGCGCGCGGTCTGCGCTACCGCGACTTCCTGACCGTGGCGCTGGTGCTGGACGGCGAGGACCTGTTCCCCGACAACTGGATCTACATCCACGAGGACGGGGTGCGGGTCGGCCGCATCCAGAACTTCCGCTCGTGGTCGCCGTGGATGGTCCCGGATCCCGACACGGCCTGCGTCGGCATGGAGTACTTCTGCTTCAAGGGCGACGACCTGTGGTCCATGAAGGACGAGGACCTGATCGCCCTGGCGACGGAGGAGCTGGAGAAGCTCGGCCTGGCGAAGGCGGAGAAGGTGCGCCGCGGCTACGTGGTGCGGGTGCCGCTCGCCTACCCGATGTACGACGAGACGTATGCGGAGCGCGTGCAGGTGATCCGCTCGTGGCTGGACCCGCTGAAGGACTTCGTCCAGGTCGGCCGCAACGGCCTGCACCGCTACAACAACTCCGACCACTCGATGCTGTCGGCGATGCGCGCGGTGGACAACATCCTCTACGGCGCCGGCCACGACATCTGGTCGGTGAACGTCGAGTCGGCGTACCACGAGGAGATGACCGACGCCGACACCGAGCAGCCGTACAAGCGGGCGCCGGAGACGGCCTACGAGAAGGAGCCGCTGGTCTCCTGAGCGCGACCGAGCGTTTCGCGCACGGCGGGACGGGGTAACAGCCGCGTCGTGCGTGCAAGGGGCGGGCCGCCGTGGGGCAACCCACGCGGCCCGTTTTCTTGTCGTGGGGCCTCCGTGCCGGCGTCGGCGCGCTCCGGGCGCTACGTCAGCGCTGGAGTGCCACCGGCGTGAGCTGGCCTACCGGAACCCGGACCGGGACCGTCGGCTCGGGCTGCGGCGGCGGCTCCTCGCTCCACGGCGGCTTCGGCGGGGTCTTCTGCGAGTAGGGGATGCGGAAGAACCCGCGGAACCGCGGCGAGCCCGGCGCCTGGGCGGCGTTCGGGTCCGGCGTCAGCGTGAGCTTCCGGTTCTGGGTGTGCAGGAACGCGATCCCGTCCGGGTTGCGGTTGCTGATCGCGTAGTTGGGGTCGTAGATCGCGACCGTCACGTGGTTGCCCGGCCGGTTGCGGTAGCCGATCGCCAGCACCTGGTGGTTGCGCCACGGCGCGCTCAGGCCGGACACGTTCACCAGCCCGATCGGCACCGGATGGCCGTCGCGCAGCCGCACCCGGATCTTGCTGTTGAACTCGGCGATCGTGAGCGGGATCGTGCCCTTGCGGATCGTGATCCCGGCGACCTTCTTGCTCTCCAGCGGGCGCGCCTGCCAGTCGAGGAACGTGCGCAGCGCGTAGGCGCCCGACGCCTTCAGGCTGTCCACCTGGCGGTCGAACACGTACTTGCGCAGCGGGCCCGAGTTCGGCGCCGACGTCACGTCCGTCGGCACCAGCAGCTTGGTGCGGAAGCTGTCCAGGGCGGCCGCCGACATGCCGCCGCAGAGGCCGAACTCGAACGACGCGAGGTTCACGCGCCCCACGATCGGCAGCGTGATCGACAGGCTGCCGTTCCACGCGTTCGCGAACCGGAAGCTGTGCTTCTGCGGGTCGAACGCCGTCATCGTGAAGCCGTCGAACTGCGGCTGCTGCGGTGCAGGTGTAGGCGTCTGCGCCGAAGCGGCTGAAGGCGCCAGGAGGGCGGCCGCGAGCCCGGCGGCGAGGGCGGCGCAGGTCCTGGACCTGAGTCCGGAGAAGGACGTCATCGAGAAGGCTCCTTGCTTGCCGAGAACGGCGCGACCATACAGACGCGCGCGACCACTGCCCAGCTTTCCGGCTCGATGAAGGACCAGCGGACGGACCGGCCTCCCGGATCCGAACAGGGGGCTCGAGCGGCCACTAGCCCGCCGGTCGGCCCGCCGCCGCGTTGTCGGAGGAGGCGGCGTGCGCCGCGTCGTCGTCGCCGCCGGTCGCTCCGCGCGGCATCTCGATCGGCAGCTCGCACACGAACCGCGCTCCGCCGTCGCCGTCGTCGACCGCCAGCGCCAGCTCGCCGCCCTGCCGGCGCGCCAGCTCGCGGCCGATCGCGAGCCCCAGCCCGAAGCCGCCGTCGCCGCCCGACTCGCTCCCGCGCTGGAAGCGCTCGAAGATCAGCTCGCGCTCCTCCGGCGGCACGCCCGGCCCGCGGTCCGAGACCTCCAGCGTCGCCCGGTCGCCGTGGTAGGCGGGGACCACGCGGATCGACTCGCCCTCCGGCGAGAACCGCAGCGCGTTGTCGATCAAGATCCTCAGGATGCGCGCCACCGCGCCCGGGTCGCCGCCCGCCCACACCGGGCCCGGAGCCTGCGCGACCTCGATCGTCACGCCCCGCTCGCGGGCGCGCAGCGCGAACTCCGCCGCCACCGCGCGCGACAGCTCCACAAGCTCCACCGGCTCGCGGCGCAGCTCGATGCCCGCATCCAGCCGGCTCAGGTCCAGCAGCTCGGAGGCCAGCTTCGCCAGCCGCTGAAGCTGCTGCTGGAGAGCCCGGATCTGGTCCTTCGCCTCATCGACATCGAGCCGGCCGGCGTCCAGGTCCTCCGCCAGCAGCTCCAGGTTGCCCTGCATCGAGGTGATCGGGGTGCGCAGCTCGTGGCTCGCCGTGGCCACGAACGCGCGCCGCGCCTCCTCCTGGCGGCGCAGCGCCCGCTGCATCGACGCCAGCGCCCGCGCCAGGTCGCCCACCTCGTCCGCGCCGCGGTCGGTCGGCGGCGGCGCGTTCACGTCCGAGGCGAGCTCAAGCGCGCTGCGCCGCAGCCGGCCCAGCCGGCGCGACAGCGTCGCCGCCAGCACCACGCCCAGCAGCGCCGCCACCGCCAAGCCCACCAGTGCCGCCTTCAGGAACGCCGAGCGCACCACGGAGGCCGCAAGCCCCGACTCGGTGTCCGGCCGCTGCACCGCCAGCACGAACCGCGGCCTGGTCACCGGCAGGGGGATCGCCATCCGCGTCCCGTCGTCGGTCGAGTTGACCACGGTCCGCCCGCCGTTGACCAGCACGCGGAACACCTCGCTCATCGGCATCGGCCCGCTGCCCGAGTCGAACAGCGCCGGATCAGGCCGGCTCAGGTCGATCACGCTCGGATAGAGGGCCACCCGTGCGCCGGTGCGGTCCGCCAGCTTCGACAGCACCTCGAAGCTCTGCGCCCCGTTGCCGCCGTCACGGTCGACCGCCGCCTGGATCTCGCTGCGGGCCGCCAGCACCGTGGAGCGCACCGACTCGCGCGACTCGTCGCGCAGCCGGTCCTGCAGCGGGGGCAGCAGCGCCAGCGCCGCGACCGCCAGCGTCACCGCGCTGGTGGCCATCAAGGCGAGCAACAGGCGCGTGCGCAGGGTCACCGGGCACCCACCGAAGGTCGCCTGCCGCCCTGCCGCTGGTCGCGCCGGCCGCTCACGGGTCGCGGAAGCGGTAGCCGGCGCCGCGCACGGTGAGGATCAGCTTCGGGTCCTCGGGGCGCTCCTCGAGCTTCTCGCGCAGATGGCGGATGTGCACGTCGATCGCGCGCGGGTCGCGGTAGGCGGAGTCGCCCCAGATCGCGCGCAGCAGCTCCTGGCGGTTGAACAGCCGGCCCGGGCGCGACATCAGGCACTGCAGCAGCTCGAACTCGGCGAACGTCAGCCGCACCGGCCGGTTGTTGACCGACACCTCGCGGTTGCGCTGGTCGAGCACGACGCCGCCGACCTCGATGATCCCGTCGTCGAGGAGCTGGCCGCGGGCGCGGCGCAGCACGGCGCGGATGCGGCTGCGCAGCTCCGCCAGCCCGAACGGCTTGGTGACGTAGTCGTCGGCGCCCGCCTCCAGCCCCTGCACGGCGTCGGCCTCGGAGTCCAGCGCGGTGAGCATGATCACCGGCGTGACGTTGCGCCGGGCGCGCAGCGCGCGGGCGACGTCGTAGCCGGTCGGCCCGGAGCCGAGCGCCACGTCCAGCAGGATGACGTCGAACGGGTTGCGCTCGGCCTCCTCGAGCGCGGCGTCGCCGTCCGCCACGGCGGTGATGCGATGCCCCTCGCGCTCGAACGAGCGCTTGAGCATCTCGCGCACCGGCGCGTCGTCGTCGACCACGAGAATGTCCAGAGCGGTGCTTCCCGTTGCCATCGCGCAGCAGGGAAGCTAGCGCCTCGACCCGCCCTGTGAGGCGCCTCGCCGCGAGCGGCGCTCCGCGGCGGCGGCGCGGAGCTGCTCGTGCTCTACCTGGCGCTTGAGCTGCTGCAGCGAGCGGCGCAGGTGCTTGCGCACGGTGGGGGCGGCGGCGCGCTCGGCCAGCCAGCCGAAGAAGCCGGCGCCCGCGACCCCGTAGGAGAGCCGCAGCTCGACATGGGTGCGCGGCGCGTGCGGCAGGCCGCGGTCGCGCAGCCGCCAGCGGCCGCGCTGGTCGATGCCGACGATCGACGTCCACGCCAGGTCGGTGGGCGGCAGGTGCTCGACGACCTCGACCAGCCCGCCCACCTCGGCGGAGCCGACGTGCATCAGCATCCGGTAGCGGGCGCCCAGGCCGCGCGGATGCTCCGGGTCGGCGACCTCCCAGCGGGTGATGCCGGACATGAACCCCAGGTAGCGGGAGGGCTCGTCGATGAACTCCCACACCGCCTGCGGCGGGGCGTTGATCTCGATCGAGGCAACGACCCTCATCCGATCACCGGCAGCCGGCGCTCGGCGGCGAGCGCGTCGAGCGTGTCCTGCATCAGGTGGGTGATGTGCTCGTGGATCTCGTCCACGTCCGGGTCGGGGCCGAACTCCTCGCGCAGGTTGATCGGCGGCAGCACCTCGATCGTGATCTTGGCCGGCAGCGGCAGGTGGCCGAAGAAGTCGCCGACGTTCAGCCCCCAGGGCAGCGCCAGCGAGATCGGCAGCACGTTCAGCCGCAGCAGGCGGTCGAGCCGCAGGGCGCGCGCCAGCCGGTCGCCGCGCGACAGGAAGAGCGCGGTCTCCTGGCCGCCGATCGCCACCACCGGCACGATCGGGACGTCCTCCTCCAGCGCCAGCCGGATGTAGCCCTGGCGCCCGGCGAAGTCGATCCGGGAGCTCTGCCAACTCGGGCGGTGGACCTCCAGGTCGCCGCCCGGGTAGACGAGCACCGCCCCGCCGCGGCGCAGCGCCATGCGCGCGTTCTCCCGCGAGGCGGCCACCAGCCCGTACTTGCGCAGGAAGCCGAGCATCGGCCAGGCGGCGACCAGGTTGTGGGCGAGCGGGTGCAGCCGCCGCTCGACCCCGAAGTAGGTGGAGAAGGCGAGCGTGAAGACCGCCGTGTCCGGGGTCATGTTGCCGCCCGAGTGGTTGCCGACCAGCAGGACCGGCCCCTCGTCGGGGATGTTGCCCATCCCGCGCACCTCGGCCCGGAACCACAGCGTCGCCAGCAGCCAAAGCAGCGGCAGCGTGTCGCGGATGACGTCCGGGTCGCGCTCGTCCAGGTCGGCGGTCGGGACGCGCTCGGCGACCTTGGCCGCGGCCCGGCGCGCGAGCGAGGCGGCGACGGTGCCGGGTGCGCCGAGCATGACCGGATCCTAGACCGCTCAGGCCGCGCGACCGGCCACGCGCGGACGCAGCTCGGCGCGGACGAACAGCCGCCGCAGCATCCCGGCGGTCTGCTGGGCGCGCTCCACCTGCGGCACGTGCCCGCAGCCCTCGAGCACGATCTGCTCGGCGGTCGGCAGCGCGCGGCGGACGTGGCGGGCGAACGCGGCCGGGATCAGCGGATCCTCGGTGCCCCACACGAACAGGGCGGGCACCTCCAGCTCGCTCAGCCGCTGGTAGAAGCCGTCGCGCCCGAACGGCCGGTCCAGGTAGATGTTGCGCGCCGAGGCGGCGAACGCCACGCGCGCCCCCGCCGATCCGTAGATGCGCTGGAACTCGTCGATGATCACGTCGGCGACGGCGGGGTCCAGCTTCGAGGGGTCGGCGAACAGGCTCCAGAGCTGCCGCTCGATCAGGCGGCGGCTGATCCGGTGCGGGAACACGGTCAGCTCCGGCCGCAGCAGTCGCACCAGCGGGTGCAGGTCGCGCTTGATGAACGCGACCGCCGGGCAGAGCGCGCCGACCGACAGCACCCGGCCGGGCGCCCGCAGCGCCACCTCGAGCGAGACGCGGCCGCCCATCGAGTTGCCGACCAGGTGCGCGGCGTCGATGCCCAGCGCGTCGAGCAGCCTCAGGACGTTGTCGGCGAACCAGCGGGCGGTGTAGGGGGCGAGCGTCGGCTTGCTGGAGGAGCCGAAGCCGGGCAGGTCGATGGCGTGGACGCGGTGGCCGGCGCCGGCCAGCAGCGCCGCCAGCTCCAGGAACGAGCTCTTGGCGGATCCCAGGCCGTGGATCAGCACCACGTCGCTGCCCTCGCCGAGCGTCAGCGTGGAGATAGCGCGGCCGCCGCCGACGTCGACGCGGCGCAGCCGCAGGCGCGGCTCGCGGCCGTCGGGCAGCCGGAACAGGCTCTCCAGGGCGACCGCCAGGTCGAGGTTGCCACGCGAGTGCAGCTTCCGCTCGAGGAACGCCTGCAGGCCGTTGATCTCCCCGTCGCGCAGCCGCGTCCAGGTGTCGGAGTCCGTGGTGAGCACCACGTCCGGCTCGCGCGCGCTGACGCCGGTGCGCACCCGCAGCGCGGTCTCGGTGCAGCGCAGCTCGTAGGTGCGCCCGATGTCGGTGAGCCGCAGGTGGTAGGTGGCGTCGAAGCCCGGGTCGGCGCCGAGGTAGCGCTCGGGCATCGTGCGCATCGTCTGCTCGATCGCGCGCAAGCGCGCCTCGCGGGGGCCCTTCCCGGGCTCGCATCCAGGCGGCTCTTGCATGGACCGTGCAGACATTGGTCCCGACACCACTCTAGATCGACCGTCGGTCGCCGCCTCTGCACCGCCGTCCAGGACCGCCCGGACGGGCGTGTCCGGAAGGCGCGCAGGGAAGGTCGCGGCCGCTCCCGTTCCCGGGGCGCTACGAGGGAGAGCGGCATGCGCTGGCCGCGGCCCTCACGCCTCGCGCTGAGCGCGGATAGGCTCCGGGACGTGCCCGAGATCCGCCTTCACGACACCCGCAGCGGCGAGCTGCAGCCGTTGGTCCCGCGCGACGGGCGCAATGTCGGGATCTACGCGTGCGGGCCGACGGTCTACAACCGCATCCACGTCGGCAACGCGCGGCCGTTCGTCGTCTTCTCGTGGCTCAAGCGCTTCCTCGAGCACGAGGGCTACGACGTCACGTTCGTTGCCAACATCACCGACGTCAACGACAAGATCTACGCGGCGGCCGCGGAGCGCGGCATCCCCTCGGAGCAGCTCGCTCGGGAGATGACCGAGCACTACATCAACGACACCAACCTGCTCGGGCTCGGCCGCCCCGACCACGAGCCGAAGGCGTCGGAGACGATCGACCAGATCATCGACCTGATCCAGGCGCTGATCGACCGTGGCGCCGCCTATGTCGTCGAGGGCGACGTCTACTTCCGGGTGCGCGCCGACGAGCGCTACGGCTGCCTGTCGCACCGCGACATCGAGCAGATGGACCAGGGGGAGGGGCTCGAGGGCGCCGACCGCAAGGAGGACCCGCTCGACTTCGCGCTCTGGAAGGCGCAGAAGGAGGGCGAGGACACCGCCTGGGACGCCCCCTGGGGCCGCGGCCGCCCCGGCTGGCACATCGAGTGCTCGGCGATGGCCGAGTCGCTGCTCGGCGTCGGCTTCGAGATCCACGGCGGCGGGTCAGACCTCGTCTTCCCGCACCACGAGAACGAGGCCGCCCAGACGCGCCTGGCGCGCGGCGCGGAGCTCGCCAGGATCTGGATGCACAACGGGATGCTGGAGGCGCGCTCGGCCGACGGCTCCAGCGAGAAGATGGCCAAGTCGGTCGGCAACATCGCGCTGCTGGCCGACGTGATCGAGGAGCACGGCCGCGAGGCGCTGCTGCTGCTGTTCGCCGGAGCCCACTACCGCCAGCCGATCGTCTTCTCGCCCGAGACGCTGGACGACGCGGCGCGTCGCGCGCGCGGCATCCGGGAGGCCGCCCGGCGGCTGCAGGACGGGCCCTCGCCGGCCGACATGGCCGCCCACCGCGACGCCTTCTTCGCCGCGCTGGCCGACGACTTCAACACCCCGCAGGCGCTCAGCCACCTGGCGGCCTGGATCCGCGAGGCCAACCGGCGCGACGGGGTCGGGCGCGAGCATTTGCGCGAGATGCTCGACATCTTCGGGCTGGCCGACATGGCCGACCCCGACGCCGGGGTCAAGCCGGACGCCGAGGCGCTCGCCCTGCTCGAGGCGCGCGACCGCGCCCGCGCCGAGAAGAACTGGGCGGAGGCGGATCGCCTGCGCGAGGAGCTGCGCGCCCGCGGCTGGGAGGTGCGCGACAGCGCCTCGGGGGCGGAGCTCGTCCGTGCCGACTGACCGCGCACCGCGCCGGCGGCCCCGCCGCCGGGAGCAGGAGCCCGGTCCGGAGCTGCTGTACGGCCGCAACCCGATCCACGAGGCGCTGCGCGCCGGGCGGCGCGAGGTGCGCCGCGTGTGGGCGACCCCGTCGGCGGCGCGCGAGCCGTGGCTGGTCGAGTCCGGCGTGCCGGTGACGATCGTCGCCGACGCGGGCGAGATCGCCCGGCGGGCCGGCAGCGATTCCCACCAGGGGATGTGCGCCGAGGTGGAGCCGTACCCCTACGCGGAGCTGGGCGAGCTGCTCTCGGTACCGCGGCCGCGGCTGGTGGTGCTCGACGAGGTGCAGGACCCGCGCAACGTCGGTGCGATCGCGCGCACCGCCGAGTGCGCGGGGGCGACCGGCCTGGTGATCGGCCGCCACCGCAGCGCCGAGATCACCGCCACGGCCGCGAAGGCCTCGGCGGGCGCGGTCGAGCACCTGCCGATCGCGCGCGTGCGCAACATCGCCGACGCGATCGGGGAGGCGAAGGCGGCGGGCTGCTGGGTGTACGGCGCCGACGCCGAGGGTGCCCCGTACACGGAGCTGGACTACGGCGACGACGGCCTGGCGCTGGTGATGGGCGCCGAGGGGAAGGGGCTGAGGCCCCGGGTGCGCTCGGCGTGCGATGCGCTGGTGGCCGTCCCGCTCCGCGGCCGGATCGAGTCGCTGAACGTCTCGGCGGCCGCCGCGGTCCTGCTCTACGCAATTTTCCCTGCAGCGACTTGACGGCGCTCCATAACAGCGGTTAGGGTCCCGCGCCGTAACCGTCGACCTCAGGTTTAGGGGTCGCCGGGGACATAGACATAAGAAGCTTCAGATGGCGCCAGGGGAGGTGCGCGCCACTGAGCAGATCTCCCGCTGCGTTCTCGCAGAAAGGACTCCGCTCGTGGCTCGACCCTCCCATAACCCTCAAGCTCAGCTTCAGGTTGACGATGGCTACTTGATCGCCCTTGCCAAGCAGGGCGACCCGGCCGCCTACGACCAGCTCGTCCGCCGCTACTACGGGTTCGTACGGCTGAAGGCCTCCTCGTACTTCCTGGCCGGCGGCGACTCCGACGACCTGATCCAGGAGGGCCTGGTCGGCCTCTACAAGGCGATCCGCGACTTCCGCCCCGACCGCGAGTCGAGCTTCCGCAACTTCGCGGAGCTGTGCATCACGCGGCAGATCATCACCGCGGTCAAGACCGCGACGCGCAACAAGCACGCGCCGCTCAACCAGTACGTCTCCTTCTCGTCGACGCCCGCCAGCGCCACCGACGGGGAGCCCACCCTCGACGAGGTGATCCCGGGCTCGCCGGTGCACGACCCCGTCAACCAGGTGATCTCCTCCGAGGAGCTGCGCTCGCTCGTCGACTGCCTGGCCACTCGCCTGTCGGAGCTCGAGTCGCGGGTGCTGTCGCTGTACCTGGACGGGCACAGCTACGAGGGCATCGGCCGCCGGCTCGGCTGCGACACCAAGACCGTCGACAACGCCCTGCAGCGCGTGAAGCGCAAGGTCGGCGCCCATCTCAACGCGCGCGCCGTTCCCGCCTGAGGCCCCGTATAGGCTGGGCGCACGGTGTCTGTCCTGACCATCGTTCTCATCGTCGTCGGCGCGGTCCTGCTGCTGTTGTTCCTCGGCGGCCTGGCGGCGTCGATCCGCAACCGGCGCGCGGGCGCCAGGCACCTGGCCGAGGAGATCGCCGCGGTCAACGCGGCGCTGGCGGACGCACGCGCCAAGGACCGCGGGTGGGACCGCGAGCTGATAGAGGCCGCGGCGCGCAAGGCCTACGCCGCCCGCCACGACGGCGCCGAGCCCGTCGAGCTGAGGCTGGTGCAGGTCGTCGACCGGCCCGGCACCGACGCCGACCTCGCCGTCTTCCGCGCCCGCGGCGAGGACGGCCGGGAGGAGACGATCAGCCTCGGGCGCCGCGACGGCGCCTGGGTCCCGGCCGAGTCGCTGTAGCGGTGCGGCGCGTCGGAAGGTCGTCCAACCGACGCGCGGCCGTAGTCGTAGTTGTTGGACTTCGGTCGGGACGCAGGTGTACGCTCGCCCCGGCCCTGGGAGCCGCTCGCTGAATGCCGGAACCTGATCCGTTCGACCGCTTCGACACGGCCCTGCCCCGCCGTCAGTTCCTCCAGGTCGGTGCGGCGGGAGCGCTGCTGTGCACGATCGGGGGCACCAAGGTCGCCCTCGACAAGCCCGGGGACGCGGCCAAGGCCGACGCCGCCGCCGCCAAGGTCAAGCGGCCGCGGCTCGCCAAGCGCGCCGAGCCAACCGAGCGCATGACCTTCGGCACGCCGGAGCCGCAGCCCGGCGGGCGCCGGATCGAGTACTGGATCCAGGCGCGCACGGTCAACTGGAACATCGTGCCCACGCGCCGGGACGACTGGCACGGCACCCGCATCAGCGGGAAGACCACGTTCAAGGCGGTCGTCTACCAGCTCATGGCGCCCGGATTCGCCGCGCCGCTCGGCCCGCCCCAGATCCCGGGCCCGACGCTGTACGCGGAGGTCGGCGACGTGCTCACCGTGCACTTCCGCAACGCGCTCAAGGACCTGCGCCAGGCGGTCACGATCCACCCGCACGGCGTCAAGTACAACCCCGAGTACGACGGCGCCTACATGGGCGAGTACACGCGCGCCGGCGGGTTCGTCGAGCCGGGCGAGGAGTTCACCTACCACTGGGAGTGCACGCCCGACAGCGTCGGCGCCTGGCCGTACCACGACCACGGTCCCAACCACACGCTGAACACGATGCGCGGGCTGTTCGGCGGGATCGTCGTGCGCCCCAAGAACGTCAAGGCGCCCGACTACGAGCAGGTGCTGTTCCTGCACCAGTTCCTGCCGTCGGTGACCGGGCTGCGGCGCGGCTTCCAGTGCATCAACGGCCGCGCGTACGCGGGCAACACGCCGACGATCCGCGTCAGGGTCGGCCAGGAGGTTGCCCTGCACGTGATCGGCATGGACAACAACTTCCACGACTTCCACATCCACGGCCATCGGTGGAAGGACGCCTCGGGCGCCTATACGGACACCCCGAGCGTCGGGCCGAACGAGACCATCACCGCGCGGTTCGTCGAGGACAACCCGGGCCGATGGCTCTACCACTGCCACGTCTTCTCCCACCAGGACGGGGGAATGACCGGTTGGTACCTCGTCGAGGAGTGAGGAAGGAGCTGCTCTGATGTCGTCCAAGTCGTTTGCTGCGGTGGTCGCCGCCCTGGCGGCCGCCCTGGCGGCCGCTCCGGTCGCGGGGGCGCAGCAGTACCCGCCGCCGTCCAAGCCGCAGGGCTCGACCGGCAAGCCCAAGGGTCCGTTCAAGACCCTGTACGTCTGCAAGAAGAAGAGCCAGTTCCCCGGCAAGCGCTGCTTCCCGCGCATCACCGACGCGGTCAAGCGCGCGAGCGCGGGCGACACGATCCGGGTGGCGCCCGGCACCTACAAGGAGTCGGTGTCGATCACCGGCTCGAAGAAGCGCTACATCAACCTGATCGGTGACCCGAAGCGTCCGGAGCGGGTCGTGCTCGACGGCGAGAACAAGCGCGCCAACGGCGTGCTGATCAACAGCGCCGACGAGGTCACCGTCAACGGCTTCACTGCCACGCGCTATCGCGCCAACGGCTTCTTCGTCACCAACGCGAAGGGCTACTCGTTCACCAACCTGCGCGCGGTGCGCGCCGGCGTCTACGGCCTGTACGCGTTCAACTCGATCGGCGGCAAGATGACCAAGTCGGTCGCCTACTACCACAGCGACGCGGGCTTCTACGTCGGCCAGACGCCGCCGCAGGCCAAGCCGGTGCGCACGCTGATCAAGAACGTCGAGGCCTACGGGAACGTGCTCGGCTACTCGGGCACCAACTCCCGCTACGTCACGATCACCGACTCGAAGTTCTATAACAACGGCTCGGGCATCGTGCCGAACGCGCTCGACAGCGAGAAGTACCCGCCTGCGGAGAACAACGTCATCACCCGCAACGAGGTCTTCTGGAACAACTTCAACTACTACCTGGGCGCGCCGTTCAGGCGCGGCTCGACCACGGCCGGCGGCGTGCCGTACCCGATCGGCGTCGGCATCCTGCTCTACGGTGGTCGCGGCAACCAGGTGACCAACAACAAGGTCTACGGCAACTACCTGGTCGGCATCGGCGCGATGCAGGCGATCACGCTGCAGCAGGCCGACGCGAAGGACCTGGTCGGCAACCGGATCGCCGGCAACGAGTTCGGCCTGGGCGGGCAGGACCCGAACGGGCGCGACCTGTTCTATGACGGCAACGGCTCGGACAACTGCTTCGAGAACAACGGCCCGAGCCCGAAGCTGTTCCCCGAGGACGGGTCGACGTTCCGCCCGTGCTCGCAGAAGGGGCCGAACGTGTTCAACGCGGGCGCCCAGGCCACGGCGATCGGCTGGGCGCTGGCCGAGGACCATGAGGCCGCCTGGATCCGCGGGCCGCACGTCAGCAAGCCCGGGATCAAGCCGCTCGAGCGCTGGTCGTCGCGGTGAGCGCTCGTCGTCTGTTGATCGCGCTGTCCGGCGCCGCGGTGCTCGCCGCGGCGCCGGGCCTCGCGCTCGCGGCGAAGGCGAAGACGTCGACGGTGACCGTCCGCGTGTTCGACAACTACTACTCGCCGTCGAAGCGCACGATCAACGAGGGCACGAAGGTGCGCTGGCTCTGGGGCCGCGACGTCACGGACGTCCATGACGTCAAGCTGGTGAGCGCGCCCAAGGGCGTGCGCAAGTTCCAGAGCGAGCCGCTGGCCGCCGGCCAGAGCTTCTCGCGCAAGCTGACCAAGCCCGGCACCTACAAGTTCATCTGCACCTTCCACGAGCAGGAGATGCGGATGGAGATCAAGGTGAAGCGGGTGGCCAGGAAGAAGAAGTAGGTGGGCTGCGGTGCGCCGCGCGCGTCGGGGCGCACCGCGGTCGTGATCACGCTCGTGCGCTGCTTCGGGGACGGAGACCCGCTGTACGAGGCCTACCACGACGACGAGTGGGGCAGGCCGGTGCGCGACGAGCGCGGCATGTTCGAGCGGATCACGCTCGAGGCGTTCCAGTCCGGGCTGTCGTGGATCACGATCCTGCGGAGGCGCGAGGGGTTCCGCGCCGCGTTCGCGGGCTTCGACCCGGAGGTGGTGGCCCGCTTCGACGAGCGCGACGTGGGTCGCCTGCTGTCGGATGTGGCGATCATTCGCAACCGGGCGAAGGTGGAGGCGACGATCGCCAACGCGCGGGCGACGCTTGCGCTGCGCGAGGCGGGCCGCCCGCTGCACGAGCTGGTGTGGTCGTTCGCGCCGGAGAAGCCGCGCCCGGCGCCCGCCGCGTGGTCCGAGGTGCCGGCGATCACGGCGGAGTCGGAGGCGCTGGCGCGCGAGCTCAAGCGCGCCGGCTTCCGCTTCGTCGGCTCGACGACCGCCTACGCGACGATGCAGGCCGCCGGCCTGGTCAACGACCACCTCGCGTCCTGCCCGGTGCGCGCCGAGGTCGAGGCGGCCCGCCGGGCGGCGCTGGGGTGACCCTCTCGCCCCGTGTCGCCTCGTTGTCGCATGGCGACACCGGCGCGCCACGAATCGGAGCCCGGGCGCTTCGTGTCGCACGGACGTCGCATAGCGACACGCAGGCGCCACGGAGTCAGCGCGGGCCCGTGGCAAGGAGCCGGGCGATGCGGTGCGCGACCGCGTGCGGCTGGGACACGAGCTGGTGGTGGGTGACCCGCAGCACGAGGTAGCCCGCGAGGATCAGGTGCTGGTCGCGCAGGCGGTCGGATTCGAAGCGGGCGCGGCCGCGGTGCCAGCGCCAACTGTCGGCCTCGACGATCACCGGGGTGCCCGGCCAGTGGAAGTCGACCCGGTACCCGTTGACGAGGGCGTTCGTCCGCGGGCGCGGGAGGCCGTAGTCGTCGCACAACGCCAGGAACGCGCGCTCGAGCTCGCTGAAGGTGAGGTGGACGTCGCGGTCGCGCAGCTCGGCGAGCAGCTCGCGCAACCGTCGCGCTCCGCGGTGGCGGGGATAGGCGGCGACGACCTCCTCGACCTCGCCGAGGTCGAACAGCTCGGCGTCGTCGGCCTGGCGCACCGCCGCCTCCAACTGCTGTGGCTTGACCGCGGAGGCCAGGTCGAGCAGCGTGCGCGCCACGGTCGTGACGGGGATGTCGTGCACGGAGGTGACGTCCTGCGGCCGCAGCGTGGCGTGGCGGTGCAGCCGGACGCCGGGCGGATGCCGCCGACCGCTTGCGCTCGGCACGATGACCTCGAGTCGCTCCGACGGGCGCAGGTCCCAGAGCGCCGCGGCCGTCCTGTGGGAGGCGGCGGCGAGCGGACCGCATGCCGCCACCGCCGCGAGGACGCGTCCGTAGGCGGTCAGCGTGCGCCGGCCGTACGAGTAGACGCCGGGGTAGAGGCGATGCAGGCGGCCGGCCAACACGCGTCGGCGGACGGCGCTGCTGTCGAACCCGAGGGCGCGCAGCTCGGCCACGGTCACGATCCCGTGGCGCCGGTCCGCCCAGCCGGACAGGAGGCGCTCCCGGGCTGCCGGCGCGGAGAGCCCGGGCTCGGTGCCGCTCCAGAGTCGCATCACGACCTGTAGGCGGCGGAGCGCCCGGATTCGCCCCCGGTCGGGGCGTCCCGGGCGGATCGTGTCGCCGAAACGTCGCGAAGCGACACAGACGCGACACGAAGCTGGCGCCGCTGACGGTCGCGCCCGCGTGGACCCGATCGTGTCGCCTGGCTGTCGCATGGCGACAACGCGGCGACACGCGCGTCGCCTGGCTGTCGCATGGCGACAACGCGGCGACACGCGCCCAGCGTGAGAGAGCCGGAGACGGGGATCGAACCCGTGACCTATCGCTTACAAGGCGATTGCTCTACCAGCTGAGCTACTCCGGCCGGGCCAGGCCGATGGTAGCCGTCGGGCCGACGGTTGATCGGGACGCGGGCGGCGCGGCTGCGAGCCGCCCGCCCGGCTTCGTGGCGCCGGAGCGTCGTCATGCGACAACGAGGCGACACGGTCCTCCGGGGCCGCGGTTCGTGGCGCCGGAGCGTCGTCATGCGACAGCCAGGCGACACGGAACGGGGAGGGGGCCGCGGGCGGACGCGGCGACGCGCGCGTCCTAGGGCCGCGGGCGGTCGCGGCGCCGCCGGCGTCCCCGCGGGCGCCCGCGCCTACGAGTCCGCCGCCTGCTCGCTCGCGGCCCGGCGGATGTCGCCATGACCGTTGCGCGACACCCAGGGGGCCAGCGTCTCATCGACCTCCGCGCTCGCGTCGTCGCGCTCCTCCGACGCCGCGTCCCGCGGACGGTTCAGCCGCTCCTCGACCGCACCCAGGATCGCGCCGAACAGCGCGTGCCGCCAGGTCGCCTGCAGGAACGCCCGCGGCGAGGTCGCGACCCGGGGCAGCTCGTCGCGGGCCGGGTGCACCCGCTCCGTCACCGCCAGCAGCGGCCAGGCCGCCACGTGCTCAACCAGCGCCGCCGCCGTGCCCAGCGCCCAGCCGGGCGCCGCACCCGCCGCGCGCGCGGAAAGCCCCGCGTACGCCGCGCCGAACAGCGCGCCGTTGCCCACATGCATCGCCACGCCGAGTGGACGCCAGCCACGGCCGCGCGTCAGCGCCTTGCCGAGCAGCTCGACGTCGTCGTAGTCGACGCCGAACAGGCGCTTGTCCAGCGGGGTCTGCAGCGACCAGATGCCGGCGGCCAGCGCGCCCGCCAGCGCGCCCCTCACCGCTCGCCTGCGAGCCAGGGCCATAAGCGGACTGTAACCACCGGGCGGCCGGCGGCGTACCACCAGCGATGGCCGCCAACCCCCGCTACCTCGAGCGCGCGCGCAACCGGGGCGTCAACCCGATCGTCTACTGGATCGCCCGCGCCATCCTGCAGCCCTTCTTCCACGTCTACTTCCGCCTGACGCGGATCGGGCGCGAGCACATCCCCGCCAAGGGCCCGGTGATCTTCGCGGCCAACCACCGGTCGTTCCTCGACCCGTTCGTGATCGGCACCATGGCGCGGCGACCGCTCTACTACGTCGCCAAGCGCGAGCTGTTCCAGAACCGGCTGCAGGCGTGGTTCCTCAACAGCCTCGGCGCCTTCCCGATCGACCGCGGCAACTCCGACGAGGAGGCGATGCGCACCGCGCGCGAGATCCTCGAGCGCGGCGACCCCGTGCTGATCTTCCCCGAGGGCACCCGCGTGCGGCCCGGCACGCTCGGCCCGCCGCGCCGCGGCGTCGGCCGGCTGGCGCTCGAGACCGGCGCCCCCGTCGTCCCGGTGGCGGTCATCGGCACCGAGGCGATCCGCCGCGGCTGGCGGATCCGGCCGCACAAGGTCACCGTCCGCGCCGGCGCGCCGCTGCACTTCCCGAAGGTGGACCACCCGTCCGCGCAGCTCGCGGGCGCGGTCACCGACCGCATCTGGCCCTGCATCATGCTCCAGTGGGAGTGGCTGGGCGGCATGCCGCCGGTCCGCCGCGCCGCCGTCATCGGCGCCGGCTCCTGGGGCACCGCGCTCGCCGTCGCGCTCTCACGCGCCGGCGTCGACGTGGAGCTCGGCACCCGCACGGCCGAGCACGCCGAGGAGATCAACGACGGCCGGGTCAACGACCGCTACCTGCCCGACGTGGCCCTGCCCGACGGCGTCGTCGTCCGGCCGGCCTCCGAGATCAAGCTCGCCGAGCACGACCTGATCGTGCTCGCGGTGCCCGCCCGCGCCCTGCCCGAGGTCGTCGGCGCCCACGGCGCGTCGATCACCGCGCGCCACTCGGTGCTCGTCGTCTCCAAGGGCCTCGTCGCGCCGTCCGGCGCCCTGCCCGGCGCGTACGTCGCCGAGCGCACCGGCGCCAAGACCGTCGCCTGCCTCGGCGGCCCGGCGCACGCCGCCGACGCGCTGGGCAGCGGCGCGGCGCTCGTCGTCGGCGCCACCGACCCCGGCTTCGGCCGCCACCTGGTCGAGCTGCTCGGCCGCGCCGGCCTGTACGCCGAGACCACCACCGACGTCGTCGGCGTCGAGCTGGCCGGCGCCGCCAAGAACGCCGCCGCGCTCGCCGCCGCCACCGCCGCGGTCGCCGGCCCGAACGCCGCGGGCGCCGCCGCCGGGCGCGTGTTCGCCGAGGTCGACGCCTACGCTCGCCGCCAGGGGGCGCGCGCCGAGACGTTCGCCGGCCTGGCCGGCGCCGGCGACCTGGTCGCCACCGTCGTCGCCGAAGGCAGTCGCAACCGTCGCGCCGGCGAGATGCTCGCCGCCGGGGTGCCGCCGGAGGAGATCGAGCCGGAGCTGGGGCAGGCCGCCGAGGGCCTGACCACCACGCCGCTGCTGTCGCGCGCGCTGCGCGAGAACGGCATCGCCGCGCCCGCGATCCACGGGCTGGCGGACGTGCTCGCCGGGCGCACCACCGTGGAGCAGTGGACCGAGAACGTGACCGCGCCGACCACCCCGGCCGGCAGGAGGAGACGCTCGCGGCGGTTCGTCCGCGCGGCATGAGGCCCGGCTAGGCTCCGATGCGTGGACAAGGCCCAGCTCGATGCGGCGTTCGCCGAGCTCTACCGGACGCACCTCAAGGACGTGTACTCGTACGCGTTCTATCGAGTGGGCAACCACCACGACGCCGAGGACCTCACGGAGCAGACGTTCCTGCAGGCCTACCGGCACTTCGCGCGGGCGCTGGAGGAGGCCGACGGTCGGCCGCTGCGACCCTGGCTGATCCGGATCGCGCACAACCTCGCCGCCAACCTGTACAGGGACCGCGCGCGCAAGCCACAGACCAGCATCGAGGACTCGGAGGGGTTGCGCAGCGTCCACACCACCGAGGACCTGGTCGAGGGCCGCGACGAGCTGGCGCGCATCCTGGAGGGCATCAAGGAGCTGCCGGACGACCGTCGCGAGGCGCTGATCATGCGGTTCGCGCTCGGGATGGACAACCGGGAGATCGCGCGGGCGATGGGACGCACCGACGGGGCCACCAAGGTGCTCATCCACCGGGCGATCAAGCAGCTACAGGAGATCGTCACCAAGACCCAGACGGGGTAAGGGCATGACCGAGGCGTATTCCGGAGATTTCGAGGGGCTGCTGCGACAGGCCCTGGCGCCGGTCGAGCCGCCCGACAACCTGTACGGTCGTCTCGAGTCCGCGCTGACCGAGATCACCGAGCTGGCCGCCGACGAGCTGGAGGCCTGGGAGCTGTCGGCGATGCGCGACCCGCGCAACTGGGTGCGCCCCGTCGCCGCGCTGGCGCTCGGGACCTCCGCCGGCGCCGCGCTGCTGGTGCTGCGCATGCGCAGCCGACGCCGTCGCAACCCGTCGCTGAAGCACCCGGTCGACCTGCTCGAGCGCACCGCCGAGCGCGTCGCCGACGAGGCGCGCCGCGCGTTCAAGCGCTAGCGGCCGCCGAAGCGGCGACGCGCCACGCTGAGCGCCGGCGCGGGCCGCGCGGGCGTGCGCGCCGTCTCGAAGGGTCGCGGTGGTAGCGTGGCCCGCCGCATGCCCACCTGCTACCGCCACCCCGACCGCGAGACGGGCGTGTCGTGCTCGTCCTGCGGACGGCCGATCTGCCCGAGCTGCATGACCCCCACGCCGGTCGGGATGCGGTGCCCCGAGTGCGCCAAGCCGGCGACCCGGACGCGCGCCGTGCAGCTCGGCGCCGGCGAGCCGCGCGTGACGGTGGCGATCATCATCGCCTGCGTCATCGCGTTCTTGGGCAGCGGCACCTTCGACATCGACGGCGGCCGCGGCTCGACGCTCTACCAGGAGGGAGCGCTCGCCGGCTGGCTCGTGCACAACGGCGAGTACTGGCGCCTGGTCACGAGCGCGTTCCTGCACAGCGGCCTGCTGCACATCGGGTTCAACATGTACCTGCTGTGGATCCTGGGCCGCCAGCTCGAGCTGGTGCTCGGCAGCGCCCGCTTCGCCACGCTCTACGGCACCGCGCTGCTGTGGGGCTCGTTCGGCGCGCTGGTCCAGACCACGGTCTCGCCGGTGGTGGGCGCCTCGGGCGCGGTGTTCGGGCTGATGGGCGCCACCGCGATCGAGCTGTACCGCCGCGGCTACGACCCGTTCAGCGGCGGCATCGGCGCGCTGCTCCTGCTCAACCTGGTGATCAGCTTCCTGCCGGGCTTCAACATCGCCTTCGGCGGGCACATCGGCGGCCTGATCGGCGGCGTGCTGGCGGCGCTGGCGCTCGACGCCGGGCAGCGCTACCGGCGGCCGTGGCTGTCGTACGCGCTGTGCGCGGCGCTGTCGCTGGCGGCGGTGGCCGGAGCGGTCATCGTCTCCGGCAACCCGCACGACTTCTCGATCGGCTAGAGCCGCAGGACCTCGCCCGGCGCCTCCGGCACCCGGTCGGGGTGAAGTGCGTGGGCGAGCGTCTCCAGCCCGTCGACCAGCCGCGGGCCGGGGCGCGAGAAGTAGGCGGAGGCGTCCAGCACCAGGATCTCCCGCGCGCCGGTGGAGCGGAGCTGCTCCTGGTAGCGACGCGCCTGCTCGAGCCCGGCCTGCGCGTCGTAGCCGCACGGGATGCACAGCAGCACCTCCGGACGGGCGGCCGCCACCGCCTCCCAGTCGCTCTGCGTGCTGCTCTCTCCGGCGAAGCCGAGCACGTCGACGCCGCCGGCCATCTCGATGAGCTGCGGCGTCCAGTGCCCGGCGACGTAGACGGGGTCGAGCCACTCGATCGCCGCCACCGTGCGCCGCTCGACCCCGTCGAGCGCCTCGAGCACGCGGTCGACGCGCGCGGTCTGGCGCGCCACCAGCGCCTCCGCGGCGTCCTCGACCTCGGCCACCTCGGCGAGCCTGCGGATGTCGGCCATCGTCTCGCCGAACGTCTTCGGGTCCAGCGAGACGACCTTCGGGCACGGGTCGATCCGCTCCGCCAGCTCCTTGACCTCGTCGTAGCTGACGGCGCACACCGGGCAGAGCTCCTGGGTGACGATCAGGTCCGGCGCAAGCTCGCGGACCTTCTTCTCATCGAGCACGTAGATCGCCTCGCCCGCCCGGGTCCGCTCCTTGACCGCCGCGTCGATCTCGGCAGGGCCGAGCCCGGACGGGAGCACGTCGCGCGTCACCTTCGGGATGTCGGCCGTCCGCTCCGGGTAGTCGCATTCGTGCGTCACGCCGACGACCCGGTCGCCGAGGCCGAGCGCGAACAGCATCTCGGTGGCGTGGGGCACGAGGCTGACGATCCGCATCGGAGGTCGAGGATATGGCAGAGCCCGCAGACGACCGGACCATCGCGGCGGCGCTCCGGGAGCTGGACGGCTGGCGCCGCGAGGGCGACGAGCTGGTGTGCGACCGCACGTTCGCCGACTTCCGCGCCGCGGTCGCCTACGTGAACGCGGTCGCCGAGAAGGCGGAGGCGGCCAACCACCACCCTGACATCCGCATCCACGGCTGGAACAACGTCGAGCTGCGGCTCTCGACCCACAGCGTAGGCGGGATCACACGCGCCGACCTCGACCTCGCCGCCGAGCTTGCGCGACTTGACTCCTGACGGGGGACCGGCATCCTCGGCAACCGCCCGACAGCGTTGCTACGGTTGGGCTGTCGCCTTCGATGAACGACGATCCGTCCCGAAGTAGCGCCGGACAGACCGGCGCGCCGAAGTGACCGCCGCGCTTCTCCTTCTCGCGCTGGCGGCCCTGATCCTGGCGAACGGGTTCTTCGTCGCCGCCGAGTTCGGGCTGGTCCGCTCCCGGCCTTCCCGCCTCAAGGAGCTGGCCGACGGGGGCTCGACACGCGCGCTGCGCGCGCTGTCGCTGCACGACGACCTCAACCAGTACCTGTCGTCCTGCCAGGTGGGCATCACGCTCGCCTCGCTGGGCATCGGCTTCCTGGGCGAGCCTGCGGTCGCGGACCTGATCGAGCCGCTGTTCGGCGGCCTGTCGCACAGCGTGGCGGCGGTGCTGTCGGTGGCGATCGCGTTCCTGCTGGCCACCTCGCTGCACATCACCGCCGGCGAGCAGGTGCCGAAGATCGCCTCGATCGTGCACCCGGAGCGCACGGTCATGCTGGTCGCCGGGCCGCTGAAGCTGTTCACCGCGGCGATGCGGCCGTTCGTGTCGATCCTGAACCACGCCTCCAACGGGATGCTGCGACTGGTGCGCATCGACCCGAACGCGGCGATGGAGGAGGGGGCGACCCCGGAGGAGCTGCGGGTGCTGATCGCGCAGGCGCGAGCCGGCGGCAAGCTGGACGCGGGCGAGGCGGGCATGCTCAGCGGCGTCTTCCACCTGCACGAGCAGGAGGCCCGCCAGGTGATGACGCCGATCCCGGCGGTCATCACCGTCGACGTCTCCCACGACGTGGAGACGGCGCTGCGGCAGTGCGTGAGCTCGGGCCACACCCGGCTGCTGGTCACCGAGGACGACAACCCGGACAACGTCCGCGGCGTCGTGCACGCCAACGCGCTCGTGCGGCGGCTGATGGACGACGGGCCGAACGCGTCGATCGAGCCGCTGGTGCGCGAGGCCTACATCGTCCCGGAGACCAAGCCGCTCGACGACCTGCTGGCCGAGCTGCAGCGCCAGCGACTCTCGATGGCGGTGGTGGTCGACGAGTACGGCCGCGTCGCCGGAATCGTCACCATCGAGGACATTATCGAGGAGGTCGTCGGCGAGATCGACGACGAGACCGACCCCGCCGGTGGCCGCATCCGCCGCCTGGCCAACGGCGACTGGTTCGTCCGCGGCCACGTGGCGATCGCGGACCTCGTCGACTACGGCGTCAGCCTCCCGGTCGACACCGACGCCTACAACTCCGTCGGCGGTTTCGTGTTCGCCGAGCTCGGGCGGCTGCCCAAGCGCGGCGACACGGTCACCGCCGACGGGTACTCGATCCGGGTCGAGTCGGTGCGGGGGAACAGGATCGAGGCGGTGCGCATCCGCGAGCGGCGCGCACCGCAACCCGCTCCCTCTCAGCCGTAGGTGTAGAAGCCGCGGCCGGTCTTGCGGCCCAGCGCGCCCTCGGCCACGAGCTGCTCGATGCGCTCCGGCACCTTGGCGCCGATCTGCTCGCCGATCGCCTTGGCGACGTCCAGCCCGACGAAGTCGAGCAGCGCCAGCGGGCCCATCGGATGGCCTGCGCCGAGCTGCATGCAGGTGTCGATCGCCTCGGGCTCGAGCCCGCTCTCGACCAGCAGGTTGACGGCGTCGAACAGGTAGGGGAACAGCAGGCGGTTGACCACGAACCCCGGGGTGTCGGGCACGACGACCGGGGTCTTCTCGAGCGCCTCGACCAGGGCGGTGGAGCGCTGCTTGGTCTCCTCGGTGGCCTCGCTCGGGAAGGCCAGCTCCACCAGCTTCATCCGCGGCACCGGGTTGAAGACGTGCAGGCCGACGAAGCGCTCGGGGGCGCCGGAGGCGGCCGCCAGCTTCTGGACCGACAGCGACGAGGTGGTCGAGCCCAGCAGCGCGTCGGCGGCGGCGATCTTGCCCAGCTCCTGCCAGATCTCGGACTTGGCGTCGATGTCCTCGACGATCGCCTCGATCACCGCGGTCCGGTCGGCCATCGCCGACAGGTCCTGGACGATCCTGACGTTCGCCGGGTCTACGCCCTCCATCTTGGAGCAGGCCTTCTCGATCGCCTTCCGGGCCCGCTCGGCCGACTGGTCCGAGCGCGCCCACAGGACGACCTCTCCGTGCCGAGCAGCGGTCGCGGCAAGCCCCGTCGCGATCGCCCCGCTACCCACGATGCCGAGTCGCTCTTGCATGGGCGGGCAGTGTATTTATCTCCCGGTTTGGCTGTCCGGCCAGTGCGGGCGCGCGTTGCGGGATGCGGGCGGCACGCCGTTCAGCCAGCTGATCGCCGGTCAGGCCGAGGTGCGGGCGGGCGCGCGGCGGCGCGCCGCCGGGGCCTACTCCTCGTTCTCGTGCGCGTCCGGGCCGCTGACCGGCTCGCACTGCGGCAGCGGCTGGCCCGGCCCGGTGCCCGGCTTGCAGTCCGGGTCCTGCGTGCGCGAGTCGGGGGCGGCCGTGCCGCCCGGGTTGTAGCGCGTCGTGGACGGGCGGTCCGGGGCGCGCGCGCCGCCCGGGTCGGCCTTGGTCGTGCCCGTGGGGGTCGTCGCCTGGGTCGAGGAGGTCGGCGTCTGCGGGTTGGTGCGCGAGTCGGTGACGGTCGTCTCGGTGGACGGCCGCTCGATCGTCGTCGGGTCGTCGACCTCGCGCACCGGCTCCTCGTCGCCGCCGCAGCCTGCGACGGCGCCGCCGAGGGCGAGCGCGGCGAGAGCCGCCGCGAGCGACGTGCGCGGCGGCAGAGGGGAGAGACGCAGCTTCACCTCACCGAGGATAGGGGCGGCGGAGGCGGTCGGTCGCGCCTATCCCCAGCGGAATCCGGTGCTGTGAGCCGCCACGGGAAGCGGGCTGTGCGGCAGTCCCGGCCCCGGGCGCGGATCGTTGTAGCCGGCGGGCGCCGTGTCGTTGGGGCCGTCCGGGTGGAAGATCGACGCCAGGTACTGGATCTGCCCGCGGCCGACGCCGAGCTCGAACTGGCCGCCGCCGTACATGCGGATCCCCTCGCGCTCGCAGTGCTCGTAGACCTCGAGCAGCTCGCGGATCCCGCCGATCCGCGAGGGCTTGACGTTGACCATCGTCGGCTTGAACGGCAGCCCCTCGATGTCCGCCAGCGAGTGGATGTTGGCGTCCCAGGTGATGCGGGCCGCGTGCGGCTCCAGCACCGGCCAGGTCTCGTCGGTGATCCTGGGGTCCTCGATCCAGGCCTCGGGGAAGTGCTCGACCACGCGCCGGTACAGCTCCGGGTCGGCAGGGTTGTCGACGACCGTGTTCTCGTAGAGCCCCTTCAGGTCGACGCTGTCGACCGCGCCGGTGTCGCGCAGCGCGGCGAACAGCTCCTCGCTCCAGTCGACGGTCGCGTCCAGCTTGAAGCGCAGGTCCGGGTAGGCCTCGAGCCGCATCCGCACCGGGTCGATCGTCGGCGGGTCGCCGAGGCGCAGCGAGACGACGAACCGCACCGGCCGGGGCTCGCGCCCGAGCGCCTCGTGCAGCGACACGCCCGCCTGGCGCAGCGCCAGGTCGAGCGCCGCCGACTCGTACGCCCACACCCGGTAGCGGACCGAGACCGGGTGGCGGGCCGGCTCCGGCCACAGGTCGAGCGTGGCCAGGTGGTCGCAGAACGACCGCAGCGTCCAGGCGCCCTCGAGCGGCTGGACCGGACCGGCGTCCTGCAGCGCGGCCTGGTCGTCGGGGTCGTAGGAGACGTCCTCGCCGAGGCCCTCGTGGCCGTCGCCGGTCAGGCGCAGCACGGTGGTGACGCGCGTCATCCCCGCCGAGACCTCGCGCTCGAGGCGCTCCAGCGAGTAGCCCTCGATCTCCAGCGGCAGGTCGGCCAGCCGCTCCCAGAGCGCGCTCACGACGAGCCGTCCGCGTCCCCGCCTTCGGGGCGGCGCTGCTCCAGCCGCTCCACCAGCTCGTCGAGCCGCAGCTCCTGGAGCCCGGCGCCGACCGCCTCCAGCTCGGCGGCGCAGTACTCGATCAGGCCGCGGCCCTCGCGGCAGAGGTCGAGCGTCTCGCGCAGGCCGGCCTCGCCGGAGTCCAGGCGCTTGATGATCTCCTCCAGCCGCGCGCTGGCGGCCTCGTAGCTCTCGGGCGTCGTCACGGCAGATCCTTGTCGTCGATGGGTTCGGGGTCGACGTCGGCGCGCGCCGCGCCGTCGGCGAAGTGGAGGTGCACCGAGCCGGCCCGGCGCGCCTGCTCGGCCGAGGTGATGATGTTCCCGGAGGCGTCGTCGACGATCGCGTAACCGCGCGAGACGGTCCGCCTCGGGTCGTGCGCGTCGAGCGCGGCGGCGATCCCGTCCAGCCACGCCCTGCGCCGCTCGGCCTCAGGGCCGGCGGCCGCCTGCGCCTTGCGCGCGAGCACGAGCGCCCGCTGGGCGACGCGGCGCTGCTCCTCGCCGAGCCGGCGGCGGGCGCTGGCGCGCAGCTCGCGCGTCTTCTGGTGCAGGTGGAGGCGGTGGCGGGACAGGGCGTGGGCGGGCGCGCGCGACAGCGCCGCCAGGTGGCGGGCGCGGTGGACGACGGCGCGGCGGCCGTGCGCCTCCAGCGCGGCGGCGGCGCGCCGCAGCGCCTCGCGCTCCTCGCCGGGGTGCAACGGGACGGCCGCCTCGGCGGCGTGCGTCGGGGTCGAGCAGCTCACGGCGGCGACGTCGTCGATCAGCGTGCGGTCGGTGTGGTGGCCGACGGAGGCGATCACCGGCACGCGCAGCAGCGCGACGGTGCGGCACAGCGTCTCGTCGCAGAAGGCGAACAGGTCGGCGAGCGAGCCGCCGCCGCGGGCGACGATGATCACCTCGACCTCCTCGATCGCGGCCAGGTCCTGCAGCGCGCGGGTGATGGCGGGGGCGGCGTGCCGGTCCTGCACGGGAGCGAACGCCCAGACGAGCCGCCCGGCCCAGCCGCGGCGGCGCAGCGCGGCGAGGATGTCGTCGCGCGCCTTGCCGCCTTCGCCGGTGACGACGCCGATCGTGCGCGGCAGGACGGGGCGCGGCAGCCGCTTCTGCGGCTCGAACAGGCCCTCGGCGGAGAGCTGACGGCGCAGCGCCGCAAGCTGGGCGAGCAGGTCGCCCTCGCCGGCGACGCGCAGGTGGGTGACGTGGAACGAGAAGGCGGGCGAGGAGGTGCGCGAGCCGGGGTAGTAGTCGGGGCCGCCGGCGACCACCACCTGGGCGCCGTCGGCCATCGTGCCCTCCGGTAGGCCCAGCTTCTCGAACGCGTCCTGCCACATCGAGCAGGGGACGGCGCCGTCGGCGTCGCGCAGCTCGAAGTACACCTTGGCGCGCCCGCGGCGCCAGTTCCAGACCTCGCCGAAGAGCTGGACGCGGGCGATCTCGCGGAAGCGCTCGCGCAGCAGCGCGGCGTAGCGGCCGACCGCGAAGGGCCCCTTCAGCCCTAGGCCCTCGATGCCCCGGGGCCGCTGCGCGTCGGCTTCGCTCACGATCGCCAGCGTACCGGCGTGCGCGGTCGCCCCCAGCGGGCCGCGCCACAAGCAACCTGCGTCTGTTTTCACCGGCTATAGGGGGTGGAAACAGACGCGCGTTGCTGTGCAGGCGCGCCGGTCTCCTCCTGCGTCTGTTTCCACCCGTTCTGACGGGTGATTTCAGACGCGCGTGGGGGAGGGGCGAGCTCGAGCAGGCGCTCGGGACGGTTGTAGACGTCGTCGGTGGAGAGGCGGTGGACGGTCCAGCCGGCCGCGCGCCAGACAGAGTCCTTGCGCGCGTCTTCGGTGGGGAACCGGTGGAAGCTCGGGCCGTCGAGCTCGATGATCAGCCGTTCCTCCGGCCACGACAGGTCAGCCTCCTCGCCGGCATGCCGGACGTTCACGAGCGGTTCGGGCCGTCCCCAGGCGCGCAGCAGCTCGAGTGCCAGCAGCTCGGCATCGCTGCGGGTTCGCGGCGCGGGAAGCGGCGCATACTCCTCTGCCAACCGGCGCAGACGCCTGACCCCGGGGCGCCGGCGATGGCGCGCGCATATCGCCACCAGCTCCGCCGTGGTTGTCGCCTCGGTGCGCAATGCCTCGCGCACCAGCCTTCGAGCGCCGCGCTCGCCGAGCGACGGAAGCAGGTCGAGCACGGTGCGGGCCGCCGTTGTGACGGGCAGCCCATCCACGGTCGTGACGTCCGTCGGCTCGAGCCGACGCGAGCGGCAGGCCAGGACGTCCCCGAAGCGCTGGGGGCCTCCGCTTCCCGGACGCGTCACCACGGTGTAGGGCTCGCGCCTGTCCCAGATCCCGTGACAGTTGGCCGCGCTGAGGTGCGACAACACCCGGCCCGGGGCGGTCAGTACGGCGGCCCACCAGCGCTGACGCTCGGTGACGGGGCCATGTCCGCTCAGGTAGACGCCGTCGTGGACGCGGCGGAGCTTGCCGACGAGGTGCTCGATCGCCGACGGGGTGAGACCCGCGCGCTCGAGCTGCCAGACGGCGACCAGCCCCTCCTGCTGCTCGAGGAGCGCGATCACGCGTGGGTGGAACATGCCCCTTGTAGGGCGCCTGAGGAGCAGATTCGCCCCCGTCACCCGACGTGCGTCTGAATCACCCCGCTATTGCGGGTGAATCCAGACGCAGGACGTGGTGGGGGCGTTGCGCCTTCATCGTGCGTCTGTCGTCACCCGCTACTGCAGGTGGAAACAGACGCAGGAGGTCAGTCGTGGGGGAGGCGGCCGCCGAGGAACTGGGTGACGCCCTGGATCCGCCGGCGGACGTCGACGAAGCCGCGCCGCTCGAGCGCGGCGACCAGCTCGCGGGGGTCGAAGACGCGCATGCCGCTGGTGGCGCCGATCGCCGCCGAGACGGCGCGGCCGGGCGCCGACTCGAGCCCACAGCTCGTGAAGATCGCGATCCGCCCGCCGGGCGCCAGCACCCGTCGCATCTCGTCAAGCGACCTGTAGGGGTCGGAGAACAGGTTCAGCCCGGCGAAGCAGCAGACCGCGTCGAACGCCCCGTCCACGAACGGCATCGCCTCCGCGTCGGCGCGCACGTAGGCAATCGACCCCTCGGCGCTGTCGGCGACCGCGCGCGCCAGCATCGTCTCCGAGGCATCCAGGCCGACGACCAGCCCCTCCGGGCCGACCGTCGCCGCGAACGCGCGCGTGAAGTTCCCCGGCCCGCACGCGACGTCCAGCACCCGGTCGCCCGGGCCCAGCGCCAGCAGCAGACGCGCGATCCGCAGCTCGTCCTCAAGGCCGCCGAGGCGCAGGCCGCGCAGCAGCCGGCTCCACGTCGGCCGCCACCAGCGCTCGTAGACCACCGGGAGCACCCGGCTGCGCATCAGCCGCGGCACCAGTCCGGGCGCGGCCGCGTCACGCGGCCCCAACAGGTCCAGGTAGCCGTCGCGCTCGACCGCCGCGGAGCGCAGCGCGGGGTCGATCAGCTCCACGGCGCGGTCGAGCGCACCGTGATGCGCCCGGGCCGCCGCCACGCGCTCAGCTCCCGGTCGCGGAGGTCGCCTGGAGCTCGGGCTCCTCCTCGGAGCCCTCGTCCTCGGCCGCATCCTCCTCGCCGGGCTCGCTCACCGACGCCAGCGGGCGCATCCCCGGCTCGGCGGCGCGCCCGCGCGTCTCGCCGGTGAACGCGAGCTGCGTCAGGCGCTCGATCTCCTCCTCGCCGACCCTGCGCGCCGGATCGTCCTCCGGCAGGCCGTCGATCAGTCGCGCCACCCGGTTGCGGATCTGCAGCGCGAAGTGGGGGGTGGCCGCGCCGACGAGCTGACGGATGTCGTCGACGGTGACGTTGCGCTGCAGTCGCTCGGGGTGCTCGGCCTGGCTCATCGCGGTTGCGTGCTCCCGCTCTCGTTGACGGGGATGATCTCCAGCAGGGCGTCGAGCGTCGACTGCGTCGCAACCGACATCGTCTGCTCGTCGCCGATGATCCACGCGCGATTGTAGACCCCGCGCACCGGATCCCTGGTGTAGCCCGGCTGGATGTCCAGCAGGAAGTCGCGCAGCGGCTGCGACAACCGCTCCGGGCTCTGGATCAGCAGCAGCGGCCCGTAGGTGCCGCTCGCCGACAGCGGAGCGGCGGCCGCCGCGTCGGTGGGGTGGCGCGTGCCGGCGAACACCAGGCCGTGGCCCGGGTCGACGATGCCCCAGCCGAAGGAGCCGTCGGTGAAGCGCGCGAACGCGATCGCGTTCTCCTCCGGCGTCTGGCCTTCGATCCGCTGCACGGTGCCCAGCCGCCGCAGCTCGTCGGTCACCTTCTTGGAGATGACGCTCGCGGGACCCAACACGTAGATCTTGGGCTGCTGGTGGGCGGCCAGCGCCTCGCGCGTGTCGCGCGGGACGCTGTCGCGGTGGACGAACAGGATCGGGTCGCCGGACTTGGCTGCCCACGCCGCCGCGGGCATCGCGAATGCGGGGGAGTCGGCGGACACCACCAGCACGTGGTCGCTGGTGGTCTTGCGCGCCGCCGACTGGAAGGCGTCGATCGAGCGGGCGAGCGCGATCGGGTTCTCGCCGCGGATGTCGGTCGTCCGGCCCTCCGCCTTGGGCGTCGCGCCGACGCGGATCACCTGCGCGCCGCCGATCTCCTTGGCGCCCAGCGGCTGCAGCGCGGCGAGCGCGTCCCGGCTGGCGGGCGGCAGGTCGTCCCCGTCGCTGTAGAGCAGCGGGGCGCGCAGCGGCGGGCCCATCAACACCGCAGCCGCCAGCCCCACACGCCAGTCGCGCTGGTCGGCGACCACCACGGCGCGCGGACGGTTCACCCGCGTGGCGCCGGTGTAGACGGCGCGGGCGGCGGCGGCCGCGTTGGCGACCGAGTCCGCGCCGCCGATGCGGGTCGTGTTCTTGGTGGCGACGATCGGGAAGCCGAGGTCCTCGGCGGCCTTCTCCTCGTCGCCCTTGACCCCGACCGTCGGGGTGACGGCCAGGTCGCCCTCGTCGCGGCCGCACGCGGGCAGAGCGACGACAGCGGCCAGGACGAGAAGCACCACGGCGAACCGGCGCAACACAGGCATCGCGGGCCAGCGTAGGGCAGCGGGCGGCGGCGCGGCGCCGGTCGGGGCGGTGGCGGCGGAGGGCCTGCCCGCGGGTGGACGGTGCCCCGACGAGTCGTCCGATCGCATCGGCGTGGCGGGTAGGCTACGGAGCACCTGATCCGCTGACTTTCACGGAGGCCCGATGGCGGGAATCGCTGGCCGTTTCTCCACGGTCATCAAGGCCAAGATCTCGAAGCTCCTCGACCGGGCGGAGGACCCGGCCGAGACGCTCGACTACAGCTACCAGAAGCAGCTCGAGTCGCTGCAGAACGTCAAGAAGGGCATCGCCGACGTCGTAACGGCGAAGAAGCGGCTGCAGATGCAGTCGCAGAAGCTCGAGCAGTCGATCGTCAAGCTCGACACCCAGGCCCGTCAGGCGCTCGCCCAGGGGCGCGAGGATCTCGCCCGCGTCGCGCTGGAGCGCAAGAACGTCGCGCAGACCGAGCTGCAGTCGCTGGACCAGCAGATCGGCGAGCTGGAGGCCCAGCAGCAGAAGCTGACCGAGTCCGAGCAGAAGCTGCGCACCAAGATCGAGGCCTTCCGCACCAAGAAGGAGGTCATCAAGGCGCAGTACTCGGCCGCCGAGGCCCAGGTGCGGATCTCCGAGGCGGCGACCGGCGTGGGCGAGGAGCTGGCCGACGTCGGGCTGGCGATGCAGCGGGCGCTCGACAAGACCGAGCAGATGCGCGCCCGCGCCGACGCGGTCGCCGAGCTGGAGGCCGCCGGCGCGTTCGAGGACATCACCGCGCTCGGCTCGGGCGAGGACGACATCGACCGCCAGCTCCGCGAGCTTTCGAGCGGCGCCGCCGTCGACGACGAGCTGGCCAAGCTGAAGGCCGAGCTCCAGGCCGGCGACCAGAGCAAGCAGCTCGAGGAGGGTGGCCAGTGATCATCCGCATCTCCGGCGAGGGGCAGTTCGAGCTCGACGACTCGCTGCACGCCGAGCTCAACGACCTCGACGACGCGATCGTGGCCGCGGTCGAGTCCGGCGACGAGCAGGAGTTCCGCCGGACGTTCGAGGCGCTGCTCGACTACGTGCGCGAGCGGGGCACCGAGCTGCCCGGCGACGACCTGCACGGCTCGGACATCATCATCCCGCCGGCCGACCTCTCGTTCGAGGAGGCCCGCGAGGAGTTCAGCGGCGAGGGCCTGGTCCCGGACCCCGCCTAGCGCGCGGCTCACGCCGCGCCTGACGGCGCGCGGCGACGGCGCCGCGCGCCGCGTTCGCCGTGGCGCGGATCAGATCGGCGCGTCCCAGAGCGGGAACCAGCGCTCCAGCTCGGGCTCGACCGGCAGCTCGCGGCCGACCATCGCCTTGACCTGCAGCTCGCGCTGGTTGTCGCGCTGCTTGCTGCCGGCGGGGACGAACGGGTAGAACGTCCCGCGCTTGTAGTTGTAGATGAAGTAGACGGCGCGCCCCTGCGCGTCCTCGAAGGCGAACACCGCGCACAGCACGCGGTCCGCGTAGCCGCCCGCGGCCAGCGCCTCGCCGACCGCGTTGATGCCGACCGCCAGGTCCTCGACGTCGGGGTCCGACAGCACCATCCAGCGGTAGCCGTACGGGTCGTCGGCGGTCGTCAGCGTCGTGCCGGTCTCCTCGCCGGTACTGCGGACGATCTCCTCCATCTCGGCGGTGATGCGCTGGAAGTCGCCGGTCGCCAGCGGCTGGAAGACGATCGCCGCCTTGCCGCGCGTGCGGATGCCGTGCGCGGCCTCGAGCTCGATCGCGGCGGTAGTGATGGCGAAGAGGCGGTCCGGCGCCGGCCCCTTGACCTTGCGGCGCCCGAGCAGCGCGTCGAGAAAGCCCATCGCCGGCGGTTACGCGAGCGCCGCGCCCGTCCGGGCCTCGTGGAGCTGCGCCTCGAGCTTCGACAGCGCCTTGACCCGCTTCTCCACCGGCGGGTGGGTGGAGAACAGCTCGAAGAGCGACTCCTTCACGCGCGCCGGGACGATGTAGAAGGCGTTCATCTCCGGGTGCGTGCGCAGGTCGGACTCCGGGATGTGCTGCATCGTGCCGCTGATCTTCATCAGCGCCGAGGCGAGCGCGGACGGGCGCCCGGTCAGCACGGCGGCGCCGCGGTCGGCCGCGTACTCGCGGTAGCGGGACAGCGCCTGCATCAGGAAGAAGCTGATCACCCAGACGAGCATCGAAACGAGGATCACCACGGCGATGCTCGGGTTGTTGTCGTCGCGCCGGTGGCCGCCGCCGAAGAACAGCCCGAACTGGACGATCATCGACGCGATGCTGGCGAAGAAGCTCGCCAGCGTCATGATCGCCACGTCGCGGTTGAGCACGTGCGTGAGCTCGTGCGCCATCACGCCCTCGAGCTCCTGGGGCGTGAGGATCTGCATGATCCCGGTGGTCGCGCACACCGTCGCGTGCTTCTGCGAGCGGCCGAGCGCGAACGCGTTCGGCATCGGGCTGTCGACGACCGCGATCCGCGGCTTGGGGATGTCGGCCTGCACGCAGAGGCGCTCGATCATCGCGTGCAGCTCCGGCGCCTCCTGGGGCGAGACTTCGCGCGCGCCCATCGCGGCGAGCGCGATCTTGTCGGAGGCGAAGTACTGGATGGCCAGCATCCCGGCCGCGACGGCGACCATGGTCACCACGCCCGCGCCGGCCGCGAAGATCGCTCCCATCAGCACGGCGTAGACGCCGGCCAGCAGGAGCATGGTGATGACCATCCGGATCTGAAGGCCTGTGTCGCGACCGAAAGACGTGGGCATGCCCCAAAGGGTAGGGCCTTCGCTTACGGGCCGGTCAAGACGGGGATCAGCGGTCGGCGGAGCCTCGCGGAGGATGTGCGCTGCGGCGAAAGGGCTGCACGCGCGCAAGGCTCCGTGCAGCTTTGGTGAGGTTCCTGGCCTACCATCGACCCTCGCATGCGCCTGCGAGTCGTGCTGGCGGGCATCGTCCTGCCCCTGCTGGTCTGCGGGGCTCTATGGCTTGTGCTTCCGACCGGGTCGGAGGCCCAGGACGCGGGACGCGCCGCCTCCCTGCAGAAGAAGATAGAGATCACGCGCGGCAAGATCGGCCGCCGCAAGGGCACCGAGCGGGTGCTCGCTTCCGACATCGCCGAGTGGACCCGCAAGATCCGGCGCCTGGAGGGCACGATCTCGCGGCTGCGCGCCCGCCAGAACCGGCTGCAGGCCGATCTCGACAAGCGCCGCGCCGAGCTGATCAAGACCCAGGAGCGCCTGCGCGAGGAGCGCGCGCGGCTGGCGCGGCTGCGGGTCAAGCTGGCGGAGGGGCGGCGCATCCTCGCCAAGCGGCTGGTCGAGCTCTACCAGTCCGATCGCCCGGATCTGATCACCGTCATCTTCAACTCCGACGGCTTCGCCGACCTGCTGGAGCGCGGCGAGTTCATCCAGCGCATCCAGGAGCAGGACAACAACATCCTGAACATCGTCCGCAAGGCGAAGGCGGAGGCCGAGGAGTCGGCCGAGCGCTTGGCGAAGCTGGAGGCCCGGCAGCAGCGGCTGGCGGCGATCGTCATGGAGCGACGCGACCAGGTCGCCCGCAACAAGGAGCGCCTCATCGGCACGCGCGTCGGCTACGAGCGCACCCGCGCCGGCAAGCAGCGGGCGCTGGAGAAGACCCGCGCCTCGCGCCGCGAGCTGGAGAAGCACCTCAAGGAGCTGATCGCGGAGTCCAACCGCGTCCAGGCCCGGCTGCAGGGGATCCCGGCGGGACCGATCCGCGGCGGCAGCGGCCGGTTCATCTGGCCGATCAACGGCGTGCTGACCTCGCCGTTCTGCGAGAGCCGCTCGTGGGAGTCCTGCCATCCGGGCATCGACATCGCCGCGCCGACCGGCACCCCGATCCGGGCGGCCGACGGCGGGCGCGTGGCGATCGCCGGATGGACGGGCGGCTACGGCCAGTACACCTGCATCCAGCACACCGCGAGCCTGTCCACCTGCTACGCGCACCAGTCGGCGATCAGGGTGCGCGTCGGCCAGCAGGTCGCCAAGGGCCAGATCATCGGCCTGGTCGGCTCGACCGGCTTCAGCACCGGCCCGCACCTGCACTTCGAGGTGCGCATCAACGGCGCGGTGCAGAACCCGCTGGCGTACCTGTGAGCACGGGCGTGGGCGGCTCCGCGTCGCCCGCGCCTCCCACCGCGCATCCTGTCGACTTGGCCGTGCCGGGGCACGGCCTACTCGACACGATCGCGCGCGGAGGGGCGCTCAGCGCCCGCCGGCGGCGCCCAGGTGCTCGGCGAGGAACCGCGCCGCGCGCTCCTGCATCTCCGGGTCGTGCTGGACGGAGCGGTGGTCGCCGCCGGGGACGATCACCAGCTCCACGTCGGGCGCCAGCTCGGCCAGCTCGCGCGACAGGTCGACCGGCACCACCTCGTCGCCCTCGGCGTGCATGAGCAGCAGCGGGATGTCCAGGTCGCGGACGATCTCGCGCTCGTCGTTGGCCCGCAGCAGCTCGGTCAGCGACTCGCGGTCGGCGGCGAACTCGAACCGCTGCGCCCGCAGGCCGCCGTACAGCCCGATCCAGGAGGCGGGGCAGATCGCCACCACCGCATCGGCGCGCGCCACCGGCGCCGCCGTCAGCGACAGCCAGCCGCCCATCGACGAGCCGCGCAGGCCGACGCGCCGCACCCCGAAGCGCTCGCGCAGCAGGTCGGCCATCGTCGCCACGTCGTCGAGCGCGCGGCCGTCGAGCGGGCCCTCGCTCTGCCCGTGGCCGCGCACGTCGAACGTCAGCGCCGCCAGCCCGGCGCGGGCACACGCCGCCGCGAAGTCGGCGTGGTTCTCCTTGCAGGAGTCCGCCCCGTGGATGATCACCACGCCGCCCGCCGGTTCGGCGTCGGACTCCGGCAGGAACGCCGCCCACGCGAGGCCGTCCGTGGTTCCCGCATGCGTCGGCGGCTGCACTCGGGCGCTGTCCATGACGTGACATCATGCCGCCGCCGATGTCCACCGCGCAGGGCAGCCTGTCCCACGTCTGGCCGCTGCACGCCGAGCTGAACGCCGACGGCGTGCTGCAGCTCGGCGGCTGCGACGTGCGCGAGCTGGCGCGCGAGTTCGGCACGCCGGCCTACATCGTCTGCGAGGACGACCTGCGCACCCAGGCGCGCGCCTTCCTCGACGCCTTCCGGCATCACGCCGGCGACAACTTCGAAGTGCACTTCGCCTCCAAGGCGTTCCCCGCCACGCCGGTGATGCGCGTCTTCGCCGAGGAGGGGCTGGCCTGCGACGTGGCCTCCGGCGGCGAGCTGGCGCTCGCGCTGCGCGCCGGCTTCGACCCGGCGCGCATCCACCTGCACGGCAACGCCAAGAGCGAGCACGAGCTGCGCGAGGCGCTGGAGGCCGGGATCGGCGACATCATCGTCGACAACCTCGACGAGCTGGACCGGCTCGAGCGTCTGGTGCCGGAGGGCTCGACCCAGCGGATCCTGCTGCGGATCGCGCCCGGTGTGAGCCCGGAGACGCACCCGAAGATCTCCACCGGCGGGCCCAACACCAAGTTCGGGTTCAACCCCGAGGACGCGCGGGTCGCGATCGAGCGCGCGCAGGCCTCCGACCGGCTCGACCTCGACGGCCTGCACATGCACATCGGCTCGCAGATCTTCGACCTGGAGCCGTTCCGGCCCAGCCTCGAGGTGCTCGTCGGTCTGGGGAGGTTCCGCACGCTGAACCTGGGCGGCGGCCTCGGCGTGCCGTACACGAGCGACCAGGCCGCGCTCAGCATCGAGGACTACGTCGCGGCCAAGGTGGGGCTGGTGCGCGAGCTGGCGGGCGAGGACGTGCGGATCGCCGACGAGCCGGGCCGCGCGCTGGTCGCGCGCTCGACGGTCACCCTCTACACGGTGCAGTCGGTCAAGCGGAACGTCTCCACCTGGGTGGGCGTCGACGGAGGCATGAGCGACAACCTGCGCCCGATGCTCTACGACGCGCGCTACGAGGCGCACGTCGTCGGCAGGCCCGGCGGCGGCACCGTCTGCCACCTGGCCGGCAAGCACTGCGAGTCCGGCGACGTGATCGTCCATGACGCCGATCTCGCCGACCCGCGCGTCGGCGACCTGATCGCGGTTCCCGTCACGGGCGCCTATGGTCACGCCATGGCCAACAACTACAACGGGCAGCCGCGCCCGCCGATCGTGTTCGTCTCCGGGGGCGACGCGCGGCTGGTCGTGCGTCGCGAGACCTACGAGGACCTGATGGCGCGCGACGTGCCCGAGGAGGAGGGGCGCGCCGCCTGGGCGGCGCGACGCAGCGGGGGCGCCGGGGCGTGAGCGAGCCGTACCGCATCGGCCTGCTCGGGCACGGCACCGTCGGCTCGGCGTTCGCGCAGCTCTTGGAGGAGCGCGCCGAGGAGATCGCGCGCGTCACGGGACGCAGACCCGAGATCGCCGGGATCCTCACCCGCTCGCGCGGCAGCTTCGACGAGATCCTCGCCTCGAGCGACATGATCGTGGAGGTGATGGGCGGCGTCGACCCGACGCGCGACTACGTGCTGCGGGCGCTGCGCGCCGGCAAGCCGGTGATCACCGCCAACAAGCAGCTTCTGAGCCGCCACGGGGAGGAGCTGTACGCCGCCGCGCGCGAGCACCGCGCGCCGCTGCGCTTCGAGGCCGCCGTCGGCGGGGTGGTGCCGGTCATCCGCGTGCTGCGCGAGTCGCTGGCCGGCGCCCACGTCGAGCGCGTCCACGGCATCGTCAACGGCACCACCAACTTCATCCTGACCCGCATGGCCGAGACCGGCGCATCGTACGAGGACGCGCTGGCCGAGGCGCAGCGGCTGGGCTACGCCGAGGCCGACCCGACCGAGGACGTCACCGGCGCCGATGCGGCCGCCAAGATGGCGATCCTCGCCAGGCTGGCGTTCAACACGCCGGTCACCCTCGACGAGGTCCGCTTCGACGGCATCGCCGAGATCACCGCCGACGACATCCAGTACGCGCGCGACTTCGGCCTGTCGCTGAAGCTGCTGGGCACCGCCGAGCGCGTCGACGGCGGCATCAGCGTGCGCGTGCACCCGGCGTTCCTGTACGCCGCGCACCCGCTGGCGTCGATCAACGGCCCGTTCAACGCGGTGACGATCGAGTCGCCCGCGATCACCGAGATCACCCTGAGCGGCCCCGGCGCCGGCGGCCCGCAGACCGCCAGCGCGGTCCTGGGCGACGTGGTCTCGGCGATGACGCCGCCCGAGTCGCCGTCGGCGTGGGCGCCGGCGGAGGCGCCGCACAAGCTGCCGGTCGTCACCGACGTCGCGAGCGCGTTCTACCTGCACATGGAGGTCGCCGACCAGCCCGGCGTGCTGGGGGAGATCGCCCAGGTGCTCGGCCTGCAGGGCGTCAGCGTGCGGTCGTTCGTCCAGAAGGGGCTCGGCGCCAACGCACGCCTGGTCATGGTGCTTCATCCTGTGCTCGAGTCGCGGCTGCAGGTCGCGCTGAAGCTGATCGCCGGCCTGCCGTTCGTCCGCAAGCCGCCGCGCGCCATCCCGGTCATCGATGAGGAGTTCTGAGTAGAAGCAACGATGCCAGGCCTCATCGATCGCTTCCGCGACCGGCTTCCGTTCGGGCCCGACGATCCGGTCATATCGCTCAACGAGGGCTCGACCCCGCTGGTGCCGGCGCCGCGGATCGGCGAGCGCGTCGGCGCCGAGGTGTACCTGAAGTTCGAGGGCGCCAACCCGACCGGATCGTTCAAGGACCGCGGCATGACCTGCGCGGTCTCCGACGCGGTCCGCGACGGCGCCGAGGCGGTGCTCTGCGCCTCCACCGGCAACACCGCCGCCTCGCTGGCCGCCTACGCCGCCCGCGCCGGGATCCGCGGCGCGGTGATCGTGCCCGAGGGCAAGATCGCCACCGGTAAGCTCGCCCAGGCGCTGATGCACGGCGCGCGGGTGATCGCGCTGCGCGGCAACTTCGACCGCGCGCTGGAGCTGGTGCGCGAGGTCTGCCGTCGCCAGCCGATCGCGCTCGTCAACAGCGTCAACCCGATGCGGCTCGAGGGGCAGAAGACCGCCGCCTTCGAGATCCTCGAGGAGATCGGCCCGATCGACGCGCTCTGCATCCCGGTCGGCAACGCGGGCAACATCACCGCCTACTGGAAGGGCTTCTGCGAGCACGAGCTGGCCGCCGAGCACAAGCCGCGGATGCTCGGCTTCCAGGCCGCCGGCGCCGCGCCGCTGGTGCTGGGCGAGCCGGTCGCCGAGCCGGAGACGATCGCCAGCGCCATCCGGATCGGCAACCCCGCCCGCTGGGAGGAGGCGATGGCGGCGATCACCGACTCGCACGGGGCGGTGCGCGCCGTCACCGACGAGGAGATCCTCGACGCCTACAGGTTCCTCGCCGCGGGCGAGGGCGTCTTCTGCGAGCCGGCCAGCGCCGCCTCCGTCGCCGGGCTGCTCAAGTACGGCGTCCCGGAAGGAGTGGAGCGGGTCGTGTGCGTGCTCACCGGCCACGGGCTGAAGGACCCGCAGACCGCGCTGCTGCAGGCCGGGTCCGTCGTTCCGTGCGAGCCGGAGCTCGCCGCCGTCGAGCAAGCGGTGCTCGGGTGAGCGCCATGCAGCGCCGCAGGCTCGTCCGCGTACCCGCCTCGTCGGCCAACCTGGGACCGGGGTTCGACTCCTTCGCCGCGGCCCTGTCGCTGCACGTCGAGGTGGAGGTGGTCGAGACGGGCAGCTTCGCGGTCGTCAGCGACCTGCCGATCGCCACCGACCGCCGCAACCTGGTAGTGCGCGGCTTCGAGCGGCTCGCGCCGGCCGACGGGTTCGAGTTCCGGATCCGCTCGGAGATCCCGTTGTCGGGCGGGCTCGGCTCCAGCGCCGCCGCGTACGTCGCCGGCCTGATGGCCGCCGACCACATGTTCGAGCTGGACTCCGACCTGCTCACGCTCGCCGCCGAGCTCGACGGTCATCCCGACAACGTCTCGGCGGCGCTCATGGGCGGGTTCGTGGTCTGCGCCAACGGGTACGCGACCCGCTTTGACGCCCCCGACGGGCTGGAGGCGGTGCTGGTGGTGCCCGAGGAGGCGGTCCGCACCCGGCGGGCGCGCTCGGTCCTGCCGGCGACGGTGCCGCTGCAGGACGCGGTCCACAACGTCGCCCACGGCGCGGTGCTGATGCTCGGCCTGTCGCGCGGCGACCTCGACCTGGTCGCGCGCGGCCTGTCGGACCGCATCCACCAGCCCTACCGGGCGAAGCTGTACCCGCGCTCGTTCGAGCTGGTCGAGCGCGCCCCCGAGCTGGGCGCGCTGGGCGCCACCATCTCCGGCGCCGGCCCGAGCGTGCTGGTCTGGTGCCACTACGAGCAGACCGGCGCGGTGCTGGAGGCGCTGCGCGCGGAGGCCGAGGGCTGGGCGCAGGTGCTGCGCGTGCCGTTCGAGCCGCACGGCGCCGACGTGCGCGAGCTCTAGAGCCCGATCGGCGGCTACTCGCGGACCGTCACCGGCGTGCCGAGCCGCACGGCCCGCATCACGCGCCGCATCGCGCGGTTGCTGGCGCGAATGCAGCCGAGCGTCACCGCCTGGCCGAGCACCGTGGTGTCGGTGGTGCCGTGGATGGCGATGCGGTCGCCTCCGCCCCAGCCCTGAGGCACGTTCGGCTGGCGGACGTTGAGCGGCAGGATGCAGCAGCCGTAGGTGCCGAACGGGTCGTCGGTGCGCAGCCGGTCGGTGACGTAGAAGGTGCCGGTCGGCGTCGGGTGGGCGGGCGATCCGATCGCCACCTTGTAGGAGTGGGTGACCCGCCCGCGGTGGATGATCCGCATCCGGCGGTCGGAGAGGTCGATGACGATCGAGCGCGGCTGGCGCAGCACCGGCCCCGCGTCGGCGGGCACCCACCCGGAGCGCGCCCTGCGCATCGAGGTGCGCACCCGCACCCAGCCGTCGCGCCTCTCGATCACGGGCAGGTAGACCGGCGCGCCGAACACCGTCCTGGTGCGGATCATGCCGAGCACGCGCCCGCCCGGGCTCTCGCGGAGCTGCACGCGGCGGGCGATGTGCAGCGCCCAGTTGCCGTCCGGCAGCGGCCCGTTGGCGACCTGGCGCACGCCGTCGTCGACGCGCCTCCCGTCGGTCGTCTCGGACCGCTCGACGTCGGCGCCGCAGCCGACGGTGGACGCGGCCGCCGCGAGGGCGAGCAGCGTCGCCCCGAGGGCGCGCGTCCGGCGGCGGGTCATCGGACGGCCTGCTCGGCCAGGAGCGGCGCCAGCCGGCGCCGCGCGTCGTCCATCCGCATCCGGCGCAGCAGCTCGTCGGCCAGCGCGAGGTAGTCGGCGCCCAGGTCGGGGCGGTGGTCGAGGATCGACACGGCGCGCTCGGCCGACTCCGCGTAGGCGATCGACTGGCGGATGACCGTGTCCAGCAGCTTGTCGCCGAACTCCTCCTTGAGCCCCTGCTGCGCCTCCCGGGAGTGTACGGTGCGCATGTCGGCGATCGTCAGCGCCACTCCCAGCCACTCCAGGTCGGGGTTGAGCGTGTCGCGGGCGAGCTCGATCACCTCGAGCGCCTGGTGCACCCCCTGCAGCGCGAAGTACTGCGCCTCGGCGCTCAGCAGCGCGTAGTCGGCGGCGACCAGCGCGTTGACCGTCAGCAGGCCGAGGTTCGGCGGGCAGTCGAGGAAGATGACGTCGAAGCGGTCGGCGAGCGGGGCGAGCGCCCGGCGCAGCGTCAGCTCGCGGCCCATCCTGCCCGCCAGCGCCACCTCCGCCTCGGCGAGGCTGAGGTTGGCGGGGAGCACGGTGATCCCGGCGGGCGACTCGTGCAGCGCCCGGTCGGCCTCCGCTTCGCCCACGAGCACCTCGCGGATCGTCGGCTCGGCCTCCGGATCGATGTCGAGGTAGTCCGACAGGTTGCCCTGCGGGTCGAGGTCGACGACCAGCACGCGCAGGCCCGTCCGCTGGAAGACATCGGCGAGATGGCGTACCGCGGTGGTCTTCCCGGTCCCGCCCTTCTGCGACAGGACCGCGATCTTCGTCGCCGCCATGCGGCCGAAGTCTATGCACGCCCCCGCGCGGTGCGAACGCGCTCTCAGGCGCGGGCCGCGCCGGGCTCGGGCGCGGCGGCCTGATCGGACGCAGCCTTCTCCGGTGTGACGACCAGGTAGTGCAGCCGGTAGCGGCCGACGACGATCTCGTCGCCGTCGCTCAGGGCGCGCCACTCGACCCGCTCGCCGTTGACGAACACGCCGTTGAGGCTGCGGTCGTCGAGCACCCGCACGCCGTCCGGCTGGCGGACGATCAGCGCGTGCCGGCGCGAGACGGTCGGGTCGTCGAAGCGGATGTCGGCGGCAAGGCTGCGGCCGATCCGCGTCCACTCCTTCACCAGCGGCACGATCCGCATCTCGCCCGCGTCCTCGTAGGCGAGGAACCGCCCGGGGCCGGGCAGCCGGGTGCGCGCCTCGGCGACGAACCGCGCGCGCTGCGCCGCGGTCGGCGCCTTCCGCCGCTCGAAGCGGCCGCCGAGCAGCGATGCGCGCGTGAAGCTCTCGCCGTGGCAGCTCGGGCACGCCGGCAGCCTGCGGTCGTCATCGACGGTCACTACATAGCCGCACTGCTGGCACCGGAAGGACCCTGCTCCCGTCAACGTTCCGGACGTCAAGGGCTCCATTGGCACCTCCTGCTGCCGGCTGGGGACACCCAACGAACAGGCTCGACCATACAGGCCGGCTCACACGGCGGAAAGCCCCAAGTCCGGACCCTGCCCGAGACGTTAGGGGAGGAGCCCCGGCGGCCGCGGCGAAGCGGCAAGGCATGTCGCAGGCCATCCGGGCACTGAACGAGACCGATCTGGAGCTGGCGCTCCTGCGCCGCAGCGTCGACCGGCAGGCTTCCCAGCGCAGCACCTGCGTGGACTGCGGGCGCACGCCGCTGATCGGCGAGCGCGTGTTCCGCTTCCCGCACGCGCCCGTCGTCTGCGAGCTGTGCCGCACCCGCCGGGCGGCAGAGCCGGAGTCCAGCTCGATCGTCCGCCACGGCATCGGCGGCACCGTGCGGCTGCTGCTCAAGCGCGCCGCCTGAGTCGTCTCAACGGGCATTCCCGGCGCCGGCGCGCGGGTGCAGACCGCGTCGCTGCCGCCTTGACGGATAAGCTGCCCCTCCGTGGACCCGGTCACCGTCGAGATCACCATCGACCGCCCGCGCGGCGAGGTCTTCGAGTACCTCGCCGACATCGCGAACCACGCCGAGTTCACCGACCACTTCCTCGTCGACTGGCGCCTGACCCGGGAGGAGAGCTACGGGCAGGGCGCCGGCGCCCGCTACCGCGTCAAGGCCCCGCTCAACCGCTACGCGTGGGGCGACGCGACGCTCGTCGAGGTGCAGCCGCCGCGGCGGATCGTCGAGCGGGGGCGCTTCGGGAAGTTCAACCGGGTTCGCACGCGGGCGGTGTACGAGCTCGACGATGCGCCGGGCGGTCAGACGCGCGTGCGCCTGACCTTCGAGACCCAGCCGAAGATGCTCTCCGACCGCCTCCAGGAGGTGCTCGGCGGGAGCCTTTGGCTGAAGCGCAAGAACGCCCGGGCGCTGAAGCGCCTCCGGGCGATCCTCGAGGAGGGCCGCCAGCGCGGCAAGCGCCCCACCATCGCAGGGGGCCCGCGCAAGCCCGCCTCGGCCTACAGGTTCCGTCCTCAGCCGACCCGGTAGAGTCCCGCGCCGCCATGCAGCTTCGCCGCCTTGCTCTGTCCACCATCGCTGCGTCCGCCCTGGCCCTCGCCGCCTGCGGTGAGGAGACGACCCACCACGCTCACTCCGAGGGCGTCTACGTCACGGCGGGTGAGCTGCAGTACCAGGTGCAGATCTCGCGCCAGCTCAACCCCTACAGCGCCGAGGACCAGGCCTATCTCGTCGGCCTGCCTCGGGGCGAGCGGCTCGGCCGCGGGGAGGAGTGGTTCGGCGTCTTCCTGCGCGCCTGGAACCGCACCGACGAGCCGCAGCAGACCGCCCGCACCTTCTACATCACCGACACCATCGGCCGGCGCTTCGATCCGATCCCGCTGAACGGTCGTGAGAACGTGACGATCTTCCGCTCCTGGGAGCTGAAGCCGGGCGACCAGCTCCCGGTGCCGGGCAGCCCCGCCCGCGAGCTGAACACCCAGGGCGGTCTGATCCTGTTCAAGATCCCGAACCGCTCGTTCCAGTTCCGGCCGCTGACGCTGCACATCGTCCCGCCGTCGGGCGAGCCGGGCGAGGTCACCCTCGACATCTGATCGGGGTCGACAGAAGTCGTCTGCCTCGGGGCGGCCGCAAGGCCGCCCCGAGCGCTTCGTGGGGCCTGCGGGGTGGGCCGGCGTGGCGTGTGCGCTTGCGTGGACCCCTTGCGTGGATCCGCGGCGCGGGTGGCGACCGTCTGGATGTGGTTGTTCTCCGGGGTGCTGCGCCTAGCCTCTGACCGTCTGGATGTGGTTGCTTTGGGCGCCGGTATCGGACGGTCGTGCGGGGTTGGTCGTGGCGTCGGTGACGACCGTCCGAATGTGCCCCCACTCGATCCTGTCGAGTTGACCGTGCCGGGGCGCGGTCAACTCGACAGGATCGCGGCGGGGCGCGGGCAACTCGACAGGATCGCGGCGGGGCGCGGGCAACTCGACAGGATCGCGGCGGGGCGCGGGCAACCCGACACGCGAGGGCGCCGACGCCCGCGGCACCCGGCGTCCATTGGGCCCCGCGCCCTACCGCCCCAGCGCGGCCTCGATCACCTGGCGGGCGGCGGGGGCGGCGGTCTGGCCGCCCTGGCCCGCGCCGACCAGCAGCACGCCGACGGCCACCCGCGGCTCGCGGCCGCGCGTCGGCGCGTAGGCGGCGAACCAGGCGTCGGTGTCGCTCGGGTCCGAGCTCGGCGGCGGGCAGGCCTCCGGGTTGCTCGGATCGGGCGTGCAGCGCGCCTGCGTCGGGCGCAGCTCGGCGGTGCCCGTCTTGCCCGCCACCGACACGCCCGCGATCCGCGCCGCGGTGCCCGTCCCGCTCTCGACCACCGCGATCATCATCCGCTCCACCAGGCGCGCGGTCGCGGGGGAGATCGCCTTGTGCGTCGGCGCCGCGCCGCGCCAGCGCGTCGGATCAAGCGTCACCTCCGGCCGGCGCCCTTCCAGGCCGATCGTGGCGGCGACGATCGCCATCTGCAGCGCGGTGGCCTGGACGCGCCCCTGGCCGATCGCCGTCGACCCGACCGCCAGGTCGTCGCCGATCTCGCCCGCCGGCGGGATCGACGAGGTCGCCGCCCCCGGGATCCCAGGCGGCCGGTTGAAGCCGAACGCCTCCGCGATCGCCACCAGCCGCTTGTCGCCCAGGCGCACGCCCAGCGGGCCGAACACCGAGTTGCACGAGTGCGCGAACGCCTCCGTCAGCGTGCCGCCGCAGCTCTCGCCGTTTGCGTTCTGCAGCTCGACGCCCGACAGGGTCGCCGCCGTCTGGTGCGGGAACCGCTCCGACGGCTTCGTCACGTGGTGCTCGAGCGCGCCCGCCAGCGTCACGATCTTGAACGTGGAGCCGGGCGGCTGCAGGCCGCTGAAGCCGATGCCCGCCGCCGCCAGCACCTCGCCCGTGCGGGGCCGCAGCGCGACGATCCCGCCCAGCCGGCCGCCGAGCGCCTGCACCGTCGCCTGCTGCACGCGCGGCGCGATCGTCGTGCGCACCGGCGGCGCCTTGCGCGCCTCCGAGCGCGCCAGCAGGCGCACTCCGGCGCGCAGCTCGCCGCCGGGCCGGCCCGCCAGGCGCTCGTCGAAGATCCGCTCCAACCCGCTCAGGCCGACCTGCGCGTCATCCGGCCACCCCAGCGCCTGCGCGCGGGCACGACGCTCCGCCGGGATCGGGCCCGTCGCGCCGACGATCGCAGCCGCGGCCGGGCCCAGCGGCGAGGTGCGGTCGGCACCCTGCGCCAGCGGGGTGCCGTCGCGCGCCAGGATGTCGGCGCGCTCCGGCATCACCGTCGTGCGGCGCAGCTTCTCCCCGGAGGCCAGCCCCGGGAACACCAGCTCCGGCCGCCAGCGGATCCGCGCCTCGCCGTCCTCCTCGACGACCTCCAGGTGCACCGCCTGCCGGACCTCGCCGAACAGGCGCGTGCGCACCGTCACCGGCAGCCGCCAGCGCCCGTCGTCCTGCTTGCGGGGCTCGTCCGTCGAGAGCCGCACCGTCGTGGCGGTGCGCGCCGCCTCGCCGAACCGCTCCGCCAGCGCCTCCGGGGTCAGCGTCCGCTGATCCTCGGAGGCGAGCAGCGCGCGCATCGCCGGCCAGTCGGCGCGCTCCCACGCCTTCGCCCAGCCCTCGACGGCGGCGCGCTCGTTCGGCCCTCCGCGAAGCAGGAGCGCCAGCGCGATCGCGCCCGCCACGATGCACACGGCCGCAACGGCCGTGCGCCTGCGCCTGCGGACGGCGCGGCTTCGCTCGGAGGGTGACCCGGCCCTCATCCGCGCCGAAATGTAGTGGGCACCGGCCCACGCCCCGGCAAACTACGCTGCGCGCTTCCGCCCGTGACCGGCCTCGACTGGATCATCGCCGCCTTCGTCGTGCTCATGGCCGCGCTCGGCTGGCGGCAGGGGTTCGTCGCCGGCGCCCTTGCCCTGATCGGCCTCGCGGCGGGCGCCTTCGCCGGCAGCCGCCTGGCGCCCGCGCTGCTGCCGGACGGCTCCGAGTCGCCGTACGCGGCGCTGATGGGCCTGATCGGCGCGCTGCTCGGCGGGGCGCTGCTCTCCGGCCTGCTCGAGGGCGCCGGGTTCCTCGTCCGCCGCTCGATCGTGGCGCCGGGCCTGCGAGCGCTCGACGGGCTGATGGGGTCGGTCCTGTGCGCCGCCGTCGCGCTGGGGATCGCGTGGCTGGTCGGCGCCGTCCTGCTGAACACGCCCGGCGCCGGGTCGCTGCGACGCGACATCCAGCGCTCGGAGATCCTCTCGCGGCTCAATGCGGTGCTGCCGCCGTCCGGGCCGGTGCTCAACGCGCTCGCGCGCTTCGACCCGTTCCCCACCGTCGACGGCCCCGGCGCCGACGTGCCCGCGCCGCCGGAGGGGATCGCCCGCCGGCCCGGGGTGCAGGCGGCGGCCGCCGGCGTGGTGCGCATCGTCGGCACCGCCTGCGGCCTCGGCGTCGAGGGCTCCGGCTGGGCGGCCGGGGACGGGCTGGTCGTCACCAACGCGCACGTCGTCGCCGGCCAGGACGACACGGTCGTCTTCCCGCACGGGTCGCGCCTCCAGCACCCGGCGCGCGCGGTCGCGTTCGACCCGATCAACGACGTGGCGGTGCTCCAGGTCGCCGGGCTGGGCGCGCCCGCGCTGCGGCTCGCCGACAGCGCAAGGCCCGGCACCCCAGGCGCCGTGCTCGGCTACCCCGAGAACGGCCCGTTCACCGTGCGCGCCGCGCGGCTGGGGAGCACCCGGACCGTGCTCTCCCAGGACGCCTACGGGAACGGCCCGGTGCGCCGCCGGATGACGGTCTTCCGCGGCGTCGTGCGTCCCGGCAACTCCGGCGGCCCGGTCGTCGACTCCGCCGGGCGCGTGTTGACCACCGTCTTCGCCCGGCGCACCTCGGACGGGCCGTCCGGCGGCTACGGGGTGCCGAACGCGATCGTGCGTCGCGTGCTGGCGCAGGCGGCCGCCCGCGCCTCCGCCGGACAGGAGGTCTCCACCGGGCCGTGCGCCCGCTGACCCCGGTCCCTGATCGAACGGGGGCCTCGCCTCCGCGCTGCGGCCCGCTACGCTCCCGCCCCCATGGGGAAGACCCTCGTCATCGCCGAGAAGCCGTCCGTCGGGCGGGACCTGGCCCGCGTCCTTCCGGGTCCGTTCCAGAAGAAGTCCCTGCCGGGCGAGAAGACCGAGCGTTGGCTGGAGGGCCCCGAGCACGTCATCACGTGGGCGATCGGTCACCTCGTCCAGCTCGCCGACCCCGACGAGTACGACGAGAAGTACAAGAAGTGGCGCATGGCCGATCTGCCGATCGTGCCCAAGCGCTTCAAGCTGGTCGTCCGCGACGAGCGCTCGCAGAAGCAGATGCAGGTCGTCCGCCAGCAGCTCAAGCGCGACGACATCGACCTGGTCATCAACGCCTGCGACGCGGGCCGCGAGGGCGAGCTGATCTTCGCCTACCTGTACGAGAAGGCGGGCGGCAAGAAGCCGGTCAAGCGCCTCTGGCTGAGCTCGATGACCGAGGAGGCGATGCGCGAGGCGTTCGCCAACCTGCGCGACGGCGAGGAGCTCGCGCCGCTGGAGGCCGCCGCCCGCTCCCGGTCCGAGGCCGACTGGATCGTCGGCATGAACGCCACCCGCGCGGCGACCATCCGCCTGCGCTCCTCGTTCGACGGCGCGGTCTCGCTCGGCCGCGTGCAGACGCCGACGCTGGCGATCCTCACCAAGCGCGAGGAGGAGATCCGCTCCTTCAAGCCGGAGCCGTACTGGCTGGTGGACGCGCGCTTCGACGCCGCCCCGGCGCCCGACCCGCGCAGCTACGAGGGTCGCTACCACGCCGGCGCCAAGCCGCGGATCGCGACCGCCGAGGAGGCGGAGGCGATCGCCGCGGCGGTGCGCGACGGCGAGGGCGAGATCACCAAGCTGGAGAAGTCGACGCGCAAGGAGCGCGCGCCGCTGCTGTACGACCTCACCTCGCTGCAGCGCGACGCCAACTCCCGCTACGGCTTCTCGGCGCGTCGCACGCTGGCCGCTGCCCAGCGCTGCTACGAGGAGCACAAGGCGCTCACCTACCCGCGCACCAACTCGCGCTACCTGACTTCCGACATGGTCCCGGAGCTCAAGCAGATCGCCGGGCATGTCGGGCGCCACGCCGAGTACGCGAAGGCCGCCGCCTACGTCACCTCGCTGGATCTGCTGCCGCTGGCGCGGGTCGTCGACGACGCCAAGGTGGGCGACCACCACGCGATCATCCCCACCAACGCGCCGCACAACCTGTCGAAGATGAACGACGACGACCGGCGCATCTACGACCTGGTCGTCCGGCGCTTCCTGGCGGTCTTCCATCCGGAGGCGGTGTTCGAGAACACGCGCGTGGAGACCACCGTCGCCGGCCACGTGTTCCGCACCCGCGGCAAGGTGCTGATCGAGCCGGGCTGGCGCGGCGTCTACGGCGAGCTGGCCGAGGACGATCGCAACCGCGACGACGATGACGAGGGCCGCGACCAGACTCTGCCGCGCCTGGAGAAGGGCGAGCGCGTCAAGGTCGCCATGGTCGAGGTGCTGGCCAAGGAGACCAAGCCGCCGCGGCGCTACAGCGACGCGTCGCTGCTGGCGGCGATGGAGACCGCCGGCAAGCTCGTCGACGACGAGGAGCTGCGCGAGGCGATGAAGGAGCGCGGCATCGGCACCCCGGCGACGCGCGCGGCGATCATCGAGCGGCTCATCGAGGTCGGCTACGTGGAGCGCGACGGGCGCGCGCTCGTGCCCACCGAGAAGGGCATGAACGTGATCCGCCTGCTGGGCGACCACCCGCTCACCTCGCCGTCGATGACCGGCGACTGGGAGAAGCGGCTGGGCGAGATCGAGCGTGGCGAGGAGACGCGCGAGCGGTTCATGGCCGACATCGCCAAGTTCGCCGGCGAGACGGTGGGCGAGCTGGACGCCAAGCTGAAGGACGTCCGCATCCCGCGCGCCAACCTCGGCCCGTGCCCGATCTGCGGCCGCGACATCGTCGAGAACCGCAAGGGCTTCTCGTGCTGGAGCCGCAACGATCCGGGTTGCGGCTTCGTGATCTGGAAGCAGAAGGCCGGCAAGACGCTGACGGCGGCGATCGCCAAGGAGCTGATCCAGCGCGGCCGCACCGAGAAGCCGGTGACCGGCTTCAAGGGCCGCAGCGGCCGCACCTTCCGCGCCCGCCTGGCGCTGGTGCAGAACGAGGAGGGCCGCATGCGCGTCGAGTTCGACGAGCCGTGGGCGCGCGAGGGTCTCAAGCCGCCGGCCGAGGAAGAGGCGGTCGCGGCGGTCCCGGACGCCGACCGCAGCGTCGCCTAGCTGCCCGGCGCGGCGCGGTCGGGGTTCCGGCCCCCGATCTCGGCGCCGCCGCGGCGCGGCGTGTCAGATGTCGGGCGCGGGTGCAACTCTCCGGTCACCGCTCGTGCCGATCACGCTGATCACCGGTCCCGCGAACGCCGCCAAGGCGGGCGTCGTGCTGCAGGAGGCGCGCAACCGAGCGGCGCGCTCGCCGCTGCTCGTCGTGCCGACCTACGCCGACGTCGAGCGCTACCGGCGCGAGCTGGCCGAGGACCAGGCCGCCCTGGGCGTGCGGGTGGAGCGCTTCGCCGGCCTGGAGCGCGAGCTCGCCCGCCGCGCGGGGGTGCCCGCCGCGCCGCTCACCGACCTGCAGCGCGAACGGGTCGCCGCGGCCGCCGTCGCCGCCGCGAAGCTGGACCAGCTCGCCGACGCAGCCGCCACCTCGGGCTTCGTCCCGGCGCTGGTGCGCTTCGCCGACGAGCTCGCCGAGAGCCGCATCGACCCGCCGCGCTTCATCCAGGCGCTGCGCGCCTGGGCAGGGAACGACTCCGCGCGCCGCGCCTACGCCGAGGAGCTGGGCCGGCTGGTGGCCGAGGACCGGCGGCTGCTGCAGCGCGTCGCCGCGGAACGCGGCGCGCCCGGCGGCCGGATCCAGGTACTGACCGCCGCGCTGGACAGGCTGCGGCTGGAGCCGGCCCGCTGGGGCGGCACCCCGGTCCTGCTCTACGGCTTCGACGACTTCACGCCGTTGCAGCGCGACGTGCTCGACACCCTCGGCAACGCGGTCGACGCGGAGGTGATCGTCTCGCTGACGTTCGAGCCGGGCCGCGCCGCGTTCGCCGCCCGCGCCACGCTGCATCAGGAGCTGCTGGCGCTCGGCGCGACCGAGCGCCGGATGGAGGCGGTCGCCGACTACTACGCCGAGCACGCGCGCCCCGTCCTGCACCACCTGGAGCGCAACCTGTTCGAGCCGGACCGCCCGCGCGTCGCCGTCGATCGGGACCGGCCCGCGGTGCTGGCGCTCGAGGGCGGCGGCGAGCGCGCCGAGATCGAGCTGGTCGCCGCCGAGGTCGCGCGGCTGATCGCCGCCGGCACGCCTCCGGAGGAGATCGCCGTCGTGCACCGTGGCCTCGACCAGGCGGCGCCGCTGCTCGACGAGGTCTTCCGCGGCTACCGGATCCCGGTCGCGATCGACCGCCGGCTGCGCGTCGGCCACACCGCGATCGGCCGTGGCCTGATCGCGCTGCTGCGCTGCGCGCTGCTGGACGGCGACGCCGACGAGCTGCTGGCCTGGCTGCGCACTCCCGGCCTGCTGCGCAACCCTGGGCTCGCCGACGGCCTGGAGGCGCGGGTGCGCCGGTGCGGCGCGCGCACCGCCGCCGACGCGCGCGCCGAGGCGCGGAAGATCTGGGAGGACGACTGGGCGCTCGAGCCGCTCGACGAGCTGGCCGCCGCGCACCGGGAGGGCGGCACCGCGGCGGTGGTCGAGCGGCTGGCCGAGCAGACGCGGAGGCTGCTCGGCGGCCTGGGGCGTGGCGAGGCGCCGGTGCTCGACCACGCCGGCGCCGTCGAGGCGCGCGTCGCCGCCCGCGTGCTGAAGGCGCTCGGCGAGCTGGCCGCGCTGCCCGCCGACCTGCAGGGCGGTCCGGCCGAGCTGGCGAGCACGATCGGCGGCCTGACCGTGCACGCGGGCGCGCCGCCCGGGCCCGGCCGGGTCACGATCACCAGGCCGCAGGACCTGCGCGCCCGCCGCGTGCGCGCCCTGTTCTGCTGCGGCCTGCAGGAGGGCGTCTTCCCGGCCCAGGCGCGACCGGAGCCGTTCCTCAGCGACGCCGAGAGGCGCGAGCTGAACGCCGCCTCCGGCCTGCGCCTGCGCCTGGACGAGGACGCGCTCGCCATCGAGCGGCTGTTCTTCTACGCCGTTGTCTCGCGCCCGACGGAGCTGCTGGCGCTGAGCTGGCACGCCGCCGACGACGAGGGCGGCCCGTCGGTGCGCTCGTTCTTCGTCGACGACGTCGCCGACCTGCTGGACGAGGAGTGGGCGCTCCGCCCCAAGCGACGCGAGCTGGGCGCCGCCGGCTGGCCCCCCGACGCGGCGCCGACGCGGCGCGAGGCCGCCCGTCACGCCGCGGCCGCCGCGCCGCCCGCCGACCCGGAGCCGATCGGCCCGCTGCGCAGCCCGGCGGTGCTCGGCCCGCTGCGCGAGCGCAACACCTGGTCGGCCTCCGACATCGAGGCGTGGACCGCCTGCCCGGTGCGCTGGTTCGTCGACCGCCTGCTGCGGCTCGAGGCGCTGGTGCCCGACCCCGAGCCCCTCGTGCGCGGCAACCTCGCCCACCTGATCCTCGAGCGGGCGCTCTCGCGGCTGGTCGCCGACGGGATCGGCCTGGTGCCGGAGCGGCTGCCCGAGGCGCGCCGGCTGGTCGCCAAGCTGATCGCCGAGCACGCCGACGACTTCCCGATCTCCACCAACCCGGAGCGGGCGCGCGGCGCGCTGCGGCGGCTGGAGGCGGACCTGATCCGCTACCTGGAGTGGGCGGCGCACTCCGGCACCGCGATGCGGCCGCATCACTTCGAGCTGAAGTTCGGGCAGACCGAGGATCCGCACCCGGCGCTGGAGCTGGACGACGGGGCGGTTCGCCTGTCGGGCCGCATCGACCGCGTCGATGTCGGCGGCCCCGACGGCCGCCACGCCGTCGTCTACGACTACAAGGGGCGCACCGCGGTCCGGCACGGGAAGTGGCTGGAGGAGGGCAAGCTCCAGGTCGCCCTGTACATGCTGGCGGTCCGTCGGCTGCTCAGGCTGGAGCCGGTCGGCGGCTTCTACCAGCCGCTCGGCGCCCCCGATCCGCGCCCGCGCGGCGCGCTGCTGAAGGACGCCGACCCGGAGATGGACGTCGTCGGCACCGACCGCCTCGACGAGGACGCGCTGGAGGAGCTGCTCGAGGCCTGCGCGAAGGCGGCGAGCGAGACGGTGGCGCAGATCCGCTCCGGGGCGCTGGCCCCCAACCCGGAGCGATGCACGCCGGGCGGCGGCTGCGCGCACCCGACGATCTGCCGGTGCACGCCCGCATGAGCGAGCAGGCGCAGACAGGCACGCTGCATCCCGGCCTCTACGACAGCGAGGGGCGGATGCTCGGCCCCGGCGGGCGGCCGTTCACCCCGGAGCAGGCGGAGGCGATCGCCCGTCGCGACGGCTCGCTGCTTCTGTCGGCGAACGCGGGGTCGGGCAAGACCTCGGTGATGGCCGAGCGGTTCGTGCGCTCGGTGCTCGAGGACAACCTGCGGCCCGGCCGGATCCTGGCGATCAGCTTCACCGACAAGGCGGCGGGCGAGCTGCGCGCCCGCATCCGGGCACGCTTCATGGAGCTGGGCGCCCGTAAGGAGGCGCGCGACCTGGAGTCGGCGTGGATCTCGACCTTCCACGGGATGTGCCACCGGATCCTGCGCACGCACGCGGTGCGCGCCGGGCTGGATCCGGCGTTTACGGTGCTCGACGAGGCCGACGCCCGCGCGCTGCGCAAGCGCGCGTTCGAGGCGGCGCTGGCGGGCTTCCTTGCCGACGAGCGCGCCGAGGCGCTCGACTTGGTCGCCGCCTACGGCGCCTCCAACCTGGAGGAGTTGATCTGCCGGGTGCACGACCAGCTCCGCAGCGCCGGGGAGACCCGCCCGTCGCTGCCGCCGGCGCGGGCGGAGGAGCCCGACCCGGCGGAGCTGCGCGCCGCGCTCGGCGCGGCCCGGGCGGAGCTGGCGGACGCCAAGGACGGCGCGATGGTGCGGCGGGCGCTGCGCGCGCTGGAGTCCTGCGAGCGGGCGCTCGCCGAGGAGGTCGTCCCGCTGTCGGCGCTCGCCAAGGCGGAGTTCAAGCAGGGCAACGCCAAGGCGCTGAAGGGGGAGGGCTGCACCCGCTACCTGGAGGCGCTCGCCGACTACAGGCGCAGGCGGCAGGATGCCGAGGCCGCGCGCGCGGTCGGCCTGCTCGACGAGCTGCTGCGCCGCCACGCAGAGGCCTACATGTCGCTCAAGCGCGACCGCGGCGCGCTCGACTTCGACGACCTGGAGCTGCTGACGCGCGACCTGCTCCGTGACTTCCCGGCGATCTGCGCCTCCTACCGGGAGCGCTTCGCGCGGATCATGGTCGACGAGTTCCAGGACACCAACGGGGTCCAGATCGAGCTGCTGGAACTGCTGGAGAGCCCGCGGTTCGTCGTCGGCGACGAGCTGCAGTCGATCTACGGCTTCCGCCACGCCGACGTGCGCATCTTCCGCGGCGAGCGCGCGAGGCTCTCGGAGCGCGCGGAGACCGCCGAGCTGGCGCGCAACTTCCGCAGCCGCCCGGCGATCCTGAAGGTGCTCGACGACGCGTTCGGCGAGCTGCACGGCGAGGCGCACGTCCCGTTCGAGCCCGGCCGCGACGACCCGTCCGAGCGCGGAGGGCCGCTGGTCGAGCTGCTGCTCACCGACGCGGACGCCGTCGAGGCCTGGCCGGAGGAGCTGCTGGCGTCGCTGCCGGGCGGCACCCCGGCGCGGCGCGCCGAGGCGCGCGTAGTCGCCGAGCGGATCGCGCGGATGGTGCGCGAGGAGGGGGTCCCGCCGGGGGACATCGTCGTGCTGCTGCGCTCGGCCGGCGACGCCGCCGTCTTCGAGCGGGCGATCGAGGAGCAGGGGCTCTCGACGCTGGCCTCCGGCGGGCGCGGCTACTGGGGTCGCCAGCAGGTGGCCGACCTGTGCGCGTACCTGGCGGCGCTCGTCAACCCGCGCGACGAGCCGGCGCTGTTCGGGATGCTCGCCTCGCCGCTCGTGGGCGTGAGCGCCGACGGCCTGGCGGTGATCGCGCGCAGCGCGGGCCAGGGGAAGCGCTGGTGGAGCCTGGAGCGCGCGTTCTGCGAGCGCGAGCCGGACGCCGCACCGGTCGCGGAGCTCCCCGAGGCCGACCGTGCCGCGCTGGAGAGCTTCTGCCCCTGGTTTGCCGCCGAGCGCCGGCAGGCGCCGCTGCGCAGCCTCGACGAGCTGCTGGAGCGCGTGATCGAGCGCACCGGCTACGACCTGCACGTGCTCAACCTGCCCGGCGGGCGCCGTCGCTGGGCGAACGTGCTGAAGCTGAAGCGGCTGGCCGCCGGGTTCGAGGCGCGCCGCGGCCGCGACGTGCGCGGCCTGATCGATCTCGCCACCGCCGAGCTGGAGGCCGGGGCGCGCGAGGCAGACGCGCCGGTCGAGCTGGGCGACGCATCCTCGGTGCGGCTGATGACGATCCATGCCGCCAAGGGGCTCGAGTTCCCGGTGGTCGTCGTCGCGGACCTGGGGCGCCAGCCGCCGCGCCGCCAGCCGGACCTGCTGGTCGACGACAAGCGGGTGGCGCTCCGGCTGAAGACGGTCGACGGCCACTCCGCGCCCGCGCTGGGCTGGGAGGAGATGCGCGACCGGCGGCTGCAGGCCGAGGCGGAGGAGGAGCTGCGCATCCTGCACGTGGCGATGACGCGCGCCGAGGAGCGGCTCGTGCTGAGCGGCGCCTGCAATCCGGGCGACCTGCTGCTCGCGCCCGAGCCCGGGGCGGCGCCGGTGCGCTGGCTGGCGGGCAGGCTGGCGCCGTCGCTGCTCGCCCTGGGGGAGGAGGGCGAGCCGCCCGCAGAGCCGTTCGACGACGACCCGGACCCGGACCGCGACCCGGCCGACCGGCGGGTGCGGGTGTGGGTGCGCCGCGAGCCGCCCGCCTCGGCGCCCGGCGCCCCCGCCTCTGTCGCCGAGGAGGCGCTCGGACCCGGGCGCGCCGAGCCGCAGGAGGCCGGTCCCGGACAGCTCGCGCTCGACGTCGGCGGGCCGGAGCCCGCGCGCGCCGCGGAGGGGAGCGTGGCGCCGGACGACGAGGCCGTCGCGGTCGAGCCGGAGGCGATCGTCCGCGTCGACCACCTGTCCTACAGCTCGCTCGAGCGCTACAAGCGCTGTCCCTACCGCTGGTACCTGGAGCGCGTCCTCGGGCTGCCGGAGGACGAGGCCGACCCGCTGAAGGCGGGCGCGACGGCGACGCCCGCCGGGCTGGAGGGGCGGATGCGCGGCACGCTCGCCCACGAGCTGCTGGAGGCGCTCGACCTGCGCGCCTCCTCGCCGCCCGACGCGGACGCGGTGCGGGCGGTCGGCGCCCGGCACGGGCTGGAGCTGACCGACGAGCAGGTCGCCGACCTGCAGGCGCTCGTCGGCACGTTCATCGACGGCGATCTGCTCCCGCGGCTGGCGTCCGCCGTGGAGGTGCGGCGCGAGCACGTGTTCACCGTCGCCCTGGGCGACGAGCGCGCGCCGGTGCTCACCGGCGCGGTGGACGTGGTGGCGTTCGACGCGGACGGTCGCGCGCTGGTCGTCGACTACAAGACCGACATCCTGGAGGAGGGAGCCGACCCGGAGCGGCTGGTCGAGGACCGCTACGCCGCGCAGCGGCGCATCTACGCGCTGGCGACGCTGGCCTCCGGGGCTCCCCAGGTAGAGGTGGCGCACGTGTTCCTCGCCGCCGGCGGCGCCGTTGCGACCAAGACGTACAACCAGGACGACCTGGGGCGCCTGCGCGCGGAGATCCGGGCGCTGGCCGACGGCATCGCCGCCGGCCGGTTCGAGCCGAGCGAGCGTCCGCATCGCGCGCTTTGCGCCGGGTGCCCGGGCCGGCGCGGCCTGTGCCATCACCCGCCGCGCCTGACCGCCCGCGACGCCCCCTGACCCCGCATCGAGGGATCAATCGCTTCGCCTGGGCGCAAGTCGTTGATCCCTCGATGCGTCCGGAGGGCGTGTCGCTCGCCTGACCTGCGGCCGACCGCGGCGGGCGGGGGAGGGGAACGAGCGGTTCATGAGCCCCGACGATCGGGCGCCCGCGGCGATCCTCGACATCGACGGAACGCTCATCGACAGCGTCTACCAGCGCGCGCTCGCCTGGCACCGCGCCTTCCGGCTGCACGGCCACCACGTGCCGGCGTGGCGGGTGCACCGCAGCATCGGCATGGGCGGCGACGAGCTGATCGGCGCGCTGCTGGGCGAGGAGATCCGCGAGCGGCAGGGCGAGGCGATCAAGGCGGCCGAGAAGGGCCTGTACGCGGCGCTCCTCGACGAGGTCGCGCCCCTGCCCGGTGCGCACGAGCTGCTCCAGGACCTGCGCGACCGCGGGAACCGCACCGTGCTTGCATCCAGCGCCAGGCCCGACGAGGTCGACCACTACATCGACCTGCTGGAGGCGCGCGACCTGGTCGACGCGTGGACCACCGGCGGCGACGTCGAGCACGCCAAGCCCGAGCCCGACCTTGTGGTCGCGGCGCTCGAGAAGGTGGGCGGCGGCCCGGCAGTGATGATCGGCGACTCGACCTGGGACTGCGAGGCCGCGGGCCGCGTCGGCGTCCGCTCGATCGGCGTGCTCACCGGCGGCTTCTGTCGCAGCGAGCTGATCTCCGCCGGCGCCGAGCTCGTCTACGAGTCGCTCGACGAGCTGCGCGCGGACCTCGGCGCAGCGATGCTCGCCCGGTCCTGACCGCGCCCGGACATCCAGGGGACCACGACACGCGCCGCCGATCCCCCGACGCGGAAGGCGGGTACCCGCGGTCCATGAGCCTCAAAGACAAGATCATGGGCCGCTTCAAGAAGGCGGCCGGCGACCTGGCCGACGACCCGACCATGCGCCGCGAAGGCAAGCAGGACGAGCGCAAGGGCGAGGCCGAGGAGCGCCGCGACCGGGCCCAGGAGCGCGCCGACCGCGAAGCCGCCGAGGTGCATGACCTCGAGCGGGAGCGTCGCGGCCGATGAGCCCGGGGCTGGAGGTCCCCCAGCCCAGCGAGCCGACCACGCCGATCGTGCCTCCGGAGCCGGCCACCCCGGCCGATCCGGGGGCGCCGACCACCCCGGCGGTTCCACCGGAGCCGCCCACGCCGGTCGAGCCCGAGACGCCCGCCGAGCCGCACGAGCCGCCCGAGCCCGAGCTGCCCGAAGGGTGAGCAAGCCCGGCCCGGCCGCCCCGCGGAGAAGGGCGCGAGCCGGGCCGGAAGCCGCAGGCGAGGGCTAGGCCAGGCCCTCCGCCTCGTACTCGCGCAGGAAGCCCTCGAACAGCCGGCGGTGGCCTTCCTCCTCGCGCAGGATGCCGATCACCATGTCGTTGGTCACCGGGTCGACCCCCTCGGTGGCCTCGATGATCCGGTTGTAGTGCTCGATCGCGGCGGTCTCAGCCTCGATGACGCCCTTGATCACGTGCACCACGTCGACCTGGCTGGTGGGCGGCTGCAGGTAAGACTGCTCGGCCCTGAAATCCTCCGAGCCGGGCACCACCCCGTAGAGCTCCTTGATGCGCCGCGCGAACTGCTGCGCATGGCCGAGCTCCTCCTGGATGTCGCCCTCGAGCGCCTCGACGATCTCCTGGGCGCGGACGCCGTCCGGGTTGATCGAGTTCGAGATGTAGTTCATCACCGTCTCGATCTCCATCCAGTAGGCCTTCTTGAGCAGCTCGATGATCTGCTCGCGCTCGGCCGTCCGCGCGTCGGCCAGGATCCCCTGGCTTGCGTTTCGTGTCGTTGACATGCGGTGACGCTACCCGGAGGCCTTTCCGCAAACGCAAACCGCAAGGGAGGGGGCCTTCCCATGGCCGGAATGCTTGACGGCAAGAGCGTCGCGATCCTCATGGACAACGAGGGGGTCGAGGAGGTCGAGCTCACCGAGCCGATGAGCGCGCTCAAGGCGGCCGGGGCGCGCGTGACCCTGGTGGCGCCGAAGCAGGGCGAGATCCAGGCCTTCAACCACCACGACCGGGGCGGCACATACGTCGCCGACCGCTCCGTCCGGGACTGCTCCGCCGACGACTTCGACGCGCTCATGCTGCCCGGCGGCGTGATCAACGCCGACCGGCTGCGCATGGACGGTGACGCGGTCCGGTTCGTGCGCGCCTTCTTCGAGGCGGGCAAGCCGGTGGCGGCGATCTGCCACGCGCCGTGGACGCTGATCGAGGCCGAGGTGGTGCGCGGGCGTACGCTCACCTCGTATCCGTCGCTTCAGACCGACCTGCGCAACGCGGGCGCCGAGTGGATGGACGAGGAGGTCATCACCGACCACGGCCTGGTCACCAGCCGCCGCCCCGGGGACCTGCCGGCGTTCTGCTCGAAGATGATCGAGGAGTTCGCCGAGGGCATCCACGAGAAGCAGAAGCCCGCCCGGTTCTGGCGCGAGCGCGAGCCCGAGCGCACCGAGACCACCTGAGCGCGGCCTCGTCTGGACGGCGGCCGGCGGGCGCGCGAGGATTCCGCCTCGGTGCCCGCCGCCGCTTCGTACCAGCCCGCCCGCCTGCCCGACCCGACCCGCCCGCTGGCCGGCGAGCGCGTCCGGCTGGAGCCGATCGACGCGGGCCGCCACGCGTCCGACCTGTTCGAGGCCGCCGACCCGAGCCGGCCGGACGCCGACCCGCGCCTGTGGGACTTCATGTCGTTCGGGCCGTTTTCCTCGGCGGCGGAGCTGGCGGAGTGGGCCGCCGCCCGGCAGGGCGATGTCGATCCGCTCACCTACGCGATCGTCGACCTGAAGGCCGGGCGCGCCGCAGGCTCCGCCGCGCTTCAGCGCGCCACCCCCGAGCACGGCTTCATCGAGATCGGCCACGTCTGGTTCGGTCCGCCGCTGCAGCGCACCCCGCAGGGGACCGAGGCGATCCTCCTGCTGCTGCGCCACGCGTTCGACGAGCTCGGCTACCGCCGCGTGGAGTGGAAGTGCGACGTGCGCAACGCGCGCTCGCGCGCGGCCGCCGAGCGGCTCGGCTTCCGGCTGGAGGGCGTCTTCCGCCGCCACATGATCGTCAAGGGCGCAAGCCGGGACACCGCCTGGTACGCGATCGTCGACGAGGAGTGGCCGGAGGTCGCCGCCGCGCTCGAGCGGTGGCTTGCGCCCGACAACTTCGACGCCTCCGGCCGCCAGCGCCGCCGCCTGCAGGACCTGCGCGCGTAGCGAACGTCAGCGCAAGATCGCCTGCGCCGCGTGTCTCGGACCGGCCCTGGCGGGCACACTCATCTGTCCATGCCTCGCTCGATCTGGGCTGGAGCCATCAGCTTCGGGCTCGTCACCGTGCCCGTGAAGCTCTACAGCGCGGTGAACCGCAAGACGGTCCGCTTCAACCAGCTCAACGCCAGGACGGGCTCGCGGATCCAGCAGAAGCGGGTCGACCCGTCGACGGGCGATGAGGTCCCGTACGAGGATCTGGTCAAGGGATACGAGATCGGCCCCGACCGCTACGTGATCATCGAGCCGGCCGAGCTGGAGGCGATCGAGCCGCGCAAGACGAAGACGATCGAGATCGAGGACTTCGTCGACCTGGCCGAGATCGACCCGATCTACTACGACCACCCGTACTACCTGGCGCCCGCCACCGGCGGGGCGAAGCCCTACCGCCTGCTGCTGGAGGCGATGCGCGAGACCGGCAAGGTCGGGATCGCCAAGGTCGTGCTGCGCAACAAGGAGAGCCTGGTGGCGATCAGGCCGATGGGCGACGTGCTGGCGATGGCGACGATGCTGTTCGCCGACGAGATCGTCGACCCGAGCACGATCGAGGACATCCCGTCCGCCGACGACATCGAGGCCAACGAGCGCGAGCTGGAGATCGCCAAGCAGCTCGTCGAGTCGCTGGCCGGCCCGTTCGATCCGGGTCGCTACCGCGACACCTACCGCGAGGCGGTGCTCGAGATGATCGAGCGGAAGGCCGCCGGCGAGGAGATCGCGATCCAGCCGGAGGTCGAGGAGGCCGCCCCGGTGCCCGACCTGATGAGCGCGCTCAAGGCCAGCCTGGAGGCGGCGCGCGAGCGCGCCGGTGAGGACGGCGCCAAGCCGGGGTCGAAGGCGAAGCGCAAGCGCGCGGCGTCCGGCGCGTCCGCGGACGGGCGCCGGAAGGCCAAGCCGCGCAGCTAGCCGCCTCGGGCAGCGGGTACGCCGGGCGGCACGATGGCCGCCGCCACCGCACGCCCGCGCAAGGTCGACTGCGCCGCCCCGGGGCTGCGGCGGGTGCGCCGCGGCCGTGGCTTCGTCGTGCTCGACCAGGACGGGGCGCGCGTCGACGATCCGCAGGTGCTGGGGCGCGTGCGCGAGCTGGCGATCCCGCCGGCGTGGCGGGATGTGTGGATCTGCGCGGATCCGCGCGGCCACATCCAGGCCACCGGCATCGACGGCAAGGGCCGCAAGCAGTACCTGTACCACCCGGCTTGGCGTGCCCGCCGCGACCAGCGCAAGTTCGACGACATGATCGCCTTCGCCCGCCTGCTGCCGCGGCTGCGTGAGCGGGTGGCCTCGGATCTGGCGCGCCGCGACCTCTCCCGCGAGCACGTGCTGGCGCTGGCGGTGCGGCTGCTGGACCGCGGGCTGTTCCGCATCAGCTCGGAGGACTACGCGGTCATCAACGAGTCGTTCGGTCTGGCGACGATGCGCAAGGAGCACGTGACGGTCGACGGCTCGACGCTGCGCTTCGACTACCCGGCCAAGCACGGCAAGCGGCGGCTGCAGGCGGTCGTCGACCCGGAGGTGGCGGCCGACGTCGCCCGGCTGAAGCGCCGCCGCGGCGGAGGGCGCGAGCTGCTGGCCTACCGGGGTCCGAGCAGGCGCTGGGAGGACGTCCGCTCCCCGGACATCAACGCCTGGCTGAAGGAGGCCTCGGGCGCCGATATCAGCGCCAAGGACTTCCGCACCTGGGGCGCGATCGCGCTGGCGGCCGTCGGCCTGGCGGTCAGCCCGGTGCCCGACTCCAAGGCGGCGCGGAAGCGCGCGATGGCGCGCGTGGTGCGGGAGGTCGCCCGCTACCTGGGCAACACGCCCGCGGTGGCGCGGCGCTCCTACATCGACCCGCGCACGTTCGACCGCTACCTGGACGGGGTCACGATCGCCGGCACGCTGCCCGGCCTGGCTGCCGACGGCGAGGCGACCGCGATCCAGGGCGAGGTGGAGGAGGCGGTGATCGAGCTGCTGGCCGGCGAGGAGAGCCGGGCGCTGCAGGCTCCCGGCGGCGACGACTTGGCCACCGCGGCCTAGGCCTCGCCCGACTCGCACCGATCCTCGCCACCCGGCGGCGTCGCCGTCCGTCGACGCTCGGCACTCCGCCGCGTCATGTCCGCAGCAAGGTGCCGAGCGTCCGCCAAGGGAGGGCGGTCGGCCGCGCGGCCGTCTAGCGCGAGGTCGGCGCGGGCTCGTCGAGCGCCGCCAGCGCCTCGTCGCGCGTCGCGCGGATCGTGAAGATCTGGTCGAGGCCGGTGATCTCGAACGTCTTGGCGATGCTGCTGTCGACGTTGACGATCGTCATCCGGCCACCGTCGCGCGAGCGCAGCCGCTTCACCGTGCCGATCAGCACCCCGAGCGCGGTGGAGTCCATGAACGTCGTCTCGGTGAGGTCGACGACGATCCGGACGCGACCCGAGTCGATCGCCTCCGACAGGGCGTTCTTGAGCTCGGGCGCCGTGAACAGGTCGACCTCGCCCCGCACGGCCACGACCTGGGTGCTGTCGTCGACTGGTTCCTGGCTGAGCGCGAATTCGGTTGCCGACATCTCCCTGCCTCTAAGGATGAAGTGTGGCCGGTGGCTGTTCGTCCGACCGTCCGCCTGGGGATGCCGCCCGACGCGTCACGATCCGAAGGCGAGGTGAAGCCGCAGCTCCTCGCCGCCTGTGTCGATCGTCGAGGCGACCCGCTCGAACACGTTGCCGACTCCCGGCAGAGAAGCGGCCTCCAGCACCGCCTTCGGTCCGTCCGGAGACAGTCCGCCGACGTGCAGCGTCAGGCCGTCCTTGCCGCTGCGCACCCGCACGGTCACCGAGCCGTTGCGCGCCTGGGCGGGCGCATGCGCGGCGATCGCGTCCGAGAGCAGCAGCGCGTCGTCGAGCCGGTCGACCGGGCAGTGCGCCCGCGCGGCCACCATGCCGATCACGCGCGCCAGCACGGGGCCGAGGAGGTCCTGACGGCGGACGGTGAGGGTGACGTCCGTGCCCTCGGTCGGCGTGCCGGTCATGAGTGCCGGCGGTCCGTCGCAGGCGCGTCCAGCGCGAACACCATGCGGACCTCGGTCTCGTCGCGATCGTTGGTCCCCAGCTCGAGCGAGGTGGCCAGCGTCGCCATCAGCGGCAGCCCGAGGCCGAGCCCGGGGCTGTCGGCGCGGGGCAGGATGCCCTGCCCCTGGTCGGTGACCACCACGGTCAGCTCCCGGCCGTCGACCCGCGCCGAGACGGTCATCGGGCCGACGTGCCCGTCCGGATAGGCGTGGACGACGACGTTGGTGCACGCCTCGGTGACCGCCAGCTTGATGTCGGCCAGCGCCGCCTCGGAGACCTCGACCGCGTCGCGGATGCCGCCGAGCGCGTGTCGGACCAGGGCCACGTTCTCCGGGCGTGCCGGCAGGATGAGCTCGAAGTCGGGCTGCGGATGCTCCTCCTGGCGGTTCTCCCGGGGCATCCGGTTCCCCGCGTGATCATCGGCTCGCATCTGCCCGGCTGAGAGGGGTCGTAGTCGTCGTCTGCGTGGGCATCCGCACGCGCGCACCAGTCTAGAGATCAACGTGAAAACGGGCTTTGCCTATGCCGACGTCGGGCCACCCTGAGGGTGGCCCGGCGCCTGGGGGAGGTCATCGCATCGCACCGAGGCAGGGTCGGCGCTTCCGTGACGCGATTCGGACGGGGCGAGCACGCCCCGTGCGCTCCGGTATCCCTCACCCCGCGCGCGGTAAACCGACTGCGGCGGTCGCAGTTTGCAGGCGAACACGGCCCGCCGACGCGGCCCTCGCGGGCGCCCCGGGCGGGCAGAACGGGGCTCGGAGGGACGGCGGCCGGTTGTGGAGTTGGGCGATCGCGCTGCTACTCTGCGCGTCCCCTCGCGCGCCTCCTAGCCCACTCGGGAGGCCCTACATGACCCATATCGCTGCCCCACAGGCCGAAGGGCTGTACGACCCCCGGCACGAGCACGACGCGTGCGGTGTCGCGATGGTCGCGCGCCTGGACAACCGCGCGACCCATGAGGTCGTCAAGCGGGCCCTGGCCGCCCTGGAGAACCTCGAGCATCGCGGTGCCGAGGGCGCTGACGTGCGCACCGGCGACGGGGCAGGGATCCTGGTTCAGCTTCCGGACGAGTTCTTCCGCGCCGTGCTGCCCGTCGATCTTCCTCCTCCGGGCCAGTACGGCGTCGCCGTCTGTTTCCTTCCCCAGGACCCCGCGCGCCGCGAGAAGATCGAGGCGCTCGTGGAGCGCACCGTCGTCGAGGAGGGCCAGCGCGTGCTGGCCTGGCGCGACGTCCCGGTCGATCCGACCCAGATCGGCACCACCGCCGACGCCTGTCGTCCTCACATCCGCCAGCTCTTCATCGGCGCCGGGCCCGAGCACGCCGGTGACCAGGACGCCTTCGAGCGCAAGCTCTACGTGATCCGGCGCGTCATCGAGCAGGCCGCCGGACCGGACTTCTACGCTCCGAGCTTCTCCTCGCGCACGTGCGTGTACAAGGGGATGCTCATCAGCTACCAGCTCGAGGGCTTCTATCCCGACCTGCGGGACGAGCGGTTCGCCTCGGCGCTGGCGCTGGTCCACAGCCGCTTCTCCACCAACACGTTCCCGTCCTGGGAGCTGGCGCACCCGTTCCGCGTGATCGCCCACAACGGCGAGATCAACACGCTGATGGGCAACATCAACTGGATGCGGGCGCGCGAGTCGCAGCTCGCATCCGACCTGTTCGGCGACGACCTGCAGAAGGTGCTGCCGGTGGTGCGGCCCGGAGGGTCGGACTCGGCCACGTTCGACAACGTGCTCGAGCTGCTGATGCTCGCCGGCCGGTCGCTGCCGCACGCGGCGATGATGATGATCCCGGAGGCGTTCGAGGACCGGGACGACATGCCCGAGCACCTGCGGGCGTTCTACGCGTTCCACGCCTGCATGATGGAGCCGTGGGACGGCCCCGCCGCGGTCTGCTTCACCGACGGCACCGTCGTCGGCGCCACGCTCGACCGCAACGGCCTGCGCCCGGGCCGCTGGATGGAGACCCGCGACGGCTACGTGATCCTCGGCTCGGAGACCGGCATGCTGCCGGTCGAGACCGAGGACGTGGTGCGCCTCGGCCGCCTGGCCCCGGGCAAGCTGTTCCTGGTCGACCTGCGCGAGGGCCGCGTCATCGCCGACGAGGAGATCAAGACGCAGGTCGCCACCGCCAAGCCCTACAAGCAGTGGCTTGACGAGAACCTGGTCCGCTTCGAGGACCTGCCGCGCCGCGAGGGCCGCGACCTGGGCGAGCCGCTGCGCACCCTGCAGCTCGCCTTCGGCTACAGCCAGGAGGACCTGCGCGTCCTGCTCGGCCCGATGGTCGCCAAGGCCGAGGAGCCGGTCGGCTCGATGGGCAACGACATGTCGCTTGCGGTGCTCTCGGACCAGCGGCCGCCGCTGTTCTCCTACTTCAAGCAGCTCTTCGCGCAGGTGACCAACCCGCCGATCGACCCGATCCGCGAGTCGATCGTCATGTCGCTGATGACGGTCATCGGCGCCGAGGGCAACCTGCTCGACGAGTCGCCCGAGCACGCGCGGCAGATCCTGCTCAAGCAGCCGATCCTCGACAACGACGACCTGGAGACGCTGCGCTCGGTCGACCACCCGTGGTTCAAGGCGCACACCCTCGACATCACCTGGGCGGTGCAGGACGGCCCGCAGGGGATGGCGCAGCGGATCGCCGAGCTGTGCGACGAGGCCCACGACGCGGTCACCGCCGGCGCCAACATCCTGATCCTGAGCGACCGCGCTACCTCGGCGCGGCGCGTGCCGATCCCGTCGCTGCTGGCGGTCTCCGCGATCCACCACCACCTGGTGCGCGCGGGCATCCGCCTGCGGACCGGCATCGTGATCGAGTCCGGCGAGCCGCGCGAGGTGCACCACTTCGCGACGCTGCTGGGCTACGGCGCCAACGCGATCAACCCGTACCTGGCGCTGGAGACCGTCTCGATGCTGGTGGCAGACGGGCGCGTCGAGGGCGTCAGCGACCCGCAGGAGGCCCGCAAGCGGCTGATCAAGGCGGCCGGCAAGGGCCTGCTGAAGACGATCTCCAAGATGGGGATCTCGACGATCCAGTCCTACACCGGCGCGCAGATCTTCGAGGCCGTCGGCCTGGAGAAGTCGCTGGTCGACAAGCACTTCACCGGCACCGCGTCGCGGATCGGCGGCGTCGGGCTGGAGGTGCTCGCCCAGGAGGCGATCGACCGTCACCGCCGCGGCTACGCCGAGGGCGTCGGCGACCTGCTGCCGGTCGGCGGCGTGTACGCGTGGCGCCGCGACGGCGAGCACCACATGTGGAACCCGGAGACGATCGCCACGCTGCAGCACGCGGTGCGGGCGCGCAACGGCCACGTCTCCGAGGACGCCCAGGCCAAGTACGACGAGTACGCGCGGATGGTCAACGAGCAGGCCACCCGCCGGGCGACGCTGCGCGGCCTGCTCGAGTTCGCCACCGACAAGGTCGACCCCATCCCGCTGGAGGAGGTCGAGCCGGCCTCCGAGATCGTGAAGCGGTTCGCGACCGGCGCCATGTCGCTGGGCTCGATCTCCACCGAGGCCCACGAGACGCTGGCGATCGCGATGAACCGCATCGGCGGCAAGTCGAACACGGGCGAGGGCGGAGAGGACCCGCGCCGCTTCGTGCGCGACCCCAACGGCGACCTGCGCCGCTCGGCGATCAAGCAGGTGGCCTCCGGCCGCTTCGGCGTGACCATCCACTACCTGGTCAACGCCGACCAGATCCAGATCAAGATGGCCCAGGGCGCCAAGCCCGGCGAGGGCGGCCAGCTCCCGGGCCACAAGGTCGACGCCTACATCGGCAAGGTGCGCCACACCACGCCGGGCGTGGGCCTGATCTCGCCGCCGCCGCACCACGACATCTACTCGATCGAGGACCTCAAGCAGCTCATCTACGACCTGCGCTGCGCCAACCCGCAGGCGCAGATCTCGGTGAAGCTGGTCGCCGAGGTCGGCGTCGGCACCGTCGCCGCGGGCGTGGCGAAGGCGAACGCCGACCACGTGGTGATCGCCGGCCACGACGGCGGCACCGGCGCCTCGCCGCTGAGCTCGATCGTGTCGGCCGGCGTGCCGTGGGAGATCGGCCTGGCCGAGACCCAGCAGACGCTGCTGAAGAACGACCTGCGCGAGCGGATCATCGTGCAGACCGACGGCCAGCTCAAGACCGGCCGCGACGTGGTGATCGCCGGCCTGCTGGGTGCGGACGAGTTCGGGTTCGCGACGGCCCCGCTGATCGCGACGGGCTGCATCATGATGCGCGCCTGCCACCTGAACACCTGCCCGGTGGGCATCGCCACGCAGGACCCGGTCCTGCGCAAGCGCTTCCGCGGCAAGCCGGAGCACGTCGTCAACTACTTCTTCTTCGTCGCCGAGGAGGCGCGGAGGATCATGGCGTCGCTCGGCATCCGCAAGTTCGACGACCTGATCGGCCGCGTCGACCTGCTGCGCGCCGACAAGGCGATCGACCACTGGAAGGCGCGCGGCGTCGACCTGACGCAGCTCCTGACGTTCCCGAGCGACGTGCCGGAGGACGCGCCGCGCCGGCGGATCAAGCCGCCGCCCCCTGTGCTGGACGACGCGCTCGACCACAAGCTGATCGAGCAGGCCGCTCCGGCGATCGAGGACGGCCAGACCGGCCTGGTGATCGAGTCGGAGATCCGCAACGTCAACCGCTGCGTCGGCGGCATGCTCTCCAGCCGGATCGCCGCGTTGCACGGCGCGCGCGGCCTGCCCGAGGGCGCGATCGAGGTGCGCTTCCGCGGCTCGGCCGGCCAGAGCTTCGGCGGCTGGCTGGCGCCGGGCGTCACTTTCACGCTCAAGGGCGACGCCAACGACTACGTCGGCAAGGGCCTGTCCGGCGGCACGATCGTCGTCACGCCGCCCGACGAGGCCGGCTACGTGCCCGAGGACAACGTGATCATCGGCAACACCGTGCTGTACGGCGCCACCAGCGGCAAGGCGTTCTTCCGCGGCGTGGCGGGCGAGCGGTTCGCGGTGCGCAACTCGGGCGCCCATGCGGTGGTCGAGGGCGTCGGCGACCACGGCTGCGAGTACATGACCGGCGGCCGGGTGGTCGTGCTCGGCCCGACGGGCCGCAACTTCGCCGCGGGCATGAGCGGCGGCATCGCCTACGTCTGGGACGTGGAGGGCTGCTTCCGCTCGCGGGTCAACCAGGACATGCTCGACCAGCTCGAGACGCTGGACGAGGACGACGAGCGCCTGGTGCGCGAGCTCGTGGCCGAGCACGTGGAGCGCACCGGCTCGACCGTCGGCGCCCGGCTGCTCGAGAGCTGGGAGGAGGAGCGCGAGCGGATCGTGAAGGTGTTCCCGATCGACTACAAGCGGGTGCTGGCCGCCCAGGCGGAGGCCGAGGCGCTGGCCGCCGGGAAGGGCGACGAGCGGGCCGTCGCGGCCCAGGAGGGGCGCTGAGATGGGTCAGATCGGCGGCTTCCTGAAGATCAACCGCGCGGCGATCCCGTACCGAGACCCGCGCGAGCGCGTCCGCGACTACGACGAGTTCGTCGTCAAGCGCCCGGACGAGGAGCTGCGCGCGCAGGGCGCCCGCTGCATGGAGTGCGGCGTGCCGTTCTGCCACAACGGCTGCCCGCTCGGGAACCTGATCCCGGACTGGAACGACCTCGTCTACCGCGACCGCTGGCGCGACGCGATCCGCCAGCTCCACGCCACCAACAACTTCCCCGAGTTCACGGGTCGGCTGTGCCCGGCGCCGTGCGAGGCGGCGTGCGTGCTGGAGATCAACGAGGGCGACGCGGTCTCGATCAAGCAGATCGAGCTGTCGATCATCGACCGCGCCTGGGACGAGGGCTGGATCAAGCCCGAGCCGCCCGTGGTCGAGACCGGCCGCTCGGTGGCGGTCGTCGGCTCCGGCCCGGCCGGCATGGCGGCCGCCCAGCAGCTCCGCCGCGCAGGCCACCGGGTGGTGCTGTTCGAGCGCGACGAGGCGCCCGGCGGCCTGGTCCGGTTCGGCGTTCCGGACTTCAAGATCAACAAGCGGATCGTCGACCGCCGCATGCAGCAGCTCATCGACGAGGGCGTGGAGCTGTGCTGCGGGGTGGACGTCGGCCGCGACATCACCGGCGACGAGCTGCGCGCGCAGTTCGACGCGGTGCTGCTGACGACCGGCTCGCGCGTCCCGCGCGACCTGCCGGTGCCGGGCCGTGACTTGGACGGCATCCACTTCGCGATGGAGTACCTGTACGCGCGCACCCGCGAGATCCAGCGCGCGCAGGGGATCGAGCCGCAGGTGCCGGGGCCCGAGCCCGATCCGATCACCGCGAAGGGCAAGCACGTGGTGGTCGTCGGCGGCGGCGACACCGGCGCCGACTGCGTCGGCCACGCGATCCGCGAGGGCGCCGAGAGCGTGGTGCAGCTCGAGCTGCTGCCCGAGCCGCCGGCGAACCGCCCCGACGACCGCACGCCCTGGCCGCAGTGGCCGGCGAAGTTCCGGCTCTCCTACGCGATGGAGGAGGCGCAGGCGGTCGGTCGCGGCCGGCAGGAGTACTCAATCGTCACCACGCACTTCACCGGCGAGGACGGTCGCGTGAAGGAGCTGCACTACGCGCGGGCGGAGCCGAACCCGCCGTTCAGCGCGATCGAGGGCACCGAGGGCACGCTGCGCGCGGACCTGGTGCTGCTGGCGATGGGCTTCCTGCATCCGGAGCACGAGGGCGTGGTCGCGCAGCTCAACCTGGAGCTGGACCGCCGCGGCAACATCAAGGCGCCGACGTACGAGACCTCGACGCCGGGCGTGTTCGCCGCCGGTGACGCGCGCCGCGGCCAGTCGCTGATCGTGTGGGCGATCAACGAGGGCCGCCAGGCGGCGCGGATGGTCGACCGCTACCTGCACCGGATCAGCGCCACGCCGCGCCCGACGGTGCCCGCGGGCAACGTCTCGCCGGCCGACGAGGGCCCGGAGGGCCCGCCCGGCCACACCTCGGGCGCGATGGCGGTCGAGAAGTAGCTTCCAGCGCGCCGGACGCCGGCGCCGGGGTTCTCCGGCGCCGGCGGCGCGCACCAGCCATCCCCCACCGGTCGAGGGATCACGGCTCGCTGCGTGCGCGATCCGTGATCCCTCGACGCTCTGTCGAGGCGCGTCCTACGATCTCCGCCGGATCCTTGGTGAGCCGCGTGACCAGCAACCCCGACAGCGCCCGTCGCCCCGCATGACGCAGAGGGGCGGCCGCCGCGAGGCAACGAAGCAGACCAACCGCGCCGCGATCCTGGCCGCGGCCCGCGAGGCGTTCGTCGAGTCGGGCTACGGCGCCACGACGGTGCGCGACATCGTCAGGCGCACGAACCTCGCCTCCGGCACCTTCTACAACTACTTCCCCGACAAGGAGTCGGTGCTGCGGGCGCTGGTGGCCGAGACGGCGGGGGAGGCCCGGGCACGGGTGCGGGCGGCGCGGCGGGCGGCGCGGACGCTGGAGGCGTTCGTGCGCGACGGCTTCGACGCCTACTTCCGCTACCTGCTGGAGGATCGGGCGACGACGGAGTTGCTGCGCCGCAACCAGGGAACGATCCGCGCGCTCTTCGACGAGCCGTCGCTGGTGGCGGGCGTGGACGAGCTGGCGGAGGACCTGCGCGAGGCGATCGCGGCGGGGATCGTCCCGGATCACGACGTCGAGGTGATGGCGGCGGCGATGGTCGGCGCGGCCCTGGAGCTGGGGGCGCGGCTGATCGACGATCCGCAGCCGGACGTGCGGCGTGCGGTGGATGTCCTCACGACGGTGTTCGTCGCAGGACTGACCGCGCTGGGCGCGAACGAATAGGCGCGCCGCAACTTTTCCCGGGGCTAGCCTGTCTCGGCGTTGTGTGCCGGTCGCACCGACGGTCCGGTTCCGTCCTCTCTCCGCCGATCCCAGGAGCAGATCCAGAACCCATGCGACGTCTTCTCATCACCTGCCTGCTGGGCGCGCTCTCGCTGGGCGCGCTGGTACCCGCGACCGCCTCGGCGGTCACCGTCGGCATCTCCGACCAGCAGTCGGCGACCTTCGACAACCCCCTGTTCAAGCCGCTGAAGCTGAAGGTGGCGCGCTACATCGCGCCCTACGACGTGCTCGACGATCCGGCTCAGAAGGCGAAGCTGGACGACTGGATCGCGGGCGCGCGCCGCGCGAAGGTGAAGATCCTGCTGTCGGTCGAGCGCTCGCGCCGGGAGGGGCGCCACAACCACGCGCCGAGCACCAGCGAGTACAAGCGCCAGCTCCAGCGGATCAAGAAGGCGTACGGCAAGTACATCGAGTCGTTCTCGGCCTGGAACGAGGTCAACGTCTGCCAGGCGAAGGGCCGCACCGAGGGCCAGCCGAGCAAGATCTGCCGCAACGCGACCGGGCCGAAGCTGGTGGCGAGCTATTACAAGATCGCCCGCAGCGTCTTCAAGGGCAAGAAGATCGTCGGCCTGGACATCCTGGACGGCGTGAACGTGGGCGGGGCGGTCAGCTACCTGCGCAAGTTCAAGCGCTACGCCAAGCCGCTGCCGAAGTACTGGGGCATCCACAACTACTCGGACACCAACCGCGGCTCGACCAGCCGCACCCAGCGCCTGATCAAGGAGATCGGCTCCAAGAGCGCCAAGGTGTGGCTGACGGAGACCGGTGGCCAGCTCAAGCTGCGCGGCCGCTGGTACGGCGAGGCGCGGGCGGCGAAGGCGCTGCGCTGCATGTTCTACATGCCGAAGAAGTTCAAGCAGATCGACCGCCTCTACATCTACAACTTCTGGGGCACGGACGACCAGTACGACTTCGATGCCGGCCTGGTGTCGGTGGACGGCACGACGAAGCGCGCCGGCTACGCCGTGGTGCAGAAGCGCCAGTCGAAGCGCTGCGGCTCGTGACCCGGCGGCGCTGACGCGCCGGATCCGAGGCTGTGCGAGGGGCGCCCTGCGGGGCGCCCCTCGTCGTTCGTAGACTGGGGCGAGTGCCGACCTTCTGCCGCCACGGACGACTGCTTCAGAACTGCATGATCTGCTCGAAGAAGTCGCCGGTGGTGGGGTCGGCGGCGCGCTCATCGTCCTCGCGGCGCTCGTCGGGCTCGTCGACGGCCGGCGCCGCGGCGAGCCCGCCGGCGCAGCGGCGCTCGGGTCACAAGCGGCCCTCGTCGGAGTCGAAGGGCGTGCTGGTGCGGCATATGCGCCGCTCGCCGGACGACGGCTACCGTCACGACCTGGTGCCGGGGCTGCGCTCGAGCGTGGATGCGGCGCGGCTGGCGGACGAGCTGGCGTTCAGCGCGGCGCGGCTGCGCCGGCTGCGCCAGGATCCGCCGGGGCTGTACGGGGAGGCGGCGGCCGCGGAGGACCGCGAGGAGGCGGCGTGGCTGCTGTTCCAGATCGTGTTCTTCTCGCCGCTTGAGGGGGAGGATCCGTGGGCGTCGATCCGCGAGGCGCGCACGTCGTGGGCGTCGGGTGAGCTGCCGCGCCTGGAGGGTGCGCAGTTCGGCCCGCGCACGGCGCACGACCCCAGGCACGGGGATGCGGCGCCGGCGGCGTACCGGGCGTGGGCGGAGCGCAACGGCGGCCAGGTGGCCGCGCTTGCGGGGGAGCAGTCGTGGACGCCGCAGCACCGCTTCGAGCGGGTGTTCGAGCGGCTGGGGTTTCCGGGCTTCGGCCGTCCGCACCGGATCGAGCTGCTGGCGACCGCGGGTGCCCTCGGGCTGGTTGAGGTGGATGTGTGGTCGCTCCAGCTCCGCTCGGCGGCCGCGACCGACCCGGTGGCGGTGACCGCGAAACGCCTGATGGGGGTGAGCGACCAGGCGCTGGTCCGGCGGCGTCTGCGCGAGCTGGCAAGCGCGACCGGCGTGCCCGTCGCCGCCTTCGACCTCGCCTTCTACAACTGGGCGTCGCCCGATCCGGAGGCGCGCGTCACCGCCGGCGTTTCCGTCGACCCGGACCCCGACGAGCGCGAGCTGATCGCCGACGCGCTCGGGGTGGCGTAGGGGTCGGCACTCCGCGGCGCATCGCTTGCCATGGGTGGGTGCTCCTTCCTTGCTCGGTGGCAGTGGTGGTAGGTCGGAGGCGAAAGCTCCGAAAGACGACTGGATTTTATCAAAATGCGGCTTGCGTGCAAGAACGCGGCGCCGCGCGGTGTCTCTGGCGCCGCGCAAGGGCTCGCCGCGCCGGGCCCGTGGAGGTTCAGGGGCGGCTTTAGACCGGTTTCCGGGGCGAAAGCTCCATCGTGATCCGGCTCACGGCCGCGCCGGCGCCACCGCGTTAGGCTCCTGATCGTTCGGAACTTGACGGTAATTGCGGAGAAGTTCGAGCCGGAGGGGGGAGAGAAACGGGGCGCGTGGACCTACTAGGCATGGATGCCACTCGCCCGCGACACGGAAATGGCGGAAGCGGTCGTCTCGGAGCCGGACGCTCCACGCACCTCAACGCTCAGCGGCGGCGAGGCGCTCGTACTCGAGAGCGTCGCGCGTCACGCCGCCGCCTGGCTGCGAACCGCGCAGAAGCACAGCCTCTGCCTTGACGACGCCTACGACGCCTACCAGCGTGGCCTCGAGATCCTGGTGCGGCGCGTCGGGACGCTCGACCCCGACCAGGTCGGCAACTGGATGCACACCGTGGTCAAGCACGAGGCGATGGCGGTGCGCAAGAGCCGGCTGGACCTCGTGCACACCGATGCGGTCGATCTCGAGAGACAGGCGGCGCCGCACGACTCGCCCGAGGACCACGCGCTGAGAGCCGACCGCGCGACCCGCGCAGCGGAGGCGCTGCAGCGGCTCAAGCCGCAGGAGCGCCGCGCGATCTGGCTCAAGAGCATCGGCAAGAGCTATCGCGAGATCTGCGAGGAGACCGGCTGGACCTACACCAAGGTCAACCGCTGCCTCGCCGAGGGAAGGAAGCGGTTCCTCGAGCGCTTCGCGGGCATCGAGGCCGGCAAGGAGTGCGAGCGCTGGCAGGACCTGCTGTCCGCGGTCGCCGACGGCGAGGCCACTGAGGAGCAGATCGCCGAGCTCCGGCCGCATCTGCGCAACTGCGCCGCCTGCCGCGCCACGCTCCGCGCCCATCACGACGCGCAGCGGTCGCTGTCGGCGCTGCTTCCGCCCGGCCTGATCGGGCTGACCGCCAAGGCGAGCGGGCTCCTGGAGCGGCTTCTCCCCGTGGCGCCCGCGCCGGAGGCGGCCGGAGCGGCCGCCGGAGGCGCAGGGCTGCTCGGCGTGGGCGGCGCCAAGCTGCTCACGCTCCTGGCCGCCGGGGCGGCGGCGACGGGCGGCGGGATCGCCGTGAAGGCGAAGGTGGACCGCGGCAAGGAGCGACCAGCGGCGGCCAGGCGGCTCCAGCACGCGGCCCCCGCGCGCCCCGCGGTCGTCTCCGCCGGATCGACCCGCGCCGTGGTGAAGACGCCGACACGGACCCAGGGCCCATCTCGGCCGACGACGCAGCGGAAGCCGACCCCGCGCGAGACGCGCAGGGCGGAGTTCATGCCCGGCGGCGCCCCGGTCGGATCCGGCGGTCCCACCACCGCGAGCGGAGCGGCGGCCGCATCCGCCGCCGCCCCTGCGCCGGCGCCCAGGCCCAATCCGAACAGGCCGCAGCCCGCTCGCCGGCCGCCGATCCCGGTCGACGTCGATTCGGCTTCGGGCGAGTTCGCACCGCACCCCTAGTTCGAGAGAGGAAAGGACGCACACCGTGCCGTCACATGCAAGCCGACGCTCAATGATGACAGTTGCTCTCCTAGTGCTGGTCGGGCTCGTGCTCGCGCTCGCCCCGCCCGCGCAGGCGCGGACCTACGTTCATGCGCCATGTCGCGGCTACAGCGGGAGCAGCGTCGGCGATCGCGGCGTCGGCTGGAAGGCCGCGGTGCCGCCCGGGTACGGCAGGGCGCACAACGGCTGCGAGCGCGGCAACACCGAGCTCCTCGTCGAGATGAGCAACACGGTCGACGTGCCGCAGTGGGCGAACCTCGCCTGGGACTTCAGGGCGCCGGAGGACACGAAGGTCGTGCACTTCAAGGGCTCGTGGGCCGGCTGGGCGCGGCCGATCGACGCCCGGGGCGGCGGGATCCTCCACATTCTCGGGGACGGGTTCAGCCTCGGCGAGCACGTCAACTACACCGGGACCGATCCGAAGCCGTTCGACGTCAAGGGGCTGTCAGCCGAGTACCTGAACTTCCACGTCGGCTGCTACTCGATGACCGTCTGCCCGGCTGACGGCTGGGGGTTCGGGTGGATGGCGGTGTTCGATCCGGTCGTGGTCCTGAGCGACGGCCGAGCGCCCCAGGTGGTGCAGGCGTCCGGCTCGGCGATCGCCGACGCTCGCTGGGAGGGCGTCAAGACGCTCCACGCCACGGTGACCGACCGGGGCGGCGGCATCCAGTCGCTGCGCCTGTACGTCGACCAGCAGCTCAAGCAGGAGTTCGTCCCGGATGACAACGACGGGCGCTGCCGCCCGGGAGACCACGGAGAGGACGGCGCGCACTACGGCTCCGTCCTCCCGTGCCCGTCGATGGTGACCGCGGCGATGAACATCGACACGAACGCGATCCCGGACGGCCAGCACGAGATCGCCCTGGTCGCTCGCGACGTCGCCGGAAACGAGCAGACGATCCACCGCGCGGTGAAGGCGGTGGCTAACCACCCGCCGCGGAACGTGGCAGCGCCCGAGTGGCTCGATGCGCAGGGGGCCCACAGCCCGGTGGTCGGTCGCGTCCTGGGCGCGCATGACGGGACCTGGTCCGGGCCGGCCCTGACCATCACGCGCACGTGGCAGCGCTGCTCGCCCGCCGGCGATGCCTGCGTCTCGATCCCGGGCGCCACGACCACGAGCTACCTGCCGCTGCCCGCCGACGTGGGCAAGCGCCTCCGGTTCGTCGTGACCGCGTCGAACCCGGGCGGGTCGGTGACGCTCGCCACCCCGCTGACGGGGGTCGTGAAGGCGTTGCCGAGCAGCGCCGTGGCGGCGCAGGCGGCCGTTCCCGGGCTGCCGGTCTACGAGGTCGGTCCCGACACCCCGCACCTGTTCCTCGGCCGTGTCGTCGGTGAGCCGGCCGGCGCCACCTGCCCCGAGGACAAGGCGACGCTCCGGTTCGTCGGGGTGAGCGGCGGTCGTGTGACGCTTGCCCACGGCCGTGCCCGCACGGTGAAGGTGAAGCTGACCTGCACGCGCAACGGTCGCGCGATCGCCGACGCGCGCATCGACGTGGCGGCGCAGACGGGCAACCGGCCGGCGGAGGTGAGCCGGGTCACGACCAACGGGAGCGGCGAGGCGTCCGTCCGCCTGGAGAAGGGGCCGTCGCGTCTGGTGGCGGTCGGCTACCGGATGTACGCCGACGAGCCGGTCGCGCGGGTGTACGCGACGCTCGACGTGGTCGTGCGCGGGAAGGTGGCGCTGCGGCCGTCACGGACGCGACTGCGTAACGGCCAGGCGGTGACGTTGCGAGGCCGCCTGTACGGCGGGCACGTCCCGCGGCGCGGGGTGACGCTCGCGGTGCAGTGGCGCGACGGCAAGCGGTGGCGCCCGTTCGCCCAGATCACAACGAACCGCCAGGGGACCTTCCGCTACGCCTACAGGTTCACCCGCACGAGCAGGCCCGTCGTCTACCACCTGCGCGTGCAGATGACGAAGGGGCAGATCGACTACCCGTTCGCGCCGGTCGCGAGCCGTCCGGTCCGGATCGTCGTCGGCCCGTAGCGAGGCTGCATTGGGGGACAGGAGGAAAAGGCGCGCGGTGCGGCGGGGCGTGCGCATGATCGCCCCGCCGCTCGCGGCGCTCGCTCTGCTGGTCCTCGGCGCTGATCCGGCGCGCGCCGAGCTGGTCTTCACGCGGCAGGCCGTGGCCGCCAACGCGCTCGACTCGGCCTGGGCGCCCGTGCCGGAGCGGCCACCCGCGCTGTGCATCGTCGACACCGGGGTCGATCCGAATCCCGACACGGCGAACGTCGTCGAGCGCCTGGCGATCGACGGCGGCGACCCGGGCGACGTGGATCCGGGCCACCACGGCACCCGCATGGCGATGATCGCCGCCGCGCCCTACAACGGCTTCGGGATGGTCGGGGCCGCTCCGGGGATCCGGGTGGTGTCGGTGCGGGTGGCGCGTCCCGGAGGCAGGTCGATCGAGGCCAGGCATCTGGTAGATGGCGCGATGCAATGCCTGCTCCGACGGCACGTGCTGAACATCAAGGTCGTGAGCTTCTCGGCCGGCGCGCCCGGTCCCCTCGATCCAGAATTGGGCAGCCAACTGGACAACCTTGCCGTCCGGGCGCGTGACGGTGACGTCAGTCTGGTTGCGGCCGCCGGGAACTCGGGTTTCGTCGAGTATCCCGCTGCCCACTACGGCTTTCTTGCAGTGGGAGCAGTGGACGGTGGGGGTAATCGGTGCTCGTTCTCGCCCAGTAGCCCGATGGTGGGGCTCTCAGCGTCCGGATGTCCCCAGGATGTAGCCATGCCCGACGGCAGTCCGGCACTCTCGGGAGGGACGAGCGAGGCTGCCGTGTTCACGGCGGCGGTCCTGACCCAGCTCCGTGGGCTGCGCCCAGACCTCGACGCGCGAAGTGCAGAGGCGCTGCTCATCAACTCGGCCCGGCCGGGGGCGGACGGCCCGCTTCTCGACGTTGCTGCAGCTTTTCGGGCCGCCGGTCTCGAGTGGGCTCTCAACGCGGGTCGGGCTCGACGGCCCGATGCCACGCCGGGCGTGGCACCTGTAAGCCAGACGCCCGGAAATACGACGAGTCCTGCACAGGAACGGCCGGGATCGTCCATTCCACAGGCGGTACTCGCCTCAAGCCGTCCCGAGCGGTTGCCCAAGCCTCAGGTGCGCAGCGTAAGGCGTAGCGCTGCCCGGCTGAGCTTCCTCCTGGCGAACCGTCCGAAAGGCATGAGAGCCCATGTCGATCTCTACGCGCGCAAGGCCGGTCGGGCCTTCCCGGCGCTGGTGCGGAGGCTGAAGGTCAACCAGCGCCGCGTCCGGTTCCGGGTGCCGCGCGGCCTGACGCAGGTGATCGTCCGGTACGTCGATCCGCGTGGGCGCAGGCCCCCGTCAACCAGCGTGGTGGTGCGTGCCGGGCGGTCGTAGCCGGTGGGCCTCCCGATACAGTCAGCGCGCTTGAGGAAGGCGGGCCTACAGGTTGGTATTGGCGCGGCGGCTGCGGCGGTCGTGCTCTTCGTCTTCGTTACCGGAGCTCGGGCGGAACTGCCTTCGTCCGGGCCGCTTCCGAACGGTGGCGGATTCGTGATCCAGACGTGCGGTGAGTCGAGGTCGACCGAGGGGTGGGTGGTGTCCAACAACAACCCGTTGACCTTGGCGATCGGTCCCGAGTGTCCTCCGGCTCCCCGCCCGACGGCCGGTGGCGCACTCGGGCTTGTTCAGACAGGCCTGTGGGTCTCCGATCGGGTCACCGACGGTTCTCCGCAACCGGCTCTCGATGCGGTGCCCGGCGACCACGCGGAGTTGCGTTTCTCGACCGTGCCGGGAACGGCGATCACCCGGGTTCGGTTGTGGCGGTTCGTGCGTAAGGAGCACGACGGGAGCTGGGATCCGTACGTCGTGCTCGATGACGGGACCGAGCTCGCTCGTTGCGAGTTCCCTGCCCACGACAACTACTGCATTGTCGGGGGTGACGATTGGTTCCCGGATGACGAGTGGCTCTGGGATCAGCGGCGTGCCTACCTCGAGCGCGACGGGCTCAACGCGACTGAGCTCAGAGTCGGGCTTGAGTGCCGTGCTAACTCGATCGGAATCTGTCTCAGGGGCGGAACCCTGCGCACCGCCGAGGCGACGATCTACAGCGCGTTTCTGACGATCGCTGAGGGCTCGCCGCCGGTGGTTGATGTACCGGTTGGGGCAGGCTGGTCGGCTACCGGGTGGACCGAGGGGCGGTTGCCGTTGGTGGTGGCGTCGCAGGACCTTGTGGGGATCTACGCGACGCGCGTCCACGTGGACGGCGAGCTGTTCGTGGAGAAGAAGGGGGAGTGCTCGTTCGACCGCCCGCGGCCCTGCGAGGACGAGCAGGACGGGGCGGACGTGTCTCTGCCCACGGAGCAGCTCGCTGATGGTGCTCACTCGGTCGAGCTGGCGGTGGTGGATGCGGCCGGCAACGAGAAGAGGTTGCAGCGGCCTACGCCGCTGTTGGTGGACAACCACCCTCCGGCCACGCCGGTGGGGGCGCACCCGGTCGGTCACTGGCGGACGCCCACGGGGGTGACGACGATCCGTTGGGACCTGCCTCCGGACACCGGTCGTCCGATCGTGGAGGCGCGGTACCGGATCTGCCGGTCGGGGCAGTGCACTCCCCCGCAGAAGGCGACCTCGCTCACATCGATCGAGAACCTGCAGCTTCCCGGCTACGGCGAGTGGTTCGTGTACGTATGGCTGGTCGACGAGGCGGGGCACGAGGACCCGTCCAAGGCCGCGCTCGTCGTGGTCTACAGCGATCTCGTCCACAGTCCGACGCCGCCCTCGCCTCCGGGGTCCGATGAGCCGCCGGGCGGGTCGCCTCCTCCGGCGTCCCGCGCGACCAAGCACCCGGCCAAGCTCAGGCTGGTCGACGTGCGCCGCACCACGACCGGACTTCGCGTGCGCGGGAGCATCACCGCCCGCGCCTTGGGGCGGGTCGCGATCCGCGTCTCCGGCCGGGTCGGCAAGCGCACCCGCACCGCCACCGGGCGAGCCCGGATCCGCCGTCGCGCCTTCAACACGACGATCCGGCTCCCGCGCGACCTTGCCCGCGCGCCCCGCCTGACGGTGACCGCACGCTACGCCGGGGACGCCGACACGAAACCCGCGACCGTCAGCCGCACCATCACCCGCTCCAAGGCCCGGCGCTGACGGCTCCGCGGGCCGTCGGCCACCGTCAGAGCCGGCTCAGGCGGTGCGACGAACAAACAACTTCTCGCAAAGTGCGGGAAGGAATTCGGCGGACGGCGTCGACGGGGCGGTTGCCGTCCGGGCCGGCTCGTACCGTCACCGCGTCGTCAGTCCCCGCCTCAGCCGGATCACCCATGGCCCTCTGTTTCATCGAGCCGCAGGACGCAATCCGCGTGATCGCTGAGTCCGTTGGGCGGGAGGCCCGCCGGCAGCTCCTCGGCGAGGTCGTCCGCGCCTGGGTCGACGAGATCCCCGAGGGCGAGCTCGAGGTCCACTACGCCAAGGCCGTCAGCGACCTCGACGAGCACGACCTCTCCATGCTCGCCGCCTGGCACGCCTCGCTCGACGTCGGCCAGCCCATCGCCAACAAGGAGTTCCTGCTCAGCGTCTTCCCGACCCTCGGCGAGAACCGCCGCGAGGCGCTCAAGATCGCCGCCGGGTTCCGCGGCGAGGAGGCGTTCGAGGCCGGCGTCGCCGAGGACCAGGCGCTCGACACCGTGCTGCCGTGCCTGTCGCGCGAGCGGCTCATCGAGCTCGCCAACGAGTGCCTCGCCATCTACCTCTGGGACCGGCTCGGCTCCGACAACTGATTCACGTCCGGGACCGAGCGCAGGGCGCGGCTTCCGTCGGTTCGCCCCACGCGCGGGCGCGCATGACCGTCCGGATTCCGTTGCCGGAGCCACGAAATCCGGACGCTCGTGCTGGCGCGGGAGCGCGGTCTGGATGGCGCCGGGAGCGTCCGGGGCGCCGACGCAGTGTCAGGTGGCGCGGCGCCGGGGAGCGGAACCCAGGTGGCGCGGCGACGCCGGGGAGCGCAACCCAGGTGGCGCGGCGACGCCGGGGAGCGCAACCCGGCGCGACCCGCGGCTACCGGTCCACCCGGCGCAGGATGTCGTAGCGGCCCACGCCGGTGCGGCCCTCCATGTGCCAGCGCACGAACGCGCAGTCCAGGCGCAGGCGGCCCAGGTCCAGCGTCGTGCCGCACGCCACCTCGGCCGCCGCCCGCTCAGCCCACTCGCTGTCCTTGCTGCGGAACAGCTCCAGGCCGACGCTGCGCTGGCGCCCCTCGGCGTCGTAGATCGTCGAGATCCGCGGCTCGGCCACCGGCACCGGCACCGCCTTCGACCCGTCCCCGTCGGCGCCCTCCAGCAGCACCGCGTGGATCGCCTCGTCGGCGTGCGACTTCGCCTTCGCCGGGCGCACCGCCGTGATCGTCAGGCCGGTGTCGCCCTCCAGCCAGCCGCTGATCGTGCGCGCCAGCGACAGGCGGTCCCAGTCCGGCGCGCCCCACGACCGGCCGCGCGTGCCACGACCCTCGAACCTGCGCTTCCGGCCGTCGACCGTCACCTCGCCGCGCACCGCCACGAGCTGGTCGTAGCCGGCCATGCCGCCCACCTTCGCCGCCTTCGAGCCGGGGTCGATCTCCGCCGGCGCCGACAGCGCCCGCAGCTCCAGGTCGAACCCGTGGCGGCTGTCCTCCGACTGAAACGCGATCCGCCAGGACTCGAGCGGCTTGACGACCTCCGTCCGCACCCCGGCCGCCCGAGTCTCCTCCCAGGAGCCGCCCGCCGGCTCGCCGCCCAGCGCTGCGGCCGCCACCGGCTTGCCGCCGGCGAACAGCAGAGCCAGCCCGCTCGCCAGCACCTGCCCGTCGGAGCGCGAGCGGCCCACCCGCGCCAGGCCGCAGACGTCGGCCTCGGCGTCGGAGAAGGCGACGGTCACCGCGTCCGACTGGCCCTCGGCCAGCTCGCGCGGCTGCTCAAGATCGGCGGTCACGGTCACGGAAGCCTCCTGGGATCGAACTCGGTCGCCGTGCCCTCGATGTCGTCGTCCCGGCGCGGAGCGCGGTAGCGGGCACGGCCCACCCGCGCCACGAACCGCAGCGCGTAGTTGCGCATCAGCACCCAGCGCACCATCGCGCGCGTCGGCGGCAGCAGCAGCACGACGCCGAACACGTCGGTGAGGAAGCCCGGGGTGATCAGCAGCGCCCCGGCCGTCAGGATCAGGAAGCCGTCGAACGTCTCGCGAGCCGGGATCCGGCCGGCGGCCAGCGCCTTCTGGAAGCGGAGCCAGGCCCGGCGGCCCTCCGCCCGCACCAGCAGCGCGCCCACCACCGAGGCGGCGATCAGCGCCAGGATCGTCGGCAGCGCGCCGATCCACTCGCCAACCCGGATCAGCACGTACAGCTCGGCGACCGGCAGGAGGATCAGCAGCGCGAGAAGCAGGAACGGCATGCGCGGCGCACAGGCTACGTGCTCCGCCGGGCCGCAGCCTCCGGTCCGCCGACAGGGCGACACCACCGCCCGGCTAGACTCGCACCCATGCCGTCTGTTGAAGACGTCGAAGCGGCGCTGACGAACGTCATCGACCCCGAGCTGGGGCTCGACTTCGTGGAGCTCGGCCTGATCTACGACATCGAGATCAACGGGGGCGAGGTCCACGTCACCTACTCGCTCACCTCGCCCGGTTGCCCGATCGGCCCGCAGGTCGCCGAGCAGATCGAGGAGTTCGTCGGCGAGCTCGAGGGCGTCACCTCGGTGAAGACAACCATGACCTTCTCGCCGCCTTGGACGCCCGAGCGGATGTCCGAGGACGCCAAGTTCGCCCTGGGCTACTGATCGCGCGCGCCTGACCCGCAGGCGGCGGCCCGGCGAGAAGCTCCAGCCGCCTTGACCGTCCGGATCGCGCGCCGGCAGGGGTCGAATCCGGACGCGCTTGGCCCCGCGCTCGCGCGCCCGGGCTCAGCCCGCACTCGCGCACCCGGGCGCTCCGCGCTCAGCCCGCGCTCGCGGCGGAGCGCTCGCTGCCCGAGGAGCCCCCGCTCGCGGCGGAGCGTTCGCGCGCCAGCTCCACCAGCTCGCTCACGGCGTCCTGCAGGCTGCGCGCGATGACCTCCAGGTCGGGCATCGCGTCGTAGTCGGCCAGCAGCCCGAAGTTGATCTGGCCGTTGTAGGACATGATCGCCAGCGACAGCGCGTGGTTGCGCGGCAGGAAGGCGATCGGGAAGACGCCCTGCAGCTCGCGGCCCAGCAGGTAGAGCGGCATCTGCGGCCCCGGCACGTTCGTCACGATCACGTTGAACAGCCGGGTCGAGAAGTGCAGCCGCGAAGCCTGCGCCAGCAGCGTCGGCGGGGCGAAGCCCTCCATGCTGGCGATCAGGTCCGCGCCGATCGCCTGCTTGGACTCCTTCAGCCCGTCCATCGCCTGCTTCACCGTCCGCAGGCGCGCCAGCGGGTCGGAGATGTAGACCGGCAGCGGGCCGCGCATCACCACGATCCGGTTGCCGAGCTGGCCGCGCTCGTCCATGGTGCGGGTCGACACGGGCACCAGCGCGCGCAGCTCGAGCCCCTCGGTCCGCACGCCGCGGCTGTGCAGCCAGGACCGGAGCGCGCCGGTCGCCACGGTCAGCACGACGTCGTTGACCGTGCCGCCGAACGTGTTCTTGATCAGCTTGAAGTCGTCGAGCGAGAACCGCACCATCCAGTAGCGGCGGTGCGGGCCGATCTCGACGTTCAGCGGCGTCGACGGCGCCGGGTTGAGGCCCGCCCAGGCGACCTCCGCCACGCCCTCGAGCGCCTCGCTCGTCTTGCGCAGCGTCTCGCGCGGGCGCGTGAGCGCGTTCAGCAGGCGCTGGCCGACGTCGGCGACCGTGCGCGCCGCTCCGATCGCGCCCGCGGCCAGCAGCTCGGCGCCGGACGGCTCCGGGTGCGGCTCCCACGGCTCGTCCGGATGCGGCACCTGCGCCGGCACCGGATCCAGGTCGAGCATCACCGTCGCCAGGTCGACGCCCGAGATCCCGTCGATCAGCGCGTGATGGTTCTTGGAGATCAGCGCGAAGCCGCCATGCTCCAGGCCCTCGACGAACCACAGCTCCCACAGCGGGCGGTCGCGGTCCAGCCGCTGGGAGAAGATGCGGCCCACCAGCCGCCGGAGCTGCTCCTCGCTGCCGGGCGGCGGCAGCGCGGTCTGGCGGACGTGGTACTCGAGGTTGAACGTCGAGTCGTCCACCCACAGCGGCCGGCCGGCGTCGAGCGGCGGTCGGGCGAGCCGCTGGCGGTAGCGGGGGACCAGGTGCAGCCGCGACCGGACGTGGTCGAGGAAGTGCTCGAACCGCGGCGGCGGGCCCTCGCAGATCACCACCCCGCCGATGTGCATGTGGGCGTTCGGCCCCTCCTGGGCCAGGAACGAAGCATCAACTGCTGTAAGTCGGTCGAGGTGGTGCTGAGTCAAGGGTCCTGAGCCTAGTCCTCCGATAAGGAAACGCAACCGCTCTTTCGGCGGGACCGCAGGGCGGTCCTTCAGCCCTCGCGTCGCGACGCGCTCGGCGTGCGGCTGAACCTCCTGGCGCCGGTCGGCGCCAGCGCCGGGGTCTCGTCACCGGCGCCGTTGCCCAGCCCTTCCAGCACGTCCAGCAGCGCCTCGCCGGAGCTGCGCAGCTCGCTCCAGCCGAGCACCTCGCGCACCCGCGTGGTGTCCATCACCGGCCCCTGCAGGCCCATGTCGAGCCAGCCGGGCGGCGTCGGCTGCAGCCGTGCGCGCCACGTCAGGTCGATGATCGTGCGCAGCAGCCGCGCGGGCACGCCGATCGGTCGGGCGTCGAGCAGGCACGCCAGCTCGTCCGGGTCGAGCACCGGCTCGGCGGCGACGTTGAACGCGCCGCGCGCCTCCTCGTCGAGGATCGCCCGGCGGTAGGCGTCGGCGACGTCGTCGGCGTGCGCCGCCTGCAGGCGCAGACCTTCGATGCGCGGCACGAACGGGATCCGTTCGCGCCGCAGCAGCGCCGAGGGCAACAGCTTGCCGACGAAGTAGCGACGGATCTCCGCCCCGGCGGAGCGCTGGAAGATTAGGCCCGGCCGCATCCGCACCACGCGGATGTCGTCGTGGTCGCGCTCGAAGCGGTCGAGGATCCGCTCCACCTCCGCCTTGTGGCGCGAGTAGAAGCTGGTGGGGATGCCGCCGGTCGGCCAGCTCTCGTCGACCGGCCGGTCCCTCGGTCCGGGGCTGTAGGCGCCGACCGAGGAGGCGTAGACGAGGGCGCGCGCCCCCGCCCGCGCGGCGGCCTCGAACACACGCCGCGACCCGTCGACGTTGATGGCCCGCATCGCCGGCTCGTCGTGCGAGGGCTGGATGACCCACGCGAGCGACACGATCACGTCGGCGCCCCAGAGAGCGGCGTCCAGGTTGTCGCGGGCGATGTCGGCGCGCCGCCAGGTCACCTTCGGCCAGTCGTCCCCGGCGGGCGGCGCGCGATCCCGATGATCTCGGTGACGCGCTCCTCGCCCTGCAGGGCGCGCACCAGCGCCGACCCCACGTTCCCGGTTGCTCCCACGATCGCGACTCGCATCGGTCGCAGGCCTTCCCCGGTAGCGTGATGGCTCAACCCGCAGCGTTCGCCCCGGAAACACGACGTGTCCGACAACTCCGCAGACGACGGTCGCCGACCCCGCTTCTCGCGTCGCGCGATGGCGCTCGCCGTCGTCGGCCAGCTCGCGCTGGTCGGCGTGCTGGTGGCGCTCGCCGTGTACGGCTTCCCGGCGGCGGACGGGGAGGCGAAGAAGTCCGGCGACGACGTGCCGAGGGCGAAGGTCGACCGCTTCGACGCCGACCGCGCGATGGCGATCGCCCGCATGCAGGTCAAGGCGGGGCCGCGGCCCGCCGGGTCGCGCACCCTGCGCCGCGTCGCCGAGCGGCTGCGGAAGATGCTGCCCAAGGGCCGCTTCGAGCCGGTGCCCGGCCACCCGGGGCTGCGCAACATCGTCGGCGAGCTGCCCGGCACCGGGCCGGTGATCGTGATCGGCGCCCACTACGACACCGAGCGGCTCCCGAAGGGTTTCGTCGGCGCCAACGACGCGGCGGCCGCCGTCGGCGCGGTGATCGAGCTCTCGCGGGCGCTCAAGCGCATCGAGCGCCCGGCGACCGCGCCCGCGATCCGGTTCGTGCTCTTCGACGGCGAGGAGGAGCCGTTCCGGACCGACGACTTCTTCCGCGACGCGCTGCGCGGCTCGAAGGCCTACGTGCAAGCGCACGCGGAGGAGGTGCGGGCGATGCTGCTGCTCGACTACATCGGCAACAAGGGCCTGCGCCTGCCGCGCGAGGGCACCTCGTCACGCGAGCTGTGGGCGCGGGTGCGCGAGGCCGCCAAGGCGGTCGGCGTCGGGAAGGTGTTCCCGCCGGGCACCCAGGCGGGGATCATCGACGACCACACGCCGTTCCTGCGCGCCGGGATCCCGGCGGTCGACTTCATCGACTGGAGCTACCCGCACAAGGACACGCTCCGCGACACGCTCGACAAGCTGTCGGTGCGCGCCGTCGACGCCGTCGGGGAGACCGTCGTCGAGGTGATCCGTCGCTGGCGCGACCTGCCGGCGGCCGGCTGAGCGGGCCGGGCGGCGCCCCACGGCACACGGACCGCGGGACCGGTCCCCTGACCGGGCGGCCGAACCGACTCGCGTACACTGCCGCCGATGGCCTTCACCGTCGAGAAGCTGCTGCTCGCGGCGCCGCGCGGCTACTGCGCGGGCGTCGACCGCGCGGTGCAGACCGTTGAGCGCGCGCTCGAGATCTACGGCGCGCCGGTCTACGTGCGCAAGGAGATCGTCCACAACAAGCACGTCGTCGAGCAGCTCCGCCGTCGCGGCGCGGTGTTCGTCGACGAGCTGGACGACTCGATCCCCGAGGGCGCGATCACCGTCTTCTCCGCGCACGGCGTCTCGCCGGCGGTGCACGCCGAGGCGGAGCGTCGCGGGCTGCAGACGATCGACGCGACCTGCCCGCTGGTGACGAAGGTCCACCGCGAGGCGGTCAAGTTCGCCAAGGAGGGCTATACGATCATCCTCATCGGCCACGCCGGCCACGAGGAGGTCGAGGGCACGATGGGGGAGGCCCCCGACCACATCATCCTGGTCGAGACCGAGGAGGACGTCGACCGGCTCGAGGTCGAGGATCCCGAGAAGGTCGCCTACATCTCGCAGACGACGCTGTCGGTCGACGAGACGCGCCGCATCATCGCCAGGCTGCGCGAGAAGTTCCCCAACATCGTCGGCCCGCGCAAGGACGACATCTGCTACGCGACCACCAACCGCCAGGCCGCGGTCAAGCAGATGGCCCCGCAGTGCGACCTGGTGCTGGTCATCGGCTCCAAGAACTCGTCGAACTCCAACCGGCTGGTGCAGGTGACCCGCGAGCTGGGCACCGACGCGCACCTGATCGACGACGTCGGCGAGATCGACGAGGCCTGGCTTCAGGGCAAGCGCGTCGTCGGCATCACCTCCGGCGCCAGCGCCCCCGAGGAGCTGGTCCAGCAGCTCGTCGACTTCTTCCGCGAGCGCGGGGTCAAGGAGGTGGAGGAGTTCCGCGTCGTCCAGGAGGACGTGCGGTTCATGCTCCCCAAGCCGATCCGCCAGGCGATGGCGGCCGCGGCCTCCTGACGGCCGCCGGGCGCCTGCGCTGACGGAGCCGGTCGCCCGCTGACGGCGCGGCCGGCGGCGGTAGCCTCGCCTGCCGATGCGGACCCTCGTCGTCTCCGACCTGCACCTGGGCGGCTCGAGCGGCGTCGACGTGCTGCGCCACGAGCCGGTGCGCGCCCGGCTGCTCGAGGAGCTCGCGCGGGTCGACCGGCTGGTGCTGCTCGGCGACACGCTGGAGCTGCGCCACCGCCCGGTGCGCGAGACGCTGGAGGCGGCCCGGCCGACGTTGCAGGACATCGGCGAGGCGCTGCCCGCCGACGCCGAGATCGTGCTGGTGCCCGGCAATCACGACCACGCGCTCGCCGCGCCGTGGCTGGAGCGCCACGAGCGTCCGCTGGGCACCGAGCGGCGCATCAAGCCCGGCAGCGCCTCGCCGATCGCCCGCTCCGTCGCCACGTGGATGGGGCGTCACCGGGTCGAGGTCGCCTACCCGGGCGTCTGGCTGCGCGACGACGTCTACGCGATGCACGGGCACTACGCCGACCCGCACGGCACCGTGCCCACGTTCGAGCGGCTGGGCGCCGGCGCGATGGTGCGCCTGGTCGGCCGCCTGCCTGACCCGGCGCTGGCGGAGGACTACGAGCGGGTGCTGGCGCCGCTGTACGCCTGGATCCACGCCTCCGCCCAGCGTGCCCGCGAGGGGAGGCTCGGGGTCGGCGCCGGCGGCGCCGGCAAGGCCTACGCGATGCTCAACTCGGACGGCCACCGCCCGCTGCGGCTGCGTGCGCTGCAGGCCGTCTTCCCGCTCGGCATCCGCGGCCTGAACCTGCTCGGCATCGGCCCCTTGTCCAGCGACCTGTCCGGCGCGGCGCTGCGCCGCAGCGCGCTGCGCGCCACCGGGGAGGCCGTGCGGCGGCTGCGGATCGAGGCCGAGCACGTGATCTTCGGCCACAGCCACCGGGCCGGGCCGCTGCCGGGCGACGACGTGCTGGAGTGGCGCACCGACACCGGCTCGTGGCTGCACAACACCGGCTGCTGGGTGCACGAGCCGCTGTTCACCGGGGCGGCCGGCCCCGACAACCCGTACTGGCCGGGAGGCGCCGTGCTGCTGGAGGACGACGGGGCGCCGCGCGCGATCCGGCTGCTGGACGGGGTCAGCCTGCCAGACCGGGGGTGAAGCAGGTGGCGTGGCAGGTCACGCCCTCGCCGACCTGCAGCTCCAGGGCGGCCTGCTCGTGCCGGCCGTGGTCGATCAGCAGGTGCGCGCCGGTGTACTCGACCGGGCGCTCCTCGCCGTTCACGGTGATCGTGCCGCGGCCCTCGAGCACCGCCCACACGGCTCCCGCCTCGTACGGGCCGCTGTAGGCGCCCGGCTGCTCCCGCGTGGGCACCACGATCCGGGCCTCGGGGTCGTCCTCGGGCCGCAGGAAGGGGACCGGCTCGCGTTCGATGCCGAGCAGCTCCTGGATCGCCAGCTCGGTCTCGCGGTAGCCGCCCTCGCCGTAGTGGAACTCGAACAGGCGCAGGTCTTGGTTGAACAGGTAGCGCGCCGGCCAGCCCCGGTTCTCGTAGATGCGCCACAGCAGCAGCTCGGTGTCGAGCGCGACCGCGTGCTCGATGCCGAGCCGACTCACCGCCTCGGCGACGACGTCCTCGTCGCGGCCCGGCGGGAAGCCGGGGGAGTGGACGCTGATGACGCGCAGCCCGTCCTCGGCGTAGCGCTCATGCCAGGCCTTGACGTAGTCCAGGGTGCGCACCGACTGGGGCCGGCAGAAGTCGAAGAACTCGATCAGCACCGGTCGCCCGCGCTGCTGGTCCATCCGCAGGCCGGCCACGTTGAGCCAGCGCAGCTTCCGCGGGAACATCGGGGCCGCGATCGTGTCTGTCGGCGCGCGCACGGCGAGCGCGACGGTAGCGCAGCGCCGGTCGGGATGGTGCGACGCCGGGGCGGGGTCGTGTGCTATCAGCAGGGCACTACCCCCTTTTCCCGTATCGATAGGAGAGATGATGCGCAGGATGCGACTGCTTGTCGCGGCCATGGTGGCCGTGCTCGGTATCTCGGCCGTCGCCTACGCCCAGACCGTCGAGAACCAGTACACGGTCGGCGGCAGCGTTCCGGCGGGCGGCAGCAAGAGCAAGCCCAAGCCGGGCGGCTTCAACTTCCAGTTCGGCATCACCGCTCCGGGCGGCGTGGTGCCGAAGGTCATCCAGACCTACGACCTCTTCGTCGAGGGCGGTCGTGTCAACACGAAGGTGATCCCGAAGGGCTGCACCGCTGCTCAGATGGAGCGCGTCCAGAGCGACCGCGTCTGCCCGAAGGGCACGATGATCGGGAGCGGCCGCCTCAAGGTGCTGGCGGGCACGACCGGCCAGCCGACCTCGTCGGCCGTCGCCTGCGACCTGCCGGTGAAGCTCTACAACGCCGGCAACAACAAGGCGACGATCTGGATCCAGGTCGGCCAGGGCGACTGCGTCGCCGCGCTCACCCGCGGCATCGAGGCCCGTTGGGTCAAGAGCGCCAACGGCACCTCGCTGCGGTTCACCGTTCCGCCGGACCTGCGCAAGATCCTGAACCTGGACATCGTGGTGACCGGCGTCAACGTGACGTTCAAGAAGATCACCCGCAAGATCAAGGGCAAGACCGTCGGCTACTTCGAGAGCGTCGGCTGCAAGGACCGCAAGCGCGACCTGATCGGCAAGTTCACCGACGAGGCCGGCGTCAGCGGCACGGCCAAGAAGACCCTGGCCCGCTGCTGACCAGCGAGGACTGAGATCGAGGCGGCCGCAACGGTCGCCGCGCGAGGCGGGCGCGCTCGTGATGCGGGCGCGCCCGTCGTCGTTTCCGCGGCCGGATGGGCGTCGCCGGTCCGCTCGCCGACATTCCGTCCAGGGCGACGCGACTTCGCCTCCCGTGGCCTGTTGGCAGGTGTGCGGACCCCAATCCCTGACGGGAGGAGAGAACCTTGCGGAATCTGCGCCTGCTCGCCCTGGCCGTGATCGCCGCCCTCGGCGTGACAGCGGTCGCCTTCGCCCAGAGCTCCGGCAACCAGTACAGCTTGAACGCCGACGTGAAGGTGAGGGGCGGCAGCCCGAGCAAGCCCAAGCCGGGCAGCTTCAAGCTGGGCTTCGACATCAGCGACCCTGCGGGGACGGTTCCGCAGGTGGTCAAGACCTACTTCATCGGCGCCGAGGGCCTGAAGGTGGACACGCGGGCGGCGACCCGCACCTGCTCCGCCGCCTCGCTGGATCGTCGCCAGAGCGACCGCCACTGCCCGCGCGCCGCGCTGATCGGCAGCGGGACGATCCGCAACTTCGTCGCCACCCCCGGGGAGCCGGTGGGCAGCGCGACGCGGTGCACGCTGCCGGTGAAGCTGTACGCCGCCGGACGCAACCGGGTGGCGATCTGGATCCAGACCGGCCCGCCGAACTGCATCGCGGCGGTGGCGAAGGCGATCGACGCGCGGTTCGTGCGCCGCAACGGGGTCATCGGCCTGCAGTTCACCGTGCCGGACGAGCTGCGCCACCAGCTCGGCCTGGCGCTGCCGGTCTCCTCGGTGCGCACGAGCTTCCGGAAGATCACGCGCCGGATCGGCCGCAGCCGCAAGCAGATCGGCTACTTCTCGTCGACCGGCTGCCGCGACGGTCGCCGCGACATCATCGGCCGGTTCACCGACGAGACGGGGAGGACGGTGACCGCCAAGACGACGCTGCGTCGCTGCTGACGCGATCGGAGCGCTCACGCCCGTGAGCGCGGGACCACGGCGGGCGCGTCCGCTCCCCGGCGGCGCGCCCGCCTCGTCCGTCCAGGGCGATCGCCCGGCCGCTGCGCTCACCGCGCCGCGGCGCTGATTGAAGCGGGGATCGTCCGTGCGCGGAATCCTTCACACGGCCGCTTGAGGCGGGCGTATGGTTAGCCCAGACTCGGTCGGGGAGGCCGAGAGAGCCAACCATCCACGAGGAGGAGAGATCCGCGTGAGCAAGTTGCGTCTGCTCGCCATCGCGGTCATCGCCCTGCTGGGCGTCGCCGCGGTGGCCTACGCGCAGAGTGGCAACTCGTACACGGTCGACGGCAGCACGACCGTGACGGGCGGCAGCAAGAGCAAGCCGAAGCCGGGCGGCCTGAGCTTCAAGTTCACCGTCTCGGCCGGTGACCAGGTTCCCTCGGTCATCAAGACCTACAAGATCACGTTCGAGGGCGGCCGGGTGAACACGAAGGTGGCGCCGGCCTGTAGCGCCTCCGCGATGGACCGCGCCCAGAGCGACAGAGTCTGCCCGAAGGGCTCGCAGATCGGCTCCGGCACGATCCAGAACTTCGTCGCCAAGGTGGGTGATCCGGCCGCGTCCGCCACGCGGTGCACGCTCCCGTTCAAGATCTACAACTCGGGCAACAACAGGGCCGCCTTGTGGATCCAGACCGGTCCGCCGAACTGCATCGCTGCCGTCGCCAAGGCGATCGACGCGCGTTGGGCCAACTCCGCGACCAGCGCCTCGATCAGCTTCACCGTCCCGGACGAGCTACGCCACCAGCTCAGCCTCGACCTGCCGGTGAGCTCGGCGAGCGCCACGATCCGCAAGATCACCAAGACCATGCGGGTCGGCGGCAAGCGGCGCCAGGTGGGCTACCTGGAGTCGATCGGCTGCAAGGACCGCAAGCGCGACATCACCGCCACGTTCACCGACGAGCAGGGCCGTTCGGTGACGGCGAAGAAGACGCTGAACCGCTGCTAGGCGTCGCGACAGCGCTCCTGCGGCGCATGTTACGGCGCTGTAGGTAACAATGACGGGGCCGGCTCTCGCAGCCGGCCCCGCTCGTTTACATCGAGGACAACCCCCGAACATCCCCGACCGCCGGCCCGGCGGGGGTGAGTCCGGTCACACGCCTCCGCCGGGCCTCTGCAACCCTGTCGCTATGTCCGCCCAGGCTCGTCTCGCCATCCTCGCCGCCGCCGTCATCGCCCTCGTCGCCGCCTTCTTCATCGCACGGGGATCCGAGGAGGACTCCGGCGCCCCACCGGCGACCGTGACGGTCACAACCCCGGCGACCGGCGGGCAGGACGGCACGACCACCACCGCCGGCACCCGGACAGCCACGACCCCGGCCCGCACCGCGCCGGAGATCCCGGTCGTCCGCACCCGTGGCGGCGCCCCCGTCGGCGACGTCAAGACGCTCAAGTTCAAGAGGGGCGAGCGGATCCGCTTCCGCGTGACCTCCGACGTCGCCGAGGAGGTCCACGTGCACGGCTACGACATCTCCCGTCAGGTCCCCGCCGGCGGCTCGGTCACGCTCTCCTTCGACGGCGACATCGACGGCGAGTTCGAGGTCGAGCTGCACGGCAGCCACCGGCAGATCGCGACCATCGAGGTTCGTCCGTGACCATGAGGCGGCTGGCGCTCGGCGCGGCGCTCGCCCTCCCGGTCGCCGCGCTCGCGTTCCCGGCCGGCGCCTGGGCGCACGGCCTCGTCGGCAAGGGCGACCTGCCGCTGCCCAAGTGGCTGTTCGCGTGGGCGGCGGCGGTCGTGCTCGTAGCGTCGTTCGTCGGCCTGGCGATCCTGTGGGCGACGCCGCGCCTGCAGCAGGTGGAGGAGCGGCGCCGCTTCGCGCTGCCCGCCCCGCGGCTGCTGGAGGTGATCGCCGGAGCGCTCGGCGTCGCCGCGTTCGCCGTCACCGTCTACGCCGGGTTCGCCGGCGTGCAGGTCGAGCGCGCCAACCTCGCGCCGACCGTCGTCTTCGTGATCTTCTGGGTCGGGATCCCGTTCGCCGCCTTCCTGTTCGGCGACGTGTTCCGGCCGTTCAACCCGTGGCTGGCGGTCGGCCGCGCCGTCGGCTGGGCGGTGCGCAAGGTGGGCGGCGACAGCGTGCCCGAGCCGCTGCCCTATCCCGAGAAGCTCGGCCACTGGCCCGCCGCGGTCGGGATCTTCCTCTTCTGCTGGGTCGAGCTCGTCTACGGCGACCGCGGGGATCCCTCGCAGCTCGCCACGATGGCGGTGGTCTACGCCGCGATCCAGCTCGTCGGGATGAGCCTGTTCGGCGCCGAGGCGTGGAGCCGGCGAGGCGACGCGTTCGGCGTCGCCTTCAACCTCTACTCGCGCATCTCGCCGCTGCACTGGCGCGACGGCGCGCTCTACACGCGTCCGCCGCTCGCCGGCCTGCCGCAGATGGAGACCGTGTCCGGCACCGTCGGGCTGGTGCTGGTCATGATCGGCACCACCACCTTCGACGGCTTCTCGATGGGCGACCTGTGGGGCGACGTCTCGCCCCACGTCCAGGACGTCTTCGAGGGCCTGGGCCTCGGCCCGCAGCGCGCCCTGGAGGCCGCCGGCACCGTGATGATGCTGGTGGTGATCCTGCTGATGTCGGCGCTGTACCGGGTCGGCATCGAGGGGATGCGCACGATCGAGCGCAAGCGGCGGCGCTCCGCCGAGGAGCTGTCGCGCTCGTTCATCCACACGCTGGTGCCGATCGCGCTCGCCTACGTGGTCGCCCACTACTTCTCGCTGCTGGTCTTCCAGAGCCAGGCGATGCCGGCGCTGCTGTCCGACCCGCTGGGCGACGGCTCGGACCTGTTCGGGTGGGCCGACAAGGGGATCGACTACACGATCATCAGCGCGACCGGAGTCTGGTACGTGCAGGTCGTGGCGCTGGTGGTGGGGCACGTGGCCGGCCTGGTGCTGGCGCACGACCGCGCCCTCGCGCTCTACCGTCGGGCGCGTGACGCGACCCGCTCGCAATACTGGATGCTCGCCGTGATGGTCGGGTTCACCAGCCTCGGCCTCTGGCTGCTCTCGTCCACGTAAGGAGACCGCCATGACTCCCGTCATCGCCCACGCCGGGCACTGGCTCGCGGGGCTCCTGTACTTCGCTCCGGTCCTCCTGGTGGTGGGGGCGCTGTGGTGGCAGTCTCGACGCAGCCGCGACGAGGACGACGAGGACCTGGACGACCTCTACGACGACGATCTGGAAGAGTCGGCGCGCCCGGGACCCGCCGCGCCCTGACATCGGTGTGGCGTGAGCGCGTCCATGCGGGGTAGGACGCGCGCCATGAGCACGCGAGACCTCCACGAGCTGCTCGGAGGCATCGGCGACACGCACGAGCTGGTGATCTCGCGCCAGCCGGACGGGGACGTGTTGCGCGAGGTCTGGCGCGCCGCCTGCGAGGAGGCCAACGCCGCTTACCGCGTCTGGCGGGAGGAGGGCGGCCGTGAGCGCTACCTGGCCTACCGCGCGGCTGCGGACCGGGCAGACGCGGCGCAGGACGCGCTCGGCGCCCACCACGCGGCGCGTCGCCGCCGCTAGGACTCGGCGGACAGCAGCCTCAGGTCGTGCGCCAGGCCCTCGGGCGTGAGCTGGTCGGCGGGCCAGGCGACGCGCATGCGGCCGCGGCCGTCGAAGACGACGACCCGTGCCGTGTGGTCGAACCCCTCACCCTGGGGGAGGATGCCGTAGGCCTTCCAGATCGGCGCGAGCTCGCTGCGCGAGCCGAGCAGGAAGCGGAGCTGCCCGCTGAGCCCCTGCTCGCGGATGAAGCGGCGGGCGGAGGTGGGGGTGTCGTTCGCCGGGTCGACCGACAGCGCCAGCGTCGGGACCTTCTCGTCGAGCTGCTGGTTGGCGGCCTTGATCTGCTGGGCGACGATCGGGCAGGTGTCCTCGCAGGTGGAGTAGAGGAAGGTGAGGATCACCGGCTTGCCGAGGTAGTCGGCCAGGCGCGCGACCTTGCCGTCCTGGTCGCGCAGCGCGAAGTCGGTGGTCTTCATGTCGGGCGGCGGCAGCGCGCCCTGCAGCCCGCCGGTCGGCTCGGCTCGCCCCTTGGGGTCGGTGAGCAGCACGACGGCCAGCGCTCCGAGGAGCACCATCGTCGCGACCGCCATCAGGGTGAGCCGGATGCGAGCCGGCACGGCGGTCTCCGCTAGCTGTCCTCGTTGCCGCTCTGCGCGTCGGCGTCGGCCGCCTCGGCCTCCGGTGCCGCCTCGTCGGCGGGCGCCTCGGCGCCCGCCTCGGCCTGTGGCTGGTCGTCGGCGGCCTCGGCGGGCCGGTCCGGCTCGGCTGCGGGCTCGGCCGGGGCGGGAGCCTCCTGCGGGGCGGCGGTCGGAGCCTCGGCCTCGCCGGTCGGCGCCTGCTGCTCGGCCTCCGCCGGCGCGGGCTCCTCGCCGGCCTCCTGCTTGAACAGCGCGACGATCTCCTCGAGGCCCTTGATCTTGGCACCCGAGAAGGTGCCGAACGAGGTCACCGCGCGGCCGCTGCGGGACGACTCGCGGCGGCGCCGGCGCTGCTCCTCGCGGCGGCGCTCCTCCTCCTCGCGCTTGCGGCGCTGCGCGGCGCGCGACTCGCGCTCCAGCAGGTCGCGGCGCGGCAGGATGATCTCCGCGGCGCGGTCCGGCTCCAGCGAGGCGATCAGCTCGGCGGCGATCGCGTGGCCGAGCGCCTCGCCGACCTCCACGCTCGGCGGCGCGTTGCGCTTCATCCGCCGGGCGGTGTGCGCGGCGCGGGCGAGCTGCTTGGCGGCGTGCTGGGAGACCGGCCGACGGGCGCCCTTGCGGTACTCGCGCACGCCCTCGATCACCTGGTCGCGGACCTTGGCGGGGAAGAGGCGGAAGATCTCCTTGAGCTCGGCGACGTCGAGCTCGTCGCGCACCGCGGCCACCGCGGCGCGCAGCTCCGGCCAGGGCAGCGGCTCGCGCTTCGGCTTGTCGCGCAGCCGCTTCTTGACGATCGGCACCGGCTTCTCCTCGGCGATCCCGAGGATCTTCGGCCCGATGGCGGGCTGCTCCTCGGCGGTGGGAAGGGGCTTGATCACCGGCGACGACATCGGCTGATCCTTCTTCGGGGTCTCGGAGGAGTCGTTCTCGCCGCCCGCGTCGGCGGGCTCGGCGGGTTCGGAAGGCTGCTGTCCGGCAGATTCTGCGGCCTCGATCCGCTCGGCGTCGCCTTCCCCGGGGGTGCGGTGCTGATCGTCGGCCACCGGCACAGGATGACCGATGGTCGCCGCGCGCGTCGCGCCGGGGTCCTCAGGGCTCGACCAGCCCGCGCCGGATCGCGTAGCGGACGAGCTCGACGCGGTCGCGCATGCCCAGCTTGCGGAGCAGGTTCGCTCGGTGGGACTCGACCGTCTTCTCCGAGAGGTGCAGGATCTCGCCGATCTGCTTGTTGGTGTAGGCCTCGGCGATCAGCTTCAGCACCTCCTGCTCGCGCGGCGTCAGCGGCTCGGAGGGGCCGGCGCTCTCGTCGGCCATCCACTCGCGCACCAGCGCCCGCTGGGCGGCGTTGGTCAGGAACGGCTCGCCGCGCCGGACCGCCCGCAGCGCGTCGACCAGGAACTGGTCGGCCTCCTTCTTGAGCACGTAGCCCGCCGCGCCGGCCTTCAGCGCCTCGAACAGGTAGCGGTCGTCGTCGTGCATGGAGAGGATCAGCACGTCGATCTCCGGCGCCTGGGCGCGGATCTCGCGCGTGGCCTGCAGGCCGGTGAGCTTCGGCATCGCCACGTCCATCACGCAGATGTCCGGGCGCTCGACGAGCGCCTTGCGGACCGCCTCCGCGCCGTCGGCGGCCTCGGCGACCACCTCCATGTCGGGCTGGCGGTCGAGCAGCAGCCGCAGCCCGCCGCGCACCACGCCGTGGTCGTCGGCGATCAGCACACGCATCAGGCGGCACGCACCTCCTCGTCCTCGGGCGACCACAGGTCGCGGTCCAGGCGCAGCTCGACGATCGTCCCGCCGCCGGGGGCGGGGCCCACCGTGAGCCGGCCGCCGGCGAGCCGGGCGCGCTCGCGCATCCCGACCAGTCCGATGCCGTGGCCGGGCTCGCGCGGCATCCCGCGGCCGTCGTCGACGATCCGCACCACCGGGCGGCCGTGGTCGCGGCCCAGCTCGACCGACACGCTGCTGGCCTCGGCGTGGCGGGCGACGTTCGACAGCGACTCCTGCACGACCCGGTAGACGACGGTCTGCTCGTGCTCGGACAGGTCCTCGAGCGGGTCGAACACGCGCAGCCGCGCCGGCAGGCCGGTCGCGTCGGTGAAGCGCTCGAGCTGGGTGCGCAGCGCCGCCTGCAGCCCGTGGTCGTCGAGCGCGGCCGGTCGCAGCTCGCGCGCCAGGCGCAGCAGCTCGTCCATCGCCTGCGTGGCGAGCTCCTTGGTCTCCTCCAGCTCGGCGCGCAGCTTGGGCGGGGCGTCCTCAGCGGTGGCCTGCAGCCGCAGCAGCACCCCGGTCAGCGCCTGGTTGCACTCGTCGTGCAGGTCGCGCGCCAGGCGGGCCCGCTCGGCCTCCTGGCCCTGCAGCACCGCGGCGGCGGTGCGGGCGCGCTCGTCCTCCAGGCGCTTGAGCATCCGGTTGAACGCCCGGTAGAGGCGGACGACGTCGGAGGAGTCGGCGTCCGGGGGCATCTCGGCGCGCACGCCCGGCCGGGTCAGGTCGATCCGCTCCATGACGTCGATCAGCCGCTCCAGCGGCCGGAAGCGGCGCCGCAGCACCAGTCCGTTGACGAGGACCGCGCAGAGGATGCCAAGCACCAGGACGATCGCCTGCCGCTGCCCGACGACGCCCTCCAGCGACAGGCGCGCGGCGGCGATCCCCGCCAGCGTCGTGGCGGCGATCAGCAGCGCGTTGACCGCGAGGATCTGGGCTAGGAGCGGCGGCTTGCGCATTTGGGGTCCAGACCCGATATCGGCCGCCCGGAGGCGATCCGATACCTCTCCTGCAGCAAGTCCCGGCCTTGAGCCTCACCGGCGCTCGCGTCGGTGCTTTCCCTCTAGGTGGGCCGTCGTCGCACCACCCGTTCGGCGCCAGGGGGCGCACCGGGCGGGTGGTGCGCGACGCCTTCGGCAGGGCGCGCGGGGTCGCTACACTCAGGGAAGTCTTGAAAAGCCGACCCGCGTTCAGGTGATTTTGCAGTGACCCCCTCGGGTGCCGAGTTCATCAGGCAGGTAAAGGAGCAGATCGACGAGGTCGACCCCTCGGCGGTCTCCGAGCTGCTCGGATCCGACGACGTCGTCGTCGTCGACGTCCGCGAGACCGAGGAGTGGCAGGCCGGGCACATCCCGGGCGCCGTGCACGTGCCGCGCGGCTTCCTGGAGTCGCGCATCGAGAACGCCGTCCCCGACCGGAACAAGCGCGTGATCCTCTACTGCGCGAGCGGCGTGCGCTCCGCGCTGGCGGCACGCACCCTGCGCGACGACCTGGGCTACGAGAACGTCGCGTCGATGACCGGCGGCTTCGTCCTGTGGAAGGACCGGGGCTACGACTTCACGGTCCCGCGCACGTTCACCCCCGAGCAGCGCCAGCGCTACAGCCGCCACTTCCTGCTGCCCGAGGTCGGCGTCGAGGGGCAGGAGAAGCTGCTCGACGCGAAGGTCCTGCTGCTGGGCGCCGGCGGCCTCGGCTCGCCGGTCGCCTACTACCTGGCGGCGGCGGGCGTCGGCACGCTCGGCATCGTCGACGACGACGTGGTCGACGTCTCCAACCTGCAGCGCCAGATCATCCACACCACCGACCGGATCGGCGTGCCGAAGGTGGAGAGCGCCAAGCAGGCGATCAACGCCCTCAACCCGGATGTCGAGGTCCGCACGTACCAGACGCGCCTGACCGCGGAGAACATCATCGACATCATCAAGGACTACGACATCATCGTCGACGGCGTCGACAACTTCCCGACCCGCTACCTGCTCAACGACGCGACGGTCCGGCTCGGGATCCCGGTGGTGAGCGCGGCGATCCTCGGCTTCGAGGGTCAGCTCTCGGTGTTCAAGCCCTACGAGGGCCCGTGCTACCGCTGCCTGTTCCCGCAGCCGCCGCCGGCCGAGCTCGCCCCGTCCTGCGGCGCCAACGGCGTGCTCGGCGTGCTGCCCGGCACGATGGGCCTGCTGCAGGCGACCGAGGTCATCAAGCTGATCATCGGCCAGGGCGACCCGCTGATCGGCCGCCTGCTGATCTACGACGCGCTGGCCGCCACCACCACGGAGCTCAAGGTGCGGCGCGACCCCGAGTGCCCGATCTGCTCGCGCGACCCGTCGGAGATCTCCGACGAGGAGCTGGGCGTGTTCCCCGACTACGAGGCGTTCTGCGCCGCGGCCGGTTAGGGTCCGAGAAACGATGGCGACGATCCGCATCCCGCCGGTGCTGCGCCCCTCCGTGGGCGGTCAGCGTGAGGTCGAGGCCGACGGCGCGACCGTCGGCGAGGTCCTCGAGGGCCTGGCCACGGCCCACCCTGACACCCGGAGCCAGCTCTTCAGCGCCGACGGCCAGCTCAACCGCTACGTCAACGTGTACCTCAACGACGAGGACGTCCGCGTGCTCGACGGCCTCGACACCAAGGTCGGCGAGGGCGACGTGCTCGTGATCCTCCCGGCGATGGCAGGCGGCGCCGCGTAGCATCTGTCGCGTGGCATCGACCGCCCCCGAGAGCCCGATCCCGAGCGACGCGTTCCGCTGCGACATGCGGCTCGAGCCCGACCACGCGCTGATCGCCGTCGCCGGCGAGATCGACGTGGCGACCGTGCTCGAGCTCGACCAGATCCTGCTCCGCGCCCGCGACCGCGGCGCGAACCGGCTGGTGGTCGACCTGCGCGACGTGACGTTCATGGACACCACCGGCATCTCGGTGCTGGTGCGCTGGACGCGCGTGGCGCGTCGCGCGGGGTTCCGGTTCACGGTGATCCCGGGCGAGGGAGCCGCGCGGCGCGTGCTCGATCTCACCGGCGTGCTCGAGACGCTCGACCTCGCCGACGAGCCGCCGGTGGCGGAGGCCGAGTGCCCGTAGGGGGCGGCTCGCGGGCGATGTCGGAGGCGTGCGAGGCGACGGTCGGCCAAGGCTATACTTCTTGAAGTCATGGCCGCCCAGCCCACCGAGAAGCGCCCCTGCGGCGGTCGCTACGGCGACATCGTCGAAGCGATCGGGCACACCCCGCTCGTCGAGCTCAAGCGCCTGTCGCCCAAGCCCGGCGTGCGCATCTGGGCCAAGCTCGAATCGCTGAACCCGACCGGCTCGGTCAAGGACCGCGTCGCGCGGGCGCTGATCGAGGACGCCGAGGAGAAGGGCGCGATCGGGCCCGGCATGACCGTGCTTGAGCCGACCTCGGGCAACACGGGCATCGCGCTGGCGATGATCTGCCGGCGCAAGGGCTACCCGCTGAAGGTCGTCATGCCCGAGAACGTCACGCCGGAGCGCACCCAGCTCCTGCAGATGTACGGGGCGGAGATCGTCTACTCGCCGGCCGACCAGGGCTCCAACGGGGCGGTGGCGATGGCGCTCGAGATGGCCGAGTCGGACGCCTCGTACTACATGCCCTACCAGTACGGGAACCCGGCCAACCCGCGCGCCCACTACGAGGGCACCGCGGTCGAGATCTTCGAGGAGCTCGACGGCGACATCGCCGCGTTCGTGGCCGGGCTCGGCACCGGCGGCACGCTCATGGGCAACGGCCGCCGCTTCAAGGAGGAGCTGGGCGACGACGTGAAGATCGTCGCCGCCGAGCCCATGCAGGGCGAGCCGGTGATGGGCCTGCGGTCGCTGGAGGACGGGTTCATCCCGCCGATCATCGACCTGTCCCTGCTGGACCGGAAGATCTTCGTCACCAACCGCGACGCGATCATCTGGACGCGGCGGCTGCTGGACGAGGAGGGGCTGTTCGTCGGCGTCTCGTCGGGCGCGATCGCCTCGATCGCGGTGCGCATCGCCAACGAGCTCGACGAGGGCAACGTCGTCTTCATCGTCGCCGACGACGGCTGGAAGTACCTCTCCAGCGGCATCTACACGAAGCCGGTCGACGAGATCGCGGACCTCGACGCGACCGTCTGGTGGTGAGCGCCGCGTCCGCGCATCGGCCCCGCCTCGACAACCCACGTTGACTGCGACACACTGACCACATGCCCGGCAGCATCGGCGTCCCTGAGCTGATCATCATCCTCGTCATCGCCCTGGTCGTCCTCGGCCCCAAGCGGCTGCCCGAGGCCGGGCGCGCGCTCGGCCGGGGCCTGCGCGAGTTCAAGGACTCGCTCAACTCGGTCAAGGACGACGACCAGGACCGGCCCGCGATCCGCTCCGAGTAGCCGGCGCGAAGGGCCCTCGAGCGGCGCCGCCGCGGGCCCTCGGCGCTCGCTAGTGTCGGGAGCTGATGGAGATCGCCGCGGACCTCATCGAGCAGATCGTCGACCACGCCCGCCGCGAGGCGCCCAACGAGTGCTGCGGGTTCATCCGCCTGGACGGCGGCGACCGCGCCGTCGAGGTGCTGCCCGTGGAGAACAAGGCCTCCAGCCCGCTGCGGTTCGAGGTCGGCCCGAGCGACCTGCTGCGGCTGGCCGAGCTGGTCGACGACGGCGGCGCGGTGATCTACCACTCGCACACGCGCTCGGAGCCGCGGCCTTCGCAGACCGACATCAACTTCGCCGCCGGCTGGCCGGGCGTCGACTGGCTGATCGTCGGCCTCGCCGGCGAGGAGCCCGAGCTGCGCCACTGGCGGATCGCCGACGGGGCGGTCACGGAGCTGGAGATACGCCGTGCGTGACGCCCCGCCACGCGGCGCGCCGCGGACGACGACCGACCGTCCGCCGCCCCCGCCGGTCGAGGGCGACGACGATCGTCACGGCGGCGGGGGAGACGACCTCGTGCGCGTCGCGGGCGGGCGCAACCAGGCGGAGGCGGAGTTCATCCAGAACCTGCTCGCCGAGCACGGCATCCCGTCGCTGGTACGTCGCAGCTACGGCTTCGACGTGCCGGACCTGCTGGCCGCCGGGCCGCGCGACGTGCTGGTGCGCCGCCGCCAGCTTGCCAGCGCCCAGGAGGCGCTCATGAACGCCGAGCTGCTGCCGCTTGAGCCGGAGCGCGTCGACTCTCCGCTGCGGATCCTGATCGGGCTGCTGATCGCGCTGGCCTTGGTGGCCGCGCTGGTCGTCGTGGTCGGCGCGCTTCGCTGAGCGCCGGCCGCCACGTCGCGCCGTCCGCACGTCGCGACGTCCGCCCGTCGCGACGTGCGTCTGTATTGCCCGGCTATAGCGGGTGAATCCAGACGCGGGTCGGGGTTAGAGGTGGCGGTTGGCGGCCCAGTCGCGCTCCAGGTCCAGCTCGGTGCGCACGCCTAGGCCGTGGAGGATCTCGTTGGCCTCGTCGAGGCTGCCGGCGTCGCGCACGGCGCGCGCCAGCCGGGCGGCCGAGCCGATCGCCGCCTCGCAGTCGAACGCCACCACCTTCCCGCCCAGCGGGGTCAGGCGCACCGTGCGCCGGCCGCCGCGGATCGTGGCCGTGCCGGTCTCCCCGCGCGCGCAGCGCACCGCCATCGCGCTCGCCTCGGTGGTGACCATCTTCAACGCCGCCTCGACGCGGTCGAGCGCCGCCGGCGTCAGCTCCAGCTCGCCGAGGTCGCCGCCCGCCTCCGCGACCTCCGCGAGCCGCTCGGCGACCTCCTCGGGCCGAAGCTCGGAGTCGCAGCCTGCGCCGAACAGCAGCCCGATCGCCTCCGTCCTCGTCCGCGAGGCCGCGGCGAGCAGGACCGCGTCGGCCAGCGGGCTGGCCAGGCCTGGCTCGTCGCCGTGGGCGAGCACGTCGCCGCCGACGTCGAGCACCCCGACCAGGTCGCAGCCGAGCCGCTCGGCGGCGGCATCGATGCCCTCGGCGATCGTCGCCACGGCGGCGTTGGGGTCGACGAGCACGGTCGGCTCGCCGAGGAAGCGCGCCATGTCCGCCTCGCAGAAGGCGAACCCGCCGGGGCCGCGCGTGTCCGGCCCGGCGAGCGCGACCACCTCGTGGATCCGCTCCGCTCCGGTGATCTCGTCCAGCCGCCGCGGCCCGGGGATCGGGTCGACCGGACGGCGCTCCCAGGTGATGCCGCCGACCACGGCATCCGTGCCGAGCGCGCGGGCGGCCTCCGCCGCCGCCAGGGCGCCGACGACGTCGCCGCCGCCGCCGATCCCGAGGATGAGCGCGCGGCGAGCGGCGGCGAGCCGCTCACGGGCTCGCCGCCGCTGCCGTGCAGCAGACAACTGGTCGGCTCGGCGCGTCAGGCCAGCGCCGGGACGCGCGCGTCGCAGATCGCCGCGATCTCCTCGTAGGCGCGCTCGAACTCGGCGTCGGAGAGCACCGGGGTGCCCTCGAACGGCAGGTCGCGGGTGATCTCCACCCAGTTCGCACAGGAGCCGAGCTCGTCCTTGGCGCGCACAGTAACCGGACGCGGGATGCGGTACGTGCGCAGGAGGATCACGTGGAGCGGCTGGTGCCGGCGCCAGGCCAGGCGCTGCTCCGCGTAATCGGTGGTCCAGACGTAGTACGGCGCCAGCTCGTGGACGGTGCGGGGGTCGGTGACCGTCCACGTCGCCGCGACCTCGGCCCAGGCGCGGATGCGGACGCGGTCGGGCTGGCCGATGCCGCCGTCGCGGACCAGCGCGTGCAGCGGCGGCTCGCCGTCGGGCCACACGCCCTCCTCGAGCGCGCGCCGCAGCTCAGGCTGGTGCGACTCGCGGACGAGGTCGTAGCGCTGATGGTCGAAGGTGGGGTAGAGGAAGAAACGGTCGTGTTCGAGGGTGAAATCCCGGTCGGGCTCGGTCACGGCGCCCTTACGGAGGGTCAGGAGCTGCTCACCCTCAGCAAGCGCGCGGACGGTGACCGCCCACTCCTTGAACGCAATAGGCATAGGGGGGATTCAGAGGTGAGTGACGACAGAAAAGAACTCCCGCGCGTCACCGGAGCACGGCCAGGGCGACGGGAGGGCACGAATTGTCGCAGGTAACGTGCAGATCCCAAAATCTTCCTGCAAATCGAAAGGTTCTCTCGCGCGAAGTTGGCGCGTTGCCGCTCATCTCGGCAGCCCGTCGTCGGTCAGGTGACCACGCGCGACGCTGACGGCGCTGTCCGGCGGGTGCCCTGAGGGCCCTCAGGCGGGCCGGCCGTGGCCCCCGCCGCCCGGGGTCTCGATCCGCAGTCGCTGCCCCGCGCGCAGGCGTCCGCCCGCCTTCGGCGGCAGCTCCGCGCCGTCGAGAAGGTTGCGCCCCGGGGCGCCCGGCTTCCCGCCCTCGGCGCCGGGCGGCGCGTGGCGGCGACGCTCCGTGATCAGCGAGAACTCCATGTCCTGGAGCGCCTCGTACTCGCGGACCACGCCGTCCCCGCCGCGGAACCGGCCTGCGCCGCCGCTGCCCCGGCGCAGCGAGTACTCGGTGACGCGCAGGGGGAACTCGAGCTCGAGCGCCTCGACCGGCGTGTTGAGCGTGTTGCTCATCGCCACGTGCACGCCGCCGGGGCCGTCGGCGTCCGGCGCGGCGCCCTGGCCGCCGCCGAGCGTCTCGTAGTAGCTGAAGCGCTCTCCGCCGAAGGTGACGTTGTTCATCGTGCCCTGCCCGCAGGCGCGCCCGAAGGCGGCCAGGACCAGGTCGGCCACGCGCGAGGATGTCTCCACGTTGCCGCCCGCGACCGCCGCCGGCGGGCGGGCGTCAAGCAGCGAGCCGGGCTCGGTGATCACCCTCACCGGGCGGTGCGCGCCGGCGCTCGCCGGGATGTCAGGGTCGGTGAGCACCCGCACCGCGAACAGGCACGCCGAGCGGGTCACCGCCAGCGGGCAGTTGAGGTTGCCCGGATCCTGCGGCGCGCTGCCGGTGAAGTCGAGCGTGAGCGTGTCGCCCTCGACGGTGGCGGCGACCTGGAGCACGAGGTCGCCATCAGCACCCTCCAGCACGTCGCGGGCGTGGCGGGTGCCGTCCGGCAGCGCCGCCAGGCAGGCGCGCGTGCGCCGCTCCGCGTAGTCGAGCACGTCGGTGAACGCCGCGCGCAGCCCGTCGGCGCCGAGCCGGTCGGCCAGCTCGCGCACGCGCAGGACGCCGACGCGGTTGGCGGCGAGCTGGGCGCGCAGGTCGGCGCGTCGCTCCGCCGGCTGGCGCATCCCGGCGACGATCTCCTCGAGGCTCTCGTCGTCGAGCACGCGCGGCGGGATGACCACGCCCTCCTCGTCCAGCGTGCGCGAGTCGAACGGCATCGAGCCGGGGGTGCGCCCGCCGACGTCGGCATGGTGGGCGCGGCTGGCGGCGAACCCCAGCAGCGTCCCGTCGTCGGCCAGGATCGGAGTGACGACGGTGATGTCGGGCAGGTGGGTTCCGCCCCGGTAGGGGTCGTTGAGGATCCAGGAGCGGCCCGCGCTGTGGTCGGCGTCGCGCACGGCGGCCACGGCGGCCGGCATCGCGCCCAGGTGGACGGGGATGTGCTCGGCCTGCATCACCATCTCGCCGCGCGCGTCGAACAGCGCCGTCGAGCAGTCGCGTCGCTCCTTGATGTTGGCCGAGTGGGCGCTGCGCACCAGCACGGCGCCCATCTCCTCGCAGGCGGAGCGCAGCGCGCCCGTGGCGACCTGGAGGGCGATCGGGTCGAGCGTGCTCATCGGGTCAGGATCACCGTCCCGGTCGCGTCGGTCTCTCCGCGCCAGCCCGCGGGCACGACCAGCGTGGCCTCGGGCATCGGCAGCACCGTCGGACCTTCGATCGGCTCGTCGTCGGCCTCGGCCTCCCAGGAGAGCTCGGCGCCCGGCCGGATCCGCGCGGTGCGGACGGTCACCAGCTCGATCTCCGCGTCGGGGTCGGCGTAGCCGTAGCGGCGGCGGTGCTCCTCGGTGAAGGCGGCGCGCAGCGCCTCGGCGCGCGGTGCCACGCCGCGGATGCCCAGCTCGTGCGACTGGCCGACGTAGCGCATCTCCCAGGTGACGTCGTCGGCGTCGGCGGCCAGCTCGGCGAGCCGCTCGTCGGTCATCTCGGCCTCGTGCAGCAGCACGCTGCGCACCTCGTCGCGGCGGCGGTCGGCGGCCGCCAGCCCGAGCGCGCTCAGCACGCCGGCGGCACGCGGGACCACGATCTTGGTGATGCCCAGCTCCTCGGCGATCGCCGCCGCGTGCAGCGGCCCGGCGCCGCCGAAGGCAAGCAGCGCGAAGCGGCGTGGGTCGATGCCGCGCTCGACGGTGACCACGCGCAGCGCGCGCACCATCTCGGTGGTCGCGATGCGCACGATCCCCTCCGCGCAGGCGCGCGCGTCGGGCAGCCCCAGCTCGGCGGCCAGGCGGCCGACCGCCGCGTGCGCGGCGTCGGCGTCGAGCGTCACCCCGCCGGCCAGCGGCCGCTGCGGGTCGAGGTGCCCGAGCACGACGTGGGCGTCGGTGACCGTCGGCTCGGTGCCGCCGCGGCCGTAGCAGGCGGGTCCGGGGACGGCGCCCGCCGAGCGCGGCCCGACGCGCAGCGCCCCGCCCGGGTCGCGCCAGGCGATCGAGCCGCCGCCCGCGCCCACCGTGTGGATGTCGACCATCGGCAGCGCCAGCGGGCGCCCGCCGATCTCCGGCGGCGGGTGCGACGGGCTGATGCGCACCTGCCCGTCCTCGACGACGCAGACGTCGCATGAGGTGCCGCCCATGTCGAAGCACAGCAGGTTGGGCTCGCCGAGCCGGTCGGCGAGCAGCATCGCGGCCGCCGCGCCCCCGGCCGGGCCGCTCAGCACCGTCAGGGACGCGTGACCGGCGGCGGTCGCCGCGTCGGTGAGCCCGCCGCTCGACTGCATGATCGACGGCTCCGGCAGCCCGGCGGCGCGGGCGCCGTCGACCAGCCGGCGCAGGTAGCGGCGCAGGAGAGGGGAGAGGGCGGCGTCCACCTCGGTGGTGGCGGCACGCTCGTACTCGCGGAAGGTCGCGGTGACCTCGTGCGAGAGCGAGATGTGGACCTCCTCGCCCAGCCGCCGGCGCAGCGCCTCCCCCAGCAGCCGCTCGTGCTGCGGGTGGCGGTAGGCGTGCAGCAGGCAGACGGCGACCGCCTCCGGATCGAGCGCCGCCACCCGCTCGGCGACCTCGGCGGCCGCCTGCTCGGTGAGCGGACGCAGGATCCCGTCGGGCACCGCGCGCTCGGGCACGGGCACGCGCCGCTCGGGCGGCGCCAGCGGCGCGGGGCGGCGGGCCTCCAGCCGGTACAGCTCGGGGCGCGCCTGGCGGCCCAGCTCCACCAGGTCGGTGAAGCCCTCGGTCGCGCACAGGACGGTGCGGGCCGCGTCGCCCTCCAGCAGGGCGTTGGTGGCGACCGTCATGCCGTGGGCGAACTCGGTCACCTGCTCGGCGCGGGCGCCCGCGCGCTCGAGCACCGCCGCGACCGCCGCCAGCACGCCGCGCGACTGGTCGTCGGGCGTCGTCGGCACCTTGCCGGTGAGCATCCGGTCGCCGTCGATGAGAACGGCGTCGGTGAACGTTCCTCCCACGTCGACGCCGAGCAGCACGCCGCGGGAAGCTAGCGGGCGCGGGCGCGGCAGGACGCCTCACCGGCGCGCGCCGCGCCGGGGGCGCGGCGTCGGCCGGCGACCGGTGGGAAGGCGAGGGCGCGGCCCACCTGGGGCCGCGCCCGGGGAAGCGGAAGCGGGAAGCTCGCCTCGTGCGGCGTCAGGCCGCGGCCGGGACGCGCAGGTCCTCGGTCTCGGCGAGGTGCTGGTGCGACGGGCAGTAGCCGTTGTGCGGCAGGGGCGTGCGCTGACACGGCGTGCCCCGGCGCGTGGTCGCCCGACACTGCAGCGGTCGGCCCAGCACATCGACGCCGTCGAGCGGGAGGCTGTCGAGCCACTGCTCGGTCAGCTCGAGGTACTTCTGCACCACGCGCCAGACCCGCTCCTGCGCGGTCATCGGGAAGTAGCGGCGGATGTCGCCGAACAGCGTCTTGGCGGGCTTGGCGAAGTAATGGCGGTCGTTCACCAGGCGCTCGACCGTCTGCTCGCAGGCCTGGAGGATCGCCTGATGCACCGCGCGCCCGTGGGAGGGGTCGACGTGCGGCGCGAGCTCCCGGTACATCGCCCTGCTGAACTGGTACATACGACCTCCGGTGCTTCTCTCGGCCCTCCCCTCGTGCCGAGAACTCGATCATGCAGGCCGCGCGTGAAGCGGCAGTGCACTGATTGTTGAATTCGCGTTAAGCGCTCGGCTCGGCCCGAACGATTCACGTCCAGGTCTCGAAGACCACGCGCTCGTCGCTCCCTACGACAGCGTGACGGTGGTCGAAGTTGCGGTCCTGCTCCGGGAAGTCGCTGCGGAAGTGGGCGCCGCGGCTCTCCTCGCGGGCCAGCGCGCAGATCGCCACCAGCCGCGCGAGCGGGTGCGGGTCCTCGCGCAACCGCTCCAGCCCCTCGCGGTCGCGCACCAGCCCCGCGTAGCGCCACAGCGCCTCGCGGGTCGACTGCTCCGGCCGGTGCAGCTCTCCCGGCGGGGGAGGGTCGTCGGCGCGCGGGGCGGGCGGCAGCGCCACGGCCGCGTCGCCGGCGCGGCCGCCGAGCACGAAGCAGTCGGTCAGGGAGTTGGACGCCAGCCGGTTGGCCCCATGCAGGCCGGTGCAGGAGGTCTCGCCGATCACGAACAGGCCCTCGACGCTGGAGGCGCCGTGCAGGTCGGCGACCACGCCGCCCATGCAGAAGTGCGCCGCAGGGGCGACCGGCACCAGCTCGGTGGCGGGGTCGAGCCCCGACTCGCGCAGCGCGCCGACGACGTTCGGGAACAGGGCGGGGTCTATGTGGCGCATGTCCAGCCACACGTGGTCGAGGCCCTGCTCGCGCATCACCCGCCAGACGGCGCGCGCCACCTCGTCGCGCGGGGCGAGCTCGTCGACGAACCGCTGCCCGTCCTTGTCGAGCAGCTTGGCGCCCTCGCCACGGATCGCCTCGGTGACCAGGAACCCCTCGCGGCCCTTCACGCCGGTGACCGCCGTGGGGTGGAACTGGACGAACTCGAGGTCGGCGAGCTTCGCGCCCGCCTCGAGCGCGATCAGCATCCCGATCCCCAGCGACCCCGGCGGGTTGGTGGTGCGCGCCCACAGCGCCGCGGCGCCGCCGGTGGCGAGGATGGTGGCGCGCGCCCGCACCGCGCGGCCGTCGGCGAGCACGACGCCGACGCAGCGCCCGTCGACCGTCCATGCGCGCGTGGCGTGCGCGCCCTCCAGCACGGTGACGCGCGGGTCCTGGACGAGCGTGGCGCTCAGCGCGCGGGCGACGCGCCGTCCCGTGGCGCTGCCGCCGGCGTGGACGACCCGGCGGCGCGAGTGCCCGCCCTCGAGGCCGAGCGCGAGCGCTCCGTGGCGGTCGCGGTCGAAGCGCACGCCCAGCTCCTCGAGCCTGGTGACGATCCCGGCCGCCTCGTTGACCAGCAGCTCGGCGGCGCTGCGGCGCACCAGCCCGCGGCCGGCGACCTCGGTGTCGTGCAGGTGCAGCTCCGGCGAGTCGTCGATCGCCAGCGCCGCGGCGAGGCCGCCCTGCGCCCAGTAGCTGGCGGTCTGGGCGAGCGGGGTGGCGGAGACGAGCGTGACGCGCGCGCCGCGGCGCGCGGCGGTGAGCGCGGCGTACAGGCCGGCCGCGCCGGCTCCGACGACCGCCACGTCGGCGTCGAGGATGGGGCGGTCGTCGGGCACGCCGGTACGGTACCGGCGGCGCGGCTACCGTATCGGCGTCATGGCGGGTCCCGTCCTCTTCCACCACCCGTCGTCGCTGACCCACGACACGGGCCCGCACCATCCCGAGGCGCACGAGCGCATCACCGCGATCGAGCGCGCCCTGGCCGCCCAGGGCTGGTTGGGCTTCGAACGCCGGCTCTCGCCGCGGGCCACGCGCGAGCAGCTCCTCGCCGTGCATCCCGCGTCGCACATCGACGCGATCGGCAGGCTGGCGGCCGTCGGCGGCGGCGCGGTCGATCCCGACACGGTGATGTCGGAGGGATCGTGGGAGGCGGCGCTGCACTCCGCCGGAGGGGCGGTGGCGATGGTGGACGGGCTGATGAGCGGCGAGACGCGGATCGGCGCCTCGCTGCACCGCCCACCGGGTCACCACGCCGAGCCCGACCGCGCGATGGGCTTCTGCCTGTTCAACAACATCGCCGTGGCCGCCCGGCGCGCCCGTGACGAGCACGGCGTGCGGCGGGTGCTGATCGTCGACTGGGACGTCCACCACGGCAACGGCACCCAGGCGGCCTTCTACGACACCGACGAGGTGCTGTTCTGCTCGATCCACCAGTCGCCGCTGTATCCGGGCACGGGCCACGCGAGCGAGACGGGCAGCGGCCCCGGCCGCGGCTACACCATGAACATCCCGGTCTCGCCGGGCGCGGACGACAAGCTGTTCTGCTCGGCGGTGGCGCACCTGGTCGTCCCGCTCGCCTACCGGTACCGCCCGGAGCTCGTGCTGATCTCGGCCGGCTACGACGCGCACGTCGACGATCCGCTCGCCTCCTGCCAGGTGACCGAGCGGGGCTACGCGACGATGGCCGCCTCGCTGCGCGCGCTGGCCGACGACCTGGAGGTTCCGGTCGGGATGGTGCTGGAGGGCGGCTACGACCTGACGGCCCTGGCCGCGTCCGTCGTGGCGACGCTCGAGGTGCTCGGGCGCCGGGACCAGGTGCTCCCGCCCGCGGTGGAGGTCCACGAGCTGCTGCAGCGCTAGCGCTGCGCTACGGGGTGACCCGCGGCTGCCCGGCGTCGGGCTGGACCGGCTGCGGCTCTCCGGCGTCGGGCTGGACCGGCTGCGGCTGGGCGGGAGGCTGGGCGGTCCCGTCCGGGGCCGGCACCGTGGACGGCGGCTGCTCGTTGGGCTCGACCGGTGCGGCGGTGGTGGTGGGCGGCAGCACCGTCGGGTCGTCGCGCGTCAGCGTCACGAACGCGAGCGCCAGCGTGACGGCAGCGGCGAGCACGATCGCGGCGGCCACAGCCAGCGGGAGCCGCCAGTTGGGGATCGGCGCCAGCCGGGTGCGGGCGGGCGCGCCGCAGTCCAGGCACCAGTCCTGCTCGGGCTCGAGCTGCGACCCGCAGCGCGGGCAGCGCAGCGGCACGGGTGCCGGCCCGGGCGGCGGGGGTGCCTGTGCGGTCGGAGCCTCGCTCACTGCGTCGAGCGGTCGTGGATGCGCGCCTCGCCGTTGGGCGCGGGAGCGTCCGGGGGCGGCATCGCGACGGTCGGCTGCTCGCTGCTCGACGCGACGTCCCCGGTCGCCCGGGCGCTCGGCTCGGGCGGGGAGCCCGAGTTGTCCTGCTGCGCGCCGGCGGGCGGCAGCGGCGGCTCCTGGCCGGCGGCGGGCTGGGCCTCGCCGCCGGACGCCGGCGCGCCGCCGACCTCGGCGATCGCCAGCGGCCCGCGGATGGGCGTGCCGCACTGCGGGCAGAAGTTGTCGTCGCTGCCGTGCAGCGCGCCGCAGCGCGGGCACGCGGTCACGCCCGGCTCGCGGAGCTCGACGATGTCGCGGCGCTGGTCGAGGACGCGCTCGATCGCGCGCAGCTCGCGGTCGACCGTCTCCAGCGCCTGCAGCTTTCCGAGGACGAGCTCATCGTTGCGCCGCCCGTAGCGGTGCAGCTCGAACACCAGGCCGCCGAGGTCGCGGAAGCCGAGCTCGCGCGCGCGGCGCAGGTAGCGCATGCGGCGACGCAGGCGGGCGCGGTTGCGGAACGTGGCGCGGGCAGGGACGCGCTCCTCCGGGTCCGCTCCGGCGGGCAGCGGCTCGGCCGGGGCAGAGGCGGGCGCCGCCTGCTCCGCGGTCGCGGACTCTGCGGCGGCGGTCTCTGCGGTGGGCGCCTCTGCGCCGGGGGCCTCGGCCGGCGTCCGCCGGCGGAAGCTGATGCGGAGGGGATTCTTCATGTCGAAGAAGGCGCTCTCGCCTCGGTGCCAGAGGCCGACGATACCAGCGACTTCCTCGGATACCCGCCGCTGGAGGCTCGTTGCTGACCGTGTGCAGTTTCGGCACAGGAGCGCGTAGATCGGCTACGCCCCGGCCCGCAGGATCGACCCCGCACACGCCTTCGAGAGCAAGGAGCAGTCACGGATGCATCGCTTGATGGGTCTGGCGCATGCCGAGATCGCCCACCGGCTGGAGCGGTTGCGGGAGCGCCTCGTGGACGACGAGCGCGGCCAGGGCACGGTCGAGTACATCGGCCTGATCCTGCTGCTGGCCGGGGTGATGGCCGTGGTGGTCAAGACCCAGAACGCCACCAACATCGGGGACACCATCGTCGAGCAGGTCGAGGGGGCGATCGCCAAGGTCACCGGCGGCTCGAGCGGCAAGAAGTAGGTGAAGGGGCCGGCGGGGCCGCGCCCTGCTGATCCCGCCCGTGTCCCGGTCCGTCAGCCTGCCGGGCGAAGCGGCGGGCACGCCCCCTACGATGGGCGCGTGCCCGCCGCCGACCCGCGTGAAAGGCCGATCGCCGTCTTCGACTCCGGCGTCGGAGGGCTCACCGTCCTCCACGAGCTGCTGGTCTCGCTGCCGCACGAGGACTTCCTGTATCTCGGCGACAGCGCCCGCTTCCCGTACGGCAACCGCACGCCCGAGGAGCTGCAGCGCTTCGCCATGGACATCGCCGACGAGCTGGTGGCCCGCCACGCCAAGCTGCTCGTCGTCGCCTGCAACTCGATGACCGCCGCGGCGCTGCCCGCGCTGGTCGAGCGGATGCGCGAGACCACGCTCGGCGTCGACGTCATCGGCGTCGTGCGGCCCGAGGCCGCGCAGGCGGTGGCCGCCACCCGCACCGGCCGCATCGGCCTGCTGGCCACGCCGACCACCGTCGCCAGCGGCGCCTACGCCGCCGCGGTGACCGCGGTCGACCCGCACGTCGACCTCATCTCGGTCCCGTGCCCCGACCTGGCGCCGTTGATCGAGGAGCCGCCGGGCGGCGAGCTGTTCACCGCCGAGCTGCAGGAGGTGGTGCGTGGCTACTGCGCGCCGCTGATCGAGGCCGGCGTGGACACGGTGATCCTCGGCTGTACCCATTATCCGCTCGTGCGGCCGATGATCCAGCGGATGCTCGGGCGCGGGGTGACGATCGTCACCTCCGGCGCCGCGCTCGCCCGGCAGGCCGAGCACGCGCTCCACACGCGGGGGCTGAGCGCGCCGCGCGACCGCGAGGGCAGCTACGCGTTCCTTTGCACCGGCGACGTGGAGGCGTTCCGCCGCCAGGGCACCCGCTTCCTTCAGATGCCGATCACCAGCGTCGAGGCCGTCGCGTTGGCCTCGACCTCCGACAGGGAGGCAACCGCATGGCCACGGCCGTGACCCGCTCCTACGGCCGCCCGCCCGACGGGCTGCGGCCGGTGACGATCGAGCCGAACTTCGTGCGCACCGCGACCGGCTCCGCGCTCATCAGCATGGGGGAGACGCGCGTAATCTGCACCGCCTCGGCGCAGACCGGAGTGCCCTCGTGGCGGGTCGGCAGCGGGCTGGGCTGGGTGACCGCCGAGTACGGGATGCTGCCCGCCTCGACCGGCGAGCGCCGCCAGCGCGACGTCAGCCGCGGCCGACCCGACGGGCGCACCGTCGAGATCCAGCGGTTGATCGGCCGCTCGCTGCGCGCCGTCGTCGACTTCGAGGCGCTCGGCGAGAACTCCATCTACATCGACTGCGACGTGCTGCAGGCCGACGGCGGCACCCGCACCGCCTCCATCACCGGCGCCTACGTCGCGCTGGCCCTGGCCGCCGAGCGGCTCGTCGCCCAGGGGGTCATCTCCCGCCCGCCGCTGACCGGCTCGGTCGCCGCGATCTCCTGCGGGATCGTCGACGGCCGGCCGCTGCTCGACCTCGACTACCCGGAGGACTCGCAGGCCGAGGTCGACGCCAACGTGGTGATGACCGGCGACGGCGGTCTCGTCGAGGTGCAGGCGACCGCCGAGCGCACCCCGCTCTCGCGCGCCCACCTGGACGAGCTCCTGGCGCTGGCCGAGAAGGGCATCACCGAGCTCCGCGACATCCAGCAGCAGGCGATCGAGGCCGGCAGGTCGGCCGCCAGCTAGAGCGCGATGCGCCTGGTCCTCGCCACCCGCAACGCCCACAAGGTGCGCGAGCTCGCCGCCCTGCTCCAGGGCCACGAGCTCGAGCCGCTGCCCGACGACGTCACGATGCCGCCCGAGGACGGCGAGACGTTCGCCGACAACGCGCTGATCAAGGCGCGCGCGGCGGCCGCCGCAACCGGCCGCCCGGCGATCGCCGACGACTCGGGCATCGAGGCCGAGGCGCTCGGCGGCGCGCCCGGAGTCCGGTCCGCCCGCTACGCCGGCGAGAACGCCACCGACGAGGAGAACCTCGCCAAGCTGCTGGCCGAGGCTCCCGCCGGCAGCCCGGTCGCCTACGTGTGCGTGATCGCCTACGTCGACCCGGCCACCGGCCGCGAGGAGATCGTCTCCGGCCGCTGCACCGGGGTGCTCGCCGACGCGCCGCGCGGCAGCGGCGGCTTCGGGTACGACCCCGTGTTCATCCCGGACGACTACGACGACGGTCGCACGATGGCGGAGCTGAGCCCGGAGGAGAAGGACCGCATCAGCCACCGCGGCCGCGCGGCCGCCGCGCTGCGGGAGCTGCTGGAGCGGCTGGCGGCATGAGCGCGGAGGCCGCCGCGGAGCCTCCGCGCGACGGCGGGCCGCTGCGCTCGGCGCGCGTCTCCGTCCTGGCGGCCGCGTTCCTGGTCGCCATCAAGCTCACCACCGGCCTGATCACCGGCAGCCTCGGCCTGGTCGCCGAGGCGATCCACTCGGGCACCGACCTGGCCGCCGCGCTGCTGACGCTGTTCGCGCTGCGGGTCGCGGTCCGCCCCGCCGACCGCGAGCATCCCTACGGCCACGGGAAGGCCGAGCACCTGGCGGCGCTGTTCGAGGGCGCCCTGCTGGTGGTCGCCAGCATGATCATCGCCGTGCAGGCCGTCGGCCGGCTGGGCGACGGCGGCGGCCACGATGTCGAGGCGACCTGGTGGTCGTTCCTGGTGCTGGGCGTCGTGCTGGCGGTCGACCTGTCGCGGATGATCGTCTCGCTGCGCGCCGCCCGCCGGCACAACAGCGCCGCGCTGGCGTCCAACGCCCTGCACTTCGGCTCCGACATGCTCGGCACGCTCGCCGTGCTGGTCGGTCTGGTGCTCGTGCGCGCCGGGCGGCCGGAGGGCGACGCCGTCGCCGCGCTGCTGGTGGCGGCGCTGGTGGTGGTCGCCGCCGCGCGGCTGATGCGCGCCAACGTCAACGTCCTGATGGACACCGCCCCGGCGGGCGCCGAGGCCGCCGCTCGCGCCGCCGTGTCGGCGGCCGACCCGGACCTCGAGCTGCGCCGGCTACGCGTGCGCTCGGCGGGCGGGCGCCACTTCGTCGAGGTGGTCGCCGCCTACCGGCCCGACGCGGCGCTCGGCCAGGGGCACGCGGCCGCCGACGCCGTCGAGGAGGCGGTCAGCCGCGCGCTGCCGGGCAGTGACGTCGTCGTCCACATCGAGCCCGGCGAGGCCGCCGACGACCTGCGCGAGCGGGCGAGCGCGGCGGCGCTCACCGTCCGTGGCGTGCGCGAGATCCACAACGTGCGCGTGATGGACGTCGGCGGGCGGCCCGAGCTGTCGCTGCACATCAAGCTGCCGGCCGACCTCGAGCTGGCCGCCGCGCACGAGATCGCGAGCGCCGTGGAGGAGGCGATCCACCGCGCGGTGCCGGAGGCGGCCGACGTGCACACCCACATCGAGCCGCTGGCGCCGGCGGCGGAGACGGGCGCCGAGCCCGATCGCGACGATGTGGCCGAGGAGGAGCGGGCGATCCGGGCGGTGGTCGCATCGACCGCGGGCGCCGAGCTGCGCCGCCTGCGCTTCCAGCAGGGGGAGGACGGCCTGGTCGCCCTGATGACCGTCACCCTGGCGGGCCCGCAGACGACGGACTCCGCCCACCGCGCCTCGGCGGAGATCGTGCGCCGCATCCACGATGCGGCGCCGCGCATCGCCGAGGTGATCGTCCACACCGAGCCGGGCGAGCCGGCGTCCTGAGCGGCGGCTAGGTGAGGTTGATCGCGGCGGAGGCGGCGACCGCCGCGCAGACCGCCGCGTAGCCCTGGTAGCCCGACAGCAGCAGGATCACCGCGATCACCAGGAACAGGGCGACGGTCGCAAGCCAGGCGAGGCGCTGCGTCAGGGGCACGCGCGCATTCTTGCAGCGCGTGGCCCCGCTTCGGGGCCGGCGACGAGCTCCGCCGCCCGCCGGTTTCCGTCCGATCGGGCACCCACACTCCCGCCCCGGCCGCGCGCCGGATGCCCGTCACCAGCGGAGTTCACGGCTCGCGCCACGACAGGAAACCCGGCGCGCCTTCCCGTCGCGACCGTTCGCGCTGGTAGCGTCGCGCCGACCACGACCCTCGAGGGAGGACACTTTCGTGACCAAGTCCGAGTTCGTCGACCACGTCGCTCAGCGGGGCGGCCTCGACCGCAAGGATGCCGCCGCCGCCGTCGACGCGGTGCTCGGCGTCATCGAGGAGACGCTCGCCCGGGGCGGCGAGATCGCGTTCTCCGGCTTCGGCAAGTTCCACGTGACCGAGCGCGGCGCGCGCACGGGCGTCCATCCGCGTACCGGCGAGCCGATCCAGATCGCCGCCACGCGCGTCCCGAAGTTCACCCCCGGCTCGGCCCTCAAGAAGGCCGTCAACGGCTAGGCGCGCTGGAAGCCGTCGAGTCGAGCAGCGGCACGCCGCGGCCCCAGTCGCCCTTCGGCGACCGGGTGGCCGCGCGTGTCCGCGAGCGCCACTCCCAGATCGTCCTGGGGCTCGATCCCGACCCGGCCCGCCTGTGGCCGTCGGCGGACGCCGGGTCGGACGCCGGTGCCGCCGCCGGGCCGGCTGAGGTCGCGGCGGCCGCGGTCGCCGACCACTGCCGCGCGGTGATCGACGCGGTCGCCGAGGCGGTCGTCGCCGTCAAGCTGCAGGTCGCCTGCTTCGAGCGGTTGGGCGCTCCCGGCTGGGAGGCACTCGCCGCCGCGGCCGACCACGCCCGCCAGGCGGGCCTGCTGGTGATCGCCGACGCCAAGCGCGGCGACATCGACGTCACTGCCGCCGCCTACGCCCAAGGGCTGCTGGGCGAGGTGCCCACGCCGTTCGGACCGGTGCCCGGGCTGCGCGCCGACGCGGTGACGGTCGCGCCGTACATGGGCGCCGACACCCTGCAGCCGTTCATCGACCAGGCGCGCGCCTCGGGCGCCGGCGTGTTCGTGCTCGTCCGCACCTCCAACCCGGGCGCCGCCGACCTCCAGGACCTCGAGCTGGCCGGGGGCGGCGCGCTGTGGGAGCGGGTGGCGGGGATCGCCGCCGACCTGGGGGCGCCCGGGCCCGAGTCGGGGCTGGCCGATGTCGGCGCGGTCGTCGGCGCCACCGCCCCGCAGCACCTGGCGCGCGCCCGCGAGCTGATGCCGCGGGCGGTGTTCCTGCTGCCGGGCGTAGGCGCCCAGGGCGGCCGCGTCGAGGATCTCGCCCCCGCGTTCGCACCCGGCCCGGCCGGCGGGCTGGTGACCGCCTCGCGCGCGATCGTCCGCGCGCACGAGCAGCAGGGCGGCAGCCCGGCGCAGGCGGCGCGCGAGGCCGCCGAGCGCCTGCGCGAGGCCACCTGGGCGCTGGTCTGAGCGCTGCAGCCCTTCCGGCGCGACAGGTCAGCGTCCTATGCTCCGCCCTGATGTCCCCGTCTCGAGCACGCTGGCTGGCCCCGCTCGCCCTCGCCGCTTGCGCGACGGCGGTCGCCGTGATCGTGCTGTCGGAGTCAGGCTCGGAGGCCGGGCCGGACGCGCCGCCGGCGGTCGAGGAGGCCTCCACCACGGAGACCACCACCCGGACCGTGGCGGACTCCGACGGTCGCCGCTTCTACAGGATCAAGCCCGGCGACGTGCTCTCCGCGATCGCCGAGGAGACCGGCGTGCCGACCGAGACGCTGCTCGAGCTCAACCCCGACATCGATCCCAACGCGCTGCGCCCCGGGCAGCGGCTGCGCCTGAGCCGATGACCGCCGTCCCGAAGCTCCGGGCGGTGGTCGCCCCGGCCGCCGCCCTGCTGGCCACGCTCCTGGTCGCCCTCGGCCTGCTCGGGGCCGCTCCCGCGTCCGCGCAACGGTCCGACGGTCCGCCCGAGATCCGCTCCGCGGCGGCGATCCTCGTCGAGCCGGGCAGCGGCGACATCGTCTACGCGCGCAACGCCGACGAGCGGCGCCCGATCGCCTCGGCGACCAAGCTGATGACCGCGCTGGTCGCGCTCGAGCACGCATCGCTTGACGACGTGATGACGACCGTCCCCTACAACGCGAGCCCGTACGAGTCGGTCGCCGGGTTCGCGCCGGGGGAGAAGGTCACGGTCGCCGACCTGATCCGGGCGTTGCTGGTCGCCTCGGCCAACGATGCGGCCGCCACGCTGGCGCAGCGGATCGGCGGCTCCACGCAGGGGTTCGTCGAGATGATGAACCGCCGCGCGCGCGAGCTGAAGCTCACCGACACGCACTTCGCCAACCCGATCGGCCTCGACGACCCCGACAACTACTCGTCGGCGACCGACCTGGTGAAGATCGCGCTGATCCTGCGCAAGCGCGAGTTCGTCCGCGAGGTCGTTGACGCCGGCCGGGTGACGCTGCACTCCGGCGCCCGCACGCGCACGTTCGACAACCGCAACACGCTTGTGCGCCGGGTGCCGATGGTCGACGGCGTCAAGACCGGTCACACCAGCGGCGCCGGCTACGTGCTCGTCGCCTCGGCGTCGCGCGACGGCGTCACCGTGCTTAGCGCCGTGCTCGGCGCCTCCAGCGAGCGCCAGCGCGACCGCGAGACGCTCGCGCTGCTGCGCTACGGCCTGCGCCGCTACCACGTCGTCACGCCTGTGCGCGGCGGCCAGGTGCTCGCGCAGGCGCCGCTCGCCCACCGCGACGAGACCGTCGACCTGGTCGCCTCGCGGACCATCAAGCGGACGGTCGCTCGCGGCAAGAAGCTGCAGGTCGGCATCGAGGGCGTGCCCGAGGAGATCGACGGGCCGCTGGAGAAGGGCGACCGCGTCGGCTCGGTTGTCGTGCTCGACGGGGAGCGGGTCGTCGCCCGCATCCCGCTGGTGACCGCCGAGGCGGTCGACGCCGCCTCGTTCATGGACCGGATCCGGGACTGGCTGGGCGCGCCCCTGACGATCGCCCTGCTGGTCCTGTTCGTGGCCGGTAGCCTGTACCTCGTCGCGCTTCGGCGGCGTGCCGTCAGGCGCCGCCGGCGCCGTAGGACGAGCCAGCAGGGGGCCTCCGTCGCGTGATCATCACCGTCACCCTCAACGCGGCCATCGACAAGTCCCTGTCGGTGCCCAACTTCCGACTCGGGCACCGTCACCGGACCGTCGAGCAGCGCACGATGGCGGGCGGCAAGGGCGTCAACATCGCCCGTGCGCTGAAGACGCTCGGCCAGCCGGTGATCGCGACCGGGTTCGCCGGCGGCCCGACCGGCACGCGGATCGTCGACGAGCTGACCGAGGCGTCGATCCTCAACGACTTCGTCCGGATCCGCGAGGAGTCGCGCACCAACACCTCCGTCTACGACCCGACCACCGGCGAGCAGACGGAGATCAACGAGCGCGGCCCGGCGGTCGCCGAGCACGAGCTGGACCTGTTCTTCGACAAGCTGCTCTACCTGGCGCGCGGCGCGGACATCGTGATCATGGCCGGGTCGCTGCCGCGCAACGTCGACGCCGACATCTACGCGACGATGATCCGCGAGCTGCGGCGCGAGGGCGTGCTCACGGTCGTCGACACCGACGGCGAGCCGCTGCGCCAGGCGGTGCGCGCCGAGCCGGACCTGATCTCGCCGAACGTGGTCGAGGCCGAGGAGCTGGTCGGCCACGAGTTCAACGACGAGGACGACCAGGCGCGCGCCGTCGACGAGATGATCGAGCAGGGCGCGCGCGAGGCGATCATGACCATGGAGGACGGCTGCCTGGCGTGCGTCAAGGTCGACGGGCAGCTCACCCGCCTGCGCGTCACCACTCCGGCGCGCGAGGTGGTGGCCGGCGTGGGAACCGGCGACGCGTTCCTGGCCGGGTACGTGGCCGCCCGCTACGAGGGGCGCTCGCCGCAGGACTGCCTCGCCTACGGCGTGGCGTGCGGCGCGGAGGCCACCCAGCATCTCGGCGCGGGCCTGATCGACCCGCGCGAGGTGGGTCGCCTGCTCTCCACGGTCGAGGTCCGGGAGCTCGAGCCGAGCCCCGAGCTGAGCTGACGGTCCGGGCGTGCGCCCGGGCCGGGGAACCGGCCGGACCGGTTGCTAGTCTGCAAGGCGCGTGAACGGTTGCCGCCCAATCACGCGCCTCACCGCATCCCCGACCCCGCCTGCGCGGGGTCGTCTCGTCATGTCGTCCCGGACCTAGGATTCGCCCATGGAGATCGAGATCGGCCGCGGGAAGAAGGCCCGCCGCGCGTATGGCTTCGACGACATCGCGATCGTGCCCTCCCGGCGCACGCGGGATCCGGACGATGTCGACATCTCCTGGAAGCTGGGCGACTACCGCTTCGAGCTGCCGCTGCTGGCCTCGGCGATGGACGGCGTCGTCTCGCCGAAGACGGCCGGGATCATCGGCAAGCTCGGCGGCCTGGCCGTCCTGAACCTCGAGGGCATCTGGTGCCGCTACGAGGACGCTGACGCTCAGCTCGAGCGCATCGCGTCGCTGCCCAAGGAGACGGCGACGCGCGAGATGCAGGAGATCTACAAGGCCCCGCTCGACCCCGACCTGATGGTCCAGCGGGTCCGCGAGATCAAGGAGCAGGGCGTGGTCGCCGCCGCGTCGCTGACTCCGCAGCGCGTCAAGCAGTACTACGAGAAGGTCCTCGACGCCGGGTTGGACATCCTCGTCATCCAGGGGACGGTCGTCTCGGCCGAGCACGTCTCCAAGACGAGCGAGCCGCTCAACCTGAAGGAGTTCATCGCCGAGCTGCCGGTCCCGGTGATCGTCGGCGGCTGTGCCAGCTACCAGGCCGGCCTGCACCTGATGCGCACCGGCGCCGCCGGCGTGCTGGTCGGCGTCGGTCCGGGCGCCGCGTGCACCACGCGCGGCGTGCTCGGCATCGGCGTGCCGCAGGCGACCGCGATCGCCGACGTGGCCGCCGCCCGGTCGCAGCACATGCTGGAGACCGGTGAGTACGTGCAGGTCATCGCCGACGGCGGCATGCGCACCGGCGGTGACATCGCCAAGGCGATCGCCTGCGGCGCCGACGCGGTGATGATCGGCTCGCCGCTGGCGCGCGCCTACGAGGCGCCGGGCCGCGGCTACCACTGGGGCATGGCGACGTTCCACCCGACGCTGCCGCGCGGCGCGCGCGTGCAGACCGTCCAGAACGGCACGCTCGAGGAGATCCTGGTCGGCCCCGCGCACGAGAACGACGGCACGTTCAACCTGATGGGCAGCCTGCGGACGTCGATGGCGACCTGCGGCTACCAGGACATCGCCGAGTTCAACCGCGCGGAGCTGATGATCGCCCCGGCGCTGCAGACCGAGGGCAAGCTGCTGCAGGCCACGCAGGGGATCGGCATGGGCTCGCGGGGCGCCGCCGCGGCGGCCCATCCGCAGAGCAACGGCAACGCCTCCGACACCGAGCCCGCCCTTGCCGAGGCCTGATCGAGCCTGGCTCGCCGGCGAGCACGCCCGCCGCGGCGCGCTCGCCGGTGAGCATTGCGGGCGCGAGGGGCAGGTGAACGTCGAGGCCGGAGCGCCCGCGCGATGACCGACCACCTCGTCACCGCGTCCACGGCCGGCACCGAGCTGGCCGACGAGTCGGCGCCGATCGCCCGCCCCTCCGGGGCGGTGGACGAGGTCGTCGTCCTGGACTTTGGCGGCCAGTACTCGCAGCTCATCGCCCGCCGCGTGCGCGAGTGCGGCGTCTTCAGCGAGCTGCTGCCGCACACGGTCGACATCGAGGAGATCCGTCGGCGCAATCCGAAGGGGTTGATCCTCTCCGGCGGCCCCGCGTCCGTGTATGCCGAGGGGGCGCCCTCGCTCGACCGGCGCCTGCTGGAGCTGGGCGTCCCGGTGCTGGGCATCTGCTACGGGATGCAGCTCGTGGCCAAGACGCTCGGCGGCCGCGTCGAGCCCGCGGAGGCGGGCGAGTTCGGCCGCACGCAGATCACGGTCCGAGAGCACGGCACGCTCTTCGAGGGGCTGCCGGCCGAGCAGACCTGCTGGATGTCGCATCGCGACGCCGTCTACGAGGCGCCGCCCGGGTTCGTCGCGCTGGCGTCCTCGGAGGCCTCGCCGGTGGCGGCGTTCGAGTCGCCCGAGCAGCGCGTCTACGGCATCCAGTTCCACCCGGAGGTCGCCCACACTCCGTACGGCAAGGACGTCCTCGAGCGCTTCCTGAAGGACGTCTGCGGCTGCGACATGTCGTGGTCGCCGACGTCGTTCATCGACGAGCAGATCGAGCGCATCCGCGCGCAGGTCGGCGACGGCAAGGTGATCTGCGGCCTGTCGGGCGGCGTGGACTCGTCGGTGGCCGCGGTGCTGGTCCACAAGGCGGTCGGCGACCAGCTCACCTGCATCTTCGTCGACCACGGCCTGATGCGGAAGAACGAGGGCGAGCAGGTCATCAAGGCCTTCCGCGACCAGTTTCACATCCCGCTCGTGGCCGTGAACGCCGAGGACCGCTTCCTCTCGAAGCTGAAGGGCGTCACCGAGCCGGAGGCGAAGCGCAAGCTGATCGGCGAGGAGTTCATCCGCGTCTTCGAGGAGGAGGCGGCCAAGATCGGCGACGCCAGGTTCCTGGTTCAGGGGACGCTGTACTCGGACGTGATCGAGTCCGGCGGCGGCACCGGCGCGGCGACGATCAAGTCGCATCACAACGTCGGCGGCCTGCCCGAGGACATGGAGTTCGAGCTGGTCGAGCCGCTGCGCTCGCTGTTCAAGGACGAGGTCCGCGCTGTCGGCGCCGAGCTGGGGCTGCCTGAGCGCCTGGTGTGGCGTCAGCCGTTCCCGGGGCCGGGCCTGGCGATCCGCGTGGTGGGCGGTGAGGCGACGAAGGAGCGCCTCGACCTGCTGCGCGAGGCTGACTACATCCTGCAGGACGAGATCCGCAAGGCGGGCCTGTACCGCGAGCTGTGGCAGTCGTTCTGCGTGCTGCCGGACATCCGCACGGTGGGCGTGCAGGGCGACCAGCGCACCTACGGCCATGTGGTGGTGATCCGCGCGGTGACCTCCGAGGACGCGATGACCGCCGACTGGGCGCGGCTGCCGTACGACCTGCTGGAGCAGATCGCCTCGCGGATGATCAACGAGCTGCCGGAGGTGAACCGGGTCGTGCTCGACATCACCTCCAAGCCGCCGGGCACGATCGAGTGGGAGTGAGCCGGCGCGGGCGGTGCCCGGGCCCGTGATGCGCGGCGTGGCGGGTTGGATCTCGCGGCTCGGCCCGCCGCTTGCGCTGATGGCGCTGATCTGGCTCCTGAGCTCCCGTCCGGGGTTGAGCACGGGGCTGGGGTTCTGGGATCTGGTCCTGCGCAAGCTCGCGCACATGACCGAGTTCGGCGCGCTGTTCCTGCTGTGGCTGCGCGCCCTTGGGTGGCGGCCGGCGTGGGCGGCGGCTCTGATCGCGCTCGGCTGGGCGGTCGTCGACGAGATCCACCAGTCGACGGTGCCTGACCGCCATGGCACCCCGCTCGACGTGCTGATCGACTCCGTGGGGATCGCCTTGGCGTGGGCGCTGTGGCTCCGCCCGCGCCCGTCGACGCGCCGGTGACCGCCCCGCCCCGGGGCCGCCCTTGACGACCGTCCGGATTCGGTGGCTACGGCCCCGCAATCAGGACGGTCATCGTCGCCGGCCCGAGCCGCTTCGGCGACCGCCGGAATGCGTGCTGATGACCGCCGGATCCTGCCGGTCGTCGGCTGCGCCGCCGGCGTGCCTCGGCCGCCGGCCTGCTCCGCATAGGCGCCCGCGCCGGCGCCTCAGCCCGTCGCGGTGACGCGCAGGATCTCGGCAGGGGAGGTGATGCCGAGACGGACCTTCTCGAGGCCGTCCTCGCGCAGGCGCTTCATGCCCTGCTTCATCGCCAGCGCGGCGATCTCGTCGGCCGAGGCGCGGTTGAGCACCAGCTCGCGCAGCTCCTCGTTCATCACGAGCACCTCGAAGATGCCGATGCGGCCGCGGTAGCCGGTGTGGTTGCAGTCGTCGCAGCCCACCGGCTCGCAGATCTCCATGTCCTCGTCGACCTTGAAGCCGTTGTTGCGCATCACCTCGGCCGACACCTGCACCGACTGCTTGCAGTCGCAGAGCTTGCGCGCCAGGCGCTGGGCGACCACGCAGTCGATCGCCGACGCCAGCAGGAACGGCTCGATCCCCATGTCCAGCAGGCGGGAGATCGCGTTCGGCGCGTCGCGCGTGTGCAGGGTCGAGAGCACCAGGTGGCCGGTGAGCGCCGCCTCGATGGCGATGTGCGCCGTCTCGCCGTCGCGGATCTCGCCCACCATGATGATGTCGGGGTCGGCGCGCATGATCGCCCGCAGCCCGCTGGCGAAGGTCATCTTCGCCCGCTCGTTGATGGCCATCTGCTTGACCCCGTCCATCCGGTACTCGACCGGGTCCTCGACGGTGATGATCGTGCGCGTGCCGTTGTTGACGTGCGCCAGGCACGAGTACAGCGTCGTCGACTTGCCCGAGCCGGTCGGGCCCGTCACCAGCACGCCGCCGTACGGGCGTGCCATCGCCGCCTCAACCTTGGCGCGGTCGGCATCGAGCAGGCCGATCTGCTCCAGGCCGACCGGGGAGGAGGCGGTGTCCAGGATGCGGGCCACGACCGCCTCGCCGTAGACGGTCGGCAGCGTCACCACGCGCAGGTCGATCTCGTGGCCGTCGATCAGCAGCGACACGCGGCCGTCCTGCGGCTTGCGCCGCTCGGCGATGTCCAGGTTGGCCATCACCTTCAGGCGCGAGACCACGCCCGCCATCAGCTTCCGCGGCACGGCGATCGGCGCGTCGAGCATGCCGTCGACGCGAAAGATCACCTTCATGTCGTCGGCGGTCGGGTCGAAGTGGATGTCCGAGGCGCCGCGCCGGATCGCCCGCTTGAGCAGCGAGTTGACGAGCTTGATGATCGGCGCGTCGTCGGTGGCCGCGCCGAGGTCCTGGACGTCCTGCTCCGGCGGGGCGGCGAGGTCGAGCTCGTTGGTCTCGACCGTGTGCTCCTCGTTGAACTCGGCGAAGTCGGCGCCGAGCTTCTGGCCGAGGCGGTGGATCTCGTCGTAGGCGGCGACGACGGGGCGGACCGCCATCCCCGTCAGCATCGTGACGTCGTCGACCGCCAGCATGTTGGCCGGGTCGGCCATCGCCAGCAGGAGCTGGCCGTCCTCGTCGACGCCGATCGGAATCGCGTCGTAGCGGCGCACGAACCCGGGGTCGACATAGTGGGCGACGTCCGGGTCGACCTCGAACTCGCTCAGGTCCACGCGCGAGATGCCGAACCGCTCCGACAGCACGCGCGCGAGCTGCTGGGGCGTGAGCACGCCCTCCTCGATCAGCACCCGGCCGGTCAGGCGGCCGCTGTCACGGGCGACCTGGACCGCGCGCTCGACGTCCTCCTCGTTGGCGAAGCCCAGCTCGACGACGACCTGCCCGATCAGCTTCGTCGAGCGGCCGCGCGAGCGCGGGGCGTAGAGCCCCGGCTTCTCCATGAGCGCCGGGTCGTTGACGGGAGGCGACGGTGCCTCCGTCGGCTGGGCGTCGGCCCCGGCGGGCGGATGGCCGTCAGCCGGGACCGGTGGATGGCCGTCGGCTGCGGGCACTCCCGAGCTGCCGGAGTCGGCCTGGCTTGCCGTCAACGGCCGCGAGGGAGGAGGAACGGACACGTTCCTGTGGTCGGACGGATAGCGGTTCGAGCCCAGCGCCTGGACGGGTGTACGACCCCGTTCACCCGGCGCGCGCCCACGCGCGCAGGTCGGGGAGCGGGTCGACGGGGGAGCCGCCCGAGTACCAGCCGGGCGCCGTCCACTTCTCGAAGTGCAGGTGGCACCCGGACGCGCGGCCGGTGTCGCCGACGTAACCGACGAGCTGGCCGGTCTTGACGCGCTCGCCCGCCTTGACCAGCGCCGGCTCGCGCAGGTGCATGTACGCGTAGTCGGCCTCGCCGCCGTCGGCGGCCAGCACGATGTAGTGCCCGGCGGCCGACTGGTAGGCGCGCCGCTTGATCACGCCGCTGGTGGCGGCGACCAGCGGGGTGCCGCACTTGGCGAAGATGTCGTGGCCCTGGTGGCGGCGCCCGCCGCGGCCGGCGCCGAACACCTGCTGCGAGCTGGTCCCGATCTTGTAGGTGCCCTGGATCGGAAAGGCGTGCCCGACGAGGAAGAAATCGACCGCCGTGGTCGGCGCGCTCTCGCTCTGCGACGAGGCGCGGGCGAGCGCCCCGCCGAGCGCGGTGATGCGGAAGCGGTAGCGGCCCTCCGGGGGACGCACCGGGCCGGCCGGGCCGTCCCAGACGATCGTGTTGACCGAGCCCGGCGCGGGCGGGCCCGGGGTCCAGGTGGCGACCGGCTGCGGCTCGCCGTCGCGCAGCAGGTCCACGCGGACCTCCGACGGCGCGCCGCCGCCGACGAAGAACGTCAGCGTCGGCAGGCTCGCGCCGTCGAGGAACACGCGGCGCGAGCTGATCCGGGCCTGCAGAAGCGGCGCGTTGCGCGTCGCGTCACGCCCCAGCAGGATCCGGCGGCTGGTGGCCTTCGACGGCTGGCCGTCGGGGCCGAGCACGCGCACCGGGCCGGTGCGCGCCTTGGCGGGCACGATCGCGTCGGCGGTCGTGTCCGTGGACGCCGTGACGCGCTGATAGACGTCGTCGCGCGGGCCCTTCTTGCCGAGGAAGACGATCGCGGTCGCGCCCTTCAGGCCCCGCCCGGTGACGCGCACCGTCGCGCCCGCGGTCGCCCGCTGCAGCCCGCGGCAGGAGGCCTGGCAGCCGACGTCGGTCAGGACCGGGGCCGGGGAAGCGGCCGCGCCCCCGTTGGCGGATGCGACCTGAGCGGTCGCTGCGCCCGGCGCCGCAAGTGCGGCGGTGGCGGCGAACGCGATGATGGCTGCGAACTTCCCCAAGGTCTCGTTGGCGGCCTACGGGGTTAGCTGTCGGGCTTGCGCGGTCGAGCCCGCGCTACCTGGCCTTCAGCCGGGATTCGCCCCCGGGAGTCCCGCTCCTCGGCGGCCGGCTCGTGCCGGACGCCGTGCAACGGCGCTCCCAACGCCGCCGCACGAGGCGGCGACTTGGTTCCCCCGCTCGGCGCCCGCTGCCTGGCGGGCGGGCGCCGACTCGGCGTTGTTTGTCGGCGCGGCACTATACTCGCCGCGCGGGACGGGTTGCCAGCCGCCGTTGTCGGCCCGGATCACGTGCCCCGGCGGCGTTCCGCGTCGCGTCCCGGTTCCCTATCATCCGCTCCCTGCCGCGCGCCGAGACCTGCGCGCCTTTCTGCCGTGAAGACCTACGTCGCCAATCCCACCACCCGCGAGCGCAAGTGGCTCGTCGTCGACGCCACCGGCAAGACGCTGGGCCGCCTTGCCACTCAGATCGCCGAGCTGCTGCGCGGCAAGGGCAAGCCCGAGTACACGCCGCACATCGACACCGGTGACTTCGTCATCGTCGTGAACGCCGAGAAGATCCGGGTCACCGGCGACAAGCTGGCCACCAAGCGCTACTACCGTCACTCCGGCTACCCGGGCGGCCTTCGCTCCCGCACGCTCGAGGAGATGCTCGAGCAGAAGCCCGAGGAGGTCATCCGGCTCGCGGTCAAGGGCATGCTGCCCCGCAACCGCCTGGCCCGCCAGCAGCTCAAGAAGCTGAAGGTCTACGCGGGCCCCGACCATCCGCACGCCGCGCAGAAGCCCGAGCACCTGGAGATCAACGCTTAGGCATGTCCGACCAGACGCCGCAGGACCCGCAGGACGAGCAGCCCGTCGAGCCGACGGCCGACGCCACGCCCGAGAGCGAGGACGCGACGCCGCAGCCCGAGGCCGAGCAGCCGGAGGCCGCCGAGCCCGAGGCCGAGGCCGACGAGGAGCTCGAGGACGAGGAGGAAGAGGAGGAGCCTCAGCCGCGCGAGAAGCCGGAGATCCCGGGCGCGGACCTCGAGCCCGACATCGTCCTGGAGACCGACGAGCGCCCGCGCTACTCCGAGGACGAGGATCCTCACGCCGAGGAGGAGGAGACCGTCGAGGAGGAGCCGGACCAGCCCGTCGAGGAGGAGCCGATCGCCGCGTCGATCCAGCTCGCCGGCGACGCGCGCTACCGCGCGACCGGCAAGCGCAAGACCGCGGTCGCGCGCGTGATCCTCAAGCCGGGCAACGGCACCTACACGATCAACGGGCGGACGCTCGAGGAGTACTTCCCGCGTCTCACCCTGCAGCGCAACATCCGGCAGCCGCTGGAGGCCGTCGGCTACGAGGACCGCATGGACGTCGTCGCGCGCCTGCACGGCGGCGGCGTCTCGGCCCAGGCCGGCGCGCTGCGCCACGGCATCTCCCGCGCCCTGCTGGAGGCCGACCCGAACCTGCGCACCGAGCTGAAGCGCCGCGGCTTCCTGACCCGCGACGCGCGCGTCAAGGAGCGCAAGAAGGCCGGCCTCAAGAAGGCGCGCAAGCGGCCGCAGTTCAGCAAGCGCTAGCGCGACGCCATGGCCGGTACCCGGAGGCTCTTCGGGACCGATGGCGTTCGCGGCGTAGTCGGCGAGCGCCTCACCGCGGAGCTGGCCATGCGCCTCGGCCGTGCCGCAGCGCGGCACTCGGGCGGCGCGCGCCCGCGCGTGCTGGTCATCCGCGACACGCGCGAGTCGGGCGAGATGCTGGAGGCGGCGCTGGCTGCCGGCATCGCGGCCGAGGGCGGCGACGTGATGCTGGGCGGCGTGCTGCCCACGCCGGCGGCGCCGCTGCTGGTCGGTCGCTACGGGTTCGACATGGCCGCGGTGATCTCGGCCTCCCACAACCCGTACCAGGACAACGGCATCAAGCTGTTCGGCGGCGACGGCCACAAGCTCTCGGACGAGACCGAGGCCGCGATCGAGGCGCTCATGGAGGAGGCCGCCGACTCCCGCCCCGAGGCCTTCGGGCGCATCCGGCCGCTGCACGGCACGCTCGAGGACTACCTGCGCGCGCTGCAGACCCGGTTCGCCGAGCTCGACCTCTCCAAGCTGGACGTCGTCCTGGACTGCGCCAACGGCGCCACCTACCGCGCCGCGCCGGAGATCTTCCGCCGCCTGGGCGCGAAGGTGACCGTCCTCAACGACCGGCCCGACGGGCGCAACATCAACGCCGGCTGCGGCTCCACCCACATCGAGACGCTCGTGGAGGCGGTGAAGGCCGGCGGCCACGACGTCGGCTTCGCCTTCGACGGCGACGGCGACCGCGTGCTGGCCGTCGACCGCAACGGCGTCGTGGTGGACGGAGACGAGCTGATCGCCCTGGCCGCGCTCAGCCTGCGCGAGCAGGGCCGGCTGCAGGGCGGCGTCGCGGTGACGGTGATGACCAACTACGGGTTCCACCGCGGTATGCGGGAGGCGGGCATCGAGGTCGCCGTCACCCCGGTCGGGGACCGCTACGTGCTCGAGGAGCTGCTCAAGCGCGGCTGGAACCTCGGCGGCGAGCAGTCGGGCCACATCATCGAGCTGGGCTTCGCCCCCTCCGGCGACGGGATCGCCTCCGCGCTGCTGGTGCTGGAGGCGCTGCGCGGCGGCGATCTGGCCGACCGCGCGGCGATGGAGAAGCTGCCGCAGAAGCTCGTCAACGTCCCGGTCGCCGATCGTGACGCGGCGATGGCGAGCGAGGAGCTGCAGGCGGCGATCAAGCGCGAGAGCGAGGCGCTCGAGGGCCGGGGCCGCGTCCTGGTGCGCCCGTCGGGCACCGAGCAGCTCGTGCGCGTGATGGCGGAGGCCCCGACCGCCGATGAGGCCGACGCCGTCTGCGAGCGCCTGGCGGCGACGGTCCAGCAGTCCGCCGGGGCCGCCTGAGGGGCCGGGCGCCGGCCGCGCCGCGCCTCGCCGGACGGCCAGGCCGGCCTCCCGGGATGCAGGGAGGCCGCGGATAGACTGACCGTCCATGTGTGGCATCGTCGGATATGTGGGGCGACGTGCCGCCCAGGACGTCCTCCTGGCCGGCCTGCGCCGTCTCGAGTACCGCGGCTACGACTCGGCAGGTATCTCGGTCATCGCCGGCGATGAGATCCGCTCGGTCCGGGCCGTCGGCAACCTGGACAACCTGCAGCAGGCGCTCTCCGCGCTGAGCGAGGACGACGGCGGGGTGGCGGTCGCCACCGAGATCGCGACGATCGGGATCGGCCACACGCGCTGGGCGACGCACGGGCGCGTCAACGAGGACAACGCGCACCCGCACTTCGACACCACCAACCGGGTTCACGTCGTCGTCAACGGCATCGTCGAGAACTACATGGCGCTCAGGGAGCGCCTGACCGGGCTGGGCGCGACGTTCACCAGCGAGACCGACGCCGAGGTGATCGCCCACCTCGTCTCGCATCATCTGCACGCCGACGGCGGGCGCTCGCTGGTCGACGCGGTCCGCGCCTCCTACGAGGAGCTCGAGGGCCACTACGCGTTCGTGGCCATGACGCTGGATGAGCCCGACACGCTGGTCGGCGCCCGCAAGGAGTGCCCGCTGATCGTCGGGCGCGGCGAGGGGGAGACGTTCCTCGCCTCCGCGATCCCCGCGTTCCTGGCCCACACCAACCGCGTCCAGTACGTGGAGAACGGCGAGATAGTGGCCGTGACCGCCGACGGCGCCACGTTCCTGCTGCCGGACGGCACCGTCCTCGAGCGGCCGATCGAGACCGTCGACTGGGACGAGGACACCGCCGAGAAGGGCGGCTTCGAGACCTTCATGCTGAAGGAGATCCACGAGCAGGCGGACGCGGTCGCCGAGACGATCGCCGACCGCACCGTGCGCGCCGACGGCGTGGATCTCGCCGAGGAGGCCAGCTTCGACGAGTCGCTGCTGGAGGACGTCGACCGCGTCGTCGTCGTGGCCTGCGGCACCTCGTACCACGCGGGCCTGATCGGCCGCTACGCGATCGAGGAGTGGGCCCGCATCCCGGTCGAGATGGACATCGCGTCCGAGTACCGTTATCGCAACCCGGTGGTCGGGCCGCGCGACCTGGTGATCGGGATCACGCAGTCGGGCGAGACCGCCGACACGCTGGCCGCCATGCGGCTGGCGCGCGAGCGCGGCGCCCGCGTGGTGGCGATCACCAACGTGGTCGGCTCGCAGGCCACCCGCGAGGCGGACGGCGTGCTGTTCACCCGCGCCGGGCTGGAGGTCGGCGTCGCGGCGACCAAGACGTTCGTCTGCCAGGTGGCGGTCATGTACCTGCTGGCGCTGCGGCTCGCCGAGCTGCGCGGCACGCTGCCGCCGGAGTGCCGGCGCGAGCTGATCGCCGAGCTGAAGCGGGTGCCGAGCGAGATCGACAAGCTGATCGAGAGCATCGACCTCGACCAGACCGCCCGCCGCCTGGTGGCGCGCAACTTCTTCCTGTACCTGGGCCGCCACGTCGGCCTGCCGGTCGCCTTGGAGGGCGCGCTCAAGCTCAAGGAGATCTCCTACATCCCGACCGACGCCTACGCGGCCGGCGAGATGAAGCACGGGCCGATCGCGCTGCTCGACGAGCAGACGCCGGTGGTGTGCGTCGCCACCGACTCGCCGGTGCTCGACAAGGTGGTCTCCAACCTCCAGGAGGTGCGGGCGCGTGGCGCGTACGTGATCGCGGTGGCGACCGAGGGCAACGTCGAGATCGGGGAGCACGCCGACGAGGTGGTGCGCGTGCCGAAGATCGACTGGATGCTGCAGCCGCTGCTGGCGGTCATCCCGCTACAGGTGCTGGCCTACAGGATCGCGCGGCTGCGCGGCCTGAACGTCGACCAGCCGCGCAACCTCGCCAAGACGGTGACCGTCGAGTAGCGTGGCCGCCGGGCTGGGGCTCGACCTGCTCGAGATCGACCGGCTCGAGCGCGCGCTGGAGCGCCGGCCCGGCCTGGCCGAGCGGTTGTTCACCGACGGCGAGCGCGCCTACGCCGCCGCCCGGCGCCGGCCCGCCCAGCACCTGGCGGCGCGCTTCTGCGCCAAGGAGGCGGTCGCCAAGGCGCTCGGCCTGGAGGCGTGGTCGTGGCGCGACATCGAGGTCGTCAGCGACGGAGGCAAGCCGCAGGTGCTGCTGCACGGGCCGCTGGCGGTCCACAACGGCAAGGTGCGGATCTCGCTGACGCACTCGCGCGGCACCGCCGCGGCGGTGGCGATCGTCGACGCCTGACCCCGTCGAGGGATCAATGACTTCGCCTCAGGCGAAGTCATTGATCCCTCGACGGGGGTGGGGGCTCGCGGCGTCGTCCGGATCCCCGATGATGTGGGCGATGGCGACGCTGCCCGACTGGCTGGAGCCCCTCTACGACGGCCCGCAGATGCGCGCCACCGACGCGTGGGCGATCGAGGAGCGCGGCATCCCCGGCCTCGACCTGATGGAGAGCGCCGGCGCCGGGCTGGCGCGGGTGGTCGGCCAGATCGCGCCGCTCGGTGACGTGGTGGTCGTCTGCGGCGCCGGCAACAACGGCGGCGACGGCTACGTCGCGGCGCGCCTCCTGCGGCAGATGGGCCGCCGGGTGCGCATCCTCACCACCGCCGACCCGGGGAAGCTCAAGGGCGACGCGCGGGTGAACTTCGAGCGCTGGACCGGCGAGGCGCCCCGCCCGTTCGACCCGGCGCTGCTCGAGGGCGCGGCGGTGATCGTCGACGCGATCCTCGGCACCGGCTTCAGCGGCGCGCCGCGCGGGGCGGCGGCCGAGGCGCTCGCCGCGCTTGCCGACCCGCCCGCGCCGGTGGTGGCCGCCGACGTGCCCAGCGGGGTGGACGCCTCCACCGGCGAGGTCGCCGGCCCGGCCGTGCGCGCAACGGCGACCGCGACCTTCGCCGCCGCCAAGCCCGGGCTGTGGATCCACCCCGGCAAGGCGCGCGCCGGGCGCGTCGTGGTGATCGACATCGGCATCCCGGAGGGCGGGCCCGCCCGCCCGCAGGTCGGGCTGATCGGCAACGGCGTGCTCGCCGGCTATCCCCGCCGCGGCGCGGACACCACGAAGTTCGACAGCGGCCACGTGCTCGTCGCCGGCGGCTCGGTCGGGCTGACCGGGGCCGTCTGCCTGGCCGCCTCGGGCGCGATGCGCGCCGGCGCCGGCTACGTCACCGCCTGCGTGCCCGCCTCGCTGAACGACATCTTCGAGATCAAGCTCACCGAGGTGATGAGCGCCCCGCTGCCCGAAGAGCGCGGCGCGCACACCGAGGCCGGCGCCGCCGAGGTGCTGCAGCGTGCCGCCCGGCGCGGCGGGGCGCTCGTGCTCGGCTGCGGGCTGGGGCGCAGCGACGGCGCCGTCGCCTTCGCCCGCGCGGTGGCGCGCGAGGCCTCCGTGCCGCTGGTGCTCGACGCCGACGGCCTGAACGCCCACGCCGGGCGGCTCGACGAGCTGCGCGGCCGTCCCGCGCCGACCGTGCTCACCCCGCACGCCGGCGAGCTGGCGCGGCTGCTCGGCACCGAGTCCGCGGAGGTCTCGGCGCGGCGCCTGGCGCACGCGCGCGAGGCGGCGGAGCGCTCGGGCGCGGTCGTCGTCCTGAAGGGCGACGACACGCTGATCGCCGAGCCGGAGGGGCGGGTGGCGGTCAACGACGCCGCCAGCCCCGGCCTGGCTACCGCGGGCACCGGCGACGTGCTCGCCGGGGTGCTCGGGGCCCTGCTCGCGAGGGGGATGGCGCCGTTCGACGCCGCCTGCGCGGCGGTGCGCATCCACGCGGAGGCCGGTCGGCGCGCCGCCGAGACGGTCGGATCCGCCGACGGGGTGGTCGCGGGCGACCTGCTGTCCGAGCTGCCGCGGGCGCTCCACTAGAGTCCGGGCGCATGGCCGCGCTGACCGTCGCCGACATCATGGACCGGGACGCCCCGACGGTGTCCCCGGAGACCAGCGCCGAGGACGTCGTCAGGCGCTTCCGGGAGGAGGACGTGCCCGCGCTGCCCGTCGTCAACGAGGGCGGCCGCGTCGTCGGGATCATCACCGAGCGCGATCTCGTGATCGCTGACGAGGAGGGCGACCTCCACATCCCGCACTACATCGAGCTGTTCGGCGGGCTCGTCTTCCTCGAGTCGCTGCGCAAGTTCGAGCAGCGGCTGCGCAAGGCGGTCGCCGCCACCGCCTCCGACCTGATGACCCCCGACCCGGTCACGATCGCGCCCGACGCGCCGGTGCGCGAGGCCGCGCGGCTGATCGCCGAGCGCGACCACAACCGGCTCCCGGTCGTCGAGCACGGGCGCTACGTGGGCATCGTGGCGCGCGCCGACGTGCTGGACGCGCTGTCGCGGGAGGGGTAGCGCAGCGGTGGCGGTTCGCGCGCTGGCCCGCGTCAACGTCGCCGCGATCGAGCGCAACGTCGCCCGCCTCGCCGCCGCGGCCCCCGGCGCCGCCATGTGCGCGGTGGTGAAGGCCGACGGCTACGGGCACGGGATGGTTCCGGTCGCGCGGGCGGCGCTGCGCGGGGGCGCGACGCGGCTGGCGGTCGCCACCGCCCTGGAGGCGCGGGCGCTGCGCGCCGGCGGCATCGAGGACGTGCCGGTGCTGGTGCTCGGCGCGCTGTCGGACGAGGAGCTGCCGATCGCCCTCGCCGCCGGCGCCGAGGTGACGGTGTGGACGCGCGCGCAGGTCGACCGCCTGCTCGCCACCGGCCGCAAGGTGCGGGTGCACGTCAAGCTCGACTCGGGCATGGGCCGCCTCGGCAACCGCGACGCCGCCGAGGCGACCGCCGTCGCCGACGCGGTCGCGCAGGCCGACAGCCTGGAGCTCGCCGGTCTGTGGACCCACTTCGCCACCGCCGACGACCGCTCCGACCCGTTCTTCGCCGAGCAGCTCGAGCGCTTCCGCGCCTGGGCGGAGCCGCTGCGGGAGCGCCATCCCGGCGCGCTCGTGCATTGCGCCAACAGCGCCGCCGTCCTGCGCGAGCCGGCCTCCCACTTCGACATGGTCCGTTGCGGGGTGGCGATCTACGGGCTCGACCCGTTCGGCGGGGATCCGGCCGATAGCGGCCTGGAGCCGGCGATGGAGCTCACCAGCTACGTGGCGGCGGTCAAGGCGTGCCGGCCGGGCGAGAGCACCGGCTACGGGCGGCGCTTCGTCGCCGAGCGGGACACGCTGCTGGCGACCGTGCCGATCGGCTACGGCGACGGCTACCGGCGCGGGCTCACCAACCGCTCGCAGGCGCTGATCGACGGTCGGCGCGTGCCGCTCGTCGGCACCGTCAGCATGGACAACATCACCTTCGACGTGGGGGCCGTCGGCGTGGAGCCCGCGGTCGGCGACGAGGTGGTCCTGATCGGCGCGCGCGACGGGGAGCGGATCACCGCCGAGGAGCTCGCCCGGCACCTCGACACCATCAACTACGAGGTGACCTGCGGCATCAGCGCCCGCGTGCCGCGCCTTCACCATCGCGACGGGGAGCGCGTCGAGCCTTGAGCAGGCCGCTGCAGGTGGCGCGCGAGGCGCTGGCCGGCCGCGAGGCGTGGCTGGTCGGCGGCACCGTGCGCGACCGGCTGCTGGGCGCCCCTGAGAAGGCCGACATCGACCTGATCGTCCCCGACGATCCCGAGCAGGCGGCGCGTGCGATCGCCCGCGCCACCCGCGCCCCCGCCTTCGAGCTCTCCGGCGAGTTCGGCAACTGGCGCGTGGTCGGCGGCCGCGACGACGGCGAGCCGTGGCAGATCGACGTCGCCGCGCTGCAGGGCGGCTCGTTGGAGGAGGACCTCGCGCGGCGCGACTTCACCGTCAACGCGATGGCCGAGCCGCTCGCCGGCGGCGGGATCGTCGACCCGCACGGCGGGCGCGAGGACCTGGCCGCCCGCCGGCTGCGGATGGTCTCGGCGGAGGCATTCGACTCCGACCCGCTGCGGCTGATCAGGCTGGTGCGCTTCGCCTGCACTCTGGACCTGGAGCCCGAGCCGGAGACGCTCGCCGCCGCGCGCGCACGCGCCGCCCGGATCGACGCGGTGGCCCGCGAGCGGGTGTTCGCCGAGCTGCGGCAGATCATCGCCTCCGACCGCGTGCGCGACGGCATCCGCCTGCTCGACGAGATCGACCTCACCTCGCACGTCCTGCCCGAGCTGGCGGCGCTGCGCGGGGTGGAGCAGAACCGCTACCACCACCTCGACGTCTACGAGCACACGCTCGCGGTGCTCGACGCGGTGGTGGAGATCGAGAGCGACCCGGGCGCGCCGCTGGAGATGCCGGAGCTGAGCGGGCCGCTGCGCGAGTTCCTCGCCCGCCCGCTGGCCGACGAGATGACGCGCGGCACGGCGCTGCGCTTCGGCGCGCTGTTGCACGACATCGCCAAGCCCCAGACCCAGGCGCGCGACGAGGACGGCAACGTGCTCGGGTTCCCCCGCCACGACGTGGAGGGGGCGAAGGTCTCCCGCGCAGTGCTGGCCGGGCTGCGCGCCAGCGAGCGGCTGCGCGCCCACGTCGAGGCGCTCGCCCGCCACCACCTGCGGCTCGGCTTCCTGGTGCACGAGATGCCGCTCGACCGCCGCGACATCTACCGCTACATCACCGCCACGCGCCCGGTGGAGGTGGACGTGAGCCTGCTGTCGGTCGCCGACCGGCTCGCGACGCGGGGGCGCAAGGCCGAGGAGGCGATCGCCCGCCACATGGAGGCGGCGCGGGCGGTCCTGCCCGCGGCGCTGCGCTTCGAGGAGGAGGCGGGCGGGCCGCCGCTGGTGCGCGGCGACGAGCTGGCGCGCGCGCTCGGGATCAAGCCCGGGCCGGAGCTGGGCCGGCTGCTGGCGGCGATCGACGAGGCCCGCTACGTCGGCGAGGTCGCTACCCCCGACGAGGCGGTGGCGCTCGCTCGACGCCTGCTTGCGGCCGACGGCGGCGGTTAGGCTGCCGCCATGGCCAGCACCGATCCTGACTGCGTGTTCTGCAAGATCGTCGCCGGCGAGCTGCCCTCCACGACGATCGCCTCCGACGAGCGCACCGTCACGTTCATGGACATCAACCCGGCCACGCCGGGGCACGCGCTGGTCGTGCCGCGCAACCACGCGCGCGATCTGATGGAGATCGACCCGGAGGACCTCGCCGCGGTGGTCAAGGCCGGCCAGCGACTGGCGCGCACCATGCCCGAGGCCCTCGGCGCCGACGGGGTCAACCTCCTCAACTCATGCGGGGCGGATGCGTGGCAGACGGTCTTCCACTTCCACCTGCACGTGATCCCCCGTTACAAGAACGACCCGCTGCAGCTTCCGTGGATCCCGAAGCCGGGTGAGGCGGACCAGATCGCCGAGGCGGGTCGCAAGCTCAAGGAGGCCCTCTCATGAACAAGCTGCGGCTCGAGCAGGACGGCCCGCTGGCCGTCCTCACCTTCGACGCTCCGCCGCTGAACCTCTTCGACCAGGAGATGTTCTCGGACCTGAAGAGCGCGATCGCCGAGCTTCAGGCCGATCCGCCGCGCGCACTGCTGATCCGGGCCGAGGGCAAGGTCGTCAGCGGCGGGGTGGACGTCGGCAAGGTGTTCAAGGGCATGTCGGTCGCGGAGGGCCGCGCCTTGTGGCACGACTGCCTCGACATCATCCATGACATCGAGGAGCTGCCGTTCCCGATCGTGTTCGCGGCGCACGCCCTGTGCCTGACCGCCGCGTTCGAGATCGCGCTGGCCTGCGACATCCTGCTCGCCTCCGAGAACGCGAAGTTCGGGCTGGTGGAGAAGGTGGTCGGCCTGACGCCGTCGATGGGTGGCACGCAACGCCTGGCGGAGCGGGCCGGCCCGGCGCGGGCCAAGGAGTTCGTGATGACCGGCGAGCTGTACGACGCCGCGACGCTCGAGCGCTGGCACGTGGTGAACCGGGTGCTGCCGGCCGAGGGGTTCGACGAGGCGGCGCGCGCGTTCGCTCGCAGCCTGGCCGAGGGGCCGACGGTCGCCCATGCGGCCACGAAGGCGATCGTGCGCGCCCAGAAGGAGGGCGGCGCTCGCGCCGCCGACGCGCTGGTCCCGCGCTTGGGCGGCGACCTGTTCGGCACCGAGGACCTGCAGAACGCGGTCCGCTCGTTCCTGGAGGACGGGCCGGGCAAGGCGACCTACGTCGGGCGCTGAGCGCCCGCCGGGCCGGCCGCGGGTGGTACGCGCCCGCGGCCGCGCCCCGCGCGTCGCTCCGGCGGGCGCGAACGGCGCCGCCGGCGAAAGCCTCCGGTGCACGCCCCCGGCCGCGCCCCGTGCGTCGCTCCGGTTGGGAGAGCCGCGATGAGCAGGCGAAACTCGCCGCTGCGGACCACCGGAGGCCGCAACTCTGCCGAGCGTTGGTGTTGAATTCCGTTGATGCCTCGTAAACGCACCCTCGCGGCGCTCGCCGTGACCGGCCTGCTCGCCGTCCCGGCCGTCGCGTGGGCCACCCTCGACAACGTCCCCGAGTCGGCGCCCGACGCAAACCCGAGCTGCCCGGAGAGCCCGTGCCTGGCGATCAGCCGCACGATCGGCTATCAGGCGAAGGTGGGCCCGAACCGGGGCCTGATGACGGTCAAGCGCGACGGCCGGCTGGTGTCGTGGAGCATCAAGCTGGGCAAGCCGAACCGCCAGCAGATCGAGTTCTTCAACGAGCGTCTCGGCGGTGAGGCGACCGCGCAGATCGCGGTGCTGCGCATGGGCAACAAGCTGCGCGCCCGCGTGGTGGCGCTGAGCGAGCCCGTCAAGCTGACCAAGTACTTCGGGAAGACGGTCGAGTTCCCGCTCGAGCAGACCATCCCGGTCAAGAAGGGCTACATCATCGCCCTCTCGGTGCCGACGTGGGCGCCCGCGCTTGCCGTCAACCAGGGCGGCGACACCTCGTGGCGTGCCAGCCGCAAGAAGGGCACCTGCGACGACACCCAGGCGCAGACCGCCTATCCGGAGGGCGCGGTCCCGCAGTTCTACTGCCTGTACCGCACCGCGCGGGTCATGTACTCGGCCCGCGTCATCTCGACCCCGTAGGGACACCTGGCAGGGACGCGGCGCCGTGACGCGCTCTCCGGCGCGCGCGGCGCCGCGGTCAGGGGTCACGGGTCGCCGGCGGACGCCACCCGCTGTCTGTCGCGCGCGGCGCCCGCCAGCCCGCGCGGCACCCGCGAAAGCTGAACGTTGGTTCCGTGCGGCCATAGCGGGACCAAACCAACGCTCACGGCGGGCCCGCCGCCCGTCCAACGTGAACGTTGGTTCCGTCCTGCCGGAACCTGACCAAACCAACGCTCAGGGCGCCGCGTGCTCAGCGAGGAGCAAGCGCCAAGAGCCGCTCGGGCCGCTCGTAGACGTCGTCGGTCGGGAGGCGGTGGACGGTCCAGCCGGCATCGCGCCACGCCCTGTCCTTGCGCGCATCCTCGGTGGGGAAGCGGTGAAAGCTCGGTCCGTCGAGCTCGATGATCACCCGCTCGTCCGGCCACGAGAGGTCCGCCTCCTCGCCGGCGATCTCGACGTTGACGTCGGGCAGTGGTCGGCCCGAGATGCGCAGGATCGCGAGCGCGAGCAGCTCCGGGTCGCTGCGGGTGCGCTGTGCCGGAAGCGGCGCGTACTCGTGCAGGATGTCGCGCAGCCGACCCGCTCCGCGCCGACCGCGATGGCGATCCAGCGCGTCCCTGAGCTCCTCGGGGGTCGTCGCGCCGATGCGTAGTCCTTCGCGGACCAGGCGACGCGCGGCAGGGTCGTCGAGGTACGGGATCAGGTCGAGGATCGTCCTGGCTGCGGCGGTGACCGGCAGTCCGTCGAGATAGACGACGTCCTCGGGGTCCAGGCACTTGGTACGGCAGACGAGAAGGTCGCCGTGGCGCTGAGGGCCGCCGCAACCCGGCCGCACGACGACCTCGTACGGGGCCGGGTTCTCGCGGATCCCATGCGCCGCCGCGGCGCTGGCGTGGGCGAGGACGGAACCGGGGGCGGTCAGCACCGCCGCCCACCAGCGCTGCCGGTCGGTGAGCGGCGCGTGGCCGCTCACGTACACGCCGTCGTGGATCCGCCGCATCCGGCCGACCAGGTGCAGGGCGGCCCCTCGGGTCAGCCCGGCGCGGCGGAGCTGCCAGGTGGCGACGACTCCCTCCTGGCGCTGGAGGAGTTTCTCGGCTCGAACGTCGATCATCACCACCTATAGGGGAGGTTGGGACGACATTCGCTCCCCTGGTGTGCGCCGACTTCGCGTCGAATCAGCAACAGCCGAGTCACGTCGAAGGTGAACGTCGGTTCCGTCCTGCTATGGCACGACCAGACCAACGCTCGACGGTGGGGACGCTGATGTCGGGGTGAGCGTTGGTTTGGTCCAGCTCCGGCGCCACGGAACCAACGTTCACCTTCTGGGGTGGGGCGGGAGCGTGCCGGGGTGCCGGTCGCCGCTCTCTGGGCCGGGCTCAGCTCCGCGGCAGGTTCCCCAGCGCGTCCAGCCCGCGGCAGACGCCACGGCCACAACCCCCGCGGGAAGCCGCGCTCAGCCTCCGTCTTGTCCCGGCAGGCCTCGCGGCACGCCCAGCCCCAAACTCCGCGGGAGGCCCGAGCCGGACGCCTACACCGTCGGCGGGTGAGCTCGCGGCACGCCCAGCCACAACCCCCGCGGGAAGCCGCGCCCAGCCCTGGAAGCCTCCACGGCGCGTCCAGCCCCGGCCGGCCACGCGCGGGGCTCAGTTGCCCGGGCAGGCGCCCGGGTTCTCGCGGCAGAAGTCGGAGAAGCCGCCCGAGCCGGCGCCGGTGTTGTCGGCCTGGTTGTTGTTGCTCTGGCCACTGGTGCCCGAGCCGCCGCTGTTGGTGTCGGCGCCGCCAGTGCCGCCCGTAGCACCGCCACCTGCACCCGTGCCGCCCGTGCCCGCGCCCGAGGAGGGCTGCGACGGGGTCGGCGTCACCGCGCCCGAGGAACCGCCGCCGGCCGCGCCCGACTCCGTCGTCGTGGTGTCGGTCGTCTCGGTCGTCGACGTCGTGTCCGTCGTGCGGCCGCCCGCCTGGCCGGGGATCTCCGACGACAGCGGCGCCGTCAGCGACGGCACGTCCTTGGGCACCACGTCGCCGGAGGACTCGTCTCCGCCGCAGGCGGAAAGCCCGCCCCCGAGGACCGCGACCAGCAGGAAGGCCGTAACCCGGCGGCGGGCGATCATCGGCTCAGCCCGTCGGCTGCTCGGCCAGCGGGGCCATCCGCCGGCCGCAGGTCGGGCAGTCGTTCAGATCCTTCTGGGCGAGCTGATCGCACCAGTTGCAGACCCGGAGGTTCTCCACCGCCCAGGGCAGGCGCGACGGGCTGGGGGCCAGCGGGACGACCATGCCGACCACCTCGAGCTCCTCGCCGGTCTCGCGGTCGCGGTAGACCTTGCCCGGCTCGGCCTCAATGAAGATCTCGCGCCCCGTGGACGGGGTCCGCATCCGGTAAAGCTGCTTCTCGGGCACGACGCGAAGCCTACCGATCGGCCCGGCGTCGGGGGCGCTCGCCGCACCACCCGATCGCCCACCACTACCCGGACCGCGACCCACGGGAGGGCCGGCCGCCGCGACCCGGTCCGGCGCCGTACCACCGACCTCGACCGCCGCGGCGGGCATGATCTGCCGCGGTGCGGGTCCTCATCTTCCACGGCTACCTGCTTCGCGGCACCGGGTCCAACGTCTACACGGCCCGCCTGGCCACCGCGCTCGCCCGCGCCGGCCACGAGGTCCACGTCCTCTGCCAGGAGCGGAGGCCCGAGGAGGTCGGCATGCCTCCGGGAGTCACGGTCCACCGGCCGGAGATCGGCGAGATCCTGCCGGTCTACGTCCTCGACCGCTACGAGGGCTTCCGGGCGCGCACCTACCTGGACCTGGACGACGCCGCGATCGAGGCCTACGCGGAGGCCAACGTCGCCGCCGTGGCCGCCCTCCGCGAGCGCTACGCCTTCGATGCCGCGCTCGCCAACCATCTGGTCATGGGGCCGCTCATCCTCGCCCGGGGCCTGGCGGGCCAGGTCCCCTACGCGGTCAAGATCCACGGCAGCGCGCTCGAGTACGTCGTCAAGCGCGACCCCGACCGCTTCCTGCCCGCCGCCCGCGAAGGGCTGGCCGGCGCCCGTGCCGTGCTCGTCGGCTCCCGGCACACCGCCGAGAGCCTGTGGGCCACGATGGGGGACCCCGAGCTGCCCGAGCGCACCCGTATCGGCCCACCCGGGGTCGACGTCGAGGCGTTCACGCCGCTGCCGCGCGACCAGGCCGCGCAGGCCGTGCGCGAGCTGGCGGGGCGGCTCCGCGTCGCGCCGCCCGAGCCGCGACAGGGCTCGTCGTTCGACCGCGACACCCGCGAGGTCGCCGACGCGCTCGACCGCCTCGACCTGCGCGCCGACCGCCTGGTCGCCTACGTCGGCAAGCTGATCGTCTCCAAGGGCGTCGACCTGCTCCTCGCCGCCTGGCCGCTGGTCCTGGACAGGGTCCCCGACGCGCGGCTCGTGATCGTCGGGTTCGGCGCCTACCGCGAGCCGCTCGAGCGGATGCTGGTCGCCCTGGCCGCCGGCGACCTCGCCGCCGTGCGCGCGCTCGCGGAGCAGGGACGTGCCGCGGAGGGCGGGCCGCGCGAGCCGCTCAAGCACCTGCTCGCGTTCCTCGAGGAGCTCGACGTCGCATCCGACCGCGGCGCCTACCTGGCGGCCGCCCGGCGGCTCGGCGAGCGGGTCGTGCTCACCGGTCGCCTCGAGCACGAGGAGCTCGCCCCGCTGCTTGCCGCCTGCGAGGCGCAGGTCGTGCCCTCGACCTTCCCGGAGGCGTTCGGCATGGTCGCCGCCGAGGCTGCGGCCTGCGGCGTGCTGCCGGTCGTCGCCGAGCATTCCGGCCTGCGCGAGGTCGCCGCCGTGCTCGGCGACGCGGTCCCGGCCGAGGCGCGCGCTCTGCTGACCTTCCCGGTCGGCCCGGGTGCGGTGCGCGACATCGCCGCCCGGCTCATCCACTGGCTGGGCGCCTCCGAGCGGCTGCGCGACGACACCCGCCGGGCGCTCGTCGAGACCGCCCGGGATCGCTTCTCCTGGGACGGCGTGGCCCGCGACGTGCTCGCCGCCGCGCAGGGGAGGCTGGAGGAACTCCGCCGCCCCTGAGCGCCGGCTACCCGCCCGGGAAGGGGGCAGACCTCGCCGCGGCGCGCCCGTGCGCGCAGCTCCGACGGCGAGGCCCCGTGATGGCGCCTGAACGCCTTCGCGAACTGCGCCGGCTGGCGGTAGCCGACCCGGCGCGCGACCTCAGCGACCGGCAACCGCGAGGTGAGCAGCAGGTCGCGGGCGCGCTCCATGCGCACAGCCGTCAGGTGCGCACGGAACGTGGTGCCCGCGATCTCCTTGTAGGCGCGCTGGAGCTGGCGCGGGGAGGACGCCACCCGCCGCGCGACGCTCTCCACCGTGAGGTCGGAGGCGTAGTCCTGCTCCACGATCGCCATCGCGTCGGCCAGCAGGCCGGTCCTCAGGGCGATCGTGGTGGGGCGATGGTTGGTCATGTCAGGCCGGTTGCCTCGCGCCCCCGCACCTACGGGTCTGCCACGGCACACGGTCGAGCATGCCCGCTTTGCGTTTTCGGCTCGACCTGGTACGGTTGACTTTGCATCAATCGTTGCAAGCGACCGAGAGGGGCGCGATGCAGGTTCGGGAGGGGATGAGCGACGTTGTCGTGACCGTGGGTCCCGGCCACACGCTGCGCGAGGCCGCACGCCTCATGTCCGGACGCCGCGTGGGCGCCGCGGTCGTGCTCGACCCCGACGCGCCCGGTCCGAGGATCATCACCGAGCGGGACATCCTCGACGCGGTCGGCGCCGGCCTCGACGTCGACCGCGAGCTCGTCGGCGAGCACCTGACCGACAACGTCGTCTACGCCTCGCCCGACTGGTCGCTGGAGGAGGCCGCCGCGGCGATGGTGCGCGGAAGCTTCCGGCACCTCATCGTCCTGGAGAGCGCGGAGATCGTGGGCGTGCTCTCCGTGCGCGACGTCATCCGCTGCTGGACGGAGGACGGCGCAAGCTGCGAGGTGCCGTCTGCGGACGGGAAGGTGCGTTCCGCGGCATAGCGGAGGCCTTCCCGTCCCCGGGGAGAGGGGAATGCGTCCGGGCGGGCGTTGGGGGATGCCCGCCCGGCGCGACCTGCTAGTGGTCGTCGGAGTGCTCGTCGTGGACGGGCAGCGCGGCGATGTCGCGGCGCGTGTCCTGGATCCACCGGACGATCACCGCGAGGGTGAAGACGAGCCCGATCACGGCGATCCAGACGGACGTGGTGGCGCCCAGGAGGGTGATCACCACGCCGACGGTCAGCAGGAGCGGCTGCCAGGAGCCACCGGGGAGGTGGATCTCCTCGCCGACGGGCGGAAGCTGGGGATCAGTCTGGTTGCTCATGAGACGTAGATGGCCGCGGCCACGAAGCTCAGGCCGAACATCACCGCGCACACGGCGGCCCCGATGAGGCCGGTGCGCACGTTCTTGCGAGCGAGGTTGCGGTCCATGGCGACGATTCTCTCAGAACGGGATCAGAGCTTGACGTCCGCCACCACGGCGGCGAACAGCAGCGCGAGGTACAGAAGCGAGAAGAGGTAGAGGCGCAGCGCGGCGCGCTTGCTCGGGTTGCGGTACAGAGCCACGGCCATCGTGCAGAACACGACGCCGAGGCCCAGCGACCCGACGAGGTAGATCACCCCGAGCCCGCCGGCGCAGAACGGAAGCTGCGTGATCGCGTACAGCAGGAAGCTGTAGAGCACGATCTGGCGCCGCGTCTCCTGCTCGCCGCGCACGACCGGCAGCATGGGGACGCCGACCCGCGCGTACTCGTCCTTCATCAGCAGGGACAGCGCCCAGAAGTGGGGCGGGGTCCAGAAGAAGACGATCGCGAACAGGTAGAGCGGGAGCCCGGTCAGCGACCCGGTCACCGCAGCCCAGCCGACCAGCGGCGGCACGGCCCCGGCGATGCCGCCCCAGACGATGTTCTGCCAGGTGCGGCGCTTCAGCCACACCGTGTAGAGCAGCGTGTAGCCGAGGAAGCCGGAGAACGACAGCGACGCGGCCAGCAGGTTGGTGGTCAGCGCCAGCCAGGCGAAGCCGGCGACGCCAAGCGCGATCCCGTACCACAGCGCCACCGTCGGGGGGATGCGCCCGGCGGCGACCGGCCGGGTCGCCGTCCGCGCCATCTGCACGTCGATGTCGCGGTCGTACCAGTGGTTGACCGCGCCCGCGCCGCCCGCGGACAGGTAGCCGCCGATCACGGTGGCGACGATCAGCTCGATCGGCGGATCGCCGGCGGCCAGCATCGCCGCCACCGTGGTGAGCAGTAGGAGCGACTGGACCTTGGGCTTGGTGAGGGCCACAAGGTCGGCCGCGAGCTGCCGGGCCCCGGGGGCCGGAAGCCCGGCGGTCGTGGCGCTTGGCGTGCTCATGCGGATCGGTCCGCCCGTGGGGGAGCCGTGGTCGGGCTAGCCCTCGTCGCCGGCTGCGCCCGCGGCGGCGCCCGCGGGGACGCGCGACTGGGCGAGGACCTCGCGGCGGATGTCCTTCATCGGCTCCACCGAGCGGATGCGCGGGATCACGTCGAAGTTGTTCTTCGGCGGCGGCGACGGGACGAACCACTCCAGCGTGTTCGCCTTCCACGGGTCCGGGCCGGCGACGGCGCCCGTCTTCAGCGACCGCAGCACGTTGATCATCGAGAGCAGCACGCCGAAGGCGATCGTGAACGCGCCGATCGTGGAGATCAGGTTCAGGGTCGCCAGGTTGCCGATGTCGGCGTACTCGTAGATGCGACGGGGCATGCCCTCCAGGCCCGCGGAGTGCTGGACCAAGAAGGTGGTGTGGAAGCCGATGAACATGAACCAGAAGCTGGCCTTGCCCATGCCCTCGTGCATCATCCGGCCGGTCATCTTCGGGAACCAGTAGTAGAGGCCCGCGAAGATCCCGAACACGGCGCCGCCCATCAGCGTGTAGTGGAAGTGGGCGACCACGAAGTAGGTGTCGTGGACCTGCCAGTCGATCGGGAAGATGGCCAGGAAGATGCCGGTGATGCCGCCGAGCACGAACGTGCCGACGAACCCGACCGAGAACAGCAGCGCGGTCGTGTAGTGGATCGTGCCGCGCCAGAGGGTCGCGATCCAGTTGAAGATCTTCACGCCCGTAGGCACCGCGATCAGGAACGAGCTCATCATGAAGAAGACGAGCACGATCGACGGGCTGGGCGTCGTGAACATGTGGTGCGCCCAGACCAGCAGGCCGAGGAAGGCGATGACGATCGTCGACGCGGCGACCGCCTTGTAGCCGAAGATCGGCTTGCGGGCGAACACCGGCAGGACCTCGGACAGGATGCCGAAGGTCGGCAGCACCATGATGTACACCTCGGGATGGCCGAAGAACCAGAAGAGGTGCTGCCACAGCATCGGCGAGCCGCCGTTGGCCGCGTCATAGAAGTTGGTGCCCCAGTGCCGGTCGGCCAGCAGCAGGGTGACGCCGGCGGCGACGACCGGGAGCGACAGGATCAGCAGGACCGAGTAGGTGAGGATGGTCCAGACGAACAGCGGCAGGCGACCCCAGCCCATGCCGGGCGCGCGCATGTTCGCGATCGTCGCGTAGAAGTTGATGGAGCCCACCAGCGAGCCGAGGCCCGTGAGGTGGACCAGGAAGATCCACGCGTCGACGCCGCCGCTGGGCAGGTAGGTGTCGTCGCTCAGCGGCGAGTAGCAGGTCCAACCGCACTCGGGGGCGTCGAAGAAGATGGAGGCGTAGAAGACCAGGCCGCCGGCGGTGAGCAGCCAGAACGACAGGGCGTTCAGCTTCGGGAACGCCATGTCGCGGGCGCCGATCATCAGCGGCACGAAGTAGTTGCCGAAGCCCGCCACGACCGGCACCACGAAGAGGAACACCATCGTGGTGCCGTGCATCGTGAAGAGCTGGTTGAAGGTCTGAGGCGTCAGCAGGTCGTTGCTCGGCTGGGCGAGCTGCAGACGCATCAGGAGGGCCTCGATGCCGCCCACGATGAAGAAGGCGAACGTCGAGACCAGGTACATGATCCCGATCTTCTTGTGGTCCGTCGTGGTCAGCCACGACAGGAAGCCCCGCTCCTCGCGCTCGACGCGATGAGCGACGACCTGGGGAACGGGGGTCAGCGTGGAGGCTTGGGCGGTGGCGGCCATGAGGCTGTCAGGTCCTTATGGGCTACGGCTGGTGGTCTAGGACTCGTCAGAGCCGGCGGCGGCGCCGGACTCGCTCTGCGTCTGCTGGGCCTGGGCCTGCGCCCGGCGGGCGGCCTGGATGTCACGCCGGCGCTGCTCGTACCAGCGCTCGAACTCCGCGGGGGAGACGGCCCGCACGCGCGCGGTCATGTTCGCGTGGTTCTGGCCGCACAGCTCGGCGCACTGGCCGAAGAAGACCGTCCCGCCGGGCTTCTCGCCGTACTTGGCCGGGACCTTGAACCAGGTGTGGTTCGAGTAGCCCGGCACGGCGTCGAACTTGCCGCCCAGCTTCGGGATCCACCACGAGTGCGCGACATCCTGCGAGTAGATGTCGAGCGTCACCGTGGTCTCGGTCGGGACGACCATCTCCTCGTAGGAGAACACCGCGTCGACGTTGTCCGCGTTCTCGCAGTCGTCGGCGTAGGTGTAGCGCCAGAGGTACTGCTGGCCGTTGACGCAGATGTTCAGCGACTTGCCGCTGGGCGGCAGCCGGCGGCTGGTGTCCGCGAGCTGCAGCCCCTCCGGCGAGCTGTCCGGAGGATTGCGGATCTCGTCAAGCTTGATGAAGGTCAGCGTGGCGAGGATGACCAGGATGATCGCGGCGCCGACCGTCCAACCCACCTCGAGGCGGGTGTTGCCGCGCACCTGCGAGGCGACGGCGCCCTTGCGGGCACGGAACCTGATCGTCGCGTAGATCAGCAGGCCCTCGACCACGAAGAACACGACGGCCGCGACGACCAAGACGTACTTGTAGAGCGTGTCGATGTCGTCGGCGTTCGAAGAGCCGCCGGACTCGGGCGTGAGCAGGTCCGCCGATGCGACGGGGGCCAGCGCCAGGGCGCCGGCGAGGACGGCGAGTAGGGCAAGGAAGAGGCGGCGCGAAGTCATGTGGTTACGACCGAGAGCGTGTGGGGTCTCAATTGAGGCGCGGATTCTATGCATGAACGCGGCGCCAGGGGCGCCTCGTCGGCGTGCGCCTGACCGCCACGGGGCGGTTCGGCGCCGTACCGTCTCTCCGGTTCCCTGAGAACAGCGGGATCCGCGCCCGTCCGGCCCCTAGAGTGGGCCCATGCGCCGAGCGGGGATCGGATTGTGCGCCGCGCGCGAGCAGGCGCGCTGGGGCGGCTGCTGGGAGGGCGCCGCGCACATGCTGCCCGCCGAGTACGCCGAGGCGGTCCAGCGCGCGGAGGGGATCGCCGTGCTGCTACCGCCCGACCCGCACCTCGCCGAGCGGCCCGAGGCGCCGCTCGAGCTGCTCGACGGCCTGATCCTGGCCGGGGGCGCCGATCTCGACCCGGCCTCCTACGGCGCCGCGCCCCACCCGGAGACCAAGGGCGCAGACCCGCTGCGCGACGCGTTCGAGATCGCGCTTGCGCGGGCGGCGGTCGAGCGTGACCTGCCGGTGCTCGGCATCTGCCGCGGAATGCAGCTCCTCAACGTCGCCTTCGGCGGAACCCTCCGGCAGCACCTGCCGGAGAGCCTCGGCCACCGCGAGCACCTGCGCAATCCCGGCTCGTTCGCCGGCGCCGCCCACCTCGTGCGGCTGGAGCCCGGCTCGCTCGCCGCCCGCGCCTGCGGCGAGGAGCGCCACCGCGCCCTCAGCCACCACCACCAGGGCGTGGACCGGCTCGGCGAGGGGCTGATCGCCACCGGCCGGTCGGAGCTCGACGACCTCGTCGAGGCGATCGAGATGCCCGGCCGGCGCTTCGTCCTCGGGGTGCAGTGGCACCCGGAGGCCGACGAGGCCAGCGCGCTGATCGGCGCGCTGGTGCGCGAGGCAGCATCCGCCCGCGCCTAGCGGGGCAGGTCGACCCGTCGCAGCGGCCGCACCGGGAACGGCGGGGGAGGCGCCCCGGCGGCCGCCGCCGCGCGCGCGTAGGCGTCGTGCACCACGATCGGCGCCCCGGCGCGATGGACGCGCAGGCGGCTGTGCGCGCGTCCGACGTACGTCCAGACCCGCGCCCGCGGCGGGAGCCCCTCCACCCGGTCGGTCACCTCGACGCGGCGGTACTGGCGCTCGCGCCGATCCAGCGCGCCGAGCATGTCGGCGTCGACGTGCAGCAGGCCGCCCTCCACGAAGGCGGAGGCGTCGACGACCAGATCCAGGAACGCCACCAGGACCGGGGGACGGCGGCCGGAGCGGTCCTCGTAGACCTTGTACCCGGGCAGCGCGACCCGGTTGTCCATTGCCACCGTCCAGGCGCGTCTTCGGCCGGTGAGCAGCGCCGGATGCCGCGGACCGCCGAGCAGGGAGCCGTAGGCGAACACCCAGTCTGACCGCGGGCGCAGGAGGCCGTTGGGTCCAGGCGTCCGACTAGACTCGGCGCGCCCGGAAGGTGCCCGCGCCCGGGCCGCCTGATCGTGCGCGCGCCGGCGTCCGTCAGCCCGCGCGGAGCCGCGCGACGGGGTCGGAGGGGAGTCCTTGCGATGCATGGTCGAGCCGGGGGAGGGCACCTGAACGGCGAGAGGGGCCGTATCTAGAGTGTCCCCGCCTGGCAACCCGCCGATCGTCATGCCCCCGTCGCCCGTCGTGACGCAGACCCCCACCGTCCGCCCGCCTGCGCGCGCGCTCGGTGCGTCGGCGTGGGCGGACGCCGACGCGATGCGCGCATCCGCCGCGGCGAGGACCGCATGAGGCGCAGGACGCACGTCGCGCACCGCCGCGAGGCCGTGCGCCCCGAGCCGGCGCCCGCGAGCCCGGCGGGCGTCGTGCCCGCGGTCGAGGACGACGACGACATGCCGCGGCTGTCGGTCTCGCGCCGGACGCTGGTGCTCGGCGCGCTGTTCGTCGTGCTGTGCCTGGGCTTCCTGGCGTTCGTGCTGCCGCAGATCGCCGGCCTGGGCGACACGATCGAGCACATCCGCGAGGGCGACCTGACCTGGCTGCTGGCCGCCGGCGCCTTCACCGTCCTGTCGTTCGGCGGTTACGTGCTGCTGTTCCGCGGCGTATACATGGGCGGCGGGCTGCGGCTGAGCTTCGCGGAGAGCTACCAGATCACCATGGCCGGGCTGGCGGCCACGCGCCTGTTCGCCGCGGGCGGCGCCGGCGGGATCGCGCTCACCGCCTGGGCGCTCCGCCGCGCGGGGATGCCGCGCCGCGCCGTGGCCGACCAGACGCTGGCGTTCCTGGTGCTCACCTACGCCGTCTACATGGCGGCGCTCGTGATCTGCGGCCTGGGCCTGTACTTCGGCCTGTTCTCCGGAAGTCGCGAGTGGGCGATCACGCTGTTCCCGGCCGGTATCGGCGCCGCGGTGATCGCCATCGCCCTGCTGGCGGCGCTCACCCCGCCCGACCTGCAGAAGCGGCTCGAGGGGTTCGCCCAGAAGGGCGGCCGGCTGGCGCGGCTGACCCAGCAGGCGGCGAACCTGCCGGCGGCGCTGTCGGCCGGGGTGCGGATCTCGATCCGGCACGTCCGGCGCGGTGATCCGGCGCTGGTCGGCGCGATCGCCTACTGGGGGTTCAACATCGCGATCCTGTGGGCCTCGTTCAAGGCGTTCGGCCACGCGCCGCCGTGGGCGGTGCTGATCATGGGCTACTTCGTCGGGATGCTCGCCAACCTGCTGCCGCTGCCCGGCGGGGTGGGCGGCGTCGACGGCGGCATGATCGGCGCGTTCATGGCGTTCGGCGGCGAATCGAAGGACGCGATCGTCGTGGCGGTGCTCACCTACCGGCTGTTCGCCTTCTACCTCCCGACGCTCCCGGGCGCGCTCGCCTACCTGCAGCTCCGCAAGACGGTCGCCCGCTGGCGCGCCGAGGGACGCGGTCGCGCTGTCAGCGTGCAGCCCGCCGCCGGATGACGGGCCTATACTTCACAAAGTGAAGCGCAACGGAAACGGGAAGGATCACGCCTTGGCGGACGTCGAGAACGTCATCATCATCGGCAGCGGGCCGGCGGGCTACACGGCCGCCATCTACGCCGCGCGCGCCAACCTGAAGCCGCTCGTCATCGAGGGCTTCGCCTGGGGCGGCCTGCTCCAGCAGACCACCGAGGTCGAGAACTTCCCGGGCTTCCCCGGCGGGGGGATCCAGGGGCCCGAGCTGATGCAGCGGATGCGCGAGCAGGCCGAGGAGTTCGGCGCCCGCTTGATCACCGACCAGGCCACCGCCGTCGAGTTCGCCGACAAGCCGGGCGGCATCCACCGCGTCTACGTCGGCGACCAGCAGTACCTGGGCCGCGCGGTGATCCTCGCGATGGGCGCCGAGCACAAGAAGCTGGGCGTGCCCGGCGAGGCCGAGCTGGCGGGTGCCGGCGTCAGCTACTGCGCCACCTGCGACGCCGCCTTCTTCCGCGAGCAGGTGATCCTCGTCGTCGGCGGCGGCGACAGCGCCTTCGAGGAGGCGATCTTCCTGACCAAGTTCGGCTCCCGCGTGATCCTCGTGCACCGCCGCAACGAGTTCCGCGCCTCCAGCATCATGGTCGAGCGCGCGCGGCAGATCGAGAACCTGGAGTTCAAGACCCCGTACGTGGTCGAGGCGTTCCTGGAGGGCGACGGCCCGTTCAAGCGCGTCGCCCGCTTGAAGAACGTCGAGACGGGCGAGGTCGAGGAGCTCGAGATCGGCGGCGCGTTCATCGCGATCGGCCACGAGCCCCAGTCGGAGATCGTCGCGGGCGTCGTCGAGACCGACGAGGACGGCTACGTCAAGGTGGAGGGTGACTCGACGCGCACCAACGTGCCCGGCGTGTTCGCCGCCGGCGACCTGGTCGACCGCACCTACCGCCAGGCGATCACCGCCGCCGGGATGGGCTGCAAGGCGGCGCTGGACGCCGAGTGGTACCTGCGCGACAACCCGCAGGTGCCCACGCCGGAGGGCATGCCCGCCGGCGACCTCGCCGAGGCCCAGTGGGCCTCCTCGTCCGGCGAGGCCTGATCCCCGGCTTCACGCTCGCATGACCGCCCGGGTCGGCCGGCCTGGATGACGGCCGCATCCGGGCGGCTTCGCATGCGGGCGGCGGGACGGACGGGGCGTGGGCGCCGGCCGTCGCTGCAGCCTGCGTTGCGCTTCCGGGATCCGGCGCGTGCCGGAGGGACGGCATGTATGGTCCCGGTCGTCCTGTGACGTTCGTCACGCACGCAAGCTTCAAGCAAACGCCGAGGAGCACAAACCGCATGTCGAGGTTCCCGCGTCGGATCACCGCTGCAGCCTTGGCCGTCGCGGCGGCCGCCGCCGTCGCCGCGCCCGCGGCCCACGCCCAGCACACCCAGCAGCTCGACGTAGGCGCCCAGCTTCTGCGTCAGCCGAAGGGCAAGCCCTGGGAGATGAACCTGCTCATGGGCGCCACGATGGGCATGAGCGATAACTCGACGCCCGCGCCGGTGACGCGGATGCGTTTCTCGTTCCCGGCGGGCGCGAAGGTCAACTCCGACGCCTTCGCCACCTGCTCCGCGAACACCCTCGAGCGTCGCGGGCCGAGCGCCTGCCCGAGCCGCTCGCGGATCGGCAAGGGCAGCGCGGTGGCGGTCGCCCTGGCCAACCCGTTCAACGCCGACCTGACGGTCTTCAACGGACCGGGCAACCGGAACCGCCGCCAGCTCAACATCTTCGCCAAGCTGCGCGAGATCCCGCAGCTCACCGTCGTGCTGAGCGGCACGCTGCGCCGCACCTCCGGCCGCTTCGGCTACACGCTGGACCTCCCGGTCCGGACGATCGCCCCGATCGGGCCCGGCAGCGAGGCCTCGATCGTCAAGTTCGAGACGACGATCGGCGGCTACGGCCGGCTGAAGGGCAAGCGCGTCCCGTTCGTCGAGGCGCCGACCAAGTGCAGTGGCCGCGGCTGGCCGTTCCAGGGCCAGTTCACCTACGCGGACGGCGCGAGCGGCACCGCGAGCGCGCACATCAGCTGCACGATCCGGGCCACGCCGGATAGCTGAGCGTTCCTCACCGGCGGCAGGGGGCCGCCAGCGAAACGCAAACATTCCTTAACGCGGGCGGCCGCAACTCTGCGGCCGCCCGTCCGTAGATTCAGAACAGAGAGATGTCGGGCACGCACACCTTCCAGTACCCCAAGGTCGTTCCTGTCGGGCCGAAGCCCAAGCCGTCTCCGGGCGGAGGCTCGAAGGAACCCAAGCGGTGAGGTTCGGGTCGGCCCCGCTTCAGGGCAGGGCCGACTCGAGCTTCAGCAGCGCGACCTTGCGCTGGAGCCCCCCGGTGTAGCCGGTCAGCCGACCGGAGGACCCGACGATGCGATGGCACGGCACCACGATCGGCAGCGCGTTGGCGCCCAGCGCGCGACCGGCGGCGCGGGCGGCGCGCGGGTTGCCCGCCCGCTCGGCGATCTGCCCGTAGGTCGCCGTCTCACCGTACGGCACCCGGGCCGTCTCCTCGAGCACGCGGCGGCCGAACCCGGCCGACAGCGACCAGTCCAACTTGATGTCGAACTCGCGGCGGCGGCCCGCGAAGTACTCGTCGAGCTGCCTGCGCAGATCGTCCATGGCGGCGTCCGGCCGCGCGACGACGCGTCCCTCCAGCCTGGCCTCCAGCGACCCCAGGATGCGCTCGACGCCGCCGGGCAGGTCGGCGTAGGCCAGGCGCACCAGCCCGCGCGGCGTGGCGGCGGCCACCATCCGCCCGAGCGGCGTGTCGATCAGGGTGTAGGAGATCTCGACGGCGGGGGCGGAGGCCCGCCTCCTCGCCCTGGAGGCCGTCTCGATGAGCATGGTCATGGTCTTGATGCCTCCGGGGTCGCGGGTCGTCAGTGGTCGTGCTCGTGGAAGGCGGGGATCCGCCGCAGCAGTGGCGCCGCACGGTAGCGCTCCTCGCCGTACTCCTCGCGCAGGCCGTCGAGGATCATCACGATGTGGTCGAGGCCGACCAGGTCCGCCCACTCGAGCGGGCCGCGCGGGTGGTTGAGCCCCAGCACCATCCCCGCGTCGATGTCCTGGGCGCCGCCGACGCCCTCGGTCAGCGCGAACGCGCACTCGTTGACGAGCTGGGCGACGATGCGGCCGAGCACCAGGCCGGGCGCGTCGCCGACCCACACCGTCGGCAGCCCGAGCGAGGCGAAGAACGCCTCGGTGCGCTCCGCCGCCGGCGCGCTGGTGTCGGCGGTGCGGGTCAGCTCGACCATGCCGATCGGGCTGAGCGCGTGGAACCCGGCGGAGCTGCCGCCCGGGTCGAGCGCGTGCAGCGGCCCCTCGGCGCACAGCAGCGCCCGGGGCGCGCCCTGCAGCGGAGGGGCGTCCGGGTCCCTGGGCCCGCACTCCAGGATCAGCCACGGCACCTCGGCCCCGGAGTGCTCGTCGACCTCCCAGCCCGCCTCGGCGGCCTGCTCGCGCAGCTCGTCGGCGACCGGCAGGAAGCCGCTGATCACCACCAGCCCCTTCGGCTCGGCCGCCGCTGCCGGCTGCGGGTCGGGCGGGCGCACGATGCGGCCGTGCTCGTAGCGGTACCAGCCGCGGCCCGTCTTGCGGCCCAGCCGCCCGGCGGCGATCATCCGCGCGCTGAGCGGCGAGGGGCGCCAGCGGGGCTCGCCGAAGCTCTGCTCGTAGAAGGAGCGCGAGACCTCGAAGCCGACGTCGATCCCGACCAGGTCCTGCAGCTCGAACGGGCCCATCGGAAAGCCCGCGGCGCGCACGATCGCGTCGATCGTCTCCACGTCGGCGATCCGCTCCTGCAGCAGGCGCAGCGCCTCCAGCCCGAACGGCCGGTTGCAGCGGTTGACCAGGAAGCCGGGGCCGTCGGCGGCGTCGATCACGCGCCGGCCCATCGCCTCGCCGGTGGCGCGCGCCAGCGCGAGCGCCTCCTCGGACGTGTCGACGCCTGCGACCACCTCCACCAGCGCCATCAGCGGCGGCGGGTTGAAGAAGTGCATGCCCACCACGCGCGAGGTGTCGGTCGCCGCCCGCGCGATCGTCGTGATCGGCAACGACGAGGTGTTGGAGGCGAGCACCGCGCGCGGCGCCAGCGCGGAGAGCCGCTCGAAGAGCTCGTGCTTGAGCTCGAGCCGCTCGGGGATCGCCTCGATGACCAGCTCGCAGTCGGCCAGGTCCTCGAGGGCGCCGACGACCTGCAGCCGCGCGGCAGCCTCGTCGGGGTCGCCGTCGAAGCGGTCCTTGGCGGCGAGCTTGGCGATCCCCGCGCGGGCTCGCTCGACCGCGCGCTCGGCTGCGCCCTCGGCCACATCGAACACGAGCGTGCGCGCGCCGGACTGGGCGGCGAGCTGGGCGATGCCCGAGCCGATCGTCCCCGCGCCGACGACCCCGAGCAGCCTGGCGGGCGCGGCGCTCACGACGGCACCAGGGCGTTGATGCCCGTCTCCGCGCGGCCGATGATCAACTGCTGGATCTGCGAGGTGCCCTCGTAGAGGGTGGTGACGCGGACGTCGCGCAGGTGGCGCTCGACGATGTGGTCGTCGACGTAGCCGGCGCCGCCGTGCACCTGGATCGCCCGGTCGGCGCACCAGACGGCCGCCTCGGAGGCGAACAGCTTGGCGATCGAGGTCTCCACCGTGTTGGGCTGCCCGGTGTCCTTCAGCCAGGCGGCCCGCCACACCAGGAGCCGGGCCGCGTCGGTCCTGACGCGCATCTCGGCGATCATCTGCTGGACGAGCTGGAAGGCGGCGATCGGCCGGCCGAACTGCTCGCGCTCCCGCGCGTAGCGGACCGACTCCTCCAGCGAGCACCGGCAGATGCCGACGCATCCGGCGGCGACCGAGAAGCGCCCGGAGTCGAGCGCGCTCATCGCCACCTTGAAGCCCTCGCCGACCTCGCCGAGCACCGCGTCGTCGGGGGCGAACACGTCCTCGAGCGCGATCTGGGCGGTGTCGGAGTGATGCAGGCCCATCTTGTGCCGGATCGGGGCGGGCTTGAAGCCGGGCTGGTCGGTCTCGACGAGGAAGCACGCCAGCCCGCGGTGGCGCTTGTCGGGATCGGTCTGGGCGAACACGAGCGCCAGCCCGGCGTGGTTGCCCATCGAGATCCACATCTTGGCCCCGTTGATGCGCCAGCCGCCGTCGACCTTGACCGCGCGCGTCTTCTGGTTGGCGGCGTCCGAGCCGGTGTCGGGCTCGGTGAGCGCGAAGCAGCCGAGCACCTCGCCTGAGCACAGGCGCGGCAGCCAGCGGCGCTTCTGCTCCTCGGTGCCGAACGCGAGGATCGCCGAGCAGACCAGCGACGTCTGCACGGAGATGACGGTGCGCAGCGCGCTGTCGCCGCGGCCGATCTCCTCGACGATCAACCCGTAGGTGCGGTAGTCGAGCCCCGCGCCGCCGTACTCCTTGGGGACGATCGCGCCCAGGTAGCCCTGGCGCGCGACCTCGGCGACGAGGTCGAGGTCGAAGCGCCCCCGGCGCGAGTTCTCCTTGGCCGCCGGGATGACGCGGCTGTCGGTGAACTCGCGCGCCGTCCGGCGGATGAGCTCCTGCTCGTCGGTGAGAGCGAAGTCCATGGCCGCACGCTACCTGCCGACGGCGCCGCGCGGCGGCGGCCCGGCGCCCGTAGACTCGGCCGCGTGGACCCCCTTGCCGTGATCATGCTCGGGCTGGTGGGAGGCGTCGTCGTCGCGCTGGCGTTGGTCGGTCTGCTCCACCCGCGCAGCAGCGCCGAGGTGCTGGGTCTGCGCCCGCCGCGGTCGCCCGAGCAGGAGGCCGAGGAGGAGGCCGACGACGTGGCCCAGATGCTGGAAGCGATCAACCGCAGCCGCCGCGCCCGTGGCAAGCGCGAGCTGACCGAGGACGACGTCCGGGAGGGCCGTCGGTGAGGGCGCTCATCGTCGGCGGCGGGCGGCCCGGGCTCGAGGTCGCGCGCCGGCTGGCGGACGAGGGGAACGCGGTCCGCTACGTGACCCGCAACGAGGCGTTCCGGCCGGAGATCGAGGCCGCCGGGGCGGAGTGCTTCATCGGCGACCCGGACCGGATCGGCACGCTGCGCTACGCCCTGGACAACGTCACGGTGCTGCTGTGGCTGATGGGCGCCGTCGACGGCGGCGAGCTCCACGGCACGCGGCTGTCGATGATGATCGAGCGCACGATCGACACCACCGTGCGCGGCGTGGTCTACGAGGGCACCGAGCAGGGCGCGGAGGTCGTGCGGCGGATGGCGGCCTTCAACGAGATCCCCTATGCGATCGTCGACGTGGGGCGCGACGACGTCGAGGAATGGACCGCGAAGGTCCTCTCCGCGGTGGGGGAGGTTCTCGCCAAGCCGCGTGGGCGCTAGACTGCCAGTCCTAAACCCGCAAAAGCGGATCGAAATAGGGAGTTAGGACGTGGGCGAGTACGCGAAGGACGTGCTGGTCGAGCCGAGCTGGCTCGAGGAGCACCTGAACGACGAGAGCATCCGCATCGTCGAGGTCGATGAGAACCCGGCCCTCTACGCCGAGGCGCACATCCCGGGTGCCATCGGGCTCGACTGGAAGGCCGACCTCCAGGACCCGGTCCGCCGCGACTTCCTGTCGGCCGAGGACTTCGGGAAGCTGCTCGGGTCGAAGGGCATCTCCAACGACCACACGATCATCCTCTACGGCGATCGCAACAACTGGTTCGCCGCCTACACCTACTGGTACCTGAAGTACTACGGGCACGACAAGGTCAAGCTGCTCAACGGCCCGCGTGACAAGTGGATCGCCGAGGGCCGCCCGACCACGACCGAGGTGCCCAGCTACGAGCCGACCACCTTCAACACCAAGCCGGGCGACGAGAGCATCCGCGCGCGCCGCGACGAGGTCCTGAAGGCCGTCAACAACAACACCAACCTGGTCGACGTGCGCTCGCCGCAGGAGTTCGCCGGCGAGATCATCTCCCCGTCCGGCTACGAGCAGGAGGGCGCCCAGCGCGCCGGCCACATCCCGGGCGCCGCCTCGATCCCGTGGGCGCAGGCGGTGCGCGAGGACGGCACGTTCAAGTCGGCCGAGGAGCTGCGCGAGCTCTACGGCGGCAAGGGCGTGCTGGACGGCAAGCCGATCATCGCCTATTGCCGCATCGGTGAGCGCTCGGCGCACACCTGGTTCGTCCTCCACGAGCTCCTCGGCCAGGAGAACGTGAAGAACTACGACGGCTCGTGGACCGAGTGGGGCAACCTGGTCGACGTGCCGATCGAGAAGGGCGCCTGAGGCCCGACCGATCCCCGTCCGGATCCCGCGCTGTCAGGCCAGGCCGACGGCCGCCGGCAGCGCGGGGTCCGACCGCAGCCGCCTGAACAGGTCGGTGAGCATGCGGGCAGTCGCGCCCCACACCAGGTTGTCGTCCACCACGTAGGTGTCGGTGCGGATCGGCAGCCCGCGCCGCAGCAGCCGGCGGCGCCCGTAGCCGGCGGCGAGGTCGGCGAGCGACAGCTCCAGCACCTCGGCGACCTCGTCCTCGGCCGGGCGCCACGCCTGCCCGCCGTCCAGCAGCCCGACGAACGGGTAGACGGAGAACCCGGTCGCGATGGTCGGCGTCGGCTGCAGGGCGCCGATCAGCTCGACGTCGTCGGGTGAGAGCCCGATCTCCTCGCGCGCCTCGCGCAGCGCGGTGGCGCGCAGGTCTTCGTCGGGGTCTTGGCGGCCGCCGGGGAACGAGATCTCCCCGGCGTGCTTGCGCAGGTCGTCGCGCCGGCGCGTGAGCACCACCTTCAAGCCGTCGCCGCCGATCAGCAGCGGCACGAGCACGGCGGCGTCGATCCGGCCCGGGACGTCGAGGCCGGCCGCGGTCTCCGGGTCGAGCAGGACGGCGGCCAGCCGGTCGCGCAGCTCAGCGCGTGAGGGAGAGGCGCTCGACGCGCTCATCGAACATCACCTCGCCCTCGAGCGTGCGGTGCACAGGGCACCTGGCGGCGATGACGCGCAGGCGCTCGACCTGCTCGTCGGTGAGCGTGCCGGGGAACCGCAGGACGAGGTTGAAGCGGGTGGGGGCGCCGCGCTCGGCGGGCGAGTACTCGCAGGCGACCTCCATGTCCTCGATGTCCCAGCCCTTGCGCCGGGCGTACATCTCCATCGTGGTCGCCGTGCACGACGCCAGCGCGGCCGCCAGCAGCTCTTGCGCGGACGGTCCGCTGTCGTCGCCGCCGTTCTCCGCCGGCTCGCCGACGACGAGGCGGTGGCCGCGGACCGTGACCGCCTGCCGGTAGGTGCCCGTCCGCCGCGCCGTTGCCTTCATCGCCATGGCCCGGAGGATATTCCCGGGGCATGGGCGGCCGTGTCCGCGCGGCGTCAGTGCAGCGGCAGGACGACGAGCCCGGTGGGGATCTTCGGGAAGAAGAAGGTCGACTTCGGCGGCATCGTCGCGCCGGCGGCCGCGATCTCCCGCACCTGCCCGACGGGGCTGGGAGCGAGGAAGAAGGCGCAGTCGGCGGCGCCGGAGATCACCGCCTCGCGCGCCTCGTCATCGCTGCGCGAGTACGCGAGCCCGTTCAGCTCGGCGATGTCGCGCTCGGTCATCCCGAGCGCCTGCTTGAGGATCAGCTCCTCGAGGATCGCGGGGGCGAGCCGCCGATAGGGGACGGGGAAGGCGGCCAGCGCGCGCTCGGCCTCGGCGGGGTCCTTGAGCGTCAACCTGTGGGCCTTCCTGGATCGGCCGTCCAGCCAGCCGAACGTCGTCGCGGAACCTGCCGTGGGCGGGCGCAGCTCGTCGAGGTTCACCTCCTCGATCTCGAAGCGCCCGTCGATGTAGGCCTCGAGCCGCTCGCGGCGCGCCGGGTCGAGGCCGGTGAGCAGCCGGTGGGTGGGGAAGATCGTGAGGCCCGTGTCCTGGAAGGCGACGAGCGCCATCAGCACCCAGCCGGCGTCGGGTGCCTCGTCGCCCGCCTCGCGCGCGTAGGCGCGGGCGGTCTCGTAGCGGTGGTGGCCGTCGGCGATCAGCAGCTCGGCGTCGGCCAGCGCCATCGTCGCGCGGGCGCACGCCGCCTGGTCGGCGACGCGCCAGAGCCGGTTGACGGTGCCCTCGTCGTCGGTGGCCTCCGCCCACGGGTCGGCGGTCATCGCCGCCTCGAGCGCGCCGAGCGCGGCGCCTCCCGAGTCGTCGTAGAGCGCGAAGATCGGCGAGAGGCTGCAGCGGGTGGCGCGCGTCAGCCGCAGCCGGTCCTCCTTGGGCCCGGGGTGGGTGCGCTCGTGCGGGCGGATCCGGCCTTCTCCGTAGTCCTCGACCCGCACGCGCGCCAGCAGGCCGCGACGGACGCGTCGGCGCCCGTCGGGGCCGAGGTAGTCCTGCTCCAGCACCCACATCGCCGGCTCGACGTCCCGGACCAGCGCGCCGCGGCGCTGCCACAGCTCCAGCAGGCGCGCAGCCTCCTCGTACGGGTCGGCCCCCAGCGGCGCCTCGGGCAGATCGACGTGGACGATGTTGTGCCGGGAGCGAGCCGCCAGGGCGGCGCGACGTCCCTCGTCGATGACGTCGTACGGCGGGGCGATCACCGACGCCAGCGTGCCGACCGTCCGCAGGTCGTAGTGCAGCGCGCGCATGGCGCGGACGTCGGCCATGGGGGCAATCTACCGCCGCCGGACCGCACGTCCAGGGGACGGGCGGCCCGGCGGTCGGCAGCGTGCCTCAGCGCTGAGCAGGGCTCACAGGAAGGAGGCTGGTGGCGCGGCGGGCGCGAGCCGCGCGGACGGGCTAGCGCTTGCGCATCCCGAAGTGGGTGACGTACGTGGCCGCCGTGGAGGCGGCGCCCGCGATGCGCGGCGAGCCCGGCGTCACGCCGATCCCGATCTCGCGGAAGCTGCGGCTGAGGATGTTGGCGCGGTGGCCGGGCGAGTCCATCCAGGCGGCGACGATCGCGCGCGGCGTCGCGCTCTCGCCGACGCCCCAGGCGAGGTTCTCGCCGACCGACCACGCCCGCACGCCCTTCAGGTAGCCCGTGCGCTTGATCCGCTGGGTCAGCGTCGAGCCGCCGGGGGAGACGTGCGAGAAGAAGCCCTGGCGCACCATCAGCCGCGCGTAGCTGGAGGACACCCGGTGCAGCGTCGGCTGCGGGCGCAGCTTCGGAAGGCCGCGCGCCGTGCGCTCGTTGTTGAGCAGGCACAGCGTGGCCTCGCGCACGGTCTCGGTGTCGGCGGCGGACGGATGCACGTCGGCGCCGGCGCACTCCGCGGCATGCGCGATGCCGGGCGCGGCGAGCGCCGCGGCGGCGATGAATCCAGGCAGCATGAAGCGGAGTCGGCGCATGTCGGCTCTCCAAGTGGGGGGCGAAGGAGGAGGTCCGGGCGGGCGCTCGCCCGTCGGACCGGTGGGGCGCGCTCTCTGCTCTCGGTGCTTCTCGGCGCGCTGTCACGGCCCGTATCGGCAGGCGGGCGGCGCCGCCTTTTCCGGCCGGTCAGTGGGTGGACGGGTGTCCGACGCGGTCCGTAAGGGACGTGACGGGGCGGCGCCCCTCCACCGGGGGAGACCGGGTCAGGCGCCTGGCCGGGAGCCGCGACGCGCCGCGGACGTCGCACGAGGGAGCGCCGAGGGCGTCGAGTTATGGATCCGCCGCCTTGTCACCTACGCTTTGGAGCCGATGTGGCACGGCACGGCCAGAAGGGCGGCACGACCCACCGCCGCCTCCTGCCCTGCCGCCGGCAGCCGGCGCTGCCACGTCCCCGCCGACCCGGGCGGCAACTGCGCATGCCACCGTGGCATCCGGCCGTACACTGGTCGCCGTCGTCGGGACGTGGCGCAGCCTGGTAGCGCACCTGCTTTGGGAGCAGGGGGTCGCGGGTTCAAATCCCGCCGTCCCGACCTCGCCGGGCGTCCCGCGCGGCGCGTGCGACGCCCTTCGGTTGCCGCGGTCGGTCGGCCGGGAAGCAACCTGAAGGTGAGAGACCGAACCGGGCGGCGGGCGCCGGTGCGCCGCCGGCTTGAGTGGGCGCATGCGCCGTGACTCCGCCCTGCCATGGGTCTCGGTCGCCTGCGCGGCGACCGCCTTCGCCGCGTGCCTGGTCGGGTGGCGGCTCGGCGACGTGGCGTTCGACATCGCCTGGGCGCCGACCCTCGACCTGAGGATCGACTTCGCCCTCGACGGCCTCGGCGCGCTCTACGCGCTCCTGGCCACCGGCATCGGCGTGGCGGTGTTCATGTACGGGTCGGCGTACCTGCCGCGCCATCTCGCCAAGGCGCGCCGGCCACAGCGCGAGGCGTCGCGCTTCTGGCCGTGGATGGTCCTGTTCATGGTGGCGATGGTCGGGCTGGCGTGCGCGCGCGACCTGATCGTCATCTTCGTCCTGTTCGACCTGACCGCGATCGCCTCGTACTTCCTGATCGGGTTCGACCGCGAGCGGGTGCGGGCGCGCGGCGCGGCGCTGATGGCGCTGCTCATCACCGGGGTCGGCGCGGTGGCGATGCTCGTCGGCGCGGTCCTGCTGTACCAGCGCCACGGCACGTTCTCGCTGGACGAGCTGATCGAGCGCGCGGACGGGGGCGGCGCCACGACCGTCGCCGGGGTGCTGATCGCCGTCGCCTGCCTGGCCAAGAGCGCGCAGGTGCCGCTCCACTTCTGGCTGCCGCGCGCGATGGAGGCGCCGACGCCGGTCTCCGCCTACCTGCACTCCGCGGCGATGGTCGCAGCGGGCGTGCTGGTCATCGGGCGCGTCCATCCGCTGCTGCAGCGCAGCGAGCTGGTTCTCGACCTGCTGCTGATCGTCGGCCTGGCGTCGATCGTCGTCGGTGGCCTGCTCGCGCTCGCCCAGGACGAGCTCAAGCAGCTGTTGGCCCACTCCACGATCAGCCAATACGGGTATGTCGTGACCCTGTACGGGATCGGCGGCGAGGCGGCCGCGGGAGCCGCCGCCCTGTACGTGATCGCGCACGCGATCGCCAAGAGCGCGCTGTTCATGACCGCCGGCGCGGTGACCGAGGCTACCGGGCGGAGCCGCCTGTCTCAGCTCGGTGGCCTGGCGCGTCCGATGCCGGTGCTCGCGGCCGCGAGCCTGGTGGCGGCCGCCACGCTCGCCGCGCTGCCGCTCACGCTCGGCTACTTCAAGGACGAGCTGTTCTTCGCCGCCGCCCACGACGAGGGCGGGTTCGTGGCGGTGATGGCGGTCGTCGCCGCCGCGCTGACCTTCGCCTACATCGGCCGCTTCTGGACGCGCCTGTTCCTCGGCCCCCGGCGCATGCGCCCGCGGCCGATCCCGGCCATGTTGTACGTGCCGGTCGTCCTGCTTGCGGCGGTCTCCCTGGCGGGCGGCGTCGCGGTCGGGCCATTCGCCGCGCTCGCGCAGGATGCGGCGGAGATCACCCACGGCGGGCCGGTCGAGCTGCATCCCGCGTACCACGTGAACGGCGGCGCCGAGAACATCATGACGTTGGCCGCCTGGGGCCTCGGCCTGGCGCTGCTGCTCATGCGCCAGGTGCGCCGTCCGCTCACCGTAGGGCTGGCGCGGCTGGGCGACAGGATCGGCCCCAGGACGATCTACCGCCAGTCGCTGCACCTGCTCAACGTCGCCTCGGACCGCATCCACGCCGAGGAGGTGCGCGATCTGCGCAACTCCATCGCGGCGGTGATCATGCCCGGCGGCATCCTGATCGGGATCGCCCTCGCGACCACGCTGACCGGCGACTCGTGGGACATCGGGAGGGTCCGCCTTGCCGACATCCCCGTCCTCGCGTTGATGGCGTTGGTCGTGGTGGCCGGGATCGTCGCCGCCCGCGACCGCGGGCACGTGCGGATCGTCCTGTCGCTCTCGCTCGTCGGCTTCGGCCTGTCCGCGATCTACGCGCTGGTGGGCGCCCCCGACGTGGCGCTGGTGGCGGTGCTGATCGAGACGGTCGCCTCGCTCGTGTTCTTCGCCGTGCTCGCGCGGCTGCCGCGGCGCACGCGGACCGCCGGGCTGGTCGTGCGTCCCGCGCGGCCGCGGCGGCGGCTGCGCAACCCGGTGATCGGCGCGGTCTCCGGGCTGGCGATGTTCGCCCTGGTCTGGGCGTCGCTGTCGAACGCGACGCTCGCCCCCGGCGACGCCCAGCGGCAGATCGAGCTCACCCCGGAGGCCCACGGCGGCGACGTGGTGACCGTCATCCTCGCCGACTTCCGCGGGCTGGACACGCTCGGGGAGATCACAGTCCTGACGATCGCCGCGATCGGCGTCGCGACGCTCCTGCGACGAGGGAGGCTCTGGTGACGGTCATCGTCGAGGTCTACGCCCGCCGCCTGTTCGGCCCCGCGGTGATCGTCGCCCTGGCGCTGATCGTCAAGGGCTACGTCGACGTCGGCGACGGGTTCAGCGCCGGCACCATCGTCGGCCTCGCCGTCGCGCTGCAGTACGTGGCGCGCGGCCGTCAGCGCGCGGAGACGGCGGTGCGGCTGCTGCATCTCGCGCCGATCGGTGCGGTCGTCGGTCTGATCGGCGCGATCGGGGTCGGCTTCCTCGGGATCCTGACCGGGGAGCCGCCGTTCACGCACGCGCCCGCCCCCGGGGCGAAGGTGATCCGGGTCGGCACGCTCGAGCTGAGCACCGCGGTCGTCTTCGACCTCTTCGTGTTCATGTTGGTGGCCTCGGTGCTGATCATCATCATCCATCACCTGGCGACGCGGTCGAGGGGGGAGGAGCGGTGAAGCTGGCCTTCGCCCTCGCCGTCGCGGTGCTGTTCGGCACCGGCGTCCACCAGCTCCTGCAGCGCGACCTGGTGCGCGTGGTCGTCGGCTTCGTGCTGATCTCGCACTCCGCGGTGCTGACGCTGCTCGCCTCGGGCCTCACCCGTGGTGATGCGCCGATCTACCCGCTGCCCAAGTCGGTCTCCGACCCGCTGCCGCAGGCGATGGCGCTCACCGCCCTGGTGATCGGGCTGGCGGTCGTCGCGCTGCTGCTGACGCTGCTGCTGCGGATCGCTCGCGCCTACCGCGTCTACGGCATGCACGAGCTGGGCGAGACCGAGGCCGAGCGCGAGGAGCGCCTGCGCGAGGAGGCAGCGCACGCGCGCGCCGCGGAACGGGAGGCGAGCTGATGGTCGCGATGCTGCTCGCGCTCATCGTCCCGTGGACCGCCGGGATCGTGCTGGTGGCGCTCGACGGGCGCCGTCGCTGGGTGTCGTGGGCGGCGGTCGGCGTCCTGGCGGCCAACCTCGCCGCGGTGGCGGTGACGCTCGGACTGGTGCTCGCCGACGGGCCGATCGAGACGACGACCGGCGGCTGGGCGCCCGGGGTGGGGATCACGCTGCGCGCCGACGCGCTCGGTCTGGCGTTCGCGCTCGTCTCGTCGCTGGCGCTGCTGGCGGCGATGATCCACGAGACGCTCGGCCACGTGCGGGAGCGCACCTTCCCCGGCCTGGTGGCTCTGCTTGCCGCCGGGCTGACCGGGCTGTTCATCACCGGCGACCTCTTCAACTTCTACGTGTTCTTCGAGGTCGCGATGGTGGCCTCGTACATCCTCGCCACCTACGGCGGGCTGAGGACCGAGCTCGGCGCGGCGCTGGTCTTCGCGATCGTCAACCTGCTCGGGACGTTCGTGTTCCTGGTGTCGGTCGCCGCCCTGTACCACCTGACCGGCACCCTCAACATGCTCGAGATCGCCGCGCGGCTGGCGCCGCTCGACCCGAGCGCGCCGCTGCTGATCGCGGTCGGGTTCTTCGTCGCCTTCGCGGTCAAGCTCGGCATCTTCCCCTTCCACTTCTGGCTGCCGACCGTGTACACCGGCGCGCGCCCGGCGGTGGCCGCGATCCTCGGCGGCGCGCTGGCCAACATCGGCAGCTACGGCATCCTGCGCTTCGGCGGCGCGCTGCTGCCGCGCGAGCTGGAGCTGAGCGCCACCGCGCTGGTCGTGATCGGGTCGGCCTCGATCGTCTACGGCGCCGTGCTCGCCGTCTCGCGCCGCAGCGCCGCCGAGATGCTCGCCTACTCGACGATCGGGCAGGTCGGCTACGTGCTGGTCGCCGTGGGCATCGGGGGCCCGGTCGGGTTCGCCGCCGCCGTCGTGTACGGGTTGGTCAACGCCCTCAACAAGACGCTGCTGTTCCTCGCCGCGCGCATGCGCGGGACGCTGGTCGGCGCGGGCTTCGTGATCGGCGCCTTCAGCGTGGCGGGGGTGCCGCCCGCCGCCGGCTTCATCGGCAAGCTGGAGATGTTCCGCGCCGGGATCGAGGCCGACAGCATCGCGCTGGTGGCGCTGTTCTTCGTCGGCGGCGCGCTGTCGATCATCTACGCCTTCCAGCTCTACCAGCTCGACTTCTGGCGCGGCCACCGCTCCGGGCCGACCAGCCCGCGCGCGCAGCGGGCGCTGGTCGTCGCGCTGGCCGCGATCGTGCTGGGGACGGGCATCTGGCCCGAGCCGCTGCTGGCGCTCGGTCGCGACGCCGCGGCGGTGCTGACCGGGGGTGCGTCGTGAAGCGCCTGCTGCTCACCACGCTCGGCCTGACCGTCATCTACCTGCTGGTGCTCACCAGCATCGACCCGGCCGACGTGCTGTCGGGTGCGGTGCTGTCGCTGCTGGTCGCGTGGGCGCTGGTCGGCAGGCGCCGGCCCCAGCGCCGCGGACGTCCGGCGCCGCCGGCACACGTGCGGATCCCCTACGGCCTGCGCCTGGCGGGCCGCACCGCGCGCCAGATGGTGGTGGGGAGTTGGCTCGTGGCCCGCTATTGCGTGCGGCCCACCGGCGAGCCGCGCTTCGTGGAGATCCCGCGCGCCGGGCGCAGCGACCGCGGCGTGGCTCTGTGGGGCCTGACGACGGGCCTGGCACCGGACGAGATCCCCGTCGACGTCGACGACGAGCGGGGGGTGCTGATCGTCCAGGTGATCTGCGACGAGTCGGACGACGAGGTGGCCAACCGCCATATGAACGACTACGAGAACATTCACCGCCGGGTGGTGCCATAGCGATGCCGGAAGTGCCGCTTGCGATCGCGCTGGGTTGGGCGACGCTGCTGCTGGTGGCGGGCGGCCTGGTCCTGCTGCGCTCCCAGGACGCGCTCACGCGCGTGCTCGCGCTCGACGTCCTGGTGTCGATCGTGGTGATCCTGATGGTGATCCTGTCGTACCTGCGCAGCGAGTCCTATTACATCGACGTGGCGCTGACGCTCGCGCTGCTGGCGTTCGCCGCCACGCTGGCCGCCGCCCGCTACCTGAGCCGAGGGTCGATCTTCTGATGGCGGTCGTCGCCGACATCATCGGGATCGCGCTGGTGGCGGCCGGCCTGACGCTGGCGACGATCGCCCTGTGGGGGCTGCTGCACATGGACCGGATCAGCACGCAGCTCCATGCCGCCGGGCTGATCTCCGGGCCGTCGGTGATCGCGGTGCTGCTGGCGGCGCCGTTCACCGGCGAGGCGTCGATCATCACCAGCGCGGTGCTGGTGCTGATCTTCGTGTTGATCAGCGCGCCGCTGGCGAGCCACGCGATCGCGCACGCGGCGCGGAGGGGCGTCGAGCGCGTCGAGCCCGAGGTGGGCCGGTCCGACTCCGACCGCTGAGCGCTCCGACCCTGTACACCTTTCCCCGATGGCCCGTCTCGGAGAGCTGGTGCGCTTCGGCCTGGTCGGCGGCTTCAACGCCGGCACCTACTTCGGCTTCTACACGGCCGGGGTGCTGCTCGGCGTCCACTACGCCGCGGCGGCGCTGATCGCCTTCGTGCTGTCGGCCTCTATCGGCTACTGGCTGCACGAGCACTGGACGTTCCGCGGCCGCCGGCCCTCGGTGCGCGGCTGGCTCGGCTGGCTGGGCACGCAGGCGGCAGGCACGGCGCTCAACGTCGCGCTGCTGGCGGTCGCCGTCGACGTGGTGGGGATGGACAAGATCGTCGCCCAGGCGGTGCTGCTGCCCGTGACGCCGATCGCGACCTACCTGGTGGGACGCCGCTGGGTGTTCACCCGCGCCGAGGCGGTCGCCGCCCCGCACTCCGGTCGGGGGCGCTGAGGGTGGCTCCGGGACGGCGGCTGCGTCGAGCCCGCGTCCGCGCGTGCGAGGATTGAGGGCACGCCCCTGTAGCTCAGCTGGATAGAGCAGCGGACTTCTAATCCGCAGGTCGCAGGTTCGAATCCTGCCGGGGGCGCTCCGCGTCGCAGGTTCGAATCCTCTTGCGGGAAAAGGAATCGAACCCGCGTCATCGCCGGCAAACCCGAGCGTCGGTGACGACAGGGCACGTGCCGGTCGTGGCGGCTGTGGGTAGCCAGTCGGGCGATGGACCTCGCCTTCGAGCTCGAGTGTCTCGAGGCGGGCGGCGACCGCCTGGAGGTCGAGGGCCGCTGGTCGGGAGTCCGCGGCCTGAGGTTCGTGCGTCCGGTGCTCGTCGTCCGCGACGACGGGCGCGAGCGGCGCCTGCTGGCGGTGCTCGACCACGGGCCCTGGGAGGCCGCCGACGGCGAGCCGTGGGCGGCCGCCTTCCCGTGGGATCGGCCCGAGCCTCCCGATCCGTCCTCGGCGTGGCTGGTGGTGGCCTCCGACGTGCTCGTTCCGCTGGCCGGGGAGGGGAGGGCGGCATCCCGCGCCCGGGACGGCGTCGAGTGGCCGCCCGACGAGGGCGAGGCCGGCCGCCGAGGCCCAGCGCCGGCGCTCGCCGGAGGAAGCGGCGCGAGGGAGGGCGCCGCCGCGCCGCGCGGGCACGGGCCCGACCCGGCCCGGACGCTCGAGGAGCGGCTCGTCGAGCATCGGCAGGCCGCCGAGCGGGCGGCGGAGCGCGCTGTCGAGATGGAGCGACGCCTGGAGGCGCTGCGCAAGGACGCGCTCGTCGCCGTCGCCGAGGCGCGCGCCGAGCGGGACGAGGCCGTGCGGGCGAAGGAGGCCGCCGAGCGCGCCCGTGACGAGGCCCTGCACGCGCGCGACGACGCGCTGCGTCAGCGCGACCGGGCGCTCAACGAGCGGGACGCCGCGCGTGCCGAGCGCGACCGGGCAGCCCGGCGGGCCGGGCAGGCGGCGGCCGAGCACGACGCCGCGCTGCGGGCGCTCGCGGCCGCCCACGGAGATCCTGGGTCCGCGCAGCCGGCGCAGCCCGCGCCGGTCTTGCCCATCGAGCCGGACGCGTCCGTCGCGGGCGCTCCGCTCGTCGAGGAGCCTCCGTCGGCGGACGTGCCGACCGGCATGGTCCCCGCCGCGACGCCGCGGCGCCCGTCGACAGCGTCCGGCCGCACGCGGCGCCGCGAGCTGACGTTCCGGATAGTCCGGCTGGCGGTGCTGGCGGCGGTGCTCGTCGTCGCCACGGTCATCGCCCTGCTGATCGCGGGCGCGCTCTGAGCGCGCCCGCGATCACGTCGAGCCGACCGTGCGCGACACGGCCGACTCGACGCGATCGGGCCGGCGGGCCGCCTAGCGGCTCGCCGCGCCGGTCGTGCGGCGGCTACGGGTGGAGCGGGAGCGCGTGCGCGTCGTCGTGCGCTTGGCGCCGTTCGCCCGGCGCCGGGTGCCCGAGGTGGTGCGGCGCTCCGCGGCCGGGATCTCCTCGCGCGCCACGGCACGCGAGAGCTGCGGGATCAGCCGCTGGAGGAACGCGGCCATCCGCTCCTCCTGGCGGCGGAACTCCTTCGCCAGCTTGGCGGTGTCGCGGTCCCCGACCGCGGTCGCCAGCTCCTCGATCGCCAGGTAGTTGCCGATCTCCTCGAACTCGTTGAAGAGCTCGGTCTTGGCGTTCTTGAGCAGCTTCTCCGCCTCGCCGGTTCCACGCAGCGCGTGCAGCGGCCCCTTGGCCAGCGCCGCGCCCTTCTTGGCGGCCGCCACGGCGCGATCGGCGACGTCGGTGATGCCCAGCTCGTCCACCTTGCCGCCGAGCTGCTTGATGCGCCGCTCCAGGCCCTTGGCCTGCTGCTGGGTCTCCTTCAGGTGCTCGCGCAGCCGCTTCTTGTAGGACTCGCGCGAGGTCATCGAGATGTGCGCCTTGAGCACGGTCTCGAGCTCCTTCTCCTTGCCGTAGGCCTCGTTCAGGTACTGGATGAGCTTGGCGTCGCGCGTCGGCGTCTCTTCGGCAGCCATCGATCGGGTCCCCCTCTTGCTCGCAGTAAGCGCGGACAGTCGCCAGCGGCATTCCCCGACGGGCGGCCGCCTACACCACGGTTTCCGTGATCCCGGTGCGGATGGGCCGGGAGCCGACCCGGGCGCGGAGCCCCGGCGGGGCGTGGGCGGCCCGTCCCGTATGACTTCGGTCACCGCGGACGTGCCGTCGGGACGGCCCGGTCCTGACAGCGTCTAGACTGTGTCCGCGGACGCGCGGTGAGCGTAGCTCAGCTGGTAGAGCTCCTGGTTGTGGTCCAGGCGGTCGCGGGTTCGAGTCCCGTCGCTCACCCTCCAGAAGACCCCGTTTCGGCGGGGTTTTCTCGTGTCGGCCCCGGTTCGTTCACGCGGCCGTGGCATCAATAAGGCATCAATTTCGTGACGAAGTGAGCCGAGGCCCGCGCCCGCGACGACCGTTCGCCGCGTGGGTTGGAAGGGATCGGCCGCGCGGCGGGCGAAGTAGCCGCTGATGACGACGCTGCTCGTTGGCGTGGCGGGACTGGCCGGCGTGCTCGCCCGCTACGGCCTCTCGAGGCTGACGCTCCACCACGAGTCGCTGATCTGGATGACCCTGGGCATCAACGTCATCGGGTCGTTTCTGCTCGGCCTGCTCGTCGCCGAGCCGTGGTTCTCGCGCGACGTTCGCGAGGCCCTCGGGGTCGGCTTCCTGGGCGGGTTCACGACGTTCTCGACGTTCACCGTGCAGATCGTCCTCGACGTCGAGGCCGGCGAGCCGGCGCGCGCCGGGCTCTACCTCGCCGTATCGATCGTGGGCGGCATAGCGGCGGCGGCCGCAGGCTTCACCCTCGGCCGCGTGCTGCGCTGACGCCCACTCCTCGACATATCGACCGCCGGCAATCACATTTGTTACGGTCAATGCGTCATGGACGCCGTCGAGCTTCGCACGGTCCTCTTCCACGGGCTGTCGGACCCGAACCGCCAGCGCATCATCGCTCTGCTCCGCCGCGGGCCCGCGCGCGTCACGGACGTCGTCGGCGCGACTGGGATGTCGCAGCCCAACGCGTCGACGCACCTCGCGTGCCTGTGGGAATGCGGGCTCGCCGACCGCGAGCGCCGCGGGCGCGAAGTGCACTACTCGCTGGCGGACGGGGTCGCGGAGCTGCTCGGCGTCGCGGACGCGCTGCTCGACCGCGCCGGGCCGCGCATCGAGTCCTGCCCGAACTACGGCCGCGGCCGCAGGCGTGAAGCCGCGTGAGCGACGACGATGATGACGAGATCGTCGTCGAGTGCGGCCTGAGCTGGCGCGAGGCGACCTACAAGTTCCCCCCGCTGCGCAACGCGCTCATCGCCGGGCTGCTGCTCGGTGTCGGGATCGCGCTTGAGCTGCTGGACGCGCCGGAGGCCGTCGCGATCGCGGTGTTCGTCGCGGCGATCGTGATCGGAGCGTGGTTCTTCGCGCAGGAGGGGTGGGAGGAGTTCGCGGAGGAGCGCGAGATCGGCATCGAGGCGCTCATGCTCATCGCCGCCGCGGGCTGCATCGTCTTCGGCCTGTGGGAGGAGGCGGCGGCGCTGGTGTTCCTGTACTCGCTGGCGGAGGCGATCGAGGAGCTGACGTTCGCGCGCACGCGCTCGGCGATTCGCGACCTGCTCGATCTCGCGCCCAAGCAGGCGCGCCGGCTGGTGGACGGTCGCGAGGAGGTCGTGCCGGCGGAGCAGCTGAGCATCGGCGACGTCTTCGTGGTCCGGCCAGGCGAGGCGCTGCCGACGGACGGCGTCATCCGCGACGGCCGCTCGACTCTCAACGAGGCGCCGGTCACCGGGGAGTCGGTACCGGTCGAGAAGGGGCCCGGGCAGGACGTCTTCGCCGGGACGGTGAACGGCGCGGCGGCGATAGAGGTCGAGGTCAGCCGCGCGTACGCGGACAACACGCTGCAGCGGATCGTCCACCTGGTCGAGGAGGCACAGAGCCAGAAGTCCGACGCGCAGCGCTTCGTCGACCGCTTCGCGACGCGCTACAGCCCGGCGGTGCTGGGCGCGGCCGTGCTCGTCGCGGTGATCGGGGGGCTGATCGACGGCGACTGGACGGAGTGGGCGCTGCGCGGCGTGACCGTGCTGGTGGCCGGCGCGCCGTGCGCCCTGGTGATGTCGGTGCCGGTCGCGGCGGCGGCGGCGATCTCCCGCGCGGGGCGCGAGGGGATCCTGATCAAGGGCGGGCTGCAGCTCGAGGCGCTCGGGCGCATCGAGGCCATTGCGTTCGACAAGACGGGCACGTTGACAAAGGGCAAGCCCGAGGTCACCGACGTGGTGACGATCGACGGCTACGACCGCCGCCGCGCGCTCGAGCTGGCCGCGGCGGTCGAGGCACGCTCCGAGCACCCGCTCGCGGAGGCCGTTCTCGCCTACACCCGCGGCGAGGGCATCGAGCCGCCGCCCGCGGACGACTTCCAGGCGCTCATCGGCCACGGCGCGAGCGCCCGCGTGGACGGCAGCGAGGTGTGGGTCGGCAGCCCCGAGCTCGTCGCCCGACGCGTCGCCGGCGCGACCTTTCCGCCAGAGGTCGAGCGGCTTCAGGACGAGGGAAAGACCGTCGTCTTCGTCGGCAGCGGCGACCAGCTGCACGCGCTGCTCGCGCTGCGCGACGAACCGCGGCCGGAGGCGGCGCGTGCGATCGCTGAGCTCCGCCGGCTCGGCATCAAGCACGTCTCGATGCTGACCGGCGACAACGAGCGGACCGCGCGCGCCATCGCCGCGCAGCTGGGGCTCGACGCCGAGTACGCCGAGCTCAAGCCCGAGGACAAGGTCGCACAGATCGAGCGGCTGCACGAGCAGTACGGATCGGTGGCGATGGTCGGCGACGGGATCAACGACGCGCCGGCGCTGGCGACCGCCGATCTCGGCATCGCGATGGGCACGGGCGGGACGGACGCGGCGATCGAGGCGGCCGATGTCGCGCTGATGGCCGACGACATCACGAAGGTCGCCGAGGCGCTGCGGCTCGGCCGGCGCGCGACCGGCATCTCGCGACAGAACCTGCTGTTCAGCGTCGTGCTGCTCGCGGTCCTCATCCCCAGCGCGGTCGCCGGGCTGCTCACCGTGGTCGTCGCCGTCGCCATCCACGAGGTCTCGGAGCTGCTGGCGGTCGGCAACGGCGTGCGCGCGGCTCAGCTCCCGGCGCGCGTCGCTGCGGCGGGAGCATGAGCCGTGGAGGCGCGCGACGTCGCGATCGAGCCGGCAGTGCGCCGCGACGACGAGCGGCTGCGCCGCCGCGGCCTGCGGCTCGCGTGGTTGAAGGTCCAGTCGGTGCGCGGCCACAGCACGGCGAGCACGCTCGCGCCGACGAGACCGAAAGCGGCGATGGCGAGCCAGCCCGCAGTCCCGACCGCGCCATCGGCGAGGGCACGGCCGCCGAAGAACGACGTCGTGATGGCGGCCGCTGCGATGAGGATGCCCGAGCGCGTCCGCAGCTCGTTGACGACGCTCTCCTGCGCGTCGAGGGCGCGCTTTGCCTCGTCGTAGGCGAGCTCGTAGTGGGCGGGGGTGGCGTCGGGGCCAGCGGACACGCCCCGAGCTTGCACCGCCTCGCGGACGTCATGACGGAGAAGTCGCCGGGGGGTTCCAGGCCGCGTCGCGCGACTTGAGAGTCAGATGCAGCGGCAACTCCACCTCGCGGTCGATCGCGACCCGGCCTCGCTCGCCGAGCCGCTCCTCACCGCCGACGACGCTGCGGGGCTCCTGTCGGTACGCCGCTCCTGGGTCTACGACGCGGTGCGGGACGGCCGGCTGCCCTGCGTCCGCGTCGGCAAGCATGTCCGCTTCCTTCGCAGCGACCTGGAGCGGTGGGTCCGCGAGCAGCGCTCGCCGTCGCGCCGGTGACCTCCGACGCCGCCGGGACCGCCGGGGGCGCCGTCATGATGTCGGTCATGGCGAAGCGCTCGTACGGCACCGGCTCCTTGTTCGTCCGCGTCGACGCTCGCGGACGGTAGACGTGGTACGGCCAGTGGCGTGTCGGCGACCAGCTTGTGAAACGCAGCCTGGGCCCGAAGCGCGTTGCCGGCACGCGGGACGGGCTGACGAAGTCTCAGGCCGAGCGCGAGCTGCGACGGCGCGTCGACGAGCTAGTCGCTGCCCAGCCTCGCGAGCGACTGACCGTGGAAGACGCCGGTCGGCGCTACCTCGATCACCTGGCGGCGCTCGGCCGCAAGCGTTCGACGCTGATGGACTACGAGTCGACGCTACGCGTGCACCTCGCGCCGTTCTTCGCCGACCGCCCGCTCGCGAAGATCGCGCCCGGCGACATCGAGCGCTTCCTGGCCGCGAAGGCGCGCGAGGGCTGCGCGCCGAAGAGCGTCCGCAACTACGCCGGGCTGCTGCACTCGATCCTTGGCTTCGCGGTCAAGCGCGGCTGGACCGCGACGAACGCCTGCCAGCACGTCGACCTCCCGCGCAAGCCGGAGCAGGACGCCGACATCCGCTTCCTCGACACGGCCGAACTCGAGGCGCTGCTGCGGGCGGTCCCCGACGACGAGCGAGGCAGCATCGAGCGGCCGCTCCACCTCACCGCTGCCATGACCGGTCTGCGCCAGGGCGAGCTGCTCGCGCTGCGGTGGCGCGACGTCGACTGGCTCGCCGGTCGCGTCCGGGTGCGGCAGAGCTTCGTGCGCGGCGAGTTCGGGACGCCCAAGTCCCGGCGCTCTTCCCGCTCGGTGCCACTCGCCGATCGCGTGGCCGCGGCGCTCGACGAGCACCATCGGGGAACGCGCTACCCGGCCGACGACGACCTCGTGTTCTGCCACCCGCACACCGGCGGGCCGCTCGACCGGAGCAAGCTGCTCAAGCGCTTCAAGTCGGCGGCAGTCGCCGCGGGCCTCGGCCCGATGCGCTTCCACGACCTGCGCCACACCTTCGGGACGCGCATGGCCGCGGCCGGCGTTCCGATGCGGACGCTGCAGGAGTGGATGGGGCACCGCGACTTCAAGACGACGCTGATCTACGCCGACTACTCGCCGAGCGCGCACGAGCGCGAGTTCGTCGAGCGGGCGTTCGGTGGGGGTGCGGTCGCAGTGGAGGCGACGCCCCCGGTCGGCGCGCGGCTGAGCTGACGGCGACGGTCCGCGAAGGACGACGAGCGTGAAGCGACCGGAGAGCGCTGCCGAACTCGAGCGGGCGGCTCGCGCGGGCGAGCTGGTGGAGAGCGAGACGCTGGAGGTCAAGGCTGAGATCTCCGGCCGGCCCGGCGCGGTGGCGACGCACGTCTGCGCGATGACCTTTGCGGGCGGCCTCGTCATCTACGGGATCGGCGAGGACCAGCAGGGGCGCCCCACGGTGCCGAAGCCGTTCTCGCTCCGGGGCCAGCGCGAGCGCGTCGCCGATCTCGTCCGCGGCGGGATCGCCGAGCCGCCACGGGTAGTGGTTCACGCGCTCCCGCTGGCCGACGACCCGGACCGCGGATATCTGATTGTCGAGGTTCCCGCGTCGGACCGAGCGCCGCATCAGGTCATCGTCGGCGAGGGCGAGGGGCGGTACTTCGGACGGGGCGCGGCGGGCCGGCGGATCCTGATCGAGGGTGAGATTGCCCGCTTGTACGCGCAGCGCGGGCAGCCTGCATTTGATGCCGCGGCCCATCTCGACGAGCTCGTCCGGTCGGCGCCGGAGCCACCGAGCCCACGGTTCAGCGACATGCACGCCTTCGTTCGGCCGAGAGTGCCCGACCCCGGCATCGGGCGGGCGGCGCTCGGAGATGACACCGATCAGAGCCTCTGGAACGAGCTTCTGGTTGCGGCGCAGCACGCGCCGCTCGCTCGCGGGGACTACGAGCCGGCGCTGCGGCATGGCGCGCAGTACCACGACCGAACCGGAGACGCGTGGATACTCACGCGTCGCGGACAGATCTCTCGCGACGAGGTCCGCATCTGGTTGCGCTGCGCGATTCGCTTCGACGGCGAGGTCCGCCTCTTCTGCGGACGTGCCGGCGACGCGGAGTGGACGCAAGGGAAGAAGCTGCTGTTCGACGGCGTCGTCGCCGGGAACTTCGCCTCTCTTCTGGGCATCGCAGGCGCGTACCTCGAGCGTGCGGGATACGCGGGCGGCGTCGACGTCGGAGTGCGCCTCACGGGGCTGAAGGGCGGGGAACTCCCAGAGGTCGCTCCTCGCCTGATGTTCGAGCCTCACTATCCCGACGACGACTATGAGCGAACGGCGAGCTTCAGCGCCAACGAGCTGAGGCCACCTGAGCCGATCACCGTCCGGCTGCTTGGCGACTTCGCCGCGGCGCTTTGGGGCGCGCCGCGACCGCTGTTCAAGTCCGAGTAGCCGGCAACGCGCGTCGTCGTTCGGGCGCGCGCGGGACGACAGCTCTATCGCGGCGCAGGATCGGTGGGCGCCGTGGCATCAATCGTGGCATCAATTTGAGCGAAAACAGCCCGATCCTCCGGACCGAAAAACCCGATGAACACAGGGAACCCGACCCAACGTGACCCCCGGTGATCCGGTTGTGGTCCAGGCGGTCGCGGGTTCGAGTCCCGTCGCTCACCCCTAGGAGGCGGCGCCCGAGCCGCCGGGACGGCCCGCCTCCCTCCTTCACGAGATCGCCAGGTGGCGCGGGCCGCCCACGCCACCTCGACGTTCGAGCGGGCGGAGGCGGTGGTCCGCGCACTCTGATCCCTATAGGTTGCGTGGGATGGCAACCGCCGAGGTCGATCACCCGCTGTTCGCGCGCTTCTGGAGGGGATTGACCCGCGTCGAGCCGCGCGCCGTGCGCGACCGGCGCCGCGAGCTGCTCGCCGGGCTGAGCGGCCGCGTCATCGAGGTCGGCGCCGGATCGGGCACCAACTTCCCCTTCTATCCGGGGGAGGTCACCGAGGTGCTCGCCGTCGAGCCCGAGCCGTACCTGCGCGAGCTCGCCCTGGAGGCCGCCGCGCGGGCGCCCGTCCCGGTCACCGTGGTCGACGGGGTCGCGGACGCGCTGCCCGCGCCCGACGGGGCGTTCGACGCCGCCGTCGCCTCGCTGGTGCTCTGCTCGGTCCCCGACCAGGGGCGCGCGCTGGCCGAGCTGCGCCGCGTCCTGCGCTCCGGCGGCGAGCTGCGCTACCTCGAGCATGTGCGGGCCGACACCCCGCTGCTGGCGCGCACGCAGCGGCTCGTCGACCGGCTCTTCTGGCCGCGCGCGTTCGGCGGCTGTCACACCCACCGCGACACCGGCACCGCGATCGCGACCGCCGGGTTCCAGGTCGAGCGCCAGCAGGCGATCCGGATGAGCCCCGGGGTGGTCCCGACGGCGCCCGGCATCATCGGCAGCGCCCGGAAGATCTAGGCGGCCGGCTCCTACGGCCCGTGCAGGCTCAGCCGCTGGCCGTTCATCCGGCGCGCCGAGTCCGAGCAGAGGAAGACGAGCGCGTCGGCGATCTCCGCCGCGTCGGTGAACGTCGCGAACGGCTCGTCCGGCTGCTCGGCGCGCATCCGCGGCGTGACGATCGCGTTTACCACCACGATGTTCGCCGTCGCGCCGTTTCCGGCCAGCTCCGCGGCCAGCGCCAGCGTCCACGCCTCGGCCGCCGCCTTGGCGGCCGCGTACGCGGCGTTGCCGGCGGTCGGCCGCGCCGCCACCGACGAGGAGACCATCGCGAAACGGCCCCGCTCTCCCGCCGCCTTCAGCAGCGGGGCGAACGCGCGCGTGACGTGCACCACGCTGTGGAACAGGACGCGCTCGAGCAGCGCCAGGTCGGCGAGATCCATCTCCTCGACGTGCGGCCCGCCGCGCCAGCCGCCCACCAGGTGCAGCAGCGCGTCCACCCGCTCCAGCTCAGCCGCCCATCCGGCCGCGCCCTCCGCGGTGGTGAGATCTACGGCCGTGAGATGGTCGGCGGCGCCGCGCAGCGGCACCAGCCGGTCCTCGTCACGGTCCGAGGCCGCCACCCAGGCGCCCGCGCGCTTGAGCGCCTCGACCACCGACGGGCCGAGCCCGCCGCCCGCGCCCGCGACCGCCACGCGGCGTCCGGCGAGCGGCGGCTGAGCCTGTGCGGTGGCTGCCATCGACGCGAAGCTAGCGCCGTCGCGCACCGCCGTCCAACCGGGTATGACACGTCGCCATGACGCGCGCCATCGAGGTCCCGACGCTCACGCTCAACGACGGCGCCGAGATCCCGCAGCTCGGGTTCGGCACGTTCAGGATCCCGCCGGAGGACGCCGAGCGGGTCGTGCTCGCCGCCCTGGAGGCCGGCTACCGGCACATCGACACGGCCGCGATCTACGGCAACGAGGAGGGGGTCGGACGCGCGATCGCGGCCTCCGGCATCCCGCGCGACGAGCTGTACATCACCACCAAGGTCTGGAACTCCGACCAGGGGCGCGACAGCACGCTGCGCGCCTGCGATGCCAGCCTGCGGCGGCTCGGCCTGGAGACGATCGACCTGTACCTGATCCACTGGCCGGTGCCGGCCCGCGACCGCTACGTGGAGACCTGGCGGGCGCTGGAGGAGCTGCGCGAGCAGGGGCGCGTGCGCTCGATCGGGGTCTCCAACTTCCAGGTCGAGCACCTGGAGCGGCTGCGCGACGAGACCGGCACCGTCCCGGCCGTCAACCAGATCGAGCTTCACCCCTACCTGCAGCAGGCGGAGCTGCGCGAGTACCACCGCCGGCACGGCATCGTGACCGAGGCCTGGAGCCCGCTCGCAAAGGGCGGCGAGCTGCTGTCCGACCCGGCGATCGTCGCGATCGCCGCCGCGCACGAGGTCACGCCCGCGCAGGTCGTCATCCGCTGGCACCTGGAGCTCGGCAACGTCGTCATCCCCAAGTCGGTCCACGAGGAGCGCATCCGCGCCAACATGGCCGTCTTCGGGTTCGCGCTCGACGACGAGCAGCGCGCGGCGATCGCGGCGCTGGATCGCGGCCTGCGCACGGGCCCGCACCCCGACACGTTCACCGGCAGCGCCTAGCGACGCCCGGCGGCCGGGCCGGGGCGCGGGTCGCTTCCGGCCAGGCTCGGGATTGGCGGGTCGGTCACGTGGGAAACACGGTCCCGTGTTCAGCGAACCGGTGCGCCTGCTCGAGGTCGACCCCGACCTCGGCTACGGACTGCCCGACGACCAGCGCGACCAGGCCACGCAGGAGATCGTCGTGCGGACCATGCGCGTGCCCACCGGGCGCTGGGCGGAGGCGGAGGAGTGGAACCGCTCCGGCCGCGCGCTGCCCATGCTCGGGCTGCTGATGCTCGACGGGCTCATCCTGCGCGACCTCGACCTCGGCCGACGCTCGTCGACCGAGGTGCTCGGAGCGGGCGATCTGCTGCGGCCGTGGGAGGCCGAGATCGGCGCCGACGAGCTGCCGCTGGTCGTGCGGTGGACGGTGCTCGACGACGCGCGCCTCGCGGTGATCGACGAGCGCGCGCTGTCGGTCATCGCCCGCTATCCGCCGCTGATCGAGGCGCTCGTGGAGAGGGTCTCGCGCCGCAACCGGCGGCTGTCGCTGCGGCTGGTCATCAACCAGCTCGTGCGGCTGGAGGACCGGCTGCTGATCGCGCTCTGGGCGCTGGCCGAGCGCTGGGGCCGCGTGACGCCGGAGGGCGTCCTGGTGCCGATGGAGCTCACCCACAGCTCGCTGGCGCGGCTGGTCGGCGCCCGCCGGCCGTCGGTGACGACGGCGCTCGGCGTGCTGGGGCGCGACCGGCTGCTGGAGCGCACGCCGGAGGGCTGGCTGCTGCGCGGCACACCGTCGGAGATCGTCGAGCCCGTGGCCGAGCGCCTGGGGACGAGCGCGTAGGCCTCCCGGCCGGTCGAGCCGCCCCGAGCGAGGCGGTCCGGCCGGCTGGGAAGCGCGTTGCACCGACGCCCGGTGCGATTCGCACGGCGGCTTGCGGGGAAGTGAGGCCGCAACCTTCGCCCCCGCCCGGGAGTTGCATCTTCCGAGACAGCGAAGTCGACCAGGAGGCTGAGACCAGAATGTTCCGCAGGTTCCGTGGCCAGGGTCCCTGGCTTCTCTTGAGCGCGATCGCGCTGGCCGTGATCGTCTCCCCGCTGGCGGTCGCCCAGAGCGGCGGCTCGCTCTTGGGTGGCAAGCGCAATCCGGGCGCCAACACCTCGAGCGCGTACACGAGCGAGACCCAGATCATCGCCAACAACAACACGTACGGCACGCGCCAGTCGAACAAGTCGTCCAAGGGCGGCGGCGCCATCTACGGCTGCCGCTCGGCGCAGGGCGGCAGCGAGCAGGGGAACCGGCCCTGCATCCGCTCCAACAACCTGAACACCGGCCGCGCGTTCGAGTTCGAGTCGCGCGGGCCCGAGGTCGGGCGCATCGTCGCGCGTGACGCGAACGCGGCGCCGTTCACCACCAACGCGACCGGCGTGGCGACCGGCCTGAACGCCGACCGCGTCGACGGCAAGCACGCGTCGGACATCGTCGCCGACGTCCAGGCGAAGATGCTGTTCGCCCAGGTGGCGGCCAACGGCACGCTCGGCGCCCACCGCGGCGCGACCGCCTCGGCGCGCACCGCCCAGGGCGCCTACCAGGTCGCCTTCCCCGGCGACATCTCCGCCTGCGCGGTGACGGCCACGCCGGCCCAGGTCGCCAACGTCGGCCCGATCGGCGCCGCGCTCGCCGACGACAAGAAGACCGTGACCGTCCACACCTACGACCAGGCCGGCGCCGCCGCCGACCGGCCGTTCCACCTGACGGTCATCTGCTGACGGCCTCCGCGAAGGGGGGAGAGGCCCGACAGACAGGGGCGCGGGGCTTCGGCTCCGCGCCCCTCTTTCTTGCCCCCACCAACCGACGCGCGTCTGTTTCACCCCGCGATAGCGGGTGAATCCAGACGCGGATTGCTGGGGAACGACACGTGCGTCTGTTTCACCCCGCTCTGGCGGGTGGATTCAGACGCAGGTTGCTGGGCGTCGCCTCACAGCGCCTCGGGCGGGCGCCCCGTCAGCCGCGCGAGCGCGTAGCGGGCCGCCAGCTCGAGCCAGTCGACCACGCCGCCGTAGAGGTGGCCGACCGGCCCGGTCACGATCCACGCGCGGAAGCGGTCCAGGAGCGACAGGCGGCGTGCTGACATCGCGGCGCTGACGCTACAGTCCGTCGCCTCATGGCCGCCGCGACGAAGCTCAAGACGACCGTCGAGAACCTGCCCGAATCGCGCGTGCGCGTGGAAGCCGAGGTGCCTCCCGCCGAGGTCAACCGCCGCATGGTGGAGGCCGCCGGACGGCTCGGGCGCGACCTGCGCATCCCCGGCTTCCGCCGGGGCAAGGTGCCCGCCCCGCTGATCGTCCAGCGCGTGGGCCGCGAGACGGTGCTCGACGAGGCCGTGCGCAGCTCGCTCGGCGACTGGTACCTGGAGGCGATCGAGGCCGCCGGCGTTCACCCGATCGGCGAGCCGTCGGTCAACATCGGCGAGCTGCCCGAGGAGGGCAAGCCGCTCACGTTCACGATCGAGATCGGCGTCCGCCCGGAGGCCGAGCTCGGCGACCTGTCCAACCTCGAGGTGCCGCGCCGCGAGGCGGTCGTCGACGACGAGCGCGTCGACGCCGAGATCGACCGCCTGCGCAAGCAGCTCAGCCGTCTGGAGACGGTCGACCGCGCCGCGCAGGACGGCGACTTCGTGGTGCTGGACTTCAAGGGCTCGATCGACGACCCGGACAACCCGGGCGAGCGCCACTACTTCCCCGGCGGCGAGGCCCGCGACCAGCTCCTCGAGCTCGGCTCCGGCCAGTTCATCCCCGGCTTCGAGGACCAGCTCGTCGGCCTGAAGGCCGGCGAGGAGAAGGTCGTCGAGGTCACCTTCCCCGAGGACTACGGCGTCGACACCCTCGCCGGCAAGCCGGCGCAGTTCGAGGTCACCGTCCACGAGGTCAAGGAGCGCGTCCTGCCCGAGCTGGACGACGACTTCGCCTCCGAGGCGGGCGGCTTCGACACGCTGCAGGAGCTGCGCGACGACATCGCGGAGCGCATCCGCGAGGCCGAGGAGCGCCGCACCCAGGCCGAGTTCCGCGAGGCCGTCCTCGACGCGGTCGTCGAGCGCTCGAAGGTCGAGGTGCCCGACTCGCTGGTGGAGGCGCGCGCCCGCGAGCTGTGGGACCAGATGATCCACCAGCTCGGCCACCAGGGCATCAGCAAGGACGCCTACCTCCAGATCGCCGGCAAGAGCGAGGAGGAGATCCTCGCGGAGGCCAAGCCGGACGCCGAGAAGGCGCTGCGCCGCGAGGCGGTGCTGGCCGCGTTCATCAAGGCCGAGGGGATCGAGCCCTCCGACGGCGACATCCTCGACGCGCTGCAGCCGGTCGCCGCCCAGCAGGGCGTCAAGCCGGAGAAGCTGCGCAAGCGGCTCGAGAAGCAGGGCCGCCTGGACGACCTGATCGAGGACCTCGCCCAGCGCCAGGCGCTCGACCGGCTCGTCGAGATGGCCAAGCCCGTGCCCGCCCCGGCCGAGGACGGCGAGAAGGCCGAGAAGCCCAAGAAGACGGGCGCCAAGGCCAAGAAGGCTGAGGCGAAGGCCGAGGACGCCGAGACCGCCGACAGCGCCGAGAGCTGAGCCGGCGGCGCAGGCCGTCCGGCACGATCGCTGTCAGGGCGGTGCTAGCCTGCCGACCACTCCATTGGGGGCCGTGCTCGTGCAGGAACGTTGCCGCGGGCAGGACCCCCGTCCGGCATCGAGAAGGAGCGCACGAGGCACATGACTCCACTGGTCCCGATGGTCGTCGAGCAAACGTCCCGCGGCGAGCGGGCGTTTGACATCTACAGCCGCCTGCTCAACGAGCGGATCGTCTTCCTCGGGACCCCGATCGACGACCAGATCGCCAATCTCGTCGTCGCCCAGCTCCTGCACCTCGAGTCCGAGGACCCGGACAAGGACATCTCGCTGTACATCAACTCGCCGGGCGGCAGCGTCTACGCGGGGCTGGCGATCTACGACACGATGCAGCTCATCAAGCCCGACGTGCAGACGATCTGCGTCGGGATCGCGATGTCCATGGGCGCCGTGCTGCTCGCCGGCGGCGCGAAGGGCAAGCGGATGGCGCTGCCGAACGCGAAGATCATGATCCACCAGGTCTCGTCCGGCTTCCAGGGTCAGGCGACGGACATCGAGATCCACGCCCGCGAGATCATCGACGTCCGCCGGCGCCTGGACGAGATCCTCGCCAAGCACACCGGCCAGGATTACGAGAAGGTCCGCGCCGACACGGAGCGGGATTACTTCATGAACGCCGACGAGGCGGTCGAATACGGGGTCATCGACCGGGTGATCACCCACCGGTAGACCCGGCGGGCCGGGGGACTTAGACTCGAAGGTCTCCCGCCAAGCCCGAGGGGCCGATCAGGAGGAGAGAGGACAGCCGATGGCGCGCCCCACCGACTCCAACGAGCAGCTTCTCTGCAGCTTCTGCGGCAAGTCCCAGCGACAGGTCAAGAAGCTGATCGCCGGCCCCGGCGTCTACATCTGCGACGAGTGCATCGATCTCTGCAACGAGATCATCGACGAGGAGCTCACCGCTCCGCCGTCGTTCGACATCGAGAACCTCCCCAAGCCGCGCGAGATCTACTCGGTCCTGGACGAGTACGTCGTCGGCCAGGAGGAGGCCAAGCGCACGCTCTCGGTGGCCGTCTACAACCACTACAAGCGCGTGCAGATGATGCAGGCGGGGGAGACCGACATCGAGCTGCAGAAGTCGAACATCCTGCTGCTCGGCCCGACCGGCTGCGGCAAGACGCTGCTGGCGCAGACGCTGGCGCGCATCCTCAACGTCCCGTTCGCGATCGCGGACGCGACCGCGCTCACGGAGGCCGGCTACGTCGGCGAGGACGTCGAGAACATCCTCCTCAAGCTGATCCAGGCCGCCGACTACGACGTCAAGAAGGCCGAGACCGGGATCATCTACATCGACGAGGTCGACAAGATCGCCCGCAAGGCGGACAACCCGTCGATCACCCGCGACGTCTCCGGCGAGGGCGTCCAGCAGGCGCTGCTGAAGATCCTCGAGGGCACAACCGCCTCGGTGCCGCCGCAGGGCGGGCGCAAGCACCCGCACCAGGAGTTCCTGTCGATCGACACGACGAACATCCTGTTCATCTGCGGCGGGGCGTTCCAGAACCTCGACAAGATCATCCAGCGGCGCATCGGCCATCAGGGGATCGGCTTCGGCGCCGAGATCACCGCCCGCAGCGAGTACGACGCCGGCGAGATCTTCCAGCACTGCCTGCCGGAGGACCTCGTCAACTACGGCCTGATCCCCGAGTTCATCGGCCGCCTGCCGGTCATCAGCGCCGTCCACCAGCTCACGCGCGACGACCTGGTCGCGATCCTCACCGAGCCGCGCAACGCGCTCGTCAAGCAGTTCCAGCGGTTCTTCGAGTTCGACGGAATCGAGCTCGTCTTCTCCGACGACGCGCTGGAGGCGATCGCCGACCGGGCGCTGGAGCGCAACACGGGGGCGCGCGGCCTGCGCTCGATCATCGAGGAGACGCTGCTCGACGTGCAGTTCGAGCTGCCGTCGCGGCGCGACGTCAAGAAGTGCGTCGTGACCAAGGAGACGGTCGCCAAGGGCCTGCGCCCGACGCTCGTCACCGAGGCCGTCGAGGACGACGGCGACTCCGACGACGCCGTCGCCTCCGCCTAGCGGCGGGGCAACGGCGGCCGGGCGCTACCGTGCCGCGCATGCCGCGCTTCACCCGCCGGGCGATCCCGTGGATGCTGGTGCTGGAGGCCGCGCTGGTCGCGCGCGACCTATGGTCGCGCCTGCCCGCCGACGACCGCAGCGAGCTCGTCCGGATCCTGCGCAAGAGCGGCGGCCGGCCCGCCAACCTCACCGACCGCGAGCGCTCGGAGCTGCTGCGGATCGTCAAGCAGCTCGACGTGCTCGACGCCGGCCGCAGGCTGCTGGCCGCGCGGGCCGGGCTGGGCGGCTTCGTCCGCCGCTAGCCGGCGGTCGCGCCCTCGCGCGCCCGGGCGAGCACGTTGATCCGCACGTAGTCGTGCACCGCGGTGCCGCCGGTGCCCTGCACGACCGCGTCCAGGAACGGCTCGCGCAGCGGCTCGGGCAGCCGCTCCAGGTGCGGCCCGAGCGTCACGGTGCGCATGAACGCGTGCGGATCCTCCGGCACCACCGCCGCCTCCGTCGTCCACACGTCCTCGACCTGGAAGCCGGCGCGCTCCAGCCGCTCGACGGTCTCGTCGACCCCGGCGAACCGCCACGGCCGCTCCCAGCCGGCGAAGTGCTCCGCGAACGGCTCGCGCGCCGTCACCTCGTCGACGATGGCCAGCAGCGCCGCGATGTTGCCGCGGCCGCCGTACTGGGCGGCGAGCTGCCCGCCGTCGCGCAGCGCGCGCCGGATGCGTGCGAACAGCCGGTCCTGGTCGAGCACCCAGTGGAAGGTGGCCGAGCTGGCGGCCGCGTCGGCGGGCGGGTCGATCGCCAGCTCCAGCAGGTCGCCGCGGATCAGCGTGACGCGCTCGTCGTCGCCGAGCGCCTGCCGCGCCTTCTCGAGCATCCGCTCGGAGCTGTCGATCCCGATCACCCGGCCGCGCGGAAGCCGCTGCAGCAGCCAGGTGGCGACCCGCCCGGTGCCGATCCCGAGGTCGAGCACGGTCTCGTCGCCGGTCAGCTCGAGCCGGTCGACGACGTCCCTTGCCCAGCCGCCGTGCGGCACCGAGACGCGGTGGTAGGCCTCGGCATCCCACTCGTGCGCGCGGGGAGTCGGTCCGGAGGGATCGTCCATACACTCCGATCCTCCCATGAGCCTCAAGGATCGCAAGCGCTTCGAGCCCCAGGAGGTCGAGCCGCGGGTGATGCGGCGCTGGCTCGACTCCGGCCTGTTCCACGTCGAGCCCGAGGGGACGGCGGACGAGAACTACTCGATCGCGATCCCGCCGCCGAACGTGACCGGGGCGCTGCACATGGGGCACGCGCTCAACGGCTCGATCCAGGACGTGCTGATCCGCTGGAACCGCATGGGCGGGAAGCGCGTCAAGTGGATCTTCGGCACCGACCACGCCGGCATCGCCACCCAGACCCAGGTGGAGAAGCGGCTGGTCGCGGAGGGCACGAGCCGCCAGGAGATCGGTCGCGAGGAGTTCGTCAAGCGCACCTGGGAGTGGCGCGAGCAGTACGGCGGCACGATCGTGTCGCAGTTCAAGCGCCTGGGCTGCTCCTGCGACTACGACGACGAGCGCTTCACGCTGGACGAGGGCTACGCGCGCGCGGTCCTGAAGGTCTTCGTCGACCTCTACAACAAGGGCTACATCTACCGGGATCACTACATGGTCAACTGGGATCCCGGCTCGGGCTCGGCGATCAGCGACCTGGAGGTCGAGGACCGCGAGGTCACCGACACGCTGTACCACATCGCCTACCCGCTGACCGACGGCAGCGGCGAGGTCGTCGTCGCGACCGTGCGGCCCGAGACGATGCTGGCCGACGTGGCGGTCGCGGTGAACCCGGACGACGACCGCTACAAGCACCTGATCGGCAGAAGCGTCACGCTGCCGCTCGTCGGCCGCGAGCTGCCGATCATCGCCGACGACTACGTCAAGACCGACTTCGGCACCGGCTGCCTGAAGATCACGCCTGGCCACGACCCCAACGACTTCGAGATCGGGCGACGCCACGGCCTGCCGGAGCTCTCCGCGATCGGCGAGGACGGCCGCATGACCGACCTGGTGCCCGAGTACCAGGGGCTCACCGTCCGCGAGGCGCAGGCGAGGATCGTCGCCGACCTGGAGGCCCAGGGGCTGATCCGCGCCAAGGAGCCCTACACCCACACCGTCCCGTTCAGCCACCGCTCCGGGCAGCGCATCGAGCCGCTGATCTCGCTGCAGTGGTTCATGCGCATGGACGAGCTCGCCAAGCCGGCGATCGAGGCGGTGCGCAGCGGGCGGATCAAGATCCATCCGGAGACCCAGGCGCGCCGCTACATCGAGTGGCTGGAGAACATCCGGCCGTGGTGCATCTCGCGCCAGCTCTGGTGGGGCCACCAGCTCCCGGTCTGGTACCGCGGCGAGGAGGTCTACGTCGGCCTCGAGCCGCCGGAGGGCGACGGCTGGGAGCGCGACCCCGACGTGCTCGACACCTGGTTCTCCTCGGCGCTGTGGCCGTTCGCCGCGCTCGGCTGGCCGGACGACGAGGCCGGGCTGCGTGCCTTCTACCCGACGGACGTGCTCTCCACCGCGCGGGACATCCTGTTCCTGTGGGTGGCCCGCATGGTCATGATGGGCCTGGAGTTCGTCGGCGAGATCCCGTTCGAGCACGTCTACGTGCACTCGGTCATCCAGGCCCCCGACGGGCGCCGGATGAGCAAGTCGCTGGGCACCGGCATCGACCCGCTCGACCTGATCGACGGCGGGCCGCGGCCGCCGGTGTTCAAGCAGGGCGGCGAGTTCCCCGCCTACGGCGCCGACGCGGTGCGGTTCGGCCTGCTGGCGATGTCCTCCACCCAGGACGTCCGCTTCAGCGAGGAGAAGGTCGCCCAGGGCCAGGCGCTGGCCAACAAGCTGTTCAACGCCACGCGCTTCGTCCTGCTGAACATCGACCAGGGCGCGACCCCGGCTCCGTCGCGGCGGGCGATCGAGGACCGTTGGATCCTTTCGCGCCTGCAGGCCGCCAAGGCCGACTTCGCCGCCCGCCTGGAGGCGTTCGACTTCGCCAAGGCGGCGCTCGGCCTCTACGACTTCGTCTACGGCGAGCTGTGCGACTGGTACCTGGAGCTGGTCAAGGCGCGCGAGTTCGACGCCGAGCTGTCCGGGCACCTGCTGCACGTGCTGCGCGAGACGCTGGCGCTCGCCCACCCGGTGATCCCGTTCGTCACCGAGGAGCTGTGGTCGTTCCTGCCCGGCGTCGGCGAGGACGAGCTGCTGGCCGCCCAGCGGCGCACCCCGGTCGACGAGTCGCTGCGCGACCCGGAGGCCGAGGCGGCGCTCGGGCGCGTGATGGAGACGGTCACCGCGGTGCGCTCGTGGCGCGACGCCACCGGCGTGCGGCCCGGTGAGGTGCTGGAGGCGCGCCTGACCGGCCTGGAGGGCATCGAGGAGCTGTGCGCCCGCCTCGGCCGCCTCGAGGTGGTGGGCGGCGACGGCCGCGAGCCGGTCGCCGTCATCCCGGTCGCCGGCGGCCAGGTCGACCTGCTCACCGGCATCGACCCGGAGGAGGTCAAGGCCAAGATCGAGGCCCAGCGCAAGCGGCTGCTGTCGGAGATCGAGCGCGCCGAGCGCAAGCTCGCCAACGAGGGCTTCGTCAGCAAGGCGCCGGCCGAGGTGGTCGAGGCCGAGCGGCAGAAGCTCGCCCGCTACAAGGCGGAGCTGGAGGCCCTGCAGTGACCCGGGCGCCGGCCGGCGCGGCGACGCGGCGACCGGCTGGCGCGGCCGTCTCGTCGGGGGAGCGCGCATGAACCTGCGGGAGGCGGAGCGGCACCTGCTGTCGCTGGAGCTGTTCGGCATGCGGTTCGGGCTGGACCGCATGCGTCGCCTGCTGACCGCGCTCGGCTCGCCGCAGGAGCGCTTCGACGTCATCCACGTCGTGGGCACCAACGGCAAGTCCTCGACGGTGCGCATGACCGCGGCGATCCTGCGCCGCCACGGCCTGCGCGTCGGCGCCTACCTGTCGCCGCACCTGGTCTCGTTCACAGAGCGCGTCCGCATCGACGACGCCGACGTGGCGGGGCCGGAGTTCGCGGGCGCGGTCGAGCGCGCCGCGGCGGCCGCCGGGAAGGTGGAGCGCACGCTGGAGGAGGGCGACCGCGTCACCCAGTTCGAGCTGCTGACCGCCGCCGCGTTCGACCTGTTCGCGCGCGCCGGGGTGGACGTCGCCGTGGTCGAGGCGGGGCTGGGCGGGCGCTTCGACGCCACCAACGTCTCGACCCGCTCGCGCGTGCAGGCGCTCACCAACGTCGGGCTCGAGCACACCCGCTGGCTGGGCCCGACGGTGCGCGACATCGCTGCCGAGAAGCTGGCGGTGGTGCGCGAGGGGGCGACGCTCGTGGTCGGCGCGCATCCGCATCCGGACGCCGCCCGCCTCGCCCGCGCGGTGGCCGCCGAGCGCTGCGCGCGGCTGGTGGAGGCGCCGTCCGATCCGGGCGCCGGGGTGAAGATCCTGGCGCGTGGCGGCTTCCAGCGGCGCAACTTCGCGCTGGCGGCGGAGACCGCGCGCGCCTACCTGGGGCGGCTCGACGAGCAGGCGGTGCACGCGGCGGCGGCCTCGACGCTGGTGCCCGGCCGCCTCGAGCTGATCCCCTCGCCGCCCGGCGCCGCCGACACGCTGCTCGACGGGGCGCACAACCCCGGCGGCATGGCCGCCCTCGCCGAGGCGCTCCAGGGGGAGGAGGGGCTGGCCGGCCGGCGGCTGTGCGCCTGCGTGGCGGTACTGGACGACAAGGACGCCGCCGCGATGCTGTCGGCGCTGCTGCCGCGCTGCGACGCGGTGGTCTGCACGCGGGCGGATACGCCGCGCGCGCTGCCCCCCGCGACGCTCGCCTCGCTGTGCGGCCAGCTCGGCTTCGACGGGCCGGTCGAGGTGGAGGCCGACCCGCGGCGGGCGCTTGAGCGCGCCCGCGACCTGGCCGGGCCCGACGGGGTGGCCCTGGCCACCGGATCGATCTACCTGATCGCCGACCTCGTGCGTCCCGCGGGGGCGGCAAGGAGCATCCTCTAGGAGATGGACGACCAGGGACCCAGCGTCTGGCGGATGATGGCGATCGTGGCCGTGGCGGTGGCGTCGATCATCCTCGTGTTCTTCGCGCTCGGCTACGCGTTCGGGCGTCTCTTCCTCTAGGCGTTTCGCGCCCGGCCGGGCGGGAAGAAACTCGCATCGACCAGGAAACGGGCCTCCGACCCCGTAGGATCACTCACCCAATGCGCGTCGCAGCCGTCTTCGGGATCGACAGCAGCGGCCTGGACATGGCCGTCAAGCTGGTCATCCTGTCCCTCGTCGTCATCTACCTCGCGCTCATCTACTACACGTACGCTGACGCGCGGAGACGGATCGAGGACCCGCTGCTCGTCGGCTGCGCGACGGCGGCGGCGCTGTTCCCGTTCGTGGGGACGATCGTCTACATGATCGTTCGCCCGCCCGAGTACCTCGAGGACGTCCGCGAGCGGGAGCTGGAGATGCAGGCCGCCGAGGCGCGGCTCGCGCATCTCGGCATCTTCCTCTGCCCGCACTGCGACGGGGAGGTCAAGGAGGACTTCCTCCGCTGCCCGCACTGCCTGCGCAAGCTTAAGGACGCGTGCGGGTCCTGCGGCCGACCGCTGGACCCGAGCTGGCGGCTCTGCCCCTACTGCGAGGCCGAGATCCCCGGCATCACGCCGGCCCGGCGTCGGCGCCGCCGCTCCGAGCAGCCCGCGTTTCCCGAGCCGGGTCCGTAGTCTCCGCGGCCGCACATCCCCTTTTCCCGACGAAGACAAGGAGTTCTTGGCGTGTCCCGGACCCTGATCCTGGTCAAGCCCGACGCGTTCGCGCGCGGCCTCACCGGCGAGATCCTCTCCCGCTTCGAGCGCAAGGGCCTGAAGATCGCCGCCCTGAAGCTCGTCGAGACCCCGCGCGAGACCGCCGAGGAGCACTACGCCGAGCACCGCGAGAAGCCGTTCTTCGGCGAGCTGGTCGACTTCATCACCTCCGGTCCGCTGGTCGCGCTCGTGCTGGAGGGCGACAACGTCGTCCAGGCCGCCCGCCAGATCATCGGCGCCACCAACCCGCTGGAGGCCGCGCCCGGCTCGATCCGCGGCGACTTCGCGACCGACATCGGCCAGAACCTCGTGCACGGCTCGGACTCCGACGAGTCGGCCGAGCGCGAGATCCGCATCTGGTTCCCCGAGCTGGGTTGAGGCCCGCCGCGCGGAACCCTCGGGCGACCCGCGACGCGGAGGCGCGCGCCGCGTGAGCGCGCGGCTCGTGCTGGCGAGCGCCTCGCCGCAGCGGCGCAACATCCTCGGCGGGCTGGGCCTCGCGTTCGAGGTCCGGCCCACCGACGCCCCCGAGCTGGAGTCCGGCGATGCGGCCGCCGTCGCGCTGGAGAACGCCCGGCGCAAGGCGGCGGCCGCCGCCGCGCACCCCGACGCCCGACCGGGCGACCTGGTGCTCGCCTGCGACACCGTCGTGGCCACCGAGGCCGGCATCTGGGGCAAGCCCGCCGACGAGGAGCGGGCGCGCGCCACGCTGCGCCACCTCTCCGGCCGCGACCACGAGGTGGTCGGCGGCCTGGTGCTGCTGCAGGACGGGGAGGAGGTGACGGCCGTCGAGCGGACGATCGTCACCTTCCGCGAGCTCGACGACGACCTGCTCGACTGGTACCTGGGCTGCGGCGAGTGGGAGGGGCGCGCCGGCGGCTACGCGATCCAGGGCCGCGGCGCGGCGCTCGTGCGCCGCATCGGCGGCGACTACCTCAACGTCGTCGGGCTGCCGGTGGCCGCCCTGCTCGACCTGCGCCCGACGCTGCTGCGCGAGTTCGCGGCCGGGGCCTGACCGCCCGGTCGCGGTCGCGGGCCGCTCCCCGCGCTCCGGGCCGCCCGCGATTTGCAGGCGCTTTGCGGGCGGCCGCCGCCTTGCATGGACGCTGTCGCCGGGGGAGGTGGGGCGTCCGCCTCGCTACACTCAGGCGCGGCTCGTCCGCCACCGCCCCGCCTGTGCGGGGCTTTCAACCGCCGACAGGGCGAACCGCCTCTCCGCATGGGCTTCTTGAGCTATCTCACCGGGTTCGGCGGCCGCGACATGGCGGTCGACCTGGGCACCGCTAACACGCTTGTCTACGTCCGCGGGCGCGGCATCGTGCTCAGCGAGCCGTCCGTGGTGGCGATCGACGCTCGCACCGGCGAGGTGCACGCGGTCGGCATAGAGGCCAAGCGCATGCTGGGCCGCACCCCCGGCACGATCCAGGCCATCCGGCCGTTGAAGGACGGCGTCATCGCCGACTTCGACGTGACCGAGGAGATGCTGCGCCACTTCATCCAGAAGGTGCACCAGAACCGCTGGGCGCACCCGCGCGTGGTGGTGTGCGTCCCGTCCGGCGTCACCGGGGTGGAGAAGCGCGCCGTCGAGGAGGCGTGCCTGTCGGCGGGCGCCCGCCAGGCCTACCTGATCGAGGAGCCGATGGCGGCGGCGATCGGCGCCGGCCTGCCCGTCGGCGAGCCGACCGGGTCGATGATCGTCGATGTCGGCGGCGGCACATCCGAGGTGGCCGTCATATCGCTGGGCGGCATCGTGGTCTCCCAGTCGATCCGCGTCGGCGGGGACGAGCTCGATGAGGCGATCATCAACTACGCCAAGCGGGAGTACAAGCTTCTCATCGGCCAGCAGACGGCCGAGGAGGTCAAGCTCGAGATCGGCTCGGCCTATCCCATGGAGGAGGAGGTCCAGGCCGAGATCCGGGGCCGCGACATGGTCTCGGGCCTGCCGAAGACGGTCGTGCTCACCAGCGAGGAGATCCGCCAGGCGCTCGAGGAGCCGCTCTCGCAGATCATCGACGCCGTCAAGGAGACGCTCGACCGCACGCCCCCCGAGCTCGCCTCCGACATCATGGACCGCGGCATCATGCTCGCCGGCGGCGGATCCCTCCTGCGGGGCCTGGACGAGCGCCTGCGCGAGGAGACGCAGATGCCCTGCCACGTGGCCGAGTCGCCGCTCACGTGCGTGGCCGTCGGGTCCGGCCGCTCGCTCGAGGAGTTCGAGGTCATCCACCGCACCAGCAAGAACTCGCGGGGCCGGCGCCGGCGGTAGCGCACAGCCAGGAGAACAAGCTTTGGAGTCGCGTACGACATGTACGACAAGACGATCAGGCGGCGGCGCGCCGTGCTGGCGCTGCTCGTCGTCAGCTCCCTGATCCTCGTCACCGCGTACTTCGGCGAATCGGCCGGCTCGCCGCTGCACACGGTCCAGCGGGGGATCATCTCGATCGTCTCTCCGATCCAGGAAGGCGCCGGCCGCGCGCTCAAGCCGTTCCGCGACCTGTTCAGCTGGATCGGCGACACGCTCGACGCCAAGGGCGAGCTGAAGGAGGTCCGTCGCGAGCGCGACGCCTGGAAGGCGCGTGCGATCGCGCTGCAGGCGCAGGAGCGCCAGAACCGGCAGCTCCGCGGCCTGCTCGGCCTCGACGACTCGCCCAGCGACGTCGACGACTACGGGCCGGTCAGCGCCCGCGTCATCGGCCGCAGCTCGCAGCTCTGGTACGTGCAGCTCGTGATCGACAAGGGCTCCTCGGCCGGGATCCGGCCCGACCTGCCGGTCGTCGCCTCCGATGGCACCGCCAACGGCTCCGGGCTGGTCGGCAAGGTCGAGGCCGTCACCCGCGGCTCGTCGATCGTGCGCCTGATCACCGACCGCGAGATGGCCGTCGCCGCCCGCAACGTCGGCGGCACCGCTTCCGGCGACCTGATGCCCAAGGCGGGCGACCCGCGGCTGCTGACGCTCGAGTACGCCGAGAAGGACGCCGCCGTCTCCGTCGGCGACCCGATCGTCACCGCCGGCACCGTCTCGTCGCGCAAGGATCTTCGCTCGCTCTATCCGCCCGACATCCCGATCGGCCGGGTCACCAGGATCGAGGACCCGGGCAGCGAGACCCAGCAGATCCTCGTCAAGCCCTACGTCAACCTGCGGCGCGTGGAGTTCGTGCGCGTCCTGACCCGGCCGTACGCGGAGTCGGAATGAGCCTGACGCCCCAAGCGCTCACCAGGCTGGCCGTGCTCGGCGTTCTGGCGGTGATCCTGCAGGTCGCCGCCGTCTCGCAGCTCACGCTGTTCGGGACGACCGCCGACATCGTGCCGCTGGTGGTCGCCGCCGTCGGCCTGCTGTCGGGCTCGGTGGTGGGGGCGGTGTTCGGGTTCGGCGTCGGCCTGTTCGTCGACACCGCGCTGTTCCAGATCATGGGGCTCTCCAGCCTCGTGTACCTCGTCGTCGGCTACGGGTCCGGCCGGCTGCGCGAGCTGCGCGACCCGCAGGCGCCGATCGTGCCCGTGATCGTCGGCGCCGTCGCCACCGCCGTGGCCACGATCGGCTTCGGCGTCATGAACTTCCTGCTGGGGATGAACGCGCCGGTCAGCTTCCTGCTGGTGCGCCACATCCTCGCCACGATCGTGCTCAACGCGCTGCTGGCGCTGCCGCTGTTTGCCTTGGTGCGGCGCTGGCTGCTACCCGTGCTGCCTGACGATCCCCGGCGGCGCCGACGCCGCGCCTACACCACCGGAGGCCTCTCGCCCCTCAGTCGCGCGTGATGCACCCCGACCTCGACAACCGCCGTGTGCCGCTGACCCCGCAGCTCGCCCTGCGCGTGGCCGGCATCGGGGTCACCGCGTTCGTGCTGTTCGGCATCATCTTCTTCCGCCTCTGGTACCTGCAGGTGCTGGACGGCGACAAGTACCTGGCGGAGGCGCGCGAGAACCGCGTGCGGGTGGAGCGCGTCGAGGCGCCGCGCGGGCAGATCCGCGACGCCAACAACATCACCGTCGTCGACAACCGCCAGGCGACCGTCGTATCGCTCGACCCGGCGCGGCTGCCGGAGTCCTACCGCTCGGCCGCGCTGGAGTGGGGCCGGAAGATGGGCCGCTGGGAGCAGCGCCGCAGGCGCAACCGCCGCGCCGCCGGGAAGCCGCCGGCGATGCCGCGGCCGGTCGGCGCGCAGGCCGACCTGTACCGCCGGCTGGCGCGCGTCCTGCAGATCTCGCCGGAGACGATCAACCGGCGCGTCGTCCGCTCGCTGGTCCAGGTGCCCTACGCCGACGTGAAGATCAAGACGGTGACGGCCGCCCAGCGCGACTACCTCGTCGAGCGCCGCCGCAGCTTCCCCGGCGTCACCGTCGAGAAGACCTACGTGCGCAAGTACCCGTACGGGTCGGTCGGCGCGATCCTGTGGGGCAAGGTCGGCCAGATCCTTCCCGACCAGCTCAAGCAGGAGCGGTTCAAGGGCGTCGCGCAGGACGCCAACGTCGGCCAGACCGGCCTGGAGTACGAGTACGACCAGTACCTGCGCGGCGTCGACGGCACGAACCGCATCGAGGTCAACGCGCTCGGCGAGCGGCGCGCCGCGGTCAGCGGCCGCCGGCCGCAGGTCGGGCGCAGCCTCCGGCTGACGCTCGACATCGGCCTGCAGGAGCGCGCCGAGGCGGCGGTGCGGACCGTCGGCGGCGGGAAGCCCGGCGCGTTCGTGGCGATGAACCCGAACACCGGCGCGATCTACGCGCTCGGCTCGCTGCCCTCGTTCAACCCGCGCGAGCTCAACTCGCCGTTCGCCACCCAGGAGGCGTGGGAGGCGAAGTTCGGCGAGGCGGCGGGCGCGCCGCTGTACAACCGCGCCACCGGCGGCCTGTATCCGACCGGCTCGATCTTCAAGCCGATCACGGCGCTGGCGGCGATGCAGGCGGGCGTCGTCACCCCGGACGAGACGTTCAACGACACCGGCTGCCTGCGCATCGGCGCGCGCGAGGCCGACGTGGCCTGCAACGCCGGCAAGACGGCCCACGGCCCCGTCGACATGCGCCGGGCGCTGGAGGTCTCCTCCGACACCTACTTCTACAACCTGGGTCTGCGGATGTACCGCAGCAAGGGCCTGCCGCTGCAGTCGTTCGCGCGCAAGCTCGGCCTGGGGCAGAAGACCGGCATCGACCTGCCCTACGAGGAGAAGGGCACGCTGCCCGACCCCAACTGGGTGCGCGAGATCAACCGGCGCGAGCTCGAGTGCCGCAAGCGCACGCAGAAGCAGAGCTGCGGCATCGGCTCGGGCAACGCGGTCTGGCTGCCGGGCTTCGAGACCAACCTCGCCGTCGGCCAGGGCGACCTGCAGGCCACGCCGCTGCAGATGGCCGTTGCCTACTCGGCGATCGTCAACGGCGGGCGGGTGGTCAAGCCGTACCTCGTCGACCAGATCGAGGACCACCGTGGCGTCGTGCAGACGGTCCAGCCGACCGTGCGCCGCACGGTCAAGATCGACGCCGCCCAGCGCCAGGCGGTGATGGAGGGCCTGTTCCGCGCCGCCAACGGCGAGGGCGGCACCTCGACCGACGTCTGGAAGGACGGGTGGCCGCACGACCGCTTCCCGATCTACGGCAAGACCGGCACCGCCGAGCGGCCGCCGCGGGCCGACCAGTCCTGGTACGCCGTCTACTCGTACGACAAGCACAACCCCGACGCCCGCCCGATCGTGGTGATCGTCACCATCGAGGAGGGCGGCTGGGGCGCCCAGGCCGCTGCGCCCGCCGCGCGGCTCATCCTGTCCAAGTGGTTCGGCGTCAAGCCGCAGCTCAAGCGGGGGTCGTCCCACACGCGATGAGCACCGCCCCGACCAGCCCGATCCGCGACGTCGACGACGACCCCATCCGGGGGCCGGGGCGGATCGCGCCCGTCCGGCCGGAGGGCATGGCCCTGCCGGTCGACGCGCTGCTGCTGCTCGGCGTGGTCGCGCTGGCGGCCTGCTCGCTGCTGACGGTCGCGGCGGCCACCGCCGACGACATCCCGGGCAAACCGCACTACTTCCTCGTCCGGCAGGCCGTCTACTTCGTCGTCGGCGCGCTGCTCGCGGCGCCGCTGCTGCGCATCGACTACTCGCGGCTGCGGCGGCTGAAGTGGCCGCTGTACGGGGTGATGATGTTCTCGGTGCTGCTGGTCGGGCTGGTCGGCACCGAGTCGCGCGGCACCAAGCGCGCGATCAGCACGCCGCTGTTCGACATCCAGGCCTCCGAGCTGGCGAAGGTGCTGCTGACGCTGGCGCTGGCGGCCTACATGGTCGATCGGGCGCGCGCGCTCAGCCGCCGCGAGACGACGGTCCGCGCCGCGCTGCTGGGGCTGATCCCGGCGGCGGTCGTGATGGCGCAGGACCTCGGCTCCGGCGTGGTGCTGGTCGTGATCACCCTCACCGTCCTGCTCGTCGCCGGCACCCCGGCGCGCCACCTGATGGGGCTGGTGGCGCTGGGGCTCGCCTCGGTGACGATCGTGCTGGTGGCCGCCCCCGCCGTCGGGGTGGAGGTCCTGAAGCCGTACCAGAGGGACCGGCTCACCTCGTTCCTGCACCCGTCGGCGGATCCCCAGTCGGCGGGCTACCAGCAGAACCAGTCGCGGATCGCGATCGGGTCGGGCGGCAAGACCGGCCGCGGCGACGACGCGACGCAGACCAAGTACGACTTCCTGCCCGAGCACCACACCGACTTCATCTTCGCGGTGGTCGGGGAGCGCTGGGGCTTCGTGGGGGCGGCGCTCGTGCTGTCCCTCTACGCGCTCGTGATCTGGCGAGCGCTGCGAATACTGACCATGTCGAAGAACCTGTACGGAGCGCTGATCGCCGGAGGAATCCTGGCGATGCTGCTCTTCCAGGTCTTCGTGAACGTCGGCATGAACGTGGGAATCATGCCCATCACCGGAATCCCGCTGCCGCTGATGAGCTACGGCGGGTCCTCGGTGGTGTCCACCATGTTGGCCGTGGGCCTGCTGCAGTCGGTCTACGTCCAGGCACGCGCGGCTGCCGCGCTGAAGGGCCGCGTCGCAGGCCACTGAGATCTTTCCTGGAAGGACTTCATCGTGAGAAAGCAAGTGCTCGTCAGCGTCGACCGGGGTGAGACCCGGGTCGCGCTGATGGAGGCCACCGGGAAGGTGGGATCCGGAGGATCCCGCCGCCGGGGCAAGAAGAACGGAAAGCCGTCCGACGGCTGGCGCGTCGCCGAGGTCTACCTGGAGCGACGCGGCAAGCGGTCGATCGTCGGCAACATCTACAAGGGCAGGGTCGACAACGTCCTGCCCGGCCTGGAGGCCGCGTTCGTCGACATCGGCCTCGACAAGAACGGCTTCCTGCACGTCGACGAGATCGTCATGCCGGGCGTGGAGGTCGCCCGCCGCGGCCGCGCCGACTCGCGCGGCAAGACGATCGACGAGCTGCTCAAGCCCGGCCAGGAGGTCGTCGTCCAAGTCGTCAAGGACCCCTTGAAGACCAAGGGCGCGCGTCTGTCGATGGACCTGACGATCGCCGGCCGCTACATGGTCTACACGCCGACCGGCGAGGGCATCGGGGTCTCCAAGCGGCTCGACGACAAGGAGCGCGACCGCCTGCGCAAGGAGGCCAAGGGTCTCGACCTGCGCGGCGGCGGCGCGATCGTCCGCACCGCCGCCCAGGGCGCCAAGCGCGAGGACTTCGAGCGTGAGCTCCAGTACCTGTTCAAGCTGCACGAGGTCCTGGAGCGGCGCGTCAAGGAGAGCCCGGCGCCGGCGCTCGTCTTCCAGGAGGCCGACCTGTCGATTCGGGTCGTGCGCGACATCTTCAGCACCGACTTCGAGCGCGCGATCGTCGACGACGAGCAGCAGTACGAGCGGCTCAAGTCGTTCTTCACCCGTACCGCGCCCGAGCTCGTCGACCGCGTCGAGCTCTGGCAGGAGGAGACGCCGCTGCTGGAGGCCTTCGAGGTCGAGGAGGTCATCGACAGCCTGATGTCGCGGCGCGTCGACCTGCCCTCCGGCGGCTACCTGAACATCGACTACGCCGAGGCGCTGACCGTCATCGACGTCAACACCGGCTCGTTCGTCGGCCGCGGCAAGCAGGCGCGCCTGGAGGAGACGATCACCCGCACCAACCTGGAGGCGGCGGAGGAGGTCGTCCGCCAGCTCCGTCTGCGCGACATCGGCGGCATCATCGTCATCGACTTCATCGACATGGCCCGCGCCAAGAACCGCGAGGCCGTGCTCAAGACGCTGCGCAAGGCGCTCGACCAGGACCGCACCAAGACCTTCACCGCCGAGATCTCCAAGCTCGGCCTGGTCGAGATGACGCGCCAGAACGTCACCGAGGGCGTGCGCGAGATCATCAGCCGCCCGTGCCCGACGTGCGGCGGCGACGGCGTCATCAAGTCGGAGGAGACGATCGCGATCGAGGCCGAGCGCCGGCTGCGCAAGATCGCCGCCAAGGCGAAGCCCGAGGTCGAGGCGTTCCTCGTCCAGATGAACCCCCGGGTCTCCAGCCAGTTCACCGGCGACGGCGCGCGCGTGCTGCACCAGCTCGAGGAGGAGACCGGCAAGTACTTCCACTTCGAGGGGTCGGAGGGCCTGCCGCTCGACCACTTCGAGATCACGATGGAGGGCTCGCTGAAGGAGATCGAGGAGCGCGCGATCCCCTTCAAGGAGGGCGAGGAGGTCCTCGTCGACATCGTCGAGCCGCACATGTACGAGGTCGACGACGCGGTCGCCAAGATCGACGGCTACATCATCGAGGTCGTCGACGGCGGGCCCTACGTCGGCACCAAGCAGCTCGTGCGGATCGAGGAGGCGGGCCGCACCGCGGCGCGGGCGACGCTCGTCAACGTGCACGACGAGCAGTCGGACGGCGGCGACCAGCCGCTAGAATCGCCCAAGCGTCGGCGTCGCGGCCGCAGGGGCGGGCGACGCCGTTCCGCTGCTAAGGCGGAAGCGACCTCGGAGTAGCTCAACAGCCCATGTCCTACGCAGTCATCAAGACCGGCGGCAAGCAGTACCGCGTCGAGGAGGGCCAGACCCTGCTCGTCGAGCGCCTGGCCGCGGAGCCCGGCGCCAAGGTCGAGCTCGAGCCGCTGCTGCTGGCCGGCGGCGACAAGGTGGTCTTCGGCGCCGATGCCGCCAAGAAGAAGGTGGCCGCCGAGGTCGTCGAGCACGTCCGCGGTCCGAAGATCCGCATCACGAAGTTCAAGCCCAAGCGCGGGTATCGCCGGCGCATGGGCCATCGCCAGGAGCTCACGCGCATCCGCGTGACGAAGATCGGCTAGGAGCAGGCTTCAATGGCTCACAAGAAGGGTCTCGGCTCCTCGCGCAACGGGCGCGACTCGGAGTCCAAGCGCCTCGGCGTCAAGGTCTTCGCCGGCCAGGTCGTCAACGGCGGCGAGATCATCGTGCGCCAGCGCGGCACCCGGTTCAAGCCGGGCCCGGGCGTCGGCCGTGGCCGCGACGACACGCTGTACGCCCGCCGCGCCGGGGTGGTGGAGTTTGCGACCGGCCGCCACGGCCGGATCGTCTCCGTCGTCCCCGACGGCGACCAGGCCGCCTAGAGGCTTCCAACCGCTTGAGCGTCGGCCGCGTGCCCGGGGCATCCCGCGGGCGCGCGGCCTTCGCGTTTCCGGGGTCCGCGGCCCCGTCGCGCGCTGGGAGGGGCGGGAGCCGTCTGCGACCATGACCCGGTGACCTCCTCTCCGGCCGTGGCGCGCCACCGCACAGCCGTGCTGGTGCTGTGCTGCATGGCGCAGTTCATGGTCATCCTGGACGTGTCGATCGTGAACGTCGCGCTGCCGTCTATCCGGCGCGACCTCGGGTTCACGGTCGCCCAGCTCCAGTGGGTGGTGAACGCGTACACGCTCGCGTTCGCCGGCTTCCTGCTGCTCGGTGGGCGCGCCGCGGACCTGATCGGTCGGCGGGTGGTGTTCATCGCCGGGCTGACGCTGTTCGCCGTCGCCTCGCTGGCCGGCGGCCTGGCGCAGAGCGACCTGCAGCTCGTCGCGGCGCGGGCCGCCCAGGGCCTCGGCGGCGCGGTCGTCGCGCCCGCCACGCTCGCGATCCTCACCACCACGTTCACCGAGGGGGCGGAGCGCAACCGCGCGCTCGGCCTGTGGGGCGCGATGGGCGGCGCCGGCGGCGCCACCGGCGCTCTGCTGGGCGGCGTGATCACCGAGGCGCTCTCGTGGCGCTGGATCCTGCTGATCAACGTGCCGGTCGGGCTGGCGCTCGCGGCGGGCGCGCTGCGCTGGGTGCCCGCCGGGCGGCGCGCCGTGTGGCGGCGCGGCGAGTTCGACCTGGTCGGCGCGGTCACCGTCACCGTCGGCCTGCTGATCGTCACCTACGGGATCGTCGAGTCCGAGCAGCACGGGCTCGCCTCGACCCGCACGCTGGCCACGCTCGCGGCCGGCGCCGCCCTGCTGGCGGCGTTCGTGGCGATCGAGGGCCGCTTCGCGCGGGCGCCGCTGATGCCGCTGCGGATCTTCCGCTCGCGGATGCTGGCCGGCGCCAACGGGGTGGTGTTCTGCATGGGCGCCGTCGCGTTCGCCATGTGGTACCTGGTCTCGCTGTACCTGCAGCAGGTGCTCGGCTACTCGCCGATCCAGGCCGGGCTCGCGTTCCTGCCCATGTCGCTGACGATTGTCGTCGTCGCGCAGGTCGCCGGCCGCCTGGTCTCGCGCGCCGGACCGGGCCCGGTGCTCACCGTCGGGATGGTCGTGCTCGGGGCGGGGATGGCCGGCTTCAGCCCGATCGCCGCCGACGGCCGCTACCTGAGCGACGTGCTCGGTCCGTCGCTGCTGTGCGCCTGCGGGATCGGGCTGTCGTTCGTGCCGGTGACGATCGCCGCCACCAACGGCGTGGCGGCGGGGGAGTCCGGGTTGGCCTCGGGGCTGGTCAACACGTTCCGGCAGGTCGGCGGCTCGCTGGGGCTGGCGGTGCTAGCGACCGTCGCCACCGAGCGGGCCGCCGCCGTCGGCCGGCCGAACAGCCCGGTCGCGCTGGCCGACGGCTTCGGCCACGCCTTCCTGGTCGGCGCCGTGATCGCCGCGGTCGGCGCCCTGCTGAGCCTGGCGACGCTGGTGCGTCGTCCGCTCAGGTCGACTGCGCCGTCGGCCGGACCAGGATCTCGTTGACGTCCACGTGCGGCGGCTGCGCGACCGCGTACATCACCGCGCGGGCCACGTCGTCGGCCTGCAGGCGGCCGTCGCCGGGGTTGTCGAAGAACGGCGTGTCGACGGCGCCGGGCGCGATCACCGTCACGCGGATGCCGGATCCGTCCACGTCCTGGCGGATCGCCTCGCCCATCGCGTTGACCGCCCACTTCGTGCACGAGTAGAGGCTGCCGGGCAGCACGCGACGGCCCGCCACCGAGCCGGTCAGCAGCACGTGCCCGCGCGACTCCCGCAGCGCCGGCAGCGCGGCGCGCACCGTATAGGCGGCGCCCAGCACGTTGGTGTTGACCATCGCGTGCCAGTGCTCCGGGGTCTCCTCGAGCCAGCCGCGCTTGGCGCCGAAGCCCGCGTTGGCGAAGGCGACGTCCAGGCGGCCGAAGCGCTCGAGCGCGGCGGCGACCATCGCCTCGTTGTCCTCCCAGCGCGCCACGTCGGTGCGCACCGCCAGCGCCCGGTCGGGGCCGCCCAGCTCCGCGGCGAGCGCCTCCAGCTTGTCCTGCGAGCGGGCGGCCAGCACCAGCCGGTAGCCGGCCTGGGCCGCGTGGCGGGCGGTGGCGGCGCCGATCCCGGAGCTGGCGCCGGTGATCAGGAAGACGGGATCCTCAGCCAATCTCACGCTCCTTCAACTGGGCTACCGTGCGAGCCGCATGCTCTACGACAAGGCCCGCATATTCGTCCAGGGCGGCGCCGGCGGCAACGGCTGCGTGAGCTTCCGGCGCGAGGCGCACGTGCCCCGCGGCGGGCCGGACGGCGGCGACGGCGGGGACGGCGGCGACGTCGTGCTCGTCTGCGACGACTCGCTGCGCGACCTGCAGAGCTTCAAGCGAAAGGCCCACTACAAGGCCAAGCGGGGCCGCCACGGCGAGGGCTCCCAGCGCGACGGCGCCCGCGGCGAGGACCTGGCCGTCCCCGTGCCGCCCGGCACGGTCGTGACCATGCCCGACGGCACCGTGCACGACCTGGTCGCCCCGGGGCAGCGCGTGGTGGTCGCCCGCGGCGGGCAGGGCGGCCGCGGCAACCGCCGCTTCGTGTCGGCCACCCGCCAGGCGCCGCGCTTTGCCGAGAAGGGGCTGCCCGGCGAGGAGGGCTGGATCGACCTGCAGCTCAAGCTGCTGGCCGACGTGGGCCTCGTCGGGCTGCCGAACGCGGGCAAGTCGTCGCTGCTGTCGCGCCTGACGCGCGCGGCGCCGAAGATCGCCGACTACCCGTTCACCACGCTCGAGCCGGTGCTCGGCACGCTCGACGGCGAGGACCGCCAGCTCGTCATCGCGGACATCCCCGGGCTGATCGAGGGCGCGGCCGCCGGCGCCGGGCTCGGCCACGACTTCCTCGCGCACGTCGAGCGCACCCGGATGCTGGTGCACGTGCTCGACATCGCGCCGGTCGACGGCAGCGATCCGGAGGAGAACTACGCGACGATCGAGCGCGAGCTGGCCGACTACGACCCGCGGCTGGCCGAGCTGCCGCGCATCCTGGTGCTCTCGAAGGCCGACCTGGTGCCGCCCGAGGACGCCGAGGAGGCGGCCGGGCGGTGGCGGGCGCGGCTGGCCGCCGAGGCGGGCGCCGGGCAGCGCGAGGAGTGGGAGGAGCAGCCCGACGTCACGCCGGTGATCGTCAACTCGTCGGCCACCGGGCAGGGGCTGGACGAGCTGCGCCGCGAGCTTCTGCGCCGCGTGCCGCCGCTCGAGCTCGCCGTCGAGGCGGAGGAGCCGACCGCCCACCGCGTCTTCCGGCCGACGCCGCGGCGCGCCGACCGGTTCGAGGTCGAGGAGGTCGGCCCGGGCGCCTGGCGGGTGACGGGGGAGGGGATCGAGCGGCTGATCGCCCGTCACGACCTCGAGAACGAGGATGCGCTCATGCACGTCGAGTCGCGGCTGCGCCGGATGGGCGTGATCCGCGCGCTGGAGGAGCGGGGCTTCGAGCCCGGCGACGAGGTCGAGATCGGCGGCGTGGTCTTCGAGCTCGACCCGAGCTGAGCCGCCCCCTCCGTCGAGGGATCAAGGACTTCGCCTGGGCGCGAGCCATTGATCCCCCGACGAGGGGGCGCGGACGGTCGAGGCGGCGGAAGGGCTCGTAGGCTTCAGCCCCTGACGCGATATGGCCCGCTACGTCATCAAGCTCGGCTCCGGCATCGTCGCTCGCGAGGACGGCTCGCTGCGCGAGGACGCCGTCACCGCTATCTGCGCGGAGGTCGCCCGTCGCCGCAAGGCCGGCGACGACGTGGTGATCGTCTCCAGCGGCGCGATCGCCCGCGCCGTCGACATCATGGGCCTGGACGGGCGGCCGAGCGCGATCGAGGACCTGCAGGCCGCCAGCGCCGTCGGCCAGGGCCGCCTGTTCCGCACCTACGACGAGCTGCTCTCCGCGCACGGCATCACCGCCGCCCAGGTGCTGCTCACGTTCTTCGACCTCAGCCACCGCACCCACTACCTGAACGCGCGGCGCACCCTGCAGCGGCTGCTCGACTGGGGCGTGGTGCCGGTCGTCAACGAGAACGACACCACCGCCACCGACGAGATCACCTTCGGCGACAACGACTTCCTCGCCGCCCAGGTCGCGATCCTGGTCGAGGCCGACAAGCTGGTGCTGCTGACGAGCGTCGACGCCGTCTACACCGCGGACCCGCGCGTCGACCCGTCCGCCGAGCCGCTGCGCGAGGTCACCGACTTCGAGGCGCTCGACGGCCAGGCGGCGATCACCACCGAGACCACGTCGCTGGGCACCGGCGGCATGCGCTCCAAGGTGGTGGCCGCCGAGATGGCGACCGCCGCCGGCATCCCCGCCGTGATCTGCAGCGGGCTGCGGCCCGAGGCGCTGCCGCGCGCGCTGGACGGCGCCGCCGACGAGGGCACCCGCTTCCCCGCCCGCGACCTCGGCTACTCGTCGTTCAAGCTGTGGCTCCGCTACGCGAAGCCGTCGCACGGCGCGCTGATCGTCGACGACGGCGCCGCGCGCGCCCTGCGCGAGTCCGGCACCTCGCTGCTGCCGGTCGGGATCGTCGAGGTGCAGGGCGACTTCCACGCCGGGGACGCGGTTGACGTGCGCGGCGGCGACGGGCTGCTCGGCAAGGGCATCGTCAACCTGGATGCCGACGACCTGCGCCGCGTCAAGGGGATGAAGTCCGCCGAGATCCGCCGGCTGCTGCCACGCGCGCCCGAGGAGGCCGTGCACCGGGACTACTTCGTGCTGGCCTGAGCGGGGTCCAATACCCTCTTCCTCATGGCCACCACCGCCGCCACCGTCACCGACATCTGCCGCGCCGCCCGCGAGGCCTCGCGCAAGCTGGCGTCGCTGCCGACGTCCGAGAAGGACGCGGCGCTGCACGCGATCGCCGACGCGCTGGAGGCGCGGACCGCCGAGATCCTCGAGGCCAACGCGCGCGACATGCAGGCCGGCCGCGAGAACGGCCTCGACGACGCGCTGCTGGACCGGCTGATGCTCAACGAGGAGCGCGTCGCGGCGATCGCCCGCCAGGTGCGCGACGTCGCCGCGCTGCCGGACCCGGTCGGCGAGGTGATCGACGGCAGCCGGCTGCCCAACGGCCTGGACGTCGCCAAGGTGCGCACGCCGCTGGGCGTGGTGGCGGTCGTCTACGAGGCGCGGCCGAACGTCACCATCGACGCGGCGGCGCTGTGCCTGAAGTCGGGCAACGCGATCGTGCTGCGCGGCTCCTCCAGCGCCGCGCACTCCAACCAAGTGCTGGCCCAGATCGCCGCCGAGCACGCGCCGGTGGAGGGCGCCGTGCAGATCCTCACCGGCGGCGACCGCTCCGAGCTGAAGGACCTGGCCACCCAGGAGGAGTACGTCGACCTGATCGTCCCGCGCGGCGGCGAGGGGCTGAAGAAGGCGCTGTCGGAGGTCGCCACCGTCCCGGTCATCTACGCCGCGTCCGGCAACTGCCACGTCTACGTGGACGCCGACGCCGACCTGGACATGGCGGTCAAGATCACCATGAACGCCAAGACGCAGCGCCCGGGCGTCTGCAACGCCGCCGAGACGCTGCTGGTGCACTCCGGAATCGCGCAGGAGTTCCTGCCGCGCGTGCTGGCGGAGCTGCGCGAGGCCGGGGTGGAGATCCGCGGCGACGAGCGCGTGCGGGCGATCGACCCGACGGTGGGGGAGGCCACCGAGGAGGACTTCGCCACCGAGTTCCTGTCGCTGACGCTCGCGGTCGGGGTCGTCGACTCGGTGCAGGAGGCGATCGACCACGTGAACCGCTTCGGCTCCGGGCACTCGGAGGCGATCGTGACGCGCTCCTACGAGGCGGCGCGCGCGTTCGAGCTCGGGGTGGACGCGGCGTGCGTGTACGTGAACGCCTCGACGCGGTTCACCGACGGCGGCGAGTTCGGCTTCGGCGCCGAGATCGGCAACTCGACGCAGAAGCTGCACGCGCGCGGCCCGATCGGGTTGCGCGAGCTCTGCTCGTTCAAGTACGTGGTCCGGGGTGACGGACACGTCCGGTCGTAAGCTCGGGATCCTCGGCGGGACGTTCAACCCGCCGCACCTGGGGCATCTGCTGTGCGCCCAGGAGGCGCACGACCGGCTGGGCCTGGACCTGGTGCTGTTCATGCCGGTCGCGCTGGCGCCGCACAAGGCGATCGACGACGACCCGGGCCCGGAGGTGCGCGCCGAGCTGTGCGCGGCGGCGGTGGAGGGCGATGAACGCTTCGAGGTCTCGACCTTGGAGGTCGAGCGCGGAGGGCCGTCCTACACCGTGGATACGCTGCGCGAACTCCATGCCCGGCACCCGGACGACGAGTTGACGTTCATCGTCGGCGGTGACATGGCGCTGAGCCTGCCGACGTGGCGCGAGCCGGAGGCGATCCTGTCGCTGGCGCGGCTGGCGGTGGCCGAGCGGCGCGGGGCGATGCGCCGGGAGATCGAGCGGCGGCTGGCGGTGCTGCCGGGCGCGCTGGCGCGCCTGGACTTCCTCGACCTGCCGCGCGTGGACATCTCGTCGACGATGGTCCGCCGGCGCGTTGCGGCAGGGCGCCCGATCCGCTACCTGGTCCCTGAGCGGGTGATGGAGGAGATCGCGGCCCGCCGCCTGTACCGCAAGGGCGCGGTGGGGACATCCCTATCCTGAGGAGCCAGAGCAGCATCTTGCGCAGCCAGACCGCCCAGACCAGCACCGAGCCGCAGACGGACGGGTTCGACCCGGAGCGCGTCGCGCGGCTGGCGGCCGAGTACGCCGCCGACAAGAAGGCGATGGACCTGAAGGTGCTCGACCTGCGCGGGGCGGCGAGCTACACGGACCTGTTCGTCATCTGCTCGGGTCGCAACGAGCGCCAGACGAAGGCGATCCACGACGCCGTCTACGAGGGGCTGAAGCGCGACCACGGGGTCACGCCGCGGCGCGTCGAGGGCCTGCAGGAGGCCCGCTGGGTCCTGATGGACTACATCGACGTCGTCGTGCACATCTTCGTGCCCGAGGTGCGCGACTTCTACCGGCTCGAGCAGCTCTGGGGCGACATGCCGCACCTGGAGATCGACGCCGCCGGCGAGAGCGCGCAGCCGGCCGGCGAGACGGGCTGACCGGGCGCGGTCTCGGCCGCCCGGCGGAGGTGTCGGGCGGCGGAGGTGGTGGCGTTGCCGCGCGCCGGCGGTGTTGGCGGGCGCCGGCGGTGTTGGCGGGCGCCGGCGGCGTTGGCGGGCGCCGGCGGTGGCGCACTGTCGGTTCGCCGGTTGCGGCCGGAGCCCCCGTCGGCGGTCGGTTGACCGTCCGGATATGAGGGCTATAGGGCCGAAATCCGGACGTTCGTTTCTGTCGGCCGGGCAGCAGCCGACGACCGTCCGATCCGCGCGGCCACCCGACCAGCCCGGCCGCGACCGCGCAACCGCCCCCTAGACGACGAGACCTCCGCCGCAGCGGAGGCCTCTGGAGAGTGGAGCTAGCCGGGCTCGAACCGGCGACCTCTTGCATGCCATGCAAGCGCTCTCCCAACTGAGCTATAGCCCCAAGTGGTCGGCGTCCATTTTAGCGCTCGTCGGACAGAAACTCAGGCACGTCGAAGTCGGCGTGGGCGTCCCCGCCGCGACGCGGCGAGCCCCGGCGGCGCGGCTCCGTGGAGCCGGCCCGGCGGGACGCCGCGGGCTCCGGCGGGGCCGCCTGATCCAACCTCGCGGTGATGCGCGCGTGCGCCAGACGCACGTCCTGCAGCAGCCGCTCGGCGTTGCGCCTAAGCGACTCGCCCAGGTCCGCCAGGTTCCCCGAGAGCTCGTCACCCTGCTCGAGCGCCTCGCGCGCCGCCCGGCGCGCGTCGCGCACCAGCTCGCGCGCCTGGTCCGACGCCTCGACCTTCATCCGCTCCGCCTCGCGGCGCGCCTCCGCCAGCAGCTCCTCCGCGCGGCGCCGCGCATCCTCCAGCTCCTTCTCGGCCCGCTCGCGCAGCTCGCGCGCCTGCTCCTGCGCCTTGACGACGATCCGCTGCGCCTCGCGCCGCGCCTCGGCGACGATGTCACGCGCCTCCGCCTCGGCCGCGTCCACGCGCATCTGCGCCGCGCGCTCGCCCTCGGCGATCCGCTCCCGGACCCGCTCCTCGGCCTCCCGCTGCAGGTCCTCGGCGGCCCGCTCGGCCGCCTCGACGATCGCCGCCACCTTCGCAGAGGCGACCGTCACGGCGTGGGCGCCGCCGCGCCGGTCGGCCGCCGGAGCTCCGGGCCCCGGCTCGGGCGCCTCGAGCGGCTCGTCTGCGAGGCGATCCTCCATCTGAATCATCGTAGAGCCGCCGCCGCGGCGCGCCCGCAAGAACGCGCTCAGGCCGACCGCCGAGGCACGGGGGTCTCGATGTAGCCTCCAGCCTCGTGGCCGAGTATCGCTACGACCCCAAGGAGATCGAGCCCCGCTGGCAGGAGGTGTGGGAGCGCGAGCGCACCTGGGAGGTCGCCAACGACGAGGCGATCTCCGACGCCGCCAACACCTCCTACGTGCTGGAGATGCTGCCGTACCCGAGCGGCGAGCCCCACATCGGCCATCTCAAGAACTACGCGATCGGCGACGCGGTCGCTCACTTCCACCGCCGCACCGGCCGCCGGGTGCTGCACCCGATGGGCTACGACGCCTTCGGGCTGCCCGCCGAGAACCACGCGATCAAGACCGGCGTGCATCCCCGCGAGTCGACCGAGAAGGCGATCGCCAGCTTCCGCCGCCAGTTCCACGAGTGGGGGATGTCGATCGACTGGGCGCGCGAGTTCGGCACCCATGAGCCGCGCTACTACCGCTGGACCCAGTGGATCTTCCTGAAGCTGTTCGAGCGCGGGCTGGCCTACCGCAAGGAGGCCGCCGTCAAGTGGTGCCCCAAGGACGCCACCGTGCTCGCCAACGAGCAGGTCGTCGACGGCCGCTGCGAGCGCTGCGGCTCGGAGGTCGAGGCGCGCCAGCTCGAGCAGTGGTTCTTCCGCATCACCGACTACGCGGACCGGCTGCTCGACGACCTCGACGAGATCGACTGGCCCGAGCACGTGAAGACCATGCAACGGAACTGGATCGGGCGCTCGGAGGGCGCCGAGGTCACGTTCCGCTGCGAGGAGCTCGGCATCGACTACCCGGTCTTCACCACCCGGCCCGACACGCTGTTCGGCGCCACGTTCTTCGTGATGGCGCCCGAGCACCCGGACGTCGAGCGCCTGGCCGCCGGCACGCAGTACGAGCAGCAGGTGCGCGAGTACGTCAACCGCGCCGTCGGCGAGACCCCCGAGCAGCGCGGCGCCGCCGACCGCCCCAAGACCGGCGTCTTCCTCGGCCGCTACGTCACCAACCCGGTCAACGGCGAGCGGCTGCCGATGTACGTCGCCGACTACGTGCTGATGGAGTATGGCACCGGCGCGATCATGGCGGTGCCCGCCCACGACGAGCGCGACTACGCGTTCGCGGTCGCGCACGGGCTGCCGATCAAGCGCGTGATCGAGGACCCGGAGGGCGGCGATCTGCCGTTCACCGGCGACGGCCGGATCGTCAACTCGCACCCGGACTTCGACGGGCTGCCCAACCGCGAGGCGCTGGAGAAGATCGTCGACTGGCTCGACCGCGAGGGCAAGGGCCACCGCTCGATCAACTACCGCCTGCGCGACTGGCTGGTCTCGCGTCAGCGCTACTGGGGCTGCCCGATCCCGATCGTCCACTGCGACGAGTGCGGGCTGGTGCCGGTTCCGGAGGACCAGCTCCCGGTCCTGCTGCCCGACATCGACGACTACCAGCCGAAGGGCCGCTCGCCGCTGGAGGCTGCCGAGCACTGGGTGAAGGTCGACTGCCCGAGCTGCGGCCGCCCGGCCAGGCGCGAGACCGACACGATGGACACCTTCGTCGACTCGTCCTGGTACTTCATCCGCTACACGGACGCCTCCAACGACGAGCAGGCGTGGGATCCCAGGATCGCCAACGCCTGGCTGCCGGTCGACCAGTACATCGGCGGCGTCGAGCACGCGATCCTGCACCTGCTCTACGCGCGCTTCTTCACCAAGGCGCTTGCCGACATGGGCTACCTGGACGTTCAGGAGCCGTTCAAGCGGCTCTTCACCCAGGGCATGATCACCAAGGACGGGGCGAAGATGTCCAAGTCTAAGGGCAACGTCGTCTCGCCCCGGGAGATCGTCGACCGCTACGGCGCCGACACCGCCCGCGCCTACGTGCTGTTCATGGGCCCGCCGGAGCACGACGCCGACTGGTCCGACAGCGGCGTGGAGGGCATGCACCGCTTCCTCGGCCGCCTGTGGCGCACCTGCGCGCAGGCCGCCGACGAGCTGCCGGACGAGCCGGTGCCGGAGGAGCCCAACCCCGACGCGCGGCGCATCCTCGCCAAGGCGCACTGGGCGATCGAGAAGGTCACCTCCGACATCGACCGCCGGTTCGCGTTCAACACGGCGCTGGCGGCGATCATGGAGCTGATCAACGAGGTCACTCCCGAGAAGCGCGGCGAGGCGGACCCGGGCAGCGTGCGCTTCGCGCTCGCCACGGCGGCGTCGCTGCTGTTCCCGTTCGCGCCGCACGTGGCCGCCGACGCCTACAACCTGCTGACCGGGCGGCGCGTGTGGGAGGAGCCGTGGCCGGCGTCCGACCCGCGCTTCCTGGAGCAGGACACGTTCACGCTGGTGGCGCAGGTCAACGGCAAGGTCCGCGACCGCGTCGAGGCGCCGACCTCGGCGAGCGAGGAGGAGCTGATCAAGCTTGCCCGCGAGCTGCCGAACGTCCGCCAGCACATCGACGGCAAGCAGATCGTCAAGGAGATCGTGGTGCCCGGCAAGCTCGTCAACATCGTCGTTCGCTGAGGGGCCCGGAGCGATGCCCCAAGCGGAACTGCAGGTGGCGGTCATCGGCCCGGGGGATGCCGCCGATCAGGAGCTGTGGCTGGCCGAGGAGGTCGGCGCCGGGCTGGCGGACGCGGGCGCGGTGGTCGTCACCGGCGGGCTGGGCGGCGTGATGGAGGCCGCCTGCCGCGGCGCCAAGTCCCGCCGCGGGCGGACGCTCGGCATCCTGCCCGGCACGGCGCGGGCGGAGGCCAACGGCTGGGTGGACTTCGCGGTGCCGACCGGGCTCGGCGAGCTACGCAACGGCCTGGTGGTGCGGGCCGCCGACGCGGTGGTGGCTGTCGGCGGCGGGCTCGGCACCCTGTCGGAGATCAGCCTGGCGCTGAAGGCCGGCATCCCCGTGATCGGCCTGGGGAGCTGGGATGTGCCGGGCGTGGAGACCGTGGCCGACCCCGCCGAGGCGGTGGAGCGCGCGGTCGAGCGCGCCCGCGTGACGGTTTCGTAGCGGTCCCCGCGCCACGTGTGACACGCGCGCGCCTAGGGTCGCGCGCGTGTTCGGGCTTTCCCGCAGCGAGCTCGCCGCCTACGCCGCCTGCGCGGTGATCATCGCCCTGCTCGGGTGGCGGGCGCTCGAGGCCGATCGGCCGGCGGGCGTTCCGGCGGAGACGGTCGCGGCGGCGGCGAGCACGACGGAGGCGGCGACGACGCCTGCGGCGGTGACGGTCGCCCGCGACGACGGGGCGGAGCCGGTCGTGCACGTCGCCGGCGAGGTGCGCCGTCCGGGCGTCTACCGGCTGCGCGAGGGCCAGCGGGTGCGCGACGCGGTGCAACGAGCCGGCGGGCCGACGAAGCACGCCGACCTGGAGGCGCTCAACCTCGCCGCGCGGGTCGCCGACGCCCAGCAGGTCATCGTTCCGCGGCGCGGGTCCGCTGGAGCCGGCGCCGCGACGGCCGGGACGGCGGGCGCAGAGCCGGCCGCGGGCGCGGGGGAGGCGGGCGTCCGCGCGCCGATCAACCTCAACACGGCGACCGCCGATGAGCTGCAGGAGCTGGACGGTGTCGGCCCGGCGATCGCGGAGCGGATCATCCGCTGGCGCTCCGAGAACGGCGGCTTCCGCTCGGTCGACGACCTGGCGCAGGTGCCCGGCATCGGCCCCAAGCGGCTGGAGGCGCTGCGCCCCCACGTGCAGGTGTGAGTCCGCGGGCGACGGCGCTGCAGGCGCAGGTGGCGGCCGCCGTCGCGGGCCGGCCGCGGCACGTGGCGCTGGCGGCGCTGGTCGGCGGGATGCTGCTCGGGCCGTGGACGCCGCCGGCGGCCGCGGCGCTGGCGGGCGCAGGTGCGGTGCTCGCGTTGGCGGCGCTCGGGGTGCGCGGGGCGGCGCCGCTGCTGGTCGGGGTGCTGGTGGCCGGCGGAGCCCTGGGCGCCGCCGAGCGGGCACGGGCGCTCGAGGCGACCGCGCTCGGCCCGGAGATCGGCCGGGACGTGCGCGGCGAGGTGACGGTCCTCGCCGCTCCGCGCACCGGCGTCGAGGGCGGTCGTCGCGTGCTCGTCGGGTTCCGGGGCGAGCCGGTGCTGATGCGGCCGGGCCGCTGGCTGGACGACGTGCGCCTCGAGGTGGGCGCGATCGTCGCGGTGGAGGGCAGGCTGCGGGCGCCGGACCGCGCGGCGCGGGCGCTGCGCGCGCACGCCACGCTGCGCGCGACAGCGTTGCGGCCGACCGGGCGGCGGCGCGGCGGGCTTGCGGGCGCGGTGGACGCGATCCGCCGTCGCGCGGAGCGGGCGCTGGTGCGCCCGCTGCCGCCTCCGGAGGCGGCGCTCGCGCGCGGGATGGTGCTCGGGCAGGACGAGGCGCTGCCGCACGAGCTGCGCGAGGCGTTCCGCGCCTCGGGGCTGGCGCACTTGGTCGCCGCCAGCGGACAGAACATCATGTTGCTGGTCGGGCTGGCGCTGGCGGCGGGCGCCGTCGCGGGGATCGGGGTGCGCGCCCGGTGGCTGGCGGCGGGCGCGCTGATCGCGCTCTACGTCCCGCTGGCGGGCGCCGGTCCGTCGATCCAGCGCGCCGGGATCATGGGCGCGGCGACGACCGCGGCGGCGGTCGCGGGCAGGCCCTCCTCGCGCGGGTACGCGTTCCTGCTCGCGGCGGCGTTGACGCTGGCGCTCGACCCGCGCGCGGCGGCCGATCCGGGCTGGCAGCTCAGCTTCGCCGCCGTCGCCGGCATCGCGCTGCTCGCCCGGCCGATCAGGGCGCGGCTGGCCGACCGCGGCGTGCCTCGCATGCTGGCCGAGGCGACGGCGGTCACCGCCGCCGCGACGCTCGCCACCGCGCCGGTGATGGCGGCCCGGTTCGACCGCGTGTCGCTTGTCTCGCTGCCCGCGAACGTGCTCGCCGCCCCGGCGGTCGCGCCGGTGATGTGGCTGGGCACGCTGGCGGGCGCCGTCGGCCAGGTGGAGCCGCGGGCGGCGGCGCCGCTGATGGCGCTCGCGGGGCTGCCGCTCGGCTACCTGGTGGCGCTGGGCCGGATCGCCGGCGGCCTCCCCGGTGCGGAGGCGGCGGTGCCGACGCCGGTGGTGGCGGCGGCGCTCGGGGCCGGCGCCTGGTTGCGGCGGGCCCGGCGTGAGGCGGTGCCGTTCAGGGGTGCCACGCGACCACGGACGGCGACGCCGGGGCCGGGGAGGAGGCGGCCGGTGCGGGTTGCGGCGGTGGTTGCGGTCGCCGGCGCCGCGGTGCTCCTGGCTTCCGGGGCGCGGGGCGGACAGCCGGCGCTCGCCCCGCCGCCCGCCGACGCGCTGCGGGTCGTGGCGTTGGACGTGGGGCAGGGGGATGCGACGCTGCTGCAGGCGGGCGGCCGCGCGGTCATGGTCGACGCCGGTCCGCCGGAGGCGCGTGTCGTGGCCGGGCTCCGCGCCGCCGGGGTGCGCCGGCTCGACGCGCTCGTGCTCACCCACCCGCAGGCCGACCACGACGGTGGGGCGGCCGCGGTGCTGTCCGCGCTGCCGGTCGGGGTGGTGTTGCGGGCGGACCCGCCCGCGCCCGGCGTGAGCGCCGACCGGGTCGCGGCGACGGCCTCCGCGCGCGGCGTGCGGGTCGTGGCCGCCGGGCGCGGCCGGGAGGTGCGGGCCGGGCCGCTGCGGCTGCGGATCCTCTGGCCGCCGGACGGCTCGCCGCCGCCCGGCGCCGACCCCAACGACCGCTCGATCGTGGCGGTCGCCTCCGCGCACGGCGCGAGCGTGCTGCTGCCGGGCGACGCCGAGTCGCCGGTGCTGAGCCGGCTGCCGCTGCCGGCGGTCGACGTGCTGAAGGTGAGCCACCACGGCAGCGCCGACCCGGGGCTGCCCGCGCTGCTTCGGCGGCTGCGCCCGCGCGCCGCGCTGATCGAGGTCGGCCGCGCCAACCGGCACGGCCACCCGCACCCCTCGACCCTGGACGCGCTGCGCGCCGTCCCGTTCGTCGGACGCACCGACCGCGACGGGACCGTCGCGGTGGACGTGCGGGCCGGCGAGGTAACCGTGCGGCGCTTGGGCGCCGCAGGCGCCGGGTGAGGGCCGGGCCGCTCCTCCTCCCGCCGCGGATCCTGTCGAGTTGGCCGTGCTGGGGCAGGGCTGACTCGACTCGATCCGGCGGGGCCGGACCGCGCTGCGCGCGGCCCCGCCGCCATCCCGGCCGCTCCGTAGACTCCGGCCGGCGATGGCCGCGCAGTGGAAGCCCGCCTACCTGGTCCGCGGCGACGACCACGGACGGATCGCCGAGCGGCGCGCCAACCTGCGCGCCCGCGCCGAGGCCGAGAGCGGCGCCGGCGGGCTGGAGATCCTCGAAGGGGAGGCCGCCACCCCGCGGGCCGCGGCCGCCGCGCTCAACGCGATGACGTTCGCGATCGGGCGGCGGTTCATCATCGTCGACGGCGCCGAGCGGTTCCGCGCCGCCGAGCTCGAGGGCGAGCTGCTGCCCGCGCTCGCCGCCATCCCGCCCGACACCACAATCGCCTTCTTCGCCCGCGAGGAAGGTCGCGCCAAGGTCCCCGACGCGCTCGTCAAGGCCGTCAAGAAGGTCGGCGGCGACGTCGTCGAGCAGAACACCGTCAAGGGGCGCGAGCTGCCGCGCTGGGTCGTCGGCGAGGCCGCCCGCCTCGGCCTGCAGCTCGACACCGCCGCCGCCCAGGCGCTCGTCGCCCACGTCGGCGAGCGCCAGCAGCGGCTCCTGCGCGAGCTGGAGAAGCTCGCCCTCGAGCTCGGGCCCGGCGCCCGCCTCTCCGCCGAGGAGATCGTCGAAGCCACCGCCGACTCCGCCGAGCGCCAGGTATGGGGCCTCGTCGACGCGCTCGTGTCCCGCGACCGGCGCTCCGCCTTCCGCGCCTATCTGCAGCTCCGCGAGCAGGGGGAGGCCGTCGCCCGGCTGCTGCCGATGATGGTCCGCCGCGTGCGCGAGGTGCTCGCCGTCCGCGACCGGCTTGAGGCCGGCGAGTCGCCCGCCCAGATCAAGAGCACGATGAAGGGCTCGTCCTGGGCGGCCGACCGGCGCATCAGGGAGGCACGCTCCGCCGACTCCGACCACCTGCGGCGCGCGCTGGAGACGCTCGCCGCGCTCGAGCTGCAGACCCGCGGCCTCGGCGAGCTCTCCGAGGACACCGCCGCGATCCGCGCGATCGGCCGCATCGCCGCCCGGACATGACGAAGCCGCGGGCGTCGACCCGCGGCCCTACAACCAGGGGGAGGCGGTCCGCTAGGCGCCCTGGCCGGCGCGCACGCGCGCCGCGCGCGCCTTCTTGCGCGCACCGGCATTGCGGTGGATGGCGCCGCGCTTGACGGCCTTGTCGATCATCTTGACCAGGAAGCGGTGCTCGGCGTCCGCGCGCGCGTCGTCGCCCTCGGACACCGCGGCCTGCAGGCGGCGGAAGTACGTCTTGATCGTGGACGTGTAGCGCCGGTTCTCGAGGCGCTCGCGCTCCGCCCGGAGGATCCGCTTCTTCTGCGAGTGAATGTTCGCCATGAGCCGACGGCGGAGTCTAGCGTCCGCCGCGCGCCATGCGCCTCGTCCTCTCGTAAAGTCCGACCCTCCGTGAGCACTGAGAGCCCAGCCGTCTCGGCGTCGCGGCGCTCGTTCGCCCGCAACACCGCGATCTTCTCGGTGCTCACCGGCCTGTCGCGCGTCGCCGGACTGGCGCGCGAGGTGATGGCCGCCGCCTTCTTCGGCCTGACCCCGGGCGTCAACGCGTTCACGTTCGCGTTCGCGATCCCGAACGTGGTCCGCTCGCTGTTCGCCGACTCGGCGCTGAGCGCCGCGTTCGTGCCGATCTTCACCGAGCTGGAGGAGCACGGCAGGAAGCGCGAGGCGGCGCGGCTGGCGGCGACGCTGCTGCTGATCATCCTGTTCGCCCTCACCGCGCTGACGCTCCTGTTCATCGCGGCGGCGGGCGTGCTGCTGCCGCTGGTGACGCCGACCGAGCTCAAGCCGGTCGAGGGGCTGGTCGTCGGCTTCAGCCGCGTGCTGTTCCCGATCGTCGTGATCCTGGCGATCAACGGCCTGGTGGTCGGGATCCTGCAGGCCTACGACCACTTCACGATCCCGGCGCTCGCGCCGCTGGTCTGGAACCTGGTGATCATGGCCTTCCTGGCCGGCGCGCAGCCGTTCTTCGACGGCGACGCCGAGCTGTACGCCTACGCGGTCGGGATCCTGGTCGGCACGCTCGTGCAGCTCCTCATGTCGCTGCCGATGCTGCGCCGGGTCGGCTTCCACTTCGCGTGGTCGTTCGACTGGCGCGACAGCCGCGTCGCCCAGGTCTTCCGGCTGATGCTTCCGGTGACGCTCGGGCTGGGGCTGATCAACTTCAGCGCGCTGATCAGCTACTTCCTGGCCGGCTTCGTCTCCGAGTCGGGGCCGCGCGCGATCGAGTCGGCGTTCCGGCTCTACATGCTGCCCCAGGGCATGTTCAGCGTCGCGATCGCCACGGTGCTGTTCCCGCAGCTCTCGCGGCTAGCGGCCCATCGGGACCTGCCGGGGCTGCGCGGCGCCATCGGCAACGGCCTGCGGCTCATCTTCCTGATGCTGCTGCCCGCCACCGCCGCGACCCTGGTGCTGGCCGAGCCGATCACGCGGCTGATCTACGAGCGGGGCGAGTTCGGCGCCGCCGACACCGACCTGGTCGCCACGGCGCTGTTCTGGTTCTCGTTCAGCCTGCCGTTCAGCGGCGTCAACCTGCTGCTGACCCGCTCGTTCTTCAGCCTCCAGCAGCCGTGGATAGTCACCAAGCTGTCGCTGGGGGCGCTGGTCGTGAACACCGCCGCCTCCGCCGCGCTGATGCCGTTCGGCGTCGGCGGGATCGTCGCCGGCACGGCGATCGCCGACCTGGCGCTCGCCGCCGCGCAGTACGTCTACCTGCGCCGTGCGCTCGACGGCGACCTGGAGCTGCGCGCCACCGTCCGCGCCGTGGCGGCGATGACCGTCGCCGCCGCCTGGTTCGGGATCGTCGGCTACGTCGCCTGGACCGGCCTGGACTGGGCGGCGGGTCGCTCGCTGCTCGGCCAGATCATCTCCGTCGGCGGCGGGCTCGCGGCCGCGCTCGGCGCCTACGCCTGGATGGCGCTGCACCTCGGCCTGGCGGAGGCGCACCAGCTCCAGCGGATGCTCGCCCCGCGGCTGGCCGCCTTCAAGCGCTGAGCTCCGTGGCGCCCGGCTCCGGCGAGGGGTCGGCGCACGGTCCGCCCCCATTACCCTGAGCAGCCGTTTGTCCGATCAGTCCAAGATCCGCAACTTCTCGATCATCGCCCACATCGATCACGGCAAGTCGACGCTTGCCGATCGCATCTTGGAGATGACCGAGACCGTCGAGGCCAGGCAGATGCGCGACCAGCTCCTGGACTCGATGGAGCTCGAGCGGGAGCGCGGCATCACGATCAAGGCCCAGGCCGTGCGCGTCTTCTACACCGCGCGCGACGGCGAGACCTACCAGTTCCACCTCATCGACACCCCCGGCCACGTCGACTTCACCTACGAGGTGTCGCGCTCGCTGGCCGCCTGCGAGGGCGCGCTGCTGGTCGTCGACGCCTCGCAGGGGGTGGAGGCGCAGACGGTCGCCAACACCTACCTGGCGATCGACGCCGGGCTGGAGCTGATCCCCTGCCTGAACAAGATCGACCTGCCCGGCGCCGAGCCCGACCGCGTCGCGCAGGAGGTCTCGGAGCTGATCGGCGAGGACCCCGACTCGATCCTGCGCATCTCCGGCAAGACCGGCGAGGGCGTAGCCGAGGTGCTGGAGCAGATCGTGCAGCGCGTGCCGCCGCCCTCCGGCGACCCGGACGCGCCGCCGCGGGCGCTGATCTTCGACTCCGAGTTCGACCAGTACCGCGGCGTGGTCGCCTACATCCGGGTCGTCGACGGCGTATTCCGCAAGGGCGACGCGATCCGCGCGATGGCGACCGGGGTGGAGGCCGACATCGACGACATCGGCTTCTTCACGCCGACGATGACCAGCGCCGACGAGCTGGGCGCAGGCGAGGTCGGCTACGTGATCACCGGGATCAAGGACGTCAGCCGCCTGCGGGTGGGAGACACGCTCACCACCAAGGTCGGCGGGGCGACGGAGCCGCTGCCCGGCTACCGCGAGATCAAGCCGATGGTCTTCTGCGGCCTGTTCCCCATCAACAACGACGACTACCCGGACCTGCGCGACGCGCTCGAGAAGCTGTCGCTCAACGACGCGGCGCTTTCCTGGGAGCCGGAGACCTCCGACGCGCTCGGCTTCGGCTTCCGCTGCGGCTTCCTCGGCCTGCTACACATGGACATCGTCCGCGAGCGGCTGGAGCGCGAGTACGACCTGGAGCTGATGACGACGATGCCGTCGGTCGGCTTCGAGGTCCAGCTCACCGACGGGACGGTCAAGGAGGTGCACAACCCCTCCGACATGCCGGACCGCAGCCGCATCGCCGAGATCCGCGAGCCGTACGTGTGCGCCTCGATCCTCACCCCGAAGGAGTACGTGGGCGCGGTGATGGAGCTCTGCCAGGAGCGCCGCGGCACGCACGTCGGCATGGAGTACCTGAGCGCCGACCGCGTCAACATCACCTACGACCTGCCGCTGGCGGAGATCGTGCTCGACTTCTTCGACCAGTTGAAGTCGCGCACCCGAGGGTATGCGTCGCTCGACTACGAGCTGATCGGCCTGCGCCCGAGCGACCTGGTCAAGCTCGACGTGCTGCTCGCCGGCGACCCGGTCGACGCGCTGTCGATGGTGGTCCACCGCGACAAGGCCTACGAGGTGGGCCGCGCGCTGGTGGAGAAGCTGCGCGGAAAGATCCCGCGCCAGCAGTTCGACGTCCCGATCCAGGCCGCGATCGGCTCGAAGATCATCGCCCGCGAGACGGTCAAGGCCTACCGCAAGGACGTGACCGCCAAGTGCTACGGCGGCGACATCAGTCGCAAGCGCAAGCTGCTGGAGCGCCAGCGCGAGGGCAAGAAGCGGATGAAGCAGGTCGGCCGCGTCGAGGTGCCGCAGGACGCGTTCCTGGCGGTGCTGGAGATCAACGACGACGGACGCGACCGCTAGAGGAAGCGGCGCCCCCGCGCGTCGAGGGATCAAGGACTTCGCTCAGGCGCAAGTCATTGATCCCTCGATGAGGGTTGCTGCCCGGTAGCGTCCGCGGCATGGACCTCGGACTGCGCGACAAGGTCGCCGTCGTCACCGGCGCCAGCCGCGGCATCGGGCTGGAGGTGAGCCGCCGCCTGGCCGCCGAGGGCGCGCGCGTGCTGATGGTCGCCCGCGGCGAGGAGGCGCTGCGGGCGGCGGCCGACGAGCTGGGCGCCGCGGCGCTGGCGCTCGACGTCACCGACCCCGACGCCGGCGAGCGGGTGCGGTCCGCCGCCGAGGAGCGGCTCGGGCCGGTCGACATACTCGTCAACGGCGCCGGCACCTCGGCGCAGCGGCCGCTGGAGGAGCTCACCGACGAGGAGTGGCGCGCCCAGTGGGAGCTGAACGTGATGGCCTCGGTGCGGCTGATGCGTGCGCTCGCGCCCGGGATGGCGGAGCGCGGCTGGGGACGGATCGTCAACGTGAGCTCCTCGTCGGGCAAGCGCCCGTCGTCGTCGAACGCCGCCTATTCGGTCGCCAAGGCGGGGCAGCTATCCGCCTCGCGCGCGTTCGCCGACGCGTACGCCTCGCGCGGCGTGCTGGTGAACGCGGTCGCACCCGGCCCGACCAGCACCCCGCTGTGGCTGGCGCCCGGCGGGCTGGCCGACCAGGCGGCCGTGCGGCAGGGAGTCGATCGCGAGGAGGCGCTGCGGCGCGCCGCCGCCAAGATCCCGCTCGGCCGCTTCGCCGAGGCGGGCGAGATCGCCGACGTGGTCGTCTTCCTCTGCTCGGAGCGCGCCGGGGCGGTCGCGGGCGCCGCCTGGTCGGCGGACGGCGGCGCGGTGGCGATCATCATCTGATCGCCCGAGCGGCCGACGGGCGCTCGCCTACGCCGCGGCGTCGTGCCCGCCGGTCGCGGCGCCGCCCCCGTTGCGGTCCGGCCGCGGCGGCATGTGGGTGACCAGCACCTCCACCGGACCGTCGGCGCCCAGCCGGCGCCCCTCCTCGGCGGCATAGGCGGCGATCCGCTCCGCGTCGGCCCCGAGCCGGCGGCAGGCCTCGAGCTTGGCCTCCATGTGCTCGCCGGCGGGCACCACCACCTGCTCGCCGGCGCCCAGCGGCGCGCCCGGCGTGCGCGTCAGCGCGTAGGGGAGGTCGACCCACCGCAGCCGCGGGACGCTCAGCTCCTCGAGCGCCCGGTCGACGATCCGGTGGTCGACGTGGCCGGAGAGCCCGAGCGGCGCCAGCACCAGCTCGGGCCGCAGCCGCCCGAGCGCGATCGCCAGCCCGGCCGCCGCCACCATCGGCGCCTCGTCGCCGTCACGCAGCCCCTGGTAAGGGCCGAGCTCGCCCTCGTAGCCGCGCGCGGTCGCCGGCGGAGCGCCGACGTGCACGACCCCGGCGAGGCCGAGCGTCTCGGCCGCGGCGGCGTCGTCGGGGTCGCCGTCGACCGAGAACAGGCAGACGGCGAACACCGAGTCACCCCGGGCGGCATGGCGGGCGAGGGCCGCGCCCGCCGACTGCACGGCGTCGGCCAGCGTCGGCGTCACGGCGACGATCCGGGTCATCGCTCCATAGGATCGCCGACGATGGCCATCGACACCTCCGCGGTCGGCAAGACCTACCCGCCCGTCCTGTACGCGGTCGGTCGCGAGAAGATCCGCGAGTACGCCGCCGCCGTCGGCGAGACCAACCCGCTGCACCACGACCTTGAGGCGGCGCGCGCCGCCGGATTCCGCGACCTGGTCGCGCCGCCGATGTTCGCCGCCGTCTACAAGGCGCAGGCGATCGGCCGCGCCTTCTTCGACCGCGAGGTCGGCATGGACTTCGCGCGCATGGTCCACGGCGGCCAGGAGTTCCGCTGGGGGCCGCTGGTCGTCGCCGGCGACGAGATCGAGACCGTCGTCTCCGTCGAGTCGATCGAGGAGCGCGCCGGCAACGGCTTCTACGTCTTCAAGTCGGTGTCGACCAACCAGGACGGCGAGACCGTCTGCGTCGGCACCTGGACCTGCATCGTGCGAGGTGGCTGAGATGGAGTGGACCCCCGGCGCCGAGCTGCCCGAGCTGAAGGTCGTCCCCGACCGCTACGTGACCGTCCGCTACGCGGGCGCCTCCGGAGACTTCAACCCGATCCACTTCGACGACGAGTTCGCCCGTCGCGTCGGCCTGCCCGGCCGCATCCTGCACGGCCTGTGGACGATGGCCCAGGTCGCCCGCGCCCACACCGAGGCGGCCGGCGGCCCGCAGACCCTCAAGCGCCTGCAGGTGCAGTTCCGCGGCATGGGCGTGCCCGAGCAGGAGGTGGTGGTCCGCTCGCAGGTGAGCAAGGTCGACGAGGACGGCACCGTCCACCTCGACTGCACCGCCTGGCAGGCGGACGCCGCGATCATCCGCCGCGGCGAGGCGGAGGTCCGACCCGCCGAGGACGCTCCCGGCGCTAACTAGACTCCAAGGCGTGCTCACGCCTCGCCAGGAGCTGATCCTGCGCAAGGTCATCGAGACCTACGCCAGGACCGGCCAGCCGGTCGGCTCGCGCACGCTGGCCGCCGACCCGCAGCTCGGCTGCGCGCCGTCGACCGTGCGCTACGAGCTGGCGCAGCTCGAGGAGCACGGCCTGCTCGCCCATCCCCACACCTCGGCCGGGCGCATCCCCACCGACGCCGGCCATCGCTGGTACGTAGACCACCTGCAGGAGACCGGGGTGCTCAAGTCGACGCGCGGCGAGCTCGGGCTGCAGCTCATGCGCCACGAGATCGACGAGGCGATGCGCGTGACCACCGAGACCCTCTCGCAGGTCACCAACCTGCTCGCGATCGTCTCCGCGCCGCCGGTCGACACCTCCGTCGTCCGCCACGTCGAGGTCCTGCTGCTGCAGCCGCAGGTGCTGATGGTGGTGGTGATCACCTCCACCGGCGGGGTGAGCAAGCGCGTCTTCACGTTCGAGGAGCCCGTCGACCCCGGCCTGGCCGCGTGGGCCGGCGAGTACCTCAACGAGCGGCTCGAGGGGGTGGGCCTCGGCTCCCGCACGCTGGTGAGCCGGCTCGTCGACGACAGCCTCACGCCGCTCGAGCAGGGCTTCATCGAGCGGCTGATGCCGGTCTTCACCGAGCTCGACGACACCGCGGAGGACACGCTGTACGTCGACGGCGCCGCGCGGCTGATCCGCGAGCACCGCGTCCAGGACATCAAGCAGATCAACGACCTGATGCAGATGCTCGAGCGGCGCGCCACGCTGCTCGGCCTGCTGCGCGACGCGCTCGGCGACGCCGACATCGTCGTGCGGATCGGGTCGGAGAACGAGGCCCCGGCGCTGCAGTCGCTGACGATGGTCGCCGCCGGCTACGGCCTGCCGGCCCGCAAGCTCGGCACCGTCTCGGTGATCGGGCCCGTCCGCATGGACTACCGTCGCGCTATCGGCTCGGTCCGTGAAGCCGCCCAGGAGCTGTCGCGCTTCATCGAAGACGTCTACGGCACATGAGCTCGACCGTCCCGCGCGACCCGTACGAGGTCCTCGGCGTCTCGCGCGACGCCGACGAGGCGACGATCAAGAAGGCGTTCCGGCGGCTGGCGCGCCAGCTCCACCCGGACGTCAACAAGCACGACCCGGACGCCGAGGAGAAGTTCAAGCAGGCCGCCGAGGCCTACGAGATCCTCTCCGACCCGGAGCGGCGCGCGATCTACGACCGCTACGGCCACGAGGGGCTGCGCTCCGGCGGGCACGCGCCGAACTTCGACTCCTTCGGGTCGATCAGCGACCTGTTCGACGCCTTCTTCGGCTCCGCGTTCGGGGGCGGGGCGACGCGCACCGGCTCGCGCCAGGGCGACGACGTCGCCGTCAGCATCGAGATCTCGCTCGCGGACGCCTATTCGGGCACGAAGGCCGAGGTCTCCTTCGAGGCGGTCGATCGCTGCGAGCGCTGCCACGGCAACGGCGCCGAGCCTGGCACCCCGATCGAGACCTGCGGTCGCTGCGGCGGCACCGGCGTGCTGCAGTCGGTCACGCGCTCACCGTTCGGGCAGGTGGTCCGCCAGGTCACCTGCGACCGCTGCTCCGGCGACGGCCGCGTGGCGGCGCAGCCGTGCGGCGCCTGCGAGGGGCGCGGCCTGGTGGTGGGCACGCGCAAGCTCGAGGTCGAGGTGCCCGCCGGCATCCAGGCCGGGCAGCGGATCCGGCTGGCGGGCCGCGGCCACGCCGGCGAGCACGGCGGCCCGCCCGGCGACCTGTACGTGATCGTCGAGATCGCGCCCGAGGAGGGGATCCTGCGCGACGGCGACGACCTGGTCACCGTCGCCGACGTCTCCATCGCCGACGCCGCCCTGGGCACGACCGTCGCCATCGACCACCCGGACGGCACCCAGGTGCCGGTCGAGATCCCGGCGGGCACGCAGTCGGGCGAGGTGATCACCGTCCCCGACCGGGGCATGCCGTCGCTGCGCCGCCGCGGCCGCTTCGGCGACCTGCGCGTGGTCGTCAACGTCGTCGTCCCGCGGCGCCTGACCGACCGGCAGCGCGAGCTGCTGCAGGAGCTGGCGGGCACGATCGAGGAGGGGCAGCTTCGCGCGGACGAGTCCCTGGTCGGCAAGCTGCGCCGGCTCTTCCAGCGCTAGGCCGTAAGGTCACGACCCGTGATCCGCCTGGCCCTCCGCGTCCGCAGGGAAGAAGCCGAGATCGTGCTCGCGCAGCTCCTGGAGCTGGCGCCGAGGGGAGTGGAGGAGGTCGACCTCGACGACGGGCTGGTCGAGTACGCGGTCTACGGCGCTCCGGGCGAGCTGCCCGACATGCCGGACGTGCAGGCAGCCGTCGGCGGGGCGCTGGTGGACGTCGTCACCACCGAGGTCTCCGACGACTGGGCCGACCGCTGGCGCGCCTTCCACCGCCCGGTGGTGATCGCCGACCGCCTGTACGTGCGCCCGCCGTGGGAGGAGCCGCGCTCGGGTCTGGTCGACCTGATCGTCGACCCCGGCCAGGCGTTCGGCACCGGCGCGCACCCGACCACTCGCCTCTGCCTGGAGCTGCTGTGCGCGCTCGAGCCGCCCGCCCAGCCGGAGCCGGCCGTGGATCTCGGCTGCGGCTCCGGTGTGCTGGCGATCGCCGCCGCGAAGCTGGGGTGGGGCCCGGTGCTCGGCGTCGACCATGAGCGCGAGTCGGTGCGCGCCACGCTCGACAACGCGCAGGTCAACGGCGTGAGCGTGGAGGCGCGCCGCTTCGACCTGCTGCGCGACGGGCCCGCGCCGAGCGCGCCGCTGGCGCTTGCCAACCTGCTGCGGCCGCTGCTGCTGGCAGTCGCCCGCGCCGGGTTCGACGGCGAGCCGCCGCGCACGCTGATCGCCAGCGGCCTGCTCGTCCACGAGGCCGACGAGGTCGCCGAGGCGTTCGCCGCCCACGGGCTGCGCGAATCCGACCGTCGGGCGGATGGCGACTGGGCGGCGCTTCTGCTCAGCCGCTGACGAGCAGTACCGTTTCGGCCATGCGCCGCGAGTTCGTGTCGTTCCCCTCGCGCGGCGAGACCTGCCACGCCTACCTGTACCGGCCGGCCGAGCAGTCCGGCGACGTCCCGTGCGTCGTGATGGCGCACGGCTTCAGCGGCACGCGCGACGACGCGCTGCCCGCGTTCGCGGAGCGGTTCGCGGAGGCGGGGTTCGCCGTCCTGGTGTTCGACTACCGCCACTTCGGCGCCTCGACGGGGGAGCCGCGCCAACTCCTCGACATCGGCCGCCAGCTCGACGACTACCGCGCCGCGATCGCCTACGCGCGCGGGCTGCCCGGCATCGACGGCCGGATCGCGCTGTGGGGCTCCTCGTTCTCCGGCGGCCACGTGATCCAGCTCGCCGCCGAGCGCGACGACCTCTCCGCAGTGATCGCGCAGGTGCCGTTCGTCGACGGCATCGCCGCCGCTCGGCAGATGCCGCTGCGCAACATGCTGCTCGCGACGCTGCTGGCGCTGGTCGACCAGGCGCTGGCGCTGATTCCGGGCAACAAGCGGCCGGCGGTGCGGATGCCGGTGGTGGGCCCGCCCGGAAGCTTCGCGGCGATGACGCAGCCGGAGGCCGATCCCGGCTTCAAGAGGATGCTGGCGCTGTACGGCGACCGCTCGCGCTGGCGCAACGAGGTCGCCGCGCGCGTGATGCTGCGCATCCCGCTCTACCGCCCGGTCCGATACGCCGACCGCATCACCTGCCCGCTGCTGGTGTGCGTCGCCGACGCCGACCAGACGACCCCGCCCGGCCCCGCCGTACGCGTGGCGGCGAAGGCCCCGCTGGGCGAGCTGCGGCGCTACTCGTTCGGCCACTTCGACGGCTACGTGGGTGAGGACTTCAACAAGCTGGTCGCCGACCAGGTCCTGTTCCTGCGCCGTCACCTCGCCGCCGCGCGCACCGCGGCGACCGCCGGACGCAGCGAGTAAGTGACATTGGTCTCACGGCCGACCGGGGCGTAGCCTCAGGTCGTGGCCTGGCACGTGGTTATCGCGGGCGGAGGCTTCGGTGGCTTCTACGCGGCCCGCACGCTGGAGCGCGTGCTCCCGCCGCAGGCGGCGCGGATCACGCTCGTCAACGACGTCAACTTCATGCTCTACACGCCGCTCCTGCCCGGGGCGGCGGCGGGAACGCTGGAGCCGCGGCACGTGGTCGTGCCGCTGCGCGAGGAGCTGTCGCGCACGGACCTGCGGGTCGGCACGGTGGTCGGGGCCGACCCCGACGCGCGCTGCGTGCGCGTCCGCTCCTCCGAGGGGCACGTCGAGGAGCTGAGCTACGACCACCTGATCGTGGCGCTCGGCTCGGTGTCGCGCACCCTGCCGGTTCCCGGGCTGGCGCAGCACGGCATGGGCTTCAAGTCGCTGCCCGAGGCGATCGCACTGCGCAACCGCGTGCTGCAGAGCCTGGAGGCGGCCGAGTCGCTGGACGACCCGGCGGCGCGCGCCGCGTGGCTGACCTATGTGTTCGTCGGCGCAGGCTACGCGGGCCTCGAGGGGCTGGCGGAGCTGCAGGACTTCGCCGCCGACGTGATCGAGCTCTACCCGCGCTGCCGCACCCAGGGCATGCGCTGGATCCTGGTCGAGGCGCGCGAGCGGGTGATGCCGGAGATCCCCGCCGACCTGGCGGCGTTCGCCACCGGCGAGCTGCGCGGACGCGGGATCGACGTGCGCACCGGGACGACGCTCGAGGAGGTCGGTCCGGACCACGCGCTGCTGTCCGACGGCGAGCGCGTGCCGACGCGGACGGTGGTCTGGACCGCCGGCGTCAAGCCCAACCCGGTCGTCGAGCGGCTCGGGCTGCCGCTCACGGACGGCGGCCGGATCGCGGTCGACGCGACGCTGCGCGTAGAGGGCCGCGAGGACGTGTGGGCGATCGGCGACGCCGCCGCCGTACCCGATCCGGCCAAGCGCGGCCGCGTCCCGTCGCCACCGACCGCCCAGCACGCGATCCGCCAAGGCCGCACCGTGGCGCGCAACGTCGCCGCCGCGCTCGGTCACGGGCGGCTGCGCCGGTTCCGCTACCGCACCAAGGGCGTGTTCGTGGACATGGGCGGCAACGATGCGGTCGCCACCACGCTCGGGATCAAGTGGCGCGGGCGGTCCGCCTGGTGGCTGGCGCGTACTTACCACCTGGCGATGATGCCCGGCCTGAAGCGCAAGCTGCGGCTGCTGGTGGACTGGAACGTGGGCCTGATGTTCGGCCGCGACGCCTCCGAGCTGGGCGGCCTCGGCCATCCGCCGCCGCTGCCCGAGGTCACCCCGCCCGCCGGCGAGCGGGCGGAGCAGGAGGCGGGTGGTCAGTCCGGCGACGACACGGCGGAGGCCGGTCGGCGGCAGGCGGTCGCCGATCGCTGACGGCCGCGCGCCCGCCTACACTCGCATGAGCATGAGCGTCGCCGAGACCGTCAAGCAGGACCTCGCGGCCGCGATGAAGGCCGGTGAGCGCGAGCGGGTGGCCGCGTTGCGGCTGATCCTCAGCGAGCTGCAGAAGGCGGCCAAGGAGGGGTCGGGCGACGAGCTCGCGGTCCTGCGCCGCGAGCGCAAGCGCCGCCTGGAGTCAGCGGAGGCGTTCCGCTCCGGCGGGCGCGAGGACCTGGCCGAGGCCGAGGAGGCCGAGGCCGCCCTGATCGAGAAGTACCTCCCGGCCGAGCTGAGCGATGAGGAGCTGCGCGCGATCGTCGAGCAGGCGGTCGCCGAGACCGGCGCCTCGTCGCCGAAGGACATGGGCGCGGTGATGAAGCTGGCGATGGAGCGCGTCGCGGGCCGTGCCGACGGCAAGCGGGTCTCCGCGCTGGCCCGCGAGGTGCTCGGCTGATGCGCCGCCAGATCGAGGTCAGCAACGACGTCGCCGCCGCGCTCAGCGGCGCCCAGGACCAGGTGCTGCGGAGGTTGGAGGGCCACGTCGACTGCGACCTGTTCCTGCGCGGCAACGTGATCACGCTGGACGGCGAGCGCGAGGCGGTCGAGGAGGCCGCGGTGGTGGTGCGCGAGCTGGCCGACCTGATCGACAGCGGCCACGAGATCTCGCCCGGCACGATCGACGCGGTCACCGACGCGCTCGATCAGCACGAGTCGCCCGCCCGCGTGCTGGAGGACGTCGTCTGGCGCCACCGCTCCACCCGCGTGGCGCCCAAGTCGGTCAACCAGAAGCGCTACGTCGACTCGATCCGCCGCAACACCATCACCTTCGGCATCGGCCCGGCGGGCACCGGCAAGACGTTCCTGGCGGTGGCGATGGCCGCCGCGGCGCTCAGCCGCCGCGAGGTCAACCGCGTGATCCTGACCCGCCCGGCGGTCGAGGCGGGGGAGCGGCTCGGCTTCCTGCCGGGCGACCTGATGGCCAAGGTCGACCCGTACCTGCGGCCGCTGTTCGACGCCCTCAACGACATGCTCGACCCCGAGAAGGTCGCCGGCTACCTGGAGAAGGGCGTCATCGAGGTCGCGCCGCTGGCCTACATGCGCGGCCGCACGCTGAACGACTCCTTCATCATCCTCGACGAGGCGCAGAACACCAGCCCGGAGCAGATGAAGATGTTCCTGACGCGGCTGGGCTTCGGGTCCAAGATGGTGATCACGGGCGACGTCACGCAGATCGATCTGCCGCGCCACGAGACCTCCGGCCTGGTCGTCGTCTCGGAGATCCTGAAGGGGATCGAGGGCGTCGAGTTCATCCACTTCGGAGGCGGAGACGTGGTCCGCCACCGGCTGGTGCAGCGCATCGTCGAGGCCTACGACGCCCATGACCGTCGCCGGGCGACCGAGCTGCGCCCGGCCGACAACCGCAAGCGCGCCTGACGATGGAGCTGGAGATCGAGGTGCTGGGCGACGACCTGGCCGCCGGGCGGCCTGACATGCCCGACCGGGCCGAGCTGGAGCGGCTGGTGCGGATGGCGGTGCAGACCGTCGGCATCGAGGACGGCCACCTGGCGATCAGCTTCGTTGACGCCGAGCGGATCGCGGAGCTCAACGCCGAGCACCGCGGCAAGCAGGGGCCGACCGACGTGCTCTCGTTCCCGATCGACGAGGACGAGGAGCCGCTCGGGCCGCGCGAGCTGGGCGACGTGGTCATCTGCCCGGAGCACACCGTCGACCTGCGCGAGGCGATCGTCCACGGGGTCCTGCACCTGGTCGGCATGGACCACGAGGTCGACGACGGCGAGATGCTGGCCCGCCAAGCCGAGATCCTGGCGTCGTGACCGACACGCACGCCCCGACACGCGCCGGCTTCGTCGCGCTCGCAGGCCGCCCGAACGTCGGCAAGTCGACGTTGGTCAACGCGATCGTCGGCCGCAAGGTGGCGATCATCTCCGACAAGCCGCAGACCACCCGGCGCGCGATCCGCGGCGTGGCGACGCGCGACGGCCGCGAGCAGCTCGTGCTCACCGACCTGCCGGGCGTGCAGCGCCCGCTCGACCGGCTGACCGAGCGGATGCAGGCGCGTGTGGAGCGCGAGCTGGAGGAGACCGACGTCGTCCTGTTCGTGATCAACGGCGAGGAGGGGGTAGGACCCGGCGACCGCTGGATCGCGCGGCTGCTGAAGGACGCGCCCTGCCCGGTGGTGATCGCGGTCAACAAGATCGACCGCCTCAGCAAGCCGAAGACGGTGCAGGTCCTGCAGGCGGCCGCCGACCTCGAGGTCGCCGACGACATCTTCCCGGTCTCCGCGCTGAGCGGGAAGGGGGTGGGGCCGCTGGCCGACCACCTGTACTCGCTGATGCCGGAGTCGCCGCTGCTGTTCCCGCCGGAGGAGCACAGCGACCTGCCGCTCAACATCCACCTGGCGGAGCTGATCCGCGAGCAGGTGCTGCGCCGCACCTTCCAGGAGGTGCCGCACGCCGTCGAGGTGGTGGTGGAGGACGTGGAGCGCCCGCGCGAGGGCGTGGCGCTGGTGCGGGCGAAGATCTGGGTGGAGACCGAGTCCCAGAAGGGGATCCTGATCGGCTCCGGCGGCCGCATGATCCGCGCGATCGGCACCGCCGCGCGCAAGGAGCTCGAGCGCGAGCTCGGCGCCCGCGTGCACCTCGACCTCACGGTGCGCGTCCGCCGCGGCTGGCGCGCCGACGAGGCGCTGCTCGACCGGCTCGGGTTCGACGCCTAGGCGATCAGCTTGCGCTCCATGCGGCCGACCGCCAGCCGCCAGAGCGCCAGGCCGAAGACGACGCTGAAGCCCAGGTGCCATAGGTCGGCGGCCTTCAGCCCGTAGATGGAGGCGTCGCGCACCAGCTCGACGCAGTGGTAGAGGGGGTTGACGTTGGCGGCCACCTGCGCCCACTCGGGCAGCTCGTCGATCGGGAAGAACGTGCCGGCCACCAAGAACAGCGGCGTGACCACCGTCGAGGTGACGTAGTTGAAGTTGTCGATCGACTTGAGGATCGCCGCGATCAGGATCCCGAACGACGCCCAGCCGAACCCGGTGATGAACGCGATCGGTGGCACCAGCAGCATCCCCGGCTTGGGATCCAGGCCGAACGCGATGGCCACGAGCAGCGGCATGCAGCCGAACACCGACGCGCGCGTCGCCAGCCACAGCGCCTCGGCGGTGACCAGCTCCTCCGTGTCGACCGGCGCCGCCAGGATCGCGTCGTAGGTGCGCTGGTACTGGTACTTGACGAACGTCCCGAACATCGCCGGGAACACGGAGGAGAACAGCACCGCGGTGGCGACCGTGCCCGTGCCCACGAACGACAGGTAGTCGACGCCGGCGACCTCGGAGACCAGCGTCCCGAAGCCCAGCCCGAACGCCAGCAGGTAGATCGTCGGCTCGACGGTCGACGAGAACGTTGTCGCGCGCCAGTAGGAGCCGAAGTTCACGACCTCGCGCACGAGCACGCCCATCAGCGCCGGGCGGTCCAGGCGCCGCGGCGGGCGCTCACCGGCGCGGTCGGCCGGGCCGGCGGCCATCAGGCGACCTCCTCGCCGGTCAGCAGCACGAACACGTCCTCGAGGCTGGCGGCGCGTCGCTCGCCGTCCGGCACGTTGCCGTTGAGCGACTCGGCGCGCAGGATGGTCACCGAGGTGCCGGTGCGCCGCGTGGCCCAGCCGCGGCGGCGCGCGTCGTCCTCCACCTCGCGCAGCCGCCTCGGCGGGCCGTAGACCTCCAGCGCCTCGCGGCCGGCGTGCTCGGCCACCAGCTCCGCCGGACGCCCGGAGGCGACCGCGCGACCCTTGGCCATCACCACGACGGTGTCGGCCAGCCGCTCGGCCTCCTCGATGTAGTGCGTCGACATCAGGATCGAGGTGCCCTCCGAGCGCAGCAGGTCGATCAGCGCCCACAGCTCCTGGCGCACCTGCGGGTCGAGCCCGACCGTCGGCTCGTCGAGCAGCAGCAGCCGCGGGCGGTGCACGAGCGCACGGGCGATCAGCAGCCGCCGGCGCATGCCGCCCGACAGCTCGTCGACGCGCGCGTCGCGGCGATCGACGAGGTTGGCGATCCAAAGCGCGCGGTCGATGGCCGCCCGTCGCTCGTGACGCGGCACCCGGTACAGGTAGGTGAACACGAGCAGGTTCTGCTCGACGGTCAGCGTGACGTCGAGGTTGTCCTGCTGGGGGACGACGCCCATCTGGGCGCGCGCCGCCTTCGAGTCCTCCGGCAGGCGGTGGCCGAGGACCTGGATCTCGCCCTCGTCGGCGATCGCCTGCGCGGTCAACATCCGCATCGTCGTGCTCTTGCCGGCGCCGTTGGGGCCGAGCAGGCCGACGCAGGTGCCCGCGGGCAGCTCGAGGTCGAGCCCGTCGACGGCGGTGACGGGGCCGAAGCGCTTGACGACGCCGCGCATGCTGATGGCGGGGGCGGGCACGGGCGAGCACGGTAGCGGACCCCCCGCCCCTCAACGGCTACGGGCCCCGGCGGTCGTCACCGCCGGGGCCCGCACCGTGGATGTCCCCTCCGGTGGGAGGCATATGGAGGCGAAGCTCGACTAAGGAATATCCGTGGCGGTCCCTTTGGGGCGGGGCGCCGCGCTCCCTCCAGAAGCGGCGCCAGCGCCGGGGGCCGACCCTTCCTTGGGTCGCCTTCGCCTGTTGTTGATCGCCCCCATGGTCGGACGGACCGCGAGCGGATTCAGGCGTCGGCGCACCGACCGGACGACTGTCCGATCTTCGGTGCGATTTGCTTCCGTCCGCCCGACGTTCCTATAGTCATGGCACTGCCGCGGCCGGCAGCCCCTCTCCGGACGCGGTGCGGGCGTCTCGGAAGGACGCCGTACTTCGGTCATGGCTGATCCCCTGCGCATCCTCGTCGCCGCCGACGACCCCGTCGTGGCCGAGGATCTGCGCCGCAGGATGCTGGCGGCCGGCCTGGGCGACGTGCACGAGACCGTCGCCGATCTCGACGCGCTGGTGGCCGCCGGCAAGGAGCGCGGCGCGGCGCTGGTCGTCTGCGCCGCGGGCGGCGCCCTGGACCCGGACGCCGTCGTGCGCGCCGCGGGCCGGATCGACGTCGACCTGCCGGTGGTGATCGTCGGCGGCGGCCAGCCGCCCGGCGGCGACCCGATCGGGGTGCTCCGCGTCTCCGGCGAGGAGGCGCCCGGCACGCTGCGCGCCCTGGTGCGCCGCGAGCTGGCGGCCGCCGACTCGCGCCGCGCGGCGCGCTCGGCGATCCACGCGGTGCATGTGCGCGAGCGGGCGCTGGACGCCGCCACCAGCGGCGTGATCGTCGCCGACGCGAGCGACCCGCGGCTGCCGATCGTCTACGTCAACCGCGCCTTCGAGCGCCTGTTCGGCTTCCCCCGGCAGGAGCTGGTGGGCAACACGCCGGACATCTTCGTCGGCGAGGCCACCGACCTGGCGGCGCGGCGCGAGCTGGCGCGCGCGGTGCGCGCGGGCCGTCCGCACCGCACCCGGATCGGCGCCCATCGCCGCGACGGGTCCTCGTTCCTGGCGCAGGTCAAGCTGTCGCCCGCGCACGACTCCCAGGGCCGGCTGGTCGAGTGGATCGCGATCGTCGACGACGTCACCGTCCAGGCGGAGGCGCTCGACCGGCTCGCCGGCGCCCGCGAGCGGGAGGGTGCGCTGCTCGCCGACCTGGCCGCCGCCGAGGCCCGCTACCAGGGGCTCGTCGAGCACATCCCGGCCGTCGCCTACACCTGCGACCCGGACGATCGCGGGCGGCGCACCTACGTCAGCCCCCAGATCGAGGAGCTGCTCGGCTGGCCCGCCGAGGCGTTCATCGAGGACCCGGAGCTCTGGTACCGCTGCATCCATCCCGACGATCGGGAACGGGTGCGCGACGAGGAGCGCCGCGCCTGGGCGCAGGACGCCGGGCTGGAGGTCGAGTTCCGGATGGTCGCCCGCGACGGCCGCCAGCTCTGGGTGCTCGACCGTGACTCGATCGTCGGCGGCGAGGGCGGCCACCCGCGCTTCGCCCAGGGCGTGCTGATCGACGTCACGCCCGTGCACCTCGCCGAGCGCGAGCTGCGCGACGAGCGCCACCGCGCCCAGCGCTACCTGGACATGGCGGGCGCCGTGATCGTCGTCCTGGACGAGCAGGAGCGGGTCGAGCTCCTCAACCGCGCCGGCTACGAGCTGCTCGGCTACGACGACGGGGAGCTCGTCGGCGCCGACTGGTTCGAGACCGTGGTGCCCGCCGACGAGCGCGACGCCGCGCGCGAGGCGCTGCGCGCGGTCCGCGAGGGCACCGCCGACCAGGCCGTCCACGAGAGCAAGCTCGTCACCCGCGACGGCGAGGAGCGCGTCATCGCCTGGCGCCACACGGCGATGCACGACTCCGACGGCCAGGTGACGGGGACGATGAGCTCCGGCGTCGACCTCACCGAGCGTCGCGCCGCCGAGGAGCAGATCGCCTACCTCGCCTACCACGACTCGCTCACCGGCCTGCCCAACCGGGCGCTGCTGCAGGAGCACCTGGAGCTCGCGCTCGCCCGCGCCCAGCGCCAGGGCACCGGGGTGGCGCTGCTCTACCTCGACCTCGACGGCTTCAAGCTCGTCAACGACTCGCTCGGCCACCCCGCCGGCGACGAGCTGCTCTGCCACGTCACGCTCCGGCTGCGCAAGCGCTGCCGCGACTCCGACCTGCTCGCCCGCCACGGGGGCGACGAGTTCCTGCTGCTGCTCGCCGACCTCGACCGCTCGCGCGCCGAGCACGCCGCGCGTCGTGTCGCCGAGGAGCTGCTGGGTGCCTTGGCGAGGCCGTTCCAGATCTCGGGCGCCGAGTTCCACATCGGCGCCTCGATCGGCATCTCCCTGTTCCCGCGCGACGCGGGCGACGCCGACGAGCTGCTGCGCCACGCCGACGCGGCGATGTACGACGCCAAGGCCGCGGGCCGCAACACCGTCTCGGTCTACAGCGGCGACCCGCACGAGCCGCTCGAGCGGCTGTCGATGACCTCGCGCCTGCGCAAGGCGCTCGTGCGCGGCGAGTTCGTCCTGCACTGGCAGCCGATCGTCAACCCGGCCAACGGTCGCATGGTCAAGGCGGAGGCGCTGATCCGCTGGCAGGACCCGTTCCGCGGCCTGGTGCTTCCCGCCGACTTCATCGACTTCGCCGAGGAGACCGGGCTGGTCGACCGCGTCGGCGACTGGGTGGTGCGCGAGGTCTGCAGGCAGATCAACGCCTGGCACCGCGAGGGCTACATCCCGCCGCGCGTGACGCTGAACGTGTCCCCGCGGCAGCTCCGTCGGCCCGACTTCGGCAGCCGGCTGTTGCGTGCCGTGGGGGAGGCGGGGCTCGCCGACCTGCTGACCGTCGAGATCACCGAGTCGGCGGCGATGGCCGACCCGTCGCGCACCGAGCCGGTGCTGCGCGAGCTGGCCGGCTCCGGGATCGAGATCGCCGTCGACGACTTCGGCGCCGGGTACTCGTCGCTGACGCGGCTGCGGTCGATGCCGGTCCAGGTGCTGAAGATCGACCGCACGTTCCTGACCGGCGTGCCGGAGGACCCGGAGGCGACCGCGATCGTCACCGCGATGATCGAGCTGGCCGGCGCGCTCGGCATGGAGGCGGTCGCCGAGGGCGTGGAGACCGAGGCGCAGCGCCGCTTCCTGGTCGAGCAGGGCTGCCCGCTCGCCCAGGGGTACCTGCTCGGGCGCCCCGTCCCGGCCCGCGAGCTGACGCCTCGCCTGGAGCGCGCGCCAACGGTGCCCGGGGCCCAGAACGCCTCGTAGACTGCGCCCGGTGCAGCTCAAGTACGACGCCCAGGGGCTGGTGCCCGTCGTCATCCAGGACTGGCGCACCGGCGAGGTGCTGACCGTCGCGTACGCGAACGAGGAGGCGCTCGCGCGCACGCGCGAGACCGGCGAGCTGCACCTCTGGTCCCGCTCGCGCAACGAGCTGTGGCACAAGGGCGCCACCTCGGGCAACGTGCAGAAGGTGCGCGCGCTGCGCACCGACTGCGACAGCGACGCGCTGCTGGCGCTGGTGGAGCCCGCCGGCCCGGCGTGCCACACCGGCGAGCGCACCTGCTTCCACAACGGCGAGCTGGAGCCGCGCGCGCCGCACGAGATGCTGCCCGAGCTGGAGCGCACGCTGATCGAGCGCCAGCGGGAGCGGCCCGAGGGCTCCTACACCGTCAAGCTGCTCGACGACCCGGAGCTGGTCGGCGCGAAGGTGCTCGAGGAGGCCGAGGAGGTCGTGCGCGCCGCGCGCGAGGAGAGCGACGAGCGCGTCGACAACGAGGCCGCCGACCTGCTCTACCACCTGCTCGTGCTGCTGCGCTCGCGCGGCCGCACGCTGGCCGATGTCGCGGAGGTGCTCCGTGAGCGCCGCCGTTGAGTCGCAGCTCGCGATCGAGCCGTCGCTGGACGAGGTCCGGGCGCTGGCCGCCGACCACGACCTGGTCCCGGTCCGGCACACGTTCATCGACGACTGCGAGACCCCGGTCTCCGCGTTCCTGAAGCTGCGCGCCGGTGCCGACCGGGCGCCCGCGTTCCTGCTCGAGTCGGCCGCCCAGGGCCAGGTCGGCCGCTACTCGTTCATCGGCGTGCGCCCGCGCGAGGTGATCCGCTGGTCGCTGGGCGACCCGGGCGACCCCTACGACATCGCGCAGCGGGCCGCGAACGTGCGGCAGGCGACGTTCGCGGGGGCGCCGCCGTTCACCGGCGGGGCGGTCGGCTACTTCGGCTACGACCTGGTGCGCACGGTCGAGACGACGCTGGGGGAGCCGAACCCGGACCCGCTCGGGCTGCCGGACATGGCGCTGATGCTTTCCGATGTGCTGGTCGTCTTCGACCACCTGCGCCACACGACCACGATCATGGTCAACGTCGCTGCCGACGACGTGGACGCCTCGTATGCGCGCGCGGTCGAGACGATCGCCCAGATGCGGAGGCTGCTCGACGGGCCGGTGCCTCGCCGCCCGGACGCCGACCGCCCGCGCCCGGCCGAGATCGCCTTCGAGCCGAACATGCCGCGGGAGCGGTTCGAGGAGATGGTCCGCCGGATCGTCGAGTACATCCACGCCGGCGACGCGTTCCAGGTGGTGCCCTCGCAGCGCTGGACCGCGCCGCTCGACGGCATCGACCCGTTCGCCGTCTACCGCGGGCTGCGCGCGCTCAATCCGTCCCCGTACATGTACTTCCTGGACTACGGGGACTTCCAGATCGCGGGCGCCTCGCCGGAGCCGCTGCTGACCGTCACCGGCCGCCGGGCCTCGACCCGCCCGATCGCCGGCACCCGCCCGATCGGCGCCGACCCGGAGGAGCTGCTCGCCGACGAGAAGGAGCGCGCCGAGCACATCATGCTGGTCGACCTGAGCCGCAACGACCTCGGCCGGGTCTGCGAGTACGGCTCCGTCAAGGTCGACGAGCTGATGACGATCGAGCGCTACTCGACGGTCATGCACATCGTCTCGTCGGTGTCCGGCACGCTGCGCGAGGGCGTCGGCCCGATGGACGCGCTGCGCTCGATCCTGCCCGCCGGCACGCTCTCGGGCGCCCCGAAGGTGCGTGCGATGGAGATCATCGACGAGCTGGAGCCGGTCAAGCGCGGCGGCTACGGCGGCGCGATCGGCTACCTCGGCTACTCCGGCGACCTGGATACCTGCATCCACATCCGCACCGTGGTGATCAAGGACGGGGTGGCCCACGTGCAGGCGGGCGGCGGCACCGTCGCCGACGCCAAGCCGGAGAACGAGTACTGGGAGTCGGTCAACAAGGCACGCTCGGTCAAGGAGGCCATCGAGCTGGCGGCCCGCCAGCCGGGCTGGTGAGCACCGCGGCGCGGCCCTATCGTGGAGAAGGCGCTCTGGCTGTGAAGGTCCTCGTCATCGACAACTACGACTCCTTCACCTACAACCTCGTCCAGTACTTCGGCGAGCTGGGCGCGGAGGTCGAGGTCGTCCGCAACGACGTGGAGAGCGTCGAGGCCCTGCTCGCGCGCCGCCCCGACCGGCTCGTCGTCTCGCCCGGCCCGTGCACCCCGGACGAGGCGGGCGTCTCGCTCGAGGTGATGCGCCGCTTCCCCGCGGAGGGCATCCCCTCGCTGGGCGTCTGCCTCGGCCACCAGGCGCTGGCGCAGACCTTCGGCGGACGCGTGGTGCGTGACCGGCCGGTGCACGGCAAGGCCTCGACGATCGAGCACGACGGCAAGGGCGTCTACCGCGGGCTGCCCGACCCGCTGACCGTCGGCCGCTACCACTCGCTGATCGTCGAGGAGGACAGCCTCCCGGACGAGCTCGAGGTCACCGCCCGCGGCGACGGCGTGGTGATGGGCATCCGCCACCGCGACCTGCCGGTCGAGGGCGTCCAGTTCCATCCCGAGTCGGTGCTCACCGAGCGCGGACGCGACCTGCTGGCCAACTTCCTGGCGGACGATCAGCAGCCCTAGCTAGGCTCCCGGCTTCCCAGTGCCCAGCGACATCCTCACGGCCGCCATCGACGATCTCGCCTCCGGGCGCGACCTCGACCGCGACCGGGCCACGGCGGTGCTGTCGGAGATCATGTCCGGCAACGCGAGCGAGGCCCAGATCGCGGCGGTGCTGATCGCGCTCCGCACCAAGGGGGAGACCGCCGACGAGATCGCCGGCCTGGCGACGGCGATGCGCCGGATGGCCGTGCCGGTGAAGACCTCGCGCACCGACCTGGTCGACACCGCCGGCACCGGCGGCGGGCGCACCACGTTCAACGTCTCGACTACCGCGGCGTTCGTGGCGGCGGGCGCCGGGTGCGCGGTGGCCAAGCACGGCAACCGCTCCGCGACCGCGCTGTCGGGCTCGGCCGACGTGCTGGAGGCGCTCGGCGCCCGCATCGACCTGGATGCCGAGGCTGTCGGCCGCTGCATCGACGAGGTCGGCTTCGGCTTCATGTTCGCGCCCGCCCACCACGCCGCCACGCGCTGGGTGGTGCCGGTGCGCAAGGCGCTGGCGGTGCGCACGATCTTCAACTTCCTCGGGCCGCTGACCAACCCGGCGGGTGCGCGCCGCCAGGTGATCGGCGTCTCGGACCCGGGCTTCCTCGACGTGCTGGCGGAGGCGGTCGCGCGCCTGGGCGCCGACCGCGCGCTGCTGGTCTCCAGCGCCGACGGGCTGGACGAGCTCAGCATCTCGGCGCCGACGACCGTCGTCGAGGTCAACGGCGAGGAGATCCGCCGATACGAGGTCGCGCCCGCCGACGTCGGCCTGCCGGAGGGCCCGCCCGACGCGGGGGCCGGCGGCACCCCGGAGGAGAACGCGGCGGTCGCCCGCGCGGTGCTCGCGGGCGAGCAGGGGCCGCGCGCCGACCTCGTGGCGCTCAACGCCGGCGCCGCGATCTACGCCGCCGGCAAGGTGGACGACCTGCGCGCCGGGGTGGAGGCCGCCCGCGAGGCGATCGCCTCCGGCGCCGCGGCGAAGGCCCTGGAGGACTTCGTCGCCGCCACGCGGCGCCTGGCGCCCGAGCCTGCGCCGGAGGGTGCGGGATGAGCGACGGAAGACGCCCGCAGCGCACCGTTTCCCGGGGCGGAAGACCGCCCGCGCGCCTTTCGGAGGGGGCGCTCAGATGACCGTTCTCGACCGCATCGTCGACGTCACGCGCGACGAGGTCCGCCGCCGCCGCGAGGCGGTGCCGCTCAGCGACCTGGAGGCGCGGCTGCAGGAGGACCGCGACCGACGCCCGTTCGCCGAGGCGCTCGTGCGGCCGGGCATGTCGATCATCGCCGAGCACAAGCGCCGCTCGCCGTCGGCGGGCCCGATCCGCGAGGGCGCCTCGCTCGTCGACATCGTCACCGCCTACGAGCGGGGCGGCGCGGCGGCGCTGTCGATCCTCACCGAGGGCCCGCACTTCGGCGGCTCGCTTCAGGATCTGCAGGAGGCGCGCGCAGCGGCGACGCTGCCGATCCTGCGCAAGGACTTCATCGTCGACCCCTACCAGCTCTACGAGTCGGCGGTCGCCGGCGCCGACGCGGTGCTGCTGATCGTCGCCGCGCTCGAGCCGCGCCGGCTCGCCGAGCTGTACGAGGAGGCGCGGCGGCTGGACCTCGACGTGCTCGTGGAGGTGCACGACGCCGAGGAGCTGGAGACGGCGCTCGAGGTCGTCGACCCTCAGGTGATCGGCATCAACAACCGCGACCTGCGCGACTTCAGCGTGGACGTGCGCCGCACGTTCAACCTGCTGTCCGAGATCCCGGCGGGCAAGACCGTGGTCGCCGAGTCGGGCCTGCACAGCCGCGAGCAGATCGACGAGCTGGAGAGCGTCGGCGTCGACGCGGTGCTGATCGGCGAGACGCTGATGCGCGCCGAGGACCCGGAGGCGGCGGTGCGCGCGCTGCTCGGCCGCGGCGAGCGTGACAACGACGAAGGCATCTGAGCCGCCGAGCTCCCGCTCGACGGGGCGCGGCCCGCGACCGTTTGGCAAACCTTTATCGACGACTCAGGGCCGCTAAAGCGGTGCCGACGATCATTGCTTGCGATGACCGTGTCCGAGCCCCGTAACCCCAACACCAGGAAGCTGGTCCCCGTCGTGCTCGCGGCCGCCCTGCTCGGCGGCGGCGTCGGCGCCGGCGCCGTGGCGCTGATCGACGACTCCGGCGGGGGCGGGACGACGACCACGGTCGTCCAGCAGGCGCCGCTCGCCCAGGCGCGCGGCTCCGACAAGTCCGGCGACCTGACCGCCGCGCAGATCTACGAGCGCTACGCGCCCGCCGTAGTCCACGTCACCGCCGAGCTGCAGACCCGCGTCCAGAGCCCGTTCGACTTCTTCGATCGCGCCGAGCGCAGCGAGGCCACCGGGTCGGGCTTCCTGATCGACAAGGACGGCCACATCCTCACCAACAACCACGTGATCGAGGGTGCGTCCAAGGTCAGCGTCCGCTTCGGCGACAACAAGGACCACGACGCGCGGATCATCGGTCGCGACCCGTCGACCGACCTGGCCCTGCTGAAGGTCGATCCGGGCGACGTGAAGGACATCGAGCCGCTGCCGCTGGGCTCGTCCAAGGACGTCAGGGTCGGCGACCCGACGGTCGCGATCGGCAACCCGTTCGGCCTCGACCGCACCCTGACCACCGGCGTGGTGAGCGCGCTGCAGCGCAAGATCACCGCGCCCGACGGCACCCAGATCACCAACGTCATCCAGACCGACGCGGCGATCAACCCGGGCAACTCCGGCGGCCCGCTGATCGACGCCACCGGCCGCGTGATCGGCATCAACTCGCAGATCCAGACCGGCGGCACCGGCGCGGGCAACATCGGCATCGGCTTCGCGGTGCCGATCGACACCGCCAAGGCGCTGCTGCCGTCGCTGAAGAAGGGCCGCGTCGAGCGCGCCTACATCGGCGTGGAGACGATCTCGGTCGACGAGTCGCTGGAGGCGCTCGACCTGCCGGTCGACCACGGAGCGCTGGTGCAGCGCGTCGCCGCCGACAGCCCCGCCGAGAAGGCCGGCATCGAGGGCGGCGACCTGGTCGCCTCGCTGCGCGGCCGCCCGATCACGATCGGCGGCGACATCATCGTCAAGTTCGACGGCAAGCGGGTCAACTCGGCCGACCACCTGACCCAGCTCGTCACCGAGAAGAAGCCCGGCGACCGGGTGGAGATCGAGGTGGTGCGCGGCCGCGAGCGCAAGAAGCTGACGGTGCGCCTCGGCACCCGTCCGAGCAACTTCAGCCGCACCTCCGTCGTGCCGGGCGGCACGCCGTAGGGCCGCCGCGCGGCGACGACTAGGATGGTGCGCGTGCCGTCCGCGCCGCGCATCAAGTTCTGCGGCATCACGCGGCCGGAGGACGCCGAGCACGCCGTCGAGGCAGGGGCCTGGGCGATCGGCATGATCCTCTGGCCGGGCTCGCCGCGCCACTGCCCGCCCGAGATGGCCGCCGCGATCGCGCGGCGGCTGCGTCGGCGCGTGGAGATCGTCGGCGTGTTCGTCAACCAGCCGCTCGACGAGGTGGCGGCGATGGCGGACGTGATCGGGCTGTCGATGATCCAGCTCCACGGCGACGAGGGGCCCTCTTACGCCGCGGAGGCGGGGCGCCGCACCGGCTGCAAGATCATCAAGGCCGCCCGCGTGCGGATCGGCTCCGACCTGGTGTCGATCGAGGCGTTCCGCACCGACTACCACCTGCTGGACGCCCACGACGAGAAGCTGCGCGGCGGCACCGGGAAGACGTTCGACTGGTCGCTGGTCGCCCAGCGCCGCTCGGAGATCCCGCTGATCCTCAGCGGCGGGCTCAACCCCGACAACGTGGGGGCGGCGATCGACCAGGTGCGGCCGTTCGCCGTCGACGTGGCCAGCGGCGTCGAGTCGGCGCCGGGCGTCAAGGACCACGCGAAGATGGACGCGTTCGCCGCTGCGGTCGTCGCCGCCGGCGAGCGCCCGGCGGAGAGGGTGGGCCGCCCGTGAGCACCGGCCTGGAGGTCCGCTTCGGCCCCTACGGAGGCCAGTACGTCCCCGAGACGCTCATGCCCGCGCTGCAGGAGCTGCAGCGGGCGTGGGTGGAGGCGTGGAACGACCCGTCGTTCCGCGCCGAGCTGGACGGCCTGCTGCGCGACTACGTCGGCCGGCCCTCGCCGCTGTACCTCGCCAACCGGCTCTCCGAGCTGGCGGGGAGGCCGGTGTACCTCAAGCGCGAGGACCTCAACCACACCGGGGCGCACAAGATCAACAACGCGCTCGGCCAGGCGCTGCTGGCCAAGCGCATGGGCAAGCCGCGGATCGTCGCCGAGACCGGCGCCGGCTCGCACGGCACCGCCACCGCGACCGCCTGCGCGCTGCTCGGCCTGGAGTGCGTCGTCTACATGGGCGAGGTGGACGTCGAGCGCCAGGCGCCCAACGTGCAGCGGATGAAGCTGCTCGGCGCCGAGGTGGTGCCGGTGACGGCGGGCACGCGCACGCTGAAGGAGGCCTGCTCGGAGGCGATCCGCGACTGGGTCACCAACGTCGACAACACCCACTACGTGCTGGGCACGGTCGGCGGCCCGGCGCCGTACCCGTCGCTGGTGCGCGAGCTGCAGGCGGTGATCGGCCGCGAGGCCCGGCAGCAGATCCTGGAGCGGGAGGGGCGGTTGCCCGACCGCGTGCTGGCCTGCGTCGGCGGCGGCTCGAACGCGATCGGCATCTTCGCCGCCTTCCTGGCCGACGAGGATGTGGAGCTGGTCGGGGTGGAGGCCGCCGGCGAGGGGCTGGACGGCCGCCACGGCGCGCCTCTGACCGCCGGCGTGCCGGCCGGGGTGCTGCACGGCGCGCTCAGCCCGGTGCTGCAGGACGAGGACGGCCAGATCGTGGAGGCGCACTCGATCTCGGCGGGCCTCGACTACCCGGGCGTCGGCCCGCAGCACGCCTGGCTGCGCGATACGGGCCGCGCCAGGTACGTGGCGGTGACCGACGACCAGGCGGTGCAGGCGTTCAAGGAGGTCACCCGGCTGGAGGGGATCATCCCGGCGCTGGAGACCTCGCACGCGCTCTACTACGCGCTGCACGAGCCGTCCGACTCGACGATGGACCTGATCTGCCTGAGCGGCCGCGGCGACAAGGACCTGCCCCAGGTCCTGGCGCGGGAGCAGCTTTGACGATGACCGACGGTCTGCAGCGGATCGCCGAGGCGTTCGAGCGCGCCCGCGCCGACGGGCGCGCCGCGTTCATGCCCTACATGATGGGCGGCTTCCCGGACCTGGAGGCCTCGCGGCGGATCGCGCTGGCCTACGCCGACGGGGGCGCCGACCTGGTCGAGCTGGGCGTCCCGTTCTCCGACCCGCTCGCCGACGGCCCGGTGATCCAGGCGGCGGGCACGCGCGCGCTCGCCGCCGGGACCACGGTCGCCGGGGTGCTCGACGTCTGCCAGACGCTGGCGGAGCGGCTGCCGGTGATCGTGATGGCGTACGTGAACCTCGTGCTGGCGCGCGGGGTGGAGCGCTTCGCCCGGGAGCTGGCGGAGGCGGGGGCGAGCGGCCTGATCGTGCCCGACCTGCCGCTGGAGGAGTCCGGGGAGCTGCGCGAGGCGTGCGACGCCGCCGGGGTGGCGCTGGTGCCGCTGGTGGCGCCGACGACGCCGGACGACCGGATGGCGGCGATCGGCGCGCAGGCGCGCGGGTTCCTGTACACGGTGTCGGTGACCGGCACGACGGGGGAGCGCGCGACGCTGCAGGACGCGTTCGCGGACGTGATCGCCCGCGCCAAGGCCTCCACGGCGGTGCCGGTCGCGCTCGGCTTCGGCATCAGCGCCCCGGAGCAGGCGGTGGCGGCGGCGAGCGCGGGCGCCGACGGCGTGATCGCCGGCAGCCGGCTGGTGCGCGAGGCGGCCGAGGCCGTGGACGCCGGGCATGACCCGGCGGAGGCGGTGCGGGCGGTGGTGGCCGCGTTCCGGGAGGCGCTGGCCGCCGACGCGGCGTCGCGCCTGCCCGGCAGCTAGGATCCCGCGCCATGGGAATGGTCTACGCCGCCACCGTCGCCGTCGCCCTCTGGGTCGCCCTGTGGGCGCTTGGCGCCTCCGCGATTGACGCGTCACTGCCGGCGATCCTGATCCTGCTGCTGGCGGTGGCCGTGAAGCTGCTCTCGCCGTCGCCGCGCGAGCAGGACTAGCCGGCCGGGGGCCCTCGGGGCGCCGGTTCCGCGTAGCATCGCGCCTCGCCGGCCGATGACGACTGCGCTCGACAGACTGCGTCGACGGATCGGTGCCATCGCCGCCGTGGCGGCGGTCGCGCTCGGCGTGCCCGTGCTCGCAGCCTGCGGCGGCAGCGGGTCGTCCTCCGGGTCCTCGGAGAGCGGCTCGACCGGCTCGACGACGCTGACGATCTACTCGAGCCTGCCGCTGCAGGGGCCGTCGCGTGCGCAGTCGGTCTCGATCGTCAACGCCCAGAAGCTGGCGCTCAAGGAGGTGGGCGGCCGGATCGGGCCGTTCACGATCAAGTTCGCCAGCCTCGACGACTCGACCGCGGAGGCGGGGCGCTGGGATCCGGGCCAGACGTCGGCGAACGCCCGTCGCGCCGCCCAGGACCGCACGACGATCGCCTACCTGGGCGAGTCGAGCTCGGGCGCCTCGGCGATCTCGATCCCGATCATGAACGCGGTCGGGGTGCTGCAGGTCTCGCCGCTGGCGACCGCGGTCGGGCTGACGCGCGGCGAGGGCGCCGTCAAGGGCGAGCCGGACAAGTACTACCCGTCGGCGAAGCGCAACTTCGGCCGCGTGCTGCCGGCCGACGACGCGCAGGCCGAGGCGCAGGTCGCCTACCAGCGCGCGACCGGCTGCTCGCGGGTGTTCCTGCTGGACGACCGCGAGCTGTTCGGGAAGTCGCTGGCGGCCGCCTACGAGCCGTTGGCGCGCGAGGCGGGGCTGACGCTCGTCGGCAGCGAGTCGATCGACCGCGACGCCGCGAGCTACCGCTCGCTGGCGGCCGAGATCCGCGAGGAGGGGGCGGACTGCGTGTTCTTCGCGGGCGGCGTGGAGAGCAACGCGGTGCGGCTGTTCCGCGACCTGCACGCCGGCCATCCGCGCGCGAGGCTGTTCGGTCCCCACGCGCTCGTGACCTCCACGTTCGCGCGTGCGCTGGGGGAGGGCGCCGCGCGCGTCACGCACCTCACGAGCCCGGCGCTGGCGCCGCGCCTGTACCCGGCGGCGGGGCGCAGGTTCTTCCGCGACTACAAGCGCACCTACGGCCACGATCCCGAGCCGGCGGCGATCTTCGGCTACGAGGCGATGTCGGTGGCGCTGCAGGCGATCCGCGACGCCGCCGAACGTGGCAACGACCGCCAGGCGGTGATCGACGCGTTCTTCCGCATCAAGGACCGCCGCTCGGTCCTGGGCCGCTACTCGATCGAGGGCACCGGCGACACGACGCTGCGCACCTACGCCGCCTGGCGCGTGCGTGACGGCCGCCTGCGCTTCGACCACGTGATCGCCCAGCGCGACTCCTAGGTAGCGCGGCGCCCGCGTGCCCGGCGTGCCGGGCCGCTCCGTATCGCCAGGGTGTCGCATGCCGACACCGACGCGACAGGGAGTCACGGGCGCCCGAGCCGCCGCGCGCGCACGCGCCGCTCCGCGTCGCCGGGGTGTCGCATGCCGACACCGGCGCGACAGGGAGCGGCGGACGTCGCGGTTCGCCCGTGCCTCACGCGCCTCCGTGTCGCCGCGTTGTTGCGTGGCGACACCGGCGCGCCATGGAGCCGCGAACGCGTCGAAGGCGCGCGCCCTCGGCACCTCTGCGCGCCGCCCTAGCCCCGGATCTGCTCGACGTCGAGCGCGGCGAAGCCGATCGTGTCGCCGCCGCGGTCGTCGCCGACCCGGCGCGCCTCGGTGGCCACCGCCTCGGCCACGGCCGGCGCCACGTCGCGGTTGAGCACCGACGGGATGATGTAGTCGTCGCGCAGCTCGTCGTCGCCTACGATGTCGGCGATCGCGCGCGCGGCCGCCATCTTCATCTCCTCGGTGATCTGCGGGGCCCGCACGTCGAGCGCGCCGCGGAACACGCCGGGGAAGGCAAGGACGTTGTTGATCTGGTTCGGGTAGTCGGAGCGGCCGGTCGCGACGATCCGCGCGTACTTGGCGGCCTCCTCGGGCGCCACCTCGGGCGTCGGGTTGGCCATCGCGAACACCATCGCGTCGCGGTTCATGCGCCGCAGCGCGTCGGCCGGGAACACGCGCGCGCCCGAGAGGCCGATCAGCAGGTCCATGCCCTCGATCGCGTCGACCGGCGACCCGGTCACCCCGTCCGGGTTGGTGGTCTCGGCGTAGCGGCGCTTGATCGCCGTCATCGAGCCGTCCTGGTAGTCGGGCCGCTCGGTGGAGACCACCCCGCGCGAGTCGGCGCCGACGATGTGGGTCACGCCCGCCTGCATCAGGATCTGCGTCACCGCGATCCCGGCGGCGCCGAGCCCGATCACCAGCACGCGCAGGTCCTCGAGCCGCTTGCCCACCAGCTTGCAGGCGTTCATCACCGCGGCCAGTGTCACGATCGCGGTGCCGTGCTGGTCGTCGTGGAAGACCGGGATGTCCAGCTCCGCCTTCAGCCGCTCCTCGATCTCGAAGCAGCGCGGAGCGCTGATGTCCTCGAGGTTGATGCCGCCGAACACCGGCGCCAGGTGCTTGACGGAGGCGACGATCTCGTCGACGTCCTTGGTGTCCAGGCAGATCGGGAAGGCGTCGACGCCGGCGAACTCCTTGAAGAGCATCGCCTTGCCCTCCATCACCGGCAGCGCCGCCCGCGGCCCGATGTCGCCGAGCCCGAGCACCGCGGTGCCGTCGGTCACCACCGCGACCGTGTTGCGCTTGATCGTGTACTGGAACGCCTTGTCGGGGTCCTCGGCGATCGCCTCGCACACGCGTGCCACGCCCGGCGTGTAGGCCATCGACAGGTCGGCGCGCGTCTTCAGCGGCGACCGGTTCCGCATCTCAATCTTGCCGCCCATGTGCAGCAGGAACGTGCGGTCGGTGGTGTCGATGACCGTCACGCCGTCGATCGCGTTGACGGCGGCGATGATCTCGTCCCAGTGGTCGGCGTCGGCCGCCTCGACGGTCATGTCGCGCAGCACGAAGCCTTCCTTGACCTCGACGAGGTCGACCGAGCCGATCGAGGCGCCCGCCCTGCCGATGGCGCTCGCTACCTCCCCTAGCTTCCCGGGGCGGTCGGCGATCTCCAGGCGCAGGATGAGGCTGTATTGGGCGGACGGGACCGGTCGCATGCTGTCCGACCACTCTAGAGAACGGTGGGCGACAACCGTCTCCGGGCGGTAGCTCCCGCGACCGTGACGGTCGTCGGGCGCCGGTAGGGTGCCGTGCCATGGCCGAGGACGGGGCGACCGCGCAGCACGACGAGCTGTATCTCGTCGACGGCAGCTCGCTCGCCTACCGGGCGTTCTTCGCGCTGCCGGAGGAGATGGCCACCTCCACGGGCGAGCCGACCAACGCGATCTTCGGCTTCGCCTCGATGCTGGTGAAGCTGCTGACCGAGCACGGGCCGAAGCCGACGCTGGTGGTGTGGGATGCCGGCCACTCCGGCCGCAAGGAGATCGCACCCGAGTACAAGGCCACGCGCGAGTCGCGCCCCGACCTGCTGAAGGAGCAGTGGCCGCACCTGGCGCCGCTGGTGGAGGCGTTCGGCTACCGCAACGTCTCGGTGGAGGGCTTCGAGGCCGACGACGTGATCGCCTCGATCGCCGAGAAGGCGCGTGCCGCCGGGGTGCCGGTGGTGATCGTCACCGGCGACCGCGACGTCTTCCAGCTCATCGACCCCGAGTCGCGGGTGAAGGTGCTCGCCACCGGGCGCGGCATCACCGACACCAAGCTCTACGACCACCAGGCGGTGGTCGACCGCTACGGCATCCCGCCGGAGCTGATCCCCGACTTCTACGGCCTGAAGGGCGACACCTCGGACAACATCCCGGGCGTCCCGGGGATCGGCGACAAGACCGCCGCGGACCTGCTGCAGCGGTTCGGGACGCTGGAGGGGGTGCTCTCTTCGCTCGACCAGGTGTCGGGCGCCAAACGTCGCGAGAACCTCGCCAAGCACGCCGACGACGCCCGCCTCTCCAAGCAGCTAGCGACGATCCGCCGCGACGTGCCGGTCGACGTCGACCCGGTCGCCGAGGTCGCCCGCGAGCCGGACCGCTCGCGGCTGCGCGAGGTGTTCCGTCGCTTCGAGCTGCGCTCGCTGCTGGCGCGCCTGGAGGACGCGCTCGGCCCGGAGGACGCCGCCTCGCAGTCGGGCGCCGAGCCAACGGTTCGCGTGCGCGCGCGCGAGGGGACGGTGGAGGACGTCCGCAAGCTCGGTCCGGCCGGCTCGGAGGTGGCGATCGCGCTCGCCCCGCCCGAGGTGCCGGAGGGGCAGCTCCTGGCCGACGACCCGACATGGCGGTTCGGCGCCGCGGTCGGGGAGGAGGCGATCCACGGCCGGGTCGCGGACCCCGCCGAGCTGGTCGCGGCGCTCGGCGAGAGGCCGGTGATCGTCCACGACGCCAAGGCGCTTGGCACGGTCCCCGCCAACCTCGCCCACGACACGCTGCTGGCCGCCTACCTGCTCGACCCGGCGCGCCGCACCTGGCCGTTTGCGGAGCTGTGCGAGGAGCGTGGCCTGGCCGCGCAGGCCGACGACGAGCAGGCGGCCGCCGCCGCGCTCGCGCAGGCGCTCGCAGCCCGCCAGCGCGAGCAGCTCGACGAGCTCGGCCTCACGCCGGTGCTGCGCGACATCGAGCTGCCGCTGGTGGCGGTGCTGCGCGAGCTGGAGATCGCCGGCGTGCGCCTCAACAAGGAGCGGCTGGCGGAGATCCGCCGCAAGGTCGCCGAAGAGATCGCCGGCCTGGAGCGCGACATCTGGGAGCTGGCGGGCGAGCAGTTCACGATCGGCTCCCCGCAGCAGCTCGGCGCGATCCTGTTCGACAAGCTCGGCCTGACCAGGAAGCGGCGCGGCAAGACCGGCTACTCGACCGACGCCCGCGTGCTGCAGGCGATCCGCCACGAGCACCCGATCGTCCCCAAGGTCGAGCGCTGGCGCGAGCTCAACCAGCTCATGAAGACCTACCTGGACGTGCTGCCGCAGATGTGCGACGAGCAGTCGCGCATCCACACCACGTTCGTCCAGGCGGCGGCGACCACCGGCCGGCTGGCCTCCACCCAGCCGAACATGCAGAACGTGCCGGTGCGCACCGAGCTGGGCCGCGAGATCCGCGGCTGCTTCGAGGCCGCGTCCGGCAACCTGCTGCTGAGCGCCGACTACTCGCAGGTCGAGCTGCGGGTGATGGCGCACATCGCCGACGAGCCGGTGCTCAAGGAGATCTTCCGCCGCGGCGAGGACGTCCACACCGCGACGGCGTCGCACATCTTCGGCAAGAAGCCGGAGGAGCTGACGCCGATGGACCGCTCCAAGTCCAAGATGGTCAACTACGGGATCGTCTACGGCCTGAGCGACTACGGCCTGGCGGACCGGCTCAACATCGACCGCGCCGAGGCGAAGGCGTTCATCGACGCGTACCTGGAGCGCTTCTCCAAGGTCGCCGAGTTCATGAGGAGCACGATCGAGTCGGCGCGCGAGAAGGGCTACGTGACGACGCTGTTCGGGCGCCGACGCCAGATCCCCGAGCTGCGCGCCCGCAACTTCCAGACGCGCTCGCTCGGCGAGCGGCTGGCGGTCAACACCGTCATCCAGGGCACGGCGGCGGACGTGATGAAGCTGGCGATGATCCGCGTCCACCGCGCGCTCGCGGAGGTGGGGCTGAAGACGCGGATGATCCTCACCATCCACGACGAGCTGCTGTTCGAGGGCCCGCCGGAGGAGATGGACGCCGTCCGCGAGCTGGTCGAGCGCGAGATGGTGGCGCCGTGGGGCGACCGCCAGCCGCCGCTGGCCGTCGAGGTCGGCGTCGGGCGCACCTGGCTGGAGGCCAAGTAGAGGCGCCGCCGCCGGGACCCCGACGGCGGCGCGCGAAGGTGATGGAAGACCGGTCGGGCGCTAGGCGGCGACCGGCTCGCGCCAGGGCTCCACGGCCCACGGCCGCGCGCCCGACAGGGCGAACGACGGCGGCGCGATGTTCAGGTAGTGGGTGAACGCCCACGCGCAGAGGCGCTCGTTCTCGAACGCCTTCACGGTGGCGTCGATCAGCGGGGTGCGGTTCGTACGCCCGACGAGCCGCTGAACGCGCAGCATCCAGCGGTACGCCCAGCGGTGCTCCTCGTGGAAGGAGTCGTAGCGGGCGAGCGCCTGCTCGCGGGTCTGGCGGCCCTCCACGACCATCCGCAGCTCGCGCCCGAGCGCGAGGCCGAAGTAGAGGGCGGTGCGGATGCCCTCGGCGGTGGTGGGGAGGCAGTGGCCGGCGCTGTCGCCGACGAAGAACACGCCGTCGCCGGTGGCGCGGCGGATCGCGTGCGGGATCCAGTTGCCCTGGAACCCGACCGGCTCGATGCCGCAGTCGGCGGCCAGGCGCAGGGTCGGGTCCTTGACGTGGTGGTGCGGGTCGAACGATCCGACGCCGACGCGCACCTCGTCGTCGGCGGGGAACGACCACGAGTAGCCCTTCGGGACGTACTTCGGGTCCAGCCACAGCTCCATGTGAGACGAGGAGCCCGCCGGGTGCACCTCCAGGCCGCGCGACAGCAGCGCGTCCGGCGGCTGGATCGGCTCCGGGTCCTCGCTCAGCACCCGTCGCCAGCCGAGCGCGTCGACCACCAGCGGGGAGCGCAGGTCGCCGCGGTCGGTGTGGACGGTGTGGACCGGGCCGCGCGTGATGCCGTCCACCTTCGCGGTCTCGAAGGTGAAGTCGCCCTGCTCGGCCAGCAGCCGGCACAGCTCCTCGTAGTCGAAGGTCGAGAACGTCCACGGCAGCTTCCAGCGGTAGCTGCGCGAGGGCCGGTGGACGACGATCTCCGAGAACGTCTGCTTGATCGAGCCCTCCAGGCCGAGGTTCTCGAGCCACTCGGTCGGCGCGGCGCACGCGGAGGTCTGACGCTCGCCGATCTCGTAGCGGTCGATGACCATCACGTCGGCGCCGCTGCCGGCCAGCTCGCGCGCGACCGCCAGTCCGGCGAACGACGCCCCGCAGATCAGCACGTCGTGCTCGCCGGAAAGCGGAGTGCGCTCCGCTCCACGCTTCGTCCTGCGAACGGGCATAGGCGGGCGATCGTACCGGTCAGCCGCCGTCCGCCGGAGGCCCGATCCTCGCTACTCTTCGTGGTCGCACATGTCCCAGACCATCGACTCCGAAATCCCCGAGGCGCGGGTCGTCGAAGGCAGCGACGGCCTGCTGCTCGAGATCGACGGCCACATCGTCCCGAACTACGACGCCACCATCGCCCCGTTCGAGGAGGGTGACGTCGTCACCGGCCGCGTCGTCCGCATCGACAACGACGAGGTGCTCGTCGACGTCGGCTACAAGTCCGAGGGCGTCATCCCGGCCAACGAGCTGTCGATCCGCCGCAACGTCGACCCCCACCAGGAGGTCGAGCTCGGGGAGGAGATCGATGCTCTCGTCCTCACCAAGGAGGACCAAGACGGCCGTCTGATCGTCTCCAAGAAGCGCGCCCGCTTCGAGAAGGCCTGGCGGAACATCGAGGCCGCCGCCGAGTCCGGCCAGCCGGTCACCGGCACGGTGATCGAGGTCGTCAAGGGCGGCCTGATCGTGGACCTGGGCGTCCGCGGCTTCCTGCCCGCCTCGCTCGTCGACATCCGCCGCGTGGCGAACCTCGACGAGTACATGGGCCAGCCGATCGAGTGCAAGGTCATCGAGCTCAACCGCTCCCGCAACAACGTCGTGCTCTCGCGGCGCGCCGTGCTGGAGGAGGAGCGCAAGGAGCAGCGCCAGGAGATCCTCGACCGCCTGCAGCCCGGCCTGGTGGTGGAGGGCGTCATCTCCAACATCGTCGACTTCGGCGCCTTCGTCGACCTGAACGGCATCGACGGCCTGATCCACATCTCCGAGCTGTCGTGGTCGCACGTCAACCACCCGAGCGAGATCCTCAGCATCGGTGACACGGTGCAGGTGAAGGTGCTTGACATCGACCGCGAGCGCCAGCGCATCTCCCTGGGCCTCAAGCAGACCCAGGAGGACCCGTGGCAGCGGGTGGTCGACACCTACAACGTCGGTGACGAGCTCGAGGGCACGGTCACCAAGGTCGTCACCTTCGGCGCCTTCGTCGAGATCCTCGACGGCGTCGAGGGCCTGGTGCACATCTCCGAGCTGGCCGCCCACCACGTCGAGAACCCGCGCGAGGTGGTCCAGCCGGGCGACGTCGTCCGCGTGAAGATCCTCGAGATCGACTCCGAGCGCCGTCGCCTGTCGCTGTCGATCAAGCGCGTCGAGGGTCAGGTGCTGCCGAGCGAGATCCGCGCCCGCGAGGCGGCCGCGCAGGCCGCGGCCGAGTCCGGCGCCGGCGACCTGGACCAGGTGCCCGAGCTCGGGCTCAGCGACGACGTCTTCCCGGGCGAGGCCGGCGGCGAGCAGGCCGCCGACGAGGGCGGCGAGCAGGGCTGAGGTCCGCCGCTTGACCGCGGCCTCGCGCAAGCAGGCTGATGACGGCCGCGCCGACCGCGCGGCCGTCGCCGTTTCGGTGCCGTTCGTCGGCCTGACGGGCGGCATCGGGTCCGGCAAGTCGACCGCGCGCAAGGCCCTGGAGCGGCTCGGCGCGGCGACGATCGACACCGACCGGGTCGTCCACGAGCTCTACGAGACCGACGAGGTGCGCGACGCGGTGCGCGAGCGGTGGGGGGACGAGGTGCTCACCGCCGACGGGGTGGACCGCGCCGCGATCGCCCGCCGCGTCTTCTCCGACCCCGAGGAGCGCAAGTGGCTGGAGGGGCTGCTGTGGCCGCTCGTCGGCCGGCGGGTGCTCGAGTTCCGCCGCGAGCAGGAGAGCGCGAGCCCGCCGCCGAAGGCCATCGTCGTGGAGACGCCGCTGCTCTTCGAGGCCGGCATGGAGGGCATGTACGACGCGACGATCGCGGTCGTCGCCGACGAGGAGCTGCGCCGGAGCCGCGCCGCCGCCCGCGGCCACGAGGCGGTCGACGAGCGCGCCGCCCGCCAGCTCAGCCAGGAGGAGAAGGCCGCCCGGGCCACCTTCGTGGTGCGCAACGACGGCACCGAGGAGGACCTGGAGCGGGAGCTGTCGGCCGTCCTTGACAAGCTGACTTCCTCCCGATGAGCGCTCCCACCGCCACCGCCCGCGCTCCCCGCCGCGCCGCCGTCCGTCGCCGCTCGTCGGCGGTCGTCGCGCGGCGCCGCGCGCTGCTGCTGGTGGCGCTGGCGGCGCTGACCGCGCTGGCGACGGCGGTGGCCCTGCCGCGGCTGCAGCACGCGGTGCGGGAGATCAGCCTCCCGCTGCGCCACGACGACATCATCCGCCAGCAGGCGGCCGACAAGGGCCTGGATCCGGCGCTGATCGCCGCCGTCATCTACGCCGAGTCGCGCTTCGTCGAGGGGCGCGTCTCGCGGGCGGGGGCGCTCGGGCTGATGCAGATCACGCCCGAGACCGCGCGTGACATCGCGCGCCGCTCCGGCGGGGTCCGCTTCCAGATCTCCGACCTGAGCTCGCCGCAGGTCAACATCGCCTACGGCGCGTACCACCTCCGCTACCTGCTCGAGCGCTACGGCGGCAACCGGACGCTGGCGCTGGCCGCCTACAACGCGGGCGAGGGCAACGTCGACCGCTGGATCGTCCGCTTCCAGCGGGAGGGCAGGCCGCTCACGGCGGACACGATGCCGTTCCCGGAGACGCGCCACTACGTGCGCAAGGTGCTGGCGGCCGCCGAGCAGTACCGGGCCCGGTATCCGCGCGAGCTGGGCCTCTAGCGGCTTCGCCGTTCTCGTACGGCCGTCGATGGCTCCGGCAGGAGGGCGCCTTCGCATTCGAAGATTCGTCCAGGGCCTCTTCCGGCCCTGCGCGCGGACCTCCAGTCACCGTGTCCGGGTGCCGACTTGATGAGTGATGCGCAACCTGTTGCGTTGCTCGGCTGTACCGAAACGCCTCGGCAGCGAGGCGGGCATCGCCATGATCGAGGTCATCTTCAGCGCGATGCTGGTGGTGGTCCTTGCGCTGGCGACGCTCAAGGTCGTCGACAACAACACCAGCCAGGCTGCGCTGAGCGAGAACCGGTCGATCGCGACCAATCTCGCGCACGCCGAGCTGAACCGGTTGCGCCTGCTGTCGTTCGACGCCGCCGCCAAGCACATCACCGACCATCCGACGCGCCAGGAGACCGTGAAGGGCAAGACCTTCACGATCAACACGACGGCGCACTGGGCGGGCGGCGGCGGCCAGGTCGACCTGACCTGCAACAGCGGCGACAGCACCGGCGCCCAGTACATCGTCGTCCGCGCCAGGGTGAGCTGGCCCAACATGGGCAACGCCAAGCCGGTGACGGCGGAGACGATCCTCGCCGCGCGCGGCACCGCGGCGTACCGCGGCACGCTCGCCTTCAAGGTGCAGGACACCCAGGGCAACCCGGTCCCGGGCGTCACGGTGACCGCCCAGGGCATCACGCTGGTGACGGACGAGGAGGGCTGCGTGATCTTCACGCAGCTCAACCAGGGCACCTTCAACGTCACCTACAGCAAGACCGGCTACGTCGACAGCGAGGGCAAGAGCCCGGGCGTGAAGGAGGTCTCGGTCGCGGCCGGCCAGAAGTCGCTGGTGACCGTCATCATGGACCAGCGCTCGACGCTGAACGTGAGCGTGCGGCTCGGGCCGTCCAGCGGGCAGCCCGGCACCCCCGGCGGGAACGCGTCCTGGCGCTCGGTGAGCGTCGTCACAAGTGGCGTCAACCCGGTCACGGCCACCACGACCGGCACCAACCCGGCGACCGCGAAGCTCATGCTCCCGCCGAGCCCCGACGGCTACCGCGCCTACGCGGGCTCGTGCGTCGGCAACGACCCGGCCAACTACCTCACCAACCCGGAGGTGCTCCCCGAATCGCAGGTCGTGCTGCCGGGCGGGGAGGAGCGGGACGCCAACGCGTACGTGCGGCGGGTGACGGTGACCGTGGACAGCCTGCTCACGAGCACGACCGCCTACATGAAGATCGTGCCGGACACCAGCAACGACCTGATGAAGCAGGGCGAGCAGCCGTGCAACGAGACGTGGCCGGCCAACGGCTCGTTCCACACGATGGGCAAGACCGGCCTCAGCGTCAGCCAGGCGCAGGTCGACCTGCCCTACGGCGTCTGGAAGATCTGCCTGCGCGAGACCGGCTGGCTCGGCCTGCTCCAGGTCACCCAGTACGACCTGGTCACCTACAACAACTATCCGGACACCGGCACGCTCAAGAACGGCATCGGGTCGCGCAGCGCCGCGTCGATCACCCGGGCGCCGAACTCGTACTCCAAGCCGTCCGGCTGGCCGTCGCAATGCAACTGACCGGCATGACACGGCTGCGCAGGGACGAGGGCGGCTTCACGCTCGTGGAGCTGCTTGCCGCGATGATGATCGCCGGCTTCGTGCTCACGGCGCTCATGTACGTGTTCATCACGGGGCTGCAGAACACGACCAAGGCCACCGACCGGCTGGAGGGCACGCAGCGCGCGCGGCTCGTGGTCGATCGGCTGGTGACGCTGCTCAACTCGCAGGTGTGCGTGACCAGCGGCGGGGTCAAGAGCGCCGTGGCGCCCGGCAGCAACGCCAGCTCGATCACCTTCTACGCCGACCTGGGCGGCGTCTCCGACGCTCCCGACCGGTACACGATCACCTACAACCAGGCGGACCGCACGCTCACCGAGCAGCGGGTCCAGGGCTCCGGCGTCTACCCGAACGTCAGCTTCCCCGGCCCGACGACGCAGCGCGTGGACCAGAAGATCTGGCCGGCGGTCGTCGGTGGCGAGGTGCAGCCGGTCTTCCGCTACTACGGCTTCAACGACGACGGCACGATCAGCAGCACCCCGCTGCCGATCGGCCAGAACGGCCTGAGCGCCCAGAACGCCGCGCGCGTGGTGAAGGTGACCGTGGCTCTCGCGGCGGCCGGCGACCATTCGCCGACCGCCCCCGACCAGACCGCCACCGCCGTGATCGGCGAGGCGATCACGCCGACGTTCGGCCAGGACATCGACCCCGACACGCAGGCATCGACCCCGACCGTCTGCCCGAGCTGATGAGGAAGCTTCGCCTACATCTGGAGGACGGCTACACGATGGTCAGCGTCGTGCTGACCATGATGATCCTCGGCGTGTTCACGGTCGGCGCCTGGGGCGCCATCAACAACGACCTGCCGCTCGTGCGCGGGGACACGGACCGCAAGCGCGCCTACGAGGCGGCCGAGGCAGGGATCCAGTGGTACCTGTCGGTGCTGTGGCGCGACCCCGGCCATTGGACGGCGTGCGCGACCGACGGCACGCAGGGCGTCAACATGGCGGGGCCCAACGGGGCGCCCAACCGCTCGAGCTGGCGTCCGGTCGACCCCGACTCGGAGACCGACGAGGAGTTCGCGATCGAGCTGGTCCCGGCGCCGAACAAGACGTGCGACCCCAACGGCGATCCCGGCCAGGCGATGCTCCAGGACGGCGTGCTGAGGATCCGCAGCACCGGCCGGGCGGGCGGCAAGCAGCGCCAGGTCGTCGCCACGCTGCGCCGCAAGGGCTTCCTCGACTTCATCTACTTCACCCAGTGGGAGACGCTGCCGCCCGAGCTGGCCAAGTACGAGAGCGACAGCCTCACCGCCGAGTGGGTGCGCGCCAACTGCGACGCTCCGCGCAACCAGCGGCCGTCGCAGTGCCCCGACATCCAGTTCGCGCCCAACGACGCGGTCGCGGGCCCGCTGCACACCGAGGACAGCTCGCTGCTGATCTGCAACAGCCCGACCTTCGGTCGCAACGGCGACGACGCGGTCGAGATCACGCGCGGCGCCCAGAACAACTGGACGGTGGCGGCCGGAGGCTGCAGCAACAACCCGAACCTGAAGGGCACGCTCAGCGCGCCGGCCGGCTCGATGGTGGTGCCGGAGAACAACCGCGCGCTGAAGGCCGTCGCCGACATCGTCGTCGAAGGGCTCACCTGCCTGCGCTTCAACGGCTTGCAGGTCACGATCTACCGCAACCAGAGCTGGTCGGGGAAGATCACCTGCACCGGCACGCCCGAGGTGCGCTCGCTCAGCAAGAGCTCGGTGATCTACGTCGACAACGACCCGAGCAAGGGCTGCGTCCAGAACTACGACTGGAAGCAGGACTACAACCACCCGAAGGAGTGCGGCTACGTCGCCGTGCAGGGCAACTACTCGGGCAACGTGACGGTCGCCTCGGCCCAGGACGTGATCGTCGATGGCAACCTGACCCGCAACAGCAACTCGTTGCTGTTCGGGCTGATCGGCCAGCGCTTCGTGCGCGTCTACCACCCGGTCCAGAACCGGTCGGGCAAGAACTGCACCAACCAGAACTACACCAAGGTCACCCGGATCGACGCGGCGATCCTGGCCACGCGCGGGTCGTTCCTGGTCGACAACTTCTACTGCGGCGCCAGCCTGGGCACGCTGCAGGTCAACGGCGCGATCGCCCAGTACTGGCGCGGCCCGGTCGGCACGTCCGCCAACACCGGCTACATCAAGGACTACAACTACAACGACCGGCTGCGCTACAACGAGCCGCCGCACTTCCTCGAGCCGACCGGCTCGGACTGGAAGCTGCTGCGCGCCTCGGAGAAGTCGCCGGTCCAGTAGCCGCCCGCGGGAGCCTGAGCCTCACGGCCGCGAGGCCCGACGGCGCGGTCGCGGGACGCCGGTACCCTTGAAGGCGGGATGCCGCCCTTCCGCCTGGACTCCGCCTTCGCGCCCACGGCCGATCAGCCCAAGGCGATCAAGGCGATCGCCGAGGCGATCGAGCGCGGCGACCGGTTCACCACCCTGCTGGGCGCCACCGGCACGGGCAAGACGATGACGATGGCCGGGGTCATCGAGGCGACCCAGCGGCCGACGCTCGTCCTGGCGCACAACAAGACGCTCGCCGCCCAGCTCTGCAACGAGTTCCGGGCGTTCTTCCCCGACAACGCGGTCGAGTACTTCGTCAGCTACTACGACTACTACCAGCCCGAGGCCTACGTCCCCTCGAAGGACCTCTACATCGAGAAGGACGCCGCGATCAACGAGGAGATCGACCGCCTGCGGCACGCCGCCACCGCGGCGCTGTTCGCCCGGCGCGACGTGATCATCGTCGCCTCGGTGTCGGCGATCTACGGCCTCGGCGCGCCGGACGTCTACAAGGACAACCTCGTCACGCTGCGCAAGGGGGAGGAGATCGACCGCGACCTCCTGCTGCGCAAGCTCGTCTCCATCCAGTACACGCGCAACGACCAGGCGCTGCAGCGCGGCACCTTCCGGGTGCGCGGCGAGTCGCTGGAGATCTTCCCCGCCTACTCGGAGACCACCGCGTACCGGGCCAACCTGTTCGGCGACGAGGTCGAGCTGCTGCAGGAGTTCGACCCGCTCACCGGCGAGGTCGTCAAGGCCGACCTCGAGCACGTCGGCATCTGGCCCGCCTCGCACTACAACGTGCGCGAGGGCACGATCGAGCGCGCCGTCGAGGAGATCGGGCGCGAGCTGGAGGCCCGCTGCGCCGAGCTCGAGGCCCAGGGCAAGATGCTCGAGAGCCACCGCCTGCGCCAGCGCACCCAGTACGACATGGAGATGCTGCGCGAGATGGGGTTCTGCAACGGCATCGAGAACTACTCGCGCATCCTCGACGGCCGGCAGCCCGGCGAGCGGCCCTATTGCCTGATCGACTACTTCCCCGACGACTTCATCTGCTTCATCGACGAGTCGCACCAGACCGTGCCGCAGATCGGCGGCATGTACGAGGGCGACCGCTCGCGCAAGCAGACGCTCGTCGACTACGGCTTTCGCCTGCCCAGCGCGCTCGACAACCGCCCCCAGACCTTCGAGGAGTTCCTCTCGATCACGCCGCAGATCGTGTTCGTCTCCGCGACCCCGGGCGAGTACGAGCGCAAGCACTCGAAGGTGATCGTCGAGCAGATCGTCCGCCCGACCGGCATCGTCGACCCGGAGGTCGACGTGCGGCCGACGCGCAACCAGATCGACGACCTGATGAACGAGGTCCGCGAGCGCGTCGAGCGCGACGAGCGGGTGCTGGTCACCACGCTCACCAAGAAGATGGCCGAGGACCTGACGGACTACCTGCTCGAGATGGGCTTCAAGGTCCGCTACCTGCACTCCGAGGTCGACACGCTCGAGCGCATCCAGATCGTCCGCGACCTGCGGCTGGGCGAGTTCGACGTGCTCGTCGGCGTCAACCTGCTGCGCGAGGGCCTCGACCTGCCCGAGGTCTCGCTGGTGGCGATCCTCGACGCCGACAAGGAGGGCTTCCTGCGCGGCGAGACCTCGCTGATCCAGACGATCGGGCGCGCCGCCCGCAACGTCAACGGCAAGGTCATCATGTACGCCGACAAGGAGACGGCGGCGATGCGCTCCGCGATCGAGGAGACCAACCGCCGCCGCGCCATCCAGATCGCCTACAACGAGAAGCACGGCATCACCGCCGCGTCGATCGTCAAGGGCATCTCCGACCTCTCGGACTTCCTCCAGGGGGAGAGCAAGACGCCGACCCGCCGCCGGCGCCGCTCCGACCGCAAGAAGGCCAAGTCCGAGGCGATGACGGTCGAGGAGCTGGAGAAGGCGATCGTCGAGCTGGAGGAGGAGATGCTCGCCGCCGCCGAGGATCTGCGTTTCGAGTACGCGGCGCGCCTGCGCGACGAGATCCGCGAGCTGCGGCGCGACCTGCGCCGGCTGCAGGACATCGAGGCGCCCGTCTAGCCCGGGCCGCGGAATCCGGGCGCATGGCGGGTCCCGTCTGCCGCCGCGAGCGTTAGATTCTGTCCACCATGGCCCTGGACCGTCAGAGCATCGAGAAGCGAGACTTCCCCATCGGCCGTCGGGGGTACGAGCCGGAGGCCGTCGACGCGCATCTCGCCCGCATCGCCGACGAGGTCGAGAAGCTGCGCCGGAGCGCCCGCGGCGGGGGCGGCAGCGCGGCCTCGATCGCGCAGGCCGCCTCGGAGCAGGTCCGGGCGATCGTCGAGGCCGCCGAGAGCAGCGCGGCCGACATCGAGCGCGCCGCCCAGGAGGAGGCCGCGCGGATCCGCGACGAGGCCGAGGCCGACGCGCGGCGCACCCGCGACGAGGCGGTCGCCCAGAGCCAGGAGCACGTGGGCCGCGTCCGTCAGGCGACGAAGCTGATGCTCGAGCGCGTGGAGGCGATGGAGGCCGAGCTGAACGCGCTCGTCGAGTCGCTTCGCACCGGGGCCAACCGCCTGACGGCCGACCTCTCGCTGCTGGAGAGCGGCATGGGCGACCTCTACGAGGCCGCCGGCCGCGAGCGCCCGGCCGTCTCGGCCGCGCCCGCCGCCCCGGCCGTCGAGCCGGAGCCGGTGGCCGAGCCCGAGCGCGAGCCGGAGCCCGGGCGCGAGCCGGAGCCGGAGGCGGACTCGGCCGCGGACGAGGTGGAGCGGATCGTGGCCGAGCTCGAGGGCGACGAGCCTGCGGGCGCCGAGGAGCCGGTCGTGCGGCCCGTCGAGGACCCGGCCGAGCAGCCGACCTCGGCGGGCGGCGACATCGAGGGCGCGCGCCTGGTGGCGCTGAACATGGCGCTCAACGGCAGCCCGCGCGAGGAGACCGACCGCTACATCGCCGAGAACTTCGACGTCCCGGACCGCAAGGCGCTGCTCGACGAGGTCTACGCGACCATCGAGGGCTGACGCGGCGCACCTGGCGCGTGGCCGCTCCTCCGGGTGCGGACGCGCCCCGGGCGCCCGGCGCGGTCGCGTGGGACGGGCGCGTCCGGGCGCTTCCCTTCGGCGCGTCCCCGGGCTACCGGGCGGAGCGGAGGCTGACGGGCGAACGTGTGTTCGCCCGGGTACACTCGAACCGTCGTGCCGCCGAAGAACGCCATCGTCGTCTCGGGCGCCCGTGAGCACAACCTGAAGGACGTCCACGTCGAGATCCCGCGTGACGCTCTGACGGTCATCACGGGCCTGTCGGGATCCGGCAAGTCCTCGCTGGCGTTCGACACGATCTACGCCGAGGGGCAGCGCCGCTACGTCGAGTCGCTGTCGGCGTACGCGCGCCAGTTCCTCGGCCAGATGGACAAGCCCGACGTCGACTCGATCGAGGGGCTCTCGCCGGCGATCTCGATCGACCAGAAGACGACGTCGCGCAACCCGCGCTCGACGGTCGGCACCGTAACCGAGATCTACGACTACATGCGCCTGCTGTGGGCGCGCATCGGCCGGCCGCACTGCCATATCTGCGGCAAGCCGGTCCAGGGCCAGTCGACCGACCAGATCATCGACCAGGTCATGGAGCTGCCCGAGGGGACGCGCTTCATGGTCCTGGCGCCGGTGGTGCGCGGCCGCAAGGGCGAGTACCGCGACGTGCTCGAGCACCTGCGCGGCGAGGGGTTCCAGCGCGTGCGCGTCGACGGCGAGCTGCGCATGCTCGAGGAGGAGATCAAGCTCGACAAGCGCTTCAAGCACGACATCGCCGTCGTCGTCGATCGCCTCGTGATGCGCGAGGGCGTGCGCAAGCGGCTCGCCGACTCGATCGAGACCGCGGTCGCGCTCGCCGACGGGATGGTCGAGGTCGAGACCGTGCCGCGGCCCGAGGAGGGCGTCGAGCCCACGGTCACCCTCTACTCGGAGAAGTTCGCCTGCCCGGACCACGGCCCGGTCATCCCCGAGCTGGAGCCGCGGATCTTCTCGTTCAACTCCCCGCACGGCGCCTGCCCGCGCTGCACCGGCCTGGGCTCGCAGATGGAGATCGACCCGGTGCTGGTCGTGCCCGACCCGACGCTGTCGCTCGGGGAGGGGGCGTTGGCGCCGTGGGCCAACAGCGCGTCCAGCTACTACCAGCAGGTGATCGACGCGATCGCCGAGCGCTACGGGGTCGACCTCGACGTCCCGTGGGCGGAGCTGCCCGAGGAGCACAAGGACCTGTTCCTCTACGGCACGAACGGCGAGGCGGTCCAGATCAGCTACCGCAACCGCTACGGCCGGCGCCGCACCTACTCGACCCGCTTCGAGGGCATCATCGCCAACCTCGAGCGCCGCTACCGCGAGACCGACTCCGACGCGGTCCGCGAGAAGATCGAGGAGTACATGTCGCTGGTGCCGTGCCCCGCGTGCAAGGGCGCGCGCCTGCGGCCCGAGTCGCGGGCGGTGCTCGTCGGCGGCCTGGCGATCCACGAGTTCGCGGCCCTGTCGGTGCGCCGGGCGCTCAGGTGGCTGGAGGAGGTCCGGCTCACCGAGACCGAGCGCCACATCGCGCGGCTGATCATCCGCGAGATCCGTGAGCGGCTCCAGTTCCTGGAGAACGTCGGCATCGGCTACCTGACCATGGACCGCGCCGCCTCCACGCTGTCGGGCGGCGAGGCGCAGAGGATCCGGCTGGCCACCCAGATCGGCTCGGCGCTCGTCGGCGTCCTGTACGTGCTCGACGAGCCGTCGATCGGCCTGCACCAGCGCGACAACGCGAAGCTGATCGCCACGCTCGAGCGGCTGCGCGACCTCGGCAACACGGTGCTCGTCGTCGAGCACGACGAGCAGACGATGCGCGCCGCCGACCACCTCGTCGACATCGGCCCCGGCGCCGGCGAGCACGGCGGGCGCGTGGTCGCCCAGGGGACCGCCGAGGAGGTGGCGCGCGAGCCTGCCTCGCTCACCGGCCAGTTCCTCTCCGGCAAGCGGCGGATCGAGGTGCCCGAGCGGCGGCGCACGCCCACCGGCAAGCTGGAGATCCGCGGCGCCAAGGAGCACAACCTCAAGAACATCGACGTCGAGGTCCCGCTCGGCGTGCTGACGTGCGTGACCGGCGTCTCCGGCTCGGGCAAGTCTACGCTGGTCAACGAGATCCTCTACAAGGCGGTCGCCAACAGGCTGCACCGCGCGCGCCAGCGGCCGGGAGCGCATCTCGCCGTCCTCGGCCTCGACCAGATCGACAAGATCATCGCGATCGACCAGTCGCCGATCGGGCGGACGCCGCGCTCGAACCCGGCCACATACACGGGGCTGTTCGACGTCATCCGCGACCTGTTCGCCAAGACGCCCGAGGCGCGGGCGCGCGGCTACAAGCCGGGCCGGTTCTCGTTCAACGTCAAGGGCGGCCGCTGCGAGGTGTGCCGCGGCGACGGGCAGATCAAGATCGAGATGCACTTCCTGCCCGACGTCTACGTGCCGTGCGAGCAGTGCCACGGCAAGCGGTACAACCGCGAGACGCTCGACGTCCGCTTCAAGGGCAAGACGATCGCCGACGTGCTCGACATGCCGGTCGAGGAGGCGCTCGAGTTCTTCCAGCACATCCCGAAGGTGCGTCGGCGGCTGGAGACGCTGCGCGACGTCGGGCTCGGCTACATGCGGCTCGGGCAGCCGGCGACGACGCTGTCGGGCGGCGAGGCGCAGCGCGTGAAGCTCGCCACCGAGCTGTCGAAGATCGCCACCGGCCGGACGCTGTACATCCTCGACGAGCCGACCACCGGCCTGCACTTCGCCGACGTGCAGCGGCTGCTGGACGTGCTCAACCGCCTGGTCGACGCCGGCAACTCGGTCGTGGTGATCGAGCACGACCTCGACGTCATCAAGGTCGCCGACCGCATCATCGACATGGGGCCGGAAGGCGGCGAGGAGGGCGGCGAGGTCGTCGCCACCGGCACTCCGGAGCAGGTGGCCGCCACCCCCGGCTCGTACACCGGCGCCTTCCTGGCGGAGGTGCTGGAGGCAGGCAAGGCCGGAGGCGGCCGCGGCGGGCGCCGGAAGGCTCGCAAGGAGAAGGTCGCCGCGGCCGCCTGAGCGGGGCGGGGGCGGTGACCGGCTGACCCGCCCGGGTCAGGATCGGTCCCCGTTGACGGCCGATGCGGGGTGTAGCGTCTCGCAACCGATGGCCGCCGATTCTTCCGTCGTCACCGTCACCGGAGCCGACCGCGCGGCGCTGCTGACCGACCTGACGCTCCGCTTCGGGCACATCGAGCTGCTGTCCGAGCGCGAGGTCGTGCTGCCGGACGGCCGCAGCGGCATCGAGCTGACCGTGCGCCACCGCCCGTTCACCGCCGGGCTGTCGCGGTTCGGGCGCGGCATGTCCGCGACCCTGCCGGAGCCGCCGGCACCGGCGCAGGTCGACCCGGCGGAGCCGGCTCCGGAGCCGGAGGCGGAGGCCGCCGCCGAGGCGGGGGGCCCCGAGGCGGCCGCCGACCGGCCGGAGCCGGAGATCAGGCCCGCTCCGGACCTGCGCGAGGCGGAGGAGGTGCTCGCCGACGCGCGCGCCGAGGCCGAGCGCATCGTCCAGAAGGCGCGCGAGCGGGCGCGCCAGGCGCTCGACCAGGCGCACGCCGACGCGGATCAGCTCATCGCCGACGCCAAGCGCGACGCCGAGAAGCTGACCGCCGAGCTGAGCGGCACCCGCGAGGAGGCCGAGGCCGAGCGCGAGCGGATCCTGGCCGAGGCGGAGCGTGAGCGCGAGCGCATCATGGCGGAGGCGGGGGAGGAGCGCGCCCGCCTGCTGGCCGAGGTCGACAAGGAGCGCGAGCGCGTCATCGCCGAGGCGCGCGCCGAGGCCGAGGAGGCCGCCGCCCGGGCGAAGGCGGAGGCCGAGCAGGCGCTCGCCGACGCCAAGGCCGAGGCGGAGCGGACGCTCGCCCGCGCGCAGACCGACGCCGACAAGGCGGTGCGCCAGGCGCAGGCGGAGGCCCGGCGGGCGCTCGACGAGGCCCGGACGGAGGCCGAGCGGCTCGTCGCCCAGGCGCGCGCCGAGGCCGAGCGCATCCGCGGCGAGGCCGAGCAGGTCGTGGAGCGCCGGGTCGCCGAGGCGATCGCCGAGCGCGAGAAGGAGCTTCAGCGCGAGTTCGCAGAGCAGCGCCGCAACGCCGAGGCGGAGGCTCGTCGGATCGTGCAGGCCGCCCACGAGCAGGGGCGGGAGATGCGCGCCGCCGTCGAGCGGGAGCTCGCCGACTCGCGCGCCGCCGCCCGCAACACGATCCGCGAGGCGCGGCAGGAGGCCGACCGGCTGCTGCGCGAGGCGCGCGCCCAGGCGGAGCTGTCGGCGGCGGAGAACCGCCTGCTGGGCGACGCCGTGCGCGAGGTCCAGCAGCAGATCCGCGACTTCGGCCAGCAGATCGCCGCCCAGATCCAGGCGGCCCGCCGCGAGCTAATGGACCGTACGTCGCTGCACAGCGTCCAGGCGCGCCTGAAGGCGACCGGCGACGAGGAGAGCGCCGCCGAGATCGCCGAGCACCTGGCGCGGCTCCTGCAGCGGGCGGCCGCCTCCGAGGCGGCCGCGGCGCAGGCGGCCGAGCAGGAGGAGGCGGCTGCGGCGGACGGCCGGTCCGGTGCGCCGCAGGACGCTTCGGGCGCGACCCAGGGGCGTGGCGGTGGGCCCGACGGGCGACCTGCGGCCGGTGGCTCCGTGGGCACGGGGCGCGACGGCGCCGCGAGCGCTCCCGCCACCGCCCCGGCCCGGGCCGACAGCCGTATGCCGGCCGGCAGCCCGGCGCCGGCGCAGCCTGGCGGCCCGGCCGGCAGCGGCCGCGCTGCGCAGGCGGGGACGCAGGAGCGCAGCGCCGAGCCCGCACGGCCGGGGGGCGGGACGGAGGCTCCCGGCGCGGCGCCGAGCGAGCCGGTCATCCCGGCCCGCGCGGCATCGACGACCGAGCCTGACTCCGGAGCGCCGGCCCCGCGGACCGCCGAGGGGTCCCACGGGTTCCCGCGTCCGGCCGAGTCGCACGGGTTCCCGCGGCCCGGCGGGTTCACGCGCGTGACGAGGTCCGTGTCGGCCGAGCAGCCGGTTGCGCCGCGCTCGCCCGGCGCGTGATGCTCACCCCGGCGCAGGCACGCCTCTGGCTCCAGAAGTGGCGCTGGTACCAGCGCAACTCGCTGCCGCACCGGCGCCTGCGCATCCACCTGGAGCTCGCCAAGCGAGAGTGCTTCGCTCGTTGGCCGCTCCACGGTGACGTGCTGGAGATGCTGCGCGACGGGCGGCTCGAGCTCGGCCCGCACGTGCTGTTCGAGCCCGGCGTGTGGATCACCGGCCAGGCGCCGGCCCGGATCCGGATCGGCGGCGGCACGTTCCTGAACCTCGGGGTGATGGTCGCCGCCAAGGACATGGTCGAGATCGGCGAGCACTGCATGTTCGCCAACGGCTGCTTCATCACCGACGCCAACCACCGCTTTGACGATCCGGAGATGCCGGTGCCCTGGCAGGGCTTCACCTCGAAGGGGCCGACCCGGATCGGCGACAACGTGTGGTGCGGCGCCAACGTGGTCGTCACGAGCGGCGTGACGATCGGCGAGCGCTGCGTGATCGGCGCCAACAGCGTCGTGACCTCCGACATCCCGCCCTACTCGATCGCCGCCGGCGTGCCCGCGCGCGTGATCCGCAAGATCACCTACGACAAGCCCGGGGCGGGCGCCGAGGCGACCGACGGAACCGCCGGCTGAGCGCGCGCGGCCCGGCCGCCGCGCCGCCCGGGGGGCATCATCGGGTGCCGCGCGGTCGCCGTGCCGCCCCGGGGGATCGGGCGTCGTACGTTCGTCTGCCGCCACCCCGAAGGTGAACGTTGGTTCCGTGCGGCTCTGGCAGTACGAAACCAACGTTCGCGGTTGCTGCCGCCCGCGCGCCGGGCTGAGCGTTGGTTTGGTGCTGCTGTGGGGTACGGAATCGAGTTCGTGGTTGCTGCCGCTCGCGCGTCGGGCTGAGCGTTGGTTTGGTGCTGCTGTGGCATGACGGAACCAACGTTCAGGTTGTGCCGGCGCGGCTCGTGTTTCCGCGGCGTTCGCGGTGTGGTGAGCGTTGGTTTGGTGCTGCTCTGGTGGCACGGAACCAACGTTCACCTTGTCGGGGCCCTTGTGGCGAGTTGAGCGTCCGTTTGGTGCCGCTATGGCGGCACGGAACCAACGTTCACCTTCACCGGGGGCGGGCATGCGACCCGCGCGGGTCGCAGCGGCCCGCCCAGGCAGCCCGGCCCCCGGCCTGCCCAGGCAGCCCGGCCCCCGGCCCGCCCGGGGCGCCCCGGCCCGTCGCGCCTACTTGGAGATGATGATCCGGACGCCCTCGAAGACCACGGCGGCGAACGCGAGGCCGGCGACGAGGGTGAGCACCGAGTAGCCCGCGGCGCTCGCCAACGCCCCTGCGCGACGTGCCTCGCCCGAGCGGGCGGCGCCGACCATCAGCAGCGCGAACGTCACCGACACCAGCAGCGCCGCCAGCGGTGCGGCCCAAAGCAGCTCGGCGATGTTCCCCCAGTCGACCGACGCCATCTCACGCCTCCGCCGAGGTCAGCGCCGGGCCCTTGCGCAGCCGCGCCCCGGTCGCCGCGCCCAGCACCGCCAGCACCGCCAGCGTGCACACCACCACGCCCACCGCCGGCGAGCCGAACAGCGACGCCAGCCCGTACGTGATGCCGCCGATGATCGCCGCGCACGGCAGCGTCAGCACCCACGCCAGCACGATGTTGCCCGCTACGCCCCAGCGCACCGCCGACAGCCGCTTCGCCGCGCCCGCGCCCATCACGCTGCCCGAGATCACGTGCGTCGTCGACAGCGGGAAGCCGAGGTGCGAGGCGGTCAGCACCACCGCCGCGCCCGCGCCCTGCGCCGCGAAGCCCTGCGCCGGATCCATCTTGATGATCCGGCTGCCCATCGTCTTGATGATCCGCCAGCCGCCCGAGTAGGTGCCGAGCGCGATCGCGGTCGCCGCCGAGACCACCACCCAGGTCGGCACGTGGAAGTCGTTCGGCGAGATGTCGCCGTGGGCGATCAGCGCCAGCGTGATGATGCCCATCGTCTTCTGGGCGTCGTTCGTGCCGTGCGCCACCGAGAACATGCTGCCCGACACGAGCTGGCCCAGCCGGTAGCCGCGCGTAACCGGGCCCGGCCGCAGCCGCCCGACGATCCGGTAGGTGACCAGGATCGACATCCCCGCCACCACGAACGCCAGCGTCGGGGCGATCAGCGCCGGGATCACCACCTTCTCGAGCACGCCGTCACCGAGGATCGCGCTCGGCCCGTCCGCCACGAACGCCGCGCCGATCATCCCGCCGATCAGCGCGTGCGACGAGGACGACGGCAGCCCGAACCACCAGGTGATGATGTTCCACGCGATCGCGCCGACCAGCCCGCCGTAGACGGTGACCGGCGTGATCACCTCCGAGTCGACGATCCCGCGCGCGACCGTCGCCGCCACCTCCAGCGAGATGAACGCGCCGGCGAAGTTCAGCAGCGCCGAGAGCCCCACCGCCAGGCGCGGCGTGAGCGCCCGCGTCGAGATCGACGTGGCGACGGCGTTGGCGGTGTCGTGGAAGCCGTTCGTGAAGTCGAAGACCAGCGCCGTGGCCACGACTATGACGAGAACGACGTCGGAGTCCACCGTGGGCGCCTAGGTGTTCTTGATGACGATGCCCTCGAGCAGGTTCGCCACGTGCTCGCACGCGTCGATCGCCTGCTCGAGCCGCTCGTAGATGTCCTTCCAGCGGATGACGACCAGCGGGTCGGCGCCGCCCTCGAACAGCGCCGCCAGCGCCTCGCGCAGCACCCGGTCGCCGTCGTTCTCCAGGCGATTGATCTCGACCGTGTAGTGGTTGATGTCGCGGAAGCTGCGCATCCGCGGCATCGCCTCGGCGACCTGGCGCGTGGTCTGCACCAGGATGTTGGCCATCCGCTGGGCGGCCTCCATCGGCGCCTCGATCCGGTAGAGGCCGAGGAAGTCGGCGACCTCCTCGGTGTAGTCGATGATGTCGTCCAGCGCCGAGGCCAGCGCCAGGATGTCCTCCCGGTCGATCGGCGTGACGAACGTGGCGTTCAGCCGATGGATGATGTCGTGGGTGATCCGGTCGCCCTCCTGCTCGCAGACCAGGATCTCGCGGGCCAGCTCCTTGCGATCGGGCCAAGCCACGAGCATCTGGTCGAGCAGATCGGCGGCGCGGGCGATGTTGCGTGCCGCTTCCTCGAAGAGGTCGAAGAACTCGCGGTCCTTCGGGGCGAAGACCTGGGAAAGTCGGGCCACGCGCGGCAGCGTACCGATGGAGCCGCGCGGCGGGCGCCTGGCCACCGCGCGGCTCCCCGGCGGACGTGGGTGACGGAGGGAAGGACGCCCGCGGGCTTACGCCTGGGGACGGAGCCGCTCCAGCCGGGAGCGGAAGTCGACCAGCTCCTCCTCGGGGATCGAGTAGCCGTGCTCGGGCGCCGGATAGCGCTTGTGGCGCACGTCGTCCGCGTAGGCGGCCACCCCGGCGACCATCTCGTCCAGCAGGTCCGCGTAGCGGGCCACGAAGCGTGCGCCGCGGCCCTCGCGGATGCCGAGTAGGTCGTGGAACACCAGCACCTGGCCGTCGGTGTCCGGACCGGCGCCGATGCCGATCACCAGCGACTCCATGTGCGGCATCAGCGCCGAGGCCACGGCGCTCGGGATCGCCTCGAACACGATCGCGAAGCAGCCCGCCTCCTGCAGGGCGAGCGCCTCGCGCGCTACCCGCTCGGCTGCCTCGGCGTTGCGGCCCTGGGCGCGGTAGCCGCCGAGCGCGGTCGCCGTCTGCGGCGTCAGCCCGACGTGGCCCATCACCGGGATGCCGGCGCCTATGATCGCCCGCGCGCGGGAGACGGACACCTCGCCGCCGCCCTCGAGCTTGACCGCGTCCGCGCCGGCCTCCTTGACGAAGCGCACCGCGGTGGCGACCGCCTGCTCGTCGGAGAGCTCGTAGGAGCCGAACGGCAGGTCGGCGACCATGAACGGCGTGGTGAGGCCGCGGCGCACCGCCTTGGCGAGCACGAGCAGCTCGTCGACCTCGACGCCGACGGTCGACGGGTAGCCGAGCACGGTCATGGCGCCGCTGTCGCCGACGAGGACGAGGTCGACGCCGGCCTTGTCGGCCGCCAGGGCCGACGGGTAGTCGTAGGCGGTGACCATGACCAGCGGCTCGCCGAGCCGCCGCTTCTCGGCCATCCGCGGCAGCGTCATCGGCAGGCGCGACGCGTCCGCCGGGACGCTGATGGTCGGTGTGGTGGACATGGGGAGATGCCTCCTCGGCGCGGCCGGTTGACGCGCCCCGATCAGGTCAGGAGCGTCGCCACCGCCGCGTCGACGTCGATGATGCGGTTGGTGTCCTTCTCGACGTGGACGACCCGGGGCTCGTAGTGCTCCAGCTCGGCCTCGTCGTACTGCGCGTAGGAGATGACGATGATCGTGTCGCCGCGGTGCACCAGACGGGCGGCGGCGCCGTTGACCTTCATCTCGCCCGAGCCGCGCTCGCCGGCGATGGTGTAGGTCTCGAAGCGGGCGCCGTTGTCGACGTTGACCACGTGCACCTGCTCGTGCTCGCGGATGTCGGCGGCCTCGAGCAGCTCGGGGTCGATCGTGATCGACCCGACGTAGTGCAGGTCACAGTCGGTGACCGTCGCGCGATGGATCTTGGACTTGAGCATGACGCGCTGCATGCGTCGCTATTCCTCCGCTGCTGCCTTGGGGGTCAGGGCCGTGTTGTCGATGAGTCGGACGTCGCCGACCCGGGCGGCCACCGCCAGGAGCGCCTCCCGGTCGACGGCCTCCACGGGGGACAGGGTCTCGGGGTCGACGAGCGCCACGTACTCGGGCTCGATGTCGAAGTCTTGGAGCGTCTGCCGGGCGGCGGCGAGCACCTGCTCGGCGTCGCGCGCGCCGTCGGCGACCGCCGCCTCGGCGGCGCGCAGCGCCCGGCTGAGGCCGAGCGCCTGCCGGCGGTCGTCCTCCGAGAGCCGCACGTTGCGGCTGGAGAGGGCGAGGCCGTCGGCGTCGCGGACGGTGGGGACGACCTCGATGCGCACCGGCATCGCCAGGTCGACGACCATCCGCTTGATGACCAGCGCCTGCTGGGCGTCCTTGGCGCCGAAGACGGCGACGTTGGGGCCGACGATGTTGAAGAGCTTGCACACCACGGTGGTGACGCCGTGGAAGTGGTCGGGCCCGCGGTGCTCGCCCTCCAGCGTCTCGGTCAGCGGCCCGGTGACCCGCACCTGGGTGGTGAAGCCCTCCGGGTACATCTCCTCGACGGAGGGCGCGAACAGCAGATCGGCGCCGGCGTCGGAGGCCAGCTCGGCGTCGCGCGCCTCGTCGCGCGGATAGGCGGCCAGGTCGTTCGGATCGTTGAACTGGATCGGGTTGACGAACACCGACACGACGACCAGGTCGGCGATGTTGCGCGCGGTCCGGATCAGCGAGAGGTGGCCGTCGTGCAGCGCGCCCATCGTCGGCACGAGCGCGATCGAGCGGCCGTCGCGGCGCGCCCCCGCGAGCGCCGCCCGCACGTCGGCGATGGTGCGCAGCGTCCTCATGCGGGTACCTCGGCGGCGGCCAGCGTGCGGGTGGCGTCGGCGAGCGCGTCGAACAGCTCGACCAGGTCGGGCGCGTTGCGGGCGACCGCCTCGCGCTGCCGGGCGACGGTCTCCTCGTCGCCGCGCGCGATCGGCCCGGTGAGCGCCCGCTCGGGGCCCTGCGCCAGCCAGTTCTCGACGGTGGCGCGCACCAGCGGGGCGAGCTGCTCGCGGTCCAGGCCGCCGACGCGCTCGGCCGCCCACTGGAGCGTGATCAGGAAGTTGGATGCGATGGAGGCCGCCGCGTGGTAGGCGGCCCGGTCCGAGTCGGGGACGGTGAACGGGCGCATCCCCAGCGTCTCGGCAAGGGCCCGGGCGACCTCCAGCGCGCGGTCGCTGCTGCCGGCGATCGCGGCGGGGACCCCGCGGAAGTCGGCGCCCTCGGCGGTGACGGTCATCAGCGGGTGCAGCGAGAACGCTTCGTGACCGTCGAGCGGCGCGAGCGTGGTGGCGCCGGAGCAGTGCCCGACCAGCCGCCGCCCCTCGGGGTCCGGCGCCAGACACGAGGCGGCCGCGGCGATCTCGCCGTCGGGTACGCACAGCAGCACCACGTCGGCGCCCTCGGCGCGGGCCTCGCGCCCGAGCGGGCCGTCAACGTGTACGCCGGCTTCGCGCAGCGCGGAGGCGAGCGCGTTACCCAAGCGGCCGCGGCCAACGACCGCACAGCGTGCGAGAAGGGGGGTCATCTCGACGTCGGTCCAGCTCCCCGACGGGGATGCCGGTCGCGATTCGAAGCACGCGCAGTGTAGCGACGCCGTGCGGGGGCCGACCGTCCGTCGGACGACGGTCGGCGACTGTCGGATCGGTGGATTACCTTGCGGTCCGTGCCGACGGCAGCGGAGCGTCGTGAGGAGCTGAAGGCGGCCTACCTCCAGGCTCGTGCCTGCAGCCGCTGCCCGCAGCTCGCGCAGACCCGCACCCAGGTCGTCTTCGGCGCCGGCAACGCCGACGCGGACCTGATGTTCGTCGGCGAGGCGCCGGGCCGCCAGGAGGACGAGCAGGGCCGCCCGTTCGTGGGGCGTGCCGGCAAGCTGCTGGACGAGCTGCTCGCCGACATCGGCATGCGGCGCGACGAGGTGTTCATCACCAACGTGCTGCGCTGCCGCCCGCCCGGAAACCGCGACCCGCATCCGGTCGAGATCGAGAACTGCCAGGAGTGGCTGTTCAAGACGATCGAGCTGGTGCAGCCCTACATGATCTGCACGCTCGGCAACTTCGCCACCAAGCTGCTGCGCGGCGAGCCGACCGGCATCACGCGGCTGCACGGCCGGCCGGAGGAGCGGCGCGTCGGCCCGCGCGTCGTGCGCCTGTACCCGCTGTTCCACCCGGCGGCGGCCCTGTACACGCCCGCCAACGTGGAGATCCTGCGCCAGGACTTCCGGCGCATCCCGGAGCTCCTGGCGCTGGGCGCCCCGCTGCAGCCGGAGGTGCCCGATCCCTCCGTCGATCCGGTGCCGGACGACGAGCTGCCGCCTCCGGAGGCGCCGGAGGACGGCGGCGAGCAGGCCGTCCAGCTCGGCCTGTTCTGAGCGCGCCTACACGGCGCGCCCGGCGGCGCGGTCGAAGCGCCCCTCGTGGGCCCGGCGCGTCCCGCGCAGGACGGGCAGCACGTCCTCGCCGTAGCGGCGGATCGCGCCGCACGGGTCGAGCGCGCCGATCGCCTGCAGGCAGACGACGGTGACGCCGTCGATCGAGGCCAGCTCGCGGATGCGCCGCACGTGCTCGGCGGGGTCGACGGCGACGATCGCCCCCTCGCGCGCGAACCGCTCGTCGCTCAGCCGCCGCTCGGCGTCGGCGGCCATCGCCTCCAGGTCGTGGCGGTCCTCGATGTAGTTCTCGGGGAACCGGGTGGGCTTCCAGCGGCGGGTCGCGCGTCGGATCGCCTCCTCCGGGGCGCCGAGGCAGAACGGCGCCTGGAGGACGATGTCGCCCGGTGCGCGCCCGTGGCGCTCGCACGCCTCGCGGTAGGCGGAGATCACCTTCGGCGCCTGCTCGGGGTCGCCGAGGGTCCACAGCCCGTCGCCCCGGCGGGCGGCGATCGCTGCCGCCTGCGGGCCGAACGCGGAGACGATCAGCCGCGGCCGGCGGGTCGCGAGCGTGTGCAGCCGCGCGTCGCGCAGCGCGAACCAGCCGCCGTCCATGGTCACCGTCTCGCCCGCCCACAGCCGCCGGATCGCCTCCAGGCCACGCTCGAAGCGGGCGAGCTTCCCGCTCGGCGAGGGCCAGTCGAGCCCGAGCGGCGCCTCATTGAGCGCCTCGCCGGAGCCGACGCCGAGGATCACGTCCTCGTCGTGCAGCTCCTGCAGGCTCATCGCCCACTGGGCGACGACGGCAGGGTGGTAGTGGTGCTGGATCGGCGTCACGCTGGTGAACAGCGGCAGCTCGGTGTGCTGCGCGATCGCCGGCAGCACCGACCACGCGGCGGCGCCCTCGCCGTCCGGGAACCAGGGCGCGAAATGATCGGTGCAGCCGATCGCGTCGAACGACGCGCGGTCGGCCGCGCGCGCCTGCTCGAGGAGCGCGGACGGGCGGAACTCCTCGGTGGAGGCGGCGAACCAGTACTCGGTCATCGGGATGTCTTTCCGGTGGCGGCCGCCGGGCGGCGGCCGGCGGTCCCTGTGTGCGCGGCGCGCGGGCGGTTCAATCGCGCCGCGTCCGCGCGCCCGCGCCCCGGTCGGCGCGGCGGGCGGCGAGCACGGCGCGAAGCTGACCGCGCTCGCGGCGCGAGTCGCGGCGCAGCAGGATGCGCGCGGTTGCGCGGGTGGCGAACGTGAGCGCCTGGGCGGCGTCGTCCAGGGCGAGCGCGCGGCGGCCGAGGTTGGCGCGCACGACGGAGCGGCGGCGGGCGGCCAGCAGCTCGAGCGGCTCGCCGCCGAAGGCGGGGATCGTGCTGTGGCCGCCGCGGTGCTCGAGCGCGATGTCGGGGTGGAGGATCGTCGGCACCCCGGCGGCGCGGGCACGCAGGCAGAGGTCCATGTCCTCGTAGAAGAGATGCTGGGCGGGGTCGAACGGCCCGAGCCTGCGCAGCGTCTCGGTGCGGGCGGCGACGGCGGCGGCGATCGCCCAGCCGACCGGCCGCTCCTCCTCGGCGCGCCACGGGTCGGCCCACAGGCGCAGCGGGCGCGGCAGCGCGCGCGGGTGGACGAGCGCCGGCAGCAGCGCGAGCGCCGTGCCGGGCTCCGGGTGGGCGCTCCGCTGGACGCTGCCGTCAGGGTTGAGCAGCCGCGGCACGTGCAGCGCGTCCTCGCGCCGGGCGTGGCGGGTCAGCCGCTCGAGCGCCCACGGGTCGGTGACCACGATGTCCGGGTTGAGCAGGATCGTGGTCGAGACGCGCACCCGCTCCAGCCCGAGGTTGTTGGCGGCGCCGAAGCCCACGTCGCCGGCCTCGACCACCTCCGCGCCCCAGGTACGCGCCAGCTCCGGCCCCTCGTCGGAGGACCCGGCGTCGACGGCGATCACCTGCGCCGGCCGGCGCTCCTCCAGGGACGCGAGCAGCCGTCGCAGGTCGGCGGCCGAGTCGTGCAGGACGGTGATCACCGCGTGGCTCACCGCGCCGCCTCCTCGAGCACGGCGTGCAGCTCGGCGGCCGCCTCAGCCCAGGTGCGCGGCGCGGGCAGCTCGGCCGCCAGCCGCTCCCGCTCGGCGGGCAGGCGCGCCAGCGCGTCGGCGAGCGCGTCCGGGTCGCCCGGCGGGACGCGCATGGTGCCGGGCAGCCGCAGCGTCGGCAGGTCGGAGACCACGGAGGGCGTGCCGTGCGCGGCCGCCTCGCGCGGCGTCAGCCCGTAGCCCTCCAAGCGCGAGGGCAGCACCACCGCCAGCGCCCCGGCGTAGAGCGAGTGCAACGCCTCGTCGTCGACGTGGCCGAGGTGGCGGGCGCCCTCGACGCGGACGCGGCCCTCGCCGGCAATCAGCAGCTCTGCGTCCGGCAGCGGCCGGCGCGCCCAGGCGGCGGCGAGCACGTCGAGCCCCTTGCGCGGCTCCAGCGCCCCGACGTAGAGGACGTAGCGGCCGGGATAGGGCTCGGCCGGGCGCACGTCGACGCCGGGCTCCACGACCGCGGCGCGCACGCCGAAGCGGGCGGCGAGCGATTCGGCGACCGCCGAGGCATCGCAGACCACCGCCGCGGCGCGCTCCAACAGCCGCTCGAAGCGCATCGCCCGGTGCCAGGCGCGCTCGTAGGCGGTGAAGTCCCCCGGCCGCTCCAGCCAGGAGAGGTCGTGGACGGTGAGCACGTAGCGGCCGCGCACCGCGGCGGGGGCGGGTGCCGGCAGCCACGTGACGTCGGGACCGTCGAGCGCGCCGTCGACCGTCGGCCAGCCCGCCAGCGCGGCCAGGCCGTGGAAAAGGCGCGACGGCAGCGCAGTGCGCACCAGCTCAACGCCGGGGACCGGTTTCACGGCCGCACGCCCGGGTACCAGGGCTCGCACCTGCGCCCGACGGGCGAGCGCGGCGAGCATCCGGCGCGTGTAGCGCGCCACGCCGCGGCGGGCCGTCAGGTGACGCGCGTCGACGCCGACGATCACGACCTAGACGCTATTGCAGGGATTTCTTCGACGTCCAACACACCGGGACGTAGAATCGCCGCCTTCCATGACGTCGGCCGGCACACCCGGGCGCGTCGCGCTCGTCCACGACTTCCTGCTTGACCTGCGCGGGGCCGAGCGGGTCTTCCTTGCCCTCTGCGAGCTGTTCCCCGAGGCGGACATCTTCACCGCCGTCTACGACGAGGAGGGCACCGAGGGGCGGTTCGCCGGCCGCACGATCCACACCACGTTCCTGCAGCGGCTGAGACCCGACGCGAAGTCGTTCCGCCGCTACCTGCCGCTGTATCCGTACGCGATCGAGTCGCTGGACCTGCGCGGCTACGACCTGGTGGTGTCGAGCTCCTCGGCGTGGGCGCACGGGGTGCTGCCCGAGCCCGACGCCGTCCACGTCTGCTACTGCCACAACCCGTTCCGCTACGCGTGGAACGCGCGGCGGGCGACGCTGGATGCGCAGGGCCCGCTGATGCGCGCGGCGCTCGGCTTCGTGTTGCAGCGCTGGCGCCAGTGGGACTGGATCGCCGCCCAGCGCGTCGACCGCTACATCGCCAACTCGCACACCACGCGCCGGCGGATCGCGCGCTACTTCACGCGCGAGGCCGACGTGATCTACCCGCCGGTGGAGATCGGCCGCTTCCGGCCGCTGGAGGTGGGCGATCACTACCTGGTGCTCTCCGAGCTGATGCCGCACAAGCGGCTAGACCTGGCGGTGCGGGCGTTCAACATGCTGCGGCTGCCGCTGGTGGTGGTCGGCGACGGGCCGGACTTCCGCCGCCTGCAGCGGCTGGCGGGGCCGACCGTGCAGCTCACCGGGCGCGTCAGCGACGAGGAGGTGGCGCGCCTGCTGGGCACCGCCCGGGCGCTGGTGGTGACGGCCACCGAGGAGTTCGGGATCGCGGCGGTGGAGGCGCAGGCCGCCGGCCGGCCCGTGATCGCGCTCGGGGAGGGCGGCGTCACCGAGTCGGTGATCGCCGGCGAGACCGGCGCCTTCTACCCGGAGCCCACGCCGGAGGCGCTCGCCGAGGCGGTGCGCGCGTTCGACCCGCTGGCGGTCGACCCGGCCGCCTGCGTGGCGAACGCGCAGCGGTTCGCGCCGAGCGTCTTCAAGCAGCGGATGCGCGAGGCGATCGAGGACGCGGTGCGGTCCGGCCCGAACGCGCGCGCCGAACGCCGCCCGACGCGCGGGCTGGCGCTCGCGGGCCGCCGGGCGGCCTGAGACGCTTCCCGCCGGTGAAGGTCGCCGTCGTCGTGCCCAACCGTGACGGGCGCCGCTGGCTGCCCGGGCTGCTCGCGTCGCTGCGCGCGCAGACGCGCGCGCCGGACCGGCTCGTGGTGGTCGACGACGGCTCCCGCGACGGCTCCGCCGAATGGCTGCAGGAGCAGGGCGTGGAGGTGATCGCGCGGCCGGAGCCGGGCGGGTTCGCGGCCGCGGTCAACGCCGGGCTCGCTGCGGTGCGTGACGTCGACGCGGTCGCGCTCGTCAACACCGACGTGGAGCTGGCGCCGGACTGGCTGGAGCGGATGGCGGCGGCGCTGGAGGCGGCGCCCGAGGCCGGGTCGGTCGCCTGCAAGATGGTGTCGTTGGAGCGGCCGGGGATCGTCGACGACGCCGGCGACTTCCTCCGCCGCGACGGGGTGTGCGAGCAGCGCGGCCACGGCCGGGTGGATCGCGGCGCGTGGGATCAGCCGGGCGAGGCGTGGGGCGCCTGCGCGGGCGCGGCGCTGTACCGGCGGGCGGCGCTCGACGAGGTCGGCGGCTTCGACGAGCGCTACGGCATGTACCTGGAGGACGTCGACCTGGCGCTGCGGCTGCGGCTGGCGGGCTGGAGCTGTCGCTACGAGCCGGCGGTCGCCCGCCACGCCGGCGGCGGGGCGGGGGCGGCGCGGCGCCGCTGGGTGGCGCGCAACACGCTGCTGCTGGTCGCGCGCTGGTTCCCGTGGCGGTGGGTCCCGTATGTGCTCTACCGGCAGGCCGCGTGGCTGGTCGCCGCGGCGCGGGGCGGATACCTGGGCGAGCACCTCGCGGGCCTGGCGGCGGGGCTGCGCGCGCTGCCGGGCGCGCTGCGGGCGCGTCGCAGCGACCGCGGGCGCCGGAAGGCGTCGATCGACGAGGCGGTTCCGCCGCGCCCGTGGCGCGGGCCGAAGGCCGGCGGCCACCCGGAGGCCGCCGAGTGAGCGCCCCGGCGGCGACATCCGCCTCCGGCAGCCCGGCGCGCCGGACGGGCGGCGCGCGTCCCGCGGCGCCGTGGGCGGCGCTGCTGCTGGCCGCGGGCTTCGCGCTGGCGGCGCTGGGGCTGACCGCCGGGATCGGACCGCACGACGAAGGGCTGATGCTGCAGTGGGGGCGGCGGATCGCCGACGGCCAGTGGCCGTACCGCGACTTCTGGTGCAACTACATGCCGGGGCAGCCGTTGCTGCAGGCGCTGCTCGGCGACTCGCTGCTCGTCTGGCGGATCGTGCGCGCCGCCACCGGCGCGGCGGCGGCGCTGCTCGCCTGGCTGTTGGCGGTGCGGCTCGGCGCGACCCGCGGCTGGGCGCTCGCCGCCTGGGCGGCCGCCGCGCTCGCGCTCGCCTGGCCGCTCACGCCGGGGCCGAACGCCTCGGCGCTGGCGCTCGCGCTCGGCGCGCTGCTGGCCGCCGGGCGCTCGCCGCGCACCGACCTCGGGGCGGGGGCGCTGGCCGGGGCGGCGGCCCTGTTCCGGCCGGAGGTCGGAGCGGCCGCCGCGCTCGGCGCCGCCGTGCTCGCCCGGCGCGCCGGCGGGCGGCCGCTCCCGCCGCTCATCGCCTCCGCCGTGGGGCTGCTCGCCGGGCTGGCGCCGTTCCTGATCGTCGCGCCCGGCGCGCTGCTCGACCAGACCATCGGCTTCGCCTCGATCCAGCACATGCAGCGGCTGCCGTTGACGCTCGACCCGGGCACGACCGACCCCAACAAGGTGCTCGAGCGGCTCTTCCCGGCGCTGCTGGTGGCGCTCAGCGCGGCGTGGGTGGCCGTGGCGCCGGTGCGACGCCGGGGCGCGGAGCTCGCGCCGCTGGTCGCGGTCGGGCTCGCCTACCTGCTGGCGCGCGCCGACGAGTTCCACCTCGTGCCGCTGGCCGTGGCGCTCGCCGTCGGCCTGGCCCTGCTCGGCGCGCGCGAGCCCGGCCGGGCGGCGCGGATCGCGATCGCCGTTGCCCTCGGGCTGATCGTCATGCACGGCGCCGACCGCAAGGTCGCCCAGGTCCGCGACGCCTCCGGCCTGGTTCGGCTCGACCTGCCGGCCGCCGACGGCGTGCGCACCGACCGACGGACCGCGCGCGGGCTTCAGGAGCTGCGCGCCGCCGTCGACGCCCGCTCGAAGCCGGGCGACCCGATCCTGTCCGCGCCGCCGCGCTGGGACCGCGTCCGCGTCGGCGACACGTTGCTGTACGTGCTGCTCGACCGCCCCAACCCGACCCGCTACGACGTGATCCAGCCGGGCGTGGTGACCACCGAGGAGGCGCAGCGCGAGATGATCAGCGACCTCGAGCGCAGCCGCACCCGGCTGGTGGTCCGCTGGCTTGCGCCGGTCGCGCGCGAGCGGGAGCCGAACGCCTCCGGGCGCTCGTCGGGCGTGCTGCTGCTCGACCGCTGGATCGACGCCCGCTTCCGCCCGGTGGGCCGCTTCGGCGACCACCTGCTGCTGGAGCGGCGCTGAGCGTACGATCGCACCGTGGCCGCCCGGGTCATCATCGTCGCGCTCTGCCTGGCCGCGATCGTCGCGCTCGTGCAGCGGCGCCACGACGCCGAGGACTGCCGCGACGCGCGGACCGCTGCGCTCGCCCAGGTCGCCGCCGGCGCGGTCGACGACGCCACCGTCGAGCAAGTCGCCGATCGCTGCCGCGACCCCGAGCAGGTGGCCGTCACCGCCAACGGGATCGCCCGCGTCGACCCCCGGGCGGCGCTCCGCCTGGCGCGGGTCGCCGTCGACCGCGCGCCGGACAGCTTCTCCTCCTGGGCGGCGCTGACCGTCGCGCTGCGCCGGGCGGCCGACCCGGCCGCCGCGGCCGAGGCGGACCGCGCCGAGCGCCGCGCGCTCGCGCTCAACCCGCGCTGGCGGCCGCCGGCGCGACCCGCCGCCGGTGCGGCTCCTTGAGGCTCAGGAACGGGCGCTCGATCAAGTAGTAGCTGGCGGCCCCGAGCGCGATCCCGCCGGCCGTCACCACGACCGTCAGCCACGCCACCGGCAGGCCCGGCGCCCAGTCCATGAACCCCTTGAGGATCAGCCAGTTCAGGAACGGCTGGTGCCAGAGGAAGATCCCGTAGGAGACGAGGCCGAGCCACATCGTCACGGGATGGCCGAGCAGGCCGAGGATCGCCCGCGACGCCGTCCCGGGCCGCGCCGGGGCGGGCAGCACCGCCGGCAGCACCACCAGCATCGCCACGACCAGGTAGAGGACGTGGCCGCCGAGCTGCTGCCACGCGTTCGGGTCGCCCTCGAAGCCCCGGTGCAGGTTCAGCGCGTAGGCGCTCACCAGGTAGGCGGCCGCCGCCACCGCCCACGCCAGCGCGGGCCGCTGCGCGACGAACGCCCAGCCCCGCGGAAGCGCCCTGCCCGACAACCAGACGCTCATCAGCGCCAATGCCATGCCGCCCGCGAACCAGCCCAGGTGGCCCGGGAAGCTGACCAGCCACGTCGAGTGCGGGTCGCGCTCGGCGGCGACCAGGCGCGAGGCGAAGCTGAGCAGGGCGACCAGGCCGAGCAGCGTCAGCTCGGCGCGCACCCGCCGCTCCGGCGGGAGGCGGCGCAGCAGCGCGACGGCGCCCAGCGCCCACAGCGGCAGCGTCAGGTAGAAGGCGACCTCGATGTCCAGCGTCCAGGCCGGGCCTATCCCGAACAGGATGGTCTCGTTGGACATGTTCTGGGCGAACAGGAAGTAGCGCCACCAGCCGCCCGGGACCCCGATCCAGCCCAGCGCGAGCATGATCAGCATCGCCGTCCAGAACGCGGGCACGATCCGCAGCGCGCGGCGGCGCAGGTAGCGGCCGATGCGCGGGGCCGGGCGCCCCTCCATGCGTGCGGCGACGAACGGGCGGTAGAGCAGGAAGCCCGACAGCACGAAGAAGATGGCCACGCCCACGTTCAGCCGCGCGGTCAGCCCGCCGAGGATCTCGTGCGCGTTGGTGAAGCCGGAGGCGTCGCCGATGTGCATGCCGACGATCGACAGCGCCGCCAGCGCCCGCACCCCGTCGAGCAGCGGGAAGCGCGGGTGGCCCGGCGGCGGGGCGAGCGCCTCGGGGGTGTCGGCCTCCGCTGAGGGCCGCGGCTCGTCGCCGCCGACGGCCGCCCGCGCCGCCGTCGCGCGGTGCGCGCGCAGCCCGTCGCATCCGGGATGGTCGCGCGCCAGCAGCAGCCCGGCGAGGATCGCCGCGATCCCGGTCACCGCCGGGATCTGCCAGTGCCAGTCCAGCGACGCGCCCAGCAGCCAGGTCGCGAGCGCCGCGGCCGCGCCCACGACGGGCGCCGGATCGAACGCGAGCGCCCGGCGCGCCGTCAGCGCGACCGCGACCAGCATCGCCGCCAGCAGCGCCAGCCCGACCAGCCCCAGCTCCGCCGCCGTCTCCAGCTCCAGCGAGTGCGCGTTGCGCACGCGTTCGTCGATCGTGCGCTCGCGCAGCCACGTCGCCTCGAAGCTGCCCGCGCCGCCGCCGACGAGCGGGTCGTCCGCTACCCGGCGCAGCGCGGCCCCCCAGTAGTGGGCGCGGTTGCTGCCCGCGTCGGTCAGGCGCGCGGTCGTGGCGCCGAACGTCTCCGACGCGCCGTCCTCCCGGTCGGCGACCGCCGCTGCGAACGGCAGCACGACGGCGATCGCCAACCCCGCCACCGCCGCGCGTCGCCACGCCCGCCCGATCCGACGGCCGGGCAGCTCGCGCGGGATCCAGCGGAGCTGCGCACCAGCCGCCGCCGTGCCGAGCGCCAGGAGCAGGAGCAGCGCGACCGCGCCGTCGCGCTCCCGCGCCGCCAGGTCGCCGGCCAGGGCGCGCACCCCGTCCAGCGGTGCGATCACCGCCGCGGCGAGGCCGCCCGCGACGGCCGCCAGCAGCGCGGCGCGTGCCTGCGTGCGCACCGGATGCAGGATCACCAGCAGCAGCAGGCCGACCGCGGCGGCCGCGATCGCCGCGCGCGAAAAGCTCAGGTAGACGACCGCGCCGGCGACCGGCAGCGCCGCCGCCCCGAGCGCGCGCATCCACTCCGGCCGGGTGCGGTCGCCGGACACCCGCGCCGCCAGCACGAGCGTCAGCGCCGCCAGCAGCCCCTCCGCGTTCCAGTAGCCCAGCGGCTGGTCGATCCGCCCGCCCGCGCGAGGGGAGTGCGTGAGCTCCACGATCCCCGGCAGCAGGCGCCCGGCCAGCCCGTAGGCGCAGACCACGACCCCGCCGAGCGCCAGCACGGGCTCGACCGCGCGTGCCGCGGCCGCCGGGCGCAGCAGCAGGGTGGAGGCGGCCAGCAGCGCCAGGTAGAGCACCGCCAGCTCCAGCGCGGCGTCGGCGCCGCCCGGCGACGGCGACCACGACCGCGCGACCGCCGTCCAGGCCGTCAGCCCCGCCAGCGCCGCGAGCGCGGCCCGCGCGGGCGCGCTGGCGGGCAGCAGCCGACCGGGGGAGAGGAGCGCCGCGAGCGCGAGCAGCGCCAGCGCCCCGATCGCCGCCGCCTGTCGCGGAGCGTCGTCGACCGCCCCGCCGTCGAACGCCGCGACGCTCGGCCCGGCCAGCAGCGCGGCCGTGATGAGGGTGAGGACGCCGCGGCGCAGCATCGGGCGCGTAGCGTAGAACCTGCGCCTACGTGCGCCACCGCCTGACCACGCTGGGGCTCGTCCTGTTGGCCTACGGGGTCGCGCTCGTGCAGCGGCCCGGCGAGCTCGTCGCCGAGACGAAGGTCGACCTGTACCTGGAGCCCGCCCGCTTCGTCGAGCGGGTGCTGTCGGTGTGGGCGCCCACGGGCGACCTGGGGCACCTGTTCGGCGCCCAGTACAGCGGCTACCTGTGGCCGATGGGCCCGTGGTTCGCGCTCGGCGACGCGCTCGGCGTGCCGATGTGGCTGGTCCACCGGCTGTGGCTGGGCACGCTGCTGGCGCTGGCGGGCTGGGGCGTCGTGCGGCTGCTGGACGCGCTCGTCGGACCGCGGCGCGGGGCGCTGCACGCCGCCGCGGGCGTGCTCTACGTGATCAACCCCTACGTGACGGTCTACGTCGACCGCACGTCGATCACCCTGCTCGCCTACGCCGCGTTGCCGTGGCTGCTGCTGGCCGTCCACCGCGCGCTGCGTGAGCCGCGCGGCTGGCGCTGGCCGGCGTTCTTCGCGCTGGTGCTCACCTCCACCGGCGGCGGCGTCAACGTCGCCGTCACCGCCTGGCTGCTGCTCGGGCCGCTGCTGCTCGCCGCCTACGAGCGGCTGTGGGGCGAGGACGTGCCGCCGCGTGCGCTGCGCCAGGTGGCGTGGCGGATGGCCGCGGTCAACGTGGCCGCGCAGCTCTGGTGGGTGGTCCCGGTCGCCGTGCAGGCGATGGCGGCGCCGAGCTTCCTGCCGTTCACCGAGCAGCCCGGCACGATCTGGTCCACCACCTCGCTGCCCGAGACGCTGCGGCTGATGGGCTTCTGGACCAGCTACGTCGGCGTCGGGTTCGGCGGCGTGCTGCGTCCGTTCCAGGCCTCGGGCCCGGCGCTGCTGCTCCTGCTGCCGGTGGTGATCGCCGGGCTGCTGATCCCGGCGCTGGCGCTCGGCGCGTTCACCCTCACCCGCCGCCGGCGCTACGTGCCGTTCTTCGCGCTGATGCTGCTCGTCGGCCTGGTGGTGATGACGGTCGGATGGCCGGAGGGGACGCCGCTGCGCCGCCTGGCCACCGCCGCCTACTACCGGGTCGAGAGCCTGCAGTTCGCGCGCACCACCTACAAGGCGGGCGCGCTGGTCGCGCTGGCGATCGCCGTGCTCGGCGGCGCGGCGTTCGCCGCCGGCTGGGCGCGGCTGCGCGGCCGAGCGGCCCGGGCGGCGCTCGCGGCGTGCGGCGCGGCGCTGGTTGCGCTCGCGTCCTGGCCGCTCGTCTCCGGCCGGGCGCCCGAGCCGCAGCTCTCGATCGACATGCCCGACCACTGGCGGCAGGTCGCGCGCGACCTCGACGAGCGCCGCGACGAGGGGCGCGCGCTGCTGCTGCCCGGCCAGCTCTTCGCCTATTACGCGTGGGGCGGCACCGTCGACGCGGTGCTGCCGACGCTCACCGACCGCCCGGTGGCCACGCGCTGGGTGGTGCCCTACGCCGACCTGCGCGCCACCGACATGCAGTGGACGGTCGACCGGCTGGTCACCCAGGACCGGCTGGTGCCCGGCCAGCTTCCGCCGCTGCTCGACCTGCTCGGAGTCGGCGACGTGGTGATCGCCGCCGACGGCGACCGCAGCCGCTCCGGCGAGGGTGCCGCCGCCGACGTGGCGCGCACGCTCGCCGCCCAGGGGCTGCGCGGCGGCACAGCCTACGGGCCGACGCGCACCGCGCAGCCGGCGGCGGGCTCCGCCGACGAGCCGCTGCGGGTGCCCAGCCTGCGCCGCGTCGGGACCCGCACCGGCGGGCTGGTGCGGCTGCTGCCGCGCGGCCCGCTCACCGTCGTCGACGGGGGCGGGGGAGGCATTGCCGCGCTCGCCGCCTTCGACGCGCTCGACCCGCGCCGGCCGCTCGCCTACGCGCCAGACCTCGGGCCCGACGGGGTGCGCGCCGCGGTCCGCGACGGCGCGGCGGTGGTGATCAGCGACACCAACCGCCGCCAGGCGTTCGTCGCCTCGCGGTCGAAGGGCTCGGCGGGCCCGGTGCTGCCCGCAGACGAGGGGGTGAGCGTCGACGGCACGATGCTCGACCCCTGGGTGGGCAGCCCGGACGCGCAGACGGTGCAGCTCCTGCGCGGCGTGCGGTCGGTCACCGCGCCGTCCTCGCCCCAGGTCACCCAGTTCCCCGAGCGGCGGCCCTACGCGGCGCTCGACGGCGACCCGTCCACCGCCTGGATGGCCGACCGCTTCCTCACGCCCGACCGCCACCGGCTCACCGTCACGCTCGAGCGCCCGCGTGACATCGCGTACATCGACCTGCTGCCGTACTCCGACAGCCGCGGCGAGGTGCGCGAGGTGGAGGTCGCCGGCCGGCGCTTCAAGCTGCGGCGCGGCTGGAACCGGCTGCGGCTCGACCTGCGCGGCGCGCGCGAGCTGACCGTGCGGCTGACGGAGGTCAGCGAGCCGAAGGAGGCGGCCGCGGGCGCGGGCGGCATCCGCGAGCTGCGCATCCCGGGCGTCTCGGTCTCCGAGACGCTGCGCCCGCCGGTGCTGGCCGCCGACGCTCTGCGCGGCTCCGACCTGAGCCGCAGCCCGCTCACCTACCTGCTGCAGCGGTTCACCGCCGACATGCCCCGTCGCCAGTCGCGCTACGTCGGCGAGCGCGGCGCGGGGCTGCTGCGCGACGCGCAGGACCCCGAGCGGCAGATCGCGCGCACGCTGCACCCGCCCGCGGCGCGCCGCTACCGGGTCGACGCCTGGGCGTCGGTCGACCCGCTCGCCCCCGACGACGTGCTCGACGCGCTGCTCGCCGGCCGCGCGCGTCCGCGCGCGCCCTCCGCGGGCTCCTCGTCACGGTTCGAGGGCCGCCCCGAGTTCCGCGCCTCCGGCGCCTTCGACCGCGGCGGCCGTGCCTGGATCGGCCAGTGGATCGCAGGCCGCCCGGCATGGATCGCCTGGAGCGCCACGGCGCCGGTGACGGTCCGCCGCCTGCGGCTGCGCCCGCCGACGAACCTTCGCGTGCGCGTCCCCACCCGGGTGGCGCTGTCGGTCGACGGCCGGCGCGCGGCGACCGTGGACGTCGGCGACGACGGGTCGGTCGTCCTCCCGCGCGCGGTGCGCGGCCGCACGTTCCACCTCGACATCCTGGCGGCGCGCTTTCCCGCCGGGACGCCCGGCCGCGAGCGGCGCCGCCGTGCCGTCGGCATCGGCGAGATCGAGGGCGCCGGGATGCCGGCGCTGAGCGCCCCGCGGACCGGAGCGGTCGACCTCGCCTGCGGGACGGCGGCGATCGAGGTCGGCGGCCGGCGCGTCGCGCTCGGCGGGCGCGTCGACCGCGCGGCGCTGGAGCGCGGCGAGCCGCTGCGCCTGCGCGCCTGCGGCGGGGAGGTGGCGCTGCCCGCCCGCCCGGTCGAGCTGCGCGGCCTCGACGCTCCGCTGCGCGTCGACGCCCTGCGCCTGCACTCCGCCGCGCCCGAGCCGCTCGCCACCGCCGCCTCCGACCCGGGCCGCGTGCTCGACTCCGGTCGCGTGGAGGGAGGGGAGCAGGCCGGCGTGCGCCTGGCGGTGCGCGAGCCGTCGTGGCTGGTGCTCGGCCAGAGCTACGACCGCAACTGGCGCGCCCGCTGCGACGGCCGCGACCTCGGCGAGCCGCGCCCGATGCAGGGCTACGCCAACGCCTGGCCGGTCGAGCCCGGCTGCGCCGACGTCACCTTCACCTACGCGCCGCAACGGCTCGTCACCGCCGGCTACGCGATCTCCGCGGCGGGCATCCTGGCGCTGCTGGTGGTCGCGGCGGTGGGCTTCGCGCGCCGCCGTCCGACGCCCGTGGCCCCCGCCGCCGACCTGCCCGCGCCGGAGCCGCCGCGGCCGCTGCCCGCGCGCCGCGCGCTGCTGCTCGCGCTGGCACCCGCCGTCGCGGTGGCGTTCATGTTCGGGCTGCGCGCCGGGGCGGTCGCGCTCCCGGCGCTGTGGCTGGTGCTGTGGCGCGGGGTCTCCGACCGCGCCCTCGGGCGGCTCGTGGCGCTCCTGCTCGGCGTCGCGGTTCCCGTCGCCTATGCGATCGCCGCGCTCATCCACCGCGGCGAGTCGCTCGGCGGCAACAGCACCGACTACGCCAACGAGCGGATCGGCGCCCACTGGCCGGCGGTGGCGGCGATCGTCGCGCTGGCGGTCGTGCTGTGGCGGACGCTCAGTACGGCCAGGGGCCGCGGCGCAGACGAGCCAGGATCAGGATCTTGATCACCAGATTGCGCAGGAACCAGGGGAGCTGGGCGAGCTGGCGCAGCACGCTCGCCGCGCCGCCCGGCCCGCGCCGGTACTCGGCCAGCGACCCGGTCCGCCCGACGTAGCGCCAGCGGCCGAACGCCACGTGGCGCAGCAGCGCCAGCGTCACGCCGATCGAGGAGAACGCGTCGTGGACGAGCATCGTGCCCTCGTCCGGCACGCGCGCGCCCCAGCGGACGAGGTCCTCGCTCGCCGGCCGGTAGCGGTGGGCGCCGTCCACGTACAGCAGGTCGACCGGGCCGTCGACCGCGTCCAGCGCCTCCTGAGAGAACGCGCGCACGTGGCGCACGCGGTCGTCGACGCCGTAGCGACGCAGGTTGGCGTGGAACGCCTCGTAGTCGGCCTCGCCGCGCTCGTGGTCGGCCTCGATCTCCTGCGGACCGCGGTCGGAGCCGAGGTGCGGGTCGATGCAGACGACCTCCACGCCCGGCGCGGCCGCGCGGGCGAGCACGACCGCCGACCGGCCCCGGAACGAGCCGATCTCCACGATCCGCCCCCCGGCGCGCACCCGGCGCGCGGCGCGGCGCAGCCGCTCGGCCTGAGCGTCGGTCAGCCAGCCCTCGATGTCGGCGGGTGCGGTCACCTCAGCCCGGCGACCCTACTAGGCTCATCCGCCGGTGAGCACCGCCGCCGTCGAACTGCCCCGAGGCCTGGCTCGCGCCCGCACGCTGTGGAGGCTGTGGCGCAACGAGCGCGAGAACCCGCAGCCGTTCTACGAGCTGCTGGCCGCGATCGCCGCCGAGGACCTCGACCGCCGTCACGGGCCGCTGGCGGGGCAGACGCTGCTCGACCTCGGCTGCGGGCCGGGCTGGTACACGCGCGCCTTCCGCGACCGCGGCGCGAGCGTCATCCCGGTCGACAACAGCGAGGAGGAGCTGCGGCTCGCCGGCGAGCCTCCCGAGGGCTACATCCTGGCCGACGCCGCCGACCTGCCGTTGGCGGACAACTCGGTCGACGGCGTGTTCTGCTCCAACATGTTCGAGCACACGCCCTCGGCCGAGCCGATCATCGACGAGATCGAGCGCGTGCTGAAGCCCGGCGGCTGGGCCTACATGTCCTGGACGAACTGGTACTCGCCGTGGGGCGGGCACCTGATGTCGCCCTACCACTACCTGGGCCCGAGGCTCGGCCCCAAGCTGTACGAGAAGTTGCACGGCAAGCCGGAGAAGCACGCCTACGGCGAGACGCTGTGGGCCTGCCACATCGGCCCGACGCTGCGCTACGTCCGCAACCGGCCGCGCATGGAGATCATCCGCGCCGAGCCGCGCTACTGGCCGTGGGCGCGCGCCGTCATGCACGTGCCGGTGCTGCGCGAGCTCGTCTCCTGGAACTGCGTCATCCGCGCGCGCAAGGTCTGAGCGCGCCGGCGCCGGACGGTCGTCGGCGGGGCGTCTCAGGCGGTGGCCGCCGCGCGCCGACGGCGCGTGCGCAGCCCCAGCGCCAGCATCCCCGAGGCGGCGACCAGGTGCAGTCCGAGGACCATCGTCGCGAAGCCGACCAGCGACGGCTCGCCCGCGCTGAGCAGCAGCGGCTCGACGATCGCCACCAGCCCCAGCACCCACACGAACCGTGGCTCGCCCAGGGCAATCATGTACTGGACGGTGAGGTAGGCGACCGCCAGCAGCGTCATCGCCACCCCGAGCACCGGCAGCGCGTCGGCGGCGCCGGTGAGGTCGGGGCCGAACGCGAGCCGCAGCAGCGGCTCGGGCGCCACCGCGAAGATCAGGAGCGCCGGCGCGGCGACCGCCGCCAGCACCGCGATCGAGCGCAGCAGCGCCGGGCGCGGGTCCTCGCCGGAGGCGGCACGGCGCGTGGCGTCGGGCAGGAGCTGCAGGCCGACGCCGACCGCCACCCACACGACCGCCTTGGCCGCCACCGCCGCCACCGCGTAGGCGCCGGCGCCGTCCGGGTCGAACTCGCGGCGGCCGACGATCACGTCCACGTTCTGCAGGACGGCGAGCATCAGTAGGCCGACGATCGGCAGCCAGTTGTCGACGATCAGCCCGCGCAGCCGCCGCGCCGCGGCCGCCACCGCCGCCCGCGCCTCGGCGTTCGTGGCCGCCGGCGCCTGGGCGTCGGCGGCGCGCAGGCAGCGGCGCCACAGCCACAACCCGACGGCGGCGAACGACAGCGGGCTGCCCAGGTAGGCGCCGGTGACGCCCAGGCCGACGCCGACCAGCGCAAGCGCGAAGGCGATCCGCGCCAGCGCCTCGGCGATGATCGAGCCGCCCACCCCGACGTAGTCGCCGGCGCCCTGCAGCACTCCCCGCTCGAGCGACAGCAGCAGCCAGAGGGTGCCGGTGGGGAGGATCGCCGCCACCGCCCACGAGTGCTCGGGCACGTTCAGCAGCTCGGAGAGCGGCACCCTGACCGCCGCGCCGACCGCGGCCGCCGCCAGCGTCGCCAGCAGCAGCCGCCGGCTCCACGCGCCGAGCGTCGCCCTCAACCCGGGGCCGACCCCGAGCCGCCCCAAGGTCGCCTCGCGCGCAGCGGCCACCTGCACCGCCTGCCCGCCCACCATCAGGATGAGGAACGCGGAGACGATCGCCGCCAGCGCGCCGTAGCCGTCGGCGCCCAGCAGCCGCGAGAAGATGATGATGAACGCGAGTTGGATGGCGTTGTTGAGCAGCGTCGCGCTCGCCAGCCCGGCCGCCGCCGCGGTCGCCGAGCGTCGCACCACGTCGCGCAGCCGCGCGCGCGGCGCCGCGGCGACACGCTGGAGCAGCTCCAGGTTCTCGCGCGCGGTGCGGTCCCAGGTGAACGTGCGCGCCCGCCGCTGGGCGGCCTCAGCCAGCCGCTCGCGGCGCTCGCGGTCGCGCACCAGCTCGGCGACCCGCTCGGCCAGCTCCGGCACCTCGTCGGCGAGCACCCCGGTCTCGCCGTCGACGATCGACTCCGGCAGGCCGCCGACCGCCAGCGCCGCGCTGGTCGTCTTCGCGCAGGCGGCCTCCATCACCGTCAGGCACCAGCCCTCCGCGGAGGAGGCGGTCAGGTTCACCCACGAGCGCGCGTAGAGCTCCGCCTTGCGCTCCTCGCTGACGTGGCCGTGCAGCGTCACCCGGTCCCGCAGGCCGCGGCGCTCGATCTCGGCTTCCAGCACCGGCCGGTGGTCGCCCTCGCCGGCGATGTCCAGGTGCGCCTCGGGGATGCGCTCGAGCACGTCGAGCAGCAGCTCCAGCCGCTTGTACTGCTTGAGCCGGCCCAGGTAGAGCAGCGACGGGTGCCCGGTCTTCTCGCCCTCCGGGAACGCGTCCGCCTCGACGCCCAGGTAGGTGACGTGGATGTTCTCGGCCGGCAGGCCGAGCAGCTCCACCATGTCGTCGCGGGCGCTGTTGGAGATGGTGAGGAACGGGTGGTGCCGGTACAGGAACCGCAGCGGGAGCCGCTCGGCGAACAGCGCGGCGATCCGCCCGACCCGGCCCATCTCGGCGACGTAGTGGTCTTGGTGGACGTGGTGGACGAGCGTGACGCGGGGCGCCTTCAGCCAGAACCACAGCGGGGTGAAGAAGGCGATGCCGTTGACGACCTCCAGCACCACGTCGGCGTCGCGGCCCACGCCGCGCAGGGTCGCCAGCGCCGCGCGCGGGAACACGGTCACGCGGCCGCCCATGCGGTGGATGGTGAGCCGCTCGTGCGGGCGGGAGACCGGCTCGGCGCCGGGGTAGGAGCCGGCGATCACGGTCACGCGGTGGCCCCAGGCAACCCAGCGTGAGACCTGCCCGTACAGGTTGGTTCCGGTGCCGCCGCCCTGGGGATGCGTCCAGTCGCGGTCCGTCAGCAGGAGGATGTGGCGTGCGCCGTCCGGCGCGTCGGGCTCGGGCGGGGGCTCGCTCACCGGCGCAACCGTACCGGTACGGCGTGCGGGAGGACATCCCTGCGGCGCATAGAATCTTGCACCGTGCCGTCCGTCTGCCGCCGGATCATCATGCTGCTCGTCGTGGCCTGCCTCGGCGCGGCTCTGCCCGCCGTAGCCGTCGCGCAGAGCCCGGGCGACCGCCAGTACGCCGACCCGTTCGCCGACGAAGGCGGGTCGCAGCGCACCACCACCGACTCCGGGTCGTCCGGGAGCAACCGCCTGTCGCCGACCCCGCAGGCGCCGCGGCAGCGCAACACCCCGTCCTCGAGCGGCTCCTCCGGGTCGTCGGGCACGGCTCCCTCGAGCGGGTCGCGCGGCGCGTCGAGCTCCGGGAGCGCGGGGCGGACGCTGCCCGACACCGGAGTCGACGCGCGACTGCTGCTGCTCGTCGGCGTGACGCTCCTGCTCACCGGCCTGGGCCTCCGCCTGCGGTCCGCCCCTGAGCGCTTCTAGCCGGCACCGGATCACCGAGTCGGCCGCCGAGACCGAGGCGGTCGGCGCCGAGCTGGCTGCCGCGCTGCGGCCCGGCGACGTCGTGCTCCTCACCGGTGAGATGGGCGCCGGCAAGACCACGCTCGTGCGCGGCGCGGCACGCGCGCTCGGCGTCACCGAGCCGGTGACCAGCCCCACGTTCACCATCGGCCGTCGCTACCCGGGCGGACGCATGCCGATCGCGCACCTGGACCTGCACCGGCTCGCCGACCTGGAGGGCGAGGACCCGGCCCTGCTCGACGACTACCTGACCCCGGACGCGGTCGCCTTCATCGAGTGGCCCGAGGTCGCCGAGGACGAGCTGCTCGGGACCGGCCGCAGCCCGCGCGCCCGCGTCCGGCTCGAGCACGCCGGCGGCGACCGGCGCCGGATCGAGGTCATCATCGACCCATGAGCGTGCTGGCGTTCGACACCGCCACGTCCGCGACGGTCGTCGCGGTCGCCGCCGCCGACGGCGCCCTGCTCGCCGAGTCCCGCCACGACCCGGCGCCCGGCGAGAAGCCCGGCCATGGGCCGCAGCTCCTTGCGCTCTGCGACCGGGCGCTGCGGGAGGCGGACCTGGGGTGGCGGGACGTGCGGCGCATCGGCGCCGGCGTCGGGCCCGGCACGTTCACCGGCCTGCGGATCGGGGTGGCGACCGCCCGCGCGCTCGCCCAGGGGCTGGGCGTGCCGGTCGTCCCCGTCGACACCCTGGAGGCGCTCGCGCTCGGCGCGCGCGACGCCGGCCTCGACGGCCCCGTGCTGGCGGTGGTCGACGCCCGCCGCGGCGAGGCGTTCGTCGCCGCCTGGGACGCCGACGGCAGGCGCCTGATGGAGCCCGCCGCGTGGCGTCCCGAGCGGCTCGCCGAGGCGACGAACCTGGACTGCGGAGCGTGGCAGGCGGTGGGGGACGGGGCAGTACGCTTCCGGGAGAGCCTCGAGGCCGCCGGCGTGGCCGTGCCCGTCGACGACGACCCCGTCCACCGGGTCGCCGCCGGACCGCTCGGCAGGCTGGCCGCCGAGGGGCCCGTCGTCGAGCGCGACGCGCTGGTTCCCCGGTACGTCCGCGCCCCCGACGCGAAGGTTCGCCGGTGACCGCCACCCTGCCCGAGATCCGTCGCCTGACCTACGCCGACCTTCCGCAGGTCATCGCGATCGAGCGCCGCTCCTACCCGGCCCCCTGGTCGCTGGCGATGTTCGTGCTCGAGCTGTCCAAGCCGTCCGGCATCTGCCTGGCGGCGCGCGAGGACGACCGGATCGTCGGCTACTGCATCTGCTCGCGCTACGACACCGTCTGGCACATCATGAACGTGTCGGTCGACCCCGACTACCGGCGGCGCGGGATCGCCACCGCGCTGCTGCGGGACGTGCTCGACCGCGCCGGCGGCGCCTCGCAGCGCTACACGCTCGAGGTGCGGCGCAGCAACACGGGGGCGATGGAGCTCTACCGGCGGCTCGGCTTCCGCCCCGCCGGGGTGCGCCGCCGCTACTACCAGGACAACGGCGAGGACGCGATCGTCATGTGGCGCACGCCCGGGACCCTGCGCGGCACGCTCGACGACGTCCCCAACGCCCGCGACCCGTTCGAGGGGGAGGCCTGAGGTGGCGTCCGACGACGGGCGGCGTGGCCGGGCGCGCCTGATCCTCGGCATCGAGACCTCCTGCGACGACACCTGCGCCGCCGTCGTCACCGGCGAGGGCGAGATCCTCGCCAACGTGATCTCCTCGCAGGGCGTGCACGACCGCTACGGCGGCGTGGTCCCGGAGATCGCCTCCCGCCAGCACCTTGAGCTCGCCAACCCGGTCGTCGACGACGCGCTCGCCCGCGCCGGTGTCGGCCTCGACGACATCGACCTGATCGCCGTAACCGCCGGGCCCGGCCTGGTGGGCGCGCTGCTCGTCGGCATCTCCACCGCGAAGGCGCTCGCCGCCGCGCGCGGCCTGCCGCTCGCACCGGTCGACCATCTGCACGGGCACGTCGCCGCCAACTTCCTGCGCACCGGGGAGGAGCCGGCCGACCAGCCGCTCGAGCCGCCGTTCGTCTGCCTGATCGCCAGCGGCGGCCACACGTTCCTCGCCGAGGTGAGCGACCACCGCAACTTCCGCGTCCTCGGGCAGACGCTTGACGACGCCGCCGGCGAGGCGATCGACAAGGGCGCCCGGCTGCTCGGGCTGCCGTTCCCCGGCGGGCCGCACCTGGAGCGCCTGGCCGCCGGCGGCGACCCGGAGGCGTTCTCCTTCCCGACCGCGGACGGCGTCGCCGGGTTGGACTTCTCGTTCGCCGGGCTGAAGACCGCGCTGCTGTACGCGGTGCGCGACCTGGGGGAGGAGGGCGCCCGCGAGCGCGCCGCCGACCTGGCCGCCTCCTACCAGCGCGCGATCGTCGAGCAGCTCGCCCGCCGCGTCGAGCGCGCGCTGGAGCGGACCGGGGCGCAGCGGCTGGCGCTCGGCGGCGGCGTGGCCGCCAACGGCCCGCTGCGCGAGCGGCTCGCCGCCCTGGCGCCGACGTTCAAGGTCCCGCCGCGCGAGCTGTGCACCGACAACGCCGCGATGATCGCCTCCGCGGCCCGCTACGTGGACCACCTGCCGTTCCCGGAGTACCTGACGCTGGACGCGCACGCGACCGGCGAGCGCGCGCTGGCATGAGCGAGCGGATCGTCGACCTCTACGGCCGGCCCGGCTGTCACCTGTGCGACGAGGCGCGCGTCGAGCTGCAGGCGCTGCAGAGCGAGCTGGGCTTCGAGATCCGCGAGCACGACATCGAGGCCGACGACCAGCTCTTCAAGCGGTACCTGGAGCGGATCCCGGTCGTCGTCATCGACGGCGAGGAGGTCTGCGAGCTGTTCGTGGAGGAGGCCGAGATCCGCAAACGCCTCGATACAGTGGGCGACGCATGACGATCGGGGACCTCGCCAGCTCTCAGGGAACGGAGCGCGCCGAGAACGGCACGGCGGCCGACGGCGCCCCCGAGCGGCTGTCGCTCGGCGTCGCGGCACGCCTGGCCCGTTATCTCCAGGTCCTGACGAAGGCCAAGAAGGAGGGCCGGGAGACGATCTCCTCGCAGGAGCTCTCGGCCTTCACGCAGGTCAACTCCACCCAGATCCGGCGCGACCTGTCGGGCTTCGGCAAGTTCGGCAAGCGCGGGGTGGGCTACAACGTCGACGGCCTGGTCACGCAGATCCGCAAGATCCTGCGCACCGCCGGGCAGCACAACATCGCGCTGTTCGGCGCCGGGCATCTCGGCCGGGCGATCGCCTCCTCGGACGTCTTCGCCGACCACGGCTTCCGGGTCGTGGCGATCTTCGACAACGACCCGGCCAAGATCGGCACCAAGATCGGCGACCTGACCGTCCGCGACACCCACGAGCTGGCGCAGGTGGTCGAGGACGAGGACATCGTCGTGGCCGTCCTGGCGGTGCCGGCCTCCGCCGCCCAGGAGCTGGCGGACCGGCTCGTCGAGGCCGGGGTGAAGATCCTCTTCAACTACTCGGAGGCGCTGCTGCGCGTCCCGCCCGAGGTGACCGTGCACACCTCCAGCCCGGCCGTCGACCTGCTGTACGCGCTGTACTTCTACCTGACATGACGCTGGATCCCGCCTGTAGCGGCGAGGCGTTCGCGGAGTCGACCGACGGCACGGTCGGCCTCGAGGAAGAGTTCGCCATCCTCAACCCCGAGACGCTCGATCTCGTCCCGCGCTTCGAGGAGCTGCGCGACGCGGCCGCCGGTCGCGACCCGGTGCTCGCGGAGGCGATCTCCGGCGAGCTGATCCGCTCCGAGATCGAGATCCGCTCCGGCCGCGGGGAGAACCTGCACGACGCGCTCGCGCGCCAGCGCGACCTGCGCGTGCGCCTGTTCGAGCTGGCCGCCGCGCACGGCGTCGCGCTGGGCGCCACGGGCACCCACCCGTGGGCGGACTTCCGCGCCCAGGAGTTCATCGACACCGAGCACTACCGCCGGGTCGTCGACGGCCTGCAGTACGTGGCGCGGCGCAACAACACGTTCTCGCTGCATGCGCACGTCGGGATCCGCGGCGCCGACCGCGCGATCGCGGTCTGCGACCGGCTGCGCCCGGTGCTGCCGACGCTGCTGGCGATCAGCGCCAACTCGCCGTTCCTCGACGGCATCGACGCGGGCCTGCACTCGGCGCGCACCCAGGCGTTCACCAAGAGCTTCCCGCGCTGCGGCATCCCCGACCCGTTCGGCAACTGGGCGGAGTTCCAGCGCTACCTGCAGCAGCTCGTCGACACCAACTCGATCGTCGAGTTCACGCAGGTGTGGTGGTCGGTGCGCCCGCACATCAGCTACGGCACCGTCGAGGTGCGCATCTGCGACGCGCAGGCCACCGCTGCGGAGAGCGACGCGCTGGCGAGCCTGATCGTCGCCTGCGTGCTGCAGGCGGCGCGCGACCACGACGAGGGCCGCCCGTTCGTCGACCACCCGCCGCGGATGATCGAGGAGAACTTCTGGCGGGCGATCCGCTTCGGCATGGACGGCCGCCTGATCGACCTGGACCGCATGGAGGAGGTCGCCGCACCCGCCGCCGCCGAGGCGCTGCTGGAGTGGACGGCGCCGGTGCGCTCCGAGCTCGGCATCGAGCCGCAGCTCCCGGCGCTCAACGGCGCCCAGCGGCAGCGCCGCGCGATCGACGCGGGGCAGCGGATGGAGGACATCTACGCGGCCACCGTCCAGGAGACCCGGCAGACCTACGCCCAGGAGGTACAGGTCCGGTGAGCGACCAGCAGCAGGGCCCGCAGCAGCCGACGGAGGAGCAGCTCCGCGCCTACCAGCAGCAGCTCGAGGAGCAGCTTCGCCGGCTGCGCGTCGAGGACGTGATCGTCCAGACGATCGTCTCGCTGATCAACCTCGGCGGCCGCCGCGCCGGCCTGGCGCCCGGCACCGAGCAGGAGCGGGACGCCGCCCAGCTCAAGCTGGCGATCGACGGCGCCCGCGCGCTGCTGCCGCTTGTGGAGGACAAGATCGGCCCGGACGGCAAGACGCTGCGCGACGCGCTCTCGCAGCTCCAGATGGCCTACGTCCGGATCTCGGGCGAGGGCGGCGAGGGCGGCGAGGGCGGCGGCGCCGAGGGCGGAGGGGGCGGCCCGGGCATGCAGCCGCCGCCCGGCCCCGGCCCGGCGCAGCGCTCCGGCCGCCTCTGGGTGCCGGGCCAGTAGTCCGGCGCCGCCGTCCCCGGCGCCGGCGGCGCGCGGCGCTTCGTGTCGCGCGGTTGTCGCATGGCGACAACGGGCCGCCACGGAGCGCTCGGCGTCCGCAAGCCCGGTGCATCGCACCGCCGACCGGCGGGTAGGACCGCCGGCACCTTGAGGTAGGGCCGTGCCCCGACAGGCCGGTCGCGCCCATCGTGGCCGCCGGGCGGACGGGGAGAATCCGAACCGGGGAGGTTCCTGGCGGTGAGCGATGTGCTGAGGGATCACGGCGTCGTCATCGCGTTGGCGTGCGCCGGCCTGGCGGTCCTCTACGGCGCGCTGACCACGCGCTCGCTGATGGCGCTCTCGCCCGGCAACGAGCGCATGCGCGAGATCTCGGCGGCGGTGCAGGAGGGCGCCCAGGCCTACCTGCGCCGGCAGTACACGACGATCGCCGCCGTCGGCGTCGTCCTGTTCATCGCCCTGCTGATCATCCAGGACTTCGCGGTCGCGGTCGGGTTCGCGATCGGCGGCATCCTCTCCGGCGCCGCCGGGTTCATCGGCATGAACGTGTCGGTCCGCGCGAACGCGCGCGTCGCCGAGGCCGCCCGCCGCGGCATCTCGCCCGCGCTCGACGTCGCCTTCCGCGGCGGCGCGATCACCGGCCTGCTGGTCGTCGGCCTGGCGTTGCTGGGCGTCGCCGGCTACTACGGCGCACTCACCTGGATCTTCGACGAGACCCCGAAGGAGGCGGTCGACGCGCTCATCGGCCTGGGCTTCGGCGGCTCGCTGATCTCGGTGTTCGCCCGCCTCGGCGGCGGCATCTTCACCAAGGCCGCCGACGTGGGCGCCGACCTGGTCGGCAAGGTGGAGGCCGGCATCCCCGAGGACGACCCGCGCAACCCGGCGGTGATCGCCGACAACGTCGGCGACAACGTCGGCGACTGCGCCGGAATGGCCGCCGACCTGTTCGAGACCTACGCCGTCACCGCGGTGGCGGTGATGCTGCTCGGCGTGCTGCTGTTCTCGGGCGCGGACGCCACGCCGGTCGTCCTGTACCCGATGGTGCTGGGGGCGGTGGCGATCGTGGCCTCGATCGTCGGCACCTTCTTCGTGCGCACCTCCACCGGCAACGTCGAGGCGGCGCTGTACAAGGGCCTGATCGCCTCCGCCGTGCTCGCCGCGGCCGCCTTCTACCCGGTGACCGCCTGGCTCATGGGCGACGTCACGCTCGCCGACGACGGCGAGGCGCCGGGGGTGGGCGAGCTGTACGCGTGCGCTCTGGTCGGCATCGGGGTGACCGCGCTGCTGTTCCTGCTCACCGACTACTACACCTCCACCCGGTTTGGCCCGGTGCGCAAGACCGCGGCCGCCTCGCAGACCGGGCACGCCACCAACATCATCTCCGGCATGGCCCAGGGCCTGCAGGCCACGGCGCTGCCGGCGGTCGTGCTGGTGCTCGGCATCCTCGGCTCCTGGGAGCTGGCGGGCGGCGGCACGATCGGCATCTACGGGATCGGCGTGGCGGTGATGGGCCAGCTCTCGCTCACCGGCCTGATCGTGGCGCTCGACGCGTTCGGGCCGATCACCGACAACGCGGGCGGCATCGCCGAGATGGCCGAGCTTCCCGAAGAGGTGCGCCGGGTCACCGACCCGCTGGACGCGGTCGGCAACACCACCAAGGCGGTAACGAAGGGCTATGCGATCGGCTCGGCGGTGCTGGCGGCGATCGTCCTGTTCGTCGCCTTCGACCACGAGCTGACCGACGCCGCCGGGCGCGCGTTCGAGTTCTCGCTCGCCGACCCGCCGGTGCTGATCGGGCTGGTGCTCGGCGGCCTGATGGTCTACCTGTTCGCCGCGCTGTCGATGGAGGCGGTCGGGCGCGCCGGCGGCGGCGTGGTGGAGGAGGTCCGCCGCCAGTTCCGCGAGCACCCGGGGATCATGGAGGGCACCGAGCGGCCCGACTACGCCACCTCGGTCGACCTGGTGACCCGCGCCGCCCAGCGGGAGATGATCCTGCCGTCGCTGCTGCCCATCGGGCTGACGCTGATCGTCGGGCTGATCGACGAGCGGGCGTTGGGCGGGCTTCTGATGGGCGTGATCGTGGTCGGCTTCTTCATGGCGATCCTGATGACCGCCGGCGGCGGCGCCTGGGACAACGCGAAGAAGCTGATCGAGGACGGCGCGTTCGGCGGCAAGGGCTCTGAGGCGCACGCGGCGGCGGTGACCGGCGACACGGTCGGCGACCCGTTCAAGGACACCGCCGGGCCGGCCATCAACCCGATGATCAAGGTCGCCAACATCGTGGCGATCCTGATCATCCCGCTGATCACCTGAGGCCCCGGCCGCGCCGCGGGCAGCGCCCCTAGACTTCCGCGCTTCGGATATGGCTCGGCGCCGTCTTGTTGGCCTGCAGCGCGTGCTGGGCGTGAACGCCCTGTTCTCGACCGCCTACGGCAACGTGGGCTCGTCGATCTACTACGCGCTGGGCCTGGTCGCGAGCTTCGCGCTCGGCCTGACGCCGCTGGTCTTCGTCATCACCGGCTTCATCTTCTTCCTGACCGCGGCCACCTACGCCGAGGCCACCTCGATGTACCCGGAGGCCGGCGGCTCGTCCTCGTTCGCCCGCCACGCCTTCAACGAGCTGTGGTCGTTCGTGGCGGCGTGGGCGCAGATGCTCAACTACACGATCACGATCGCCATCTCGGCGTTCTTCGTGCCGCACTACCTCGGCGGCGTGATCGGCATCGACTGGCTGCGCTCCGCGCCGGGCGACATTGTCTTCGCGATCGCGCTGATAGCGCTGCTGGCGGTGGTCAACATCCGCGGCGCCGAGGAGTCGGCGGGCGTGAACATCGGCCTGGCGGTCGTCGACTTCCTCACGCAGCTCCTGCTGGTGGGCGCCGGGCTGTTCCTGATCTTCAGCCCGGAGGTGCTGGTCGAGAACGTCCACCTCGGGGTGGCGCCCACCTGGGGCGACTTCCTGGTGGCGATCCCGATCGGCATGATCGCCTACACCGGGATCGAGACGATCTCGAACATGGCCGAGGAGGCGCGCGACCAGGAGCGCACGATCCCGGCCGCGATCAAGCGCGTGGTGATCGCCGTGGTGGCGATCTACGCGCTGCTGCCGCTGGTGGCGCTCTCGGCGCTGCCCGTGTTCCGCGACGAGGACGGCGAGTACGTAACCAAGCTCGGGCTGGGGGAGGAGGACGGCGGCTTCGCGGGCGACCCGGTGCTCGGCGTCGTCAAGGCGCTCGACCTCGGCTTCCTGCAAACCCCGGCGGAGATCTACGTCGGCGTCCTGGCGGCGACGATCCTGCTGATCGCCTCCAACGCGGGCATCATCGGCGTCTCGCGGCTCGTCTACTCGATGGGCATCCACCGCCAGATGCCCGAGCGGCTGCGGCGGCTGCACCCGCGCCACGGCACGCCCTACATCGGCATCGCGATCTTCTCCGCGGTCGCCTGCGTGGCGGTGATCCCGGGCCAGGCCGACTTCCTCGGCAACATGTACGCCTTCGGGGCGATGCTGTCGTTCACCGTCGCCCATGCGGCGCTGGTCAAGCTGCGCCTCGCGCAGCCGGACGCGCGGCGGCCGTACCGGGGGCCCGGCAACCTGACGCTGAGGGACGGCCGCAAGCTGCCGCTGTTCGCGATCGTCGGCGGGCTCGGCACCGGCGCGGCGTTCCTGGTCGTGACCGCGCTGCACCTGAACGTCGCCGCCGCCGGCCTCGCCTGGCTGGCCTTCGGGCTGATCTTCTACCCGCTCTACCGGCGCAGCCAGGGCCTCGACCTGACCACGAAGGTGAAGGTCGCCGTCGAGCGGCCGGTGGTCGAGCACGAGGCCGAGTACGAGTCGATCCTCCTGGCGCTGGACGGCTCCAGGCCGTACCCCGCCGGCGCGGTGGCGGCCGCGGTCAAGGTGGCGGCCAGGCGGCGGCGCGGCATCCACGTGCTGGTGTGGATCACGGTGCCGCAGTCCTCGCCGATCAACGCCAGGATGCCGCGCGCGGAGGAGGCGGCGCTGGCGCTGATCGAGCAGGCCAAGCTGCAGGGCGGGCGCCGGGTCACCGGCAGGATCCAGAAGGTGCGCCCCGGGCAGGCCGGGCGCGTCGTGGTGGAGGAGGCCCGCGCGCTGCGCGCCCAGGCGATCGTGATGCCGCTCCCGCCGCGCACCCCGGGGGCCGGGTCGCTGTTCGGCAAGACGCTGGAGACCGTGCTGGCGGAGCGCCCCTGCCGCGTGATCATCCAGTCCGACGCGGCCGCCGGCCCGGCTCGTCCCGCGGTCGCGGCGAGCGCCTCCTAGCGGCGTAGGCTTAGCGCGATGCCCGCCCCTCGCGACGTCCATCGGCACGCCACCCGACTGCTGTCGGCCGTGGTCGCCGTGCTCGGGGTGGCGATGGTCGCCTCCACGATCGCCCGGGGCGGAGGCCCCACCGCCTACGGCGTGGTCGTCGGCCTGCTGCTGACGATCGCCGGCGCCGCCCGCTTCTGGCTGGTCACCCGCGCCCCGCAGCGTCGATGATCGGCCGCGGACTCGGGCAACCGGCGCTCTTCGCCACCGCCTACATGCTGCCGGCGGCCGGCATCTACTTCGCGCTGGGCGTGATCACCGACCGCGCGCTGGGCCTCACCCCGCTGATCTTCCTGTTGGCGGGCGTGGCGTTCGCGCTGGCGGCGATGACCTACACCGAGGGCGCGTCGATGCACCCGGAGCGGGCGGGCTCGACCGTGTTCGCCCGCTACGCCTTCAACGAGCTGGTCAGCTTCATCGCCGGCTGGGCGATCCTGCTCGACTACGTGATCCTGGTCGCCGTCACCGCCCTGTCGGCGACCAGCTACCTGGCCGCGTTCTGGGAGCCGCTCGGCGACGGTGCGGTGGAGGTGGTGGCGGCGATCGCGATCATCGCGGCGGTGGCGGCGCGCAACATCGCCGGCTTCCCGCTGCGGGTGCGCCTCGCCGTCACGGTGGTGATGGCCGACATCGTCCTGCAGGCGCTGCTGGTGGGCGTCGGCCTGCTCACGTTCTTCGACTGGCGCACGCTGACCGAGCCGATCGACCTCGGCTCCTCGCCCCAGTGGGAGGACGCGGCGTTCGCGCTCGGCGTCTCGACGGTCGTGTTCATCGGCCTGGAGTCGGCCTCCAGCCTGTCGGGCGAGGTGCGCGCCGGCCGCCGCGCGCTGCGGAGGCTGATCAGCTCGGTCACCGGGGTGGTGGTCGCCTTGTACGTCGGCACCGCGCTGCTGGCGGTGACGGCGCTGCCTGTCCGGGGCGGCGAGAGCCCGCTCGGCGACAGCGGGAACGTGGTGGCGCCGGTGCTGGCGATCACGCGCGCCTTCCCGGACCGCTGGCTGGCCGACGCGTTCACCTACCTGATCGCGGTCGCGGCGGCGCTGACCCTGGTCGCCGCCTCGAACTCGGCGATGATGGGCCTCGGCCGGCTGTCGTACTCGCTGTCGCGCAACCTGCAGATCCCGGCGGCGCTGGGGCGGCTGCACGCCCGGCGCTCGACCCCGTTCGTGCTGATCGGCATCGCCGCCGTGCTGGCGGCGGCGCTGGTGGTGCCGCGCGACCAGGAGCTGCTCGTCGGCCTGTACGCGCTCGGAGCGCTGCTGGGCCTGACGATCGCGCACGCCTCGATCATCGTGCTGCGCGCGCGCGAGCCGGACCGGCGGCGCAACTACCGGGTGCCCTTCTCGGTCCGGATCGGCGGCCGGGACGTGCCGCTGCCGGCGGTGGCGGGCGCCGTGCTGTCGGCAGGCGCGCTGGCGTCGGTGGTGCTCACCCACGGCGGCTCGCGCTGGGTGGGCCTGGGGTGGATGGCGTTCGGTGTGGGCCTGTACGTCGTCTACCGCCTCGGCCAGGGGATGCCGCTCACCAAGCGGGTGCTGCTGCCCGAGGAGGCGCTCCGCTTCCCGGAGCGCGAGGAGATGGAGTTCGGCTCGATCCTGGTGCCGCTGACCGGCACGCCCCTGGACGACGACATCGTCCAGACCGCGGGCCGGCTGGCGGGGGAGGAGCGCGACGAGGGGCTGATCGACCAGGGCGCAACGATCGAGGTGATCTGGGTCTTCGAGGTGCCGCTGGCGCTCCCGATCGACGCCCAGCTCCCCGCGGAGCTGCTCGAGCGGGCGCGGGCGGCGCTGCGCCGTGCCAAGGCGGTCGGCGAGGAGTACGAGGGCGTAACCGTCCAGACGGCGACCGTGCGGGCGCGGCGCGCCGGGGCGGCGATCGTCGAGGAGGCCCGCCGGCGCGGCGTGCAGGCGATCGTGATGGCCGCCGAGGAGCCGAGCCGGATCCGCGGCGGCGCGCTGCTGGGCGGCCGCGGCGGCCCGCTGGACAACTACGTCGGCGAGACGACCAAGTACGTCGTCTCCAAGGCGCCGTGCGAGGTGATCCTGACCGTGCCGCCCGCCGAGGAGCCGGCGAAGGCGGCGGTCGCTGGCGACGGGGCCGCCGGCCCGGACGCAGCCGGGGCGGGGGACGGACCGGCGCGGTAGCGGTCTGGCGCCCGCGCGCGGCCGGTGCGGCTATTGTGCGCCGCGATGTTCATCCTCATCGTCGGCGCCGGCCGCGTGGGGTCGGCCGTGGCCCGCAACGCACTCGCCGCCGGGCATACCGTGTCGGTGCTCGACGACGATCCGCTCAGCCACGAGCGGCTCGAGGTCGGCATGGACACCGGCTGGGAGGAGGCCGGCGGGCGCTTCACCGTCGGCCATGCGCTCGAGGTCGACGCCCTCACCGAGGCCGGCATCGAGGAGGCCGACGTGTTCATCGCCACCACGCGCGGCGACAACACGAACCTCACGGTCGCGCAGATCGCCATGAAGCACTACAAGGTGCCGCGCGTGATCGTGCGCGTCGCGGACCCGGCGCGCGCGGCCTGGTACCGCGAGCAGGGCCTGGACACGATCTGCCCGACGCAGCACGCGATCGAGATGTTCTCGACCGCCCTGGGGATCGGATAGCGAGCTGGGAGAGCCGACGTGTACGTGATCATCGCCGGAGGCGGCAAGGTCGGCTGGAACCTCGCCCGCGAGCTGAGCGACAAGGGCAACGAGGTCACGCTGATCGAGAAGGATCGCGGCCGCTACCTGACGATCGAGCAGGAGCTGGAGCACGCCGTCCAGTACGGCGACGCCACCGAGCTGTGGGTGCTCGAGCGGGCCGGCATCCAGCGCGCGGACCTGACGATCGCGGTCACCGGCGACGACGAGGACAACCTCCTCATCTGCCAGGTGGCCAAGGAGAAGTACCTCTGCGAGCGGGTGATCGCGCGCATCAACAACCCGCGCAACCGCCGCTGGTTCGAGCTGCTGGACGTCGCGCCGGCGGTCAGCGCCACCGACCTGATCCTGCGCCTGATCGAGCACGAGGTGCCCAGCTACGGCCTGGTGCACCTGCTCGACCTGCGCGACGAGGGCCTGGAGATCATCGAGATCGAGATCAACCCGGGCTCGCCGGCGGCGGGCAAGCGGGTCGCCGACATCGCCCTCCCGGAGGGCTCCCAGATCATCTCGCTGCTGCGCGAGGGTCGCGGCTTCGTGCCGCGGATCGACACCCGGATCGAGGTCGGCGACGAGGTGATGCTCGTGCTCGATCCGGACCTCGAGGACGACATCATGCAGCACTTCAATCCGGCCGGGCAGACGGCCTAGGGGCCGCTCCGGCCGGGTCCGCGGGGTCTGGCGATGGCCCGGCGGGGGTCGTTGCTATGCTCGCGGATGCCCTTTCCGGGGTGGTGTAATTGGCAACACGCCAGATTCTGGTTCTGGAATTTGGGGTTCGAGTCCCTGCCCCGGAGCCTCTTTGACGACGGCCCCGCGAGGGGCCGTCTTCGTTTGTCCGGCCCGCCCGCGTCGAGGGATCAAGGAGTTGCGCCCAGGCGAAATCCTTGATCCCTCGATGCGGGGCGGGGGCTAGGCGGCGGCCTGCTCCGCCCAGTCGCGGTACAGCCGCCAGTAGCGGCCGCGGGCGGCCAGCAGCTCCTCGTGCGTGCCGCTCTCGACGATCCGGCCGTGCTCGAGCACGACGATCCGGCCCGCCTGGCGGATCGTGGAGAGCCGATGGGCGATCACGATCGCCGTGCGGCCCGCCAGCAGCCGCCGCAGCGCCTGCTCGATCTTCGTCTCCGTCTGCAGGTCGACGTTGGCGGTCGCCTCGTCGAGCACCAGGATCCGCGGGTCGGCGACCAGCGCCCGCGCGAAGGCGACGAGCTGCCGCTGGCCGGCGGAGAGCTGGATGCCGCGCTCGCCCACCTCCGTGTCCAGGCCCTTCGGCAGCCGACTGATGAAGTCCCACGCGCCGACGGCGCGGCAGGCCCGCTCCAGCTCGGCGTCGTCGACCTCGCCGCCGCGGCCGAACGCGATGTTCTCGCGCAGCGTGCCGGAGAAGAGGAAGCCCTCCTGGGGCACGATCCCCATCTGCGAGCGCAGCGAGCGCGCCGTGACCTTGCGCAGGTCGTGGCCGTCGACCAGCACCCGGCCGGAGGTGGGGTCGTAGAAGCGCGCCACCAGCTTGGCGAGCGTCGACTTGCCCGCCCCGGTGGCTCCGACCAGCGCCACCGTCTGGCCCGGCGGGATGTGCAGCGTCACGTCCTGGAGCGCCGGCTTCGTGCCCTCCTCGGTCCGGTAGATGAAGCTGACGTCCTCGAAGGTGATCCCGCCGCGCAGCGGCCGCGGCAGGTCGTAGGCGTCGGGCGCGTCCGTGAGGTCGGGCTCCTCGTCCAAGAGCTCGAAGATCTTGTCCAGCGCCGCCATGCCGGACTGGTAGGTCGTGTAGACCTGCGAGAGCTGCTGGATCGGGTCGAAGAACCCGTTGAGCGCGGCGATGAAGCCGACCAGCACGCCGATCGTGACCTCGCCGCTCAGCGCCTGGTGGCCGCCGTAGAGCAGGATCGCGACGGTCGCCACCGCGCTGATCAGCTCGATCGACGGGAAGTAGGCGGCGTTCAGGTTGACCGTCGTCTGGTGGGCGGCGCGGTTGTCGGCGTTCAGCTCGTCGAACCGCTCCAGGTGGCGGCGCTCCTGCGCGAACGAGCGCACGACCCGGATGCCGGAGAGCGTCTCCTGGAGATTGGCGGTCAGCGCGCCGATCGTCTCGCGGGTGCGGCGGAAGGCGTCGACGGAGGCGATTCGGAACGCGAGCGACCCGATCGCCATCACCGGGAAGATCAGGAACGTCAGCAGCGCCAGCTCGACGTCGAACAGCAGCAGGATCACGATCGACCCGGCGAGCATCAAGGTCGCCTGGAACAGCGTCACCACCGAGTCGGTGACCATCTGGTTGAGCGCCTCGACGTCGTTGGTGATGCGCGAGATCAGCACCCCGGCGGGGCGGCGTTCGTAGAAGCCGACCGGCATCTCCTGCAGGTGGCCGAAGATGCGCAGGCGCAGGTCCTGCAGCGCCCGCTGCCCGACCCAGTTGGTCAGGTACGTCTGCGCCCAGCTCGTGAACCAGACCACCAGCGCGCTGAGCACGAACAGCACGACGACGAGGTTGAGCGCGCCCAGGTCGCCGGGGACGATCCCATCGTCGATCGCGCGCTTGGCCAGCGGTGCCGGCGCCAGGGAGGCGGCGGTGCCGACCACCAGCGCGACGAGCATCAACGCCACGCGGGCGCGGTAGGGGCGCAGCAGCTCGATCAGCCCGCGCAGCTTGCGCCCGCGTCCGCCGGATGCCCGGAGCCGGCGGCGCAGCTCGTCGCGCACCCCGCGTCGAGGGATCAAGGGCTTGCGCCCAGGCGAAGTCTCTGATCCCTCGACGGGGCGAGGGAGCGGCTGTCGGCGGTTCCCGCTCACAGGCCGGCCACCTTCCGCTCGGGGTCCTCCCGGGTGAGGAACACCCGGTCCGGCAGGCCCTTCTCGACGATCTCGCGGTACAGCGGGGAGACGTCCAGCAGCTCGTCGTGGGCGCCGTCGGCGGCGATGCGGCCGTCCTCGACCACGACCACCCGGTCGGCGAGCGAGATCGTCGACAGCCGGTGGGCGATCACGAACGTGGTGCGCCCCTCCATCACCTCCGCCAGCGCCCGCTTGATGAGGTGCTCGGTGGAGGCATCGACGGCGCTGGTGGCGTCGTCGAGCACCAGCACGCGCGGGTCGGCGAGCAGCGCGCGGGCGATCGCCACCCGCTGGCGCTGGCCGCCGGACAGCGTCAGCCCGCGCTCGCCGACGCGCGTGTCGTAGCCGTCGGGCAGGGCCATGATGAAGTCGTGCGCCTGCGCGCGCCGTGCCGCCAGCTCGATCTCCTCGCGCGTGGCGTCGGGGCGGCCGTAGGCGATGTTCTCCGCCACGGTGGCGCTGAACAGGAACGGGCTGTCGTCGACGAACGCGACCTGTCGGCGCAGCTCGGCGGGGTCCAGGTCACGCACGTCCACGCCGTCGACCAGCACCGCCCCGGAGTCCACCTCGTAGAGGCGAGCGAGCAGCGCCACGAGCGTGCTCTTGCCCGAGCCGGTGCCGCCCACGAGCGCCACCCGGGTGCCGGCGGGGACGTCCAGCGAGACGCCGCGCAGCACCGGCTCGCCCGCCCCCTCGTAGGTGAACGTGACGTCGCGCAGCTCGACGTGCCCGCCGCCGGGCGGCAGCGGCACCGGCCGCTCCGGGGCGGTGATCCGCGGCGCGCGGTCCAGCACCTCGAACAGCCGCGCGCCCGACGCGGTCGCCCGCTGGGCGAACCCGAGCGACATGCCCAGCGACCGCATCGGCCCGAGCAGCATCAACAGGTAGGTGTAGAAGGCGGTGAAGTCGCCGAGCGTCAGGTTCCTCTCGACGACCATCCGCCCGCCGACGAGCAGCACCAGCGCCAGCCCGATCTGGGGCAGGAAGCCGATCGCCGGCTGATAGAAGGCCGACAGCCTGGTGGCGTACATCGACTGGTCGAAGACCCGCCGGGTCGCGGCGGCGAACCGCCCCAGCCGGAGGTCCTCGCGCGCGAACGCCTTCACCACGCGCACACCGCCGATCGACTCCTCGGCCTCGGCGGTGAGCTCCGCCAGCCGCTGCTGGACGGCCTGCTGGGCGGGCCGGGCGCGCAGCCCGTAGCGGGCGGCGATCAGCACCACGAACGGCACGGGGAGCAGCGAGACGGCGGCCAGCAGCGGGTGGATGAGGAACATCGCCGCGGCGGCCAGCAGGATCGTGAGCGCGTTCTGGAGGATCAGGACCAGGCCGTAGCCGAGGAAGAACCGCACCGACTGCAGGTCGACGGTCGCCCGCGACATGAGCTGGCCGGTCTGGCGGCGGTCGAAGAACGCCAGCTCGAGGGCCAGGTACTGCTCGTACAGGCGCCGCCGCAGGTCCTGCTCGACGCCGAGCGACACCTTGCCGGCGACCAGGCGGCGTGCGACCGACAGCCCCATCCGCGCCACGCCGGCGGCGGCGATCAGCAGCGCGATCCGGTCCAGGCCGGGCCCGTCGCCGCCGCGGATCCGGTCGATCGCCTGGCCGCTCAGCCACGGGATCAGGACCGTCATCCCCATCGCGGCGACCGCGAGCAGCGCCGAGAGCGCCACCCCGCCCCGGTAGGGGCGCAGGAACCCGAGCAGGCGGGCGAAGGTCGCCATCCGGCCAGTGTAGAAACGGCGCCGCGGCGCCCCGGAGGGCGGCGGCTGGCATCCTGGCGGCGATGGAGCCCGCCCGCTTCGGCCTCTGCGACGCCTGCCGCCACCAGAAGCTGATCCGCAACCGACGCGGCTCGACGTTCTCGCTCTGCCGCCTCGGGCTAGAGGACCCGGACTGGCCGAAGTACCCGCGGATGCCGGTCAGCGCGTGTCCGCGCTTCGCTCCCGTCGCGCTCGCGGGCGCAGACGAGTGCGATCGCCCGCCCGCAGCGCGCTGAGCGCGAGCGCGATGCCGACCGGGCCGACGACGGCCACCAGCGGCATCGAGGTGAGGTTGTGGCGCGCCTCGGAGACGAGGATCGCGTTGAGCAGCGTCAGGTAGGCGAGCACGGCCGCGATCAGCCACAGGCCGGCGCGCGGCCGCAGCGCCGCCCCCGCCAGCAGCCCGACCAGTCCGGCGAACACGATCGCCAGGTGCAGGGCACGGGTGGCCGGGTGGTAGGCCGCCTCGCCGGCCTTGCGCGTGCCGCGCGTGTAGTGGCCCCACAGCCGCCATGACTTGCGCGCCATCATCGCGGCGAAATCGAGCGGCTGCCCGAGCGCGTAGTCGCGCAGGTTGGCGAGCGCCTCCCGGCGGAGCGCCGCCTCCTGGTCGAGCTCCGGGTGGCGGGCGGCGACCGTCCGCAGCACGTGGACGTGCGGGATCTGCCACGGCTGCCGGTCGGCCAGCCGCGGGTAGCGCCGCTTCACCTCGTCGGCGAGCGCGCGCTTGGAGCCGAAGATCGAGCCGTCGCCGGGCAGGTAGGTGCCAACCCACAGGTTCGACATGCCGCCGCTGGAGAGAGGCACGAACCGGCCCGCCTGGACCGAGGCGAACACCGTCCACGGGGCGAGCAGCGCGATCAGCGCCGCGGCGACCGGCAGGCAGGCGCGCGCGACCGCCGACCAGGAGCGCTCGTTGGCCTCCCGCCGGGCGACGAGCGCGATCACGACGAGCGCGATCAGCGGTACCAGGATCAGGTCGGCGCGGGTGAGGATCGTTGCGGCCAGCAGCAGCCCGGCGGCGATGCCCCAGCCTGTCGTGCGCACCTGCAGGTAGCGGACGGTCGCCGCCGTCGCGCTGGTGAGCAGGAGCGCGCCCAGCGGCTCGGAGAGGAGCTCTCCCGAGGCGGCGATCAGCGGCGGGTAGAAGGCGACGGCGGCCGCGCCGACCACTCCGGCGACGGGCCCCAGCCGCGGGCCCGCGAGCAGCAGCGCGAGCCAGAACGCGGCGAGGATCGTGAGCGTGCCCACCGCGGCCTGCCAGGCGTAGGCGCCCGGTACGTCCCAGCGGCCCTCCGGACGGGGCTTCGGGTTGAGCCGGTGAGCGATCGCGAACATCACGGGCGCCCCGGGCGGCCAGTGGACCGCGTCCACCTGGTCGCGCGTCCCGTAGGTCTTGTGGAAGACGAGCGAGCGGGCGATCTTCGCGTACGCCTGCTCGTCCTCGGACTGGTGGCCGTTCGGGTGGGCGGCGGCGTGGAAGCGCAGCGCCCCGCCGGCGGCGACGATCACGATCAAGGCCACCAGCGACCAGCGCGGCAGCGAGCGCAGCGTCGCGAGCGTGGTCGACAGGGGCCGCCGGCGGACGCGTCGGCCGGCGCCTTCGGGACGGTGACCGGATGGGGCGGCTTCGACCACCGGGCCAGAGCATGCCCGAACCCGCCGACGCCTGCGCCGGTGCGCGCGAAGCGGCGCACTCCGCTGGAGCGACATGTAGGCTCCGCGGACCATGTCGTTCCTCCAGCGCCTGTCGACGTGTCGGTCGAACCGGATCGTGGTCCCCGTCGCCGTGGCCGCGGCGGTGCTGCTCATCCTGGTCGGCCCGTCCGCCTAGGCACCTCCGCATGTCGCTCTTCCGTCGGCTGACGGCCTGCCGGTCGGCCCGTACGGTCCTGCCGACCGCCGTGGCGGCGGCGCTGCTCAGCCTCCTCGGCCCGGCCAAGGAGGGGGCCTCGCGCGAGCCGCAGGCGCGCCGGGCCGACGCGCCGCAGGCCGCGAGCGCGCTGGTCACCCGGCGCGATCTCAACCCGCCGCGGCCGCACGTCTACCGCACCTCGTCGCGCACCGCGCCCGGGTTCATCTTCCTCGGCCCCAAGCGCGTCTACGGGGCTAAGCGCAGCCGCAGCACCCAGCAGGGTCCGATGATCGTCGACGACCGGGGCCGCGTCAGGTTCTTCATGCCGATGCCGAAGGGCCAGACCGCGTGGGACGTCCGCGTGCAGGAGTACAAGGGCCGGCCGGTCCTCACTTGGTGGCAGGGCCGGGCGGTGTTCGGCAGCGGCAACGGCGCCGGCTACATCTACGACGACCGCTACCGGCTGGTCAAGCGCGTGCTGGTCAGCGGCGGCGCCCGGGCCGACATCCACGAGTTCCGGCTCACCCCGCGCGGCACCGCGCTGTTCATCAAGTACGAGCAGAAGCGCCACGATCTGCGGCCCGTGGGCGGCAAGCGCGACGACTGGATCGTCGACGGCGTGATCGAGGAGGTCGACGTCGAGACGGGCGAGATCGTCTTCCGCTGGAGCGCGCTCGACCACATCCGCCTCACCGAGAGCTACGAGCACATCAGCAAGCGCTACGGCCGGAGCTGGGACTACGTCCACTTCAACTCGGTCGCGGAGGACACCGACGGCAATCTGCTGGTGTCGGCGCGCCACACGTGGGCGGTTTACAAGATCGACAAGAAGACCGGGAAGATCCTGTGGCGGCTGGGCGGCAAGCGCAGCGACTTCCGGATGGGCCGCGGCACCAGCTTCGCCTGGCAGCACGACGCCGTCGCCGAGGCGCCCGGCGTGGTGAGGATCTTCAACAACGACGCCGCCTCCAAGCCGCGGCGCCCGTACTCGACCGTCCTCAGCATCCGGGTCGACACCGAGCGCAAGACCGCCACGCGGGTGGGGGCGCTGCGGCATCCGCGCCGCCTGTCGTCCGGCACGCAGGGCGGATCCCAGCGGCTGGCCAACGGCAACATCTTCGTCGGGTGGGGCTCGCAGGGGCACTTCTCCGAGTTCACCCACGACGGGCGGATACTGTTCGACGCCCGCGTCCCGAGGGGCTACGACAGCTACCGCGCCTACCGCATGCAGTGGAGCGCGCGGCCGCCGGTGCCGCCGCGCGTCGACACGCGCCCCGGCCGGCCCGGCCGCACCAACGTGTACGTGAGCTGGAACGGCGCCACCGACGTGACGCGCTGGCGCGTGCTGGCCGGCGCCGAGCGCGACGAGCTGGAGCCGGCCGCGACCGCCGCGTGGAGCGGGCTGGAGACGCGCATCAGCATCACGGGCAAGCCGCGCTACGTCGCCGTCCAAGCGCTGGACGACGACGGCGAGGTGCTGTCCACGTCGGCGACGGTCGCCGTCCGCCGCTGAAGCGCCGCTACTCCTGCGAGCGCTGGTGCTGGATGTAGGCGACGATGATGCCGATCAGCAACCCGATGAACGCCACGAACGCGATCGGCAGCACCACGCCGCCCTCGCTGAACGCGGCGGTGACGACGGCCAGCGCCAGGCCGATCACGAAGACCAGCACGGCGACCAGCGGGCGCGCGCGGTAGAAGTCGATGATCGAGCGCATCGCGGCGAAACGGTAGCGGCGGCAGCGCTCAGGCCGCGGTCTCCGCGCCGCCTCCGGCGCGCAGCGCGGCACGGAGCCGTCGCCGGCGTCGCGACCGCGTGATCGCGCGCGCCACGAGCCCGTGGCGCGGGGAGGCCAGCAGCGCGAGCAGGAACGCGCAGGCGGCCACGAGCCCCATCGCCCCGGCGATCGACGCATCGGCCGCCATCGCTCCGGCGTGGCCCGCCACGGCGCTCACCCAGCCGACCAGCACGGCGAGCGCCACCATCGCCCACAGCCGGTCGGTGAGCAGGTAGGCCGTGGCGGCGGGGACGATGAGCAGCGCCACCACCAGGATCGCGCCGACCGACTCGAACGCGATCACCGCGGTAACCGCGACCGCGATCAGCAGCAGCCGCGAGAGCAGCGCCGGGCGTATCCCGATCGTCTGCGCGAAGCCCGGGTCGAAGGTGGAGGCCTTCAGCTCCTTCCACAGCGCGACGACCAGCGTCAGGTTGAGCAGCGAGACGATCGCCAGCTCGACGATCGAGCGCGCCACCTCCACGCCGCCGATCGTCACCGCCTGGAACGGGACGAACGCGATCTCGCCGTAGATGGTGGAGTCGAGGTCCAGGTGGATGTCGGCGGCGTAGCGGCTGATGCCCAGGACGCCGAGCGAGAACAGGGCGGGGAAGACCAGCCCGATCGCCGCGTCGGAGCGCACCAGCCGGGTGGCGCGCAGCGCGTCGATGCCCAGCACGCACAGCACCGCGAACACCGAGGCGCCGATCACCACCGGCACCGGTGAGCGCGTGTGCGCAAGCAGGTAGACGGCGACGATGCCGGGCAGCACGGCGTGGCTTACGGCGTCGCCGACCAGCGCCACGCGGCGCAGCACCAAGAAGGGGCCGAGCAGGCCGGTGGCGGTTCCCACCAGCCCAGCAGTGAGGATGATCTGCAGGTCGTCGCTCACCGGCCCGCCTCCGCCGCGGCCGCGAGGCCGCGTAGCCGCTCCACCAGCTCGGCGCCGAGGCTCGCGCGCAGATCGCGCGGGTCTGGCTCGCGCGCGTCCGGCAGCTCGAGCGCGGCGCCGTGCTCCAGCCACAGCGTCCACAGCTCGCGCCGCTCGCGCAGGTCGTCCGCCGCGGCGGCGCCCGTCGCGGTCAGGGACAGCGCCTCGCCGTCGCGGCGCACCAGCCCGCGGCGCTCCAGCGAGCGCAGCGCGCGCGCCGACGCGCGGCGCGGACGGGCGGAAGCCGCAGCCAGCTCGTCGAGCGTCGGGCGACGGCCGGATCGCAGCGCGGCGTCGAGGTCGACGAGCAGCGCCTCGTCGCGGGCGCGGCACCGCTCGCGCCGCAGCGTCCCGGCACGCCACAGCAGGCCGCGCCCGGGCGCCATCAGCAGCGCCGCCACCACGACGCAGAAGCCGACGAGCACGATCACCGGCCCGGTCGGCACCTCGGCGCGCATCGACAGCAGCGACCCGGCGACGCCGATCGCGGCGCCGAGCAGTCCCGCCAGCGCGAGCGTGTGCGACAGGCGGCCGGTGAGCTGGCGCGCGGCGGCGGTCGGCGCGACCAGCAGCGCCACCATCAGGATCGCTCCGACGGTGCGCACCCCGACCATGATCGCCACCACCAGCAGCGCGGTCATGCCGACCTCCAGCGCGCGCACCGGCAGCCCGACCGAGGCGGCGAACGCCGGGTCGAACAGCGTCACCTTCAGTGCCCGGAAGCCGACCGCCACGACGAGCAGGGCGGCGGCCGACAGGGCCGTCATCACCACCAGGTCGCGCTCCAGCAGGCCTGCGGCCTGGCCGAACAGATAGCGCTCCAGCCCGGCCTGGTCGGCGTCGTTGAGGTTCGAGATGTAGGTGAGCAGCACGACGCCGAGCGCGAAGAACCCGGACATGACCACCCCGATCGCGGCGTCCGCGCGCACGCGGCTGGTGCGCTCGATCGCCACCATCAGCAGCGCCGCCGCGATCCCGGCCACGCCGGCGCCGACCAGCAGCGCGCCGGTGTCCTTCACGCCGGTGAGCAGGAATGCGAGCGCGACGCCGGGCAGCGCCGCGTGGGCGAGCGCGTCGCCGACGAGGCTGCGCTCGCGCAGCACCGCGAACGCGCCGAGCACGCCGGCGGTGAGGCCGAGGATCGCCGCCCCGAGCGCGACGACGGCGTCGGTGTAGGGGAGGGGGATGAGCTCGATCAGGCGGCCCACGCGCCCTCCGGCAGCGGGTCCAGGGCGCCCGTGTCGGCGCCGTAGGCGCGCCGCAGCGCCTCCGGGGTGAGCGCCTCGGCGACGGGGCCGCAGGCGATCGTGCGCACGTTGAGCACCAGCGCCCAGTCGAACGCGGCGCGCGCGGTCTGCAGGTTGTGGTGGACGATGATCACCGAGCGTCCCTCCTCGTCGCGCAGGCGGGCGAGCAGCTCCAGCAGCGACGCCTCGGTGCGCGCGTCGACGCCCGCGAACGGCTCGTCCATGACCAGCACCGGCGCCTGCTGGCAGAGCGCCCGGGCGAGGAAGACGCGCTGGCGCTGGCCGCCGGACAGCGCCCCGATCTGGCGGTCGGCGTAGGGCGCCATGCCGACGCGCTGCAGGCACTCGTCGACGAGCGCCCGGTCGGCGCGCGGCACGCGGCGCAGCCAGCCGGTCGCGCGGTAGCGGCCCATCTCGACCACCTCGCGGACGGTGATAGGGAAGTCCCAGTCGACGGCGTCGCTCTGCGGGACGTAGGCGATCCGGTCGAGCGCCTCGCGCACGGGGCGGCCCTCGACCAGCGTCTGGCCGGCGTCGGCGGGGATCAGGCCGAGGGCGGCGCGCAGCAGCGTCGACTTGCCGGCGCCGTTGGGGCCGACGATCGCCGACAGCGCGCCGGACGGGAACGTGGCGTCGACGTCCCACAGCACGGGGCGCCCGCCGTAGGAGACGGTGAGCCGGCGGATCTCGAGCGCGGGCGCGTTCACCGCAGGCCCTCCGCGATCGTGTCGCAGTTGTGGCGCAGCATCCCCGGGTACGTGCCTGCCGGGGTGCCTTCCTCGCCGGCCGAGTCGCCGTAGAGCTCGCCGCCGAGGCGGACGCGGGCGCCATGGCGCCCGGCGGCGGCGATGACGGCCTCGATCGTCTGGCGCGGCAGGCTGGACTCGACGAAGACCGCCTTGACGCCGCGGCGGACGATCACGTCCGCGACGCGGCGGATGTCGGCGGTGCTCGCCTCGGCGGCGGTGGAGACGCCCTGGATGGCGGCGACGTCGAAGCCGTACGCGCGCGCGAAGTAGTGGAAGGCGTCGTGCGAGGTGACGAGCACGCGCGAGCGTGGCGGCACCTGCCCGAGCACCCGTCGGCAGTGGGCGTCGGCGCGGTCGACCTCGGCCGTGAAGGCGCGGAGGCGACGCTCGTAGCCGTCGGCGCCGTCGGGGTCGATGCGCTTGAGCTCGTCGGTGGCGCGGCGGGCGGCGAGCTTCCATTGCGCCGGGTCGAGCCAGACGTGCGGGTCGTGGACGCCCTTGCCGGGGACGGTCAGCAGCCGCGAGGCGGGCACCGCCTCGGAGAGGGCGACGGCGCGGTCCCGCAGGCGGTCGAAGAGGTCGCCCATGCGGCCCTCCAGCTCCAGCCCGCCGTAGAAGATGACGTCGGCCTCGCGCAGGGTGCGCACGTCGCCGGCGCTCGGCTTGTAGAGGTGCGGGTCGACGCCGGGGCCCATCAGCCCTTGGACGTCGACGCGATTGCCGCCGATCGCGCGCACGGTCGAGGTGATGAAGTTGGTGGTGGCCGCCACCTCGATCTCCCCGTGGGCGTCGTGGCCGCCGTGGCCGCCGTGGCCGCCGTGGGCCGTGCCCGAGCCGCCGCAGCCCGCGAGGGCGATTGCGGCCAGCGCTACGAGCGCGAGCAGGGGCCGGAGCGCGCGCACCCGCCGCCCCCGCCGCCCCCCGCCTCCGCGGAAGGTGAACGTTGGTTCCGTGTCGCTATGGCGCGACCAGACGAACGCTCGGAGTGCGCCGCTCACGTGGCGGCCTCCTCGTCGGCGACCTCGACGCGCATGGCGGTGGCCAGCAGGCGGCCGAGCGCGTGCTGGACGCCGGCGACGCGGACGACGACCGGGCCGCCGAACGGCTCGTGCGCGATCACCTGCAGCTCGGTGCCGGGCACGATGTCGCGCTCGCCGAGGTAGCGCAGCATCGCCGGGTCGGAGTCGGAGATGCGCACGAACGTGCCGCGGCGGCCGGGCTCCAGGTCGCGGAGCGAGACGGTCTCGGTCTCGGCGATCAGCAGGTCGCGCGTGGGGATCGGGTCGCCGTGCGGGTCGTGGGTCGGATGGCCGAGCTTGGCGGCGATCAGGTCCTCCAACTCGCTCGAGAGGACGTGCTCGAGCACCTCGGCCTCGTCGTGGACGCGGTCCCACGGCATGCCGAGCTCCTGGTGGAGGAAGGTCTCCAGCAGCCGGTGGCGGCGGATGACCGAGAGCGCCATCCGCGTGCCCTCCTCGGTCAGCGAGAAGCCCTTGTACGGCTCGTAGGTGACCAGCCCGCGCTGGGCCAGCCGCTTGACCATCGCCGACGCGGAGCCGGGGGTGATGCCGAGGTGGTCGGCCAGGGCGCTCGTCGAGACGGTGCCCGACTCGTCCTGGCGTTCGAGCGAGTAGATGGCCTTGGCGTAATCCTGGATCGCCTCGGAGCCAAGTTCAGATTTGGGCACGCCAAACATTCCAGGACGGAAGGTACCAACACCTGCCGACCGGTTCCAGGCAGGCCGCACCGCCCCTGCTTTCACTGGGGCCGGGCGAAGGTGAACGTTGGTTCCGTGGTGCTTATGGCGCGACCAATCGGACGCTCACGCTGGGCAGCGGGCCTGTGGAACCTGAGCGTTGGTTCCGTGGTGCTATGGCGCGACCGAACCAACGCTCACGCTGGGCAGCAGGCCTGTGGAACCTGAGCGTTGGTTCCGTGGCTGTCTGGCGCGACCAAACGGACGCTCGGCGCTGGCCGGTTGCGCGACGACAATGAACGTCGGTTCGGTCTCGCTACCGCTGGACCAAACGGACGCTCGGCGGGCACGCCGCCCGCGGGGCCCCTACGTCGATGCAGGAACTAGGCCCTGCGACTCGGACCGCTGCGGGATCCACGCCGCCCGCGGCGCCCCTACGTCGCTGCGGGATCCACGCCGCCCCGCCGCGCCCCTACGCCGACGCCGGCACCTCGACCCGCAACGCCCCGATCATCGCGTCGACCCGGCGCGACAGCTCGCCCGGATCGATCCGCAGCGTGGAGGCGATCTCCCCGTGCGGGACCCCGTCGAGGGCCATCGACAGGATCGGCAGGTCCTCCGGCGGGAGCTTGGCGGCCGCCGCCTCGCGCAGCTCGTTCGGCACCGGCGGGAGCACCCGCTCGCCGCGGTGGATCGACCGCAGCGCGTCGTAGAGCTCCGGCGCCGGGGCGCTCTTGTTCATCAGCCCGTCCGCGCCGGCCAGGATCGCCGGCACTACCAGCGACGCGTCCGCCCACGCCGAGTACAGCAGCACCCCCGGCGCCGGGGTGCGGCGCTTGAGCTGGCGGCAGAGCTGGAGCCCGTCCGCCCCCGGCAGGTGGTAGTCGAGCAGCACGATGTCCGGCTGGGTGCGGCGCAGCACCGGCTCCAGGTCATCGGCCCCTGAGGCGGTGCCCAGCGGCACGATGCCGGGCTCGGCGCGCAGCACCGCGGTCAGGCCGGCCCGCATCGCGGGGTGGTCGTCGACGATGAGCAGGCGAATCACCTGGGGTCACCTCCGGGAGGGAATGGGAAGGGCGAGGACCACCCGGGTCCCGCGCCCGTCGTTTCCGGGGCCGATGTCCAGCTCCGCCCCGATCGTCTCAGCTCGACCGCGCATCGAGCGCAGGCCGTGTCCGCCCGGCGGGGGCGGGTCGGGCAGGCCGACGCCGTCGTCGACGACGGCGACCTCGGCCCGGCCGTTCCTGTTCGACAGCTTGATCTCGATCTTCTCGCAGTCGGCGTGCCGGACCGCGTTCGTCAGCGCCTCTGCGGCGATCCGGTAGACGTGCGCGGCCACCAGCGGCGGCAGCGGCGGCAGCCGGCCGTGCACCTCGATCCGCGTCCCCGCGGCGCGCGCCAGCTCGCTGGCCCGCTCGCGCAGGAGCTGATGCACGGGCCGTCCGTCGAGCGGCTGCTTCAGCTCGGCGACGCTCGTCTCCATGTCGGCGGTGGCGGCGCGCAGCTCCGCCAGCGCCGCCTCCACCAGCTCGCGGCGGGCTTCCGGCAACTGCCCGTCGAGCGCGCTCAGCAGCAGGTGCGCGGCGTGCACGCGCTGCTTGGCGGAGTCGTGCAGCTCCCACGCGATTCGCCGCCGCTCCGCCTCGACCGCCAGCCGCTCGGACTCCTCGCGCGCCCGGCGCAACCGGTCCAGCAGCACGCCGGAGTAGGCGAGCGCCAGCGTCACCAGGATCGGCACGAACAGATGCGTGGCGAGCGTCTCCAGCCGGATCGTGTTGCTGAGCGTGTCCGACGGGAGCTGGCGGGTCGCCAGCGCGACCCCCGCATACAGCACCGAGAACGACACGCTCCAGGCGACCGCCGCCCGGAAGCGGAGCGTGGTGGCGGGCAGCACCAGCGTGGTCAGCGCGAACACGTAAAGCGGGCTGCGCCAGTCCTCCGAGGCGAGCACGAGCGCGAGCGCGACGGCCATGTCCGCCGCCCACGCCGTCCGCGAGGCGCGTAGCCGCTCGGAGCGGCCGAACGCCAGCAGCGACAGCCCCGTCCAAGCGATCGTGACCAGGCACAGCTCGGTGTCGTGGCCGGTCACGTCGTGTGCCAGCAGCAACGTGACGGCGATCGCCATGCCGAGCAGGCGCGTCATCGTGAGCAGGGCGAACCAGCGGTCGGCGCGCAGCGTCTCCAGCGTCGACGCGGACGCGTGCGCGCGCATCGCGTTGTGGTCGTGCCTGCTCATCGAGGCCTGAGCCTCGCAGATCGAGATGAACGGAGGCTGAAGTTCCCGGGCTGACCGGCCACGTGCCAGCCGTACCCCGAGAACTCGCGTCACCTCCGCTGTCTACGGCCCCGCCGGCCGCGACCCTGCGTTCTCGCACTCGCCCACCACCGCACCGAGGTGCCGCATGACCTCCGTCTCCTCCACCACCCTCCACGGCCTTGACCCGCTGCGCCGGATCTTCGGCGGCGAGATCCACGCTCCCGGCGATCCCGGCTACGGGAGCGAGCGCAAGGCCTGGAACCTGAGCGTCGAGCAGCGCCCGGCGCTGATCGCGGTGCCGCGCACCGCCGACGACGTCGCCCGCCTGGTCCGCTGGGCGCGGTCGCGGGGACTGCGGGTCGCTCCGCAGGCCACCGGCCACAACGCGGCGCCGATGCGCGGGCTGGAGAGGACCGTCCTGCTCCGCACGGGCCGGATGCGCCGGGTGGAGCTGGATGTGCCGGGCCGCCGCGCCCGCGCCGAGGCGGGCGCGTTCGTCACCGAGGTGCTGGACCCGGCCTCCGGACACGGGCTGGGCATCCTCAGCGGCTCCTCGCCGAACGTGAGCCTCGTCGGGTACGCGCTCGGCGGCGGCATCGGCTTCGTCGGCCGCCGGCACGGGCTGTGCGCGAACACCGTCACCGCGATCGAGGCGGTGCTCGCGGACGGCACGCAGGTGCGCTGCGACCGCGACGAGCACCCGGACCTGTTCTGGGCGCTGCGGGGCGGAGGCGGCAACTTCGCGATCGTCACCGCGATCGAGCTGGAGCTGGTTCCGATGCCGGAGCTGTCCGGCGGCGGCCTGATGTGGCCGTGGGAGCGCGCGCAGGAGATCCTGAACGCCTGGGCCGACTGGACCCGCTCCGCGCCGGAGTCGGCGACCACGACGGCGATGCTCCTGCAGGTCCCGCCGCTTCCGGACATCCCGGAGCCGCTGCGCGGCCGTCGGTTCGTGCGCGTCGACGGCGCGATCCTCGCCGGGGAGGCGGAGGCGCGCGAGATCCTGGCGCCGCTGCTGGCGCTCGGGCCGGAGCTGGACATGTTCACCGCATGCGAGCCGGCGTTCCTCAGCCGCCTGCACATGGATCCCGAGGACCCGACGCCGATGCGCTCCGGCAACGCGCTGCTCGAAGACGTCACGCCCCAGGCGGTCGACGACCTGCTGTCTGTCGCCGGGCCGGGGAGCAGATCGCCGCTGGCGATCGTCGAGATGCGCCACTTCGGCGGCGCCGCCGGTCGCGTGCCGGAAGGCGCCGGGGCGCTGGGGCGCGTGCCGGCCGAGTACGGGCTGTTCACCGCCGGCCGGGTGATGGAGCCGTCGCTCAGCGGGCAGGTCGACGGCGCGGTCGACCGGGTGCTGGACGCGCCGCGGTCGGTCCGCTCCGGGAGCGTGTACCTGAACCTCTCCGAGCGGCCGGCGGACGTCGCGGCCTCCGTGGACGACGAGACGTTCACACGGCTGCGCGCGGTGAAGGCGGCCTACGACCCGGACGACCTCATCCAGGCCAACCACCCGATCGCTCCCGCCTGACGGGGACTCCGATCGCTTCCGCGTTGGGGGACGCGGGGGACGGCACAGGTCGCGCGCGGCTTGGGGGAGCCGCGCGCGGCCGTGCCGCTAGGGTCGCCGCACGCGCGTGTGGTTCGGGCCCGACAACTTCGTCCTCACCGCGGCCCAGGCGCTGTGCGTCGCGCTGCCGGCCGCCGGTCTGCCCGCGGCGCTCGCGCGGCTGCGCAGCCGCGGCTGGGCGCTGGTGCTGCCGCTCTCGATCGCGGTCGTCGTCGCGGCGATCAACGTGCTCCCGCGGACGGCCGACGTCCTCGCCTGGACGGCGCTGGTGCTGGTGCCGGTCGGTTGCGCGCTGGCGCTCGGCTGGGCGATGCGCGGCGCCCGCGCGTGGCTGGCGCCGCTGGCCGCCGTGCTGCTGGCGGTGGCCTGGGCGGATCAGGACGGCAGGCCCGGCCGGCTCGCCGCCACGGCGCTGATCGTCGGCTCGTGCGTGACGCTCGGCCGCCTGCTTGCGGGCGCGGCGCCCGCCTCGCTGCTCAAGGTGGGCCTGGTGGCGATGGCGATCGTCGACGCGGTGCTGGTGTTCGGCGAGGAGCTGCAGGGCCCGAACGCGGTGCTCGTGGCGGCCGAGCCGGGACCGGGGCTGCCGCGCCTGCAGTCGGCGTCGTTCGGCGACGCCGGGATGGGCTACGGCGACTTCTTCGCCGCCGCGGTGCTCGGCGGCCTGCTGGCGCTGGAGGGGCGCCGCCAGGCGCTCGCCGCGGTCGCGCTGCTGGTCGTCTCGCTGGCCTGGGATCAGTTGTTCCTGATCTACGACGTCCTGCCCGCCACCGTCCCGCCGGCGATCGTGCTCCTCGCCGGCGAGGCGCTGCGTCGCCTGCGCGGCACCCCGCGGCGGCCGACGCCGGCCGCGCGCGGCGGTTGACCGCGGCCGACCTGTCGGGCACGGCCGCGCGGCCGCGCCCGACCCGGGCTCGCCTACAGCTCGCCGCCGACCAGGACCGCGACCAGCGCGATGTAGAGCCCGACCGCGACCGCCAGCGCGAGCATCACCGGCACCAGCCGCCGGAACAGGGCAATCGTGGTGTCGCCGGTGGGCCGCTGCGCGGCCTCGGGCTCGAAGCGCTCGCCGCGGGCGGCGGCCTGCTCCTCCTGCGGCCCGGGGATCGCGCGGTCGAGGACGATCCACGCCGCGCCGAGCGGCAGGGTGATCAGCGGCAGCAGCCACATCTTGCCGCCGGTCCCGATCGCGAACGCCAGGCTGATGATCATCATCGCCCCGGTGGTGATCCACGGCAGCGCCGCCACCGGAGAGTCGGTGCCCGCCGGAGCGACGGGCTCCGAGCTCGGGGTCATCGACGTGCGCTGCTCGACGGTGGCGCCCGCCGGGTCCTCCCAGTGCGGTCTGGTCTGCTCGTTGAAGCCGCCGGAGACGATCTCGGGCGCGCCGTGCGCGGTCTGCGTGCCGGCGAAGTCCTCGACCAGCTCGCTGAGCATCTGATCCGGGTCGACCACGCCCTCCGACTCCAGCCGCGCCGAGAGGCTCGGATCCGGATGCTCGACCTCGGTGGTGAGCTGCAGGATCCCGTAGAGCACCAGGATGGTCGCCACCGCGTGCACGACGCCGGCGAGCGCGAGCGCCCACCACTGCTCGGTGGCCAGCGCGGTGATCGCCAGCACGACCACGCCCATCATCAGGGCGATGATCAGGATCAGGCGGTTGTTGACGAGCGTCGCGGTGATCAGCGAGTGGCGCGCGTGAGCCTCGCCGCGCCGCTCGGGCGTGCCCTCGGGAACCTCGACCTCGGTGCGTCCGATGATCGCCTGCGCCTCCCGCGTGAGCAGCCGGTTCGACTCCTCGGAGAGGCTCGGATCCTCGGCCCGCACGGGCTGCTTGATGAAGCGCTGCTCGCGGGTCTCCTGCTGTTGCTCGGTCGCCATGAATCCGGAGTACCCGTCGGCCGGGGGGTCCTAGCGGCGGGCCGTTGGCGGACCGGCGGCGGGGCGGTTAGCGTCCGCGGCCATGCGCGCCGTCCAGATCGTGGAGCTGACCGGTCCCGAGACCGCCCTGCGGGTGGTCGACCTGCCCGAGCCCGAGCCCTCGCACGAGCTGACGCCGGGCCGGGGCGTGGTGGTGGACGTGAAGGCCGCCGGCGTCTCGTTCCCGGAGGTGCTGCAGACCCGCGGCCAGTACCAGCTCAAGCCGCCGCTGCCGTTCGTGCCGGGCAGCGAGGTGGCGGGGATCGTCCGCTCCGCGCCGGAGGACGCGCCGGTCAAGCCGGGCGACCGGGTCGCCGCGTTCTGCGTGCTGGGCGGGTTCGCCGAGGTGGCGGTCGCGCCCGAGTACATGACCTTCCGGCTGCCCGACGAGCTGGACTTCAACCAGGGCGCCGGCCTGATCCTCAACTACCACACCGCCTACTTCGCGTTGAAGATGCGCGGTCGCGCGGTGGAGGGGGAGACGGCGCTGGTGCACGGCGCGGCGGGCGGCATCGGCACTGCGACGCTGCAGATCGCCTGCGGCCTGGGGATCCGCACGATCGCCGTGGTCTCCGGCGAGCGGAAGGCGGAGATCGCGCGGCAGGCGGGCGCCGACGAGGTGGTGCTGTTGTCGGACACCTGGAAGGACGAGGTGGTCGAGCGCAGCGGCGGCGGGGTGGACATCGTCATCGACCCGGTCGGCGGCGACCGCTTCCTCGACAGCCTGCGCTCGCTGCGCGAGGACGGCCGGCTGGTGGTGGTCGGCTTCGCGGGCGGAGGCATCCCGGAGGTGCGCGTCAACCGCCTGCTGCTGAAGAACATCGAGGTGGTGGGCGCCGGCTGGGGCGCGTACGTGCTCGGCAAGCCGGAGGTCAACCGGCGGATCGGCGAGGCGGTCGAGAAGCTGATCGTCGATGGCCACGTGCGGCCGATGATCGGCGAGACGTTCCCGCTGGAGCGGGCGAGCGAGGCGATCCAGCTCCTGGACCGCCGAGGCGCGCTCGGCAAGGTCGTCCTGACCGTCTGAGCGACCGCGCGGCCGCCGCTTCCGCGCTTGCGGCGGGGCAGGCGGGGTGGCGGAGCCATGTCACGCAGCCCGGCGCCGGGGCGCGGATCCCGGCGGCGCGCCTGCGGCTATCGTGCGTCGCGCCCACCATGAGCGACCAGGAAGTGACACGCCGCGCCGTCATCGTCGGAGCCGGCCCGTCCGGCTTCTACACCGCCGACCAGCTCCTCAAGCAGGGCTTTCAGGTCGACATGATCGACGTCCTGCCGACGCCGTTCGGGCTGGTCCGCTCCGGGGTGGCGCCCGACCACCCCAACATCAAGACCGTCACCAGGGTCTACGAGAAGATCGCCCGCCGCGAGGGCTTCCGCTTCTTCGGCGGGCTCGCGCTCGGGCGCGACGTGTCCCGGCAGGACCTGCTCGACCGCTACCACGTGGTCGTCTACGCGATCGGCACCTCCGACGACAACCGGCTGGGGATCCCGGGCGAGGACCGCCCCGGCTCGTACCCGGCCACGCGATTCGTCGCCTGGTACAACGGCCACCCCGACGCCGCCGACGAGCGGTTCGACCTGGACGTGGAGCGCGCCGTGGTGGTCGGCAACGGCAACGTGGCGCTCGACGTCGCCCGGATGCTCGTGCTCGAGCCCGAGGAGCTGGCGGTCACCGACACCGCGGACCACGCGATCGAGGCGCTGTCGGGCTCGAGCATCCGCGAGGTGGTGGTGCTGGGCCGCCGCGGCCCGGCGCAGGCGGCGTTCACCAACCCGGAGCTGCGCGAGCTGGCCGACCTCAAGCGTGCCGGCGTGGTCGTCGACCCGAAGGACCTGGAGCTCGACGAGGCGAGCGCGCGCTGGCTGGAGGAGGAGGCGGATCCGACCGCGCGGCGCAACGTGGAGCTGCTGCGCGAGTACGCCGCCCAGGGCCCGCGCGAGGGCACCACGCACCGTGTCGTGCTGCGGTTCCTGACCTCGCCGGTGGAGATCCTCGGCGAAGGGGAGGACGGCCCGGTCACCGGCGTGCGCGTGGTGCGCAACCGCATCGAGGAGCAGGACGGCCGCCTGTGCGCGGTGCCGACCGGCGAGGAGGAGGTGATCGAGTGCGGGCTGGTGCTGCGCTCGATCGGCTACCGCGGCCGGCCGGTCGCCGACCTGCCGTTCGACGAGCGCCGCGGGCTGATCCGCAACGAGGGCGGGCGCGTCTGCGGCGAGGACGGCGAGCCGTGCGTCGGCGAGTACGTGGTCGGCTGGATCAAGCGCGGTCCCTCCGGCGTGATCGGCACCAACAAGAAGGACGCCGCTGACACGGTCGCCAAGGTCATCGAGGACGTCGAGTCCGGCCGGGTGCGCGAGCCGCAGGTCGACGATCCCGAGGAGATCCGCGCCTGGCTGCTGTCCCGCGCGGAGGACGTGGTGACCTGGGAGGGCTGGGAGGCCATCGACGAGCGCGAGAAGGCGCTCGGCGAGCCCCAGGGGCGTCCGCGGGTGAAGCTGGTCCGCTATCAGGACCTGTTCGAGGCCGGCCGCGCGGCGGCGGCCAAGTAGCGCCCGTCGCTTCGGCTTCGAGGCGCGTGCAGGGGTGACGCCGCTGCGTGGCGGCGCGTGTCCGCCTGCGCGCCGGCCCCGTCGGGCGGGGGCGAGGCGCTCGCATTCCCGGGGCAGCCTTGCGGGCAGCCCGCGACGCGGCGCATGTCGCGTTCCCCTCGGCGTGCCCCCGGGGGTGCGCAGGTGTGCACAGGTTTTGCAACGGATGAGCGCACTCTTGTGCGCAATTGGTGCACGGAGCGGCGCTGATCATTGCCGTTCGTTGACGGATCGCGGGGCCAACGCGAGGATCCCGGCGCGATGCTCCTGATGGTCCTGGGAGTCGTCCTGCTCGTCGCCGCCGCCGCTCTCGAGTCGCAAGCCGTCCGTCGCCGGCGGGTCGCGCGGCGGCTCGATCTGACCGACAACCACACGATCGGCGGGCTTCGGGAGCTGCACCGCGAGGTGGAGAGAGAGGGGTTGTCCGGGGCGTTCCGGCAGCCCGCCGACGTGGTCGGAGAGGTTCGCTGCGCCGAGCCGCTCAAGGCGCCGCTGAGCGGCCAGGCGTGCGTCTGGTACCGGTCGCGGGTGGTCGCCGAGCTGGAGCGGGAGCGCGTGGACGTGCACGGCAGCATCGCTGTCGCCCGCGCGGAGCGGGTGACCAGGACCGTCTCCGACGAGCAGCGGAGCGTCGAGTTCGAGCTCTACGACGGGGCCGGCATCACGGTCGATCCGCACGAGGCCCAGGTGGTGGGGCCGGAGGTCGCGATCGAGCGCTACGAGCCCGCCGAGTCGTCGGCCGGGCCGTTCGGGGCTCGGTCGACCGTCCCGGGCCCTGTGCGTGCGATGGCGGGCATGCTGACGCGCGACGGCGAGGAGCGCGTGCGCGGCTACCGACGCACCGAGGAGATCATCCCGGTGGGCGCGCGCGTGTTCGTGCACGGGACCGTGACGGACGCGGACGGCCGGCCGGCGTTCCGGCGCTCGGCGGGCGAGCTCATCATCTCGCGCCGTTCGGAGGAGGAGCTGAGGGAGCAGGCGCTGAGGGGGGCGCGCTGGCGGCGGAGCGGAGCGGTCGCCGCGACCGTCGCCGGCGCGGCCGCCGTGATCTTCGGAGCCATGGCGCTCTGAGGGGATCAGGCGCGGCTCCGCCGTGGATGCAGGGGCGGGGGTCGCGTCCTAGAGGGGTAGGACGGCGCGCCGTCGCAGGAGGTGGCGGCGCGCCGTCGTCTTCACCTGGCCGCGCCGTCCGTTGACCGACATCATGCGGCCGGCGAGGATGTGCCGGCCGTGCCGACCTCCTGGATCCTGATCATCGTCGCCGTCGACCTGATCGCCACCTCGGTGGTGCTCCGCGCCGTGGCGTCCAGGTCGCCTCGGGACGGCCGGCCGAGCCATGCGCTGGCGGAGATGAGCGAGCGCTCCGCCGATCCGCGGCAGGTCGCGTCGGCGCTGTGCGCCGTCGCCGGCGTGGCGGTCGGCGTGGCCGCTGTGCTGACCCTGTAAGACGCCGGTTCCGCCCGGCGACGCGGTAGAAATCCCCGCGCTATGGCTGCCTGCGTTCCCGTCACGCGTCGATCCCTCCGCGGCCTGGGCGCCCGCCTGCTGGCCGCGCTGCTCGCGACCGGGCTCCTGACAGGGGCGGTCGCCGAGTCCGCCCGTGCCGAGCTGCGCACCGGCGCGGCGAAGGCGCTCGACCCGCACGGCAAGGGGAAGCCCACGCTGCCCGAGCTGGAGAGCGCCCGGGTCGCCTACGACAGCGAGGCGGGCCTCATCGTCTTCACGGTGAAGCTCACCGACGAGCTCGCCGACTGGACGCAGACGAGCGCGCTGCGCGGCTGGCGGGTGTCCCTCGACCTGGGCGGCGTCTACTACCGCCGCACCTGCGTGAGCACGGTGTCGATCAAGGGGGCGCTGGTCCCCAACGGGGCGGCGCCGCTGCGGCTGGGGCGCGGCGCGACGGGGGAGGAGGGGCCGCAGCTGCCGGTCCTTCGGATCGTGGGCGAGGACCTGGACGAGGTCACGTTCATCGTCTCCGACCCGTCGCTGCGGAACCTCAACCTGATCTGCATGAACGCGACCCTGATCGGTCCGCAGCGCAGCCCGAACGCCGATCGGAGGACGTCGAGCACCTTCGGGCGCCTGCTGGAGGGGTTCGACCCGTACGACGGGGACGTCCTCGAGGACGCCGTCGACGATCTGCGCACCCAGGTCTGGCGGGCGGAGGAGGCCCTCCGCGGGCGCAGCCTGAAGCGGCCGCCCGCGGCGCCGGACTGCCGCCGGGTGGCGGCCGACGAGGCCCGCTGCGCGGTGAAGGCCGTCCTCCGGGTTCCGGGGAAGCCGACGCTGTCCGTCAAGCCGATCGGGCAGTTCGTCCCCTTCGGCCCGATCGGCCCCGAGCGCTGGCACTGGCGGGGCACCTGGACGCTGCGCTACGAGAAGTGCCCGAAGGACCTGCGCGGGCCGCGCACCAGCTCGGGCGCCTGCACGGTCAAGCGGTCGTGGCGCGGCGGTCTCGGCTCGCTCGCCGATTCGCTGCAGGAGACGCTGCGCTCGCTGCGCCGCGAGGAGCGCCGACGCTGATCCCCGTCCCTGCGGCGGCCCCGGCCGCCGCGGGCGGGAGCGCGGGCCGGCCCGGAGACGACGAAGCCCCGCGCGGGCGGGGCCTTTCGGCGATGGCTGGGGGGAGACTCGAACTCCCGACCTCACGATTATGAGTCGTGCGCTCTAACCAGCTGAGCTACCCAGCCGGGGCAGAGGCAGTCTAGCGGTCGACGGCCGGCGACCCCTTGCTCCTGAAACCAGGGTCATGAAGTTGGTCCCCCGGGCTCCGTGTCGTCTCGTCGTCCCATGACGACAGCGAGACGACACGGAGCCCAGCGTTCCCGCTTCGTGTCGCGCGGATGTCGCGACGGGACAACGAGGCGACACGGAGCGTCGCGCTCTAGGCTGCCCGTCCGCCGATGCCGCCGATGCTGATGGCCGTCCCCAACATCTCCGAGGGCCGCGACGCGCAGGTGATCGCCGCCGTCGGCGACGCCTACGCGGGCGCGGGCGCGCGGCTGCTCGACACCCACTCCGACCCGGACCACAACCGCTCGGTCCACACCCTCGCGGCGCCGCAGGGCGTGATCGCCGACGCGCTGGTCGCCGGCGCCCGCGCGGCCGTCGCGCGCATCGACCTGAACGCGCACGAAGGCGTACATCCCCACGTCGGGGCGATCGACGTCGCGCCCGTCGTCTTCCTCGACGACGAGCGCCGGGGCGCCGCCTGCGCCGAGGCGCTCACCCTCGCCGAGCGGCTGGGGGAGGAGGTCGGCCTGCCCGTCTTCCTGTACGGGCTGCTCGCCGGAGGCCGCACCCGCGCCGAGCTGCGCCGCGGCGGCCGCGCCGCGCTCGCCGAGCGGATCGCCGCAGGCGAGCTTGAGCCCGACTTCGGCCCGCCGGAGCTGCACCCGACCGCCGGCGCCGCGCTCGTCGCCGCCCGCCCGCCGCTGGTGGCGTTCAACGTCGAGCTGGCGGAGGGCGCCACGCTCGAGGACGCCCGGAGGATCGCCGCCGCCATCCGCGACGGCGGCCCCGAGGGCCTGCCCGGCCTCCGTGCCATCGGGCTGCGCCTCGACCGGCAGGACGGGATGATCCAGGTCTCGACCAACGTCGAGGACCACCGCGCGGTGCCGCTGGCCGCCGTCGTGGAGGCCGTCGCCCGCCACCACCCGGTCGCCGGCGCCGAGCTGGTCGGGCTGGCGCCCGAGGCCGCGTTCGACGGCTTCCCCGAGGATGTCCCCGTCCGCGGCCGCCGCACGCTGGAGGAGGCCCTCGAAGGGCTATCGTCCTGATCCATGGGCGAGACCAAGCGCAGGCGGCGTCGCAAGCACCGCGGCAACGCCGCCGGGATCGTCGAGGCGCGCGGACGGACCAGCCGTCCCCGTCCCGGCGACCGTCAACCGAGGACCGCCGCCGAGCGGCGCGCGGCCCGCTACGACCGTCCGCCCACGTGGCGCTCGGCGATCAACCGCGCTCTGGTCGCGGCGATCATCTTCGTCGCCGTCATGGCCCTGCTGCTGGGGCGCGACCTCGGCCCCGCGCTCGCCGTCGGCGCCTTCATGTTCCTGATCTACATCCCGCTCGGCTACTACACCGACCTGTGGATCTACCGGCGCCGCCGGGGCAGGAGGGAACGTCAGGCCGGAGGGAAGGAGTAGCCATGGCGCTCGACGTCCGCACCTTCACCGTTGGCCCGTTCGCCGAGAACAGCTACATCGTGCGCGCCAAGGGCGCCGAGAGCGCGTTCATGGTCGACCCCGGCGACGAGGCGCCGAAGCTGCTGCAGGCGATCGACGCGCTCGGCGTCAAGGTCGAGGCGATCCTGCTCACCCACTGCCACATCGACCACATCGGCGCCGTCGCTCCCGTGGCAACCGCCACCGGCGCCCCGGTCTACTGCCCGGAGGGCGAGGTCGACTGGCTCAAGAACATCAACGACTACGTCCGCTGGCCGGGCCTCGGCCCGTTCGAGGGCTGGGACCCGGAGCACACGGTCTCCGGCGGCGAGAAGCTGAGCGTCGCCGGCTTCGACATCGAGGTGTTGTTCACCCCCGGCCACAGCCCGGGCCACGTCACCTACTCGATCGAGGGCGAGAAGGCGCTGTTTTCCGGCGACGTGCTGTTCCAGAGCTCGATCGGCCGCACCGACCTGCCCGGCGGCGACCACCAGACGCTGCTTGCCAGCATCGCCTCGCTGATGGACCGCTTCGACGGCGAGACCGTCGTCTTCCCGGGGCACATGGGGGTGACGACGCTCGCGCGGGAGCGCGCCACCAACCCGTTCCTCACCGAGCTCGCGCGCTGAATGGCAGAGCGGATCAACGCGCCACGCGGCACCTACGACGTGCTGCCCGACCAGGACGGCCCGCGCCGGGTCGTGGAGGAGACCGCGCGCCGCATCCTGGAGTCCGCCGGCTACCGGCGGATCGAGACGCCGATCTTCGAGCACACGGAGCTGTTCGCCCGCGGCGTCGGCGCCTCCACCGACATCGTCCAGAAGGAGATGTACACCTTCGAGGACGCCGGCGAGCGCTCGCTGACGCTGCGCCCGGAGGGCACCGCCGCGGTCATGCGGGCCTACCACGAGCACGGCATGCAGAAGCTGCCGCAGCCGGTGAAGCTCTGGTACTTCGGACCGTTCTTCCGCCGCGAGCGCCCGCAGGCGGGCCGCTACCGCCAGTTCTGGCAGGTGGGGGCGGAGGCGATCGGCTCCGACGACCCGGCCGTCGACGCCGAGCTGATCCTGCTGCTGCACGAGCTGGCGGGCGAGCTGGGCGTGCGCGACGTGCGGCTGCGGATCGGCTCGCTGGGCACCCCGGAGTCGCGCGCCGCCTACCGCGAGAAGCTGATCGCGCACCTGCGCGCCAACGAGGACAAGCTGAGCGAGGAGGTGCGCGACCGCATCGACCTCAACCCGCTGCGCGCCTTCGACTCCGACCACCCGGGCACGCAGGAGGTCATGCGCAGCGCGCCGCTGCTGATCGACCACCTCGGCAAGGAGGACCTCGAGCACTTCGACGAGGTGCGGGCGCGGCTGGACGCCGTAGGCATCGACTACGAGGTCGACCCGACGCTCGTGCGCGGCCTCGACTACTACACGCGCACGCTGTTCGAGCTCACCTCCGACGCGCTCGGCGCCCAGTCCGGCGTGGGCGGGGGCGGCCGCTACGACGGCCTGGCCGAGCAGCTCGGCGCGCCGCCGACGCCCGGCATCGGCTGGGCCGCGGGCATCGAGCGGCTGCTGCTGGCAGGCCAGACGCCGGGCACCCCGGCGCCGCCGGTCGACCTGTACGTGGCGGGCACCAACGTGCAGGCGTTCGCGCTGGCCGCCGAGGGCCTGCGCGCCGGCCTGAACGTGCAGCTCGAGCTGGCGGGTCGCTCGCGCAAGGGCATGCTCAAGGCCGCCGATCGCGCGGGCGCCCGGTACGTTGCGCTCGTCGGAGACGAGGAGACCATCTTGAAGGACATGGAGACGGGCGAGCAGGAGGAGATGACCCCGCAGGCCGTCGTTGCGCACGTGATCAAGGGGCGGCACCAGTCATGAGGAACCAGCCGCGTCCCAACGCCATGCGCGACGCCTGGTGCGGCGACCTGCGTGCGCAGGACGCCGGGCGCGAGGTGCGCGTCGCCGGCTGGGTCCACCGCCGCCGCGACCACGGCGGGCTGATCTTCATCGACCTGCGCGACCGCTCCGGCATCGTCCAGCTCGTCTTCCATCCCGCCGACTCCGGGCCGGCCCGGGAGGCGTTCGCCGCCGCCGAGCGGCTGCGCTCCGAGCACGTGATCTCCGTGCTGGGCAAGGTCGTCGAGCGCGAGGAGGAGAACAGGAACCCCAACATCGCCACCGGCGACATCGAGATCTCGGTCGCCGAGCTGACGGTGCTGGCGGAGGCCGAGACCCCGCCGTTCCCGGTCGACGAGGAGGTCGAGGTCGACGAGGTGCTGCGCCTGCGCCACCGCGTCGTCGACCTGCGCCGCGAGTCGATGCGCAGGACGATCGAGCTGCGCCACACGATCGTCAACACGATGCGGCGCGTGCTCGTCGAGCGCGACTTCCTCGACATTGAGACGCCGATCCTCACGCGCTCCACGCCGGAGGGCGCCCGCGACTTCCTGGTGCCGTCGCGCCTGCAACCGGGCGCCTGGTACGCGCTGCCGCAGTCGCCGCAGCTCTTCAAGCAGCTCCTGATGATGGCCGGCTTCGAGCGCTACTTCCAGATCGCGCGCTGCTTCCGCGACGAGGACCTGCGCGGCTTCCGCCAGCCGGAGTTCAGCCAGCTCGACCTCGAGATGTCGTTCGTGGAGGAGGGCGACGTCGTCGAGGTGATGGAGGCGGTGATGGCCGCCGTGTTCGAGGCGACCGGGTTCGACGCGCCCCCGCCGCCGTGGCGTCACATGCCCTACGCGGAGGCGATGCTCCGCTACGGCACCGACAAGCCGGACACCCGCTTCGGCATGGAGATCCATGACGTCTCCGAGCTGGTGCGCGGCTCCGAGTTCCGCGTCTTCGAGTCGGTGCTCGACTCCGGCGGGGTGGTGCGCGCCTTCAACGCCGGCGCCCGGCAGATGTCGCGCTCGGAGCTCGAAGGGCTCAACGACGTCGTGCGGCGCCACGGCGCCAAGGCGGTCGCCCCGATCTACGCCGGCGCGGGCGGTTGGACCGGCAACCTCGCCAAGTTCTTCACCGCCGAGCAGATTGCGGCGGTCAACCGCGAGCTCGATGCCTCCGACGGCGACCTGCTGCTGTTCGTCGCCGACGCCGAGCGCACCGCGGCGGCCGCGATCGGCGCGCTGCGCCTCGAGCTGGGCGAGCGCTTCGGCGAGATCCCCGAGGGGGTCCACGACCTGCTGTGGGTGGTGGACGCGCCGATGTTCGAGCCCGACGACGAGGGCGGCTGGACCTCGGTGCACCACCCGTTCACCGCGCCCAAGAGCACCGACTTCTCCGACCCGGGCGCCGTGCTCTCGCGCGCCTACGACCTGGTGCTCGACGGGGTGGAGATCGGCGGCGGCTCGATCCGCATCCACGACCCCGAGGTGCAGAAGAAGGTCTTCGACGTGCTCGGGATCGGTGAGGAGGAGGCGAAGGCGCGCTTCGGCTTCCTGCTCGACGCGATGGCCTACGGCGCGCCGCCGCACGGCGGCATCGCGATGGGCATCGACCGCATCGTGGCGATCATCGCCGGGCGCGAGTCGATCCGCGACGTGATCGCCTTCCCGAAGACCGCTTCGGGCGCCGACCCGCTCACCGGGGCGCCGGCGCCGGTCGACGAGCAGCAGCTCCGCGAGCTGCACGTCATGTCGGTGGCGCCGCCGAAGCCGGTGGCCGGCGAGAGCTGATCCGCGCCTCGTGTCGTCTCGGCGTCGCCCGGCGGCGCCGAGACGACGAGCAGGGGAGGCCGGGAGCGCCTAGCGCTTCTTCTTGGTGCTCTCGCGGCGCGTGTCGCCGACCATCTGGCGCAGCACGGCGACGTCGACGTAGCCGCTCACCTTGCGCGCCTGTCGGTCGCGCCCGATGACCAGGATCGTCGGCGAGGCCAGCACGCTCGTGTCGGCGGTGATGCTCTCGTAGAGCGCTACCTTCGAGACCGGCCGCTCGAAGACGGCGACCCTGGAGTCGGAGCGGGCCAGCTCGCGCACCGCGTCGCGGGCGGCTACGTCGTCGGCGCCCTTGCCGAGGAACGCGACCACCACGACCTTGCCCTTCGACAACGGGGCCAGCAGGCGGGAGGACGGGTCGGAGCCGCCGGCCTTGCCGGTCGACTTCGTGCTCTCGCCGCCGGAGGCCTTGGTCTTCGACGGGGAGGACGAGCCGCCGCGGGCGTTGCCGGTCGAGGTGGTGCTCGCCTCGCCGGAGGCCTGCTTGGCAGCCTGCTCGCGGGCGGCGACCGCCGCGTCGTGCTTGGCGGCGGCGTCCTTGGCCTTGTCCACCGCGCCGGTCAGGCCGTTGCCGGAGCCGGATGCCGGGGTGGACGGCTGCGCCGGCTGAGCCGCCACGGGCGCGTCCGAGCCGCTGTCGTCGGACTTCGGGCGCAGCACCGTGAACCACATGCCGGCGAACAGCAGTGTGGCCACGAGAGCGATCTGGACGGGACGGCTGACCTGATCCACGTCCGGTTTGTCGGACGAACACCGCCCGAAGTTGAGCAACGAAGCGGGCTTGGCGCGGGCCAGGCCGGACCCCGACCTACACTCGAGGCGGGAGAAAGTGGCCGACGAGCGCTTCGCAGAGCACCTCCACCACCCGGTCGGCCGCGGCCACGTCCCCGAGCGCGCGCACCAGGGCGCGGCCGGCGGCGCGGCCTGCGGCGACCTGGTCGCGATCCGCGTGGCCGTCGAGGGCGGCCGCGTCGTCGACGCGGGCTTCGACGCGTCCGGCTGCGGCGCCGCGCAGGCGGCCGCCAGCGCCGCCGTTGACCTGGTGCTCGGCGAGCCGCTGCTGGAGGCCGCCAGGGTGGGGGCCGCCGCGATCGCCGAGGCGCTCGGCGGGCTGAGCGCCGGCAAGCTGCACGCCGCCGACCTGGCCTCCGATGCGCTGCACCGAGCGCTCGGGGCGGCGGCGTTCGCCGACGCGGCGGTCGAGCCCGACCCGGACCGCGTGCTGGTCGCGATGTCCGGCGGGGTGGACAGCACCGTCGCCGCCCTGCTCTCCGGTCCGCGCGCGGTCGGGGTGACGCTCGAGCTGTGGCGGGACCCGGAGAACGACGCCGAGTCGTCCTGCTGCTCGGCGAGCGCGGTGCGCTCCGCCCGCGCGGTCGCCCACCGGCTCGGCCTGCCGCACTTCACCCTCGATCTGCGCGACCGCTTCCGCGCCGGGGTCGTCGAGCCGTGGCTCGAGGAGCATCGCGCCGGGCTGACCCCCAACCCGTGCGTGCGCTGCAACGGCCGCGTGCGGCTCGACGCGATGGTGGAGATGGCCGACCGGCTCGGCGCCGCCGCGCTGGCCACCGGGCACTACGCGCGCAAGACCGAGGACGGGCTGCTGCGCGCCGCCGCCGACGGCGACAAGGACCAGAGCTACATGCTCGCCGGGCTGAGCCGCGAGACCCTCGCCCGGCTGCGCTTCCCGCTGGGCGAGCTGACCAAGCCGCAGGTGCGGGCGCTGGCCGCCGAGCACGGCCTGGAGGTGGCGCAGAAGGCCGACTCGCAGGACCTCTGCTTCCTGGCCGGAACCCATCGCGCGCGCTTCCTGGCGCGCCACGGCGGCCTGCGCGAGCAGCCGGGCGACATCGTCGACCGCGAGGGCCGCGTGCTCGGCCGCCACAAGGGCCACTTCCACTACACGGTCGGCCAGCGGCGCGGGCTGGGCGTGCACGCGCCCGAGCCGCTGTACGTGCTCGCCACCGACGCGCGCACCAACACCGTCACCGTCGGGCCGCGCGAGGCGCTGGCCACCGACCGGGTCCGCCTGTCGGGCCTGCGGCTGCACCGCGACGCCGACGAGGTGGACGCCGTCAAGCTTCGCTACCGGGCCGACCCCGTGCCCGCCCGCCTGCGCGGCGACGTCGTCGAGCTGGAGCGGCCGTTCCCCGGCGCCGCTCCGGGCCAGACGGCGGTGCTGCTGGCGGGGGATGTGATCATCGGATGTGCGACGATCGCGCCGTGACCTCAGACGAGATCCGCGAGACCTTCCTGGCCTTCTTCGAGCGCCGTGACCACAAGCGGCTCGCCAGCGCGTCGCTGGTGCCGGCCTCCTACGACCCGTCGGTCCTGCTGACGACCGCGGGCATGCACCCGCTCAAGGCCTACTTCATGGGCCTGGAGGAGCCGCCCTACCCGCGCCTGACGAGCTGCCAGAAGTGCTTCCGCACGCCGGACATCGACAACGTCGGGCGCACCGCGCGGCACCTGACGTTCTTCGAGATGCTCGGCAACTTCTCGCTGGGCGACTACTTCAAGCAGGGCGCCATCGAGATGGCCTGGGAGCTCTCGCTGGAGGGCTTCGGCTTCAAGCCGGAGGACATCTGGGTCACCGTCTTCGAGGGCGACGAGCAGCTCGGCCTCGGCCCCGACGAGGAGGCGATCGCCGCCTGGGAGGCCGTCGGCGTCCCGCGCGAGCGGATCGTGCTCTGCCCGGCCTCGGAAAACTTCTGGCAGGCGGGCCCGACCGGGCCGTGCGGCCCCTGCTCGGAGCTGTACATCGACCGCGGCCCGGAGTACGGCAAGCCGGACGACCTGCCCGGCGGCGACAACGACCGGTTCCTCGAGTACTGGAACCTGGTCTTCATGCAGTTCAACCAGGACCCGCCCGGCAAGCTCACGCCGCTGCCGGCCAAGAACATCGACACGGGCCTGGGCCTGAACCGCATGGCGCTCATCCAGCAGGGCGTCGAGACCGTCTTCGACACCGACCAGTTCAAGCCGCTGATGGAGCTCGGTCGCTCGCTGGCCACCACCGAGCCGGACGAGCGCGCGCTGCGCATCCTCGCCGACCACACGCGCGGCATGACGTTCCTGATCGCCGACGGCGTCGTGCCCTCCAACGAGGAGCGCGGCTACGTGCTGCGCCGCCTGATGCGTCGCGCGATGCAGCAGGGCCACCGCATCGGCATCGAGGGGCCGTTCCTCACCAAGTACGTCGACGCCGTCACCGAGACGATGGGGAAGGCCTACCCGGAGCTGATCTCCGAGCGCGAGACGATCCTGCGCTGGGTCAACGCGGAGGAGGAGAGCTTCCGCCGCACCCTGGAGACCGGCCTGTCGCTGCTCGACGACATCATCAAGGAGCACGGCGAGGTCTCCGGCGACGACGCCTTCCGCCTGCACGACACCTACGGCTTCCCGATCGACCTCACCGAGGAGATCGCCGGCGAGCGCGGCGTGAAGGTCGACCGCGAGGGATTCGAGGCGCGGATGGAGGAGCAGCGGCAGCGCTCCGCCGCCGGCGCCCAGCAGGAGAAGGTCGGAGCGCGCCAGGAGATCGTGCGCGCGGTGGCCGACATGCCGACCGAGTTCACCGGCTACGAGCACCTGGAGGAGCGCACCACCGTCGCCGGCGTGCTGGAGCGCGACGGGCGCCTGTACATCAAGCTCGCCTCCTCGCCGTTCTACGCCGAGGGCGGCGGCCAGGTCGCGGACACCGGCACGATCGCCTGCGCCGACGGCGACTGCCGCGCCCGCGTGGTCGACGTGCTGCGCGCCGGCGACGACCAGGCGATCGCGGTCGAGCCCGAGAACGGGCGGGTGCCGAAGGTCGGCGAGCCCGTGGTGGCGACCGTCAACCGCGAGGCGCGCCTGGCCACCGCGGCCAACCACACCGCCACCCACCTGCTGCACGCCGCGCTGCGCGAGCGGCTGGGCACGCACGTCCGCCAGGCGGGCTCCTACGTCGGCCCCGACAAGCTGCGCTTCGACTTCACCCACGGGCAGCGGCTCTCGCCCGAGGAGCTGCAGGACGTCGAGGACCGCGTCAACGAGTGGATCCTGCGCAACGAGCCGGTGCGCGCCGTCACCACCACGCTGGAGGAGGCCAGGAAGCTCGGCGCGATGGCGCTGTTCGGCGAGAAGTACGGCGACGTCGTGCGCATGGTCCAGATCGGCGACGGCCACTTCAGCCGCGAGCTGTGCGGCGGCACGCACGTGCGCAGCACCGCCGAGATCGGCGTCTTCAAGATCCTGAGCGAGAGCTCCAGCGCCGCCAACGTGCGCCGGATCGAGGCGGTCACCGGCCCGGAGGCGGTGAGGCTGCTGCGCGAGCGCGACGCGCTGCTGCGCGAGGCGGCCGCCGAGCTGCGCGCCACCCCGGAGCAGGTGCCGGCGAAGATCGCCGAGCTGCGCAAGCGCGTGAAGGAGGCCGCCAAGAGGGGCGGCGCCGACGGCGCGGTGGACGTGGCGGCGCTTACGCAGCGCGCCACCGACATCGACGGCGCCAAGGTGCTCGCCGAGGTAGTGGCGGTCGACAACGCCAAGGCGCTGCCGGACATCGCCGACCGTCTCAAGAACGCGCTCGGCGAGCAGGCGGCGGTCGTGCTCGGCGCCGACACCGGGGGCAAGGCGAGCCTGATCGTCTCGGTCGCCCCGGCGCTGGTGGAGCGCGGCGTGAAGGCGGGCGAGATCGTGAAGGTGGCCGCGCAGGCCGTCGGCGGCGGTGGCGGCGGCCGCGACACGATGGCGCAGGCCGGCGGCCGCGACCCGAGCAAGCTGGGCGACGCGCTGCAGGCCGCCCGCGACGCGATCCAGTCCGCGCTCACGTAGGCTCGTGCGGGTGCTGGCCCTCGACTACGGCTCGGCGCGCTGCGGTTGCGCGATCAGCGACCCGACCGGGACGCTGGCCACCCCGATCGACGAGATCGAGCGGCCCGGCACGCGCCGGGGCCTGGCGCGCGTGGCCGACCTGGTCCGCGAGCGCGAGGTGGAGCGCGTGGTCGTGGGGCTGCCGCTGGGCCTGTCGGGCCAGGACACCGAGCAGACGCGCGAGACGCGCGCCTGGGCGCAGAAGCTCGCCGAGCGGGTGCGGCCGGTGCCGGTGGAGCTGTTCGACGAGCGCTTCACGACCGCGATCGCGGCGCGCCAGACGGGCACCAGGGCGGGCGAGGACTCGCGCGCGGCGGCGGTGCTGCTGACCGACTGGCTGGAGCGTCGCAGGTCGGAGGAGCAATGTTGAGCCCCCTGTTCGGACGCCGTCCGCAGCGGCGCGAGCGCACCGCGGCCGAGCGGGAGGCCGCCCGGCTGGAGCGCGAGCGGCGCCGCGCGCTGCGCGAGGGGCGTCCCTGGCCGCCGCCCGACCGGCAGGGGCAGGCCGCCGCGACGTCGCCCGCCCACGAGCAGCCGGTGGAGCCGCCGCCCGCTCCGGAGCCCGAGCCGGCGCCGCCCGCGCCCGAGCCGCCCCGCCCGGCCGAGCCGGAGCCGGACCCGTTCGCGTGGGTCGAGCCGGCGACGAATGCGCCCGAGCCCGTCACCCCGGAGCCGCCCGTGCAGGAGCCGGCGCCCGAGCCGTTCGCTGGGCCGGCCGGCGCCCCGGAGCCGCAGGCGCCCGCGCCGGGAGCGCACGAGCCCGTCGTGTCCGAACCGCCCGCCGAGCCGGTCGAGCCGGAGCCGGTCGTCCCCGTGACGCCGGCGCCCGGGAGCGAGCGCCCCGCCGGGGTGCGCCGCCTCGACCCGCCCAAGGTGGGCGACCTGCCGCGCGTCGCGCCGCCCCGCAGCGGCAGGTCCAAGGCGCCGCGCCACGCCGCTCCCCGGCGCCGGGCGCGCCGCCGCCCCGCGCGCCCGATCGCGCTCGTCCTGCTCCTGGTGGTGCTCGCCGCGGTGGTCTGGCTGCTGGTCAGCCTCTTCCAGCCCTTCCACGGCCAGGGCGGCGCGCAGGTGCGGGTGACGATCCCCGCCGGGGCGACCGCAGGCGAGATCGGCGAGATCCTCGCCGAGCACGACGTCGTCTCCTCGGCCACCTTCTTCTCGCTGCGTGCCCGGCTGTCGGGCAAGCGCGACCAGCTCAAGGCGGGCACGTTCACGCTGCGGCGCGGCATGAGCTACGGCGCCGCCATCGAGGCGATCGCCGGCGACCCGCTGCCGCCCGACGTCATCCGCGTCACCCTGCCCGAGGGCCGCTCGATCGGCGAGGCCGCCTCGCTCGTGCGGCAGGCGGGGGTGAAGGGCAGCTACCGGCGGGCCGCGCAGCGCAACCCGCGCGCGTTCCCGTCGCTGCGCCGCTACGGCGTCCCGTCCGGGGTGAAGACGCTGGAGGGCTTCCTGTTCCCGGCTACCTACGAGCTGAAGAAGGGCGCGACCGCCCGCGAGCTGGTCGAGCAGCAGCTCCGCGCCTTCCGCCGCACCTTCGACGGGAAGGGGTCCGCCCGGTCCTGCCCCGGCCAGGACCTGACTCCCTACCAGGTGCTGATCGTCGCCTCGATGGTGGAGCGCGAGGCGGAGCTCCCGCGCGAGCGGCGGCTGATCGCCGGGGTGATCTGCAACCGGCTGCGCCAGGGCATCCCGCTCGGCATCGACGCCACCATCCGCTACCGCCTCAACAACTGGACGCGGCCGCTGCGCCAGTCCGAGCTGCAGCTCGACTCGCCGTTCAACACCCGCCTGCGCCAGGGCCTGCCGCCGACGCCGATCGGCAGCCCCGGCAAGGCGTCGATCGAGGCGGCGCTGCGCCCGGCGCGCAACAGCTACCTGTACTACGTGGTCAAGCCGTGCGGGAACGGCGCGCACGCGTTCTCCTCCACCGAGGAGCAGTTCCAGCGCGACGTGGCCGCCTACCACCGCAAGCGCAACGAGCTCGGCGGAAAGGACCCCTCGACCTGCCCGCGATGAAGCGCCTGGGGGTGCTTGGCTGGCCGGTGGCCCACAGCCGGTCGCCAGCGATGCACAACGCGGCGTTCCGCGCGCTGGGCATGACCGACTGGCACTACCAGCGGCTGCCGGTTCCGCCCGAGGTGTTCACCGAGACGGTCAAGGCGCTGCGCGGCTCGGGCTTCGTGGGCGCCAACGTCACGATCCCGCACAAGGAGGCGGCGCTCGCGCTCGCCGACGAGGCGAGCGACGCCGCCCGCGAGATCGGGGCCGCCAACACGCTCGAGCTGCGCGAGGACGGCTCGATCCGCGCCTCGAACACCGACGCGCCCGGCCTGCTGGAGGCGCTGCCGCGCGACCCGCGCGGCGCGACCGCGCTCGTGCTGGGGGCGGGCGGCAGCGCGCGGGCGTGCCTTTGGGCGCTCCGGGAGGCCGGCGCCGCCCGGGTGGCCGTCTGGAACCGCACCGCCGAGCGTGCGCGGGCGCTGGCCGAGGAGCTCGGGGTCGACCAGGTGGACAGGCCCGAGCCGGCCGACATCCTCGTCAACTGCACGAGTGTCGGGCTCTCCGACGGACGGTTCAAGGACCTGCCGCTCGATGCCGATTCGCTGGGCAGATACGAGATCGTGGTGGACTTGGTCTACCGGTCCGGAGGCACCGAGCTGATCGCCCGGGCTCGGGAGCACGGGTGCTCGGTGGTCGACGGGCTGGAGATCCTCGTGCGCCAAGGCGCGCTCAGCTTCGCGACCTGGACGGACCGCCAGCCGCCCATAGAGGTCATGCGCGAAGCGGCGCGTGGATCGGTCTCCGGACGACAAGGCCTTGGACAGCTCCCCTCCACACCTGACGGCGGTTCCCTCTCCGGCCCCGGCGACGGATGACCGGCCGCTCGAGCACGATCCCGACTGGGACGGCGTAACGCCGCCCAGCCGCACCGGCGGCGGGGCGCGCTTCCTCACCGACGTGATCGTGGAGATGGGCCTGGTCGACCGCCCGCGGGTCGAGCAGGCGATCGAGGCCGCCCGGGCGCGCGGCACCACCCCCGAGCAGGTGCTGCTCGAGCAGGGCGCGCTCAACCAGCACGAGCTGTCGCGCGCGATCGCCGAGCGCCACGGCCTCGACCACCTCGACCTGGCGGTGTTCAAGGTCGACCCGGCCGCCGCGGCGCTGGTCGAGCCTACGGCGGCCCGCCGCTACGAGGCGATCCCGGTCCGGTTCATCGGCGAGCGCGCGGTGCTGGTGGCGATGGCCGACCCGGCCAACGTGCTGGCGATCGACGACATCGCGCTGATGACCGGCTACGAGGTGCGGGTCGCGGTCGCCGCGCGCGAGGACATCCAGGCGGTCATCGCCCGGCAGAGCCGGCTGGAGAGCATCGCCAAGTCCGCCGAGATCGACCACGCGGAGGAGGAGGGGCCGGCGGAGATCGTCGATCTGCGCGAAAGCGCCGACGACGCGCCGGTCATCAAGCTCGTCAACCAGATCATCGCCCAGGCGGTCGAGCAGGGCACCTCCGACATCCACTTCGAGCCCGCCGACGGCGGCATGCGGGTGCGGTTCCGCATCGACGGCGTGCTCACCGAGGCGATGAACGTGCCGCGGCGGATGGTCTCGGGCGTGGTGTCGCGCCTGAAGATCATGAGCGACCTGGACATCGCCGAGCGCCGCGTGCCGCAGGACGGCCGCGTCGGGCTGAACCTCGACGGCCGCCACATCGACCTGCGCATGGTGACGCTGCCGTCGGTGCACGGCGAGACGATCGTCATCCGCATCCTCGACAAGGACAGCGTCGTCTTCGACTTCGAGCGGCTCGGCATGAGCCCCGACGACGAGCGCCGCTTCCGTGAGGCGTTCCACCAGGCATACGGGGCGGTGCTGGTGACGGGCCCGACCGGCTCGGGCAAGTCGACCTCGCTCTACACGGCGATCGGCGAGCTCAACACGCCCGAGAAGAACATCATCACGATCGAGGATCCGGTCGAGTACCAGATCGACGGCATCACCCAGGTCCAGGTCAACAAGAAGGCGGGGTTGACCTTCGCCGGCGGCCTGCGCGCGATGATGCGCGCCGACCCCGACATCATCATGGTCGGCGAGATCCGCGACCAGGAGACCGCCAAGATCGCGATCGAGGCGGCGCTCACCGGCCACTTGGTGCTGTCGACGCTGCACACCAACGACGCGCCGACCGCGATCACCCGCCTGATCGAGATGGGGATCGAGCCGTTCCTGGTCGCCTCCGCCGTCGACTGCGTGGTCGCCCAGCGGCTGGCGCGCACGCTGTGCCGGCACTGCAAGCGGCGCACGATCATTCCCGCCCAGGTGCTGCAGGACCACGGCTTCCGCAGCCACGTGGACATCGAGGCCTACGAGCCGGTCGGCTGCTCGCGCTGCGGCGGGTCCGGCTACAAGGGCCGCATCGGCCTCTACGAGGTGATGACGGTCTCCGACGAGATGCGCCGGCTGACGATCGAGCGCGCCCCGGCGGACCGGATCGCCGAGGTGGCGATGCGCGACGGCATGCGGCGGCTGCGCGACGACGGCCTGGAGAAGGTGAAGCAGGGCCTGACCTCGATCGCCGAGGTGGCGCGCGTCACCGGCACCACCTAGCGGGCTCCGTTGCGGCCGGCTCCGCGGCCCGTCGAGCGGCAAGGGGAGCGTTCAAGAACCGGGGGAGCGCGCCGACCAAACCGTGCGATGCGCATCGATTTCGCCCAGCTTCTGCTCGACACCCTGGAGCGCCGCGCGTCCGACCTGCACATCACCGCGGGCTCGCATCCGATGATCCGCGTGCGCGGTCGGCTGACACCGCTGACCGACTACCCGGTGCTCGACGCCACCGACACCCGGGAGATCATCTACTCGATCCTGACCAACGATCAGCGGCAGCGTCTCGAGACCGAGATGCAGATCGACTTCGCGTACGCGGTGCCGAACACCGCCCGCTTCCGTGTGAACGCCTACATGCAGCGTTCGGCGGTGAGCGCCGCGTTCCGCCTGATCCCGGCGGTGATCACGCCGATCGACGACCTCGGCCTGCCGCCGGTGGTGCACGAGTTCTGCAAGAAGCCGCGCGGCCTGGTGCTGGTGACGGGCCCGACCGGCTCCGGCAAGTCGACGTCGCTGGCGGCGATGATCGACGAGATCAACGAGACCCGCGAGGAGCACATCCTCACGATCGAGGACCCGATCGAGTTCCTGCACTCGCACAAGAAGTGCATGGTCAACCAGCGCGAGCTGGGGTCGGACGCGACCGGCTTCGGCCCGGCGCTGAAGGCGGCGCTCCGCCAGGACCCGGACATCATCCTCGTGGGCGAGATGCGCGACCTGGAGACGATCTCGACCGCGCTGACGGCGGCCGAGACCGGTCACCTGGTGTTCGCGACCCTGCACACGCAGAGCGCGCCGCAGACGATCGAGCGCATCATCGACGTCTTCCCGGCCCACCAGCAGGATCAGGTGCGCGTGCAGCTCGCGGTCGGCCTGCAGGGGATCATGACCCAGACGCTGATCCCGACCGCGGACGGCTCGGGCCGCGTCGTGGCGTGCGAGGTGCTGGTGCCCACGCCCGCGGTGCGCAACCTGATCCGCGAGGGCAAGACCCATCAGATCTTCTCCGCGATGCAGACCGGCGGCAACGTGGGCATGCAGACCCTGGACGCCGCGCTGGCGCAGCTCGTGCGCGCCGGCAAGATCACCCAGAAGGACGCGGAGGCGCGCTCCTCGACCCCGGACGAGCTGCGTCGCCTGCTGGGCCTCGGGCCCCGGGTGGGCGGCGCCGGCCTGCAGGCGGCGTAACGGATGGCCACCTACGTCTTCACAGCCCTGGACGCGGCCGGTGCGCGCACCACCGGCGAGATCGACGCGGACTCCAAGCAGGTCGTCGCCGACCAGCTCAAGCAGCGGGGCCTGATCGTCCTCGACATCGCCGACAAGGGCGGGTCGATGGAGATCGAGCTCCCGTTCGTCAACAGGATCAAGGCGAACGACTTGACCATCATGACTCGCCAGTTGGCGACGATGGTCAACAGCGGCATGACGATCCTGCGCGCCCTCTACATCCTGGAGGCGCAGACGGAGAACCAGAAGCTCGCCGAGACGCTGACCGCGGTGCGCAAGGACGTCGAGGCGGGCCTGCCGTTGTCGGACGCGCTGGAGCGTCACCCGAAGGTCTTCAACCAGCTCTACGTGGCGATGACGCGCGCCGGCGAGACCGGCGGCGTGCTCGACCAGGCGCTGCTGCGCGTGGCCGACCAGCTCGAGGCGAACGAGTCGCTGCGTCGTCAGGTGCGGGCGGCGATGACCTACCCGCTGGTGGTGATGAGCTTCGCGCTGGCGGTGCTGATCGCCCTGGTGGTGTTCCTGGTCCCGGTGTTCTCGGACATCTTCGACCAGTTCGGCGGCGAGCTGCCGACGATCACCAAGTTCACCGTCGCGCTGTCGAAGGCGATGACCGGCTACTGGTACGCGTTCATCGCCGGGACCGTGGGTTCGGTGTGGCTGTTCCGCCGCTGGAAGTCGACGAAGAGCGGCAAGTACGCCTGGGACGCCTTCAAGCTGAAGATCCCGATGAAGATCGGGGACATCGTCCAGAAGGTGGCGCTGGCGCGCTGGTCGCGGACGCTGTCGGCGCTGGTGACGGCGGGCGTGCCGCTGCTGCAGGCGCTCGAGATCACCGGCAAGACGGCGGGCAACGACGTCGTCGAGAAGGCGATGGCGGACGTGATCGAGTCGGTGAAGCGGGGCGGCACGATCGCCGACCCGCTCAAGGACTCGCCGGTGTTCCCGGAGATGGTCACCCACATGGTGCGCGTGGGCGAGGAGACCGGCGCGCTGGACACGATGCTGACGAAGATCGCCGAGTTCTACGAGGACCAGGTGGCGGCCGCGGTCAAGCAGCTCGCCTCGATCCTCGAGCCGGTGATGATCGTGGTCGTCGGCGGCATGGTCGGCTTCATCGTCATCTCGATGTACATGCCGCTCTTCAAGGTCTACGACCAGATCAAGTAGCGAGAGCTTCCTTCATCCCACGAGGACGACGTTCCCACCCGGCGCCGCCCCGCGAGGGCGGCGCTTCGCTCTCCGCGCGGATCCTGTCGAGTTGGCCGTGCCGGGGAAAGGCCAACCCGACACGATCTCCGAGGGACACGGTCAACTGGACTCGCACGGCCCGGCGGGTGAGGGAGAGCCTGCTGGGCTCGACGCGACGCCGGATCGGTCGGAACATGGCCGGTCCGGGGAGTCGTGGCACGGCCGGCTCGAGCGGATCACCGGGCGCGACGAGTCGGGCAACGGTGAGCAGACCCCGGACCGCGGCGTCGACGTGCGGGCCTGGCCGGAGCACGACCCGGTCCGCGACGAGGGGGGACGAGAACGCAAACGGGGAGGGGTAGAGTCCCTTCCGGTTCAACAACCCCAGGTATCCCGACGCCGGTCTGTAGACGAAGCCCGGCGCCGGTCGCCGGCTCCTAGCTCTCGAGCTGCTCCGGGTCAGGCACCTGCCGGTTCGGGGTGAACGCGGCAGGGCTTTCGGCTTCCAGCCGCTCGTGTGCGGTCTCGGACGGCTGCGACCGGAAGCCGGCCTTCTCGTGGCTGCCGTCGCAGAAGGGCTTGTTGCGGCTGTGGCCGCAGCGGCAGAGCAGGGCGCGGCTGGTCTCGGCGATGAGCGTCCCGTCGGCATCCATGATGCGCAGCGCGCCCCGCAGGTCGAGCGAGGCGTCGTGGCGCGCCTTGACGAGCGTGGGCTCGTCGTGGTCGGCGCGCTCGGGCGCCGGCAGGTCGCTCTCCGGAGCGTTGGCGGGCCCGGAGCGGAAGCCGGCGACCAGGTGCGTGTTGTCGCAGAAGGGCTGGTTGCGGCTGCGCCCGCAGCGGCAGAGCGTCACGCGGTTCTCGCGGCTGATCTGCTCGCCGTCCGCGTCGCGGATGTCGAGGTCCCCGCGGAGCATGAGCGGGCCGTCAGGGATCGGAACCACGAGGGTCGGCCGGTCCGGCTCGTCCCCGGACGCCCCGTCGAGCCGCTCGTAGCGCAGCGCTCCGGTCGGGCAGCGCGACACCGCATCCGCGACGGCGTCCGCGTCCGCCGCGTGGATATCCACCCACGGTCGGCGCCGCACGTCGAACGCCTGCGGCAGCGTGCGCAGGCAGATCCCCGTGTGGATGCACCGCGCCGAGTCCCAGTGCACGCGGATCGCGTCGGTCTCGTACGTGCGGCGGTGGGCGGGGCGAGGCATGAGATCCCCTTACCCCGCGGCCGGGCCGTGCTTGCGCCGGGCGTCCGGCACGGCGACCGACCTACACCTTCCGCAGCACCCCGAAGTACCCGAACGGCGGGCCCAGGCGGCGCTGGAACGTCAAGCCGGCCTGCTCGCCCCGGCGCTTCAGGGAGGACGGGGTGACCCAGTGGGGGTCGACGCAGAGCTCGCCGACCACGAGGCGCCCGCCGGGCTTCAGCACGCGCGCCAGCTCGCGCAACGCGGCGTCCTGGTCCGGGATCTCGCCCAGCACCGCGACCAGGTAGGCGGCGTCGAACGTCCCGTCCGGGTAGGGGAGGTTGCGAGCGTCGGAGGCGGTGGGCGTGACGTTCGTGATGCTCGCGGCCTCCGCACGGCGCATCGTGTGGTCCAGCATCTTCTGCTGCACGTCCAGGATGTGCAGCGAGCCCTCCGGCGCCAGCGCCTGCGCCACATCCAACGTGTAGTAGCCGGTGCCCGGACCGACCTCCAGCACCCGCTCGCCCGGCTTGGGCGCCAGCGCTTCCAGCAGCCGCCCACGCGTGATGAACGGATGCGGCGCCTCCACCCAGAACCGCTGCCCGTACGGGCAGGCCGACGGGTTCTTCCTCCACCAGTAGGCCGCGGCCACGAGCCCTGCCGCGGCCGCCGGCATCAGGCGTCGCGCTCTGGACCTCGGCATCGATCACTCAGCCTACGCGGTCCCCCGCGGACGGTCGCGGTTCCACGGCGAACCCGCGCGCCCGGCACTTCGTGGCGCAACAAGCGCACCGAAGCGCCAAGCGTCGAGAGGGGAAGGCACGGAACGCGCGGGCAACCACCCACGCCCCGGCCCATAGCCGGCGTTTCGCCCCGCAGGAACCCGGGCAGCGCAGCCGACAGGGATGGGCGTGAAGGGCTACATCGACCGCTTCCAGCAGCGGCGCAGGCGGCTGGCGATCACCGTGGCGACGCTGAGGAAGTTCAACGAGGACCACACCGGCGACCTGGCGGCGATGGTCGCCTTCTGGGCGTTCTTCTCGATATTCCCGCTGCTGCTGGTGTTCGTGACGGTGCTCGGCTACACCGTTCCTGCCAATACCAAGGAGGACGTGCTCGGCAAGGTCTCCCAGCTCTTCCCGCTGCTCAACCCCGACGAGGTCGGCACCCTCTCCGGCAGCCTGTGGCCGCTGCTGCTCGGCGGCATCACCGCCCTGTGGAGCGGAACGGCGGTCATGCGCACCGCCCAGTCCGCCTTCGACGCCGTCTGGGAGATCCCCGAGAAGGACCGCGCCGGCCTCGTCAGGAAGGTCGCCCGCAGCCTGCTGGCGCTGTTCACCATCGGCGCCGGGCTGGTCGCCGCCACCCTCGTCTCCGGCGTGCTGACCGGCAAGGACGTGGGCCTCGACCTCGGCGTGTGGGGGCGCGTCGGCGGGCTGGCGGTCACCGCCGTATTCGACGTGCTGCTGTTCATCGCCGGCTTCCGCCTGCTCACCCCCCGCGACGTCGTCACCCGCGAGGTCCTGCCCGGCGCGCTGCTCTCCGGCGTCGCGTTCTTCATCCTCCAGCAGGCCTCCTCGCTGATCATCAGCCGCTACCTCGGCAGCGCAGAGAGCACCTACGGCAGCTTCGCCACCGTCATCACCATCCTGTGGTGGTTCCTGCTGCAGGCGCAGATCACCATGCTCGGCGCCCAGCTCAACGTGGTGCTGAAGGACCGCCTCTACCCGCGCAGCCTGTTCGGTGGGCCCACCACCCCTGCCGATCACCGCGCGCTGCGCGCCTACGCCCGCCAGCGCACCTACCACGAGCAGGTCGACGTGGAGGCGCGGTTCATCCCCGAGCCCAAGCCGGAGGAGCGGCCGCCCCGACCCGCCCGCTGAACCCTCCGGACGCTCAGGGAGACTGGGGCCGTGGCGATCAAGCGACTGTGCGTCCTGGCGGCGGCCGCCGCGGCGGCGGTCGCGGGCTGCGGCACCGAGGAGGAGCCGAGGTACGAGGTCGGCACCATCGCCGACTGCGCCGGGTTCGGGCCGGTCGAGGCCGCCGACGACCCGCGCGGCGACCAGGGCGGGGGCGAGGTGCGCCGTGGCGACATCGTGCGCGCCGCCGTCGCCTACGGCAGGCGCGGGCTGTGCGCCGACCTGCGGCTCGCCGGCCCGATCCGCGCGACCGCGGTCTACGCGGTGGCGCTGCGCCCGCCCGACGCCGACCGGCCGGTCGTGATCGCCCAGGCGGCGCTCCTGGCCGGGATGGCGCCGGAGCTCACCGTCAGCCGCTCCGACGGGCGCATGCTGCGCGACGTGATCGGCGAGGTGGCGATCGACGGCGACCGCATGACCATCACCGTCGACCGCCAGGCGTTCGCCACGCTCGACGCCACCAAGCTGCTGGACCGCTCCACCTGGCAGGTGCGCACCGCCGTCTCCGAAGACGACAAGACGCGCACCGACTGCGCGCCCGACTGCCGCTGAGCCGGCGCCGCCAGGCCCCGCACAGCCGGGGGGCAAGCCTCAGTCGTGGTGGACGTCCTCGACGATCAGCCGCCGGTCCCGGCCCACCCGCAGCGCGCGCCGGCCGGAGAGCAGGTCGAGCAGCTCGGCGCCCACCAGCTCGCGGCGCCAGCCCTGCAGCGTGCGCACGTCCGGCTCCGGCAGGCCCTCGCGCACCGCGGTGACGATCCTCTGCAGGTCGGCGCGCGCCGCGATCAACTCATAGGCGAGGTCGGACTCCAGCGCCCGCGCCCGCACCAGCGCCTCGCCGAGCGCGATCAGCGCCGAGTCCTCCGGCGCAGGCTGGACGAAGCGCCGCTTCTCGTTCGGGATCGGCTCCCGCTCGGCGCCGCGCGCAACCGCCTCCAGCAGTCCGCGGCTGCGGCGATGCAGCGTCGCGTCGTTGATGCCGCGGATGTGGCGCAGCTCGTCCATCGTGGTGGGGCGGCGCTTGGCGATCTCCACCAGCGCGGCGTCCTGCAACACCGACGACGGCGGCCGGTCCAGCGAGCGCGCGATCTCCTCGCGCCATGCGACCAGCTCGCGCGCCACCGCCCGGTGCGCCGGGTCGAGCGAGTTGATGCGCGGCAGCCGGGAGAAGATGTCGTCGACGTCGCGGCGGTCGTCGACCTCCTCGAACACGCGGCACTCCTCGCGCGCCCACTCCAGCCGGCCGCGTTCGCGCAGCCGCCGCTGCAGCTCGTCCGCCAGCGGCAGCAGGTGGGCGACGTCCTCACGCGCGTAGTCGAGCTGCTCCTCGGTCAGCGGGCGCTTGTCCCAGCGGGTGAACGACGCCGCCTTGCGCAGTCGCACGCCGAGCAGCTCGCGCAGCAGCGTGTCGTAGGCCATCTGGGCGCGCATGCCCGCGAACCCGGCGGCCACCTGCGTGTCGAACACGTTGCGCACCCGGCAGCGCCACTCGCGGCGCAGCAGCGCGACGTCCTGCCGGGCCGCGTGCATCACCACCTCGATCTTCGGGTCGGCGAGCACCCGCGCCAGCGGCGCGGGGTCGAAGTCGTCCTCGATCGGGTCCAAGACGATGATCTCGCCGTCGTCGAGCGCGATCTGAACCAGGCACAAGAGCGGCTGGTAGCGCCCTTCGCCCATGAACTCGGTGTCGACGCCCAGCCGCCCGGCGCGCCGCACGCGCTCGGCGACCTCGGTGGTGGAGATCCTCGCCATCGTGGCCGCGGACGCTACAGACCCGGAAGCGGGCCCGACGGCGGGGGCGAGAACCGCTCGGGGTCGAAGCGCTCGACGAGCTCCTCAGGCGTGGGCCGCTCGTCCGGATCGCACAGCCCGACCGACGCCGCCAGCCGGGCGCGGACGTCGTCCGGCGTCTCGCCCAGCGCGCGGCGGTCGGCGAGCGTGACCGCGCCGTGGCGCTTGGCGAGCCGCTTGCCGTCCGGGCCGAGCACCAGCGGCACGTGCACATGGGAGGGGCGCGGGAGGCCGAGCCGCTTGGCCAGCCAGAGCTGGCGCGGCGTGGAGTCGAGCAGGTCCTCGCCGCGCACGATCTCGCCGATCGCCTGGGCGGCATCGTCGACCACCACCGCCAGGTTGTAGGCGAACGCGCCGTCGTTGCGGCGCACGACGAAGTCGTCGACGACGCCCTCCTGCTCGCCGTGCAGGCGGTCGCGGAACCGGACCCGCGCCGCCTCGGCCGCCACCCGCAGCGCCGGCGGCCGTCCCGAGGCCTCGCGCTCGGCGCGCTCGGCGGCGGTCAGCCGCCGGCAGGTGCCGGGATAGGCGCCCTCCGGCAGGTCGCCGTGTGGCGCCGAGGCGGCCTGGCGGATCTCCGCACGGGTGCACCAGCACGGGTAGACGAGCCCCTGGTCCTCGAGCCGGCGCAGCGCCTCGGCGTACAGCTCCAGGCGTTCGGACTGGCGGACCACCTCGCCGTCCCAGTCGATCCCCAGCGCCTCCAGGTCGGCGAGCTGCTCCGCCTCGAAGTGCCTGCGCACGCGGCCGGTGTCGAGGTCCTCGAACCGCACCAGGAAGCGCGCCCCCTGGGAGCGCGCGTACAGCCATGCGAGCAGCGCGGTTCGCAGGTTGCCCAGGTGCAGGGTGCCGGTGGGCGACGGGGCGAACCGCCCCGTCGCGCTCAGTTGGCCACCTCCGCGAACCCGGTGCGCCGATCGCGCGGCCGCCAGCCGAGCGCCTGCTTGGCGCGTCCGTTGGCGTTGCCGGGAAGCCTGGTGGCGTAGTGGACGACGGCGTCACCGGCCAGCAGGCGCGCAGCCCAGGCCGGCACGCGCCGCGGCGGCTTGGCGCCCAGGAGGGAGGCGAGCTCGGGTAGCCACTGGCTCATCGGCACGGGATCGTCGTCACAGATGTTGTAGACGCCCGACCGGCCGTGCTGCAGCGCGAGTACGGTCGCCTCGGCGGCGTCGTCGATGTGCACGAACGACCAGCGGCCGGCGCCGTCGCCGATCATCGGCAGGCGGCGGCGACGCACCAGCTCGAACATCGGGCCCCCGGGCGCATGCCAGGTGCCGGGCCCGTAGAAGAATCCGTAGCGCAGCACGAGCGCGTCGAAGCCGTCGCCGGCGCGGTCCATGACGCTTGCCTCCATGTCGCGCACCGGCTCGACGATCGTCCGCATCTGCGGCGGCGCGTCCAGGTAGAGCGGCGCGTCCTCGTCATGCACCGGGCGGCCGTCGGGCCGGGTCACGAACGCGATCGACTGCACGATCGCCCGGCGGGCTCCCGCAGCGCGCGCCGCGTCGAGGAACGCCGGCACCGTCTCGCGACGCAACCGGCCGGTCAGCCGGGCGCCCTCGCCAACTGCCCGGCGCCCCGGCTTGTGCGGGAGCGCGGTGAGCTGGTGGATCAGGACCTCCGGCTCGGCATCGGCGACCGCGCGGCGCACCGCGTCCGCATCGAACGCGTCCAGCACCACCGGCTCGGCTCCCTGCGCGCGCAGATCCTCGGCGCGGCGGGCGTCGCGCGTGGTGCCGACGACCGTGTGCCCCTCGGCGAGCAGGCGCGCGACCAACGGCCGTCCGATCGCGCCCGTCGCCCCGGCCAGGAAGATCCTCACGGTGACCCTCCTCTCGCCGCCATGGGGCGAAGCTAGCTGCTTGCCGGCGCGGGGGACAGGGGCGGCGTCGGACGCCGTTCGTCGCCGACCCGGTACGCTCGCGGCCCCGTGAGCGCCTCCGAGGAGACCGACCAGACCCTCGACCCGCAGCCGTGCACCGTCTGCCGCGGCACCGGGTCGGTGATCTCGAACCTGGGCGGCGAGTCCTCGACGGTCACCTGCCCCTGGTGCGAGGGCACCGGCACCTACCTGGGGCCCGACCACGACGCCCAGCAGGCCGGGGCCGCGCTCCGCGAGGGCTAGCGGCGCCGTTCGGCCGACGCCTTCTCGGTCCCCTTGGCGTCCCGGTCCGCGCGATCAGGGGCGGCGATGACGAGGGTTCCCACCCGGCGGTCGGCGCCGTCATCCACCAGCACCGGGTGGCGGCCGGGCTCGTCGGCGGCCAGCTCCAGGAGCGCCGGCTCCTCCGGCGTGGCGACGCCGCTCACGCCGAGCGCGTCGATGCGGACCTCGGCGACCGCGCCGGAGCGCACCGTCAGCCGCACCAGGTCCCCGGGCCGGGCGCGGATCGTGCGATCGTCGGGCAGCGTCCCGGCGACGGTCGCCGCGGGTCGCGTCGCCGGCTCGGGCGGCGGGGCGACCGCCTGCTCGGCGCGATCCCGCTGCGCGGTCAGCGACGCGGCCACGACGATCAGGAGGAGGGAGGCGAGCAGGGCGAGGCGACGGCGCGGGGTCACATGTTCATCGTCGCACGTCGAAGCGGGTCAATCCCCGCGATCGTGCTGGGGCGCCGCCCCTAGAACACGCGTCCAGCCGCAACATCTATTGCTGAGGGACGCTGAGGCCGGGCCGATCACTCCCGATGTGCGGTGACATCCGTCGGCGGGGACTCGCGCCGGGGCTTGCTGCTTCCTAGGCGCGAACCGCAGAGCGGGGAGCTCGCACGGGAAGGCCAACATCAGAGAGATCTCCTAGGAGGGGTCATCTTGCTTCAGCGGTTCAAGACGGAGGACGAGGGCTTCACGCTCATCGAGCTCCTCGTCGTCATCCTGATCATCGGCATCCTGGCCGCCATCGCGCTTCCGAGCTTCCTTGGGCAGCAGAAGAAGGGCCAGGACTCCTCGGCGAAGTCCGACGCTCGTAACGCGGTCTCGCAGATCGAGGCCTGCTACGCCGATGAGCAGACCTACAACGGCTGCGCGGACAAGGCCAAGCTGACCGCCGCCGGCCTGGAACTGATCGACAGCGCCTCCGCCACCAACGGCGGCGCCGGGTTCACGGTCGTGGCGAAGTCCAAGTCGGGCAACGAGTTCACGATCAGCAAGGGCGCGAACGGCACGATCTCGCGCACCTGCACCCAGGCGGGCGAGGGCGGCTGCCCGAGCAACGGCCAGTGGTAGGTCACTGAGACTGACGGATCACTCAGCACCTTCGCGAGGCGGGCTTCGGCCCGCCTCGCCGCGTTTCGGGGGCCGGCACGACCGCCGGCCATGCGTCCAATCGCCTGCATTTCCGCTGCATCCGGTCACCTCTCCGGCCGAACCAGTGATGGGATCCAGCGCATCGGGACTTGCTGCAACACGACCTGATGGGCGATCCCGGACCGACAAGCTGAACGCCCGTCAGGAGGCAACGTGCCCGCCGCAATCAAGGATCAGCGCGGCTTCACGCTCATCGAGCTGCTCGTAGTGATCCTGATCATGGGGATCCTCGTGGCGATCGCCATTCCCAACTTCCTCAACCAGCGCGAGAAGGCGCAGGACACCGAGGCCAAGTCCAACGCCCGCTCGCTGGTCGAGCACGTGGAGTCCTGCTACGCCGACACGCAGGACTTCACCAAGTGCGGCCCCGACGACCTGGGCTCCACCGGCCTGGCGCTCGGCACCGGCGCCGGCCAGGTGACGGTCAGCGCCAACGGGGCGAACGAGTACGTGGTCACCGCCTACTCGAAGTCGGGCGGGCAGTTCAGCATCACCCGCACCAACCACAAGTCGATGGTGCGCACCTGCACCGGCGACACGGCCGGTTGCAGCAACGGCAAGTGGTGACCTAGCCCGTCAAGCGGCCGCCGTCGCCTGCCGATGACGGGGGCGATGGCGTACGCCCTCGTCCTCGCCTGTGTCGCCGGCCTCGCGGTCGGCTCGTTCCTCAACGTCGTCGCCTGGCGGCTCCCGCGCGGGCAGTCCCTGGCACGGCCGCGCTCGGCCTGCCCGAGCTGCGGCAGGCAGATCGCGGCCTACGACAACATCCCGATCATCTCGTGGCTGCTGCTGCGCGGCCGCTGCCGCAACTGCGGCGGCCCGATCTCTGTCCGCTATCCGCTGGTGGAGCTCGCCACCGCGGCGTTGTACGTGGCGGTCGTCGCGGGCCTGTGGGGCGACGCGCGCAAGGTGGTGATGGGGCTGGTGCTCGTGACCGCGCTGGTGCCGATCACCGTCATCGACCTCGATGTGCGCCGCATCCCCAACGCGATCGTCGGGCCCGCGGCCGCCGTCGCGCCGGTGCTCGCGGCCGCGACCGAGCCGAAGTTCATCGTGCAGCAGCTTGCCGCCGGCGCCGGCGCGCTCCTCTTCTTCCTGCTGCCGGCTCTCATCCATCGCAAGGGGATGGGGATGGGGGACGTGAAGCTCGCCGGGATGCTGGGCCTGTACCTGGGCGCGGCGGTCGCCCCGGCGATCCTGATCGCGCTCGTCACCGGCACGGTCGCAGGGGTGGCGATCGTCGCCGTCAAGGGCGTCTCGGAGGGCAGGCGCGCCAAGGTGCCGTTCGGGCCGTTCCTGGCGCTCGGCGCGGTCGTGTGCCTGTTCTACGGCGACGCGCTGATCGACCGCTACCTCGACCTGTTCTGAGCGGGGCATGACCGGCGGCTCCCGCCCGGCGCGAGGGGCCGTGCACGACCGGTCGTCACGCTCAAGACACCGCCGCATTGGACGAACAACGGAGAGTGTCGGGACCGGCGCTGCAGGCGCCGTCGTTCCCCGCCGACACTCTCGGAGCAAGAAACCTCATGGCCAAGCGCTCAACTCCCATCGTCGGCCTCGAGATCGAGCCGGCGGCCGTCCATGCCGCGGCCGTCACCGTCAACGGGGCGGTGCGCGTCAAGCAGGCGGCGATGGTCCCGCTGGAGACCGGCGTCGTGCGCGACGGCGAGATCAACGACGTCGACGCCCTCACCGAGGCGCTGCGCGCCCTCTATCGGGACAACAAGGGCCTCGGCAAGAAGGTCCGCATCGGGGTCGCCAACCAGAAGATCGTCGTTCGCATCATCGAGCTGCCGCCGATCACCGATCGCAAGGAGCTCGAGGCGGCCGTCCGCTTCCAGGCCCAGGACGAGATCCCGATGCCGCTCGACTCGGCCGTCCTGGACTTCCAGCCGCTAGGCACGGTCGAGACCGAGAACGGCAAGCGGCTGCGGGTGCTGATCGTCGCCGCGCGCCGCGACATGGTCGAGCGCGTGCTGACCGCCTGCCGGAACGCCGGCCTGAAGCCCGAGGGCATCGACCTGTCGGCCTTCGCCATGATCCGCGCCCTGTACCGGCCGCCGCTGGATCCGGAGCTCGATCAGGAGCCGGTCCTGTACCTGTCGGTGGGCGGGCTCACCAACCTCGCCGTCGCCGAGGGCACCACCTGCTTGTTCACCCGCGTCGTCGGCGGGGGGCTCGAGGCGATCGCCGTGGAGCTCGCCGAGCGCAAGGCGCTCACGCTGGAGCACGCCCGCGGCTGGCTGCGCCACGTCGGCCTGCTGGCGCCGCTGGAGGAGATCCCGTCCGACGACCAGGACGAGATCGTCGCCGAGGCGCGCGCGGTGCTGCTCGACGGCGTGCGGCGGATCGGCGGCGAGGTCCGCAACTCCCTTGACTTCCATCACGCCCAGGAGGGGGTGAGCCTGCGCGTCCAGCGCGCGGTGCTCACCGGCGCCGCCGGGACCATCCCCGGCTTCGACGAGGCGCTCGCCGCCGAGCTCGGCATGCCGGTCCAGTCCGGCATCGTCGAGGGCGCCCCCGAGGGCGTCGACCCGCATCTGCTCACCATCGCCGCCGGCCTGGCCGTTGAGGAGGCACCGCACGCATGAGGGCCGTAAACCTCATCCCGTCGGACGAGCGTCCCGGCGCCGGCGGTCTCGCCGGCCGCTCGGGCGGCGCCGTCTACATCCTGCTCGGCGTCCTGGCGCTGGCGGTCGTCATGCTGGGCGCCTACACCAAGGTCAACCACGACATCAAGAGCAAGGAGGCGCAGGTCGCCGAGCTCGAGCGGGCCGCCGCCGAGGCCGAGTCGCGCGCCCGCTCGCTGGCCGCCTACACCCGGTTCGCCGAGCTTCGCGCCAAGCGCGTGCAGACCGTCAAGCAGCTCGCCGCGTCGCGCTTCGACTGGGCGCACGCGCTGAACGAGGTCTCGCGCGTGATCCCGAGCAACGCGTGGCTGACCCAGCTCACCGCCACCACCAGCCCGGACATCACCTCCAAGGTGGGCGGGGGCGGCAACACCGCCGGCATGCGCGGGCGCCTCCCGGTGCCGGCGATCGAGCTGACCGGCTGCACCACCGGCCAGGCGCAGGTCGCGCGGATGCTCGCCCGCCTGCGGATGATCGACGGCGTCCAGCGCGTGTCGCTCGTCGACGCCCGCAAGCCCGATCAGGCCACCTCCGCCGACAGCGGGACCAGGGGCGGCGACACCTGCTCGGTCTCCGAGAAGTTCCCGACCTTCAACATCGTGGTCTTCTTCAAGCCTCAGGAAGACGTCACGGCCGCCCAGCCGAACGGCGGCGCCACCCCGGCGGCCGCCGGCGGTGATCAGCCGGCCGACCAGTCCGGCGGCACCTCGACCAGCACCGGAGGGACCAAGTGACAGTCCGCGACCGCATCGTCCTGGCCGTGGTCGCCACCGCGGCCGTCCTGGCGGGGTTCTGGTTCCTGATCCTGTCGCCCAAGCGCGAGGACGGCCGTGAGCTCGACGGCCAGATCGCCGCGGCCCAGACGCGGCTGGAGTCGGCCCGTTCGCTGCTCGCCAACGCCGAGGCCGCCAAGGAGCGCTACCAGCGCGACTACGCGACGGTCGCGCGGCTGGGCAAGGCGGTGCCGGTCGACGACGACGTCCCGTCGCTCGTCTACCAGCTCGAGAACACCGCCAAGCGCCACGGCATCGACTTCCGCGCCATCAAGGTGGACGAGTCGCCCACGCCCGGCGGCACCTCGTCGACGCCGAGCCAGAGCGGCGGGCCCTCGGGCTCCGACAGCTCGTCCGGCTCCGGCGACTCCGGGTCCTCCGGCGACTCGGGCGGCAACGACACCGCTCAGGCCAGCACCGCCGGCTCGCAGCTGCCGCCCGGCAGCGTGGTCGGCCCCGCCGGGTTCCCGACCATGCCGTTCGCGTTCACCTTCGACGGCTCGTTCTTCAACATGTCGAAGTTCGTCCGGGCGCTGGACCTGCTGACCACGATCCGGCCGGACCAGAGCATCGCCGTCCGCGGCCGCCTGCTGACGATCGACGGCATCGGCCTGAAGGCCAGCCGCAAGGGCTTCCCGCGGGTGGAGGCCACGATCGCCGCCACCGCGTACCTGTTGCCGGCCGATGAGGGCCTGACCGGCGGCGCCACCCCGGCGGGTCCGGCCGCCGGCCCGTCCGACGCCCCGTCCACCGCTCAGACCTTCAGGAGCAAGCGATGAACCTGCTGCGCAACGTCTGGGCCGACCTGCGCGACAAGAAGCTGTGGCCGGTGGCGGCCGTCCTGCTGGTCGCGCTGGTCGCCATCCCGTTCGTCCTCGGCGGCGACCCGAAGGTCGAGCCGGTCGACAACGCGGCGGCGCCGACGCCCGCCCCGGAGACGGCCCAGGGGCCGCAGAACGCGGTCTCCCTGGAGCAGCGGGACACCGGCAAGGTCAACCGCGGCAAGGGGCGCGACCCGTTCAAGCAGCGCTTCCAGCCCAAGCCTTCGAAGCCGCCGCAGCAGCCCGAGGGCGACGGCCCCGGCGGTCCGCCGGCCGAGGGCGGCGCGGTCGACCGCGGCGGCTCTCCGGGCGGCTCTCCGGGCGGCTCTCCGGGCGGCTCTCCGGGCGGCTCTCCGGCCCCGCGCCCCCAGCGGGACCGGGTCTCGCGCACCACCTACCGCGTCGACCTGGCTTTCGGCAAGGCCGAGAGCACCAGGAACTACCGCAACGTCGCGCGGCTCACCCCGCTGCCCTCGGCGGATGACCCGTTCCTCGTCTTCCTCGGCGTCACCTCCGACGGCAAGGCGGCCAGGTTCCTGGTCACCAGCGGCGTCGTGGCCGACGGCGACGGCAAGTGCGAGCCGAGCAACTCCTCGTGCGAGCAGCTCACGCTCAAGCCGGGCGACCGCATGTACTTCGACGTGCAGAGCGGCACCGCGGGCGTGGTCACCTACCAGCTCGACCTGGAGCGCATCCGCCGCGGCAAGGCGGCCAGCGCCGCCTCCGCCGCCCGGGCGCACAAGCGCGAGTCGAAGGCCGGCCGCGAGATCCTGCGCGAGCTGGTGGCGCTCGACCCGGACGTCACCGGCGGCTGGAGGTTCGACCCCAAGACCGGGGTGCTGGTCGCGCCCGTCAAGGAGCTGAAGAGCAAGGCGGCCCGCATCAAGGCCGAGGTGCGCGAGTAGCGCCCTCGGCCGGTCGGCCCGCTGGGCGCGCACGCCACGAAGTAGCCTTCGGCGCCGGATGGCGCTGAAGCTTGTGACTGCCGGAGAGTCCCACGGGCCCGGCCTGACCTGCATCGTCGAAGGCCTGCCCGCGGGGCTCGAGCTCGACCGCGAGGCGATCGACCGCGACCTGGCGCGCCGCCAGCTCGGCCACGGCCGCGGCGGGCGCATGAAGATCGAGCGCGACCGCGTGGAGGTCACCGGCGGCGTCCGTCACGGGCGCACGCTGGGCGGCCCGGTCGCGCTGCAGGTCGCCAACCGCGACTACGCCAACTGGGAGGAGCGGATGAACCCGTGGCCGGTCGAGGCCGAGGTGCAGGAGGTGCACCTGCCGCGGCCCGGCCACGCCGACCTCGCCGGGGTCTGGAAGTACGGCTTCACCGACGTGCGCAACGTGCTCGAGCGCGCCAGCGCGCGCGAGACCGCCGCGCGCGTCGCCGGCGGGGCGCTGGCCAAGGCGCTGCTGCGCGCGGTCGGCGTCGAGGTCCGCAGCCACGTGGTTCAGATCGGCGACGTGACCGTCCCGCCGCGCGAGCGGCCGCTGCGGGTCGAGGACTTCGCCGGCGTGGACGAGGACCCCGTGCGCTGCCTGGACCCCGAGGCGAGTCGCGCGATGGTCGAGCACATCAACGTGCAGCGCAAGGCCAACGAGTCGATCGGTGGCGTCTTCGAGGTGATCGCCTTCGGCCTCGTCCCCGGCCTGGGCTCGCACGTCTCGTGGGAGGAGCGGCTGGACGGCCGCATCGCCGGCGCGCTGTGCTCGATCCAGGCCGCCAAGGGCGTCGAGTTCGGCGACGGCTTCGCGCTGCCCGGCAAGCCCGGCTCGCAGAGCCACGACGAGATCTTCTACAGCGACGAGCGCGGCTTCTACCGCGAGACCAACCACGCCGGCGGCCTGGAGGGCGGCATGACCACCGGGCTGCCGCTGGTGGTGCGCGTGGCGATGAAGCCGATCCCGACGCTGACCAAGCCGCTGCGGTCGGTGAACATCACCACCCACGAGCCGGCCCCCGCGCTCAAGGAGCGCACCGACTCCTGCGTGGTGCCCGCCGCCGGCGTGGTGGGCGAGGCGATGCTCGCGTTCGTGCTCGCCGACGCCTACCGGCGCAAGTTCGGCGGCGACCACATCCGGGACATGGTCGAAGCGGTCGAGCGCTACCGCGAGCGCATCGGCAAGTACGACCCCGAGGTCTAGCCCGGCGCCCGCCCGTGGCGTCGGCGGATACCCTGCCCGGCGACCTATGGCAGGCCCGCTTGTGCTGATCGGCTTCATGGGCTCGGGGAAGACGACCCTGGGCCGCCGCCTGGCCGCGCATCGCGGAGTGGAGCACGTCGACACCGACGCGCTGGTCGAGCAGCGGCTGGGCGCGCCGATCGCCGAGGTGTTCGAGCGTGACGGCGAGGCGGCCTTCCGCCGCGCCGAGGAGCAGGTCGTGCTCGAGCAGCTCGCCGCCGGCGGCGACAGGGTGATCTCGCTCGGCGGCGGCGCGGTGCTCTCCGAGGCGGTGCGCACCGCGCTGGAGGGGATGGTCGTGGTGGCGCTCGACGTCGACGTCGAGACCGCCTGGGAGCGTGCGACCGCCGACGGCGCCGCCGACCGCCCGCTGGCGCGCGACCGCGACGCGTTCGCGCGGCTGCACGCGGAGCGGGCGGCGCTCTACGACGAGCTCGCCCGCGCGGTGCTGCCGCAGGCCGACCCGGACGTGATCGTCCGCGCCGACGGCGCGCTGCGCGTGCTGGAGGCCGCGCCGCCAGGGACCCGGATGGTGTGGGCGTCGGCCGCCTCCGGCGAGTACCCGGTGTACGTCGGTGCGGGCGTGCTCGGCCTCGACATCTCCGGCCTGCCGAAGCTCGGCGGGCGCGGCGTGGTGGTCACCGACAGCGCGGTCTCCGAGCACCACCTGGGCAAGGTGCGGTCCCCGTCCGGGGTGGTGGAGATCCCGCCGGGCGAGGAGCACAAGACGCTTGAGACCGCCGAGCGCGTCTGGCGGTCGCTGGTCGCCCAGGGCGTGACCCGCAGCGACCACCTGATCGCGCTGGGCGGCGGCGTGGTCGGCGACCTGGCGGGCTTCTGCGCGGGCTGCTTCCAGCGCGGGATCCCGGTCGTGCAGGCGCCCACCACGGTGGTCGCCCAGGTCGACTCCGCCTACGGCGGCAAGACCGGCGTCGACCTGCCCGAGGCCAAGAACTACGTCGGCGTCTATCACCAGCCCTCCGCGGTGCTGGCCGACACCTCGACGCTGGCCACGCTGCCGCGCAAGGAGTTCGCCGCCGGGTATGCGGAGGTGCTCAAGACCGCGCTGATCGCCGGGGGGCGGCTGTGGGAGCGGGTCGCGGCGGGCGAGCCGCTCGACGACGACATGATCCTCGCCTGCGCGCGCACCAAGCTCGCGATCGTCGCCGCCGACGAGCGCGACTCCGGCCGCCGCCAGGTGCTCAACCTCGGCCACACCGTCGGCCACGCGCTCGAGACCACGCTCGGCTACGGCACGCTGCGCCACGGCGAGGCGGTCGGCCTCGGGATGCTGGCGGCGCTGCGCCTCAGCGGGCTGGAGGGCCTGCGCGACCAGGTGGCCGAGCTGCTGGCCGCCCACGAGCTGCCGACCTCGCTGCCCGAGGTCGATGTCGACGCGGTCGTCGCCGCGGTGGCGCGCGACAAGAAGCGCGTGGGGTCCGGGCCGACCCCGTTCGTGCTGGTGCGTGCCCCGGGCGAGGTGGTCGAGGGTCAGCCGGTGGAGGAGGGCGCTCTGCGCGCCGCCGTGGCAGAGTTGGCCGCCACCACACGCAGCGAGGGCCATCGGTGAGCTTCCGCAATCGCATCGCCGTGATGCACGGCGTCAACCTCGATCAGCTCGGGCGACGGCCGGCGGCCCACTACGGCACGCTGACCTTCTCGCAGCTCGAGCAGCGGATCGAGGCGTGGGCCCACGAGCTGGGGCTGCAGCCGCGGTTCTTCCAGACCAACGCGGAGGCGGAGTTCGTCGAGTACCTGCACAACCTCGACGGCATCGCCGACGCGATCATCATCAACCCGGGCGCCTGGACCCACTACTCCTGGGCGATCCGGGATGCGCTGGAGATCGCCGCGCTGCCGGCGGTCGAGGTGCATCTCTCCGACGTGATGGCGCGCGAGGAGTTCCGGCGCGTGTCGGTGATCCGCGACCTGTGTCTGACCACGATCAGCGGCCGCGGCCCCGAGGGCTACCGCGAGGCGCTGGTCCGGCTGAAGGAGGAGCTGTCGAAGTGAGCGCCGACCGCGCCGATCGCATCGCCGAGCGGCTCGCCTCGCGCGAGCTGGACGCCCTGCTGGTTACCGACCTGGTCAACGTGAGGTGGCTGACCGGCTTCACCGGCTCCAACGGCCTGGCGCTGGTGGGCGCCGGCGGCTACCCGTTCCGGCTGTTCATCACCGACTTCCGCTACCTCACGCAGTCCGAGGAGCAGCTCGGCGACGCCTGGGAGCGGCAGATCGCCTCCGACATCCTGGCCCACGCCGCCGACTGCCTGCGCGAGGCGCAGCGCGGTCGGCCGTTGCACGTCGGCTACGACGATGTCCACCTGTCGGTGAAGGCCCACGCCGCGCTGGTCGAGCGGGTGGGGGAGGACGTCGAGCTGATCCCGGCCGGCGGGCTGATCGAGGAGCTGCGCGCGGTCAAGGACGACGAGGAGCTGGAGCGCATCCGCGCGGCCGCCAAGCTGGCCGACGAGGCGCTGTCGGAGGTGCTGGAGCGCGGCATCGTCGGGCGCACCGAGCGCGACGTGGCGCTGGAGCTCGAGATCGCGATGCGCCGCCGCGGCGCGTCCGGGCCGTCGTTCCCGCCGATCGTGGCCTCCGGGGCGCACGCCGCGCTGCCGCACGCCGAGCCGCGCGACGTGACGATCCCCTCCGGCACGCTGGTGACGATCGACTGGGGCGCCCAGCTCGACGGCTACGCCTCCGACTGCACCCGCACGGTGGCCACCGGTGAGGTGGGCGACGAGGAGCGCGCGGTCTATGCGCTGGTGCGGGAGGCCCAGCAGAAGGCGCTCGACGCGGTGCGGGCCGGCGTCGCCGGTCGCGACGTCGACGCGGTGGCGCGCGAGATCATCAAGCTCGCCGGCCACGGGGAGCACTTCGGCCACGGCCTCGGCCACGGGGTGGGGGCCGTGGTGCATGAGGCGCCGCGGCTCTCGCAGCAGAGCGAGGACGAGCTGCAGGCCGGCAACGTCGTCACGGTCGAGCCGGGCGTCTACGTGCCGGGCCTGGTGGGCGTGCGGATCGAGGACCTGGTGATCGTCCGCGAGGACGGGCCCGAGGTCCTCACCTCGCTCCCCAAGGAGCTCGTGACCGTCGGCTGAGCGGGCGCGCCGGGTGGCCGGGGGCGGCGCCGGCTGAGCGGGTGTGCCGTGTGGCCTGGGGGTGGCGTCGGTTGTGCGGGTGTGCCGTGTGGCCTGGGGGTGGTGTCGGTTGTGCGGATGTGTCGTGTGGCCTGGGGGTGGTGTCGGTTGTGCGGATGTGTCGTGTGGCCTGGGGGTGGTGTCGGTTGTGCGGATGTGTCGTGTGGACTGGGGGTGGTGTCGGTTGTGCGGGTGTGCCGTTCGCTGGTGCGGAGCGGGTTGTGCTGGCGCGCCCGGGACGGCGGCGGGGTGTGCTGGTGCAGCCGGGTGGCCGGGGGCGGCGGGGGTGCGCGGGCGCGCCGGTCGCCGAGGGCGACTCCGGTTGTCGCCGGTCGCCGGAGCCGGCGCGGCTGTGCAGTGGCGACCGTCCGATTCCGGTGGTCCAAGCGACCACGTCCGGACGGTCTCGACGGTTGAGCGCTGCACCGCTTACGACCGTCCGGTCTGGCACCGCTGACACCGTCCCGATTGAGTGATTGCAGCCGCCGGTTCCGGACGGTCGTGGACGGTTGGCGGTGCGGCCGACGATCGTCCCGACTGCGTGGCCGGGGGCACCCGATCCGGACGATCGTTCCGGGGCCGGGTCGGCCGGTAGCGAGCGTCCGGGTCTGGTTGCCGGAGCGACCGGATCCGGGCGGTCGTCGAGGGTGGGGCGCCTGCTCGCCTACTTCCAGGTGCGGCCCGGCGTACGACCGTCCGGATATTGGCCCTATAGCCCCCAATTCCGGACGTTCGTGACGGGCGGCGCGGCGCCTCACCGCCGAACGTCGGCTTGGTCACGCTCTGGCGTGACTGAACCAACCTTCACGTTCTGCGGCGCTCCTGCTCGCGCGAGCGTTGGTTTGGCTCACCCAGAGGTGGACCGAACCAACGCTCACCATCCCACGGCGACTGCTGCGCAACGAGCGTTGGTTTGGTCCTGCTCCAGCAGCACGGAACCAACGTTCACCTTTTCCGGGGCGTCGAGGCACCTCCGACACCCCGCCCGCCACCGCCAGCTGCCGCCAGCTGCCGCCAGCTGCCGCCCGACCACCGCCAGCCGACTGAGCGGGCGTCTGAGCCCTTCGCAGGCCTCAATTGAACGGTTTCTTTCAAATTGCCCGGAGGCCTGTGCGATCGGGCACAATCGCGCCATGGCGATCCTGGAGCTGGTTCGGGAGGAGCCCGACTGGGTCAGCGCTCTGAGCGTCGCCTTGGCGCGCCCGCCGGGCGTTCCGGAGCGTCGTGCGGGCGAGGACCCGTGGCGCCCGTCGCACAACGGCCGCCCGCGGCGCATCTCCGATGACCTGGCGTGGTTCCGCCAGGCGCTGGACGAGCCGTCGGAGTACGGCCTCAAGCCGCTGGAGGACACCGCGACCGTCGCCGCCTGGCAAACCCCGGACTCGGAGCTGATCGAGCGGCTGAAGCGCCTGCGCGACCGCGGGGTGCTGGACGCCGCCGGCTTCCTTCTGCACGAGAGCGACCCCGTCCCCGCCTGATCCCAGCGGCCTCGCATCGCGCGTCTGGATTCACCCGCCATATCCGGGGAAGACAGACGCGCGACGAGGGGAGGCGGCCCGGCTACGCCTTGCCGCGCAGCACGCCGACCAGGCGGCCGGGCAGCTTCGCCATGTCCCGGCGCGAGCGGGCAAGCGCCTCGTCGATCGCCGCCGCCGTCTCCGGGCCGTGGACCGGCGCGCCGTGGCCGACCAGCAGGTGCTCGGGCCGGTGACGCGCCAGCCGGCGCGGCGGGCGCAGGCGCAGCATCGGGTGCACGCCGACCGGGCCCGGCCCGAGCGCGAACAGCCGACCCGTGCCGAGCGCCTCGGCGACCACCAGCGCCTTCCGCTCCGGCCACCACAGCGCCCGCTCCTTCCAGACCGGCCCGTCGACCACCCGCTCCACCTCGAACGGCGTGCCGGGCAGAGAATCAGGCAGCCGGTGGTGGGGGACGCCCAAGCGCGAGGCGATCGCCGCGTTGTCGCGGTCGTGGCGGTCCAGGAGCTGGATCACCCCGGCCGGGCTTCCGAGCCCGCCGACCCTCTCCATCGCCTCGGCGTCGTCGACCGGGTCGATCAGCCACACGCGCCCGTCTTCGACCAGCGCGTGGCAGGTGCGCTGCAGCGCGTCGTCCATCACCCAGGTCAGGCCCAGCGCGTGCTCGTGGATGGCGGTCATGGGGCAAGCATGCCCGACGGGCGCCGGTAGCCTGTCATCCATGGGTGCGGGCACCCACAGCGAGCCCTCCAGCCGGGGCAAGAGCTGGGCCGAGACGGCCGCCGCGCGCCTGGCGGAGGCCGGCTACCGGCGCGGCGGCGCTCGGGCCGCGCTGCTCGAGCTGCTGGACGAGCAGCACTGTGCGCTCTCGGCGGCCGAGATCGAGGAGGCGCTGCGTCGCCGCCGCGGAGGGCGCGGCGTCGCGCGCGCCAGCATCTACCGCATCCTGGAGGAGCTGGAGGAGCTGCGGCTGGTCACCCGCGTCGAGGTGGGGCAGGGGCTGGCGCGCTTCGAGGCGGCCCGTCCCGGCGGCCACCACCATCACCTGGTCTGCGACGGCTGCGGCCTGGTCGTCCCGTTCGAGGACAAGGAGCTGGAGCGCAACGTGGCGCGGTTGGCGCGCGAGGCGACCTTCGACGTCGCCGACCACGACATCGTCGTCCACGGCGCCTGCGGCGACTGCGTCGGTCAGCGCCGCCAGGCAGCCAACCGCGCCAAGGCGTAGATCGCCACGTACGTGAGCGCCACCGACGCCCCGGCGGCGGTCTCCAGGTGGTAGGAGACGGCCAGCCCGACCACCGCGCCGACGGCGGCGAGGACGGCCGCGAGCGCCATCATCGGCGCCATCCGCGAGGTCAGCTCGCGCGCGGCGGCGGCCGGGCCGACGAGCACCGCGACGACCAGCAGGTTGCCGAGCGCCTGCACGCCGATCAGCAGCGTTGCGGCCAACAGCAGCAGCAGGGCTGCGTCCACCGCGGTGGCGCTGACTCCGAGCGCGCGGGCGGCGCGACGGTCGAAGCCGACCGCCAGCAGCGGCCGGTGAAGCAGCGCGAGCGCGACCAGCACCAGCGCGGCGACGGCGACGGTCAGCGCCAGCTCGCCGTCGGTGACGCCGAGCACGTCGCCGAACAGCAGCTCCGACAGCCCGGGCGGGGTCTCGGGCGCCAGAGCCAGCAGCGCGCCGATCCCAAGCATCCCGGTGACGGCGACCGCGACCGCCACGTCGCGGTCCACCCGCGGCGCCCGGCCGGCGGCGGCGATCGCCAGCGCCGCGACCACCAGCCCGGCGGCGCCGCCGAGCACCAGCGGGAAGCCGGCCAGCGCCGCCACCGCCAGCCCCGGCAGCAGCGCGTGGGAGAGCGACTCGGCGGCGAACGGCAGCCGGTAGAAGAGCACCCAGCAGCCGAGCGCGGCGGCGGTCACGCCGACCAGCGTCAGCTCGAGCAGCGCGCGGCGGTCGATCGCCTGCTCCCAGGGGTCCAGCAGGAAGCTGCCGATCGCGGTGAGCATCAGTCGTGGTCGTGGTGGTGGTGGGGCGGCACGAGCAGTCCGCCGCCGGCGACCTCGACCAGCTCCGCGCCGTAGGTGGCCTTCAGGACCTGGGCGGTGAGCGCCTCCCCGGGAGATCCGAAGGCGATCTGCCGCCGGTTGAGGCAGAGCACGCGCTCCCAGCCGCGCGCCTGCTCGACGTCGTGGGTGGCGATCAGCAGCGCGCGGCCGTCGGAGGCCAGCCGTGCCAGCAGGCCGTCGAGCTGGGCGGCGCTGGGGGCATCCAGGCCGACATACGGCTCGTCGAGCAGCAGCACGGGTGCGTCCTGCACGAGCGCGCGGGCGACGAGCACGCGCTGGCGCTGGCCGCCGCTCAGGTCGCCGAACGTGCGGTCGGCGTGGTCGGACAGCCCGACGGCCGCCAGCGCTTCGCGGGCGCGGCGGCGGACCGATCGTCCGGGCCGCCGCCACCAGGGCAGCGTCGACAGCGACCCCATGAGCGCGACATCAAGCGCGCTGACGGGGAAGTCGAGCCGCGAGCGCTCCGTCTGCGGCACGACGGCGATGCGCCCTTCCACGCGCAGCGTCCCCGCCAGCGGCCGCAGGTCGCCGGAGAGCGTGCGCAGCAGCGTCGTCTTGCCGCCCCCGTTGGGGCCTAGCACGGCGACACGCTCACCGGCGCGCACCTCGAAGTCCACGCCGGTGAGCACCGGAGCGTCCGGGGCGTAGCCGGCGGCCAGCCCGTGGGCGGCGATCAGCGTGCGGCTCACGGCGCGGCCGTCCCGGCGGGAGCGTTCTCGAGGCGGCCGGGCCGCGCGTCGGCGACGGTGCGGGCGATCGCGACCGCGGCGAACACGGCCGCCGACAGCACGGCGATCGTGGCGCCCGGCGGCGCGTTCAGCTCGACCGCCAGCCACAGGCCGACCGCGCCCTCGGCCAGAGCGAGCGCGGCGGTGGCGAGCTGCCAGCGGCCGACGCGGTCGACGAGCAGGCGGGTGGTGGCGGCGGGGACGACCAGCAGGGCGCCGGCGAGCAGCGCCCCGACCGCCTGGACGGTGACGACCGCCATCGCGGCGACCAGCGCCAGCAGAGCGGCGTCGAACAGCGGCGAGCGGACGCCGAGGGCGCGCGCCGCGGCGGGGTCGAACCCGACCGCCAGCCAGCGGGCGCCGAGCACCGCGCCGAGGATCAGCGCCAGCGCGCCGACCGCCGCGGCGGCGGCCTGGTCGGCGAGGTCGATCGTCAGCAGCGAGCCGAACAGCAGCGACTCGATCGAGCCCTGGGAGTGGAAGACGTCGCTGGCCAGCACCACCCCGGCGGCGAGCGCGGCGACGAGCACGAGCGCGGTGGCCGTGTCGCGCCCGGCGTCGCGGCGGTCGCCGAGCGCGGCGACTCCGAGCGCGAGCGCACCCGCGGTGGCGGCGGCGCCGAGCAGCGGCGAGAAGCCCAGCCCGGCGGCGAGGACGAGGCCTGGGAAGGTCGCGGTGGCGGTCGCGTGCGCGTAGAAGCTCAGGCCGCGCAGAACGACCCACGTGCCGAGCACGCTGGCGCCGGCCGAGAGCAGCGCGATCTCGACCAGCGCGCGCTGGACGTAGGGAAGGTCGAACGGCCCGAGCATGAGACTGATTCTCATCATCGCACAGGGCCTGCGGCTTGCCCGGCGCGTGCCGTGCGCGCTTGCGTCGCCGCGTTGTCGCATGGCGACACCGGCGCGACACGAAGTCGCGGGCGAGCGGGGCGCCGGCCGAGCGCTCAGTCCTTGGCGGCGGCTTCCTTCTCGCCGGCCTCGTCGGCGCCCGCCTTGGCGGCGTTCCTCGCGGCGGCGCCGTCGCGGTTGGCGGCGGCGTCGCGGCGGGTGCGCCAGGCGACGAGCCGCCGCGCGAGCACAGGGGAGAGGCTCGTGGCCAGCGCCTCGGCCTCCTTCTGCGCCTCCTCCGGCGGCAGGCCGAGCACCTCGTGCGCCAGCACGTGGGCGGCGTGGCGGCGCGAGGAGAGAACCAGCGCCGCGCTCGTCCCGCGCGGGGTGAGCGTCAGCGTCTCGGAGTCGACGAGATCCAGGTTCCGCAGCCGCCGGATCATCTCCAGCGCCGTCGGGTGCGAGACGCCCACCCGGCGCGCCACCGCCGCCTGCGACGGCGGCGAGCCCGACTGGTTGAGGTCGCGCAGCGCCAGCAGGTAGCGGGCCTCGCCCTCCGTGAGGTCCATGCACGTGCCGGGGGCCGCGGCCTGGCCGCGGTCAGACGAGCCGGACGCCGAGCGGCGTCCCGGGCGGCGGGTGCTGGACTTGCTGTCGGCGGTCACGGACGACTCGTTCCAGTTTATCCCCCGGACCGGCCACGGAAAGGCCCCGGAACGCGGAGAAACAAGCCCGAACGGGCCTACAGAGCCGCAGCCAGGACCCGCCGCGCGATCGGCGCCGCCGCCTTGCCGCCCGCGCCGGCGCCGACCAGCATCACGGCCACCGCCACCCGGGGCCGCTGCGCGGGCGCGAAGGCCACGAACCAGGCGTCCTCGTTGGCCGGGTTCGAGGCGCCGGAGCCGGTGAACCGCAGCTCCGCGGTGCCGGTCTTGCCCGCCACCGTCACGCCGGGCAGCGCCGCCGCCGTGCCGGTGCCCGAGCGCACCACTCCGATCATCATCGACCGCAGCCGGTCGGCCGTCCGCCGGCTGATCACCCGCCTGCGGATCACGGGCTGATGGCGCGCCACGCGCGGCTCGGCGCGCACGCCTCCGCCGGCGACCGTCGCCGCCACCGAGGCCATCTGCAGGGCGGTGGCGAGGTCCTTCTCCTGGCCGATCGCCGCCGAGCCGACGTGCAGCGAGTCCGGGAGCTGATCGGGCGGGGAGATGCGGCTCGGCTTGGCCACCGGCACCCGCGGCCGGCGGTTGAACCCGAACCGCTCCGCCATCTCCACAAGCCGCCGCGCGCCGACCTCCGCGCCCAGCGGCGCGAACACCGAGTTGCAGGAGTGGACGAACGAGTTGTAGAGGGTGCCGCCGCAGGCCTCGCCGCCCGCGTTGGCGATCCGCACGCCCGACAGCGTCACCCCGGTGCGCACCGGGTAGGTGCGGTCCGGGCTGGTGATCCCGGCCTCCAGGGCAGCGGCCGCGGTGATGATCTTGAACGTCGAGCCCGGCGGCTGGGGCGCGGAGACCGCCACGCCGCCGAGCGCGAGCACGTCCCCGTTGCGTGGGTCGAGCACCGCGATCCCGCCCAGCCGGTTGCCGAGCGCTGCGTCCACCTGCCGCTGCAGTCCGGGCCGGAGCGTCGAGCGCACCGGGCGGCCCGGCTGCGCCTTCCGGCGCGCCACCACCCGGTCGCCGAAGCGCAGCTCCGCGGCCGGGGTGCCGCGCAGCCGCTGCGCGAAGTACCGCTCCAGCCCCGGCGCGAACTTCGCCAGCGCCGGGTCGACCTCCAGCGGGTTGCCGTCACGGGCGAGCAGCAGCCCGTGGTCGCGCTCGCTCTCGATCGTGCGCACCCGCACCGCTTCGCCGGGCCTCAGGCCGGGCAGGCGCAGGTGCGGCCGCCAGCGCACGCCGCCCTCGTCCACGGGCAGCGCGACGGTACCCCGCAGCGTGCCGAACCGCTCGGTGACCACCGCGGCCGGCACCCGCACGACGCCGTCTTGCGGGCCGTCCGGCGACCCGACCCGTACCGCCCGCACGCCGACGCGCCGGTCCACGTCGCGCACCAGCGATCGGAACCGCGCGATCGGGTAGTCGCGCCGGGCCTCGGGCGAGAGCGCCCGCCACATGGCGCTCACGTCGCGTGCCGCCCACGCCCGCGCGTAGGCGGAGGCGGCGTCACGCTGCCGCTCCTTGGCCCGTTCGTGGCCGATGACCAGCCAGGCCGTGACCGCGACCGCGGCCAGCGCCCCGACCGCGAACAGCGGCACGAGTGGACGTGGACGCCGTCGGCGGCGCCCGACCGTCCCCGGCTGGAGCCAGGACACCGGGGCGGCGCGGCGGCGACGGCGGGACGCGAAGATCGAGCGGCGTCGGCGACGCACGCCCCAGTGTCTAACGCACCCGCCGCGCCGTGTCAGCCGTGCGACGCCGGGGCGGACGTCCTAGGCGGCGCCGGTGTAGCCGCCGTCGACCGGGATCACCGTGCCGGTCAGGTATGCGCCGGCCCGCGAGGCGAGGAAGATCGTCGTGCCGACGATGTCCTCCGGGGAGCCGATCCGCCCGAGCGGGATCGTGGAGGCCACGGCGCTGCGGCCCTCCTCGGTGCCGAGCATGAACTCCGTCATCTTGGACTCGAACGGGCCCGGCGCGATCGCGTTGACGGTGATGTGCTCCGCCGCCAGGCGCTTGGCGAGATGGCGCGTGAGCTGATGGACCGCCGCCTTGCTGGCGCTGTAGGCGTAGTTCTCCAGCAGCGGGGCGCGGATGCCGTCCACCGAGCCGATCGAGATGACCCGCGCCGGGTCCTCCGGCGAGGCGGCGGCCCGCAGCGCGCCGAGCAGCTTGACGGTGAGGAAGTACAGGCCCTTGACGTTGGTGTCCATCACCTTGTCGAAGCCCGACTCGGGGTACTCCTCCAGCGGCGCGCCCCAGCTCGTGCCCGCGTTGTTGATGAGGATGTCGAGCCGCCCGTCGAACCGCTCGTTCGCGGCGTCGGCGAGCTGCTGGACGCCCTCCAGCGTGGAGAGGTCGGCGGGCACGGCGGTGATCGGCCCGAGGGAGGAGAGCTCCTCGGCGGTCTGCCGGCACTGGTCGGCCTTGCGCGCCGAGATGACCACCTCGGCGCCGCCGGCCAGCAAGCCCTCGGTGATCATGCGGCCGATGCCCCGGCTGCCGCCGGTGACGACCGCGCGCTTGCCGCGGACGGAGAACAGGTCTGCGTAAGGGACGGACATGGCGGGCGCACCCTAGCGCCCCCCGGGGACGCCGGTTCCTGTTGTGAGGTAGTGATAAACGGCCGGGTTTACGACCACGGCGCGGCGACAAGAAAGCCCGGGCGTTTGGCGGAAGGATGCAACCCCATGAACCGCACCGAGAAGGCCGCCAACCTTGCCGGCGTCGTCATCCCGTTCATCGGCGTCCTGGTCGCCATCGTCCTGCTGTGGAAGAAGTGGGTGGACGAGATCGACCTGGCGATCATGGGCGTCATGTACCTGGCCACCGGCCTGGGCGTGACGGTCGGCTTCCACCGCCTGCTGACCCACCGCTCGTTCCAGACGCCGCCGTGGCTGGAGCGCACGTTCGCCGTGCTGGGGTCGATGGCGGTCGAGGGCTCGGTGCTCGACTGGGTCGCCGACCACCGCAAGCACCACGCTTTCACCGACGTCGAGGGCGACCCGCACAGCCCGCACGTCGGGCACGGCAGCGGCCTGCGCGGCCTGTGGCACGCCCACACCGGCTGGCTGTTCGAGACCCACGGCCAGGCGGACTGGAAGCAGTACGCCCGTGACCTGTACGAGGACCCGGTGATGCGGAAGATCTCGCGCCGCTTCCCGCTGTGGGTCGGGCTGTCGGTGGCGATCCCGACCGTCGCCGGCTGGGCGCTGCACGGCTTCACGCTGGAGGGCGCGATCCGTGGCCTGGTGTGGGGCGGCCTGGTGCGCATCTTCCTGGTGCACCACGTCACTTGGGCGGTGAACTCGGTCGGCCACTACTTCGGCCGTCGCCGGTTCGACATCGACGACAAGTCGACCAACGTGTTCTGGCTGGCGATCCCGTCGCTCGGCGAGGCGTGGCATCACAACCACCATGCCTTCCCGCGCTCGGCGGCCCACGGCCTGAAGCGCTGGGAGGTCGACATCTCGGCGATGGTGATCTGGCTGCTGGAGCGCGTCGGCCTGGCGCGCAACGTGGTGCGCATCAGCCCGGAGCGGCAGTCCGAGCTGCTGGTGGAGAACCGCCGGCGCGCGCAGAGCTCCGTCTAGGCGTAGGTCTTGGAGCGTTCAGGGGCGCCCGGGTCGGCCTCCGGCCCGGGCGCCTTGCTGCCCACGCCGTCCTGCGTCTGTATTCACCCGCTATGGCGGGGTCAGACAGACGCGCGTTGGCGGTCAGGCCGCCTGGCGCTGCCGCTGCTTCGGACGGCGGCCGGCGGGCACCGGTGGGACCCGCGAGCGGATCTCGTCGAGCAGGCGCTGGGCAAACTCGCTCGGCTTCTCGCCCGCGACGCGCTCGCCGCTCTCCGGGATGAAGAACTCGACGCGGATCCTCGGCCGCTTCGGGAAGCGCGGGACATCGACGGTGCCCGAGACCGCCACGCAGCAGACGCGCGCCTCCGGCACCGCCTCCGCCAGGCGGCCGATGCCGCTGCGCGCGGGAAGGGTGCGGCCCAGCGAGCGGGTTCCCTCCGGGAAGATCCCGATGCAGGCGCCGCGGCGCAGCTCCGAGATCGCGGTCTCGAGCGCCTGGACGTCGCCCTTGCCGCGGTGGATCGGGATCTGGCCCATCCCGTTGAGGATGGGGGCGAGGCCCGGGAACTTCCACAGCTCCGCCTTCGCCAGCGCGCGGATCTGGCGGCGCTTGATCGCCGCGATGCCGATCGCCACCGGGTCCCAGTAGCTGTCGTGGTTGCCGGCGATCAGCAGCGGGCCCTCGGCGGGCAGGTTCTCCAGGCCGACCACCTCGAGCCGTCCCCACCAGCGCACGACGGGCGTCAGGACGCCCAGCGCGATCCGGTAGGTGAGCGAGATGGGATCGGTCGGCGGCATGTGGCCATCTTCGCAGGCGACGGCCGACTATCGTGCCCCGCCGTATGGGTCGTTCCCGTCGCCGCAACCGCGCCGCCGCCGGATCGGGGGCGGCACAGACCGGGTCCGCTCGCCGGGCGCAGCAGCAGGCGGGCACCGGTGCCGCTCAGGGCGGCGGGATGCTGCGGCGACTGGACCAGCCGCGCCGAGTGCTGGCGCTCTACCTGCTGGGGGCGATGGGCCTGGCGGTGGTCTCGCTGCTGGGGAACCTCGCGCTGGTGGGGAAGCTCGCGCCGTGGATCGTGCTGGTGGTCGTCGCGGGCGGCGCGGCGCTGCTGGTGCGCTGGAGCGGGGCGCGGCTGGCGGAGATGTCGCTCAGCGACGAGGACCGGCTGGTGCGGCTGCTCGCCGGCGGCCTGGTCGGCCTGGCGGTGCTGTTCGCGCTGGTGGCCGCCGTCGCGCTGACCCTGTCCTAGTCGGCGCGCGCCGCCCATCGCCGTGAAGGTGAACGTTGGTTCCGTGCTGCTGTGGCGCGACCAGACCTCCGTTCGGGCGCGGGCGGTGGTGCCGTGAAGGTGAACGTTGGTTCCGTGCCGCTATGGCAGGACGGAACCAACGTTCACTTCTTCGGGCCGGCGCCCGGAGCGTGAGCGTTGGTTTAGTGCCGTTCCAGCGAGACGGAACCAACGTTCACCTTCCGCGCGCACCGCCGACCTCAACCTCCGCGCGCACCGCCGACCACAACCTCCGCGCGCACCGCCGACCCCACGCCACCGCCGACCTCAACCTCCGCGCGCACCGCCGACCACACGCCGCCGCCGCCCTCAACCCCACACGCCGCCGCCGCCCTCAACCCCACACGCCGCCGCCGCCCCTGACCTCCACGCTCCGCCGCCGCTGACTCAACCCGCCGGCCTCATGTGAGACCTTTTCGCCGCCGGCGCCGCGAACGACCAACCGCGACGTCCCGGAGGAGAGCGCGATCGAGTTCTTCGAGCCCGAGCTGCCGTCCTATCAGCCGCCCAGCGCGGCCCAGGTCGCGCGCAACGTCGAGCGCGGCCGGGGCGTCACCGACGCGCTGCGGTTCCTCTACGCGCGGGGCGACGAGCCGGGGGCGGAGCGCGTCGCCGAGGCGCTGGCGCGCTTCCTGGTCGCCCGTTGCGAGGCGCGGCACGACGGCTGGCGGATGCTGAGGTCGGTCATCGTCGCCTCGGGCGCCAACCCGCCGTGGGAGCGCTGCGCACGCCGCGCCGTCACGCTGCTCGTCGACGACCTGCTCGCCCTGGGCGACAACAAGGCGTCCACCAAGGGCGGCGAGCGGAGGGGGCGCCGCGGACGCCCGCCGTTCCAGCGCGCCCAGCACCTGGCCGCCCAGCGCCGCGCCGAGGCGCTCGCTCCGCACGCCGACCCGGCCGCCGTGCTCCATGAGCTGGGGCTCGAGCCGCGCGACATCGACCCCGAGCAGTGGCGCCAAGCCCTGCGCGCCGCCGTCAAGGCGCGCTCGCGCGAGCAGCTCGCCCGCATCCTGGAACGGGAGCTCGGCGACGCGGAGCCCCGGGACGACTGACCCGGCACCGCCGTCGAGGGATCAATGACTTCGCCCCAGGCGCGAACCATTGATCCCTCGACGCGAGGGCCGGACCTACGCGCCGCGCCCCGGGATGCGACCATTTCGCCGCATCAGCAGAGGAACCGACCGTGATCTCCACCAACCAGCTCAAGAACGGCAACCACATCGAAGTCGACGGCACCATCTACCGGGTGCTCGAGTTCCAGCACGTCAAGCCGGGCAAGGGTGGCGCGTTCGTGCGCACCAAGCTGCGCCGCGTCAGCGACGGGGCCGTGCTCGACAAGACGTTCCGCGCCGGTGAGAAGTTCCGCGCGGTCCACACCGAGTCGCGGAAGATGCAGTTCCTGTACACGGACGGCACCGACGCGCACTTCATGGACACCGGGTCCTACGACCAGATCTCGATCGCAGAGTCGGCCATCGCCGACGCGCTGCGCTGGATGAAGCCGAACGACGAGGTGGACGTGCTGTTCATCGACGGCAGCCCCAGCTCGGTGCAGGTGCCCGCCTCGGTCGAGCTGGAGGTCACGCACACCGAGCCGGGACTGCGCGGCGACACCGCCTCCGGCGGCGGCACCAAGCCCGCCACCCTGGAGACCGGCACCACCATCCAGGTGCCGCTCTTCATCAACATCGGCGACCGCGTCAAGGTCCAGACGGAGACCGGCGAGTACATCTCCCGCGTCTGACGCCGGCCCCGACGCGGCTCACGGCGCGCGGCCCGTCCCGACCCGGCCGGGGCGGACGCTCGCTCGCGCCCGCGCGATCGCGCTGCGATCGGGCCCCGTCGGGTAGCCCGGGCCGACGCTACGCTCACCGACCGAATCGAATGTCCCGCCGCAGCGAACAGCGCCGTGAGGCGGCGTTTGCCATCTACCAGCGCGAGGTCACCGGCCGCGAGCTCGACGACGTGTTCTCGCGCAACGCGACCACCTTCACGCGCGCGCTGGCCTACGCCGCCGACGACTACGCCGAGGAGCTCGACGCGATCATCGAGCGCCACGCCAAGGGCTGGACGCTCGACCGCATCGCGCCGCTGGAGAAGGCGATCATGCGGGTCGCCCTGCTGGAGATGCGCCACCCCGACGCGGTGCCCGCCGACACGCCGATCCCGCCCGAGGGCGCCATCGACGAGGCGGTCGAGACCGCCAAGCAGTACTGCGGCGCCGAGGCGCCCGCCTTCATCAACGGCATCCTGTCGGCCGCCCTGCGCGAGCAGCGGGCGGCGGCCACCTGACCGCCTTCTAGGATCAACGACGATGACCGGCCAGACCGACGACGCGCTCAGCCAGCTCGACGCGCTGGTGGAGCGGCTTGAGCGGACCGCCGAGCAGCTTCGCTCCGGCGAGGTCTCGCCCGACGCCGCCGCCACGCTCGTCGAGGACGCCGCCTCCCTGGCCTCCCAGGCGTCGGCCGAGCTGGACCGGCTCGCGCGGGCGTCGGTCAACCAGCCACCGCCCGGCCAGGACCCGCTGCTGTAGGGCGATGGCCTACCCGGACCACCTGCGCGAGCAGGTCGACGCCTACCTCGCCGAGCTCCGCTTCGCCAGCCGCGTCCCCGCCACCGACCGGCTCGAGGAGGCGATGCGCTACAGCCTGCTGGCGGGCGGCAAGCGGATCCGGCCGGTCCTGGCGCTCGCTTCTGCCTCAGCGGTGGGCCACAGGCCTGAGGCCGTGCTGCCGCTGGCCGCGGCGCTCGAGCTCATCCACACCTACTCGCTGATCCACGACGACCTGCCGGCGATGGACGACGACGACCTGCGCCGCGGGCGGCCCACCTGCCATGTCGCCTACGGCGAGGACGTCGCGATCCTGGCCGGCGACGGCCTCTACGCGGAGGCGTTCCGCCACCTGCTCACCGCCCAGCAGGGGCCGGCGGAGCGGGTGCTGGCCGCCGCTCGCGAGCTGGCGTCCGCCACCGGGGTCGACGGCATGGTCGGGGGCCAGTACCTCGACATCGTCGGCTGGGCGAGCACCCCGGACGACCTGCGCCGCCTGCACGAGCTCAAGACCGGCCGGCTCATCGCGGCCTCCGTCGTCTGCGCGCTGATCCTGGCCGGGCTGGAGGAGGACCAGCTCGCCACCTGGCGCCGGTTCGCCTCCGAGCTCGGCGTCCTGTTCCAGATCGTCGACGACATCCTCGACGTCACCGGAAACGACGAGCGGATGGGCAAGCGCAGCGGCCGCGACGCCGCCCAGGGCAAGCGCACCTACGTGACCGAGCACGGACTCGAGGGGGCGCGCCGCCTGGCGGCCGAGTGCCATGCTGCGGCCAGGGATACCCTGTCGGAGTCCGCTCCCGACGGCGCCGCCGCCGAGCTGGAGCAGATCACCGACTTCATCTTCACCCGGACCTCATGACGTCCCAGCCCCAGCGCCTTCTCGACCGCATCAACCGGCCGCAGGACCTGCATGGGCTCAGCGAGGAGGAGCTGGCGCAGGTCGCGCAGGAGGTCCGCGAGCACATCATCAACACGGTCGGGGAGATCGGCGGCCACTTCGGCGCCAACCTCGGCACCTGCGAGCTCGCGGTCGCGCTGCACTCGCTGCTGGACAGCCCGCGCGACAAGATCCTCTGGGACGTCGGTCACCAGGCGTACCCGCACAAGATCCTCACCGGCCGGCGCGACCAGCTCGCGACCATCCGCCAGTACGAGGGACTGGCGCCGTTCTGCGCCCGGCACGAGTCCGAGCACGACATCATGGGCGCCGGCCACGCCTCCACCTCCGTCGGCTACGCGGTCGGCATCAAGGAGGCCATGCGGCTCAAGGGCGACGTCCACCAGGGCCGCGTCGTCGCCGTCATCGGCGACGGGGCGATGACCGGCGGAGTCGCGTTCGAGGCGATCCACCAGGCGGGCGGCCTCGGCACCCCGATCGTCGTCGTGCTCAACGACAACGGGATGTCGATCGCGCCCAACGTCGGCGCGCTGTCCCGCTACTTCAACCGCCTGCGCCTCAACCCGAAGCTGTGGCACGCCCGCGAGGGCGTCGAGGAGAAGCTCACCCACCTGCCGAAGGGCATCGGCGCCGCCTTCGAGCGGCTCGGCCCGCAGCTCAAGGAGTCGCTGAAGTCGTTCTGGGCGCCCGGCCTGTGGTGGGAGGAGCTCGACTTCGCCTACATGGGCGTGATCGACGGCCACGACATCCGCGAGCTGCGGCGCGCGCTGAAGACCGCGCTGGACGCCGACCGGCCGGTGGTCGTCCACATCGCCACCATCAAGGGCAAGGGGTTCGCGCCCGCCGAGGAGGGCGGCTTGGAGGGCATGGAGAAGTGGCATGCCGCCAAGCCGAAGTCGATCGTCAACGGGGCGCCCGCGCCCAAGCCGGCCGCCGCGGTCGAGAAGCCCGCGCCGCCGCAGTACACGCAGGTGTTCGGGGAGGCGATGGTGGAGGAGGTGCGCCGCGACCGGCGCATCGTCGGCATCACCGCCGCGATGAACACCGGCACCGGCCTGAACATCCTCCAGAAGGCCGAGCCCGACCACTACTTCGACGTGGGCATCGCCGAGCAGCAGGCGGTGCTGTTCGCCGCCGGCCTGGCGATCGAGGGACTCAAGCCGGTGTGCGCGATCTACTCGACGTTCCTGCAGCGCGCCTTCGACCAGATCGTCCACGACGTCTGCCTGCAGGAGCTGGACGTCACCTTCGCGATGGACCGCGCCGGCCTGGTCGGCGACGACGGGCCCACCCACCACGGGGCGTTCGACATCGCCTACCTGCGCCCGCTGCCCAACATCGTCCTGGCGGCGCCGCGCGACGAGGCGCAGCTTCGCCACCTGCTGCGCACCGCGCTGCTGTACGACGGGCCGTTCGCGCTGCGCTACCCGCGCGGCGAGGCGGTCGGCGTGCCGCTGCCCGCCGAGGACGAGGTGCAGCCGATACCGATCGGTCGCGGCGAGGTGCTGCGCACCGGCTCGCGGGTGGCGCTGATCGGCTACGGCACCGGCGTGCAGAAGGCGCTGGAGGCCGCCGACCTGCTGGCCGAGAGCGGCATCGAGCCGACGGTCGCCGACGCGCGCTTCGCCAAGCCGCTCGACATGGAGCTGCTGCGCACGCTGGCCGACGACCACGAGCTGCTGGTGACCGTCGAGGAGGGCGTGGTGATGGGCGGCTTCGGCACCGGCGTGTGGGAGGCGCTCGACGCCGAGCGCCCCGGCCGGGTGCCGCGGATCATCCGCGTCGGGCTGCCGGACCGGTTCGTCACCCACGGCAAGCCCGCCCTGCTGCACGCCGAGGTCGGCTTCACCGGGCGTGACATCGCCCGGCGGGTCGCCGCCGCGCTCACCGCCGACAGCGACAGCCTGCTCGCCTAGGAGGGCGGGTTGCGGGACCGGGACGAGACCCGCCGCGGTCCCGGCGAGGTCGAGCCCGCGGCGTGGGCGGCGCTGCACCCGCAGGTGCGGTCGCTTCTGTCCCTGGAGGAGGAGGGCGCCGAGCAGCCGGCGGATCTCGCCGCCGAGCGGGCCGCCTACCTGGAGACGGCGCTGCGCCTGGGCGGGGCGCTCGAGCCGGTGGCGGCGGTCGAGGAGCTGGTGGTGCCGTCCGGCGAGGCGCGGTTGCGCAGCGCGCTGTACGTGCCGCAGCACGAGGGCGACGCCGACGCGCTGCTGCTGTGGCTGCACGGCGGCGGCTGGTACCTCGGCGACATCCCCGGCTTCGAGCGCGTCGCCCGCGCGCTCGCCAACGCGGCGGGCGCCAAGGTGCTGCTGCCCGAGTACAGGCTCGCGCCCGAGCATCCGTTCCCGACCCCGGTGGACGACGCCTACAACGTGCTCGCCTGGGCGCGCAGCGATGAGGGCGCCGGGCAGCTCGGCATCGACCCGGAGCGCGTGGTCGTGGGCGGCGACAGCGCGGGCGGCCAGCTCGCCGCCGCCGCGGCGCGACGCGCGATCGCCGACGGGCTGCCTGCGCCGCGCGCCCAGCTCCTGGCCTATCCGGCGCTCGACCCGGCGATGGGCTCCGACGCCTACCGCGAGTTCGCCGACGGCCCGCTGCTCTCCGCCGCCGACATGGAGCGCTGCTGGCGCTACTACCTCGACGGGCAGCCCGGCGCCGAGGCGGGGGAGGAGGCCGACCTGCTCCGGGCGCCCGTCCCGGAGGGCATGCCGGAGGCGTTCATCCTGATCGCCGGCGTCGACCCGCTGCGCGACGACGGGCTGCGATACGCCGAGCGCCTGCGGGCCGCCGGGACGCCGGTGCGCGTCGAGACGTTCGGCGACATGGCGCACGGATTCCTGCGTTGGGGCGGGGTGGTCGACCGCGCGCACGAGGCGATCGCCCTGCTCGGCGAGCAGGTGCGCGCCGCCGTCACTCGCTGACCGTGTGCGCCTCCGCCCAGGCGACCGCGTCGCCGTAGCAGGCCAACAGCAGCCCCGGGTCGTTCTGCGGCAGCTCACCGCGCTCGCAGGCGATCGCGCCCGCCAGCGCGACGCCCATGTCGCCCTCGTAGCGCAAGAGCGCCGCCTTGACGTCGTCGGTCAGCGGCAGCTCCGCCACCACGCGCTCCATCGGCGCGCCCGCCAGCGCGTCGGCGATCGACAGGAGCCCGACCGAGAAGTAGGAGTCGGCGTCGGGCGCGCCGAGCGCCTCCGCCGCCAGCTCGCAGGTGCGCGCCCTCGTCAGCGCGGTGGTGATCAGCGGGCCGCGGTGCTCGCCGATCCCCGCCAGCAGGAGCACGAGCGCCCACTGGCGCACGGTGCGCGCGCCCAGCATCACGATCGCGTGGCGGACCGAGGTGATCCGGTGCGGAAGGGCGAGCGCCGCGCTGTTGAGGTGGCGCAGCAGCCGCAGGCTCAGCCCCGGGTCGGTGCGCAGCGCCAGCTCGACCTCCTCCAGCCCGGCGTCCGGGTTGGTGAGGCCGGCCGCCGCCTTGAGCCGCGCGAGGCTGGTGACCCGGATCTCCTCGCCGGCCAGCTCCACCGGCTCGCAGAAGAAGTAGCCCTGGAAGAGCTGCGCTCCGGCGGCTGCGCTCCAGTCGCGCTCGGCCTGGTCCTCGACCTTCTCGGCGAGCACCGTGTGGCCCTGCTCGGTGAGCCGCGCGATCAGCCGCTCGGCATCCGGCCGCGAGTGCGCGCGCAGATCGACCTTGACGATGTCGGCGACCTCGAGCAGCGGCTCGCTGGAGGAGGTGAGCGTGAAGTCGTCGAGCGCGATGCGGAATCCCTGCGCGCGCAGGTCGCGCAGCCGCTGCAGGAGGGCGGGGGACGGGTCGGTGTCCTCGAGCACCTCCAGCACCGTCCGGCGCGGGTCGAGCGGCAGCGGGTCGATCTCCTGCAGGAAGCGGTCGGTGACGTTCAGGAACGCGGTGGTCGAGCCGACCGCGACGTTGAAGCCGACCTCCGCGAAGGCGGCCAGCAGGACCTGGCAGGTGGCGTGCTCGGCGTCGGGGATGACCCCCTCCTCGCCACGCCGGCCGCGGTAGAGGAGCTCGTAGCCGACCAGCCGGCCTCGCACGTCGACGATCGCCTGGCGCGCGAACAGGACTCGCGGAGTCTCGGTCTCCGAGAGGGCCATGGTCGTGTGATCGGCGTCACACTCGTGACGCTTAGGGCGGTTGGACGAAGCTCAACCAAGGCCTGATGCGACCTGGTCCGCCCAGGTCAGCGCCTGGACGTGCAGGTCGGCCAGCTCGGCTGCGTCCAGGGTGGGGAGCGCCGCCTCGTCCCAGCGCCCGCGCTCGCACGCCTCGGCCATGGTCAGCGTGCGGCCCTTGCCGCCGGCGCGCCGCACCAGCGCGGCGACCACGTCCTCGGCCAGCGGCAGGTCGGCGACCACCCGCTCCATCGGCATGTCGAGCAGCGCGTCCGCCACCGAGAGCATCCCGGTGAAGAAGTGCGACTCGGGGTCGTCGGCGCCCAGGTGCCGGGCGATCGACTCGCAGGTGCGGCCGCGGGAGAGGGCGGTGACCAGCAGCGGGCCGCGGTTCTCGTCGATACCGGCCAGCAGGAGCAGCATCGCCCACTGGCGCACCGTGCGGGCGCCGAGCAGCACGATCGCCTGGCGCACCGACTTGATGCGGTGGCGCAGCGAGAACGCGGCGCTGTTGACGAACCGCAGCAGCCGCAGGCTCAGCCCCGGGTCCAGCGCGATCGCCCGCTCCAGCTCGTCCATGCCGGATTCGGCGGCGGCGGAGATGCCGGCCGCCAGGCGCAGCGCGCCCAGGCTCGCCGCCGGCACGGACTGGCCGACCACCTCGCGCGGCCGGGAGAAGAAGTCGCCCTGGAAGAGCTCGAACCCGGCCTGGCGGCAGGCGTCGCGCAGGGCGTGGCCGTCGACGCCGTAGGCGATCGGGCGCAGCCGGCGCGCCCGGAGCCGCGCGACGAGCTCGCCGAGCGCGTCGGCGGGATGCTCGCGCGCGTCCACCTTCGCGGCGGTCGCCAGGTCGAGCAGCGGCTCGGCGGTCGGCTGATCCGCCCAGCCGTCCAGCGCGATCGGGTAGCCGTGCTCGCGCAGGCGACGGAGGCGCTCGCGCAGCGCCTCGTCGACGACGCGGTCGGAGGCGATCTCCAGCACCACGCGCCCGGGCCCGAACGGCAGCGGGTCCATCGCCTGCAGGAACTCGAGCGTGACGTTGAGGAACGCGGGCGCGCCCCCGGTCGCCTCGCGCAGCCCGAGGTCGCTGAGCGCGCGGGCGGCGACGCGCGAGGTGGCGGCGTGCGGGCTGTCGGTGCCCGACCCGCGGTAGAGGAGCTCGTAGCCCGCCAGGCGCCCGTCCTCGTCGAGGATCGGCTGGCGTGCGAACAGGACGCGTTGCTCGGTTCCGGCGGGGGCGGGGGCGACGGCGGAGGACGGCTCGTGCATCCACTCGGTTGGTCGGCCGTCTCGGCGGGGACCTGAGCCCGGCGGCCGTTCGGCAGGCGGGCGTCCGAGCGCTCGCGAGGGCGGCGATCCCCGGCGCTCCGCGCGGGCGTGGGAGGCCGCGAGGGACGCCGAGACGCCAAATGAAACGGCCCGCCGAGGCGGGCCGTTCCAGGGGAGGAGAGATACTGCTATGTGTCGTATGTGGGGCCGGCCGTCCAGCCGGCGAGCGATGAGGGAAGTTGTTCGGCGGGTGGCGGGCTCAAGGCCCGCGCTCATCGCGCACCGGCAATATGCCGCAAGATCTCGCCCGCGACTGTGAGCCTGGACACAGTTCCGCAGCGGGAACGGAGCCGCGGACGGCGAAGTACGGTTTCTCCCGTGGCGAAGGTCCGTCTGGACACCCTTCTGCACGAGCGCGGCCTCTTCCCGTCGCGGTCGCGCGCCGCGGCGTCGGTGATGGCCGGCGAGGTGCGGCTCGGCGGCGACGGGCGCCCGGCGACCAAGCCGGGCCAGCTCGTGGACCCCGACATCGAGGTGGCGGTCGCCGAGCGGCCGCGCTACGTGTCGCGCGGCGGGATGAAGCTGGCCGCCGCGCTGGAGGCGCTGCCGGTCCCGGTCGAGGGGCGGCGCTGCCTCGACGTGGGCGCCTCCACCGGCGGGTTCACGGACTGCCTGCTCCAGAGCGGCGCCGAGCACGTGGTGGCGCTCGACGTCGCCTACGGCGAGCTCGACTGGTCGCTGCGCTCGGACGAGCGGGTGACGGTGATGGAGCGCATCAACGCCCGCCACCTGAAGCCGGAGGACCTGCCTTACCCGCCCGAGCTGATCGTCGTCGACGTGTCGTTCATCTCGCTGCGCAAGGTGCTGCCGGCGGTGCTGGCGTGCGCGGCGGAGAGCTTCGACGCCCTGGCGATGGTCAAGCCGCAGTTCGAGGTCGGCCGCGAGCACGTCGGCTCCGGCGGGGTGGTGCGCGACCCCGGGCTGCGCGCCTCCGCGGTGCTGGACGTGGCGCGCGCCGTGCGCGACGAGACCGGCGCCTCGATCATGGGCTTCGCCTCTTCGCGCCTGCCCGGCCCGAAGGGCAATCGCGAGACGTTCGTCTGGCTGTCGGAGGCGGGCCGGCCGGGCGCGCTTGCCGACGAGGACCTCGCCCCGGCCGTGGAGCGCGCCGAGCCGTGAGCGTGCAGGGCAGGACCGCGACCGTGCTCACGCACGGGCGCCCGGGGGAGACCGCCGCGGCGCTCAAGACCCTTCACCGGGTGGCGGTCGAGCTCGGGTGGACGCTGCGCTTCGACCCCGAGGAGGTGGAGAAGCACGGCCTGGCCGAGGCGGAGGGCCTCGCCCTGAACGTGCCGATCACCGACCACGTCGACCTGTGCATCGCGCTCGGCGGGGACGGCACGATCCTGCGCGCGCTGCGCCGCTACACGGGTACGAAGGTGCCGGTCTTCGGCGTCAACTACGGCGAGATCGGGTTCCTGGCCACGATCGACCCCGACCACCTGGGAGAGGGCTTCGCGCGCGCCTTCCGCGGCGAGTTCGACGTGCTGACGCTGTCCGCGCTTGAGCTCGAGTCCCGCAACGGCGAGCACGCGGCGATCAACGACATCTCGTTCCACCGCAAGGCGGGCCAGCGCGTGGCGACGCTCGCCTACGTGGTCGACGGCGAGGAGGTCGGCTCGGTGCGTTGCGACGGCCTGGTGGTCGCCACGCCCGCCGGATCGACGGGCTACAACCTCGCCAACGGCGGGCCGGTGATGGCCTGGGGCGTGCAGGGCTACGTGGTGTCGTTCATCGCCCCGCACTCGCTGACGGCACGGGCGCTGGTCGTCGCCCCGGACGACGTCCTCGAGGTGCACAACCGCGGGCACGACCCGGTCGAGGTGTTCATCGACGGCCGCCCGTGGGGCGAGCTGGGGCCCGGCGAGCGGCTGGCCGCCCGCTACGTGCGCGACGCCGCGCACCTGGCGCAGCTTCCGGGCGCGTCCTTCTACCACCGCATCCGCGAGCGCTTCGGCCGGCTGGCGTCGTAGGCGGGTCGGTGGCTGCCTCGGGGGGACGGCATCCGGGGCCACGGCCCGGGCCACGGCCCCCGGTGCGATCGTGTCGGGTTGACCGTGCTCCGACACGGTCAACCCGACACGATCCGTCACGGCCCGGGCGCGTGTCGTCTCGTTGTCGCATAGCGACAACAGGGCGACGCGAAGTCGCGCTCCGGCGAGGGGAACACGTGTTCTGTCCGCGGCCGCCGGTACACCTGGCGCATGCTCCACGAGGTCCGCGTCGAGAACCTGCTTCTCATCGAGCGCGCCGAGCTGCGCCTGGCGCCGGGGCTCAACGTGATCACCGGCGAGACGGGCGCGGGCAAGACGATGCTCGCCCACGCGCTCGACCTGCTGCTGGGCGGCAAGGCCCGCTCCGGGGTGGTGCGGCCGGGCGCCGCGGAGGCCTACGTGGAGGGCGTCTTCGACCTGCCGGACGAGCTTCGCGAGGCGCTCGGCGAGCGGGTGGCGCCCGACGCCGAGGAGCTGGTGCTCGCGCGGCGCGTCTCGGCGGAGGGCCGCAGCCGCGCCTACCTCAACGGCCGGTCGGTGAACGTGTCCGACCTGCGCGAGGCCGCCGAGCACCTGATCGCCTTCTACGGCCAGCACGAGCACCGGCGGCTGATGCTCGCCTCCTCGCAGCTCGACCTGCTCGACGCGGCCTGCGGGCCGGACCAGGCGGAGCGGCGCGCCCGCTGCGCCGCCGCGCACGCGCGGGTGCGGGCGCTGGAGGCACGGCTTGAGGAGCTGCGCGAGCAGGCGGGCGCTCGCGAGCGCGAGCTGGACCTGCTGGAGTTCGAGCTCGGCGAGATCGAGGGGGCGAACCCGGACCCCGAGGAGGAGGCGGAGCTGCGCGCCCGCCGCGAGCGGCTGCGCAACCTGGAGGCGCTGCGGTCCGCCGCGCTCGGAGCGGCGGAGGCGGTGACCGCCAACGAGGGCGGCGTCGGCTCCGTGCTGGCGGCCGCCGAAGGCGCCTTCGACGGGGTGGCCGGCCTGGACCCGGCGCTCGACAAGCTGGCGGAGCGCTGGCGCTCGCTGGCGATCGAGGCCTCCGACCTGGCGGCCGAGCTGCGCGCCTACGGCGAGGGGCTCGAGGCCGGCGGCGAGGAGATGTCGCTGGACGCGATCGAGGAGCGCCTCGCGGTTCTGGACCGGCTGAAGCGCAAGCACGGCGGCACGATCGAGGCGGTGCTGGCGCACGCGGACGCCTGCCGCCGGCGCCGCGACGAGCTGCAGGGCGCCGAGGTGGCGATGGAGTCGGCGACGGCGGAGCTCGAGCGGGCGCTGGCCGAGCGCGAGCGGCTGTGCGAGGAGCTGCGCGCCGCCCGGAGCGCCGCGGCGGAGACGCTGGCCGCCGAGGTGCGCGAGCGGCTCGCCGACCTGGCGATGGAGGGCGCCCACTTCGAGATCGCGCTGGCGGAGCGCGAGCCGGGACCGACGGGAGCGGACGCGGTCGAGTTCCTGATCGCGCCGAACCCGGGCGTGCCCGCCGCGCCGCTGCGCGAGACCGCGTCGGGCGGCGAGCTGTCGCGGGTGATGCTGGCGTTGCTGGGCGCGGCCAACGACGACTCGGATGCGGTGCTGGTGTTCGACGAGATCGACGCCGGCATCGGCGGGCGTACGGCGCGTGCGGTGGGCGAGCAGCTCCGCGCGCTGTCGGCCGGGCGCCAGCTCCTGTGCATCACGCACCTGCCGCAGGTGGCGGCGATGGCGGCCCGGCACTTCTCGATCGTCAAGGACACGAGCGTCGAGCCTGCGGTCACCCGCGTCGAGCAGCTCGACGACGGCCAGGTGGTCGGCGAGCTGGTGCGGATGCTGGGCGCCGAGGAGGGGGACGCCGGCGCCCGCCGCCACGCCCGCGAGCTGCTGAAGGCCGCGGCATAGGGGCCTCGCGCTGCGGGGCGGGCCAGGTCGGCGGTCGGCCCGGACCGGTCTGGCGTGAGCCGGGTTCCGCCCGTGCCCGTCCCGGTGCGAGCCCGGTCCGGTGAGCCCTCCCCAAGGGCCGGGGCTTCGTGTCGCCGGGATGTCGCATGGCGACATGGAGGCGACAGGGAGCCCGCGGCGGCCCGCCGGGCGGACCCGCGCCTCGCACACCGCCAGGTCGAGGGGGCGAGGCCGCGGCGCTCGGCCGCCCGCTCAGCCCTCCTTCTCCGGCTCCAGCTCCAGCGCGCAGGAGTTGATGCAGTAGCGCAGGCCACCGCGCTCCGGCGGGCCGTCCTCGAACACGTGGCCGAGGTGGCCGTCGCAGCGGGCGCAGATCACCTCGGTGCGGATCATCCCGTGCGAGGTGTCCAGCCGGGTCTTGACCGCCCCGGAGGACACCGGGTCGGTGAAGCTCGGCCAGCCGCTGCCGGAGTCAAACTTGTCGTCGGAGCGGAACAGCTCCGCGCCGCAGCCCGCGCAGCGGTACACGCCGGGCTCCTTCGTGTCCACGTAGCGGCCGCTGAACGGCGGCTCGGTCGCCGCCTGGCGCAGCACCGCGTACTGCTCCGGCGTCAGCTCGCGGCGCCACTCCTCGTCGGTCTTTGCGATCTTGTCCATGTCCGCGCTCCTTGGGTCGGCCTGCCCACAAGGTAGGACGTCCGCGCTTGGCACTACCCTCGCACGTTGTTGGCAGACGACCTACGATCCATCGAGAGAGACGCCGTGCCCGACGCCCCCCGCCGCACCAAGTACATCTTCATCACCGGGGGCGTCGTCTCATCACTCGGCAAGGGCATCGCCGCCGCCTCGATCGGTCGTCTGCTCGTCTCCCGCGGCTTCACGGTCGGCCTCCAGAAGTTCGACCCCTACATCAACGTCGACCCGGGGACGATGTCGCCGTACCAGCACGGCGAGGTGTTCGTCACCGAGGACGGCGCCGAGACCGACCTCGACCTCGGCCACTACGAGCGCTACACCGACGTCAACACCACCCGCGCCTCCAACGTCACCGCCGGCGGCATCTACAACACGGTCATCCGGCGCGAGCGGCGCGGCGACTACCTCGGCGCCACCGTCCAGGTGGTGCCGCACATCACCGACGAGATCAAGAACCGCATCAAGATCATCGGCGAGACGAACGACGTCGACTTCGTCATCACCGAGATCGGCGGCACCGTCGGCGACATCGAGTCGCTGCCGTTCCTGGAGGCGATCCGCCAGTTCCCGGTCGACGTCGGCCGCCGCAACTGCATGTACCTGCACCTGACGCTGGTGCCGTACATCGGTCACGCCGGCGAGGTGAAGACCAAGCCGACCCAGCACTCGGTCAACGAGCTGCGCCGCATCGGAATCCAGCCCGACATGCTGCTCTGCCGCGCCGAGGAGGAGCTGGACCTCGACATCCGGCGCAAGATCGCCATGTTCGCCTCGGTGCCCGCCGAGGCGGTGATCTCCGCCGTCGACGTCGACAACATCTACAAGGTGCCGCTCTGGTACGCCGAGCAGGGCGTCGACCAGCTCATCTGCGAGCACTTCGGCATCGCCGACGCGCCGCCCGCGGACCTCGACGACTGGCGGGAGCTGATGGCCGCGGCCGACCGCGCGACCGAGACGGTGAAGATCGCGCTCGTCGGCAAGTACGTCGCGCTCAAGGACGCCTACAAGTCGGTCACCGAGGCGCTCAACCACTCCGGCTTCCTGCACGAATGCCGGATCGACATCGACTGGGTCGACGCCGAGTCGCTCGAGAACGACGAGATCGCGCTCGAGCGGCTGCGCGACGCCGACGGCATTCTCATCCCCGGCGGCTTCGGCGGCCGCGGGGTGGAGGGCAAGATCCGCGCCGCCCGCGTCGCGCGCGAGCAGCGCATCCCGTACCTCGGCATCTGCCTGGGCATGCAGATCGCGGTCTGCGAGTTCGCCCGCCACGTGGCCGGGATGCCGGGCGCCAACTCGACCGAGTTCGACATCGAGACCGAGTACCCGGTCATCGACCTGCTGCCGGAGCAGAAGGAGGTCTCCGACATGGGCGGCACCATGCGCCTGGGTGCCGACCCGGTGAAGGTGCACGAGCGCACCCGGGCGCGGGAGATCTACGGCGAGGCGGTCGTCTATGAGCGCCACCGCCACCGCTACGAGGTGTCGATCAGCCTGCGCAAGCGGCTGGAGTCGGCGGGCCTCGTGGTGTCCGGCACCTCGCCCGACGAGCGGCTGGTCGAGATCATCGAGCTGCCCGACCACCCGTTCTTCGTCGCCTCCCAGTACCACGCCGAGTTCAAGTCGCGGCCCGAGCGCCCGGCGCCGCTGTTCCGCGAGTTCGTGCGCGCCGCGCTGGAGCGCAGCCGGCAGGGCGCAGGCGCCGCCGCCGACGCGGGCGAGGCCGAGCGCGCCGAGTCCCGGTGAGTCGCGCGACGCCCGCCGAGCGGGCGCGCGCCGCCGCCCTGGTGAGCGAGCTTGCCGCCGGCCCCGCCGCGGACGACCCGGCGCGCGGGCGCGCCGCCGAGCTGCTGGCCGCCGCGGGCTGGCGGACGCAGGCCGACGCGGCCGGCAACCTGATCGCGCGCCGTCCGGGCGCAGGGCCGTCCAAGCTGCTGCTCGCCGCCCCGGGGCCCGGCGACAACGCGGGGCCGCTGGCCGACGCGGCCCGCCGCGCGGCGCTGGCGGCGCTGGCGGTCGCCGCCGAGCGCCCGGAGCATCCGGTGTCCGTGGAGATCCTGCTGCTCGGCCGCTCACGCGACGCGCTCACCGGCGCACGCGGGCTGGACGTCTCCGCGCTGGAGAGCCCGGTCGCGTTCCTGTTCGGGCATCCGGGGCCGATCGGCGGGCTCGTGGTAGCCGCGCCCGGAGCGTGGCGCTTCGCCGCCGAGCTGCGCGCCCACCACGGCGACCGCGACGGCACCGGGGCCGCGATCGTCGCCGCCGCCAAGGCGGTTGCCGCGCTGCCGCACGGCCGTCTCGACGAGGAGACCGTCGTGACGCTCGACGCGCTCGCCGCCGAGGGCGCCGACGGCCGCGCCTGCCGCTTCGCCGGCGAGGTGCGCGCCCTGGAGGACGAGCGGGCCGAGGCGGTCGCGCAGCAGGTCGTCGACGCCGTCCACGACGCCGCCAACGACCCGGCCAGCGAGTGCGACGCCGACATCGCCGTCGAGGCTGTCCACCGCGCCTACCGCCGGCGGCGCGGCGCCCGGGCGCCGGCGCTCGCCGCCCGGGCGCTGCAGGTGAGCGGGTTCGCTCCGCGCGAGATCGTCGGCGAGCGCGCCACGGACGCCAACGCGCTCAACGCCGCCGGCCTCGATTGCGCCTGCCTGACCCACGGGCTCTCCCGCGACGGCATCGACCCGGACGCCGAAGCCGACGCCGAGCGCGACGCGCAGGTGGCGGTGGAGGGGCTGCTCGAGGTCACGCTCGCGCTGCTGGACGCCGCTACGGAGGGGTAGGGGCAGGGGAATGCCGGACGACCGCAGCTTCGAGCGCATCGACAGCCGCACCGTCTTCGACGGGCGGATCATGCGCGTCGTCGTCGACACCTACAGGTACGCCGACGGCAAGACCGCCGAGCGCGAGATCGTGCGCGCGCCCGGCGCCGCCGCCGTCGTGCCGATCGACGACAACCACGTGTGGCTGGTGCGCCAGCCGCGCGAGCCGGTGGACGACCCCGACAGCCTGGAGCTGCCGGCCGGGCGGCTGGACAAGACGGGCGAGAGCCCGCTGGAGACCGCCAAGCGCGAGCTGGCGGAGGAGGTCGGCAAGCGCGCCGTGCGCTGGGAGAAGCTGGTCACCTACCGCTCGTCGGTGGGGATGACCGACGAGGTCGTGCACGTCTTCCTCGCCGAGGGCGTCACCGACGCCGAAGGCGTGCACGACTCCGGCGAGGACGAGCGCATCGAGATCGTCCGCTGGCCGCTGGCCGACCTCGACGGAGCGATCGCCGCCGTCAGCGACAGCAAGACGCTTATCGGGCTGCTGATGTTGCAGCGGCGCCTGCGTGGCTGAGCGCGCCGGGCGGCCGGGAGGAGGCGCGCCGCCGATGCGGCCTGGGAGGGCCGTTGCAGCGGCGAGGAACGTTCGCCCCCGGCCCGAATCGCACAGCCATGGCCGTCGCCCCGACCAGCACGGACGCACGCACCTTCCAAGAGCACGTCCTGGACTTCCTCGCCTACCTGGAGTTCGAGCGCGGGTTGTCGCGCAACACGCTCGAGGCGTACCGCTCCGACCTCCAGCAGCTCGGCGAGCACCTGGAGCGCACCGGCAAGGACGTGCTCGAGGTCCAGCACTCCGACCTGGCCGGCTTCCTGGACACGCTGGTAGCCGCCGGCGCCCGTCCCTCGACGGTGCAGCGCAAGGCCGCCTGCCTGCGCTCGTTCTTCCGCCACCTGCGGCGCGAGGGCCTGATCGAGCACGACCCGACCGCCGACCTGCGCACCCCGGGCAAGGCCCAGAAGCTGCCCAACGTGCTCTCGCGCGGCGACGTCGACCGGCTGCTGTGCGCGCCGCGGCCGACCGACCCGACCGGGATGCGCGACCGCGCCCTGCTGGAGCTGATGTACGCCTGCGGCCTGCGCGCCAGCGAGGCGGTGTCGCTGCAGCTCTCCGACATCGACCTGGAGGCCGGGGTGCTGCGGGCGCGCGGCAAGGGCGGCAAGGAGCGCCTGGTGCCGATCGGGCGCGCGGCGATCAACGCCATGCGGTTGTACCTGCAGCGCGGGCGGCCGAAGCTGGTCGGCAACGGCGACGACCCGCACGTGTTCGTCAACCGCCGCGGGACGGGACTGACCCGCCAGGGGCTCTACAAGATCGTTCAACGCCACGCGCGCGCCGTCGGCCTGGCGGACCGCATGAGCCCGCACACGCTGCGCCACACGTTCGCCACGCACCTGCTGGCGGGCGGCTGCGACCTGCGGGCGGTGCAGGAGATGCTCGGCCACGCCGACATCGCCACCACCCAGATCTACACGCACCTGTCCGCCGAGCGGCTCAAGGACGTGTACTTCCAGGCGCATCCGCGCGCCACGTCGCAGCAGGCGGACGCCGCCGCGGGCGAGGGGGCGCTCGAGCGCGACGCCGCCTGAGACCGGCGCACCGGGCCCACCGGTCGGCCCCATCACGGTCGCGGACCGACCGGCGCGCATGGCACGATTGCGTCCGTGATTCGCCGCTCCGCCCTGCACGTTCTCGCTGCCTGCGCCGCGAGCGCGCTGGTCGCCGGGTGCGGCGGCAGCGACGAGAAGGCGGCGACGACCGCTCCGGAGCAGCACAGCGGCCGGTTCCCTGAGGCGGGGATCAGCTTCACCCCGCCGCCCGGCTTCCAGGTGAAGCCCGGCAAGGGGCGGCTGGTGGCCAGCGTCGAGGCCGGCCACGGCACGATCGCCATCTGGCGCTATCCGCGCAAGGAGGAGCTGCCGGAGACCAAGGACGAGCTGAAGGCGGCGCGCGACGCGCTGCTGGAGGCGGCCGCCGAGGCGGACGAGACGTTCGAGCCGATCAAGACCGCGCCGACCGAGATCGCCGGCCATCCGGCCGTGCAGATCCGCGCGCGGGAGACGATCGCCGGCCGGCCGCGCACCGTCCGCTCGTCGCACATCTACGCCTACGGCGCCGAGGTGATCGTCGACGCCTACGCGGAGCACGACCGCTTCCGCGAGATCGACGCGCAGGTGTTCCGGCCGATGCTGCGCTCGCTGCGCGTCACCGAGCCGCGCGGCGGCTCCTGAGCCGACACGGCCCGGCGGTCGTCCGTTGCGGCGCCGCCCTACAGTCTGCGGCCGTGCCCGAGCTGCCCGAGGTCGAGACCATCCGCCGCCGGCTGGCGCCCGCCGTCGAGGGGCGCGTGATCGCGGCGCTCGCGATCGACGATGCGCGCTGGTGCGAGCCGCTCACGCCGCGCAGGTTCGTGCGGTCGGTCGCGGGGCGACGGATCGAGCGGCTCTCCCGCCGCGGCAAGTACCTCGTCTGGGAGCTGGAGGGCGAGGTGTACATGATCATGCACCTGCGGATGACCGGCACGCTGCTGGTCGACCCGCCGGAGGGCACCCCGTACGTGCGGGTGCGCATCGACCTGGACGACGGCCGGAAGGTGCGGTTCTGCGACCCGCGCCGGTTCGGGACCGGCCAGCTCGCCCTCTCGGAGGCAGAGCGCGACGAGTTCTTCGCCGCGCGGCTGGGGATCGAGCCGCTGGACGGCGAGCTGACGGGGCGGACGCTGCGCTCGCTGACCCGCGGCCGCCGCGCCCCGATCAAGGCGTTCCTGCTCGACCAGAGGCGGATCGCCGGCGTCGGCAACATCTACGCTGACGAGGCGCTGCACGCAGCGGGCATCCACCCGGAGCGCCCGGCCGGGTCGCTGACGACCGGCCAGTGCGAGGCGCTCGCCGAGGCGGTGCGCGACGCGCTGCTGCGCGGGATCGACGCGGGCGGGGCGACGATCGACGACTTCCGCCACCCCGACGGGGTGAGCGGCGCCTTCCAGCACCAGTTCCAGGTCTACGGCCGCCGCGGCGAGACGTGCGGCACCTGCGGCGCCGAGATCGTCAAGCTCGTGGTGGCGGGCAGGGGCACGTACGTGTGCGAGACCTGCCAGCCGCGCCCGCGCCGGCGGCGGAAGGCCGCCGCGCGCGCCGCCTGATCAGGCCGCCTGCGCCTCGTCGAGAAGCCGGGTGAAGCGCCCGGACCGGACCGCCTCGAGGGTCTGCTCGAAGCCGCCGACGAGCCGGTCGCCGACCAGCACCTGGGGGAAGGTCATCATCCCGGTGCGGCGCACGAGCTCGGCGCGGCCATCCGGGTCCTTTGCGAGATTGATCTCCTGGAACTCGACCCCGCGGCTGCTGAGGAGCTGCTTGACGCGCTCGCACCAGGGGCAGGGGTGAGTGGTGTACACGGTGACGGTCGAAGCCATTACTTTCCAAAGGATAGCGTCGGCTCTCCGGTGCCCGGTCCGCTGAAAACCGAGGCTGTGGTGCTGCGCTCGCTGCGCTACGGCGAGGCCGACCGCATCCTGCACCTGTACACGCCGGATCGGGGGCGCGTGAGCGCGATCGCCAAGGGCGCGCGCCGCACCCGGAGCCGGTTCGGCGGCCGGCTGGAGCCGTTCTTCCGGCTGCGGCTGGTCCTGCACGAGGGGCGCTCGGAGCTGCTGACGGTCACCTCGGCGGAGACGCTGGCGGCGCATCCGCGGCTGCGCGAGGACGCCCGCGCGCTGGATGCCGCCGCGCGCGCCTGCGACGCCGTCGGGCGCTTGTTCGCCGACGGCGAGCCGCACCCGCCGGTCTACAACCTGCTCTGCCGTGAGCTGGCGCTGCTGGACCTCGATCCGCAGCGGGCGACGCTCTCGAACCAGCTCGCGTTCCGGCTGAAGCTGCTGGTGGCGGCCGGCCTGGCGCCGCAGCTCTCCTCGTGTGCGTCGTGCGGGGAGCGCGAGCACCTGGTGGGCTTCAGCGGCGCGGCCGGGGGAGTCGTGTGCGCGGCCTGCGAGGGCGGCGGCTTCCCGATCGCGGAGGAGACGCAGCGGTTCATGGTCGAGGCGCTCGCCCGCCCGCTCGCCGAGGCCCCCGACGCCTCCCCGCTCGCGCTGCGGCAGGCCGAGCGCGCGATCAACGACACCGTCGAGCACCACGCCAACGTCCAGCTCCGCGCCGCCGCGCCCTCCAGGATCCTGTCGGCTTAGCCGCCCCCTCCCACGGATCGTGTCGAGTTGGCCGTGTCGGGGCACGGCGGACTCGACACGATCCCGGCGGGGCGCCGTCAACTCGACAGAATCCGCGCGATCTCGGCGGCGACCCGGTGCGGACGGCGGGCGAGGTCGTCGTGCGTGTAGGCGAGGAAGCGCTCGCCGCGCAGCACGTGATGGCGCGCCCGTGCCCGGTCGGCGACGAACCGCTCCCGGCCCTTGTGGTGCCGCCAGCCGTCGAGTTCCACGACCAGCCCGTGCTCCGGCCAGCGGAGGTCGATCTCCCGGCCGCCGTCCCGGTGGTTGACCTCCGGTCGGGGCAGGCCGAACCGGGCGAGGAGCTCGAGCGCCCGCGCCTCGAGCTCGCTGCGCGTGAACGTCACGCCGTAGGCGTCGAACTCATCCGCGAGCGCGCGCAGCGCGGGTATCCCGGAGCAGCCGCGGTGGTCGGCGACAAGCCGGCGAAGGTCGGCGACGGTCAGGCCGTGCAGGCGGAAGGCCTGCTCGGTCGCCCGCCGAAGCGCGTGGCGGGCGATGAGGGGAGCGGCGTCGAGGAGCGTGCGCGCGACGGTCGTGATCGGGATGCCGTCGAGCTCCGTGCACTCCTCGGGGAGCAGGTTCGCCCTTCGAAGGAGCCGCGTTCCGGGGCGGGTGGAGACGCCGGCGGAGGTCGGCACGACCACGTCGATCAGGGCGGACGGGGAGTCGCGGAGCCCCCATGCCGTCAGGGCGGTGGTCGCGCCGAGCCGGGCGCCCGGGCCGTAGGCGAGGACGGCGGCCAGCCAGGCTCCCTGGGGCCTGAGCTGCCGGTGTCCGGCGGCGTAGACCCCGCGGTAGAGCGGCCGCAGCCTGCCGCGCTCGCGCCGGTGGTCGATCGCCTCCGGCGTCAGGCCGAGGCGGCGGAGCTGGGCGTGGGAGACGACGCCGTGCTGGCGCTCCGCGAGGGAGTAGATCGCTTCGTCCATGCCCCTGGTAGGCGCGTGGCGGCGCGGATTCGCCCCCGTGGCGCCGCAAGGCGGGCGAATCCTGTCGACCTGACCGTGCCCTCAGGGGATCGTGTCGAGATAGTCGTGCTCCGGCGCGGTCAACTCGACAGGATCGGGGAGGGGGACGGGTAGCTCGACACGATCCGCGGGGAACGCGGGCGCTGGTCGTCAGCACCGGCCTTCGCTGTGCGACCATCGCAGGGTGGACGCTGTCGCAGCACCGGGCCCTGTCGCCGAGGCCTTCCACGAGCGTCAGCGGGCGCTCGAGGAGCGGTTGCTGTCGCCGCTGGCGGCGCGGTCGTATCCGGCGCGCCGTCGCCACCCCGAGGAGGAGTGCGCGCTGCGCACGCCGCTGCAGCGTGACCGTGACCGGATCGTCCACTCGAAGGCGTTCCGGCGGCTGAAGCACAAGACCCAGGTGTTCGTCTCGCCGGAGGGCGACCACTACCGCACCCGGCTCACCCACACGCTCGAGGTCACCCAGATCTCGCGCACCGTCGCCCGAGCCCTGCGCCTCAACGAGGACCTCGCCGAGGCGATCGGCCTGGGCCACGACCTCGGCCACCCGCCGTTCGGCCACATCGGCGAGAACATCCTCGACCGCTGCCTGCAGGAGCGCTACGGCCGCAGCTTCCGCCACTTCGAGCACTCGCTGCGCGTCGTCGACGTGCTCGAGCGCGACGGCCGCGGCCTCAACCTCACCGACGACGTCCGCGACGGGATCCTCTGCCACTCCGGCCGCGCCCCCCAGCCGCGCACGCTCGAGGGCGCGATCGTCCGCATCGTCGACCGGATCGCCTACCTCAACCACGACATCGACGACGCGCTGCGCGCCGGGGTCATCACCGAGGACGACCTCCCGCGTGAGCCGCTCGCCGTGCTCGGCTCCACCGGCCCCAAGCGCATCGACATGCTCGTCCACGACCTGGTCGAGAACTCCGAGCGCGCCGGCCGGATCGTGCAGAGCCCGCGGGCGGCCAAGGCCATGAACGATCTCCGCGAGTTCATGTTCGACCGCGTCTACCTCGGCCCGGCGGCGCAGTCGGAGAACGCCAAGATCGAGCGGGTCCTGCGCACCCTGTTCGCCTACTACGCGGAGGACCCCGACCGCCTGCCCGACGACGGCGGCGCGCCGGACGCCGACATCGCCCAGCGCGTCACCGACTACATCGCCGGCATGACCGACCGCTACTGCATCCGCGTCTTCGAGGAGCTCTCGCTGCCGGAGACGTTCGCCGCATAGGCTGAGCACGGGGTGCCCCGCTACACCGACGAGAGCAAGGACAGGGTCCGCCAGGCCGCCGACATCGTCGACCTGGTGAGCGCGCGCACCGACCTGCGCCGCGCCGGTCCCGGCCGCTTCATGGGGCTGTGCCCGTTCCACGAGGAGCGCACCCCGTCCTTCAGCGTCAACGCCGACGAGGGCCTCTACCACTGCTTCGGCTGCGGCGCCGGCGGCGACGTGTTCAGCTTCGTCATGGAGACCGAGGGGCTGGACTTCGTCGGCGCCCTGGAGAGCCTCGCCCAGCGCTACGGGGTGGAGCTGGAGGTCGCCGACGAGGATCCGGCCGCCGCCGAGCGCCGCAAGCGCCGCGAGCGGCTCCTGGAGGTTCTGGAGCGCGCCGCCTCCTTCTACGAGCGCTGGCTGTGGGAGTCGCGCGAGGCCGAGCCCGCCCGCCGGTACCTCCGGGGGCGCGGCATCACGGAGGAGACGCTGCGCACCTACCGGGTCGGGTACGCGCCGAGCGCGTGGGACCGGCTGATGAACGCCGGGCTGCAGGGCGGCTTCACCCACCGCGAGATGTACGACGCCGGCCTGCTGGTGCGTCCGAACAAGAGCCGGCCGCCCGCGCGCCTCTACGACCGCTTCCGGCGGCGGATCATGTTCCCGCTCACCGACCAGCGCGGGCGGGTGCTCGGGTTCGGGGCGCGGGCGCTCGGCGCCGACCAGCAACCCAAGTACATCAACTCGTCTGACAACGAGATCTACCACAAGGGGCGCCAGCTCTTCGGCGCGCACCTGGCGCGCGCCGCCGCCGCGCGAGCCGGCGAGGTGATCGTCGCCGAGGGCTACATGGACGTGTTGGCCCTTCACCAGGCCGGCATCGAGAACGTGGTGGGGATCATGGGCACCTCGCTCACCGAGGACCAGGTGGGGGAGCTCGGCAAGCTGGCTCGGCGCGTGCTGCTGGCGCTCGACGCCGACAACGCCGGCCAGGAGGCGATGGTGCGCGCCGCCCGCGTCGCGCAGGGGCGGCGGCTGGAGCTGCGCGTGGTGCCGCTCGACGAGGGCCGCGACCCGGCGGACATCGTCACCGAGGACGGGCCGGAGGCCGCCCGCGCGCTGATCGAGCGCTCGGTGCCGTTCGTGAGCTTCCGCGTCGAGCGCGAGCTCGCCACGGGCGACGCGACCACCGCCGAGGGCAAGGACCGCATCATCGCCGCGCTGCGCCCGATCTTCGCCCAGGTGCCGCCGAGCGCCCTGCGCGAGGAGCTGCTGGCGCACGTCGCCTCGCGGCTCGACCTGCAGCCGGCGCTCGTCTCCTCGTGGCTGGCGCAGCCGGGGTCGCGCGAGCCCGGGTCGGGAGCGCCCACGGCCCACCGCGGCGAGCCGGGCGGCTCCCAGGCACCCCCGCCGCGGCTGCCGCGTCAGGCGCCGCTCAGCCCTGTGGTGCGCGCCGAGCGGGACTTCCTCGTCCACTGCATCGCCATGCCGGACGAGGCGGAGCCGCTGCTTGCCTCCGTCCCCGACGAGGCGTTCAGCTCCGACGGGATGCGGCGGGTGGTCGCCCACCTGCGTGGGCACCTGCGTGCGCCCGCGGAGGGGCTGCCGGAGGACGAGCCGGGGCTGCGCCGGGCGATCGCCGCGCTGGTGGCGGCCGCCGACCAGATCCGGCCGTCGCGCGCCGCCCTGCAGGGCCAGCTCGCCAACGTCGAGCTCGCCCATCTCGACCGCCAGATCGAGGCCGCCAAGGCTTCGGGCGCCGGCGGCATCGCCGAGCTCCGTGCCCGTCGCGAGCGGCTCGTCGAGCGTCGCGACATGCTCATCCAGCAGTGGCTGGACGAGACCGCTCCGGTCGAGTAGCGCCCCAGGAACAGGAAAGCCCGCCTGCGCGGCGGGCTTGAAGCTCCGGGGGTGGGACTCGAACCCACAACCTATCGGTTAACAGCCGATTGCTCTGCCATTGAGCTACCCCGGATCGGGGCGCGCGCGAGCGCGGGACGGGCGACGGATCTTAGCGACGAAGGGCGACCGGCCCGTCCTCGGTCCTCAACTTGGGCGTTCCCGCCCGCAGGCGCGCGACAGTCACGGCCGTCGTGCGGCGAACCGCTCGATCAGCTCCACCGCCCGCGCGCCCGGATCGTGGGCCGCGATCCAGTCGCGCAGCGCCCGCGCCCTGTCGCGCATCCGCTCGTCGGAGAGCGCGCGGCGCACCGCAAGCGCCAGCGCGCGCGGGCCCAGCAGCCGGCGCGGGACCCGCACGCCGGCGCCGTACCAGGCCAGCCGCGCGGCGTTCTCGTTCATGTCGCCCGCCGCCGGGCAGGCGACGACCGCGCACCCGCACGACAGCGCCCGCACCAGCGTGCCGTGTCCGGCGTGGCAGACCACCACGTCCGCGTGGGGCATCGTGCGCGAGTAGGAGAGCCAGTCGACCAGCACCGCGTTGTCGGGCACGTCGATCCCGTCCGTCGGCGCGCGCCGGTTGGTGGTCGCCAGCACGCGCACCGGCAGGTCCGCCAGCCCCTCCAGCGCGGCGCGCAGCATCCGCTGCTCGCGGTCCTGGGCGGTGGAGGGGGCGACCAGCACAAGCGGCCAGGACGAGTCGCCGCCGGGCAGCTCGACGTCCTCGGTCGGCGGCTCCCACTGCAGCGGGCCGACCACGTGCGTGTTGGGCTCCGGGCGCGGCCGCGGGTACTCGAGCTGCGGGAAGGTGCCGACGATCGCCAGGTCGCGGCTGATCCCACCGTGGAGGTGCTCCAGCGGCGGCAGCCCGAGCCGGCGGCGCGTCTCGTTGAGCTCTGCGCGGCCCAGCCGCAGCCCGCGGTCGACGATCCGCTCCGTCGCGCGCCACAGCAGCCGTCCGACGGGGGTGCGGGGCAGCCGCGCCCCGAGCGAGTAGGGCGGAAAGCCGGGCGCAGGTCGCGGGTCGACGTGCGGGATCAGCGTGGCCCACGGCACGCCCTGAAGCTCGGCGGCCAGCGCCGGCGCGAGCGTGAGGATGTCGGCGACCACCACGTCCGGGCGCATCTCGGCGACCAGCTCGCGCGTGGACACGGTGGCGCGAGCGACCGCCTCGTAGGGCTTCAGCGGCCGCTCGCGGGTGGGGAAGACGTGGTACTCCGGCGCCGCGGCGAACCCGAGCCGCTCAGCCTCCAGCTCCGGAGCCCAGCGCTTCCAGGTCTGGACCACGACCTCGTGGCCGCGGTCGCGCAGCGCGCAGCCGAGCGCGATGATCGGGAACGCGTGGCCCGGGTCGCCGAACGCCCCGAGCAGGACCTTCAGGCCGTGCCCTCCCGAAGCGTCACGAGATCTCCTCGACCAGCCGCGCGACCTCGCGGAGCTGGAAGATCCGCTCCTCCTTGGTGAGCGCCATCGGCGAGATGCCGAGCGTGCCGACGCCCGCCTCCTTGAAGGCGCGCAGCCGGTCGCGCACGCGGTCGGCGGGGCCGCACAGCGTCACCAGGTCGATCAGCTCGTCCGGCAGGGCCGCGCCCGCCTCCTCGTACTTGCCGTCGAGGTACAGGTCCTGGACGCGGCGGGCCTCCGCCTCGAAGCCGTAGCGGGAGACCTGGTTCAAGTAGAAGTTCTTCTGGCGCGAGCCCATGCCGCCGATGTAGAGCGCCAGGAACGGCCGCATCGTGTTGCGCGCCAGCTCCAGGTCGTCGGTGATGTTGACGTTGACGGTCGGGGCGATGTCGATGTCCGAGATCGACCGGCCGGAGCGCTCGAGGCCCTCGCGCAGCGGCTCGGTGATCGTGTCGATGTGCTCCGGGGAGACCAGGAACGGCAGCCAGCCATCGGCGATCTCACCGGCCAGCGCCGTGTTCTTGGGGCCGATCGCCGCCAGGTAGATCGGGATCCGCTCCTGGACGGGGGCGATCGTCAGCTTCAGCGCCTTGCCGGGGCCGTCGGGGAGCGGGAGCTCGATCGTCTCGCCGTGGAACTCCAGCCGCTCGCGGGCGAGCGCCTTGCGCACCACCGCCACGTACTCGCGGGTGCGCTGGAGCTGGCGCGCGAACCGCACGCCGTGCCAGCCCTCGGAGACCTGCGGGCCGGAGGGGCCGAGGCCGAGGATGAAGCGGCCGCCGGAGAGCTGGTCGAGCGTCGCGGCGGTCATCGCGGTCATCGCCGGGGTGCGACCGGGGATCTGGAAGATCGCCGATGCGAGGCGGATCTTCGAGGTCTGGCCGGCGAGCCAGGCGAGGACGGTGGCCGCGTCGGAGCCGTAGGCCTCCGCGGCCCACACCGAGTCGTAGCCGAGCCGCTCGGCCTCCTGGACGATCTCGAGCTGGTCCTGGCTGCTGAGGCCGAGCCCCCAGTAGCCGATGTTGACGCCGAGGCGCATGCTGGTCGCTCCTTTCGGTCTGTCGCCGCCCCGGGCGGCGGCGGGCGACAGCCTATAGCCGAAACCGGCCCGGGCCGAGCGCGGGCGCCGCCCGCTACGGCCGGTCGGGTGAGGCGGCGCCCGGGCCCGTCGTCGGCATTAGCCTTGGCGCCCATGATCCACGGTCGCGTCACGGGGGCGCTCGCCGCGCTGGGCATCTCGGTCGTGCTGGTCGCCTGCGGGGGCGGCTCGTCGGAGGAGAGGGCTCCGGAGCCGCAGCCGCAGCCCACCGCCCGGGCCGAGGAGTTCCCGAGCGCGGACGGCCGGTCCCTGCAGGAGGTCATCCAGGGGATGGAGCAGGGGCTGGAGCTGGCGCCCTCGGTGTCGGTGCTGGACAAGGGGGTGAACCGCTACGGCTTCGTCCTGATCGACGGCGCCCGCGAGCTGGTGAACGACGCGCCGGTCGCCGTGTACGTCGCCCGCGGCGACGGCTCCGGCGCCCGGGGCCCGTTCGTGGCGCGGTCGGAGTCGCTGCGCGTGCGCCCGCAGTTCGAGAGCCGGCAGACCGCCGCCGACATCGACGTGGTGAACAGCGTCTACGTGGCGGACGTGCGCATCCGCCGCAACGGGACGCACACGCTGCTCGCGGTCACCAAGCTCGACGGCCGGCTGGTGGCGACCACCACCCACCAGGTGAAGGTGGGGCAGGAGCCGGAGCCGCCGCGTCCGGGCGAGCGCGCGCCCAGGATCAAGACGCTGACCGGGGCCGACGTGGGCGGCGACCTGAGCAAGATCTCGACGCGCCTGCCGCCGGCCGAGGAGCTCCTGCGCGACGACTTCGCCGACGTGGTCGGCCGCAAGCCGGTGGTGATCACGTTCGCCACGCCGCAGTTCTGCCAGGCGCGGGTGTGCGGGCCGGTGGTCGACATCGTCGCCCAGGTGCAGGCGCGCTACGGCGACCGCGTGTCGTTCATCCATCAAGAGGTCTTCGAGGACAACGACCCGAAGAAGGGGCTGCGCCCGCAGCTCGTGAGCTTCCGGCTGCAGAGCGAGCCGTGGACGTTCGTGATCGACCGTGACGGGCGGGTGTCGACGCGGTTCGAGGGCGCGTTCTCGGTCGGCGAGCTGGAGCGCGCGGTCGCGAAGGTGGCCGGCCCGTCGTGATCCGTTCCCGCCGGCCGGTTGTCCTACGATCGCCGGTGGGCCGGTAGCTCAATAGGTCAGAGCAGCGGACTCATAATCCGTTGGGTCCGGGTTCGAGTCCCGGCCGGCCCATCGCTATGGCGTCATGAGCGTGGGCTACGATATGCCTGACGTGCCGCAGCCGCCGGATCCCGGACAGTCCGACCGCGCCCCCGCATCGAGGGATCAATGACTTCGCCTGCGCGCAAGTCCCTGATCCCTCGACGGGGGTGGGCCGCGCTCGTCGCCGCGCTGGCGCTGCTGCTGCTCGCCGGCGGCTGCGAATACGAGGAGGCCGGACGCTCCTCGGACGGCGACAAGGCCGCCGAGGCGGAGACGAAGGGCTCCGGCGAGAAGGCCGCCGAGGCGGAGACGAAGGGCTCCGGCGAGAAGGCCGGTGAGGCGAGGAAGCGGGCGAGCAGGTCGCGCGCCGCGACCGGGCCCGGCAAGCCGGACCGCATCGCGGCGGTGATCGACGGCGACACGGTCGAGCTGGCCTCGCTCGGTCGCGCGAGGCTGATCGGCATCGACACGCCCGAGGTCCACGGTCGCCAGGAGTGCTACGGCCGCGAGGCCTCCGCGTACCTGAAGCGGCTGCTTCCGCCCGGCACACGCGTCACCTACACCTGGGACGTGGAACGTCGCGACAGGTACGGGCGCGCGCTCGTCTACCTGTTCCGCGGCGGCGAGATGGTCAACGCGAAGCTGGCGCGGGGCGGGTACGCGGTGCCGCTCACCATCCCGCCGAACGTCCGCCACGCCGAGCGCTTCCGCCGCCTGGCGGCCGAGGCCCGCCGCGCCGGCCGTGGCCTCTGGTCGGCGAGCACCTGCGCTGGCGACGCCGACCTGCCCGTCGGCGGCTCGTCGCGCTCGTCCGGATCGTCGCGGTCTGCGTCGTCCGGCTCCGGGTCCGGGGGCTCCCGCCCGTCGGGCTCGGCGGCCGGCGGCTGGAGCGGGTCGCTCGACGGAGACAGGGACTGCGACGACTTCTCCACCCAGGCCGAGGCGCAGAGCTACTACGAGGCGAAGGGCGGGCCCGCCTCCGACCCCGACAACCTCGACGCCGACCGCGACGGCGTCGCCTGCGAGGCGCTGCCCTAGAGCGCGGGCGAGAGGGGCCTTCTCCGACCGGCCCGCTGGAGCCGGCGCGCCGAAAACCGGCGTAATGCAGGGGTTTTCCACCCCTGCCGCTACCGTGCCGCGCCCCGGGCTCCCGGCGCGCAGCCGACCCGTCGATCGCGCCCTGCCTCCGCGCTGACCTAAAGAGCTACTGAACGTTGACGAACAATCCACCTGAAGCCCCGATATTGGGAGGAGGACCGGTGGAACAGGACGGGAAGACCGCGGAGGCCGTTCGGAAGCATGGCAAGGAGGCGTCCACGAACCGACGCCTCCAGCGGATGCTTGCCGGCCTGGTCGTCTTCCAGGTCATCTACATCGCGTTCATCGCGGTCGAGATCGACGGGCTGAACGCCCAGAACGTCGAGGACACGATCTCCTGGCTGCTGCCCGTCTACCTGGTCCTGGCGGTCGCTCTCCTCGCCGTCCGCCTCGCGGTCACGGGCAAGGCCGCGCGCGACCTGATCGGCCGCCTCACCCCGATCGAGAAGGTCACCGCCTCGATCGCCGAGGGCGACATCTTCAACGACGAGGGCGAGTCTGAGCTCGTCATCCACGAGCACGACCCGGTCGGCATCGCCGCCGGAGCGATCAAGGTCACCGTCGAGGAGCTGCGCGAGGTCGCCGAGCACGCCAGGCGCATCGCCGCCGGCGACCTGACCGTCGACATCGTCCCCCGCGGCGAGGAGGACGAGCTCCGCGGCGCGCTCGCCGCCATGCTCGAGTCTCTTCGGGAGATGGTGGGTGAGGTGTCGGTGGCTGCTGATCGGGTGGCTGCTGTGTCTGAGCGGGTTTCGGCTGAGGCTGGTGAGTCTGGGCGGTCGGTTGAGGAGATTGCTCGGGCTGTTGGTGAGGTTGCCTCTGGGGCTGAGCGTCAGGTGCGTTCGGTTGAGGAGGTGCGGGCGCTCTCTGGTGAGGTGTCGGAGAAGACGCGGCGGTCTGCTGATCATGCGGCTGAGGCTGCGGCTGAGGCGGATCGTGCGCGTGCGTTGGCGCGTGAGGGTGCGTCTGCTGTTGGTGCTGCGACGGCGGCGATGGATCAGGTGCGTGGGGCTTCTGAGGAGGTCACGCAGACGATTCGGGCTTTGGGTGAGCGGTCGCAGCGGATCGGGTCGATGGTGGACACGATTGGTGCGATTGCCGAGCAGACGAATCTGTTGGCTTTGAACGCGGCGATTGAGGCGGCGCGTGCGGGCGAGCAGGGCAAGGGGTTTGCCGTGGTCGCTGATGAGGTGCGCAAGCTGGCGGAGGAGTCGCGTCAGGCGTCGCAGTCGATCGCGGAGCTTGTGTCGGAGATTCGGGCGGAGACCGAGCGGGCGGTCTCCGTGGTTGAGGAGGGCGGCGTCCGGACGCAGGAGGGTGTCGCGACGGTTGAGGCGGCGCGGGCGTCGTTTGGTGCGATCGGTGAGGCGGTGGAGGCCACCAGCACTCGGGTTGCGGAGATCGCGCGGGCGGTGTCTGAGATCGCTGAGCGGTCTTCGCGGATGACCGAGGACATCAGCGAGGTCGCCGCCGTGGCCGAGCAGTCCTCCGCCACCACCCAGCAGGTCGCGGGGTCCACCCAGCAGACCTCGGCCTCCACCCAGCAGATCGCCGCCAGCGCGCAGGAGCTGGCTCAGAGCGCCCGCGAGCTGCAGAAGCTCACCGAGCGCTTCCGGCTGCCCGGCCACGACCACCAGGTGGCCGCCGGCGTCGGCGGCCGCGACGGCGAGGAGGGGGAGCGGTGAGCAGCGTGACCTCCCCGCAGCAGGTGTCCACGCCCGAGGAGCCCGAGACTTCCCAGGAGCAGTCCGTGACCGTCAACGATCAGGAGACCGTCGAGGAGCGCGAGCCGCAGGTCGTCGCCGAGCACGAGCTGCCGCCCGCCGACCACTCCCGGCCGGTTGAGGAATCGCCGTACGCCGAGCCGGTGGGCATCTTCCAGGCGATGGTGCCGCGCGCGGCGGTGATCACGGTCGCCAACGTGGCGCTGCAGGTCGCGATGATCGCCGTCATCGCGATCGGCATGGCGAACCTCACCCCCGAGAACGTCGCCGACGACAAGCCTCGCCTGCTCGCGATCTTCCTCATCGGCTCGATCATCGCCATGGTGATCGGGCTGGCGCTCGGCCTGTGGTCGATGCGCGGCTCGGAGGCGCGCATCCGTCCGTCGCTGCGCGCCGGCGAGCTGCTCGCCGAGGGCAGCGTGCACCCCGACGTGAGGATCGACGTGCACGACTACGACATCGGCGGGCGCATCGGCAAGAACATGGTCCGCATCATCGAGGAGATGCAGCTCGTGGTCGCGCACGCCGAGCGGGTCGCCTCGGGCGACCTGTCGGCCACGCTGGAGCCGCGCTCCGAGCACGACAGCCTCCGCCAGGCTCTCAAGACGATGACCGAGTCTCTTCGGGAGATGGTGGGTGAGGTGTCGGTGGCTGCTGATCGGGTGGCTGCTGTGTCTGAGCGGGTTTCGGCTGAGGCTGGTGAGTCTGGGCGGTCGGTTGAGGAGATTGCTCGGGCTGTTGGTGAGGTTGCCTCTGGGGCTGAGCGTCAGGTGCGTTCGGTTGAGGAGGTGCGGGCGCTCTCTGGTGAGGTGTCGGAGAAGACGCGGCGGTCTGCTGATCATGCGGCTGAGGCTGCGGCTGAGGCGGATCGTGCGCGTGCGTTGGCGCGTGAGGGTGCGTCTGCTGTTGGTGCTGCGACGGCGGCGATGGATCAGGTGCGTGGGGCTTCTGAGGAGGTCACGCAGACGATTCGGGCTTTGGGTGAGCGGTCGCAGCGGATCGGGTCGATGGTGGACACGATTGGTGCGATTGCCGAGCAGACGAATCTGTTGGCTTTGAACGCGGCGATTGAGGCGGCGCGTGCGGGCGAGCAGGGCAAGGGGTTTGCCGTGGTCGCTGATGAGGTGCGCAAGCTGGCGGAGGAGTCGCGTCAGGCGTCGCAGTCGATCGCGGAGCTTGTGTCGGAGATTCGGGCGGAGACCGAGCGGGCGGTCTCCGTGGTTGAGGAGGGCGGCGTCCGGACGCAGGAGGGTGTCGCGACGGTTGAGGCGGCGCGGGCGTCGTTTGGTGCGATCGGTGAGGCGGTGGAGGCCACCAGCACTCGGGTTGCGGAGATCGCGCGGGCGGTGTCTGAGATCGCTGAGCGGTCTTCGCGGATGACCGAGGACATCAGCGAGGTCGCCGCCGTGGCCGAGCAGTCCTCCGCCACCACCCAGCAGGTGACCGCCTCGACGGAGCAGACCTCCGCCTCCACCCAGCAGATCGCGGCGGCTGCTCAGGACCTGGCGGTCAGCGCCCGCGAGCTCCACCGGCTGGCATCGCGCTTCCGTCTGTAGCGCTGGACGTCCGCCGGCGCGCGGGCGTAAAGTGAACTTCTTGCAGTAGCGGCGCACAGATCCCCCCATCGGGGGATGCTTGCGCCGCTTTGTTCGTCCGAATACCGGAACGTGCCCAGCGCATCATCGTCATCGGCCGGACGCACCGACGGGGTGCCGAACGGCTCCGTCGGGGCAGGGCCCGGCGAGTGGCGTGCGGTCGACGACCCCTGCCCGGTCGCGGCCGCCGCCGACCTATGGGTCGAGCTGGTCCGGCAGGCGCTCGGCTGCGACGCGGCGCTCGTCTCGATGAGCGACGGGATCGGCCGTCACAGCCGCAGCACCCGCGGCCTGGACGACGCGGGCCTCGCCTCCGTGACCGACGCCGAGCTGATCGCCCTTCTCGGCCCGGGCGAGGGGCCGTTCCTGGCCGAGGGCGAGGCGACGCCCGACGTCGCGCGCCGGCTCGGCCTGGCGTCGCTGGCGGCTGCCCCGGTTCGCGCCGAGGACGGGCGCGTCGTGGGCGTGGTCTGCGGCGGCTACCGCGCGCCGCGCGCGTGGAACGAGGCCGAGCGGCGGCTGCTCGACGGCCTCGCGGCGGCGCTCAGCAGGGAGGTGGGCCTGCACGTCTCGGCCGCCGCGCTGGAGCGCGCCAACACGGTCATCGCCGCCCACAACCGCATCCACGAGCTGATCCGCGACGACCGGCCGCTGAAGACGATCTTCGTCGAGGCCGTCCGCTCGATCGAGCGCTTCGACCCGTCGCTGCGCGGGTCGCTGCTGATGCTCGACCACGAGAAGGGGGTGCTGCGCACCGGCGCGGCGCCCAGCCTGCCGCTCGAGTACATCGAGGCGCTGGACGGGCTCGAGCCGGGGCCGGACGTCGGCACCTGCGGCACCGCCGCCTACACGGGCCACGTGGTCATCACCGAGGACATCGCCAGGGACCCCGCCTGGGACGACGACGGCCGAGCCGTGGCGCTGAGGTGCGGCCTGGCGGCGTGCTGGTCGGTGCCGATCGTCGACAACGACGGGACCGTGCTGGGCACCTTCGCCGTCTACAGCGACCGGCCCGCGCGCCCGACCGACGAGCATCTGCGCTTCCTGCGCGACGCCGCCCGCCTGGCGGGCATCGCGATCGAGCGTCAGCGCGCCAGCGAGGCGCTGGCGTTCCGCGCCACCCACGACTCGCTGACCGGCCTTCCCAACCGCTCCCTGCTCACCGACCGCCTGACGCAGGCGCTCGCCCGCAGCCGCCGGCGCGGCACCCAGGTGGGCGTGCTCGCCGTCGACGTCGACCGCATGCGCCTGGTCAACGAGAGCCTCGGCCACGACGCCGGCGACGAATTGCTGCGCGAGCTCGGCTGCCGGCTGGCCGGCTGCGTCCGGCCGGGCGACACCGTCGCCCGCTTCGGCGGCGACGAGTTCCTGATCGTCTGCGACGAGGTCGACGACGCGTCGCTGGAGGAGCTCGCCGTGCACCTGCTCGAGGTGGTGGCCCAGCCCACCGAGGACGGGCTGACGCCGACCTGCAGCATCGGCGGGGCGCTCGTCTCCGGCCAGGAGGTGGACGCCAGCGAGGCGCTGCGCCGCGCCGAGCTGGCGCTCGCGGAGGCCAAGGGCGACGGCGGCAACCGCTTCCACCGCGGCAATGGACGCCACGCGATCGAGCCCGGCCGCCGGCTCACGCTCGAGGCGGCGCTGCGCGGAGCGCTCGAGCGCGGCGAGCTGCATCTGGCCGCCCAGGCGGTCGTGCCGATCACGGACGGCCAGCCGGCGGGCTTCGAGGCGCTCATGCGCTGGACCCATCCCGAGCTCGGACCGATCGGGCCCAACGAGTTCATCCCGATCGCCGAGGAGTCGGGCCTGATCGAGACGCTCGGCCTGTGGGCGCTGCGCGAGGCGGCGGCCGCCGGCCGGCGGATGCAGGAGGGGCTCGGGCGGCCGCTGGACGTGGCGGTCAACGTCTCGCCGCGTCAGCTCCGCGACCCGGAGTTCCCCGAGCGGGTCGCCGAGGCTCTGGAGGAGGTCGACCTGCCCGCCGAGCAGCTCGTGATCGAGATCACCGAGACCGCGCTGCTCGGCCCGGAGCCCACCATCGTCCGCAACCTCCGCTCGCTGCGCGAGCTGGGGGTGCGACTGGCGCTGGACGACTTCGGCACCGGCTTCTCGTCGCTGTCGATGCTGAAGGACCACCCGATCGACATCATCAAGATCGATCGGTCGTTCGTCGCCGGGCTGCCGCACGACGAGAGCAGCGCCGCGATCGTCTCCGCCGTGATCGGCATGGCGCACGCGCTCGGCCGCACGGTCACCGCCGAGGGCATCGAGACGGCCGAGCAGCTCGCGTTCCTGCGCGCACTGGGCTGCGACCAGGCGCAGGGCTACCTGTACGGGAAGCCCGAGCCGCTCGACTCGATCGACTTCGTCGGCGTCGCCTAGAGGTCCCCCGTCGGACCTGTCCCGACGGGGGCGTTTCCGTCGCGCCGGCGCGAGGTAGCCCTGCTCACACGAAACGAGGAGCGCTCGGCGCTATCCCCCGCCGGCTCCTTCTTCGCGGGTCGCCCCTTCTGGCGGAGAGACGACGCGGCCCGCACCCACATCGCGCCCGGCCCTCGCGCCGGGCGCGATCGTGCTGCTCCGGCGCGCGAGGCGGAGCCGGGCATGCCCGCGACGGGCACCTTCGCGGACGCCCCGGGAGGAGACGCGGCCCGCGGCGTCGAACTGAGCGAGCGCCCATGAAGAGGACGACCGCGACCATCTCCGCGCCTCCGACCGAGACCCGGGGGCACCAGTCCCTCTCCGAGTACATCCAGTCCCGGTTCGACGAGTTCTCGCGCTCCCAGAAGGACGTGGCGCAGTACATCGTCGACCACCTGGACGAGGTGGCCTTCCAGACCGCCGAGGAGCTCGCACGCCGCGCCAACACCTCCAGCTCGACCGTCGTCCGCTTCTCCCAGGCGCTCGGCTTCGAAGGCTTCCCCGAGCTTCAGCAGTCCGCGCGCGAGGAGTACCGCCGCAAGGTTGCCTCGGGCGCGATGAACGGCGGCTCGGCCGAGCCGCTGTTCGGGCTCGACCAGAGCCCGTTCGAGAGCGCCGTGGCCGCGGACTACTCCAACATCGAGGAGACGGCGCGCCGCCTGTCGCGCAGCGACGTCGAGGCGGCGATCGAGATGATCACCGGCGCCCAGCGCATCCTGGTGTGCGGCACCGACCAGATGGCGTTCTTCGCCAGCTACCTGCGCCATCTGCTGATGCTGCTCGACCTGCGCGCCGAGACGGTCGCCAGCCCGTCGCAGGAGGCGCTCAGCAAGCTCGGCCGGATCGACGAGAACACGCTGGTCATCGGCCTGTCGGCCGGCCGCCCGCACCCGCTGGTGGTGCGCGCGATGAAGCTGGCCCGCCATCGCCGCGCCGGCACGCTGGCGATCGTCGACGCGACTCTGAGCGAGGTCGCCAAGCTCGCCCAGATCAGCCTGTACTACTCGAGCAACTCGCCGGCGTACGTGCGCTCGCACGTGGCGCTGCTGTCGCTGATCCAGGCGCTCGCCTACGGCGTCTACAGCCGCGACGCCGACCAGTACGCCGACCGCATCAAGGCTTTCCGGCTCAAGTAGGGGGGTGACGGGTCGGCGGCGCGTCCCCGGGCCGATCCCCGGCGCGCCCCGATCCCGTCCGGTCGGGCGTCATCCAGGCCGGTTTCCTCCCGGTACCGGATGACGGTCCCTATCATCCGTCGCCCATGCGCGACGAAGGAACGTTTCGGGTCAAGGCCGGGCTGGCGGAGATGCTCAAGGGCGGCGTCATCATGGACGTCGTCACCGCCGAGCAGGCGAAGATCGCCGAGGAGGCCGGCGCGGCCGCGGTGATGGCGCTCGAGCGGGTGCCCGCCGACATCCGCCGCGAGGGCGGCGTCGCGCGCATGAGCGACCCCGCGCTCATCAAGGAGATCCAGCAGGCCGTGACGATCCCGGTCATGGCCAAGGCGCGCATCGGCCACTTCGCCGAGGCGCAGGTCCTGCAGGCGCTGGAGGTCGACTTCATCGACGAGTCCGAGGTCCTCACGCCCGCCGACGAGGAGAACCACATCGACAAGTGGGCGTTCAAGACGCCGTTCGTCTGCGGGGCCACCAACCTCGGCGAGGCGCTGCGCCGCATCAGCGAGGGCGCGGCGATGATCCGCTCCAAGGGCGAGGCGGGCACCGGCGACATCGTCGAGGCGGTCCGCCACCTGCGTCAGATCCGCGGCGAGATCCGCTGCCTGACCGTCCTCGACGAGGACGAGCTGTACGTGGCCGCCAAGGAGCTGCGCGCCCCGTACGAGCTGGTGCGCGACGTGGCCAAGAACGGCAAGCTGCCGGTGCCGCTGTTCTGCGCAGGCGGCATCGCGACGCCGGCGGACGCGTCGCTGGTGATGCAGCTCGGCGCCGAGGCGGTCTTCGTCGGCTCCGGCATCTTCAAGTCGGGCAACCCGGAGAAGATGGCGCGCGCGATCGTCGAGGCCACCACGCACTTCAACGACCCGGCGCGCGTGGCCGCCGTCTCCGAGGGCCTGGGCCCGGCGATGCAGAGCGTCGAGGCGCGCAAGCTCGACGAGTCGCAGCTCCTGGCGAACCGGGGCTGGTAGCCCTGGCGCGGCCGGCGTCGATCTCCACGCTGATGCCGTGACGCCGCTGATCGGGATCCTGGCGCTGCAGGGCGGCTTCGACGCCCACGCGAAGATGCTGCGCGAGCTGGGCGCCGAGGTGCGCCTGGTGCGCGTCCCCGAGGACCTGGAGGGCCTCGACGGCTTGGTGCTGCCCGGGGGCGAGTCGACGACGATGATGCTCGGCATCGCCCGCGAGGGGCTGGCGGAGCCGCTCCGGGAGCTGGTCGCGCGAGGCACGCCGGTGCTGGGGACCTGCGCGGGGCTGATCATCTCCGGCCGCGACCACCTCGGGCTGATCGACATCCGCGTGAAGCGCAACGCGTTCGGCCGCCAGGTGCGCTCGTTCGAGGCCGACCTGGACTTCGTCGGCTTCGACGAGCCGGTGCACGCGGTGTTCATCCGCGCCCCGTGGATCGAGGAGGCCGGGCCCGGGGTGGAGGTGCTGGCGGAGGTCGACGGCCGGCCGGTCGCTGCGCGCCAGGGTGCGGTGACGGTGATCGCCTTCCACCCGGAGCTGTCGGGCGAGAAGCGCCTGCACGCCGCGTTCCTGGAGCAGTGCGCGGCGGCGGGTCGCCGCGCCGACGCCTAGCGGGCTTCCGAGGTCCGCGGGCGCCCGGCTAGGGGGTGGCGCCGGTGGCGTCCGCGCTGCCGGGCTCGACGGCCTGCGGAGGCGCCTGGCCGCTCTCCGGTTGGGCGGGCTGCGAGACGTCGCCGGCCGCGCCCGGGGTCGCGGCGTCCGTCCCGTCCTGCCGGGGCTCGGAGGCGGGGTCCGCGTCGCTCTCCTCGGCGGTGGGCTCGGCGGGCTCCGCGCCGACGGTGACCGGCAGCGGCGTGGTCACCGGCGGCTCGACGGGCGAGGGCACGGCCTCGGCGACGGTCGGCTCCGGCTCCTCGTCGGCGAGCATGCCCGTGTTGACCACCACGATCGCGGCGATCGCGAGCACGACGAAGATCGGCAGCGCGAAGCGCAGCGCCGCACCGACCCGGCCGGTGCGCTCCTCGTCGATCCGGGCGGGCCGGCCGCTGCCGGTGGCCGCCGCCGCGGCGGGCTGCGGCACCTCCGTGCGCTCCGGCTCATCGGACGCCTCCGGCTCCTCGTCCTCCTCGATCCGGGTCTCGTCGTCGAGGTCCGAGAGCGCGGGGATCGGGCCGGTGATCTGCGTGGGCAGCTCACCGGGGACGGGCGGGGGAGCCGGCTCGGACGGCACCTCCTGATCGACCGACTGCAGGCCGGCCATCAGGATCGCCTCGGTCTCGGCGTCGAGCGCGTCGAACGGCGGGTCGGCGTAGGCGTCCTCGGCGCGGCGGAAGATCTCGGCCAGCGCCGCGCAACGCTCGCAGCGGTCGAGATGACGGGCGAGCCGATCGAGGTCCGCCTGGCCGAGCGCCCCGTTGGCACGGGCGGCCAGCATCACCGGCACGTGTCGGCAGGTCTGGGTGCCGCGGCTGCGCAGGCGGCCGTGCGGGGGCGGGCCGCTGGGGATGCGTGCCAGGGCCGCGGACGCGTGGCGGGTCGCGGCGCGCAGCAGCATCTCCGGGTCGATCGCCGAGAGGTCCGGGCTGTCGCGCACAGCAGCGCGGAACCGGGCGAGCGCCTCGGCGGCCGCCTGCGGCGCGTTCTCCGGCCCGCAGACCAGGGTCGCGAAGCCCATCACCGCCGGTCCGCGGCGCTCGATGAGCCCCTGCAGCGCGGCCGGATCGCCGGCCCTGATGCCCTGCGGCGTGACCCCGCCGGCCTTCGACGCGCCCTCCATCGCGGATGCAATCTAGTCGCGAGGCCGTACGGAACCGGGCCGCGACCGCTTGGCCGGCGGTGCCCGCCGCGGTCCCGGGCTCCGTGGCGGGGGCGGTCATACTGGCGGCCATGAGGATCGCCATCGCCGCCGACGAGGCCGTCGGCGTCGCGACGAAGATCGAGGAGGCGCTCGTCCGCCGCGGCCACGAGGTCGTCGCCCGCCACGGGGCACTGCAGGAGGGCGAGCGCGACGGCTGGGCGTGGGCCTCGGAGGCCGCCGCGCGCGACGTTGCCGAGGGTCGCGCCGACCAGGCCGTGATCGCCTGCTGGACCGGTACCGGGGCGTCGATCGCCGCCAACAAGGTCCCCGGCGTGCGCGCGGCGCTGTGCACCGACGCCGCCACCGCCGAGGGCGCCCGCCGCTGGAACGACGCCAACGTGCTCGCGCTCTCGCTGCGCAGCACCTCCGAGGCGGTGCTCGACGAGATCCTCGATGCCTGGCTGGCTACGGGTCCCAGCAGCGACGCCGACGACGCCGCCAACATCGCCCACCTGGCCGACATCGAGGCGCGCTGACCCCACCGGTTCTCATCGACGCTCGCGCCGCCGCCCGGCCCGAGCTGGGCGGGGTGGAGCGGTGGGCGCGCGAGCTGGAGACGCGGCTGCCGGCGCTAGCGCCCGACCGCTACGCCGTCGCGCGCCCGCCCGCGGCGCTCTCGCACCGCGCCGGACACGCCTGGGAGCAGCTCGTGCTGCCGCTGCGCCGCGCCGAGCTGCTGCTGTGCCCGGCCAACCTGGCGCCGCTGGCCAGCCGCCGCACCGTCGTGGTCATCCACGACGTCGCGCCGCTGCGCGAGCCGTCCTGGTACTCGGACCTCTACGTGCGCTGGCAGAGGATCGTGCTGCCGCGGATCGCGCGCCGCGCGCGGCTGGTGATCACGCCCTCGAACTTCGCCCGCGGCGAGATCGTCGAGCTGCTCGGGGTGCCGGAGGAGCGGGTGCGGGTGGTCGCGGGCGGCGTGGACGACCGCTTCCGGCCCGACGCCGACGCGCAGGCGGCCCGCGCCGCGCTGCGGCTGACCAAGCCGTACGTGTTGACCGTGGCGAGCCGCACGGCGCGCAAGAACCTCGCCGCGCTCGACCTCGCCGCGCGCCGCCTCGCCGACCGCGGCGTCGAGCTGGTGGCCGCCGGCGGCGACCGGCCCCAGTTCCGCGCCGACCCCGCGCCGGGGCGCGTGCGTCAGCTCGGCCATGTCGATGACGCGCTGCTGCCCGGCCTGTACGCCGCGGCGGAGGCGTTCGTGCTGCCTTCCCTGTACGAGGGCTTCGGCCTGACCGCGCTGGAGGCGCTGGCCAGCGGCACGCCGGTGGTGGCCGCCGACCGCGGCGCGCTGCCCGAGGTCTGCGGGCACGCCGCCCAGCTCGTCGACCCGACCGACCCCGAGGCGATCGCCGACGCCCTCGAGCGCGCGCTGGACGACCCGAAGCCGTGGCGCACGGCCGGGCCGCGGCGCGCCGAGCCGCTCACATGGGACGCGGCCGCCCGCGCCGTCGACGCGCAGATCGCGGCGCTGCTCGGCTAGTCGGCCGTCGCGTAGCGCACGAAGTCCTCGTCGACGATCTCGCGCGCCTGGCCGCGCTCGATCAGCAGGTCTATGTGGCCGAGGACCTCCGACAGCGTCAGGTAGGTCTGGGTGACGGCCACGTTGCCCCACATGTCCTGGGTGAGCTCGAACGCGGTCTTCGGCCGCTCCTCCAGCAGCCGCGAGATCTTGCGCGCCCGCCGCTCGTAGCCGCGCATCCGCTCGTCGATCACCGAGCGGTGGTCGTCGATCGGGCCGCGGTGGCCGCCGTAGACGATCCGCACGTCCATCTCGCGCGTGGCCTTCAGCGAGTTGATGAACGAGAGCAGCGGGCGCGGGCGGTCCACGGCGGACGCCCTGCCGTCGAGCGGGAGCTGGACGAGGGCGTTGGAGGAGATGCTCTTCAGCAGGTGGTCGCCGCCGATCAGCTCGCCGGAGGCCTCGTCGAAGAACAGCGTGTCGGAGGGGGAGTGGCCGGGCCGGTGGAGCACCTTCCACGTGCGTCCGGCGAACTCGAGCGCGCCTCCGTCCTCCAGCGGCCGGTCGACGCGCACGTTCCGGCCCCAGTCGTGGAACGAGGCGCTCAGCTTGCGGACCGCGGCCGCCTGCTCCTCCGGCACCCCGTGGCGCAGCATCAGCTCCTCGCCGAAGCGGTCGTCGGCGTCGATCGACTCGTGCCAGCGCTCCATCCACGGGGCCAGCGGCGCGATCGCGCACACCTCGGCGCCGGAGCGCTCGGCGAGGGTGGCCGCCAGCCCGACGTGGTCGATGTGCTGGTGGGTGAGGACGATCCGCTCCAGGTCCTCCACCTTGCGGCCGTGCTCGGCCAGCCCGGCCTCGAGCGCCGCCAGCGAGGTGCCCAGGTCGGGGCCGGTGTCGACGAGCGTCAGCGGGTCGTCCTCGACGAGGTAGCAGTTGACGTCGCCGACGGCGAACGGCGTGGGGACCGGGATCAGGCGGATCATCGGGTCACGCGCTCATCCGCGGATCTTGGCCAGCAGCTCGTCGCGCTTGGCCTCCATGTGCTCGCGCGAGACCAGCGACTCCATCGTGAGCCGCAGCAGCGGCTCGGTGTTCGACGGTCGCACGTTGAAGTGCCAGTCCTCGAAGTCGACCGAGACGCCGTCGACGTGGCTGACGACCGCGCCCGGCAGGCTGCCGTACTCGCGCTCCAGCTCCTCCATCTTGGCCTGCTGGTCGGCGACCTCGGAGTTGATCTCGCCGGAGATGAAGTACGTGGAGCGGTAGGGCTCGAGCAGGTCGGAGAGCTTCTTGCCCTCGACCGACAGCTTCTCGAGCATCAGCAGCGCCGGGATGGTGCCGCTGTCGGCGTTGTAGAAGTCGGCGAAGTAGTAGTGGCCGGAGACCTCGCCGCCGAAGATCGCGTTCTCCTTGCGCATCCGCGCCTTGAAGAACGCGTGGCCGACCCGGTTGATGTGGGCGGTGCCGCCGCAGCGGGTGACCGTGTCCGGCACGGCGCGTGAGGCGCGGGCGTCGTAGACGATCGCCGCGCCCGGGTGCTTGCTGAGCAGGTGCTCGGCGAGGATCGCGGTCAGGAAGTCGCCGTCGACGAAGCGGCCCGTGTCGTCGATGAAGAAGCAGCGGTCGGCGTCGCCGTCCCAGGCGATGCCCAGGTCCGCCTTCTCGGCGACGACCTTCTCCATGATGAACCGGCGGTTCTCCTCCAGCAGCGGGTTGGGCTCGTGGTCGGGGAACTCGCCGTTGGGCTCGAAGTAGGTCTCGATCAGGTCGAGCCCGAGCCTGCGCAGCAGCGGACCGACCATCGGGCCGGCCATGCCGTTGCCGCCGTCGACCACCACGCGCAGCGGCTTGACGTTGGCGGGGTCGATGAACCGCAGCGCCGCCGCGTGGAACTCGTCGTAGATGTCGACCTCCTCGACGGTCCCGGGCGCATCGGCGGCCGGGCCGAGTCCCGCCTCGACGAGCTGCCGGATCTCCTGGATGCCCTTGTCGCCGCTCAGCGCGAGCGCTCCGCGGCGCACCAGCTTGGCGCCCGTGTACGCCTTCGGGTTGTGGGAGGCGGTGCACATGATCCCGCCGTCCAGGTCGCGCGAGCCGACCAGCCAGTAGAGCATCTCGGTGCCGATCTGGCCGGCGTCGATCACCGTCGCGCCCTCGGCCACCATGCCCGCCCGGTAGCGGGACGCCATCTCCGGGGCGCTCAGGCGCATGTCGCGGCCCAGCCCGAGCCGCAGCTCGGAGGCCGGCTTGCCCTCCATCTCCGCGATCACGCGCACGAACGCGCGGCCGATCAGCTCGGCCGTCCCGGGCCCGAGCTGGTCCGGGTGGATGCCGCGGATGTCATAGGCCTTGAAGATCTCGGCGGGGACGCTCATGGGAGCGCCAATCCTAGGCGCCCGTCAGACATGCGCGCCTTCGGGCATCCTTGCCGGCGCATGGAGCCAACCCCTCCGGTCGTCATCCTCTGCGGCGGACGCGGCACCCGCTTGCAGGAGCACACGCGCACGATCCCCAAGGCCCTGGTGGAGATCGGCGGCCGCCCGATCCTGTGGCACGTGGTGCGCATCTACGCGCAGGCGGGCTTCCGCGAGTTCGTGCTGTGCACCGGCTACCTCGGCGATCAGATCGAGGCGTTCGCCGCCGCCGAGCCGTGGCCGGAGGGGGTGTCGGTCACCTGCGTGGACACCGGCCTCGACACGCCCACCGGCGGGCGCCTGAAGGCGGTCGGCGACCGGGTCGGCGCCGGCACCTTCTGCGTCACCTACGCCGACGGGGTGGCCGACGTCGACCTGCGGGCGCTGCTGACCTTCCATCGCGCCCACGGCGCGCACGCGACGCTCACCGCGGTGCGTCCGGCGCTGCCGTTCGGCGTCTGCGACCTGGACGGGGAGGGCCGCGTGGTCGCGTTCCGCGAGAAGCCGCGCGCGGAGCAGTGGATGAACGGCGGCTTCTTCGTCTTCGAGCCCGCGGTGCTCGACCTGCTCGCGCCCGACAGCGTGCTGGAGCGCGAGCCGCTCGCGTCGCTGGCCGCCGACGGGCAGCTTCGCGCCTACCGCCACGACGGCTTCTGGGACTGCATGGACACCTACAAGGACGCGGTGATGCTCAACGACCTTTGGGAGTCGGGGAACCCGCCCTGGAGGACCTGGCAGTGAGCTCGGCGCTCGTCACCGGCGCCTACGGCCTGCTCGGCTCGTGGCTGGTGCGCGCGCTGCTTGCGCGCGGCGACCGGGTCACGGTGCTGCGGCGCGACCGGGCGGTCGGCAGCCTGCTCGAGGTGGAGGGGCTGGAGTCGCGCTGCCACGTCGTCTACGGCGACGTGGCGGACGAGGCGCTGATGGCACGCGTCGTCGCCGAGCAGGAGATCGACACGATCTTCCATCTGGCCGCGCAGACGATCGTCGGCGCCGCCGCCGTCTCGCCGGCCGGCACGTTCCGCACCAACATCGCCGGCACCTGGAGCGTAATGGAGGCGGCGCGGCAGGGGGGAGTGCGGCGCGTGCTCGTCGCCTCGTCCGACAAGGCGTACGGCCCCGCCGAGCGGCTGCCGTACACGGAGGAGATGCCGCTGCGCCCGACGTTCCCCTACGACGTCAGCAAGGCGTGCACCGACCTGATCGCCCGCTCCTACTGGCACAGCTACGGCGTCCCGGTGGCGGTCACCCGCTGCGCCAACCTGTACGGCGGCGGCGACCTGAACCGCTCGCGGCTGGTGCCGGAGCTGATGGCGGCCGTGATCGAGGGCCGCCCGCCGGAGATCCGCTCCGACGGCACCCCGGAGCGCGACTTCCTCTACGTCGAGGACGCGGTCGAGGCCTATCTGGCGCTGGCCGACGCGCTCGACGACGAGCGGTCGGGGGCCAGGGGCGAGGCGTTCAACGCCGGCAGCGGCCGGCCGGTCAGCGTCCGCGAGCTGGTCGAGACGGTCGGGAAGGTGGCCGGCGTGCCGCTCGAGGTCTCCTACGACCCGGCGCGTGCCACGCCCGGAGAGATCGACCGCCAGTACGTGGACAGCTCCAAGCTGGAGCGCGTCTGCGGCTGGCGGCCGAGGACCTCCCTGGAGGAGGGGCTGCGCCGCACGCTCGACTGGTACCGCGCCAACCGCGTCGCCTAGGCGGCCTGCTGGCGGCGCCAGGCGCTGCGCGGGGCGTGCAGCGTCGGCGCCAGGCGGCGGGCGAGATCCGGGGGATGGTGCGCCCACTGCTCGAACTGGGCGGGCGGCATCGGGCGGGCGAGGCCGAAGCCCTGCGCCACGTTGCAGCCCAGGGCCGCCAGCTCGCGCCACACCTGCTCGGTCTCGACGCCCTCGGCGACGGTGCGCAGGCCGAGCGCCTTCGCCAGGCCGACCACCGAGCCGACGATCGCCGCGTCGCGCGGGCTCTCGTCCATACCGAGCACGAACGAGCGGTCCAGCTTGAGCTCGTCGGCGGGCAGGTTCTTGAGCTGCTCCAGCGACGAGTGGCCGGTGCCGAAGTCGTCGATCGCGATCTCGACGCCGAGGTCCTTGATGCGGCGCAGGATCGAGATCGCGCGCGTGGTGTCGCTCATGACCGCGTCCTCGGTGACCTCGACGACGAGGTTGTCGGCGGTCAGCGAGTGGCGCTGGAGGATCTCGGCGATCCGGTTGGGCAGGGTGGTGTCGACGAGGACGATCGCCGACACGTTGACCGCGACGCGCATCGGCAGGCCGGCGCGGCGCCACTGCGCCGACTGGGAGACCGCGTGCTCGAGCACCCACAGCGTCAGGTCGCGCATCAGGCCCCCGCGCTCGGCCACCGGCAGCAGCACGTTCGGCGGGATCTCGCCCTGCTCGGGGTGCCGCCAGCGGATCAGCGCCTCGGCGCCGCAGATGCGGCCGGTGGCGATCTCCACCTGGGGCTGGTAGGCGAGCCAGAGGCCCTCGTCGTCGCCGCGCAGCGCCCGACGCAGGTCGGCGAGGAGCATGAGCTTGTCGCGCGAGTGCCGGTCGCGCTCGGCGGTGTAGCCGGCGACCGTGGTGCCCATCCGCTTCGCGTCGTACATCGCGATGTCGGCGCGGCGGGCCAGCTCGCGGGCGTCGTGGGCGTCCTCCGGGTAGCGGGCGACGCCGATGCTGACGCCGACGGCGACGCTGACGCCCTCGATGTCGATCGGGTCGTTGAGGGCGTCGCTGATCGCGTCGGCGATCCGCATCGGGTTGTGCTCGTTGTCGACCACCGCGGCGAACTCGTCCCCGCCGAGGCGGGCGAGCGTGCCGGGCACCACCGCCTGCAGGCGGCGGCTGACGGCGATCAGCAGGGCGTCGCCGGCGTGGTGGCCGAGCGTCTCGTTGAGCTCCTTGAAGCCGTCGATGTCGATCTGCAGCATCGCGACGCCGCGCCCGGAGCGGGCGCCGGGCGCGCACAGCACGTCGAGCTCGCGGAAGAGCGCCCGGCGGTTGGGGAGCTGCGTGAGGTCGTCGGTCAGCGACTCGCTGCGGTGCAGCGCCCGCGAGCGCACCTCGCGCAGCGTCCACACCATCCGCACGAGCGCGATCAGGAACGCGGCGCCGGAGAGGCCGACGACCCAGGCGGACTGCTCGTCGAAGTGGTCGATCACCAGCAGGCCGCAGACGAGCGACATCGCCGCGCCCGGGGTGGTGAGCTCCCACCAGCCGCCGATCGGCAGCGTGCGGCCGGGTACGTGCGGCATCCAGGCGGCTCCGGCGGGCATCACCAGCGCGACCGCGGAGAGCATCTGCACCTCGATGGTGGCGTCGCCGCCGCCGGTGAGGGCGGAGAGCCGCAGCACGTCGGCGGTCAGGAGGGTGAGGAAGCCAGCCGTCAGCAGCGCGCCCTGCAGGCCGGGACGGCCGATCATCATCAGCACGGCGACGGTGAGGCCGAACAGCGCCAGGTCGGTCGCGGGCTGGGCGATGGCGACGAAGGCGTCGGCGCCGGAGGCGGGCAGCTCGTCGCCGAACAGCGCGGTCATGCACGCGGCCGCGGCCAGGCCGGTGAGCACGCCGTCCAGCCAGAACGAGCGGTAGGCGCCGCCCACGTAGCGGTGCGCCATCAGCATCGTGGCCACGTACCAGGTGACGTACGCGGCCGCCCAGAGCACGTCGCCGACCGTGATCCCGGCGACGCTCACGGTGTCGTTCAGGCCGAAGGCGGCCAGCACCACCGCGAGGGCGGCCACCGCGACGCCGGCGCCGGAGACCGTCCAGCGCGTGCGCTCGGCGGCCTGGAACGCGGGGCGGGCGATCGCGGCGGCTGCGGCCGCGAGCACCGTGATGATCGCGAGGCCCTTGGCTACGTCAGGGTCGATCGGCGTGGCGACCGCGGCGAGGTCCGCCACGAGTATGGCCACGCCCAGTCCGGCCAGCAGGATTCCGGCCAACCCGCCGCGTGTCGTATCGGTCGGGCCGCCCGACTCTCGCGGCGGTGAAGTCGTTTGCTGCACGGCTGGATCCCTTCCATCCGCCAATATCGGCCGGAAAACGCGCGGGTTCAGCACCGCTGAAGAAAAAGAGGGCGGTGGGAGGTTTCGCGAATCCGCCCGTTACCATCGCGTTTCCTATGGCCGGTCACTCCAAGTGGGCAGGGATCAAGCACAAGAAGGCGATCGTCGATGCCCGCCGCGGCAAGCTGTTCACCAAGCTGGCGCGTGCGATCACGGTCGCGGCCAAGGAGGGCGGCGGTGACCCCGACGGCAACCCTGCCCTCGCGCTGGCCATCCAGAAGGCGAAGGACGCCTCGATGCCCAAGGACAACATCGAGCGGGCGATCGCCCGGGGCACCGGGGCGGGGACCGACGCCGAGTCGCTGGAGTCCGTCACCTACGAGGGCTACGGGCCCGGCGGCGTCGCGCTGCTGATCGAGGCGGTCACCGACAACCGTAACCGCACCGGCTCGGAGGTCCGCCACATCCTCTCCAAGCACGGCGGCTCGCTCGGCGAGCCGGGCTCGGTCGCCTACAACTTCGACAAGAAGGGCACGATCGTCGTCGACGCCGAGCGCTACTCGGAGGACGACCTGATGCCGGCGATCGAGGCGGGCGCCGAGGACATCCAGATCGACGAGGACGTCTACGAGGTGCTCACCGAGCCGGGCGACCTGACCGCCGTGCGCGCCGCGCTGGAGGAGGCGGGCGTCGAGGTGCAGAGCGCCGAGGTGGTGCACCGGCCGCGCGCCCGGGTGCCGCTCGACGAGGAGACCGCCGCGAAGCTGCTGCGGCTGATCGACGCCCTCGAGGACAACGACGATGTCGACTCGGTGCACGCCAACTTCGACATCGACTCCGAGGTCCTCGAGCGGCTGATGGCCGCCTCGTAGGGGCCGCGGTCGGGCGTCCGGGTCGGCCCGTTGCGGCTCGTCGTCGCCGTGCCCGAGCGGCGTGCCGGGGCCGCCCGTACGAAGGCATCCGAGCAGCGGCGCAGAATGCGGTGACGGTGAAGATCCTCGGCATCGACCCCGGCATCGCCAACACGGGCTTCGGCGTCGTGGCCCGTCGCGGCGCGCGGCTCGTCGCGTTGGACGGGGGCGTGCTGCACACCGACGCGGGCGATCCGCCGGAGCGACGCCTGGACGTGCTCTTCACCGAGCTGGACGAGCTTCTGGAGCGCCACCGGCCGGACGCGGTCGCGCTCGAGGATCTGTACTTCGGCGCCAACGCCCGCAGCGCGTTCGCCGTCGGTCAGGCGCGCGGGGTGGCGATGCTCGCCGCGGGCCGCCGCGGGGTGCCCTGCGCCTCCTACACGCCGCAGCAGGTCAAGCAGGCGGTGTGCGGCAGCGGCCGCGCCGACAAGCGGCAGGTGGCGCGGATGGTGCGCTCGCTGCTGGGCCTGCCGGACGAGCCGCTGCCCGACCACGCGACCGACGCGCTGGCCGTCGGCGTCTGTCACGCCAACCACGCTCCGCTCGCCGGGGTGCTCGCGGGGGTCCGATGATCGCGTCGGTGACCGGACAGGTGGCGGTGCGCCGCCCGGACCACGTGGTGATCGAGACTGCCTCGGGGGTCGGCTATAGGCTGTCGGTCTCGACCGAGACCCTGCGCCGGGTACCCGCTGTCGGGGAGACGGTCTCGCTGCACACGCACCTGGTGGTGCGCGACGACGCGCTCCAGCTCTACGGGTTCGCCACCGAGGAGGAGCGCGACCTGTTCCTGCTGCTGATCGGCGTGCAGTCGGTCGGCCCGAAGATGGCGCTGGCGGTGCTCAGCGGCGGGCCGCCCCGCGAGCTGATCGCCGCGGTGGCGGCCGGCGACAGCAAGCGGCTGACCGCGGTGCCGGGGATCGGCAAGCGCACGGCGGAGCGGATCATCGTCGAGCTGCGCGAGAAGGTCTCGGCCGCGCCGGTCGACGTGCCGGTCGGCGGCGGGGGCGAGGTCGCCGGCGAGGAGGATCCGCGGATCCTGGCCCGGGACGGGCTGGTCGAGCTGGGCTTCAGCGTGGAGGAGGCTGAGCGGCTGCTCCGCCAGGCGAAGGGCGAGACCCCGGAGGAGCTGCTCACCCAGGCGCTCAAGGCGGCACGCGCATGACCCCGCGCATCCAGACACCGGAGGCCGCGTTCGAAGAGGACCTGGACCGGTCGCTGCGCCCGCGGCGGCTGGAGGACTTCGTCGGGCAGGAGCCGCTGAAGGCCCAGCTCAAGGTGGCGCTGGAGGCCGCCAAGCAGCGCGGCGAGGCGCTCGACCACGTGCTGCTCGCCGGTCCGCCCGGCCTGGGCAAGACGTCGCTGGCGCAGATCCTGGCCGCCGAGCTCGAGGTGGACTTCGTGCAGACGGCGGGCCCGGCGCTCGAGCGCAAGGCCGACATCGCCGCCTTCCTGAGCGCGCTGGAGCCGGGGTCGGTGTTCTTCGTGGACGAGATCCACCGGCTGAGCCGCGCGCTGGAGGAGACGTTCTATCCCGCGATGGAGGACCGCGAGCTGCCGATCACGGTCGGGCAGGGCGCGGGCGCGCGGGTGATGACGGTGCCGCTGCCGCCCTTCACGCTGGTGGGCGCGACCACCCGCGCCGGGCTGCTGTCGCGGCCACTGCGCGACCGGTTCGGGATCCAGCACCGGCTCGAGCTGTACGCGGAGGAGGAGCTGGCGACGATCGTGCGTCGCAGCGCGACGATCCTCGGCTGCGCGGTCGACCCGGAGGGCGCGCGGGTGATCGCGCGCCGCTCGCGCGGCACGCCGCGCGTGGCCAACCGGCTGCTCAAGCGCGTGCGCGACTACGCGGAAGTGCGCGGGTCGGGCGTCGTGGACGCGGCGGCTGCGGAGGCGGCGCTCGAGCTGCTGGAGATCGACCACCTCGGGCTGGACCGCCTCGACCGCGAGATCCTGACCGCGATCTGCGAGCGCTTCGACGGCGGCCCGGTCGGCCTGTCGACGCTGGCGGCGAGCGTGGGCGAGGAGCAGGACACGATCGAGGACGTCTACGAGCCGTACCTGATGCAGGTCGGCTTCCTGAAGCGCACCCCGCGCGGCCGCGTGGCCACCCCCGCGGCGTTCCAGCACCTGGGGCTGGAGCCGTCGGGAAGCCCGGGGCTGTTCTGAGGCGGCCGGGTTGCCTTCCCCGGTTGGGGCGGGGGCCGGTTGCCGGGGTGGGTCGTCCGGTTGTCGGGGCGGGGCGTCCGGTTGCCGGGGTGGGGCGTCCGGTCGCCGGGGTGGGTTGTCCGGTCGCCGGGGCGGGCCGGGGTTGTCTTGCCGAGCCTGCCTGCGGGCGCCCGCCACCGGTGACGAACGTCCGGATCGGCTGGCTGGAGCAGCACATTTCGGACGCTCAGCCCGCGGCACCACGGCGTCCGGGGCGACCGTCCGAACGGGATGGCTCCAGCAACCACATCCGGACGCTCATGCGGTGCGCGGCCTGCGCGAACGGCGACCGTCCGAATGTGGCTCCTCCAGCGGCCGGGTTCGGACGGTCCTGTTGTCGGCCGGCAGTCCCGAGGACGACCGTCCGAACCCCGTGCTTCCAGCAGCCACATTCGGACGTTGGCGTGGTGGGCGGCCGGCGTGAGCGGCGACCGTCCGAAGGTGGTGCCTATGGCCGGGCAATCCAGACGCTCGCGACGGTGGACCGGCTCCCGGGCGACGACCGTCCGGATCTGGGGCCTATAGCCCCCGAATCCGGACGTTCGTCCGCCGGGGGCCCGCTCTCCCTCGTCCGGGCCACCGCCCGCACCGGTCCCGCCGCCCAGGACCGCCGCCGCCGGGCTGCGTGGTCGTCTCGTCGCGTTACGGCGACCGCGACGCCCAGCCGTCCCGCCCCGCCGCCCAGGACCGCCGCCGCCGCCGGGCTGCGTGGTCGTCTCGTCGCGTTGCGGCGACCGCGACGTCCCGCCGCCCCGGACCGCCGCCGGGCTGCGTGGTCGGCTCGTCGCGCGTTACGGCGACCGCGACGCCCAGCCGTCCCGCCCCGCCGCCCAGGACCGCCGCCACCGGGCTGCGTGGTCGTCTCGTCCGGTTGCGGCGCCCGCGACGCCCGCCGCCCCGTGCCGCCACGCTCACCCGCAGGGGAGCTGGCCCAACCCGAGCGTCTTGATGCCGTCCTTGCGGCTGATGTCGAGGCCGATCGGGCTGGAGGTGAGGGGCACCCGCTTGCCGTTCACAGTCACTCGCGTGGTGGACACGCCGATGTTCATGCGCAGCCGCCGCGCGCGGAAGACCTCCTTGCCGTCCAGCATCCCCGCATAGAGCAGCCGGCCGCCGCCGGTCACCACGCACAGGTAGGTGGGCGAGCCCGTCGCGTCCACGCGCACCGTCATCGGGCGCTGCGAGACGGGACGCCGGGGCCGGGAGGTCGACTCGCGCTCCTTGTCGCGCTCGCGATGCTCGCCCTCGTCCTCCGGCTCCTCCTCCGGCGTCGTCGTGGAGGTGGTCGGAGTGGTGGGCGTCGTATCCGTCGTCTCCGTCGTGGCGACCGTGTCCGTCGTCTCGGCGGTGGTGGTCGTCTCGGGGAGCGGCGTGGTCGTCGGCGCGGGAGCGGGCGTCGTCCCGGTCGTCGGCGCGGCGGTCGTCGCCACCGTCTCGGGCAGCGACTCGGCGACGCTGCCGTCGTCCCCGCCGCCCACGAGCGCCGCGGCGATCGCGGCCACCACCAAGACCGCCACCAGGGCCGCCGCGCCGCCGATCACTCCCGGCCGCCACCCGGCGCCGCCCACGCCGGTCGGCAGGAGCTGGACGCGTTGCCCGGGCGGCGCCTGCATCAGGTCGGGCCGGACGCCGACGCCGGCGACCCGCAGCGCCGCAGCCACGCGGCGCCGCGCCTGCTCGGTCGGCTCGCGCTCGCCGAAGGCGGCCAGGAGCTGCTCCAGGGTCGGCTGCCGGTCGGCGGCCCGGCCCGAGGCCGCGGCGTGCGCGATGCGCGCGGCGATCGCCGCATCGGCAAGGGGAACCTCTTGGTCGGCCGGCTGCGGCCCGGAACTCTCCATCGTTCCGTGGGTCTAGCAGAGGCTCCGGCGGCAACCGACTAGACCGGATACGACCGACTGCGCTCTACCCTCTAGGCGACCGACGATGGCGCACCTCTTCATCTGCCCGAACTGCGGCGTCCGGACCACCGCTCCGGACCGCACGGCGGGGTTCCGCCGCAAGGCGCGCGGCTGCTCGAAGTGCGGGTTCGGGTTCCTCTTCGAGCTGCTCGACGACTACTACCCGGCGCCCAACGCCGCGTTCTTCGCCTGCGACCAGCAGGGCCGGATCATCGCCTGCGGGCGTGGCGCCTTCGAGCTGACCGGTCTGCAGGACGAGCGCGCCATCGGTCGCCCGGTCACCGAGGTCCTCGGGCTCCGGTTCGCGAACGGCGACGACCCGGTCGCGACCGTTCTCGAATGGGGGGTGCGCAAGCTCGGCCAGGAGGTCGAGGTGCGCGCGGAGGGCGACCTGCCGGTCAAGGCGACGGCAGACCTCTTTCCCGCATACGATGACGACGGAGGGATGCTGCTCGTTCTGACGCCGGCCAAGCCCAGCTAGGGTCTGCGCGCCTTCGGAGCCAGCGCGTCCCGGGGACCAGCCAAGCTACTCTGCCCGCTGCTGCCGCATGAGCAATCGCCGCCGGAACATCTTCATCCTGCTGCTCGTCGCCGGGCTGCTGGTGGCGTCCGTGGTGGTGATCGCCACCAAGCCGACACGCCAGGGCCTCGACCTGAAGGGCGGCGTCCAGCTCGTCTACGAGGCCAAGCCGACCCGCTACGCGGAGGTCACCGGTGAGGCCATCGAGCAGACGATCAACATCATGCGCGAGCGGATCGACCAGCTCGGCGTCGCCGAGCCGGAGATCCAGCGCATGGGCGAGAACCAGATCGACGTCTCGCTCCCGGACGTCAGCAACGTCGAGCAGGCGCAGGAGCAGGTCGGCACCACCGCCCAGCTCTACTTCTACGACTGGGAGAAGAACGTCCTCGGCAAGGACGGCAGGCCGCATCCCGACGATCCGGACGTGACCGGTGGCCCGCAGGCCGGCCAGCCGGGCGCGGGCTCCCTCAGCTACTACGAGGCGGTCACCACGGCGGCGAAGTTCAAGCCGACCAACGAGCCCGACGACACCACCAACGGGCTCTTCTACGGCGTCGACACGAAGACCAAGACGGTCCTCTGCGGCCCGCAGGAGAGCGAGCGGGACACCCGCGAGATCTGCGAGGTCGCGGGCAAGAAGCCCGACAAGATCGTCGAGGTCCCGCGCGGCTACGTGATCGTCCAGGCGGAGGCCGACGGCGACGACAAGGCCGCGCAGGCGGCAGCCGCGGACGCCTACTTCATCCTCAAGGACGATCCGGCGCTGCTCGGCGACCGGGACATCCGCGACCCGAAGCAGGACTACGACACCAGCCCCGGTGGCGGCAACCAGCCGATCGTCACCTTCAACTTCTCCAAGGAGGGGCGCGAGAAGTGGCAGAAAGTCACCCGTGAGATCGCCCAGCGCGGCGCCTCGCAGGTAATCCCGGGCCAGGACCCGCGGATGTTCGCCAACCACTTCGCGATCGTCCTGGACAACCGGCTCATCTCCGTCCCGTACATCGACCCGGTCCGCAACCCGGACGGCATCGACGGCAGCCAGGGCTCGCAGATCTCCGGCGGCTTCACGCTGCAGTCGGCCCAGCGGCTGGCGAACCTGATCAAGACCGGCGCCCTGCCGCTGCGCCTCGAGCTGATCTCCAACTCGCAGGTGTCGGCGACGCTCGGCAAGCAGGCGCTCAACCAGGGCCTGGTTGCCGGCGCGGTCGGCGCCGCGCTGGTGATCCTGTTCCTTGTCGGCTTCTACCGGGTGCTGGGCGTGATCGCCGCGGGCGCGCTGTTGATCTACGGCGTCTACTTGTACGCCCTGATCAAGCTGATCCCGGTCACGCTGACGCTGCCGGGCATCGCGGGCCTGATCCTCACGCTCGGCGTGGCGGCCGACGCCAACATCGTCATCTTCGAGCGCGTCAAGGAGGAGGTGCGGGCCGGACGCTCGCCCGCGGCGGCGATCGTCAACGGCTACCGGAAGGGCCTCTCGGCCATCATCGACGCGAACGTCGTCACCATCATGGTGGCCTTCATCCTCTTCCTGCTGGCCACCGCGGGCGTCAAGGGCTTCGCCCTGATGCTCGGCCTCGGCACCCTGACCTCGCTGTTCACCGCGGTCATGGCGACGCAGGCGGTGCTGGGCTCGATGCAGCACACCCGCCTGTTCTCCAGCGAGAAGGCGCTGGGCGCCGGCAAGAAGCGGTGGAACTGGAAGCCCGACTTCGTCGGCGCGTCGCGCTGGTTCTTCTCGATGTCGGGCCTGATCCTGCTGATCGGCGCGCTCGCGATTGCGGGCAAGGGCATCAACTTCGGCATCGACTTCGAGTCGGGCACGCGCGCCAAGGTCGCGTTCGTCGAGCAGAAGCCGTCGGTGGCCCAGCTCGCCGACGTCCTCCGGCAGGCCGGCTACGAGAACCCCGAGGTCCAGGAGGTCTCGAACGACCGCGAGCTGAACGGCGCCGGCTACCAGATCTCGCTGGCCGAGTCCGACCCGAGCAAGACCGCCCAGGTCGAGAAGGTCCTGAAGGAGCGGTTCGGCGAGACCAGGGCCTTCCAGGCGACCTCGATCGGGCCGACGTTCGGCGCCAGCGTGGCCAAGAGCGCGGTGATCGCGATCATCGCCTCGCTGCTGGTCATCAGCGCCTACATCGCGCTGCGCTTCGAGTGGAAGTACGCGGTGCCGGTGCTGATCGCGGTCGCCCACGACATCCTGATCGTGTCCGGCGTGTACTCGCTCACCGGGCGCGAGGTCACGACCTCGACGGTGGCGGCGCTGCTGACGATCCTCGGCTACTCGCTGTACGACACGATCATCGTGTTCGACCGCATCCGCGAGAACATCCCGCGGATGCCGCGGGCGGCGTTCTCGCAGATCGCCAACCGCTCGCTCAACGAGGTCCTCACGCGCTCGCTGGCGACGTCCTTCTCGACCGCCCTGCCGGTGGCCGCGCTGCTCTTCTTCGGCGGCGACACGCTGAAGGACTTCGCCTTCGCGCTGCTGGTCGGCGTGATCTCGGGCGCCTACTCGTCGCTGTTCATCGCGACGCCGGTGCTCATCCACTGGAAGGAGCACGAGCCGATCTACCGCAACCGGCGCAGGCGGATCGCCGCGGAGAACGACGGCGTGGTGCCGCCGTATCCGGCCGAGTCGGAGGGCATCACGGTCGAGCCGCGCCCGAAGCGCCGCCCGGTGCCGCGGCTGATCGGCCCGGAGGACCCGGAGCGCCAGGTCAGCAAGGAGGAGTTCGAGCAGATGGTGCGCGACATCGCGCACGAGACCGAGGTGGCGGTCCTGCCGATGCCGGAGCCGCGGCGCTCGGCCGAGGACGCCCGCCCCGAGGACCTGGTGCTCAAGGACGACAAGAAGAAGCGGGAGAAGCGCAAGCGCCCGCGCAACCGACGTCACGGGAGGCCGCGCTGATGGCGATGCTCGCGTGGGTCATGATGGGCCTGGCCCTCTGGCACTTCACGATCTTCATCCCCGATCGGTCGTGGGGCGGGATCGTCGGCGGCTTCGTCGGCGCGCTGATCGGCTCGATCGTCTCGGGCCTGGCGTTCCACGGGTTCTCGATCCCGAGCCGCGAGGACACCGAGCTGATCCAGGCGTTCGAGGCGATCCCGGGCGCGGTGATCGGCCTGGCCGCCGTCTACTTCGAGGGCGTCCGGCGCAAGATCCCGCCGCTCGAGCTCTAGGGCCGGCGGCGCGCCGCGCCGGGCCGTTGGACGCCTCGGCCGGGTTCCGAGATCCGTCCAACGTGACCCCCCGAATGCAGGAACGAGCGGAAATCGATCCTGCGTTCCGTCGGGCGGCGCTGCAACGCTGGCCGCAGTGTCCGCGCCCCGCCTGGAGGTCCCGCCGTGCGACAGCGCCGCCGTGCTGGCGCTTGCGCGTGACCTGGGAGTGGCGTTCCCCACCGCGCAGGTGCTCGTGCGGCGCGGGATCGACACCGTCGAGGAGGCGCGCCGCTGGCTGTCGGCCGACGAGGAGCATCCCGTCGACGCGTTTCCGGGCCTGCGGGAGGCGGCCGACCGGCTGGTCGAGCACGTCGGCGCCGGGCGTCGCATCACCGTCCACGGCGACTACGACGTGGACGGGGTCAGCGCCACCGCCATCCTGGTGCGCGCGCTGCGCGCGATCGGCGCCGACGTCGACTGGCACCTGCCGCACCGCACCGAGGACGGCTACGGCCTGTCCGCCAAGGCGGTCCGCAAGCTGCGCGAGCGCGGCACCGACGTCCTGCTGACCGCCGACTGCGGCATCACCTCCGTCGACGAGGTCGCTCTGGCGCGGTCCCTCGGGATGGACGTGATCGTCTGCGATCACCACTCCCCGCGCGCCGACCGGGTCCTGCCCGACGCGCCGATCGTGCATCCGGCCGTCTGCGGCTACCCGTGCGTCGACCTGTGCGCGGCCGGCGTGGCGCACAAGCTCGCCGGGGCGCTGCTTCAGGCCGCCGGCCACGACGCGACGATCGCGCTCACCGACCTCGACCTGGTCGCGCTCGCCACGGTGGCCGACTGCGTGCCGCTGCGCGGCGAGAACCGGCGGCTGGTGCGCGCCGGCCTGCGCGCGCTGGCGCGCACCGAGAAGGTCGGCCTGCGGGCCCTGATGCGCGTCGCCTCCGTCGACCCGTCGCGGATCGACGCCACGGCGCTCGGCTTCCGGCTGGCGCCGCGCCTCAACGCCGCGGGGCGGCTGGCGCGCGCCGACGCAGCGCTCGAGCTGCTGCTCACCCACGATCCCCACCGCGCCGAGGAGATCGCCGTCGAGCTGGACCGCGCCAACGCCGAGCGGCGGTTCGAGGAGGCGCGCATCCTGCACGAGGCCGAGTCCCAGATCGCCGACCTGGGCGATCAGCCCGCCTACGTGCTGTGGGGCGAGACCTGGCACCCGGGCGTGATCGGCATCGTCGCCTCGCGCATCGCCGAGCGCCACCACCGGCCCGCGCTGCTGATCGCGCTGCGCGGGGAGGAGGGCACCGGCTCGGGCCGCTCGATCCCGGCCTTCGACCTGCTCGCCGCGCTCGATGCCTGCGCCGAGCACCTGCTGCGCCACGGCGGCCACCGCGCCGCCGCCGGCTGCACGGTCGCGCGCGAGGAGCTGCACGCGCTGCGCGAGGCGTTCGTCACCTACGCCGCCGCGGTGCTGTCGCCCGAGGACCTGGTGCCGTCCGAGCGCGTCGACGCCGTGGTGGCGGGCGACGAGCTGGGGCTGCCGCTCGCCGAGGAGCTGGGGCGGCTGGCTCCCTTCGGCACCGGCAACCCGTCGGTGTCGCTGCTGCTGCCGGCCGCCCGCCTGGTCGACCCGCGCCCGATGGGCGAGGGGCGACACCTGCGCTTCACCGTCGAGGCGGGCGGCGTGCGCGCCTCCGCCGTGGCCTTCGGCATGAACCGCCTGCCCGAGGGTGCCGCCGAGGGCAGGCTGCACGCGACCTTCGAGCTGGAGGTCAACGAGTTCCGCGGCGCGGTCGAGCCGAGGCTGGTGCTGCGGAAGCTGCTGCCCGCCGACGAGGAGGCGCCTGCGCTGGTGGGCGAGCCGGAGGCGGGAAGCGACGAGTGGGTCGAGGCGGTGCTGGCCCGCGCCCGCGCCGCCGCGCGCGTCCTCGTCGGCGCCGCGGTCGGCGGCCCCGCCGGGCAGCCCGGCGCGCTCGGGGACCTGCTCGAGTCTCGGGCGCCCGCCGTCGACCCGTCCGGCCCGCGGCGGGAGCTGCGCGACCGGCGCGGCGGCGGAATCGCGGGCACGATCGGCGCGCTCGTCCACACCGGCGAGCCGGTGCTGGTGGTGGCGGCCGACGCGCTGATGCGCGCACGGCATCTGCGCGGCCGCCTCGGCGGGTTCGACATCTGCTCGTGGGAGACGCTGCAGGCCGACCCCTCGCTGGCCGACGACTACGTACACGTGGTGGCGCTCGACCCGCCGCTGCTGCCCGAGCAGCGCCCGCTGCTGGACCGCGGCGCGCGTGGCGAGCGCCCCGGTTTCGCCCATCTGGCGTGGGGAGAGCCTGAGCTACGCTGTGCCAGGGATGTCCTTGACCGTGATCTCGCCATGCGACCCGGCCTCGTGCGGGCCTATCGCGCGCTCCGCGACGGGCGCCCGCTGGTCGACGCGCTTGGCGAGCGCCCGGCGCTCGCGGCCGGGCGGATGCTCGCCGTCCTGGCCGAGCTGTCGCTCGTCGTCGTCGGTGACGACGGGGACGTCGAGGTGCCCGACGCGGACCGCACGGAGCTGGAGCGGTCGTCGATCTACCGGCACGCCGCGCGCAAGCACGCGGAGGGGATGGCATGGCTGAGCAGCCCACCATTCGCCTCGGCCAGGGCCGCATAGACGCCCTCACCACCGAGCGCGCGCCGATCGACTCCCTGGCCTCCAACGGCCACCTCGACCTGCCGGTCGAGTGCGGCGACATCGAGCTGACCGACAGCGAGCGGCGGCTGCTGGGCGACCTGTTCGCGATCATCGAGGAGCACGCCTCCGACGCGGCGCTCCCGATCGACCGCGACCGGGTCAAGGAGGCGTTCGTCTACGCCTGCGAGCACCACCGCGACCAGCGGCGCAAGTCGGGCGAGGAGTTCATCGTCCACCCGGTCGGCGTGGCGCGCATCTGCGCCGGCATGCGCCTCGACACCGCCACCCTGATGGCGGCGCTGCTGCACGACACCGTCGAGGACACCGGCGCCACGCTGGAGGAGATCGAGGAGCGCTTCGGCGAGGAGGTCGCCCGCCTCGTCGACGGCGTCACCAAGCTCACCGGCATCACCTTCACCTCGCGCGACGAGGCGCAGGCGGAGAACTTCCGCAAGATGCTGGTGGCGATGGCCTCGGACATCCGGGTCATCCTCATCAAGCTGGCCGACCGCCTGCACAACATGCGGACGATCGGCGCGATGCCCAAGCAGAAGCAGATCGAGAAGGCCAAGGAGACCTTGGAGATCTACGCGCCGATCGCGCACCGGCTGGGCATCCACGCGATCAAGTGGGAGCTGGAGGATCTCGCGTTCGCCACCCTGCACCCGCGCAAGTACCAGGAGATCAAGGGCCTGGTCAACCAGCAGCGCGAGGAGCGCGAGGCCTACGTGCAGCGGGCGGCGGAGCAGCTCGCGGAGGAGCTGAAGGCGCTCGGCATCAACGCCTCCATCTCGGGGCGCGCCAAGCACTTCTACTCCATCTACTCGAAGATGACCAAGAAGGGTCGTGAGTTCAACGAGATCTACGACCTCACGGCCATGCGGGTCATCGTCGACACGGTGAAGGACTGCTACGGCGCGGTCGGCGTCATCCACTCGCTGTGGAAGCCGCTGCCGGGCCGTTTCAAGGACTTCATCGCGATGCCGAAGTTCAACAGGTACCAGTCGTTGCACACGACTGTGGTCGGTCCGGAGGGGCGGCCCCTGGAGATCCAGATCCGCACCAAGGAGATGCACGACCGGGCCGAGTACGGCGTCGCGGCTCACTGGATCTACAAGGAAGACCCCACCGCCAACCGCTCTCCGAAGGGCCCGCAGGGCGAGGAGAAGCTGGCGTGGCTGCGGTCGATGCTGGACTGGCAGAAGGAGCTCCATGACCCGAAGGAGTTCATGGACAACCTCCGCATCGACCTGTTCGACGAGGAGGTCTTCGTCTTCACGCCGAAGGGCGAGGTCAAGTCGCTGGCGGCCGGCGCCACGCCGCTGGACTTCGCCTACGAGGTGCACACCGAGGTCGGGCACCGCTGCGTCGGCGCGAAGGTCAACGGCAAGATCGTCCCGCTCAACTACCAGCTCAAGTCGGGCGACATCGTCGAGATCCTGACCTCGAAGCGGGGCGACCGCGGCCCCTCGCGCGACTGGCTGGCGCTGGTCAAGACCACGCGCGCCCGCAACAAGATCAAGCAGTGGTTCAAGGCCGAGTCGCGCGAGGACACCGAGCACACCGGTCGCGAGCTGCTGCAGGAGCACCTGCGCAAGCAGGGCCTGCCGCCGCAGAAGATCGTCAGCTCGCCGTTGCTCGCGGACATCATCCGCGAGATGGGCTTCCGCAAGGCGGAGGACTTCTACATCGCGCTCGGCGCTGCGAAGATCAGCCCGAAGACGGTCGTCAGCAAGGTGATGGGCCGGCTGAAGGCCGGCGAGGCGGCCGACGAGGAGGATCCCGCCAAGGTGCTTGCCGCGCCGCGGCGCAACAAGCGCCCGGCGGCCCACAGCGCCGCGGCCTACGGCATCCGCGTCGACGGCGTCGACGACGTGCTGGTGCGCCTGGCGAAGTGCTGCCGTCCGGTGCCCGGCGACCCGATCGTCGGCTACGTCTCGCTCGGGCGTGGCATCACCATCCACCGCGACGACTGCCCGAACACGGTCGCCCTGCGCCGCGACCCGGAGCGCTTCGTCTCCGTCCACTGGGAGGGCGAGCACGAGAACGCGTTCCGCGTCGAGCTGCAGGTCGACGCGTGGGACCGCCACCGCCTCCTGGAGGACCTGTCGCGCACGTTCGCCGAGGCGGGGTTCAACATCGTCGAGGCGCGTTGCACGGTGAACTCGACGATGGTGCAGAACCGGTTCGTCGTCGAGGTTCCCGACACTAAGGGCCTCAAGCAGGCGATCAACCGCCTGCGCAACGTCGAGGGCGTGTTCGACGCCTACCGGGTCACCCCGGGCGTCGGCTAGCGCGAGCGCGGCGGGCCCGCAGCCCGCTCAGGCGACCACGCGCAGCGGCTCGTCGGCGACCCCGTAGACGGCCTCGGTCACCTCGCCGATGAAGTCGCCGTCGACCTGCAGCGGCACCGGGCGGCCGTCGAGGCTGCGCACGACCACCGAGCGCACGCCCTCAAACCCGTCGACCTGGCGGTGGCGGGTCAGCTCCGCGCGCTCGGAGAACAGGCGCCAGATGATCCCCGGCATCACCGTCGGCCGGGAGGTGCGCAGCGAGAGCCCCGACAGCGTCGGCTCCTCGAGCTGCGTGCCGCGCGCGGCGTGGATCGGGATGCGGCGGAAGTAGGTGTAGGGGTCGCCCTTCTGCACGATCGTGGTGACGCCGCGCAGGGGCTCGCCGCCGTCGCAGGCCGTCTCGAGCTGCGGCGGGTTGCTCACGTAAGAGCCGAGGAACTCGCGGAAGCCCGCGTACGAGAAGAACCAGGGGCCGTAGCGGGCCTTCAGGAGCGGTCGGGAGTCGACGCGCCGCACGACGGAGGCGTCCAGCCCGACGCCGCTGGAGAACAGGAAGCAGCGGTCGTTGACGGTGCCCATCCTCACCTCGCGCGGGAGCCAGTCGTCGGCGATCCGCAGCAGGTGCTCGGTGGCGTCGACGATGTCGTTGGGGATGCCGAGCAGCCGCGCGTAGACGTTGGTCGAGCCGCCGGGCAGGCAGGTGAGCGCGGTCTGCGAGCCGCGCAGCCCGTTGGCGGCCTCGTTCACTGTCCCGTCGCCGCCGAAGGCGACCACCACGTCGTAGCCCTCGCGGGCGGCCTCCGCGCACAGCTCGGTTGCGTGGTCGCGCGCCTCGGTGTCGACGGCGTGCACCTCATAGCGGCTGCGCAGCGCGTAGACGACGAGGTTGCGCAGCCGGTCGGAGACCGTCGTGGCGTAAGGGTTGACGATCACCAGCATGCGCTTGCGCTCGGCGGGCGCGTCCAGCGCGAAGCGGTCGCCGAGCGCCTCCAGCGACGACGAGGGGGATACGGCGGGCACGACTGTGGCTACACCGGTCCGCGCGCCCGGTCACACCGCACCGCCTACGACCCGCCCGGCGCTCCGTCCGGCGCCCGCTTGCGCCGGCTCCGGCGGGTGAGGGCGGACGCGGACGGGGCAGAGGACGGCCCCGCGCCTACAGCCAGCCGCGCCGACGGAACCAGGCGACCATCGCCACCAGCACGACCGCCATGAACGCGATCACGATCACGAACGCGGTCGCGTCGCCCTCGCCCGGCACGTGCACGTTCATGCCCCACACCGACGCGATGAGCGTCAGCGGCAGCACGATCACGCTGAAGGCGGTGAGGATCCGCAGGATGTCGTTGAGTCGGTGCGAGAGCATCGACTCGTTGGTGGCCTCGAGCGCCTCGACGACCTCCTTGAAGTTCTCGAGCATGTCCCAGACGCGCTCGGAGGCGTCGTTGATGTCGTCGAAGTAGATGTCGAGCTCGCCGGTGACGTAGCGCTTGGTCCGTTCGAGGTCCTGGAGCGCGACGCGCTGCGGGCGGACGATCTTGCGGAAGTTGATGATCTCCTGCTTGGCGTTGGAGATGTCGCGCACCAGCTCGCGGTTGCTCTCCTCCTCGAAGATCGCCTGCTCGAGGCGCTCGAGCTTGAGCCCGATCTTGCGCAGCATCGGGAAGGAGGCGTCCACGCAGGCGTCGACCACCTTGTAGAGGAGGTAGCCGGCGCCCTTGCCGAACAGCTCGTTGCGCGTCTCCTCGTCGGCGCGGCAGCGCTCGAAGACGTACTGCAGCGGCTGCAGGCTGACGTTGGGCAGCGTGATGAGGAAGTCGGGGCCGACGAAGATGTCCACCTCGGCGGCGTTGAGCCGTGCCACACGCTTGTCGTAGACGGGGAAGTGGAGGACGATGAACAGGTAGTCGTCGTACTCGTCGACCTTCGGACGCTGGTTGCGCGAGAAGAGGTCCTCGTAGGCGAGCGGGTGGAAGTCGAACCGCTCCTCCAGCCAGGCCCGGGCGGCGGGCCCGGGGCGCTCGATGTGGATCCAGCGCAGGCCCTCGGCCTCGATCGTCTCGATGTTCGGCGTCTCAGGCTCGGGTACCGCCGTGGCGGCGGCGCCCGGACGTACCCGGCCGGGTCTGCGCAGCGCTGTGCGTGGCAGTCGCGGCACCGGTACTGAAGGGGTCGTCGAGGGACGCGAACACGATCGTCCGACAGTGTAGTCCGCCCCGGATCGGGCGGGCGCGGGCTTGCAACCCGGAAAAGTCCTGCTATCTTGCCGCGCGACATAGCTGGACCACACGTCCAGAGGGGTGGAGGGACAGGCCCTGTGAAGCCCCGGCAACCCCCGCAGCGGCGGGAAGGTGCCAATTCCTGACAGACGTGTGACGCAGAAGGCTCTGCTTCTTCGTCACACGAAGTGGACGGCGACGAAGAACGAAGGGAGCCTCATGGCGATCACAGGACTTGGGTGTCGCGAGTGCGGCGCCACCTACGAGCCCACCGCTCAGTACGTCTGCGTGCGCTGCTTCGGTCCGCTGGAGGTCATCTACGACCACAGCGCGCTGGCCGACGACGTGGACGAGCTGCGGCGGCGGATCCAGTCGGGGCCGCAGAACATCTGGCGGTACGTCGACTTCCTGCCGCTCGCAGAGGGCCAGCCGGGCCCGAGCTCGCGCTACCTGTCGCGGGTGGGCCTGCCGGCCGGCTGCACGCCGCTGGTGCGCGCCGACCGGCTCGCCGAGCGCCTGGGCCTGAAGGAGGTGTGGGTCAAGAACGACGCCCACAACCCCACGCACTCGTTCAAGGACCGCGTGGTGGCCGTCGCCGCGGCCCGCGCGCGGGAGCTGGGCTTCGACACGCTCGCCTGCGCCTCGACCGGCAACCTGGCCAACTCGGTCGCCGCGTTCGGCGCCGCGCTCGGGATGCCGAGCTACGTGTTCATCCCGGCCGACCTCGAGGAGCAGAAGATCCTCGCCACCGGGGCCTACGGCACCAACCTGGTGAAGGTGCGCGGCAACTACGACGACGTCAACCGCCTGTGCACCGAGATCAGCGGCGAGCGCGAGAGCTGGGCGTTCGTGAACGTCAACATGCGGCCGTACTACGCGGAGGGCTCCAAGACCCTGGCGTACGAGATCGCCGAGCAGCTCGGCTTCCGCACGCCGGACCGCGTCGTGGCGCCGATCGCGTCGGGCTCGCTGTACACCAAGATCGCCAAGGGCTTCGACGAGTGGCTGAAGCTGGGGCTGATCGAGGGCGAGGCGCCGGTGATGAACGGCGCCCAGGCCGCCGGGTGCTCGCCGGTGGCGACCGCGTTCGCCGAGGGCGCCGACGTGTGCCGTCCGGTGAAGCCGGACACGATCGCCAAGTCGCTGGCGATCGGCAACCCGGCCGACGGCCCGTACGCGCTCGACCTGGCGCGCCGCAGCGGCGGCTCGATCGACAGCGTGACTGATGACGAGATCCGCGCCGGCATCCGGCTGCTTGCGGAGACGACCGGCATCTTCACCGAGACTGCGGGCGGCGTGACCACCGCGACGCTGGTCAAGCTCGCCGAGCGCGGCGACATCGACCCGGAGGAGACAGTGGTGCTGGTTATCACCGGTGAGGGCCTGAAGACGCTCGACGCCGTGCGTGGCACGTTCGACGCCGTCGAGGTCGACCCGAGCTACGAGGCGTTCGTCAACGAGCCGGCGCTCGCGGGGGTGGCGGCCTGATGGCGGTCACCGTCAAGCTCCCGGCCCCGCTGCGCCCGGCCGCCGGCGGCGCGTCGACGGTCACCGTCGACGGCGAGACGGTCGGCGCGGCGCTGGAGGCGCTGTTCGCCCGGCACCCCGAGCTGCGCGACCGGATCTCCGACGGCAACGGCGGCCTGCGCCGGTTCGTCAACGTGTACGTCGACGGCGAGGACATCCGCTACGGCGATGGCCTGCAGACCCCGCTGAAGGACGGCGGCGAGCTGCAGATCCTCCCGGCGGTCGCCGGCGGCTGACACAGCGTCAAGAATCAGACAGGAAACGTCCGGCGCGCCGCGAACCAGGCGGGCGATGGTGCGGGTCGTTCACTGCGACGATTCGCGCGCGTACCGCGAGCTCGTGCGCGTGGAGCTCGAGGACGACGCCGAGATCACGATCGTCGGGGAGGCCGCCGACCTGGCCTCGACGCTGCGGCTGGTCGAGGAGCTGCGGCCCGACGTCGTGCTGCTCGACCTCGTCGACCCGGACGGGAGCGCCGTGCGGGCGATCAAGGATGCGGGCGTGCCGGTGGTGATCCTGAGCGGGCATCCGCCGGAGTTCGGCGACCGGGCCGGGGTGGCCGACGGCTACGTGGAGAAGGGCGCCCCGATCAGCGAGCTGCGCGAGGTGCTGCTGCGCGTCGGCGGCGGGTAGGCGGTCGGAGATGCCCGATCGCCGCCTCGGCGCCTACCGCGCCAAGCGCGACTTCTCCACCACGCCGGAGCCCTCCGGCGCGGGGGAGGCGCCGCGCGCCGAGGCGCCGCGGTTCGTCATCCACGAGCACCACGCGACCCGCCTGCACTGGGACCTGCGGCTGGAGCACGACGGCGCGCTGGCCTCGTGGGCGCTGCCGAGAGGCCTGCCGTGGGCGCCGAAGGAGAACCTGAAGGCGGTCCGCACCGAGGAGCACCCGCTCGAGTACCTGGACTTCCACGGCGACATCCCGAAGGGCCAGTACGGGGCGGGCCGGATCGACATCTGGGACCGGGGCGAGCTCGAGGTCCTCAAGTGGGCCGAGGACAAGGTGGAGGTGGAGCTGCGCGGCGACCGCGTGCGGGCGCGGTTCGCGCTGTTTCCCACCGGCCCCCAGGGCAAGGACTGGATGATCCACCGCATGGACGCCCCGGTCGAGGGCGGCTGGGGATGGGTCTCCGACCCGATGCCCGAGCGCCTCGCGCCGATGCTCGCCCGCGCGGCGGGCGCCGACCGCATCCCCGACGACGATGACCGCCGCTGGGCATACGAGGTCAAGTGGGACGGGGTGCGCGCGATCTGCTTCAGCACCCCGGGGCGGTTGCGGCTGGTGAGCCGCAGCGGCAACGAGATCACCGGTCGCTATCCGGAGCTCTCGCCGCTCAACCGGGCGCTGAGCATGCGCCGCGCGGTGCTGGACGGGGAGATCGTCGCCTTCGGCTCCGACGGGCGGCCGTCGTTCGAGGCGCTGCAGCGACGCATGCACGTCGAGCGCGACGCGCAGGTGCGCCGCCTGGCCGCGAGCCTGCCGGTCACCTACATGATCTTCGACCTGTTGTGGCTGGACGGGCGCTCGCTGATCGACCTGCCCTATGAGCAGCGGCGCGCCGCGCTCGCCGAGCTGGCGCTGGACGGCGAGCGCTTCAGGGCCCCGGAGCACATCGTCGGCCACGGCCGGGCGCTGCTGGCCGCCACCCGCGAGCAGGGGCTGGAGGGGATCGTGGCCAAGCGCCTGGACTCCCGCTACGAGCCGGGGCGGCGCAGCGCGAGCTGGCTGAAGATCAAGAACGTCGAGCGGCAGGAGCTGCTGATCGTCGGCTGGGTGCCGGGCGAGGGCGGCCGCCGCAGCTCGATCGGCGCGCTGCTGCTCGGGGTTGGTGGCGACGAGGGGCTGCGCTACGCGGGTCGCGTCGGCACCGGCTTCACCGACCGCACGCTGGCTGAGCTGCGCGAGTGGCTCGCGCCGCTGACGCGCGACGACAGCCCGCTGGCCATCTCCCCGGCGCTGCCGCGCGAGGCGGTGTTCGTCGAGCCGCGCCTGATCGCCGAGGTCGAGCACATGGGCTGGACGAGCGAGGGCGTGCTGCGCGCCCCGTCGTTCAAGGGGCTGCGCGACGACAAGGCACCGGAGGAGGTGGTGCGCGAGCCGTCGGCGGTCGTCGATGCCGCGCCGAGCCTGGTGCTGGGCGAGCGGCTCGACCGCGGGGCGGTGCGCGCCCGCGTGCTCGGCCCGCCCGACCGCGAGCTGCGCCTCACCAACCTCGACAAGCCGCTGTGGCCCACCGGCCACACCAAGGGCGACCTGATCCGCTACCTGCTGGCGATCGCGCCTGTGCTGCTGCCGCACATCGGCGACCGCCCGCTCACGCTCAAGCGCTACCCGGACGGCGTCGAGGGCGAGTTCTTCTACGAGAAGCAGGCGCCGTCGCACCGGCCCGGCTGGGTGCAGACGACGCGCGTGGCGACCGAGGGAGGGCGGCCGATCGACTACGTGGTGGCCTCGGAGCCCGTGACGCTCGCCTGGCTGGGCAACCTCGCCGACCTGGAGCTGCACACGCCGATGCACCGCGCCGGCGACGTCGGCCGGCCGACGATGGTTGCCTTCGACCTCGACCCCGGCCCTCCCGCCGGGCTGCTCGAGTGCCTGCGGGTGGCGGTCCTGCTGCACGGCATGTTCGAGCACCTCGGTCTGCTGTCGCTGCCGAAGACCTCGGGCGGCAAGGGGCTGCAGGTGTACGTGCCGCTGAACGCGCCCGACGTCACCTACGCGCAGACGAAGGGGTTCGCCAAGGCGGTGGCCGAGCTGCTGGAGGCCGAGCAGGGGGACCTGGTGGTCTCGCGGCAGACGAAGAGGCTGCGGCGCGGCAAGGTGCTGGTCGACTGGAGCCAGAACGACGAGCACAAGACGACCGTGTCGGCCTACTCGCCGCGCGCCCGGGAGCGGCCGACGGTCTCCACGCCGCTCTCCTGGGAGGAGGTGCACGACGCGCTGCGCGCCGAGGATCCCGAGCGGCTGGTGTTCGACATGGACGAGGTGCCGGCGCGCGTCGAGGAGCACGGCGACCTGTTCGCCGAGGCGGTCACCCACGTGCAGCGTCTGCCGGGCTGAGGTCCGCCGCTAGTGCAGCGGGGTGGCGGCGCGCTCCAGGTCGCTGATCTCGAACACCCAGTAGGCGCGGCCGAGCACCGGCACCGACACGTTGTAGACGGGCACGTCGGCGATCCGGCCCTGGAAGCGGCCGTGGTGGGCGTGGCCGTGCAGCACCATGTCCGGCTCGTGCTCGGCGATCGGCGCCGCCAGCCGGTCGTTGCCCAGCAGCGTCCAGATCGGCTCCGGCTCGCCGACGAGCGTCGCCTCGCAGGGTGAGTAGTGCATCAGGACGATCCGCACCGGGCAGTGGGCGATCTTCTTGAGCCCGGCGTCCAGCGCGGCCACGTCGGCGCTGGTCTCCGCGTAGATCCGGCGCAGCAGCGGCTCGCCGAAGTCCGGCAGGTGCGAGCCGGGGAAGCCGCCGACGAAGCCCTTGAGCCCGACGATTCCCACCTCGACGCCGCGGATCGTGAGCGTCGCGGCCTCGCGCTCCAGCACCCGGATCCCGCCCTCCGCGAGGATCGGCTCGATCTCCTCGATGCGGTTCGCGTGCCAGTCGTGGTTGCCCCACACCGCGACGATCGGGATGCCGAGCCGGGCGCACGCGTCGGCCAGCGTGCGCGCCTGCTCGGGCTCGCCGTGCGTGGTCAGGTCCCCGGCGAGCAGCAGCAGGTCGACCGCGCCGTCGAGCTCGGCGACGATGTCGCGCACCTCGCGGCCGAGCGCGGGCTGGACGTGGATGTCGCCGGCGGCGGCGATCCGCAGCGGCGCGGGGGAGGGGCGGCCGTCGTCGAGGGTCACCCGACAGGCTCTACCCGCGGGCGCGTGCGCGGAACGCCGTCGCCGGGTACCGCCCGGCCATGGGGGAGCCCCGCGCCACGTTCGAGGAGATCGAGAGCACGCTCAAGCGCGCGGCGGCGGCCCTGCGCGACGCCGGCGTGCCGCACGCGCTGGCGGGCAGCGTGGCCTGCTGGGCGCGCGGGGCGCCCCAGAGCCGCAACGACCTCGACTTCCTGGTGCGCGAGCGCGACGCCGAGGCGGCGCTGCAGGCGCTGGTCGAGGTGGGCATGCGTCCCGAGCGGCCACCGGAAGGCTGGCTGCTGAAGGCGTGGGACCCGCGCGAGGACGGCAGCGAGACGCTCGTGGACATCATCTTCGGTCCGCGCGGCATCCCGGACGTCGGCGAGGTGCTGGAACGCGCCGAGGTGCTCTCGGTCGCCGCGCTGGACATGCCGGTCGTCCACCTCGACGACGTGATGGTCATGAAGCTGTGCGCGCTCGACGAGCACGCATGCGACTACGGCTCGGTGCTCGCCGTCGCCCGTGCGGTGCGCGAGCAGATCCACTGGACGGCCGTGCGGCGCCGCACCGCCGACAGCCCGTTCGCCGCCGCGTTCTTCAAGATCGTGGAGGGCCTGGGGATCGTCGATCCGCCCCGGTTCGCGCCGGAGGCCCACCCGCGGATCACCGTTCAGGGCCGCCCGGAGAGGGCGGACGAGCCGGCGGGCTGGACCGACCCGCCGCGCGCCACCTCCGGCTGAGCCCTACGTCGAGGGATCAGCGACTTGCGCCTACGCGAAGTCATTGATCCCTCGACGCAAGGAGGGGTCAGTCCTCGACGGCGGCCAGCGTCTGCGCGCTCGCCTCGGAGGCGGTGCGCGCCGCGTCGCGCTGCGCCTGGGCGGCGCTGCGCAGGAAGCGGCGCTGCTCCGGGGGCGCCAGGCCGATCAGCTTCGCGGTCGCCTCGCTCAGCGCCAGATGGGCCTGCGACAGACGCTCAAGCTCGCGGGCGAGGCGCTCCAGCGGGTCGTCGACCGGCGGCTCCATGAGCCGAGTGTGACAGGCGCTGCGGCGCCCGGCAATCAACGCCGCCCGGCGGAGGACGGAGGCGTCCAGAGGAGCCCGGCGGCGAGCGCGCCTGGCAGGATTCGAACCTGCGACCTTCCGCTCCGGAGGCGGACGCTCTATCCCCTGAGCTACAGGCGCCTTGGTCCTGCAGCCTACCGCGTCGCCGGGCTGGGGCCGTCCCGGCGGCGACGGCGGTACGCTCGCGGGCGCGCGATGGACCTGTCGATCTTCTTCGCCGGCACCGCCGGCTCGGTGCCCACCGTCGGGCGCGGCATGCCCGCCATCCTGTTCCGCCGCGGCGGCGACAAGCTGCTCTTCGACTGCGGCGAGGGCACGCAGCGCCAGCTCCTGCGCAGCGTCGGCCTGCCCGAGATCAACGAGGTGTTCCTGACCCACCACCACCTGGACCACTGGCTCGGGTTGCCGGGCATGATCAAGTCCTTCGACCTGCGCGAGCGGACGGCGCCGATGACGATCTTCGGCCCGCCCGGCACCAAGCAGCTCATGGCCTCGCTGCAGCGGCTGATCGGCAAGCCGCGCTACCGGCTGACGGTCGTCGACCTCGAGCCGGACGCGATCGTCGAGTTCGACGGCTACGAGGTCCACGTGCTGCGGGTCCGCCACCGGGGCGAGGCCTACGGCTACGCGATCATCGAGGATGACCGGCCCGGCCGCTTCGACCCGGAGCTGGCCGAGAAGCTCGGCGTCAAGCCGGGCCCCGACTTCGGCCGCCTGCAGCGCGGCGAGACCGTGAACGGCGTGCGCCCCGAGCAGGTGATGGGGGAGACGCGCCGCGGCCGCAAGATCATCATCTCGGGTGACACCTCGCCCTGCGACATGATCCGCCTGGCCGCCGAGGGCGCCGACGTGCTCGTCCACGAGGCGACGTTCACCTCCGAGGAGCGCGAGCGCGCGCTGGAGACCGGGCACTCGACCGCCAAGCAGGCCGCGGAGATCGCCTCCGAGGCCGGCGTGGGGATGCTCGCCCTCACTCACCTCTCGACCCGCCATCCGCCGCGCGCGATGCGCGACGAGGCGCGCGAGGTGTTCCCCAACACGGTCGTGCCGCGCGACTTCGACACGATCGAGGTGCCGCTGCCGGAGCGGGGCGAGCCGCGCCTGGAGCGCTGGGAGCCCGACGGTGATCGGGCCCAGCCGGTGACCCCGTGAGCCGGCGCGCCGCGCCCTGTCGATCGACCGGCGCGGCTGCTACCGTGCAGCCACCGACTCCTTTAACCCGGTCCCGTGAGGCCAGGAAGGACGGAATGGAACCGAGCGACCATGAGAAGGTCGTCCTTGACGCGGACGGCATGCGGCGCACGCTCGTGCGCATCGCGCACGAGATCGTCGAGCGCAACGGGGACTGCGAGCGTCTGGCGATCGTAGGCATCCACCGGCGCGGCGCGATCCTCGCCCGCCGCATCCACGCCCTGCTGATCGAGCTGCTGGGGCGCGAGGTGCCGCTCGGTGACCTCGACATCTCGTTCTACCGGGACGACGTCGGCCGTCGCGGCGAGCCCGACCAGAGCCCGACCGTCCACTCCTCGCGGCTGGAGTTCGAGATCGACGGGGCCACCGTGGTCCTCGTCGACGACGTCCTGTACACCGGCCGCACCGTCCGTGCGGCCATCGAGGCGCTGTTCGACTACGGGCGACCCGCCAGGGTGCAGCTCGCCGTGCTGGCCGACCGGGGCCACCGCGAGCTGCCGCTGCGGCCCGACTACGTCGGCAAGAACCTGCCGACGTCGCGCCGCGAGCGCGTCAACGTCAACGTCGTCGAGCTGGACGGCGTCGACGACGTCCGCATCGCCTCGCCCACCGCGAGCGTGGCGGCATGAGGCATCTCATCTCCATCGAGGATCTCGACCGCTCCGACATCGAGCGCATCTGCGACCGGGCCGCCCAGTTCTCCGAGGTCGCCGACCGCGAGATAAAGAAGGTCCCGGCGCTGCGCGGGCGCACCGTCCTCAACCTCTTCTACGAGGCGTCGACCCGCACCCGCTCGAGCTTCGAGCTCGCGGCCAAGCGTCTCAGCGCCGACGTCGTCAACTTCAGCGCGTCGGGCTCCAGCGTCGAGAAGGGCGAGTCGCTCAAGGACACGGTGCTGACCTTCAGCGCCCACAAGCCGGACGCGATCGTCATCCGCACCCCGTGGTCCGGCGCCGCCGAGCTGGTCTCGCGCTGGACGCCGGCGGCGATCGTCAACGCCGGCGACGGCAAGCACCAGCACCCGACCCAGGCGCTGCTCGACGTGCACACGCTGCGCAGCCGCCTCGGCTCGCTGGACGGGCTGAGGATCTGGATCGTCGGCGACGTGCTGCACAGCCGCGTCGCGCGCTCCAACATCACCGCCTTCCGGCGGATGGGCGCCGAGGTGACCGTCGCCGGCCCGCCCACGCTGATCCCGCGCGACATCGAGACGCTCGGCTGCAAGGTCAGCTACACGCTCGACGGGCTCGGCGAGGCCGACGTCGTCTACGCGCTGCGGATGCAGCTCGAGCGGATGCACGGAGTGTGGGTGCCGTCGCTGCGCGAGTACGCCCGCCGCTACCAGATCGACGGAAGCCGCCTGCGCCCCGGCCAGCTCCTGATGCATCCGGGGCCGGTCAACCGCGGCGTGGAGCTGAGCGCCGAGGTCGTCGACTCGCCGCAGGCCCTGATCACCGCTCAGGTCGCCGCCGGGGTGGTGGTGCGCATGGCGGTCCTCTACGAGGTCCTCGCGCACGCGCCCGCCCCCGCGCGCGAGCCGCAGCCCGACCACACCGCAGCCTGATGAACGCACCGATCCTCGTCAGCGCGCCCGCCGCGCCCGCCGACCTGCTCATCCGCGGCGCGCACGTGCTCGATCCGCGCACGGGCATCGACGAGCCGCGCGACGTGCTCATCCGCTCCGGCCGGATCGCCGAGATCGGCGCCCCCGGCTCGCTGCCCGCCGATGAGGGCGTCGAGTTGATCGAGGCGGCCGGTCGCCACCTGTTCCCGGCGTTCGTCGACCCGCACGTCCACCTGCGCAGCCCCGGCCAGGAGCACAAGGAGGACATCGCCTCCGGCACCGCCGCCGCGGCCGCGGGCGGGTTCTGCGCGGTGCTGGCGATGCCCAACACCGACCCGGTGATCGACTCGCCGGCGCTGCTGCGCTCGCTGCGCGACGCCGCCGCCCGCCAGGCGCGCGTCCCGGTCGGCTTCATGCCCGCGATCACGCGCGGACTGATGGGCGAGGAGCTCACCGAGATGGCCGAGCTGCGCGAGGAGGGCGCCGCGGGGTTCACCGACGACGGCAAGCCGGTCGTTGCGGCGGGCATGCTGCGCAAGGCGCTCCAGTACCAGCGGCTGTGCGGCGGCGTGATCGCGCTGCACGAGGAGGACCCGACGCTGAGCGCGGGCGGCTCGATGCACGAGGGCGCGATCAGCGCCCAGGCGGGCGTGGCGGGCATCCCGTCGGTGAGCGAGGCGGTGATGATCGCCCGCGACGCGATGCTCGCCGGCTACGAGGACGGCCGCATCCACATCCAGCACCTGAGCGCCGCCGCCTCGGTGGAGGCCGTGGCGATCGCCAAGGAGCGCGGCGTGCGCATCACCGCCGAGGCCTCGCCGCACCACCTGTGCCTGACGCACGAGGCGGTGCGCACGCTCGACACCAACATGAAGATGAACCCGCCGCTGCGCGAGGAGTCCGACCGCCGGGCCCTGATCGACGGACTGCGCAGCGGCGTGGTCGACTGCATCGCCACCGACCACGCCCCGCACGCCCGTCACGAGAAGGAGGTGCCGTTCGAGCAGGCGCCGATGGGCACCACCGGGCTGGAGACCTCGTTCGCCGCCGTCTACACGCACCTGGTGCGCCCCGGCGTGCTCGACCTGGGCCTGGTGGTGCGGCGGCTGAGCGACGGCGCGGCGCTGTTCGACCTGCCGACGCCGCGGATCGAGCCCGACGCCCGGGCCGACGTGGTGCTCGTCGACCTCAACGCCGAGTGGGTCGTGGGTGAGGACGGCTACGTGTCGCGGTCGGACAACTGCGCGTTCGACGGGCAGCGGCTCGCCGGCCGCGTGCTGCTCACGGTCGCCTCCGGCGCGGTCGCCTTCCGCGCCGACGCGCTGCGGCGCGAGGAGGCCGCCGCCTGATGGACGCCACGAACTTCACCACCCCGAGGACACGCACGTGAGCGACGCATACGTCTTGCTTGAGGACGGCACCCGGTTCGACGGGACGTCGGTCGGCGCGCCGGTCGACGCCGTCGGCGAGGTCGTCTTCACCACCGGCATGTCCGGCTACCAGGAGTCGGTCACCGACCCGTCCTTCGCCGGCCAGCTCATCACCTTCACCTATCCGCACATCGGCAACTACGGCGTCCGTCCCGAGGCGATGGAGTCCGACCGCGTGTGGGCGCGCGCCGCGATCATGCGCGAGGCGGTCAACCGCACCGACGCCCCCGGGGCGCAGGGCGGCTGGCTGGACTGGCTGACCGAGCAGGGCGTGCCGGCGATCACCGGCGTCGACACCCGCTCGCTGGTCCAGCACATCCGCGAGTCGGGCGCGATGCGCGGCGGCGTGTTCTGCAGCGGCATCGACGAGAAGCAGGCCCGCGAGCTGATCGAGGCCGAGCCGCCGATGGCCGGCCGCGACCTGACCCGCATCGTCGGCACCCAGGAGGTGCGCGTGATCGGCGCCGGCAACCCGGTGCGCGTGCACGCGATCGACACCGGCATCAAGGCCTCGATCGTCAACGAGCTGGTCGCCCGCGGCGCGGAGGTGACGCTGCACCCGTCCACTGTCACCGCCGACGAGCTGCTGGCCACCGACGCGCACGCGTTCTTCCTCGCCAACGGGCCGGGCGACCCGTCCGCGCTCGGCCACATCGTCGCAACCGTCCGCGAGCTGGTCGGCAAGCGGCCGGTGTGGGGGATCTGCCTCGGCCACCAGCTCCTCTGCCAGGCGGTGGGCCTGCAGACCTACAAGCTGCCGTTCGGCCACCGCGGGGCCAACCACCCGGTCAAGGACCTGCGCACCGGCCGGATCGAGATCACCTCGCAGAACCACGGCTTCGCCGTCCAGACCCCGGACGGCAGCGGGCGGATCGAGACCGACGAGCCGGTGCGCTGGAGCACCGACTTCGGCGAGGCGGCGCTCACCCACATCAACCTCTACGACCGCACGGTGGAGGGCATCCAGCTCCTGGAGGTCAACAGCGCCGCCGTCCAGTACCACCCGGAGGCCGGGCCCGGTCCCGACGACGCCCTCTACCAGTTCGACCGCTTCCTCGACGCCGTCGGGAGATCCTGATGCCGCGCCGCAACGACATCAAGAAGATCATGATCCTGGGCTCGGGGCCGATCGTCATCGGCCAGGCGGCCGAGTTCGACTACTCCGGCGTCCAGGCGTGCAAGGTCCTCAAGGAGGAGGGCTACGAGATCGTCCTGGTCAACTCGAACCCGGCGACGATCATGACCGACCCGGAGTTCGCCGACGCGACCTACGTCGAGCCGCTGCTGCCCGGGCCGGTCGCCCAGATCATCGAGAAGGAGCGCCCCGACGCGCTGCTGCCGACGCTCGGCGGCCAGACCGCGCTGAACCTCGCCAAGGCGCTGCACGAGGACGGCACGCTGGAGCGCTTCGGCGTCGAGCTGATCGGCGCCAACTACGAGGCGATCAACACCGCCGAGGACCGCGACCGCTTCCGCGAGGCGATGGAGAAGGCGGGGCTGAAGATGCCCGCCAGCGCGATCGCACACTCGCTGGAGGAGGCGATGGAGGCGCTCGAGGCGGTCGGCCTGCCGGCGATCATCCGGCCCGCGTTCACCCTCGGCGGGCGCGGCGGCGGCATCGCCCGCACCGAGGAGGAGTTCCGCCACATGGTCGTCCGCGGCCTGGACGCCTCCCCGATCTCCCAGGTGCTGCTCGACCAGTCGGTGCTGGGCTGGGGCGAGTTCGAGCTCGAGGTGATGCGCGACGCCAACGACAACGTCGTGATCATCTGCTCGATCGAGAACGTCGATCCGATGGGCGTGCACACGGGCGACAGCGTCACCGTCGCCCCGCAGCAGTCCCTCAGCGACCGCATGTACCAGAAGCTGCGCGACCAGGCGATCGCCTGCATCCGCGCGGTCGGGGTCGAGACCGGCGGCTCGAACGTCCAGTTCGCCGTCAACCCGGAGACCGAGGAGATCCTCGTCATCGAGATGAACCCGCGCGTGTCGCGGTCCTCGGCGCTGGCCTCCAAGGCCACCGGGTTCCCGATCGCCAAGATCGCCGCGCGCCTGGCGGTCGGCTACACGCTCGAGGAGATCCCCAACGACATCACCAAGAGCACGCCCGCCAGCTTCGAGCCGACGGTCGACTACGTCGTGGTCAAGTGGCCGCGGTTCGCGTTCGAGAAGTTCCACGGCGTCAGCCCCGAGCTCTCGACGCACATGAAGTCGGTCGGCGAGGTGATGTCGATCGGCCGCACCTTCGGCCAGGCGTTCCTGAAGGCGATGCGCTCGCGCGAGCTCGACACCGTGCCGCGTTACGACGACGTCTCCGACGAGGACCTGCTCAAGCGGCTGGAGCGCCCGACCGGCGACCGCTACGACGTGATCATGGAGGCGTTCCGGCGCGGGACGAGCGTCGAGCGCATCCACGAGCTGACCTCGATCGACCCGTGGTTCCTGCGCGAGATCGAGGCGCTGGCCCGCGATCCCGAGGCCCCGTTCCGCGGGGAGCGCTCCTACCGCTCGGTCGACACCTGCGCCGCCGAGTTCCCGGCGCAGACGCCCTACTTCTACTCCGGCTGGGAGCGCCGCGCCGCGCACGAGGTCAAGCGCGGCGACCGCCCGTCGGTGGTGATCCTCGGCGCCGGCCCGAACCGCATCGGCCAAGGCATCGAGTTCGACTACTGCTGCGTACATGCGGCGATGACGGTGCGCGAGAGCGGCCGGGACGCGGTGATGATCAACTGCAACCCGGAGACGGTCTCCACCGACTACGACACTTCCGACCGCCTCTACTTCGAGCCGCTCACGCTCGAGGACGTGCTCGCCGTCGTGGAAGTCGAGAAGCCGGAGGGAGTGATCGTCCAGTTCGGCGGCCAGACCCCGCTCAAGCTCGCCCAGGGGCTGCGCGACGCGGGCGTTCCGATCCTCGGCACCAGCGTCGAGGCGATCGACATGGCCGAGGACCGTGGCCGCTTCGGCGAGCTGCTCGGCAAGCTGGGCCTCAAGCACCCGCCGTACGCCACCGCCGGCTCGATCGATGAGGCGCTGGCCAAGGCGGAGGACGTCGGCTTCCCGCTGCTGGTGCGGCCCAGCTACGTGCTCGGCGGGCGCGCGATGGAGATCGTCTACTCGCGCGAGGGCCTGGCGGACTACCTGAACCGCCACGCCGCCGTGCGCGACGGCCGCCACGAGATCTTCCTGGACCGCTTCCTGGAGAACGCGATCGAGGTCGACGTCGACGCGCTCTCCGACGGCACCGACGTTTGGGTCGGCGGGATCATGCAGCACGTCGAGGAGGCCGGCATCCACTCCGGCGACTCCGCGTGCGTGCTGCCTCCGCACTCGCTCGGCCCGGCGATGCTGGAGCAGATCCGCGAGGCCACCCGCGGCATCGCCCGCGGCCTGGGCGTCGTCGGCCTGATCAACGTCCAGTACGCGGTGCTGGGCGGCGAGCTGTACGTGATCGAGGCCAACCCGCGCGCCTCGCGCACGGTCCCGTTCGTCTCCAAGGCGATCGGCCTGCCGCTGGCGAAGATGGCCTGCCGCCTGATGCTGGGCGAGAAGCTGGCCGACCTCGGCCTGCCTGACGAGGCGACGCCGCTGGACCACGTCTCGGTCAAGGAGGCGGTGATGCCGTTCGACCGCTTCGAGGGCGCCGACGTGGTGCTCGGCCCGGAGATGCGCTCGACCGGCGAGGTGATGGGCATCGCCCGCGACTTCCCGACCGCGTTCGCCAAGTCGCAGGCGGCGGCCGGCTCGGCGCTGCCGGACGGCGGCACCGTGTTCATCTCGGTCACCGACGAGGACAAGGCGGGCGCGGTGGCGATCGCCCAGCAGCTCTACGACCTCGGCTTCAAGATCGTCGCCACGCGCGGCACCGCCCAGGCGATCCAGCGCATGGGCGTGCCCGCCGAGCCGGTCAACAAGTTCAGCGAGGGGTCGCCGCACATCGTCGACGCGATCGACGCGGGCGAGATCGACCTGGTGATCAACACCCCGTCCGGATCGGGCGCGCGCACCGACGGGGCGCAGATCCGGCGTGCGACGGTCGCCCGCGGCATCCCGGTGCTGACGACGTTGAGCGCCGCGCTGTCGGCCACGCGCGCGATCGCCGCGGCGCGCAAGGGCAGCGCCGAGGTGCTGTCGCTGCAGGAGCTGCACAGCCGCCGGGCCGGGGCGGGGTCGGCGGCCACGCACGCGGGGGCTGCCTCCTGATCTGGCGGGCGCTCTTCCTCGTCCTCAAGCGACTGGACGCCGAGCGCGTCCACCGGATCGCCTCCGCGCTGCTGGCGCTGGCACGCCCGCTGCGCCCGCTGCTGGCGCCGCGCGACCCGGCGCTGCGCACCCACGCGCTGGGGCTCGAGTTCCCGAGCCCGGTCGGGGTGGCGGCCGGCTTCGACAAGGACGGCCGCCACGTCGACGGGCTGCTGGCGCTCGGCTTCGGCTCGGTCGAGGTGGGCACCGTGACCGCCCGCCCGCAGCCGGGCAACCCGCGCCCGCGCCTGTTCCGGCTGCCCGCCGACCGCGCGCTGATCAACCGCATGGGCTTCAACAACGAGGGCGCGGCCGCGGCGGCTGCGCGCCTGGCCCGCCGCCGGCACCGGGGCGGGATCGTCGGCGTCAACATCGGCAAGACCAAGGTGGTGCCCGCCGAGCGGGCGGCGGACGACTACCGCGGCTCGGCGGCCGCGGTCGCCCCGGTGGCTGACTACGTGGTGATCAACGTCAGCTCGCCCAACACGCCGGGGCTGCGCGACCTGCAGGCGGCCGAGCGGCTGCGCCCGGTGATCGCGGCGGTGCGCGAGGCGCTGGGGGAGGCGGGCAGGCCCGACCTGCCGCTGCTGGTCAAGATCGCGCCCGACCTGGCGGACGAGGACATCGACGCCGTCGCCGACCTGGCGGTCGAGCTGGGCCTGGCGGGGATCATCGCCACGAACACGACGATCGCCCGCGAGGGGCTCAAGACCCCGCGCGAGGAGGTGGAGGCGCTGGGCGCGGGCGGGCTCTCCGGTCCGCCGCTGGCCCAGCGCTCGCTCGCGGTGCTCCGGCGGCTGCGCGCCCGCGTCGGCGATCGGCTCGAGATCGTCTCGGTCGGCGGCGTCACCACGCCCGAGGACGTGCTCGAGCGCCTGCGCGCGGGCGCCTGCCTCGTGCAGGTCTACACGGGCTTCGTCTACGGCGGGCCGCTGTGGGCGTGGCGCTGCAATCGCGCTCTCGCGCGGGCCGTTCGCGAGGCCGGCGCGAGGTCGGCCTCCGAGCTTGCTGAGCGGCCCTGATCGCCTGCATATTGCGGCCCGTAGCAGGGGGAGCCATGCGCGAGCGAGGCGGCCAAACCTCAAGCTCAGGTTGAGGTCGAGCCGAATTGCGTGGTCTGGGCTTGCCGGGCGGCCGCGGCTGTGTAGTATCGGCGCCCCGATGTCACCGGCCGCCAACACGCCCACCAAGCAGTCGGCGGCACCCGAGCGCAGCCTGAACCAGCGGATGGAGGCGCTTCAGAAGGCGAACATCGTCCGCTCGCGTCGCGCGCAGCTCAAGCGCGACCTCAAGGCAGGCCGGGTGTCGATCGACACCCTTCTCCTCGAGCCGCCGGACTATCTGGAGACCGCCAAGGTCTTCGACATGCTCCTGGCGGTGCCCAAGTACGGGCGCGTCAAGGCCAACAAGGTCCTGCAGACCTGTCGCATCTCTCCGTCGAAGACGATCGGCGGTCTGTCGGATCGCCAGCGCGCCGAGCTCGTCGCGATGCTCCGCAAGTAACCGCGGATGCACGCCGCGGACGCTGAGGGCGGGCGCCCGGGGTCAGCTCGCACCATCGTGATCACCGGACCCTCCGGGGTCGGCAAGGGGACCCTGATCCGCTTGCTGCGCGAGCGGCTGCCGGAGCTCGCCCTCAGCGTCTCCGCGACCACCCGCGGCCGTCGTCCCGGGGAGGTCGACGGCGTCGACTACCACTTCCTCAGCGAGGAGGAGTTCGACCGGCGCGTCGCCCGGGGCGACTTCCTCGAGTGGGCCGAGTACGCCGGCCGGCGCTACGGCACGCTGCGCGAGGAGCTGGAGAGGCACGCCGCTGCCGGCCGCCCGGTGGTGCTGGAGATCGAGGTCAAGGGCGCCCGCCAGGTGCGCGCCGCCGTCCCCGAGTCGGTGCAGATCTTCATCCGCCCGCCCTCGATGGAGGCGCTGCGCAACCGCCTGCTCGGGCGCGGGACCGACGACCGTGAGCAGATCGAGCGGCGCCTGAAGGCCGCCGAGGAGGAGCTCGAGGCGATCGACGAGTTCCCCTACGTGATCGTCAACGACGACCTCGACAAGGCGGTCGACGAGCTGGAGCGGATCGTGCGGGATACACTGGACACGTGATCAGCCCGCGCATCGACAAGCTGCTCGAACACGTCGACTCCAACTACGCGTCGGTGATCGTGGCCGCCAAGCGGGCGCGCCAGATCAACTCGTACTACCACAACCTCGGCGAGGGGACGTTCGACGAGTTCCCGCCGCCGATGGTCGAGACCGAGAGCAAGAACCACCTCACGATCGCGCTCGAGGAGATCGCCGCGGGCAAGATCAAGTACCACTACCGCTGAGGGTGCGGTAGCGCGCGGGGAGATGCGCCTTCTCCTTGGCGTCACCGGCGGCATCGCCGCCTACAAGGCGCTCGAGGTCGTGCGCCTGGCCGGCAAGGCCGGTCACTCCGTGCGCGTGATCCAGACCCCGGCCTCGCAGCGGTTCGTCGGCGCCGCGTCGTTCCAGGCGCTGACCGGCGCGCCGGTGCTGGTGGACGAGTTCGAGCGCGACCCGGCCCGCGGCGCCTTCCCGGGCGACAAGGCGCCCGACCACGACCCGGCGAGCCACCTCGAGCTCGTCGCCAACGCCGACGTCTTCCTGATCGCGCCCGCCTCGGCAAACACGATCGCCAAGCTCGCGCACGGGCTGGCCGACAACCTGCTCACCAGCGCCGCGCTCGCCGCCACATGCCCTCTGGTCGTCGCCCCGGCGATGAACCACCACATGTGGCGCGCGGCGGCGACCCGGGCGAACGTCGCGCTGCTGCGCGAGCGGGGCGTGGTGATCGTCGAGCCGGGCGCCGGCGACCTCGCCACGCCCGGCGAGTGGGGCGAGGGGCGGCTCGCGGAGCCCGCCGAGCTGCTCGCCGCCGCCGAGGACGCCGTCGGCCCCGGCGCCGGTCACGTCCGCCCGTGGGAGGGGCTGCGCGTGCTGGTCACCGCCGGCGGCACGCGCGAGCCGATCGACGCGGTCCGCTACGTCGGCAACCGCTCCAGCGGCCGGATGGGCCTGGCCGTCGCCGAGCAGGCGGCGGCGTTGGGGGCGGAGGTGACGGTCGTGGCCGCCAACGTCACCGTCGCCCGGCCGACCGGGGGCGGGCGCATCCGCTACGTCGACGTCGAGACCGCCGCCGAGCTGAAGGACGCCTGCGAGCGCGAGTTCGGCCGCTGCGACGTGCTCGTGATGGCCGCCGCCGTCGCCGACTTCCGGCCCGCCGACCCGCACTCGGGCAAGATCAAGAAGGAGGGGCGCGACGGCCTGGCGCTCGCGCTGGAGCCCACCGCCGACGTGCTGAGCGGCCTGTCGGAGCGCCGCCGCCCGGGCCAGACGCTGGTCGGCTTCGCCGCCGAGCACGGCCCCGAGGCGGTCGCCAACGCGCGCCGGAAGCTGGAGCGCAAGCGGCTGGACGCGGTCGTCGTCAACGACGTCTCGCAGGCCGGCATCGGCTTCGACAGCGCCGAGAACGAGGTGACGATCGTGACCGGCTCCGGCGACCGGCACGTGCCGCGCGCCACCAAGGCGGAGGTCGCGCGCGAGATCCTTGCCGTCGTCGACGAGCTGCGCTCCGGGTCGGGCGCCCCGTCCGTTCGCTGAGGACGGGGGAGGGCCGCCCTACACTGGCCCGTCATGAGCGACGATGCGGGCCTCTACGAGCTGTACCGACGCGGCACGGAGCTGCTCGAGGCCGGCGACCACCACGCCGCCACGGTGCCGCTCGGGCAGGCGAGCCGCATGGCGCCGGACAAGACCTCGGTGCGCGAGGCCTACGGGCGTGCCCTGTTCGGCGCGCGCCGCTACCGGGAGGCCGCCGAGGAGTTCTCGGCCGTCGCCGAGCGCGCCCCGACCAACGACTACGCGCTGTTCTGCCTGGGGCGCTCGCTCCAGCAGATGGGCCGCCACGCCGAGGCGCGCAGGCCGCTGGCGCTGGCGCGCAACATGCAGCCGCACCGCACGGACTACCGGATCTACCTCGAGCGGTCGCGCCGCTACTCCTCCTGACGCCGCGGCGCGGCGGCCAGGCGCGCCAGCTCGGCCGCCTCGGCGACCGCGACGAGCAGCCGGTCGAGCCAGGCGCCGCTGACCGCCTCCAGCGGCAGGTCGCCGTGCACGTGCACCTCGCCGGCGGAGGAGTGCGCGTAGCGCACCAGCGGCCGCAGCCGGTTGCGGTGCAGCAGGACGTGCATGTCGTCGCGGCCCGGGGGAAGAGCCCACGCCTGGGCGCGCAGCAGCCCGTCGGAGATCCGCAACCCCACCTCCAGCGGCGCGCCCGCGACGTCCTCCAGCCGCAGCCCCCACTCGCCGGGAGAGACCCTCCGCCATGGCGCTCCGCAGTCACGCAAGAACGCCGTCACGACGGCTTCAGGGTTGCCAGGCGGGGACCCCATCCTGCTATCCTCCCAGCACAACTTCCGGCCGGCGGGTCGACCGCCGGAGCACTACAGGAAGCGGGCTGCAGCCCGCTTTTTCTATTCGAAGTCTGAGGAACGGTCGATGAGCATCCAGGAGGAGATCGAGCGCAAGCTGGCCGAGCGCCAGCCTGACGTCGAGGTGCTCCTGGCCGAGCTGCGCGGCGACACCGTGGAGCTGTTCATCGACCATCCCGACGGCGTCACGCTCGATCTCTGCGAGCGCGTCACCCGCGCGCTGCCGGAGATCCTCGAGAGGCACGGCCTGACCGTCTCCTCGCCCGGCAGCGAGCGTCCGCTGAGCAAGCCGGATCACTTCCGGCGGTTCATCGGTCGGCGGGCCCGCGTTCGCGTCCGGGAGCCCCTCGACGGGCGCCGGAACTTCACCGGCGAGCTGGTGGGGGCCACGGACGCAGAGGTGACGATCGCCGCCGACAGCGGCGTCGTCGCGATCGCCTACGGCGACATCGTGCGTGCCAACCTCGTCGAGCCCTAGGAGCCTGAGGAGCCCATGTCCCGCGAGATCCTGGATGCCATCACCCAGCTGGCGCGCGAGAAGAGCATCGCGCCGGAGAAGCTCCTGTCGGCGCTCGAAGACGCGCTGCTGTCGGCCTACAAGAAGCTGCCCGGCGCCGCCCGCTACGCGCGCGTGGAGGTCGACGACGAGACCGGCGACTTCAAGGTGATCCGCTACCGGGTCCCGCCGGACCTGGAGCAGCAGCTCATCGAGGAGGCGCGCGAGGCGCAGACGACGGTGGACCCGGAGACCGGCGAGAAGGTCGTCCCGCAGGAGCCGGAGCTCGACCCCGTCGTCTTCGAGGATCACCTCGACCGCATCGAGGAGATCGACGACACGCCGGAGGACTTCGGCCGCATCGCCGCGCAGACCGCCAAGCAGGTCATCCTGCAGCGGATCCGTGAGGCCGAGCGGGACATGATGTACGAGGAGTACCGCGACCGCGTGGGCGAGCTGATCACCGGCATCGTCCAGCAGTCGGACTCCCGCTACACGCTGGTCCAGCTCCGCGAGCGGGTCGAGGCGCTGCTGCCCAAGAGCGAGCAGGTCGAGGGCGAGCGCTACGACCACGGCTCGCGCATCAAGGCGGTGATCAAGGAGGTCTCCCCGTCGACGAAGGGGCCGTCGATCATCGTCAGCCGCCGCGACCCCGAGCTGATCAAGAAGCTGTTCGAGCTCGAGGTGCCGGAGATCGCCGACGGCCTGGTGGAGATCGCCAACGTCGCGCGCGAGCCCGGCTACCGCTCCAAGATCGCGGTCGTCTCGCACGTCGACGGCGTCGACCCGGTCGGCGCGTGCGTCGGCCCGCGCGGCTCGCGCGTGCGCATGGTCGTCTCCGAGCTGCGCGGCGAGAAGATCGACATCATCCCCTACAACGACGAGCCGGCCCGGTTCGTGGCCAAGGCGCTGTCGCCGGCGCGCGTGCGCGAGGTGCTCGTCGACGACGAGTCCAGGCAGGCGACGGTGATCGTCCCCGACGACCAGCTCTCGCTGGCGATCGGGCGCGAGGGGCAGAACGCGCGCCTGGCCGCCCGCCTCACCGGCTGGCGCATCGACATCAAGTCCGAGACCGAGTGGGCCGCGGCGACCGCCGATACCGAGGCCTACGAGGAGGAGGTCGGCGGCCGCTGCCAGGCCGTGTCGGTGCGCGGCCGCCGCTGCCCGAACGAGGCGCTCCCCGGCTCGCCGTTCTGCGGCCTGCCCAAGCACCAGGCGCTGTCCCGGTTCACCACCAACCAGGTGGCAATCCTCGATCCGCTCAGCGACGAGGAGATCGACGACCTCTCCAACCCGGACAAGACCTGGGACGACGTCGTCGAGATCGTCACGCGCGCCGAGGAGCTGTTCGCCCAGCGCCAGGCCGAGGAGGCCGCGGCCGCCGAGGCGGACGCCGCCGAGGCTGAGGTCGTCGAGGAGGCCGAGGGCGCCGATGGCGAGCCGGTCGACGGCGAGAGCGACGGCGAGCCCGCTGCCGAGGGCGACGCCGAGGCGGGCGACGCTCAGGACGACGGGGAAGGCGACCCGGGGCTCGAGCCTGCGCCTGAGGCCGCCGAGCCGACCGGCGAGGGCGACGCCCCGGCGGTGGGCGAGGAGCAGCCGTCGTAGGGCACCGTCCTCAACGTCGCTGCATCGGCTGCGGGGCAGTCCGTCCCAAGGACGAGCTGCTGCGCGTCGTGGCGGTGGAGGGTCGCGCGGCCCTCGACCGCGAAGCGCGCCTGCCCGGGCGCGGCGCGTACCTGTGCGGACCGGCCTGCGCGGAGCGCGCGGTGCGTCGCCGGGCCCTGCCACGTGCCCTCAGAGGTCCGGTGGAAATCCCCGCGGACTTCGTAGACTTGGTGAGACTGCATGGCGAAGAAGCGCATTCATGAGATCGCGAAGGAACGTGGGCTTTCCAGCAAGGAGGTCCTGCAGAAGCTGCAGGCCGCCGGCCTGGAGGTGAAGGCGCCCGCGTCCTCGATCGAGGAGAGCGAGGCCGCTCGCATCCTCGACGGCGACGGCGCGGCCCCGGCCAAGCCCGCCGCCGCTGCCGCCGCCAAGCCCGCCGAGCGCGGCGCTCCCGTGCGCCCGCCGGAGGGTCGCGGTCAGCCTGTGCGCCCGCCGGAAGGTCGCGGTCAGCCCGTGAGCGCCGACGCCGCCAAGCCCGCCGAGCGCGGCGCTCCCGTGCGCCCGCCGGAGGGACGTGGCCAGCCCGTGCGCCCGCCGGAAGGTCGCGGTCAGCCCGTGCGCCCGCCCGCCGGGCGCGGTCAGCCCGTGCGCCCGCCGGAGGGTCGCGGTCAGCCCGTGCGTCCCGGCGAGAGCCGCCCGGCCGCGCCGCGGCCGGCCGAGGGCGCCGGCAGCCCCCGGCCGGTGCGCCCCGTGCGCCGTCCTTCGCTCGATGACCTGCCCGTGGATCCGCGCCGCCAGATGGGCCGCAGCGGACCCGGCCAGGCGCGTCCGACGCGCATCGCCGTGCCGCCTCAGGCGCCGCCGCAGCCTGCCGCCAAGCCGAAGCCGGCCGCCGAGGAGAAGCCCGCCAAGGCCGAGGCTCAGGCCGCCGAGAAGCAGGCCGAGAAGACCGAGGCCAAGAAGCCGGTCCTGCAGCCGCACACCGAGCCGCCCAAGCCCGGCACCGGCCCGCGCATCATCGCCGTGCCCGAGCCGCCGAAGCGGCCCAAGCGCGACGAGACCCAGACCCAGCCTTCCGGCCGCGCCACCGGCCGCCGCGTCGAGGGTGGCCCGGGCGGCCGTCGCCGCGTCGTCATCGACTCGCAGGCCGCGCGCCGCGGCCCCGGCGGTCCGGCGACCGGGCCGCAGCGCCAGCAGCGCCGTCGCCGTCGCCGTCGCCGCACGACCGTCGAGGACGTGCCGCAGGCGGTGGTCGAGGATCAGCTCACGCGGACCGACGTCATCAAGATCAACTCCGGCTCGACCGTCAAGGACGTCGCCGAGTACCTCGGCGTGCCGGTGCCCGAGGTCATCAAGAAGCTGATGTCCATGGGCGAGCTGGCGACGCTCACCAAGACGCTGAGCGACGACCACATCGAGATCCTCGCCGACGAGTTCGGCAAGAAGATCGAGATCGTCCATATCGGCGAGGAGGACGCCGAGCCGGAGTTCGACGACGCCGAGGAGGATCTGGTCGAGCGCCCGCCGGTGGTCACCGTCATGGGCCACGTCGACCACGGCAAGACCTCGTTGCTGGACGCCATCCGCAAGAGCGACGTCGCCTCCCAGGAGGCCGGCGGCATCACCCAGCACATCGGCGCCTACCAGGTCCACCACAACGGCAAGACCATCACCTTCCTGGACACGCCGGGCCACGAGGCGTTCACCGCGATGCGCGCCCGCGGCGCCCGGGTGACCGACATCGCGGTGATCGTGGTCGCCGCCGACGACGGCGTGCAGCCGCAGACCGACGAGGCGATCGACCACGCGCGCGCCGCGGACGTCCCGATCATCATCGCCGTCAACAAGATCGACAAGGAGGGCGCGGACCCGGTCCGCGTCCGCACCGAGCTGACACAGCGCAACCTGCAGCCCGCGGAGTGGGGCGGCGACACCGAGTTCGTCGACGTGTCGGCCAAGCGCGGCGACGGCCTCGAGGACCTGCTGGAGACGATCCTGGTCGTCGCCGAGCTCGAGGAGCTGCAGGCCAACCCGGACGCCGAGGCCTCCGGCGTGGTGATCGAGTCCAAGCTCGACCCGGGTCGCGGCCCCGTCGTCACCCTGCTCGTCCAGCGCGGCACCCTGCGCGTCGGCGACGCGATCGTCGCCGGCACCTCGCCGGGCCGCGTGCGGGCGATGATGAACTACCGCGGCGAGCGGATCGAGGAGGCAAGGCCGGGCGACCCGGTCGAGATCCTCGGCTTCGACAGCGTCCCCGACGCCGGCGAGTTCGCGCGCGTGGTCGCCAACGACCGCGAGGCGCGCCGCTTGGCGCAGGAGCGCGAGACCCGCGAGAAGGCGGAGGCGCTGGCGCGCCGCTCCGGCCGCAAGATGTCCTTCGAGGACGTCTTCGCCCGCGCCCGCGAGCACCAGGCCACCGAGCTGCCGCTCATCATCAAGGCGGACGTGGCCGGCTCGGTCGGCGCGCTGGAGGACGAGATCGCGCGCCTGCCGCAGGACGAGGTCATCGTCAACGTCATCCACAGCGGCGTCGGCGGCATCACCGAGTCCGACGTGATGCTGGCCTCGGCCTCCAACGCGGTGATCCTCGGCTTCAACGTCCGCCCGGTCGGCGCCGCCCGCGAGGCGGCCGACCGCGAGGGCGTCGAGATCCGCCTGTACTCGGTCATCTACCAGGCGCTGGACGACCTCAAGGCCGCCATGCAGGGCCTGCTCGCGCCGGAGGAGGTCGAGGAGCAGCTCGGCACCGTCGAGGTGCGCAAGATCTTCCGCGCCTCCAAGGTCGGCACGATCGCCGGCTCGTACGTCACCGAGGGCGTGGTGCGTCGCGGCGCCAAGGTGCGCGTCATCCGCGACGGCATGGTCATCCACGACACGACCATCGACACGCTGCGCCGCTTCCAGGACGACGTGCGCGAGGTCGCCGCCGGCTACGAGTGCGGCATCGTGCTCGCGGGCGTCCAGGACATCCAGGAGGGCGACACGTTCGAGGTCTACGAGACCCGGCAGGTCGAGCGCGCCCTCCAGCCTTCGTAGGCCGGTGACCGACCACGACGCACCAACGGACCGAACCGAGGCGGCGACACCGCGTCACGGGTGTCGCCGCCTGCAAGGAGTACGATGAGCAGCCTCCCGAGCCCGCGACTTAGGCGCATCAACGAGGCGATCCGTGAGGTCCTCGGGGAGGCCGTCAACGCAGAGCTCAAGGATCCCCGGGTCGGTTTCGTGACTATCACCGAGGTGCGGACGAGCCCCGACCTTCGCTTCGCGAGGGTGTTCGTGAGCGTCTACGGCACACCGGAGGAGAAGGAGGCCACGCTCGAGGGGCTGCGCTCGGCATCGGGGCTGCTGCGTGGCCGCATCGCGCGCGAGCTGCGACTGCGCCGCACGCCGACGCTCGAGTTCCGGCTGGACGACACGGCGGAGCGCGCCGAGCGCCTCGAGCGGCTGCTGAAGGACGCGGTCCCGGAGGACGAGCAGGGATGAGCGTCGACGGGGCACCGGCGGCGCGCGAGCGCGTCCTGGCGGAGATCCGCAGCGGCGACCGCTTCTGCCTGGTCACGCACGAGAACCCCGACGGCGACGCGCTCGGGTCGCTGGTCGGCATGCACCGGATCCTCACGGCCCTGGGCAAGGACTCGGTGATGCTGATGAGCCCCGAGGAGTTCCCGCTGCCCTACGAGTACCGCTTCTTCGACCTGGAGGGGCTGCTCACGGTCGCTCCCGCCGACGTGCTGGAGCGGACGATCATCTACCTCGACTGCGGGAACATCGACCGCAGCCCCCTGGGCGTGGTGAAGGCCGACGGCGCCCGCATCCTCAACATCGACCACCACCACGACAACACCCGCTTCGGCACGATCGACTACGTCGATCCGGGCGCCTCGTGCACGGCCGAGATGGTCTGGGACCTGATGAACGAGCTCGGCGTCACCCCGGACCTCAAGACCGCCGAGGCGCTGTACGTCGGGGTGGTCACCGACACCGGCCGGTTCATGTACGAGAACACCGGCCCGCGCGCCCACCACATGGCCGCCGCACTGATCGAGGCGGGGGTCGACACGCACCTCGTCTACCGCCGGCTGTACGAGGAGATGCCGTTCGGCAAGCTGGCGCTGCTCGGCCGCGCGCTGCAGAACGTCGCCCGCTACGACGGCGGCGCGCTGACGATCGCGCACATCAGCCGTGAGGACTTCGCGGCCGCCCAGGCCGAGGACAGCTACAGCGAGGGCATCGTCGACCACCTGCGCTCGGTCGAGGGCACCAAGGTCGCCGCGCTGGCGCGCGAGATCGAGCCCCACCGCTGGAAGGTGTCGCTGCGCTCCACCGACGGCGAGGTGGACGTGTCGGTGATCGCCCGCGCCGGCGGTGGTGGCGGCCACCGCCAGGCGGCCGGGTTCTCCACCGCGATGGGCGGGGACGAGCTGGTCGCCTTCCTGCGCGACCGGATCGCCGACCAGCTCGCCGCCGCGCACTCGTAGCCTCCGCAGGCGATGGCGCAGGTCAAGCTCGCCGACCAGGGGTCGCTGCTGCTCGTCGACAAGCCCGAGGGGCCCTCGTCGCATGCGGTGATCGCCGAGATCCGGCGCGAGCTGCCGAAGGGCACCAAGGTCGGCCACGCCGGCACGCTCGACCCGTTCGCCGGCGGGCTGCTGCTGGTGCTGATCGGCCGCGCCACCCGCGCGCAGCGGTTCTTCATGGAGCTGCCCAAGACCTACGAGACGGTCGCCCGGCTGGGGTGGACGTCGACCACCGGCGACCCGGAGGGCGAGCTGACCCACACCGGCCGCGTGCCGCCCGACCCGCCCGACCTGCCGACCGGCGTGATCCGCCAGCGGCCACCCGCCTACAGCGCGATCAAGGTGGGCGGCAAGCGCGCCTACGCGCTCGCGCGGGCCGGGGAGGAGGTGGAGATCCCCGAGCGCGAGGTGCGCGTGGACCGCTTCGAGCAGATCTGGCGGCGCGGGGAGGAGGCGAAGTTCCTGATCGAGTGCTCGTCGGGCACCTACGTGCGGTCCCTGATCGCGGACCTCGGTGACGCCTACTGCCTCAGCCTGCGCCGGCTGGCGGTGGGACCGTTCCGCGTCGAGGACGCCGGCACGGAGCTGCCGCTCGGCGATGCGCTCGGCAAGGTGCTGCCGACGGTGGAGGTCGACGAGCCCACCGCCGCGCGGATCGGCCACGGCCAGCGCGTCCGGCTGCCGGGCGCCCCGTCCGGGCACGCCGTCTGCCTGGACCCCGCCGGCCAGGCGGTCGCCGTGGTCGAGGTGGTTGACGGGACCGCGCGACCCCGGGTGGGGTTCCGGTCCTAGCCGGGCGGCGCAGACCCCGAGCGTGCCCTTCGTCCTAGGCTTCGGTGCTGTGAGGCTGACCTATCTCCCGGATGTCGAGCCGCGGCCGCGCCGCGCCGCGATCGGCACCTTCGACGGCGTCCACCTGGGACACCGCGAGGTGATCCGCGGCGCCGACACGGTCGTGACGTTCGACCCGCACCCGCGGTCGGTGATCGCGCCCGGGAGCGAGCCGCCCCTGCTGACCACGCTCGAGCGCAAGGCCGAGCTGGTCGCCTCGCTGGGCGTGGCGGAGATGGTCGTCATCCCGTTCGACAGGGAGCTCGCGGCGCGCAGCGCCCGGGAGTTCATCGACCACGTGATCGTCGAGCGCCTCGGGGCAAGGAGCGTCGCGGTCGGCGAGAACTTCCGCTTCGGCCACCGCGCCCAGGGCGACGCGGCGCTGCTGGCCGCCGACGGGCGCTTCGAGACGCGGATCGTGCCGATGCTCGAGGTCGACGGCGAGGTGGTCAGCTCCACCCGCATACGCGAGCTGCTGGCCGAGGGCGCCGTAGAGGAGGCCGCCCGCATGCTGGGCGCCCCGTTCATCATCGACGGGGAGGTCGCCGACGGCGACAAGCGCGGGCGCGAGCTCGGCTTCCCCACCGCCAACCTGTTCCCGCGGCCCGGCTACGTCACCCCGGCCCACGGCATCTACGCCTGCCGCGTGACGCTCGACGACGGCCAGGTCGTGCCCGCCGCCACCAGCGTCGGGGTGCGCCCGCAGTTCGACAGCGAGCTGGGCGAGCTGATCGAGGCGCACCTGATCGACTGGTCCGGCGACCTGTACGGTCGCCGGATCCGCATCGAGTTCCTCCGCCGGCTGCGCGGCGAGGAGCGCTTCGACAGCGTCGAGGAGCTGGTCGAGCAGATGGGCCGCGACGTCGAGCAGGCACGCGCGGTCGCCGCCACGCCGGGCTCTTCGCTAACCTCCGGCGCCGCACATGACGACGCTGACGCCTGAGCGCAAGCAGGAGATCATCGCCAAGTTCGGGCAGGGCCCGAACGACACCGGCAACACGCGGGTGCAGATCGCCCTGCTCACCGCGCGGATCAACGACCTGACCGAGCACCTCCGCGAGCACCCCAAGGACCACGCCGGTCGGCGCGGCCTGCTGATGCTCGTCGGCCGTCGTCGGCGGCTGCTGCGCTACCTGGCCAAGAAGGATCTCGAGGCCTACCGCGAGCTGATCGCCGAGCTCGGCCTGCGCCGCTAGCAGCGATGGGCATCATCGCCCCGGGCACGCCGGTCCCGGACTTCGTCCTCAAGCGCGAGGACGGGAGCGACTTCACGCAGGAGGACCTCAAGGGGAAGACGACCGTCCTGGTCTTCTACCCGTTCGCCTTCAGCCCGGTCTGCACCGACCAGCTCCAGGTCTACGAGGAGGCGCTGCCGGAGCTGCGCGAGCGCGGCGTGACCATGTACGGCGTCTCCACCGACCCGACCTGGTCGCAGAAGGCGTTCCGCGAGAAGCTCGGCGTCTCGATCGAGCAGCTCTCGGACTTCGAGCCCAAGGGCGAGACCGCCCGCAAGTTCGGCGCCTACTTCGAGCCGGGAGGGATGACCAACCGGGCGCTGGTGATCGTCGGTCCGGACGGCGTCGTGCTCTGGTCGCATCTGGCCGAGACGCCCGCCGAGCTGCCCGGCGTCAACCTGATCTTCGACGCGCTCAACGAGGTCGGCTAGCGCCGCGCTGCGGCCGCAGCCGCCGCGGAGTGCACCGGCTCGCCCGGCCGGTGGGTGGGCAGCGTCACCTCCGCCTGCAGCCACACCAGGCCGAGCGCCATCTGGCCGAAGAACAGGTTCGAGCCGTCGGTGATCTGCAGCGTGATCCGGCTCGACGGGGTCAGGTTCCAGGGCACGATCGCCAGGTCGGCCTCCACCGAGTGCTGCTCGCCGTCGAGCTTGAGCTGCACCGGCGTCGAGATGTTGCCGAGCACCTTGCCGGTGGTCGTGTCCACGAGCTGGGCGAACACCGGAGCGCTGCCCATCGTCGCCCAGCCCTGGTAGCTGAGCCGCAGCCGCGGCGGCTCGGTGACGTCGACGCTGGTGCGCGGCGGGTCGATCGGGATGTTGATCGCGTTGAACGCCGGCGTGGCGACGATGCCGAGCAGCCCCGAGCTGCTGAAGAAGCTGAGCGGCAGCCAGCCCTCGCCGCGGCCGCTTACGCTCCCGGTCGTCGGGATCGGGTAGCTGTCGGCCGAGCGCCACGCGCCGTGCTGGTCGACGTACTGGAATCCCGGACCGAGGTCGACGTCGAGGCCCTTCAGGTACCGGGCCAGGAATGCCCGCTGCGCGTCGGCGACGTGACCTGCGGGGCCGGGGTGCTGGTTGCACAGCCCGTGGCCGCCGCAGTACCAGATCATCCGCGCCGGGGTGCCGGCCCGGCGGAGCGCGTTGTAGGTGTCGACGTTCCCCTGCAGCGGGAACAGCGTGTCGACCGTCCCGCCGAGGATCAGCGCGGGCGCCTTGATCTCGCCGATGCGCGGGCCGGGGCTGGACGCCTCGCCGAACTCGATCTCCGCGCGGGACGCCCAGCCGGCGCGGGCCGACTCGCACATCTGGTCGACCATCCGATGCAGGTTCGCTCCGGTGATCAGGGCGGCGAAGCACAGGTAGTTGCCCCAGCCGGACTTGATCGTCTCGTTCGGGTAAAGGCTGTCGATCAGCGAGTACCACGACATGTTGGGGATGATCGCGTCGATGCGGTCATCGACGATCGCGGCCGCGAGCTGCACGCCGCCGCCGTAGCTGGCGCCGGCCATGCCGACGCGCGGGTCGCCCGGTCCGTCCAGCTCGGCCGCCGGATGCTCGGCCAGCCAGTCGATCAGCGCGCTCACGTCGCGCCCCTCGACCTCGGGACGGTCGAGCATCACCTGGCCGCCTGACCCGTACCAGCCGCGGTTGTCCCAGGTGATCACGTTGTAGCCGTCGGCGGTCAGCGCCGCCGGCCCCGGCAGCTCGCCGCCGAAGCTGCCCAGCGGCCCAAGGCTCGTCTGGCCGACCTCGCCGAGCGTGCGCGGATACGCCGGAGCGCTCCAGCCGGAGCCGAGCAGGACGGTCGGGGCGCGCTCACCCTGCTCGAGCCCGGAGGCCGGGGTGAAGTAGGCGCGGATCCGGGCGCCGTCGGACGACGTGACGGTGAAGTCCACGTTCGCGTACGGCTGCGCGCCCGCGGGGGCGGCCGCCGCGAGCGCGGCGAGTACGGCGGACAGGACGACCAGGCGGCGGGCCGACGCCATGCTTGCTCCTTCCCACGCTGACCGGATCGGGGCGCCTTCGGGCCTATCCGCGTCCGGCCGGCGTCAGCCCACCCGAAGGGCCAGGTAGCGTGCGGTTCGATGGCCGACCTGAGCAGCGCGCCGATCCCCGGGCCGCGACCGGACGACCACGTCCGCGGCGCGCCCGAGCGCGCGGTCATCATGTACGGGGACTTCACCTGCCCGCGCTGCGCCGTGGAGGCGCTGCGGCTCCGCGACGAGCGGGCCGACGTGATCTTCCGCCACTTCGCGCTGCGCAGCCGCCATCCGCGGGCGGTGGCCGTCGCGCAGGCGGCCGAGGCCGCCGCCCGGCAGGGAGCCTTCTGGGAGTTCCACGACTCGCTGTTCGAGGATCAGGGGCGCCTCGACGACCCGCACCTGTGGGCGCGTTGCGAGCGCCTGGGCCTCGATGTCGAGCGCTTCGAGGCCGACCGACGGGCGCCCGCGATCGCCGAACGGATCCGACGCGACGTGCAGGATGCGCTGCGCGGCGGGCTGACGACCACTCCGGCGCTGATCCACCCGTCGGTAGACTGAGCCCGAATAAGTCGGATCGAGAGATGTACAGACCCGGCCCGCCGAGTCCGACGCGCGGGCCCAGAGAGGAAAGAAAAGCATGTCAAATGAGGCCGTGACCACGGTCGCCGTTGAGATCGCCGGCAAGGAGATCTCGTTCGAGACCGGGCGGATGGCCAAGCAGGCTTCCGGTGCCGTCGTCGTCTCCCACGGGGAGACCATGGTCCTTGTCACCGCGACCGTCGGCAGCCTGCGCGACGTCGACTTCCTGCCGCTCACCGTCGACGTCGAGGAGCGAATGTACGCCGCCGGGAAGATCCCCGGCTCCTTCTTCAAGCGCGAGGGTCGCGCAGGCGAGAAGGCGACCCTGACCGCGCGCATGATCGACCGCCCGATCCGGCCGCTGTTCCCGGACGGGTGGCACTACGAGACGCAGATCGTGGCCGTTCCGCTTTCGGTCGACCACGTTCACCCGTACGACATCCTCGCCATGAACGGCGCCTCCGCGGCGCTCATGCTGTCCGAGGTCCCGCTGCCGGCCCCGGTCGGCGCGGTGCGGATCGGCAAGATCGACGGCAACTTCGTCATCAACCCGAGCGAGGAGGACCTCGTCGACAACACCGACCTCGACCTGGTCGTCGCCGGCACCGAGGAGGCGATCCTGATGGTCGAGGCCGGCGCCAACGAGGTGCCGGAGGCCGAGATCCTCGACGCGCTCGACATCGCGCACACCGAGATCAAGAAGCTCTGTCGCGCCCAGCGCGAGCTGGCCGAGAAGGCCGGCAAGGAGAAGCTCGTCATCGAGCCGCCGCAGGTCGACGAGGAGCTGCTGGAGCGCATCCGCGCCAGCCACGGCGCCCAGCTCGACGAGGCGACCCAGATCGCCGACAAGCTGGAGCGCCAGGAGGCCACCAAGGCCGTCCAGGAGGCGGTGCTCCAGGAGTACGCCGGCGATCCCGAGACGACCGAGAACTACCTCGAGCTGCGGCAGAAGGTGCAGCTCGCGTTCGACCGTCTCGAGAAGACGATCATCCGCCAGCGGATCGCCGTCGACAAGAAGCGCCCCGACGGACGCAGCGCCAACGAGATCCGGCCGATCACCATCGAGGTCGGCCCGCTGCCGCGCACGCACGGCTCGGCGCTGTTCACCCGCGGCCAGACCCAGGCCCTCAGCGTCGTCGCGCTCGGCACGCTGAAGGAGGAGATGCGGCTCGACGACCTCGGGCTGCGCAAGCAGAAGTTCTACTGGCACCACTACAACTTCCCGCCGTTCTCGGTGGGCGAGGTCGGCTTCATGCGCGGCCCGAAGCGCCGTGACATCGGCCACGGCGCGCTGGCCGAGCGGGCGCTGGCGCCGATGATCCCGTCGATCGACGAGTTCCCGTACACGATCCGCGTCGTGTCGGACATCCTCGAGTCGAACGGATCGTCGTCGATGGCGTCGGTGTGCGGCTCGTCGCTGTCGCTGATGGATGCCGGCGTGCCGATCAAGGCGCCGGTTGCCGGCATCGCGATGGGCCTGATCAAGGAGGGCGACGACTACATCGTCCTCACCGACATCGCGGGCGTCGAGGACCACCTCGGCGACATGGACTTCAAGGTCGCCGGCACCGAGCGGGGCATCACCGCCCTGCAGATGGACATCAAGATCAGCGGCGTGACCTTCGACATCCTGCGTGACGCGCTCGCGCAGGCCCGCGAGGCGCGGCTGGACATCCTGCGCCGGATGCGCGACGCGATCCCGGCGCCGCGCCAGCAGCTCTCGCCGCACGCGCCGCGGATCATCACGGTCCAGATCGACCCGTCGAAGATCGGCCTGCTCATCGGCAAGGGCGGCGAGACGATCCGCGGCCTGTCCGAGGAGTTCGACTCGCAGATCGACGTCCACGACGACGGCACGGTCCACATCTACTCGTCCAACGGCGAGCTCGGCGAGACCCTGGCGGAGCGCATCCGCCAGATGACCAAGGAGGTCGAGGTCGGCGACGAGTTCTCCGGCAAGGTCGTCAAGACCACGACCTTCGGCGCCTTCGTCGAGCTGACGAAGGGCACCGACGGCCTGTTGCACATCTCCAACGTGGCGCCCGGCGAGCGCGTCGGCAGCGTCGAGGAGGTGCTCAACAAGGGCGACGAGGTCAAGGTCAAGGTCGTCGAGGTCGACCGCGAGCGCGGCCGCATCGGCCTGCGCCTCGCCGAGGACCCGGACGTGATCGGCAAGACGCCGGAGGAGCTGGCCGCGATCGGCTCCGGCGGCGGGTCGAGCTCGTCGGGCGGCGGGGCCAACGGCGGCTCCGGCGGCTCCGGCGGGGGCTCGCGGCGCCGCAAGCGCAGCAGCCGCCCGCGGCACCGTCCGGACCGCGGCTGAGGCCCGGTGTCTGAGGCCGTTCGGGGCCGCGCCTAGCGGTGGTCCGCAGCGTGCACGAGGAGCACCGGCTTACCGAGCTCGAACCAGGCGTGCGGATCGTCACGGAGTCGATGGACTCCGTGCGATCCGTCGCGCTCGGGTTCTGGATCGGGACCGGGTCGGCGCACGAGGCCGAGGAGCGCGCCGGCCTCTCGCACCTGCTGGAGCACATGCTCTTCCGCGGGACCGCGTCGTACAGCTCGGTGGAGATCGACCAGATCTTCGACGGCTGGGGCGCGGAACTGAACGCGGGCACCGGACGCGAGTCCACGTCGGTGTTCACGCGCGTGCTCGACGTCCATCTCGCCGACGCGTTCGACGTGATGGCGGAGATGGTCTGGCGGCCGCGGCTCGCCGACGAGGACCTGAGCCAGGAGCGACAGATCGTCCTCGAGGAGCTGGCGATGTACGAGGACGACCCGCAGGACCGGGTGTTCGACCTGCTCGGCGAGGCGGTGTTCGGCTCGCACCCGCTCGGGCGGGCGATCATCGGCCGCCGCGAGGTCGTCGCCGGAGTGAGCGGCGAGGCGCTGCGCGCCTTCCACCACGCCCGCTACACGGGGCCGAACGTGGTGGTGGCGGCCGCCGGGTCGGTTGACCACGACCAGGTGGTGGAGCTGGTGCGCAAGCGGCTCGACGCGGTTCCCGACGCCGCGCCGCAGCGCGACGATCCCGGCTCGCCGCAGGACCATGTCGCGCCGCGGCGGCGGTTCATCGCCAAGGAGACCGAGCAGTATCACGTGTGCCTCGGCGCGCCGGGCATCGCGCGCGACGACGACCGCCGCTTCGCGCTGCGCGTGCTCGACAGCCTGCTCGGCGGCACCTCCTCGTCGCGGCTCTTCCAGGAGGTGCGCGAGAAGCGCGGCCTGGCCTACTCGGTCTACTCGTTCGTCTCGCTGTACGCGCAGACCGGCCAGGTCGGCCTGTACCTGGGGACCCGCCCGGACAACGTGGGCGTGGCGCTGGAGGTGGTGGCGACCGAGCTGCAGCGGCTGCTCGAGGACGGCGTGACGGCCGAGGAGCTGGAGCGCGCCCGCGAGCACGTGAAGGGCCGCATGGTCCTCTCGCTCGAGTCGACGGTGGCGCGCATGAACCGGCTCGGCGGAGCGGTGCTGGCCGGACTGCCGGTGCTCACCGTGGACGAGACGATCGAGCGGCTGGATGCCGTCACTGTCGAGGACGTGACCGGGCTTGCACGTGAGCTGTACGCGCCGGAGCGGCTGAGCGCCGCGGGGATCGGCGCTGACGAGAAGGCCTTCGGCGCCGCGCTGGCGCCGATCAGCGAGAGGTTGGCGCAAGCAGCATGAGCGACAAGATCAGGGTTGGAGTCTCGGGCGCCGCCGGCAAGGTGGGGCGCGTGATCTGCGAGGGCGTCGAGGCGGCCGAGGACATGGTGCTGGCCGGCCGCGCCGACCCGGCTCTCGGCACCGAGCTCGCAGACATCCTCGGCGACTGCGACGTCGTCGTCGACTTCACCCGCCCGGACGTGGGGCAGGCGAACGCGCTTGCCTGCATGCGCGCCGGGGTGAACGTGGTGATCGGGACGACCGGCTTCGACCTGGAGCCGCTGCGCAGCGCCGGCCCGGGCAAGGCGTTCTTCGCCCCGAACTTCGCGATCGGCGCGGTGCTGATGATGCGCTTCGCCGCCGAGGCGTCGAAGTTCATGCCCAGGGCGGAGATCATCGAGCTGCACCACGACACCAAGCTCGACAAGCCGTCCGGCACCGCCAAGCACACGGCGGAGCGGATGGAGGGCGAGGTGCCGATCCACTCGGTCCGCCTGCCGGGCCTGGTCGCGCACCAGGAGGTGATCCTGGGGGCACAGGGGCAGACGCTCACGATCCGCCACGACTCCACCGACCGCACGTCGTTCGTGCCCGGCGTGCTGCTCGCGGTCCGGCGCGTGATGGAGCAGGAGGAGCCGCTCCGCGTCGGGTTGGAGACGCTGCTCTTCGACGATCAGGGGTGATCCGGCCCGCCCGGCCCGAGGAGGCCGCCGCGCTGGCGGCGCTGGAGCTGCGCGCCCGGCACTGGGCGTACGCGGAGCGGCTGGACGACCCGGTGCAGCCGGACCCGGATCAGCTCGAGGCCAAGTGGCGCGCCGCCGAGCGGGCCTGGGCGTTCGACGGTGGCGATCGCGTCTATGGCGCGGCGCGCGTGGCGGGGGAGGAGCTCACCGACCTGTGGGTCGAGCCGGCCGCCCAGGGCAACGGGATCGGCTCGGCGCTGCACGACCACGTGCTCGCCGAGCTGCGAGCCGCGGGGGCGGAACGGGCGCACGCCTGGATACCGGCCGCGGACGGCCAGGCGCGCGAGTTCCTCGGAAGGCGCGGCTGGGTGGCTGACGGCGGCCGCCGCGACGACGGCGTGCGCCGCGTGCGGATGAGCCGCGAGCTGTAGTCCCCTCCCACCTCCTGCGTCTGTTTCCACCCGCTGGGGCGGGTGGAAACAGACGCAGGACGAACGCAGACGGTTCGTGCGTCTGTTTCCACCTGCTGGAGCGGGTGGAAACAGACGCAGGATGAACGGGGAGACGGGGACGGCGGATCAGCCGCCGCGGACCAGCTCCACCAGGCGCGTGTTGCGGCGGGAAGCGTCGACGCGCCGCAGCGCCAGCGGGAGGGCGCCGCGCTCGGCGACGATCACGCATACCGTCTGGCTGCGCGTGACGGCCGTGTAGAGCAGGTTGCGCGTGAGCATCGGCGTGTGCGCGCGGGCGAGCGCGATCACCACCGCCGGCGCCTGCGACCCCTGCATCTTGTGGACCGAGCAGGCGTAGGCGAGCCGCAGCGTCGACGCCGAGTCGGTGTCGAGGGTGAGCACGCGGCCGTCGTCGCAGGCCACCGTCAGCGCGTCCTTCTCGTCGTCGGCGTCCACGACCACCGCCACCTCGCCGTTGTAGAAGGAGCGCTCGTGGTCGTTGCGGGTCTGCATGATCCGGTCACCCACCCGCAGCGGCGTCCCGCGGACCGGGCGTCCGTGCGGGTTCAGCTCCGCCCGCAGCGCCTCGTTGAGCGCGTCGATCCCCACCGCGCCCCTGTGCATCGGCGCCAGCACCTGCACCTCAGCGGTCGCGTTCAGCTTGTAGTGGCCGGGGATGCGACGGGCGGCGAGCGAGACCACCTCGTCGAACACCTGCTCCGGCCGGTCGCGCTCGATCACGAAGAAGTCGCGCACGTCGTCCGGGCCGGCCCTGGTGGGCGGAGGCTCGCCGCGGTCGATCGCGTGCGCCGCCCGAACGATCAGCGACCGCGCCGCCTGCCGGAACACCTCCGTCAGCCGCGTCGACGGCACCGCTCCGGAGGCGAGCAGGTCGCCCAGCACGCGGCCCGGGCCCACGGGGGCGAGCTGGTCGTCGTCGCCCACCAGCAGCACGTGCGTGCGCGGCCCGACCGCGTCCAGCAACGCCGCCGCCAGCCGCACGTCCAGCATCGACGCCTCGTCGACCACCAGCATGTCGACGCCGGTCAGCGGGTCGTCGGCGTCGCGCGCGAACCCCTCGCCCGGCACGTACTCGAGCAGCCGGTGGATCGTGCTTGCCTCCGCGCCCGTGGACTCCGCCAGCCGCCGCGCCGCCTTGCCGGTCGGCGCGCACAGCCGCACCGCCCGCCGGTGGGAGCGCAGCAGGTCCACCAGCGCGCGCATCGTCGCCGTCTTGCCCGTGCCCGGCAGGCCCGTGAGGATCGACAGCCGGTGCCCGGCGGCCTTCCGCACCGCCGCCCACTGCGCCGGGGTGGGACGGGGCGCGTCGGGCCCGTCGTCCGGCGGCTCCGCGGGCACCTCGATGTCCAGCGTGGGCGGCGCGGAGAGCAGCTCGCGCACCCGCTCGGCCAGCTTGCGCTCGGTGCGGTCCATGCGCGCGTCGAGCACGCGGTCGCCGTCGCGCACCAGGTCGGCCTCCGGCAGCCGCGCCGCCACCGCCTCCGGCTCGACGCCGAGCAGCGCGGCGGTGCGGGCGCACAGCTCGTCGGCGGGCAGGAAGCAGTGGCCGTCCTGCTCGGCGGACACCAGCACGTGGCGGAGCGCCGCGTCGAAGCGCCGCGGCGAGTCGGGCGGCTCGCCGATCGCGCGCGCCACCTGGTCGGCGGTGGCGAAGCCGATCCCCTCCACCTCGACGAGCGCGTAGGGGTCCTCGCGCAGCAGCTCCAGGCCGCCGTCGCCCAGCGCCCGCTGCACCCGCGCCGCCGCCGCGGCGGGGACGCCGTGCTCGGCCAGGAAGAGCCGCAACGCGCGTCCGCCCGCCAGCCGCCTCCAGGAGGCGACCGCCGCCCCGATCCGCGCCGGCCCGATCCCCGGCACCTCGCGCAGCCGCCGCTCGGGGTCGGCGTCGATCACCTCCAGCACGTCGGGGCCGTGGCGGTGAAGCAGCCAGGCGGCGCCCACCTCGCCGACGTGCTTGACCTGGGAGAGCAGCGAGAGCAGCGCCTGGTCGCCCGTCGGCGGCTTCACCCGCACCTGCTCGCAGCGGAGCTGGCGGCCGAAGCGCGGGTGCTCGTGCCACGCACCCGCCACCTCGACCACGTCGCCCGGCACCACCTGGCCGAGCGGTCCGGTGAGCACGATCTCCTCGCCGTCGTCGGTGATCGCCGCGGCCACGGCGAACGAGCCGTCGTCTGCGCTGAAGCGCAGGGCGACGATCTCCGCCTCGAGGGTCACGGGCTCCGCCATGGCCGCCAGCGTACGCGCCGGAGACGACCGCCCCGGCGACGTGGGAGAATGCTCGCCGTGCCGGACCTCGGAGCCATCATCACCGCGATCGTCACGCCCTTCGACGAGAAGGGGCAGGTCGACGAAGAGGCGTTCGTCGACCTCCTGCACCACCTCGCCGCGCACGGCTCGGACGGCTTCGTCGTCTGCGGCACGACCGGCGAGGCCTCGACGCTCACCGACGAGGAGCACCTGCGCGTCATCGAGGTGGCCGTCCAGAACAGGCCGCCCGGCACGACGATCATCGCCGGCGCGGGCTCCAACGACACCCGGCACGCCGTCCACCTGACGGAGAAGTCCACCGAGCTGGGCGTCGACGCGATCCTCAGCGTCACCCCGTACTACAACAAGCCCAACCGGCGCGGCATCAAGCGCCACTACGAGGAGATCGCGCGCGCCACCGACAAGCCGATCATCCTCTACAACATCCCGTCGCGGGTGGTCATCGACCTGCCCAACGACTTCCTCGCCGAGCTGGCGCAGATCGAGAACGTCGACTACGTCAAGCAGGCCAACAACGACAACCTGGCCCCGATCGACGGCCTGGGGATCTACGCCGGCAACGACGAGCTGCTGGCCGCGACGCTCGACATCGGCGGATGCGGCGGCATCCTCGTCGCCAGCCACCTGGTCGGCGAGCAGATGCGGCGCATGGTCGACGAGCCCGAGCAGCGCCACGCGATCGACGCCGAGCTGCAGGACCTCTACAAGGTGCTCGGCATCACCACCAACCCGATCCCGATCAAGGCGGCGCTCGCTATGCTCGGCCACCGCGTCGGCGGGCTGCGCCTGCCGCTCGTGGAGGCCGACGAGCAGGAGAAGGCGGCGATCCGCGCCGTGCTGGAGCGGCTCGGCCTGCTGGCCTCGGCCGGCGCCTCCTGAGGCGATGGCGGGGACGCTCCGCGTCCTGCCCCTCGGCGGGCTGGGCGAGATCGGCAAGAACATGACCGTCGTCGAGTACGACGGCGCGATCCTCGTCATCGACACCGGCCTGCGTTTCCCGACGCCCGAGCAGGTGGGCATCGACCTCGTCCTGCCCGACTTCAGCTACCTGCGCGACCGGGTCGACGACATCGAGGGCATCATCATCACCCACGGCCACGAGGACCACGTCGGCGCGCTGCCGTGGGTGCTGCGCGAGCTCGGCACCGACATCCCGGTGTTCGGCGGGCGGCTCACGATGGCGATGGCCCGCTCCAAGCTCGACGAGCACAAGCTGCGCGACACCAACCTGACGGACGTCGCCGCCGGGGAGAAGCTCGAGCTCGGCCCGTTCGACGTGGAGCTCATCCACGTCACCCACTCGATCCCCGACAGCCTCGCGGTCGCCGTCACCACCGACCTGGGGACGGTTCTGTTCACCGGCGACTACAAGTTCGACCAGACGCCGGTCGACGGGCGACCAGCGGACGTCAGCCGGCTCGCAGAGCTGGGGCGGGAGGGGATCCTGCTGCTGTGCGGCGACTCGACCAACGCCGACCGGCCCGGCTTCTCGCCGACCGAGTCGGTCGCAGGGCCCAGCCTGGAGGCGCTGTTCGCCCGCTGCAGCGGCCGGATCATCGTCACCTCGTTTGCCTCCAACATCCACCGCGTCCAGCAGGTGATCGACGCGGCGGTGATGCACGGGCGCAAGGTCGTGCTCGTCGGCCGCTCGATGCGCAAGAACATCAACATCGGGCGGATGCTCGGGCACATCGACGTGCCCGAGGGGACGATCATCCAGCCGCGCGAGGCCTCCGACTTCCCCGACCACAGGCTGGTGTTCATCTCCACCGGCAGCCAGGGCGAGCCGCTCTCGGCGCTGCGGCGGATGGCCTACCGCGACCACCCGCAGGTCGAGCTGCACGAGGGCGACACCGTCGTCTTCGCCGCCACGCCGATCCCCGGCAACGAGCGCGCCGTCAACGACACGATCGACCGCCTGTACCACATCGGCTGCGACGTGATCACGGCCGCCGACGCGCCGGTGCACGCCTCCGGCCACGGCTACCAGGAGGAGCTGAAGCTGATGCTCAACTTGGTGCGGCCGCGCTACGTGATGCCGTTCCACGGCGACCACAAGCGCATCCACATGCACGCCGAGCTGGCCGAGGCGGTCGGCATCCCGCCGGAGCGGGTCTTCAAGGGGGAGAACGGGCTGCCGCTGGAGATCGACGAGCACGGCGCCCGCTTCGGCCGCCCGGAGCGCGCGGGCATGATCTACGTCGACGGGGTCGACATCGGCGACCCGGCCGACGTCGCCCTGCGCGACCGGCGCATGCTGAGCGCCGACGGCATCTTCGTCGTGGTGGTGACGATCTCCGAGCAGGACGGCTCGCAGGTGGCCGACCCGGAGATCATCTTCCGCGGCGTGCCGTACTCGACCGCCGAGGACCTCGTCGCCGACCTACGCCAGGCGGTCACCGAGTCGCTGGAGCGCGCCGCGGAGGAGGAGATCCGCGAGATCGACCTCCTGCAGGCGACGCTGCACGACGACCTCGCGCACTTCGTCTACGACCGCATCCGCCGCCGGCCGATGATCCTGCCGGTGGTCGTCGAGGTCTGAGGCCCGCGTCGCGACGCGCGGCTCCTACGCCTGGGCGGGCGTCGGCTGCTCGGCGGGCTCGGGCGCCCCGCTGAGCGGCAGGGTGACGACGAACCGCGCGCCGCCCTCCGGCGGCGACTCGAGCCGCACGTCGCCGCCGTGCGCGCGGGCGACCGTCTTGACGATCGCCAGCCCGAGCCCGGTGGAGCCGGCGCGGTCGCCGCCGGCGCGCACGAACCGCTCGAACACCCGGTCGCGCAGCTCCTCCGGCACGCCCGGGCCGTCGTCGGCGACGATCAGCCGCACCTCCTTGTCGTCGGCCTGGAGCGTCGCGCTGACGTGCGTGCCCGCCGGCGTGTGGCGCAGCGAGTTCTCGAGCAGGTTGGAGACCATCCGGTGCAGCTCGTCCTGCGCGCCGACGATCGTCGTCGACGGCGCCGAGACGGTCACCTCGTGGTCGCTGGAGATCGGGCCCAGCTCGGCGGCGGCGTCGACAACGATCTGCCCGAGGTCGACCGGCCGGTGGGGGGTGGTGCGGCGCGCGTCGGCGCGCGCGAGCAGCAGCAGGTCGGCCACGAGATGGCGCATCCGCTGCGTGGAGCGAAGCGCCGAGCGGGCGGCGTCGCCCGCCTCGCCCTCCAGCGCGTCGGCGAGCAGCTCCAGGTTCGCCAGCACGCTGGTCAGCGGGGTGCGCAGCTCGTGGCTGGCGTCGGCGATGAACTGCCGCTGGTGCTCGAGCACCGCCTCCCGCTCGGCGCGCGAGGACTCCAGCGCCTGCAGCATGTCGTCCAGGGTGCGTGCCAGCTCGGCCACCTCGTCCTCGGTGTCGGGCACCGGGACGCGCCGGTTGGGGTCCGCCGTGCGGGCGATCGTGCGCGCGGTGGAGGTCAGCCGCGACAGCGGCGCGAGCGCCCGCTCCGACAGCGCGTGCGCCAGCACCAGCGCGACCGCCGAGGCGGCCAGCACGCCCAGCAGCAGGAACAGCCGCACGCGCGCGACCGTCGCCTCCACCGTTGCGGTCGGGCGCGCGTACTGGATGTAGACGCGCTGGCTCAGGCGGGGATCGACCGTGCTGTACAGGCGGGTGAGCCGCGTCTCGACGCGGTAGCCGCCGACCTCGCCGGTCTCGCCGAGCGGAAGCCCCATCCGCGTGAAGTCGGGCGCGTTGCGGGTCTGCGCGATCACCTGGCCGCCCGGCGCGACCACCCGGATGACCGCGCTGCTCGAGGCCGCGTAGGCCTGCACCGTCGCCGGGTCGATGTTCGCCCGCCCGTAGCGGTAGGTGATGGTGAGCTGCTGAGCGAGGTTGACCACCGAGGAGCGCAGCTCGCCGCGGAAGTCGTCGCGGATGCGGTCGACCGTGAGCTGGCCGATCGCGAGCGCGAACACGCACAGCACCGCGAACGTCAGCCCGGCCGACAGGAGCGCCAGCCGCCAGCGCAGCGACAGCGAGCGCAGGAACTTGATCATGCGCGCAGCACGTAGCCGGCGCCGCGGATCGTGTGCAGGAGCCGGGGCTCGCCGCCCGCCTCCAGCTTGCGGCGCAGGTTGGAGACGAACACCTCGATCGTGTTCGTCGTCGCGAACGGGTCGTAGCCCCAGACGTCCTCCAGCAGCCGCTGGCGCGAGATGACGATGCGCTCGTTGCGCATCAGGTACTCGAGCAGCTCGAACTCGCGCTGGGTGAGCTTGATCTCGCGGTCGCCGCGCCGCACCTCGTGGGTGTCGGGGTTGAGCGACAGGTCGCCGACCACCAGCGACGCGCTCCCGCGCGGCGGGCGGCGGCGCAGCAGCGCCCGCATCCGCGCCAGCAGCTCCTGGCGCTCGAACGGCTTGACGAGGTAGTCGTCGGCGCCCGCGTCCAGCCCGGCGACACGCGACTCGACCGCGTCCCGCGCGGTGAGCATCAGGATCGGCACGTCGCCCTCGGCGCGAAGCTGCCGGGCGACGTCCATGCCGTCGATCTTCGGCAGGCCGAGGTCGAGGATCACCAGGTCGGGGATGAACTCGGCGGCCGCCTTCAGCGCCGCCTCGCCGTCCGCGGCGACGCGCGTGTCGTAGCCCTCCAGGCGCAGCGAGCGCTGCAGGACCTGCGCGATGTCCTCGTCGTCCTCGACGATCAGCACCCGGGCCTGGCGGTCGTGGCCGTCCAGCATCAGGTTCGATGGTAGGGGCAGCGCTTCGCGTTGCGCCAGGGGTTGCGGCAGGGACGCCACCGGGTCCGTCGAAGGGACTCCGGAAAGCCGCATGTCGACCACCCGTACGCCGACCCGCTCGTCACGCAGAGCAAGCAGCAAGCCGCGCCGCCGCACCGCCGGCAAGTCCCGGGCACGGGCGAGGCGCTCCTCGGCCGTCTGGGCGCCGCGCATGCCCCAGCTCGAGCAGCGCCACCTGGACCTGATCGGGCTCGGCTTGGTGGCGGCCGGGGTGTTCCTGGCGTTCCCGCTGTACTTCGGCTTCGACGGCGGGCGCGCCGGCGACGCGATCGTCGACGGCCTGGCGTTGGCGATCGGCGGACTGCGCATCCTGGCGCCGGTGGCGCTCATCGCCGCCGGGGCGATCCTTGTCCTGCGCCCGCTGCTGCCCGCCGTGCGGCCGTTCCGCTCCGGCGGGATCCTGCTGTTGCTCGCGCTGGCGCTGATGCTCGCCCACGGCACGCTAGGCCTGGGTCCCGACGACGCTCGCCACGGCTACTGGGACCCGGAGCTCCTGCGCCATCGCGGCGGCTATCTCGGCGAGGTCGAGCTGTACGTCACCGAGACCCTGCTCGGCTCGATCGGCGCTCACATAGTCGCCCTGTTCATGGCGCTCGCCGGCGTCCTGCTGCTGACGGGAGCCTCCGTCGCCGGGGTGATCAAGGCCACCGGGGCGAGCGTCGCGGACACCACGCGCGTGCTGCGCCGCCGCCTGGAGGACGAGCCGCCCGCCAGGAAGGGCACGAGGCGCTCCCGCAAGCGGGCCGACGCGGACACGCCGCCCGTGCAGGTCCCCGAGCCGGCGGACGAGGAGATCGTCGTCACCACCGGCGGGGGCAGCGCCGACCCGTCCGCGCTCGACGGCAGCAAGCGGTACCCGGACCTCTACGGCGAGGAGACGCAGCCCGAGCCCGAGCCCGTCGAGGAGCCGGTCGCCGAGGAGCCCGAGCCGGAGCAGGTGGAGGCCGAGGCCGACGAGGAGCTCGAGCCCGGAGCGGTCGAGGCCTCCGAGCCCGAGGACTCCGACGACGACGAGCCGCGCGGCGCCGAGGTGCTCGACGAGCAGCAGCTCCAGCTCGAGGCGCGCGCCGAGGGAGAGGAGGGCGAGATCGAGTACGTGCTCCCCGACCCGCGCGTGCTCAAGCGCTCCAGCGGCGACCAGGCCGGCCCCGACGAGGCGAGCATCGAGGAGGTCGGCAGGCGGCTCGTCGAGGCGCTCGGCCACTTCAAGATCGAGAGCAAGGTCGTCGGCACCGTCACAGGTCCGCACATCACCCGCTACGAGCTGCGGCTGGCGCCCGGAGTGAAGATGAGCAAGGTCGCCCAGCTCAAGGACGACCTCGCCTACGCGCTGGCCGCCACGGAGATCCGCATCCTCGCCCCGATCCCCGGCAAGCAGGCGGTCGGCATCGAGGTGCCCAACCGCGAGCGGCGCATGGTGTGGCTCGGCGACGTCTTCAAGCCCGGCCGCCGCAACGACTCCTCGCCGCTGGTCGTCTGGCTCGGCAAGGACGTCTCCGGCAAGGCGATCTCCGCCGACCTGGCCAAGATGCCGCACCTGCTCGTCGCCGGCACCACCGGCGCGGGCAAGTCGGGCTGCATCAACGCGATGCTCAGCTCGATCCTGCTCAACGCCACGCCCGACGAGGTGCGGCTCGTGCTCGTCGATCCCAAGCAGGTCGAGCTCAACCACTACGAGGACGTCCCGCACCTGCTCACGCCGGTGATCACCAGCCCGCGCCAGGCGGCCAACGCGCTGCAGAACCTGGTGCGGGAGATGGAGTGGCGCTACGGGATCATGGCCATGAAGCGCACCCGCTCCCTCAAGGAGCTCAACAAGGTGCGCGAGGCCGAGGGCGAGCGGCCGCTCCCGTACATCCTGTGCGTGATCGACGAGCTCGCCGACCTGATGATGGTCGCGCCCGCCGACGTGGAGGACTCGATCATCCGCATCGCCCAGAAGGCGCGCGCCGTCGGCATCCACCTCGTGCTCGCCACACAGAGCCCGCGCGTGGACGTCATCACCGGCATGATCAAGGCCAACGTGCCGTCGCGGATCGCCTTCGCGGTGAGCTCGCAGACCGACTCGCGCGTGATCCTCGACCAGAACGGCGCCGAGTCGCTGCTGGGCATGGGCGACATGCTGTTCTCGCCCGTCGGCTCCTCGAAGCTGCAGCGCATCCAGGGCGCCTACATCGACGAGGAGCAGATCGCGGCGATCACCGGCTTCTGGGCGCGGCAAGGCGAGCCGGAGCTGCGCGAGGACCTGCTCGAGGAGGTGGAGACCGAGGAGCAGCAGGACTCCGGCGAGGAGCGCGCCGGAATGGACCCCGACGAGGACCCGCTGCTGGCCGACGCGATCCGGCTCGTCGTCGAGATGGGCACCGCGTCGACGTCGATGCTCCAGCGGCGCATGCGGCTCGGCTACACGCGCGCCGGGCGCCTGATGGACATGCTCGAGCGCCGCGGGATCATCTCCGGCTACGAGGGCTCCAAGCCGCGGCAGGTGCTCATCACCGAGGCCGACCTGCCGCGCGTCCTGTCCAACCTCGCCGAGCGCGGCGACATCGAGGCCCCCACCGACGTGGAGCTCCCCGCGCCGGTGGCCTCCGACGAGCCGCCTACCGGTGACGAGACCTGACGGGCGTTCGTAGACTCAGCCCCTGAATGCCGGAGATCGGTGCCACCCTGCGAGAGGCGCGCATGCGCGCCCGCATCGATATCTCGGAGATCGAGGCCAAGACCAAGATCCGGGCCAAGTACCTGCGTGCGCTCGAGAACGAGGAGTGGGGGCTGCTGCCCGGCCCCACCTACGTGCGCACCTTCCTGCGCACCTACGCCGAGGCGCTCGGGCTCGACGCCAAGCTGCTGGTGGAGGAGTACAAGCTCCGCCACGAGCCGCCCTCCGACCATGACCTGATGCCGATCAGCCCGCCGCGGCGGCCGCCCAACGCGCCCGGGCCACGGATGCCGCGATGGGTGCCCGTCGCCGTCATGGTGGTGCTGCTGCTCGTCGGCCTGTTCGCCCTGGGGACCCTGGCCGGCGAGGACGAGAGCCCGGAGGCCACCGAGGTGCGGATCCCGACCACCCGCACCACGGTGACGACCGTGCCGCGCACCACCACCGCGCCGCGGCGCAGCAGCGCGGAGCGCCGGCAGACGCCCGTCGCCTCTTCGCGCGTGGCGGAGCTGCGGCTGGTGCCCACCGGAGAGGTGTACGTCTGCCTGGAGGACGCCTCCGGCAACAAGCTGATCTCGGGCGCCACGCTGCGGCCCGGCTCGACCGCCGGCCCGTTCCGCTCGCGGCGGTTCCGCGTGCGGCTCGGCAACGGCAACGTCAGGCTGAACGTCGACGGACGCACCCGCCGCGTCGGCCGGGACAGCCCGATGGGCTACGTGATCACCAAGAACGAGGTGCGCCGGATCGATCCCGCCGATGCGCCGGAGTGCGTGTAGGCATGAGCGCGCGGGCGGGCATCGTCGTCACCGGCACCGAGGTCCTCACGGGACGGGTCGCGGACCGCAACGGCCCCTGGCTGGCCGAGCGGCTGCGTGAGCGCGGCATCGAGCTGGCGCACACGGTCATCGTCGGCGACCGGCCCGAGGACGTCCGCGACGCGCTCGGGTGGCTGGCGGACGCCGGGATGGACCTGATCGTCACCAGCGGCGGGCTGGGCCCGACCGAGGACGACCTGACGGCGTCGGTGGTGGCCGAGTTCCAGGGCCGCCCGATGAAGCTCGATCCCGAGCTGGAGCAGCGGATCTGGGACATCCTCTCCACGCTGCGGGCGCGCTTCCCGAACGTCGACGAGGACTCGATCCGCCGCGCCAACCGGAAGCAGGCGCTGGTGCCGGAGGGCGCCACCGTGCTCGAGCCGGTCGGCACCGCGCCCGGCTTCGTCGTTCCGCCCACGCGGGAAGGCGGGCCGACCGTGGTGGTTCTGCCGGGACCGCCGCGCGAGCTGCAGCCGATGTGGCGCGCCGCGGTGGAGACCGACGCGTTCCGCGCCGCCGTCGCCGGGGCCGACACCTACGTCCAGGAGACGATGCGGCTGTTCGGCATCCCCGAGGCCGCGATCGTCGACACGATGCAGGCCGCGCGCGACGCGGGCGTGGCGATCGATGCGATGGAGATCACCACCTGCCTGCGGCGCGGCGAGGTGGAGGTCGTCACCCGCTACACGCCCGAGCAGCGCGAGGCCTATGCGGCGTTCGTCGACGTGGTGCGCGAGCGCCACGGGCACCGGCTGTTCAGCGAGGACGGCACGACCGTGGACGAGCAGGTGGCGACGCTGCTGCGCACCAGCGAGCGAACGATCGCGACCGCCGAGTCGTGCACCGGCGGGCTGCTCGCCGCCCGGCTGACCGAGCGGCCGGGCTCTTCCGCCTACGTCCTCGGCGGGCTCGTCGTCTACGACAACGAGGCGAAGGTCAGGCTGGCCGGCGTGGAGCCCGCGCTGCTGGAGCGCACCGGGGCGGTCTCCGAGGAGGTGGCGGAGGCGCTCGCCGAGGGGGCGCGCAAGGCGCTCGGCGCCGACATCGGCGTGGGGATCACCGGCATCGCCGGTCCGGACGGCGGCACCCCCGACAAGCCGGTCGGCACGGTCTGCCTGTCGGTCTGCTCGGCGGGGGCGCGCCTGACCCGGCGCGTCCACCTGCCCGGCTCGCGCGCCGACGTGCGCGACCGCACGACCACCGTCGCGATGCACCTGGTGCGCCGCCTGCTGCAGGGCGCAGGCGATCCCGTGCCGTCGATGCCGCGATGAGCGCCCGGCTGTTCGTCGCGCTCGAGGTCAGCGAGGAGGACCGCAGCGTCCTCGCCGACTGGGCGCTGCGGGCGATCGGCGACGACCCCGGGCTGCGGCCGGTCGCGGCGGAGAACCTGCACCTGACGCTCGCGTTCCTGGGCCATCGCTCCCTGGCCGAGCTGGACGACGTGGCGGCGCTGATCGAGGACTTCGCTCCCGGCGAGCCGCCGCAGCTCGAGACCGCGGGCGCGCTGTGGCTCTCGCCGCGCCGTCCGCACGTGCTCACCGTCGCGGTGGCCGACCCGAGCCGCCGGCTGGGGCGGCTGCACGAGCGGCTGTGGGACGAGCTGGAGGCGGTCGGCCTGCCGCGCGAGGAGCGCCCGTTCCGGCCGCACATCACGGTGGCGCGCATCCGCCGCGGCTGGGGCGTGCCGCGCCGCGAGCTGGAGCCGGCGCCACTGCGGCCGCTGACGCCGCAGGGGATCGTCCTTTACCGGTCCTACCTCGGGCGGGGCGTGGGCGGCGGCCCCGCCTACGAGCCGCAGGCGCGCGTCGATTTCGCCGTCGATTCGTGACGCCCGCGTGCCCTTGCGGCACGGGAGGCGGCGTAGCGTGGCCGGTCGGTTCGGTTCCGTCCGATGCGGCCCGCACACTCAGGTGGCCGCCCATGCCCAGAGAGAGGTTTGACGATGGCTGCAACCGCTGACGAGAAGGCCGCCAAGGCGCGCGACGCCGCCCTGCAGGGCGCGATCACCCAGATCGAGCGCCAGTTCGGCAAGGGCACGATCATGCGCATGGGCGACGAGGGCGCCCAGGTGAAGGTCAGCGCCATCCCGACCGGCGCCCTGTCGCTGGACCTGGCGCTGGGCATCGGCGGCCTGCCGCGGGGCCGCATCGTCGAGATCTTCGGCCCGGAGTCCTCGGGCAAGACGACGCTCGTCTACCACGTGCTCGCCGAGGCGCAGAAGCGCGGCGGCGTGTGCGCGTTCATCGACGCCGAGCATGCGATGGACCCGCTGTACGCGCAGGCGATCGGCGTCAACATCGACGAGCTGCTGGTCTCGCAGCCCGACTACGGCGAGCAGGCGCTCGAGATCGCCGACATGCTGGTGCGGTCCGGCGCCGTCGACGTGGTGGCCGTCGACTCGGTTGCGGCGCTGACCCCGCGCGCCGAGCTGGAGGGGCAGATGGGCGACGCGACCGTCGGCCTGCAGGCGCGGATGATGAGCCAGGCGATGCGCAAGCTGGCGGGCAACCTCAACCGCACGCAGACGCTCTGCCTGTTCACCAACCAGATCCGCGAGAAGGTCGGCGTGATGTTCGGCTCGCCGGAGACCCAGCCGGGCGGTCGCGCGCTCAAGTTCTACGCCTCGCAGCGCCTCGACATCCGCCGTGTGGAGACGCTGAAGGAGGGCACGGAGGCGATCGGCAACCGGGTGCGCGTGAAGGTCGTCAAGAACAAGGTCGCGCCGCCGTTCCGCCAGGCCGAGTTCGACATCGAGTTCGGCAAGGGCATCTCGACCTCCGGTTGCGTCCTCGACCTGGGCGTCGAGCACAACGTGATCGCCAAGTCGGGCTCGTTCTTCTCCTACGGCGACGAGCGGCTCGGGCAGGGGCGCAACAACGCCAAGGCGTTCCTCGACGAGCACCCGGACGTCCGCAACGAGATCGAGGCCAAGATCTACGAGGCGCTCGGGATCGAGCGCAACGTGGCCGACGCGATCGACGGCGGGGTGCCCGAGGGCGTCGACCCGGCCACCGGCGAGATCAAGGCGGCGCGCAGGGGCGCGGCCGCCTGACGGTGGCCGTGCCGTCCGGGCGCGCCGACGACCCGGAGCTGCGCCTCCAGCACGCGCTCGACCTCGCGTACCGGTACCTGGGTTACCGGGACCGAACGGTGCTGGAGGTACGGCGTCACCTAGAGGCCAAGCGCGTCGAGCCGGACACGATCGACCAGGTCGTCGACGAGCTGGGCCGTCAGGGCTACCTCGACGACGCCCGCTACGCGCGGCAGTACACGGCCGACCGGCGCCGGCTGGACGGCTGGGGCGACGAGCGCATCGAGCGCAAGCTGCTGTCCGCCGGCGTGGCGCCGGAGCTGGTCGCCGCCGCGCTGGCCGAACGGGGCGACGAGAGCGAGCTGGAGGCCGCGGTGCGCGTGCTGCGCGGTCGCTTCCGCACCGTGCCCGAGACCGACCGCGACAAGCAGCGGGCGCTCGGCTTCCTGGTCCGCAAGGGATACGACCTCGAGCTCGCCTACGACGCGCTACGCGCCTACGCCCGATCCTGAGCGGGCTGTCGGCCGACGGGCCCGGCTACGATTCGCCGCAGCGAACGACCCGTCGGTTTCGGGCACTTACCAGCCGTTTTCGCCATCCCAGCGCGCATCGCAACGACCCTCGTCCACGGCCGTGCAGCCGGCCACGCGCTGACGGTCGTGCCCGCCGGCCCGCAGCTCGCTCGCGACCAGCTTGATCGGAGACCATCCGGCCGCACCCGTCGGCTCCGGATGGAGAGAGGACAGCGCAATGGAGACGCTCATCGGCGCGGCGGTCATCGCAGTGGCGATCGTCGTGGCGGCCCGCATCTTCAGCGGCCGTGCCCGGCCGGTCACGGCCGTGACGACATCGCCCGCTCCGGCCCCGGCGGCGCGTGACGACGAGCGGCCCGTCGACACGCGGGAGCGCGAGGAGCTGGAACGCCGCGAGCGGGAGCTCGAGGAGACATCGCGGCGGGTGGTGGCGCTCGAGAGCGCACTGGAGCGCCGCAGCGCCGACCTCGACCGCCGCGAGGCGGAGCTGGAGCGCCGCGAGCAGCACCTCGTCGACCGCGAGGCGGAGGTCGAGCGGCTGCGCGTCGAGCGCGAGCAGGCGCTGGCGCGGGTCGCCGGCCTGAGCCCGGGCCAGGCCAAGCAGGAGCTGCTCAAGGACATCGAGGACGAGGCGCGCCACGACGCGCAGCGCTTCCTGCGCCAGATCGAGGAGGAGACCAAGCGCGACGCCGAGCGTCGCGTCCGCTCGATCCTCAGCGTCGCCATGCAGCGGATGGCGGCCAAGCACGCCGCAGAGACCACCGTGTCGGTCGTCGAGCTGCCCAGCGACGACATGAAGGGCCGGATCATCGGCCGCGAGGGGCGCAACATCCGCGCGCTCGAGCACCTCACCGGCGTCGACGTGATCATCGACGAGACCCCGAACGCGGTCGTGCTCAGCTCGTTCGACGGGGTGCGCCGCGAGATCGCGCGCCTCACGCTGGAGCGGCTGCTGCAGGACGGGCGCATCCACCCGGCCCGCATCGAGGAGGCCTACTACCAGGCCAAGTCGGAGCTCGAGGCGCACATCGTCGAGAGCGGGGAGAACGCGGTGCTGGAGGCCGGGGTGCAGGGGCTCGACCCTGAGCTGGTCAAGATGCTCGGCCGCCTCAAGTTCCGCACCAGCTACGGCCAGAACGTGCTCGCGCACTCGGTCGAGTGCGCGCAGCTCGCCGCGCTGATGGCCGCCGAGCTGGGCGCGTCGGTGAAGACCGCCCGCCGCGCCGCGCTGCTTCACGACATCGGCAAGGCCGTCTCGCACGAGGTGGAGGGGCCGCACGCGCTCGTCGGCGGCGAGCTCGCCCGCCGCCACGGCGAGTCGGAGGCGGTCGTGCACGCGATGGAGGCCCACCACAACGAGGTCGAGCCGCAGACCGTCGAGGCGGTGATCGTGCAGGCCGCCGACGCCCTGTCCGGCGCCCGGCCCGGAGCACGCGGCGAGCAGCTTGAGCACTACGTGAAGCGGCTGCGCGACCTGGAGCGGATCGCCGCCTCCCACGAGGGCGTCGACAAGGTCTACGCGATGCAGGCCGGCCGCGAGGTGCGCGTCATCGTCGAGCCGGAGGTCGTCAGCGACCAGGCCGCGCCCGGCCTCGCCTACAAGATCGCCCGCCGGATCGAGCAGGAGGTCGAGTATCCGGGGCAGATCAAGGTGACGGTCATCCGCGAGTCGCGCGCCACCGACTACGCGCGCTAGCCGGGATCCTGTCGACTTCGCCGTGCCCGGGCAGGGTCGACTCGACAGGATCGCGCGGGAGCACGGTCGACTCGACAGGATCGCGCGGGCGCTCCCGCCGTCCGGCGCGGCGAGATCGGACACCGGCGCCGGTACCCTCATTGGTCGTGCCCGGCGCAACGAGGACCTACCACGTCACCACCTTCGGGTGCCAGATGAACGAGCACGACTCCGAGCGCATGAAGGGGCTGCTCGAGTCGCTGGGCTACCGTGAGGCCGAGTCGCAGGATCGCGCCGACCTGATCCTGTTCAACACCTGCTCGATCCGCGAGAAGGCCGACAGCCGGTTCATCGCGCATCTGCAGCAGGCCGCGGCCCACAAGAAGCGCAACCCGGAGGTCGTGATCGGCGTCGGCGGCTGCTGGGCGCAGTCCGTCAAGCACGAGGTCTTCGAGCAGTTCCCCTACGTGGATGTCGCCTTCGGGCCGGGCCAGGTCCACAAGCTGGCGGAGTTCCTCACCAGCGACTCGATCACCGCCCAGGGCTTCTTCGAGTTCGAGGGCTTCACCGGCCATCTGCCCGCCAAGCGCGAGCGCGAGTTCCAGGGCTGGGTTCAGATCTCGGCCGGCTGCAACATGAAGTGCTCGTACTGCATCGTGCCCTCGACGCGCGGCCGCCAGGTCGACCGCCCGCTGGAGGAGATCGTCGCCGAGGTGCGCGAGATGGTCGACCAGGGCGTGATCGAGGTCACGCTGCTCGGCCAGAACGTCAACGCGTACGGGCGCGCGGTGCGGGGCGGCGAGCGCACCTCGTTCGCGGCGCTGCTGTACGCGCTCAGCGAGATCGACGGGCTGAAGCGCATCCGCTACACCAGCCCGCACCCTCAGGACTTCAAGGAGGACGTGGTCCGGGCGCACGCAGAGCTGGACAAGGTCTGCCCGCACATCCACCTGCCGTTGCAGTCCGGCTCCTCGCGGATCCTCAAGCGGATGCGCCGCACCTACAACCGCGAGCGCTTCATGCAGCGGGTGGCGCTCATCCGGGAGCACAACCCGGACATCGCGCTGACGACCGACATCATCGTCGGCTTCCCGGGGGAGACCGAGGAGGACTTCCAGGAGACCCTGGAGGTCTGCGAGGAGGTCGGCTTCGACGGCGCGTTCACGTTCATCTACTCCCCGCGGCGGGGCACGGAGGCGGCCGAGTTCGTGGACGAGTTCATCGACCACGACACTGCCGTGGATCGCATGAACCGGCTCGTGGACCTGATCCAGCGCCGCGCGAACGAGCGGGCGCAGCGCTTCGTCGGCCGCACGATGGATGTGTTGGTCGAGGGCCCGTCGCGCACCGACCCCTCGAAGCTGCGCGGGCGCACCCCGCACAACAAGGTCGTGAACTTCACCGGCCTGGCCTCGCCGGGGGAGATCGTGCCCGTGGAGATCACCGGCGCCACGTCGCAGACGCTCAGCGGCGAGATGTCGCTGCTGGCGCGCGCGATGGCCTGAGGCGGCCGGCGCGCTCGGTCCGCAGGCAGGGGACGGGCGCGGCGCCCCGGCAACTCCCACGCTGCCGGCAGGTGGTGCACGCATTTCGCGCTCGGGTCGCCAACGACCGCGCGTGGGCGGTCGCCGGCAGGTGGTGCACGCATTTCGCGCTCGGGTCGCCAACGACCGCGCGTGGGCGGTCGCCGGCAGGTGGTGCACGCATTTCGCGCTCGGGTCGCCAACGACCGCGCGTGGGCGGTCGCCGGCAGGTGGTGCACGCATTTCGCGCCCACGCTGCCAATGACCGTGTCAGGAGGCTTGCGGTGGCCTGGCGGTCCCGGTCTACCCGTCCGGGGCGCATGCGAACATACGTTCGTGCGCTGGAGCAACCTGACGATCGAGGCCGAGGCGGGGCGGAGGCTGCCCGGCTACAGGGACGCGATCGTCCGGCACTTCGATGCGCCCGAGGCGCTGGACACGACCTTCTACGAGGTGGAGGCGCGCTCGGCGCTCAACCGCGTGCCGAAGGCATCACGGATGCCGTTCCGCTGGACGATCAACCCGTACAGGGGCTGCAGCCACGCCTGCCGCTACTGCTTCGCGCGGCCCACCCACGCCTACCTGGGGCTTGACGCCGCCGGCGACTTCGAGCGGCAGATCATCGTGAAGGTGAACCTCCCGGAGGTGCTGCGCGCCGAGCTGCGCCGGCCTTCCTGGCGGCGCGAGCACGTCGCCCTGGGCACGAACACCGACCCGTACCAGTGGGTCGAGGGTCGCTACCGGCTGATGCGCGGGGTGTGGGAGGCGATGCGCGACTTCCGCAACCCGTGCTCGGTGCTGACGAAGTCGCCGCTGCTGCTGCGCGACCTCGACCTGATGCGGCAGCTCGTGGAGGTCACGGAGTTCAGCGTGGCGCTGAGCGTGCCCACCATCGACGAGAAGGCGTGGCGGGCGACCGAGCCGCGCACCCCGCATCCGCGCGCCCGGCTGGAGGCGGTGGCGGAGCTCAACCGCAACGGGATCCCGACAGGCGTGCTGGTCGCGCCGCTGATGCCCGGCATCAACGACGACCCGCGTCAGGTGGAGGAGATCCTCGTGGCGGCGACCGAGGCGGGGGCCACGTCGATCGCCGGCATCGGCCTGCACCTGCGCGGCGAGGTCCGATCCGTCTTCATGGAGTGGTTGAAGAGCTACCGGCCGGACCTGGTCGAGCGCTACGAGGAGCTGTACGCGCGCGGCGCCTACCTGCCGCGTGCCGAGCGGCAGCGGCTGGCGGGGCTGGTGCGGAAGCTCGGCCCGCCGCGCTCGCGCTGGACGCGCACCGCGGACGCCGCGCGGCCCGCGCTCGCGCGCGGCAGGACGCGGCGACGCGGCGCGCCGGGCGAGTGGCGCACGCACGGGCGCGGGGCTGCCGGCAGGCAGGCCGGTGGAGCCGGAAGGGCGGCGGGCGGCGAGCGGTCGGCGCCCGTGGGGACAGGCGGCGGGCGACCGGGCGCGGACACAGGCGGCGGCGCCTTGGGCCAAGGGGCCCAGGGAACGCTTTTCTGACTGCTAACTGTGAGAGGGCGGCGTCCGTGGTCCGGAGCGCGGCGCGGCCGCTCGACGAGCGGGCGCTCCGCGCGCGGCTCCCGGGTGCGCGCGCAGAACTCCCCTCAGAACTCCAGCGAGCTCCCCGACCATGACCCCATCCGCCAGCAAGAACTCAGCGCGCATGAAGCGCCTGTTCCAGACGCGCAGCCACTCCTGGCGCGAGGTGGGCCTGGCGCGCCAGCTCAGCCGGCGCGCGGTGCGCCGCGCGCGGATCCAGGCCGGGCTGCTGCTGCCGCTGCTGGCGGGCGTGCTGATCGTCTACCACTACCGCGAGTCCATCTTCGGGATGGACGTGCCGATCCGCTTCGCGACCGCGGCGGCGCTGGTGGCGCTCGGCTGGCAGTTCGCGCGCGACCTGGGCCGGTCGGTCGGCCCGCAGCTCTTCCGACGCATGGACCCGGGCACCGCGGGCACCGTCGGGTTCCTGGTGCGGTTCGTCACCGTGGTGGCGACGTTCGTCGTGGCGGGGCGGATCGCGGGGCTGGAGCCGCGCGCGCTGGCGGTCTCGGGCGCGTTCACCGCCGTGATCGTCGGCCTGGCCGCCCAGCAGACGTTCGGCAACCTGTTCGCCGGCCTGGTGCTGCTGAGCGCGCGCCCGTTCCGGGTGGGCGACCGCGTCGCGCTGCAGGGCGGCGCGCTGGCGGGGCGCATCGAGGGCGTCGTGAGCTCGCTCGGGCTGCTCTACACGACGTTCATGAGCGGCGACGACGAGATCATGGTCCCCAACAGCGCGGTGATCAGCGTCGCCGTGATCCCGCTGCAGGAGCCCGAGGGGGTTGACCTGCGCGCACGCCTGCGGCCGGGCGTCACCCCGATCGACATCCAGAACCTGCTCGAGGAGACGATCGAGACACCGACCCGCGATCGTCCGCGCGTGGCGTTGGAGGAGATCGACGGGGAGGAGGTCGTGGTGCGCGTCAACGTGGCGCCGCAGGACCCGGGCGACGGCGCCCGCCTGTCGGCCGAGGTGCTGCGCGCCCTGGCCGCCGAGACGCGCGGCACCGAGGTCGCCCACGCCGGCCGTGCCGCGAGCAACGGCTCGTAGGACGCAGGCGCCGGAGGCGCCACGGTGGCTGAACCCTGTCGAGCAAACCGTGCTCCCCTCGAATCGCGTCGAGTTGACCGTGTCGGAGCAGGGTCAACTCGACAGGATCGGGGGCGTGGGTGAGGCGCCTGCGCCCGGGGTGGCGTGGGCGCGGGGGCGGCCCTCAGCGCTTGCTGACCTGGCCGGCGGCGAGCTCCTCGGCGACCTTGTTGCCGCCCAGCAGCCCGGCGATCCGCGCCGCCAGGTCCGGCGCCAGGCCGGCGAGGTTGGCCCCGATCCGCAGGCCCAGCGGCGCCACGTCGATCTCGCCCTTGTTGCGCTCGATCGCCTTCAGCACCGCGTCCGCCACCTGCTCCGGGCTCACCGTGCCGACGCCCGCCGGCAGCTTGGCGCCGGATTCGGCGAACATGCCCGCCTGGCGCACGAACCCGGGGAAGATCACGCTCACGCCGACCCTGTGCGGCGCCAGGTCGCCGCGCAGCGCCTGACCGAAGCCGCGCAGACCGAACTTCGTCGCGCTGTAGACCGAGCCGATCGCCTGGCCCGACTTGCCCGCCAGCGACGACATGAACACGATGTGGCCACGGCGGCGCTCCACCATCCGCTCGCCCAGCACGCGCGCGAGCACCATCGGAGCGCGCAGGTTCACATCCAGCGCCCGGTCGATCTGGTCGATGCGGAAGTCCATCAGCCGCCCCGACGCCGGCAGGCCCGCGTTCGCCACCAGGATGTCGACCTCGCCGACCTCCTCGATCAGCCGCTGCACGTCGTCGCGGTCGGCCAGGTTCGCCGCGATCGCCCGGCCGCCGACCGCCTCGGCCAACGGTTGAAGCACATCGGTCCGGCGGCCGGTCAGGATCAGCGACGCGCCCGCGCCGTGCAGGCGACGCGCGATCGCATGGCCGATGCCGCCGGTCGCTCCGGTGAGCAGGACGGTGCTGCCGCGCACTTGCATGGCCCGGAAGCCTGCCATGCTCGATTGCGGGATGACAGTGCTGGCCATCTTCGGGCCGACCGGAATCGGCAAGACCGACCTGGCGATCGCCGTCGCCGAGCGGCTGCGCGCCCGCGGCGAGCGGCCCGTCGCCGTGTCCGCCGACGCGCTGCAGGTCTACCGCGGCCTGGAGATCATCACCGGCGCGCCGACCCCCGAGGAGCAGGAGCGCCTCGAGCACCGGCTCGTCTCCATCCTCGACGTCACCGAGACGTTCTCCGTCGCCCAGTACGCGCGCCGCGCCCACGCCGAGATCGACTCCCTGCTGGCCGAGGGCGCCGTGCCGATCGTCGTCGGCGGCACCGGCCTCTACCTGCGCGCCGCGCTCGCAGAGCTCGACCTCAAGCCCGCTCCGCCGCCCGGCCTGCGCGAGAGGCTGATGGCCGAGCTGGAGGCGCGCGGACCCGAGGCGCTGCACGCGCAGCTTGCCGAGAAGGCACCCGAGGTCGCCGCCGCGATCAACCCGCGCGACCGGCACCGGATCGTCCGCGCGCTCGAGCTGGACGCGATGGGGGAGCTCACCGCGCCGCCGCCCCGGAACCAGCTCTGGACGACCGACACCCGCCACCCGACCCGTCTGATCGCGCTCACCATGGACCGCGACGCCCTCTACGAGCGGATCGAGCGGCGCGTCGACGCGATGGTCGCCGCCGGAGCGATCGAGCAGGTGCGCGCCGCGGATGCGGCAGGCGCCTCGCGCACCGCGCGCAAGGCGCTCGGCTTCGAGGAGCTGCTGCGCGGCGACGTGGAGGCGATGAAGCGGCGCACCCGCCAGTACGCCCGCAGGCAGCTCACGTGGCTGCGCAAGCTGCCCGCCGTGGAGCACGTCGACCTCACCGGCAGGCGCATCGAGGACGTGGCCGAGGAGATCGTCGGATAGCCTCGCGCGCCGTGCGCTTCGAGAAGTGGCAGGCCCTGGGCAACGACTACATCATCGTCGAGCGTGAGCGGCTCCCGTTCGAGCTGACCGGGCCGCGCGTCCGCCGCCTGTGCGACGTGCACACCGGCATCGGCGGCGACGGCATCCTCGAGCTCTCGCCGCCCGACGAGGCCGGGTTCGTCGCCCGCCTGCGCATCCTCAACCCCGACGGCTCAGAGGCGGAGCTTTCCGGCAACGGCGCCCGCGAGGCCGCCCTCTACCTGCGCCGCTCCGGCTGGACCGACCGGAAGCAGTTCTCGATCCAGACCGCCGCCGGCGAGATCCGCCCCACGATCATCGACGAGCGGACCTGCGAGATGGCGATGGGCCGCGCCCGCACCCAGTCGGACGACTTCCCGTCCGGAGGCCCCGACGGGCACGGCGAGGTGGAGGCCGGCGGGCGCCGCTGGTCCTTCCAGCACGTACAGGTCGGAAACCCGCAGTGCGCCATCCGGATCGAGGATCCCGACGAGCTCGAGTCGCTCGACCTCGGCGCGATCGGACCCGACATCGAGCGCAGTCCGCTGTTCCCCAACCGCACAAACGTGTCGTTCTGGACCGAGCGCGCCCCGAACCGCATCCGCGCCCGGATCTTCGAGCGCGGCGTGGGGGAGACGAGCGCGTCGGGCACGGGCGCCAGCGGCGCCGCCATCGCCCACGTGCTGCGCGGCGGCGAGAGCCCGGTGACCGTCGAGCTGGACGGCGGCGAGCTGGTCGTCGCCGTCGAGGAGAGCATGCTGTTCACGCTCACCGGCTGGGCGGTGCCCGTGTACTCCGGCGAGGTCAGCCCCGAGCTGCTGGCCGAGCTTGCCGACCTCTAGGGTTCAGGCCCGTATGACGCAGCAGCCTGTCACCGGTGGCGCCTGGGCGATCGGCCTGGCGACGATCAACGACGCGGACGGACGCGTCCTCGACACGCTCTACAAGCGTCCGACCCTCGGCCTCGACGACGTGCCCGGCGGCGCCCAGCCGGGCACCCGCACGCTGAAGCAGACCGAGGCCACCGAGCTGGGCGGCGGCTCGTTCTCGGCCGCCGCGCGCGCCGACGAGCTGCGCGGCGTGAAGGTCGTGCCGGTGCTCACCGTCATCGAGGACCTGCAGGCCGCGCCGGCCGACGTGCACGACGCCTACCTGCGCCTGCACCTGCTCAGCCACCGCCTGGTGCGGCCGAACACGATCAGCCTCGAGGGCATCTTCGGCGTGCTGCCCAACAACGCCTGGACCGACCGCGGCCCCGTCGACCCGGCGCTGCTGGACGAGGTCCGCCATCGCGCCCGCGCGCTCGACCGGCCGCTGTCGGTCACCTCGGTCGACAAGTTCCCGCGCATGACCGACTACGTCGTGCCGAGCGGGGTGCGCATCGCCGACGCCGACCGCGTCCGCCTCGGCGCCCACCTCGCCGAGGGCACCACGGTCATGCACGAGGGGTTCGTGAACTTCAACGCCGGCACGCTCGGCGCCTCGATGGTCGAGGGCCGCATCAGCCAGGGCGTGGTGATCGGCGACGGCACCGACATCGGCGGCGGCGCGTCGATCATGGGCACGCTTTCGGGCGGCGGCAAGGAGGTGATCTCGGTCGGCGAGCGGTGCCTGCTGGGCGCCAACTCCGGCCTGGGCATCTCGCTCGGCGACGACTGCACGCTCGAGGCGGGCCTGTACGTCACCTCCGGCACGCTCGTGCGGACCCCCGACGGCGAGGTCGTCAAGGCGCGCGAGCTGTCGGGCGCCGGCGGGCTGCTGTTCCGCCGCCACAGCCAGACAGGCGCGGTCGAGGTGCTGCCGCGCAAGGGCGGCTGGGGCGGCCTGAACGCCGCCCTGCACGCCAACTAGAGGCCGGCGATCCGCTCGGCGGCCTCGGCGCAGCGCTCCGGTGTCGGGACGAGCGCGAAGCGCACGTGCCCGGCGCCGGCCGCTCCGAAGAACGAGCCTGGGGAGCAGACGATCCCGAGCTCCAGCAGCCGCAGCGCGCACTCCTCCTCGTCCTCGCCGCCCGGCGTCTCCATCCACAGGAAGAACGTTCCGGGGCCGCCCGCGAGGCGGAACCCGGCCTGCTCCAGCGCGGGGAGCAGGGCGTCGCGCTTGGCGCGGTAGCGGGCGCGCACCTCCTCGACATGCGCCTCGTCGTCCCAGGCGGCGACCGAGGCGCGCTGGACGAACTCCTGCGGCGCGACTCCCACGTTGGGGCGGTAGCGCTTCAGCGCGTCGATCAGCCGCTTGTCGCCGGCGACGAAGCCGGACCGGTAGCCGGGCATCGACGACCGCTTGGAGAGCGTGTTGATCACAACCACATTGGTGCGGTCGGAAAGCTGCAGCCCGGAGACCGGGGGCGGACCCTCGAACCACAGCTCCGAATAGGCCTCGTCGCAGGCGAGCACGAAGTCGTGCTCGCGCGCGAGCGCCGCGGCCTTCTCTAGGAACTCGAGCGGGACCGTCGCGCCGGTCGGGTTGTTGGGGTAGTTGAGCCAGAGGATCGCGAGCTGATCGAGGACTCCCGGAGGGAGCGAGTCCAGGTCGGGGAGGAAGTCGCGCTCGGCGGCGAGCGGCAGCTCGATCACGTCGCGTCCGGCGAAGCGCGCGCCGCGCGAGGGCACCGGGTAGCCGGGAGTGGTGACGGCCACCTTGTGGCCGTCAGCCACCTGGGCGAGGTGGAAGACGGCCTCCTTGGCGCCGAGCGTCGGCACCACCTCGGTGTCCGGGTCGATGTCGGCGCCGAAGCGGCGCTTGACCCAGCGGGCGATCGCGGCGCGCAGCTCGGGCAGGCCGACCGCCTTCGGGTAGGTGGAGATCGGCTCCAGCGCGTCGATCAGCGCCTTGCGGATGAACGCCGGGGTCTCCTCGCGCGGCTCGCCGATACCGAAGTCGATCAGGTCGATGCCGCGCTCGACCGCCCTCGCCTTCGCCTCGTCGAGGCGCACGAACGGGTAGGTGCCGAGCTCCGCCAGCAGGGGGGTCAGGCGCACAGGAACCGCTCCAGGATCCGATGGCTCTCCTCGAGCGCCGCGATCGCGACGCGCTCGTCGCGGCGGTGGGCGTACCTGGGCTCGCCGGGGCCGAGGTTCACCGCGTCCACGCCGGCGGCCGACAGCTCCGCCACGGGCGTCCAGGCCTGCTTGGGCGCGACCTTCAGGTCGCCGGCGGCGATCAGGCGGTCGACGAGCGGGTTGCCCTCCGGCACGGCGCCGGACGGCGCGTTGCCGTCGATCCGCAGCTCGCCGTCGTCGCCGCACAGCGCCGCCAGGCGCGCCTCCGCCTCCTCCGGCGAGGTGCCGGGCGCGTAGCGGTGGTTGAGCTCCACCACGCAGGTGTCGGGCACGACGTTGCGCGCCACGCCGCCGCGGATCGTGACCGCGGAGGTGACCTCGCGGAAGACGAGGTCGGCGAAGCGGTGCTCGATCGGGTCCTGCCCGGCGATCCTGGCGACGCCGCGGGCGGCGCGATGGATCGCGTTGTCGGCGGTCCAGGGCCGGGCGCTGTGGCCGGCCACGCCCCGGAACGTCCACGTGGCGTTCAGGTTGCCCAGGCAGCCCATGTGCAGCTCGTTGCCGGTTGGCTCCATCACGATCGCCAGATCCGCGGTCCGGAGATCGGGCTCGCGCTGCAACAGCGGGGTGAGGGCCGAGTCGCCGAACGGCAGCTCCTCGCGCGGGAAGAACACGGCGCCGAGGTCCACCGTCATGTCCGCCGGCGGGTCGAGCAGCAGCTCGATCATCACCCCGAGGCCGGCCTTCATGTCCGCGGCGCCCAGCCCGACGACATGCCCGTCCTCGATCCGCCCCGGCAGGTTGTCCTGGGCGGGAACCGTGTCCAGGTGCCCGGCGAGCAGCACCAGCGGCCGGTCGCCACGGCGGGTGGTGCCGGCGAGGATGCAGTTGTCGCCGGCGTCGCGGGCGCGGTCGCCGAGCACGTCGAGCACGTGTCGTGCCAGCGCCTGCTCGTCGCGCGACTCGGAGGGGATGTCGACGAGCTCCAGGACCCTCGCGGCGAGGCGGTCGGCGACTGCGGACGGCATCGGGGCGCCACGGTACAGGCCGAACCCGCTCGAAGGCGCCCCGGCTGGGCCTAGACTCGAAGGTGCATGGCAGCCACCCGCAACCCGGCCCGGCGCAGGCCGAAGCCCAAGCAGCGCGCCTTCCTGATCGCGGTCCTGCCGGAGGGCGACGACCTCTCCGAGCTGCGCGAGCTGCTGCGCACCGCCGGGGTGGCGGTGGTCGGCCAGGCAGTGCAGCACCGCGACCGCCCGCATCCCAACCTGTACCTGGGGCCGGGCAAGCTGCAGGAGGTCAGGGAGGCGGCCAAGCAGGCCGACGCGAACCTGATCGTCTGCGACGACGAGCTGAGCCCGCGCCAGGAGCGCAACCTGGAGCAGGAGCTGGGGATGTCGGTGGTCGATCGCACGGCGACCATCCTCGACATCTTCGCCACGCACGCCTCCACCGCCGAGGGCAAGCTGCAGGTCGAGCTGGCGCAGCTCGAATACAACCTGGCGCGCATGCGCGGCCTGTGGACGCACCTGGAGCGCCTCGGTGGCGTCACGAGCGGAGCGTTCGCGACCCGCGGCCCGGGCGAGTCGCAGATCGAGACCGACCGTCGCCTGGCGCGCGACCGGATCACGAAGCTGCGCAGGCGGCTGGAGCAGGTGAAGAGCACCCGCGCGGTGCAGCGCGCCGAGCGGATGCGCTCGCATCTGCCGCAGGTGGCGCTGGCGGGGTACACCAACGCCGGCAAGTCGACGCTGTTGAACGCGCTCACCGGCGCGGAGGTCGGGGTCCGCAACCGGCTGTTCCACACGCTGGACCCGACGACGCGCCAGATGGAGATCGACGGGCGCACCTACCTGCTGACCGACACCGTCGGGTTCATCCGCAAGCTTCCTCACCAGCTCGTCGAGGCGTTCAGCGCGACCCTCGAGGAGACGCGGCTGGCGGACCTGATCCTGCATGTCGCCGACGCCTCCGCGCCCGAGGAGGAGATGGAGGCGATGCTGAGCGCCGTCGACTCGACGCTCGAGGAGATCGGTGCCGGGGATCGGCCGCGGCTGCTGGTGCTCAACAAGATCGACGCGGTCGACGAGGAGCGCCGTCAGGAGCTGTTCGTCCGCTTCCCGGACGCGATCCAGATCTCGGCGCTGACAGGGGAGGGGCTGGACGAGCTGCGCGCCGCGATCGTGCGCGAGCTCAATGCGACGCTGCGGCCGGTCGAGCTGCTCGTCCCCTACAGCGAGGGCGGCCGGCTCGCGGAGCTGCACGAGCTCGCCGGCGACCTGGAGCGCGAGGACACGCCCGACGGCGTGCGGATCACCGCGCGGCTGCCCGCGGCGCTCGCCGAGCGCTACGAGCGCTTCGCGGTGGGCGGGGCGCGCGCCGGCTAGCGGCCCGAGGAGCCCCAGCCCGCGGTGCCGCGCTGGTCGTCGCTGGGCGGGGTGAGCTCGTCGACGAGCGCGAGCGCCGGCGCCCAGAACGGCAGCAGCAACAGCTGGGCGATGCGGTCGCCGGCCTCCGCCCGGAACGGCGCGTCGCCGGTGTTGCGCAGCGTCACGCACACCTCGCCGCGGAAGTTGGGGTCGATGAGTCCGAGCGTGGGGATGACCCCGTGGCGCGCGGCCAGTCCCGAGCGGGGCACGATCAGGCCGCAGATCCCGTCGGGCAGCGCGATCGCCACGCCCGTGGGGATCTTCGCCCGCCCGCCCGGCGCAAGCTCGAAGCCCTCCAGGCAGCTCAGGTCGAGGCCGGCGTCGCCCGGGCGGGAGCGGAGCGGAGGCAGGGCGTCCGGGTGGAGCAGCTTGACCTCGAGCTGGTCGGCGGCGACGGCGGCGCACATGCGCGGCACGCTACCGGCGGAGGCGGATGCGAGGCCGTCCCGCGCGGCCCTCGCTCGAGCGGTGCGCCGCTCGTCGTCGCGTGCCCGAGACGGCGAGACCGGGCGCCGGGCGCGGTCAGAGCCCGGCGGCGCGGCGCGCCGAGGCGTGCGCGGCGGACTCCAGCTCGTCGTCGAGCCCCGGCAGCTCGGCGGGGTGGATGCCGAGCGCCCGCGCCGTCAGCCAGTCGGCGAACCAGGCGTTCAGCGGCAGCAGCGGCCCGTGCAGGTAGGTGCCGATCACGGTGCCCTCGTGCACGCCCTCGAAGCCGGAGCGGCCGTCGTTGCCGTGGCCGCGCAGCACCCGGCCGAGCGGCCTGGCGTCCGGGCCCAGGTAGGTGCGCCCGCCGTGGTTCTCGAAGCCCGCCAGCACGCGCGGGCCGTCCAGGCCCGGCAGGTCGACCTCGATCGCGACGTTTCCGATCAGGCGCGGGCCCTCCTCGCGCACGGTGCGCAGGTCGACCAGGCCGAGGCCGGGCACCTGCCTGTCCTCGAGCTCGTAGTGGTGGCCGAGGAGCTGCAGCCCGCCGCAGATGCCGAGCACGACCGCGCCGCGGCGCGCCGCCTCGTGCAGCGCGTCGCGCTTGACCTCGACGAGGTCCTCGGCGCAGAGGAGCTGGTCGCGGTCCTGGCCGCCGCCCAGGTAGAAGAGGTCGTGCGCGTCGGGGTCGATCCGGTCGCCGATCCCGGCCTGGGTGACCTCGAACCCGATCCCGCGCCACTCGCAGCGCCGCCGGAGCAGCAGCAGGTTGCCGCGGTCGGCGTAGATGTTCATCAGGTCGGGATAGAGCGCGCAGACGCGCAGCGTGCGGCGGTCAGGCATGCCACATCACCACCGTGGATCCGACATGCTCCGGGGTGGGCGGAATGGTGATCGGCGGCTCGGGGGTGAGGCCGACGCTCGCGCCCTCGCGCTCCAGCCCGCCGACCGTCACCCGGTCGAGGTGGACGACGTCGCGCACGGGCTCGCCGCCGTCGATCCGCCGCAGCCGGTGCAGCGCGGTGCGCTCGCCCTCGTCGACGACCGCCAACGGCGTGCTCGTGTAGACGTGGCCGTCGACCTCGTCCCGGTCGGGCTCGGGCAACCCGTAGGCGGAGCCGTCGAACGTCTCGAGCTTGTCGACGATCGCGGCGGCGAGCCGTCCGCCCGGCTCCAAGTGCGAGACAGCGCACTCGAAGAACGCGCGCCGGCCCTCGGCGCCGCCGAGGAGCTGCAGCGTCTGCATCGGCACGATGATCAGCGCGAAGCGCTCGTCGAGCCGGAAGTCGCGGGCGTCGGCGCACACGGTCGCGACCTCCAGACCCTGCGCCCGGGCGCGCTCCTTTAGCGCGGCGAGCAGCTCCGCGTCCACGTCGAGCGCGGTGACCTGCACGCCGCGGGAAGCCAGGTCGAGCGAGGTGCGGCCGGTGCCGGCGCCGACATCCAGCACCGGGCCGTCCGCCTCGGCGGCCAGCCGTCGCCACACCGGCAGGTCGCGGCGGTAGCCGCCGCACTCGATGTCGTGCCAGATCACCGCCTCGCTCATCCGAAGCTGCCTCCCACCGCGCCGCGGTCGGCCAGCAGGCCGCGGAGCTCGAGCATCGCGGTGTAGGTCGGGATCGCCACCAGGCGGCCCTCGCCCTCGGCGAGCGCCGCGTCCAAGCCGCGCGCAGGCTCGGGCACGACCGCGATCCGGTCGGTGGGCACGCCCGCGTACTTGAGCCGCAGTGCCATCTCGGCGGCGCGCGTGCCGCTGCAGGTGACGCGGCGCAGCCGCCCGGCGGCCAGCTCCCAGTCGGCGTCCCAGATCCAGCTCACGTCGCGGCCGTCGGCGATGCGGTCGTTGAGGACCACGAGCGCGTCGTGCTCGCCGTCTTCGAGCGCGAGCGTGCGCAGCACCTCGTTGGCGCCCGCCGGGTTCTTCACGAGCAGCATCAGGAGCTCGCGCCCGCCGATCGGCACCGCCTCGGCGCGGCCGAACGCGGGGCCGGCCTCCTGCAGCGCGACGGCGATGTCGTCGAGCCCCACCCCGAGCGCGAGCGCCAGCGACGCCGCGCCGAGCGAGTTGTAGATGTTGTAGAGGCCGGGGAGGGGCAGCTCGATGTCGACCGCGCCTTCCGGGGTGCGCAGCCGGTAGCGCGAGCCGTTCAACCCCTTCAGCTGGATCGCCTCGGCGGCCACCTGCGGCTGCGGGCGGCGCGCACCGCAGCGCGGGCAGTGGTAATGGCCGAGGTGGCCGAGGAAGACGCGCTCGTGCGTGTAGGGGCCGCCGCAGCGGCGGCAGTGCTTGGCGTCCGCGGCGTGCTGCAGCTCCGGCAGCGCGACCGCCGCATCCTCGATGCCGAAGTAGATCACCTCGCCGTCGCGGTCGCGGCCCAGGTCGGCGATCATCGGGTCGTCGGCGTTGAGCGCCAGCGCCGCGTCCGGCAGGCGGGCGACGAGCGTCGCCCAGCGGTCCGCGATCGCGTCCAGCTCCCCGAAGCGGTCGAGCTGGTCGCGGAACAGGTTGCCCAGCAGCAGCGCGCGGGGCCGCAGCTCGTCCGCGAGCCGGTCGAGCCAGAACTCGTCGACCTCGAACAACCCGAGGTCGCCGTCGATCCGCCCGCGGCGGGAGGCCTCCAGCAGCGCGCCCGCCACGCCGCCCGCCATGTTGGCGCCGGTGCGGTTGTGCACCAGCCTGTGGCCCGCGCGGCGCAGGATCGCCGCGGCCATCGCGGTAGTCGTCGTCTTGCCGTTGGTGGCCGACACCACCGCGGTGCCCTCCGGCAGCCGGTCCGCCAGCCGGCCGACCGCCCGCGGCTCCAGCCGCAGCAGCAGCTTGCCGGGCAGCGACGTCCCGCCGCGCCCCGCGCGACGGGACACGGCGCCGGCGAGGCGGGCGGCGGCGACCTTGGCGTCCAGCAGGCTCATGCGGGCAACATCATGCGCAGGGCCCCCGGCAGGACGCGCACGGTGGCCGGGAGCTCGGCGATCGGGTCGCCGTCGGCGAACACGGTGAGCGGCCGGTCGGCCTCGATCGACACCTCGCGCGCCCGCTCCACGGTGATCCCGGGCAGGTTCAGGTGGGCGCCGCGGAACACCTTCGGCAGCCCGCGCAGGAAGCGCAGGCGCGTGGCCGGGCTGACGAGGACCACGTCGAGCATGCCGTCGTCGAGACTGGCGTCGGGCGCCAGCAGCATGCCGCCGCCGTAGGCCTTCGAGTTGGCGGCCGCGACGGTCCAGCCGCGGGGGAGGTCGTAGCGGCGCCCGTCGAGCTCCAGGCGGAAGGAGACGGGCTTGAAGCTCACCAGCGCGCGCAGCGCGCCGTAGACGTAGGCGGCGCCGCCGAGCGCGGAGGGCGCCTCGTTGGCGATCCGGTTGGCCTCCGAGTCGATCCCCACCGAGGCGATCCCGGCGAACGCGCGGCCGCCTACCTCGCCCAGGTCGACCGGTCGCGCCATCCCGTCGCGGAGGATGCGGCAGGCGACCACCGGGTCGGACGGGATGCCGCAGGTGCGGGCGAAGTCGTTGCCGCGCCCGCCGGGCAGGAGCCCCATCAGGGCGTCCGGGTGGCCGCGCAGCGCGTCGGCCACGCCGCCGATCAGCCCGTCGCCGCCGAAGGGGACCACCATCGCGCCCGCCGCCGCAGCCGCCACGGCCAGCTCGCGGGCGTGCTCCAGCGACTTCGTCTCGCGCGCCTTGACCTGGAGCCCCAGGCGGCCCAGCTCGGCGAGCACGTCAGGGAGGGCACGGGCCGCGCGGCCGCCGCCGGACCGGGGGTGGACGAGCAGAGCGACCGGGCGGCTCATGAGGCTCCAGGATGGCGCATCGCGCGGGGTACTCCGGGGCTGGGGCGCGGGTCGTTCAGAACAGCGTGGCCGGCTCGGTGCCTTCCTCGGGGGCGTCGGCCAGGCACTCGGGCCCGTCGTTGCGTGGGTCGTTCACCGCGGGCCCCACCGCGCGGCGCCGGATCGCCACGGGCGGCGGCGGCACCAGCAGCTCGTGCAGCGCGTGCTGCGGAGTGCCGGGGTCGAGCCACGCCCGCTCGGCGTCCGGGCCGGGCAGCATGACCGGCATCCGCGGGTGGATGTCGGTCAGGGCGCTGTTGGCCTCGGTGGTGATGATCGTGCAGGTGCGCAGCTTCTCGCCGTTCGGCCCGTGCCAGACCGCCCACAGCCCGGCGAACGCGAACGGGGCGCCGTCGCTGCGGGTCACGTGCCAGGGCAGCTTCGAGCGACCCGGCCGCTTCTGCCACTCGTAGAACCCGTCGGCGATGATCAGGCAGCGGCGGCCGCGGAAGGAGTCCCGGAACGCGGGACGCTCGGCGACGGTCTCGGCCCGCGCGTTGATCATCTTGTAGCCGACCGACGGGTCCTGGGCCCAGTGGGGGACGAGCCCCCAGCGCAGGAGGTCGCCGCGCGGCTCACCCTCGCGCGTGGTGGTCACCGACACCACTTCGTCGCCGGGGCAGACGTTGTACCGGCGCCGGATCTCCACCGACTCGCCGAGCGGGAAGCGCGAGCGGAGCTGGGCGAGCGTGTCGCCGGGGGCGGCCAGCGAGTAACGCCCGCACACGGCCCGCCTACCCCGCGTCTGCCGACTGCGCTGCGCGTGCCCGCTGCTGACGCCTTCGGCCGATGATCGTCAACGTGGCCAGCACCACGATCAGCAGGAGCAGGCCGACCCAGACCGAGGTGACCGTGGACACGCCGCCGAACGGCAGCGCCACCAGCTTCACGACCAGGGCGGCGACCGCCATCAGCGCGACGATGATGCCCAGCAGCAGCAGGATGCCACCGGCGCGGCGCCACAGCGGCGAGCCGGGCGGCGGGGCGACCAGGCCCATCAGCCTCAGCACCATGAGCTGGCGGCGCGACGGCGGCTTCTGGCCGAGCCGCTCGACGGCGACCTTCAGGTCGTCGGCGCGGCGCTCCGCCAGGGCGAGGGAGGCGTCGGCCATGCGGCGGATCGCCATGCGCTCCTGCGGCCGGGCCGCGGCGAGCGCGCGCTGGAAGTGCTCGCGCGCCTTCTTGGCGTCGTAGCGCTCGGCCGCCCGGGCGCCGAGGATCGCCTGCGCGGCGGCCTTGTACCGCTGCTCGCGCTCGAGCTCCTCGTCGGAGCGCTGCTCGAGCTGCTGCATGGCCGCAAGCGCGCTCGACTGCTGGACCTTGATCTGGCGCTGCTTGGGCGGCATGGGCGGCAGACTAGCGGCACGACGGACGCCTTAGCTGGCAGGATGAGGGGCGCATGGTCAAGCGTCTTGCAGTGATCGCGTGCCTGTTGGCGCTGGCTCTGCCCGCCGCGGCCGCCGCCCAGTTGAGCCCGTTCGGCGCCGGCCCGCAGGACATGCCGGTCCAGCGGAGCCCGCAGCAGCCGGCGCCCGCGCAGTCTCTGGCGCTGCGCGAGGACGAGGGGATGCCGGCGTGGCAGCAGGTGCTCTTCATCGGCATCGGCGTTGCGCTGATCGGCGGGATCGCGTGGGTGATCCTGCGCGATGCGCGCTCACGCGCCCCGGTCGAGGAGGCGCCGGGGCGGGACGAGGCGCGCCTGCGCCGCGAGGAGGAGCGCCGGCGGCGCAAGCAGCGCGCCCGCGAGCGCGCACGCCGGGCGCGTCGGTCGCGCAAGCGCAACCGGATGCGGTAGCGCCCCCCGGGGCGACCTGCGTCTGTTTGACCCCGCGATAGCGGGTGAATCCAGACGCAGGAGGGAGCCGGCTTCGCCCCCGGGGCGACCTGCGTCTGTTTGACCCCGCGATAGCGGGTGAATCCAGACGCGCGTTGGGTGTCCGGTCGCCGTCGGCGCCTGAGGGCCGTCGGCTACAACAGAGGGCATGCGCGTGCTCTCCGCCTTGCTCTTCTCACCTCGTGGTGGGTCCGCACACGTGGCGCGCGCGCTGGCCGCCAACCTGCCCGCACACGGCTGGGAGGTCACGCTCGTCAGCGGCTCGCAGCCGGGCCACGGCGACGCGCGCGCGTTCTACGCGGGCCTGAACATCCACGCCGTCGACTTCTCCACCGGCGACGCGCCCCTTCACCCCTCGTATGAGGACCGGCCGGGCGCGCCGGACCGGGTGTTCGCGAGGGTCGACGACGACGAATACGAAGAGCACGTCGAAGCCTGGTCGCGGGCGCTGGAGCATGCAGGCGCCGCCGACCACGACGTGCTCCACCTCAACCACCTCACTCCGCTGCACGAGGCGGCCGCACGGGTCGCCCCCGAGGTGCCCGTCGTAACCCACCTGCACGGCACCGAGCTGCTGATGCTGGAGGCGATCGTCCAGGGCGCCGACTGGCCGTACGGCGACGCCTGGGCCGAGCGGATGCGCCGGTGGGCGCAGGGCAGCGAGCGCCTGCTGGTGCTGACGCCGAGCCACATCGAGCGCGCCGCCGAGCTGCTGGGCGTCGAGCCGGAGCGGTGCGTCGTGAGCCCGAACGGCTTCGACCCGGACCTGTTCGTGCCCCGCGACATCGACCGGCGGGCCTTCTGGCGCCGCCACCTGGTCGAGGAGCCCAAGGGCTGGAAGCCCGGGGCGCCCGAGGGCAGCGTGCGCTACACGGAGGCCGAGGTGGAGGCTCTCGCCGAGGGCCCGGTGATGGTGGCCGTCGGCCGCTTCACCGCCGTCAAGCGCCTGCCGCAGCTCATCGACGCCTGGGCGCGGGCTTGGCGCGACCTGCCGCCGACCGCGAGCCTGGTGCTCGTCGGCGGCCATCCTGGCGAGTACGAGGGCGAGCATCCGCTCGAGGCGATCGAGCGCACCGGCGCCCGCAACGTGTTCCTCGCCGGCTGGCACGGGCACGACGAGCTGCCCGAGTTCCTGTCCGCCGCCGACGTGCAGGTGCTGAACTCCGCCCGCGAGCAGTTCGGCGCGGTGCTGGTCGAGGGCATGGCGTGCGGCCTGCCGGCGATCGCGGTCAACCGGCTCGGCCCGGCCGAGATCGTCGACGACGGCCACAACGGCTGGCTCGTCGAGCCCGACGACGCGGACGGCCTCGTCGCCGCGATCGTCTCCGCGCTGGGGGACGAGGAGCAGCGCCGGCGCCGGTCGGAGGCGGCTCGCAGGACGGCGCTCGACCGCTACTCGTGGCCCGCGATCAGCGGCCGCGTCGCCGAGGTGCTCCAGGCGGCGGTGGACCACACCGTCGCCGGCGCGGCCTGAGGGGGCGGGCGCCGTGGGCAGGCCGCACCTCGTCGAGCTGCGGATCGCCGCACCGGCGGAGCCCTGGCGCGAGCTCGGCCTGTGGCTCGACGAGGACGGCGCCTGCACGGTCGGCGGGGTGCGGATCGCGCTTGCCGGCGGCGAGGGCGGCATCTCCGGCTGGACGCTTGCCGGCGTCGGGTCCGCGGGCGGGGCGATCGACGGCCTGGAGACCGAGGTCGTCGACGCCCCACGGACGGTCGACCCGACGGAGCATCCGCTCGGAGCGGTGGCGGTCGATCACGTCGTGGTCGCCACGCCGGACATCGAGCGCACGGTCGCCGCGCTCACGGATGCCGGGCTGGCTGTTGCGCGCCTGCGTGACGCCGAGGTCGCCGGGCGGCAGGTCCGGCAGGCGTTCCTGCCGTGCGTCGAGGCCCTGGTGGAGGTCGTGGGACCGCCCGAGCCGGCCGGCGACGGGCCGGCCGCCTTCTGGGGGCTTACGCTCGCCGTGGCCGACCTCGACGGCGCCGTCGAGCGGCTGGGCGACCGGATCGGCCCGCCACGCGACGCCGTCCAGCCGGGACGCCGGATCGCCACCGTCAGGCCCGAGGCGGGCCTCGGGGTGCGGCTGGCGCTGATGACGCCGCGCGAGCCGGGATCATCCTGAGCGCGTGCCATCCTCGGAAGCGAATCGACGCGCGCGGCGCGGGTAGATCGGAAGGCGTGCAGCTCGATCACGCACAGAGAACCGCCATCGAGGCCCTGCTCGACGCGGGCGAGGAGGAGGGCTGCGTCAACCTCGGCGACATCGCCCGGCTCGTGGAGCGCCTGGAGCTCGACGAGGAGGAGGGCCAGGCCTACATCGAGGACGAGGCCCGCCGCCGCGGGCTCGAGGTCTCCGACGACTGCGGCCGCCGCGCGGTGCCGGCGACCCGCGTGGTCAACGGCGACCTCGCGTCCACCACCACCGATGCGCTGTCGCTGTTCCTGAACGAGGTGCGCCGTTACCCGCTGCTCACCGCCGAGGAGGAGGTCGAGCTCGCCAAGCGCGTCGAGCGCGGCGACCCCGAGGCCAAGGAGCGGATGATCAACTCCAACCTGGCGCTGGTGGTGTCGATCGCCAAGCGCTACCCGACCGACGGCATGAGCCTGCTGGACCTCATCCAGGAGGGCATCCTCGGGCTGATCCGCGCCGTGGAGAAGTTCGACTGGCGGCGCGGCTTCAAGTTCTCCACCTACGCCACGTACTGGATCCGCCAGGCGATCCAGCGCGGGATGGAGAACAAGGAGCGCACGATCCGCATCCCGACCAACGTGCTGCAGCGCCAGCGCCGGGCGGAGAAGGCCGAGCGCGAGCTGGCCTCGGAGCTCGGCCGCCCTCCGACCGACGACGAGATCGCGCGGCGCGCCGAGATCACCGTCGAGGACCTCAAGAGGATCCGCGACATCGCCCGCACCGTCACCAGCCTCGACCGCCCGGTGGGCGAGGACGGCGAGTCGTCGTTCGGCGAGCTGCTGCCCAGCGACGAGCCCGAGCCGGAGGAGGAGGTCGTCGTCAGCCTGCGCGAGAGCGCGGTGCGCAAGGCGCTCGAGCGGCTCGACGAGCAGGAGCGCAAGGTGGTGCAGCTCCGCTACGGCCTGAACGGTGATCAGCGTCCCGTCGGCATCCAGGAGGTCGGCCGCCGCCTGGGGATGCCCCAGTCCGAGGTGCGCGCGCTGGAGCGCCGCGCGCTCGAGCGGCTGTCGACGGTGCGCGAGCTCGAGGGGCTGGCGGCCTGAGCCGGCCCCGCCCTCGTCGAGGGATCAAGGACTTGCGCCATGCGCGCATCGTTGATCCCTCGACGGGGGCGTCCGCGCTCATGCCTCGCGCGAGGCGAGACATGAGCGCGGACGCGCGCCCGAAGCGCGCGTCCTGACGCCCGGTCATAGGCCGCCCCTCATCACTGATATGTCCCAGGGCCGGTGTCGACTGCCTGGGCGGCACGACACTCCCGACCACCGGGGCAGGCCACCGGCGCGAGCGCCGATGCGGGACCCGGCTGGATGTCCGAGGACATCCCGGTCGAGTGGGCGGCCCGCCGGACCGCACAGAGTAGCGGCGCCCTGCTGCTAGGCTCGTCCTGTCCGGTCGGACGCAGACGTCCGACGCAAGCAGTGCCAGCGTGTCCGCAGTCGTTGCCCTGGAGGCTTCCACGCGTAGCGCAGCACGACCAACGTGGAAGGAACTCCATGTCTACAGGAACCGTCAAGTGGTTCAGCGACGAGAAGGGCTTCGGCTTCATCACCCCCGACGGGGGCGGCAAGGACCTGTTCGTGCACTTCAGCGCGATCCAGGCCGACGGCTTCCGCACCCTCGCCGAGGGCGCGCGGGTGTCGTTCGACGCCGAGCAGGGCCCCAAGGGCCCGAACGCGGTCAACGTCAACCTGATCTAGCCGCAGGCGGACGCGCGCCCGGGGTCCTCCGACACCGGGCGCGCCCGACCCGCCGAGCGACCTGCGAGACTTCGCCGCATGAGCGACATCACGCCCCGGCGACGGTCCCGCCCGACGCGCGCCCAGCGCGAGCAGCGCGCCTATCGGCTCGTCGTGACGGGCGGAACGGCCGCCCTGGTCGCCGTCGTGTCGTTCGTGCTGGCGATCGTCGGGATCATCGGCTACGGCATCCCCGTGATCGCCGCGCTCGTGGCCGCGCTGTGCGCGGTCCTGTTCCGCCGAGTCGTCCGCCCGTAGGCGGATCGACCCCTACAACGACAACGCCTCGGCCACCCGCGCCCGCGTCTCCGTCGGCGGGATCACCGCGTCGATCGTCCCGTCGCACAGCGCCCGGCCGGCGCTGATGTGCCGCGCCGCGTACTCGTCGGCCAGCCGTTCGAGCAGGGCCGGGGAGTGCCCCGCGGCCGCCAGCTCGCGCCGGTGCAGCAGCTTGACCGCGGCGACGGCGCCCATCACTCCGATCTCCGCGCCGGTCCACGCGATCGTGTGCGACGCGCCGAGGTCCTTCGAGTTCATGGTGATGTAGCCGCCGCCGTAGGCCTTGCGCAGCACCACCGTCACCCGCGGGACGGACGCGGCGGCGAACGCGCGCACCAGGCCGGCGCCGTGGCGGATGATCCCGGCGCACTCCTGGTGGCGGCCGGGCATGAACCCCGGCGTGTCGACCAGCACCAGGAGCGGGATGCCGAAGCGGTCGCAGCCGGTGACGAAGCGCGCCCCCTTCTCGGAGGCGTGCACGTCGATCACGCCGCCGAGCCGCTTCGGCTGGTTGGCGATCACCCCGACGGTGCGGCCCTCGATCCGGGCGAACCCGGTCACCATGTTCGGCGCCCAGCGCTCCGCGACCTCGAGGAACGCGCCCGCGTCGGCGATCGACCGGATCACGCTCCGCACGTCGTAGACGCGGCGCGGGCTGCGCGGCACGTGTCGGCCCGGGTCGGCATCGCCCGGGGGCTCCGGCTCGCGCAGCGCCGACACCCCGGCACGCGGCGGCAGGTAGCCGAGCAGGTCGCGCACGACCCCGGCCGCGGCGGCGGCGAGCACCGAGATCGCAAGCGCTCCCCGGCGGCGCAGCCGTGCGCTCGACATACCGGGCATGGCCGGTGATCACACCGGAGCGCCCATACACGGTCAACCCCGGCGGCGGGGTAGATCCTTACCGTGTCGCGACCGCCCACGGCTCGACGTGGTCGTGCCGGGTTTCGTGAACGGTCGCGTTTGCAGAGATCCGGCCGGTCTGGTTGGATCGCGCCCGGAAGTCAACCCGTTCGTCCTACCCGGGGAGGAAGAGGACTCGTGGATGGAGCTGCTTGTCGCCGTCCGGTGGCCTGGACGCTGGCGGCGCTGTTGTTCGTTCTCGCGGCCTTCGTCGGCGCGCCCGGTGCATCCGCGGCCACGCCCGACAAGGACAGCTTCTATGCGCCGCCGTCGTCGCTGCCCGCCAAGCCGGGCGACCTGATCCGCTACCGCTCGGCGAAGTTCACGCTCGACCCGCTGTTCAAGCTGCCGGTCGCGGGCGTGAAGTCGTTCCAGGTTCTGTACCGCTCGACGACCGCGCTCGGCCAGCCGGTCGCCGTCTCCGGCACCGTGCTGGTGCCGACGTCGAAGTGGTCGGGCAAGGGCCCGCGCCCGGTCGTCACCTACGGCGTGGGCACGCGCGGCATCGGTGACCAGTGCGCACCGTCGTACACGCTGTCCAACGGCACCGACTACGAGGGCCTGTTCATCTACTCGGCTCTGAAGAAGGGCTGGGTGGTGCTGGTCAGCGACATGCGCGGCCTCGGCACGCCGGGCCTGCACACCTACGAGGTCGGCCGTGAGCAGGGCATGGCGCTGCTCGACATCGTCCGCGCCGCCCGCCAGGTGCCGGGCTCGGAGGTCAAGGCCGACTCGCCGATCGGCATCATGGGCTACTCGCAGGGCGGCACCTCGGCCGGTTGGGCGGCCCAGCTCGCACCGGTGTATGCGCCGGAGCTGAAGATCCAGGGCATCTCGGCCGGCGGCGTTCCCGCCGACCTGACCGACGTGGCCGAGTACCTGGACGGCGGCCTGTTCGTCGGCTTCGCGCTGATGGCCGCCGTCGGCTACGACGCCGCCTACCCGGAGCTCAACCTCCAGGCCTACATGAACCAGCGCGGCAAGGACCTGCTGAAGCGCGGGCAGAGCATGTGCCTGGTGGACGTCGCGTCGTTCCCGACCCTGATCAGCACGCTGTTCAGGAAGTTCACGGACTACACGACGACCAACCCGCTGTACACGCCGGCCTGGCAGGCGCGCCTCAACGAGAACCGCCTCGGCTCGATGAAGCCGCCGGCGCCGGTGTTCCAGTACCACGGCAAGATCGACGAGATCATCCCGCTGGGCCAGGCGCGTGATCTCCGCAAGGAGTGGTGCGCGCTCGGCGCCAACGTGACGTACACCGAGTACTCGCTCTCGGAGCACCTGCTCGGCATGATCGTCGGGGCCCCCGACGCGATCAAGTTCCTGAGCGATCGCTTCGCGGGCAAGACCGTGCGCGGCAACTGCTAGCAGTCGCCGTCTGTCGGGAGATCGGAGGCGCCGGCGCTCCGCACGGGGTGCCGGCGCCTTCGTCGTTCCGGGTCAGACCACGGCCTCGAGGCGTGGCGCCCAACGAAACCGTTGGGTAGTGTGGGGCGCATGGCTTCTGCGGCGTCGAGCAAGCGGGCTGGAGCGGCCAAGAAGGACCGGGGCGGCGTCATCGAGCTGCGGTCGGCCAAGGCGGGCACGCGGCGGCGTGCGCGCGCGGGCGGCCGGGCCGATGCCGGGTCCGCGCGGGCCACGGTGACATGGCTGCCGAGGGAGCGGACGGAGTTCCTGATCGAGACGGTCGGCGGGGTGCGCAAGCTCGCGCGCACGCTGGGCGTCTCGGAGAGCCAGCCGTCGCGGTGGCGGTCCGGCGACGAGGTGCCGAGCCCGGAGGTCGCGGCCAAGCTGCTCGACCTGGATCACGTGCTGGCGCTCGCCGCGCAAGCGTGGGACGCCGACATCGTCTGGGACTGGATGACCAGCGCCAACGCGTTCCTGGAGGGCGCGCGGCCGGTCGACGTGCTGATGGAGCGCGGCTCGGCCGAGGTGATCGACGCGCTCAAGGCGACGCTCGGCGGGGCCTACGCCTAGCGCAAGGACAAGGTGCTGCTCTACCGGGTCTTCCCGTACGCGGAGTCAGCGAAGGCCGGCCGGCCCGGCCATCCGCTGTACCTGAACCCGCTGCAGGGCCACGGGCGCTGGGACAACCCGGAGCACTACCTGGCCTGGTACATGGCCTCGGAAGAGGCCGCGGCGGTCGGCGAGGCGCTGGGCGACATAACGCCTTGGGATGAGCGGATGTTCGCGTTCCCGCAGGTACCGGGGGCACGGCGCGCCCTGGGCGTGTACGAGCTTCCGGACGATCTGCCGTACCTGGACCTGGACGACGCGCGGCAGCTCGTCGAGCTGGGCGTTCGGCCGTCTCAGGTCGTGGAGCGCAACCGGGCGTTCACGCAGAGCCTGGCGCTGCGGATCTACCGGACGGGCCGCTACAAGGGCCTGCGCTGGTGGTCGTACCGGCACCCGCAGTGGCGGGTGTGGTGCCTGTGGGAGATCACGCCGACGCTGGTCGAGGTCGAGGAGCTGTCGCTTGAGCATCGCGCGGTGATCGCCGCGGCGCACACGCTGAACCGTGCGCTGCGCGACCGCAATGCCCGCTAATCGACGTTATGTCAAGCGGCAGGGGTGGATGGGCGCGCAGCGTCGGCGGCGCGCCCGTGGTGCTCAGACCTTGGCGGCGATGCCGAAGGGGATGCTGTGCCAGCCGCGGGCGCCGATCGGCAGCACCACGCGAAGCTGGGTGTCACCGGATCGGACCTTGGCGCTGATGTTCAGCTTGCCTCCGCGCACGGTCACCGTGCGCCGGGTGCTCCAGCCACCGTCGCAGCCACGCGCCTGGACCACAACGCGCGTACGCCCCTTCACCGGAAGCGAACCACGGACGTACGCGGTCGACCCCCTCCGCGTCACCGACACCTTCGAAAACCGCCGATCCACCCGCAGCGCCGAGGTCACCGGACGGCCGTCCGCCGTCACCAGCACGCGACCGCCCCCCGCCTTGCCCGGCAAACGGAACCTCACATCAACGCTGCCCGACACGTCCGGAACAAGCGACGCAAGCACCCGGCCAGAACCCTGCTCCCGCAACTCAAGCCGCATCGACCGCAGAACCTCAGGCACCCACGCCACCAGCCGACCACGACCCTTGCCCACCGGAGACAGCCGACGAACCTGAAGCGGCCGCTCACACACCTGCGGCGCCCGATCGCCCTGAATGGAAAGGGGATCCCGCCGCACCACCGCAGTCGCCGGCTCGGATACGTTCCCCGCCTCATCGGTCGCCCGCACCGACAGCACGTTCTCGCCGAGCGCAAGCGCGAACCGGTACGGGCTGGAGCAGGACTGCCAGCCACCGTCGCCCACCCGGCACTCGAACCTCACCGGCGACTCATCCGCAGAGAGCTCCACGTCGACCGACTCGGCCGTCGTGGTCGCAGGCACCGATCCCAACGCCACCTCCGGCGCCGTCAGATCGACGTTCACCAGCCACGTCCCGACGGCGACATCGTTCTGCCAATCCGTCGCCCGCACCTCAACAACATGGGTGCCCTCGGCAAGCGACCCAGGCTCGAACGGACTAAGGCAGTCCTCCCAGGCGCCTGTGTCGACCCGGCACTCGACCTTCTTGACCCCCGGTTGCGACAACACGAACGGGAACGACACCGAAGGCAGATCGGCCGGACCCACCACAGCGGGTCCACCAACCTCCACCTCGCCGGCCCAGGAGCTGGGCCTGGCGTTGTCCTCCTCGCAGGTGTTGGGAATGACCAAGTCGACGGGGTCGCGATCGACGCGGTCGTGACCGCCCCCACAATTCACCTGCTCCGTTGCCGAGTTCGGAGACGGCGGGATATCGGCCACGTTGATGATGTCATCACCGTCACCGCCCCAGAAGGTCGGCCGGTGGGTCGCGATCTCCGCGCCCGCGGACACGATCAGGTCGTTGCCCGCATCGCCGTACGTCCTCGAGTTGTGGGCGCCGCGGGTGATGATCGTGTCGTCGCCCGCCCCGCCCTGCACCTGACTGTCGATCCCGATCTGCGGAGCGATGATCACATCGTCACCGTCACCGCCGATCACTTGGGCCTCGTTCGACTGGCCGAGTTCGATCAGGTCGTCCCCGCCTCCGCCGTCGACAAAGCGGCCGGCGGCCCATCCCTCCACGCGGACGATGTCGTTGCCCTCACCCCCGATGAAGCTGATCGGACCGCTCTTCTTGAGCTCGATGGGAGCCTGGATCCCCGCGCAGTCCACTGTGTCGGAGGCCTGGCCCAGGTCCATGCGGATGCTCTCGGCGACCTCGCTGCAGACCACCTTCATCGGGTCCCCACCGTCGTGCTCGCAGACGGACTCGGGATCGTTGATGGTGATCGCCACCGAAGTCGAGGTGAAGGTCGTCGTGGTGCCCGAAGGCGTGCGGATCGTCAGAGTCGTCCCGGCGGGGTCGTCGTGGGTCAGTTCGAACTCGCCCGGCCCCGTGCGCTTGAGCGTCAGATCCGCATAGGCGACCCCAGCCCACGACAGGCTCATCACCAACGCAAGCGCCGACGCGAGCCCCAACCCGCGCAGGCGCGCACACCGAAGCACCATCCCGGTCTCGCCCCCTTTACCGACTGCCTTGTGGTCCTCTGCTCCTTGGATCAAGCCGACGCCCGGCTACCCGGAGGCGATCCGGAACCGGATGCTGTGCCTACCACGGCTGCCGATCGGCAACGCCACGCGAAGCTGAGCCTCCAAGCCGCGAACCTGCGCGGCGGAACGGATGCGCCTCGCGATCGCATGCCCGGGGAACATCACAGCCGCGAGCGCTCCCGACGCGCTCATCCCCTTGATCAGCGCGACGCCGGCAAGCACGAGCCCCAGCACGTGCGGACGCCGGTGCCGAGCAACGTTCACGGTGTGGTCCCCTCGTGCGGCCTGAGTTCGTTCCCACATCGTGAAAAGAAGCTCGCGCAGAGTACCGGCTGACGATCCCGAACGGAATGCTCATCCACGCTCCGCGTCCGATCGACACGGCCACGCGGAGCTGCTCGTCCGCGCCCCGAACGGGGACCGACACATCCAGCTTGCCGCCTCGGACGGCGACCGACCGACGCGTCGACCACTTGCCGTTGCAGGCGCGGGCCTGGATCCGCGCGCGCACCTGCCTCTTCACGGGCAGCACGCCGCGGACCCGCACCACGGACCCGTTCGGAGCAACGCTCACCCGTGACAGCCGCCTGTTGACCAGCAGCGCCGGGGTGACCCGTCGTCCGTCTGCGGTGACGACGATCCGTCCACGGCTCGCCATGCGGTCCAGCGAGAACGAGGTGTCGATGTTGCCTGCCCGATCGGGGACAAGCGCGGCCAGCACGCGCCCGGACTCCGCATCGCGCAGCTCGAGCCGCCGGCCGCGAGCAGTCGCGGACACCAGGGCGACGATCCGGCCGCGCGCCCTGCCCGACGGCGCGAGCCGTCGGAGTTGCAGGGGCTCCTCGCAGGCCTGCGGGCCGGAGTCGCTCGCCGGAGCCGCGGCGCCCCCGGCGGGCGGCGTGCTCGACGCCACCGTGAAGACGTGGCGTCCCACGGCCTGGTCGCCCTGCCAGGCGGTCACCCTCACATCAAGCCGACGAGCGCCCTCCGGCAGCGGGCCCGGAGCGAACGGGCTGCCGCACGTCCGCCAGGCGCCGTCGTCGACGCGACACTCGAAGACCTCCACGCCGGGCTGCTCGGCGCTGAACGGAAACGCCGCGCCGGCCGCGCCGACCACGGCAGGCGCGCTCACATTGACCTCGCCGGCCCAGGCCTCCGGCCTTGCGTTCGAGATTTCGCAGTCACCCTGGGCAATGTCCACGCCGGAGTCGAAGTCGACCCGATCGTTCCCGGCGCCGCAGGCCACCTGCTCGACGCCGAAGCTGACGCCCGGCGTCACGTTGGCCACGTTGATGATGTCGTCGCCGTTGCCACCCTGGATGATCGCGGACGCCCCGGGCGTCGTCCCTATCCCGGTCGACACAAGGAGGTCGTCGCCGTCACCGCCCGTGATCGCGAACGGCGAGACGCCGCTTCCGATCACGGTGTCGTTGCCGGCGCCACCCTGGAGGACCGAATTGGCCCCGGCAACGGGCGCGCGGATCACGTCGTCGCCGTCGTCGCCCTCGATCCGGCCGTTCAACCCTTCGCCCACCTCGACGTAGTCGTTGCCCCCTGACCCGAAGATCAGATGGCCGTTTCCGGGCCCGATCACCCTGACGACATCGTCGCCGTCGCCGCCGTAGAAGATCATCCGGCCGGCCGCCTTCACGACGCGGGCGGGCGCAGCAACACCGGTGAGATCGAGCGCGTCCTCGTTCGACGGGAAACGCTCCGACCCGGCCCCTCGTGTCTGCTCAGTTCTCCTCTTCCTCGGACCCCGCTCGGATGTCGGATCCCGTCCCGAACGGGATGCTGTGCCAGCCCCGGCTGCCGAGCGGCAGAAGCACGCGGAGCTGCGTCTCACCTGAGCTCACGGGAATGTTCAGGCCCAGCCTTCCGTCGCGAACTACCACCGACCGTCGGGTCGACCAAACGCCGTCGCAGCCCCGCGTGTGGATCCGCATCCGCACCGGGCCATTCAGCGGGAGCGTGCCGCGCGCCCGCGCCGCGGAGCCTGCGCGCGTGACCGTGACATCGGAGAGACGCGGTGGATCTTGAGCGCCGAGGTGACGGGACGGCCGTTCGCCGCCATCCATACGCGGCCGACGGAAGGCAATGCTCGCGCCCGGCCGCTCAGAGCAGGCTGCGGCGCGCCCCGATCGCGTAGCCGATGACGTTGATCGGCATGTGCGCTGCGGCGACCGCCGCGAACGTCCTGATCGCCTCCGCGGCGCTCATCCGCCACACAGGGGAGAGCAGCAGCCAGGCCGTGGGCACGAAGTCCGCCTGATCGAAGACGCTGATCGCCACCCCGACGGCATCGCGGCGCTGCTCGCCGGGCGGGATGCCCAGCCGGCGCTTGATGAAGCTGTTGGGCAGCTCCCCGGTCCACACCGCCAGCCCGAGCAGCAGCCCGACCAGCCGCGGATCGGCCTCGGCGACCTCGCGCGGCAGACGACGGCGATAGGCGGGGAACTTGTGCAGCGCGACGGTGGCCGCGGTGGTTCCGGCGGTCATCATCAGCGCGCCGCGCCACGTCTTGTTCGCGCCGAACAGGCGACGGCTGATCGGCTTCTTCAGCGGCTTCAGCAGATCCCGACGCAGGACGGGCGCGTGCGCGACAGCGCCGCCGAGCACCGGAGCCATCACCCAAAGGCCACGCACGGCGGCGGACCCTACTCCACGACAGCCCGACGCAGCCCCGACGGGCAGGCGCCACGCAGCGCTCGACCGCCCGACCGGCTACGCTCGCGCGCCGTCGGGTATGGCCGTCGAGGTCTCCACGCAAATGCCGTCAACCGATCGTGCCCGCCGGCGGCCCGCCGGTCCGGCCGCCGTCCGCACCCGCGCGCTGCTGATCGCCAACCCGCGCGCCAGCAGCCTGCGCCCGGGCGACCTCGATCTCGCCATCCGCCTGCTGGAGTCCGCGTTCGAGCTTAAGACCGAGTCCACGCTCGGCGCCGGCCACGCGCGCAGCGCCGCCGCCGAGGCCGCGCAGGCCGGCTACGACCTGGTCATCGCCCTCGGCGGCGACGGCACGCTCAGCGAGGTCGCCGACGGGCTCGCCGGCACCGCCACCCCGATGGCCTGCCTGCCGGGCGGCTGCACGAACGTGTTCGCGCGCCTGGTCGGCATGCCGCGCCGCCTCGACTCCGCCGTCCGCCGGCTTGCCGACGCCGGCGCCTCCGGTCGACTGCCCCCTCCGCGCAGCATCGACCTCGGCATCGTCAACGGCCGGCACTTCCTGGCCAGCGTCGGAATCGGGTTCTCCGCCAGCATGACCGCGACGGTCAACCAGCACCCCACCCGCAAGGCGTGGCTCGGCCAGGCGCACTTCGCCGCCGCCGCGGTGAAGCAGCTCTCCGGCCGCTACCTCCACGACCCGCCGCGCATGGTGATCGAGGCGGCGGGCCGCAGGGTGGAGGCGATCACCGCCATGGTCCAGAACGGCGAGGTGCTCACGTACGTCGGGCCCAAGCCGATCCGCATCTGCCCGTCGGAGGCGCTCGGCACGGGCACGATCTCGATCGCCGCCGTGCGCGATCTGCTGGTGAGCGACGTGCCGTCGCTGCTCGCCGGGATGCTCACCCCGCCGGTCGGGCGCGTGCTGCGCCACCCGCGCGTGGCGGCGCTGCCGAACGTCCGCGAGGCGGTGGTCACCGCTGCCACCGACGAGCCGATCCCGGTCGAGGCCGACGGCGAGCTGCTCGCCGACTGCACGCGGATCACGCTCGGCGTCGCGCCCGACGCGCTGCGGATCGTCGTCCCCTAGCCGGCGCGACGGTCCTCGCCGCGCGGCCGGGCGCCCAGCGAGTCCAGGAGCGCGTCCCATGCCGCCGCGCGCGCGCCGGGATCACCGACGGCATCGGCCCGGGCGGGGATGCCGGGCGGCAGCACCATCTCCCCCTCCGCCAGCACGCGCGGCTCACCGGCGCCGGGCACCTGCTCCAACAGCCGGCGCGCCTCCACGGCGTCGGCGGCCAGCACGCACAGCACCCCGCGCGAGGCCAGCAGCGGGGCCGCCAGCTCGGACGCCGCGTCCGGCTCCGCGATCACCGTCGCGCACGGCTCGCCGACGGGGAGGTGCAGCACCGCGCCGCCGGCTCCGGGCCACCGCCGCCGCCGAACGCCCTCCGCCAGCAGCCGACGGCGAAGCGTCCGCGACGCGCCGCGTCCGTCGGCTGCGTCGACGCGCACCTCCAGCACCACCGGCCGCAGCGAGCGCAGCGCGGCGACCGGCCCGGTCGAGGCCTTGCCCGGCTCCCAGGCGAGCGCCAGCTCCTCGGGGCGGTCGCCGGCCGACCGCCAGATGCGCCCGTCGTCGTCGCGCAGCCGTGCCCGCCAGCGGAGCTCCGCGTTCGTCCCGGCGCCGCGGGCGCGCAGGCGCAGCGGCTCGTCGATCAGCGCATCCGCGGGGCCGCCGATCTCAAGCGCACCCGAGCGCGGGCTCATCGCCCTCGGCGCAGGGCCTCGATCCCGCCTGCGACGAACGCCATCGCGCTGTCGACCAGCTCGATCGCCGCTCGGTGGGAGTTCTTGTCGGCCGGGTCCGGCGGCTGGAGGGCGTCGAGCGCCGCGATCGTCGCGGCCGCCACCATCCGCGGTGCCAGCGCGTCCTTGCTCTCCCCCAGATCCTCGGCGACGGCACCCGCCAGCAGCTCCTCGATCTCCGCCATCAGCACCCGCGCGTGGTCGCGCAGCGCCGGCTCGGACTTGATCAGCTTGAGCCGCCGCAGGCGCAGCTCATAGGTGCTCTCGTCACCGAGGTAGTCGGTGATCCAGGCACGCAACGCCTCGATCGCCGTCGCGCCGGGCGGGCGCTCGGCCAGCCGCCGCGCGAGCGAGTCGCGCACCTCGGCATGGTCGGGGAAGGCGAGGTCCTCCTTGGTCGGGAAGTGCGCCCAGATCGTCCGCGGCGCGACGTCGGCGAAGTCGGCAATGTGCTGAATCGTCGTAGCCTGGAAGCCGCGCTGGGCGAACAGCGTCAGCGCAGCGTCGGCGATCGCCTGGTGAGTGCGCCGCTTCTTGCGCTCCCGCCGGCCGGGCGCCGGCGATCGGGCTACGAACGGGCCGGCCTCCATCCGGGCCGATCCTAGCCACTGTTCGCCGAGGGTGCACCGAGTGCATGTTTGCACTGGCTGCGTGCTAGCGTGCCCCGCCATGTCGCGCCTGCTTGCCGGAATCGCGCGTGCCCTCGCCCGCCACTGGATCCGCGGACTCGTCGCGATCATCCTCACCTTCGTCGTCGTCGGCGCCGTCGTCGGCTCCCAGGACGGCTCCGCCCCCGAGGACTTCTCGATCCCGGGCACCGAGGCGCAGAAGGCGCTCGACCTGCTCGAGGAGCGGTTCCCCGAGGCCGCCGGAGCCCAGAGCACCGTTGTCTTCACCGTCAAGGACGGCACGCTGCGCGACCCCGAGCGACGCGCGCTGATCGGCGAGGCGCTCGCACGCATCAACAAGCTTCCCAACGTCGTCGGCGCGCCCGACCCCGTGCAGGTCGGCACGATCTCGCCCGACAGCCGCACCGCCTTCACCACCGTCGCCTACGACAAGCAGATCCTCGACCTCAAGCCCGAGGACGGCGAGCGGCTGATCGAGGCGGCGCACAGCGCCGAGCGCGACGGCATCGACGTAGAGCTGCGCGGCGAGACGATCGACTACGCCTCCCAGAACGAGGCGCCGGTCGGGGAGCTCGTCGGCATCGCCATGGCGATCATCCTCCTCACGATCCTCTTCCGCCGGCCCGGCCCTGCTTTCGTGACGCTGTTCGCCGCGCTCGTCGGCGTCGCCTTCAGCCAGCTCTTCCTGCACGCGATCGCCAAGCCGCTCGGCATCCCCGACCTCGCGACGGTGCTGGCGGTGATGCTCGGCCTGGGCGCCGGCATCGACTACTCGATGCTCATCCTGAGCCGGTTCCGCGAGCAGGTGGCTGACGGAGACGACGTGCCCGAGGCGGCCGCCCGCGCAAACCGGACCGCCGGCATGTCGGTGGTCGCCGCCGGTCTGATCGTGATGATCGCGATCGCCGGCCTGATGGCCGTCGGCATCCCGATGGTCGGCAAGATGGGCATCGGCACCGCGATCGCCGTCGCCGCGGTCGTCGTCTCGTCGGTCACCGCGCTGCCGGTGTTCATCGGCATGCTCAAGCGCTTCCTCCGGCCCAAGAAGCCGGAGCACGTGGCGCCGTCGGCGGTCTTCTCGCGCTGGGGCGGGTTCATCACCCGCCGCCCGGTGACCGCGGTCGTGGTCGGCGTCGTCGCGCTGCTGGTGGTGGCAGTGCCCACGCTCGACATGCGGCTCGGCCAGCCCGACGACGGCAACCAGCCGACGAGCAAGACCCAGCGCCGCGCCTACGACCAGCTCAGCGCCGCCTTCGGCCCGGGCTTCAACGGCCCGCTGCTGCTGGCGATCGAGGCGCGCGACGGCGGCCGCGTCCAGCCCGCGGCGCTCAAGCGGCTCCAGCAGTCGCTCGAGGGCGTCGACGGCGTGGCCAGCGTCGGTCAGCCGACCCCGAACCAGGCGGGCGACGCCGCGGTGCTGGAGGTCATCCCCACCACCTCGCCGCAGGACGAGCGCACGAGCGACCTGATCAACAACCTGCGCGACGACGTGCTCCCCAAGGCCACGCAGGAGACCGGCCTGAAGGTCTACGTGGGCGGCCAGACCGCCGGCTTCATGGACTTCTCCGCCAAGATCGCCGCGCGCCTGCCGGTCTTCATCCTGATCGTCTGCGGCCTGTCGATCGTCCTGCTGATGGCGGCGTTCCGCTCGGTGCTCGTGCCGCTGGCGTCGGCGCTCTTCAACCTGCTGGCGATCGGCGCCTCCTACGGCGTTGTGGTCGCCGTCTTCCAGAAGGGCTGGGGCAACGAGCTGATCGGCGCAGACAGCGACGTGCCGATCGTCTCGTTCGTGCCGCTGTTCATGTTCGCCATCTTGTTCGGGCTGAGCATGGACTACAACGTGTTCTTGCTCTCGCGCATCCGCGAGGCCTATTTCGAGGGCGACCGCCCCGCCGACAGCGTCATCCACGGCCTGTCGCGGATCGCCAGGGTGGTGCTCGTGGCGGGGCTGGTGATGACGTCGGTCTTCCTGGCCTTCGTCCACGACGACGACATCATCATCAAGATGGTCGGCCTCGGCCTGGGCGTCGCGGTCCTGCTCGACGTGCTCGTCATCCGGCTGCTGATCTCGCCGGCGCTGATCACGCTGCTCGGCCACAGCGCCTGGTGGATGCCGCGCTGGCTGGACCGCATCCTCCCCAACATCTCGCTCGAGGGCGACCACGACAGCCGCCGCGAGGCGCGCGCCGAGCGCAAGCAGCAGGAGCAGGACCGGGTCACCACCTAGCCCCGGCCCCGGTCCGACGGCGTCGCGACCGCGGGCTGCGCCTATCCTGCGGCCGCGATGCAGTCGACCTCCCCGGCGCCCGGCGTCGGCGAGCTGCGCGAGCGGCTCGCCTCGCTGACGCTGCTCGACGAGCGGCGGCTGGGACGACGGCTGCGGCGCGCCGCCGGAACCCGCGACCCGCAGCGGCGCGCACGGGCGCTGTCCGCGCTGGCCGCCGAGATCGAGCGTGCCGAACGGCGGATCGAGCGACGGCGCGCGTCGGTGCCGGCGGTCTCATACCCGGACGAGCTGCCGATCACCGCCCGCCGCGACGACCTGCTGCAGGCGATCCGCGACAACCAGGTCGTCGTGGTCGCCGGCGAGACCGGCTCCGGCAAGACCACGCAGCTTCCGAAGCTCTGCCTCGAGCTCGGGCGCGGGGTGCGCGGCGCGATCGCCCACACCCAGCCGCGGCGGCTGGCGGCGCGCACCGTGGCCGAGCGCATCGCCGACGAGCTGGGCGTGCAGCTCGGCGGCGCGGTCGGCTACGCGGTCCGCTTCAACGACCGCACCAACCCCGACACCTTGGTGCGACTGTGCACCGACGGCCTGCTGCTGGCGGAGATCGCCAAGGACCGCGACCTGCTCCGCTACGACACGATCATCGTCGACGAGGCGCACGAGCGCAGCCTCAACATCGACTTCCTGCTCGGCTACCTCGCGCGGCTGCTGCCGCGGCGGCCCGACCTGAAGGTCATCATCACCTCGGCGACGATCGACCCGGAGCGGCTCGCCGAGCACTTCGGCGGCGCGCCGGTGATCGAGGTCTCCGGGCGCACGTATCCCGTCGAGGTGCGGTATCGACCGCTGCCCGAGGACGCCGACCCCGAGGCCGACCAGCCCGAGGCGATCGCCGAGGCGGTGGAGGAGCTGCTGTCCGAGCAGCGTCACGACGTGCTCGTCTTCCTCTCCGGCGAGCGGGAGATCCGCGACACCGCCGACGTGCTGCGCGGCAGGCTCGGGGAGCGGGTCGAGGTGCTGCCGCTGTACGCGCGACTGGCGACCGCCGAGCAGCAGCGCGTGTTCAGGCCGTCGGGCCGGCCGCGCGTCGTGCTGGCAACCAACGTCGCCGAGACCTCGCTCACCGTCCCCGGCATCCGCTCGGTGGTGGACACCGGCGTGGCGCGCATCAGCCGCTACAGCGCGCGGCTGAAGGTGCAGCGGCTGCCGATCGAGGCGATCTCGCAAGCCTCCGCCGAGCAGCGCAAGGGACGCTGCGGACGCGTGGCGCCCGGCGTCTGCATCCGCCTCTACGACGAGGAGGACTTCGAGCAGCGACCGCGGTTCACCGACCCGGAGATCCTGCGCACCAACCTCGCCGCCGTGCTGCTGCAGATGGCGGCGCTCGGGCTCGGCGACATCGAGGACTTCCCGTTCATCGACCCGCCCGACCGCCGCCAGGTGCGCGACGGCATCAACCTGCTCCGCGAGCTGGGCGCCCTGCAGGAGGGCGGCAAGGGCGGATTGCGACTCACCGACATCGGACGGCGGCTGGCGCGGCTGCCCGTCGACCCGCGCCTCGGCCGCATGGTGCTCGAGGCCGACCGGCTGCGCTGCGCCAGCGAGGTCATCGTGATCGCCGCCGCGCTGTCGATCCAGGACGTGCGCGAGCGGCCCGAGGAGCAGCGCGCCCACGCCGACCAGCTCCACGCCCGCTTCAAGGACCCCGACTCGGACTTCATCGGCCTGCTCAACCTCTGGCGCTACTTGCGTGAGCAGCAGCGCGCCCTCTCCTCCAGCCGCTTCCGCCGCAAGTGCAAGCAGGAGCACCTCCACTACCTGCGCGTGCGCGAGTGGCAGGACCTGGTCGCTCAGCTCCGCCAGGCCGCCGAGGAGGCGGGCGTCCGCCTCAACGACCACCAGCCCGCCGAGCCCGACCGGATCCATCAGGCGCTGCTCGCCGGGCTGCTCAGCCACATCGGGATGCGCGACCGCGGGCGGCGCGAGTACGTCGGCGCGCGCGGCGCGCGCTTCCAGATCTTCCCCGGCTCGGCGCTCAACCGCGCACAGCCCGCGTGGATCATGGCCGCCGAGCTTGTGGAGACGACCCGGCTGTGGGGCCGCGTGGTGGCGCGCATCCGCCCCGAGTGGATCGAGCCGCTCGCCGAGCACCTGGTGAAGCGCTCCTACGGTGAGCCGCGCTGGGACCGCAAGCGCGGCGCGGTGGTCGCCACCGAGCGCGTCACGTTGTACGGGTTGCCGATCGTCTCCGGGCGCACCGTCGCCTACTCGCGCATCGACCCGCAGGCCGCCCGCGAGCTGTTCATCCGCCGCGCCCTGGTGGAGCGCGACTGGGACTGCCGGCACGAGTTCTTCGTCGAGAACGGCCGGCGGATCGAGGAGATCGAGAAGCTGGAGGCGCGCGAGCGGCGCCGCGACATCCTGGTCGACGACCGGACGCTGTTTGAGTTCTTCGACGCGCGGATCCCCGAGGAGGTTGTCTCCGGCCGCCACTTCGACCGCTGGTGGCGCGACGCCCGTCGCGAGAGCCCGGACCTCCTCACCTACCCGCGCGAGCTGCTCGTCCGGCCCGAGGCCGCCGACGCCCTCGACGGCCGGGGAAGGCCCGCCGTCTGGAAGCAGGGCGACCTGCGGTTGCGGTTGTCGTACGCCTTCGAGCCCGGCAGCGACCGCGACGGGGTCACCGTCCACATCCCGCTCGAGCTGCTCGGCCGGGTCCGGGCCGCCCGCTTCGAATGGCTGGTGCCCGCGCTGCGCGAAGAGCTCGTCGCGGCGTTGCTGCGCGGCCTGCCGAAGGAGATCCGCCGATCCCTGGTGCCGCTGCCGGACCTCGCCGCCCAGATCGTGCCGCGGCTGCGCCCGCGCCGGCTGCCGCTCGCCCAGGACATGGCCGCGCAGATCGCCGAGCTGCGCGGCGTCACCGTCGACCCTGGGCTGCTCGACTTCGAGCGGCTGCCCCCGCACCTGCGGATGACCTTCTCGGTCGAGGACGCTCAGGGCCGGGTGCTGGCGCAGGGGTTCGATCTCGATGAGCTGCGCAAGGAGCTGCGGCCCACGCTGCGCGCGCGGCTCACCGAGGCGGCGCGCGCCGTCGAGCGCGACGGGATGCGCACCTGGGAGATCGACGCCCTCCCCCGCACGGTCACCCTGCCGGAGGCGGGCGTGGAGGTGCGTGGGTATCCCGCGCTCGTCGACCAGGGCGACAGCGTCGCCGTGCGCGTGCTGGAGAGCCCCGAGGCGCAGGCCGCCGCGATGGCGAACGGCACCCGGTGCCTGCTCCTGCTCGACCTCCCCTCGCCCGCCAAGCAGGTGCTCGGCGGGCTCGACTCCGCCGCTCAGCTCACGCTCGCCACCGCTCCGCACGGCAGCGTCGAGGCGGTCGTCAACGACGCTGCCGCCTGCGCCGTTGACGCGCTCGTGGCCGAGGCGGGCGGGCCCGCCTGGGACGCCGAGGCCTACAGGCGGCTGCGCGCCCATGTCGCCGGTGCGCTGGCCGCCCGCACCGCACGCGTGCTGCGCGCGATCGTCGCGATCCTCGACGTCCGGCGCGAGATCGACCGGCTCATCGGCGAGCGCCACGCCGCGCCGTTCGAGGCCGCCCGGCTCGACATCGCCCGCCAGGTCGGCGGGCTCGTGCACCCCGGCTTCGCCACCGCCGTCGGCGAGGCGCGCCTGCCGGACATCGAGCGGTATCTGCGCGGCTGCGTGCGACGGCTTGAGCGCCTGCCGGACAACCTCGCCGCCGACCGCGACCGCATGGCCGCCATCCACGAGCTGGAGGCCGAATACGAGCGGCGCCGCGACGGCCTCGATGTGCGGCGGCGCGAGGAGATCCGCTTCCTGCTGCAGGAGCTGCGCCTCGCCCAGCTCGCCCCCGGCATCCCCACCTCCGGCCACGTGTCGGCCAAGCGCATCCGCCGGATGCTCGCCGACGGCCCCTCCCGCTCCGCCGCCGGAGCCGTCTAGCCTCACGTCCATGGCCGCCCACGACGACGAGCTGCTGCCCTCGGCCGTCGAGCGGCACATCGCCCGCAGCCGCATCGACGACCGCCCCGCCGGGGCAATCCCCGCCTCCTCGCTGCAGCGCGAGCGCGACGTCGTCTCCTACCTGCGCGGCAGCCTGATGCCGCGCTACATGGAGCGCCTGCGCGACATCCACGTGCAGATGCGCCGCCACCTGGAGGAGCTGCGACGGCTGCGCGACGAGCTCCCGCCCGAGGAGTTCCGCGCCGTGCTGGAGAGCTGGGACTTCTCGGAGACCAACGAGCTCATCCGCCGGCACAACGCCTGGTATCCGATCGAGCGCGACCTGCCGATGGATCCCCGCACCGGCGAGTACCTGCCGGTGGCCGGACGCAGCTACAAGCGGCCGCTGCTGGATGCCGATTGGGCGCTCCGCGAGCTGGGGCCGTACGCTCCTGACTCGTGAAGCACGTCCTGCGTCCGATCTTCGACCGGGTCGTCATCAAGGAGCTGGAGCCCGAGCGGTTCCGTCGCTCCGGGCTGCTGGTCCCGCCCGGGACCAACGATCCGCCGCCCCAGCAGGGGATCGTCCTCGCCGTCGGCCCCGGCCTCGACTGGTGGGAGCACGTCGGCGTGCGCATGCCCGTCCAGCCCGGGGATCACGTCGTCTTCCCCGCCTCGGCCGGCGTGTGGGTCGAGGTGGACGAGGAGCGGCTGCTGGTCTGCCGGGTCGGCGAGCTGCTCGGCGTGATCGAGGAGGCGCCCGATCACCCGGAGAACGCGCCGGATCGCGTGGAGACCTGATCCCGCGGCCACGGCCTGCGCCACGGGATCCAGCCCGGCACCGCACGCACGTACTCCGCGTACTGCGCGCCGAAGCGCTCCATCAGCCGCGGCCGCTCGACGAACCGGTCGAGCGCCGCGAGCGCGATGACGTAGGCCGCCGCGGCCGCGAACAGGATCGGCTGTGCCAGCAGCAGGCCCTGGCCGATGATCAGCGCCGCCGTGGCCGCGTACATCGGGTTGCGCACCCAGCGGTACGGGCCGCCGACCACCAGGCGTGTGGGCGGAGCGAGCGGGGATGGCGTGCCTCCGCCCTCGCGTACGAACCGGGCGAAGCACCACACCAGCACCGCCAGGCCGGCGCACGCCGCCGCTGCGCCCACGATGCGGACCACGGCGGGCGCCGGGTTGGCGTGCCAACCGGTCAGCACGAACGGGCCGACCCCGGCCTCCAGGCCGGGCCCGATCAGGAAGAACAGGAGGCTGCCCGGCAGGGCCACGCGGCGCACGGGCCACATGTTGCCGATTCGGCCATCCCGACCGGCGTTACGTAAAGCCCCCGGCGATCGGCGTCGAAGGGGTCGGTGTGAACGTCGGGCCTTCGATCTCCGGGATCCACCTGGGCGTGCGCATGTTCGACGCGGCGGCGCGCAACGTCGCCAACGTGAGCACGCCCGAGGCGCGTCAGGTCCGGTGGATCCCGCCACGGCGCAGGGCGGCGGCGTGACCTCGACGCTCTCGATCGCCGGGCACCCGGGAATCGACCTGGCCGGGCAGTTCGTGACGCTCGCACAGGCCCTCACGGTGCTGAAGGCCTCGGCCGCCGCGATCCGCAGCGCGGACGAGATGCGCGCAAGCCTCATTGACGTGCGCGTCTGAGGGCTTAATAAAGCGGCGGAGCGGCCGACCACCCTGACAGACCATGCCGCTCATCCTTCGTCATCCTCGCCGCGGAGGGGCCTGACCCATGGCCCGCATCCTCGTCGTCGACGACGCTGCGTTCATGCGCAAGATGGTCATGGACATCCTGCGCGAGGGCGGCCATGAGATCGTGGGCGAGGCTGCCAACGGCGACGAAGCCGTGGAGCGCTACCGCGAGCTGCGCCCCGATGTGACGACGCTGGACATCACCATGCCCGGCAAGGACGGGCTGACCGCGCTGCAGGAGATCATGGCGATGGATCCGTCGGCGAAGGTCGTGATGTGCTCGGCGCTCAGCCAGGAGAGCAAGGTGCTCGAGGCGGTGCGCGGCGGCGCAAAGGACTTCATCGCCAAGCCGTTCGGCCCGCAGCGCGTGCTGTCGGCGATCGAGAAGGTCGTCGCCGGCTCCTGAGGGTCCCTCCCCGCGGCTGCGGATCCGGGACCTCGGCGGCCGTGGCTGGCGGGTGGTTGCGGGCCGGCCTGGGCGAGCCGGGTCGGTTTCCGGGCGTCCTCGGCGGTGGAGCAGCCACGGGGACGAATGACCGTCCGGATCCGGCTGCCCCCGCCGCCGATCCCGGACGCTCGCGATCGGCAGTACCGTCCCGGTCGACCCCGTCCGAACCTGGCTGTCCCGGCCGCCGATTCCTGACGCTTGCGGCACCCGGCGCCGCGACGAGCGTCGACCGACCGCCGGGACCACCTCCACCGCCCGTGACCGTCTGAACTTGGTGGTGACAGCCACCGGATCCGGACGGTCGTCGCCGCCTGCCCGACCCGACGCTCACCAGCGTCCGAATGCGGGGCCATGGGCACCAATTCCGGACGGTCGTGACAGGTGCCGCCACCGCCCCGGCGAGCCCTTTGATCCCTGGAGGGCGCGCGTCATGATGCGCGCATGCGCTTCTGGTCACGAGTCACCGCGCTGGCCTTCCCGCCGAAGCGCGGCAGCGCCGGGTTCGCCGCCTGGAACCGGTTGACCGCGCTCAACGTGTGGCTGTACCGCCGCACCCGCGGCCGTCTCGGCGGACGCTTCGACGGCGCTCCTGTCCTGCTGCTGCACCACGTCGGGCGCAAGACGGGTCAGCGGCGCGTCAACCCGCTCCTCTACATGCCCGACGGCGAGAACATGGTGATCGTCGCCTCCTGGGGCGGCGCGTCGCACCATCCGGCCTGGTTCCTGAACCTGAAGGCCAACCCGGAGACCGAGGTCGAGGTGCGCGGCCGGCGCATCCCGGTGCGCGCGGAGGTCGCCTCGCCCGAGGAGCGAAAGCGGCTGTGGCCGCGGCTCGTCGACCTCTACCCCGGCTACGCCAACTACCAGGCGCGCACCGAGCGGGAGATCCCGCTGGTGATCCTGCGCCCGCACCAACCCCCGTCGAGGGATCAATGACTCGCGCTATGCGCAAGTCCTTGATCCCTCGATGACGGCGGGCGGGCCCGCGGACCTCCTAGGCTGTGAGGAGCAGTGAGCACGCCCGCGCCCGATCTCCGCGACATCGAGACGCGCGAGGACTGCGAGCGCCTCGTGCGGCGCTTCTACACGCACGTCCTCGACGACCCCATCATCGGGTTCCTGTTCACCGACATCGCGCGGATCGACCTCGAGGAGCACCTGCCGAAGGTCGCTGCCTTCTGGGAGACGATCCTGCTCGGCGCCGGCACCTACTCGGGCGGGGCGTTCGCGCCGCACGCATCCCTGCACCGGCAGGTCCCGCTGCGGCCCGCCCACTTCGAACGCTGGCTGAAGCTCTGGCACGAGGCGGTCGACGAGCTGTTCGCCGGGCCGCGCGCCGACGCCGCCAAGGCACACGCCGAGCGGGTCGCCCGCGCCTTCCTGCGCCGCCTGCAGGGGCTCGACCAGGAGGCTCCGGCGCCGATCCCCGCCGCGCTGGTGGTCACGCGCCACCGGCCGGGCGAGGCGGCCGCCTAGCGGCGCCTCAGTCCCGCCCAGGGCCGAACGGCACGAGCAGCCTCAGCTCGACCTCGAGGATCTGGTCAAGCAGCGTCGGCAGCGTGGCCGCGTCGTGCTCCAGCAGGTGCCGGGTGACCAGCTCGTGCACGGCGCCGACCGTGGCGCGGAAGACGTGCTCGGGCACCTCGGGCAGATCGGGGAACCGCTCGCGGGCGCGCTCGTAGCCCTTGGCGAAGCGCTCCGCGAACCGCTGGTGGACGACCTCCCGGCGGGCGAGCGCATCCGGGCCGGCGCCCAGCACCTCGATCAGGAAGGTGCGCGCGAACGCCGGGTTGTCGGAGAGCAGCTCCAGGTAGGTCTCGGTGCCCGCGCGGGCACGCGCGACCAGGTCGGCGCCCGCGCTCTCCTCGGCGGCGGCGATCTCCTCGAGCAGGCCGCTCACGCCGGCGTCGTAGGCGGCGAGGAAGCAGTCCTCCTTGTTGGAGAAGTGCTCGTAGAAGCTGCGCCGCGACACCCCGGCGCGGGAGATGATGTCCGCCACCGCGGTGTTGGCGTAGCCCTTCTCGGCCACGGCCTCGGCCACCGCCACGAGCATCCGCTCCCGCTGCGACTCGGCCACCACCTCCCGCGGCGCGGCATGCCGGCCGCGCGGCAGCACGCGCAGCGGCGGCTCGGCGCGGCGGACGAATGTCCCGTTGCCGCGTGTCGGCTCAGTGGTGGCGCCCATCGCGTCCGTAGGCTACCATGGAAACACTCTTGTTCCTTCGACAAGTCACGGACCACACAAGATGACCGAGGCACCGGTTCAGATCACGTCCAGCCGCAACGGCACCGAGACGCGCCACGTCCGCGTGGCCATCCTCGGCGCCGGCTTCGGTGGACTCGGCGCCGCGATCCGCCTCGAGCGCGATCTCGGCGAGCGTGACGTTGTGATCTTCGAGCGCCACTCGGAGGTCGGCGGCACCTGGTGGGCCAACAGCTACCCGGGCGCCCAGTGCGACATCCCCTCGCACCTGTACTCCCTCTCGTTCGCGCCCAACCCCAACTGGACGCGCACGTTCCCGCTCCAGCCGGAGCTGGCCGAGTACATGCGCGACATCGCCCATCGGTTCGGCCTGCATGACCGGATCCGGTTCAACACCACCGTCGAGGAGCTGCGGTGGGACGACGAGCGGTCGATCTGGCACGTCAAGACCGACCGCGGCGACTGGACCGCCGACATGGTCATCGCCGCGCCCGGCCCGCTCAGCGAGCCGCGCTGGCCGGAGATCCCGGGCCTCGACAAGTTCAAGGGGCGGCTCATCCACACCGCGGAGTGGGATCACTCCGTCGACCTGAGGGGCAAGCGCGTCGCGGTCATCGGCACCGGCGCCTCGGCCATCCAGGTGGTCCCGGCGATCGCCCCCACCGTCGCCAAGCTGAGCGTCTTCCAGCGCACTCCCCCGTGGATCGTGCCCCACACCGACCGGCCGATCACCGCGCTGGAGCGCTTCTTGTACCGCCGCTTCCCGATCCTGCAGCGGATCCCGCGCGCGTGGGTGTACATCACCCGTGAGCTGCTCGTGCCGGGCCTCGTCTACCGGCCGAACATGCTCAGGGTGCTCGAGCGCATCTCCAAGCGCCACATGGAGCGCCAGATCCGCGACCCGGAGCTGCGCAGGAAGGTCACGCCGAACTACCGGCTCGGCTGCAAGCGGATCCTGCCCACCAACAAGTGGTATCCGGCGCTGCAGCGCGACAACGTCGAGCTCGTCACCGACAGCATCACCGAGATCCGGCCCGAGGGCGTGGTCACCGCCGACGGCCGCGTGCACGAGCTCGACGTGATCGTCGCCGCCACCGGCTTCCACGTCACCGACATCCCGCTCGCCCACCACATCTACGGGCGCGGCGGGCGCAACCTCGGCCGGGAGTGGGAGGGCAGCCCGCAGGCCTACCGCGGCACCACCATCGCCGGCTACCCGAACCTGTTCTGGCTGGTCGGCCCGAACACCGGCCTGGGCCACAACTCGATCGTGTTCATGATCGAGGCGCAGCTCAACTACATCATCGACGCGCTGCGACGGATCGGCCGCAACCGGACGATCGAGGTGCGCGAGGACGTCCAGCGCCGGTTCAACGAGCGCATCCAGGCCAAGATGCCCAAGACGGTCTGGACCACCGGCGGCTGCGCGAGCTGGTACATCGACGCCAAGGGTCGCAACACCACCATCTGGCCCGGCTTCACGTTCAGCTACTGGCGGCTGATGCGCCGGTTCGACCCCGAGTCCTACACCATCGCGCCGGTCCGCCCGCCGGCGCGGGTGGCCGAGCCCGCCGCCGCCTGATCGGCGAGCGCATCACCTCGAGCACTCCCGTGGGACGCGCCGGCCGTCGCTCCCCTGCCGGGGGCGGCGGCCGGTAGCGTGTCGAGCGTGCGGCCCGGAATGTCGGACCTCGAACGACGCCTCTGGCTGCCGTATACGGCGGGGATGATCGGCGCCAACGTCATCGGCGCGGCGATCATCTTCGTGTTCATCCGCTTCATCCTGCCGCTGCCCGAGGTCGAGGACGCGGGCGGCGTCGCGCGGACCAACCTGATCGTCTTCATCGCCTACCTGGCGGTGTCGATCCCGATCGGGGTGGTGTGGGTGCTGCGGATCCTGCGGCCGGTGCGCGAGTGGCTCCAGTCCGGGCTGCCCGCCAACGAGACCCAGCAGCGCCAGGTGCTGCTCACCCCGGCGCGCGAGCTGGTGGTGCACGTCGTCCTCTGGACGATCGGCACCGTCGCCTTCACCGTGCTCAACACCGGCTACTCGGGCGACCTCGCGCTGGTGGTGGCGATCTCCGCCTTCCTCGGCGGCTGCGGCACGTGCACCTTCGCCTACCTGCTGGCGCAGCGGCTACTCCGGCCGGTCGCGGCGCTGGCGCTCAGCTCCTCGCCCCCGGAGCGCCCGCCGCTGCCCGGCATCACGACGCGCGTGCTGCTCACCTGGAGCCTGGGCACCGGCGTGCCGATCCTCGGCCTGGCGCTCGTCGGCCTCGGCGTGCTCACCGGCCGCCTCGACGCCTCCGCGGACCGGCTGGCCGCCACCGCCTTGTTCCTCGGCAGCGTCGGCCTGATCGTCGGCCTGCTGGTGATGCTGCTCATAGCCCGCTCCCTGGCCGGGCCGCTGGGAGCGCTGCGCTGGGCGATGGGCCGGGTCCGGCGCGGCGACACCGAGGTGCGCGTCGCCGTCGACGACGGCAGCGAGCTGGGCCTCGTGCAGGCCGGCTTCAACGAGATGGTCGCCGGACTCGAGGAGCGGGAGCGACTGCGCGACCTGTTCGGCCGCCAGGTCGGCGAGGAGGTCGCCGACCACGCGCTCGAGCACGGCATCGTGCTCGGAGGCGAGGAACGCGACGTGGCGGTGCTGTTCATCGACCTGGTCGCCTCCACCGAGCTCGCGCACCGCCGGCCGCCGACCGAGGTGGTGGACCTCCTCAACCGCTTCTTCGACGTGGTCGTCGACGCGGTCTCCTCCGAGGGCGGGACCGTCAACAAGCTGGTCGGCGACGCGGCGCTGTGCGTGTTCGGCGCACCGCTGGAGCACAAGGACTCCGCCGGCGCCGCGCTGCGCTCCGCGCGGCGGATGCTCGCCGAGCTGCGGGCGCGGATGCCCGAGGTCGACGTCGGCATCGGCGTCTCCGCCGGCACCGTCGTGGCCGGCAACGTCGGCACCGCCGAGCGGTTCGAGTACACGGTGATCGGCGACCCGGTCAACGAGGCGGCGCGGCTCACGGAGCTGGCCAAGCACCGGCCGGGCCGGATCCTGGCCGCCGCCCGCGTCGTCGAGCGCGCCGGCGAGCCGGAGGCCTCCGCATGGGAGCCCGCGGGTGCGGAGCAGCTCCGCGGGCGCGCGGAGCCGACGCGGCTGGCGACGCCGCGCACGTCCGCTCAGCGGTTGACGCCGGCGACGAGCGAGGCGCCCCAGTCCTCCAGCGAGGACGGCGGCGGGACCTTGTAGCCCAACCCGAGCGCGTTCACGCCGATATCGCCCAGCGCCCACTTGGCGAACGTCTCGGCGAACCGCTCGCGGCGCGGCGCGCACGCCCCCGAGGTGCCGTAGTCGCAGCCGAACCCGGCGGGGATCATCGCGTCGAGCCGCTCGTCCAACTCCTCCGGCGTCAGCGCGGCGTCCACGACGTGGCCGAGCTCGTGCAGCACCAGCCGGTCGGTGCCCTTGCGGCCCAGCGCCCGGTAGACGCTGCCCAGGTCGAGCTCGACGCGGAACCGGTCGCCGTCCCGGCGCATCAGCCCGGCGGTGCCGGCGCCGGTCGGCTTGATGTACACGTCGACCAGCCCGTCCACCTCGTCGATCAGCCGCCGCGCCTCCGGGCGGGCGCGCTCGATCGCCCCCAGCACCACGGCGCGGTCCACCTCCGCCACGTCCGGGGCGAAGCGCAACGACGCCTCGCGCACCTCGGCGTGCATCGCGAGCGCGCCCTCCCGCGCCGGGGCGGTCGCGCGCTCGCGGCGCTGCTCCAGGCCGACCGCCGCCGCGACGAGGATCAGCCCGGCCAGGATGGTGGCAAGCAGCCGACGATCGGCCATCTCGTTTCCCTAATCGGCGCCCGGCGCGGTAGCTTGGGCCTTGTGTCGACTCCCGAAGCCGCCCTCGACGGGCACGTCGCGGAGTTTGCCTACGCGCTGCATCCGCTTCCGCCCAGCCGGACCGGCCTGAGGCGCTGGCGCTGGGAGCTCTGGCACGGGGCGGTGATGCTCGCCGCCGGATGGCGCCTCACCCGCCATCAGGCCGAGAAGGCGATCTGCACCGCGGCCTCGCGACGTGGGCACCAGCTCCTGGGCGTGCATGCGCTCCGCCCGGAGCGGGCGCACGTGGCGCGCAAGCTGCCCCACCCGGGCGCCGTACCGGTCGATTGCGGCGGGTTCTCCTGCCTGCTGGTGCCGCGCCGCCCGGGAGCGCTCGGCTGGTCGTCGGAGGCGCTGGCGGTCTGACCGGGGATGGCGGTCCAGCTCAGGCGGGCCGCGGCGCTGGGGCTGACGGCCCTCGTCCTCTACGGAGCGGCGCCGGCGCTGGTGGCGGTGCTCGGCGCCTGGCCACGGGTCGCGGAGCTGCAGCCGTGGTGGCTGGCGGCGATGATCGCCACCCAGGTAGGTGCGCTGCTGTGCCTGTGGGAGCTCCAGGCGCTGACGATCGGCACCGACGACCGCGCGGCGGTGGCGACCTCGCAGCTTGCGGGCGGTGCGCTCGGCCGCGTGATCCCCGGCGGGGCGGCGACCGCCGCGGCGGCGCAGTACGGGATGCTCGCGAGCGCCGGGGTGCCGCGGCCCGCCGTGGTGACCGGCCTGGCGGCCGCCACAATGCTGCAGGTCGCCGGCTTGTGCGTGCTGCCGGTGCTGACGCTGCCGGCGCTCGCGCTGGGGCTGGGGGTGCCGAACACGCTGCTTGGCACCGCCGCGCTCGGGCTCGGGATCTTCGTGGTGATGATGGCGCTGGGCTGGGTGGCGGCCCGCAGCGACGCGGCGCTGCTGTGGGTCGGCCGCGCAATCGTCACCGTCGGCGCGCGGCTGCCGGGGGTGCCGCATCCGCCGGATGATCTGCCGCGGCGGCTGCTCCGCCACCGCAACGAGCTGCGCGGCCGCCTGGGCGAGCGGCTGCCGCTGGCGGCGGGCGCGACGGTCGGCCGCTGGCTGCTGGACCTGCTCACGCTGGTGGCGGCGGTGCTGGCGGTGGGCGCCGACGCGAGCCTGTCGCTGGTCCTGCTGGCGTACGTCGGAGCCCAGCTCCTGGCCCAGATCCCGGTGACGCCGGGCGGGATCGGCGTCGTCGAGGCGGGGCTTGCGGCGACGCTCGCGCTGGCCGGGCTGACGGCGGGTCAGGCGGCGCTGGCGACGCTCGCCTACCGGCTGGCGTCCTACTGGCTGATGCTGCCCGCCGGGTTGGCCGCGTGGGTCGTGCACCGGCGGCGGATGGCGGTCAACGGGTCGAGCTGACCGCCCGGCCACCCGGGCCACCCAGGCCGCCCCCAACGACTTGCGTCTGTCCTCACCCGCTATGGCGGGGTGATCCAGACGCAGGTCGTGGGTTCAGGCGGCCAGGGCGGCGGCGTGGCGCAGGAACGGCTCGGCGTCCAGCTTCGCGCCCACCGCCGCCTCCACCAGCGGCTCGGTGTCGAGCCGGCGGCCGTGGCGGTGGACCCGTTCCCCCAGCCACTCCCGGATCGCGGCGACCTCGCCGCGCGCAAGCGCCTCGTCGCGCGGGCCGAGGTCGCGCTCCAGCGCCTCCCAGAGCTGGGCGGCGATCAGCGAACCGATCGCGTAGGTCGGGAAGTAGCCGAACGCCCCGCCCGCCCAGTGGACGTCCTGCAACGCCCCGGAGGCCACGTCGGGCACCTCGACCCCGAGCAGCCGCCGCATCCCCTCGTTCCAGGCGTCGGGGACGTCGGCGACCGCCAGCGTTCCGGAGATCAGCGCCCGCTCCAGCTCGAACCGCAGCACGATGTGCAGCGGGTAGCTGACCGGGTCGGCGTTCACCCGGATCAGCCCGGCGCGCACGTCCGTCACGGCCGCGTGCAGGACAGCCGGGTCGATCCCGAACCCGGCCTCCGCCAGCTCACCCGCGATCACGACCGCGAACGCCCGGTGGCGGCCGACGTGGTCCTCCCACAGCTTGCTCTGGGACTCGTGCACCGACATGGAGGTGCCCTCGCCCAGGCCGGTGCGATCCAGCTCCGGCGCCACCTGCCGGTCGTAGAGCCCGTGCCCGAACTCGTGCAGGGCGGCCAGCACCGACTCCAGGCCTCCGTCGTCGTAGCGGGTGGTCAGGCGCGTGTCGCCGCGCCCGATCCACGAGGTGAACGGGTGGGCGGAGACGTCGACCCGCCAGCTCTGCTCGTCCACGCCGACGCGCGCCAGGACCCGCTCGACGACCCGGCGCTGAACGTCGACCGGGATGTCGGGCTGCTCCGGCCGGGGCCGGCGCGAGGCCTCGGCCACCAGGTCGGGCAGCCGCTCGCGCAGCGGGGCGAACAGCTCCTCGATGCGGGTGGCGGTCAGCCCGGCGTCGTAGTCGGCGAGCAGCGCGTCGTACGGCTCGGCGACGTCGTCGAAGCAGTCCGCGTACGCGCGCGCCAGCTCGACGTTGCGCTCGAGCGCGGGGGTGAAGGCGTCGAAGTCGGCGTTCGCGCGCGCCTGCTCCCAGACGTCCTCGCCCGTGGATGCCGCCTCGGCCAGCTCGGCCGCCAGCTCCACGGGCACGCGACGCCGGCGGTCGTAGTCGCGGCGGGCGATGCGGACGATGTCGCGCTCCAGCTCGTCCAGCTCGTCGGCGCGCCCTTCCAGCTCCTCCAGCCACTCACCGATCTCCTCGGCGGTCGCGCGCTCGTGGCCGAGGCGAGCGAGCGTGGCGAGCTGCAGGGCACGCGACGGGCCGCCCTGCGGAGGCATCATCGTGCGCTGGTCCCAGCCGGCCAGGTTGCCGAGCGCCTGCAGGTCGGCGAGCTCCGCCAGCCGGTCGCGCAGCGACTGCATCGCATCGGGCATACCGCGCCACCCTAGAGCCTGGCCGCATCTTGCCCCGCCTCCCCATCCTGCGTCCGGATTCACCCGCTATGGCCGGGACAGACAGACGCGCGTCAGGGTGGCCCCGTCCTGCGTCGGCGATGGCGTACGGTGACGGCGTTGTGCGCCTCAGCGTGCTGGACCAGTCGCCGATCGCCGAGGGATCAACCGGCGCGCAGGCCCTGCGCCGGACGCTCGATCTCGCCCGGCTCGCGGACGAGCTCGGCTACCACCGCTTCTGGGTCGCCGAGCACCACGGCGGCCCGATGCTCGCCAGCGCCAGCCCCGAGGCGCTGATCGGCCCGATCGCCCAGGCCACCGCCGGCATCCGCGTGGGCGCGGGCGGCGTGATGCTCCCCCACTACAGCCCGTTCAAGGTCGCCGAGACGTTCAGCGTGCTCGCCGGGCTGTTCGGCGACCGGATCGACCTCGGCATCGGCCGAGCGCCGGGCACCGACCCGCTGACCGCCCTGGCGCTGCAGCGCGACCGCCGCCACGCCGCGCCCGACGACTTCCCGCAGCAGCTCGCCGAGCTGCTCGCCTACCTCGACGGCTCCTTCCCCGAGGGCCATCAGCTCGCCCACCTGGCGCAGCTTCCCGGGTTGCCGGAGCGTCCGCGGCCGTGGCTGCTCGGCTCCTCGCCGCAGAGCGCCGTGTGGGCCGCCGAGCTTGGCCTCCCCTACGCCTATGCGGACTTCATCAACCCGGGCGGCCAGGCGATCACCGCCGACTACCGCAACCGCTTCCGCCCCGTCCGGGAGCTGAAGGCACCGGAGACGCTCCTTGCCGTCTGGGCGCTGTGCGCCGAGACCGAGGAACGGGCGCTCTACCTCGCGGGGCCCCACCGGATGGCCTTCCGGCTGCTGCGCCGCGGGCGCCTGGTGCGCGTGCCCGCGCCCGAGGAGGCGCGGCGCTTCCTCGAGGAGGAGCGGCGCGCCCGCGGCCGTCCGGCCGATCCCACCCGTCGGCCGCGCGGCCTGGTCATCGGCACGCCCGATCAGGTCCGGGCGCAGGTCGAGGAGCTCGCGCACTCCTACGGCGCCGACGAGGTGATGATCGTCACGATCACCCACGACCACGCCGACCGGCGCCGCTCCTACGAGCTGCTCGCCGAGGCGTTCGACCTCAAGCCGCGCCGCGAGCCCGCTCAGGCCCCGGCCTGAGCCACCACCCGCAGCCGCTCGCCGTCCGCCTCCACGATGTCGCCGTCGCGGAGCTGCCGACCCCGGCGCGTCTCGACCTCGCCATTGACCTTGACGGCGCCGTCCAGGATCAGCGCCTTCGCGTCGGCGCCGGACTCGGCGACCGCGGCCAGCTTCAGGAGCTGTCCCAGCCGGATCGTCTCGCCGCGGATGTGGACGTCCTGCATCGACCGGATCGTGACGTCCGGCGCAAGATGACGCGTTGCGGTCGACGGCCGGGCGCCCGACGGCTCACACGGGGCCGTCGAGATCGGCGAACGTCTTCTCGACGATCTCCTGCTGCTCGTGGAGCTTGCGCAGCGTCACGGGGTCGAGCACGGCCAGATGGGCCCGCTCGCCGGAGGCGTGCCGGCTGATGATGACCGCCTTCTGGCCCGGCTCGGCGGTCCTGCGCAGCCTGCGGGCAAGGTCGGAGGCCGGGTAGATCGTCGCGAAGACCATCGGGGAGAGGTGCTTGACCTCGTCGTTCTCGACGATGGCGACGACGAAGGCCGGGTTCCCGGCGGACTCGAGCTCGACGCGGACGGCGTGGATGATCCGTCCGTAGTCGTGTTCAGGAAGGTTGGCGGGGAACGGCAGGCTCATTCCCCCAGGGTGGTCGGACGCCGGGCCGCGACGCCGCAGTCGAGACCGCCGTGTTCAGACGATCGTTGACCGCTGCGTCGCGGCACCGCGTTCAGTCCGATTCCGTGCTACCTAGGAGGACTTCCGGCGACGCGGACCCCCGCGCTTGACCGGGGCCCACTTCGTGCCCTTGGCGATCTCGTCGACCGCGTCGCGCTTGACGCTGCGGGCCGGGCCGAGATCCTTGCGCAGGCGAGCGAGAGCGAGACGAACCAGATCGCTCTGGGTCAACTTGGTCTTGGCGGAGGCGTTCTCCAGCCAGGTGATCTCGTCGCTGCCGATCAGGTACGAGCGCTGCTTGAGACCGCTCGGACGCTCAGCTGCCATCGATCTCCTCCTTCGACGAATGGTCGGACTCGAAGGGGGTTGTTCGACAACGTGCCCCCTACTCCTTGCCTATGTATCACGTTCCGACCCAATCCCATTGATCAAGGTCCTACGATCAAGGCATGGCCTCCCCCGCGATCACCGTCACGCACTTCACCGATCCGCATTGCCCATGGGCATACTCGGCCTCGCCGGCGCTGGCGCTGCTGCGCTGGCGGTTCGGCGACCAGCTCGAGTGGAAGATGCGGTTGATCGGGCTGGCGGAGAGCGCTGACCGTTACGAAGCGGCGGGCTGGACGCCGGAGCGGATGGCCGCCGGGTATGAGATGTTCCGCCGCTGGGGCATGCCGTTCGCGACCGAGCCGCGCGAGCGCCTGACCGGCACCGGGTTCGCCTGCCGCGTGGTGGTCGCGGCGCGGCTGCGCGCCCCCGGCAGCGAGTTGAAGGTGTTCCGCACGCTCCAGCTCGCGCAGTTCACAACCACATTGCTTCTCGACACCGACGACGGCGTGCTGACCGCGCTCGAGCGCCTCGGCGACGAGGTCGACGCGAAGGCGCTGGTGGAGGCCGCGCACGACGATCCTGAGGTGGAGGCTGCCTACCGGCGGGACCGCGAGGCGGCGCGCCGGGCGGCGGGCACGCCGACGGAGGCGCAGGGCAAGGCGGCCGTGGCGGAGGACGGGCGCGTGCGCTACACCGCCCCGTCGCTGATCTTCACCACGTCCGACGGCCGCTCGCTGGAGGCCGGGGGCTTCCAGACGGTCGAGGCCTACGACGTGGTGATCGCCAACCTCGATCCGACGCTGGAGCGCCGCCCGCCGGCGACCGACCCGGTGGAGGTGGTGCGGGCGCTGCCGCTGGCGCCGACCACGCGCGAGGTGGCGGTGTGCATGGCGCCTCCGTTCACCGACCCGGACGACGAGGCGTGCGAGCGGGCGCTGCAGGAGGCCGCCGAGGAGGGCAAGGTCGTGCGGGAGGAGATCGCCGACCGCACCATCTGGCACCCGGCCGGGTAGCGCCGGCAGCCGACAGGCGCCGCTTGCTGAGCAATGCAGAGCGGCGCGGGGATGCTACGGCGCGAGGCGCTCGATCACCCAGCCGCGCTCCGGGTCGAGCCGGTAGCGGAGCCGGTCGTGCAGGCGGTTCGGGCGGCCCTGCCAGAACTCGACCTCGTCGGGCTCGAGCCGGAAGCCGCCCCAGTGCTCGGGCCGCGGCACCTGCGTGCCCTCCGGGTAGCGGGCGCTCAGCTCCGCGTAGGCCTCCTCGAGCACGGCGCGCGAGGCGATCACCTCGGACTGGGCGCTCGCCAGCGCGCCGATCTGCGAGCCGTGCGGCCGCGAGGCGAAGTAGCGGTCGGAGGCCTCGGGGTCGAGCTTGCGCACCGTGCCGGAGACCAGCACCTGGCGCTGGAGCTCCACCCAGGGGAAGACGACCGACGCCTGCGGGTTGGCCTCCAGCTCCCGCCCCTTGCGCGAGCGGTAGTTGGTGTAGAAGACCAGGCCGCACTCGTCCAACCCCTTCAACAGCACCGTGCGGGCGTGCGGGCGGCCGGACGGGTCGGCCGTCGCCAACACCATGGCGTTGATCTCCAGGATCCCGGCCTGCTCGGCGTCGTCCAGCCAGCGCAGGAGCTGCTCGCTCCAGGTGGGCGCCAGGTCGTCGACGTCCAGCCCACCGCTCGAGTAGGCGCGGCGCAGCTTCGCCAGCCGATCGTGGTCGGGGATGTCGGGCAGCGGCGTCGGCACGTCCCTACCTGCGCACGTCGACGAACAGCGACTGGGCGGCGGTGCCGATCCGGCCCCTCTCGTCGTGCAGGACCGACGTCGCCTGGCCCATCCCGGTGCCGTCCAGGTCGGTGCGGGCATCCAGCGCCACCCACTCCCCCGCGGGCTCACGGTGCAGGTGCAGGGTCAGGTCGGTGTTGACGAACAGGTGCGTGCTGAAGTCGAGCGTGCGGCTGATGCCGTTGCCGAAGTCGGAGGCCGCGGCCGCCCGCTGCAGCGGCGTCGGGTCCTCTCCCTCCACCAGCGGCCGGCGCAGCCGGAACCACGCCAGCGCCGGACCGCCCTCCAGCCAGTCGCCGCGCACGAAGCGGATCTCCATGCCGGTGAGGTGGAACCCGGTCTCCTCGCCGTGGCCCCTCCAGCTCGCCGGGTGCCCATGCTCCGGCCCGGGCGGCGGCTCCTCGGAGGGAGCCTCCGGCAGCGGCACCTCGGAGATCCGCATCAGCGTCGCGGCAGCCCGCAGCGCCGGCTTGCCGTCGGCGAGCACCGTCGCCTGGGCGAACATGAGGCGCCTACCGGGGCGCGCGATCTCCACGTCCACCGCCACCGGCACCATCGGCACCGCCCCCAGGAACGCGAACGCCAGGCGGGCGACCCGCATCGGCACCGGCGTCTCGAGCCGCTCCAGCGCGCGGGCCACGAGCGCCGCCGGGGCGCCGCCGTGCATCTCGTTCGGAGCCCACGGGCCGCGCGCGTGCTCGGTCGGGACGAGCAGCTCGCCGTCGGGGACGAAGATCGCCTCGCTCACAGGTTCGCCTCCTCGGCCACCCGCGCGATCACCTTCGACACCTGCGCGCCCTGCCAGGCCAGCGGGCTCTGGCCGGGCTCCTCCACCACCAGCTCGGCGCCGGGGATCTCGGCCGCGTAGCGCTCGCCGACCGCCAGCGGGTGGCCGGGGTCGTAGTCGTCACGGTCGGCGATCACCGTGGTGGGCACCGAGAGCGCGCGCAGATCGGCCCAGGACTCGAACGGGCGCGAGCGCGGCACGTGGTGCAGCGCGTCGGCGACCGCGTCCGGGTGCCTGTGGGCCGAGAGCCGCTGGCGCATCACCGTGATCAGCGTCTCGCGCCGCTCCTCGGGAAGGCCGAGCGCGATCTCGTGCTTGATGAAGGCCTCCATCCCGCCATCGCGCAGCGCGCGCTCGCGCCCGTCCCACACCGACAGGTCGCCGGGCCAGGCGTCCGGGTCGTACGCGGGGGTGATCACCACCAGGCCGGCGACGCGCTCCGGGTGGCGCAGGGCGACGCGCACCGCCGTGTGGGCGCCCATCGAGGCGCCGGCGAGCACGGCGCGCTCCATCCCGGCCGCGTCCATCTGGTCGATCACGTCCCCGGCGAGATCCTCGTACGTGTAGGCGTCGGGCCTGGGCGCCGGGTCGGACTCGCCGTGGCCGCGGGCGTCGTAGGCGAGCACGTCGTGGCCGCTGCGCTCGAGCGCGCGCGACCCCATCACCACGTAGCGATGTGTGGCCGTGAGGCCATGCAGGAGGACGACCGGGCGGCCCTCGCCCGCCCGCACGGTGAAGAGACGCACGGCTCTACCCTAGGGGTATGGCCGTCATCGACGTCATCGAGGCTGATTTCCAGGAGAAGGTCATCGACCAGTCCCACGAGCGCCCGGTCGTCGTCGACTTCTGGGCGGCGTGGTGCGGACCCTGCCGGATGCTCGGCCCGATCCTCGAGCAGGCGGCCCGCAAGCGCGAGGGCGACGTGGTCCTCGCCAAGATCGACACCGACGCCAACCGGAGCCTGGCGGCGCGGTTCCGGATCCAGGGCATCCCGGCCGTCAAGGCGTTCAAGGACGGCAAGGTGGTGGCGGAGTTCGTCGGCGCCCAGCCGCCCGCGGCGGTCGAGCGGTTCTTCGACAGCCTGGTGCCCTCCGAGGCCGACCGGCTGGTGGACGCCGGCGACGAGGCTTCGCTGCGCCGCGCGCTCGAGCTGGAGCCGACGCGGGCGGACGCGAAGGTGGCGCTCGCGCGGATCCTCCACGGCCGCGGCGAGAACGACGAGGCGCTGAAGCTGCTCGAGGCCGTCCCGGGCGACCACGCGGCCCAGGGCCTGGCGGCGCGGATCCGCCTCGAGCAGGCGGGCACGCCCGGCGTGCAGGAGGCGTTCGTCGCGCTGGACGCCGGCGAGCGGGAGCGTGCCGTCGACCTGCTGATCGAGGCGCTCGGGTCCGCCGACGGGCACAAGGACGACGTGCGCCAGGCGATCGTGGGGATCCTCGACGAGTTCGGCGTCGAGCACCCGTTCGCGCGCGACGCGCGCCGGCGGCTGGCCGCCGCCCTCTACTGACCCCGCGCTCCCTCATCGAGGGATCAGCGGCTTCCGCCCCGGCGAAGTCATTGATCCCTCGACGCGGGTGGCGCGGCTAGAGCGGCAGCGCGAGCTGGCCGTCGGGGACGCGCGCGCCCTGCTGCGCGCTCGCGGGCAGCTCCTCCACGCCCTCGAACCCGGCGACGCGCACCCCGATCAGCCGCACCGGACGGGGCGGCGCGTAGGCGCGCAGCAGCTCGAGCGCCACCGCGGTGACCGTCTCGCCGTCGTCGACGAAGCGGTCCAGCGACCGGGCGCGCGTCACGGTCGTCCAGTCGTCGAGCCGGACCTTGATGCCGATCGTGCGCGCGCGGCGACCGTGGGCACGCAGGTCGTCGGCCAGCTTGCGCGACATCTGGCGCACCACCGCCTCCAGCTTGGCGTGGTCGCTCACGTCGTAATCGAAGGTGATCTCGTGCGAGCGCGACTTGACGACGCGCTCGGTGACCACCGGCGAATCGTCGTGCAGGTGCGCGCGGCGGTGCAGCTCCCAGCCGAGCCGCTCGCCGAAGCGCGCCTGGAGCTCCTCGACGGGCGCCCGCTGGAGCGCGCCGAGCGTGGCGTAGCCCATCTCCGCCAGCCGGGCGGCGGTCTTAGGGCCGATGCCGGGCACCACGCGCGGGGAGCGGTCCGCCAGCCGCCCCGCCAGGTCCTCGCGGCCGATCGCCACGAACCCTGCGGGCTTGCCCATGTCGGAGGCGATCTTGGCCACCAGCTTGTTGGGGCCGATGCCGGCGGAGATCTGGATCCCGGTCTCGGCCTTCACCTTGGCGATCAGCTCGCGCAGCAGCGGCAGCGGCCGCTCGATGCCGGTGAGGTCGGCGTAGGCCTCGTCCAGCCCCATCTGCTGGAGCTTGGGCAGGCGCTCGGCGACGATCGCCCACACCTTGCGCGAGGTGTCGCGGTACACGGTGAAGTCGGGCGGGATCACGATCGCCTGCGGGCAGCGCCTGCGCGCCTCGGCGGCGCTCATCGCCGAGCGGACGCCGAACCGGCGCGCCTCGTAGGAGGCGGTGGTGACCACGGCCCGCGGGCCGCTGCCGGCGACGATCACCGGCTTGCCGCGCAGCTCGGGACGCCGCAGGAGCTCGCAGCTCGCGTAGAAGGCGTCGCAGTCGAGGTGCGCGATCACCCGCTTGGCCACAGCGCCAGGGTACGCGGCGCCCCGGCCGCCGCCGGAGCCTCGTCGAGGGATCAACGAATCGCGCCCAGGCGAAGTCCTTGATCCCTCGACGAGGTCGGGCCGCCGGCGTGCTCCCGGCGGCCCGACCCGAACGCGGCTAGTGGGTGCTAAGCACCGCGCCGACGCCGCCGAAGCCCAGCCGCTGCTTGGTGGCGGCGGTCAGGTCGTACTCGCGGCCGCCGACGTACGGGCCCCGGTCGACGACCGGCACGCGCACGGTTCGGCCGCGGTAGCGCAGCGTCACCTTCGTCCCGCACGGCAGCGTCTTGCTGGCGACGCCGAGCGTGCCGGGGGTGAGCCGCCCGCCGCAGGCAAGCGCGCCGCCGTACAGGCCGGGGCCGTACCACGACGCGAGCGCGCGGCGGTACACGTTGGCGCGGCCGATCGCGCGTCGCGCCGGCTTCAGCGTGGCGGTGCCGGTGAACGTCACCCGCAGCCGGTGGCTGCCCGGGCGCGCCGCACGCCAGGAGAGGCGGTAGCGACCGCCCTTGGCGGTCCTGGCGCGGGCGACCGTCACCCAACGGCCGCCGCGCTTGACGCGCAGCGCGACCGTGCGGCCGGCCTGGCGCGGATGGAGCCGCCCCTTCACGAGCAGCTTGCGCCCGGCGAGCACGTGGCGACGCACATGGTGGACGCGCAGGCGCGCCTGCGCCTTGGGCGGCTTGGTCCGGGCGCCCGCGGTGCTCTGGGTCTGAGTGGTGGACGCCGGCTTCGGGGACGCGGCATCCGACGCGGGATTGGCGAGGGCGGGAACCGTCGCGGCGATCGCCGCGCACGAAACCACGCCGGCGGACACGGCGGCACGCCGCCGGACACGCAACCTCGACAAGGGGGAACCTCCTGATGTCCGGCGCCTACGGGGTTAGCTGTCGGGCTCGCGGCCGCCGGCGCGCGCATCGGACGCGCGACGATCGGTCGCTACCGGGCCATCAGGACCGGATTCGCCCCAGCCGGATCGGGGTCCGGCAGTGGGTCCCCCGCTCGCCCCGCCTCCTGCGGGACGACTCGGCGTCTTGGAACTCAGGCCAGGTTAGGAGCGGCCGAGCGTCGCTGCGTGACGCGCCTCACACATTGATCGCGCTTGGACCCAGCGCCGGGGCGGGCGCGGTGGCGGCGACGATCTGCGCCGCAAGCGCCGCGTGCACCGCGGGATACGGGTCGCCGGTCTCCTCCAGGCGCTGCTGGGCGAGCGCCACCAGCGCGTCCACCTTGCGCAGCGCGGCGGCGTGCTCCGGCTCGCCGGAGACCTGGCAGGCGAGGCGGGCGAGCGCGAGCGGCTCGGTCGGGTCGCCGCCGCGGAAGGTCATCTGGATCGCCGCAGTCAGGTAGCCGGCGGCGCGCTCCAGCCCCGGCACCCGCGGGCCGAGGGCCGCCGGGCCGGGCGCGTCGCCCAGCTCGATCAGCTCCTGCCCGGTGACCACCCGGTCGAGCTGGGCGCCGACCATGACCGCCACCTGCTCGCGCGACAGGCCGACGGCGCGCGCGCAGCGCAGCAGCGCCAGCGCCGCGTAGCGCGGCCCGCCGTACGGCATGTCTGAGGCGTAGACGATCTGCCCCGGCGGGACCATCACCAGCAACGACAGCAGGTCGGCGGCGTTCCACCACGATGTGTCGAACAGCACATTCGGGTAGCGCGCCACGCGCGGGCCGAGCAGCCCCAGGTCGCTGATCCCCGCGTGCGCGAGGATCAGCCGCGCGCCCGGGTGCTCGGCCGCCAGGTCGAGCACCGTCTCGCCGAGGTGCGGGATGCCGCGCCCGGCGTGGATGAGCACCGCCAGCCTCCGCTCGGACACCATCTCCACCAGCCGCTCGACGGTCGGGTGCGGCAGCCCGAAGGCGTCCGAGCGCGGGTGCAGCTTGATGCCGCGCGCGCCCGCGTCCAGGCCGCGCTCGGCCTCCTCGAGCGCGTCCGGGGACTTGGGGTCGACGCGCACGAGCGCCTCCAGCCGGCCGCCGGAGGCCGCGCAGGACTCCAGCACCCAGCGGTTGGCCTCCGCGTAGCCGTCGGGCTCGTGCATGGCGAAGACCAGAGCGCGCTGCTGGCCGGCGACATCGAGCGCCTCGATCAGCTCGTGCGGGTCGGCCTCGTAGCCGTCCGGGTCGTTGTGGCCGATGTGCGTGTGGGCGTCGAACCACTCGACCCCGTCGCCCAGCCAGGCGAGGTCCTCGGCGAGCAGATCGGCTCCGGCGTCGTCGTAGGGCAGCGGGCGGACCGGCATCGGCCTCACGGTATCCGGAGCGTCGCCACGCTGCTCGACGCCGTGCGGCAACCCGGGCCTTGTGACGCCTCCGGACTGGTGACACCATCGGCCAATGGGAAACCGGCTGTCGGCGCTCGACACTTCGTTCCTGCACCTCGAGGGCGACGGCGCCCACATGCACGTGGCGGCGATCATGACCTTCGAGGGGCCGCCTCCCGCCTACGACGAGGTGGTCGACCTGGTCGTGGGCAGGCTCGACCGCGTCCCGCGCTACCGGCAGCGGCTCGCGTTCGTGCCGTTCGGGCTCGGCCGGCCGCGGTGGGTCGACGACCCGTACTTCAACCCGCGCTACCACATCCGCCACGCCGGGCTGCCCGCCCCGGGCGGCGACGCCGAGCTTGCGCAGCTCGCCGCGCGGCTGTTCGGCCAGCGGCTGGACCGCAGCCGGCCGCTGTGGGAGCTGCTGCTCGTCGAGGGGCTCTCCGGCGGCCGCTTCGCGCTCATCTCCAAGACCCACCACGCGCTGGTCGACGGGATCAGCGGCGTCGACATCGCCTCTCTGCTGTTCGACCTCGCCCCCGACGCCGAGCGGCCCGCCCCGCCCGCGCCGTGGGCGCCCAGGCCCCTGCCCACGAGGGCCGAGCTGCTGGCGGAGGCGCTGCTGGAGCGAACGACGATGCCCGGCGAGATCGCGCGCGGGGTGCGCGCGCTCACGCGCTGGCCGCGACGCGCCGCCGAGCGGCTGGCGGGCGCCGTCTCCGACATCGGCGAGCTGGCCCTCGGCGGCATCTCGCCGGTGCCGGCCACGCCGCTCAACGTGCCGATCGGGCCGCACCGCCGCTACGCGTGGCTGGACGAGCGGCTCGAGGACTTCCGCGCGATCAAGGCGGCGCTGGGCGGCACGATCAACGACGTCGTGCTGACCGGCGTGGCACTGACGCTCGGCCGCTGGCTGCGCGAGCGCGGCCACGACACCGACGGGCTGGTGCTGCGTGCGATGGTGCCGGTGTCGGTGCGCGTCGAGGACGAGCGCGGCGCGCTCGGCAACCGGGTGGCGGCGATGTGGGCGCCGCTGCCGGTCGGCCAGGCCGACCCGGTCGCCTGCCACGCGGCGGTCCGGGCGGCGATGGCGGACCTGCGCGAGTCCGGACAGGCGGTGGGCGCCGAGAGGCTCACCAAGCTGGCGGACTTCGCGCCGCCGACGATCCTGAGCCAGGCCGCCCGCCTGCAGCCCCGCCAGCGCTTCTTCAACCTGGTGATCACGAACGTGCCGGGCCCCCAGTTCCCGCTGTACATGCTCGGCCGCCGGATGACGTCGCTGCGCCCGGTGGTGCCGCTCGCCAAGCGCCAGGCGCTGGGCGTTGCCGTGATGAGCTACAACGGCCAGATGCACTTCGGCCTGCTGGGCGACTACGACGCGCTGCCCGACCTCGACCGGATCCAAGCCCACCTCGCGGGGGCGTTCGCCGACCTGCGCGCCGCCGCCGGAGCGCCCTCCGAGAACGGCGAGCGCGCCGACCGCTTCACCCGGTCCTCGACCCGCGCGGCGTCCTGAGCGGCAAGCTGCCCATAGCGCTCGCGGCCCTGGTGGCCGCGCTCGCCGCCGTGATCCTCGGGCCGGCGTTCTTCTCCTCCCGCGACGACCCCACCACCGCGGTGGCGGCGCCCGGCGAGCCGGCGTCCGACCCGCCGCGGCTGGCCGCCGAGCTGCGCGCCGGCAACGTCGTGCTGGAGGTCGCGGGCGAGCAGGCCCGCCGGGCGGCGCAGCGGCTCGCCCGCGAGGTGGGCGGCGATCCGACGCCGGAGCTGCGTGCCGTCGGCCAGGCGGTGCTGGTGCGCACCCCGCCCGGGGGCGCGGCGCGCGAGTGCGCGCGGGAAGCCACGACGGAGCGCTGCCGCCTGGTCACCGCCTACGCGCACGGCCGCCGTCTCGCCGCGCCCGCCGACGACCCGGCGCTGCGCGCGTTCGTCGAGCATTGGCTCGGCCGCGGAGCGAGATAGCGTCTTGCCTCCGATGCGCCTGGCCCTGCACCAGCTCAACCCCACCGTCGGCGACCTTGCCGGCAACGAGGCGAAGATCGCCGACGGCATCGCTCGCGCCCGCGAGCAGGGCGCCCAGCTCGTCGTCTTCCCCGAGCTGGCGGTCTGCGGCTACCCGCCCGAGGACCTGCTGCTGCGCGAGGACTTCCTCGCCGAGGCGCAGGCGGCGGTGCGCCGCCTGGCCGACCACGCCCGCGGGCTCGTGGCGCTCGTCGGCTTCCCGGAGCGCGCCGAGGACGTCTACAACTCGCTCGCGGTCCTCGCCGACGGCGAGCTGCGGGCCGTCTACCGCAAGATGCGGCTGCCCAACTACGGCGTCTTCGACGAGGTGCGCTGGTTCCAGGCCGGCGACGCCCCGGCGGTGATCGAGGTCGACGGCGTCACCGTCGGCCTCACGATCTGCGAGGACATGTGGGTGCCGGGCGCGCCGGCGACCGACGAGGCGCTCGCAGGCGCCGAGGTGCTGGTGTGCGCGTCCGCCTCCCCCTACCACGCCGGCAAGCCGGCCGAGCGCGAGCAGATGCTCGCCCAGCGCGCCCGCGACACGCTGTCCGCGGTCGCCTTCTGCGGGCAGGTCGGCGGCCAGGACGAGCTCGTCTTCGACGGCTCCAGCGTGCTGCTCGACCACACCGGCCGGCCGGTGGCCCGCGCCGCCCAGTTCGAGGAGGAGCTGCTCGTCGCCGAGATCGACGCGCACTCGGTCCGCGGCGCGCGGCTGCGCGACACGCGCCCGCGGCTGACCCGCGGCGGCCGGGCGCCCGAGGTGCGCAACCTGGGGCGGTTCGATACGGGCCGCTCCGAGGCGCCGACCGCCCGCCCGGCGGGCAGGGTCGTCCCGCGGCTGGAGGGCGAGGAGGAGATCTACGCGGCGCTCGTGCTCGGCACGCGCGACTACGTCGAGAAGAACCGCTTCAAGCACGTCGCGCTCGGCGTCTCGGGCGGCGCCGACTCGGCGCTGGTGCTGGCGATCGCCGTCGACGCGCTCGGCCCCGAGCGGGTCACCGCGGTCGTGATGCCCTCCCCCTACTCCAGCGAGGGCACCCAGAGCGACGCGCGCACGCTCGCCCGGCGGCTCGGCGTGCAGCTCCTGGAGCTGCCGATCGGCGAGCTGATGGAGGCCTACGACCACACGCTCGCCGAGGCGTTCGCCGGCCGCGAGCGCGACACCACCGAGGAGAACATCCAGGCGCGCATCCGCGGCAACCTGCTGATGGCGCTGTCGAACAAGTTCGGGTGGCTGGTCCTCACCACCGGCAACAAGTCGGAGATGTCGGTCGGCTACTCGACGCTCTACGGCGACAGCGCCGGCGGGTTCGCGGTCATCAAGGACTGCCCGAAGACGCTCGTCTACCGGTTGCTGGAGCTGCGCTCCCGGCGCGAGGATCCCTCGCCGATCCCGGAGACGATCCTCACGCGCGCGCCGTCGGCCGAGCTGCGGCCGGGCCAGACCGACCAGGACTCGCTGCCGCCCTACGACGTGCTCGACGCGATCCTCGAGGGCTACGTCGAGCAGGACCTCGGCCGTGAGCAGCTCCTCGCGCGCGGCCTGCCCGCCGACCAGGTCGACCGGGTGATGCGGATGGTGGACGTGGCCGAGTACAAGCGGCGCCAGAGCCCGCCCGGGATCAAGGTCACCAGCAAGGCGTTCGGACGCGACCGGCGCGTGCCGATCACCAACCGCTTCTCGCGCTAGCCGCCGGGCGCCTTGTCGGGGCGCGGCCGCACCGCGACCGTCATCCGCACGAGCGCGCAGACGCGGTCCTGGTCGTCGAGGATCTCGACATCCCACACCCAGGTGGTGCGGCCGCGGTGGCGGGCGCGGGCGACGGCGCGGATCGTGCCGTCGAGGATCGGCCGCAGGAACGAGGTCTGGTTCGAGAGCCCCTGCGCGATGTTGCCGTCCTCGGCGACCCCGAGGAAGGTGGCAAGCGAGGTGAGGCCCTCGGCGATGGAGGCGTACACGCCGCCGTGGACGAGGCCGTACGGCTGCTTGAGGTGGTCGACCACCTTGACGTGCGCGCGTGCCTCCCCCTTCTCCAGGTCGATGTCGTCGACGACCAGCCCGTAGAGGGCGTCGAACGTGCCGGTCGGGATCTCGTAGGAGGCCATGGAGCCGGGCACGATATCTGCGCGAGGCGGTAGCCTCCGGCGCCGCATGGCGCCTTTCGACGATCTTCCCGCCGATCAGAAGGCGGTCCTGCAGCTCGTCCTCCGTCAGGGCCGCACCTACGACGAGATCGGGGGCCTGCTGCGCATCGCCCCGGAGGCCGTGCGCGAGCGCGCGCTCACGGCGCTGGACGCGATCGGCCCCGCGGACGGCGGCGATCTGGGCGCCGACGAGCAGGACGCGATCGGCGACTACCTGCTCGGCCAGCAGGGCGCCGCCGCCCGCGCCGAGACCCGCGCGCTGCTGGAGCGCTCCCGCTCCGGGCGCGCCTGGGCCCGCGGCGTGGCCGCCGAGCTGCGCGCCGCCGGCCTGGTGGACGAGGACGCCCTGCCCGAGATCCCGGCCGACGAGGCGGAGATCGAGGAGGCCTTCGACGCGCTGGAGGCGCGCGAGCGCGCCCGCGTCGAGCAGCAGCGCTCCTCGCGCTTGGGCGGCATCCTGCTGCTGGCCGCCGCCGGCCTGGTGGTCGCCGCGCTGGTGGTGCTGGGCATCAACCGGCTCGGCGGCGACGACGACAGGGACGACTCGCCCGCGGCGACGCAGACGACCCAGACCACGCAGGGCACGGTCGTCGAGCGGCAGGTCAACCTGCGCCCGCCGGGCGGCGGCAACCGGCCGCTGGGCGTCGGCACGATCGTCTCCCAGGACGGCACGCGCGTGATCAACGTGGTCGGCCAGGACCTTGAGGCCAGCGCCTACTACGTGCTGTGGCTGCGCCGCGGCGACCAGGCGAAGTTCCTGGGCTTCTTCCCGCCGGTGAGCGGCAGCGGCAGCGCCAAGGGCCGGCTGCAGGGCATCGTCGAGGCCCCCTCCGACCTGAGCCGCTACAGCGAGCTGCTCGTCACGCGCGAGACGACCGACTCGCCGAAGCGCCCGGGCCGCGTGATCCTGCAGGGCACGCTGGGCCGGTAGCTCGGGCGCCCAAGGTCAGGCGCCGGCGCCTGCTCGCGGCCGACGTTGCCGTCTGTTCCGTATGGCGGCAACGAACGGCGCGACACCGCCCGGGCCTGCCCGGGATCAGCGGCCGTCGTCGGCCTCAAGCAGCGCCGCCAGCGACCGGAGCGCCTCGTCCAGGGTGCGCCTGGCGGCGCGCCGCACGACCAGCCACCCGATGCGGGCCGAGCCGCGCAGCGTCTGGCTGAGCGTGACCGCCACCCACGTGCCGCCGTCGTCCGCCGGCTCCAGCTCCACCGTGACGTCGATCCGCTCGAACACCTTGCCGGCGGCGGTGCCCTGCAGCTCCTGGCTCCAGGCGACGCTACGGCCCTCCACACGCTCGCCGCGGCGGAAGTCGGCGCGCACGAGCGCCCCGCTGCGGGCCCGCAGGAGCTGCGTGAAGCCGTAGCGGTCGACCCCCTGGACGCGCTCGACGCGCGGCCACCATTCCGGCAGCCGGCGCGGGTCGCTCACCACCTGCCACACCTGGCCCGGGGCGGCGGACACATGGCCCCGGCGACGGGTCGTCGGCACCGCGGGCCTCCGCCGTCAGGGGACGATCTTGCGCAGGTCGCGGATCAGCAGCAGGTGCTTGAGGTGCGTGGTGACCGCGGCCAGGTTCTCCAGCGCGTCGACCGCCTCCTTGCGCCGCTCCGCGTTGCGGGAGCGCAGCGCCGGGGCGAGGATCTGCTGCAGCAGCGCGGCCTCGCGGTCGGCCGACGTGCGGAAGGCGCGCAGGTTGCGACCGCCGACGCCGTAGCGGGCCAGCTCGGTCACCGCGCGCACGATCTCCCGCTCGATCTCGTCGTAGTAGCGGGTGCCGCCGCGCATCTCGCCCTTGATCACCCCGTACTCCTCCAGCTCGGAGACGAGGCCGGGCTCGGCGCGCGTGTACTCGAGCACTTCCTCGAGCGTGTAGCGGGCGCCGCCGCCGGTGACCGACACGCGCCGCGGCGGCCGCACCGATCGCGGCGACTTGCCCACGCCGTCCGCCCGGCCGGCGGCCAGCTCCTGCCGGATGACGCGCAGCGGCAGGAACTCGTCCCGCTGCATGCGCAGGATCGTGCGCAGCCGCTCCACGTCCTCCGGTCCGTACAGGCGGTACCCGCCCGGGGTGCGGCGCGGCTCCAGCAGCTTCTGGTCCTCGAGATAGCGGATCTTGGAGATCGTGATCTCGGGGAACTCGCGGCGCAGCTCCTTGCAGACCGCGCCGATCGTCATCGCCTTGGCGGGCGCCTCCTCCTGCCCGGCCGTCCCGCTGTCGTCGGCCTGGCGGCGCTGCTGCAAGGGATCCTGCACTGCCATCAGCGCGAGATGAAGGTCAGCTTGTACTTGCCGATCTGCAGCTCGTCGCCGTCGGAGAGCTGGTGCGACTCGATCCGGCGGCGGTTGACGTAGGTGCCGTTCAGCGAGCCGAGATCGTCCAGGTGGTAGGCGTCGCCGCGACGCACCACCAGCGCGTGGTCGCGGGAGACGGTGACGTCGTCGAGGAAGATGTCGGAGTCCGGCCGGCGGCCGATCGTCATCCGGTCGCGGTTGAGCGGGAAGCTCTCCCCGACGCGGCCGCCGCCGGCGCGCACCACCAGCGCCGCGCCGCCGCCCTCGGCGACGACGTCCTCGATGTCCACGGGCACCAGCTCACCGGTCGCCTCGTCGATCCGGTAGGTCGCCGTCGTCGGCTCCGACGAGCCGGTCGCAGGCTGGCCGATGAAGGCGCCGCACCGCTGGCAGTAGTTGGCGCCCTCGGCGTTCTGGAACCCGCACTCCGGACAATGACGCGCCATCGTCCTCGACGCCTCCCGCGCGGCCGAGAGCCCCTACTCGGCGGGCGTCTCTTCGTCCAGGATGGCGCGACCGGCGAGGATGTCGGTGAGCTTCTGGACGTCAGCCCCGGTGATGATGTCCTCGCCGCCCTCGTGGCGCTTGCGCAGGCGGTTGACGAGCTCGGCGCGCAGGATGTCGATCTTGCCGTGCAGGATCCGACGCCGGTAGGAGATGTCGACCTCCTCCTCAGTGAGCTGCTGGATGAGGTCCTTCAGCTCCTGATCCGAGAGCGAGCCGAGATCGGGGAACGTGTCCATCGTGGATCTTCTCCTCCAGAGGGCGGGCAGTTGAAGATATCAGCGGAAACGGCGCCTTCAAGCTCAACTTGAGGGTCCGCCCCGCGCGGCGGCGAGCGCGTCGCGCGTGTAGAGCGCCGCGGCGACGAGCGCCATCGCCATGCCGACGTAGAGCAGGACCGGGGCGACGTCGCCCGCACCCGCCAGGGCGAGGAAGATCGCAGCCATCGTCGGCCACACTCCGAGCCTCCCCCACCAGTTGATGCTCAGGGTGATGCCGCGCGACAGCGCGATCCGCCCGCCGACGAGCAGGTAGAGCTCGCGCGCGACCAGCACCGCGATCGCCCAGCGCGGCAACGTCTCGAACTTCCAGCAGACCACCACTCCCGCGATCACCGTCAGGCGGTCGGCGACCGGGTCGATCAGCGCCCCCAGGCGGCTGTACTGGCCGGTGGCGCGGGCGACGATCCCGTCGACGTAGTCGCCCCACGCCAGCACGAAGAACAGCGCGGCCGGCAGCGTGCCGGTGCCGTCCTCCGACCCCAGCCCGACGACCAGCAGCACCGGGATCAGCGCCAGGCGGACGAACCCGATCGCGTTCGGCACCGTCCACGGGTTGAGCGGCGCGCCGGGCAGCGTCTGCGGCGGCGGCGGGCCGGAGCGGTCCAGCCCGACCAGCCGCCGGAACGTCATCGGCGGCCGCGAGGGTGCGTCGGGACCGTCGCTCAGGGGGCGCTCTCCCACAGCTTCCGCACCGCCTCGGCGGCGCCGCGCAGGGGGACGCCGCCCTCCTGGTCGACCAGGCCGCGCCGGAGCTGGGCCTCGGCGGCGCCCGACTCCAGCGCGCGCTTGCCGACGGTCAGCCGCACCGGGCAGCCGAGCAGCTCGGCATCCTTGAACTTCTCGCCCGGCCCGGCGTCGCGATCGTCGAGCAGCACGTCGATGCCGGCGGCGCGCAGCTCCTCGTAGAGCTCGTCGGCGGCCTGCCGCTCCGGGGTGCCGGACTTGCCGACCGAGACGATCTCCACGTCGAACGGGGCGATCGCCTTCGGCCAGGAGATGCCGGCGTCGTCGGCGTTCTGCTCCACGGCGGCCGCGGCGATGCGCGCCGGGCCGATGCCGTAGGAGCCCATCACGACCGGGTGCTCCTTGCCCTGCTCGTCGAGATAGGTGCAGCCGAGCGGCTCGCTGTAGCGGGTGCCGAGCTGGAAGATGTTGCCGATCTCGATCGCCGACTCGATCCGGACCGGGACGCCGTCGATCGTGTCGCCCGGCTCGACGCTGCGGATGTCGACGCGCTCGCCCGCCTGCACCTCGATCACGCGGTGATGGTCGACCTCGTTGGCGCCCGCCACGTAGCGGCCGGGCGCGATCGCCTGGTCGTAGAGGGTCGGCACGCCCTCCACCGGGCCGAGGTACCCGGCGGGACCGCGCAGCTCCTCCTCGTGCGCAGGCCGGAACGGCTCGCCGAGCGCGTTGGTCAGCTTGACCTCGTTGACCTGGTGATCGCCGCGCACGAACACCATCACCAGGCCGCGCGACTCGGTGACCACCGGGAAGGCCTTGATCAGGTTGCCGGGCCGGACGTCAAGCGCGCCGGAGACCTCCTCGACGGTGGTCTGGCCCGGGGTGTGCAGCAGGCCGTCGAGGTCGTCGCGCAGCGGCGGCACCGGCTGCGGGTCGGCGGAGGCGATCTCGCGGTTGGCTGCGTAGCCGTTGGGGCCGAGGACGACGTCGTCCTCGCCGGCCGGGCACGGCGCCATGTACTCGTGCGCGGCGCTGCCGCCCATCATGCCGACGTCGGAGGCGCACTCGTACCAGTCCAGGCCGCAGCGGTCGAAGATGCGCGCGTAGGCCTCGCGGTGGCGCTCGTAGGTCTCCTCCAGCCCCGCCTGGTCGCGGTCGAAGGAGTAGGAGTCCTTCATGATGAACTCGCGCGTGCGCAGCACCCCGGCGCGCGGCCGCGGCTCGTCCCGCTCCTTGAGCTGCAGGTGGTAGAGGATCAGCGGCAGGTCGCGGTATGAGCGGATCACCTGGGCTGCGTGCCAGGTGACGGCCTCCTCGTGCGTCATCGCGAGCACCATGTCGGCGCCGCGACGGTCCTCGAAGCGGAACATCTCCGCGCCGATCGACTCGTAGCGGCCGCTCTTGCGCCACAGGTCGGCCGGCTGCAGGAGCGGCATCAGCATCTCCTGGGCGCCGATGGCGTCCATCTCCTCGCGGATGATCTGCTCGATGCGCCGGTGGACGCGCCAGCCGGCCGGCAGCCAGGTCCACAGGCCGGACCCGAGCTGGCGGACGAGCCCGGCCCTGACCATCAGCTTGTGCGAGAGGGCCTCGGCGTCGGCCGGGGGCCGGCGCTCGGTGGGCAGGAACAGCGTCGTCATCCGCATGGCGTCGCAAGCCTACGCCGGGCGGGCGCGGGACGCCGCCAGGGACCCTGCAACTCCTCCCCCGTCGAGGGATCAATGACTTCGCCCGGGCGCAAGTCGCTGATCCCTCGACGCGATCGTGGCCCGTGTCGGGGCGACCCTTGATTGACGGGCGGGCGTGGTGGCTATGTTTCCGGCGATACCTGACCTTCCCACCGAAGGAGTGCACGTGGCATTTGAGGTCCCTCCCCTTCCGTACGACTACAACGCGCTCGAGCCTCACATCGACGAGGAGACGATGCGCCTGCATCACGACAAGCACCACCAGGCGTACGTCGACAAGGCCAACGAGGCGCTGAAGGGCACGCCGCTGGAGGGCAAGCCGGTCGAGGAGGTTCTCGCCAACCTCTCCCAGCTTCCTGAGGACAAGCAGGCCGCCGTGCGCAACAACGCCGGCGGCCACCACAACCACACGCTCTTCTGGGAGAGCATGAGCCCGAACGGCGGCGGCGAGCCGACCGGCGAGCTCGCCGAGGCGATCAACCAGGCCTTCGGCTCGTTCGAGGCGTTCAAGGAGCAGTTCGAGGCCAACGGCGTCGCCCAGTTCGGCTCCGGCTGGACCTGGCTGGTGCTCGAGAACGGCCAGCTCAAGGCGACCAAGACCCCGAACCAGGACTCGCCGATCCTGCAGGGGCAGATCCCGCTGCTGGGCAACGACGTCTGGGAGCACGCCTACTACCTGACGTACCGCAACCGCCGGCCCGACTACCTGAAGGCCTGGTGGAACGTCGTCAACTGGGACAAGGTCGCCGAGCGCTACGCGGCGGCCAAGGCCGCGCAGTCCTAGCGCGGGCCTCTGCGGCCGGGCCTCGGGGCACCGCCCCGGGTCCGGCCCCCGTCCGCGCCCTTCCCGCCGCGGATCGTGTCGAGTTGACCGTGTCCCCTTCCGATCGTGTCGAGTCGACCGTGTCCCGGCACGGCCAAGTCGACAGGATCCCCGCGGGGGACTGCCAACTCGACAGAATCCGCCGCAGCCGGTGGCGCCCGCCTAGGCGGTGCGGGTGAAGCGCCGGCCCGCAGTCGGCGAGATCGCCTCGTCGATCGCCGGCTTGCCGTTCGCCTCGGCCTCCTCGCGGGCCTTCTCGGCCTCCAGCGCGGCCAGGCGCTCCGGCGTCATCGCCGATGTGTCCTCGTTCTCGGCCAGCCACTGCTTGGCCTCGGCGACGGCCTTCTCGTCGCGGACCACCTTCTTGCCCGCGGCGTAGTACTTGTCGATCTCGGCGAACAGCTCGTCGACCAGGCGCTCGGTCGGCACCTTCTTCAGCGGCTCGCCCTTGGAGAAGATCATCCCCGCGTCCTTGGCGCCGGTGATGCCGAAGTCGGCGTGGCGGGCCTCGCCGATGCCGTTGACGGCGCAGCCGAGGATCGAGACCTCGATCGGCTCGTCGTAGGCCTGCAGGCGCCGCTCGACCTCCATCACGACCGAGTCCATGTCGAACTGCAGCCGCCCGCAGGTCGGGCAGGCGATCAGCACCGGGCCGCGCTCGCGCAGCTTCAGCGCGCGCAGGATCTCCCAGGCGACCTTGACCTCCTCCTCCGCGTGGAAGGTCGACAGCGAGACGCGGACGGTGTCGCCGATGCCGTCGGCCAGCAGGGTGCCGAGCCCGACCGCGCTCTTCAGCGAGCCCGACCACTTGGTGCCCGCCTCGGTGACGCCGAGGTGCAGCGGGTGGTCGATCTTCTCGGCGAGCTGCCGGTTGGCGGCGATCATGTTCGGCACCGAGGTCGACTTGATCGACACCTTGAAGTTGTAGAAGTCGAGCTTGTGCATCAGCTCGACGGCCTCGGTGGCGGCGGTCACCAGTGCCTCGACCGGGTTGGTGAACTCCAGGTCGCGCAGGTGCTTGGGCAGCGAGCCGGAGTTGACGCCGATGCGCATCGGGATGCCCTTCGCCTTGGCGGCGTCGACCACCTGGGCGACCTTGTCGGGACCGCCGATGTTGCCCGGGTTGATCCGGATGCAGTGCGCGCCGGCGTCGATGGCCTTCAGCGCCAGCGTGTAGTTGAAGTGGATGTCGGCGATGACCGGGATCGGCGACTGCTCGACGATCGTCTTCAGCGCCTCGGCGTCCTGCTCGCGCGGGACCGCGCAGCGGACGATGTCGGCGCCCGCCTCGGCGACGCGCCGGATCTGGTCCAGCGTCGCCTGGACGTTGGCCGTCTCGGTCTTGGTCATCGTCTGGACGGCGACGGGGGCGCCGCCCCCGACGGGCACGCCGCCGACGTGGATCTGCCGCGCTGAGGCCATGTCGCCATTCTAGGAAGCCGCCGCCCGACGCCTCCGCGGGCGCCGGGCGGGCTCGAGCCTCCCTAGGAGCCGGTCGTGAACTCGACGCTGAACTTGCCGATGTCCTGACCGGCCGGGTAGAAGCCGCCGAAGTAGTCGGAGCCGCCCGCGGCCACCGTGGCCGGGATGCCGCTGATGCGGTACGTCGGCCCCGCCCCGTCGCGGGTGTCCTCGGACCTCCCGGCGACGCTCAGGTTGGCCAGGTTCACGCGCGCCGCGGGGGCGCCGCCGGTCTCGTTGGCGACCTGCGCGACGACCCGCTGGTTGGGCCCGATCTCAAGCTCAGGAGCGCTGACGCGCAGCTCGATCGTGTGGCCCGTGTAGAAGGCGCACACGGTGCCGTCGAAGCGCAGCGCGAGGTGCTTCGTCGACGGGTCGTACCAGCCGTCCCGCAGCGGGAAGGTCACGTCGTAGACCAGACCGCCGACGGGCGCGCCGAGCGTGGCCGGCGCGAGCGCCGACAGTCCCTCGCCGACGTTGATGTAACGGACGAACGACTCGCGGATCGTCCAGGTCAGCCGGCCGGCGACCACGTCAAGCGCCCCGGCCGGGCGCGTCGGAGCGGTCGGCCCGCCGGTCGCGCTCACCGTGCGGCAGACCGGTCCGCCGCCACCACCGCCGCCCGAGCCTCCGGTGGAGCCGCCGGAGCCGCCGCTGCCGCCCGGAGCCGAGGGCGCCCCGGAGCGCGACACCGACGAGCGCAGCGTGCCGACCTGGGAAGCGGGCAGCTTCCTGAGGCCGAGGGCGCGGCGCAGCGCGGCGGCGCCGGTCTTCGTGAGCACCAGCTTCGAGGACTTGACGGAGGCCCGGCCGGCGGAGGCGTCGACGGTGCGGGCCGACGAGCCCGCCTTGACGCTGAACAGCGTGACGGTCCGGCCGCGGACCTTGGCGCGCACGCTGCTGGACGACCCGACCCGCAGCGAGACCGAGGTCAGCGTCACCGTGCGCGTCTTGCCCTTGCGGCGGACGCGCAGCCGGATCCCGCCCCGATGGGCGACGGTCGTCACCTTGCCGGCGGTCAGGCTCGATGCGGGCAGCGACAGCGACGTCTTGCCGCGCTTGGCGGGCGAGACGGCCGTCGCCTTCACGCCCTGGCCGCTGAGGCTCTTCCAGGCGGTGCCCTTGAGCTGGATGGTCGTCACGCCGGAGGCGGAGGCGGCCCACGCGCCGGGGGCCAACGCCAGGGACGGAGCGACGGCGGCCGCGGTCGCCGCGGCGGCCAGGAGAAGTCTGCGGGTCATGGTCATCGCTTGCACTCGGTTGCGGAGACCGGGTCGGGGTCGGGGTCGGGATCAGGATCGGGCTCGCGCGCCGACGGACGGTCGTCGACGACGGGACGCGCGCCAAGCCAGGAGACGTGCAGCGCCGTGCGCCCGTGCCCGCCGTGGGCCAGGTCGGCGTCCACGTGCCAGACCTCGGCCAGGCGGCGCGGCGTGAGGACATCGGTCGGGGCGCCGCGCGCGACGGTCCGGCCCTCGGAGACGACGACGACCTCGTCGGCGATCGCCGCCGCCAGCGCGAGGTCGTGCAGGACGACCACCACGGTCATCCCGCCGTCGGCGAGGTCGCGGAGGAGCTGGGCGATGCTCGAGGTGGCTCCCAGGTCGAGCGCCGCCGTCGGCTCGTCGGCGAGCAGCGCTGGCGTGGCCTGCGCGAGCGCTACGGCGATCTGGACGCGCTGCAGCTCGCCGCCGGAGAGCGTGGAGAGGCGCCGATCGGCGAACTCGGCGCAGCCGGCCCGCTCCATCGCTCTCTCCACGGCCTCGCGGTCGGCCTTGGTCGGCCGGCGCAGCGGCGGGATGTGCGGCGCGCGGCCCAGCTCGACCGCGTCGCGGACAAGCACGCCCTCGGGCACGCGCGGCCGCTGCGGCACGAATGCGCGGATCCGCGCCAGCTTGCGGCCGCGCAGGGTGCGCACGTCGGAGCCGTTCCAGAGCACCTCGCCGGCGGCGACGGGCTGCAGGCCGGCGGCGGCGCGAATCAGCGTCGACTTGCCGGCGCCGTTCGGGCCGACGAGCGCGACGAGCTGCCCGGGCTCGGCGGTCAGGTCGGCGCCGTGCAGGATCCGCGTCCCGCCCAGCGCCACGTCGACGCCGCGCACCTCGAGCATCAGCGCACCCCCCGCAGCAGCCAGAGGAAGACGGGGACGCCGATGACGACCATGAACGGGCCGACCGGCAGCTCGATCGGCGCCAGCACGGTGCGGGCCAGCAGGTCGCCGGAGGTCAGCAGCGCCGCGCCCATCAGCGCCGAGCCGACCATCAGGTAGCCGTGCCGCGTGGTGCCGCCGAGCAGGCGGACCATGTGCGGGATCACCAGCCCGAGGAACCCGAGCATGCCGACCAGCGCGGCGGCGGCCGCGGCGAGAAGCGTGGCGGAGATCATCGATGCCAGGCGCAGTACCCGCGGACGGGTGCCGAGCGACTCGGCTACGTCGTCGCCGAGCGCGAGGCGGTCGAGCGGCCGGGCGAGCAGCGCGGCGATGATGAATCCGACGAAGAAGTAGGGCCACGTGACGCGCAGGGTCTGCCAGCCCTCGGACGACAGCCCGCCCGCCATCCACAGCAGCGCCGACTGCACGCGGTCGCTGAAGGCGACCATCACCGACGTGGTGGCGGCGGTGAACAGCGCGCTGACCGCGACGCCAGCCAGCACCAGGCGCGCGGTGGCTCCCCGGTTGGGCCCCGTCCAGGCGATCGTGAGGACGAGCGCGCCGGCCGCCGCGCCGGTGATCAGGGCGCCGACCGGCATCAGCGCCACCTTCTCCGGGAACGCCAGCAGGATCAGGATCGCGCCGAACGCCGCGCCGCCCGTGATGCCGACGATGTCCGGCGAGGCGAGCGGGTTGCCGAGCGAGCCCTGCAGCAGCACCCCGGCGACGCCGAGCGCGGCGCCGACCACCAGCGCCTCCACGACCCGCGGGATGCGGAGCTGCAGGATGATCTCCTTGAGCGGGCCGTCCTCGGCGCGGCCGCTGATCGCCTCCAGCACGGTCCCGAGCGGGACGTGCACCGCGCCGATGGTCACCGCGGCGGCCGCCGCCGCCACGAGGACGACGGCGAGCACGGCGACGACGGAGTGCTGGCGAACAGCCACTAGCTAGTTGTGCAGGAACTTGCGGCGCACGTCGCGGATCGTGCGATCCGGGTCGGTGAAGGCCTGCAGCAGCGAGTTCCCGGTCGAGATGTAGATCCGGCCCCGACGCGCGGCCTTCGTCTTCCGCCAACCCGGCTTGCGCGCAAGGTAGCGCGCGATGCTCGGGATGTTCTTCTCGTCGCCGTGCGGGACGGCGATGATCACGTCGGGGTTCTGCTTGACGACCCACTCGTCGGAGATCCGCGCCCAGCCGCCGCGCGCCTTCAGGCCGCCGGTGATGAGGCGGCCGCCGGCGTGGCGGATGACGTCGCCGCCCCAGGTGTTGGGCAGGAACGCGTACTGGCCGCGGCCGACGCCGAGCACGAGCAGCACCCGCGGGCGGCGCTTGATCCCGCGCTTGGCGGCGTTGATCCGCGCCGCCTGCCGCCGGGCGACGGCGACGGCCTGCCGGTAGCGCCCGACGATCCGGCCGATCTGCATCGTCGCCTTCGGAACGGCGGCGACCCGCTGCGGGTCGATCGAATAGACCTTCATCCCGAGCCGCTTCATCCGCGGCGTGCCCTTCGCCCAGATCGGGGCGGTCAGGACTATCCGCGGGTTGCGCTTGGCGAGCTGCTCGATGTTGGGGCCGTAGGGGTGCGTCAGCGGGAGCACCGGCACCCCGCGCAGCCGGCGGTCGATGCGGTCGCGTCCGCCGAGCTGCTGGCCGATCGCCACCGGACGGACGCCGATGGCGGCAAGCGTGTTGGCGTTGAACGGGGTCAGCGCGACGACCCGCGGGGTGGCCGCGGCCGCGCTGCCCGTGGGCAGCAGGGCGGCCCCGATCACGGCCGCCGCTGAGATCGCGGTCAGGCTTCGGGTCTTCTGCTTCATGGGGGGTATCGGGCGGAGGAAGAGCGGTCGACTTAGGGGCGCCTAATCACGGCGCCAAGCGTTCCGGTATGTTCGGGTACCCTAACAGAGCTTAGGGCTCCCTAACAGCCCGCCTGGTGACACCGAAAGGAAGGCAGAACCGCAGAATGTCTCGCTCCCTCTCTCCGCGCTCGGCGCGCGCCGCACGCAGGGCCGGCGCGCTGCTCGCGGCCGCCGGAGCGCTGGCCGCTCCTGCCGTGGCGTCGGCCGCCCCGGTCTCCGAGGGCACGCTCGACTGGTCGCACCTGAACGAGTACACGCTCGGGCCCGGCAACACGAACAAGACGTTCATGGGCTACACCACCAGCCCGATGCCGATGCTCGGCCAGGGCATCGTCGGTCCGCTCCCCCCCGCGACGGGGCCGGTCGTCGACCCTGCCAGCCCCCGCGGCGCGAACGAGTGGTACACCTACACGCTGCCGGTCAAGGGCGGTGACTGGAACCCGGACACCGGCGTCGGCGCGGTCGAGCTGCAGGGCGGCGTCGCCTTCTCCAGCAACGCGCACGGCTTCGTCAACACCGTGGAGAACCCGCTGATCGAGCTCCACGGCCCCACCGGCACGCTGCGCGCCTGGGGCCACATGTCCCCGACCCCCGGCCAGGTGGCGCAGTACGACCTGTCCAAGCCGGTCTTCAACCTGCAGGTCGCCCAGGCGCTGCTCGTCTACCAGGCCGACGGCACGCGCCAGGCGGAGATCTCGCTCGTGCCCGTGCTGGCGGCCAGGAACAACCCCTTCAACTACCCGGTCGGCTCCGGCCCGGACCGCACGCCGAACACGTTCGGTGACCTGAAGCTGAAGCTCACGGTCCGGCCCACGCCCGCGCAGCAGCCGGAGATCCGCGAGGTGCCGAAGACCGTCACCCAGACGATCCGCAAGGTGATCGTCTACCTGAAGAAGGCGCCGGTGAAGGGCAAGGCGTGGCGCAAGGTGCGCGTGTACACCAACACCAAGAGCCCGAAGCGCGTCGCCGAGGGCCGCCTCCGCGGCCGCGTGCTGCGCGTGAACCTGGCGGACGGCGTCAAGTCGCTGAGGACCGGCGCGGTCTACAAGCTCCGTGTCAACGGCGTGAAGAGCACCCTCCGGGTGCGTGTCCCCGCGTGAGGTAGCGAATGACCGATCTGCAGACCATGCCGATGGGCGACCACCGCGTCCCGGACGGGGTCTCCCTTCCCCCCGCCCCGCCGCCGCCGCTCGAGGACGTCGAGCCGGTCCAGCGTCGCACCCCGGCCGAGGAGGCGCGCACGCTGGTCGCCCAGAACCGCGTCGGCGCGCTGGCCTCGCTCAGCGAGGACGGCGTCCCGTGGTCGTCGCTGGTGGCCTACGTCACGCTGGACGACGGCAGCCCGGTGCTCTGCGTCTCGACGCTGGCCGAGCACGGCCGCAACCTGCAGCGTGACCAGCGCGCCAGCCTGATGGTCTCCCATCGCGTGCAGGGGCCCGACCCGCTGGCCAAGGGCCGCGTGACGCTCGCCGGCCATGTCGAGCGTCCCGAGGGCGAGCTGCTGGAGACCGCCCGCGCGGCCTACATCGACAAGGTCCCGTCCTCGTCGCTGTACGCCCTGTTCGACGACTTCTCGTTCTGGGTGCTGCGCGTCGAGCGCGTGCGCTGGGTCGGCGGCTACGGCGTCATGGACTCCGTCGACGCCGCCTCGTACGCGGCCGCCGAGCCGGACCCGGTCGGCGACGCCGGCGGCGCCGTCAGCCACCTGAACGCCGACCACGCCGATGCCCTGCTGTCGATGGCGCGCGCGTTCACCGGCTACACGGACGCCGAGTCGGCGCGCTGCACCGGCGCCGACCGCTACGGGCTCGACCTGATGGTGGCCACCCCGCGCGGCACCGCGCCGACGCGGGTCGGGTTCCTCGAACCCGTCCAGGACATGGACGGCCTGCGGCAGGCGACGATCGAGCTGACCCGCCGGGCCGAGGCCGTCCTGGCATAGGCCGCAACAGCCGTTCCCAAGACGAAGGCGCCCCTCGGGACCGCCGGGTCCCGAGGGGCGCCCCGCTCCTCAGCCCGTCCCCCGGCGAGCCCCCGCCCGCGACGAGGGATCAACAGCTTGCGCCACGCGCAAGTCATTGATCCCTCGATGCGGTGGGGAGCTGCCTAGCCGGCGTACATCGCCTCGATCTGCGGGGCGTACTTCTCGAGGATCGGCCGGCGCTTGAGCTTCATCGTCGGCGTCAGCTCGTCGCCGCCCGGCTGCCACGGCTCCCCGAGGATCGTGAACTTCTTGATCTGCTCGACCCGGGCGAGCTTGGCGTTGGCGGCCTCCACCGCCTGCTGGATCGCGGCGCGCACCCGCTCATCGCCGGCGAGCTCGGTCAGCGACTTGCCCTCGATTCCCTGCTGCGCGGCCCACGCCGGGGTGAAGTCCGGGTCGAGCACGATCAGGGCGGTGTTGTAGGGCCGGCGGTCGCCGATGCACACCGCGGTGCCGATCAGCGGCGAGGCCGCCTTCAGCGTCGCTTCGATGTTGGCCGGCGACATGTTCTTGCCGGCCGAGTTGATGATGATCTCCTTCTTGCGGTCGATGATCCGGACGTAGCCCTCGTCGTCGATCTCGGCGATGTCGCCGGTGTGCAGCCAGCCGTCCTCGTCGATCGCCTCCGCGGTCTTGTCCGGCTTGTTGCGGTAGCCGCGCATCACGAAGCCGGCCCGCACCAGCAGCTCGCCGTCCTCGGCCACCTTCAGCTCGGCGCCCGGGGTCGCGCGGCCGACGGTGCCGATCTTGATCCGGTCGGGCGGGTTGACCGCGCCGGCGCCGCAGGTCTCGCTCATCCCCCACAGCTCGGCCACCGGCAGGCCGATGGCGTGGAAGAACTCGAGCACCTCGACCGGCGTCGGCGCCGCGCCGACGTTGATCGCCACGACACGGTCGAGGCCGAGCATCGCGCGCAGGTTGGCGAACAGCTCCTTGTCGGCCTGCTCGACCGCGGCCCGCAGCTCGTCGGGCACCGGCTCGCCGGCCTGCTCGAGCCGCACCTTCCTGATCGCGGCGTCGAGCGCCGCCTGCACCTTGGCGCGCTGCTCCTCCGGCTGGGAGGCCAGCATCGCCTCCAGCCCCGCCTTGAGCTTCTCCCAGATGCGCGGCACCGCGAAGAACCAGTGCGGGCGCACCGCCGGCAGGTAGGCCACGATCTGCTTCGGGTCCGGGCAGGTGGTGACCTCGAAGCCGAACACGATCGGCAGGTAGTGGTGCGCGGCGCGCTCGGCGATGTGCGCGTTGGGCAGCCACGAGATCACCTTGGTGTCCTCGGGGAACTGGACGATCTGGTCGATCCCCTGGACGGCCGACAGCAGGTTGCCGTGCGTCAGCTCGACGCCCTTGGGCGGCCCGGTGGTGCCGGACGTGTAGATGAGCGTGAGCACGTCGTCGCCGCGGAGCTGCGCGATCGAGGACTCGACGTCGAAGCCCTCGTCCTGGACCTCGTCCAGCGCCAGGCAGCCCTCCGGCGGCTCGCCGTCGACGACGATCACGTGCTCGAGCCGGGGCAGATCCTTGCGCGCCTCCAGCACCCGATCGACGTGAGCCTGCTCGGTGATGACGATCCGGGCGCCCGCGTCACCAACCAGGTAGGCGATCCCGGGCGGCGCCTCCGTCAGGTAGATGCTGAACGGCGTCGCCCCGACCATCATCGCCGCCAGGTCGGCGAGATGGAACTCGGGCCGGTTGCCGAGCAGCAGGGCGATCGTGTCGCCCTTGCGCAGGCCCAGCTTGTTGTGAAGGCCCCCGGCGAGCAGGTCGACGCGCCGCTGCAGCTCCGACCAGGTCCAGGCGATCTCGTCGTCCTTGGTGCGGACGGCGACCTCGTCGGGACGGCGCGACACCGTCTGGCGGAACGCCTCCGCGATCGTGGATGCATCGACGCTACCCCGCGTGGCGGCGGTGGCTTCCATGGCCCTCTCCTCTCCTCCCGATTGGACCGACGGTGCCGACGCTACCGCCCGCCGCCCGCGAACGCCAGTGCCTACCGCATCTGGAAGCCGCCGTTGCTCAATCGGCTGAGGTCATTGGTAAGGCCGATGGCGAACAGCATCAGCACGAGCACGAAGCCCACCACCGACGCCTGCTCGAGCACGCGGAAGGAGATCGGCCGGCCGCGGATCTTCTCCGCCAGCGCCCAGAAGATGTGGCCGCCGTCCAGCGGCAGGAACGGGAAGAGGTTGATGATCGCCAGCGACAGCGAGATCAGGGCGAGGATGAACACGGCGCGGCGCATGTCGTTCTCGGCGAACGACTGCCGCGTGACCTCGTAGGAGCCGACCACGCCGGAGACGTCGCGGCGCGCCTCGCTGTCGTAGAAGAGCCTGACGACCCGGTCCACGGTGATCTTGGTGACGTCCCACATGAAGGTCACCGAGGTGGAGGCGGCACGGCCGACGGGCATCGGCTCGTACACGACCCCGAACTGGAACCCGAGCAGCATCCGCCGCGCCTCGCCGTCGTAGCGCGGCCGCACCTCGAGGGTCTCCAGGCGCCCGTCGCGCTCCACGGTCACCTTCGCCGGGGTGGCGGCGAGGCAGCCGTCGACGAGCTTGCCGCCGCAGCGGTGGGTGCCGATCTGGCGGCGCAGCGTCTCGGTGTCGCCGCGGCGGCCGTCGACGGCGACGATCCGGTCGCCGGGCCGCAGCGCCCCGGCGGCGGGTGAGCCGGACTGGACGGCCTCGACGCGCGTGCTCGTGCCGGTCGGCTCGCCGTGCAGCGTGAACAGCCCGAACAGCAGCAGGAAGGCGAGCAGCACGTTCATCACCGGGCCGGCGGCGATCACCACGACCCGCTTCCACGCGGGCTGGCGGTAGTAGGCGCGCGGCGCGATCTCCGGCGGCAGCTCCTCGTCCGGGTTCATGCCGGTGATGCGAACGTAGCCGCCGAGCGGGATCGGGCCGATGCCGTACTCGGTCTCGCCGCGGCGGAACTTCACCAGCAGCGGCCCGAAGAACAGCGCGAACCGCTCCACGCGCATGCCGGTCGCCTTGGCGGCCAGGAAGTGGCCGAACTCGTGCAGCACGATCAGCGCGGCGAAGCCGACGAACGCCAGCAGCCAGCTCATCCGCTAGAGCTCCCCGGCGCCGCCGCGGGCGGCCGCGCGCTCGCCGAGCCGCTCGACGATCCGCCGGGCCGCCTTGCGGGCGGCGTGATCGGCCTCGTACAGCGACTCGAACGCCTCCACCGGCCCGGCGGGCACCTCCTGCAGCGTGGCGTCGATCACCTCGGGGATGCCGAGGAACGCCAGGCGCCCCTCGAGGAAGGCATGCACGGCGACCTCGTTGGCGGCGTTCAGGATGCACGGCGCGGTGCCGCCGGCCTGCGCGGCCTGGCGGGCGAGCCGCAGGCACGGGAAGGCCTCCTCGTCAACCGGCTCGAACTCGAGCCGCCCCAGCTCGGCCAGGCGCAGCCTGCGCGTCGGCAGGTCGGCCAGCTCCGGGTGGTGCAGCGCGTAGGCGATCGCGATGCGCATGTCCGGCAGCCCGAGGTGCGCGAGCTGGGCGCCGTCGACGGTCTCCACCAGCGCGTGGACGATCGACTGCGGGTGGACGACGACCTCGATCTTCTCGTAGGGGACGCCGAACAGGTGATGGGCCTCCATCACCTCCAGGCCCTTGTTCATCAGGGTCGCCGAGTCGATCGTGATCTTGCCGCCCATCGACCAGGTGGGATGGGCGAGCGCCTCCTCGACGGTCACGTCCGCGAGCTCGTCACGGCTGCGGCCGCGGAACGGGCCGCCGGAGGCGGTCAGCGTGATCCGCTCCAGGCTGCCGGCCGGGACGGCGCGCAGCAGGTGGTGCAGGGCGGCGTGCTCGGAGTCGACGGGCAGCAGGCGCGCGCCGGTGGCCTCCGCGAGCTGGGTGACCAGCTCGCCGCCGACGACCAGGGACTCCTTGTTGGCCAGCGCGAGGTCGATGCCCTCCCCCAGCGCGGCCACGGTCGGACCCAGCCCGGCCGAGCCGACGAGCGCGTTGAGCACGATGTCGGCGCCGGACTCGACGACCAGCCGCACCAGCCCGTCCGGTCCGGAGAGCACCTCGCCGTCGGTCCATGCCTCGGCCGCCCGCGCGGCGGCGTCCGGGTCGGCGAGCGCGATCCGCCGCACCCCGTGCGCGACGGCCTGCTCGACCAGCGCCTCCCAGGCGCTGTGCGCGCTCAGGCCGACGATCTCGAGGTCGTCGCTGCGGCCCACGACGTCGATCGCCTGGGTGCCGATCGACCCGGTGGAGCCGAGCACGAGGAGGCGGCGGGACATGGCCGGAAGGGTAGCCTCGGGTCGGGGACGGTCAGCCGCAGGCCCTCAGACGAGCCAGAGCGTCCACACGTAGTAGCCGACGACGACGGTGAACAGGACGGCGTCGAGGCGGTCGAGCGCGCCGCCGTGGGCGCCGAACAGGCGCCCGGTGTCCTTCGTTCCGGCGTCCCGCTTGAGGTACGACTCGAACAGGTCGCCGATCGGGGCGGCGATCGCCACCGCCAGCCCGAGCAGCGCGCCCTTGGTGCCGCCCATCCACTCGCTCGTGGACAGGCCCACGTACCAGACGGTGACCACCGCGACGAGGATCCCGATCAGCAGGCCCTCGAGCGTCTTGTTGGGCGAGATGCGCGGCGCCAGCTTGCGGCGGCCGAACGCGCGCCCGCCCAGGTAGGCGCCGGTGTCGCCGAGGAAGGTGCCCAGCAGCACCGCGAGCACCAGGGTGGCGCCGTGCTCCAGCTCGCGCAGCATCACCGCGTGCGCGACTCCGAGGCCGACCCACGCCAGCCCGAGCAGCGTCACCGAGATCCCGGGCGCGCCGCCGGGCCGGACCTGGGTGGCGACGAGGAAGAACGTCAGCGGGATGCACGCCAGGAACGTGATCAGCACCGTCTCGGGGTCGCCGAGCCGGCCGGCGACCACCAGCCCGAGCAGGCCGATCACGCCCGCCAGCCGCGCCGGCCGCGCGCGGTCGAACATCGCGAACAGCTCGTGCAGGCAGAACAGGCCGAGGATCGCCACGCCGCCGGCGAACACCCACCCGCCGGCGGTGACCATCACGATCGCCAGGATCGCGGCGGGGATCGCGGCGATGATCCGCGCCCCGAGGTCGGAGCGCTCGCGCCGCACCGGGCGCCTCCGCGATCGCGGGGGCGTGCGACGCCGCGCTGAGCTGCCCCGCGCCGCCACCGCTAGCGGCCTCCGAAGCGCCGCTTGCGGCGCGAGTACTCGTCCAGGGCCTCCTTGAACGCCTCGCGCGTGAAGTCGGGCCAGAGCTCCTCGCGGAACACCAGCTCCGAGTAGGCGGCCTGCCAGAGCAGGTAGTTGCTGATGCGCTGCTCGCCGCTGGTGCGGATCACGAGGTCAGGGTCCTTCATCTCCGGCGCGTAGAGCAGCTTGCGGAACTCCTCCTCCCCGCCGCCGGCGTAGCGCTCGGCGGCCTGCAGGATCTCATCCCGCCCGCCGTAGTCGAAAGCGATGAAAAGCGTTATGCGGTCGTTCTCCGCCGTCTCAGCCTCGGCCCACTCCATCTGCCGCCGAAGCTCGTCCGAGATGCGGTCGCGCCGGCCGATGAACCGCATCCGCACGCCCTCGGCCTTCAGCTCCGGGGTCTCGGTGAGGATCCGCTCGGAGAACATGCGCATGAGCGCGCCGACCTCGTCGGCCGAGCGCGACCAGTTCTCCGTCGAGAACGCGTAGATCGTGAGCTGCTCGATGCCGAAGTCGACCGCGTCGCGCAGTCGCTCCTTGACGACGTCGGCCCCGGCCCGGTGGCCCTCGGCGACCGGCAGGCCGCGGGCCTGCGCCCAGCGGCCGTTGCCGTCGGTGATGATCGCGACGTAGCGCGGCCAGGAGCCCGTGCCGTCCGCCGAGCGCGGCTCGGGCTCCGGCTCGGGCGTCTCCGGCCGCGCGGCCTCGGGCCCGGCCATCGCCTAGACCTCGAGGATCTCAGCCTCTTTGGCCTTGAGCAGGGCGTCCAGCTCGGCGATCTTGGCGTCGGTGAGCTTCTGAAGCTCCTGCTCGGCGCGGCGCTCGTCGTCGGCGCCGATGTCGCCGTCGTCCTTGAGCTTCTTGAGCTCCTGCATCCCGTCGCGGCGGACGTTGCGGATCGAGATCCGCCCCTCCTCCGCGATGCCGCGGGCGACCTTGACCAGCTCCTTGCGACGTTCCTCCGTGAGCTCCGGGAGCACGAGCCGGATCAGCTTGCCGTCGTTGGACGGCGTCAGCCCGATGTCGGACTCCAGGATCGCCTTCTCGATCGCCTTCAGCGAGGAGGCGTCGTAGGGCTGGATGGTGAGCATCCGCGCCTCGGGCACGTTGATCGTCGCGAGCTGGTTCAGCGGCGTCTGGGTGCCGTAGTAGTCGACCGTGACGCGGTCCAGGAGCTGCGGGCTCGCGCGCCCGGTGCGGACGCTGCCGAACTGGTTCTGGGTGGCCTGGACGGCGGCCGTCATGCGCTCGTCCGCGTCGGCGAGCAGTGTCTCGATCAGCTCACTCATCCTCTACTCCGCCTTGACCAGGGTGCCCACGCGCTCACCGCACACTATCCGCTTGATGTTGCGCTCGTCGTCCATGTTGAAGACGTGCAGCGGGAGGTCGTTCTCGGCGCACAGCGTGAGCGCCGTGGCGTCCATCACGCGCAGCCCGCGCTGCAGCGCCTCCATGTGGCTGATGCGCTCGATCAGCATCGCCTCGGGATCCTCGCGCGGGTCGGCCGTGTAGACGCCTTCGACGCCGTTCTTGGCCATCAGGATCGCCTCGGCGTGGATCTCGACCGCGCGCAGCGCCGCGGCGGTGTCGGTCGTGAAGAACGGGTTGCCGGTGCCGGCGGCGAAGATCACCACGCGCCCCTTCTCCAGGTGGCGCATGGCGCGCCGGCGGATATAGGGCTCGGCGACCTCCTCGACCTTGATCGCGCTCTGCACGCGCGTGTCGACGCCGAGGCGCTCGAGCGCATCCTGCAGCGGCAGGGCGTTGAGCAGGGTCGCCAGCATGCCCATGTAGTCCGCGGTGGCGCGGTCCATGCCCGCCGCCACGCCGGTCATGCCGCGGTAGATGTTGCCGGCGCCGACCACCACCGCGATCTCGACGCCGAGCTCGCGCACGGACTTGATCGCGACGGCGACCGCCTCGATGCGGGCGGGATCGGTGCCGTAGTCCTGGGAGCCCATCAGGGACTCCCCGGAGAGCTTGAGCAGGATGCGCTTGAAGACGGGCTTACACACGTCCGCAGGCGATCCTATTCAGCGCGCCCGTCGATGCGCGCCCCCGCACCGGCCGTTGCGGCGCCGCTTGTCGTTGGCCTCCAGGTGGTCGGCGTCACTCGCCGACCTGGAAGCGCACGAACCGCTTGATGACGATGTTCTCGCCGGTCTTCGAGGACAGCTCGCCGCGGATCTGCTCGATGGTCTTGCCCTCGTACTTGTCCGCGTTGACGTGCTCCTGGTTGAGCAGGCAGACCTCGCTGTACCACTTCTTGAGCTGGCCCTCGACGATCTTGGCGCGGATGTTCTCCGGCTTGTCGGCGGCCTGCTGCTCGAAGACGCGGATCTCGCGGTCCTTGTCCTCCTGCGGGATCTCGTCCTCGCTGATGTACTTGGTCTGCGGCGAGGCGGCGAGGTGCAGGGCGACGTCCTTCGCGAACTCGATGAAGTCCTCGTTCTTGGCGACGAAGTCGGTGTTGCACTCGACCTGCACCATCGCGCCGACCTTGCCGGTCGCGTGGATGTAGGCCTGGATGGTGCCCTCGGAGGTCTCCCGGCCGGAGAGCTTGCCGAGCTTGTTGCCCATCTTGACCCGGAGGATCTCCTCGGCCTTCTCGAAGTCGCCGCCGGCCTCAACGAGGGCGTTCTTGCAGTCCATCATGCCGGCGCCGGTGCGCTCGCGGAGAGCCTTGACGTCGGCGGCGCTGATCGCGGTGCTCATCTGGTTGCTGTCCCTTGTCGCTGAAAAGAGGGTTGGTCGGGGCTACTGCGCGTCGGCCTGGCCGGACTCCGGCTGGGCGGCCTGGGCGGCCTGCTGCGGCTCGGCGGCCGCCGGCTGCTGCGCGGCCTGCTGCTCGGCGGCCTGGCGGGCGGCCTCGGCCTCGCGGCGCGCCTTCTCCTCGGCCTCGCGGCGGGCCTGCTCCTCCGCGGCGCGGCGGGCGGCCTCCTCGGCCTCGCGGCGCAGGCGCTCCTCCTCGGCGGCGCGCCAACGCTGCGCGCCCTCGGCGATCACGTCGCCCAGCGCGCGGGTGATCAGGTCGCAGGAGCGGATCGCGTCGTCGTTGCCCGGGATGACGAAGTCGACGCCGTCCGGGTCGCAGTTGGTGTCGACGAGGCCGATGATCGGGATGCGCAGGCGCTGCGCCTCGCGCACGGCGATCGCCTCGGTCTTCAGGTCGATGATGAAGATCGCGTCGGGCAGGCGCGTCATGTTGCGCACGCCGCCCAGGTTCTGGCGCAGCTTGACGAGGTCGGCCTCCGCGGCCAGGCGCTCGCGCGTGGGCAGGAGCTGGAGCTGGCCCTCGGCCTCGTAGCGCTCGAGGTCGTGCAGGCGCTTGATGCGCTTGTTGATCGTCTGGAAGTTCGTGAGCAGGCCGCCGAGCCAGCGGTGGTTGACGTAGGGCATGCCGCAGGCCTCGGCGACCTCCTTAATGGAGTCGCGCGCCTGCTTCTTGGTGCCGACGAACATGATCACGCCGCCGCGCGCGGCGAGGTCGGCGGCGAACTCCTGCGCGGTGCGCAGCAGGCGCTCGGTCTGCAGCAGGTCGATGATGTAGATGCCGCCGCGCTCGCCCCAGATGAAGCGGCGCATCTTCGGGTTCCAGCGGCGGGTCTGGTGGCCGAAGTGGACTCCGGCCTCGAGCAGCTCGCGGATGCCGACCTCAGCGGCCATGACGTTGCTCCCTTTTTCTCGTTGACGCTTCAGTGCCCGCCGGCGGCCCGCCATGACCCGGTCGGCCCGGGCAGGGCGGCGGTCCGTGACCCGGCGGGGTCGGTGGACAAGACCTCGCGCAGTCTAGAGGGTCGCCGCGGCCGCCGGTCGTCCGCGCGGCGCCCTGCAGGTCAGCGTGCGCCGGCCTCGCGGGCACGCTGCAGCGCCGCCGCCAGGTCGTCGGGCAGCTGGCTCTCCACCTCGATCCGCTCGCCGGAGGCCGGATGCGGGAAGGCGAGCCGGGCGGCGTGCAGGAACTGGCGCTCCAGGCCGAACAGCCCGGCCGAGCCGTACTCCGGGTCGCCGGCCACCGGATGGCCGATCGCCTTGAAGTGGGCGCGGATCTGGTGGGTGCGGCCGGTCTCCAGCCGGACGCGCAGCAGCGTCGAGCTCGGCAGCGCCTCGAGCGCCTCGAAGTGGGTGCGCGCCTCGCGGCCCATGTCGGTGTCGGTGGACATGCGCGTGCGCACGCGCCGGTCGCGGCCGATCGGCGCGTCGATCGTGCCGCTGCGGGCGGGCGGCCGTCCCTGCACGAGCGCCACGTACTCGCGCTCGATCTCGCGGTTGCGCAGCGTCTCCTGCAGCGCGTCGCGCGCCTGGACGGTGCGGGCGGCGATCAGCAGCCCCGAGGTGTCGCGGTCCAGGCGGTGGACCAGGCCGCCGCGCCAGTCCTCCCCGGCGTCGGGCGGCGGCGGGTAGCGGGCCTCGAGCGCCTGGGCGAGCGTGCCCGCGAGGTGACCGGCGCCGGGATGGACGACGAGCCCGGCCGGCTTGTCCACGACCACGACGTGCTCGTCCTCCCAGGCGACCACGAAATCGGGGGCGGGTACCTGATCGGGCTCCGGATCGGCGGGCCGGTCCTCGACCTCGATCACCTCGCCGGCGACCAGCTTGCGCCCCTTGCGCACCGGGCGGCCGTCCACGCGCACGGCGCCGTCGGCGATCAGGCGCTGGGCGCGCGAGCGCGAGCCCAGCGCGTCGGCCAGCACCGCGTCGACCCTCCGGCCGGCGTCAGCCTCCTCGATCCGCAGGCGCATCGTCCCGCTCGATCAACAACACCAGCAGGATCACGCCGAGCGTGATCGCGATGTCGGCGACGTTGAACGCCGGCCAGTACGGCAGCTTGATGAAGTCGGTCACCTCGCCGTCGCGCACGCGATCGACGATGTTCCCGACCGCGCCGCCCAGCAGGAGCCCGGTGGGAAGCCACATCCACGGCTTGGAGGCGTGGGTGGCGAAGTAGGCGACGAGCGCCACCAGCGCCGCCGCCACCAGCACGGCGACGATCGTCCCGCCGCCCGAGAAGGCGCCGAACGCCACGCCCCTGTTGCGGACGTGCGTAAGGTCGACGAACAGGAGCAGGTCGCGGGTCTCGCCGACCTCGAGCGCGGAGCGCACGGCGGCCTTCGTGAGCTGGTCGACCGCCACCACGACGGCGACCACCCCGAGCGCGCGCAGCGCGGCGAGGCGGAGGCTCATCGGATCGCCGCGGCCACCAGCCCGCCGACGAGCTGCAGCACGATGATCGCCACCAGCGGGCTCAGGTCGACCGGCCCGAGCGGCGGGATGACGCGCCGGAAGATCCGCAGGTAGGGCTCGGTCGTGTCGCGCAGGAAGTCGAGCAGCGCCCGCGAGGTCCGCGAGTACGGCAGCCTGCCGCCGAAGCTGAAGAACATCGACGTCAGGATGTAGGCGATGATCAGGATCGCGTAGACGAGGACGAGCGCCTCGACGAAGTCCGCGATCTGGCCGCGCGCGTCCGCGAGGATCATCGGCCCTCCTCCCCCAGCACCGCGCCGAGCGCGGCGTCGAACGCCGTGCGCACGCCGTGGCGCTCCAGCGCCGCCAGACCGCGGGCGGTGGAGCCACCCGGCGAGGTGACCTCGCGGCGCACGCGCAGCGTGTCGTAGCCGCGCTCGCGGATGAGCGCGGCGGTGCCGGCGAACGTCTGCACCACCATCTCGGCCGCCAGGTCGGGCGGCAGCCCGCGCCGCACGCCCGCGTCCACCTGCGCCTCGGTGAGCAGCGCCACGTAGGCGGGCGCGCAGCTCATCAGCCCCATCGCGACGTCGACGAGCTCGTCGGCGACCTCGACCAGGGAGCCGAGCTCGGCGAACAGGCCGAGCACGTCGGCGTCGGGGTCCTGCGGCGCGTCCTTGGCGCGCACGACCACGCCCTGGCGCAGCTCGACCGGCGTGGAGGGCAGGAAGCGGTAGACGGGCCGGTTCGGGTAGGCGGCCTTGATGTCGGCGAGCGACACGCCGCCGAGGATCGAGGCGACCACCTTGGCGTGCGGGGCGACCTCGCCGGCGACGTCATGGAGCTGGGCGGGCTTGTGGCACAGCACGACGACGTCGGCGCGCTGCGCCACCTCGACGTTGGAAGGGACCACATCGCCGCCCACCTCGGCGACCAGCGCCTCGGCGCGCTCGGCGAGCGGGTCGTAGGCGATCACGGGACGGCGCCAGCCGCGCGCCATCGCGCTCGCCATGTTCCCGCACCCGATCAGTCCGACCCGCACGCCGCTCCCGGGCGCGGTGGCGCCAGCCTCGCTCACGACTGGTTGAAGAAGCCCTTCTCGATGAGCTGGGCGCGCTCTTCGGCGGAGATCTCGACGTTGCGCGGCGTGAGCATGAACACGCGGTCGGCGACGCGCTGCATGCCGCCGTCGAGCGCGTACGTCAGGCCGCTCGCGAAGTCGATCAGCCGCTTGGAGAGCTCGGTATCGGTGTTCTGCAGGTTCAGGACGACCGGGATGTCGTCCTTGAACTTGTCCGCGACCTGCTGGGCGTCGTTGAACGACTTCGGGATGACCAGGTGCATCCGCACGCTCTGCCCGTTGCGGCCGCGCCCGCCGACCGGACGCAGGACGGTGCGGGTCGGCGGCTCGTCGTCGGCGAAGATGTCGTCGAAGTCGTCCTCGACCTCACGGCGCCGGCGCGACGAGCTGAGGCGACGGACGTTGCGCGGACGCTCGCGCTCGGGCTCGTAGTCGTCCTCGTATTCGGGGTCGCGCTCCTCGGCGAGGCCGAAGTACACGAGCGCCTTATGCCAGCTGTCACTCAGCGCCACGGCTCAAACTGTACGCGGTCGCAGGGGATTGTCCTGCAATCACCGGTACAGCTTAGTGCCGATCCGGACAATCGTCGCCCCTTCCGACGCGGCCACCGCGAAGTCCTGCGTGGTGCCCATCGAGAGCTCGCTCAGGCCGTGCTCGGCGGCCAGCTCCGCCAGGCGCGCGAAGTACGGCCGGCTCGCCTCCGGATCGTCCGCGAGCGGCGGCATCGTCATCAGGCCGATGACCTCCACGCCGCCCTCCTCACGGCAGCGAGCGATGAACTCGCCCAGCTCCTCGGGCCGCACGCCGCTCTTGGACTCCTCGCCGGAGACGTTGACCGAGACCAGCACCTTGGTGTCGGGCGTGGCGTGCTGCGCGAGGCGCCGGATCACCGACTCGCTGTCGACCGAGTGGATGTAGCGGACGCGGCCGACCAGGTCGCGCACCTTGCGGCTCTGCAGGCGGCCGATGAAGTCCCATGTGAACAGCTCGCCGTGTAGCTCCTGCTTGCGCAGCAGCTCCTGGGCGCGGTTCTCGCCGACGACCTTGATCCCGGCCTCGGCCAGCACGGGCAGCTCCTCGGCGGCCACGTACTTGACGGCGGCGAGGATCTCGACCTCGGCGGGGTCGCGGCCCGCGTCGGCGATCTCGTTGCGCACCGCGTCGAGGTTGGCGGCGACGCGCGCGGCGTGCAGCCCGGTGATCAGCTCAGCCATGCCAGCCCCGCCTGTCGCCCCGTGTTGCCGCCGGAGGCGCGGTGCGAGAAGAACACGTCCGGCTCGCAGATGGTGCAGCGCCCGACGTCGACGATCTCCGCGACGCCGGCGCTGCGCAGCCGGTCGACGGCCACCGCCTTGAGGTCGATGTTCCGCCCGTGCCGGGCCCACGCCGGGAACCGCTCGGCGACCTCGGGGCCGACCTCGTAGCAGCAGCGTCCGGCGCCCGGGCCGATCGCGGCGTGCAGCGGGCCGTCGCCCGCCGCCAGCTCCCGCACCGCGCGCACGCCCTCCTCCAGGATCCCGTCCGCCAGCCCGCGCCAGCCGGCGTGCAGCATCGCCACCGCGCCCGAGCCGGCGACGGCGACCGGCAGGCAGTCGGCGGTCAGCACCATCGTCGCCAGGCCGGGGACGTTCGTGGCCTGGCCGTCGGCCTCGCGCGGCGTCCCGGTCGGGCCCTGCGCGCGCTCGACGACGGTGCCGTGCACCTGGCGGCCATAGGCGAGCGGGCGACCGTCGCCGGCGCGGCGCCGGTTCTCGGCCACCGCCTTCGGATCGTCGTCGGTCCACAGGCCGAGGTTCAGCGACGCGTACGGCCCCTGCGAGACGCCTCCGTGCCGGGTGGTGAACCGGACGTGCGCGCCCGGCAGCTCAACCTCGATGGCGTCCATCGCGGCCATCGTAGTCGCCGCCCGCCGCGGTCAGTCGGCCAGGGCGGCGGCCAGCTCGGCTTCGCGCCCGGCCTCGATCTCGCCGTCGAGCAGCATGGCGCGCACCTTGGCCAGGCGGCGGCCGACCTCCGGCCCGGACGGCACGCCGGCGAGCAGCAGGTCGTTGCCGTCGATCGTCGGGCGCACGTGCCGCCACTGCTGCAGGTACTGCCAGGCGGTGGCGGCGTCGCCGCGCGCGCCGGCGACCGCGACCGCCTCCACCGGCTCGCCGTCGAGCGCCGCGGCGACCTTCGACGGGCGCGCCGCGGCGACCGGCTCGAGCTTGGCGCAGCGGTCAAGCACCTTGCGCTCGGCCGGGGTGAAGCCGAAGGCGGCGGCCCACTCGCCGTCGGGCACCGCCGTGCCCAGCACCGTCAGGTCGCGCCGGCCGTCGGGGGGCAGGATCGTGAGCGCCGCCTGGACGCGGTGCGGGTCCAGGTCGAGGCCGCTCACCAGCCCCAGGTTCTGGGCGGCGTGCAGCACCTCGAGCGGGCGCGGCTCGGTCAGCGCCAGGCGCAGCTCGTTGCCGAGTCGGTCGGCGCTCACCGTCCGCAGCGCGCCGGAGGCGACCGCCTCGCGCGCCAGGCGGTCGGTCTCCAGCTCGGGCCGGAAGCCGAGGCGGATCGCGTAGCGCACCAGCCGCCACAGCCGGGTCGGGTCGTCGATGAACGACCGCTCGTGCAGAACCCGCAGCAGGCCCGCCTCCAGGTCCTCGAGCGCTCCCGGGAAGCAGCGCAGCTCGCCGGAGGCCGACAGCGCGATCGCGTTGACGGTGAAGTCGCGCCGCGCCAGGTCCTCCTCCAGGCCCGCGGGGTGCACCTCCGGCAGCGCCCCGGGATGCGGGTAGGTCTCGCTGCGGGCGCGCACGACGTCGTAGGTGCACGCGCCCGCGCGCACCTCGAAGGTGCCGAACCGCTCGTGGACCGCCACCACCTCGCCGAGCGCTCCAGCCAGCGCCGCGGCGTCGCCGGTGGTGACGACGTCCAGCTCGGCCGGGTCGCGGCCCAGCAGCGCGTCGCGCACCGCGCCGCCGACCACCCACGCGTCGTCGCGGCCGGCGATCCGCTCCAGCAGCGGCCGTCCGCACGGCAGGCGGCGCAGCGCCTCGACGGCTTCGCTTCCGGTCAGCACGAGCACGATCCTGGCACGGGGGTCGGCGGGTGTCGGGCCGCGGCCCCTATCGTGTCGCGCATGCCACCCTCCGGCGGACACCGCCGCCGTCGGGTCCGGGTGGGACTGGCGCTCGCCGTGCTGGCGCTCATCGTCGTCTCCGCCGTCCTCCTGGCACAGCGTCCGGGTGACGTCTCCAACCCGGACGTGGAGTTCGACGCGAGCGCGCCGACGGCGCCGACCCCTGCCCCCCGACCGGCCACGGACCGCAAGGACCCGTTCGACGACGGCTTCGCCTGGCCGACCTACGGGCTGACGAAGGCGCGCACCAACTACCTGCCGTTGAACCGGCCGCTGCGCCCGCCGTTCGTCGAGCGCTGGCGGCGGACCGGGTCGATCCTGCTGGAGTTCACGCCGGTGCTCTGCGGGCGGGCGCTCTACCTCCTCAAGAACAACGGCGCCCTGTACAAGATCTCGCGCCGCACCGGCCGGGTGCTGTGGAAGCGCAAGCTCGGCTACCTCGCCGCCGCCTCCCCCACCTGCACCGGCCGCACCGTCTACAGCGTGCTGCTGGTCCGCAGGAAGGGCGTCAACGCCGGCCGGGTGGTGGCGACGCGCGCAAGCGACGGCGGCACCCGCTGGGCTCGCAAGCTGCCGAGCCGCTCGGAGTCCTCGCCGCTGCTCGACCGCGGACGGCTGTACTTCGGCACCGAGGACGGCACCGTGTACGCGCTGCGCGCCCGCGACGGCGCCGTGCGCTGGACCTACAAGGCGGCCGGGGCGGTGAAGGGGGCGCTGGCGCTGTGGCGTGGGGTCCTGTACTTCGGCGACTACGCCGGACAGGTCACCGCGATCCGCCAGCGGGACGGCTCGCGCGTCTGGCGCGCAGGCACCCGCGGCGGGCGCCTCGGCCTCTCCTCCGGCAACTTCTACGCCACGCCCGCCGTCGCCTACGGCCGCGTCTTCATCGGCAACACCGACGGGTTCGTCTACTCGTTCGGCGCCAAGACCGGGCGGCTGGCGTGGCGGCACAAGACCGGCGGCTACGTGTACTCCTCGCCCGCCGTCTCCGACGCGCGCGGCGGCACCGTCTACGTCGGATCCCACGACGGCCACCTGTACGCCTTCGACGCGCGCACCGGCAAGGTGCGCTGGAAGCACAAGGCCGGTGGGCGCATCTCCGGCGGGCCGACCGTCGTCGGCGACGTCGTCTTCTACAGCAACCTCGGGCGCAAGTCGACGGTCGCGCTCGGCGCCGTCACCGGCCGCCGGCTGTGGGGCATCCGCCGCGGCGCCTTCCACCCCGTCATCTCCGACGGCACCCGCATCTACCTGAACGGCTACTCGTCGCTGTACATGTTCACCGAGCGGGGCGTGCACACCGACGGCACGCTCACCAAGGCCGAGCGCCGCCGCCGCGCGGGCGAGGCGCGCCGCGCCCAGGAGCGCCGCCGGCTGCGGGCGATCGCGCGCCGGGTCGCCGCCCGCCGCGCCTACGTGCGCCGCACGCTGCAGCGCATCCGCCGCGGCGAGCGCATCTGCTTCCGCAGCGGCGGCCGCCGCGTGTGCCGCCTGCCGCGCCCGCCGGTGTGCATCAAGGGCAAGGACGGCAGGCCGACCGTCTGCCGCCCGCGCGGCACGGGCTAGGCAGCCGGGCGCACCGGGACGCCCGCCGCCGCGAGCGCCTCCTTGGCCTCGGCGACCGTGTACTCGCCGAAGTGGAACAGCGACGCGACCAGCGCCGCATCCGCCCCCGCCCGGATCGCCTCGACGAGGTGGTCGAGGTTCCCGGCGCCGCCGGAGGCGATGATCGGCACGTCCACCGCCCGGGCCACCGCGGCGGTCAACTCGAGGTCGTAGCCGTCCTTGGTGCCGTCGCGGTCCATCGAGGTGAGCAGGATCTCGCCCGCACCGCGGCGCACGCCCTCGCGCGCCCACTCGACCGCGTCCAGGCCGGTGGGCTTGCGGCCACCGGCGACGTACACCTCCCAGCCGCCGTCGTCGCGGCGACGGGCGTCGATCGCCAGCACCACGCACTGGCTGCCGAACCGCTCCGCCAGCTCGTCGACCAGCTCCGGCCGGGCGACCGCCGCCGAGTTGACGCTCACCTTGTCGGCGCCCGCGTCCAGCACCCGCTGGGCGTCCTCCACCGAGCGGATCCCCCCGCCGATGGTGAACGGGATGAACACGTTCTCGGCGGTGCGGCGCGCGACGTCGACGATCGTGTCGCGGCCCTCGTGGGTGGCGCTGATGTCGAGGAACACCAGCTCGTCCGCCCCCTCCTGCTCGTAGCGGGCGGCAAGCTCGACCGGGTCGCCGGCGTCCCGCAGCCCGACGAAGTTGACGCCCTTGACGACGCGGCCGCCGTCGACGTCCAGGCAGGGGATGACGCGCTTCAGGTGCATCGCGGACCAGGCTAGGGCGCGACGGAGGTCACTCGTCGATCGTCGGCAGCAGGCGGCGCGTCGTGCGGCGGCTGCGCGACGGCTTGGGCAGCAGCGCCTCCTGCCCCTCGCGCACAGTGAAGCGGCCCTCGTACAGGGCCTTGCCGGCGATCACGCCGCCCAGGTTCACCTGGCGCAGGTCGCGCAGCGCGCGCAGATCGTCCAGCGAGCCGATGCCGCCCGAGTACAGGAAGCGGCCGCGCACCACCTTGGCGATGCGCTTGACGCCGTCCAGGTCGACGCCCTGCAGCATGCCGTCGCGGTCCACGTCGGTGTAGATGAAAGAGCGCACGCCGCGGTGCTGCAGCCGCTCGATCACCGCCTCGGCCGGCATCTGGGTGGTGTGCTGCCAGCCGGAGGTCGAGACGTAGCCGCCACGCGTGTCGACCGAGACGATCGTGCGGTCGCGGTAGGAGCCGAGCACGTCGTCGAGGAAGTCGATGTCGGTGAAGGCGGCCGTGCCGAGGATCACCCGCTCCGCGCCCGCGCGGAGCGCGTCGCGGACCGCGCCCAGCGTGCGCAGGCCACCGCCGTACTGCACGGGGACGTTGAGCTCGCTGACGATGCGCTCCAGGTGCTCGAGCGCCTTCGGCTCCCCGGTGCGGGCGCCGTCGAGGTCGACGATGTGGAGGAAGCGGGCGCCGGCCTCGACCCAGGCGCGGGCGGCTTCAAGCGGGGAGTCCTCGTAGACGGTGACCCGGTCGAAGTCGCCCTTCACCAGGCGGACCGCCTTGCCGTCGCTGATGTCTACGGCCGGGTAGAGGATCATCCAGTCTCCTTGGGGGCACACACCCGGACGAAGTTCGCAAGCAGCGCGAGCCCGTCGCGCGAGGACTTCTCGGGGTGGAACTGGGTACCGAACACGTTGCCGCGGCCGACGACGCTCGGGAAGTCCACGCCGTAGCGGCTGACTCCCAGCACCACGGAGCTGTCGGTGGGGGCGGCGATGAAGCTGTGGACGTGGTAGTAGGGCGCCGGGTCGGGCAGCCCGACGCTCAGCGGAGAGGAGCGGGTCCAGCGCACCTCGCTCCAGCCGATGTGCGGGAGGCGCAGGTCCTCGACCGGCAGCGGCACCACCTCGCCGGGCAGCAGGCCGAGGCCCTCCGCCCCGCCCCGCTCGACGCCGCGCTCGAACAGGATCTGCATGCCCAGGCAGGCGCCGAGCACCGGCACGCCCGCCTCCGCCCGCTCGCGGATGAGGTCGTCGAGCCCGCGCTCGCGCAGCGCGGCCGCCGCCGCGGGGAAGGCGCCTACGCCGGGGACGACCAGGCCGTCGGCTGCGCGCAGCTCGTCGTGGTCGTCGGTGAGGACGACCCGCGCCCCGGCCCGCTCCAGGGCCTTGTGCATCGACCGCCGGTTCCCGAGGCCGTAGTCGACCAGGCCGATGGTCAGCGCCACGCTCAAGTCAGGGTGCCCTTCGTGGACGGCACTCCGGTCTCGCGGGGATCGATCGCGACCGCGTCGCGCAGCGCGCGGGCGAACGCCTTGAACGCGGCCTCGATCATGTGATGGGCGTTGCTACCCGTCTCGATCGTGACGTGCAGCGTCATGCGCGCGCTGTTGGCCACGGCGCGGAAGAACTCCTCGAGCAGCTCGTGGTCGAAGCCGCCCGTCTCGCCCGGCGGCAGCAGCTCGCCCTCGAAGCGCAGGAACGGGCGGCCGGAGAGGTCGAGCGCCACGCTGGCGCGCGCCTCGTCCATCGGCAGCACCGCGTGGCCGTAGCGGGTGATGCCGGCGCGGTCGCCGAGCGCCTGGTCGAGTGCCTGGCCGAACACGATCCCGGTGTCCTCGACGGTGTGGTGGGCGCCGGTCTGCAGGTCGCCGGTGACCTTCGCGTCGAGGTCGAGCTGCCCGTGCCGGGCCAGCAGGTCGAGCATGTGGTCGAAGAACCCGACGCCGGTGTTGCGGGCGCCGGCCCCGGTCCCGTCGAGGCCGAGCGTGATCCGGACGTCGGTCTCCTTGGTCTGGCGGGCGATCTCGGCGGTGCGGCTCATCCGCTTTGATTCTCGCGCACGCGCATCGACTGCGCGTGCCGGGTGAAGCCCTCTGCCTCGGCGACCGGCGCGCCGAGCCGCGCGAGCTCCGCGGCGGCCGGGCCGATCTCCACGACGCTCATGGTGCGGCGGAAGTGGCGCGGCGACAGCCCGGAGGCGAAGCGGGCGGCTCCGCCGGTGGGCAGCGTGTGGTTGGAGCCCGCCACGTAGTCGCCGAACGCGGTGCCGCCCTCCGGGCCGACGAACACGCAGCCGGCGCTGCGCACCTGCCCGGCGAGCTGCTCGGCGCCGCCCGTCAGCTCCAGGTGCTCGGGCGCGAAGCACTCGGCGACCTCGAGGCCGACGTCGAGGTCCGGGACCTGGACGAGCGCGGCGATCGCGTCGCTGGTGACATCGAGCCGCGCGGCGACGTCCTCCAGCAGCCGCTCGTCGTCGGTGACGAGCGCCACCACCGTGCCCGCGCCGTGCTCGGCCTGGGCGATGAGGTCGGCGGCGACCAGCTCGGCGGAGGCCGAGCGGCCGGCCAGCACCAGCACGTCGGACGGGCCGGCGAACCCGTCGATGCCGACCTCGCCCACCACCTGGCGCTTGGCCTCCTGCACGTACAGGCTGCCGGGCCCGGTGATCACGTCGACGCGGCGAACCGAGTCGGTTCCGTAGGCAAGCGCGGCGATCGCGTGCGCGCCGCCCATCCTGTACACCTCGTCGGCGCCGCACAGCACGCAGGCGGCGAGGATCGTCGGGTGCGCGCCGGGCGCGCAGACGACGACCTCGTCCACTCCGGCGGCGCGGGCGGTGACCACGCCCATCACCACCGTCGACGGATACGGGTTGCGCCCGCCCGGGACGTAGACGGCGGCGCGGCGGACCGGCACCTCGCGGACGGTAACCGTCTGCCCCTCGGGCAGCTCGACGCGGCGCTCCTCGCCGAGGCTCGCCTCGGCCACGCGGCGCACGTTGCGGATCGCGACCTCAAGCCCCGACCGCACCTCCGGATCCAGGTCGCGCAGCGCGGCCTCGATCTCCTCGCGCTCGACGCGCAGCGGCGGCTTGACGCCGTCGAAGCGCTCCGCGTACTCGATCAGCGCCTGCTCCCCGCGCGTGCGCACCCCGGCGAGGATCTCGCTCACGGTGCCCGACACCGACGCGCCGGCGGGCGACAGCGCGCGCATCGCCTGCGCGGTGGCGACCGGGTCGCCGTCGAACGGGACGCGCTCGATCCGCAACTGCGGCACCTCGGGGCTCTCGGCGGCGGTGTTCGATGCGGCGCTCATGCGACCACCTCGCGGGCGGCCCGCATCTTGGCGGTCAGATCGTCGATGGCGGCGGCCTTCAGCTTGTAGGACACGGGATTGGCGATCAGGCGGGCGGTTGAACTCATGATCTCCTCGCGCACGACCAGCCCGTTCTCCTGCAGCGTCCGTCCGGTGGCGGTGAGGTCGACGATCGCCTCGACCAGGCCCGTCACCGGGGCCAGCTCGACCGACCCCTTCACCTCGACGATCTCGGCCTGGCGGCCGGTCCTCTCGAAGTAGCGGGAGCAGATGCGCGGGTACTTGGTCGCGACGCGCATGACGCCCAGCCGGCGCAGCGCCTCGGAGGCGGGGTCCGGCCGGCCGGGCGGCGTCTCGATGGTGGCCAGCACCATGCGGCAGCCGCCGTAGCCGAGGTCGAGGACCTCGACGATCTTGCGCTCGTCCTGCTCGGTGAGCACGTCCTTGCCGGTGATGCCGACGTCGGCGGCGCCGGCCTCCACATAGGTGGGGACGTCCGAGGGGCGCATCGTGACGATGCCCAGCTCGGGGAAGACGAGCCTGCGGTCGTTGGCGCGCACCTCGGCGGTGTCGATGCCGATCGCGTCGAGCAGCTCGAGCGTGCCCTTGAACAGGGCGCCGCGCGGAACCGCGATGGTGAGCGGGGCGTCGCTCATGCGCGCACCCCCGCGAGAGCCAGGTGAAGCTTGTCCACGTGCAGCGCGAAGCCGGCGGCCGGGAGCGGCCGCCCGAAGCGGCCGAGCAGGTCGTCGTAGCGGCCGCCGCCGCCGAGCGGCTCGCCGAGCGTCGGCGAGAGCACGTCGAAGACCGCGCCGGTGTAGTAGCCGAGGCCGCGGGCCAGCCCGAGGTCGAGCACGACGCGGTCACGGACCGCGTCGTCGAGGCCGGCGATCACGCGGCGCAGGCCGTCGGCCTCGCTGCCGGCGATCTCCTCCAGCACCTCGGGGCCGCCGCGCATCTGCGGCACCGACAGCAGGCTCTCGTCCAGGCCGCGCTCGGTCACCTCGCGCTCCAGGCTGACGAAGTCGCCGTCGCCGAGCGCCCCGAGCAGGATGCGGCCGACCTCCTCGGGCACCCCGAGGCGACGCAGCAGCGCCGGGTATAGCGACGCGGAGCCGAGCGCGATCCGGTAGCCGCTCAGGCCGGTCGCGTCCAGCGCCTCGCAGAGCACTGTCAGCACCTCGATCGTGCCGTCGGGCGCCGGGGAGCCGATGAGCTCGATGCCCGACTGCAGGAACTCGCGCATCTGGCCGCGGTGCGGGCGCACCCCACGGTAGACGTGCGCGGTGTAGGAGAACCGCAGCGGCGGCTCGGCGTTGGCGTAGCGGGTGGCGGCCACGCGCGCGATCGGCACCGTCATGTCGGGGCGCAGCGCCATCACGTGCCCGTGGTCGTCGAAGACCCGGTAGGCGGGATCCACCCCGGTCTCCCCGCGGCGCAGCACGTCCTCGAACTCGATCGTCGGTGTGCGGATCTCCCCGTAGCCGCGCGCCTCGAACGTCGCGCGCAGCGCGTCCGTGATCGCGCGCAGCTCCCGCATCTCGTCGGGGAGCACGTCACGGGTTCCGCTTGGGGTCGGGTGGATCATCGGGCCTAGGCCACGCAGCCTAGAGCGTGGCGACCACCGGACGTTGCGCGGGCAAGGAGATCAGGCGAGCGCCGGCTGCTCGGCGACGCGCTCGATCCGGGCGCCCAGCGCGCGCAGGCGCTCGTCGATCCGCTCGTAGCCGCGGTCGATCTGGCGGATGTTGCCGATCTCGGTGCGTCCCTCGGCGCACAGCGCGGCGAGCAGCACCGCCATGCCGGCGCGGATGTCCGGGGACTCGACACGCGCGCCGCGCAGCCGGCGCGGGCCGGCGATCAGGGCGCGGTGCACGTCGGCGATCAGGATGTTGGCGCCCATCGAGATCAGCTTGTCGCAGAAGAACAGGCGCGACTCGAACATCCACTCGTGCACGAGCACCTCGCCCTCGCTCTGGGTGGCGAGCGCGACGGCGATCGAGGTGAGGTCGGCGGGGAACGCCGGCCACGGGCCGTCCTGGACCTTGATCGTGTGCTCGCCGAGGTCGCGCTGCACGACCAGCTTCTGGTCGCCGGGCACGAGCAGGTCGGCGCCGTCGAGCTTGGACTCCAGGCCCAGCCGGCGGAACACCAGCCGGATCATGCGCAGGTCCTCGGGCTCGACGTTCTTGATCAGGATCTCGCCGCCGGTCATGCCCGCCGCGGCCATGAACGACCCGATCTCGATGTGGTCGGGGCCGATGTCGTGGGTGGTGCCGCCCAGCTCGGACTTGCCGGTGACGTACAGGACGTTGGAGCCGATGCCGCGGATGTCGGCGCCCATCTTCACCAGCATCCGGGCGAGGTCCACGACGTGCGGCTCGCACGCGGCGTTGCCGATGCGCGTCTCGCCGGGCGTGAGCGCGGCGGCCATCAGCGCGTTCTCGGTGCCCATCACCGACGGCTCGTCCATGAAGACGTCCCCGGCGCGCAGCCGGCGCGGGCCGGAGCCGTTCTGCGCGCGCGCCTCGATGCGGATCGTGCCGCCGGCGTCGGTGCTGTCGACGGCGCCGAGCGCGCGGAAGGCGTCCAGGTGCGGGTCGAGCCGGCGACGGCCGATCACGTCGCCGCCGGGGGCCGGCATGACCGCCCTGCCGAAGCGGGCCAGCAGCGGGCCGGCGAGCAGGAACGAGGCCCGGATCTGCTCGGCGAAGCGAGGGTCGACGACGGCGTCAGCGGTGACGTCCTTGGCGCAGACGGCGACCTCGTGCTCGCCGCGCCACTCGACGCTGGCGCCGAGCCGCTTGAGCAGCTCGATCATCGCGTCGACGTCCCGGATCCGCGGCACGTTGCGGATGACGACCTCCTCCTCGGTGAGGAGGGTCGCCGCCAGGCAGGGCAGTGCCCCGTTCTTGTTGCCGGCGGGCACCACGGTGCCCGACAGCGGAACGCCGCCGTCGATGACGAACTTCTCCATGGGCTGCGTGCGCCCGCCGGTCGATGAGCGAGCGGGCTGCGGGCGCCGGGCAAGGGTAACAGCCATGTCCGGGAAGGTTTCGCGCGCGGCGGCCCGGCCCCTGCCGCGGGGACATCACCGGTTCGCCCCGGTACCGGCAGGCCGCGCGAGCCGCGTTCCGGTCATGCTCGGGCCGTGAGCCGGGTCGAAGGACAGCGCCCTCCAGGCGGGCGGCGGGGCCGCGCTCCGCGCGGTGCCATGGAGCGCTACGCGCGCGTGCTGCGGGCGCCGGGCGCGCTCGGGATGGTGCTGGCCGAGATCCCCGCGCGGCTGCCGATCGGCCTCAGCGGCCTGGCGATCGTGCTGTTCGTTCGCCAGCACGCGGGCTCGTATGCGGCGGCGGGCGCGGTGGCGGCCGCCTACGGGGCGGCGCTCGGGCTCGCCTCGCCGATGCTGGGGCGGCTGATCGACCGCCGCGGCCTGCCGCGCGTGGTGATCCCGGCGGCGATTCTCCACGCGGCGGCGATGCCGGGCCTGGTGGCCCTGGGCCTGGCGGAGGCGCCCGTGTGGGCGCTGGCGGCGGTCGCCACGGTGGGTGGCGCCGCGATGCCGCCGGTGGGCTCGGTGGCGCGGTCGCTGTGGCCGATGATCCTGCGGCACGACGATCCGGGCCTGCTGCCTACGGCGCTGGCGATCGAGAGCGTGCTGGTCGAGCTGGTGTTCGTGATCGGGCCGCTTCTGGCGGCGGGGCTGGCGGTGGCGGCCGACCCGGCGGTGCCGGTGCTCCTGTCGCCCGCGATGCTGCTGGTCGGGCTTGCCGCGTTCCTGACGCGACCGCCGGTGCGCGCCTGGCGCGTGTCGGAGCACGCCCGGCGGCAGGGGGCGCTCGGCGCGCTGCGCTCGCCGGGCATCCGGACGCTGCTCGTCTGCACGTTCCCGATGGGGTTCTGCTTCGGCTCGATGGAGGTCACGCTGCCGGCGTTCTCGGAGGCGCACGGGGCGCGCGAGGCGGCCGGCGTGCTGCTGGCGATCTGGTCGTCGGGGAGCGCCCTCGGCGGGCTGCTGTACGGGGCGCGGGCGTGGGCGAGCGCGCCGGGCGAGCGCTTCACGCGGTTCGCGCTGATCGTGCCGCTCGGGTACCTGCCGCTCGCGGCGGCGCCGTCGATCCCGGTGATGGCGCCGATGGTGCTGCTGGCCGGGCTGTTCATCGCGCCGACGCTGGCGTCGGGCAACCAGCTCGCGGGCGACGTGGCGCCGCGCGGAACCGAGACCGAGGCGGTGACGTGGCCGATCACTGCGCTGGTCGGCGGGATCGCGATCGGCAACGTGGTGGCCGGAGCGTTGATCTCCGAGTCCGGGTGGCGAACGGCGATGCTGGTGGCGGCCTCGGGCGTGGTGCTCACCGCGGCGCTGGCGTGGCTCCGGCGGGGCACCCTGCGGGCACCGGGCTCGTCGGCCTAGCGGCGGGCGGGGCGCACCTTGCGCACCAGGTCGCGGACCGGCCGTGCGCCCTGCTCGCCCGCAACCGGGCGGTGGTCACGCGCGTTTGAGCGACGCGTAGCGTCCCGCGGGAGCGTCGGCGTCGTGACGCGGCCGCGCCGCGCTCACCACGCCGGCCCCGCCGACACGTGCGCCCGGACCCACTGTGCGCACCACGCGCGCCGTGCCCTTGCCCAACCCCGCGATCCACCGCCGACGTGCGCACCCGGACCCACTGTGCGCACCCCCACACTGCGACGCCCCGGAATCCCGCCGATCGGACGGGGATCGGTGGGTACGGTGAGTCACATGGGTGCCGAGCCGCTGACGATCACCGTGCTGGAGGGCGACGAGACCGGCCAGGAGCTCCTGGAGCAGGCGCTCCGGGTGCTGGATCCCGAGGTGATCGGGATCCAGATCACGCTCGACCGCCACGACCTGTCGCTGGAGCGGCGCCGCGAGACGAGCAACGCGGTCGTCTGGGAGGCGGCGGAGGCGATGCGCCGGTCGGGCCTGGGCCTGAAGGCGGCGACGATCACGCCTGAGGGCGCGGACGACGTCGGCTCGCCGAACCGGATCGTGCGCGAGGCGGTCGACGGCAAGGTGATCATCCGGACCGGCCGCCGCATCCCGGGGGTCCCGACGGTCGCGGGCGCCCACATGCCGATCGCGATCGTGCGCATGGCGGTCGAGGACGCCTACGGCGCCAAGGAGTGGCGCGAGGGCGAGACCGGCGGGGACGACGAGGTTGCGTTCCGCACCGAGCGGGTGACGCGCGCTACCTGCCGGGCAGTCGCCGAGTACGCGTTCGTCACCGCGCGACGGATGGACGCCAAGGTGTACGGCGGCCCGAAGTGGACGGTCTCGCCGGTGTACGAGGGGATGCTCAAGGAGGAGCTGGACGCGGCGGCCGAGCGCCATCCGGACGTCGACTACGAGCCGGTGCTGATCGACGCCACGTACGCGGGGCTGATCTCGGGCGCCGCCGACCGCTCGCTGGTGATCCCGGCCCTGAACCGCGACGGCGACTGCCTGTCGGATCTGGTGATGCCGATGTTCGGCTCGATCGCCGGGGCGGAGTCGGTGCTGCTGGCGTTCGACGAGGATCTGCGCACGACGGTGGCGATGGCGGAGGCGCCGCACGGGACGGCGCCCTCCCTGTTCGGCAAGGACATCGCGAACCCGATGGCGATGATCCTGGCGGCGGGTGCGGTGCTGCGCTACGCGGCCGAGGGCGGCCACGAGGGCGCCGAGACGGCGTCGCGGGCGATCTACGAGGCGACGCTCGAGACGGTGGCGGCGGGCATCCGCACGCCGGACCTCGGCGGCCACGCCGGCACGACCGAGTTCACCGACAACGTGATCCAGCGGGTGAAGACGAAGCTCGAGGCCTGGGCGGCGCTGGGCTCGTAGTAGGCCGCGAACGCCCTGCGTGCTCGCGGGCGCTCCGGCGCGTGGCCTGACGCCTGCGCTCGTCGCCCGGCCGAGGCCAAGGCCCATGGCGGGCCGGCTTCCCGGCACCGACGCGTCCTGGCTCCCAGGGCAAGGCCGCCGGGCTGAGACCCCGAGACGCTCACGTCTACCCGGCTCCCCGCGGCCTCCGCGCTCGGCGGCTTCCCACGGCCTCCGCGCTGCGCAGCTCCTCACGGCCTCCGCGCTGCGCAGCTCCTCACGGCATCACCCCTGGGCGACCTCCATCGGCCTCACCCCTCAGCGGCCCCATCCGCCTCACCCCTGGGCGGACCCATCGGTCGGCGCCCGGCCCGATGCCAGGCGCCGACCACCGGGCCGGATCACTGCGCCGCACGCCGTCGTTGACCCGCAGTGCCCCGGCCGCGTATGCGGCCGAGCTCGACGCTGCTGTGCCGGACGCACGCGAGCTCACCCGCGGCTCGATTCCCGCAACCGCCCGATGCTCGGCACCCGACGCATCCCAGGCTTCTTTCAACTCTCCCGGGTGGTCGCCCACCACCTCATCCCGAGGGCCGTTGGTCCTCCTCTCGCCGGGCGCACGCTTCGGCCGTCGTGCGCCGCCCCGGCGGCCCGGCCCGGGGTCGCGGCCCACCAACAGCTCGGCAGCGAACGGATGCAAGATCGCTTGCAGGATCGCGGGTCCGTCCGAGTGCGAGCCTACGGTTGCGAACACATGTTCTCCCCCACCGCACAGCCCCGGACCTCGACCCGCCCCGGCCGCACGAGCTCTGCGCGCGCGCAGTCCTGGCGGGCGGCGTTCCGGCGCGCGGTCGGCCTGGTCGTCGCCTTCGCCACCCTTGCCGAGGATGCGCCGCACGGCCCCGCCGACCACCCCGAGCCGCACCCGCACCGCCGTCCTCTGCCCCGCCACAAGCGGGTCCGGCGCGCCGGCCAGGTGCAGGCCCGGGCTCACGTCTGCCTCACGCCGCTGGCGCCCCGCCCGCGGCGCGCAGCGCGACGCACCTCATCCCTGCTGTGAGGCGGCCGGCCGACGCCGGCCGCTCGGAGGACAGCAAGCTATCCATGGATCGCCGGGCCGCCCGCGCGGGCGGCCCGTCCTCTGGAGGCTACGGGCGCGCCGAGGGACACAGCGTCGCCAGGGCGCCCAGGCAACCCCGGGCGTGCGCCGCCCGCCTCCCCCTTCGTGTCGCACCGTTGTCGCATGGCGGGACCCGCGCGACACAAAGCGCGGGACACCCGGAACTCCACGCCACCTTGTCGCACGGTCGTCGCAGGCCGACGCTTGCCCGACACGCGCCCGCGCAACACGCACCGGCGCGACGCGCGCGCAGCGCACCCCGGCCGGGCCGGCGGCTGGCACCACATCCCCGCACAGCCGCCGCGGCCGGCTACGGGCACCACATCCCTGCACACGACCTCGGAAACGCCACGAGCCGCCCGGCTGGGCGGCTCGCTGTAACGAATAAACCGGCAGCGACCTACTCTCCCGGGCGGTTTCCCGCCAAGTACCATCGGCGCTGAGGGGCTTAACTTCTCTGTTCGGAATGGGAAGAGGTGTTTCCCCCTCGCTATAGCCACCGGAAGCTTGCGAGAGAAGCTCTCCGACGGCCCCTGAAAACTACACAGCAGCAGCCCGGGTATCACCGAGGAGATGTAAATATCCGTCAAGCCCTCGGACCATTAGTACCGCTCTCCTTCACGCATTGCTGCGCTTCCAGATGCGGCCTATCAACCTGGTGGTCTCCCAGGGTCCTTACTCCCTCGAGGGGATGGGAGAGCTCATCTTGAGGTCGGCTTCCCGCTTAGATGCTTTCAGCGGTTATCCGGTCCGGACGTAGCTATCCTGCGGTGCCCTTGGCAGGACAACAGGTACACCAGAGGTCCGTTCACCCCGGTCCTCTCGTACTAGGGGCGACTCCTCTCAACTCTCCAACGCCCACGGCAGATAGGGACCGAACTGTCTCACGACGTTCTGAACCCAGCTCGCGTACCGCTTTAATGGGCGAACAGCCCAACCCTTGGGACCTACTTCGGCCCCAGGATGCGACGAGCCGACATCGAGGTGCCAAACCGGGCCGTCGATGTGGACTCTTGGGCCCGATAAGCCTGTTATCCCCGGAGTACCTTTTATCCGTTGAGCGACGGCACTTCCACTTGCTACCGCCGGATCACTAAGGCCTGCTTTCGCACCTGCTCGACATGTCTGTCTCGCAGTCAAGCTCCCTTATGCCTTTGCACTCTACGCACGATTTCCGACCGTGCTGAGGGAACCTTTGCGCGCCTCCGTTACTTTTTGGGAGGCGACCGCCCCAGTCAAACTACCCGCCTGGCACTGTTCCCCACCCGGATGACGGCGTGGGGTTAGACGTCCAATACACCAAGGGTGGTATCTCAAGGACGGCTCCACGCAGCCCGCAAGCCGCGCTTCAAAGCCTCCCACCTATCCTGAGCGAGATGCACCGAACGCCAATACCAGGGTGTAGTAAAGGTTCACGGGGTCTTTCCGTCTAGCCGCGGGTACTCGGCATCTTCACCGAGACTGGAATTTCACCGAGCCCCTCGCTGAGACAGCGCCCAAGTCGTTACGCCATTCGTGCAGGTCGGAACTTACCCGACAAGGAATTTCGCTACCTTAGGACCGTTATAGTTACGGCCGCCGTTTACCG